>BFBZ01000001.1_pt3 | contig 2475448 bp, 1793 predicted proteins | sample 1888401 | NCBI WGS metagenome assembly BFBZ01 (sample SAMD00112614, study PRJDB3348) | symbiont metagenome | host: Chara braunii | reverse complement strand
GGTACTGGTTCCAGTTGATGGAGTACCAGGGAACGCTGTACGGCAAGGTGTGGGCCGACGGTTCCGCGGAACCGACCACCTGGATGTTCACCCAGGAAGGCTGGAGCGACCGCCTTCTTGGTAACCCGTCGTTGAACGGTGGCTCAGGGCAGTCGACGGACTCCTTCGCGAATGTGCGAGTTGACGTTGCGGACGCGAACAGCGTGACGACTGATCCGATCACGTTTGATACGACCGGCTCGGCGAGCACGCAGACCGCCGCGGCGAGTGTCGACACGGGTGTTGCGGCGGCTGCGGTCGCGGCTCAGACGACGACTTCGACCCCCACCCCCGTAGTGGCCGCCGCGGCTGAAGTCGTCGTTCCGGCCGCGAGCACCGACACACCAACGGCCTCGGTGGTGAACCAGCCGATCGCGGACACGACGAGCAGCACCCCTGCGGCGGTTACCTCCAGCGTCTCGGCACCTCAACCTCCCGCAATTCTCGTCAATACGCTGACCAGCCAACTCGCAGCCGCCAGCTCCGCGACGTCGTCTTCGACAACCGCGGACAATGGCACGACGAGTGATTCGGCGACGACCGCAGATTCCACGACTGCTCAGGCGTCGAGCCCGATCGCGACGGTGGTCGCCAGCAACAGCACGACGACCACCAGCCAGACGTCGGGCTCGACCTCTTCATCTTCGACCTCGAACAGCACGTCGACGAAGCTGCTGAGTGGTATCACCCAGAAGCTTCAGAAGGTGGCGACGCAGGTCTCAGGAGCGATTGCCGGAGTTCTGAACGGAACCCCGACCGCCGCTCCCATCGTCGCGGTTTCCCCCACGCCTCACATCCTCGCCTCGAACGAATCTGACACCTCAACCCCGAACTCTTCGCGATCTCAGTCGGCGTCGAAGAAATCGGTTTTGAGCCGGAGCTGAGGGGTTCGACTACTTCCGACTGGGCTGTGCCCTCAGTGGGATGGCCCAGATGAAGTCCGTTTGCAGGTTGCTGAGGCTTGATCCAAATCCGCTGTTCAGGAAGAACCAATTCGGGTCGGGGGGGCCGTTATAGGTCAACACCGGCTGAAGTGAATCCTGGTCAATGAGAGGCAGCAAGGCCTGCTCGCCGAAAATCGGCAGACCGGATTTGCCTTGGGCGTTTACCGACGCACGGGAATGGCAGGTGATGCACGATGCGCTGGGGACGAATCCATTCTCCGTCACCGAGTTGCCGAGGAGCAGCGATCGCCCCGGTCCGTCGGTGAAATCAATCTGTGAGCCCTTGAGACGATAGTTCTTATATTCGGCCGCCCATTCGCCTTGATATCCATATTCCTCGAAGAGCCTTAGCAACGGCTCTTTCATGGCCTCCGCCGGGTAGGGTGAACCGGCCTTATCGGTGTGCGAGGGGGTATGAGCAGGGGTGACGCCGAAGCTGTCGTGGATGCCGATGAAGTCACCTCGGCCGGGATTGTCGACTTGCTCGAAAGTGCACCAGAACCAGTCTGGCAAGTCCTTCGAGATGATGTGCATGGCCACAAGCCCAAGAAGCTGGCCGGACGCATTATAGTTCCAGTGGAATTTAGACTTGTCCTTCTCCTCGATAACGATCCAGTTGGCTTTGACTTCGATCGAAGAGCGAGGCAGGTTCACAATCTTCGAGGCAAAGTCCACGTCATCGCCGGCCGCCTTGGCGGCTTTTTCAAAGAAGGCGGCAATGCCCTGCTGATACCACAGGCCGTTCGAGACGATGTAGTCGAACGTGACTTTGTTGCGGTGGACTTCTTCTCCGACGCCGCTGCCGTCGGGCGCGGAAAAACCTCCAGGAGGGAGTTTGCCGATGTTTACGGCCTCGGCCTGAACTCCTCTCCCTCTTGCGCCACGAAGGAGCTCCAACCGGCGCCTCAAGGCGGGAGCCAGGGTTTTGGCTTTCTTCTCGGCCTGACCCGATGCCGGCCAGCGAGGTGGATTTGCGGGGTCGGGGTCGCTGGGGAAGGTTTGCGGGTCGTCGGCCCAGGTTTCCCAAACGGCGTCGTTGCTGACGGGGCTGCCAGGCTTGCCGTCGATCGGGCTCTGGTTTTGGGCCTTGCGGTTCACCTCCAGAAAGAGCTTCCACGCAAACTTGTCGGGGAAATTGGCGGGGAGCGCTGCGTCTCCGGGTGTCTCGTCGTGCAAGACGACGGTTCCCGAGGGGACTAGCAGACCCGAGGGAAAAGGAGAGGGCCCCTGTTGCTGAGCCGTCAACGGGCTGGCGATCGCTAGCGCAGTCAGCACGATCGCTCCTCCGACGCCAACCCTAGCAGTCTGCGTTCGGGAGAAAGGGAATCGCTGTAGCATGACGTACTCCACGATGGAAATGCGACGGTAATGGATCAACCGACGCCGCTCGCACCGCCGACGGCGGTCGGCGTCGACAGTTCAACCTGAGAACGCGGAACTCACCGCGCTCATGAGAGAACTCGTTTCTGGCGGCGCGCACCTCGAGCGCGACCCGATGGGCAGAGCCAAACCAGCACCATCTCAGCGATCGATCTCACACGTGAGATGCAGCTTTGGCGTCGAGCGTGCCGATCTGGCCATCCTCATCATGTCCCCTGACCCCTCAAGGGAATCTTGCGATGTTCTCGCCGTTTTGTGAGGAACTCTGCCGACCCTGTGTTTCATCTCAGCGAAGAGCCGCTGTGGCAAAGACGTTCTTTGACGGACCAGCTCTTGCCTTTTCCGTAGTCAAACACTCATGGGAGAATCGTAGGGAAACAAACTCACGCGAGGGCCCGCTGTTTGCGTCCGAGGGATCCGAACGATTTCGAGAGTGTTTTGCGCCATCGAAACATGATAAAATTTTTCGAGGATGCTCGGTCCAGGTGCGACGCCCTTAATGTAGGAAAGCTCGGGGATTTACATGTCTTTTGATGAGGAATTGGCCGCTGCGAGTTTGGGCCAGATACATCCTCAATTCGGCGATCGCTTGAAAGGATTGGGGGGAACTGTCGAGGAAGGGGCTGTTGTCGAGCACACCACCTCTCCACGAGCTTAGGCTGCTTTTCCGCGAGAATCTAAACCCGCTAAGCCAAAAAAACAGAGTTCACTTGAGAGAGCGGTGGTCGTACGTAACGCGGAGTGGTGTGTAAATAGCTGATGGAATTGATTTTATGGTGATCCGAGTGGGTTCGGCCTGTGGTCGGATTAAGCGTGAGTTGTCGGGGCCGATTGGCTCAATCGTTCCCATTGATGGGAAGTCGGACGAGTGCTTTCGGGGTCTTGAGATGCACGGGAGAGAAATGATGACAGGTGACGAACCGGCCCACACGCTTGGACGTATGGGCCGATTTCGGTGAAGTCCGACATTTCCGTTAGACGACGGGGCCGTTGGGAGCCGCTACGGCGGATTCCCCCTGGCTTAACACTTGTTGACGCATCGCGGCGGCCCCGAGCATGCCTCCCAGCCCCATGGACTCGACCGCTGTGCTCGGCACCAGCATCAAGGCACCCTTCTCCTTGAGACCTTCGTAGAGGATATTCATCGCTCGAAGGTGCATGGCCGTGGGATTATGCTCGTAGGATCGTGATGCTTGTTCAAAGAGATGAGCAATCTCCACTTCTGCCTGCCCCAGAATAATTCGGGCTTCCTTCTCGCGGGCCGCCTGGGCCTCGCGCGACATCGCATCTTGAAGAGATTCGGGAATGATAATGTCACGCATTTCGACGGAATGTACCGTCACGCCCCAGGGATTCGACCGCTCATCGATGAGCTTTTGAAGCTCAGCCTCGATTTGTTCCCGGCCTCTCAGCAACACCGTGAGTGGAGTGCGTCCGATGATATCGCGGAGAGCCGTCTGCGCTGCCCAGCTCACGGCGAGCTTGTAGTCTTGAACCTCGAGTGCGGCCTTTTCAGGGTCGTAAACCATCCAGAACAAGACGGCGTCGACATTGACGGGGACCGTGTCGGAGGTCAGCGTCTCTTCGGCGGCGAATGTCGTCGTGATAGTTCGTTGATCGATCCAGGTCGACACGGATTCGATACCCGGAATGATCCAGAAGAGGCCCGGTCCTTTCATGCCTACGTAACGGCCTAAGCGAAGGACGACGGCACGTTCCCATTGCTTGGCAACCTTGGGAGAAAGCGCCGCGAGGGTGCCCAGAACCAGTCCTGTAAGAACTCCGAAGGGCTCCTTATTGATGGTCGTCTCGGCAAGGCCAAGGCCCCAGCAGGTGATCCAGAAAAATACGGAAATCACGTTGATCCGAGGGGGCTCACTAGGAGCCCGGCTCTCCTTCACATTCGCCGTTCGCGTGATGTCAGCCATCGGAAGTACTCCCACGTTGTCGTCGATTCTGAAGGAATGAGATCGCCTGTTCCAGGGAGACGCCGATCGCGGCGGTCTCCATCAAGAAGCGGTCTGCAAGTTCCGCGAGTCTGCGTTCGCGATCGAGCTCAGAAAGAGGTTCAACGGCTGCCTGTCTAACGAACGTGCCGACACCACGTCGTGTCTCGAGGACTCCGGCCCTCTCCAACTCGCCATAGACCTTGGCCACGGTGTTTGCGTTGACCTTCAAATTGACCGCGAGCTGTCGAACCGTCGGTAGCTGTTCCCACGTTTTCAGTTGCCCCGTCGCAATCGCGAGCTTGATCGCTCTCTCGAGCTGAGCGTAAAGCGGTGTGGGATCGGACGGGTCAATCTGAAACATGGGATTCATTGTCCTGTTGTTCTAGTTGAATAGTACAATGGACGTGAATCGAGTCAAGAGCGCACTTCCCGCGCATTGAGTGGAAGGGGCCGTTTGCGGCCGGTCTTCGGGATCAAAGACTCGGGTTGGAGAACTCTCGGAGGGGGAGAGTGACGGGTTGCTGATGGCGGGAGCTGCGAGCGACGGCCTCGGTGAACTGCATGTATTTTACGCCCGTGGCGAAGTCCGTCCTGGTGACGGCGCGTTCCCCTCGAATGGCGGCGACGAAATCGGACTCGACCTGCCAGCCACCGCGGAGTTCTTCGGGGATGGGCAGGGGCGCCAGCTCAGACTCGCCGACGCGGGCGCCGAGGATCTCATCGCGGACGAAGTCGTAGCGTAGGGTTCCCTCACTGCCGTAGAGGGTGAGTCCCATGTTGGTACCATGCCGTACGATGCCGCTGAAGCGATAGACGCCACATGAGCCGTCTTCTTGGGTCGTCAAGACCTGGACGCTGTCGGGTGTACCGACACGGGCGGGAGCGCCGACTTCAGGGTCAAACCGCTTGGCAATGAGCTTGGAAGCATAAGCCAAAACGCGATTGGCCGGGCTGACCCATCGGAGGACGGTCTCATACAAGATGCCCAGCGTTAACATGTTGAAGCCAGAATACTTTGTCGTTTGGCGCCAACTCAGCGGAGTATGAGGGGCAGCCAGGTCGCTGGTAAGTCCGTCGACGTGAAGTTCGCGAAGCGTTCCAAGATATCCCGACTTGATCAGCGATTGCATGAACGCATCGCCGGTCAGTCCGTAGGGGCTTGGGACCACCATCGTGGTCAATTTCGGAAGCTCGGCGGCATGGTCATACATACGCTGCGCTTCTCGCGCATTCATGGCCATGCGTGCTTGTGTCAGTACATGCTTGCCGGCGTCGAGAGCGGCAAGGGTGACAGGGCAGTGGAGATAGGGCCACGCCGCGATTACGACGGCATCGACCTCATCATCTTCGATGAGGTTTTCCCAGGTGCCGTGAATCTTCGGGATATTGAATTCGCGCGCCACCCTGGCGGAGGACTCGCGGTGCTGATTGCAGACCGCAACGATCCGGACGCCAGGCAGAGCAAGGAAGCCGGGAAGATGCCGTGTATGGGCGATCTTGCCGGCTCCAATGATCCCGATTCGCAACCTGCCCGAACTCATCGCCTCGACCGTCCTTTCGATGGCTCGGTGGCGACCGACGGAACGAACGGCTTCTGGCCCCCTCGGCGCAGTCTACGTGACTCGTCCCTCGACCATCGAATTGTAGTCGCGAGCCAACACGTGAGTCCAAAGCCGGGCCGATTTTTTCCGCGCAATCGGCAAAAACGTTGTTATCGAACCCCACCGAATACACCGAAGAAGGGTCGATAAGGGCGAGTATAGTTCGTTTGCTCGCTGGTCGGGACGAGGGGTTCCGTGCGGAGCAGGGGGGGATATGTGGCACCCGCATAGTTGGAGAGGTAAAACGTCTTCGTTCGACCCGGTCCGTAAGCGGGCCGGTAGGCGATGCGTCCCGAAGGATTCGAGGTAGTCGCCGTCTTGCCTGAACCGAAGAGGCCTGCGACTGCACTTTGATTGACGCCCAGAAGCGTCGACCCCACCACCGCAACCAACATCAGAGCGCGAGTCGGCCGAGTGTATGCGATCTTCACGTGACAGCCCTCAAAATGAAAGTTCAAGGATGGGCGGCCAGATGTTCTGGGCGCATCCTTCGCCAGTCTGGAAAGGCTCCTTATCGAAACGTAACACACTTTTCCAACGGCAAGTCTTCTCTGGGCCTAGTGACCTGCAAGGTTGTGCGGTCTGATCGGCCTGGGGAAGAGGGGGGGCCGATCGGATCAGGAATTCCGTGGTTAAAGTCTCGGCCACAGGGGCGCGAACAACTTTATTTGGAGAGTGTTCTCATGCATCGCACTATGACTCTGGTCTTGGCAATCGTCGGTTTGTCAGCCTCAGCCGCCCGGGCCGAGCATGCCAAGATCCATCTTGATGTTGCATCAAGTAAGGAGCAGAAAACCGCGTATGTCGACCAGACCCCTCCGGCCTCGGGGAAGAATCCCAGGCCGGTTGTTCATGCGCGGGCCAATGAACCCATCAAGATCCAATGGGTCATGACGAATGTGTACCCTCATAAGACACTTGAGGGGGTGGTCGTTCATTTCTTCGTCGCCAAGCAAGAGAAGGTTGGCCAGAAAGACCTCCCTGATCTCACCGACGACGTGGTTCTCGAGTCGGCCTTCGACATGGACTTCAAGCCAGGTGCGAAAGCCGGCCAGCGCAACACCATTCGCATCGCAAACCCAGGTGTCTATCTTGTGCGAATCGAGTCGCGGCAGACTCAGAGCGACCACGAGCACTTCTCCGCGATTGATCTTGTAGTCGAACCGCAACCGAAATGACGATTCGATCAATCCCCAACGCGTTGCGGGTGAATCGAAGTGAGGGCCTTTTTGGGGGACACCGTGGATCGGCGGTCAGGTCCACTGGTGGCGGGATACGGATGAAGGCGTAACCAGAAACGCACAAGGACCGAGTCACCCTCGTGGGGTGACTCGGTCCTTGGTTCAATTTGCGTATGAAGAGAAAAGCGCGGGACCTATTTCTTACCGTTCTCGGCCTTCCCTGCGTCCTGCCGGTACACCAAGATTCGGTCGTGCACGAGCAGCACGAGGTCGGTGAGGTGGTCTCCGTCGACGTCTCCGACGCCAAGATCACGAGGTTCCGAGAGATCACGCCCTTCGCGGAAGGACTTTCGTTCGAAGATCTTAAAGGAAAGGGCGCGTTCGAGAGTATTGGGACCGGTCACCGAAACGATCTCGACAAAGTGCTCGGAAGTGTCGGTGAGTACGATGTCGGTCAGCCCATCGTTGTTGAGGTCCCCCGCGACCAGGTCGGAGAGACGAGCTTCGGAGCGGTTCGACTCGTAGCTGGCGATCGGCTTCAGTCGCTGTCCGGCTCTTCCTGTGAGCACGACACCAAAACGGTCGGTCCCCGCGAGCAGCAGGTCTTCGCGACCATCGCCGTCGAAGTCGGCAACGTGCATGCCCTGGAAGTCGATTGGCCCAACCGTAAGCGTTCCACCAGGACGATAGACGCCGTCCTTGAGGTCGAGGAAGATCAGTGACTTTGAGGTCTTGTCCAGAAGGACGATCTCCTTCTTGCCGTTCCCGTCCGAATCCAGGGCCGCCGCGCCGAGCACACTCGCCGTTCCCCGCCCGGTATTGTATTGGTCCTTCACCTCCCAGCGCCCTTCCTTGTCGAGCAGGACATTGCGGGCGAAGGTGTTCTGAGCCACGAGCAGGGCGGGGCCGTTGAGGTCTGTCAGGGTCACACCTGCGGGGCTAACTCCCGCCAAGGGGCCGAGGCTGCCCCCCACCGGCGCGGGAGACTCTCCGGGGCGTCCCAGAAGAAGGAGCGGCGTTCCGAACGAGTTGAAGACGAGCACGTCGACCTGGCCGTCGCGGTTGGCATCCAGGATCTGAAGGGCTGGAGGGACGCTGGAGACCCCCTTCAACGGCACCTCGTCTTGCTGTCCCCAGCGGAACGGGAGGAATGCCCCTGACTTGTCTCGCTTCAGCCCTCGAAGGGCGAAGCTCTCCGTACCGTTCGTTTTGGCTCGGGTGACGTAGAGGATCTCCGGCTGCTTGTCTCCGTCGAGGTCTCCGACATCGATGGCAACAGGTTCGCCACTGATCGGAAGTGGGGAAGGAAAGGTCAGGCGGCCGTCCGTCAGCACACTGCGGCCGATCTGCTTCTCTTGCTCGGAGAGAACGATGACCTCGGCCTTGCCGTCACCGTCGAGGTCGGCCAGCCTCACGGTGCGGCCTCCCACGAGCCCCGGGAAGCTCTGGCTCGCTCCGAGACCCAGGCGTCCCGTCTGGCGATAGAGCAGGAACTGTGCATTCGCCGGGTCAGTCACGACGACGTCGACTTTCTTGTCTCCGTCGAGATCACCGATTGCGAGGGAACGGCCGCGCTCGCTTCCTGGTGGAAGCGGGTAGAAGATGAGGCGACCTCGTTTGCCTTGTTCGTCCTGCTCGGACTCGTCAAGGGTCAAGACGCGAGCCCGCCCGGACTGGGCCTCGATTGTCAGAACCTCTGCTCCAGCCTTGTTGTCGATCTGGGCGAAGGCAATGGCTTTGGGACTTTCGACGGAAAAACTCTGTTCCGGGCCGAGGTTGCCGCCGGTTGTGGAGAATCGGATCCGCAGAGGGTCGTCCTGGCCCCCGTCGAGAATGACGAGGTCGTCGCCGCCATCCCCGTCAACGTCCACCGCTTTCAGGAGCCGAGGGCTTGACGAGGTATGGGGCAGGCGCTCGGGTTCCCCGAGTTTGCCCCCTTCGCCTTGAAGAATGACGACGATTTCGTTGGGGGTAAGCAAAGCGAGGTCGTCGCGGCCGTCACGATTGAGGTCGCCGACCGACAGCGCGCCCATGGTTTCGATCGATTCGCCGCTATTTACGCGTTTGGCGTTGCCGAATCGTCCGTCTCCTTCGTTGAAGAGGATGACCACTTCCGCAGGTGATCCGTAGAAGGCCAAATCGGGCTTCTTGTCGCCGTTGAAGTCGCCAATCTGGAGGCTGGCCACCTCTTTATTGACCGGCACGCTGACGAGCCGCATCCGCCGGTCGCTGGGAATCTGGTTCGTCTCCTTCGCTGCCGCGGGCGCTTCGGCGGCAGCTCCGGGCTTCTTGCCACTCAGGAGCAGGTCGAGCCGCGAGCGTCCGTTGTTAACGACGATGATGTCGTCGACCTTGTCGCCGTCGAGGTCCTTGATAAGGAGGTTTGCGATCCGTTGATCGAGCTTGTAAACCTCAAGGGGCAGAAACCCGAAATAATCGGCGAGCCTTGCGTCATCCCCGTCCGCCCTTGCATCCCGCGGGGCGAGCAGGCTCATCCCGATCACCCCAAGCAGGCCCATGGTTACCGCTAGTCGCATCACGGTTGCCCCTGAAATGCCATTCCCTCGACGATCCATCTCCACAAAGCGTCTAAAGTAAGAGCTTGTGTAGAAGCAGGCAAGACAAGGTAAAGAATAACGAGCCTGCTCAATTCGCTGAATTTGCGAGCGAGGAGCAAAGAGAGACGCTTCTTTCGGATTTTTTCAGGGGTGCGCGAACTCTCGAAGGAACGCATCCCTCCAAATGGGAAATGGCAAATCGGCGGAAGGTCGTCATGACCAATCTCGTCAAACCTGGCAATTGGAACCTCATACGAAGAAATTGGCCGAGCTTTGAGGTGCTCGACTTGACGATCGAGCACTCGGATTGGATGATGGCGTAGGTCAAGCGGCGCCGTATCGAGTGAACTTTGCTCTCGCGAAGTTCAAGTCGCTCATTCACGGCCCTCTCGCTTTAGTCTCTCGTAGCCGAAGTGGCGGAATGGCAGACGCGCCGGACTCAAAATCCGGTGGGGTAACACCCGTGTGGGTTCAAGTCCCACCTTCGGTACTAAAGATTTGCGACGATATGCCCGCCTCATACTCTTTCGAGTGGGCGGTAGAGTGGTTTGGCCATTGGCGTCACCCAATAGCGGGATGATGACGGTGCGACGATAGCCACTGTGTCTTTTGACATTGCCGGGGCAAACAACAAGTTTGCACCCATAGCAAGCTTTCCGAAGTCGCCTGCCGTCGATCACATCGACCATAATGCCACACCACGGCAACTCGACCCTGATTTCGCTAGCCGAAGTCAGGTTATCCGGCCCTTCGGCGCTCGTGCCGCCGGATGCTCTTGTCCGTCTAGCGAGAGCCCCTACCGATCTCCAGTAATCTGTCTATAAATACACTTGGTCAGCCTAGGCAAAATGGAAGATTCGCGCCAAACTGCTAGGGATATGGACCAAGGGTAACGCACATGAGCACTACTATCACCCATCCTGGCGAAAACAGACTCACAATCATGGCCCACATCCTCGGGAAGGAGAATGGCCAGCTTTCCGACGGTTTCGCCCGCTACATCCTTTCTCAGGAAATCAGTGAGTGGGACAAGGCCCGGATGCAAGACTTGGTCGTGCGGAACCAGCATAACGATTTGACACCCGCCGAGAAGGAAGAGCTTTATGGCTTTGCCAAAGCCACCAGTCTACTTTCGATCTTGAAATCCAAAGCCCGCCGAACGCTCGGTGTTAAACCCTAAGAACGTACCCTGTCCTAGGCTGCTCCGGACGCTGCATTCACCCAGCTTGTCTGGCAGCGCAGGAACCATCGTGGCGAATATTGCCTGATGCCCCAGACATTCGATGACGCCACTACGAGATCGACCACATCATCGTAAGTAAGCACGGCCGCAGACTGCGGCTGGCCATCTTGCCTTGACCTTCTTCTACTGGAAGTCGCAGACATTGTGCCTACGTTGTCAGGGCTTTCGACCGTACTCCGCCCACCATCCCTGCCACGCCGTCGACTCCCAGAAGAAGTTCTCGGCGAAGCGCTGCTTAAGCAGTTCGATCGGCCCCCAACCCGCCGTCATGATGTTGTCTGACCGTCTTTGACCGATGAGGTCGATCACGATCGGGACCGTGTCGGTTTTGGGCGTGCAAAGCAGTAACGCTGTACAGGCCCAGTATCGACACGCGGGTGAACCCTCCCGGGCCATCCGCTCATAAAGTGGGACGCACTCGGCCGGCACCGCACCGAGATGATAGGGCACGATGCGCCGGAGGATCGCGGCGCTATCGAGCGCCTGGGGGTGCTCGAGCGCCAGCTTCACCAACTCATGCTGCGTCAGCGGGGCGGGTCGAGTGATGTCGTACCATCGTCGCCACTCCAACTGGGACTGAAGGTCGGTCCGTCCCGTGATCCATCGGAGGCATCGTAGGCTGGATTCACGCGCGTGTTGCTGAATGTGGATTTCCGCGTCGCTCGCCGCCTTCTCGATGGCCGTGACAGGGCTCGGGAACCGGTTCGGATATCCCGAGTCTACTCCGTCGATGAGTTCTGACCAGAGTGCCTCCCCGTTGCGCCCTTCGAGTTTCGCCCGCGCGCTCCGAAATGTCACCGGGAGGTCGCCGTCGATGCTGGCACCGAGAATCTCCCGGAGATCTGAGGCCGCGACGGCACGTAGGAGAAGGTTGATTCCTGGGATGGTCTCCTGAAGCCGCTCGATAGCCCGCCGTCGGAGTTCCACCGGATGCGTGGCTGAGCTTGCATATGCGAGCAGGATGTCTCGGCCTTCGGGAGCCTGCGAGAGGATCGAATATCTCAGGGCATGGAGGGCGACCTTGGGATCATCAAGCCAATGTCTTATGGCAGGAAGAAGGCCTGGCCAATAACTGCGGATGAGCGGAGAGTTGTGAAGGACATTGAGCAGCGCGGCGTCGTGGGTATCGCCGAGACTGATGAGGAAAAGGACTTCTTCGTGGCCGCCGATCATGGCCAGGACACTTGCCCAGGCGGGCAATAGTGCCGGGGGCGAGCTTTTCGCTCTGGCAAGGACAAATCCTCGTTGCCTGGAATCGAGTCCCTCAGAAGAGACCCAGTCGGCAATGGCGCCCGCCAATTCCCTCTCGACGGCCGGCGAGAGCCTGGCGTGGGTCACGACGTCGAAAGCCCGATCAAGGCTGCGCTTCCGCAACTCGGATGACCCAGGTTCCTTATGGATCGCCCGAATCGTCTGCACGGCGTGGACTCGACGCGGATCGTCGGGATCGTGCTCGACGGCTTGGATCAGCGAATCCAGCACGCGCTCCCGATCGCTCAGGAGATAGAGAAACTCGTCGCGTCGTGGGGAATCGATGAGATCGGAGGACCAGGCCAGTTCGGGACCCGCGGATCGGGCCGCTTCGAGAGCTCGGGCTACGTGGTATCGCCACACAACCCAGGGGACTACCGTCATTCCACCGAAGAGCAGCCCGAGGATTGCCACCACCAGGAGCAGTGTCCGGAGGCGGAACCTCGGCCAGCGCCGCTCCGCTACGATCGCGCTTGCTTCCTGGACAGCCATACCGTCAGTCCTTGTTACTCCAGACCTGTGACTGCGACCGTTCGTAGAAGGCTCGCTCGATCGATCCTATGTTACCGACCAGAGCGATTCGTGGCAGAGCCCTGGATAATGCTTCAAGGATGTACGGGCTTCTTCGCCGTAGCCAGTTCGGGCGGATAGCTGGTGACATTCCCATGGCTGCGGGACCTCAAGTCATAGAGCCGACGCAATTCCGACTCATCGGCCCAGGCTGTCCAATAGCCCAGAACCGGCGTCGGTCGGGGCTGGCACCCGGCTGCGGATTCGTTTGTTCCCGGCCAAGCCGAGGCGAACCAACAGCTGCCACACGATCGGCTTGGTGAACGGCCTTTGGCACTTCGGCGGGGTGAGGCCTTATCTCGGCAATGGCCGCGGCTGTGCATCCGGCCCGACGCAATTCCACGACCCGAGCCATCGGGCCGTTGCCATCGCGGCGTCTGCTCATTGTCCGTAAGGGATAGGTGCTAGTCTGCTATGGGCGCCGCGCTAACCCAACTCGTCTGGCAGTGGGCAAACCATCGTTGCGAATATTGTCTGATGCCCACGGCATTCGATGACGCCACCACGAGATCGACCACATCATTGCCCACACGAATGGTGGCTCGTCGACCTGGCATGCAAGCTCCAGGTAAACTCGCTGAGGCTCCAGGACTGGATCTGTCGTAGCTGGGTGGCGGCCCGGCAAACTGCTCTCCAGGGGTACAGGATCGCATGGACTGATGAATAGAGACTGGACCGACTGCGGGAACTCGCGGCCTGGAGCATTGCGGATGTACTCGCTACCCGTCTGAGTTGACGATTCCGAGGCGATCCGTGGTCGATGGCAAGATGCCGACTGACTTTGGATGAAAGTATCGTTGGGGATTTTGACCATGACATATGAACGTCCACCCGTCGCCGTCCCTGCGACGCCCGAATTTGTCCTCGAGGTGATCCGCGACTCGCATCGGCAACAGTGTCAATTCGACTCGATGGCGGACCAGGACGCCGAGTTGGCATTCGAGACGACGGTTGCCGATTGGCGGTCGGCGTGCGACCTACTCGATTGGCGGCCGCTCGGGCGTGCCCTCGACGGCGAATGGAGTCTCGGTCGCTCTGACGCGGCGTGGCGGACCGTCCTGGAGCCCGCCAAGGAACGCACTCTCCGCGATGTCTGCGATTTCGTCGCTTCGGGAGCCACGAGGCCATCGATCGAACCGATGAGCATCGTGGGCATGACGTGCTTCTCCGCTGGCGTATTCCTCGCGATCCGCTCGCTGCTGCGCGAGGCGGGCGCCGACGTGGGCTCATTGGCGCCGTCGACGCCGCTCGACGAGTACACCCGCCATTATCTCGGCGTGTTTCTTGGGCCGATCTCACGCCTGGCACCGAACTCGCTCCCGGCGGTTCATGTGAGCACACCGTGGTATGACCTGAGCAGCGGCGGATTCCTGCTCGGTCTTCTCGCCGCCGCTGCGGGGTGGCTCGTCTCTCCGTTGGTAGCGGCTGCCGGGATTGTCCTGGCCTTGACTTCGTGGGTAGGGATCTGGATTACCGCTCGATATCTGCCACCGTCCAAAGTTGAGTTCGGCAGCCTGCGGACATTCCGGGACCTGGCGTGCGTCGTGGCCCAGAGAGCACAACGCTCGCCGGGCTGATTGGTTATCCGAACGCCGAGAAGGGGACGGCTCAGAGCGGGGCCAATACCTGCGAAAACGGGGCGGCGTGCCTGCGACATCCAAGCAATGCTGGCCAAGCCGTAGGTCACTTGCCCGAGTGGGGCCGCAATGCTTCTGTGCGATGATGTAATGGATTTTGAAAGAGGCAATCGTGCGCTTGTAGAACCTGGCTGTGATCGCAGGGATCAGCGGGTCGCAGGGCTTGCTGATTTTCACATCCTTGGAGACCGCATTATGGAACGTCTCCATCGGCTTTTGGATATCAGCAACCGCCGTCAGCGTCGATCCCGTGTCCTTCTTAATGATTGGTCGGTGGATGGCCTTTTGACCATTCACTATCGCGTGGTCATCGATAATGGCTTTGTCGTCCCGGGATGAAGCCTTCGATCCGGTCGGAACTCATTTCGATGAAATCAAAAACATGCGAATATTAGTAGTGTCTTGTTTAGAGAGGGGAAAAATGTAGACCCTCGTCTCGCCGTATGCCAGGATGCCGAGAGTGATGAGGGCGGCTACCACCATCATGAGCGTGGTGGGGTGGTCTATGACGAGGATTGTTGGATTCGCTGATCCTGCTTTTCTCGCGACCCGGGCGGCCAATGGAAATCTTCTCGATACGACGCGCCGTCCCTGTCCCCCCTCAACAACTGCCTCAAAGATGTCTCCGCAAGAAAAGGTCATCCCGTGGGAGGCTTGGTGAAGTCATCAAGCTCTCGCGATGAGTTCAACACCTCGCCGACGACGAGAGAACGAATTTACAACCAACAATTTTTGTGCCAAATGAGACGCTTGGAGCCGGCCGCTTCCTGCGAAGATTCACAACAGAATCCGCCCGATAACGAGTCGCTCACAGAGTTCACGGTCGAACCCTCTGAAGGGCGATCGCCGATGAAGAATTGCTGAAGACGTTGTTCGTCGATGCCAATTCGGATACAACGTAGACGCGTTGCCTAACGCCCCTAATTTGTTGACAAACAAGACGATTTCGAGGTTTGACTCATTCCTTGTCGGTAGCCCAAGTGCTGAACTCAAAATCCGCTGAGGTAACACTTATACGGGGCCAAGGCCCACTCTCAGTACTGATGGATTCGTGCGTTTCGGTGGCGGTGCGCCAAGACATCGTGGTACACTCTCAGCGCACCGAACGGAGTGACTCGACTTTGCTTGCCCTTCCCCCTGGGGCACAAACAGCGGCCGTGAAGAAGCGTCACGGCAGCGACGATCGGCAACGTAAGGGACCATGAGGTGGAATCGACCGCCGCAATGGTCAATGACGTGCTGTGACTATTCGAGCCGCGGTTCATCACTGTCTCGAACGGTTTGGGTGCGTCGACACTCATCCACAACGGCAGAGGGACTCTTGAGGTAGCAGACCTAGTCGATGAGGCGAGTCTCAGCACCCTGGGTCGCCGCCACCTCGGTAAGCAGGGCAATGGCAGCCTCGCAGAAATGTTGCCTCAAGGTATCCAACTTCATTTCGTGCTTCGAATCACAATGATCGACCCGACGAGGTCGCATCAGCATTTCATAGTCTGACCGGGAGCTCCTTAATGTCCCTGGATCGAAGTGCGGATTCCGCGGTACCAGGCTCTTACTACAGCGTGTTCGACCTGTTCAAGATCGGCATTGGCCCTTCGAGTTCGCACACGGTGGGCCCAATGTGGGCGGCGCTGCGCTTTGTTCAGATGCTTGAGGCAGAAGGCCTACTTGAGCAAGTGCGGCGGGTGCGAGCCGACCTTTATGGGTCGCTGGCGTTGACGGGGCGCGGGCACGCCACTGACAAGGCGATCCTGCTCGGTCTTTCCGGCGAGCGGCCAGACACCGTCGACCCAGAAGCTGTCGAACCTCTCGTGGAAAAGGTGCGATCCCAAGAGACCCTCCGCTTGGCCGGGCGCTTCACCATCCCGTTCGAAGAGGCCGACGACCTTGTTTTCCACGGGGACGAGTCTCTTCCTCGCCATCCCAACGGCCTGCGGATCACAGCCTTTGATGCGTCTCGTGATGTATTGGTAAGTGAGACATATTATTCCTTGGGTGGTGGATTCGTCGTCCGTGACGCAGAGGCGGAGGCTGGTCACGCCGGGGGTAATGAGCCGATCAACGCCATCCCGTACAAGTTTGGCTCGGCGAAAGAGTTGCTGGAGATCGGACAACGAACGGGGCTCTCGATCGCGGAGATCGTTCGGCGGAACGAGGTTGCTTGGCGCACTCCCGAAGAGACCGACGCCGGTCTGGATCGTATCTGGGCCGTTATGGAACAGTGCATTGAGCGCGGGTGCCGAGGGGAGGGGGTTCTGCCGGGCGGACTGCGAGTGCCAAGGCGGGCGGGTCGGTTGTTTCGTAATCTTCAGGCGCGACCCACAGCGGTGGACCCTCTGGCCACACTCGACTGGGTGAGCCTGTTTGCCCTGGCCGTCAATGAGGAAAACGCTGCCGGAGGCCGAGTCGTTACGGCCCCAACGAATGGAGCGGCCGGTGTTATCCCGGCCGTCTTGGCCTACTATCGACGTTTCCTGCCGGGCGCCGATGACGCGGGCGTGCGGACATTCCTGCTGACGGCTGGTGCTATCGGCATATTATACAAGCGCAATGCGTCGCTGTCGGCGGCCGAGATGGGCTGCCAGGGGGAGGTCGGAGTGGCCTGTTCAATGGCGGCTGCTGGCCTGGCCGCCGTCATGGGAGGAAGCAACGAGCAGATCGAGAACGCGGCCGAGATAGGCATGGAACACAACCTCGGCCTGACATGCGATCCGATCGCTGGGCTCGTGCAGGTGCCCTGCATTGAGCGAAACACCATGGGGGCCGCCAAGGCGATCAACGCCGCCCGCCTCGCCGTACTGCACGGTGATGGCACCCATCGGGTTCCCCTCGACCGCGTCATCGAGACCATGCGGCAGACCGGCCTGGACATGCAAGATAAGTATAAAGAGACGTCCAAGGGAGGACTAGCTGTTAATGTCGTCAACTGTTGATGGGTCGTAATCTCTCGTGTTCCCTTTGGGTGAGGATTAGCAGGAAGCGTCGGCATTGGAGTTTCGAGCGCAAGCGACGAAGGGGGATGTAACGTTCGCAGGTATTCACGGCGTTCGATGAACCAAGGCAAGAAATGAGGACGGCCTCGGCGAGAGCTTCTCGCCGGGGCCGTTTTGAGTTTCCGCGGACTATTCATCAACCGGCTTCGGTCAATAGGCGTCAGAACTGATGACTTCGCCGCCATTACGAGTGGAGAGAGCCTGGTAGACTCCTGGTCGGCTCGTGCCCAGGAGCGACTCGCCGTAGCTGCCGTACGTGATACCGGTCGGCAGAGGGTAGGGGGTGCTGTTATCAAGCTGCCAGTTGTTGATCGTGTCCTTGAGAAAACGAACGGAGCCGTCCAGAAAGCCGAAATTGGCGCCCCCAGGATGGAAGCTGGCCACCGAAGTGTAAAGAATCCGGCCCCCTCCGTTGGCAATCTGGGTTGCGTATTTTTTATAGGCGTTGATGGGATAGCGGGTTGCGAAGCCATGATCCGCGTAGTCGCCCGAGTTCCACCACTGGTCGTAGACCAGGTCGTCGGGCCCGAAAACGCCTCGCGAGCGTTCGCTGAACGCAAAGGTGTTCGAGAGACCGTCCGTCACCTGCGCAAACGAAATGCTACTTCCTGAAAAGATGACTCCATTCGTTGCCTGGCGATAAGCGTTGTACTGAGGACTATAGGCCAGAGCCTGGGTGACGTAGGAAGGCATGTACCAGGTTCCATTGTTGACGACATAGCTGGTATAGGCCTGAAGCAGTCCAGGCGGAGCGTAATTCCCGTCCATGGTTGAGCCGTTACCCGCGTAAATCGTGGCGAGCGTGTAACGCTCTGTGGCCTTGGGGTCACTGGGGCACCAGAGAGCACTGATGCCGGTGCCCGCCAAGGTCCAGTTGGGGGGCGAGAAGGTGGTCACAGCGGCGTTCCAGGTGTTGTACGCCGCCCCTTGTTCGAGAAACTGCGAGAGCCGGACGTAGGCGCTGCCGCCGCCATATTTCCATTGCGTGGGATCGATCGAAGAGTGCTGAACGAATTCGCCCGCCGGTAAGACGTTGTTGGTCGACTCATAATTGGCTGCCGCCAGCGCGAGCTGCTTGAGGTTGTTAACGCACTGAGCCCGCCGGGCCGCTTCGCGAGCCGATTGAACGGCTGGAAGCAACAGTGCGATCAGGACCGCGATGATCGCGATCACCACGAGAAGCTCGATTAAGGTAAAGCCTCGCAATCGTCTATGAGGCCACATGCGAGAATACACGTTTTTCATCTCCGTTCATTTTTTGTGAAAACTGATGAGAATCGAAGGGCTCAGGATCCGGTCGTGAGGTGCTGACCTCTGGGGCGTCCATCTGGAGCGGCGGCCCTCTGCGCAGCCTTGCCCTTCAGACCGGGGGGAATCGGTGGAATGTTCGATTCTTTGGCCGGCGAGACGATTGCCGTTCCCTGCTCAGCAGTACCGCAGCCGGCCAAGTTGAAGGCAAGGACGAACAGGAAGGCTGGAAACAGCCGCAGGAAAAGCCGGGGCGAAACATTGGCGTCTGGCATGGTTCACGACCTCATATCAGAGCGCAAGGCATCCTTCGTGCGGCCTACCGCACTGAGGCACGCTCTCACACCGAGATTCTTTTCCTGAGAACGGGGAAGAGCAGCACGATCTGGCGGAGAGCACGCCAGAAACTTCCCTACGCAGGTGGATTTGCGGGAGGCCTTCCTCTGGGGCGGGGGGACCTTATTCGGTATGCCCTTCGGGAGCCTACTTATTATTTTGATTTCGGGAATCGATGAATTGTTACCATGAGAAATCTTGGAACCATGGAATCAAAAGGCCTGATCGCCATCCCGTGCGATGTCAGGAGCTGGCCTTAAGCGATAACCCTGCCATAACCTCGCTCGTGAACTGGGTTGACTCCTCGTAGTGGCATCTCCCCTTCGAGCGATCCCATTCGCCTTTTGTGAGCGTTCAACGAGCACCATTGTTCCGTTCCCGGAGAAAAAGTCAACATTAAGTCGATCGAATTAATCAGGTTTAAGTCGTAACTTTAATGGTCGTCTCGTTATTGCGATCGTTTTTTCGATTCGATGAAGTGAGGCAACGCTACCGAGATTGCGGTGCCCGATTTCTTTGAGGGATGGATTGCGAGAACACTATCGACGAGAGCCTCTTGCGCAGGTCCCTGTTTTTCCCGCTCTTATCACCAGGTGTGAGGCCCCCCAAGACTCGCTGGCTCGATATTGTCGCGGACGATGTCACGTTGCCGGTCGCCGGGGTTCCCGGCAACGTGACATAACAATCGACTTATTCGGCATCCGACGGCCTCTCACTCCGCCTAGACCAGATTGAAATCCAGCTCGGCTGAGAAATGCGTCAACACCGTGCAGCCGCCAACGCTATGATGCGGTCCATGAGTTGTGCCCGCTTTACCGGCGAAGAAGGTTCCGGGTCCGTAGCTCACCCCCGCCTCGACGAAATCACCTTCGAGGACGTAAACCGTCTCGTCCGCTTTGGTGTGCCAATGCGCCGGAATGGTCGCGCCCGCTTCGATGCGGGTGAGCACGGCCATTCCGCCCGATTCCGCATCCCTGCTGAGCACACGGATACTTACCCCTGGGATCTCCAGCGGCGTTTCGGCCGTCGCGTCTTGATGAATCGTCACTTGATACATGGATGGATTTCTCTTTTCCCGCTCGGAGATGGTCTTCTCGAATGGCATGATCGTATGCGGCTTTGTCCACTCATCAACGACCCAAGAACTCTAGCATGGGGGGTGGGAGAAATAAAGGAGTCCTTTCCCGTCAACGGCCGCCGTGATGAGGCGGAAAGCTTTTTTTGGCAATCGACTTGTCGGATCCCTCCGGCAAGGGCTCGTCGCTGTCTTATTCACTTTCGGCGCTGAGGTCGCCAGACGACCCGAGCTGTGCGAGAAATTGTAGCCTTGAGTTTTTTGCGCATGGATTTGTGACATCGGACAGCTTCGAGGATATACTCTTCGTTGCGAGATCTCGTCGTTCTTGTATTGTATTAAGATGTCATAATTTGATTGCGAGTCTGCGGTTGCGACGGTGGTGTTCCAGTGAGCAGGGAGGCGTGGAACAAACGCCGGAGCAGTCGAGGAACTATCATCGGAGCGGAGATTCCCATGGCGACGAATGACGGCCCCGCGAGGAATGATTTCGATCGCCGGCAAGAACCATTTGATCCTCAGCAAGAGACCCCTAGCGCTTCGGCTTCGACGAATGGCAGTGGTCCGCCACCGGTTCCCGTGTTCCAGATCAATCCGAAGCTCGTAGGTTGCGGGTGCTTTGTGCCTTCCGCATTCTGCTTTCTCTTGGGATGCGTGGGCTTGCTGTTGCTTTTGTGGGGCTTTATCGTTCCCGACTGGAGAACCAACAACCGATACGTTGCCACTTCGTGCGAGGTACTCGACAAAAGGCTCGATTCGGAGTTGTTTGATGTGCCTGGTGCCCAGGGGAAGAGACAGAAGGAATCGTATCGCCCGGCGATCAAGATCCGATACGAGGTCAGGGGCCGGAAATTCGAGGTCTGGGCCTACGACTCTCTTCGAATTTACACCGACAACCAAGCCTCTCAGCAGGCGATCGTCGACAGCTTTCAGGTTGGAATGGCATACCCTTGTTGGTATGACCCGGACCGCCCAGACCAGGTTGTCCTGGTACGTGGCCATGTCCGGGGCGCCTACATCTTTCTGATTCTCCCGATCGGACTTTTGACCATTGGCGCCACGGGGTTATTGATTGCGTGGAAGGTGTCGTCGATGCCGCCGAGGCAGGCGGTTTTAGGTTTCTCGATTGCCCCGCCCACGAGCCAGGGGTCGATGCCTGGGCTGCAATACCTACCGAGTCGCAGCGAACCATTCGATCCCTCGAGTCTGGGTGATCCTCTCGCCTTGAAGACGGACTGGACTCCTGTAAAAGGCGGAGGCGCCCTCTTCGTGACCCGTAGGCTGCTCGAGGTCGATCCCGACCGAATGGAATACCGCCCGTCTCCAGGGTTTATAGGGTTCGGGCTCTGCTTGGTTTTTCTCTTCTTGGTAGGACCCGTTGGTGCTCTGACGAACGGCTTGCGCTCCGGCGCTTTTAACCCAATCATCTTCGTGGCATTTCCCGTGATACTGGCCACGGTCATTGGAGCCGGCTACGCCATCAACCTTGTGACCACCCCAATTGTGTTTGATCGGCGCAGCGGCCTCTTCTGGAAGGGGCGGGTTGCGCCGGATGAAGCTTTCGATCCGGGCGCCTCGGAGCATTCCGTGAGCCTTCAAGATCTCATCGCTCTCCAGGTGATCAGGGCAAATCGTGTCCGGCAGGAGCAACGGTACGAATTGAATCTTGTGCGGAAGGGGGGTGAGCGCATCAACGTCGTAAGTCATGGCGACCCATTCAGGCTCCGTGCCGACGCCGCGACCCTTTCCGCATTTTTGCAGAGGCCTGTTTGGGACGCTCTCGGGTAGGCCTTGCCGCAGGAGTCTTTTGCGGATGAAAGGGGAGCCGTCTTGCCCGAAGCGGGGAGCTCGATCTCCGCGCCCATGTCGCGCCCGACTGACGGTGATGCATGAGAACGGCCGCATCAGCGACCCCTGGAGACGGGGTCGTGAAGCCTGCTGAGATTCCTCTTTCTCCGCTCCAGGTGGGCGAATGACGAACGAGACGACGGCGTCTTGTTCGCTTCCCACACCGCAATTCACGAGGTCTCTTCTGGGGACGTCTATTTCTCGTCGCGGTGCCCCTGGAGTGAAGGGGACCGTTCATCACTTACGTCGAAACGCGCCGGAGATTCGGCCGACCAGCTTTCCGAGTGTTGACGGGTTGGTTTTGGAGAATGGCTTCTTGCCAGGAGAACTGGCTTGGGGGGACTTCGGAGTGGGTCGAGGGGAGCCGGGGCGCCCCGATACCTGGCGAATGACCCAGGGCCAAAGACCGGCCTTCGAGCGTACTCCCGATCCTGGATCTGCCTCCCAGCCGAACTCGACTCCCACGATGTATCGGTCCTCCTCGCGTCGGGCGAACACGACCTGGCCGACCATATTGACGCTGCGCTTCCCTTTTGCGCTCGCTCCTAATAAGGTCATCGAGACAACGGTGCCTTCCATCATGGGCTGATTCAAGGCGATCTGAGCTCCTCCTCCGCTCAGGTCGAGCAGTAATCCCGTCAGGCGCGGCCCCTCACCGCCGAGCGGTCTGAGCATAACTTTCCCTTGTGCAGGAAAGCGGTAGTGCTGGCGGTTGGGGTCTTCCGAGCTTCGCGTGTGCAACATCGTCCGCTCCACTTCATCAAAGTCGGCCGCACGTCGCCGACTGTCAGGTCCCAAGGCGAACCTGTTTCTCCCTGAAGTGAAGCCTAGGTCGTGTTTCGCTTATGGGCTCACTCTTATCAAATAAATGACGGTTCGATGATCCTTTCCATGAAGAAGCGGATGTTTTCGCGGCGTTTTCCTTTCCGAAACCGTTCGGAGGCCGTCGCGTTCGGTGCGGTCTTCGTTTCTTAAGCACGCCGAGTGCAAGTATTATCGAGCAAAGACGAGGAATCGGACGGGCAAGACGCTCGTGTTTCGTTCTCACAGGAGTTATTGTCGTTCGTGGGGTCTTGCCATGGATACGCGGTGACTATTGTCCGCTTTGGGAGCGAGCCAGGTCTCGTCTCCTTAGGGAACCTCTTTTCGGTTGTCGGCGCCTGACGATGATGCTGAGCACGACGATCGAGAAGATGCTCTTGGAATCTTGAGAGGGGAGCGGACCGACTCGGAGCCATGCCGGGTCCGTGAGCCTAAGCATGGTGAAATGAGGTCCATGATCCACTGCGCTGAGGCCGGATCTCGAGCCCAGATAGGGAACGTTCCCTGGAACGATCACCGTTGTCCAGGCAATCTCGCGGCCGACCTGGTTTGTGAAGGGCCGTAAGCGATACGTGGCTTAAGATGATTTTATCGCAACTTGCGATGAAAATGGTCATCACATGATTCGTTTAGCTTCTGGAGATCGACTTTTGCCAGGTGTTCGTCTGGGGCGTCTTTCTCGCCCTATAATGTGAAGAATACGAGAATGCAGCCGTTGGAAGCGCCGAGTCCAGTGTCGTTAGCTGGAAGGGTTCCCCCCGTCTCAAAATCAAGGGAGAAGGACGATGTCGTACCGTACGAGAGTGGTCGAAGAGTGTCCCGCTGCGCTGGAGCAGCTCGAAGAATACTCGTCGGAGCTCGTCTTTTGGTTGAATGGTGAGAAGGTTGTTCTTAACGATCCTGACCCTGCGCATCTGCTGGCCGACTATCTTCGCGAGATCGGTCTGACCGGCACGAAGATCGGCTGTTCTCAGGGGGGATGTGGTGCCTGCACGGTTATGATCACCCGACGGACCGAAGAGGGGCCGCGGCATGAAGCGATCAACGCATGCCTGCGTCCTGTTGTTGCACTTTCGGGCACGCACGTAACGACCGTCGAGGGGATCGGCAACGTGCATGACGGTCTCGACCCTGTGCAGCATCGGCTGGCCATTGGCAACGGGAGCCAATGCGGGTATTGCACGCCTGGGTTTGTGATGAATATGCACTCGTTTTTGCAATCACATGGGAAACCCACAGAGCAGGATATTGAAAACATCTTTGGCGGTAATCTTTGTCGATGCACTGGCTATCGGCCCATTCTGTCCGCCATGCGAACGTTCGCCTGCGATCACGATACCGCCCTCGATCCTAGCATGAAGTGTGAGGCCGATCCTTTCTTTCCACTGAAAGTGCGATCCGCACCAATAAACGTATCCTGCTCTGAACTTCCGCTTCCGAAAGAGGCTCTTCGGCTTCATTTCTCGGCGCGCGGCCTTCATTGGATCCGTCCGACGGAACTGGCCGAGGCTATGGGCTTGAAACGACGCCTCACCGAGGAGATGGGGCGCGGTAATGTGCGGATCGTGGTGGGAAATACGTCGAGCGTCCTTTATCCCGACGAGAAGCCGCGCGTCCTGATCGACGTTTCTCAGATCGGAGAACTTCAAGGCATTTCGGTCAGCGCTGATGGACTCAAGGTCGGGGCCTCGGTGTCGATTCAGCGATTGGTCGAAGCCGTGAGCGCCGTGCTTGAGACGAAGAAGGGCGCTGAGAATGCGGGGCTTCGAGAGTTGGTACGACACAGCCAGTACGTTGCCGGCATCCAGGTCCGCAACGCAGGGAGCATCGGCGGCAATGTTTTCGTAGCGATGAGTCATGCCCGCCAGGGAATTCCCTTCCCCTCCGACATGCTGACCTTGCTTGCAACGCTGGGAACGACGGTGACCATTCTGTCGTCGGAGTATCCCGGGGGAAGGGAGGTGTTCCCTGTCCTCGCCATGCCGGTCGCTGAAGACCTTCCTGACGATGCCCTTCTCGAATTGTTCCATATTCCTATTGGCCATGGCAAGGAATATGTGCAGACGTACCGCGTGGCGCGCCGGCCGCAAATGGCGCACGCGATCGTCAACGCGGGATTCTCCTGTCGCCTTGACGATCAGGGCCGAGTCGTCCCCGAAGAGATCCGCGTTGTTTACGGGGGCGTGGCGTCGCTCAACGGCCGGATGCCCAAGACGGAGCAGGCCTTCGCAGGCAAACACTGGAATGACGCAACCCTTCAACAAGCGATGGCGGTCTTGCAGGCCGAGTGTCGTGAGCAAATCATTCCGATGGACGAAGAAGGTTTTACGGAAGAGTATCGCCGGCAGCTTGTCGAAGGCTTCTTTTACAAGTTTTTTTTGCACGTTGCCAAACAGGTCGATAGCGGAGCCGTTGATTCGGTGAATCTCTCGGCGGCCGACCACGCCGACCGCCCCATTTCCACCGGCCACCAGACTTGCGAAGTGCAAGCCGATGATGGACCACCTCCGCGACCGATCATCAAGCGCATGGCCTTTGCGCAGGCAAGCGGTGAGGCGGTTTATCCGCAGGATGAGCGCATGCCTGAAGGGGGCTGTCATGGCGTGATGGTGATGAGCGACCGGCCTCACGCCAAGTTTCGCTTCTCCGGGCCGGCCGAGGGGCAAGAGGCTCTCGAAAGTCTCCTGAAGGGAAAGTTCCCCGGCTTCACCGCGTTGGTGACCGCCGATGACATCCCGCCCGGAGGGGAGAACCGGATCGGGCTGGGGTTCGATGATCCGATCTACAGCCCAGGAGTCGTCACGCACATTGGCGCGCCGGTCTGCCTCGCGATAGCTCGGGACCGGGCCACTGCAAAACGTGTCGCCGAATTCGTGCGTCATGAATGCCTGAAGTATGAGGATCTTCCGGCCATCACGTCGCTTGAAGAGGCGATCGCGGTCGGTGCGGTCATGCCTCATAACCCTGAGGGAGCCGTTCACGCTCCGTTTGTGGATGTTGTCCGAGCGGGAAGTGACGAAGCGTGGTTGGCCAATCCCTCTGAGCCGATTCCCGGCACGCACGTGGTTTCTGGAATCATGTCTACGGGAGCCCAGGCGCATTTCTATCTCGAAACGTTCAACGCGATGGCGATTCCCGGAAGTTACGACGAGATGACGGTTATCGCCTCAACGCAGAACCCTAACGGCGACCAGGCATCCATCGCGCGGGCTCTTGGGGTACGGATCAACCAGGTAAACGTGCGGGTCGGCCAGATTGGCGGGGGCTTTGGCGGCAAGCAGAATCGTGCCTGCTTCATTGGAGCCGCCGCGGCTGTAGCCGCCCACAAGGTCCGCCGGCCTGTCCGTATTGTTCACGACCGCATTACGGATATGCACATGGTTGGAAAGCGTCATCCCTATCGCAGCGATTATCATGTTGCGATCAACGACGATGGGAAGTTCCTGGGCGCTCTGATCAACCTGCATTCCGAGGGAGGGGACACCAACGACTGCTCTTTTGCCGTCATCAAGGGAAGTGTGATGATGGCTGACGGTTGTTACCAGATTCCGACCTTTCGCGCCTCGGGGACGGTCTACCGCACGAACAAGGCCAGCAACACGGCCATGCGCACGTTCGGCCAGGTGCAGCCTCACCTGGCTCTCGAGGAGGCCGTGGAGCACGCCGCGCACGCGCTCGGCAGGCGAACGGGGCGAAAGATCCGGGCCGAGGAGATTCGCCGGAAGAATCTCTATCGATCCGACCACGACATGGTCGACGCCGACACTACGCACTTCGGCCAACCGCTCTGGTACTGCGATCTCCGTGAGCAATGGGACAACCTGTATGAAAGCTCCGAGTTCGCCGCGCGGGCTGAGAAGGTCGAGGAATTTAATCGGGCCAACCGTTGGAGGAAGCGCGGCATTTCGATGGTGCCGTTGAAGTACGGCATCGGTTTCAAGCAGCTTCCGTCGATGAACACCTCGACGGCCTTGGTTGTTGCGAATCGGTTGGATGGTTCGGTCGTGATTACTCACGGCGGCGTTGAAATGGGGCAGGGGCTTCACACCAAGATTGCCCAGGTGGCGGCGAGCGAACTCAACCTCCCACTCGAGTTCATTCGTATCGCCGGCAATTGCACCGAGGCGATCGTCAACGCTCCTCCCACGGCGGCTTCCACGGGCTTCGACCTGAACGGTGGCGCCGTGGCTCTTGCGTGCCGTGCCCTTCGCCAGCGCGTGGAGCAGTTCTGTAGCGAGCAGGACGCTGCCGGCGTGGCGGATCGAGTGCAGAACTGGAAAGCCGATTGGCGCAAACGGTGGCCGGAAATCGTGCAGAAGGCCTGGCTCGGCCGCGTCAACTTGAGCGCGGTTGAGCTGTACAAGGCTCCGCATCATGACGGACCTGCGGAGCATTATCCTCGCGGACGATTCTTCGCTTACTTTACCTATGCGTTCGCGGTGTCGGAGGTCGAAATCGACGTCCTCACGGGGGAAACGACGGTCCTTCGGGCGGACATTCGGTACGACGCGGGGCGGTCGCTGAATCCGGCGATTGATATCGGACAAATCGAAGGGGGGTATGTTCAGGGGCTCGGGTTTGTCACCACCGAGGAGATTCGCTACGACGAGCAAGGACGTCTGCTCACAGACAACATCTGGAACTATAAGCCTCCTTGCACCAAGTCGATTCCCCTCGACTTGCGGGTAACCCTGACTCCGTCGACCCCAGAGCGATGGCATCAGCAGGAACAGATTCGGCTCCTGGCCGTTTACTCGTCGAAGTCCGTCAGTGAGCCCTGTCTGTCTCTTGGCAATTCTGCCTATTTCGCCATCAAGCAGGCCGTTCTCGCAGCCCGTACTGACCTTACCGGGGATGACAGTTGGTTTTCACTGGGTGTGCCAGCGACCTGTCAGCAAATCCAGCAGGCCTGCCGGGTGTCGTCCGATCGGCTGACACTCGCATGAAATGAAGTGCGCGAATGCGACGGGCGAGGGAAAATTCCCATCGCCTCTTGCATTCAAGATCTCGGCATTAGGAAGTCTGCCGACGTCAGAGGGCGAGAAAATGCTCGCCCCTGACGTATCCCTTTCCCGCCTGAACCCGTTCGGCCCTCGGCTCCTTTTCGGCCTGCCGTTTGCGGTGAATCGCCCTATCCGTATCGCCCTTGAGGCAAGACTTCCACACCAAACATCTGGTTTGTTTCGGAAAAACGCGATCCAGCAGGAATTCCCCCCCAACACGGCTTGCCGACTGCAGATTTTCACGACGAATCCGATCTCTTGCGGTAGAATCGCGAACTCAGCCCAGAAGGTCACCCCATCCTTGGGTGCCGTCGATTACATGGGGGCCTCACAGTGTACGCTGGGTGCGCGAACAGATACCCACGATCGCTGTCGATCCTCCTGAGAAGGGCTCGCTTTTGCGTTCTCAAAAGGCTTGGGTTGGTGCGAAGTGCAAGAGCGCTCGGCTTGTCGATGGAGCCGGCAGACGTATAAGGACATTTGCCGGCCCGAAGAATTCATTATGCAGGGTAAGAAATGAGTCGAATCCCTCGGTTCATCGTTACGTTAGGCTATATTCTTGTCTTTCTCATTCTCGTCATTGACGCAGTGCTCGTCTCTGCTGATCTCAGGACGATTGTTCGAACCAATGTTCAAGTCGACCAGACGCGGTATCTCATCACCGAGGTGGAACGGACGCTCTCCCTCCTGAAGGATGCGGAAACCGGCCAGCGCGGTTATGTGCTGACGGGAAGTCCCGAATATTTGGTTCCGTACGACACGGCCAATCACCGCTTGGACCAGGGGCTTGCAGAGATCGACCGGCTCACCAAGGATGATCCCGCTCAGAATAATCTCTCGCTCGAATTGAGGCGGATCGCCGCTGAGAAACGGACGGAGCTGGCGCAGACGATCGCCTTGCGCCGCGATCAGGGTTTCCAGGCGGCTCTCAAGGTCGTTGAAACGGATCAGGGCCGCCTCTTGATGCAGGAGGCGCGAAAGGTTGTGGATCAGTTGCAGGATGTGGAGACACGCGTCCTGCGGCAACGCCTTGAAGACTCGCAGAACGCGGTTCAGAACTCGCGAATCTCGTTCGGTCTCACGACCGGCACGGCCCTTCTCCTGCTGCTGGGTGTCTTCTACGTGGAGCGTCGAGACACCCTGGCCCGAGCACGGGCCGCCGCGGCCCTCAAGAAGAGCGAATCCTGGCTCTCAACAACGTTGGCGAGTATCGGCGATGCCGTGATCGCGACGAACGACGAGGGACGCGTTCGATTCATGAACGCGGTCGCCGAACAGCTAACGGGTTGGACGCAAGAAGACGCGGTCGGAAAGCCCATGGATGAGGTTTTCTGCATTCTTAATGAGTATACGCGTCTTCCCGCCGAAAATCCGATGCATCGCGTGCTTCGCGAAGGGATCGTGGTGGGGCTGGCCAATCATACGGTTCTGATCTCGCGGGGAGGAAATGAAACCCCCATCGACGATAGCGCGGCTCCCATCAAGGATGACAACGGGGCTGTCATCGGCGTGGTTCTCGTTTTCCGTGACGTGATTGAACGAAAGCTGCACGAGCAGCAGGTTCTCGAGCAAAAACGGCTTGCCGAGTTTGGCCGCGACATCGGACTGGCCCTGACCGCCGAAGATGAGCTTGCCCCGATGCTTCAACGTTGCGCGGAGGCGACCGTAAAGCATCTGGACGGCGCACTCGCCCGGGTCTGGACGGTCGATGAAACCGGAACCTCGCTCGATCTTCAAGCAAGTGTGGGGATCGATACGCATGCGAATGGGATTCCTTCCCGCGTCGCGATCGGAGAACATGGGATCGGGAAAATCGCGGCCGATAAGCTTCCCCATCTGACCAACAGCCTTGCCGACAACCTTGTGATCGCCGAACAAGGATGGGCGGGGCGCGAGGGGCTAACCAGCTTTGCCGGTTATCCGCTGGTACTCGAAGGCCGGCTGATCGGCGTTTGGGGATTGTTCGCCAAACGCGAGCTTTCCGAACTGACGCTCCGCGCCATGGAGTCGGTTGCCCGTGAATTCGCGCTCGGGATTGAACGAAAGAACATCGTCCAATCACTTTTGAAGAGCGAATCCCGGCTCTGGACGACGCTCAACAGCATTGGCGACGCCGTCATCGCCACGGATGCCCAAGGCCACGTGCGTTTCTTGAATCCGATTGCCGAAGCTCTCACCGGCTGGACGCAGGGTGAAGCTGTCGGAAGACCCATGCAAGAGGTTTTCCACATTCTTCATGAATATACACGTGAAGAGACAGAGAACCCAGTGCATCGCGTACTGCGTGAGGGGATCATCGTCGGCCTTGCCAATCACACGGTATTGATCGCGCGAAACGGAGAGGAAACTCCCATTGAGGACAGCGCGGCTCCCATTCGGGATCCGGAAGGGAATATTTCCGGGGTCGTGATGGTCTTTCGCGACGTCACCGACCGGCGCCGTCAGGCGGTTGCGCTCCGCGATCGTGAAGATCGGTTGCAACTGGCGATCCGGGCCGCCGATCTGGGCACCTGGGATTATAACGCGACCGATGGCAGCCTTGTCTGGGACGATCGCTGTAAAGCGCTCTTCGGATTGAGTCCGGATAGCGAAGTCACCTATGATCTCTTTTTAGAAGGTCTGCACCCGGACGATCGCGAGCGGCTGAGGCAGCTCGTTCAAGACCTGCTCGATCCGTCGAATCGAAAAGAGCTGAACGTCGAATACCGGGCCATCGGAAAGCAGGATGGCGTGGAGCGCTGGTTGGCGGCTCGAGGACGAAGTTATTTCGACGAATCGGGGCGGCCGCTTCGGCTTGTGGGGACCATTCTCGACGTCACCGAGGCGAAAGAGCGGCAAGAGGAATTGAAAGCGGCCAAGGAGGAGGCGGAGCAGGCGAATAAGGCGAAGGACCAGTTCCTCGCCGTACTGAGCCATGAACTTCGGACTCCTCTAAACCCGATTTTGCTCGCGGTGACCTCCATGCTGGAGGGCCCCGTTCCTGACGATGAGGTTCGTCCGAACCTGGAAATGATCCAGCAGTATGTGAACCTTCAGGCTCGTTTGATCGATGACTTGCTCGACGTGATGCGAATCGTTCGGGGTAAGATGCCCCTGCACTGGGAGGTGGTCGACGTCCACCCGCTCATCGAGCAGGCTGTGCACATCTGCCGAAGCGAAGTGTTTGGCAAGGTTCTCGGGCTCGATCTCAAGCTCGAAGCAGAGCAACACCACATCAACGCCGACCCTACCCGGCTGCAGCAGGTCTTCTGGAACCTAATCAAGAACGCCGTGAAGTTTACAGAGAAGGGGGGGCGGATCACGATTCGGACCCGCAATGAAGCAGATCGGTTGGGATATACCGATCGCCTGATCATCGAAGTGGCTGACACGGGAATCGGCATTGATGATGAGGCCATGCGCCGGATCTTCGACCCGTTCCAGCAAGGGGAGAGCTCCATCACACGGAGGTTCGGTGGCATGGGGCTTGGCCTTGCGATCAGCAAGGGGATTGTCGAAGGACACGGCGGTTTACTTACCGCCACGAGCGATGGGATTGGAACGGGATCGGTCTTTCGGATCGAGTTGCGAACCCTTCCCGAACCGAGACTCGACGCTACGGATCGCGGCACGAATGCGGGAGAGGAGAGCGAGCCGAAGGAGATGAAGCCGCGCTCCATCCTCCTGGTCGAAGACGAACAGGCCACGTTGCGGCTCATGGCAAGGCTCTTACGAGGCCTTGGACACAAAGTTACCACGGCCGATAACATCTCCGCCGCGCTTCAGATTGAGCGGGATGAGGACATCGACCTCGTCGTTAGTGACATCGGATTGCCCGACGGCAGCGGACTCGAGCTGATGCGAGCGATCGTCGCGAGGCGCGGACCCGTGGCGGCAATCGCGTTGACCGGGTACGGGATGGAAGAAGACATTCTGCGCAGCCGTCAGGCGGGGTTCACCGCCCATATGACGAAGCCGATCGACTTTACCAAGCTCGAAGCGATGATCCGTCAGCTCTTCTAACCAATGTCGATGCGTGGACCTTCGTCGTTTACCGGTCCCGCTCGACTATCAGGCTTGCTCGAAAGCCTCACCAGAAAGTGGGATCTCGATCGTGACGAGTAGGCCAGGATCGGCGTTCTCGGCCCAGAGTCTGCCGTGATGCAACTCCACCGCGCGTTGAGCGATCGACAGCCCCAGTCCGGCCCCGCCGCTGGCGCGGTCGCGATGCGTGTCGACCCGGAAGAACGGGTGGAAGATCGCCTCGATGACCTCTGTGGGAACCCCCAAGCCGAAGTCACGCACGGTCACCAGGGCGTTCACGCCTTCCGTTCGTAGGCGTACCTGGACCTCGGTGTCTTCCGGCGCGTGCCGAATGGCATTTCGAATGATGTTCTCAATGGCCCGGTGAAGCAGCTCTTCATCCCCTTGAAGGGTGACGTAACCTTCCGCACGGAAGTCGAGGCTGCAGTTGCGCGGCTCGGATTCGACGCAGCAGTCTTCGACAATCGCCGAGATGAACTCATTGAAGGCGATCACGTCCCGCTTGCAGGAAGAGGGATCTCCCTCGGCTCGGGTGAGGTAGAGCAGTTCGTCGACGAGAACGGCGAGACGATCCACGTCCTTTTCGATGCGTGCCAGCGATGATTCCCGGTTATTGCTCGTGCGGGCCAACTCAACGGCGAACCCAAGCCTCGCGAGGGGGGACCGCAATTCGTGCGATACGTCTTGCAGGAGCCGGCGCTCCGCGTTCAGGAGGGTCTCGATGCGCTCGGCCATTCGGTCGAATTCACGGGCCAAGACACCGATCTCATCCTTGCGTTTCGAGTTGGAGCGCGCGGAAAGATCTCCCTGGCCAAAGCGCTCCACGGTCTGCCTCAAGCTTCGCAAAGGGGAAGCGAGGTGAACCGCGAAGGTGTAGCTGAGGAGCGCCATCAGCAACAAGATCCAGAGGTAGTACGGCACGAACCCCCAGGGATCAGGGCGAGGCTTCACCACGGCGATCAAACGATAAAGACCGTCCGCCGATTGTACGGAGAGGACAGGTGGAGGCTTGCGAGGCAGAAGCCCAAGAACTCGAAGGACCGGATTCCTTGAAATTGGGTTCTTGTGAGGGGGCCATCGGCGCCTGGGGCCAATGTGTTGAATCAACGCCGCCCGAGCCAGCAGCTCAGAGCGGTCGGTTCCGTCCGCCATGTCGCGCCCTTGCGCGTTGACGAAATAGTGGTTGGCCGGGAAGTGACGGCTGAGCCGGCGAAGATAGTACGTGAGGCGTGGGGGCCCGCCGTTCTCATAGGCGCTTCGCGCTTGCTCGAGCTGCATCGAGATCGTATGAGCGATCAGGTCCGGCGGGCCAGGCGAGTTGACCGACAAAGAAACCGAGGTGGCGACGAAGGCAATCAAGCAGACGAGGAGTGTACCGAAGAACCACAGCAAGATCTTGGCGAAGAGCGATTTCATGGCGTGGGACCGTCGGTCGACTCCGCACAGAACAGGTAGCCAATTCCCCGCACCGTCCGAATCAGCGCCCCTTGGTTGCCCAGCTTCTTGCGAAGATGGCTAATATGGACGTCAAGAGAACGATCGAACGGGGTAGCCGCTCTTTGATAGAGTACCGCAGTCAGCTCATTTCGTGAAACGATTCGCCCCGCCGAACGGACGAGGAGCTCGAGAATCTCGAATTCTGTGGACGTTACCGAGAGTTGAACGCCCTCGCTCCATACTTCACGAGTCCCGGGGATCAGCTTGACGTCATTGACTTCCAGAGCCTCGGCAGGGGCCGCCTTCGCGGTGGCGACGCGCCTCAGCACGGCGCGGATACGCGCGAGCAGTTCCTCGGGAGCGAACGGTTTGGGCAGGTAGTCGTCAGCACCGGCGTCGAGCCCCATGACTCGGTCGACCTGCGAATTGCGGGCGGTTAGCATGATGACCGGTATCGCGCTTCGACGACGGACCTGGCGCAAGAGCTCAAAGCCATCGAGCCCCGGGAGCATCACGTCGACGAGCAGCAAGTCGTGCTCACTGTTTAAAGCACGGGCCAGACCTCGGCGTGAGTCTCGTACACATTCGAGGTGAAGGCCCCGTTGCTCGAAGAACTCCTGCATCAACTCCCCGAGCTCGATGTCGTCATCGATGAGGAGGATCGAGGGGCTCGATGTGGCGCTTTGCCCGGCAAAAACCGACTCGCTGGTCAGGGCTTCGAGTCGTCGATCTTGATTCCACGTTGAAATTGCCAATTCGAAGACCCTTTCCAAAAGATCGGCCACTCCAATCGCAGTCGAGCATGCGCTGAGGGCGATCGTAAGTTCAGGCGAACGAAACGTTGCAAAGCCCCGGCCTGAGACACCCGACCTTGCGGTTCACCCGGCGGAATGCCGGGACTCTCCAAGGCTCTTTTCTTTCGAGAACGTCGGGGTACGACGGAGATGCGGGTCGTCAGAGATTCTCGATCGAGGTCGCTCGCGCCCTCAAGGCCAACGCTCGCGGGCGGCAGCGGCCGCTCGTTTGTTCGCTGTCGTGAGTCCGCGGAGCAAAAAACGCCCCGGGAATTACGGCTCTACCCACGGTTCCCGCTCAACCTTCTTCCTCTCAGTGCACAAACTTGCTGAATCAGTTTGCGCTTTGCGTGACGTTGGAACTTAGTCTGTGTGGTAAAGCAGCCAAATAGGAATCGGAAATCCTCGACCACAGACGACACCAAGTCTGTAGTTTTTTTACGACTCGTCCGCACTGATGTGACCAGAGCGCCATCTTATTACTGGGAAAGAAGTTGTGGATCCCGTTGTCGAGACTTTTTTTCAACAACGCATCAATGTATCGGGGGCGTGTCATCTTGGGAGGTTGCGTGCAAACTCTCTTCCGGCGTCGTCACGATGGTTTTTGAGCGACGGATTCGCCCCTTAAACTCGACCGAATAGCGCGACTCGATACCTATGGAAAAGATGAGAATCCGCAAAGAGCCGGCTGTTGGGAGGATCAACGAGGTTGGCCAGGGGAAGAAGTGGTGAATAGGGGGATTTTCTCGATCCAGCCATGTCTGTTGATGAGGAGAAGTTCGTCAGTGAACCGGTTGGGGCAACATGCCATCGTTGCTTGGAGGTCGAATTCCTTGGTCGTGGACGTCGTAAACGTGCTGCCTCCCGGGCGCAGCCAATGAATACGGGTTGCCATGACTCCGGCAACGAGGCCAGGCCGCATGATGGTCGCTGCCAAATATCCCAACAGCCGTCCCGAGTGATTGTGTGCAATAAGATCGATATGATTCGACGCGAGTTGGAAGCTCGCCCAATGGATGTTTCCCAGCGGGGCCACGCCGACGATTTCGAGGTAATCGGGAGGGTCGATCGGTGAGGTTGCCTCGAGTGCCCTCAATCTCACCGACAGGGACGTGAGTGACGGAGATCGGAAATGGGTGGGGATCTGGCGGCCATCCCTTCCTGAAGCGACCCACTCTTGACCGTCATGAAAGAGGACCGCGCAACTCTCAGCGGCGCTCGGTTCCTCCAGAAGAATGGCCGTTGTTGGAGAACTTGCCGAGGCCGTGAAGTCCAGCGCTCCCTTGGGAGCCAGGCTCGGCACGTTGAGAAGGTTCAGCCTGCTTCCATCCCATACGCCCACCAGCGACTCTCCTTCTTGAGGGAGTATGGGCGTCAGCCACGCATCGCTCACCTGTTCGACCGACGTGCGGAACACCAGGCGAAAAGACCTGTCCGAGCCCCAGGCATAGGAAGAAAGCTGACCGACCCCCGAGACATCTTCACGAAGGACCACCAGCGATTCACCATCCGGATGGGCGGAAATGCCTTTAACTGTGAGGTCCGCCCCACTGATTCGAAGAACCTCGGATTGCTGGGCATGGAAACGAAAGACCGAGCCGTCATCAAATCCGACGAAGACATCGTCGCTGTCGGAGGCCGAGCAGACGGCCGTAATCGTTCCCTGGTGGATGGGAATTCGCGGGAGGACCGGATGTCTCGACTGGGTGGGAACGGATTCGCGCGGCATGTTCTTCGCGGCGTAGTCGGCGTCATTGAGCAAGGGGGCTGGCCAGACGTTGGACTTACCGAAGAGATCGGAGACCAACGAGCCGAGGCGTCCCTGATGCTGCGTCTCCTGCCGAAGCTTGGTGGCCAAGCCGATCAAAGACCGATCTTGAAGGTTCGCGCGTTCCGACGCGAACTCTTCACGTTTCGAGAGCTGCACCACGAATTCGTAATGCTTGGCAGCCTGATCAGTACGTCCTGGTTCTCTCAGGAAGTGATCAACGTCGTTGAGGAGAGTCTCCAACGCGGGCGAAGGACCCGAGGGAGCGAGCGATGAGATCGCCTCCCGCGCGCAAACGAGGTCGTTGGCTCCGGGACGTTTGGACCAGCCTGCCATGAACCATTCCAGGGCCTCATCGTTGCGATGGGCCTTGTCTTGCATCAACCGCCCCGCCTGAAGGTAGTCGTTTCCCTTGTTGATGAGGTCTTGCGCCGCGAGGCGATATTCAAGCAGGGCTGATTCTTCGTCATCGAGGCGGGAAAGGACGTCCCCCGCCGCTTGGTGATCGCCGAGCTTTCGATAGAGTTGCAATGCGCGGTCGAGCTCTCCAGCGGCCTCGAAGGCTTGCGCCGCGGCCTTGGGGTCGTTGAGTTTCTGAAGCTGAATCATGGCGGCGTCATGGTGTAGATGGCCCAGGGTAAGACTTCTCGCCGCCGCGCGGTAGTCATGGAGCAGGTTGCCTTGGATGTAGGCCGCCCGTCGATAGTCTCCTGCCTGTATCGCTTGTGCAGCCGCCTTCATGTAGAGGCGTCTCAATTCCCCGATGACATCATCCTCGGTTTGCCAATAAGTGGCGCCGCCTCGCGGGTTCGGCTTCAAAAGCTCCTGTAACGAGTAAAGCAAACGATTGGTGGGAAGACGATAATCCGTGGACGGTCGCCCCCCTTGAGGTGATCCTGACCCCGTCAGGGGTATAGCGTGCTTTAGCGCTTTTTCTTGGTCTCCTTCTCGGAACTCGCGCAAGAGAGCTCGCAAGGCCGACGCTTGCCGTCCTAGGATCTTCTCGCTTAGCTGGGGACTGGCGTTTAAGCCTTTGCCCGCCCATTGAGCGCCCAAGGTGGCGAGCTGCTTCCAGCGCAAGTTTTGCCCTAACCACATCAAGACGTTTCCCAACTGGAACGAAGCCCCTCCAAGAATGCCGCTGGTTGTTCCCCCCGAGCCTGGCAAGAGTTCGTCAACCTTTGTATTGAGCTCGTTTTCATCCAGGCCCAAGAATTCGCTGCTCTCTGGAAGCTCGGCCTCGATTTCGACGAGACGCTTGGCCAGCGAAATTGGCGTCGGGAAAGGGGTCCACTGGGCTCGAGGACTCACCCGGAAGGCGAGGAGCGCCGAAAGCTCGAGAGGACTATGCGGGCTGAACCGGAGCACAACGTTCCATGGCAAGAAGATCAGACCGAACTTATAACAGAGGTCACGCGCTTCGTTTTCCTGAAGGCTGGGAATGAGATCCGCATTCGCCGGGACGAAGAGATGAGGGGCGACGGATCGAAGGCGGATCGTGCCTGGCGCAGCGGACGTCGCTTCTCCGGGGAGCAGGATGAGAAATCCCTCCGCCGTGAGGAAGACTCGCCCCTCGGGATCGAGACTGAGCGATGCGCAGAGCTCGAGCAGAGTGCCAACGTCTGGGCTAGGTAAGAACAGGGCCGTCGCAGGGACTGCTTCTCGCCGTTGCCGAAGACGAAAGGAAGCGTTCATGTTTCGGTTCCCATCGCTTGTAGCGAGGCGCGAGCGAGCTCCTCGCCGATGCGTTTGCGAGCGTTGGTCGCGGCTTCTCCGGTGATCGACGACTCAACATCAAGGGTGGTGCCGTCATACAGCCAAGCGGAAAAGCTTGAGCGGGTGATACAAAACATGCAGAGAAACTGTCCCGTCTGATTGAACAGGCAGATCTGCCCCATGATATCGATCAGCGCGGCCAGATTTCCAAAAGTGCAGCCGAAGGGAAAACGCGTTTTGTCGTAAGGAAGGCGATCAGAGCGAGGCTTGGCTTGAACCCCTTTCCTGGGCGATCCGGAGAGGATCTCCGCAATCCCCTTTTTCGCGGCCTCCTTGTCTTTGAAGACTTCGAGAATATGTTTGTCCCATCGCACAATATAGTATTGCGAATAGACTTTTATGAGAAGAATCTGATTCCCAAGGATGACGAGGGAGGGAATTCTCGTCTTGGATTCAAGAGTGAGGAAGGACGGGCGAGTATCAGCCCACAGATCTCGAACTTCGACGGAGTTCTTGCCTGTTCTCCAAGCGACGCGGCGACCGCCTCGCTGGAGCGAGAACGTCGCGCAGTCGGTTCTTAGTGGGACTTGAAGCACGGGGCTAAGTTCGCGGTCAGAAGAGAACAATTTCTTTTTGGAGAAGAGGATCAAGATCCTTTTGTAGGAGTTCCCCATGATGGCGCCAAAGACGCTTTCACTGGATCGCAGGAAGAGAATCGAGCACTGGACCAGGAGAGGAGAACCCTCTCTCATCGGACAATAGGATTCCAGTGATCCTTGTCGATTTGTGATCGTGATCGTCCCCGTTTTTGAATTGAGGGCGAGAATGGGCTCGTCAGGCAAGCTTTCGGGAATTGGGTAAGACGCCGAAGCCCAAAGTTCATCATTTGCTCTTGTAGGAGAGTTCTGGCCCATTCTCGAGAGTTGGGTCCAAGCCTGTTTCGCCCTCGACGAAGCCTCAGCGGCATTCGGCCCGGGTGCGAATTTGGCAGTAGCCAAGGGAGCCCCCAGATCAATGGCGAAACGGGGTGCCAGGTGCTCGCGAACGATCACGGTGTGAAAGTCCGAGAGATATGACCAGGTCATCTGCGGGAGTGGTAGGTTTCCCAGGGCATGGAGATTTACGTTTCGACGGCGGAAATCGTAGTGGACGAGGAGCGACTCGCGACCTTGGTGCCCGGCAATGACAAAGCCCCCCAGAACTCCCATGACTGCGCTAAGGGAAGTCAACGGCCTTCCTCTGAAGAGCACACGAGGAAGAATCTCAAGTTCCGTTCCTTCGCACTTCCAACAACAGATGAAGCCATTTTTCTGTGCGATCAGAAGTTGGTTGCCGGCGAGGTCCAGATCAAAGAGCCGGTCTGTGACCGGGCCGAGCGTCGTCGTGGCCAGGAAGGGAAAGCCGGGGAATTCCACGGTGCCTTGCCACTGAGAGAGGGCATCCGGAAATCGATCGGCGAGTGCCGGATTCGAGGCCTCGGCGCGCGAGAGAGAGACCCGGCAACGCGTACGCGGAAGAGGGATTCCCCGATGAAACTCAGACAGTGTCAGATAGCCTTCGTCATTGGCCGCCACCGCGAATAAGCGGGTCTTCTCGTCCGCTCGTTGTGCCGCGGCCGCGACCTCGCTCGAAAGAAGGCTCCGGGGATGAGTCAGCAAGACAACGTCGCATGTTCGGTCGCTGACCGATTCCAAGACGAGGCCGAGTCTCCTGCCTGGGTCGAACGAAAGATCACTTGCTTCCAAATGTTGAGCCAGGCTCTCAGCCTTGAGCTGAAGCGGATCAATGAGTGTGAATTCTCCGCTGGTGACCACGATTCGAAACGCGATCTTGGCCCGGTCGGCTCGCCGCCCCATGGTGATCAAGGTTGCGGAGAGGATGAGCCGTACGATCCCCCACGTACGCACTCCTTGATCTAAGAGAATCACCAGGTCGTGACTCTCGGGCTTCTTCGGAGTCTCTCTTTCGAAATAGAGCAGCTCATTTTCCGCGAAACGCCGGACAAACTCGTCGGGATCAAGAGCCAGTTGCGTAGGGACGATTCGTTCGGGAAGGCCCCGGGTTGAGAGGTCCGTGTAACCCCCGGCGGGGATATGCACGCCTTGTTGCGCGCGGGGAGGCAGCGTAAGCATCCCTTCGACGGATTCGGCGAGCGAAAGCGCGGGCGTAAGCCGGGGGTACTGATGCAGGGAATCGAAGGCCGCACTCAAGCTGGGAGGAAATGTCGGAACCTTTGACTCATCGACGTCTGCAATGGAATCACACCCGTGCTTCAGCCAGTGTCGCACCTGATCCGGAGTCAATTTGGCGAGAGTCGCGAGTAACCAGGAATCGAACGCCGGCGGCTCCAGTGGCGGCACCTCAGCTTGAGAAGGCTTTCCGCGGAAAGGTCTGGCTGTTCCTCCCAGGGCCCGTCGCTGCTTTAGCTCCACGAAGAGCTCAACGCTGGACGGGGGATCCGTTGCCCTTGGGATTTCCCTGGTGAGGTAAGCGAAGAGAGCGCCGGCATTGCGAACGGGCCGCCCCTGGGCGCGGAACTCGCGGATGACTTCGAGCTCCTGATGTTTCTCCTGCAGAAACGGGGTTTTGATCCCGAGTCCAAGCCGATGGAGGATATGTAATACGAAGCCGAATGCGATCAATTCTTGCTGCGTGAGAAAGCCTTCAAGAAACAGGCTGATTTCTTCAGCGACGGCGAATGTGCATCCGACCTCGTTCCCTTCCGACCGATATTCAATGGCTTCAAGATCGGCGCTCCAGGCCAGTTCGCCCAGCCACTGCCCGTACACGTAGGGGATCGTGAGGTATCGTTCCACGCGGCTCATGGTTCACCCCCTTGAAGCGCGAGCCGCACGCTCGCGCGACTCAAGGGGCGAAGGCTGGTGCGAGGGATGATCTCGAACTCGTGAGCAGCGAAGATGGCAAACTCGTCCGTCGAGATTTGCAATGCCCTGCACAGGGCCGGCTCCGAGAGTCTCAGGTTGAGCCGAGAACCGAGGGGCAGGAAAATCCGCTCACCCCAGTATCGCTGGGCTCCTGGAAGAGCAGGAAGGTCGGCTCCCAAAATCAGCACTCGCTCCCCCGAGTGCGCTCCGAGAAGGCCGTCAAATTGGCTCGACAGCGACGTTTCCGCCCATTGCCCCAACTGAGCGAGCGAGCAAGTCAATGCGGTCGCCGGACGGGGTTCATCATCGCGAACCCAAGTGATTGGGAGTGGGGCGGGAAGGTCCGTGGGTTCGGGGATCCCTTCAATCTTGTCGGGCAGCAAGACGCTGGCCAAAGGGAGCTGTTCTGGGCTCGTCTCGATGGGCAGATTGAAGTCGGGAAGGTGACGGCCCGGTTGATACCAAAACCCTTTGTGATGAGTGAAGAGCTGGATGTCTGGGATCGGGAGAATGCGTTCCAGAACCGATTGGAGCGACGGGTTCCAACGGATCCAGGCTCGGTCGCCGATCGGGGCCACGAGAATTCCGGGCAGATGGCGCAGGTCCGCCAGGGCCTCTAGCCTCTCCCGAGGGATATTGGCGCAGGAAACATTATCGAGCGGCGTTCCCATCGCTCAGCCAATCCTCCGAAGGATTCGCGATGTCCTCTCGAGCAAATGCTCACGTGCGGATTGCTCCGCAATCCACGCGGCCTGGTCGGCCAGGTCGGTAACCCGTTCGCGAAGGCGAGAAACCGCGGCGAGACGCAGGCCGCCTTGGCCTATCTCGGCATCCACCGCGTCGAGTTCCTTGGCAATCTCATCCCCGGCCAGACGTTTGGAGTGTTCCGACAAGGGATGCCTGGTGTGGTCGGCCGAGGTGGCGCCGATCGCGCTCGTGACAAGAGAGCCAAGGGGGCCGATTTGCTCCTCGCGATCCCAAACGTAGCGAAGAATCCAAAGGTCGGAGATCGCCGCGGTTTTGCGCCCGCACAGGATGGAAGACGCCGCAACCAACTTCAAGAGCTTCACGGCGCGGCGGTCGGAAAGAGCGATTCCCAGGTCCCGTATCTTGAAAATCAAGTCGGCATAAGCGGATGTGATCTCGCCGAGATTGACCTCGCGCACCAACCCGCCGAGTTGCCGAAGGTCTTCCGCCGTGATGGATGTCTCGGGGCGTTCACTTCCCTCAAGCTCCCAGCCGGCCGCGAGCAGCCGAGGCATGGAATCTCGAGGAAGTTGGTCCACATGGCAACGGAGTAGAAATCGGTCGAACAAGGCGCGAAGGGCGTCGTCTTCGGGAACGTGATTGGAGGCGGCGAACAGAGACAGGAGAGGCAAGCGGTGTGTCTCCGCCCCTCGTCGATAGACTCGCTCGTTCAGAACCGAGAGCAGGTTGTTCAAGATCGCGCTGTTCGCGTTGAAGAGCTCGTCCAGGAAGACGAATCTGGCCTCCGGAAGCATCCCCTTCGTGACGGTGGCCACGGTTCCCTCGCGCAATCTCGCGAGGTCGATAGGGCCGAAGATCTCGTTGGGCTCAGAGAATCGTGTGAGCAAATACTCGAAATACTCCCCCCGTACCGCCTCCGCGAATTGGCGAATGATGGCGGACTTGGCCGTGCCTGGGGGGCCGTGCAAGAACAAGTGCTCGCCAGCGACGGATGCCAGCACGATGAGGTCGACGACTTCATCGCGTCCCACGAACCGTCGTTTGATCACATCAATGACATCGTGCCGGAGCTTCGCGATCTTCGTTTCAGGCATGGAAACTCCTCACGTTTACGCGGGCCTGCGACTCTCTCGCGGAACGGTCGAGGACCCACTCGATAAACTCGGCCTCGGGCCCCGCCGGTCTCCACGCCTCATTTTTGTGTCGTATCCATCGTTCGGCATAAAGCAGCGAGAGTCCATAATGTCGTGAAAAGTCGATCGGGATGCCCGGACCTTGCTCGAGGTCGGCCAGCACGCCCGAAAGGGGCCATTGTTGCAGTATCGCCGCGATTGATGTCACCAGCGGATCGCCTGGGTTCGCCGCACAGGCTCGACCGTAAACCTGTGCGAGAAAGCGAAACAGCAGATCTGCCGAGAGATGCTCGCTCGCGGTTCGGGGCGGGTGCGGCATCACTAATTTCGGTACCATCGATTCGACGGGCTCGGAGTGATCCACCAAGGCTCGCGCGGCCTCCCACAGTGTTCGGCTAGCGGCTAGGGCCACAGTGACATCAAGAGTGACACCGGGCCCGGCGATGTCGAGACGGTATCGCTCGAAGGCCGCATGGAGCAAATTCTCAACGCTCTGGCCCGGGGTCTCCGAAATCGCGTCCGGCCGTACGACGAGTCTTCCTTCGTACAGCAACTCACTCAAGAATTCCTCGAAGAGATTCATGCTTTTTCGTGAGCTCTCTGTAGCGTCGGCTTGCAGGTACGAGGAGCGACCTAGAATGGACAGAGCGTTCGCCCTTGCTCGCCAAGGGCGTGTCTTGGAAAGGAAGAGGGCGATGTCTTGGTTGGGTGGCCAAGGGATAGCCCGGGCTTATGTGCTCTTCCTCGGCCACACGGAACCAATCGAAATTTCCTTTCGCAGGCCGCTCTGAAGAGAATCGAGATCGCGTGAGCTCCGTATCGCCTCGGGCCAGGCGCCGGTCGACAAGCTATCCCTCGGACACAAGAACCCCGCGAAAGTTCGTGGTGAGCCTCTCAAAGATGGTAGAGAGATCCGTATTTCTGCCGCAGGGCGTTGATGAGTGGTCGGTGGTCGACGGGTGAACCGGTGACCTTCTCCACAAGGGTTGAAGAGCGATAACGTTGCCCATGGCGATGGACGTTCTCGCGCAGCCAATCGAGCAGGGGACGGAAGTCTCCGCGCGCGAACGAAGGGCCCTGATCTCCGAGGTCGGAGTTCGCTTTAGCGAAGAACTGCGCCGCGAAGAGGTTGCCCAGCGTATAGGTCGGGAAGTATCCCATTAGCCCCGCGCTCCAGTGAATGTCCTGGAGGCATCCTTCCGCGTCGTTCGACGGCGTGACGCCGAGGTAGTTGCGATATCGTTCGTTCCAGGCTGCCGGGACGTCGGACACGGCAAGAGATCCCGACAGCAGGGCTTGCTCAAGCTCAAAACGAATCAGGATGTGAAGATTGTACGTGACTTCATCGGATTGCACGCGATTGAGAGAAGGTTCCACGTGGTTGACAGCGAAGAGGAAGTCGTCGAGCGGTGTGTCGTACAAGGGTTCGTGAAAAATCTGGCGAGCCAGGGGGTAGAAGTGTTGCCAGAACGGGAGACTGCGGCCGACTGCGTTTTCCCAGAGACGGGACTGAGATTCGTGGACTCCCAACGAGACGGCTTCGCCCATGGGGACGCCGTAGTGCTCTTTATCCAGGCCCTGATCGTAGAGGGCGTGCCCAACCTCGTGCATGATTCCGAAAAGGGCTTCGGCGGCGTTATTGGCGTGGAACCGAGTCGTGATACGGCAATCACCGGGGCCGATACCGCTGCAAAACGGATGGGCGGCCACGTCAAGGCGCCCGCGGTGAAAATCAAACCCAAACGCCGAGGCGACGGCCTCACCGAAGACGCGCTGACGGTCAATAGGATAGTCGCGTTGAAGGATCGAAAGATTGGGACGCCTGGGTGACTCGGCGATTGCCGCGACAAGGGGAACGAGGTCCGTCCGTAGAGACTCGAAAAGTCGTGTAAGATCGCTCGTTTTGGCTCCCGGCTCGTATTCATCGAGGAGGGGATCGTAGGGGGAGTCGTCAAACCCGAGACATTCCGCTTCTCGTTTCTTGAGCGTCACGATCCTTTCGAGCCAGGGCTGAAAGCGGGTGAAGTTAGTTTCACGACGCGCTTCGACCCAGTCCTGCTGCGCGAGAGAGGTGGTCCTGGCCATTTCCTCGACGAGGTCGCGAGGAAGCCGAACGGCTCGGCGATAGATCCGGCCGATCTCACGTATGTTGACCGCGGAAGTGGTAGTCGAGTCACTCGTCAAGGAGGACCCTTGGAGTGACGCCAGCAAATCTCCGATTCTCGGATCGGTGAGTTTCTCATGATGTAGGCCGGCCAGGAGGGCCATCTGCTCGCCTCGATGATCGGCGCCCCCTTTCGGCATGTACGTCTGCTCGTCCCAACCGAGCAAAGCTGAGCACGATGCCAAAAGCGTGGCCTCGCGTGAACGCCGGATCAATTCCTCGTATAAGGCTTGCGAATCCTTGGCCATGTCACCCTCGCGAACAAACGCAAACGGACAGATGAATCACAGTATTGTATAGGGTCTTTGAAGCCAGGGGGGAAGCGGTTGGCCTTCGGTGAGACGATAGTTGCAGTGTCGTGCCGCAAGGGCTATCTTCGCGCACCGAACGATCAGCCCGAGCTGTCAACCCATCTCCGTCGCCGCAAGAGGGGTCTGAAATGACGTCGCAAGCGATTGATCGCCGAGAATTCGTCAAGAACGTGTTTCAGGCAACAGCCGTCGGTGCCGCACTCGCGAACCTCCAGGTGAGTCCGGGTTTGGCGGCGTCTCAGGCCCCTGCGCCGACGGTGGGGCTCGACGTGCTCCTGGACGAGCCGATTGGGACGATCAAGCCAGCGCTCTACGGCCACTTCGCGGAGCACATCGGTGGCGTCATCTACGACGGAATCTGGGTGGGACCCGACTCCAAGATTCCCAACGTCGACGGGATTCGCCGCCAACTGATCGACCATGTCAAGCGATTGGGCAAGGTCGTCGTGCGTTGGCCGGGGGGCTGTTTCGCGGACAAATACCACTGGAGGGATGGAATTGGACCGCGCGAAAAACGTCCCCGCCGCTTCGGCCGCTGGCGCGAGGAAACCGAGCCCAATTACTTCGGTACCCGCGAATTCATGCAGTTTTGCCGGCTCTGCGACGTCGAGCCCTACTTTGCGGCGAATGTCGGCACCGGTACCGCGGAAGAGTTTCAGCAGTGGGTCGAGTATTGCAACGCCCCGGCCGGGCGCACCACTCTTGCGGATGAGCGAGTCGCCAACGGTGACGCGGCCCCGTTCGGCATTCGCTATTGGGGTGTCGGCAATGAAAGCTGGGGGTGTGGCGGTAAGTTTACGCCCGAAGACTACTGCGTCGAGTACCGCAAATATACCGAGTGGGTCCCGGAATTTGGCGTTCCGCTCTACCTGATCGCCGCGGGTCCGAATGGCCATGACGTCGACTGGTCGCGACGCTTCTTTAAGAAATGGTCCGACTATACGCGGGCTCCGCTTCAGGGATGGGCCATGCATTATTACTGCGGGACCACAGGCCATGCGCTCAAGTTTAGCCAAGACCAGTGGTATGAGATGCTTCAGAAGGCGAACCGGATGGAGATCCTGATTCGCGATCACTGGAAGGCCATGGAAGAGTTCGACAAATCCCATCAAGTGAAGCTCATCATCGACGAATGGGGTGCCTGGCATCCTGAGGGAACCGAGATCAACAAGCGGCACCTGTTCGAGCAGATGGGATGCATGCGCGACGCGTTGGTCGCGGGTCTGACACTCGACACGTTTAATCGCCACGCCGACAAAATTGACATGGCGAACGTGGCGCAATTGGTCAACAACCTCCACTCGTTGTTTCTGGCCGATGGCGACAAGTTTGTCGCCACCCCCAGCTTTTATGTTTTCGAGATGTATCGACCTCATCATGGCGCCAAGGCCGTGCGTCTCGAGGTTCAGGCTCAGGAGGTTCCCTTCAAGGCCGCTGGGCAGGATCAACGCCTTTTCCGGGTGGCCGGATCAGCCTCGGTCCTGGCGAAGCGGGCGACGGTTACTCTCGTGCACACGCACACCTCCGAGCCCGCGGAAGTCGCGATTCGGCTTCAAGGAGGATCGGCGGTGGAGGTTGGAGCGACCGTGCTTTCGCACCCGTCCCTCGATGCGCACAACACATTCGAGAGACCTGACGCCGTCACTCCTCACCGTCAGGCTTTGACGACGAAAGGGCAGGATCTCCGCGTTACGCTGGCCCCAGCTTCGGTCACTCGCCTCGATATTCAACTCGCGTGAGCCAACCTGGCTCCACGGTTGTAGGGCCCGGTCATCGTTGCCGGAGCAGTCTCCGGAGCGCCTTACCTGAGGCGCTCCGGGGAATGGCATCGATGAATTCGATGGAGCGCGGGACCTTGAAGGACGCAACCTGCGGCTTGAGGTATTCCACGACCTCGTCACAGGCCCACGAGTGTTCTGACTTCAGGACGATGAATGCCTTGACGACCTCTCCGCGATCGGGATCAGGGATTCCGATGACGACGGCGTCCGCGACCGCGGGATGGCGGTGGAGCAACTCTTCGACGTCGCGCGGATAGACTTTCTCGCCGCCCACGTTAATCATGTCCTTGGCGCGGTCGACGATGAAGACATATCCGTTCTCATCGATGCGGGCGATGTCCCCCGTCTTGAACCAACCATCCGCAGTAAATACCTGGGCGGTGGCTTCAGGACGCTGGTAATAGCCCGCGGCAATGGCCGTGCCATGCGCCCAAAGCTCACCGATCGTCTCCGCCTCCGAAGAGTCTTCCTCGGTCGGCACGACCTTGAGTCGTGTATCTCCCATCGCGCGCCCGCACGAACCCGGCTTCATGTGAGTAAAGTGGGTCGTGGTAATGACGGGGCTCGTTTCGGTAAGCCCGTACGATTCCGCGTAGCCGACCTTCCAATCGCGATGGAGAACGTCGATGAGTTCCTGAGGCATGGGGGCCGCTGCGCACAGAACTGTGCGGAGGCTGGAAATGCGGCGCTGTGCGATATTTGGCGATTTGGCCATGTAGTTAATCATGGTGGGGACTGCCATGAGCACGGTTGGCTGCGTCTCATCGATGAGGTCGAGAACCGACTCCGTGCGAAATCGCCGAATGATGACGGCCGACGCCTGCGCGGCCAGTACGCCGAGCACACCGTTGATCAGGCCCCAGCAGTGGAACAGGGGGGCTGCGATGAAAAGCGTGTCGTCCCGCAAGTAATGAACCCGCGAGAACTGGATGGCGTTGTCCGCGATGTTCCGGTGCGTGAGCATGACCCCCTTGGGATTTCCGGTCGTGCCGGACGTATAGAGGAGGCTCGCCAGGGATTCCGGAGGGGCGTCAAAGGTCGCGAACGAATCGGAGTGAAGAGATAGTTCCTGAAGGAATGGCCGTGTTCCGGCGGGTGTGGGTGCTTCGCTCGTGAGCAACACCTCCCGAACGCCAAGTTCCCGGCCTAGCGCACCGAGTTCTTCCCAGCGTGTTGCGTCGGTTACGAAAAGATGGGCCTGCGAATCAGCGACGACGAGCCGGACCTCCTCGGACTTGAGTGAGGCGTTGACAACGTTCGGAATCGCGCCGACCTTCAGGGCACCGAGGTACGCAATGACCAACTCCGGGCAACTCTCCAGGAAAAGGGCAACGACGGCCCCCGGTTTGACCCCGAGTTCCGCCAGGAGGTTGGCGCAACGGCTCGTCAACTGGTCGAGATCGGTGTAGCTCAAGTTCTGCCCTTCGAAGCGAAGGGCCGTGTGATCTGGTCTAGCCTTGGCCCCATCGATCAAGAGTTGGACGAGATTCATCGCGCTTTTCCTCGTTTCTCAATCGTTCCTGGTTGTCGTTGTCGCGGGGCGTTGATCCACCGAGACGGTCATGAAGGGCGCGGTAGACGCACCTCTCCTGTGCTACGATCCTTCGATAGATAGAGCCTACCTGTGCCGATTCGACTCGCCAGGGCCAGTGACGAAGCCGTAAGGTCGTGTTGGTCCAAACCGGAAATTCTGGTTTTGGATGACATATGCTTCCATCATACGGAGGTAATCTCAAGATGAGACTGATGACGACGCGCCGGATCTTTCTCTCGACCGCCGCTACGGCTGCCATGGGAGGAACCCTCGCGGGTGGCGTGGGGGCTCTGGAAGTTACGTCTTCGGAAGCCGAACCCGAGGCCGGAGCTCATCCCACGGTTCGGGTCTTGGTTTGGGACGAACGTCAGCCCGCGCAAAAGCAGGCGTACGATAACTTTCTGGGTAATGCGATTGCCGACCACCTGCGAACCATCAAGAGTTTCTCGGTCAAATCGGTCAGCCTCGATGATCCGAGCCAGGGCCTGGCTGACGAGGTTCTGGACGCGACGGACGTCTTAATCTGGTGGGGCCATGCGCGACAGGCTGAGATCACGCCGGAAGTCGGCAAGAAGATCGTGGCGAAGATCAAGGCGGGAACCCTTTCCCTGATTGCCCTGCACTCGGCCCATTGGTCGACTCCGTTCGTCGAAGCCATGTATGAGCGGACGAGAATGGACGTCGCTTCCAAGCTTCACCGTGCGGGCCAGGAAAAGGTGGAGATCGAAGAGGTGCTTCCCCCGCAACGTTATACGCTACCCAAGGCCGACGCCGCGCTGACGCCCAGAGTGACCTTGAAGAAGTTTCCTCAAGGGTTGACCAAGGCTAGGGTCGAGCTTCCTTACTGCTGTTTTCCCTCTTATCGCACCGATGGAAAGCCGAGCGACGTCCGCGTCTTGAACGCCGCGCACCCCATCACCGAGGGGGTGCCTGCTCGGTTCGAGATTCCCAACACCGAGATGTATGGCGAGCCCTTCCACGTTCCCGAGCCGGATGAGGTCCTCTTGGAGGAGCGATGGGAGTCGGGAGAGTGGTTCCGGAGCGGAATGGTCTGGAAGCTCGGGAAGGGACGCGTCTTTTATTTTCGGCCTGGCCATGAGACTTACCCGATCTTTCGCCAGCCTCTTCCGTTGAAGATCCTGGCCAACGCGGCCCGGTGGCTTGGGTCTCATCCGGCATGATCCTCGGCGACGGGATGAGGAAGTCATGAGCCTTCCTTTCTCCCCCGTTTTCGAAGGGCGTTTCGTAAAGACCGGGACGGTAGATTCAACAAAACGGCTCGGCTACACTGACGGCGACAATGGCGAGGCTACGAACGCAAAGTCCTGAGGGGTTGGATTGATGAAACGTAACATCGGGAAACGATGGTCTTTTTTCCTGGGCGGCTTGCTACTGGTTGCGACCGGGGCGGAACGCGTCGCCAAGGCGGACGTTCGACTTCCTGCGATCTTCAGCAACCACATGGTTCTGCAACAGGGCCAGAACGATCGCGTTTGGGGCTGGGCTGAGCCCAACGAGGAAGTGACCGTCTCCATCGAAGGGCAAAGCAAGACCACCAAGGCCGACGATAAGGGGCACTGGTCGACGACGCTCGATCCCCTCAAGGCCGGAGGCCCGTTCACCTTGACGGTGAAGGGGAAGAACACCGTGACGTTTGAAGACGTCTTGGTGGGAGAAGTGTGGGTCTGCTCCGGGCAGTCGAACATGCAATGGTCCGTCGCGGGCTCTAACGACCATGACCTGGAAGGGCGAGCTGCCAAGTATCCCAAGATCCGCCTGATCTCCGTTCCCCAGGTGGGGACGCAGGAGCCAAAGGACGACTTCAAAGGGAGTTGGCAGGTTTGCACGCCGGAAAGCGTGAGAAACTTCTCGGCGGTCGGCTATTTCTTCGGCCGCCAGTTGCACGAAACGCTCGACGTGCCGGTCGGCCTGATCAACGACGCCTGGGGTGGCTCGGCCTGTGAAGCCTGGATTCGCCGCGACCTCCTCAAAGAGGACGGGCGCTTCAATGGCATGCTCGAGCGCTGGGAGCAGCGCGAGAAGAATCTCCCCGAAGCCAAGGCCAAATACCAGAAGGCTCTGAGCGACTGGGAACTCGCTGTCACCAAAGCCAAGGCAGAGAAGAATCCCCTGCCGCCGAAACCGCAGGATCCCGAGGTCGAAATGCACGGCAATCATCGACCCGGGAACATCTACAACGGTGTTCTGAAACCCACCATTGGCTATGGCATCAAAGGCGCCATTTGGTATCAGGGAGAGTCCAACGCGAGCCGAGCCTACCAATATCGCGACCTCTTCCCCCTGATGATCCAGCACTGGCGCAAGGAATGGGGAATCGGCGATTTCCCGTTCTATTGGGTTCAGCTCGCCGACTTCATGCAGGAAAAGGCTAAGCCGGAAGAAAGCACGTGGGCCGAGCTCCGCGAGGCTCAGACATTGACGATGTCGAAGCTTCCGAACACCGGCGAGGCGGTCATCATCGATCTTGGAGAAGCCAAGGACATCCATCCGCGCAACAAGCAGGATGTCGCCAAGCGGCTTGTTCGCTGGGCCCTCGCCCGGGACTACGGGGTCCCCGTCGTCTATCAAAGCCCGCACTATAAGTCGATGGAAAAGAAGGACAACAAGATCATTCTCACCTTCGACCACGTGGGTTCGGGACTGAAGACGCTGGATGTGGCGGAGGCCCGCGGTTTCGCCGTGGCGACGAACGACAAGAAGTTCGTCTGGGCCAAGGCCAAGATCGTTGGCAACAACAAGATCGAGGTCTGGGCGGACGAGGTTTCGGAACCGGTTGCCGTCCGCTACGCCTGGGCAGATAATCCTATCTGCAATATTTACAGCAATGACGGGCTGCCGCTCACCCCGTTCCGCACTGACGACTGGCCAGGGGTCACTGTCAACAACCAGTGACTTTTGATCTCCGCGGAAGGGCAAAAAGGGGGGAGGCTGGACGGTGGTCCGGCCTCCCTCATTCCGCATCAGGTTTCTCTGTTTGATCGATGACAAGGGCGAACGACGAGCTGAGGAGATGTTGACATGTCTTTGTTCGTGAATTCATTCCCGCCGTCAACGCACAGGTTGGGGCTTCTTGCGGTCTCATTCCTCTTCCTTGCGGTCGGCACCTTGGCGTTCGCTGCCGAGCCTGAGAAAACGCTCGAGCTTCGTCTTCGCTCGCGCGTGCCGCTGACTCCGGAAGCTGCCCAGTATTCGGTGCAGGAGAAAGCTGCCAACTGGAAACCGTCGGAAACCGCAATCATCGTCTGTGACGTATGGGATCTCCACCATTGTTTGAACGCCGTCCGCAGGGTCAAAGAAATGGCTCCGACGATGGAGCGGGTCCTCAAGACCGCTCGCGATCAAGGAGTCTTGATCATCCATGCTCCAAGCGACTGCATGGATTCCTATAAAGATCATCCGGGACGAAAACGAGCGATCGAAACTCCCAAGGCCAAGAACCTTCCGGCTGAGATTGGCAAGTGGTGCTATCGTATTCCCCCCGAGGAGAAGGGGACGTATCCCATCGACCAGACGGATGGGGGGGAAGACGATGATCCGAAGGAGCACAAGGAATGGGAGGCGAAGCTGGCCTCGCTCGGTCGAAATCCTCGCCTTCCCTGGAAGTCTGAGACCGACCTTCTCACGATCGGCGACTCCGACCTCATCAGCGATCGCGGCGAAGAGATTTGGAGTGTGATGGAGGCCCGGGGTATCCGCAACGTGATCTTGCTGGGCGTCCACACCAACATGTGCGTGCTCGGCCGGCCGTTTGGGCTGCGGCAAATGGCCAAGAACGGCAAGAACGTCGTTCTCATGCGAGACATGACCGACACCATGTACAACCCGGCCCGATCTCCGTTTGTCAGCCACTTCGTGGGGACGGATCTGATCATTGAGCATATCGAAAAATTCGTATGCCCCACCATCACAAGCGACCAGCTCGTCGGGGGAACTCCGTTTCGGTTCAAAGGGGACGCGCGGCCTCATCTCGCCCTGGTGATCGCCGAGGATGAGTATCAAACCGAGAAGACTCTCCCGCCGTTCGCCGCGGCCCACCTCATCAAAGATTATGCGATCGATTACGTGTTTGCGAAGGAAAATGACCGAAACAGCCTGGCAGGTCTTGGTATTCTGAACAACGCCGACGTGGCCCTGATCAGCGTAAGACGGCGGGTGCTACCCGCGGCACAGGTCGAGGTCCTTCAGCGTTTCGTTTCTGCCGGGAAAGGCGTGGTGGGCATTCGCACCGCGAGCCATGCGTTTTCGGCCCGATCCAAGGACGGGGTTCCCGAAGGACATCGCGCCTGGGATTCGTTTGACGCGGACGTGCTCGGGGGCAATTATCACGGCCATCACGGTCCTTCAGCCGAAGTTGCCGTGCGAGTCGCGGAAGGCGTGGATGACGCTTCCATCCTGAAGGGAGTGGAGGTCGACAAGATTCTGGGACACGGCTCGCTCTACAAGGTTAGCCCTCTCGCGAAATCATCAAAGCCGCTGCTGATCGGAACGATACCAGGCCAGCCTACCGAGCCTGTCGCTTGGACCCATTCTCCCTCAACCGGAAATCGGGTCTTCTATACCTCGCTAGGACATCCTGACGACTTTCGATCTCCCGCGTTCCTCCAACTCCTGCATAACGCATTGAATTGGGTCGCCGCCTCGCGATCAGCGCAAAATGCCTCTGCAGGAAGCGCCCCTTAAAGGGGGTCTGATACGAATGCTGGGAGAGACCGACCCGACGGAGGTGTGAAATTGGTGCCGCGTTGCCCAATAAGCAAGGCGGCACCAGTTGGCCAGCGAACGCCAGGTGGCCTTTAGGAAAAACCCAACGGGCCAAAAAGAAAAGGGTGGGCAGTGCCCACCCTTCGTTCCTTACGAACGAGTCCGCCGGAATTAGCCATCTCTGGCCTCAGGCCCTCTGCGAATTCAACGGGTTCAACAGTGCCGATGTTTCCGTTCGTGCCACTCAAGGGCGCGCTCGAATCCCTCGATCAAGCCCTCATAGTAGCGCCGGCGGTTCCAAAGAACCCAATTGAGCGGACTACGGCGAGACCGCTTCGCCAACTCCAGACTGCGACGTACGTTGTGAACGGGGCCGGCCGAAATTCGGTGCGCGTCGAGGAGACCTCGGTCCCAGGCAGGAAGGTCGTCAACCAAGAAGTCCAAGATTCCCGCCATCGTATCGCTCCTTGGAATGTGGAAGGGAGATTCCACCAAATGAATCGATTGTGGCGGGAAACGTCCGTGAACCCACCGACCCGTTGTGGTTGCGAGATAAGATAAGCAGGTTGGCTTGCCATTGACGGCACGTCCCGACCCAGGGAGTCACGTCAACGATGTCTCATCTCTGCAAACCGAAATTTCTGAATTCTCGAAACGGCGCGTTCGAGGTTTCAAATCTTCCGAAAAAAAGCCAGACCTGGAGACTGCGCCTCACGTGCGAAGCGGCTTAATCAGGCTGCCGCTCTTTGGGTTCTGGTCGCAAAACAATCCTAGGTTGAGCAACTTGAGTGCCAAAGTGTCAGTAAGTATTTAAATTGGGTGTTCTGTACAAAAAAGGCAACAATTACATGGCGTTTTCGTTCACAAACCACGAACACCGTTTGATCTTGGGAGCAACTCCCCAAAATTAGCTGTCTTTTGCCACCGGAAAGTTAATTAGGTAGGGCCTTCTTATGACCTGTACGTCGAAGCTTAGGTTTGTGACGCAATGTTCCTAATGACTTCACGAGTTTTTTGGCAACAGCTACCCGAAAAACGAGCCAAATTGCGTTGAGGAGTGACGGTCTTCCGGCGCTTTCCCCTAACGCACAACGACATTTCGCTCTTTTGTTGAGAACGCTGGTGAATCTTTTTTTCGGCACCCGAATCAGGCAAAGAAAAGTCATTCTTCGAGAAATGATCGCGGAAATGGGTGACGTTGATTATGAGAAGAACTTTGCGTGGTCTTGCGCAAGGTCGTGTGCAAATCTCCCGTGCTAACGGGTGGCACTCTATCCTCTTTTTCGAGCGCACGCCAAAAAGGGAGGGTCTCTGTCCGCACTTTGGACGCGGACGAACCTACTCAGTCGACGACGTGGCATTTGTGAGCCCCGATCGTGGGGCTTCATGCCGGGCAGGTTTGTCGGCAAGGACGTGCCCGCCAGCCATCTGCCCGACCGTAGACCGGCGTTAGGGGAGTGCTGGCGAGCAATGGCACAGATATCGTCACAAGCTGTTGAACGCTTTGACCGCTCGTTCCGCAGTGCTGTGCGCGCTGGCGGGATTGGCCCCGGTGACGACCCTTCCGTCAGTGATGGAGTAATCGTCGAATGGATGCAGGGGAGCGAGGTACTTGGCTCCGACCTTGGCCGCACCCTGCTCGATCGTCGGCACACGATCCTGCTGGATCTTGTCGAGCACGCCTAAGACGATCTCGCCTTCCGTGGTAAAGCCAGTCACAGCCTTGCCGGCAATGATGGATTGGCCGGTGAGGTGATCGAGGATTCCAGGGAGGATGGCCGGGCCGTGACATACGGCCGAGACGATTCCTCCGCGCCTCCAGATGTCTTCCGCGATCGATTGAAGGCCCCTCGCATGGGGATAATCGTAGATGCTGGCATGTCCCGCCGAGGCGAAAAACAAACCGTAAGCATCTTTATGAACATCCGCCGCTTTGAGGAGTTGCGAGTTGAGTTTGATCATGAAGGGATGAGACGGATCGTTGTAGGCAGCTTCATCTTCGGGCGTCACAAATTCCTTGGAGAGGGAGTGTTCATCGTAGCCGAAGCGGCCGGTCTCCGATGTCAAATCCACCTCGAAGCCGGCCTTGGTAAGCACGTTGAAAGGATGCAACGCCTCGGTAAAGAACAGGCCGGTGCGTTTCCCGTCGGCGTAGAAGACTTCGTTGTAACTGGTAACGGCAATGATCGCTTTGCGGGGAAGTGATGCGGACATGTGGGCCCCCTTGTGCGGGATCAGGAAGTTCGTTTCGGACGACCTCGAGCTCCTGAGAACCCGCAATCTGTGAACACTGGCTGTCTTCAGGTGGTTTCCGTCCCCATCCATTCGGGATAGGCCATGGTTACGGGGCGATTTTCGGCCCCATGGCGTCGACATTTCCAGCGATTGCCATGATAGCGGAAGCGATGAGGTCAGGCTGCCATCAGCCGCGGACCCAGCACGAGGCTGTCAATTCGAAGGAGGAGCCTCCTCGCTCTCCGCGAGGCGATTCGTCTCGACTGCCTCAGGCTGGTCCTCGGTCGTGATCTCATCGGAGGGGACCGAGGGCTCGAGCTCCGCTTTCTGTCCTGACCGGGCTTGCCCGGGGCCGAAGATCCAGGCCAGAGGCGTCGGCCTGACGAGTACTTCATAGAGGATCACGGCGATGGCGATCGCGAGGGTCGTCGCAAGGAGACCCTGGCCTAACGAGGAGAGCCCCAGAGGACGAAGCGCTCGGATGACAGGGCCCAGGATGTCTTGGTGGACGAGATAAATCCAAAGAGCGGTCTCGGAGAAATAGCGTCCCACCCGGCTCGGGCGATCGAAGTGCCGTTGGAAGAGGCCAATGAGTCCCCACGAAGTGTAGGCCGCGGCAACGGCATAGAACCCGTAGCCGAGAACGCGGATTTGCTCATAGCTAGGTAATTTGGTCTGCGATTGGTACTTCGCTGAGAACCTGCCCGCGACGATGTAAGTCGTGACGCCGAGAACCAAGAGCGGTAGCCAGATGCGGCCCAGAGCCGGCAGGTTCCCGCGATCGCGGTAGAGCCACCAGCCCGCCATGAAATAGGCAAAGTAGAATGGCCAGTCCGGCTGGTATTGGAAGAAGAAGTCGGGGAACTGGCCGCCAATCCCAGAGGCCAGAGGAAGGCCCCATCCGATGAAGCCGCTTGTTAGCATCAAGCAGGGGAGGCTGATCAGGCCGAGAACCAGCGGGGCAAGGCCGTAGCGAGATAGGCGATCGCCGAGCATGTCAGTTCCCGCGCGGACACGGGTCGTCGCCCATGAGGCGAAGCCTGATACCACGGGGGCGACTGTCACAAAGACCAGCAAGTACCAGAGGAACCAGAGGTGCCCGAGCGAGAAGAGTCGCCCGGTCTCGCCGAAGAGGAATTGATTCAAGCGATTTGCCGGCGGACGGAACCCGGGAGGTCCGAAGCCCGGTGGACCGCCCGAACCAGGCCTACGCTCAAACATGCTTCGGAACGACTTCTGGGCCTCTCTCCATTCTTCCTGGCTCAGCGATCCATCGCTGTCGGTGTCAAACCGGAGGAATGGGGGCGGAATCATGCCGGGCGGAGGGGGCGGCATTTCCGCGGCAGGGCCTGGAGGACCACCTGGGCCAGGCGACGGGCCCCCCGGAAAGGCCGGCGGACGATCAGGTGCACCGGGGCCGCCTGGGCCTGGAAACATCCCAGCCATAGGGCCGTACCAGTGATAGATCGGCATGAAGGTGAAGAGGCCGATCAGCATGGGCAGGCCGATCCGCGACCATCGTTTTGCGAAGTAGCGACGCAGTCCATATTTCTCCAGAATCATGTGGCCGAAGAAACCGGATATGAGCATGAACAGCGGCATGCGAAAGCTGTGTAGCCAGTCCATGAAGGCGGGTACCGCACCCGAGCCAAACCCCGGCATGGCGTGCCAGGCCACGCCCAGGAGCATCGCGGCCGCTCTTAGCCCGTCGAGTGAGTGATACCGTGTTCCAGTCGCTGCCGTCCGCTCATCTGGCATCGCAATGCTCCTCCGGGCTCTTCTCACGAATCCTGACAGGCCACACTTCCAGGGATACCCGATCTCTGATATGGCCAATGTCAAGGTTTGTCAGGCCTGGCGGTCTATGAGACCGTCGAGGGAGACGCCGGGTTGCAGAGCGGCGATAGGAGAGACAATCGATCCTGCAGAATCGCTTCGCGCGCTCGTTGACGATTGCATGATCGAGGCGGAGCCCAAGGGGTGCCGATCGGAATTCGACGCGGCTTGGCCTTCCCCGGTGAAGGGGGATCCACAGTTCTTGCGTAGGGCCTTTGAGAGCGTTATCAGAAACGCGATTTGCCACGCTTCTGGAAAGCTTGGGCCCTGGCGCAGCGCCAAAAAAAAGGGACCCACGTTCGGAAACGTGAGTCCCTCGGTTAGTGCCGGAGACAGGACTTGAACCTGCACGGGCATGGGTAGCCCACTAGCCCCTCAAGCTAGCGCGTCTGCCAATTCCGCCACTCCGGCTGAGTGTTGGCTAGGCGTGAGAAAGGTATAGTATCCTGACGTTCGCCGAAGTCAAGAATCCGGTCCCCCTTTGTCCTCTTTTTTGGGGAATGGATTCGTTCTGACAGCGAGGGAGCGGCGATTCGCCTAGAAGGTTTTTCCCTCGAGCAACTCGATCTCGCGACGAATGGGAGCGGGGACTGGGTGCGGCTGGTGTGCGTGGTAGTCGAACACGACGACAGTAGAGGTTCCTTCCGCGACAACCATCTTTGACGACTCGGAAACGATGGCGTGTTCGAGCGTCAGGCTGGTTTTGCCAATGCGGCTCACCCGCGTTCCGATTTGCACCTGGTCGGGGAAGTTGACCTCGCGGCGGTAGTGGCAAGTGATGGACGCCAAGATCGGGCCGATCTTGGATCGTCGCATCAGGTCGGACAAACCGATTCGGCCGAAGTAATCGACGCGCCCTGACTCGAACCATCGAAGATAGACGGTGTTGTTAACGTGCCCAAAAGCATCCTGGTCTCCCCAGATCACGGGGAGCGCAATCACGACCGGGTAACCCTCGAGAGTCGAATGCGGTGCCGGTTCCATCGGAGGTGCTTAAGTCCGAAATCAAGAAGAGGCCGCATCAACCCACGGTGCGGCCGATGCCGTCACGATAGCTTCACGAGAGCGGACTCGCAATGGTCAGGCTCGTGCCTGGCTGGACTCAAGAGTTCCCTGCGGCAGGGGTTTGCGTGACGAACTTGCAAGTCCGTGGGGGAGTGGATCCCTCCCGTTTCTCCGATCGGCTATGATCATGCTCCCCCCCCTCGCATCGGAGAGTGAGAAGTCGCTCTCAGGGTACTCGAGACCGTCCATTGCTTGAGCTTCTTCGTTTGAGGTGACCCGAATGCGGCTACGCCCCAGCGCCTTCCCCGTGATCTTGACATGGGCCTGCATCACGACTTTCCTCCCTTCGCCCGCGGAGGCCCAGGGAGTTGAGTTCATCGAGGCACATTACACGAAATTTGAGTATCGCATTCCGATGCGGGATGGCACAAAGCTATTTACCGCGGTCTACGCCCCGAAGGATCGCAGCAAGACGTACCCGATTCTGCTGACGCGTACCCCGTACAGCGTGGCCCCCTACGGAGTTGACCGCTATCCCAAAAGCCTGGGCCCGAAGGACGCTTTCGGAAGAGAAGGTTACATCTTCGTCTATCAGGATGTCCGTGGTAGAAACATGTCCGAAGGGCAATTCGTGAATATGAGGCCGGTCCTGTCTCATCACGGAAAGCCTGACGAGATCGACGAAAGTACCGACGCCTGGGACACCATCGACTGGCTGATCAAACACGTCGAGAACCACAACTATCGCGTGGGGATGTGGGGCATTTCGTACCCCGGGTTCTACACCGCGGTTGCCCTTGTAGACGCCCATCCCGCGCTTAAGGCCGCCTCTCCGCAGGCACCCGTGGTCGACTGGTTCGTGGGGGACGATTGGCATCACAATGGTGCGTTTTTTCTGCCGCATGCCTTCAATTTTCTGGCGAGGTTCGGACGAAGCCGCCCTGAACCCACCAAGAAAATGAATGCTCCCTTCGATCACGGCACGCCCGACGGATATCAGTTCTTTCTACGCATGGGCCCCTTGGCCAATGCCGATGCGACGTACTTCAAGGGGGAGATTGGGTTCTGGAATGAGTTGATGCAGCATGGAACCTATGATGACTTTTGGAAGTCTCGCAATCTTCGGCAACACCTCAAGGGAATCCGCCCTGCGGTGATGACTGTGGGAGGGTGGTTTGACGCCGAGAATCTGTTCGGAGCCCTCGAGACCTATCGCACGATCGAGGCAACAACCCCTTCGGCTCGGAACGTCCTCGTGATGGGCCCATGGTATCACGGAGGATGGTCTCGCGATGCAGGTGAGTCGCTCGGCGCCGTGCGGTTCAATGCGAAAACGTCGAACACATATACGGACGAGATCGAACTGCCGTTCTTCGAGTTCCATCTGAAGGGAAAGGGAAATTCCGAACACCCTGAAGCTTGGGTCTTCCTCACGGGACGAAACGAGTGGCACAAGTTCAATGCGTGGCCCCCACGTGACGCCAAGCCCCGCTCGCTCTATTTCCACGAGAACGGACGGCTCTCCTTCGATCCTCCTCCCTCCTCGGAGAAAGGCGAAGGTTTTGACGAATACGTCAGCGATCCCGCCAAGCCGGTCCCCTTCATCGGCGAGATTGCCAATGACATGAAGCGTGAATACATGGTTGCGGATCAGCGGTTCGCCGGCCGAAGGCCCGATGTCCTCACCTATGTGACCGAACCACTGGAAACCGATGTGACCGTGGCCGGGCCGATTCAAGCAGCTCTCACCGTGTCAACGACCGGAACCGATTCCGACTGGGTTGTGAAACTCATCGATGTGTATCCTGACGACTTTCCCGATCCCGAGCCTAACCCGACGGTAGTTCGGATGGGGGGATATCAACAACTCGTTCGCGGTGATGTGATGCGTGGGAAGTTCCGTAACGGCCTCGATAAGCCCGAGGCTTTCACGCCAGGAGAGCCCACGGCCGTTCCTTTTAAGCTCCAGGATATCTTCCACACCTTCCGGAGCGGCCATCGCATCATGGTCCAGATCCAGAGTAGCTGGTTTCCGCTCGTGGATCGAAACCCCCAGCGCTTCGTCGATATCTACGGCGCGAAGGAGTCGGACTTTCAAAAAGCCACGCAGCGGGTCTATCGCTCCGGCGAGAAGAACTCGCATATCGACGTGCTTTCACTTCCTTGAGCATTGGCTTTGCTTTCGGCCGTGAGAGTCGCCCCCAAGAGACAACTCTCACGGCGAAGAATCGAGCAATGGGTGAAGGACGACCTTGGAGTCACTGGCATACCCCGAGTTGCAGGGACCTTCGACCATGATGATCGCATCGCCGTTAGCCCTTCTTGTTTTATTGCAGGTTGCCCCTGCCGCTGTCGAAACGAGTGCTCCGCCTGTCGCGAAGGTGAGGAAGGAGTTCAAGGCGCTTCTGGACCGTCCGAAAGTTCCTTTGGACGTTAAGGTTGAGAAGACCGAGCAAAGCCCGAAGGGGTTGGTCACCGAAGAGCTTGACTTTGCCAGCGAGAAGCACGCCGATGGCCGGCTTGAGCGCGTGCCCGCCCTGGTGATCCGCCCGGACGATCAAGGCATCAAACACCCGGCCGTGATCGTGCTTCATGGCACAGGCGGCAGCAAGGAAGGGCTGCGTTCCTGGCTTGTTGAGCTGGCGCGCCGCGGGATTGTGGGGATCGCCATTGATGCTCGCTACCACGGCGATCGCTCCGGCGGGGCGAAGGGGGCCGACGCCTATGTTGCGGCCATCACCCGCGCCTGGCGGTCCCCAGCCGGCCAGCCTCAGGAACATCCTTTCTATTACGACACATGCTGGGACCTTTGGAGGACGGTGGATTACCTCGACACCCGAGCGGATGTCGACGCCAAGAAGATAGGTATGGTTGGGATCAGCATGGGGGGTATCCAGACCTGGCTGGCCGGAGCCGTTGATGAGCGCATCACCGTGGCGATTCCCGCGATCTCGGTTCAGAGCTTTCAATGGAGTCTGGAACACGAGCAATGGCAGGGGCGTGCCCGCACCATTTCTGGAGCGCATGCCACGGCGGCCAAGGACCTAGGAGAGTCGGGAGTCAATGCGCGGGTTTGCCGCGCCCTTTGGGACAAGGTCATCCCGGGGATGCTCGATCGCTTCGACTGCCCCAGCATGCTCCGACTCTTCGCGGGGCGTCCGCTTCTCATCCTCAATGGGGAGCTCGACCCCAATTGCCCCCTCGGTGGCGCACAGCAGGCCTTTGAGGCCGCGGAAGCCGCCTACAAGGAAGCCGGTGCCACCGACCGGCTCCGCATTGTGGTGGCCAAAGGGGTGGCACATTCCGTGACTGAAGAGCAACACAAAGACGCACTCGACTGGCTGGTACGCTGGCTCAAGCCTTGATTCGTTTCCAGGGGTGGCTGCCGAGTGCGCGGGGACTTAGGCCAGGAGTTGCGCGGGGACTTAGGCCAGGAGTTCCTTGACGACGTTTCCGTGCACGTCGGTAAGACGGAAGTCGCGCCCCTGGAATCGGAAGGTCAGGCGCGTGTGGTCGATACCCAGACAATGGAGAATCGTGGCGTTGTAGTTGTGGATATGGACGGGATCTTTGACGATGTTGTAGCAGAAGTCGTCGGTCTCGCCGTAGCTGATCCCCGGCTTGATGCCGCCGCCAGCCATCCACATCGTGAAGCAGCGGCCGTGATGGTCGCGCCCGTAGTTGTCTTTGGTCAGAGAACCCTGACTATAGACGGTACGGCCGAACTCCCCTCCCCAGATGACGAGAGTCTCGTCGAGAAGGCCCCGGGCTTTAAGATCCTTGACGAGGGCTGCGGCCGGTTGATCCACGTCTTTGCACTGGCCTCGGATCTGGGTGGGCAGGTTGCCGTGCTGGTCCCAGCCCCGGTGCATAAGCTGAACGAAGCGAACGCCTCGTTCGACCATGCGTCTCGCGAGCAAGCAATTTCGCGCGAAGCCTCCGTCGACCCCCTTGTCGTCAATCCCGTACATCTTGATTGTCGACGCGGACTCGCTGGCGAGATCCGTCAGCTCGGGGACGGACGTTTGCATGCGATAGGCCATCTCATATTGGGCGATCCGAGTATTGATTTCGGGGTCGCCGAAAGAGGTGGCCGCCATTTGATTCAAACGTCCCACGCCGTCGAGCATGCGCCGGCGCGTTTCAGCGTCGACGCCGGGCGGGTTGGAGAGGTAGAGCACCGGGTCATCGCCCGAGCGGAATCTCACCCCCTGGTGGCGAGACGGCAGGAAGCCACTCCCCCAGAGCCTTGAGAAGATCGGCTGGTCGGTCTTGTTCCCGCTCCCTTGCGAGATGAGCACGATGAACGCGGGGAGGTTGTCGTTTTCACTGCCCAGACCGTAACTGAGCCAGGCGCCCAGGCTTGGTCTTCCTGGCTGCTGACTCCCGGTCTGAATGAATGTGATGGCGGGGTCGTGATTGATCGCCTCGGTATTGAGCGACTTGACGATGGCAATGTCGTCCACGATCGAGGCGGTATGTGGGAGCAGCTCGCTAATCCAGGTTCCGCTTTCTCCGTGTTGCGCGAACTTGAACATCGGCGCCACGCAAGGGAACGACTTCTGGCCGGAGGTCATTCCGGTGATTCGCTGCCCCATTCGCACCGAGCCGGGAAGCTCTTCGCCGTGATGGCTCTGGAGCTTTGGCTTGTAGTCGAAGAGGTCGATGTGCGAAGGTCCTCCGGACATGAACAAGTAAATGACATGCTTTGCTTTGGGGGCAAAGTGGGTCGGCGACGCCATCAGCTTGGGGTTCAGCAAGGAGGCGAGGGCCGCTGTGCCGATGCCCGTTGCTGTCCGACCGAAGAAGTGGCGGCGTGTCAGCAGACGCTGGTGTTCCGTGTACTGGTCCATCGCATTACCCCTTCGTAACGGTCTCATCGAGGTTCAGGATCGCCGCGGCAACCATGGTCCAGGCGGCCAACTCGTCGGTGGCAAGAGAAGCATTACGACCCGACTCGCCAACTGCCAAGAGCTTCTCGGCGGCCTTGGCGTCCTTGCGGTAGACCGCAAGCTGGGCGTCGAACAGGGAACGGAGAACCTCGACTTCTTCGCCACGAGGCGATCGGGCCATGACCAGGCGGAACGCGTGGCGAATGCGCTCTTCAGGAGTCTTGCCTCCTTCGACGATCATGCGCTCGGCCAGCTTTCGCGACGCCTCGACATAGGTGGGATCGTTCATGAGAACCAATGCCTGCAGCGGCGTATTGGTCCGAGCCCGGCGCACCGTGCAGGTCTCCCGGTCTGGGGCGTCGAATGTCGAGAGCGTGGGTGGGGGAGAGGTGCGTTTCCAGAACGTGTACATCGTGCGCCGATAGAGGTCGCGACCGTGACTTTGCTCGTAAGACTGAGCCGTCCAGTTCTTGTTGTCTTGACGGAACGAGAGTTCTTCCCACAGGCCGGCGGGCTGATAGGGGGAGACGCTCGCGCCGCCGATGCGGCCGTCGAGGAGTCCACTCGCCGAGAGAGCCAGGTCCCGAATGAACTCTGCCTGGAGCCGAAGCCGAGGGCCGCGAGAGAGGAGCCGATTTTCCGGGTCCTTGGCCAAAGAGTCCGGTGTGACGACGGATGACTGACGGTAGGCCGCCGAGGTCACCATCAGCCGGATCAATTCGCGGACGTTCCAGCCGTCCTGGAACTCGACGGCGAGCCAGTCGAGTAGCTCGGGGTGAGTCGGCAACTCTCCTTGAGACCCGAAGTCTTCGGCTGTTTTCACGAGCCCTGTTCCGAACACCATTTGCCAGAACCGGTTGACCGTAACGCGTGCAGGGAGCGGATTCGAACGGTCGACGATCCACTGTGCTAGGCCCAGCCGGTTCACCGGAGCACCGGCCGAGAGAGGGGGAAGGCTCGAAGGAATTCCCGGTGTTACCTTCTCACCATGCTTGTCGTATTGCCCTCGAATCAGCATGAAGGTGTCGCGGGGCTTGGCCATCTCATTCATGACCATGGTGGTCGACAGGGCCTTTTCCATCCCTGCACGAGACTTCTTCAAAGCCGCGAGTTTTTCACCAAGCGGGCGGGTCTCGCTTGAGATCAGGGAGCGGTAATACGACCGAAGCTCGGACTGCTGGGCGTCGGTTCGCTTGTCGGAGGCCGCCTTCACGATCGTGAGGATCTGCGGGGGCAACGAGTCCTGTCCTCGAGGATGCTCCGATCGTGTCGTGGAGAGCCGGAATTTGCCAAGCTGATGTTGTCCGAAGGGGGACTGGAACTCGAGGTAGACCTTCAGGTTCTTTCCCTCCGACGCGGTCAGAGGTTTCTCCAGCTCGAAGACGGCGGAATGCGCTTTGCCAACCTCGGGGAGAAGCGCCCAGCCGGTGGTCGCTTGGCCGTCGATCGCGAGGGAGACCGGGAAATCAGCCTGGCTGAAGTCGGCTGTCACCCCTTTGATCTTGCGCGGGCCGGAAGCGTCGACCCGAAGCTCGGTCAGGACGATGTTCCCATTGATGGATCGTCCCGGACCTTTGGCCACGAAACGGTCGTCCGGAAGGGCCTCGAGACGGATCGCGGTGATTCCGGCCAGGTCGGTCGTGGCCCCTAGCGTATAGACGTCGCTCGTGGGATTCGCCCCCTCGGCGACGATGGAGCCGTCAGGCAGTCTTACCAGGTGCGACCCTCCGGTGGATTGGATCTCCGTGGGGTCGAGGATCTGCCAACCGGCTTCCTGGGTCTCCAGAACCTTCTTTTCCCAGGCGACCTGGGCCCGGTCGACCTCCGGCATGGGGGCCTCGAGCCGGGCCCGAGTCTCGTTGATCGAGCGATCCAGACCGGCGAGAGATTCCTGCTGCAACGATGTAGGAGAAACGATCTGTGGCTCCGCGTTCCCCTTGCTGCCGTCCAGGCCGTTTTCCTGCACGTTGTTGAAGTAGGCGTAGAATTGATAATATTCTTTTTGGCTGATTGGATCGAACTTGTGGTCGTGGCACTGGGCGCATCCGATGGTCAGACCGAGCCAGACCGTCCCTGTCGTATTGACGCGGTCGATGACGTAGGCCGTTTGATACTCCTCGGGGATTGCGCCACCCTCGAAGTTGATCATATGGTTGCGGTTGAATCCGCTCGCGATGCGCTGTGAGAGCGTGGCGTTCGGCAGAAGGTCGCCGGCGAGCTGTTCAATCGTGAACCGGTCGAAGGGGAGATTGAAGTTGAAGGAGTCAATGACCCAATCGCGCCACCGGGTCATATCCCGGCCGCTATCGATGTGATAGCCGTGGGTGTCAGCGTAGCGGGCGGCGTCGAGCCAATCGACGGCAAGGCGTTCACCGTAATGCGGTGATGACAAGAGCCGATCGACTAACCGATCGTAGGCGTTGGATCGGGTGTCCGCCAGAAAAGCATCGACCTCCGCGGGGGTCGGGGGCAGTCCTGTGAGGTCAAGGCTCAGCCGCCGGATCAGGGTCGTCCTGTCAGCTTCAGGCGCTGGTTTGAGTCCCTCAGACTCAAGCTTCGCCAGAATGAACCGGTCGATCGTATTTCGTGCCCAGCCCTCGGTTTTGGTTACCGGACTTTGCGGCCGTGACGGAGGAGAGAAGGACCAGTGGGTCTCATACTTCGCCCCTTCCTCGATCCACGTCTTGAGAAGGGCTTTCTGGTCGTCCGTCAGCGACTTGTTGCTGTCGGGCGGAGGCATGACCATGCCCTTTTTCTGCGAGTGGATTCGCTTGAGGAGCGAACTCTCGTTCGGCTTACCGGGAACAATCGCGGGCTTTCCCGACTCCGCGGGCTGCGTGGCTCCATCGCGAATGTCGAGACGCAGCTCGGCCTGGCGTTCATTCGCGTCGGGGCCGTGGCATTGGAAGCAGGCGTTTGAAAGTATGGGTCGGATTTGACGTCCGAAATCGACGTGCGATGAAGGCGAGGGTGCATCGGCCAATGCGACCGCCATCCCGGAGAACGTAAACAAGGTCAGGAGGATCGGGAGGGAGGAGCGTAAGCAGCGACCAGGGGCGGGAATATTCATACTTGGGTAACCTCGTACCGGCCGGCTCATCATCGAATCCGCGTTACTCAGATTTTAAGCAAAAATTCAACCCATGAGAACCCGGTGGCCAGCCCATTCTATTGATAGAACGCGTAGGCTGTTGTGGTTAACTTGGGGCATTGGAGTTTGCTTGAAGGTTTGTGCGGCGATTGGCGCCAGTGGGCTTCGCGACATGGCAGAGCTCCCGCGCCTGATCTCTTCTAACTGTTCTTCGATCTTCGAGCCGTGCGCCGTTGTTTTCCTCGATGCGTGGCGGGGCTGGGTAGCAGGGGGATTCCGACCGTAAAGCGGGGGGGATGGCCGCCGCCGGCCTGGTCTCGCTGCCAGGCGTCCACCCAGCGGTTCCATGAGATCTGGACAGGCTCCATGGGGAAGAGTTGGCCGTCGGCTAAACCTCCGTTGGGCCCTCTCTTGGGAAGGTCGTCATCGCCTCGTCCGGGGGGGCGCACCCATTCTACGCCCGCCATTTTGTAGAGGCCCACAAGGGCTGTCAAAAGGGCTCTGCGCTGGGGGTCGCTCAGGTCCAGAATCCAACCGGGGTCAACCACGCTGGCGATGAGCCGGCCCGAGCGCTCCTCGAACATCAACGCGAATTGCGAGTCATCACGCTGTGATCCGAACCCGACGCGGATCCGATTTGTCGCCACCACGATTTCGTCCGTGCGGATCTTCAAAGGGCCCAGGGTGGGGCTTTGATAGAGATAGGCGAGGAAATCTCGATGAATGAATCGGTCCAGCCCTTCCTCCACGTGATGGAGACGCTGGGTGAGGGCGACGATTCCGCCCGCCTGGGAGTCGGAACTGGGCCGACGCTCGATTTTGCGGAGCTTTGCAAACAGCTTGGGTATGGTGCCCGAGTGGAAGCCCGGTCGGAGGAACCGGCGGAGCGTTTCTCCGTGATGGCCGACGACGACCTGGAACAGGTTCTCACGACGGTTCGCTTCGTAGAGCCGCCAGTTCTCCTTGAATTCCCATACCAGAAAGCCGAAGACGCCTGGCAAGAGGAACACCGTGGTTCCCGCGATGAAGTTGGCGGCCACCGGGCCTAAGGGCATCAGCGGAGCCGCAAAAATACGAGCCAGCGTTAAGGATTGAGTCAGAATGATCTTGTGGGAGACAGTCACCACGGGAAAGTGCTTGATCGGATTTACTTGCGGTTCGATCAAGAGATTGACGTAAATCCGGATCAAGTAAGCGATCATGAACCAGATCGATCCGAGCACGCCTCGGACTACGAGTGAGAGTCGCGATTGGCCGGTCCGAAAGCGGAGCCACTCATCCACGGCGTAGAGCAGACGATCTATCGCCTCCAACACGGCATGAAATGACGCCATGACGAGCCGGAAGATCCCCGGAATGAGGTCTCGCGTCGTGTATCTCCACCTCCGGGTCGCTTCGTCGGCGATAATCTCCTCGATGTGGCGGCCAATCTTGGAATTGAGAAGGAGGTTCGCTATCAAGAAGCCGGTAGCCAAAATTCCGAGGCTTGTGCTGCCGCTGAATCCCCATGTCTTCGCCAGGAGACCCAGGGGAACGCCTGCGAACGCCGGCTTGAGGAGATAATGCCAGACGTAGGCGGGAAGAGGCCCTTCGAAGAACTCGCGGATGAGCGGGAGTCGCAGCAACAACCTAAAAAACTTCGCGACAATCGTGCGAAGCAACCTTCCCATGCCGCGAAGTGTCTCGAGGAAATGAGAGCGAAAACTCATAAAGTTGACGACACAGAGCGCGGTTGTTCCCAGTGAGAAGAACGAGGCCGTGTTCTGAATATGGATGTCCACTCCCCACAGGTAGTGAGCGACCGGACCGATCAGATGCTGTAGCCCTTCGAGGGCGACATAGGCGCCCCCATAGGGAAGAGCCACGAATAAGGTGAAAAAGCGTCCCCATCGCGTGGCAAACGCCAACGAACTAAAGCGCTGGAGCCACCGGAGATAGACTTCTCCTCGGCGGTAGACCCCGTCGAGAGCGACCGAAAGAGCCCGATCCGCCTGAAGCAGCCGATCTCCGTGAAGGAACTCGCGGAAGCTCGCCAGGTCGGGAAGTTTCAGGTTGCTACGAGAGCAAGCGTCCCGGAGGTCGCCGAGGGAGAGATGCCCTCGGTCGGAAATACGATCAAGCAATTCACTTGTGAGCTTATCAAAGGCTACGCGCTCCGGGAGATTCTTGGCGACGATTCCCTGAGCCGCGAGCGTGATCGAAATCGGGCCGGCGAGTTGCTCTCGCAGCATCGCATCTGCGCGAACGAGCGAGTGGTGGACCAACTCGCGAAGCTTGCTGCCCTCTTCGGGGCTGAGCCGGAGAGATGCCAGCCGATGCGAGGCGTTGCGGAGATGGTTCTCCGCCATGACAACGCGCAGAAGGGGTTGGTCGTGTCGAATCGAACAGCGCCCCAACGAGCTGAGCCATCCCAGGAGATCGATGCGAAAGACGGGGCGCTCCAGGTCGATGCAGACCTTCTGGAGGTCGTACAAGAATCGTGCTTCGGAGGTCCAGAATGCGCGCGAGGCCCGTTCAAGGAGGGGGAGGAGGGTGCGCAGCCAAGCCTCGGATTCGCTTTTCTCAAAGAGCCCCGATTTTTGAATCCTTTGAACGAGACGTTCGATATCCTTCCGGGCACCCAGGTTATATGAGGCGCGAAGGGCGGGCAAGGCTCGGCGAGCGGCGCGCGTTCTCAAGATCGCCGCGCGGACATCGTTACCGCCTGAGGCTGCAGACCGAGCGCGACGAATGAGTCTTCTGGCTTGCTTCGTTTCCGAAACCTCGCTCTCGCTGGGAATCAGCTCAAGATCGAAGAAATGCGGCACCCAAGACTCAGAGACCACCTCTTTCACTTCAGCGGGGAAAGCCCCTTGAGGGCGGGTCTCCGTCAGAAGGGACTCGTCATCCACGTCGAGTGAGAGGATGTGTTCAACCTTCCTGTGGTCATTCAGCCCGGGGAAGCAGTGTTTCAAGAGATGCGGGGAGAATCGGCGCAGCTCGAGATAAAACGCGGCAAATTCGATATATGTGCAGAAATGGTCGTCGAAGGGAAGAAGAAATCCCTCCGCGAGGAGGACGCCTCGGATTTCCTCGAATTCGTCGCGCCCCAGGTGGTGGATGCGCGTTTGCAGATCCCGCTCGGAGAGCCGTCCTTCGGCAACCTTGCGTTCGAGGGCGATATGGACCCGGGCATGGAAAATCTGCCGCCAGGTTTCGCGTAAAACAGAGCCGAGCGACGATTGGACCACGTCGCGCAAGTCGCCGCGGGGGACGATGATCATGTCCTGGGGCGCGCAGCCGTCGCAGTCGATGCCGAAGTCGGCCAAGGCCTGGGGAGCGTTTTTGAGCGCACCGCGAAGGGTGTAAACGTGGCGGTGGGCATGCTGAAAGCCGTAGAACGTCAGTTCGCGATCGCGCTTGATGATGCGTCTGAGCGTTCGAGGCGAGGTAAATCGGACCGAGGGGATTTCCGCTCTCACGGCACGTTCGATCTCGGCAACGTCGGTCGACCGTTCACCTGAGCCGAACATGGGTACGTGCTTCCTAAAAGGCCGCGGCTGAAAGGCTCATGGTATCGTCGTGATGCGCGCCTCGCCAGGCAGGAGGGTTCGCTCGCCGGCGCCTGAAACGATTCCGGGGGGATTTCCGGCCTCCGATTAGGAATGACCGGCACAATGGTGAGAATTGGCACAATTTTCCGGAGAGGCATCGCGGTGTGTCCGCCGGCCTATACGATATATAGAGCGGAAGGCATGAAGCCGCCGCCGAGTTCTTAAGAGTGCAACATTCGAGACGGTCGCAATGCCAAGAAGGTAGCGATTCGTTGCGACGTCACTTGTTGGGCCGCGAGGGATCATGGACTCGCCTGATACGGGTCGACCCGAGAACCGATCGGATCCCTTGAGATCGGAAGCTCCCACGGCTTCTTTTGAGGACCTCGTTGCGCACCTGCACGAAGAGGCCGACCAACTCTATTCTCAGCGGCAGTATCCCGAAGCTGAGATCAAAGTGATTCAGTTCCTCGGGGTGACTGAGCGAGCCGTCGGCAAACGACATCCCGACTTTGCTCTTGGCCTGAGCATGAGGGGGGAGCTTCGGTTCCTCCAGGGAGACGCCGAAGCCGCCGAGCGGATGTTCGAAGAGGCGCTGGAGATTCGCCGAGAAACCATTGGCGAACACCATCCTGACTTCGCGACGAGCCTGGGTTGTCTCGCAGGTCTTCTGACCTACAAGAATCGCTATGAGGAAGCGGAGAAGCTCCTCAGGCAGGCTCACGCCATCCGGGTCGAACTCTTCGGCGAAAATCACCCCGAGGCGGTGCGCGGTCGAAACGAGTTGGTCCGGCTTTTGAGAAGGCGCGGCCAATGGGAGGCGGCTCGCGAACTCCTCAGCGGCCGAGGCACTTTTCCTGCCAAGCAGGTTCCCGTTGCGATCGACGAGCTCGCGCACGAGTTGGTTTCCCTGTCGGAAGTGATCAAGCAGCTCGGGGCACGCTTGGAACCGGTTGCCGCGGAACTGCGTGCGGGAAGCCCTCTCTCGCCTGAGGTTCTTGAAGACATTATTGCCTCTCGCCGCCAGTTCACGGCGATTCGGGAAAAGGTCAAGCAGGCGGTGAGCCTTCAGCATCCCACCGTGGGCAACGTGGAGACGCTTCACGAACTCGCGGCGCTCCTGGACGATGCCTATGAGGCGAAGTCACATCAGCTTGGAAAAGAAGAGGTTCGTCGCCGCGCTCTCCAGGTCCTGGACCGGATCTTGCGTCTGGGTTACGCCGGACACGAGGAGTTTCCTCCACTCGTGGAGTGCCAGGAACGGGCGAGGCTGTTGCGAGGTGCGATTGCGCTGGCGAACTGGTCGGGTTTGCCTGCACAGACTCCTGCACTGGCCTCGGGAGATCACGTGCTCGCGCGGCTCATGACGTTGGCTCTCGATTACGAGACCCTCAACGACCATGCCTGGGCCGACCACCACGAGTTTGTACGCGAGGCTCTTGGGGCTGGTTTGGCGTGGGCTGCGTCGCGCCGAAGGCTGATTCTCCTTGCGAAGCCCGCTCCGGTGCCGTCCACCGCCCGATCCGGAGAGCCTTCGCCGCGCTTGCTGTCGGCGTCCGTGGAACCCCTGCCTCAAACGGCCGGACAAACAGCCGAAGAACAACTCCAGGATGCGCCAACGCCTCGGATCGATCGGCTCGAGATCGTCTTTTCCGTCGACGGTCAGCAGACCATCGGGTCGGAGCCGCCGCAGGTCGACCCCATGCCCGCTCCTTTGGCCGGCAATCCTGTGAAAATCCGGGTGGCTTCGGATCGTTCAGGGCTGGACGGGGACCCTCTGGGAGATCTCGCGACCGACATGGTCGTCGCGAATCTCCTGCCTGGCTTGGGGGCCTTCTCGCGCGTTGAAGAGGATGAGGAGCCGCTGGACGCCGAGACGGCGTCGGAACAGGTCTTGCTCGACCCCGGAGGGCCGAGCATCAAGATGGACCTGAAGGCCGGCTCCTTGGAGTCCGAGGCCTTTTCCCGAGTGCCCTATCGGCGTGTGGGCCCTGGAGTGGTCGCCGGCCCCATGTCCATGTTGCGGCCGACTCCGGTCTTTCCCGGCGAAGAATCTCCCGCCAAAGACGACGCGTCTGGGACGGTCGGTCTGGTACCAAAAGGGGTAGGGGATGAGGCCTCTGCAACGACAGAGGCCCCTGCGCGATTTCCCAAGCTCAAAGTCGAAACGCTCAACCACGGAGAGGATTGAGCGCCTCGGCCTTTGCATAGGCCTGCTCGAGCGTCGCCTGGAGGCAGGCGATACTTTGGCGGGCGGTTTCCTCGGCGCCTGGGGAGTAGTCGAAGACCTCGACCGAGACCCAGCGGTCATAGCCCGACTCGACAAGGGCTTCGAGGATAGGGACGAAGTCGACGTCCCCCATTCCTGGACCCTTGAGATTCACGTCCTGTGCATGAAAGTGGCCGGCTTTCTTCGCGTGGCGACGGATGAGCTCGGGCACCTGCGTATCCGTCTCGCCACTCTGGGCTTTAACGTCCATGTGAAGGACGAAGTGAGAATTTGCCACGCGAGCGATCAATTCCTCGGCCTGTTTGCAGGTGTTGAGGAAATTGGTCTCGCTGGGGGCCAGAGGCTCGAGGCAAAAGTCCACCCCGATCGCGGCAATCTTGGGCATGATCTTCGCGAAAGTCTCGGCTGCGAAGTCAAACGCTTGTTCGTAACTCACCCCGGGCAGAAGGTCGCGTTGCTTGGGAGATCCGAAGACCATGAGCGACCCGCCAAGGTCTCGCGTTGCTTCGGCAAGTTCGACCAGATATTCCCCCGTGCGCTCTCGCACGGCGGCGTCGGGAGAGGTGAGGTAGAAACCTTCCGTCTTCGCAAGCAGCCAATGGAGCCCGATCGTCGTCAGTCCGGCGTCTTCGACGATCGTCTTGAGCTCGCGGCGTCGTGCGGGGGAAACGTCGGTGATCCGCGGCGCAAGTGTAAATGGAGCAATCTCGAGCCCTTCGTATCCCAGGGCCTTGACCTGCTCGCAGACTGCTTTGAAGTCCCATCCTTCAAACAACTCGTTGCAGATACCCAGACGGATCATCGTGCTTCTCCAGGAGTCGGTCGTTCGAGGCTCGAACGGTTGTACTCGAAGAGTATGAAGAGGGCCACGTTTTGGCGAGGTCGGGGCTTCGTTACTTTTGCGTGGTCGAAAGGCGGGCGGCTTGCAGGGTGTTACGCAGAAGCATGGCCACGGTCATGGGGCCGACCCCACCGGGGACCGGGGTGATGGCCGAGGCGACTTCCAACGCGGCTGGGAAATGCACGTCGCCACAAAGACTGCCATCGGCCCGCTTGTGGATTCCGACGTCGATGACCACCGCGCCAGGTTTGATCCAATCGGCCTGCACATACTCAGGCTGACCCACGGCGGCCACCAGAATATCGGCCTGGCGAGCTACCGCGGCGGCGTCGCGACTGGCCGTGTGGCAAACAGTGACCGTCGCGTCGCCACCTGGACCCTTCTGAAGCAACAGGAGGGCCATTGGCTTGCCGACGATGTTGGAGCGCCCAAGTACGACCGCGTTCGCACCTCGCGTGGCGACTCCCCCCGAAATCAAGAGTTCGCGAATACCGAGCGGCGTGCAGGGTACGAAGCGAGGGGAGCCGATCGTCAGCAGCCCCACGTTCTCCGGGTGGAATCCGTCGACGTCTTTCCGGGGATCGATCCTCTCGAGCACGGCCCGTTCATCGATTTGGCGGGGCAGGGGGAGCTGGACGAGGATGCCATGGACTGTGGAATCGCTGTTGAGCCGATCGATCGTGGCGAGGAGCTCAGATTGGGTCACGTCCGCCGAGAGTCGCTCGAGCGTTCCCTTCATTCCCGCGGCCTTGCACGCATTCTGCTTGTTCCGAACGTAGACTTGGCTCGCAGGGTCATCGCCGACGAGAACGACGGTAAGGCCGGGGACAACCTCCGTCTCTGCGACGAGTTGAGCGACGTCAGCGGTTACCTGCGACCGAACTTGCAACGCGAGCGTTTTTCCATCAAGAATCCGAGCGGCCACGAGCGAACTCCAACAATGAGCGGGTTGTCCGAACCGCTATCATAGCTGTTGCCCGGGTTGGTGGGAAACGTCGGTGCTCGAGCCGCGGGGAGATCGATCGCGTGTTGACTGGGTTAGGAACGGAAATCGCCGAGGATCTCCGCATATCGGACGTCTCCTCCTCGACAATCGCGCGACAGATCGGATACCTCGCGGGGCCCGTGCTCGTTGAGCAGGCCCTTCTCTATCTCGTTGGACTTTCAGACACCCTCCTAACGGGGCGCTATTTGTCCGAAGAGCACCTCGCGGCTGTTACCGTCTCCACATACCTCCTCTGGTTTCTCAGTAGCTTGATGACGATCGTGTCCGTGGGGGCCACGGCGCTCGTGGCCCGGCTTGTAGGGATGGGAAACGTCCAAGGGGCATCTCGAATCTGCCAGCAAGGGATTCTGATGGCCTTTGTTCTGGGAACTTGCACTCTTCTTGTGGGATGGATGCTCGCTCCCCAATTCGTCAGGACCCTCAACCTTACCGGCCTTGCGGGGCGTGAGGCCACGAGCTTTCTACGAATCGTGCTGACAGTCACGCCCCTTCTGGCCTGCACGACGGCTGGAGTTGCCTGCTTGAGAGGAGCAGGGGACACCCAAACGGGCATGTGGGTCATGATCTTGGTCAACGTCATCAACGTGACATTGAGCTGGTCACTCGTTCGCGGCCTTGGGCCTATTCCTCCGCTCGGGCTTTCCGGAATCGCCTGCGGAACGGCGACCGGTGAGGGAATTGGCGGACTGGTGGTCCTTGGCCTGCTCGCCCGAGGACGATCTGGGCTACGGTTGACGCTCGCGGGTGTGCTGCCCGCGTGGCCTGAAATCCGCCGGATTTTGCGTATCAGCATCCCCGCCGCCGGTGAGAGCCTGACGAATATCTTCTGCCAACTCTGGTTCCTCAGCCTGATCAATCGTCTTGGACCGACGGCGACCGCTGCGCACGGCGTCGCGATTCGGTGCGAAGCCCTGGCCTTTCTTACGATCACGGCCTTTGCGGTCCCCGCCAGTACGTTGACCGGGCAATATCTCGGTGCCGGGCGCCCGGACCTTGCCACCCGAGCGATTCGGATGTCATGGGGGATGGGGACGATCGTTCTGGGGATCTTCGGCCTGCTGATCTACACGCAGGCCGCCGCCATGTTCTGGATGTTCACAGGCGGAAGGCAACCAGGCGTTTCCGCGATGGGGATTCCCGTTCTCAGGGTTGTGGCCTTCGCCCTCCCTGGTTTGGCCGCCATCAACGTGCTCAACGGTGCGCTCCGAGGCGCAGGGGATACGCGGTGGCCCTGGGTCTTCGTCCTCCTGGGCTACCTGTGTGTTCGTATGCCGTTGACGTACTACCTCTGTGCGGCCCCAGCCGACGGAGGGCTCGGCTGGGGACTCTACGGCGCCTGGGTAGCGATGCTCGTCGACCTCAGCGTACGAGGACTCTTGGTCGCCGGACGCTTCCTCCAGGGAGGTTGGCGAGAAGCACGCGTATGATCATCCTTGCGTGGATGATACGCGGTACGGTTACGGAACGGGGAGACGACCTGCGCCTTGCTCAGAACGCGGAGAGCGAGGCTCGCTGATCACGGTCAATCGTGAACAGTCGGTCCAGGTTCGACGTGCGAAAGACCTGCTGCAAAACCGGTGACAATTCGCAAAGACGCAGTTTTCCGCCCGAGGCGTCGACACGGCGCTGGAACAGGATGAGCTTGCTGAGAAGTGAGCTCGAAATCAAAGAAACGCCGGAAAAGTCGAGCACCAAGCGAATCGGAGAGCCGTCATTGGGAATGATGGCGGCAACCTGATCGGCGACATCGCGTACAGTTCGCTCATCGAACAGTTGTCGATCGGTAAATCGGACGACGTTCACACCGTCCTGATCCTGGACCTCGATCCGGGGGGTGGCCGACATGAAGAAACGCTCCAATGAGTCGTGAGGCCGACTGGCTGGTGTTCGTGGACTCACGATTGTCTGTGGCCCAAACGTCTACGAAAGCTTCCTGCGTCGGCTCGAACGAAGCAAGCCTCCACCGCCACTTTTCTTTTGAGGGGTTTCGGTTATGACGGCGGGGGCCACCTTTTCTTCTCGCGCGGAAGGGGAAGGCGCCTGTTCGGCGAGCGCCAGAGCGGCGTCCCGATCAGGTTCGAACGAGAAAAGAGACTCGAGCTTGCTGACGCGAAAGACTTCCAGGACCGTGGGATCTACGTTGCAGAAAATCAGATGACCGCCGCGCTGCCGCGCCAGACGATGCAGGGCCACGAAATTGCCAAGGGCCGCGGAGCCGGCGAAGCCAACACCCAAGAGGTCGATCACCATGACCGGACGATCCCCAGGATCATCGTGAGCCTCATATTTTTTGCGGAGCTCTTGAACGGGAGCGGGATCCAAGCGGAAACAGTCCCAAAACTCCGCAACCATGATCCCGTTAACATTATGGACCTGAACGGCCGGTTTCAGCATGGGAGAGATTCCGCGGTTCTTCTGAACCTTTTCGGGTACTCTGAACCTAGATGGGGGGAGTACTTGACGAGAGGCATTCGAGCTGCCGAGACCCAAGTCGGGAAATCGAGACAAGCGCCGGATGGGATGTACACGACTCGCGGACGATTGTCGCTTGTTGGCTATATCATCGTAGCAGGCTAGACAAGGGGTAACCAGCGACTTAATAGCGTTGCTGATCTATATATCAAGGGCGAGCCGCTGATGGGTGAAGGGGTATTTCGGCCCTCACGTCTCTCCGCCGATATGGTATCTTTCGTAAGAGTAGTAAGGACGCCGACGATCGGCGCGTAAGATCTCGGATCGTCACCGTTCGGCGGGCGACCCGGATGTCAGGGAATGGCTCGCGAGGTGAAGCCTCTTCCCTCGCTCTTGAGCCAACGCCTTACGAAGGGATTTGACCCATGCGTCGCATTCCCGTCATTCTCGCTTTGTGGGCACTGTCGACCGGACCCGAGGCGAACGCTCAAAGTTGGGTCGAGTCGGCGTTCCCCGAACGGGCATTCGACTTCGGCACCGTCGCTCGGGGTTCGAAAGTTCGTCACGCGTTTCGTGTGGTGAATCGATCGAATCAGGAAATCCATATCGCAAGCTGGCGAACCAAGTGTGGTTGTACCGAAGTTCGCGTTGGCGCCAAGGAAATTCCGCCAGGAACCCAAACCACGGTTGAGGCGGTCATCGACACGACCAAGTTCGTGGGCTACAAGCCGTCCGGACTGACGCTCATCATCGACCGTCCGAACTACACCGAGCTTGATTTGAACCTGAGCTGTTTCATCAGGGGAGATATCACCCTGAATCCTGGCCAGGTAGATTTCGGCACGGTTCAGCGCACAAGCAATCCTTCCGTAACTCTGAGCTTGAGCTACAACGGCACGGTCCCCAATTGGGGCATCACCAAGATGCAGTCGGGGAGCTCGCATGTGACCGCTCGGCTTCAAGAAGAGGGCCGCTCCGCCTCGGGGCAGCTTCGCTACAACCTGACGGCCAATTTGAAGCCCACGGCGCCCAACGGCTACTTCAAGGACGAGCTCACCCTCTACACCAACGATCCGGCGAGTCCCACAATTCCGGTCTCGGTGACCGCCAATGTCCAAACGGCCGTGGTTGTCTCCCCTTCGATCATCGTGCTGGGACGGGTCAAGCCGGGGGAGGTCGTGAAGAAACAGGTCTTGGTTCTCTCGAACTCCAAGCAACCATTCAAAGTGACCTCCCTGCGATCGAACAAAGAGGGGCTATCGGCGAGTCCTGATCCCGCCGGCGCGGAAAGTCCGCGACCGCTCCATCGCGTCGAGATCGTCTTTAAGGCTCCCGCTGAGTCCGGTCCTTTCAACGCTGTTTTTGAGATCGCCACCGACCTCAAGGACGAACCTCCGGCCAAGCTAACCACCTTTGCGACGATCGTCCCCTGACGCGGCTCTCAATCGCGCTCCCAAGACCGAACGACGCAGGCTCACCTGGTTAGACCAAGGTTGTCTATCCCGCCAGTTGTGGTCTGACCTGTCGTTGACTCGCGATCGACACGCAGCGCGGGGGAACCACTCGAGCGTCTCCTTGGGATTTTCTCGTGTTCTCCAGGCAAGGGGAGGGCCGGCGATTCCTCTGGCCCGAGCGAAGCAGGGCCAATCATCCTCGGGCCGAAGTAGTTCCCATGGTTGACAATCCGACGCCAGGTTTCCTAAGCTCACGACTGAGAGCGTGTCTCGGAAAGGAAGCCTGAGAGGAACGCGCCTTGATCCGGCAGGGGCGGAGGATGAGTCTTTCATGCCCCGCGACCAAGGGTTAAGGCAATTTCAGAGGACGTAAAGACCCGTCCCAGGCCGCGCAGAGCCTCTTAAGGTCACTTTCTTGAGAGCCATCTCTTCGCCCTCCCGCCTACCCGCAGGACGGCATTCCGCACGGAGTGACGGAACTTTAAACTCCCGTCTTTCGAGCAAAGCCCCGCTTGAATAGACGACGTGAGGTACGCCATGACGGCCGCAACTTCTTTGCCGAACACCATTGTCAGGCACGCTACGGAACCTCATCTCGCGCTCGCGGTCGCGGATGTCAACTGGTTCAACACCGAGAATCTCTTTCGTGAAGTCGAGAGAGATGACGTTTCCGCCCTCTTATTTCGGTGCCAGGATTATCGCAATGCCTGGACCACGGGGCTTCGCCCGTGGAACTGGCGCCGACCTCTTACGCAGCACGGACCTGCCCTTTGGCGGCATGATCTGGTCCTACCCACTGGGTGGATGAAGTCATACCCCAACCTCGGAATGCGGCCGATTGCGACGTCGATCCGGCGCTGGCAGCGCGCCCACGTGCCCGGCAGTCAGCTTGCCCTGGTCATGAGTTACCCCTTCTACATCCATCTGCGCGATCTGGTCAGGCCGGATTATCATATTTATTATAATATTGATGATTATGCTTTGTACTGGCCGAATCAAGCCGATCGAGTCCGAGAGCTGGAACGGCGCATTGTGCGGGAGTCAGACCTTACGATTTGCGTAGCCCGAAAGCGCGCCGATGACCTGCGTGCCGCGGTTCCCGAGGCGGCGGATCGTATCAAGTATCTTCCCCACGGCGCCCCCACGCCTTCGCTCGACGAGCGGGCTTGGAGCCTGCCGGCTTCCGCGCCGGAGGACATTGCTCACCTCCCACGGCCGCTGCTGGGGTACGTCGGATCGCTCGAGGATCGCATCGACTGGAATCTTCTCCAGAGGATCAGCGAGTCGATGCCGGAGGCCTCGCTTGTTCTCGTGGGCAGAACGCCCCCTGAGGGCGCCCCGTGGTATGCCGACTTCCGTCGCCTTGCGGATCGTCCCAATGTTCATGCGCTGGGCTGGCGGTCACAGTCGAACATCAACGATTATAATCGCGCCTTCGATGTGTGTTTGATTCCTTATCTCATGGATCACCCATTCAACATCCTGTGCAATCCGACGAAGATCATGGACTACATGGTGACAGGGCGTCCCATGGTCTCGACGGCTCTGCCGGAGTGTTTGCTCTACGAGAACCTCTTTCACGTCGCTCGTGACAATGAGTCCTTCGTGGCCGCAGTACGATCCGTTGTGGATTCGGGCTCCGATGACGGTCGCGCCGAGCAGCGCTATGAGTGGGCCAAGGACCATACATGTCGTCGCGTCGTTGATCGCCTGATCGACTGGCTGCCGGCGAGGCATTCCTGAGATACCGGTGCTCGAGCGCCGCCGACGGGAATTCCAGGCCAGAGGGGGAAACACGCGCGTGGAAAGAGCCCCGGAGCGTCGCTCATTGAGGGCCTTCCCATCTTCACGTGCGGAAGCTTGAGGAAGGTCTTCGCCCATTGGCCTCGGGGCCATGACTAATCACGCGGCAAGCATGCTGCCTTTGGCAGCGTTCGTTGCGCGTTTCCGGCTTAATCTATGGGCAGGACGTTGGCAAGGGATACCGACGGTGGGTACATTCACTATCTTCAACGCAAGAGGGTGACTGCTGCCCTCCCCGCCTGGTCCTCCTTCGTTCGGGAGCCCTCACAATGAGTTTTGGTCTCAAGGTCCGTCTGTGTCTGATGATGTTCCTACAATATTACGTGTGGGGCATCTGGCTGCCGATGCTGGGCCAGCGTTTGGGAAAGAACGACCTGAACCTTGACGTCGAGTACATCGGTTGGATTTTCACCGTCTATGGCTTTGGCTCGATCATTGGGCCGTTCGTCATCGGCCAGCTCGCCGACCGTTACTTCGCCACCGAGCGCGTGATGGCTGTCGCCCACTTCGTGGGGGGACTCCTTCTCATCGCCACGGCGTACGCCACGAGCTTCTGGCCGATCTTCATTCTGCTCCTCTTGTATTGCAGCCTGTACATGCCCACGATGGGACTCTCTAACTCCATTACGTTCCGGAGCCTTGGAGAGGACAACCAGAACGCCTTCCCTTCGATTCGTCTTTGGGGAACCGTGGGCTGGATCGCCGCGGGACTCTCGTTCCCGTTCTACCTCGACTACAACAAGCTTAGCTTTTATCATGACTTCTTCAATCTTTTCGGCCAGGAGGCGGCCTTCCAATCCTTCCTCAAGAGCTGGCAGACCGGGGTCGTCCCGCATCTCAAGCCGATCTTCGCGGTCTCCTGGATTGGTGAACCCTCCTTCCGAGACTGCTTGCGTATCCCTGGCATCGTTTCGCTGATCTACGGTTTCTACTGCCTCACGCTGCCCCACACCCCGCCGACACCGGCCAAGGAAACGGACCCGATCGACAAGAAGTCGGCGGTTCTCGAGAGCCTGGAGCTGATGCGAAACCGCTCCTTCGCGGTCCTGGTCGTGATCACCGGTCTTGTGGGTATCATGCTGGCCTTCTACTTTGCCTGCGAGAACTTCTTCCTCGAGGCAATCGGTGTTCGTCCGACCGACACCGGCGCGTTCATGACGCTTGGCCAGTTCGCCGAAGCCGTGATCATCGGGCTTGTGCCGCTGTCGGTGTCCAAGCTTGGCGTCAAGAAGACGATGCTGCTTGGGGCAGGGGCCTGGGCGTTGCGATTCGGGCTTTCGGCCTATGGCCGTCCCCAGTGGCTCATGATCGCGACGATTGGACTCCACGGTTTCGCGTTCGGCTTCTTCTTCGTGGTCGCCCAGATGTACGTCGATCGCGCGGCCAGCAGCGATATCAAGGCCACGGCTCAGAACCTACTGATCTTCGTCGTCTACGGCTTGGGCACGGTCCTTGGCAGTGCTCTCACCGGCCAGGTTCGCCGCTACAACACCGTGGTGGTCAACGGGGTTGCCCAGGAGAACTGGACCGGGAATTGGATCGGTCCATTCATCTTGACCTTGCTCTGCATGGCCGCGTTCGCCTTGTTCTTCCGTGAAGAAGAGATCGGCGTCAAGCAGGTCGAACCCGAAGCAGAAACCGCGCTTAGCTAACGCTCGTCTCGATCAGGCCTTTGCACTTCGGGAAACTGAGATGCGGGACAATGCTATGGCGATATAAAGGGATGACTTGGCGGCACTGGGAGCAATCTCCCAGTGCTGCCGCCACCGTTCGCCGCCCTTCCTAAGCACTTCGCTCTCCCTGCGATCTGTCCACAGGCTGGCTAAAGGGTGTCCGCGGAAGCGGCTTTCATTGGCCCTGGCCATCCAACATGTGCATGTCCTGTGCGTTCTTTCCAAAGCCTGCGCGAGAATTCGAGTTGTCTCGAGAGTTTACGGCGCCGGCCGTTTCTTTCCCTTCGCAAGTCCCAACGAATCCAGGAATTCTCGGGCGACCTCTGCCGGATCTCGATGCTTTTCATCGACCTCCCGATTGACCCGGCGCATCGCATCGGCGTTGATCTTCCCCGCCAATTGATCAAGGACTCGTTGAAGTTCGGGATGGCGCCGTAAGGTCTCATCCCGAACAAGGGGAACTGCTTGGTACGGGGGAAAGTAGTGCCGGTCATCCGTCAGAACGACGAGGTCGAGCGAGGCAATACGGCCGTCCGTGGAGTCTCCGGCGGCCAGGTCTAACGAGCCATGCGCCACGGCTTGGTAGAGCAGGTTGCGATCCATTTCCCTGGGCGTTTCCGCGAAGTTCAACCCGTAGGCGGCGACAAGCCCGGGATATCCATCCGCCCGATTCATGAACTCGGGGCCAAATCCCGATTTGATCTCGCCGGTGTGGTTATGGAGGTCCGAGATCGTCTTGATTCCAAGACGCTCGGCCTGCTCGCGCCTCATGATCATCGCGAACGTATTTTCGAAGCCGAAGGGGGAGAGGCATCGGATGCCATCACGACGAGCCAGGACGGAGCGCACCTCAGAAAGAACCTGCTCCGGGTCGTTTTTCGGCGGCTCCTTCAAAATCGCTGTCAGGGCGGTCCCGGTGTACTCGACATATGTGTCGAGCCCCCCCTCGCGGAGCGCGTTGTAGCAAACGAGCGTTCCCCCCAGATTGAAGCGGCGATCGACCTTGAACGGTGTTTCCGCCTCGATGAGATTAGCCAACATATGTCCCAAGGTGATCATCTCGCTCCCATCCTTGGAGCCGATCACGATCGTCTGGGCCTGGTTTCGGTGCGGAAGGTCATTCCACCATCCCCATCCCGCTGCGGCCAGCAGGGCCAGGATTGCCAGGCTGGCGATGAGCCTGCGACGTAACGACGTACGAGCCTGAGTTGGATCGAGGGCAGACTCGACCTCCCCCAGGGCCGCGTCGCTGGCGAGCGCGAGGAGAGCGGCGGGTATCGAGCCGAGCAGAATCAATCTCGTATCCGCGAGAGAGACCCCGCGAAAGATGTATGTCCCGAGCCCCTTGGCCCCAATGGCCGCGGCGATGGTTGCCATCCCCACGGCGGCTACGGTCGCGACGCGAATGCCTCCCAGGATGATCGGAACGGCCAGCGGCAGCTCGACGATCGTCAGCCGTTGCCAGGACGTCATTCCCAGGCCCGTGGCGGCCTCGGCCGTTCCCGGGGGAACACTGCGGAGACCCAGGATTGTGTTTTTGATGATGGGCAGCAGCGCGTAGATAACAAGAGCCATTCGGGCAGGTGGTTTGCCAATCTGGCCGTGAAAGAGGATCAAGAGAAAACCCAGCAGAGCGAGGCTGGGAATCGTCTGGAAGACGTTGGCCGTTCCCAGGACGATCCGCTCTCCCTGTTTGGACCGCGCGGCCAAGACTCCGAACGGAACCCCGATGAGAACCGCCAAGGCAAGCGCCTCAAAAACCAGGTCGAGATGGGCCGCGGTTGCCGCGGCGAGATTCCACCCCTCGCGCTTCAGGAGGTCGAGTAGAGCCGTCATTCGTCCCCCCTCGAGCTGCTGGCGACCACGGCGTCCGCGTCCTGGAAAAAGGAGCGCACGAACTCATCCTTCGGGTTCTCCAGGAAGTCGAGAGGGGGGCCCTCTTGAACGAGCTTTCCACGATCAACGAGGGCAAGCCGATCCGCGATGCGGCAGGCCTCGCGAATGTCGTGGGTCACAAAAATGACGGTGGTTCCCAAACGTCGCCGCAAAGCGACGAATTCGTCCTGGATCTCACGTCTCGTGATGGGATCAAGGGCTCCGAACGGCTCGTCCATGAGGATCAAGTCAGGGTCAGCCGCGAGCGCTCGAGCCACCCCCACCCGTTGTCTCTGTCCTCCACTGAGCTGGTGCGGGCGTAACGAGCCGAAGCGATCGGGATCAAGCCCGACGAGATCGAGGTGCGTTCGAGCCTGTCTTTCCCGCTCTTTCCGAGGTTTGCCGAGAATACGCAGGACCGTTCCCACGTTGGCGATGATGTTGAGGTGGGGCAAAAGGCCCACTTCCTGGATCACGTAGCCGATCGAACGCCGCAGCGCGATGGGATCCCAGTCGCTGGTGGGCAGGTCGCGGACCAGCACTGAGCCAGAGGTCGGCTCGATCAAGCGGTTGACCATTTTCAGGAGCGTCGTTTTCCCCGAGCCGCTCGACCCGAGAATGGCCAGGCATTCCCCTGCGTCGACGTTGAGGTCGACCCCTTCCAGTGCTTTGTGCCCGTCGAGGTACGACTTGTGAACGTTGCGCCAGGCGACTGTGGCCGGTGGTTTCTCTCGTGACATAGGAATGGCGGCGAGGCTCCGTCGGGTTGATCGATCCTCTTGACCGTATCATGGCCGCGACGAGTTCGATAGAGTTCATGAGTACGTCCCGACTGTCTCGAAGTCGTCATGAGGTGAGTCTCGGAGTTCCTTTGATGCTTGCGTTCCACCTCGCCAAATTCTCGTTGGATGCGACTCCTCCGGCCAATCATCCTCTTTGCGGTGGTTGGATCAAGCCGGTCATCGGCGTGGACGATCCGCTCTCGTTGCGAGGGATCGTCATTCAGGGCGCCGGGTTGCCCATCGTGTTGGCTGCGCTGGACTGGACCGGAGTGATGAATGAGTCGCACCGCGTCTGGACCGAGGCTCTGGCCGACGCCGCGCATACCACCGCGGATCGGGTCGCGCTCCATTGCGTCCATCAACATAATGCTCCCTTCATCGATCGGGAGGGGAACGCTCTCCTCCTTCGCGCGGGGTCAACGACGCCCCTCTACGATGAGCCGTATGTTGACAACTTGATTAAGCGTTCGGCCATTGCCGTACGCGATTCATTGCGAGATGCGAAACCGATCTCGCATGTCCGTGCTGGCGAGGCCGAGGTGAAGCAAGTTGCCTCGAACCGCCGGATTCTTGGACCCGACGGCAAGATTCGCTTCGTCCGGTATAGCAGTACGGCTGATCCCGTGGTGCGGGCGGAGCCCGAAGGGACGGTTGACAGCAAGCTCAAGTCCATTGGCTTTTTCCAGGGGGATCGGGCCCTGGCTCGCCTCTATTACTACACCACGCACCCGATGAGCTATTACGGCGATGGCCGTGTCAGCAGCGACTTCGTTGGGCTCGCGCGAAATCGACGGGACGGGGAGGAGCCGGAGACCCTTCACATCTACTTCACGGGATCGGCCGGAAACGTAACACCAGGAAAATATAACGACGGCAATCATGCCAATCGAATGCTGCTATCCGATCGTGTCCATTCGGCGATGGTCGCCGCGGACGCCGCCGCTCAGAGCCGCGCCTTTGAGCTCGTGAAGGCGGAGTGGTTCACGTCACCGCTTGTGTTTACTCCCCGGCAGGATCTTGACCTGGAGCACCTCAAGGCCATCGTGGCCGACGGAGGAAGGACCACGGTCGAGCGAAACCGGTCCGCCATGACTTGCGGATGGCTGATGCGCACGGTGACGAAGCGGCCGATTTTGCTCTCACGCCTGGAATTGGGGGACGTCTCCGTCCTGCATCTGCCTGCCGAAACCTTTGTCGAATATCAACTAGGAGCGCAGCAAGTTCGGCCCGAACTCTTTTTGGCCACAGCAGCTTACGGCGATGGAGGTCCCTGGTATCTCCCTCTCAAGCGATCCTTTGCCGAAGGGGGGTACGAGCCCAGTGTGGCCTTTGTGAGCCCTGACAGCGAAGCGCTCTACCGCCAGGCGATCGCTGAACTCGTTGGCAAAAAGGGTCGATCCTCTCCCTAGAATGGAGACACCCTCAGGGCTCGCTCTCGGTTGAGCGGTCGTCACTGAGTTCCCAACGAACGGTTGCACGGACCCAAGGAGAGGCAATGCGACGAACCAACTTCGCGGCCTGGTGCGCGACCTGGGTTTGCCTCATCCTACCTGTCGTTGCTTTCGCTCAGCCCAACCAGGATCAGGAAAGCCATCTCGCGACTTTACGTTCGCGCCTGGACGACCCGTCGCTGACCGTTGAGGCGCGCGCCCAGCTTGTCCTGGAAATCGCGACGGCGCTGGACCGGGCGGCCCAGAACGCGACGACCAACGAGATCCGCCGGGAGCGTTGGACCGAGGCCATTAAGCGGCTCGAAGAGTTTGAGTCCAAGAACCCGGGCCATCTCCACTCGCGCGAGTTCCAGTTTCAGATGGCTCTTCTGCTTTGGGCTCGGGGTGAAGTCTGGGCGCAGCAAGCGGAATTCGCCAATTCGGATCGGCAAGCCAGGGATTATGCGATCGAAAATCTCGATGCGTCGATCGTTCGGTTTCGGGGGCTCAAGAAGCTCCTCCCTAATCTCGACGACGCGATGGGGCAAAACGTCCGATTTCGGCTCGCCCAGGCTCTGGCCGACCGAGCGGCGTTCGACGCCGAATCTTCGGAGGGGAGGAAGACCAAGGAGAGTGAGGCGATTCAACTGCTTGATCGCCCCATGACCGACTCTTCGCTCCAGGGCTTCGCGGGAATCCTCAAGGGTAAGCTCCTTTCTCGTCTCGGCAAGGAGGGTGAGGCCGAGCAGGCCTTTGCGAGCGCCGAGAAGTCAGCGAGCCCGCCGCCCGCCAGCGAGATTCTGGACGCCCGCATGACTTCTCTCGCCGACCGAGGCCGATACGTCCAGGCTCTCAGCCTTGTGGATCGGAGCAATTTGAACCCGTCGCAGAAGGGTTACTATGCCATTCGCGTCCTGCTCGGCCAGCGTGAGGCGTCAGAGGATGCCGAGGAAAAGGGCCGAATCGAGTCGGAGATCTATCGTCGCTTCAAGCCCCTTCGATCTCTGAAGGCGCCCGAGGCCAGGCTCGCTTCCATCTCCCTGGGAAAGCGTATCAACAAGCCAGGGCCAGGGCAGAGTACGGAGGCCTGGGACATTCTCGCGGAGGGGGCGGCCGCCGTTGGCGATTACGCGCGAGCTGGGGAGCTAGAGATCGGGGCGGCCGAACGGTCCTTGGAGCTTGGCAAATCCCAGGGTGTTGGCGAGCTCCGTCTCCGCGCGGGGGCCTACCTGTTCCAGGCGGGTAAGTTCCTTGAGGCCGAGGCGATTCTTGAGAAGGTCGCAACCGATCCGCTTGCGGGGGCGGCGAGACCCAAGGCGGGGCTTCTGAGAATTCTGGCCAACGGACAAGCGCTCGCGTTGAAGTTGCCCAAGGCCTCGTCCGCTACCTACCAACGTGCGCTCGAATACCAGATCCGCGAGTTCGCCGGCGATCCTTCCGCGAACGAGGCCCGTTGGCTTCTGGGTAAGCTCCGGCTCGCGAACTCCGACCGTGAAGGTGCACGAACCCTTTGGGCGTCGATCGCGCGTTCGGACCCGCGTTGGTTGGAAGCCCGCCTCGATATTGCCGAGCTCAACCAGGAAGATCTCGACACTCAGCGCCTGAACAATGACTTACCGGCGATCCAGGCCAAATACGACAAGGCCCGGGCTTTCCTCACGGCGACCATGCGCGAGTCGCGCGATGCCAGCGAGCGGGCCCTGATGGATCTGGCTACGGCTCGCCTGGAGTTGACACCCGCGGTCGGCCACCCCGACGAAGCACGAGCCCTTTGCGAAGGGGTCTTGCGCGTGGCGGGACGCCCCGAGCAGAGAGACAAGGCACGCAGGCTCAAGATCGTGGCCATGACGCAGCAGAATCACTTCCTGGAAGCGGAATCGGCCGCTCGCGCCGAATCGACCTGGTCGCGTCCCGTCGATCTCCTGGCCACGGCCAGGCTCCTGGATCTCGTGGCGTCTGGGCGCCAGTCCGATCTACGTGTGCGACGCGTGGGCCTGATCCTTCGGCTCTTGATGGCCCCCGTCATTGAACACTCGGAGAATCTTTCGGATGTGGAACGCGCTGAAGCTCGAATGCGAGAGACTCGCGCGTTGACCATGATCGGAGATGAGGCGAGAGCCCGATCGTCGTTGATGAACTGGGGGGTAACCCCCCCGACGCTCGATGACGCGATTCTTCGTGACCTGGCAGACACGTATTCCAAGCTAGGGGCCTATAACCTCGCGGCCGACGTTCAGCGGCTTCGTGTTCGCCGCGCGGCCGTGGGATCACTCCCCTGGTTCGAGGCCCGCTATGGTCTTGCGCTCGCTTATTACCGGTGGGGCAAAGACAAAGACGCTCGCAAGCTCATCGACGCAACGTCGATTCTGCATCCCGACCTGGGCGGAGGAGAACTGCGCGATAAATTCGTGCAGTTGCGTCAGCGTCTCGGCGGTGCTGAGTAGGCGGAAGGGAAGAGCGCGTCGTCGCCGGTTCTCTCCCGCCTGAGCCTTCTTGTGATGTGAGGGTAAGCTCAGTTCTGGTCGATCCAATTCGTGCCCTTGGCCCACCACGGCGGATCACCTGTCTCCCGGAACCCATAGTAATAAGTTCCATGGGTTGGGTAGACCACCGGTGAATTGTCGGGATGATTGGGCGTGGAGAACGACGTGCCTTCCACCACTCTAACGCGACCATCGTAACCGCGGGTGTAGGTTACCACCGGGGCAGCCGTTGCCCGAAATGCCGAGAGAGGGCCGTACATGTCCATCGAGGTGTCACCAAACGAGTCCAGAGGCGAATAGCCACCGCCCGTCGGGAAGTTACCGCGAACCGTCATGTAAGGCGTCGGTGCGAAGGTTCCGAGCGGGGAGGGAGAGGCTTGCTGCACACGAGCCGTGGGAACCACCGTACGAGTTCGTCGTCGGAACAGCCCACCAGCCTCAGCCTGAGCGGAAACCCAGGTCAAGAGGCCAACCGTTGCAATGCAGACTCCCCTGCGGAACGTACTGTCCCAGATCATTTAAGGGCCTCGATGGCTTGGTCGCTAGGCTGCCGGGGAACCGTGTCGGCCGTTTTCCGACGAACCTTGACTAATTCTAGCCGCTTTTTTCGAGGCTGCCCTAAATTATCGGAATTTATGACAAACGCCGTGCCTGAGGCAGTATGCGGTAGGATTCTTCGATGATGCGAGCGATCCCTTCGCCGAGGGGAGACGCAAGCAGCTCATGAAGCTTCCAGGCCAGATCACGCTCACGCTGGGGGACGAGTCCCTCGGTCGTGTGAGTCGCCAGCGATTGAGGTTCGACTGCGAACCGCGCCCCTTCGATGGACTCCACGGTGGCAACCGCTCGATGAGTGGGAACGGCCAGCGGTCCCCCTTCGGAGGGAAGCCATTCCGCGTTGGTGCGGGGCTTCCGATTCGCGCCGGTCGTCGCGCCATCGACCGGATTGGTGCCATCAACATGTCCTAGCAGTGTTTCCATCGAAACGTCGAGTGCTAGCGCGATTCTCCTCAACGTACCCGCTCGGGGCAGTTCCGTCTTGCCACTCTCGATCTGATACAACGCCGTCCGCGAAATCGCGGCCCGACTCGCCAACTCGTCCGGTCCCCATCCTTTGGAGTAGCGGTAGTCTCGGACTCGCTGAGCTAACGACATCGTGCGAACCCTCGTTTCGATGTAGAGCCAGGGAAGCAAACACTTGAGGTCAACAGAATTCATCCCGACAACGGACGAATGCTGTATGCAGACGAATCGAATGACCAAGAATTCATGTTATGGACGGGTTAGCAAGCTGTCGAAAATTTACAAAACGTTCGATTCCACGTCAACACACGCCAAACGTTCGAACCCCTGTTATCGCGCGATCCCCTCTTTTAACCCCGAGACTCCGAACAGTCTCCGTGTACGTTCCGCTTAACCCAACCCCCACGCTTCGTACAGTTTCGATAAATCCTGCCCGTGACTAAGGGATGTCATTCCTTGAAGTAATGCTTGCATGCATCAATTGGTGCTATGCGGGTAGCTTGCCTATTTGAGGGCTTCCTCACCAGGGAGGTCGAAAGAAACCGAAGCGGATCGTGTGAGGATGAAACTCCGCGATGTCTGCCACTCAATGCTGTACAAGATCCGGCGTCTGAACTCAAGAAGTCGATGGTTCATCGGTGTTTAATTTGCATGATTTACGCTTTTGCGAGTCGAGAGGGAGTTGGCAGGCAACGCTGGAGAGAAACCCGATCGTTCGTGGCTTGGTGGGGGAGAGAACCAGCCGGCGTTATGAGGAAGAGCCTTCTGAGGGAGGACGAAGACTCTTCCTTGATCTTACCCGCTAACCAATGTTGCTGCCGCTACGAAGAAGACCCGTTGCGGGCAAATGCTAGCGAGGCTGGGGCGGGTCGAACGCTACGGGAGGCGGGCGTTTCCAATCAGCCGCTCTTTTCGAGCTCCTGAAGGATTCCGGGAAGTAATGCAGGATCTCGTTTCTGGAGGAGATGCTCGATCCGCGCGGCGGGGAACTCCAGCTTCGTTAGCATTTCCCCCACCTGCTTCCAGAGGCGGTCGCGTTTCTTTCCTTCTTCGGAAAGATAGATCTCGGTTACGAGCTCCGCGAGTCGTTGCGATTGGATTACATCATAATTACGATAGTAACGTTTGATGATTTTTTGTTGATAGGGCGAATGGTCGGCCATTGGGTCTGCTCTCCATCGAATTCAAGTGAACCGTTAGGTTGGCGAGATCAGTCGATCTCGGGGCCTCGACGCGAACGTTTGGCGGCCGATCGCTTGGCCTTGGAATCAAGGCGTTTTAGCTGCGATGAATAGGTCGGCCGGCTAGGGCGTCGGGGCGTGGGAGGCACGGCTGCCGCGAGGACCAGTGCGCGGATCTTGGCAAGGCAATCGGCGAAGTTGCGGGCCTGGTCGCGCGACGTCTGTGATGAGACGAGGATGTCGCCGTCACGTGTAAGCCGATTGGCCACGGCCGCCAGCAGGCGGGCGCGGACGGCGGGGGGCAAGCTAGTGCTTGTCGATGGATTCCATCGAAGTTGCACCTTCGAGTTCACTTTGTTGACGTTCTGGCCGCCGGGACCGCTGGAACGGCTGACATCCCAGTGAAGCTCGTGATACGGAATCGCGATCCGATCGTTCACCGTAAGTACCGAGTCCACGCGAGTGCCTTTCGCCTTGCGATCGCCAAAAGAAAACCCTCCCACGCGACCATTGTAGCGAGTGGGAGGGTGAACCGTCATCGGAGAGTCGTCGCTGGTCCGCCGGCTCGGCTCCCTGCTGGAAGAGAGCCGAGCCTCGGACACGGTTTAGGAGGCGCTTGTCGACGCACTCGAAGACGCGGAACTGTTCACGTAATTGTTGAGGCTCGCTTGCAGCCTGGGTGAGAGTTTCGTCTTCGTCGACTGGGCCGAGATGGTGGGCTGGCGTCTCTTGATCGAGATCACGGGGCCCGTTCCGGTGGTCGACGTTGTGGGCGTCGAGGCTGCGGCGATGCTGTTCGCCTGGGTTGAGCTGGCCGTGTTCGCGTCTGGGTTTACATAGACGACCTTGTCGCCAGCCCGTTCCACGTGAGCGGCCAAGACCGCAAGGGGAACCTCGATCTTGTTGGGGTTGGCGGCCTGTCGTGCCTTCGCCGCGGCAACGGCGGACGGCGAGTAGAACGAGTCGTTCCGGTTGAAGACCTTCTCGGACGTGATGAAGGTCGTCTTGCCGTTGTAGAACGTACCCGTCAACGTGGCCGTCGTGATGCCGCCCGGCAGATTGACGTCGGTTCCCTTGAAGATGAAGGTCTCGTCGAGGAAGCCGTCGTGATTGACGTCTCGCTCATAGGCGAAGATCGGGTGGGCTCCTCCGAGCTCGACCGTCGCCGGGTTGATCTGGGAAACATCGAAGTTCGAGGTTCCGAAGACCGTCGCCCGAATGTCCGTCGGATGCGCCGTGTTGATGTGTGTATTCAAGTGCGGGTTGATCTTCACCGGCGGCGACTGCGGGGGGCAGGGGGGCGGCGGGGGCGGCGGAGGAGGCGGCGGCGGCGGCTCAGCCTGCGAGAGTGTGAACTTCTGCTCGGGGAAGAACGCCTCGCCGATCCCGCCGTCGTTACCCGAGCCGGCGAAACCACCCATGCCAATCACAGAGTCGGGCGTGAGGGTCTTGCCTGTCTCCTGCAGGTAGAGCTGCGAGAAGTGGTTGATGGTGAACTCAAGGTTTGGGTGATCCGGAGAGTTCACCTTATAGACATTACCGATATACTGCGACAGCATCGTCCCGAAATTGGCTAAAGGTCCGTTGACGTTAGCCTGGGCGACCTGGTACTCTTTCAAGGCCCGAGGATCGTTCTGGGCATAACCCGCCACGACATCAGCTTGGTTGCTGTTGGCGAGGTCAAGGAAGATCCCCATGTATTCCGAACCACCGAATTCGGAAAAATCCTGGAAGTTGGGTGCAACGGCCGTCACTGCAGGATTTACAGTGCCGTCGTCACCGTTGTTGTCCGCATCGCCGGCGATGACGGGCCCAGGCTGACCAGACTGCTGGCTCAACGGCTGTCCGATCCCCACGCTGAGAATATCATTCGTGGAGTCGTACGAGACCCGCAGCTCTGAGATGTCGAAGCCAGAAACCTTGACCAGGTTTTGGAGGCTTGGGGGAATTCCGGGGTGTGTAACATTTGGGTTGTCGGGGAGAACGACAACGCCTGGACTCTGTGAAGCGGGAAAATCGGTTGCAACGTTTCCCGTGAAGTTAACGCTCAGGAGCTGCCGATGATCAAGCTGTTCCATCGAGACGGGGGCCCGTTTGGCAGCTCTCGAGCTACCAGGACGGCGCCGCCACGATTGAACGGCATGGAGCAGCCTGGAAATCAGTGACATCGCGCCATCGTCCTTTCTAACGGGTCCGAGTCCCTCGGGAAACGGACCAACGGGGAAGGGTCCTCTTCGCACGGTTGCGGAGCGGCCGCAAGATCGGGACGGCCCGACGGTGCGAGGTAACTCACCTGCCAGAACTTGACCGTGGTCATGGCCGCCACAGGCTGGATCGCTTCCGCGGTGGTTCTGGGGGATGCTTCTGTCCCCAGGTCAGCGCGTGCATCCGGTACGCGGCGGTTGACGCGGGACGAATAAACCTTTACGTGGAAGGAGACTCGTAATGGTGCGCCGAAACGCGTTCCGTTGTATGCTGGTGACAGTCGCATTGTTGGGAGGCCGAATTGCGTCGGCCGATCCGATTACGTTCACCGGTAATGTCGCGACCGACTTCAGTGCGACTAATCCTGGTGTGAATATCAGTGCGGTCGACAGCGACCCGTTGAACACCATCTATCAGTTGCCCCAGATGACCAGCCAGGGGTACATCAACGGGTACGCGATCAAAGACATCCGAACCTTCTATGACTTCACCACGGATAAGTTGTATGTAGGTGTGAACACCTGGAGCATCGCCGGCTCCGCCGTCGGTGCCGGTGGCTCGGCGATGGATACGATCCTCGCTCAACACGGTGGTTCCGATCCCGCTTCGCTCGGTGGTGACAAGTCCATCACCCTGGCGTTCGTGGGGAGCAGCCCCAGCAACACCTCGACCCCGGGCCAGCCGATCATCGTCGCGGGTGTGCCCGCCGATAAGTCGACGGCCAGCTCCACGGGACTCGACGGCTTCACGGTCGCTTCTTACAAGGGGTTGACCAGCCAGGGCATCCAGTACAATTACGGGACGATCTTGCCCAGCAACCAGGGTTCGCTCGCCTTCGATCCGTCGGCGGCTCACCCCAACTTTGAATTCACCATCAATAACTTCAGCAAGATCTCCTCGACTCTCGACCCCACCAAGGGCTTCTGGATCCAGGCCTACGCCGGCTCCGCCCAAGATGGCCCCATCGGAGAAGAGGTCACCGGACTGATCAAGATCCCCGCATTCCAGAACCAGAACATCCCCGAGCCGACCACGTGGCTCGCCTGGACCCTGGTACTCGGCGGTTCGCTCCGTCAGCTTCGCCGTCGAGGCAAGAAGAGCTGAGTTGTTGTCTGCCGTGACTCGAATCATCGAAACTTCCCTGGCGCAAGATGGCGACCCATTCCGTGGGTCGCCGTCTTGTTCATCGTCTTAGCCGTCCCCCCAAGTCTCGCACTTTTTCAACTCCTTCCCGGCTGTTAACGCTACGCATCTCACGGCCGCATTCTCTTTCGCAAAGTACCTGCTCGTTAGACTTTCCGCTTACGGCCCCGCAAACCCTTCGGATTTCGAAGTACGCTCCGGTCCGGCAAAATATGCGGGCTGTCTCGCCTCTTGCTTCAGACTCATCCTTACTTAAAGGAGCGTTGGCGCAATGGTGGTCCTCACCACTTGCGACATCGTTCGGCTTTCGCTAACTTGCGTAGGTGGATTTGCAATAGGTAGGGCCTAAAAACGGTGCCTGCGGATGCGAGTCGCCATGAGAATTCTCCCTGCTTTTGCTGCTTGGGTGGCTGCCTGTCTTCTTCCCCTCTCTCTGGGGCATGCCGACCCTCCTCCAGCCGACCCGAAGTCCTCTCCCTCATCTCCTTCTGAGAATGATGACCTGCTGGCGATGACTCCGGGTATCGTCTGCCGGAGCATCAATGGGTATGAAGATTACGAGGTCTTGCCGAACGCCGCTCTCACGAGCGAAGAGAAGCTGCTCGTCTATTTCCGGCCTCATCGTTACGCCGTCGACCGATCGGGGGACGGCTACCACATTCATCTGACCCAAATGGGGCAGGTGCGCAAGCGAGGAGAGAAGGCCGTTCTTCTGCGCAAGGAGAAGATGCTCGAATACGAGTGGAAGGGGACCAAGCCCCCCGGGCCTCTCTATCTAAGGAACACGGTCGCCCTCAAGGGACTGAAGCCTGGCGAATATGAATTCGACATCACGCTTCGTGATAAGTTTTCTAAAGATCCGGCCGTAACCCAAACCGTCCAATTCCGGATCATTCCCTTGGCGCAGCCCGACTCGGGTGAGGACGCGAACGCTTCACAGCCGCAATCGTCTCCACGAGAAACCAAAAAAAAGGCGAGGCGGGTTTCCCCGTCTCGCCTGAAGAGCACACCTCGCCGTTCGTCGAAATCGTAAAGAGCAGCGGTTGCAAGAAGGCGATTGGCGTTTGAACGGCCTGCCAGGGAGTTTCGGAGATCGGGAAGACCTGGTCCGCACTCACTGCCCTGAAGCGCCGGGGCCTGTGGACTCAGTCTTCCCGGTAGCCCATCAAAGCTGGTTCCCACCGACGGGTGCCTTGGAGTGAAACTCCGGCGTCTTCTCATCTTCGAACGGGAGCCTGATCTCAGGGTTGGCCGTGTCCAAGGAAAGCCCTTTCGGTGTACTTGCAGCCTTCAAGTACACATCCATCTGCTGGCCGACGTAGAGATCCACGGGGCGCTCGTCAGGTAACGCGTAGACGACTTGGAGAACCCGCGTGTCGACTCGTTCAGAATTGGATCCGGTCAGGCTTTGCTTGGGGATCACATAGGGCTCAACGTAAACGAACTTCAGCGGGAAGCGAACCTGCGGCCTTCCTTTGAGGGTGGCGACAGCCTCAGCCCCTTTCTCAAACAAGGGGAGATCGCTCTCATCGATGTCAACTCGCACGTGCAAACGCTTGACATCTCCCAGCACGACGAGCGGTTCCTTCCAGGCCATGGCCGCAAATTGCCCGAGCCGAATATTCAATTGAAGGATTTGCCCATCGGCGAGTGCCCGCACGGTGCAACGCGTGAGGTTGGTCTTCATGCTATCCACCTGGCTTTGCGCTTGCAGCACCGAGGCATCGGCCACGTCGATGTCCTCTTTCCAGGTTCCCGCCAGGATTTTTTCGAGGTCCGCGTTTGCCTTGGCCGCCGACGCCTTGGCCGCGAAGTACAAAAAGCGATCCTTATCGAAGTCACTCGCCGCGATCATTTGACGCTGGTAGAGCCGCTCCGTGCGAGCCGACGCGGCCTCGGCATCCGCTAGCCGAGCCTTGGCCTCTTCAAACGCAGCGCGGGCCGGCGGAATGTCTTCGGGTCGAGGGGCGGCCTTCAACTTATGGAGTTGGGCCTTTGCCGCGGCGAGGTCGGCTTCGCGAACCTTGAGCATGGCCTGCAGGTCGCGGTCATCGATGCGAAAGAGGGGGTCCCCCTTTTTGACCAAGTCCCCTTTCTTGACAAAGATCTCCCAAACGACACCCATCACGTTGGTGCCGATCGGAATGTTTTCGCGCTGGGCCTCGACGATTCCGGCTCCCGCAATCGATTTCATCTTGGGATGCATCGGCGGCATGACGATCGGTTGCGCGGGAGGAGGGGTTTGCCGCGCCATGACAACGGTGTACACAGCGAAGAGTACGCCCGTCACCGCGAGAAATGGCAAAATGATTTTGTTGATCATATCGGGATTATTCTAATTTGGAAGTGGGTGGGTCAGGCGACCGCCTCGTTGGTCCTGTCTTCGACCTCGACGATTCGACCGTCGTCCATGTGGGCGATCCGATCGCCGAAGTGAAAGACCCGGTTGTCGTGTGTGACGATGACCACGGCTCGGTCAGGTCGAACCGCGACCTGGCGGAGCAACTGCATGACATTGAGGCCGGTCTCATGATCGAGAGCGGCAGTCGGCTCATCGCAAACCAAAAGCCTCGGCTCATGCACCAGGGCTCGCGCGATGGCGACACGTTGCTGTTGTCCGCCCGAGAGCTGCGAGGGCAAATTCTCCGTCTTCTTGCCCATTCCAAGTTGATCAAGAATCTCGCGAGCACGAGCCACGGCCTTGTCTTTGTTCCATCCCCCGATCACGAGTGGAATGGCCGCGTTCTCTGCGGCCGTGAGGGCGGGAAGCAGGTTGTATTGCTGGAACACAAAGCCGATGTTGCGTGCTCGAAATTTCGTTCGTTCGCCGTCGCGCATCTTCGAGACGCGCTGGCCAAAGATCACGACTTCTCCGTCGTCGCAATTGAGGATGCCTGCGACTACGGACAGTAGAGTCGTCTTCCCGCACCCTGAAGGGCCGACAATCATAGAGATCTGCCCCTTGGCAATCTCCCAGTCGACCCCTCTCAGAGCCACGACACGCTGGTCTCCCGCGCCGAAGTGTTTGGTCACACCTCGAATTTGTACGGCCACCTCTCCGGGGGGAATCACCGAAGCAGGCGTCTTCGCCGTCACCGTTTGAGTCATGAAAAGTAGGCCCTTTCGTCTTCGAATGACCGACTTGGGGGGAATTAACCGCGGAAGACCACAGCGGGTTCAAGAACGATGACGCGGCGCACACTCAAGATGCTCGACAAAATGCAGATCAGGATGACCGCGCCCGCGGTGACGGGAAGCAACTGCCAGGGAGTGTAGAAGGCAAGCTCACCCCCCTTGGTCGTTACGCCAAAGAGGGCCCCCAGTCCCACGCCCATGCCGTAGCCCAGCAGCCCCACCACCATGGCCTGCATCAGGATCATCGAGACGATGCGAAGGTTGGTGGCTCCCATGGCTTTGAGAGCGCCGAACTGCTTGAGATTCTCAATCGTAAAATTGTAGAATGTTTGACCTGCGATTGCGGTTCCCACCAGGAATCCCAGGAGCGTCGTGATGCCGAAGTTAATGGGAATGCCGGTGTACTTCGCGTAGTAATCGATCGTATCCCAGATGAACTCCTGGCTTGTGCGTGCCTTGAGGCCCGTTTGCTTTCGGATGGCCTCGGCGACAGTCCCTGGCTTGACGCCGTCTTCAGCCTTCGCAAGAACGTAGGAAAGGATCTTTCTTTCCTGAGGGATGAAAAGTTTGGCACGTGAGTAAGTGGTATACATCACGGCATTTGACTGGAACGTCGGCGTCGCTTCGCAAACCCCCACGATGATGGCACGGTGGTCGTTCATCTCGAGTTCACGACCGATAAAGCGAGCGTAGAAGGCCTTCTTACGTTCGGCTTCTTCGTCGTAAACAGAGGCCTTCGGTAGCGCGGGCTTTCCGCGGATCTCATCCACGACTTCGGCTAACTTCTTCGGCAGGGTGGCGACCCCTCGCCCGAAATTTGCGACCTTCGTGGAAAAGGATTCCTTCTTCTTTTCCTTCAGCAAATCCCAGGGCTCGCCGGGATAGAGCTTGGCAAGCCGCATAAAGTCCACGAGGACCGCGTCAGGCTTTCGCAGATCGGTGAGCTTTCCGACGATGATTCGTTCGCGTGGTGGGGCGCCGACGAGTGAGGAATCGTCGAGGCCCAGTACGACCACCTGTTCGATGATCTGGTGCTTGACCACGCGGCGGGTGATGGGGTCAACGCTTGACGAGTTCAGCTTCGCCTTCGCGTTTCCCTTGTAGAGCGGCACAGCCCATTTGACCCCCTCCACCCCTCGAACACGATAGAGGTTGTTCTCGATCATGGGTTTGACGTCGTCGATGTAACGGACGTTCGCATCCATGACCCACAGATCTGCGCCCGTGATGTCGTAAATTTGGCCAGCGGTTCGGCACATCAATCCACAGAAGATCGAGCCCTGTTGCGTAATCAGAAGTGAGGCAAAGGTCAAACCGAGGACGATTCCGAAGAACTTCGCTCGGTCGCCCATGAGCATCTTCATCGCGATCCAGGACATCATCACTCTCCCATCAACGAACGCACGCCGAGTCCTCGGCAGGAAATTCCCCCTGAGCGTTTAAACTCGGCACCAGTCCCAATGCCGCGAGGCAAAAGGAGGCGATGTGATCCGACAAGAATTCAAAATCGAGATCCTCGTAGGCTTCCGATCCAATGAGCCGTTCCGAGATGGGCCTGCACACCTTGTAATGAAGGCACTGGCCAACCACGCTAAAAACGAGAGCATGCACCCGGCGCTCCTCCGCCGCCGGGCAGATCCGCCGCATGATGGCCTTGAGGTGCTCAAAGCGAGGGCGGATCGCTTCGCGAACGACAGCTTCAGAGGCGGCCGTCGGCTGGACCATCTCTCTCAAGATCAAGGAGTGATGCCAGTCCCGTCGATCACGCGTTGCAAAGATGTTGCTCAAAAAGTGCCGAATGTATTGCCGTAGCTGATTCGCCGGATCCCCGTTCTCGAAGACCGACTCGGGAACCAGGGGAGACGACGTGTGGTGTGCGTGAAGAACCGTGGCGGTATAAAGCTGTTCCTTGTCGCCGAAGTGGTAGTTCACCGCCGCCAGATTGGCCCCCGCTTTCTCGCAAATCGATCGAATCCGCGCGGCGCCGAATCCCTTGTCCGCGAACTCCTCGCCGGCGGCGTCCAGCAGCCGCGCTTTCGTCAGATCTTGGTCGGCCATCCCGGACATTCCTCTCCTTGACCTACTTACCTTGTTTGAAACAGTCGTTTCAAACAGGCGTTTGATTCACAGTTTAGACAGACCCGAACCCGAGTCAAGGGCACTTCGGAGATTCTTTTGTGAGCGGCGTTGGGATTGTCGGAACGGTCTTTCAGTAAAGAAGTTGTGTAAAGCGCCAGAAGTTTGGATTCGCGATGCTGAAGAGCATCGGCGGGACTTCATGAGCCCGGAAATGGGACAGGGAGGGTCGTCTTTGTCTTGATCGAAGGGTGGGAAAGGGGTGTACTTCGCCTGCGGTTCGCGCGTGATGGAATGAGTTGAGGGGTAGGCCTTTGATGCGTCGTCCGACGGTGCTCTGTGTGGTGGGAACGCGTCCCGAGGCTATCAAGATGGCCCCGGTGGTCTCGCGCCTGATGCGCGAATCGGGCCGGCTGGACGTGCGCTTGCTGGCCACCGGCCAGCATCGCGGTTTACTCGATCGGGCTCTGGCCGATTTCGACCTCCGTCCGGATTTCGATCTGGACCTGATGCGTCCCGGCCAGGATCTGGCGTCCCTCACCGCGAAGGCTCTTGAAGGCTTGAGTTCATACCTCGCGGACTCGCGGCCGGACTTGGTGTTGGGGCAGGGGGATACCACTACTGTCTTTGCCGCAGCCCTCGCAAGCTATTATCAGCGGATCCCGTTCGGCCATGTTGAGGCGGGCCTGCGAACCGGGCGATCCTTCGATCCCTTTCCCGAGGAGAAGAACCGAATTCTCGCGAGCCATCTGGCGAGCCTCCACTTTGCGCCGACGCCGCGGGCCAGACAGAACCTGCTTCATGAAGGGATTTTGGACGAGGACATTCACCTGACGGGGAACACCGTGATCGACGCATTGAAAACAATGTCGTCACGCGAACTTCCCTTACCGTTCGAACCTCCCACTGCTAGGTTCGTGCTGGTCACGATGCATCGCCGCGAGAGTTTCGGCCTTCCACTGGAACGAGCTTGCGAGGCTTTACGCCAACTCGTGGAGCGTAATACTTCCCTTAGCCTCGTTTTTCCCGTTCATCCGAATCCTCAGGTGCGCGAAACCGTTCGCCGTGGGCTGCCCTCACACGCTCGCATCTGCGTTACGGATCCTGTCGGCTACCCCGCGTTCGTCGCGTTGATGAAGGCGTCCACGCTCATCCTCACCGATTCTGGAGGCGTTCAAGAAGAAGCCCCGTCGCTCGGTAAGGTGATTCTCGTGCTACGCGAGACCACAGAGCGCCCCGAAGCTCTCGAAACAGGAAAGATCCGCCTGGTGGGAACAGATCCCGAGGCGATCATCACCACGGCCGAGGAGACGTTAGCAAATATGGGCGACCACGCAGGCTCGGGCTGGGTTGATGATAATCCCTATGGTGATGGTTGGGCCTCCGAGCGGATCGCTCGCGTGGTGCTGGAGCGTTTTGGAATGGAACCCGGTCCCGCGCCCTCTGGTTTCCCTTCGGTGTGGAGGCGGTCCGCGGTGTAGGATGCGAATTCGGGTAATTGCTTGGCTTAACGGAGAACCGGCTTTAGAATGAGCGTACCTTCATCCCGAGCTTAAGCGAAGCGTTTCACACCCGATCGAGTGTTGCCGACTATGGAAATCGAACGCGAGAAACAACGGCAGACCTACAAAATTTGTCGTCTTGGATTCGCCATCCTCTCGTTTTCATTGATCCTGGCTGTCGTTCCCTCGGTCCTGGGTTTGATCGACCTCTTCGCGATGATCGGGGGCTGGGGAATGCTGTTCCGGGGCTATTGGTTCCGGTGGCTTGATATTCCCATTGTTTGGGGAAGTCTGCTCGGAACTTACCTGCTTTGGGGGCGCTGGTCCGAGAGCGGATGGCAAAGACGCGCGGGCCTTTTGGTCTCGATGTGCGTCGTGGATGTCGTCCTCTGGTTCCTGGACCATGGAGACTCTTTGGGACTCAGGTTGCAGGGGGTCGGTCACGAGTGGTTGCGAGCTGAGTTCGGCAACGCCCTGGGTTGGGCCGAGTTCGCACTCATCGCGAGCCTCGCATGCGACCTGCTGGTACATTTCGACCTTTCTCAGGCCAGCGAGGCCGGCAAGGCCACGCGATCGCTCGCGGCCACCGGCGCCGTGGTCTGGATGATCTCATTCATCGATCGAACCGCCTGGGACCTGGGATGGCCTTTGCAGCGCAGAGGCATTCATAATCCTCAGTCATTCTTGCTCTTTATCGGTTCGCATATGATTTGGACCATCACCCTGATCCAGGTCACCGCCCTTACGGTGGCCACCACTCGTCAGGCCTCAAGAGTGCTCAAGGAGATGGATCGCGAAGATCACGAGCACGACCTGCTGGTGTCTCCCTCGGATCAGGCCTTTGGACTCTTGACCTGCTCACACGATGAGATGTCTCGCGACTCGGAGCCGACGGCCTACGGTTGGTGAAGGGCAGGGAGCGAAACTCGATCCAACTCTCTCCGGGGGGATAGGAGAGAGATGGTTTTCAAGTCCACGGTTTGAGATATGAGGTTGTTCTGGCTCTCAGCCGTTGTCGGCAGTGCTGGAGGCTGCGGGGAGTAACTCGCGGAGCGATCGGGGTAGGGGGAAATGGACGTTTTCTTCCCGGACCCATTCTTCCTGAATGGTGGCTCCGTAGCGCTTTTGCAGATGTTCGATGCACTCCTGCACCACATCCTCAGGGGCGCTCGCGCCGGCGGTGATCAGGACAGTGTCGACCCCCTCAAACCATTCGGGTTGGGTTTCGGAGACGCCGTCAATCAGGTGAGCGTGAGGCCCCAGGGCATTCGCGATCTCGGCGAGCCGTTTGCTGTTTGAGCTGTTCTGGCTGCCGAGGACGAGCACGACGTCAGCGCGTTTCGCCAACTCCCGAACGGCCTCTTGACGGTTCTGCGTGGCGTAGCAGATGTCGTCCTTGGGTGGGTTCGCGATATGCGGAAATCGCTTGCGTAAGGCCGCGATCACAAGATTCGCGTCGTCGACGCTCAAGGTCGTCTGAGTCAAGTAAGCGATCTTTGACGTGTCGGCAATCTCGAGCTTCTCGACGTCCTCGGCGGTCTCGACGAGAACCATGCGGTCGGGGGCTTCTCCCATGGTTCCGATAACCTCATCGTGCCCTTCGTGGCCGATGAGGATGATCGTGTACCCTTCCTTCGCGTACTTGACCGCTTCAAGGTGGACCTTGGTCACGAGCGGGCAGGTGGCGTCGATGGCTCGCAGACCGCGTTGCCGGGCCTTTTCGCGGATCTGAGGAGAGACGCCGTGGGCGCTGTAGAGCAGGGGGGCGCCGTGGGGAACCTCTTCGAGGGACTCAACGAAAATGGTTCCTCGTCGCAGAAATCGCTCCACAACGTACTTGTTGTGGACGATCTCATGGTAAACGTAGAGAGGGGCACCGAAGAATTCGAGAGCCCGTTCGAGGCTCTCGATCGCCATATTCACCCCCGCACAGAATCCTCGGGGATTGGCCAGAATAATTTTCATCGCGGGGGAATCCTCCGGCGGGATCGAGTCCATGAAGTCCTTATCCTAAGCGTTTTGCGGCCCCACGAAAAGGCGTAGAGTGGCTCAACTTTGTGATCTCAAGGTCGCGTCTGCTTGCAACGAGCCGAGGAGAGTGCTACGATCCGAAGCCGAAGGCAGGACGATGGTTCGACCTTCCCCGAAGGAATCGCCGTTATGACCGATCGAGAAACTCGCCTCCGCGACGCTGAAGGGTTGGCGAGCCTCTTGGACACGATGGCTCGGGGAATTGTCGACGGGAGGCGCCAGGGAGCTCCCCTTCGACTGGTCGGAATTCGGAATCGCGGTGTCCCTATCGCGGAGCGCCTGGCTGAGCGATTAGGCCAGCTCTTGGGCGAAGAGATCTTGGTGGGGGCGGTGGATATCACCCTGTATCGCGATGACATCGGTCACGGCGAACGCTGGCCGGTGTTGCGGGGAACCGAGATTCCGTTCGACGTCGAGGATGCCGAGGTCGTGCTGGTGGATGATGTGCTCTTCACCGGCCGAACGGTGCGCGCCGCCTTGAATACGATCTGTGACCTGGGACGTCCCGCCGCGGTTCGTCTCGCGGCCCTGGTCGACCGGGGCCACCGGGAGCTGCCGATTCAGCCTGACGTCGTCGGCCTTCACGTCCGCACCGAACGCGGGGAGCGCGTCCGCGTACGGGTGACGCCTGTGGACCCGGTCGACGAGATCGTCCGGATCGCCGAAAACGCTTGAGACCCTCGCTGCATCCGCGCCTAAGTGGTGCGCAGGTGTCCAAAGAGGGATGGGAGTTCGACCACGTCCATGGAACCCCACACCGCGCCCGCTGACCATCCGCCCTGGAATCGAAAGCACCTTCTTGGGCTGGAAGACCTTACGCGGGCCGAGATCGTCGGGCTGCTCGATACGGCGGATTCGTTCGCCGAGATTTCAACGAGAAGTCGCAAGAAAGTTCCTGCGCTTCAAGGGCGTGTCGTCTTCAACCTCTTTTTTGAGAACTCGACGCGTACCCGCACGAGCTTCAGCCTGGCCGCCAAGCGCCTCTCGGCCGATACGCAAGACTTCACAGCCAGCGTTTCGAGTCTCTCGAAGGGGGAGACCTTCATCGACACGGCCAAGAACATTGAGGCGATGGGCGCCGATGTCATGGTCGTTCGACACCCGACGCCTGGGGCTCCGCACCTCCTTTCCCAGCACGTCCAGTCCTCGGTGATCAACGCCGGCGATGGCGCTCACGAGCATCCCACGCAGGGGTTGCTCGACCTGCTCACAATTCGTCGCGCGAAGGGCAAAATCGAAGGGTTGACGGTGGGGATTGTGGGGGACATCAGCCACTCCCGAGTTGCGCGGTCCAACATCTGGGGGCTGCTCAAGCTGGGGGCCCGGGTCATCCTCTGCGGGCCTCCGACTCTCGTGCCCAAGAGTATGGAGCGCCTCGGTTGCGAGGTGGCCCACCACCTTGACGACATCATGCCGCAATGCGACGTCGTCAATGTCCTCCGAATCCAGTTCGAGCGGCAACAGAAGGCACTCTTCCCCTCGGTTTCCGAATACTCGCGTCTCTATGGGATGACGCAGGAACGGGTCCGCAAGGCAAAGGGGGACCTACTGGTGCTGGCCCCAGGACCGATCAACCGCGGTGTTGAACTTACCCCGGAGGTTGCCGACGGCCCCAACTCCGCAATTCTCGATCAAGTGACCAATGGGCTCGCAGTGCGAATGGCCGTTCTCTATCTGCTGAGCGCCAAAATGAACCCGAAGCGCGCGGCGGCTGAAGAGCCCGCCGGCGATTATTCCGCCTCGAAATGACTACGAAAGGGATGCCTGCCTTGGCGACGATCCATATCACAGGGGGTCGAGTGATCGACCCCAGCCAAGAGATCGACCGGATCGGTGACCTTTGGATCAGCCGGGGCCACATCCTCCCTGTGGGTGAAGGCTACGAAGATGCCGAAGTAGTGATCGACGCTCGCGGTCTGATCGTGTGCCCTGGCCTCATCGATGCTCACGTTCACTTCCGTGAGCCGGGCAACGAGGAAGATGAGACGATTGCCTCGGGTGCCGAGGCCGCGCTCGCGGGCGGAGTGACCTCCGTCGCCTGCATGCCCAACACGCTCCCCGCTATCGACAACCAGGCGGCTGCCGAATTCGTGATCCTGCAAGCACAGCGCGCTCGCAAGGCGAACGTTTATCCGATCGGCGCCGTTTCAAAGGGGAGACGCGGAGAGGAACTGGCGGAAATTGGCCAGCTTGTCGAAGGGGGAGCCGTTGGCTTCACGGACGACGGTGCGCCGGTGGCCTCGGCCTCGCTCATGCGTCGGGCTTTGCAATACGCGTCGATGTTTGATCGCGTCGTCATGCAGCACTGCCAGGTGCCCGAGCTGACTGTGGGCGGGGTCATGAACGAGGGGTATGAGTCGACCCGACTGGGACTCGCCGGCATGCCCGCCGCGGCTGAAGACATCATGGTCGCCCGTGACATTCGCCTGGCCGAGATCACGGGGGGGCGGCTCCATATTCAACATATCTCGACGTCACGCTCCGTCGAGCTCGTGCGGGAAGGAAAGCGGCGCGGGGTCAAGGTCACGGCGGAAGCCTGTCCTCACCATTTCACCCTCACTGACGAGTGCCTCCGCGGTTTCGACTCGAACTTCAAGATGAACCCGCCGCTCCGCACCTGGAGCGATGTCGAGGCGGTTATCGGAGGACTCAAGGACGGAACGATCGAGATCCTCGCGACCGACCATGCCCCCCACGCTCCCGAAAAGAAGATGCGCGAGCTTGACCAGGCTCCCTTCGGCATCGTGGGGTTGGAAACCTTGATCCCGATCACCGTGCACGGCTTGATCGAACCAGGCCATCTCGATTGGCCCGAGGTGATTCGTAAACTCACGATTAACCCGGCGAACCTTCTGGGTATCAAGAAGGGAACCCTCCGTCCCGGGGCGGATGCCGACGTGACGCTAATTGATCCCCAGGCGCGTTGGACTATTGACCCCAGCAAGTTCCGCTCGAAGAGCCGGAACACCCCCTATGGCGGCTGGGAGGTCCGGGGGCGTGCTCACACCGTGATCGTCAGCGGAGAGATCCGCTACACGCTGGGCGGAATCGTTCAGCAGGGATCCCGAAGCGCCTCTTCTTGAACGGGGCTTGCCGGAATGAGGGAGAAGAGGGAAACTAGAGTTCCCTCTCCACCCATCATTCCGTCGTTTGCCTTCGCGCAGAGCCTACGATGCGCTTCCTGATCGACGGATACAACCTGATGCATACGCAGGGCCTTCTGGGCAGGCGTTTCGGTCCCGACGGATTTCGCAAGGCGCGGACCCGGTTCCTGAACGAGCTTGCAGAAGGCCTAGGCTATGTCGACGCTCATCTGACGACAGTCGTCTTTGACGCCGCGGACCCTCCCCGCGAGCTTCCGTCTCAAACGACCCATAAGGGGATCAGCGTGATCTACGCGATCTCCCATGACAGCGCGGACGAACGGATCGAACAATTGATCGCCGCGCATTCCGCCCCCAAGTCGCTGACGGTGGTGTCGTCCGATAACCGGATCCGCCTGGCGGCGACTCGGCGCAGGGCGCGGGTTTTCACGGCCGATGAGTTTCTCTCGCAGCTTCAGGCTCGCCGTCGAGAAAGGAGCCAGCCGGCTCCTCCGGGCAAGGCGGAGCCTTCTCGGGGACGAACCCTTTCTGAGGAAGAATCTGCCTTTTGGCAGGCGGAATTTGGTGGGCTTGAAGAGCTCCCCGAAACCCGCGAGGCCTTCGACAACCCGAACGGGATTCCGACGGACGACGAGATTGCGGAGATTGAGCGAGAGATCGAGCGTGAGTTTGGTGGCGGTATTTGAGTGAGATCGAGAACCTTGTGAAGTTCGCGACGCTTAGGACTGGCCGAGACGTGAAGCCGTATGGTAAAAACGGCCCGAGAATGGCTGGCCCGAGCGGTGCGCCGAGCCGGTAACCAACCAGCAGGAATCAGGCGATCATGAAAGTTCACGAGTATCAGGCCAAGGACCTCCTCAAGGCGGCCGGAGTCGCGGTCCCCGCGGGGATCGTCGCCACCACTCCGGAAGAGGCCGGCGCGGCCTACGACGAGCTGGGGGGGGGCCTGATTGTGGTGAAGGCCCAAGTTCATGCCGGTGGACGCGGTAAAGGTGTGGCCATTGCCGCCGATGCCGATCGCACCGAAGCCCTCGAGATTGCGAGCGGCAACAAACCTCGTCCCGAAGGCATGGCGAAGGGCGTGCAGTTGGTCCAGTCGCGTAAAGCGGCGATCGACGCTGCCGCCAGCCTGCTCGGCAAGACCCTCGTCACCTACCAGACCGGTCCCGAGGGGCAGCCGATCAGCAAGGTTTTGGTGACGGTCGGCCACAACATCGCCCGCGAGCTTTACCTTGGCCTGGCCATCGATCGCGCGGTGCAGAGCCCTGTGCTGATGGCCTCGACCGAAGGGGGCGTCGACATCGAGATCGTCGCTCACAACAGCCCGGAAAAGATCCATCGCGAGACGATTGACGTGGGGTTGGGACTCGCCAGCTTCCAGGCGAGGAAGGTCTGCCAGGTGCTGGGCCTCAAGGGAGAAACGGCGAAGAAGGGGGAGACGTTCCTCAAGAACTTCGTCAAGCTCTTCATCGATAAAGACGCCTCGCTCGCCGAGATCAACCCCTTGATCGTGACCGAGAACGGCGACGTCCTGGCACTCGATTGCAAGCTGAACTTTGATGACAACGCTCTGTTCCGTCACCCCGACGTGGCGGCCCTTCTCGACCCGGCCGAAGAGGATCCCGCCGAACTCCGCGCGGGGAAGAGTGGTTTGAGCTACGTCAGCCTCGACGGCAACATCGCCTGCCTCGTCAACGGTGCCGGCCTGGCCATGAGCACGATGGACTTGATCAAGTTCCATGGTGGTGAGCCGGCCAACTTCCTGGACGTGGGGGGTGGCGCTAGCAAGGATCAGGTCCTCGAAGGCTTCCGAATTCTGTTGTCCTCTCCCTCCGTGAAGGCGGTTTTGGTCAACATCTTCGGCGGCATCATGAAGTGCGACATCATCGCGTCGGCCATTCTGGCGGCCTACGATGAAATCGACTTCCACGTGCCTTTGGTCGTTCGCCTGGAAGGGACGAACGTCGAGGCCGGCAAGAAGTTGATCGAGGAAAGCGGTCGCAAGATCATCACGGCGACCGGCCTGACCGACGCCGCCCAGAAAGTTGTCGCCGCCGCTAAAGGGGTCGCCTGATCGCATCTCTCGTCCCGTCGGATGCGCACAGCGTAGAGACGGGGAGGGGTGGTCGGGGTGTCTTACACTCGCTACTCAGGATCTGACGAATGAGCATTCTGGTTGATAAGAATACGCGTCTGATCTGCCAAGGCATCACCGGCAAGGCGGGCGCGTTTCACTCCGAGCAGTGCCGCGACTACGGAACGAACCTGGTCGGCGGGGTGACCCCGGGACGAGGGGGAGGCAATACCCTGGGCGTTCCGGTTTTCGACACCTGCACCGAAGCCGTCAAGGCAACCGGCGCCAACGCCACCATGATCTTCGTGCCCCCGCCGGGCGCTGCCGATGCCATCCTCGAAGCCGCTGACGCGGGAATTCCTCTGATCATCGCGATCACCGAAGGGATCCCTGTCGTTGACATGGCGCGTGCCGTGGCCTACCTGAAGGCCCACCATCCCAAGACCCGGCTCATCGGTCCCAACTGCCCCGGAGTGATCACTCCCGGCCAGTGCAAGATCGGCATCATGCCTGGTTATATCCACAAGCCTGGCCGCGTCGGCGTGGTCAGCCGCTCCGGGACCTTGACGTACGAAGCGGTCTGGCAGCTCACCAATCTGGGCATCGGCCAGAGCACATGCGTGGGCATCGGTGGCGACCCTGTTAACGGCACCGACTTCGTCTCGGCGCTCCGGCTCTTCCAGGCGGATCCGGACACCGAAGCCGTCTTGATGATGGGTGAGATCGGCGGGAATGCGGAAGAGCAGGCCGCCGCCCTCAAGAAGTCGGGGGAATTCACCAAGCCGCTCGCAGCGTTCATCGCTGGTCAGACGGCTCCTCCCGGCAAGCGCATGGGACATGCGGGGGCCATCATCTCCGGTGGCTCCGGAAAGGCTTCCGACAAGATCGCCGCTCTGGAGAGCGCGGGCATCCGCGTGGCCAAGAGTCCCGCCGACATGGGTGTGACCCTCCAAGCCGCCCTGAAGGATTGACGGGGCGACCCCGGGTGGCGCGACAATCAAGCGACCTCGGGTTCGGTTTCCTCGCTACGTGAAGCCTTCACGTGGTCTTGCCACCGTTCTCGAGGTTCTCCTTGATGTCCGACGAAGAGAAGCACAACCCATGGACGACCCTCAGCAGCAGGGTCGTCTATCTCAACCCCTGGATCGAAGTTCGCGAAGACCAGGTACTCCGTCCTGATGGCCAGCCGGGCATCTACGGCGTCGTGCATTTCGAGAATAAGGCCGTGGGCGTCCTCCCTGTCGACGACCAGGGACGCATCTGGCTCGTTGGGCAGTATCGCTATCCCGTCGGGGGGTATTCCTGGGAGATCCCCGAGGGAGGAGGCCGCGAAGACGAGCCGATCGAAGAAACCGCCCGCCGCGAGCTTCGCGAGGAGACCGGCCTCAGCGCCGGGCACCTTGAACTCATCTCGCGTACTCATCTCTCCAATTCCGTCAGTGATGAAGTCGCCTACGTCTTTCGCGCCACCGGTCTCGTGGCCGGTGAAAGCGAACCCGAAGGGAGCGAACGGCTCCAGGTCCGCAGAGTCGAATGGTCCGTAGCCTGGGACATGCTCCAGCGCGGAGAAATTACCGACTCGATGAGCGTGATCGCCCTTCTGCATGAGGCCCTCCGGCGGGCCGGTGGCCTCGGCGCGGATCATGCAACGACTCTAAACGCTCACCCCGCCAAGTCCTAAACGCGCGTCGTGAATCGGCGACGGAGTCGAGCTTCCGTGTGTTGGGCCTTCGAAAAAACACAAGGCAGGGGATACCTGCCTGGAGTGGACTGATCGGTTGATTTTTTGAGAGTTGCAAGGATCGTTCGATTTTGATGGGAGCGGGGCAGACTTCAGCGTAGAGCCAAATTGCGAGATCCAAGGATCGCCTGAGCGGGGAAGTGTTTTCCAGGGCAGGCCGTCGGGGAATTGGCGAGTTGAGCATGGCTCCCGATATGATCGCCGGGGATCGAATAGCGCTCGCTGAGGTAGGCCACGAGGTTCTTGGCGGCCTGAATCTGGCGCGGAGTTGGGGGCTTGTCGTCGAGGTCACCCACTAGACAAATGCCGATACCATACTCGTTCATTTCCGACGTCTTGCTGTTGCGGCAGTGGACGCCGTTTTTCTGGTTCGACCAACGCTGAGAGACTTCAATTTGGCCGTCGGGGCTGCCCGTTCCATTGCCGATGATGAAGTGGTATCCGCAGCCCGCCCATCCCAGCGTCTTACGATGCTCTTTGTCGATCTGGTCGTAATTGCCAGTCTCGTTGGCGCTGTGATGTAAAACGACATACTTCCAAGGTCGCTCCGCCTTCGGGGGAAGGAAGAGGTCGTCCGGGTCGTTGACGAACGGGCGGAGCTGGTTGCCAAGACTCGTCTGACGCAGCCTGGGGGCTCGGCTGCGTCGCGTGGTGGATGGCGTGTCGGAGTCAGGAGTCACCATCGAGGCGCCCTTGCCTGGTGCTGCCGAAGGCATGTCCAAAGGAGGTTCGTTGGGTTGGGGCGGCGATGCGCCACCAGCCGAGGAACCGCCAATGGGAGACTCCAACGCGGGACCAGGCTCGCCAACCGGTGTGGAGATGGTTGGGCCTACGGAGGTGCTCGAAGGCAGGCCACCCCCGCAGTTGCCGCTCGGGCAAGAAGGAACGACCGTGGCAGCGGGCGCGGGCGACACGTAGACCGGCCGAAGCGAAGACCGGCGGTTGCTGCAACCCACCGCCGAGGTGATCACCAGCGCGGGAACCAAGAGCATCATGATACGTCGCGAGCGCAGAGCGATCGGGACCGGCAAATGCGGAAGCATAGTCCTTCTCCATGCCTGAGTTCAGGGGAGCTATTGACGATTGGTCAAGGCGAATCTTCCAGGATGCAACCGGAGTGCCGAACGTGGCCAGACCCCACGGATTTGTTTTTCCCCAGAAACCCGGCTTTCGACTCAAGTCTACACGCCAATTGGTCGAGTGGCGGAAATCGACGACAAATTTCTGAATTTTTCCTCAAGCCAAACTCATTCCGGGTCGACGGCCGTTTGTAGAATCGACTGTCCCAAAGGTGAAGAGCTACAAACTCACTTTTGCGACTGATATTTCCGTGAAAGTCGCCCTATCCTACGCCGTTTTGACGCCCGCCTCGGCTGCTGGTAAGCCTCGCGCGATCTCGTTATCCTGGAAGGCGTAACGAAGAGCCCCCGAACCCACGGCGGGCTTTTTTTTGTCGATGGTCTCGAGCTGCGCCGAGGGAGCGTCTGGTCATGCCTGCGTATCACGTTCAACGCATCGAACGAAAGTGGCAAGCGTATTGGGAGAAGAACAAGACGTTCCGAACTCGCGACTTTGTCCCCGGCAAGCCGAAGCTCTACGTCCTCGACATGTTTCCCTATCCGAGCGGCGCGGGGCTTCACGTCGGTCACCCGGAGGGCTACACGGCCACCGACATCGTTTGCCGCTATAAGAGGATGCGAGGGTTTAACGTGCTCCACCCCATGGGGTGGGATGCATTCGGCCTCCCCGCCGAGCAATACGCCGTTCAGACGAACACGCACCCTCGCGTGACCACCCAGCGCAACATCGATAACTTCCGCCGTCAGATCAAATCACTGGGCTTCTCCTACGACTGGGACCGCGAGGTCGATACCACCGACCCCGGCTATTACAAGTGGACCCAGTGGATCTTCCTGCAAATCTTCGATACCTGGTACGACCCCAACTTGGAGTGGACCGACCAGCAAGGGCATGCCCGTAAAGGAAAGGGGAGGCCGATCGCCGAGCTTCCCATTCCTCCAGGAACCGCGGATCCAGACGCCTATCGTGACTCGAAGCGACTGGCCTACCGTGCCGAGGTGCCCGTCAACTGGTGTCCCGAACTGGGAACCGTGCTGGCGAACGAGGAAGTCATTGACGGTAAGAGCGAACGGGGCGGCTATCCCGTCATGCGCATGCCGCTCAAGCAGTGGATGCTCCGCATCACCGCGTATGGCGATCGCCTTGCCGATGACCTCGAGCTGGTCGACTGGCCGCGCGCCATCAAGGAAATGCAGCGCAACTGGATCGGCCGCAGTGAGGGCGCCGAGGTTGACTTTTACGTTGGTAACGACGCGGCCTCCTGGAAAGAAGCGAGAAAGTCGCGGGACTGGACCGAAGCCCCAAGCGAAGACGTCATTCGTGTTTTTACGACGCGCCCCGATACGCTCTTCGGCGCGACCTACATGGTTCTCGCGCCCGAGCATCCGCTGGTTGATCGCCTAACGACGCCCGAGCGCCGTGAAGCCGTTGCCTCTTACCGCATCACCGCGAGTACGAAAAGCGACCTCGATCGGACGGACCTCGCCAAGACCAAAACTGGTGTATTCACGGGGGCTTATGCGATCAATCCGGTGAACGGCGAGCAAGTTCCAATCTGGATTGCCGACTATGTGTTGATGGGCTACGGAACCGGGGCGATCATGGCCGTTCCCGGTCACGATACGCGCGACTTTGAGTTTGCCACGGCCTTCAATCTCCCTATCCTGCGGGTCGTTGCGCCCACCACGTCGGATGCCGCCAAGCCATTGGAGTCGGCCGAGGTTGAAGTTGGTGTGGCAGTCAATTCCAAAAATGAAGAATTGACGCTCGATGGCCTCGAAACGCCCGCGGCCAAGGCAACGATCACGGCCTGGTTGAGCGAACGAGGTCTGGGGCGAAAAACGGTCAACTACAAGCTCCGCGACTGGCTCTTCAGCCGTCAGCGCTATTGGGGAGAACCGTTCCCCGTCCTGATCGATGAGAAGGACAACGTCAAGGCGCTGAGGGATTCCGACCTGCCTGTGCTCTTGCCCGACCTCGAGGACTTCCGCCCCTCCGGCAAACCGGAGCCTCCGCTCGGTAAGGCCACGGACTGGGTGCGTTACTCGGAGGCCTACCGCCGCGAGACGAACACGATGCCGCAATGGGCCGGTTCGTGCTGGTACTTCCTGCGCTATCTCGATCCTCAGAACACCGAGAAAGCCTGGGACCCCGAGCTCGAAAAGGCGTGGATGCCCGTCGACCTCTACGTCGGCGGCGCTGAGCATGCGGTGCTGCACCTTTTGTACAGCCGCTTTTGGTACAAGGTCTTGTTCGACCGCGGGCACGTCAGCACGCTTGAGCCATTCCAAAGGCTCGTGAATCAGGGCATGATTCTCGGAGAAACGGAGTACACCGGTTACCAAGAAGAATCAGGCAAGTGGGTGTCAACATCGCAGGTGAGCGAACGTGATGGCCAGTGGGTCAATTCCGCGGGAATTGCTGTCCGCCCGGTGAAGGTTGAGGCGGATCAGGTCGTGAAGAAGGGGGAAGGGTTCGTTCTTGCCGCGGACGAAGGCATCAGGATCGACGCTCGCGCTCACAAAATGTCAAAGGCACGCGGGAACGTCATCAACCCTGACACCGTGGTTGATGAATACGGCGCGGATAGCCTCCGCCTCTACGAAATGTTCATGGGCCCGCTTGAAGCCGTGAAGCCGTGGAGTATGAAGGGGGTCGAAGGCGTCTACCGCTTCTTGAGCCGCGCCTGGCGCATGATTGTGGACGCGGACGCGGAAGACGTGCGGCTCGATCCCAAGGTCAAAGACGTTCCCCTTTCTCCCGACCAGGCAAAGCTCGTGGCCAGAACCGTGGCTGCAGTGAGCGACGACCTGGACGGCCACCGCTTTAACACGGCGATCAGCCGCTTGATGGAGTTCACCAACGCTTTCACGGGCCAAGAGGTTCGACCCAAGGCGGCGATGGAAACCTTCACGCTGTTGCTGGCTCCCATGGCGCCGCATGTCGCGGAGGAACTTTGGGAGATCCTCGGGCACACGGAGACGCTCGCTTACGAAGCGTGGCCCTCGTTCGATCCCGCTCTCCTCAAGGATGATGAGGTCGAGGTTCCGGTCCAGATCAACGGCAAGCTTCGCAGCCGCGTCGTCGTTCCTGCCGATGCGGACCGTGAGGCGATCGAGGCCGCAGCCAAGGCCGACGAGCGCGTTGCGAGTGCCCTGATCGGAAAGGTCATCCGCAAGGTCGTGGTCGTCCCCGGCAAACTCATCAACTTCGTTGTGGGCGACGCGTAACAGGCCGCCTGCCAGCGCGATGAAAGAGAGCCATCTCCGCGCCGGTGTCCTGTGATTAAGGACCCGCGCGCGGATGCCCCAAACGTCATGAGTCGACGTTACCGTGATGACTACTTGGCGTTCGCCGCGGGTCTCCGCCCGAAGACCTGGTATGTTTTGGGAGTAAGCTCCGCAACCCCATTCTGATTGCCGACCGTCCAGGTGGGGATGATCTGAAAAATCTCCCAGCCTTGCTTGCTCAAGTCATTAAGCGTCTGAAGGATCAGTCCCGCGCCCACCTCCTGGTGCGTGAACTCCATCAGAGGAGGGCTGGCTGGTTTGGGGGAGCTACCTCCCAACTGTGCGTTGGAGAGTTTGAATAAAAGGAAGGCCAGGCACAGGCCCAAGAGAATTCGGCGCACCTGACCGACCGTTAAGATCGCATTCATCGTCGGTGTTCCTTGGGTAGGAGGTAAGATGGTTCCCCCAGCAGGGGAACCCTGTGCGATTGGCAAAGGGCGTGGACGTCTGCAGGTACGGAGCGAACTATCCAACGACAAGGGCCCATCATTTTTCTCAAGTGACGGTCCCCTTAGAATGAGACTCGAGCGTCGCTCGAGGTCCTCGGGGAATGGCGGGGCATGGAACGTTCACGGTATATCGTCGGCATCGATCTGGGAACAACCAACTGTGCGGTCGCCTATGTGGATACGAAGGGGCGAGAGCGCCCTTCGGCCGACATCCGCCTGTTTGAGGTTCCCCAACTGGTCGCACCCGGCGAAACGGCCCCTCGGTCGATGCTCCCTTCATTCCTCTATCTTCCGGGGGAACACGATCTCCCGGCCGGGGCTGCGCAGCTTCCCTGGCGCAATGATGCGGACAGGATCGTCGGCGAGTTCGCGCGCATTCAAGGAGCGAAGGTTCCCGGGCACCTGGTCGCCAGCGCCAAGAGCTGGCTCTGCCACCCCAAGGTGGATCGCGAAGCCCCGATTCTCCCTTGGGGAAGCTCCGCTGGAGCCCGCAAGATTTCGCCGGTCGAGGCCTCCGCAGATCTGCTGCGTCACATTCGCGACGCATGGAATTACCAATTCGCCGCCGATGACCCCACGCGCAGGCTCGAACGGCAAGAGGTGGTCCTCACCGTCCCCGCGTCGTTCGACGAAGCCGCCCGTGAATTGACGGTCGAGGCTGCCAAGCTCGCTGGCCTCGAAGGGATTATTCTTCTGGAAGAGCCTCAGGCCGCTTTCTATTCCTGGATTGTCTCTCACCAGGAGGGCTGGCAACGGGAGGTCCGGGGAGGAGAGTTGATCCTGGTCTGCGACATCGGCGGTGGAACGACCGACTTCAGTCTCATCACGGTCGTGGAAACTCCCACAGGCCCCGGATTTCGCCGGGTCGCCGTGGGGGACCACCTGATGCTTGGCGGAGACAACATCGACCTGGCCCTTGCTCACCGGGTGGAGCAAAAACTCGGGGGCGTGCGCCTTGATGCCGAGCAGTGGAGCGCCCTTCGTCACGCCTGCCGTACCGCGAAGGAGAAGCTGCTTGGAGACCTTCCCGTTGAGCGCTGGCCGGTGACCATTGCCGGGCGCGGTTCCAGGATCATCGGCGGGAGCATCCAGTCTGAGTTGACCCGCACCGAGGTTCTGGAGAACGTTCTCGACGGTTTCTTCCCGCGCGTGGCTCGCACGGACGAAGTCGGCCGAGGCGCCAAGGCGGGGCTCCAGGAGTTTGGGCTTCCCTTCGTTTCCGATGCCGCGATTCCCAAGCATCTCTCGGCATTTCTACGGCGTCATCGCGCCGAGGCGATCGGGCAGGGGGGCTTCACAGGGGATGACCGCCCGGCACGGCCTGATGCCATCCTTTTCAACGGCGGCGCATTGACCCCCGCCGTAATTCGCGACCGAATCGTTGAGGTCATTGGTTCCTGGTTTGGCGACGACCCTGGGCAAAACTACTCCCCTCGGGTTTTGACCAACACGTCGCTGGATTTGGCCGTGGCCTATGGTGCGGCCTATTACGGAGTCGTGCGACGAGGTGGCGGAATTCGGATCGGTGGAGGAACGGCGCGTTCCTTCTACGTGGGATTTCAAGCGGATGACTCCGACCGTCCCTGGCTTTGTGTGGTGCCTCGCGACGCCCAGGAAGGGGACGAGATCAGAATCACCGAGCGAGACTTTGATCTCCTCACCGGTAAGCCCGTCGCGTTTCCCCTGGCCAGCAGCTCAGTTCGCGCGGACGACCGCCCGGGCGATCTTGTCGCGTCTGATCCCGATTCAATCCGCGAACTCCCTCCACTCGTGTCGCTGATGCGCGTCGGCCGTAAGGCCAAGGCGGAACGAATCCCCGTGCGTTTGGCGTCGCGCGTTACCGAGATCGGCACGATCGAACTCTGGTGCGAGTCGCGCACCGACGATCGCCGCTGGCGGCTTCAAATCCAGCTACGCGGCCCCGCCGAGGTCTCGAGCGCTCAGCCGGCCGTCACTGGCTCGGAGACCGACCGAGTCGTCCTCGAGCAGTCGGTTCTCGACAAGGGAATCGCCGCCATTCGAGACGGGTTCAACGCAGCCTCTTCGGATGACGTCGCTGGCCCTTCGCGCCTGGTTAAGAGGCTAGAGGAAGCCCTTGAGATTCCTCGAGACGAATGGCCACCTTCGGCCCTGCGTGCGCTTTGGGAACCGCTGCGTGAACTTGGCGACCTTCGTCAAAAGAGCCCGCGCCACGAGTCGCGCTGGTTCAACCTCGCGGGCTATTGCCTGCGGCCAGGTACGGGCTTTCCACTCGACGAGACGCGGATCAAGGCTCTCTGGCCGGCGTTCCACCAGGGAGTACGCCATGTCAAGGACCTACAATGCTGGGCCGAGTGGTGGATTCTCTGGCGCCGAGTTTCGGCTGGGCTGACGCGCTCCCACCACGAAGAAATCTATCGCCGCACAGCGCCTTTTCTCCTGCCATCCAAAGGGAGCTCCACCAAGAAGGGAGTTCGCCCCAAACCTGAAGCTCACGAGCTGGCCGAGATCTGGCGATGCGCATCGAGCCTGGAACGTCTCACGCCTGAGGTAAAGGCATCCCTCGGCGACGTTCTGAATAAAGAGATGAGCAAAGGAACAGTCGCCGGTCACACGCTCTGGTGCCTCGGGCGCTTGGGTGCCCGGGTCCCGCTCTACGGTCCGGCCAATGCGGCTGTTCCTCGTGATGTGGCCGAGCGATGGACCCGCACGCTGCTCGACCGCCTCTTTACGCCCGGCCGCGAAACGATCGACGGGACCTTTGCCCTCGCCCAGCTCGCGCGAGTCTCCGGTGACCGCGCTCGCGACCTCGATGAGGAGCTGCGCCAGCGCGTTCTCGAGCGGCTGGAGTCTCTCGAAGCTCCAGAGGCGGTGCTGAAACCTGTTCGTGAGTATCACGAGCTGGAAACAGAACAGCAGGGGCAGGCGCTCGGAGATTCGTTGCCGGTCGGACTTCGCTTGATCGTCGCGACCGGCAACGCTGAGTCCTGAGTATCACCGCAGGCAGGCGAGATTACTTTTCCTCGGGCTTGGCCGTGACCTCGATCTTGTCCTTTCCGTCCGATGTGAAGTGGACGGGAATAGTCCAGACAAAATTCTTGATCTGGCACACATTCGACTTCTCATTGCAGACGAACGCGGACACCGAGAACTTCAGCGGCAACGAGTCTCCCGAAGCGGCGCCCTTGGCGAGGTCCACCTGGACCTCGAAGGTGCGAGCGGGCTTGTCGAGCTTTTGCCCTCCGATTTCCTTCGCCGCAAGGAGGTTGTCCTTGCCTGGCGTTTCGACAAGGTAAGGGAAGGGCGCCTGGTCATTCACCTTGAATCCCGCCTTCAGCGGGAGCGTGACCTCAAGAGCGAGCTGTTTGCCGGGCTTGACCTTCACGGCACTCAGTTCGGTGACAAGGGCGTGCGGAAAAACGGGAGCCCGCTTGGGCTTCTTGGGGGGAGTGAGCCCTTCGATCTCCAACGTTCTTACTGACTTGTCACGCAGATTAACGACGCGGATCGCGTTGTTGTTGGTGTCCGCCACGTAAAGGTCGCTTCCCACCACGCTGATTCCACCAGGCTCATAGAAATGAGGCGGATTGTCGCTGGAACCCGGTTGGCCGCTTCCAACCAGGGTCTCGACGCTCTTTGATTTCGGGTCGCAGATCTTGATTTTGTTGTTGTAGGTGTCGGCGACATAGAGTTTGTCGTTGCCGTAGGTGACTCCCAGGCAATGCTGGAGCCGGACCTCCGGACCCACGCCGTCTCGGTCCGCAAACTCAAACAGGCCGAGCCCGACGATCGTGTGGACGTAGGGCTTCTTACCCAGGGTGATGGATCGAAGGGCTGAGACCTCAGAGTCGGCCACGAACAGAGAGGTTCCATCGGTGGCAAGTCCGCTTGGCTGGGCGAAGTTCGCCGAAGCGATCGGACCGTCTTCGATATTTTCTTGACCCGTTCCTGCCCAATGGCCCACGGTGCCTGACTCGAGATCGTAGCGCCAAATCTGATGACTTCCCGCCATGGCGATGGCGAGCGACTTGGTATTGGGAATCAAAACGAGATCCCAAGGGCTATTCAGCCCCGTCTTCGTACCGGCGCCGATCCCCCGAAAGTTGTGCGACTGCTGGCCGACTCCGGCCACCGTGCTAACCCGCTTCGATTTCAGGTTGATTGCCCGGATGGCATGGTTCTCAGTATCGGCCACGTACAGGATGTCGTCGACAAGGCACATCCCCTGGGGACGATTGAATTGGGCCTTCTCGTAGTCACCGTCGACCAGGCCGTAGCCGCCGTTGCCGATGAGCACGGGGGAGGCCCCTTTGAGGTCGGTTTGCACGATGCGATGATGGGCGGTGTCGGAGATGAAAAGTCGCTGCCCCTTGGCATCCGCGAGGACTTTGCCCGGGTAGAGCAGGCCGGTCGTGTCGGCCTTTTCGCTCTCGGGGAAGAAGACGAACGGGGTTGTGTTGAGATCTCCCTTGGCCTTGTGCTTGGTCACGAGTTGACCAATCACACGGTCGAGAACGCTGTAGTGCCCCTCACCACTGACGGAGCCCACATAACGTCCCTCGGGGTCGATAAGCACGAGCGTGGGCCAACTGTTCACGCCGAATCGATTCCAGAGAGTCTGATCGGCGTCGTTGATGACCGGATGCTTGATCTTGTATTCCGCGACCTTGCGGCGGATGTTCTCCGTTTCGCGCTCGGCAAAAAACTTCGCGGTGTGCACGCCGATCACGACGAGCTCGTTCTTGTACTTCTCTTCAAGCTTGGCCAGGTCGGGTAAGACGTGATGGCAGTTGATGCAGCAGAAGGTCCAGAAGTCGAGCAGGACAATCTTGCCCCGGAGCTCTTCGAGGCGAATGGGCCCCGAATTGATCCACCCCGCACCCCCTTCTAAACTAAGAAGAGGCTCCTGGAATCGGGCCGTTCGCTCCACGCGAAGCTTGCTGCCGAGCCTCGTGCGACTCTTCGACGGAGGATCCGCGAATGCGGATGATCCTCCCCATCCGGCTGGAGACGAAGGGAGCAAGCCCACCACGACAAGGCTGAAGATCCATCGAATCAGGGATTTCTGGCGACGCATCCCAACGGCCCCTTCCCGAAAGAGCAATGGAGTCTCAACGAAAATAAAATAGAAGGACCGTTTCATTGTAATCGAGGAGGAAGCCGGAGAGGGAGTTTTTTACCGGGTGCCTCGGAACGGTTCAGATCGACTCCGGCGCCTGGAAAGCGACCCCGCCCTCTGTTAAGATGTTGTGTATTCTGCGAGGTATTCACGGCACGAGTCCTCTACCCCCAACCAGCCCCTGGGCTTTGAGACGAGAACGCGCGGCATGGACAAGTCTCTCGTGGGTTGCAATACCTCATCGAAAATGACGGATCCGTTTGGCGAACTCAAAATCTTCGCCGGACAGGCCAGCCGCGCTCTAGGCGGCGAGATTTGCAAGAAGCTGGGGATCGAGGTCGCGAAGTCTGAGACCAAGGTCTTCAGCGAGGGAAATGTCTTCGTTCGCGTTCTCGAAAATGTGCGTGGCCGAGACGTTTTCGTCGTTCAGGGAACGGAATTCCCTGTTAATGATAACTTCATGGAACTGCTGTTCTGGATCGACGCCTTCAAGCGAGCGAGTGCCACCCAGGTCACGGCGGTGATTCCTTTCTTCTCCTATGCGAAGGGGGATAAGAAAGACGAGCCGCGCGTCTCGATCCGGGCCCGTGTTTGTGCGGATGCCATCGAAGCGGCCGGGGCAGATCGCGTGCTCACGATGGACCTGCACAGCCCGCAAATTCAGGGCTTCTTCAAGATCCCGGTCGACCACCTTTACGCCATGCCCGTACTGGTTGACTACTTCCGGAAAAAGCAAATCCCGGATCTCGTCGTGGCCTCGCCCGATGTTGGGTTCGGCAAGCAGGCCTATCGCTTTGCCCAGCTTATGCGGGCTCCGGTCGTCTTCGGCAATAAAGTCCGGACGGAGCACGACGAGCGGGCCCAGATGCTCGACATCATCGGTCAGGTCGACGGCAAGAATGTCTTGATCGTGGATGACTTCACCATCTCGGGGGGAACTCTCATCGAGATGGCCTACGCGTGCAAAGCGCGAGGCGCGAAAGACATTTACGCCTGCGTTTCGCACGGAGTGTTCTCGAAGGGGTCGGGGGAGAAGATTGCCAAGAGCCCCATCAAGGAACTGGTGCTCACCGACACGATCGGCTACCGCTTCGAGCCTCTTCCCCCTTGCTGCCGCGTTATCAGCATTGCGAGCCTGTTCGCCGAGGCGATCCTTTCCATTCACCGCCGCGAGAGCGTGAGCCGGCTCTTCGACTTCTGAGTGAGGCCCCTCAAGGTCGGCTACGATCGAGGGCATTCGGCCCCAAAGATGGCCCTGCGCGACCGGTTACGTTGACTTAGATGGACGTGCTGCCTAGCATGATTCTAGGCGTTCGGAGAGCACGCCTGAGAAAACTAACCGGAGTGTGCAGCATGCGGACGGAGCGGCCCAGGACCCTGGGCGATCTGAGGGCAAGCGGCTATCGAATGGAGTCAGTCAAGGACGAAATGCGGCGAAACCTGATCGCCAAGCTTCAGAGTGGCCAACCACTCTTTCCCGACATTCTCGGTTATGAAGAGACTGTAGTCCCTCAGGTTCAGAACGCGATCCTCTCTCGTCACGACATGCTTTTTCTCGGGCTCCGGGGGCAGGCCAAGACCCGCATGCTCCGGCAGCTCGTTCATCTTCTCGACGACACGATCCCCGTGATCGCCGGCTCCGAAGTTAATGATCATCCCTATGAACCTTTATCTCGGGAAGCCCGAGATCGGGTGGCCACGCATGGGGATTCGACGGCGATCGAATGGATAGGTCGGGACCAGCGTTACCAGGAGAAGTTGGCGACTCCGGATGTGACGATCGCCGACCTCGTCGGTGAAATCGACATGATCAAGCACGCCGAGGGGAAATATCTCTCGAACGAGCTGACCATGCATTTCGGCCTCATTCCGCGAGCCAACCGCGGCATCTTCTGCATCAACGAGCTTCCCGACCTCTCCCCGAAGATTCAGGTTGGCCTGTTTAACGTGCTTGAAGAGCGGGACATCCAGATTCGAGGCTATCCCGTTCGCCTCAATCTCGATCTCTGTATGGTTTTCTCGGCTAACCCCGAGGACTACACCAACCGAGGACGCATCGTCACGCCGCTCAAGGACCGTATCGGCTCCGTGGTCCGCACCCACTATCCTCTCACACGCGAGCTTGGGATCGCGATCAGCGACCAGAATGCTTGGACCGAGCGGAGCGGTGGGCATCTTGCGGTTCCGTACTACATCAAAGAAATTGTTGAAGAGGTATCACGGCTGGCCCGAACCTCGCCGCACGTGAACCAGCAGTCGGGCGTCTCGGTTCGTATGTCGATCGCGAACCTTGAGAATGTGATCTCCAACGCCGAGCGCCGGGCTCTCGTGAACCGCGAGACCTGGATTGTGCCTCGAGCTTCCGACCTGACGCACGTGGCCTCGAGTTCGCGAGGTAAACTCGAGCTTTCAATGAACGAGGATGATGGTCATGAAGACAAGCTCATAGGCCGCATCGTTGATGAGGCTGTCAAGAACGTCTTCAGCCAGCACCTCGATGCTCGCGAGTTTCGAGCGACCGTGGATTACTTTGAGTCAGGGAAGGGAATCGAAATCGGCGATACCCTCTCGACCAAGGAATTGCTGGAGCGAATCGACCGAATCCCTCAGCTTCGCAAGCGAGCCGACGAGTTCGCTCGCCACATCCAGCCCGACCTCAACGAGGCTGCTGCCCGCGACGCTGCAACTGCCGCTGCCGCCGAGTTCATTCTCGAAGGGTTGCACGTTCACAGCAAGTTGAATAAGAACGTGAAGGCGGGCGCTACTTCTTATAAGCGTTGATGGAGGGTGACATGGGACTTACCTTGGAAGTACCTCCACCGCTTGCCCGTGAATTGAGCTTGGAAGCGCAGCGCGAGGGGCTTTCTCCGGCCGAGCAAGCGACTCTTCTCCTTCACCTCTCGTCAGTGCTTCTCGAGGTAGAGAAGAAAACACTGTTTCAAGAGGCTGTGAAGACCTTCATAGCTTCCCAATCGCTTGATGCGGAACGTGTCACCGCAGTTTTTCAGGAACTCGTAAGGCTGTGCGCTGCTTATCATGATTCTGGGAAAGAATCGGAGAGTTTTCAGGAGCATCTCCTGACAGAGCAGTCCGTCAACGAAAATCACGAAGTGATTCTCCGCTGTTGGAGGTCTCCTGACGTTCACATCCAGCGTGCGGGACGTCTCAACAGGACACCAAGAGGTCTTGGCAAATATGCAAAGACGGGCGTGAGTTCCGAAGCCTTTGCGAACGAGAAAAGAGGCGAGATCGCCCAGGAAGAAGGGCCAAGCGAGTGAACTCGATCCTCGACGCATGTGCGATGATTGCCTATCTTGGAGGGGAACCTGGGGCTTTGGTTGTTGATGCGATCTTGCGAGATTCCACCGTTTCGGTTTACGCGCATTCCATCAATCTATGCGAAGTCTACTACCATTTCCTGAGATGTTCTGACGAATTCACGGCCAAACAGGCCATTGATGATCTCTTGGCTGATGGAGTTGTCGAACGTTCCGACATGGGAAGGGACTTTTGGGAGCGAGCCGGTCAACTGAAAGCTAGGGGGAAGATATCGCTGGCGGATTGCTGTTGCGTGGCCCTGGCTCAGCAACTCTCCGGCCAGGTGGTTACTTCAGACCATGGAGAGTTTGATTCTCTGATGCTTTTGGGAATCTGCCCGATCTTGTTCATTCGATGACTCTGACATGCTCTCGAGACAGAGCGAATTCCTGAGAATCCCCCCATTGTCTGTTCTGGGATCTCTTCAAGAACTTGCGGCTGAAGTGTACATCATCAAAAAGGGTAAATAGTCATGTCCTATTATGAGTACACGAAGTGGGATGGGTCGCAAGATTTCCAACCGCAATCCGCGGAGAAGGTATTTGACCAGATTTCGGAATATCTGCTTCAGTACGGTGACCAGGTTCTCCGAAACCTCGACCAGTTTGATGACGAAGATCTGCCGGACGTCCTCGAGCAGATCCAGAAACAAGGATTGATTGAACAAGACGAAGAAGGAAAGTGGCAAGTTAGCCCTCGAGGTGTCAGACGCATTCAGGAAAACGCGCTCACGAGCTTGTTTCAGACCTTTCAGCGCGATGCGGTGGGAAAGCATGATACCCCGCAAAAGGGGGAGGGAAGCGTCCGGCTCGAGGACTCTCGTCCGTACATTTACGGCGACTCTCTGGCCAACCTGGACATGCACGAGACCTTGAAGAATGCCCTTGTGCGCCAGGGCGAGGGGCCGCCGCTACGGCTTAGATATGAAGACTACGTCGTCCATGAGACCGAGTATCAGACACGCTGCGCTACCGTGGTTTTGATCGATATGAGCGGTTCCATGGGACGCTATGGCAAGTATGCCATGACCAAGAAAGTGGCCCTGGCCCTCCAGGCCATGGTGCGTGCTCAGTACACGCAAGACACCCTGCAAATGGTCGGATTTTATACGTATGCAAATGTGATGACGGAGCGGCAGTTGCTGAGTTCTGCCCCCAAGCCGGTCAGCCTTTTCGACAGCCGCGTTCACATGCGTTTCGACCTGGACAACCCTCCCAAGCGAGTGCCGCAGCATTTCACCAACATCCACGCCGGTCTTCGGCTGGCACGCAATCTCTTAAGCCGGCAGGGCGCTCAGAACAAGCAGATCATCGTCATTACCGACGGAGAACCGACCGCCCACATTGAAGGGCGCGAGGTGGTCTTGATTTATCCTCCCGCGGAGAAGACTGCTGCGCATACCCTTGCTGAGGTACGGCGCTGTGCCGCGTCCGGGATCCGAGTCTCGAGCTTTGCCTTGATCGAAGATTATTTCTATCTGGGACTCGTCAACTTTGTCGAACAGATGGCGCGAGTCTCGCAGGGAGTTGCAGCGTACTGCTCGGCTGATGACCTCGGCAAGTGTGTCTTCGACAGCTTCATCGGCGGACGAAGAACCCGCCGTATGAGTCAGTGAGCCTCGGTTTCCGAGCTCGTAGCGGCGTCGCCACGCAGCTTCGCTCTTCGTCCCAGAGCATCATAGGCCGCGTATTTATAGAGCTCGGTAAGTGTGGGGTAGTTGTAGCAGGTTTGAATGAAGAGGTCCGCCCCTTGATGCATGAGGAGTGCGGTTAAGCCCACGTGGATCAATTCCGTGGCTTGCTCGCCGATCATGTGCACGCCCAGAAGCTTCATGTCGTCGGGATGAAACAGGAGTTTGAGGAACCCCTTGTCGTCTCCCACGATCTTACCTCGGGCATTCGAACCGTAAGTGGCCTTACCCACCACATAGGGGATACCCTGAGCCTGGAGAGACTCCTCAGTTTCGCCGGCCAGCGAGCATTCGGGAATCGTGTAAATGCCATAAGGCAGCACGTGGGCGATGTCGCTTTTGTATTTGAGGTCAAAAGCACTGACCATGGCGACGCGGGCCTGTTCCATCGCCGTAGACGCCAGCGCCGGTGAGCCAATCACGTCTCCGGCTGCATAGATGTGAGGGACTTCGGTCTGGTAGTGATGGTTCACCTTGATCAGGCCGCGATCGTTGACACCAACGCCGATTTTCTCCAACCCCAACCCGCGCGTGTTTCCCCCGCGCCCCGACGACACGAGAATCGCTCCCGGTTGCAAGGCAAGTCCTGACTTGAGGCGAACGTCGATCGTTTGCCCCGCGTCGACGGAGGCAACCGAATCGTTGAAGAGAAAGCGAACGCCGATCGACTCCATCTGAGCCCGCAGCGCCGTCGCAACCTCCGCGTCCAAACAACCAATCAGGCGATTGCGCTGTTCGACGAGGGTGACCTCGACTCCGAGGATCGCGAACATGCAGGCATATTCGCATCCGATGACGCCAGCTCCCACGACGAGCATGCTCTTGGGCATGTCCCGGAGCTGCAAGATCGTGTCCGAATCCCAAACGCGATGATCCTCGAAAGGGTAGTGAGGCGGCCGAAACGGTGAGGAACCGACCGCGATCAGGACCACATCCCCCTGAATATGCGTTTCCTTGCCGTCAGGATCGAGAACGGAAATGGTGTGCGGATCGACGAACGAGGCCGTGCCGGAATAAGAGCGGACGTGATGCCGTGCCAAGTTGTTGATAATCCGGATACGCTCGTCTCGCTTGACGTGCTGTTCATGAACCAGGAAGTCACGGATCGTGACCTGGTGTTTGACGGTCAAGTTGACGCCGGAAAGGTCGCGATTTCGGAATCCCGAGAGGAAAAGCGAGGTTTCGCGCAGGGTCTTCGAGGGAAGCGTCCCTGTGTTGGCCGCGGCGCCTCCGTAGTGGGGCTCTCTCTCCACCAGAGCGACCGATTTGCCGAAGTAAGCGGCTTGAGCCGCCCCCTTCTCGCCAGCCGGCCCGGAACCGATCACGACGAGATCAAATCGGCGAACATCCATGATGGCTTAAACTCCCCAAAACCAAGGCTCTGACCTCGGAAGCCGCCCGAACATGACCGGCTGAGGGTATGGCCCTTGGAATGCACTGTCAAGGTGGACCGTGCGGCGAACATGTCTCGAAACTCGCGCACATCAACTCACTTCTTAGCTTCGAGGCACTTTCTGATGAGATTCGCTCGCGAATTGATGGATTTGCTACATCCAAAGCTTTTCCAGCGAGTAAGGGACGACCTTGATCTTGCGCTCCTTTTGAAGCGGCAGAAGACGTTGGCGAAGATTCGCTTGCTGGTGAAGCCGCTCTTCGGTCGAAAAAGAATCGGCCCCGGCCGGATCGTCTCGCTCTCCGAGAATCTCCGCATCATCAAGACAAGCGACAATATCACCTGGGCCGAGAGGAAGCTGCTCGACAAGCTCCGTGGTTGATTCGCCGTGAGCTTCACTTTCGTTCTTACCACCAGCCGCTGAGAAGAGCAGGAGGGAGATACTCATGCCAGCGGACTTCAAGTCGTCGACGAGCGTTACCAGTTCGGCGTTGTCCCACCTTTTTCCATAGAGTGAGCGGATCCTCGCGTTTCCTGATTCCACACCCAAATAGACTCTCGTGAGGTGATGTTCACGAAGAACCTGCCAGTCTTCACGAGTGGGAAGGGGCTGAGACGGGTCTTCGAGAAAGGCGTGGACCTCTTCCAGCGGCGCAGGTCCAGACTCACCCTCTTCCGTCCGGCCGACGGCGAAGTTCTGAGCCAGGGTTGTGAGGTAGGAGATGATGCGGTCGGCAGGGAGATGAAGGATGTCGGATCCGCTCAGGTAGATGGCTCGGGCCTGGCGAATCCGCTCTCCCCAGAGCCGGGATACGGCTGAGACGTGGGTCTCGAATTCTTTGGGCGAGCAGATGTGATGGGGGATGCCTCGCGGCTCCTCGAAGGTCGACGGTTCGCGATCTCCGTAGCTCGCCTGGACGACGATGCGCGCAACGCCGTCGGGAGGTTGGAACGGGTGACCATGATAGGCAGCGAGGTAACGTTCACGCTGCGAGAACCAGGCGGGGGCGTCCCAGAGGACCACACGTTCGAGAAAGTCTCGCAGAGTCTCGGAGTCGAGGTGCCGGTCCTCGGCTCCGGGATCAACGCGCTGCAATTTGGCGAAAGCCAAGCCGTCGATGAGGTCGATCGCCGCTTGGCGAATCTGATGGTCGAGGTCGCTCACCTGTTCGTAGCTGAGTGTCTTCCGCTTCAGGACGAGATTGGCCCCTTCCCGAACGCGGACGATAGATTTCACCGTGGTGTCCAGCGATTTCAGGAAGTGCGCGCCCCCCAGGTACGCCCGCTGCCAGCGGCCGGCCAAATCAAAGTGGAAGATGGGCTCATCGCCGTAATAGAGCGAAAAGGCCCCCGCCTTGAAGCCGGCGAAGATGGGCGAGTCCTGCTCGTCACGCAGCAGAACTCGACTCAGGTAGAGAGCGCCCTGCTCGAGCAGGCAATCAGCTTCCGTCCGGACAGACATCGTGTGAAATCCTTCGTGAACCGGCTCAGGGCGGCCGCCTTGAGAGTTGCCCTGTCGGGGTTGATCGTCGGGTCAAATTCGTCGGCAAAAAAAGAGTGGGCTCGATTCCTCGCTCGAGGTCCGTTACCTCATTCCAAAGTTCTCTCCCTGCCGAACTCGCGTTCGATTATACTCCGCCACCTATCCGGGCGAACCACTACGCTTTGAACGGCGTTGTGGCAAAGGATTTGAATCGCCCGGGAGTGGAAACACGGAGGGAACCGTGTCCTCAACGCCGTCTGCCATGGACTCCTCGGTCGATCCGGAGCCGACCCAACGCGGGTCACGGTGGTTTCTGGAACCGACACTTCTTGTGCTCTTGTCGCTTACCCTCAACCTTTTGGGCAACGGCCGCGTCAGCCTGTGGGATCGTGACGAGCCACGTTACGCCACGTGCGTTCGCGAGATGCGCGAGCGCGGAGATTGGATTCATCCCACGTTCAACGGCGAGCCCCGTTACCAGAAGCCCGTTCTTATCTATTGGCTGATGCGGGCCGCGGTGAGCGTCGCGGGGGACAACACCTTCGGGATGCGCCTGGTTTCCGCGATCGCGGGAACGGCGACGTGTCTTCTCGTTTGGTTCGCGGGGAGGCGCCTCATCGGAGAGCGGGCCGGGTCGTTGGCGGCCTTCATGCTCGCCACCGCGCCGATCATGGTGATCGAGTCGAAGTTAGCCACCACCGACGCTACGCTCACGTTGTGGTTGGTCGCCGCCCAATTCTGCCTCTGGGAACTCACCCGGCGCGAGTCTCGCTGGCTCGCTGCGAGCTTTTGGGTCTTGATGGCCCTGGCCACCTTGACCAAGGGACCCGTGGGGATCGGCCTGGTTGCCGCGGCGGGGCTCATCTCCTGGCTTGCGGGAGGTCCCACTTCCTGCTGGCGAAGGCTGAATTGGGCTTCGGGACTGCTCATCTACGTGGTCATCGTTGCGCCCTGGCTCATTGCCGTCGGCATCATCTCGCACGGAGAGTTCTTCCGGATCGCCGTTGGCGAGCAGATGATCACACGAGTAACCACCGGCATGGAAAAGCACGGCGGTTTCCCTGGTTATTACCTGCTCACCACGTTGGGGACCTTTCATCCTTGGGCGGCATTGCTGCCAGCGGCTGTGCTAGCCGCCTGGACGCGACGTCGGATGCACCCTGAACTCGGCTTCTTGATGGGGTGGATCCTGGGGCCCCTGATCCTGCTCGAGTGCGTCAAGACAAAGCTTGTGCACTACTACTTGCCGGCAATCCCCGCATGTTCGATGCTTGGCGCATGGTTGATCGTTTCGATCGTCAAGGATGAAGTGAACCTCCGGCGCTGGCCGCTCGGCCGGATGGCGGTGGGCCTGCTCGGAGGCACGAGCTTTGTCTTCACCGTCGTGATGATCGCCCTGGCGGTGGCGCGGGCCTCGATCATTCGATGGCCATTGCTGTGCCTGGCAGCCGTACTCGCGAGCGGCACGCTTTATGCGCTCCAGCGGTTTCACATCGGCGCGACCATGCGAGCCATGCATGCACTGGTCGCCACATGGGCAATCGTTTTGGCGACTCTTAGCGGATGGCTCTTGCCCCAGGCCGAGCCGTATCGAACGCCGAAGATGGTGGCGAAACGGCTGACCGTCCTCTCCAAGACCCTGGATGCTCAGCCGGCGCTACACTCCTTCCAGGAGCCTAGCCTTATCTACGCCTACGGCAAACCCCTGCCGGCGATCCGGAAGTGGCATCAGCTCTACGACCTCGTCGCCGATCATGGTGCCGTTGTCACGGCCCTCTTGCCTCAAGAGCTGAAGGAATTTCGCAAGAAGCCGTACCTGAGTCTTGAGCTGCAGGATCAAGTATCCTGGCTCAATCTGAATAACGGCTGCGAGGAGACGCTGCAATTTGTCCTCGTTCGCGTCAATGCTTCAGCCCAGGCGCCGTCCCGCGAGCAGACTCGCATAAAGTGATCGAAGTTGGCGCGTCATCGTTTCGTGCCGAAACTGGTCGGCGAACCTCCGTCTTCCCTCCGCACCCATCGCGTGTCGGAGGGAAGGGTCACCCGCGAGCTTGAGGATCCCCTCGGTCAGGCCAGGAAGATCTCGAGTCTTGAGGAGTATTCCCGTCTCGGGGATCACCACTTCACGTGCCCCGTCGACGTCGTAGCTGATCACGGGCCTGCCAACGAGAAGCGACTGGGGTAGGACCCGCGCGAGTCCCTCGCGCAGGCTGGGATGAACGACGGCGTCCATGGCCCCGAGCAGTTCCGGGATTCGGGACGGGGGAACGAGGCCCACGAAATGAAACGCGTGGCGAATCCCTCGCTGTTCCGTCTCGGCAATCAGCCGATCGCGGAGTATCCCATCACCAATGAAGACGAAACGTACCTGTGGGTTCTGGCGGAGGACCTCAGGAGCAACTGCCAGAATGTCGTCGTGCCCTTTCCGCTCGAAGAGCCGCGCAACGGTTCCGAAGGCCACTTCACTCCCGGCCAGCCCCAGCTCTTTGCGGATTTCGTCGCGGGGCCTCGGTGGATTCAAGAACGCTTCGACATCCATGCCGCTGTAGACGGTCGAAAATTGCTCTGGCCGTCCTACCCCCGCAGCGAGAGCCTGTTCAGTCATGGAGTCGCAAACGCTGACGATCGCATGGCAGTGTTTGGCCGCCCAGCGCTCGAGTCCGACATAGAGACGATTCTTGAGGGGCGTCTCTGAAGGCCCAAACGGAAGTCCATGAATCGTGTGGACCACCGCCGGGACCCGTTCATGCCAGGCGGCGACACGCCCGATGATGCCCGCCTTGGAGCTATGGGTATGGACGACGTCCGGCTTGAGTCGTCGAAACGCCTCGCGCAAACGGCGATATGCGGCCAAGTCTACCGCAGGTTTGATCGGGCGGACCAATTCGGGCATCACCTCGACCTTCAGCCCCTGCTGATACGCTCGGTCAAACAGGTCTCCCTCCGGCCCTTCCGCCGGACCCGAGATGAGAGTCACGTCTTCGCCGAGGTGATGGAGCCCTTCCACGGACAGAAGAGTGTTCTCTTGAGCACCGCCAAGAATCAGGCGGGTAATGACGTGGATAATTCGCATGAAGTGTTGCTCACACGAGGAAAGCGAGCGAAGTCGGAGGAGGGGCGAAGGAACGTTGTGTTGGTCGCGGTCATCCGCGAACTCTCGCGATCCGGGGACACCTCATGACAAGTCTTACCGTCGTGGGGTCGTGAGATCTCAGCTCTCTTTGCCGGTCTGATCCGCGTAGTCGACCCTTACAAGGAAGAGCCCCTGAGGTGGAGCGGTGGGACCCGCCTCACGTCGATCCTCCGCGGCGAGGGCTTCTCCCACCCAGCTCTCGGGTCTTCGTCCTAGCCCGACCAGGATGAGGGTGCCTGTAATGGATCGGACCATATTGTAGAGGAAGCCGTCGGCGGAGACCTCCACGGCGACAGTGTCATCGCTCCTTTTTACATCCAAAGAGGTGATAGTCCGAACACTGCTGGTTCGGTTCGGCCAGTTTGTCTCGAAACTTCGGAAATCGTGCCGCCCGAGAAGCGAGTGGGCGGCTCGTTGCATCGCTGACGTATCCAACCGCTGGTAGACGTGGTAGCTGTAACGGCGTCGGAACGGGTCGGCAATCGCCCCGTTGTCGATGACATACCGATACATTTTCCCCTTGGCGTCGAGCGTGGCGTGGAAGGCCTGAGGTACATCCCACGCGCCCTGGACACGCACGTCGATGGGCAACGTGGCGTTGAGAGCTTTGACGAAGACCGACACGGGATGCCGCGAGGCGGAGTAAAAGTGAACGACCTGGCCGAGGGCGTGGACCCCTGCATCGGTTCGTCCGCTGGCGTTGGTGGGGGACTCAACCCCCGTGAGGGCCCCGATGGCCTCTTCGAGCACCTGCTGCACCGTCCTTCGATCCGGCTGGCGCTGCCAGCCGGAGAAGTCGGTTCCGTCGTAGCTCAGGAGGAGCTTGATATTCCGCATGGGAGGGACGACAGCCTGTCGTGGGCCTTAGACCGCGGCCGGCCGGAGTTTGACGAGCTCTTCAGCGATTTGCACCGCGTTCGTCGCGGCGCCCTTACGAAGGTTGTCGCTGACGCACCAGAAGAGAAGGGCATTGGGGCGATGGAGATCCTGGCGGATGCGTCCCACAAACACCTCGTCTCGGTTCGAGGCGGAAGACGGGAGCGGATACAGGCGGTTCGCGGGGTCATCGACCACGATCAGGCCCGGAGCCTTCGCCCAGACTTCGCGGGCGGCCTCCGGAGTGATCGGCCGATCGGTCTCGATCAGAATCGACTCGCTGTGGCTGTTCGCGACGGGGACTCGCACGCAGGTGGGACAGACATCGATGGTCTCGTCCCCCATGATCTTGCGGGTCTCGTTGACCATCTTCATCTCTTCCTTAGTGTATCCGGAAGAAAGGAAGTCGTCGATCTGCGGAATGCAGTTGAACGCGATGGGGTGAGCGAACTTGCTGGGGGCAGGGGCCTGACGGCCGTTGACATGGGCTTCCGTCTGGGCATGCAACTCGTGCATCCCTTTTTGGCCCGCTCCCGACACAGCCTGATAGGTGCTAACGATCACGCGTCGAATGCGGAAAGCGTCATGCAGTGGCTTGAGCGCCACGACCATTTGAATCGTCGAACAGTTCGGATTGGCGATGATCCCCTGGTGCTTGGCCACGTCGTGCGGGTTGACTTCCGGAACGACGAGCGGGACCTCGGGGTCCATTCTGAAAGCGCTCGAGTTATCCACCACCACGGCGCCCGCCCTGGCGGCGATCGGGCTGAATTCCCGCGAAATCGAAGCTGGAGTGCTCGACAATACGATGTCGACGCCGGAGAAAGCCTCCGGAACAAGCGGCTCAATCGTGTGCTCTTCGCCTGCGAACGTCAACGTTTGGCCGGCGCTTCGTTCCGACGCGAGGAATTTGATCGTGGAGACCGGGAACTTACGCTCCTCGAGCAACCTGATCATCACTTGACCGACGGCCCCGCTGGCACCGACCACGGCTACGCTCTTCACGGCGATCTCCTAACCCGACTTCTGAACCAGTCCCGTCTATCAATCTTTAGGAAGGTGAGACGAACGCGAGGACACAAGCGTCTGGGGGATGGTTCGCTGCGCGGGAATCTGCTGTAGCGGAAAGGCTCCATCATACGGCGGTCACCGAAAACTTTTCAACTTAAGTCGCACGACCACGGTGTTTAGCTCTGTGCGATTGGCGGAGAGGCCCTTAGAATAAGATCGCCATAGAGTTAGTGTTTGGCGGATTCCCTGATGAGGTGGTCGCGTTGAAAGTCCTCGTAATTGGCAAGGGGGGGCGTGAGCATGCCCTCTGTTGGAAGCTGAAACAGTCACCGAGAGTGGATACGGTCTTTTGCGCTCCGGGTAACGCGGGAACCGCGTTGGAAGCCAAGAATGTCTCGATCGAGACGGGTGACTTCCGCGGCCTGGTTCAATTCGCCAAGCGTGAAGGAATCGATCTGACCGTAGTGGGACCCGAAGAGCCTCTCACGAACGGCATCGTTGATGCTTTTCAGCGCGAAGGCCTGCGGGTGTTCGGACCGAGACGCGACGCCGCCGAGTTGGAAGGCAGCAAGGTCTTCGCCAAGGAACTCATGCGCCAGGCCGGCATTCCGACGGCCGACTACCGGATTTTCCGGTCGGCTCCCGACGCCGAACATTACATCCTCTCGCGCGAGGTTTCACTCGTCGTCCGATCCAAGGGGCGTTCGACTTTGCGGCACACCCTGATGTGCCGGACCGCGTCGGAGACGCTCGAGGCGATCGATCGGATCATGGATCCGCGCGAGCAGCTTGGCCCGGGTGTGCAGGTCGAGATCGAAGAACGCAGTCAGCGCCGACTTTTCAGCACGGCGGCTGAGGCTCGCGACCACGTCCTGGGGCGTCCCCTCGGAATGGTTCTCAAGGCGGACGGATTGGCGGCCGGCAAGGGGGTGTACGTTTGCGACAACCTCCGCCAAGCCCTTGATGCCATCGACCAGATCATGGTGCGCCGGATCTACGGTAAGGCCGGAGACCGCCTCATCATTGAGGAAAGGCTCGATGGCCAGGAAACGAGCATCCTCGCCCTGACAGACGGCCGAACCATCATCCCGCTCGAGTCGAGCCAGGACCACAAGCGGGCGTTCGACCACGACGAAGGCCCCAATACGGGGGGGATGGGTGCCTATTCGCCCGCCCCGATCGTCACCCCGGAGTTGATGGAGCAGGTCGAGCGAGAGATTCTCGTTCCGGTCGTCCACGCTCTGAAACGCGCTCGACGACCTTTCCGGGGGGTGCTCTACGCGGGATTGATGCTCACGAACCAAGGGCCCAAGGTTCTCGAGTTCAACGTCCGGTTCGGTGATCCCGAATGCCAGGCTGTGCTCATGCGGCTCAAGACTGACCTCTTCGAGGTATTGAATGCCGTGGTGGACGAGCGGCTGGACACGATTTCGCTCGAATGGGACCCTCGGCCGGCCGTGACCGTCGTGATGGCGTCCGAGGGATACCCTGGACACTATGAGCGAGACCGGGTCATCAACAATCTCGATGAAGCCGACCGGATGGCCGACGTGAAGGTCTTCCACGCCGGGACGACCCAGCGCAACGATGCCACATTCGGACGTGACGGCCGGGTTGTGACTGACGGCGGCCGAGTTCTTGGTGTTACGGCCCTCGGACCAACCCTGCTCGATGCCCAGTCCAAGGCCTACGAGGCCGTTCGCTCCATTCGCTATTCCGGAGCCTGGTACCGGCGAGACATCGCTGATCGTGCCATCAAGGCGCCTCAGGCCTGACCTCGTCGGAAGACCCTTCAGGCACACTCCTTGCAGCGGCTTTCGGAACGATCAAAGAACAAGGCTCGCGTCGAGTTTTCCTCGACACGAGCCTTGTTCCTTGGATCGCTGTTGGCACGTGACCTCTGTTGGCCTGACGAGGGCCCGCTCGGTGAGCGGCCCCGCGTCAAACCAAGGCAGAAGCGGATTGGGCTTATTTCTTCGTGGCCTTGGTTTTTGTAGGAGCCGTAACAACTCGGGTCGGGTTGACGTGAGGGACACCGACCGTGTGGGACGGCTGAATCTTCGGCCCGTAGGGTGCCTGGGGGACGCTGGGCGGAATGACCGGCCCCTTCTTGAGGTTGACGTTTTGAGCGTAGAAGGCCACGGTCGGCTTGCTGGGGGTCGCACTCGAGTTGTCGATCGAGCCTTCCACCTTGGCGTAAATGTGGCCCGTGCCAATTCTGAGGTCGTTCGGCCCACCGAAAGTGGTTGGGCCCGCGGCGGCGTCGATACCAGGCTGCGTGGACGCAGCAAAGACCGAGTTGGTGATGTCGCCGGCAACGAGCACGCTCATGCCGCCGCCAACCTGGGCGTTCAGGAGTTGCGTCGGAGCCGTCGGAGAAGCCGTCGGCGAGAAGGTGCTCACCGAGGACAGGCCGGTGATATTGTCGATGAGCGTCGTGTAGCTCTGCGTGTAGCCGGAGAGGATGCTGGAATTGACGACGTCGCCACCGAACTGAAGCCGGCTGATCGGGCGATCGCTTTGGACCGTCGCGTTGATCGCGCCACGGTTGGCCTGAATGCTGTTGATGACGTGAGCATAAATCTGGGTGTTGTCCAAACCGTTCCCGAAGTACAGGTTTCGGGCACCGTTCGGAGCAACCACCATCACGTTGTTGGTTTCGCCACCGACCGAGAAGTTCGAGATCTTGGCGCCGAGGTTACCCGTGCCGTCGTAAACCAGCGTGGTCAAGTTGGTGGCGTTGCCACCGACACGCAGGTCGCCGATCTGGCCGGTGAGGCCGCCAAGGGTCGACGGGTTCGTGAAGAACGACGAGAAGACGCCCGGCGTTCCCGAAACGACCCAGGTGCCACCGAAGCCGGTCGCACCGGAGTTCAGTTGGGCGAACTGCCCGGGGGGGGTGGTGGAGTTGCCGTCGATCTCATTGGCCTGGAACAAGTCGAGACGTCCCGAGACCGCGAAGACCACACCGTGCTGAATGGTGTTGGTGGTCGACGAGCTCGAGGTTGACGGCACGGTGACCGCGCTGCTGATCGCCTTGTCGATGATGATCCGGGTGCCGCCGCGAGCGGGGGGGCCAAGTTCAACAACGGCCTGATCGCTGGCCGCCGAGCTTGGTGGCGTTGCCGGCTGGTCGTGCGTTGTGTCAACGCCGCCGAACTGCAGCGTACCCGTACCGTCCGGGATATCCATCGTGGGCGCCGCGGGGACCGTCGTGCTCGACGATGTGTAGGGGGTGGTGTTGCCGAGCCAGAAGCTTGGCATGCTCACCGAGAGAAGTCCGTTGCCAGTGGACTTCCCTTCAGCGTTGCTGGCGATCTTATTGAAATTCTGGAAGAAGACCTTGCCATCGCCGTTGGCCCCTTTGACCACCGTCCCCACGAGTCGCGAGGTGGTCGCGTTGGTACCCGCGACGGTGATCGTATTGATCTCTGTCGCGGAATTTAGGGCTCCGGGTTGACCGTTTGCTCCGTTCTGTTTGGTGACGCTAATGGCACCTGGTCCGATCAAACGGAGGGTCCACGTGTCGCCATCGATGTCGGTCCCCGAAACCACACCGGAGAGCAATCTGCGGTCCTCAAGGCCCTCTGCCGAGGGCTTGAGGGCACGTGTTCGGGGGTGGAGCTTCCTCGTCGACATTGACCAGACTCCCAATTGCGTGGGTGCGGACCGGTTCGACCGTCTACCAGGGGGACTCGCGACCACTCGCGCCTTGGCCCTAACCCTGGCAATTCGTCCGACCTTTCCCCATAATCGGCTTCCATTCCCGCGTTCTTGAGAGAATCCGCAAATTCGTTCCAATCGGGACAACCGGTAGGGGCGCATCGTTGCACATAGGGAGGTGAGCGAAAGATTCCCAGGAGTTCACCGAGTGGCCGAAGGAGGCCGGCCCGAGTATTCATCACCGCATCGAAAAGGGATTGCGACTATGAAACGATCGAACAACACTCGACGACGGCCGAGCGTCCACATCACGTTGAGTCGTGCCGCGAGGCTGCATCGCCTTGTGATGTTCCTTGCCGAAATACCGCGGAGTCGAGACGCCGTTCTCGGTGAGCTCCGCATTGGGCTGCGGACCTTCTATCGTGAGCTCGAACTGCTCAAGCGATGTGGGGTCAAAATCCAGCAAAAGGAGAGGGCGTACTCTCTGCTTGCAACGGCAACGGATGCCGAAGGCAAGTTGCCATTTCCTGACCCTCAGCTCAATTTCGCCGAGATGGCGGAACTTTCTCGTTGCACAGGACCCGCGGGAACGCGGTTGGCCAAGCTGCTGGCGAGCGTGACGACCCACGTGCCGGCCATTTCCCGAAGGGGTGGGGCGGGAAGTAAAGAACCGTCCTCGTCGTCGAATCGAAAGAAAAAAGAGTGACCGGGGAGGGGCTCGAACCCTCGACCAACGGATTAACTTACCGCATCGGCTTTCACCGACCACTCAATCCTATCTGGATCACCAGAGAAAGATCGAATGTTGACAGTCTGGACTATACCACCGCCATCTCAGGCGTGCCGCGTCTAGTCTCTGAGGCTGAGGCCGGCGATCCGCCGGTCTCTTGCCTGCTGATTACCCAATCCCCCGCACTTTTCAAACCTTCACGCTTGCTGTTACCAGCGACGTTGTGGTGTCGGGGGCTCTCAGGGCGTTCCAGCAAATTGCGGCATTCACTCAACGCGGTTCTTTTTCTTCCCGCGTGAGGCTCCTTCGTTGGATCAACGTCTTAAAGTCCGTTGCTCTACCGACTGAGCTACCCGGTCATTGCTTCAGAGATCCTACCTTAAGCGCCAAAACGCTCCGCGTCTACCCTTCCTCCAGAAATCCGGATGACTTCTTTCCGAATTCCCTCCTGAGACCCGTAAGATTTTCTCTAATCGGAATGGATGAACCTCGAGTGTGTAAAAATTATTCAACAAATGGGTTGTTCCTCTAGGAACCAAGGGTTACAGTGACATTAGTAGACCCGCCATGATGGGGAAGTGCCGCAGGAGAAATTTGATGCGAAGCTCGCACCCAGCGAAGGCGAGGACGTCGTTGTCCTTGAGATGGCTGATCGTTGTTGTCAGCCTGATGCTTGGCGGAGCCAACGCTCCCTCCACCTCCGCTCCGACGCCCGCTGGACCGGCGGAAGTTGCCTCGGACCTCACCCTTCGCATCCTGCCCGCGAAGCTCGTTCTACGAGGTCCTGACGCCGTACAGCAATTGGCGATCGATGCCCTCGAGAAGGGGGGAGAGGCTCACGATCGCACTTCCCAGGCGGAGTACCGCTCGTCGGACCCCAAAGTTGTCACCGTTGATCCGACCGGCATGGTGATCCCCAAAGGGGACGGATCGGCCACGGTCACGGTGGTCTACCAGGGGGCCAAGAGCGAGGTTCCCGTCGTCGTCAAGGACTTTGCTTCGGGACTTCCGGTGAACTTCGGGAACCAGGTGGTTCCCATCTTCACCAAGCTCAGTTGCAACTCCGGCGGTTGCCACGGCAAGGCCAGCGGGCAAAATGGCTTTCGGCTCAGCCTTTTGGGCTTCGAGCCGGCCCTCGACTACGAGACCCTGGTGAAAGAAGGCCGTGGACGCCGGCTTTTCCCCGCCGTCCCGGAGCAGAGCCTGCTCCTTCTCAAGGGAACGGCCAAGATGCCGCACGGCGGTGGCCGTAAACTCGACGCGAACTCCCATGAATATCAGGTGCTCGTTCGATGGATCGCTCAGGGAATGCCCATGGGTAAGGCCACGGACCCGACCCTGAGCCGAATCGAGATCTTCCCCGACTCTCGCGTCATGCCGCGCGGATCCAAGCAGCAGGTCATGGTCACCGCTCACTATAGTGACGGTAGCACCGAAGACGTCACTCGATGGGCTCAGTACCAATCGAACGACGTCGAGGTCGCCGGCGTGGCGGAAGGGGGACTCGTCGAAACACAGTCACTCTCGGGACAAGCGGCGATCATGGCCCGTTACCTCGGGCAGGTCGCTGTTTATCGCGCGATCGTTCCGCTTGGAAAGCCTCTGGCCAAGCCCGTTGAGTTCGCGAGCACTAACCTCGTCGATATCGCCGCTCTCAAGCAGTGGAAGGCTCTTGGCGTCGTTCCTTCCGAGACCTGCACGGATGCGGAGTTCATCCGTCGCGCCTCGCTCGACGTGATCGGAACCTTGCCGACGGCTGACGAGGTGAAGAAGTTTGTTGCGGACACCGACTCGCAGAAGCGAGACAAATTGGTCGACGCTTTGCTTGAACGACCCGAATACGCTTCCTACTTCGCGATCAAATGGGCGGACATCCTTCGCAACAAACGTGAAGGTAACGCCAAAGCCCAACGCGGTACCTATAGCTTCTACGACTGGATCCGGGAAAACCTGAGCAAGAACGTCCCGTATGACCGGTTCGTTCGCGGCATCCTCGCGGCGAGCGGCACACCCGAGACCACGCCGCCGGTTCAGTGGTATCGACGGATCAAGGCTACTGACGCCTTCGTTGATGACACTGCGCAAGTCTTCCTGGGAATGCGGCTCCAGTGCGCCAAGTGCCACCATCATCCGTTCGAAAAATGGAGCCAGAACGACTATTACGGGTTTGCCGCGTTCTTCGCTCGCGTGGGGCGCAAACCCTCGCTGAATGCCCAGCGGGTTGGCCGCGATGATGAGGTGATTTACACCGCTCGAGCCGGTTCGGTCTCTCACCCCAAAACGGGGCAAGTCATGGCGCCCAAGGGCTTGGGAAGCGAAGTCATGACGATTTCGATGAGGACCGACCCGCGCCAGAAGCTGGTGGACTGGATGGCGGACCCCAAGAACCCGTTCTTCGCCAAGGCCCTCGTAAACCGCTACTGGGCCCACTTCTTCGGCCGAGGGATTGCCGAGCCGCTCGATGACCTTCGCGAAACAAATCCGCCGTCGAACCCGGACCTGCTCGACGGACTGGCGGCCGACTTTGTGAAGAGTGGATACGACCTTAAGCATCTGATCCGAACGATTCTCAAGAGCAAGGTCTACGGTCTCTCGAGCATTCCGAACGAGTACAACTCGCGAGACAAGCAGAGCTTTGCCCGTCATTATCCCAAACGGATGTCTGCCGAGGTTTTGCTGGACGCGATCTCACAAGTCTCGGGTATTCCCACCGACTTCGGGGGATTGCCAGCGGGAACTCGCGCGATCGAGTTGCCCGATGAGAGCGTTGCGTCAAACTTCCTTGATACGTTCGGCCGGCCAAAGCGAGACACCCCCTGCGAATGCGAGCGGGTCACGGACGCGAGCTTGGGGCAGAGCCTGATGTTAATCAACTCGGCCGACGTTCAGAGCAAGCTTGCGGCTGCCGGCAGCCGTGCCGAGACATTGGTAAAGGACCCGCGTCCTGAGACTCAGAAGGTTGAAGAACTCTTCTGGGCCGCCTACGGTCGTTCTCCGGCGAGCGGCGAGACTGCCACGGCACTCGCGCATCTCGCCTCCCATCCGGACCAGAAACGCCAGGCGTACGAGGACCTGATTTGGGCTCTCGTCAACGCCAAGGAGTTTCAGTTCAACGATTGATCACCGCGAGCACGGGACATGAAGTCCCGCGCGGTTTTCGCCCTCCCTCCTAGCCCTCGGCGCGTTGCTCGTGCCCTCTCAAAATGAAGGAGCACCTTGCATGCTGGATCTAATCGGCCAACCGACGACTCGATGCGATGGCTTGAGTCGCCGGTCACTCCTTAAGGCTGGAGTCCTCGGCGCAACCGGGCTCAATTTGGTTGACCTGCTCCGCGCCAAGGCTGCCGCAAGCGCGGTGGGCCAGGCCGGACCACGCGACCTTTCCGTCATCCTGGTCTGGTTGGATGGCGGCCCTCCTCAGCATGAGACCTATGACCCCAAGCCAGACGCTCCTTCGGAATTCCGTGGTCCTCTCAAGGCCATGAACACGAAGGTGCCGGGAATTCAGATCTCCGAACTACTGCCTTACCACGCGCGGCTGATGGATAAGATGTCCATCATTCGATCGATGCACCATAAGAACGGCGATCACTTCGCCGCCGCGCATTGGATGCTCACGGGCTATCTGGGTTCGAACGCCGTTGACCTCGCCGCGCAATATCCTTCGGCCGGCTCGGTGATCGCTAAGGTCAGGGGAGCCAAGGCCCCCGGCATGCCCGCGTACGTGGGATTGCCCAACACCCACTCGGTCGGGCTGGCCCCCGGCTATCACGGGGCGGCCTATCTGGGGGTTGCCTACAACCCGTTCTCCGCTGATGGAGATCCGAATTCCGACGGGTATCAGGTGCCCAACCTCGCGCCCCCCGCCGGAGTTGACCTCTCGCGGTTGGATCGCCGCCAGAACCTTCTGAATGCCTTCGACAACGTTCGCCGAGACGTTGATGCCTCGGGACTGATGGACGGCCTGGATCGGTTCGCCCAAGAAGCCTTCACAATGGTCACCGGACCCGCGGCTCGGGCGGCGTTCGACATTCGCAAGGAGAATCCTCGGCTTCGCGATCGATATGGGAGGCACGTTTGGGGGCAAAGCGCGTTGCTGGCTCGACGTTTGGTCGAGGCTGGCGTGCGGTTCGTGACCTTGACCTATGGCGGGTGGGACTACCACGCCAATATCAATGAAGGGATGCACAACGTCCTGCCCATCCTCGATAACGCCGTCGGGAGCCTGGTTGACGACCTCGACTCGCGAGGGTTGCTCAACACCACCGCCGTCATCGTCATGGGCGAGTTCGGCCGCACCCCTCGAATCAATCAGGGGCTTCCCGGGATCGATCCTCGACCCGGCCGCGACCACTGGGGGGACGTCATGAGCGTGCTGGTCGCCGGAGGCGGATTTGCAGGAGGGCGGATCGTCGGCTCTTCCAATGCGCGTGGGGAAGTGCCCAAGGATCGCCCCGTCTCTCCGCAGGACCTGCTCTATACCCTGTACCGGCAAATGGGTATCGATCCCGAGACGACCTTCCGTAACCGGGCGGGGCGCCCGATCACGATCGGCTCAACGGGACAGACCATCCAGGAACTTTGCTGACCCCGATGGAGAATGGGGCTCATGTGCCCAGGCGGCTCGCACCTTCACTTCCGGAAGGGCGAGCCGTTTTTCGTTGGAGCGATCTCGATTTTTCCTAACGAATGAGATCGACCTGCCGCTGTCAACTTGATCGCTGCCGGGAAATGGGGGACAGTAACGAGGCGAACGAGGGTACTTCGAAGCAGGTGGGTTGTCATTGATCGACAACCTCTTACTAGGTAATGCTTCTGGCATGTCGGTGCGAGGGGGAGGTTCCGGATGCTTCAACTGGGAACGATCACTTACAACATCGCCAAGGACTGGGATCTTCCCACCATTCTGACGCGTCTGGAAGCCCTCGGATATGAAGGGGTCGAGCTTCGAACGACCCATGCCCATAAGGTCGAGGTCGATCTTTCTGCCGACCAACGGCGTGAGGTGAAGAAGCGGTTCGCGGACTCGCCCGTAGAACTCGCCGGCCTGGGAAGCGCCTTCGAGTATCACTCGGCCGATCCCGAGGAGGTCAAGAAGAACATCCTCGGGACCAAAGAGTACGTCCGACTGGCCCACGATATTGGCTCGCCCGGGGTCAAGGTTCGCCCCAACGGTGTTCCTCGGGGCGTGGACCAGGACACCGCCTTCCGACAAATCGGCCGGGCCCTGCATGAAGTCGGGGAAGATGCCGCTGGGTTCGGAGTTGAGATTCGCGTTGAGGTGCACGGCGCCATCACGTCGCTCGTTCCGAACCTCGCCAAGATCATCGAATACGCTGACCACCCTAATGTCTTTGTCTGTTGGAATTCCAATCCCAGCGACGTCGAAAAGGGATCCATCCGCGAGAACTTCGCACTCGTCGCCCCCAAGATTCGCGAGGTCCATCTCCGCGACCTTTTTGATGAAGCCTATCCCTGGAAGGATCTGTTCAGCCTCCTGGTTCAATCTGGCTATAACGGCTACACCCTTGCCGAAATTCCCGCCAGCACCGATCCGGACCGTGTCCTCCGCTACTTCCGCGCGCTCTGGCTCGCTTACCAACCGAAGCCGGCTTCCAGCGATGTTCCCCCTCGAGTTGGCAACTAAGCGAGATCGTCAACCAAGAAGGCACCGCGTGGACCACGTAAGGCGTACGCAATAAGGAGGATCCATGCGCCACGCGGGACATCCAGGGGCCGGTTGGGCGGGGACGTTTCCGTCTGCTTGATGCCGACCGGCCCGAAATCCCCCTTTCCTTAGGGGGAAGCTGTCAAAAGTCGGGTTGATCCCTTCCGCGAATTCCGGAAGATGCCCACGCTATGAAATCCTCGAGCAAGAATTCTCCACGTCTGACGATCGGAGATTTTGGGTCAGCGGGAGATTCTGGCCTCGTGGAGGTGAGTCAGTCGCAGGGACCCTTCGGGAATCGACCCATCGTTTGAGATTTTCCGAAAGCGAATTCGGTCCACATCCAGAGTTGCGTACTCCCTTTCGGCAGGTGGGTCTCCCTTTTCCTCAAATCCTTGGGTGATTGGGAGAAGCAAATGTCGAGCCATCGTGCAGGCTCTCGGGTCCATGCGCATCGGTCCCGAGGGATCGAGAAAAAGCGTCCCCATCTATCCCGTCAGCCCGAAGAACGCTGGCGCGAACTTGGCGCTGCGCTCATACAGCACGGCCGATATGATGAAGCGATCGCTCTTTATCAGCAAGTATTAACGAGCCGGCCTAAGGACGCGGAAATTCATAATGCCCTGGGAATCGCCTGGGGACGATTAGGGCGTACCGGGGAATCGGTTCGCTCCTTCGAGGCCGCGCTGGAAGGAACGCCAAACCATCTCGATGCGCGCTGTAATCTGGGTGTGCTGCTCGTCCGGCTGGGGAAGCTGGACGAAGCTGTCCGGCATTTGCAAGAGGTCCTCCGCTTACGGCCGGACTTCGCGGAGGCGCACAGCAACTTGGGCGCGGTGCTGCGCATGCTCGGAAGGAACGATGAAGCCGCCGAGCATTACCGCGTGGCATTGCGACTGAGGCCCAATTTCCCGGCCGCTTATCACAACCTCGGGAATCTATTGGTCGAGACCGAAGAGTATGACGAGGCTGAGCGATGCTACCGGCTCGCGATCACACTCGACCCCAACTGCGGCGAAATTCATAACGCGTTGGGATTGGTTCTCGCCAAACTCGATCGCAACCTTGAGGCCGAACATGCCTATCTGAGGTCGCTCGAGCTCGCGCCAAACAGCGCGGAAACCGAGAACAACCTTGGTAATACACTGATGGCCTTGGATCGCTTTGAGGAAGCCGCCGAGCGTTTTCTCCGAGCCATTGAAAAGAAGCCGCACTTTGCGGAGCCGCACAACAACCTTGCTCTTCCCCTTATGAAGTTTGGCCGGATGGCGGAAGCGGAAGTCTGCTATCAAAATGCGATCCATCTTGATCCCGAATACGCCCACGCTCACTTCAACCGGGCCATTTGCTGGTTGACCCAGGGGAAATTCGCCGAGGGCTGGGAGGAGTACGAGTGGCGCTGGCGCTGCCGAGGTTCCAGCCTCCCCGCGCTGAAGGGGCCTCAATGGAAGGGGGAGAGCCTCTCGGGGAAGACGATTCTGGTTCACTGCGAACAGGGGCTGGGAGATACCCTTCAGTTTATTCGCTATGCCCCCATGCTCAAGGAGCGCGGGGCCCGGGTGATCGTCGAGTGCCAGCCGTCGCTATTCGCGCTCTTGAGCCGAAGTGCTGGGATCGACCTTCTGTTTCCGAAGGGAGAACCTGTTCCGGACTATGATGTGCACTCTCCTTTGCTGAGTCTTCCTGGGCTTTTTGGAACCAATCTCCAAAGTATCCCAAGCACACTTCCTTACCTGTTCGCCGACCCAGATACCATTCAGCGCTGGCGTTCCACGCTCTCGCTAGAGAGGGGGTTTCGGGTAGGAATTCACTGGCAGGGCTCGCCGCAATACAACGGAGACCGGCAGCGCTCGATTCCCTTGCGGAACTTCGCGCCCATTGCCGAACTACCCGGAATTCAACTCTATAGCCTTCAGAAGAATCTGGGGGTCGAGCAACTCCCCGTATTCACCGAGAGATATCCGGTCATCGACTTGGCGGAACAGCTTGATCGCGACGGCGCGGCCTTTCAGGACACGGCCGCGGCGATGATCAATCTCGACCTAGTGATCACTTCAGACACCTCGATCGCACACCTCGCGGGGGGACTTGGCGTTCCCGTCTGGGTGCCTTTGAGCGTGTCGTGCGACTGGCGCTGGCTTCTCGAACGGGAGGATTCGCCGTGGTATCCCACCATGCGGCTGTTTCGTCAGCGCCGTTTGGGAGAGTGGGAGCCGGTCTTCCATCGCATGGCCGAGCAGCTCGAGTCTCTGCGCAGGCAGGCGGCAAAACGCGACTTGGTCACTGTCCCGATTTCGATCGGTGAGCTTGTGGACAAGATCTCAATTCTTGAGCTCAAGGCCGAGCGTATCGCCGCTGTCGAAAAGCAGCGTAGCGTTCAAACCGAGCTTGAACACCTTCGCACCACGTTTCGTCAGACCGTTGAGAGTTCCGAGTTCATCGTGGCGCTTCAGGCGGAGCTCAAGAGAGTTAATACGCGGCTCTGGGACATTGAGGAGGAGATCAGGCAATGCGACCGTGAAGGCGATTTCGGCCCTCACTTCGTCGCATTGGCCCAGTCAGTTTACCGCCAGAACGATCGTCGGGCCGTGATCAAACGGCAGATCGATGAGCGTTTGGGGTCGCGTTGGGTCGAGGTGAAGTCTTACGCGTGAACTTGCTTACCGCGAGGTCGTGCCCGCTTCTGTGCGGGCGACCTTTGGAAGAGCGGGGGAGGTCTCAGGGAAGGCACCAAAGGCTCGAAGCTTGATGAGGTGAACTCCCCCCGATCGGTTCGCGACGGCGAGCACGCGTCGGACAGGATCAAAGTCCAAGGCCGTCGGACGCGTGTAGCTGAGATTCAAAGCGCCCGCATGCAAGGGAAAACGCCCCAGCGATACATGCGTTTTGGCGTTGTAGAAGACCAGGCTCGATTCACGGGGCAGGGCACAGGCGACCCACTTGGCGTCGTCCGACTTCGAATTGCTGTCTTCCACAAGCACCGCGTTGCTCTCGGCTCCCATTCCCGTGAAGATCATATCGTCGCGCGTCGAAGAGAGGCGAGGAACATGGTCCTCAGCGAGTTCCGCCCGGCCGATGATCTTCGGTTGTGTGGGGTCGAACAGGTCGATCGATGCACATTGATCCGACCCAATCAGAGTGACGGACGCGGCGTGGCCGCTCTTGGAGAGGGAGATTCGCGAAGGGTTGTCCTTGGCGCCGTCAAACTCAAGCCGGCCGACAACCTTGGTGTCTTTCGCTTCGAGATCCACAACCTCGAGCGCCGGCGCAGGTCTCTTCGCGTCGCCTTCCGCCCGGCCTGAGGTCAAGATGTAGGCGAAGCGGCCGTCGGGCGACAGCGCGAGATCGTCTGGATACATTCCCGCGAGATGACGCTGGCCGACGGTCTTTCCCTCGAAGTCGAAAGCTTCCCACCAACCCGGTTGAACGTGCCGGCGGTCGCCAGAGGGGCGCTCGAGCACATAGAGCTTGTCGTGCGAGGCACAAACGGCCACGGGCTTTCCTTCGAGCTCGATGTCTTGAAGCTCGGCGAGCTCAAGCTCATCGGTAACGCGGTAGAGCACCAATCGGTCATATCTTGGGCAGGTCACCGCGACGATCTTGCCGCCGTTCGCGAACGTGATGCGGTCGGCTCGCTGATGACCGGTGGAGACTCTCGCTACCTCCTCAAGTTCAGCCGATCCAACAGTGAGGACGGACTTACGCTGAGAGGACTGGGAGAGGCCGACGACAGCGGCGATTGCCACCATCACCAGAATCACCACGAGGATCCAAGCGGCATGCCCCGCGGGCTGCTCTCGGCTGCGTCGGAACGACACTTTGGGTTCCGTCCCCTCGAAGAGCCTCCCGATGTTTTTCCGGTGTCGGACAAACAGCAAAATGACCAGCGCGATAGTCACGATCGTCATGGCCCGATGTTCTCGATCAAGAGGGTTGCCGACCCTCGCAAGGTAAACGGCCAGGAAGACCAGCCCTCCCAGCATCGACGAGAGCGAGACGTAGCGGCTGATTCGCAAGGAAACGCCGAAACCCACCGCGGCGGAGAGGCTGGCCACCCAGTCGAGGGCGAGCAGGGCTCCGAGGCTGGTTGCGACTCCTTTGCCTCCTCGAAATTTGAGGTAGACCGGGAAGTTGTGCCCGAGAATCGTGGCGAGGGCCGTTATGACTCCAAGGTCATGGAACGGGGTCCCCGAGTGAATGGCCACGGCCTTGGGAAACAAGAAGGTGGGCAAAAACCCCTTCAATAGGTCGAGCGTAAAGACGATCAAGAAGAACCGGAAACCCAGGACTCGGCCGACATTGGTCGCACCGATGTTCCCGGACCCCACGGTGCGAATGTCGATCCCCTTCACGAACCGCGCGACCAGGTAGCCGAACGGCACGGCGCCAATCAGGTAAGCGAGAACCAGGGATAAGATCGCCCAGCCGTTTGCGTTCACTGGTCGCGTCCAATCTTGAGCTTGGCTCCCGCCGGATCTCCGAGGAACGATGCTCGCCGCGACTCGAAGATGTCGTTGGCCGTTGCATAGTCGTCATGCCGGCCGATGTCGAGCCAGTAGCAGGGCTGTTTGAAGCAGTGGACGGGGTTGCCGACTTTACGCATCGATTCCAGCAAGTCCGGCATCAGCAAGGACTGTCCGGGCGCCAGGAAATCCCAGGCCACCGGGTCCAGGATATACACGCCCATGCTGACCTGGAAAGAAAACTCGGGCTTCTCGCGGTAGCCCGCGAGGATGTGCGGGTCGTTGGCAAACTCAAGCACGCCAAAGTCGATCCGGACTTCGCGAGGGTAAGAAGCGATCGTGGCTGCCGCGCCCCGCTCGCAATGGAATTCGTACATCTCGCGATAGTTTAAAGTCGTGAGAATGTCACCGTTGATGACAAGGACCGGCTCTTTCGGGCGTTCGATGAGTGTGAGCCCCCCCGCGGTGCCGAGCGGCGTCGTTTCGCGACGGTACTCGATGCGAGTTCCAAATTTACGGCCGGTGCCGCAAAACGCCTCGATCAACTCCGTGAGATAGCCGGTGATCACGGTGACGTCGCGAAACCCGAACCGAGAAAGCTGTCTGAGGACAACTTCGATGATCGGCATCGGGTCGGCATCCCCCAGCGGCATCAACGGCTTGGGGAACACGTGGGTAAAAGGGCGAAGCCTCGTCCCTTTGCCTCCCGCGAGAATAACAGCCTGCATGACGAATCACTCCCAACGAGCGGCGTTCTTGGTCGATCACTTCTGATATCACAAGGGGACGACAAGCCCGAGGCTCTCGTCCCCTAATGTCTCTGTGCGGAGTCGTGCTGACTTCGAAACATGTGCGGGCCGCGTCGCGTCTTGGATGCGGCGACTTCCTCGAAAACTTTGATGAGACGAGCCACGTGATTGTCGAACGACTGGGCGAGGCCTAGCTCGCGGGCATGCACAGACATCAGCCTGCGAGCCTCGTCGTCGACCATGTGTTCCATCGCGGCCACAATTTCTTGGATCGCGTCGGGGGCCGTAAGGACATAGCCTTCGCGGCCGTCGGTCATTACTTCGCCGGCACCGTTGCACGCGGTCGTGATCACGGGAAGGCCGCACGCGAGGGCCTCGAATACGACGAGCGAGCAGGGGTCGTAGAAGGTCGGCTGCACGAAAAAGTCGCTTGACCAATAGCAGGGGCGAATGTCCGGAACGAAGCCGATCCAATGGACCGTATCCTCGAGCCCGAGTTGGTCGGCGAGCCTGCGGAATGGCCTAACCTTGCCTCCACCGCAGACGAGGAGGTGGATCGGCCTTCCCGAGGGAGACCGGCGCTTCCGTTCCCCGAGCGCGGTGAGAAGGGGCTTCAGTCCCTTCAATGCGAAGTTGTGACCGACAAAGAGCGCGACCAGGTCATTGGGTTCGAGGCCGTGCTCATTGCGAAAGGCGCAACGCGTGGCGCCGGGATTGTCGACCGCGATTCGATCCGTGTCGATCGCGTTCGGGATCACGTGGATTCGGGTACGCGGGACGTGTCGGAAGTGTTGGAGATGTCCCTTCACCATATGACTGACCGCGACCACCTTGGCGTGGCGCTCGGGATCGTACTGCTTGCGCTCGATTGCCTCGTAGACCCAGAATTTCGGGTTGATCATCTTCCCGAAGCGGTAAAGTTGGCGCCGCCAGCCGGCGGGGAATCGCTTGGAGTTGGCCTCAAGGCTTGCGCGTTGAAGTCCCCCCTGCGGGATGATCACGTCGTGGTGCCAGGTGTTGATCAGGCCGAGCGTGCAGTCGTATGAGACCTTCTGAATCGCTTCTTCCGACTTCCGGGCGAAGTTCTTGATTCGTGCGAGGCGGCTTCGACCTGACGTGGGGACGGCGATGTACCGAACTTCCGAGGGGAGCACCCCCTCACGCCAGGATTCGGCGTAGATGTCAACGTGATGCCCCGCCTTTACGAGGCGCTGGCAGAGGTCGACCACATAGGTCTCCGCGCCCCCCTTGGTCGGGTCGATCCTTTGGAAATTCAGTGCTAAACGCATCGCCAGATCCCTCCCTGTCATGGTTTCTGAGGGCGACGAGTCGTCGCCGGGGGCAGAGTTCTCGGCTCACACGGACACTGCCCCTGCGGCACTCGAGAGACACGATCGAAAAACGTCGACCATTTTCGTGATCTTATGAGGAGATCTCACTGGTTGTGTGCGAGATAGCGCGCGGCCTTGAGCTCGATCATTCGCCGATGCCATTTCGCATTCGGCAATTTGAGCCGGCGACGGTAGAGAGTCCAGAAGCGGGCGCGGTCTCGGTCCGTGATTCCGGCGACCCCGTAGGTCGAAAAGAGAAGCTGCGCCAGATCTTTCCACCGCCAGCGGTCCGGCCACAAACGATGCTCGCCGAGCCGATGAAGATCGATCAGCGTCAGCCGCGCCTCGGGGGCGGCATCAAAACGCATGTCGAGATAAAAGTGGCAGAGATACAAGTCTTTGTGGAAAAGCCGAGACTGGTGGAGCTTGGCGACGATGTCGGCCATGGCCCGGATCAGCTCTCGCTTGGTCTTTGGAAATGTTGAGGTGTCCAGCGACTGGAGTAGCTGCGGGACGGCCTCATTTAGGGGAAGGCAACCGGTTAGCTCCGCCACCATGAGGAAACTGGTGAGTGTTCCCCAAGGCCCGATTTGTTCGCCGGCCGCTACAACCTCGGGGACGTCGATTCCCAGGGAGCGGACCCGCTCCAGATGAGCCCACTCGGCCGCGGCCGGGGTGTGCCGCCCCCGCGGGTAGACGATCGCTCCCAGCCTCGCCTTTAGCGAATGTTCGTAGTGCCGCTTCAAATAGACGGAGAGAGGTTCTCCGGCCGACGCGAAAACGACGCGAGCCGTGGATCTCCCTTGCTTGGCGTGGTAGCGGTCGCGCGACTCCAGCGTCATCACTTCGCTACCGATCCCTGCCGGCAGCGCGGAGCGATGGCGTTCAGAGAGCCAGATCCACGACGTTCCCTTCCAGAGTCGATCCCAGAGTGATCCGTAAGTCATTCCTGAATGCCCTCCCATGAGCTGGGACGGCGATAGCGGTAGATTCGTACGCCCCCCTCACTTCCGTGGCGGCGTTCGGGGAACTCGATGACGGGAGTCGCCGCATACGCCAGGACGGCTCGTAAGGTGGCCGCTCGCCGACTCTTGGCCGACAGTTCGCGCGTTCCAACCACGACGTAGGTAAGGTGCGAGTCAGTGAGGGCCTGACGAACATGCCAGTAATCGTAGCTCGGTTTGCCCGAGACAAACGCCGCCCATCCTCGAGTATCGAGCACTGCGTCGGAACTGCCGGCATTCTCTCGCAGCCAGCGCCCCGCGGCCCAGTGTCCCCAACGACTGGCGTGCGACGTCTTCGTCTGCAAATAGCCCCCAGCGATGAGAAGTGCCAGCAGGGCCAGCCCGCCGAGCATGCGAGCGGTGCGCTGGTTCCATTGCCGCTTCTCCGCCAACCGTCGCGCACATATGTACGTCCCGGCCGCCGCCCAGGGGATCGAGGCTGCCACCAGCGTGAGTGTGTGCCGGTCTGAGAGGTAGCCCATCCGCAGGGCGTGTCGGATGAGCACCAGGCTGAAGAGCAGAAGATAGATCGCCACCAGCCGCGGACCTAGCTCAACCTGGTCGGAGGTCGTCGCCTCTTCCTCGCGGCAGACCTGCCGGATGTAGCCGGCCCGAGCGACGCCCCAGAGACCGAAGAAGGCAAAGACGCCGCAGAGTCCTTCAGCCCAGTGAAAGAGGAGCCAGCATGTAGTCGCTCCCAGGTTGGCCGCTTCAGGTTCTTCCGACTCTTCCTTTGGCGAGAAGTCCCAGCGAGAGTCTTTCAATCCGTTGGGAAGCCACTGCTCGACCTTCCGTGTCGAAACAGCCGACGGCCGCATAGCCGCGCCCTTTCGCAAGGCGAGCTTCTCGGAAACTTCCCCTTTAACCAAAGCGTAGGAACCGACCATCACCAGGAAACTAACGGCCAGAGCGGAAAATCGAGGGACAACCCGAGGGATTGCCGTACTCCATTTCCAACGCGATGCGGAAGTGATCAGGACGGCGAACGGGACGATCAAGACCTCAGGCCGGGCCATGTATCCCAGTCCCGCGACAACTCCGCAGGCGGCAGGAGCCCACCAGTCCTCCGAGCGCAGCGAGCGTTCGCCGAGCGCCAGCGCAGTGATTGCCGCGCAAAGCGCAACGCTGTCACTGAGGGTGTCGTGCCCCACCGCGGCAGGAAGCGGCAGCAGAATATAAATGAGAACCGCCACAACTCCGACTCTTCGGTCGAAGAGGGATCGGGTCAGAAAATAAAGAGGAACCAGGAGCAGCACCGAGAAGAAGCTGGCCACGGCCTGAGCGGCGATCCGCCAGGTATCTGGGCCATGTCCAAGCAAGGCCCCGACCAGGGGTTCTACGAGTGCGACGAGCGCGGGGTAAAGTGGATGCTGGTCCGAACCTCGGACAACGTCACCCCAAGGTTGGTCCTGGAAGTGGTGGGCGGTCCGAAGAAACTTCAAACCATCCTGGGCGGGCAGAAGCGTTCGCTTGATCGCGAAGACATGCGAAGCCACCGCCAGCATGACCAGGGCGAGCAACAGGCGGCGGACGGTCATCGAGCGAGTTCCTCCCTGAACCCGTGAGCGGCGCATTTCCTCGACCGCGGGCCGAATGATACGTCCCACCAATTATGCGGTCAATGGCAACCGATGACGTGCCAACTCGGCTTCCCAGAGGTCTGAAAGGCTTTGCTCCCAAGGGATTTCCGGCCGCCAACCCGTGTCCTTGATGATGCGGCTGATGTCTGCGCGAGAGTCGACGAGCTTGGGCCGGAATGCGAGGTCGTCACTCACCTTCACCTCAACCTTCCGGCCGCAACGAGCGATCATGTACTCAAGCCCTTCCCTGATGGTGTGGGAGTCGCCCGTGCCTACATGGTAGACCGTCTTAGCCTGGCCATGATCCGCAAGAGCAATCAGCGCTCGAGCTACGTCGCGCACGTCAACAAAGTCACGGCGCACATCCAGATCCTGAACATCCATTCGCGTCGTTGCCGGACTGACGAGGCGCCTGGCGAAACTGCCGAGAGCCTGGGTTTCCGCAATGCCCGGACCGACGGGGTTAAAGACCCGTGCACTCATCACTTCGATAGGTGAACGTGCAATAATACCCGCCAGCGTGCCCAACCATTTGCTCATGCCATAGGCATTTACCGGCTGGCACGGATAGTCTTCGCTCACCGGGAGCTCTTCGACGGGCACCATCCCTAGCTCTGCTGCCGATCCCGCCTGCACAACGCGCACGGGCCTTCCTTGCTCGTGCAGAATGTCGAGCAACAGGCTGATGGGAACGGTATTACCCGCGAAGAACTCCTCCGGAGAGCCCGGTGGCGTCTTCCCCGCGAGATGGATCACCACATCAGGATGCACCTCTTGTAGCAGGTTTCGGATACTGACGGACTGGGTGAGATCCACCGCGCGAAAGTCTTGAGCGGAGCAAGCATGTGGACGATTCCGGCCGCATTGAACGATTTGCAGCCCGGACCGATCCTCTTGCTGAAGAATGTTTATGAGATGTCGACCCAGGAAGCCGGAAGCGCCTGTGATTAGCCAGACCGCCATGGCGTTCTCCCGATTCAGGTTTTCGCTTGCTTCCGTCATGAGCCTTCTACGTCGTTGGGGAATCTGAAACCCATTGGCCTTGGACTTTGCCGTTGAGACGATCGTGCGAGGCATACGAAGAAAGAACGGTTTACCGCGGCAGCGCCTTGTTCCCCAGCAAGAGCTCACGCTCCGGCCTTTTGACCAGGATCGAAGGAACTTTACTTATAGGAAGCGGCGAGCGGCCTGGTAGACAGTCTCAGGTAAGAGTTCCCGCATGCAACGGTGATGGCCGAGAGGACATTCGGGGCGCTGGCAAGGACCGCAAGGAACGGGGCGGTAGAGATGGAGCGCATGAGGATGATAGGTGCGCGTCCAGGCGATGTTCGTTGGTCCGAACAGACTGAGCACGGGGACCTTGAATGCGGCCGCGAAGTGGCGAGGGCCTGAGTCGGTGGTAATGAGGAGCGACGCCCGCCGAACGCTGGCCTTGCTCAAGCCAATGCTCAAAGGTTGGTTCGCGAGACTCACGACGTGGGGATGATCGGCCTGGGCAACGATTGCGTTCGCCGCCTCACGTTCACTAGGCCCGCAGATCACCAGCACGCCGACTTCGGGATCCTGCGCAAGCTGCTTGGCGAGCTTCGCGAAATATTCCACCGGCCAGCTCTTCGCAGGGCCGAAAGCGCCCCCGGTGTTAAGGCAGACAACCTGCGATCGATCATTCAGGTTGAGTTCTTCCCACGCTCGATCCGCGGCCGACTCATCCTCGGGTGTCGTAAAAAGCTCGAGCCGGACGGAGTCCACAGAGCAGCCGAGGGCCCGGACAATATCCAGGTAAGAGTCGACGATCGGGGAGGGGAGGCGCTTTCCTCTTCGATTGCGAGGTGAGGCCAGAGACTTCGTCAGGAGAATCCCTCGGCCTCCCTGCCCGTAACCTATCCGGCTGGGGATTCCGCTCAGCCATGCCATGAGGGCTGAGCGGTACGAGTTGGGAAAGAGGACAACGAGGTCGGCTCGCTCGCGACGGAGTCGTTGTATGACTCCCCACATTCGCTGGCCGCGATCCTTCGACTTGGGGCTGAAATGAACAACCTCGTCGAACCAGGGAGAGCCGTTCAACGTCGGAGCCACATGGGGCTTGATGACGGCGAGTATTTTCGCATCCGGATAGGCGTGCCGGAGCACCCGGATTGCCGGGGTGGCCATCACGGTGTCGCCGATCAGGTTGGGGCAGAAGACGACGATTTTCACAAGGGGAGCCCGATCATCCATGAGGGCCGGAGTCACTCTTCAGAGCACGCCCGTCCTGCAATCGTCACTTCGAGGGGCGGATCAGCGGAGCGAGAACAGCTTCCAACTCCTCTTCTCCACTCATCATTTCGAGGCCAATCCGCAAGAAACGGAGAGGGATTGAGCCCAAGGTCATGGCGCGGAGCTTCACCGAATCTTTCTGAGTGGTCAAGACCAGATCAGCCTTTTGCATTCTGGCCCAGGAGGTCAGATCTACGACATCGGCCGCATCGTAGGGGTGATGATCCCGGAAGGTTCTGAAGTCCAGGAGCCTGGGGCAGATAGGCTCGAGCGTCCGCTGAAAACCCTTGGGATTTCCAATCCCGCAGAAGGCCACTACGGCCTTGGGGGCGAGATCTTCGATCGGCGAGCTCTCCCCGTCGGCGCCGGTGATCGCGATCGGAGCGTGCCTTGCCTCAACCCAGACGAGCTTGCCGGCCCTTCGTTCCGCTTCCTTACGGATACGTGAGCGAGTTTCGCCATCGACCAGGTCGGCGCGGCTAAGCACGGTCACGGTCGCTCTGCGCAGAGAGCGGACCGGCTCTCGGAGAAGCCCGCGCGGGAAGATCCGATCCAGGCCGAAGGGATCGAGCGCATCGAGCAACACAATATCGACGTCGCGCGCCAGGCGGCGATGCTGGAAACCGTCGTCGAGGACGAGGATCTCGGACTCGAGTTCTTCCTGAGCTCGCCTCGCCAGATCGGCGCGATCAGGCCCTTGAAGATGCGGGACGTCCAGCAAGTTCTCTTCGAGGACCAGCGCCTCGTCGTTGACCCCTTGCTTTTGCCCGTAGCCGCGGCTCAGGATTGCCACTCTGAGTTGGCGCGTACGAAACCAGCGGGCAATCCACTCGACCATGGGGGTTTTACCAGTCCCCCCAAGCGTCAGGTTGCCGACGGAGACGACGGGAATCTCGGCTCGATGGACGGGACGGCGGCCGGAGTCGTAAGCCGCGTTGCGATAGGCGGCTCCGACTCCATAGCCCAGACCGGCGACGGATAACGCCGCGCGAGCAAGAAAGGCCGCCGGCCCTCGCGTCTCACCTCGGATGAGGCGAAGGTAGGCGGCCTCGTCGAATCGCTTGAGAAACCCGCTCACGCGTCCATGGCGCGGATGATCGCCTTGGCCATGTCGAGCGTCCCGACGGCCGAGGAGTCGTCGCGATGCGGCTTCATGTCGTAGGTGACGTCCTTGCCTTCCTTGATAACCTTGGCCACGCCGGCCTCAAGCCGCTTGGCAGCTTCCGTCTCCCCCAGGTGCTCGAGCATGAGCACACCCGAGAGAATGAGGGCAGTCGGGTTCATCTTCCACTGCCCTTTGTATTTGGGCGCGGAGCCGTGCGTTGCCTCGAAGACGGCGCCCGACTCACCGATGTTCGCGCCCGGCGCCACACCAAGGCCGCCCACCAGGCCGGCTCCGAGGTCGGAGATGATGTCACCGTACAGGTTCGGAAGGACGAGCACGTCGTACAGCTCGGGCTTCTGCACGAGCTGCATGCACATGTTGTCGACGATGCGATCCTCGAACTCGATGTCCGGGTATTCCTTGGCGACTTCGCGGCTCACTTCGAGGAAGAGACCGTCGGAATACTTGAGAATGTTCGCTTTGTGCACGGAAGTTACCTTCTTCCGGCCATGTTTGCGCGCATACTCAAAAGCGTACTTCACGATTCGGCGCGTGCCGGTGATCGAGATCGGCTTGATCGAGATGCCCGAGTCAGGCCGGATGGTCTTGCCGTTCAACCGCTTGATGTCGGAGATCAGCTCCGAGGTTTCGGGCTTGCCCTGCTCGAATTCACAACCGAGGTAGAGGTCTTCGGTATTCTCGCGAACGATGACGATGTCGACCTTGGTGTTCGAGAAGTAGGTTCGCACCCCCTGGAACTGCTTGCAGGGGCGAACGCAGGCGTAGAGGTCGAGTGCCTGGCGGAGGTAAACGTTCACGCTTCGGAAGCCAGTTCCGACGGGCGTGGTGATCGGCGCCTTGAGGGCAACCTTCGTGCGGCGGCAGGATTCGATGACACTGTCGGGAACGGGGGTCCCGACCTTCGCCATGATGTCAACACCCGCTTCCTGCACGTCCCAGTCGATCTTTACGCCTGTGGCGTCGATGCATTGGCGAGTGGCTTCTGCCAGTTCAGGACCGACACCATCACCAGGAATGAGCGTGACTTGATACGACATCGCGAAACGATCTCCCACCGTCCGGTCGCGAACCTGTGCCGAGGCTTCATTCGCTGCGAGTTGCGCGTTGCGGTCACAGATCCCGATCGATAAATTGATTGCAAAGCCAAGATGCTCAAGCTACTCGCCCTGTCTTGCCCCGTCAAGCTGCGATCGGTTGGGCCGGCGACTCGTTGAGATGCTTACCTGTGGAGTTCCGTTGATGCTTTGCTCGCCTCAACCTCCTGCCCCTCTGGTTGAGGGATGGATGGCTCGTCACCGCGATCCCGCTAGCTTCGTCCTCCATATGATTGGAATCCCTCCGACCGTTCTTGGGGTTCTATTGATTCCTGTTTATGTTTGGTTGGTGTCCCTCCCCATCTTTCTCTTCGCGCTGGCACTTTTCGTCGGTGGATACCTGATCCAATTCCTCGGACATGCCATCGACGGCACCGATCCGGGCGAGATCATTTTGCTCAAGCGAAAGCTCGGTTGGTCTTACGTGGAGATTGCGCCTTCGCCTAACTCACGTCGAGGCGTCGCTTAGCGTAGAATTTTCCGGTTCTACCCTTTTTCTGGTCCCTATAATCAGGAAGCTTGCACCAAACTGCGTCCCGTTCGGAAGGACGGGTCGGGGGCCAGATCTCCAGACTCGGGCTGCGCGAGTTTGACCTAGGACGAATCTGTCAAATTCCGTAGAATCCTCCCAATCGCTTCAAGACGCACTTCCGGCTCAACCGATACCAGTAGACAGGACGATCGGTCGAACTCTCGATGATCGGAGGTTCTGCTCCGAACCGAGTTCGTTCGTTCTGGGTGCAGATAGCCTTAGCCAACGGGACTTTCCCCGACTGGTTTTGGTTTTGTCACATTGCGGTGTTGAAGACCCGTGCGGTTCGGACGTATGGAAGCGACCGGCCGCCACCGCGTTCTGAGAGACAGGCGAGTTTGCTGAAATTCAGCGGCCAAACCTGGATCTCAACCCGGACCCCCTCTCGTCACATGGCGAATATTGTCAAGGACGGCCTGGCCATGCGATTGATGCGAATCAAGAACCAGCTCGCTCATGCAGCGGTAGTGGTCGCGGCTTGGTCCGCTTCCGCGGGCTGTCAGCGGCTACCCTACATTGACCAATCGAAGGCCGTGCCCCACGAGAATATGGGGACGATCGCTCAGGAGGATAAGGAGGTTACCCAGGCACAGTTTCTGAGCAGTTCGCTCTCGATGCCGATGCCAAAGGTAGCCAAACCTCGCACGACCAACGATCCTGAAGCGCAAGAGATCTGGGAACTCACGCTTCAAGACGCGATCCGTATCGGCCTCGACAACTCTGAAGTCGTCCGCGTGATCGCCCTTGGTGCCCAGGGTATCCCGGTCGGTGGCTTCGAACCCCAGCCTCTCAATAACGGTGCCGGCGGCGGTATCTCGAGCTCACTCGGTGCCGCTCCTCTTCAAACCGTTTACGACCCGGCCATTCAAGAAACACAGATTGCTCAGGCCCTCTCGGTCTTCGACACCGCCTTCACCACCAGCTTGCTCTGGGGACACAACGTCTCCCCGGTCAATAGCGGCGGTAACGTCGGTGTGTTCACCTCGGGTGCCAAGTATCCGTTCCTCTTCGTGCAGGATACGGCGGCCTTCCAGACAGGCGTGCAGAAACGCACTGCGACGGGTGCGACACTCGGTGTAACGCATAACATTCAGTATGCTTATACAAACAGTGTTAACAATGTCTATCCCTCTGCTTACACGACGAATACGCAGCTGTCTTTGACTCAGCCTTTGTTGGGTAGCGCACCTTTGCCTGGTGCGGCGGCGGGCAACCCCGTCGGTCTTGAAGCCAACCGCGCACCGATCGTGCTGGCACGTATCAATGCCGATGCGGCGGTCTGGAAGTTCAAAGCCGAAATCATGGCCCACGTCCGCTCGATCGAACAGCAGTACTGGAGCCTTTCACAGCAGCACGTGCAGTTGTGGAGCAGTGAAAAGGCCGTCGAGCTGGCAGAAGAAATCAAGCGTCGTGAAGAGTCGGAACTCGAGGTCGGACGAGGAACCGTGGCCGACGTCGCCGAGGCGACTCAGCGGCTCGAGCAGTTCCGGCTTGACCTGGTTACGAAGACGTCGGACGTGATCACGACCGAACGTCAGCTACGCAACATCCTGGGTCTGCCGCCGGCGGACAGCCGCCGTATCTTGCCGGTCACGGCTCCGAGCGAAGCGAGGCTTCAGCCCGACTGGGATGCGAGTGTTGCTCAAATGCTCACCTTCCAGCCTGACATCGTTACCCAGCAGCTTACCGTTCGTATCGCCGAACTTCAGCTCCTGACGGCCAGAAACCAACTCTTGCCCGTCTTGAACTTGAACGCCTTGTACCAGCTCAACGGCCTAGGCCACCAGCTTGACACGGCGGAAGCGGTGATGACCGGTAAGTCGATTCCCGCCCTTGACGCTCGCGTCCTCACCAGACAGCGGCTCTCAGGTGTGAACGTGGGAACCGGCATGTATAACAACTTCCAGACATGGCAGGTCGGCTTCTCCTTCCAGATGCCTCTCGGTATGCGAGCACCATTGGCCGGCGTCCGTGCCTCGCAGTACACGCTGCTCAAGCAGCGAGCCTACCTCCAGCAGATGGTTCACCAGACGCTCCACTCCCTGGCTCGTTTCTTCCTGGAAGTGGATGCGAACTACAAGCAGTTCAAGACGGCCCAACGCTTGAGAGCGGCTGCCGCTCAGCGTCTTGAAGCTCAGCGAGCGTTCTACGAAGAAGGCCGTATCACGATCGACCGTTACCTCGATGCGGTGAGTCAGTACGCGAGTGCGGTTGCCCAGGAAGCTCAGTTCAAGACCACGTACAACATCTCGATTGTCGCTCTTGAAGAAGCCAAGGGAACACTTCTCGCTTACGACAACATCGCGGTTGCCGAAGGGCCTCACCCGCAGAAGGCCTACATCCAGGCTCGCGACCAGCAAGAAGCTCACCGACGTCTGCCCATCGGGCATCATGACGGTGACTATCACCCGCGTCCCATCACCGGCACGCCGAACATCGATCCGCTGCCGCCGCAGGCTCCGCCTGAGAGCGGCCCCGACGGACCGAAGCCCGCTCTGCCGGCCCCGATCGGCCCGCTTGGTCCGCCCCCGATGCTGTCGCCCCCGGCCCAGCCGGCTGGTGAGCCGCCCATCTTGTCTCGGGCCAACCCGCCGAAGGGGCCTGAAGCCAACGTGATCCCGGTCTCGACCTCACCGGCGGAAGCGGCACCTCGAAACGCTCAGGGAACCTCAGATGCGGCTGATGTTCCTCCCCTCCCTGAGTCCATCGAACTGCCACCGCTACCCAAGTAAAGCGATCTTCGCTCGACAAGCCTGAAAGTACAAAAGGGCCGGCCATCCTTTCACGAGGGTGGGCCGGCCCTTGCAGTTTTGGCGCTTTGAAGTTAGGACTTTTGTTAGATAAGTTTCGATCTCGCAGAGTCAGGCGGCCCCCCCCTGAGATCGGCAAACTCGCAAGTTCCAGAAGAGACTTGACAATTGCTGATTATCTCGATCGAATCGATCGAAATTCCTGCTGTCTCTCCATGCCGTTGTGAATCCTCGATGTTCAACCCGTACAGCCCGATTCCTTGAGACCGAAAGGTGCAAACGATGGCAGCGTCCCACGGTTCTTGCGGAGGAAGCAGGCGTCGGTTTCTGAAAGCAGCCGCAGCCGTTGGCCCGGCTCTCGCATCGGCGGAGGCGGTTCTGGCCGCGCCGGCGTCTCTTCCCAAGGTCAAGCTTGGAAAGACCGGGCAAGAGGTGAGCCGGCTTGGCATGGGCACAAGCTGGGATGTTGATCCTTCCTTCGTGCAAAGAATGCTCGCCGCGGGCATCAGGTACATCGACACTTCCGAGAGCTACGAGCAAGGCAGGTCGGAGCAGCGGATTGGCGAGGTGCTTGAACGGACCAAGCTGCGCAAGGATGTCTATCTCGTCACCAAGAACTCGAGTTACCGGAAGGCCAGCGGGCCTGGGGCGGTCAAGCTCTTCGAGACTCACCTCAACCAGAGCCTCGAGCGGCTGAGAACTGACTACGTTGACAGCTACTACCTGCACGGGTTGACCGGCGAGCAGATTCCCTTGCTCTTCGACCCGAGCGTGAAGGCGGCCTTCCAGAAGCTCAAGGATGCCGGCAAGATCCGCTTCGCGGGGCTGAGCTGTCACGACAAGCGTTTGGTCGAAGTGGTTGAAGCCGCGGCCAAGTGCGGCTGGATCGACCAGATCATGATCCAGTACAACTTCCGGACGATGAACGCCGACGCGATCCGCGCGGCGGTCGACAAGGCCTCGGCCGCGAACCTGGGCCTGGTTGCCATGAAGACGCAGGGGGGAGCCGAGGCGTTCAAGGAGAAGGAAGAAGGGCTTCCCACATTTGACGGCTTCGTGGCCAAGGGATTCAAGAAGCAACAAGCCGCGATCAAGACCGTGCTGAGCGACCAGCGGTTCCAGGTGGTCGTCAGCGAGATGACCAATATGGACATGCTTCGCGACAACTCGGAGGCTGTCCGCGATCCGTTGACCAAGAAGGAAGCCCGACTGCTCGAAGAGCACCGTCAAAAGACGGCCAACATGTACTGCCATGGCTGCGGCCACCTCTGTGAGTCTGCCGCTCGTGGCGTGCCCGTGGCCACCGTGCTTCGCTACCTGCGTTACTACTCCGTTTACGGTAAGCGTCAGGAAGCCCGTGCCCTCTACCAGGCGCTGCCTCCCGAGGCTCGAGACCTCGCCACCGCCGATCTTGCGGCGGCAGAGGCTTCTTGCCCGCACGGCTTGCCGGTAGCCCAGTTGGTGCAGATCGCCGATCGCCGCCTGTCGTAATCGTACGAAAAGCCAAAGAGTCCGCCGGGTGCCATGACACTCGGCGGACTCTTTATTTGATGATCTTATCGAGTTGTATTCACTCGCCGGGCCAAGGTCTGGCAGCTCTCTCAGCCTATTCTTCCTCGGCATCTTCGTCTGTGCGAGTTTCACTTGGTTGCGGCTGCGGCCTGGACGGAATTGTGTAGGAACCGTCCGCCCACCGCCCCAGGTCGATCAGGCGGCAACGCTCGGAACAGAACGGAAATCCGGGCAAGTCATCGATTGCCTGGATCTCATAGCTCTTCGAGCAGATGGGACAGCGGCCTCGAATCATTTAAGTCGTGCCGTTTGAAGAGGGTTTGGACGCCTCCGACTTGGCCGGGCTTGAAGATTCCGCCGGCTTGCTCGAAGACGAGCTGTCGCTTGGCTTGTCAGCGGCCGCGCGTTGTTTGTACGACTCGCTCCGGTAGTCGGTCTGGTAGAACCCCGACCCTTTGAACAGGATCGCGGCCCCCGCGCCGATCTTGCGGCGGAGCTTGGCCTCGTGGCAGGAGGGGCAGATGGTCTGGGCGTCTGCCTTGATGGACTCGAATGCCTCGAACTCGTGGCCGCAGGCATCGCAGATATAATCATACGTCGGCATGAGTTGTCGCCTCGTTTGTCGCTAGCGTCAAGATTGCGTGGGCTTGACCGAGACCGCAACCTTGGTCGGGCGCAGCACACGATCTCGGATTCGATAGCCCTTGCTCAGTTCCGCGATGACGGTCCCTTCAGGATGCTCTGCGCTCGGCTGCTGAACGAGTGCCTCGTGCTCGTTGGGGTCGAATGGCACGCCCAGAGCGGAGATGGGCTCAACGCCGTGCTTCGCGAGGGTCGCAAGCAGTTGCTTGTGGACCATATCGAGCCCCGCGCTGATGCCTTCCACGCCGGACGCCCGCAGGGCCTCGGTCGCCCGATCCAGGTTGTCGATCCCGTCGAGCAGGTCTTTGGCGAGTGACCCAACCGCGTAAACGCGGTCGGTTTCGGCCTGGGCCTTGGCTCGCTTCTGGTAATTCGCGAACTCAGCGCGGGTTCGGAGCAGTTGGTCTAGGTATTCATCCCGCTGCCGTAAGACCTGAGTCGGATCGTTGGCGGACGGATTCTGGGACGGGTTGGTATGTTCTTGATTGCCGACGTGATTCTCGGTCGGGTGAGTTGCGTCGCTCATGGCCTCGTCGTCCTTCCTCGTCATCCTTACCAATGGATTTTATGCGAAAGCCCGCTCAAGCGGCTCAGGAGTGGTCCGCATCGCTGGGTTCGGCTTCTTCCGTGAAATAGTCGCGGAGTTTCTCGAAGAAGCTCTTCCGTTTCGGACTCACGTCCTCATGTTCGATTTCAGCCAGCTCGCGGAGCAATTCCTCTTGGCGGACGCTCAACTTGCGGGGCGTCTCCACGATCACTTCGATCAGGAGGTCACCACGTCCGCGGCCGCTGATATCCGGCATACCTCGTGCCTTGAGACGAAGAACATCGCCGCTTTGTGTGCCTGCCGGCACGTGAAGCCGGTCGGGGCCGTCGAGAGTTGGCACTTCAACGTCGGCTCCGAGGGCTGCCTGCGGGAAGCTGATAGGGACCTGGCAGAGCAGGTCATTGCGGTTGCGTTCGAAGAACGGGTGCTTGCGTACGACGATCTGGATGCGTAGGTTGCCTCGGGGCGCTCCCGGATCACCCGGTTCTCCCTGGCCGCGGAGCTGGAGCCACATCCCGTTTTCAACACCGGGCGGAACGTCAACCTTCAAGTGTGCGACCGAAGGGACGCGTCCGGAGCCACGGCAGCTTGGGCAGGGGTCCATGACCCGAACCCCTTCGCCGCCGCACGCGGGACAGGTTGAGGCGACCTGGAAGAAACCACGGGACTGGACGACCTGCCCCTGGCCGCCGCAATAGTTGCAGGTCGTGGCGACCGTCCCCTTGCGAGCCCCTGAACCCTTGCACTCACCGCACGACTCTTGGCGGCTGACGTCGATGGCCTTGGTGGTGCCGCGAGCCGCCTCTTCGAGCTCGATCTCGAGCTTGTAGAGGAGATCCTGGCCGGGCCGGGGACCCCGCCGCCGTTGACCGAACAGGTCGCCAAAGAGCCCGCCGCCGAAGATGTCGCTGAATGCCGACATGATGTCATCGGCATTCCGGAAGTCGTGGACTCCCGCACCCTCTAGACCCGCATGGCCGTAGCGATCATACCGTTGTCGCTTGGCTTGATCGGAAAGGACCTCGTAAGCCTCGGCCCCCTCCTTGAAACGCTTCTCTGCTTCAGCGTCCCCCGGGTTCTTGTCGGGATGGTTCTTGAGAGCCAGTTGCCGATAGGCTTTCTTGATCTCTTCTGGCGATGCATCACGTTTTACGGAAAGGACTTCGTAATAATCACGCTTCGTAGTGGCCATCGGCATGGCGTCTCGCGCAGGTCGTGGGATCGTGCGATTTTCAGCGAGTCGATGATATCATATCTCGCCAAAGTGTGACACGGGACCCGAGCCGACCGGCCTCCTCTAGAAATGATGACTTTGGATGAAATTCAAGCGTGTTCGTGCTGTAGAAACGTCTTTTGAGCGGAAAGATCGTGGAAGCCGAACTGTCTTCAACGAGCTGATGTGTGATGCGTTATGGAAACGGCCGGAGCCGGCGTGACGCCAGGCCCCGGCCGTTTGTGCGAAACGATTTTAGCGAACAGACCCTTCCACTCGCTGGGCGTTCTCTTTCTCGTCTTCCTTGATGTTGGTGATCATGGCTTCGGTGGTCAGCATCAAGGCCGCGATCGACGCTGCGTTCTGCAGGGCCGAACGGGTGACCTTGGTCGGATCCACAATGCCGGCCTTGAACATGTCGACGTACTCGCCGGTGTTCGCGTTGAAGCCGGTCGAGCCCTGGTGCGACTTGACCTCGTCGGCAACGACCGCGCCATCGTGACCGGAGTTGCTCGCGATGTGGCGGATCGGCTCTTCGAGGGCTCGCAGGATGATTCCCGAGCCGAGCTTTTCGTCACCGGTGAGGGTCTCGTGGAGCTTTTCCACGGCCGGAATCACGCGGATGAGGGCCGTGCCGCCGCCGGGAACGATCCCTTCCTCGGCCGCAGCGCGGGTGGCGTGAAGGGCGTCTTCGACGCGAGCCTTCGTTTCCTTCATGGCGGCTTCGGTCGCGGCGCCGACGTTGATCAAGGCAACGCCCCCGGAGAGCTTGGCGAGCCGCTCCTGGAACTTCTCCTTGTCGTATTCGCTCTCGGTCTCTTCGATCTGGCGGCGAAGCTGGTCGATTCGCTTCTGGATGTCGGCCTTCTTGCCGGCACCCTGGATCAAGGTGGTGCTGTCCTTATTCACCTTGACCTGCTTGGCCTTGCCGAGATCCTTGAGCGTGAGGTTCTCGAGCTTGAGGCCCAAGTCCTCGCTGATGACCGTGCCGCCGGTCAGGATCGCCATGTCGCCAAGCATGGCCTTGCGGCGGTCGCCGAAGCCGGGGGCCTTGACCGCGGCGATGTTCAGGACGCCACGCAGCTTGTTGACCACCAAGGTGGCCAGGGCTTCGCCGTCGACATCTTCCGCGATGATCAAGAGCGGCTTGCCGGACTGAGCGACCTTCTCGAGCAGGGGAATCAGTTCGCGCAGGCTGCTGATCTTCTTTTCATAAAGCAAGATCAGAGCATCGTCGAAGATCACTTCCATCGTCGTCGGGCTTGTGACGAAGTAAGGGGAGAGGTACCCCTTGTCGAACTGCATGCCCTCGACGAAGTCGAGCGTCGTGACGGCGGTCTTCCCTTCCTCGACAGTGATGACACCATCGCGGCCGACTCGCTCCACGGCATCGGCAAGCATGTCGCCGATGGTCGGGTCGTTATTGGCGGAAATCGTGCCGACCTGAGCAATTTCCTCTTTCTTGGAAACGGCCCGTGAGATCTTCTCGCGGAGTTCGGTCACACCGGCTTCCACGGCCTTTTCGATCCCGCGGCGGACGGCGGTGGGGTTGGCCCCCGAGGTGATGTTCCGGAGCCCTTCGCGGAAGATCGCGCGGGCCAGGATGGTGGCCGTGGTCGTGCCGTCGCCGGCGACGTCGGAGGTCTTCGACGCCACGACGTTGACGAGCTTGGCACCCATATTCTCAAACGGGTCGGCCAACTCGATTTCCTTGGAGACGGTCACGCCGTCCTTGGTCACCGTGGGGCCGCCGAACGACTTGCTCAAGATGACGTTCCGCCCGGTTGGCCCGAGCGTGGTGCCCACGGCGTGGGCGAGAATGTCGACGCCTTCCAGCATCTTGCGACGCGCGGCGTCAGAGAAAAGCAGTTGCTTTGCCACGAGAACTCCCCCTACTGCGGGATGCGGTGTGCTGTACGCGGTATGACGGCGAAGTCGGAATCTCTTGGGCGTTGAGAACCGCGGGGCCGACGGCAGCGTTCGCCCAGCCCCGGGTCCTGAGCTTCGGGGCGATTACTTGACGATCTTCGCCAAGATGTCAGATTCGCGAAGGATCTTGATCTCTTCGCCGTCCACCTTGATCTCGGTGCCCGAGTACTTGCCGAAGAGGATCTCATCTCCCTCGGCGACACCAATCGGGGCTCGCTCACCCGAGTCGAGAAGCTTGCCTGGGCCAACGGCGACAACGCGGCCGCGCTGGGGCTTCTCTTTGGCGGTGTCCGGAAGCACGATGCCTCCCGCGGTCTTCTCTTCGGCTTCAATCTGCTGGATCACGACGCGGTCTTCGAGAGGGCGAATCTTGATCTTGGCCATCGGAGCAGTCCTTATCTCTTTTCAGAACAGTCCCTATAGCGAGGAGACTGATCGACAGGTGAGGAAACGAAACCCATTGAAGAAGAAGTCGAGCAGAGCGAGCCGTAATCGGCTTACATCATGCCCATTCCGCCCATGCCACCCATTCCGCCCATGCCACCCATACCCGGGCCATGGTCGTCGTGATGACCGGCAGCTTCAGCCTTCTTCTTGGGCTCGACGATAATGGCTTCGGTGGTCAGCAGCAGCCCCGCGACAGAGGCGGCGTTCTGCAGAGCCGAACGCGTCACCTTGGTGGGGTCAACGATACCCGCCGCGAACATGTCGCCCCAGGTGCCGGCCTCGGCGTTGTAGCCGTAGTGGGCTTCCTTGGACTTCTGGATCTTGTTGACGACCACCGATCCGTCGATACCGGCGTTCTCGGCGATCGAGCGGGCGGGCTGCTCCAACGCGCGACGGATGATCGCAACGCCGAGGGCCTCGTCTCCCTTGAGCTCCACGCTGTCCAAGGCCTTGGCAGCGCGAATCAAGGCGGTTCCACCGCCGGGGACCACCCCTTCTTCAATCGCGGCGCGAGTGGCGTGCAGCGCGTCTTCGACCAGAGCTTTGCGCTCTTTCATTTCGGTCTCGGTCGCGGCACCCACGTTGATCTGGGCCACACCGCCGGCGAGCTTGGCGAGTCGCTCCTGGAGCTTCTCGCGGTCATACTCGCTATCGGTCTGGGTGATCTCGCGACGGATCAACTCGGTCCGCCCCTTGATTTCGTCGGCGGTTCCGGCGCCCTCAACGATCGTGGTGTTCTCGCTCGAGATCGTGACCTTGCGGGCCCGGCCGAGGTCGGTCAGTTGAACGCTCTCGAGCTCGATGCCGAGATCCTTGAAGATCGCCTTGCCACCGGTGAGGACGGCAATGTCGCCGAGCATGGCCTTGCGGCGATCGCCGTAGCCGGGGGCCTTCACGGCGGCAACCTTGAGAATGCCGCGGAGCTTGTTGACCACCAGGGTCGCAAGAGCTTCGCCTTCGACATCCTCAGCGATGATCAGCAGCGGCTTGTTGGCGCGAGCGATCAGCTCCAACAAGGGGATCAGCTTTTGGGGCGAGCCGATCTTCTCTTCGTAGATGAGCAAGAAGGTGTCGTCGAGGACAACTTCCATGCGATCCTGGTCGGTCACGAAGTGCGGGGAGAGGTAGCCGCGATCGAACTGCATCCCCTCGACAACGTCAACGCTCGTCTCGTTGCCCTTGCCTTCTTCGACCGTGATCACACCGTCGGTGCCGACCTTCTCGAAGGCATCAGCCAGCTTCTCGCCGATCACCTTGTCATTGTTCGAGGCGATCGCGGCGACCTCGGTGATCTCCTTCTTGCCGGAGACCTTCTTCGACTGCCCCTTGACGTGCTCAACAACGGCGGTAACCGCCTTGTCGATACCACGCTTCAGGCCCATCGGGTCAGCACCCGCGGCGAGGGCACGCAGACCCTCTTTAAAAATGGCCTCGGCCAAGACGGTCGCAGTGGTCGTCCCATCGCCCGCGGCGTCGGAGGTCTTGCTGGCAGCCTCCTTGACGAGCTGAGCCCCCATGTTCTCGTAGGGGTCGGTCAACTCGATTTCCTCGGCCACGGTCACGCCATCCTTGGTGACGGTCGGGCTCCCCCAGCCCTTATCGATGACGGCATTGCGGCCGCGCGGACCCAACGTACTGCGGACGGCCCGGGCCAGCTTGGACACGCCACTGGCCAGCTTCTGGCGGGCCTCCTCATCGTAGGCCAACATCTTCGCCACGGTGAATTCTCCTTCGACGCTCTCAATGGTCGTCGCCGATTTCCCTCGCGCCGACAACGACACAAGGGATCCCGCTAAAGCGGCACCCATTTCGGTGAGTTTCGCACCCTCAATTTGCAACTCGTGTACCGATGTCCGTCCTGAGCCTTAAGTGATTGCCTAGTAAATACCTAGGTGTTATCTGTAAGCATCGGCGATCTCATTCGGCTGCCTTTTTGGCAGATTCGCTCGGAAATTGTCATTCGTGGTTTCTTGCCTCGAACCGTCCTCCGCCTGCTCGCCATAGGGGAGCATCTCCAGGCTGTCAAAGGCCTTATCACTCGGGATCGGAAGAGCCAAGCCTGGCGAGAAAGGCCTGGGGAGAGGGTCGTAGGGATGAGCGGGAGAAACTGAGCGGAGAGGAGGGAGGATCGTGTCGCGTTCAGACTTCGGCGGAAACGGTCTCACGCTTTGAGCGAACCAGGGAGGCGCGGTAGCAGAATGCGATGCCAAGAAACAAACCCGTCACATCGGCGACGGCATCCCATCGATCGGGGTCGCGTCTGATCGCTGGAAGTCCCTGTGCCCATTCCGTACCGACGGCCAGGAGCACCCCCAGGACGATGACCGGCACGAGACGTCGCGAGGAGAACTCGGAACCGACCCAAAGCGCGCTGAAGATGCCGAAGAGGCTTGCATGGATCAGCTTGTCGAATCCGAGCGGCGTTTCAATATTCGGGGTCTCGAAGGCGTGAATCCATCGTCCCGGGATCAGGCAGAGCGTCAGAAGCACGGCCGTCCAGATCATGGCTAATTTGATGTTCACGGACATGTTGAGCCTCAGGCCATTCATGGTTCGGGCGCACAGCGAACCCGATGGGCTAAATTATGACGCGGTCTGCATAACCCAGACAACCCATCTTGATCGCCGGAGAACGGTCCATCGCGCTGGCGGGCCAAGGGGGGGGCGCAACGGCGGAGAGCTTCCCCACGAAGACGACCTCAATGGGCTTCGCCCGGTCCGGGAGGAATGCCGCAAAGTCCCTCGAGCGGAAGCCTGGTCGATTCTCTGGGGCGGCTGTATTTCTCGCCGCGCCCTGAAGCTATGTCCTTCGCCCTTCTTCTCTCCAGGAGATATTCCGAGATCTGTTTCGAAGATCGACGTGATTTCATGAAAATTATCGGCAATCGCTCTCGCCAACCAGCGAAGGCCGCGAGGGAATGTGCGAGGAGAGCCGGGGCATGGTAGGCGCGGGAGTGCCCTGGGCTTTTTCTCGACCGGACAGGAGGGCTCTTGGCTTTTCTCCGCATTTCTCAGAAAAGGCGCGAACATCCTTGGAGGGAGGCGCGTCTCTAAGGGTGTAGACGAGAGGATGACACAATGAACGGAGTCATCCCATTCGTTTGTAATCATCAAAAATCACGAGGATCACGTGTCGCCTAGAGGTAATTTATCCCTACATCTGCGTCAACGAGAAGAAGCGATTGCTTCCCTGGTGGGAAGTCCGCGCTATCTCGATCTGGGACGCTTGTGACGCTTGGCGGCACCTTCACTGCGATGGTTGCAAGAGGCCCGGTGTCACACAAAACACCGGGCCTTTTTCGTTGATGGGATCAATCGCCGAGATGGCCTCGCAAGAATAAGAGCGGGATGCGGGGTATACGGCCCACCGCTGGACTCGTCTTGAGAAACGGCCCGTTAGTCTACGGGAAGGACACCGCTCCTTCAAAGCGGAGGCGAGGGTTCGACTCCCTCACGGGCTGCTGTTTTGTCGTCTGCACAGGGCGTGGGAAAGCTTGGTAATCCGCGAGCTCGGGGAGCTCGAGACCGCCGGTTCAAATCCGGCCGCCCTGATGGTGCGCTTACGGGATGTGGGAAAGACGGCAATCCGCCTGCTTTGGAAGCAGGAGACCGCCGGTTCAAATCCGGCCATCCCGATTCTGCGACCCTAAGGGAGGATTGCCATGACTCGCTGGAAACGTCTGCCGTTATCTCGAAGCGATACGGGGTCGTGGTGTAACGGCGGCATATCGGCCTTTTAAGCCGGGAGGTGGGGGTTCGAATCCCTCCGGCCCCATAATGATAGACATGTTAAAAATTGATATGATATGTAGCGATATTTCTCGATAGGGAGACTTCGGCCTGTAGTTCAGTGGTAGAACACGCGGCTGATAACCGCGGGGCGGAGGTTCAAGTCCTCCTGGGCCGACTCTTGCGATGGGACCAAAGTGTTACGGGCTGCATACCTGACTCTTAATCAGGCGGTGGGGGTTCGAGTCCCTCTGGTCCTACTCTCGAAAACGCCGGCACCGGTCGTTTAGCGGCCAAGACACCGCACTCGTAATGCGGCGACGTGGGTTCGAGTCCCACCTGGTGCTCTCTTCATTCTTTGGCAATTGGGGTTGTCGCATGTGCTCATGATGTAGCGGTAGCCTACCGCCTTGCCAAGGCGGAAGTGTGGGTTCGACTCCCGCTGGGCACTTTTTCTTCAGACGAATCAGGGCGTGGGAAAGCTTGGTATTCCGCCTGCTTCGGGAGCAGGAGAGCGCCGGTTCAAATCCGGCCGCCCTGACTATGCAGTCGCAACGATCGTGACCGGTGTAGCCTAATGGTAAGGCGGCGCCTTGTTAAGGCGATGATTGGAGGTTCGAGTCCTTCCGCCGGTGCTCTTATGCTGGGTTCTCGATATCTTCCCGTGGGAAGGGCAAGCCGATGGGAGACGGCACTCGATTCGAAATCGAGCGAGCGATGAGCCTTGAGGGTTCGACTCCCTCCTCTTCCGCTTCCGGGACTCAAGCCGTGATGGGCTTGAGCGGCTCGGAGTTTCAACATGCGTTCTTGGCCGAGCGGCAAAGGTACGGGCCATCCAAGCCTGATAGGTGGGTTCAACTCCCACAGGACGCACTCGGGAATTTGCTAATCGGTAGGCGGCCTGACTTTGACTCAGGTGGTGGAGGTTCGAATCCTCCTTCCCGAACCTTGTTGAAGGACTTTTACTCCGGGGTGGTGGCTGCTGGTACTGCCACACCACGCTCTGAACGTGGAGGTCGCTGGTTCGATTCCAGCCCCCGGATCTTCGGCTCACATAGAGCTGATGGCTGCACAGATAGCTCGATAGGCAATTGGCAGACCACTCTTGCTCAGAACGAGAGATGCTGAGGGTTCGACTCCCTCTCGAGCTACTCCCCCTAGGGATCATGGTGTAACGGCAACATGGCGCATTGTCGATGCGTCGCTCGGGGTTCGACTCCCCGTGGTCCCGCTGCCTCTTGGAGATCGAAACGAATACAGACTTAGCAAGGGTGATGCTCCTCACGGCGGTCCGTAAAACCGTTGCCAAACCCAATGTGAGGCGGTAGGCGAAGGGTTCGACTCCTTCATCACCCACTCGATCGTTCCTGGTTCGATAGGGTGCGATCGATCAACGAAGACAGACATGGCCACGTGGCGGAACTGGTAGACGCGCGAGTATGAGATGCTCGTGTCTTAAGACGTGGGAGTTCGATTCTCCCCGTGGCCACTCTGACAAGACGTCTCTGAATTTCCCAGGCGGGGCAGGTGCCCATCCGGCCATCATAAGGCCGGCGCTCCGGATCGATACCGGAGCCTGGGACTCGCGGGTGGGCCGGTGCTCGACCGAGTTTCATATGCTCGGGGTGATGTGGTTCGACTCCCATACCCGCTTTTGAATCCGTCCCGTGGTCCAGCGGCACGACACCTGGCTTACATCCAGGAAATGATGGTTCGACTCCATCCGGGATGACTCTTCACCGCTTGATTCCTCGTATGGGAACGTTCTTTCATCGAGGGAGAGGCAACGCCGGCAATCATTCGCGGAATCGCACATATTTGGGCTGCTCGTCCAACGGTACGACACCTGGCCTGCAACCAGGAGATCGGGGTTCGACTCCCCGGCGGTCCACTTACTGTTTCTTGGGAAGGGAGCCGGATACGGTTGGCCGGGCCGCTCTGCTAAGGCGGTTTCCCCGAAAGGGGAATGAGGGTTCGAATCCCTCCCCTTCCGCTGTTCGTACGCTATGCCTGTCGCGGTTTGCAGGAGGCTGACGCTCTCAACAGCGGAGCAGATTGGAAGCCTGCGCTTCGCGCCTCACCAGGGGCGCGACGACTTGCTATGTCGCAAGGTGAGATGCTCCGGGGGTGGCGAGAACCGGCACAACCGGGTCATGTTGCGTTAAACCCTTCATGATAGGTTACGCGCCCGGTCGGGGCCGGTCCGTCGAATACCAGTCGCATGAAGTATTCGGCAGGCGCCTCATCGAAGTGCAAGTCGGGATCATTTTCAAAGCCGAAGCGCTTGTAATACGCGGGGTCGCCGAGAACAACGCATCCTCGGGCGCCGGCCTGTGCCAGGCGAGCAAGACCTTCACGGATCAGTATCCCGCCGATACCCTTTTTCTGTCGATCGGAGCGTACCGAGACCGGACCTAGGCCATACCAGTCGATCTCCGCTCCGTCGATGGTAACCGGGGAGAAGGCGATGTGTCCGACGACCTCATCGTCGACAACCGCCACGAGGGAGACCATCAAGACGCCCGCGTCCCGCAGCGCATCAATGATGGCTGCCTCGGTCTGGCTACTGTGCTCCACGGAAGCAAACGCAGCCTTGGTCACTGCGCGAATGGCTTCGATCTCTTGCGGTTGCTCCGGGCGAATTTCCATAATTTCGTTCCTTGATGCAAAGCGCGATTGTCAGCCGCCGTCTGCCATTCCTGTGCATTGCCAGCATTGGGCGGCTTTTAGAGGCTCGTCTCACGACGAACCACGAAGCGGACATCCCGAGCCGACGCGCAGATTCTGACCTCATCGCCAAGCGACCATTCCGCAACTCGGGCCGCCATGGCTTCGGGAACACCCTCCGATCCCGGCCCGGCGGGGACATCATAAGTTGCATGCGCGTCGTGCGGTAGGAGTACACCATAGCCACGTTGCAGAGCTGCGCGTGCCGTCGCCGCCACGCACATCTCTGACAAAAGGCCGCAAATCGCGAGGTTATGCACGCCAAGTCCCGCAAGGATCTCGTCGAGATTCGTCCCGTCGAACCCGTTGTCCTGCTTCTTTCTCACAACGATCTCATGCGGTCCCGGAGAAAAGTAGAGCGCCCAACCCGGTTGAAAGGGCTCATCCAGGGCACCCGTGTGTCCGTCGTTCTGAAGGAAGATCACCGGTGCACCGGCGGAGCGGGCCTGGATGAGCAGGGCATCAACCCTCGAGACAAGTCGGGCATGTGCGGGGACTGCGTCGGGTCCCGCTACCCAAGCGTTCTGGACATCGACGACGATCAGGGCGTCAATCGCCTCGAACGAATCTGGGGATGGTTTTTGCATGTTGTCGATCGGTTGGGCGTCTCAAGCACCGTTTTAAGGGTGACAGAGCTCATTGTCTTCGTCGTGTCTGGTCCGCCATTTACTTTATACGACGAGACAAACATAGGCCCGGTTTGCTGAGTGCCAAGTCGAGTCGTTAGGAACGCGCTCGCAAATCTTCGAGTCCAATGAAAACACAATCTATGCACATAAAGACTCAAAAAGGCAAGGAACTGCCATGTGCTTGAAAACAGAGCGTCCCGTCGCTCTCGTCACAGGTTCGACCTCGGGGATCGGTGCCGCGGTGGCGCGACGCTTAGTTCGCGAGGGCTATGCCGTTGTCCTGCATTCGCGTCGCTCCGTAGGTATGGGAAACGCGCTGGCATCCGAACTGGGATCGGCCATCTACATTCAGGCTGACCTGGCACAGGACTCCGATCGGATCGCGCTCGTGCGAGAGGCTGCTGCTCAATGGGAGCGGCTGGATGTCCTTATCAACAATGCTGGGATTAGCCGTGTGATCCCTCATGCGGATCTGGCGGCGGCGACCCCGACGGTCTGGCATGAATTGTACGAAGTCAATGTCGTCGCCCCTTTTCGTCTCGTGGCCGAGGCTGAGCCGTTCTTGCGTACTGCGGCTCAACGCGGTCGGCCGGGGTGTGTCGTCAACATCAGTTCTCACGCAGGCGTTCGGCCGAAAGGGGCGTCCATTCCTTATGCGGCGAGCAAGGCGGCACTGAACCATGTAACCCGCCTCTTGTCTATATCACTGGCACCAGACATTCGAGTGAATGCCGTGGCGCCGGGTCTGGTAGACACACCGCTCACCGCGGATTGGACCGCGGCGCAAGAGCTCTGGCGGGAGCGGTCACCCATGCGTAGGTCGGCAAGTCCCGATGACATTGCTCAGGCTGTCATGATGCTGGTGGCTTCCGAGTACCTCACAGGTGAAGTTCTGCTTTCAGACGGCGGTCTGAATCTCACCTAATCGACTCATTGCAGCCCGTTCGCCCCGATGGTGAAGCGGATCATCACACCTCGGTCCTAACGAGGAGTCCCAGGTTCGATTCCTGGTCGAGGCAAATTGTATCGAAAGGAACGTTGATATAAAAAGAAGGATGTGTCAGAGCTATGGCCTCGATGGTGAAAAGGACAATCATGCCTCGCTTCTAACGAGACGTTCCAGGTTCAAGTCCTGGTCGAGGCGTTTCTTGAATGCATACGGTCCGGTCGTCTAACGGTGAAGACATCCCTTTGACATGGGGAAGAGTGATGGTTCGACTCCATCCTGGACCATTGAAGGATTCGTGTCGGCCTTGGAAGGGCTACCCGATGGGTGACGGGGTCCGCTTGGAAAGCGGTTGAGCGATGAGCCTTGCGGGTTCGACTCCCGCCCCTTCCGCTGTGTCCGTGGTGTAACGGAAGCATACCCGCTTGTGAGGCGGACGGTGCCGGTTCGAAGCCGGTCGGGCACATCTTCTCGGAGAGCCTAACAGAAGGGGGACTGACTCCGAGTTTGCCTGTGGACTATCCCCTTTCTGTTAGGCTCGCCAGGGGAATGCAAGATGCGACGAAATGTGCTCAGTCGACCGAGTCTGGTCCTCAACCGGCATTGGCAGCCCGTGGGCGTTTGCTCAGTGGCTCGTGCGTTGGTCATGATCTGGAACGAGGCGGCCCGGGTTGTCGAGCCGGAGGAATACCGGCTTTGCACCTGGGAGGAATGGGCGGCCATCGAAGCTCCCGAAGCCGGCCTTTGCATCCGCACCACGCGGGGGCGGCTCCGTGTGCCCGAGGTTGTTTGTCTGGCTCTTTACGATCGGCTCCCTGGCCAGGCGGTGACCTTCAGTCGACGGAACGTCGCCAAGCGAGATCATCACACGTGCCAGTATTGCGGGGTTCAGCCGGGCTGGGAACGGATCACCGTCGATCACGTCGTTCCTCGTTCGCAGGCTGGACCCTCGAACTGGACGAACTGTGTGGCGGCATGCGCTGCCTGCAACACTCGTAAGGCTGACCGCACGCCGGAACAGGCGGGTATGCGGCTTCGCAAGAGGCCGACTCGCCCCGAATGGCGGCCGTTCTACGCGATCCACGGCGATCGTGCTGAGAGCTGGGCGCGATTCCTGAATGATGAACCTGCGCTCATATCGTCTTGATTCTGAAGAAAGAGGGGACATACCTGCTGATGTCCCCTCATCTTCATGACTCTGTAGGGATGTGCTCCTGGGAGAGCAGCGAGATTCCAACACTCGCGAACAGGGTTCGAATCCTTGCGTCCCTGCTGCCCTTGAAGTGTTTTGGATAGCACGCGACCTTCCGAAGGTCGAGGACCGGGTTCGACTCCCGGCAGGGGTACTCTTCGCGAGTGTGTCGGAAGCACAGCGGTCTTCGAAGCCGCAAGGCCGGGTTCGACTCCCGGGCGGAGGATTCTTACGTCCTCGGAGTGTGATGGATGAGCACGCGACTTTGCGAAGGTCGAAGACCAGGTTCGATTCCTGGCGAGGACATTGACCATGGATTCTCGGTTTGAAAGCCGAGAATCCATCTTCTCCGATCTTGTCTCTCAACCTGGCCAACCGCTGCGACGACCCCGCCTGCACCCCAGCCCCGTTTACTTTGGGGTGGAGGTTTCGGACTTGGCCGAGCTTTCCGGCTGGGGCTGTTTCGTGTCCTTGTTCTCTTGAGACACGGGGGGAGTCACCTGCGAAGCAGGGACCTCACCCGCGGCGGGCTTCAAGCCGGCCTCGGCGAGTACGTCGGCAAGGTCTGTGTAATCGCCGTAATTGGTCATAATTCCATTGATGATATTCGCCATTTCCGTTGGCCTGTTGGCGAGACGGGCCCGGTTGAGCTGTTCGAGAAGCGTCTCAACCAGTTGCTTGCGGCTGGCGACGGCGTCCTTAAGGTCGCTGGAGCGCTTTTGAGCCAGCAAGTACCAGGGTCTCGTATCTGGGTCGGTCGCCTTGTCCTTGAGCATGGAAGCCATCTTGTCCCAGTAAAAGATGGCATCGAGATCGTCGTGCTTTGCGCTTGCTGCCGAAGCTAGGGAGAAGAATTGAACATAAGCCGACTCCCCGTCCCCTTGGGGCGTATTGATGGGCGTGCGATGAGGCGTCTCGAGATAGACCGCGCGATCCTTGGCCCTTCGCAGGGCGAGGCGATCGCGCCACGCCGCGCTCTCGACTCGGTGGGTACTCTCGGGAAAACGCCGATCGAGCGGATCGAGGTACTTCTCAACGGCGATTTGCCAATCTTCCTTCTTATCAGAGGCCATTAGTACCTTGGCCTGCTCGTAAAGGTATTTCTCGCTTGGCGGCCAGACAAAATAGGCGACAGCCCCGCAAAGCACGATCAACGCCAGAACAAGCGATGCGACCTCGATGTATTCACGCGAGGGGACTCGGAGTGACGTGGTGGAAGTGGTCGCCTGCGTGCTCTTCTTGGACTTCTTCGCCTTTACGGGCTCGGTACCCGCCCGCACCGGGTTTAACGCAGGATCCCCCTCGGCAGGCCAAACCATGGCAACCGACTCGCCACGGCTGGCCTTGTCGCGAATCTCGGTCAACGCGACGGCGACGGCCGCGGCATCCCAGGGGCGATCGGCTGGGTCTTTCGACAGGAGCTGCACGATCAGTTTGTCGAGGGCGACGGGAATCTCGGACACCTTGGCGCTCGGCCGCGGTGCAGGCTCGTTGAGATGGCAGTGCATCAAGACAACGGCGGATGTCCCCTCGAATGTGGGACGACCGGTCAAGACTTGATAAAGGACGACCCCAAGCGCGTAGAGGTCCGTCTTGTGGCTCACGGCCGGAGCCCCGCGGATCTGTTCCGGCGCCATGTACGCAGCGGTGCCCAGGGTTCGTCCGGTGGCGGTCAACGCCGTGGCGTCGAGGTCCTTTGCGATGCCGAAGTCGGTGAGTTTGACGCGTCCCTTATCAGAGACCATCAAATTCGAGGGCTTGAGATCGCGATGAACGACCCCGTGCTCGTGAGCATAATGCAGCGCCTCGGCGACCTGAATTCCAACGTCAACCGCTTCGCGCCAGGGCAGGGGGCCGCGACGGTTGAGAAGCTGCTCGAGGTTCTCCCCCGCGACGTATTCCATCGCGAAGTAGGACGTGCCCTGGTAGCGCCCCAGGGCCAGGAAGCGCACGATGTTGGGATGGCGGAACTGCTGAAGAATTTCCGCTTCGCGTCGAAACCGCTCGTAGCTCTTGCTGCGCTGAGCGATCTCGCCGCTGATCACTTTGACCGCGGCGGGGCGCCCAGTCGTTTCACTGATCGCCCGGTAAACGACGCCCATCGCTCCCGTACCGAGGATCTCGTCGATTCGGAACGTTCCGAGCTTCTCGCCGATCATGCTCTGGCCCTGGCGGTACGGAAGAAGAAACGTGAGGTCCCTCAAGGTTAGCAGAACGATTGGGTCCGTCTCAACCGGAGGAGGATGCAAGTTCTCAAAGTACCTCTTCGCCTCCTCCGGTTGGTGAGACCTTTACGATCGGGGCACCGAGCAGGAGATGCCGCCGGCCGCGGGAAGGTAGCTGGTCTGGACGTAGTCCATGACCATGCGGTCGGCGTTGAACCTCCACGCCAGCGAGCGCAGGGCGTTCTTCTGACGAGTGATCCAGCCCCGAGGCAGCCCCGAGGAGTCCCGTGTGTAGTAGAGGGGAATGACCTGGTTCGTCAGCGTATCAACCAAGGCCTTGTGATCTCGCTCATCTTGAACCGAGGGGACGGAGTGGCTCTGGCCTGTGCCGATCGCGAAGCCGTTCGTGCCGTCATAGGCTTCAGCCCACCATCCATCGAGAATCGAGAAGTTGAGGGCTCCGTTAAGCAGAGCCTTCTCGCCTGATGTACCACTGGCCTCTTGAGGACGCCGCGGGTTATTGAGCCACACGTCGACTCCTTGAACGAGCTGCCGGGCCACGTTCATGTCGTAGTCTTCGACGAAGACGAGTCGATGTGTAAGGTTGGCTTGCTGCGACAAGCGAACGATGTTCTGGATCAGCTCCTTGCCGAAGTGGTCTTCGGGGTGAGCCTTGCCGGCAAAGATGAACTGGATGGGCTGGGTGCTGGAATTGATGATCGCCGCGATCCTCTCAACGTCCTGCAGCACCAGGCCCGCTCGCTTGTAAGTCGCGAACCGGCGAGCGAACCCGATCGTGAGTGCTCCAAGATCGAGCACGGTACTCGCCCGCTGAATTTCCGTCTCTCCCTCACCTCGTCGCTGAGCCTGAGCCACCAGGCGGCGGCGGACGAAGTCGATCAGGCGAGCCTTGAGCACCTGCTGGGTTTCCCAGAGCTCGGCGTCTTCAATGCCCTCGATCCCTTCCCAGGTCTCGGGATGGCGCATCCGCTTGGGCCAATCGGCCCCAAGGTGCCTGTCGAAGATCAAGTGCATCTGCGGGGCAACCCAACTGGAGACGTGAACTCCGTTGGTGATATGGCCGATCGGCACTTCTTCTTCGGTGCGATTGGGGTAGAGAGGATGCCACATCCGTCGCGAAACGATTCCGTGAAGGGCGCTCACGCCGTTGGCATGTCGGGAAAGCTTGAGGGCCAGAACGGTCATGCAGAAGAGTTCGTTGGTATCTCCGGGATAAACACGTCCCAATCCCATGAAGTCATCATAGGATAGATGCAAACCTTCCCGAATCTTACCCAGATTCTCTTCCACGAGCGACGCGGGGAATCGGTCATGTCCCGCGGCGACGGGTGTGTGCGTTGTGAAGACCGTCATTTGGGCGATGTCCCGCATCGCGTCGCCAAACGGAACCGCGTTGTCCTGCATCTCGGATCGGATCATCTCAAGGACGGCAAAGGCGCTGTGGCCTTCGTTGAGATGCAGAACGGACGGATGAATGCCCAGCGTTTTCAACGCTCGGATGCCACCGACGCCAAGGAGAAGCTCCTGGCGGATTCGAATCCGGGCGTCTCCGCCGTAGAGACGGGCGGTCAATGCACGATCGCTTTCGCTGTTCTCAGGAACGTTGGAATCAAGCAGATACAAGGTCGTCCGACCGACGTCCACACGCCAGAGTCGGGCGTACAAGACGCCATTATTGGTCTCGATGGAGATCTGTAGCGGGATTCCATCAGGGCCGGTGACTTTCTCGATCGGAAGCAAGTCGGGATCGGCGTTGAGATACGCTTCTTTCTGCCATCCATTCGAATCCAAGGATTGGCGAAAGTAGCCCTGGTCGTAAAGCAGGCCGATTCCGATGAGGGGGATCCCCAGGTCGCTGGCACTCTTCAGGTGGTCTCCCGCGAGGACGCCAAGGCCTCCCGAGTAAATCGGCAGGCTCTCATGAAGGCCGAACTCCGCAGAGAAGTAGGCGACCGGGCGGGACCGGAGGTTGGCCGCGTAGATGGCTCCCCAGGAGTCCGTATTCTTAAGATATTCGGACAATCGGCGAAAGGCATAATCGATTCGAGAGTCGAGTGCCATTTCCGCCGCGCGACGATCCAGGACGTCTTGCGGGAGGCGCTTGAGGAACTCGACCGGGTTATGGTCGAGCTGGCGCCATAACAAGGGGTCAAGTTCGCGGAATAAGCTGATGACGTTGGGATGCCAGGTCCACCAAAGGTTCCGGGCGAGTTCGCGAAGTTTGTCGATCCGCTGTGTCTGAACGGCCATATTAGCCCCCAGCATCCCAAAAGATTTTTGATCCCCTTCGTGGGGCAAGCCCTTTCCGATTCGGTGCGATAGTATGGCGGAATCGGAGCGGGTTGCCAAGTCCCGCAAGCGCATGCCCGATCAGGAGAAACGGGGAGCGTCAAATCCAGGCAGGACGGGGCAGCCACGAGGTTTCTTTTTCCCGGACGTCCTCGGCCGCGCATGAAGAAACCCGGCCCCTCACGCGAGAGGCCGGGTCGAACGGATTTCCGGACGCCAATCAACGCCATCTTCGAGATTGGAACGAAACTCACAGAGGCGGCCGGCGCTCAGAGCTTGCTGGTGTCGACGGCTTCATTTCCATTCCGCGTTCCCACCGACCACCAGGTGTAGAGGTTGATTTGCTCGCGGATGAACCGCACGGAGCCGTCGGCCATGCAGACATTTACACCTCCTGGGTGGAGGCTCGTGGCGTTCGACGTGCCGAAGACGTCAAGCCCAAGAGGATCGGTCTGAGCACAGCCGCACTGGCGGGAGTTGGGGCCCCCCACATGGTTGTACATGCCGAAGTTCGCATAGTACGGGTAGGAGATCTGCCAGCTCAGGCCGCGAGACCCGATGCCCGTACCACCGACCGATGACGCGATGGTTCCCGCGGGCAAGTTGATACAAGCCGCCAGGAACTGGAGAACCTGGTTAGGAGTTCGTACCAGGAGGTTGGGATCGGCCACGAAGTTCGAGTTGAAGAAGCCTCGCAGTTCGGCCACTTTCCCCGTGCCGGCGACCACTTGCAGGTTGGTACCGCTGACCCCTTCACTCCAAAGGGCGGTATTGGACGTTCCGTCGGTGATCGAGCTGAAACCGACGGTTCCCGTGGTTTGCGAGTTCGGGTAGTTCAGCGGAGTGTATGTTCCGTTTCCATTGTCGGTGGCCGCGCCGCTGGAGGGAACGAACGGGCCGCTATAGCCGTTCAGGATGAACGGTCCCCCCAAGTTCCCCATGTAATTGGTGACAGGCTGCCTGAGCAGGCGGGGCGTATCCGCGGGGCAAAGGAGAACCTGAAGCTGAATGTTGAAGACGGTGGTGTTTCCCCACCAGGTGATCGGCCCCGTGGTGCTGGGCGGATACGAGCCGTAAACACCCAGCGAAACGTTATAGGCGTTGTAAACCGTGGATTGCTCCATGAACTGGAGCAGGCTGACGATCGGGCTCACCCCGTAATTCCAGCAAAGCTGTCCCCCGGTGAGAGGGTTGATGGCCGGGCAAGGAAAGAGGGAAGAGGCAGGAAGGCATTGGTTGACCTGTTCATAGTTGTGAACGGCCAGCCCAAGCTGTTTGAGGTTGTTCGTACAGGATGAACGACGGGCGGCTTCGCGCGCCATTTGGACGGCAGGCAAGAGCAGGGCGACCAACACCCCGATGATCGCGATCACGACCAACAGTTCGATCAGAGTGAAACCACGGGTTCGATTGTGACGCATGCCGAACTCCTCCCCTTCGATTGATGACGAAGAACATCGTAAAAAGGCCGGAGGCACGGAGATGTCAGGGCGACGAGAGAGAATTGAGAGCCTTTCTTAACCAAGCCCTGGTTCGACGGTCGACTTGAGAGGGGGGAATGAGAGAAGCATTCCGAGATGTTTCTCTATTTGTGCGAAGACTTCCCATCGGCCGAAGCCGCCGCCTTCGAATCGGACTTTCCAGAGCCTGATTTCTTGTTGAATTGCTTCCCGCCCGCAGACACTCCCGGACCGATGTTCGGCTCTTCGGCAGGCCCCGTCTCTTGGGGAGGGCCCCCGCAGCCGAGAGTCAAGCAAAGGGTGACGGCGAGCGCCGCAGGCACCCTGGTTGCTGTGGACCAAAGTCTCATGTTCTCCCCCAAAGAAAACGAGCCGGAATCTTCCGTCACGGACCACCGCGATCCCAGCACAATGAAAACTGGGAATGAACACGCGTCGATTTCAGTCCCCGATCAGGAGATCCATCATTGCGGGATATTTTTGTTTCACTCTAAGGGCTGGGATCAGGCAGTTCAAGCTTGTGTCGGACTGAGGTCCATTTTTTCAGAGTCATGCATTCGCAAGAATGGGGAACAGGATCCAACCTATCTATGACTGATTTCAGATATCGAGATTATCTATGAATTCCGTAGGAATTCCGCGTGTAGGTTCGACAAAGAGTACGCACCCGTGCGCAACGGAACTGAGGCGACGCTCGCTTGCTCGTTGGCGGCTGCCTTCATTAGGCTATGCGGAGTGGAGTTTGGCCTTGCCTGCTTATTGAAGGAGTGGATCTCAAATGCCGGAAGTCACTGTCGAAGGGGAAAAGACCTTCACCGTCGACGATGGGGTCAAGCTCGTCTTGGCGATTGAAGATGCGGGAATCGATATCATGCATAGGTGCGGCGGAAACGCGCGTTGCACCACCTGCCGGGTTGAAGTTCTGGCCGGCGATCCCGGACCGGTCCAGGAGTTGGAGCAACTAAGGCTGGCTCGTGAGGAAGCGCTGGCGCCGAATATCCGCCTGTCCTGTCAAGTTCATGTGAATTCTGACTTGACTGTGCGAGTGCTGGGACGAGCGTCTGTTGCGGGGATTGCCCCCGGACCCAGGCCGGAAGATTGACGTCGAGAGATGATGTGATGGAGGCGTTGTGCGGGAGCAGGCGTCGGAAGCTTACGGGGCCTGCTCCCCAGCAACGATCGGGGCGAAAGCGGCGCCCCGGTGAGGCTCACTGACTTTCTGAGCACTTCTTGCAGCGAATTGTGTGACGGCTTACCAATCCGCCACAGCGCTTGCATCGGTGGTTCTTCGTCTGCCGCCGCTTCTTCTTCCGGGGTCGGAACGCCACGGTACACCTCATCCCTGTCTTCTGACGTTTTGTGCCACTCCGACCGAGACGGACGGAGACAGACCCAAAATTGTAGCCGATCCCCCACCTGATCAGCCAGGGCAGTTGGTTTTGCCCGAGAGCCGGCGGTCGAGCCCTCTGCCTCGATGCTGGAAGGTGGGTTGCCCAGCGTCGTTACCCACGGCGATCCGGCCGTCTCTTGCTCGGATATGCTCAACACTTCACAATGAGTCGCCGGTCAAGGAGACCGAAAGCTTTCGTCGTTCCGGAAAATAGGGAAGAGGGGCACGATGACTTGCCGTCGAATCGTCGGATTCGTGATTGCGTGGGTAGGCGTAGCAACCGTGGTTCTCGCCGACCCGGCCGCAGAGATCGCCGAGCGGGCTCGCCGGATTCATGCGAATTCGCTTCTGTTCGACGGTCACAACGATCTCCCTTGGAGTTTGCGCAAAGCGGGAGATGTCACCTTCGCGAACCTTGATCTGAGCAAGCGGCTTGCCAAGGGGCAGACCGACATTCCTCGGCTCCGCGAAGGGGGCCTCAAGGCCCAATTTTGGTCGGTCTTCATTCCTCATGACCACCCTCATCCCGCCCAGACGGTGATCGAGCAGATCGACATCGTGAATCGCATGGCGGAGCGCTATCCCAACGACTTCGAGCTGGCCTACAGCGCGGCCGACATCGAGAGGATCGTCAAGGAAGGGAAGATTGCCTCTCTGATCGGAATTGAGGGGGGTGTGGCCATCGAAGGGAATCTAGCCTTGCTCCGCGCTTTCTACCGCCTTGGGGCGCGCTACATGACCCTCACTCATAATACAACCCTGGATTGGGCCGACGCTGCCGTGGACCTGCCCAAGAGCCATGGGCTCTCCCCTTTCGGCGAGCGCGTCGTCCTCGAGATGAATCGGCTCGGCATGCTCGTGGACATCTCGCACGTGTCGGCCGAGACCATGGCCGATGTGCTGCGAGTGGCTCGAGCACCCGTGATTGCCAGCCATTCCAGCGCGTTTGCCATTGCTCCCAGCCCTCGCAACGTGCCCGACGACATTCTCAGGCAGTTGCCCCAGAACGGGGGCGTCGTGATGGTCAACTTCTATTCGGGCTTTGTCGTTCCCGAGGCGGCCCGCCGTATCGCGGAGGCCCGCAAAGAAGCCCGCGACACTCATACCGACCCCGAGCAGGCCAAGAGAGCCTTCGAGAAATGGTCCAAGGCCTACCAGATTCCCCGAGGAACGATTAGCGATGTCGCTGACCACATCGATCATATCGTCAAGGTGGCTGGAATCGACCATGTGGGGATCGGCTCGGACTTCGACGGAATCACGTCCTGGCCGGTGGGACTCGAAGACGTTTCTTGCTATCCCAAGCTGACCGAGGAGTTGATTCGGCGCGGCTATAGCGACACGGATATCGCCAAGATCCTCGGCGGCAATGCTCTCCGCGCATTCCGCCAAGCCGGAGAGGTTGCCGCCAAGCTCAAGGCCTCGCTGCCTCCGGCCGTCGATCAGCCCAAGGCCGAAGACGACTGACGCAAAGAATTTTTGCGTTAAAGCGTTTTCAGATATTCAATCAAGTCGATTCGCTCGGCGTCGCCGAGCGAATCGCCAAAGGTGTGCCCCGCATTCCCCAGCCCGAACCGAGACGTATCATAAATCACGCGTGATTCGGCGAAGGAACGGAATTGCGTAGGGATTGTGCTTCGTTCGAGAGGCTCGAACTTCCAGCCGACCTCGGCGGTGTCGAAGTGAGCGAAGTCGGTGGAAGGGGGGCGGCGGAATATCGCGGGGCGCCGGCTGGACTGCAAGAGTGTGGCCAGCGTCGGCACCGAGCCGTTATGAAGAAACGGTGCGGTTGCCCAGATGCCATCGAGCGGTGGGGCCTGATAGCCGATTTTCTCGAGATCGGACGCGTATTCTTCTGCGAACCAACTCGAGTTGTAGTGAGCCACGAGACGATCGGACAGGCCGAGTGCACGGGCGGGGTCAGTGCCGATGACCTTGAGCTCGACGATGCGATTAGGATATTCACCCTCCGGCCCATAGGTTCCGTGACAGCGGGCGCATTGCTTCTCAAAGGTGATCTTGCCACGGCCGGCCTTGGCCTCATCAATGGGGAAGGGGTACTTCGGCGGCTTGAGGCTCTTGAGATAGGCCTGGATGTCTCGGAAGGTCGGCTCGAGTTCCTGGAGCTCCTTGAGTGTCTTCTCACCAAGGAGAAACTGCATGTTCGTCCGGACGGAGCGGGCATCGGTGCGGCCGTCGTAGTACATGGTCGACTTACGACCGAGCCGCCACCACGGAGGGGTATCCATCTCGGGCAATCGAGCGCCGAGAAATAGGGGGAATCTCCGGAAGGAAAGATCGGAGTTGCGGAGACTAAGCAGTACGGCCGAAATCATGCCGGCGTTGACGGTGCCTCGAGCGCTGTTGAGCACGAAGAGGCTGGGCGGGAGCCTTCGGCCTTCCGCCTGGGTCAGCTCATTCAGCAGAGCGGTCAGGTCGAGCGTGGTGTTTCCTAGTCCCACGTAGCTGGTGCCGCCGATCGAGCCGCCGTGGCAGACCATGCAGTCGATTTGAATGCCTGTTTTGGTCTCGTTGGGACCGTTCGCACGCCGCAACCCCATTGGCAGGCCATCGTTGGGGTAGGGGGCTGGATGCAGTCCGTATCGCTCGTTGAATGCGTTCGCGTAGTCGGCGTCGGAAAGGTCGCCTGCCCCTTCCTTATCCTTCCAAATGCGGCTCACGTCGCGATAGGTCGCCTCTTTCCAAGCGGCCCTCAGATGACCCTTCAACGTCAGGGCGATTCGGCCGCGCTCGACGGCCGGATCGGTTTCTGCACCCACGGCGGAAAGAGCGAACGCGGCGAATATCCCAGCGAATGAACGGATTCCGATTCTTCGTAGCTTCCTCATCGGTCGACCTCCCGAACCTCTCCCGGCGTTCTCGAGCGTTCGGCTTCGATTAACATCGTAGGCGCTGGGGGAGGGTTCGGGAATGCCGCGCCCGCGTGTTTTACCGGCTAGCCTGCTGGACCGTCTTGCCGCTCTCATTCACCTTCGCCGCGCTGTTGTTGCGCGGCAGGGGCTTGATACGGATGTTGCGGAACTGCACGAGGCTAGGGGGGCCAAGGTACTTGCCATCTCGGTAGCCGCCGTGATGTTGCAATGAGAGAGGACCTTTGGTGGGGATCCCCGGGAGCTCAGCGTTCTCGATCACGGTGACGCCGTTGAGGATGACCGTCAGCCGATCTCCCACGAGCTTGATCTCGAAGGCGTTCCACTCACCCACCGGCTTATCGGCCTGCGTCTTCGGGGTGACGCCGGCTCGGACGGACGCCGGAAGCTTCTTATCCATGCGGTAGCCGTAGACCTCGCCCGAACCGATGGGCCAGCACCACATGTTGACTTGGCTCTTCCCCTTCAGGTCGCGGAGATAGACCCCAGAGTCGCTGTCGGGCAGGGTGAGCGTCAGGGGCTTGCCATCAACGCCCCGCGCGTGGGTTCCGTCGGGAAGGACGTAGGGGATCCGTGGGTTGTTGTAAGGAGTTTCCTTCAAGCGCCATTCGATCTTGAGGATGAAGTCTTCAAATTCGCGCTTGCTGACGAGGTTCTTATCCCCCTTCGCTTCGCTTCTCGCGTCGTAGTCGATCACGCCGTCGAGAATCTTCCAGTGGCCGTTGTCCCCTGTGGGAATGATCCACTCCGACAGGTCCTTGCCATCAAAAAGCGGCTGAAAGCCCGCTTCGTCCTCAGCTCGCGCGGCCGCTGTCAAGAAGAGCGAGAAGACGCACACCAAGCGTACGAGCATCAAAGGGTCTCCGAGTTCCTCAAGAAAGGGAATCGACGTTTGCTTACCGCAACATGGAAGGCCGTTTACCGAGGAATTTAGGCTAACCCGCCCTGTGAGCCTCGTCAACAAACCCGCTCGATCGGCTCAGAATCGCCAGCATCAAGACCCTGGCCTGGCGAGGATTCGGGCAGATTGAACGCTAGTCCATCGACACGTCAAAAATCAGTCGGTAAGATCAGGCCAGGTGAATCCGGGAAAATTTGTCTCGGAAGTGGTTGGGATAAAATGACATCGGGTGGATTCGGCAGGAGGGCGGTGATGGGACCAGCCGAGATCGTGGCGAGCCTCAAGGAACTCTGCGCCGACGAGGGACCACGGCTGAGCACGGAACAGATCGTCGACTGGATCGACCGCCAGGGGGGATTTGAGTCGGACGCCGAGCTGATCGCGTACGCGAAGAAGATGAAGGCCCGGCAGTACGCGCGCAGGCTTGAATATGAAGACGAAGAGACAGGGCTAAGAATCAAACGACTCTGGAGCTTTTACGACCCTGAGCTTGGCCGTCGCTTCTACGCGGACATTCTGCAAATGCCCGACGATCGCCGGCGGAACTTCATCCGGCAATACGCTCATTTTCTCAGCCAGCTTCGCTCGGTTCGAAAGGCGATGGCGGACTACTTCGCGGGGCAGCGGTTCTTCGACTTCTACATGGCCGCCGAAGCGTCGGAAGTCTTCGAGACCGTTTCGGCCGCACGTTCCGGGCGCTAGGATCGCGAGCGGGGCTTGACCGAGCGTCCGTCCGACCGGGACAATGACTTTTTACGCTCGCACGAGTTTTCCCCAAGGTGACGTTGAGGAATTCCCCGCCCATGCCCGCGACGACCGAATCGGGAACGACCCAGGCAACGCTCCCCGATGCTCAAGGAAGGTTCGGGATTTTCGGGGGGCGTTTCGTTCCCGAAACCCTGATGGATGCGCTCAGTCAGCTCACGGAAGAATATGAGCGAGCCAAGGCGGATCCCAAGTTCCAGGCCCAGCTTCAAGATTACCTTACGAACTACGTGGGACGTCCCTCGCCCCTCTTCCACGCCGAGCGCCTGAGCGAGAAAATCGGCGGCGCGGCCATCTACTTGAAGCGCGAGGATCTGAACCACACCGGCGCCCATAAGATCAACAACGCGCTCGGCCAGGTCTTGATCGCGCAACGAATGGGCAAGACTCGCGTCATTGCCGAGACCGGCGCGGGGCAACACGGGGTCGCCACGGCTACGGCCTGTGCCCTGACCGGCCTCGAATGCACGGTCTACATGGGAGAAGAGGACATCCGTCGCCAGAAGCTCAATGTCTTCAACATGAGGACGCTGGGCGCCACGGTTGTTCCCGTCACGACCGGGTCCCGAACTCTCCGAGACGCGACCAACGAGGCCATGAGAGACTGGATGGGGTCGTCTCGTAAGACGCACTACACCATTGGAAGCGTGGTGGGCCCGCATCCTTTCCCCATGATCGTCCGCGACTTTCAAGCGGTCATCGGCCGAGAGACTCGCGAGCAGTGCCTGGCTCGTCTGGGAAGGCTGCCGGACGCGGTGGTCGCATGCGTCGGAGGCGGTTCCAACGCCGCCGGCATGTTCTACCCCTTGATTGACGACCTAGGAATCGAGTTGGTCGGCGCTGAGGCCGGAGGACGAGGAAGAGCAGCGGGAGATCACGCCTCGAGCCTGACGCAGGGAAAACCCGGCGTCTTGCACGGGAGCTTGAGCTACGTGCTGCAGGACGATGATGGCCAGACGTCCGACGTTCACTCAATCTCGGCAGGGCTCGATTACCCCGGCGTGGGTCCGGAGCACAGCTACTGGAAGGATCAAGGACGCGTTCGGTACGAAAGCATCCAGGATGACGAGGCGCTGGCGGCCTACCAGACTTTGGCTCGCTACGAGGGGATCTTGCCCGCTCTCGAGTCGAGCCATGCCGTGGCTCAGGCCCTGAAGGAAGCGCCGAGGCTGGGCCATGGTAAGGTCATCGTGGTCTGCCTGTCGGGCCGAGGCGACAAAGACGCCTACGAAGTGGCCCGGCTCCGGGGCGAGCCGATCTGAGCGGCTCCCTCAAAACACGTTTGAGAGTTACAACACACTCTCGCTCGCTCCGCGTGTATGGTCACTTGGAGCGAGCCTTCCGAGCTCCCGGACGGCGAGTGCGTCTTGCCCTCCTCAGCCAGCGTTCATCGACGAATTGCCCCCAGAGCCCCAAGTGCGAGGGGTTACTTCCGCCCGCCTCAAGACCCAACGACCGAGTCCTCCATGAACCGTATCGATACGCTCTTTAACAGGCTCCGAAGCGAAGGCCGGCGCGCTCTGATGCCGTTTATCACGGCGGGCGACCCCGACCTGCCCACCACCACGGCTCTCATCACCGAACTCGTCGCTCGCGGAGCCCATATGGTCGAGGTCGGAATTCCCTACTCGGACCCGATCGCGGACGGCCCGGTCATCGCGGAGAGCTATCACCGGGCCCTGGAACGAGGCATTAAGCTTTCACATATTTTCCAAACGATACGCACACTCCGGGCGGAAACGGCGAGCGGCCCTTTGACGGTAGCTCCCCTGGTTACGATGGTTTCGTACTCGATCATTCATAAGCAAGGGGTCGACCGCTATCTCCGCGAGGCGGTGACGGCGGGAATCGACGGCCTCATCGTTCCCGACCTCCCCGTCGAAGAGTCGGAGAGCCTTTGCCGCAAGGCCACGGCCTTTGACCTGCGTCTGATTCAGCTCGTTACGCCGACCACGCCTCGCGAACGTGCGGTCCGCATCGCGCGATCGACAACGGGGTTCGTCTACTATGTGTCCGTGGCCGGAATCACCGGAGAGCGCCGAAGCGTTCCCCCTGAACTGGCCGAGAACGTTGCCTGGCTCCGAACTCAGACCGACCTTCCGATTTGCATCGGCTTCGGGATCAGCACTGCCGAACACGTTCGGGAGCTGGCCCCCGTCGCTGACGGATTGATCGTGGGAAGCGCCTTGGTCAGGCGATTGGCTGCCGCGGAGAAGCTCTCGCGTGCCGAGACAGTCAAGGAAATCGGCGACTTCATCGCTGAGCTGGCGACTGGTCTCAAGGTCTCCCCCTAAGAGCAAGGATGATTGCCGTCCCGCTGAGCTTGGCCTTTCGGCTTCAAGCTCAGTGCGCGTGGTCGACAGCCGTGCCGGCTGATCCCGGGACTTTGGGACGGAAAAGGATTGCGGGGGGTGGGCAATACGCCCACCCTTCAAGCCTACCGACCGAGAGCACGTCCCTCCTAAGGACGCGGGGGGAAGTCGTCTTGCCCCGGAAAAGTCTTAGACCTCGTAGGTCGTCAAGCGGTCGGGAATTTGGACGGGGCTGTTGACATGGGGCTGCAGCAAAGGAGTGAGGGCTTCGAGGCTTTCCGGCTCGCCGTGGACGAGGAAGGCGTGCTCGATACCTCCCCCTGTCTGCTCGTACCACCAGGCGAGATCATTGCGGTCGGCATGTCCTGAGAAACCGTCCAGGACATAGACGGCGGCATTCAGGTCGTGCCACTGATCCATGATCTGAACGCGTTCCACCCCCTCCGCCAACTGTCGACCGAGGGTTCCCTCGGCCTGATAGCTGACGATCACGATGGCGTTATCCGGGTCATCAACGACATGCCGAAGGTGGTGGCGGATACGGCCTGCCTCGCACATCCCCGACGACGCGATGATGACCATCGGGCCCGGAAGATAATTCAACCGGCGCGAGTCGTCCCACGACGCGCAAAATTCCACGTACTTCGATCCGAAGTACATCGGATCTTTGTCCATGAGCCGCCGTGCCGACTTGGTGTAGGCTTCCGGGTGATCGCGGTGGATCTCCGTGAGACGAAGCGCCAGGGGGCTGTCCACGAAGATCGGGATCGGCCGTACTTTATGCAGCGTAAACAGCTCTTGCAGACAGTAGACCATACGCTGAGTTCGGCCTAAGCTGAACGCTGGAATCACGACCTTGCTTTGCAACCGCGTAGCTCGCGCCACGATCGCGTGCAATTGTTTGATCAGCTTGTCATACGGCTCGAGCTCGCGATTGCCGTAGGTTCCTTCTGACACGAGAATATCAATATCTTTGACGATCGTCGGGTCTGGGAGCAATTCCATGTTCCGCCGCCCGAGGTCACCGGTAAAGACGAACCGGCGCCGCTTACCATTCTCCTCGAAATCAAGCTGGGTGATGGCCGATCCCAGGATATGTCCGGCATCCCAATATGTCAGATGAATGCCCGGGAGAATTTCTGTCGGTGAGGCGTAGGGAAGACGTGAGAGACGCTCGACAACCCACTCCACATCCGCCAGCTCGAACAGCGGTTCGATAGCTTCGGCATGAAGATTGCGAGTTCCGGCGTTACGTAGATCGTCTCTCTGAATCCGAGCGCTGTCTCGGAGCATCACGTTCAAGATATCTGCCGAGGCCCTTGTCGAGTAAATCGGACCCTTGTAACCGGAGCGGACAAGGCGGGGAAGCCGCCCGATATGGTCGTTGTGCGCATGCGAAACGATCACCGCATCGAGTTCGCGAGGCTCGAACGTGAAGTGGCGATTCGGGCTTTCGGGATCGATCCGGTTCGAGTCGAAGAGTCCGCAGTCGAGCAAAATCTTGTAAGGACCAATCTCGACGAGATGGGCGGTGCCGGTCACCTGCCGGGCCGCGCCATGGAACGTAATGCGCAAACGATCATCCTCCCGACTAATCCGCGGCGTTTGATTCTGAAAGAAGATCGAGCGGGCGGAGATTGCGTCTTGGTTGATTCTCTTGGAGTTATGATGCCAGGAACGAACGTTGGCGACAAGGCCCATCGAGGTTTCCGCAAAGTCCCGTTGAAAATCTCGTGAAATCGGCCTAAAATTTGCTTAGAGGTCGATTGTTCGGAAAAACCGACGGTTTCTTCCACGTGTCCGAGCAGGGTGAGGAGCGCCCCGTGATGACGCGAGAGATTCCTGAATCGCATCCCCTCCACCGCCTCTTCCGAGGCATGACCGAATCGACGTTCATGTCCGAACTTGGAATAGGCGACCCCCGTCTCGTGGGGTATGTCACCGATTTGCTGGCTCGCTTTGTGCCGTCCCAAACGATTTGGCGACTGCGTAATGCCCGAGGCCAGCGTTTGACCGAAGTCACCGCGATGGTGGCCGAAGCCGAAGCCACGTCCGACGCTAGCCGGCGCTATGAGTATCACCGCCACGTCGGAGACTTCACGCTCTTCTGGACGGGGGTCTTTCCCGAAGCTTTGGGAAAGCTCCAGGCTTCCAACTCCCCCGATCATCTCCTCGATTTCCAGGCCCAGGGGAAACGGTCGTATTTGCTCGCCAGTCGATTCGAAGGCGAAGAGGGGCCGGTTCTAAAACGTCTTAGTGATGAATTTGAACTCTGCGCCTTCGGACTGTCGTGTGTCCGTCGCGAGTGGGAGCGGCACGATCCTCATCTACCTCAACGAGGTCTCGTGGCCTGAGTGCTTGCGCCGAAAATCGCCAAGGTCTCATTTCGTGAATTCCGTGTGAAAGAACCGCTGTCCCCTCGTTTTGCCATCAAAAAGGCAAGACCCGTTTGATTGTGCGCGCATCCTTGGCTTTGCAGAGCGAGCACTCCTCGTTTAGAGTAAGCGTCGAGGAGATGCTCGATCCCTGGGCGAACGGGTGCAAAACCGAGAGGCCGGACGGTTGTGAGTGAGGCTGGCCACTACCGACTCGACGACCTGCGAAGGTTCGCCGGGGCCTTGGGCTCAGCGGCCGGCCTTTCTCCGAACCAAGCTTCTCGGCTTGTCGCTTACTTGCTCTGGTTTGATGCGATCGGTGCTACCTCTTTTGGCATTCAGACCTTTCCTCGCTGGCTCGAGCGCCTCACCGGAAATGAATTTGAGCGGGGGACCTCGGGAGTTGTGACCCTGGAAACTCTCGGGACGGTCATCCTTGATGGCCGGCAAGGGGTGCCGCCCCTTATCCTGTCACGGGCTGGCGAGCTGGCCACGGAGAAGGCCAGAGACGCCGGGATTGGCGTCGTGCGCGTGGACAACTTGGCGTCGCTAGGGCCGGTCGCGCCCATTGTTGCGGGGATGGCGAGTGGTCCTTGCGCCGCCCTCATCTTTGGTCCTAACGGCCAGCATGCCTTGGCGCTACCCACCGACAATGGGCCGCCAACCGTTTATGATACGGCTCTGAATCAAGGTGTTGACGGGAGTACGGGCAAGAGCCATGAGCTTCCAAGTCAGCTCGCCCTGGAACCCGCGCTCAAGCCTTGGTTGTCGGCCTTGGTTCCCGAGGGAGATTGGCTGATTGTGTCGCTTCGTATTGATGCGATCGAGTCTTTATCCACCTTCCTCGAAAGAGGGGAAGCTGCGATGAAGTTCGACCCCAAGTTTTTCAGCCAGGTCTTGCCGTCAGTCAGCGAAGAAAAACGCCGGGCCGCTCGGGAGCTGGGGATCCCTTTAACGCCTCCTGTCCGAGATTCCCTCTTTGATTGGGCCGTCCGGCTGGGTGTTGAACCAACCATCTAATCGCCACCGCGTTGCGAACCCCCCCAATTGCTGGTCGTAGGAACCGCGCTATGGTCCTTCCACTTGGCGACCTTGAAAAAACGCGGATCGTTCCTTTCGTGACGTACGCGCTGATTGCGATAAATATTGTCATGTATCTCTATGAGCTTGACCAGGGGCCGGCATTTCAGACGGCCTACGCGGCAACGCCCTATGAGATCAGCCACAACATCGATCTCGAAGAACCCTTCATTCTGGCGCACAACGGCAACGAGGTTCCGGCCGGCTTTGATCCGCCTGCACGCAGACCGCCGGTCATCGAACAGGCTCCCGTACCTTTCCCGGTTTGGCTAACCTTGATAACCGCCATGTTCCTCCACGGAAGCCCGCTCCACCTTGCGGGCAACATGCTTTATCTCTGGATCTTTGGCGACAACGTGGAGGAAGTGCTCGGGCGAATTCGCTACATCATCGTCTATCTCGCGTGCGGCGTGGCCGGAACGTTGCTGCAAATTGCGGCAAACCCCGACTCGCGAATTCCCACGCTGGGAGCCTCGGGAGCGATCGCGGGGGTTATGGGTGCTTATGTGGTCTGGTTCCCACATAATCGCGTGAGAGTTCTTGTCTTTCGATTTCTGACCCAGATGCCCGCCGTGATGGTGATCGGTGGTTGGATCGTGCTACAGATCTGGCAAGGAGTAGGCTCTTTTGGCCGGCTGGGGTCATCAGGGGGAGTCGCTTACCTGGCTCACGTGGGCGGGGCCGCCACCGGAATATTTGTCGCATTCCTTTTTGCTGACAAGGCCCGGGCTATTCGCGACGAAAACGAGAGACTGGATGGCTGGTACTACGGCTCATGATGGTTCTCTTCGCAAATAAGAATATTTTGGTCTTTTCACCTTAGGTAGCGAGAACGCGTAGAAGTCAGAGCATGCTCACGTTCGGGATTATCCCGCTAATCGTTAGACCTCCACCTTCTTCAGGCATTTCGGCCTTCCCGGTTTGACGCTCCCTCGGAATCTCGCGCCTATAATTTTCCTGTATCCCCCCTGGGGGGTTCGCGAAAATCGGGCGTTCGCGCTCGATCGCTTGCTCGTTGAGTGCACCAGGAGTCAGGCAACTATGTGCGGGATTGCCGGGGCATTGGACCTGAGAGGTCAGCGCAATTTTCCAAGCGAGCGTCTCCTGGCCATGACGCGAGCGATCTCGCATCGGGGCCCTGACGATGAGGCCTTTCACCGAGAACCCGGCATTGCTCTCGGCGCGAGAAGACTGTCGATCGTCGATTTGGCTGGGGGTCGCCAGCCTATCGCAAATGAGCGCGGCAATGTTTGGGTCGCGTTCAATGGGGAATTGTTTGAGTATCCTGAACTCCGGCAAGAGCTGCTCGCGAACGGACATCAACTCGCCACCCGCTGCGATACGGAGGCATGGGTTCATTTGTACGAGGACCTCGGCGAGGGCATGTTCTCGAAGACGCGAGGACAGTTCGCCGTTTCGCTCTGGGATCGCGATCGCCAAACGCTCTTGCTGGGGCGGGATCGTGTTGAGATATGTCCACTTTATTATGCGGAGCGTGACGGCTGGCTCCTTTGGTGCTCGGAAGTGAAGGGACTGCTGGCGTCTGGGTTGGTTGACGCTCGTCCTGATCCCGAGGGGATCGACTACTTTTTCCACTTCTTCGCGGCGGGAACGACCCGCACCATGTTTGAGGGGATCAAGCTGATCCCTCCCGGGCACTATCTTCGGGTCAATGGCGGAAGAGTCGAACAACGGAAGTACTGGGACCTCGATTTTCCCGATGCGGGGGAGGAGCGAAAGCTTGAGGATCCCACCCCGCTGATCGACGAGCTCGAAGGGCTTCTGCGGCAAGCGGTGGCACGCCGGCTTCGCGGCGACGTACCGGTCGTCAGCTATATCAGCGGCGGCCTGGATTCGACGGTCGTTCTCGGTTTGAGCTCCAGCGTTCGCAACGGGCCTGTCCCGTCGTTCACGATCGGTCTGGACAAGGCGGGGCCGGATGAGCGGTCGCAATCCGAAGAGTCTGCCGCTGCGCTCGGCTCGCCGTTGACCACCGTGACCATGAACCGGTCTGACATTGCGGGGGCCTATCCGGAACTAGTTCGCGCCGCTGAGGGACCGGTCCTTGACACGTCGTGCGCTTGCCTTTTGCGGCTCGCGTCGTCCGTGCACAGCCAAGGTTATAAGGTGGTTTTGACCGGCGAAGGATCTGACGAGGCCCTCGCGGGTTATGTCTGGTTCAAGGGCCAGCGCATCCGCAACGCGTTCGCCAAGCGCTTTGGGCTAGGCATCCCCAAGTTGTTGCGGCGAGCAATGCTCCGTTCCGTCGGAGGCGATCGCTCCCTCTGGCCGTCCCGGACCCCCATCGCCGGTGCACGGACTGCCCAACAGGATTTGTACGATATCTTGGGGCAAAGCCGCTCACTGCTCTATTCCGATGGCATGTGGCAGAGCTTGTCCGGGCATTCCGCCTACGACGATCTGGATATCACAAATCCGAATTTTGGGCGCTGGGATCCTCTCAACCAATCGCTCTATGTCGGCTATCGGGTGATGCTCGCGGGGATGCTGCTACTCTCCAAGGGAGATCGCATCGCGATGAACTCGTCCGTCGAGACGAGGTACCCGTTCCTTGATGATGATGTCATTTCGTTCTGTTCGCAGATCGACCCCACGTACAAGCTACGGGGGATGACCGACAAGTGGCTCCTGCGGCAAGTCGCGGCTCGAACCTTGCCTCAGGCCATCGCAAATCGCAAGAAGACGATGTTTCGCGCAAGCCTCTCGAAGACCTTCCTCGAGAAGGGGGCTCCCGCCTGGGTCGACCAGCTTCTAAGTCCTGAGTCACTCAGGGCTAGCGGTTTCTTTGATCCTACCCTGGTGGAACGAGCCCGTGCACAGCGGAGCATTCTGCCTCGCGTGACGGCCAGGCAGCTCGGGCTGGACATGAACTTGACCAGTCTCGTCTCCACCCAGCTCTGGTATCACACCTTTTGCGGCGGTGGTCTGTGCGAGCTCCCCACCTGGACGGCCCCGACCATTTCTTCCGCGTTTGTGGACCTTTCGGCGGAGGTCTCTTTCGGACATCAAAGCTTTCCCAGCCGGGTGAATTGAAGCGCCTTCCGGTCCGGGGTCCTTGAAAACCCTCGATGGGATCCCCGTGGCGGGATGGAGCCCGCACGGCGTGGGGCACTGAGCCGTGATGCTTTGGATGAGACGGGGCCATATCTCCCGTTGCGGGCCCGGCCCCTTCGTTTGCGCTCGCGTTTAGGCCAAGACCTTTTCGTGGACAGGTGCCTGAGTGGTCTCCAGGCGCTTCTCATGAGACCAGAGCCGGATTCTTCGCCTCTCCAGAGTGAAGCCGATCGTTTCAAACGTCAGCCACCAGGAGAGCCCGTAGATCAGGTATTGCCATTGAGGATGGTTGACCATCGTCAGCCCCGTGAAATACATGAGCACGGCGGGCGCAAAGAACCAGACGTTTACGAGATAGGCGGTCGCGGCGAATCCGAATGTGCTCAGGCTGGTCCAGGCGAGTTTGAACCAATCGAGACTCCAACCCTGCAGTGTATTGAGCGAGGCGAGGTTGAACGACAAAATCAGAAACGTGGCCCAAATTCGCGCGATGATGCCCGCAAGGGGGGAGTTGCGATGCCATCGGCGGCCGGCGAACTTCCGGAAGACCACGAGGTTGGCGGCGAACTCCAGGGCCCAAAGTGCTAGGAAGCACATTTTGATTTTGCAGTCATAGGTATAAAGGACCTGGCAGAGGATGAACGTAACCAGGTGCACCCAGCCTATGACCACGAAGGCCTGGCCCCATCGATCTCGCGCGACGATGCGATCGAGGTGGGACACAAGTTCCGATTTCCATTCCCCAATGGGGGGATGTCGATCAATTGAGTTGTTCATGGCATTCAAAAAGTGAACTTCAGGCGAACGAACAACTATGGAACATCGACGTCTCGGCCGTACCGGCTTGAAGGTTTCTGAAATCTGTCTGGGAACAATGACCTTCGCGGGGCAATGCGATGAGCCCACATCTCATCGGATCCTCGATGTGGCCAGAGAGCAGGGGGTCACATTCATCGACACGGCTGACGCCTATCCGATTCCTCCGAGTCCTGAGACATCGGGGCAGACTGAAGAGGTGATTGGACGTTGGCTCGCGCAAAACAATCGCCGTGATCAGACCATCCTTGCCACGAAATGCCGGATTCGCGTGGGCCATGGTCCCAACGATCAAGGGCTTTCACGCCGGCACATTCTGCGAGCCTGCGAGACGAGCCTGAAGCGGCTCAAGACGGACTGGATCGACCTTTACCAGTCCCATTTCCCCGACGCCGAGACCCCGATTGACGAATCCCTGCGGGCATTCGACGACCTGGTCCGTTCCGGAAAAGTCCGCTATATCGGTTGTTCCAATTACAGGGCGTGGCAACTCGCTTTGGCCCGGGGGGTCAGCGAGCGGGCCGGCCTGGCTCGTTACGATTGCGTTCAGCCTCGCTACAACGCTCTCTATCGCGACATCGAAGCGGAGTTGCTACCTCTGTGCCATGACCAAGGCATAGGGGTTATCGTTTACAACCCCCTCGCCGGCGGCCTGCTGACGGGGAAGCACGCCGGTGATCGTCCGCCGGAGCAAGGAACTCGCTTCACCCTTGGGGTCTCGGGAGACCTCTACCGGGAACGCTACTGGCAGACCGCGCAATTCGAGGCGGTTCAAACCCTCAGAAATGTTTGCGATGAGCATGGACTAAATCTCGCGACCGCCAGCGTCGCCTGGGTGCTTGCCCACCCATGCATTACCTCGGCAATCGTTGGAGCGAGCCGCCCCGAGCAACTGGAAGCAACTCTCGCGGCCTCCGTACTTACGCTGAGTGAAGAGGTGAGTGCCGCCTTCGATTCCGTGTGGTGGTCACTACCTCGCCGCCAGAACGAGCGTTGACCTGATCGATGTCCGTCGTGCCGAGAAGATTGCCCGAACGGACCTGGGTTGATCGCGTTGCGCCTCCCTAAAAAAAGCCCCAGCCTTTCCGCGAGGATAGGCTGGGGCTTTGTGAAACGGGGAAGCTCGCGTACTCAGACCTTGTGCTTGTTCCGGTTTGCCAGAATGAGCTGTCGCAGAGCCTGACGAGTTTGGTTGGAGGTGTCGCTCAGCCCGAGCCCCGCGGTGTCCACCACGGATGTTCGCGCGGCCAGGCGATTCTGTGCCACGACCTTGACCGCAGTTGAATGAGCGTGGGGTGTGAGCGTCGTGTGGCTTGTGGCTCTCTGCAGGAAGGTTGGAGCAGAGCCCGTGCCCACGATATGACCGTTCTGGACGGAGACAAACTGCCCCTGGTGATTGGTGAAGCCCGCCAGGCTTTCCTTACCACCGAACGGCACGACAACGCTGGTGCATCCATTGGCACAGGGCAGCATCACCGAAAGATCAAAGTGATAGTGCACATTGATCTGGCGTTGCGGAATGAGTGTCACCGAGTTGGTGGTCGGATCGTAAGTCGCCGACTTGATCGGAATGTACTGGCCGGCGGACGAGAAGACGTAGTAGTTCGCCGGGTTACTCGCCTTGCTGGCATCAACCACGCCCGAGAACGTGAGGACGAGTTGGGTCTGCTGATGGTGAACGCCATAGCGAACCAACGAGTCCACGGTTGGGCAGGGAGCCGGCGGAGTAGGAGGGGGTGTTGGTGGCGGCGGAGGGGGAGGCGGGGGTTCAGGCGTGAGCTTGCCGAAGTCATTATTCGGCAAGTCCGTTGTTCCCACCGCCAAGGCAAGCGTTTGCGGGCTGCCCGGATTGGGGAAGACCACGCCGTTCTCAGACGCCTTACCGTCCGTGACATTGGGGACGAGCGGGGTCTGTACGAGGTAGTACTGGCCGGGCTGGATGCATTCCTTGGCGATGTACGTATAAGTGATCGTCACCGAACCGAAGGCGGCGGTTACAGCCGACGTTGAGAGGTTCCCATTCGGGGCCGACGCCGTTCCGGAGCCGGTCGCCGAAAGCGTGGAGGTGAGGGTCGTTCGTCCCGCCGAGGATGTGAAAAAGGCCAGGTCCGCGGCATCCGTCAGCGTCACCGCGGCGGGGGCGTCGGCCTGCGAGAGCAGGAACGGGGGGATCTTGTTGGCGTCAGGATTGCTCGGATCATACGGCCCCGAAGTCACCGGCCCTTGCGACGTTGACAAGGCACCCGTATACGGCGTGTTGAGAACGTTGAGCTGGTAGGTGCCGCTGAGCGACGCGGTGATGTCGGCCGAGGAATTCTGGCTGAGATTCTGGGCGTTGACCGTACTGTTGAAAGTTACGGAGTGAGAGATCGTAACGCTTGTAAGCGTCCCCAAAGACGGATCAAAGAGGTTGATATTAGGGCTGAGTGCTTTGTTGCTGAAATTAGTGAGCGTGCTCGGAACCGTAACCGTTTGCGTGCTGGTCGTCGTTTGCCCCGTGGTGTTGGGCATCTTCTGGAACTGGTAATACCCGTTCGCATCCGTGGTGGTGGTCTCGATGACGTTGTGATTGGCGTCTTCGAGAACAACCTGCGCGTTGGGAATGATCAGTTCGCCCGGATCGAGCAACCCGTTGTTCGTGAGCGCGGGGTTGGAGTTTTCGTCGAGGAAAACGTAGCCGCTGATGACGGGACACCCGACGCTCAAGAGGTATCTCCACTCCAACGGTTCAATGTTGGGATGGTTCTGTCGGCTGGAGGGACGGCGCGCCTCGTCCCGGAGGAACGCCAAGAGCGGGGAACGGCTTTCCGTGGCAGATCCCGATTCACTCATATAAGAAGTCCTTCTCAAGGCGGTTCGTGAATGAAGGTGGTAAACACCACGCTGCCCTAACACTCAGCCTCACGAATCCGTCGAGACAGTAAGTGAGGATTGTTCGCGGAGCTCCTCTCCACGATCAGCTTGTGCTGTAAACCTCACTACTTTGAGACTTCAAGCAGACGAGGATCGTCAACCAACCTGCCGATTTCGCACGTCACAATCACTGTGGATCTGTTGCTTTAATTTCTCAGCTATTCTGAAACTTTAATGTAAAATCTCTATAGTACCCAAACTTCCAAATCTGTCCAGACGCTGGAATCGCGATATTCCACAGGCTTGCTCTTGTCAGGCTGAGCGGCGACGACGAATGCGGTAAGACAGAAGAGTCACTCCACCACCCAATCCCATGAGAACGATGCTCGAAGGTTCAGGGACCACGGTCGACGGCGTGTAGTTGTAGGAAATCGTCACGGTCACGCCGGCGTAGGTAAGAATCGTGGAGCCGTAGTTGCCGTTGTCCTGGGTCACCGAGGAGCCGGCTCGGGAGGAAGCGGGCAGGCCGATGGTGCCGGTACCTTGGAACAGAGCGAGCATCGAAGGATCCGTGATTGTCGTGGTCTTCGTTCCTGTAAAGGTGTTGCCAGTCTGACCCTGGGGTGCCAAGTAGTAGGGCGAGGTCGGGGGCAGATTCGTGGAGAACGTCTGCGGCGTCGAACCGGGATCGAACGACTTCATGTAGGTCAGAACGGGAGCCTGACCTTCCAAGAGCGTGGTGGACGACGAACCCGTCGGCAAAGTGAGGTCAACGGTCGTGCCCTGCAGGGGGGCACCTGCGGAGGGGGTGAAACCGGACGTCACCGTCAACGTGGCTGCCGTGGAGTAAGTGAGCGATACCGACTGCGAAATGCTGTACGACATCGTCACGTTCACGGACTGCAACGTGCCGAGGCTGGTATCAAACTGCTTGAAGGTCAGCGGGTTAATCCCCGCCAGGCTGGACGTCGAAGACGACCAGTTCGTTTGCGTGTTGTCCGGGATCGATGCACTCTGGACTGGCGTAACGTCCGCCTTCGCGACGTTCAGGGTGGAGACGAAGGAGGCCGTGAGGGAGATCAGACCAAGAGCCAAGGTTCGTCCGGACATCGAAGCACTCCTTGAATAGTATACTCGAAAAATGGCCTGATGATTTGGGATGCGGGTTTTCTCGGAAACGCACGCTCTATCCGCAATCTCGGCTGTATGTATGGGTGTCACTCGAATCGTGTTTGTTGTTGCCGTCTGCCAGGAGCGAGAACCAAAGAGACGCTGGTCGTGCAAGCGAAAGATACGAGTCCTTGGATTGAAAATGTGTGCAAATGTTTCCGCATGTTTTTGGACTTCGTCTCTCGGCCCGCACAGGTTGGTTCCTCTCTAAGGCCAAGCGTACCCGGCTTTTTTTGTGTTTAGATCCTCCCGAACACGTTGGGAGAATCCAACTCGTTGATCTTATCCCCCCCACTATGCGTGACAATTCCGAACGTGTAGGGGGCCTCGGAATCGGTCTGGAAGTCCTGAAAAAACAACATGCCTTGACAGTGTTTTTTCTCTGTGCGGATCTCCCAAAAGACCCATTTTGCAAGAAAGGAATCCGTGGGCCGTCAAAGATCTGAGGCCGAATGTTGCGTTCGGGGCTTCGAAGAAGCCCTTTTTTGGGTCAATGGGATGAATGCGTCGACTTTATGGTCAAAAACAAGGCGGAAGTGGCTAGCCGGCGTTCACGATTGTCAAGAGCAACTTGGTAAAGTTGAGCCAACTGAAGGGATGTTTCCGGCGGTCGACGAACCTGGGAACGTGGGGCTGGGAAGCGGGAACCGAAAGAATTGATCCGAAGAGACGAATCACCTACGGAATTCACGTCTTACATGAAAAAGGGGATTGCGGCATATGCTTGATCGCTTCACGGCGCAGGTGGAGCATTTTGGGAGGTTCATTGATTTCGGGGTGCGCGTTTTTGCGGCCTTGCCGACGTGCCTGTTTCGCAATGGCGCTGAGGTTTTTCGCCAGTTCGAACGCGTGGCTTGGGGGAGTTATCCGATCATCACCGTCGCCGGTGCGAGTATCGGCCTGGTGACTTGGTTGCAGACGCATCGGCTCCTGGCCACTTACGGGGTCGAGGCCACGCTGCCGAGTATCCTGTCGGTCGCCGTTCTGGTCGAAACCGGGCCCATGCTGGCGGCACTTCTGGTCGCGGGACGTATGGGAGCCGGGCTGGCCGCGGAGCTTGGCTCGATGATCTTGACCGAAGAGATCGATGCGCGGGCGGTGTTAGGTGCTCTTCCAATTCCGTCGCTCGTCGCCCCTCGAGTTTTGGCCTGCATGCTCGCCCTCCCGTTTCTTACGGTGCTAATGGACGCGGCCGCGATACTCGGAGGTATGGGTGCAGAGTTGTTAGCGGGCTCGCTGTCTCCTCAAGTTTTCTGGAACAAATCCCTCTTGTTCCTTCAACTTTCCGACGTGATTCCCGCCACGCTCAAGACGGCCATCTTCGGGCTCTTGATCGGACTGGTGGGATGCTGGACCGGCCTTAATGCGGTGCGATCAACCGAGTCGGTGGGACGTGAAGCGACGCGTGGGGTCGTCCGGTCAATGATGGTCGTATTTGCGTCGAACGTGGTTCTCGTGCCTTTGATCCAACAGATGGTAAGTCTCTTTGGATGGTCGAATTAGAGGAGGGCTTCGCCGTGAAGGGTATTGCTCGCTACAATTCGATGATGGACCTGTGACGAAAAATGCTTGGCTGCTTGTCTGATGAATGAAGGCGGCTGAAAAAGCGTCTGACGAGCTTGACGCGTGGATCGACGGCGATTTGCCAGGACAACGAGGTCAATCCATGATCCGGGAGATCGGTCGGGGGCGGGCATTGCGGAATGCGGGTTTTGTCCTTGCGATGTTGAGCCTTGCGGGGTTCGGTCTCACGCAGGTCGCCAGCCGGCAATGGAGGCTCCAGCGAACGTTCCAGATCCGCTCGGACTTTCCCTCGATCGGTGGGCTTGAGGTCGGCCAGCGCGTTCGGTTGCAGGGGATCGATGCGGGCGTCGTTGAGGCGATCCAGCCTCCCAAGGCTCCAGGAGGCCCGGTTCGCCTCGTGATGCGAGTCGACGAGGGGCTTCGGCCTTTGATTCGCGACGATGCCGTGGCACGGATTATGACCGAGGGCGTTGTAGGGGCCAAGGTGGTGGAGCTGGTGCCCGGCAAGGCTGACGCTCCTCAATTGACCCATAACGGAGTGATCGCCTCGGAGCCGTTGATCGAGATGGGCGACCTGCTGGCAAAAGCCAGTAAAGCGCTGGTACGTGTTGACGCGGTGGCGGCGGCGGCGGAACAAGGCCTCGGAGAAATCAATCTGATCGCCGCTTCGATCCGGCAGGGGCAAGGCAGTTTGGGAAAACTGGTGCAGGATGAAGAGGCCTATCGCAAGCTGGTTGCCTTGTCTGACCGTGGGCAAAGAACGCTGAACGACGTGGAAGAGAACCTCGCGGCACTCAAGCGCACCTGGCCGCTCTCTCGTTACTTCAACGATCGCTCGTTCTACGATCGCGACCGCGTTCTGTTCCACCCGGGGGCGGAACGTGACAGCCAAATGCTTCGGGAAGCCGATCTCTTCGAGCCAGGCCGGTCGGCATTAACGGCGCTTGGCCGCAAGAAGCTTGATGAGGTGGCCACCTGGTTCAAGACGGTTCGACGTCCGACGTCTGAAGTCGTCATCGCGGCCTTCACCGATGACAACCGCGATCAAGAGATGGCGCAAATCTTGACTCAGGAGCAGGCCGACGCGGTCCGTAAGTATCTCGTCAGCCAGCACTCGATTAATTCCATCGGTTGGTTTGGCACGAGAAAGGTCGCCTCGGTGGGCTTCGGGACGCAAGTCCCTCGACCGATGGAATCGCAGGCGCGTGGACTTCCGCCTCGACGGGTCGAAATCATTCTCTTCACGCCGCAGACTTGACTCTCGACCGTCGATGGGTAAGTTCGTGCTCAGTGGGCCGCCTGGCCGCCGACTGACGGGTTGACGCTCGTGGTTGGGTCGATTAGCCTGAGAATTAGGAATGAGCCTTTGCGACCACGCCCCCCGAGCCGAGGAGAGGATACCTCCGTGGCCTCCTTGTTCGTTATCCAAGGGGCCGACCAGGGAAAGCGGTTCGAGCTGAAATCCAAGCCTATGGCCTTGGGTCGAGACCAGTCGAATCCCATCCGGCTCCACGACACCGAAGTTTCCCGACGTCACGCCGAAGTTCGCCCCGTTGATGATTCCTTCCGCATCATCGACCTTGGGTCGGCGAATGGAACGTTCGTGAACGGTCAGCCTGTTGACCAGGCGGCCCTACGTTCGGGTGATCGGCTTCAGCTTGGCCAGACGGTCATGCTCTTCAACGACGGCGGAGGAGATCGCGACCTTACCGCCCGCGTCGACGTCCTCAGCCTGTCAAGTAAGGACGATCGCTCGGCCATCTTGAAGAGCATTCCTGCCGGCGAGGGCTCCCGCGTGCTTCAGGCACCGGACGTGGCCGGAGGTTGGCTGAAGGATCGCTTGCTGAATCTCTCGGTCATGTATCGAGCGACGCAGGCGATCAGCCATGTCATGGAGATCGACGCCCTCTTACCGCAGATTCTTGAGCTCGTCTTCGAGTCCATCGCCGCGGATCGCGGTGCCATCCTCCTGAAAGATGATGCAGGCAGGCTGGCCCCCAAGGCGGTCCGCTGGCGCGGGCCCGCCGAACCCGATGAGCGGATGACGATCTCGCGCACGATCGTGGACCACGTCCTGGAGCAAGGGCAGGGGGTTATCACCTCCGACGCTCCGGGGGACAAGCGGTTCGGCCCGGCGCAGTCGATCGTCGACTTCGGAATTCGCGAGGCGATCTGTGTACCGATTCAGGGGCGGCACGCCACGCTTGGCGTCCTGTACGCGGACCTTCGGGCGGCCAGCTCGCTGCGTTTCGATGAGTTCGGCGGCGAGGGGTTGCGGAGCCGGTTCTCGCAAGATCACCTGATGTTGATGGTGGCGATCGGCCACCAGGCCGGTCTCGCCATCGAGAACACCGTTTTCTATAACGACAAGATTCAGGCCGAGCGACTGGCCGCCGTCGGCCAGACGATCGCCACGCTTTCGCACCACATCAAGAACATTCTTCAGGGTATCCGCGGCGGCAGCTATCTGATCGACATGGGGCTCAACGAGAAGGATGAGGCCATTGTCCGACGGGGCTGGACGATCGTCGAGAAGAACCAGACCAAGATCTACAACATGGTCATGGATATGCTTTCTTTCTCGAAAGATCGCGAACCCGCCCTCGATCAATGCGACCTCAACGAAACGATCGGTGATGTGGTCGAATTGATGAATTCACGGGCCAAGGAACTGGGAGTCGAACTTGTTTGGCAAGCCGACGCCAAGATCCCACAGGTCTTTATTGATCCTGACGGAATTCATCGCGCGGCTCTCAATATCGTCACCAACGCCATCGACGCCTCTGAGGGCATCGAGAAGGGGCGGGTAACGGTGACCACCGGCTGGGATTCGGAAGCCTCGGTTGCCAGAATCACCGTGACGGACAACGGTGTTGGGATCGACGAAGAGGATTTGCCGTCTCTCTTCCAGGTCTTTGCTTCCACCAAGGGATCGCGGGGAACGGGACTCGGCCTCCCCGTCTCACAGAAGATCGTACGCGAGCATGGCGGACGCATTGTCGTCCAATCCCAGCGGGGACGAGGGTCGAGCTTCATCATCGAACTTCCGATGAAGCGAAGTGAATCCCCTAGGACTTCGGAAGGCCCCACGATTTCCGACTGATTGCCAGTCGGATGACGAGGCTCCGTCGGGTTGAGTGAGCGCTGCGCCCTTCTGGCCGTCGCAATCGGCCGGGTCGCGTCGAATCATCTTTCTTAAGCTCGCCGTGGTCTCTGCTATCGAGCAGATAATGAACGGGCCGTCTTCGACGCAAGAAGCAAGGGCCCTGAGGCAATCAGATCCGGATGGAAAGCAGCTTCAGCGAGCGGTCTCGAAGCGCGACCCAGGGATCCGAGAGTTCCGGCTGCTGATCAGGAGGAGGCTCGTCCAGGGGTTCGGGGCGCCCCGACTCGCCGACCTGGACAAACTGCATCAGCCCGTCCATCCAGGGGCGCGTGCGCTCCGGCAGAGGGGTTCCATACACCGCGACGACGATCTGAGCGCGGGCCCGATGGACTTCCAGCCCGCGAATCTCGACGACCCGGCCGATCGGAACCGGTTCATGACAGCGCAAGTCGAGCACGCGTCGCAAGACGAGGTTCGCGTTCAGCCCCGCTGCCCGGAAGGCTGTGGCGTACGCGGCCTCGAGTGCCAGCGATAGAAGGACCCCCGCGTAGAGTGTTCCGTGGTGGTTGGCATCGCGCGGCAAAATCAAACGATGGGTCAACGTTTCCTCGGGTTCTGACGCACCACTCATGGCTCTCTTCTCCCGAGGAAGGATCGGCTCGAACGTTTTACGTGGTCGGTGAGTCTCACGTATTTTGGGCAGTCTCTGTATTCTTTCTATTCTGAAGTCGGCAGGCCTTTTTCTCAAGCTTCTCAATCACAATGAGAAGGCTTTGCCTCAAAACAGAAGAAGACTGTGAATTCCGCGCTCAAGCCATTCGCGAATCGTTGAAAATGTTCATACCAAAAAAAACACCCCGGAGACGGGGTGTTTTTGAAAGCGAGTTGCGCCGGCAGGAATCGAACCTACGACCTCCAGGTTATGAGCCTGGCGAGCTAACCGCTGCTCCACGGCGCACGAAGATAGTAGCACGACGCCGGTCCCAAGGGAAGAGGCCTCTCTGACGTTCCCGCACCTCTCTGCTCAAACCCTTTTGGGTAAGTAGGTTACGTGAAAATTTTGTTGCGGAAATGGCAACGAGAGCACGAATTTTCTCGGAGAAGGTGGGAAAGTAGGTACCAAAAAAAACACCCCGGAGACGGGGTGTTTTTTGAAAGCGAATTGCGCCGGCAGGAATCGAACCTACGACCTCCAGGTTATGAGCCTGGCGAGCTAACCGCTGCTCCACGGCGCACTTGAATACTATCACGAGCCAGGACCGAATGATAGAGCCCACCGAAAAAAAACGCTTCGGAACATTCCAGGAGAATTTCTCGGCCTCTCTCGAAGCCGTTGGCCCCGAAAATGCGTATGGGTGTGGCCATCGTGCTCAAGTTGAGAAAATGCCTCACGGCAAATGCAGCCTCCCGATCCGGTTGCTCTGCTCGCGCCTCGAACAAAACGCCGAAATCAACGACGGAACAAGTTCGAAGCCGACAGCGGATCTGAGGCCTCAAACGATGCATTCGTCCATTACGGCGTTTCTGAATCATCTCAAGCTCGAGCGGAACTCTTCACCCCACACCCTGCGATCTTACGAGGAGGATTTATCTCGGTTCACCGAGTTCTTGGTCGAGGATGCCGGCGAGGACGCGAACCCTTGCGAAGCTGACCATCGCCGCCTGCGGCGTTATTCAGTCTGGCTTCACTCCAAGGGATTTGCCGCGAGCACTATCGCACGGCGATTGGCAAGTCTTCGTACTTACTACCGGTACCAACGAAGGCAAGGTGCGATCACCGCGGATCCGGCGGGAGGGCTCAGAAACCCCAAACAACCGAAACGTCTGCCACGGCTTCTTCGCGTTGAAGAGGTCATCAAGATCCTCGACGAGATCTCTACTGCCGAGGCCCTTGGTGTTCGCGATCGAGCGATGTTCGAGATCCTCTATGGAGGAGGACTTCGCGTGAGCGAGCTCGTCGGGCTCGATCTGCTCGATCTGGACGTGGATCAAGAGATGGTTCGTGTCCGAGGCAAGGGACGTCGTGAGCGGTTGTGTCCCGTGGGTGCGATGGCGATGCACTGGGTCAAACTCTGGCTACCGCTGCGGGCGCCCAAGCGGCCCGATGAAACGGCGGTGTTTCTCAATGGACGAGGAGGACGTTTGACGGCCAGGAGCGTTGGTCGTCTCCTGGAAGAATATGTACGCGCGACGGGGCTTCAAGAAGGGGCTGCGAGTCCACACACGCTGAGACATAGCTTTGCGACGCATCTCCTCGATCGAGGTGCAGACCTCAGGAGCGTGCAGGAACTGCTGGGGCACCGGAAGCTGACAACGACCCAGATTTATACCCATGTCTCCCGTGAGCGGCTTCTCGGTATTTATCAGGAAGCGCATCCTCGGGCTCATTGACTGCTCCCTGAGGCCATTGATGGGCCTCTTGCCGATCGCATACGATGGAAGTACTTCACCCATCGCGCCTATCGCCTTCTAGTCTTCTGCCTTGTTTTCAAGCGTTTTAGAAGGGCGTTCCCTTTTTCCAAGGAGGTGAACGCCTGAGGTCAGCTCCAGGCCGTGGTCACGGCTGTCCTTTTCGTTCGTAAATGAAGAAAGTCCGTTTCATCGCTGCTATCCTTCCTCCCCTCTGCGGGAACGGGCTTCTCCGACCTGTTACGGCGAGATGTTCAGTGTGATTTATGAGCATGGCTTGCAATACGGAATGCATTCTTGTGGAAGCGATTCTTTCGTGATCCGTTTGAGACGGATTCAAGAACCCCCCAATAGACCCGATCGACCTGAGTGATTCCACATGAGCAAGGCCCGACTCTTGATCGTGCATCCTGAGCCTTCGGCATTGGCTTTGTTGTCGTCGATGCTCATCACGCTCGGCCAAGACATCGACGAAGCCGCCAACGACCGCGCCGCGGTTCGCTTGATGGAAAGAGGGGGGATCGATCTCTTGGTTGCCGGAGTGGACCCTTCCGACATGGAAGGACTGGAACTGCTCGCTTACATGAAGCGAAAGCATAAGGATGTTCCGGTCATCCTTCTTTTCCCTGGTTCATTCCCGGACCAGGCGAAGGAAGCGATGCGTCAAGGGGCCTTGAGCGTTCTGAAGTTCCCTGTCTCTGCGACTGAGCTGCGAGCGACCGTTGCCCAGGCTCTTGGCCCCCGAATTACGATCCCGACCCCTCACGTAGCCCCCGCCCACGCGGCGCCTGCCGTCGTCGAGGAAGTTCAGCGCGTCTACGATCCTGCGTTACTCGGTCTCGGTGAGGATGGAAACGCTCGAGCCTGGGGAATCATCGGAAACGATTCGAGCCTGCTCCAAGTGGTCAAAGTCGCGGCATCCATTGCTCAGTCCCGTGATCCGTTGCTTCTCATCGGCGAAAGTGGAACGGGTAAGCGCCTGCTCGCCCAGACGATTCACAAGCTGAGCCCCTGTGCCAATCACCCGTTCGTCGTCTTCGACTGCTCGGCTCACACAGCGAGCGGTTCCCCGGACGACGCCGAAGGGAACTCGAACGAGAATTCTCACTCGTCTCCATTGACCGCGTGGTTGGGCAAGCTGGCCGAAGCTCAGGGGGGCACGCTGTTCGTAAACCGGGTTGGGGATCTCTCCCCCGAGTTGGAGCCTCACCTTTTACGCGCACTCCAGGAGCACGAGGCTTCGAAGGAACACTCGCACAAGAAGCCGCATACGAGTGCTCGTATTATCATGGCACTGAATGACGCTTCGATGTCGAATGGCGAGCCGTCGAAGTGGAGTCAGGAACTCTTCCAGCGGATCTGTGCGGTCTCTCTTAGGTTGCCGCCGCTGCGTCATCGCGGTACGGACATCGAAGTGCTGGCGGAGTACTTCCGAGAGATCGCCGCTCAGGATGTGGGAAAAAACATCGTCGGGTTCACGCGCGATGCCCTCGACGTCCTTGGCAAATACCCGTGGCCCAATAATATCGCCGAGCTTGAAGCCGTCATTCGACGTGGTGTGCAGCTTTGCCAGGGAAGCCGAATTACCTCCGGCCATCTCTCGCCCAGCTTTAGCGGCGTTTCCGAGACGCGGACGCCAGGCTCAGGACGTTCCCGTGCCTCAGCACACATCCGACCTCTCAAAGAAGCCCTGGAAGAGCCTGAAAAGCGGATCATCATCCAGGCGCTCCAGGCACTGAACTGGAACCGTCAAGAGACCGCCCGCGTCCTCGATATCAATCGCACGACGCTCTACAAGAAGATGAAGAAATACGGGCTGCTTGTGGACGGTCCTATCTGGGTTAACTAGGCTGAAGTCGGGGAAATTGCGGGGGAAGTGGAGTTCGTCTCGCTCGGCGACCGAAGGTGTGTTACATTCGATGGAACTTGCCGGAAGGTCCCGCCAGACAAACCCACTGAGGTCCCACCTCATGCCTCATCCATCACTCAAGCTAAGCGAACGACCCGTGACCCGTCGCGAGGCCTTGTGCCGCGCTGGGATGGGCTTTGGTGCTTTGGCCTTGAGCAGCCTGATGTCTGAGGCGGGGCTGCTTGCCAGTCCCGCATCGAATCAAGGGGAAACGCTTAACCCGCTGGTGCCGCGCCGACCTCAATTCGCCCCCAAGGCGAAGCGTGTCATCCACCTTTTCATGAATGGCGGTCCTTCGCACGTTGATACGTTCGATCCCAAGCCCGCGCTGACGAAGCACGCTGGCAAACCCGTGCCCAGCAATCTCCCCACGGAACGAAAGACTGGGGCCGCGTTCGCCTCTCCGTTCTCGTTCCGGAAATACGGTCAGAGTGGGATCGAAGTCAGCGAGCTTTTCGCCAAGACCGCCCAGTGCATCGACGACATCTGCGTGATTCGCTCGATGCATGCCGATGTCCCGAATCATGAGCCCTCCTTGATGCTCATGAATTGCGGAGAGGCTCGGCAAGCACGACCGAGCGTGGGGTCGTGGGTTCTCTATGGGCTCGGAACTGAGAACCAGAACCTCCCTGGGTTCATGGTGATGTGCCCCGGCGGATTTCCGATTGCGGAGTCGCAGAACTGGCAGGCGGGCTTTCTCCCTGGTATCTATCAGGGAACGTACATTGATACGCAGCATACGGATATCGAAAAACTTATCCGTAACATCACGAATCGCTATGTTTCCGGGGAAACCCAACGAGCCCAGCTCGACCTGCTCCAGGAACTCAACCAAGAGCATTTGCGACGTCGCCAACAAGAGGCGGAGCTCGAAGCCCGCATCCAGTCGTTCGAACTCGCTTTCCGCATGCAAACCGAGGCGGGTGACGCTTTCGACGTGGGGCAGGAACCCGAGCACATTCGGGCCATGTACGGCCCCGGTGTCCAGGCTCGGCAGCTCTTGATCGCCCGCCGTCTGTTGGAACGGGGCGTCCGGTATATCCAACTCTGGCACGGTGACGGTCAGCCCTGGGACAACCACGACGACATCGAGACGGGGCACCGCGCACTGGCGCAGCAGTGCGACCAGGCGATCGCCGCCCTTTTGATCGACCTCAAGCAGCGCGGGATGCTCGAAGACACGCTCGTCATCTGGGGCGGTGAGTTTGGACGCACTCCCACAGTGGAATTGCCGACTCCCGGAGCCAACGCCGGCAAGATGAATGGTCGGGATCACAACCACTACGGCTTTACGACGTGGTTGGCGGGCGGCGGGGTCAAGGGAGGACATATCCACGGTGCCACCGACGAGTTCGGCTTCCAGGCGGTCCAGGATAAGGTTCACGTCCACGACCTGCACGCGACGGTCCTGCATCTCCTTGGGTTCGACCACGAGACATTCACGTATCGTCACGCCGGCCGCGACTTCCGCCTAACCGACGTCCATGGCAAGGTCATACAGGGAATCCTTGCCTGAACTCGCAAGCTTTGGTGACCTCCAAGGATCAAGCAAAGCCGCCGCGCCTCGTGAATATCACGAGGCGCGGCGGCCTTTGAGTTTTGAAGACCGGCAAAGGGCTTCTCCGCAGACCTCTCGCTTCACCAAGAGATAGAGATCTGGATCGCGCTGGCGCTGAGGTGCCCTCTGTCGTTCTCTATGAACTTCGAGACTCGACTCAGAACTGCTTACGCTGGCGGCTGGACGGGATCTTCAGCATCTTGCGGTACTTGGTCACGGTGCGGCGGGCGACCGGAAAACCGTGCCGCCCGAGCTCTTCGACGATCTCCTCGTCGGAAAGCGGGTTCTGCTTGTCTTCCTTGGCGATGATCTCAAGCAGCTTTTGCTTGATGGTGTCCCACGCCACCTCTTCTCCGTCCGCAGTCGTCGTACCACCGCCGAAAAAGCGCTTGAGGGAGAAGATTCCTCGTGGCGTCTGGACCCATTTATCGTCGACGGCGCGGCTGACCGTCGTCACATGCACATGAACGCGATCGGCGATCTGTTGCATCTTCAAGGGCTCGATAAACTCGGGTCCCTTGTCGAGAAAGTCTTTCTGGTGCTCGATGATCGCGCGTGCGACTTTGAGCAGCGTGTTGCGCCGCTGCTCGATCGATTCAATCAGCCAACGCGCTGATTGGATCCGCTTCTGGATAAACTCGCGAGCGGCCGCGTCGGTTTGTTTGTTTTTCAGTTGTTTCTGGTAATAACGGGAAATCGAAAGCTGCGGCGTGTGATCGTCCAGGAGCCGAACCTCGTACTCGCCATGCTCATTGGCTTCGACGATCAGGTCGGGAACGACGTACTGGGCGTTCTCGGGAGTGAATCGAGCACCCGGACGAGGGTTAAGCCGGCGTAAGTGCTCGATAGCTTCCTTGATTTGATCGATAGGAATGCCCGTCTTCTTCTCGATTGCCGGGAGCCGGTTCTGCTGGAGATCGTCGAGGTGGTTCGAGATCAGAATGTGCAGAATGTCTCGGCAAGGGACGTCCGGTGTCAGTTGCAGAAGCAAACATTCTCGAAGGTTGCGGGCACCGACTCCTGGAGGGTCGAGTTTCTGGACCAGCGCGAGCGCTTCTTCTGCCTGTGCGAGCGTCACGTTGCCTCCGAAGTCGCGAACGACTTCGTTGAGGTCGTGATTGAGAAATCCATTATCGTCGAGGTTGTAAATAATATATTCGGCAAGAGCGCGTACGGCCGATTCGCTATCTAAGAAGCCAAGCTGGTCAGAGAGGTCGTCATGCAAAGAGCGCGGGCGTGATGCCATGTTTTGCATGGCATCGTGTTTACGGTCCGCCTCTTCGCTCAAAGCCGCACGACTGAGGCGATGCGTTTCTCCGTACGAGTCTGCCCAATCCTCGTTGTTGTAATCTTCGGCGGGGGTCGCTTCTTCGGCCGTTGAGGTGGGGGATTCTTCCGGGTCCGCTTCCGGGGTAGGGGCTTCCCGGAGATCGATGAGAACTGGGTTTTCGCTGAGTTCTTGATCAATCCGTTCCTGCAGCGCCATGAGCGGCAACTGCAATATCTCCATCGACTGGATCATGCGAGGCGCCATGCGGAGGCGCATATCGGTCCGCATTTGCTGAGAGGTATCGAGACGCATGGTCCTGGTTTCCGCCGTGGGAGATGGAAAGGATTGATATCTACTGACTCGGTTTCCAAGTCATGCAGAAAAGGTCGGCTGCATCAAGGAACCATCGACTGCCACCTCATGCTCAAAAATCGCGTGATCAAGTCTCAGGAAAGGGTTCCCCCGGGAATTCGCCCAACTGTCAGAGCAATTATAGTGCCAATGCTGGTCAACATCGAGCCCTGACCTTCCCGAACCCTCAAAATAATTCAGAAAGGCTGCCGGCCGCTCATGGCGTCCGCAAGCATTTCTTTGTTCGCGAACTCAAGGACACTGCCCGACGCAAGACCACGCGCAAGCCGCGTAATTTTGATACCGGAATCCGCCAATCGGTTTACAACGAGCAGGGCCGTGCCGTCCCCCTCGAGGTTGGGGTTCGTGGCCATGATCAGCTCTCGGACCACTCCTGAGCGGACCCGTTCCTCGAGTGCATCCACCGTCAGTTGCTCTGGCCCCATGCCTTGGAGCGGAGCGAGTCGACCGAGTAGGACGTGATAAACCCCGTGATAGGTTCCCGCTTTCTCAAGAGCCAGCAGATCACGGGGTTGCTCAACCACGCAAACGATCCCGGCGTCACGCCGGCCATCGCGGCAGATGACGCACTGAGGCTCTTCGGACTCTGTAAGGTGAAAGCATGTTTGACAGTGGCGAATGCGATCTTTCACCTCACGGATCGCGTCCGCCAGAGCCAGGGCTTCTTCCGCAGGGCATTTCAAGAGATGGTGCGCAAGCCGCTCGGCAGACTTGGCCCCGATGCCGGGGAGCCGGCCCAGGGAGGTGATCAGCCGGTCGACCGCCGTCGCATATCCGGACATGGGTCAGGCGCCTCCGCCACCTTGTCCGAACAGCCCGGACAGGCCTGGAATGGGAAGTCCCCCCGCAACCGAAGAAAGCGACTTGGCAGCCGCCTCACGAGCCTTGGTCAGGGCCTGGTTCACTGCGGCTGTGACGAGCTCTTCGAGCAACTCGGAATCGTTGTCGGCGAGAAGCTTGGGGTCGATCCGAACCGACAAAAGTTCCAGCCGCCCGTTGGCGCGGGCGACCACCGCACCGCCCCCCGCGGTCCCTTCCACGTGAACCTGTCCGAGTGATTCTGTGGCCTTCTCAACGCTTTCACGAAGGCGGCCGGCGTTTCGCATCAACTCGGCGAGGTTGCCTAGATTATTGAACACGACAAACCTTCTTACTCGTCAAAGATGAAAACGTATCCTTTTTCAAGGAGCCGTCATCCGCGAAGCGAAGATTATGTCACATCCTCTTCGGCTTCGAGGTGAACAGGACGGGCCTCGAACAATTCCACCAGTTTCTGAATCATCGGGTCCCCCGCAAGTTCATCACGGCGGACCGCGATCGAGGGAGCGACGGGGGCTACAGGAGCCTCTTCCTCTGCCGTTTGCTCAAATCTTAACGTGACCCTGCGCGACAGAAGTTGGTGGAGCGCCGATTCGATCTTCTCGGTCGCTTCGCGCGAACCACACTCCTCGGCCACCCAATTGTATCTCGCGGAAAGCCTGATGACCAGCACATCCGGCGGTTCGATCGCCGACGGCTGAACCTGGCTCAACCCTTTCCAATAACGCAAACCAAGACGGGTCAGCTCAGGCCAAACGCGATGAATTTCCTCGAGGTCAAGCGACGCCGACGGCGCCTCGCCCGCGCTCATGACCCGCGACTCGCCCGCGCTCTCGACGACGGTTTTCGGCGCGGCAACGCTCCTGGCGACTGGCTCTGGACGTGTCTCGGTACGTCTTTCGGCTACGATTGGGGAGGAGACGGGGGAGGATTCAAGGCTCTCTGGTTTTTTTTTTACGGAAGGGCTGGAAGGTGACGAAGGAGCCGGCGCGGGCAAACCCGCTTCCATGGCCGCGAGCCGCGCAACCAAATCGCGGACGTCATGAAAATCTTCAAGTCGTGCCACGCGGAAAAGAGCCATTTCCACGAGGAGTCGACCGTGCGAGCTCCCTCGTAGTCTCCCACGCGTTTCCGACAAAATCTGGAGGGCCGCCAGGATCGTGTCGAGCGGCCACCGGGCGATAATCGCTTCGAGACGCGGCTTCTGCCGAGGGGTCGCCGTGAGGAGCGTATCTTTCGCTCCCGCGGCGTACACCATGATATCGCGGAGAAAATCCAGCGTTCCGTTCAGGAGGTCCGCTGGCTGCACACCTTCACCCGTCGCCTTGTTGAGAATCTCAAAGGCCGTACCGGGATCTCGCGCGGCGAGGGCATCGAGAAGGTCGAGCAGCCGCTCGTCACTCGCCGTGCCGAGAAGCCGATGGACTCCTTCAACCGTGAGTTTTTCACCCGTGGATGAGAGAAGCTGTTCCAGGAGCGATTGCGCATCGCGCATCGAACCGCCTGAGCGGCGTGCGACGGCGCGCAACGCATCGAGCTCCGCGTCGATCTTCTCGCGTTCGCAGATTTCGGACAGCGTCGAGACGATCTGATCCGTCGTGATGCCGGCGAAGTCGAATCGCTGGCAGCGCGAGAGAACGGTGATCGGAATCTTATTGGGTTCGGTGGTGGCGAAGAAGAATTTGACGTGTTCGGGAGGTTCTTCCAATGTCTTCAACAAGGCATTGAAAGCCCCAGTTGAGAGCATGTGAACTTCGTCGATGTAGTAGATTTTGAATCGCGAGCGGCTGGGGCGGAGGCCGGCGTTCTGCCGTAGTTCTCGAACGTCATCGACACCATTGTTGCTGGCGCCGTCGATCTCGATGACGTCCACATCTTGTCCCGCGGCGATCGCCTGGCAAGTGTCGCACGTCAAGCAGGGCGCATCCGTCGGCCCGTTGACGCAGTTCAAACACTTCGCAAAGATGCGTGCGATCGACGTTTTACCGACGCCGCGTGTGCCCACGAACAAGTAAGCATGAGTCACGCGATTCATGCGGATGGCGTTGCGGAGCGCCTGCACGACGTGATCTTGACCGACCACGTCTTCGAATCGCTGAGGACGATAACGCCGGGCGACAACCGTATAACCCGACTGCCCCGCCGGGGAAGGCATCAGCGGCTTATCCTGACTGGCAACGGCCACTGGGCTCGTTCCCTCGAACCTTTTTAGTAAGGAGCTAAATGTCCGCAGAGACACTCGTTGACCATCAGCCGGTGAGCCGGGGATCAGGAGGCTGGGAGAGCCGGGGAGGTTCTCCCGGGCACATGGAGGCGATGCTTATGGCTGCTGCGTTCCCGCCCTGACCAGGTTCGCAAGCTCCCATTGCCCGGGTCCCCCCCGGCTCACCCGGACTCCCGATCGATCCGGTTCACGACCGTGTTGAAGGGTCTATTCTCGGGGATCGCGCTCCGCCATGCAAGGTCAACATCCGCGTTCATTCTCGAGGCCGTGCCGGAAATGCCGGTCGTTCCTCGCAGACATCTTGCCATTCGCCGCCGAGTTGATGACGATGAATGAGGACGGAGTAAGTGGATGGTCGTTATTGCACCTCTCGGCACCATCATGGGGTCCAAGATGATTTGGACCATTTCCTCGCCGACAGAGATCCAGCCTGGTCACTTCTCTTTCGATGCCCCGGCCTGCCGCCAAGCGGTCTGGGCTTCAACGATGTCACCGAGCCGAGAAAGGGGCAGCCATGGCCCGACGACTGAGCGCCCACCCGCTTCCCGCCTGGGTGGGGGATCTTCCGGTCTTCGAGCGCACGTTGGCCAATGGCTTCAAAGCGCTCGTTCTGCCTCGCGCTCACGCCCCGGTGGTCGTCACTGACCTTTACTACCCGGTTGGTTCCGTGGATGAACCGGCGGGGAAGACCGGCTTGGCCCACTTCGTTGAGCATATGCTTTTCAAGGGAACCGAGCGATTTCCCAAAGGACAAATCGACCGCCTCGCCTTTGTGGCCGCGGGCCAGTCGAACGCGGAAACCAGCGAAGATTGCACGCACTACTGGTTCGCGTTTCCGTCGGACCGGTGGGAAATTGCTCTCGCTGTGGAATCGGATCGCATGTCTGGGGCAACGTTCGACCCTCGCGAGATCGAGGCTGAGCGACATGTCATTGGAGAAGAGCGGGCCCGCGACCTTGATTCTCCCTTGAGCCGGCTCGACCAGACCCATCTCACCTTTAGCTACGTTCGCCATCCTTATCGAAATCCCATTCTCGGCTGGCCCGACGACCTGGAGCGGATCACCGCCGAGGATCTGCGCGAGTTCTATCACCGCTACTACCGTCCTAATGGCGCGGTGCTCGTGGTCGTGGGCGATGTGGATCCCAATCGTGCTCTCGATCGCGTGGAAGACCACTTTGGTTCACTGTCGGCCGTGGACTGTGAGCCGGCGCGGGCTCCGCTGGGGGAGCCAAGACAAGTAGGGCGGCGCGATTTCTCGCTCGTGGAATCGGAAGCCGCGGCTCGAGGACTTCTGGGCTGGCACACTGTTCCTCGGGGGCATGCCGATGGGCCGCCTCTGGCCGTGCTCTCCGACCTGCTGACCTTCGGACGAAGATCTCGGCTCTGGAACGAACTGGTCGAACATCAAAAGCTGGCCACATGGGTTGATTCATCTCATGATGAATCGAGATGGGCTGGGCAGTTCTTGATTCAGCTTGAGGCCGCCACGGATATTGAACCGGCAAACCTCGAGCAGGCCGTCGCTTCTCTGTTGGGACGGATGGCCGAAGAAGGGCCGACCCCCGATGAACTCGAACGGTCGCGGAATCGCCTAGAAGCGGCATGGCGCTGGGAACAGGAAGATCTGGCCGGTCTGGCGGCAGGGCTAGGACAGGTCGCCCTCTGGAACGATTGGCGCTCCTGGCAGAATGAGCATCGTGCGGCTCTCGCCGTCGAGGCTGACGACATTCGACGTGTAGCTTCAACCTACTTGAGTGACTCGAACATCACCGTGGGATGGTCGCTGCCTCGTCCCAGTCGTGCGGTGACCGTACTTCTTCCCGCGGAGACCTTGCCTCGGGCTCCGCGCCCCGCCGCGCTTCCCACGGTCGAGCGTCCGGTCGACGTCACATTTCCGTCGGCCGCGACCAAGCTGGCGGACTACCGTCCTCGTCGAACCGTTTTGCCGAACGGCTTCAGGGTCTTGACGGAACGCCGTCCTGGTACGGGCATCGTGGCGCTCGAGCTGTTCGTGAACGCAGGACTGCTCTATGAGGCGAAGCCCGGACTTGCCTACCTGATGGGGCGCCTGCTTGAAGAGGGGACGGAAAACCGGTCGGCCGACGCTTTGGCGGAGGCCATTGAAGATATCGGCGGGACGCTCGATGTTGGTTCGACGGGTGCCTCTTTAAGGGTGCGAGCGGAAGACCTGGCATTGGCCGTGGAACTTCTGGCCGACGTGGTTCGCCGCCCCGCTTTTCCCGAAGAGACTTTGCCCTGGGCCAAGAGGCGAATTGCCGCGGAGCTTCAAGCTGATAAGGAAGATCCTTCCTACCGAGCCGATCAGATCTTCCGGAACCTCGTCTACGGCGATCATCCGTACGCGCGGGACCCTCGCGGAATCAGTCGCGAGTTTAGCCGATTGTCGTTGGACGACGTGAAGGCTCATCACGCTCGCCACTTCCTTGCGGATAACGCGTTCCTCGTTGCGGTCGGCGATTTCGAGCCGCGTAAGTTGGCGAGCCTGGTTCGCGCCCACTTCGGAACCTGGGGCAAGGGGGGATTGTCCAAACCCCTGACTTCCCGTCTCGTTCGTTCGTCTCGTCCCCGGGTACGGCGCGTAGCTCATCCCGGAGAGCAGGTCCAGGTCGTCATCGGGCATCTCGGTATTCGGCGCAATCATCCTGACTTCGAGGCCCTCGCCGTTCTCGACCACATTTTCGGCAGTGGCCCGGGCTTCACGGATCGTCTCAGCCGGGTTTTGCGAGATGAGCTCGGGCTCGCCTATTCGATCGGGGGGGGCATCGCCGATTCGGCGGACGTTGAGCCGGGCCTTTTCCGGGTTTACGCCGGGACCATGCCCGATGAGGTCGACCGTGTGGTCGCGGGAATTGTTGAGCAGATCCGCGCGATGCACGCCGGCGAGTTCTCGGATGAAGAAGTGGATCGTGCTCGCCGCTACCTGGCTGGAGCCTGGGTCTTCGACTTCCAAACCGTCGACCAGCGGGCTGAGCGGCTGTTGGAGCTGGAACACTGGGGGCTCCCTCTCGACGAACCCGTGACCTGGCCCGAGCGAATTGCCCGAGTGACCGCGAAGCAAGTCCGTCGAGCGGCACGTTCCCACCTCGACCCCTCCGCGCTGATTCGCGTGGAGTATGGGCCGATCCAAAGACGCCGTGAGCGCACCAGCGCGGAGTGCGCCTAGAACTCTGCAAGGGCCGCATCCAAAGAGTGCCCTCCCTTTGATTTGGGAAGAGTTCCCACGCCGTCAACTTGAGTGAAATTGTCGGATTGCGATCGGGCGAAACAGGGGAATCTTAACGATTCTTGACGTTTCGTCTGATGGCCGTGGCAGTTGCGCTCAGGACTAAGCCTCGGTTTCTCTTCACGTCTGCGGATTTTTTTGCTACATCATGCCTGTCCGTGAACTTTTTCGTTAGCAAACGCCTTCATCTCGGACATCGAGATCCAGGATGGATTGATGTTCTACCCAGGTGAATCTCAGGGCGAGACGCCCACGGAACTCGGGGCGGTCTCTCGCGGGTTCTTAGCCGCGGGATTTGGCCTCTTTTTCTTGCTCGGGCTCTACGGATCGCTGGCAGTGAACCGTAGCGGTCTTAGCGCGGTCGCTTCGACCTCCACGGGGACGCGCTCGGAGGGCCTTCGAATCCAGGAGGAACCCTTCGTTATCAGCGTTCCGCCGACCGAGCCCATCCGCACGACTCGGCTTGGCCCGGTTACCTACTCGCATGATGTTGCGAAGATTGTTGCAGATCGCTGCCAGTCATGTCATCGACCGGGGCAGGTTGCTCCATTTTCGCTCCAGACCTACGATCAGGTCAGAGCCCATGCGGCCATGATTCGCGAGGTCATTGAAGGGGGAAAGATGCCTCCATGGCACGCGGATCCCCGCTATGGCCATTTCCGGAACGATCGTCGACTCACGCCGCGCGAGCGCGACACACTCCTGTCATGGGTCGACTGTGGGATGCCGCACGGCGATACGCCCTATGTTTCCCGTGTCTCCGGCAACGGAGAGAGTTGGTCGATTGGCAAGCCGGACGTGATCCTAAAGATGGAAGAGGCTTACGCCGTTCCTGCGCAAGGGGTTGTCCCTTACCAGTACTTCCGAGTGCACACCAATTTTCATGAAGATAAGTGGGTTCAGGCCGTTGAAGCCAGACCGGGAGATCGCTCGGTTGTTCATCATTTCATCGTTCGGATCGATGAACCCGGACGGACCTATAAGCATCACGGGCAACAGCCGTATCTCGTGGGCTATGCGCCGGGTGACGTTCCCTCCGTTTACGAAACAGGCACGGCGAGAAAGATCCCGGCGGGGGCCGATTTAATCTTTGCCGTCCACTATTCGCCAACAGGTCGGCCCGCGCTCGATCGCTCCTCGGTGGGGATGATCTTTGCGAGAGAGCCCGTGAGGCATCAGGCTCTGACGCAGGGGGTCTCCCAGGAGAATCTTCATATCCCTCCAGGGGCCGCGAATCATCCGGTCCGAGCCGACTTCCGCTTCCGCCGCGACTCGCACCTCTTGAGCCTCCAGCCCCACATGCATCTAAGAGGCAAGTCGTTCCAGTATCGGGCGGTGTATCCGGATGGCCGATCCGAGGTTCTCCTCTCCATCCCTGCTTATGAGTTTGGATGGCAGAGTGTTTATCGTTTGGCGGAACCCAAGCCCATGCCGCGCGGGACTCACATTGAGTGCTTGGCGCTCTTCGACAACTCGTCCAATAACCCCAACAACCCCGACCCTTCTCAGGCGGTGACGTGGGGTGAGCAGTCCACGGACGAGATGATGGTGGGCTTCATCGATTACTATCTCGACCAGCCCGCTCGACTTACCGTCGCCGCGCGTCGTTCACGCCCTTCAAATCGCCCCACTTACCGCCGTTTCCGCAGACGCCGGCGCCTCATGGGTAAGTAACGCTCATCACTTCCCCCGCATCATTTCCGCTTTTCCCCTATCTTTCGGCCCCAAGTCCCATCAAGGCCTGTCTCTTCTGGCGGATCTATCGCCATGGAGTCCTTGAATTGGCGCGTCCGTTTTGTTCTTTTTTTGCATCATCAACGGTTTACGATTTCCAATCGAGGCGTCCCTGCGCGAAACTTGTTCCATATTTCCTACGCAAGCCAAGAAGTTAGCTATGGTATTTTATTAGAGACCGAACCTTCCTATTAAAGTGAAATCAGTGAAGGGTTTGCCGATTTTTCTTGGTATATGAAACGTAGACAGGCACCCTGGGACACGGACGTTGTTTACTTCGAAAGCGGCGTCAAGGCGACGGATAGGGAGAAGCCGGCTGAGATTGGGGCTGCCGAAGCAACGCTGAGAGTCACGCTGTGAAACAACCCGAATGGTTTAAATGGCGAGAACGAGGCAGGCCCAGCGGTCTGGCGGCTTTTCACATTCGAGCCGAGGAACCGAGGTCGATGTTGACCATCGGAGTGAGGAATCGAGAGACGATGAGACGCAGCCGAGCGATCAATCGCGTCGGGGTCTTGTTTCTGATGGCGAGTCTGGAGCTTTCGCCCTCGTTTGTAGACGCCGGTCCGTACATCACTTACGGGCTTGAGCGTTCTTCAGGAGGGGAAACGTCCGGAACAGCGGAGGGATCCGGCAAGGCGAATGTGGGAGGCCTGCGCTACCTGCCGGGGATGGAGTCTGGCGATGAGCTTTCGAATCTTCTCGGGTTGATCCCGTCTCAAATGGAGGGATCCCCCATTCGGGAGTTACCGCCGACGTATCCGCAAGTGACGAACGAACAACCTCCTTCGCCGCTTGACCGCGGTCTGAACGACGTGGCCTCGGAATTCCTGCTCAGGCTTCCGCTGTCCATTTCGGAGGGGGGGCGGCTTTTCGAGCCGACCGACGTCGCGGGAATTACGGACACTTCTTCAAGCAAGAAGTCGGAGCGATCGATTCCCGAGCCGGCGTCGATCGTGCTCCTGGTCACCGGATTGATTGGACTGGCCGCGCGCCGCCAACTCTTGATGCGCCCCCATCCTCATATGGAATCCGCCCCTCCTGCGCCAGCCCACGTCGGTGCAGAGCACGCAGAGTCGAAGTAAGCCCTGAGCGCGGGGGGCCCCTCCTTACCCTCTCGCGACGGGCGTCGGCTCGGATCACGAGAACTTCATCTGTCACATCGCCATGATCGTGACAGTTGCTCGCGCGCCGCCTGAATCTTGAAACTCACTTCCCTCGCATTTCCCGCCCTTGGGCTCTGCGTCAGTCCTCTCGGATGCCTTTATGCCGAGTGCATTTCGGTGTTATTGCGGAGCAATCGAACTTTCATAATTTTTGCATTCCAGGTGCATGGGGAAGATATGTTCCAAGAGCATCGAATTTGAGCTTAACGGGACTTTTGAAATTTTGAGGAGTTTATTGACTGGTTGGAATTTGAGGATAGAGTTTTAACCAAGCTACTGCGCTCTGTTCGGTCCAATTACCGCTCCTCAGCACCTATTCACGGTGCAGATGAGTGGTGTAGCGCGACGCCGTGATCCACTGTCGCTTTGAATCTCGACCGACCTAAGAATCCACACCTGGGTATTTCCAACGCGATCGGGGTGAGACCATGAGTTTTGAGTGGATACCGCGGGCCCGCCGCGGGTCGAAAATGCGCCGTGCCTTGAAGGCGACCCAGAAGCGCAACCGGCATGTGCATCGAGTGACAACGTTAGAGTTACTCGACGTTCGGCTACTGCTAGATACAGGGGTAGCGCATCCCGATCTTGTGATCTACCAGGGACCAAGCGGAATTGGCCCTTACCAGTCATCTGCGCCCCAAGGTTATACGCCAGCACAAGTTAGAAAAGCTTATGGAATCGATTCCATATCGATCAATGGGATTGTGGGAGACGGAAGCGGGCAGACTATCGCATTAGTGGATGCTTATGATTGGCCGACAGCGGCGCAGGATCTTCATAATTTCGACCTGCAATTCGGTCTCCCTGATCCACCGAGCTTCACCAAGGTTAACCAGCTAGGCCAGTCGTCTCCTTTGCCCGGCACCGACCCGGCGGGCGCCGGCAACCCCAAGGGAACGTGGGAAGGGGAAGAAGCCCTCGACGTCGAGTGGGCTCATGCGATCGCGCCGATGGCCAACATCATCCTGGTTGAGGCCAACAGTGCGTCTACCGCGGACCTGATCGACACCGCCGTCGCCACGGCGAAGACCCTGCCTGGCGTCTCCACGGTCTCGATGAGCTTCGGTGGGCCCGAACAGAACGGCTTCGATCAAACGGAAAATAACCTCTTCACCACACCCGCCGGTCATACGGGCGTGACCTTCCTCGCCTCGACGGGGGATACGGGTTCCCCTGGCGGATTCCCCGCGTATTCTCCGAACGTCGTTGCGGTTGGCGGCACCTCGCTGTTCCTCAACAGCAACAACAGCTACCAGTCTGAGTCGGGTTGGAGTGGTAGCGGCGGCGGTGTGAGCACGTTTGAGCCCAAGCCGGCTTACCAGAGTGCTTTGCCCTACAATTTCCGATCGATCCCCGACGTCGCCTTCCTGGCCGATCCCAACACGGGGGTCGCCGTTTACGATTCGTGGGACAACGGAAGCTCCACTCCGTGGGTGCAGGTCGGCGGGACCAGCCTCGCCAGTCCGAGCTGGGCGGGCCTGATTGCGATCGTGAACCAAGAACGAGTCGCGGCCGGAGACCCGGTGCTCGACGGGCCGACTCAGACTCTGCCCTTGCTTTACAGTCTACCTGCTTCCGACTTCCACGACATCACGACGGGAAGCAACGGCGGATTCTCGGCGGGACCGGGTTATGACCTGGTAACCGGTTTGGGGACGCCGGTAGCCCCGTCGTTGGTTGCCGACCTGACGCCGTTGCCCTTGAAAGTCTCTCCTGTCGCCGTTGTGAACGCCCAGGAAGGCATTGCGCTTTCCAATATTCAAATCGCGACGTTCACGTACAGCGGGGGATTGCAGGCGACCTCGGCTTACACCGCGACGATCAACTGGGGAGACAACACGTCCCTCGGTTCCGGCACCGTCATCGACCTGAAGAACGGTTCCTACGGAATCAACGCCACGCACACGTTCGCCGAAGAAGGCACGTACACCATCACGATCAACGTGAGCGGGCCGGATGGAGTCGTCGGCGAGGCCAGTGAGCAGGTCGTTGTTTCGGATGCCCCGTTGACCGCTCTCAACGGCTTCGTGGTCAACACCACGGAGGGGCAGGCTTTCAATGGCCTCGTGGGTTCCTTCCTTGACGGGAACATTTTCGCCCCCACCACCGATTTCACGGCCCAGATCACCTGGGGTAACGGCGCCAATACCACGGGCACCGTTCGAGCCGACGGCACGACCAAAGGGCAGTTTGATATCTTTGGTACGAACACCTATATCGCCGCCGGCAAATACAATATCTCGATCACGGTAAACGATGTTGGAGGCAGCCAGACCACGATCACAGGCGTGGCTGTGGTCGCCGACGCTCCCCTGACGTCTGTGGGGCAAAGCCTCACCACGACGGAAGGCGCCCCCTTCAGCGGGACCCTGTCCACGGTCACCGATGGCAATACCTTTGCCGTCGCGTCTGACTACACCGCCACGATCGATTGGGGCGATGGAACCAGCTCGAGCCCCGATATCACCACGGGTACCGTTAGCGCGGTCGGGAATGGTGTATTTACCGTCTCCGGCACGCACACATATAAGGAATTTGGCACCTATACCGTCACGGTGAACGTCACTGACTTCGGCGGAAGCACCACGTCGTCTCAGAGCACGGCAACCGTCGCGGATGCGGCCCTGCTGCCAAATGGCGCGACCTTGACCTCGACCGCGGGACAACCGATCGCCCCGTCTGGTTCACCTGATCCGGTTGTTGGCCGGTTTACTGATGGTAATCCGTTTGGGACGCTTGCGGACTTCAGTTCCACCGTCACCGTGGACTGGGGTGACGGATCGACGTCGACCGGGCAAGTGAGTGCCCTGGCCGGCGCGGTCTTCGCGATTGCCGCGAATCACAATTATCATCGAGCCGGCACTTACCAAATCAAGATTCCCATCACGGATGACGGCGGTAGCACGACCTCCGTGGTCAGTACGATTACCGTCGCGGATGCACCGATCACTCCCGGCAAGACGTCGGTATCCGGCCTCGAAGGGCATGACGTGACTCCGTCGGGGCAAACGGGGGCGCTGGTCGCGACCTTCACCGACTCGAATCCCTTCGCTCTCCTCACGGATATGAGCGCGGTGATCGACTGGGGTGATGGAACCACCACTCAGCCCGACACGACGGCCGGACAGATTACCCAGGCCGGCGGCGTGGGCACGGCGTTTAGCGTCCTGGGTTCTCACGTCTACGCATTTGCCGGTAAGTATTCGGTCAGCGTCACGATCACGAGCGCGGGGGGAAGCACCGCGACGACGACCTCGACGGCAACGATCGCGGATGCGCCGATCACCGGAACGGCCGCAACCCTGCCATCGTTGGTTGAAGGGACCGCGTTTAACGGTCAGATTGCGACCTTCACGGATGGAAATCCATTAGGCCAGACGTCCGACTTCATCGTGCCGGTGACCTGGGGAGACGGAAACTCCTCGGTAGCAACCCTGACGGCGCTGGGCAACGGCGTCTTCTCCGTGTCGAGCTCTAACCTTTATACGCAACCGGGAACCTATCCCTTCAGCGTCAAGGTCATCGACATCGGTGGAAGCACGTTGACGATGACTGGCTCTGTGACCGTTCTCGATGCTCCCATCGTGCCGGTGGACGGGAGCTCGTTCAGCCAGACCGAGGGAACCACGTTCAGCGGCCAGGTGGCCACGTTCAATGATGCGCCGACGTCCCCTGCCAGCGATTTCACCGCGCAGATCACCTGGGGCAACGGTGCGACCTCCGTGGGGCAAGTAGTCTCTCTCGGCTCGGGGTTGTTTGGAGTCGACGGCTCCCAGCTCTACGAGGAAGCGGGCAGCTATCCTGTCTCCGTCTTGATTCACGACCAGACGGGTGCCTCGGCGACGGCGAATGTCACGGCGAAAATCCTCGACGCGGCACTCTCAGCCACGGCCAACGGCTTCACGACGATTCGTGGTCAGGCCCTCCCTCACATCGTGGGACAGTTCACGGACGCCAATGCCTTCTCCTCGGCGGCTGATTTCAGCGCGGCGATCAACTGGGGGAATGGGACAACGTCTGTCGGCCAGGTCGTTGCACTTGGTGGCGGTAACTTCCAGGTGATCGGCACGAACGCCTACAGCAGCAGTGGAACCGACACGGTTTCGCTGGCTATCAAGGATGCGGGAGGCAGCACCGCGTCGGCTCAAGGGACCGTCACGGTTATTAGTCCTTTGGTTGGCGGCGCTACCTCTTCACTGATCACGAATCAGGCCGCGCCGACCTTCTCGGGGACCGGCCAACCGAATACCACGGTTCAGCTCGTGGCGATTCCGCTCTCGAACCCCGCGACGCAAATCGCGTTGGGGTCGGCAACGGTGAGCAGTACGGGCACCTGGACGGTGGGAGGAACGGCCCTTTCCGACAACAAGTACGCTATCGTTGCTATCATGAGCACGGCGAGCGGCCAGCCGTTGCAGGCCGTTAATCTCACGCCGGCATCGCCGCTGATTGTCGACAGGACCGGACCGACCGTGACGTCGGCCCAGTTCCTGCCAGCTCAGAGCCGGTTGGTCCTGACGCTGCATGACAGCCTTAGCGGCTTGAACCCCGCAACGCTCTTGAACTCCGCTAATCTTTCCTTCCAGGCTGTCGGACAGGGCCTCCGAAACGTCGCGGTGACCGGCATCACTCTCCAACCGGGTGCCGCGGGGAGCGGTGACGTCATCGAGACTGTCTCGCTGGCACTGGGAAGGCGTCTGTCGAACAACTACGTGTTGACGTTGAATGCCACCGGCATCGCCGACAACGCGGGCAACACGCTGGTGGAGAAGACGTTCGTCACCTTCCCGCAGACCACGAACTACCCCAACCCCAACTACGTGGCGGAGTTCACGGTCTTCGGCGGCCAATCGTCCGGCCCCGAGCAATACATCTCGGCGGCTGAACGCAGGGCGGCTGCTCGCTACGTTGGTCTCTCTCGCCTGAGCACGCGAGCGGTCCGATTCCGTCGTTGATAAAGCGATGTCGGAGCCGAGGCCCGTTGGCTTCGGCTTCGACATCAGCCATCCCGCTTTTTTCTTACGGTCTAGGCATGACCCTGGAAGGAACACTTCCGGGGGCAAGCTTTTCCCACTTGGGGAGTTCGTCCTCGAGGTAGCCGCGCGTCGCGGCAGGCAGCTTTTTGTCGGCGTGTGGCGTCAGCTTGTGGAGTCGCAACGCCTCCTTAGCCTCTGACACGGCGTCGCCGTACATGCCGATTTCCGCGGAGGCCTGCGCCAGTTCCGCATGCAGGCTGGCGTTTGTCGGGTAGAGCCTCGAGGCTTCGCGTGTCGATTTGACGACGTGGCCTCGATACATGATCAGTTCCACCGGCTTCATCTGGCTCCCGATCCGCGCAATGAGAGTGCGGATCACTGAAGCGCGGTACTGATGCAAGGACCAGGCGTTGGGATTGCGCGGGGGTGTCACCGCGTCTGCGAGTATGACGGGGATCGTCTTCCACCGTTTGTCATCGACCTTGGCGCCTCGGGCTTCCCACTCGGCCATTTTTTCCAGTGCATAGCCGAGCCAGGGATTGGCGCTGTAGTGATCGGCCGTCTGCGCTCGCAGATAGGCCGCCTCGGCCTTCTCAAATTTGGGAGGACGACCATTGAGGGCATCTAGTCCCTCCGCAATCGCGGCTTCCGATCGCCAGAACGGCGTGATTGCGCCATAGAACGAGCCGATCAAGGCCGAGAGTCCCAGCGCGAGGCCGAAGGCAAACAGTCTTCCACCTCGGATGCGCAGCAGGCCGCACCAGCGGTCGTCCCGCAGGTTCAACCCCAGAGCGATCGTGCCCCAAAGCATGAGAGCGACCGAGCTGATCCCGATACCCCCCGCAGCTAGCAGGTTGATGGAGATGGCCAGGGCACTCGCGGCGAGTGCGATGGGTGCAACTGGCAGGCGTCGCCAGAGGTGAATCCCAAAGAGTACGGCAAGCCCCCAGCCGAAGCCCAATACCAAAATTCGGGTGAAGAGATCTCCTTCAAAGGGATTGAGCTTGCCCACGAACATGGCGACCACGAGGCCCAGGGCTCCGCAGGCGACGATCCAATGGGAACGTACGGGGGGAGCGCCGGGGTCCTGTTTGGCCGGAAGGATCTCGTCCAAATCGCGGACCGAGGAAGTGTCCACGGGCGAGCCGAAGAGATCGCGGAACGCGAGCGCAAGCGCGGCCAGGAGGGCCAGCATGGCGGGTGTTCCCGCCGTTGCCCAAACCTCGAAGATCATGTTGTGAGGATCGAAGACCTCTTCGCTCGCCTGGGGAAGCTTGTGCTTCAGATAAGCGGCCGTGAAATTCGCCGGGCCATACCCTTTCCAGAAAACATTCTTGTTCTCGGTGATGGCGCCCCAGGCTCCCTCCCAATACTCCAGACGGACGCGCAGGGACTTCGTCGCCTCGGTGACCACCAACCGATCGAGTTGCTTTGTGGCAAGTCCCACGGCAATCAGGAGGACAAGCACGCCCACTCCCGCGGCGCCGGCAATAGCCAGGGTCCGGCGGCGGACTCGGTGGCGCTCCCGGAATGCCAGTATCGCCAAAGCCACCGCGAGACCAATCCAGGCACTCCGGCTCTTTGTCAAAAGCACGCAAACCGCAATGAGCATTGTGGGAAGGAGTGCCAGCGCGAGGGCGGGTATTGGCGAACCTCTCGGTTTGGTGGGATCTCGCCTCACCAGATTTTCCCACCCGACGCTCAGAATCACGATCAGGGGAGTGATGAGGAATCCCGCAAGCGAATTCGCAAGGGCGAATGTGGAAATAGGCTCGCTCGACTCGTTGAGACGTTTCTCGAAAAGCATCTGCGCGGAGGAGCCGGGCGTGATTCCCAAGAAGCGTAGGGCTTCGGCCTTGTTGGCACGGTAGTGGGCACGCGTCTGCGGTAATTCCACGCCGTTCTGGTAAAGGCCGTAAAAGGACACGGCAACGCCGGTGGCGACGAGGATCGCGACCAGGGAATTCGACTCGCCCCGAGTTCTCGGCAAGTGTCGAATGAGGAAGTAAAGAATCCCGACGGCCCCCCAGTCCCACGCCAGATTGATGGCGGGGCGCCTGTCGAGTGCCTGCGTCGAGCTAAGACCGACGAGAATGAACAGCATTGCGACGGCGAGATCAGCCCAGGAGAAACGGAGCCGAAACGCTCCACCGATGAGGGTGGCCGCGATCGCGATTCCCGCAGTGATCAAGACCGCCAAGTCCCAATAAAGGCCGGTGCCTGCCTCAAACTTGAGATCAGGCTCGCCAGGCCAGAAAGCCCGTGCGGTGATCAATGCCGCAGCCAGCCCGAGCGCTATCCGGCGAACGCGCTCCCCGAGCCATTTCACGGACTCGACATCGCGATCAATCGCGAGTGGTTCCACGCCCCGGCCCGGCGCCGGTGTGGGCTTCGGGTGAGATGTCGGGGGGGTGATTCGCCTCGGCATGAACGCGCTCCGGTCGAGGGGACGAGACTTCCAGGATAGCCACCACACCGAGCAAGCAGAGTGTTTGTCCGACGACCACGCTTGCGCCCAGTGCGTCGAGGCGATGGAGGAGAAGGGCTCCCAGCCCGCTTGCGAGGGTAACCAAATCAATCGTGCGAACCGCCTGAGGTGGCGTCAAGCCACGGTCGACAAGCCGATGAGAAAAGTGCCGGCGGTCCCCTAGGAACGGGCTTCGCCCTTCGCGAAGTCGAATGACGATCACGGACATCGCGTCGTACAAGGGCACGGCCATCACCAGCAAAGGGGACAACACGCTATAGGGTGAATAATTGGACTTGTACCGATAATACGTGCCGGCGACGGTTAGTGACCCGAGCAAAAAACCAAGGAAGTTGCTCCCAGCGTCCCCCATGAAGAGCCGTGCGGGGTAGCGATTGTGAACCAGGAAGCCCCCGAGCGCCCCGACCAGAATAAGCAGAACCGCTGGCACAAAAAGGCTTCCCACGGCGAGCTGAGCTCCCGCAAACAGGAAAGCCGCCACAAGGCCGACCCCCGCCGATAGGCCGTCCATGTTGTCGAGCATGTTGAATGCGTTCGTCAGACCGACCACCCAGAGAACGGTCAGCGTTCCTCCCACCAGGGGGTGATTGAACGGCCAGAAGAGGGTGACACGCACGCCCGAAAGAACGAGCAACACAGCCAGGCCCAACTGCATTCCCAGGCGAATCCGCCAGCCCAGCGCGAAGCGGTCGTCGACCAGCCCCATCACCATTACGGCCGTCGCCAACCCCAGGATCCGGGCCAGCTCTCCTGACCGCTCGTGAATGCCTCCCAGGTGCTTTAGGATGGCGGAGGGGAGGAGACCCCGATCGACATCCGCGACCAGAAAGCCGAGTCCAATAACGGCAAGCGTGGCCAGCCAGATTGCCACGCCGCCGCCAAGAGGCGTCGGTTTCTTGTGCCCCTTGTGCCCACCCGGAGAGTCGATTAGGCCGACCTTGGGGCTGAGCACGCGCGCTAGCGCGCTGAGCGACGCGCTGAGCATGAAGGCCAATAGGGTGACACCGAGTCCGAGCGCGCCGAGGATGATCTTGTCGTTAACGGTCATCGATCGATCTCTGCCCCCGGCATCATGCCTCTACATGGTGATGTTTCGAGGCCAAGCCTTACTGGGCGTCCCCAGCCGCGCCGGGGAGGGATGTAACGACGCGTGCACAGCGTTCGCACAAGGAGGGGTGGTCGGCATTCTGTCCCACGCTAGGACGCAGGTTCCAGCAACGTTCGCACTTGGCGTACGACGATTTCACCGCATACACCCAGGCTTTGGGTAAGACGGTGAGCGCAGTCGCGCCGGCTGGCCGCTCTCCGCTGATCTGAACCTGTGAGACAATGCAGACCGACTCGAGAGTATCACGTAGCGATTCGAGAGTGGCCAGTTCCTCTGGGTTTTCACTCCCGATCTGCACCACGGCTTCCTGGCTGCTGCCGATCGTCTTCGCGGCGCGGAGTTTTTCGAGCTCGCGGAGGATCTCGGTACGCAAAGGAAGAATCGTTCCCCAGGGAAGCTTCGATTGCCCTTCCGGCTGGTCCCATTCCGGCTCGGGCGCGGGCCATTCTGCCAGGTGGACGCTCGAAGTCTTCTCCGCGGTCTTCGGCACAAAGTCCCAGATTTCCTCGGCGGTGTGCGGGATGATCGGTGCCAGCAGCCGGGTCAACGTGTTATGCAGCCGGGCCATAACGAACTGAGCGGCTCGCCGATCCTCGCCGCCTGGAGCCTCGGCATAGAGCCGATCCTTCAAAACGTCGAGATAGAAGCTGGAGAGATCCACTGAGCAAAACTGATAGATCCGCTGATAGACCCGATAAAACTCAAAATCCTGGTAGGCTTTGATGACATCGGTGATCAGCTTGTTGAGCTGCTGGAGCGCCCAGCGGTCGATCTCGTGAAGCGAGCTGCGCGGAACCGATGCGAAATCGGAGTGGGCGTAGTCTTCGAGATTTCCCAGGAGATAGCGAAAGGTATTACGGATCTTGCGATACGCTTCCGACATTTCCTTGACGCCACGCTCGCTGATCCGCACGTCGTCCGCGTAGTCCATGCTGGCGACGTAGAGGCGGAGGACATCGGCGCCATATTGCTCGGTCGACTTCACCGCTGAAACGGCGTTGTTGCCAGACTTTGACATCTTTTCCCCCTTCTCGTTCACCACGAAGCCGTGCGTGAGCACAGTCTCGAAGGGGGCTTTGCCTGTCGTTCCAACGGCGGTGAGAATCGAAGACTGGAACCAGCCGCGATGCTGGTCCGAACCTTCCAGATACATGTAGGCGGGATAGCCGAGTTCGAACCCCTCGGACAGAACTCCCCGATGGCTCGACCCTGACTCGAACCAGACGTCGAGGATGTCCCCCTCCTTCTGGAACTCCGTCGACGAACACTTGGGACAAACCGCTCCGGGGGGCAGGATTTCCTCGATTGGCTTCTTGTACCAGGCATCGGCCCCTTCCTTGCGGAAGAGGTCTCGGAAGTGCCGCGTCGTTTCGGCGGTCAAGAGTTGCGAGCCGCAGCTCTTGCATCCGAGCGCGGGGATCGGAACGCCCCAGGCTCGCTGCCGGCTGATGCACCAGTCGGGACGAAGCGAGACCATGGCATCGATTCGTGACTTTCCCCAACCTGGAAGCCAGCGCACGGAGTCAATCTGCTTGAGCGTTTGACGCCGCAGTTCGTTGTGATCCACCGCGATAAACCATTGCTCGGTCGCGCGGAAGATCACGGGTTTCTTGCAACGCCAACAGTGCGGATAGCTGTGGCTGAAACTGACATCGTGGTAGAGGTAGCCCGATTCACGGAGCAACGCGATGATTTCGGGATTAGCCGCGAAGACCGCTTTGCCCACGAGGAATTCCGGTGCGTCCTGGCTGAAACGGCCGGAGGCATCAACGGGACTCAGGGTAGGAAGATTGTAGTTACGGCCGGTCTGATAGTCCTCGGTACCGTGTCCAGGAGCCGTGTGGACAAGCCCTGTGCCGTCCTCAACGCTGACGTATTCCGCCAGAACGATGGGGCTAGTGCGATCGATGAAGGGATGCCGGTATTGAGCGTGCTCGAGCTGTTTGCCCGTGCAACGGCCGACTTCCTCAAACTCAGTCACGCCGCGAAGCGCCATGACTTTGGCCACGAGCTCGACGGCCAGGATTGTCTGGACCTTCTGTCCCGTGGTGGGATCGACGTAGCGGATCCCCGCATACACCAACGTCGGGTGCGCGGCGATTCCGACGTTCGCGGGGAGAGTCCAGGGAGTGGTGGTCCAGATCATGGCATGCCATGGACCGGCTCCCCATGAGTCGGGGATTCCGGCCACGGCGGGGAAGTTCACATAGATGCTGGGCGATGTCTCGTCGCTGTATTCAAGCTCAGCCTCGGCGAGGGCCGTTCGGTCTGTCATGCACCAGTGGATCGGCTTGAGCTGACGGAAAACATACCCACTCTCGATGAGGTCACCGAGAACATCGAGAATTCCGGCCTCGTAACGGGGGTCGAGCGTGAGATAGGGGTTCTCCCAATCGCCGCTAACACCAAGGCGCTGAAATTGGGTCCGTTGCAAGTCGACCCACTTGAGCGCATCGGCCTCACAAAGCTCACGAATCTCAGCAAGGGTCTTGGACGCCCCCTTGGAACCAAGGTCCTTCATGACCTTGTGTTCGATGGGCAGACCGTGGCAGTCCCAGCCTGGCACGTAGGGGCTGTCAAAGCCTTGCATCGTGAAGGAACGCACCACGATGTCTTTGAGCACCTTGTTCAAGAGGTGCCCCATGTGAATCTCCCCGTTGGCATAGGGGGGACCATCATGCAACACGCGTCGCGGGCGTCCCTGGCGCTGTTGGCGGATCTGGGTGTAGAGCTTCGCCTCCCGCCAACGCTCTTGAATCTGGGGCTCCCGGACCGTCAAATTCGCTTTCATGTCGAAGCGAGTGACCGGGAGGTTCAACGTATCTTTGTACGGCTTCGCGTTGGTGGACATGGCTTCTTAAGGCGAGAGACGATAAGCGTGGGGTTCCGCTCGAGACCTCACGCGGGTCTTGCAATCGAGCGTTTCCTTCCAAAACTCGGCCGAATGGAACGGAGCAGGGGCAGGGCTCATATCGTCTGACGCCGGCCAGGGCATTTCACCTCGGGCAAAAAGTTCGCCCGCAACCCAAAGCCGACGCCAAGGTCCCCTAGCTAACGATCTGTTCCAGGACCTTTCGCACAACGGTTCGCAGCTTGCCTTCGGCTTCTTTGGCCACGGCGATGATCTCTTCGACGCTCACCGGAGCGAGGGCATCGGGGAGACACAGGTCGGTGACGATCGAGAAGCCGAGAACGCGCAAGCCCGCGTGGATGGCAACCAGAACCTCGGGAATCGTCGACATCCCGACGACATCCGCGCCGATCGTCCTGAGGAAGCGGTACTCGGCGCGAGTTTCCAGATTAGGTCCGGTCACCGCTACGTAGACACCGCGGTGGGCGACGATGTTCTCTTCCAGCGCGATCCGCATCGCGAGTTTTTGCAAACCCTTGTCGTAAGGCTCGATCAGGTCGGGAAATCGCACGCCGAGACGTTCATCGTTGGGACCAATCAGCGGATTTTGGTTGAGCAGGTTGATGTGGTCTTCGATGACCATCAGGTCCCCCTTGGTGTAAAGGGGGTTCAACCCGCCCGCGGCGTTGGAAACGATGAGGTAGCGACAGCCAAGCTCCTTCATCACCCGAATGGGGAAGGTGACCTGAGCGGCCGTATAACCCTCATAGAGATGGAACCGCCCCTCCATGGCCAAAACCGTTTGGCCAGAGAGTGTCCCACAGACCAACTGTCCGCGATGGCTCTCGACCGTAGACCGCGGAAAGTGGGGAATCTCCGCGTAGGGGATCGTGACCTCGGCCTTGATCTCTTCGGCCAGTGCGCCGAGCCCCGTTCCGAGCACGATCCCCACATTTGGGACGCCGTTCCAACGCGCTCGAACGGCCTGAGAGGCTTCCTGAACGTGTTCCCACTCGTGATGATTCATGTTCACTAATCGAGGTTACCCAGTTTTAGTCACGTTTCACGAGCCGACAGAGGAATGCCGACGACATCAGCTTATCGTTAAGAGCGTGGCGGATGCAAAGACTGCGGCGTCACAACGAACGCTCCGCATCTCGGTTGATGCCGAGAGGCGGTTTCCCTCGATTCCCTTCGCACTGGAAGCGGAAAAGAGCGGCCAAACGGCCGAGCGTCAGCGGAGCAAACGCGGAAAGCGAGGATCCTGACGGAGGGACTTCAAGTCAGGGTCGCGGCGGAGGAGGCTGAATCGCCGATAGCCGAGCCCAAGAGCCCGCTGAAGTGCGGAGAACGCGGCGTCGATCATCCCCATCAAGGCGTAGCTGCAAGCGAGGTTGTACCACGCCACTTCGCAATCAGGCTGCAGTCGAACCAGGCGGCGATCGACTTGAAGGGTGCGCGAATAGTACCCCTTCGCAGCCAGATTGTTACCGTGGACCCGCAAGGCATCCACGTAGAACGGATCTCGTTCGAGAACCTGACCGAAGAAATCAAGTTCAAAGTCGAGTTGGCTTTGTTCACGGAGGCGCCGTGTCGACGTCTCGGGAGCCGGTCCCTCAAATGAGGAATCTCCCGGGCGATCCTGGTGTGTGGCCATCAAAGGTGCTCCCTTCCCGGCTCCTGGCCCGTGCGAGTCTCACCCGGCGCAAGTGGTCGGATGGCCTAACGCGCAGCAAAACGTCAAGGATAGCCGGAACGAGGGGTAGTCAACAAGGAAGACTTCCGCGAATTCAACAACAGAGGAACGTCACCCTCATTTCCTAGGGAAAGGCCGCGCTGTATTTCGAGGATCAGGTTCGATCCCACGGAAAACAGAGCGGCCCAACACCGGAAACCTTGGGGCCCCGAGGGCGGCTCTTCCGTTTCGGAGATGCCCTAAGGTGAAGCGAGGCTTGAGGTAACGCGAGGATCAAAGATCCTCGAGATCCTCTTCCTCTTCGTCATCATCAAGCTCATCGTCGTCATCGTCGAGGTCGTCATCGTCCTCGTCGTCAACGTCGAGATCATCGATTTCGTCATCGATTTCGTCGTCGAGGTCGTCATCTACCTCGTCATCGTCATCGAAGTCATCATCAAGATCGTCGTCATCGTCATCATCGAAGTCGTCGTCGATTTCATCATCGTCATCATCGACCTCGTCCTCGAACTCCTCTTCTTCATCACCGGTATCCCGGGCGAACAAAGGAGCCACGAGACCATCCTCCCACGGCAGAATCTCGCTCGACGATTCAACGAGAGTCGCCAACATTTCCTGACTTTCCCACATGAGGTTAGTCCTCAGTCCAAGGGGTCTACGGGGATTTCCCCGACAGTGTGTGAAGTGGATGGCCCGCTCGCCCGCTTGTGCGCCCGGCACGGTGGCTAAGTCGGAGCCATACAGGTAGTCAACGCGGCACAACATTGTCAAGCATCATTCCATGAGAATCTTGATTCTCCGACAAGGAGTTGCGTCAATTGCGGCTGACTCCTAGGCGACTCGGACGAGTTGCCCAGTGGCACCCGACCGAACAATCGCCTCTAGCAGGCGAACCGTGTCTTGAGCCTCCTCGGCGGAACACGACAACGAAGATCCTCTTAGAACTGCCTCCACAAAGTTTTGGTCGATACTTTCGGCCGCTTCCGGGAGACGAGACGCTCGAGCCGGTTCGGCGCCGATTTCCTCGATAAGTTCTTGATCGGTTACTCGTAGTCGGCCCTTTTCACCGAAAACGTTAAGCTCAAAAAGTTGGTTGGGTGAGACTCCGGTAATCCCGATCGAAGCGGGTGTTCCATCTGAGAGTTTTACAGCCGCGGCCGTCACCAGGTCGGGGCCGGCCGGGTGCCGTTCCTGAACGGCGGCGACTTCTACCGCAGTCTTGCCCGTGAGCCACAGCAGCGAGTCGAGCAGGTGATCGCCGGCGTCGGCAAGGATCCCCGCTCCCGCGGCCTTGGAACTGAATCTCCAGCTATCCTCCGCGCCGCTGTGCGCTGCCAACCAGGGGCGGCAGAGAGTTGCGGAAACATACCGGATCTGGCCGACAGCCCCTTCCCTAAGGAGACGTCGCGCGGCGACAAGGCTCGGGCTCAACCGATATTGATGGCCAACCCCCACCAGCCGGTTCCGACCTTTCGCCAGCCCGACGATGTCAGCGGCCTCTTGCACATTTGTCGACAGCGGCTTCTCAATGAAGAGATGGCAGCCCGTTTGGAGCGCGTCCATCGCCGGACGGTAATGTGCGAAATGGGGCGCAAAGATCGCCAGGGCGTCCGGGGCGGTTTGCTTCAAGAGCTCCCGATGATCCGTAAACGTCGAAGGTGCGGGGCGGCTCGACGTCGAAAACAGCTTGTCGGCGAGTTGTTTGGCCGCGTCCGGATCGGGATCCGCGAGTCCAACGACCTCGACCTCGGGCAGCGCAAGCAGGCGCTCGAGATGGATCTGTGCGGCAAATCCGCAGCCGGCGATACCGATTCGGAGAAGTGAGGTCGTCATCGCTTTACACTCCCTCATCCGACGGAAGAGAACCTCGACCTGACGGCCCTTTTCGAGGCATCATACCAGCAGTCCGGTTTGACGACGTCAAGACATTATCCCTGCCCGTCAAGTCCCCATTTCCCGTATGAGGAACAAGTTGCGGTCGAAGGCAAAAACTTGGAGCATGGCGTGGAAAATGTAGCGACCCGTGATCCCGAACCCCTCGGCGGTAATCTAACACGCCGTGAGGCGCGGAGCATCGATTCCGGCCCGAAAAGCGCCCCTGGAAAGTCTTCCTAGAACGTAACCCTGGTCCTGTCGACACGGATTCAAAAAACTCGGTTCCGGGTGCGCTTGACGAAGCGAGCGACGAGCTTTATTGTTAACTTGTCGACTAGACGGTGGGTGTGGCCTAGCGGTTAAGGCGCCAGATTGTGGATCTGGATATCGCGGGTTCGAATCCCGTCATCCACCCTCTTTCTTTCTCCCTCCTCCAATTTCCTGCCTGCAACCCTTCCTGGGTTCCTTCTCCTCTCGCGAATCCAGCGACTGTACTTCCCAAACTATGCTTTGTGTTTGACGCAGCAGGACCAGGGCGGTCACGGCCAAGCCGTGACCGTTCGAATGGTTTCTACTCCGCGTCGTTATGAGACCGCATTCAAGCAGATCGAGATCTTTTGAATGATCGTCGGAGTGAGTCTGCGGGGACCGGAGGTGGGACCGTCCAAGCCTCCTAGCAAGGAACTTCAACGTGTGTAGGTTCCTGGTTCACCCAGGTAGTGGGATCCTACGATCTCGAGAACCTGCTCATGCAAGGCTCCATTGCTGGCCAGAAGACTTGATTTCTTGAGAGGGAGCTCCGCGCCGGTGCAGGTCGTCACGCGTCCCCCCGCTTCTTCCACGAAGAGTCGGCCCGCCGCGAAATCCCAGGGGGAGAGCTCGTACTCGAAGTAAGCGCCGAACATCCCCATTCCCACCATGCAGAGGTCAAGCGAAGCCGTCCCAAAGCGCCGGCTGCCGTGAATCTGTCGTCGCTTGAGATCGCCAAGAGCGGCGAGTGTCGCCTCCATCATCGCTCCTCGGTCGTAGTAGAAACCGAGTCCGACGATAACTTCGTTGAGATGAGCATGCTCCGAGACGTGAACGCGTCGCCCGTTCTGGTAGGCGCCCTGGCCTCTGACGGCGATGTGCCACTCTTCACGCACGGGGTTCACAATGATTCCACACTCTGCACGCCCGCGACGGTAGTAGGCGATCGAGATCGCGAAGTGAGGGATCTTGTGGGCGAAGTTGTTGGTTCCGTCGAGCGGGTCGACAACCCAGAGGTGCTCGGCTTCCACGTCTCCTTGATGAACCTCTTCTCCAAGCACTTCGTGGTTCGGGAAGGCCCGGCGGATCACCTCCACGATGGCGCGCTCGGCCTCGACGTCGGCGTCGGAAACAAGGTTTGAGACATCCTTGCTTCGCATTTCAACCCCCTCTCGGTAATACCGCGTAAGGATCGCGCTGGCGGCATGGGCCGCCTGCTCGGCAATCGAGAGTTCCGGAGTCTGCATGCGACACTCGCTCCTAAAATTCGGTCTTCATAACATGGGCATCTACCGCTGACTTTGAAAGTATACGGGGGAGAGCGCAGCTCGCCGACGTGAGTTCCGGCTAAAATCGCTCTTCGCGCTTCAGGCTCCGTTTGAGCCGTGCATGCACTCGCCTCTTGGCGGATCCCTGTTGCGACTCGTGCGTGAACAGGGTATGTTTAACAAACATTAAGCCTTGGAAGTCTCGCTCCAGCGCTTGCATGGCGATGCCATCGCGCTGGAAAGCTCGCAATGAGCGAACCTTGGGATTGGTCGTACGAGGTGCATGATGGGAGAACTCCCTCCAAAGCTTGGAGTGGTCGTTGGGGCCTGCCTCCTCATCGGATCACTCGCGATCGACACTTGCGCCGATGAAGCCAAGCCTCTGCCTCTTCACGAGCGCGTCGACCGAGAGATCGAAGCCAAAATCAGCGGCGATATGGCTCCTCCCGCCAGCGACGCGGAATTCCTGCGGCGCGTCTGCCTCGACCTAACGGGCATGATCCCAACTGTCGAGGAAGCGAAGGAGTTTCTCGATGATCCCTCGGCCTACAAGCGAACTGCGTTGATCGAGCGGTTGCTGGCCAGCCCCTCTCACTCGCGTCGAATGCAGATCGTCTTCGACGTGATGCTCATGGAGCGCCGGGCGGATCTCCATGTCACTTCCGCAGAATGGCGCGAGTTTCTCCGTGCGGCTTTCGCCGCGGATACCCCATACGACCAACTCGTCCGCGATATTCTCGGGGCCGACGGCTCGGACGTGGACCGTCGGGGGCCGGCGAAGTTCCTGCTCGATCGCGAGGGGCAACCAAACCTCTTGACCCGCGACGTGGGGCGCCTGTTCTTGGGACGGGATCTCCAATGTGCACAATGTCATGATCATCCGCTGATCAGTGACTTCAAGCAGGCGCACTACTACGGGATCTTCGCCTTCTTCAATCGCGGATACCTCGTTGCCGACGACCGAGGCGTGATGACATTTGCCGAAAAGGCCGATGGCGACGTTTCGTTTTCCTCGGTTTTCAAGAAGAAGATCGTGCGCACGACGCGCCCTCGGATCATCGACGGTCCGGAACCCACGGAACCCGTCATTTCCAAGGGGCAGGAATATCGTCTGTCGCCGGGAGAGAAGATTCGCGCGATTCCGAGCCATAGCCGGCGCGAACAATTGCCACAACGCATTACCTCGCCGGACGTGCCTGAATTCAGCCGCACAATCGCGAATCGGCTCTGGGCCATGATGATGGGGCGGGGGATCGTTCACCCGGTCGATATGGACCACGGTGAAAATCCTCCCTCGAACCCCGAGCTTCTCGACCTTCTCACAAAAGCATTCGTTAACCAAAAATACAGCACAAAAGCATTTGTTCGTGAGATCGCTCTCTCGCGGGCCTATCAGCGCTCAAGCGAACCTCCGCCGCGACGATCCGCGGGAGATCCGGAGCCTGAGGGACTGGCTTTGGCCCAACTGAAGGCCATGACTCCCGAACAAATCGCCTGGAGCTTGATGCAGGCCGCGGGTATCGTCGCGAATTACAAAAAGGAGGCCGAGCGTCGCCTTTGCGAGATCGACACCAAGTTCCGCGACCTCACTCAGGTTGATGATAAACGTCGGGTCCTTCGTGCGGAAACCATCGAGAAGACCGTCTTCGAACAGCTACAAGGAAACGTTCAACCCTTTACGAGTCGATTCGGAAGCGCCGCGGGGCAGCCGGAGAACCCGGCTCAGTCAAGTGTCGACCAAGCCCTGTTCATGGCCAACGGAGGCCTGGTGCTTCAGTGGTTCAGCCCTGGCGGGGGAAGTTTGGGTGACCGCCTGCTGGCGAAGAAGGACACCGCCGAGCTCGCCGAAGAGCTTTACCTCGCGGTGCTGACGCGCCGCCCGACGGCCCTTGAGCGTGATGAGGTCGCCAAATACATGGCGGAGCGCAGCGCCGACCGAGCGCAGGCGATTCGCGAGTTCGCATGGGCCTTGGCAACCTCGGTGGAATTTCGATTCAATCACTAGGCTCTGGGAAACCGACGTCGTCGGCTTCGCCTGGAACGAAACTGGGAGAACGAACGATGAAGTGCACATATGCCTGTGGCACGGAAGACCATTCGATCTCGCGCCGACGTTTTCTGGGGGGCCTGGCCGCGGGGGTGGGAGCGGCATCGCAGTTCGGTTTCTCTCAGTTCGTCAACCCTGCGACGGCCGCCGATCTTCAAGGACGTGAAAAGCAGATTCTCGTGGTCTGGCTCGCTGGAGGAGCGAGTCAGCTCGAGACCTGGGATCCGAAGCCGGGCACGGACACCGGGGGACCGTTCCGCTCCATCGAGACGTCGGTGCCGGGAATTCGCATCTCGGAGCTGATGCCCAAGACGGCCAGGCTGATGCATCACCTGGCACTGGCGCGTGGTGTAAATACCAAAGAGAATGATCACGCCAAAGGCCAGTACATGATGCATACGGGCCGCCCCGAGATGCCCGGCGTGGTCCATCCTCACTTCGGTTCCATGGCGGCCAAATACCTCTGTGCAGAGGCGAACCCGCTGCCGGGATATATCCACATCACTCCGGGTGGCGGCGGTCGGACGGGGGCTGAGGCTGCCTTCCTGGGTCCCAAATATTCCGCCCTCTACTTGGGGAACGGCAATCCTCCCGATCACACCACGCGTCCGGGGCTTGTCGATGAGAAGGGGGAGACCCTTCGCCATGACCTCCGCCGTCGCATGAACGACCGATTTTCATCGCGACGCCGAACTGCGGAGACCGAGGCTTATACCACGACCTATGATCAGGCCCTGGCGCTCATGAAACGGCGCGAGGTTTTTGATGTGAGCAAGGAACCGGTCCGAGATCAGGAGCGATACGGAACTCATGACTTCGGCCGGCATTGCTTGCTTGCCCGCAGGCTTCTGGAGTCCGGCGTGACCTTCGTTCAAGTGTCGCATTCTAACTACGACACTCATAACGAGAACTTCTCTTTTCACCTGGAACAAGTCGGTGAGTTTGACCAGGGGTTCTCGAATCTGATCGACGACCTCGCCGCGCGTGGCCTGCTCAAGCACACGCTGGTTGTCGTGATGTCGGAGTTCGGCCGGACGCCCCAGATCAACTACTTGTATGGGCGCGACCACTGGGGAACCGCCTGGTCGATTGCGATGGCCGGTTGCGGTATCAAAACGGGAAATGCCTACGGCCGCACGAATGCCGATGGTACTGAGGTGACCGACGGCCAGGTCAATGCTGCCCACCTCTTCCATACCTACCTGCGGGCTGTGGGGTTGAACCCGACCGAAGATTTCGACATCGACGGTCGTATCATCCAACTTGGTGATCCGGCGGGATCGGCGATCAAGGAACTCCTGGCATGAACCTCGCGCCCTTGCCTACGGCTCTGTTGCCGGTCAAGCCGGAACAGTCTCACCTGGTGCGCGACCTTGTTCATGACAAGCCGCTCGTGACCTGCCGCTTCGAACCCAAGGGACGTTTCGTCTTCGCCGGAGCGGAAGACTCGAACGTTGTTCGGTGGGATCTGGCTTCTGGTGCCAAGGCGGTATTCAAAGGGCACGAGAGCTGGCCCTTCGCCCTCGAGCCTACCCCAGACGGCACAACCATGCTCAGCGGGGGAGGGGACGGTAGGCTCTTCTGGTGGCCCGTCGAGGGTGCCCCTTCCGCTCCGCAGAGACGCGTAGACGCCCACCAAGGTTGGATCAACGCGATCGCCATCAGTCGTAAGGGAAACCTTGTAGCGACCTGCGGAAACGACCGAAGCGTTCGGTTATGGTCAGTTGCCGATGGTTCTCCGGTCGCTCACCTACCGGGGCATGAGAAGCCTGTCTATCGCGTTCTCTTCGACTCCGCCGACCACTTCCTGATCACGGCGGACCTCCAGGGCAGGATTATTCAGTGGGACCTGGCCACATTCAAGGAAGTCCGACGGTTTGATGCGTCCAAGCTCGCGATCTACTTCTCGCCGCAGGGGGTCGACTATGGCGGCGTTCGCGACCTAGCCTTAAGCGCTGACGGTGCTCACCTGGTCTGCTCCGGCACCATTGACGCCTCAAACCCTCTTGGTGCCGTCAGCACTCCCGCGAGCCTTGTTTTCGACTGGAAAGAAGGCAAGGTGCTCCAACTTCAGCGTCCCAAGGAAGACATCAAGGGAGTTGGTTGGGGGGTCCGCTGCCACGGTTCCGAATTCTTGGTGATGGTGTCGGGAGGTACGAGCGGAGGATTTCTCTGGTTCTTCAAGCCAAACCAGACGAATGAGTTCTTCAAGGTCGCCCTTGGGAACACGGGGCGAGCGCTCGACCAATCGAACGATCAGCTTCACCTGGCCACGGCCCATCACGATGGGCATGTTCGAATGTATGGCATGTATGAGAAGGTGAAAGCCTGATCGCGTGAACCTGGGCTGTTAGCTGAGGCGAAACCAGCCTACCGGCTTCGCCTTAGTGAGCCTGGGGTTCGACGTCGACGGAGACCGAGACGGTGTGACTGCCTCCCCCAAGGATGACCCCCTTGATTGGGCTCACATCGTCGTAGTCTCGTCCCCAGGCAAGAGTAATATGCTGTTCGCCCACAACGAGATTGTTGGTAGGGTCCACATCAATCCATCCCGCCCCTGGGCAGTAGACCGCGAGCCAGGCATGCGACATGTCGGCGCCCACGAGCCTCGCCTGTCCCGGCGGTGGCGTCGTCAACAAATAGCCACTCACGTAACGCGCGGCGAGCCCGAGCGATCGTAGACATGCGATCCCGAAGTGGGCGAAGTCCTGGCAGACCCCTCGACGGATCTGGAGTAAGTCTCGCGGTGAGGTTTCGATTGTCGTCGCGTCAGGGTCAAAACGAAATTCCGTGAAAATGCGCCGGGTCAAGTCCAGAACGGCGTCGAAGAGGGGGCGGCCAGGGCTGAATGATCCGACCGCGAATTGCAGCAAATCATCATCACGTTTGACGTAATGAGAATCGAAAACAAATTGATAGGCATCCAGCGTTTCGAGGTCCCGCTGCGTGTCCAAAAAGTCGCGTGCCTTCTCCCAGGGGAGCGTGTCATTCGAGCCTGGATGATTGCGAGGAAAGAGCTGCACTCGGTTGTGTGAAACAACCTCCAGCCGCTTATGGGGTTCCTGAACCGTGAAGAAGGTGACCGGATTGCCGAAATAGTCGACTTGAGGGATCGTCACCGCCGCATGCGAGCTTACCTTCAGATCATGATGGAGGCAGGATTGCCAGGGAGTGTTTCTCGCGGCCAGATGCGCTAGGTTATGACAGAGCGAAACACGGTTCGAGTATTGATACTCGGTGGCGTGAACGATGTTATAAAACATAATTTTGATATCCGACCGTGTTGATCATCTGGCGCGATGGATAGAGATGGCTGAAGTAGCACCGGCTCACGTAGTCGGATATGGCGGGGATGGCGGTTTCCAGGGAGAGGAGAAGGGCATCGAGATCGGCGCGGAAGCCCTGGTCGTCAAAACAGGCGAGCTGATCGAGGTCGGCGCCGCGCACACTATTGAGAGCGGTGATCGCGAGCGCCTGGTCGTCATCCGAGTCCGTGGGGAAGTCTCCTCGAGGCAGTTGCGCGAGTGCCGCCACGAGGCCGGCCAATTGAAAAGCGACCGATCTCGGGTTTGTCTCGTCCGAGAGAATAAGGTCGAGTACGGGGGCTGTCTGGACCTGGCTGAGATAACGCCGGCGATAAGTCATCGAGCTGTCGGCGATTTCCAGGATCGCCTCGAGCAAAGGGTTCTCGGGACCGGTGATCGACGTGAGCGTGCTTCGGAGCAGTCCCACGGTTCTCAGAGACCTCTCCGCGCGTCTCCCCATGTTGAGGAAGCGCCAGCCTTGGCCGCGTGTCATGCTCTCGGCAACCAGTCCGCCGAAGGCCGCCAACTGGATCACCATTTCATCAAGCTGATCTCGAATTTCGCTAAGACGCCTTGGCGAAGACGGAATAGAGGCTCCAGCCTGAGACTGCCCCTGAGGCGGACTGGGAGTATCAAGGTCGAGGCCGATCAGGATTCGCCACATGTCGACCGAGAAGCGGTCTCGCACTTTCGCGGCGATCCGGTGGAGCGAGTCGATCGCGGCGGCGAGGCTTGCCGGACGCATCGGATCTCCAATCAAAGAGAGAAGCTCGGCTTCGGGTTTCGCGAGCCGCTCTTCGGCTCCCTTGCCTATGAATCCAGGGTAACCCATTGTTTGATAGGTGAGGCACCGGAGCAGGGAGGGGAGCTCTGGAACGTCGGCCAAACCGGACTGGTCGGTCATCCGGATGAGGATTCCCCGCAATAGCCGAATCGTCCCTTCGATTCGCTCCACGTAACGTCCCAGCCAAAACAGGTCGTCAGCGACGCGGCTAGGCAAGTCGCCGCCACCACGCGTCAGGCCGACCGGTTGGACTTTGGCGGGGAGCAGTGTGAACGTGCTGACGGGCTCGTCCGAGAGGATCCAGGTGTCTTTACTCCCTCCCCCTTTTTGCATCGAAACAAAGAGGGAATTGAGGGAGGAACTCATACGCGTCAGGCCCCCCGGCATCATGCTGTAGCCGGTGTCCGATGCCGTCAGGAAAAGACGAATCGCAATATGCCTGGCTTGAAGACCTGTATGATGGAGTGCGGGAGCCGTGGAGAGGGTCAGTTGCTCTTGCCCCACGAACTCGGTGGGGTTTTTCCGTAGTCGCTCCACCAGCGTACTTTGTTGCTCGCGGCTCAGTCGCTCGCCAAAGATCGGCTCGATAAACCCCGAGCGGAAGGCATGCTTGATCACCATCCTTGGGAGATTCTCGATGACGTGGTCGAGGATCGCCGGTTCTCCGCACCACCAGGTCGCGACTGAAGGAAGTCGCAGATCCTCGCCCAGGAAATAGCGGCAAAGCCTGGGCAGAAAAGCAAGCAGGGCAGGGGATTCAACCAGGCCGCTCCCGAGGTCGTTCGCGATCGCGACGTTTCCCGCGCGAACGGCTTGAACGAGACCGGGCACACCCAGAAAGGAATCTTGCCGGAGTTCGAGCGGATCACAGTAATCGTCATCGAGCCGCCGCAGAATCACGTCGACCGGCTGCAACCCCCCCAGGAGTTTGAGATAAACGCGGTTGTCCCTGACGGTCAGGTCGCTCCCCTCGACGAGCGTGTAGCCCAGGTAACGGGCAAGATACGCGTGCTCGAAGTAGGTCTCGTTGTAGGGACCTGGGGTGAGCAAGACGATGCGGGGATTGTCTCGATCACCTGGGGACATCGCGCGCAGGGTTTGGCGCAAGGTCTGAAAAAAGAGAGCGATCCTCTGGACCTGGCATTCGCGGAAGCTCTCGGGCATCATCCGCGAGAGGACGATCCGATTTTCGAGTGCGTAACCCAGCCCCGAGGGAGCTTGCGTACGGTCGGAGAGGACCCGGAAGCATCCATCGGGAGACCGCCCCACATCCGCCGCGTAGAGTGAGAGCCTCCGCCGTTTGGGGGAAGCGATATTGTGGCACGCCCGCAGAAAGCCGGGATGACCAAAAAGAAGGGCCGGCGGAAGAAGTCCTTCGGACAGGATCCGTTGAGGACCATACAAGTCGGCGAGAATGAGATCGAGCAGATGCGCGCGTTGGGTCAGGCCAACTTCGAGGGAGGCCGCGTCGCCGGGCGAGACAACCAGCGGGATTGGGTCAAGTTCCCAGGGGCGATCCATCCCCTGCGGGTCACCGTAGACGTTGTAGGTGACGCCGTTCTCTCGGATCAGATGTTTGGCGTCTTCCCAACGGCGCCGGACCTCCGTAAGGCCCAGCGATTCCACCTGATCCATAAAGCCGCGCCAGTGGGCGCGGTTCAAACCATCAAGGCCGAGCATCTCGTCGAAGGTGGTGTGTGAACACTCGTAGGGAACCTTCGAATGCCCGTACAGCACGGGGGAATCGAGTTCGGCCATGGTCGTGGGAACTGTCCGAAAAGACTATGAGAGCAGGTGATCGACCTGCAATAGACGGTGAGACGCGTGGCGCCAGCCTGCAAAACACCACCATTCTACCGCAACATGCCATCGAAGTCGATTTCGAGAGCGGGTGTCGTGAGGCAATTCGACCAGGTTGCGTAAGACGATCAACGGAAGTTTTCGCTTCCGTTGATCATGGAAAATCGACAATTCGGAGAGCAAGTGCACCCGGTAAAGTCTACCCAACTCCGGTTTGCACTACGCCTCCTGCTTACGAGGTAGCCCAGCGGAGGTCGAGAGTTACCGGGGCATCGGGTTTACGCTCGACCTGCGGCACCGCGACCTTGCCCGGCGTGTGCCCGAACGGCACGAAACGCGTGGCTCGGCGACTTTCCGCCTCATACGCGTTAACAGGCATGGTCTCGAACGCGAGTCCCCCGGGGTGCGACACATAGTAGGTGAATCCCCCCAGAGAGCGCGACATCCAGGTATCCACCAGGTCGAAAACGAGAGGAGCGTGGACCCGAATCGTGGGGTGGAGGCACGAAGGAGGCTGCCAGGCGCGATACCTCACGCCAGCCACGAACTCTCCGTTGGTTCCGGTGGATTGGAAGGGGAGGGGCCGGCCATTGCACGTCACTACATGCCGGCGATCCGTCATCCCGTGCGCCTTGATCTCGAGCCGTTCCAGCGACGAGTCCACGTTGCGAGCCGTTGTACCCGCAACGACCTCTTCGCCCAGGACGTGCCAGGGTTCAATCGCTTGCCGGAGCTCCAACTCAACCCCTCGGTAGGTGACCTGTCCATAGCGCGGGAAACGGAACTCGAACTGCGGGGCGAACCATTCCGGCTCGACGGGTATGCCGCTTTGCTGCAGTTCGGTGATAACGTCTTCAAAGTCCTGCGAAATGAAGTGGGGCAAGAGGTAGCGGTCGTGCAACTCCGTTCCCCAACGGGCGAGGCTCTCATGATAAGGCTCGTCCCAGAAGCGAGCGACCAAAGCACGAATCAGCAACTGTTGCACGAGGCTCATCTGGTGGTGCGGCGGCATTTCAAAGCCGCGCATTTCCAGCAGGCCCCTTCGGCCGCTGCTGCTATCGGGCGAATAGAGCTTGTCGATACAAAACTCGGCGCGGTGCGTATTGCCGGTGAGGTCGGTGAGCAGGTGCCGGAAAACACGGTCCACCAGCCAGGGAGCACAGGCTCCATGGTCGGGAATCTGGCGGAACGCGATCTCCATCTCGTAAAGGCTGTCGTTTCTCGCTTCGTCGATGCGGGGGGCCTGGCTCGTCGGACCAACGAACAGGCCTGAGAACAGGTAAGAAAGTGACGGATGATTGTGCCAATAGGCAATGAGACTTCTCAGGAGATCCGGACGGCGAAGGAGGGGACTCTCCGCAGGAGATATCCCTCCTAGCACGATGTGGTTACCTCCACCGGTCCCCGTATGTCGCCCATCGACCATGAATTTTTCCGTGCCGAGACGGGTCAGCCGCGCTTCTTCGTAGAGCGTGGATGTTTGACTGACCAAATCGTCCCAACTATGTGCCGGGTGAAGATTCACTTCGATGACACCCGGGTCGGGAGTTACGCTGAGATTCTCAATGCGGTGGTCATAGGGGGGGGCGTAGCCCTCGATCAGGATCGGGAGGTTGAGCTCGCTGGAGGTGGCCTCCAAAGTGCTGACCAGGTCGAGATAGTCTTCCAGGAGATTCTGTGGCGGCATGAAGATGTAAAGTCGCCCCTCGCGCGGTTCCACGCAGAGAACTGTGCGCACAAGACCCGAGGATGACGGGCCGCCGCGATCATTCGCGAGAAGTTGCTCCGCGTCAGGGTCGAGAGGTCGGCCCTGAGCGCTGGGGATCGAAATTCGGCGCTGACGCAGCAGGTCGTCAAGGGAGGGGAGCGGATCACGCGGTGCTTGCGGGTCCAGCTCGATAAGCGGTTCGACCTCTTCCGCAGGCTGCCAGGGGAGGGAATCGAGTGGGAGCCGGAAACCCATGGGCGAGTCACCGGGCAGTAAATAAAGATGCTCGCGGCGCAGCGTCCAGTGAGCGCTCCTCCACCGTCTCTGCAGGCCGGCGGCCTCGCGCCGAATTGGCAAAGCATAGCCAACCACATGATTCAACCCCTGACCGAAGACTCGAGCGAGGCTGCGGCGCGTCTCTGGATCGTCCAGGGGAAGAGCAAGAGGGTCGACATTGACTGGCAGGCGTTGTTCCTTCCAGAGGTAATACCAGACGTCCTCATACCCTGGCCGCGAGTTCTCCGGATCAACGCCGAGTTTCTTGGCAAGGACTCTCACGAACTCATGCGCTTGCTTGTCCGCAAAACCGTAATCTTTCTTCTCGTCGGCATAGAGCTTCGGGTTGTTCCAAAGAGGCACGCCATCCCGTCGCCAGAAGCAGGAGAGAGCCCAGCGTGGCAGAGGCTCACCGGGATACCATTTTCCTTGACCGTAATGCAGGAATCCCCCGGGCGCGAATCGATCGCGAAGCCGGTTGAGCAACTCCCCGGCCAGGAAGCGCTTGGTAGGGCCGAGCGCCGTGAAATTCCATTCCGCCCCCTCCATGTCATCGATCGAAACGAAGGTGGGCTCTCCTCCCATTGTGAGCCGCACGTCACCGTCACGAAGGCGATCATCGATCTTGCGCCCAAGGTCTACAATGGCTCTCCACTGCTCTTCCGTGAACGGTTTGGTAACTCTTGGATCTTCGTGATACCGACTTACGGACATATCAAAGCGGAATTCAGGGGTGCACTGATCTTCATCACCCCGATTCGGGTCTTTAGCCCAAGAGAACGAGCCGGTGATCGGCGAGGCGCTCGTTGGGTGGGCAGCACAGGCCAGGGGAATATGTCCCTCGCCAGCCAGGAGCCCGGAGGTGGGATCGAGGCCTACCCATCCCGCGCCGGGCAGGTAAACCTCAGCCCAGGCATGAAGATCCGTAAAGTCTTGGCTTGCTCCGTGGGGGCCATCCAATGCCACCACGTCGGGCTTCAATTGAATCAAGTACCCCGAAACGAATCGAGCAGCGAGACCGAAGTGGCGGAGAATCTGAACCAACAACCAGCCCGAGTCGCGACAAGAACCGCTCGCGAGCGTGAGGGTTTCCTCACAGCTTTGAATGCCGGGCTCCATCCGAATGAGGTAACGGATCTCTCGATTCAAGCGTCCGTTGATTTCGACGAGGAAGTCTTGAACTCGGATGTCGCTCTTTCGGATATCCGCAATGAGCTCCTGGAGGCGAGGACCCGCGGGCTCCTTCTCCAAGTAGGGGACGAGTTCCTTGGCGACGGTCGGCTCGTAGCTGAAGGGGTATTTCTCAGCGCTGGGATCGAGGAAGAAATCGAACGGATTAATGACCGTCATCTCGGCAATGAGGTCGACCTCGACCGAGAAACGCTCGGTGGGCTTCGGAAAGACGAGGCGCGCAAGGTAGTTGCCGTAAGGGTCTTGTTGCCAATTGACGAAATGATCCGCCGGCTGAACTCGGAGCGAATAGCCCGTGATCGGAGTGCGGCAATGCGCGGCCGGCCTCAACCTAACGACTTGGGGGGTCAAGGTTACAGGACGGTCGTAACGATACTCCGTCTTATGGTTCAACGAGACACGGATTGCCATTGGGAAGGAACTCGCATTTGGTCGGGGGCGTCGATCACGAACCGAGCCGAGGGGCCAATTTCAAGGTTTGCCCTACCTCGAACTCCCGTCGTGCGGCCAGTTTAGAATACGAGATGTTCGAAACGCGGAGAGAGGGAACGAAGTCCCGGGTGGACGGCTCAGTGCTTATTTCGAGCGAGGGAGAGGTTGAGATCGCTCAAAGATCGCGCACCGAATCGGCATGTTCACATTCGGCATTAGTTTGTGGCGGCCTCCGTGAAATTGCAACCAGGTCGCTGAGAATCCATTTTTGAGGGACGCCGACTTGATAAGATGCATGCCACAGTTTTCTCTCTCGGCTGGATGAAAACACGCAAGTTGGTTAGCATCTCTCTCACAGCCTCGCTCGACTAAATGTTATCATGGATGAGCGCGGCGTCGGCACCTAGCGATGAAGCCGTTCATGCCAAGACGCTTCAGACTCCGACAATGCCGATGGACGCTCTTCGAGCCGCTTGAAGGTCGGCTGTTGCTTTCGACCGTCACCAGGGAATTTGGCACCTTAGCGGTTTCTTCTCCTACCCTCACGCAATCGACTCAAGCGACCTCCTCCAAGGTCGCCACGCGATCGATAACGACGACGACTTCCTCATCGGCGCCGACATCGGCGGCGACGGCGGCGGCAACGGCCGCAGCGATCAATGCCGCGCTCCTTAAGGCCGATCTTATCGAGGACGACGAGGACGGGGATTTTGACATTACATCCGTGTCTGTAGATTTGTCTGTGAGCGGAAGTACCCGCAACTCTCTCTTCGGTCAGGCGACCGAGATGGAAACGCAGCTCGCCACTTTCATGGGATCGTTCGAGTCGTCTAGCACCAATCCCGCGCAATTTCCGATTCCTGCTCCGGTGGCCCATGTGATGCCCCCTCTCTCGCTCGTGCTCTCGGGGGATGGCCGGTCTTATGGGGGAGTTACGGCATCACTGGGAATTAATGCGCCGCGCGATCCTCTACAGGCGATTTCTCCTCAAGGATTCATGTTCCATGGAATTCCGGGCGCCGCGGTGACGGAAACCCAGGCGGAATCCGAAGTCTTGTTAACGCAATCGCAGAAGCAGGCCGAGCAGACGTCTTCGCCTCTACCAACCGATTGGCTGGCGAATACGTTGGGAAGCCGTAACCATGCGCTCGATCAAGCACTCGATCATTTCCTCACCAACTGGGATGAACTGAGGACGCAGCAAAGCACCAGGATCGGTTCAGAACCGCTCGCCTTCGGCGTGATGTCTGTGCTTGTGGCTACTCTGAGTTTTGAATGGTTGAGTCGGAAACTTCGCAAACTGATCGAAGAGGGCGATACCGGCGAGCAGCAAAATGAGCTGGTTGGTCTTGGACCCTACGGATTTCCTGAAACGCCCGGCCCCCGGTCTTGGAGGAAATCATGAAGGATGATCTGGACCACTTGATCGCCAAGCTCAACTCGGGAGACATCGACGCGGCACAGAGCGCATTTCTCGCGTACGAGCCTTACCTCAGGATGGTGGTTCGCCGTCAATTGAAGGGGCCGTTGCGTTCAAAGCTCGACTCGATGGACATCGTTCAATCGGTGTGGGCGGACTTGCTTTGTGGATACCGTGAAGCCGGCTGGCATTTTGCAGACAGAGCGCATCTTCGGGCCTTTTTGATCCGAGTGACGCATAATCGTTTGATTGACCGTCGACGCCAGCATCAGCGGGCCATGCTCCACGAGCAACCCTTGACGCAGACCTCGGCCACCGAGTTGCCGATCTCGAAGAACCCCCGTCCGAGCGAAGTGGCGCAGGCTCAGGATCTCTGGAATCGCATGCTGGCGGAAGCTCTCCCTTCCCATCAGGAAATTCTCAAGCTGCGACGTCAGGGAATTCCCCTGGCGGAGATCGCATCCCGAACCGGACTCCATGAAGGGAGCGTTCGTCGCATCCTATATGGTCTGGCGAGGCGCATGTCCGCTCAACGCCGATCTCGTAGGGAAGCGGCGAAGGCATCGGAAGCCGCGAACGGAGAGTCGGCGATGGATGCTACCCTCGAGAGCATGAGCGACTCCAGGACGAGCCATTTGTGAGGGCGCGGGGATGTCGTCGCCGTCACTTGACTCATTCTCGGAAAACAATGGCCGACGCTTGTCCGGCGGTTCCCGCCGCAAAGACGCCTTCGACCCCGAATCGAGCTGGGTTGCGCGTCAGGTCGAGGAAATGGCCAAGGCTTGGCATCGTGGTGAAGAGGTCGATGCCGAGACCATCCTTTCCCTTCATCCGGAATTGGACAGGGAGTCTGCGCTTCGCCTGATCTATGAAGAGGTATGCCTCCGACGCGAAGCAGGGCAGGATCTTTCGACCACCGACGTTCTCACCCGGTTTCCGGACTGGAAAAGCGAGCTCGAGGTTCTTCTCGATTGCGAGCGCTTGCTCGGTCCGATGAGCTCGACCAGCATTTTGCCGGAGGTCGGCGAATGGCTCGGGCCATTTCGCTTGATCGGCGAACTTGGCAAGGGAGCGTCCGGGCGAACGTACCTGGCCGTCGAGCCGAGCCTGGCGGATCGACGTCTGGTGCTGAAGGTGATTCCGGATTTCGCCGATGAACATCTCTCGCTAGCTCGTCTCCAGCACACCCACATCGTTCCCCTCTACTCTGAGCACTCGTTCCCAGATCGAGGTCTTCGGGCCCTCTGCATGCCCTTCCTCGGGGGAACGAGCCTCGACAAGATTTTGGAGGACCTCGCGGGCGTTCCCCCGCAACAGCGGCGGGGAATCGATCTCCTCCAGGCCCTGGAACGCGTCCAGCCAGCCTCGGAGCGAGACTCACGGCTCGACGGGCCGGTGCGCAAATTCCTCGAACAGGCCAGCTACGAACAAGCGATCTGCTGGATCGTCGCCTGCCTGGCCGACGCTCTTCAGTATGCCCACGCCCGTGGCCTCGTTCATATGGATGTGAAGCCCTCCAACATCCTGATCACGGCAGACGGGCAGCCCATGCTTCTCGACTTCCATCTGGCTCGAGGCCCGATTCAGGCGGGGGCTCCCTTTGGCGAGCACCTGGGGGGAACGCGCGGCTGGATGTCGCCCGAACAAGAACGAACCCTCGTAGCTTTCTCCAACGGCCAGGACAACTCGGAGGCGGTCGATTTTCGCTCGGATGTTTATTCCTTGGGCTTGGTTCTGCGAGCCGCGCTGACAGGGCAGTCTCACGAGAAGCATGACGTGATGTCACGGGGATCGGAAACGCATGCCCTGAGCGTTGGTCTCGGAGATGTCATTCGCAAGAGCCTTGCCGCCACGCCGTCCGCCCGTTATTCCGACGCGGGGGCTCTTTCTGAAGATCTACGGCGCCACCTGAGCCATCTCCCACTGCGGGGAGTCCTGAACCGGAGCTCCCTCGAGCGCTGGCGCAAATGGCGATCGCGCAGCCCCCAGGCGCTAGGGCAAGGCGTAGCCTGGATGATTGCGTTGGTTGCCTCCCTGATTTCGCTCGGCTCGCTCGCGTTCGCCTACCAACAGCGCGTCCGCGACCTCGGACGGGCCTACCAAGATGGTCGGTTGTATTGCCAGAAGCGGCAATATGCTCAAGCGATTCGCTGCCTTGAGTATGGCGTGGAAAAGAGCAGGTCGACCCCGTGGGTCTCGGACCTCGCGAATTCTCTGAGGCAGCAGCTTCGACTCGCGTTTCGCGGACAGAAGGCCGCGGAGCTCCACGAACTGATGGAGCAAGTCCGCTTTCGCCGCGGTGTGAGACGACTACCCCTGAGCGCAGCCACTTCTCTGGAGGCTCAATGTCAGGTCATCTGGGGCGAGAGGCACGTCTTCACGCGCAACCTTCCGCGCTCCGCCGACCAGGAGCTTGAAGAACGTCTGCGGATCGACTTTCTCGAACTCGTGGTGTTGTGGACGGACCTTCGGCTCGATCTTGAACACTCCGGAAACCAGGCTGAACAACGGCAATTCGCGGCCTCTGTTATCGATGAGGCCGAGGGGCTTTTCGGGCCGAACCAAACCCTCACCCGTCTTCGCCGCGAGCATTTGGAGCTGAAGACGCCTGAGCCTGGATTGGGGGAGCGGCTTGATGCTCGTCCCACGGCCTGGGACCAGTCGATGCTGGGATGGTTCTATCTCCGTGAGAAGGACTTCTCGAAGGCCTCCGAGCAGTTTCAAGCGGTACTCAAGACGGATCCCCTTCATTTCTGGTCCAACTATTATGAAGGAATGTGCAAGCTCCAGCAGGGGAAGCCGGCGCAGGCTCTCTCTCGTTTTCACGTATGCCTTGGCCTGAATCCACAATCACCCGATTGCCATTTTCAGCACGGCCTGGCCGCACAGGCGCTCAAACTGGAAGACCAGGCGTCCCTCGACTATTCACGAGCCCTGGAACTCGACCCGGATTTTATGGCGGCGAGACTCGGCCGTGCTGCACTCTGCTACCGTCGAGGTTTTTTCCGCCAGGCTCTCGCGGATTTTGTAAAAGTTCTGCAGATTCCCACGACTTCCGAATCGATAGGCAGAGTCTTCGATCCCGCCTTGCTGTCCCGGCGCTGATCTTGATGACGCGGTGGGAATCCATTGCGGTGTGGGCGGAAAAGAAGGGGCTGGGAACGAGCCCTGGTCAAGAATCGTCCCAGCCATGCCCGCAAGCGACTATTTGTCAGGCGTTGCTTATGCAATTCTGGTTTGAATTGTCGACAGCCGGTATCTCTTGATTTCAGATCGCTTCCGCTGCTGGTAGCGGATCGCCGGGCTCGCCGAGCCCTTCCGCGGCGGCCCCCATGATCAGGCCAGGGGGAATCGGGGTCTCAGAACCGGCACTCCGGAGCCGGCCTGCCAGGTAAAGGCTCAAGAGCGTGGCACAGACACCCAGCACACCCACCCAGCCGAAGTGGGTCCATGTTCCGTCCGGCTGTTTGACGATGATCCGCCCTCCCACATAAGCGCCAAGGCCGCTCGCAAGGTGTTGCAACGAGGAATTCGCACTCATGAAGCTGCCGCGGCGTTTGGGGTCCACGCTCGCCATCACCATGGCCATCGCGGCGACCATCCGCCCCGCGTTGCTGACCATCAGCAATCCAACGACCGCGACTGCCACAAACAACGAGACCTTGGGGAGCATCGAGACCGCGAACATCAACAGCGCCGAAATCGGGGCGACCACGCGGTAAATCAGCAGTTTGCCGTGCCGATCGGCCAATTTGCCGATGAGAGGGGCGACGAAAAGCGTTAGCACGCCTCCCGTGATGTAAATCAAAGGAAGCTGGGATTCGGAGAACCCCACATTCGCCACGAGATAAGCGCTGATGTAGGGAATCACCGCGAACGACCCGAACATCAGCGAGATAATCAATGCAAATGCCCGAATGTGATTCGGCTGACTTAATGTTTCAATGACATTCTTAAGGGGATGAGATGCGTTCTTGGTGGGGTGGAGATGACCTCGGAGGGGGGGCAGAACTCTGACGGCCGCGAGGAGGACTAAAATGCCTAGCATGGCTACGAGAATGAAAGGCCATTCCCATCCGTATCGCGTCCCGATATTAAGGCCGTAGGGGACGCCAACGACCGAAGCCACCGCGAACGCGGACATGAGGGCCGACGTCGCCGAGGCATGTTTGTGCGGAGGAAAAACATCACCAATGATCGCGAGAGCCATGCCCCCCAGGATGCCTCCGAATGATCCTGTGAGAACGCGCGCGGCGAGCAGAGTCTCGTAGCTATTGGCGAATCCGCAGAGCAATGTTCCTATTAGAAAGCCGCTGTAGAGCGTGAGAAACGCCGCCTTTCGTCCGAAGCGGTCGATCAGGCTCGACGCGAAAAAACCGGCGATCCCCGCGGCAATCGTGTACGACGAAACGATGTTGCCGAACTGGTCTGGCCTGATCTCAAGCTTTCGCATGAGCTGAGGCCCGAGTGGCATCACTACCATGAAGTCGACGATGTTCGTGAACTGAACGGCGGCCAGAGTTATGACAATCGCGCGTTCATTCACGGACGGTGTTTTGGAGCTGGGGGGGGCCGGCTCATTCGTCTCTTGAAGATCCATACCCATCCTTTTGTGGATTTCTAGACAACGAAAACCTGGTTCCGAGCCGCCCTGGAAAAGTGAGAGCCTTGTTGAAGCTCCATCACTTCACAAGCGAACGGCAGTTCCTTTTTGAGAATTTCATGCGAAGGTGACGGCGACTCTCAACTCCAGGCCAGGGCTTCCTGGTGACGGGAACCCGAACGTGGCTAGCATCACCGGCTCAACCCTGGACTCACGGAGGGCGAGGCTGTCGTCACTGTGGCGATTCGGACCGAATGTCGCGTGGGTTTCAGTCGCGATGGAGATCGACGCAGCGACCTGAGGAGAACGAGACTACCTTGGAAACCGCCGCCTTACATGTGGCCTGGGGGATTGGAGCTGATTCTAGAGCCCGCGTTCCCGCCGCGTTCCGTCCGGCAGAAGCAGGCAACCTAACGATATCTCGTTCACAGAGACGTCAATAACAGGGAACTATAGGCACAAAGGATAGAGCGTCAAGGGTGGGAGATCATCGGCTCCCTCCTTGCCCCCACGCATGCCTGAGGCGAGGGGATACTCCGTCATAAATCCATGGCTTGCCCGCGCCTTTCTGATCTTGGATACTCGGTCGCGACCAAGGCTCTCCCTCCCGAAATGAGCGGTTCACAAAGAGCCTTCTCTCCGAATCGAATTCATGACTGACTGCATGGAAGGGCATCTTCGATGTTTCAGCGCCTTCGCGTGCTTCGCCCGTTGATGATCGTTCTGTTGGCGGGTGTCCTGGCGCAGCCTGCCAAGAACGCCGCAATAGCCGCCGGGCCCGTGGTCGTTGACTGGGATCAATATCGACCTGATGGTGCGGTGACCGTTGAGCGGGCCTCCTCAAGGGACGACTCGGAACTGACGGTGACCTGGCCGCTGGAGGGACGCGACTGGGGCCGGCTCGTCCTGTCGTCAGCGTCCGGCAGACCTCTCCTTTCGGCTCTGAGCATTCTTGAGCACGAAGGAAGACCGAACGCCAAGGTCATGACGTCGCCGCTGCTTGCGGAGCTCGATCCCTCTTTCTGGGTGACGGTGGGAAAGCGAGAGTCTCCTGCGGACCGGCCCCCCAGCATGAGCGTCTTTAATGTCTTCTTTGACTCTCCCGCCAAACGTCCTCACCAGACCCATCGTTCTCAGCTCCGCCTTGAACGCATTCGGGTGAGCAGTGAAGTCGGACGTGCCAGGATCACGCTCGAGAAACTTGAAGCCGGGCCTTTTTCAGGGGTCCTGGAGATCACGGTCTATGCGGGGTCACGGCTGGTTCAGCTCTCGGCCATTATGAAGACCCTCGATTCCCCGTGTGCCTACTTTTACGACGCAGGACTGGTCTCTTCGCAGTTAAAACACCCTCGCATGAGTTGGGTTGATACAGAAGGACGATGGCAACACCTGGCGCAGGACGCGAGGGACGCCGACCAGCCCATCACGGTCAGGCACCGAACGATTGTGGCCGAGTCTGCGGGAGGTTCCATCGCTTGTTTTCCACCACCACATCAGTACTTCTTTGCTCGGGACCTCACCGATAACCTGAGCTACACGTGGGTTGGTCGAGGCCATCGCGGGCAGGAAGACCGCTGGGGGTTTGGCATTCGTCAGGCCGAAGCTGGTGGCGGAGCTTACGTTCCCTGGTTCAATGCGCCTCCGGGAACAGAGCAACGGATGGGGTTGTTCTTGCTCTTGAGCCGTGGGGATGCCAAGGAGGCACTTGGGCAGTCACTCCGATACACGCGCAACGACCGTTTTCCGGAGATTCCGGGTTTTGCCACCTTCACGAGCCATTGGCATATGGAAATTGCCATGGCGGCCATGCGCGAGGAGGCACGAGGGAAGGGGAGGACGATTCCCGACTTTGTGGCCATGTTCAAGGAAATGGGAGTCAAAATCGTCCATCTCGCCGAATTTCACGGCGAGGGACACCCTCAAGATCGTGGCCCGGTCCGCCTTGCCGAATTGGCGGCCATGAATCGGGAGTGTCAGAGACTCTCCGACTCCGACATTCTCTTTCTTCCCGGCGAGGAGGCAAACGTTTATCTGGGCGCCGAAGGAACCAAGAAACATCCAGGGCACTGGCTCTATTTGTTCCCGAAACCTGTTTATTGGACGATGCAGCGCGGCAAGGCCGAGCCGTTCCGGGAACAGCGACCAGGCCTCGGAACGGTGTACCACGTTGGTAGTCAGGGCGACATGGTCCGCCTTCTGAAGGAAGAGAAAGGGTTGGCGTGGACGGCTCATCCCCGAATCAAGGCCTCGAACTGGGCTCCGGACGAATACCGCAATGAGGAGTTTTTTCACGATCCTTTGTGGTTAGGTGCAACCTGGAAGGGCATGCCGACCGATCTCTCGCGTCCCAAGCTGGGAGAACGAGGACTCAACCTGCTTGATGACATGTGCAACTGGGGAAGTCGCAAGTACCTGGTTGGCGAGGTTGACGTATTCAAGATCGACCATACGCATGAGCTTTTCGGGCACATGAACATCAACTACCTGCGGCTGGCCAAGGTCCCTCGTTTTGAAGACGATTGGGAACCCATCCTCGACGCCCTCCGGCATGGGCGTTTTTTTGTGACAACCGGCGAAGTCTTGATTCACGACTTCCAGGTCGCTGGCCTAAGAAGCGGCGAGACGGCCACACTGAAGGGGGGATCTCCCACCGAGGTCACTCTCGATTTGGAGTGGACGTTCCCCATCAACTTTGTCGAGGTGGTCTCGGGCGACGGGCAGCAGGTTTACCGCGAACGAATCCATCTCGATCGATCGGGCCCGTTTGAGAAGCAAAGACTGACACGTTCACTTGATCTGTCGGGCCGAAAATGGGTTCGCGTCGATGCTTGGGACGTTGCGTCAAATGGCGCATTCACGCAGCCGATCTGGCTGGAGCAAGAGTCGTCGAAGGCTCCGTGAGGCTGGCCTCCTCGCAGAAGTCTACTCGCCGTATTTCAGGTGCTCGCCGGGGCCGGGACTGCCTGCGGCGCACCCGAGACGCATCCCCGCACCTTCCTGTCCCAAGGGGCACGCACCCTTGTCGTCGGTCCTTAGTGAGACGCGAAAGTGCCAAGGTTGTGCGCATCGATCGGGCCGCTTTTTGGACGCCGGAAGTGGAATTTCCGAGGGTATTCATTCTCCCCGCGCCCACGTGGTAAGATTTGATCTCAGTTCAGCGAGATCGGTTTTGAGTCGACGCTTCGGATCCGCGCGGACCCGCAGCCCCTGGTGTTCCTCCGCCTTGGTTGCTCCCTTTCTCCCCCCCAATAACCTTGGCGAGTGTGGAAGCGGCAGATTGTCGATTCGCGAGATTCGACCGAGCATGCAGTCGCGATCTTTCCGCAGTCTTGGAGTGTTTATCACCATAGAGAAGTCAAAGAGCGGCCGTCACGTTGAGGGCGTTTTGTTTTGAGCATCAACGACGAATCTGCGTTCCTCGCATGATTCGGATTCCTGTTTTCAAAGCCGTCTACCTGGCTTTGCCCGCTCTTGATTGCGAGATCGCTTCCTGAATGTCGTCGCAGAGCCGTTGCCCCTTGGCCTTCCTGAAAAATCATGCTTTGGTGCACGTTGCTCGTTTGAGAACCGCCCTCGTCTGAGCCTCCGCGAAGAGATCGAATGTTCCTCATTCCCGCGGGTCCACCGAGGCTCGCGGGGCTTGTGCAATGCCTGAACCTCTCGGCGAAGTGCGACCGTCAGATAGGGTCCCTCGCGGTCGATCGAGCCAGCAGATTCACCCCGACGACGAACAAGGCAAGGAGTACTGCAAATGACTAAGCTCAGGCACTTCTTGGTCCTCGCTCTCCCCCTCATGTTCACGGGGATCGTGTTGGCCCAGGACGCCCCCAGAAAGAAGCTTGTTCGAATTCTGATCATTGGTGACGCAACAGTATGCAACCATCCGCCCGGATCGATCCAGCACGGTTGGGGGGAGATGATTGGCATCGGCTTCGAAGACAATGTCCGCATTCGGAACATTGCCGGTCTCGCCGTTTCCACCAAGTCGATCCTGACTGACGACGTCTTCCGGAAGGCTTTTGACGAGAAGTTTGATTTTGTGTTGATTCAATTAGGGCATTATGATTCTCTCGGACCAACGTATCCGGCGTCGACGGAGCCCTTCGGTTCGTACAAGGCCAATCTGCGTGAGATCGTTGACGCCTGCAAGACAGCCGGTACGCAGCCGATCCTGATCACCCCGATGCACCGGCGCCGGTTTTATCGTGACCGGCTGAGCGAAGAACTCAAGCCCTACGCCTATGCCATGAGGGCGGTGGGACGCGAGAAGAAGGTCCCTGTCGTCGATCTCTACTCCTCGAGCGGCGACCTGATGGAACGCATTGGTGAGATTGGGTCGGCCGATCTTTTCTCGAAGGAAGGTGACGCTGACACCTTCTCTGAGAAGGGAGCCCGCATCATGGCGGCGTTGGTTCTCGAAGGCCTGAGAAAAGTCAGCCCCAAACTCGCCGCGGTCATCCCCGCCGAGACGGAGTCTAACGGTAAGGCGGCTCCCGACAGCGGAAAGGCCGCCCCGGAAAAAACGGAACGGCCGACTGCGCCGTCTCGCTGAAACCCACCTCGGATCCAAGCGGAAATATTGGCCGGAAAGGTGCCGCACGATAGCGCGTGGCATCTTTCCGGTTCGTTTCCGTTCGACCCTTGTGGTTGTTCTCCTCCTTTGAGAACTCTCTTCATGGGTCTTCGCTTCGAGTAAAACCCTTTGTCGATCGCAACTCTCCGAGGAGCCCAGCGAACATCATGTCGCGACCAGGAATGAAGCGGATTAGCGTGCTCCTCACAGCATGGCTGGGGTTGAGCACGATGGTTCGGGCAGAGGAGGCTCGCCCGAATGTCGTGCTGATCGTCGCGGACGACCTGGGCTGGGCAGACCTCGGATGTTACGGCAGCCGGTTTTATCGCACGCCTCGCCTCGATCAATGGGCGTCAAGCGGACGGAGTTTCACCCAGGCTTACGCGGCGTGTCCTGTGTGTTCCCCGACACGCGCGTCTCTGATGACCGGTAAATATCCCGCGCGGCTTCGTCTAACCGATTGGATTCCCGGTCGGCCTGATTCCGCCTCGCAGCCGTTGTTACATCCGGCCTTCCTCCAGCAGTTGCCGCTCGAGGAAGTGACGCTTGCCGAGATGTTCAAAGGTGCGGGCTACGCGACCGCGAACATCGGGAAATGGCATCTCGGCGGAGAAGGATTCGACCCAACACGGCAGGGCTTCGACAAGAACGTGGCGGGGGATGCGTACGGTTCTCCCCGTAGCTATTGGCCCCCCTATTTCCGGTCGGAGCAGCTTGCAAAGGGGCTCGGAGAGGTCTCTGAGAAGGACTATCTGACCGATCGCCTGACGACCGTCGCCGAGCACTTCATTGAGGAAAATGCCTCCCGCCCGTTCTTTCTCTACCTGCCCCACTATGCTGTCCACACCCCTCTGATTGCGAAGCCAGAGCTCGAAGCTCATTATCCTGCCTGGAACGGCACGTCTCATGGCCGGCAGGAGAACCCAACATATGCCGCAATGCTTGAGAGCCTTGATCAGAGCGTGGGGCGCATTCTCGATACACTCGAGCGCCGGGGACTCACATCAAAGACGATCGTGGTGTTCACGAGCGATAACGGAGGGTTGGCGACAAGCGAAGGGCCGAGCACGCCGGCGACAATCAACGCTCCTCTGCGCGAAGGTAAGGGTTGGCTCTACGAAGGGGGCATTCGCGTTCCTCTCATCGTTAGTTGGCCGGGGCACATTACGCCGGGAGTCGAGTCTTCACCGGCTTGCTCGATCGACGTATTGCCCACGTTGCGAGCTTTGGCAGGAATCAATGGGAGTTCTTCCGAGGATGGAACCAGCCTCGACCGCCTTCTGACTCGAGGTGAACCGTTGGCGGCTCGCTCTCTCTACTGGCATTACCCCCACTACAGCCCTCAAGGGGGGCGCCCCGGTGGTGCGATCCGTTCCGGGAAATGGAAGCTGATCGACTTCTTCGAAACCGGGCGGCTGGAGTTATTCGACCTCGAGCGCGATCCGGGAGAATCCACGAATCTCGCCCAGAAAGAGCCCCAACAAACTCAGGAGCTGGCGAAGGAACTTCGCGCGTGGCGGCAGGGGCTTAATGCTTCGATGCCCACTTCAAATCCGGCCTACTCCCCGAATCGGCAAAAGGAGGATGGCAAGATCGAACTTCCCGCCAGCACAGCGCAAGTTCATGGCGTCATGCTCAGATTTGAACCATTGCCTCACAAAAATACGCTGGGTTATTGGATCCGGCCTGAAGACTGGGCGAGTTGGGAGTTCGATGTGGTACACCCTGGGACTTTCAACGTTGAAGCCCTGGTTGGATGCGGCACAGGGTCGGGAGGGAGCCGGGTAGAGTTCAAGGTCGGTGAGGAGGTCTTGGCGCTCACCGTCCCCGAGACCGGAGGCTTCCAGAAATTCGAGACTCAGCACCTTGGGCAGGTGAATCTGCCCAGGGCGGGGCGTCTACGCATCGAAGTCCGCGCACGCTCGAAGCCGGGACCGGCGGTTATGGATCTCCGTCGAATGACGCTGATTCCCGCGGCGGCTCGGTAGAGCCGGTCGGGGCGGCAGGATCCGGTGAATCCGGAGTGCCGTGTTTTGCCTAATGCCGGACCGCGGGCCGAAAAAAATCGAGGTCCGCGGCGGGAAGATCGAAATCGGCCTCGGTGCCGAGAATCGTCTCCGACTCTCCCAGGAAAAGATAGCCGTCGTCCTGGATAGCGCGTCGGGCCGAAGAGAGCACTTGAGACTTTGCTTGAGGACAGAAATAAATCAGCACGTTTCGCAGGAAAATGATATCGAACTCCTGGAGGGTCCCGAGAGGTTCGATCAAATTCAGGCTCTTGAATGCCACAAGCCTCCGCGCAGGTGAGCGCAAGATCCAACGGTCATCACGGTTCTCGAAGTGCGTTCTAAGGGTTGTGTCCGTCAACCCTCGGCGAACTTCGATCGTTGAGTAAGAGGCCTCGCGAGCTTGAGCCAGGACCTTCTCTGAGATGTCAGTGGCGAGGATGGACACGTCCCAACTCGTCAATTCGGGGAAGTGATCAAGTAAAGTGATGGCGATGGAATAAGGCTCCTGCCCGGTGGAGCATGCCGCGCACCAGATTCGGATCCGCCTCTGGTCAGCGCGCGCGGCAGCCAGCGATGGGATCACGATTCGCCGCAGCCGTTCGAAGGTGAGGCTGCCTCGGAAGAAGCTGGTCTCGCAGGTCAGCATCGCCTCGACGGTGGCTATCTCGAGCGAGCGGTCTGTGAAGCGTAGCCGCTGAAAGAGCGTGCTAATGTTGGGAATTCCCCGCGACTCCACGAGGTTTCCCAAACGACTCTCGGCGAGATACTCTTTCCCCTCCCCAAGATCGTGCCCGATCCGATTCCGGAGGAGTTCCCGGAGATAGACATAATCGGGATGGGAGAGGTGATGCGTCACGGTCCGTTCCTTGCTTCACGGCGAAGGGGGCGGCGCTCCCGTCATGACACGGCGGATAATGGCACCGGAAACCTGATCGAGGGGGAGAATTTCGTCCGCGAGACCGGCCTGAGCCACCTGTCCGGGCATGCCCCAGACCACGCTCGTGGCTTCATCCTGAACGAGAATCGTCCCCCCTTGTGCACGAATGTCGTGGCAGCCGCTCAGCCCATCCCGCCCCATTCCCGTCAGCACAACGGCCAGGACGCGCCCGCCGAACGTTGCCGCCGCCGATCGAAACAGGACGTCTACGGAGGGACGGCACGAATTTTCGGGAGGGCCGTCGTCGAATGCGAGGCGAAAGCCATCAGTGCCCGCTTTGACGATCATGTGTATGTCACCAGGAGCGATCCAGGCCGTTGAAGGCTCTAGCTTCGCATTCTCCACTCCTTCGCGCACCGCGATCGCACAAGTTGTGTTCAGGCGTTCGGCAAGTTGCTTGATAAACGTTCCTGGCATATGCTGAACAATCACGATGGGAACAGGAAAGTTTGCCGGAAGTGTTGACAAAACGGTCGCCAGAACACTGGGGCCCCCCGTCGATGCTCCGATCACCAGGATTTCCCCGCGGTTCCGGGATTGAGTCCTGGAACGAGCCGGCGGCTTGCTTTCCGCGGGTCTTGTTCCACCAAGCAGAGAATGGATGGCGGGCAGAAGCTCGCGGCCGAGAGTCGCCAGCGGAGACGACTCGGCGTCGGTCTTCAGGGGGCTCAAGGCGACAAATTGAGATGCGCCTCGCGAGAGGGCATCGAGCATCAAGGGGGCTCCGCGGCGTGCGTGCGAGCTTACCGCGAGAATGGGAATTCGCGGGCGCAACTGATGGAGCGATTCCAGGGTTTGCAGCACGGCGCCGGCTGCCGCGGGAAGCCCCACGACGACCAGGTCCGGTTCGACGAGCGAGACCTTTTCCAGCGCAATCGAGCCTGGGCTGACGGATCCCGCCAAATCCAATCGCTCATCGCTTTCAATCGACCGGCTAAGAGCTCGGCGCCATGAAACTTCGGATTCGATGATTAAGACACGGGCCTTTGACATGTTCAGAATCGATAGGGCGAAAACGAAGGGGAGACGGGCCAAACCCACGTCCTGGTGGATCGTAGCCCGTGGCGACCAGGAATTCTAGGTGCACCAGAGCGCTTAATGGCGAGGTCCTCGGGATGTTGCCGAAAAGCTCTCACGGAAGTGTGCCGAACTGGGGCTAGTTCCATTTGAACCGGGAGACAAGCTCGGTAAGTTCCGAGGCAAGCCGCGAAAGATCTTTCGCCGACGACTGGGTCTGGTGGGTCCCTTGCGAGGTGTTCTTCGCCGCGTCGGCCACCCCCTGAATGTTGCGAGCGATCTCCGTCGCGCCACTCGCCGCTTCCGAAAGGTTGCGGCCGATTTCTCGCGTAGTCAGAGTCTGCTCTTCGACGGCCGAGGCGATCATACTTTGGATGTCATTGATCTGGTTAATGATCGAGCCGATCTCGTTGATGGCCGTGACGACTCCCCGGCTGTCGGCCTGGATGGCTTCGATTTTCCGGCTGATGTCTTCGGTCGCGCGAGCCGTCTCTCGGGCCAGTTCCTTCACCTCGTTGGCGACGACGGCGAAGCCCTTGCCGGCCTCGCCAGCCCGAGCGGCCTCGATGGTGGCGTTGAGGGCCAGCAGATTCGTCTGCTGGGCGATCGACGTGATCACCTTGATGACCTTGCCGATTTCCACGCTGCTTTCCCCGAGTTTGGCGACGGTCAGGTTTGTCGTCGACGCGACCTTGACCCCCGAAGTCGCCACCTTCGCCGCGTCCGTGGCCTGCTTGGCGACCTCTCGGATGCTCGCATTCATCTCCTTGGTCGCGACGGAAACGGTTTGCACGCTCTTGCTAACTTGCTCCGCGGCAGCGGAGACCACGCCGGCCTGGATCGAGGTCTCTTCCGCGTTGGCGCTCATTTGCTGGCTCGCGGAGGCCAGACTCTCGGATGAACTCATCAGGCGATCCGAATCTCGAGCGATCGACTGAATCGCTTGCCGCATCCCGTCGACGGCATGGGCCACGGCGACCGTCATCTGACCAATTTCATCCTTGCGGGAGGTGATCGCGCGCGGGGTCAAATCGCCGGCCGCCAGGGCCTCGAGGCTCTGTACGCAATCAGCCAGAGGGCGGGTGAGGCTTCGCGAAACCAGGCTTACGAGAAGGAAGGCGATGAAGACGGAAAGAAACGACACGCAAAGCGTGAGCCCACTTACGCGCCACTGCGCTTCTCGTCGGACCCTCAGGAGAACGCGAATCTCTTCATCGAGAACGGAGGACAACTGGCTCGTTGCGTCACGTGCGCGTCCTCCCGTGGCTTCATACTCCGTCGCATTCACCTTGGAATCGTCGACTTCAACCAACTGCCTCAGCAGTTTCATGAACGATTCCAACTCCCCCTCATAGGACTTGAGGGCGACAGGAACCCTCGCCTGATACGTGGGACTCTCGCCGTGGAAATTGACGTCCTCATTAAGAGCCGCGCGAAGGTTGGAGACCGACAAATTGTAGTTCCAGAGAATCAGCCCCAGGCTGCGAGAGAGCTTGATCCGATCGGCCACCGTCACGGACTTACTTTCCAGTGAAAGCGTACCAAGCTGAATCGCCTCGCCAAGCTCGTCATTGACCCAGGTCAGCCGGAGCGCCATGTTGTCGAGCGAGTAGAAGGTGTCGGACTCGGGATCGATGATCAGTCCGCCGGTGTCGAAGGCGTGCCGGATCATTACCTTGACCCGTGATAGAACCTGCTCGTGTTCGCGGTCAGAGGCCTCGGGCTTCATCAAGGGGAAGCCGCGCTTGAGCTCTCCCCAGGCCCGCTCGAGTTCAGGAGCCGTTGCACCCGACCGTTGCCGTTGCGTCAGCCCACTTTCCGTAAATTGGAGCCGCTGACCATAGATTCGATCCATGGAAAGCAAGCGGCGGATTTGCTCGTCGACCTGCACCTCCACCGCCGAGCGCTTGGCGTCTGTCCCTGTAACGCCTGCCAACGACCGGTGAGCCAGCAATTCATGCTCGCGGACTCCCGAGGCGATTTCGATCAGAGGGCGGATGTAACTAATGGCGGCGATCTCGAGGTCCGTGCTCGCCAATGTCACCCGCAACTCATCAACAGTGACATAAAGCAACAAGAGAATAGGCAGCAGCAGGATGATGCTGATCAGCGTTAGCTTGCTCGACAGCCGCAGATTCGAAAGCAAGTTCCACATGCGTCGCCCCCTCTTGTCGAATGCCCCGCCCCATGGTAATCACGGGCGAGCATGGGATAAATAGAGAAAATGGGATGAATGCGAAAGATTTTGCGGATACGCGGGAATCCCGATGATCTCACATCCACGGCAATAAAAGCAGTAAGAGTTCTGGAACTCACACAGTCAAGCACGACGAAATGCGGACGTGCTGTCGACGCACGAAACCCTTAAGAATTCATCACTCGCGAGGGGCTTCGATCAACGCCAGGACCGCATCGGCGTCGAGAGCCAGCAGGAGTTCTTGATTCCGGAAGTACGAGCCGCGTATGAGCTGTCGCGCCGGCCCTCGCAACGTCGCGGGGGGAGGCTCGAAGGAGGTTTCCGCAACCTCGATCACGTCATGGATCACGTCGACCAGAAAGCTGACCGGGCCCTCCGCCGAGCGGACGACGAGATTCATGACCGAGTTGTTCCGGAGGGAAGGATCGAGCCCGAGGCAAAGACGGAGGTCAATGGCCATCACGATCTCGCCTCGAAGATTGATGAGCCCTCGGATGAGATGATGCGCATGAGGCACTCGCGTCATCTCTTGTTCACGAAGTACTTCTTGAACGCGAGTGACCTCGAGCCCGAAGAGCTGTCCTTCAAGCGTGAATGTGCAAAGTTGCTGATTTGGCGGCATGGCTCAGGCTCTCCCGTTGATGGCTGTGGGAGTGTCGACCGCGCGAAGGATGGCGTCGAGGTCGAGGACCTCGGTCGCCCGACCTTGAACGGCGGCCGTGTAGCTGACCCCGTCGCGACTTGAGTCTCCTCGGACGTCGAGGCTCTCTTCAACGACATCGACGACCTTGTCGAACACCAGCCCCACCTGGCGCTGCGCGGCTTTGTGAATCACCACCTGAAAGATTCGGTCTTCAGAGTGCGCTCGCGTGCCCAGGGCGGAACCTGATTCCAAGGCGGGTGTTTGCCAACCGTGTGTGGAGAGCCAAGCCGAGACATCAACGAGCGGCAGTAGGGTTCCCCGGTACTGCACGAGAGGGCGCCCCGCGATCCATTCCAAAAGCGATGCCGGGAACGCTTCGAGTCGATCCACCTGTGCCAGCGGGACGGCGAGTGGAGCGCCGTCGGTTCCCCGAAGCAAGAGCAGGGCATGCCGCTCGTCGGGTATGTTGTGCGGGAGGGGCTCTCCCATCCCCAGCGTCCCTGCTCGCTCGCCGACGCCGTCGAGCAGGCGAGCCAGACGGAAAACATCGAGAATCAGAGCGATCCGACCATCCCCCATGATGGTCGCGCCGGCGATGAAGGCGAGTCCCTTGAGTTGGCGGGCGAGCGGCCTCACCACGATCTCTTGCGCATCATCAATGCGGCCGACGATCAGGCCGAAGCGTCGGTCGTCGGCCTGGAGTACGACGATGTTGACATCTTCATGATTTCGAGACCGATCCCCCTCGGGGAGATCCAGAACACGGTCGAGTTCCAGCAATGGGAGTAGGCGGCCCCGATAACGGCAGACCGCGGCCCCTTGAACGGACGTGATGTTGCGCTGGGCGTTTTCGCCCTGGAGACGGATGAGCTCAACCAGGTTGACCTGAGGGATCGCAAACCGTTCCCCACCGGACGACACGATAAGCGTGTTGATGATGGTGAGGGTCAGTGGAATCTTCAGCTTGATGGTGGTTCCCAATCCAGGCTTGCTCTGGGCGTCCACGCTTCCACCAACGGACTCCACACGATTTTTGACGACGTCCATGCCGACTCCGCGCCCTGAGACCATGGTCAAGGACTCAGCCGTGGAGAAGCCCGGGCGGAAGATCATGCCCAGCAGCTCGCGCTCGCTCCAGCGTTCGGCCTGATCGCGCGGGAGCCAGCCACGTTCGATGGCCTTATGACGAATTCTTTCTGCGTCGATCCCGGCGCCGTCGTCGGAAACCTCGATGTTGACCATGCCCCCTTCGTGATAAGCACGAAGCCGAAGGATCCCCTCGGTGGGTTTGCCCAACGCGGCTCGCTTCTCCGGAAGCTCGACGCCGTGGTCGACCGCGTTGCGAATGATATGCGTGATCGGATCCTTGATCGCCTCGATGATCGTTTTGTCGATCTCGGTCTCTTCCCCTTCGGTAATCAGGCGGGCCTGCTTTCCGCACGCCAGCGAGAGGTCGCGGACGACACGAGGGAGCTTCGACGCGAGATTGCGGATGGGCTGCATCCGCGTTTTCATCATTCCTTCCTGGAGCTCGGTCGTGATTTGATTCAAACGTTGGGCGACGGCCTGAAAGGTGGTTTCGTCACGGACGATCGAGCACCGAAGAATCTGGTTTCGCGTCAGGACCAGTTCTCCAACCAGATTCATCAGCTTATCGAGCAAGCCCACGTCGACCCGGATCGTGGCGTCGGCAATTCCCGGCGTTCCCGAGGGGCCCGTTGCCGCCAGATCGCTGGGTTCGGAAGGGGGAGGAGGGCGGAACTCCGGCTCCGCGGCGCTTTCCGCCGGGGAGAGCTTCGCCGGTGCTTCGGGCTCCTGGACCGTCACGGTTTCGGCCACGGCAGGGGGGGGAGGGCACGCCGGTTCCGCCACGGCGGCGGGTGCTGCCTTGGGAGCCTCCGGCCCAACGGCAGGGGGATTCAGCAGACCCCTTAGGTTGGCGAGCAAAGGGGAATGATCGCGATCCCCCTCGGTCTTCGTCGCTTCGATCGAGGCCAAGATCTCGCGCATGGCGTCGATCATGCCCAAGAGGCCCGAAGTGATCTCCGCGCTCAGGTTGAGGCGGCCGTCCCGCAGCCGGCCGAGGAGATCTTCCCCTTCGTGCGTGACCGCCGCCATCTTCTTGAACCCGAGAAAACCAGAGCTCCCCTTGATCGAATGAACGATCCGGAAGATCGAGGAGAGGGTTTTCTGAGATCGAGGATCCTTCTCCAACTCAAGGAGTTCGGTCTCGAACTGGTTCAAGCCTTCCTGGCATTCAGCCAGGAATTCTTTAATGAATTCGTCCATCGTGGTGCGCACCTGAGATGGGCGCGGCTTCCGGAGCCGGCGGTCCGGTAAAGTCTACCACATGGATGAGATGTATGGGGCGTGTTGAAAAGAGGAGGGAGAAGATCGAGGACGATCTCAGCTCAGTTGGCTGATTGCGGCCACCGCGAAGTTCGCCAGGCGATCGGCAGCTTCCTGGGCATGCTCATGGAGAGCCCAAAAATCCTTGAGACTCGAAGGACGCTTCCAGATGGCGCGGAGCGCCGCTCCGACGCGATAGCTCCCCGATTGTGTGGTCAAGCTCGCGATCTCGGGGGGAAGATCACTTCGTGCGTCGTCACTAATCACGCGAATTGAGAGGAACCGAACACCTCGCTCGCTGCAGGCCTGGGCCACTCCGCAGGTTTCCATGTCAACAACATCGGCGCCGGTACGGCTTCGAACCTCGGCCTTTTCGTTTGCTTTGGCGATGATGTGGTCTACTGTCAGCAGTTTTCCTGACCTTACACGTGCCTTCGGTGAGGATGTGGGAACAGAGACGTCGATGGCATAGCGACGTCCCTCGAGGTCGAGGACCTCGTCGGCAAGCACAATGTCGTAGCGATTAAGGTCGGGGTCGAGAGCGCCCGCGAAACCGATGGAGAAGACCCAGCGCGGCCGATGGCCATCCAAAAGGATCTGCGTGCCCAACCTGGCCGCTTCGCGTCCCATGCCGGCGACAATGAGGACGACGACCTTTCCCTCGATCTCGCCTTCGATCACGGTGTGGCGAGGCCCGGCGTACTTGCGAACCTTCTTCATTTGATCGAGGAAAAAGCCCACCTCGATCGACATGGCGGCGACGACAGCCACATCCGCCGGGACAGGAGCGGGGGCTGCCAGAAATGCCCCCGCGTCCGCGGTCCGTTGTTGGTCGTTCATCGTGTCCGAGCTCAACTGAGCTGCCACTTGATCATCTTGAAGGTGTCACCCAACTTCGAGTTAACCCCGACGGCCGCCGAGGTCTCGTAGCCCGAGTGCATCATGCAGTTTTCGCAGCGCGGGTCGTTACCGTAGCCGTACTTTTCCCACGGCGTCTTGTTCAGCAAGTCGTCGAACGACTTGTGGTGGATGTCGGTAATCAGGTAGCACGGACCCTTCCAGCCCTTGATATTGCGGGTCGGGCTCGCCCAGGCCGTGCAGCTCATCTCACGCTTGCCCTGGAGGAATTCCAGGTAAATGGGAGACGTGTTGAACTTGTATTTCCGGAACATCGCCTCCGCCGCGCGGAACTTGCTGCGAATGTCCTCGCGAGTCATGAACATCTCTTGGTCGCCGACGGCGGCGTAGCCGTAGCCCGGTGAGATCATGAAGCCATCGACCCCAAGGCTTGTCAGGAACCCGAAGAGCTCGTCGAGTTCGGTCATCTCGGTCTCTTTGAAGACCGTCGTGTTGCTGCAGACGAGGAATCCCGCTTCCTTGGCGGCTTTGATCCCGTCGATGGCGGAGTCGAAGACCCCTTCACGCTCGACGGCGATGTCGTGATTCTTGCGCATGCCGTCCAGGTGAACGTTGAAGAAGAACTTGTTGCTCGGCTTGAAGTCGGCAATCTTCTTCCGGATGAACATGCCGTTGGTGCAGAGGTAGACGGTCTTCTTGCGCTCGAGGATCTTGGCCACGAGTTCGCCGATTCCGGGGTAGATCATGGGCTCGCCGCCACAGATCGACACCACCGGAGCTCCTGCCTCGTCAACGGAATCAAGGCACTCTTGAATAGAGAGCTTTTGCTTGATGGTGGACTCGTATTCACGAATCCGACCGCAACCCGTACAGGTCAGGTTGCAAGCGTGAAGCGGCTCGAGCATCAGAACCATCGGGAACTTCTTGGCCCGCGAGATCTTCTTCTTGACGACGTAGCTGGCGATACTCGCGGTCATCTGGAGCGGGAATCTCATGACGCTCGAACTCCTATAAAGAGTCCCTCAAAACCGTCCTTGGCCTGAGGAGTGACGAAGATTTCGCCCTAGCGAAAGATATCAAAAGGCTCAAGGAATGAGAGCCTCAAAAGCGGCAATTCCGTAAACAGGTCGAGAGGCGAATGCCCAAAGGCTCAAAGATCGAAAGGCTCGGGACTGGCGGGAATCCGGAAAGCCATGGCTCCAGGATATTTCGCCTCGTCAGTTTGGCCCACGGCTTTGAAGTAACGGGAGATCGCCATCAGCGGGAAATAGACACGATAGAAATGGTACTTCAGGTAAAAGACACGCGGAAAACCCGTACCAGTAAACGAGTTCTCTTCCCATGTGCCGTCTGCCTGTCTCGTCGATGAGAGATAGGCGATACCCCGTTCCACCACTTCCGAGGAAGCCCGTCCGGCCGCAACCAGGCCGAGGAGAGCCCACGCTGTTTGTGACGCGGTCGGCTCGCCGATGCCCTTCATGTTCGGGTGGTCGTAGCTCTGGCAAGACTCTCCCCAGCCTCCCCCCGGTTGCTGGACGGACTCCAACCAGTCCGCGGCCTTCTGAAGGCGGGGATGATCCATGGAGAAGTCGAGGGCCTTCAGCCCTTGCAAGACCTGCCAGGTGCCATAGATGTAATTCACGCCCCAGCGGCCATACCAGCAACCCTCAGCTTCCTGCGTACGCCAGAGATAATCGAGGGCTTTTGCGATGGCGGGATGGTCCTGGCGATATCCAAGGACGCCGAGTAGTTCCAGGATCCGCGCCGTGATGTCCGCACAGCTCGGGTCGAGCATGGCGTTGTGGTCGGCGAACGGAACTTGGGTCAGAATCTCGTTGTCGATATCGACGTCGAACGCCGCCCATCCCCCGTCGCGATTCTGCATGGCCAGAAGCCAGTTCAAGCCCCGACGCGTGGCTGCTCGCCCCTCGGGTGTGTTTCCCAGGGCGGTGCGCTGAAGGGCCAGCAGCACCATGGCCGTGTCGTCGATGTCTGGATAGCGCTCATTCTGAAACTGAAAGTGCCAACCGCTCGGTTCAACGCCCGGCCGCCGAACCTGCCAGTCGCCCGCGACCCGCACCTCTTTTTCGAGTAGCCATTTCGCTGCGCCGACAAGAGCCGGATGCTGGGGCGGGATCTGGGCATCGGCGAGAGCGATCGTGGCAATCGCTGTATCCCAGACCGGCGAAACGCACGGTTGCACCCGAATCTTGCCGTTCTCCTCGATCAGGAGATCCTCGAGCTGCCGCAGAGCCCAGGTCACGGGGGCCGAATTCGGGGCGTAGCCCAACGAATGAAGCGCCACGACCGAATAAATCATCGGGGGGAAGATCGCCCCCAAGCCGTCGGTATTCTCAAAGTGGTCCAGCATCCAGCGATGAGCTGCGGAGAGTCCCGGCTTACGCCAGGCCCTGGGAACATGACGGTCTATCCACTTCAAAACGCGATCGGTTCCCAGAAAGAAGCGGCCCCAGCTCATCAATGGATGAGAGGGTGTCGGCCTCCTTGGCAGATCGTCACGAAAGAGCTCCGCAATTCCCTGGCGAGGCGGAAGCTGGCGCACTGGGCGATGCACCGACATGATCGAAAGCGGTACCAGAATCGGACGTGTCCAGGCCGACATCGAACTCAGGCTGAAACCCAGCTTCGAGGGGATCAGCACAAGCTCCGGAGGAACGCTCGGGCATTCGGCGTAGTCAATTTGCCCAAGCAACGCGAGGTAGAAACGCGTAAAGCTGTTGCAGCCTTGCGCGCCGCCATTTTCGAGGATCCATTCGCGAGCCCGAACCATGTCCGGATCGTCCGCGCGGAGCCCCACGATTTTCAACGCGAAATAGGCTTTAACCGAGGCACTAAGGTCTGGCGGGCCGCCAGGGTAGATGGCCCAACCCCCTTCATCGAGCTGAAGATCTTTAAGATATCTGCATGCTTTCACGCAGATGAGATCTTCGCCCTTCCCGATGAAAGTCATCAAAAGAACATATTCCGACTCGAGGATTGTGTCTCCCTCGAGCTCACCGACCCAGTAACCGTCGGCCTGTTGCTGTTCGAGCAGCCAGTGGCTTGTCGCTTCGAGCAGTCCTTCACGACCGTGATGCGGGAGGGGCCCGCGAGGTGTGCCTGATCGATCGTCCGGTCGAGAAGAAGTCTCCGAAGTCTGAGACGACACGCCACCATCCGTGTTGGCGAACATGCGATCTAGACCTCGTTCCCTGGCTGGAGTTAAGTGATTTGGGCTCAAGAAATACCGGCATCCACAGGACGTGGGCCATCCTAAGCCCGCTCCCGAGGATCGATCAAGGTCAAATCGAGGGGTGGTAGGAGCAACTTTTTGTCTTTTTTTCAAGAGGCTGCCAGGAGATCTTTCCTAAATTTTCCAAGATGCCAGGCGAAGCCGCTAAGCAGGGAAAAGTCGGTCAAACGCGTTGAAAAAAAGAAAATGAGGATGGCTTGTTTGGGCCATCCTCAGGATTGGGGCAATCTGGATCCTAGGGAAACTCAAGAAGGTGAATGCGACGCCCGCATCTCTTTCCCAAGCTCGCTATTCCGCCGTGAGATTCGTATCGATTTTGAAACCTCGGAGAACGGGCATCGAGCGAAGTGTGGCCTCGAGACGGGCACGATCATCATCGCGGCGGATCGTGCCGTGAATCTCGAGCGCTCCCCCTGAAATTCGCACCTGATCGATATGAGCCAGGTCGCCGATTTGCCGGCGAATCTGGGCAGTCAGGTAGGGCTCGACGTCTTCGGGGCGCCCCTTTTGGATCAAGGGATTCTTATGCTCGTCGTCAGGGACGACGAACTCAAGGCGGTCGTCCAACTCGCGAACACCTGGCGTCTGTTGGACCGCACGATAGGCAAGCATGGCTTCATAGATTGTGGGGACCTTGCCCGAAAGGTAGGCCACGCCGTCGCGCGTCACCACCTTGATGGGTTGATTGGCCAGCGCGGGGCGGCGGCTGAAGGCCTGCTTGAGCCGATCTCCCAGGTCGCTCTTATCGTCGGGAACGATCGTGGGTTGAACAGCCTCGAGCTCCAGGGGCGGCAACGCGTCCTGAGCTCCGGCCGGGGCCGGGGCAGGGTTGGCTGGCACTTCTGGAGCCGCTGCCGCCGGTTGTGGCGGGGGAGGGGGCGCGTCGTTTGTCTTTTCCGCGACGTCCAAGAGATTGACGACTTCAGTCACACCCGGGGTCTGAGCGATCTTCTGGCCGACGGCCACACGCGCGTCCATGGACGGAACCGTCCCTCGCAAAACGGCCTGCCCCTGGGGATTGATGGTCATCTCGACCACCCCATCAACGGGCCCTTGAGCTTGCTGACCGAGCGCAGGGGGCGCCGCGGCGGGGTCGTTGGCCGCCGCCACCGATTGGCCGTAAGGAGAGAGCGGGTTCGTCACCACGGCGGGAGCGGTGGGGCTGCTCGCCATGGTATTGGCCATTGCCACCTGGTTGCGAGCGCTCAAGGATCGGAACCACGGGGGATAGCTGATAATCGGTGGCTCGAAGCCGTAAAACGGATCGTCCAGACGGCCGAATAGAGGGGGCGGATACACGTAGTAGGGATTGGCACCCAGCGACGGGACCATTCCGGACGCTTGATTCCAACGAGTCATCGCTGCGGCTCGATAGACCTCCGCGGTATCGATCTTGATGTCATCGCGAATGGGATATCCCAGCGCGATGGCCGTACGAACGGCAGCGTCGTGAATCTGGAGCGTACCGACGCGACCGGATAAAACGACCCGCCCGTCTCGAAGCAACGAAGTCGAGATCCGGTAAGGGGCTGTAATAGGGTTACTTAAGAGAGCGCGCAAGACGACGACGTCGGCGCGATCCTGCGGGATCGCTTCAGTACGAACGCTCCCTGCCGTTGTGGCGGGGGTTTGCGTTTGCGAAAACGTTTGAGGTCCTGCGGCCAGTGTGATCCCGGCGAGGATTGCGGAGAGGCGGCAACGTTGGCGGGTCATGGGTGAGTCGACCTCCATGGCGGGGCTTCGCCTGGGGGAACGTTGCTGGCCCCACCTATTGGGCAGTCTACGGACCACGCCAGAATCGGACAAGTCGTCACAACCGATTCTCTTCGGAGTGTCTACGCCGAAGCCTCGCGTTAGCGAAAACGCGAGGCTTCAGTTCTTGGACACACCCGTAAATCAGACGACGACGCGCAACCCCGCTACTCTCTTATCGCAATTCGACGGGATCGATCGACAATTTGCCGATCACACGAATTACTGACAGCATCGACTCCACAGGGGAGACGCCATCCAGGCTGGACTCATCGAGCTTGATGTGTACCGCGTCGACGGACGACTGGTCGAACGCCGAGTCGAGCGCGACCCATCGGCGATTGACGTAGACCTCGTTCCACATGTGGTATCCGAAGCCCCCCAGCCGCTCCGCGTAAACGAGTCCCACCACGACCTTGGCCGGAATGCCCTGCGAGCGGCACATGGCCGCGGCCAGCACGCTGTGCTCGGTGCAGTCCCCCGAGAGGTTCTCCGCCACCTCGCTTGCGGGTGCAAACGCCGTCTTGAAATTCTTGTCACGCAGATTCTCGGCGACCCAGTGCTCGATCTTGATCGCCTTCTGCCACGGGTCAGAAACTCCTTCCACGGCGGTTTGAGCCAGTTGCTCCACCGTGGAATCCTTGCTGGTGATCATGGCGTTGGGGCGCAGGTACGCTGGGTCAACCTGATCGGGACCAGGAGTTCCGTCGGTCAGCCCGGCGGTTTTGATCTCAAGGGTCGCCGTTCGCGGAGACCCAGAGGGGCGAAGCGTTTGCCGGCGATCGTTCGGGAAAACCTTGGCCGGATCTTCGTCGGCCAGACTGATGCGGTAGATCACATGGCGCCGGGTTTCCGGCTTGCTGATCTTGTGGGGAACCTTGACGATCGAGGCCTGGAGCAGGTTGAAGTTCGCCGTCTCTCCGGCAGTCGCCCCTTCGCGGGTCGTCCGATAGCACTCCATGCCCCCTTGATCCTGGAACAGGTCCGCTCGCGACTTGAGGACCTGGCCCCCCGAATCGACCCACAGGGTCGCGTTGCCGCCGGGGAAAGGCTTACCGTCGATCGCCAGCGTCTGGTCCACTCTCATCAGCGGGCGCTTGCCGTCACCGAGCAAGACTTCTTCCATTCCCCGCGCTGTGAGCGTCCCATCGCAGATCTTGTTGACGTCGGGGATGTACATCCGCAGCTTGCGAGTCTCCCCGACTTTAATGGCCTGGCGAGAGAGACTCTGCTCGGCCGCGTAGGGACCGCGAACCTCGGGTTCCCACGCAATGGTCCTCTCTTGTGTTTGACCACTTCCCTCGAGCGTGATCTTCATCTGGTTATTGATGACGTCGCCAAAGATCCGCATCTCTTGGTTGCTGGCGAGCGTCCGATGGTCGAGTCGAAGCACTTCTCCGCTGAGTGTTTCGATGGTTCCGTACGTGACCTTCATGGTCATCGTGTCGTTCTCGCGCTTGAGGCGGAACTCTTGATCCACCCGGACCCGGAGTAGGTCTCGGCCCCGGTCCTTGACGGGGGTGACGCTCACGTGGATGAAACCAATCCGCTTTCCCCCGACGTAAATGGCGTCCCAAGACTCCTCTGTCTTGTCTGTTCCCCCCGCCGCCAAGACCACGTGGCCGAGGCTTGCGAGAAGCAATCCCAGGCCCAAAACGAGAGGAACTCTTCGCATGAGACTGAACCTTTCCGAAAAACGAAGCTTGTCCACTCCAAGCGATTTTTCAGAGCCTGAGCCTTGGAGTGCGATAAGAAAGCTTCGAGAAACGCTGAACAATCGAGATCCGTTGATTGTACTATGCTCGAAAATGGCCGGAGCCTCAAGTTCAGCGGAAGCAATTCAGGCCGGGCGACAGCCTTGGAAGAGAAGAGTCGGTAGAGTGTAGCGAAAAGGGAGAATGGGCAAGTCCGAGATCACTCGGTTTCACATTCTTTTCGCGGAACGTCGGGGTTGGCCGACTCGCTAATGCGGTGGGAAGGAAGGGGAGAAGCAGAACAGCGAGTCGGAACTTGCGTCCGACTCGCGAAGGAAATCTCGGTCACATGTCCGCTCAGCCTACCACGATCTTCTCGTGGAACCTGTCCCCCGAGAGCAGTTCCAACACTCCTTGAAGTGCGAGCTGTCTCGTGTGATGGGAGGGGACTTGGCCGCAAACCACGACCCGCCCTTGGACTTCTTCGACCGATAAGTTACGAATCCGGCCATAAGTCGATTGTCGAATACGACTTTCGACTTGCTCTGTGAGCGTCGGCTCCGAATTCGTCGATTCAAGCAACATACCGTCCAACTCCTGGGTTCCGGAATCATCATGATCCGGTCAAAGGTGCTAAGCAAGGTGTGATAGAAACAAATCCAACTCTATTGATCGGTCGGTTTGTTTTATCGTGGTATATTCCCGCGTCAGATGCAAGCAAAATCTTCAAGAATCACGTCTTCTTCTATCTTCGGCTAAAACAAGCACTGGAATCCACTGCTTTCCTATTTTTCGTAGATTCCACAGATCCAGAAGACTCTTCCCAAAGTCACAGAATGAAGATTCAGTGATGGCAACGATATTTCGTACGCGTTTGAACACGTTAATCCCTGGCAATGTTTTATGTCCTTAGGAATGGATTCTGGAGGTCCAAGCCGATCCGTTTCGTCCCTGCATCAAAAAGTTTAGAATGGTTGAACTCAGGAGAACCGAGGTAGGACGCACCCAAGGGAAGAGCAAATGAGAAGCCAAACGGTTTTGGTTTGATCAAACGATGAAAGCAGAGGGACATAGAGCGGCGCAGCTCTAACAAGAACCAAACCCTCGAACGAAATAAGCCGAAAGAGTACGGCCTTCGAAAGAACGTAAACGAAGGACATGCCTCCATTTGGGTGGCGAGGGAGGCGCGCAACGATGCCCCACGCAGAATCAAGGGAAGTCGCGTTCACGGACAAGGTCGACAGCGAGAACTCAACGGTCAGAGGGTCTGAAGGTAGGCAATCAGAGCTTCGATTGCGGCGGGAGTGAGTGGTTCTTGAACCTGCGGAGAATGGATCTCAAGTACCTCGTTCAAGGTATCGCAACGACCGTCATGGAGGTAGGGGGCTGTCCAACCCACGCCTCTCAACGAGGGGGGATTGAACCGGGTATGACCGGCAGACTCGTCATTGAGGCCAACGTCTCGTAGCGAGTTTGTGGTGAAGAGGGGAGGCTGATGACACTGGTTGCATCGCCGGGTCTGAAACAACTCGGCTCCCCTGCGAACGACCTCATCATTGCGAGGATGCCGCGGCGGGAGAGGGGAGAGCGACTCCAGGTACGCCGTCACATCGGCGATCTCCTCTGGCTCCGCGGGCCTCCCTTTGAGGCTACTGAGAAACGACTGATGCACTTGCTCGCCCAGCCGTGGGAAGGTGCCTACCCAGGTGAAGGGCTCCGTTTTCTGAACCCCGAAGAGTGACGGGGTGTTCTTGGGAGCACCGTAGCCTCCATCCCCCTGTGTGTCAAAGTTTAGACCGGTTGTATGACCGGAGGGATGGCAACTCGCACAGCTCATCCAGCGATCGAGCGACCTGCGGCCGTCGCGAAAGAGGGCCTCACCCCGTTGAGCGGGCGTCCTCTGGATCTTGTTCGAACTGAGCCGCACGGTCGCCGCCTTTGCGAGACCCGACCGATGCAACACGGTGACGGTATCGGACATGGCGTCGGCGGTGATTACGAACTTGCCCGCCTGGTCGAGCGCGAGCGCGACGGGCGTACGGCCGACTTCGGCCACCTCGAGACGTTGATTGTGGCCGAGGGGGAGAAGGCCGTCCGCAACTTTGTTGACACCGTTCTCAGTTCGATGAGAGTTCAAAACCTGATGGGCGCCGGCCAACGCGATGAAGATTTCATTGCCGTCCGGGGAGATGATCATTGCCGAGGGGTCCGCGGCGCCGTGGACCGAGCCGTCGAGTGCAAGCCGCCTGCGCGGCAGGGGACTCTCCGATTGCGGTTGAACATCCAGGTCCGAAAGCCGAATGGAGCTGAGCTTCGCGGAGAGGACCAACCCCCAATCGATGTTCGCATTCGTGATTGAGACCGAATCGAACTGGAACATATGGGCCATGAGCAATTCCTTGCCGTCGCCGGAGACCGCGAGTGCATGCAGGTTAACCCCGTCGACCTCGTGGACTCGCTCGCTCCCCGTCTTGCCAGGCCGAAAATCGGCGAGGCGGCTTCCGAAGGCGTCGGCAACGATCACGCGCCCATCAGGGTGAGGGACCATCGCACCGGGCGGAAAAGGGAAAGCGTGTGTTGAGACGACGCTTCCCTTTTCCCAGTTCACGATGCGGACGGCCGCATCCCACTGGCAGGCGACGGCCACGTTCTTTTCGGGTAGACGCAGGAGATGAGTAGGCCCTCGTCCAACATCAAGCGTTCTTCGTACGGAATGGTTCGATCCCATGACGACGAGTTTGCCGTCAACTCCTCCGACGAGGAGAGCCCCCTGGTCGTCGGCGGAGATCATTGAGGAGGGCTGAATCGGCAACTCCCATGTCCGCTTCACCTGCCAACGATCAGGATCGATTGCGGTGATGGCCTTTGCATCTCGTAGCGCGACAAGGAGAGAACCGTCACGGTCCCATGCGAGTGCGACGGGGACTTTGGGCGAATCGGCGGCGGTTAAGGCAGGAGTTTGCAGATCGGCGGCGGAGACCAGACAGAGAGGCAATGTGAGAGCGAAAAGAAAGCCCCCCACGAACAAGAACCGATGCGCCATACCCTGAAACTCCTTTAGTCGACTCGCGGACGTGAGAGTTGCACCAAGAGACGCTCGAGGATGACCCGCGGGGGCAGGGTCGACGACCCCTTGAGATCGAGGTCGGCCTGGATCAGCATTGCGGGGAGTTGGTCGACCCGTTTGGGGCCGAGGTGAGCGTGTTGCCGAATGGTCGGTTCGACCGCCATGGGAGGAATTCCCGCCTTAACGCAGGCGGACTTGGGATCGAGCCGAGCCCTTCGTAGTTGGCCTGCGTAATGGACTTTTCGCAGAGACGCGTTCACGGCGGCGAGTAGTCGGACAGGGGCCTCTCCCGCCGCGATGAGACGATCGAGAAGCTCGAGGGCGAGCTCGCTTCGACCGGTGGTTGCTGCCCCGAGGACATTCCAGACCTCTTCGACCCGGCCCGCGCCGACCATCCGAGCCACGTCGTCTCGATGAATCTTGGCACGCTCCCCCACGTAGACGGCGAGTTTCTCAACGTCGGAAACGAGGAGGCCCACTTCGGGGCCGACCAACTCGATAAGCAACAGGGCGGCGTCATCGTCCAGATGCACCTTGCAGCGCGTCTTGGCGATCTGAACGAGCCAGCCCGTAAGGACGCGTTCGCTGGGCCCCTTGCACTCCACCGAGAACCCCTCGCGCTCGATGATTTTGGCGAGCTTGGTATTCGAGGGCCAAGTCTTGACGGAGAGGATCAAGCAACCGGCCGTCGACGGATGCTCAGCGTAGCTCTCGAGCTCTTTGCGATGCGCACTCACGAAGGGATCGGCATTCTCAACGATGACAACTTTCCGCTTGGAGAAAAACGAGAGCGTGCGGACTTCGTCGAGGACATCCGCCAGCTTGGCATGATCTCCCGCAAAGCGGACGACGGCCATCTCATCGGCTTCATTTCCCAGAATCACCCGGCAAATGACGGTCATCGTCTCCCGGCGCAAGAAAACATCGTCGCCGAAGACCGCGTATATCGGTTTGGCAGCGACCTTGGCGGGGTCGCGCAGGAAGTCGATCGCGTGCATTCGGATCTCACCATCGACGGTAGGTTTCGTTCATCAAGTTTAACAGCCCCGCCGGCAATGACGCTAGAACCGATGTCACTGCGTGCCGCGATGCCAGTTCGGTAACCAGGGTCTATATGAAGACCATCGGTTCCGGCCATGTCTTCGGCCATTTCGCGCGATGTTCTCCTCCGATCTCGCCCCGTAGGAGATGAGATTCGTTGATTGCGAGGCTAAGGAGTTCAAAGGCCGGCTCGCCCTTCCTGCTAAACGGATTCGTTCCGGGGAAGCACGATGAGGGAGATTTTTCCCCAGCTTGAGCGCGATGGAGGAGGGGGCGTGTCCAAAAGCAGGACCAGGTGGTTGCGGGGGAGAAGTGGATCTCGGAGGTCGACGTGGAGATCCCGCATGCCGAGGGGTAGTCGAGCCAGCTCTCCCCCGTTGAGGCTTGCGGAGACAAGGCCCTCGACGTCTTCCAGGCGGAGTTGAATCCGTTCGTGGTTGGTATCGATAGGAGGGGCTCCGAACCATCGGCCAAGGTGGAGCGGAGTTGTGAATTCGAGGGGAAGAGAAAGCGGCAATGTTACGAAACGGGGAGATAGAGGCTCTCCTTCCGTTCCGATTTGTAGCCAGCCGCCTCGTAATCTGATCACGTGTTCTGTCATGATCTCGTCAAAGTCACCGCGTTCGCGCAAGTCCCAAGGGGCGAGGGCCCCAACGGTTGGGAGAAAAACGTTACCCCTGATTTGCTATGGTCAGAGGCTTTGGCAGTCAGTATAGTCGTTTACTTCCTGGAGCGTTCCGGGATTGCCCCGGAAGGTCGATCGCAGGTTGCGGCAAGTGGTGTTGTGCGCCGCGGCCGAGATCATTCAAGATGACTAAGTTCACCCCGCCTCGCTCGAATCTCAAGGGCCATCGAAACGCGATCCGCCTACGAAATCGAAACGGGCGCCGACGGGGGGGGTGCCCCCGGGCTCGTCATATCGGAACCCGGTTGATGACCGTCGCGGATTGCCTATGAGCAACGGCCAACTCCACGTCGTGCCAAGGACCTGCTCCCTTCCGGGCGTGCAGATCTTGGGAACTGGCAGCTATGTTCCTGACAACGTGATCAGCAACCACACGCTGCGCGAGTCTCACGGTTTCGATCCGGAATGGATCGTCAACCGGACGGGGATTCACGAGCGTCGGTTCGCGCTGCCACACCAGGCGACGAGCGATCTTTGTACGCAGGCCGCCATCCGCTGCCTCAAGGCCGCGGACTGCGACCCGTCTGAGGTCGACTTGCTCGTGGTCGGAACCTTCACGCCGGACATGTGCTTTCCCTCGACCGCGAACCTGGTTCAGGATCGACTCCACCTGAACTGCCCCGCGTTCGACATTCAAGCCGCCTGTGCCGGGTTCGTCTTTGCCCTGGTAACTGCGGCTCAGTTCGTTGCCGCGGGAACGAGTACGAGGGCTTTGGTCATCGGGGGCGACTGCAATAGCCGCGTCATCAACCCCGAGGATCAAAAGAGCTTCCCCTTGTTCGGCGACGGAGCCGGGGCGGTCTTACTGGCTCCGGGTACCCAGGAACAAGGACTCATCGCATATCAACTAGGTTCGGACGGCTCGGGGGGAGACCTGCTTAGCCGGCCCGCCTGCGGCAGCCGAATTCCTCCCACGGAGGCAGCTCTCAAGGAAGGGCTTCATTACTTGACGATGGATGGCCGCGCCGTTTTCAAGTGGGCGGTCAGGATCTTGACCGACTCCACCGTCGACGTGATGGAGAAGGCCGCCTGTACCGTGGAAGATGTTCGCTGGTTCGTGCCGCACCAGGCGAATGTCCGGATCATCCACGCCGCGAGTGACGTGCTGGGCTTCCATCGAGACGCCGTCTTCAAGAACCTCGAACGGTACGGAAACACGTCCGCCGGCTCGATTCCGATCGCACTCGATGAGTTGATGCGTGACGGGCAGATCGAGCGAGGTGATTTGCTGCTGACCTCTGGCTTTGGCGCTGGGCTGAACTGGGGCACGGCCCTTTGGCGATGGTAAGAAGCGTGGGCGAATCCCACCTTCTTCCCTGCCTCACTCCAACAAAAAGAACCGGCCGGCATCGCGTTGAAGCGATGCCGGCTCGGTTCATGAATCGGCTCGAGTTGCCGAGATCTCGGCCGAATTACTTCTTGTACTTGGCGTAGATGCCGGCCCCCTGGTTGCCCAGAGACGTGACACCGCCATTGACATAGGCACTGCCCCGCACCCGTCCGCCGATCGCACCCGGTCCTGCGATATGCGAGGTACCAGGATAGAGCTTCTGGGTGGCGCGGTACGTCGCGGAAGCAACGCCGTTGACCAGATCTCCCTTCTGCTGATACGAGCGAATCGCGCTCCGGGCCCGAGTACCTTCGAGGCCGGCGGCGTACGACTTGTAGTCGAAGCCGGTCTTCACCTCGCTGTTGACGCTGTTGCCAACGACCCGGATCTTGTTGATCGAACCCGCGGAGACGATCGCGGCCGACGTGAGGGCACTGCCGTTGCGCGGGTAGTACGTCGGATCGCCGACCGAGTTCTGGACGACCAAGTTCGGATTCGTGGACGTTTGCAAGATCTGGTTCGCCGGCAGTGCGGCGACATGGCCGATGCGGCGAGCGGTGACCAAGCCACCGAGGAGGCCGATCGAGGGGAAGCCCGTCTTGGTAACCGGCGTTCCGAGATCGGTCTGAGGACTGGAACCCGCCGGGTTTCCAAGTCCCTTCTTGAAGCGGAGGCCACCGATCGTGCCAGTGCTGGCATCGATCCCGACACCGTCGGCATTGCCCCCGAAGACGGCCTTGCCGACGTGACGCAGGCTGCTGGCGCTGTTCTGGAAGGGAACCGCGCCTCTCGAGAACGTGACATTGACGGTGGAACCGTGCGTTCGGATGTAACCGATGCTGTTCGCGCGGACCGCGGTACGTCCGGTCGTCGTGGCCGGCGGGAACTGGAATTCGTTCCCCGCGCTCGCGATCGGGCTGAGCGTCTGGTTCGCGTACCGAGGATTGTACGGCGAGGGGGACGGCTCGCGGATCTGCTGGGTCGGGTCGACGGTCGGGGCTTGGGTCGACGAAATGATGTCGAGCCCTCGCAGCGTGCCGTTGACCTCGATGTTGACGGTCGGATCCGTCTGAGCGGTGGTCGGCACCGTCGAGGCATTCGAGTTGAAGACGGTGTTGAAGATACTGTCGAGCCGAATGATCGGCGCGGTTTTGAGAGGCGTCGAGGGATCGCCAATGATGATGTTGATGGGCTGATCGCCCGTGGCCTGGTCGATTGGCGCGAGGATGTCGTGGAACTGGAGGAGCCCCACGCCTCCCGGCAAGTAAACGCCGGTGTCGGTATTGTTCGCCGATCCGTCTTGCGGCGGCGTCGTCTGCGTGAGAGTGAAGCCGTTCAGGACGATCGACTTGACGCCGTTCGTGCTGATCAGGCGATTGAAGAAGACGGTGCCGTTGGTCGGCGTGAAGGCCGAGGCCTTGGTTGTTCCGGTGACCGTCGTGGTATGGGGATTCGTCCCGACGAGCTGAATCGTGTTCAGGTCGTCATCAAGGACTCCGTCATCCGGGGTAATATCGGTGACGATGACTTTACCGGGCCCGTGAACAGTGATCGTCCACTGGTTCCCTTGCCTGTCCGTCCCCGAGAGGGTTTTCCCCTCATTGTTGAGGATGATGGCATTGGGGTTGTTCTCCGCCTGCTGGCGAAGTGCATGTTGCGGGTAGGCGCTGGGAATCCAGGGGGCAAATGGATGGGCCGCGACAGAGAGCAACTCGCGGCTCTCCAACGACTCGATGCGAGTGCTTACGGCTCGCTTGGCCGAGTCGGGCCGGTTAGACCGCCGACGTGTGAACCGCATGGAAGACTCCCTTCAGCGACTCGGGGGAAAGGCGAACTCCACGTCGGTTCCGCAAACCTCAGTGGCATCGTCATCGAGCCGCAATCCCTGATTCAGATGGCTGTCCGGCAGGAAATTTCCAAGCTCGCACGCGTCGGATAACCCCGCGGATCTCCCCAACTGGGTTCAACCGAAGCTCTCCCGGCGCAACGGGCTCGGCTACGGCTTATTAACTCGGTCGGGAGCGCGCGGAGACTTCATACGCGCAGATAAGATGGGCAAATCAGGGTATCGAGGAAATCAAAGGGAGCGATTACGCCGTGGGTATTGGACGGAGGGCTGAGAGCGCGGTGGGCTCATCGTCGGCGAAGTGGAAGTAACGATCGAGCTTCATCACCTTCAAAAGATCGAGCACGACAGGCTGGACGTGGAAGAGGATCAGTTTGCCCTGGCGGCCGTCTGCGCGTCGCTTCAATCCCACGAGAATGGCAACGCCGGAGCTGGAGAGGTAGTCGATCCGTTTGAGGTCCACGGCGATCCGTGGCATCTCTCGAGATTGGACCGTTTCGTAGAGGGTGTCGCGGAGAGAGCTAGAGCGGAAGTCATTCAAACCGGCCGAATCTTCGAAGGTAATGACTAGGCCATCTGGCTCGTCGCGCGTGTTGAAGGATGACATCGTACCCAATTCTCCTCACACCCCGGTCCCACAATGATGATAGCGCAAGCTTAAGTCGGCTCGCTAGCCAGTTAGCGAGTGGACACCCACAACATCTTCATCCGTTCATCGCCTCAAAGTTAACCCAGAGAAGCTAAGCTGTCGATCAGGTTCCACTCCCAGCGTTGCGGATTCCTGGCAAGCATGGGATGACTACGATCCGTTTGAATTTCCGGTTCGCCTTCGGTGCGTAGGTCCCAGGTTCTTGCGCATCTCGAACCGTGTTAAGACAATTCAGTGTAGGTACCACGTTCTCTACACAAGAGCTTCACAGTTGGTGATACACCGTCCCTTCCTGTCGCATTCAAAGAATTGCTCACAGGCTGAGAAGAGGAATACCTCCTTTGACTATGTTTGCGAGCTCCTTTTCTCAAAAGCTGTGACTTTCGATGAAACTCTCTCTACGCCTACGATCTTCGTCGGAAGAATTCTACGCGATCCGACGGCACCCTCTGGAACTTTTGCGTCAAATGGGGGAACCTAGCCAAGGGCAGCAAGATGCCATCGCATCCGAGATGCTTCCTCAGCCCAATGCCACGCTGAACGTGCGTTTGGTCGCGACCGACGATTTTGTTCGCGACGTTTCGATCCGCGAGCCCAAGTCGACTTCCGGCAACCCTTTGGTTGTCTTTCCCGTGAGTGTGAATTCCCCGCTCCTCTGGTTTCACAAGACTAACCTGGATTAACATGATACCTCTCTATTACTTCTTTCTTCTTATCAAATTGGTTTATTTTTATAGTTTGGTTCGAGCGATGATCAAGTTCGAACCGATGAAAGACCACGTCCTTTTTCTGGGCGTGATCTACACTTTGGGTGCGGCCTTCTTGGGCTTCGTTTTCAACACCGGTACCGGTGCGGTGATGGGAGACTACTGGTGGGAGTGGGTGGTCGAGACGTTGATTCTGTCAACGATCTATTTTTGGCTGCTGGCTAAGTTCGATGAAGGGGTCATCTTCTGGACTTTGCTGTTGTTGGGATTCTTCCTCGTCAAATTTTGAACCACAAAGCGAAGGGCTGAGAACAGCGATTGGTGAAGGTTCTGGCCGGTCGCGGTTAGCCCGGGTGAGCCGATAGCTCGAGATGAGCTGCTACGAGTTGCAACGGTGAAGGGATCGGCCTAATGAGCATCGTCTTCTTCTGCCATAACTGTGGTGCCCGGTTCGAAGTCGCTTCGAATTTGGCGGGCAAAACCGGACGGTGTAATCGCTGTCGCGAACGATTTAGCATACCCAGCGCGTCGGAAACCGCGCCACCTCCCGCCACCGCCACGGCGAAGACCGCGGCGGTGGCAGCGGTCTCGAAGATGGTCAGTTCGCCTTCGTGGATCGCGGCGGTCAATGCCAGCAACGTCGGGTTGAAGCCGCTGACGATGGATCGAATTCCGGCGAGCCGGATTGCTCGACCGAAGCCCGCGGTCGTTGACGACTTTGATGATACCGACCCGTACAAGCTCGCGGAGCCGGTTCGCGCCGTGTCTCGAGGCAGGGCAATCAAGCCCGTAAGCGGCGTAAAAATGCTCTGGAGGCGGGAACTCGGCGGCTTCGGCAAACTCCTTCGTTGGATCAACGAAACGGCGTATTTGATTTCTGTCCCATTCTTGATGTTGATCCTCATTGGCGCCTTATTGCGGAACCGTCCGCTGGCATTGACGGGCGCTACCGTCGTTGTGCTCCTCAACATCTCAAGGCTGGTCGTCGGTGTCGCCAACCTCGTGGTCTATGCCTTCAAGGAAGGGGTCGCACAGGGTATTTTCTTTCTCATCCCCCCTTTCACGTTTGTGTATCTCAACAAGCACTGGCGTGCGCTACGCAAGCCTACCAAGCGCGTGATCGAACCGGCGATCACGATCGGTCTGGTCATTCTCGCGTTCACGTTCATGCCTTCGTTGTCTCGGGGCCACCGCAAGGCGGGAAGCTTTGGCGAGCGTGTTCGAGAGGAAGCGAAGGCGCTGGAAGACGACATTTCTCAGGAACTCTCCAAGGCGAAGAAACTCAAGGTCGATTCCCTGGGCGAGAAAGCGCAGCGTGGTCTGCGAGATCTCGAGAAGGGTGCAGCAAGCGCGCCCGGTGAGGGCTCAAGGTGACCGCGTTCGTTCGGCAACACTCACATTTCAAGACAACAATAAGTGTCGCCCCTGTCACAATAACGTGCTGCGAGCGCGACGAGAATTCATCGCTTTAAGAGAGTCTTCCATGGCAACCTCCCACGATGGGCACGCGTCCGGTAACAACGTCCCTGACAGCGAGGTCGTCGACCTCGAGCCGACGACCGAATTCCGTTGGACCGACCCGACGGAATCGGGAGCTTCCGGGCTTTCCGAGGGCACTCTCGCGAGCCTCGCGGGAGAAACCCATGGCCTTCGCCGCGAGCGGCTCGCAGCGGTCGCCCTATTCCTCTGCGTCGTTACGTTCCTTTTGCTCACCTGGAACATTCTCTCGTCGGAAAAACTGAACTGGTTCGTCATTGGCTTGGCGGTCGTGCGGCTCGTGCTCGTTGGCACGATCGCCGCCTTGCTACGCAGTAGCTTGATGCTTCGAAAGGGGCAGGTGCAAGCCATCGAGGTTGCCCTGTTCGGTGGGCTTACGGTACTGCTCTGTGTGAGCCAGTACGTCGTGAACATTAAATATTTGAATGAAGGCAATGCCGTGGGGCTTGTCTCGCACGAAAAGAATGGAATTCTCCAGCTTTTCGCGCTGATGATGCTTTACGGGATGTTCATCCCGAATGATGCCAAGAAGGCGGCCAAGGTTATTTTCTCAATGGCGCTCGCACCGCTCATCGTGTGGGCTGTTCTTCGCGAGCATCCCGACGCCGCGCCGTTGGAAGAGCATCTCCGATCGGTGGAACAAGTCGGCTCGAATGCGATCTTCGTCATGATTGGAGCCGCGCTCTCTGTCTACGGCGCGTACATCCTGCACGGACTTCGCTTCCAGCTTCACGAGGCCAAACGCTATGGCCAGTACCGTCTGCTCCAGAAGTTGGGAGCGGGAGGGATGGGGGAAGTCTATCTCGCGGAGCACGAGCTCCTGAAGCGCCCTTGCGCCCTTAAGCTGATCAAGGCCGACTCCGGTGGCGATCCCGTGGCCCTGGCGCGATTTGAGAGGGAAGTTCAATCCGCGGCCCGCCTCTCCCATCCCAACTCGATCGAGATCTTCGATTATGGCCATACCGACGATGGCACATTTTATTATGTGATGGAATACCTCCAGGGCATGAGCCTGGGGGATCTTGTCGCCGGCTTCGGACCGCTCCCTCCAGCGCGAGTGATTTACCTTTTCCGGCAAATCTGTGCGGGGCTGGCCGAAGCGCATAACCTGGGGCTCGTTCACCGAGACCTGAAGCCTGCCAACGTTTTCGTGGCGGTTCGCGGTGGTGAGACCGACATTGTGAAGATCCTCGACTACGGCTTGGTCAAGGTGAAGCAGGACGCCAGCGCCTCTCAATTGACGATGGATCAGACAGTGAGTGGAACCCCTATGTTCATGGCTCCGGAACAGGCGTCGGGAGAAGCCGACCTGGATGCCCGCGCGGACATCTACGCCATCGGTGCCATGGCCTACTTCGCCCTGACGGGGCGCCCGCCGTTCGACGGAGCGAGCCCCTTCGCAATCATGATCGCCCATGCCCGGGATCCCGTTGTTCCCCCTTCCCAGATCCGCCCCGAAGTGCCGGCCGACCTCGAGCAAGTTGTTCTTCGATGCCTGGCAAAGTCTCCCGCAGAGCGCTTTGGCGACGTGAGAGCCCTGGGCAAGGCGCTCGCCGCGTGTTCGGTGGCGGCCGAATGGTCCGCCGAGCAGTCCGACGAGTGGTGGCTCGCCACCGCTCAAAACCACACGGCGGCTGAGGCGGGGGCCTGATCACGCCGTCGCGGCCTTCTTCTCCCCTGGTTTTGTCCAAGGGAGAAGTCTCGCCGCTGAGAGACCCGCAAAGTCGCGACGAAAATCGATCCGGGAACGGGCTCGAGCCTGGGAGGAAGACCAGGCTCGAGGCCCGTTCGCGGGTTTTCCCGGTCATTCCCTTGAAGGTCCTCTCGAGATTAGACTAAATACGTTCTTCTCGTTGAGGCTCAGTCTCGTCTGGGAGTGCCACTGGCGCCGATCTTCCGCGTCGGCAACGCCTGGCGAGACTGTGTGGGATGGCGTCGTTAGGAGTTTCCCTTGAATCGTCTTTTGCTGGCGCTGAAGGCACTTTGGGCCACATTGACCGACCCTGATTTTGCCGCTCGGGTGGAGCCTCTGTTTCAGAAGACTCCGACCGGGCCGGACCTGCGAGTTCTCGCCGTACTTCAGCGCGATGGTCGACTCATCGACTTTCTCGAAGAGGATATCGATTCCTACAGTGACGCGCAAATCGGCGCGGCTGTGCGAGACATTCACCGTGGCTGCCGCAAGTCACTACGCGATTACCTCACGATCGAACCGATCATGAATGTCGCGGAAGAAGCGCGTGTGACCATCGCCCAGGACTTCGACCCGGCGGCGATCCGCCTCATCGGCAACGTTAACGGCTCTCCCCCGTTCCAGGGGGTGTTGAAGCATCACGGTTGGCGGGTCAAATCCGTGCATTTGCCTCTCTTACCTGTCGCTCGCGATGAGACCTCTGTTTTGTCGCCCGCCGAAGTCGAGATCGTTTAGAGTTCCGGACATGGTTGCATTCGTGAGCCTTGCAGGGACTCATCCTCTCAAGTGAGAATGTAGGGGAGGTTTGCTGAGTAGGATGCCCGGGAGACTCACTTTGAAGGCACCCACGTCGTAGGTTTGAGGAGCCTCCATGTCCCGCTACGTTGTCGGCATTGACTTGGGAACGACGAACTGCGCATTGGCGTACGCCGACACACGCGAGGCTACGTCTGACAAGCCCGCGGCGATTCAAGTGCTGGCGATCCCCCAGGTCGTGGGGGTGAACGATGTGGCTGAACGCTCGGTTCTCCCTTCGTTCTTATATCTCGCTGCAGCCAAGGAGTTTGCCGCAGGTGCGACCGACCTTCCCTGGAAGTCGTCCGCCGACCGCATCATAGGCACCTTTGCGCGTGAGCACGGCGCCAAGGTGCCTGGCAGGCTTGTGGGGTCGGCCAAGAGCTGGCTCTCGCATGCGGGTGTCGACCGGCGAAGCCCGCTCCTTCCCTGGAGTGCTGCCGAAGGGGTATCCAAGGTATCCCCCGTCGAAGTCTCGACGGCCTACCTCGCGCACCTCCGCGACGCCTGGAACCACGCGATCGCCGGCAAAGTGGCTGCCGATCGTCTCGAGCAACAAGAGGTCTTCCTCACGGTTCCTGCGTCGTTTGACGCGGTGGCCCGTGAGTTGACGGTCGAGGCGGCTCGGGATGCGGGACTGACCAATGTCACGTTGCTCGAAGAACCCCAGGCGGCCTTCTACTCGTGGCTTTCGTCGGAGGGGGAACGCTGGCGCAAGCAAGTCAAGATCGGTGACATCATTCTCGTCTGCGACGTCGGCGGAGGAACGACCGACTTCACATTGATTGCCGTGACGGAGCAATCGGGAGACCTCGCGCTGACCCGGCTTGCCGTCGGCGAGCACATCCTGCTTGGCGGAGACAACATGGACCTGGCCCTCGCCCATGCCGTGGCGGCAACTTTGCCCAACGGTATGGAGGGGCTCGACGCCACTCAAAAGGTCGCCCTCGGATACGCCTGCCGCAACGCCAAGGAGGCCCTCTTTGCGAATGACCAGAAAGACTCGGCTCAGGTGACGATTCTCGGACGAGGATCGAAAGTGATTGGGGGCGCGCTCAAGACCGAGCTCTCGCGAGAGACCTTGAACCAGATCCTCCTGGACGGCTTCCTCCCTCGATGTGCCGTTACCGATCAACCAGCTCGGGGCCGAAGAGTGGGCCTCACGGAGATCGGGCTCCCTTACGCGGCGGACCCCGCCATCACGCGTCACCTGGCGCGGTTTCTGGGACAGCAGGCGGGATCGCTCCACGCGGAAGGGGGGGCGATCAAGCCGTCGGCCGTTCTCTTCAACGGGGGTGTGTTCAAAGCGGGCGAGCTCCGTTCTCGCGTGGGGGAAATTCTCTCAGGATGGGCGGGTATTCCGGTGCCATCGCTCGGAGCCAATGACCTCGATCTCGCCGTCGCGCGGGGCGCGGCCTATTACGGCCAGGTGAGACGCGGAAAGGGCATTCGAATCCGTGGTGGCGTCTCCCGCTCGTATTACGTGGGAGTTGAAACGGCCGCGCCGGCGGTGCCTGGTGTTCCCTCGCCGATCAAAGCCCTCTGCGTCGTTCCCATGGGCATGGAAGAGGGGACTGAGGCCGACGTGCCTGGTCCTGAGTTTGGACTGGTTGTGGGGGAACCCGCCGAATTTCGCTTCCTCGGTTCAACGACCCGGCGCGATGATTCTCCAGGGCTGATCCTGGAACGATGGCAGCCGGAAGAGTTGGTTGAGACGGCCCCGTTGCAAACCGCGCTGGCTTCCGCCGAGGGAAATACCGGAGAGACGGTGCCGGTCCGACTTCACTCGCGCGTGACTGAGGTGGGAACCCTCGAGCTCTGGTGCAACAGCACCCGCGATGACCGGCGCTGGAAACTGGAATTCAACGTTCGCAATCCGGACGAAAATTGAAGAACCGCGTCCGGCGTTGGCCTGGCCTCGCGCGATCTTTGAGGATACCCGCTCGATGAATCCAACAACCTCACTCCGAATCGAAGGGGCCGTTGAACAACCGCTCGAGCTGACCTTCGACGATCTGAAAGCGTTTCCCCCCTCAGCCCACGTGTTGGACGTCTCCAGGTTCCAGCCAAGCCGCCGAGGTGACGGTGTGTGGCTTGATCCGATTCTCGAGCGATCCAGACCCAGGCCGGAGGCGAACTATTTGACACTCCATGCGGATCGCGACGACTTCCACGTCTCGATTCCGCTGGAAGCTGTCAGAGCCGAATGCATCGTGGTGTACCGAATCGGTGATGAACCTCTAAGCGTCGCACAGGGTGGCCCGATTCGCTTTCTCATCCGCGACCCAAGCGCTTGCCACACCAGCGAGCTCGACGACTGCGCCAACGTGAAGTATCTCAGCCGTATTGAATTGACGATTCGTCGCGGCCGAGATACCCGACCTGCCGATGAAGCCGAGCACGCGGCGCTTCATGCCAAGGCCCCTGGCGAGTGAGGCAGTGGTTTTCCTTGCGCCGTCACAGGGGGCGTAAGCGGCATTAATGCGGAGGGGTGGGCTGTGTCTCAGTTCCACCACCCCAGAAGCTCACCAAACTTCATCGTGAGCACCGTGATCGTGACAGCGCCCGACCCAAACGCGGCCACCAGGACGCCCGCGGATGCGATCTCGCGCGCCACGCGCAAGGGAATGTCTTCAGGATTGCCAACCGCCCGTGCAAGCGTATCGACGGCGCTGTGAAAGAGCTCGGCAATTAATACGAGACAGGCGGCGATCACGAGCAAGCACCATCCCCAGGGATTGACGCCCAGAAGGGCCGCCGTCAGGGCGATGAGGATGCCGCGGTAAGCGTGGGCAAAAAAGCTGGAATCTCCCCGGATGGCGTGCTTCAGCCCGCACAACCCGGCCGTGAACTTCTCGCGAGAGTTTCGGCGGCCGGCTCGCGCGACCCAAACCTCAGGGGCTTCGAACTCGTCGTATTCCACGGTGAGCAAAGAACCTGACCGCCCCGTCTCCGAGCCCACCTCGGCGTTGTGCTCAATCATGAATTGTCCCTCTCCTCAGCGCGGATCGGGTTTTCACGGCTCTTCAGACCCTCTGGGTTACTGTGTCGGAGCAAACCGCGAGTCGAACTGGGTCAGACCGGTTCCTGAACCGAAGTGGATGCCCGGACTGACGCGCGGCGAGATCGCGATCGAGAACTGCGAGTAGTTGTTTCGTTGCGGGTCGACCACCAAGCCCACGGTGGTGAGGTAATCCGCACCGACGCGGGTGAAGGAGAACATCGACGCCAGAAGAATCCCGTTACCGAAGTCATACGAGGTCGAGAAGGTTCCGTACCACTTCGGCGACAGCCAGTAGCTGACGCTAGGATTCAACGCGGACGTCGTGATCGGCCCCGTGTTGAGCACGGTGTATCCGATGTAGATGTTCCCTCGAGGAGGCCTGCTGATCGAGATTCCCGAGGTCACCACGTTGAGGCCAAAGGGATACCCGGGTTGATTGCTCTTGGCCAGGGTCGTGGGCTGTCCCCCAATCTTGAAGAACTCGAACCAGCCATAAGAGATGAAGCTGGTTCGATCTCCCAAGAACCACTGGTAATTGTACATGTTCTGGCCGAAACTCTCGCCGAAGTTGTCGCGAGCGGCATAAGGGAAGTACGTCGTCGAAAGGTCGAGGGTCATGAAGTCGGTCACTCGTCTTCGACCCTTGGGCCCGCGTAGCGTTTGGAGTCGCGAGTGCACGTTGAGCTGCAGGGTTTGCATGCTTCCCTGAACGTCGGTGGTACCGGTGATCGGTGAAATCACACGACGCATGATCAAGTGCCGCGGGTCATACTGTTGCGGAAGAACGCCTCCGACATAATTGTCGAGGGCGAAGTAGCGACGCACAAGTTCATAGGTGTTGTCGTCGAGGTCATCCTGGACGCCGATCTGGTTCAACTTCACGTTGGAGACGGCGTTACGATAGTCGGCCTCGAAGGTGATCTTGTGATTCAGGCCGTGGACGTTGAAGAGGTCGCTGTCCACGCCCGAATAGCGTCTCCAAATCATGAAATCTGCGCGGGCACCAACGGCTCCCCATACCCTTCCCACGGAATTTCCGGCGAGTTGGTTATCCCAGCCAACAGCCTGGCCTTGCACGTACGGCACGAACCGGACGATGTTGTCGATGTTGAAAGGCATGTCGATTTCGTGGTTCGTATAATAACGCCCCGTCTTCAACACGCCGCTCGTATTCGACACCGGATCGTACGGCATGAACGCAAATATGTTCGGGTTGTTGACTTCAACCGCGGTGTGCGTATTTGCGTAGTCGGCACCACTATGCTGGAAATAGGTCAGCCGGTTGCTTAGCAGAGAGTCGCCCAAGCGGTAGTAGTCTACTCGGGGCAGCCATTGAGTTTCGGTGTTGAAGTTCTGGAAATTTGCCTCGGTCCAGATGCTCCACGCCGTGTTATCCTTCTGGCGGATCAAGTAAGCCAGAGTTTCTTGGTCGAGGCCGGTTTCCGTCAATCGCTTGTAGTATTCTTCAAGGAACTGGCGGTCTGAAACGTAGGCGGCTTCGACCTGAAGCCGGAAGTCTTCGTAGGGATCCGCGTCAGAGTCGAGCAGTGACTGCATGTGCCGCATGTTGACGCGACCGCGGAAATCCTGGAAGGCCGGGACATCGTTACGTTGGTAGCCCCGCTTACCCGCCACGATTCCGTCGGGCAGGATCGTGTTGCTGGTGACGATCGCTGGGCCCGAACCAAGGTTGTCGACACCGGCGTCCTTCAAGCCCCAGATGTCGAAGTAGCCGAAGTAGCCTTCGGGAATCGCTTCACCCGCAGGGGGGGCCTTTTTGCGATACGGATCCATGATGTCCGCAAAAAGGTCGCGTCCTGACCAACCAAGCTCGGTTCCAAACGCGGGGAATTCCTTGGTACGTTTACTGAGGTAGTCGACATCGAGCATCCAGGCGTCGATCATCTGCGGCTTGCGGATGTTGAACAACCGGAACGCGTTGAAGTCCGCCAGGATTTCCTGACCGAGGTAGTTGTTCATCCCATATCGGAGCTGCCGCAGCGGAGGCTCGATATTATCGATGTCTCCGACCATTCTCGGATAATAGAAGACCGGCACTTGCCCCATGTAGAAGACGTTCTGACGGGCATCAAAACGCCACGTGAGGTCGGGCTGGCGCTTGGGATTCTTGGGGTCGATAGCCGTTGAACCGGTATTGGGGTTCGTCTTGCTCGAAATCACGTGAGTAAGGTCGAGTGAGCGGCTGTTGAAGCGATAGCCGGGAACCGGAAACCGGCTGCCGGTCATCGTCGTGTGATCCGCCTGAATGTGCTCAAGTCCGTACTTGAACATTCCGTCCGTGGTGGGTTCAAGTGGACGGAACTGGTCAATCCGGGGCGCGTACAACTTCGTTGGTGCGATCAACCCCGGAGCGAACATGTCGAGTTCAGCCTCGAGCACGACGGCCCGACCCGTACGGAAGTCGTAGTAGACTCGCTTCCCGCGATAGGTCTTCTGGTCGCCGGGTCCCGCGATCTGGCGCGTGTCCTGGCGAACGACCACGTTGCCCTCGAGGTAGACCTCCATCGGCTGACCGGGATCGTCAATCGTCTCGCCGTTCGGCCCGAGACTCTTCGTTCCCTTTTGCGGCTCGATCTTTCTCCAGATCACCGCGCTATCCGCGGAGAGGTCGATAATACCGGTCGGGGCAGGGGCCTGCGTAACGATGACCACGCCGCCTCGAACCGTCGTGATTTCCGTGTTATCAACGGTTTTTAATTTATTGAACAAAAAGTCAGGACCGCCGTTGCGCGAATAGATGCGCGTGATTCGCTGCGATCCTGGCATGATCGGAATCGGCGCAACCTCTTCCTTCGGCTTGTCGTTTCCGTTTCGCAAGGTTGGCGGCGCCGGCCGACCGTCCGGCCCTGGCAGGGGCGACAGATCGGTGGAGGGCCCGTTAGCGGGGGCTGAGAGGTCAGGCACCACCGGCGACCCATCGATGACCGGAGTTTCGCTGGGAAGAGGCTCGTCTGCGGGCGACTCGATCAGCGGCGGCAGGTCGGACGGCGTTGCTGCGGACGCGCCGGGGTCTTCGGAGAATCCCGGAGGCTCGAACTGTGTGGGAATGACCTTGGAGTCTTTGGGCGGAGTAGGGGAGTCGTCCGCCTCAACGAGTGGGGGCAGCATGGCCGAGTCATTCGAGACCGGCGGCGTAGCGGGTGCCTCCACGATGGCCGTTTGAGCCACGGCGGGGGCGGGAGCCGGGACCTGGACCGGGGCGGGCGCAGGGGTTGCGGCCGCTTTCTTTTCCGCCGCTGTTAGAGGAGGCACGATAAATGTGCCTGGCGGAAGCTGTTCCGGAGGAGCAGCCGCGACGAGTCCGGTAGGAGTGACGTTCGCCGGCGTCACGGCGTTCGGGCCTGTTTTCCCTTGCCGGGAAGCCGTTGCGCCTCCCTTGCGAACACCGCCGGTTTGCGCTCGGGCGACCCCTCGGTTCGGTCTCGCGACAAAGGCTCGTTCGAGGATCGGTAACCCAGTAGGGGGGCGATCGAGGCGCACCATGGCCCGATCCCCTTGATAGGCATTTAATGAGACATTTTTCTCTGTCTTCATCAAAATATGGAGAGGCCCTTGGGCTCCGGAAGCGACGCTCATCCGGCGTGCGCCTCCCTCAGCGTAGATCTCGAGTTCCGAGATCGTGACGCCTTGGCCGGGCACCCGACGAACGCGGACGACCGCCTGTTCGGCTCGGATGCCGTCGACCCCGCCTTGGATGATGGCCGCCTGACCGTGAAGGTAAAGCCACTGATACTCGCCGGCTTTCCACACACGGACGGAGTCGGCGGCGAGCGTGATGGGATCCCCCACGTGCCCGACGCTCGTCGCCAGTGACCGCTCCTCAGCCTCGACTGGGGCCGGGGCGAGCAAGGCGACGAGAATCACCCAAGGCCACTCGCGTCGAAGCGAGCGACCGATGGTTTGGTCGTGCCCCTGCACGGCTCCTCCCAAGGTTCGACCAGGCAACTGTCGGGCCGGCCTTCCTTGGCCAAGCCCGAGGATCTCACGTCACGTCTCGTCGTTCTCTTGCCACCACGACTGACCGGAGAGGCTTTCGAGCAACGCTCGCCTCAGCAACGACCTGCATACGAGAATCCTACTGGCACCAGAGCAAGTCGTTGCTTCCGAAGTCGCGCAAAGCTGAGTACGTCGAGTTCTTCAAGACATGGCTGTGACGGGACAATCGGCGGGGAAGATAGCCTGCACGACCCCTTCCGTCAACCCGAGAAACCCAAGGGGGCGCACACTGCGAGATCTCCTGACTTCCGAGTGAAGCCTCCTCGCCTCAGCCTCCGAAGCCAATGCCGTTCCGATCAAGAGATCTCGCGTCGAGTCTTGGGGTTTTGAAAGTGACGCATCAGCGAAGGGCTAAGCCCATAGCTAAGGCTCAAGAGCTTGATGGGATGGAGCGTTCGCTTTTCGGATCCCTGCTCCATTTGCATCCGGCAGGCCCCACATTCGCTCGCGCCGATTTCCAGGTCACTCTCACGCAACCGCCGCAACAGCCCGCGCCCGGCACGTAGCGATGTGCGGAAGTTTTCGCTCCGCAGCCCGTACGTTCCCGCCATTCCGGAACAACCGCGATCGATGAACTCAACGTCGAGTTCCGGGATCCTGCGAATCAATTCCAGGCCAGGAGTGCCCACGTCGAGAGCCCGTAGATGGCAAGGTTGGTGGTAGCCTACCCTGGCTCTGATGGGGTTGCTGGGCAATGGGAGCTGGCCTCGCTGGTCCAGGCCGACGAGATACTCTCCCAGGTCGCGCGTGTTCTGAGCTACCAGCCCGGCATCCAGGTCGTCGGTCAATTTCAGGTATTCATTGCGAAGCATCAGAGCGGCGGTGGGTTCGGAACAGACGACTGTGTAACCGTCGCGAACCGCGTCTCCCAGAACGCGGAGATTTGCGAGAGCCAGGTCCCGCGCACGATCGATATCGCCGGCCACCAACGCGGGCATTCCTGAGCTGCGCTGGGCCGCGGGCACGTAAACATTCACGCCCGCCTGATGGAGTACACCCACAGCCGCTTCTGCCAGTTCCTGATCAAAGTAATTGGCATAGACGTCGACAAAATAGACCACGCGCGGCCCTGGGTCTTGAGGACGCGGCCGCGTCAGTCCAAGTTTCGCGGCACGTCGAACGAACGGGGTTCGATGAGCCTTGGGAAGTTGCCTCAACCGAGAGAGACCGAAGAGTCTCTCGAACATCCAACGGAACGTTCGATTTCCCAGGAGTGCGTTTGAGATGATCGGGAATCGGCTCGTCAGGGCCGCGAGATGTTCAACGCGAGAAAGCATCCAGTCCATTTGCGAAAGACCATGGTTCTCGACGTAGGCTGCCTTGGCTTCGAGCATCAGACTGGAGACGTCAACCCCCGAGGGGCATTCGCGCGAGCAGAGGTTGCAATGAATGCAGAGATTCGCATTTTTGCGAAGTTCCTCCGTTCCCCATTGCTTTGGATCGATGGTTCCTGATAGCAATTGGCGAATCAAGTTCGCCTTCGATCGAGGTGCGGCGGCTTCCGCTCCCATTGCGCGAAAGGTCGGACACATCCGAGCGTCCGGTGCGCGAGTGCGGCAGCTACCGCAGCCATTGCACGCGGCCGCGGTCTCCAGCATGCCCCGATCGCTCCACCGGAGGACAGGCAGCGGAAGAACGGTCTCCGGAGTGATCACTTCCGATTCCGTTACCGCCGGTGCATAGAGCTTGAGGTTCCGAAGCATCAACTCGGGGTCATCCCCGATCACTTTCCCGGGATTGAGAAGATTCCAGGGGTCGAAGGCATCCTTGATCTCGCGGAAGATGGGAACAAGTTCGCCGAACTGCTTCCGCAGGAACTGGGTTCGAACCAGACCGCAGCCGCTCCCCGACGAGATTGTGCCGCCACACTCCAGAGCGAGTTCATAAACCTGTGTGGCGATGGGTTCGAGCTTGGCGATATTTCGCTCGTCGCCAAGGTCGAGAAAGGGTAGCGTGCGAACCCGGCCCACCCCAGCGTGGGCATCAAGAACCCACGTCATATCATGCTGCTTGAGGATGTTCTGAAGCCGCTGGAGGAAGTCCGGAAGCGCTCGAGGAGGAACCGCCACGTCTTCGATGAAGGAGACGGGACGGACTGCTCGCTTTGTTCTCATCAAGAGCGGTTCGAGGATCTTCCGCATCGACAACAGCCGCTCGCTATCCGCCCGCTTGGTCAACTCAACGGGGTCGGAAACCAGGAGGCGCGAACGCGCGAGGCGCCGCGCGAACTGACGAACGCGCGAAGCCACCGCCTCCGGTTCCTCTCCTTCAAAGGCGACGATCAAGATCGCCCCCGCGGAGTCTGGTATCCAATCGCGAAAGGCAGGGACGGCCTCGCAAATCAGGCGGATGGAGCGCCAGTCGTGGAGGTCGCAAATTGTGGGAGAACTTTCAAGGCAATAAGTCACAGCCTGCGCGGCTTCGGCAAGCCGAGCAAAGGGCAAGAGGACTGCGCCCAAGGCGGTTGGTATGGGGACGGTGCGAAGCGTGGCCTCAAGAACGAGGGCGAGTGTTCCTTCGGAGCCCACCACCAGTCGCGCCAGGTCGACGCCAGCCGGAGAGGAGGCCGGCCCGAGGGCATACCCCGCGCGGTGCCGAGGAACGCGCGGCGACCTCTTGGCGATGAGCTCGCTGCTCCGACGGGTTAACGCCCCGAGCTTGCGAACAATCACTCCCTTGAAATCAACCGCATCCTCGTCGAACGTAGGCCACGCTTCGCGACCGAGCTCCGCGACCTCGCCATTCGCAAACGCCACTCTCAGCCCGAGGACGTGATCGCTCGTCGCGCCGTAGGCAAGGGAGCGAGGGCCGGAGGCATCGACGCCGATCATCCCGCCGACGGTTCCGGACTCCGACCCCGCGGGATCGGGCCCGAGTTTGCGACCCAAGGGGGCGAGCTGTGAGTTGAGGACGTCGATGACAACGCCTGGCTGCACAACCACGTTGTCCGGGCCAATCGAAATGATGCGGCGGAAGTACCGGCTGAAGTCGATGACTAACCCTGGCCCGAGCACGGCTCCCGACACGTCGGTCCCCGCCCCTCGCGGATGAAGGGGAATCTGATGTTCTCCCGCATAGCGCAGCACTGCGAGAACGTCTTGTTCCGTACGCGGGACGATGACCCCCATCGGATCGATTTCGTAGAGGCTGGCATCGTGCGCGTAGGACGCCCGATCAATCGGTTCGAATAATAAGTCGCCCTCGAGGATCCCTCGCAGATCCTCGTGAATCCGGGCTCGGCGTTCATCCACGGTTGGGTTCGATCCTCAGTCTCTCGAGACCGTCGTCTCGTTGGTTCGCCAAGCACCGAATGCTCAGGTGGGAGAAGTTCCGTTGGATACGAGTCCCTGCTTACGATGCTGCTCGACTCTTATCTTTTCTTGGCGATAGCGTTCGCCGATGGCCAGGTCAAACGCTTGAAATCGTTGGTTGGCTAGCGGAACCGAACGATACTGCGAAAGACAGCGATAGCAGATGGTCACATTCTTCACTTGATAAAACAGGATCATGTCTGCGATCGCCGAGATGAAAAGCACGAGATAGGTCAGTAGCGGCATTTCGTAATACCAAAACACCGTACTAATCACGAACCCCACCACGACAATCAGCAGGCCAAGTCCCTGGGGAAAATCTTTTTGGTTGTAGAGATCGGTTGACCCGCACCAGGGGCAACCGGCAAGCGTGGAGTCGACGACCACGTTTTGGCGAAGAGGGTGGCTGCTCGAGCAGCCAGAGCAAGTGACCGTGGGAGTCTGCTCGAGCGGCGAGACGACTCCAATGGCTCCGCAACCCGGGCACGCGTAGGTCAACTCCATGGTTGCGCCTGTTGAGAGAGTCGAGGGGAATCGCCGATGCTCGACGACCAAATGGCGGCCGCACGACGGCCGTCGATCCGGGACCAGCGTTCCCCGGAGGCTATTGTTGTACGCGTCTCGACTCTCATTCTAACGACAAGCCACACGCACGGAAGGAGGCAGCGACAACGAGTCCAAGGGAACGCGATCAGGGCGAACTTTGAGGACCGCCAAAGCGTCCTCGGACCTCGAGGACTGTGAGCCGGAAAGGCCAACCGCCGAGGCTTCTTCAGGCCCCGCATTTGCTCGGCCCTGGCGGAACTGCCAGCTACATGAGAATGCCGCTATCCCGGGAGAGGACCAATGAGGTGAGCTCACCGAAGAGGACGAGCGTCATGGCGATGTAGAGGATGCCGGTCGCCGACTGGGTCGAGCGGATCTTTACGGTCTTCCAGGCTAAGGTTGTGGCCAGGGCGGTCCCCGCGATCCCCATACCCCATCTCATCGCCAGAAAGAGAGTGGATGCGTACTGCGAGGAGAAAGGGTGAGCCGAACCGAAGTAAGAGAGGCCGAGCGCCAGCGCCGCCAGGATCGCCCTCGATCCAAGGGCCCACGCCATGAGTTTGACGACCCGGCGGAGCGGGGTAATCGACATGGCTGGCGCCGTGAGATAGTGATGCCCGAGGAGCATCGCGGTCAGGGTCGCTCCGAGGAGGAGAGCGGAAGCCAGCCAGCTTGAGAGGCTGACGACAAGGACCTCCCATGCCGAGGTATGGCGGGGAAGAGCGAGGAACCCTCCGCTCAAGAGTGCGATCAACCCCGTCAGAGGTATGGCGACCCGGGGGAGTCCAATTCCCCAGGCGATTGATGCACAATAACTGAGAACGGCTACGACGATCAGGACGGAGAGCGTCAGACGATCCCCCGCTAGCCTTGACTCGTCAAGTCCCGCCAGGACAAAGAGCCCCAACATGATCAGACACTGAGTTCGAAAGAACGGGGGAGGTACAGCTTTCCAGGGGACCGCCAATGTTGCGACGGCCAGGCCAAACGCCAGGCGGCTCGCGAAATCGGCGAGCATGGAGGTCGACATCGGCTCACCTCGGAATCCCGGCAAGCCGTGACGTGGAGTTACTTGCCGCCGAAGATCAGCGACAGAACCTCGGAGCGGGTTGCTAGCCGGTCCTTGAACGTACCACGCATGGCACTGGTCACGAAAGAACTATCCGGCTTGTGGACGCCGCGAATCGTCATGCAGCTGTGGCTTGCCTCAACAACGACCGCAACCCCCTTGGCGTCGAGCTCTTTCATCAGCAGGTCGGCCAGCTCTTCCGTCAGACGCTCCTGCATCTGCGGGCGCTTGGCGAGGACATCGAGAACGCGAGGGATTTTCGAGAGGCCGATCACCTGTCCATTGGGCAGGTAGGCGACGTGAGCCTTGCCAATGAAAGGAAGAAGGTGATGCTCGCAAAAGCTCTCGAATCGAATATCCTTGACCAGGACCATCTCGTCATATTTTTGGGTAAAGAGCTTTTGAAGATGGATCCGGGGGTCCTGATGTAAACCCTGGAAAACCTCTGCATACATCCGGGCAACCCGGTCCGGAGTTTCGACCAGCCCCTCGCGATCGGGATCTTCCCCCACGGCCAGCAGAATTTCCCGTACGGCCCGCTTGATCCGTTCGAGGTCAACCTTGGCTGTCGTGCTGTTCCCCAACTCTCGGCCGGAACCGTCATCATCAAACGCGCAAACCATTTCTAAACTTACCTCGATACCGGGGGGATGGATGACGGAGGATGCTGTGTCGATGGAAACCCGACCGAGGTGCCAACCAGCGGATCGGAAGCGTGGGAGTCTTTGTAACTCGGCGTGGCTCTTGAATTTCCGAAAAATCGTCGCAAGCACATTCTAAGAAGGTTTCTTTGGAAAATCAAGCACAGCGCCGGTGGGGCTAGTTGTTGCTGAACGGCGGGGGGAACGTCCGTTTTCGACGCGCCGGGGCAGGAGCGTCGGACTCGAATTTGGCCAAAATCTCGAGCAAGAAAGCTGCCCGTTGCTCGGGGCTGCGTTCGGCCAGAAGGCTCTGCTTGAGGGGCGCCGAAAGGTCCATGGCCTGAGCGATCATATCGGTCAAGACGCCCAGCGGGAGCCCCGATCCCAGCGCGTTATGCAGGTCGGCGTCATGCTCCTGGTGGCGCTCTGCGAACAAGCGAAACTGCTTCAGCAACTCCGCCCCTTTTTCGGTGGCGGATTCTTGCTCTTCGAGGTCATCGAAGCTCTCGGCCGTCGCGACGCGATAGAGCTCTTTCGAGGCCACTTCGCGAACCAAACGAATTCGTTTCAGTCCAAGCAAGAGCAGGTTGAATCGTCCGTCGGGAAGACGGCGATGCTGAACGATCTTGCCAAGGCACGCCACCTCCTCCACCTGAGGAGAGCCTATGCCCTTGGGGGACTCCGATTCCCTAAGCAAAACCATCGCAATGAGATTATCACCCGACTCCAGCGCATCTTCGGTCATTTGCCGGTAGCGCGGCTCGAAGATGTGCAAAGGGAGCACGGCATGAGGAAGCAACACGACCTGAGGCAGGGGAAAGAGACGGCACACAAGGTCCGTATTTCCAGGGTCATACGCATCGCCCATGATGAGTTCCGTATTTCGAATATACCTATTTAAGAAGAACGGCCCGTTGCCGAGCAGACTTCCACTTTAATTCACGGTCTAAGCCGTCAGTTGAGGTTATTCTATGAATCGTGAAGAGACCGGCAAGGCCATGCTTGATTGACAGAAACTCCGCTGAGCTTAGGATGTTCGGTATTCTTCGTTTCAGGCCAGAAGGCGATTCCGCATGCCACGTGTGCAAGCACCGAAACCCGACCCCCCGTCGCAAGCCAAGGCCGTTGTCCGCTCGCTCGCCAAGCTCTATCCCGACACCCATTGCGCGCTAGTCCATCGCAACGCCTACGAGCTCGTGGTCGCCACGATTCTCTCGGCGCAATGCACCGACGCTCGCGTGAACATGGTGACTCCGGAGCTTTTCCGCCGCTTCCCCGACGCCCAGTCGTTGGCGAAGGCGCCTCTGGAGACCGTCGAAGAATTGATTCACTCGACGGGCTTCTTCCGCGCGAAGGCCAAGAATCTCGTGGCCATGGCCTCTCAAGTTGTCGAACGCCATGGCGGTGAGATTCCCACCGACCTCGAAGCCCTAACCGCGCTGAACGGCGTGGGCAGAAAGACGGCGAACGTGGTGCTTGGCACAGCTTTCGGCATTGCGTCCGGGGTGGTGGTGGATACGCATGTAAAGCGGCTCTCCAACCGGCTGGGACTCACAACCAGCAAAGACCCCATCGTGATCGAGAGAGAGCTGATGAAGATTGTGCCCAGCAAGGAATGGGTCAATCTCAGCCATCGACTCATCGATCATGGCCGCCGGGTTTGCATCGCGATTCGCCCTCGCTGCACCGAGTGCGAGTTAGCGAAGATTTGTCCCAAGGTCGGGGTGAAGCTACCGGGAGGGGCTCTTTAGCGCGCGGGGCTCAGCTGACGAGATCCGCGAGCATTCACGGCATTCGGCATCTATGAAGTCGTAACCCACGCGCATATTCGTGGCAGAGCCTATTTGTGAGGAGCCGAAGTGGCGCGGGCTGAGGTTTCTCCCGCAAACCCCTCCCCGCCGCGCGCTAATCAGGCTATGGTGAATTCAAACCCCAAACGATTCGAGAGCCCTCGATTGACTTCCGAAGACTAAAGGATTGGTAGCCTTATGCACATTCAGGATATTTTTCGGGCCCACCCCACCACGTTTAGTTTCGAGTTCTTTCCGCCGAAGACGGACAAGGCGTCCGACGAACTCTTCTCGCATATTGCCAATCTGCAGGCTCTTCAACCCTCCTTCGTTTCGGTCACCTATGGCGCGGGGGGATCGACGCGGGAACGGACCCATGACCTGATTATCCGAATCCAGCATGAGACGGATTTGACGGCGGTTTCCCATTTGACTTGCGTTTGCCACTCACACGAAGAACTCCAAGCAATTCTCGATCGCTACGCGGAGTCGGGAATTGAGAACATTCTCGCGCTCGGTGGCGACCCTCCTCGAACCATGTCGGACTACGATCGTTCGCGCGATGCGTTTCAATACGCGGACGGGCTCGTGAAGTTTGTCAAGCAATGGGGCGACACGAACAATCGACGGCAGTTCGGCATTGGCGTGGCGGGTTTCCCGGAAGGGCACCCTGGTACGCCCAACCGATTGAAGGAGATGGATCACTTCAAACGGAAGGTTGACTGCGGTGCTGACTACATTTGCACGCAGCTCTTCTTCTCGAATCACGACTTCTACGACTTTCGTGAACGCTGCGAGGTTGCTGGGATCCACATCCCGATTATCGCGGGCATCATGCCGATCACGCGAGATACAAGCATCACACGGATGGCCGAGCTCGCCCTGGGAGCGAGGTTCCCCGCTCGGCTCCTGAAGGCGCTCGATCGCTGCGGAACCGATCCCGAGGCTGTCGACCGGGTTGGCACGCACTGGGCGACCGAGCAGTGCCGGGACCTGCTGGACAACCATGTGCGAGGAATTCACTTCTATACCCTGAATCGATCCGACGCGACGCGACGAATCTATGAGAACCTGGGGGTAAAAGATTCTCAGGGGCTTCGGGCGTGATACCTGCGCCGGCTTGCCCATGACTCATGAACTCACCCTCGAATTGAAACGGGAAGCGCTTCGCTTAGGCTTCGACAAAGTGGGGATCGCCCCGGCGATATCGCCCCAGAGCTATCCCAACTACCTCACCTGGTTGCAAGCCGGTCACGGGGCCGGGATGAGCTACCTCGAGCGCCAGGCTGTCGCCAGGTCTCATCCCGAGTATCTCTTCGAGGAGGGACGCTCGGTCATCATGACCAGTCTCGTCTACGGTCGCCCCGCGCCGGCTCCGCTGGGGGCTACGCAGGCTAAGGTCGCCCGGTACGCCCGAGGGGCCGATTACCACGAGATCCTTTGGCGAAAGCTTGAGGACCTGCTCAAGTGGCTGCAATCGAAGTCGCCCGGGGCGAAGGGGAGGGCGGTCGCTGACACGGCGCCACTGCTCGAGAGAGACTTCGCTCGGCTGGCGGGGATCGGGTGGGTCGGCAAAAACACCATGCTCATCGATCGTCGGCTCGGGAGCTTTACGCTCCTGGGAGCCCTTCTGGTCGATATTGAGCTTGAGGCCGATGAACCCGCGGAACGGGGGTATTGCGGAACGTGCACGCGTTGCCTGGACGCATGCCCCACCGACGCCTTTGCGGGGCCGTACAACCTCGACGCTCGAAAGTGCATCAGCTACTGGACCATCGAGCACAAGGGGGTGATCGACGAGGATTTTTCCTCGCAGCTCTCAGATTGGGTCTTCGGCTGCGATGTCTGTCAGGATGTCTGCCCATGGAATCGCAAGGCTCCCGCAGGCCGCGAACCAGGGCTCGATGCTTTGCCGGAACTGACCAATCCCGATCTCATCACCTGGCTCGAAGCTGATCCCGCCTTGTTTTCCAAAGGGATTAAGAGCACCGCCCTATCTCGCGCTAAGCGGGTGGGGCTGTTGCGCAACGCCGCGCTGATATTGGGAACGCGCCGGGAACTCTCGGCCGTGCCCGCCCTGGTGCGACTCCTCGATGATCCCGCGCCGGTGATTCGTGCGTCGGTTGCGTGGTCGCTTGGCCGGATCGGAACCGAGGCGTGTCGTGAAGCCCTGGCTCGCCATGAAAACGACCAGGACCCGTTGGTGCGGAACGCAATCCAACGGGCCCTCGGAGAATGCCGTCGATAATGCCGATGCCGAGCTCGCTCGTCGTCCGCGGCGCGTTGGCCGCGTCGACCCACGAAAGCTCGCGGGGTAATCAGGTCGTGGGCAACGGGCTGTAGGTAACCGGGGAGATGTTGCCGACGATCTTCTGCCCGAAGGCGTCGACCGACTGGACCTGGAACACGTTCGATCCAGAAACCAGGGGCACCGTGATCGAGTAATTGCCGGTGCTGTTCGCGGTCGTGGTGACCGGAGGAGCAGACGGGCTGTTGTTGTTGGTGTAGGTGATGGTGGCCCCCGGAGTGGCCGTTCCGGTGAAGCCCGCGGACGGAGTCGTCGTCGTGCGGAGGGCCGAGTTTGTGACGCTGGACGGAACCAGATCCGCCTGGACGACCGGGTTGATCGTCACTTGGACCCCTTGGTTCTGCATCGTGTAGGCAAGGTCGATCTTGCCGATACGGCCGTCTCGGTTCACGTCGGCATTGAAGTTGTACTTCGAGCTGTTCGCCCGGCTACCCATCTCAGACTTGACGGTGGCGATGTCGGTCTTGTCGACCTTGCCGTCGCCGTTGGCGTCGCCCGGCAGGTAGAAGCCCAGGAGGAAGTTGCCGGTGGTGGCTCCCAATCCCTGGACGTTCACGGTGTACGTCGCGGGCTTGCTCGAATCATGCGGATAGAACGTAACCGGCACGATCACGGCGTTCGTACCCTTGCCACTGGCCACCTGGTAGTGGCTCAGGTGCGGGTCATAGATCGAGTGGAAGGCCTGAGGAATCAGGTTACCGTGCGGATCGTCGATTGAGGAAATGAAAGGCTTAATGCTGGATCCGGTCGCGGCTACGATATCGACACCCAAAGCCAACTTGCCGTGCGGAAGCGTGAAGTGGGACGGGTCGATCGTGAAGGAAACCGAGGTGGATTGGCCCGAAGTGGTAACCGACCCCGGGATGATGGCGAAGGTGTTTCCGGCCCCGCCAGTCAAGAGTTCACGTGACTCGAGCTGTTCTGCGCTGAATTGTACCTTCCGGTCACGGCGAGGGGTACGCTTGAGCGGGTTCATAGGCCCTCCTTGGCCAATTTCCGAGACGTAGTTCCGACTGACCAGATGAGAGGTGACACTGCGCGGGATCGAGTTTGGAGAAAGCCCTCGCGAATCCTTGCGAGGTCGCCCAACTCACGAGCCAACGACGCTCTCTCGCTGCCGAATTTCGAGACACCTTTTCAATTCGAGACGAGTGGGCGCGTTCGTCCCGCCCAGTGTGGCGCCGGAGAGCTCCGCTCCAGCGAAACTGGCCGTTCGTCTCCTATATCGTCCGCAGAATCGTTTTTCTCCACCCAAACCCGCCAAGCCGTAGCAATGTAAAGGACAACCCCGGCCCAGAGGAACATTCCGTAACCTTGGGCGATCTTGTGGCCCGTCTTATGGGCGAACTGCCCACCAAGCTCAGTGGACGTCGAAGCCATAAGCAGGCCGGCAAGGACCATCGCGCTGGCGAGGCTCACACGAACGTATTTGGGCCACTTGGGCTGAGCCACGCGATACATGAGGTACGTGAACGGCAACAGCAGGGTCACATAGTGGTGCTTCCAGCTTCGCTCGGAGACGAAGAGCATGGTGAGCGCGATCAAGGCAAACTCACCGAGAAGCCTTGGGTCATCCCGGCGCGTGGTCTTCGTGCGGCACAAGACGGCCAACATCGCCACGAGTCCCAGTGAGAGAACCTTGACCAGCACTTTGACGAATGCCGGAGACCAAGACACGATGTTGAGGTCGAGACGATTCATGTATCGCCCTTCCCCTGTCTTGGTGTCTGTAAGCAGACGGGTAAGCACCCCGGGAAGAGACTGATTGATCTCTTGAGCGCTCGCGGAGCCCTTAACGATGAACGGGGTCATCATTCTGCGCCACCATGTGGCCATACATTCGAAATTGAATGACGGTCCGATGATGATGCTTGGCACCACGAGCAAAAAGAGCACCATGCCGGCGCATGTCGCTCCCACAGTCCGCCACGAGCGTTTGTAGGCAAAGTAAGGGACGAGGAGCGCTGGCGTCACCTTGTAGGAGATCGCGAGAGCTAGAATTAACCCCGCCATCACATCATATCCCTTGCGCCACGAGTAAAGGGCCGTGACGATCAAGAATAAGATGACCAGGTTGTTATTGGCGTGGTGCAGGTCGCTCATGATCGGGCGCAAGCTGAGCAGAATGATCGGACCTTGCACCCAGGATGGGAGCGTCCGTGTGCCCGCCGGCCGCACCATGCGGAAGCAGAGCCAAATCGAAACGGCGGTCATCGCGGCCTTGAGAATGAACCACGTGACGGCGCCGGTGAGTTTGGGGAGGACGGCGAATGGATAGAGAGTAATGGGGAAGATAGGTGGATTCGGGAACATCATCTCATCATAGATGTTCGTACCTTCCCAGAACTGGAGCACTTGATGCCGCCAGCGGACGAACGCGCTGCGATCCTCGGCGGCCTTGTCGGCGTAGATAATTGCGGCACCAACGGCTGTGATGAGCGCCGCAATCCAAATCGCACGACGAAAGTGGCGGTCGAAATCCGGGACCGCCGCGCTAGCAACAGGTGGCACGGCTCACTCCTTCCCTGGAGATGGGGCCACTTGGCGTTTATCTTTTCGTTCTACGAACCGGATCTAAGGCCCGAGGTTACGGTCTGAAGCGGGTGGAAACTTGATTTCGTACCGGGTCGAGCCAGATGGGGGGCGGAGCCGAATGAACGGTACCGGATCCTGTTCTAAGAAAACGGGTTCCCACCTTGTTGGTGGACTGGTCCTTAAACACGGAACGGAGTGATACCGAAGTACCACGAAGCCGTCAACCCCAGGGTTTTGCGCTTCGACGATGAGGCGTCCGGGCTCCACTTTGACCTTGGCCTTCCCTTCGATGGCGTCCCCCTCGAAACCTCGCACTCGCCCGATCAGCAACGATCCATCATCATCGACGACCTCGATCAGGTCCGGGTTCGCCTTGCAGAATCCGCGGGCGAAAGGGCTCCAACAGAGAATTGCGGCGGGGCGATAGAGCTTGGCGTAGCGAACGAAGTGATCTCGCCCCCAGTTGGCTTTTCCGAACAGCTTGCCTTCACCAAATTGCGTGAAGTTCGTCGTCAACGAGACATGAAGGTAAGGACCGCCGATCACTTCAACACCCGTGCGCTCCGGCAAGAGTCCGCTGAAGCGCCCCCCCTGGAAAGGGTCGGCAACACCGGGAATTCCAAATCCCCCTTCTTCATAGAGCAGGCGCTCGCCAGGCTTCAGGGTTCGCTTGACCCGATCGACAACCCAAAGCAGCCTGGGAGTGGGTTGGCTCGAGAGGAAAGGAGGATTCTGCAGCCGAGAGCCAACAGCCGCGTTCAGCGAAGGCAAGAAGAAGCGGGTCCCGATCAGAATCAAGCCAAGGGTCGCCCAGCGATGAAACCCTTCCTTTCCCTCACCCTTCAGTCGCTCGAGAGCTTGCGAAACGCCGAAGCCGGAAGCCAAGGCCAATGCTGAGTACAACGCATAGGTATGTCTTCCCGGCTGGAGGAAGTCGAGCGACCGAAAGCCGCCAGCGAGGTATCCCCAAAAGAAGCCGGCACCGGCGAAGCCCGCCAATCCCAGGCCGAAGACACGTTCCCGTTTCGCGAGGATCGCCAGTCCCATTAATCCAAAAGCAATTAATACGCTTTGAATGGGAGCTTCGACCGTCACAATTTGTAAGAGACGCGTCAGGATCCCCTCGGGATGAGCGAACGCGAAGTCGCTGGGTCCCTTGGTCGCCGCGAGCCAAATGCCCGGAAGCCACCAGAACGCGTTCAAAGTGAGCACGAGGATCGGAATGGTCCAGACACCCACATGCCGTAGGGGGGGGAATTCCTTCCGGCGTTCTCGATATAAGAGAGCAGGGGAGTAAGCCAGGGCCACGGCCGGCACGATGATCATCGAGCTCGTCATATGCACAAGCACTGCGAACGAGAGCGCAAGCCCCGCCGCGAGCCAGATTCCCCGTCCTCCCGTTTGAAAGTATCGGCACGTGATTCCGGTCGACGCCAGGCCAAGCGGGATGGCCAGAAGATATGGGAGCATTCCAAAAGCGGCATAATTGATCGGGAAGTCGGTCCAAACATACAGCAAAAAGAGAGCAACCGCGAATGCGATCGCTTGGGAAGACATCCTCCATGCCACGCCCGCCAGAGCGATTAACCAGGGAATGACCGCGGCCGAGAGCAGGACGTAGACCTTGTAAGCGAACTCAGGCGTCTTGCCACCAAAGAGTGTGACCACCACCTCGGGGAGTGTTGAAGAAGAAGGAAAAACAATGCTCTTGGCATACCCCGACATGAACGAGGGGTCGTAGCCGGCCGTGGTGCCGTTCGATCTCAAGAACTCTCGGGTGACGAGCGCGCTGTGGTAGTAAAGGGGATGGTCATCCCGGGCCAGAGGCCAACCATTCGTCAGGCCCGACCTTCCCCCCATACCGGTCCAAATCGCCCAGGCATGGGCCGCGGCCATCGCAACGACGAAGATCCAACTCGCGCTCGGCGCGAAACCTGGCCGCCAGCGGGCATTCACCATGAATCGAACCTACCTGCTGTCGCTTCTACAGAAGGACGCCGAGTGGGGTTGGAAATGCGAAAAAGGGCAGGGGACGGTGCGGCACTCCTTCTGGTGTCCCTTACGCCTCAGCCGGATATCGAGTCTTTACCAGAAGGAGGGATCGGCAGGGAATCATCGTTGTGAGACTCCCAGATAATGCGGCCCGCAGGATTCGAACCTGCAACCAAGGGATTCAAGGCCCCCCACGTTTCCGTGAGGCTTGGACTATCTCACCCTCCTAAACTCTCCCAAAAAAGAGAGAAAGGAGGCCGGGCGCTCGCGGCGGGGGTTATCGTTGGGACTCACCCCGCTAGTCTCTGAACCTTCCTGGCCACCAAAGCCCGACCAGGCTCGGCTGCGGATTGCCATGCCTCGACTGTTCGCAAACCGTTCGAGGTTTAGGTTTCCCGCAATTCACCCGGATCGCGTCCGAAGGTTACCCTTCGGCGCCACCTTTTAAACTGATGAGTCCCCTGCTCTGCCGTTGAGCTAGGGCCGCCTCCGAATTTCATCTTCCTCACCTTGGGATCGGCTTTCAAGCTTTTTCCGCGGAGGACATCCTCATTGATCCCAAGAAAACGCCGATGTCCCCAAAGCAAAACGCCGGTCTCTCCAGTCGTGGAGATGGACCGGCGTTCTGTGAAGTTGCCCAAAGTTCGTTAGGGAGCGGTTGCAACCAGCTCGGGTTCGTCATTGTGAAGATCAGAACCCAACTCCGTACGCGTCTTACGCGTTGAGCCCTTCGTAATCTTGGGAAGTTTGATCGCGTAAGCCATGCCGACGAGAGACATCGCACGAATGGCCAGATAGGTCATGTCGACCTCCCACCACCGCAGCCCGTGCCGGGCCGAGGTCTGGAAGGCGTGGTGATTGTTGTGCCAGCCTTCACCGTAGGTCAAAATCGCGACCCACCAAAGGTTCGTGGACGAATCGCGCGTCTCGTGAGTGCGATAGCCCCAAACGTGGGTTGCCGAATTCACGAGCCAGGTGGTGTGCAAGACCAGGATCGAGCGGACGAAGAAGCCCCAAACCAGCCAGGGCATGCCACCAATGGCGTAGAGGGCCACGCCCAGCAAGGCGGGGAAGATGATGTGGTACTTGTCGAGCCAGCGGTGGACCGGGTCTTTATTGAGATCCGGGGCCCATCGCTCGTAGTACTCCGGCGTGTGATCGGAGGTGATATCCGGCGTCATCCACCACAGCATGTGAGCCCAAGCGAATCCTTGCTTGGGGCTATGAACATCTTCGGGCTCGTCAGAGTGAGCATGGTGGCGACGGTGGTCGGCCACCCATCCGATGGCTCCCCCTTCGGAAGCGCAGGTACCAACGGCGGTCAAAACGTATTCCAGCCACTTGGGACGTGTCGCAAAGCTGCGATGCGTAAGCAGCCGGTGATAGGTCATACAGATGCCGATACCCCCGGTGAACCAGTGCAGCACCAAGCAAAGACCGAGGGCCTGCCACGTGAAATAAGCTGGCACGAAGGCCAGAAGCGCCCCTAGGTGCAACGCTCCGATCCAGATCACAGCACCCCAAGCAATGTGAGTCCGTTTAGCCTCGGGAGGGGCGGCGGTCGTAGTGGTCATGCTAAGCCTTTGAATCAAGGATGTCCGTGAGGAAGGTCTCAATGCGTTGGGCCGTCTCACTGCACCGTGCTAGACAAAAGGCCTTCACGGTGCGAAGAACCAGTCATCGGCCCAAGCCATACCTCGGCAGGGGACCCACCCACCTTCAATCCTCAAAGGACGTCGAAGATCAGGAGAATCGCTCACTCGCTCCAAGTTTTTGGAATCAGAGTGCCTGATAAGTCGATCGATCGTGAGGCAGGCTCGCCCTAGGTGCAAGGCGAGTGTACCGATTTCATCTCGCTCTACCTAGGGGAAACTGGTGAAAATTGATCTGAAGCGGCAAATTTCCCCTTTCACACACTTTATCTATAACCAGGGAATCGAGACGTGCCATGAGAGGCGTTTATTGCGATGGTTCCTCGGTCCGCCTGCGTCGCGATTTGCCCATCCCAACCCCCCAAGAGGAGGAGATCCTCGTCGCAATCCGTGCTGTCGGAATTTGTGAAACAGATCTTCAACTCGCCAAGGGATACATGAATTTTCGAGGAGTACTTGGCCATGAATTCGTGGGTGTGACCGAGTCGGGATCTCGAGTGACGGCCGAGATCAATAACGCATGCAGGCGCTGTCCCACATGCCTCGCGGGGAACTTTGGGCATTGCCCCAACCGGTCCGTGCTGGGGATTCTCCGACACGATGGAGCCATGGCTGATTACGTCACTGTCCAGCGAGCGAACGTTCATCACATCCCTGACTCTGTGGACGACCGCGAAGCGGTTCTCGTCGAGCCTCTCGCGGCGGCCTTTCGGATCACCGATCAGCTCGATTTGGGCCCTGATGTTCGCTTCACTGTCCTCGGAGATGGCAAGCTCGGACTTCTCTGTGCCTGGGTCGCACGCCAGGCGGGATGCCGGGTCACGTTGGTTGGGAAGCACCCCGAGAAGCTCGCTCTGGCAGGTGAAGATATCGAGACGAAAACGCTTGAAAAGGCGGTCTCACTTCCGCGCGACCAGGACGTTGTGGCGGACTGCACCGGCTCTCAGACAGGATTGCCGACCGCGCTCAAGCTCGTTCGCCCGTGTGGAACCGTGGTTTTGAAGACAACGGTCGCCGGCAATTACTCGATCGATCTGTCGGCGATCGTGATCGACGAAGTGAGGGTCATCGGCTCCCGATGCGGCCCGTTCCCGAAAGCGATCGACGCGCTGACCCAGCGCCAAATTGACGTGCGCCCGCTGATCGGAGGGATCTTTTCGTTGGACGAGGCGGAAGACGCATTCCGCGCGGCGGGAACGAAGGGCTCGCTTAAGGTGCTCATTCACGTTTGAACGAGTGATGGGGCCGCTCCATGTGGCGGCCCCACAGCTTGCTCAGTCTTTCCACGTTCAAATGTCGATATCTTTGGCGGTATAGGCCTCAGCCATGATGAACTTGAACCGCGCTTCCGCTTCTTTGCCCATGAGGTCAGTCACCGTTCGCTCGGTGTAGGAACGATCGTCTTCGGGAACCGTCACACGAAGCAATCGCCTGCGGGCAGGGTCCAGCGTGGTCTCATAGAGAAGCTGCGCGGGCATTTCACCCAGCCCTTTGAAGCGAGTGACGTTGGGCTTGGCGTTCTTGGGCAGTTTCTCGAGGATTCGATCCCGTGTCGCGTCATCGGCGGCCCAATGCGTTTCCTGGCCCCACGTGATCTTGTACAGGGGAGGGCAGGCCAGAAAAACGCGGCCGTCATGCAAGAGCCCAGGCACATGTCGATAGAAGAAGGTGAGGAGAAGCGTCGCGATGTGGTGTCCGTCACTGTCGGCATCGGTCAAGAGAATGACCTTGCCGTACCTGAGACGCCCCACATCGTATTGATCTTCCATTCCACAACCGAGCGCGCTGATGATATCGGTGAGTTCTTTGTTATCAAGAACCTTGGCTTTACCAGCCTGCTCCGCGTTGAGGACCTTCCCTTTTAGAGGCAGAATCGCCTGGATATCGCGGTCGCGCCCTTGCTTGGCGGAGCCACCTGCCGAGTCACCTTCGACGATGAACAGCTCCGATTCTTCGGGGTTCGAGCTGTCGCAATCGTGCAGCTTCCCGGGCAGGTTGAGCCGGTTGCTGATCGCTGTTTTGCGACGTACCTGGGATGCCGCCGCGCGGCTTGCCTCGCGCGCCTTCGCTGACTGAATCACGCGGGCGGCAATCGCATCTCCCACGCTCTTGTTCTTGAGAAGAAAGTTCTCAAGGCGGGGGCGAACCATGGACTCGACGAGCGAGCGGACTTCGGGGTTGTTCAATCTCCCCTTCGTCTGCCCTTGAAATTGAGGTTCGTGAACGCAGACGGACAGAACGGCGGTCAAGCCTTCAAGAATGTCTTCATTCTTGATCTCGGTTCCTTTTTTCACCAAATCATGATCGGTCATGAACCGGCGGACCGCGGCGCGAACGGCTTCGCGCAAACCAAGTTCGTGCGTTCCACCGTCAATGGTGGGAATCGTATTCACGAAGGAGCGAACACTCTCTTCGGTCGACTCCGTCCATGCCAGCGCGACGTGGCAACGAATGTTGTCGTCAGGGTCTTCCCGCTCCAGCGTAAAGGCGAGCGGGGCCACCCGGGTATCACCGCGCGACTGGTTGACGGCATCCAGGAAGTCGAGCACGCCGCCGTCGTGGCGGAATTCGATGCTCTCCTTCTTCTTCTGGTCCACGAACTGGATGACCAGACCTTTATTCAAGTACGTTTTGACTTCGAGCCGTTCGGCGATCAGCGCGGGGTCATAGACGGCTTCCCGGAAAATCTCAGGGTCCGGAGTGAACGTCACCGTCGTGCCGGTTCCGCGCACGGGTTCGCCGGTTTGAACGGGGCCTTGAGGCTTGCCTCGTTGATAGCGCTGAATGTGCGTGACGCCGTCGCGACGGATCTGGGCGACGAGGCTTTTGCTGAGAGCGTTGACCACGCTCGCACCCACGCCGTGCAAACCACCGGCAACCTTATAGGCGTCGTTATCAAACTTTCCACCGGCATGCAGCGTCGTGAAGATGACTTCGAGGGCGCTCTTGCCTGTCTTGGGGTGTACGTCGACGGGAATCCCGCGTCCATTGTCGGACACAGACATGGTCTTGCCATCGGCCTCGAGGGTCACCACGATCCGCGTGGCGTGGCCGTTCATCACCTCATCAACGGAATTGTCGACGATTTCCCAAAGCAAGTGGTGAAGGCCGGCCTTGTCGACGCCGCCGATGTACATGCCGGGCCGGCGGCGGACGGCCTCAAGACCTTCCAGGACTGTGATCGACTCTGCGTTATATGATCCTGATGCCATGGGGCACCTATCCTCCTGGATTGCCCATCACCGAAGTCTGATGTTGGCGAGCTTGTTGCAAGTGATTCGAGATGACCATGCCGGCGTGTCGCGTACGCGGGAACAGCGCATGGGCGCTCCTCCGCAAGAATCGTCACCGTTGTAGGCAGGTGCGTTCAAGATCGGCCCGAGGTTCAAGATCCTTCTCCGACTTCTTCCACCGAGGGGATAGGACTCGCCTCGTCGTGGATGATCGCGTCGAGTGAACCTCGTTGGAGCACGCTGTAGCCACGGCCGCCACGCGCCGTGACCGGATACTTCGTGGCGCGGATGATCTGAGTAGCGCCGCGACTGGTTCGCACAGTCAACCCTTCGCGCATCTTATTGGCGAGTGCAAAGCCGAGCACGCGATCCTTGAGGTCGAGCTTGATGGCCGTCACCCCTTTGGCCGCGCTGCCGACCACATTGGCCTCAGTCACCGGGAAGATCAACACGCGTGCCGACCGAGTGGCAAGGCAGACATTCTCACTGCCGTCCGTGGCCTCGGCGCCGACCACCAGGTCGTCCTCGAAGCCGGAATCGAGGCGGACGACTGAGCGTCCTTTTCGGTTGGAAACTGGCGCGACCGAAGCCAGCGCAAACCGAAGCACCTTTCCTCCCGCCGTTAGCGCGATCGCATAAGGGGGAGGGGGGAGCGACGGGTGGGCGCCATTACCATTGGCCTCGCCAGCCTCGCCATTGAGTAGTCCCTGCACGAGATCTTGCGGGGGCTCCACCATCTTGACGGGAGTCGGGAGGCAGCGCGGGTCGTGGCAAACCACGCCGATGATGTGCTCGTTATCCTCGAAGGCGAATTGCTTTTGAATCGGCTCTCCGTGGCCTGTGGTCATCGCGATGTCGTTAACGCGAAGCGTGTAGGCCATCCCTCGATCGGTAAACAGAGTGAGGGTATGCCTCGCACGTGCTCGATAGACCCAACCGACCTTGTCGTCGTCTCGCACGCGGATACTTGCGACGTCGGTGAAGGACTTCTGCCGCTTGGCCCAGCCGTCTCGCGTGATGATGACCCAGGCGTCTTCATCAACGATGTAGTCTTCCTCGCGATACTCGACCGGGGCCGCAGGGCCTTCAATGCGGGTTCGCCGGGGTTCGGCGTACGCGCTCGAAATCTGCTTCAGCTCCCCTCTGACGATTTTCCAGAGGGCTGGTTCGTCGGCAAGTAGAGCCTGGATTTCTTCGGCCCGCTGCTTGCGTTGGGCCAACTCATCCAGAATGTCTTTGATCTCAAGTTTGCCGAGCCGATAGAGCTTCGTCTCGAGAACGGCATCGGCCTGGAGCTCAGAGAGGTTGAAGCGGCTGATCAATTTCGGTGCGGCGTCAGCTTTGCCGTCACTGGCCCGAATGATGCGGATCGCCTCATCCAGGTTGTTGAAGACAATCGCAAAGCCTTCAAGAATATGAATTCGCCTGAGCAGGTTCTCGAGCTCGTGCTGCAGCCGTCGTTTGACGACGACCAGCCGGAAGTCGAGGAAGTGCTGAAGGATGCTCCGAAGGTCGAGCCTGTCGGGAACCGCAACCTCGGCGCCATCAGCCGGAAGAAGGCACGTGAGGTTGACGTTGAAATTCGACTGGAGGGGCGTGTTCTTGAAGAGGTACGCGAGGGCGGCTTCCGCGTTCGAGCCTGGGCGAAGCTCAAGGGCGATGCGTACGTCGTCGGTGCTGAGATCCTTGACGTTGACGAGCTGCGGGACTTGCCCCTTGCCGATCAGCTCGCCAATCCGCTGCACCAGAGCGTCTTTCTCGATGCCGTAAGGGATCGATGTGATGAGAACGACGTTGGGCTTCTCGGGATCATCCTCGTAGGTTCCTCGAAGCTTGATCGCTCCCTGGCCCGTCACATAGATCTGGAGAATTTCTTCGGCCGAGTTAAGGATGACTCCCCCCGTGGGGAAGTCAGGCCCCTGAATGTGCCGGACGATCTTCTCGAGGGGGAGCTCACGGTTGTCGAGAAGCGCCACAAGCGCGGCACAAACCTCTTTGAGATTGTGCGGCGGGATGTTCGTGGCCATGCCGACGGCAATGCCGGAAGCGCCGTTGACCAAAAGGTTGGGGAACTGGGCGGGCAGGACGACCGGCTCTTCCGTGGTCGACGCGTAGTTCGGCCGCAGGTCGACGGTCTTATCACGCAATTCGCTCAGCAATTCCTGAGCGATGGGCGTCAAGCGCGATTCGGTGTACCGCATCGCGGCCGGCGGATCGCCGTCGATCGAGCCGAAATTGCCGTAGCCTTCGATCAAGGGGTGACGAAGGCTGAACGATTGGGCCATTCGCACGAGCGCATCGTAGATCGACGCGTCACCGTGGGGATGGTAGCTCTTCATCACCTCGCCGACAACGGCCGCGCACTTGATAAATCGCCCGTCCGCCGTGACGTGGAGATCGTGCCACATCGCGTACAAGATGCGCCGCTGGACGGGTTTAAGACCGTCGCGAACGTCCGGCAACGCCCGTGACGTGATCACACTGAGCGCGTAGTTGAGGTAGCGGCTCCGTGTGGCCTCGGCCAACGACACCTCTTCGACTACGGCCTTCGGCCGTGCGTCCAGGTTCAGTCCCTGATTCGACCGGCGGTTGCGTTTCGCCATCGCTCCGTCTTCGCCTCGATGTCCAAGTTCTTAGCTGTCTAAGAGGTAACTCCGTTTTTGCTTTTCCAACAATACCAAGTTCCCGGTTTGTACGCAACGAAGAAAGTGTACAGAAAAACAGTATCCCAGGTATCGCCCCACAAAGGTAGCGACAGGGGAAAATGGAACGGATTGAGATCCCCTTGAACCAGGAGGATTGCGAGGAATGGGTAAAATTTTTGGGCGGCAGTTCTGAAAATCAAGCCCGTTAGTTGGCTGAATGGAGCCAAGCGCCACCCTGGCGATGAGCGATTTAGCACCATGCGGCCGTGTGCGCGGCAGGCCTATCGGGCGCGCACCAAGAGACAGACCCATTGGGCCCTGAATCGGAAGAGAGGATAGGCTGCTTCGCGAAACGGTTATCGGGTCGACGTCGTGTCGTCCAGAGCCCCTTCAATTCTGGTCGTGGCGAGTCCGGCTTCAGGATCGGACTGGCGCCAGCGACCGAAGGGAGAGGAACGTGGTTCGCTGACCACGACACGAGGAGGGCGCGGCCCAGAAGGCAGGGGGGCCGTGCTAACAATCGTGCCTCGCGGTGATCCCTGCGAGATGATGGTTCCCCCCGAGACGGTGGATGGAATTTCGCAGACCGCGTCACTTCTGACCGTGCTTGGCGCCAAGGTCGTCGGTCCGCAGATCGGAACTCCATTTCCATAGTAGTAATTATGCGTGCAGCCCGTCGATACCAGGACGCAGCCGGCCACCACCGTACCGAGGCTTTTACGCAAGATTCGAGGGTGTCGCATGGCGGAACTCCTTTGCCGCGAGCAGGTCCTCAGTACCCGACCAGGCTGAGCGACGGAAAAGTGTTTTCCACAATCCTTTGTGGACAAAGGGAAAGAGCCGAACTCTTGGCGCAGAAAACCACGAAATGAGGGCCGTTCGGTCTCGAAGGCCCGCAAACTTTATCCCAATCGTCCATTTCGTCCAACGCCAATTTCAGCCCCCAGGTCTTTTGAGCCGGAAGGAAGGCAGGCGCGGGCCTGAGCCTGGCATTCAAGAACGCGTTCTCGGATCAGCGCGGTCATCGCATCGCCGTCAAGACCGGCGAACTCCTCGGGAGAGATGGCACGGCCGTAATGGATCCGAATGGCCCCCGGCCGGGGAAAGCTGCGCGAGCGCGGCCACGCCTCGAAAGTGCCGGCAACCGCCGCCGGAATGATGGGAACCTTGGCCCGCGCGGCCAGGACGGCGATCCCTGATTTGAACTCGGCGATTTCTCCGTCGTGGCTTCGTGTCCCTTCCGGAAAGAGTGCCACGATTCCCCCGGCACGTAGCCGCTTCAGTGTCTCCTTCAATCCCTGAGCACCCATGCCTTCCCGTTGTATGGGGAAGCCGCCGACCGAACGGATGAAGGCCCCTAGAGGCGGGAAGAAGAGGGTCGACCGCGCGACATAGTTGAGGGGACGTTCCAGAGGAATCCCCAGGGCAAATACGTCTAGATGGCTGATGTGATTCGATACGAGAAGGGCTCCTCCCGATTTGGGAAGGTTCCGCCGTCCCGAAGCCCGGATACCTCCCGTCGAGTAGAGGACAGTGGCAACCACGATCTGCACAAGCTGATACCAGAGAATACGAAGCCGAGATCGGTCCGCGGCTGGTCGTTCTGATTGGGGCTCTCGAATCTCGCTCTCAGATTTCGGTTTCACGGACGGTTTCCCAGATCCCGTTAAGGTGCGTTTTCGCGTATTGCCGCATTGAACTTCGAAGGAGACGACGGTCTTTTCTCGCACTGGATAGAGCCGAGGCCACCGGCCGCCTCAAGGGCAACTGAGCCAAACGGCGTTCCGAGTGCCAGGTGTTAGATGACGGCGACGGCTGGCCGTGATTTCCAGTTTAGCCAATACAGAGAGGGGAGGGCCTAGGAATAGGGGGATTTCCTGGAGAGGTGCTCCTCGAGTCGAGAGCGAACCTCCAACTCAATGTGCTCAACAACCTGCTCCAGTTCCAGGTCGGTCGTGTCAACCAGGATGGCATCGGCTGCGGGCTTCATCGGGGCGATTGATCTTTGGGCGTCACGTTCGTCGCGGTCTTGAAGGTCCTCGCGAACTCTTTCGATGGCACCGGTCTGCCCCTTGGCGACGAATTCGGAGTGCCGTCGTCGAGCCCGTTCTTCGAGGCTCGCTGTTAAGAAAAATTTGCAGAGGGCTTGAGGAAAGACGACGGTCCCTTGATCGCGCCCCTCCGCAATCACATCGTTCTCTTCCGCGAACTGTCGCTGCCATTGAACAAGCTGAGTTCGCACGAGCGGGCTATCCGCGATGAACTTGGTCGCCTTGGTGACCTCGACGCTCCGGATGAGGCTGCTGACATCCTCGCCGTCGAGAAAAACACGGTCCTCGCGAAGGCGCACGTCACTCTTCGCCGCGATTTCCCCAAGGGACTCATGATCGGAGAGGTCCGCGTCCGCTCGAAGTGCGGCGACGGTCACGGCGCGGTACATGGCTCCCGTATCGAGTAAACGCCAGCCCAGACGCTGAGCCAGGAGATTAGCCACCGTGCTTTTGCCGGCCCCCGCGGGTCCGTCGATCGTAACCACCCAGCGCATCGGCGACTCGCCTTTCGATGACCGAGAAACTCTCATCGCACGGCGAGCAGTCTATCGTGTCACAATGATGCTTCGCAACGACAACGGACACCTGGATCGGACAAAGAAAAAACTGGGCGAAGATCGTGATCGATCTTCGCCCAGCATCTTGAAGAACCGCTGATGATCTCTCAACACGAGGTGATTGGCGTTTGGGGCGCAGTTTCCAGTCCATCCACGCGGAGCGCTCCCTGGGGAGGCTTCTCACTGGAGACTTCCTACACAGTGTTTCTCAATGATGGTCGCGATGAGACGACCGCGAGCCCGCCAGAGAGGCCAGGGGCTTTCGACCGGCGAAACCGGCGTTGAGTTCGTGCCAGTGCGAGACCTCGGCCTCGCCGAGCCGCCAACAAAGGTAAACCTCACGGCCATCGACCATGCTATAGAAATCACAAAGCCCGTCGGGACCTTTGAGCTCGACCCCGAGCTTTGTCAGTTCGTCGATGTAAGAGGTGAGCTTTTCCTCCTCAACCTCCATCTCGGACTGACTCTGGGCTAGTTCTTCGGAATAGACGTCGCTCGTCGGCCGTTTTCGATCGCTCACGACGGCCGAGAGGCGCTGTTTTAATTCGTTGACCTTGTGCCACTGCTGCACAATGTCGGTCACGATCGCCCTGACAAGAGGCAACGTCCGATTTGCCTCCTCAACGCTGAAATAGCGTCGTTTCGCCTCGGCGGGCTTAGAAGCAGCCATGACAAGATCCTTAGGAAGACGATGAAGACGCGAAACGGACAGATCGGGATCGGAACCCAGCCACGGCACATTACGCAAGAAGCAAGCCACGTGCATGCAAATCTCTGGCGGCAAACCTTGTAGCCCGCCTGGAAAGGTCCGGGCTATTACGGACTTCGGTTAGTGCCATCCCGGAATAAGCTTGCCTCCGGCTCGTTTCCCCAATCCATAAAAATTATAGGCCGGGTCGACGCCCTCGCAAGGGCGAGCTGAGCGATGCGTCGGCTTTCCATCACGAACGCGAGGCTCTACGCGCCTTGAGTTCCTTTTGGACAGACGACAAGGACCGGGAGTTCCAGACATCGGATGAAGTCAGTCCGGCTCGGCGAGCGACATCGACGCCGAATTCCAGGTCGGTAAGCCCCGATGTCGAATGCGCATCCGGATTGATGACGATGGTCACTCCCCGAGCGCGGGCTTTGCGGCCGTGGATCGCGTCAATGTCCAGGCGGTGGGGATTGGCGTTGATCTCGATCATCGTCGAGGCGCGAGCCGCAGCTTCGATCACAGCATCCAGATCGACTTCATAGCCCTCGCGCGCCAGCAAGAGCCGCCCCGTGGGATGGCCGAGCATCGTGACGCGCGGGTTGGATACCGCGCGAACGATGCGCTCGGTCATCGCCTCACGAGGCATTCCAAAGAGAGAGTGGACGCTCGCGACGACGTAGTCGAATCCATCAAGGACTTCATCGGGATAGTCCAACGAGCCATCGGCCAGGATATCGCATTCCGTCCCTTTGAAGAGATGAAATGATCCCCCGAACTTGTGATTCAAGCGATCGATTTCCTCCCACTGCGCATGGACTCGTTCAATAGTCAGCCCTCCCGCGTAGCGTGCGGACTGCGAGTGGTCGGCGATACCGAGATACTTCAGGCCCAGGGCACGAGCGGCTTCCGCCATTTCCTCCAGTGTCGCGTTGCCGTCACTCCAGTCGGAGTGGCAGTGAAAGGTGCCCTGCAAGTCGGTGACGCGCACAAGCTCGGGGATAGGGCCCTTCTCTGCCAACTCGATTTCCCCCAGGTCCTCACGAAGCTCCGGGGGAATGTAGTGAAGTCCCAAAAACTTGAAGAGATCAGCCTCCGTGCCACACGCCACCGAATTGGTGGGGCTTACTAACCCGTATTCGTTCAGTGAATAGCCTCGGGCAATGGCCCGCCGGCGCATGGCGATGTTGTGAGCCTTCGAGCCGGTAAAGTAGTGCAACGCGAAGGGGAACTGGTCTTCTTCCACCCCGCGAAGGTCACATTGAACTCCTCCGGCGAGGCGCACACTTGCCTTGGTTGGGCCCTTAGCAAGAACCATGGCAACCTCAGGAAGCTTCACGAATTCATCAAGAATGCTTTCTGCACTCGCTGAACTGAAGAGAATATCGATATCTCCAATCGTCTCGGCTCTTCGGCGAAGGCTGCCGCAAACTTCAGCCTCAATCACCTGCGGATGGGCTTTGACGGCCTGCAAAATCGGCGCAACGAGCCGCATCGCGTGGCTCAGAAGAATCCGATCACCAGTTGTTTCTACGAAATTGATCCCCTCGAGGATTTTCGCCTCGGTTTTGGCTCCGAAGCCTTTTAGCACGGCGATCTTGCCGGCCTCTCCCGCCGCACGAAGATCGGCCAGAGTCTCGATCTTCAGGTCGTCCCGAAGCTGCTTGATCTTCTTGGGCCCGAGGCCGGGTATCCGCAGGAGCTCAACAAGGCCTGGTGGTGTCGATTGTCGCAGCTTGTCGTAGGCGGGGAGATGTCCGGTTGTCGCAAGCTGGACGATTTTCGTCAGCATGGTGTCACCGATACCGGGAACTTCCGCCAAGCTTCCGTCCCCGATCATGCCTGACAGGTCCGTCGGCAACGCTCGAAGCGACTGCGAGGCATTATGGTAGGCGCGACAGCGGAACGGATTCTCACCATTGATCTCGAGGAGCGTTCCCATCTCATCGAGAATCTGTGCGATTTTCGCGGTTTCCATCGTCGATTCGCTCCAAAGATCTCGGTTTGTAGATGTCTAATAGTCGTCGGATTGTTTCTCGCGCGACGTGTGAAGAGACTGTCGGATTTCGGGCCCTTCGCGTTTCACGCATTCACGTTTCACAGGATCTGGCAAGAGCGGCGTCTATCGGATTCTGCCTCGTTCATGTTTCACGCATTCACGTTTCACGGGATCTCATGGTGATTGAAAATCTTTCAAGCGATTGCCCTTAAAACAGGGATTTGCCTGATGCATTCCGTGTCGCTTCAGGCGGTCATTTACCGGTTATTACCACTTCCGACACGAACTGACAATTCGTTCCAAGTTTTACCAGTTCTCAGACCCGAAGAAATGCCCCGGGCGTTGTAGGAGCCGTGTAGAGACCGCCAGCCCGTAAATTCTCGTGAAATTTCCTCGAAAAGAGAGATCGCTCTGCATCGATTTTCGCAGATGTCCGGAGCTTGAAAACCACTCCGGCAAACGGCTCAATGCACTTTAGAATAAATTAATGAAACTTCGACACATCTTTGAACCCTCTCCGCGGGCTGGCTCGAGGAAGACTTTGCCAGAAAGACCCGTGAATAGCCGCTAGGAACCATTCAACTGACACGATTCCTCCCAATTTTGAAGGAAAGCGTTCAACGATCGCTGGACTATCGCAAACGATCTTTCAAATTACGGGTGTGGCCCGCGACTGGCGCAGATCACCCTCCCCACGGCGCGACGTCTGCCCCGTGCGATGTCGACTTCAGATGCTACTGAGGTGACAACCTTGCGACGAAAACAGACACGCCGGTTTGCCCGCATCCAACCGGAATCACTGGAATGCCGACAACTCCTCAGTACGCTCATCGCTGAGATCGATACTGGGGTAGACCTCAATAGTGCCGCGGACTCTCCGTATTACGACCTTGCCGATGGCTACAACGCCTATACCCAGCAGGCGGCCACGGCCAATGGAAGCAATATCGCTGACAACAGCCTGGGTTCGGGGCACGGCCACGGCTCAACAGTCGCCGACTCAATCATTCTTGGGATCAAGGCGGCTCAGCAACAGACCGGTGCAAGCAACACCAGTATCAAAATCATGCCGATTCGAGTGACCAACGACTCGGGATCGGAAGATGGTAATACCTTCAACGCTGTCCTTCGCGGCATTTTCTACGCGGCGTACCACCACGCCTCGGTCATCAATATCAGCATCGTCTTTGAAGAATCGTACGACGGTCCTGGCTATATCCCAAATAATCCTGATCCTTCTTACACGAACACCAGCCCCACCTTCCAACAAGCGATTGCTTATGCTAATAGCATGGGAGCCATCGTTGTCACGGGTGCGGGAAACAATCATTACAACATTGATAGTACGGATACACAGCTTAATGGCTACTATCCGCTGAGCCTTTATCCCACGGCGGTGATTGCCCCGAATCTCATTGTGGCGGCGTCAACAGACTCTTCGAACAATCTGACGTCCGTCTCGAACTATGGACCGGTGCACGTGGACCTGGGGGCGCCTGCAATCCAGGATGCGACCTCTTATGCGGCGGGCTATATCTCCGGGGTCTCGGGGGTCGTCTCGGCACTGAGTCCTAACCTCACCCCCACGCAGCGCGTGAACCTGATCGAGTCCACCGCACAACCTTCCGCCTCGCTCGTCAACGTCATCAAGACTGGGGCCGTCATCAGCCCCGCCAACACGATCAACGCCCTCCTGACTCCGTCCATCGCCAATGCGGCGTCCGCGAGCCAGTCGACCGTGACGGGGACAAGCACCGTCTTGAAGGCACTCGGAGCGGCCACGGCCGGCGAAAATACGCTGACCTATACCTGGTCCGTCTTGAGCGGAACTGGTGTGACTTTTGGTAGCGGCAACGGCACAAACGCAGGCAAATCCCTCACGGCCCAGTTCAGCCATGCTGGGAACTACACATTCCAGGTCACCATCACGGGGCAGAACAACGCCTCCGTGTCGAGCACGGTTTCGGTCGTCGTGCAGGGGGTGACGTCATCCCTGTCGATCAAGCCACAAACCGCAACGGTCGCCGCGGGGGGAACACAGTCGTTTTCCGCGAGTGCGCTCGACCAGTTTGGAAACGCGTTGACGGCCCAGCCGACGGTGAATTGGGCAGCGTCAAGCGGAACGATCAACTCAAGCGGGCTCTTCACGGCCCCCACTAACAGCGCCAGCAACGTGAGTGTTACCGCGACGGCGGGTTCCGTGAGCCAGTCTGCTCAGGTGACGGTCACTTCCGCCGGTAATTCGGCCGCAACTTCGATCGCGGCGGGGTCGAGCTCCGCTCAAGGCTCCTATTCCGCGGACACCGACTTCAGCGGCGGCTCGACCTACTCCTCGTCAGCATCCGTGGATTTGAGCGGAGTCGCTAATCCCGCGCCCATGGCCGTCTACCAGACCGAGCGTTGGACTGGGACGAGTTTTAGCTATACGGTTCCTGGCCTGGTTCCCGGATCTACCTACACGGTCCGCCTCCAATTCGCGGAGATGTACTATCAGTCGGCTGGGCAGCGGCTCTTTGATGTCTCGATCAATAATCAGACCGCTCTCACGAACTTTGATATCGTTGCCGCGGCCGGCGGAGCGAACAAGGCTGTTTCCGAATCCTTCAACGCGACGGCGGACGCGAACGGCAAGGTGGTCATCGTCTTCACGAACGTGATCGGCGGAGCCAAGGTCAACGCGATCTCCGTAACCCCCGGGGCAACTTCGACCCCGCACGGGCAGGGGATCTCGATTGCGGCCGGATCTCCCTCGTCCCAAGGTTCGTACTCTTCGGACGCGGACTTCATTGGCGGCAACACGTACTACGCACCGGTACCCATCAATACGACCGGCGTGGCCAACGCGGCTCCCCAGGCTGTCTATCAATACCAGAGGTGGTCTGGCACGAACTTTACCTATAACGTGCCGGGACTGACCCCGGGCGCCACCTATACGGTGCGCCTGCACTTTGCGGAGGTCTACTTTCAATCGGCGGGCCAGCGCCAATTCAACGTGGCGATCAACGGCCAAACCGTGCTCAAGAACTTTGACATCGCCGCGTCCGCCGGTGGTGTGGACAAGGCCGTCGTCGAGTCATTCACCGCAACCGCCGACTCGTCGGGCAATATCAGCATCCTATTTACGAATGTGAATGGCGGTGCCGAAGTCAGCGGCGTGCAGATTGTCTCGGGGAGCGGCGGCTCGCAGGCAGCTCCGGTGGATATTGCCGCGGGAGCTTCGGCAGGAGCAGGGCCATTCCTGGCGGACACTGACTTCAGCGGCGGCTCGGTCTATTCCACGTCGAACCCCATTGATTCAAGCTCTGTGACGAACCCCGCTCCGCAGGTGGTCTACCAGACGGAGCGCTGGTCTGGAACGAACTTCACGTACACCGTTCCGGGACTCGTTCCTGGAGCAACCTACTCGGTTCGGCTTCACTTTGCCGAGAACTACTTCCAGACCGTCGGCCAGCGGCTTTTCAATGTGGCGATCAACGGTCAAACTGTGCTCAAGAACTTTGATATTCTGGCCACGGCAGGCGCCGTAAACAAAGCGGTGGCGCAAACCTTTACGGCCACTGCGGATGCCAACGGCAAGCTCACGATCGTTTTCACCAACGTCCAAGGGGGCGCCAAGGTGAATGGGATCGAGATCCTGCCGACCGCGACAAGCTGATCGCCTCTCCCTCTCTCAGTAGAACCTGGCAAGGCGAACTCTCCCAAGTGCCTGCCCGGTGCGGATTCTTACTCGCAAACGATTCAACTCGTGAACCTGTCGTTCCGGCTCCAGCGCCGGACAAGGTGTCCATCTCCTGGCCCGGCGTCGGGCGGACAGGTTTTGCGGATCAAGTCGACATTGACACTGTGCTTGTGCTTAGGGTAAGGTTCGTCGCAACACTACCGGTCGGTCTCTCCGGCAAAATGGTCAAGCCTGGTAGTGGGAGATGCTCGACACGGAATCGAGCATCGAGCCGTCTCCAAAAGGAGTTGGACGCAGTTTCGGAAGGATGCCGAGCGGCAGTTCCACGCCTCGCCGTGGCCCTCCCTCTCGATTGACACCTCAGGATGTGAAAAGCCAGCCACCGAGGCTCATGAGAGAGCGTGGTTTTCGTGTTTCCACGGAGGCTGCTCTCCTCTGACGGCATAGGTGCTGATTTTCGGGCTACGGAGGACCGGAAGGGAGTTCCCATGCACCGGACGCGCCGCTACTTAGTTGGGATCGGCTGGACGGTAATGGCCGCCTGTCTCTGGGGTGTTCCGGCGTCCGCGGAGTTGATTCAACCTCCGGGCGGACGCGCTTATCCCGACCTTGCCGCCTCAATCACGGGCGAACAGAGCTACGTCTACGACCCCACCACGCAGACAGGTAATTTCCGGGTCACGAATACGCCTTACCTGCTCAGCACGGGTCCATCTGTGAGCGACGAAGCGATCGTGCAGCCTGACACCAACGGTTCGCGGACGCAGAATTTGAATCTGCGGGTGGATCAGAATGGCCGGCTGATCAATGACGCTTCGAACGCCTACACGCTCTATGGAACGGTGAGAATCGCAGGGCAGGAGTATCGTGGTCTTCTGCTGAGCGGAATCCCCACAGCTTTCGGTTCGCAGGGGGGCCCCTCCGCGGCGTTCAACCTAGACCTGAAAGTGACCGGCGGAGCTCTCGCGGGAACTTTCGGGCCTGACCTCTACATGGAGCTTCATCCCACCCTCGATGGTTCCTTTGACGGTGGGTTTTCCAAGAGTTTTTCCACGACAATCGACTCGAGCAATACGCTGGGCTACAACGCTCCCGTGGCTGCGGCCGTACCCGAGCCAACGACGTTGGTCGTGCTCTTGGCGTGTGGCGCCAGCCTCTTCTTGAGGCGCTACCGGCGCGGATATGCGGCAACGAGACGGTCGCCTCGCGGCCCGCATTTTTCGGTCTGAGCCGTAACCATTGCGTTCCGGAACGAATTCAACGATCAAAGCCGCCGCCGAGAGTGGAGTTAGGTCCACACTCGGCGGCGGCTTTTGTTCCGCCTGAGATCAGCGAGTCAAGACATCAATCAGCGTGGAAAGTCGCGGAGAGTTTGCCGAGAGCCTCATTCTCAATCTGGCGGACCCGCTCACGGGTCAGACCCAACGACTCGCCAATTTCCTTGAGAGTTTTCGGCGGAGCGTCGTTCAGTCCAAACCGCATTCGCAGAACCGTCGCCTCGCGCTTGTCCATCTCCCCAAGGCGATGCATAACGAGCTTGAGGTTGTCGGCCTCGAGCATCTCAACATCTGGGGAACGGGTCCGCTCGTCCATCAGCATTTCACCGAGGCTCCAACCGTTCTCAGGCTGGTCGGTTTGCGGCACAAGGTTGTAGACCTTGATGGCCTTCTTGACGATGGCGAGCTTCTTCTTGGGCAATTCGAGAGCGCGAGCAATCTCTTCGATGGTGGGGGTTCGCCCCAGGGAGTCTTGAAGGTCGGCGGACATCCGTCGCCATTTGAAGAGGAGCTCAACCATGTACGCGGGAATGCGAATCGGCTTCGCGGTGTTGACCAACGCTCGCTTGATCGATTGCTTGATCCAGTAGCTCGCGTAGGTGCTGAACCTCGTTCCCACGCCGGGGTCGAAACCTTCAACGGCGCGAAGGAGTCCGAGATTGCCTTCTTCAATCAGGTCTTGGAGCGAGAGGCCTTTTCCGACGTAGCCACGCGCAATGTTCACTACCAGTCGCAGATTGGCGCGGACCATGCGGTCTCGAGCGTTCTTGTCCCCCTCTGCGATGCGGTGCGCTAGCATCTTCTCTTCGTCGGCGGTCAGGAGAGCCACCTCGTTGATCTCCCGGAGATAGGTCTCCAGGGGACTCTGCACCGTGTCACGGCGGTGTCGGCGAATACGGGCCATGAAGATCCTCGTAGGGTCGGTCGAAACTGGGTCCGCAGTTGGTAGGGAATACGGTTCGAGGCAACCGAGGGCATCTCACATTCGTCTGACGGGCGAGACGGGCGTCTCACCCAGGTCGTTCTGGAGTCCTCGTTCCGCGCACCAAAACGGGTCCAGGCGTCTTCCCGGATGGTGAGGCCTCCCGCCGCTCACCCTGGGTCGCCTTCCCCTTCGCATCATCCGCAAGCCCACGATCTCGAGGCTGGATCTGCACAGACCCGCCGGTTCGGCCGAACCTCGGGTCCCCCTCGCTCTCCCATCCCCGCGTCCGCTCACGGTCTTACCTAGGGTATCGGAACACGATCCAGATAACTTAACGAGGTTTTGGAAGTTTAGGAGGTTTTGGGAAAATACGCAATTGAACGGTTGGGCCAATCACCGAAACCTTCGGGATTAGGCTGCGTCCGTGCTTCAAGAGTGACTGGGGGGGGAAAGGAATCGCTCAGATGATCTTTCTTTGACGAAAGATCTCTGGTTGCTGGAATGGAGAAGCGCAGGAGTCGTGCTGAAGAGTCGGAAAGAAAGGATTGAGACAGAGGTAGGGGCGGCGGCTGCTCTGGAAACGCGAAACGCCGCGCCGACATTCTCATGTCGGCGCGGCGTTCATCAGTTCTTCAGACTCGAAGCCCCGTTAAGAGCGAGTCGAGCCAGACCAGGTAGGGCTGGAACGATTACTCTTCGGTGGACGGCTCAGTCGTCGTTCCGCCCATGCTGAAGAGCGGACCACCGCCACCGAGTCCCCCCTTGAGTTCCTTCGACTCCTTGGCTTCGGGCTTGGGAGCTGGCGCCGGGGCAGGGGTCGGTGTGGTGCCAGAGGCGGAAGCAGCAGCGGCCGCCGCGGCTTCTCCCTCTTCCCCTTCTTCATCCCCCTTCGTCCAGTGGGCCTTCTTGCGCGAGAGTCCGATCTTGCGTTCGCCACGATCAACGCGGAGAACCTTGACCTCGATGTCGTCGCCAACCTTGACGACTTCTTCGGGGCTATCGACCTTGTGGTCGGCCAGCTCGGAGATGTGGAGAAGCCCTTCCAGGCCGGGCTCGAGTTCCACGAAGACGCCGAAGTTGGTGAGCTTGGTCACCTTGCCCTTAACGACATCACCCGGCTCGTACCGGTTGGGAATGTCGGTCTCCCACGGATCTTCGCGAAGCTGCTTGAGACCAAGCGCGATTCGCTTGCGATCCTGGTCGACGTTGAGGACCTGGCAACTGATCCGCTGCCCCTTCTCGAGAAGCTCGTTGGGGTGGCCGATCTTGCGGGTCCAGCTCATGTCCGAGATGTGCAGAAGGCCATCGATGCCTTCTTCGATCTCGATGAAGGCGCCATAGTTCGTCAGGTTGCGAACCGTGCCTTCGATCATGGTGCTGGGCGGATACTTGTTGGCGACCTGGTCCCACGGGTTGGTCTGGGTCTGCTTCATGCCCAAGGAGATTTCTTGCTTCTCCTTGTTGATGCCCAGGACCACCACTTCGATCTTGTCGCCGATCTGGACGAGCTCGCTGGGGTGGTTGATGCGCTTCGTCCAGCTCATTTCGGAGATGTGGACGAGCCCTTCGATGCCCTCTTCGAGCTTCACGAAGGCGCCATAGCTCATCACGTTGACCACTTCGCCCATGACCCGCGTACCGACCGGGTACTTGTCGGCGACGTTCTCCCACGGGCTGGCAGACTTCTGCTTGAGTCCGAGGGCGATCTTCTCGCGATCCTTGTCGACGTGAAGGACCATCACTTCGATCTGGTCGTCGATCTTCACCATGTCGCTGGGATGATTGATGCGGCCCCAGCTCATGTCGGTGATGTGCAACAGACCGTCGATGCCACCGAGGTCGACGAACGCGCCGAAGTCGGCGATGTTCTTGACCGTACCGATGCGAACTTGATCCTTCTCGATCTCGGCGAGAAGTTGCTTCTTCTGCTGCTCGCGCGTGATTTCGATGAGCTTGCGGCGGCTCACAACAATGTTGCGGCGGCCTTCATCGATCTTCAAAATCATGCACTCGATGTCTTGCTCGATGTAATCGGCGATATCCGACGGACGACGGATATCAACCTGACTGGCCGGCAAGAAGACGTTGACGCCGATATCAACGAGCAGACCACCCTTGATCTTACGGGTGACCTTACCCTTGACGACGTCCCCTTCATGGTACTTGGAGATCACCATCTCCCAAGCGCGCATACGATGCGCCTTCTTGCGGGAGAGGACGATCTCACCGGTCTCGTCTTCCATCCCCTCGAGGAGGACTTCGACGCTCTCACCCGGTTGCGGCGGGGGTTCGTCTTCCCACTCGTTGAGGGGGACGAGTCCTTCGGACTTATAGCCGACGTCGACAACCACCTGGTCACCGACGATCTCGATAACCTTACCCGAGACGATGCCGCCAACCTCGAAGCTCTGGCCAGCGCTCAGAAATTGCTCGAGACCGCCGGACTCATCATCACCGGCAACAACGGCGGTGAGTTCATCGTCGCTGACGTCGAATTCGCGGAGCAGGTTGCGATCTACCATGTTTGTCCGTTTCGATCCGATCCCTCACAGGTTGTGAGGGGGGTGGGCATGCCGCCGTGGAGGAACGACCTGGTCAGGATCCTTGATCCTCCGATCGACCCGACTCGATCTTGCGATCTCGTCGACTCGCTGGCTGCCCTGGCTCAGTGGGAAAAGAAGTAAGGAAAAAACCCACCTTTACACGCGAAAGGTGGGCTGACGCAAAGAGTTATTATAGAAGGAAATCGGGGGAAGACAACCGAGATCAACGAATTTGCCGGCAAAACGAGGGGCTTTCGCCAAGTTTTGACGGTTCTGTCGATTTTGACGAGGCTGATAAGGCACCCTCGGCAGCCATCCGATCTCTGAGGCGGGAGGAAGGCGGAAGCGAAGACAGGCACCAGGAATCAGGTGCGGATCCGGTCCCATCGAGCCACGGCAATCGTGCCGAAGCCGATCAGCGGAGCCCACGCGGCGAGTTCCGGTCGCAGTACGGAGTGCCCCCCGAGGTAACTCGAAAGAAACATGGCTCCATAAAAGATCGCCGAGGTCCCGAGCGACATCCCCAGGTTGATGAACATGTTCCGTCCGTAGCCGCCGAGAACGAGCGGGAGGCTCAGCATCATGAGACAGAGGCTCAACAGGGGGCGGATCAAACGTCCGTGGAGGAAGACCGCGATTTCGAGCCGTTCAGTGGAGTGATTGGAACGGTCGGAGAGCGTCCGGATCAGTTGCGGGGTCGTCGCGAACATGTACCAGTCACGTCCCCGCGCTACCGAATCGAAGGTCAGATTGCTCGTCAGAAAGTAAGAGCCTCCCCCGAGCGCTGACATTTCACCGAAGGGAGGGGGAAAGCCGGCAAGATCGGTGAGCGGGATCAGGGGACCGTCGGCCATGATGCTGGCGTCGATCGCCGGGCTCAGTTGCGCTCCGCGAAGAAGCCATCCTCCCTTGTGGGGAGCGTTGGGAGCCTCGGGTGGAATATAACGAGCTTGGCGGCAGGAGATCTCAACGATCGTGCCATACACTTCCACCGGCAACGTGACGTTGCAGGGGAAAAGGGTCTTGGAGCCGCGATCGGCTGAGAGTCCGTGAATCAGGATAGACCGGTCGTCGTGACGGCTCGAGACCTGGATTTTGCGCGTGCCGTCGTCATCGTGCGACTTGCGAAGCTCTTCGGCGTACGGCGGCATGATCAGTTCTTGATTGAGCATGGCAACCATGCTCACGATCACCGTGGAGATCCAGACCGGCCGAATCACGCGCTGCGTACTGATCCCGGCTGCGAGCATGGCCAGAAGTTCATTGTTGCGCTGCATCCAGGTGACGGTAAAGATGGCCGCCATCATTCCGATCACGCCGCAGAGCCGGTCGTAGAAAAGGCTCATGTGGACCAGGTAATACCAGCCCATTACCTTGAAGAGTTCGAGTCCGTCGGCGCGCTTATTGAACTCGTCAAGGTTCGAAAATGCGTCGATGACGATGTAGAGACCTACGAGCGCGACGAAGCAGATGACGTAGGCCTTGAAGAAGGCCCAGTAGCGTTGGCGATCGAGAATACCCATTCGCAGGTCCCTCTGCTCTTTATGACTCGCGCTATCGCACGTCCCACAACATGATTTTTAGTGACGGATCACCGAGGGCCAGACAAAGCCTGACAGAAGAGCGAGCAAGAAGTTCCCGAGCCAAAGAGCGACGGCCGGGTTCAAGATCCCCTCTTTACCCATGTTGGTCCCGAGCAATACCAAGGGGTAGTACAGGATAATGATCGGCACGAAGCAGGAGATAAATGCGCTAAGAAAGTCGCGCCGCGCGAAAAGGATCCCGACCGGCGCACCCAGTAGCACGAAGAAGAGGGGCCCGAACGACATCGCGACCCGCTGCTGCTTCTCCGTCTCGTACTGCTTATAGTTCATGTCCCAGGTGCCGTAATCCACGAACGAACGGTGCACCTGAGCCCAGTCGACCCTGTTGAGCCTTCCCATGCCCATCCAGAGAGACGCACCCATGGCCTGACGCTTGCGCTCCTTGGCCATCTTCTTGCGGAAATCGATTTGATCGAGGATTAATTCAGGAGTCGTTTTCTCTTGAATTCTTTTATCGGAAGTCAAACTGCGTTCCGCGGGAAGGTCCATATCGAAGTAGGAGTCGTTGATCAGGAACACATCGTTCCGCGGATCACTGACGTGAGACCCGTCGAGGTATACACGGGCGAGCTTCTTTTCCGTATCAAAGTGAATCGTGGCCCGTTTCGCTTGAATGATCGTGTCGAACTTGTTGGGGTCCTTCGAGTCCGAAGCACGATGCTTGAACGTCGCGTCGAGCATGACCTTTTCATTAACATCCTTGACCGTGATCAAGAACGGCCAGGAATTGTTATTGAATTCACGGTCCCGTTTCAAGAATCGATAGAAGAGCTCCTCCATGTTCTTGAACATGATGAGCTTTGCATAGTTATTAGCTTTGGGGATCGGCGCGTAGGAGAGGTACCACATCATCAGGCTGAGGATGATACCCAGCATCATCGACGGCCTGAGGACCGTCATGGCGCTCAGGCCGGCCGTTTTGACGGCGACGATCTCATTATCCGCCGCCAATCGTCCGTAGACGACCGTGACACTGAAAAGGAGAGAGACCGGAATCGTGTAGGGGAGGCTACCAGGAATCACGTAGGGAACGAGGTTCGCGATCTCTGCCGGCGAAAGCCCCATTTTCGACGCTTCGATCATCACCATGAAAAGGACGATGACGGTCGTGAGCGTAATTAGAGCCAGCGTGAAGGCGCGAAGAACCTCGCCCATCACATAGCGCTGTAGGATTCCAAACACGGCGATTCCCCCAGCATCCTAGCCAAAGTCGAACCGCTCCCACCGCCTGGCGGCCGAATCGTTCGGCCGCGTTTCTCATCAGGCCACGGGATCGAGACAATCCGCGAGCGCGACAGACAATCGACGGATCCCCTCCACCAGATCAGCTTCCTGCGGTACACCGAAACAAAGCCGCGCATGGTTCTTGGGAACAATTCCTGATGCAGGAGCAAACGCATGAGCACCAGGAACATAGATGACGCCTTCCGTGAGGCAGCGTCGAAACAGCGGACCATCGGGTCCCGAATCCATGTCGGGAGGTAAACTCAACCAAACGTAAAGACCACCGCGAGGAAGCGTCCAGCTCACCATGTCGCCGAACCCCTGGAAGTGGGTATCGAGCGCTCCAAGCAAGGCATCACGCTTCTTACGGTAAACCGAAACCAAAAGTTTCACTTGTGTTTCATAATGACCGTCAGCGATCAGCCGGTCCAAAAGCACCTGCGAAAAGTTGCCTGTGCCAAAGTCATGATTTCCTTTGAGACACAAAATCGGCTCGACCAGGGACGTGGGAAGAATCCCATAGCCAACCTTCAATCCCGGGCTGAACGTCTTGCTGAAGGTGCGCGCCAGAATGACCGTTTCGCCGGTCCGATCGAAGCTCCACACGCTTGGCGGCTGATCTCCGTCGTACGTCAGGCCTCGGTAGGCGGCGTCTTCGAGAATGAATAAAGGGTGGTGCTTTGACCACCGTTGGGCGAGTTCAACGAGTTCCCCGCGCCGGTCCGCTGCAAGGCTAACCCCTGACGGGTTGGAGTGTTCCGAGACCGTGTAGATCAGCTTGACCCGATCGAGACGTCCCTGGGCCTCGATTTCAGCAAGGGTTGATTCCAGGGCGTCGAGTCTCAGACCACCAGAGTCTGTGTCGATGCCGATAACGTCGACTCCGCGAGTCTCCAGGACTCCCAGGAAGACGAAGTAAGTCGGCGACTCGACCAAGACGATGTCGCCCGGATCCAAGAGGGCTTCCGCAATGAGATAGAGCAACTGCTGCGAGCCCGTCGTTACGACCGTGCGCGGCAGCAAGTGATGGAACGCCCCTTCGCTAACAGCTTCATCTCGTTCCAGGAGGGCGAGGAGCCTTTTTCTCAGGCTCAGGTCGCCGATCGTCGTTCCATATTGCAAAGCACGCAGACCTTCGGCATGGTCTCGTGCCAACCCCTCAACCCCGCGCGCCACTAAGTCGATCGGTAGACTCTGCTGATCGACGAAGCCGGCCGCAAGCGAGATCAACCCTGGGTTCGTCAGGGCCATTTGCATCAAGGTGCTGATGGCAGGGACACTGGTCCTCGCCGCCGTCGCGCTCGGAAAATTAAGGGACGTCATGACGAGATGGCCGACTCATAAGTCTGCGGATCGCGGAGGGTCTTGTGGTACTCTAGCGATCGACGCGGGGCTGTCAAGTTCGGTAAATGAGCATGCGGAACGCTCTTCGCTCCGACACGAGCGGGTGCTTCCGAGTTCGGAGCACCCTTGGAACTACCTGTCATGCTTGTGCCCGGCAGGCTGATGCCTTCAGCACAACGCTTGAGCAGATTTGCAGTTGGATCGAGTCGATAGTGCTCGGGGGCCAGGGCCGGGAGCACGCGGTTGTAGAGCAGCGTTACCGACGCCTTGGGACGATAGCCGCGATGACGTTCGATCTCCGTCAGAATCTCGTCGAGCGGACGCCCCTGAACGACAAATCGATAAATTCCCATCCAGGCAGGAGTCCGATCCATGCAGCCATGACAATGGACCAGGATCGGCCACGCATCAGGATCCTGGGCGATTTTCAGAGTCGAGTCGAGAAATGCGCTCGACTCATCATCTTCATTTTCACGAGCAGGATTCCCGATGTACCGGATTCCGTGATCCTTGGCAAATTTTAACTCGTCCGGCAAGCGTGGGCTGCGAAGGCGCGTGTTCTCAGGAAAGAGATTGATGATCGTTTTGAAGTGATGGCGGGCCTGCGCAACTTCCAAACCCTCTTTGGTTGGCATCGCGCTCATGTAGATTTTGCCCGACTCGACAGTCTTGAGACGGTTCAGGGGCCGATGATACCAGGTGATCCAAATCCCGCCGACAACGAGCGCGAACCAACCAGCCGCTCCCCCTGTGGCCAGAAGAGCTCGGCGCGAAAAGGCGGGACGCGGTGCGCCTGTCAGCATGCCCACCAGCGCGAGGTCGAAGGCCAGGATGCCCAGCGTGTAGCTCCACCGCGGCCAGTAGCCCAGCGGCTCAACCCCGGGTATCTCAAACTGTCGAAGAACGACGAGAACGATCGCGAACAATAGGAGTCCGAAGGCTCTTCGCTCGCGAAGCAAATTGAGCAGGGAGGAGAACCGTCCGCGATAGGCCGCGATAGAAGCCATGACAACCACGACGACAGCGCACATTCCCCCGATCAAGAGCAGCTTCAAGACCATGGGAGAGGCCGGTTCGAGGATTGCTCTGGGACCCCAACCGTGCCACCCGTCGAAGGTTGGGCCGGGGGTTGCCGCGTACCAGTAGGCTGCCAGGGCAAGGGCCAGCATCCCAGGCCAAAGGCCGAGGTTCTTTCTTTCGAGCACGCATCCGGCAATCGAAAGCATGACCGCGGCGGACGAGAAATAGATCGCCACGCGATCGATCGTGTCCCCGGGCTCCGCCAGGCGGTACGCGGGCGGCGGGCGCCGGCTCATGGTCGGCCGAGCCACCCTGGGGAATTCGGGATCGATGTCGTCCGGAAAATCCACAACGTGCCAGATCGCCGGTACCACCGCGAGGAATAGCACAAGCCAAGGCCACGCGCGAAAGCCAAAACGTAGGGGTGAGGTCGCATTGTTTGCGGGCATCGAGGTCCCTCTCTCGTATGGCCGATGACGAGCGCCTACTCCTCACGGACGTACTGAGGAGAGGACTCGCGACAATTCGTTCGCGGATCGGTGAAATTGCCGCTTTCGCACGAAAAGGAGCTTTTCCAGGATTTCCCGATCGCAAAAATCCCTTTCTTCAGCAAAAGGAGCTTAGGCAACTTGTTGCTGATCGGGCTCCGGCCAGAAGAAATACTCGTTACTGTTCGCTGGGTGAAGGCGAACTTGGTCTTCGAGCAGGCCGAGGAACGACTGGACCCAGTGCTCAGTCTGGTCCACATCCGCGCCATCATCCCCCACTTCCAGGGGAGCCAGGAATTCGAGGTGATAGGTTCCCTGGGGCTGCATATGGCAGAAGACCGGAACAACCGGAGCCCCCGTCATGGCGGCGAGCCGAACCCAAGTCGCTGAGAACTGGTAGCGGTGCCCCAGGAAGCGTGCCGACTGCGTGTTAGGGCCCGTCCAACGCACATCCCCCGCGACGTAGAGGATCATTCCTGCTTTCAGAGCCTTGGCAGCGCGCAAGATCGAGCCGGCGGACCCCGTCGGATCACCCTTCCGGGAGATGAAGAGGCGGTCCTGCGCCAGCGGCCCCTCATTCTGAAATTGGCGTTCCAGAAATTTGGAGACATGCCGGGGCCGCTCCATATAAAAGCGGAGGGGATACTCGTGGCGCGCCAGCCAGTGAGTGGGAAGAAGGTGAGCGCCGTAATGGCTCGTGAGCAGAATCACTCCTCGCTTGCGGGCGATCGCCGCATCGAGATTGGATCGCCCAGTGACGAGGAACATGGGCTCGACGCGTTCATTGGTAACGCCGTCAAGCAAGAGGTCTCTCGTTCGCCACCAGATCTGGTTGCCCGCCAGATCCTGGCTCACCGAGTCGATATCCCAGTTGCATCCGAGTACGACGCCCTTCCGCGCGACGGCATCTTGATAGCCCAATCGCAGATCTTTCATCAGGCGATATTCCGTACGTCCGATCCCGGCAATGAGCCGTGACGCGTAGGGGAGCGGCAGCAGACGCAGGGCCGGCAGAACCCTACGGAGCAAGTACTTTCGAATGTTCAGAAGCCGCCGATCCATTGAGGGACTCCCTTCCCCGGATGTGTCGCGAGTCGAACGAACGCGAACTTCAGGCGACGGCCTTCCCTTGCCGCGCCGTGATGTAGTTCACCAGATCAGAGACCTTAAGCAAGTTTGGCAGGTCGTCGTCTTCGATGACCACGTCAAACTGGTCCTGGAGCTTCAAGATCACATCAACAAGATCGAGGGAGTCGATGGCCAAATCATCGACCAATCGCGACTCGGACCCGATCATTACGTGCGCCGGAACCTTGCCCGCTCGGCGAACGGTTGAGATGACCTCCGTGACAAGTATCGGGTCGCTCATCCCTTCCATCTCCCAAAGATCAGTGCGTTGTTGGTGCCGCCAAATCCGAAGGATGCGCTCATCACCGTATTAAGCTGTGCCGGCCGAGCCTCTCCCGGCACATAGTCCAGATCGAGTTCGGGATCGCGAAGATAATTAATCGTCGGTGGAATCAATTGTTCTTGCAAAGAACGAATACAAACCGCGGCCTCAATGGCCGAAGCCGCCCCGAGGCTGTGCCCCAGAGCTCCCTTGATCGAACTCACGGGCATCTTGTGTGCGTGAGGTCCGAAGACCTCTTTAAGCACTTCGGTCTCAACCCGATCATTGACCAGAGTGCTTGTGCCGTGAGCGTTGTAGTAGTCAATATCCTGGGGGCGAACTTCAGTCCGTGCCAGAGCTGTCGTTAAGCAGTGAGTGATCTTTTCTTTGTTAGGCATGGACATGTGATAGCCATCGGTGTTCATCGCATGTCCAAGGTACTCAGCCTGAATGGGAAGGCCGAACCGCTTGGCCGCAGATTCGGTGGCGAGTACGACCATTCCGGCCCCTTCGGAGAGGACGAATCCGGCACGGTCGGCACTGAACGGGCGGCTGGCCTGTTCGGGTTGCTCCGCCGCGCGATCACCTCGCTTCTTGCCGAGGAGGGCCTTCATCGTGGCGAAGCCGTTAACGACCGGTGGCGTGAAGGTGCTTTCCGCTGCCCCGCACACGGCGAGGTCCGCTTCGCCTGCTTTCAGGAACATCGCCCCAAGAGCGATGGCGTGCCCCCCCGACGCACATGCATTGGCGGGAGCCACGCTGGGTCCATAAAGGCCGAGGTGCTGGGCAATCTGTCCGGCGCTTTGATTGATAATGAGACCAGGGATGACGAACGGACTGATCGCCAGGTTCTTCCGCTTGCTCATCTGGATCTGCTCGGCTTCGAGCAGGTCTTGTCCGCCGAGCGCCGATCCCACGACGATGGCGACGCGATGAGGGTCGCAGCCACTCCGGCCCTCGCCAGCGTCGCTCCAGGCCGCGCGGGCCGCGGACATTGCAAGGTGAATAGACCGCGCCTCCAGCTTTGACACCGACGGATCTTCTGAGGGGGTGCCGGGGCCGAAGTCAGGAACCACACCGGCGATATTCTGAAGAAAGGTTCCCTCGGCGAAATGGTCGTGCCGCTGTATGCCTGACTCTCCGGCGATCAGCCTGCGCCATGTGGCGTCGAGGTCTGAGCCGAGGCAAGTTACAGCCGAGTGTCCGACGACAACGATCCTCTGCGGCATCCCTGCCTCCCGCGGGTCCTTTGGTCGGTCATCTCACCAAACGGGGGGTGAACCCGGTGACAGCGCCAGCGAAGCTTGTCTTTACGAGAAAACGCGTTTCTCCGCCAGCCCGACCGATGGAACCACGATTCTTATGTGACCCGAAACCCCTGCAAGGTCGAGGAAGGATGGACACACCCGTCCAATTCCTGATAATCGGCGAGACGCTTCAGATTCTTAACGTTATCACAAGACAGCGGCGTTTCGACCCGCCTTTCCCGTGGGGGCGTTGATCGTACGCCTCGTGGACCAATCCGTTGAGGACCTTGGGTATGCGCATCGCGAAGTATCTGGCCGGCTCAGACTCGGTGCCCTGGGTGGGCGTGATCGAAGACGATCGCCTCTTTCCCGTGGGCCAGGGGGTGTCGCTCCTCACCGAGCTCCTTGAGGCGGAAGACCTTGAACAACGTCTTGCCAAGGCGAAGTCCGCGAGCGTTTCCTCCCTGTCTTTGCAGAACGTCCAGCTCCTCGCTCCCCTCGACGCTCATGAGGTCTGGGGCGCCGGGGTTACTTATGAGCGAAGCAAGGTTGCTCGGCAAGAGGAGTCGGAGCAGGGGGCCACGTTCTACGACCTCGTCTACCGAGCGCCTCGCCCCGAGCTCTTCTTCAAAGCCACACCCAATCGGGTATCGGGACCGGGGCAGCCCGTCCGAGTTCGTCGCGACAGCCAATGGTCCGTCCCCGAGCCTGAGCTGGCACTCGTGCTCTCATCATCGCTCCGGCTCGTCGGGTTTACCGTGGGCAATGACATGAGCGCGCGAGACATTGAAGGGGAGAACCCCCTCTATCTACCGCAGGCAAAGGTGCACGATGCCTGCGCAGCCTTGGGACCCGTCATTCGCGTGGCCTCCACTCTCCCATCACCGTCGTCGATCGAGATTCATATCGTCATTGAAAGAGGAGGGAAGGTGGAATTCGAAAGTAAGACTTCCACCGCGAAGATGGCGAGAACCTTCGAGGAGTTGATCGGCTGGCTCGGCCGAGACAACGCGTTCCCGAACGGCGTGATCTTGTTTACTGGCACGGGCATCGTCCCTCCCGACGAATTTGCCCTTCAAAACGGGGATCTCGTAAAAATCTCCATGGAGGGGATTGGAACGCTCGTCAACCCGGTCGTCCAGGATCGGGCGTAAGACGGTGGGACCACGCTGCAGGATCGCGGGCGGAACCTGAAAACGACGAACGCCGTTCTTCCTCGATTCGAGGAAGAACGGCGTAAGTCTATCACTGCAATATCGAGAGGCAGAACGCGCTCACTTGGGCGTTTCGGCCTTGGGCTCTTCGGCCTTCGGAGCATCAGCCTTGGGGGCCGGGGCTTCGACCTTGGGGGCTTCAACCTTGGGCTCTTCGGTCTTCGGAGCGTCAGCCTTGGGCTCTTCGGTCTTCGGGGCTTCGACCGGGGGAGCGGGGCTGGGCTCAGCGGGCTTGGTGGCCGGCGGGGTGGCGGGAGAAGCAGAGGGCTCCGTGGTGGGAGGAGTATCCGGGGTCGCTTCCTCCTGGGTGCAGCCACTGAGCAAGGCCAAGGAGAGGGTCAGGCCGGAGAAGGCGGAAAACATCTTGTGAGGGAAATTCACCGAATCACTCCTTAAGTTGCACCCGGTGGTCGGCTGTCGTCCAATGATCGGCAAGTCCTGCATTCGACCTCGTGGACTTGTGCGTGTAGGAGTACAACGCAGGCGACATATCCGGCCACTCACGAGTCACGGAAGCGGATTATAGCCACGCATTTTTTCGGCCGCAATCAAAAATCCAACCGATGAGTTTCGCTAAGTCTATGTGCCCGATCAGCGAGCGTCATCCGAGAAAATGCGGCCAGCCGTGAACCTTGGCGAACTTGTGACGATCAGGTTCCCTCTTTGCCTATGACCAAGGACGATCCTGAACGTCTGATTTGCGCCACTGTCAAACTTACGCAGTGATTGTAACTAATTCATCGCATTGACTCGCAAAAATGCTCTTGTGCCTCTTGGTGTGCGCAGGCGAAATCCCGCTCTCGGTCTTCTCTCCAACTCTCCCGCCTATCAGAACTTCCGGTCTCGGCCGAACCCCGGAAAACACTACCGAGAACTTCCCTTATCGTCGCAACCGATACAATCGGCACGGTCATTGCTTTCACTTGAGGCCAAATCCGCTCTTTACGCTCAAATTTTGAGTCGATCAAATCCTCATTTTTCGATTTCACTTCCTTGAAAATGGGTTGTGCATGGTCTTTCCGAACAGGAGGTTCACGATGACCGCCGTCAAGACGTTGGCAGCGAGCGTGCTCATGGCGTCCTTGCTGGGAACAGCCGCTCGCGCGGAGCCGATGCTCGATAATGGCGGCTCCATTTCTCCCTATTGGAATCTCTGGCTGTCTTTGAGTTCGGCGAGCGCCAATAGATCCTCATTTTTGAACTCGTTGGCGAGTAACAGTTCAGCGTCGTCGGCCCTCTCAAGCTATCAGCCTGCCTCCACCTCTTCGACCGGTTCGTCAACTACGTCAAGCTCATCCGGTGCGACGGCGGACGCCTACATCAACTTTGGAAATGGACCGTACCCCGAGTCTTCAGCGCTGACGACCGGCGGAGCCCAACCGTGGTACACGAGCCCCACGGTTGAAAAGTTTTACGGTGGGCAACAACCCAACGCCCAACAACAAGCCGCCTTTGAGAACACCGTGCTGCAAGACGTGCAAACGACCTTCAAGCTTAGCGGCGGCCTCAATCCCAACCTCACGATCGATCCGTCCGTCTCAGCCAATCATACATTGAGCGTCGTGTCGAACACGTCCAACGGAAGCAATCCGAACGCGATTGGTATTACCGACGTCGGGCGAAACGGCTTTAGCTTCATCGACAAGCTCACCGGAGCCCAGTCCTTGAACGACCTTGAATGGGCGGTTGCCCACAACGTGGCCCATGAACTGATGCACGCCTTTGGTGTTGCGGCTCACGACGACAAGACAGGGCAATACCTTGATTCCGCCACGGCCACCTGGTCTCTCCTTACGAATCCCAATACCACCTTTAGCCAGGCCGCAATCGACGACATCCGAAGTAGAAACTTCGACCCCTCCAACACTAACAGTGCCTCGCTGGGCGCTGAGCAAATCGACGGTGATCTGGAAATCGTCCCAAGTCCCGTCCCGGAACCCACCACACTGGTCATGTGGGGCATGCTCCTGAGCCTCTTCGTGGGCGTGCGCCACCGCCTGACTCATCAGGCCGTCTAACGAAAAGGCGACGAGGTCGCCGTCGGAACCCTTCCCGGAAGTCGCGAGAAATTGGGGAGCGGACGCTCAAGAGAATCACTCAATCCCTAATATCTTCGCGGTGATCATTACTTTGATCTTTTCCCCTGAGTTCGGAAGGAGCGCAACGAAGTCGGCGCGGCAGACCCCGAGTGCCTTCGAATTTTGGCATCTCCTCACCACCGTTCCGCAGAGTATGGTAGGTCAAAGGGAAAATCGTCGGATACTCTCGGTGGTCATGTATCATGATGAGTTCGGGGCTGCTCGGTTTGATCGCGGCGTCTTTCTTGCTGGTTCCTTGGCTGATCAAGCCATCTTTGGGTCCTCGCCCCGAGATTCACGGGATTTTGAGGCTCTTGTCCTGGGCAAACCGAGCCTACTGTGCGCTCTGGCATCATTTGCGTGTGGATGGAGTTGCGCCCCTTCCTGAGAATGGGCCGGCCATCCTGATCGCCAACCACACCTGTGGTATCGATCACATGCTCCTTCAGGCCGGATGCGAACGAGTTCTTGGCTTTCTCATCGCGCGCGAGTATTACGAGTTCTGGCCGATTCGGGGCCTCTGCCGAAAGCTGGGATGTATTTCTGTCCGGCGCGACGGCCACGACCTTGCGGCGACCCGCGCGGCGATGCGCGCCCTTGAGGAAGGGCGCGTTGTGCCCGTCTTTCCCGAAGGACGAATCCTACCCACATCGGGCGAAGAATTGGGTGAAGGAAAGCACGGCGCAGCCTTTCTAGCCCTCCAGTCTCGAGTTCCGGTCATCCCGGCATACATCCGAGGCACTCCTCGAACGAACAATATCTGGAAGGCAATGCGAACCCCCTCCGAGGCCCACGTCCTCTACGGCAAGCCGATCGACCTCTCCGATGTCCCCGTCGAAACTCGATACGATAAAGAAACCTTGGGTGCGGTCACGGAACGCATGATGGATGCGATTCGAGAGCTCCAGGCGCGATCTCTGGGTGAACGAAAGGGTGCGTCCGATGCTGTCACCCGAGCGGAGGACCGGGCGGCCGTCGCTTGATCCGCAGTCCATCATTCGCCGATATCCTGCCGCCTTGAGGCCACTGGGAGAGCTCGCGTCACTCGGCAACGCCGGGGGAAATAGCGGGGCGAGCCTTTGGCACTATCACTCCTCGCAGGGACCGCTGGTTCTACGCGCCTGGCCCCGCCCCGAGACCAGGGGCGAGGACATTCAGCGCATTCACCGATGGCTCGAAGCAACTCGCTTCCTCGGATTCGTTCCGATCCCCTTACGCGATGAGCGCGGGATATCGGTTGTCGAGGACAACGGAACGTTCTGGGAACTCGCCCCGTGGATGCCTGGAAAGCCGGACTTACGGCGCCCCGCTTCACGAGGCGTCCTTCATGCGGGCATGGCCGCGGTCGCGGCTTTTCATCAGGCTCTTTCCTCGTCGGGTGAGCTCGGCCCGAGTCCTAACCTGGGGATTCGGCTCAGCGAACTCGAGCACCAGATGAAGGGGGGCTATGTCGACCTCAGAAACGCGGTCGGTAGAGCCTGGGGGGATGCGAACGCGGAAATCGCGAGACGTTGGCTCGATAGGGCCCAGCTAGAAGCCCCGAGGCGCCTGGAGCGAATTCGCCACCTGGCGCACCGTGACTTTCGCTTGCAACCATGCCTACGCGACGCTCGCCCTGAGCACCTCCTGTTCGAGCACGAACGCGTGACCGGCCTCATCGACTTTGGGGCAATGGGAATCGATTCGGTTGCGAACGACCTGTCCCGTCTACTTTCCGAGTGGGCGGAGGGTGACCGACTGACTCGAGATGAGGCCTTCGCGGCGTATAGTGCGGTCAGGCCACTCGACAACGACGAAATGCTCCTCACTGATGCTTTGGAGGCGTCCGCCACCCTCCTGGCAGGCGCTCATTGGATCCGTTGGCATTACCTCGAGGGGCGCGTCTTCGAAAACGCCGAAGCCGTTTCCTTGGGCCTCGCCAAATGCTGGGAACGGCTCGATCGCCTCTGCCGCTCGCCGGCCTAGACTCGGCACGTCAGCCGAAAGGGGGAAGCTGGCTTGGGAAGTCTCAGGGGGAAGATTCCACCAGGAGGCGTTGCGCTTCGTCCTGATTGATGGAAACACGCTGGATCGCAAGAGCCCGTCCTGAGTCCGAGTCAATCTCGAGCAAGGCGCCGTTGAGCCGAGGGTCGCCTGTCGCCACTTCGAAATAATGAGGGACGTGAGTGAGGGTGGCAGCGAGTACGCGGTCATACCGGCGGCCCAGGATCGAATCGTGCGGACCCGACATGCCCACGTCCGTTTGATAGGCCGTTCCCTTGGGAAGGATCGTTTCGTCCGCCGTGGCGACGTGGGTATGAGTCCCCAACACGGCCGAGACCCGGCCATCAAGGTAGCGGCCGAGCAATTGCTTGTCGCTTGTGGCCTCGGCATGAAAGTCGACGAGGATCACCTTCGCCATTCGCGAGATCTTGTCGAGGATTCGGTCGGCCGCGCGGAACGGACAATCGACCGGCCTCATGAACGTGCGGCCCAGAAGTGTGAAGACCCCCACGGGCGTGCCGTCCTTGGCTTCAACCACGACCGATTCCTCACCGGGAGAGTCCGGTGGAAAGTTGGCTGGCCGAAGCAAGCGATCGGTCTGTTCGAAGAGTGCGAAGACTTCATCCTTACGGTACACGTGATCGCCAAGCGTGAAGACATCGACGCCCGCGTCCACGAGGTCTTCGTGGCAGGTGTTCGTAAACCCCGATCCTCCCGCAGCGTTCTCGGCGTTGCAAACGACCAGCCCTAAATTCCAGCGTCTGATGAGGCGAGGGAGAACCTGTCCGACAATCCTGCGCCCCGGAGAGCCAACGACATCACCGATGAACAGGATCTTAAAAGACATGAGTTGCAAACCTGGGAAATGGTCGCACGGATGAAGGCTCGCCCACGAGAGCGAAGTTCCCGGCGTCCAGGGGGGCTATCAAAACGACACAGACTAACGGAAAGACCGCGTTGATGCGAATGACAGGCCCCGCAGGTGTCGTGATTGTCGATCTTCCGAGGAGTCCGGGGTCTTAGCGCGCGAATTCAACGCTTCTCGTTTCGCGAAGCACGGTCACTTTAACTTCGCCCGGATAGGTTAGTTGTTCCTGAACAGCTCGGGCGATATCGCGGCAAAGCTTGGCCGAGGCGTGGTCGTCAAGCCGCTGGCTATCCACGATGACACGAATTTCTCGCCCGGCCTGGATCGCGAAGGCCTGTTCAACCCCTGGGAAACCGCATGCGAGCGACTCGAGTTCTTCGAGCCGGCGCACGTATTTCTCCAGGGTCTCTCGACGGGCTCCTGGTCGGCTGGCACTGATCGCGTCGGCCGCGGCAACGAGCACGGTGTAGGGGGTTTCGGGTCGGAGGTCATCATGATGGCCGAGCGCCGCGTGAACAACCTCCGGTCTCTCGCCATACCGCTTCGTCAGTTCAGCCCCGATGGCGGGATGTCCCCCTTCCATTTCATGATCGGCGGCCTTGCCGATGTCATGAAGTAGACCGCATCGCCGGCCGACGGCACCGTCGAGACCGATCTCCTCGGCCATCAAACCGGTGAGAAAGGCCACTTCGATGGAGTGCCGGAGCACATTTTGCGAATAACTGGTGCGGAATTTCAACCGGCCCAGGAAGTCGAGCAGCTTCTCGTGAAGGCCAGGAACATTCGCCTCCTGCGCCGCGGATAGACCCAGTTGGCGGATGTGCTGCTCCATCTCATCCTGGGTTTCCTTGACGATCTCCTCGATGCGGGTGGGGTGGATGCGACCATCGAGAATCAGCTTTTCAAGCGAGACCTTGGCAATCTCGCGCCGAATGTTGTCAAACCCGGTGACGATCACGATGCCGGGCGTGTCGTCGACGATGACGTCAACTCCCGTGGCCTTTTCGAAAGCGCGGATGTTGCGTCCTTCGCGGCCGATGATGCGCCCTTTCATGTCGTCAGTGGGGATATCGACGGTGCTTACCGTGGTTTCCGCCGTGTGCGCGGCGGCGTAGCGTTGAATGGCGGTGGCCAAAATCTCGCGCGATCGTTGCTGGCACGTCTCGCGAAGGATCTGCTCGTACTTGAGAACGATCCCCCCGACCTCATGCCGGAGATCTTCGTCGAGCCGACGAAGCAGCAAGGCACGGGCCTCTTCAGGGCCGAGCTGTGAGAGGCGGTGGAGAGCTTCGGTCTGCGCGATGAGGATCTGCTTGACCTCGGCATTACGGCGGTTGAGCTCTTCTTGCTGGTCGGCGCAGTAGCGCTGGACCGACTCGAAGTCTCGTTCCTTCTTCGTGATCAGCTCGAGCTTTTGGTCGAGCAGATCTCCTCGTTTTTCGAGCCGCCTTTCAAGCTCGCGGATATCCTTGCGAGCGAGCTCGGCCTCGGAATCGAGCGCCTCGCGCCGTTGGAGAGCCTCTTCTTTGGCGCGCAGGTCGGCCTCTTTCCGAATGTTCTCTCCCTCGCGGCGGGCGGAGTCCAGGATTTGCTCCGCCAAGCTCCGGGCGGACTGTGCCCTCATTCGGGAATAGAGGACAGCTCCTCCCAGTCCTCCAAAAATCCCGACGAGCAATCCGATAAGGCCCCCAATGGTTGCCCCGTACACGTCGGTGCCTCGTCTTTCCTCAATAGGGACGTCTTTCGACGCACCCCTGCAATCCCGAGATCAAACAGGCAAGGCGGGGAAAGCAAAGGGAGGCTTGCGAGGCGAGTGGCACCGACGCGGATAACGACGTAACCCAGGGTCCAGAAAGAGCCTACAGATCGGAAACCGAAAACCGCCGCGTGGCGGGCCGGTTCTTTCCCTTAGGCGTGCGAAGAGATTTCCGGATATGAAGGACGGGGAACACTTGGCCACGGATCAATCCTGCGAGCCAGGTCGGCAAGGAAAGGTATGAGTCGAACCCCAGAGCAAAGCTGCGCTGGGAGAGTTCCACCCGTAACCCACCTTGTGACCAGACTCGGATTGTTCTCGTAGAGTGACGTCTTCCCGTACCGTCCTATCCCCTCGAGCCGAACCTCGGTTAACTGCCAAGCTTGAAGGAACGCGCAGATTGAGCCTTGAAAGCCATTCCGTAGCGAAATGGCCGCCAGAATGATCGGCGGAGCTAGAAACGCAAAGATAAGCCCGATCATGGGACTCAATACAGTCTCTGTCCTTCGTCGCGGCCGAGGGGGGGAGATTTGTCGTCTTCAGCGGCGGCCCCGCGCAGCCAGCCCCAACAAAGCTGGGTCGGCCGACCTCTGAGCCACGCGAACGAAAGTTCAATGGAAACTCAACGTGCTCGAAATCTCGGGGGCCATATCCATCTGCATGGAATCGCCCATAAGCACGAGCATGCCCAAATCTCGGAACGAGAACATCCCGAGACGGCCTACTACTTTAACAGAACGGAAAAGGGGGTCAATCATCCCCCGCCGTGATTGGCGGCCCGACACAAAATCACGTGTGATAGATACTTGTGGCTTGTGGCAGCCCAGGGGGACGAAGCTGCCATTTCTCCCGGATTTCTCTCCATACACGGGCAAGCCTCTTACGATCGTCGACGATGGGCGAGACTTTGAACATAATTCAAGCGATCGCGGCTCAGCTTCACAGGCGCTACGAGAAGCCCTTGTCCATCGGGAAACAAGGGTTCTCACCTGAGGTTTCGCCTCGTGGTAAAACGTGTGAACGGCCGTTACTCAGAAGTTTGTGGACCTGAGAAATAAGAGCGATCCCGAGCTTCCCAGTCGGTATATCCCAGGAGTTCATAGAGCTCGTCTCGCTTTTGCATGCGGTCGAGCGACTCGCGCTGAGTCCCCGTGGCCTGGAGGGTGCGCAACACCTCTTCGGCCGCCCGCATCGCCGCGCGGAATGCCGTCAGTGGAAAAAGGGCCGCCTGATAGCCGAGCGCCCCGAGTTCCTGAACGGAGAGCAAGGGACCCCGGCCGAATTCCGTCATATTGGCAATCTTGGGGGCGTCGATGATCTCGCCGAATTGGGCGAACTCGTGGACCGATTCGAGTGCTTCGGGAAAAATCATGTCGGCCCCTGCGGCCAGGTAGGCCTGCGCTCGCGCAACGGCCGCGTCAAATCCCTCGACGCTTCGCGCATCGGTTCGAGCCACGATCACAAAGTCGGAATCACGCCGAATGGTGACCGCGGCACGAATCTTGGCCACCATCGCCTCGGTATCGATCAGCGATTTCCCAGACAAGTGTCCGCATCGCTTGGGGAGGATCTGGTCTTCAAGGTGGATGCCTGCCGCTCCGGCCTCTTCAAAGAGGCGAACCGTTCGTTCGACGTTCACCGTCTCACCAAAACCGGTGTCCGCGTCACAGAGTAGCGGCAACGATGTGGCGCGAGCGAGGATCGCGGCCTGCTCGACGAATTCCGTCAAGCTTAAGAGACCGATGTCCGGAACTCCCGCCCAACCCGCGGAGAGTGCTCCGCCGGAGAGGTAGACCGCCCGAAAACCAAGCTTTTCAGCTAGCTTGGCTGTCAACGCGTTGAAGGTTCCTGGAATCATCAACGGTTCTGACGCCCATGCCTCGCGTAGGCGGGCTCCGGGTGAAGACATCGGAATTCCTCGAAAGTCCGGCCAAGGGGATCCTGGTGAAACGAGTCTGGAGGATCGTATCCCATTCATGATTTTACCGGAAGCGATCTCGATGCTGCGGAAGGGGTTGGCGTTGACGGAAACATCCGAGACGGATAACGTTCGCGAGCGATTCCCATGGATGGGGAATAGAACGACAGGGAGGTTGTTCTCGTGCGAATCGGTATCGACATGTTGGCCGTTCAGTCTCCGCACCACGGCCACCGAGGAATTGGACGTTACAGCGGGCACCTTGTCTCGTCCTTGTTCGCAAGGAACGACGACCATGAATATGTGCTGTACGCGCACCAAGACCTTTCGACCGACCGCATTCCCACCTGTGACCGAGCCATTGTGCGCTGGATCCGCACGGAACCCGCCTACGGTCTGCACACAGTTTCACAGTCGCTTGATCACCTGATCAGACATAATCCCGACTCGCTTGACGCCTTTCTTGTGCTCAGCCCTTTCGAGCACTGGAGCAACTACACTCCGCCCGCCAAGGTTGCGGGCAGCTCGTTGCGCCTCGCGGCCGTCATCTATGATATGATTCCCTTCTTGTTTCAGAACGAGATGGCGCCCAGCCCGACCCTGACCCGGTTTTACCGCGTTCTCGAGGATCTGCGTGGCTACGATTCACTCCTCGCCATTTCGGAGGCGACGCGAAAAGACTGCCAGAGCCTGCTCGGTCTTCCGGACCACCAGATCGTGAACGTAAGCGCGGCGACCGATCACGACTTCTTCCGTCCCGACACACGCAACCCCATTCCCGACCGCTCGCAAGCGATTCTCGAGAGCCTCTCCATACGGAAGCCGTATGTCTTGAATGTCGGTGGGATGGATGAGCGCAAGAACAGCATCGGTCTCATCGACGTCTATTCGCGCTTGCCAAAGTCCTTGCAAAGAGACCATCAACTCGTTTTGGCATTCGCGCTCGCGGAAGAGGAAGTCGACATCCTCTATCGATATGCCGAAGAGCGAGGCGTGAAGGATTCTTTGATCGTCACGAGAGAAGTCTCAGACGAAGCACTGCTGGTGTTGTACCAGCAGTGTCGCGCGTTCGTCTTTCCTTCGACTTACGAAGGCTTTGGCCTGCCGATCCTCGAGGCCCTCAATTGCGGTGCTCCGGTTGTCGCGGGAAATAATTCGTCTCAGATCGAAGTGGTCGGTGACGCCGGGCTCCTTGCCAATGTGAGTGATCCCAACGACGTGGCTGAGAAACTGGCGCAGATCCTTACTGACCCCGTTCTCAGTCAAACGTTCCGCGAGAAGGCACTGGTTCAGGCACGAAAGTTCTGCTGGGAACATACGGGGGAAGTTGCCATCCAAGCGCTGGCCAAGGCTCCCTCAACGCCGGAACCGCGCCGATCCCGCCATCGCGCCGACCGTGGGCATCACGCCAAACCGCGAATTGCTTTCTTCTCTCCTCTGCCGCCGAGAAAGTCCGGAGTCTCTGATTACTCGCAGCTCTTGCTGACGGAGTTGCAGAGAACCTATCGAATCGATCTCTACCACGACTCGGGATATGTCCCGGAGCCGGCACTCGCGAGCGATGACTTTCGCGCACGAGACTGCCGATTATTTCATCGGTTTGCTCCCCAGGAAGACTATCACGCAGTCGTCTATCAAATGGGCAACTCACGTTATCACAGCTACATGTACGAGACGCTTGTACGTGTGCCTGGCGTGGTGACGTTGCATGACTTTTGCCTTGCGGGCTTTCACCTGCACTATGGCCACAGTCGAGAAGGAGCACGAGAATATCTTCGGAACCAACTCCTGGAATGGTACCCCGAAGACACCCCGAGAATTGAGGCGGCGATCGAGTCATGGCCGCAGGACTGGGGGCAGGTGGCGCGAGGGTGTGCCGAGGCCGGCTGGTACATGAACCGAAGGCTTATCGACGCGTCATCCTATGTGATCGTGCATTCCCCCTGGTGTGTCGAGCAGGTTCGCAAAGGGCAGAGCCAATACACTGACAAGATGGTGATGATCCCGCACGGAATCCAACCCCGTGAGCGCTCGAAAACCCAGCGGGCCGCCATCCGCGATCGCTTCAATATTCCTCTCGACGCCTTGATGTTCGCGAGCTTTGGCTTCATCCATCCAGAAAAGATGAGTCCCGAGGCCCTCGACGCCTTCAAGGTCGTTGCTGACGAGAACCCTCACGCGATCTTTGTGTTCGTCGGAGAGGATGCCGACTGCGGAACGGTGCGTCGTCATGCGGCCGACCTGGGGTTGGGGGATCGCGCTCGCTTCCTGGGGCGTACAACCATTGAAGACTTCGCGGATCTCGCTTCGGTCACCGATGTCGGCGTGAATCTGCGTCGACCTCCCACGAACGGCGAGACATCGGGCGCTCTTCTCTATCTTCTTTCATCTGGTGTCGCGACCATCGTCACGGACGTGGGGACATTTTCGGACTACCCCAATGAGGCTGTCCGAAAGCTGAAGTGGGAGAGCGAAGGGCAGGAGGGGCTGAACCGCCTGTTCCTCGAGCTTTCTCGCAACCCTGAGACACGAGATCGGCTGGGAAATGCCGCGTGGGACTATGTCGCGAAGTATCACGAATGGTCTCGCGTTGCCGAACAGTACGTTGAAGTCATCGAGCGTTGCCATCAGTCGCATACCGCGTCTCGTGAGGAGGCAAGAAGGAAGCCCTTAAGCCTCGCTCACCTTCGAGACCCTTTACGACCGACCATTTGAATAGCCTTCGGCTCCAAGGTCGGTCCGTTTTTTGTCATGAAGACTCGATATAGGTGATTCATGAAAGATCTCCTTAAGGCGGTCCTCAGGAGTACCTGGCGTTGGACCGCGCCCGTGAGACGCCCCTTTGCCCGCAAGATTCATGCTCACCTCACGCGTTGCGTCGAGGCGGCGCACCGCCCTCAACCCATCGTGGTCGTACCCGATGAGGCCATCGTTCTGATGGATCAAGTTGTACGCGAGCTCGTCCGGCTCCAGCGGCAGGTGGATACGCTCCAGCAAACCGTCGACGCTCTAGCAGACGAGCAAGACCACCCGATGATCTCCCGCGAGCTCGATCGCAGGAAAGAACACCTGAAGGCGGGTTGATTACCCCGATGTTCTCGGCCGCCTCACATCTCACATTATCGCCGAACCGTCCCGCTTCTCGAGATCGCGAGACGGGACTGCGCGATGTCTTCAACCGGGGAAGTCTCCGCGAGATCGCGATATCTCGGTAGCTCAATCCAGCGAGGAAGCGATTCGGGATGCTCCACGGATCGCTTAACCACTTCAGCCACATCCTGGCTGAACGTGTGGCCTCCCACTCGGTCGAGGTGGACGGTGTCCGCGAAGACTGACGAACCGTAACCCGCGCGGCGGGCATCGACCACCGTGACCATGTCCGACTGCGATTGAATCCAGTGGGCTTGCTGCGTGTAGTAGGCATCGAGCCCAATGCGATCTCGGTCTCGCTGCGCGTTGGGACCGATCGGCGGTAGAAGCCAAATCACGCGAGCGCCGTGTTCCGTCGCAAGGTCCACAAAGCGCTGCGCGTAGATCAGCGCGATTTTGTTTCGGCTGTAGATTTGATCATTATAATTGGCGATAGCCTCTCCCTTTGAGGGGGCATCACCTACGCCGGCGGGTACTTCCTTGCGTGGTGCGACGTGGGTCCCTTGATTCACCGCCCAATTGCGATGCAGCGCCCGGATGTCTTCCGTGGAAAGACTATTGGCCCCCTTGAGCGCAGCCTGGACGCTCGTGCGAATCTCGTTGCGCGAGCGATACGATGCCAGAGCTCGCGACAGGGTCACTTCGGCGAATAGGCCAGGGTCTCTCGTCTTCCAGGCGAGGTCGATGGTATCCGCGGTCGACAAGATCTGCGGCCACCAGCGGATGTTGCTCTGAACGCCTTCCAAACGCTCCTCGCCAAGTTCTCGGGCAACCGGACCGTCCTGGCAATCGACGAGTACGATCCGCGGGTGGGCTCCATGGGCATAGGCCCGTTTCAAAAGGAAGTAGCTCGAGGACATTTGCCCGCCGAAGACCGCCAGATTGAGGGTGGACTGGCCGGTGACCTGCTCGACGACGCGGGACTGGAGACCGTATTTGACGAGGCTGGTTCCCATGCCGAGAATCTGCGCTCGCTTCGCGTCCCGGTCCGCTTTGACCGCCGCGTATCGCCAGTTCGCCGATTCCGGTCGAGAGAAGTCATCCGCGCGGCGCTTGATCCCCGCTTCAAGGGATAGGATCAAGGCAAGTGCGCCGAGAAGCCCCCAGGGAAGTGGTGACCTCCGCAGTGAAGAAGCCGGCGTAGTCATCCGCTCATCCCTCGCCGTCAGAATTGGAAGTAGATGAACTGACCGCCGCCAAATTCTCCACCGAGAACAAATGCGTAGAAGCAAGCGGTGTAAAAGAGGCTACGAACGTACCAAGGCGTTCGCGCCATGACATCCAAATCCTTGGAGAAGTATTGTGCGACTTGATAGAGGAGCAAGGGAAGAATCACGACCGCCACGGGGAGCATATAAGACGACGCGGGGATCGCCGGGCGATAGACGATGGCTCGGAGCATTCCGACGAGCTGGGCGATCGAATTCGCTCGGAAGATCAGCCATCCCAGGCACACCATGTGGAAGGTCGCAATGATGCGCACCGCTTTCCAGCAGGCACGATCGATCAGATCTCTTGGATGAACGCGATCAAGCAACGGTCGACACAGCCTGTGTGCAACCAAGAGTATCCCTTGGTAGAAACCCCAGAGCACGAAGGTCCATGCCGCACCGTGCCAAAGGCCGCCGATGATCATCGTCAGCATCAGGTTGCGGTAGAGCTTGAGCTTGCTGCCACGGCTTCCGCCCAAAGGAATGTACAGATAGTCGCGCAGCCAACTGGAAAGGCTGATGTGCCATCGGCTCCAGAAGTCCTGCGGGCTGGTGGCGAAGTAAGGAAGATTGAAGTTGAGCGCCAGTTCAATTCCAAGGCATTTTGCGATACCCCGGGCGGCGTCGGTGTATCCAGAGAAGTCGCAATAGATTTGGAAGGCAAACGCGTAAATGGCAATAAGAGCCAGGCCGCCGTCGATGGTTTCCCACTTGCCGAACAGGTCGTTCACGATGAGAGCGAGATTATCCGCCACCACCACCTTCTTGGTGAGTCCCCAGAAGATCAGGTAAATCCCCTGGTAGAACTGCTGGAGGTCGAACTTTCGGGGGCGTTCGATCTGGGGCAAGAGAGTGGTCGGGCGCATGATGGGCCCGGCGACCAGGTGGGGAAAGAATGACACGAATGCCGCGAACTGCACAATGTTTCGCGTCGGCTTGATGTCCCGGCGATAGACGTCGATGACATAGCTCATCGACTGGAACGTATAGAACGAGATTCCAATCGGAAGCACGACATTGAGCTGCGACAGCGGAACATTCACGCCCGCCTTCAAGAGCGCGACGTGAAGGCTCTCGGCGAAGAAGTTGTAATATTTGAAATAGCCCAGCATACCTAAATTCAAGGCCATACTCAGCGCGACGAAGAGCCTTCGTTTGCGAGGGGCTTCAATGCGATCCACCGCCAGGCCACACGCATAATCCATGACCGTCGACAAAATCAGCAGCGAGAGAAAACGGGGATCCCAGCAGGCATAAAAATAATAGCTGGCGGCAAGTAGCAGATAGTTTTGCGGACGGTGAGGTAATACCCAATAGAGAGGCAGTAAGATGGCGAAGAAGTACGCGAAATGGAATGTGTTGAAAAGCATCGTCCGCCCTCATCCTTGAGGAACCCATGGACTGGGGTGTTCGCATCCACTCAGAACGAGCAACGCGCGCGACACTACTTCGCGCATGTCATGACTGTTGTTCGGTCTGCGACAGCATCGGCCTTGATGGAAGCCACGCCGTTAAGTATCGCTTTTCGCAGATTCGCACAAGAGGAAGCTCCGTGGAGATCCTTCCGTGCTTCCGTTGGGCTTCCCAGTGGCGGCCTCGGGGAGACGCCATTTCAATGGTATTGTGTGCCTTCGCTCGGATGGCGGGGGGGGGGAAGGAAGATCGATCAAGCGGATCGTGAGCAGTAAATGTTGCCGAAGTCTTCTCGAGTTGCGGGGTACTTTTCCAGGAGCTCCGCAGTGGAAATCGGTTCCGTCGTCTCTTCTTCTTCGTCGATGCGGAAGAGCTTGAAACCAAGGTTCTCAAGGTCGGAGAGGTAATCCGTGGCAGAGATTCCGCTCCGCTCCAGCCCCGCAGGCCAGAACTCGGTAATCATCGACGTCTCGGGATGGCGGCTCAGAAGCCGACGCATTCCGCGCACGGCTCGCCCCTCGGCCCCCTGGATGTCCATCTTGATGAAGTTGATTTCTCCCTGGAACTCCGAGAAATGCTCGTCCAGGGACACGGCCTCGATCTCGACGACTTCGCGGTTGTCCTGGGAATCGTAGATTCGGTGATCCCCCTTGTTGTCCGGGCACAAATAGAGGGATAGCGGGCCCGACTGATCGGAAACGGCCTTCTTCACATACACGACGTTCTGATAGCCGTTTGCGCGAACGTTTTTCTTGAGCAGCTCGAAATTCGCGGGATCCGGTTCAAAGGCATAGACCCGGCCGGTTTCACCGACCAGGCGAGCCAGGATCAGCGTGTAGTAGCCGATGTTGGCGCCGATATCGAGAACCACATCTCCAGGCCGAATTTGCGACGCGATGATCGCTGTCTCGTAGGGTTCGAAGTAGCCGTCTCGGAGCAGGAATGGGGAGACGATTGAGTCGCTTGGATCAAGGAACATCTCATGTCCGAAGACCCTGCTGCGCGACCGCATCAAGTGATCAATTTGATGGGCCTTGTCGAGCACCTCGACAACGCGATCGTGTCCGCCTTGCGCTGTGATGCCGATGTCGTTGAGTCGACGTTCAACGCTCGCGGCGTTGTTGCTCACATCACGAGCAAACGCATCGAGACGTGAGCCTTGTTCCGCCCAGCGCAGATGATCGAGGCGAAAGCCTTCGGCGGTGCGTTCGTCGATCCCACTGATGGCATTGTGCAGACCTCGAATCTCACGGATCAGTTGATCCAACTGCCCGGAGAGTACCTGCCAACGTTCGGCATTCGCGTCTTCGAGGAGCTGCGATCGACGCTCCAGGTCTTCGATTTTCTGGCGCAGACCCCGGCCACTTACTAGCCAGAGGCCTCCGCTGATGGCGTTCCTCAAGCGGTTCAGACCGAGCATCGCGACAGATCTCCTCGGGATCGGCATCTGCTCATCGGGCCACCCCGGGCCCGGGAGCCGCTCCTCTTCGAGCAACGGCGGCCGTCGTAGCGAGGTGTTCCAGCAAGATTCGCCGCACCTCGAGAATCGCTTCGGGATCCTTCTGAACCCCATGGTCCGACCGAACAAGGAGTTCGGAGGCAACCCCTTCAAGGTGAGCGCTCGAGTAGGGAACAACGCCGTCTGTGGTCTGATCGACTCCGCCCGGACGCAACGACCCGATAATCGAATGGAAAGCCACATCGGTGGCGGGGCGCATGGTCAACAAGGCCTTCAGGATAGACGGTGTGTTGACCACAACGGGCTCGAGTGTTTCGATACTTGTCGGCAACCGCCGGAACCCGCGCCGATTAAACGCATCGGGATTATCCTTGGTGAGTCGCGACAGCAGATCGCTCACATGGTCTGGCTCAGCGATGAGACCGGAGCTGATGCGGCCCACGACTCGGCGGCTCAAGTCCGACCCTCTGTGAGGGGTTGCGAGAAAGACGACGCGCTTCACGAAAGGCAACGGCTTGAAAAAGAAGTAACGCTGAAGCTCGTCGAGAACCTCTCGCGGACCGACGATTTCGTTGAACCGCCGATCAGTATTGAGCTGCCAAAGCTTATCTTCGCTATCGACCACCATCGAGTGGCTCAAGAGGCCCCCCATGCTGTGGCCAAAGAGAACCATCTGCCCGAAGGCGGGATCCGCGCCATTCGGGTCATAGAGGCGCTCGGCGTAACGGAGCGAGTCTCGAAGGCCGGCGGCCGCAATCGGCAGGGGAATGCCGGTCGGGTACATATAGAGCAAGAACTGAAAATTCTCTTGAATCTTGGGATCTCGAAGCAGTTCATTCAGCATGGGGATCCATGCTAACGGGCTCGAGATCAGACCGTGGACCATCACCACGGGGATCTTGCCCCGCTCGTACGGCCGCAAGAGCATCAGATTCGCGCGTCCCAAGGCATCGCCAGGACGGAGCAGCCCCGTCCATCGATAGCGGTTCAAGTCGGTTCTCGACCACATGTAGGCGAGGGGCGTGGTCAGATCGGCTTCAACGGGGATCTGAAGCGGAGGCCCCAGGTCGCGGGTCCGGACCGGATCGATGAGTTCGAGTGCGCATTCACGAGGTTCTTCGACGCCCTGCTTCACATCGCGCAGGCGAGAGGTGGGGCGAAGGAAGGCCGTGAGCGGAAACGCCATTTCTGGGGGGTAGAAGCTTCGCCCGTCGCGCGGGTCTTCATCGGCCAACCGGACTCCGACCAGCGGCACTCCGAGACCGAACTGGTAAGGGTGCGTGGGAAGGCCCAGTACCTCGAAATCCGAGGCGACCACGATCTTGTCGACGTCGTTCGCGGTCCAGGGCGTGTTACGGAGCACCACGCGGAAGACCTGCTCGCCGCCGTGGACTTTCAGTCGAATGATCCCGTCGGGGACAATCGAACCGTTGGGCTTGGACTGCGCGCCACGGATCAGGCGTTCGAGCCCGGCGTTGTAGAGCTCCATCGCCGTCCGATACTGAGGATCGGAGCCGCGTTGCGGGTTCGCCAAGGCCAGGTCGGGATCCGTCAGGAAGTCGTGCGCGTAGGCGACCGTGTCGAGGTAGCGGTCGATTGCTCCCGGCCGTCGCCAACGGTCGAGCTTCCGAGCCTCCACCCACGACAATTCGGCGAGCGCGTAAACGAGCTCTCCCTCAAGGCGTTGCCGTGCGAGTTGTTCGAGGCTGGAAAGGGCACCATCGACGTCGCGGCGATAGCGCCGTTCGAGGTCATACCGTTTCAACGTCTCAACGGTACGTTCGCTCGGGCGGTCGATATGGGTGACCGTGCGGTTGTAAGCGGAGTGCGACCGATCTCCACGGCTTGGCTGGACGCTGATATCCGCCCAGCCAAGGATCGATGCGGCGACAATCGTCAGGGGGGCAATCATCATGGGCGGGCCACTCCATTGACCCAGACTAGGATCTTGATTCGTCTCCCGCTGCGCGCTCGAGCGCACGAATCATACGATGGTCTCGCCCACGGTCAATACCGGCCTTGAGCCGGTACGTCGCGCGGCGGGCCAAGCTACGTCGAGTCTCCCTGGGATCTCGTGGAAACGAGATCCTGGCATCCCGCGACAGTCAGCGATCCTATTAGCTTGTGCGCATCCGTGGAAACGGCCTTCGGCTTGTTTTCCACGGCGCTTACGGGCAAGTTCCCGCGGCGGCAAGGTACTGGTCGATGACCTCGTCGATGGGGCCGTCCCCAGCCACCTGACCCTTGCACATCCAGATGCCTCGCGTGCACATCTGGCGTAGCGCCGCGAGATCGTGAGAGACAATGATGACCACGTTGGATCGATCGAGCAGCCCGAGGATGCGTGCCTTGGCCTTCTCGAGGAAGGCGGCGTCCCCCGCTCCCAGAGATTCATCAATCAAGAGGATATCGGGATCGATCTCCGTGGCGATTGCAAAAGCCAACCGCATGTACATACCGCTCGAGTAATACTTGAGCGGGAGATCAGCGAACTCACGGAGCCCCGTAAAGTTGTAGATGCCGTCGACCTTGGCCTGCATCTCGCGCTTGCCGAAGCCGAGCATCGCTCCGTTCAGGAGGATGTTGTCCGTGCCCGAAAGTTCTTGGTTGAAGCCGGCTCCCATTTCAATCAAGGGAGCAACAGAACCCTTGATCGAAAGAACGCCGGAAGTCGGGGGATAGATCTTGGCCAGCAGGCGCAGCAAGGTACTCTTGCCAGCTCCGTTCGAGCCAACGATTCCGATCCGTTCCCCCTTCTTGATCCGAAGATTCACCCCCCGGATCGCCCAGAATTCGGACGCCGGCATGGGGTTCTCTCGGCGCAGCAACAGGTCGAGCATCGCACGCTTGACCGAATACTGCTTGTCGTAGTAACTGACGAACCGGAGTGAGACGTTGTTGAGCTCAACTAGGGCGTCGGATGTCGTCGCAATCCGTTCGTCTCGCCGAAGGCGCTTAGAGTCGGAAGACGAACTTGTCTTCTTGAGACTTAAATGCGACATAACCGACTCCCAAGCTCACCGACGCGATGCCGGTAGCGACCAAGAAGAGTAACTGACTCGGCCACTGCCCTTCATAAAGGATCTCCTGGAACAGCCTAATGAAGGGAAAGGCCGGGTTTAGCCAGAACCAACGCTGAGATTGGATGGAAACTTCTTTGATGTCATAAATGATCGGCGTCGCGAAGTACCAGGCCTGGAGCACAACCGACACCAGGTGGCCGCAATCGCGGAAGAACGTATTAGCCGTCGCCACGATCAGCCCCAATCCCAGGGAGAACGCAGCGAAGAGCGCGATCACGACGGGAAGGAGCAGCAGTTGAACGGTAACCTTGGCGCCAATTGGCTTAAGTAACAAGAAGAGCGCGACCAGCGATAATACGAAAGTCGTCAGGTTGATCAGGACACGAGTCAGCGGAAAGATCAGCTTTGGTAGATAGATTTTGCGGATGAGCCCTTCGTTGTGAATGATGGAGAAGGCGCCATCATTCAAGCATCCGCTCATAAAATTCCAGGGGACCATCCCTGCGAAGAGATAGACGATGTAGTTCTCTCGGCTCCGGTTGAAGAGCATGGAGAACACGATTGTTAGGGTGGTCATCATCAGGATGGGGTTCAAAAGGGTCCAGAAGAACCCAAGAACCGAGCGCTGATAGCGAACCCGCAGATCCTGCACGACCATGTTCTGGATTACCGGCCAGAATTGAATGAGCTCCCGTCGATCTTGGGAGATCTTGGCCAGCCAGACACTCGGCCCCCTCGGCTCGCGAGGCGGAGGAAAGAACTCCGTGTGCGGGACAGAGGAAGGTGAAGTCGTGCGAACGTCCATGTCTATACTTGATCCGAAGAATGCCGCAGGTCTGGCCCGGCCGGCATCTTGCCACGCGCGAACCTGCCTGCATCGGTGGGGCATCTTACGGTGGTCTCCCCAAACGAGGAAGTCCAACCGGCCTGTGATTGATCCATGGATCGCAGACGAAATCCCCAGGTGTCGCAGATATCGCAGATTACAAAAGCTGCCTGCTCTTACAGGGACAGGAGCAGGCCGGTGAACTCTGAGTAAACACGTGTTGATGATCGGTCATCAGGGGAGCAAACTTGGATCTTTTGGCGAAGGGGGGTGGAATCGCCTGCGGGGGAGAATCAATCGTCGTCGGGGCGGCGTTTCAAAGACCGGACGCCAACACGGCTCGCCATGCGGACCTTCTGCTCGGTCGACAGGCGATTGATGTAGGTGGACTTGAGTGCATTGAGCCAGCGGATTTCTCGCCCGTCGTAGCTCACGACGACACGCGTGAGAACCGGACCGGCAATGGAAAAGGCCCTGGCAATACCGGCGCAGACGTCAGGATTTACGCAAATTTCGTTGTAGCCTAGCCCTACGCCGCGAGCAAACGATCCATAGTCGATGCGCGCGATTTCCGTGGCGGTCGTCCGACGGTAGACCGGTTCCTGAAGCATCTGCATGTAGTGATAGGCGCCGTCGTCGAACACGAAGAATTTGACGGGCAGGCCAGCACGGGCGGCCGTGCTGAGTTCAATGGCCGACATGAGGAAGCAGCCGTCTCCGGTGATCGCGACGACCTGCCGATCCGGCCGAACCTTCTGCGCACCGATGGCCGCGGGAATCGCCCATCCCATGCTCTGGTTATTGGCAGGGGTCAGGTAACGCCTTGGCCCTTGAACGTCGATGGATTCCGATGCCCAGTGCGTCGAAGCGGTGACATCGACAAAGAAGAGTTCTTCGGGACCAAGCGCCTGGCGAAGTTGGACCATGAAGAACATGGGGTCGACAGCTTCGGTGATCCTGGGGGTCCAATTCTCACGTCGATCGAGTTCTCGAACAGCCTGAATCTTTCGCACGAGCGCATCTGACGGCGGTCGCTGAACGGCCGGAGCGTCAGCGAGAAGTCTGCTGAAGAAGACCCCGGAGTCGGCACAGAGCTTCACGCAGGCTGGTATGTGCCGGCCAAGATTGTTCGGGTTGGCGTCGACGTGAAGGACGTTGTGTTTGGGGATCGCATAGTTCGCCGTGGACACTTCGCTGTACCGGACGCCGACCGCGAGGACGAGGTCCACGTCTTTGAAGACTTTTTCGGCGGCCCGAGTTCCTTGTTTTCCATAACCCCATCCCACGGCCAACGGATGAGAGTCGGGGATACATCCCTTGCCGCTGACGGACGTCGCGACGGGAGCCTGGAGCATTTCCGCGACGGCGACAAGCGCCGGACTTGCGTCCACGCAGCCGAGGCCCGCGTAAATCCCGACCCGGCACGAGCGATTCGCTAGTCGCGCGAGCACTTGTTGGTAGGCCGCCTCGTCGAACGGGAGCGGGTAGGGGGGAGGCACGGGTTGATCGTAGTCCCAGGCTTCGCTGAAGAGAGGGAAGGGGATCAATACCGCGACGGGGCCCGGTTCACCGGAGACAGCCAACCGATAGGCTTGGTGGATAGCACCAGGAATCTCCGCCTGGTGTTTGACCTCGATGAGGGTCTTGACGATCGGCTGCAGGATGGCCGCGTTCGGGAGAGAGTGGACCTGGCCGATCGGGGCACGGGGGCGCCGGTCTACGTCGGTCACAATGCCGACGATCGGGATGCTATCAAGAAGGGCCTCGCCGATCCCCGTCATCGCATTGGTCAAGCCGGGGCCGGGTACAACGCTGAAAACGCCGACTTGACCGGTGACGCGCGCTGAGGCGTCAGCCATGACGCTTGCGGACGATTCATTCGCGACGAGGAGGTAGGGAACCCTGCGTGCCTTGAGGGCGTCCCAAAACTCATTATTCTGAGCGCCCGGCACACCGAAGACGCAGGGAACGCCTTCGCAGCAGAGGGCTGCGGCCGCGGCTTGGGCTCCGGTCATCCGTCCTTGAACGCCGGGACGCCGCACGTAATGTCCGAGTTCAACGTGCCCCGCCTGCGCCGGCTGGTTATGGGAGAGCACGGTGGCCGCGGCGCCGAGCCCGCCCAGGATGCCGAGCGTCTCGCGCCGGTTCAATTTTGGGTTCATGAAGTTGCCCTTCCTTGGCCGTACAGAACGGATCGACGTCCAGTTCCGATCCGGAACTCCATCCCGGCGGCAGCGTCGCGAGAACGATATTCGTGATCCTCATCGGCTATGATTCCGGCTCGCCTTGGGGCGTAGCGACGCAATGGGCGCGCTTCTATCTCCTCGATCCCGACTAATACTCAGAACCCGCGTAGTCTCCCAAACATCCACACGAAACCTTCTCATTGACATATCACGCTGATTGCCGGGGTTGGCGATCCAGCAGACTGCGCAGGCGAGCGATGAACTCGGCGTTCAAAAGAGCGGGATCTCGCCGGAGGAAGCGGATACATTCCAACATCACGGGACCGTCATACTCGATTTGATTCAAAGACTTTCCCCAGGCATCCCAATCAATGGTTCCCAAGCCTGGCGGATGATGAGTGTCCTGGCGTCCGTCGTTATCGTGAACGTGCGTGGTCTTCAGCAGGGAGCCCGCAGCCAGCGTTTCCGAGTCCGCTCGAGCTGTGATGTTGGCATGTCCCGTGTCGAGAGCGAGGGCGACCTGCTCCTGGCCAAGTCCAGCCACGAGAGCATGGAGATCAGCCATTCGGCTTCCGGGGCTAACGCCGGGGGGCATATTCTCGACGCAGATGGTGACGTCGGTCCCGCCCGCGTGATCCGCAAGCTCGATCAATGCCTCTGCAAGGACCGCGCTCCGACGGACCTTGTCTTCGGATGAAGAAAGCCCCCCGGGGTGGACAACCAGGCACTTCCCTCCCGCTGCGCTCAGCCAGTCGATACATCGCTTCAGGTCGTCTCGAGATTCACGCTGAGTCGCCGGGTCAGGATGCGCCAACTCAACGCGATTCGCCTGAATTGTTTGTCCTGCCCAACAGCCGTGGGCGCTATGGATTCTCAATCCAGCATCGGCAACCTGTTTTCGCACTTGGGCGGGATCCGGAAAGGTCCGCCAATCGGGAAAGATCTCCACGACGTCCGCTCCGAGCGCGCGTGCAACGCGAAGATCCTCATCGAGGTCGATCTCACGGAATCCATAAGCCACCATCGTTCCAAGGCTACGTGGCAAAACAGACTCTATCCTCATGGAGGAACGTCCTTTGTGTAAGCTTAGGGATCTGAGCTCTTGTCGGCGCGGGGATGGGAAGTCATGATAATCTGGTTCTGGCGCTGGTCTTGGGTTACTCTCCGTGGTTTCGTTTTCAACCGCGGCGGGTTTTTTTGTCGACTCGGATCTTCCTCCCTGCGCCGAGAGTACCAGTAGACGTACTCGCCCACCCTCGGAAAGGAATTGCTGGAATGCCGCCTGTGGCCCTGGTCGATCCCGCGACGATTGACACCTCCCGAATTTTGGTCGATCGGGAAGGGATTCGTCAGGGCAACCCCCAACGATTTGAGATGGAGCAGCTCACGGCGATCGTCTCGATGGATACCGCGCAGCATCTCATCATAGGGTACAAGGACATCGAACCCGACGAATTCTGGGTTCGAGGTCACATGCCAGACTATCCTTTGATGCCGGGGGTGATCATTTGCGAAGCCGCCGCGCAGTTGTCAAGCTACTACTGCCACTCGATCAAGCTCGTGGAGAGTGGCTTCATCGGCTTCGGCGGCCTTGAGGATGTTCGATTCCGAGGTCAGGTGAAGCCAGGCGACCGCTTGATTCTCGTCTCGAAGGCCGTACGGGTACACCGGCGCCAGACGGTTTTCGAAACACAAGGGTTCGTGGAAACGAACATGGTTTATCACGGAAAGATCATCGGTGTACCGCTCTCCAGCCGTGCGGAGTGACCCGGTCTCGATCGCCTGCGGTAATGAAAGCGTTTCGTTCTTTCGATGACTAGTGCACGCCGAGGTTGGTAATGACTCGGGATTCCGAGAGCAGCCAGGGATCCGTCGAAGATTCCCCGTCGCCAGATTCCGTTCCCCAAGCCGAACAGCCAAGTCATCCCGACCTCGCCCCGTTTTGGGTCGATCCGGCGCAATGCGGTCCCCCCATCTCCTGGAAGGAGATCTTCGGGAACGACCATCCGGTCGAGCTCGAAATCGGGTCGGGCAAGGGGCTTTTTCTGACTAACGCCGGAACGGCGAACCCGTCGCACAATTACTTCGGGATCGAGCTCGCGAAGAAGTACGCCCGCAAGGCCGCTGAACGCATCGCCAAACGGAAGCTCTTGAACGTACGGATGCTCGCCGCTGACGCCCGCCTCTTCATGGCGCGTCATGTGCCCGACGCGAGTCTCCGGGCCGTGCACGTTTACTTTCCCGATCCGTGGTGGAAGAAACGGCACAAGAAGCGCAGGGTTTTCGCGGAACCATTGGTGAAGGACATCGAGCGCGCACTCGAGCCTGGAGGGGATCTCTGGGTTGTTACGGACGTCGAAGAATATTTCGGAGTCATCTGCGAGCTCATGGCTTCACGGCCTCTCTTCGAAGACCTGGAGACCGCCGAACCCAGATCGCCGGAACACGACCAAGACTATCTCACCAACTTCGAGCGCAAATACCGGATCGAGGGGCGGCCGATCTACCGGAAGCACTATCGGCGAAGCTAACGCGAGATCATCGATGAGTGAAATGCCTTCGGCCAAACCATGGAACCTAAGGGACCGGGCCGGGCATTTCTTCAATCGGCTGGCCACCCGCCTGGCAACCCCCGGTGCGGGGCGCGTCGCCATTTGCAGCCCACTGGTTGGCGTGGTGGCCGGCCTGGCGGCAGTCGTCTTCCTGACGCTCCTCAACCTGTTGATGGGATACGCCCTCGGAGACATTCTCCACTTCCATCTGCCGCCCACCGGTGAAGGAACACCGCAGGAGATCACCTATCCCCATCCCTGGTGGCTTACGATCCTGGTTCCCACGGTCGGCGGCTTAATCTCGGGCATGATCGTTTTCTCGCTCGCTCCCGAGGCTGAAGGGCACGGGACAGACGCGTTGATTCGCTCGTTTCACCGCGGTGCGGGCATGATCCGAGGCAGAATTCCCTTGATCAAAGGGATCACCTCAATCCTCACGATTGGCACTGGCGGCTCCGCGGGGCAGGAAGGGCCGATCGCGCAGATCGGCGCAGGCTTCGGCTCGGTCCTGGCCCGTTTCTTCCACCTCTCGCCTTCGGAGCGGCGGTTGTTGACATTGGCTGGCGCAGCGGGAGGGGTCGGGGCGATTTTCCGGGCCCCGCTCGGAGGAGCCCTATTTGGTGTGGAAGTGCTCTACGCGACGACGGCCATGGAGGCGAATGCCCTCTTGCCTTGCCTGGCGAGTTCGATCGTCACGTATTCAACCTTTGCTCTGTTCATTACGCCCAAGCCGATCTTCCTGGTTCCGAACTTCACCTTCAAAGGATTGCTCGACCTGCCAGGCTTCATGGTGTTGGCCTTCGCCTGCGCCGCCGTGGGCTGGCTCTATGTCCGAGTCTTCTACGGTCTTCGCGACCGCTTCTTCCACCACATCCCGATCCCCCGAGGTGTGAAGCCGGCGCTAGGCGGCCTGATGCTCGGCGTGATGGCTCTCGTCTTTCCCGAACTCATGACGGGGGGCTACGGGTGGGTCCAATGGGGGGCCATCGGCCTTCCCCCCGAGCTCAACCCGGCGGGAGGGACCACATTCACTCCACCGCAGATGGGAATCGCGACCCTGCTGGCGCTGGCCTTGCTCAAGACGGTCGCGACAGGGCTGACGATTAGCTCGGGAGGGAGCGGCGGTGTTTTCGGCCCTTCCGTGTTCATCGGCGGGATGCTTGGCGGGGCGGTTGGCCAGTTCCTCAAATTGGTCTTCCCGGGAGTCTCAATTGATCCGGCGGCCTTTGCTTTGGTCGGCATGGGAGGCATCTTCGCCGGTGTCGCCAAGACTCCGCTCACGTCCATTGTGATGGTCTGCGAGATGACAGGCTCCTACAGCCTGCTCGTTCCTCTGATGCTTGTTTGCGGACTCAACATCGGACTTTCGCGACGATGGACCTTGTATGAAGAGCAAGTGCCCAGCCCCATTGAGAGTCCCGCGCATCAGGGGGATTTCGTCGTCGACGTCCTGGAGCGGCTCCTGGTCTCTCAGGTACCGATCCGGAGCGAGAACCTTGAGCTCGTCCCGGAGTCGACCCCCTTCAATGAAGTAATTCGCAAGGTTGCACGTTCTTCCGAGATGCTTTTTCCCGTCGTCGACGACGAGAAACGGCTCAAAGGGATCTTCAGCCTGCGGGACGTCAGGTTGGCCCTTCTCGGCTCCGACCTGGGACTCCTGGTCATCGCCTCAGACCTGGCGACGATCCCGGCCGTCACGGTGACTCCCAATGACGACCTCCATACGGCTCTTCGGAGGCTCACGGAGTTGAACGTTGATCAGATCCCGGTCGTCGCCTCCGACGATCCTTCCCGTCTCATCGGCCTTCTCGACCGCCGTGAGGTCGTGGACGCCTATTCTCATTCCATCGACGGCTTGCGCCAGAAGAACGAGGTCAGCCATCCAGCGGCCGCCACTTCCGAGACCAAATCCACTTCGTAGTGGCCTGGGAATTCAAGGCGCGGCACATGAAAGCGTTTTGGGTGGCGCTGATGAGAACCATCAGCGCCACCCAAACGATATTCCTGGAGCGTGCTTGGCGTTTCACCTGGTCTTTGCGACCAGGTCCGAAACGGCGGCCGGCATGCGTCAGCCGGAGCTTGCCAGCTCGTACGCGCGAACACCGCCAGAGCCATTTGCATGGCCAGACTCGTCTGCGTCGATCTGATAGAGCCGTTGGCCGGCCGCGCTGGGATAGTTGCCAGTGATGCAGGCCTGGCAGAGATGCTCAGACGCGAGAGACACCGCCCGGGCGATCGACTTGACGGGCAAATACCTCAGGCTGTCGGCCCCAAGCTCTTTGGCCATCTTGGCCTGGGCTTCGACCGACACGCCGCCATCTGGCTGGTCCGCGAACTTGGTCGCGAAGAGCTCAGCGCGGCGCGACATGTCAATTCCGTAGAAGCAAGGGGCAATGATCGGCGGGCAGGCCACGCGAAGGTGGATTTCACGAGCGCCGCCGCGGTCTCTGATCTCATGAACCAGCGCCCGCATCGTTGTCGAGCGGACGATGCTGTCTTCCACCAGAAGGACTCGCTTGCCAGCGAGAACCTCGGGCAGGGGGGTGTACTTCAGCCGCGCCTTGGCGGCGCGGTCCGCATTTCCTTCGATGAAGGTACGCCCGACATAGCGATTTCGCATCAAGCCTTCGACCGAGCGAACCCCCAGCGAAAACGCCATGGCGTCAGCGGCGGCCTTCGCGGTGTCGGGGACCGGCACCACGATCGTGTCGGCGTCGAGCGGAACGTCTTCGAGGCTGGCCAGCTCTTCGCCCAGCGAGGCACGGCTCAAGTAGACCGAGCGGTCATCCAGTGTGCTGGCGACGTTGGCGAAATAGATCCACTCGAAGAAGCAGTGCGACCGGCGGGGCGAAGCGGCAAAGCGCTCCGTTCTGATCCCGTCCTGGTTGGCCACAACAAGCGTTCCGGGATCAAGCGACTGGACGTTGGTAAACCCGAGGTTCGAGAGGGGAACGCTCTCGCTCGCCGCGGCGAATAGAGGCCCGTTCTCAGCAATGCAAAGCGGACGGAAACCAAGCGGGTCTCGAGCGACGACAAGGTCCCCAGCCGCCGTGACCAAGACGATGTTATAGGCACCGTCGAGCCGATCGGAGAGCCGATTGAAAACCCCGCGCCAGTCGGTGGAAGTTCCACTCTCCCCCTGGAGCTCGTGGCTCAGGAGGTGCATCAAGATTTCGGTATCGGTTTCTCGCTTCAGGTGATAGTCACCTTGTTCGAGAAGTTCTCGCTTGAGCGCTTGATAATTGGTGATTTGGCCGTTGAAGGCGAAAGCGAACCACTTCGCCTTACGTCCGTGTTCGCGCTCAAAGGGCTGCGCGTAGCTACGATCGCTCGCTCCGCAGGTGGCGTAGCGAACATGACCGATGGCCGCAGGGCCGTCCTGCCCCCGCATGATGGACTCGAACTTCGCACGATGGTTGAGCCGAAACGCTTCAGCAACCGTTCCCAGTTCCTTATGCGTCTTCAGCAGCGCTTTGCGGCCAGGGTGAAAACTGCTCATCCCGGCGGCAAGTTGCCCTCGGTTCTGCATGTCCAGCAGCATCCGCGGGATCAACCGCGCCACGCTGTTGACGTCACCAGAGATCGGTGCCAGCGCGGAAACAGGCTGCCCTGCGGCGTGGAAAACGGCTGCCACGCCGCACTCGTGGATCAATTCGCCCATGAGCGTGGAATTACCCCGTTGGCTTGTCCCCGCCCAATGCCCGGGGGGAGGACACAACTCTTGAGGGAGAAGGAAGAACGACCCACCGCGACAACCGTTGGGTTGCTCTAGGGCCGTTGGTGTGCTGGCATTATAATGACCTCCACTTCTACCGACAACCTTCATAACTATCGTCCCGCGTCGAACGCGGCTTTGCGCGAGATGATGAGGTCTCGCCTTAACGTGATGTAACTTCCCATCATAACAGAGGATAAGTGCGGGTAAAAACGATCCGCGTCGGCCGCACGCCTGGGAAGAACTCGTTTACACAAGTCCACAGAAGCCGAGAGACAAGGAATCATGCTCGCCCGCGATTTGGTTCGCGATGATGTGGTACTGTCCGCCAAAACGTGGGTAGTGAAGGTCGGAACGAGCGCGCTCACGGGTCCCGACGGCACCCTCGACCCGGCCAGGATCGGCCATCTCACCGAGCAAATCAGCGCCGTGATGGCAACGGGTCGGCGCGTAGCCTTGGTAAGTTCGGGAGCCGTCGGCGCGGGGATGGGGCAGCTCGGCCTCGGGCGACGCCCCGACAATCTGCCACAACTTCAGGCCGCGGCCGCCATCGGCCAGTCCTACCTCATGCGAGCCTATGACGAGGGCCTCAGGCGGCATGGCCGGCATGCCGCGCAACTCCTGCTGACGCACGAAGACTTTGACAGCCGCGCTCGCTACCTGAACATGCGGAACACGCTCACTGCCCTCTTCGAGTGGGACGCCGTTCCGATCATCAACGAGAATGACACCATCAGCGTCGCCGAGATCAAATTCGGTGACAACGACCGCCTCGCCGCCATGGTGACAAACCTTCTTCAAGCCCCTCTCTTGGTCGTGCTCAGCGTGGTGGACGGACTCTACCACACAGATCCGGGCACGGGGGCTCTATCAGGCGACTCCATCCCCCTCGTCACCAACCTCGACGAAGAAGTCTTCGGACTCGCCGGGACCAGCCGAAGCGCCCTGGGCACGGGGGGCATGCGCAGCAAGTTGCAGGCAGTGCGACTGGTGACGCAAGCCGGGGGCTCCGTCATCATTGCCTCCGGCACGAAACCTGCGCCCTTGACGCGCATCCTTTCCGGCGAGTCTGTCGGAACGCTTTTCCTCGCCCGAGGTCAAACCCAGGCCGCTCGCAAACGATGGATCGGACTTACGGCTCGCCCCAAAGGACACTTTGTGGTCGACCTTGGAGCCCGCAAAGCCCTGACTTCGGCCCCAACGAGTCTTTTGGCCATCGGCATCGTGGAGGTCGTCGGCGACTTTGAAAAAGGGGACGTGGTGGGCATCCGTGACGTGGAAGGTGTGGAGTTCGCACGCGGACTCACCAATTACGCCACGAGCGAGGCCAAACTCATTCGTGGGTTGCGCAAGGAGCAGGCGCGCGAAACCCTGGGATCATCCCAGTACGACGAAGTCGTCCATCGAGACAACCTTGTCCTCATCGAATGAAAAGAAGGGGCGGGTGAAAACCCGTCCTCCGAGGATCAGGGCAGGGGGACGTCGTCGAACTCGAAGCGAACTTCCGTCAACGCTTTCGACATCGAATAGTAGCGAATCTCGGCGGGGGTCCCGTGCTCATGCGGAATGAGCGTGAGGGTCATGCGCGACCCCTCGGCGTCGTTTGAGTGATACCAAGGGATAGCTCGTCCCTGGTTGTCCACGACCTCGATCTGCTGTTGGTGCGTCTGGGGACGATGGCCGGCCAAATCTTCCACTCCGTTCTCCGCCGCCCCGTTGCCCGCCTCGCTAGCGCGCAGAGAGAGCTCGATGCTCGTTTGTCGCGAGTTCGGGTTCACTCTCATATCCTGCACGGTCAGCGACACCTCTTCATTGCGGAAGAGCTTTCCCGTGGAGTTGGGCAAGGGAATGACCAGGGGATCGGGCTTTCGGCTGGCGACGAGCACCGGCAAGACAGCTCGCAACTTCTTGATCGACTTGCCGGGCTGTTCGGGGCGCTTCAACGGAATCTGAAGATGAAGAGTCGAGGCGGCCGTTAAACCAAAGTAGCCGGAATAGCGTTGAACCACCGGTCCGTTGGCCCCCATCTGCAAGAGCGATTGTCCTCGGTCGTCGTTGGCTTCAAGGCTGTCTCTTATACACATCTAGATGTGTATAAGAGACAGCGGCAAGACAGCTCGCAACTTCTTGATCGACTTGCCGGGCTGTTCGGGGCGCTTCAACGGAATCTGAAGATGAAGAGTCGAGGCGGCCGTTAAACCAAAGTAGCCGGAATAGCGTTGAACCACCGGTCCGTTGGCCCCCATCTGCAAGAGCGATTGTCCTCGGTCGTCGTTGGCTTCAAGGAGCTTGATCGGTCCGCTCTGACTGACTGAGAGCCGAGGCTCGGCGGCCACCTGGATCTGAGCGAAGAACTGTTCGGTCAACACCGGCTGAACGGGGCGATTTCCATCCGGAACCGGAACTGGAAATCGGCCTGCGACGCCACGGTTGACGAACACTCCCGAGCCTGCCCCGTTAGCGAACGAGATGTCTCGCTCGTAATGCAGGCTCATCAAGTTCACACGGAAGGGCCCTGAGTCCGCCATCGGACCCGAGGGGCGATTTCCCCCGGCAAACAAGGGGAAAACCGGCTCTCGCGAGTTTCCGTTCCCATGGAGTCCTGCGAAATTGTACTGGAGTTGGGCCGCATCACAGAGCCGATCCAGGGCCTTCCAAAAGGGAAGAGGAAGCGACTCGCGGACGGTCACTCGCTTGTCCTGCAAGCCCGCTGCCTGCTCCGGGTATAGCGCAAGGCGAACCCCCGCCTGGGAGCTGAATTGCTTCACCACTTCGGACAAAGGGCGATCGGCGAAATCGAGCTGGATCATCGCGGGATGCGTCAGAAGGGTTCCTTCGATCTTCGCGATGATGGACGTGGCCCGGGTGCGAACTTCAGGATCCGTGGAAGAGCGCGCCGTGCGAAGGGCCGCGAGAGCCTGTCCCCCCATCCGTTCAAGGGAGGCCGCGGCGGCTTGCCGTTCCGCGAAACGGCTGGCGCCCAGTTGAGTCACGAGTTGAGCGACTTCGGGAGAGGTTGCGGGGGCGGCAAGCTGGCCGATGAGAACCATCACCGCGAGGTTTGCACCAATCATGACGATCTCCCCAGGATTGGCCCGTCAAGAAACGGTCTCGGGACGACGGCCGCCATTCCCTAGCGCGTTGAAAGTCCCCTATCGACGTTCGACCATCATATCCCATTTCCGCCTTGATTCCACTATCTTGCGCGATGATCCGCGATGAATTACGGGGTCATGATCTCAGCACTTCCGCAGTCGTTCAGGCATCAACATCGACTTTGTCGATAGATCCTTCCACACCGGCAGACTCTCACGATCTCGGAAAGGCTGTCTTCGGAGAAATCCCCGAATTCTCTTCAAGCAATTCGCTTCTGGAAAGTCGAACTCTATGTGGTAAAATGCGGAGTGAATCTTTGTGTGCTTTCAAAGTGCTTCCTGCATGTTGTCACGGATGCTTGGTTGCACTAAAGGAGGATCCCGTGGGCAAGGCTCGTCCGCAGATGTTCCGCCCCGCCATGATGATCGTCACGTTGGGCTGGATCTTTGTCGGGGCAAGCGTGCGCGTCGCGGCCCAGGATCATACTCCGGATCCCTACAAGCCCTACAACGCCCAGTACGACGCTTTTTCGTTTCCGACTTATCCCAATCCCGAGGGCTACATGCCCAACCAGGGAATTTTGCAGGGGCGGTCAGCGCAACGCGGGGCGAATCAGTTCCAGAATTATTTGAATGAAGTGGACGGCATCGGGGGACGCGGTTCAGGCCTCGGTGTTCCCTACTACCGTTCCAATCGCCGCTATTATTCGGAGTACGATCGCGAAAATCTTCCTATCGCTACTGCCGATGACCGGTTTTTTGCCGAACAGGAATTACGGCACAAAAAATATCTTGAATACTTACGAGAGCGCGACCCCAAGAAGCGTGCACGTCTTTATCGCGAGTACACTGACGCGAGCAAGAAGTCGTCGCGAGAGCTGCTTTCTCCTCGGCGATACATGAGCCGAAAGGCTACGACCGAAGACGTACTCGATGACGAAGATCTCGACTATACCCCCAAGTCGGTGAAGACGAAGAAGCCGACCACATCGTCCACATCGCCGACGCGACCACTCCGGTCAAGCACTCCGGCTCGCACCAATCCGCCGACGCGAGCAACGACTCCCAAGCCGAGCAATTCGACCAAGACGGCAAAACCGCCATTGACAGACCGCACGGCAAAGCCTCGAACGACGGGGCCCGTAAGGCCTTCTCCTTCGAGCATTGTCACGCCGGGGCCCTGAAACTTCGGTCTTCCGGCCGTCCATTTTCGCCAACTGTAAGACTCGATCCGTTGGCGAAGGATCGGCGGGGAAAAGGGCGCACTCTGGACGCTAGTCCGTTGACGGCTCGTCATTAGGGCTTACAATACGCCCGTTGATTTCGCCGTGGGTGAACTCCTGAAACTCTTCGGTTCCCCCTTGCGAAGACAAAGCTGGCGCGTATGATCTGAGGCACCCCCGCGAAGATCTCCCGGCCTCCCGTGCTGGGATTTTTTTGGTTCTACTTTGTGAAACACTTCACAAAGAAGGCCGCACCACGAGTGATTTGACGATCGATGGATACAGAATTCACGCCGATCTTCTTGTTTATCATCGTGGCCGTCTTTACCGCCATTAGCATGGTTGTTCTGAGCGCTCTGCTCGGACCCAAGAAGAAAACGGCCGTCAAGCAGATGCCCTACGAGTCGGGCATGGATCCGATCGGTGACGCTCGTCAACGATTCGACGTCCGCTACTACCTGGTCGCGATCGTCTTCTTGTTGTTCGACGTGGAATTGCTTTTCTTGTATCCCTGGGCGGTCGCCCAGTGGAGTTCCAATCCGCAAGCCGTGGTATCGGCTGCCCAGCCTGAGGCCGCGGCGGCAAGTGCGGTCGCCCCACCCTTGGCGGTCGCGGGAATTCCTGGCGATTTCCGCTTCCTGGTGTTTATCGAGATCATCGTCTTCATCTTGATCTTGGCCGCGGCATACGCTTATGCGTGGCGTAAGGGGGTATTCGAATGGCGGTAGGTTCTGAATCGAACCCCAAGGTTCCTTCCCCCTCTCCCTTCAAAGTGGGATCGGTCCTCTCCAGCAAAACCAAGGGGGGTATCGAGGTTCCTGAGAACACGATTCTCACGACCATCGACTCCGTGGTTAGCTGGTGCCGAAAATACAGCCTCTGGCCCATGCCTTTCGCGACGGCCTGCTGCGGCATCGAACTGATGGCCGTGGGTGCGAGCCGATTCGACATCGCCCGCTTCGGCGCTGAGGTGATGCGTTTCAGCCCCCGGCAATGCGATCTCTTGATCGTTGCCGGCCGCGTTACCATGAAGATGATGCCGGTCCTCCAGCGCATCTGGCTGCAGATGCCGGAGCCGAAGTGGTCGATCAGCATGGGCGCCTGTGCCTCGACCGGGGGGATTTTCGACACCTACGCCGTGGTGCAAGGCGTCGACCGTTTCATCCCGATCGACGTTTATATTCCCGGCTGTCCTCCTCGCCCTGAGCAGATCTTGCGAGCGGTGATGGACCTTCAAGAGAAGGTTCAAGCCGGCGGTAAGCTCGCGGGCACCGGTCTTCCTGAGCTTGTCGAGCGAGAGAAGCAACTTGCCGAGAAGCGGAACCTGCCGCCCGGCCTTCCGCTGGCTCGTGAGCGGGGTGACGAAGATCGCTTCGGCTACCACCTGCCAGGGGGCCCCGGTCTTCTCGGCTCCGATGAAACCAAGTAATCAAGTTCCATTCCTGGTGTCGATTTCGAGTCGCGACGGAGTTCGCTAACTGCGATGACCACTGAGAACACTCAGGCGACAGATCCGCATGCCAGCACCCTGGCGACTCTCGAACGTGTCCTTGGCGACGGCGTGTTGACGACGTCTCGATTCCGAGACAATCTTCGCGTCTTCGTTCCGCCGGCGCGACTGCTCGAGACGCTTCTGTCGCTCAAAGACGAGTGCGGCTTCAATATGCTCGCCGAGCTCGGTGGGGCAGATTACCTCGGTTATCCCGGAACCGTGCGACACCGGTTCGAGGTGCACTATGTGCTGAGAAACCTCGAGACCGGCGAATGGCTGGTCGTAAAGACCGGCCTCGACGACGCTCAGCAGCCATCGCTTCCCTCCGTCGTGCCGATCTGGAAAGGCGCCGATTGGATGGAGCGAGAAGTCTTTGATATGTACGGTATCAAATTCGTCGGCCACCCTGATCTGCGCCGCATTTTGATGCCGGAAGAGTTTGTCGCATTCCCCCTGCGAAAAGACTATCCGTTGCGCGGACGTGGTGAGCGTCACAATTTCCCACGAATCCTCCGCAACGACTCTTGATGTTCGACAGGCGATTCCGCCGTGTTGAACGCCAACGTCAAACTACCGGTACTGCTCGTCGACCCTGATCCTGTAGGCGCGAGATCCATGCCCGCTAATTTGCTCGACGAACCCGAGGTTGGTGCTGACTCCCAAAAACAGTTCACTTGGACTTTGAATTTTGGGCCCCAGCACCCCGCGACGCACACCACTCTGCGTCTGATCCTCGAGCTTGACGGAGAGCGGATCGTCAAGGCGACTCCGGATATCGGTTACTTGCACTCTGGCTTCGAGAAGTTGGGTGAACACCTCAACTTCAACCAGTATGTGACGGTCGTCGATCGCAAGAACTACATCAGCCCGCCGATGAACGAGGTGGCCTGGCACAACGCGGTGGAGAAGCTCCTCGACGTGGAGCTGACCAAGCGCTGCCAGTACATTCGCGTGATCATTGGTGAACTCGCTCGAATAAGCGATCACCTCCTCTGCACCGGGGCTGCGGCTCTCGACCTTGGGGCGTTCACAGCCTTCCTCTTCGCGTTCAATCTGCGCGAGCAGATCTACGACGTCTATGAAGAGATGTCGGGATATCGCTTCCACCCAGGTTACACGCGAGTCGGCGGCGTTCTCTACGACTTCAACGACCGCGTGATTCAGCGAGTCCGCACGGTTCTCCAGAGCTTCCCCAAGGTCTACGCCGACATGGAGAAGCTGTTGTTCCGGAACCGCATCTTCCTGGACCGGACCCGAAACGTCGGCGTTCTTACCAAGGAAGACGCGATCAACTTCTCCGCGAGCGGCCCCATCGCTCGTGCGAGTGGTGTGACGAATGACCTCCGGAAAGACCATCCTTACCTCGCTTATCCCGACTTTGATTTCGACGTCCCCTACATGACCGAGGGGGACGTTTATGCGAGATTCTTGGTCCGCATGGAAGAGATGCGGCAAAGCCACCGGATCATCACCCAGGCCGTCGAAAACCTTCCGACGGGGCCGGTGAATGCTCCGATCGCCGAAAAGTTCCCGATGCCCGACAAGGGAACCACCTACAACAGCATGGAAGGGCTGATTCAGCACTTCGAGCTGATCATGCCCAACCGCGGCATCGAGACGCCCAAAGACGAAGTCTATGCGGCGATCGAGAGCCCGAACGGTGAGCTCGGTTATTACTTGATCTCCGACGGCAGCCAGACAGGCTGGCGAACGCGCACACGACCCCCTTCGTTCATCCATTTCCAGCTCTTCCCGCACCTGATCAAAGACCACTTGATTGCCGACGTGGTCGCGGTGCTCGGAAGTATCAGCATCATCGCTGCGGAATTGGATCGTTGACGAACCGGTGGGAGTTTCTCTTAGGCTCGACTCCTGAGGATTGAGGAATTGGACTGATGGCCGCCGAAGCGACGACCAAGATCCCGATGCTCCCCGAGTCGATTCGGGAAAAGATTCGGGCTTTTATCCCGCGCTATCCGAGCAAGCGAGCGGTCACGCTCCCGGCTCTGCACATCGTTCACGAGCATTTTCGTTGCGTGCCCCTCAAGGCCATGGCGGAGATCGCTGAGATCCTCGAGATCACGCCTGCCGAAGTTCACGACACGATGAGCTTTTACGGCTTCTTCCCCCAGGCCCCCATCGGTGATGTCCGCGTTTGGGTTTGCCGCTCGATCTCTTGCATGCTGACCGGTGGAGAAGAAATTCTCGACCACGCTTGCAAAAAGCTCGGGATTCACCCCGGCGAAACCACGGCGGATGGCAAGCTCACGGTTGAATTCGCAGAATGTCTCGGCATCTGCGACTTTGCTCCGGCGGCGCTTGCGGATGACGGGCGGATCTACGGTCCGCTCACCCCGGAATCGACCGACGCGATGATCGAGGAATTGAAACTCGGTCCCAAGCCTGCCGAGTGAGCTGTGAGATTCCTTCTCGCGCTCTCGGGCAAACTTGCTGACGTAAATACGTTGAATCCAGCAATGCGAATTGTGTGGAAACTTGTTGCGTACACGGATATGAACGTCCGAATCGACCTCAGGAGATCATAGGCAGTGGCCGCATTTGAACCTGTCCTGAGCCGGAATTGGAACGTTCCCGACAGCCACACGCTCCAGGTCTACGAGTCGCGCGGGGGCTATCAGGCATCCCGGAAGGCGCTCACAACCATGGACCCCGACAAGGTGGTCCAGGTCGTGAAAGATTCCGAGTTGCGGGGCCGCGGTGGAGCGGGCTTCCCTTGCGGCCTGAAGTGGAGTTTCCTTCCGAAGGATCGGAAAGAAACTCTCATGTGCATCAATGGTGATGAGAGCGAGCCCGCGACATTCAACAACCGCATTCTCATGGAGAAGGATCCTCACCAATTTATTGAGGGGATCTTGATCGGGTGCTTCGCCACCAAGGCGGCCACGGCCTACCTGTATCTCCGCTTCGAGTACATCAACGCCTACCGCATCATGGAGAAGGCGATTGCCGAAGCGAGAGCGGCCGGACACCTTGGGAAGAACATCTACGGGTCGGGCTTTGACCTGGAGATCTATCTTCACCGGGGAGCCGGAGCCTATATCTGCGGCGAAGAGACCGGGCTCATCGAGAGCCTTGAAGGGAAGCGGGGCTGGCCTCGGATCAAGCCGCCGTTCCCGGCCATCGAAGGCGCCTTCCGGAAGCCGACGGTCGTCAATAACATCGAAACTCTTTGCTGCGTCCCGCACATCATCGAGCGTGGCGCCGATTGGTTCAAGTCGATCGGTACCCCCAAGAGCTACGGGCCGAAGCTCTATTGCGTCTCCGGTCACGTCAACAAGCAGGTCTGCGTTGAACTGCCTCTGGGCATCACTACCCGGGCGCTGATCGACGAGCATGCCGGAGGTGTCTGGAAGGGGCGCAAAGCCAAGGCTGCCGTGCCTGGTGGAATCAGCATGGGGCTCCTGTCGGCTGAAGAGCTCGACACCCCGCTCGATTTCGAGAGCCTCCGCAAGCCGGGCTGTCTCGGCCTTGGGACCGCGGCGGTCACGGTGATCGACGATCACACCAGCATCGTCGACTACCTCTATAACACCGCACGATTCTTCAGCCACGAAAGCTGCGGCCAGTGCACTCCCTGCCGCGAAGGGACGAACTGGCTGTACAAGACCATCAAGCGAATCAAGAACGGTGGTGGTCGGATCGAAGACCTCGACATCATGCTGCAGTTGGCCAACAACCTCGGCATCATTCCGGGTACGACGATCTGCGGCTTGGCCGATGGAGCCGCGTGGCCGATCAAGAATTCGATCACGAAGTTCCGCGCTGAGTTCGAGGATTACATCAAGACGCATCAGGTCAGCTCTTACCAAGTGACACCACTGCAAGAGTTGATCGATAAGGGGGCACGGGTCAACCCTGCCAACTTGTCGCAATTGCCGATCCTCACCGCCCCTGGCGGCGCATTGCGATCACCACACGCGAACTAAAGACTTTTGCGTCGGGCTGACGTCACGGTAGGGCGTGGGTTTCACGCCGGATTTTCTCGCCAAATGGCGTGTCGAACACGCCCTACGAACGACGAAGGAAGCTGATGGCGACGATCATCATCAACGGCCAAGAGCACACGATCCCCGAGGGCGAAAAGCTCAACGCGATCCAGATGGCCTCGCGCGCTGGGGTTGAAATTCCCTACTACTGTTGGCACCCCTCGCTTTCCGTTGTGGCCAACTGCCGGATGTGCGAAATCGAGGTCGGGACGAAGGACCCGAACACGGGGGAGATTAAAATGCTCCCCAAGCTCGTTCCGGGCTGCCAAACTCCCGCCAAAGATCTCACCGTTCTGGTCACGGATAGCGAGAAGGTCAAAGAGCACCAACGGATGATCATGGAGTATCTCCTGATCAACCACCCGCTTGATTGCCCCGTGTGCGACCAGGCAGGTGAGTGCGGCCTTCAGGATTACAGCTTCGAGCATGGTCAGTCGGTCCACCGTTTCGTCGAAGAGCGAAACGTCAATCCCCGCAAGGATGTCTCGGACCTGATCCAGCTCAACCAAGACCGCTGCATCATGTGCACGCGTTGCGTGCGCTTCACCCGTGAGATCACCCAGACCGGTGAACTTCAGGTGATGCGTCGCGGCAGCCACGCCGAGATCGACGTTTTCGCCGGTCTTCCGCTCGAGAATCCCCTGGCCGGTAATGTCGTCGACCTCTGCCCGGTCGGCGCGCTGCTCGACAAGGATTTCCTCCACAAGCAGCGAGTCTGGTTCCTCTCGAAGCATGACTCGATCTGCACCGGCTGCTCGACGGGTTGCAATGTCAGCGCCGAGGTTAATCGCGGAAGTCTGTGGCGGTACAAGCCCCGGCACAATCCGTTGGTCAACGACTACTGGATGTGTGACGAGGGACGCTACGGATACAAGAACGCGAACGATCCGGCTCTCCTCTCTGCGATGTACGTTCGTCAGAAGGACGAGTTGAATCCCGCTCCCATCGATCAGGCCTTGAAAGAGGCCGGTCAAGGGCTGGCACGTGTTTCCGAGTCGGGAGGCGCTCTCGCCGCGATCCTGTCGCCGTTCCTCACGGTTGAGGAAGCGTTCCTGGCGGCCTCGTACCTCAAGGGAATTAGCCCGTCGTCGGTCCTGGCCCTCGGCCCCGTTCCGACTCAGGGTTCGGACCTCACGTTCCAACCGGATAAGCAGAAGGGGCGGACCGGCGACACGACCTTCGTTGTTCCTCGCCCGTTCACGATTCACGCCGAGAAGTGCCCGAATCGACGCGGTGTGGAAGCCGTTCTCAAGCACTTCCAGGGCGAGGTCATCGACTTCGAGGCCATCTCGAAACGGGTCGCCGCGAAGGAATTCCGTGGGCTCTACGTGCTCTCTGACGCGATTGCCCCGGCGTTTGACGACGCCGATGTCACGCGGCTCCGCCCGCACGTCGAGTTCCTCGTCGTCCAGGACACGCACGTAACACCACTGGCCCAGGCCGCCGACGTGGTGCTGGCCGGCGCAACCTTCGCGGAGAAGGCTGGCAGCTACGTCAACGCCGACGGCCGTCTTCAGTACTCGGAAGCGTCGCTGCCGCCTCGCGACGGTTCGCTTCCCGACCTCGACCTGATCGGCATCTTGCTGGGGCGAGCCCGAGGCCCGATCCACTCCCGTGACATTCTGGTGGAACTGGCTCAGGCCGTGCCAGCCTTCGCGATCGCCAAGGAAGGAAAGCTCCCGCCCTTTGGTGCGGTTCTGGAAAGCACCGAGCCGGCCGAGCCGACTTCCGCGGTCCGATTCCGAGACGCCTGGACCAAGACCGGTGGCGCGAAGGGTGTCCGGATTGGAAGCTAATTTGCCGAGACTGGTTGATCTGCTGATCTGACTAACGCCTTCCGTGATGCGGCACGATTCCGCAACGTTGAGATAAGGACCTGGGATCGGACAAGGCTAGTGAGTTCTCCACGACTTCGTGACTCGTCCGATCCGGCACGTTGAACCGCGGCTACGATTTCTCCTGAAGGGTGAAGTTCATGCTTGTCGCCTTAGGCATCTTGGTGAAAATCCTGCTCGTCGTCGGGATCACGCAGGGGGCTGTTGCCTACCTGATCCTCGTCGAGCGTAAGGTTGCAGCCTATGCCCAGGACCGAATCGGACCGAATCGTTGCGGCCGCCAATTCGGTCTTCCCTTCGGACTGCTCCAACCGCTCGCGGACGGTGCGAAGATGCTCCTCAAGGAGGACGTCATCCCGCGCTATGTCGACAAGCCGCTTTACCTGCTCGCCCCGATGATCGCGATCATCGCCGCGACGATTTCGTTCGCGGTGATTCCGTTTGGTCCGGTGGGCCCCAACGGGCCGCATCTGTTCGACGGGCCGATCCAGTTCCAGATCGCGCCCGGCGTTGATGTGGGCATGGTTTATATCTTCGCGATTGGCAGCTTGGGGGTGTACTCGATCATCCTGGCGGGCTGGTCGTCGAACAGCAAGTATGCGTTCCTGGGGGGGCTTCGCTCGAGCGCCCAGTTGATCAGCTACGAGATCCCCATGGGGCTCTCGGTTCTGGGCATCGTCCTGATCACCCGCTCTCTCGACCTGAACACGATCGTGAACTGGCAAGATCGCCAGGTTTGGGGAATTGTTGTTCAGCCGGTCGGGTTCCTCCTGTTCCTGATCAGTGCCCTCGCTGAAACGAATCGACTTCCGTTCGACTTGCCGGAGTCAGAGCAAGAACTGGTCGGCGGTTTCCACACTGAGTATTCGGCCATGAAGTTCGGCATGTTCTTCCTCGGAGAATATCTGAACATCATCACGGCGAGTTTCTTGACGGTCATTCTCTTCCTTGGCGGATGGGATCTGCCCTTCATCACGAACCAGCATCAGACCACCTGGTTCTGGGCCCTCGTGAAGCTGGGCGTGCTCGTCGGCAAGGTCGGTATGATGATCGTCTTCATCATGTGGATTCGTTGGACGCTGCCTCGATTCCGCTACGACCAACTCATGGACCTGGCCTGGAAGTCGTTGATCCCGCTCGCCCTCATCAACCTGTTTGCGACCGCCGTGATCGTTCAGTGGCTATGGTCACGTTGAGTGGGCCAGTGGGTGATCGCCTGAGTCTTCGCGGACTCCCCTTTGAATACGGATCGCGGAAGCTGCGACTGCGAGTCATGACCGATCTTGTCAGGAGATTGTCACGTGCGTCCCGATGACCCAAAACTGAAACGGCTGACTCCCCCTAAGCTCAATTGGCGAGAAAAGACCTACTTGCCTCAGATCCTTGGGGGCCTTGTCGTCACGGGCAAGCATATCGCGGGCGTGATGTTCTCGAACAAGGCAATCACCGTCCAGTACCCGGAAGAGCAGCACGTCCCGAGCCCGAACTATCGCGGCGTGCACCGGCTCAACAAGGACGAGCAGGGACGCGTCAAATGCGTTGCCTGTATGCTCTGTGCCACGGCTTGCCCGGCCCACTGCATCGACATCGTCGGGGCGACCGCTCCTGAGACCTGGCCCGACCGTGAGAAGTACTGCGAGAGTTTCGTGATCGACGAGCTCCGTTGTATCTATTGCGGCATGTGCGAAGAGGCTTGCCCCGTCGAGGCCATCGAGCTGACAGGTCTCTACGACCTGACCGGGCTTTCTCGCGAGCAAATGATCTTCGACAAGACCAAGCTCCTCTCCGTCTTTGACGCGACCAAGGATGCTGAACCGATGACCTTCGGCAAAGGGCCCGTAGGCAAAGCGGCAGAGACGACCACCAAACCCACGCACTGAATTCAGGCGAGCCTCGAGAAGGATGTTTCCAACCGTGGATATCCAAGCGAGAAATGATCTGACGCTGGCCATCGCCGTTGTACTCCTCGGCGCGGTGGGCACATACCTCCTCCTGCCGCATCGCCGCGGTACGCTCAAGCCGAACCGAGTTCACATTGTGGGGGGCATTCTCACCGCCCTCAGTGTGCTCTTGTTCGCGCGATTCTGGAGTCCGCCCGGACCGTTCCTGACGGCGCTCTTCTTTTACGCGTTCGGGCTGGCCGCTATCGCGGGCGCGGTGTTGACGGTCACCTCGCGAAATCCCGTTTACAGTGCTCTCTGGTTCGCGTCCGTCGTGCTGTCGACCTCCGGGTTGTTCCTGCTCGCCGAGGCTCAGTTCCTCGCGGTGGGAACAATCATCGTCTACGCCGGCGCCATCATCGTCACGTTCCTTTTCGTGATCATGCTTGCCCAGATGGAAGGCCGAGCCATCTATGACCGGGCGTCACGTTCCCCCTTCACTGCGACGCTCAGCAGCTTTCTGCTTTTCTGGGCTCTGCTCTACTCTCTGTTCTCGGTAGCGGTCCCGGCGGATGCGAACGTCGGGTTCAACGTATCCAAGGATCGCTTGCCGAAGATGCTTGACTTGACCAAGACCAATGCGGAATCGGGAGTCGTCCTTTCACACGCCATCCGACCGACGGTCCTGATGAAGGACGTCGAAGGACGTGTGAAGCCGCACGTGGCTGGGTTGGGTGAAACTCTCTACACCGATCAATTGATCACGGTCGAACTTGCGGGAGCGCTCTTATTCGTCGCCTTGATCGGAGCCCTTTCGATCGCGACTCCAAAGGCGCCCATTCGACCCTCGAATCGCGAAGTGACCACCTAAGTCGTCCGGGTGGTTTGCTTCCGCACGCAAGACGTTCGTGAGTTCATCAAGTTTTCCGAGACCCTGTTCGAGAACGAATCGAGTCACGATATGCCAGCCCCAGACTTCGCGTTCGAGTTGTTGCGGAACTATCTCCTCATCGGGGCCGCACTCTTCGTCGTGGGGATGATCGGATTCTTGGCACGACGAAACCTCATCGTGATGTTTCTGTCGGCTGAGATGATGCTCCAAGGCGTCGCTCTGACTTTGGTCGGCTTCGGGCGCTACCATGGCAACTGGACTGGGCAGGTCTTCACCATCGTGATCCTGACCGTGGCCGCTTGCGAAGCGTCGATCGCCCTCGGGTTGATCTTGATCCTCTTCAATCGAAGGTCTTCGCTGGACGTGACTCTGTGGCAGGAGATCCGCGAACCGGGTCAACCCGCCTTCTCGAAGAGTCTCGAGGAGAGCGAAGCCGAGATCGCCGAACCGGTCGAAGGCCCCGAGTCGTATCCCCACTTGATTCCGGCCGGCCACGAGCCGCCCCACCCGAACTCTCCTTGGATCGAGAGACGGGATTAATTGTCTACGAGTCGATTTCTGAACCACGCCGATCCTTGGCGGGTGACCCTAGCGCCCGATCGAGATTGTTGGGAGCCTCGACGTGTCGAACTTCTTGGTGAATAACGCATGGCTGTTGCCGTTCTTCCCATTGGTGGGGGCGCTCACTGCCGCCGCCGGGGGACGACAACTCCGCGAGCGAGCGCACTATCCGGTCGCGATCGGGATCTTTCTCGCGTTTCTCGTCGCGCTGGGGTTGCTCTTCGTCGCGGGTCCCGAGCCCAAGACCGTGGTCTACGACTGGCTCGAAGTCAGCGGGCTCCACGTTCCCATTGAGTTTCGCATCGACGGCCTCACCACGATGATGCTGGCGATGGTCACCTTCGTCTCGACGCTAGTAGCCATCTTCGCGGCCGGCTATATGGCGGGTGACCCCGGTTATCCTCGCTTCTTCGCCTGCGTCGGCCTGTTCGTCTTCTCGATGACGGGGCTCGTGCTCTCAAATAATTACGTGCTGACCTACGCCTTCTGGGAAGGCGTGGGTACGTGCAGCTACTTGCTCGTAGGCTTCTGGCACGCGAAGCCTTCGGCTGCGGCCGCCGCCAAGAAGGCGTTTCTGGTCAACCGAGTCGGCGACTTCGGGTTTGCCATCGCTCTCTTCTGGCTCTGGACCGTTACGCAGAATCATGACCTGAGCTACGGGAGCGTCCTGAGTGCGGAGAATCTGAGCAAGATTCCCGCGGGGACATTGGAAGGGATTGCTCTCCTTCTCTTCTGGGCAGCCACGGCCAAGAGTGCTCAGGTCCCGCTCTACGTCTGGTTGCCTGACGCGATGGAAGGTCCGACCCCGGTATCCGCGCTTATCCACGCGGCAACCATGGTCACGGCGGGCGTCTACCTCATCGCTCGTTCGTCTCCTCTGTTCGCTTACGCTCCCAACGTCGAACTCTTAATCGCGTCCGTGGGCTGTGTCACGGCACTGCTCTCGGGGATCATTGCGGTTACTCAGACCGACCTCAAGCGAGTTCTGGCTTACTCCACCGTCAGCCAGCTTGGCTACATGTTCATGGGTCTCGGAGCAGGAGTCGGCAATGTCGCTCAGTTCGCTGTTGTCGCCGCCATGTTCCATCTCTTCACTCACGCCTTCTTCAAAGCCCTCTTGTTCCTGGGCTCCGGTAGCGTGATGCACGCGATGGGAGGGGTGATCGACATGAGAAGGTTCCGGGGGCTGCGGCACCGTATGCCGCACACCTACCGAACCTTCGCCGTTGGTGCTCTGGCTCTCGCCGGTATCTTCCCGTTCGCCGGGTTCTGGAGCAAAGATGACGTCCTGGCCGCTTTGAAGCTCGCCTCGCATGAAACTCATGGTGCGGCCTACATGCTGATCTACTGGGTGGCCGTCTTCACCGCTCTGCTAACCGCCTTCTACACGGGACGAGCGTTCTTCCTGACGTTCCATGGCCCGGAGAAGCTCCCCAGCCCTGACGATCCCGAAGCTCAGGCTGAGGCCGCTCACGATGCTCATGACGCTCATGGGCATGGCCACGGTGCTGACGATCATGGGCACGGGCATGGCCACGAGATCGGTCATGAATCTCCGCCCATCATGACGATCCCCCTCATGGTGCTGGCCGTCTGCGCGTTTGCGGTCGGTATCCTCTTCGGTCCTCTGACTGGGTTGTTCGAGCATCACCTCGAGCATTCGCTGGCCTTCCACGACCTCAAGCATTTCGAGCATCACCAGTACGACTGGGGGACGGCCATCGTCGGAACCCTGGCTGGCCTGATTGGTATCGCCGCCAGCTACTTCCTCTACGCGAATCCCAGCCCGGTGCCGGCCCAGCTCGCCAAGGCCCTTCGCCCGCTCTACCTCGCCTCGTACAACAAGTTCTGGGTGGACGAGTTGTACGTCCTGGTGTTCGTGCAGCCGCTCAAGATGCTGGCGTCGGTCCTGGCGTTCCTCGACCGCTACTTGGTGCACGGAGCGCTGGTGCGCGGGACCGCGTGGATTCCTCGCCTGATTGGCCGGGATGTGCTGGCTCCGCTTCAGAATGGCCTGATCCAGTACTATGCCGCCGTCACCGCGATTGGCGTCGCTGGGCTGCTCTGGGTCATTCTGCTTTTGACATAAGCCAACGTTGCAGCGGCGTCTTCTCGCGACGCTACAGTCGCGAAACCTTGTACACGACTTCCTCTTTTGCCGTGCGGATGCTCCGAGATCTCGGAAACTGACGGGCGACAAGGACTTTTGAAATGGCGCAGCTTTTGGTGATCACGGCCTTCCTCCCCCTCCTAGGGAGTTTGGCCCTACTCGTCGCGCCTCGCCTCGAGGTCAAGACGGCTCGAGCCATTGCTCTGGGAGTCGTTTTGCTGACCTTGGGCCTGAGCTTGATCCTGCTTGCAGGGTTTCGCGCCGACGAGGTCGGCCCGCAGTTCGCCTTCAAGGGAGAAGGGGGCAAGCTCGGCCTGAGCTGGCTCGAAACGCCGGACATTCGGTTTTCGTTGGGACTGGATGGACTCAGCCTCTGGCTGTTCGTCCTGACGTCGGTCCTGATGATTCCCGCGGTGTTCTCCTCTTGGGAGTCGATCAAGGAACGAGCCCCGCTTCACTACGCGTTCTTGCTGATGCTGCACTCGGGGTTGCTGGGATTGTTCGCCAGCCTCGACGTCGTGCTCTTCTACATCTTCTTCGAGTTCTCCCTCATCCCGCTCTTCTTCCTGATCGGGCTTTGGGGAGGGAGCGAACGTCGCCAGGCGTCGGTGACCTTCTTCCTCTACACGTTGGCGGGCAGCTTGCTCACGTTGCTGGGTGTCATCGCCTTGGTCGTCGTTCACTACCAATACTCGACGACTCATACGTTGACCTTCTCGATTCCCGAGCTGACGCAGGGACTCGCCAAGCTGAATTGGGCCGAGTGGCACAAGACGACCCCCTGGTCGGCCAGCCCCCAGGTCTTGATCTTCCTGCTCCTCTTCGCGGGCTTTGCGATCAAGGTCCCGATGTTCCCATTCCACACATGGCTTCCGTTGGCCCACGTGGAAGCTCCCGCGGCCGGCTCGATCTTGCTGGCCGGTGTGCTGCTCAAGGTCGGTAGCTACGGTTTGCTTCGCTTCAATCTGGGTATGACCCCCGTGGGTGCTCAGGTGCTGTTCCCACTGCTGGCAACGCTATCGGTCATCGGCATCATCTACGGGGCTCTCGTCGCCTTGTCTCAGACCGATATCAAGCGGCTCGTGGCCTATAGCTCGGTGAGCCACATGGGCTTCATCGCCCTTGGAATTTTCTCTCTCAACCCCACCGGAATTGATGGCTCGGTCATCCAGATGATCAACCACGGGATCACCACCGGGGCACTCTTCGCCTGTGTCGGTGTGATCTACGAGCGTTATCACACCCGAGAAATGGCGGAGCTTGGTGGTCTGTGGGAACGGCTTCCCTTGCTGGCCTTCTTCTTGATTCTGGCCTCCTTGGGTTCGGCGGCCGTTCCAGGGCTGAACGGCTTCGTCGGCGAGTTCCCCATTCTGGCGGGTACCTTCGCCAAGAGTCCCAAGGCGGCGGTCTTCGCAGCCACCGGTATGGTGCTTGGTGCTTATTACCTCTTCCTCATGCTTCAGCGCGTGATCTTTGGTCCCTTGCACGAACCCCATGCTCACGGCTCTGACAAGGGGCATGGCCATGGTTCGTCGGAGGCGGCCCCGATCGCCCCAGTTGGTTGGCATGAGATTGCGGGCCTGACCCCCCTCATGGTCCTGATCGTCCTGATCGGTGTTTACCCGCGTCCCTTCCTGGAGCGGATTCGACCCGCGGTTGCCCCCATCGCTGCACTGGTGGCTGAAAAGGATGGGGTAAAGACGGCTCAGAAGAATGTTCCGTCCGATCGCCAAGTTGAAGCTTCCACTTCCAAGGCGGGCTCGTTAACGATTACTCAACTTCCCAGCAAGGGCAGCCGTTGATGCTTCCTCCCAACGCCTTAGATGTTGTTCAGCAGACACTCCGGATACTTTCCCCGGAATTGCTGCTCCTGCTCGTGGCGGTTGCGATGATGACGGCCGCCCCGTTTGTTCGCCTCCCCAGGCACTACTGGTCCCTCGGGGCCGTGGGTGCCTTGGCGGCCTCGTTGATCGCGCTCCTGATCATCAAGAATCAGGTCGTCGATATTTACTCGGCCGTGGCGATCAATGACGCCTTCTCGTTTGACTCCCGCCTCGTGCTCATCCTCACGGGGTTCATACTGCTCGCCTTCGCCCACGACCAAGTCGATGACGCGCGAGCTCCGGAGTTCTTCGGCTGCTTGCTGATGATTCAAGCGGGATCGATGCTCGTGGCTTCGGCCAATGAGATGGTCTTCCTGTTCGTCGGCCTGGAGCTTGTGAGCATCCCGACTTACCTCTTGCTGTACCTTCCGAGGCGTAACTCGACGACTCAGGAAGCGGCCACGAAGTATTTCTTCTTGAGCATCTTTTCGTCCGGGCTGCTGCTGTATGGCCTGGCGTTCCTGTATGGACTGACCGGCGTCAGCAACCTTAAGGCCCTGGCGTTCCTGGCCTCGCACACGCCGAATGTTCCTCAGCCGCAGTTCGCTTTGATCGCCGTTGTGTTCATCATTGCCGGCCTCGGGTTCCGAGTGGCGGCGGTGCCGTTCCACTTCTATGCCCCTGACGTGTACCAAGGGTCGCCCACTGTCGTGACGGCCCTGCTGGCCTGGATCCCCAAGGCTCTCGGTTTCCTGGCGATCGCTCGTACGCTCTCCGCGATCGTCGCGGCCGATGGGGGAGGAAGTTTGCTCGGCTACCGAGCCGTGATCGTTGCCTGGATCGTCGCGGCGATCACCATGACTTTGGGAAACACGGTCGCCCTGGTCCAGAACAACATCAAGCGCCTGCTTGCTTATTCGTCAATCGCTCACGCCGGTTACTTGATGATCGGCGTGGCAGCCTCCTTCTACAATGCCGACGGCTCCAACCCGACGTTCTTCGGAACTCAGGGAGTGCTGATCTACCTCGTTGCCTATGCGTTGATGACGCTTGGGGCTTTCGGCGTGATCATCGCCCTTAGCACTCCCGAACGTCCCATCGAGCAGGTTGACGACCTGGCCGGTTTGGGGCAAAGCCACCCTCGTTTCGCGTTGGTGATGGCGATCTTCCTGTTCAGCCTCGCGGGTATTCCGCCGCTCGCAGGGTTCTACGGCAAATTCGCCCTCTTCACCTCAGCCCTGGACGTGGCATTCACCTCGGATTCCAACTTGTTCTTGTGGCTGACGATTATCGGAGGCCTGAACGCGGCGATCGGTGCTTACTACTATCTCCGCATCGTCGTGCTCATGTATCTCCGCCCGGCTCCTTCGTCGCCGATTGTGGCGCGAGCCCCCTGGCCAACAGTCGCAGCGGTGGTGGTTTGCGGCGTGCTGACCGTCATTCTCGGGATTGCCCCGGCTCCGGTGGTTTTCCCCGCTCGTGAGGCCGCGAAAGCCGCTGTCGCCACTCCCGTTCCCGCGACCGAACCCGTGGCGGTGGCGCTGCCGAAGTGACCGAGGGTTCTCAGTGACTTTTCCGAAAGACCTTCAACGATCGGGAGCGAGCATCCGCTTGTTCCCGATCGTTCGCTTTTCGAAGTGATCGCCTTTTCGCGCGAGGTCCCTCCCATTGAGGTTCAGGCCCAAGAGAGAGTAGGAGTGGAAGGCCGCGGCGGTAGTCTCACGCGGAGAGGCGAAGCATTATGCCACTCGTCCGCACACCTGAGATGCGATTTCAAAGGAATGAAGCCGCGCATCATGGTCAAAGGCTTGCGTGGTGAACATCAACTCGTCGGCATCGGTGGCGGCAAGAATCTCTTCCAGCTTCTTCTTGATGGTCGCCGGTGAGCCCACGGCCGAAACGCGGGTCATTCGTTCAATGTGGGCTTGCTCAGGGGGAGACCAAAGTCCTTCCATGCTATCAATAGGTGGCTGTAATGGGCCGGGCCGGCCTCGGACAAGGTTGAGAAACGCCTGCTGTAGTGACGTGAAGAGCCGAGCGGCGTCCTCATCGGTGTCTGCGGCGAACACGTTGACACCGAGCATTACATAGGGCTTTTCAAGAGACTCTGAGGGTTTGAAATGAGTCCGGTAAAGCGCCAGGGCTTGATGGAGAAAGTCGGGAGCAAAGTGAGAGGCGAAAGAAAAAGGCAATCCAAGCTCGGCGGCTAGTTGCGCACTGAAGTCACTTGAACCGAGAAGCCAAATGGGAACATTGAGCCCTTCGCCAGGGACGGCTCGGACCGTTTGGCCAGGGGAGCCCGGACGGAAGAAGAACTGCAACTCCTGAACGTCCTGAGGAAAGCCGTCCGCTCCTTTCAAGTAGCGCCGGAGAGCACGCGCGGTTGCCTGGTCGCCTCCTGGAGCTCGTCCCAAGCCCAGGTCGATGCGTCCTGGGTATAGGGATTCAAGCGTGCCGAACTGCTCCGCAATCAAGAGCGGGGCATGGTTTGGCAGCATGACCCCACCGGCCCCCACGCGGATCCGCGAAGTTCCTCCGGCGACATGCCCGATTACCACCGAAGTCGCTGCGCTGGCGACGCCGGGAATGTTGTGGTGCTCCGCCAGCCAAAATCGGTGGTAGCCCCACGCCTCAGCGTGCCGGGCGAGATCCGACGTATTGCGAAAGGCCTGCGCGGCGGAGCTTCCTTGCGTGATGGGGCAAAGATCCAGCAGGGAATAGGGAATCGCGCCTAGCTGTCCCATGGTCACCTTTCTCCTGGACGTGGATTCACAACCCATGCAGGCGCGTTCGCGACAGCACTTGATCGGGCCGCTCTTCCGTCGTGGAGCCGCGCGTCGCGCCGAGACCTGGTACTCTCCAAAGCGCTACGCACGCCCGACGACCACTCTCCGCCGAGGTTGGACGAGTGGGCGACGGGTTCTGACGCATTATAGGAAGGGTGTGAACGGTCAGGGCCGTTACGAGGGCCTTCAGACGGTGGTTTTGGGAGTATCGCGCTTGATCATTCGAGCCACGAACATCGCGTCTGTATCGGCTTCCTGCGGCCAGATGAGGACAGTTCCCTCGGTTGCGGAGCCGGTAAGCGGATGGGGGAAAGGATCGAGCTGGAAATCGGGATGAGACCCGAGGAACGAGCGCACAACGCCGGTCGTTTCCGCGGGGGTCAGCGTGCAAACGGAATAGACGAGCGTCCCGCCCGGGCGAACACCGGCCGAGGCCGTATGAAGAAGCTGGCTCTGCGTCTCGACCAGGCGGCTGATAGCCTCGCTGTCAAACGACCAACGGGCGTCAGGGTTCCTTCGCCAGGTTCCAATGCCGGAGCAAGGGGCGTCCACAAGCACGCCGTTGAAGCTCTTGGCCTTCGCCGGAAGATGCCGCCCATCCCAGTGTTTGGTGGTGAGGTTGCGGAACGGGCTTCGTCGGGCCCGCCGTACGGCTTCTTTGAGGCGATACTCATTGACGTCCGTTGCGACAACGAGTCCCTTGCCCCCCATGAGTCCCGCCAAGTGAAGAGCTTTACCCCCCGCTCCCGCGCACGCATCCCACCAGCGCTCGCCTGGATCGGGGTCGCAAACCAATGCCACGGCTTGGGAGGCCAGATCCTGGATTTCGAGCTCCCCCCGCTTGAAGACGTCCAAGTGATGGACATCGGCCTCCGAGTCAATCTTGGCCGCACGCGCAATGTGACGATGGACCCAAGGCTTATGCCCGAGCTCCGTCAGCTCTTTCCAGGTTTCCTTCTCGTTTGAACCCTGGGCACGGACCCAAAGCGACGCCCGGGACTGAAGCGTGAGCAGCAACTCCAAATTGCGGGCCTTCGGAGGTGCTCCGCCTGGAGGGAGAGGCAGTTGCTCTCGGAACCAGGCCGGGAAGAGCCGCCAGGGGTCGGCATTGATGGCCCGGCCGTCAAACCATCGCTTCAAACCCTCAGCGCGTGCCGTCCAGTTTGGGGCGTCTCCCAAGGCGCTGAGTCGAGTCAGGTCTCGTCCAAGAGCCTGAGCCCAGACCCGGCAGACCGGATGCAAGCTTGGCGCGTCCAGGAGCCACGCCAGAAGCAGGCGAGCTTCCGGCCGGGCTGACTCTGCCGGCTCAAGCCAGCCATGCCAACGGAAGAGGGCGAAAACCGCCTGGCTTAGGAAGTGGAGATCGGTCGACGCCAGTTCGCGGCGCGTGCGAAGCAGAGCGGCCAGTGTCCGGTCGGCTCGCTTCCCCTCGTGAAAGACCGCCCGCTCCACCTTGCCCGCGAGAGTTACCGCCATCTGCGCCAGTAGCTCTACGGAGGCGACGTGGGTCGGCGTGCGATCTCGATATTCGATCTTCGCGGATCGAGCGACCGATCGGCCCTGGCTCTTGGCGGGCGTGGAGGCAGCGTGAGACTTCCGGTCCGCTCTCGGTCGTTCTGAGCGAGGCTCGGAAGTCGACTCAAAGAACTTGGATTGCGGGCGAGACCGGCTTCGTTTCGGGCGTTGTTTCATCGTGGCAAATAGTCAAGTCAAGGGAACTTAAGCTTATTTCTCGACAGTGAGCGATCCACGGACGGGGCAATGGAGCCACCCCAAAGTGGGGCCATCCTCGCCCATACGGCCAGGACAGGCGGTTAGCGAGGCCGGCGCTTGGCCGACTTCCGGTGCGGCCGATACCCAGATCGGGGACTTCCCGGTTCTGGCGAGTTCGCGCTCCCTTTGGACTGGCCAGTCTCCGGCGTATGAACGTAACGTCCTTCCGTCAGGGAGCGATTGGCCTTCTCCATCCGAGCCCTGAGGGCAGCCTTGGGGGGCTGCGCGGGAATCAAGGCATCACATCCCGAGCCGATCAACTCGACTCGGCCAGCCTTCATGAGAGCATCGCGTACTTCAAAATAATTCTCAGGCTTGAAGAATTGCAGCAAGGCACGCTGAAGCTTGCGATCACGAAGGTTCTTGGCCGTATAAACGTCTTCTCCCGTGAATGGATCAATCCCGGTATAATACATGCAGGTGGCGATATCGAACGGGGCCGGGATGAAGTCTTGCACCTGGTCAGGGCGGTAGCCATTTCGCTTCAAGAAGAGGGCCAGGCCGATCATCGCGTCGAGATCGCTACCGGGATGAGAGGCGATGAAATAGGGGACCGTGTACTGAGCCTTCCCCGCGCGCTGGCTGGCCTCACGAAATTCTCGATCGAAGGATTGATAATCGTTGATCTCAGGCTTCTTCATCCGCTTGAGGACTTCGGGGTCGGTGTGCTCGGGGGCAACTTTCAAATGTCCCCCAACGTGATGGGCCGCCAACTCTTCGAGATATCGTGGCGAGAGCTGGGCGAGATCCATCCGGACCCCCGAGGCCACGTGGACCTTGCGGATCCCTTCGACCTCGCGGCTTTGCTTCATCAGGTCGATCAGTGGGCCGTGATCCGTCCCGAGAAGTTTACAGACCTTCGGATGGACACAAGAAAGGCGCTTGCATTTGACCTCGACCTCAGGTCGCGTGCAGCGCATCTGGTACATGTTGGCGGTCGGCCCGCCGATGTCGGAGATGATCCCCGAAAATTCCTTATCCTGCCCCAACTGGCGGATCTCGGTCAGGATCGAGTCCTGCGAGCGTGATTGAATGATCCGCCCCTGGTGTGTAGTGATCGAGCAGAACGTACAACCGCCGAAGCACCCCCGCATGATCGTTACGGAGTCTTTCACGGCCTCGAATGCCGGAATCGAAGCCCCTTTATACATGGGGTGCGGGCGCCGAGTGAAAGGTAAACCGTAGATCCGATCCATATCCTCCTGGCTGATCGGCAACGCGGGAGGATTGACGACCACTGCCTGGCGGTCATGAAACTGAACCAGGCGCTTGGCGTTGAGAGGATTCGTCTCCTGGTGGATCAGCTTTGTCGCCGTGGCGAACTTGCGCTTGTCGGTCTTGATTTCTTCGAAAGAGGGGAGCGTGAGTGCGTCGGCCGGCGGCGTTTCCTTGGCCCCCAACACGTAGGCAACCCCGCGCATATCCCGCAGGTCTCGGGTCGATTCTCCAGCGGTGAGCCGCTTGGCGATCTCGACAATCGGTTGCTCTCCCATCCCAAAGACGACAAGGTCGGCCTTGGAGTCGAGCAAGATCGAGCGCTTGACCGTATCGCTCCAGTAGTCGTAGTGGGCGAGCCGCCGCAAGGAGGCTTCAACCCCTCCCGCGATGACCGGAACACCCGGAAACGCTTCGCGTGCTCGCTGACAATAGGGCAACGTCGCGCGGTCAGGGCGGAGACCGATTTGTCCCCCCGGGCTATAGGCGTCGTCGTTTCGGACCTTTTTGTTGGCCGTGTAATGGTTGATCATGCTGTCCATGTTCCCGGCACTGATGCCGAAGAACAGGCGAGGACGGCCGAATTGCCGCCACGGCTCAGCACTCCGCCAATCCGGCTGACTCAAGATCGCGACGCGAAAACCCGCCGCCTCGAGAACGCGCGCAAGGATGCCCATGGCGAACGCCGGGTGATCGACGTACGCATCACCGGTGACGAAAACAACGTCCACGTAATCCCAGCGGCGCCGCTCCATCTCGGCTCGACTCGTCGGCAAGGGCGGCAAAGTCAACGGGACCAACGACAGCTCCGGGAGCTGTGTCGGCGCGACGTTGCGCTCGCTTTGACGCGAAGAGCAGGGGGGCGAAAGTATGGTTTCCGTGGCCATCGGGTCGTCAACTCAAATCCTGGTATGCTCGCTCGTTTCCAATCCCTCATTATGCACGCTGACGCCCCCGCCGGATAGGGCAACGTCCGCAGCTCAATGGCCATCATCGCCACGGCGCGATAAGAGAGACCCCGCAACGCGGGGGGCGAGAGAGAGCAGCCCCATTTGAAGGGCCAACCTAGGGTCTCGGACAATCGTCTTAATTATGGCCGGACTTAACGAAAGCGACCGTTGGAGACACTGCTTCGCCAGTTGGCCATGCCCCGTTTTCAAGGCTTCGTAGGACCGGTTCAGGTACGCTCGCGCCAACCTTCGGTCGGCTTTGCGACGAATCGCCGCCCCTTCCGTCCCAGGAAAGTCAGCCGTGAGGAGTGTTTCCAGAAGCCGCTCAGTCTCCTGCAGGTCGATGATCCCGTTCTTGAAGCGGTGCGTTTCGCTCGCAAGATGCCAACGCATCGCGACGGTGGGTTTGGAGAGCCAGACGACTTTGTATTGGCGGGCCATCCTGAGCCAGAATTCCCAATCCACCACGTAGCGATAAGATGCGTCGAAACCTCCCAAACGGCGATGGGCTTCGGCTAATAACGTCACCCCGGAACACCGGAGGGGATTCGCCAGGGCAAGCTCGGGAAGCAAGGCCCGAGGAGGGAATCGCTGGTCAGACTTTCCCAAACCTCCGCTTTCGACCACCGAGGTTGGGAGCGTTTCTCCAGACTCACCGACCATTTCCACGGCACTCGCGACCATGCCGATATCTGAGGCCGCCTCAAACGCACCGAGATGCGCGGCGAGATGGCCGGGCCGCATGAAATCGTCTTGATGAAAGATCGTCACCAGGGGGCTCTGGCTCAGGGCGACGCACTGATTCCAGTTTCCCGCGAGCCCCAGGCGCTCGGAATTGACGACGATCCTAGCGCGATCGCCAGCCTGAGATCGGACCAGGGCCAAGGTCGCGTCGTCAGAGCGGTCGTCGCTAACAAGCAGGGCGAAATCCGACCTCTCCTGCGAAAGGATGCTGCGAAGCGCGTCTGCGATATGTCGCGCGCCGTTGTACGTGGGGATGGCCACGGTCAGGATCGGAGCCGATTCCAAGGGGGTGTCTTCCCAATCTGAGGACGTGAAGGTATGCGAGTGATTGACGGGAAACCTCAACGACGAGTAAATTCGGTCATATCAACTCTCTCTCGGCATCCTAATCCGTTTTGCTCGCTCACTACATCGCACTTCAGAACGGGAGGAGCTTCGTCCATGCGCAGGCCACTCGGATTTCGCCTCATCGTGGTTGGACTCGCTGTCGTGGTGACACTTGGGCTCGTTCGCGAAGCCCTTCATGCTCAAGGGCCCACCGCCCCGGAGCCGACGAGGCCAAGGTTGCAGAAGTTCGCGCCAGGATTGGGTGGCGGACTGGGCGGGCAAAAGAACGAAAGCGAGCCCACGGAGCCGGCCGTCGCCACCGCTTACTTGTCGCCAGATCTCACGCCGAGGTCCGCCGCGACCTGGATGAAGCTACAAGATATCGTTCCCATGCAGTTTCCCAATGAGACGCCGCTTGAAGAGATTCTCAAATACATCAAGGAAGTTACGAAGGGGAAAGACCCCAAAGGCATTCCCATCTACGTGAGCCCCACGGGCCTTCTCGAGGTCGAAAAGACCCTGACATCCCCGGTTCAAATCGACGTCGAGGGCATCACCCTGGCAAGTTCGCTGAAGCTCCTTCTGAAACAGCTCAACCTCGCCTACTATGTTCGGCCGGACGGACTTCTGGTGATTACCTCGGAGAACGATGAGGATCTTCCTCTTGAACATCAGTCGCGGGTTCTCGAGGAACTTAACGCCCTGCGGCTTGAAGTCGCCGCGCTGCGCCGCGAAATCCGTTCGTCCGGGGGAGCTCGCTGAGCTCCGAAGACGGATTGGGAAGCAAGTAGAGTGGTTCTCAGCCGGGAGGCTTGAGGGCGATTCGCGCCAGGGTCTCCCACGTGTAGAGCCCGGAAGAATGGCCATCACTCCAATTCAAGCGAACCGCGTAGTTGCCAATTGGCTCCATTCCTTCGAGCTTGATGTCGTCGGGAATCGTCTCGGGGTCAAGAATCCGCTCCCCGGTCCATTCGTTACGGCATGAGGCACAGGGGCATTCCCCGCGAAGTTCCTTGTAGGGAAGGCGAGCCACAGCGCCGCTTTCCCAGGTCAGTTCGAGGACCTGGTCTCCTTGAAGGGCACGAATGTTGGTCGGCGTCTCGGTCATGGATCAGGCTCACTGCCTCGGACGAAGGAATGAAGTCTCTTCCTGCGAGGTTAACAAACCCCCGACCAGGACGGAATGAGGGCAACAACCATGGATCGATTTTACGTCAAAGCACCAAGCGTCAACGCGGTCAAAAGGGCGCTCGGCCGCGCTCCGGGTGGAGTTCGGGTGGTTGGGCGATTCGACCGCGAGACGATCGAGTGTGTCCACACCATGGAAGCCCACAGCCTCGCGCGGCACTGGCCGGTGATCAAGAGCCGCCTTTCAAAAGAAGGGCTGGCCGTCGTGGAACGACCGGCCCTGATGGCCCGACCCGAGCGCCGCGAAGAACCGAAAGAGGATTGAATTCTCAGATGAATCACCTGTTTATCAATTCTCAGGTTGCGGGAAGCGCTGGGCGATTATGAGAAGATTTCCTTGATCGGTTTGCCGGACGCGATGGGCAAGGGGCGATTCAAGGCGTCGTAGAATTCGGTCTCGGGGTCGATACCGAGCGCCCAGTACATGGTCGCGGCGATGTCGTCGGGGGAAACCGGATTGAGAGACGGATAAGCACCGATGCGATCGCTGGCGCCGTAGACGGCTCCCGGTGTCACACCACCCCCTGCGAAGAGAGCGGTGTAGCATTGCGGCCAGTGATCGCGTCCGTCAGGACCGAACGTCGCCGTGTTGGTGACTCGAGGAGACCGGCCAAACTCTCCCATCCAGACGATCAGGGTCTCTTCCAGCAGCCCCCGCGCTTCCAAATCCTCAACGAGAGTGGGCACGGCCTGGTCGGTGTTCGGCAGGAGGCGATTTTTGAGCTGCTCAAAATTATGAGCATGCGTATCCCAGCCCCCTTTGCCTCCACCGATGCTCGAAGAATAGTAGACCGTGACGAAACGTACTCCGGACTCGACGAGGCGACGGGCCAGAAGGCAGCTCTGTCCGTAAGTCGTCCTGCCATAGGCATCGCGCAGAGAGCTCTTCTCCTCTGACAGGTCGAAGGCCCGCTTTACCTTCGGAGAGGTAAGCATGGTGTGGGCACGTTCGAAGAAGACGTCGATTCCCTGGGCCGTGTCCGACCACTCGAGCATGTCCCCTTGCGAGTCGATCATCTTCAGGAGTTCTCGGCGATCATCGAGCCGGGCCAGGGGAAGCGTCGCGGGGAGGTTCAACTCGGGGAGTCGAAAGTTCCGTCGCGAGGGGTCTTGGCCTATGAAAAACGGGTCGAACGACTTGCCCAGGAAGCTCGCGGCCTGCCCGGGGGTAACGCTTCCGTCCCGAAGAACGTGGGGGAACGAAACGAAGGTGGGGAGAGCGGGATCGTCCACAGGCTTCAGCTTCGCTACGGTGCTGCCGTAGGCAGGATACAGCTCGAGACTGTCGCGAAGTCTGATGTCATCCGTCGGAGGTGCATGCCCCGTCAAACTGTAGTATGTCGCCGAGTTGTGATTCTTGATCCGGTGGTGCACGGAACGAACCTGCGCGAACCGATCAAGGACCCGCGCAAATCGCGGCAGATGCTCCGTGAGCGTGAGGCCTGGTTGGCGTGAGGCAATGGGCTGAAACTCGCCCCGAATCTTGTCAGGAGCTGACGGCTTCATATCGAACGTGTCGATATGTGAGGGGCCCCCAAACTGATGGAGAAAGATGATCGACTTGGCCTTCGCCTTAAGCGGGGAGCTTTCCGACGCGCGAAGTACGGCCGGGAGGTTGATTCCCGCAAAGCCGGCTGCACCCAACGTAAGCAGTCTTCGGCGCGAGATCGCGAAGTTTCTTTGGAAGTCCGGGCAACCCAGATTCATCGGATCGCTCCTTTGCCGTTACTTTGCGACGAGCCATTCATCGCCGCTTCCGCACATCAGGAATTGGAATAAACGACGGAGCGACTTCAATGCCGCAGCAGGAATTCCTTGCTGCTCAAGATCGCCCAGAAAGCGTCTTCCCAGGCCTTCCGGCGCCCCTCGCGGGAGCGGGCAACGTGACCGAGAATCTTCGCCTGCTCTTGCTCGGAGGGCCGGCGGCAAAGCGCCGCGAGATAGACATCCTCGAGAATCTCCTGGTCGGACGCCCCTCTCTCCAACAGTTTTCCGATCCTGTTGTCGTCCGCTTCGAGCCCCTTTCGAAACCCGTCACCGTTGATCAGTTGGAAGGCTTGAGCGAGCGTGGTGGACTCGGATCGCTCGCACTCGCATGTCAACAGGCGTTCAGGCTTTCCAAACGTCTTGAGAAACAATTCGTCGGTGCTAACGCCTGGAAGTTGAACCGCATGCAAGCCGGCGGGGGCCTTTGCATAGCTTCTGGGTTTGCCAAGAGCGTGGTCCATTGCGTCGAGCAGCACTTCCGCCGGTAGCAGACGAACGGCGGCGCGGGCGAAATTCACCTCGTCTCCACGGTTCGTATTGTTCGGAACCGCACTTGTTTGATAAGTCTGAGACTTCATGATCAACGCGACGAGAGGGCGAAGCCGCATTCCCTGAGAAACAAACTCTGAGGTTATCGCATCGAGCAGGGGAGGGTTGGACGGGGGATTGGAGTCGCGAAAGTCGTCCACGGGTTCGACGATCCCTCGGCCCATCAGGTGAAACCAGACTCGGTTGGCCAAATTGCGGCGGAATTGAGAACTCTCTCGCGTCAGCCAGGAGGCGAGCTCATCACGAGCGTCGAGGTCCGCGCCCAATTCCACCTTGGGACCATTAGGAGGCTTTGGCGATAGCATGACGCCGCTACGCGGTTGCAGCATCTGCGGCCGCCCCGCCAAGAAGATCATCTCGTCGCCGTTGATCTCATGCTTGTCGAGATGGTCTCGCCGAACGTTGTTCACCGACTTTCTGGCGACGTTTGCGAAGTAGGCGGAGAGACCGTAATAGTCGTCCTGCGTCCAAACGTCGAAAGGATGGTTGTGGCAGCGGGCACATTGAAGCCGGACCCCCAGGAAAACCTGTCCCACCGTTTCGGCGGCGATCATCGCATCTCGGTTCGTGCGATAGAAACTCGCCGCGGGGTTCGACCAGGTTGAACCCTTCGCCGTGAGAATTTGCCGAACGAACTCATCAAGAGGTAGTTCTTTATCGAGCGCGTCGCGCAACCAACGCTGGAAAATCCAGGCCCCTTTGACGCCCATCGTCTTTTCTTCGTTGCGAAGGAGGTCGGCCCACTTCAAGGCCCAGAAGTCCGCAAATTCGGGTAACCGCAGAATCCGGTCGATCAGCTTGTCTCGTTTTTGGGGGGCAACGTCGGCGAGAAACGCCCGTGACTCCTCTGTACCAGGCAATCGGCCTACGGCGTCAAGATACGCGCGACGAAGGAAGATCGTGTCGTCGACCTTCGGAGAGGGCTGAATGCGAAGCGTTTTGAGCTTGTGAAAGACATGCCGATCCACCACATTATTGGTCGCGGGTGGATTCCACGCGAAGTCCGGGCGGTCTGCCACAAAAGCAAGCCGACTGATCCCTCGTGCCGAAAGGTAGCGAACGGCCACGGTTGTTTCTACGGGCCGAGAAACCTCCACGCGGCCATCTGGCGAGACGCTCGCGACGCTCGGGTCGTCAACGTCATACGATGCCTGCCGCGTCACGTCCCGCTCCGACCCGTCGGAGAATCTCGCCGTTACGATCAATTGCTGCGTTCGGGCCGGCGCTGCGGCCACGCGCTCCACGGGGCTCACCTCGATTTTGATAATGCGGGGCGCACGAGCAAGGTCGTCGACAGCTCCCTCGGCTATCCATTTCCGGAGGGTTCCCTCCTCGGGAGAACCCTTCGCGAAGCGTATTCCTCCTTCATGGGGAATCACACCCGTCGGCTTCAGAATCAGAAGACTCTTCTCCGGCACTTCACGTTCCACGCGACGGCCAAAAGAATCGCGGGTGATCGCGTTGAAATCGAACCCTGGATCTTCGCCTCGCAGGCTAAGGCGAAAGCCGCCTTTGCCGTTGAGATTTCCGTGGCAGGCCCCCATGTTGCACCCAGCCTTGCTCAAGACCGGCGCAACCTCGAGGCGGAAACTGATCGGTCTTGTGCGCTCAACCTCACTCACTTCGTAAGGGACATACGCGCTTTGACCACGAACCTCCAGCCTTAACCGACCCTGGCCATTCCTTAGCGGAACAGCAACAGCCTCGGAAGTCACGGTGACGTGATCTGAGGACTCGGGGATCCACCTGATTTCAGCGGTCAAATCTCGAATTTCCCCCTTCGAGAAATCTCCCGTCACCGTGATTTGCTGGCGCGAAGACTTTCCCGCGAGCCGAATTATCGCGGGCTCAACATGAACCCGCTCTGGTGAGGGTAGGGCATCGGCACCTCGCGTCACCTCTGAGGTGACGAGGCAGAGAATGCCCACGAGAAAGCCAAAACCGGGAGACCGAGAGAGAACTGTCGTCGGCAAGGGACCACCTCTCTCCCCTCTAGGCGAGCCTCTTCTCGAGCTCGTTGCTCGATCCATTCGTATCACCGCTAGTTTCACTGTCGACACCTGAATACGCAAGCTCCTAATCGCGCGGCGTCGCCCTCTTAAGTTTACCCTGTCAACCTTTTTTGCGTGGACCACCAATGCTTTCGGCCCCCGTTCCTCAAAGCAAGTGCAAGTCGATTCCCCATTTTGAATAGCCGCAAACGCCTGTGACATCTCGGCCGCGGAGCCGTAGGAGTCAAAGAGCTCACACCACTTGCTGCCACGCTCGAAGTGATCAACGAAGGGGACGTCGAGCCGGCGCTCATCGGGCGATCGACGCGAATGACGAGCAAAAAAGCCTTCAAGATCAATCAGACCGACGGAAGCTTCGTTGCGATCCAAGCCAAGATTTGGGGCGGAGATGTGGCGAGGGGCAGACTCTATCAGGTTTAACGAATCGCCGGGACGGACGCCGGTGAATCTGGTAATATCCGGAGCGTTGTCGTTCAGCAAATCTCGATGGGTAAGTGACCATGGCTGTCGATCTCGATCCAGGGTTAGAGCAGCACAGGCAAGGGGACCTCGAAGGTGCGGCGAAGGTCTATGAAGCGGCTCTGGCTGAAGATCCGGACCGTTCAGAAGCCCTCCACCTTCTTGGACTCGTGCATTTTCAGCGCAATGAGCTGGAGCAAGCGGCCACGCTCATCACACGCGCGGCCACGCTTGCTCCCGAGCAAGCGCCTTATCACGTGAGTCTTGCCGAGGTCTACTGGGCCCAGGGAAAGCTTGACGATGCGGTTCTGTCCTGTCAGACAGCGCTGCAGATTCAGCCTGACAATCCGGACATCCTCTGCAACCTTGGAGCGACCTTCGTCGATCAAGGAAGGATCGATGAAGCGCTGTCCTGCTTCCATCAGGCCCTACAGCTCAATCCGAACCTGGCTGCGGCGCATAACAATCTGGGAAATGTGCTCCAGATCCAAGGGGATTCGAAGAGCGCGCTTGCTCACTTCCACATGGCCGTGCGTTTGGATCCTTCGGTGGCCGGCGCGCACAACAATCTCGGAAAGGCTCTCCTCGAACGAGGTAAATGGAGTGAGGCCCTTACGCACTGCCAGTCCGCAGTTCAGCTTTCTCCCGAATTTCCCGAAGCACACATCAATCTTGGAAACGTGCACTTTGTTCTGGGAGATCTGGAAAGCGCCGCGGCGAGTTTTCGAGAGGCTCTTCGCTTCAAACCCAGCATGGCCGGCGCACTCGCGAGTCTTGGTGGGGTTCAAGAACAACTGGGAGAGATTGAACAGGCAATCGCGTCATTTCATGAGGCTTTGCGCCACGAGCCAAAGCATGCCGGCGCACTCGCGAAACTGGCGACTCTCCTTGGCGGCAAGCTTCCGGAGGCCGATCAGAAGCAGATTGAAAGCCTTCTGGCCAGTACAAGCCTTACATCTGACCAACGGATTCGGCTTCAGTTCGGCCTCGCGCACGTTCTCGAAGCGCAGGGCAAGTATGATCAGGCGGCAGACCTCGCTCTTCAAGCCAATGATCTCCAGGAAGGCGAACTACAGAGGCGGGATCGAGGTTATCATCCCACCACATTCCACCGATTCGTGGACCAGATCGTTCATGCTTTCACATCCGAGTTCTTCGCGAAAGTGAAGGACTGGCGATTGCCATCCGAGCGTCCTGTCTTCGTGATCGGGATGCCCCGTTCGGGGACTTCGCTCATCGAGCACATTCTTGCGAGCCATTCCCGGGTCTTCGGAGCGGGGGAGCTGCGGTTGGCTCAAGCAACGTTTGAGGTGATTCCGCAAATCACGGGGAGCTGCGAAGCCCTCTCCGATTGCCTCGGCCGCCTCGAGCAGCCGGGGATCGAGACGCTGGCTCAACACTACCTCGATGGCTTGGCGAACGTGAATTCGACGGCCGACCGCGTCGTCGACAAAATGCCCGAAAACACGGTCTATCTCGGGCTCATCGCCTCACTCTTTGCTCATGCAAAGGTGATTTATTGCCGTCGCGATGTGCGCGACGTTGCTCTGTCTTGCTGGATGACCAATTTCGGGCAGGTCCGCTGGGCTTGCGACTTCGATCACATCGCCTCGCGCATCGCCGAGCATCAAAGATTGATGGATCACTGGCGTACGGTCTTACCCCTTCCGATCCTCGAAATCGACTATGAAGAGGTCGTCTCCGACGCTGAGGCTGCTTCTCGAAAGATCGTCGCCTGGTGCGGGTTGGAGTGGGAGCCTGCGTGCGGCGAGTTCCATCGGACTCGACGCCCCGTGCGTACGGCGAGCGCCGCTCAGGTTCGTGAGCCGGTCTACGATCGGTCGGTAGGGCGGTGGAGAAGGTACGAGCAGCGTCTCGCGGAGTTGTTCTCAAAGCTCGAGGTTCGATGACAAGCATCCATCCCAAGGCACTTATACCTTCCCAGGCAAATTGATCACGCCGGCGTGAGTCGGCCGGGATGCGCAACACAAAGGGCGGCTCTTACGAGCCGCCCTTCGCGTGTTGAAGTGGTTGTCGTCTACCTCACAGTCCCTTAGCGACCGTTGGGATGCCGCAGGAGCCAGAGTCGAGCCAATCGCGAGAGACGGCCGGTTGGGGCTGTCACCGTCGGAGTGGGCGCGGGAGCGGGAGTGGTGACGACAGGAGTCGTTGTCGTCGGCGTGCTCGGCGTTTGCGTCGCCGTGGTGCCGATTCGGAAGTTGTCCTCGAAGCCCAAGGTTGGGGCATTCGTGGTGCTCTTGATCGAGCCGGCGTTGATCGTGAGGCCGACAAGACCCGACGAGTTGAAGCCGCCCGACAGATTGAAGGCCACGGTGTGGTCATCAATCCAGGTAAGGCTCGTGGCGTGGGCCGGGTTGGCGGCGTTCAGGCCGTTGCCACCGAGGATGAGATCGCTCGCGGTCACGGTCGAACGATCAACGTGGCCCGAGAAGTTGACGATGATCTGTCCGCCCGGGGCCGACTCGGTGTAACCGAGGGCTTGAACGGCGCCACCTGGGGCGATCGAGGTGGTGACGACTCGGAAGGCACCACCCGCCGCGATACCACCGGTGCCCTGGTACTCGAAGGCACCCACGTCCGCCGGCCCGGTTCCGGGGAACCCGCGGCCAGCGATCTTCACTCGTCCTCTTGAGAGGAAGTCGGTCGCCGGTGCGTAGCTGTTGTTGGCCGCGTCGATGGCCGCAGAGGAGGCGGTCAGGTCGAAGTTGCCGTCGTTGAAGAACGTTGCCGGCCCGTCGCCACCCGGGCGTGGGTCGCGAGGAGACACGAAGGCAGGAGCACCGATGAAGTTCCCCAAGGCGTCGGGAGTCGACGTGAGGTTTGCGGCCACGAATCCGTTACCCACGTTATAAGCGTTGGTAGCCGGGTTGGTGTCGCTAACACCGTTGCCCTGGAACATGTTCGATCGGGCAACCAACTTGTTGTTGACCGTCGCGATGATACCTGCTCCACCACGACTCGGGCTGAGGTCGTGGTTCTGCCAGAAGATGTTGTTCTCCACCAGGGACATGATCGGAGAGTTCGCCTGAACCTTCGCCACCATACCGTAGGTGTTGTAGGCGAAGGTGTTGTTGACCACCTGGATAAAGGCGTTCGGAGCGAAGCTCGAGTTGCCAATATCGTTGATCAAGATGCCGGTAATGTTCCCGACCAGGCCGTCGTCTTCGATCATCGGCGTTTGCGAGAGGCCGCTGGTCTCCACCACGATGCCGTAGCCCGAGTCGACGAAGTAGTCTTTGTCGGCCAGGATGTTCGAGCTGTGGATTCGCAGGCCGACCGAGTTCGTGTCGATGACGCCGAGGGCGGGGTCTCCCAACAGCGGGCTGGCGATGGTGAACCCGGCGATCTCGGTCTGGAGTCCAGGAACGCTGAACACGTTGAAGGCGGTGACCGTGGTGTTCTGGGCGGACGTCGAGTTCGACGGAGCACGAATGACCGTCGCTTGAGCGTTGCCCGGAACCAGGTTGGTGTCCGTGCTGGTGGAGTCAGCGGAGATGACCTTCACGAGCGACTTGAGGTTGATCGACTCGGTGTAGACACCCGCCAGGACCGCGACGGTATCGCCAGCCCCCGCAACGTTAAGGGCTGCGGTAATGGTGGTGTAGGGATTCTCACGTGTTCCCAACGCGGCCGACGTGTTCGTCGCCGATCCCTTGGGCCCGACGTAGATGAGCGTCGAGGCCGAGGTGTCGTAGATCACGTAGCTGGTCGAGAAGTCCGAACCTCCGGTTCCGGAAGTCCCATTCAACGGGTTGCCCGCGATGTCGATGATCGGGCTGGTTCCGGTGCCCTTGAGGGTCACTCCGTAGATCCCGTTTTCCAGGCCAGTCGAACTGACCGCGAAGCTGACCTGCTCAGCCCCTTGAGCGCCACCGAGGGTTGTCACGGTGATGCTGCCAGGGATGATCGCAACCGACACGTCGTCCGCGGTACCGAGCACGCCGTCCGCGCCGGCACCGGTGACAAGGATCGAGCTTGTCGTCAGGCTGGAGGGATCGAGGTTCTTGTTGACCACGAAGGAGAACGTGTACTTGCCGGACGAAGGAGTCAGGGCCGAAGAACTCGACGGGCTGAAGTTGGTGACCGTGGGGCCCTTGTTGTCGATGATGAAGCCCGTGTTGGCGTTGGGATCGCTCGACGCCGAAGAGTTCCCCGCGCTGTTGACGATGATCACCCGGGCCTGCGAGAGGTTGAAGTTCCCGGTGATCGAACCGCCGCCGGCAAGTCCCGAGTTCGCCGGAGAGTTCAACAAACCGCCGGGTCCGACGTTGTAGGGCGAGTTGGGCAGCGCACCGGTGTTGGTGACCAATCCCGTTTGGGCCGCGTCCACACCCACGGTGACCGTGAAGGTTCCGTTGGCGTTGGTGACTGCGGTTCCCGCGGTGTAGTACACCCCGTCCCCATTCGGAGAGACCTGAAGGATGACCGTCTGGCCGCCAAGCGGGTCGATCGCCGGGCTGGCGTCGGTGATGGTTCCCGAGAAGGTGGGCTTGTTGTTGTACGTGACGTAGTCTCGTCGATTCGTGTCCGAACCCGTCGTCAGCGAGAACGTGTTCTGAACCATCGAAGACGACTCGGTGTTAACCGTGAACGTCAGGTAGAAGTTGCCACCGGGGTAGCCATCGCCCGAGGGCAGGGCGAGCTGGGGATTGTTGGGATCGTCATTGAGAGTATTCTCACCGTCGAGAGCATTCCCTTGCGGGTCGCGGAGAACGTTGGAGCCGCTACCCTCGAGGTAGATGCGGTACTCGTCGGAGTTGAGCGTCAGGCCCGCAGCCCCCAGATTGATGATGAGGGTGTTGGTCGCCGAGTTGAAGGACAGCTTGCCCGACAGGTCAATGAACTTGTCGGTCGAAGAGTTGTTGTTGCCGAAGATGCCGTCGCCGCCCGACGCTTCCAGAAGCACGGTCTTATTGGTGATCGTGCTCGGGTCAATGCTGTGGTTGAACTGGATCTGGATCGTCTGCGGCGTCTGGTTGGTGCCAGCGACTCCCCCCACCTTGTAGATATTCGAGGTGGTCGTGCTGCCCCCCGAGGTAACAGTCGCGGTGACTCCCGTGACCTTGGGCGGGTTGTACTGGCGGTACTCAAAGGCACCCACGTCGTAGTACGGGTTGCTGCCATACCCCACGTTGGAGCTGTTCGGATCCTTCTGGCGGAGGCTGCCGAGTTGGTCAGTCACGCCGGCAGGAGCGGAGACATAGCCCCAGACGGCGGCGTTCACCGCGGGATCAGATCCGGGACCAACGATCCCGCCCGCGGAGGCCAAGGCACCGACCCACTGATCCACATAGCCTCGCTGGTTCCCGCCGGGGAGAGCCAGGATATCGGTGCCAGTGAAGCCACCGCCGAAGAACAGGGAACTGCGGCTATTCCCGTTGAGCGTACCGCCGGACACGTTCAGGACCTGGTTGACCAGGGACACGAGCGTCGTCGAGACCTCATTGCTCATCGCCGCCCCCTCGGTGGGGTTCAGGCTCATTTCGCTACGGCCGGCGTCGATTGCGGCGGAGTTCGGGCCGAGTTGGAAGTTACCCGCCGCCGCATTCACAAAATCAGGGGCACCGAAGATGGGCTGATAGTTCGGTAGACCTTGATCGCTCCGAACGGCGACTCCGCTGCCTCCGTTGAAGAGGTTGTATTCGAGGAGGCTACCGTTGATGCGGCCGACCGTCTGAACAGCCACGTTGCTCGAATTGGCGAAGATGTTATCCATCAGGACGAGATGGACCTGCGCCAGGAAGTTCGTGTTGGTAGGCTCTTGAGCGATGACATCAACACCGATGGCGTCGTTATAGAACGTGTTGTTGAGGCCGATGAACTCCATCGCGGAAGGAAGGGCCGTGTTGTCCTGAGCCATTCCCAGGATCCGCACACCCGCCGGCATGTTGCTGATCGTGTTGTTGTACATGAACAACAGGGCGGCTGAGCCCATGACCGACTGGCGGGCAAGAGCGCCGCCGGCGGCCGGGAACGAGATCTCATTGAAGCCCTGGTGGCTGAAGACACCAACCTGACTGAAGTTGGCGAGGTTGGAGTTCGAGATCGTCAGCTCTTGGCCAAGATCCGTGACGGAGGGGAAGGCCGCACTCGTGAAGAAGAGGTCCTGCCCCTGGAGTTCGATACGGGTCATGTACCGAATGTCCGCGTTGTCGATCTTGTTGCCTTCGCGGATGTCGAGGGCATTGAAGGTCGTCAACGAGTTCGAGCCGAAGGCAATCAAGCCACCGTCACCGGCCTGAGCACTGGTCGTTGTGCCGGTCACATTCGACATGTCGACTCCGCGCACCGTGAGCGGAATCGAGTTGTCGTAGAGCGACGTGAGGATCGCGGGAACCCGTTGCTGGCCCGCGGTCTGGTTGCCTCCAACACCGAGGATTCGCAATTGGCTGTTGTAGCCGGGGTCAACCAAAGGCGAGGCAGTCGGATCGATGCCGTCATCGATACCGAACTGGAATCCCGCCCCAGCCTCGTGGTCGCTGGTGTTGGACGATCCACCGCTCACGCCGTTGCCAGGCGGCGTGCTGTTGATGTTCTTCATCTTGACGACGACCGATTGCCCAGGATTCGGGATCACCGATCCGTCAGCGAGGACGGTTCCCGGCAGGGCGCTCTGAATCGTCAGCGTGATGTACGGTCTAGGCTGAGAGGAGGACGTGCCCCCGGTGGTGGGGAAGTTGCTCACGATCGGGGCACTTCGGGGGACGATCGTTCCCAAGAGAACGTAGGGAATGTCCGTCGCGGCCCAGACCGAGTTCACATCCAGGTTGAAGTTGCCGTTGAAGGCAAGATCCGGAGCCAGGACCATCAAACCGTTGATGGGGTTCTTCTGGAGAATGTTATTCCGGAAGAACGGATCGCCCGTGGCAAGGGGGTGCAACGGGTCGGTTGCCAGCAGCCCGTCCGGCGTGATCCCGATGGGAGCGGCGAAGTCGTCCAGCGGGTTGGTCGCCGACGTTCCGTCGAACTGGAACGTGTTGTTGGTGACCATGACTCGGGTGCCGAATCCCGGGAGAGCAACGTTGGACTGGCCCGCCAGGGGTACGGTGCCCGTGTTTCGGCTGAGGATTTGCCCAGTCGTGTTGTCGACGATTCCCGTGCCGCCGCTGGTTGCACCGAGGAACGACAAGGCGTTCCGGATGACCGTACCGCCCTGAGTGTTCAGGTTTCCACCGCCGTACTGAATCGTCGCGTTGTTGACGACTCCGAATGCACCGGAGAAGTAGGTGATACTTCCCCAGCTTCCGATGGCCGGAACATTGTTCGGGTTCGTGTTGTTGGTGACGTTGTTGGCGGCGACGATCGTCGTCGAAGACTGGGTCGTCGGGTTGAAGTAGGCCGTGGTGGCCGCGTTGTCGTAGATCGAGGTGAAGATGACCGGAGCATCGGCTGTCGACTCGGCCTGGAACCCAGCGCTTCCCGGGCCATAGGTCGACGTCGGCACGCCCGTCAACGCGTCCGGCGTGGCGAGCGAGTCGAAGCCGTTGATGTAGGTTCGAGCACCGACGTTCATGCTCGAGCCCGGGCTGATCACCTCGATACCGGCTCCACGCTGCGACTTGATGACCATGCCGGGCTGGATGTAGAGCCGAGCCATGGTCGGGATTCGCGTTCCCGCCGGGATGTTGATCACCGGAGCATTCGGGTTCGACGTCGGCTTCCCGAACGGTGTAATGCCGTTGTTGATCGAGCCATCGGTGTTGACCGTTGAGGTCGGCTGGGTCGCCTGCGCATCAACCAGCAGTTCGGTACCAACGTCGAGCAGCGAGGTGAGAACGTAGGGGAGGGTGGCGTTGAACGTGTAGTTCTGGCTTCCCCCCAGCGACATCGGGTTGTTCGGGTAGAGGATCGCGTCCGACGCCTGGGCCACGCCCGAGGAGTCAGGACGAACCCAAACACCGTTGAGGCCGTTCTGGTTGACCGTGTCAAAACGAATCAGCGGCCCGCGAGCCGTGTCGTCTTCGCGGAACGAGTCGAGGTCACCGGAGATCGCGGCTCCAAGAGCGTTCGAGCTGCCGGAGCCCGAGCCGGTCATGGTGATGTTCGAGTTCGTGATCGTCGGCCGGCTGTTGTAGAGGCTGATGGCGTCGTAGTGAGTGGCGGCGCTGTTCGAGATCGATCCACCCGCGTAACGAATGTTCGCATAGTTGATCAATGTCATGGCGTCGTCAGCACCAGACACCGCGGCCCCGCCGTTCAGCCCTTGGAGCGTGCCGTCGACGGAGAAGGTCTGGTTGCGGATGTGGGTCGCGTCACCCGCCTGGTTGAAGTTGCGGATGACGAGGCCGGCCCAATCACCAGGCTTCGGCGTGGTGTTGCTACCGTCACCGTTCGTGTCGCCACCGACCGTGTCGTCGTAGTACGAGGTGAAGTTGACCTGCGTACTCGGGCTGGTTCCACCGAGCACTTCGAGTGCGCTGCCCTGGTTCTGCACGAACAGAGCGGCGTTCGAGAACTTGATGGCCGACCCGGGAGCCATGACGAGGGTGGTGTCGAACGGAACCGAGGCACTACCGTCGTTGTAGCTGTTCGAGCCGGACGGAGCCTGAAGAACGTAAGTGGCCTGAGAGGTCACACCGGTGATCGGATTACGCTGCGGAATGCCCGCGAGGGCAACAACAACGACAGGCCCCTTGTACGACAGCATCTGGGCCGCATAGAGGGCGGAACGATCGAAGTGACCGTTTCCGTTGCGGTCGTAGTTGGAGTTGAAGCTGAAGAAGTTGGAGGTCGCGTTGAGGCCGCCGTTGGGGTCATGCGTCGGATTGGCCGGGGCCGTTGCCGCATTCGCTTCCGGTGCGAGCGTATCGTACGGCTTCTGGAGGCTGCCGTTCGGCGTCGTAGTGGGATCGAGGGGATTCTCCGTGTACGACGGATTGACGTAGATCACGTTTCCGTTCGGTACGACGGTGAACCCCGTCATGAAAGCACCCCCCGCGGTGCCGTCGCCAGAGAGGTCATTCTGGCGATAGGTACCGTCGGGCATCAGCGACTCATATTCATTCGTCGAAGCGGCCTGGCTGAGCGGCTCGGTTCCGAGGTTGACCACCGAGCTGCCGAGGAGTGCGGAGCCGGTAGCCGTCAGATTGCCGAGGAACTCGCCATCGAGCTGGTTGCCATAGATGTCGTGGATCGCCGAGGTGCCGGTGTTCGGTATGTAGAGGCGGTAGTTGTCGGCGGGGAGTGTCGTGCCCGCAGCGAGTTGGAGAACCAGCCGCGTTCCCTGGTGGAAACCAGGCTGCCCGATCAGAGCACCCGTCGAGGCGTCAGCCAGCGTCACCGTGGTTCCGGGGACGATCGAGAACCCGCTACCGGTCGAGCCCAGGCCGCCCTGGCCAAGCGTACCGAAGTCACCGTCCGGGGTTCCGCCGACCGTGTTGGCCGAACCGATGAGCTGAATGGTGTTGTTGTAGTTCGCGTTCGGATCGAGCGGCGTGGAGAAGTCGATCGCGAAGGCCGTGGGCGGAGCATTGGCGCGGGCCGTCGCTCCCAAGGCCGGCAGTTCGTAGTAAGACCGAGGTCCACCGACCACCGCCGAGGTGTTACCGGAGTAGCTCGAAAGAGCCTGCACCGAGGAGATGTAGACCGGACCCGGCTGATAGTTGAACTCGAGCTTGAAGTCGGTCGTCCCGGACGCCGGGGTGTTGTTAAGCGGATTTCCGGCCGCATCGACCAGGCCGCTGTATCCCGACTCGGTCGTGTGGGCGACGAGGACGTAGGTACCCGCCGGCAGCCCGTTGGCAAACGTCAGGTCAACACGTCCGCTGAAGGGAGAGGCGTTGCTGGTTCGGTTTGGAGCCGAGAGGAAGTCACTGCCCGTGGCCGTGAAGACCGCACTGGCGATGTACTGGTTGTAGTAGGTGTTCGTCGTCAGGTTCAGCAACGAGTAGTTGCTGAGATTGACGGCGCTCGACGCGGTGAGCGCGGGGAAGAGAATTTGCGAGGGAGTCGAGAGGAAACCAGAGGTCGGATTGCTGGGATCGACGATGTCGAGCGACATCGTCGACAGGCTCGACAGATTCGTTCCCGTCAGAGGCAAGGCGCCTCCACCGGGGCTCAGCGTGGCGGCCAAGACCTGAGGTCCGGTATTGTCGATACGGAAAGCGTGATCATAAGAGGTGGAGAGACCGGGCAACGGCGGAGAGTCGGCCTGGCCGATCACCACGAATCGAACGCTCTGGTAGCCCTCGGGAAGGGCCGGGGCCTGAATCGTGAACACGCCGTTGGCGTCGGTCGTCGTCGTGACGTCGTATAGTCCCGTGTAGCCGCGTCCGCCGCTGCCGGTGCCAAGATCGAACGACCCGCCGTGGAGCGAGTTGAATTCCGCCAGCACCGTCAAGCCGGAAAGCGTACCGGGGAAAGTCGCAGACACCTGTCCCACGAACACGGGGCGGTTGACGTTGGTGTTCTCGTCCCCTTGAATCCCCGAATCCGAAGAAGGCTGGAGCTGGACCGAGGTGACGGTGGGGGCCGTCAGCGTCTGGATGCCGTAGTACTGGACAAATCGGTCGTCGCTCCCGTTTCCGGACGGGAAGGAACCGTTGAACTGACCGTCAAGGTAGTTGCCGGCAAGGTCTTGGACCCCTGGGCCAATTCCAGGACCACCGTTGTTTGCGGACAGAACGTTGAGGATGTACTTGTCGGTGGGGAACTGGGCCTGGCTCACCTGGCTAAAGTCGAGGGTCGCCGTGTTCGTCGCGGAATCGTAGGAGATCTTGAAGCCCGGCTGGTTGGCCAAGTTGACGTTCTGGGGCTGACCGAAGTTGTTGTTGACGCCCCCAGCCCGGAACAGAACGAGGTCGATACCGTTGATGGTCGACGCACGGACCGGCTCACTAAATTGAACGGTGATCACACGGCCATTGATGGTCGTGTTGATGATCTTGGGAGCCGTCGTGTCCTGGAGGGTGAACGTCGTCGAGCTTGAGGACGCAAGCGGCTTTCCATCCTTCGAGACGATCGAGCCCTGGATGGAGAAGGTGTAAGTACCATTCCCCGAGGTGCCCGAACCAGCGTCGATCGAATAGGGGAATGCGACCTGCGTGGGGAAGTTGGGATCGTCAACGGCAATCGGAGTACCGAGGCTCTTCGCCGTGACCCCAGCCGGCATGTTGGTGAACACCAGGTCAGACGCGCTGATGGTGCTGAAGTTCACCGGCTTGCTGAAGGTGACCAGGATGGTGTTCGGCGGAGTCGCTACCGTCGATCCGTTGGAGGGAGTGGTCGAGATGACCGTAAGCGTGTCAATCGAGGCGAGTGCCTTGACAGCATCAATGAGTCCGTAGCCCGCTTGCGGGGTCCACGTGGCGGCTGTCGCACCGTTCAGCGGCTGGGTCGAGGCGACCAAAGCGTTGGCAATTTGTGTGGGCGTCAGCGATGGATTCTTTTGAAGCAAGAGTGCCGCAACGGCCGCAGCGTTGGGAGTCGCTGAAGAGGTCCCGAAGAAGCTCGGGAGATTGGGTTGCGACAGGTTCGTCTGGGTCGCCGGCTCCCCTTGGTTTGGGGGATTGCTGGTATCAATGATCTCGCCAGGCGCGAAGAAGCTTGTGTTTCCACCGTCAGGCGCGGAGATCAAGGGCGCCTGGCGAAGTTGCGGCGAAGATAGGAGACCGCCGCTGGAATTGTATTCAATGAGCGCTGGGCCATAGGAGCTGAACGGCTCGGAGAGCACCGGGGGAGCAGACGGGGTGAGATTGGAGCCGGTTCCCCACCAGGGGACCGCACCAACACCGATGGTTCCCGCGGTCGTTGCGTGGCCAAAGCTCGTCGGGTAGTAGGTTCCTCCCCCACTTCCAAACTGCTGAGACACCGAGCTCAGCGTGAAGTCGCCCCACTGAACGAACTCGATGTGGCCCGGATTTGCACCGCTTGCGACCTTGATCGCCACGGTATACGCGGTGTTGGACTGCAGACCGGACAGATCCACGAACTGGTAGGGCGTCTGCGTCGCGACGTTGTTGGAGACTCCCGAGGCCACAACCTTCCCGGTGGAGTCAAGAACGTAGATGTTGACCTGCGACGACACACCATTGGTGGTGTACCAGGGCTGGTCGAACTGCATGATCAGGCCGGCGCCGGGCGTGATTTGCCCCGTCTTGATGGGGAGCTGTGTCGTGACCCCCGAGCCGGGATCAAAGTTCATGTAAGTGCCGCTACCGAGTGAGCCAACAGTGGTGTTGACCCCTCGGAATTGCGACAAGTAACCCATGTTCGCGCTGTTGCCCGCTGCGCTGAAATAGGTGACGCCGTATTGAGACTGCGCCTGCTGAATCGCCTGAGTGATGATGCCTTCCTGGAAGAACGGCTCATCCGCGTAGCTCACGTCATCATTGATAACTTTGGCATGAGCATTCTGAGCGAGGGCGAGAATGTTCGCGGCGAAGCCGGCGTCACCGCCGACAGCCGCGGTGGCAAAAGCGAGATTGGCTCCAGGTGCGATGTCGTAGATATTTTCAAGCATCGCGCGACCTTCATCGGTCGCACTGGCGTAGCCCGGATCGGTCGGCTGCATCTCAGCAATATCATTGACATTGCTGGGCAGGTTGCCTGTGCTTACCGATTCACTGAGGCCGCCTTGGAAGAGGTTGGCACTGTCCGAGAGAACACCGATCGTGACGCCACTACCGTTGACGCCGTAGGTGGTGCGAGCGGTAGGACCATTGAGTGTGGCGTCAGCCTCGTTGTTCGCGGTGCCCTGATAAGAATATTGGGGCTTGTACATCGGCAGAAGGCTAACCGTCTGGGAGGCGGTCGCAACGTTGAGCAGGTCGTTGATTGGGAGTAAACCCTCAACGATTTCTTGCGTGGGGGCCGTGCTCTGTATGTTCAGGCCCGCTGTCTTCATCGTGCTGACGAAGGCCGAGAAGTCGCCGTATCCCTTGACCTCGATGCCGACCGTATTTCCCTGGAACTGAATCGCCGGATAGGCGGCCGCCACGGCGGACGCATTCTGGCTCTTCTGGAAGGCCGTGTAGATCCCGATAAGATCCTGGCCCGCGTTCGCCAACGGCCCGTTCTGGATGTCGGAGACGTTGTTATTCGTGGCCTTCCACAGGGGAGGTGATGACGACGTGGGCGAAGTCGCGTCAAGCAGCGTGCGCTCTTCCAAGGCCTCGATCTGGAGGAAATCTCTTCCTCGCTGGAGCAGGTCCTTGCTGCGCCGCCGATTGGGACCCTGCTTGCGATTGTTTCCCTTGATGCTCCCCATCGACAGACTCCCCGGTAAGCTTTGAAGCCGTTTGCCTCCGTCGACCGCACCCGCCAACAGGGTGGCCAGCCACTAGGCTCATGGGCTCCAGACGATCAAGGTGATCCGGATCAGTGTTTCGTGAGAATTCGGAACGTAGTAGCACAAAAGTTAGCGCCTCAGCCAAGCATTGACCGGGCAGCTTTAACGGGCTCTACAAACCGAATCTGTTTACGTGCTCGTTACGCCGACTGAGTGGGCTGGACCTCGCCCGATTGGTTTTCGTGTGGATTCCGAAGTTCCGAAATCAGCGAGCCTCAACGATCCCAGTTCCCTATCCCGAGGAAAGTCGACTCCTCAAGGTCCCCGGACGACGATTTGCATGAATGGCTACATGCACGCAGTCAATCATCCAGAGTGATTTTGGTCTCGTCAAGACTGTTTTTCAAGAATTCGGCGGGGGTGCAGATCGGAGGGGTTAGACAGGCGAATTCCCTTCACCGTGCCGTGCAGAGATCACGGGTCAGTTGGAGTGTGTCCTCTGGTAGACACGAAGTCAAACGAGCCGGAACAAAGCCGCGTATTTTGTCGTTTTGGAGTGGCTGCGATCACTTTTGCCGTCCATTTAGTTTCGATGCAGGGAAAGCCATTCGCGAGTGTTTTCGCGACCCGAGAACACGGGGATTCGCCATAGCCCATGGCCTGGGCAAAGCGGAATCTCCTGTCTCGAGCACTCGAACTTCTCGTGAAGAATGGCAGGGGGGAATCCCCTCGCGAGTCGAATCTCTGAACGATAGCGGCGGGCGCCTCAAACGCTGCTTGCTTCAGTGCGTGCCAGGTTTTTCGGCGTACCGCGGGTAAAACTTGTGTGAGAACAACAAGTCGCTTAGGCAGAAGGAAGCGGAGTGTGAACACCCAGCTTTTGGAGCTCGGCGATGAGCGAAGGATCGTCGCGATAGACGATTCCCTTGAGCCCGGCCGCTCTAGCCCCCTCAACGTTCTCGGGAAGGTCGTCAATGAAGACACAGGAGTTGGCCGGAAGCCCCGTGGCGGCCACGCAGGCCTTGTAAAAGTTGGCCGAGGGTTTCAAGTGGCCAACCTCATAAGACAAGATCAAGTGATCGAAATGCGCAAGCGTCGCCGCGAACTGCTGACGAAACTGCGCCGCGTGAATGTCGTTGGTATTTGACCCGAGGACGAGCGAGTATCCTTCGCGTTTGAGGTGTGTAATCAATTCCGCGACCGGTTCGTTGAGCCAGAAGATGTCTCCCCACGTGGAGGCAAATTCCGGATGCGCCATTTCAATGCCCGCCAGAGCGCACATCTCCCGAGAGAACTCCTCGGCGCTCATCTTTCCGCTCTCATAGCGCTGGACGAGCGGCGTAAATCCGAGAGACTTGACACGCTCCAGAAGAGCGTCCCCCGTCAACCCCACGCGAGCTCCGAAGTGTTCGCAGGCTCTGCGATAATCAAAAAACGCAACAACATTGCCGAAATCAAAAATAAGAGCGGGGGTACGCTGATCCATAGGGAACGACTCGATTGTTCAATGAAAACAAAATTGGGTGCCATCGACGCGGCCGTCGCCGGGTCGAAACTCGCCCCTGGGGCCGCTGATGCGTAGCTCGAAAACGCCCCCGATCGTCTCACCGGGACAACGGAGGTATTACTCGGCCGAACTTCCTCGATCACTGAACGCGGATCTCCGATGACACTCCGTTCTATGCTGGTGGTAGCGATTGTGTCAAAGCGATCGAGACGAGAGAAATGCTCGAAATATCCGATACGCGTCTTGATATTTCTTCAAATTGAAACATGACTATAATCATGTATTCACAAAGTCGATTTCACTCGAATCCTTTCCTGTAAGGCACCCTTTAGGCTCCTCGCGGGGACAAATCCGGTTCCCTCGAGCCTTGGGCGTTCGGAGAGAGCTCACGAAATGACCGGGCGAAGCCGGTTGAAAAACAAGGGACTTGAGTGGGCGGCCGATCTCCAGGGGAATGCAGACCTGTGGCAGGTTATCCGCCGCAAGTCGGAGGCCGTTGGTACTTGAGAGAATCTTTTGCAAGATGTTGCATGTCCATAAAAAAGGGCCGGTTTCGCCATCGAGCCCGCGAAAAGAAACGTCAAACTTTCCTGAAAAAATCTTAAGTTCGGTGCAATTGGCATAACCGGTCGAATCCACTCAAGCCGGATGACTTTCAGGACCGATCGAAAGGCTGTCGCCGGACAAAGCACGTCGCCAAAGGGGGACGTCTGAGGACGGCTCGTCACGCCGGTGTCACCTGATGGTCAGAACGAATGGCTACCGCCGGGTTCCCCTTTTCCTGGCCATAACGCTCGTCCTGGGTTTTGCCGTCCGGGGTGGATCGGAAGACACGGCAACGGGACGAAAGGGCACAAGTCCCTGGCGAGAAGGAAGCGCCATTCCCGTCGCAGTGTCTCGGGGAAAGGCCAGCTTTGATATCCCCAAAGAGCATGGTGGAGGCCCGGTGCTCGTTGTGGCCTCCTCACTCTCGCGGCAATCTGGCCCCTTCCATTTGAAAGCGAGCGCCAAGTCGTGCGAACAAGCTCGCCCTTTGAAGTTGGCCGACGACGGATCCGTTAAGCCACGGCGATCGACGTTACCAACCTTGCCCCCTATCCCTCCTCCTGCCGCCATTCTCCCTCCTCCCACCGAACGCACGTTTCACCTCTTGGTCCGCGACGGAGACGCCGCGAGCGCGAGCAACTATCTCCCCGTCACGGGCGTACTACGTGCGATGGGGGACCGGATCCAGGTTTACGTGGGTTCCGAAGACCTGAATCTCGTCAGTGAACGCCTCCTCGAAGACGTGGTGACGACATTCGACCAGCACGTGTTTCCCACGGCGGCCAAGACCATGGGACAGGCGCGTGACGTCGACCGTGACGGACGTTTCACCGTTCTGATTTCGGGTTGGCTCAATCGGCTTTCCAGCGGCCGACACTCTGTTGACGGCTTTGTCCGCGGGGCGGATTTCGACCCGGGCATTCTCTCGCCGTTCAGCAACAGTTGCGACATGATGTACCTCAACGCCTCGTTGACGCCCGGGCCTCATCTCAAGACCGTGCTGGCCCACGAGTATATTCATGCGGTCACTTACACGTGCAAGACGTTCACCGGCCCCGCGGGCGAACGAATTGGACAGGACGAAGAGGGCTGGCTGGATGAGGCTCTCGCACACCTCGGCGAAGACCTCCACGGCTTTTCGCGATCCAATCTCGACTACCGCATCAGCGCATTTCTCTCCCATCCCGAGCGTTACCGGCTTGTCGTTGACGACTATTTCACCGCGGATCTGTTCCGGAGCCACGGGAACCGAGGAGGGACCTATCTGTTCCTTCGCTGGTGCGTTGATCGTTTTGGCGAAGGCTTGCTGCCAAAATTGGTCCATGCACGGGTACGCGGGGTTGAGAACCTGGAAACAGCGACGGGATCGACGTTCGCCTCGCTCTACCGAGCCTGGTCCGTGGCCTTGTTCCTGAAAGGGCTGGATCCGAAATTCGATCGCGACAGCGGTTATCGAACTCTGAACATGAGATCCCCCTTGGAGGGATGGCAACTCGCGGGACCTCGTCCTTCGAGCCTGGTGGTGAATGGAGATGAGCAGAACTGGGAGAGCGCAGGCACGAGCAGCCACTACTTGGTTATAGCGTCCACCTCGACGCCGGTCAGAGTTGAGGTGCAGGGTCCCATCGAGGCAGACCTTCAAGTGAGCGTGGTACCTCTTCCCACCACGCTTCCCAACCTGGGCCTTCATGTACGCCTGATTCCGGGTCCGGACGGAACCACGCTTCTGCGTGCGAGCGTCGCCGAGAGCCGAGGAACGCCGGTTCAGCTCACAGCTCTGGCCTGGGAACCCTCCGTTCCCGCACCCAACCCTCACGCACCAGGGCTGCGCCATGGCGGGCTTGATCGATCCTCACTCGTCACGGCCTTCGGAACCACTGCGCTCCCCGCGCGGGGCGTCCTCCAGTCCCGGCCTGTCCCTATCGAGGGGTATGACCTCTCGGAGGGTCCTCTCATGATCAAGCTTCTTGGCGTCGACGCGCAAGGCCGGCACGTCGCTGCCTGGGCGGAACTCGATCGGCGCCAGGCCCCCCAGGGTATCGCGACCACTCCTTCTCGTCTTTCGCGATAGCTCGCCGTTGGCCAACCTCATGCAGATTCGGACGAGCCGCTCTCCGCTGCCCTTCGTTGACCCAACATCAAAGCTCGCCTTGGATTTAGAGGTCTCTCTGCGATCTGTTTTTGCCGGCATCATGAATCGAAGATCCTTGACGCAGCCCTCCCTGCGTGGAAAGATTGGGAAGAGCGAGGTTCAGACGAACGAACATCCTTGTCGCCCGGGACTTTCCGGATTGTCACCTGTTCGCGAAACCGACCCCAGGTGAGTTCACTCCCCCGAGACCTTGGGCCTGTTTGCGACGCGACCTTCTCGAAATTCAAGTGCTCCGATGGGTTATCCCCTTCAGGAAGACTTCCATCCAGGGAATGACAGAGACACTTCCCCGCTCCGTCTGATCACGCCCCAACCGCCAGGATGAACGACGCCGAGTAATCTTTTGGCGGCCCTCGATGGGAATTGTTTCCCAGAGACTCGGGAACCGATTCAACAAGAGGTAATGGCGCATGATCTTGACGATTAATAAGGCGGCCAAGCTGCTGCAAGTCAGCGAAGACCAAGTCTCACGCTGGGTCCAGGCCGAGGGACTTCCCGCCCAGTCGGTTCAGGACCGCCTTCAGTTCGACCGCGTCGAGTTGCTGGAGTGGGCCTGGCGGAACAAACGCCCGATTTGCGCGAGCGTGGCCGCGACGGAGGGGAATGACTGGGCACCTTCGCTCGCGCCCGCGCTCGAGCTTGGGGGCATTCATTACCGGCTTCGTGGCGAAGACAAAGGGGAAGTCTATCGTTCGCTGATCGACGCCCTGCCTCTACCCGAGACCGTTAATCGCGAGCACCTCTGGACCGTGCTCATGGCTCGTGAAGCCATCTGCCCAACCTCAATGGGGGAGGGCTTGGCGATTCCTCATCCGCGAAATCCCGTGGTCATGCACATCGACCAGCCGGTATTCGCCATCGGTTTCCCCGAGAAGCCCATCGAGGCTTTCGGAGCGATCGACAACCGCCCGGTCACGACTCTGCTTCTCATCGTCGCTCCGACGGTTCGCCTTCACCTCAGGCTCTTGGCGGCTCTGACCGCGGCCCTTCACCTGCCGGAAGTCCTCGAGGCGCTCAAGAAGCAGGTAAGTCCCGATCAACTGATCGACGTGATCGACCGCGCCGACCGCTCTTCGACGGCCTCGAAAATCCCGTCGCAAGGCAAAGCCAACGGGAATGGTTATCGGAACGGAAACTGACGCCCGGCCGTATGTCGAGAGTTTCTTCCGCGCCCATTTCTATTTGCTAGTTTTGATGCGATTGTGGGTTTGGTCGCGGTCTTTTCAGGTCGAAGAATTCGTTTTCAGGGGAGGCTGCCCGTCCTGGAGCCTTTCGGACAGAGCGGCTTCCTGATTTCGTTTAGGTTCCCCTGAACCGGAAGACCGGAGCCTTTCGGCCATTTGAATGGCGAGTGCGCTAAAGTCTCTGGGGTTGGTGGGGGCGTGGGACAGGTTCGTGCTTGTGTTTGCGTCTCGTGCCCGGGGATCCGGAGGCATGCAGACGGTGTGAGAATAGAGGTTATAGACTCCGTACAGAACCTCGATTTCCCACTTGCCGGCCCGTTCGACCTCGACATGCAGGTCGTAGGCCGCCTGGGCGGTATTCACACAGACTGCGGTTTCGATGAGGGCCTCGCGGTAACCGGGGAGATGCATCGCATCGGGCCCCCAGACCTGGCTCAATCCATTTGCGGCCTCGCGAACAGCGACGAACAATCTCTGCAAGATGGAACGCAACGTGGTCGAGCGAGACTTCGACCAAAAGCTCAGGGGCTTGAGATAGGCATCCACCGCAGCCGTGACAGCCCCGCAGCCGCTGTGACCGAGGACCACGACGACCTTGACGCTCTCCGTCAGTACCGTCAAAGCATAGTCAACACTACCCAGGCATTCGTCGGCCAGGACGTTGCCAGCCACGCGAATAACGAACAAGTCATTGAAGCCTTGTCCAAAGATCATTTCGGTCGGTACCCTGGCATCCGAACAGCCCACAACCACGGCGAATGGAGAAGGCCTCGGGATCTCTCCTTGCGTTCTGACCATCCCGACTTCAAGTCCATTACAGGGAACGACGTATTGGGGCTCTCCCGGAGAGAGCGTACTGGTCCGGCAACTCTCCATCCAGTGAGAGAACATGCGATTGCCGTCTTCCAGTGTTTTTCGCGCAGCTTCCGCGTCCGGCGGAATCGGCTTGGCGCTAGGATTCTTGGGATCGAAACGATAAATGTAATCGATCGTTTTCAAAGAAATTCCTCCTGGCCCTCGAATCATACCCGGAAGCGCGCGTCGCGAGCACAGTCGACATGGAACGCGAGAAGAGAGAAATGACACCTCGGCACGACCTGACCATCCTTGATTTCAACCGATCCCTTCTCCAAAGTAAATCGGCCTGAAACGCAAACCTGGGTGAGCGCGACTTCCGCAGGGCGTTGCCGAACGCTGTCGCAACTTGGTCTGCCACGGCTCCGAGCTTCGAAGGCGAGCGAAATGAAATCCACGACCGAATACCTGACCTTCAATTTGCCGGCCAGAATGGCATTTCTGAATATCACTCCCCAGCTTGAACGAATCGTGCAAGCAAGCGGCGTTCAAGAAGGGCTGCTTCTTTGCAACGCCATGCACATTACCGCAAGTGTTTTTATCAACGATGACGAACCCGGCCTGCACGAAGACTACAAGCACTGGCTCGAGAGCCTGGCTCCCTTTGACGCTTCTCCTCAACGGTACAAGCATAACCGCACAGGTGAAGACAACGCAGACGCTCATATGAAGCGCCAGGTCATGGGCCGAGAGGTCGTCATTGCCATTACAAAGGGGAAGCTCGATTTCGGTCCCTGGGAGCAGGTCTTTTACGGCGAGTTCGATGGACGACGCTCGAAGCGAGTCTTGGTCAAGGTCATCGGAGAATAATCGTGTCGCTTTCGGCAGATGATATTCCGAATTCGACTTCTCGCACCGGCGTGAAGCCTGCGGAATTCACCTCATGAGAAACTTCGCGATTGTGTTCCGTGGATTTTCAATGCTCCCGTCTCCACGCGACCAGGGCTTCCGCTACGGGGGAGCGCTGTACTTCTTCGCGGCCACTCCATTCACTTCCTTTCCAAGGGCCGCGACGGGAATGCTTGCCTCGCTCGGTAAGATCGAATTATCCGGGGCTTAGGCCTGTCTGGCCAACGATCCCCGCGCAACGATATTTTGGAGTTGGCTTTCGGATTCACGTCAGCCGCGAAGAAACTGGCGGGCATCTCCAACGGCTTTCTTGGCCTGTGTCGTTCCGGGATCAGCGGCGACGTTAGCGAGCCGATGATCTGATAAAAACTCGAACACGCCAGAACTCAAAGCCATGTTCGCGATCGTATTTTCGGGATCATCTCATGGAAACAATGCTGCTGGCTAAGCTGGGCCTTCAGGAAATCAATAGTGGGGTTTGCGATCGGGAATGGATCCCCAACCCAGGGGGGAGAGTGATCGAGTCGGTCAACCCCGCGACGGGCAAAGTGATTGCGAAGGCAAGGCTGGCGTCGGTTCACGACTACGAACAAGTCGCCACCGAGGCCTCGAGCACGTTTCTCCGTTGGCGAAACGTCCCTGCGCCGGCGCGAGGAGAGGTGGTTCGCCAGATTGGGCTCGCACTGCGCGAGAAGAAGCAGGAGTTGGGACTTCTCGTGACCCTTGAGACGGGGAAAATCCGCTCGGAAGGGGAGGGCGAAGTTCAAGAGATGATCGACATTTGCGACTTCGCTGTCGGACTCTCGCGCCAGCTCTATGGGTTGACCATCGCCAGCGAGCGCCCACTGCACCGAATGATGGAACAGTGGCATCCGCTTGGTCCCGTAGGGATCATTTCGGCGTTCAACTTTCCGGTCGCTGTCTGGGCCTGGAACGCCATGATTGCGGCTGTCTGCGGGGACACGACGATCTGGAAGCCATCGCCCGAGACGCCGTTGACGGCCATTGCCGTTCAGATGATCGTCAATGAAGTGGCTCGCCAAAACGAATGCTTGGGTGTTTTCAACCTGGTCAATGGCGATGCTGAAGACGTTGGAGAGCGAATGATTCACGACCCTCGGCTTCCGTTGATCTCTGCAACGGGGAGTTGTCGAATGGGTGCCAGGGTCGGCGCGGTGGTGGGGAGGCGGCTTGGCCGCTCGATCCTTGAGCTGGGAGGCAACAACGCCATCGTAGTCACTCCCACCGCGGACCTCGACCTCGCTCTTCGAGGAGCGGTCTTCGCGGCGGTTGGAACGGCGGGGCAACGTTGCACGACCGCCAGGCGGCTCATTGTTCATGAGTCCCTGTACGAATCCTTTCTCGCTCGCCTCGTTCAGGCTTACGGCAGCCTGAAGATCGGGGTTCCCTGGGAAGAAGGAGTCCTCGTAGGCCCGCTCATCAATGAGCGAGCCGTCGAGTCCATGAAGAGTGCTCTCGAAGCCGCGGTAAAGCAGGGGGGAGAGGTGGTCGCTGGAGGTCGGCGGTTAGATCGGCCTGGCTACTTCGTGGAACCTGCCATCGTCAAGGCTCATGCTCAGATGGCGATCGTTGGGGAGGAGACCTTCGCGCCGATTCTCTATGTCATGAGCTACAAGACGATCGACGAGGCCATTGCCCTTCAAAACAGCGTCGCGCAAGGCCTCTCCTCCGCGATCTTCAGCAACGATCTACGCGAAGCCGAGCGATTCCTGGCGCCGGACGGTTCAGATTGCGGCATTGCGAATGTCAACATCGGCACGTCGGGAGCCGAAATCGGAGGCGCCTTTGGAGGAGAGAAGGCAACGGGCGGGGGCCGTGAATCGGGCTCGGATTCGTGGAAAGCTTATATGAGGCGACAAACCTGCACCGTGAACCGAGGCTCTCAACTCCCTCTGGCGCAGGGCGTTCGTTTCGAAGTCGGCTAAGTTCGCTCCCCTAGAGTCGTTGCACGACGCGTGCGATCTCGGCGACGAGGCTCACATCGAGGGTCGAGCGACGGTCCCCCCCTCGGCAAACGGCGCCCCGAACCGCGAAGTAGTCGGGGGAGAGGGGGGCCAGACGGACGATCGCAGGGAGATCGAGTCCTCCCGCCAGCACGATTTTTTTTCCTGCTTGGCGAGCTCGCTCGATCCAGGGCCTCCACGACTCGCCGAGAGTGCTTGGCTCGCGCTTACTCCAAGTGTCCACCAGAATGGCCGAGCACTCGGGAACGGTAAGGACCTCATCCAAAATGGCTTCGGGAGTGGGCGCCAGCGCACGATCCCAGTCAGAATAGACGACGGCCACCCAGGATGGGGTCTTCCCCAAGGAGTCGCGCAAGCGTGCCCATCGCCCGGCCCAATCCAGCGGGGCCTTGGCTAGCCCAAGCTTGCGGTACTCAATACTGGAAAAGTCGTGTGGTTCGGGGGTCTCAAGGTCGTTCCAATCGCTCAACTCCCCAAGCGCGACACTCAGCGCAATTTCAGGGGGAACCACGCGGCGCACCTGCCGCCAAACCGAAACATCGGCGCGGCCGAGAGGCCCTCGATCCGGTTCCTTGATGTCGATGACCGCAGCTCCGCCACGGATCGCCGCCGTGGCTTCTTCGGCAGATCGCACACTGACCAACAGTCTCGTCACGATATCTCCGGGGAATGAGTGCCGGTAGCGGCGGACGCTCGTGAGGGAATCACGTCGTACTGCTTGACGCGATCTAGCCGGAAGGACTTCTCAAACGCATCCAGATGGCAAAGAGCCACCAAGTAAGCAACTCCTCCTCGGCTTACGACTTGCCGAGGGGTGATTTCTCGCGGCTCCGTTCCTCGGGAGCCTCCTTCGTATTGCATCCGAACTCGCGATCCGGAGGCGATTGCCGCGAGCAAGCGTTCCCACCCTCGCGGAATCAGAACGGCCCCGCGAACGTCGAGGATCGGGTAACCGACAAGGCCTTGATCGGGAACACCGGGGCCGCCGAGCGCGAGCCAAAGCCCCTTGACCCGTAGGCTGTCCGCCAGAGCGCGGTGGGCGAACGTCTGCTCCAACCCGAAAAGTCGCGAGAGCGTTTCAAGACGATGGTCGCGGGCCTGTGGGATCAGCCTCCTGGCCAGAGCCAGGGTGTCCACAACCGTGTGGCTGGGAGGATCCCGGTGAGAACGCCCGAACTCGCGGCCCAGGAAGGCGGCGTCGAACGCCGCGTTGTGGGCGAGCAAGGTGGTCACCTCGGCATTTCCTAAAAAGTCGAGCCATCCGGGAATGACGTCGGAAATGCTGGGAGCGCCTGCGAGGTCCAAGTCGGAGATGCCATGGATCGCCTGAGCCGCGGGGGACATGGGCCTGCCGGGATTGACGAGCTGCTCGTAGCGAGCGAGTTCGGTCCCTCGTTCGTCAAAGCGCACGGCGCCGATTTCGACGACCCGATCGGTCTCCGCCATCAGCCCCGTGGTTTCAAGATCAAAAGCTACGTATTCGCGAGTCATCCCAACCGCCAAACAGTCCCTTTTCGTCACGAGCCGCAAGACCGTCTATTATCCGGAAGCGAGGTCCGCAGGACCAGCGGAATCGTCGCCGGCGCCCGCGCACCCGTGAGGAAAAGCTTTCGAGACAGACGTACGAAGGTCGAAGTCTTCCCTATGACGAACGATCGTGGCCGAGAAATCACACGACGTCTGGCCTGGCAAATTCTCCTTGCTCTCGCGGGTTGTACGGGTACGAGGCGCGCGAGTGCGCCGATCGCGAGCGAACGTGGAGAAGACCCCGCCGAGATCCTTGGGGGACTTGTCTCAGCCCACAATCGCGAGCGGCAGTCGGCCCGGTTGCCCGCATTGGTGACACGCGCGGAGCTCGAGGCATCAGCCAGGCGCCATGTTGCGGACATGGCGGCCAGAAACAAAATGTCGCATCGAGGGAGCGACCATTCCTCACCTTTTCAACGTATGGAGCAGGAAGGATATCAATTTCAGAGAGCCGCGGAGAACATTGCCCTGGGTGAGTTCACGCTCGATTCTCTGATGACCGCATGGATGAAGAGTCCTCCCCATCGTCGAAACATCCTCGGAAACTTCTCCGAAATCGGTGCGGCTTACGCAATCGCCGAAGACGGAAGATCCTATTGGTGCGTCACTTTCGGAACACCACTTGCGGCATAAGATCGTCTCGCGGGTGGCAGTTATCGAGTATGATTCAAAGAGCAGGAGCGGCAGAGTCCCCGGTTGTCGGGAGCCACGGTCGCTCGAAAGGATTGGTTCCCATGCAAGGTCGAGCTTGGATAGCCGCGGGTGTCTTGGCCATCGCGTCGGGTTGCCATTCGGGCCCCTCAACGCGAGGAATTGCCACCGCTGAGCCTGGTCTTTCTCCTCCGGCGGAACCGGGGGTAACCGTGGTTGAGGGCAAGCCTCCCACGACCGTGACCTGGGTTGACCGGCACCCGCTTTTCTCGAAGCCGCGGCAGTATTACGAGAGCTCGGGCGACAACCGGGTCGTTAAGGCTGCCGCCGCCACGGTCATCGGTATTCCAGCCGGCGTCGTCGGCGAACTCAAGCAGATCGTGGTGGGAACACCCGCCACCCCCGCCTATTGATCCACGAACAACGGCCTCGATGAGCATATGAAGCGACGACTGGCCCCGCATCGAGACTGATGCGGGGCCTCTTCTTTTCGAAACGCTGCAGGGAGCGGCAGGAAAGGGAAAGCAGAACTCCGGTCGAGACCAGCCAAGGAGTTTGGTGGTCCCTACCGGAGTCTGGTTTTCGAACCATCGATCCGCGATTATTCGACTTCGATCGACATCCGGTAGCCCGCGAGAGCTGGAATCGACTCGATTCCGCGGCGAACGTTGCGACGCTGCCAGAAGCGGTTCACTCGTGCGTGGATCACGATCGTCCGCCCTGTGATTCGCACCTCGAGCGAACGAAGATGGTCGCCATAGCCCGCGCGAATCTGATGTTCCAACCGCCGTTTGATAGCAGCGTCGGTGGCGGGATCATTTCGCGGCTCGACGACGATTCCATCATCGGCCGCATTCGGCGCCCGCCCGCCCGAGTAAGGGGAGAGAAATCTCCCCAGAAAATTGGGAGACCGACGCCCCGGAGGCATCTCTCGCACCTCGGGCCGCCTAACGACAGGCGGTCGGGGATGAGCTCCTTCATCCATTCCCTCGGCGGCGGGGACGGACTCGAGAGTGAGCGACCTGCCGCCTCGCTCCGCATCTGGACGAGGCACCGGCATCTGCATCGGATCCTCGGCGGCCGGCATACCAGCCGGACCCATCAGAGCTGGCAGGTCGGTTGTCTCGGAAGACAACGGACTGACAGATTCAATCGCCGGGGGCAGGGGAGATGCGGCCATCGCGGCCGGTTCTGGTTGTGCTCGCCGGCGCAGGGGAATTCCGGGAACAGCAAGCACGGGCCCGACGGCAGGCGCCGTCGGAGTCGATTCCAAAACAGGGGGTTGAGGTGTCGCCCCCTCTGCATTGGCCGGCTTTACAGAAGGTGCCGTCAGTTGGAGCGGATCATCTTCCGACGCTCCAGCCACGCTCACCAATGAAAGGCTCAAGCAACCCGCCGCCACGATCCGCCGCATGGCCGCATCCTCTACGCCGCAGAACTCCGCGCACTCGGGTCCGAAGACTCCTCGTCTTTGTTCGACAACCACTCTTACTCGAATTCAACTTTTCTTGACGTGTCTGAAATAAAAAGGAGAGGGGCGTCCGTCATAAACGGCGCCACTCTCCTTTTCGTCAAAGTCGGTCTTTTATTCAGCGGTCGCGTCGATAGCTTAGAATTCCGGCCGGTCTTTACCTATTGAGGCGGGGGGAGATGAGGTGCGTGGAACCGTGAAGTTCGTTGGCCCGCATTTCCTCAGGGTCGAGACAAGGGATCGAAATAGCCAACAACTAATCGTCGCGCAAGGATGTTTTCTTGCAAGACTCATCAATGGCGACTAGGAGCCGCATGGCCTTCTTCCGGCTCATCGGCGTGATCGTCTCCTTGGCGAGTATTTGCAGTAAGAGCTTGCGAGCCTGATCGAGATAGATACTGGCTTCGATTCTCTCTTTACGTTCTTGCGACCAGGCATTTAAGAGTTCTTCGGCTTCCCCATCATTGAAGGGGAGACATTCACCCATCGTAGCCGAAGCCCCCTCGCCCGGCGCCACGAGCAAGAGATTGCGGTAATCACGGAACATCGATGAGCTCCTTCGCTCCCGCTGTTGTAGGGCTTCAAACGAAGCCCCGCTCTCCGATGCGATGCATTTCATCACACGCGAAACCGACCTGGATCGACCGGGTCAGCACGAGCCTCGCCATCACCTCACCGATCGATGAATCCCTTTGCATTGATCGGCAGCCAAGACCCATCAGCCCAAAAAATCAATCGTTGCTCCCTTGAGAGCGGCCGTTTTGAAGAGCGTCCTTCAAGCGACGTACAAGATGCAACGATTAGTCAGGATTTTCCATGTGCCAGCAACCCATGTCAACAGAAAAATCTGATCTGTGAGTTTGTTATTGGGTTACTATCTCCTAACTTATTCATCGAAGTGTACTCTGATCGGATCGCGCACCCCGGCTACGAGCGTTGCAAAGAAGAGTTCCTAAGCACCCGCTCTTGGGCTAGAGAGGATCACTGGGCTGTAGGTTCGCCACCGTTCTCGGGGGGCTGAGCGTCCGGTTTAGTTTCCTCGGGATGCTTGGGCTCATGGAACATGATCTTCGGCTCGGCTTTGCCGCCGCTGTTGAGATCATCGACCCAGGTCGATCGACGTTCCTTTTGCCAGACCCCTCGGCCTATGCGCCAATATTGTGCGCCGCACGATCCGCACCAGCGAGTTTTGGAGCTGCGCTTGCCTCGCCCCCAAAAGCGGATCAGGGGAATAAGCGTGCGATGTCCGCATCGGGGGCATCGATCGGGGCTGATGGCGATCAAGAGGAGGAGGAAGCTGCCGATCAGGACGAAATTGATCACGAGCGACAGAGCATAGCTAGGTTGCGCTCCCGACCTCATCCAAAACCGGAAGATCAGCCAGTCGTGATAGACCGCGAGCGCGGGCAGCGCAAACGAAAGCAGAACGAGTGCCGCCCAGTATTTCGCTGGTCCCTGCCGCTCGAAGACAAGGAAGAGCATGACCAGCACCCAGGGGGAGACGAGAGCCAAGAAAAGGGGACCATCGTAGGGCCCGATCCACCCGTACTGGCGCAGTATGGGAACGAGCAGGCCAAGGACGAGGCAGATATCCACGAGCAGAAATAGCAGGTGCCGGCCCCGAACATGAAGAATCCGGCCCTTTTCTGTGTTCTGGGACATTGTTCCTCCCCACCCCTTAGCCACGGACTCGCGGGCGGAGTTCAAGAACACTTCGCGACGCCAGACCATCGCATCGCGGATCCTGAACAAACCCTAAGCGGAAGGGCAACTTTTGAAAGACCTTCCGGAACTAAAATAGTCCACGATTTGAAGAAACGACAGAACCTAGATCGTTCGCTTTGCTTAACTAACTTTGCGACACGAAAAAAGGCTAACCCAACACCTTTGTCGGGTTAGCCTTGGCTTTTGGAAACACAAATTCTTCGTAACGATCGGAACGAGACTTACCAGGAATCGGAACGAGACGCGACGAGTTCTTCCTCTTCAGCCAGCTCGTGCCAGTGAGGGACCGGCATCCTGGAAGAAGAGTCAACCCGGTCCGAGATCTGCTGCTGGTACGGAACTTCCGCACGTGCTGCGAACCAATTCTTGGGATTGAGCACGCGGAGCATCGTGTTGACCTCGTCTGCGCTCAGGAAAGTCAAATAGCACGCGGTCATCATCTCGCCGAAAATGGGGATGTTCACCGAGAACAGGATTCCCACGTGAAGTCCCACTCCGGAGAGAATCGCCCACGGCCGGGTCGGCCGGAACCAGAGAAGGAAGGCGAGAGCGAATTCCACGAAGAGAACGGCGAAGGTCATCAGGTTGAGTGTGACCGGATAGGCTGTCAGCCACGCGAGGAAGGGGCGACCGACCTCGGTGTTAAGCAACACGTAGTGTAAGGCTGTCCCGTTCAACCACGAGGAGCCGTTGCACTTGAACATCGCCGTCGTGAAGTAGATCAGCGAAATCTGAAACTGAATCAACCGCTGTGCCCACGGAATGATCAGAGGTTCCGCCAGAGTGCCGCGTTTCCGGCGGGCACGTATCGCGTCCAGCGAAAACGCCGCTCCGCTCGGGGCCAGCATCATGTAAAAGGTCGTGACGAGGACCAGCGAATCGGCACCACTATTGGTGAGCAGGTTGCGATGGTGGATCGAGAGTGTCATCAAGTAGAGGAACACCCCGGCAATGCGGGTATGCCATCCTACCGTGTAGATGCACGCGACAATGGCCGTGGCCGCAAAGAACAGGCGAACCCAAATCGGATCCTGGATCCAGAGAAGGAGCGATGTTCGATAGGGCCCAGCCAACTCCGTGGGTTCATGACCCTGGAGCAAGCCGGCGTTGGTGTACCAGTAGTCGAGGTCAAACGCCATGAAGGCGAGATTGGCAAGCATGACCAGGCCGAACACGATACGAAAGACGCCCAGAGGGCGTGCGGAGATCGGCCCAAACCAGAACTTGTTCCAAAGGCGAAGTGGGTTCATTATCGCACCTCGGCTGGCGTTGCGAACTGGAAGGTGGTGAGCAGTTCCTGCTTGGTCGGGGTCATCGGGTCGGCGGGGGGGCCGCCGGGGGGAGGCGTCACGCGGACCTGGTAAAACAGGTGAACATCCAACGGAAACGACTTTTCCGCCAGCCCTAGACGGCGAACAGCATGCTTGGCGGCGAATTTCCGGTGGAGCTCCGCTCCTTCACCCACCATATTCGCGGTGTACTTCGAGTAGCGAAAACGGGGGATTCCCTGCCAGACCGTGTAGTCGGCAAGGCGTGGAAACATGAAGTTGTAGCGGAGTCCTTGAGCGTCCACGACCTCGGCTTCGAGCGTGCACGTGTTCAAAATCGGGTCGGGGGCAAACATCGCCCAGTACTGCCAAAGGCCGAACGGGAGCATGTAGTAACATGCCGTGGGGGCGATCGCGTTTCGGAGAGGACCCATGGGAAGCACCCAGGTCGTAACAGCGACGCAGTGGGCGACGAGAAAGACTGAGATCAATAGCCTCTGAGCGGTCCATCGCCAATTCATCGGATCCTCCTCTCAAGCCTTTGAATGGAGGGCCGGACTCTAGACAAACACCCTATTGGCGTCAATTCATCTTCGTCTTCCCTTCATCCCCTGCCTTCACCCTGTTCCGTCGGCTTGTCCTGGGATGAGAGAGAACTTATAGTGAGTGTTCGGCTTACGACCTGGGTGACCGTCCGGGCGTGGCATTCAACGACCGGCCGTCAATTTGGAAACGGCGGCAAGCGAGGCGAGGAGGCCGGCACGCCGATGACACCAGGTGTTCTCTCCACCAATGTCGTCGTTCTGGGATCGACGGGGTCGATCGGACGCAGCGCGCTCAGCGTCGTGGAACACGATCGTGGCGAGCGGCTTAATATCTGGGGACTTAGCGCTCATTCGCGCTGGGAAGCCCTGATCGAGCAGGCGCGGGAATTTCGTCCCCGTGCCATCACGTTGACAGACGCCGCGGCCGCCAATCATGTGGACGGCCAGTTACGCGGTACGGGGGTGCGGGTCCTCTCCGGCAGTGAAGGAATTGAGGAGATGGTCCGCGATCCCGAAACGCATCGCGTGTTGAACGCGATCGTTGGCGCGGCCGGTTTGAACGGCACCCTGGCCGCGCTCGATGCCGGCAAGGTCGTGGCTCTTGCCAATAAAGAGACGCTTGTTGTCGCCGGTTCGCTCGTCATGGACATGGTCCACGAGCGCAAGGGGACCTTGCTCCCCGTCGACAGCGAGCATTCGGCCATCTTTCAGGCCCTCAGCTCCGGGGCGCGTTCCGAGGTGCGGCGGGTCATCCTGACCTCATCAGGAGGGCCGTTCCGAGGCAAGACCCGGGGTGATCTGGCCAACGTCACTCCGGAAGAGGCCTTGCGCCACCCGACCTGGAGCATGGGTCCCAAGATTTCGATTGATTCGGCGACGTTGATGAACAAGGCCCTTGAGGTCATTGAGGCCCGATGGCTCTTCGATCTCGAGCCTGACCAGGTCGAGGTGGTGGTTCACCCCGAGAGCGTCGTCCACTCCATGGTCGAGTTCATCGATGGCAGTGTGGTCGCGCAGCTCTCCCCTCCCGACATGCGGCTTCCGATTCAATACGCGCTGACATATCCTGATCGCTGCAATGGGCCGAGCCGGCGCTTGGACCTGACGCGAAATTTTGCTTTGACCTTTGAACCACCGGACCGCGACACATTCCCATGTCTCGAATTGGGCTATGAGGTCATGCGGCGAGGGGGAACGGCCGGGGCGGCGCTCAACGCTGCCAATGAGGCTGCGGTCGAGCGGTTCCTGGGCGGAACGCTGGGCTTTTTGGACATCCCCCGCGCTTGCCGCGCGGTACTCGATCATCATTCGTTCGACCCTCGGCCCACTCTCGAATACCTTTGGAAGGTCGATGCCTGGGCCCGCCAGGAGGTAGCACGTTGGAGATCTTGAATTCGCTTTTGAACGTCCTGAAGGTTGCCTTCGGACTTGGGTTTGTCATCTTTCTTCACGAGCTCGGTCACTTCCTCCTGGCAAAGTGGAACGGAGTGAAGGTCGAGAAGTTCTCGATCGGTTTCGGCCGCACATTGCTTGGGTTCCGTCGAGGCGAAACGGAGTATGTCCTGGCGGCAATCCCGCTGGGCGGTTTCGTCAAGATGCTCGGTGAAAACCCCGAGGAAGAAGCCAGCAAAACCACAGACCCTCGAGCCTTCCCCAACAAGTCTGTGGGCGCGCGCATGGCCATCATTTCGGCCGGCGTCATCATGAACGTGTTTCTCGGCCTGGCGTGCTTCGTCTACGCGTATGGCCACGGCATGGACGAAGTTCCGGCCATCATCGGGGCCGTGAAAGCCGGATCGCCGGCCTACCGCGCGGGGATTCATGCTGGCGATGAAGTGATTTCGCTCGATGGACGGGGCGAAATGAACTTTAAAACGATGAACATGAGCATTCTCCATAGCGCCGCCGGCCAGAAGCTCCATTTCGAGCTCAGGCGCCCTGGCGTGGATCAACCGGTTGCCGTCGATGTCGAGCCGGTTCGCGAAGACTCGTCCCCTTACCCCCGAGTCGGCGTTCTGGCGACCTCGAGCCTGAGGTTGGCCAAGCCTCCGTTTGAGCGGCCGATCGGAATGGAGATGGCTGCGAACGTCGTTCAGAAACTGGACCTTCAGCCCAACGACGTTCTGGTCGCCATTGGTGCGGAAGGGGCTGAGCCCACCCCCATCCACGATGCTCTGGAAATGCAGCGTCTGCTCGCCGCGGGACGGGCCCACCCGATCGTCCTGGTGTTCGATCGCGCGGTCGAAGAAGCCAAAAGCGAAGCCGCGAAACAATCACGTCAGGTGAAGGTCACGCTTCCTCCCAATCACGTGGTTGACCTGGGAATTCGGATGCCGATTGGCCCCATCGTGAGTATTCGCCCCGATTCGCCCGCTCTGAAGGCTGGTTTCCAAGAAGGGGATCGCATCGTCGGGTTCGATGGCCAGGAGGATCTCGATCCCATGAGGCTTCCCGACCTCTGCAATGAACACGCCGGCAAGGAGGTTTCCTTCGTCGTCGAGCGTATCAACAAAGAGGGCAAGAAAGAGCGTGTAAACCTCACGGCCGTGCCGGACGCAAGTTCCCCCTGGCCAGAGATTCCGGGTACCCCGCAGGAAATTCCGGGCCTTGGGCTGGCCTATTCCGTGGGCAACAAGGTCCTCGCGGTCCGAGAAGGCTCGCCGGCGGCCAAGGCAGGGGTTTTGGTTGGCGATGAAGTCACCCAGTTCAAGTTCCTACCCCCCGCTAAGGAAGAGAAGGCTTCACCGATCACCCTGAACCTCGACGCTAAGTCCCCCGACTGGCCGTTCGCTTTCAGCTACATGCAAATACAGGGAGATTGGGATTTCGAACTCACGGTAAAACGAGCGAACAAATCTCTCAAGCCTTTCAAGATTAAGCCAGAGCCTGTTGCTGACTGGTTCCTTCCTTCGCGTGGCTTGCAGTTCCGTGAGTTGGTCAGACGACTTCCTCCGCAGGGAGCTTGGTCTTCGCTTCGTCGAGGCGCCGACGACACGCTCGACAACATTCTCAAGATCTACGCGCTCCTGCGCAGCCTGGCGCAAAGCCGGGTCAGCCCCAAGCTGCTAGGTGGGCCTATCATGATCGCCCAGGCCGCCTATAGTCAGGCGGAGACGGGCTTGACGGAGCTTGTCCACTTCCTCGGGTTATTGAGCATCAACTTGGCCGTGCTCAATTTCTTGCCGATCCCTCCCCTGGACGGCGGCCAGATGGTCTTCTTGATCGCGGAGAAGGTGCGAGGGAAGCCCCTGCCTGAGTCGGCTGTTGTCGCAGGAAGTTGGGTAGGAATCATCATGCTCGTCTGCTTGATGGGCTATGTCATGTTCCAAGATGTGTTGCGCTCGTTCTAGCTCTTGGCTGATCGAGCGCACGCGCGCCAATTCTCCCTGCGATCGTGGAGGCTCAAGGAACGCGATGGGCAGCGATTGGGACAGGATCGAGGTACGGAACGCCATCCCCACACTGCGTTCCAACGGTCTTCCGTTGGACGCAGTGATGGAAGCGCTGGCGACTCAGGGGGATTTGACCGCAGTTGCGCGGGAATTTTCGCTCGACGTGAACGACATGGTCGCCACCCTTGGCTTTCATGCGCTCGGAGAAGGAGACTCGAATCCTCTTTCACTGACGACCCGGCATTCCCGAAAGCCCTCGCGCCTCGCGTCCGTCCTGAACGAGGAATCGTGGGCGAGCTACCTACCCCAAGCGAGTCGCAAGCATCGTCTTTCCTTGCTCGCCGGGCTCCTCCAGGTGTTCGACGCCTGGGAAGAAAGTCATGAGGCGGCACAAGCCGCCGATGACCTGGGAGAACGATCCTATTCCGCGTTCTGGCACGGCATTGCGCATCGGCGCGAGCCCGACGCGGGAAACGCCTCTTACTGGTTTCGGCGCGTAGGAGATCACCCCATCTTCATGGTACTGGGGGAGACGGCGACGCCGTTTCTGCAAGCGCACGGTGATTCATCCCTGACGCGAAAGCTGATCGCCTCCGGTCGGTGGAATCCCTTCGCTTTCATCGAACTCTGCGATGACGGCCGCCCGCGCGCTAGTGAAACAGCCCTGGCGCAAAAGCTCCAGCGGCTTGAGATGAAGCTTCTCCTTGAGGCAACAGCCGAGATCGTTGCCCACTAAGATTTTGGGCGAGCCTTTGCCGTAGGAACACTCCGATACCTCACGCGAGGTAGCGTTGGGTCGGGCTAAGGAGGCGTAGGGAGTGAGTGTCGACGGGGAGAGGGTACTTCCCCGTCGAGGAGTGACTCTGCATTGCCAAGCGCTATTTGCCAAGGAGAGTTTAGCGCTCGTTGATGATCTTCTGCGTAATCTCTCGTTCGCAGATCTTGCACCACTTCCAACGGCTGGAGCCTACAGCCTCGTCGAGGTGCTCTTTGGCGACTGAGATGGTACGGAACCAAATCTTGGCCTCGCCATCACCAGCCTTGTCAAGCTTGGCACAGCGAGCGAAGTGGAGGAGGTTCGTTCCGGCTTTAACTGCCCCCCGCTTCGCCTCTGGCTTGGGAAGAGTCCCATGGAAAATATAGCCAACGGCCTCGACACGAGCCTCGTCGACATCATCCGAGGACTCAAGAGGACGAACAGAGAGCTGATCCTGAATCGGCATGAAAGGGTTCCTGCTCCCAATGCCTTGCAGCACTGTAGATTAGAGAACTCAGCTTATCCAAATGCCCGGAAAAAGGCAAGGCCGACATGCCCTGGTCCTGGTAGCACGTCGGTTGAGTAGGCTCCCCCTCTGTGGGTAATCTGAGAGAGCGTCACATCCCGCGCAGGTCGGAAATCTTTAGAGAATTTCAATACGTTGATTCGAGAAACCGTCGGCCATCTTCGCGATTTGCCTCGCTATCGTCAGATCTTGGCGACCCTGGTTCGGTACGGCTACCAGGACGTCGTTTCGGCTCTTCACCTGGAGGGAATCGTCCGCCCTTTTGAGCGTGTGGCGCTCGGCGATGACGTCCCGCCTCAGGATCGTGCCCGCCGCCTGCGCATGGTATGCGAGGACCTCGGACCGACCTTTGTGAAGCTCGGGCAACTCCTGAGCACGCGGCCCGACCTCGTCCCCGAGCCCTACACGACGGAGCTCGCGGCTCTGCGGGACGACGTCCGCCCATTCCCGTACGCCGAAGCCGAAGCCATCCTCACCGAGGAATACAAGCGGCCCCCCTCCGAGATCTTCGCAGAGATCGATCCCGTTCCCGTCGCCTCTGCGTCGATCTCACAGGTTCATCGCGTGCGCCTGACCGATGGTCGAGACGTGGCCCTCAAAATCCGGCGCCCGGGAATTGAAAAGATCGTTCAGGCCGACCTCGATATCTTGAAGAATCTTGCCCAACTCGCGGAACGCCGCCTTCCCTTCTTGCAGGCTTATTCCCCTGTCGTCCTGGCCCGCGAATTTGAGCGCACGCTCAAGCGCGAACTCGATTTCAATATCGAGCGACGCACCATTGGACGCTGCCGGGCCCAGTTCGCCGACGACCCGACTGCGCATATTCCTTATGTCTTGCCTGAGTATTCCTCGGCCCGAGTGATCGCCATGGAATACATCAGTGGCGTCGGGGTGACCGACCTCGATGGGCTCAAGCGTATGGGGGTCGTTCCCGCGGAAATCGCCGTCCGGGGAGTACGCATTCTTCTGACCCAGATCTTCGAGTTCGGCTTCTTTCACGCCGATCCACATCCTGGCAACCTGCGAGTCTTGCCAGGAGGAGTCGTCGCTCCGCTCGATTACGGCATGTTCGGACAACTGGATGCGCGGACGCGAGAGCGCATTGCCGACCTTTTGAGCGGTCTACTTGCCGAAGATACCGACCGAGTCCTCCGGGCTCTTGATGCCCTCGAAATTCGTGGGAATTCCGTGGATCCGTCCCTCCGGCGAGATGCCTCGGAACTGATTTCTTCCTACTCCGAGCTCACCCTGGACACAATCGACCTGGGCGTTCTACTCCACGAGCTCATTTCCTTCATCCGAACGCACCAACTGCACATCCCCCCGGACCTCGTACTCTTGATCCGGTCGCTCGTAACGATTGAGAGTGTCGGCCGCACGCTCGACCCCCACTTTGACATCGGATCCGAACTTTATCCGATGCTCCGGAAGCTCTCGCTGAACCGATTTCATCCCTCGAGGTTGATGGCCACAAGCATTCGTACCGCGGAGGATTTGCAGCGGATCGCGATGATGCTCCCGGACGTGTTGGGTCAATCTCTCGAGTCGATCAAACGCGGCGAGCTCAAGGTCCATTTCGACCTTCAGCACTTCGAGAGCCTTGTCAAGGAATTGATCCGAGCGGCCAACGTCCTTGCCGTGGCCCTTGTCGTCGCCGGGCTGATCGTGGGCTCCGCTTTGATGGTTCGCGGAGGTGCGACCACCCTCGGCATCGCCGGCTTTGTGATCGCCATGTTTCTTGGGCTCTGGATTGTCTGGAGCATCATGAGAGCCAAGTGAGCGCCCGCCTGAAGCTTTCCCATCTTTGTTGGGAGGGCCAGGCGGCCTGGGTTCGGGGATGCATCAGAAAGAGCTTTCAGAAACACGGCAGTGGGCGTTCCCCCGTTTGTGGCGATCCGCGCTGGCGCCCGCAAATGAAAGCACTTGTCGGTGCTTTCTCCTTAAGGCCTGAGATACGCAGCCTTCCATGAAGCCGTGAAGACCTGCGTCGTCATTCGTTCACAATTTCGAGAAATGTGTCACCCAAAAAAATATAATTCTTAGGGGCAAACGAGATCGGTCCGTTGATGCCGAAGATAGCGATTTGGTAGACCTTGCCCGGCTTCGGGTCTTTGAGCTGAACCCGGTTGGGGGTGTTGAAGCCCGCGACGACCGCCTCGCCGGACTTGCCGATCTTATGCGGTAAGGCACCATCGACCCAGACCTCGCCGTAGTCATCGACGGTCGTTTGGAAGAAGACCGCCTTGCCGGCGAAATCGGCTGGCAAGGTGATCTTGATTCGATACCAGTTGAAGCAAACGAGCCCGGACGAGCGACGATTCTTGAGAGTCTCGGGAGCGATCACCTCCCATTTCGAGTCGTCAAAATCAGGACCGAACGCCTTGGGTTCGATGTTGTAGGTCGTGTTCGGCTTGCCGTCGGGTGCCTTATGCGGCACCTCAACAATCTTGACGTCGGAGTAGCGCCACTCCCCTTTGACACTCTTTACCCCTGCCGCAGTCCTCAAGTCGATGCGCTGAGATTCAGCTTGCGCCGATCCCATCAGAAAATTCAACGCGAACAAGCAAGCCAGCAACTTGGTGCCATTCATGGTCGTAGTGCACCTCATAATCACGCAAATTTGGAATCCATAGATTCCATTTACGCTTGCCAATATCATTTTGAGTGGCGTCTCCGCCCCGAGATCTCCAACGAAGACTCCGGCTGTCAAGATAGCTCATATCAGCCACCGCCAACAGTCAGGAGAGGGAGGCAGCCCTTCTTGAGCACAAAGGATCAGCGATGCGACGTCTCCCTGCTACGTCGCCCGTACGAAGTTGCGTGTCCGTTTTTGGGCGATGAGGTCCGCCATGAACCGGTGCATGGGGCGCTTGATGATGCCTTTCTACTTCCTGTATTACCTGTGAAGGGATGGCGACCGCCCCGTATAACGCCATACCTACCGAGAGGCGTGTGCCAGGTATCCATCATGGGCGTATGACCGGCCGGGCTTTTACTCGATCGCTTTGGAGTCGTTCGATTCCGAGCAGACTTTCAAGAGGCCCAGTAACAGCGATCCACCGGGCGCGCCCTCTTCACCGAACATGCAGCGCTGCACCTCGATCACCACCGGCTTCGCGCGGTAGAGCATCTGGATTCCCGCCGCCGTTAGCTCGACCCGCTTCGTTCGGGCCGCGCGCGGGCGGCTCACGAGGCCTTTGCGTTCGAGCGTCTTAACCATCAACGAGACCTGCATCGGCTGGATGCCGCCGAAACCGGCGAGCTGCAATTGCGTTGGTGCGTCGCCGTCGCGGCCGAGCCAAGCGGCTTGGATGAGCGTCTCGAACTGAAGGTGGGTGAGATCGACCCCGGCGGCGGCAAGGGCGCGGTCGACTTCGCGCGTATAACGACCGACGACACGCCAGAGCACGAAGCCGATGGCATTCTCCGGCCCGCCGAGGGTCGCAGTACGAAACAGCTCAACGAGGGCATTCGCGTCGTGACTCATGCGGCGATCTTAAACAAGCTCGCACGCAGTGGCGAGATGTGCCACAGGGTCCGTGTCGCTCGATCGCCTTGAGGCTCGCCACTCCTTGACAGTAAATTAATTTAGTGTACCGTGAGCTGGAAGAAATGGGCCGGCAAGCGGACCTCTATGCGAATCCGACATAAAAGAAGGGGAATACGATGATTGTTGTCACCGGGGCTAATGGCCACCTCGGGCGGGCGGTCGCGGAAGGGCTGCTCGCCCGCAGGCCGGCTGGCCAGATCGTCGCCTGCGTACGCGACCCGGCCAAGGCGACGGACCTGGCCGAGCGTGGCGTGGTGGTACGGGCCGGCGACTTCGCCCGCCCCGAGGAACTGGCCACGGCGTTCGCCGGGGCCGATCAGGTACTGGTCATCTCTGTGGACAAGCTCGGGGAGGAGGGACGCCGCTTGCACCGGGCGGCCATTGGGGCCGCTCGCTCCGCCGGGGCGGGGCGCGTGCTCTACACCAGCCACATGGGCACCCACGCGGACTCACCGTTCGCTGATCACCACGCTGCCGAAGCGATACTCGCCGAGGGGGGCCTGCCGTTCACTTCGCTGCGTCACGGCTTCTACGCCGAGAGCGCATTGCACCTGATTGGCCGCGGCTTCGAGACCGGCGAGATCCGCACGCCGGAGGACGGTCCAGTGAGCTGGACGACGCGTGCCGATCTGGCCGAAGCCGATTCGGCAATCCTCTGCGAGGAGGGATCGTTCGAGGGGCTAACGCCGCCGCTGACCGCCCCGGAAGCGTTCACGATCTCCGAGCTGGCCGTCGTGGCCTCCGAGCTGACTGGACGCGAGGTCAAGCATGTCGTGGTCTCCGACAAAGAATGGCGCGACGCCAAAGTGACCCAGGGCATGCCTGAGCCGATGGCGGAACTGCTGCTCGCAGTCTTCCGCGACGCCCGTCGTGGTCACTTCGCCGCGACGGACCCAACGCTTGAGCGCCTCATCGGCCGCCGGCCACGGACGATGCGGGATGTCCTGGCGAAGGTCATCAGCCGCGGGTGATAAAACATTTTTTACATGCAAATCTGCATGGACAATATCCATCAGTTCGACTGGCGATCCCCGATAACGCGTACGGTGAATGCGAAGGTGACCAACAGGCATCTCATCGCCGCTCGTGCTCTGCCACGGCCCAGAGGCGCAGCTCTCCAAAAAGCTGTGCGAGGGCGGCGGGCTGGTAGTGAGCGTTGAGGCCGCTGGGGTTGGGGAGGACCCAGGCGTGGCTGTCGCCGAAGGAGGCTTCCTGGAGGCCGATGTGGGCGTTTTTGATGCCGGAGACGATGCGGTAGGGGCCGATGCCGAGGAAGGCGACGACCGTGGGCTGCCAGCGTTTGACTTTGGCTTGAAGCCGCTGGCCTCCGGCCCGAATTTCGTCATTGGTAAGTTCATCGGCGCGGGCGGTGGCGCGCTCGACGACGTTGGTGATGCCGAATTTGTAGTCGAGAAGGAGGGACTCTTCAAAGGGGGAGAAGAGGCGCGGGGTAAAGCCGCCGCCGTGGAGGGCGGGCCAGAACCGGTTGCCAGGGCGGCCGAAGTGGTGGCCGATGGCGGCCGTGTAGAGGCCGGGGTTGATGCCGACGAAGAGGACAACCAGGTCTCTGGCCACGAGATCCGGGACGAGCTTGTCGTGCGCGGCGAGGAGTTGGGCTTTGGTGGGTTTCCACGGAGTGGGCACGATCCGATTCATGGGGACGAATCTCGGGGAGGGTACGTCATGGACACTTCCACTTCCAAATCATGACCTCCAGATGGACCGATGAACCGAACAGAAGGCTCGCGACGACAATGACGAGGAGCGAAGAGATCGTCTCTTCGCCCAGGACATCCACGTTACAGTGATTACCCTCTCAACCTCCCTAGCCTCTCGGAATGAACCCAGGAACACCGGTCTCCACCACGGAATTAAACCGGACCCGGAATTTGATTCCTTCGCTAATCTCCCGGAGTGCCTCTTCAGGAAGGGTGGAGACCTCAAAGTTTTCCTGGATCCGGCTGGGGGTCTTTGAGGTGGTCAGGAGAGCCGTACCGCGCTGAATGGCCCAGGCGAGCAAGACCTGCGCCGGGGTCTTGTTGACTCGCTTGGCGATCGCGGTAATGACAGGGTCGTCCAACACCCTTGGCTCGCTACTATGCCCCAGCGCGGCGAACGCTTGCAACACGATTCCATGCTTTCGGCAATAGTCCAAAAGGTCCCATTGCGGGAGATACGGATGGGATTCGACATGAACAACGGCCGGCTTGATTCTCCCCGCCTCGAAGATCTCTTTCACCTGGGCCAGGCTGACGTTGGATAATCCGATAGCCTTGCACTTGCCGTCATCTACAAGTTGCTCCAACGCCCTCCAGGTATCCAGCAACGTCACCCCCTTGTCATAAATCACGTTGCCATTTGCATCCCTCGGGTCTTGCTCGTCTCCAGGTTGGAAAGCAAAGGGGGTGTGAATGAGATAGAGATCGACGTAGTCGAGCTGGAGTTTCTTGGCACTGGCCTCGAAGGCGGGTTTGACGCGTTCGGGACGATGATTGTTATTCCAGAGTTTCGTGGCGACGAACACATCCTCCCGCTTGATGTTCCCCGCCTTGAACACCTCCTGCATCGCATCGCCGACCTCTGTTTCATTTCGGTAGCGTTCCGAAGCGTCGAGCTGGCGAAATCCTGCCTCCAACGCCGCTTTGGTCGCTGTTCTGGTCGCGATGGGATCGGGTATCAATGTCCCAAAGCCGAGGGCGGGGATAGCACCGGATCCATTGTTCAGCGCTATCTTCGTATCGCGAAGGTCGTCGCTCTCTGCCATTGTTTCACCCCTCTGAGTATTGGTCCGACGCTGTCGGGCCACCGTGCTGACTTAAGGTCAGTTCGGCCGTGGGGGGGGATCGTGTGGGCGGACGACGGCCCGTTCTGACTTGCTCGGCGTGCAACTTCGCCTGCGAGGGGGCCGCCGTGTCATCGTTGACCACGGTCACATGAGGCCGTCTGCCTCATTACGGAAGTGCGGATAGCGGGCGATCGGTTCAGCGGTTTACCGCGGTCATGTCTTCGTAGCGTTCTCCGCTGGCTGCGCCCTTCGGCGCTGCCTCGTCGATCCGTTGCAGATCCTCGCGCGTGAGGGCGATCCCAAGCGCGGCCACGTTCTCCTCCAGGTTTTTGCGGCGCTTGGTGCCAGGGATGGGAACGAGGCTCTCTCCCTGGGCGAGGAGCCACGCGAGGGCCAACTGGGCCGGCGTCACCTGCTTGGTGGTGGCGATCTCCTTCACCCGGTCCACGAGTTCCAAGTTCTTCTGGAAGTTCTCTCCCTGGAACCGCGGTCTCCGGCGACGCCAGTCGTCCTCCGGCAGATCTTCGAAGCGTCGCAATTGGCCGGTGAGAAAGCCGCGGCCGAGGGGGCTATACGCGACGAAGCCGATGCCCAATTCCCGGAGAGTGGGGATGAGTTCGTCCTCTGGGTCGCGGCTCCACAGGGAATACTCGGTCTGCAATGCGGAGATCGGGTGTACGGCATGTGCACGGCGGACGGTTGCGGGCGCCGCCTCGCACAGGCCGAGGTAACGCACTTTCCCTTGCCGCACCAACTCCGCCATCGCTCCAACGGTCTCTTCAATCGGGACGTTTGGATCGACACGGTGCTGGTAATAGAGATCGATGTGATCAATCCCCAGCCGTCGGAGCGAGTCGTCGCAGGCCTCGCGCACATGCTCCGGCCGGCCGTCGATGCCCTGCCAGCTCTTGTCCGAACCACGCACGAAACCGAACTTCGTGGCCACCCTCACTTCGTCACGCCGGCCGCGGATCGCCTTGCCGATCAGTTCCTCATTGGTGAAAGGGCCGTAGGCGTCCGACGTGTCGAAGAGATTAATCCCCAGTTCCAGGGCCCGGTGGATGGTCGCGACGGACTCGGCCTCGTCGGCCGGCCCGTAGGCATCGCTCATACCCATGCAGCCGAGTCCCATCGCGGAGACGGTCAAACCCTGGTTGCCGAGTCGTCGCGGCTCCATGTGTTCCCTCCTCGGGAAGCTTGCTTTCTCTCCCTCGTCATTTTTTCGATGAGCGTCGACCACGTTATCCGGGGCCTCGCCGGGGGGGCACCGAACGCGCATTTGACACTGACGGATGCTCGTATGCAAAGAAAAAATGGTGGCCGTGGAACGATCGGACTTGATTGGACCGCCGGGGCCGCTTGCTGCGCAAGGCTTATACGCAAGACAAAGCACTTCACAAAAATCTTTCATTCATTCATTTTTAAAATTGCGGAATTCTGGCAACTCGCTATTCGACGGACCAACCGCTTCTTCCCAAGAGGCGTACTAAGGTTCTTCCTCGCCGATGGGCCAATGCTCCTTCTTGACCTCGGCAGGATTGATGAAGACGACGGGTCCTAGCCGGTCGGCCTCAGTGCGGCGCCGACAAGAAGCCCCGTCGCTCCGGGAGAGGGTGACGCGGGAGTTGCGCTCTGTCGCAGGTCTTTGACGTTAAGCAAAGATCCAGGCGATCACGGCCATCACGATCGATGACCTTTGGGTTTAGGAAGGGATGCTTCGTCGGAATCGTGCTCTGCAGAGGCAAGGCGGCAGAGCGGTGTCTTGGGGGGGAGCCGTTGCAGAGACCAAGGCAAAGACCGTCCTCACGTAGGACGGCCTTCACCTTCGGGCATAGGCTTATACAACAAACGATGCTACGGAAATCAACGCGCGGCTGCGGCCGCTCGGGTTGAGACAGCTTCCGCCTTTTCCTTGGGTTCCGCGGATGGGGGCGAGAGAGCCGGGGCTGACGAGTCCGCGTGATGGGTCAGGAGCTCGCTGAAAGTAAACGCATGATAGGGCTGCGTTACGGCAGGCTCCCCTTCTTTGGAGGCATTGGCAACCCACAGACGGGTGGACTTGGGCTCGAAGAGCACGCTGTGCAGGTTCGACTTCATCGCCACCGGGCGGCTCATGAGCTCGCGAGCGGAATTGGCGTCGAAGCTGCCGTGGCCCGACTTGACCCTGCGCACCAGCTCCTGGTAGCGATCTCCGGCGGAGAGCAGCACGGCGTCCTTAACAGGGTGGGGAAGCTTGGGATTGGATTCCCCCATGGCAACCACATGAAACGCGTTCCATGAGGCTTCCATTCCCACTCCCTTGCCGCTTTTGCCATCGGCAATCACATAATAGTATTCACAAGTGCGAGGATTGTCGCGAAACGTGGCGATCGCCTGATCGAGGTTATGAGCTTCCTCGAGCGCCATCCGAACGAGGAAGGCCATGGGGACGCCGTCCCAGTGACCAAGCCCTTTGCCCCCCATCTCACCGACCGAGACCTTCTCCGCGTTCATACCCGTGACCGAGCCGATGAAGCCGGCGTAGGTCACATTGACGAACGGGATCTTGCCCTTGGGTTCCGCCACGGTGAGGACGGCGTGATCTTGAAGTCTCCAGTCGCAACCATAGTCGAGGATGCGGCCGTGGTAGAGGGTTCCATCCTTGGTGGCCGAGCCGCTGAGGGCGAAACCCGAGCAATGGAACATCTCAGGGATGAAGTTCGCGTCGATCACGTCCTGGACGGGAAGCCCGGCGCCGTCAGCGATTCCCCGCATCTCCTCATAGAACCGCGCGGGAGTGAATTTTCGCTGGCCGGCCGCGATACCCCCGATCGCTCGCTTGGGATTCAGCAGTTTGATGCCGCCGAGGTCGGCTTTCAGTTCCTTCGCTTTCACGTCGAAAAGGAAGCGGACGTTCTCGACGATGTCTTGCTTGAGCAAAGAGCCCTGCTGGAATCCCATCTCGTAGGGTGTGCCCTTGATGTGCAGCACCTTGTAGCCGTCGACTTCCTCCAAGAAGCCCTCGCCGCAACGGGCGATCGTCTTCGTCTCAGCCTGGACGTGGGCGCTCGTCAGCGCGACGAAGAACATTGACCATCCGAGAGCCCGAAAGCACATCCTATTCATCGGATCTTTCCCCCCTCGCCAGAGATAATAAGATCGCATCAGAATATCCGAGGTGCACCGATTTATCGAGTCCCGTTTAGCCCGGCGACTCGCAGGCCGAGGCGGACCGTGCCCGTCGATTGAGCACACCACACCGAAATCGCACCCTTTTCAGAGTATTTTGCGGCTTCAAGCCCTGATTTCCAAGGAGATTTCCTGTGCGCCAGTGGGGAAATACCATCTCCTTCCGCCAAAATGCATCCCGCAGCATTTTCCTGAGACGATAGAGACTGACCACAAGTCCACGTGCGGTGTTTCGGGGCGATGCCGTCGCCGTTCGCGATCCTTGCCGCGATAACAGCGCCGGTTCGGCGGGTTTGCTGAATCGACTTCGGTCTTGCGAAGAGGGAGAACCGTGGACGAACTGTCGGCCCAGGAGGCATCGGCGATCCAGGAAGCTCGTCGTCTCAGCAGGGAAGGGGATATAGCCGCGGCCGAACGTGTCTTTCATGCGGTTTTCGCATCGAATCACCGCGGCGCATCGATTTATTGGATCTTCGCCTAGGAATACCTCAATCGCGAATGTTATGAAAAATCACGCGATTATTTCAGACATGCGATTAGCTGGACGAACATTGCATGCCGACCTGGAGTGGCCTGGGGCGTGCATTGACGGCGCTCGAGCAGTGGGAGGAGGCCGAAGCGGCCTTGAAGCGCCGATTGGAACTCGGCGAGAGCGCGAATCACCATCTCTTCCTCGCGAAAGTCCTCTTGCGACAATCGCGGTATGAGGACGTGCTCTCCCGCTGCGAACGGGCGCCGCAATTGGACAATCGGCAGGTTGACGCCCTTCTCAATCGAAGCTTCGCCTACTCGCTGCTCGGACTTTGAGAAAGCCGTGGAGCCCTGTCGGAGGGTAATTTCCCTCGATCGCGAATACGATGATGTTTACATGTATGGATGTCGTGCTCTCTCGAGCGAATGAGCCCCGGGATGCGTCGGACGCGTTTCAACGTGCCATCGACATGAATCCCGAGAACGCCCCTGCATATCGTGAATTCGGACGACTCCAGAATTGGCACGGAGATCCGGCGCTAGCCAGGTCGTATCTCCAATTCAGCGTGGATCTAGGCTGAGACGAGCCCCGCGAAGAGCGGGCTCGATCGAGACGTGGATGAAGGCTCGGAGAGACCTCCTGGACTTTTTCCCCGCTAGGGCGCAGAAGCCTTCCAAACAGCAAGGGAAGGCTCATGCACCAGGGGAGAGAAGCCACGTCATACTTCGACGCTCTTCCCAAAGAGCGGCATTATTCCCACTCAATCGTGCCCGGGGGCTTGCTGGTCACGTCGAAGACGACTCGATTGATTCCCTTAACGCTATTGATGATACGCGTCGAGGTGCGAGCCAGGAGCTCATGAGGTACGCGCGACCAATCCGCGGTCATGAAGTCATCGGTTTCAACGGCGCGGAGTGCGACGGCATTTTCATAAGTGCGGCCGTCTCCCATGACTCCCACGGAATTCACGGGAAGGAGCACAGCGAAGGCCTGAGCAATCTGGCGCTCGAGCCCTGCGTTCCGGATTTCCTCGAGGAAAATCGCATCTGCCTGGCGCAGGACGTCAAGACGTTCCTTCGTAACGGCCCCGAGGCAGCGCACCGCCAGGCCAGGGCCGGGGAAGGGGTGGCGCCAAACGATCGAGTCGGGAAGGCCAAGCTCTAGACCTAGGCGGCGAACCTCGTCCTTGAAGAGGTCTCGTAGCGGCTCAAGAAGTTCAAAGCCGAGCTCGGCCGGTAGGCCGCCCACGTTGTGGTGGTGTTTGATGGTCGCGGCCGGGCCGTCTTGGTCGCCGCCGCTCTCGATGACGTCGGGGTAAAGCGTGCCCTGAGCCAGGAACTTCGCGTTGGGGATCGAGCGAGCCTCGTCACGGAAAACGTCGACGAAGGTATGGCCGATCCGAATTCGCTTTTCCTGCGGATCCGTAACCCCGTCGAGCTCCTTTAGGAACCGGGCCGATGCGTCGACGACGCGGAGCTCAGCGGCGGAGTGTTCACCAAAGGCCTGGGCAACCGACTCCCGTTCTCCCGCTCGCAGCAAGCCGTTGTCGACAAACACGCAGACGAGCCGAGGTCCAATGGCCTTGGCAATCAAAGCGGCCACAACGGCGGAGTCGACCCCTCCGGAGAGTCCACAAACCACACGATCATTTTCACCGACCTGCTGGCGAACCGCCTGGATCGAGTGTTCCAGGAAGGCCCCCATCGTCCACTTCTTGGGACTGCCGCAAACCCGATCCAGGAAGTTGCCGAGAATCAGGGTTCCGTAGGGAGTGTGTGCCACCTCGGGGTGGAACTGGATCCCATAAATCGGCGCCGTGCGGTGTTTCACAGCCGCTATGGGACATGTCGAAGTCGTGGCCAGAGGCACGAACGCCGACCCGACGTCCTTCACCTGATCACCATGGCTCATCCAAACCGTGGTCGATTCGGGAACGTCCTGAAAAAGGGGCTCATGGCTATCGAGGACATGACACTCAGCACGGCCATATTCACCGGCCGAGTGCGACTGAACGGTGCCGCCCATCGCGCGGCAGGCGAGTTGCATTCCGTAGCAAATGCCGAGGACGGGAACGCCCAGCTCGAAGATTCCCGGATCACATTGGGGCGCTCCGGCCTCATAGACGCTCGAAGGCCCCCCGGAGAGGATGATGGCTAGGGGGTTGAGCTCGCGCGCCCTGGCGGCCGTGATGTCGTTGCGAACGACTCGGGCGAACGCATGGCGTTCACGGACCCGTCGGGCGATTAACTGGACGTACTGTGAACCGAAATCAAGAACGAGGACTGGACGATCCTCTAAGCCGGGACTCTCCATGAACTCAACAATCCCCTCGGTGAAGGCAGGCTCGGGATGAACCAAAACGCCAGTCTAACACAGACCATGGCTCATGCCCATTCCTAAAAGCTCAATCGAGCTTTGACAACGTGGATCAGGGATTTCTCGGAACGAACCCCTTTGACAACACTTCGGCGATCCATCAGCATCGTGTTGCGCTCGCGAGAGTGCTCGTTGATTTCAGAGACTTGCTCTTGGATATCTCCAAACCCGAGGTTGATTCAAATGAGTTCGCCCGAGACGGAGCCCACTCCGTTAGCCCCTCGTTCGTCCGAATACGAGTTCAGTGAACGAGACGGCGAAATCATTCGGTCTCTCGCGCGTAAAATGAACTTCGTCGGCCTGTTCGCGCTCGGGGTCGGAGTTTTCGTGATCTTTCTGGGCGCCCTGATGGGGCATGCGGGTTCCATCCTCTCAGGCGCGCTCTACGCCCTCATTGGCATCTGGACCCATCGCGCCAGCGTCTCGTTTCGCAACGTCGCGGATACGCGGGGAAATGACATCTCGAACCTGATGCACGCCCTTCACGACCTCCAAAAGCTCTACGGATTCCAATTCTGGCTCTGCGCCCTGGGCTTACTCGCGTCGATCATCACAAGCATTGCTTTGCTTTATCACCGAACGCTCTGAGCGACATCAACCAATGTCCTGAGCCGGTTTGGGCCAAGGGTCGACATGGATCACCTGGCCCGTCTCCGCGCTGAAAAACGTCACCGAAAGTTCGGGAACATCAACGATCGCGAATGAACGGGACGATTTGACCGTTGGAAGTGACGCGATCGAGCCGGGATTGACCACAAGCCCCTTGCTGGAACGATGCCAGGCGGGTTCATGGGTGTGGCCGTAGATCAAAAGATCGGCGCTAAGTTCCGTGAGATAGCGATCAAGCACCTCAGCGTCGTGGGTGTAGGGTTGGACGAACTCCATGTCGCTTTGGGGTGATCCGTGCACGATCACCCCGACGCACGCCATGTCCGCGACCAGGGCGTGCGTCGGAAGCGAAGCCAGGGCCTCGAGGCTGGTCTGGCTGGGGGTCGCCCCGCCGAATTCGTCCACTCCATGAGGACCACGGCGTAATGCCCAGCGATCGTGGTTTCCACGGATGGAAGCCACCCGATGCTCCGCCAGGAAAGCGATGACGCGATCGGGATCGGGGCCGTAATCCACCAGATCCCCCGCGCAGACGACTCGGTCCACGGCGGCGAAGAGATGTCCCCAAGCCCGCTCGAGAGACTCGAAGTCTCCGTGGATGTCAGAGATTACGCCGAGCCTCACGTCTTATCTCCAGGCTTATCGACCGTGGCCGCACGGGCCGATTGGCTGGCGAGTTCCGTAGCCCTGCGATGGGCGGCCTCAACCGCGTCGATCAGGGCTGCCCGCAGGCCGCCGCGCTCGAGGGCGTGCACCCCGGCGATAGTCGTTCCACCGGGACTCGTCACCTGATCCTTGAGCGTTCCCGTATGCAGGCCGGTCTCCAGCACCATGCGGGCGGAACCAAGGAGCGTCTGGGCCGCCAAGGCGGTGGCGACATCTCGCGGTAATCCAACGCGAACGCCCCCATCCGAAAGCGCTTCGATCATGAGGTAGACAAACGCGGGACCACTTCCCGACAAGGCGGTCACCGCGTCGATCAAGCTCTCAGGCACGGCGTAAGCACGTCCTACCGAGCTCATGCAGGCGCGGACGATCGCCTCATCGGTGGGCAAGGCCTTGGGTCCGAGGCAGTAGCCTGACGCTCCCTCACCAACCAGAGCAGGGGTGTTAGGCATCACCCGCGCCAGTCGTCGTTCTACTCCGAGGCCCACGGCCATGCTTGCCAGGGAGACACCGGCGGCGATCGAGATGACGAGGTGGTCCTGCGTGACGCTCTCGCGGATCTCGTCCAACACTGACGACATACTCTGCGGCTTTACCGCCAGCACGAGGACATTGCTGCGTCGCACAACTTCCTCATTGGTGTCAAAAACCGACACCGCCGATTCCGACGCCAGGGTCCCCCGTGCGGCCGCCACGGGATCGCTCGCGGAAATGTGCTCAGGGGCAGCCGTCCCCGCGCGAAGCATGCCTTGAATCAAGGCCGTCGCCATCTTCCCAGCGCCAATGAAGCCCCATCGCGGCGTCGCACTATCCACGTTCTCTTCCCCTCTTTCGCGATTGAAGTCGTCACCAACCCGCCGCCGTCGACGGCCACGCGAGTCGGCGGCCGGGGCGAGGCAAGAAGCTCTCATGGTAACGCAGAGGCCCACCGCGTGCCCACGAGCAGGATCGGCGGCGACCGCACGGGCTCTATCGGCTTTTTGAGTTGGCTATTATCGACCAGGTTGCTTCGGTCGCGCGCGGTCGACCCGGCGGGGAACATTTGGCGTAGGCGCAATGGCAATCACCCTCCACTCTTCACGTAATCCTTGTCAGGCAAGGTTCTTACGCCTTAGAATGAGAGCGAATTGCTGAACTGAAAGCGCGAGAGGGACACCGAAAAATCGATAGGAACGCTCAGGACCGATCTTGAAAATGCTTGCTCGATCAGGATAATAATTCTCTTTTCCACGACAGTGTGACTGTATTGATTTCAGGGAGTGCCACTCGTGGCCGTACCAAAGAGACGGAAGTCGAAATCTTCAAAAGGGATGCGTAGGAGCCACGACTTCTTGGTTGCTCCCGCTCTGAACATTTGCCCCCAATGCAAACTGGCCGTGCCTCCGCACAAGGTTTGCCATCTGGTCGAGGAATGCGGCAACGTCCAACGGAGCAAGCCGCACAATCCCATGGCCAAGGAAAAAGTCTAACGCCACCGCACGCCTTGTGATGTGAGAGGAAGATCGCCATGGGACGCGAATGCGAAGTTAGCGGCAAGAAGACGACGTTCGGCAACCACGTGACCACACGCGGTAAAGCGAAGTACCTCGGTGGTGTCGGTAAGAAGACGACTGGCGTGAGCCGTCGTTCGTTCAAGCCGAATTTGCAGCGGATCCACGTTTGGCTGCCCAATGGCACGACGACGCACGTGCGTGTGGCTACCTCCGTGATCCGGAGCGGGATTCTCACGCTTGAGGTCGATGGCAAGCTTCAGACCTTCCCCTTGATCAAAGCCTCCAAGGGAAGTGTCAAGGCTCGTGCTGAACTCAAGAACCTCTACCCCATCTGACCGGGGTGAGGCGTGCTGTTACAAACCATTCGCCGTCTGTGAATCGTCCCTCGCAATTCGTAGCGCGGGACGTTTTCATCCAGACGGCATTTTCTTTTGCCCCGCCCATTTCCGCTTGATCTGTAGCGGATACTTTCCTTTCCGCTGACTCTCCTTCGAACAATGTTAACGTGCTTTCGCCACGAGGGGCCGCTCCAACCCTCTCCGTGGTCGTTTTGCGCGCCCATGAAGAGTCAGGGATCAGCCCTCGCTCGTACATACCCCTTAACGAAAGAGGCGGCCAACCTCAATGATTGAGATTGGCCGCCTTGGGCATGAAGTTCGTGCGGAAGATCGAGGTCTCAGACTTCGTCGTCCTCGCGAAGCCGAGCCACGACACTCAGATCCTCCAGGGTGGAGGTATCGCCACTGCTTTCACGGCCGGCAGCGATGTCGCGAAGCAGGCGCCGCATGATTTTGCCGCTACGGGTCTTGGGCAAGGCATCCGTGAAGCGGATGTCATCCGGCCGAGCCAAGGCACCGATCTCTTTTACCACGTGATTGCGCAGCTCCGACTTCAGAGCATCCGTGGGGCTCTGGCCGGTCTCAAGGGTGATGAAGGCGGCAATGGCCTGACCGCGAAGATCGTCAGGACGGCCGACGACCGCCGCCTCGGCGACCTTCGGATGGCTGACGAGGGCGCTCTCGACCTCCATGGTGGAGAGTCGATGGCCGGCGACGTTCAAGACGTCATCGACGCGTCCCAAGATCCAGTAGTTTCCGTTCTCATCGCGCCGAGCGCCGTCACCCGTGAAATAGCAACCGGGGATTTCGCTCCAGTACGTCGCCTTGTAGCGTTCATCGTCTCCATAGAGCGTTCGGAGCATCGCCGGCCAGGGCTGCTTTATGACGAGGAAGCCCCCCTGGTTGTCTCCGACCGGCATTCCATCCTTGGTCACGATCTCCGGCACGATGCCCGGCATGGGGCGAGTCGCCGAGCCCGGGATTGTGGGAGTCGCTCCCGGAAGAGGGGAGATCATGATCGAACCTGTCTCGGTCTGCCACCACGTGTCGACGATCGGGCACCGCTCTCCGCCGATCACGCGGTGGTACCACATCCAGGCCTCCGGGTTAATCGGCTCGCCGACGCTCCCCAAGAGGCGAAGGCTCGAGAGGTCGTACTTTCTGGGGAATTCCTCTCCCCACTTCATGAAGGCGCGAATCGCGGTGGGAGCCGTATAGAGGATGGAGACCTTGTAGTCTTCAATGATCTTCCAGAACCGCCCCTCATCGGGCCAGTTTGGGGCTCCCTCGTACATCACGCAAGTGGCGCCGTTGGCGAGCGGCCCGTAAACGAGGTACGAGTGCCCGGTCACCCAGCCGATATCGGCCGTGCAGAAGTACGTATCATCGTCCCGGAGGTCGAAGATCCACTTCGTAGTGAGTTGCGTCCCGAGAAGGTATCCCCCCGTAGTGTGAAGAATACCCTTCGGCTTACCTGTTGAACCCGAGGTGTAGAGAATGAAGAGGGGGTGTTCGCTATCGACAGGCTCGGGCGGGCAGTGCACGGAGGCTTTCGAAGCCAATTCGTGCCACCAGTGGTCTCGCCCGGCTGTCATGCTGATCTCATGGCCAGTTCGCTTGTAGACCACAACGCTTTCGAGCGTGGGGCTGAGAGCCGCGGCCCCATCGGCGTTTTCCTTGAGTGGCACGATCTTGCCACGTCGGAAGCCGCCATCAGCGGTGACCAGAACCTTCGCCTTGCAATCCTGAATACGGCCGGCGAGAGCCTCAGCGCTAAAACCACCGAAGATCACCGTGTGGGGCGCACCGATCCGGGCACACGCCAAGAGGGCGATCGCCAACTCGGGGATCATCGGCATGTAGATCGCGACAACGTCCCCCTTCTGCACTCCCAATCCCTTGAGGACGTTGGCGAACTGCGAAACTTCCCGCTGCAGGTCCTGGTAGCGAAGGACCCGGCGTTCGCCGGGCTCTCCCTCCCAGATGATCGCGGCCTTATTTTTATTGGGTCCCTCGCAGTGACGATCGACGCAATTGTCAGAGGCGTTGATCGTGCCACCGACGAACCACTTGGCAAACGGCACATTCCATTCCAACACGCGGTCCCAAGTACGGGACCAGCGCAACGACTGAGCCATCTCGCTCCAGAAGCCTTCAGGATCATCTTTCGCCCGGTTCCACAAGGCTTCGTACTGAGCCAGCGATGAGATGTGAGATTTCTGGGAGAACTCAGGCGGGGGAGGAAAGACCCGGTTTTCCGTGAGAATGCTAACGATCGATCCGCCGTTTTCCGCCGTCATGGAAAGGAGCCTCCACGTTCGTCTCTCAGCCTGACATCCACCCTGCGGTCTCCCGTAACTTCAAGGGAGCCACCCGCTCGCGCTGACATTCTCACTCTCAGGCAAAGGCGAGCCTTGGATCTTACAGACCAGAAAGTTGGCGTGGCAAGCCGCAACCCACCTTCCCAGCGGGTTCCTCACGCGTTTTCCCTACCCAATCTCTCTCATCGGGCCCGACCGGCTTGATCTTGCCAATGGCTCCATGATAAGACGACGGTCTCATCGTGGGTTCTCCATAGCGTCGTATCCTCACAATCGCTCCCGTCGAATCCACCAGAAGGCAGAACCGATGCGGCCATGGTTCAACGTGAGAGCCTTCTCGAAAGGGCGCTTGCTAGCCCTTGCGCTCGCGGTGGAAGCCACCATCATCCTGGCGGCTTACATCGGACCTCGAATCGCGTTGTCATGGACCCAAAACCAAGCATCCGTCAACCTAAGATCTGAGCACACATTCCGGCAATTTCCCGTCCCTGGCATCGTTCGCCCTCACTTCATTGACGCCGCGTCTTGCGACCTGTCCCCTCATGACGAGGTCCTCGGCATCGATCTCCGCGGAAAGAGCCGGGCCTATAGCCTCAAAGCCCTCAAGGATCGCACGCGACATGTCGTTAATGACCTCTTCGACGGCCAGCCCGTCTCGGTCACGTACTGCAACCTGACGGATTGTGTTCAGGCCTACACACGTTTAGACCGCTCCGAACCGCTGGACCTAAGCCTCGCCGGCCTTTTCGACGGTGAAATGGTTCTCAAGTTTGAGGAGAAATCGTTTTTGCAAAAGTCCGGTTTGCGGTTCTCAGGCCAGGCGGAAGCGGCTTCCATTGAGCTTACGCACGTGCCGATTTTTCGCATGACGTGGAAGGAATGGAAGGCCCGCCATCCTGAAACGCTTGTTTATTGTCCTCAATGATCGCCAGACCTATTCCAATCAAGTCCTCTACAGGTCCGACCATAATTCTCTTTAAAAATTATTAACCCTGCGAAACCTCAATGTGTTGAAGCGCAACGAGATCCTCCAATGCGAATGGACTCGGCGACGCGGTCCTTTCTTAATAAGGCCGACCACGAATGAAATCGTTCGAAATCCACAAGTCTGCATGACTGAGGAACGCCTGGATGTCCCCTTCCTGCTGGCTAATGATTTCCTTCGTTTTTCCGGGTTTTCGGCGACTTTTGACGTCTGTTGAAAATTCTCGACTCTCGATGACGATAGCCTCTTGTGCGATTATCCTCGGCATGCTTAGACTCTTTTTTTAATCCCCCCTCTTGTAAAGTTGTGGCTCGGCGGACACCTGCGAGTTGAACCGATTGAATAATCAGGTCCGGATGATTCCGTAGATAACGGCCGAGATTTAAGGTCGTTGCCATCGCAACTTGATCGTCATTCAGGGACATCCCTTCTTGGGATTACGCCCTGTGTTTGCGCGGACTCCGCTTTGCTTAAATTTCGTCCCATCTTTCCATCATTGTATGATAGGAATGATGAGGATTTTTTCCTCGCTTAGTTTTGTTTGTTATGCATGCGCATCGATCATTTTTGTAGATTTACAAAAATGTGATCGTCCCCGTCATCAGGAATCGCTCGTCCATTTTTTCGCGGGCTGTCTTCGTTCACCAGGTATTGGAATGAACGATGTGTTTCTGTCTGCGCGCAGAACAACGGGGGACGCAGCGGAGACCTCGCCATTTCCCGTAATTGAAGGAGAAAGCCGATGAAGTTGAGAGCAAGTCGAGCCTTCACGCTCATTGAGCTCCTGGTTGTGATCGCTATTATCGCGGTGCTCATCGCATTGCTCCTACCCGCTGTTCAGGCGGCACGCGAAGCCGCCCGCCGAACGCAGTGCGTGAATAACCTCAAGCAGTTTGGAATCGCGATTCACAACTATCACGACGTCGTTAATCTACTTCCCTGGGGGCATGGATACTTCGGGTGGAATGACTGGTCCGCACACACCATGCTCCTGCCGTATCTTGAACAACGGAATATTTACAACGCGATCAACTTTTCAAATGGCATCAGCGCAGCGGCCCCAGGCTGTGCGCAGAATGTCACCGCTCAGCGCACGACGATCAACGTGTTTCTCTGCCCGTCCGACCTCGATCGGCTGAGCAACGCGGATGGTCACGTCAATTACTGCGGCAACGCGGGGAATGCTCCCAACTCGTTCTTCTGCAACAACAGCGAAGGAGCCGCGTACAACGGCGTCTTCGCTTCGACGCAGTGCGGAAAACCAGTCGGCTTCCGCGACATCACGGACGGCCTGAGTGGGACCGTCGCTTTCAGCGAGAAAGTGAAGGGGTTGTCGAACGGCGGGACCACCGACAGCAGTAACTGGGATGCCACCAAACCGACATCGTCCGTCGCCTTGCTCACAGCGCCGGGCGCGGGCAACGATCTCAACCCGAACCCCTATTACCAATCATGCCTGGCTGCCGCTCCGAACACCTCTAATCTGGCTGGCGGGGGCATCGCACTTGGCGAATACTGGTACGACGGCCATCCCGAGTGCGGCATGTACAATCACGTCATGCCTCCGAACAAATGGAGCTGCAGCGATGGAAACGTGAACGACATTGGAGCATTCACCGCGAGCAGCCGACACTCGGGAGGGGTGAACATGCTCATGTGCGACGGCTCCGTTCGCTTCGCCAAGGATTCAATTAACAACATTGTTTGGTGGGCCGTCTCCACGCGTAGTCTCGGAGAGGTCGTCTCTGCCGACAGCTACTGACGTCTCTCCATTGCTTGCGAAAAAGCACGCCCCTCCGCAAGAAGACCATTCTTGCGGAGGGGCGTTTCATTGTTAGACACAGGTGCGGAGCAGAGGGACGGGTTACCCCTCGGCGGCGACCGTAGCCTGCTCCATGAGGGATGAGGATTGTCCCCACTGATCCTCATACACAAGTGAGGCCACGTCGATACGATCCAACCATCCTAGGCGCTGGAGTTCGGGGGTGCTGGGGAAGTCCGGAACGCGCCCCAGGCAGAGATAGGCTACGGGAACAACGTGCGCGGGAATTCCCAGGATCTGGTGGAGATCGGCAGGGTCGATGATACTGACCCATCCCACGCCCACCCCTTCAGCTCGAGCGGCGAGCCAGAGGTTCTGCACGGCGCAGACCGTGCTGAAAAGGTCCATATCCGGTTGGCTGGTTTTTCCCAGAACAACGGGCCCGTGCCTCGTGCGGTCGCACGTCACGCAAAGATTCAGGGGAGACTCCAGGATTCCCTCGAGCTTTAGCGCGCGATATTGCTCCCCCCGCGTTCCCGCAAAGAGCTCGGCCGCTTGCTGGTTGGCCCGCTCGAAGGCCTCCCTGATCTTCTGGCGAACGCTCATTGAACGGAGGATCAGAAAGTTCCAGGGCTGCATGAAACCCACGGAGGGGGCATGATGCGCAGCGGTTAGCAACCGAGCCAAGAGAGCGTCTGGGATCGGATCCGGCAGAAAGTGCCGGCAGTCCCGCCGCTCGAAGATCGACCGATAGACAGCGTCGCACTCGGTTTTCGAGAAGGCCGACATCAAAAATCCTTCTAGGCCTCGACGGGAGTTCCGCCAACCTCGCGTATTGTTCCAAGGACATGCTCTGCGGACGAGGACGACATGATCGCGGCAAAGCACAAGGCTTCAGACAGCGCGACGTATCAAGCGCTCAGGCCCCTCGTAAAATCGGCCGCCGACCCTAGAGTGACATGGTCTTGATCAGCCAACGTCCCAGACCCGTCCGTCTGACAAACCCTTATGCGGCTGCGGGAGTGGCGGCTCCGGAGAGCGCGGCCAAGGCGGCATCGGCCGCCGCCCGGGCTCCTCGAATGCAATCGGGAATGCCGACCCCATCAAAGGCATTACCAGCCAGAATCAACCCGGGATGCTTGGCGACTTGCTCACGAATGGCGGCAACCCGTTCAAGATGTCCAAGAGTGTATTGCGGCATGGCCCGCGAATGACGGCCGACTTCGAGCAGAATAGGATCGCCGGTGATTCCGAGCAGGCTCGACACTTCCATCAGAGCCAATTTGGCCAGTTCGTCGTCATCTTTCTCGAAGATATCGGGCTGCGTGGCCCCGCCAAGGAAAACCCTCATCAAGATGGTTCCCGCCGGAGCGCGTCTGGGAAACTTCACGCTCAGGAACGAGACGGCCAGAATTCCTCGCTCCTCGATCGCGGGAACCACGGCCCCAAAGCCATCAAGCGGATGAGCGACCTGATCGCGGTGGAAAGCGACGTTGACGATCGCCGACGAAGCATACGGTATTGAACGGAGCTGCAGGGCGAGAGCCGGATCGTATCCGTCCAGCAGCCGCGCCGAGGCGTGCGACTCGGTTGTCAAAATCACCAGCCTGGCCGAGATGGGATCACCATTCAGAAGTTCGATGCGCCAGGGAGACCCCGGATCGGGACGGCTGATTCGACGTACCGGCGAACCTGTGTGGACAGAGCCTGGCGGAAGCGAGGCCGCAAGTTCCTTGGGAAGCGTTTCCATCCCTTCATCGAGGGACATGAAGAGGCCATAGCGGGCCCCCGAAGAGGTCCGTTCGGTAGATCTCGCTTCGCGAGCTTGTCTCACCGCAGCGCGAATCAGGCTGCCATGCTCCCGTTCCATGTTCAGAAACTGAGGTAGCGTGGCCTTGAGGCTGAGCTCGTTGGGATCCGCGGTATAGATACCCCCCACCAGCGGCTGAATCAGTCGGTCCAGTGCTTCACGACCGAAACGACGTTTGACAAAAGCGGCCAGGCTTTCGTCCGTGTTATCCCCCTTGCGAGGCAACACGAGGTCCATCAGCATCCGGAGTTTTCCTCGCCACGACAAAATCGGGGTCGTGATCAGGGGACCGATCCGATGCGGAGCCATCAAGACAAGGCCCTCGGGAACAGGGCAGAGCTTTCCCTGGCGCACCACAAACGATCGGCGATGCTGTGCGTCAGTCCCGATAAGGCGGTCGCCGAGGCCCAACTCCCGACAGAGATCGACTCCCCAGGGTTTGTTGGTGATAAAAGAGTCGGCCCCTCCCTCAAGAGTGAAACCGTCAATACGGTGGGTCCAGATCGCGCCACCAATTCGGTCTTTGGCTTCAAGAACGGTTACCTCAACCGGATTTCGCCCCAGAGCGCTCTGCTGCGCAATCCGATGGGCCGCTGTGAGTCCCGAAAGACCACCGCCAATAACAACAATGCGCTCCGGACTCACGGAGGAATCGGCCAACGATCTTCTCCTCACTTGTTCGTCCATGCCGCCCATTCAGCACAAGGGATCATGCTGACCAAAAAATACCAACCCCCAACTCCGCTTCACCCCTCAACGGCAACGGAGAAAGAAAATAAGGAGTGGATTGGGCGGGCAATCACGGGTGCATGCAGCTTACCCTTGCGGGTTTCCAAACATGCCAACCCATTCTGAATCATAAGGTACGGAAGCCGGGGCGTAAATCAATGGGATCGGGACACTCTTGGCCACGTTCCTGATGTCCCGATCCGTTCCAGGGGCTCCTCAATAGGAACCGTCGCTAATCACTTCCCCTCCAGCCCTTGTGCTGAGTCCCCAGTAGACGGACGAATAAATCGTCTCCTTGATGAACTGGACCGAGCCGTCGCCGAAGAGAAAATTACCTCCGGAGGGATGCTGGCTGCGGAAACCGAACTGGCCGAAGGATTGGTTCTGCTGGTCCAGTTTCCAACTCGCCGGACTGCTCGCTGGATAATCCGGGAGCCGGAGATTCGCATTAATTCGAGGCACTGAGGTTGCGAGTCCCTGAGGCCGCGAAACACCTGCCAGCGTCATCGAAAAATAGTAGAGAGCGGAATTCCACTCATTGTACAGATGATCAGGATCGTTCTTGAAACGTGAGGCTTCCCCCACCAGGATTGTGTGGCTCAGACCGTCCGTAAAGGCTACTTGCGGAAAGCCAAAATTGTTTCCGAAAGCGCCATCGGGCCTCAGTTCCACCTGTCCCACGCAGACAAATCCATCGACGTAAGTCGGCGGGCAACCGCACCACCACCGGAAGATATCGACCGTACCCACCATGCCGGCGTATGAGCCCTGAGTGTATGCGTTGTACGACTGTCCGTTGGGATTAATCAACTTGTTGGTGTAGGGCGTTTGCAATGAGTCTGAAGGGCAGATGTACGTGGCGATTCGGGGTGAAAAGGCGGTGTTGTTCACCGCCCCCGCACTGACCCCGTCCTGAACTCCCACCGAGGCAAAGCTGAAGTTGATCGAGTTATAAACTGATGTCTGTTCTATTCCCGCCAGGATGAGGGTAAAGAGACTATGGCCACGCTTGATCTCCGCGCAGTTTAGGGGCGTCTCTTGGTATGTGATGGCGCCGACTGGGAAGGTTCTGTGAACCGACTCATAAGAATGCAAGCCCAGGCCGATCTGTTTGAGATTGTTGACGCACTGGACGCGGCGCGACGCCTCGCGCGCCGCCTGCACGGCTGGGAGTAAGAGCCCGACCAACACACCGATGATCGAAATAACAACAAGAAGCTCAATCAACGTGAAGCCGCGACGTCGTCGGCTCGCGCTGCTCATCTCGAGACCTCCATCGAGTCTCATGGCCAATCGCCTGCGAGAGTGACCAAGTCCTCAGCAAGCTCAAACAACGGGATAGGAGTCGCTGGGCAGGATCGGTTTACCTCGCTTGAGGTAACTCCGACTATCGAGGGGGGCTGAAAAACAACCCGGGTGTCAGAGAACTTCGCACGGCAACAGCAAAGATGGCTGACAAGGGATAGGTGCACGGGATTGCGAGAATTTTCGTCAGCCTCTTACAATTGCCCTATTTTCGCCACGGGATTTACTTTATTAAAAGAACTTAAGCACCCTGACAAATCCGTGGCCCAATTCTCCTACCTTAACGAACCTCTTGCAACTCCTGGCCCTCCTATTTTTTCAGATTCTTTGTTGAATATCAACATAGGCCAACCCACAAGTTGAGGATTCCCAGGTCTGCGAAAGGCGATCATATCAAGACACCGAAACCCAAACCCGCCGGGCCGCGAGAACCGATGCGGCTCTGCGAGATCGCTCGAGACGACCAGGACGGCCCCGGCTCTCCTCCTGATTTCCTAGGGGATTGAGGTGCCTGCTTAGCGAAGGCCGTAGCTCTTTTGGACGTAGCCCTGAGCGAGCGCCCGCCCCTGAGTGAGACTACTCGGCACTCCGTTAGGGTAGGTTCGCTGCAAAATCCCCTGAATTTCTTCCAATCTCGTCTCCGGGAGCGGGTGAGTCGCGAGGATTTCTGGTTGGCGGCCCCCTTTGGAGGCTTGTTTCAAGATCTTCATCACGTCGAGCATGGCCGAGGGATCATACCCCGATTGAGCCATGTACCGCAGCCCGTACCGATCGGCCTCGGACTCGTCTCCCCGACTAAATTTTAGCTGAGTCACCTGATTCACCATGGTGGCGACGAGTTGAGCATTGCGGCCCCCGTCATCGCCGCCACTGGCTCCGACGCCCACGGCGACGGAGAGCATCTGCCCAAGTCGCCCCTTGGCCATTTGCTGGGCGGAGTGCCGGTTGATCACATGACCGATTTCATGCCCGAGTACCCCTGCAAGCTGGGCCTCGTTGGAGAGCTTTTCGAGAAGGCCAAGGGTGATGAAAATCTGGCCCCCAGGAAGTGCAAATGCGTTGATCGTTTCCGGGTCTCTCAAAAGGATGAAATGGAAATTATCAATATAGGGGCTCCGATTGGCGTCGCTATCCTCAACCAATCGAGCCCCGACCTCGGAGACCAACCGGGCCCGGGGGTCGTCGCGAGGGACAACTCCCCCCATCTGCCGTGCCATTTGGGGCGCGGCCTGAAGGCCTAAGGCCTTCTCCTGTTCGACGCTCATCGCGATGTGCTGCCGCTTCCCCGTGACCGGATTGACCTGTGTCTCGAACAGATACGTAATGATGCCGATGGCCGCCAGGATGAGCGCTCCCAGGATTCTTAGATTCGGACCGTTGCCCCGAAACTGGTCGGGATAGGAATCGTCATAGGCGTACGACATGGAGCCTCCTCGGGGTAGGGCGGACGGGCCACCGTCAACTCCAAAAGAATAGCAAAAAAGGGCTGAGGTTGCCTCGAAAACGTGGCCGGAAAGCCCTCTCTTTTTCGTCTCCCAAACCACGAAATCGAGAGGGTTCTCACCCCCCATGGGGATCCATTCCGGCCTTGCGACGAAGCTAGCCCCCGATAGAATGAGGCTTATACAAAAACAGTGCCGGCAACCTTGGCGACGAGGGGGATGATTGTGCGGATCGGATATTTCGACTGCTTCAGCGGAATCTCCGGAGACATGACCCTCGGAGCCCTGGTGGATGCGGGAGTCGACCCTCAGCGAATCCAGACTGCGATCGCGAGCCTGGGTCTCCCGTGTGAGTTGACTTTTGAGACGGTACGACGAGCGGGATTTCGAGCGACGTATGCCCGGGTGCAAGCCCCGCACGAGCATGCGCACCGCCACATGCACCACATCGAGGCGTTGATCGAAAAGAGCTCGCTGACTCCGCAGCAGCGTGAGCTTGCTCGTAAGATCTTCTTGCGGCTCGGTGAAGCAGAAGCCACCGTGCATGGAGTTGACCTCCAGAAAATCCATTTCCACGAAGTGGGGGCCGTTGACTCGATCGTCGACATTGTCGGCGCCGCCGTCGGTCTCGATGCCCTGGGGGTCGAGCGTTTCGAGGCGAGTCCGGTGCCGACCGGGCTGGGTTCCGTATGGGCGGCTCATGGGCGGATGCCTCTGCCAGCGCCCGGTACCGCGGAACTGCTGAAGGGAATTCCGCTCGCCGAGTCAACCGTGGAGATGGAACTCACCACCCCAACCGGTGCGGCGATTCTCTCGACGGTGTGCGAGAGATTCGGTTCCTTGCCCGCGATGACCATTGAATCCATTGGCCTCGGTGCGGGAACTCGCGATTTGCCGGGTCAGGCGAATATCCTTCGCCTCTTTGTGGGAAGGCTGACGCTCAAAAACAACGGTGACCGGGTTTGGGTTCTCGAGACAAACCTCGACGATCTGCCTGGCGAAGTTGTGGGATACACCACGGAGCAGCTCATGGCGGGGGGCGCCCTCGACACTTTCGTGACCGCCATTCAAATGAAGAAGAATCGTCCCGGCGTGATGCTCTCGATCATCTGCGAGGAGACGAAGATCTCGGAGCTGGAAGAGATCCTCTTCCGTGAGACCACGACGCTGGGAATCCGAAGATATCCCGTGAGCCGGCACAAATTGCGTCGCCAGGCCGTGGAAGTGGAGACCAGTTTCGGTAAGATCCGAGGCAAGCTCGGCTGGATCGAAGGGCGTCCGCCAACGTTCAGTCCCGAGCACGACGACTGTGCCCGCGCCGCAACCGCGCATCGAGTGGCTCTTCGCGAGGTGAGTGAAGCCGCTCAGGACGCGTACAAGAAGCTCTCGGCGGCGAATGAGAGCTGAAGCCACGACCAGAATTTTCCCGATCTCAGAAACACCTGGGGATTGATTCCGTTCTAGGCTGGAGGCCCGGCGGAATCTCCACCGTTCTCTTCTCGCGGCCTGCGTGAAGCTTCCGTTTGCATTCCGTCGATGCCGTTGTTCCAAGGAAGGACTCGCGTCATGTCTCCGGCGCCTAACGTGGTGTTGGCCTTGGTCGCGATCACCAGCATCATTTTCAGTATCGTGCTCGTCGGATTCGTTCTTTTTTGGACCCGGCTGAGTTCGCGCCGCCATGCCGCGGTGACTCGGCGTGTCGACGAACTCTCCGAACGCTACGAGGCGATGGAGCAGACCTTGGCTCAACTGAGAATGCTCATCGCCACGGGAACAGATTCGAGTCCGACTTTGTATGCGGAGCATCGAGACGGTGGAATTTCCTTCCCGAGACCAAGAACATCGGTTCGGGTGGATTCTCCCGCGGCGAATCTCTCGACCATCCCCAGCCCGACCCTGATCGCGATTCCCAACCTCTCCGCTCCTGATTCGCAACGGGCGGATGTGGTCGCGGAAGAGTTGGCAAGCCGATTCGGAGGAATCTGGGAACTTGCGGACGCGGGTAACACGCCTGATTTCATCGCTCGTAGCAGCGGGCTGCCCATCGGCCAGGTGGAATTGATCCTGGCTCTCCGGCGCCAGCTCGCGACCTACCCAGGGGATCCTTCTTGATATGTCTCGCCTCGATCCCCCCTCGCGAGCCTGTCTTCAGAAGACTCGCTCGAGTGTCCTCAATGTCCTGATGGTGATTGCGGCAGGGATCGCGATAAGCGGTCCTCTGCTTCGTTGGCGCGACCAGCAGGCGGTCTGGCGGGCCTCGGAAGGCCCCAGGCGATTGATGCTCGGAGCCTTGCTGGCCCTGATCGTCATTAGTCACGCCACGAGACGGTTCGGTGGTTCCCGAGCCGTACTCCAGGATGCTCAGGGACGAGCCCGCCGGTTCTACTGGTCCCATGTGGGAGCCGCCATCATCGCCTCGTTGACCATTCCCCTGGGTTTGGTCTTCGGCTGGACCGTTCGACCGACCATCGAGGCCGTTCTTCCATTCTGGATCGCAGGGTTAGCCCTTGGCTTCTTGTGCTTTCCCCGATCGATCGAATTGGAAGACTTCGAGACCCCCATGCCGGACCCTGCCGAGCGCAAAACATGACGAAAACCGGGCAGACCATTCTTTGGATCTACGCGGGAATCGTGGCCATTTGGCCCATCCGACATCTGGTCCTCTGGTATGCCTTCAAGAAAATCGACATTCTCTCACCTGATTCTCCTCGGTTCAGCCAGCCGGATGCTCCGCTCGTCACGGTCATGATTCCGGCCAAGGATGAAGCCGCCGTGATCGGAGACTGCCTGGCTTCGGTGTGTCGGCAGACTTACGACCATCTCGAGATCATTGTCGTCGATGACCGCAGTACGGACCGCACCGGAGACATCGGACGGGAGTTTGCCGCAGCGGATCCGCGCGTCCGGGTGCTTACCATCACGGATCTGCCGCCAGGATGGACCGGCAAGACGCACGCGCTTCAGGTGGCCGCCGATCAGGCCAAGGGGGAGTGGTTCTGGTTTCTTGACTGCGACACGCTGCACGCACCCGAGAATCTTGCCATCGTGATGGAATACGCACGCACACAAAAGGCCGATCTCGCGAGCCTGCTTCTGGAACTTCGTTGCGAGACTTTCTGGGAAAGCGTGATCCAGCCGCTGGCCGGCATTGTCCTGATGCAGTCGTTTCCCCTCTTTCAGGTCAATAACGATCGAAGCTCGCTCGCCTTTGCCAATGGACAATATATTCTGGTGAAACGCGAGGCCTACGTCGCGGCGGGCGGACATTACTCGGTGCGCGATCGCTTCGTGGAAGACATTTATTTCGCCGGCAAGGTCAAGTCGCTGGGCCGCCCGATTCGCGTGGGAATTGCCCGCGGTATTGGCTCGACGCGAATGTATGCCTCGCTTGGGCAGATCGTGCGAGGCTGGAGCCGGATTCTCTACGATTCACTGGGCCGAAGCACGCTCCGCCTTCTGGGAAGGCTGCTCGACCCGATTGTCTTCAGCCAGACGGGGCACGTTGCCCTCATCGCGGCGTTGGCCTTGATGGCCTGTGGGCGATTCGATGCCTTCGTGCAGTGGCTTCTCGCCCTAACGATCGTGCACCACGTCCTGAACTACTCGGTTCTGAAGCGCGTTTATCGAATGTCGGTTCCGCAATCCAACTCGATGGGCTGGTATCCTGTTGCTAACGTCGTGATCGAGTGGATTTTGATACGCTCCATTCGCATGTGCCTCACGGGACGGGTCACCTGGCGGGGCACGTCTTACGGCGGAAGCAATCAACCCGACACCACCGTGCCTCGACCGGCGCCCGACGTGGATGCGGGAATACGCCGTTCATGATACGAAGCTTCCGCGGGCACCTCGCCTTGCGTCGCCGGTACCGACAATCACAGCGACATAGCAGAGGAGTTTGCGGCCGCGATTCCCGTCGTGCACGCAAGCACGTTCTGTCGCGGGCCTAACGATGACCAGGTCGCCAATGGGTGAGGATCGCTGGCTCATTCGTACGGGAGGGATTAAAATAGAGCGTCTCGTGGCTCTGCGAAGTCGGTACCTGAATTAAGGAATACCTTCGGAGGGAACCAGCCATGGCTAAGTTGCGATTATTGAAAACTGGGCACGGCGACCTTTGTCTGGCTGAATGGGATAAGAATCGTCCGGAAACGGTCAATGAAGCCGCGACGGCGTTCTCAGAGCATTTCACCGCGGGTCGGCTTGCTTTTAGGCTTGATGGACCAGGTCAAACAACTCCCATCCGCGCGTTCGACGCGACGGCTCCCGAAATTCTGATCGTCCCGGCGATCCAGGGAGGCTAAGGGCGCTTGCGCCCAATGTTGCCAGGGTCGGCGTCCTGAGGGCATCCTCGAGACGTCAAGTTCGCTCCACGTATTCAGAACAGCATATGATTCGCACCGGATATCTCCGCTGGGAAATCGACGTGACGGATCAGCGGAGTCAAGTTGACCCCAAGGCACGCGAAGTCATCTTTCGCGCCCGCCCTTCGCACCGAGTCGTGCGGGTGAAGAGCCAAGGGCAGGTGGAGGCGGCCGAGCGCTTCACGCAGGGCGAGTCGACCTACGACGAGGTCTTGCGCGCTTTGCGCCGCGATGGGGATGAGACGGAGTTTGTCATCCCCGACGTGGGTCCGCGCCCTTTTCGTTATTCCGAAAGCGACCGAGCGGAAACGCCTCGTTTCTGGATGGCCAAGCTCCAACGCGAGGCCAATGCGTTCTCGCATGAGGTGATCCGGATCGCCGGCGGATTCCCGCAAATGGTGATCTCAAGCCCCGCGCTTCGCGCGGGATACGCTCGACTCGTGGAGTGGGAAATCTTTCGGGTCATCGAGGGGCGCAGCGTGCCTCAGCCGACCTCCGAGTCGGAACCCATGCGGCTCGACGCCACAACCTACCAAAATGGCGTACCCGAGCTCGTCGCCGCTGAGCTTGTCCGCGACGTCGTGGAACCCAAAGAATTCGATGAGTTTTGCCGGTTCGACTGTGTGACCGTCAAAACGGGAGACAAGTACTACAGGATCCCCCGCAGACCCCACGGGCTGATCGAGGTGTGGGACGCCAAAACGCGGCGCCCTGACGCCCGGCTCTGCGTGGTCTTCCAGGATCCCGGCATGCCCCCTTCGGACGAAGTGGTCATGAAGTACCTCCTCGCCAAGCATCAGCCGGATATGCTCTGGCAAGTCGGGATCAAATTCAGCCCCCCAACGGGTCGTTTCGAGTCGGAACCGCCCCGACGATGGAAACGCGATTGAGGATGTCTGAATTCTTTCTGACGTCTCCCTTGGCCCTCTCGCTCTTCTAGTGCATTCGAGGCCCAAACCTCGGCCCAGGAAATGAGGGCCGACCCATATTATGCTGGAACTGAGGGCCCGGGCCAGGCATCGGCATCGGCTGCATTTGCGGAGGAGACGGGACCACAATCGGTGGGGGAGCGAAACCGGCGAAGCCCGGCATCTGGTTTCCAAACCGCGGTCCAAAATGGACAGGCGCTCCTCTCTCGCCCCCTTTCGCCTCTTGTTCCAGCGCAGCAAGTTCGTTGAGGGGACCCTCAAGAATTCTGAGCGCGTCGGAAGCGCCCGGGATCAAAGCGATGCGCCGAAACTGGGCCACACAGGCCTGAACCGAGGCCTCTTGTCGGGCTCGGAACTTCTCTTTGACCGCCTCGATGTCAGTCTTAAGGGCTTTCTTGTCTTTGACGTTCCTGATGATCTCAATGTGCTTCTGAAGAAGTGTGACAACTTTCGGAGCCGTTTCGTGCGCAGTGCCGACATCGTGGACAGCTTTGAGCGTCTCTGTGATTTGGTCGGTCGTCTGAAGTTCTTGTTCGCAAAACCGCTCGAGCGTGGAACGACCGCTGAGGTTGAAGAGGTCGCCATGATTGAGAACCAACCGAAGGACGATGAGGATGACCGAGACGACCCCGCCGAACGATAATCCCAGAACCCCGTTGTTGTAGCCCCCGCTTGAGCTCTGAGGCTTTGATTTCTTGGCTCCAAAGAAGCCGACGGATCGTTTTTTCTTCTTGATGGGGATCGGAGGGGCGGGTTCATCGTCGTAGTCTAGGTTCTGCGAAGCGCGGTCCGCGTGATAGGCCGGCATCACGGGCTCATCCAGGCCGTAGGGATCTTCTACGCCGCCTTGTGCTGGCGCCGGAGCCTTCTTCAATGCCGTGTCCACCTGCCGCTCCACCGCCGGAGCCGGGCGAGGAGTGGTCTCCACGGGGGAGCTGCGCGAAGGCTTGGGAGGAGAGGCTTGATAGGAAGGCTTCGGAACAGGAGCTGCCGGTTTCTTGAAGCCATAGGGATCAGGAGAGGTCTCCTGGACCGGGGCTGCCGGCTTCTTGAAAGCGTAAGGATCGGGCCCTGGCCCACTGGCAGCGACAGACGAGTCTGCCAGGGGGATTCGAAACAGCGACCCACATTGTTTGCACTTGCCGCGCTTGCCGGCCAGGCTCGTTGAAACTTCGAATCGCTTACCGCACTCGGGACAGATGAATGCAAACGTCATCGTCGGCCTCAAGCGGCGAAGAAGGAGAGATGTCCAACTCGACGGCCTTGCTCTCAGCAGGTCGAACTCACCCACAAAGTGACTTCAAGGACTTTCGGATGATTACCAAAACCGCGGAGCTAACTATGACGAATCGACACGAGAGAGACGATTCATGAAGGGATTTTGACGCGAAACAGGCCTACATCAGGAAGGAGCGACATCGCCAAGGCAATCGCACATTTCAACGATCGGATTTAACTCATCCATGACTGCAATAGGTTAATTCTTATCGAGGACGATTGTCAACGGATGACACAAAGTTGAAACGCGAAAGGCTCGACTCGATCGTACAGAGACTTTCTCAAGCGCGAAGAACACATGCCATTTTGTCAGTCGACCATGAAAATCGAAGCTCCTGGCAGCAGACGGCGGGCTTTCAGAGGATTTTAGTCAGAACCGCAACATTCCATCGGCCAATGAGTTGTGCCAAGCAAGCCCGCTTGGCGCAAGGATTGCTCTCTTCGAGACACATGAAGTCGAGCCAGCCGGCTCTCTGACTTCTCACTCTTCGACCGCTGCGATAGCGATTTTATTCGGGGTGATCGTTTGCGCTCACCCATCGCAACTGAGACATACGAGGTTCTCCGATGGCAGCCGCTGCCGAAGCTCAAGAATTTTCGTTCCAGGCGGAAATTAAGCAACTTCTCCACCTCCTGGCTCACTCGCTCTACCAGAGCAAAGAAATCGCGATTCGCGAGTTGATCTCCAACGCGTCCGATGCGCTCGACAAGATGAGGTACGTAGCGCTCACGGACGAAGCCTATCGCGACGACAAACCGCTTGAGATCGTGATTTCGGGAGACAAGGACGCCAAGCAACTCATCATCCGCGACAACGGCATTGGGATGACGCGGGAGGAGTTGATCACAAATCTGGGAACGATTGCGCACAGCGGCTCGCTGGAGTTCCTTAAAGGGTTGGCGGACCGTGAGAAGAAGGCGGACGTTTCTCTCATCGGCCAATTCGGTGTTGGCTTCTACTCGGCGTTCATGCTCTCGGACAACGTCCGGGTAAAGACCCGCAGCTATAAGGGGACGGAAGGCTGGGAGTGGGAGTCAGACGGCTCCGGTTCTTACCGGGTCACGCCGGCGGAAGGACTCGAGCGTGGCACGGAGATCATCCTTCATCTCAAAGATGACGTCGTCGACTTCGCGGATGACTGGCGGATCAAAACGATCATCCGCAAGTACTCAACCTTCGTTCCGCACCCGATTCGAGTGGGTGGCGAGTTGGTCAACGACCAGAAGCCGATCTGGGTTGAACCGAAGAGCCAGGTGACCGAAGAGCAATATCGACAATTTTATCAACATTTAACCCATCGCTCAAATGAGTCGCCTCTTTGGCACCTGCATCTTGCGGCCGATTCTCCCATCCAGTTCCGCTCGATTTTGTATTGCCCCACCACCAATCTTGAGCTCCTTGGTTTCGGCAAGACCGAGCATGGTGTGAGCCTCTGTGCCAAGAGAGTGCTGGTCCAAAGCGATTGCCGCGACCTGCTTCCTGAGTACCTCCGGTTCCTCTACGGAATCGTCGACTCCGAAGACCTACCGCTCAACGTGTCGCGCGAGACGCTTCAGGACAACACGGTCATCCGCCGAATCCGGAACACGCTGGTGAAGGGGGTCCTGGACCGGCTCCAGTCTCTCGGAGAGGAGAAACCCGAGGATTACGACACCTTCTACAAGCAGTTCGGCGCCATTCTCAAAGAAGGCATCCCGAGCGATCACGCAAATCGTGAACGGATCGCGAAGCTTCTCCGTTTCATTTCATCGCAAACAGAACCGGACAAGCCGACATCCCTTGATGATTACCTCAAACGGGCTCTCCCAGATCAAACAACCATCTACTACCTGGGTGGTCCCGACCTGGCTTCGATCAGGAAGAGTCCGAACCTTGAGATCTTCCGCCGCCGTGGAATCGAAGTACTGTTTTTGGTTGATCCCATTGATGAGTTCGTGGTCTCGAACCTCGAATCCTACTCCGGGAAGTCGCTGAAGTCGATCGACTCAGCCGATCTCGAGCTGCCGGGGACCGATACGACGGAACCGGAAAAGACGACGGATGAAGACGCCTCGTCGCTGAGCAGAGTGCTCGATCTCTTCCGCTCGGCGCTGGGCGATCGCGTCAAAGAGATCCGCGAGTCCAAGCGACTGACGGAGAGCCCCTGCTGCCTCGTCAATGCGGACGGCAGCCTGAGCTCGCAGATGCAGCGGTTGCTCAAGATGGCGAATCGCGACTTCCCCACTGCGGAACGCATCCTGGAAATCAACCCGTCCGCACCGTTGATTCGGCGGCTATCAAGCCTCAGTGCCAATCCCGATCACGACGATTTCATCAAGAAGTGTGCCTTACAGCTTTGGTCCAACGCCATGCTGCTCGAAGGCTCGCTTCCTGAGCCGGAAGACCTCGTCGCGCGGAACCAGTCGTTCATGGAAGAGGCCGCGGAAAAGCGCTCGCCGATTCTTCACTGAGCGAACTGGGTCCTGTCCTCGGCAATCTCCTATCGCGGCGCTTCGTGCTGCGAAGGAGATTGCGTTTCTGGGCTCTGAGGCTCCCGCGGCTTCGCATTCGGCTCGGGCTGACCGGTTCGTCGAGCGGAAACGACCTTCCACGACGTATCGATTCCCTCGAGCCGAAACCGAACCAGTTTGAGGCGCAGCTCTGTGGGAGGGTCTCCTGATGAAGCCAGGTGGTCCGTCACCTGCGCAACGACCTCAGCTCGCTCAAACACGTAGGGGCCGTCAGACTTCAGAGATGGGAATGAACGCTTCAGGAGGGTGTCCCATGACTCCCGGTTCTTGGCGAAATCGAGAGCAAGCTCCAGCTCCATCGGTGGAAGCTGGGGCCGCGAATCAAGAACCAACTGCTGATATGTTGGCAGAAGCTTCTTCGGAGCCAGGGCTCCCTCCGCAAGTTTGTTGAAGGTTTGCCCAAGCTTTTCAGCCGCGTCGAAAAGGTCATCCGGACTTCCACTCTCGATCTTCTTGGCGATTTCCTGCGCTTCTTTCTTGGTGTTCTCGTCGTGCAGAACATCGAGGGTCTCGGCCGCTGGCCCAAGAGGGTTGAGCGTCTTGAAGCGGCCGATTGCCGGGTCATACTCATACTTCTCCTGGATTCGCGTGTGGAGTTCGGCTATCGGGCGGAACGGTCCCATGAGTCGTTGGTCGCGCTCTTTTTGGTGCTGAACGCTCTGCACGGCACGGATGGCCGGGGGTTCGCTCAACGTCGAGGTTCGTCCCAAACTCTCAGCGTCTCCCGCGATAAGGGCACTGAGAAACTTTGAGGCAACCACCTCGATTGGGTCCGGGGGGACGGGGTTCAGCCAGCCTCGGATCTTGGGCCAGGCGACAACGCCTCCGACAGCAAGACTGGCCACAACCACCAGCGCGAGAATCCATCGCACACCGCTTCGACCTCCGCGCTTACCGTCGGTATCCGCAGGAACAAAGACGGTGGCCTCTTCCGCGCTGGGCGGACTGATGAGCACGCTTGACGGTGCTTTTTGCTTGTCTCCGCACTTGGGGCAGGCCACAATCCGGCCGACGCTCTCGTCACTGACCAGAAAGGCCGCGCGACAGGACTGGCATTTCAAACGGATGCTCATCGTATCTCTTTCCGCTCAGGGATGAGGGGCAGTTTACGCGTGGGTGAATGGAGAGAGAAACATCATCCGCCGCGGGACTTCTTCAGGTTCAGAACCATTTCCTCGAGAGCCGCGCCTTCAGGCGTGTCGGCAAAGGTCTCATGCACACGGGTCGCCAGAGCCATCACTTCCCCTAACGGGGAACCGTCCCGCATTCTTAACTTGATTTGGTCGACCAGCCAGCGCGCGACCTTGCGATCGAGGTCATGCAGGGCATCCCCCTTTAAATGCAGCGTGAGAGTGTTGCGGAGGTTGATAACGGCTCCCGCGTCGTGGCTGCGTCGCGCTTGCTCCAGTTGCGTGCGAAGGCGTGCGATGACGGCCTGCCGGGCTTCATCAACTTCCCGCCCGGCGCCAGCCGCTTCCGGCGATTGCGGAAAATCGCGAGCGAGGGTGGCGACAAGACGGTCGGCCCGATCCCAACGCCCGGACGCGATCAATCGACGGATCTCCTGGAGCCCTTTTCCAAGAACCTCCTCCGGAGTGGACGCGGATCGCTCCAAGGCGTGCGCGATTCGCCCCAGAGCGGGGACGACTTGAAGCTCGAGAAGGTCGGCCGTCCGCCATTCCGCCTCGGCGGAATCGATCAACAACTCGATCACCTCCGCCAAAGCCCTGACGAGCCGGGACGCGATCCAACCCCCAAGGCCGAAGCCACCGAGCGTGATCAAGGCGACGATTCCCAAAACGCGACGTTCGCCCCAGGTCAGTTGGGCATCGGAAAGCAAAGGGCTCACACGGTCCAGAAAGACCGTGACGCCCAGACTGAAGATGCCCCAGCGGAGGAGGGGGGCCGTCCGAACCAGGGCTCGAGCAGAAGAACGGAGCGACACGTAGCGTGCCGCAGTCACGGAGGGATTGGGCATGGTCTACCCGCGTTTCGACAAAGCGAAGATCTCCAGGCAGTCCGGACGTCAGGGTTCGTTGGGGCTTGGGAACTTGATCGGCTCACTGACAACATCAGAGACGACTTTCACAAGTCCGGTTCCGATGTCATAAACCCAGCCGTGAATGCGAGGAATGCCGGGCTTGGTGTTCCAACTCTTGCGCACCATGGTCAGGTGGCTCAGGTGCTTAACCTGAAGACGCACATTTTCTTCCACCACCAGCCTCAAGTATTCCGAACGAGGCAACGTTTTTCCTTCGCGGGCCAGACGTTCTTCAACCCAGCGCCGGGCCCAGGTTGTGATCATGAGCCAGTCGGAGACATAACCTTCGGGAAGAGCGTCGGAGCACGCGGCCGCGACACCTCCGCATTCGTAATGACCGCAGACGACGATATCCTCAATTTTCAAGTGCTCGAGCGCGTATTGAAGAACCGAGGCGATATTCACGTCGTTATAGGCGACCACGTTGGCGACATTACGGTGGACAAAGAGTTCGCCGGGGCCGCAAGCAAGAATCTGCTCGGCGGGAACTCGTGAATCCGAGCAACCGATCAAGAGAAGCCGGGGCTTTTGTCCCGCGACATGGCGATGGAAGAATTCAGGGTCACTCGCGAGTTGGGTTGCAGCCCACTGCTGATTCTGCTCGAGTAAGTCTTGCAACGACATATACCGCCCCTATTTTTCGATCACGCGAATCGCCAAAGCCGTGCTGTGGTCGGTTCACCGGCCGGTAGTAGACTAACCCGGAAAAGAAGAGTCGGCCAGACGGCGAGCAAGGACTTTTCTTGGACAGCCGATCAGTCCCGCCGGTATGTTAGTCTCGTGGAGTCTCATGATCGAAACTGGAACACGCTGACGCGAAGCGGGCGTCGAGGAACGTATTGTGTCCGTGGCCTCATTCGACGAAGACCTGTCTCGCCACCTACCTCTGCCGCTTGCGAAACTCCACCGCCGGGCGCAAAACGCAAAGGCCCCGGTCGAGCGGCACAACGCCGCGTGCTATCTATGGGAAGCGTCTCTCAAACTGCTGAGCTCGGCCGCCATTGCTTGTTTCCTCGAGCACCCCGATCAGCATGATGAACTCATCGCGGCCCTGGCGAAGCTTTGTCGACCCGCCCTTGGCGACTGGTGGTCGTTCGTCCGCCGCATCGTGCCGATCCTGGCTGAAAGAAAGGACGAAGGGTTCGCCGCTATCAACGCGATCCTCTTCGAGAAGGGGCGAGACGACTTACCGCGAGTCGCCCAACTCGACGCCGCCATCTGCGAGACGCTCGGTATTGCGGCGGGGTCGATGGGGCGAGTGCGAGTCGACGGTTTGTTCGATCACCTGGTCCGCTATCGAAACCGTGAGCTCGGTCATGGCGCGGCCGGCCTGCGTCAACTCGACTACTACGAGCATATGGGACGTGCGATGCTCGCCGGATGCAGCGAGTTACTCGCGCGGCTCGATGTGCTCGCGTCTCGCCGCTTGATTTACATTGACGAGGTCCGTCTCCAGAAGTCCGGGCTCTTTCTGATCGACCGCTATCTTCTGGTCGGAGAATCCGCACGGCGTTTGCCGTCGTTGGAGCGCCCCGCCTCCAACTCGATGGCGTTGCAGTACCGCCCAGGGCATGTCTACCTCGATCAGCGAGAAGAAGAGCCGCTTTCCGCCGATGCCAGCCTAAATCGGCCCATGACCTCGCTGCATCCCTTGGTGATGTACGACCCCAAAGTCGACGAAGTTCTCTTTTTGAACGCCCGCAGGAACCGGCAACGCTACGAACATCTCTGCTACACAACGGGCAGGCACGAAGATCACGCGGAACTCGAAGGAGAGCCTCAATCCGTTCTGGCCAGAGTCCTCGGAGGAACGGAAGGTCTAAGGGCCGAAGACCTGGCCAAGAAATCCGCCCATGATGAGACTGAGCCGAATATCCCGGTCAGCGAGAGCTCGGGAACGCCAATACGGCGTATCGGTGAATTTGAGCTTATGAGCGAACTGGGTTACGGCAACATGGGCAAGGTCTATCGTGCCTGGCAGCCCTCGCTGGGCCGGCAAGTCGCTCTCAAGACGGTCTCGCGCTCGGAGGATCCCAAGGCAAGACTCCGCTTCCAACGAGAAATTCGGGCATTAGGTCGCGTCGATCACCCTCATCTTGTGAAGATATTTACCTCAGGATTTGATGGAGATCCTTGCTACTATACCATGGAGCTAGTGGAAGGGGTGACTCTTGCGGCGGTCAGTGACACCCTGCTGGGTTCAAGTACGACCGCAACCGCGTCCACCATCGACCTGGAGACCTGGCAAGCCTCGCTGAACACGGCCTGCGAAACGACCCGGCGCTCGGAAACGCCCATGTTGTCCGCCAGCGAGCCTCACTCGCAGTTTCATGGCACGCGGCAACCTTCAAACAACACGGACGTGCCATCCGCCGCTGATCGCGGATATGTCCAACAGATTGTAGAATTGATCCGTCAGGTGGCGCTCGCGGCAGACTCGCTGCACTCCGCCGGTGTCGTGCATCGCGATATCAAGCCCGGCAACATCATGGTTGTGGCCGACGGTTCTCAGGCTGTCCTGATGGATCTCGGTCTGGCTCAGCTCGCTGACGATGTTGACGGCCGATTGACGCGCACCCGGCAATTCGTGGGCACGTTGCGGTACGCGAGTCCCGAACAAGTTCTCGCCGTCAGCAAGGTGGATCATCGGAGCGACGTCTACAGCCTAGGGGCAACGCTGTGGGAAATGCTCACGCTTCGCCCATTGTTCGGAGCCGACGACAAGACGCCGACTCCCGAGTTGATGCGGCGCATCACATCCACAGACGCCGATCGCATTCGCAAATATCATCCTGGCATCGCGCGCGACCTGGAGTCCATTGTTGCCAAGTGCCTCGAAAAGGATCCCGCTCGCCGTTACCAGTCGGCCGCGGCCTTTGCAGAAGACCTTGCCCACTGGCTCCGCGGTGAGCTCGTCACGGCGCAACCGCTGACGGTACGTTACGTGCTAAGCAAGTACATCCGCCGCAATCGCGGCTGGGTCGCCGCGGCCGCTTGCGTCGCCGCCCTGCTGGGTCTGGCAATCGCCTGCGAGTTCTGGAGCATCGAAAAGTCGCGAGACGGTGCCATCATCCTTCGCAAACAAGCGGAGGCCAGCGCCAAAGAGGCGCTCAAGGCCAACGAAGAGTTGCGCGTCACTTTGAAAAAACTCGAAGAGCGGCGAGCCGAGGCCGTCCGTCACGAGCAAGAGGCCAACGCCGCGCGGGCCCTTGCCGAAAGCGCAGGGGCGGACGCCGCGAGGTCGGCCGAGCGGGCCGAGGCAGTGAACGCATTCTTAAGTCACTTGCTCAGCCACGCTGACCCGGTGCAGAACGCTCACGAGCATAAGTTCAGCGTGGAAGAGGTCCTCGATCGTTCGTTGAAGAACTTGAGCCGAACGTTCGGCAAACAGCCCGAGCATGAGCTGGCTATTCGCTCAACCATTGGTGTCACCTATCATTCCCTGGGGCAGGACGCCAAGGCCGAGGGACTGCTGCGCCAAGTGCTTGACGACCGCCGCCGGCTTCAAGGCGCCAACTATCCCGAGACACTCACGGCGCTCGAAAACCTGGCCCTCGTGCTCATCGATCTGGGGCGAGCCAAGGAAGCCGAACCCATGCTTAGAGACGTCCTCGAAGGACGTCGCCGAAAATTTGGTCCGAACGGATTGGAGACAATCGCCGCCAGCGAGAATCTCGCCGCGGCCTTGAACGATCTCGGCCGACCAAGAGAAGCGGAACCGCTGCTGAGAACGGTTGTCGAGCAGAGACGGCGGCTTCAAGGAAACGAACACTACGCAACCCTTGAATCGATCATCAAACTTGCCACCGTGCTTGGCAACTCCCTGGGGAAATCCGACGAAGCCGAGTCTCTGCTTCGCAACGTGTTGGAGAACCGCACGGGAAGACTGGGGTCGGATCATCCCGACACCATTTGGAGTCACGAGAGCCTCGCGACCGTTCTTGCCGGCTCGGGCAAGCGTCAGGAGGCCGTAAGCCTTTCGCGGCAGGCCGTCCGCAATCGACGGCGAACCCAGGGAGCCGATCACCCCGACACGCTCTGGTCGAGCGGTCTCCTGGCCGAGAACCTGCGAGAGCTCGGTCGCCTCGAAGAAGCCAAGGCCATCGCAAATGAGCTGTTTGCTGAGCGCATTCGCCAGCAAGGGCCCGCGGCCCCAGATACCCTTTCAGCGACTCGTCAGTTGGCGATGGTGAAGGCGGCGTCAAAGCAGGCGCCTGAAGAAGTCGAAGCGACACTCCGCAAACTCGTCGACGATCGCCGCAAGATCCAGGGGGCCGAACATCCGGAGACCTTCAAGGCCCGCGAAGACCTGGCGGCAGCCCTCCTTGAGGTTAAACAGTATCGCGAGGCCGAATCAATCCTTCGAAGCCTGGTTCAGGATCGCGAGAAAATCCAGGGATTCGACCATCCGGCGACCTTGCGGAGTGAAGAGCAACTGGCCAAGGTCCTGGAGGCTCAGGGAGTTCATCAGGAAGCAGAAACGCTATTGCGCAAGGTCGTCGAAACTCGTCGCAAAAACCTTGGAAGAGAGCATCCTCTGACGCAAGAGGCCATGACCAACCTCTCCCGCACTCTTCTCGATCAGCATCAGTCAAAGGCCGCGGAGCCACTCCTTCGCGACGTGGTGAAAGACCAGCAAGCGGCGACCCAAGATTCGCCCGCGATCGCGAATGCGCTAACCTCGCTGGGGTGGGCCCTGATCGAGAATTCCAAGGAAAACGAGGCGGAACCGATCCTGCGCGAAGCCTTGAAGCTCCGGAACGACGACCTTGGGCGGAGCCACTGGGAGACCGCCTACACGCAAAATCTTCTGGGCGCGTGCCTCTCCCGTCTCGGCCGCTTCGATGACGCGGAGCCGATGCTCCTGGAAAGCTATGATACACTCCATTCCTTGAAGGACACGCCGCCGGTCCGGCTTCGGCAGGCGCTAGATCGGATCATCACTCACTTCGAGTCACGTAAACAAACGAAGCAAGCGGAAGAGTGGAAGCAGAAACGGATGGACCTGAAGGTTCCCGCCGACGTCTTCGCATCCTGAGGGAAACGTCCACGATTGCTCGGGACCATGGTTCCTGGAACCCACCCCGAAAAACCGCTCGATTCATGAGACCTGGCGAAAGACTGGGCCGAGAGGTCACAGCCTCTTTCAGCGTGGAGCAGGATGCGGTGTCGACGCCTTCGGCGCGGGCTCGGGCTTGGCGGGTGAAGAAGATTCCTTCTTACCTCCCGCCGCGACGAGCACCATCAGCATGATCCAGAACAAGAAGGCAAGGCAGAGGAACTTGACGGACTGCTGAATGGCCTTGAACTTGCGAATGCTAAGCGTGGCAAGGCTGTAGTTGTACAACAAGATGTCTCTCAGCGCCCGGCGATGCGACATTCCTCGCAAAAGCTGCTCATATTTTTCTGGCGTCAAGGGCGCAATAATCTTGAAGAAGGCAAGTGAAGGGTGATCCTCTCCATCCGGTTCCGGCAGCGGGATCGGATACGTCAGTGCGGCAAAGGCCTTCCATGCGCAAAGAAGCATGCAGAAGAACCAAGCCACAAGCACGGTGCCGGTGATCCACGCAACGGCATCGGTGCCGCTGACAAGCTGTTCCCACCTCGGCGCAAATACGGTCATCACGGTGATCATGACCGCGTTCACGGAAAGCAAGGTGCTCGCCTTCTTGTCTCCGAGAGGGGGATACTCTCGAACAGGAGTGAAATAGGCGAGGCGCGCGGAACCGAGAAGCTTCTCAGTTTCTCGGTCCAAATCTTCCTCTTGCGTCGAGGCTTGCATCAGTACAGCTCTTGTAAACCTATGAGTAGAATCAGAACGAACCAGGCGGCAAATGCACCCTTGAAGAGTTTGATGGCCCAAGCCAGGTGGCCGAATTTATCCACACAGATCTTGGAGAGGTTGTGGTTGTAGACGACGATATTTCGCAAAGCTTCATCATGAGAAAGATTAATGACGCGATTGACATAGTCGTCACGACTGAGAGCGGCGATATCTCCGAAAAAAGCCAGGCTGGGTTCGGTCTGGCGCAACCGCGGCGAAAGGGTCCGAAAAACCTGAATGAGCGCGAGAAGCGAACAGATCACAAAGGCAAGAAGCGCACTCCAGGTTAAGATCGTCCCGAAGATGGCTCCGATGGAGGCCTTGGTTTCGACGTCCCCCCAGAGTAGGGGACTGAGCTGGGGCCCGAATTTGGCCATCAAGGGAAACATGATGCCGAGCGCCGTCAAGATCGCGGCGGCCTTGGTATCGGCGGCGGGGGGATGCTCTTGCAAAGGAGTGCGAAACGCCAAGGCGGCGGCAGGGTCAAGGTGGCGGAACAGCGGGGGGTGGTCCGGCAACAAAGGAGGAGTGCGACTGACGATTTCATCAGGGGTTGGCTTGGACCCTGATGAAGAGGTCACGGGTGGATTCTCTTCGCTCACCACATCCTCCGGATACGTCAATGGATACTTCTCTTAGAAGAACGTAGGGCAGTTTATTCGGACGGGACCGAGACTTTCAAGATGACTCTCGCCCTCCGTTCACAAGGTCACGTGAGCCGAGATTTTCGGTTCTCGCAGCCCCAGCACCTGGTAGAGGCCAACCTTCTGCTCTTTTCCCTTGAGCGCAGCGTTGCCGAGAAAGGCCGTTTCCGCGACGTTGTAGAGCCTTTGCCCCCGTTCGGCTCGGTCGCTAATGAGAATATCACAGCCGGGATAGTTCTTGGTGGCGCTCTCAAGACGGCTGGCGGTGTTGACGACGTCGCCAATGGCGGTGTAGGAGCGCCTGAGATGCGAGCCGATATAGCCCACGACAGCTACGCCGGTATCGATCCCGACACCAACCCGCAGTTCGGGCCCACCGAGAGCCTTTTGCCGCAAGTTCATGGCCACGAGCGCTTCGAGCATCTCAATCGCCGCCCGCACGGCGTCGGCGGATGCATCGTCGCGAGGTTCAGGAACGCCAAAGACCGCCATGACGGCGTCGCCGATGAACTTGTCGACGGTCCCGTTGTATTTTCGGATGGCTCGTGTCGCCTCGCCAAACCATTCGTTGAGCAGCTCGACCACTTCTTCCGGGGGAAGCCCTTCCGTCAGGTTGGTGTAGCCGCGGACGTCGCTGAAGAGTACCGCGACCTCTTGCTTGCGCGTGGGGGGCTTCTTCATTCGCCCCCCCAGAATGTCTTCCACGAGCCATGAAGGAAAATGCCGCTCGAGGGCAAGACGCGTCAGCCCCGGCGAGTCGACGGATCGAAGCCATTGCTCCACGTCCTCGATCCCGCGCTCGGATCCACATTCGCTCAGGAGGTCAAGAGCACGGGCCATCACATCAACAGCCTTGGCTCGATCTCCCTGGCTCTGGTAGAGGTCGCGGAGCTCGTAGAGAAGGGGGATCGTCTCCATGCCCTGGCCACGCTTGACGAGAGCTTCGACCGACTCGATCATGAGCCGCTCTCCCACAGCGATGTCTCCCTTTCGCCAGGCGATCGCCCCCCGCAGACCTGTCAATGCATCGGGGAGGCCATGGCTGTTGAGCCCTTGATTGATAAGCTCCGCCATTTGTCGCGAACACTCGTCCGCTTCCTCAAGCTTCCCATTCACGATGCAAACTCGCGCCAAGCCGAGATGAGAATAGATGTCGCTGTAAGCTCCGCGCTGGGCCTCGAGGTTTTCTCGATAGCAGCGAGCCGCCCCTTCGTAGTTGTTCTGGAGAAAGGCGACGTCTCCCAGGCTGTTGAGCATGATGCCAATACCGCGAGCGTCGTTCAATTCAAAGGCGATCTCGAGGTCGTTGCGAAATGCGTCGGCTGCGTCGTCGTAGCGGGCGTGGAGCATGTACCCGCGCCCGATGGTTCCCCAGGTGATGGCCTCGCCAAGCCGGTCACCCAGCTTCTTTTTCAGCTCGAGGCTGGTTCGAGCAAAGGTCAGGGCGGACTTGGCCTTGCCCCGCTTCAGGAGCAGGTTGGCCAGGGAGTCGCATACCTCGGCCATACCCGGTTCATATTGAACCTCTTGATACATTTGATGGGAACGAAATAGCATGCGCTCGGCGTAGTTCAGCTCACCACGGTCAGCTTCGATCAGGCCTCGGTAGTGAAAGAATTGCCCCATGGGAATGCCGGTAATTCCCTTTTGCTTGGCGACCGGACTCTCCAGGAGAATGCTCAGGGCCTCGTCGATGAATCCGTGCTGCCGGGCATTTAGCGCCAACAAATGAATAGCAATCGCCGTTAGCCTGATGGCTCCCGATTTCTCGGCCTGCTCGCGCGCGACGTTGAGCACCTCGTCGGCCTCGGCGCGCTTCGGGCTGCCCCCCAGGATCAGGAGTTTGCCCAGCCGAAGGCGAGCATCGAGAGTTTCCGGTCCGTCATCAGAGGAGATCATGGAACGGAGCAGGGCACGTGCCTCGTCAAACTGCCCGAGTCGCTCGGCTTGAAGCGCCTGGTCCAGGATCTCCATCGAACTGAGCTCAGACATCGCGCGGTTCCTTGTCCACGATGAAGGGGTCAAGATAGGCCGGCTTTGGCGCAAGGACCTACGTGAATGCCTCTCCAAACAGCATAGGAGATTCCGGACGGTCCGTCCAAATCTCCCAGCACGTCTTCACAGAAGACGCCTCTGGCGTTCTCGCTCCTGGGCACGGTGCCGAACCGGGCAGGAAGAAGACTTCTCACGAGGGATTGGGGGGGGACTCGACACGGACCAGTTGCCCTCCCACGCTGGCGACTTGCCCTGCTTCAAGCATGGTAGCCAGGATCGATTCCACCTGGTCCTTCATTTCGTCGGTGGTTCGTGGAAAACCGAGCAGGCGAGAAACGGCCGGGGGAATCGCCTCGGGATCGATACCAAGCGAGTCGCAGATGACTCGATCGACCGCCAGGGTCAACTCCTCCGGGGCGATCAGTTCAAGCCTGCGAGCATTTGCGGGGAGGTCGCGACGGTCTCGCAGGGGAGGGACCGTCATATCGGGGCGCCACAGGAACTCTGCCTTTTGACGGATCATTCCCATCTGGCAGGCGTGATCCGTGGCCGACGCAACTTCCGTCTGAATTCTTGACCCAAGCCGCTTGAGCCCCGAGGCATCAGCGAGGCGTCTGAGCACCTCATCGGGATGAACAGGGCTCTCCGTCTCCACGACGTCAGTGACCCATCTGGCGAGCTGATCCACGCCCGCCAAATCCAGGGAGCCGGGGCGTTCCCCGTCCCACGTCGTCGTCTGATAGCGGGGAAGGGCGATTTCCGTGACGACCTCCCGGTCCTCATCGACGCGATCGAAATCGGCCTGATCCACGAGATCGGCATTCTGGGAGGTCTGCTCGATCTCGACGGGGGCTACCACCGTGCTCTCTTCGACGACAGTCTGAGCGCGCGAGCGTTTGTATTCGTCAAACAGGGCGACCAATCGTTTGAGCTCGCCGCTGGGATTCCGGACCCAGTCCGTGCTCCAGACTCGCGCGATGTTCCAACCGAGCGACTCAAGAACCTGGGGACGCAGACGATCGCGATCGCGGGATGAGGTCGTCTCTTGATAATGGGTTCCGTCGGACTCAATCGCCATCAGATACTTGCCGGGATGTTCGGGATCGACCACGGCGAGGCCGATCGACGCGCTTGGAGACCCGATAGGACCGCGAACATCGAGCCCCTGCGTGGACAGAGCCGCATGGACGACGTGCTCGAATCGATCTTCGGAAACCGCACCATCCGCCGGCGCCTCGAGAGTATCACTTCCTTCCGCATAGGCCAGGAATGTCTTGAAGGCACGCATTCCCAGTGAACGGGTCCGATTAAGGTCGATGTCGTTCGAGGTCAGATTTGTGAAGATCTCACAACGCAAGCGGGCCCGCGTGATCAGGACGTTGAGCCGCCGCTCTCCCCCTTCGTCATTCAACGGGCCGAAGTTCAGCGCGAGCTCGCCGTCATTTGTTCGGCCATAGCCCACACTAATAAAGATGACATCACGTTCATCTCCCTGAACGTTTTCGAGATTCTTCACGAAGAAGGGTTCATTCCCCGTCGTGGCGAAGAATTCCTCGAGGGCGGGCTCCGCCCGGCGACGTCGTTCCAAACGATCGCGGATCGCCTCGGTCTGAACTCGGCTGAACGACGCGACGCCTAGCGAGAGGCGGCGCTCGACGGGGCGCGAGAGCTGAACGCGAGCATGCTCGAAGACGGCAGCAACGATCGCCTCGGCTTCCCCGACATTGGTTCGGCTTCCGCCACGGTCGTAGGCCGAGTCTGGGGTGCGGTGCAGAACGAGGCCGGCCTCCCCTTTTTTCGCGTCCGGGCTCGGAAAGACGAGAAGCCGATTCTCATAAAATTCGCGATTGGAAACGGCGATTAGCGACTCGTGACGGCTTCGATAGTGCCAGCGCAGCATGCGCTGGGGAGCCCCTTGAGACGTGAAGAGACCAAGGATGCTTTCGACGTCGCTCGCCGACTCATCCTGCAAGTCGTCATCTTCGGTCATCCGCGAAAAGAAGTCGGTGGGAGGAAGCTGCCGGCTGTCGCCCACTACAACCACCTGCTTGGCGCGTAGAATGGCCCCCAGGGCGTCGACCGGCTTGACCTGGCTCGCTTCATCGAACACGACCAGGTCGAACTGGATCTGCCCAGGCGCCAGATAGGCCGCCACGGAAAGTGGGCTCATCAGGAACACGGGTTTGATGGTCTTAACCGCGTTGCTCGCCTTGGAGAGAAGCTGACGAATCGGCAGGTGCCGCGTCTTTTTCTCGAATTCCCGACGAAGGACCGCAAGTTGGCCGCTGCCGCTATGGCGGGGGAGGCGCTCCCAGTGCAGGTCCGCGAGGCGGGCTCGATTGTGCCGGAGAGAGAGCCGGTCGAGCTCGCGGAAGGTACCGATGACGTGTTCATGCCCTCGCCCATCAAACCCCGCGATTTCCTTGCGTTCCTGAAAAGCCCAGCTCAAAAGCTGCTCATACCAATTTCGCCGGAAAAGCAAGACCAAGTCGCTCGCGGCGCCGGGCCAAGACTCGGCAATCGAAACGACTTCGGTCAGACCGTCTTGCCGGCAGCGCTCTGCTAAATGATTGAAAGCGACGAGAGGTGTAAGCTCTTCCACATGCTCAGACCAAAGCTTGAGCAGTTCTTCTTGCGTTTGCCAGGGCTGTTCTTCGAGCTTCAGGTCGTTCTGGAATCGAGCCTTACCGTCGAACACCATGAACTCGACAAGCCGCTGGATGGCCTCTTGATGGACAGTCAAGCCTCGCTTGAGAGCGTCGATCATGGGCACGACATCGGTGAAATCCGGCTGGCGCGCCAGGAAGTCAAGCACTCCCTGCGGTAGCCGTTTCGATCGCGTGTCGACGTGCAGTTGGATAATGGCCTTGGCCTGCGGAGCCAACGCCGACCACTTGGAGCGTTCCCCTTGCCAGCGAGAGCCGAACAACTGAGAACCGAGCGGGTGTAGCCGTTCCAGGTCGGCACGCTGCCTTCCCGCGGCAATGACCGTATCCACCAGGTCGAGCTTGGCTTCAAGAAGGTGAGGAGGCGTTTTACGACAGAGAGCCGCAACTTTGCGGTTAGCCCGATGGTACCTTCCCGAAAGCCAACGCCACCAGCTTCGGCCATAGGTATTGAGATCGTTGCGCGTTTCTTTTAAGTCTTCGTTCCATGCTTCAGGCACGAACGTCTCGTCAAACCGTTCGTGAAGTTCTGAGAGCTTGGTTCCCGCCTCGATGAGCTGCTCAACTTCGTTGCGGCGCGTATACCATTCCTCGCGCCCGATATCAGTGATAGGGCGCTGCGCCAGCTTCGAGGCACGGCGTGCCCCACGTTCAAGGACCTCGCCTTCCCCTCGCGTCGAAGTCGGAGGGAGACTCATGCGTTGTGCCAGCCGATCCGCGGCTTCGTGGAGCGTCGTGGTTGCAACCAGCGCCACGCGAATTAGATCGCGAAGGCGTTCCAGTTCCGCGGGAAGGAGAAGCGTTCGACGTGTTCCCCAAAACGGATGTGCACGCGGTAATCCTACAAATTTGAGCCGAGCCTGGAGCTCTTCCAACAGGCCCTGCCGCCGCCGCAGGTCGTAACGAGACCAGGTCGAGAGGCCGGGCATCGCCAGTTCGGGAGGAGATTCCAGCTTGTGCTCCCGGAGTTGCAGCAATTCTCCGAACGCCTGGTAGGGAGTGACCTCGGTCTCACCGATCGGTTGCTTGAGAGCCCGGCAGTAAGCGCTGAGACGGTCTCTCGTCTCCCCGAGGATCTTGAAGTCCTCATCGAACCGCCCAAGTTTGGGGCGCCCCAATTCGAGCGTTCGCTTCAAGTCTCCCAAAATCGTCTTCTTGCTGGTCTTGTGGCTATGGAGCTCGAGGCAAATATCGCCGAGCCCCGCGCGATCGAGACGATGCTTCACCACCTCCAGGGCCGCCATTTTTTCCGCGACGAAGAGAACCGACTTATTGGCCGCCAGGGCCTCCGCGATCAGATTAGCAATCGTTTGCGATTTCCCGGTTCCCGGAGGTCCCTGGATCACCAGGTTTCGCCCCGCCAGCACGTCGAGGATTGCGAGGGTCTGCGAACCATCGGCATCCAGTACCAAATGGCTGGTCTCAGGCTTCAGGTAGGGGTCCAGTTGGTCGTGCTCGCCGATTGTGGCAGCCTCTTCGTGGAAGCCTTCCGACAAGAGAGCCCTGACGATGGAGTGTTGCTCAGGTTTGGCCCCATCCGGCCAGGCCTCATCGGCAATGTCCCGATACATCAGGAATTTGCCAAAGGAGAAGAAGCCGAGAACGATGGCATCGCGGTCGACCGACCATCCCTCGCGCTCGGCAATGAGCTCCTCGACCTGCTGGAAGTAGGGTTCCGGGAGGAGGTCATCCCCTTCGGGCAATTCCGGAAGCTTGATGGCGAACTCGGTCCGTAGCTTCTCGCTGAGTGACAGGTTGGCCGCGAACTCTTCGTCGGCATGACGGATCCGAAAACGGTCCCGCGCGTTTGACCGCTCCAGCTCCACCGGGACCAGCAGCAACGGGGCTCGGATGCGCCGTCCCGGAGTGTTGGGATCGACCCAAACGAGTATTCCCAGCGCCAGGTAAAGAGTATTGACCCCGAGCTCCTCCAACGACGTGCGCGCTGCGTAGTAGATGGAGAGAAGGCGGCTCTGGAGGTCCTCTGCGTGCAGGGCAGTCTGAAGGGCGAGATCTTCTCGATTTGCAGTCGACCGGGCCAATGCCAACGGGTCTTGGGTAACCGAATTGGAGTCGGCCGAGTCCTTTTCCACCTTCTCCAGAGGACGGAACGACATCCGTTTGCGCTCTCGTACAAGAACGCGTACGAGTTGATCGGCCGATTCGCCCAGCACATCGACGCTACGCGAGCGTGGGATGTAGTTCAGAAGAGGGTTGCGAAGACTGAGGTCGAGCAGAGCCTTTCGGTCCGCGTCAAGCCGCCCCGCAACGCCACTATCGGCTGGCCCCATGGTCATCAAGCCACCTTGAAAGCTTTCGCGTCCCGAGACCACACGCGCATCCTGCACGTGTACACACTGCACCGAGTTACGCGGTTCTTGAGCGGGGCAATCGGAGCGCGCCCCCAGACAAAATAACGACGAAGGGGGCGACGGTCATCACGAGTCTCGCCCCGTGGCACACGGTCGATCACGCGCGAGGGAGTATCTTGGGATTCTTCGGAGCGGCAGGCTCCTGAGTGGCGAATGCCTCATCTTGCTCGACCACCGCCGTCTCAAGGGCCGCCATCGCGTCTCGTAGGTCAACAAGGTCGGCTTGCAGATCCGATCGGTATTCCGTAACCCAAGCCATGATCGTGCGTCGAACGACCTGGTGAACAGCCGTCGGTGCAATCGACGGGCCGATCCACCGCGTTCCTCCCGGCATGAGAACCGCAACAACGGCCTGGAGCGCTAGAAAAAAGAGGATCGACATCGCCAGCAAGTGCCAAAGCAACGAGAGTCCGGAGTAATTGCCGACGAATAGGTCGCGGGTCATGACGATCAGGCCGATCGCCACCAGTAGCGACGGAACCAGGGCTCCCAGAGTGCTTGCGGCCCAGACGAGCGTCCCTCCTTGTTTTGAATACTGAGTGGACGCCAGGTCAAAGTCGACCTCGATCTGCTCGGCAACCTCGGTAACGGTGCGATGGCCGTCGATCTGCGACGTGATCTGCCGCCAGCGTTCGATCGGCAAATGTTGGGCGTAAAGACGGCTTTGGATGCGGTGGGCCTCGCTCTGGAGCATTTCGGTGACGATCGGTGCCCCCGCCTTCGCGAAAAGGCGCTCGATCACGCTGTCCTGATCTCGCGGCTCTCGTCCCAGCGTCCGGCGCAGGATTCGCGCCAGTCCGAAGCTAAAAAAGTCTCCGACGGCGAGCCAGCCGCGAAAGGGTCCCCAAAAGCGCTGATGCCCTCGAATCGTGGCGAGGGGAGCGAGTTCCGACTCTACGGACTCCAGAATTTCAGCGAGAGAGTTGGAAAGCTCGTTGGCAACCTTGAACGCCCGTGATTCGGCCTCTTTGCCTAGCTGTTCTAGCTGTCCAAGCGTGGCTTCGGGAGCGATGCGCTCAACCTCGGCCCGCAAGTGCGCCACCACGGTCCCGCGTTGGGCCCGCAAGATCTTGGCGATCTCGCTTCCGTGAAGTTCGCGCTCGATGAAGGAGCGAAGCGCGATCATATCGTCAACTTCGGTGTTCACCGTCGCGAGAGAGCCGTCCCCTTCGGTCAGGTGAGCCCGCGCACAGACCCGAAACAGTCGGATGTCCGTCAGTCCCAAGTCGGCGAAGCTTTTGCGAAGGTCCTCGCTGATCTGCTCGAGCTCATCGGGTGAGCCAATGCGATCGGATTTGTTCAGAACAGCGGCACAGGCGCTAAACTCGGTTTCCTGACGGAGAACGGACCAGGTTCGCTCCTCCAGGTAGCGTTCCGGACTGAAGACGTAGAGGACCAGCCCGGAGCGCCTTAGTAGCGCTTTGGTGGTGGCGCGGTGGCGGACGACGAAACTATCGAGGTCAGGAGCGTCGACCAGCATCTTGTGGCGGAGCTCAGCACGGTCGTGCGCCACGAGGTTGGCCTCGCGCGCCAGATCCTCGGTCAAGTTGCCCAGCGAGTCTTCGCGGTGGTGATAGACGTTGATATGTCGTGTCGTGGGGCGGATCTCGCTGGCCTCGGCAATCACCTTGCCCGCCAAGGCGTTGATGAGCGTGCTTTTTCCGACCCCCGTCCCGCCGGCGAGAGCAACGGTGAGCACAGGCTCGGAAGGACCGAGAAGCTGCCCCTGGGCGCGTTCGACGGCTGTCTGGAGAAGTGCCTTGTCATCTTCGGAGATGACCAGGGCGCGCGGTTCTTCGAGGCGTTGTGAAAACCGTGCGATGGCCGCGGCGATGGCCCGCCTGGTCTTTTCGTTGATCATGCGTCGCTGCCCCCCGCGATCCGAGTCGCTTCCCTCTCAACCAACGCGAAATCAGCGCGGACCGAAGCCAGGTCCCCCTCAGTAACAGCAACGTGGAAGAGCCCCTTCAGAGGTTCCGCAAGGCTCGTGCCCACTGTCTGGTCGACGGCCAGGAGTTGGTCGTTGACGAGGTCCGTCCTGAGCGTATCCACGTAGCGGCCCAACCCCCACTCCAGGAGGTTATGCCAGACCCCCGCCACGACCGGCCCGACAACCGCGTCAGACCAGCCGATTCCTGCTGTTTTGACTGCCAGGACCACGGATGCGGTTCCGGCCAGAAGATTGGCTCCACGGAGCGCATGAAGCCGTCGGGGATCTTCCTTGAGCTTGAGATAAAGCGACTCGGCTCTGCGTTTGACTTCGTCGTCGAATTTCAAACGATAGGTGGCGCAATCTCGCTCAAAACGGTCGCGAACGCCCGCGCGAAATCCGGGGTCGTCCAACCTGGCTACGATGGAATTCCAAGAAGGATGGCTCTGCTTCACAGCCTGCGCCTGCGCTTCGCTGGCGAGGGCCAAAAGCCAGGGGTCAACAACTCCTCGAAGAACTTCCTCTTCAGAGATGCGGTGCGCGTTTGCCGCGGGAAGCTTCATGAGCTTGCGGATCCCAAGTCCAATCAGACGCACCGGTATGCGAACGAGTTGACCGGCCACCTCCACGAGAGGTCCAACGAAGGGGATACGCAACAGCTCAACCAAGTGCATGATTGTTCGATTGAACTCTTCGTAATGCATCCCTTCCAGGTAGTCTCTGCGATAGGGTTCGTGAATACGATCGTGGGTTACGCGATCGACGATCTGCGACCAGGCCGCCGCCGCTCCCGCTTCTTCCAGCAAGGGATTCAAGACACCGTCAAGGTGGCGGCCGATGAACTGGATCGAATTTCCCAGGGCTCGCTTTTTGAGAGCGCCGCCACGTTGAATCGCGTGGGCCAGCGACTCACGAACCGTCCCGGCCTCGGGAGTCTGGAGCAGGCGTTGGAGCCGCTCCGTCGGCGAGGCTCCGCGAGTATCAGGGAGATGGAGGAGGGGGGTCTGGGTTCGTCCGATCGTCTCAAGGGTCCTTGCCATGTCATTGAGAAGCGACGGATTCGAAGGAACCTTGTTCGCGACGGCCTGCACCGCGATTCCCGCGTCGGCAAGCAGACGGAGAAAGGCATTGCCTCGGTCGTCGGCATAGGCCTCGTCGGTCACCGTCATCACAACCAGGTCGGCCATGCCCATCAGGTCAACCACGGTCGAGAGATAGCTCTCGGCGGCTTCCGTGGAAAAGTCAGGGCCGTCCCAAACCACGGCAGATGTCGAAAATAGAGGAGCCAACTCGGGAGAATTCACGCTGAGAGGATCGATGACCGAGAAGGCGCGAATATAGCCGCCGGCCCGCAACTCTTCGTCGGTTTGCCGCGGTGGATGCTCGTTTCGATAACGACGATAGCCATGGAATCGCGAATCAAAACGGTCAAGCCAGAGGTCTCCAGGAGGGGAGGAGCAATAGGCCTCCGGATGTTGACTGAAGCGAGCCCGAACCCCCATGGCCGCGGCATCTCGCCCCAGCAGCAGGTTCAAGACGGTCGATTTCCCCGTGTTCGTTCCACCAACGAGCACGAGATGGACCGGATCCGTTTCCAGCCATCCCAAGGTGAGCGCCGGGCGCACCCGCATTCTTAGCAAGGCGACCGTGAAGGGGACAATGGGAGACGCGATCACATCCTTGGATTCCGGCTGCGTCTCTTTTCCAAGATGCTGAGCTCGCTCGAGGATTTGGATAAGCCTGTCGCAAGCCGCCGTGGAATCATTCCCGCTCATCTGCGTCCTCAAACCCGCGGTTTTGTCTCGGAGCGGCCAGCAAGCCAGCCGCCTGAACCGACAAGGTTCATCTCGGGGGTTGTCTGAGAAAATGAGTTCGAAAGACTGAGACCGGCTAATGACGACTCTGCGGAGTCTCGAGAGAATGCTTGTACCACTCTCTTAGATCGCTGCGACCGGTCCCGGCCCGCTCTCAATGAGAGGGAGTTCCCTCCTAGCTTCCCTCTCCAAAGACATACTCTTAACAAGGGTTCTTCGGAATTTCTCAAGCAATATGAAAAAAGAGGCATTGATTCGCGGAAAACGCCTCGAATCTTTACCCAAGAGCGCAAGCCGAAACGCAAAGCGTCAGGACGAAGTTCGTATGGGCCGCTCCCAAGGCCCCCACTCTCCTGTCACGAGGATGGGCGTCGCGTTGTGGGCTTCGCCTGCCCCCGGGGCATCGGGCAACGAAGCCCCGGACGGTCGCGGCCGGCATCATCGCAGATTTGTGGCAGAGGCACAGCCCAACTCGCCCCCGAAACATCTTTGCCTCATTGCGACTGCCGAAAGTCTTCGGCAAACGCCTTGGGAGCAAGCTTCTCTCCGGTTGCGTGCTGGGTGAGCTCATCCCAGCTCAAGGTTCGACCCGGCGCGAAGACACGCTCTCTCATGAATCGCCCCACAGCCTCCTTGCCCACGTAGCTGGCCTTGTTCGGATTGACCCCATCAAGCACCTCGCGCGCGATGGTATGGTGCACCTGTGCGGCGAAGAGCTCGCCCATCATATAATTATGATAGTAAGCAGGCGCTGTCACGATGTGAATCTTGCTGGCATAATCAGGCTGATTGCGACCCTCCGGGCGGCGAAGCTGCTGGTAGGACTCGACCAGGTCCCACCATAGATCGTTTAGGTCCTGATCAGGGTTGGCGTAGAGCGCTTTCTCAAAGCGCAACATCACCTGGCACCATCGCGAGAAGATCAAGAGCTTATTGCGACGCATCCGTGCGCCGGCTTCATCGAAGGCTTTGGGATCGTCAAGCTTCACCCCCATCGAGGTGAGCCAGTCGGCGTCCTTGGAGAATTTCTCGAACATCATGGCCACCCCTTCGGTGGAGAGGATGTTCGACTCGGTGCGGACCACATAGGGGACGCTTGCCGGGATGTTCTTGCTGCTATAAACCGCGTGACCAAGTTCGTGCAACATGGTGCCCATCCAGTATTCGTTGGGCACGATGTTGGCGAGCACCCGAACATCCCCTTCGCGGTCGATATCGGTGCAGAACGCGTGCGGACTCTTGCCGGGCTTCTCATAGAGGTCGCTCCGGCGGATCACGTCGTCAATCGGCAGACCGATCCCGGCGTAGAAGTCGCGGCAAAGCTTCAGGATATCTGCATGAGTATAAGCTGCATCCAGGTCGGTCCGAAAGACAGCGGGAGGTTCCTGGAAGAACGGGTCGTGATAATGCCAGGGGCGCAGATCTTCGATCCGCAGGCCGAGTCCTTCGGCAAGCTTCGCGTCAACTTCCGCCTTGGCGGTCTGGAACGGAATTCGAGTGAGCAGGTCGAGTTCGTTGAAGAGAGCAACGACCTGATCCTGCGACTGCTCGTTGAGGTGGAGTTGAAGGACGTGAAAGTCCTTGAATCCCAGCGCATGAGCCGCTTCGTTTCGAAGCTTAACGAGAGCCTTCAGGTCGGCCTCGACGGCCGCTCCGACCTTCTTGCTCGCCTCCCAAACGGCCTGGCGCTCTTTTGAGTCGCGAGACTCCTTCAACACCTTGCGCACTTCACTATCGGTCAAGAGCTTGCCGTCAACCTGAGCCCGGTAGGCGTTGAAGGTCTTCTCGACGGCGTTGGACTTGGCCGTGATCTGCCTAAGAAGTTGAGGATCGACCTGCTTTTCAAGATATTGAAGATACAAAACGGCGATCTGGCGACGGAGCAGGCGGTCGGTAATTTCCGACTCCTTGAGGGCCTTGAGCTCGGCGAATCGCGGTTTGTCGGAAAGCGCCGCGTCGAGCCGATTTTGGGCTTCTTCCTTGGCCTGGAAATCTTCGTCTTTGCCACTGACGTTGGCATTCCACCAGGCGAGGGACGCTGCATGTTCGAGGGGGCGAATCTTGGCAACGTGCTCCGTGACGAAGCGCTTCGCACGTTCCTCGACGTCATCCGCGCCATAGACTCCCGAGGAAGAGCTGAAGCCTGTCACGGCCATAAGCGCCACCGTCATGAAACGGGTCCAGAGTCGTGCCACTTTACGACGCCTCCATTGACTCATGCCGCTCAAGTTGAGGCCGATCATCATGCCATGAAGCCGGTTACGATGCAAATGCCTTCGACGCTCGGCCTCGCCTCGCGAAAAGCAGCAAGCCAAAGACGCGTCGATCGTTAGGGAAGGTCTTGGTACAATCCAGCCAGCAGCCCGGGCAACGTGGGGTTGCACGACGAGATCTCAGAGCGACGGCCAGGGAATCGCCACAGATGCCAACCAGCTACATCGTGGATATGGACGGGGTGATCTACCACGGAAACCGGCTCATCCCGGGCGTCCTCGACTTTTTGGACAGGCTCCGAAACGGAAACCACCCGTTCCTGTTTCTCACCAACAACAGCCAGTGGACTCCGCGCGACCTCTGCTACAAGCTGGACCAACTCGGCATTCAGGTCGAAGAATCGGCGTTTCATACCTCGGCGCTGGCGACGGCGGACTTCCTCAAACAGCAGAAGCCTGGCGGAACAGCTTATGTGATCGGTGGCGCCGGACTGACGCATGCGCTCTACAGCGTCGGCTACACGCTGACCGAGCATAACCCCGACTACGTGGTGGTCGGGGATACTCGGAGCTATGACTTCGAGAAGATCGAACGCGCCATACGCCTCATCCAGGGGGGCGCACGCTTCATCGCCACCAACCTCGATCTTACCGGTCCTTCAGAGCACGGGATTCAACCGGCCTGCGGGGCTCTCGTTGCGCCGATCGAGCTGGCGACCGGACGGAAGCCCTACTTCATTGGCAAGCCCAACCCTCTCATGATGCGGACGGCCCTCCGCAAGATCGGCGCGCATTCGTCAGAATCGTTCATGGTCGGCGATCGCATGGACACCGACGTCCTCGCCGGGACGGAAGCCGGCATGAGAACGATTCTCGTCCTGTCAGGAGTCAGCTCGCGCGAGACTATCGAGAACTTCCCGTATCGCCCCACCTACGTTTACGAGAGCGTCCAACACATCCCCGTCGATTCCCTGGCCTGAAAGACCACCCTCCGATCAAAAGGATCAAAAGACGATCTCCAGGGCCTGGCGGAGCACATTCTAGACGCGGGATACGGCGTGGTCGAAGACGGACCCTTGGAAAGGTTTGAGCGCCGACACCTCGAGGACCGTTCCGGAACCGGATTGAGCTCATGGAACCGATCAACGAGTGAGCTTCAGACCGGTATTCCTCAACTTTGCGGCAAGGGCTGATCAGACTCGGAGCCTACGACCTCGTTCTTCATCGACAGGTGTTGTGTTTCAGGCATTGTGAACGTGAAGAAGAGCAGCGCCGCGGCGGCAATTCCGGAAAGCCCGACGAACGCCGCGTCAAAACCCGCAGCTTTGACAGCGAAACCGGTGAGCAGGTTGCTTGCCGAGGCCCCCAAGCCCACGGCCGTCGCCTTGACACCCAGGAACAGGTTGAATCGTCCCGTCCCCCGGGTCAGGTCGGCGATGACCAGGACACTGACAACGCCTTCAATGCCTGCGCCTATGCCATCCAGAAATTGAACAGCGACCAGGAACGCAGGATTAGTGCTCAAAGTATAGAGCATGCCGCGAACGGGCAGGACCGCGAACGCGATCAGGAAGACCGAGCGCCTTCCCCAAGATTGCGCGAAACGGCTGGCGAGAAGAGACACCGGAACCATCACGAGCTGAGCCGTGATGATGCACGCGGACATATCCGACGAAACGCCCGACGACTTGCCCTCGGTCAGCTTTTGACCGACCAGAGGAAGCATCGCGGCGTTGGCAAAGTGAAAAAGCGTGACGGAGACGATGAAGACCAGAATTCGCCTGTCCTTCAAGACCGTGAGAAAGCCCTCGACCTTGAGCGAGTCTCCCGTGTCCTCCACCGCTCCTCGTGACAGGGCATAGTCAATGTCGTGGGAGCGAATGAAGGACGTCGTGATGATCGTCGCCACCGCCATGGCCGCCACCAGGTAGAAGATCCCTTCCATCGCCACATGATCACCGACGAATCCCGCGAGTAGTGCCGCGGAAACGTTGCCCGCGTGGTTGAAGGCCTCATTTCGGCCCATCCGACGAGCCATGCGATCGTGCCCCACCAAGCCCAGGCTGATCGCCGCAATGGCGGGAGCGAAGACTGCCGCCGCCATTCCCACCATCGCCTGCGAAGTCAGGATCACACCGAACGAGGGCCAAAGCGCCATCGCGACGCAGCCCAAAGCGACCGCCATCGCCGCAAGGACGATGGTCGTTCGCTTGTGGCGGGTTCCATCAATCAAGGCTCCCGCAGGCGTTTGAGCCAAGACCGAGGCAAATCCCATGGCGCTGAGAACGATGCCGACCCTTCCCGGATCCCAGCCTCGCGTTCTCAAGATGATGGCGAGGTACGGGCCCAAGCCGTCCCGCACATCAGCGAGGAAGACGTTGAGGGCATCAAGGGCAACGAGACTCTGCCGCTTCCCAGCTTGTTTCACCCCAGACATCGTGCTCACTTCCTCGTAGGACATAGGAACGAAATCGCCGGACGCCGGCCCCTTAAAATCGAGATGCCTAGACATCAAAATTTGTCGTCATTCCGTCGCGAAGAACCATCTCGAGTGACGCGCATCGCCATCTTCGCGAGAGGGGCCAAGACAGTGATCGGTGCAAGGCTGGATGCACAAAGCGTCGATCGAGCACGTGTTTGAAGGCACGTGAGAGCCGGCGAGGCGAGTCCGTGGAAAAGCCTCAACAAAAGGCGGTTTGGATCACGCGAGGTCTGGACGCGGGTACGGCCGTGTAGCGTCCCGTGGGATCGACGACGAAGTTGATCTCATGGCATGATTGCCGACCACTTACGTCGATGGCCCGCGCCTCGAAATGGTGCTCTCCTTTTTCCAACTCGTCGCCGGGCAGGTCGGCTATCCAGGTTCGCGGGGCAGACGGAGCAAGCTCAGCCCACTCGCCGCCGTTCAACCGCCCCTGGACGGACCGAAGCATCGCGATCGACCAGACGCGCACTTCCACTTGATCTCGCCCGGTGACGATATGCCGCGGGGTTGTTGCGAACAGACTTTCACGGGGATGCGTGATCAAGGCCAGCGGACCGCTCTCGTCCACCGAACGGTAGCGGAACGCAAGCCTCTCCCCTGAGGCGACTCCCACCAGGTAACCAGGGGCTCCCCCTTCGGGATCGCCGATCGAACGCACGGCGATCGACACGTTGCGACCGTCATTCGCAGCCTGGAAATAATGGGTGTGGCCGCAAAAGAGAGCCTGAAGTCGATGGGACTGCACGAGCCCCCGCCAATCGTCCACACCAGGCCCGTCGTAGTCTTCCCAGATCTGGTACGGATAGTTGTGTTGGAAAACGATGATGCGTTGACCCAACTGGGCGGCATCGCGCAATTGGTCGCGGAGCCATTCCATTTGCTCGGCAGAAAATCCTACGGGACGCCCCTCCTGGCTATTCAACCGCAGAAAACGAAGGCCACCGATAGTGCTGGCTCCATAGGTCGCACCGATCATCTCGCGGAAGAGGGACGCCGTGGGGTCATTCGCGATGTCATGATCCCCCACAAGTGCATAGTGGGGCACCTCGATCCGCAAGCAAAGGTCCTGAAAGAGCTCGAATTGGAGTGGAGTCGCATCCTGGACGTTGTCGCCAATGAACTGAACGAAGTCCGGGCGAATCAGCCGATTGACTTCCTCCACCATCCACTCGCCAACGCGATGGTTCTCCAAGCCGCGTTCCGTGAGATGCAGGTCGCCCGGCACAACAAAGACAACAGGACGATCTTGATTGCTCATAAGATGATCCTCGATCAGAGGCTCCTGATTTCAGTAGTGCGTCAGGGCCAGCCATGCGACGCCGACGGCCGTCGTAAGAACCGTTAGAGGGACACCAACTTTGAGGTACTCGACGAAGCTGAGAGTTGTCCCGCCTTTTCGGGCGTATTCGACGACGATCAGGTTGGCAACTGAACCCAGAACAGTGAGGTTTCCGGCCAACGTGCTCGACATCGCCAGCGCCAGCCAGGCCAGGTCGCGTTCCTTCATCACACTCATGAGAGGCTCAAACAAAAGCACCGCCGGCACGTTGGAAACCAGGTTGGAGAGCGCGACCGAAAGTAGGCTGACCAGGACGACGGGGGAGTTCAAAACCGCATGCCAGCGTTCAATTCCCCAACTTCGCACAACATGGACCTCGAATGCATGGACCACAACGAAGAGTCCTGTGAACATGATCAAAAGAGGCCAATCGATCGCACCGTACACTTTCTCTCGCCGCACACGATCGAGCATCAAAACGCCGGCCGCGGCCAGAGCCACGAGCGCGATTGGCTTGCCGGCGAAGAAAAGGCAGACGGTGATCATCGTGACGGCCAGGCTCTTCACGAGGAGAGGGCGATGCACGCGAGGGCGTTGCGAGACAGCCTCCGGTTCCTGGCCGGGCTCGCTGACCAGGACCTTACGATAGACGAACGCCACCACCAGAAAGTTGATGACGAGTCCGATCAGTGCGATGGGAGCGAGATGAGCGGCAAAGCGAAGATACGAGATCTTCGAGAGTGAACCTATGATGATATTTTGGGGATTCCCGGTAATTGTGGCCGTGGAACCGACGTTAGACGCGGTGGCTAGCCCCACGAGATAAGGAATCGGCGGGCGCTTCATCCTCTGGCAAAGGTGGAGCACAAGCGGGGTCAACGCGACGCACACCACGTCATTGACCAGAAAAGCCGAGAGAACACCCGAAACGGCGATGACCGTCGCCAAAAGAGACAGCGGAGCGGAGAAACGGGCTGCAAGCCACTCGGTAGCCAGGGCGAAAAACCCCGCCATCCGGAGATACGCAACAACCGTCATCATGCCAAAGAGAAGAATGATGGTCTCATAATCCACCGCCTGAGCGGCTTCGGAAAGGCTGAGTACGCCGCAGACCAGCATTGCGGCGGCCCCCACCAGGGCAATTCCCGCGCGATCAATTCGAAGTCCAGGAACCCTGCCCAGGGCCAAGGCCACATACGTTAATCCGAAAATTGTAGAAACAAGAGCAGGTGAGGTCGCTGCTTCAGGAAGCGATGTCGTCACGGTCTACTTTCTCCTCTTCCCTTGGCCCCAAATTCCAAGATCAAGACGGCGTTGAGAGATCACCGAGTCCTGCAAGAGGATCTCTCGGCTCGAGTGGAAGGGTTTGCCCTTCCTTGGCCAGCGTTTCCGGAACGAAGCAAACAAGCAGCGTGGCGAAGGCTCCCACGCCTGCGAGAGCTGCGAAGAGTAGCCGATACCCCAGCGCGTCGACAACAAGTCCAGACACCGCGGGGCCGATCGCGGAGCCGAGCACGAGCGAAGTCCCCACAATGGCCTGCGCTTCCCCCGCGCGGCGGGGATCAGCAAGGCGGTCGGTAACCCAGGCTGCGGCGAGCACCGCGAAAAGACCGTTGGAGAAGCCGTCGAGAACCTGGTTCGAAACGATCTCCATGGGGGTCCGCGCCATCGCGACGATTCCCAAACGGATAGCCATCATGACCCAACAAAGGATCAAGAGAGGCTTGCGCCCCCAGCGGTCGGCCAGAAGTCCCGCTGGACGAACAACGAGCATCCAGGTGACCATGCTGGCGACAAACGCATAGGCCAAGACTCGGTCAGGCGCGTGAAGTCCTCGCTTCAAGAAGAGCCCGAGATAGACCCCTCCTGGGGCATTCCCGGCATGGAAGAGGATCATGGCCACGATGAACAACCAAAGGCTCTTGTCCCGAAACCCCCGACTGTTTGGAGCAGGTTCAGACAGCGCGGTGGTTTCGCATTTCTTCCGATCTTGAGGCTCGTGAATGAGGAGGGCTGCAGCCACGCCAATCCCCTGGACGAGGGCAAGGGGAAGGAGGATCGAGCCGATACCATATGCCTCGGCCATTCGGCTCCCTATGAGGGCCGTGATGACAATGCCGATCGGCTTCCAGAATCGGAGCGCGCCAAGCGCCGCCCCCAGTTCGTCGGCCGCGGCCAGGGAGGTCGCCTCGGCCCCCGAAAGGCTCTCGACGATCGCTCGGCAGATCCCGTTCTCAGCGAAGAGAATGACGAGGAACCCCAGCCAAACCGGCCCATGGGCCCACTGCAATAGAACGGTGGAAAGAGCGATGAGGGCGAGACACACGACGAGGAACGGTTTTCTCGTGCCCACTCTGTCAGACCACAACCCGACGGGAAACTGTGCCAGTCCAGCGATGGCAGCAAGCGTCGAGACAATGCCAATGCCTCGATCGCTGAGTCCTTCTTGACCGAGGTATAGAGGCAGGTAGGGAAGCGTGAAACCGATCCCGGCCATCCCGCAAAAATAGGAACCGTAGAGCCCGATGCGATTTCTCAGATCCATAACATTTACTCTTGGAGATTCAATGATTTCAAACGTGTTACATCGCCTAGGAGGAAGTGGAGAGGAATCGCGGAGGAGGCCCGGGGGGTAGGCCCTCCTCCTGCGAGCCCTCGAGTCAAAGGGGGGGAGGAAGATCGACTTCAGGGCGTTCGGGTTTGCGGTCGTCGAACTCCGACGGGCGAGGAGGACGCTTTCTCACGTCGCGCTCCTCCTTGCGGCCAGCCTCGTCAGGGAGATTCGCGGCATGGGCGAGGTGTTCAGGCACGTGGGTAATGGCTTCGGCCGCTCGGGCTAACTCTCCGGCTCGCTCGTTTCGGCCACCGGCCGCGTCACGTCGCGCCGCGTTGTAGAGATCACGAGCGGCGTCAACGTAGAACTTGGTCTCGGGAACGGAATGATCGTCGAGGGCGTCCCGGACTCGATCGTAGGCGTGGCGCAAGTCGAATCGAACCCGCCCTTCGCCACCGTCTCGGTCGTCTTCGGCGGGAGGGGGAGGAAGATCGGAATCGGGACCATCGAACAGGGCCGCGTTTCTCGCGTGCTCAACCGTGCGGGCCAGGTCATGGGCGGCCGCGCCGTACTCATGAGCGAGCCGAAGATCTCCCTCTGCGTGAGCGCGAAGCCCGTCGCGGTAGAGCTTCGTGGCTCGGTCAGTCCACTCACGAAGGCGATCCTCGGGGCGTCCAACGGTTCGGTTGTCGGATCGGATCCGTCGCAGGAGATCGTAGGCTCGGCGTAGGTCCCCCTCAGGGCCCTTATCATGCTTTTTTTTCGGATCCGCCCCTTTCTCATGCTTCTTCTTCGGCGGAGGAGGATCCCCCGGCCCCGGAGGCGGCGGAGGCTCAAAGGCACTTGCCATGGCAAGGCCGAGCAGGCTCGACATTCCCATCGCCAAAAGCTTGATCATGATCGTGTCTCCTCGTTGTCTATGTGTCGGTAGGAAAAACGTTCTCTGTCGATCGGGCCACTCCGATCACCCACATGGCTTCCTAACGCAGTCCGCGTGCCGCTGCCGAAAACCCCCGAAAAAAGGCTCGTTCGGCGGGAAACGGGCGCAATGGTGGGCGGAAGTGCCCCGTCCCATGGGGGGAAATCCGCTCGACTGGCTCTTCGCAGGAGGAGGCTTTGTGTCCAGCAGGGGAACTCAAAGGGAGGAAATACTCCCCTGGACTCGGAAGATCACGCCGAAGACCATCTGCGGAGTCCCCAAACCGGTCATGGGCACGCCCGTTGCTGACCGTTAGTCTGATGAGTGTGTTCTCTTCAGAAATGGGATGTCCCTCGCGAGCACGGCATTGATACCCAAAGGCTGGTTTCGAATCCCCCTGACGATCCAGATCGGCGTGGTCGTCGCCCTTTTCGTCGCGGCGCTCGTGGCGCTCTGGACAACGTCACTGTGGGTCATCGAGCGCGAAGGGAGACGGGTTTCCGCGAAAGGCGTCCTGGATCGGGCTGGGGAGTCGCTGGCCGCTCGCGGAGTGGGAGTTCTCGAGGAATCATCCTTACCCGGCTCGTTCGACTACACCGGCCCCCAGGACTGGAACGCGCTCGACTGGAAGTTGCGCACGGAGTCAACGCGCGCCCTGCAGGCGTTCGACGGCGTTCAAGGGGGGTACTTTCTTCGTGAGTACTCCAAGAAATTCCTGGGTACCGCGGAGCCGAAACCACACCCTCCTCGCAAAAAGGCCGAAAGAGAGAAGGATCTTCGCGGGGAGTCCGGTCCCCCCAGGTTTGAATCGGAACTCGTCGAAATCCACGCGGATGCGGCCATACGCCGGAACCAGGGGCTCTTCGTGGTGGAGGTTGTTCCCGATTCCATTCCTCCGACCACCGTCGCGATTCGAACCGCCCCCTTGAGAGTCAACGGGCGCCCGGTGGCCGCCACCTGGACCATGCGCCGGCTCGACGACCCTCTCTTTCTCGATCGTTCAACGCGAGGTTATCGGCTGGCCGCCGGGCTCGCGCTCGGGGGCATCGTGGTGGCCTTGGGCCTCCTTGTCGGCCTGGCGAGAACCGTCCGACGACGAACCGTGGAGCGCGATCGCTTGCAGTCGGAGCTTCGCCGATCCGAGCGCCTGGCCGCGCTCGGCAAGTTGCTCGCCGGGGTCGCCCATGAAGTGAGAAACCCTCTCGCCGGCATCCGTTCCACGGTCCAGCTCTGGCAGCGAGGGATTGGTCCCGACGCGGAATCGTTTGCCGACCTCGTCGCCGAGGCTGACCGCCTTGAGGGTATCGTCGCCAGGCTCCTTCACTTTTCGCGAGCCGACGCCCAGGAACTCGTTCTGGGCGATCTCAACCAGGTGATCATCGAAGTCGCTCGCCTGGCGAAAGGCCAAGCCGACGCGCAGGGCGTCGAAGTCCATGTCGATCTTGACCCGACAGTCCCCCAAATCTTGATGGCGGCCCCAGCGCTCGTGCAGGTGTTTCGGAACCTGACCACCAACGCAATTCAGGCCATGCCCCAAGGGGGAGACCTACGGTTGCGAACCCGTTTTGACGCTTCCCGCGGCCTGGTGGAAACTACGGTGAGCGACACCGGTCCAGGCCTTTCCCCCGAGATTCGCATCCACCTTTTCGAGCCCTTTTACACCACCAAGGCGCAGGGAACCGGGTTAGGGTTGGCCATCGCACGCGAGATCGTACTCGCTCATCAAGGCGAGCTCAGCGCGACCAAGGGAGAAGAGCAGGCTGGCGCTTGCTTTATCGTTAGCCTCCCCGTTGCCGCTCTCGATTCGTAAAGGGAACTCCGATGCCAGAGCAAGAGTTGATCCTGGTGGTTGATGATGACAACACCATTCGCCGCAACCTCGTCCGCCTGCTCAAGGCCGAAGGATACCGCACGGGCGAGGCCGGCGACGGCGACACCGCACTCGCACTCATCACTTCGGAGAATCCTTCGGCCGTTCTCCTCGACTTGAAGATGCCGGGGCGGGACGGGCTGGAGGTGCTGGCAGCTCTGGGAACGGCACTCACTGAGCTTCCCGTCATTGTGGTGACGGCCTTCGGAGGCTCTTCCCCTGCCATCGAAGCCATGAGGCGAGGTGCGTATGATTACCTATCGAAGCCGTTTGACCTCGACGAAGTCCTTCTGACCCTGAAGCGCGCCTTGCATCAACGCAAACTTGCCGCCGAGGTTCGCGCGCTCAGAAACGGGCTTGAGCACGAAGACGACGAGGGAAGCGTCGAGCCCGAAATGATTGGAAAGAGCGCCGGCATGCGCGAGGTGTTCAAGGCCATCGGCCGCGCGGCGGCTACCGATGAACCGGTCCTCATCACGGGGGAGAGCGGCACAGGAAAAGAGCTGGTGGCCACGGCTCTTCACAGCCATTCGCGAAGAAACACCGGGCCGTTTCTCCGCGTGAATTGCGGGGCGCTCCCCGAAGGCCTGATCGAGAGCGAGCTCTTCGGTCATGAGCGCGGGGCCTTCACCGGAGCCGACCGGCAACGTCCGGGGCGATTCGAGCGAGCCAACGGAGGTACCATCTTCCTCGATGAGATTGGTGAGCTCCCCCAATCCGCCCAGGCCAAGTTGCTCCGCGTTCTCCAGCGCCGCGAGTTCGAGCGGGTTGGAGGAACCGAAACACTCTTCACCGACGCACGCGTCATCTCCGCGACGCACCGCGACCTTCCCAAGGAGGTTCAGGCGGGTCGCTTCCGCGAGGATCTCTACTATCGCCTCAATGTGATCCGAATCGGCATTCCTCCGCTTCGGGAGCGAGCCGAAGACATTCCTCCCCTGGCGACCCAAATCCTGCTCCGCCTCGAGCGGAAATACGGTTGGAGCACGCTGTCACTCTCGCGCGAAGCCCTGGATCTCATCCAGACTCGTACGTGGCCGGGCAACGTTCGTCAGCTCGAAAACGCTCTTTCGCAGGCAGCCGTCGCGGCTCGGGGACGCGTCATTCTCCCCGACCACCTTGACGAGGAGGTTGCTCCGGCAGTTCCCATCCCTTCCGAACTGACGGAAGACGGAGAACCCGTTCCTTTGCGAGCTCTTCTGGCGGAGGTGGAACGCCGAGCGATCCAGCGAGCGTTGACGAATAGCGGTGGGAATCGAACAAAAGCCGCCGAACGGCTGGGGATCAGCCGCAGGCAGCTTTTTGACAAGATCCGTGAATATGACCTGCACCCCTAACGGCGTGAGCTCAAGGAGTCTTGGCTTCCGCCTCATCCTTCTTGGCCGAGGCGTCCGGCTTGGGTTCACTCTCGGCGGTATCCTTTGCCTTGGATGCGGCCTTCCCCTTCGCCTTGGCTTTGGCCTTAGCGCTATCTTTCTTGGTTGTGGCGGGGGCGTTTGAGTCTTTCTCAAAGCGAAGGGACAAAGAATTGATGCAATACCTGAGGCCGGTGGGAAGGGGGCCATCGGAGAAAACGTGCCCCAGATGCGCTCCACAGGTGCTGCAAAGTACCTCGACCCGTTCTTCTTCCGTCTTGTAATCCATTTCCGTGGCAATCGCGCTGGCATCGACGGGTTTCCAGAAGCTGGGCCAGCCGGTCCCCGACTCGAACTTCGTCTTCGAGCTGAACAGATCGGAGTTGCAGCAAACGCAGTGATACATGCCTTTGCTGTGATTGTTCACATATTTCCCGGAGAACGCAGGTTCCGTCGCCTTCATCCGAGTGACCATGAATTGCGGACGTGTGAGCAGCTTTGCCCACTCTTCATCCGTCTTCATCATCTTCTTCTTTTTGGTGGCAGTCTCTTCCTGTCCCCAAGCCAAAAGATGAAGAGAGACGAACGCAAGTGCGAGAGCGAGAATTCGGCGGTTCATTCGAGCGGGCCCCCTCGTGAAGAACGACGATGAAGATCGAGGCGCGACGGCTCTAGGAGTTCTTCAGGAATCATAACGAATCATCTCTGCTTATCAATCACCGAGAGCCCGACGTCTTTCCGCACCCGTTTGGTTCCTGTGCTCACGCGCGAACCGTCTCTTCAAAAGGGGACCCGAAAAGGGCCCCCTCGGCTTACGGCTCAACTGGCTTCTCGAATCGCCAGGACGACGTTCTTTACGTCCTGAGAATCCACGGCCTTGCCAGCGAGCGCCTTCATCGCAATTCCGATGGCCATACCCTCTTTCGGCGCCCCCTTGATGGCGTCGGCAACCCCCGCCAGCTCTTCTGCGACCTGCTCGGCGGTGAGTGTGGGAGGAACCCATTCCTGGAGCAAGGCGATTTCCTCTGGGGTGAACGTCGTCGCTCCCGACTTCGCTTCCTTCAAGACGCCCCGCATCTTGGTGATCGCGTCGGTTTCGGACATCTCCGTGCCGTCGCCTCGGGTTAGCCCGGCGATCCAGTAGCGGAGAAACTGCGTCCGCACGGCATCCTTGGCTTTCATCGACTCGGTCAACTTCGTCCGCATGCGCTGAACAATGCTCATAATTCGCCTTTCACTTGCGATCGGTTCTGTAATTTGTCTGCCCGATCGACTCCGCTCATCAAGACAAGAGAGACTTCGCTCACGTTCACGCCATCTGGCTCGCTAGGAGATGACAGTCACGGTCACACGGCGTCTGTGGGGGGCGGTGCGATGTTCCCAAAGGTAAACTCCTTGCCACGTCCCCAGGTCGCAGAGGCCGTTGTTTACCGGGATCGAAAGGGAGTTCTGTGTGAGAATGGAACGGACGTGCGCAGGCATGTCGTCAGGACCTTCCGCGATGTGGCGAAACTCCGGATGACCGTCGGGAACAAGCCGGCTGAAGAATCGCTCGAGATCTCGACGCACGCTCGGGTCCGCGTTTTCACAGAGAATCAACGAGGCACTCGTGTGGTGGAGAAAGACCACGCAGAGTCCCTTGGAGGCTCCCGCCTGGCGCACGATCCGTTGAATTTCGTCCGTAATCTCAAAAGTGCCACGCCCGTCGGTGGCAACGGTGAATTGGCTGGAATGAACCATGGCTCAGGTCTCTTCGATCCGGGAAATCCCATCGCGGGGTTCGATGCCGCCGCGATGGATTTCCTTTCAGCATACCGCGATGCGGCCGCAACGCGAACGGGGCCTTGCAGCTGAGTCGGTAGGAGCGCAGGTTGGCGCGGAGCGCTGATCTGTCATAATCGCGTCTCTGGACGCGAACCGATGGTCTGCTTTGAATCGAACACGCCTCCCGCCAGGCGCAGGGTCAGACCTTGGCAGTTTGAGCTGAGAAGGGACGAATGATGAGCGATCGGATCATCCTGAGGACGGGCGAGGCCCTGGTCGAGGGAGATGAAGACTACCTGTGTGCCGAGCCCGAGATCGTCATCGGCGAGTTGGACGGCCCCGTCGGTAACGCCGTGGCCAACCTCATCGGCGACCAGACCAAGGGGCATACCCGCGTCTTTGCGATCTTGAACAGTGACGTTCAGGTCCGTCCCGCGACCGTCATGGTCAGCAAGGTGACGGTCAAGAACGCGGCCTACACCAATATCCTGATGGGAACGGTGCAAGCGGCGATCGCCAACGGCGTCCTCGATGCCGTGCGCGAAGGGATCATTCCCAAGGACAAGGTCAACGACCTGGGAATCATCTACTCGGTCTGGCTCGACCCGTCAGTGACCAAGGTCGAAAAGGTCGATCACGCGGCGCTCTTCGCCGTTCACCGCGAGGCCACCACGAAGGTCATTCGCAAAGCCCTGAATAACGAGCCGACGATCGACTGGTTGCTTGAGAACCAGGACGAGACGGAGCACTTCTTCCACCGCCAAGGACTCGAAGGCAATCTCTGAGCCCTTCCGCAAGGTGCCACCGCGAGTCGGAGAAATCGACCCGCGGTGGCCGGCTGTTGCTCAGGCCTGGATCAAGTCCCAGTAGAAGTCCGCAGTCCAGCGAGCGATGCTTGTCCAGCTAAAGAAGTGCTCGACGCGCTCGCGAGAGCGTGCCCCCATCTTGCGGAGCCGCTCGGGATCGTCGAGCAGGGAGTTGACGGCGGCTGCCAGGTCGCGCGCGAACTTCTCAGGATCCTTGGGCTCGAACTCGACTTCGCCTTGCGGTTCGAATGGCACCAGCAGTCCCGTCTTCTCGGGGACAACCACTTCCTTGATGCCTCCAACGGCCGAAGCCACAACAGGCGTTCCGCAGGCCATGGCCTCGAGGTTGATGATGCCGAACGGCTCGTAGACCGACGGGCAGACGAAGAGCGAGGCGTGGGTGTACAGACAGATGATGTCGTCCTTGGGGACGATGTGCGGGATCCAGATGATCGGGTTCGCCGTCTCCCCTCGCGCGCGTTCAACGCGCTCCGCCATTTCGCGGCCGATCTCCTCGGTATCCGGAGCCCCGGCACACAGCACGACCTGAGCCCCTTCTCGAATGTGCTTGATGGCGTTGACGAGGTGAATGATCCCTTTCTGCCGCGTGATGCGCCCCACGAACAAGATGAATGGGCGGTCGGGATCGATGCCGTAACGCTTCAGCAACTCGGGATTATGGGTTGGCTTGTACTGGCTGAGATCAATCCCGTTATGGATGACCCTGATGTTGTCGAAGGGAACACCATAGAGGTGGTGCACGTCCTGGCGCATCGCTTCGGAGACTGCGATCACGCCGTCCGCATTCTCATAAGCGGTCCGCTCAATCCACGAGCTTGCCTGGTACGCAGTGCCAAGCTGCTCAACCTTCCAGGGGCGATGGGGCTCGAGCGAATGGGTTGTGAGAACGAGCCTGGCACCCGTGAGTTGCTTGACGAGGCAGCCCGCAAGATGGGTGTACCAGGTGTGGCAGTGCACGACATCGATGTCGGAGAGGGTCCCCGCCATGATGAGGTCGCGGAGCATCGTGTCGATGAACTTCTCGTGCCGAGGGTCCTGGAAGGGTAGCCGCATCTCCGGCTTGATTCCCTTGACGGTCAAGTTCCCTTCCTGGATCGCCTGATTGCCGAAACAGAGGACCTCGATCGAGTGCTGCCCCTGCTCAACGAGGGTCAATTCCCTCGTGAGATACTCGACGTGGACCCCGGCCCCTCCGTAGATGTTGGGGGGATACTCATTCGTCAGGATCGCGATGCGCATCCATAGACCTCGTTGTGCACGGAAATTCAGGACGAACCTGCCGGAAGAGCAAGCCAACGAAACCTCGCCGTTCAGGGCGTCACCCCAGGACGAGGATCTCTTCTACTCTACGACAAGATCCGACCGCTTCGGACCCACCCGCCGCGCAAGCCTCCAAAATCCCTTCCGCGCGCCGGCCCTTGCTCCCTTCCGTTAGGCTTCCGATCCCGGAAACTCAAGGAGCGTTGGTGTCCGAGGGTTTCGCCACGGCCTCAAGCAGCGCCCCTTCGGGCAGATTGAACGCAACAAGCGGAAGATCGCCACAACTCGCACACGTTCCCTCGGCCACTTCATACTGGTCGGCGCAACGCGGGCAATAGGAAGAGCTTCCCGGTTCGGGAACAGGAGACCCCGTAAGCTTTTCGGGATCGTACCCCATACGCTCCGTCAGTTTGAAGAGAGGGACGGAGAGACGCTGGCGAAACCACTCCTCGGTCTCACGATGGGCCGCTTCGGCATCGGGACAGGCGGGATGGATGGGATGCAGAACGTCACGCAATACTTCCTCGGCGAAGGCCTCGCCAACTCTGGCGTCGCAGACGACCGCCGCAACGGCCAAAGGGTGAAAGTCTGAAAGTGCGAGCCTTGGAAGATGACTCCAGGCCCTCATTGCCGTCACGATCGAAAGGGACATGGTCGCAACCTGTTTCCTACGCAGCGCGAGATCCTCGGGATAAATGGCCCGGAACGCCCTCGCGAACAGAAAGGTACATCCCCCCCAGAGGACGAAACAGGTGACCAGGTAGCCGACCAACAGCCGCGTTGAGGAAGGATGCAGACGAAACTGATAGTAGGCAAAGGGTCCCATCAGGAAGACGTGCAGAAAGAGCAGAAAGGAGAACAAGCTAAGCAAACTCGCGCGCCGATCGACCTCTTCGAGCCGCCTCTTCGCGGCATCCATGTCTGTGAACTTCGCCAACGCATCGTCAATGGCGGCCGCGCGCTCTTCGACAGCGACCGCGAGAATACGGCGGAGGCTTTCGGTTACAAACTTTGCCTGCGCCACGCTGCACGCAATCGCGAAGTCTTTTCCGTTGATCTTGATCGCCTCGGCCTCGGATTCGATGGTCTCGATCTGTTCAAGTGGTAGAAATCGTCCAGGTTGTGAGGCTCGACCCATTGGTGACGAGCTCACGGCGACGTAGGAGTAAAGCCCCTGGGGAGAGATCGAGATGGGCCAGTTATTGGCAAGAAACGAACGAGCGGAAGGAAAGATGTCGAGGAGAACCGGTCCCGCGAGATCCTGGCCGGCGAGGAGGGGGGACCGGACCACGCGACAGGGTCCGCCGAACATCGAGGCGAACCACACGGCACCCTTTCGGAGCCATCCGAACGACTCAAATGCGTAAAACCCACCCAGTACGATCCAGATGATCTCGACGTCGCTCAATCCTTCAAAACCCATCTCGCTCCTCGCCTCGATCGCGCTAAACTTGAGACTTGCCAGCGGCAACGGTAATCGACAATGTGCGTGAAGGCGAGCGTTAGGTCGCTCGCCTTCACGGGAGGGCGATAGAAGGTCGATTCAGGGAGCAGGTTCTCCCGTCGCGAACCACCTCATTCCTTAGCTCGCTTCTTGTTGCCGAAGATCAGGGCGAAGAGCCCCACGATCCCACCAATGATCAGTTTTCCGGACTTGGCCAGCAGAATCCCGAGCTTGGCCAGCAGCCCGGTCTTCACCGCAACCGCGGCCGCGCCTCCCGTGATGAGCGCGGTCAGGCCGTAGGCCGCGACCTTGTCACCCGAGCGGAACTCGGCATATCGCAACCCCGACTTGTAATCGAGGCCGGCGAGCAAGCTCTTGACGGTCGGTACAACCCGCAGGATATGGTCCGGGTTCACGACAAGATTCGCATTGATGACGCCATTTCGCCCCAGGATGCGGGTGCTGTAGTTGACCGTCCGTTGGCCGGTGACGTCGAAGGCCGTCGCCCAGACCAGGTTATGCGACACGGAGTCATAAGCGGGAGGATATTGCCAACTGATGTTTTTCACCTCGCTCCAACCCTTACTCCGTCGAAGCTCATTCGAGCGTTCCGTCCCCTCACGAATCACGCTCAGGATGGCGTTGGCATCAATCTTGTCCTTCTCGTCATCCTTGACGTAACCCGTCTCGTTGTAGTCGAAAACAATGAACCAATCGAGACTGTCCGCCGGCTTGACAATGCCCAGGAGGCTGTCGGACGGGGGATTCTCGTTCAGCTCCTCGAAAATTCGTCCCCCTTCGCGGCCCGTGAATTGATAACCTTCGGGAAGCTTGATTTCAGCGATCGTCCCCAGGTCGGCCGTTGTGGGACCACTCTCCCATTTGATCGACCGATACAATTGCCTCGCTTTTTCCTGTTCCGGAGACAGTACAACCTTCCCCGGCTCCCCTTCTTCCTTACCCTTGTCTTGGTCCTGATCCTGAGCGCAGAGAGGAGTCACCATTCCGAGGAATGCCGCGAACAACGCTGCGGCGACCTTGATTTCGCAAGTCCGGCGAAGGCCGCATGAACGAGCCATCGGATACATGGACGATCATCCTTTCTTAACCGCAAACGGTGTGAATTATGAAGGAGAAGAGCTCGGCAATCGGGAGAAGGCCCCAGCCGTCGCAGCCCACACTCCGATGGGAGACTGCGGGATGTTGCTGAGTCGTCGTTCGCTCCTCACAACAACCTTCGGTTTGATCGCTCAGGAAAACGCACGAGTCGGGGAAATCTTCCCTCTGTTTATTGCCATTTGATGAAAAAGGCTTCCGTCCGAATCCACAACTTTCAGTGGCGGACCGTTGTCAAGGGGGGGACGAGCCACGTCTCTTTGCTGCCGGCCGCCTTCGGAGACGCACCGGCCACCCAGCAAGTTTTACTTATCTATCAAAGTCGGGTCGTGGAGGGGAGACTGTCCGTCAAGAACCAGGTCAAGACAACGAGAGGGTTGGAGACGGGGTGCGCCATGTGACGCTTGAGCGAGAGCAAAGCCGAGGATCGTTACTTCTGAACGCAAGATGCTGCAAATGAACATAAGCCAACTGATAGCGACACTCAGCCAGGCTATCATTGCTTGCGCAAGACATGACAGTCAATCATTTTCTTGGGGATTTTTCTCGAGCAATACCGGGTACCCGCTCCAGCCCTAACTCTCAGCGGAATCTAGTCATACGCCGAAATAGCACCGTCACAACAGCGCACACAAGCCCGCCGCAAAAAGACCAAACACAGGCAGGTATCACACGAAGAGGATCACCGAGCATGGATCAAAAGACGACTCTGGCGGAAGTGAAGGACTGGGTGAGTCGATTTTCCAAGGAGCGAGACTGGGAGCAGTTTCATCATCCCAAGGATCTCGGGTTGGCCCTCGTCTGCGAGGTCGGCGAGCTTCTCGAGATCTTTCGTTATAAAAATCATGAAGAGATTCGTGAGCGACTTGGCAACCCCGAAGTGCATCGGGAACTAGCTCACGAACTGGCGGATTGCTTCTGGCTGATCTTGCGGCTTGCCGATGTGTGCGGCGTTGATCTCTCCGACTCATTGCAGGAGAAGCTGAGGCTCGCCGCCGAAAAGTATCCAATCGACCTCGCCTACGGCCGTTCCGACAAATATACGGTCTACCAGAAACCACGTGAGACCAATTAAGGCCTGAGTTGCACCCTCATCAACAAGGGGACGAACAACCCTAAGGCCGTTCGTCCCCTTGCCAGGGAGGTGCGATGCTTCCATTATCGGGCCATCAGGACGAGAGCCAGCGCCAAGGGAATGGCGTTCAGGATCAGCCCCGCGACTGCGTAGTACCAAACGTCGATTCGGCTCTTCTGGGCGAGAAGCAAGCCCAAGGCAGCAAGGCCTAAACCAATCAAAGGGGGCTGGGCCGAAAGGTGGAAAGGAATCTCCGCACTCACGTCCCCCTTGGCCGAAATAATCAGGGCGAACCCGATCGCCCAGCCAAGCGCCACCGCGAGGCCCCACAGGGCCGACGCTTGGCCCAACACAAGAGCCGCACCCCAAACCGTTTTGTTTAACATTCGTTCCATACGCATCGGCGACCTCCTTCTTCTTACCACCGAGGCCGCAAATCGGTCGCTCAAGGTGATTCGTCCGTGGAATCGCTTTGTCACGTCCTGGAGAGCCGTTCCCCTCGTTTTTCTCGTGATAGACAGCATCTCACAGTTTCGAATACCGATCGTGGGCCTCTTGAGCCTCATGGCCTTCGCCCCCTCTCTGGGGCCTGTCATGTTCGTATATCCGAATCTGCGGACAATTTTACTACGACGAAGGTTCGCGGAAAGTTCGCACGGGCGCACTATTGAGGTCTTGGCGCGCGAATTGGCGTTGAGACTCTATCTCAAAGAATACCCCCGCCAGGATGGATGGAGATTCCCAATGGGCGCCGATGGGACTGGGACGCCCGCTTTCCCGGATCTTCGAATTGTCAGTGGCTCGTCACTCTGGACCTGAGCCAAGTAGGTGCTAAACTCCCTGTTCATGGTATCGGAGACTTGGCACATCCCCTCAGAAATCTCTGGCCCATACGTTCGGATCAGGGACTCAATCTGAAAAGGAGAGTTCGTGGCGACCATAACCACAGATACTGTTGCAATCACTTCAGACGAACTACGGAAAATGGACGCCTACTGGCGTGCCGCAAACTACCTGTCCGTCGGGCAGATCTACCTCTTCGACAATCCACTTCTGAAGGAACCGCTCCAACTTTCCCACGTCAAGCCAAGACTCCTCGGCCACTGGGGAACGACTCCCGGGCTCAATTTTATTTACGTTCATCTTAACCGCTTGATCAAAAAGCTCGATTTAAATGTGGTCTATATTGCCGGCCCAGGGCACGGGGGCCCGGGACTGGTTGCCAACACCTATCTCGAGGGAACATATACGGAATTTTATCCTAACATTTCTCAAGACGAGGAGGGGATGAAGCGCCTCTTCACCCAGTTCTCGTTCCCCGGTGGCATCCCAAGCCACGTGGCGCCCGAAACTCCGGGATCCATCCATGAAGGGGGAGAACTCGGCTATGCCTTGTCCCACGCATTCGGCGCTGTGTTCGACAATCCCGACCTGATCGTCGCCGCCGTGGTGGGAGATGGTGAAGCTGAAACCGGTCCTCTCGCCACAAGTTGGCACTCCAACAAGTTCTTGAATCCCGTAGTTGACGGCGCAGTGCTCCCCATCCTGCATCTCAACGGAGCGAAGATCGCCGGGCCCACGGTTCTCGCACGCATCTCGCACGAGGAACTCGAGTCCCTCTTCCGTGGGTATGGCTACACGCCTTACTTTGTGGAAGGAAGCGACCCCGCCGAGATGCACCAGCTCATGGCGGCCACGCTGGAGACGATGATCACCGAGATCAAACGGATCCAGCACGCCGCGCGAACCAACGGCTATACCGAGCGCCCGTTTTGGCCGATGCTTGTGCTTCGGACACCCAAGGGTTGGACCGGGCCCAACGTCGTCGACGGAGTCCAGATTGAGGGAACCTTCCGGGCTCACCAGGTTCCGCTCTCCGAGATGGCCGAGAAGCCTGCTCACGTCAAGCTGCTCGAACAGTGGATGAAGAGCTACCGCCCCGAGGAACTGTTCGACAGCAGCGGACGGCTCTCGGCGGAGCTGGCCGAGCTTGCCCCCACGGGCGATCGGCGGATGGGAGCGAATCCGCACGCCAATGGCGGTCTGCTTCTCAAAGACCTTCGGCTCCCCGACTTCCGCGACTACGCGGTCGAGGTTCCCAAACCGGGTTCCGTCGAAGGAGAAGCGACGCGGGTGCAAGGCAAGTTCATCCGTGATGTCATCAAGCGAAACCAAGAAGCCAAAAACTTTCGCGTGTTCAGTCCCGACGAAACGGCGTCGAACCGTTGGAATCCGGTCTTTGAGATCACCAATCGCGTTTCGACGGCGGAAGTTCTTCCCAGCGATGACCACGTCGCCCACGAGGGACGGGTGATGGAGGTCTTGAGCGAGCACCAATGCCAGGGCTGGCTGGAAGGGTATCTCTTGACCGGAAGGCATGGATTCTTCTCGTGCTACGAGGCGTTCATCCACATCATCGACGCCATGTTCAACCAGCATGCCAAGTGGCTGAATACCACCCGCGGCATTCCCTGGCGCCGGCCGATCGCCTCACTCAACTACCTTCTGACCTCTCACGTCTGGCGGCAGGACCATAATGGGTTCAGCCACCAGGATCCGGGCTTCATCGATCATGTCGTCAACAAAAAGGCAGACGTGATTCGGGTCTACCTGCCGCCCGACGCCAACTGCTTGCTTTCGGTGACCGATCACTGCCTCAAGAGCCGTCACTACGTCAATGTGATCGTGGCGGGTAAGCAGCCGGCCCCGCAATGGCTCGATATGGATTCGGCGATTAAGCATTGCACGGCAGGAATCGGGATCTGGGAATGGGCGAGTAATGACAAGGGCTATGATCCCGACATCGTGATGGCCTGCGCGGGGGATGTTCCCACGCTCGAGACGCTTGCAGCCGTGAGCATCCTCCGCAAGGAACTCCCCGATCTCAAAATTCGCGTCATCAACGTCGTCGACCTGATGCGGCTTCAGCCCAAGAGCGAGCATCCTCACGGCCTGAGCGACGCCGATTTCGACGTTCTGTTCACCAAGGACAAGCCCATCGTTTTCGCCTACCACGGCTACCCCTCGCTGATCCATCGCCTAACCTACCGGCGAACCAACCATCGCAACCTCCACGTCCGCGGTTACAAAGAAGAGGGAACCACCACAACTCCCTTCGACATGACCGTTCTCAACGACCTCGATCGCTTCCACCTCGTCGGCGACGTGATCGACCGGGTTCCCCAACTGGGCCCGAAGGCGGCATACATCAAGCAGGCCATTCGAGATAAGCTAATCGAGCACAAGCAGTACATTCGCAAGCACGGCGAAGACCTGCCCGAAATTCGTGAGTGGAAGTGGAACGGCTGATCCATTTTCGCACCACGCTTCTTACGCTACGAGACGAGGGGCCTGTCCGTCCACCGGGGCAGGCCCCGCTTTTTTGATGACGACAAGCTCGCGCCGCAGCTTCAACGGCCCAAATCCCGAGTGAAGCAAAGCCTCTCCTCGCCTGCAGATTTCTTAACAGGGGGAAGGTTAAGCCGCGGGAGTGTGAGGGAAGATTCCTCCAAGAAGGGTTTTAGGCTCGGATCACGCCGAGAATTCGGGCTGGAGAGACTGCGGCTACGGCTTCGGGAATTTCCTTCCGGAAGCCTCTACTGCCTGCAAGGCCGATTTCGATTATCATTCCCTGCGAAACGTGCGCCGCCCTTTGACGATCCCCGTGCGGCGGAACGCTCCCGAGGTCGAGGCCGGGATCAATTGTCGCGGAGCCGAGCGAGCAATGCGGGTCTCTCTTTTCGTCACATGTTTTAATGATACGATTTTCCCTCAGACCGGACAGGCGGTCGTGCGCATTTTGGAACGGCTCGGCCACACCGTCGACTTTCCGATGGAGCAGACCTGCTGCGGGCAGATGCACTTCAACACCGGCTACCAACGCGAAGCGATCCCGCTGGTGAGGCGCTTTGTCGAGGTGTTTGGTCAGTCGGAGGTCGTCGTTTCCCCTTCGGCGTCTTGCGTGGGAATGGTCCGCGACCTTTATCCGCGAGCGGCGGAACTGGCTGAAGATGAAGAGTTGGCGGAAGCCGTGAAAGCCATCACTCCGCGCGTCTTCGAGCTCTCCGAGTTTCTCATCCATAAGCTCGGCGTCGAAGACGTCGGGGCCTATTACCCCCACCGCGTGACGTATCATCCCACCTGCCACTCGCTACGTATGTTGAAGGTGGGAGATGCCCCACTCCGGCTCCTGAGGGCGGTCCGAGGCATCGACCTCGTCGAACTCCCTCGCGACCAGGAGTGTTGCGGTTTCGGCGGGACATTCGCAGTCAAAAATGCTGATACGTCCATGGCCATGCTGGGAGACAAGGTCCGCTGCATTCTCGATACACGAGCGGAATATTGTTCCTCCGCGGATAACTCCTGCCTGATGCACATCGGTGGCGCTTTACACCGGCAACGCGCGGGGGTGGGAACCATTCACCTCGCCGAAATCCTCGCCTCGACGGAAGAGGGGTCGCGATGAGCTACGAACCCATCCCTACAAAACCGACCGTGCGGTTCGAAGAGTCGGCAAAGCTCGCCCTCGCGAACACACAGCTTCGCCGCAACATGGGCAAGGCCACACAAACGATCCGAGCCAAGCGGGCATCGGTCGTCGACGAATTGCCGGATTGGCAGCAGCTTCGGGAGGCGGGCCGAGGTATCAAGGAGCGAGTCCTTCGCCACCTGGACACCTACCTCGTGCAACTGGAAGCGTCGGTCACGCGAGCGGGGGGCCAGGTCCACTGGGCCAGGGACGCTGCCGAAGCCAACAAGATCATCACCGAGATCGCGAGCCGGCACGAGGCCCGCGAGGTCGTCAAAATCAAGTCGCTGACCACAGACGAAATCGGTCTCAACGAGGCTCTCCACGAGCACGGCATCGAAGCGATCGAGACCGACCTCGCCGAGCTCATCATCCAGCTCGCTGGAGAACGATCTTCGCATATCTTGGTTCCCGCGATTCATAAGAACCGCTCGGAGATTCGCGAGCTGTTTACGAAGCGACTCGGGGCAAAGGACTTGACCGACGAGCCCAAGGCCCTGGCAGCCGTGGCTCGAACACACCTCCGCCAGAAGTTTCTCAAGACCAAGGTCGCAATCAGCGGCGCGAATTTCGCCGTGGCGGACAGTGGCACCGTTTGCATCGTCGAGTCCGAAGGCAACGGCCGTATGTGCCTGACCCTGCCCAAGGTGCTCATCTCGGTCATGGGACTCGAGAAGATGATTCCCACCTGGCAGGACTTTGAGGTCTTCATGCAGCTCCTCCCCCGGTCGTCGACGGGAGAACGCATGAACCCATATACGTCCTTCTGGACAGGAGTTACCCCGGGCGACGGGCCGAGTGAATTCCACCTCGTCTTGCTCGACAACGGGCGAACCCGCGTTCTCGCCGACCCGATCAGCCGTCAGACGCTCAATTGCATCCGATGCAGCGCATGCCTCAATATCTGCCCGGTTTACGAGCGCACCGGAGGGCATGCTTATAACTCGGTCTACCCGGGCCCCATCGGGGCGATCCTTACGCCCAAGCTGGCCGGCGTCGAAAACGCGGGGTCGCTCCCTTATGCGTCCACCCTGTGCGGCGCTTGCTACGAAGTCTGCCCTGTTAAAATCAATATCCCCGAAATCCTGATCCACCTGCGAGGCGAAGTGGTGCGCCACAAGCAGGATGAAAAGGGCCTTTCGCCCTGGCCTGATCCTGAAAACCTGGCGATGAAATTCCTCGCGGGGGTCTTCTCCGATCCTGCCCGTTTCGCCCGTTTTCAGAAACTGGGACGATTGGGGCAGCGGTTCTTGATGCGTGGCGGCTACATCGATCATTTGCCTGGCCCACTCAAGGGGTGGACGGCAACGCGCGACGTTTACCCGGTCGCCCAGCAAACCTTCCGCGAATGGTGGAGTAAGCGCTCATGAGCGAGGCAAAAACCGAGATCCTCAGTCGCATCCGCGCGGGGCTGAGGGATGTGCCTGCTTCCGAGAAGTCGGAAGACGTCGTCATCACGCGCGACTACCGCCGCGAAGACACGTCCGATCGAGCGCACCTCATCGAGCAATTCATTGACCGCGTCGCCGACTATCGGGCAGTGGTCCATCGCGTCTCCGCACAGGGCCTGCCGGAGGCAATCCATGCGGCCTGTGCAAGACGTTCCGTCCGCCGGCTGCTCGTTTCCAACGACCTGCCTGAGGAGTGGCTCCCCCATGACGTCGAAATCGTCCGCGACCGCGGACTGTCATACGACGAGATTGACCACAACGACGGCGTGCTGACCGCCTCGGCGATCGGGGTGGCACAGACAGGAACCATCATCCTCGACGGTGGACCAGGGCAGGGGCGCCGGGCAATTAGCCTGATTCCCGACTATCACCTCTGCGTGATTCGCGAAGACCAGGTCGTCGGACTGATCCCCGAAGCGATCACCCGGCTTCATGATGTCGCTCAGGCGCCCGGTCGACCGATCACCTGGATCTCCGGGCCTTCGGCGACCTCTGATATCGAGCTCAATCGTGTGGAAGGGGTCCACGGGCCCCGAACCTTGGAAGTGCTGGTAGTCGGCTCGTAACCTGCCCACGAAGAAATCCCTTCGGCTCGATCCGCGCGGTGATTTGCCTAAACCTCGCGGATCCGCCAAACACCTGCCATGAAGTTTTTGTGGACGCCCAGTTCGCGATGCGGTAAATTACGGTTGTTGATCGAAAGTTAAACAACGATCCTTGTCGGTTTCGCGCTGGGTCGCAGAGAGGATACGGTAGGGATGACTTTCACCGGCTCCTTTCCTCAGATGGGTTGTCGGGACTTTCGCTCGGCCCGCTTCACGCGCCGAGGCGTTCTGAAACTCGGCGCTCTGTCGATGACCGGGTTAGCCCTTCCCGAGCTCTTGCGGGGGCGCACCCAGGCTACGACAACGGCACCCAAGGGGGGCTTCGGCCGTGCTCGTTCCTGCATCCTCATTTTCCAATGGGGTGGACCGAGCCAACTTGACACGTGGGATCCCAAGCCAGACGCCCCCGCCGAGATTCGAGGCGAGTTCAGCACGATCGCGACGAAGACGCCTGGGATCCGGATTAGCGAGCACTTTCCCAAGCTCGCCGCGCAAAGCGAGCGGCTCGCTATCATTCGATCCATGAGTCATGACGATCCTGCGCATCTTTCGACAGCGCACCGGCTTCTGACCGGTCACTTGGCGCCGACCCCTTACTCCGACGCGGCCGGACCATCTCCCCACGATTGGCCTCACCTGGGCGCTTTGATCGCCCGTTGCCGGCCTCACGACGGGGCAATCCCTCCCGCGGTGACGATGCCCTGGACCGTGGCTCATCCCGCGGCACCTGGCGGCAAGGCTCCCGGCCAGCACGGCGGATGGCTTGGAAAGGGCTTTGACCCGTTTGGGGTCGAAGGAGATCCGAACCAGATGGGCTTTGTGGTGGGGGGACTGGATCTTCCCCCCGAGTTGACTCAGGCCCGCATGGGAGAGCGGCGGGCTCTGTTGTCGGCCCTGGGTCAGGAGATGGCTCTCTCTGGCGTTGGTCCCAAAGCGTGGGACGGTTTCCAGGTCAAAGCTCTCGACGCTCTCTCCTCGTCCTCGGCTCGGGGCGCGTTCGAGATCGAGCGAGAGGATCCGAAGACGCGAGATCGCTACGGACGCCATATCCACGGCCAATGCCTTCTCCTCGCCCGTCGACTCGTCGAGGCAGGGGTTAGCCTCATCACCGTGAATTGGCACGACGATGGTCAGAACTTCTGGGATACCCACGGTGAGAATTTCCATCACCTGAAGAACCGTCTCATGCCCCCGGCTGACCAGGGATTCGCCGCACTCCTCGACGATCTCGCCGAGCGAGGACTGCTTGACGAGACCTTGATCGTCTGGGCCGGAGAGTTCGGCCGAAATCCCAAGATCACCCGTGCCAATGCCGGTCGCGAGCACTGGCCCCGTTGCTATTCGGCGGTTCTGGCCGGCGGCGGTATCAAAGGGGGAGCCGTCCACGGTGCATCCGACCGCTGGGCCGCCTATCCCGCACGCGATCCCGTGAGCCCCGATGACCTTGGAGCCACCATTCTCCATTCACTGGGTGTTGACCCCGAGATGGAAATTCACGACCCGGTCGGACGCCCGCTCCGGATTAATTCCGGCCAACCACTGAGCGCGCTCTTCGCCTAATCCGCGCACGTGCGTCCCGTCAGCCTCTGGGATGAGGCTCGACATCGGGGCAGTTCGCCCTTGATCGAAGTCAGTCAAAGGGCGGACTAGGGGAGTGGCTCGACCAAGCGACTCCTTCGCATTTGGAAAAATGAGGAGACCGGCCCCCAAAGAAAGGGGGCCGGTCTCTTCGCGTTTCCTCCCTGAAGCACGTACTTAAAGCAGGTTCTTACACCAACTTCATGCCGATTCTTGTAAGACTTTATTCTTTAGGACTGGCATGTACGGGTATTTGAAAGAAGAAAACCTGAGCAGGGTCTATGGAAAGTTCCGATTTGACGTTATATTGTTAAACATCAGGCGAACAGAGTGCATGCTCTGTACAATGCCCACCCACCATCCGCCGACTTGCTTTGCCGTTAAATTTGGAATCTCGCTAGGGTCGATGAGCCGCCTCTTCAACGACGGGTCAAGTTGAGGGTGGATCTGACCACGCCGCCGATAATTCTCCGCCGAGTGACGTCGAGGAGCCATTCGCGATGCTGTTCATGAGAAGCTGGATCCTGCGCGTATCCGCGTTAGCCGGACTTATCTCCGTTCCCTCCTTAGCCATCGCGGCGGAACCCGAGTCGAAGGCCCCCGCAAGGATTAGCTACTACAAGCAAGTACGGCCGATCTTCCAGGCCCAGTGCCAGGGGTGTCACCAGCCCGCGAAGGCGAGCGGTGGTTACGTAATGACCGCGTTCGATCGCCTGCTGGCGGGAGGCGACTCGAAAGAGGCGGCCATCCTTCCCAAGGCGGCTGCCGAGTCTCACCTCATCGAGTTGATTACGCCGCAGAACGGCAAGGCGGAGATGCCCCAGGGCAAATCTCCCCTAACGCCCCCCGAGATCGAGTTGATCACGCGGTGGATTGCGGAAGGAGCGGCCGACGATACGCCCCCGGCCGCTAAGGTCCGCTATGACAGCGAACACCCTCCCGTATACAGCCAGCCCATCGTCATCCCTGCTCTCGATTTCTCGCCAGACGGCCAGTATCTCGCCGTGGCAGGATTCCATGAAGTCCTGCTTTGGAAGGCCGATGGCTCGGAGTTGCTCGCCCGGCTCGTGGGATTGTCGGCCCGGATCGAGTCCTTGCGATTCTCCCCCAACGGAACCCGCCTGGCGGTCACCGGTGGTATCCCCTCGCAGATGGGCGAAATTCAAGTCTGGGATGTGGCTAAGCGAAAGCTCAGTCTGTCCGTGCCCTTAACCTATGACACCGTCTATGGTGCGAATTGGTCCCCCGATGGCACGAAGATCTCGGTCGGATGCGCTGATAACAGCGTACGAGCCATTGACGCAAAGACGGGTGCTCAAGTCTTGTTCATGGGATCTCACAACGACTGGGCCCTCGACACCGTCTTCTCGAAGGACGGTTCCCACCTGATCTCGGTGGGGCGGGACATGGCTGCCAAGCTCACTGAATTCGCTACGCAACGATTCGTGGACAACATCACCTCGATCACCCCCGGCGCGTTGAAGGGGGGAATTCTGACGGTGGTGCGCCATCCGGATCGGGATGAGATCGTTTTCGGAGGCTCCGACGGAGTTCCCAAGCTCTATCGAATTTTCCGTCAAACGGTGCGAGTCATCGGCGACGACTCGAACCTCATTCGTGCCTTCGAGCCCATGAAAGGGCGCGTCTACAGTACGGCGTTCAGCACGAACGGCAAGCGGATCGCGGCCGGTAGCAGTCTGGACGGCTCAGGCGAGATTCATGTCTACGCCTACGACTTCGAGCCGACGATTCCCGACAACATCAAGGCGATCATGAACAAGGTCGCCACGACGCGAAGCGCCGAGGAAACGAAGGCTCTCGACGACTACACGAAGCCCCGTAGCAAGCTCGTCGCCCGGGTTGATCTCCCGGAGAGCGCCATCTATTCGCTCGCCTTCCGACCCGATGGCCAAGTCCTCGCCGCGGCAGGTTCCGATGGCCTCGTCCGCCTCATCAACCCTGAAACCGGTGCTCTTATCAAAAAGTTCGTTCCTGAGCCGGTGAGCGAAGGGCAGAAGGTGGAGTCAAAGGCTGCCGTCGCAGTCGCCGCCAAGACCGACGAGATCATCGAGACTGAGACGCCCCCCTCGGGGGTGAAGATCGTCTCGATCAAGGCCGAGCCCGAAGCGATCAAGCTCACTGACCGCTTCTCCTATGTTCAATTGCTCGTGACCGGTAAGCTCGACTCCGGCGACGTGATCGACGTCACTCGCATGGTCGAATCCAAGGTCTCTGCTCCTCTCGTCGACGTCTCCCGTTCTGGGATCGTCCGCCCCACCGCCGATGGCCAGGGCGTGCTGACCCTAAGTGTGGCGGACGCGAAGTTGGATATCCCGGTCACCGTCTCCGGAGTGAACACCGAGTTCCAGGCGGACTTTGTTCACGACGTGAACCCCGTGCTCTCGCGGCTTGGCTGCAACCAGGGGACCTGTCACGGTGCCGCCCAGGGAAAGAACGGCTTCAAGCTCTCACTCCGTGGTTATGATCCCATCCTGGACGTGCGGGCCTTCACCGACGACCATGCTTCACGACGCGTGAACCTCGCCTCACCGGACGACAGCCTGATGCTGCTCAAGCCCATTGGGGTTGTTCCCCACGTGGGGGGGCAGTTGATGCACCCGGGCGAGCCCTATTACGAGATCCTGCGCAACTGGATCGCTCGCGGGGCCAAGCTCAAGACCGACGCGGCCCGCGTCACGAAGATCGAAATCTCCCCCCGCAATCCAATCGTTCAGCGCATCGGTTCTCGCCAGCAGATGCGGATCCTGGCAACCTACACCAACGGTGACATCCGGGATGTCACCCGAGAAGCGTTCATCGAGAGCGGCAACGGTGAAGTTGCGACCGCCAATCGCTCCGGCCTGATGTCGGCGCTCCGACGCGGTGAAGCCCCAATCCTTGCCAGATTCGAGGGAGCCTACGCGGCCACGACCTTAACGGTCATGGGAGACCGAACGGGCTTTGCCTGGGAACAGCCGCCGGCCTTCGGGAAGATCGACGAGCTGGTCGCCTCCAAGTGGCAACGCATGAAGATCCGCCCGTCGGATGTTTGCAACGACGCTGAATTCCTCCGCCGCGTGTCGCTCGACCTGACCGGGCTGCCCCCCACCGCTGATGAGGTTCGCGCATTCCTCGCCGATACCCGCGACCCTCGCGTGAAGCGAGACGCTCAGATTGATCGTCTCATCGGCAACAAGGAATACGTTGAGTACTGGACGAACAAGTGGGCGGACCTGCTTCAGGTGAACCGCAAATTCTTGGGAGTCGAAGGGGCCGTGGCTTTCCGCGGCTGGATTCGCGACCAGGTTGCCAAGAACGTTCCCTACGACAAGTTCGTGAGCCAGGTCATGACGGCGAAGGGGTCAAATCGAGAGAATCCACCTTCGTCGTACTTCAAGATTCTCCGCGACCCCGCCACGACGATGGAGAACACCACGCAGCTGTTCCTGGCCATTCGCTTCAACTGCAACAAGTGCCATGACCATCCGTTCGAGCGGTGGACCCAGGATCAGTACTACCAGACTGCCGCTTACTTCGCGCACGTGGGGTTGAAGGGAGACCCCGCCAGCGGCGGCCGACAGATCGGCGCCACGGATGTCGAAGCAGGTAAGCCCCTCTTTGAAGAGGTCTTCGATCAAGATCAGGGGGAAGTGAAGCACGAGCGCACCGGCAAGTGGACTCCCCCCCAATTCCCGTTCACGGTCGCCCACAAGACCCCGGAAAAGGCCACCCGGCGCGAGGAACTCGTTTCCTGGTTGACCTCGAAAGACAACCCCTATTTCGCTCGAAGCTACGTCAATCGACTCTGGGGCTACCTCTGCGGAACGGGAATTATCGAGCCCTTGGATGACATCCGAGCCGGCAATCCTCCGTCAAACCCTGAACTCCTCGACTATCTGACGGACGAATTCGTGAAGAGCGGCTTCAATGCTCAACACCTCATCCGTTTGATTTGCAAGTCGCGGACGTATCAGCTCTCGGTGGCCACCAACAAGTGGAATGAAGATGACAAAATCAACTTCTCCCACGCCATGGCCCGCCGCTTGCCGGCAGAGGTCCTGTACGACTCGGTCTACCGCGTCACGGGCGCTGTCTCGAACATCCCCGGAGTGGCGGCCGGAACCCGCGCCGCTGAGCTGCCCGACTCGGGGGTAGAGCTTCCGAGCGGCTTCCTCACGACCTTCGGTCGGCCCGCTCGCGAGAGCGCCTGCGAATGCGAACGTTCGAGCGGCCTTCAGCTTGGGCCCGTCATGGCGCTTGTCAGCGGCCCGACGATCGGCGATGCCATTGCCGATCCCAACAATGAAGTGTCCAAGATGACGGCCCGTGAGTCGAACGACACCACGCTCATCAACGACCTCTTCTTGCGGATCTTGAATCGCGCGGCGACCCCCGGTGAGATTCAATCTTGCCAGCAGTCTTTCGTCGCCGTCGACGACGACCACAAGCGTCTCGCGGAGGCGCTGGGCAAGCGAGAAACCGAGGTTGCTCTCGCTCGCCCCCAAAAGGAGCGCGAGCGAGAAGCGACGATCGTGGCCAGCAAAGTGGCTCTCGCGGCCTATGAAAAGGAACTGGCTCCCAAGACTGCTGAGCTCGAGAAAGAGAAGGCCGCGAAAACGACTCAGCTTGCCGCCGATCTCAAAGCCTACGAGGCTGGCATTCCGGCCAAGCTGGCCGCATGGGAGAAGTCGCAGAACCTTGTGGATCGCTGGCAGTCGCTCGACCCCACCTCGCTTCACTCGACCACGGGAACAGTCCTGACCAAGGAAGCCGATCACTCGGTCACGGCCTCGGGTAATAGCGACAAGTCGGTGTTCACGATCGTGGCTGAAACCAACCTCAGCGCAATCAGCGGCGTCCGCATTGAGGCTTTGGCCGACGAACGTTACCCGCGTCAGGGTCCAGGCCGAGCGGGAGACGGTAACTTCGTCCTGAGCGAGATCCAGATCACCGCGACCTCGAAGGCTGATCCGAAGCAGGTCAAGGTCGTCAGCCTCCAGAGTCCGCTGGCCGACTTCAGTCAGGCTGGCTTCGACATCGCCAAGGCAATCGATGGCAACGTCAATGAGCCGACCAGTGGATGGGCGTCCTATCCTGTGACGGGCGTTACGCACTGGGCCACGTTCGAGACGAAAGAACCGGTGGGCTTTGAGCGGGGAACGATCATCACCGTCAAGCTCCACCAGAACTACAACGCCTCGTACCAACTCGGCCGGTTCCGAGTCTCGGTGACCGGGGTCGCCAAGCCGGTGGGCTTGGGACTTCCTGAGGATCTGCGTTCGATCGTGGCGACCCTGCCCGAAGTTCGCACCGAGGCTCAGAAGAATCGTTTGCTAAGTTACTTCCGCGCCATGGACCCTGAGCTGAGGCAGCGGGTCCAGGCGGTGGCGGCCAGCCAGGCTCCTCTGCCGATGGACGCGAGACTCAAAGAGCTGCGCGATCAGCTCGAAGCCGCCAACCGGCCTCTCCCGGTCGACAGCCGACTCGCTCAGCTTCGCCAGGATGTGGATATGAGTGTTCGCCAGGCGGCGGCTCGCCGGCTTACCGCGGCTCAAGACATTGCCTGGGCGTTGATTAATAGCCCCGCGTTCCTGTTTAACCACTAAGAGCGTTGCGTTACGATAACTCGCAAGACCCTTACCATACCCGTCGACAAGGAGCTGCGCGATGATCATTGTTCCCGGTCAACCTGGGAAGGATCTGTGTGACGGCAATCTCGGGATCACCCGCCGCGATCTCTTGCGCGTCGGCGGATCGGGTCTGCTCGGAATCTCGCTGGGCTCGATGCTCGAGCTCCAGGCCGCCGCGGCCGATCAAACCGGCTCGGCGGGGCGCCCAGGGTGGGGCAAGGCCAAGAGCATCATCATGGTCTACCTCCAAGGCGGCCCGAGCCACCTTGACCTCTGGGATCCCAAAGACAACGTCCCAGACAACGTTCGCAGTATTTTCAAGGCAATCCCCACGAAGGTTCCCGGTACCTTCTTCACGGAAATCTTGCCCAAGCTGTCTCAGATCACGGATAAGTTCACCCTTCTCCGTGCCATGAGCTACACACCCAATGGCCTGTTCAATCACACAGCGGCCATTTATCAGATGATGACGGGCTACACGACGGACAAGGTCAGCCCGTCCGGCCAGCTTGAGCCCCCCAGCCCGAAGGATTTCCCGAACTTCGGCTCGAATATCATCCGCCTCCAGCCTCCCACCCAGCCGATGCTCCCGTTCGTGATGCTGCCCCGCCCGTTGCAGGAGAGCGGCGTGGTCGGCAAGGGGGGAACGGCCGGGTTCCTCGGCAAGGCCTACGACCCGTATACCCTCTACCCCGAGGGAGACGACATGGATCTGGCCAAGATGGACCGGATCAAAGTCGACGACCTCCAGCTTCGCCCCGAGGTTTTCTCGGTTCGACTCGAGCGCCGGGCCAAGCTCCGCCAGGCCATCGACGCGGGGATGCCCGAGATTGAAAAGGCGGTCGCCGACTACAACCTGAACCAGTACTACGATAAGGCCCTTCGCCTGATCATCTCGGGGCGCGCTCGCGACGCGTTCAACATCGCCGAAGAGCCGGACAAGATCCGCGACATGTACGGGCGAAACACGTTCGGCCAGAGCTGCCTCTTGGCTCGAAGGTTGGTCGAAGCGGGAACCCGGGTCGTCGAAGTTGTTTGGCCCAAGGTCGCGAACTCCGACAATCACTCGTGGGACCACCACACGGGCCTCAGCGAGCGCATGAAGAACCAGTCGGGCCCGATGCTCGACGCCGGCCTCTCAGGTTTGCTCACGGACCTCGACAACCGAGGCATGCTGGACGACACTCTTGTCGTTGCCGTGGGAGAATTCGGCCGAAGCCCGCAGAAGGGGGTTAGCACCTCCGGAAACGGCAACAGCGCCGACGGTCGCGACCACTGGCCCTATTGCTACACCGCCGTGGTGGCAGGTGCGGGAATTCGTCGAGGCTACGTGCACGGCAAGTCGGACAAGACCGGCTCCGCCCCCGTGGACAGCCCGGTCCATCCCGGTGAGCTGCTCGCCACCATCTACCACACCTTCGGCATCGACCCCGCCACAATCGTTTACAACCACCTGAACCAGCCGCGTGAGCTGGTCAAGGCGGAAGCAGTCACGAAGCTCTTTGCTTGATTTTCCACTCCTCTAACCTGGCAAAGCATCCAAGGGACCCGCTCGATGGAGATCGAGCGGGTCTCTTTGTTTTATTATCCGCCAATGTCCATTCGCCGCGAGACGAAAGCTTCCATCTATCCTTAAATGTTTTTGCAAAACATTACCAGATCTTGGAGTCTGCGATCTCTTGTAAGAACTGACCTTGATCGAAAAAGAGTTGAGCGGCATTCTCCACGCGCCAAGGTCGGCGATCCGACGGCCAGGCATGGCGATGGGCCTTTCTCCGTCACGCGGAGCAGGGCGCGATGTCCATGCTCACCGAATTACCGGGGCGGCCGGATAGCATGAGCTCGTCAGGGGGCAGGGCAGTGCGAAAAGTACTCTTTGAGATTCCTGGGCTCGGTTTTCGACTCTATGGCTACAGCGCCATGTTCTTTATCGCCTGTGCCGGAGCCCTCGTCCTGACGGTCTGGCGAGCCCGCCGCGAGAAGATTAACCCCAATATCGTCTATGAGCTCGCCATTTGGCTTTATGGCGGAGGCTTGATTGGCGCCCGGGCCTTCTTCGTCATCCAGCACCACGAAACGGTGCACGGCATCGGGGACGTGGTGCGATTCTGGCAAGGAGGAATGGTCTTCTACGGTTGCATCATCGGCGGCCTGATCGGCTCGGTGATCTATTGGTACCGTCATCCCTTCCCATTCCGCGCTATGGCTGATGCCGTTGCTCCCGCTCTTGTCTTCGGAGCTGCGTTCGGCCGTCTGGGCTGCTGGTTCAATGGTTGCTGCTTCGGCGGCCCCTGCGAGCTTCCCTGGGGAGTCGCCTTTCCTTCAGGAACATTCCCCTGGATCCACCAGGTCTATCTCGGGCAGCTTTCCCCCTCGGCTGAAATCTCGCATCCGGTGCACCCCACTCAACTCTATGCCGCGTTCTCCGGATTCCTGATCGTGGGGTTGTTGACCTGGTATTACCCCCGGCGTCGCCGCGACGGAGAAGTGATGGCGCTCCTCATGGTCGCCTACGCCGTCTCGCGCTTCGCCATGGAGGCCTTCCGCGACGACGAGGGGGTCTTCTTTGCTGGGATGACGATTTCGCAGAATATCAGCGTCCTCTTATTACTTGGCGGGCTGGCCAACTGGGCCTGGCTATCTCGTCAACCGCGTCGACGATACGCCGACCTGAGCAGCGACGTTCCGCCCCCTCACTTCATCGCCAAAACGACCATCTTGCCTCTCGAAGCCAGCCCCTAACTCCGGTCACGCCATACCTGCGCCTCTCGACAGCGGGGCTCCGTCTTTCCCTGCCAGCAAAAGGCCCTGCCTTTCACGTCGACTCGGGGAGAGCGCCCCTTGCCGAGCCGCCACTCGTTGAGTGTAATCAGCGAGAATAAGGCTCCGCAAAAGCTTGCGCACCAAGACCCTTTGGGCGCAGACGATGCGCGCCGAGCCCGAATGGACGCCCCCTGATGTCGACTCCCACCGAACGGTGCAGGTTCTCCTCTGGGCCCACCTCACGTGACTGGCGACGGGGATGGAACAAACCGCATCAGACTCTCCGAGGAAACCCTCCATGGTTCGAGCCTCATTCATCCATCGACGAAGGCACCCGAGACTCGCGCGGATTCTGGCCGCGAACGTTTTGCTACTGAGCACCTGCGCTCATCTCGCCGCCGCGGAGACGCTCGAGGTTCGCCATGGAGATCACATCAGCCTGATCGGCAATACGCTCGCCGATCGGATGCAACATGATGGCTGGCTGGAAACCTACCTTCAAAGCCGCTTTCCCCAAGACGAACTCGTCATCCGCAACCTGGGCTATTCGGGAGACGAGTTGACCGTTCGCCTCCGCTCAGCCGACTTTGGCTCTCCCGACCACTGGCTCGAGTTCGATAAGACCGACGTGATCTTCGCCTTCTTTGGGTACAACGAGTCGTACCAGGGGACCGAAGGTCTCGGCTCGTTCAAAGACGATCTCAGCAAGTTTGTGAAAAATACACTTGCACAAAAATACAATGGAAAGAGCCACCCCCGGCTCGTGCTTTTTTCTCCCATCGGTCATGAAAATCTGCACGATCGAAACCTCCCCGACGGGGCAGAGAACAACCGGCGGCTCGAGCTCTACACGGCGGCCATGGCGGATGTCGCTCGCTCTGAGGGAGTGACGTTCGTTGACCTTTATCATCCGTCTTTGGCTGCATACGCCAAGGCGGCCAAGCCTCTAACGATCAACGGGATCCACCTCACGGCCGACGGCAATCGCGAATTGGCAAAGATCATCGACAAAGCCCTCTTCGCAAGCACCCCTGAGCCCACCCGCGATCCCGAAGCTCTGGATAAACTTCGCCAGGCGATCATCGATAAGAATTTTTATTGGTACAACCGTTACCGCACCGTGGACGGCTATTCGATTTACGGGGGGCGCGCAGACCTGAGATTTGTGGGGGGCCAGACTAATCGGGTGGTCGCTCAGCGCGAAATGGAAGTCCTCGACGTCATGACGGCCAATCGCGATCAGCGAATCTGGGCGGTCGCGCAAGGAGGGGACCTGAAGGTCAATGATGACAACACTCCCCCCTTTATTCCCGTGATCACCAATAAGCCTGGCAAAGGCCCGAATGGCGAACATATTTTCTTGAGTGGCGAGGAAGCGATCCAATCGATGACGCTCGCCAAGGGACTCAAGATCAACCTCTTCGCCTCCGAGAAGGAGTTTCCCCTCCTGGCCAAGCCGGTCCAGATGTCGTTCGACCCCAGGGGAAGACTTTGGGTTGCGGTGTGGCCAAGCTACCCGCACTGGAAACCCAAGGAAGAAATGAATGATAAGCTGCTGATCCTTGAAGACACCGATGGAGACGGCAAAGCGGATAAGATGATCACGTTTGCCGATCATCTCCATTGCCCGACCGGCTTCGAGTTCGCCAACGGAGGGGTGCTTATCGCCCAGGCTCCTGACCTGGTCTTCCTCAAAGACACCGACGGCGACGACCACGCCGATATCCGCCAGAGCGTCTTGAGCGGTCTGGACACGGCTGACACGCATCATGCGTCAAACAGCTTCGCCCTCGATCCTGGTGGCGCTCTCTACTTCCAGGAGGGGACGTTCCACCACACCCAGGTGGAGTCTCCTTATGGTCCCTCCGTGCGGTGCGCGAATGCCGGAATCTTCCGCTATGAGCCCAAGAGCCAGAAATTCGACGTCTATGTGACCTTCGGATTCGCCAATCCTCACGGCCACGCTTTCGACCGCTGGGGGCAGGACACCGTTGTCGATGGCACAGGGGCCAATCCCTACCACGGCGCACTCTTTTCCGGGCACCTCGAATATCCGCAGAAGCATAGCCGCCCCCCCCAGGTGTATCGCCAGCGAACTCGCCCTTGCCCTGGAGTCGAGGTCCTCTCGAGCCGTCACTTCCCCGCCAGCTACCAAAATACGCTGCTCGTCGGAAACGTCATCGGCGACCAGGGAATCTTGCGCTACAAAATCGAAGACAACGACTCGAGCTTCTCTGGCACGGAGCTCGAACCTCTCGTCATGTCGAGCGATGCGAACTTCCGTCCTTCGGACATCGAAGTCGGACCGGACGGCGCGATCTATTTTAGCGACTGGCAGAATCCCATCATCGGCCACATGCAACACAACCTGCGCGATCCCAGCCGCGACCGCACGCACGGCCGAATCTACCGCGTGACCCATGAGGGAAGCCCCCTCTTGCAGCCCAAGAAGATCGCAGGAGAGCCCATCGAAAAACTCCTCGATCTTCTCAAAGAACCTGAGGATCGCGTTCGGTACCGAGCCAAAATCGAGCTCAGCGGCCGCAAGAGTGATGAAGTCGTCGCGGCGCTCGGCAAGTGGGTCGAGGAGCTCGATAAAACCGATCCCGAATATGAACACCAGCGATTGGAAGGGCTCTGGGTCTACCAATATCACAACGTCGTCAACACTAGCCTCTTGAAGCAGGTACTCAAGTCTCCCGATTTCCGAGCTCGCGCCGCGGCCACGCGCGTGCTTTGCTACTGGAGAGACCAGATCCCCAACACTCATGACCTGCTGAAGATCTTGGCCGCCGATCCGTATCCCCGCGTTCGCCTCGAAGCCGTCCGTGCCGCAAGCTTCTTCAAGACGCCGGAAGCCGTCGAGATCCCCTTGATCTCGGCCGAACGTCCCACGGACGAATATCTCGAGTTCACGCGGGGAGAGACCATGCGGGCCCTCGACCCGTACTGGAGAAAAGCGATTGCCCAGGGAAAGACGATCCCATTCTCCAGTATCGCGGGCGCCCGATTCTTGCTCGCTAAAATGAGCATCGATGAACTTCTCAAAATGAAGCGGACTCGGTCCGTCGACTTCGAACTCTTGTTCCGGCCGGGCGTTCGCGATGAGGTTCGCCGCGAGGCCTTGGCGGACCTCGCGAAAGCGGACAATCGAAGTGAGCTCCAGGTTCTGATCGAGGCGATCAGAACACAAGATAAGGCCCCCGGAGAGCAAGACGGCACCATCGTCTTTGATCTGGCTCGGCTCTTGACCGGCCGCAGTTCCGAAGAACTCTCAAGGGTTCGCGACGAGCTCCAGTCTCTCGCAACGAGCGCCAGTCTACCCGTAACCAGGCAGCTTGGCTTCGTGGCACTCATTGCCGCGGACGGTCGGATCGATCGAGCCTGGGATCTGGCCACGAAGTCTGTGACGACACTTCAGGACCTCGTCAACGCCATGCCCTTGATCCGGGATTCCGGCCTCCGCGCGGAACTCTACCCCAAAGTCGCACCGCTGCTCCACGAGCTACCGGCGTCGCTTCAGGCAGCGGCGAAGACGAAGGTCGGCACCTCCGGACGGTTCGTGCGGATCGAGCTGAAGGGAGCAAGAACCCTGACTCTCGCGGAGGTCGAAGTCTTCAGCGACGGCCGAAACGTGGCTCGTCTGGGGAAGGCTTCGCAAAAGAATACCGCGTACGATGGCCCCGCATCGCGCGCTATCGACGGCAATCGCAGCGGTGAATATGGAGCAGGGGGGCAGACCCACACGGAGGAGAATACGACCAATCCCTGGTGGCAGGTTGACCTTGGCTCCGAGTTCCCGATCGACTCGATCGCGATTCACAACCGAACCGAAGGCGATTTCGCCAATCGCCTCAAGGGATTTACGCTCAAGGTTCTCGACTCGGGACGCGCCGTCGTCTACGAGAAAGACCATCTGCCAGCCCCTAATCCCCAGGCCGTTTACCAGTTGGGAGGTGGTTCCTCGGCTGACGCCATCCGGCGGGCAGCCATGAACGCCCTCACGTATGTTCGCGGACACGAAGGGGAAACGTTCAAGGCTCTCGCAAGCTTTGTCCACAGCGGTTCCGATCGGCAGGCCGCGATCCGTGCGCTCCAACGAATCCCCGCGACAGAGTGGCCCACAACTGAAGTGCTGCCGCTTCTCAAGAACCTGGTCGATTATGCGAAATCCCTCCCCGTCCAGGATCGGACATCCCCCGCCGCCCTTGATGCCCTACAACTTGCCGATTCGTTGGCGTCGTCGCTCCCTCGCGATGAGTCCAGGATGGTAAGAAAACAATTGGGCGAGTTGGGTGTTCGAGTGATTCGCCTGGGAACCTTGCCGGAGCAAATGCTGTTCGACAAAGAGCGGCTCGTCGTCCAGGCGGGTAAGCCCGTTGAGGTCGTGTTCGAGAACAACGATCTCATGCCGCATAACTTCGTCGTTACTCGCCCCGGCGCACTCGAAGAGATTGGCATGCTCGCCGAATCGACCGCGACGCAGCCGGGTTCGCTGGAGCGACAATACGTTCCTGCTTCGGACAAGGTGTTGTTCTCGAGCCGCCTGCTCCAACCACGCGAGACGCAGAAACTAAGCTTCACGGCTCCATCACAGCCTTCCGTCTATCCTTATGTTTGCACATATCCAGGACACTGGCGCAGGATGTACGGTTCGCTCTATGTCGTTGAAGACCTCGATGAATACCTCGCCGACCCTGAGGGCTATCTTGCCGCGCATCCTCTCCCGGTGGCCGACGAGCTTCTTCGATCGAATCGGCCTCGCAAAGAATGGAAACTCGAGGACCTGACGGCATTCGTCCAGCCGATCCCGGCCGGCCGCTCCTTTAGCAACGGCAAACAGATCTTCCAGGTCGCCAACTGCGTTGCCTGCCATCGCTTGAACGAAATGGGGCAGGAAGTGGGTCCCAACTTGGCCAAGCTCGACCCGAAGCTGAAGGCAACCGACATCCTACAGTCGATCCTGGATCCCTCGGCCAAGATCGAGGACAAATACCTCTCCTACGTCGTGGAAACCGACGCCGGCAAAGTGATCACAGGGATGATTCTCGAAGACACTCCGCAAGGGGTGAAAATCATTGAAAATCCCCTCGCCAAGTCCGAGCCGATCTTCCTCAAGCGGTCGGAGATTGTCGAACGAGCCAAGTCTCCCAACTCGATCATGCCCAAAGGTCTGCTCGATAAGTTGACGCGTGAAGAAGTCTTGGATTTGCTTGCCTACGTGATCTCCGGGGGAGATCCCAAGAATCCTCTCTTCCGACCTGAGCACGGCCACGGTCATGATGGTGGAGGGCATTGACCGATCGCTGCTTCCGACTCGCCGAGAGCTCGAACCGCCCCTTCTGGGGGGGACGAAACGCCCCGTTGGGCTTCTCGGCGAGTCGCATTTTGACACAGTGAGTGTCAGGTCAAGAGATCGGCCTGAGCCAGACCACAGATACTCAGCCTTGAACCAGGCTCGGCGTCACGACAGGCTCGTCAGCGGTTTGATCGGTCGTCGAGATCACATTCACGCCGGTGCTGCTCTCGCGCACGAGAAGCGTTCCGGGAACCACCACACGAACCGGGGCCGCATCTGGGTATGCGATGCGTTCCTTCATGGCACGGACCGCTCGAATGGTCACAGACTCAGCGTCAAGGGCGTAGGTCGTCACACCGATGGAGAAGGAATTTCCGATCGGCAGGTCATCGAAACCCGTGAGAGCAAAGTCATGGGGAATTCGTTTACCACGGGCGAGAAGCTCCATGATCAAACCGATGGCCGTGATGTCTTGAAAGCAGATGACACCGTCGGTACCCGCCTGGATGACTCGGTCGGCCAACATGCTGTAGGCCTGCTTGCCCGGCAAGTCGTGGCGGAACTCCAACACGATCGGAGCCTCATTGCGCGCTCCCTGAGCTCGGAAGTGCGCGAAGAGATAGCCTGAGAGCCGATCATTGTGGCTGCTGGTGGGACATCCCTGCACGAAGGCGACGCGTTTGCGTCCGATCTCGTACAAATGCTGGGTACAGCGAACGCCTCCCTCGAAGTCATCCGGGCCCACCAGGTCCCACTCCAGCGGCCGAGCATCCCCGCGCAAGTTTCTCTCGATGAAAACAACGGGCAGCCCATGCTCGCGGCAAGCGAGCAATAATTGCTCATCTTGGCGCATATTCTTTTCATCGATACGAGATGGGAGAAAGAAGAGTCCCTTGATCCCCGAGGCCACAGCCTGACGCACTTGACGCCCCAGATCGCGAGCCGATCCCTCTTCGTCCATCACGATCGCGTCCGTCGAGAACGAGAGTCCCTCCCGCCGCGCCAGGGCTTCGAACCCAGCCATCGTGATCGAGTACGACGCTTTTTGCCACGGCCCCGGTGTAACACGAAAGCAAAGCGCCCACCGCTCATCACTGCTGACAGCTTCACGGACAAGAAAGCTGCCGGATCGCTCCACACTCTTGATGATTCCCTTATCTCTTAGGACTTGCAGAGCGCGAGATGCGGTGACGACCGAGACCTTGTGCTCCTCGGCAATCTCGCGCACTCCCGGAATCCGACCGTCTCCACTCCACAATCCGGAAGCGATTCTCGCCTCGATCTTCCTTGAGATCTCCAGATATCGCGGACTATCCATCGACGACATTCGGCGCCTCGGTGAGTGACGTCGGCGAGAAACAAATCGACTCTTCCCGCAAACGATTCGAATACGGCAACCAGGTGAGCAGGTCGGGCGACGCACCCTTCCTTGTGTCTTACAGAATAAACGCCCATTCTAAACAGTTTTTCGACTGCGTTTCACATCTTTTTCATGGTCGAGACAAAGCTTTCATCGAAACTTCATAGCCTGCCCCCTTGCATGTTCCGATGCGACCGGTAACATGGCCTGCGTAATTCAACAAGTCGGTTCTGTGCAACACAGAACAAAGGCTGTCTTTCCCTGAACCTGGCCAGCCCGAAGACAGTGCGAGACAGCCGCCGCCACCGAGGCCCGCGCAAGCGGAAAAGGCGTTTTTTTCGGCTCTCCGCAAGAAGATGTTTCCCGCAAGCATCATCGATCTTGGGTGCAAACATTCGTTCTTCATCAACACAATCCGGGAGATCTGGGATGAGTTGTTCACCGAGTTCGCGTCAACAACGGTCAGGTTTCACCTTGATCGAGCTCTTGGTCGTGATCGCGATCATCGCGGTATTAATCGCCCTCCTGCTTCCCGCCGTGCAAGCGGCCCGTGAAGCAGCCCGGCGCAGCCAGTGCACCAACAACCTGAAACAGATCACGCTGGCAATGGCCAACTACATCGACGTGTTCAGCGTCACCCCTATCCACGAGTATCGCTACGCCAACGAGCAGTCGGACAAGACGCACGGAGCTTCAGGCTGCCATTCATGGCTCTGCTTCATCACCCCGTTCATGGAGCAGACCACGCTCTACAACTCGATGAACTTCTCGTACACCGAGGAATGGTCGGGCCTGACCACGGGCGTGGATGCGACCGTCCAAAAGTCACGAGTCTCCACGTTCCTTTGCCCATCCGACGGCGTGACAACGACGGGATACGGATATGGCGACGGTGCTTACGACGTGGGCAACTTCGACTATGTGGGAAATACCGGGCACCCGCGAAACATCCTGATGCCGGGGGATCAGCCCCACGGCGACAACTTCCCCTACCTTACGGGGGTGATCACCATGTCGCGCATGTACATTGACATCGGCTCGTGCCATATCGCAGGGCATGCGGCCACGACGAACGTGGTTGTCAACCTGGCCAGCATCACCGACGGTCTCTCGAATACCGCCGCGGTGAGCGAGTCGCTCGTGAATGACGGTTCCGGAAACTCCCCGGACCCGCGACGTAATCTGAACTACACGCCGTCAGGGCTGTCTCAGGCAATCGACGCCCCGGCAATGGCGGTCGTGCGCGACGGACTTGCCAACGCAACGAACTGGCAGCCCTGGAGTGCGGTCAAAGGACTGACCTGGTCCTATACCGACGCCTGGGAGCGACACGTCTACTCGCACCTTCTTCCTCCCAACGCGGCCCCGATCTTGACCTACAACACGGAGAACTTCCGTTGCTCGGAAGGGGACGCCCCGATGAACCCAACCGGGAACCATCCGGGAGGAGTCAACGTGTCGATGATGGACGGCTCGGTCCGATTCGTTAAGAATTCGGTCAACCTGCCCGCCTGGTGGGCCATGGGTACGCGTAACGGCGGAGAAGTCATCTCCTCCGACTCTTACTAACAGCAACGCATTCCCCAAGCGGTATCGGGAAGGCACCCTCCCCAGCACACGAGGAGAGGGTGCCTTACCCGCGCGATTTCGTTTCCTTTCGCCTGGGTTTTCCGCATTACCTTTCGAGGCCGAACTGGGATGACGACTCCGGTTACCAAAATCCTGACCCTGGTGATGATTTCGCTCTGTCTTCTCGCGCAGGGTTGCAGCGAAACGCCTGCTTTCGACCCATCGACCCAGTACACGCCGGAATCACTGGCCCAAGAACTGGCTTTCCGAGCCCGTACGGTGCCCCTCCCCACGAAAGCGGGGGCGGCCAAGCAAAAGAGCGCAGTCTCGGTCGCATCGAAGAGCGCGAGCACCAAGCCCGACGCGAAAGACGCGCGAGCAGCCTCCGCCCAGACCAAAAAAGCCCTGGCCACCACGTTGGATGAAGTGGTTCAAGAAACGGTTGACAAGTTCTCACAGGTCAATGGAATGGCCAAGGCCGACATTGCCAAGAAAGTCGCCGCGAGCATCGCAAACGACGCCAGCCTTTCCCAAAGCCTGAAAGACGAGATTCAAGAGAACCTCACGAGACTCTCATCCAACCTATAAGGTTCAGGCATGCCACGGGAGCGACCTGTCAGGTATCATCAACGTCCCGTGCCAACACGATCGACGCGAGACCGGTGACGCTCTTCGTTCGATCTCCCGTTCCTCAAAGACAGCCTTCTTCATGGCGACGCATTCGAAAATCATCGCGGAACTCGTCGATCGGCGTCTCCCCGGCTATTCGCTCGAGCGAGACTTCTTCACGAGCGAGGCCATCTATCAGCAGGACCTGGAGCGAATCTGGAGGAGAGGCTGGTTATTCGCCGGCCACTCCTGCCAAATCCCCCGGGCCGGCGACTTCTTCGTTTTCGACATCGATACCGAGTCCATCGTCCTGGTTCGCGATGAAGACGGAACGGTACGCGCATTCCATAACCTTTGCCGGCATCGCGGCTCGCTCATTTGCGACCAAGCATCGGGACACCTCAAGCACTTCGTTTGCCCCTACCATCAGTGGGTGTACGCCAAGGATGGCGCGCTCATGGCATGCCGGGGCATGCCCGAGGATCTGGATCGCTCATCCCTTGGTTTGATTCCCGTGTCCTTGCGCGAAGTCGAGGGGTTTTTGTTTGTCTGCCTCGCCGACAAGCCCGCGCCATTTGAGGGGGCTCTCGAAGTCCTTGGCGCGGCGGCAAGCCCCCAAGGTTTCACCAAGGCCAAGGTGGCCAAGATTGTCGACTACGAGATTCTCGGGAACTGGAAACTCGTCTGGGAAAATAATCGTGAATGCTACCACTGCAATGTGAACCATCCTCAGTACATCAAAGCAAATTTTGATCACTACAACGCGGATGACACCACTCCGGCGATCAAGCAGCGCCTTGCAGAGGCACTGGAACGAAACGAACAGCTCTGGCAAAAGGCAGGCCTGACCCCCAACCATCGTCGCGAGGGAATGGCCTCGTTCCCTGACGGAGACATCTGGTACTCGGCAAACCGAACCGTTCTCGTGGAAGGATATGTCAGTGAGTCGATGAACGGACAGCAAGTGGCTCCCCTCATGGGGAGCTACGCGACCGCCGAGGTAGGAACGCTTCGGATGCGCGGTCTGCCGAATTTCTGGAACCACTCCAGTTGTGATCATGCTGTGACTACGCGGCTCCTCCCCGCTGGTCCGCAGAAGACGCTCGCACGCGTGATCTGGTTAGTGCACGAAGACGCGGTGGAAGGGACGGACTATCACCTCGAGACTCTCTTGCCGTTCTGGCAACTGACCTCCGAGCAAGACTGGGAAATCGTGAAGAACGCCCAACGTGGCGTGAATTCCCGGGCCTATCGCCCCGGCCCATACTCGCCCGCGAAGGAGTATAACGTTGAGGCGTTCGTCTGCTGGTATCTTCGCCAGATGATCTCAGACGACACACAGGAGCCGGTTGCATGATCGGCGACCTCTCCACCGTTGAAGCCTCTCCTCACGCAGAACGCCGCCTCAAGCGCTGGCAATTCCTGACGATGATCCTGTTGATCGTGGGTTACGCAGGATACTACCTCTGCCGATCTAACCTCTCCGTGGCAACCCCTCTGCTGATTGAGGACATGGCGGCGCAAGGCACGGATCCCGAGGTGGCGCGTGCCTGGTTGGGAATGGTGGCCTCGCTCGGCACGTTAACTTACGCCATCGGCAAGTTCTTCAGCGGAGCGATCGGAGACATTCAAGGCGGCCGGCGCAACTTCCTGACTGGAATGGCGGGGTCCGTTCTATTCACGCTCGCCCTGGCCGCGGGAAATACGACACCCCTTTTCACATTCAGTTGGTTGGGGAATCGGCTCGTACAGTCCCTGGGTTGGGTTGGCATCGTCAAGATCGCGAGCCGCTGGTTTGACTTCAGCTCCAACGGCAGCGTGATGGCCATCATCAGCCTTAGTTACCTGTTCGGCGACGCGGCGGCTCGAGCGTTCATGGGGATCTTGATCGGGCAGGGAATGGGCTGGCGCGGTCTCTTCGTAACGTGCGCTGGGGTCTTGGCGGCCCTCTTTGTGACCTGCCGCTGGCTCCTCAAAGAGTCTCCGAACGAAATTGGCGCCGCCGAAGGCGCGGCTCATCCCCTGAACGTGTTTGGTGCGGGAGGGGAAAAGCCGGAATCCACAGGGTTCTTCAACCTGATCGCGCCGATGCTGAAGAACCGTGCGTTTCAGTATGTCTGCATTTTATCGTTAACGACAAACCTGATGCGGGAAACCTTCAACACTTGGTCTCCGACCTATTTCAAGGAAGTCGTCCACCTCTCCACGGCCAATGCCGCGAGCATGAGCGCGATCTTTCCGTTCGTGGGAGGGATCTCGGTTCTAGCGGCGGGCTTTGCAAGCGATCGATTGGGACGGTATGGCCGCGCCAGAATTCTCTTGGTTGGATTGCTCGCGACCGGAGGAGCGTTGTGGCTCCTGGGCAGCTTGCCGCAGGGTTCGCCGGCGATCTGGCCAATTCTGCTGGTTTCGCTAGTCGGGCTGCTATTGATCGGGCCTTACTCCTACCTGGGAGGAGCGATCGCCATCGATTTCGGAGGAAAGCGGGGGAGCTCAACAGCCTGCGGTATCATCGATGGCATCGGGTACCTGGCCGCCGTTCTGGCCGGTGACGGCATTGCGAGGGCAGTACGTGCGATGGGGTGGGGTAACACCTTCTCCGTGCTTGCAGTCACGTCATGGGCTTCCTGCATCTTCGCGGCTCTCTTGATGTGGGAGCAGTATCGCATGAACAAAGTTCATATGAACTCTCCAACATTGATGGCGACCCCCAATGGAGAAGAGCCTCAGGCTGTCGGTTGAACGGAGAGCGTTGGACTTGGAGTTTGGATTCGCTTATCCTTCGGCAACGAATCTGACACCTCCAGACGATTCGATCCTTGAAGCAATATCATCCTGAGAAGAGTTTCCGGATGCGGAAGGTGCTTTACCCCGCGGACGCGATGACACTGTGGTGGCATGTGCGATTGCCGGTTTCGAGGTGGGAAGAATGACGCTTAGTTATGATGATGCCGTGGTGGGTGCGGGAATCGTAGGGCTCGCCCATGCTTATCACCTCGCGCGGCTGGGACGTCGCGTCGTCGTGATCGAGCGAGGTCCACGCGCGGCGGGGGCCTCCGTCCGCAATTTCGGCATGCTCTGGCCTATCGGACAACCTCCGGGGCCACTCCGCGACCTGGCTCTTCGCAGCGTTCAAGTCTGGCGCGGGATGCTCGCGGAGAGCGGGCTCTGGCATGATCCCGTGGGTTCGTTGCATCTTGCCTATCGCGAAGACGAGGAGCAGATCCTCCGCGAGTATCTGTCGCAGGTCCAGGGTTCGGATATTACTTGCGAGCTTCTCGAGCCCAAGAAGGTTGTGGAGCGAGCTCCAGGGGTGCGCATCGAAGGGCTTCGCGCGGCCCTTTGGAGTCCCAGCGAGGTGTGCGTCGACGCTCGCCAGATCGTCGGCGGGCTTCCCGAGTACTTGAGTCGAACGTTCGGCGTGGACTTCCAGTTCGGCAAGGTCGTGACCGGCTACGATCGTCCTCGCGTAATCGCCGGCGATTCGGAATGGCTAGCCAAACGGCTCTGGGTATGTGCGGGGGATGACTACGAAACCCTCTATCCCGAGGCTTTCCGCGCGGACCAATTGGTTCGTTGCAAACTTCAGATGATGCGATCGGCGCCCGTGGAAAACGGGTGGAGGCTGGGCCCCATGCTGGCTGCCGGCCTGACCCTCCGCCACTACCGCGCCTTTGCCGAATGCCCAACGCTGCCCGCGTTCCAGGCTCGTATCGCGAGAGAGAACCCCGAGTTCGACCGCTATGGCATCCACGTCATGGCGTCTCAGAATGGCGCGGGGGAAGTTGTTGTTGGGGACTCGCATGAATACGGCCCGGCGATCGAACCCTTCGACAAGACGGTTATCGACGAATTGATTCTCAATTATCTTTCCACATTCTTGAAAGTCCCGGGCTTCCGCATCGCCTCCCGGTGGCACGGCATTTACGCGAAACATCCTACCGCCCCTTATCTCGTCGCGACGCCTGCAGAGGGAGCCACCGCCATCACCGTCTCCAGCGGGATGGGAATGACCTTGTCGTTCGGCTTGGCCGAGGAAGTCGTGAACACCGCATTGGAGAGAAGCTAAGATGTCTGTTCAACTGGTTGTCTTCGACATGGCCGGCACCACGATCGCGGACGATGGGGTCGTCAATCAGAGCCTTCGGCAAGCGCTTGCAACGGCGGGACTCGACGTTACGGCGGAGGCTGTCAACGAAGTCATGGGACTGCCAAAGCCGGAAGCGATTCGGCTCCTGATTGAAGGGAGTTTGAAGGAGGCCGAACTGACTCCTCGGATTGATTCCATCCATCGTGATTTCGTTTCCAACATTTCTGAATTTTACGCCAACGACGCGTCGGTCCGGGAAATGCCCGGCGCCCGCGATCTTTTCGTTCGGCTTAAAGAGCAAGGGATCCCCGTGGCGATCAACACGGGATTTAGCCGTCCGATCGCGCAGATCCTGATCGACCGCTTTGGCTGGTCGCGCGACGGACTGATCCAGGCAAGCATTACCAGCGACGAAGTCCAACGGGGACGACCCTATTCGGATATGATCGATCGACTCCGAGGCGTCTTTGGCATTCAGGACGCTGCTCGGGTCGCCAAGGTGGGGGATACTCCTTCCGACCTCCAGGAAGGAACCAATGCCGGCTGCGGCATCGTCGTCGGCTACACGAAGGGAACAACAAGCCGCGAGGAACTGTCTCGCCATCCTCACACCATACTCGTTGATTCGCTCGAGGATTTGGTTCCCGTTCTCGGTCTTAGCACGACCGCGTGAGTGGCTGAGTTCTGGAACGGGGAGTGTCTGTCAACCGCCTGATTGCGAGTCCACGGTAACGGTTGTAGGCTGGGCTTTTTACGTGCCTACCCCGTTTGTCACTCTTCCGTCATCGGAACGCCTCGTTCACACAAACGAGGCGCCCGTACGGAATCGAGGGTCTGAAAACCGTGAAACTCTTCGACATTCAAGGCAAAGTGGCGATCGTCACCGGTGGTAACGGCGGCCTTGGGCTCGGCATCGCTCAGGGCTTTGCTGAGTCGGGGGTGAGGCTCGCGATCGTCGCCCGCAATCAGGAAAAATCGGAAACGGCCGCACAAGCCCTTCGGGACGATTTCGGCGCCGAGGTCATCGCTCTTAGTGCCGACGTCTCCGATCCCCAGCAAGTTGACAAGGCAGTGGAGGCCGTGGCCAATCATTTCGGCCGGATCGATATCCTGGTCAACAATGCGGGAACATCGATTCGAAAGCCTCCGCATGAGCTCAGCCTTGAAGAGTGGAACAAGGTCATGGATGTGAACCTGACCAGTGCGTTCCTCGTGTCGAAGGCCGTGTATCCCCATTTCAAGAAAGTGGGGGCAGGGAAGGTCATTAATATTGGTAGCATGGGTTCGTATTTCGGCATCCCTTACGCGTCGGTTTATTCGACGAGCAAGGGGGGGATCGTCCAATTTACGAAGAGCTGCGCCGTGGCCTGGGCTCCCGACAGCATTCAGGTCAATGCGATTCTGCCCGGCTGGTTTGAAACGGAACTCACGGATCGAGCCCGAGCCCATGTGCCCGGACTCTATGAACGGATGAACGCCCGCATCCCGCATGGCCGATGGGGACTCCCCCCGGATATTGCGGGAACGGCCATCTGGCTTGCGAGTCCGGCCAGCGATTATGTGACGGGAACCGCCGTCCCGGTCGACGGTGGATTCTCTTCCGCAATGTGACAAAAAAAGGGCCAGGGAAACACGGATGTTTCCCTGGCCCTCTCGAGATCACAGCAGGGTAGCCACGTTCGGGCGTCCGACGATCACGCCTGGTGAATCGAGAAGCCCGGGCGGTACTGGCGGCGAATATATTGATCGGCGGAGGGTTGCCCCTTCACCTTCATGTTCTCGGCATCCCACTCGATCTTGCCGCCGACCTTGAGTGCCACCACGCCGAGGAGAACGGTCTCGGTGAGCCGGCCTGCGTACTCGAAGTTCGAGAGCGCCTTGGAGGGGTCGTTCGACTTGATCGCTTCGACCCATTCCGTGAAGTGGCCGGGGGAGCGGGGCAAAGTCTTGGGAGGAATCTGAACGTCCTTGAAGCGTTCCTTGGGCAGAAGGACGTGCTCGGCACCGTAGTCGTTCTGGGTGAAGAACGAGCCCTTGTCGCCAACCAGGAGAAGTCCGCTGCCGGAAGCTTCTTCTCCGTAGAGCATTTCCTTGAACACCCGCTTCGACTCTGGCAGATTGTTTCCGCCGTCGTACCAGTTGAGAGTGAGCGGGCCGCGGCCGTCGCGGGCGCCAAAGTTGAACTTGATGATCGACCAGACCGGGTAGGTCTCGTTGTCGACGATTCCCGAGGTATCAACGACCTCAACCGACTCGGGCTCGAACAGGCCCAACGCCATCGCAGCGATGTTGATGGTATGGCAGGCCATGTCTCCCAGGGCGCCGGTGCCGTAGTCGAGCCATCCTCGCCAGTTGAACGGCGTATAGCCGGCGTGGTAGGGACGGTCCGGGGCTGGCCCCAAGAATTCGTACCAGTGAATGTGGTTCGGAATTCCCGGAGTTCCCTTGGGACGCGGTTTGCCTTGCGGCCATACCGGGCGATTGGTCCAGACGTGGATTTCCTTGACCGAACCGAGGGTTCCCGATCGGATCAACTCGACGCCGGAACGGAAGCCGTCGTCGGCCGTCCCCTGGTTGCCCATCTGTGTGGCCAGTTTCTTTTCGGCCGCCAGCGTTCGCATCAAGCGAGCTTCTTCGATCGACCAGGTCAGCGGCTTCTGGCAGAAGCAATGCTTGCCCATTCGCATGGCCATCACGCTCGCGGGCGCATGGCTGTGATCGGGAGTGCTCACGGTCACGGCGTCAATTTGGTCGCCGAGATCCTCGAGCATCTTGCGATAGTCGTAGTACTTCTTGGCCTTGGGGTACTTTTCCCCCATCTTGTTGAGAACAAGCTCGTCGATGTCGCAAAGGGCCACGATTTCGCCGTGATGGCCGGCGGCTTCTGTGTCGCTATGCCCCTTGCCCCCAACGCCGATGCAGGCGAAACGGACCGGCTTCCCCTCAGCCTTGCTTTCCGTCGCAGCCGGCTTGTCATCGGCCTTGGCCTGGTTTTCGCCCAGAAGGGCCGAGCCAGCAGCTCCTGCGAACGCAGTCTGCAAGAGGAAATCACGACGTGTTGGGCGGATGATCATTTTCGCGGTTCTCCTCGCTTTGTCCGGTCGAGCACATCGCTGAGGGCCAAGCAAGTGGCTTCACCTCGAGAAGGAGGTGCGGGGAGGAAAAAGGCGCCTGTCGTGCTTCGACCCAGAGTGACCTAGTACGACCGACAGTATCGCGCGCTGCCCGTTCGTTCGCAATCAGCCGGATCCGACGATCGGTTCACGAGGAATCGGGGATTCACGTGACTCCTCGACTCCTCCCGAACGAACAACGCGCTCTTCCCGCGGCTTGAACACTGCGAGGACGGAGAGCCTGTTCAGAAGGAGGGTCTTCTAGTAGACGTCGCGAGCATACCGCCCTGACGCGGCAAGCTCTCGGAGGTACGCGGCCGCGGATTCGTCATCCATCGCTCCGTGCGTCTTCAAGACCGATCGCAAGGCAAAATCCACGTCAGCCGCCATCCGCTTGGCGTCGCCGCAGACATAAAAGAACGCTCCCCCCTTGAGCCACTTGTAAAGCTCGGCGCCATGCTCAAGGATGCGATGCTGCACGTAGACCTTCTCGGCCTGGTCGCGACTGAAGGCCGTGTCGAGCCGTGTCAGAATCCCGCGGTCGCGCATTTGCAGCAGTTCATCCTGGTAGAGGAAATCCGATTCGCGACGTTGATCGCCAAAGAAAAGCCAGTTTCGTCCTTGAGCGCCCGACGCCTCACGTTCATGCAAAAAGGCCCTGAACGGCGCGATCCCTGTCCCTGGCCCAACCATGACAACGTCGGCACGATGATCGTCAGGGAGGCTAAATCCATGAGCTTTCTGAACGAAGACACGAACCTCGCTTCCCGCGGAAACGCGATCCGCGATCATCGTCGAGGCTACCCCCTTGCGCGTCCGATCTCCAAACTCATAAGAAACCCGGCGCACCGTCAGATGTACCTGCCCTTGGTGCCGTTTGGGGGAACTCGAGATCGAGTAAAGCCGAGGCCTCAGAGGAGCCAGTGCCGTGACGAACTCCTGGGTTTTGGGACGAGCCGAAGGGAAGGCTTTCAAAAGCTCGAGAATGTCGAAGCCCTCGATCTCTGAACTGTCTTCGAGTAGCGCCGCGAGCCGCTGGGCTTCACGCTGATCCGAAGTCGAGTCTGCGAGAAGCTGGAGCAGGTCATCTCTGATCTCTGCCAGATCTCGAGAACGAATCAAGGCTTCCCGAAGCGAGACTTCTCCCAGGTCTGAAAGGGGCACAATCTGCTGAGAGTCCATCCCGGAGACCGCGATCAGTTCATCAACCAGGTCGCTACAATTCTCGGGGAAGAGGCCCAAGGAGTCGCCCACCTCGTAGGACGGTCCCTCGGTCAAGTCGATCTCAACGTGACGCACTTCCTTCTCGGAGCCAGGCCCCGTCAGACAATCACTTCGAAGGATTTTTGCCGAAAATGGATTCTTCCGCGAATATGCCTGTGTTTCTTGATGCGTCATTTCCTGCGCGGGAGGGCGGCCGTTGGTGCTACCGTTCGTGGCCGGCTTATTTTCCTTCATAAGGCGCTTGAGTGCCTTCGACGTTTCCGATCCGCCGGGAGAACAGAGCGTGAGGCTGGTCTCAGAGCCGTTGGCAATGGCCTCGGCATAAGTCCGGCAAAGGTAACCGCACGTGCCGCAGTCTAGCTGCGCCATGGTCGCCATCAGCCTCGGCGCAAGTGGCTTGCCTTCCGCCAGGCTGAGACGTTCGTTGAGGCCGAGCGCGGGATCATGCCACGGTTCCGGTTCGGCCTCGGATGCTGGCTCGGATGGGAGCGCGGGGGCGAGCGACGGCAAGCTCGATACCGCCGCATCATTTGTCGGAGCACCTTGCAGCCCCAGCCAGCCAGCCAAAAACCCATTGAGCCAGGCACGCTGCTCGGCGTTGAACGGAGCCGATTCGGGAATCAGCGAAAGTTCCATGATTGGGTCACGCAGGTTGGAGGAAGCGATCCGTCAAGGTCCGATTGGCGACAGCATCTCGTGGCGTGGTCGCAAACACGCGAAGCTCTTCGAGTTCGTGCCGGCGAACGAAGCGAGCGAACGACTCCTCCGGCCCCATGCGTAGGTCCAGGTAGGAACCGATCAGGCGCTCGGCGAGGATCGGAATCTCATCAAAAGGGATGGAGTCAAACAGGCGGCGGGCGATTCCTTGTTCCTGCCCCCAACCCCCTCCCACGCAGAAGTGATAGCCTTCGACAAGTTCCTCACCAACCTCGACCTTGGTAGCCTCGAGTCCGATGTCGCCGATATAATGTTGTGCACACGAATGGTGACATCCGGTGAGATGAATATTAATGGGCCGATCGAGGGAGAGACGCTCTTCGAGATATTTCGCCAGAATCAGCGCTTGACTCTTCGTGTTCGACGCTGCGAACTTGCATCCAGCATTCCCCGTGCAAGCCACCAGACCGCTTCGGAAGCTGGAGGCGTCCCACTCGAGGTCGAGGGCCTCAATCGCCAACTTCACGGTTTCCACGTCGCGCTCGGCGATGTCGGAGATCAGCAGGTTCTGCCAGACCGTCAAGCGAATCGTCCCGCCACCGAAGCGCTGGGCGATGTCCGCAAGCCCTTCCGCCTGCTTCACCGTGAGCCGCCCAACCGGCAGGACAACACCCACGTAGGTGTAGCCGGATTGTTTCTGGTGATGGAATCCGACGTGCGCCCAACGGTCGTCTGCCAAAGGAGGATCGCAGCGATCGAGCTCACTTCTCCGCAGCGCCGCGCCATATTCCTTCTCGACAACTTCGAGAAACTTCTCGAAACCCCAGGCATCGAGCAGGTACTTCAGGCGGGCCTTCTTCCTGTCGGTCCGATCCCCTTCTCGGATGAAAATTCGGACAATAGCCGCAGCAACGGGAATACATTCTTCCGGCTTGAGCAAGACCCCTGTTTCACGCGCGAAGTCGCGATGGCCGGTAATGCCTCCCAAGGTGAGATGGAAGTAAGTCCCCGGAGGAAGCTCCTGCGTCGCCTTGTCCTGTCCTACGCGAACGGCTCGGAAGCCAATGTCGTTCGTATCGTCGAGGCTCGCGACACGTCCTCCCCCCTCGAAGGCAATGTTGAACTTACGAGGCAACCCATAGAGTTCTTGATGATTGAGAATGTAATGGTGCAACTCCTTCGCGAGGGGCAATGTCTCGATCAATTCCTGCGGGTCGATGCCACTGGTGGGGCTGGACGTAATATTGCGGATGTTGTCAGCCCCTGCGCCTCGATTCATGATGCCGAGATCGGTCAGTCCCATCAGGACGGCGGGAGCATCCTGGGGGCCGATCTCTCGGATCTGAAGATTGGCGCGAGTGGTCACATCAACATGGCCCCCTCCGAAGCGACGCGCGAGATCCGCCACGCCTCGGAATTGCCATGAGTTCAGCACGCCACCGGGCATTCTGAGCCGGCACATGAACGAGTTCTGCGCCGGCGCCACGTGGAAGAGCCCCGAATACTTGTAGAGGAAGACGTCGGTATCCTTGGGGAAGACCTCGTTCCGAGCATTGGTCTGAATCACATCCCAGAACGCCAGCGGATCCTTCTCGCGCTTTGCTTTCTCTTCCTTGCAGAGCGTCTTCCCCTCGGCGAGGAACCGGTTCTGCGCGGTGATCTGCGGGGTCTCCGGCGAGGACGTTTGCCCAGCCGGAGTAGACGTGGCCTGAGAACCGACCGAAAGTGACGTCCCGCAAGACGAGCCGATGCCGGACAGGATCGGAAGTCCTCGCACAGCGCGAGCGACGTCGCTTCCCATCGCGAAACCCTGAAGGTACTGCTTCTGCTCTTCGCTCAAACCTGGTTGATCCGACATATCTCTGGCACCTCTGTTAGCAGGAATGGTCGAGCCAAACCGGAGAACGTCGTTTCTCGCTGGACGAACACTTTTATGAAACATGAGATCAAGCGGGCGCAACGACGAGTTCCGGCAGTTCGTGCCGGCGAGCGGCAGCTCGCTCGAACTCGGCGGCCGCTTCGGCCTCGGCCTCCGTCGAGAAGCGAACGGTGAGGGCCGCGAAGGAGGACAGGGCCACGATCACGCCTAGGACGAGCAGGGCGTTCGACCAGTCCATCCCTCCCTTGAACAGAAACCCGGCGGCCACGGCGCCGGCATTCCCGCCGGCTCCCACGATTCCGGCCACCGCGCCGAAAGCCTTGCGATTGACAAACGGGACGACGGCGTATGTCGCTCCCTCAGCCATCTTCATGAAGAGACCGAACGAGAGCATGGCCGGAATCGCGAAGCTTACTACTTGCATTCGAGAGAACAAAATGAGTCCGATTCCCTCAGCCAGAAGGGTGATGAAGAGCAAGCTGACCCGTCCCCTCAACCCCCAGATGCATCCGAAACGATCGCTGGCGAATCCGCCCAACGTTCGCGCAAAGAGGTGCATCAGCCCGAACGACCCTGCGGCGAACCCCGCCGCCTCAAGGCCGAGACCGAAGTGATCGCTGTAGTAGAGCGCTGCGACGTTGTCGATGGTAAGCTCCACCCCAAAACAAGCGCCGTAGAGGAGGAAGAGCACCCAGACACGAGGGTCGCGGGCGGCCTGGGCGAAGCTCCCTTGGCGACCGTTTCGAGCAGGCAGGGCCCCGCTAGCCCGAAGTTCCGCGAAGTTTCCTTGAGGCGTGTCCTGGGTCACCAAACGATAGGCAATCCCCATCAGAAGACAGACCAGGCCTGCCGCGACCATGGCCAATCGCCACCCCCAGTACGAGCCAAGTCCCAGCGAGCCGGCGATTAATGCGTAGAGGGCCGGCATAGCCATCTGCGTGACGCCCCCTCCCATATTTCCCCAACCGGCCGTAGTGGCGTTGGCAGTCCCAATGCAGTTCGTGGCGAACATCATCGACGTGTGATACTGCGTCACAACGAATGCCGCGCCGATCATCCCGATCGCCACGCGAAAAAGTAAAAACGTGGTGAAGTTCTGCGATAAACCAATTCCCATCACAGGCAACGAGCCCAGAATCATGAGCCACGAAAAAGCCAGGCGAGGTCCAATGCGGTCGCACACACGTCCCATCAAGATGCGAGAGACAATGGTGCTGGCAACCGAGCCGATCATGCACCAACCGACCTGATCTTTCGTTAGCCCCATCTCGTCGCGGACGACCTTCATGAGAGGAGCAATGCCGAACCAGGCGAAGAAGCAAAGGAAGAAGGAGGCCCACGCCATGTGGAAGGCCCTCATGGAGGGGGTATTGGCGCTCAAGAGCCTGATTCGCGTGGCCTTCTCGGTCTCATGCATCATGATTTTAGTCTCGTTTCCGTGCTGTCGTCCGAACGTGTCGTGATCCGCCAGAGCTTTTTCGCCCCCTCCTCCAGGTCGGAGAGCAAGGACGAGTTCGAGGCTTCCGCTCCATGGTTGGGCTTTTCCCTTGCGCCTGCGTTCTCCCCATCACGCGCCGGGCGCACCCTAACGGCGCACGCCTTGTACGAAGGTTGTCGCGAGTACGGATCGAAGGCCGGGTAGGTCAATTGGTTCGTGGCCCCGTCGTGCATGGGCAAAAAGACGCAGCCGGTGGGAACGGTGGGAACGACAAACGCACGAGCGAACACTCTCCCACGTCTCGACTCAACCACCACCATCCGATCAGATTCGATGCCATGCCTCCGGGCGTCAGAAAGGGCGATCTCGAGATAGGGTTCGCTGGGATAGAGCTTGCGCAAAACGTCTGACTTCGAGGTGCGCGTTTGGGTATGCCACTGCGATGCGCTACCGCGCCCCGTGAGGAGTTGCAGGGGATAGTGTTCGTCGACCGGCTCCGGCATGGGTTGCGGATTCTCGAAGCAGAAGCGGGCTCGGCCGTCCGGGTGAAAGAAGCGCCCGTCTTCGAACAGCCTCCTCTGGGAGGCAGGATGGGCCGAGCCGGCGGGAAGCGGCCATTGAATGCCCTTCGCTTCGTCGAGCATGTGATAGTCGGTGATGCCCGAGATATCACAAGGACGCCCAACTGATAGGCGCTTCAGGATCTGAAAGACCGCTTCTGGAGATTCCCAGGCCTGGAAGAGATCTTCGCAGCCGAAGTAGTGAGCGACCAACTTGAAAATATGAAAGTCGCTGAGAGCTTGCCCCGGCGCTCGTTTGACCTTCTTGATCAAACCGATGCGGCGCTCCGAGTTGATGAAGGTTCCCTCTTTCTCCCCCCAGGCCGCGGCGGGCAGAAGCAGATCGGCGGCCTGCGCCGTTTCCGTCGAGTGATAGATGTCCTGGACCACCAGAAAGTCGAGCCGGCCCAGCAGTGACCGAAGTCTTCCTTGGTTAATCCAGGAGTGGGCGGGATTGGTGGCGATGACCCAAAGGCCACGAATCTTGCCGGCTTCGATCCCGTCAACGATCTCGTCGTAGGCCCAACTCCCACGGGAAGGGATTCGTTCTTCAGGAATGTCGAGAGCCTGCGCCACGTCCTTGCGATGTTCGGCATTTCCAAAGTCGCGGCCGCCGAGCAAGTTCGTCGTGTTCGAGAACAAACGCGACCCCATCGCATTGCACTGGCCGGTGACGGAATTCGCGCCCGTCCCCACCCTGCCGATGTTGCCGGTCATGAGTGCGAGGTTGATGATGGCTTGGGCCGTTCGCACGCCTTCATGGCTCTGATTGACCCCCATGGTCCACCAGAACGAAACACGACGCCCTCGGCGAATCCGCTCCGCAACCTCGAGCAAAGCGTCTGCGCCAAGCCCGGTCTCGTACCCCACACCCCCCGGCGGAAACCGTCGAACAAACGCGGCAAACTCATCGAATCCCGATGTGTGCGTATCGATATAGGAGCGATTGATCCACCCGCGACTGATCAGGATATTTGCCAACCCATAGAGAAAGACGAGGTCGGTCTTGGGACGAATCGGGAGATGAAGTGTCGCGTTCATCGCGGTCTCGGTACGGCGAGGGTCCACGACGATGATTTCAGGCTTGTGCGGGTTACGCATCACCCGTTCCCACATGATTGGGTGGGCAATGCACATATTCGCGCCGATTAGGACAAGGCAGTCCGATTCCTCGAGATCCTGGTACGTGAAAGGAGGAGCGTCAAACCCAAAGGCCTGCTTATAAGCCACGACGGCCGTGGCCATGCACTGTCGCGTGTTGCCGTCTCCATGAATCATCCCCATCCCGAACTTGGCGAGGGAACCAAGCAGAGCCATCTCTTCGGTGGGAATCTGTCCGGTGCTCAGAAAGGCAAACGCATCGGCCCCGTGACGCGACTGGATCTCCTTGATCCGGGAAGCCATGGTTTCCATGGCCGTTTCCCAGTCGATCGCTTGCCTCTGTCCGTCAGAGTCGCGGAGCAGGGGAACCGTCGCCCGATCACCAGCATCCAAAACCGTCAACGCCTCCCACCCCTTGGGGCACGCCATGCCAAGGTTGACGGGATATTCCGTCGCCGGCGTCAAATTGATGGCCTCGCCATCACGCAAGTGGATGTTCAAGCTACAGCCCGTCGAGCAATAGCCACAGACCATGGAGGTTGTCGCGTCGGGCTTCTTGCCCATCGGGACTTGCCCGAGCCCAAATCGTCCGGGGGTTCTTAGCAGCTCCCGCGTAAAGTGACCGTCACGCGCCCGGAAGATCGACTTGATTCGCTCAAGGAGGGTTGGAGGATGATTGTGGCTAATCACGTCAGAAGCCCTCCCGGCATCTTGGGTTTTACGACCGCGGCGAAGAAGAGATAGCGTTCCGCGATTTCACCGCTTAGGAGGGACACGAGGACGAGCGACGCCAAAATCCAGCGAGCCGGTGCGGGAAGGACCTGCCCGATTCCCGCAAGCAAGAGCGGCAATACCACCGCCCCAAGAACCGCCGAGAGGTAACGAACGCGCCACACTCGGCTCAACGGCCCCGCAATCAAGAGAGCCGATCGCTTCAAGCAGGTGAGATCCTGGTCCTTCAAGTGCCGTAGTAGCGACGCCTCGAAGGCGACCTTGGCAGTCGTTGCGAAGCTGAGCAAGACAGCAGCCAGAAGCGTAAAACGCGAGGAATACTCTTCGAGAATGCCCGCGAGGAGAGTGACGGCGAGTCCTAGCACGAGCGTGGTTCCCGCAAACTTGGTCGCGGTAAACCGTGCGTTCCAGAAAGGGCGTCGTACCACGTGATAGAGCATCGCTGAACAGCCGATTCCGGCGAAGCCGGCCGCAACGGCGCTGGCTCCAATCAAGGTACGAAGCCATTCGTGACTCGCATACCACGATGCCACCCCCAGCGCGAGCGCCGCGTGGGTCTTCGCCGCGCCGGCGAAGAGCCCGAAGGTCGCCACTTCTCGGCTCAGCCATGAATGCCTCAAGCCGATAATGGCCCGGTAAGCAAGGTGAGGCCTTCCGAGATGGCACGTGCTGGCGAAGAGCCCCAGCAGCCCGAACGCGAGGCTGATTGCAAGGCGATAGGGAGAGGGTTGCCCTCCCGCGTTGTCCAGAATTGCGTCGATCAAGAACCCGCCAACAGCCATCTGCGTAAGCACAAGCATGATGACCAAGGGCCAGTGAGCGTGTTCGGGGACGAGCCGATGATGGTCCGCCGAATGCATCGAGGCTGCGAGAGGACGCTCGCTCACATATCGCGTCGTCGGATTGGTGTAGTCCGGCGCGGGTGCCGACTGGAGAAACTCCCCCAGCTCCGCGCGATTGATCACGTCCGCACGATCCACAACACGGATCGAGATCGCCTCATGCGGGCATGCCTGAACACACGCCGGGGCTTCTCCGACCTTCAGGCGATCGGAGCACATGTCGCACTTACGTACGATCCCCTTGGCAGGGTGGAACTTGGGAGCGTCGTAAGGGCAAGCGAGCGTGCAGTACTGGCATCCAAAGCATTGGTCATCCAGGTGCCTGACAATCCCCGTAATCGGGTCTTTCTCATAGGCATCCACGGGGCAGGCATTCAAGCAGGCAGGTTCAAGGCAATGATGGCATGAAGACGTAATATGCTGAAGAACGGGTAGCACCGCAGTTCCGCCCACCATCAAGCCGACTTCTCGCCAGGCTTCTCCTTCGTCCAACCCATTCAAGGAGTGGCATGCAACAACGCACGCCTTGCATCCGGAACAACGATCGAGGTCGACCTCAAAGGCCAGTTGCTGCCCAGGGCCGGGAGGTGTCGCGGGAAGGAGCGAGGAGTAATAGCGGCTCTGAAGCGGCTCGTGTTCCGCCTCATGAAATTGAGTGAACCGCTCCACCGCGCTCAGGTCTCGCTGGTCTTCCAGCAAGTCGGCGATCAGGGATCTAGCAACGGTCGATGGATTCATCGCGATCGTGCGCCCGAGAGGTCACATTCTCGTATCCAAGGCTTCGCATCAGCTTCAGCCTCGTCGAAACCGCCCTCTCAAAATTGCACGAGGAGTGCCGGTATTCCCCCATTCGCACGCTTCCCACCGAGTTATTGCGGGGCGACGAATGCCGACTTCGGATCCTCCCTCGCAGCCCTTCGGTTTACCGAAGGGTCCTCAAAGCGCTTCCCTATGTGACGAGCTTGGCCTGTGACTAAAGAACGTGCGGACGTGCCCCAAAGCGCGGCGAAATCCGGCGTCGAAAATCGGAGTTTCCTTTAGAGATTGTCTCGTCTTCCCCTCACAAACATCCTAAACCGACAAAGGGGGAAGCGCCGGCATCGGGAATTTCCGAAGCCCCAAGTTCGATGAGGCGCCTCGAGAAATTCCGTCGCGGCTTCATTCTTCAGACCAGGACGAGGAGAAACCGGGCAGTGAGAGGAGAGAGCCAGGGCGGAGAATCCACGGAAGGGGATCGTCCCAAGAAGGTTCACAATTTCATGCGAAACCCTCGAGATGCTAACGCTTGAGTAACGCACCAGCCATTGCAAGGCGAGGCGCACCTTGGCCCCTTGCCACGTTCGGTATTTCGGACCGACGCGAGCAAAACACCGGAGAGTCAGTCGGCAAGCGAGAACTTCAAGAGCGCCGCCGACTCGTATGGTTCTGGTCCGTCAGGACCTCGGGAGTTGGCACACTCAGCGCCCAAGCCCTTGAGCAGGACGATCTCCGCGTCGCCACCGAGTCCACGATAACGGGCTCTTGGCCGCCGTCCTGTCTCTTATACACATCTAGATGTGTATAAGAGACAGGGACAAGGCAGTGGCCGACTCACAGGGACATGCATCCCTGCACAGCCCACTTGAGAGTCATTCTAGTCGCGGCGAGCGCGAGCCTCGTGGAGATTTTCCTCGCCGGACTCGACGAGGATGGACAGGCGAAGCAGTTCAGCCAGCGAATGAACACCGAGCTTCTTCATGAGGCTCGATCGTCGCATTTCGACGGCGCGTGGAGTGATTTCGAGCTGAGACGAAATTGCCTTGTTCGGGAGTCCGTTTTTGACGAACTCGAGAACTTCTTGCTCTTTTTGGGTGAGGCTTTGAAAGCGGCGGCGAATGGAGTCGCGGTCGGCCTTGGCCTGCCGACGGTCTGTGTCTTCTCGAATCGCGCGTTGGACACGGTCGAGAAGCTCCTGGCGATTGAACGGCTTTTCGACAAACTCGATCGCCCCTGACTTCATCGCGCGGACGGCCATTGGCACATCAGCGAATGCTGTAATAAAGATAACCGGCATTTCCTGACCGCGGGCGACGAGCCGTTCATAAAGATCGAGCCCGCTGGTCCCCGGCATTCGAACGTCGAAGACAAGGCACCCAGGCCCCTTAGGCCGGAAGTCGCTGAGGAATTCATCGGCCGACGGGTAGACGTTGGCGCGAAGCCCCACCGTGGTCATCAGCCAGCGCAGCGAGTCACGCATGTCCGGGTCATCGTCAACGATGTAGACCATCGGTTCCAAGGTCGTCGTCTCGATCACCAGGAGGAATCACCAGCCGAAACGTGGTTTGCACCCAGGGGACCGATTCCACATAGATTCGGCCTTGGTGGGCCTCGGCGATCGTGCGGCTGATCGCCAACCCCATGCCCATACCTTCATCACGTGTGCTGAAAAAAGAATCGAAAACCTTTGCAATCTGATCGGCCGGAATGCCTTCTCCGTTGTCACTTACGCTGATTTCGAGGCCCCCGTCTTCAACCGCCCGTGTCTTCATAAGGATAGTGGGAGACTTGGGTTGCGAGTTTGACAGCGACTCCAAGGCATTGCGTACGAGGTTCACGAGCACCTGCTGAATCTGCACAGGATCACCCCAAACCAAGGGCAATTCGGGTGCCAGCAACAACGAGAGAGTCGCCCCTTGACGGTCAGCGTCCCCTCGGAAGAAGTCCTGAACCTCAACGAGAAGCCGATTTGCATCCACGGGTTCTCGCGTAAAATCATGCCGGTTGACGAATCTTCGGATGCGGCTGACGATCTGCCCGGCACGGAGCGAGGTGTTCAGAATCTTTCGGAGCGCCTCCCGCACCTCCTCCAGTTCGGAACCGGCCCGACTCGTCACCACAAGGCATCCCTCAGCGTAGTTGGCAATCGCTCCCAGAGGCTGATTGAGTTCGTGAGCCAGTCCCGTCGCCATCTCGCCGATGGTGGTTGTGCGCGCAACATGGCTGAATTGCTCAACGAGGGTCCGTTGGTGTTCCTCGGCGCGGGCTCGCTCTCGTGATTCGTGCTCAAGAGCCTGCGTTCGCGCCAGGACCTTGATTTCCAGCTCCTGGCGTGCGTCATTCAGCTCGAGAATCTGGCGCCGAATCAATCTCAAGGCGGGCCGTAGACCCAGCCGCACCATCAAGACCAGGCCGAAGAGGATCATCAGCACGACCGCCCAGCCGGTTCGCTGAAGCTGAGCGACCCTTGCCCCGGCTTCCGATTCCAGAAGCCCGACAACTCCATCCATGCGGTCGAGGTATTCCGACTCGCAGCCCAGAATCGTTTCGAGGCTCTGCTGACCGCTCACGGGCTCTTGGATTAAGCGAGTGGCGGCATCTCGGATCTTGACGTATTTTTCCTCGAGAGACGCGAATCCGCTGTCCACCTCAGGGCTCTTAACCATGGGCAGAAAGCCCTGAGTATTCCCGCGCCGAAGGGACTCATGAGCCTGGGTCCATCTCTCCAGAACGCGCTTGATCTCGTCGAGCCGAAATTCTTTTTCTTTCGCATCGTGAGCGCGTTCCCAGGCGAGGGAGGCCTTGGCGAGCCGCTGACTCAGCATTCTCTGCCGTCCCGCGATATTGATGACAGGGGCGTCGGTCGTCATGCGCAGCAGGGCGGGCTGCACGAGCAGTTGATTGAGAACAACGAGGGTCGCAACCGCCCAGAGAACGAGCTTGAATCGCCCCTCAAACGCGATTGTGGGATCGTTCTGGTCGTCCGCCACGCCAAACGAAGACTCCTGGCCATTTTCGGGGGCCTCTTCCTTCTTCTCCATTTGGCAAGCTCCACCCACCCACAATCACTTCGCACGCCAACCCACGATCACCCGCTCGGGTGTTCTACGCAATCGCGACGAGCCAGGACAAGTGGCAAGACGCGAATCATGGGGTCAACGCAATCAAAGCGACGATGAGAAGAGGCAGAAAGCTACTTGAATTCGCGAGGCTGCCCGGTGCATTCGAGGACGGAGGTCCAGAGATCGCCGTTGGGGTCAACGCGATTGCGCTCGCGAATAGCAGTCGCCATGGGGACATGCACGAACCGCCCATGCCAGCGCCCCACCACCATTTCCGTTCGGCCGCTCATCGCGGCGTGAACCGCGTTGAGACCAAGGCGAATGCAGTAGACGCTGTCGAAAGGATTAGCCGGAACGCTACGAATCATGTAGCTAGGGTCGATATATTTGAGATTGAGTTCCGTTCCGCAGTGAGCGAAGTGTTCGGTGATCTTTTGCTTGAGAAACGTTCCGATATCACCGAGCCGAGTGTTGCCCGACGCGTCGGTCTGGTGGGGCGCTTGCTCTAACAAGTCTTGGCCGGCCCCCTCGGCCACCACGATGACCGCGTGACCACGTTTTTCGACCCGCTCACGAATGACGTTGAGCAACCCTCGGTCCCCCTCAAGGCGAAAGGGAACCTCTGGTACCAGAACGAAGTTCGCGTCGCTCTTGGCAAGCGCAGCGTAACAGGCGATGAATCCTGAGTGCCGTCCCATCACCTTGACCAACCCCACACCGTTAGGGGACGACTGGGCCTCAATGTGGGCGCCACGGATGGCCTCGCTCGCTACCGAGAAAGCGGTCTGAAAGCCGAAGCTCTGGTCGATGTACATGATGTCGTTGTCGATGGTCTTGGGAATACCGACCACGGCGATCTTGGCCCCTCGCTCGGCGGCTTCCTGGCCGATTCGCAGCGCGCCGCGCAACGTACCGTCACCGCCGATCACGAAGAGCATGTTCACGCTCATGTGCTCCAGGCAGTCGACGATTTCCGAGGGGTCTTGCTCCCCGCGCGAGGTTCCCAGGATCGTGCCACCGTGCTCATTGATCCCACTGACCGAGTCGGGGGTCAGGTCAACCACACCTCGACGGTACTTCGCAATAAAGCCCTGATAGCCGTTGCTGAACCCGTAAATCTTCCGGACGCCATAGTGGAAGCTGAGCTCCATCACAAGAGAGCGGATTACGTCGTTGAGCCCAGGGCAAAGCCCACCGCAGGTCACGATCCCGGCGCGGGACTTCGAGGGATCGAAGAAGATCTTGCGTCTTGGCCCAGCAGGCTCAAAGGCCGGAAGTTCGGAGACCGGAAGGGCTCTCCCCGCCAGGGCCGAGGCGGTGTCATCGAAGAGGACCCGATCCGATTCCTCAACGTTGTGAAAAGTTTGGATGCGGCCGTCGAGGAGATGCCCCAGTGGAGACTCGATTCGACAAGTGCCAAGGGTTTTGACGGCCAAATCGCCGGCGTTGATCACAGGCGCCGTCTCTCTGATTGGGTGTGAGGGAGTGGCCCGCCTCTAGCGCTCCGTAACCCCATGGATACACACGAGCGGCAAGACAGTTGAAATGCGGGGAGGCCACTTGGTTGAGATCGCATCCGGTATCGGAGGACGAAGAAAACGCAATTGGCATGCCTTCTCGGCGAGATGCACATCCGGCATGTAACCTACACCGCTATCAGATGTTCCGTCATGCCCAAGTCAGACCCTATATTCCTGGCGTCTCGGCCGATGCCCAGGAAACAAGCAATGCCTGCTCGTCAGTCTCGCTCGTTGGCAAAGAGGCGGGAGACGGACGGAGCTCGGTCAGGTTCGAGTTTTTGACGAGATCGCGGGTCGATGGACGTCGATATCCCCGCGATAAGAGTCGCGAGCCCGGAAGACGCAATGGGAAATCACTTGGCTGGAATTACGACGAGAACCGCCGTGAGAGGCTGTAGCGTTAGCCGAGATGTGGTGCTAGGGAAGGACTCAGCGCGAATGGGCCCAGGCGGGTTCGCGAGTCGAAACAGAGTCCCCTTGGTGCCGGGACGTTTCGCGAGGTCAAGGTCGACCGCGCGCACGCGTTCTAGCTCTTTGTTGATCACGATGACCGTCAGGGCACCATCGGCTCGCTTGGCCGCGAAGACGCTGACATTCTCGGGGTCGTCGGAGCGAGACTCCAGGTAAGTTTCCCCGAATCCCTTGTGACGGCCATCCGGATTGCGGAAGAGTTGAAACGCGAAATGCTGAACGCCTCCCAGGCCCGCCCAGTAGTAGGCGTACTCAACGCCCTCTCGGGCGAAGATTCCTAGAATCTCGGCCTGTGCGATAGCGCCGCTGGCGTCATGATCTCCCCCCCAACTGTATTCTCCCAGGCAAAGTTTGGTCCCTGGGAAGTTCTTGTTGACGATCGCTCGAATACGAGGGATGAGCATGACGGGCTGACCGATCCAGCTCTCGTCACGATATTTGGGATCCCACAGAGCCCGCGTGGAACGAACCCGAAGGGCGCGAAGAGCAGGGGAGTCGGAGTCGCTTCCGTGAACCCCTGCTCCCTGCGGATAACAATGGACGTCGACCAGGTCGAGCAGCCGGCGCCCCGCGGCGTCAGACTCCTTCTTCATTCCCGCGAGATACCAGTCCAAAAACGGAACGTTTCCGTGAGCCCTACGGTCGGCATGGGTTGCATACTGATCGTTCCCTTCATCGGCGGCCGAGTAACTCAGGTCGGGCCATCCCCAAGCGCAGGGTCCTGCCACCAGGCCTGAAGGGTCCACTCGCTTGATGGCTCGTGCGTACTCCCGCCCGACCTGTAGCGCTTCGTCGTATGTCACAGGCCGTGGGTGAACATCTCGGTGAGTACTATGCCAGAGCATCATTTCATTATCGAGCCCGTAGATGCGGGGTGGAGCTTTGGGCGCCGATCGCAAAGTACGAAGCCCTTCCGCCTGAAAGGCAGGATTCGAGGCCACCGAAGTATCACGCGGGTCATTGGTGGTAATCGAGAGCCCGTTCGTACGGATTCCATTGCCGTAGTCCGGGTCGTACGGCTCGACTTTTTTCTGCGGCCCGTATTTAGCTACGGAATACCCGTGCCCCGTCGGACCTTTGGCCACCCAGGGCAGCATCGGAACCGTGATATAAGACGTCATTCCCTTTTCACGATTCCCCGCGTCAAACGTCGTCCATTGGCCGGCGGGCCCATTCAAGAAGTACCAGTCGGAACCAGCATTGTCGGCGTGGACTCGCCAGTTGTATCGGGACGACCGGTTCCCTCCCCAGCGAACGGTGGTTAACCCCAATTCCGCGGCCTTTTCCGGCCCCACGGATGACGCACCGTAGATCAAGGGACTGATCGCGTGCAGCGCGCGATCGGTCTCAACCCTGACTTTGACCACCGATCCCGCGCGCTTGACGGCTTGAGCCGTGGGGCCCTCGAAGGAAAGGTCATCGATCCAGATCGTCAGTCCATCCTTGGCATCGGTGGCGAGTCTCATCTCAGAGAGCCGGGCCAGGTCGACCTTGTCGCCAAAGGTTGCCAAGGGAACTCGAACTTTTTGCCACATCAAGGGAAGCTTGGCCAAGAAGCCCTGCGTGGCTAGATCGACCGAGGCGGACTCCCCTTTCCGATTGTCAGCCAGCTTCAGTTGGAGATTCCCCTCGGCTCGATTGGCCTGTATCCAGAAAACAAAGGCAACGGCCTCTTTGGCATCAACACCCGCCTCCGGGGGACTCCAGCCAAACCAGTTCCATCCGACCTGCTTGACGCCAGCCCCTTTGAAGTCGATCCGCAGGCAATTCGCCCCCGCGTGAGGGTCTTCCGCGACAGTCTTGAGCTCACTCGTCGAGGGATCACTCCATCCCTTCCCTCGGGCCGGGGACTCCTCGCCGTTCCACGCGGGAGTGTCTGCAACTGCGACGGAGCTTGCGAAGATCGTGGCCAGGGTCACGAACGCCGAAAGGCGCATCGTCCAAAAGCGCATCCCGCGCGAACCCTTTTGCAGACCGTAAAGCCCAGCGACACACGTTGTCTCAGCCGATCTCCGCTGCCGCCCGCGCAAGGTCATCACGGCTCGCCCTCTGGTCCCAGGATCCACGAAGAAAAGGGTCGATTCTCGACAGCCGCATGCCGTCGAGACCTGTTACAAGCTTTGCCTGAAGTGTCATTTCTGTCAAAACGCCGACATCATTCGATCACCGCTTGGCTTCACTCTCATGACAACTCGTACCGGCGCGATTGACGACATGGTCGGGAGAATGCCCCTCCCCAGAAGAGACTATCGCAAATCCGTGTTCATTTTATGGGATCGTACCGCCAAATGACACGTCGGAGAGGCCTCACCTGATGGCGGCTCCCTCTCGAAACTGGTACACTGCTTGTTCAGTAGGGGCAACCAGGGGTAGCTCGGCGGAGTTCACACGACCATGACTTTCGGCAAAGTCGTGAACCGCGCGATGCACAACGCGTGGGAGTTCGCGTTTGGCGAGTTTATCTGGTATAGCCTGCTGGCCGGTACGGTCTGGCTGTTCTTCTATGTCCTATTTCGAGAACGAGCCCGTGCTCGAAAGATCAATCCTCGTTGGCCCAGTTGGGGTCAATTGGGCTGGGAGATCCGCAACTCGCTGATGAGCTTGGGGGTGTTCGGGCTCACGGCCGCGGCGATTGCCTTTTTGCGATGGGGTGGGCTACGAACAAGAATCTATCGCGAAATCGAACTGTACGGTTGGGGTTGGTACTTCGCCAGCTTTGTCCTCGCCATCATTCTTCATGACGCGTACTTCTACTGGACGCACCGACTGATGCACCATCGCTGGCTCTTTCGCCGCATGCATCGCACCCATCATCTCTCGAACAATCCCACCCCTTGGGCCGCGTACAGCTTCAGTATCTCCGAAGCCTTTGTTCAAGCAGCGATCGGCCCACTCCTTCTGTATACGGTGCCGATGCACTACTCCGCATTTCTTTGGTTCATGATGTGGCAGATCGGCTTCAATGTCTTCGGCCACTGCGGCTATGAGATCTTTCCGCCCTGGTTCCTGCAAACCTGGGTTGGTCGATTTCTGAACACGCCGACCCACCACACCATGCACCATGAAAAAGTGAACGGCAACTTCGGCCTCTACTTCAATTACTGGGATCGGCTCTTCAACACCAATCACGCCGACTACGAGCGCCGATTCTCAGCCACGACGAGTTGGCCTCCGCAAACGGCCAAGCTTTGACGTCGACGAGCCGGTCAACTCATACTTCGATCTTCGCGCAAAGATAGCGGCTTCCCATCCACCAAGAGAAACGTTACGTCCATGGACGCACGATTTCACCAGGCTCAGGCGGCGATGGCTCAGGGTAATCTCAAAGAGCTATCGTCTCTTTTGACCGCCGATCCGGGCCTTGCCACGGCTCGCTCGACCTGCAGCCACCCGACCCTCATGCAATGCCTTGTGCTTTCCATGCCTCCTGTGGAGACACTTGAAGCCCTCATCGATCTGCTCGCCGCAAGAGGCTCAGAGCTGACTGAACCGTTGATCGCAGCCGGCGGAATGAACAACACGCGAGCCATCGCGAAATTGCTGGATCTGGGCGCCGATATCGAGGGCAACCAGCGATGGTCCCCCTTGGAAGAAGCGCTTTACTGGAACAACGCCGACGCCGTCCAATTACTGCGAGAACGAGGAGCGCAGATTCGCAACCTTCGCACGGCCGCCGGGCTCGGAGACTTGGAAAGAATCGCTCGTTGTTTCGACAACGAGGGAGGACTCACTGCCGAGGCCGGTGAAGTCGCCTGGCCATTCAGCATGCCTATCCCGGATCCTCAACGGCGCGACCCGCAACAGATCCTGGGAAACGCTCTGGTCTTCGCCGCCTTGTGGGGTCAAAACACGGCGTTGGAGTTTCTCCTCGCTCGAGGTGCCCCGATCAACATGATTCCCGCCGGCTTTGACTTCGCCGGCACACCCCTTCACTACGCCGCACTCACCGGCCGTCGAGAGACGGTTGACCTTCTTTTGAAGCGTGGGGCCGATTCGTCTCTTCGAGACACCAAGATCGGCAAACTGCCGGAAGACTGGGCGGAGCATGATGGCCACCAGGAACTCGCGGAATACCTGCGGGACCTCCGCCAACAAGCGGGCTGATGCGCGAAACGCGCCACCTTCAAGGTCAGCGTGCGGGATCGATCTCCAAGCGCATCCCAAGCATCTCTTGCCGACCATCGCGATGGGGTTCGTGTACCGAGGTATTGTCCCCACTCATGCGGCCAGTTAAGTGGGCCTTTGTTTCTTAACATTCAACGTTCTCACCTCCACTCTTCATTGGAATTTCACGGACTCTCACGTCCCGACGCGAGTATACTAATGGCTTCATTGCATCCAAGACACCATCAGGAAAAACGGGTAATCACGTCTTGCTATTCTTGAAGAGCACTCGACGTGCTCACGTGGCGAATGGGAAGGCGAGACGCGAATTCCGGATGGTCGCGGATGCGATTCGATTTCCGTTCCGTGGCACCAATACCGTAATAATCGTGAGACCTCCTCCGCCCGGACCAACGCTTCGCGTAAGGACCCTCTCGTGAAAGAAAACCTTGGCGAAGGTCAACCTTCGGATCAGAGGCTACAAGATCCTTTGCGCCGGGCTAGTCCGATCAAAGAGAGGGCGGGAGTGGTCCTGGCAGTGGGCCTGGGCTCGCTATTGCTTCTGGTCCTCTTGCGGCATGATTTCCAGAGCCCACCGGGAATCACGCAGCCTGACGGGTTCAGAAGCCTGCGCCCGGATAAGCGCGTCGAGGCAATTCGCGAGTTGGAGCAAACAGGGCGTTCCAACCCCAAAGCGGCCATCCCGCTCTTGATCCGAAGCCTTAACGATACCGATTCGACCGTCCGTTCCACGGCAGCGCTAGCGTTCGTCTCGGTGGTGCCTGGAGAAGCTGGAGCCACCGTCGAGGATTTCCAAACATCGTTCAGCGCCCTGCTCAAATCGGTGGACGACCCCTCGCCCAACGTCTCACTCACGGCCACGCAAGCCATCGGCTTCTTGATGAACTCCTGCCGCCCTCAAGCGGATGGGGCCGACTTGACGTCGGTCGGGAAGACGCTGCTCAATAGGCTCTCAAATCCTGATGCCGACATTCGCCTCGGAGCGATCCGTTCCCTTGGGTTCATCGGTCCCCGGATCTTCAATGACTGCCCCACGCCCCTTGTCGCCGCCCTGCATGGCGATCTTGAAAAGCACCGCGATGCCGCGGCCGAAGCACTGTTGAATTACCGTCAAGCTTTGCCTGGGTTGCTTCCCTCCCTTATGAGAGGCTTTCAGAAAGAGCGAGCGGATTCTCGCACGGCCTATCTCAAGATCCTGGAACGTTCCGCGCCCCCAAAGTTCGGGCAAGAGGTGGTGCCAGGGTTGCTCGCAGCTCTTGATAGCACCGATCCGGAGTTTCATCGCATCGCCCTTACGAACGTGGCCCGTTTCAAGCAGGAGGCGGCTTCGGCGCTCCCTGCCTTACTCGTATCTTTGGATCGGGTGAAAAACGCTCCATCAACCGAGCCCGAAGCTCGAGAAGTCATCAGCCTGAGCCTCGAAATTCTCAAGGCGATTCGGGAAACGGGTCCGCACGCCTTATCGACGGATGCCGCGGCCACTTTTGTCAAAGTCTCGCATGCAGCGCCCGCTCCGGTAAGAAAGACAGCCATTGAGACACTCGGTGTCTTTTACCCGAGCGAACAACTCTTGACTATGCTGACCGAGCTTATCGACGACAAAGATCAAGAAGTGCGCATTTCAGCTTTGCGAGCCATTCAACAGGTTCATTTCCCGAGGCCCTATGCTCCACCGGCCGCCTTGGGTTCGGCACTCGAGGATCAATCGTCGGACGACATCCGCATTGCCGCAGCGCACGCCATTGGAAGCTTTGGCGACGGTGTCGATCCTTTCATTTCCGTGTTTCTTAGACATGTCGAACATGAAAAGAGCCAACTCGTTCGAGGCACTTTCTCGACAATGTTCTCGGAACTCCGTCCTCCGAACGTTACCACAGCGATTCTTCCGACTCTCATCTCCGCCCTGAGCAGTCCCAGCACGGACGTAAAAGTGGCTGCGAGTAAGCTCATCTCCAGGTTCGGGCCTGACGCGTCGTCTGCTGTGCCGCCTTTACTCCGGATGATGAAAGAGGGAAGCCGGACCAACGTTTATGAACAAGACTATGCGGCACTAGCGTTGGCTCGCATGACCCGAGGAACGCCCCAAGCCGATCTCGCGCTCAAAGAGGTCATGGAAACGCTCGACACCTCCACCTATCCATCCTGGGATCTCGTTCAAGCGATTGCTCTGTTCGGTCCCAAGGCCTCCATCGCTCTGCCCCGGCTCAAAAAACTGCAAGAGCACTCCACTCCGTTCCTACGGGAGGCCGCGAAAGCGGCAATCGAAAGGATTCAATCCGAAAAATAGGCCAACGTGAACTGTTGAAGATCAGTTCGACGAGACCTATCGATGGTTGGCAAGCCTGGTGAAGCGCGACAATCAGGAGCATTTCGACTTCACACTGGTCCATCTCAGCGTGCCGTCAAGGAGAGCAGCAACAGTGAGAGATCGATATTCCCCTAATCGGCCTAATTCCCTACGCTGAGCTTCATGGCAGAACGTTTTGAGAATCCCCTCACGTACCGTTCTCTCTACAACAGCCCGCTTGTAAGCGTGCGCGAGTATTGGTGCCGCGCCTGCCGAGGCGGACCGGAAGCCGAGGAATATTCGGGCTTTAATAGTGTTGTGCTGATGCGACACGGGGCGTTCTGCAAACACTTTGGCCGACGAACGGTGACAGCCGACGTCAACCAGGCGGTTTTCTTCGCAAAGGGATCCACCTATCGCGTCAGCCACCCAGCCGACTGCGGTGACCGCGGAACGATTCTGGAACCGTCCTCCAGGGTCCTGAACGACGTGATTCGCGAACTCGATCCGACCATTGATGAACGCCCCGATCAGCCTTTCCGCTTTGATACAGGGCCTTGCGACTCGCAAATGTTCTGGCGGCACCGAGAATTCGTACAACGTCTAGAGACGGTGGAAACGCATCCTCTTGAGCCGCTGTGGGCCGACGTCTCCGCGCTGGAACTCACGGCCAACTTGCTCCAGGCCGCGTTCGCGCGAATCGACACGCCTCGCAAGCGCCGCCGGAAGGGGACTGAGGCGGACCATATCGAGCGAGCGGAGGCGGCGAAAACCTATCTTGCCAGCCACCTGCATGAGCCGATTACCTTGGAGGATGTCGCGGATCACGTCCACACCTCTTCGTTTCATCTCGCTCGCCTCTTTCAGGAGCGAGCAGGCCTCCCCATCCACCGCTATCTCACCCGTCTCAGGCTTCGCGCTTCGATCGAACGGCTTAGCGAGGGTGCGCGAGATTTGACGGCGGTCGCTCTCGCCTTGGGGTTCTCCAGCCACAGCCATTTCACGGACGCCTTTCGTCGCGAGTTCGGCCGCCCCCCCTCCGAGGTGCGCCGGGGAACCGCTCGTCGGACCGGGGAAGAAGTGAGCAAGAATCCGGAAGTCTGAGTGTCCCCATCTCACTAGCATGACTCCACGAAGATCGTTCGCGAGCGTCGCGACGGCCATCGTGGTTATCTTGCTCTGGAAGGGGACTGTCATGGCTTTGCAGAAATGCCCTGTTTGCGACTGGGAGATCACCGAAGGGGGAATCACGGTTGAGGTCAACGGCAAACCGGTCCTGGTCTGCTGCGACGACTGTGCCAAGAAAGCCAGGGAAGAGACAGGAGAAACGCCGAACAGGACCAATTGACCAAGTATTTCTCGAATCTCGATGCGAGTTCGGCGCCAATTTGGCGCCGGACCGCCTTCGCCTGCCACGGCACTCGACTTCAGATGATCCGCTGGTTATGGAAGGCTTCGAGCTTCCGCCGTTTTGCAAGAGAGGTCTTATCGGGCACGATAGAATGTGACGGGCTTGCGGCTCTTGAGCGGGAGGAGTTGTCGACGTGAAGCGAGTTGCCTACTGTGTCTTCGAAACGTCGTTAGGACCCTGCGGAATTGCCTGGCGCGAGGCCGAGAGTCGTTCTCGCCCCCCCGCCGTCATTAGGTTTCAACTGCCTGAAGCCACGGAGAAACTCACCGAGGCACGGCTGGCTCGATACTTTGAGGTGGGGAACGCCGCCGAGCCCCCACGTCTTATCGCTGACCTTATCGAAAAGGTCCGCAAGCATCTTTCCGGCGACGCTCAAGATTTCAGGCAGGTTGCCGTCGATTTTGAGGGGGCCGGGCCGTTTGCGCGCGAGGTGTATGAAACAGCGCGCCAAATCCCCATCGGGCAGACTCGAAGCTACGGCGAGCTCGCCGAGATCATGGGTCGCCCCAAAGCGGCCCGGGCCGTCGGTCAAGCCCTGGGAAAGAACCCGGTCGCCCTTATCATCCCCTGTCATCGAATCCTGGGGGCCGGCGGCAAGCCGGGTGGGTTCTCGGCTTATGGCGGACGTTCCACCAAGGCGACGATGCTCGCGATCGAAGGCGTCACCTTCGACCGGCCTGCGTCTCTTCCGCTCGAAAAGGAATTCCGGCGAGCGGCCGCGCGCCTCAAGGCACGCGACCCCCGTCTCGCGCTCTGCATGGCAAAACCCATCGGCTGGAAATTGAAGCCCGAGCAGTCCCCTTACGCCACGCTGTTCGAGGCCATCATCCACCAGCAGTTGGCCGTGAAGGCCGCTCAGACCATTTTGGGGCGGGTGAAAGACCTGTATCCCGGATCATCAATTCCCGAACCGAGCGTTTTGTTGAAGACCGTCGACGAGTCTCTGAGAGCCGCGGGGGTCTCCCGATCGAAGACCATGGCCCTCAAGGACCTGGCCGCGAAGACATTGGATGGCACCGTCCCCACCGCCCAGGAAATCACGACACTCGGGGACGCCGAGATCATCCAGCGCCTGTCGTCGATCCATGGAGTCGGCCGTTGGACCGCCGAGATGATGCTCATCTTCAACCTCGGGCGTCTGGATATCCTTCCTGTTGACGACTACGCCCTCAGGAAGATCATCGGAGAGGTCTACGAGATGCCGGCCACTCCTTCGCCAAAGGAAGTCACCGCATTGGGAGAGAACTGGCGTCCTCATCGCACGGTCGCGACTCTTTACCTCTGGAATTTCATCCGGAGCAAAGAGGTGAAGGAACAAATCGCACCGCTTCCCACGGAGACCGCCGCCAAACCCAAGAAACGCCGCACGTAGCGTTCATGAGCTGGTCGGACTTTCCCGGACAACGCAGAAGCTAAAGCGAGTCACGCTTGCTTTACGCAGGCGAACACGTCTTCAATTACCAATTCCAACTCGATCCGATACTCGCTCATGGATGGAGCGTGGGATCATTGGACGTTTGGAGAGCCTAATTCGAGGTGCTGGTGGCCTCCGCCGCTGGGCTGTGTTATCGTCATGATGATCGTCGACACTCTAACCCCAGCGAGCAATGTCCATGCCTCTGGCGATCGAAACCCATCAGTTGACCCGTTATTTCAACGATTTTCGCGCGGTGAACGGCATCGACCTGGCGATCGAGCCGGGGACGTTTTATGGGTTTCTAGGACCCAATGGCGCGGGGAAGTCGACCACAATCAAGATGCTGACGGGATTACTCGCCCCCTCAGGGGGAGAGATACGAGTGCTCGGGCGAAACATGCTCGACCCTCGCGAAGCGATTGACGCCAAGCGTCATATGGGCGTGATCCCTGAAGACCTCGCTCTCCTCGACAATCTCACGGCACGAGAGTATCTCACGTTCGTCGGGCGCATTCATCTCATGCCCCAAGAGACCATCCGAAGTCGCTCCAATGAGCTTCTTGATCTCCTGGGTCTTCAGGACGAAGAAAAGAAGCTCACGATGGAATACTCGCACGGGATGAAAAAAAAGCTGGCCATGGCCGCCGCGCTTCTCCCTAATCCCGACCTCCTCTTTCTGGACGAACCCTTCGAAGGAGTCGACGCGGTGACTTCACGCGTAATCCGCGACCTCCTCGCAGGTTTCGTCGCGCGTGGATCCACGGTCTTTCTCACGTCGCACGTCCTGGAAATCGTCGAGCGACTGTGTACCCATGTGGGGATCATCGTGAAAGGGCAACTGGTCGAGCAAGCCTCGCTCGAGTCGATTCGAAGCCACGGGTCGCTGGAAGAGCGGTTCCTGCAAAAGGCGGAGGCCGCTCCGGAGGCCGCGCACAAACTCGCCTGGCTCGAGGAGGCGGCATCATGATTTGGGAACACTTTAAGGCGTTTTTATGGCTCCGGTGGCGTCTTTTGATGAATCAATGGCGCCGAGCGGGGCAGGTGAATGCGATCATCATGATCGTCGTGTCCGTGGTCCTCATAGTCGCCGCCATCCCCTCGCTCATTGGGTTCTTCGCACTCGGCACCTATGCCATCCCCCAGGCCAAGCCTGTGCATCTGATGCTCGTATGGGACGGCCTCGTTCTGGCATTCCTCTTCTTTTGGGGACTCGGCCTGGTCACCGACCTGCAACGGACCGAGCCCTTGTCCCTCACGAAATTCATGCATCTCCCGGTGTCCGCCAACTGGGCATTCTTGATCAATTATCTCAGCTCTCTTTTGCGCCTCTCTTTGTTGATGTTCGTGCCGGTGATGCTTTCGTATTGCCTCGCCCTCATCTATACACAGGGCGTCAAGCAAGTCACCTCGTTGCTGCTGTTATCGGCCTTCTTGCTGATGATCACCGCGCTGACCTACCAATTCCAGGGTTGGTTGGGATCGCTCATGAAGAACCCGCGCTATCGGCGAACGGTTGTCGTGGCGACGACTGCGGCTTTCGTTCTGTTGATGCAGTTGCCAAACCTGATCAATATTCTCGGCCCTTGGCGGTTGGATGAGCGGGCCAAACAGAGCAACTCACTGGTACAAGAACTGGGAAAACTCAATCAAGAGTTTAATGCCAAGAAGTTTGACGCGAAAGAATTCGTACGCCGCCAAAATGAGGCCATTGAAAAAAATAAGGCCGCCGCGAAAAAGAGCGACCATGAGGCGCTGGAGCGGGCAGGTGCAGCCGCGGAGGTCCTGAATACCGTCCTGCCGATCGGCTGGCTTCCGCTCGGTGTTATGGCCGCCGCGGAGGGGCGGGTCTTGCCCTCGATCCTGGGCACTCTGGGAATGGCCCTAATCGGTGTCGGCAGCTTGTGGAAGTCGTATCGAAGTACCGTAAGGGTCTACCAGGGGCAACCGACCAGTCAAAGCGACCGCCGCAAAGCCACGGCTTCCACCCCAACCGAGAAGAAAGAGCCGGGGACCATTTTGCTCGAGACTCGCCTGCCGTGGTTGTCCGAGCCTGTTTCCGCCATTGCCCTCGCAGGGTTGCGCTCGCTGATACGTGCGCCGGAAACGAAGATGGTACTGCTGACGCCCATTATCTTCAGTGCGATCTTCGGCTCGATGCTTTTGAAAGACCGTAACGGTCTACCCGACGCTCTCCGCCCCCTCGCGGCCGTAGGTGCGATGGGCGTGGTGCTTCTCGGGCTTCTTCAACTCATGGTCAATCAATTCGGCCTTGATCGCGATGGTTTCCGGGTGTACGTGCTCAGCTCCGCACCTCGACGAGACATCTTGCTCGGCAAGAACCTCTCGTTCGTCCCGCTGGCTTTCGGCATGGCGTTGGTGCTGCTGGCCATCCTCCAGGTGATTCGCCCCGCGCGGTTGGACCGCTTCCTGGCGATGCCTCCGCAATTCGTCTCGATGTTTCTGATGTGCTGCCTCCTCATGAACATGCTTTCGATCTACACGCCGTTGCAGATTCCGTCAGGCACCTTGAAACCTAACAACGTCAAGCTGACGACCGTCTTGATGCAAACGGTGATGTTCCTCGTCATCTTCCCCATCACGCAAGCGGCCATGATGTTGCCCCTGGGGTTGGAGGCGCTCTTCCGCTATCTCGGCTGGAGCGAGGCGATCCCGACCCTCCTGCTTGTCTCACTGGTGCAGTGCGCGGTGATCATCCCGATCTATCTCCTTTCCCTGCGCTGGCAAGGGGAACTCCTTCAGGCTCGCGAGCAAAAGATTCTGGAAGTGGTTACCGGGCGAGCGATTTGAGCTCACCGGCAGGTAGATGGGTGGGAAGGTGCAGGATGCGGCAGAGGATCACACTCGTTTCGCGCGGCGATGCGGTCTTGCCACGCGAAACGAGTTTCACTTGTTGTTGGCAGGCCGAGGCAGAGACGCCGAGGCAAGGCCTCGGAAGAGACGAGAGGGCCGTCTTCACGGGCCCTCTTACAAGGCTTTACGTGCTGAAGAGGAAGTGGCAGATGTCGCCGTCCGCCATCACGTAGTTTTTGCCTTCGACACGCAGCTTCCCGGCTTGCCGAATTTCCTTCTCACTTCGGTAGGTCTCGAGATCCGCGAGCGTATAAACCTCAGCGCGGATGAATCCCTTCTCGAAATCCGAATGGATCACCCCCGCGGCTTGCGGAGCGGTTGCCCCCACGGGGATCGTCCAGGCGCGGACCTCCGTCTCACCCGCCGTGAAATAGCTCTGGAGCCCTAGAACCCGATAGGCTTCACGTGAGAGGACGGGCAGGGCGGCCTCAGCAAGCCCCGAAGACGCCAGCATTTCCGCGCGGTCCGCCTCATCGAGTTCGGCGATTTCAGATTCGAGCTTGGCGCAGACGGGAACGACCGAGGCGCCGACCTTGGCCGCGAAGTCGCGGACCTGTTGAACCAGCGGTCCTTCTCCCGCCAGGTCGCTCTCATCGACGTTGGCGACGTACAGAATCGACTTCGCCGTCAGCAGCCCGAAGCTGGAGATCGCCGCCGCTTCGAGCGGGTCGAGAACCAGCTTGCGGAGCGGCTCGTCCGCCCCAAGATGAGCCCGGCACTTTCGGATCGCTTCAACGCGAAGCTTGGCGTCCTTGTCACCGCTCTTGGCTGTGCGCTCGGCCTTGGGAAGGGCATTGTCCAGGGTCTGAAGATCGGCCAACATCAGCTCGATTTCGATCGTCTCGATGTCCGCCACCGGGTTCACCGCGCCGGCCACGTGGACCACGTCGGGGTCCTCGAAGCAGCGCACAACCTGGAGGATGGCGTCGACCTCGCGGATGTGGCTGAGGAACTTGTTGCCAAGCCCTTCGCCTTCGCTCGCCCCCTTCACGATCCCGGCGATGTCCACAAGCCGGAGTGCCGCCGGGACCAGCTTCTTGGGAACGATGTATTTGCTGATTCGTGCCAGCCGATCATCCGGGACGCTGACGATCCCTTCATTCGGCTCGATGGTGCAGAAAGGATAATTCGCGCTCTGGGCCATCTTGGAGCTTGTGAGGGCGTTGAACAGCGTACTCTTGCCCACGTTGGGCAGGCCCACGATACCGGCTCGCATATGCCGCGATGACCTCCAAAACAAGCCACTTCAGAGAAAGACAAGGCGACCGGACTCGGCCCAGTTCGGCCAAGGATCTAAGGAAGGAGCCCCCGCATATACGGCTCTCTCCGCCGGGTCGCTCGCAGAGAGCCACTCCTTCATTCTACCCGGACCGCCTTCGTTGTGCCTCTCCAGAATCGCACCCGATGTGAGCCGTCAAGAGCACCATGTGAAAGGAGCAGAGAACGAACACCGTTCTTGACGAACACTGTTCGTTGACGTACAGTTCCTTGCGTGGGCGTTGTTTCCTCGCGTTCGAGGTCAATCGAGAGATGAAGATTGGACATGACTGACGAGCCTCGAGAGACCGCCAGTCGACGCAGCAGGCCGGCCAAGCCTCCTCTGAATCGGGACGTTATCGTTGCAACAGCGTTGGATCTTCTGACGCGGGACGGACTCGCCGGCTTGAGCCTCCGGAAGGTCGCGGCGGCGCTGGATACCGGGCCGGCCTCCCTCTACGTCTACGTGGACAATCTCGAAGCGTTGCACGCCCTGATCCTCGACCGCGCTCTGGGAGACGTGGTCATCCCGTCAGACAAGGACGGCACCTGGCGAGAGCGGCTCTCAGGCCTGCTTACCTCCTATCTTCAGGTCCTTTACGCCCGACCCGGCCTCGGCCAGTTGGCGATGATGACGATGCCAACCGGGCCGCACGCCCTGCGCCTGATCGAGGCGATGCTGGCCTTACTGCTCGAAGGCGAGGTGGATCCGCCGCGAGCCGCCTGGGCCGTCGATCTATTGCCGCTCCATTTCGCGGCCATCGCCGCCGAGCAGGACATTCGCCGCTCGCAGAGCGACCCTCTGGGACCGATCGCCAAAGCGCTCGAAGGCGCGGCCCCAGCGGTTTACCCCAATATTCGAGCCTTGCGCGAGGAGCTCATGTCCGAGGATGTCTCATCCCGACTCCGCTGGACCCTCGACGTTCTGATTAACGGCGTGCTCCACACCCCGCGTGAAGCCTCGCGGACCCGATCACGAAAGAAACCCTGATCCTGTCCACGATCTGACAGGCCGATTCCACAGCCTTGATCGGGCATCAGCGGAAAGCTCAAAAGCGCCCGCGCGACTCCACTCATCAGAGACGAGTTGATTTGCATCCTCTCGCCTCCAGGTGAAACCGCGCGCAAAGCGTCCGTCCGCTGCACGTGCAGAGGACTTTTTGCGGGTCTACGCGTTTCGCGCTCGCCAGGAAGCCCATACACATCATCTTCACTTCTCAATCTGAGGACGATTATCCCTTATGAAATCCCGCACTGTTTTTCCAATTGCGATTGTCGGCGGAGGTCCGGGCGGCCTGGTTCTCGCCCGTATCCTGCAAATGCACGGGGTCGAGGCAGTCCTCTTTGAACGCGAGGTATCTCGAGACGCACGGCCGCAGGGGGGATCGCTCGACCTGCACGTCGAGTCCGGACAGCAAGCCTTGCGAGAAGCAGGGCTTGAAGCCGAATTTCAGAGCATCGCCCGATATGAAGGACAGGATCTTCGGATTCTCGACAAGTACGGCAAGGTCCATTGGGAAGAAGTGGCCGAACAGGGCCCCATGAATCGACCGGAGGTGGATCGATCGGCCCTTCGCGACATCCTGCTGGACTCCATCAAGCCAGACGTCATTCGATGGAACCACGCCCTTAAATTGGCCACGCGCGTCGATCACGACGTCCATGAGTTGCACTTTCAGAACGGCGAAGTTGTCACTGCAGGTCTCGTGATTGGCGCCGACGGAGCCCGGTCCCGAGTCCGCCCGCTCTTGACGGACGCACAGCCTCTTTACTCGGGCGTTTCGTTCGTCGAGGTCGGTATTCCCGACGCGGACACCCAGTACCCGGAGATCTCCAAATTCGTGGGGCGGGGCAGTGTCTTCGCGCTCGAGGACAATAAAGCCATCAAAGCTCAGCGAAATGGCAACGGGCGCATCCACGTTTACGTCGCATTCCGCGTTGAGAAAGCATGGCTCGCACAATCAGGCCTGGTCAACAGCAGCGCCGATCAAGCGCGCGAAGTGCTCCTGTCACACTTCACAGACTGGGCGCCCGAAGTCGTGGGCCTGATCCGCTACGGCGACCAGACCATCTTGTCCCGTCCTATCGATATCCTGCCGATCGGCCTCACCTGGCCATCGCAACGGGGGATCACGCTGATCGGTGACGCCGCACACCTGATGTCGCCGTTCGCCGGAGAAGGGGCTAACGTCGCGATGCTCGACGGCGCGAGACTTGCCGCGGCCCTGGCTCAGTACCCAGACCCAGATCAAGCCATTTCTGTTTACGAATCCGATATGTTCGTTCGCGCGAAGAAAGCCACCGAAGAATCGATGGTGGGCATGGACGTTTGCATCTCGCCTGACGGTGCTCGTAGCCTGGCGCAATTGATGCTTCAATACCATCAAGCCTACCAGGAGCAATTGCTGGCGAGATGATCCGCTTCGGGAACTCCCCTTCTGGTGTCTCCGGATTCTAAACGTCGACGCCGCCCCGAGAGAGTCTCGGGGCGGCATTCCATCAACTGTCAGGCATGCTGCTCCACGACGGTCCTACGACGTCAGATTCGCTCCTGAAGCCGCGCTCGGAGTTTCGATATAGGCACCGCCATGGAATGATTGGGGTGAGCGGCAACATGAATTTACAAGAAGGGACTGGCAAGATTCCCTTGAAACGGGTCGGGCTTTTGCGAGGCAGATCTCGGGGATCCAGCACTCGATTCGGAATTTCTCGTGCATTGGTTTATCACTGTCAACGACGGCGTTCTTCGAGGAGCCTTCAGCGAAAGGCTGGATTCCCCGCGGATATTTCTCTTCCGAGAGCCACCCCGCGGGACCGAGCGCGGAGGATATCCATACCTCCCCCATCCCGCCTCGCACCGAGGCCAAAGGGATCATCCCTCATTTCCGCCGGACAATGGCGAACCAGGCCTTCGGGCCCCCCTCTGAGAAGGGCTCCCCGGTGAACTCCGGATTCAGCTCGAATTGGGTGCGCTGGGCGGATTCGATTTCCCAGTCGGCCTCAAACGCATCCGACAGGTCCTGCCTGGATACTCTGCGCGGGCCATTGGTTCCCGGTTCTTGATCGCTGAAGCACATCAGATAAAGATGGCCTCCCGGCTTGACGATATGCGCTAGCCCTCGGACATACCGTTTCACGTCCTCACCACCAAAGACGTGAAACAAACCACAGTCGATCACGGTGGCAAATCGCCCTCCCCATTCACTTTCGCTCAACGTTAACGCGTCCTTAACCAGGAACTCCACGGACTGCCCTCTGTCAGAGGCCTTGGCTCGGGCCCGTCGGATCGGCTCTTCGAGGTAGTCGATCCCGGTGACCTGGTATCCACGACTCGCGAAGAAGAGAGCATTCTCCCCCGTTCCACATCCCGCGTCGAGGACCGGCCCTACGGCCTGGTCGGCGACGGAGATAAACGGATCTTGGGCCTTGGTGATATCCCAGGGTGCCTTGCCGGCGTAAGCATCTTCGAAATTCTTTCGATTGGGAACTGTGCTCATAAAAGGATCCTCTCCCAAGGGCGTCAACCGACGGACACAGTGAGAACACTCATGACGCTAACCGAAAGTCCTGGGCATGGTCCATCGCCCACGTTCGGAACGTTCGCGCAGGTGACCGAGTCACCTCGGAGACGGTCGCTGTTACGAGCGCCGGTGCGCTTTGCAGTTTCTCCCACGTCGTCAGTAGCATTTCAACGATGTAGGAGGGCATCAAAGCGGCCAGTTCGTCACGCGCGGCGGTAGAAGAAATTTCCTCAAAGCGCAGCCGACGCCCGATCGCTTCACCGAGGATGCGGACCTGCTCGATCTGGGTCAAAGCCTCCGGCCCCGTCAGTACGTATTTCTTGCCACCATGCCCTCCGTCGAGAAGGGCTCGCACCGCGACCTCGGCCATATCGCGCTCATGGATCGGCGCGGAGGACACTGCTCCGTAGGGCCAGCGTATCGTGTCACCAACCCAGATCTGGGGTGCCCACCAGGTGAGGGCGTTCGTCGCGAAGCCTCCTGGTCTCAGAAAGGTCCATTCCAGAACCGATCGTTCAATCAGACGTTCCACGTCGGCATGAATCTTGGCGATGGGATTCGTCTGCGGCTCGATATCATCACGAACCGCGGACGACGAGAGGAAAACAATTCGTTTCGCGTGGCTGGCAGCACTGTCCAGAAAAGCGGGCATGGCCTCCAAGACCGACGGCGACCGCATGAGCAGGAATACGCCGTCGACTCCGTCCAGACATCCATCCAAGGTTTGAGGGATGGTAAGGTCGCCGCCGATGACCTCCACCTGGTCCGGCAGCCCGGCAAACGCCGGATTCCGGCTCAACGCGCGAACCCTGGCCCCGGCATTCAGAAGCCCCGACACCACGTGCCGCCCCACGTTGCCGGTCGCCCCCGTCACGAGAAACAAATCGCTCATGCGCTTCCTTCCTTGAAGGATCGGGACACCTGATTTTCGGACGCCCCTATGCTACAAGTTCAAGTGAACTTGAAGTCAAGCCTGCCGGGGGATATTCTTCGGCCATGGTCGACTTGATTACCATCAGCGAGGTCTCAAAACGTAGCGGCGTGGCAGCCTCAGCGCTCCGCTTTTATGAGGAGCGAGGCTTGATCCAATCGGAGCGGGCCGGCTCGGGTCATCGCCGCTACCACAGAGAAGTGCTCCGGCGCGTCGCCTTCATCGTCTTCGCCCAGCGCATCGGCATGACGCTCGACGAAGTGGCGGCCGAACTTTCCCGGCTCCCGCAGGACCGCGTTCCTGAGGGGGAGGACTGGGCTAAACTCTCAGGTCCCTGGATCGGCCGCGTCGACGATCGTATTCGGGAACTCCTCCGCTTGCGAGAGGGGTTAACTGGATGTATTGGCTGCGGGTGCCTGTCGCTCGAGCGATGCGAGCTCGCAAACCCCGGCGACCGCGCCGCTCGCTTGGGCCCAGGACCGCGCTACTGGGTCAGTGACACTCGACGACCCGAATGACAGCGAAAGCCCACGTGCCAGCGGCCGGGTCGCCCAATCGTCACTGCCCGGTCTCGAGCAGTAGCCAAGCACACTTCGCACCCGCATATGCCATTTTTAAGAACAAAATCCCGCACGAGGTGACAATCGCAGGGAAAAGACCTCTTGCAAAGCGGCACGAGGCCCGCTAATGTTCAAATTAACAGGATCGGCCGCTTTCTCAAATGAATGAGAAGGAAGGTTGGCTCCTATAAGCTTTTCTCTCCCCTCAGCATGATTGTGGCCTACGCGGAGCCATTATGGGGGACGACAAACGGCAGACGAGCCTTCTCTCAAGGCTCGCGTTGAAAGTGGGGACAGTCGCGACGGCTGCGGCAGCCCTGCTTGCAGAAACCAAGGCAAGTGCAAGCGAGAGCGATGTTCTCAAAGATGTCTTGAACCGGACCGATATCGCCGTCACACGCAGGCGGGATGAACGTGCGGATGATCATCCTCCCCCCCTCGTACTGACACCGGCCCATGCTTCTCCAAAGTGGATTCTGGCAGGGCATCGGTCACACTCATCTCATCGCTCTCACAGCTCTCATTCTTCACATGTCTCGGGAGCCAGCCATTCCTCCCATTATTCGAGTTCGACGAACTCTCATCGCTCGCACTTCTCAGCCAGCAATCACTCCTCGCATTCCTCGCATTTTTCAAGTTCCATCGGAACAGGCTCGGGAATCCGTTCTTACAGAAGGAGTTCCAGCGCTTCCGGAAACGCCTTTACGCCATCGCCGTCGCCTTCAACCTTCACCAACAGTCCGCAAAACACGGCGCTGCCCAATGCCCCGCAAAACATCCCTTCGCAGGATGCGGCGACGTTGCCCAACGCGCCACAAAACGCGCCTCTGCCAGCCGCCACAACAGACCCCGCGCAACCTGACCCATTGACTGAGTTGCCAGCACCCAAGGTGGACGTGGCTCCCAGCCCGGAACGGCAGGCCCTGCTGCTTCGATACGAGCTGGTTCTTATCGACAAATTCCGAGGGGTTTTGAAAGCCTATATCAAAGACCACAAGACAAAGGCCGCAAGCCTGATCAAGGTCGGAGAAACGGTGGGTGACTGTAGGCTGATGGAAATCTTGCCCAAGGAACAATCCGTTCGCCTCAAGCCTTCCCAAGGACTGGAATTCACGATAAAGCGAACCAAGCCCGCGAAATAGCACGGTTGCTCAGCTCGCGGCGTTTACGGCCATTTCACGATGACTCGAGAGCCCTCTGCACATGATCGAATCTACGATCATCATTGATGCGAATTTGTATCGGCTGCCCGCAGTCAAGAAGGCGGCCTATCGCCTCGGAGATCGTTGCTTCGCACAAATAGAACGACTCTCCGATAGTCAGATCCAGGTGAAGCTGACATCCAGGTCTGAGAAAACCCCGATCGAGGTACTCGTGGGGGATTTTTGGAACGAACTTCTCGATCAAGACCTTCGAGAGTCCATCGCTGAAGAAACGGAACGTGTTCGCAATTTACTCCTCGCGCAAGCATTTTCAGGGTTATCACTGACCGACGCCACCGCGGACACTGCCGACTATCGCGAGGATCCACTGGGAATCGGTAAATCACAAATCGAGTCGCCGTGATTGACAACATCCAGCCTCAAGGAAACGACCTGCACCCTCAGATGCTACCGGCACTCCCCGTTCTCAACGATCGCTTTCGGGACAGTCGATCCTTTCGAGATCGAACCGGGCCTCGCTACAGCCTCTTGCCCATGCGGCTGATCTCACTTGATCGCGATCGGTACGTTCTCACCAACTTTGCGGGCGAGTACCTGGTCCTCCCCAAGCCGATCGTGCGCGAGCTCGTGCATCACGAGCTGGACATGTCCTCGGTTGTCTATGATGAGCTTAAATCGAAGCACTTTGTGTTGGACGCAGACTCCTCCGTCGCGCTCGATCTCCTTGCCTTGAAGTACCGGACGAAGCAGTCATTACTCGCGAACTTCACCTCTCTCTTCATGTATGTGGTAACGCTTCGGTGCGATCACAGTTGTCCTTATTGCCAGGTCTCGCGCCAGTCGGTCGATCGTCATGCCTATGACATGACGCTAGAAACCGCGGAAAAGGCGATCGACTTCATGTTCCGAAGCCCCTCTAAGTCGATCAAGGTCGAGTTCCAGGGGGGCGAGTCTCTCCTTAATTTTCCGCTCATCCGTCAAATCGTGGAACGAGTTGAGACTCGGAATGAGTCGGAGCAGCGCAACCTCCAATTCGTGATCGCTACGAACCTGGCGCCCTTGACTGATGACATGCTGACCTATTGCCGCGAGCATGAGATTCTCGTGTCCACAAGCCTCGACGGCCCGGCCGATCTGCACAACCTGAACCGCCCCCGTCCGGGAGGAGATAGCCACCAATTGGCGCAGCAGGGAATCCACCGAGTGCGTGAAGCGCTCGGGTCAGACCGCGTCTCAGCCTTGATGACCACGACCGCCGCAAGCCTTTCTCATCCCGAAGAGATCATCGACGAATATGTTCGGCAGGGGTTCTCCGGCATCTTTCTCCGTCCCCTCAGCCCCTACGGATTCGCGGTGAAGACCGGGCAAGTGGCCAAATACACGATGGAGCAATGGCTGGAATTTTATCGAAGATGCCTCTCGCACATCGTCGACCTCAACGTCCGCGGAATCCCGTTTCGAGAAGAGTATTCGAGCCTCATCCTCCGGAAGATGTTGACCCCATATCCAACCGGATACGTCGACCTTCAGTCCCCGGCCGGAGTGGGAATTGCCGGCCTTGTCTTCAACTACGACGGCGATATCTATGCGTCTGACGAGGCGCGGATGTTGGCCGAAACAGGGGATCGCCGATTTCGCCTGGGTGCTCTCGCAACAGATTCCTTCGAAGATGTCATGCTTTCCGACACACTCTTGGAAGTGCTTTCGGCAACCATGACAGAAGGTGTGCCCATGTGCGTGGACTGTGGTTTTCAGCCTTATTGCGGAAGTGATCCGGTCTATCACTACGCGACGCAAGGAGACTTCGTTGGCTTCAAACCGTCGAGTGACTTCTGCCGGAAGAATATGGGCGTAATGCGACATCTGGTCCACCTGCTTGAGGATGATGAACAGGCGGCCTGTGTGCTTAAGGGTTGGCTATAACCGAGACGATCCATGATCAAGCTTCATGCGCGACTCGGAAAGCGGTGCGAGGCAGAACCCTTCATCGCACGGGTAGTGCGAAAGGAAGAGGCCTGCTCGTCAAACCGCGAAGCCGAGGTTTTTCTGGTCGATCAGGAGGAGGCGCCACCCCCCGGCTACCGGGCATACCTCGACGCAAGAGAGGTGAATGATAGCCAGGCCGCGGCAAGCTCGGACGTTTGGCCACTCCCCGAGCCTTTGCGATACCTCTCCGACGGCGACATCATCCGGATCAGCCCCCGCTCAGGCGAACTGTGGGTCATGTATCGGCGCGAGTCGAGCTTCAATGCCATGCTACTGACGGAACAGTGTAATAGTTATTGCATTATGTGTTCCCAACCTCCAAAGGCAGGTGATGACAGCCACCTCACGGAGGCCTATCTACAAGCGATTCCTTTGATGTCTTCCGACACCTGCCAGTTGGGAATTACGGGAGGCGAACCCACGCTCCTGGGTGACAGGCTGCTGGAGATCATCCGGAAATGCAAGGAATGCCTTCCCTATACGGCCCTGCACATGCTCTCAAATGGCAGACTCTTCAACTACTTGAGCCTCTGCCAGGAGCTTGGTGCCATCAATCATCCCGATTTGATGATTGGCATTCCCCTCTACTCAGATCTTGCGAACCATCATGACTTCGTCGTGCAAGCGGACGGCGCTTTCGACCAAACGATCCGCGGCATGATGAATCTGGCTCGCTGCAATATCTCCGTCGAAATCCGCATGGTCTTACATCGTGAGACCGTTGACCGCCTTCCTCAATTCGCACAATTCGTTGCCAGAAATCTTCCCTTCGTGGACCACGTGGCCCTGATGGGACTCGAGATGATGGGCTTCGTGCGTATGAATCTGGATTCTCTTTGGATCGACCCTGCCGACTATCAACCCAAATTGTTTGCGGCTGTTGACCTTCTCCAGCAGCACGGCCTCCACGTTTCGATCTACAACCACCAGCTATGTGTGCTCGATCGCAGGCTTTGGCCTGTCGCACGAAAGAGCATCTCCGACTGGAAGAACGAGTATCTCGACGAATGCCGTGGCTGCACTGTTCAAGACCAATGCGGTGGCTTCTTCGCATCATCTTCCCTACGACACTCGGCTCACATCAAGCGACTGAGTCCTGAGAGGTCCATCACAGATCCTCAGCAAGCCCTAACGTCGTCCATCACCCTTTGAGGAAAGATCCCATGTGGAATTCTCTACTCGTCTCCGCCTTGTTTGGAATGCTCGGAGTACTCATGTCCGCCTTCGGATATAAGCTTTTCGACCTGATCGAGACGAAAGTCGATTTCGCCGAGGAAATCAAGAACGGGAATATGGCCGTTGCGGTTGTTGTGGGCAGTTTCCTCGCGGGAATCTGCTACATCATCGGCAGAACGGTTGGAAGCTAAGGCGCCGCCAAATCCGACTGGCCATCCCTTCGCACCCCGGAGAGTGTTCAAGGCGCAAGAGGGCGCCACATCGCGGGGTGCGACACGTGCCCTCAAGCAAAAACCAACCAGACCGAGTTCCTTTCATGCGACGGCAGAATTTAGCACTCATATCAAAGAAAATATTTCGCAATCAAGTCTTGTGCATTCGTCGGAATTCGCTCGGCGAGCATCCCACACGCTGTTGAAACAGCGTCGTGAGGTGGCTGTGACTATACAGCCCGCATTTCAAGGCGATCGACGCGATATCGTCAGAGGAGTGGAGCAAGAGACGCTGGGCTGCCCGCACGCGCTGCTCGATGACATATTGTGCCGGGGTCGTGCCGAAAGACTTGCGGAACGCGATCAAAAGCCGATGGCTGGTCACGCCGACGAGTTCAGCGACGTCTTCCAGGCGGATCCGCTCCGAGAGCGAATCAAGGATGTACTCCCGTACGCGCCGGCTCTGCTCAGCGTCCAAGGCGGGTATGGGACGAGCCACGACATTTCGCGGGTTTTCCGCGTACAGCAAGCGCATATGTCGACAGATCATTTCGATCGTCGATTCCGTCGCGAGACCGTCCACGTCCGCCTTTCCGCTCACGGCGCGCGATAGCGTCTGCACCGCTTGAAAGAGCCTGGAGTCGCGCGCACCGGCCACCCCTCGAATCTCCCCGACTGCTCGCGAATCGGCGTGCGTGTTGAAGTAAAGAGCCGCGTACGAGATTGTTTCGCCTTGCGCATGGCTCCGATAGCGCCTTCGCGAGGGTACCGTCCAGACTTCACCGGGAAGAGCAGGGCCGGAGCTCCCTCCGTGCCCATCAAGCTCGGTCTCGAGAAGCTCCATGTGTCCGGAGAGGTGCACGATGGCAGCGGGGCGGCTGTCTTCGATCGTCCACTCTGTGGGCTGATGAATATCGGCGGTACCGAAAACCACCTCAAGATCCGGGTGATCGAACCGCGTGCGCTTGACCATGGTCGGTTCATGCGCTGTGCCGAACCGATGATGAACATGCTCCACGGCAGCATCGCCCTCAGGAGTCGCCATGACTGCCCTCGGATTGGAATTTGGCGACGAAGGTGTCGACTATTTTCAACCCCGCTCTCCCCATCAGGCTCATTTGTCAGGCTGCGGAGAATTTGGAAGCGGAATCAGCGCCACGTTTGATAAACACCATACCGTTTCGTCGCCTCGATCGAAAGGCGACGAGGATCGCCCGGCAAACAGAAAGGAACGACTCGATGAACAATCCTAATTCTATCCATGGCAAGGTCGTGGTCGTCGCTGGGGGAGCGAAGAATCTCGGCGGCCTGATCTCGCGCGACATGGCCAAACAGGGCGCCGAGGCCGTCGTCGTCCACTTCAACAGCAGCAGTACGCGGGGCGACGCGGAGGCCACGGTTGCCGCCGTCGAAGCAGGGGGGGCCAAAGCGATTTCCGTCCAGGGGGATCTAACCAAGGTGGCCGAGTACGAGCGGCTCTTCGATGAGACCATCAAAGCGTTCGGTCGCGCGGACATTGCCATCAATACCACCGGGATGGTGATCAAGAAGCCGATCCTCGCCGTCACGGAAGAGGATTACGACAAGATCTTCGCCGTCAACTCCAAGGCCGCCTTTTTCTTCATCCAGGAAGCAGGCAGAAAGCTTGCCGATCGCGGAAAGATCTGCACGATCGTAAGCTCGCTTTTAGCAGCATACACCGATTCTTATGCCATCTATCCTGGCAGCAAGGCACCGATCGAGCACTACACCAGGGCGGCATCCAAGGAGTTCGGTGCCCGCGGAATCTCTGTGACCGCCGTCGGACCGGGCCCGATGGAGACCCCCTTCTTCTACGGTCAGGAGACCAAGGAGTCAGCGGCTTACAACCAGTCAGCCGCCGCGCTGAGCCGGTATACCAAGACGGGGCTGACCGATCCCGAAGACATCGTCCCTCTCGTACGTTTTCTGGTCAGCGAAGGCTGGTGGATCACGGGTCAGACGATCTTCGCGAACGGTGGATACACAACACGGTAGTGGAGGCGTTAACCTAAGGTCGCCCTGCGGCTACTTCCGGCCTCAAAGTCAGGTGACAACTGATGGGGAGTTGCCCGGGACCGCAATCATTGCAGAGCTATGCGAGCTCTCCGCACACGGACCCGGCTAACTCCCTTCGATCCTTTGGCTCTGTGCTCACGGTGAAGACCATGCGATTTCCTCAGGCGATCTTGCTCCTGTCATTGCTGCTCGTCAACCTTGGGGCCGACACCCCCAAGCCCGTCCGGAAAATTGGCTCGACCCCCTGGCACTTGATCGACACATGGTGGGAGATCGGCAAGAACGGCCCGTTCGAGAGCTATAGCATCGACGTCACGATCAGTGACGACGTGGCCCCTCAGGTCAAACTGTACATCGCGCCCGTCGGCCTTGGGCGATTGAACGACACCGATTTCTACGGTGGAATTCAAACCCAGTCGGATGGCAATACCCGGCAAGACCAGCATCTCCGTTCCATCGGCCGAGGCTGCTTGTTTTCGATGTGGGGTGAACGCAGTCTGGATGCGATTCGGCCCGCGGAGGGAGGCTTATTGCAAAGCTCGGGGCATGAGGGAGACTTCGTTAGCGTGCGACGCCCCTACGCGTGGAAAAAAGGCACGTACACTTATCGCCTTACCAAGATGGATCGTGAGGTTATTGATGGTAAGCCCTACACGTGGGTGGGCGCATTCCTCTATTCTCACGAAAAGGACGAAAACATCTTCATTGGATCACTTCGCTTCAAGGGGGAGAATCTCGTCCTCGGAGACAAAGTGGCCAGTTTCGTCGAGATCTACGGTCAGCCAATTCCCTTGACAGACATTCCCAAGCTGACGGTCAAACTCGGCAACATCAAGGTTAATGGGCAGCTCGTCCAGAATCTCAAAGCCTTGGCGGTTTATCCCCAGGACGTCCCTGACTATGCCGATGCCAAAGTGGAAGAAAACTCCCTGGTCATCACGGTCGGTCAGGAGGTGAAGGACCGACCTGAGCGAACCATCCGTCTCTTGGGAGGAAAACCGTAAGGGCCGACGACGCACGCCTGGCGAACGGGCACAAAACATCCACAGGCTTATTCGTCATCGCAGAACCCGTCCGTGCAACTGAGGCCCGCTCACGACGAGAGATCCACGTTTACGAACTATTTTATAGAAAGTTCACGGACGAGTTCTCGCATTTCTTGACCAGGCCCGGCTCGCAGTCGAGGCTGCCAAACAAGCGACAACAGGCCTCAAAATCCCAGAGCCACCTCTTTTCGCTAAGAGCATTGAGCGGCGCTCTCGGAAAATAGGCCGTGACCAGACACGCCACGGCCTTCGGTTTTGCGTTCTTCAAGGGGCGCCGGCAAGACCGGCGGGGCAAGATGCCCGCATTGGCCGTTGAATCGGTGAGCCTGGCGTGTGCCGCCAATGGACCGCAAGACTCTCAAGGCCCGTCGGCTCGCCTCGAGCTATCGAGGTGAGGCCGGGAAGACGACCTCCGAGATCGTCTTCCTCACAGGCTTCAAGACGGTGTTACTGAGACTCGAATTTCTTGATCGGTCCGTCGGTGCCGATCTGGACGGTAAAGCTGGTTCCATCGGGTGCCACCGAGGCGTGAATAAACTGGCCTCCTTCCGGATCCTTGTTGGCGATCAATGCAGACTCGGTATTTTCGGCGTCCGTGGTAGCGGCATTCTTGTGAAGCTGATAGAGCGCCTTGATCGAAGGGATCGACTTCAGAAGCGCCACCGCCTTGGCGTCTCCCCCCTTGCGAGGGCCATTGTCCATCACCGCCACCGTCGGCTTGATCGACTCCACCAAAGTGGGGTGATTTGAGATCGCCATTCCATGATGAGTGACCTGAAAAAGGTCGATCGGCCCAATCACGTTCCAGGGGCAAACGAGCTTCTTCTCGACGTTCCAGGTCAAGTCTCCGCAGTCGAGGAAGCCGAACTTACCAAGCCGGAAGCGGATCGCGAGGCTACGTGCGTTGTCGCTTGGGTCGGCGGCGAGATCCGCCGGAGCCGACGCACAAAGAGTGTTATCGGCGGGCCGCTTTCCTCCTTCGAAGATCACTTCGCCTCCCGAAGCCAACACGACAGCCTCAATCTTTCCTTTCAAGCGAATCTCATCCCCGGCCTTGAGCACTGACCGCTTGCCTTCGCTCGCCTTTCGATAAGCGACGCCGAGTGGGTCATCGGGCTTGGGGCCGTCCGGGAACGCAGCCTTGTCCTCTTCGGGGGCCTTGTAGTCGGGAAGACCGCGATCCCAAAAGTGGTCAATCCGCACGAGCTTCGATAGCCCCGCCACGCCACCGAAATGGTCCATATGCCAGTGCGTGGTCACCAGGTGGTCCAAGTGGTCGAGGCCGGCGACATCTCTCAAGACGAGCGCAATCCGCCTGGGGTCGCGATCGTTGAAGCCTGGCCATCCCGAATCGATCAGGATCGACTCGCGCTCGGGCGTGACGAGCAGGGTCGCAGCTCCCCCCATCACGTCAATGAAATAAATATCCAGGTTCCCCTTCGGCGCATCGGCGCCGGTGAGGATCGACAAGGCAAAGACTGACATGAGAATCCAACGCAAACGACAGTACATCGAGAGGCTCCGATGAGGTTCGGTCAAGTCGTGGGTTCGCTGGTCCGCCAGGAGACCGCTCAACGACTCAGCGCATCGACGACAAGACGGCCCGAGTCATCGCAAACGGACACGGTTGTCGTTCCGGAGAGGCATGTGCCCGTCCGCACGAAATTCCTTGGAGCTCGTAAGAGTGGCGACCCGTCTCGCTGGATGCAAGAACTCACTTCCTTCAAAGACGAGGAATGCGCGGAAAATCCGCTTTCGATCCCGAACTCGGCGACTTGGCGGCCTGGGCCGGCGAGCGCCATCAAGCCTCAATCTCGTAGGCACAGATCGACAGAGGGATCGACGCAGCTCTCGCTCAGCGGTGCCGCCAAATTCGACGCAGAAATGACGGCTCGTCCACTTCGCGCAAGCCGTCTTCGATCGATCGACAAGTGTTCGTCTTTGAATCCACGAGGCACCGCGGCAGCACTGGAGCCCCAGGGATTATCGGCACCACGCCCTAGCTTTGGCCGCGTGAGCGGTGTGTCAGCCTGCGGTCCGGTGCATCGCGAGTTGGGGGGATTGGTTCTGCGGACGCTCATAATCCCAGCATGAGTTCCAGGTTCTGAATCGCGGCGCCGCAGGCCCCTTTGCCCAGGTTGTCCAATGAGGCGACCGCCAGGGCTTGTCCTTTTTCGTCGTTGCAGTAGACGTGAATATCGAGCCAATCCGTATTGGCGAGCGCATCGGCTTCGAGCCGGCGTGCCGGCTGCTTCCAATCGGCGTCAGCAGACTTGCCAAGCTTGTGTAGCGCCTGGACGCGCACCTGCCCCTCCTTGGGGTAGTGCCCTTCATACACCGCATGAAGTGCGGCTCCATCGACGGGACGCTTCAGGGCACCGAGATGAAGCGGAAGACTAACCAGCATTCCTCGCGGGTAACGTCCGACGCTGGGAATGAAAAGAGGGGCCGCCGTCAACCCGCTCTGGGCGACGATTTCCGGCACATGCTTATGATCGAAATTGAGGCCGTATTCAAAAAAGGCGGTCGACAAACGATCGGGAGACTGCTCGTTCTCATAAGCAGCGATCAGGGACTTTCCGCCCCCGGAATAGCCAGACACTCCCGCCAGTGAGGCGAGGAAGTCCGCACCGAGGATGCCCGCGTCGATGAGCGGACGCAGCAGGGCGATCGCGCCTGTGGCATAGCAGCCCGGATTGGCAACTCGCGTTGCGCCGGCGATCCGATCCGCCTGGCCGGGACACATCTCGGCGAACCCATAAACCCAGTCAGTTCGAGTGCGATGGGCAGAGCTCGCGTCGAGCACGCGAGTCGAGGGGTTTTCGACCATCGCGACCGCCTCCACGGCGGCATCGTCCGGCAAGCAAAGGACGACGAGGTGGGCCCCGTTCAGCGCCTCGCGTCGCGCGACCGCATCCTTGCGTTTATCGGCCCCCAACCGAATCATCTCGACGTCGGTGCGGCCGGCGAGGCGTGTGAAGATCTCCAAACCTGTCGTGCCGGCTTCGCCGTCGATAAAAACGCGCTTCGTCATGGTTCGATGTCCAAACCTTCCAGCTCTGCCTCATTTCACCAGTCAATCTTGGCCGGGGTCAACCCGACAGTCAATCGCATTACGACTATGTTCCTCTGTCCAGACAGGATAGATCCTGGTCTTTCAGCTAAGACGCAAGACACCCACACTCGGTTCGCCCGGGTTAACGTCGGCCACGCCGGAGGAGGGACTTGACCCTTCCCATCCATGGTACGTTCTGCTGCGACCGTGGCGATTCTTTCCGCCAGTCCCAGGGAGGTGTCGGACGAGGTTGACTCCAGAGCCCTCGACGAGCGCCTCGCGCCTGGCTTTCGAGGCGAGCCAATTCGCGATCGCCGGGAGCATATTGGCGATACCACCACGCCGCACCCTGTCTGACGAGCTCATGATTCAGTGAGCGGCCATCGGGGAGGATCACTTCGGCCACGGTGCGCTGATAGCGATCCTTATCGCGAGGTTGAATGGTCACGCGCTTGCCGATCGCGAGATCCGAGGCTATTTGCTTGGCCCGCTTCCCGAAGTCTTGCGTGGTCTCTGGCGCATCAACCCCATGAAGGCGAATGCGAACCGGCGTACGACCTCGAAGCACGGTAATGGAGTCGCCATCCGAAACGCCGATAACACGGGCCGCGTAATTCCCCGAGCACGAGGAAACGGCAAAAGCAAAGATCAATGAAATCAAAGTGAGGGGACGCATCAGGGCAGAATAACCGAAAGAGGACCAGTCTCACCAGATTTCCCGCGCTTCTTCTCAAATCCCGACCAACGTTGCAGCGGGCAGGAAATCCGCGGGCGCTCGCGTTGGCCCTGGGATCGATGAATGAAGGAATTCCGAGGGCAACTGAGCCCTGCCCGCCAACGGACGTCAGCGACTCCGACGGTTCCCAACCGCGTACGACCCTGGTAAACTAACCGCCGAGCGTTCAGGGCGCTTCTGTGTCCGCGGAAAGGGCTGAGCCCACCTGATCCCCATGTTCTTGTGATTTGTCATCGTACCTTCTTTCGGTTCGTGACGCGGACACCGAACCATGCGGCATCACGCCGCGGAAAGGAGGTTTATGTCGCGTTCTCACCCTGCGCCAACGCGTTCCCTTCCAGACAGGGCAAACCTCGCCCAGCTTCGCAAGCAGGCCAAGGAACTCCTCAAATCGTATCGGGCTGGCAACGAAGCGGCCGCGGCCGAAGTCTTGCAATTCGAGCAGAATGCTGATCCCGCCTCCTTCGCCTTGGCTGACGCCCAACGGGTCCTGGCTAGAGCTTACGGCTTTCCGAGTTGGACGGCAGTCAAGCAACACGTCGAGGGCGTGAATATCACGGCCTTCTGCAAGGCGGTGGACGCGGGCGATGTGGTCAAGGTTCGCAATTTAGCCAGGACGCGGCCCGAACTGGTGGAATTGTCACCAGACGGCGAAGAGGGGGAAAGAGTCGCGCTACACCTAGCGGTCCTCAAACGCGACGCGGAATTGACCCGCGTCCTCATGCGATTAGGCTCCAACGCTCGCAAGGGCATCTGGCCACACCGCAGCGCAACCACGGCTCACACGATCGCCAAGGATCGTGGATATGATGAGATCGTCACCATTATCGAGGAGGAGGAAGAACGACGCCGCAAAGAGATGGGCTCCTCGAAGGCTACCGTGAGCTCGAAGATCGACGAGATCCATAAGGCGATTCTCCAGGACCGGAATGACGAAGCTATCCGGCTTCTGGAAAGCGACCTGTCACAGGTCAGAGCCTGCAACATCGGCGGCGCCACGCCTCTGCACATCTCTGCGTGGGCCCACAATGCGGAGATGGCCGCCTGGCTGCTCGACCACGACGCACCCGTCGATGCAAGGGCTCCGTTTGCCGTCCCTGTCCGGCTTCATCAAGAACGGAGAGTCCCGGGTAGAACGCCGCTCGACTATGCGGCGATCGTTGCCGGATGGGCGCACGCAGAACGCGACTCCCTTTTCTATTTCATGGAAAACGCACATCTCGATCCCGCACGATTTCACAAAACGGCTCGCCTGCTGCTTCAGAAGGGGGCCGAACTTACACCCCGCGCAGCCGTCGCGATTGGCGACGCAAAGGCCGTTCTGCAAATGCATCGCCAAGGTCGGCTCGACAACAAGAGTCACACCCTTCGCGGCGGGTTGATCAGTATCGCCGTGCGCGTCGACCGTCCCGAAATGGTGTCGCTGCTTTTAGACCTGGGACTCGACCCCGACGAGCCAGTTCATGGCGAGTACGGCAGGCGAATGAGCTGGGGCATGCCTCTCTGGTTCGCTTCCATGTGCGGAAGGCACGAAATCGTGGAGTTGCTCCTTGCCCGCGGCGCCGACGTCAATGCGATCGTGTACGCTTGCGGCGACTCGTTATGCATGGCCAAAGACGAGGAAATGCAGGCTCTCTTGCGCAAGCATGGAGCCCGCCTTACCGTGGAAACAGTGACAGACCGGAAAACCGCGCAAGCGATTCTCGACGGGACCATGACGGCCTATAGCCTTGATGTCGCGGAGCCAACGCTCCAGGATCTGGCCGAGATCATGCTGGGCGGTTCCGATCCGGAAATCGACCGTCTCTGTCTCGCGCAAATCACACGAAGGCGCGACGATCCGTGGTGGAATGGCGTACTCCTCAAGACCAGGTCGCCGGAGGGCCTAAAGCTCATTCTGGAACACGGAGTCGATCCCGACATCGTCAACGACGCGGGATACACCATTCTGCACCACCTCGCGTCGGACTACGGCCAGGCATCAAACGAAGAAGCCCGCGTCATCCGGGCGACGATTCTGCTGGATGCCGGCGCATCGTTGACGAAACGTGATCCCTTGCTCCAATCAACACCACTTGGTTGGGCCTGCAGATGGGGACGTATCGAGCTTGTCCGACTGTATCTGGAACGCGGTGCTGACCCGGCCGAGGCGGATGCCGAGCCGTGGGCAACCCCTCTTTCGTGGGCGACGAAGCATGGACATCACGAGATCATCGAGTTGCTATGCCGACATCCCGCCCAATGACCCGAGCCTGACACACGCGCGGACACTGTCCGCCGGGAATTGAGGCACGAGTCGCATCAGGACAAAACACCAGCGTAAGCCCCAAAGTGCCGGAGTGACGAAGAGAATACAGCCTTTTTGGCAGACGTCTCGTATCTTGAAAGAGGGAACTCTTGCCGGGCAGCACTCAGATCACCCGGGTGAAGCTGATTTGACACCTTGATTCAGGAGACTCCGCTGTGTCGCATCTCCGTGTGCGGTTTACGGTACGGCGGCTGATGCTCGTGGTTCTGATTGTCGCGGTTCTGCTAGCCGCGTTCGAGGCGGGGCGACGGTGGGAACGAACCGAAAGAAAAAACCGGAGCAATGCGGTTTTTGATGCGTTGGAGATGTATAGTCGTTAAGCGGGTCTCCTGTTTCCATCCCACTCTCGCGCTATTTCTTGAGGGTGGTTCCGAAGAGAATCGCGAAAGGCTTAAGCCCTCGTCTTCGGCAGAAAACCACTTCATCTGTCGGGCCAAACGGAGGGCAGAGTGAACATGAATCAGGGCTTGCGTGGTTTACTTGCCTGATGCTGCACTTCTGGTTGTGCCTCGCCCGGCTGTCCAGGGGCTGAATTGTGGTCGTAGTCGCCGCTAAGTCGCGGTATAAGCGGTGGGCCATCATCCTTCGCGTGAGGAATCCGATGAGTGAACCCGCATGGTCCCAGCTCGGGTACGCGCGCAAGGAGTTTCTTGATGTAGTGGCCGCGTTTGAGATCGAGGACGCAGGTCTTTGGATGTGCGATGCTCCTGTCTCTTCCGATGGCGAGAGCATTCGCGACTGGGCCACGGACGTCGCTACTCACGGTGTGGGCGTATTCGCGATGGGGTCCCTGGGATATGCGATCCCCCATCCACCGCTCGACGATTGGCGAGGTGCGGGACGCCGCGTGGTCGCAGCCGCCCGTCATTATTTCTTCGGCGCCTGGCGCGACAGTTTCGATTGGCTCCACGGCGAGCACTTCGATCATGCCAAAGCACGGACGAATCTGCCTTGGATCGACCTCTTTCGGTCGGCGCTGGCCATCGCACTTTCGCTCGATGATGGGGAGTCAGCAGACACGCTGTGGGAATGGCCCGGCGCCGATCTTCCGTTCGACGAGGGGCTCGACGACCTGACGGAAGAAGACAACGCATACCAGATCTGGCTTGCGTCGCGCGTTCGTGGTGAGCCGGCCCCTACCAGCGATGCTCAACTCGCGATCGTTGTGGATGGAAAGCGCAAGCGTCCAAAGCTCGCACAAGCCACGGCGCAGGCGCTGTTTGATAGAGATCCCGTAGCGTTCACGAAAGCATTAACCGCACAGCTCCATAACCACCGACAGCATGAGTTCAACACAAAGCAGTTGGACGGCGCGATTTGCCTTGAGGCGACCGTTCTATGGCACCTTGCGAAACGGCAAGGCTTGGGCACGGAGGAACCCTCTGCTGAGTTGATGGTCTTCATCCCTCGACCGTGAACCCGTGAAATCCTTAGAGGCTTACATGCCGTTTTGAGACCGGAGGCATTCATGTCGATGAGACCGCGGGTCTATCCCATCCAGTCGATTGACCCGATCCGTCAGGTGCTGGGAAGCGAGGACACGTCGCTCCTGGAATCGCTCGTGGCCTCCTTCAAGCAGTTTCGCGGCGATCAACCCGACGCGGTTGAAGAATTTCGCGAACGCGCGAAGTCCTTTCTCGAGGGCGCGTTGCGCGATGGTCGAGAGCGGGGCGAATGGGAGTATACGATCTTCTACGCGGCCCACGCCCTGGGACTTCTGCAAAGCGATCTCCCGATCAGCGATGATTGGGTATGGGGGGCTTGGGCGGACTACTTCGATGAGGTCGAGAATCGGCTGCCGGCCGACGCCCGTGAATTGTTGCGCTGGCTCGTATTCGGACGGGGTCTTAAGATCGAAGGCGTCGATTGTCCTGGTGCCTACTACGCATGGCTTCGCAGCGAAGAGGTTGAGATCCTACTCGCTGCTCTTGACGAGTTGGCAGCAGTCGACCCGGACGTCACCGAAATCGTCGAGGATTTCCACGAAAACCTCAGGGACTGGCTGGCCAAATGCGTCGATCAAACATTCTTATTGCTAGCGTCATAGAATGGCCGCTCCTCTTAGGCGAAGATGGAAGAGCAAGCTACGCGCTCAAAGGATGCTCGCGCCCCGTTGGCCCGACGGACTCGCGCCCTTGTCTACCGACCCGGCTTCTTGCGCAGCGAGGGACACGATAGCCTTCACAACCGCAATGAACGAATTCTTGCATGATGCTCTGTGCCGAAGCTAACCTTCATTAGGACGATGCAGCAGATAAGTCGGCGGCGAAGGCTCATTCGATATCGGGCAGAAGCCAGGACGAGATCCAGGCACAAGTTGAGTTTTCATTTCTTGCCATGATGAAAGCTCCAGGATTTACAGCGTCTCAAGGAACGCGGCCAGGTCGTCGATCTCGCGAGGTGAGAGTTCAAGTCCCCTCGGGTGGTGTTCGCGGACGAAGACATCGCGGAGCGACCGCGCGCGGCCATCGTGGAGGAATGCGTCGCGACGGCCAACCGCTCGCAGGGAAGGGGGGTTGAACTCATGGTTGCCCACCTCATCGACCAGGCCCACGTCATACCTCCCGGGCGTGGTGTATTCGGGCGCCTCGTGGCAGCCAGCGCATTTCCGCGATCGGAAGATCTCACGGCCGCGTACCAAGGCGTCGGGATCAGATACGGCAACGGTCGAACCAGAGACCGGTTTCGCGAAGCGCGAAGCGGGGGGTATCAGCGAAGCGAGATACGCGGTGAGATCCGCGGCCTGGCCGTCGGCCAGCCTTGGCCCATGCATGGTGGTGGCGGCCGACTTGCGTATTTGGTCGTCAAGCCGACTCATCGAGCCCGTCCAGGTCCAGGGTCCAGTGGCGGCCACACCTAGCAGCGACGGGACGCGCTTGGGCGCTCCATACGAGCCATCGCCGAGCGTGTCGCACGCGAGGCTATTGGTATGGCCGTCGGTGTGGCAGCTCTGGCAGCTCATCCATCCATCGTGCGAAAGCTTTGCGCTGGCGAACAGTTGCTCGCCGCGGTCGACCGCCGAGAGTTCAGGTCGGGGCCCCAGCGCGATTGCTTCGGCCCGCTGACCGGTCGCGATCGCGATGACCGAGATCGTGTCATCCAGCGAGTCGGCCACGTAGGCGAATGCGCCATCCGGGCTCACCGCGAGGGCGGATGGTCGACGACCCACCGCCACCCGCTTTGGCGTTTGGTCCACCACGGCCGCATACGCGACCTCGTCCACACCTTCAAACGCCACGATGACACCACCGCGACCGTCGAAAGCGATCGCACCAGGATCGCCGGCCGCACGCCCGACGTCCCCCAGGTCGAATAACCGCCCACCGTCCAGCAGCGCAGAGTCAGACTTCGCCGCCAGCAGCGAATCGACCTTCAATACCCGCAGGTGATTGCGAATCAACTGCCCCCAGTGCACGTCGTCGAACGTCGCCTGGGCGAGGCGGTTGAGATACTGGTGGGTCACAAGCAGCGTGCGGCCGTCGCGAGAGAGCGCCATCCCGCGGATGTTGTGCGCCGGTAGCGAGTGCACCGACTTGAGCGTCCGGGCGTGGAGATCCACGACGGCAAGCCGCCCGCCGAAAGCGTCGGCCACAACCAGGCGCGAGTCATCGGAAATCATGGCCAATTCACGCGGGCTGAAGGGCAAGTCGAGCTGACCAACGAGGGAGAGCGCGGGAGCGGAATCTTCCGGAGCCCGCGGCGCCAGGCTGACGATCGTCAAGCGTCGCGACCATGTCGAGGCCACGACAGCCATCTCACCCCTCGCCGACACGACGACCCGAGTTGGATCGAACGCGACAGCGCTCCGCGCAGCGACGCGGAACGACCGATCACGGCATTCGATCAACAGCAATTCATGGGATCCCCGATCGACGGCCAGCAAGTGGCCGCCTGGGAGGGCCACAACATCGGCGAGTCCCCGGCCGAGATCGTGTTCAGCCACGACCTGGCGCGTCGCGACGTCAATGACGGTGAGGCTACCACTCCTGCGGTTGGCCGCGATCAATGTGCGGCCGCCGTCGATGATCGCCAATGCAACCGGCTGACGGAATCGTGGGGGCGTCGAATGCACCGGGTCGCGGCCGACCGCGGGAGCTTGCCCCACCGAAGCGAGGAGGAGTGCAATCAGGCCAAGGACCCGGGCGTTCGCGATGATGGACGTCGTGCTCATCGTTTCTCCAACACCTTGTGGAGGATCGTTTTGGCGGCGTCGATGGCCGGGTCCCTACGCGCGGCTTGCGCCGGTTCGGCCGGTTTGACAACTCCGTAGGTATTCTCACCCGCCTCTCGATGCGAAGGGCTCTGCTCGGAGTCAGCGGCGAGCGGATGATCGGGTTGGACTCCTCCCTGTGCCTTTTCCTCACGCGAAGGGGCGTCCAGCGTGGTGGTGCCGGGATCAACAAGCGGGCGTCCATCGCCACGTTCGAGATAGCCGGTCAAAAGTGAGATCGCCCAACGGCCGTCGCCAACCGGAATCGTCGTTCTGACGGTTGCGGCCAAAGGCCGGAAGCGATCCCCTGGCATACCGTTCACGGCCAAGCGGCCCGGGGGCGAGGACCGGGGTGTCCCTTGAGTGGGCCAGCCGACGAGAACGGCCCGATGATTGTCCTGCAATGCGGCGGCCACCCATTCCGCCGTCCCCGAGGTGCCGCGGTCGACGAGCACGGCAATAGGCCAGCCCCGGAATAGAGCATCCGCATCCGCTTGGTGAATCATTTCCCCATGGGGCGTTTGGATGCGGCCGATCGTTCCGCTCTCCAGCAAGCTGTCGGCGAGTAGAACGGCCGAGTGCAGAACTGTCGGCGAGGCCTCGCTGCTCACATCTCGTAGGTCGAGCACCAGCGAGCGGATCCCTTCGCTCTCCATCTGCGCCGCTAATTTGCGAAGTTCGTGGGGCGTGCTGGCCGCAATCTCGTTGACCTTCAGATAGCCGATGGCATCAGTTTCGTCCGCCCGGAGTATCCATCCACCCGAAGCGTTCTTACCCAGCCCTTGGATTGTGGAGCGGGGGAGTTGCCCCCGGGTGAGCGTCACCGTTCGGAATTTCGCGCCCTTGGCATCCCGCACCTTGATCGTGACATCAGTACCATCGTCACCCCGTAGCCTGTCGACGATTTCGCGCAGAGTCTTGCCTTCGGTATTGACGCCATCGACCTCCTCAAGGATGTCCCCCGCCTTGATCCCCGCCCGAGCGGCGGGCCCACCCTCAAAGACACCGTGCATCTTAGGTCGCTTTACCTCGTCGTCCCAGCTCAAAGAAATGTGGATGCCAACATAGCGGTTGCCCGCCATCTGTTCAGCAACCCTGCGTTCCTTGTCCGTCATCAACTCGGCGCGCCCGGGGACGGGGGCGAGTAGCCCCTGAAGCAGGGTTTCCCCGAGCCGTTCCGGTGCGAGAGATGGAGCGATCGTCTTAGGCCAAGATTCTCGGAGAAGCGCCGCCAATTGATCGGCCGACACGATTTCCGAGACGCGCCGGGCAAGTTCAGCCGGGGCCGGTACAGCGGCCGCGCGGTACAGCGCTTTAAGGCCAGAGAGAGTCATCTGCTGCCGCGCCGGCGGGTCGACGTGATACCGCAGCACGGCATCGGTGATGTCCTGCACGCTCCGGGGAAGGTCCTCCGGCATCGCGGGGGCCGATACGGGAGCGATCGTATCCGGCGACGGTTTGGCGTCGTCGGCCGAGGATGTGACTTCGAACATTGAAAACGACGAGAATGCGACGAGCGCCGCAAGGCTGTTCTGGAGACGATGTGACATGGACCAGCCTCGATCTTCCGGTGACGTTCGATCATCTCGGCACCTTCCCCATGTGGGATAGGCCCATCTCCCTGTCAACTTCAGCATGAATGGTCGCGATCCAAGGATCAATACCATGCTGGCGGCATCCAGCGATGCCATCACCCCATGGGCATCAACACAATAAGATTTCATCGCTTTATACTCTACGGAACTCGCCATTCACCATTTCCTTTAGAACCGTCGCGCCTGCTCGACAGTTCCATGTTCGCCAGGTGACCATCGTCGGCGCGCTCGAGACCTCAAGAGATAGAGTGAGCCCACCGAGCCGATAAGGACGAGCTGACCGCGGCCAAGAGCAGTTCTGGCTGGGCGGAGCTCGCGTCTCAACCCAATGCAGGGCAGCCCCGCCCAAGAGCTCTGGTCCACGGTCGGTTTTTTTGCCCCGCGTGGTCGAAGATTCGCCGGCCGCTTTGGCTTCGCGGATGCCAGGGTTCACCCCAACTCTCTACTTTGCAAAGAGATGCGGCAAGCGAATGTAAACGGCACGCAAGCTGCAAATTCCCTCGCGTGACAGGATCGGGGAGTTAGCGGCACCACAGCCAGGAAGGGTGTGGGATTGCCGGAGTTGTTGGGGAGCCTGACGGATATGGTCCGCTTGACGCGCCGAATGACGTTACGGGGAGCACTCGCAACGCTCGCTTCTTCTCTTCGTATGATAGCCCGCGCGGGGGTTGCATCGTTATCGTCGCAGCTTCTCTTTTCTGGCAAGCTGCGGGCCAAAGAGCCGAGAGCGGCGGTGACGGCGGCCAAGGTGGAGCATGCCATTCGTAGCGGCATCGCTTATCTGAAGTCGCAGCAGTTGGACGACGGCTCCTGGCCTAATCCCAAGAACCATCACCAGCACACGGCGGGGCCCACTAGTCTAGTTGTCCACGCTTTGCTCGTCGCTGGCGAGTCTACTCATTCACCGGTGGTAACCGCGGCGCTTCGCTACCTCGAAGGGCTCTCGCCGGAGGAGATCGACGGCAACTACTCGGTCGCACTCCAGACGATTGTGTTCGCCGAAGTCGATCCCCACCGTTATGCCGTCAAGATCGCGGCGAACGTCGCCTGGCTCGAACAGAATCAGATCCGAGCTGAAGACAATAACCCAGGCTGGCCCGGAAGTTGGGCCCATGCCTCGGACAAAGCTCGCCGCGGAGACAGTTCCAGCACTCAGTTTGCACTCCTCGGCCTGGACGCCGCCGCGAAGGCCGGCATTCCGGTCAAGCCCGAGGTTTGGGCCCTAGCTCGTTCCTTTTTGACGAAGTCGCAGCGCTGGGACGGTGGCTGGGCCTACTACCCCAATGTCGCCAACTCCACATGCAGCGCCAGCATGACATGTGCGGGGATTTCCGGCCTGATTATCACCGGCCAGAGACTCATCCACGACCAAGAACACCTTGAAGGGGATACGGTCCAGAATTGCGGCAAGGCCAAGGTCAATGTGGGCATCGAGCGCGGGCTGGCGTGGGTCGCGAGTCGCTTCAGCGTCACCGAGAACCCAGGTTCCTGGCTGTTTCGGCAATGGCAGCACTACTACCTCTATGGCATGGAACGGGTCGGCAGGTTCGCGGGCTTGAGATACATCGGCAGCCACGACTGGTATCGCGAAGGGGCCGCGGAACTCGTCGCGACCCAAAATCTCTTGCTCGGCTCATGGGTCGGGGTCGCCGTTGAACGCGAGACGATCCTGGCCACCAGCTTCGCGCTGCTGTTCCTGGCGACGGGACGTTCGCCGGTTCTCATCAACAAGCTCAAGCATGGACCCGGCCACGATTGGAACAACGACCGCGATGACATTCGTAACCTCGTCGGCCTGATCTCCGCCGACTGGAAGCATCTGCTCACATGGCAAGTTGTCGACCCTGACACAGCCTCGGTTGAAGATATGCTGCTGGCGCCCATCGCCTACATCAGCGGCCACGAGGCCCCCTTATTTTCCTCCGATGCGAAGAGGACTCTGCGCGCATTCATCGAGCAAGGAGGAGTCCTCCTCGCCGAGGCCTGTTGTAGCGACCCTCGATTCGATCAGGGTTTCCGCGCGCTGATGGAGGAGATTTTCCCTGAGGAAGGCTACCGGCTTCACCCACTCGATGAGGGGCATCTCATCTGGCGGTCTCACCACGTTCTGAACCCTGACATTCATCCCCTCTGGGGAATCGAACACGGTTGCCGGACGGTAGTCATCTACGCGCCGGAAGATCTTTCCTGTTCCTGGAACCTCATGGCGTCGCAGCCCTCGCACCCTCGGATCATCAAAGCCCAGCGCCTCGGGCAGAACATCGTCGACTACGTGACGGGCCGGGAGATACCAGCCGACAAGCTCGTGGCGCGCGAGGTCCGCGACATCAAAGCATCTCCTCCCAAGCGTGGAACACTCCACATCGCCAAGCTACGCCATGCCGGCGATTGGAACATCGCTCCCCTAGCGATCCCTCATCTGGCGAGCAGCCTGAAGACCACGCTTGGCATGGACGTGGTCATCAATCACAAAGATCTCTTCGCGACCGACCCCACTCTGATGCACTTCCCTTTGGTTTACCTTCATGGCCGGGTCGCGTTTACATTCTCGAAGGAGGAGCTAAGCTCGCTTCGCGACCACTTCGATCCGGGAGGAGGAACTCTCTTCGCCGACGCCGCCTGCGGTAGCACGACATTCGACAACGCGTTTCGGCGCTTTGTGTCGTCGCTGTTCCCAGGCAATCCCCTGGTGCCGATCCCCACCAACGACGCTCTTTACACCAAACAGGTGGGTTACGACCTCTCCGACGTCCAATTTACGAAGGCGGCCGGTGGCGGCCGAGGTTTCCCCCACCTGGAAGGAGTTTTCCTCGATGGTCATTGGGCGCTCATCTATTCCAAATACGACATCGGTTGCGCACTGGAGCGCAGCGTTGCCATGGACTGTAAGGGATATAGTCATGAAAGTGCGATCAAAATCGCATCCAACATCGTGGTCTACGCCACTCTGCCCTGACTCGGTTAGGTGTGCCAGTCCATATGGAAACTCGCTGCCCGTACGAATACCAACACATGAGCATGCGCGCGAACCGCAAAAGGACATGAGCGAGGCCATTCGCCGGCGAAGCCACAAAGCGGCTATCGAACTCGTTTTCGCCCACGTCGAGGTACGGGGAGGTGGGCTACGTCGCTCTTCCGTCATGATCTTGGGGACAATCAAACGTCAACGTCCCGCCAGGGCGGTCCTGCGCTACGAATTGTGAGGTGATCACGTGACGCTTCCGGCCATGTTAGCCTCGCACCTCGTACGAAAGCCCCACCATGCCGTTCTTGTAGGCTTTCACTTCCGCCAGGTGGAGGGCAATGTCTCTATTAAGCCCTTCGAAGAAGGGAATTCCGTCGCCAATCAAGATCGGCAGAATCGAGTAACGCACCTCGTCAGCCAATCCAAGACGAAGGCACTCGCCGGAAACGGCACCTCCGCCGACAAACCAGATCGTGCGGAAATTGCGCCGTAGACGCTCATTCACGAATTGCGCAAGATCACCCGAGCAGAATTCAATGGATTGTCTGTTTCTGGGCAGATCGCGATGGGTGAGGACGAAGGTCGGTTTATCTCCGTAGGCCCATCCAAACCCTTTGGCCTCGAAGTTCAACGCGGTTTCATAGGTCCGCGAGCCCATAACGTAGCAATCAATCGTCTTGAGGAACGACTCGACGAATTCTTGGTCGAGAGTGTCACCCCCGGCGAATTCGTCCGCAGTTTCAAGCCAGTCAACGCGTCCATCTCTCCTGGCAATGAACCCATCGAGGCTGGCCACCATGTGAATGACTACGCGCGACGTTGTGTTTGTCATGCTTCTATCTTACTTCAGAATAATCCGCCACCTGAACCACCTAACTTGTGATTCTGTCATCAAAATTGTACAAGCAGTAAGCGACCGCAGTAGGCCTGTCAATAATCGATCTCGTTAATTTGCCGCATGATCACGGCCAATTCACCTGCGCAAAGGAATCGAGGACGAGGGTGTTACGGCGATGGCTGTGGAATATTCGATGGGTCGTGGAGGAGACGATCCGTGGCCTCACGGGACTGTGGCGGCTGCGAGCGCGGTACGATCGGCTGAGGGCGCCTGGGCGACATTGGTGGTGAGCAACGATTGCTTCCACCTCCAGCATCACGACGTGTTGGAAATGACCCAAGTTTGACCTCAGTTGTTGGAGACGGTCCTGTTGGCCAAGGATTTCAGCTCGGTGAGATGCCGCCCTCCAACCCTGCGTCCCTTCTTAAAGTCAGAGATGCCAACACTCCTGCCTCAGCTAAAGCTGACCGCCATCCTGCTCTGGCTAGCCTTCATTGGACCCCCCTTCGCTTTGGCCACCTAGACCAGGATAGCCAGGCGCCGGGAACCGGTCCTAAAAGGGCGATTAGCCACCGCGCGCCCTTATCAATTCGCCCAGGAAGGTATGAGTGGTCTCTTAAGCGACCAAGCGATCGACATCCTCAAGCGGTTCTCGGGACGTGAGTTGCTTCGACTTTCCAAACGAATCCGCACTCTCCCGAGTGGCGATCTCGCCGAATATCTGGGTGCATCAACCGCCGTTTTCTTGGACGATGGCATTGCCCTTTAGGGCTGTTTGCTCGCTCCTCGATCGCAGGAACTACGGACACATGAATGCAGATGACTTCTCGTTCCCCAGGTCGGATAGCGGCTCAGAAGAGACTCTGCGTCGCTCGACATCCTCATCAGCCTAAAAGGATCACGGCCTGGCCCGCCTCACCAAGACGTCTGGATCAAGATTTACGATCCTTCCGGTAAGCTGATGCATGCTTCCGGGGCATCCTGCATGTCCGATCCCGATTTTCAGATCCTGGCCGAGGAGCTTCTTGAAAGGCGAGCGCGAAGCCGTTTATGAGCGGCACCGGTTCAGCAGCTTCGATTAGGACGGGTTCGTGTGCCGCATTCCCCGTCAAGTCAGGGAGGTAGGGAGAGACCGAAGACAAACCCTGGTCTTGCCAGAGGTCGTTAGAGCAAACTGTTTTTTTGGGTCTTTGGAAGGCAGGCAGGAAAGAACTCACGGAAAACCAGGAGAAAACAAACCACTTAGGAGAAGTGTATTGGACTTGGTGGGAACTCACAAAGCAAAGTCAATCGGGGCGAGAGGATTTGAACCTCCGACCTCACGGTCCCGAACCGTGCGCTCTAGCCATGCTGAGCTACGCCCCGTCGATATGCGTAACAGACTCCAGCATCTTACCGAGACCGCTATTTCTGTCAATCTCGCTATGAGGCCGATCTCGAGGAATCCCTATTTCTTACGTTGGGACGCATATACCCCAGGCGGGTTTGGGTGTATGAAAACCCCAGTTCTTCGAGGTCGTTCCCGAACCTCAGCCCATGACTGCTCTCACAAGAGTACGAAAATCGTCGCAAAACGGGGCTGGATCGAGGGAAAGATTACTTCGAGGTCGCTCCGGAACGGATGGGACTGCTGGGCTTCGGTGGAATGGACGCGGGCTTGGGAGACTTTGATCCCTCTTCCAAAGGGCTGCGAACTTTCGCCATGGATTCTTGCCAGGCATGCTCCAGGGAATTCAGGTCCGGACCGAAGGCGGCCTGAAACGAGGTCAGAATGGGATCCGTGGGACGCGTTGAGAGATCTCTGGGGAGTCGGAGGAGATCGAGGAACCCAACGAATTCCCGGGGACGCTCGAGGCGAAGGTAGTAGACCAGAGCCCAGGCCTTGGCGTACGCCGAGCGTTGATAGCCCTGACCCAGCCCTGAATCATGAAGCAGAGGGAGGAGCAGGGGGGGAGACGGAAGCTTCCGCCAATCCGCGAGGCGGAGGTCGTGAGCGCGACTCACTCCAGCCCAACGCCCACCACGAATGACTTCAAACTGGGCCGCGAAACCCTCGTGGAGCCAGATCGGGAAGGCGTCGTGCCTGGGCGCAAAACCACTCGCAGCCACAAGTTGATGCACCATTTCATGGGCCGCGACGCCGAGGTCGATTGCCCGCCACTCCTGGTCGATCAGGAGCTGCCGCCGCTCCAGATCGCGCTGGAGATCCCCATGGAGGCTGGTTGCCTGGACACGCGTCAGGGTTCGGGTGGGCTCTCCCCGGATTTCGCACTTCAAGCGCGCGCGCGGTGGCAGGTCTTCAATCGCGCGCGACAAACGACTTAAATCGGCGCTTCGAACCGAGAACGATTCGCGCGAGGTCTTTTGCGTGCCGGAATGACGGCCGTCGTAGGCGAAAACCGTGTTCAGCGTGGGGTGATAGTAGCCACGCGTAGTGCGGAAGACGTCGGCCTTTTCGGACTTGAGGAAGGCGACGTAGTCGTCGTGCTCGGCAAACCAGACCGAGGCCATCCGCTGATTGGGAAACGCCAGGTCAACTCCCTGTGCGGCCAGCATCAAATAGAAGGTCGCCGTCACCCGCTCGAGCAGGTCGACGCGTTCGTCAGCCTCAGCCTGGGTATGCTGATGGAGCAAAATCACGTGAGGACCACGCGCGATTTCGTAGCGGTTGCCAAGCGCTGATTTCAAACGGTCCAAGTCCGGGTCGGTGAGCACCTTGTCGAGCCGGGTGAGAACCGGGCCCATTCGAGAAGTCGGCGCATACTTGGCGTCGCGCTCTAGGCTGTCCCGGAGCAAGGCAACCGCCTCCGGAGCGAGACCGTTTTCCAGGGCCCACCAAATCGAGCGAAAGCGGTCCTCCGCGGTCCCTTCATTCGCCTTGGCGCGACGATCGGGCCACTCCGCGGGGGGCCAATGGCCGGGAATGATCTTGCGGAAGTCACCCAGAGGAAATTCGTACGTGCGGTCCGGCGCCTCGAGCCTGATGAGGCCCTTCTCGCTCCTTGCCGAAATCTGAAGCTCCCCCCCCTTCGCGAAGTAGACGAGCTCCGACCGGGCCGAGAGATGGAGAGAAACGACGAGAACGCATCCCAGTTGCCAGCATGCAAGCCGAGGGACGTTACCAGAACGATTGCACCGTTGTTTTGACACCCGATCGATCCTTGTACGAGGGGATGACTTCATCGTTTCCTGTGGATTGATCGCAACCTCAAGAAGTCCCCCAGTCTCGAACGACAAGGCAGGCCGTCCGATTTTTTTCAGATCATCGGGTGGGTTGAGCCGGGCTTCTCGGGCAATATGATGTACCCAGGCACATCGAACGCAAAGCGAAGCCGCTCGAGCGGCGTCCCGACGATCATTTTCAAGGAAAGGGCCTCATGATGGAATCTCCCTCGCCCAACCCACTGCTCTCCAGTGCCGGGACGGTTCAGCAAGCGCAGCCCTGCACGCTGGTCATCTTTGGGGGAAGTGGGGACCTTTCGCGACGGAAGCTCCTACCCGCCGTCTACAACCTTGCGCTTGACGGCGTCTTGCCGACGAACTTCGCGGTGGTCGGCTTCGCGAAAAACGATTTCAGCGATGAGGCCTATCGAACTTTCGCCCGTGAAGGGATCGAAAAGTTCTCAAGGCGCCCTGTCGACAACGCACTCTGGCCCGAGTTCGAGCGATCGCTTTTCTTCGTTCCCGCCTCGTTCGATGACCCCGCCTGTTACGAGGCCCTCAAGCAGCGGTTGGCGGAAATCGAGCCGCAGTTTGGAATCCCGGGCAATCGGGTCTTCTACCTCTCCATTCCACCGAGTCTTATCGGCACCTGCGTCGAGCATCTCCACCGGGCTGGGTTGATCAACCCCGAGGGAAAAGGGCCGTTTTCGAGAATCATCGTTGAGAAACCCATTGGCCATGATCTCGCCAGCGCTCGCGACATCAATGCCAAGATTCTCCAGGTGTTTGACGAAAAGCAAATTTTCCGAATCGACCATTACCTGGGGAAAGAGACGGTTCAGAGCCTTTTGGTTGTGCGATTTGGAAACTCGATCTTCGAGCCCCTCTGGAACCAGAAGTACATCGACCACGTCCAGATCACCGTGGCCGAAGAGGAAGGTGTCGGTACACGAGCAGGCTATTACGAAGAGGCCGGCGCCTTTCGAGATATGGTCCAGAACCACATCCTGCAACTCCTTTGCGTCACCGCCATGGAGCCCCCTTGGTCCATGGGGGCGGATGTGGTCCGCGACCACAAGCTTGGCGTTTTGAATTGCTTACGTCCGATCACCGGGCGCGACGTCGAGAAAAACGTCGTGCGGGCCCAGTATGGTCCGGGGTTCCATGACGGCGAAGCCGTGCCGGGCTATCGTCGCGAGGCGGGTGTGAACTCGAACTCGACCACCGAGACCTACGTGGCCCTCAAGCTTTTCGTCGACAATTGGCGCTGGGCGGGAGTTCCCTTCTATATCCGAACCGGGAAGCGCATGCCCAAACGGGCCAGCGAGATCGCCGTTCAGTTCAAGGCGGTGCCCGAGATCCTCTTCAACGCCAACCCCGGCGCCCCGCTGGAACCCAACGTTCTCGTGCTCAGGATCCAGCCGGACGAGGGACTCTCGCTCAAAATCGCCACCAAGCGTCCCGGGCCCAAGGTACGGATCTGGCCCGTTCGCATGGACTTCCGTTATGACACGACCTACGGCGATCAAACGCCGGAGGCCTACGAACGACTCTTGCTCGACGTCATGGCCGGGGATGCCACACTGTTCATGAGACGCGACGCCGTCGAGGCTTCATGGACCTGGATCCAGAACATCCTCGACGCCTGGGAGCATAGCGGCACGCGATGGCTCCCTGAGTATCCGGCCGGCACCTGGGGACCCGTGGAAGCCGACCGCATGATCCAGTCGGACAACCGCGAGTGGAGGACCCTATGAGTCCCGAACCACGAAAGCCGGAGGTGGTCAATCATCCTCACCAACCGGTCCACATCGCGGCGATTGAACATGCGCTCGCGCAACTGTGGAAGCATCTCGATCCCAGCGATGCCAAGCACGCCGAGCTAACGCGTGCTTGCATGTCGAATCTTATCGTCTTCTGCCCCAACCAAAATCAGGCGAACATCGTACTCGAGGACCTGGGTGAAATCGTCCGCCTGCATCCCAGCCGAGTGTTGCTTCTGATCGGGGATACGAACGATCCGAGTTCGACCATCGAGGCGTTTGTCTCGGCGATCTGTCACATCTCGGGCAGCCACGGTCAAGTCTGCTCCGAGCATGTCACCATTTCCGCCACGGGAAATGCTGTTCAACGATTGCCGTCAACGGCTCGATCGCTACTGATCGGCGACCTGCCAACCTCCCTTTGGTGGGCGAACCAGGAAGCGCCTTCACTAGGGGGCGACCTCTTCACCGAGTTGGAGGCCATGGCCGATCAGGTGATCTATTCCAGCCTGGGTTGGAGAGACCCCGCGCGAGATACGATCGCCACGGCCCGATGGGCCATTGAAGCAGAGTCAACCGAAACGATGCCCGCCGACCTGGCGTGGCGGCGGCTCAAGCCCTGGCGCAGCCTAATAGGGCAGTCGCTCGATCCCAATGCAATGCCCAAAGCCCTCGAATCGATCACGAACGTGACGGTCGAATATGGACAGCATGGGCTCTCGCAGGCCTGGCTCTTGATCGGTTGGCTAGCCTTCCGCCTCGGCTGGCAGCCTTCGGGCTCTGCCATTAAACGGGGTGACGAGTGGCGCTGGATGTTGCACGCCTCAGGACGAACAATCGAGGCTCGAACGAAGCTCATTCCCGAAGGAGATCCTCGGGTGCAATCCGCCGTGGTCGCCTGGCGAACCGACGGAACGACGGCCAGCATGACCGTTTCCACGCAGACTCCCGGTAAACTCAGCATGTGCTATGAAGGGGTCGAGGCTCAGCCAAGAGTTCTCGTCACTCCGAACCAGTCCCGCTCGACCCTCGTCGGCTTACAGCTTCAAGATCTCGAACGTGATTACGGCTTTGAAGGGGCTCTTCAGATTGCCAGGCTCCTCGCTGAAGCAAGCGCCGGCCGTTGAGTTCGCGCCAAGTGTTTTCGCATCCAGGATCATGATTCCCGGCATGTAAGCCGAGGATCGCGCTCTGCGCGAGACTCACGCTTCATCAATTTAGAAACGAGCCCCGCGAGGGGTCTGTCGAAATCACCGGAATAATCGTTCGCGTCCAAGGGAGGATATCGAGAATGTTTTTGGCCGGCGATATCGGGGGCACAAAGACGGTACTCGCCCTTTATGAGCCCACTGGTACCGACTTTCAAAGTGTTCGCGAGCAGGTGTTCTCGAGCCACGCCTTCGCCAAGTTTGAAGATCTCCTCGACGCCTTTCTGGGCAAACCACCGTCGGTCTCGTTGCACTCGGCCTGCTTTGGGATCGCGGGGGCGGTGATCGAGGGGCACAGCCACACGACGAATCTCCCCTGGGATCTCGATGAGGCTTCACTCGAGAAGCATGTCGGAGCGCAACGCGTCAAGCTCCTGAACGACCTCGAGGCCGCCGCCTACGGCATGCTGTACCTGTCCCCCGATGAGCTTGCCGTGATTCAGGCCGGCCAGACACCATCAAAACGGGGAAACATCGCGGTGATCGCGGCCGGGACCGGACTGGGCGAAGCCATGCTCTACTGGGACGGCCACGAATTCCACCCCATCGCTTCCGAAGGGGGACACGCAGATTTCGGTCCCTCGAGCGCACTCGAACTCGACCTTTGGAAGTACCTGAGCGAGAAGTTCGGCGGCCACGTGAGTTGGGAGAGGCTCCTGTCCGGCCCAGGGATTCACAACGCGTACGAATTTCTGAAGCAACGCGGCGAGATCCCGGAGTCGTCGGAAGTCGCGGAGCAACTCAAGACGGGGGATCCGAACGCCATCATCGCCAATCATGGACTCGACGAGACCGATCGCCTCTCGGTAGCCGCGCTCTCACTCTTCTGCTCGGTCTACGGGTCGGAAGCCGGCAACATGGCTCTTCGCTGCGTGGCCCATGGCGGAGTGATCATCGGAGGTGGGATCGCCCCGCGGATCCTCCCGGCACTCAAGCGGGGAGAGTTTACGCGGGCCTTCGCAGCCAAGGGGCGAATGCGGGGGTTGCTTGAGTCTCTTGAGATTCGCGTCGCCCTTAACGCTCGCGCGCCTCTTATTGGGGCCGCTCACTACGCTCGCAGACTTTAATTCAAAACGACGTGCGCCTCGCGAATTTGTGGACGTCCCCCTCGGGGGACGTCGTTAAGATCGTATGGCCGCGTCGACCCGTTCGCGAGCCATTGCGTGGGATGGCCGCCCCGGCAGGGGCAATGGCTCCCAGAGATCGACGGCATCACACCGATCTCTCCGGTCTTGCCTGCAAGCGAGCGGAGTTCGAGGTCTCTCTATCGAGTAGCCAGCCCCCATGAGTACGAAGGAACAAGAACGACTCCGGACCTGCACCGACGACACCATGGGCTGGAGGCGATGGGGGCCCTACGTCAGCGCCCGAGCCTGGGGCACGGTTCGCGAGGACTATAGCGAGGACGGCCACGCATGGAGGTTCTTGCCCCACGACCTCGCGCGGAGCAAAGCCTATCGCTGGGGCGAAGACGCGATCGCCGGAATCTGCGACCGATTTCAGCTCCTGGTTTTTTCCCTTGTCTTCTGGAACGGCCAAGACGAGATCCTCAAAGAACGGTTCTTCGGCGTCGACACTCACGAGGGCAATCACGCCGAAGACGTGAAGGAATATTATTTCCACGTCGACAATACGCCTACGCACTCCTACATGCGTTTTCAGTACAAGTATCCTCAGAAGGCGTATCCCTACGAACAACTCGTCGAGGAAAACCAGCGCCGGACCTCAGCCGAGCCAGAGTACGAACTGATCGACACCGGGATCTTTGACGAAGATCGCTATTTTGATATCACGATCGAATATGCAAAGTTCAATACCGAAGATATCGTGATCCGGGTTGAGGCCGTGAACCGGGGGCCTGATCCAGCCCCTCTTCATATCTTGCCACATCTATGGTTTCGCAACACCTGGTCCTGGGGGGCATGCCCCACCCCCGAGCCCAAGATCACGCTGGGGGAAGTGGATCCCTCAACCCTTTGCCTTGTGACCGACGACTCGGAAGTCGAAACCCTGCAATCGATCCCCATCTACTATCGGCTCGGCCGTCGCTTCTTCCATGGCCCCAAGGGTGGAAGAGCGATCTTCACCAACAACGAAACGAACATGCCACGCGTGTTCGGTCCTGGAAACTATAGCCGGACCCCTTACGTCAAAGACGCGTTTCATCGCCATATCATCCACGGGGAAGCCTGCACCAACCCGAACGCCATCGGCACGAAAGCGGCGATCCACTACGAGACCGCCAGCGTGGCGCCCGGAGAGTCGGTCGTTCTTCGGTTCCGGCTCAGCGACCAGGAGCATCTTGATGCCCCTCTGGACCAGGTTGATTCGATCGTCGCCCAGCGCAAGGCGGAAGCCGACGAGTTCTACAACGCCATCTATCCTCCGTTGGCCACGACGGATGAGCACCTCGTCCAGCGCCAGGCTCTGGCCGGACTCCTCTGGACCAAGCAATCGTATCTCTTCGATGTCAACGTCTGGCTCAACGGAGACAATCCCGACCTACCGCCCCCGGCATCGCGCAAGACCATTCGCAATCAACACTGGCGTCACCTGAACTCGCTACGTGTGATGACCATGCCCGACAACTGGGAATACCCCTGGTTCGCGGCCTGGGATTTGGCATTCCACTGCGTGGTCTTTGCTCTCGTGGACGGAGAATTCGCCAAGCAACAACTCTGGAACCTGCTCTTTGAGCAATTCCAGCACCCCAATGGACAGATCCCTGCCTATGAATGGGAATTCTCGGATTTGAATCCGCCGGTCCATGCCTGGGCGGTATGGCGTGTTTACAACATGGACCGAATCCGCTCGGGCAAGGCGGACCGCGAATTCCTCGAACGCTGTTTCCATAAACTCTTGATCAATTTCACGTGGTGGATCAACAAGGTCGATTTCGAGGGGAACAACATCTTTGAAGGAGGTTTTCTCGGACTCGACAACATCACCGTCTTCGACCGGAGCGTCCGATGCGCGGATGGTTCGCACATCGAGCAGTCAGACGCGACGGGCTGGATGGGCATGTTCTCCTTGATCTTGATGCGTATTGCGCTCGAGCTTGCCAAGGAAGACCGTGTTTACGAGGCACTGGCTTCGAAATACTTTCAGCATTATGCCTACGTCGGCGCGGCCATGAAAAACATGGGCAACCGCGAATATCAGCTCTGGGACGAGAAAGACGGCTTCTTCTACGATATCTTGCGCTATCCCGACGGTCGCTATCGCAAGTTCCGCGTCCGGTCCATGGTCGGCTTGATCCCTCTCTTTGCTGTGGAACGGCTGGAAGAGGCCTGGATCGAACCCTTCAAGGAATTCCGGGCGAATTTCGACTGGTTCATGAAGAACCGTCCCGGCCTCGTTCGTGATGTCGTCCATACGATTGATCGCGACGGCCAGCGAACTCACGTTTTGACGATCCTCGATCAAACGCAGATCTGCCGGATGACGGAGCTGCTTTGGGATCCGAATGAATTCCTCTCCGAGTACGGGATCCGGAGCCTTTCGAAGGCCCATTTCGAGAACCCGTTCGTCTTCGACCAGTACCGGGTTCAATATGAACCTGCCGAGTCACTGATCAGGATCAAGGGGGGAAACTCGAACTGGCGAGGGCCCATCTGGTTCCCCACGGCCTTCCTCCTCATCGAATCATTGAGAAAGCTCGGGACAGCTTTCGGGAACACTCTGGGAGTCGCTGCGCCGTGGGCGGGAGGCGATGATATACCGTTCCACGGCCTGGCGCGGCAGCTCGCGGATCGTCTCATTCACATTTTCACCAGAGATACGGAAGGAAGACGGGCGGTCTACGGGGGAACGAAGAAATTCCAGGAAGATCCTCATTGGCGTGACCTGATTTTGTTTTATGAATACTTTCACGGCGACAATGGGGCGGGGCTCGGCGCTTCGCATCAAACCGGCTGGACGGCGCTCGTTGCCTCTTTAATTGACGAGTGGAGACGATAGAATCAACCCAGCTTCGTTTTGCTAATAGGTTTGAATGTTGGGACGATTTCTTATTTCTCCTGAGGGAATGGAACCAACCAATTGACTTGACTACATCTGTTCTCTAAAAGGTAACGATGTAGTCACGACCCAAGAGGTCTTTCTCCGACTCTCCGAGCTAACCCCGCGAGGAACCGCGATGAGCCGTACCATGGATCGATGGGTGGGGCCTCTATGCCTTGCCGCCATCGGAACACTCCTCTTGCCCCCCGCCATGACCAGGGCCGAAGATCCGCCCAGCCAACTCCCCGCCGGCATTCGGCCAATAGACAAAGAGGGAAAACCGCTCAATCTCGGTTTTGAGGACGGCACAATCCATGATTGGACTCCCGAGGGGGACGCCTTTCAGGGTCAGCCGATCCACGGAGATGTGGTGCACGCTCGTCGTGGAGACATGAGTAGCCGGCACGAAGGGGAATACTGGGTCGGCTCCTACGAACGGAAGGGAGATGTGCCTCAGGGAACACTTACCTCACATCCGTTCGTCGCCGCCTATCCCTATGCTTCGTTTCTTCTGGGGGGTGGTTCACATCCGGAAACCCGGGTCGAGCTCGTCCGCAAGAGTAATGGAGAAGTCTTTTTCCATACGTCGGCGGAAGATACGGAGGATATGAAGCCGGTAGGGGTCGACCTCACGAAATTGAAAGACCAAGAGATTTTCATCCGCCTCGTCGATCAGCACAGCGGAGGATGGGGGCATCTCAACTTCGATAACTTCCAGTTTCATGCCACCAAGCCCAACATTCCCGGCAAGCCAAATGTCCCGGACACTTTCGCGCATGAAGGGCTTTCTCCCACCGAGGCCGCGGAGGCAATGACCGTTCCCGAGGGGTTCAAGGTCTCCCTCTTCGCCGGCGAACCGGACGTGGTGCAACCGATCGCGATGGCCTTCGACGATCGTGGCCGCCTCTGGGTTGCGGAAGCCTATTCGTACCCCGTCCATGTTCCCCAGGAGAAAGCCAAGGATCGCATCTTGATCTTCGAAGATCGGGATGGTGATGGCAAGTTTGACAAGAAAACAGTCTTCATCGACAAATTGAACCTTGTCAGCGGCCTCGAGATCGGCTTCGGCGGCGTCTGGGTCGGAGCGGCGCCGAATTTTCTTTTCATCCCGGACAAAGATCGAGATGACCGCCCGGACGGGCCACCCCAAATTCTGTTGAATGGGTGGGGCTATGAGGACACTCACGAGACGCTGAATTCCTTCAACTGGGGTCCCGATGGCTGGCTCTATGGTTGCCACGGTGTTTTCACGCACTCGCGAGTGGGCAAGCCGGGAACCCCCGACGAACAGCGGATCCCCATCAACGCCGGGATCTGGCGTTATCACCCTACCCAGCATCAGTTCGAGGTCTTCACCTACGGAACAAGCAATCCCTGGGGCGTCGACTTCGACGAACGGGGCCAAGCGTTCCTGACGGCTTGTGTCATCCCTCACCTCTACCATGTGATCGATGGCGCTCGGTACGAGCGGCAGGCCGGCCCTCACTTCCAGCCTTACACTTACGACGACATCAAGACGATTGCCGACCATCGCCATTACCTCGGTGCCAATCCGCACGGAGGCAACGGCCGGTCAGATGGAGCAGGGGGGGGCCACGCACACGCTGGAGCCATGATCTACCTCGGGGGCACCTGGCCCAAGGAATATCGCGGCGCTCTCTTCATGAACAACATCCACGGAGCTCGGCTCAACCGGGACATTCTGGTCCCCGAGGGCTCAGGATTCGTCGGCAAGCATGCTCCCGACTTCCTCTTCGCCAACGATCGTTGGTCCCAGATCATCAGTCTCAAGTATGGTCCTGACGGCAACATGACCATGATCGACTGGTATGACAAAAATCAGTGTCATCACCACGAAGTCGAGTCTCATGACCGGACGAACGGACGTATCTTCAAAGTTTCGTACACCGCGGCGGCCGCCAAACCGCCAGTGTTCAGCGATCTCCAGACTCTCTCAAGCCTCGAGTTGGTGGAGTTGCAGAAACACTCCAACGAATGGTTCGTTCGCCACGCTCGACGCATCCTTCAAGAGCGTGGAGCGAATCCCGAGCTCGTCGAGAACCTTCAGACCACGCTACAGAGAGACCCCAACCCCACCTTCCGCCTACGGGCCTTGTGGACACTACACGCCATTGGCGGCCTTCAGGCCTCGAGCGTGGCCGCGGGACTGGCTGACTCGAGCCCCGACGTTCGCGGCTGGACCATTCGGCTAGCCTCCAGCCGCGCGTGGGCTCCGAACGAAATCGCGACGGTCACCGCGTTCGAGCAGGCCGCGCGAGCCGACACATCGCCGGTCGTTCGGCTCGCTCTGGCGTCCGCGATTCATCGTTGGCCTTCCGACAAGCGATGGGGAGTCGTTGCGGGCCTTCTCCAACACTCAGAGGACATATCAGACCACAACCTCCCGTTGATGGACTGGTATGCCGCCGAACCTCTTGTGGAGTCGGACCCTGAACGCGCTTTGAGGCTGGCCGCGGAAGCGCGGATCCCCTTGGTTCGAGAGTTCCTCGTGCGCCGGCTTGCCGCCATCGGCTCCCAAGCGGCCATTGCCCAGCTTGCGGATGCGTTGAAATCCGCGAAAGACGATGCATTCCGCCTGTCGATCCTTCGAGGGCTGAATGAAGCCCTCAAGGGGCGCCGGCAAGTGGCCATGCCAGCCCATTGGCCGATGGTCTACTATCAGCTTTCCATGAATTCCGACGCCAAGATCCGTACGGAAGCCAAGGCGCTCGCTCTGACGTTCGGTGATCCGGCGGCTTTCGATTCGATCCGAAAGACCCTGAGCGACCCCAAAGCCGCGATCGGTGCGCGGCAAGCGGCTCTGACCGATCTTCTTCGAGTTCACGATCCGAAGCTCGCTCCCACCCTGCAGGTCCTGCTATCGGAGCCAGCCTTGCGAGGCCAGGCTCTCCGTGCCCTGGCCGCTTACCCCGACCCATCAACGCCCGCAGCCATTCTCAAGGGATATTCCGGCTATCCGCTCGCGGAGAAACGGGACGCTCTGAGCACACTTGCCTCACGTGCGGAGTCGGCACGAGCCCTTCTGGCGGCGGTCGGGTCGGGGCAGATTCCTTCGTCGGATCTGTCGGCCGAGATCATTCGCTTGCTGCGAACCCACAAGGATTCGCGGCTCGACGCGGAAATCGGCCGAGTCTGGGGCACCGCGCGGGATACATCGGCCAACTCGGCCAAGCTCATCCAGAAGTACAAGGCCCTGGTCAAGAACACGGAAGAGCCTCCCGCGGACCCGCAGTCCGGTCGTGCGGTGTTTGCCAAGACCTGCCAGCAATGCCACACGCTCTTTGGTGTCGGTGGAAAGGTAGGGCCCGACCTTACAGGATCCAACCGCGCAGACCTCGATTATGTGCTCTCGAACATGCTCGATCCCAGCGCCTTGATTGGCAAGGACTACATGGCCCAGGTGATTTCGACCACCGATGGCCGTATTTTGACGGGGATCCTGAAAAACGAAGATCGCGACGCGATTACGCTTGTTTCCGCAAACGACGTGATCACGCTACCCAAGTCTGAAATCGAAGAACGCAAACCCAGCGACAAATCGATGATGCCCGAGGATCTCGTGACGTCACTATCCTCGCACGATTTCCGCTCACTCGTGGCCTACCTGGCGAGCCCTCGCCAGCTTCCAATCCTGGCGACGGCGGAGAACCGACTTAGCTTCTTCAATGGGCGAGATTTGACGGGTTGGCAGGGAGACACTCGGTACTGGTCCGTCGAGAACGGCGAGATCGTGGGCCGGACCCAAGGGCTCGACCATAACGAGTTTCTCCGGAGCGACATGAGCGCGGGAGATTTCCGGCTCACCGTCGACGTCAAGCTGGTCAAGAATGAGGGTAACAGCGGGATCCAGTTCCGGAGTGAGGCTCTGCCGGACGGGGGAATGAAGGGCTACCAGGCCGACGTGGGAGCCGGCTGGTGGGGCAAGCTCTACGAGGAAGAAGGGCGAGCACTCCTCTGGGATCGGTCCGGGGAAGCCTACATTCATCCCGGCGAGTGGAACCGCTACGAGATTGTTGCCGTGGGGAGCAAGATCCGGACTTACCTCAACGGACATCTGAGTGTGGAACTCGATGATCCCAAGGGAGCCAAGCGTGGAATCTTTGCCTTCCAGCTCCACGCGGGAGGCCCCACCGAGGTTCGCTACAAGGACTTGCAGTTCGAGCTTGATCCCAAGCTTGAAACCAAGACGTCGAAGCCTTAACCCTTGCCGCCTGGGAGGCAAAGGCCTTTCTCTTTGCCTCCCAAGGCAAAAAAACTCTCAACTTCCTGTCGGTTCGAGGGGGCAGTTTTCGACTAATCGTTGGTGGGAACTCGACCAGGATCGGAGATGGAACTCGAACTGCTCGCACAACAGGGAGGTTGTCATGTTGGTCTTGAGTCGTAAACGAATGGAACGAGTCGTGATCGGGCCGGACATCCGTATCACGATCGTCCGGCTTGAAGGCAACCAGGTGCGCATCGGAATTGAAGCGCCCGATGATCTGATGATCCTTCGCGCGGAACTCCTGCCCGAAGATAGCCTCCTGTCGACCGAAGGCGTTCGTTCCGTCACCACACAAAGCTAAAAACAAAAACCCGCTCGAACACGAGCGGGTTTTTGTGATTTTCCTGCCTCAAAGCCACTGGCAGACCCGACCCCATCCTCAACCAATCAGGATAGGGTCTCGGCCAGCTTCTCCTCCCATCAGAAGGCGACACCGGAACTAGGTCCGCCGGCAGCCTCTTCGTCAGCTCCCTTACCTTTGAACGAGTTCTCAGCTCGCTTGCCGACGGCGAACGACTCCAGGCAGAGATTCAGTTTGCCTGTGACGTTAGAGACTTCTTCCTTGGGGATCTCGAAGATCAAGGCAATGTCATACGGCTCCTTCTTATAGAAGTAGACTTTGACTTCTTTGTCCGGCAGAGCCAGAGTCGCGGCCTTGAACTCGTTGTCTTTCTGCTTGAGCGCCTTGAACATCGCGGCGGTCAGCTCGTCTGGGGGAGAAAACGAGGTGGTGAGCACCGTGATGATGTCGCGGGTGAAGTTCGTTCGGTCGGCGGTATCAGCCGGCGACGGAGCTTTCTTCTTGCCAGGAGCCGACTTCGCTCGCTTGAGACGGGCGAGGAGATGCAGACTTTGCTTCTGATCCTCGAAGAAGCTCTTCTCGAGGTCAAACTTGCCCGGTTCAGTCGGGGGCAAGAGAAAGTCCGTCGCGGCCTTCATGCTCTTGGGAGGGCGCAAATAAATCGCCAGCTCCTGCCACTTGCCGCCGGTTTCCGCCGGCATGAGCATCTTATTGAGGCGCTCTTCGTACCTCATCTTTTCGAGGGTCAGGTCGAGCCGCTTCTCATAGCTGTTCAGTCCACAACCCGCCGCCATCAAGAGACAAGCGGTTCCCAGCATCGCCAAGACCCGTCGCATGAATTCACCTCGCTCGTGTCGCGCAGTCTGAGCCGCGGGGTCCGAAGCAGGATGACCCGCCACAAAAACTAATGTCCAGTAGCTCCGGGCCCTTGTCAAGCGTCCCTGATTCCGGTTGGGATGGAAACCTCGCAAGGAGCGCGGTATCTCCGGCTCCGCCCGCCTCTTCCTTCGTGCTTTTGCGAGCGCGGACTCTTTCACCGCGACGCGAGAATTACGGGGAGCCGCGGCTCACGTAAACGTCCTTGGTTTTGGAGGAGCGCCGGTTGGTCCAGATTATTGCGCTGGTGAAGCCGTTCCGAGCCCAGGCCGTTCTGGCCGCTCTTGAGGCCATCGACATTCGCGGGGGGACGGTACGTGAAGCGATGGGCTATGGGCGTCAAAAGAACCGGCTTCATCGCTATCTCGGGAGCGAATACAACGACGCGTTTCTTCCGAAGGTGGAAATCACCCTCTTTGTGGAAGATCAGCAAGTGAACGCCGCGGTCAAGACCATCGTGACGCAAGCACGGACAGGACGCATGGGGGATGGGAAGATCATGCTCCTGCCCTGCTTGAATGAATTTGTTTCCTGGTAGCCACTCGCTGGGTTCGGGAGTGGCTTGTCGCGGCAACGTCCCTTCTCAGTGCGGCGTGCTGATCCAGAGCACGCGCCGGACGTAAGCCTCGTGGGGTTCGGCTTCGAGATCGATGAGAATCTGCTCGGCATCACTGGCCGGATTCTCAGGTCGAAGCACTCCGTACCGCCCACAGACGTGGAGCCAACGAACGATCACCGTATCGGTGAGCCAGGCCACGACAAGCTTCCCGTCAAGTTCGGTCACATCCTCGGATTCTTGCGAATAAGCCACCGAGGCGCCGTCCGCGACAATCGGGAGCATTGCGTCTCCGCGATTATTAATGCAGGCATTCTTCTCTGCCCGCAGCTTGGGAACCCCATTCCGCGTGTACGATCGGGTCCGTTCCGACACACCGTTCTTGGGGGTGGCGGCGGTCATCACACCGCCCCGGTGGTCAAAACTCTCCGTCGCCGCCACCGCCTGGGCCAGCCGGCCCGTATGCGGCTTCGCGGATGCGCCATGGTTCTTTTCGAGAAGCGTCACCACGGTTCGGAGCATCTCGCCAACGCTCTGGGAGACACCTCGTCCGTTCGGCATGGCGAAACTCTTGGGGAGCCGGAACTGCGGCCCCTGGCCATGGAGAAGCCATACAGGCTCCACCGCGGTCATTTCAATAACCTTAAGGACAACCTCGGCGGGGACGGTTACCCCAGCCTCATAATTATACCATGTACGTACCGGTAATCCGAGGCGGCGAGCGAGTTCAGGTCCTCCGCGCTCCCCGAATAATTCTGTCCGCAGTTTTTTTAACCGCTCTGCTAACGACTGTTTTGCCTGGAGAAGCTCCGGCTCAGTCTTTCTGCGAGCCATATTCTATCCTTTTTATCGAGAAATCACGGCGATAACCCCTGCAACTACTTATCGGCGAGACAAGGGTTATCACCACTTACCCGCCCTCAGAACACGCTTTACACCGTCAAAGAGAACAGGATTGCCCTCATGACGTCAACATGGCAGACGTCAAGATTTGTGCAAACTCCTCAAAAATGCATGAATCTCGCGGGCTTACTTAGCTCCGCTAATTTACGGGCGCAAAGGTAAGCCACGCGTTCGGCACAACGCCGGGGGAGGACGACGAACCTTTGTTCACGACCACAAGGCATCATGGGACCACCGTGACATCGGCTTCGATGAACGTGGCCAAGGAAGGACTTCATTGTCCCAGAAATCGAAAGGCCTCCGCTCATTTAAATTGGGCGGAATTCGTGGCCTTTTTGAACCTCAAAACCTTCTTTTTTGCCAAATTATCAGAGGCTGAAGGTTTGGATCGAGCTCTACCTTTCTTTACTCATCGTCAAACTTGATGTCGAGAAGGAAGTCTGCAATTGCGTCATCAGCCGCATTATCGGGTTCCGCAGGCTTCGGCTCGGCTTTGGTCGCGGCCTTGGCTGCAGCGGCGGGAGCGGGGGTCTTGGCTTCGACCGCCACGGCCGCGGGCTGAGCCGGAGTGGAGGGAGAGGTCTCGAAATCGTCGTCGAATTCGATATCGAAGTCGTCCGTATCCGAAGCGACCGGTTTGACGGCGGCCGGGACAACTGCGGTATCGCCGGGTTTGGGGCCAGCAGCCGCGGCCTTCGATCCCGTTTCTCCCTTGGAGACCTTGAAGGTCACCTGGCCGATCATCAATTCATCGCCCGGCTCAAGGACCCTTTGCCCATCGATCTTCTTGCCGTTGACATAGGTGCCATTCGAGCTGCCAAGGTCTTTGACCAGCAAGAGCCCCTTCTTCTCAAAGAGCTCGCAATGCCTTCGGCTCACTTGCGATGATTTAATTCGGAGTTGGCACTCATCTTGGCGGCCGACGGTGGTTACGCCGTCGCCAAGTTTGACGGTGCTGTTGGCACCGCGTCCGCGGACGATCACGAGTTGGAAGTCCATGGCTCATCCCTAGTACGAAGCTGACGACAGGCGATGGCACTCACAGGAAAGGAGGTTACCTTAAAACTATCGTCTAACCCACCACTTCGCAAATGCATTTCGACCTTGGAAGACTTCGCGGGTTTTTGAAGAAGTCGACTTGAAATCGCGAACGGCCGCCTTATACTAGGCTCTGTCTTGAGGACGCGAGGCACGTCCGACGGAGTGCTCTTCTAAAAGAGCATCTGTCCTGCTCGTGTTAAGCCCAGTGCGGGAGTAGCTCAGGGGTAGAGCGCCACGTTGCCAACGTGGTTGTCGTGGGTTCAAATCCCATCTCCCGCTCTTTCAATGGTTTGCCATCCTAGAGGCTGGCGGCTTACGCTCGGAGCGCTTCGGGTGCGTGATGGCGGCTCAAGCCATCCCAGCCCAGCTAGTTTCCGAGGAATGCTGTCGATGACCACCGGCGAGCACGACGTTGCCCCCGTTTCTGCAGTTGACGATCCCACGGGTCTCGCGGGTGACTCTCTGAAGCGTAAGCTCGATCTCGACGTTCAAATCTCTGACGTCGGGCCCTGTAAGAAGCATCTTAAGATTGCTATCCCTCGGGCCGAGATCGAACGACAATTTGATGAGTCTCTCGGAACCATGAAGCGGGAAGCGGCTGTTCCTGGCTTCCGCCCTGGTCGCGCTCCTCGTCAGCTCGTTGAGAAACGGTTCCGCAAGCAGGTCGCCGAGCAGGTCAAGTCGACCCTCTTGATGGCTTCTCTCGAACAGCTCGATACCGACTATAAGCTGAATCCTATCTCTCAGCCGGATCTCGACCTGGCGGCGATCGAATTGCCCGACCAAGGTCCGATGAGCTTCGAGATTGATCTCGAGGTCCGACCGGAATTCACTCTTCCCGACTACAAGACGCTGTCCGTTAAGCGCCCGGTGAAGGCGATCACCGAGACGGATGTCGATGCCCAGTTGAAAACCTTCCTCGAACGGTACGCTCAGCTCGTGCCGAAGCTCGAGGGGGGAGCCGAGATCGGCGACTACGTTACAGCAGACATCCGTTTCGTTCGGGACGGTCAAACGCTGAACGAAGCCAAGGAAATTCAATTCCGCCTTCAACCCGAGCTTCGGTTCCAAGACGGAACCGTTCCCAAGGTTGGCGAAGCGCTTGTGGGTGTCAAACCGGGCGAATCTCGCCAGTCCGAAGCCACCATCGGGTCGGGATCCGCGGATCCCAGCCTCCGTGGCGCGGTCATCGAGGTGGTCTTCCAGGTTCACGACCTCAAGCAGCTTCGGCTTCCCGAGGTGAACTCGAACTTCCTGTCCAATATCGGGTTCGATCGCATTGAAGAGTTGCGAGACGCGCTCCGAGAGATCCTCGAGCGACGGCTCAAGACCCAGCAGCATCAGGCGGTCCGCCACGAGATCCTCAACCAACTTTTGGCGGCGACCCCCTTCGACCTGCCCCCAGACTTGGTGAAGCGACAGGAGAAGGATACAATTCGTCGCCTCATCGTCAGTCTGCGGAAGGATGGCCTGTCGGATCAGGAGATCAAGGCTCGCGAGGCCGAGATTCGTGCCAACGCTCACGAGTCGACGCTTCGCGGTCTGAAGGAATTTTTCCTCCTGGCCAAGATCTCCGAAGCTGAAGATATCAAGGTCGACGACGAGGATTTGGAATTCGAGATCGAAGCCATCGCGGCACGGACGGACGAGTCTCCTCGCCGGGTCCGTTCTCGAATTCAGAAGGATGGATTGGCCGACGCGTTGGCGTCGGAAATCCTCGAACGGAAGGCGATCGACCGGGTTATCAGCTTCGTGAAGTTTGAGGAAGTCCAACTCGAGGAGCAGGCGGCCGTCGAAACGCTCGATCAAACCGCGAGCGGATTGGCTCCCGCCAGTGTCGACGAGGAAACGAAGGCCTCCGCCGAGGATAGTGCGGCCCATTCCGAAAAGACGAGCGGAGAGGCTTCTTGACCGACTCGCAGGGGCGTCATTAAAGCCTCTTCGTTTCGGCTCGAATCGACCAGGCAAGGCCGGGCGTGCCCGCTCACAGGCGCGGCCGCCTGGTCCATGATCTCGAAGGACAGCCTTCCATGCAATTCGATCAACCACTCATGCAGCCGACTCTTCAGCGCTACCGCGATTATGCCCGGCAGCGCCAGATGACTCTGGGCGATTTGCTCCTCGAGAACCGAATCGTGTTCCTCGAAGGCGTTATCAATGACGCCGCGGCCAATCTCGCCGTGATGAAGTTCCTCTTCCTCCAGTTCGAAAATCGAACGCAGGGGATCAGCTTCTACATCAACAGCCCCGGGGGTAGCGTCAGCAGCACGCTCGCCATTTACGATACGATGCAGTTCATCGACTGCCCGGTCGCTACTTACTGCATTGGCATGGCCGCTTCGGGAGCCGCAGTCCTTTTGGCTGGCGGAAGCAAGGGACGCCGGTTCGCGCTGCCGCACTCAAAGGTGATGATTCACCAGCCGTACGGTCAGGTCGGCGGCCAGATCTCGGATATCGAAATTCAGGCTCAAGAGATTTTGAGCAACCGCAAGGACATCAACGAGATTCTTGCCAAGCACACCGGCCAGCCGATCGAGCAGGTGGCCAGGGACACCGAGCGCGACCGCTATCTGACGGCAATTCAGGCCAAGGAATATGGGATCGTCGATGAAGTGGTGGGCCACATCCCCGCCAGCGAAGTGAAGGCTCACACGCCTCCGGCCAATTCATGATCATCCCTAGGAAAGAGACTTTCCCATGCCACTGATTCCGATCGTGATCGAGCGGAGCGGGCGCGAAGAGCGGGCGATGGATATTTTTTCCCGCCTGCTCCAAGACCGCATCATCATCCTCGGGTCGGCCATCGACGACAATGTGGCCAACCTCGTGGTCGCCCAGATGCTCGTCCTCGCCCATCAAGATGCCAAGGCCGACATCCACCTCTACATCAACAGCCCTGGTGGCAGCGTTACCGCAGGGATGGCGATTTACGACACGATGCAATGGGTCTCCTGCGACGTGGCGACTTACTGCATCGGCCAGTGTGCCAGCATGGGCTCATTGCTGCTCGCAGCCGGGGCCAAGGGCAAGCGGAATGCTTTGCCGCACGGCCGAATCATGATTCACCAGCCGCTGGCGGGCATGGAAGGAACCGCCACGGACATCTTGATTCATGCTGAAGAATTCATTCGCATGAAGAAGCAGCTCAACGACATCTATCGCCGCCACACGGGGCAGTCTCTCGAACGACTCGAGGCTGATACCGATCGCGACCGCTTCATGTCTCCCGAAGAAGCACGCGACTACGGTCTTATCGATAATGTCGTCGACCGCGAGCCGGCAATTCCGCTCAACCCGAATCCGATTCCCTGAGCGATAGTCTTGGCGAAACACAACGCCCCTGGAACCAGGCCTTCGACAAGCCTGGTTCCAGGGGTTTTTTCGTTTGAGTGTCGCGAAAAAACCAACGCGTCCGAACGCTTTCTAGCAAGCGTCTGCCGACTCCGCCGCCAATTCCGCCAGGACGGGTTCGTTGGCCTCGGGGAAGGTGAGAGACGGCAATTCCTTACCGGCTACCCAGATGAATCCGGTCTCGGGTTCAGGTTCACCGCGTACGTCCGCGATCACGCCGTCGAAATAAAAGAGTTCGACCCAGGCGTGAGCGTAGCGGTGCGTCGTTCGTCGGCGAAGCCGGGTGAGAATGACGGGAAGACCAATTTCTTCAATACACTCGCGCGCGGTGGCCTCTTCGGGAGATTCCCCGGGCTCGACCTTGCCGCCGGGGAACTCCCACACACCAGGCATTGCGCCACCAGGAGGGCGCTTTCGCACCAGGTAATTCCCGTCGCGAGCGATCAACGCAATGCCGACGGGAATCGGTCGATCGTCTGCGGAGCTCATAAGGGTCCGGACGTCAGCTATGCGACGCTCCCTGTGCCGCTTCCAGGGCCCGCCCCGGGGAACCCATCACGTTGTAGCCGCAGTCCACGTGGAGGATTTCACCCGTAATTCCACTGGCGAGATCCGAGAGCAAGAACATGCCAGCCGAGCCCACTTCTTCACGCGTGACGTTGCGCGAAAGCGGGGAGACCGCTTCGTACAGCCCCGCAAGCTTATCCGCGTCTCCCACTGCCGAGGCTGCCAGGGTTTTGACAGGGCCGGCGGAAAGAGCATTCACGCGGATTTTCTTGGGCCCGAGGTCGTAGGCCAGGTATTTCACAGACGCGTCGAGGGCCGCCTTGCAGACGCCCATGAGGTTGTACCCGGACACGACGCGCTCACCTCCAAAGTAGGTGAGCGTCTCAATGGCCCCGCCATTGGGCATTGATTCCGCGGCGTGCCGGGCAACGATGGCCAGCGAGTAAACGCTGATGTCCATCGCCGTCTTGAAGCCCTCACGGCTCGCGTACACAAAGTTCTTCTTGAGGTCGTCGATCGGCGCGAAGGCGATCGAGTGCAGGACGAAATCGAGGGCGCCGTAAGTGTTACGGGCTTCCTCGAAGACTCGCGCCACGTCCTCGTCCTTCTGGACATCGCAAGGAGTGACCAGCTTGGCACCGATCGGGTCAACAACCTTGCGAACCCGACGCTCCATCTTTTCGCCCGGCAAGTGCGTGAAGCCGATCTCGGCTCCTTCGGCCAAAAGCTTTTGGCTGATCGCCCAGGCGATGCTGAAGTCGTTGGCGACTCCGAGCACCAGCCCTTTTTTCCCTGTGAACAAGCCCATGGTCTCTCTTCCCTTCGCTTCTGGCTCAGACGAACGCGATCGGTTCGACCCAACTTCACTCAACTTGATCGACGCGGACCAGAATACTCAGCGCGTAGAGTCTGCTCAACCGGACTTTCACATCCACCTGCCAGTCTTACCTTTGGGATCTACGGAGCAACCGGCTTTTTGGGGTCGGCATCGGCAGGAGCCACATCCCCCACAGGCAATTCGAGAGCGGTTAGATCCTCGATAAGAGCAGACCGTGTTTGCCCCAACGCCTTTTGCGTGGCCGCTCCCATATTGAGACTTCGCTGCTTGACCGAGTCAGGGATCTGCCCAAGGCCCAAGGATTCGGCCACCTTGAAAACCACTTTGATCTGCGGATCTTCCTCGAGTTGCTTGCCCGCTCCAGCGGCGGCTTCTTCGGGACGAACGACACTCCAACGAGTCGTGGCAGGCAGCCATCGCCCCGAATGATCCCGTGCAAGCAGAATCGACTCAACGCGGACAGCGCTCAGGTCTGGACTCACGTCGAGTCGGGTCACCACTGCTCCCACGCGTCCTCGTTCGGCCACCTCACGCAGCGAATCCGCAAGCGGATCATTGGGTGCATCTGAAAGGAGCCGTCCTAACTGCCCAATGGCAGATGTCGCAGCCGTGATAGGCGCTCCTTGACCAGGAGGCGGTTCAGGAAGTACAAGGCCCTGGGTCTGTAGAAACCGCAGACCGGAGTCATTGGCGACTTCGGTCGCCGCGCGTCTCGCCAGCCAACGGGCGTCCGTTTCGCTCATGAGCGGCAAGAGACGCTCCACGGAAGCTTCGCCTTGCCCGTCGGCGAGAAATCCCCGCGCTTCGAGTGCATCGCGGAGGGCAGGCAGAGGCATTTCCTCGGCGTTGCGAAAGTGCGAGAGCCAGGCCTGGCGGAGCATGCGGGCGGATGCCTTAGTGCGCCGCTGGATCGAACGCACGTCGGATCGATTCAGCTTAACCACCATGAGCGTGGAGGGGGGAATCTCCTCGGGCTTGGAGAGCCGTTCCGCCTCGCTGTCAATCCAGCGAAGAATGGGGTCGTCAGCCTGTGCGGAGCGAGCCCGCTCTTGCTTCCAGGCCGCGAGCCGATCCTTTCTCTGAGCCACGGCTCGACGCACCTGGGGCTTCTCGATCTCGGTCCAACGCTTGCTCCATTCGGGAAGTTTGGTCTTCGCCCAATCGCGCCTGACGGCCAGGATCATCGTCCCGCGAGGTGCCGGCTCGACGATCTGTCCGTAGGCCGCGGCTCCGTCGCGAAGTATGACGACGTCAGCAGCAGTCTCCGGAATGACGGCCGGTTTGGCCTGGCCTAGCAGCGACAGTCCCAGGAGAATCAGCCCGCTCATCCCCATTCTTGCCTCCTCGTCTGATCCGGAGGTGACGCGATTGTTGGGACCCGCAATGTGATCGCCCCGAAGGCAACGAAATTAGAGCGATTCTTCGAGACCCTGGAGCCAGAGGTGTCGGCGACTGCATCCATTATATCGAGACTTCTCGACGACATGCTTCGCTTTCGGCAAGATCGTCAAAGAAACTTTGTGCTACTCACGGGAGCCTATCAGGGCTAATGGCCGAGTTACGACCACTGGGCGATCGGGGGATCCTCGCTCGATTCGCCACCGAAGCGGAAGCCGCCAGTTGGGCAGCGGCGGTCGCTCAACGGAACTGGGCGGGGGTCACCGATATTGTCCCCGCCTACGATTCCGTCGCGGTCCTAGCCGACCCAGAAAGGATCGAGCTGTCCTGGCTCGAGGAGCAGCTCCGCTCGCTTGAACCGGAGGCCCTGGAGACAGAGCCGCGGCGGCTGATTCAATTGCCAGTACTCTACGAGGGGGAAGACCTCGCCGAAGTCGCAACTCGTTGTGGACTTTCCGAAGCGGAAGTCATTACCCAGCACAGTGGGCAAGAATATCAGGTCTTCGCCCTGGGATTTCTCCCAGGTTTCCCCTACGCCGGCTACCTGCCCCCATCGTTGACCGGTCTCCCAAGACGCAAGGATCCACGACTTCAGGTACCTGCCGGCTCGGTGGCGATCGTGGGCAAACAAACAGGAATTTACCCTCAGGAGTCGCCGGCGGGCTGGTACCTTCTGGGCCGCACTCCTCTGCGAATCGTCGACGTGTCTCAAGAGTATTTTCCGATTCTCGCGGGGGATCGCTTGCGGTTTGAGCCCATCTCTCGAGCCGAGTTCCACTCCAGGCGGGGAGAAATCCTGTCATGAAAGAGCCCCGAATCATGGATCTCAACGCGGATCTCGGTGAAGGTTTTCCGCATGACGACGCCCTTCTGGATCTGGTGACCTCCGCGAGTATTTCCTGCGGCGCACATGCCGGCGATCGGACCACGATTCTCGCCACTCTGAGATCCGCCCGGCAAAAGGCAATCGTCGTGGGAGCCCACCCCGGTTTTCCCGACCGAGAGGGATTCGGCCGACGCGATCACGCGATGACGACTGACCAGGTCGAGGAACTCATCCTCGAACAGTTTGCCACTCTCGAGCGAATCGCGGACGAGGTTGGAGTCGCGCTCTCCTTCGTGAAGCCTCACGGAGCCCTCTACAATCAGGCGCAGCATGAGACCGGCATCGCCCAGGGCATCATCAAGGCCGTCGCTCACCTGAAGCTGCCTGTCCTGGGGCAGCCTGGAGGTGTGCTCGGGGCTCTCGCTCGAGAGTCAGACGTCCGCTTCGTGGCCGAAGGCTTCCCCGACCGCCGATATGGCGAGGACGGCCGACTACTTCCTCGGTCGCATCCCAACGCGTGCCTCACGACGCCCGAGGAAGTCGCAGAACAGGTCCTCGCCCTTCTGGAACGAGGTTTTGACACCCTTTGTGTCCATGGCGACGCGCCGCACGCGGTCGAGAATGCCGCCTTGATTCGAAAGACACTGCAGAATCGGGGCATTCTCGTCGGGAGCTTTGTCTGAGATGGGTCTCGAGATCATCGCTCCAGGACACTTCACCACCCTGCAAGACCTTGGGCGTCCCGGATACGCTGCGCGGGGAGTCCCTCGAGGTGGAGCTTTCGACCATCGATCTCACGCGCTGGCCAACGCACTGCTTGGCAATGGTCCTAAGTCCGCGACTCTCGAAATGACCTTGATGGGCGGCACGTATCGTGCGGGCACGAACCTCGCCCTGGCGTTGGCAGGGGCTCCCATGGAGGCCACCGTGGAGTCGCTCCACCAAGAGCATAAAAAAATCGACATTCCTTCGTCTTTTACACTTGCGGAGGGCGAGGTCCTTCGGATTGGACACACGCCCGCTGGAGCACGTACCTACCTGGCGGTGAAGGGGGGATGGCTCACGCCACTTGAGTTGTCCAGCCGCTCTCGAGAGACGCCGATTCTGGCCGGTCAGCGGCTCGAAGCCCCACCAAGCTCCACCCCTGTGCGGCGCCCGAATTCCTTGCGTCCCCCCCGCATTGACGATGATGTCATCCGGATCATCGAGGGGCCCGACATCGACCAGGCGCTGGATTTCGAGCAGTGGATCGCGGAGTCGTTTCGAGTCGGGAACCAGGCGAACCGAATGGGGCTTCGGCTTTCCGGCCCGTCGCTCATGTTGGAGAATCGTCCCGAACGGGTCTCGATGCCCGTCGCGACGGGGGCCATGCAAATTGCCGGCGGGCAGTTGATCATCCTTGGAGTCGCCTGCGGAACAATCGGTGGCTATCCCCACGTTGGCCACGTGATCTCAGCGGACCTGCATCGCCTCGGGCAGCTCCGTCCCGGAGCCCAGGTTCGATTTGCCCGCGTTGCAATGGCAGACGCAAGGCGTATCGACCACGAAGAGCGGCGTTTTTATCGGGATCTTCATCGACGGTTGTCCACTATGACCACGGATCCTTGGGGCGCTCTCTAGCGAGATTGAGCTTGTCCATTTCGGGGCGATGCGGTACATCAACGCGGCATTCCGAATCACGTCTTTTGCGGGATGTTTCCCCAACGAAAAGCCAGTGGCTTTCGGCCAAATGAAGGGTCGACCGATGCTTCAAGGTCGCGTGTCGCGGCTCAACGCCCTGAGTCATCTCGGGCTATTCGGACTGACAATCGTATTTGCCGCGGGCTGCGAGCAAATTCCAACGCCCCGCGCAAACTCGGTTCCCATACATATTCCCCAGCCGAATCCGGGGTTGCCGCCTCTCTCCGAGAGTCAGGCCAAAGCAACAGCAGCAACGCCCGTGGTCGATGCGCCGACCGCGCAGGCCGCGGCGATGGTGCCGACAAACCTCGCTTCGGCGATCAATCCTCCGACCGAGGCGAGTTCGGTTGGCCAGGCAACGCCACTCCTCGATGAAGCGCTCGCTCAGGCTGAGGAGATCAAGCGTCTCGACCTTGAAAGCGTCGACGAATCGGAGAAGTCGCTTGTCAAGCATGCGACGATCGTCGCAACGGCAGAGGCTGACACCCATTCCACGACGACAGGCGCTTCCTCGAGTCCTCCCAAGCCCAAGCCGTCGGCTGAGCCCACGCAGGAACCGGCGAAACCGTTGACGATCGCGATGGCGTCCCCTTCCTCGCCCCCTATCGATCCCGAAAAGCCAACGCCTCCCCCCAAGACGCCGACGGATCGCTGGCGCGAGGGGTTGGAAGATCTACGCAAGCTGGCTCGCGAACAAGAACGCAACACCGATCCCGCCGCGGCAACCTGGACCCTGAGAGAGCATCTGCTTGACCTTCTGGACGAGGCCGAAGATCACACGGCGCTAAGGCGGTCGATCTTCAAGTCCTTCCTGAGTCTCGGCAGCGAATGGCAACCCACCGAGGACCAGGAACGAGCGAATGAGCTCCGCGAAGCCGTCGCCGCCATCGAAGAGCAGGCCCCACTCGAGGTCACGGATATCCGCCTCTGTCGCAAGGTGAACGGATTCGGGAGTTTCGATGCTATCGATCCTTCCGAGTGCCAGCCCGGGCAGCCCTTGATCGTCTATTGTGAGGTGTCAGGCGTTCGCTACGCGGAGACCGGCGAGAACTTCAAGTCCCGCCTTACGTCTCATATCGAATTGCTTTCCTCCAAGGGAGGGGAGCCTCTTTTGAAGCAAACCATTCCCGTGGAAGACTTCTGCCGGCGCCGACGTCGGGATTACTTCGTGAACTACCGCATCACCCTTCCCGAAGGTCTTGAGGCTGGGAAGTATGAGATGCGGCTGACGCAAGAGGACGAACTCGCTGGTCGCACGGCAACCTCCAAGATCAGCCTGACGATTCATCCCTAATTTTCCGTTCCCAATCCACAAATCGTCCCACCCGAGCTGCCCGCGCGCTTCCCAAGCGACACGCGGGCAGTCGGCCTTTGCGTTGGCGTCGTCACGCCAAGCGCAAGCGCCGTATTGAAAATCGAACACTCTGAGAATCGTGAATGTCTTGCCAAAGACCATCGCCAGCGCGACAATGAAATCATCCAGTCTTGGTATCGCTCGTGATTCGGGGTCCTTCCAATGTCCAAAGTGCTCTGGAGCTTGGGTTGCCTTTGCTTGACCCTGGCGTTCGTACTTTTCTCCGAGGCCGACTCACCTGCGTCGGACTCGCCTGGACTCCCGCGTCACCATCCTTGGATTCATCAGGCTGGGGCAGGGAACTCCTCGGGTCGAATCATTCGCGTGGCGGCCAAGAAGCCCAAGAAAAAGTCTTCCTCGAAAAAGGGATCGACGGACGCGGCCACTTCTGAAAAAGAAGCGATGCCTGCCGAAAACGCCGCCGGGGGAGATTCAAGCGAGTTGAAGTTCTCGCGAGACATCGCGCCGATCTTGGTCAGCAACTGCTTGAACTGCCACAACGAAAAGGGCATGAGCAAGAACGGCAAGTTCGACCTCTCGAGCTTCGACAAGCTCATCAACCAGAAGGCCGGCTCGGGGGACGTCGTGGTTGTTCCCGGGAAACCCGAGGAGAGCCACCTCTACCTGCGTCTCACCGGAGAAGAGACTCCGAAAATGCCGCGAGGTGGTAACAATCGCCGGCTCTCGGAGAGTGCCATCGAGAAGATCGGCCTCTGGGTCAAGCAAGGGGCCAAGCTCGATGCCGGCGTCGACACCAAAGCGGAGATCACGTCATACGCCAGTTCTCCCGAGCAACTGAAACGGGATGAACTGAGCAAGATGACCGTCGAACAGCGGGACAAGATCGCTGAGGCGAAGGGCCTGGAACGTTGGAAGAAGGGGAATGCGAAAGCCACTCCTGAAGTGACCCCTTCCAAGAATTTTCTGCTCTTTGGAAACGTTCCCAAAGACCGGACGACCGCGACACTCAAGGTCGTTGAGGCGCAGCTCAGCTCCATCAAGTCCGTCCTGCCGATCGACGCGGTGCAGAAAATCGGCGTGTACGTTTTCAATGATCGAACAAGCTTCGCGGAATTCGCACGTACCGTTGAGAACCGGGAGGTCGAGGCCTCTGTTACGGGAACCTCCAACCTCGCGGACTCGGAGCCTTACGTCGCGGTCGTCGACCCTCTTGGCGGGCGAGAAGAAACCGCCGGATCGGGCAGCAAGAAAGCCTCGCGCTCGAAGCGGTCTGAGGGAGGCGGGTCTGACGTTGAGCGAAGCCTGGGAGGTCTTGTCACCGAATACCTCGCCAGCGGAGCCGTCAGACGGGAAGGGAAGGCTCCTGGCTGGTTGAGCGAAGGCACCGGCGCGTTGTTCGCAGCCAAGGTCGACGCGAGAAGTCCCTACGTCTCCAAGCTGCGTCGAAATGCTTACGACGTACTCGAACAGGGATGGGTCTCGAAGGCCAGCGACGCGCTCGGCGGAGACAGTAAGCCGGAGGATGTCCGGGCGGTGGGTTACGCGATCGTGGAGACCGTCGTGAATGACCCGCGATCACGTCCTTATTTCTCCAAGTTCGTTAGGGCCATGCTTGCGGGGGGTGAGAAACTTGACGACACCCTCCAGAGCGTCCTCGAGATGAGCCGAGAGGACTTCCTCGCCTGGACCGGGGAATATGTTCAAGCCAAGTTCGCCCCCAGGCGGTAAGTGACGGCCCACGGCTTTGGGTCGCATCCTCGCCCGTAACGAACGTCTGCGGCAAAGACACTGGCTGATCTTCGTTTTTCCTCGGCACGTGTACCGCGTGCCGAGGAAATTTCGTTTCGGGATCCCGGCAACATTGATCCCGTCACAGGTCGCGCGGGGAAGTCGGATTATTACCACTCGGGGCGACCGTCTTGGTGCGCGCCACCTCTTGGTGGGCAGAGCCGCACTCGACCCTAAACTTTTCCTGAAGCGGCCCCTGCGATCGGTCTTCGCCATGCTCATCGTCGTGGAAATTTACTTGGGTGGCCGCGTACGATAACCTCGTGCGGTTGACATAAGATTCGATGCGCCAACCTTTGACATGGCCGAATATCCGCGAGTTTCGCGGGAACGACCTGAGCTGAGCGCGGATTTCTCAACGCTACGGATCTTCTCACCCGTCCCACAGAATCATTCCGCGGAAGGCAGAGGCCATGCCACACGTTATTGTTCTGGGATCGAGCAATACCGATATGACCGTTCGCGTACCGAGCCTGCCCCATCATGGGCAAACCGTGCTCGGCGGAACTTTCGAATCGGGCCCCGGTGGCAAGGGAGCCAACCAGGCCGTGGCCGCGCGAAGAGCCGGCGCCCCGGTTTTCTTCGTGACGGCGGTGGGAGACGACTCGCTCGGTCGAGAGGCTCTCCAGCACTATCGGCGCGAAGGTATCGACGTAACGAGCGCGAGAGTGATTCCCAACGTGGCTTCAGGCGTGGCGCTCATCTTCGTGGAGGAAGGGGGCGAAAATATGATCGCCGTCGCGCCGGGCGCCAACTCCCAGCTTTCTCCGAAGGACATTGATCAGCTCCCCAGCTCGCTCTTCGAGCTCGGCAGTGTGTTCCTGGCTAGCCTGGAAGTCCCCCTCGATACAGTTCTAAATGGACTGCGGCGAGCCCGAGCCGCAGGGATGACCACGATCCTCAACCCGGCACCCGCGGACCGCACCACGGCCGATCAGATCATCAAGGCCCTCTCATGGATCGATATCCTCACTCCCAACCAGTCGGAGCTCCGCGCCCTGGCCGGGGAGCCCGAGGAGGCTAACACCGACCCTCTCGTCGCTGCGAAGGCTCTCCAAAAGGAACACCCCCACCTGAAACTGGTGATCACCCTTGGCTCTCGCGGCTGCATTGTCGTGGAGCAAGAGGCTGTATTCGTCCCGGCCCGCCGCGTGGAGGCCGTTGATGCCGTAGGGGCAGGGGATGCGTTTAACGGCGCCCTGGCGGTGGCGCTTGTCGACGGTCTTCCGCTGCTCGCTGCCGCGGAGTGGGCGAGCGATGCCGCGGCCCTTTCCGTAACACACGCAGGCGCACAAGCCGGTTTGCCTCAAAGAAACGCGATTGAACAAATCGTTACCCAGCCAAAGCGTCCTTCGCAGATCATCAACGTGGGAGAATCAATTTCCGGGCTCGGTCTTTGACTCTTCAACGACGGCAGGTTAGCCTCGACCCCCAAACTCTCAAGGAGAGCCCAGCCCGGAACCTGCATTGCCGAGCAAGAGGTTTTGTGATGGACCATCGTACAAGCATCTCACCGTTGGCGGTCACACTCGCAATCCTGAGCATTTCTTGCTGCATCGGCCTGAGCCAATTGGCCGCGCACGATCGGCCGACGGGACCGAAACAGAAAACCCGATCTTCGGTCGTCGCCCGACACGGTCTCGCCGCAACGAGTCAGCCACTTGCCACCGCGGCGGCGATCCGCGTGCTGCAATCAGGAGGAAACGCGGTCGACGCCGCGATCGCCGCTAACGCCGTGCTCGGTGTGGTCGAGCCGATGTCTTGCGGAATCGGCGGTGACCTCTTCGCCATTGTCTGGGACGCCAAGAGCAAGAAACTCTACGGCTTGAACGCGAGTGGGCGCTCTCCTTACCTCGCCAATCTCGAATACTTCAGCTCGCGTGGAATCAAGCAAATCCCAACGTCGGGACCGCTGAGCTGGTCGGTTCCGGGTTGCGTGGATGGTTGGGATCAACTCCGCACGAAGTTCGGCACCAAGGGCTGGTCCGACCTACTGGGTCCCGCTATCGCCTACGCTGAAGAGGGATTCCCCGTCAGCGAGGTGATCGGGCGAGACTGGGCCGCGTCCGCCCCGAGCTTGTCCCGCGTCCCAACCTCAGCCGCCTGCTTTCTTCGGGATGGAAGAGCGCCCGGAGTAGGAGACGTCTTCCGAAACCCCGACCTCGCTCGTTCGCTCCGAGCAATTGTCGACCACGGGCGCGACGCGTACTACCAGGGTCCCATCGCTGAAGCCATCGTGGCCTACTCGCAACAGGCCGGAGGTCTTTTCTCTCCCAAAGATTTCCAGGACCACACGAGCACGTGGATCGAACCCGTCTCGACCAATTACCGCGGATTTGATGTCTGGGAGCTACCCCCGAACACGCAGGGGATCGCGGTCCTCCAGATGCTCAACCTGCTTGAGCCGTATGACCTCAAGAAGATGGGCCCGCAATCGGCAGAGGCCCTTCATCTCATGATCGAAGCGGAGAAGCTCGCCTACGAGGATCGTGCGAAGTACTACGCCGACCCCGAGATGGCCAAGGTCCCTGTCGAGGCCCTCATTTCCAAGGCCTACGCAGCCAAGAGGGCTCACCTGATCGACCCCGAACACGCCAACCAGCATCCCGCTCCGGGGGAGCTCGCCCAGGCGGATACCATCTACATGACCGTCGTCGATGGCGACTTTAACGCCGTGAGCTTGATCCAGAGCAACTTCAACGGTTTCGGATCGGGGCACGTACCAGGAAAACTCGGCTTCCCGCTCCAGAATCGGGGAACGCTGTTCGCACTCGATCCCACACACGCCAACCGGTTGGAGCCCCACAAGCGTCCCTTCCACACGATCATTCCCGGCTTTGTGACCAAGGACGGCAAGCCCTGGCTAAGCTTCGGCCTGATGGGGGGAGACATGCAAGCCCAGGGACATGTTCAAGTTCTCAGCAACATGATCGACCATGGGATGGACGTCCAGGAAGCCGGAGATGCGGCTCGCTTTCGACATCTCGGGTCTTCGGAACCCACCGGCGCTCGCGCCAAGGACGGAGGTTCGGTCGCCCTCGAGTCGGAAATCGGCGAAGCCGTTCGCCGCGCCCTTGAAGCCAAGGGGCATCGCCTCATCTCCAGCCCGGGAGGTTTCGGCGGCTACCAGGCCATTCGCATCGACCTTGAGCAAGGCATCCTCATCGGAGGCTCGGATCCCAGAAAAGATGGTGCCGCGATGGGCTATTGAGTCTCTTCAGCAGGCCATTTTCCCCCCCTCACTCCGTGACGTCTACAGCCTCCTCTCTGCGATTCGCGATGGTCATTTGCGAATATCCTCGAGCGGGCAACTCCTCTTGCCTGCCTACAACCTGAGCGACCAGCATTACACAGGTCGGACCAACCCTCTTCGAGTTCGGCGGCCGCACCTATCGCGTTGAGTCCTTGCTTGCGGCGAGCCGTGTCGCAGAGGTACGATCGGCGTCGAGAGTCGCGAGACCTAATCATTTCGGACACGAGCATCGGCATTCCGCCACCAGAGAAGCCCATGATCCGATCGAGAAGCGCGGTCATTATCATTCTTGCCACCGTCTTCGTCTCTCGGCCTTCGCGAGCTGAAGAACGATTTGATGTGATCGTCGCCGGAGGAAGCACGGCGGCATTCGCCACAGCCATTGCGGCGGCGGAAGAGGGAGCGCGCACCTGTTTGATCGAGCCGACGGACTGGGTAGGCGGACAACTGACATCGTCGGGCGTTCCCGCCGTTGACGAGGCTTGGCACACCATCGTCGACCCCAAGACGAAGCAGGTGGTAATCGACGTAGCCAAGGTCGCGCGGGCTCGCGAAAATATGACGCCGAGCTTTCGAGCCATGCTCGATGCCATCGGCCCTCGCGGCGGGGCCTGGGTGAGTGACTATTGCTTTGAGCCTCAGGAGTTCCTGGATACGCTGCTCTCGCCGATGGAACGCCGGCTAAAGAACCTCGTCGTCCTTCGCAATACGGTCATTAAGAAGGTCGAGTCGGATCCGGTCTCCAAGCGCATCACCTCCATCACGGCAATTCAGCGCATTCCCAAGCCGGGCGTGCCCTGGAACGGCTACGACCGTCTCCCCTCCCAGGATCTCCCCGATTGGTACCGTCCAGCACCATCTTCTCGGTTCGATAAGAAGAAAATGACGCTGAGCGCACGCGAGAAAGACGGGCGCGGAACGATCTTCGTCGACGCCACGGAGTGGGGGGAGCTACTGGTCCTCTCGAAGGCGTCCTACCTGCAAGGGGTGGAATTCGTTGATGGCGGCCGCGAAGGAAACGACCATTGCGGCCAGGCCACGGTCTTCGGTTTTGTCGAGCGGATCAATTCAGCCCCGACCGATGAGCCAGCGATGCCGCAAGGACTCAGTGACCTCGGCTTTGGTGACTACACGTCCAAGCCCGATGCCTGGAGCCTGATCTGGACCTATCGAAGAATCAAGAATGTCGGTGAGAAACCGACCGTCGGCGACCTCAGCCTTCAGAACTGGGGCTACTCCCGGCGCCGCAAGCAGGGGGGAAATGACTACCCGTTCGGCTACATCCTCAAGTCGCAGGCTGCCACCGCCACGGAAATCAAGGACTGGCAGGGAGGAGTCGATCGGGATGTCATGGCGGCGGCGGAAACCCGTGCCTTGGCCTGGCACGGCTGGTTCAAGGAACACGCCCCCAAGGACATCGATCCCAAGCAGGTCACCCTGGCGCTGGGCGTGCTCGGAACGGGGCATGGTCTCTCCAAACTCCCTTACATCCGCGATACACGACGTTCGGTGGGGATCGACGGTTTTCTCCTCAAGATCAGCGATCTCACCGGCTACCCTCAACGATCGACGGGCAAACCGTTTCGAGATCGTATCGCATTGGGGGCTTATCCGGCGGACGTTCACCACATTGTGACGTGCTCATATCCCGCCTATGTTCTGCAAGGCTATCAAACCTTGCCCTATTTCCTCCCGTTCCGGGCCCTCACCAACGAGAGCTTCTCGAACTTGCTCGTGGCTGGGAAGACCATGGCACAGAGCTTCATGGCTAATTCCGCAACCCGCCTTCATCCCGTGGAATGGTCAAGCGGCACTGCGGCGGGAGTCGCCGCGGCCTACATGGCAAGAAGCAAACGAACCAGCGCCGAGGTGCTGGAACATATGGGTGAGCTGCAATCGCTCGTGCGGCGGAAGACACCCATCGATTGGACAATGGACGGAGTTGTTTACCCGAAAGCAAACGAAACCGAGTTCCCCTGACCTCCAAGCCGCAAGAGCGCGGGAACCCGTGATCACGATCTCTCCTGGAAAGATCAGGCCGCATTGACCCGTTCCGTTACACTTCCTCCGGAGTCGAAAGCCGTGACGCAAGGGATCGTCGGAACCAAGCCGCCAGCGACTGACCTGACGACCTTCAAGGATCGAGAGGAGAGTCGACCGGCAAAGCCCGATCGGGTTGCTTCCGTCGATGCTCTTCGCGGGCTCACCATTTTATTGATGGTGTTCGTGAACGACCTTGGCCACAGCGCTCCCGCGTGGCTCCATCACATCCAGCCTCCTCACGCTGATGGCATGACCCTGGCCGACATCGTCTTTCCCTGGTTCTTGTTCATCGTGGGCGTTTCCATTCCTCTCGCCTTCGAGCGAGCGCAAGAGTTGGGCGTTCCTCTTTGGAAGCGCATTGGCCACATTCTGATTCGCTCCGCCAGTCTCTGCTTGATGGGAGTCATCGAGCTCAATAGCGACAACGAGGTCCGGCTCGGGGGTACCATCTGGAGCCTGAGCGCGTTCATCGCCCTGCTTCTGGCATGGACAACGCTCCCCTCCGGTCCAGGGAAGAAACGAACATTCTTTAAGGTGATCAAGACCATCGGTTTCGTCGGCCTGATCGCCTTGCTGGCCCTCTTCCGCAGTAAGCCCACGAACATCAACTCCCTTTTCCTGGGGCACGTACAAGGGTGGACCTGGCTTCGCACGGAGTGGTGGGGAATCTTGGGGCTGATCGGCTGGGCCTATCTCACGGTCGCGATGCTGACGCTCCTCCTCGGACGCCGAAGAGAATGGCTCATGGGAGCACTCGCGCTGCTAATGACAGCCCACCTGGCGATGCGTCACGGCGGCTTCTTCACGCGAGTTGGGAAGAAGCCCTGGCTCAGTTCAGCGAACGAAGTGCTCTCAACCATCGCAAACGGCATGGATCGACTGGGACAGTTCGTGAGCTTCGGCGATGCGATGGGATCTCTCGCCGCGATCTCCATGGCGGGCTGCCTTCTCGGTTCGATCCTCCGTCGCGATAGCGACGTTCAAGGGCATGGAGCCCGGCTCAGGTGGGGAGCCGTCCTTTGCTTTGGGCTCTTCATGGCGGGACTCTTCACCGATACGTTCGAGGGGATCAACAAGATCGGCGCCACGCCCACATGGTGCTTCTGGACGGCGGCACTTGCGTGTGCCCTGTGGATGATGCTCTATGGCGTGATGGACGCGATCGGGTTCAAGGCGTGGTCGATCTTGATTCGCCCCGCCGGTTCCAATCCTCTCGTGGCTTACTTCCTGCATCCGATCGTCATCTACACTCTGATTGTCACCGGGCTGAGTAGCTCTGTACTCACGTTTCATGAGTCTCCCGATCCGCGCATCTGTGTCGGCGGCTCTCTGGGCATGGCGTTCTTCGTCTGTCTGCTGACCGGCATCCTGGGGCGGCTCGGCCTAAGAACCAGGCTCTGACGAAGGGGCGGGGAATCCCTTCCCGAGCTCCCGCCACCTAAAATGCCGGGAGTTCGGGAAGAAAATACCGAAACTCAATCAAATCAATATCCAAAAATCAACATAAAATCCTTGATAATGTGACGGCCCTCCGCAATTGCGGAGAACGATCGCCGTTAAACGGCCATCGAAATCGGCCAAGCTATGACCCTGCACATCGCCCGCTGATTCCAAGGCCATTCGACAATTCGCGGGTTGCGCGCCGTGGAAGAGGATCTTCAGAGGTCGGCAGTCGGTTGTGGATCCGAAACCACGAGCCACGCGACCCCGCCTGACTTCCTACGATCGACCCACTCGAATACCGAATTTCTCCAGACTCACCTGAAAGAAGAAAACTCTTCTCAGCCTATTCCCAAGGGTTGAACCCGGGCGACTTTGACACCCGCCAGTCACTTGCTATGATCCCGGACCGTACGCACGCCGGTGATCCGCACACCCGAAGACCGCCGTGATCGTCCCAGACTTCAATAACCCATTAAGATGTTTTCATGATCATCAATATCCTGTTCGCGGGGGTTCTAGCCTTCTCTGCCGGCTCGGGGGACATGGGCAAGCTGCCTGACCTAAAACAAGTGGGTGACGAGTTCGACCGACTTACGCAAAAGAAGCAGTTCGCGGCCTCAGCGCAACTGCTTGCTTCGACGAATGAAGCCCTGCGATCCCCCATGGTGAAGCTCTACGAGGCAATCGCATGGGCGGACGCCGGCCGCGCCGATGACGCGGCCAAAGCCCTCGAGCAGGCGTTCGATTACGGGTTGTGCAATCCGCAGGTCGTGACCAAATACCCAGGACTTGCAAGCCTCAAGTCCAGTTCAGCATGGCCCCGGATCGAGCAACGGCTTCGGCATCTGCAAGAGCGGATCAGCGACGTCGACGGCTTCGAGGTGCATACCGAAGATGCCGTTGGTTTCTGGAAGGCCTACGAGCAAGCGAGTGCAGACCAGTCTCGCGCGAAGGAGCACTTCACCGCTTTCATCTTGAACGGGTCACCCGCCCTCCGCGACTACTACGCGAACCGTTACGTCAGCGTCGATAATTTGGTCCAGACGACGTTGGTAGACCATCCTCGTTACTACAAGTACCTGCGCGATCGCTTCCGTCCCGATCAACTTGAGTCGATCAGGGAACGGACGATTGCGAACATGAAAAGATTCCGCTCGCACTACCCGCAAGCCATTTTTCCTCACGGATACCTGATGATTGGGATCCTCAATTCGGCGGGGTCAGTCACCGACCTGGGGGTCTTTATCGGGCTCGATATGTATGGGCGCGGTGAGGGGATGCCGGCGGGGGAACTCTCCGGCGGGCAGAAGAACGCGATCGGCGAGGCGAGTGGAATCCCTGGGACGCTTACCCATGAGCTGATGCACTTCCAGCAGAATTACCGCGACCCCATGGGCGGCGGTGTCCTGTTACGAAAGGTCATCGAAGAGGGGGTCTGCGATTTCTTGACGGAATTATCCTCGACGAATGCATCCTCCGAAGGGAAGCGCCAACGCTACTTCCGAGAGCACGAAGCCCAGATCCTCAAGGAATTCAAGAACGAGATGGAAGGTACTGACCTCTCGAAATGGATGTACAACGGCAGCGCAGGAGAGCGTCCGGCGGACCTCGGTTATACGCTCGGCTACTTCATTTCCAAATCCTATTACGAGCTTGCTACCAATAAGAAGCAAGCCGTTTACGAATTACTGAACACAGAGAGTTTTCTTCAGTTGCTCAAAAATAGCAAATACCGAGATCTTCGGTAGTCTGCTCACGTATCCGGCAAATTCAGCATCAAGAGTCCGAGTCGGGTGAGTGCGGTGCGGAATGACTCATCCTTTTCAGAAGCCCAAGAGACCGGCTTGCTCCTAACCCCCACCATCAATCAGGCAAAACAAAGGCCCACGGTTTCCCGGAAGGGGAAGCCGTGAGCCGCTGATGTTTGCTCTTAGTCCGTTGAGGCGAATCTCTCAGTAAGAATCCGAGCTGATCACTTCCCCACCACGGGTCGAGCTCAGAGCTTGCCACACATATTGGTTGATCGAGTTCTTGAAGAACTTCACGCTACCGTCGCACATGGCGGCGTTCACACCCCCAGCATGCCGGCTCCGCGCGGCGTAGTAGTCCTTTTGCGTCGTGCGAAGAATACACGGCGGGTTATTGGAGAAGGGATAAGAGCAGTAAGAGTCCAGCACGTCGGGCTGGGGGGAATTGGGAGTCAACCATGCCGAAAACCCCGAAGCTGTGCTCTCTTGAACCAGGCCCCGATAGTCGTTTCCTCCCGAGCCATCGGCCTTGGGTTGCCCTTGAATCACCTCAGCGGCCAGCAACGTGTTACTCGTCCCATCGGTGATCGCCGCCAGGCTACAGGTCGAGGCGTTGCCCTGGTAAACCGAGGAATAAGAACTCGGTGGAACGGGCCAATTCGTCACCGAGATCCAAGAGAAGGGGGCTCCCAAGAACGGAGTGCACCCCGCGGAACCGAGCGTACATCCGTAGGGATAAGGCATCTGCCAAAGCCCTGTTCCCGTGTTGCCATAGTTCACGGCATAGCTTGCGGAGACAAAGCCGTTGAAGTTTGAGCCGTAGCTATTGTCACCAAAGAACTGGCGAACCGTTTGGTCGCTCGGGCATTGAAGCGACCCGATCAACGTCATATTCGAAGTCCAGTTCTGCCACCCATCCCACGTACCGGGAGGTGTACAGCCCGAGCATCCCGTGAAGTTGAACGCGTTATAGGCCCCCGATTGCTCGATATACGGCTGCACGAAGTTATACCAGGTCCCCCAGGCATAAGCCCGAGCGCCCGGCGGCAACGTGTTAATTGTGCTGATATAATTGTGCATGGCGAGCCCCAACTGCTTCAAATTGTTGACGCACTGGGCGCGACGGGCTGCTTCTCGAGCCGACTGGACGGCGGGCAAGAGCAAGGCAATCAATACGGCGATGATCGCAATCACCACCAAGAGTTCAATCAGGGTAAAGCCGTTTCGGCGCTTCATCGATCCCCCCAACCTGTCCTGTGATAACAATCAAAATGATGAACGAATACGCGCAGAACTCCCTCTCCAGGGATCTCAGCTCGAACATCGAGCCAACTTCTTGTGAAGCATCAATCGTTCCTTTGCGCCAACGCCAAAGGAGCGAGCTTCACACGTCACGCGGCGACCGATCGGACGCGAGGGGGGAACACGTTTCGATCAAGTTAGCGGTGATCTTGCTTACCGTGTTTGACAGATCTCGAAGCGGAAGGCTTGCCACCCTTGGTACTGAGATCAAATACAAATTCGTTGGCTTCGTTTCCCTTCACGGTGACTTCAAGCTCGGTCTCGGTGTTGTAATGGGCCGGGATCAGATTCTTAGGTGTGCTGAGGTTGAATTTCTTCACTTCCCCAGGCTTGGTGGCGGCTCTCGAGGCCAAAGTGGCAGGGTCGACCGCGTCGATCCTCACGAAGTAGCTACCGGGAATCGGCCCTTCCGGCCGCGCAATTGAGAAAAATCCGTCCACGACCTTTCCTTGCGACGACGTGCCTTCGTTCTTGGAAATGGGATCAAAAACGATGACCCCCATGGAAAGCGGTTTGCCATCCAGAGTGACCCTTCCCGCCACCGGCTGCCGAGGTCGCGTATCATCACTTTCATTGCCGCAACCCGCGGCGACGATCAGTGACGAGACCGTGAGAACCGTGAAAAAAAGAGGTCGGCAAATCCTCATAGAGAGCACCTCGGAATGGATCCACCACGGCGTTGACGTGGAAAGTCTGCGCAACGAGAGGTTGCTTTAGAATTTGGGAGGTTGGAGCGTCGGGGTAGACGAGGTCGGCCCGATGCCCGTAAACCGGTGTGTCGTCACGTCAAGGCCCTGCCCTGTGCCAAAGCAGGGGGCACCGCAAGGTCTTCCTACCAACAGGAGAGCGCCGACGGTAGGCTTTCTGCGTCGAACATCATTCTTCTAAAAATTTAGTATAGAACTTGAATTTCCGACTGACAAGCTTTCGCACAATTTTCCATCCCCCTATGCACGCGTGCAACACGCTGCCAGCAATAGCCTCGTAGGCACCGATCCTGGGAGAGGTCTAATAACGGCGCACCACAAATGTCAGATCCACAGAGCGTCTGCTTGGAGATGAATGGTATCCCGCTCGGATCATCTTTCCTAGGCTCTTGGTCATCCAATCAGCGTTGACCAATGAGCCTGTGATTCGTTGCAGACTCCATGCAGACTCTAACAAGTGCCACGGCCTTGATAGGTCTCGGAGCAAACGCGGGCCTGATGAAACTTGCCTCGCGCAAGCTCGAAAGGAGCAGGGGAGGCAGACGGAGAGAAGACCTGCGCCAATGCTGAATCGACTTCTTCGTCGCTCGCAAGGCGGCGGCTGGCAATCGTCGGCTGGAACGATCCATTCCGCGAAACTTCCACGACAATTGCCAGGTTAGCTTGATCCAGAATGAGGTCGGACGGCAGGTACACCGTACACGACCGAGTGGGATCGCCTGTCTCCGATCCCCCGCCAAACGGCCTCACTGATGAGGAGAAGTCGCACGCTTATTCCGCGGAACCCTCCGTCATTTTCACCAGTTCCTCTTCGCTGAGGATCTTGATGTTTAACTGCTTCGCCTTGTCGAGCTTGCTACCAGCCTCGCTGCCGGCGACGAGATAGGTGGTTGACTTCGAGACTGATCCCGTGACCTTGCCTCCGAACTGCTTGATCAGCGTTTCAGCCTCGGGGCGAGAGCGATTGGGAAGGGTGCCGGTGATCACGAAAGTCTTGCCGGCGAGCGGCAGGTCCACGTTGCTGGCATGCAGAAACTTGACCGGAGCCGGGTGGACGCCAACGGCCAGGAGCTCGTTGAGCAAGCGCTGATTCTCCGGGTCCTGCAGAAACTCAAAGACGCTCGCCGCCACGACAGGGCCGATTTCGGGGACGGACTCGAGTGAGGCGAGGGGGGCCGCCAGGAGGCCCTCGAGAGTTTCAAACCGTTGGGCCAAGACCTCCGCACTTCGAATACCCACGTGGCGAATGGTCAGGCCGGTCAGGAATCGGTCGAGTTGACGGGTCTTGCTGGCTTCCAAAGCATCGACCAGGTTCTTCGCGGATTTCTTCCCCATGCGATCGAGGTCGGCGAGAGTCGCCTCATCGAGTCGGTAGAGATCGGCCAGGTCCTTGACCAGTCCCCGGTCGACGAGCTGATCGATGAGCTTGGTTCCCAGGCCTTCCACGTCCATCGCATCACGGTGTGCGAACCAGCGAATCCATTCCTTGAGTTGCTCGGGGCATCGCGAAGGGGGATTCATGCAGTGATAGTCGACCCCCCCGTCGATTTTTTCGATAGGGCCGCCGCAACTGGGACACTGGTCGGGAAAGGTGTATGGCTGCTCGCTACCATCGCGTGCTTCCACCTCCACGCGGACCACTTGCGGGATGATCTCTCCCGCTTTTTGAATCACGACGGTGTCGCCGATCCGAACATCCTTGCGCTGAATCTCGTCGGCATTGTGAAGGCTTGCACGCTTGACGGTGGTACCCGCGAGAGGAACGGGTTCCAGGTCAGCCACCGGCGTGAGCTTGCCCGTCTTTCCAACCTGTACGGTGATCCGCAGGAGTTTGGTGCTCGCTTGATCAGGCTCATATTTGAACGCGATGATCCACCGAGGGCTCTTGCTGCGAGTTCCCAAACGATTGCGTTGGGCGAAGCTGTCGACCTTGATGACGAGCCCATCGGTTTGATAGTCGAGCGAGTGGCGTTGGCTTGCCCATTTTTCCGCGTGCTCGATCACACCATCAATCGAGTCGTAGGTCGCGAGATGGCTACTGATCGGAATGCCCCATTCCCGTAGGAGCATCAAGATCTCGCTATAGCTTTGAACCTTGATCCCTTCGAAGGCCCCCAGCCCGTGGGCCATGAAACGAAGGCGGCGCTGAGCGCAGAGCTTCGAATCGAGCAGCTTGAGGGTACCCGCAGTCACATTCCTCGGGTTTGCGTAGAGAGCTTCTTCACGAGCCGCGCGCTGCTCGTTGAGACGAACCAGCTCGGCATCGGTCATGAAAACTTCGCCACGAACTTCGAGAAGAGGGGCGGGATCGCCGGCGAGCTTTAATGGAATCCCTCGCACGGTCTTCAAGTTTGCCGTGATGTTGTCGCCGCGCTCGCCGTCGCCGCGGGTGGCACCGAGGGCAAACTTGCCGTGCTCATAACGGAGTGACACGGCTACGCCGTCGATCTTGAGCTCAACCACGTAGCGGACGGGCTCGTTGGGCATCAAGTTTCGGCGAACGCGCGCATCCCACTCCCTGACCTCATCAAAATTGTATGTGTTGTCAATGGAGAGCATCGGGACGGAGTGCGTAACCGTCTCGAAAGCGGACAAGGGCTCTCCGCCAACGCGCTGGGTGGGACTGTCGGGCGTGACGAGTGAAGGGTTCTCTGCTTCGAGTTGCTCAAGCCGCTTCAACAGGCGATCAAATTCGCGATCACTGATGATCGGGGCGGCTTCCTGGTAGTAGAGTCGATTGTGCTTTTCAATCTCGACCCGTAGATCGTGGATTTCACGTTCGACGTCCGACATGCGTCTCTCCCCCTCTCGCTCAGATCGATCCCGACGATCTCCGGCTCGGTTTTGGGGAGAACCAGTGATCGGTCACCATCGCCATGACGGCGAAGATGAACATCAAAACAACCTCGATGCCCAGGGCGAGTGGTCCATTGCGATCGAACCATTCGGCGAGAGCCAAAGAACGGGGCGTGGCCGCACCTGCTTGATGAGCCGCCTTCTGGGCCACGAGCGGGCTCACGAAATAACCCATCGCCGTGACGACGAACGCCGTGCTCGCTAGAAGCAAGATGACGTAGAAGGGGTTGGGAAAGAGCGGCTTCTGAGGTTGCCCAGCCACGGCGAGACCCTCCGCAGGCATGAAAACACCTGACGCGTGTCAACGGTCGCCAGAAGCTCGTCTTGCGAATGCATTCGGGCCGAGGCTGGAAGGGGCTTGGCCGCTCCAGCCTCACGCGAACCAAACGGGATCGATGGCTTATGGAGCCACCGATCTCGGCATCAGGCGCCGCCGAAGACCCAATCGCTGCCCGCGATCGAGTAATTCACCACCTCTTCGGGACGGAACCAAAGTGCGATCTCGCGGGTGGCAGACTCCGCGCTGTCGCTACCGTGAAGCAGGTTGTTCTGCTTGCTGATCGAAAAGTCGCCACGGATCGTGCCGGGAGCAGCCGCCGCGCCATTGGTAGCGCCAAGCATGGCTCGAACCACGGAGATGGCTTCGTTCCCTTCGAGAACTCCGACCACCACCGGCCCGCCGGTGATGAACTCGAGCAGTCCTTCGAAGAAGGGCTTGCCTTGGTGCTCAGCGTAGTGCTTCTCGCCCAGCGCACGATCCACCTGGATGAGCTTCAAAGCCGCGATCCGCAGCCCTTTGCTCTCGAATCGCTGAAGAATTTGGCCGACCAGCCGGCGCTGCACACTGTCCGGTTTGAAAATGATCAACGTTTGCTGCATCGAGATCCAAGCCCCAAATAAAGTCGAGGTCGACCGAAACCCCTACCCAAGCATGTTTTTAGGAATCGGACGGGTAGTTTAGCTTCTCAGGTCGTCGGCTTCAACCATTCGATGTCCTCATCCGGAACCAGCGTCCAGGGGAGTTCCTCGAAGGCATCCGCAGAAAGCTCCCAGATTCGCACCTCGGGCGTCGGCCCCAGGAGAGACACGATAATCCGCGGCAAGGACTCGTAGTAATTCTCACGAAGGTCCGTAAGGCTGGGGACCGCTTGCCAACGAGGATGAGAGTGGTAGATCGCCAGCATCTCGCCTCCCGCTTCGCGGATCGACAAGACAGCCTGGATCAATTCGCGAGGGTCAGCGCTGTACCGGACTTCACTCGCGGAAATATTCGTCAGCGGGCGAAAGAGTGACACCACTGGTCCCACTCCGCCGAGGATCCCGCACGCTTCCAAAGGCGCCTCGCGAACGCAATGGGCGACCATGGCGTCGTGAAGTGATTGCGGCAACACAAGAGTACTTTGATCTTCACTCATCGGTTCATGGTGAAAGCCTCGTCGGAGGCCTTCAGTCCCGCTTCCGTGGAAAGCTCAAGGTGTTTCGACCTCGCTTTCGAAGCCGAAACACCTTGATTCTGGGGCTGACGTCGATGATACCGTGCTCTTCCGACTCTTCCGATCTCACTCAGGGAAGAGGGGGGTCGACAGGTAACGTTCGCCAAGGTCAGGAAGAATAACCACGATCATCTTGCCGGCATTCTCAGGACGCTTGGCAACTTGAATGGCGCCAAATGCGGCGGCTCCGCAGGAGATACCGCAGAGCATGCCTTCCTCACGAGCGAGGCGGCGAGAAATCTCGAACGCGTCCTCGTCCCGAACCGTAACCACTTCGTCAATGATCTCGGTGTTGAGGATTTCGGGGATGAAACCCGCGCCGATGCCCTGAATCTTGTGCGGTCCAGGCTTGAGGGGCTCGTGGTGCTTGTGCTGGGTCAGCACGGGAGAGCTGACGGGTTCAATGGCAACGACCTTCAGGCCGGGCTTTCGCTTCTTGAGAACTTCGCCGCAACCGGTGATCGTCCCCCCCGTGCCCACGCCGCAGACGAGGATATCGATCTGGCCGTCAGTATCGCGCCAGATCTCCTCGGCGGTCGTATCTCGGTGAATCGCCGGGTTGGCGGGGTTCTTGAATTGTTGGGGCATGAAGGCGTTGGGCGTGTTCTTCACGATCTCCTCGGCCTTCCGAACAGCGCCAGGCATGCCTTCGGTCGCGGGGGTGAGAATGATCTCCGCACCAAAAGCCTTCAAGAGACGGCGGCGCTCGAGGCTCATGCTTTCAGGCATGGTAACCTTGAGGGTGTAACCGCGCGCCGCACAGGTGAAGGCCAGGGCAATACCCGTGTTGCCGCTGGTCGCCTCAACGATGATCGTGTCTTTCTTGATCTTCCCTTCCGCCTCGGCGGCGTCGATCATCGCGACGCCGATACGATCCTTCACCGACCAGAGCGGGTTGAAGTTCTCAAGCTTGGCGACGACGTTTCCCTGGCAACCTTCGGTGACTCGCCGAAGCCGGATCAGCGGGGTGTTCCCGATGGTCTGAGTGATATCGTCGTAGATTCGTCCCCGAGTCCGTTCAGCGTTCGCCATCGCGCAACTCCTTATGAATTCAGAAACTTCGAGTCGGGCCCACCCGCTCGATCTCGTTCACTCAGCACAGGCAGCCCGTCAAGCCCGGCGCACGTCCCGGGCCTGACACGCCAACCTGGATTGCCAGCATCCTATGCCAGATCGACATAGCGAACAACCCTGAGCAATCGTTGCTCAAGGGGCACCCGACAACCTCGGGAAGCCCCGTGGGGTTCGTCTCGATAACACTCAATACAAGGCAATCGGTCGCAGTCCAAAGCCGGCTGCGGTTCCCTTGATCTTATTTGTCGTCGCAATGTAGCAGAATTCGTAAACTTTGGCTTTGCTCAAGCCTTCCAGGTAATGGAATTCACCAAGGTGAACGCCTTGATCGACCAGAAGGTAACGGTGAACGGGAATCCCCGACCCCGTTTTGATGGGAGACGGTGAAACTTCGTATCCACTGGTGTCGGAGCCAACCATGATGGCTCCCTGCTCTTCGACCAACCACTTCGTCGCATGCAAGTCAGGGCCGGCGCTATCGTGCTCGGCGATAACCTTGTGATCGGCACCGTCGTCTCCCCAGAATTGCCCGGTTCCGGTCCGCACGAGAACGACGTCGCCGGGCTTGAGAGCCACCCCTTCCCACGCAAGCGTTTCCTTCAGGTCTTGGGTCGTGATTGCCGTGTGGCCGGGGAGAGCTTTCACTTTCTTGTAGGCCGCAACGTCGACTAGAACCCCGCGAGCGACAATGGGAGGGATCGTCGAAGCGTCGCACTTGCGAGGTCCCCAGTCTCCCCCCCATTGAGATTCCTTAAAGCCGTTGTACCAGTGATCGTCTTCGCCGGCCGTGATGTGTGCCAGGCCGTCGATTTGGGTGGCGACGTTATCACTGATGAACATGGCGGCGGAGTGCCAGAGGACTCTATCCGGATTGGCCTCAGGGGGAGGCGCGTCAGGATCGTTCATCCGCGCAATGCCGTCAGGGCTACGAAATGTGATGATTTCGCCCGGACTGTGCCCTGCAAACTTGTAACTGCGACGGCTGTAGGTCAACCCCAGGTCGAAGTTCTGGCCGTGCTTGGCCAAAGACAAGGCGGCTGCCCGCGACTGGTCAGTCATCGCATTAAGAGAGCCAACCTCATCGTCCTTGCCCCAGATCCAGCCCCAGCCGATACCCTTTCGCCAGCCCTTGATCTCGGGCATGGCCCCCTTGGCTTCAGTGCGCTCCGCGGTTTTGGGCTCTTGTCCCTGGCATTGCGCTCCGATGGCCGTCACCAGAATAAGCAGAAGCCAACCGAGTAGGGTGCGCTGCAAGCTTCTGACGAAGAGCATGAACTCATACCCCAATAAGGAGCGCCGAGAATTCGGCGAATGCGCCACGACCAAGCGGGGCGTATTTTATGGTCGAACCCCGGCGCCCGCAACGGGCTCGAATGGCGGCGTGTGTTCAGGCGGCTTGCTTGGACGGCAAGGGACATCCCCAGTAGAATGAGGAACGAAAGACCTTTTGAAAGCCTGGACTGGCTCAAAACGCTTCGCGGCGAGGCCGAATTCGATCGACGTGTATTCGCTGTTGGATCGGCCAGTCCAGCGTGAGTCGGTTATGACTCACGACCAGAGGGGCCGAGCAAGAACTTGGGAAACTCCGAGAAGGAAGTTCCCCGCTCCGTCCCTTTATCTTTTGTCGAATTCACTGCTCCAGGGAGCTTGAAATGACGTCCGAGTCCGCCTCACCGGCACCAAGCCAGCCGCAAGCCGCGTCCCACCCGATGCAGCACGGCCACCGTCCTGCTTCCTCGGCGCAGATTCCGGCGACACTCGTTCCCGAGAACGGTTGGCACACCCTCCATCTCTTCTTTCGAGTCGATCGAGCCAAGCTTGCAACGCTGTCCTCAGAAGCCCGCGAATCGGGCCGGGCACAGTTGAAGCAGATCCTCGATCCCAAAGCGCCGGGAGCTCCAGACCAGTTGCAGTCCTTTGCGGTGCCTGGGCACAAGGCTGACTTTGGGATCGTCGCCGCGGGAACAGACCTCAGGGGGATCCACGGCATTCAATTGGCCGTGCAGGCCTCTGACCTCGGCCCGGCTCTCATTCCAACATATTCGTTCTACTCAATTACAGAAGTCTCAGAATACGTGCCGGACGCGGAAGAGTATGGGCGAATCCTTCGCGAACGCGAAGGGGTTGATCCGGAAAGCAACGCCTACAAAACGAAAGTCGCGTCGTACGCAGATCGACTCGAGCCGATGAACCGGCAACGTCTCTATCCCGAGTTCCCGGACTGGCCCTGCCTTTGCTTTTATCCCATGAGCAAGATGCGCCAGGCTGATCAGAACTGGTATCTCCTTCCCTTCGAAGATCGTTCCCAGATGATGAGCCAGCATGGCCGAAGCGGAATGAAATTCGCGGGAAAGATCGTCCAACTCATCACGGCATCGACCGGCCTGGACGACTGGGAATGGGGCGTGACCCTTTGGGGCCGCAACCCTGCCTATCTGAAGGATATTGTCTACACCATGAGGTTCGACGAGAGCTCGGCCAAGTACGCCCTCTTCGGCGACTTCTATTTCGGCTACCTCCTTCCTCCCAGCGAGCTCGTTGAAGTTCTGCGGCTCTGATTGCGGAGGTCCGACCGAGCGTCTCGTCCTTCACCAATTTCGGCCAGTCCCTTCACCATCCAAGGACTCTTCGATGTGGAACTGCCCTAAGTGCGGTACGCCGATCGACTCGTCTTTCGAGGTTTGCTGGGCGTGCGGAACCTCCGAGGAAGGTATTGAGGATCCGAACTTCGTGACGGCTGACGACGCAGGTCCGATTGAAGACCCGCGTATCGAGAATAATAAATTTGGTCTCGAGCCTGAGCTCGAGCTACCTTCTCCCCCCTTGGATCTTGTCGCCTGTTACCAGGCCCAGACAACGACGGAGGCCAAGTTCCTCGTCGACCGATTGGCCGACGTAGGAATTCCGGCAACGGTGGAGGGGGGCAAAATCGGAAGCCTTTACCTGGTGCAGACGTTGTCCCCCTCGATCATAGTCCGCTCTCAGGATCTGCTAAAGGCTCGCCGAGTCATGGAAGATTACGAGTCTCGCCAGAAGCTTCGACAGACTCACGACGAGTAGGCTCCCCGAGACGGACTCAGGGAGCAGCACTTGTGGTGATCCATCAACGACTCGGAATTGAAGGAGAACGCGCGTGTGGACTTGTCCGAAGTGTCATACGAAGGTAGACCCCTCGTTCGATATCTGCTGGTCATGCGGAACGTCCAAGGACGGGGTCGAGGATCCGACCTTCGCCCCCGCGGACGTCGTCATCGCGGCGGCATCCCCGCTCGATACGGAAATGCCTGAAGGGGTCGAGCCCGTGCCCGAAGCATCGACTCCCCTGGCCGGCGAGCTCGTCGCAGCCTATTGGGCGCTTGACCTGATGCAGGCAAAGTTCCTTGCGGACCGGCTCTCGGATCAAGGAATTCCCGCGGTCGCCGACACCCACGACATGCATGATGCGCTCGGAAGTATGAGCTCGGGACCTCGCGTATGGGTTCGTGCCGAAGACCTGGCGAGAGCGAAGGCGTGGTTAGAAAGCTATGACGCACAGTTCAAGGCGGAACATGGCGGAGTCGAACGCCTCTGATATGAAGACCTCGGATGATGTTAAGCCCTTGTCCGAACTCGTGCTGACCAGCACTTCGCGCTATCGTCGAGCTCTCCTCGAGCGACTTGGCCTACCGTTTCGTTGCGTGGCGCCAAGGATTTGCGAAGAGGACTGGAAACAAGGCGAGTGGAGTCATCGAGAGCTGGCGGAGCGTCTTGCGATCGCCAAGGCGGAAAGCGTTCGTGAAATCGAACCTCACAGTATCCTGATTGGCAGCGACCAGGTCGTGAGCTTCGAGGGACGGGTGTTTGGAAAGCCGGGGAGTCACGAGCGGGCCGTCGAGCAGTTGGCCGCCATGACGGGACGGTCTCATGCCTTGATTACCGCCGTGGCAATCAGCCACAAGGACGACACGCTCGTGCATGTTGACACGACAATCATGACCATGCGACCGCTCTCGCTCAGTGAGATTGAGAGGTACGTCACGGCGGACCAGCCCCTCGATTGTGCGGGGAGCTACAAGCTCGAGGAGCGCGGAATCGCGCTCTTCGAGCGGGTCGACACCTCCGACTACACGGCGATCACTGGGCTTCCGTTGATCGCCGTGACGACTTATTTACGTCAGCTCGGTTTTCCCATTCCTTGAAGAGTGGGGATCAGGGCAACGAACAAGTTTCTCTTCAAACAAGAAGACGCTGGGGAATCGCTTTTCGATTCCCCAGCGTCTTCTTGTTTTGAGAATCTCAGGGAACCTGGTTACGGGATCAGAAATTCGCGTGATTCCAGGAGAGTGCAAGCAACCGAGAAGGTCGGAGGAGACCGGCGGGGACGTCAATCGTCGTGCGAGGATTCGCCCGTGCGTCCTTCGAGGATGCGTTCGATGGACCGGACGAGTTTTTCCATGGCGAACGGCTTGCGGATGTAGTCGCGAACGCCGAGCATTTCCGCATAGGCGCGATGCCGGCTTCCTTCGTTGCCGGTGATCATGATCGTCGGAATCAGGCCGCCGGGGCGCCCCTTGAGCTTCTCGAGAACGAGGAAACCGCTCTTCTTCGGCATCATCATGTCGAGGACGATCAAGTCAGGGCTTTCGCGTTCGGCGAGCGTCAGTCCAGCGTTCCCGTCACGGGCAACCATGATGCGGTAGTTCTTGCTTTCCAAGACCGTCCGCATGGATTCGATGATCTCGTTATCGTCATCGACAAGGAGGATCAACTTCTGGGCTGGGGGCATCACTCTCACTCCGGAGATCGGTAACGCTCGCAAAGGCGGGTTGGAGCTTTATCATAAACCGAGGGGCATGAGGGAGCAAGGGCGTGGACGTTGCTCGCGGTGCGGGGTGGAATCAACCTGCGAGGAAGTCAATGCTCTCGATCATGCACCCTCTTTTCATCTGCTAACGGATTGCGTCATAATAAATAAAATAGCAGGTCGGGTAGATTACCAACGATTTCGTTGGGTTCGCCTCGTTGAACAATTTCTCGCCTGGCCGTCGCCACTCCTTTGGAAAGGATCGCGCCCCATGAGCCCCCGGATCACGCGGCTCTTGCCACTTGGTTTGGCCAGTTTGTGCCTAGCCTGGACTGGTTGCGGTGGCAGTGATGTCCCCGACCCTGATTCCGACCAGAACGCAGCACCTCCGCCGGTCGTTTCCAACACACCCCCACCGGTTCCCGCCGCTCCCGCCGCCCCGGCGGCGCCCGCGAAAGCGAAGGCGAAGGGAGCTGAAGGGGAAGAGGACGTGGTGACGCCGGCGTCCGAAACGCCCGCAGCCAAGGTTGCCGCGGCGGAACCACCCCCGGCGAAAGAGGCCGAACCTGAGGCCGAGGCTCCCGCAGCCAAGGCGGCCATGCCTGCCGAGCCGGCCAAGGCGGCGGAGGCCGTCGCCGAGACCGAGGCCGCGAAGCCTGCCGCAGAGGCTGAGGCAGGGGCGGGTGGTGAGGAGGCTGCCGCCAAGCCACCTTCGGAAAGCTCCGCCACGACCGCCGAGATGCTTGCCCTCGGCAACAAGCCGGTCGCCGCTCCCGCCGATGCCGAAGGCTCGGCCAATGGAGGGCAGGGGGCCGGCCCTGCCGGCGGAAGAGGTCCGGGAGGCCAGGGGGGCCCCGGAGGCCAGGGAGGTCCAGGACGCATGCCGATTCCCGGAGGTGGGCCGGGAGGCGCGGGTGGGCAGGATCAAGCGAAAATGATGGCGATGATGCAGGCCCAGGCTGCCGCGAACCAGAACAGTAATCGAGCCATGCCTGGCGCTCCCATTATGCCCGGCGGCCCTAATGCTGGCGGTTCAATGAGAGCTCCGGGCGCCATGGCTCCAGGGGGGGGTGCCCCCGGTAGCAACGAACGCGCGGACTTCCACACCCCGGAAGGGGCGGTCACGGCTTTCCTCGACGCCCTCAAAGCCAAAGACCTCGTCAGGCTTTCCGAGGCGACAGCCCTCCGCTCGACGGTCGACTCGTCAGCCAAGAACCGCAAAATCTTCTCGACGATCGTTGACGGTAGCATGACGGAAGACGATCTTGCCGATCTCGCCAACAAGCTGGACGGGTTCAACATCGTGGGAGAAAACGACCCGAAGAGTTCGGGCCGTATCGGCATCACGATCGGCAAGACCAACGATCGTGGCGACCAATTGATGAGGACCGTCACCGTTCGCCACGAAAAGGCGGGCTGGAAGGTCCTGGACATCAGCGGACAGGGAGTGATCAAGAATCCGTTCCCGAATATCCGCGGGCGGGGACAAGGAACCAGGAATCGGTAAAGAAGGTAAGATCCCGATCTTTGTAAAAAGCTCTTAAGCTCTTGCAGCTTTTACAGGCCCTTGGCCAAAATTCTTGGCCAGGGGCTTTTTTTTCCTCAAGTTATTGTCTTGACCTGCCGGGGATCCCCCTCAAATTCCGAGAATATGGAATACGGCGCGGAACCTGCATTCTCCACCCAGTCGTCCGGGACAAAGTAATCTAGCCACGTTGCTAATCATCTTCATTCCAGACAGTGCCCATGGAAGGAGCCTGTATGGTCATGTCCGATCTTTGCACGTACCTCGAGTTCTCGGTCATGCTATTCCAGGTCGTGGGTGTAGGGGCCCTCTTCTTGAGTCGGCTCCTGCCTCCGAAATCGACCAAGTGGGTCAATCGCTCGCGAGCCGGTTTTGTGATCGCGATGATCGGCCTGGGACTCGCGGGAGCGCTGTGCGGTCGACACGACTCCGAATTTGCCCTCTTTGCAGGTGGGACCATGACGGTCCTCCTGATCGGTATGACCGTTGGAAACGGTCACCCCGAGCTCGCTGCCCCTTCGACGGCGATTGTGAAAGCCGAGCCCAATCTCGCCAGTTGAGTCTAATTGTTGCTTGAATAATCGGATCAACCGATGCAGTAGTGATACGGGGTCTTTGGACCCCGTTTTTTTTTGCGCGCCGATTTGCTCCTCTCAAAACGGCGCGCCATAGTTGCGACGATTCGGAAACGGCCGGCGGCCCCGAACGTGCACCTCGCTCAACACCCCTCTCGACCGTCCTTCCCGCTCGATCAGAATCGACCGTTATGACCTGACCCGAGGCTCGTCCAAAGAGCAAGAGTCGCTGATCGTTGCGATGAGCTGTTTCCGATACGCTGTTGCGACGGAACCAACGCCGAACTGAACGACGTATCCCGCTCGTCGTTCGAGCAGAGCCGGAGTCGGCCACTGGCGGGAGAAGGATAAGCCCAATGTTGCTCGGACTGAAACGGATTTCCATGGCGCTGGGCATCTGGGCCAGCGTCATTACGGTGACACAAGCTCAGGAACCCGCCCCCAGCGGCAATCAGGCCACCGCGAACGCCGTCGCGGGCGCTCTGAAGTCGAGCCGAGCTCTTGCCCCCTACCGGATCGAGATCGAGACCCGCGATGGTCTCGTGACCCTGACGGGCCGGGTGCCCAGCCGTGCTCTGAAGACCGAAGCCCTTGCCCGTGCTCAGCAGGTGCAGGGGGTTCGCGGTGTGGTTGACCAGCTCATGCTGGGCAAAGACGCTCGCGTCCAGCCGGTTCAGTACCAGCGCGTCGCTCTGGGTGGCCATCGCTACGCGAACGGCGCAACCGGTGGTGACGAAATCGTCTATGACGGTGCCTCCGCGGGTGTCGTTGGTGCTCCGACCGGTGAAGTGGTTTCCGCCCCGGGCGGCGTGGTGAGCGGACCTGGCGGCGTTGTCTCGGGCCCCATCTCTGGCGGCATCGACCCCAACGGCCCCCTGCCTGAAGGTCCTTCCGGAGCTCCGGGCGCTCGCCCGGCCCCGGGTGCCCCCAACTACGCGTGGCCCAGCTACGCTCCGTACCCGAACTTCTCGGCGGTCGGCTACCCCACGGCCTACCCCTGGCAGGCTTGGCCGAACATCGGACCTCCGTACCCCTATCCCGAAGTTCCCCTCGACTGGCGAGCGGTGACCCTTCGCTGGGACGACGGAATCTGGTGGCTCGATTTCAAGAAGAACTACACCCGTCCGTTCTTCACGCCTTATCCGTTCGGGATCTTCTCCTATTGATCCGGATCTAGGCGCAAGAACCTTGGTTTGAAAAATTTTGAGACCGGCCAAGATTCGTTCTGGCCGGTCTCTTTGTTCGCGCCGGGCCCGGTTTTTTCCGTGAAAAAGCAGGCTTCAGACGCTTCGCCAGGAATGGCCGCTGCCACTCCGCAAGTGGAAATTGCCGATTCCTTCGGGAAATTCCTCACAGGTCGAGACATCCCCGTTCGATAACTACACCACAGGAGCCGGTCACACGATTCAACACGAGGTTGGATCGATCGGTCATAAGTACCGTTTGTAAACGGTCCCGGCGCCGCTAGGCCGGTGAGGCTGAACAGCTTCCCGGAACTTCCGCGCATGTTCCACGGAGGGGATATCCGATGACCAAATCCGCGCGGCACCGGGGCCCGATCACCCCGCGCTGGGTCCGCGGGCTGCTGACGGGTGCCTTAATGGTGATGGTCACCACGGGCAACAGTGGTTGCGGCCTTGTGTACGTCTTCCGCAACATTTCACCGCTCCATCCCACCGGATGGTCGTTCGCGTGGCCCATTCTACCATCACAGCAGCAGCGCCTTGAACGCGACATGGAGCGCGAACAGCGCGACCGCGTGCCGATTCTCGACCCGATCCCGGGAGAGTTCGCCCCGGGCACTTGCCTTGACCCGCCCAGTGAAAAAGAAGTCTGGGACAAGGTAACCAAGTTCAAGAATGGCTCGCCGCCGTTCTATGAGACCCAGCGGAACAACGTCCGCTTCCTCATCGAGAAGATTGGCGACAAGATCGATCCCGTTAAGATCTATCCGCTCGCCGGTCCCTGCCAGTTGGTTCACTGCCACTACAAGTGCACCGTGTATTACGACGAATCCTACTGGTCTGACTACCCGATTCCGTTCAACCACGTCGATCACCGGGTTGAAGTCGTCTACATCGACAAAGACCACCTTCGACGGGCTGCGGGACCGCCCAACGCCACGACACCGCCGTTCTGACGAGCAACCACTCGTCTCCTATAAGGTGAAATCCAACACCCCGTGTATCGGCTCGCGAGAGTCCGATACGCGGGGTTTTGCGTTGCCCCTCACTTCTCATTGAAGAAAGGGAAGAGCTTGCGAAGCTCCTCCTTGCCGGGCTGGCTACCGTATTCGCACACTTCAAAGGCTTCCGCCGCCTTAACCGCCCGTCCCTTGCTTTCCCCAAGCTCTTCGATCAGCTTGGCCCGGAACTTCTCGGCGGTCGCTCCATAACGCTTGGCAGCGCGGTCCCGTGTCCAAGTGAGACGTTCCTCCTTCCCCTTGGGGACCTGGTCGAGCTCTCCAAAGAGCCAGGGGTTCCACTCGTAAAATTGAGATCCCAGGGCATCGATCGCCGCGACCTTCTCCTTGAACGTAGAGTCGATGGGAACGACCACATCGGGCTCGAACGGAGCAGGCTTCTTGAATCCGTCTTCGGAATAGAGAAAAACTGGGTTCTTTCGTAGCGCGGGCACGTCCGGGCAGAAGCTGGGAACGATCACCATGAACGCGGCGTCTTGAACCAGGATCCCGGTGTAACGATGGTCGGGATGATAGTCATTGGGCCGATGCGCGATGACGATGTCCGCTTTCCACTCTCGGATCTTGCGCGTGATCGTCCGCCGGTTCTCCAGACTCGGAAGAAGCTCGCCGTCATGAATGTCGAGAACCTCGGTGGTTATTCCCAAAATCTTGGCGCAGGCTTGGACCTCGGCCAGCCGCCGACGCGCCAGGATGGCTCCGGCGAGTTCGTGGTGGCCGATATCTCCATTGGTGGTGCTAACAAACTTGACCTTATGTCCCAGCTTGGCCCAACGGGCCGCCGTTCCACCGGCATCGAGCTCGCAATCATCAGGGTGAGCACCAAAGACGATGATTCGCAGCGGCTCGTCCGCAAGGGAGACCGTTCCCATGGCCGACAACAGAGCACCAATTACACATACCTTCCAGCCAAAACTGCGTAATGACAAACGCGCCATCCCAGGTCTCCCGATGTCTAAGTCAGATTGGTGGGGACGAATACGAGCAACGCCGTTGTACCTGTGCAGTGAGCTCGCGTCGACCATCCAGCGACGTTCTTGAACGCAAGGAAATCAATCACGGCCAAACTCGCACGGAACCAAGCGCCAGGAGTCCGCAGGTCCACATCGGGCGGCCTGTCGCAAAGCCATGCTTGCCGTGAGGCGAAAACCGACCGTAAAATCACTTTGATGAGAAATCGCGACTCTGCGCTGACGGTGCTCATTCTCGGATTGGGTCTGCTGGCGGGCTACGCGGCGGGGGATGAGCCGCGTTCTGGAGCCCCCTCCCTGTCGGAGACCTTACTCCATCCCGACGGCCGGCGAATCTTCGGTCGGCTCGTGGGAGACTCCCAAAGCGGTATTCGCTTTGAGTCCAAACAGGGCGCTTCGACAACCCCCCTCGAGCCTGGCACCTCGATCATCTTCGAGGGGCAGGGGCCCCCGGCCAGCGCGGTGATCCCTCCCTTCCGGCTCGAGCTGGGACTGGGGCGCCGCATCTCCGGCCGGCTCAGTCGCATCGACGAGAAGACCGTCACTTTTCTTGACAGCTCGGCTGGTCCCAGCCTGGTCGTCGACCGCCCGGGTGTGCGATCCGTGGTTCAGCGCCTGGGAGAGATGCAGGTTTTGGCGGACAGCTTCGAGTCTCTCGACACCAATCGATGGGCCATCACAGGAGACCCCGAGACGCACGAGAAGGTGCATCTCGCCGGGGAGAAAAGCCTCCGGCTCCCCGGAGGAAGCGCTTCGGTGACCAATCGCCTGGCAGAGGCGGTTGCTGCGGGACGCCTTGAAGTCGCCTTTTACGACACTGGTAAGGTCGCGGCAGGCAATCAAGCATTTGTCGACCTCCTATTTCGCGGCCCGGCAGGTTCCGAGACCATTCGTGCGGTCCTGGGGTGGGAAGAGGAAAGTCTGTCGGTGGAGTCTCCCGGAGGTCCTGCCTTGGCCGTCCAGCGATTGGTCCGCAAACCGGGTTGGCATCGCCTGAGCATTCGGTTCGGGCCCGAACAGACCGAGATCGCCGTCGACGGTGATGACCTTGCCCACGGCAAGGGGCCAGGGGGCCCGCTCAGTGAGATCCGGCTCGCCACTCACGTGAACGCCAAGGCCGAGGTCCTCGAGGGTCTGGCGGCGTTTTTCGATGACCTGCGGCTCGTTCGTTTCGCCGACGAGGTGACAGGTCTCGAGGTGGACCCGACTCAGGATGAAATCCGCTTGGGAGGCGGAGACCAACTCTTTGGTGCGATCCGCGAAGCCAACGGTGAACACGTTTCGTTTCGGGTGGATAACCAGGACCTGAATCTCCCCTGGAGCGAGGTCTCGGGGCTCACCTTCCGACGCCAGGTGAAACCGGGAAGGCCGATCCAGGGTCTGATCGTTCACGTTGAATGGCGAGCGGCACCAGGCAACGATTCGAGAGATCTCGACCAGGCGGAAGGGGTATTGACGTCGCTGACTGATACCACTGCCACCCTCTCAACGGCTTACGCCTCGACCCCCCTGACGATCGCTCGCGATCGTCTGCGGAAACTTCGCGTCTTGAGTCGAGGCCAACGCCTGGTGTTCGACGCGTCGCCCCATCATCTGGGTAACGAGATCGTGACAAGCCCGGTTCCCCTGGACCCGCCGCAACCGGAGGGGAAGACGTTCGACCTGTCGTTCGATCTCCCGGCGATCCCCAGCCGTCCCGCTTTCTTGACGCTCGACGTCGTTCAGGTCGTTGGCGAATCCGACGGGCTTCCGTTCTCCGACAAGGTGAAGAACGGTGAGCTCCGAACCAACGTTCAGATGAACGGGAAACCTCTGGGCTATCTCAACCAACACATTTCCTCGAAGAATGAAACACCCGAGCGGATTCGCCTGCCGATTCCCGCCGGGCTTTTGCAAGTGGGATCGAACCGATTGCATCTCGAGCAGCTCGGTGAGGCCAAGGATCCGGAGTCTTTGGATGACCTCGGGATCCTCGAAATCGGGGTCGAATTCAGCGAAGAAGATCGCGCCCCTTCCCCCCTCAAACCATGAGCATCCCTTGAAGACGTTGACTCGCAGTTTGGTACGCCATGCTCACGCCATTGCGCGCGAAGTTGGAGCGCGCGTTGTTCTGCTCTACGCCGACGTGGTGGAAGACGACCAAGATTTGGCAGACCTCATTCAGGACGTTGATTTTCGAGTCATTTTGGTTTCGCGCCGCCCCACGTTTCAGGCCCCTCCAGGCTGGGAGGATCTCTGCGCAATCGTTCGGGTTCCGGACATCAAAATGACCCGTGCCGGCCAAATCAAGGTGGCGACCCTGGTGGCCGCCGCGGAGAGCTTGCTGCGGCTGGGGGATCGCATCGTTTGCCTCACCGGCATCGACGGTTCCGGCACGATCGACACGATCATCGTGCTCGACCTCGGCACGGAGTTGGAGATGTTCGCCTATTCGGCGGCGGACCCACTCCCTTCGGACGTCACTCCAGCGGTGTTCGAGCGTCTCCTCTCTCTGACCAGTGAGCTTGGTCTCGAAGGGAGAGAAGGCAGGCCCGTCGGTACGATCTTCGTGATTGGAGACAGCGACCGGGTCTTGGCCCAAAGCCACCAGCTAGTGATCAACCCCTTCCACGGTTATCCCGAAGGGGAGCGCAACATTCTCGACCCCAGGCTCGAAGAAACGATCAAGGAGTTCTCCGCGATTGACGGAGCCTTCATCGTTCGAGGCGACGGCGTTCTTTTGAGCGCAGGGCGCTACCTTGCGCCGCATGCCAAGCTCGATGCCCCTTTACCTCAGGGGCTGGGAACCCGCCACGAGGCCGCGGCGGCGATCACCGTGACCACGTCGGCCATCTCACTCTGTGTGTCTCAATCGACGGGAACAATCTCGATCTTCAAGCAAGGCCGGCTCATCACCGACATCGTCAAGCCCCGAAGCGGCCACACCTCAGAGGGGCTCTGAGCGGGACCAGTCTGCTGCCAACGGCAACGCGGCGGTGATTCGCAAGGAATCACCGCCGCGTTGATGTTTTTGAGTCGGAAGGAAATCGCGAAGCAATCACCGTCCCTTGTTGATCTGATCGAAGTAGCCGCGAATGTGCTTCTCGACGTTCTTGGGAACCTTTTGATTCGTCAAAGCCTCTTCGGAGAGCCCCACGGACGTCTCCATTTCCCCTTGTATGTCGATGACGCTCTGCCCCTTGAGCGGATTATTGGAGCGGGTATAGCCTTCGAGGACAGCCTTCCCCTTCCCGAACTGCATCTTCTGCTTGGCGGTGTAAAGAGCCGTGGAATCAGGGGCTTCGGGACGATCCCCCTGGCCGCGGCCGCGGCCCAGACCCGATCCTTGCCCGGGTCGATTCCCGCCGTTCATGCCCATGTTGCCGGGCATTTCGCCGAGCTGATTCATGCCTTCGCCGGTCATGCCGTTCTTGGCGTCCTGAAGGTCGGCCAGCGCGCCATCCAGCGACTCGAGTTCCTGGAGCTGCTTGGCCATTTCGGCAAGCTGCTGTTGCGAGGCTCCCAGGGCCGAGGCAGCCTTCTGGAGGTCTTCCTTCTGGAGCTGCTCTCCCGCCTGGCCAAGCTTGGACGCGAGTTGCTGGAGTTGCTTCAGGCTCTTCGCTTGCTCTTCGAGCTTGGCCATCTCTTTGTTGAACTGCTCCTTCGAGAGGCCGCCGTTCTTCTGGGCCTCTTCAAGCTGCTTCTTACGCTGATCGAGATTGGCAAGCTTCTCGAGCTGCTTCGACATCTCGGAGAGCTGCTCTTTGAGAGCCTTCTTGTCCCCGGGGGTCATTTGCCCGGATTTGAGCTTCTCCTGAAGCTTCTTCAGCTCATTAGCGGCTTTCATGAAGTCGCCCTTGGCCATGTCCTTAGCGAAATCATCAGCGGGGCCGTTGCTGGCCATGTCTTTGAGTTGCTGCAACTGCCGATTTACCTGCTCGGGAGAGCCGAGCTTCTTTTGCCGGTCTTTAATCGCGTCGGTCAGCTTATTGAGCTCGACGAGGGCCTTGTCCTTTTGCGCAGGGGGTGCCTTGGCTAACTCGTCGGCGGCCTTCTCGATCTGAGCCAAAAGCTTCTCAGCCTCGGCCAGTTTTTCCTTGGCCATTTCCTTCCGCTGAGAGGCGATTTTCTTACCCAGACTCTTGGTCTGATTGACAACCACCTGTTTGTCGATCAGTTCCGAAGGCTTGGCCTGGGCTCTTCGCGCACTCAGAGCCGGAACGAAGAGCAGAGCCGCCGCGACAATGGCCGGAACGAGCGGGATCCAGGCAAGCCGCGGCATCCGGGGCCCAAATTTCGACCCGATATCGAGCCCGGAAACATGCCGGATGGCATCAGACAAAAGCGCCTGCCCAGCCGACGTTGCCAGCAGGTGTTCGGGAAGGGTGAGAGCCGTGCTCAGACGTTCGTTGAGCTGGAAGCTGTGGTCGATCGCCACCGCCGCATCCACTCGGCTCGCCCCAGTGAAAGAAGCGATCAAAACTGCGATGAAGACCCCGACGGCTCCGGCCACGGCAAACGGCAGCCAGGAAGGTCCGGGTACCACAAGATGGGAAAACTTCTGGCCCGCGATGATGCCGGCGACAACCAGTAACAATCCCCCCCAGCACCAAACAAGCGCTGAAAGGAATCGCTGAAACCGCATCCGCCGCCAAACCCGCCCAATCGGCTTTTCGAGCTCACGCACGGCATGCCCCCCGAAGGAGAGGACGCTAGACTCTGACGAACGTCATGGTCTGAATCTTAACCGATTCTTCGTTCCGATCGCAAGCGACAAACCGAACGAGTTCGGAACCTTGAGTCGACAGGCGGTGGTTGGGACCGAAGAGAGCAAGGGGGGCCGATCCCTCTCTCTTGCTCTCTTCAATGAAAAGGTGTCTGCCTTCCCTCAACTCTCAGGCGCCGGCCGCCACAGGTTGAGAGGCACTTGAGTACACCTCGGAGGCCGCGGCGAGAGCCGCCCCCGGTTCGAGGGCGTGCCCAAGATCGCGAAGGCAGGTCTCGAGAGCCGCAAGTACGAGCGTGACGCTCGACGGCCTCGAACCATGCCCCATGAGCCCGATACGCCAGGCTCGCCCCTTGAGTGATCCGAGACCACCGCCAATTTCGATCCCCCAATCCTTGAGGAGCCGACGGCGGACCGTCATATCGTCGATTCCGTCGGGGATCTTGACGCACGAGAGTTGCGGAAGCTGATGCCCTTCCACCGTGACGACACCCACTCCCATGGCCGCAAGCCCCGACTTGAGTGCCCGGGCGTTGAGCGCATGGCGAGCGTGGCGAGCCTCCAACCCCTCCTCGACCACCAAGGCAAGCGCCTCCCGCAAGGCGTAGTTCATGCTGATGGGGGCGGTGTGGTGATAGACGCGATCGCTTCCCCAGTACTGCTGGATCATCGTCATGTCCAGGTACCAGCTCTGGACTTTGGTTTTTCGAGACGCGATGACCTCAGCCGCGCGCGGGCTGAAGGAGACGGGAGCCAATCCAGGAGGGCAGCTCAAGCACTTCTGCGTCCCCGAATAGACCGCGTCGATGCCCCAGGCGTCGATCTCGACCGGCACCCCGCCAAGCGAAGTGACCGTGTCGATGGCGATCAAGGCTCCGGCCTCGTGAGCGATCTTGGCGATCTCCTCCACCGGCTGCCAGGCCCCCGTCGAGGTCTCCGCGTGGACGATTCCGACCACCTTGGGACCGACCTTCTTGATGGCGGCCTTGACCTCTTCGGGATCGAAGACTTCACCGTAGGGGCGCTCGATCACGGTGACTTCCGCGCCAGCCCGCTTGGCCACGTCGACCATGCGTCCGCCAAAGACGCCGTTAACGCAAACGAGCATTTTGTCGCCGGGCTCGATCAGATTGACGACAACGGCCTCCATGCCCGCGGAGCCGGTCCCCGAGACCGCGATCGTGAGTCGATTCTCGGTCTGGAAGACATAACGCAAAAGGTTTTGCGTCTCGTCCATGAGCGCGACGAACTCCGGATCCAGGTGCCCTAGCAACGGCATGCCCATCGCCGCGAGAACGCGAGGGTGCACCTCGCTGGGTCCAGGACCCAGCAGAAGCCGAGGTGAGGGATTGAGCGGCAACGGAACTGCGGGAGCTTTGTGAGCAGACACGGAGGTTACCTCGTAAGCGTTTCTTAGGAATCAACGCGCGGGGGAGATGTAAACGATTTGATCAATTCACTGATGCCCTTGAATTGCGGGTGATCCGCCGTTTCCGTCCATTCGAAGAGGACCGCCTCCGTGGTCGAGATCACGACCCCAGCGCGTTCCAGACGTCGGAGGGCGAACTCCCAATCGAACTTCGACCGCGATCCCACAGCATCCGCGGGAACCTGGACTCGAAAACCGAGTTTGATGAGTTCGAGAGCCGTCTGCGCGATGCAGACGTGTGCCTCGATTCCCGCGACGGTGACGTGGCGAATCTGACGTCCGTAGAGCTGCTCCAGGAATTGCGGAGCCGCGCACGCGTGGAAGGTGGTCTTGGCAGGGCGGACGGGGATCAGGTCTTTGAGTTCCGAAACCGTTTCTCCCAGTCCCTTGGGATATTGCTCGGTCGCCCAATGGGGGATGCCAAGAAGGTTGGCACCTCGGACCAGGCGCACGGAGTTCGCGACCACCAATTCCTTGTCGCTAATCCGTTCAATCAGCTTCTCTTGAACGTCAACCACGAGAAGCGCGCCGTGATCGGCGGTCAAGCGTTGCGATTCGGACATGAGCCACTCCGCCGTCGGCATTCATCGAAACTAGGGGCATTTCGAGCGATGCTAAGAGCGCGGCGGAGCGGTTGTCAAGCATCACGGTGCTTCTGGAGTCCCAGGCGACACCCCAAGGTCATTGTAGACGGGGCAGACGCGTCCACCCCGTGAAAGACCTCCGGAAAATCGCCCAGGACTTCACGGAAGACCTCACTTATTTCTCCGTGAAAACCCGATAGGCAATGGCCCGCCGGACCGCCGGTGGCATGGGCGCATCCTTGCCTTTGACAGCGTGCCAGAGGATCTCGTTGAGTTCGAAGTCATCGATTTTATCGTACTCGCTGAAATCCATCTTGGACGAGCGATCCGCCCCATACGCGAGCGCCGAGTTCTTCGCGTTGAGATCGATTCGGGCCGGTTCATGGACGTACGGGGTTGTGTCCGCCTTATCGGTGAAGGAACGGAACATCGGCGTTGCGGCCGCGTCATACTGGCTGAGCGGCGACAGACCGAGGATCAGCTCCATGGTGCGGATCATGCTGACCGTTCCGTACTGGGTGCTATCGAGGACCCCTCGCTTCGTGTAGGGGCTAATCGCCAGCCCGATCGTTCTGTGAGCGTCCACGTGGTCCGGGCCGTTTTGAGCGTCGTCTTCGATAACGAAGATCGCAGTCTCGGGCCAAAGCTTGCTCTGGCTGACCGCTTCGACGATCCGCCCCAGGGCCAGATCATTGCTGGCAACACAGGCCTGCGGCGTGAACGTTCCCGGAACGGTTCCGGTCGTATGGTCCTCTCCGAGACTCATGACGATAAACCGAGGCATCGTGCCAGCCTTTTCAAACGCACGATACTCCTTGAGAAAGACTTCGGCATCCTGGGTATCCCGGGCGTCGAGTCCGAATTCCGGGCAGACGTGCCCCACCAGGCCCGGGACGCGCCCCTCCATTTTGTAGGCACCCTCTCCGGTGCTGACTCGCCGGCCGTACTCCCCATAGCTCCGATACGTGATACCGGCGCGGGCACAAGCATCCCAAAGGTAACCGGAGGGGGCTTTGGAAAGATCCCCTTCGTCGTCGTCTTCAATCCCCAGGCGTCTCGAATAGGTCAAAGCCCAGTTGCGAGCAATGTAGTCGGTATTGTAAGCCATCGTCGACCAGGGATGGCCGTCAGCGGAGACGTGACCATTGCAGTAGAGATTATCAAGCTGAGCGAACTCGCGCGCAAGCTTATGGTGGTTCGGCGTCACCTGTTCCCCAAAGAGCGTCAGGCTCGGATCACCGTTGCCTCGCGGAAGATCGCCGAACACCTGATCATAGGTTCGATTTTCCTTGATGATGTAGATGACATACTTGATCGGCGATGGGTCGCCAACCTTCGTCGGGATGGCCGTCTTGAGGGTCGTCGGCGACTCGGTCAGGAGCTTGTCGGAGTATGGGCAGTTCTTGTAGACCGTCTCCGTATAGGCGGCGAGCTTGGCATCGTCAGGAACGGGAACGATGGACAAGGCACCCGTGAGAGTCGTACCGATATAAGGAAACTTCAGGAGTTCCTTCTTGACGTCCGGAGGAAGCTCGATCTTTTCACGAGACAGGATTTCCTCGACGCGTTTCCGGTAGGCCGCGCTCGGGGGATTCGGCTGTGTTTGATTCCCCTTGCCCACGCCCACGAGGAGGTTTTTGCCATCGGGAGTCACCGCAACGGCGGTGGGGTACCATCCGGTCGGAATGAATCCTTTCACCTGGCTCTTGGAAGGAACCTTGATATCAACGACCGCCACGCAATTGTTGTCGGCATTGGCTACATAGAGGGTTTCACCATCCGGCGAGACGGCCAGAGCGTCGGGAGTGCTTCCCTCGGGCGCCAGGGGGAAAAGAGCCGTCATGATTGTCTCGATGACCACCCCGCGCTTCGTGTCAATGACGGAGACGCTGTTACTCGACCCGTTGGCCACGAAGATGCGGTCGTCTTTGGGATGGAGGACGATCTGGTTGGGATGCTCTCCCACCGGGATCTCAGAGACGACCCGTAGATCATCGGCGCTCAACGTCAGAACCAACCGGCTCGCCCAATCGCTGACGTACAAGTGATTGCCGCCGCGGCCGACAGCCACGTCATAGGGGCGGCGCCCCGCCGGGCCGGAGAGCGGCTTGCGACCACCCGACTCGTCGAGCGGGTTCGCAGTGATTGTGCCTGCTTCGATATCCAAGGTGTAAAGCGTCTTCTTGTCGCGATCGAGGGCGAGTCCGCTACGGAAGTGCTTGGGAGCCGCCTTCTTGGTCTTCGCGGGGGCGGGAGCGTTCTCGGGCTCTCCGTTCCGCGTGAACGTTTTCTCTTTCAGATCGAAGGAATGGATCTGGTCGGCTCCTCCGCCGGACCACCACACGCGGCCGGCGGCCTCGTCAGCAGCCAGGCCGAACCAACTCTGCCGCACGCTCGCGCTGGCGACCACCGACTTCTCATCAAGATTCACCAGGGAGAGATGGTGCGGGTTGAACCCGCTCGTCGCCACGAGGGCGTGACGCGAATCAGAAAGCGGAATGATATTGAGAGGTAAATCCGTAAGCTCAACTTGCTGCCCCGCGGGGCTCAGGGTCCAACCGTTAGGTAGTAAGAAACCTCGGTCGGTCGCGCCGGCGTAATTTGCGGGCTCACTGCCGCCCTTCTTCACGGCGTCGTCCGCGAGACCATCATCGGGCAAGAACGAGGCGGCGAGGGTCGCCAGTGTGACGAACGCAGTCGCGAGAGCATGTCGATGCATGGTTTCCGTTCTCTCGTTCGATCCGGGGAGAAAAACTCGAGCAAGGGGTTATCATGCCATCGAAGGGCGGTGTCACCCCGCCTGATTTCGTGATGTTTTGTTGAAGAATTGTTGCGGATATTCCATACCGATTTCCGGCTGGCCGGGGAAAGACCCCGCCTGGAGTATTTTTGGGGGAAAGGGAGGATGATTTTCCCCCTCTCGCAGGCTGCCCACGCTTGCCGTGAGCAGGGGACTGCCTGTACGATGGGATGATTGGGAACAGGTTGAGGAGAACCTCAAGACGTAGGTCAAGGACGGCGACGTCATCGCGGGGGCAACAGGTTTGGCGGAAAAGCCTCGACTTCTCGTCATCGAACGCGATGGCCAACCGGCGTTCCCCGCTCGCACGACCCTCGGAGACGAATACGAGATCGTGGCAGCGCGGTCGATGGGCCGTGCCCTTGCTTTGCTGCGCGAACAGAAATTCGCCGGCGTGTATGTCGACATCGCGCAGCTTTCCGCCGTTCGCCGCGCGGGAGTCTTGATCCAGGCCGACGAGATTCTCGAGGCCATCGCAGACGGCGTCGCAGTCGTTGATCCCGACCTGGACATCATCTGGGCGAATCCCGAATTTCTCGCCCTTGCTGATTCCAGTGTCGAGACCATCGGCAGCAAGTTCTACCGCGCGCTCGGCAATCCCGAAGTGATCGGCACGGAGTCCTGTCCGTTCACGACGGCCGTGGCGTCGCGGCTTCCTTCAAGCACGGTCTTACGTATCGGTGCCAATCGGTACTTGCGGGTGACCGTGACTCCGGTCTTCGAGCATGGCGGCACTCTCAATCAACTGATCGCACTAACACGCGATATCACCGACGAGACGCAGCAACAGCTCAAGGTGAACGCGATTCACAAAGCAGGGGATGAACTGGCCGACCTGACCCCCGAGGAGCTTTCAGAGCTCGGCGTGGAGGAACGGACAGACCTGCTCAAATACAACATCACCCGGCACATGAAGGACCTGCTGGGGCTCGACTTCATCGAGATCCGGCTGCTGGATCGCCCCAGCGGCCGGCTGATTCCCCTTTTGACCGAGGGCATGACCTCCGTCGCCGCCAACCGTGAGCTCTTCGCCCGCAAGGAAAACAACGGCGTCACAGGGTACGTCGCGGCGACGGGACACAGCTACCTCTGCCGAGATACAACGCAAGATCCCCTCTATCTCGAGGGCGCGGCGGGGGCGCGGAGCTCGCTCACCGTTCCATTGATCTATCACGGAACCGTGATCGGAACATTGAACGTTGAGAACTCCCGCTCGAACGCTTTCGACGAACGAGATTGTCAGTTTCTCGAGATCTATGCGCGAAACGTGGCCTCGGCCCTGAACACGCTCGAGCTTCTCCAGGCCGAGAAGTTCAGCGCGGCAACAGCTTCTGTCGAGGCGATCAGCCGAGAGCTGGCCCTTCCGCTTGACGATATTCTCAGCGATGCCACCACGGTCCTCGACCGTTACGCCGGGCATGATGATGATATTATCGCTCGCCTGCGGCACTTACTGGTCCGAGCTCGAGAAATTCGCAGTCTGATCCAAAAAGTTGGTTCTACAATAGTAGCGGAACCCAAACGAAGCACGCCGAAGCCGGCCCCTCGGTTTGCCGAAGCCAGGCTCTTGGTGGTAGATGCGGATGAGTCGATTCGTCGCTCGGCCCATCATTTGCTTGGTAGTCAGGGTGCCACAGTTGAGACCGCGCGAGATGCTCACGAGGCGATCGCTTTAGCTCGTCAAACGCCTTACTCCGCGGCTCTTGTTGATATCCGCCTTCCCGACCTCGATGGTTACGCCGCCTTCTGCAAGCTTCGTGAAGTGCAACCCGGCGTTCCCATCATCTTGATGACTGGCTTTGGGTGGGATCCCTCTCACTCCATCGTCAAGGCTCGCCAAGAAGGACTTCAAACCGTGCTCTACAAGCCCTTCCGCGCCGATCGCTTGATGGAGGCCGTCGAACAGGCTCTCCGTCCCGTGGGCGAGGGTGCTTCAACGACGGCCCCTGCATCGACGGGGAGCAACCATACCGAGTCCCACGTCCGATCCGAGGCCCCCTCCCATGGGTCTTGATTGGCTATGGCTCGGGTTCATTCTGCTAGGACATGTCGGTGTGTTTGTCGTGGTCGTGAATGTCGTTCACGCCCTCGGGATGCATGACGACCGCATGTCGATTTTCAAGATCGTGGCGCTGAGCAGCTTGTTCCTGGTCAGCCCGGGCTTTGTGTACGCAACCGTCCAGGGACCATGGGCCTCATGGCCGATTGTGCCCCGGCTTTATGCAGCCATTTGCTTATTGGTTGCGCTTGTCGGCATCCCGGTCACCTCGTTGCGCCGTATTTTGCGGAAACCGCCGAGCAACGTCACCGAGCGCATCGAGGATCTTGACCTCGGGAAATTGCACGGGCATGACGCGCTCATTGGCGAAGGGCGTCACTCCTGGCTCCTCCGAATTCCAGGAAACGAATCACTGCGCATCAGCAAGCGGGAGTGGGAGATCGTTCTACCCTCGCTGCCACCCCAGTGGGATGGTCTTTCGATTCTTCAGCTCACCGACCTCCACTTCGCTCCGTGCTATCGACGGCTCTTTTTCGACCTCGTGCTGGAGGAAGCCCGGCGCTGGGAGTCGGACCTTGTCTTTTTCACGGGAGACCTTGTTGATCACAATGAGGTGATCGACTGGATTGCTCCGCTCCTCTCCGGTTTGCACGGAAGGCTCGGGACTTACTCGATCCTGGGGAATCACGACTACGACCAGGATCACCTCAAAGTGAGCCGTCAGCTCGTTGAAGCGGGTTTCACCGATCTGGAAGGACGCTGGGGAACCCTCGACATCGAAGGGAAGAGGCTCGCCCTGGGGGGAACGTCATATCCCTGGGGCCCGAAGCTCGACATGAGCGAGATGCCCGACGCAGACTTCCGGATCTTGTTGAGCCACTCCCCTGATCTTTTCTTCCGCGCCGTGTCGGCAAACATCGATCTGATGCTCTCCGGGCACAATCATGGCGGACAGATTCGGTTGCCGCTGGTCGGCCCTGTGTTCATGCCAAGCCTCTACTCGCGGCACTTCGATCGAGGTTTCTTTACCTCCCGACGTACGTTGCTGCACGTGGGGCAGGGCATCGGAGCCAAGCATCCGATCCGTTACGGTGGCTGCGTTCCGGAAATCGGCCGCTTCGTCTTACGAGCGGCTGAGGAACGCCCCAATCTCAAGCAGGCGGTTCCCTATGCTTGCCTGCAGGAATCCACCGAAACGCTGGTGGGACCTTAATTAAGGCTGTGGACCCACTTCACGAGCCGCTGCTCAGGCCGGCTCGTGGAGGGCGGCATCCCAATAGGCTCGCCGCGCCAGGACCAATCCCCCCTGGGCGGGTTCCGCGACGCGATTTACGTGAGGTTCGTAGCCGGCCTGTCTCAGGGTGCCCAGGAGGCTTAGTTCCACCTGCGTCGCGGACAGGAGGAATCCGCCCGCGAGCGCCAAGGGCAGGGCCCCGTCGAGAATACCGAGGTTTCGAGCGACCGCGATGACCATCTCCGCGAGATCACGCCCGGCCGGCTCAAGGATCTCGAGCAAAATTCCGGGGTCTTCATCCACGGCCGAAAGGACAATCGGGGCCCAACCGGCGATCATCGTACGATCCACGCCGGCGCCGTAGACTGCGGGAACCAGCCCCGCGGGTTCCGTGATACCCAGTGCTTCAAAGAATTTGTGCGTGAGGGGGTCTGGATTCTTGTTGCTCCGCTCGCGGCCGTCAGCAATGCGGACAATCCGCCGCAGTGCAGCCAGAACGACGCTGTAGGCGCTCCCCTCATCCCCCATGAGAGGTCCCCATCCGCCGGCGCGCGCATTCTCCCCGGCGCGATTCCGCCCCACGGCGATCGAGCCTGTTCCGGCGATGAGTCCAACGCCCCATCCCTCAGACGTTCCCGCAGCCACGACCAGATCGCCATCCGTCACCGTGGTGACGAATCTCGCCAGCGCCTTCTCCCGAGCCCATCCCCGCAGAGCCTCCTGATCGGCGGGGCGTCCGAAGCCCGCCAGTCCCAAACAGGCGCACTCCACGGAACGAGCCGGTTCACAAAGAGCGCTAAAGGCTCGGGTAATCGCAAGGTCGAGAGCCTCGAGCGCGGCCTTCATCCCCACGACCTTGCAGTTGGACGGGCCGGACCGGCCGGACGCGAGTTCGTTCCCCTCAAGGTCTCCAAGAAGGGCGACGGTGCTCGTACCTCCGCCATCGATGCCGAGTAGGAGAGGCCTGCTCACGCGTGGGGCTCCTTCGTGATCGCCCGAACGGCGGCTCCAACCTGACCCCCATGCTCCTCGAGGCCAATCCGCGCGGCCTCTGGATCGACTCCCGCAAGAGCCGCGACCAGCGCCACCTTCAGGCGTCCGTCGCAACGCTCGAGGAGATCCTTCGCGGATTCGTCGTCGATCCCACTCAGTTCTCGGAGCATTCGTCGGCTCCGCAGGCGAAGCTTCTCGTTCGTAGGTCGGAGATCAACCATACGATTGCCCAGGGTCTTTCCAATCTGGACCATTGCCCCGGTGGTGATCATATTCAAAATCATCTTGGTCGCCGTGCCCGCCTTCAAACGGGTCGATCCCGCGAGGACTTCCGGCCCGACGAGGGGCGCGATATCGAGGTCAACGGCCTGGCCAAGCAGGCTCGGGCGGTTACACGCGACGCCCACGGTCGCACATCCGAGCCCTTGCGCGTACCTGACGGCTCCCAGAACGTACGGCGTTCTCCCTGAAGTCGCGATTCCCACCACGAGGTCGGCCGCCTGAACGTTCAACCCCTGCAAGTCTCGCGCACCTTGATCGGCGTCATCCTCGGCCCCTTCGATGGCTCGCGTGAGAGCTGAAGGGCCTCCCGCGATAATACCCACAACCATCTCCGGAGGGGTACTGAACGTGGGAGGACATTCCGAGGCGTCGAGGACGCCAAGCCTTCCCGACGTCCCGGCTCCCACGTAGATCAGGCGCCCACCACGGCGGAATCGCTCGGCAGTCCACTCGATCGCCGTGGCAATACGCTTAGATTCGACCTGTACGGCCCGAACCACCTGGGCATCCTCGTCGTTCATGAGCGACACGATGGCCTGCGCACTCATCCTATCGAGCGACTCGGAGAGTGGATTTCTTGCTTCCGTCAATAAATGATCTTCTGTCGCCATGATCCGGCCATCACTCATAAGAGAATGCAGAAGTACGATTTGCCAAGGTCACCGCACGCTCATGTTTACTGATAGATCAGGTACTTGGCCCGAGTCGCCTTGAAGGCATCGAGATCCGTTTTCCAGGACTGTTCGATCTCAACCGGGTCGCGCCCGTCGAGAATCGCCTGATAGGTGGCCTGATGCGTAAGCAACTTCATCAGAGCCTCGGGCTTCCAGTCCTTGGGATAGGCCTTCCGCAACGCCAGGGCAAACGTGACGCCCAGCCGGACGGGGTCAAAGACCGCCCAATCCGTCACGGCGATTTGAACCCCTCCACACTCCTCGCCGGCGAACTGCCGCTCTTTCGGGGTGAACCGGATCGGCGTGAAGCGAACTCCGGGCACCTTGTAAGATTGCAGCGTTTGCACGAAGGAGCGGGGCTCGATCCAGGTGGCTCCGACGCGCTCGAAGGGGGTGTCCGTTCCACGGCCAGTGGCCAGGTTGGTCGCTTCGAGCAACCCAATCCCGGGATAAAGAACCGCTTCCGTCAAGCTCCGCATGTTGGGTGAGGGATTGACCCAGAGGAGGCCGGTCTGATCGTACAGATCCGCTCGATGCCACCCCTCGCAGGGTACCACCGTGAGCTTGGCATCAATCTTGCGCTCGGAGTTGTACAAACGCGCAAGTTCTCCTACCGTCATGCCGTGGCGAACGGGCAGTTCATGATAGGCAATGAACGAAGCCAACTTCGGATCGCGGACCGGCCCAGACACGGCCACGCCGCCGATGGGGTTGGGTCGATCAAGCACCACGACTTCAATGCCCTTGGCCTTGGCAGCCTCGAGCATAAGCCCAAGCGTACTGATGTATGTGTAGTAACGAACGCCAATGTCCTGAATGTCGTAAACCAAGACGTCGACCCCATCCAGGCTCTCCGGCGTTGGCTTGCGGTTTTTGCCATAGAGGCTGAAGATCGGCAGGCCGGTCTTTTCATCACGGCTATCGCCGATCTCCTTGTCGACAAGTCCTCGAATTCCATGCTCGGGGCTAAATAGCTTCACGAGTCGAACTTCGGGGGCTCCGAAAAGCCTGTCGATGGTCGACTCCCCCTCTTTGTCGCGGCCGGTGTGGTTCGTGACCAGCCCCACCCGCTTGCCGCGCAGGCTATCAAAGCCTCGCTTGGCGAGAACGTCGATGCCGCAATCCACCGACTCAAAGCTTGCGGCCGGCTTCGTCGGCCGATCGGTAATTGACTCCGCCGCCAGGGTCGCCACGGTCGCCCGAAGCTTGATGGGAGAGGTCGCGCGACCATCGGGATGAAGCCGGCTGGTCAGGAGTATGACCACCGTCTCGGTCTCAGGATCGATCCAGATGCTGGTCCCGGTGAACCCGGTATGGCCGAAGCTCTGGGCACCGAAATGGGCCCCTCGCGGTGTGCTGAAGGGGGTGTCGAGATCCCAGCCGAGCCCTCGCCGCTGGCGCGGAGGAGTCTCTCCTCCGTCAATCATGCTGGAGACGGTGGCACTCGAGAGCACCGGCTTGCCATCGAGCGTCTTGCCTCCATCGAGCAGCATCTGTGCATAGACGGCAAGGTCGTCAGCCGTGCCGAAGAGTCCCGCATGCCCCGCGACCCCTCCAAGGGCTCGAGCGCGCGGGTCATGGACCTCTCCCCGGAGCATTTTCCCTTCGAACTTCTCCGTGGGGGCCGTGAGCTCGGGTTTCTTGGGCAGGTAGGTCGCTTCCACACCGAGAGGCTGAAGAACATTCTCGCGGGCGAAGGCGTCAAGCGATTGTCCGGAGAGCCGCTCGACGATCTTCCCCAGGATCATGTAATTCACGTCGCTGTAGAGGAATTTCGTCCCTGGATCGGCGAGGAGTCCGAGCGTGGCGATGTGCTTCCACGCTTCGTCAGGACCATCCTTGAAATCCTCAATGGGATTGTCGGCGATCAGCCCCGTGCGATGCCGCAGGAGTTGCTCGATCGTGATTCCCCCCTTACCGTGGTTATCGAATTCGGGGAGATGCTTTGAGAGTGGGTCGCTCAGCTTGAGCTTGCCTCGGTCCAGCAAGACCAACACCGACGTTGCCGTGGCGACCGGCTTCGTGAGGGAGGCCAGGTCAAAGATCGTGTCACGGGTCATGGCCTCGGCGTTGGGCTCAACGGCTCTTTGACCGAGAGCACGCACGTGCGCGACCTTACCGTGCCGCGCGATGAGCACCGCAGCCCCCGGCACTTGCTTGGCCTTGATCGCAGCTTCGATCGCTTCGTCGACGCGGGCAAGTCGGGCTGGATCGAGTCCAAGATCCGCTCTTATACACATCTAGATGTGCGCGACCTTACCGTGCCGCGCGATGAGCACCGCAGCCCCCGGCACTTGCTTGGCCTTGATCGCAGCTTCGATCGCTTCGTCGACGCGGGCAAGTCGGGCTGGATCGAGTCCAAGATCCGTGGGCTTGGCCTCGGGAAGAGCTCCCTCCGCCTGCGAGCGTGACAGGAGAAACAGCAAGACGAACGTTGACAGTCTCGAGAGTCTCATGTCAATCCTTCGAAGTCAGGATCGGCAGCGGTGCTTTTGCGGCCGTCAAAGAAGAGCTTTCCCACGATAATACCGGTCACAACCACGGTCGATGATCCCACGAGAGCGTACCAGGGCCAGGCCAGTGAAGTCCCAAACTTGGCGTAGGAGACAGCACCCAGGCCGGCCAGGAGTCCAATCAATGCCGCGGGCTGGGGGACCTTCGTGAAGATTCCCAGCAGGAAGAGCCCCAGCACGATCCCCGTGGTGAACGAGGCAATCGCCAGCGCGTTAACCACCACGTTCTCCTGAAGGTGAGTCGCCCCCATGGCCATGGCCATCTGGCCGGCTCCCCAAAACGCCGTGAGCCCCTTGGACACGTAGAGCAAATGCCGGTCGTCGGCCTTGGGAACCAGGGGACGGTACAGATCGTTGACGGTGGTCGCCGCCGACGCGTTCAACGAGCCCGAGAGTGTTCCCATCGCCGCCGAGAAAATCGCGGCCACCACCAGTCCCAACAACCCGGTGGGAAGGTAGTGCACGATGAAGTAAGCAAATTCCCGATCTTTCGGGATCTCCATTCTCGCGTGATCCGCCTCCGCGACGTCACTCTTGGCGGCATCGCCTTTCACAGGCTCGACCTTCACCACCTCGGCAGCCTTGGAATCTGTTGGCGGAAAATCCTGATAGAAGACGAACAGGGCCGCGCCAATGAAGAGAAAGAGGGCGAACTGCGCCAGCACCACAAAACCGCTGGCGATCAAGGCACCGGCAGCTTGCCCTTGGGAACGCGCTGAGAGGTAACGCTGGACCATTAACTGGTCAGCCCCATGGGTTGCCGTGTTGAGCACCATTCCCCCAAACAACCCTGCCCAAAACGTGAAGGGTTGTGTGAGGTCGAATACGAAATTGAACATCCGGAACTTACCAGCGTCACCAGCCACCTTCCAAATCTCGGGCCAGCCGCCGGGTAGCCCTCTTACCAGGATCAAGAGGGCCACGATCGCGCCGATGATGTAGATGTGAAATTGAATAACGTCGATCCAAATGACAGCCTTCATCCCCCCCAGGAAGGTGTAGATGATCGTGGTCACACCGACCGCGAGGATCGCATGTTCGATCGACCAACCTGTGATCACCTGAAGCACCGAGGCGGCCAGGAAGAGCCGCAGACCATCGGCGAGTACGCGTGTGATCAGGAAGAGAACCGAGGCCGTCGTGCGCGTCGCACCACCAAAGCGCTGACGCAACACTTCGTAGGCCGTGAAAATCTCGCCACGGAAGTAGGAGGGGAGCAGCAGAAAGGCGACGATGAACCGGCCGATGATATAGCCAAGGGGGAGTTGAAGGTAGGTAAAATTTCCTCGGTAGGCGATACCCGGGACGCTCAGGAACGTTGCCGTGCTGGTTTCCGTCGCGACGATCGAGATCATCACCGCCCACGCGGGCACGTTGCTCTCGCCGAGAAAGTACCCCTTCAGCTCCTTGGACTTGGAACCCAGCCAAACACCGAGCGCAGTACATCCGGTGATATAAAGAAGGATAATCCCGATATCAATGGGGTGCATGAGGACTCCGGGCGAGCCAGCTTCCGAAACTCAGGACGGCACTCGGGAGAGGGGTCCTAGATGTAGACCCGCTTATTATAGATGTACCACTCTAAAAGCAACACCCCCAGCGCCATCAGAGCAAGCGGCTTCCACCAGTCCTTACGAGTCGGGCGAGGTCGTGACGTCCCCGCGACGGGATTGTAACCAATCTTGATCTTGTAGCTCTCGGCTCGGGTCGAAGTTGGGCTGATCCCGTCAGGAACAAGCCCTCGCGTGGCGAGATCACTCTCCCGAGCGTCGAACTGATTGACCGAAAACGCGAGCTGACCGTCCGGATCCCATTGAGCGTGATAGAGCCCAGTCTTGTCGGTCTGATTGTCGATGTACGTCCCTTGCGGAGTTCGCGACAACGACTCGGTCTTGTTGGTGGGAGAGGTCACTTTGATCGCTCCCTTGGCCGCCTCCGCCCGGATCACGACGGGCTGCCCGGGCAAGTGAACCTCGTCGCCGGTCGACTCGCGTGCATTGCCAAGGAATTGCAGGCTATTGAAGAGGAACAGAGGGAAACTGATATTCCGATACCAGTTCGTATTGAACTTATCCCCTTCCATCAACGGAAACGTGACAACCGCGTCGGAAAACCCTTGCCTGGGGGCGATGAACGCGAGCGTCCCTCGATCGCTCTCGATCAATTTCGTGGAGCCGGGAGGAGGCTCAACACTCAGGGCCTTGAGAATCGCAACCGTTGGCAGGTCACGAACGAACTGAAGCAGCGGATGCGCCGCGTCCCAGTCGAGAATGACGGGCTGTTCGATGGCCTTGGAATTTGCATAGGCGGGTCCAGGCGGGAGCACGCCAAAGTACATGGCGTTCGCCTCGGGAGCCGCCTCGGGACGCACATTGTCGTAGATCACGAGGTCGAATCGCCCCGAGCGGATTTCGCGAGCGTAAGGATCAGCCTTTGCCTCGGCCGGAGTGGCCACCAGCACATCGGCCCGCTCTGTGGCCGTTGGCGTTTGGAGCGTATCGACGAGGTAGCGATTCCCTGTCGTCACCACCAAAACCTGGGCCTTCCTCGGGTTGCCAACAACGGCGAAAGCGTGATTATCGAGGGGCAGTGAGTCCTTGACGGTGAGCCTGACCTCAAGCTCGGCCAAACCGTTGTCCGGCAGCTCGAACTTGAACGACTGGTCGCTCTGCGCGGGGAGTTTGAGAGCGATCGCATCGATCAACGTTCCCGGTTGACCGGGCTTCTTGGGATCGAGGCGATAAAGTTGGGCTTCAGTCGAAACCTCTTCACCTCGATAGTTGTAGACGCGGCCAAAGACCTGGTAGGTGTCAGGGCGTTCGTCGTTCCGGCGTGTTTGAAGCGCGAGGATTGCCACGTTGTCGGAAGGGTTTCTCGACTTCGCGTTGTTGGTAGTCGCCGGCTTTTCGCTTCCGTCAGTCACGGGAGGCGGCGGAGGGCCAATCACCACGACTTCGGGTTCGAGATTACCAAGGCTAAAGCCGTCCACATCGGCGAACCCGCCGTCGGTGTAGATCATCAGCTTCGGCGGCACCACGGCGGAGGCCACGACCCCTTCGCCGAACTGCTTGGAGGGGTTCGCCAATCCCGCGGCAACCTGAAGCGCCTCGCGCAGCGACGTCGACGCCTCACTCGGTTCAATCGCATCGATCCGGCGAGTCAGTAGGTTCCGGTCCCCCGTGTAGTTCGACACCACCTTGGCCCGGTCGGAAAACGCGATGACCATCGCGAGGTCGTCTGAGTCCATGCCCGCGATGATCTTCTTCGCCTCTTCCTTCGCCTTGGCAAGGCGCGTCGGCTTGATGTCGGTGGCCGACATGCTTGCCGAGTTGTCGATCGCCAGCACGAAGCGCTGGCCGGGGGTGCTGGTCCCCTGAATCCGGGGCCCAAGCAAGGCAATCATGGTGAGCAAGACGGCCAGCAACTGGAGGAAGAGGAGCAAATTCTTCCGGAGCCGCTGGAACAAGCTGTTGACGTGCAGGTCTTCGAGACTGCGGCGCCACAGCAAGGTGCTGGAAACTTGCACCGGGCGGCGCCGTAACTTGAGGAAGTAGAGCGCGATGATACCAACCGGAATCCCGGCGAGCACCGCCCAGGCGGTTGCACTCAAAGGGGTGGCAAACTGAACGAAGCCTAACCGGCTCAGGCTGCCGAAATTCATGGTAGGTCGACCTCGCCCAGACGGTTTGAGATACGATCAGCCCTTGCAACTCACGAACCTGAAACACCACGCCCAGGAATTAAACACTGCGACCGCGATCCTTCGAAGCCGTCCAGAGATCCGGATGGCGGACGGCAAATCCTTAACGCCCCACACGGTAACCCGGACGAGCTCCCGCAACCTCCCACTCAAGGCCTGCTCTTACCCGATTTCCTCTCCGAGACACGTGTTTAGAGGTCCGACTCGGCCTCAAGGGTTCCTGGGCGCTCCCCCTTGCGTTTGCGAATCATCGTGTAGAGGAGATAGCCCACCAGAACCGCGGAAACACCATAAAAGATCCAAGGATTCTTGAGCATTGCAGCCTATCCTATCCTCATCCCGTCATTTGCATCGAAGCCATCATTTCACGAGGCCGCGCTGCCGAAGGTAGTTCAAAATCAGTTTATCAAACGGATTGTGGTTCGTCGTGAAGATGTAAGTGATCCCGCGCTTGGTGCACCAGTCTTTGAGCCCGCCGACAAATGCGTTGAGGTTGTCCTTGTAGCGCTTCAGGAGAGGAGCGCTCACGGTGATCTCGGAGACATCCTCGTCTTCACAGTCAACGAGCCGGAGGTCCCCCACCAGCTCGGGTTCAACTTCCTCGCGGCTCAGGACATGGATGACGTAGATGTCCATGTTCCGAGCGACGAGATACCGCAAGGCGTCCTCATAGCCTCGCTTGTCCAGAAAGTCGGAAATGACAACCACAATGCCTTTGCCGACATGTTTGATTGCAAAAGCCTTGGCAGACGCCGTGAGGTTGCTTGCGCCCGAGGCCTTGATCTGATCGAGATACTGGACGATGCGCCACATCTGCGACCGCCCGCGGATGCTCGGCATGCCGCCGTCGAGTCCCGACGTGAAGGTGTCGAGCACCACACGATCGTGATTGACGAGGCCAATGAACGAGAGAGCCGCGGCGACTTGCTTGCCGTATTGCAGCTTGGTTGGATCGCCAAAATCCATCGACAGACTGGTGTCTAGCAGCGTGTAGAAGTGCAGGTCTTCTTCTTCAAGAAACAACTTGAGGAAGAGCTTGTCGAGCCGGCCGTACACATTCCAGTCGATATGCCTGAGGTCGTCGCCGATCGAGTAATTGCGATGGTCCGCGAACTCAACCGAAGAGCCGCGCCGCTTACTCTTCCGCTCCCCCTTCATCCGGCCGACGAAGATCTTCCGGCTTACCAACTCGAGCTGCTCGAGCTTGTGGAGGAACTCCGGATCGAGCAGGGGAGTTTGCGACGCGGTGGTCATAAAGTCGAGTCCCGGAACCGGAAGACACAGGATACGGATGCGGAACGGCTTGGAGGCAAAAGAACAGCGGGGCGTCTTCTTCTTGTGGGGCAGACAACCACCCGATGGTCCCGACCTGAAAGGACGAGATCGAAGGACTGCCCCACAACGAGACAGGCCGTCTTAGCCAACCCAATCAGAGACGTAGAACAACACGAGCATCAGCAACGCGGCGACGCCGAGACCCATGAGCCAGGGAACGAGCGCGGCCAGGAAGATCGTCCAACGGGCTCGAAGGCCAAGTGAGCGCCTCCGATGGAGAAAGCCGAGGGCCGTAAACCAGCTCTCGAGAATCACCAATGTCCCCCCCATCGCCGTGATGAGGGCCACCGTCGGCTCGGTCCTCCAGATCAAGACCGAGGCGGCGAAGAGGGACGCGCAGAGGGTCACCAGGCAAACGAGGTCACCGGTCTTCAAAACCAGTCGTTCGGGCTTGGGAGGATTCCAGGCGACTGGAGCCGGAGGCGGATTGTAGATGTCGTGCATAGGTGTCAGCTCCTCGACAGATGCTCCTTGGCGTCAGCCGGCCTTCGCGACAGGGGCCTCCTGTTCGGCCTTCTCGGGAACGGCGTCCAGCACCTTCAGCAAGACGTCGTCCGCATCGATCCCTTCCGCTTGCGCCTCGAAATTGAGGAGCACGCGATGTCGCAGGCTCGGCAAGTACACACGACGCAGGTCTTCGAAGCTGACATTGTAACGTCCGTCGAGCAGGGCGCGGACCTTTGCCGCGAGAACCAGCGTTTGGACACCGCGAGGGCTGCTTCCCCATCGGATGTACTGGTTCGTCACGGACGTGGCGTACGGTCCTTCCGGGTGAGTCGCCAACGCTAGCCGAATCGCATAATCCTGAACATGCGGCGCGATGATGACCTCTCGGACGAGTTGCTGCATTTTGAGCAGCGTGTCGCCATCGATCACCTTTTCCGCCTTGGGGCGCTCGCCGCGAGTGGTCCGGTCGAGAATGGTGTTCAGTTCGTCGCGAGTCGAGTAACCAACCACCAGCTTGAACAGGAAGCGGTCGAGTTGGGCTTCGGGAAGGGGATAAGTCCCTTCCTGCTCGATCGGGTTCTGCGTCGCCATGACGAAGAACGGTTCCTTCAGCTTGTGAATCTGCCCGCCGACGGTGACCGAGTGCTCCTGCATGGCCTCCAAGAGCGCAGATTGAGTCTTGGGGGTTGCCCGGTTGATCTCGTCGGCCAACACGATCTGCGAAAAGATCGGACCGCGCTGGAATTCAAAGACGCGCCGGCCGTCGGGCGCTTCCATCACGACGTTCGTGCCGATGATGTCCGCGGGCATGAGATCGGGGGTGAACTGAATCCGGTTGAAGTCGAGCGACAGAGCATCGGCAAGAGTTCGTACCAGGAGCGTCTTGCCCAGGCCGGGGACACCCTCGAGAAGTGCGTGGCCTCCGACGAACAGGCAGGTCAAAACGCCGTGCACAATCTCATCGTGCCCGACGATCACCTTGGCGATCTCAGCCTTGACACGGCTATATGCCGTGCGGAACTCGTCGGACCGGGCTTCCATAGTGGCGGCTTCGGCGGTGGCCATCGCGTTGCGTCCTCGATTGGTGAGTGGGCATCGCCCCTCAGCGCGGAATTGCCGGTGTCAGAATCTCACGAAGCTTATTTTCTGTCGACCGATCACGAACTCTCGGACGGGGAACCCAGACCATCAACGTCAACTCATGAGTTCCCCTGATTCTTATCTCGCTCTTCCCAGACCCGTTGCTTGGCCTTGAGAAGCCGGTTCGTATAGCTTTCGGGTTCGGCCGGCTTGGGGGCCTCGGGGGCAAGGCTCGGCCCGGACGGTCCCGTCTTCGGGGTCCGCTGGGTGTCCGCCGGCAATTTGCCTTCCAGCAACGATTCGCCGGCGGAGATCACATCTTCCGAGGCCGGTGGAGGTGCCTCGAAACGGACGGCTGCTCGCGAGCGCTCGAGCTGATCGTTCACCTCGGCCTTCTTGCCCTTGAGCTTCTCCATGTACTCGACCGACGGCACCACTTCCTGGCCCCGAAGCTTCTTCCACTGGTTGACGATCGACTTCCGAATCCGGTCGACATCCGGAGCCACGCGACGAACCGCCACGTCGCCAAGGAAGAGCAGGGCGGACAGCCAGAGCAACGTGGGCCAGAGGTCGGCATAGGCCCGGGGATTGACGAGGTTCGGGTCGCGACGGAAGTGGTCCATCGAATCCACGGTACGCTGGAGGTCGGTCCGGCCATCCTGACGATACTTCCAGCTCCCGACTTGCCCATCTGTCAAACTCGCAACCGTCTCCAGCGTCGCCGGGTTCGAACGCAGCTCGCGATATTCGTCGGAATAGGGGACCGACACTCCGGACGAGATGAACCCCTGGACCCCTTCGCCTCCGCGATAGCCGAGATTGACGAAGTAGTTACCGCTCTGCTCAGCGTTTTCGATCGTCCCCTCATATTTCCCGGGGGCGGTCTGCACCAGCTCGAGAGTCGACCTCTTCAGGTCGGGGCTCACGATATTCCCCTGGACCTGAAGGAAGTTGAGAAACTGGTTGTCTTTGTCGAGCGCGTCCACGATGACCTTGATCCGCCCCTCTTCACGGCGCACGTTGAGCGTGAGGTTTCCGGGATCGACGGGACGCATTGACCAGCGGATGACCTGCGACCAGAAGGCAGCATAGCTCCCCCAGTCGGGCCAACTCTTGGCCCATCGCCGCCCGGCATCCGAGGTAAACGCAACGGAGCGGCCAAGCCCATAAGTCCAGTGGGCCAACAACGGATTGACTTGCCCCGCCGGCAGCGGAGAGGTCAAGGGCGTCTCCACCAACTCGTTTTCCTTGAGGCTGGTGAGCACCAGACCGTTGATCGGAGGGACTTCCGACGGAAGGCCAATCACCGGCTCACTAAGATAATTGACCTTGGGAGCCCAGGGAGCCGACTGTTCGAAGATCAACGGGCGTGAGATCGTTCGCGCTTCCTTCTGATAGATGCGCGGAAGGGCCCGGGGATTGGTGACGTTGTAGAATCGCCCCTTCGTGCGGTTGGCCAGGTTCCGCATGACGCTGAACGCCCCCAGGTCGTTGCCGTGGGCGGCGGTGAGCACGGCGGTCACCGTAATCTTGTTGGCGGCGAGTTGGTTGATCACCTGCGACGTAGGGGGAGTCGGGTCGCCGTCGCTGATGATGACGATATGCCGCGTCATCGCATCCTTGACCCCCATCAGCCCCTTCATTGCCATCTGAAGCGATGGATCAAAGTCCGGCATGTCGCCAGGGGTCATGCGGTCGATCGCGCGGAGCATGGAGGGACGACCGCCGCCAATCGCACGCAAGGTAAAGAGCCAGGCTTCCTGACCTTCCCAGTGCAGCATTCCCGCATAGTCATACGTCGACAAGGCGTTCAGAGCGGCCTTGGCGACAACCTTCTGCCAGTAGTTTCCCTCGGCGATTTCACTGGCATGCATGATCATGACCATGGCGCCGATCCCTTGGACCTTGAGCGCCTTGATCTGCATATCGACGGGAAGGGCCTTCTCGACGGGGGTATTCATCCATCCCCCCGCGCCAAAGCTCTCACGACCGCCGAGCATCACCAGCCCGGCTCCCATGTCGTGGACGTTAGATTCCAAAAGCTGGTGTTGCGCTTCGGTAAACGCGTCCTTGGGAACGTTGGCCAGAATCACGGTGTCGTAGGGCTGAAGCTGTGCGATGTCGGTGGGAAGCGGGTCTCCTCCCACGGCCCCCGAGCCATCGATCTTGGGAGCCACGAGCGTCGTGACTTCGAGCTTCTTCTCTCGCAGAGCCCTCACCAACTCCACGTGCTCGCCGGCGGTCCCTTCGATCAACAAGACCTGAGCCGTTCCGCGAGCGTGGGTAAACCCCTCGGCCACGTTGTTGATGGCGCGACGGTCCCCGCTGTTCTCTTCAGGGACAAACTCCGCGGTGAACGTGTAAAAATTGGTTTCCGTGATCAACTGCTTGAGGTTGAAAACGTTGATGCCGCGTTGCAGTTCGATCGGTTGAGGCTTCTCGTTGCCTGGGGCGGGAGCTCGGTAGTTATCCGACTTCTGGAAGATCTGTAGGGTTCCTCGCGTCGGCTCGCTGGCGCGAATCACCACGTTGATGTTGACCGTCTCCCCCTTTTTGACGTCGGGGGGAATCGAGACCTTTTCGACGAGGACTTCGCGATCGTAGTGATATTCCAGAGGCAAGACGTCGACCTGAACCCCAAGGTTCTTCGCCGCCAGAGCCTGCTCAAGCGCACTACCCCGGTTCTCGTTGCCATCGGAAAGAATCACGATCCGCCGGGCGGTATCCTCGGGGAACGTGGCCAGGGCGAGCTTGATGGCCGAGGCCAGGTCGGTGTATTCCGCGTCGATCTGACTCTCGATGCCTAGCAGGTTGATTTCCGTAGGCGCAGGGGGAGACTCGACTCGAGGCCCCTTGCCAAAGACGATGACCCCCGCCAGGTCATCTTTCCTGCGCTTCCGTGAAGCGGCCGAGACGTATTCCAGCGAAGGGCCTTGCAGCTCTCGAGGAACGCTCTGCGATCCATCGATCAGGAACATGGTCGTCAGCCGGTCGCTCTTGCGCACCGTCTGCACTTCCGCCAGCGCCAGGATGATCAACGTGATCACGCCGGTGCGCAACAACAGCGCCAATGCTCGACGAAAGCTCCCCAGCCCCGAAAGGCTCCGGAAGCTCACAAGAATGAGCGGCGGGATAATCAGCGGCAGAAGAATCAGCCACCACGGACGCCCCACCGTGATCGAGAGGTTCCCGAGCATCGTCGCCTTAACCCCCCAATGCGCCTCGTCACTCAGAGGCGGAAACGTTGTACGCGATGATTGTTCGAATCGATGACCGAAACCGCACCTGTCTGGTCCACGGCCAGGGCAAACGGATTGTTCAACTCCCCTTTGCCGCGTCCCGCTCGCCCCCAAAGGCCCAGCGACTTTCCATCAAGTGAGAATTTCTGAACGCGATGATTCCCATATTCACAAACGTAAAGGCAATGATCCGGACCGATCGCAAGGTCGTAAGGATAAGAGAGTTGCCCGGGCGCGGTACCTCGGGTCCCCCAATTTGCCAGGAGTTTTCCCTGGGTGTCGAAAACCTGAATGCGGTGATTGCAGCTATCCGCCACGTAAATACGGTCTTTGTCGTCAATCGCAAGGGCGCGAGGCTTGAGAAACTCACCGAGGGCGTAGCCATGCCCACCCCACTCGCGTAGCCACTCCCCTTTTGGCGAAAACACCTGGATCCGATCATTATCGCCATAGTCGGCCACGTAGTAGTTGCCAGCCCGGTCGATGACGACATCGGTCGGATATCCAAATCGCCCCGGCGTCGTTCCCTGGACACCGTCACCAAGCTGGAACAGGAGCTTCCCGTCCGGCGCATAAACCAGGACGCGATAAAAATGCGTGTCGGCCACCAGCAGCCGACCCAGGCGATCAACCGTAAGGCCGCTCGGACCATCCACATTGAAATCAGGCGTGCGCCAACTGCGAAGGAAGTGGCCGTCGCGATCGAACACCTGGATCCGATCGGTGAGATCCGCCACATAAAGATGGTCCTGAGCATCAAAAGCCGCGACCCTGGGCTTATGAAGCCAGCCAGGGCGCGTGCCATGAATTCCCCAAACCAGCTCCGGCCACGAGCGCTCGCCGAGCTCGCAGCCGCACATCGTCATGGCTAGGAGGCCGAACCAGAAAGCTCGGGGGGAAATGACGAACATCCTAACGTTGATTCCTCAACCGACGTGGAGTAACACCCCTGTTGTCCTGTAGACTCTACTAGGCGCGTATCCTCCGACGCAAGTCCTAGGCCGTTCGTTTTTTTGGAATCTCCTCAATCGTTCGGGCACAGGCAACGCTTCATGGCACAGTTCGTTCGGGTCTGCAAGGTCCAGGATGTCAAGGAAGGACGAGGGCTGGCCACGGAGGTTGACGGGTTGCCGGTTGCCGTTTTCAACGACGGCCAACAGTTTCACGCCCTCTTCGGGCGCTGTCCTCATGCCAATGGTTCCATGGGGTTGGGCTGGATCGAGGAAGGGGAAGCCGTCTGTCCGCTGCACCGCTGGAGATTCAAGCTCGGGAGCGGCCGTTGCACCACCGTCCGAGGTGAAAATCTCCACCGATTTCGCTGCGAGATCCGGGACGACGAGATCTGGGTCGAGGTCTGAGAGACTTCCCTCTTCGCTCGATCGCGGGAAGCGATAGACCTTGCGGCACGGCCGGAGCGACGACTGAATCGCCTTGAACCCGCGCCGGCGCCTTGAAGATTTTCGTTCCGCCCTCCGCGGAACAAGGGCTTTCCGGAGAGCCGACGGCTTTCAGGGTTCGGGCAGGCTGGAGTCATCAGCCAGTGAGCCCGAAATCACCGCGTCGACGGACCGCCGGAGGGGGAGCAACTCGGAGGACGCGGGAATTCCCCGGAAGACGACCTTTCCATTTTGATCCCGCACGATCGTCCAAAGGTCGAGGTGGGTCGTTCCGCTTCGCGCGAAGAGAAGATCCAGGCTGAGATCCCCTTCGCGAAATCGCAAACCTCGCTCCGGCGTGGATCGTACATCGCGGTGGAAGTAGTGGGCTCCGTCGAGGAGAAGAGGGGAAGCCCTCCTGACGAAGTCTTTGAGCTGCTCCGCGGTAAGTGAGGACTGAACGCGAGTCAAAGGCTCATCGCGGGCCGCGAGCGGGAACCGCGGCGAAACGTCGGGACCAACCCGGAGAATCTCAATGGAAGTCGCGTGTTGGAGAAGGTGGATCCCTGCCGGTCCGAAAAGGCGCCTCACGGCGCGATGAGGCAGGGCTTTCATGAGCGCCAGACGCTGCAGGCGCTCATCGCGGCGGGCGCGTTCGATTTGCACATACCCTGAAAGTACGATGGCGACGAGTGCCACAAACACGAGAGCAATCTGCAATCGCCAACGTAAACGATGTCTCAGGCGCACCCCTTCCGATCCCGGCTCGTCAGAGCCAGACCTTCAGCCGGCCTTGCAGTGATTCGGGGAGGCGTTTCTCAACGATTCGCTGGATCTGATCGGGGTGAAGCCTCGTGCTGAAGTGCGAGGCTACAATCACCTCGTTCTCGAACCGTTGAGCACGAGCCAGAATATCATCGAGATGCGTATGACCGAACTTGTGGATGACCGAGGCCCTCTCTCCCGGAGCGACGAAGGTCATCTCCATGATCAGGATCTCCGCCCGATAAATTTCCGGGAAAGTGTCGAGTCCCGCAGGGGAGGTGTCTCCGAGATAGGCGACCTTGGGAATGCGAATCTCCGTAGAGACCTCCACCCCCGAAAGTCGAAGATCGCGGATCTCTTCTCCTGAGAGATGTGCGTGCTCGGGTTTGAGCTTCTTACGCCGTTCCCAGACCAGGAACCCGAGTGAGGGAACGGTGTGCTTGGTCGCAAACGTCTTGACGACAAGCTCGCGCGAAAGCTCAATCTCCTGATCGGGCTGGAGGGGAACCAACGTGGCCGGGAGGCGGCCGCGATCCAGCCGCTGAAAGGCACGCAGGAGCATTTCGACCCCTTCAATCGCCTCGGCGGGGAGGTAGATCGTGGGGGGCGCCATTTTCATCATCCTGCGCCGGGCAACGTAGACCGGCAAGGCCGCAATGTGGTCGAGGTGGGCGTGCGAGACGAACCAGTTGGGGGTCGCCATGAATGACCAGGGCTGGGCACCAAGATCAAAGCCAAGTTTCAACTCCGGGATGCGCCAGTATGTCTGCACCGCGGCCCGCGAATAGCCCTCGATGGTCATGCCCTTGTGGACGAGGGAACGCACTGGGGCGTTGTCCACGGGGTGATCGAGCGACTCCACCGTTGTCTCCAGGTCCGACGCCAACGATCCGCTCCTCAACCAAATCCCAAAAGATGCGATGAAAAGGTTTCAGGTCCCTCTCCGGAGACCGTCGACGTCGGAAGACTTACAAAGCTTCGCGCCGTCGCTAGTATAAACGAGTCCCCCGAGGGAACGATACGTTGGCCGTGGAAGAACAATCACACACCCATGAAACGCCGCACGATGGTCTTCGGACCAGCCTATCTCGACCGCGTTCTTCACGTCGACCGGCCGCTCGTGGACCACGACTCGGGTCCTCCTCTTGATCAGAGCGTCGACGGCTCGTGGAAGTTCGGAGCGGGCCTCACCCTCATCGACCCCGTGGGAGCCGAATTAATCGTCGAACTCCCTCCGGATTGGCCAGGGCCGACCGGAACGGTCTGTCTGTCTCGCTCTTTTCGAGCAGGACCGCCGTCGAGTCCTCGCAAGGTCAACGGTCTCTCCTGGCATGATGACCTCGGAGGAATGGGGGCTGGCTACGCCTCGGCGTTTCAAGGAGAGCTCATAAGCGCTCTGGGCGGTGAGACCGACCCCATGAGTCAGGCGATTGTCCATAAGCTCGAGGAAATTGGCATCGCTCACCACCCGATTCGCATCGAGGATCAAGCAGCCGATTGGACCTTGCTTATCACGAGCGGCCGCTTCGGTGACAAGCTCCCGGTCGGCTTCCGAGGGTGCCATGCGCGGCTGACGTCACTCAGCCCCTGGAAAGACAAGCCATGCGACCTTCGGGTGGTCGCCGCGCTTCCCAACGCGCTCGCCGCGGACATTCTGCGGGGAAGCGGCGCGTCGGTGCGATTCTTTGCACCAGCTATGCGAAATATGGTCGATGATACTCACCCCATCTCCGGCTTCGTCGAAGCCATCGACGTGATGAGCTGCAACCGCCACGAGTGGAATCAACTTCGCGATCGCGAGCAGGTGGCTTGGAGCGTCTCGATTCTGTCGATCACCGATGGCGCCCAAGGTAGTGAGGTACGCTTCACCAGCCCCACGGGGGAGCCGGGAGCGATACGAGTGGGGGCATTCCCTCGAGATCGGCCGCCGCGCGACACCAACCGAGCGGGGGAAGCCTATGCAGCCACACTGGTGAGCGCTCTGATGGATCAGGGTTGGCGCGGTGGCGTCATCGAAGAAGCGGTCGTTTTGCACGCGGCCCTACGGGCGTCCGCCGCCGCGGCGCTCGAGCTCGACCTTATCAAGTTTGGATTTCCCAACCGTGAGGAAATCGACGACGCTCTTCGTAAGGGACAGGTCCTTGGTGAAGATGGAGACGACGCGAGCGATCTTCGTTAAAATCGTTGGCTGTCCATGCAGCAGGTAGGTCAACAACGACGCCGATCCACGAAAATCGCCCGTCGGCACGCGTGTTTTTCCACCGCGGTGAGCCCACGAGAGGCAACAGCCCCATTGATGAGTTCCGGAAGGACAGCCCCAACATGAGTGGCATACGTGCGGGTCTGGTCATGATGCTCGTGGCCACGCTCTTCGTCGCCTCGACCCGGTTGTCTCTCAAGGCGCAAGACCACCCCAAGCCGGCTGAGACCCCCAAAGGAGAGGTGATGCCTGAACTGGAAGGTATCACAACATCTCCAAAACATCATGAAAATACGAGTTCCGTGCTTGATGCCCTGGAGCGGCCGTTTTCGCTCCCGTTTGGAACTCCCACGCGTCTCGATGAGGTCTGTGCTCATTTTCGGCGAGTTCTGCGGGCTCCCGTGGTCCTGGATGTTGCGGCTCTGAACCGACAAGATGTTCGCGCTGACGACACCGTGGAGCTCGACCTGGATGGTGTTCGACTCAAGACGGGCCTCAAGCTCCTTCTCGACCAGGTGGGGCTTTCGTACAAAGTGGTTCCCGAGGATAACCTTCTCATCATTACCGACGAGCAGGGATCGGAAGACCCACTCAGCCGCATTCAGGCCGAGCTGAAAGCGCTCCACCGCGACCTGCACACGGTACAAGACTCGGTTGACGACCTGCGGGATGCCCTGGGCGTGGACGGAGGACCGAAAATGCGAAAGCCGACGATTATCGAGGAACTCCCCGACCAGCCTGCCGAGAAGAAAGCCAGCCCTTCGCAACCTCAGCCTCGTCCGCGTTCCGGCATTTGAATCAGCGAGGAGCGCAAAGCGCACGATGGATTCTTCGAGCGAATTGGAAACGAAGGCAAACGCACCGGTTGTCGCCCAGGTTCGCCAACCACAACGGAGGCGCCGCGTTCTCACACGGCAACCCCTCTGGGCGCGCTGGCTCGGGGAACCGCGAAACGCGGTTTTTCTCGTGCTCGCCACGGCCCTTTTCGTGGGGGGCGGCCGCAAGCTTCTTCATGCTTGGCGAGCGCGCAAGGCCGTGGGACTTCTTAACGAAGAGAACTACACCGAAGCACAGATCGACGATGTGAGCCGCTACGGCCGAGCGGGGCTCATCGATCTTTTCCGGATTCTCGGAACCGGAGAAACCGAATCCCTGCGGTACGCGGCCGGCAGGGCAATCTCTATCCTCTGGGCGGAAGACGAGCTCGTCAAGGAGGAAGAGATTGCCCTGGTTCGTCGCGGCTTCCAGGTGCATTGGAAAGCCCGGCGACGGTACCCTCGAGACCTAGCCTCCCCCATCCCGATCCAGGTCACATTCGGCGTGCCATTCCTGAACGAAGATTCGGGCGTCCTGCCGGAGCAGTTGGAATGGTCGCACCGGATCATGGGAGCGCGGCGAGCCGGCCTCGAAGCGTTCTCTCCCTGGACACCGGGATCGTCAACGCATGAATTCACGATCATCCCATCCGACTTCGAAACGAACGGCCCCCATAAGCTGGTGCTTCAGGCGCGCGTACGCACCGTTGGGCTGACGGACAGTTGGGAGCTCGAACTCCCTCATATGCCGTTCCAGTTTGAGTTCGACCCGAAGCTGGCGCCGGAAGCGCTCTTTGCGTTACCTGACTCAGCGCGGCAAGAGGCCCTGGCCAATTCTGTTCGGCTGGTCTCGAGCAAGTCCGAAGAAACCGAGCCGGGGCAGTACCTTGTCCTTAGCGATGAACTCGCGCTCCGGAATCCTCCCCGGATTACGGTCGACTTGCCCCTCCCTTGCGACCTGGCCCATGAAGTCGAAGTGGAGTTTGAGAACGTTCCAGGACGTTTTGCCGCGGGATCGGTCATCGTCAGCGGTGACGGAACAACAACCTCATCGCGGATGTTTGAACTCAGCGCTCTTGAGAGTCTGCCCCCGAACGCGATCGATCGGCCCGGGTCTCGGCGGCTTCGAGCCTATCTGAAGGCAAATCCCCACCTAGGTTGGGCAGAGCCAAGCATTCGCTCGATTTGGCCCGACGCCATCGAGACAAACTGGGTTGAGGTGGGGATCGTGCGACGATAACCGCAGCCAGAAGGCTCGATCAGTTGAGAATCGAGCCCACGGGCTGTTGATGGCGGAGCTGTCGATTTCCCCAAACCAGTCGAGTGGCGACGCGCACGGCCTCAATGAGACTAGAGGTCTCGGCGGTACCGTTCCACGCGATGTCGTAGGCCGTCCCGTGGGCCACGCTGGTGCGGATGATCGGGAGGCCGAGAGTCACATTCACAGCGCGATCAAAACCGATCGTCTTCAAAGCGACGTGCCCTTGATCGTGATACATCGCGACGACCGCATCAAATTCTCCGGCCACCGCGCGGCCGAAGAGAGTGTCGCAAGCGATCGGGCCGATCGCGTCGATCCCTGCGTCGCGGGCACGCGCAACCGCCGGGGCGATCAATCGTTGCTCCTCGTCTCCAAAGAGTCCCCCTTCACCCGCATGCGGGTTGAGGGCCGCCACGGCCACCCGAGGCGCTCTGCCCCCCGTCAACGGGAGCAAGGCCCGGTCAGCCAGGGCGATCTTCGCTTCGATGGCTTCGACTGAGAGGAGTTCGAAAACGCGTCGAAGGGCAACGTGCAAAGTCACGTGCACAACGCCCAGCCCGGCGTCCCCCGCCCCAATGGGCGGGCCAATGTAAAGCATCATCGCGTGGTCGGCCACGCCGCAACGCTCCGCGAGAATCTCGGTGTGTCCCGGATGATTCACGCCACCGGCATGCAGTGCTTCCTTGTTCAGAGGAAGCGTCGTGATGGCATCGACGCGCCCCGCCAGGGCCAGGTCAACGGCCGTCACGAGGTAATCATAAGCGGCTCGCCCCGCACGGGGGTCGACTCGCCCCGGAGGCACGTTGGCGACATCCTGCTCGGTGGCTTCCAGGCAGGGAATGTTCCGCGCAGAGGGGAGAGCGTCTTCGGGACGGATGATTTCCTGGACTTCCGCCCGGCAGCCCACGCGGGCGAGCGCTCGCTCCAGCACCGACCGACTCCCCACCACGAATGGGCGGGCAAGGGCTCGGAGAGGGGTATCTCCCCAGGCTCGAGCGATAACTTCAGGGCCAATGCCCGCCACGTCACCCATCGTCAAGGCCACGAGCGGCCGGTCATCGTTCGGAATCACAACGCCCTCCCTGTGGATCGCCTAGCAGAGCAGGGGCCTAATCGAGTAAATCCGGCAGGTCGTCATCAATGGGTCGCAATCGGTTGAGGAGGGCCGACGCGCGAGGGATCTTCGGTGCTCGTTCGAGTCGGGGCATTTCGGTCACGAACCGCACGATGCGAATCGGCAGTTTCGCCACACCCTACGACCCAACCGAGTGAGGAAATCATCAAGAGAAACCTGCCCCAACAAGGCGGGTTCCGTGCTTCGATCGATCGATGCAACTAAGCGACCCTGATACGCCGTGATCTTGAAGTTGTTGCGTCTCACACGCCCCAGCAACCCTTATCTTACACCTGGTGTGGGTCCGTCTGAAAGTCCGAGGTGCCTCCCGACAACGTCGCATTCCTTCGGACGACGGCCTTCTCGACCTCCCGATGGTCGCGGAGACAGGAGTGAAAAGAAGGCGATGGGAACCGTCCGTGGCGCCACCAAACACATTCGTCTCTACGCTTTATGCGTCGTCTCGCCAATTAGCAGACCTACCCGTCTCGCGGCATCTCCGTTAAGATACCATTCCTGGCATCCAAGGATTCTTCGATTGGGACGGGGATCGCATTGGCGCGAGTCGACGGCCCGGGACTTCTCTGAGAGCCTCCTTGCCGCCGATTAGGTTCCTGGAATTTGATTACGCGAGTCCTCGCGAAAAATAGCGACCGAGAATCGGCTCCATCGGAAAGCCGATCGACGGCGGAACCCGCTCTCTCGATGCGGAGTCGTGAACATGATGAATCAAAAACTGAAAGACTTCGTGGTGTCTCGGATTCTTCCGAACGTCACGACTCCCGCTCAGTATCTTGGCGGTGAACTCAATAGCGTCTCCAAAGATCACAGCACCACCCGCGGCACCGTCTGTCTCGCTTTCCCAGACACCTACGCACTGGGTATGAGCCACCACGGCCTGCAGGTGCTCTATAGCCTGATGAACACGGCCGGCTGGGCGTGCGAACGCACGTTCACACCGCAGCCCGACTTCGAGAAGGCCCTGCGCGATCATAGTGTTCCCCTCTACACGCTCGAGACGTTCACCCCCCTGAACCAGATCGATGTCATCGGTTTCTCGCTCCAGTACGAGATCTGCTACACGAATGTCTTGACGATGCTCGAGCTTGGGGGAATTCCTCTCCACGCGGAGAATCGAGGTCCTGACGACACCCTAGTCATTGCCGGAGGTCCGGGAGCACAGAATCCCGAGCTGCTCGCTCCCTACGTCGACCTTTTCGTGATCGGCGACGGTGAGCCGAGCCTTCCGCTCGTCTGCGAACTCTGGAAGTCGATGCAAGGGGATCCGACGCTGACGCGGGAAGACAAACTTGCGCGGATTGCGGGTTCGGCCAACTGGGCGTACGTCCCTCGCTTCTATGAGCCTCAATACAACGAAGAAGGGATCATTACCGCGATCACGAGGCTGCGGGAGGACGTGCCCGACGCAATCAAGCCTTGCGTGATCCAGGACCTTGAGGGAACGCCTCTCCCGACGGCTCCGATCCTGCCCTTCGTCGAAACCGCCCACGACCGAATCGCGATCGAAATCATGCGCGGGTGCCCCTGGCAATGCCGTTTCTGCCAGAGCACTACCATCAAGCGGCCGCTTCGGTATCGCACGGTTGAAACGATCGTCAACTCCGCGCTCGAGAGCTACCACAACACCGGCTACGACGAAATCAGCCTCCTCTCGCTATCCAGCAGCGACTATCCCGACTTCGAGGCTCTGGTCACGCGGATGAGCGAAGTCTTCACTCCCCTGGGGGTCAAGATCTCGCTCCCGAGTTTGCGAATTACCGAGATGCTCAAGAAGATCCCGGCCCTTCTCGCCGAAGGGCGCCGAGGCGGCCTGACCCTGGCCCCCGAAGTGGCTCGGGACGACATGCGCGAGCAGATCCGCAAACCGATCGACAACAAGGACCTTTACGAAGGGGCGGCCGAAGCCTTCCGACGCGGCTGGCGGAAAGTCAAGCTCTACTTCATGTGCGGCCTGCCCGGAGAACGCCCCGCCGACCTTGACGGCATCGTGGAAATGGCCGAAACCATCGCCAGGATCGGCAAGGATGTTACCGGCCGATACGCCGAAGTCGTCGCCAGCGTCTCGAACTTCGTCCCGAAACCCCACACTCCTTACCAGTGGAATGGCATGCAAACGCGTGAATATTTCCACTGGGCTCATCGCTACCTGAGGTCGAAGGTCAAGATCCGAACCGTCACCGTCAAATGCCACGACATCGAACGGAGCATGCTGGAAGGGATCCTTACGCGAGGAGACCGCCGCGTCGCCGCCGGGCTGGAAGAAGCTTGGCGAAGAGGGGCAAGACTTGACGCCTGGAGCGAGCACTTCGACGTCAAGCGGTGGTGGGCAACCTTTGAGGATCTCGGCATCGACGTTCCGTTCTACAGCCAGCGCCAACGCCCTCTCGAAGAAGTTCTTCCCTGGGATCACATCCATGTGAAAAAGGGACGCGAATACCTGGCCAAAGAGCAGACCCGCGCGACGATCCAGCTCGAAGCGATGGCAGGGGCCGTGTGATACCCATGCTCCGGCGATCCTCCCATCAAATGGTTCGCCTCGACCTAACGGGGCATGGCCGGCCCTTTCTCGCGAGACCTCATTCAGAAGGGCGTCGCCCCTCATGAGTTCGTCATCGAATGGCAGCCCCACGGCCAGGTTTTGGCCGTGGGCCCTGCTGGCGTTGAGCCTGCTCTGGACGGTCCTGCTCCGTGCTCCTTTGATCCTCAATGCGGAAACACACCTCGACAGCGACCTGGCCGTCGATGGCCTGACCCTTCGGGAAGCGGTCGACGGACACTGGCGATGGCATTACCCGGGAACACCTCATATCGGCAGCCTGCCGGTCGTCTTCTCAATCCCTCAAGCGTGGGTTTGGGGAGCTAACCCGCTCACGTTGGTCAGCGGCGGAGTTGTTGCCTACGCGCTGGTCGTCCTCACAACGTTTCTCTTGGCGAAACGAGCCTTTGGCATCAGGGTCGCGGCCTGGACCCTCGTTCCATTGACGTTCGCGTCGACGGGCTCACTCTGGTTGTCGGGACGCGTGACCGGAGGACACCTCACGGCGGCCGCCTGGCACGCGGGTGCGTTCGCGTTGCTTCATGTCACCCTGAGCCATGGTCGAATTCGCGATGCTTTGGCGCTGGGCATTTGGTGCGGGCTGGGTCTCTGGATCGACTCTTTATTTCTCGTTAGCCTGGCCGGACTACTCTCCGCGGGACTGATCGCATGGTTGGCTTCCGGGGCCAAGAAGCGCGGGGTGCTCGTGGGACTTCTGATCCTGGGAGCCTTCGTGGTGGGCCTGCTTCCTCGTGAGTTGGGGCGCCGGCTTGATCCGTACGACGCCTATCAGGAGCAGTTTCAACCGATTTATGAGCGGCAAGTGCTCACTGAGCATGCCAGGATTCTGGGCCTCGACTGCTTGCCTCGGCTCATCACCGGCCATCGTCTCTTTGGGTTCCAAGCCGACCCCAACCCCGCCTCCCTCTCGTCACCGGCCCCTGTGGACTCCAAGCCCGACTCACATCCTCTGGCGATCGTGGTTGGGCTCGTAGGGTTGGTGGTGTTTCTGGTGAGTGGTTTGCATCTTGCGTACGCAAGTGTTGAGCCTCGATCCATTCCGACGCGCGCCGTGATACTTGGATTGGCCGTGTCGGCAACTGGGACGCTGGTTGGCTTTCTCCTGAACCGGAATATCTTCAATTCGGACAACTATCGTTACCTGGTCACCTTTCTTGTCCCCTGGTCGCTGGGCCTGGGCCTGCTTCTGGAACGCCTTGCCGCGTTCAGCCCGAAAGGGAGGCTCGCTGCGGCAACCGGCGCGCTGCTTTTCGCCCTCCTCATGACCGCCGACGCAGCGCGTTGGTATACTCGCCTGGGGTGGGTTGACGACTGGGGTCGGCCCGTACGCAAGGCCCTGAACGACCGTGCTCTGGCGTGGCTGAACGCCCACCCAGAGGTGAGGGAGTTCTGGGGCGGATACTGGGACGTTTACCGCCTCTCATTCCTGGCGTCGCGGCCGGTTCGAGGAATTCCCTACCCCGTCTACCCCAACCGGTTTCCCGCGTGGAGCCCGAACGAGAAGGACTGGCACCCCGGCACAATGCTGGTCCGTCCCTCCTCCGAAGGCCAAGTCTTCCTTAACCGGGCCCTGCGCGACGGTGGACGAGTCCTGGATCGCGAACGAGGCTTCTTGATCGTTGCCTGGCCCTGACACAAATGGAACGCGAACGATGGCGAGCGTGACCGAAGAGCAGCGCGAAGTCTGGCAGCCGGAACGCGGACGCTACGGTCAACGCGACCTAATCGCCCTGGCATTCTGGACCGTGGCGATCGTCTTCTTCTTTTGGGATGTCGTCTCGCTTCAAAAAGCACTCTTTTATTTTGATATCACGGAAATCAACTACCCTTATCGCGACTTCTTCGCCCGCGAGCTTCGGGCAGGCCGGTTCTCTCGCTGGTTTCCCGGACTCTATTGCGGCTTTCCCCTCTACAGTGAGAGCCAGGCCGGCTACTTCCACCCCCTTAAGTATCTGCTCTACCCCTGGCTTGCCACCTGGCAGGCCTTCAACCTCGATACCGTCCTGTCCATCTGGCTGACCGGCGCGGGTACCTATGGTTGGCTCCGCCGACACGTGGGAGCGGCCGGAGCCCTAACGGGGGCCGCCATCTTCGGCGTTGGGGGCTTCACCTGGGCTCACTTTGTTCACACAAGCATGATCAACGCGCTATCAAGCGTTCCGCTGATCATCTGGGCTCTGGAGTCAGGCTGGGACCGCCGACGTTTCTGGCCGATCGCCCTGGGCGCTCTGGCGATGGCCAGCCAGGTTTTCGCGGGCCACCTTCAGGACACGATTCTCACGATCGGCCTTGTGGGGCTCTACACGCTCTACCGCACGGCAACCCAAAACACTTTGGCAGGTCGCCTCACAACCCTGGGGCTGGCGACGGGGTTGGTCGGCCTCGGTATCGGCCTGGCCGCCGTCCAGTGGGTTCCTTCCAAGGAGTTGCTCGATCGGTCCCCTCGCGCGGGTGGTCTAACCTGGGACAAACTCACTTACGGCTCCTGGCATCCTGAGCTACTGCCGACGCTTGTCGTTCGCGAAGCCTACGGCACCCGCGCCCGCGACACCGACTGGATGGACGGCTTCTACCCTTACCACGAGATGGACTCCTATCTCGGACTCATGGGTTTGGGGCTGGCCGTGGTGGGAGCCGCCGCTTACCGCGATCGTTGGGTGGCTTTCTGGGCATTGCTTGCCATCTTTTCCGGGCTGTTGATGCTGGGAAAATTCACATTTCTTTTCGATTTTGCGCATCGCATTCCGGTGTTCGGAAGTTCGCGAATCCCGGTGCGCTATCACCTATGGTTCTCGATGGCGATCGCCGCGCTGGCGGCCGTTGGCGTGGATCGTCTCGCGAGACCCGGGGGCGTAAGCCTTCGCGCCGCCGGAGCGACAGCCCTCACTTTGGTGATCCTCTCCATACCTATTCTCATTTATGTGTATGCTCCTGTGTGGTCGAGCCACGAACGATGGACGCTTCCCTATCACCAGAATCGCTATCGCTGGTTAGGGAATGAAGTCCTCTATGCCTCTGCGCGCACGGCCTTTTTGGCGGCATCCGCCTGGATGATTGCCAAGTTCGCCGCGCGGTCGAGCGCGTCGTCCTTACGCGTGAGGCTCGCCGCGATATTGCCTGTTCTGGTGACCGTCGACCTACTCGGAGCCCATGCGGTCGACGTCGCCACGATCACTCCGAGTTATTGGACCAAACCTCCCGTAAGTGCTCAGCTTCTCGCGAAAGACCCTTCATTTGTGCGGCTCTTTGCAATTGCGAAGCGTTCGGCCGCCGAGCCAGGGTTCGCGTCGGAACCCATCGACTTCTTGCCGGTCAGGGATACGCTCGATTGGAGCTTGCCTCCGGTATGGGGGCTTTGGACCTCCCGAGGCGAGACGCCAATCATTCCACAAAGACTTTTGAGCTATACGGATACTGCCAAGCCAGGGCAGGGGCGTTACGACCTGGAAGGGGTCACTCACTGGGTCACCGGTTTCCGCCCCTCGTCCCCGGCGGTTCGCTACATTCCGGCTGGGACGGCCTACATCATCAAGAACACAAGCGCATTGCCCCGAGCGAGACTTGTGGGGCGCCCGGTGTACGTCAAGGATCAGCCCGCGGCGATCAAAGCCCTCCAAGAAATGGGAGCAACCGTCCGCGAACGTCTTGTTGTTGAAGATCCTCAAAAGCCCCTGCCGAGTGAAGCAACCGTCTCGGGAACCGCGAAGGTCGTACGTGAGGAGCCGGAAGAGGTCGTTATCGAGACCGAGTCATCCGGCCCGGCCTACCTGGTGCTATCGGATACCTTCGATCCCGGGTGGTCCGCAACGCTCGATGGCAAGGTGACAACGATCCATCCCGCGTACATCGCGTTTCGAGCCGTCTACGTCCCCGCCGGACGCCACTCGATCATTTTCCGCTATCGCCCGGCAGGTTTCGACCTGGGTTTGACCATCACGGGCATCTCCGCGTTGTTCACCCTGGGCTTGATGGTCTTTCTTGGCCCGATTCCTGCCCTGAATCCAGAGCACGAGCCCGTGAATTGGCCCCGTTGGCTGCGCCTGGGGGGAAGTCTGGTCGTGATCCTGATCGTCGCGGGGTCATGGTTTGGGGTGGATTCACGGGGAAATTTCGCGTTCCAGAGCCGATGGCAGGGCAGTTTTCATCGATTTACATGGGGATCGGGGATCGAGGCGATGCGGCAGATGCCGCCTGCGGGAGATGTGCCCGCGACATCGCCTTAAACCGAAGCATGGGGATTGCATTCGTGCGAGGGATCCCCTAAAGTATATCCCTTCGAGTGTGAGAAACTTCAAGAACGGCTTTGACGATAAGGCCAGCGGTTTTGGGGCGTGCGATGTCGATCACGAAGGAGAAGAAGCAGGAAATCATCGGGTCGTTTGGTCGGGGAACCTCCGACACGGGGTCGCCGGAAGTGCAGATCGCGCTGCTGACTGCACGAATCAACGACTTGACCGACCACTTCAAGAGCCATGCCAAGGACCATGCCAGCCGCAGGGGTCTCTTGATGATGGTCTCGAAGCGATCGAGCCTGCTGAAATATCTACGGCTGCATAATCGGAAGAGTTACCTCGAAGTGATCGGTCGTCTCGGGATCCGTAAGTGATCGACCGATGACCGAGACGCGGAACGAACCGCCTGCACTGTCGGGTACTCAACTCGTTCCAAGCAAGGCGTTAAGTTGCCGGTGGAGACCTCGGTTGGCCTTGTGTCTTCCGAGGTCTGTTTCCATACCGGTATCTCTGTTCATCATCTGATGATGCGCCCCAAGGTTTCGGTTGTGAGACGATCGGCCCGAGTCTCCTTTGTCCTCTCTCGCCCTGATTGACGCTGGCCGAAGTTAGGTGGAGTTCATGTCAATCACGTCTTTCGCAACGCGGAAGCCTGTAACCGTCGAACGTACGATCGGTAACAAAACTCTCTCGCTAGAAACCGGCCGGTTGGCTAAGCAAGCCAGCGGCGCGGTGGTCGTCCGGGTGGGCGACATGATGACCTTGGTGGCCACAGTCGCCGCCGCCGGTCGCGAGGGACTCGATTTCTTCCCTCTGACGGTCGACTATCGCGAAAAGGTCTACGCCGCCGGCAAGTTCCCGGGCGGCTTCATGAAGCGAGAAGGTCGGCCGACCACCAAAGAGATTCTGACTTCCCGCCTCATCGACCGTCCGATCCGCCCTCTCTTCCACGAGTCGTATCGCGACGAGATTCAGATCCAAGCGGGTCCCATCTCGGCGGATCGCAAGAACGACGCCGACGTTCCCTCGATCATCGGAGCCTCGGCTTCGCTGGTGTTGGCTCGTGTTCCCTTTCTCGGGCCGATCGGCGCCATGCGGCTGGCTCGCGTGGACGGCGTTCTGATCCCGCTGCCGACCGCTGAAGAGCAAATCAACAGCGATCTCGACCTTGTCGTCGCAAGCACGAACAAGGCGATCGTCATGATCGAAGGCTTCGGTGAAGAACTTCCCGAGCCTGAGATGCTCGAAGCCATTATGACGGCGCATCGCTACAACCAAGAGGTGATCGCCCTCCAGCACGAGCTCGTGGCTGCGTTGGGCTTGCCTCCGTTTGAGACACCCGTCACCCCGCCCGATCCGCTTCGGCAAGCCTTGTATGACCGGTTCGGACGCGAGTTGCGGGAAATCAAGCAGATCCACGGCAAGGCCGATCGCAACAACGCCAGCAAGGAACTCTTGAAGAAGATCACGGCCGAATACTGCCCTGAAGGTGGCACCGGCGATGTCACCCCCGCGCAGGTCAAGGCCGCCTTCTCCGGAGTCGAAGAACGGGTTGTTCGCGAGTTGATCCTCGACGGCAATCGCCCCGACGGCCGCGGGCCCCGCGATCTTCGCCCCATCCACTGTGAGGTCGGTCTGCTCCCCTGTGCCCACGGCTCCGCGATCTTCCAGCGCGGTGAGACCCAGGCACTCGTCACCACGGTGCTGGGCACCGGTGCCGATGAACAGCGGGTCGACGGCATCATGGATGAGTACAGCAAAAAGTTCATGCTCGACTACAACATGCCTTCGTTTGCGGTCGGCGAAGTCCGTCCCATTCGAGGACCTGGTCGTCGAGAGATTGGACACGGTGCGCTGGCGGAACGTTCGGTCGCGCCGATTTTGCCAAGCTCCTCGCGCTTCCCGTACACCATTCGCGTGGTCTCCGACATCCTCGAGTCGAACGGATCGAGCTCGATGGCCTCGGTCTGCGGTGCCACGTTGAGCATGATGGATGCGGGTGTTCCTATCAGCGATCCGGTCGGTGGAATCTCCATCGGCTTGGTTCAGGACGAAGCGACCGGCCGCCACATCCTCTTGACCGACATCATCGGTGACGAGGATCATTACGGCGACATGGACTTCAAGGTCGCCGGCACTCAGCGCGGCGTCACCGGCATCCAGCTCGACCTGAAGAACCTGGGAATCACCGAAGAGATCGTTCGCGAAACTCTCGACCAGGCCCACGAAGCCCGGCTCGAGATCTTGCGAGCCATGCTTCGTTCCATCAAGCGTCCTCGCGAAGAGATTTCGTCGAACGCTCCGCGACTCATCCAGATCCAGATCAATCCTGATAAGATCGGCTTGATCATCGGGCCTGGCGGCAAGACGATCCGTCGTCTTCAAGAGGAGACGGGAGCCAAGATCGACATCGAGGACTCCGGCATCGTCACCCTCTCCAGCAGCACCGCGGAAGGGGCCGAGTCGGCACGCGATAAGATTCAAGCGATGACCGAAGGGGTCCAGATCGGCCGGATCTACGAAGGCCGAGTGACCTCCATCAAAGACTTCGGGGCTTTCGTGGAAATCTTGCCGGGCAAGGACGGCTTGGTTCACATCAGCGAACTCTCCGACGGTTACGTCAGCAGTGTGATGGATATCTGCCGCGTTGGCGACGTGATGCTGGTCAAGGCGATCTCGGTCGACGATCAGGATCGCGTCAAGTTGTCTCGCAAGGCGGCTCTCGCCGAGCGTGGCGAAGTGGATGAATACGCCAAGGCTCACCCCGCGTCCGAACGCCCCGCGGGTTCGGACCGTCCACAGGGGGGGCCGCCGCGTCGCGGACCTGGCGGTGATCGGGGAGGATACGGTGGCGGTGGAGACCGTGGTCCCCGAGGACCGCGCGATCGCGACTGAGTTAATTTTCGGTATGAGCGATCGTCTCAACCGAATCCCCTTATCCTTGTGATCAGGGGCTAAATTGCCGGATTCCGCAAGTCGGCACGGTCCCCACAACGGGACCGTGCCGCACAGATTTGTGGCTCCAACCTTCGACTGATCGCCAGCGATCAGGTAGGATCGCAGAGTCGTCGAATCGCTCGGTGGAGCGACGCGGGCGCTCCAAATCTCGGGCACCCTCCTTACGGCGGAACCCGCCTATGGATGACCTCAATCCTCAGTCCTCGCCCGACGAGCACGAAATCAATCGGCGCCTTCGAGCGCAGTACGCCGAGATCGCGCAATTGGCCGGAGGGTTGGCACACGAGATTCGCAACCCGCTCTCCACGATGTCGCTCAACCTTGACCTCCTTGCGGAAGACTTCGAGAACCCGGAGACTCCGCGCGACTGTCGGGTCCTGAAAAAGATCGAGCGTTTGAGACGAGAGACCCGCCGGCTTCATAACATCCTTGAAGACTTCCTTGGCTTCGCCAAGGTCCAGGAGCTTCGCAAGAAACCGACCGACCTGAATGAGGTCGTCGACGACCTTCGCGACTTTCGTGAAGCTCAGGCAGGTACCCAAGGGATCGTGGTTCGCACGCAGTACGGAAAGGATCTTTCTCCTGTACTAATCGATGCCGACCTCTTCAAACAAGCACTTCTGAACTTGATGCTGAACGCCGAACACGCGATGCCCGACGGTGGCGAGTTGATGCTCAAAACGCGTCGGGAGGGTGCCTGGAATGTCCTCGACGTGATTGATACCGGGCAGGGGATGAGCGAGGAGGTCCGCGCTCGCATCTTCGACGCATTCTACTCCACCCGGGCGGGGGGGAGCGGACTGGGACTGCCGACGACACGAAAGATCGTCGAAGCCCACGGCGGTTCAATCCACGTACAGAGCGTCCCTGGCAAGGGTTCTCAGTTCACGGTCCGGCTCCCCAGCGCCGACCCGGCAACGTAACGGGGCCGATGGCTGATGGATCAACAAATCCGCGTCCTCGTGGTTGATGACGACGCGCCCCATGCCGAGGCCGTGGCCGAGAGCCTGGAGCGGGTTGGCTATGAGTGCGTCGTGGCCACCAGCGGGCGCGACGGGCTTCGCCTGATCGAAGAGCAGACCTTCGACATCATCGTCACCGACCTGATCATGGACGGAGTCGACGGCCTGGAAGTGCTCGCCAAGGCCAAGCGCGAACTCCCTGATGCCGAGGTTGTGATCCTCACCGGTCATAGCACGGTCAAGACCGCGGTGACCGCCATGCAGGCGGGAGCCACCACGTATCTGACGAAGCCGCTCGATATCAGCGAGTTGCGCACCGTGGCCGATAAGGTCTCGCAAACGCAACGACTCGCGCGTTCCAACCTTGAGCTTCAACGCCAGCTCAACGAGCGATTCGGGTTCGAGGGGGTTATCGGCAATTCCCCCGCCATGCACACGGTCGTGGGACGTCTCCGCCAGATCGCACCGACCTCGGCCACGGTCCTGATCACGGGAGAGAGCGGCACCGGCAAGGAACTTGTCGCCAAAGCCCTGCACAACAACAGCCCTAGACGCTACAAACCGTTCGTCCCCTTGAACTGCGCCGCTCTGAGCGAAAACATCCTCGAGAGCGAACTCTTCGGGCACATCCGGGGCGCATTCACCGGGGCGGATCGCGAGCGCAAGGGCTGGTTCGAACACGCGAATGGTGGCACGCTCTTCCTTGACGAAGTTGGCGATATCCCCCTCTCGACGCAGGTCAAGCTGCTCCGAGCCTTGGAATCAGGAGAGATCGTTCGGGTCGGCACCAACGAGCCGGTCAAGGTGAACGTCCGCCTGATTTCCGCCACGAATCGCGACCTGAACGAAGCCATCACGTCGGGAGCGTTTCGTCAGGACCTCTTTCATCGTTTGAAGGTCGTGAGTGTCAAGCTGCCTCCGCTCCGCCAGCGTCGCGAAGACATTCTTTTACTCATCGATTTTTTCCTCAAGGAGTTCTCCGCCTCTCACGGCAAGGTGGTCTCCTCAATAACCCCGGCCGCGAGGAAAGCCTTGATGGCTCACCCTTGGCCCGGCAACGTCCGCGAGCTCAAGAACACGATCGAAAGCATGGTCGTGATGGACTTCGACGGCATCCTCGACGTCGATGACCTGACCGAGGAGATTCAGTCGAATTCCCCCGCCGCGGCATTTGAGTCGGGCTCTGCTGCGAATTCCTCGCTGGTGGGACGCTCGCTCGAAGAAATCGAAAAGTATTACATCGCTGAGACTCTCAAAATGACAAACGGAAATCGCGAGGAAGCTTCAAAGCTCCTCGACATCGGCGAGCGCACGCTCTACCGCAAGCTAAAGGAATATGGAATCGGGTAGAGGGAGTCCTCGCGGGGAAACCCTTGGCCCATTGCTAGCCTGATGAGCGTGATGACATTTGCCGTAGATCACCCAAGAATACGATCACGCGTTTCATCTCTCGGCGCAAGATTCACGCTGGGATCCGTCACGGCTCGCATCGCATTGGTGAGCCCGCCTCCCGTCACGCCACTTGCCATGACGCAAGCGGGCTCGACGTATGATCCGCTGTGGAAATAGGAATTCAACGGCCGGTTTCTGTACGGGAGAACAGAGACTATAATAGAAGTTCAAAGACTTTCTGGAGAGCCGGTCATGGGGATCATCCGTCAACTACCGCCGTCCGTCATCAACCAGATCGCCGCGGGCGAGGTCGTGGAGCGTCCGGCGAGCGTCATCAAGGAACTGCTCGAGAACGCGATTGATGCGGGAGCGACGCGGATTGACGTGACGGTGGAGCGGGGAGGCAAAGACCTGATCCGGGTAGCCGACAACGGCAAGGGAATGTCGGCGGAAGATTTGCCCATCGCCTTCCTGCCTCACGCGACCAGCAAATTGACCTCGGCCGACGACCTCTTTCAGATCTCGACGCTCGGCTTCCGAGGCGAGGCGCTCGCCGCCATCGCGGAGGTCTCGAAGCTTCGTTGCCAGACTCGGCAAGCCGACTCGGCCGAGGGGAATGAGATCACGATCGACTTTGGAGAAGCAAGCCCGATCCGGCAATGCGGAGGGCCGGAAGGAACTGTGATCGAAGTGCGGAACCTCTTCGCAAATACCCCCGTGCGAAGAACGTTCCTGAAGTCGGATAGCACCGAGGCCTCACACGTGGCCGAGATGTTCGCAAGGATCGCACTGGCTCATCCCACGATCCGGATGACCTATCGGTCTTCGGGAAAGCTCGTCCACGACCTTCCCGCCGTCACGGGAATCAAAGAGCGGATCATGGTCTTCTTCGGCCAGGAGCTCGCAGACTCGCTGCTCTGGGTCGAGAGTCAGATGGAGCCGTTCCATATCTGGGGATACGTCGCTCATCCGTCGCAGAGCCGGTCGAGCGCCAAGGGGCAGTTCCTGTTCGTGGGGGGGAGATACGTCCGAGACCGTTCGCTGGCGCACGCGCTTTCAGAGGCTTATCGCGGCCTGCTCATGGTGGGGCGCTTGCCCGTCGCGTTTTTGCACCTCGATCTGCCTCCCGATCAGGTGGATGTAAACGTCCACCCCACGAAGGTGGAAGTCCGGTTCCGCGACGGCCCCCGGATCTACAGCCAATTACTGGCCACGGTCCGAAAGACCTTCCTCGCCAGCGACCTCCATTCCAAGCTCCAGGCCCCCGTGGACGCGGCCGCCTCGCTTACTCGCCCAGCGGAGGAATTCCTCAAGCCGATTCCCGCGGCCACGACCCCTCGCCTCAACTTGGAAGACCGGGCCCCTGATCGACAAATGGTGAGTTCGTGGTTCGCCCCTACCAACAGCGCCCCGAAGTTTCAGTCGTATCCTACTCCTGGCTACGCCGGAGGACCGACGGAACCGGACTGGGCGAGGTCCCTGGCCAATGCCGTCCCCACTCAAGAACCGACGGCGTTCGACGAATTCGGGGGCGAAACTCCACCAGCGACCTCCAACGAAATCGCCTCCTCCGAGCCTCCGATTCCGCAAGCCGCGGAATCACCGGCGAACGGCCGGCCGGTGGAGTTTGACGCGGCACCGACCCGCGCGCTTCAGGTGCATGACAGTTATCTGATTGCCGAGACCAGCGAAGGGATGATGGTCATCGACCAGCATGCCCTGCACGAGCGGATCCTTTACGAGGAGCTGCGCGAACGCATCCAGCGCGGGAGCGTCGAAAGTCAGCGGCTACTGGTCCCCGAACCCGTCGATTTGAGCGCGGCGGAGGCCGCGGCGGTGCTCGAGCAGCGCGAGGTGCTCCAAAGCCTTGGGCTTGAAGTTGAGCCGTTCGGTGGAGACACGGTCATGATCACCACCACACCGACGATGCTCTCTCAGGTTTCCCCGGCGAAGCTGTTGCGCGACCTTGCCGAGCACTTGCGAAGCAATCCACTTCCGCCGACACGTGACGCGATTCTTGCCGAGCTGCTCCACATGATCGCCTGCAAGGCCGCCGTGAAAGCCGGTCAGCACCTTACGCCGGATGAAGTGGCGGCGCTGCTCGAACGCAGGCACCTCGTTTCAGACTCCCACCATTGCCCACATGGGCGGCCCACGGCCCTGGTGTTCACCAAGTCGGAACTCGAGCGTCAGTTCGGTAGAATTTGAGGGTATGCTTGGGAAGCGAACGAAGGGAAGTGGCCCGCCAGCAGTTATCAGGTCGAGCGAGCATCGGGGTCAGGTGAGAATTTTAGCGCATCGGGGAGAGACCTCGTACCGAATGCGCCGACTCTCCATTTTGCCTCGGGTGTCCCCCTTCCGTCTCCGCGGCCGCTTGCCTTAGAATCGTTTTTTGGGTCTTCAGACACGTCCACAACGGCCAAAGACCCTGGGATGGAGAGTTAGGCGATGATCTGTGTGACTATCGGGCGGGGTCGGCACTCCTCATTGGCCGAAGAATGGAAAGCAGCGGCCGAGGCCGGGGTTGAACTGGTCGAGCTCCGAGTGGATTGTCTCCGTCGAGAACCCGACCTCAAACGGATTCTCGCGCAGCGTCACACACCCATCGTCTTTACTCTGAGACGCAGCGCCGACGGCGGTCTTTGGCGTGGTGGCGAAGAGAAGCGTCAGCAACTGCTTCGTGAAGCCATCGCCATGGGGGTGGATTACGTTGACCTTGAGAGCGACATCGCTTCTCAGATCCGCCGCTTTGGCAAGACGAAGCGGATCGTCAGCTACCACAACCTGAAAAAGACTCCCAACGAGATTAACGATATCGCCGACCAGTGCGACGAGATGGACGCCGACGTGGTCAAGGTTGCCACAAGCGCGGCGAGCATCGCGGATGCGCTCAAGGTTCTCGCTCTCGGCCCCCGCTCCAAGGTTCCCACAGTCACCATCGCGATGGGAGAGCTTGGGGTCTTCACGCGCGTTCTTGGGGCGAAATACGGGGCGCCCTTCACCTACGCGGGTTTCAATCCCGAGCGGACTTTCGCGCCGGGAATGCTGCGTTATCAATCGCTCAAACGCGAATACTTCTACGATGAGATCAATGCGGAGACCGAAGTCTTCGCGGTGATCGGTGATCCGATCGAGCAAAGCCTCAGCCCCGCGATTCACAACGCCGCCTTCCGCCACCTCGGTCTCAACAAGGTCCTGGTTCCGATCCACGTTCCCTCGGGACGGCTTGCCGAAACGCTGAACGAGCTTGAGTGGCTCAAGATCAAGGGGTTCAGCGTTACGATCCCCCACAAGGAAGACCTGGTCAAAATCCTGGACAAGAAAGACGGAGCCGTGGACCGGACAGGTTCATGCAACACGCTCTTGTTCAAAGACGACAAGAAGGTCGGTTACAACACCGATTATCGGGCGGCGATGGAATCGCTGGAGAACGCTCTCGGTGGGTCGACGGGGGATCGCGAAACCAGCCCTTTGATGGACAAGCAGGTATTGATCTTGGGGGCAGGGGGGGTCGCCCGCTCAATCGCCTTTGGCGTTGCCAGGCGGGGTGCCCACCTTCAAATTACCAACCGCCACGAGGAACGCGCGGCAGCTCTTGCCGAGGAGGTCGGCTGCCGGGCCGTGAACTGGGCTCAGCGGGCCAGCACGATCGCGGATGTCGTCATCAATTGCACCCCCGTCGGCATGCACCCGCATGTTGACGACACGCCGGTACCACCGGCAACCTTTAACAAGCCCGGGATGATCGCTTTCGACACGATCTATCACCCGGAAAACACCATGTTTCTCAAGCTGGCTCGGGAACGAGACTGCACAACAATCACTGGCGTGGAAATGTTCGTCCGTCAGGCTGCGGAGCAGTTCAAGCTCTATACGGGGCAAGAGGCTCCTCAGGATGTTATGCGGGCTGCTCTTCAGCGCAAACTCGGCCCAATCCGCGACTCATGAACAATCATCAAGAACTTCAGGGTCTTGCACTCGTTGGGCTACGAGGGACCGGAAAGTCGACAGTAGGGCGGATTTTGGCCGAACGACTGGGGAGGCCGTTCGCCGATGCCGATCTCGAAATAGAGGCCAAGGCCGGGCGGACGATTCGCTCGATCTTCGCCGAAGACGGAGAGCCGGTCTTCCGCGATTGGGAAGAGCGTATTCTGGCCGAGCTCACCGCTCGAACCAATATGATCCTCGCAACCGGAGGAGGCGCGGTTCTTCGAGAAGCGAATCGGTTGCGCCTGCGTGCCTTTGGCTTTGTCGTTTGGCTAGTCGCTGACCCGACCGAACTCGCGGAACGCTTGCAAGCAGATCCCGAAAGATTGGCGGATCGCCCCGCACTTACATCGGCCGGCACACTCGCAGAGCTGGCCGACGTCCTTCAGGCTCGGACCCCGCTGTACCGAGACGTCGCAAACCTGGTCGTGGAAACCGCAGGAAAAACCCCCGAGGAGGTCGCCTCGACGATCCTCGCCAAGTGGCCGGCGACAGCCGTCACTCTCGCGGAGTGAGCGATCGACAGAGCAGACGGGATTTTCATCATGCCTTTAACCTTGAGCGTGGTACTTCTGGTCGGCTTTTGGCTGTTCGCGCTGGGCACTGTCGTCGGTAGTTTCATCAACGTTTGCGTCTATCGACTTCCGTTTCAGAAGAGCGTGATTTGGCCGGGTTCACGATGCCCCAAGTGCTGGAACGGCATCGCCGCACGAGACAACATTCCCGTCATGGGCTGGATTGCACTCGGAGGCAAATGCCGCGGTTGCAGCAACCCAATCTCCGTGCGATACCCGCTGGTGGAAGCGCTGGTGGGCATCCTGTTCGTGACCGCCTACGTCGTCGACGTGGTCTTCGGCCCCCGGAGTTGGTCAGGGGAAGTTCTCCTATCCAACTTCTCGGTTTGGGCGTATCACGCAACCTTGATCGCCTTGCTTGTGACGGCGACGTTCATCGACTACGACCTGATGATCATTCCCGACGAGGTCACGGTCCTGGGAATGATCGTGGGTATCGTCCTGGGCACATTGTTCCCCTGGATCCGCCTTGAACCGTCCCACGCCCTGACACAGGCTGGCGGCTTCTGGGTGGGCGTCACCGGCTTGATTGTCGGCGGAGGGGTTCCGTTCTTCGTCCGCCAGACGGCGTCGCTCCTGCTTCGTCGAGAAGCCATGGGATTCGGGGACGTCACCCTGATGGCGATGATTGGCGCATTCCTGGGCTGGCAAGCCGCGGTGCTGACATTCTTCCTGGCGCCGTTTCTGGGAATCGCTCACGCCTGGTGGAAATTGGTGAAGTACATCGGAAAAGTGGTCTCGGGAAAAAAATCCTCGAGCGCGGACCGCGAACTTCCCTTTGGGCCTTACCTTAGCATGGCAGCGGTCGCCCTGGTCTTTTCCTGGCCGTGGCTCTGGCCTTACTGGGCCAAGAACTTATTCGAGACGCTCCGCGTGGTATCCTGGTGGATGTTAGGACTCGAACAATGAAGGCGACCGTCCCCGCGGATGTCCCGAATCGGAGGAGGCGCTACGTGAAATCCCCCTACAAAGGCCGCCGACCCTCGATCGTCAGAAATTTCTGGATTTACCGGAAGCTCGTGGCTCTGGCCATGGTTCTGGGGCTCATGCTTTGGTTCATCTGGGCGAACAATGCCCCGGTGACCGTGGCGTTCCCCTTCGGACTAGGGAGCTTTTCGAGTTCTCTTGGTTTGATTATTCTTCTCAGCGCCCTCGTTGGCGCCGTCATGTCTGCTTTGCTCGTCACCTTGATCTACGCACTAAAACGTCGTCGTAGTGAATCATCCTGGGAAGGTGAGCCGCATGCCAATGTGGCGGAAGATCGCCCTCCCTCGGACTATGCCGCGAAGACGACAGAAGGATTTCCCGACTCGAATTGGTCTTAATTCCCGAATACGAGTTCTCGTCCTTAGCCGCGCCGAAGTCGGCCAGGTTTGGTTATGTTGACCGGCCCCTCTCGAAAAATTGGCTGTTTACTGGCGACCGGGCTATTGGCCGGCTGTGCGCAGACGGACAATATGTTTCCGCGCCGAACGACGCTCGGATCGCTCAAGACCAGTGTGAGTCAACTCGAGTACCAGAACGAGCAACTGCGGACCGAAGTGGCTCAGCTCAAGAGCGTGAACCACGAGATTGAAGACAGGCTCGTCCAGGAAGAGGCGGAAAATGGCCAGCTCTCGGCGCGACTAGATGACGCCCGTTATGAGCTGAGCCGCCGCGGCGTCGATACCGGCGACGATCACGCCAGTGCATCCCGAAGCGAGCATGACGGGACCAACCCAGGCGTGACCATTCCGGCGGGGCGCTCGACCCGAAAACGGCGTAAGACGCCGTTCGCTCAGATTCCCGGGAGAACTGAGCCGGAGCCGGAGCCGACAGACAACCAGGACGATGTCCGATCAGCGCCGCCTACTCGGATCCGGGCCAAAGATGAGTTCGGCCCCCAGAGCAACCGGATTTTTGACGATCCAGGCGGATGGCTGCCGATTGCGAAGGGAACCTCGGAGTCTTCTCCCACGGTTCGCTAAATACCTCGCGACGGATGAACCTGACTCGGGACTTCCTTGTCCTGAGTGCGCTCCAGGTTTCGTAGCGTGGCAGCCTGCGCTGGTTGGCGATACCTGCCGCCAACTGGTAAGATCGTTTTTTCGTAAGGTTCAAGCAGGCCTGAAGCAAGAAACATGATCGTCATCATCGACTACGGGATGGGCAACCTTCGAAGCGTCCAGAAGGCCTTCGAAGCGGTAGGGCATTCCGCCGAAATCAGTTCGGATCCCGACCGGGTCCATCACGCGGATAAGGTGATCTTGCCAGGCGTGGGCGCCTTCGCTGACGCGGCCTCGGAGCTGCGCAGAACAGGCCTTGGCGAAGCCTTTCGCGAAGCGGTAGCGGCGGGTAAACCTTGTCTTGGGGTTTGCCTCGGCCTCCAGCTTCTCTTCGATGTCAGCGAGGAGGATGGTCAGCACCAGGGGCTTGGTCTTTTGCCGGGGAAGGTGGTGCGGTTCGCGCCCGCGCCCGGCCTCAAGATCCCTCACATGGGCTGGAATACGTTGCAGGTCCGCCGTCCATCTCCGCTTCTGTCGGGACTGGGCCCAAATCCCTCCGTCTATTTCGTCCACTCCTATCACGCGGTCGCTGACCACCCCACCGACGTCGCCGCGGAGTCGGATCACCCAAATCCGTTCACAGCCATGGTCTGGCGCGACAACCTCATGGCGTGCCAGTTCCATCCGGAAAAGAGCCAGCGCGTGGGTCTGGCCATGTATGCGAACTTTGCCGCCCTGTGACCATGACCCGCGTCTCAGGATCGACAAAGGGAAAGGGTCCTTGCGACCCTCTGCCGGCGCAGCTACATTGACAATATTGAAGGGTCGCGGAAGCTCTGGTGAAGATCATGCAAGTGATCCCTGCCATCGATCTCAGGGGTGGGTGCTGCGTTCGTCTCCGGCAAGGAGATTACAACCAGGAAACCGTCTTCGGCGATGATCCCGCGGCCATGGCCGCACATTGGGAGTCGGAAGGCGCTACCCGCATCCATCTCGTTGACCTCGACGGCGCCAAAGTAGGGCGGCCCGTCAATGTCGAGGCGGTTCGTGCTATCCTCAAGCGCGTCCACGTTCCTTGCCAGCTTGGCGGGGGGGTCCGTGACGCCACGACGATCGCGACCTGGCTCGATGCCGGTCTGGAACGAGTCATCGTCGGAACCCAGGCACTCAAAGATCCTGTCTGGTTTCGCGAGATGGCTCAGAAGTACCCCGGTCGACTCGTTCTCGGGCTCGATGCGAGGGACGGCCGAGTCGCCACTGAAGGGTGGCTCGACGTCTCGTCTGTCGACGCCACGACACTGGCTGAGCAATTCGATGACCTGCCTCTCGCGGGGGTCGTTTATACCGACATTGCGTGCGACGGCATGCTCGAGGGGCCAAATCTGGCCGCCACCGAGGCGCTCGCCGTGCGCCTAAAGAACCCGGTCATCGCATCGGGAGGAGTCAGCAGTTTGGACGATCTGACACGTCTGGCGGCCTTGCCAATCGCGGCATGCATCGTCGGGCGTGCTCTTTATGACGGTCGTTTCCGGCTACGCGAAGCTCGGGAACGGGCTGGCGATCATTCTCTCGCACCCTAGTCGAGCCTCGTGCGGCTCGTCTCCTTTCGGGTGCTTTGATCGCCGGTACCAGGCGGAAAGCTCAACCCAATTTTCAAGGGAGTCGAGACGCCATGACCACGACCTATCATATCGGTGACATTCGGAACATTGCCCTTGCTGGACATGGGGCGTCGGGTAAGACCAGTCTTGCCGACGCCCTCCTCTATACCGCGGGTGCTATCGACCGTCGCGGATCGGTCGACGAGGGCACCAGTGTTTCCGACGTGGAAGACGAAGAAAAACGACGCCATTTCACCATCGATTCCCACCTCCTGCATTTGGAGTGGGGAGAACGACAGTTCCACCTCATCGACACTCCCGGCTACCCTGACTTCATCGGTAACGCCCTCAGCGGCCTGGCCGCCGTGGAAAACGTGCTCGTCACCGTCGCAGCCGCCGCCGGCGTTGAATTCAACACGCGAAAGATCTTTCAAGAAGCGTCTCGACTCAAACTTGGACGAATTATCGCCTTGACGAAGATGGATGCCGACAATGTCGACTTCCTCGGCGTCCTGGAGAGCATCCGCCAGAATTTCGGCAGTCAGTGCGTCCCCTTCAACGTTCCGATTGGGCAGGGTCCGTCGTTCTCCGGCGTGGTTGATACACTCAACCCTCCTGATGAGGTGCCCGAAGGCTGCCTCATGCATCCGGCAGAAGCTCATCAACTCGTCGTCGAGCAAATCGTGGAAACTGACGAGAACCTGATGAACCGTTACCTCGAAGGGGAGATGCTCCCCCTCGATGAGTTGAGAGCCGCCGCCAACCATGCCATCGCCTCAGGGCAGCTCGTGCCCATCGTCTGCCTCTCCGCTCGCAAGGACATTGGCCTCAAAGAGCTGCTGGCCCTGACCTCGGTGTGCAGCCTCTGCCCGTCCGACGTCCATCGGATGGCTTCGCGGGACGACCAGGAAGACGCGGAAGTCGAAATCGAGCCGCACGAAGATGGTGAGCTGGTCGCGCAGGTTTTCAAGACCACCAACGACCTCTTCATGGGCAAGCTCAGCTTCCTGAGGATTCACTCGGGCCGCGTTGCCAGCGACACCACGCTCGTCAACATGAGGACCGGCAAGGTCAGCAAGCCAGGACACATTTACCGGCTTCAAGGCAAGACGCAAGAAGAAGTGAAGGAAGCAATCGCGGGGGACATCATCGCCGTCGCCAAGTTCGATGACCTGCATATCTCCGACACGGTCACCGCGGCCGGCAATGGCCACGCGACTCACCTGTTGCTGAAACCGATCCGGTTCCCAACCCCCATGGTTCCTCGCGCTGTGGAGCCAAAGACCCGCGAGGACGAACCGCGCATCTCCGTCGGATTGACCAAGATCGCGGACGAAGATCCAACCTTCTCCTTCCGGCGCGATTCGCAGACCCACGAGCTAGTGATCTCGGGGATGAGCGAACTGCACCTCGACGTCATCCAAAACCGGCTCAAGAGCCGTTTCAAGCTCGACATCAACACGCACGTTCCCCACGTCCCCTTCCTGGAGACGATCGCGGGAGAAGCCGAGGCGCACCACCGCCACAAGAAGCAGACGGGAGGTCGAGGCCAATTCGCCGACGTTCAACTTCGGATTCGACCAAGGAACCGGGGTGAAGGCTTCCGCTTCGTGGACGCGATCAAGGGGGGGGTGATCCCGGGCCAGTACATCCCCGCCGTCGAGAAAGGGATCCGAGAGCAGTTGGAGAAGGGGGTCGTCTCCGGCAATCCGGTCGTCGACGTGGAGGCCGAGGTCTTCTTCGGCTCCTACCACGCTGTTGACAGCTCCGAGCAAGCCTTCAAGACAGCCGCGGCAGCGGCTTTCCGCAAAGCATTTACCACGGCCCGTCCCATTCTGCTCGAGCCCATCGTAAGCCTTGAAGTTTTCGCTCCCCTCGAGAAGTTCGGCGATATCTCCGCGGATCTGTCGACTCGCCGAGGGCACATCACGGGGATGGAGGCACTTCAAGGGGGCGTCCAAACGATTCAGGCCACGGTCCCCCTGAGCGAAGTGTTGCGCTATGCGACCGACCTCAAGAGCATGACCGGGGGCCAGGGGTCGTTCACCATGGAGTTCAAGTCGTACGAGCCTGTTCCTCCCAACATCCAGCAGAACATCGTCGACAAGTGGACGAAAGCTCGGGCAGGAATCGAAGAAGACTGAACCGCGGATGGATCGCCCGAAAACGACCAGAGGCCGAGAGACTCACTGTCTCTCGGCCTCTTCGTTGGCTTCATTCCGAATTCGACGGATCGACCGAGAACCTACCCGGCTCAGCGGCACCTCTCAATAAAAGCCGCCGAAGTAGCCGACGCCGAAACCATAGCCGTAATAGGGTCTGGCGTAATTGTCGATGTGCTGCTGCAAGGCGTTGTCTTTTTGAACGCCGACCTGTTGGGCCTGGAGCTGCTCTTCGCGCGAAGGAATACCCCCGCCACCAAAACTCGCGGTCGGGACCGGATCGCGCCCCGCGCTATAGTTTGCCTGGAACTGGTCCCCGGATGGGTAATACTCACGGAACCGGCCGACACCCCCAGGGTTCCTCCAGCCCGCAGTGCGATCACCTTGATAATAATTAGGGTAGGGATACGGATAGTGGTGGACGATGCTACGGCGACGAGCCTGGGTACGAGTTACGGCCGGCCGCTTGGCCTGATTCGCATCGCGAACCGTCGAATTTTGCTGCACTTGGCCCGGCGCTGCCGCGGGATCTTGCGCGGACGCGGCCAGGGCTAAGCATGCGGAAGCGATCGAAGCAAAAACGATCGGCTTGATTCGAATCATGGGTGTACCTCTTGCGCGGTGCATAGGCAAAGAAGGCCCGGCCGACGCAGGGTCGAACCTGTTTGTATTTTCATCCTAATCGCAAAAAAGCATGAGAGCAAAGTCCCCGGCATGAAAAGGGGCCGGGGACCTTGCCTCGTGGGATTCGCGAAGACTAGGGAACGGCATGCGCTGCGCGGGGTGAATCAGGTTCAGCTTGGGTCATAGGCGAGATTGGCCGCCAACCATCGCTCGACTTCCGCGATCGGCATCCCCTTACGTTTGGCGTAATTCTCAACCTGGTCTCGGGTAATCAGGTCGACCGCGAAATAGCGAGCCTCCGGATGCGCGAAATAGAGTCCGCTGACGGCCGCCCCCGGATACATCGCAAACGATTCCGTGAGCCGAATCTCCGTCTCTTTCTCGACGTTCAAGAGCTCCCAAAGAACCTTCTTCTCCGTGTGGTCGGGAGACGTCGGGTAGCCCGAGGCGGGTCGAATACCCCGGTATCTCTCTTCGATGAGGTCTTCGTTGGAGAGGTGCTCGTCTCGGCCGTAGCCCCAATCGCAACGGACGCGTTTGTGGAGGTACTCAGCAAAGGCTTCCGCGAGACGGTCGCCGAGCGCCTTGACGGTGATCGAGCTGTAATCGTCGAAGTCTCGCTCGAAGCCCTCGACCAAACTCTCCATCCCGATTCCCGTGGTTACGGCAAAAGCCCCCATGTAGTCGGCAATTCCCGAGGAGATCGGCGCCACGTAATCCGCGAGGCTCCGGAAAGACGTCTGCCCTTCGCGCTCCCATTGCTGTCGAAGCGTCGGAAAGCGGAAGCGCTCTCGCGTCCGCGACTCATCCTCGAAGATCACGATGTCGTCGCCGTCAGAGTTCGCGGGGAAGAACCCGTACACTCCGTTCGCCGTCAGTTGTTTCTTCTCAATGATATCTTTAAGCAACCGATTGGCTTCGACGAAGAGCTTCTTCGCCTCGGCGCCGACGTTCGGATCCTCGAAAATCGCCGGATATTTTCCCTTGAGCTCCCAGGCCAGGAAGAACGGATACCAGTCGATGTAGGGCACGAGTTCGCCGAGCGGAAAGTCACGCAGGATCCGGGTGCCGAGGAAGCTGGGGACCGCCACTTGCGAGTTCGCCCAATCGATCGAAAACCTGCGGTCGAAGGCCTCAGCGTAGGACACGAGCTTTCGTTGCCGCCGCCGATTGAAGCTTTCGCGGTCCCGCTCCTGTGCCTCGCGGTTCTCCCGATCGATCGTCTCGCGCTGGTCGGCTCGATTGAGACGATCGACAACTCCCACACAACGAGAGGCGTCTTTAACGTGAATCACCGTTCCGTGGTAGTTGGGGGCGATCTTCACGGCAGTATGCTTGGCGCTGGTCGTCGCGCCCCCGATCAGGAGCGGAAGGTCAAAGCCCTCACGTTCCATCTCCTTCGCGACATGCACCATCTCGTCCAGAGAGGGAGTGATCAAGCCTGAAAGGCCGATCATGTCCACCTCTTCCTCGCGCGCCCTCTTGAGAATCGCGTCGCAAGGAATCATCACTCCCATGTCGATCACTTCATAGTCATTGCAGCCGAGCACGACACCGACAATGTTCTTGCCGATATCGTGAACGTCCCCTTTCACGGTCGCCATCAAGACCTTGCCGCGAGCTTTTCGGATGCCGTCTCCCCCCTGCGCCTTTTCCGCCTCCATGAAAGGCAAGAGGTAATTAACCGCTTTCTTCATCACGCGAGCACTCTTCACCACCTGTGGAAGAAACATCTTCCCGGCTCCGAAGAGGTCGCCGACGACATTCATGCCGTCCATCAATGGCCCCTCAATAATCGAGAGGCTGCGGGGATACGACTGACGAGCCTCTTCGACGTCTTGATCGACGTAGTCGGCTGTTCCGGTCACCAAGGCGTGTTTGAGCCTCTCTTCGACCGAGGTCTCACGCCAGGAGAGATTGGAACCACTCTCCTTCTTTCCCTTTTTCTTGACGGTCTCGGCGAACTCCGTCAAGCGGTCCGCTGCGTCAGGGCGGCGGTTGAGCAGAACGTCCTCAACTCGCTCGAGTAAGTCTTTGGGGATCTCTTCATACACCTCGAGCTGCCCGGCATTCACGATCCCCATGTCGAGCCCGGCCCGGATCGCATGGTAGAGGAAGGCCGCGTTCATCGCCTCGCGGACAACGTCGTTGCCGCGATACGAAAACGAAACGTTGCTGACGCCACCGCTCGTCTTGGATTCGGGAAAGAGACGCTTGAGCTCGCGGACCGCTTCGATGAACTCGACGGCATAGTTGTTGTGCTCCTCGATTCCGGTCCCCACGGTCAGGATGTTGGAGTCGAAGATAATGTCCGAAGGGGCGAAACCAACGGTCTCAGTCAATAGCTTATAGGCCCGGCTGCAGATGGCCACCTTTCGGTCGGCCGTCACGGCCTGCCCTTCCTCATCGAAGGCCATGACGACCGTGGCGGCACCGTAGCGATTGACGAGCTTGGCCTGCTCGAGAAACTTCTCTTCTCCTTCTTTCATGCTGATCGAGTTGACGATCGACTTGCCAGGAACGCACTTGAGCCCCGCTTCGATCACATCCCAATTGGAACTGTCGATCATGATCGGGACTTTGGCGATGTCGGGCTCCGCGGCGACCAGATTGAGAAACTTCGTCATGGCCTTGGGGCCATCGATCAAGCCCTCATCCATGTTGATGTCGATGATATTTGCGCCCCCTTCAACTTGCTCCTTGGCAACGGTGAGGGCCTCATCGTAGTGTCCTTCGCGAATCAGCCTGGCGAATCGCTTGGATCCGGTGATATTGGTTCGCTCGCCGACCATCACAAAATTCGTCTCGGGACGAATGGTCAGGGTTTCCATCCCGCTGTAGCTGGACAACGGCGATCGCGCCGGCCGAACCCGGGGACGAATCGTCCGCACAGTCTCGGCGATGAGACGAATGACATCAGGCGTCGTACCGCAACAGCCGCCGACAATGTTGATGAAACCGCTTTTCGCGAACTGGCCAACGACACTGGCCATGTTTTCCGGTTTGTCGGTAAAGCCGCCGAAGCCGTCCGGCATACCCAAGTTGGGATGGCAGCTCACGAAGGAATGAGCAAGGTTCGAGAGCGTCTCTACATACGGTCGCATCTGGTCGGCGCCCAAGGCACAGTTCAGACCGACGCTGAGCATGTCAAAGTGCGAAACCGAGTGCCAGAACGCGTCGATGGTCTGACCGATCAACGTGCGGCCGCTGATGTCCGTGATCGTGCCGGAGATCATGACCGGCAGCCGATTTCCCGTACGCTCAAAGACCTGATCGATCGCGAAGAGGCACGCTTTGAGGTTGAGCGTGTCAAAGGACGTCTCGGGGAAGAGGATGTCGACCCCCCCAGCGATCAGCCCTTCAACCTGGGTGCTGTAGGCGGCCACGAGCTCATCGAACGTTACCGTGCGGGCCCCTGGATCGTTGACGTCGGGAGAGAGCGATGCCGTCTTGTCCGTGGGGCCAATGCTACCTGCGACGAATCGCGGTTTCTCGGGATCGCGGGCCGTGAACTCGTCTGCAACCCGCCGAGCAATCTGTGCCGCTGCCACGTTCAGCTCAAAGGCCTGCTCGGCCAATCCCCAGCGGTCGAGCTGAACCGCATTCGACACAAATGAATTTGTTTCAATAATATCCGCCCCAGCCTCGAGATAAGCCCGATGCACCTCTTCAATGACAGAGGGGCGGGTGAGGTTGAGGACGTCATAGCAACGCAGCAAATCATGAGGGTGATCGCGGAAGACCTCCCCCCGGAAATCCTCCTCGACGAACTCGTGGCGCATTAACATCGAACCCATCGCGCCATCCAAGACCATGATCCGTTCGGAGAGAATTCCTTCGAGCCGGGATCGCGTGTCGATTGTGTTGGCGCTTGGCATCGTGAAACCGTTATGCCTGTCGGGTGAGGGGAAGGGGTGGGGAGAAGCGTTCGCCTGACACAGGCGGGCAACACCATGGGAGCGGAAAATCGACAATGCGAGCCCTCTTGGCTTGCTTCCGACTTTCCCGGCGATGTTGTTCCCCAGACATCCTTGTTTTTTTGAAAGCGGCCGACCCTGGCCGTAAGAGCAAATTAAGTCGGCCTATGCGATCGAATTATCTGGAGCGTCCCTTAGAACTGTCAAGGCAGACGTCGTTCGCACAGACGGCTCGACCGGCTCGACCGTTCCAGCGGAGGGAGTCCGAAGGAAATCCTTGATCGATGAAGGAATGAAGGAGATTCCCCTGGATGGACCTAGGTCGCGGGCCGTAGGTTCGCGGCGTCGCGACATCTCTACCGGGCGAGTTGGATCATGAGACCCAGGAAGTAGGCCGCCACCAGGAAATACCCCCAAAGAATCACCTGCGCCGTTGGGTTTGGGGGGCGAAACCATGTTCGCCTTTCCGAATGACAACGGGCAATCACGGCTGAACAGGCGTGCGACCTCCAGCGAAAAAATCGCCCGGTCGCACCGCAATCAAGGCAGTGATATTGCAGAAAATAGGCGATGCAGGGAAGCAGTCCCAGCAGGATCAATAAGAACGTGGGACTCTTCCTGAGGAAGGCCCAGCGGAAGCCGAATCCCCAGGGGATCGCGACAAGAATCGCGAGGAACGGATTGGCCAGGAGCCGCTGGTCCTGGGGAAGGATGGAGAGATGCCCTCGGACTGCCCGTGTCCCGGAGGAAGCCACGTCCATTTCGTGCTCGAAAGAGGGGCGAGGCCCACTCTCTCCGTTCGGCACATTGGGCGTTCGAGAAGCCATGGTCGCAACAGCGTCAATCGGGCCGCCATCTTCGGGCTCAACACGTCAGTAATCTTAGGATATCGCACCGAATCACCACGATGCCAAGTGCCTAGCGGCGCGACTTTTCCTCGCGCCCCTTTTGACGGATCATGGTTCAGGCAAACGAACTCTGAAATCGTTCCGGATGGCGGCCGCATACCACTTTACAAAGGCGGGTCCATCGAGCGAAGATAGTGGTTTGGCCATTGGTCGTCTGGCGAAGTTGTGGGGGGAAGCGACGTGCACGAAGAAGCGATCCGCAAGGCGGATGTCCTGATCGAAGCGCTCGGCTACATTCGGAAGTTTCACGGTCGGTTCACCGTGATCAAGCTGGGCGGGTCGGTTATGGAAGATCCGGAGTCATTGCGGGCACTTTTGGTCGATATCGTCTTCATGCAGACAGTGGGAATGCGACCGGTTGTGGTGCACGGCGGCGGTAAGGCCATCACACACGCGATGGAAAAGGCCGGCCTCGAAGCAAGGTTTGTGCAAGGCCGTCGCTATACCGACGAAGCGACCCTCGACATCGTCGCTCGCGTGCTGGCGGAAGAGATCAACGCCGACATCGTCCGTCACATCACCAAGTATGGGGGCAGGGCGGCCGGTCTCCACCACAAGACGACGGAATGCCTCTTCGGACGACGATTGACTCTTCCCGATGGCCAGGGGGGAGAAATCGACCTCGGCCGGGTCGGTGAGGTTACCGAGGTGGACGTTCCGCCCATTGAGAATCTTTGCCTCGCCGGTGTCGTGCCGGTCCTTCCTTCTCTCGCGGAAGGAGACGACGAAAAGCTTCTCAACGTCAATGCTGACACCGCCGCGGCGGCGGTTGCGGTGGCCCTCAAGGCCGAGAAACTCGTGTTCTTGACGGACACCCCGGGTATCCTCCGCGATCGGAATGAACCTAATAGCCTCTTCCGGAGTCTGAGTCCGGACGATTGCCGCGGCTTGATTGCGGAAGGAATCATCGACAAGGGAATGATCCCGAAAGTCGAGGCCTGCCTCGACAGCCTCGCCCAGGGCGTGGAAAAGACCCACATCATCGACGGCAGACTTCGCCACTCGTTGCTGCTTGAGATGTATACCGATACGGGTATCGGAACCGAAATCGTTCTCAAGAACGTACCCAAGAATCCTGAGGCCCGGCATACCGTCTCGGCACGGCACTAAGAAGAGCGTTCGCACGAAGCGTGTGGGTTCCTTCGAGTGCTTCGAGAGGGATTTTTTTAACGAACTCCAGGCCCAGTGGTTGGGCCTTGTCGCTTTGATCCCTCGTCTCATTGGTGATGATTCATTCGTTGCCGGTCGACCGGCTTTGATGGGAGCTCCAGCCTTGGCTCACCTGGCCAATCAGACCTCCGCGGAAACGATCGCCCAGTTCAATCGCTATGTCATCGGCAACTATCGCCGATACCCGGTCTGCCTGGTCAGGGGCGAGGGATCCTGGATTTGGGATGCGGAAGGCAACCGCTACCTCGACTTCTTTCCGGGCTGGGGCTGCAATCTTCTCGGACACTGCCCCCCGCGCATCGTCGAGGCCGTTCGTGAGCAAGTCGGCCAACTGATCCACGTACCCAACACGTGGTACATGGAAGCACAAGGGGCATTCGCCGAGGCCCTGTCCGTCCGGTCCTTCGGCGGTCAGGCCTTTTTCTGCAACAGTGGCGCTGAAGCCAATGAAGCGGCGATCAAGCTAGCCCGCGTTCACGGTCATGCCTCGGGGCGCTACAAGATCGTGACGATGGAAGACGGCTTCCACGGCCGGACCTACGCGGCTTTGACGGCCACAGCCCAGCCGAAGTACCATGCCGGCTTCGAGCCTATGGTCCCCGGCTTTTCTTACGTGCCGTTCAATGACATCCCGGCCGTGGAATCAGTCATCGACTCTCAGACGGCGGCCGTGATGGTCGAGCCCATCCAGGGGGAAGGAGGGGTCAACGTCCCTTCACCCGATTATCTTCCTCGTCTTCGGGCCTTGTGCGATCAGCACGGAGTCCTCTTGATCCTGGACGAGGTTCAAACCGGACTGGGCCGCACGGGTAAGTGGTTCGCTTACCAGCACTCCAACATTCAGCCCGACATCTTGACGTGCGCCAAGGCCCTGGCCGGAGGCGTGGCTGCCGGCGTCATGCTCGCCAAGACAGAAGTTGCCGAGATCTTCAAGCCTGGCATGCACGCGAGCACGTTCGGTGGCAACCCCATCGCTTGCCGCGCCGGCCTGGCCGCCGTGGAGACCATCGAGCAAGAGGGGCTTCTGGAACGCGGTCACGCCGTTGGCGAGCGGTTCCGTGGACACTTCGAGGCCATCCGTCAGGCTCGCCCCGACCTCGTGGGAGACATTCGGGTCGCTGGAGTCATGATTGGCCTCGACCTCACCTGCGACGCCTCGCCGATCGTCGCCGAATGTCTCGAGCGACGGTTGCTCATCAACGCCACACATGGACACGTGATTCGACTCTTGCCAGCCCTGAATCTCAGCGACGACTTGATCGACGAGGGTTGCTCGATCCTTGCCGATGTGCTCAAGCGTCACTCGGCCTGAGCCTGCCGAGGAGACATGCCATGATCCGCCACTTTACCGACTTATTTGACGTCTCGTCCGAAACCGCCGCGAACTTGATCGCGCAGGCCATTGAGCTCAAGCGCCAGGATCAAGAGGGGAACCGCCCTCCGCATCTCGCCGGCCGAACGCTGGGGATGATCTTCGAGAAACCCTCGTTGCGAACCAGGGTAAGCTTCGAAGCCGCCATCTCCCAGCTAGGTGGCAGCGCGATCTTCATGAACGGCAAAGATGTCGGCATGGGGGTGCGCGAAAGCATTGTTGATTTCGCGCGTGTGATTAGCCAATACGTCGATGTCCTCGCCATACGAACGTATGCCCACTCGACAATCGACGAGCTCGCGGAACACGCCACGATTCCCATCGTGAACGCCCTTTCGGACGCGGCTCACCCTTGCCAGGCAATGGCCGACCTGCTGACGATTCAGGAGTTCAAGGGAAAGCTCCAGGGCCTTCGCATTGTCTTCGTCGGCGACGGAAATAACGTCGCGCGGTCGCTGGCCGTGGCCTCGGCCCATCTCGGAGCAAATTTCGCCCTCGCCGCGCCGGCGGGTTATGAATTTCCTGTCGAGTTCCGCCGGCGGTTTACGGCAACTTTCCCGAAGGTGCCTCTGGTCGTCGAGCACGACCCGCGCAAGGCGCTCATGGGCGCAAACGTCGTTTACACGGACGTGTGGGCGAGCATGGGGCAGGAGCATGAGAAGGAGCTCCGCACCGCCGCTTTCGCCCCCTTCCAGGTGAACCAAGAGCTGCTGGCCTCTGCCAAAGAGGACGCGATCTTCCTCCACTGCCTGCCGGCACGTAGAGGGGAGGAAGTAACCTCGGAAGTCCTCGATGGACCTCAAAGCGTTGTGATCGCCCAAGCGGCCAATCGATTGCACTTCCAGAAAGCGCTGTTGATGTGGCTTCTTGAGGATCATCTGAAGCCAGTGAAGAAGTAAATGCGCGCGCCGGGGACCGTTTGTTTCCGGCGCGGATCTGTGTGGTTTCCGCGGCCCTAAGCGCAGCCTCTCCGCGTCGTGCCTCGCACGCGGGTTCCCTCGAAATCCGTGCGACTCTCAAGGAAACTGCCATGCCTCGACATGACGGTCGTGCTCCCGGCGACATTCGCCCCGTGCAAATTCAACGCGGCTTCGTTCGCAACAGCCCGGGAAGCGTTCTCTATCGGGCGGGAGGAACCACCGTCCTGGTTACGGCTCAGCTCTCCGATAAAGTTCCTCCCTTCCTGGAAGGGAAATGGTTGGGGTGGCTGACGGCTGAGTACTCGATGATCCCCGGCAGTACACCCACGCGGAAGTCGCGAGGTACGGACGGTCGCGCCACGGAAATTCAGCGACTCATCGGCCGAAGCCTGCGCGCGGTGATCGACACGAGGGCACTGGGTCCCTGGACGATCCATGTCGATGCCGAGGTCCTCGAGGCCGACGGTGGCACTCGCACGGCCGCCATCACAGGTGCTTTCGTAGCCGTTGTCGACGCTCTGCGCACGCGGTTCGGCGACGAGAGCCGGGGCATGCTACGCGACTGCGTGGCGGCCGTGAGCACGGGGATCGTTGACGGAGAGCCTGTGCTCGACCTCGACTATCCCGAAGACTCCTCCGCATACGTCGACCTGAACGTCGTCAGGCTCGGCAAGGGGGGACTCGTCGAAGTGCAGGGGACGGGCGAGCGAGAAACATTCACGCGAGCCGAGTTGAACAAGCTCATGGACCTCGCCGATCTCGGCATCGACCATCTCATGCAACTTCAGAGAGAATGTCTTGGCGAGGATTGGCCGTTTTCCGCTTGAACGTCCGATCCTCCCCCATAAAACGCTCTCCTGACCAACGACGGCGGCCGCAGTTTGCGCGCCGCCTGATCCGCCACCTTCTCGATCCAGGCCGAGCTTTCGCACCAGGTTTCTGTTTGTCCGATGATGTGAGCGCCTGGATCGTTGCCCTGAGCGGCGTCGGGATCGAGTTCTTCGTGACTGCGAGATTCATCCCTCCGCGAGGTGCGGGTTCCTGACGTCCCTACGCTGCTGACGCGCTGTCGTCTCCTGAATGGTGAAATTCCCCGTGGGACGCGTAGGGGCTCTCTCGCCGCCGCGAGTGGCTCACGGCACATCCCTGCCATGGATTTTCTCGCACGATCTCTGACGCTTTCGACCTTGAAGCCAAGGCTTCAAGCCCCGATCGAGGAGTCAGAAATCGACCTATTCAAGAAATAAGGGTTCTGCTAGATTCCCGCCCACATGTCGCCTCCCTAAGAGCTTGCCCCATCGTAACACGCGACCGGAATTACAGTGCTGACGAATAAGTTCACCCTCGCGCGGACGCCACACTCGGCCGCCCGAGATCAAGTTTCACCGCGAACCCGACAGGATGGGGGATCGCTCATGAAAGCGCCGATCGCCGCAATGGCCCTGGCTATTTTCGCTACGGAGATGAGCGCTCACGCTCAGTCACCGTTCCCGGGAGTCAACCCACCGAAAGCCACAGCCCCGGTCCGAGCCGATTCCAAGGTCTATCCGGCGACGGCAACTCTTCCCGCGCCCGTGGAACCCGACCAACTTAAGCCCGCGACGATCAACCTGCCTCAAGAACCCATCGAGCCGTACCTCCTGACCAAGGAGAACGGCCCCTTCATGGTGATCGCCAAGACCTTCCGCGGGGCCGACGCCGAGCGCTATGCCCTCGCCCTGGTGCTGGAACTCCAGCGTGACTTTGGGCTGCCGGCCTACATCCTTCGCACGAAGGACTTTCCCCGAAACAGCCTCATCCGCAACGTTCCTCCCACGGCCCCAGCCGCGCAGAACCGCTCTCGCCTGACCGAACCGGAAAAGGTTCGTTCGTACGACGAAGCCGCCGTGCTCATCGGCAATGAGAAGACCCTCAAAGGGCAGGAACTTCTCTGGCACAAGGTCAAGAAACTGAAGCCGAAGTGCCTTGATGAAATGCCCAAGTTCTTCGTTTGGCGTGAAGGATTGAGCAAGGCTCTCCGCGTCACCAACCCGTACGTGCCGGCGCAGAACCTCTTTCCGGGCAAGCATGATCCGTTGATCATGCAGATGAACGAAGGGCCTCACAGCGTTTTCAATTGCCCTGGCCGATACTCGCTCCAGGTCGCAGAGTTCCGAGGTCGTGCGACCTTTGAGACCGATCAGAACAAGAGTTTTGCGAACCTCGATTTGAAGAAGAGCCCTCTGGCTACCGCCGCCGAAGACGCCGAGCGTGTCGCCAAGAAAGTGTCCCGGGACCCCGAGCTCAAGAGGACCGGCTACCAGGCCTATGTGTATCACGACCGCAACTCGAGCCGCGTGATGATCGGTTCGTTCAGCGTCCCGAACGACCCGGCCGCGGCCAACCTTCGTCAACAACTGCTGACGAAGGCCGTCGAGCTCTCCAGCCCCCAGCGGCTGGGAATGATGATCGTCCCGGCCAACGGCCTGACCGATCTCGAGCCGATCAAGCCGTGATTGAACCCTGGCAAACGCCAATCCATTCGACGTGTAAGAGGGGGAGGGCTGGAAACGGCTCGTCCCCTTCTTGCGTTCCATTCCTCTGTCATTCGCACCCGTGAACAGGCCATGAGTGATCAACCCGAATCCATCACGCTCATCATCGGTACGCGCAACAAGAAGAAAGGGATCGAGCTCACCGAGCTGCTGAATCCAAGCTGGGAATCCAATCCTCGCCTGGCTCGCATCATCTTGGAATCGCTCGCCAACTATCCTGAAGTGCCCGACGTTGTCGAGGATGCGGATTCCTTCGGAGGCAACGCCCGCAAGAAGGCCTCGGAGACAGCATTAGCCCTGGGGCGATGGGTGCTTGCCGATGACTCAGGTCTGGCCGTCGACGCACTAGGGGGCGCTCCCGGCATTTTCTCCGCGCGTTACGCGGGCACGCACGGAGACGACGACGCCAATAACCGTAAGCTGCTCGAGAACCTCCGGGGAGTTGCCGACGAGAAGCGCGGGGCTGCTTTCCTTTGTCATCTGGCCCTTTCAGACCCGACCGGAACGATTCGCCTCGAGTCTCAAGGGGCGTGTCGAGGAAGGATCATCCATTCGATCGAGGGCACCCACGGCTTCGGTTACGACCCTCTCTTCCTGATCCCCGAGTATCACAAGACGTTTGGCGAGTTGAGTCCTCTCGTCAAACAGCAGCTCAGCCACCGCTCTCGTGCCTTTGCGCAGCTTCGTCCCGGCCTGGAGCGGTTGGTTGTCCTGGGTGAAATTCGTTGACATGAGCGGATGATATGAACGCAAAAACGCCCCGCGGATGAATCCGAGGGGCGTTTCGCGAAGAACAACGAGTGTTCCGACCTTGAGATCAACGTCGGAAGATCTTCCCGAAGATCGGGTGCTTGCTATCGCAAGGATCGCAGGCGGGCAGGGTGCTCACGGGAACCACGCTTTGCGGCGAGGCCACAACGCTCTGGGCCGAGGCAAGAACAGGGTCCGCCACGAAGACAGGCACCTTGACGCAAACCTCGACGGGAACCTGACGGCAGACCTGTCGGGGCACGCAGATCGTCTTCGTTTCCGCGACCTGACGCTTGACCGTCACCGGGCAGCAGATCGTCTTGGTCACGGGAACCTGTCGGCACACCGTGTACGGTTCTTTGCGAATGCACTGGACCGTTTCGGTCTCGCAGATGGTCTGCGGAACAATCTTGGTGCACTGCTCAGACACCGTCTCACAGATGGTCTGAGGAACCCGCTTCACGCACTGTTCGGAGACGACCCGGCAAGTGGTGACCGGAACCTGGCAGGTTCTGGTCTCTGAGACCAGGCGGCAAGTGGTCACCGGCACCTGCTTGACATGCTGCGTGGTTACGTAGCGGCAAGTGGTGATGGGAACCTGCTTGACACGAGTCTCACGCACAGTCCGAGTGACGGTGCAGGGAACCTGTCGCGTCGCCGGGACTTTGACTATGCGAGTCACCGTGTAGGGGACTTGCTTGACCATCGTCTCGGGAACGTAGCAAGTGACCGTGTACGGCTCCTGGCGATACTCCGTCTTGTTGCACAGCTTGGTGGCCGTGACCGGGACAAGCCGAGTGCAAGTGCGCGTGACCAGCGTGGTGGTGGTGTAGGGAACCGTGCGGTAGCAAGTCTCAGACACCATCCGACAGGTGGTGACGGGAACTTGCTTGACACGTTCGGAAGCCACCATTTCGCAGATCGTGCGGGGAACCTGCTTCACGACCGTCTCGGAGACGAGGCGGCAAGTGGTCACGGGGACCATCTTGACGACCTCTTCGGGCACCATCTGGCAGGTCGTCACGGGAACCTGCTTGGTCACCGTATAGGGGACTTTGCGGCAGACCGTGTACGGCACCTGCTTGCGGATGACCTGCGATTCATACACTGTGCTGCAAACGTTCTCGACCACCGTTCGCGGAGCCCAGACTCGCTTGCAGACCGTGGTCGGCGGGCACTGGTACCAGCAGCCGTTGCGGCAGACCATCTTGCCAGGAACGGTGTACTGCTGGGTGACCCACTCCCCGCACTCGCGAGTGACCTGACGAACCTCGTTACGAGGAACACAAACCGTTTCGCAGACCTCGCGGACCGCTGTTTCGGTGACTTCCCTGTAACACGTCTCCGTCACGTCCCGGTAGCTTGTCGTCTGTACCGGCCGGCAAACGGTGTAGCGGCACTCTTTCATCACGGTTTCACGAACGGGTCGCGACACCGTGTACGAGCAATTCTCGAAGACCGTCCGCTTCACCGGAGTCTGAACCGTGTAACGGCACTCCTGAAGAACCGTCTCTCGCACGGGACGGTTTACGGTGTAGGGCTCTTGGCGATAAGAGCACTGCTTGACCGGAACCTGAATCGTGTATGGTTCCGACTGCATCACCGTGTAAGGGACCGGCACCTGCACCGTGTAGGGAACCGAACGGTAGCAGGTCTTCTGAACCGGACGGCGCACCGTGTAGGTGCAGTTCCGGTAGGCCGTCTCTTGGACCGACTGGCAAACCGTGTAGTTCACGGTTTTCATGAAGGTTTCCTGGACGGGCTTGCATACCGTGTAGTAGCAATCCTTATAGGAAACCTCACGGATCGGCGTCGTCACATTATAAACATGTGACTTGAACGACGTCTCGCGGATCGGTCGCGACACGGTATAAGAGCGCGTTTCATAGTGCGTTTCACGCACCGGACGGCATACCGTGTAAGTGACATCCTTCCAGATCGTCCGTGAAACAGGGCGCTGAACGGTGTACTGAACTTCCCGAGGGATGGTTCGGTAAACCGGCTTCTGAACCGTGTAAGGCACGTCGCGAACGTGCTGTTCAGAAACGGTGTGGATGTTGGTAACGGTCCGCGGCTGCATTACGGTTTCGCAGATCTCGCGGACAGTGGGAATTTGCTGTGTTTCATAGACCGTCTCCTGAACGGCCTGAAGCACAGTCTGACGTTGGAGTTGATATTCAATGTGCCCCCCGCACTCCTGGGGCACCGGGCAGTTCTTAGACGAGGCACCACCAGCATAGCTGGCCGCCTCCGCCGGGTGCTCGGTCGCCCATGCCCCTAGTACCAGGGCCACGAACGAGACCGACAGAAGATTCCGCATCTTGAGACGCTCCTCGACAACACGCCGACTCATCGTCGCTGATTCACGGCATCCGTGCCGCCAAGCTCCTCTCGGTATGTCACGGACCCGCCAACTCAGACATATCCTTCGACCACCCCTTAGTCGTCGCTTCAGGCTCTTTCGCTAAATTTCCCAACATTCCAAAAACCCCAGAACACAAGGTTTACCCAGATGTTACGCCAAGCAAATATTGCCCCCGAATTGCCAGTGGAACCCCTAGAGGAACCCGAATGAGAGCGTTGCGAACAACTGCGAAAGTTTCGCTAACCGACAGGGTCTTTCAGCGTCGAAGTTCAGAGGTCTCTTTGGGGGGAGGAGAGGGTGCGTTAGGCTGTGGGAGTGCGAAACCGCTTCGTTCGAGGTCTTCGAGAGGCGACGAAAAGAGATGGACATGTAGTCCATGAAGGGTGCTGAGAAACAACCTCGCAGGTCGACGGCTGTCTCGAAGAGAAAGGCAAGTGTTGATGAGCGTTCTGGATCATTTCCGCCTGGACGGTAAGGTGGCCCTCGTAACCGGCGGAACGCGAGGCCTGGGGCGAGTGATCGCTGAGGCTCTGGCATCAGCAGGGGCCGCGGTGGCGGTCTCGGGGAGAAACCTGGAGCAGGCCGTTGACGCAGCCAAGTCGCTGGCCACCGAGAACGGCCGCCCCACGCTTGGGATCGCCGCGGATGTGACCCGCGAAGTAGAGGTCCGGGAGATGGTTTCTCAGGTTGTCGATCAACTCGGTGGGCTTGATATCCTCGTGAACAACGCGGGAATCAATCTGCGCGGTCCCATCGAGCAACTCACCGAGGACGAGTGGGACCAGGTGATCGACACCAACCTGAAGGGTCCCTGGCTCTGCTGTCGAGCTGCCTCCGAGCCTATGAAGAAACGGAAGTGGGGGCGGGTCATCAACGTGTCCAGCATGCTAGGAGAGATTTCTCTGCCCGGCAGATCCCCCTATGCGTCGAGTAAGGGGGGGCTGACCCTCCTGACAAAGACCCTGGCGCTCGAGTGGGCCTCCTCCGGAATCAACGTGAACGCTCTCTGCCCTGGACCGTTCGCGACCGAACTTAATCTTCCTTTGCTCAATGACCCGAACGTCCGAGCGACTTTTCAATCTAAGATTCCGCTGGGACGATGGGGAGAACCTCGCGAACTGGGCCCTGCCGCCGTCTTCCTGGCGTCGGAAGCCTCCAGCTTCATGACGGGCGCGTCTCTCTTTGTCGATGGCGGTTACACCGCCCAGTAACCAAACGATGAAGCCGATCGGCTTCAAATCACTTGGTCTTTCCGAGGATAGCCTCGAACCCCTGGTCTAGTAGGAAGCGTCGAAAGGACGTCGTGTCGATGGGAACCTCTGTAGATTGGTCGATTCCTTCCGGATATCGTGCGGCCGCTCTCAAAGCGGGAATCAAGCCGTCGGGTGGCTTGGATCTGACCGTAATCGTGGCCGATGAGGATTGCTCGGCCGCCGGAACCTTCACGACGAACAGGGTCTGTGCGGCACCCGTTCGCTGGGATCGGACCCATGTTCCATCCGAAAAGGCCAGGGCCATCGTCATCAACGCCGGCAACGCCAATGCGGCGACCGGTGCGCAAGGGGATGCCAACGTCTTCGAGACCGCCAAGCATGCGGCGGACATTCTCGGATGTCAGCCCGAACAAGTCTTGATCGCTTCAACCGGCGTGATCGGCCACCAACTTCCCATGGATCGCGTTCGAGAAGGGGTCACCCAAGCCCTTGAGATGCGGTCCGCGGACCAGGCCAGCTTCGATCTGGCCTCGCAAGCGATTTTGACGACGGACACCCACCCCAAGGTTTATTCCGAACGTCTGACCCTTGGGGGTGAGAGCGTCTCGCTCTTTGGAATCGCCAAGGGGGCCGCGATGATCGGGCCCAAGATGGCCACGATGCTGGGTTTCTTGATCACCGACGCCCGCGTGGCGGCCAAGGATCTTCAGCCCATCCTATCGCGAGCGGTTGAAGACTCGTTCAATTGTGTTTCCGTGGAAGGGCATACCAGCACGAACGACACCGTGCTCCTGCTCGCCAAGGCCCCTTCCGGCAAGGAGCCTATCCAGGGGGAAGACCTTCAACTCTTCGAGGAAGGGGTCATTCGCGCCTGCCAGGCTCTCGCCAAGATGATTCCCAACGACGGCGAAGGAGCAACGCACCTCATCACCATCGATGTGGAAGGCGCCCTCGACCGCGAAGAGGCAAGAACCATCGCGCGGGCCGTGGCCGACAGCCCCCTGGTCAAGACGGCCATCCACGGCGCAGACCCGAACTGGGGCCGAATCGTGTCGGCCGCTGGGTATTCCGGTGTCGACTTTGCCGAGGAAGAGCTTTCCCTTTGGCTCAACGGCACGCCCCTCTACCGAGACGGCGTTCCGCTGAACTTTGACTCCGCGGCAGTGTCCGCGCAATTACGTGCGCAGCGAGACACGTCGATTCGGCTCATGCTGAAGCGAGGAATCGGAGCCATCCGCTTCTGGACATGCGACCTGACAGCCGAGTACATTCGGCTCAACGCCGACTATACAACCTGATCTGGTTGTACCGCCGGCGAAAACCGCGCCAAATTCTTAAGCCCGTTTCGCGACCGCGCAGAGGGTCACGATTCGGGCTTTTTCACGGCTGCGGCCAAGGGCCGCAGAACGGCGAGCATGGTGTTGAGGTGGGCAAGACGGGGGCCGAACCGATCGACGAAGTCAGTCAGGGCAAAATCGCCGTCGATCAGGTTTTCATGGTTGTCCGAGACATAGTTCGCCAACTCACCCATAAGGGCGGCGTGAACCTTCTCAAGGTTGCCCAGGGATTCCCGGCAGTGCTCGAGAACAGGCTCGTGACCATTCTGCCAGCGCTCGAGTTCCGCGATTTGGCGAGCCCGTTGTTCGCGGCTTACCTGGGCAGCTTCTCGAGCCAGCTCGAGCTGCTGGCGCTGGTTCTCGAGAATCTGGCGCTGAATTTCGAGAGTCTGGTTCTGGAGATTGACCAGAAAATGAAGCAGCGCGACGGGGTCATTGTAATTTGGGGCGGACTGGGCTGGACCCTGCCCTGTCGGCGACACTTCCATTCGGTAGGTCCAAGGTGGCGACGATGGATTCTCGCGTGACGACACCCGCGCCCTCCTTATCAAGGCCCTGGAGCAGCGCCCGGGGCCGGCAACAGTGCATGCTCCCATAAGCTCCATCCGCTCAACGCTCAAGTATACTCCCGAAACCGCTACAGGGACAGGGCAGGTGGCGAGAGAATTGCCAAATCACACCGTGACATCCCCGGCCTGACGGTGCATTCTTTCCCTAATTGATCGTCCAAACAGCCGCCCCCTCTGCAAAGGGGAGAGCCGCATCGCGCGTGGCTCCCCACCTCAAGGATCCCTCACGTCGTTAGGTCGAGCGGCGGTTAAGTCGGGTTGCGCCCAAGCGATTTGAGAAGGGGAGAAGGCCAACCTCTTGTCAAGGAGCCGGTTGGATGGCCCGGGTAGTCTCCACCACGGGGCGGAGGCTTTCAGCACGGGTGGGGACCATCCACGCCACCCGAGACACGTCTTTACGGTGCGTCCGGCTTAAAGGATGTCCAGAAGCATCATTGGGTTAGGGCTTTTATTAGGAGAGGTGACCGAAACTTCCCGAGCAATCCGATCGCGCGCCTCGCGCGTCGTTAGCCCTAGTCAAGACGTGATGGGATGTTTCTCTCCCACTGATTTCATCCAGGAAACGATGGTCACAACAAGCATTGGCTAGCTCACAATCCCTTGTGGACTAACGACCACTATGGTACACTCTTCTCCTAGTGTGAAATCCATAGAGATCACTAATGATTTCACACTTGTTTTCAAATAATTTGTCAAGGGGTAGCCGATGAAGCGGCGCTGGATTCGTTGTGGGTTTCTGACGGTCTTGCTCGTGGGCTTCGGAGATCTCGCCGGGCTGCATGCGCAAATGGCGCCGCTCGACATTCTTGAAGAGCGCGGCCTCATCAAGGACGGTAAGTATTTCCTCATTAAAGAGGATTGCTTGTTTATCCCGAAGCTCAACCGCGTCCAACCCTTGATGGTGCAGCTCGAAAAGCAGATGACCGACATCGACGCCTATTACACCTTTGAGGCGGAAACTCAGGGCCTCGACGACTACCGGATCCGTCTGGGCGCGCAAATCGATAGTTTAGCTCTTGAGCTTAGACGTGTTCTTGCCACAAATAACCCTTCACGGAACTACGTAGCCCAGTTGAGGCAAAATCTGAATGCGAGCGAGCAGGAGCTCGTTCAGGTGCAAGCCAACCTAGCGCAACGGGTCAAGCGGCTCCGCACGCCCTTGCAAAAGGCCCAAATGGCCGACCAGTTCCAGGCGATCCGCCAGCAGTTCCTCGAGGCACTCAACGACCTGAGGCCCGAGTTCGAGGCAATCCTCGTGGCGTATGCCCAACTTAAGGACGACTCCACGGTGAAGGGAGCCATCAGAGACCTCAGTACCAAGGCGAAGGCCGGTCTCCAGCTTGGCCCTTCGCCAGGGTTCGTGCGAGCGGCCCGGAGGGTGAAGGAAGCCGAAGGCTGGGTTCTTCCCTCGGCGCCGACACGCAAGGCGCGGGGAAAAGGCTCGAACTCAAAGCGGAAGGGTTCCCCGCGAGCAGGCAGGCCCATGCCCGCCCCCGATCGCGACGAGAATGTGCCGGCGCCCCCCGTCCCGGTTACGGGCGAAGGCCCCCAAGGAGCATCCTTTTGAGTGTCGGATTACTCGAGCGTTGCCCCTCCGTCTCCTGCCAACGCCCCAATTGAAAAGGGGCGTTAGGCAGGCAACGGCGAGGAACGGACCGGCGAAAGATGGGGCGTTCTGGTCGCGCCGGCGGGACGGCTCGTGGACCAGGACCTCTGAGCTCGGCGACCCACCAAGGCAAGCGTGGGGACCGGCCATGCTCATGGCCTCAGGCATCGAGCGGGCGGGCTACAAGATCGTCATAAGTCGCCTTGCGAGATGACATTCACGAGCTGAGATGATAAAAGGCATCGGCCAGTGAATCGACGATGTCACCAGCGATCATCCCAATCTCACCGCTCTGGTCTCGCGAAATGTCTCCCGCCAGGCCGTGGACGTAAGCACCGAGCTGGGCGGCCTCGAACGGGGGGAGTTTCTGGGCCAGCAGGGCTGAGATCACCCCAGTCAGCACGTCTCCAGAGCCCCCCGTGGCCATGCCGGGATTTCCGGTCTTGTTCACATAGATGCGTCGACCATCGGTGACAACGGTGTTCGCACCCTTGAGAAGGACGACCAAGTTATGTTCGGCAGCGAATGAAGCGGCGTGCTTCTCGCGGTCGCTCTGGATTTCCGCGACCGAGAGTCCCGTGAGGCGTGCAAACTCACCGGGGTGAGGGGTAATGACGATCCGGCCCCCACGATTGGCCAGGGCCTTCGGCTCCTGCCCAAGTGCGTTCAATGCGTCGGCATCGACCACAGTGGGGAGCGCCACGTTTTCCAGAACCCAATGGACGAGGGACTGGAGATCGTGCGACAGCCCCAGGCCTGGTCCAATCGCCACGACCGAAGCATGCGGCAGCAGTTTCTCGAGAGCCTTCGTCGCCGCGGAAAATCGGAGCAAACCCTCCTCATCGTTTTCGACAGGATACGTCATGTAGCAAGGCTCGAAGCTCGCCACCGTGGGCTGGACCTCTGCGGCGGTGGCGACGCGAACAAGCCCAGCCCCCGACCGCAACGCCGAGGCGCCCGCCAGCGCGGCCGCCCCAGCCATGCCTCGCCCACCGGCGACAACTAACACCGAACCGAAAAGCCCTTTGTGACCATCTTTGGGCCGTTTGGGCAACACCGGGATCGTATCGATCCGTTCAAGCGTCATCTCGTGCCTCTCCGTCAACAATCTTACCCTCGGCTGCGCGACGCGCTTGACCTGCCCGACGGGCAATCAGCCCCGCGACATGCCCTCCCTTGAAACCGGCGTCGATATTCACGACGACGACGTTGGAAGAGCAGCTATTGAGCATACCCAAAAGAGCCGCCAATCCGCCAAACGCGGCTCCGTAACCAACACTGGTCGGCACGGCGATGACCGGGCAATCGACCAATCCACCCACCACACTGGGCAAAGCCCCTTCCATGCCAGCCACAACGACCACGACATCGGCACCGCCGAGCGCGTCGAGCCGGTGAAGGATCCGATGCAGTCCTGCCACGCCGACATCGGCGACCAGTGTGACCTTGCAATTCCAGGCCTCGGCCGTAACCCGAGCTTCTTCGGCCACGGGTAGGTCGCTGGTTCCCGCGGTCACGACGACAACCTTGCCCAGGATCGGGCCCGGGTCTTCCGGCCCCTTGAGCCGAAAGGTTCGCCCCAGGACGTTGTAGTCTCCCTCAGGAAAAGCCTTCTTCAGATGCTCCGCGGTTGGTTCGTCGACTCTCGTGACCAATCCGCCTTGCTCGTGCTTCAGCAAGACGCGCAAGATTCCTTCGATCTGTGGTGCGGTCTTCCCCTGACCGAAGATCACTTCGGGGTAACCGCAGCGCACACCTCGATGAAGATCGACCGTTGCAAACCCACCCGCATCTTCAAACGGTTGTACCTTGATCTTTTGAACCGCGTCCGCCGGAGCGAGGCGACCACTCCGGACGGCTTCCAGCATGTGTCTCAGTTCTTCCGAATCCATCGCAAGAGCCGCTCGTGGGGTTAGTTTGGGGTGGGTATAAAGGGGAGGACGACCAAGTACATATTTGTATCCCGCGGAAGCCCGCTTCGCAATTGGTTCGCTCTTTCGAGGGCAAGCGCAGCGTGCTATCCTGGATGCAATGATTCCGTTCTCTTGAAAGCCGGTGGCTGCGCAGCGGATGGTGTAATTGCTGCGTCTCCGCGTGTTTCGGAGGAGAGCGATGTCCGTCGAACCGCCCAAGGGCGTGATGCGACCCCCCGTCCCTCCCGTTGCCAAACCGGCGAATTTTGAGTCCTGGGTCGCGGCCCCCGAGGAAGAAAACGCGACCGAGGAGTCTTATTTTTCCCCCGAGAATCTCAAAGGTTGGGGGACCTCGCTCGCCATCCACGCACTTCTGCTGCTCGTGCTGGCGTTCTGGTATTTCGGCCCTAAGTTCAACTCGGCACGCCCGCTGAGCACACGGCTGGCCGGGTCGGAGATGGGGGTCGAAGACGGCCTCACCATCACGGGGGGGCTGAATACCGAGCTCGCTCTTCCTCCCACGCCGGTCTCGACGCCGGAACCTGTTCCCTCCGCTCTCAAACCTCTCGACGTCACGCCGCTCGAACCCAAGGTGAACGTCAAGCTCTCCGGCTCAGAGAAGGCGTCCGCCGAAGGAGGGTTGGACAACCCCAATCCCGGCGCGGGCAGTGGAGATGGCTTCGGCCTCGCCCGGTTCGGGCAAGGGGGAGAGAATATCCGAGGCGTCGAAGTCAAAGTCGGAGATCCCCAGTTCACTTTGCTCTGGGACACTGACGCCGACCTAGACCTCCATGTGATCGAGCCTGGTGGCAAGGAGATCTATTGGGAGGATCCCAAGGGAAAGGAAGGGCTCGGGGGAGAGCTCGACGTCGACAACACCAAGGGCTTCGGTCCGGAAAACATCTACTGGCTCCGCGATGATGGGAGCGGCGAAGACAAAGTCAAAGGGCAGGGGCCGCCAGGCGAATACAAGTGGTTCGTCGTCTACTGGGGAGGCTTTGGAGGCATCCCAAAGCCGACCAAGTGGAAAGTCCGCATCAAACACGATGGAAAAGTGACGGTCACTTCCGGAAGGTTTCGGGCTCTCAATGAGAGGAGCAAGGTCTTCACGCTGACTGTGAAGCCTGAGAAGGAAGGGTAGGCTTCGGGACGTTGAGCCACGCGAGCACGACCTGGCAGAACGCAAAATACCAAGGCGTCGGCGATCCGCCAGGTTCGCCGACGCCTTCGTATTTACCCTGGAAGCTTCGTCAGTGTTTAGTTTCGACTCTGTGTCAATCGAACTTCATGAAAATCGGAATAAACGTGACAAACGGATGTCATCATCTCTCCGCCGTTCACTTCCCGCCTCATGAGGTCCACGCCACCCATCTCGTCGGTCTAAGGTCGTTCAATCATCGAGCATGATCCAGAATCACGATCCGTGGATTCTCGGATAAGGAGTGATGGTCCACATCCATCCACGTCTTGCCCAGACGTTCCGTGGGCCAGGCGGGCAGAGCTGCTAGAAAGGTCTCAAGCGGCTGAATCTTTAGGTTGATCTTCGGCGTCTTGTAATGCATGGGGAGGACCAGCTTCGGGCCGATCGCCTCCAGAAGGGGAGGTATCGCAGGGAAGTCGATGGTGGGGGGGCCGCCGGCCGGTATCAGCACCACATCCGCCGAGCGGAGAGGTTCAAGCTCGGAAGGCTCGAGCGAATGCCCTAGATCTCCCAGAAATACGACGTGCAGAGATTCCGAGCGAAAATGGATGATCGTGACCTCATCCCCCGCCTTCTTCTCGGGACTCTCGTAGACTGGTATCGCCTCGAAAGTGATGCCGAAGCGACTCACCCCCCCCAAGGGGAAATCCAAAGCTCTAAGAACCTCGAACGGTGGAACGATCTGTCCAAGGTGGCTGTGATAGCGGTCGTTCTCATGACTGACGACCACGAGATCAGCCGCTTCGTCGATCGGCTCGTAGCCACCCGAGTCCGGCGAGCGAAAAGGGTCCAGGATAATGCGAACCCCTTGGGTCTCGACGAGGAATGCGGCATGGCCATACCAGGTAATGCGCATGGAAGTTTTGGGCCTTGGGTCGTGGTCAAGCAGGCAAAAACTTGATATTAACCTCAAGACCCACCCGCGTCAGGGTGCCCGAGCCGATCTTCAACTCAGGGAGAGACACCGATGATCAACCGCCGAGCTTTCTGCGCAAGTGCCACGGCTTCTTGCATAACACCATGGCTTCTTGGCCAGTCCAGCCTTGCCGCCGCCGAAGCCAAGAGCGACGGAACCTGGTTGACCTACGCTGTGAATGTGGAAATGACCTGGACGAATCTCCCCTTTCTGGACCGCCTCCGGAAGGTCGCGGAAGCCGGCTTCTCTCATTACGAGTTCTGGCCCTGGCGCGGGAAGAACATCGAGGCCATTGCAAAACTCAACAAGGAGTTGGGGCTGGTCCCGGTCCAGTTCACGGCGTCTCCCAAGCGGTTCGACCAGGGGATCACCAACCCCGCTCGGCGGGACGAGTTCGTCTCCGACGTCAAAGCGGCGGTCGAGGTGGCGAAAGTCCTGGGGGTGAAGAAGATCTGTGTCGTTGCCGGAGAGGAGACCGCGGGCCTCAGCCGCGACGAGCAGACCCGCGCGGTCATCACCGCACTCAAGGCGGGAGCCAAGGTGGTCGAGCCGGCAGGAATCACGATCATCCTTGAGCCCCTCAACATCCTGGTCGATCACCCCAAGCAGCTCGTCGTCACGTCGGAGCAGGCCGCTCACGTGATTCGATCCGTCGGCTCTCCCAACGTCAAAATTCTCTTTGATATCTACCATCAGCAGATCAGCGAAGGCAACCTCTCAGGAAACATTCGCAAATACAAGGATCTGATCGGCTATTTCCAACTCGCCGATCACCCCGGACGCCATGAACCCGGCACGGGGGAAATCCAGTACGCACATGTCCTCAAACTGATTCATGACCTCGGTTACCGAGACCCCATCGGCCTGGAAATGAGCCCGAAAGATGACCCCGTCGCGGCATTCAAGGCCGTTCGGGAAGCCGATGCGGAGGCCCAAAAACGCCGTTGATCCGACCACGGCCCATACGCAAACGCCCCCTATCGACGACCCCGGCAACCGCAAGGTTGTCGGGGTCTCGTCGAAAGACCGGAGATCTCGGGCCCGCGAAGCCCGATCAGCCATCGACTTCTCGCCATCCAGAGTTACGCAATCCCTCCATGCAATCGGCAGAAATGGCGTAAAATAGAGAATCTCGCGAAAGTATGAAACAAGACCGTTGATAAGATACGAAAACGGGGTAAAGTATTTCTTTGCACGCGGGCGGTAAGGCTACCTGAATAGTCATGGCACGATTTCTGCGCCACCGACCCGCAAATTTGTCGTAAGACATCGCGGAATGGGTCAGCCTTTTTCTTCTGTTCGCGAAGCCCTACATCCCCAAAAAAACGCGAACGGCATCCCTACAGTCGGTCGTGAACGTCTGAGTGAGTCGTACTCATACGTGAAGTTCGCGGATACCTCCACTGAGCCATGCCGTCTTGATGACTTTTAATTCATCAAGAGACGATCATGCCCCGATGTTCGTCTACACCCTGAGCTTTTCAGGAGTGACTGCGACCTTACGATGTGAGGGTCCTTCTCCTTCATAACCATCGTTCCCGAGAAGAAACGGTAGGGCTATCGACGAGCATTTGATTTCCAATCGTGCACTCTCGGATTCTCTTTAGGTAGAAAGACACATCGATGACTCAACCCACACGGCAGCCGTCTCGCCTGGCAGGTCGCAGGAAGGTCCAGCGAATGATGATGCCCGGCTGCGAGGCACTCGAGGATCGAACGGTCGCGAATGGCTCCAGCGTGAGTGTCGACATCGGAGCCGCCCGTCTCAATCCGGCACCCATCTATCATGCTCATGCGATCAAAGAGGCCGGCCAGCCGATCCTCGGAACGATCACGGGCTCGGTCGCGAATCCATTTGGGCTGGGCGTCAGGGGAGTTCGCGTCCAACTGATCGACTCGAACGGCGACGTGGTCAAGACGACGACGACCAATGCCCGAGGTGGATATCGCTTCGCGATCACGCAGAATGGGGCTTATGTCGTTCGTGAACTAACGCCCCGCCGCTTCGTCCAAACGGCGCCGCTGTTCGCCACGACGCCCCCCGTCGGCTCCTATGCTCCGGGCTATGGAAGCAGCTCCTGGAACTACACGACGGGCAACAGCAACCCGGCATTCGGCCCCGTGGGCGTTTATTCATGGGATACGGTCGCGCCGGCGGGCAAGGAACCATTCGAGTCCCCCATCAACATCAGCACCCCGCCGATCGACCTCAGCCCTTACCTCCAGATCAACTATAACAACGCCGTTCCCAAGCAAATCGTCAACAACGGCCACCAAATCCAGGTGCAGTTCCCCGGCTCTTCGGCTGACACGATCAGCCTGACAGGCCAGACCTACGAGCTCGCACAGTTCCATTATCACGACCCATCGGAAAGCCAGGTTTACGGCCACGGTTATTCGATGGAGGAACACTTTGTGAACATGAGCGGCACCGGCGCTGAGACCGTCGTCGCCGTCTTCCTCCAACTCGGAGCCTACAACCCTTCGCTACAGCCGGTTCTCGACGCGGCGAGTTCGAGCCTGACCACTCCCAACACCTCGACGACGACCTCCACGCCGATCAACTTCGCGGGGCTCCTGCCGTCGAACCTTACCGGATGGTTCTATGAAGGCTCGCTAACGACCCCCGCTCTGTCTCAGCCGGTGAATTGGGTCGTACTTTCCACGCCGATTACTCTCGATTCAGCCCAGCTCAAGCAATATGAGGCCGTCGCCAGCGGCTCGGGCTTCCTCCCGAATGCTCGGCCGGTTCAGCCTCTCGACGGTCGGCAGGTCAACGAGTTCAACTTCGACGTGAACTTCCAAGGTCAGTCTGTCGCCGGCTTGAACTTCCGGATCAACCGCGTTGGTTGACACGCGTCAGTACCGACACCATCTAACGCGAGAGGGGAGGACGAAGTTTTCGTCCTCCCCTCTCGCTTAGTCATCGCGATCTTCCGCGAATCGTCAGATCTTAAGCTCGAATCGGTCAGAACGTCGGGATAGAGATTTTCTCGCCATTCTTCAAAGCCGATTCATGAGCGCAAAGACCAACCATGGTCCAGTTCGCCGAGGTCTCGGCGTCGGGAAGAGCGGCTCGTTCCCCTCGGATAGCGCTCAACCAGGCGTGCACGAGGTGCGGGTGAGAGCCGCCGTGCCCCCCTCCCTGCGTGAACGAGAGGTGCTGCTCCTCGTCGCTGCTATAGACCCCCTTCGTCGTGAACCGTTGAATCGGCCCCGGAAGAAGGTGGGCATAGTCGGGAACGGGCACTCGGCTGGGAATTTGCGGTTCCGGCAGGCCTCGGGTATGAATGACCGGCTCTTCCCCTTCGACCTGTTGCCACTCGAAGCTCTTCTTGCTTCCGTACGCGTCAAAGCTCTCGCGATACTGGCGTGCCGTGTTGAAGAGGCTTCGGGTCACCTCGGCGCAAACGTCGGAGTCACGGAACTTGAAGGTCGCGGTTTCGATCGCAAACGGACTGCCGTACTTCGGAATAAGGTTTTCGTCGATTCGCCCCGAGCCGTGACAAACCACATGCTCAGCATGCTTGCCGAGAATCGCGAGGCAGGGGCTGACGCAGTGCGTCGCGTAGTGCATGGGAGGAAGCCCCTCCCAGTATCCCGGCCACCCTTCCATGTCTTGCTGGTGGCTGCCGCGAAGGAACTGGATCCGGCCAAGTTCTCCCTTTTCGTACAACTCTTTAACAAAGAGGTACTCGCGGCTGTAAACGACCGTCTCCATCATCATATAAACCTTGCCGGAGGCCCGCTGAGCCTCGACGATGGCACGGCAATCTTCCACGCTCGTCGCCATGGGGACCGTGCAGGCGACGTGCTTGCCGGCCTTGAGGGCCGCAAGGCTCTGGGGCGCATGGTCCTGAATCGGTGAATTGATGTGGATGGCATCAATTTCAGGATCGTTCAGCACATCCTCGAAATTCGTGAAACGTTTAGCAATTTTCCAACGTTCGCCGCACTCGTCGAGGTCTTTCTGCGACCGACGGCAGATCGCGGTCAACTCGGCGCCGGGATATTGCTGGTAAATAGGAATAAACTCGGCTCCAAAGCCAAGGCCAATAATGGCAATTCGAATCTTTTGGTCACTTGCCATGTACGTCGTCCCTTTCGCTCCGTGTAATCAGGACCCGACCCTTGCAGAATTGGTTGCAGGATAGTAGGACGGGAACTCCAAGACAAGCTATCGTAGTTATCGTAAAGGTGGGGCTTTGACGATGCCAGGTGGTGGAGCTCGTCGGGCCTAGGTCCCGAGGGGTCGTCCTTCATTACCGGTCATTGCACCAAATCGAGGAGTGGACGATCCGATGTCGAATACAAAACGGTCAGGCCCTGTGCGGGTGGGGATCGTGGGCGCGGGTGCAGTCAGCGACTATCACCATGTCCCGGCAATCCGGCTCGATCCGCGAGCGGAACTGGTCGGGGCCTGCGACACCGACCCGCAATTGCTTGAGCGCCGCAAGACTGAGTGGGGAATCACCAAGGTCAACACCGATCCGATCGCGTTCTGCTCGGATCCCGACATTGACGCGGTGATTATCGCCACACCGAACTTTACGCATAAGCCGATCGTTCTCGCTGCGGCGAAAGGGGGCAAGCACATGATGTGCGAAAAGCCCCTGGGGCTGAACAAGGGCGAGGTGCAGGACATGTATGTCGCCGCGCGAGACGCGGGAGTGACGCACATGACCGCGTTCACCTACCGCTTCGCCCCGTCGATGCGTTACCTGAGGCATCTTCTCAAGAGCGGAGCCCTGGGAACTCCACGGCACTTCCGCTCCCAGCGGTTCCTGGATTGGCCCGAGACAAGCTGGGGATGGCGGCAGTACAAGAGCAAGGCAGGGGCCGGCGACCTTTACGACATGACGATCCACCGCATTGACTTCGCTTTGGACCTGATGGGTCCCTTGACACATGTCTGCGGTGCCGTCGCTCGATTCGCGCCCCGAACGGAGACTCCCGACGGCAAATCGTGCCCCCCGTCGGACGTCGACGATTGGTCGTGCCTGATCGGCGAATTCGCCAACGGGGCGACCGGGGTCTGGGAGGGCACCACCCTCGCCAAGGGTTACGGACGTGACGGCTTCGGTCACGAGTGGGCGGAAGTGAACGGGTCAGAGGGTTCGGCCGTCTACCGGCTTCACGAACCCAACACGATTCTTCTCGGTAAAACAGGGCAGGATCTCGCCCCGGTTGAGGTGCCCGAAGAGTTTCTGAAGCCCGCCGGAAGCCCCCGTGACCCACACTCGGGAGTGCCGGCCACCGTCTTCCGCTACGACCTGGTCTGGGAGTTCATTTCAGCGATTCTCGAAGGAAGACCCGCCGTCCCCAGCTACCTTGACGGTCTCAATGCGCAGATCGTCGCCGACGCGGTTCTCGAGTCCTACGCCAAACGAGCGTGGATCCAGACGTCCCTGGCCGAATCATGAGCACCTCTTGATTCAAAATACCGCAAATCCCCCCATTTGTTGCACGCTAAACAACACCCGCGATCTCCTTCCCGCCAGAAAGATCGGCGACGGTGGATAAGGAAGTCACGCGATCGCACCAGGCGTTCGCCACTGATCTCGGGGACGCGTCGCACACGAACGCCGCGCCCCGAGTCACCGCCAGCCTGGAGGATTGCCTCAGACTCCAAGCAATCGGTGAACATCAAGGAATATAATCATTAATCCAACAGAGGCGATCACGGCCATTAGGCTCGCGATCGCCTCTGGCGGTTCCATTCCTGCTTTCTTCACAGGGCAGTTCCCCCTCCCGATGCCAGTGATCCTCGGGATTCGCGGATCCGCGTCATGTTCGCGCACGCCTTCTCACCCAACTCCTCGTCGCAAGTTCTATTAAGACTGGACGTGAGGCATTCACCTCGAGAGCCGGAGTTCTCCCTGCCGTTCCTGGCGCTCTAGACCTGAATGATGCCATAACTCCACATCGAATTGCGAGGATTGTTCGCTGACAACTCGACGCAGGTATTGGATCAAGGTACGATCACTGACATCTATCTGACATCCTAGTTCCATGAAGAAGCCCGAGACCTAACATCTTCAAACAAGCCATGGCCTATGGGGCCCAATGGCACAGGCGTGGATGTCACAGCGATCGGCAATCCATTGGGTATCTTCAAAGGGAGTGCCCTGAACAGGACGTTCAGGAAATCTCTCGATCAAACGGCTCGGCGATGAGCGTAGGAACACCTCGAAACTCATCTCCGGCAACTCGCAATCTCTCAAAATCACATTTTCAGGCAACCAAGAACAGGGTGTGCGCCATGTGCAGGTTCCGGCATCGGGCTTTTGCAAAACTTTGCTTCACATCTCTGCTTCTGCATGCCATGTCGACGGGCACCATCGCCCAACAGGCCGTCTCCGATGCCTACACGGCAGCGGGCTTGCGAGAAGCGCATGCCGGCCAATTCGAGAAAGCGGCTTCCTACTTTCGCTCCGCCTATGAAGAGGCCGAGCGAGCCGGATCCGATAAGACCGCAATCACCCGATGCATGCAAAATCTCGGGAATGCTTATCTCAACGATGGCGACTATAGCCAAGCTGAAAGCATTTATTCAAAATCGCTGGGATTCGTTGAAAAGCACTTTGGCCCGGAACATGAATTTATCATCGCATCCTACTTCGGGCTCGCCGGCGTCGCGGAAAAACAGCGAAATCTCGAGAACGCGGAGAAGTATCTCCGCAAGGCGATCTCCATCAATGAGAAGCGCTTTGGAACGCACCACAAGGCCGTCCCAAGAATGCTGGGCAATCTCGCCTGGATCAAGCACCTTCAAGGGAAGGATGATGAAGCCGAGGTTCTGGCCATCTTCGCACATGATCAGGCCAGCTCAGCGGGTTCCGCACACGTCAAGAGTCTTTCCGATCATCTCGATACCCTTGCCAGCATTGCTCTGAGCCAGGGGCGGCACGACGAAGCCGAGGCTTTCGCCGCTCGCGCGCTGGCACACGCAGAAAAGCATCTTCACAAAAACCACCATAAAGTCGGGGAGATTCACGACACTATTGGTGAAATTCACATGGCGAAGGGCAATCACGACAAGGCTGAGACGCACTTCAACAGATCGCTCGAAATCCGCGAGCAGACTCTCGGAGAAGATCATCCCGAAAACGTCGAGACGCTACTTCATCTCGCGGAACTCTGCCGCAAGCTCAAGCGCCACGAACACGCCACGTCGTTCGAGAAGCGCGTCAACGATATTCGTAATGCCGCCCAAAGCGCCCCCGCGCCCTCCGAGAAGCTACCTCTCCCGAATCCACCGAAGGAACTTGTCGAGCCCGAGCTCAGTCCCGCGCCTACGGAGAAGGATAAGAAGGACTGAATTTTGAGGCCGGCGTAAGGGAATGACGTCAAAGACACCTCACAACAAGAGATCGAGTGCGCTCGCCCGCGACGAAAGGACATTCTGGCTATGCGGCAAGAAACGGTGATCTTGGTAAGAGCCACGGCTGCGCTCGTGATACTCGGAACGTTGGGGAGCGCATATGCGGGACCTTCTTGGGACGATTTCAGCGCTCCCTCACTCCCCATTTCGATACCCAAGCCCCCGATCCGTGTGAATCCCGCGGAGTGGATCAACCATCAAGGCCAACGATTGCAACAGATCGGGCAGGCGGTCTCGACCAAGGGACAGCAGCTTGGCCAGGGGGGCCAACATCTCATGGCGCATGGACAGCGTCTCTTTGGTGACGCGCAGCGCGTCGCGCAAGACGGAATGCAGGCTCTGCAACAGGCCCAGGAAGAGGCCCGGAGACTGCAACAGAGTTACGACGCGGAAATGAGCACCTACAACCACGCGGTCGATCTGTTTCATGAAGGGGAATGGGCATACGAACATCCGCAGGAAGCTTTTGAGCTGTATCTGAGCGGCGTATTTGGAACGAACCGAAATCAGGTTCGCTCCGACGTATCCAGAGACTGGGACATCGTCGTTTGGGGCAAAGAAATCGACCTTGCCGAACAGGAACGACTTGCGGTCGAGGTGGCAGGTCTCCCCGAGTCGGCGGGCGCCATCATCGAAGATGTGGGAGAACTGCTTACGGATATGTTTCAGGCGTTCGAAAGTAACGCTGATGCCGAGGTAAGACAACTCGTAGACAGGGTCACCGAGCCCTTGATTCTCAACGCGATTAGCAGCGCGGTTCGGGGACAGGTGCCCAATTTCCAGTTCGGCCGACTTGAGCTGCAATTCGGAATGGCCACCTACAACCACTGGGCGATTAATCGAAGTATTCCCGATTCTCCCAATACCTTTCAGCCTTTCTTCCGTGCGCGCGTCACGATACGTCCCTGGCAGCGGCGATAGACCGGGGCCTTGTCTTCGCGACGTGAACTGAGCGAATCCTCCGCAAAATCCAAGCAGAGCGGAGGGACCACCAAGAGCCGCCGATCCTGATACCTCGGTTCTTCCCCTGAGTGAGTTTTCAGGTCGCGGAAGGCCGGCGGCTCTTTCCCGTTCTGACTGCGTGTCAAACTCTACTTTCATCGCGGTACCGCCTTTCGCAGTGGTGCCTCACAGGCGGCTCGCGCTTCGGGAATCCGTCTCCGAGAACCACGAACCCTCGCAGTTCCTCTTTCATCCGCCCACTCGTCGTCGCTCTCTGAATTAATGCGGGCGGATGCTCTCACGCTCGCAACATGTCGAGGCTTTCACTCCACGAGAGCTCCCTTCAGCAATTTCCCGAAAATCCTCAAAAATTCCCACACACGCCTGACCGAAATCCGATCGATTTTCGATGGCCACACCGGCTGACAGGAATATCCAAAGAACACACACAGATCCCCCATAACGCGCTTCGGCGGCTTTTCTCCCTGGGGAGAGTGTCTCCCAACAGGGCGCAACGGGGTCGAAAGCTGGAAGCGCGGCACATCTTTCTGAAGCCTGATGTCACGACGTTGACACTTCTTTTCATTCACGTCGGACATCTTAACAAATGAAGTCATTCGCTCTGGCTTTGCCGCACTCGCTGGAACTTGATCAAGGTCCAACGCGCAGCATTCCGATGATAGATCTACAACTCGCTCTTGCACGCGACTAAACAACCTGCATGCCGGTGGGAACTTCTCACCGACTTCTCATACAGACACTCCTGCCGCTGAGGCTGAGAGATTTCATGACGTCCGCAACGAATCGGGATTCGGGGCAGCGCCTCCGGCGGCTGCACCAGGATACCGTCGCCATTCCTGCGCGCTCAGGACGACCGAGGCATCACGCAATCGACGCGTTGCGTGGTACCGCGATGTTCTTGGTGGTCACGTTGCACGCGGCGCTAGCTTACGTCTGTATCAATATTCCCGAGTTAATTTGGGCGGTACGCGAAAGCCCCTCGCAAGTGATCTTCGATCCCTTCTGCTGGTGGGCGATGGGGGTCTCGCTACCGCTGTTCTTCACCATCGCCGGCTTCTTCGCGGCTGACCTGTTCGAGACGCGAGGCCCAATCGGCTATCTCAGGAATCGCGCGGAACGGATTCTCGCCCCCTTCCTGGTTGGGGGAATTTTCATCCTGCCCGCCTGCCTGTATGTGTGGGCCTACGGCTGGCTTGAATCAAAGCGCTGCACCTGGCGCGAGATTCTGCGGATGAAGTTTCATGCCAAGGGGCTCCAGCCCAACCTCTACGGGCCGGCTCACCTTTGGTTTCTTGAGTATGTCCTCTTCATGCTGGCGGCGTTCTTCGTCTACAAAATGGCGGTACGTGCGCTCAAGTCTCGGGGAGTTTCGTCCGACATCCCCGCCGAGCCCAAGGGGAAGGCCTTGATCTTCTCCCCGTTCCGACCGTTGCTCATTGCCATCCCGACAACTCTCATCATCTGGCTGAGCCGAGACGCGAGCGGGATGGATGCCGTCATGAACCGGCACAATTCCTTCATTCCGGATCCGATCCGGCTCTTGCATCACTCCGTTTTCTTCATGGTAGGGGTCTGGCTCCAAAAGCATCACACCCAATTGAACAGGCTTGTTCCTTACTCCATGACGTATCTTGCCCTCTCTGTTCCCGTATTTGTGGGGCGGGCCATTCTGATGCGCGAGGGTTGGCTCGGCGCGCTCGATCAAGAACAGACCTTCGCCTGCTCGATGCTCGGCGGCCTTTTCGGCTGGTTGATCGTCTTTGGCTTCCTTGGCGTCTACCATCGCTACTTGAATCAGCCCAGCGCTCGGATCCGCTACCTCGCGGACAGCTCTTACTGGATCTATCTCTGGCATTTCCCGATCGTGGGCCTGGTTCAGGTCGATCTCTACGGTGCAGCCATTCCCACGATGCTCAAATTCCCGATCGTTCTGGGAACGACTTTCGCGCTCGGGTTCTCAAGCTATCACGTGATGGTTCGTTACACGTTGATCGGCCGATGGCTTCATGGACCTCGCAAGCGCCCACAGGCCACGGATACATCTTCGCTCTACACACCTAACTTCCCCGGGCAAACGATCGGTGCGGCCTCGCAGAATGCTCTGCCGGCGAATTGATCTCAGGAGAGCGAAGAGATACCAACGCCGTAGCATCCGGGACCAACACGCCATGTTGGTCCCGGATGCTACGGCGTTTTTGCTTGTGCCAGTTCGCGAAGTGAGCGATTGCGGTTGAGAGTAGACCGGCCATAGCGAAGGGGAGGCTGGCCTTGCGAAACTTCCCTCCCCATGAAAAGACAGACGGCACTGCTGGACAAGTCCATGCAGTGCCGTGCAATTTCGCTCATCAGAGATGACCGCAGATACGAAAGAACCGCGGAACCGGCTTAGCGACCCAGCCCCAGACGTTCTCGGTGATAGGCAAGGCGCTGGCCCACATCCATCTTGCTGAAGTCAGGACGGCCGTCATTGAAGACGGGGAACCCGTTCTTCTCTTCAACCTTGGCCCGAGCTGCTGGTGCCGGAGCAGGCGTCTCGGCCTTGTGGCCATTGCAACCGCAGCCGTGGGTGTCCGCCGCGGGAGCAGCAGCAACCGCCCTTGATGGCTCGTTGGTCGCGCCATGGCATTGGCAGGCCGAAGCCGGGGTAGCGGCCGGCGTCGGCTTGGCGGGAACCACGACGGAGGTGGACGATCCACCATAGCTCATCGACGTCGCCTGGGTCTTCATGTCGACGTCCAGGGGGCGATGGGGACGAATCCCGAGCTTACCAAGCACAGCGTGGTAGGCCTTCACCGCCTCAACCGGAGCAATGGCTCCATCGACGATCAAACGCAAGAACTGCACGAACGCGAGTTGATTCTCGGCGCTGTTGATCTTTCGTCCGAACAGGGCAACCTTCGCCCCATACTTCTGAGCGTCGGCGAGAAGCTGGAACGCGTCGAACGTCGTCCCCGCCGATCCGCCGAGAATACCGATGACAAGGTGTGGGTCGTATTTGAAGAGTTCTTCCATGGCCCTGGGACCATGGTACACCATCTTCAGAAAGACCGGCCGCCCCGCCGGAGCAACGCCCGCCAGCATCCGAGCGATCATGTCGTTGATGAAGCCCGGCAAGAGGTCCGGAGCCACGGCGTTGGGCAGGTTGGGGTCAAAGACTTCCAGGAAGTAACGGAACCCCTTCCGCTCGGCCTCGGCCCGGAACTCGTGGAATCGCTCAAGCGTGGCGAGGTCGTGGGCGAGATCGTTGTTGAAGGTCACACTGTAGAGACCAAGATCCGCGCCAAGGGAGCGTTCGCCCGGCTCGCAATCCAGGTGGCCGCACTGAATATGATCGAGGCTCGCCGTCCGGAAGGGGCGCGAGGGGGACTCGACGTAATGAGATCCGCGAGCGATGTGGACGTCGCTCGTGTCATTTGCCCGGACGGCCGGCGTGACGTGCGAATTCTCGAAGAGCCGTTCGCGAATGGTCAACGCGTAGTTCGTGCTGGCGGACATCAACATGATGTCCACGAGCCCCTGGCGCGTGATCAGCCGCATTTGCTCGCGATACTCTTCCAGCGTCCGGTAGCGCAGCTCCCCGGAGTGAGCCTCTGGAGATTGTCCGGGCGCTCCGATGCCAAAGGCCATGTCGGCGTCCTTGGCATCCGCGAGAATGAATTCACGGCAATTCGGATTGGCATGAATTGCTGCGAGCTTGCGGTCAAGCGACTTATCCACGGCGACCCCCGTTCGACTGTCCGGAGATGGTGACTCGTGAAGCTCCTCCTCCATTGCCGCCGCCCGACCCAAAGGTCACGCGGAACGGTTTGCCGTTGGAGGAAGGACTGGCGGCGGAGGTCGACCCTGTAATCGGAGCGACCTTGGAAGCGGCCGCGGGGTTCTTCTTCAAAACCTGGTCGATGGTCTCGCGAAGAACCGTGGCCGAGTGTTGCAAGGCCGAAACTTCCTTGGGCCAAAGTTCGATTTCAAGCTGGGCTTCGACGCCCGATCGACCCACGACCGTCGGAACCGAGATGCACACGTCCCGCATTCCATACTGGCCGTTGACCAGCGACGAAACGGGCAGGATACGCTTCTGGTCGAGGGCCACCGCCTGAACCACTTCGCGGATCGAAATCCCGACGGCGAAGCCGGCTCCCCCCTTGAGTTTGATCACTTCGGCGCCGCTGCCTTTGGTCCTCTTGAAGAGGGCTTCGGCGGTCGCTGAGTTCCAACCCGGGAACTTATCGAGGGGCAATCCGGAGGCCTGGGCGGCCGACCAGATCGGGACCATGCTGTCACCGTGCTCACCCAAGATCGTGGCCGTGACCTGGGTCGGGGGCAACGACAGGGCTTCGGCGATAAGGCTGCGGAACCGAGCCGAGTCAAGCTGCGTGCCGAGACCGATGACTTGCTTCGCCGGCAATCCCAACTGGGTGGTAGCCAGGTAGGTCAGAACGTCGACAGGATTGGAAACGACCAGGAAGATCGCATCCTTCTTGGGCCCCGCCGCCTTGATCTGGCCGAGGATGTTCAGAAACAGCTCAACGTTACGATTGATAAGATCCAGACGGCTCTCATCCGGCTTGCGGCGAAGCCCCGCCGTCACCATGATCAGGTCGCTCTCGGGGATCGCTTCGTAGCCGGTGGCGCGAATGCGCTGATCGGCTACAAGCGACGCACCATGCAGGATATCCAGGGCCTGTCCCTTGCAGAGATCCGCATTGAGGTCGATCAGGTCAATCTGGCTAACCACGCCACCACACTGCAAGGCGAAGGCAGCGCACGAGCCAACCAAGCCCCCGCCGCCGATGATGCTGACCTTCATGGGTCGCTCCTCTCCTCTGGGACCCGCTGTTCGAGCGAAGGGTCCCGCTGTTTCCGCGTAAGGTTTGGTGAGTCGTTACGAGCCGAAGCGGCGTGGGTTCATTCAATCGCCGCAAGACACCGGGATGAATCGACGATCAACCGCGAGTCGCACCGTTCATGGCCTGCATCACCTGATCGGTGATCAGCTTCACGAGAGCGTCGACATTCGGCTCCGCGGCTCCCGTTCCATTCTTGGCCGGGGCAGGGGCCGGCTGAGCCTGGAGCAGCTTGGGAGGAATGAAGGCCTTGGGTTCGGGCTTGAACTCCGTGTAACCTTCGCGGAAAAGGCTGTTACCGCAGAGGTCGCAGTTCTCGAGTCCCTTCTCGAGGCGGACGTCGCGAATTCCCAGGTTCGGCTTGATCTTGAGAAGCTCGGCGGCCTTGTCGTCGGAGTAGTAGTTCACGTTGCCAAGCTGCTTGGCCAGGATCAAGATCCGGCAGTAGGCGTCGATGATCTCGGTCTTGAAGTAGGCGTCGGTCAGGTCGCTCCCCGCGGTGATGGTGCCGTGGTTGGCGAGCAGGATGACGTCCGTATCCTTGACGTAGGGGATCACCGTGTCGGCAAAGGCCTGGGTACCCGGCGTCTCGTAGGGGCTGATGGCCACTTCGCCGAGGAAGACCTCGAACTCCGGCATCGTGCACTTGGGGATGGGTTCATGGGCCACCGCGAAGGCGGTCGCATGAGGGGGGTGGCAGTGAACGCACGCCTTGATATCAGGACGGGTCTTCATGATCGACAGGTGGAGGAGGATCTCGCTCGAGCGCTTGCGCTTGCCCGAGACCTGCTTCCCGTCCATGTCGACGATACAGAGGTCGTCGGGCTTCATGAACCCCTTCGACACTCGGGTTGGCGTGCAGAGGACTCGGTCCTCACTCAGGCGATAGCTGATGTTGCCATCGTTGGCGGCGGCGAAGCCCTTGGCATAAACGCGCCGGCCGATTTCGCACATTTCTTCGCGAAGTTTCCATTCGCTCATCATTGAACCGTTGCCGACCATGCTCGCATCTCCGATCCTGCTAGGGCCACTCCGGTCCGCTTACAGGTAAAGTTGGTCCAGGAGGCAGGCGCAATAAGCATCCACGGGAGTTTTGACTTTTCCGAATGGGTTGGCCGCCTCTCGGCCCTCGCTCAACCCGATCAACACGCCGGGGCTTGATCCCATGTCGTCGTAGGCGATCACCTCTTCACCGCGACGAGGAGAACCCTCTACCAAAGCTTCAAGCGGCATTGGCAGAGTGATGACGAAACGCGCGCCTCGCAGGCTGGGATGAACCCGTGACAAGGTGACGCGGCCGATGACTTCGGCGATCCTCATAGCTCCTCCCCGCTGAGCAATCCTTCGGGACACTGGGGAGCGCCCGGGCGGCGAAAGGTAATGCTCATGTGTTTCAAGAGGGCGATCGACTTTCCGGCCGGTTCGATCGCCAGGAGATTCGCCCCGAGACTCGCGGTGGCCCGAGCCACTCCCTCGACGTCAACCGCCGAGGCCGCGCGAACTTCGGGGTGGCGGCAACCCTGCCAGACCACGACCGGAGCCGCATGGGTCAAGACCAGGGCACCTCGTCCGGGCGCCGCGGACAGCCAGGTGGCAACCTCGCGGACTCCCGGTTTGAGCTCGAACCAGGGAAACACGTCTTCGAGCAAGGCCCGCCGAAGCGCGGTGACGGCTCCGGATTGAACGTCGCTCGCGAATCCCCACTCGCCACGATCGCGGAGAGAGGCGATTTCACCGCGAGAAACCCAACGAAGCTCGATCGCATTTCGTTTGAGAAAGTCGCGGGCCAGGGGAGTGATCACGGTCCCTGGAGCCACGCGAAGTTCTTTGAGGTCCTGAGAGAGCGCTTCCGCGTGCCGGAGCGAGAGCAGGCGCTCGGCAAAGACATTCGCTGGCTTCTTGGCGAGAGGCTTCGCGACGCCGTTGAGTCCCAGAAGGACCGCACGAACAGCCGCCTGAACGTCCTGGATCGTCGGTTGGCTCATCGGTCGGGCAACCCCATCACGCTCCAACGCCCCGGGGTATTGCGCCCGAGTTGTTCTTGAAGGGTTTCACCGTCGCTCGTTACCAACACGACATCCCCTCGTCCCGCGCCCATTCGATCGAAGACCAGAACCGGTTCGCCATCGGGCCTGCCATCCACCCCTTCCAGTTGAACGACAAGCAGCCGCTCCCCCTGGAAGCTGGGATGTTTGACCGTTGATGTCGTTGTGCCGATGACCCGGCCGGTCTGCATGACGCTATCCTCGAAGGAAAATCCACCAAGAAATCGCAAAGGCAAGGAATGAAAATTCAAGGATGTCAAAACGGGATGTTCTGTTGCCTTCACGACTTCAAGGTGGTCAGTTCCCCATGTATCTGGTCGGGAGGAAGGGCTCGGCAACCGAGCCCTTCGACGGGGTCTCAGACGAACCTCATGGCCCCGACCACGGCCGACCTGCGCTGGCGGCAGAAGGTCAGCGGGGTGGTAACCCCTTCACCGGTCGGACCGGCGATGGAGAAGGACAGCACCCCTTCGCCGCCAAGTCCCAGCCCCGCGGGGCTGGCGCCGTTGACGACGAACACGGTGCAATCCATCACCTTGCCCATCTTGGACATCACCGAGGTATCGCGCGAGTGCAGAATTGCCGTGTGGCCGTAACCGTGCTCAGTCTCCTTGGCGAGTTCGATCGCACGGTCAACGTTCGGAACTCGAACAAAGGGGATGAACGGCATCATCTGCTCGTGCTCAACGAACGGGTGATCGGCCCCGGTTTCACCGAAGACGATCTGCGTTCCGGCAGGCACTTCGACGTTGGCGTAGCGAGCCAGAACCGCGGCGTCCTGACCGACGAGATTCTTGTCGACGTGCAGCTCGCCGTCATTGCCTCGCTTGAAGGCAGCCTTGGTCAACGCCTCGATCTGAGACGAATTGAGCCGGTAGCCACCGTGACGAGACACGGTTTCCATGAGCTTGTCGAAGATCTCGGCGACGGCAAACACCTGCTTTTCGCCGATGCAGAGCAGGTTGTTGTCAAAGGCAGCCCCGTCGACGATCGAACGGGCGGCGTTTTCGAGGCAAGCCGTCGCATCAACCACGACCGGAGGATTGCCCGGCCCCGCGACGATCGCGCGTCGCTTACTGGCCAGTGCGGCCCGCGCCACGGCGGGTCCGCCGGTGACGACCAGGAGGCGAACTCCCTTGTGGTCGAACAGGGCAGCGGCCGACTCGAGGGTGGGCGGGTCGATGATCGTGAGCAGGTCGTCGAGACCAATCGCCTTCTGAATCGCCTTGTTGAAGCGGCGAACCCCTTCGGCGGCGATCTTCGCTCCGGACGGGTGGGCGTTGAAGACCACCGTGTTGCCCGAGGCCAGCATGTTGATCGCGTTGCCCGCCAACGTCGGCAGGCTGTGCGTCACGGGGGTGATGGCCCCGATCACCCCGAACGGAGAAAAGTCGGTCAGGGTCAGCCCGTTGTCCCCCGAGAAGTTCTCGGTTCGGAGATATTCAACCCCCGGGACCTTGGGAATCGCGTCGCGAAGCTTGGCGATCTTATGATCAAGACGGCCGATCTTGGTCTCTTCGAGTTCGAGCCGGCCAAGTTCCTCAGCCTGCTCGACGCAGATCGTCCGAATCGCATCAACGGCTGCCTTGCGATCCGCCAGAGGGCGGGTACGGAAGACCTGGAACGCCGCGTTGGCCGCGGCGACGGCGGAGTCGGCGGTCGGATAGACGCCGAAGGAGCCAGAGGGCTTGGTGGCCGGCGTGCCGTTGGTCGGCTGCGATCCCCCCATCTGGGAGAGGACCTGCTGGACCACGTTGCGAATCAGATCTTCAGTCATTTGCATGTCAAGCACTCGTGTAAGGCGTGCGCGTCAGTCCGGTCCCCGTCGGGATGGCACACTCGCCCGACCCTCAAGACGACTCACGACTAGAGAAAATGGTTTGGCCCCCAACGTCGACCGTATCCACGAGACCAATCACCACCGCGTCGATCGGCAGCTTCTCGGTCTCAGGGGTCAAGCGGGCACTCGACCCCTGGCAAATCAGGACCATCTCGTCGAGTCCCGCCCCCAGGGTGTCGACCACGACGAACGTACGGCCAGTCGGAATCAGCCGGTCCTTGGTCTTCTCGTCGACCCGATACGGCTCGACGATCAACAGCTTGTGGCCGGTCATCGACGCCACTTTCTGGGTGGCCACCATGCTTCCGGTCACGCGAGCGACGAACATCGACAGCTCCGGTTTGACGACTCAGCCTGACAGTAAGACACCGTTCTCAAGGCTTCTTGCCGGGGGGGAGGCAAACGCCTCCCTCCCGTCGGCTGCGCGGTGAACTCGCTTGCCTTACTTCTTCGATTCGAGGATGTCGCGAGCCTGGCGGGCCACGACGATCTCCTCATTGGTGGGAACCGTCCAGACTTCGACGCGCGAGCCCGGAGCGGAAACACGACGCTCCGCCTCACCCCCAGCATTGGCCTTCGGGTCAAGCTCGATCCCGAACCAACCGAGGTCTCGACAGACGCCCGATCGAATCCGCACCGAGTTCTCACCGATTCCGCCGGTGAAGGCGATGACGTCCGCACCACCGAGTTCGAGCAGGTAAGCACCGAGATGGTGGCGTACTGAGGCGATGAACAGATCGAGCGCCAACGTCGCTCGCTCGTTACCGGCTTCGGCCGCCGCTTCAATGTCGCGAAGGTCGCGCCCCGCGCCGCTGACCCCTTCAAGGCCGGAGCGGTTAGCCAACGTGTCGAGAATCTCTTCGAGGCTCTTACCGGTCTCACGCAGGAGGACGGGAAGGGCAAACACGTCGAAATCACCGACACGGTTGTTGTGAGGCAGGCCAGACTGAGGACTCATGCCAAGGCTGGTCGCCACCGACTTGCCACCGCGAATCGCACAGACCGAGGAGCTTCCCCCCAGGTGGCAAGAGATCACCTTAAGGTCGTCTCGCTTGAACAGCTCCGCCACGCGTCCGCTGATGTAACGGTGGCTGGCGCCATGGAAACCCCAGCGTCGGACACCGAGAATGGTGGCCCACTCCTCGGGAATCGCGTAGCGCTGATTGGCTTCGGGAATCGTGCGGTGGAAACCAGTCTCGAAGGCTGCCACTAGAGGAAGAGCGGGGAACCGCTCCGCCAGCATGCGCATGGCCTTGGTGTAGGGGGGATTGTGGGCGGGGGCGACGTCGGCGAAAGCCTCCATCGCTTCCAGCACCTTTTCATCAACGACGTGGACGCCTGTGACGTTGCGGGCATGAACCGCCTTGAAGCCAATCGCCGCCACATCGGAAGCACGCTCGAGGACCCCGTGGGTGGGGTCGACAAGCTGGTCGAGGCAAATCTGAACCGCTTCGCCGTGGTCGGCGATTGGGCGAACGCTTTCGAGATCGCCCCGGTCCGACTTGATCACGACCTTGGCATTGTCTGAGCCGATCCGCTCGATCGCGCCACGCGCCAAGAGCTTTTCGGCCCCGTTGCTGAGATCATAGAGGCGGTACTTGAAGCTCGTGCTGCCGAGATTTGCGACGAGGATCTTCAACGGGCCAACCCTCCACCGAAAGCCTCGAGCACGCGTTCGCCGGGGCGAGGAATGACGTGAGCGGCCTTGAGTTCACCGGCGCGGCTGGCAGCCTCGGCCCCCGCCTCGACGGCGGCTCGGACGCTGCTGACGTCACCCCGGATCAGGACGCTGACGACCCCGCCATCGAGCTTGATGATCGAGCTGGCCAGTTCGACGCTCGCGGCTTTGAGCATGGCGTCGGTCGCGTGGATCAGGCAGACCAGCCCTTGCGTTTCAATCAGGCCGAGTGCAGTCCCATTCATGTTGATACGGCGCCTTCTGAAAAGGGCGTGGAGAGCACGCCGTTCGAGCGTGACAAGTCGGCCACGCCCCGGGGTGATTAGCCGATGAACGTCTTCAGAACGGCCTCGTCGGGCCGGGGGATGACATGCGCGCTGACCAGTTCGCCAACGCGGCTAGCAGCCTCGGCGCCGGATTCAACCGCGGCGCGAACGCTGCCCACGTCGCCGCGAACCAGCGTCGTGATGAAGGCCGCACCAATGCCCACGCGTCCCACCAGGGTCACGTTGGCCGCCTTGAGCATGGCGTCGGTCGCTTCGATGACGCCGACCAGGCCCTTGGTCTCAACCAGGCCGAGGGCGTCGCCGTTGAAGCCGTTGCCACCGCCCGCCCGCGAGTTGCTCTTTTGAAGCGTTGCCATGGTCTTAGGCTCCCTCATTCTTGGAGGCGGGCTTGGTGGGGGCAGGGGCCGCTTTGGCGAAGGTGAGAACGCCGCTGAGGTCTTCGTGCGGGCGAGGAATCACTTGCACGCTGACGACTTCACCGATCCGGCTGGCCGCGGCGGCACCCGCGTCAACAGCCGCCTTCACGGCCGCAACGTCGCCGACCACGAACGCGGTCACGAGGCCGCTGCCGATTTTGTCCCAGCCAACCAACTCAACGTTGGCGGCCTTCAGCATCGCGTCGCTGGCTTCCACCAACGCGACGAATCCCTTGGTTTCGATCATTCCCAATGCTTCGAGCGTTGCCGAGGCCATGTCGGCCCTCCTTCAAACAGGTCAAGTCGTTCAAGCGTGACGAGTGGTGTTGTGATGTTGGTCGGTTACGGTCGGATCAGTGAGACCTTGGTCGCACGGGCCAGGTCGCAGCAGTTTGCCTCGTCCGTGTCGATGTGAACCTCGAGCTTCCAGTCGGGGTTAACCCGCACAAGCAGTCCTTCAAGGGTGGTCGGGCAGGTCCCTTCCACTCGCATGTTCATGCGATCGAGGTGCTTCACTCCGTAATATTCAGCGTCCTTGGGGCCCATGTGGACGTGACGCTCAGCCCGAATGACCCCCTTGGGCATCACCAGGCTGCCCTTGGGACCTATCAAGAGGCATCCAGGGGTTCCCTCAATGTCGCCGGAGAGCCGGACAGGAATGTCGATGCCCAGGCTGATCGCGTCGGTGAACGACAGCTCAACCTGGCTGAACGCGCGGCAAGGGCCGAGGATCCGGACACCGGGGATCATTCGCTGGCGAGGGCCCACGACGGCCACCGTCTCATTAGCGGCAAAGTCGGTCGCCTGGTAGAGCGACTTCATCACCGTGAGCTGGTATCCCGGCCCGAACAAAACGTCGACATCCGCTTGCGTCAGATGGCAGTGCCGCGCCGAGATGTTGGCCACGACGTTCGGGCGGAAGGCCTCGGCCTTGCCGTTGCCCGAAGCACCGTTGGTGAACTGCTGGTGCAAGATCAAGCGGACCATCTGCTCGATCTGTTCTCGTGATGCAACGAGGCTGCTCATGCGTCTGTCCTCAGCCCATCGAATCGGGCCGCCCCTTCGGTTCGCCCATCGATCGTCTCGGCATTCATGTCGGCTATGTGGATCGTTACGCCATTCGACTCCAGGATCGACCGGAACTCAGTGGCCAACCCAGGGTCGACGACGAGATGCTGGATGTCTCCGAGATCGCAAAGCTTCGAGAGCGCCAGCCGGCCGAATTTCGTGTGATCAGCGACGATCATCACCTCCTGGCCGCACGACATCATTTGGCGCTCGGTTTCCACGAGCAGAAGATTCGCGTTGTAAATCCCCTCGGCCATGATGCCTCCTGCGCCGAGGATGGCCCGTCGCACCCTGATCCCTTGCATGGTCGCCACGGCCAAGGGACCGAGGGCGACACCGGTTCTCGGGTAAACGTATCCGCCGATCAAAATAAGATCGATCGTGGGACTGGAAGCCAAGAGCTGAGCGATCGGCAGGCTATTGGTCACGACCTGGAGAGGACGGCCGAGAAGGGCACGGGCGACTTCAAGCGTGGTGGTTCCACCGTCGAGAAGAACGGCATCGCCGTCTTCGATCAACTCCGCGGCCGCCCGGCCAATCGCCTGTTTCTCGGCCGCGGCGGTCGTCGCCCGGTCCTCCAGGGGGACAATCGTCCGCACTTCCCCCAGATGAACGGCCCCGCCATGCGTGCGCTTGATGGAACCAGCCAGATCGAGCGTTTCGAGATCCCGACGGACCGTGCTTTCAGAAACGCCCAAAGCCTTCACGAGCTCGTCGAGGGTCGCAAACCCCTGTCGAGCGATGAGATCCAACAAGATCCGGCGGCGGGTCTCGGCGAGCATTTCGACCTTTGCGATCAAATTTCCTGCACGACCTCTCTCAATACTTTTCAATCTCCATCAGATTCTGTCAAGAACCTGCAAAATTTTTGTCAGGAATCCGGCAGAGGCTGACGGAAACTGCTCGGGCGTTGGGAGCAAGGAGAGCGTGTCGCTAGAATGAAGCTAAGAAAGCGAGGGGATCCTGAAATGCCCGAGTTGCCCGAAGTGGAAACCATGGTGAGGGGTCTTCGACCCGCGCTCGTAGGCAAGGTGGTGCGAGACATCCAGGTACGCGACCCCTTCCTATTGGAGGGCTGCACGGCGGAGGCCATCGAAACTCGAAGCCGAGGCGCCGCGATCACCAGCGTGGAGCGTCGAGGAAAGTGGGTTGTCTTACTGTTCGATCGCGACCGAGGATTGATCGTCATCCAGCCCAGGATGACTGGAGGCTTTTGGCTCGTAACTCCAGAACGCATGGACCATGTACGCCTGACGCTCCACGTTGATGGCTCGCATGAAACAATCTGGTTCTGCGACACCCGTCGCCTGGGTAAAATTGCCTGGTATCCTGACCTCGAAGCCGCTCACCTCGCCTTTGTGCGCTCACACGGGCCCGATGCGCTCGAAATCAGCGTGGCTGAGCTTGCCTCCCGGCTCGCGAAGACCTCGAGGGGGATCAAGCCGACGCTCATGGATCAGAAGGTTCTCGCCGGGATTGGCAACATCTACGCCGACGAAGTCCTCTTTCATGCGCGGATCCATCCGACCCGCCCCGCATCAGAGCTCACCAGGAAAGACGTCGAACGAATCCACACGGCCATTGGTGAGATCTTGAACGAAGCGATCCGCGCAGAGGGATCGAGCTTCGACGCCGGCTACCGCACGGTCTTGGGGCTCGAAGGGGGATTTCTCGCAAAGAACAGCATGTACGGCCGGGGCGGACAGCCTTGCCCGAACTGCGGACGGCCGATCGAGAAAACGCGCATTGCCGGGCTGGCCGGCCGCCCCACGCACTTCTGCGAGCATTGCCAACCGCTCTGGAAAGCAAAAAGAGGAAGCAAGGCAGGCGAGAATTCGTAGAGAAGACGGCTTATGGTAAAGACCAGGCAGCCTGGGAAAGGGAGGAAGCCATTCCCGATTGTTGCGGTCAAGCGCGGGTAGTCTGTATGGTCGTTTCCACGTTGATCGGTTATGGTGACGATCCACATCCGGGTGATGACGGCCGAAAGACGAGAAGGTGAGCCCGTCCGCGCCCGCGCGGCGTCGAAGGGGAGCTAGCCCCGTGTCGTACCGCAGTTTCAAACATTTGCTCGGTGAAACCAGCCTGGAAAGGAAGTGCCGCTTCATCTTCGGCGGCGGGATCCTCTTGCTGGTCACTTTCAGCTTCTACTGGTACGGACAGAAGACCGAGAGTCTCGTCATCGGCCAGACGATCCAGACCGCGCGGATGCTGGTCAAACCCACCCTGATGAACCTGCATTACAAGGTCGTCGGCAACGAAGAGTTCGGCCAGATCATCAACATGCTCTGGGACGACTTGATGCCCCTCGACGATCTTCCACGCTACGAGAAGCGGATTCTCAGCCCGAACAGCTCTAAATCGACGAAGGGGGCGCAGCCCGACGACTTCGAGCTCGCGACCCTCGCCCGTTTCATGCGCTCAGCTTCGGCGGAAGACGCCTATCGGAAGACAGGATCGCCCAGAAAACCCTACATGTTCGGCGACGGCACGCAAATGTGGCAGTCGCGAATCATGCCCGGGAAAAAGGAATATCAATACGTTCAAGCCGTGATGTTCGAGCCCAACTGCTTGATCCCCTGCCACGGCAAGAATCAAGAAACGGGCGTCGACAATCACCTTTCGCGGCAGACTGCGGACGGTAAGTGGGCCTTCCCCAAGCCGGGAGACTTCGCAGGTGCAGTGTCGATCCGGCTTCCCATGGAGCCCACGAACAAGGCCATTCACAGCAATCGTGCGATCTTGATCACGGCGGCCTTGGTCACCGCGATCCTGGCGATGGTGGCCTCCTACGTGATCGTCCGCTACGTCATCGTCAAACCGATCAAACACTTGCGCGACGTGTCCGACGCTATCGCGGCCGGCAAGCTCAACATCCGCAGTCAGATTCAGACGGGGGACGAGTTCGAGGAACTCTCTCACGCGTTCAATCGCATGCTTCACAACCTCGTCTCGATGCAGCAAGAGCTCCGGGACGTGAACGGCGACCTCGATCGCAAGGTGGACGAGTTAGCCCAGGCGAACATGGCCCTTTTCGAGATGAACCGCCTCAAGAGCGACTTCTTGGCGACGATGAGCCACGAGCTCCGAACGCCTCTGAATTCCATCATCGGCTTCTCTGAAGTGCTATCGAGCAGCGACCAGCTCAACGAGCGCCAGAAGCGGTACGCGACCAACATTCAGTCGTCCGGCAAGATGTTGCTCGGGATGATTAATGACATTCTCGACCTGGCCAAGATCGAGAGTGGCAAGATGGAAGTGCGGACGGAAGACTTCTCGATCCGCGACGTCTCCGAGGCACTCATCAGCCTGGCACGCCCCATCGCCGAGCGCAAGAACATCGACCTGGAGTGCCGGCTCGACGAAGCGATTCCCCTTCTGCGTCAGGACTCGGGAAAGCTTCGCCAGATCCTTTACAACCTCATCTCGAACGCGATCAAGTTTACTCCCGAAGGGGGACGTGTTTCGGTTCGCGTTCGCACCGACGGCAAGTTCGTGGTTGTCGACGTGGCCGACACAGGGATTGGAATCGCCGAAGAAGATCGCGAGAAGATCTTCGAGAAGTTCCGACAGGCGGGGGGGCCAGGCCAGGAAGAAAGTGTGCTCACACGTGAGCACCAGGGAACCGGGCTCGGTCTATCGATCGTGCGAGAACTGACCCGATTGCTCGGCGGCGACGTCCGTCTCGAGAGCACTCCAGGGCAGGGGAGCACGTTCACCATCCGAATCCCCATGCAACTTCCTGGAAATCGAAAATTCGAGGTCAACCTCTCCGACGAGAGAATCGACCTCTCCAAGGCTCGCCGGGTTGAGCCTCGCCCCTCGTGGTCCAACCTCTCGATTTCCGGCCCTGATTCCGTTTTGGCACACGGCCCCATGGGGTTGAGCGATTCTCCTCGCGGATCAGCAAGAAATCATTGACCAACACCTACTAAAGAATTTAGACTTTTGTAGCCTCCCTGAGCGTTCCGCTCCCGTATTCGACGTTGCCCCCCGAGGGACGGAGAGGTCCCGGTCTCTCATCCGCATCAAATAGCTCGCCCACACGGATGAACTAGGAATGCACAGTAAGCCCTCGCGCCCATCGTTCTTTCGCGGTTTCCCACGCCGTGGCCTTCCGTGGCTCTTGCTCACCGCCGTCTTCCTCGCCATCCCTCCCTTAATCTTTTGGGTGAACACTTACGAATCGGCACATGAACTACCGTACGGTCGCTTCAAGCAGAAGCTGATCGGCGGCGAAGTGAAGTCGGTCAAGGTCGGGCCCACCTGGATTGTGGGAGAGTTGACGACTTCCCGCCCCGGTTTGAATTCACCCCGCTTCCACACCTCTCGCGTCGGCCTCGAAGCCGACGCGGAACTGCCTGCGCTCCTGGCCAAGCATGTTCCGGCCGCTGACTACGAGGCGGAGCCTGGGCCTTCCTTCGTTCAGACGGTGCTCCTGCCGTCGATCATGTTGACGGTTCTCGTCATCGTGCTCTGGTTCATGATGCGACGCGCGGGGGGCATGGGATCGGCGATGGCCTTCGCCAAGAGCCGTCCTCGTATCTACGAGAAGGATGAACGCCGCATCACATTCGAGGATGTTGCCGGCAACGACGAGGCGGTGTCTGAACTGAAAGAAGTCGTCGAGTTCCTTCGGACGCCGGAGAAATACCACGCTCTGGGAGGCCGAATTCCCAAGGGAGTGCTGCTCGCGGGGCCTCCTGGAACCGGTAAGACCCTCCTGGCCAAGGCCGTGGCGGGGGAGGCAGGCGTTCCGTTCTTCTCCCTTTCAGGGTCAGATTTCGTTGAAATGTTCGTGGGCGTCGGGGCCGCGCGCGTTCGCAGCCTCTTCCAGCAAGCAGAAGTCAAAGCCCCTTGCCTCATCTTCATCGACGAGCTCGACGCGCTCGGCAAAACCCGCGGCACCGGGGCGGGCAATCACGATGAGCGAGACCAAACGCTGAACCAACTTCTCGTTCAGATGGACGGTTTCGACTCGAATCGCGGCATCATCCTGATTGCCGCCACCAACCGCCCCGAAATGCTCGATCCCGCGCTCGTGCGGCCGGGGCGCTTCGATCGCCAGGTTGTTGTGGATCGCCCCGATATCGTTGGACGTGAGAGCATCCTCAAGGTTCACGTAAAGACGGTGGCTCTCGACGACGAGATCAACCTCCGGCAAATCGCCGCGATGACTTCCGGCTTCGTCGGGGCTGACCTCGCCAACCTGGTCAATGAAGCGGCCCTCCTGGCAGCCCGAAAAGGCAAGTCATGCGTTGGTTCAGACGAGTTCCAGGAAGGGGTCGAACGTGTCATCGCCGGCCCTGAGAAGCGGAATCGCGTCCTGCTCCAGGAAGAGAAGCTGAGAATTGCCTACCACGAGGCCGGACACGCCCTCGTGTCTCGTAGCCTGCCGCAAACCGACTCGGTGCATAAGGTCACCATCCTCGGCCGCGGAAGTGCAGCGCTCGGGTACACGATGTACCGTCCCGAAGACGATCGGTTCCTCCACACGCGCACTTGCCTGGAGAGCACCATCGCCTCGCTCCTGGGAGGAACAATCGCCGAGGAGATCGTGTACGGAGAGGTCTCCGACGGCGCAACGAGCGACCTGCAGCGAGCGACGCAGATCGCCCGAAAGATGGTGACCGATTTCGGCATGAGTCCGAAAATCGGCCGCGTGAGCTTCCAGGGGGAGGGTCGAGGCGGCAATTACCTCAACGCGGGCGGAAATGAATACGGGTGCAGCCCGGAGACCGCTCGCCAGATCGACCTCGAGGTCCGGCGAATCCTCGACGAGGCCCAGAAGGCCGCCTACGCGATTTTGACCGAAAGACGCCAGGCACTCGAGGAAATTACACAAACACTTATCGCCCGTGAGTCGATCGACACGTGCGAGCTCCGCGACATCCTCGATAACCACCCCTACGAAATTCGATCGGTGGCGGCCTTCACCGCCGCCTCGAATTGATTGGAATTCTCGCCGCCGGCCTTTGCGGTCCCCCCTTACGAGGGCCGGCTATCTCACCTCCGGGCATGATGCCTTGGCGAGTGGTATCAAACGGTGAAGTCTACGGAATCTCTTCAAACCGACGGCTTCCCGGTCGCAGAGCCAGGCGCCTTCCATCGGTCATGCCCGGGATCACGTCAGAAGACATAACCGACACGAGGTTCAGTCCACGACGCGATCTCCCACGACTTCCTTGGCTTCAACACTTTGCGATTTGGACCTTTGAAACGCGGCGGCGGAGTTACGCGCGGACGCGTCTCCGTGAAGAAGTTCTTCGGCCAGGATCGCGACACGCCCTTCGGCTCGGCGTCCCGCCAAACGATCGAAAAGAACTCGTGTGTAGCTCAGGAACAAGAGCGTTATCAATATCGAAACGCCTTGAAAGGTGATGAGCCACGCGATGGGGCCGTAGTCCCCGTTGAGGGACAGCACCTGCGTGATCGGTTGATCGGTCAGGGCGCTCACGGTCAGAAGGACGGTGATCGCAATCAACGCCAAGAGCAGCGCGGCGACGATCCGAAAGCCGATTTGGGCCAGCAACCAGGCGCCGATCGTCACCGCCATGGCCCTTGTGGCCGTCTCATTGGCCAGCGAAGCTCGCAAGCCTGCGACCGCCATGAAGGCACCTCCAACGATCGTGCTCAAGACCCATCCCGCGTAATCCATCCACGTGATCGCTCCAACGGCTGCGGCGACGGTCCAGGACAATACCGCCGCGAAGAACAGCCAGCGAAGAGCATAGAGGCAGCCCCAAAGCTTGGCTCGCAAGATCTCGCGACTCTCGAGCGGACTGGTCAGAATCGCGTCCCACGTTCCCCGCTCTCGTTCCGACGAGATGGTTACCGCCGCGCGGAGGCCAATGGCCCAGGTAATCAGCCAGGTCACGAAGACGCCCGACCCAGCCACGGCATCTTGAAGAATCTCTCGCGACTTCAAGAAGAGGGTCAATTCCCCTTCCCGAAAGAAGAATTCCCACGCATTGATCGCGAGAAAGAGAAGGCTTCCCCCCGCGAGAAGCAGGGTTAGCCCCGCACCAAGCCACCACCCAAAGCCCCCGAGGGATACGCCCCGCTCGATGTAGAGTTCCTTCCAGACCATCGGCCGCTCCTCGTCAACAGGGCGAATTCTCCCTCGACGGAAGGATCTCCGAGTTGTTCGAGGCCCATCGAGTCTGCGAAGCGATGAGGGCACGAGCCGCCATGAGGCGATCGCGAGTCCGATCACGCCAAGGATGAACCAAAAGGCGATCGAGATTAGAGAATACTCGCGCTTCTCCTGCCAAAAAAGTGGCGTGAGACCGGCATAGGGATTAGCCAGACCAAGCCATTCAAACCGCGAGGAAGCCGTCACGAACGCGATGGCCATCGGAGCCAGCAAGAAAATCAAGTCGATCAAATAAACACTGAGTAGCGCGTCTCGCCCGCGTTTGGAGACGGCGGAAACCGCCGTCGCCAACCCGGCTCCTCCCCACGCGACGGCAGCGGGAAGAGCCAGCAATGTGGCGAATGTCGAGAGACTGAGGCCGGCAAGGGCGTTAAAGAGCACCAGAGGGGGCACACCAGCCAGCAGAATCATGCCAATTTGCGTGAGCTTGCCGGTGAATCGTCCGCAGACGATCTCGTACGGGGTCACTTGCGTTGTCAACAGAAGGCCAAGACTGCCCCGTTCCCGCTCTCCTGCGAGCGAGCCTGCGAGGACGGCGGGAGACAAGATGAACGCCACGGTCACCATCATCGTTTCGACGATAAAGAGTCCCGTGCGAAAGAGATGGTAAGGCGAAAAGCTCGGGTCGGAGAAAAGCCACATCCACCAGGTCCAGAGAATGACCAGCGTGGGGACGAGAATCGCCAGGGCCGCGAGCGTGCGCGCGAGGATCAGCCATCCTCGCGCCAAAGCTCTCCGACATTCGAGTCCTGACAAGGGACCGACAAGCCAGGTGACGATGCTCACACTTGATCTCCCCGAATATCCACACTCGGGAGAACCTGACAGGCGGCCTTGGCACCCGGGCGAGTCAGCAGCCAGAGCACAATCGCGGGATAGATAATTCCCAACACGATCATCGCCACCGACCCTCCGGTCCCACTGATGGTATACAACCGGACCAGCATCTCGTAAACGTTCGCCTGGTTTGGCACCGGAGCGGCTCCCGGTTGCATTTGCTGTTGCTGCTGGATCGCCTGCATAGCCATCTTCGCCATATTCACGGCCATGGTGGGAACAATCTCGAGCACCGCGTACCCGTAGCAGAGCACCAGTCGAGCGATCTTGGCGCCGGAAACCCACAGGGCGAGCCGAAGTCCCCATAGCTTTCGCATGACCAGGCCAATGCCCGACGCCAGCAGCAGCAGATTCAAACCGGCACCCGTAATAAAGTCGACCCACATATAGACTTTGAACTTAGGATCATCAAATCCCATATCTTTGATATTCATACCTGGAGGCAGATTCGCCTTAGGTTGCGACTCAATCTCCTTGCGCTTGGCGGCGATTTCCGCTTTTTCCTGATCGGTCTTCGCCTCCTTCTCCAAGTCGTCAAGTGTGACTATCGAAGCCTTCTTCTTCGCCTCCTGCTGGGCCTGAATTTTCGCCTGCGCTTGCTGCATGACCTTACCGAACGTAGGGATCACCAGCACAAAATAGGCGCTGCTGCAGAGCCCGCAAATCAGGAGAGCCGACGCGAAGAGGATGTTCAGCGTCCCCACCACCGAAACGACACGAGGGTTCGGCGCGACATAACCATTTTCGTTCGGAAGTACCATCGGACGCTTTTCTCCCTGGGATAGCCGCCCAGCACCGTGCTGTGTTGAGAAAGCATTCGCTCCCAACCAGCGAGGATTTCTCAATCCGGCCTAAATTCAGCGCAATCACGATCTGATTCGGACTCGTGGAACTGAAACCGACGACCAAACATTCTACAGACGTCGTAGGCTTCTGCAAACCCGCCGGCCACCGCAATTCAAGGGTTTCCGGGGTGAATTGATCGCGCGTTACGACGGCTCTTAGAAGAAACCCGCGGGAGTGTTTTCCGCGTCCTCCACAACCAGCGTTTCACACGCGGCTTTTGCGCTTGGCCTGGTGAGGACGATCAAGGCCGCGGTCGGGAAGATCAGACTGAGTCCGGTGAAGAGAACCGTTAAGAGGTTGCCGATCGGCTTGTACCACTCCCCCAATTGCCTGGGATCGATTGGGGGAGGCGGGCCGGTCCCTGGCTGCAAAGCCGCTTGCTCAAGCTGCCGCTGGGTGATCATGACCTTGCCGAGGTCCGTGTTGAAGAGCACTTCCATTGACTTGGACACGGGCGGCACGACAACCACGAACAGAAAAACCGCCAAAGCGACAAGACGGACGATCTTGAGGAACGCGACCCAAACCGCCATTTTTCGGGCCCACTCTTGAATCTGGATTAGACCGATTCCCGAAGCCAGCATCAAGAGATTTAGAATTGCTCCCGTGACCACGTCGGCCCAGAGATACCAGGTCATGCGCTCGAGACCGTGGTTGACGACCTTCTGATCGACCTGGTCCACGATCTTGACGGTTTTCGCTTCCAATTCTTCTCGTTGCTTCCGGAACTTGAGCTTATCGGCTTCCGCTTTGGCAGACTCCTCGCATCCCTTGAGCAAGTCGATCACAGCATTGCGACGCTGCTCGTACATATGCTGAAATACTTCGGGTTCATACTGAATGACCTCGAACTGCGCGAGTGTGGGGGCGACAGGCTTCAGGCATGTGAGACCGCATAAGAAGAGGGGCAGTCCAAAAGCGACACTCAACACTCCGATGGCCCTGGGCAGAGTGGGACGTGGAGTCACGACATGATCGACGGGAGCGGGATCCATGGAATATCCTTGAAGCAGGAGGGCCAGAATTCTCTGGGGTCCGGCGTGATTCCTCGTTTTGATGGCAAAGGCGCGCTACAAACTGGTCGCTCGGCGGCCAAACTCAATAATGGTCCCCCATCATACTCGATCCAGGCAAGAACTTCGGCAGTTCAGCGGAACCACTTGGGTTTGGCGAGGGGGGGCAACTCCTACAGATGATCGTAATCTTGTCCCACTGGCTGCCAATTCTCTCGATGCCATGCTCAAGGCGCCCGCCCCAGCCCCTGGACACGACGACTGTTCTTGCCACAATTCGTTAAGACCCGACCGATCGGCACAGGAGGGCAATGGGTGATGGAGCAAGTCTATTACACCCAATGCCCCATGGGATACGGCCTTGGCGCCAGCAACGGATTTCAGGTCAAACGCCTGACACCGGGATATCCCATTTCTGGGGACCTCAGACACCTTGGTCTCAGGGCACTCCTCGCGGGGACCCGAACGTTGGTTCCCACGACCCTCCGATACAGGAAGTCCGCATCGGGAGACGCCGAGGTCGCCTGGTTGACACCCCGAAGTCACGAGTACGAGACGGAACGAGGGCATTGGGGACGTCCCGGCGGGCATTTTGCGCACGGCCTGAGTGCGAGCGAGCTCGAGCTTCGGCAAATCGCGAATTGGCCGGCCGGCCTCTTCGATCAACCTTGCTGGAAGCGGGCCGATCCAACCCCCACGCGGGGTCAGTTACCCGATCCCTGGGAACTCTCCACAACCGACCTCTCCGCTCCCCCTACCTTTGAAACCCTGGTCGAATTGGCTCGTGGTGAGACCGTCGATCGCCTGGCCTTCTTGCTTAGCGGCCTCGCTCGCGCGGTTCGTGAAGATCGAAGCCTTTTCCTGATCGGTGGAGCGCCCGACCTGGCCAGGATCATCAAGCTCCTGACGCTGGCATTCCCCGTAACCTGGCGCCCCCAACTGACGTTCTCCACCTTTCACGATCGCCCGGAAGACCTCCCTGGCTTCCGGATTCACGGAACCACCGCAGCCGTCCGGCCGAACCGTGCGGTACTGGCCTCGCTCGGATCGATCGTTGATCTCGCCTCAGACACCGCCGAACCTTCCGCGGAATGGGCGAAGCTACTGGCCGGCTGGATCCTTCAAGGCGCCCCTGAGGACCGCTCTGCGTGGGAGGGCACCCACCGACGCGCCGAGCTCGCGATAATGCCTCAACACGAAGGTGACCGGTGGTCGGATGACTGGCTCAATAACTTCTACCTCTACGAGCGGTTCGCCCGTGAAGCCGGCCCTATCACGGCGAACTCCCAGTGGTGGAGCGCGTTGGCCTCCGTGGTTGATTGGAGCCGCGACGCCGGCATCATCGACAACCTTCTCGCGGTCCGGGGACCGGAATGGTGGCGCCTCTGCGTGAGTGACGACCCCGAGCGGTTCCGAGCACTCATCGGGCATGTGGCGAACCCAACAGTCTGGACCGCCCCCAACGCGGCGGCAGGTTGGGGACACACGTTAGGGCTTTGGGGTGCTCATCTCGGTTCGCAGGAGCGCTCCCGTCTCCTTGGAACGGCATTGGCCGCCGCGCCCGCGAGCAAACGGCTCAGCCTTGTCCGGGGGCTTCTCTCACACCTTCCTCCCGCTCTCGCCGATCAGACCGTTGGATGGATTCAAACACAGCCTGCGTGCGACGCGTCGCTCCGGCTCGCCATCGGAATTCCGCTGGCGATCAAAGAGATGATCGATCGCAATCAACGGCGAAGGCTCTCGGCGATCTTGCAAAGCGCTCTCCGAGGTTCTGGCATTATTGTCGACGTGCTTGACGCCCTCGCGATCGAGACCGCACGAAGGCCCGCGACGCTTGGCCCTATCGCGGAATGCCTCACGCGTGAGATGGAAACCGCCGAGCCAGGTTCGATTGCCCTGGTCCTCGCCTGGGCCCTCAAGCAAGAGTCTTCCGCGCTGGGATGGCTCAAGCCCTACCTTCAAAGCCGATTTCGCCATGATGACGTCGAGTCATGGCGGCAACTCCATGGCTTGATTCCCACCAAGATGTCTAAAGAATGGACATTCATTGTTTTGCAAATAGCAAGTCATGAGGGCCTACCAGACTCGGCCTTCCGATGGGGCGTCGAGGAGGTTCTGTCCTCGTCCACGGGTTCCGTAAGCTCCGATGATACTCGCTGGGCCAAGACCTATCTTGACCGAACCCCTTCCGATCTTGACCTGGTGAAGCGGATGTTTGGCAAAGACTATCGTCCTCTTGGCATCCGGCGCTGGCTCATCGAAGCGGCAGGACGGGGAGAGCTGAGCCCCCATCAATCACAGCGGCTGACTCTTTGCGAACGTTACATGGGAGTTCTTCAGTCTGGCCAACCGTTAGCGATCAAGGGGGTGCAACTGCCGAGTGTTCCAGCCGATCAGCGCGGTGACTTACTTCGCCAAATGTTGGTTCATTTTCGGAAGTCTCCTGACCCTTCGCTCGACACGGTTCTCGACGCTTGCAAGAGCGCCTGGCCTGGAGCATTCGCACCGGGATCGGCGGGACTTCCCTCCCTGGGGCGCGTCTTCGCGGAAACTCTCGTTGATGCCCGTTTTGAGTTGAACCTATGGCGGCATCGACTTACCGGGCTGCTGGATCGACTGGGAGTTTCCACGGACCCTCATCGGCGATTCGCGCCAGACAGTCTGGCCGCCGAGATCATTGCGGCCTCAATGCGACGGAAAGCGCCTGGCTTCGATCCCTGGCGATTACGCGAAGCTTTGCTTCGCGATGACGCGGCCTGGCGCTCACTGGCCGCGGATGTCGGTAATGACCTCACGGCTCGATCCCCCGAGGAACAGCGTAAGGTCTTCGAAAACTGGGACCGCAACCTCACGAAAGGAGTTCATACGGCGCGCTTCTTCGAGCTGTGGCTGAATGTCGCCGACGGTCCCATGCTGTCGGCAATCGTGAGTTCGCGCGTCTCCGACCTCCAATCGCTGGGGGAACTCTCATGGTGGGATTTCAGAGATCATGCCGGCTCGCGGGATGACATCAGAGAGGCTTTCGCGCGCCGGTCTCCGATGGCGCCTCTTCCCCCGGACTCCCTGCCGCGGATCAAAGACTGGCTAAGAACGGGAACAAGTCCCGCGCCGGCAAAAGGACGCGGGGCAAATACGGACCGGCGCGTGCCCCAGGAAGGGGGCCGAGGCTCCATTTCCGCGAAAGGCATGGCACGCTGGCGGTGCCTCGACGCCCTTTCGCTCTTGTGCGACACTCGACGAGACTTGCTCGAATGCTGGCAGGAATTCGCGGCGTCGCGCGGGTTTCTGCCCCTCGCCACATTGGACGAGTCCGACAGGTATCGGTTCACGGCTTGGATAATCTGGCGGCTTGCCGAATTCGACTCCTTCCAAATGCCCGTCCTGGCCAAGTGGCTTGTCGAAAACCAGGTCACAGACTCCGAGCGGGTCTCCCACTGGTGGGATGACCTTGAAGGCGTAGTCGTCGTTCCCACAGAAATCCGGCGAGCACGCTCTGAGATCGTCTCCGATCTATGTCTTGAATTGAGCACTACAAACTGAGAAGAACCGCAAGATGGTGAAAATCAGTGGCCATCGATTTCCTCTCATGGGGACGATCGGGTAAGATCGCGCGTCGTTTCTGCATGGGGTGAAATGCTTCCCCGCAAGAGCGGCCATCATCCGGAGAGCGAGAACGCGCATGGCAGTACAGGGGGCCGGGCCCCCCGTGGTCGGTATCGACCTGGGCGGGACCAAAATTCTGGCAGGCGTTGTGAGCGCCGAGAATCGCATCTTGGGACGCGGAAAACGCTCCACGCCCGCCAAGGAGGGAGCCCAGGCGATTCTCGACACCATTGTTTCTTGTGTGCAGGACGCACTCAACGAAGCACGTCTCACGACGACCGAGATCGCGGCGGCGGGAATCGGGTCGCCAGGCCCGCTCAACCCTGAGACCGGCGTCATCCTATTCAGCGCCAATTTGAACGTTCAGAATTTTGCGTTGGGGCCGGATCTGGCTGCCAAACTGAACCGGCCAGTCTTCGTTCAGAACGACGTACGCGTGGGTGGCTACGGTGAATTCCGGCTCGGGGCAGGGCGGGGCCACCAGAACATCATCGCAGCTTTCGTGGGAACCGGTATCGGCGGCTGTCTCATCCTCGGGGGACAGGTCGTAACCGGCTCGACAGGTAACGCGGGGGAGATCGGGCACATCGTCCTCAAAGCCGGGGGACCCAAGTGCGGCTGCGGAGCCCGCGGCTGCATGGAAGCCCTCGCAAGCAAGACCGCGATCGCACGCCGCATCGACAAGGCCATCCGCAAGGGAATCCCCACGATCTTGAGAGATAAGCTTTCCAAGAAGGGGGGACGACTCAAAAGCGGCGAGCTTGCGGCCGCCGTGAGCATTGGCGATCCCGTCGCTCTCCAGGAAGTCCACCGGGCCGCCCACTTCCTCGGCCTGGGCCTCGGAAGCCTCATGAACGTCTTCGGCCCCGAGATCGTCATCATCGGCGGCGGCGTGACTGAGGCCCTGGGTGATCAATTCGTCGACCTCATCCGCACTTCGGCCCGTCGCCAATCTCTGGTCGACCACGAGCAGCCGATCAAGATCGTACGCGCCGAGCTCGGCGATGACGCGGGCATCCTCGGAGCGGCGTTGCTCGCACGCGAGCGATTTCTTGGCGCCTGACTCTGAACCCTTTCGCAGTCAACGCCCTCTATAATTTCCGTAAGGGACTCGTGTTGAGGAGCACTCGCGAGGCAGGCCTTGGCCCGCCTCGTGAGTGCTTTCGACGTGGGCCCGTCCGCGCGAGAGAGCTGCCCTCAGAACGATCGGCTTGCGCTGGTCGTGCGCCGAGGACCTCGGCCCCATCGCGCTTCCACCGGCTATTGAGCTCGGCACATTTGACACATTCTTATCAATGACGTGCGATTTTGAAAGAAGATCGCGTCATGATGATGATGGGAACGATGAGCCCGAAATTCCGCCAAAGATTAGTCATCAAGGAGGAGCTACGCCAACGCCGGCAAATCATCAGAAATCCATAAAATCCTAAAAATCGTTTCTTGCTTCGAGAGAATGATCCTGACAGTCGACTTGGTCCGTCCTTTGCGGTAGTTTTCTTTTCGTTCCGACTGTTACCGAAGAGTCCGCCGCACAATCGATCGTGATTGCCGCGAAGGACTGGAAACCGCCTTCCTCACGTCGTCATCAGGATGGCCTCAGGGTTTTCTTCACGGGTAACTCACCATGAAAAAAGTCCGACGGAACCGCCAGCACGCCAAATTCGCACGCCTTCGCCGCCACCTGGAGATTTGCCTCGATTTGCTTCGCCCCCGGCGTATTCGCACGCGCTCCGCGCGTTACGCCGCGGCTCTGGCCGAGCAATTGGGGCTGATCTCCCGGCCGAAGTGTTGTGTTTGGTGTCGCCGGCGCCGCCGCCTTGAGCGCCACCACTGGGACTACACCGAGCCGCTCAATGTGACCTACCTATGCATCGACTGTCATGCCATCGCCGATACGATGGTCTGCGGCGCGGGCATTGCCTAATCGTTGGGCAGTCCCATCTCACTCTTAACGCCTGCCCCATTTTTTTCGAGCTCCGCCGGATGAGATTTCGGCGGAGTTTTTAGAGGCAAGTGCACTCGAAAAATGGTTCCGTGGCCGGGAGTGGAATTCCAATGGAGTTCGCCTCCGGCCTGCGAAACGATACGTGCGGCTCGCGAAAGGCCCAAGCCCAGGCCTCGGCCGGCTTGCCGGCCGCAAAAGAATGGGTCGAACAAATGCTGCCCTTCGCTGTGCGTCATCCCTCGGCCGCTATCCTTCACCGACCATCGCAGGCTTTCCGTATCCCCGTCGAGCGTGACGTGGACCATCCCACCTTTAGGTGTTGATTCGAGCGCATTGCGAATCAAAATATCGAAGAGATGACGGAGAGCGTCAGGGTCCTCCCACACGCGCAACCCCTGGGTGACCTCCTCGGCACCGATGCGAACCCCTCGGATCTCGGCCTCGGGCTTGAAGTCGCGCAAAGAAGCCCGTACCAGTTCGTCCGGCTGGCAGAACCGAGGACGAGACTCAGGCGTGCGGGCGATGAACATAAGATCGCGCAAGATTCGATGCGTACGTTGAGCCTGTGAAAGGATGGTGCGGAGCGATCGTACGGAGTTCGGGTCCGTTTCCTTCCCCAAAAGCAGTTGCGCCCGCCCCACGATCACGGCCAGGGGATTATTGAGTTCGTGGCCGGCCCCCGCTGCAAACTCAGCGAGCGAGTCAAGCTTGGAGCGGCGGAGACGAGGTTCTTCGCTGGCGACCCGCTCGCGGTAAACACGAACCACTTCATTGAGTTCATGATCAAGTCCCGCGCGATCCGCCACGAGCGACGCCCATGATCGCCAGGCGGGCAAGAGCTCGTCGATCTCGCTCATCGCGTGGCTTTGCTCAACGTCACCCCAGAGCTCGACCTCGGCGTTGATTCGTCCTCGGTCGTTCAGCTCGAGTCTTCGTGAGGGGGCTCGGTCCGATGCACGAGGCTCCGGCTTGGGGACCTCACCGGCGTTCGGGCCCTTCCAAACCACCCGAGCTGTCGTCACCCCCGGCAAGGCGCAGAAGGCGAGTCCCGCTCGTTCCGACCATGACGATGGGCTTTCGGTGGAGCTCGACTGACCTAACGCATTGATCAGCTCCTGGCGAGCCGAGGCTTCCGCCTGCTGCCGCGCCAGTTGCCGCCGCAAACTCGCGTTCGAGCGAGAAAGTCTCACTTCATGAGGCGTGACGTCCAGGTCAAGGAACGGGGAGCTGCAATGGATCTGCACCTCGGCAATCAAGAGGCGAAGCCGCGCGTCGGATGTTGCCAGGTCGCGAGCCTCGAGCGCTCCTAGAGACCAGGGCGTTCTCTCCGCGATGGCGTACGCTTCCTGGATCAGGGCGAGCCGCCTGGGGTCTGATGAAGTCGTATTGAGACCGCCGTCACGATCTCCATGGAGCCAGGCCGCCTCAACCACGAGCCGATCGCAGCCCCACCGCTCGGCCAGAAGACGGCCGAGTCGCGAAGGCTCGATCCCGAGCTGAGATATTTCCTGGGCTCGACGCCGCTTGACGTCCGGCTCGGCAAACCACTCCCCAAGCCAATCGGGCTCGAGTGCCGCCGCCGCCCAATAGCCAAGCGAAGAGAGCAGGCCGGCTCGCGCTACAAGCTCCGGATTATCGTCTCCGGCCTCCCTCGCGAGTCGGCGGGCAGCGAGGCTCACGCCGACCGAATGCCGCCAGAGACGATCGAACGCGTCGGCGGCCGTGCCGCCGACGGCGGTCCACCAGGGTTGAACCGCGATCAAGCCCAGGGAGTCGAAGGTCGGCCTCGCGCACATCCGTGCGATGACCCAACCAGGATCGATTTCCGTTAAGCCCAGAGAGCGCGAGTTCTCCTGCGGCTGATCTGGGGTGTCTTGCGCCCCGTCGTCCGGCAGCGAACCCAGAGCATGCCGCACGGTGCTTGCGCGCAGAGGCAAACTATCCAGCCGCTCGATTCGGCGGCGGAATTTTTCCTGCCACGGAGCGTGTGACGGCGATACGACGTTCACCGAGCCGGGCTCCTTCCCGTCGGCGAAAAGAAGAGAGAAGACACAGAGAGACAGGACGGCGCTTTTTCCGGCTTCCCTGCCGAATCGAAGTCGGTCGTTCGTCAGTCCGTCGGGCCTGTCTCTATATCCAAGAGTCGGCAAACTCGGCGGATCAGTTCATCGATGTCGAGCGGCTTGTGAAGGAAATCGTCGGCGCCGGCTCCCTTCAGCTCGTCAATCTTGTCTTCTTCGACCATACCGGAGATGCAAATGATCTTAATGTCCGACATTGTCGGATCTTGTCGGATCAGTTCGCACACGGCCTGCCCATTAATATCGGGCAGCATTACGTCCAGGATGATCAGGTCGGGGTGATACTCTTTCGCAAGCATCCCCGCGCCGAACCCGTTGTTGACAACCTTTGTCTCAAAACGGGAGTCGTTAGCGAGGACGTCGGAGATCAGGTCAACCACCGCCTGGTCGTCGTCAACAATCAAGATCCGCCGCCGACCGCTCTCAAGCGCATCGGTGGGGATGCTATTCTCCTTCATGAAGCGGTAAAGTGCCTCGCGCGGAATCCGCCGAAACCTCGAGCCCGGAACCCGAAAGCCCCGTAGCTGCCCCGAGTCAAAACAGCGGATGATCGTTTGCTGGCTGACTTTACAAATCTTCGCTGCTTCACCCGTCGTGAAAACGGTCTTCATGGTCGAGTACGTCCCATTCTGCGAGCTCAGAGGCTTTATCGTTCCGTCCGCCGACGAGCTTGGGCCTCCCCCTAAGACTTCGTCAAGCGCCGTGCAAGCCTCCTTGCCAGGCTCGCTCTCAACGCAGGCCGGCCCTGGTAGCAAGCCGCTGTAAGATCGCCCAATTCCCTTTGCGGTGCATGATCAGCAAAGTTTGCTGATCCTAACGATCTTACCAGGTTTGCCAACGCAGCCAATTATAAAGTGCCTGCCTAGCCTGTCAACCCGAATGATCATGAGACTCCTTCGTAGATCACGGGCATTGTCAAGAGTGAATAAACGCCCCAAGATCCCAAATGAACAAAATCGATAAAATCCTAGTTCACGCACGCATTTGGGCGACAAATGAGGTATTCGTGCGGATCTGAATCTTTACATTTCTCGAAAAAAAAATGCCCCGTTTCCTGGGAGGCTCCCCTCAAGGCCACGTCAAGAGTCGTTGCTTGGGGTCAACGAGCTTCCCTTTTTAAGGTGCACCAATAAGGTCGCAATGTCGGCGGGATTGATGCCACTGATGCGCCCCGCCTGGCCGAGCGAGCGTGGCTTGACCCGATGAAACTTCTCGCGAGCCTCCGCCCGAAGCTGCGGAATCGCCCGGTAGTCAAAGCTCTCCGGGATCGTCTTGTGCTCCAGACGTCGGAACCGCTCAACCTGAAGCGCCTGGCGATCGATGTATCCTCCGTACTTGGCCTCGATCGTTACCTGCTCGATCGCCCCGACATCATCGACCACATCAATAAGAAGAGGATGAAGAATGACCAGATCCTCCCAGGTCGTTGGTGGACGACGGAGAATCTGAAAGAGGCTGTCCCCCTCGACACGGACCGAGCTTAGCGTCTGGCGCAGGTCATCGATGCGCCGCTTTCGTTCCTGGAATCGAGCCCACCGCTGGTCGTCCACGGTGCCGACTTCGCGTCCTCGCTCGGTGAGACGCAGGTCGGCATTGTCAGACCTGAGGAGCAGCCGATACTCGGCCCGGCTGGTAAACATGCGGTAGGGTTCATCGACCCCGCGGGTTACCAGGTCATCGATCAACACACCGATGTAGCCCTCGGTCCGATCGACGACAAACGGCTCTTCGCCGCGGACCGACCGCGCCGCGTTGATCCCGGCGATCAAGCCCTGTGCGGCGGCCTCTTCGTAACCGGTGGTTCCGTTGATCTGTCCCGCGAAGAAGAGCCCGGGGACTTGTTTCGCTTCCAGGTTGGCGTGGAGTTGCGTCGGCGGCGAGTAGTCATACTCCACCGCATAGCCGAACCTCATGATCTCGGCATGCTCAAGTCCCGGGATCATGGGGATGATCGTTTCCTGCACGTCGCGGGGCAGGCTTGTCGAAATCCCGTTGCAATAATATTCGCGCGTTCCCCGTCCTTCGGGCTCAAGAAAGATCTGGTGATGTTCGCGGTCGGCAAACCGAACGATCTTGTCCTCGATCGAAGGGCAGTACCGGGGGCCCGTGCTTTGAATCTGTCCCGAGTACATGGGAGCCCGGTGCAGGTTGGCCCGGATCACATCATGGACGGCCGAGGTCGTTGTGGTGATATGGCAGGGGAGCTGTTCTTGCGTAATGTGATCGGTCAAGAACGAAAACGGAACTGGCTCGGCATCTCCGGGCTGGAGTTCCAGCGCCGAGAAATCAATCGTGCGCCCGTTGATGCGTGGCGGCGTTCCGGTCTTGAAACGGAGAAGCTCGAAGCCAAGCGAGCGAAGACTTCCTGACAGCCCCTCCGCAGCGACGTCTCCCGCGCGACCACCGGCCGTCTTGACCTCACCCGTGTGCATCAAGGCCTGAAGAAACGTGCCGGTGGTGAGCACCACGGCTTGGGCCCGATACTCCACGCCCCCGCGACAGCGAATGCCGGCGATTCGATGGTTTTCCACGACCAGCGAATCGATCATTTCCTGGCGCAGCGTCAAGTTCTTCTGCTCTTCGACGATCAGCTTGGCCAGAAACTGGTAGGCCTTCTTATCGCACTGGGCCCGCGGGCTGTGCATGGCCGGGCCTTTACCGCGATTCAGGAGGCGGAATTGAATGGACGTGGCGTCGGTAATGACGCCCATGGCTCCCCCCAGGGCATCAACCTCGCGAACGATTTGTCCCTTGGCAACGCCGCCGATCGCCGGGTTGCAACTCATCTGCCCCACGGCATCGCAATTGATCGTCAGCAATGCCGTGCGACGCCCCATCCGCGCAGAAGCCAGGGCCGCCTCGATACCGGAGTGCCCCGCGCCCACGACGATCACTTCATACTGGTAGGGATCATGCCGCTTAGAAGTCATCGTCTATCTCGACAGCACCGAAGTGTTTTCATCTCTTTCAACCTCTTAAGAATCATACCGCCCGCCGTTACCGGAACGAAAGGTCAGCAGCCGGCTCACACCAATTCGGCGGCAATCTCGATGCCCATTTTATGAAGGACGCGCGATGTTCCCGGGCGCGGCAATTTCGCAGGGTGACCTGGAGAGCGGAAAAGAACAAGAAATCGCGGTTCGCGTTTGAAGAGATGACGAATCCCTCTTGTTTCACCCCCGATCCCAGCCCAGGCACCTTGCGATCATGGCAATGGCTTGGCTAAGTTGGAGCCTCCCGAGCTCCGGGATCGATCAACGAAACTCCATTCAAGGGTGAATGACCATGTCCGAGACGCGTAAGGGCGAAGTCACTTTCAAGGGCAATCCGATCGAACTGGTCGGGCCGAAGCTCAAGACGGGGGACAAGGCGCCCGACTTCTCCTGCGTCGGGGCGGGGCTCGCACTGGTCTCTCTGGCCGAAACTTCCGGAAAGGCTCGACTCTTCAACGTCGTGCCTTCGCTCGACACCCCGGTTTGCAACAAGCAGACCAAGAAGTTCGCGGAAGAACTGGTCGCCCTCGGCGACAAGGCCGCTGCCTACACGGTGAGCCTCGACCTACCGTTCGCCCAGGCCCGCTTCTGCACCGAAGCCAACATCGAGAACCTCAAGAACCTTTCCGACGTGCGCGACCACAGCTTCGGCAAGCACTACGGCGTTCTCATCGAAGGCCTGCCGATTCCGCTGCTCGCCCGCGCCGTGTTCGTGGTCGACACGAACGACGAGATCACGTACGTCGAAATCGTCCCCGAAATCGCCCAGGAGCCAGACTACGAGCCGGCCCTTGCCGCCTTGAAGGCTGCTGCTGGCGCCTGAGCGACCTTTGACACGAATGCGAGGGCCAACCGATTCACTCGGCTGGCCCTTGCCTCACTTCTTGGGCTGCACAATCTCGATAGCGTGATGCGAGAGATTCTCGCAGCCTTTTTCGGTGATGAGATAGTTTCTTTCGAAACGCATCCCACCGACCCCTTCAATATAGAGTCCCGGCTCGAGCGCCACGACGTCCCCAACAACAAGGGCTTCGTCACTCTCGGGGACAAGATAGGGGGGTTCGGGATGGCCCAGGCCAAGCCCGTGACCGGTATGGCTCGGGAACGCCTCAGCTAAGTTCAGGCTGGCCAGATGCCCTCGGACGGCGGAGTCCACTTCTCGCCCCGTCACGCCTGGCCGCAGAACTCGCTCGCCCGCCTCGATGGCTCCCACGCAGGCCTCGAACAGCTCGCGCTGACGGCTCGTGGGTTCTCCCCCCACAACAAAGGTGTTGGTGAAGTCTCCGCGGTATCCGTAGACGATCACAGAGAAGTCGAGCATGAGCAAGTCGCCCCGCTCAATCACCCGTTGGCTGGGGATCCCCCCCCGCTCGATCTCGCAACGAGGTCCGGAGACAAAGTCACCGTAGACGAGTACCTGTTCCCCAGCATCCTCGATCGCCGCCCGCTGGATGAGTTCAAAAACGTTGAGCTCCGTCATCCCCGGCTCGACGTGCTTGAGCGCGGCAGCTTGAGCGGCTTCCCCGGCGCGCATCGACCTCCGCAGCAAAGCGAGCTCATCAGCATCCTTCGCCCGGCGCAAGGGGCGGATGATCGGATCGAGGTCGACGAATTCGACACCGGGATTCTTTGAGCGGATCGCCTCGACGATCGCCGCGGGAACCGAGGCCATTTCAACACCAACCCGCTTGAGTGGACGTCGACTCAAGAGCTCAATCGCCGCGCCCGTTCTTATTCCCTGGCGATGAGGCGCGGACCTCTTCGCCTCATACCAAACGGGGGCAATCACTTCGTCAGCGAACGCCGCTTCCCAGAACGGACCGCTCACATTGTCAGAAATGAGAGTGGTCTTCTGAGGCTCCAGGACCAGCAACGCCCCCGCGTCCGCCGTTCGAAACACGAACGGCGACTGTACGTAGTTGGCGAAGTAGATCAGATGCTGCGGGTCAGCCACGACCAACGCATCACATGGGGATGGGAGGCTCTCCCACAGACGCTTCCGTCGAGCGCCGCAACCCTCTGCGGTCAACATGGACAACGTTCCTCATTCACGAACTGAAACGGATCTCAATGGATTCCCGAGGAGACAGACACTCGACTCTTCGACGACGGTGCTCGCGCAACGATCAGTCCAGCGGCAAGCTCCCGACTCTCAGCGAAGAGGCTTGAGCCAGATATTGCGAAACTGCACCTCGTTGCCGTGATCCTGCAAGTAGAGCGGACCATCCGAGCCCACCGCCACATCAATGCCGCCGGGCGTGAGGTCGATTTCGACATTGTCGATGGTCTTGATCCCGTTGTGCAGCACACTGATTCGGGCTCGCTGCACCACCTTGCCCCCTTCGACTCGAGCCTTGTGAAAAGTGATGTCGTAGGTCTGCCACTGAAGTGGGGGCTTGCAAGCGTTTACTCGCGGAAGCACCTGCTTGTAGATGGCGCCACAATCATCTTTCTGGAGCTTGAGGCCGTAGGAATCGAGGATCTGGAGCTCGTAGATTCCCGTCAGAAAGACTCCGCTGTTCCCTCGCGCTTGCCCCTTGGCGTTCGGCATATAGGGAACACTGAACTCCAGGTGAAGCTCGAAGTCCCCAAAGGAATCCTTGGTTCGAATCCCGGCGCTCATCGGCTTCACGGTCACCACCCCCTCGGCAACTTTCCAGGGAGCGGGGGATTTTCCATCCTGTCCGAACCATGCGTCCAGGTTCTCTCCACTGAACAAGACAACGGCCCCAGCCGGAGGCTTGTGACCGAGGGTGCTGTCGTTGGGAACCTCAGCTTGCTCTTTCGTCGTCTCAACCTTGGCGTCCTGAGCAGCAAAAGCCGTGAGCGAAGTCCCGAGGTAGAAGCAAAGAATCCAGGCAATTCGGGGCATCGCGAAAAATCTCCGAGGGGGAATTCAAGAACTCAAGGCGAGAAGAGAATACACGCAGGATATCGTTTGGCTACTTAGTGTAACTTCCGAAGACTGATGTACAAGGGCCCCCAAACGAGCCGAGGACGCCAGGCAAGCCTCACTCTTAGGAGATTCACGAACCCGCGGGTTGAAACCGAGTGTCCCATGCGCCACGATAGATTTGTGGATGATCGCAGGGTGCATTCGTGGACCAACCGGGGGTCTCCCACGGATTGAGACCTGAACTGCGCGCACCTCATTTCTGGCTCCGATGGGTGACCGATGCCCTTGGACTTGCTGACGCGACTGACTCCGCTTCGCCGGGTCTGTTGCCCTTTCTGCTTCGAGCGTTTCGCCGCTTACAAAATGCATTTGAGATGTGATGATCATTATTGCAAAAATGACTTCGCGAGGATGATCGACGACCCCATCCTCTCAAGGACCCTTCACGGTAGGGCCGGAGGAGTGCGCGCCGACGGTTTGATCCGAGGGCCCTGGTGGGTTGATCCCCAAAAAGACGTTCGCCGTGGGGGTCGGCGCTACCTGGACTGGCTGATGCTGCCCAAATCACTGCCATGCCCGAATTGCGGCCGTGACGCGGAACAACGGCTTTGCCCCAAATGCCACAGGCATCTGCCAGACTCGGCCATCATGCTTCGGGCTGGGCACGTCGCCGTTTTTGGCCCTCAGTCGGTCGGCAAGACGACCTTCATGGCGGTTCTTCTGCACGAGCTCGACCATCGGGTCGGTCCGGAACAGGGCTTTGCGCTCGACCCACTGACCGACGAGATTCGAGACCGCTACGAACGGGAGTATCACGAGCAGACCTACGGCGGCAGCGAATTCGGCCTGGGGGAAGATCGCGATGGCGGATCGTTTCGTCGCAGTCATTCCGCCACGCCGAGCATCGAGACCAACCGGACCATTTTGCAGCCGCTTGTTTACCGGATCTCAAGTCGTCCCGGTCGGCGCAGGGGGGCTGCTCTTCTTTCCTTCTTTGACACCGCGGGCGAAGACTGGGAGATGAACCTCGACCTGCTCCGGAGCGAGGCCCGCTACCTGAGTCAGGCCCGGGGGCTACTCTTCCTCATCGATCCGCTCCGGATCCGTGCTGTCGCCCAAGACCCTCGGATGCACCTTACGGAGAAGGAGAGCCGCGTCCCACCGGCTGACTATCTCACCGACATCCGCAAACTCACCTCATTCTTCGCGCGCGTACCGGTGAAGACGCCTCTGGCGATCTGCCTCAACAAGCTCGACCGGTGGGGCAAACTCCTCCCCAAGGAGACCAAGCTGCGCGAGTGGGCGAGTGGAGTTCCCGAGGGCCCCGCCACTCCGGGCGTCGACCTAGCGATTTCCGACGAAGTCCAATCGATCCTCAGACAGTGGGGCGCATCGGGCTTCCTCGAACACGTGGCCGTCAACTTTCCCAACCATCAGTTTTTTGCATGCTCGACATTGGGAGACGCCGCGCAAGATCGCGAGGATTTGCCGCAGCCTCTTCCCACGCCGTTACTGGTTGAGCGATCCGTCCTCTGGCTCCTGCGAAAGCAAAAGGTGATTTAGCGCAACTCAGGGGTGGGTGTGTTCTCCCCAAATGCCGACTGTTCCCCTTCCACGGAGGCGGGCATCGCCCGACCGCTACGAACATGTCAGACGACGTCCGCCCCGAGGATGTAGAAGTCTTGCCCGTGGGTGCCGAGCCTCTCGCAGAGGCCACCCCGGAGATCGAGTTTGTGGTTCCCGCGCCCGTCTATGACGCGATTGACACCGAGGAGCCGGCTTTCCTGGTCGAAGAGCCGGAAGCCACGGTCGCGATTCCGGACGAGATTCCTTCCGACTCCGCGATCACTGCCCTCGGAGAAGCTCTCCACCGCAAGCTGGACTCATTGCACACTCTCTTTGAACGAGAGATCCGCGCCGAGGCAACACGCGAAAAGGTCGTTGACCGTCTTCACGCCGAACTCCAGGAATACAAGCAGGACCTGCTCCTCAACGTCCTTCGCCCGGTGTTCGTAGACTTGATTCAGCTTCACGACGACATTGGAAAGATCGTGGAATCACGCCAGGCCGTGGAAGGGGAGACCGGCGGTCTTCTTGCGCTGATGCGCGGCTTCCAGCAAGGAATCGAAGACATTTTGTATCGACAAGGCGTCGAACCTTTTTACAACGAGGATCAAGCATTCGACCCTCGCCGCCAGCGTGCGGTCGCAACGACGCCGACCGAAGATCCCGCCGCGAACAAAACGATCTCCGCCCGGCACCGCAAGGGGTTCCGGGCGGGAGAGAAGATCATTCGTCCCGAGATCGTCTCGGTCTTTGCAGTCAAGAAATAAAATCCTTTTCAATCCTTGACATCCTCACAACATCAAGGGAGAGGCGGGTCGAAGCGATACACCTTGCCATCGAGCTTCACGGTGATCGGTTCTTCGAAGGCGAGATACTGGTTGAACTCGCTCCTCTGGCTCCGAGCAAGCGTGAAGAAAGCATCGCTGAACTGGCGAATCACGGCAGCTTTCGCATCTTCGTCCGGGGTCACCGTCGAATCAACCCAGCGATCGTTCTTCCGGTAGAAGGTCTTCGATCCTGCCTGGCGCACGTTCTCGATCGTCGCTCCCCTCTGCGGTGATTGTTTATAGGTGATGTTTCTTGGTTTCGCGGCGGCCGCCCCCCGTCCATCCACGATTTCTGCCTCGAGTCTCGTGGTTCCAAGACCTTGAGCCTCTCGGGCGCGACTTCCTTGCCGGGAGACGGCCTTTAGATCCTCGCTCAAGGAGAGAGGCGCACGGCCTGCCACGTTCCCCGCCGCAAAGGAATCGGCCGGCCTGGCAGCGTCCATATAGAACTGTTTGGCGGCTCGTTGCTGAACCCCTTCCACTCCGGTCGTCGTTCGGAGCTGTAGCAACGATTCCTGAGCGCGAACCCCGTTATCCCTGGCGGCGTGCAAGGGAACCGTCTCATCAGCGAGGAACGACGTATACGGAGTGAGAATGCCGTACTTCTGGCTCAAGGCCACGAGTTCGTCGACAAGTTCCCCCTTTTGGCCGTAGAGGTCGATCTGGTCGATGATCGCTCCCACGCGCCTGGTGGCCCAGATTCGTTCGATGAAGTCATATCCGGAGGTGCTTTCGGAGCCTGTGAGATCGGCCGAGAATTCGAACTGCCTGGACTCCCCGCCAATCTTTCCGTTCAGCCTCATTACGGTCTTACCGGATTGACGATAACGACCGACCAGGACAAGCTGTCCCCCCTCGAACAAGTCGGGAATGTCACGCGGGTAAGTTCGGTTGGTATCCGTATCACGGAATTCGACCCGGATATCATTGAGGGCGGGACTGGTCAGCTTGGAATAGAACCGAGCGACGTGGGATTCGAGATCTTCGTCAGGCTTGACGTATTCGCTAGTCCCCTGGTTCCCGCCGCTGAGACGATCGAGCAGGCGAGCGTTCACATCGTAGCCGACACCAAAGGCAAACACCCTGGCATGCGAAGCATTCGCCTTCCGACTATTTTCGGCGATCTTGATCTCATTGGTTTCCCCGGCGGTGGGCAAACCATCGGTCAAAAAGAGAATGTAGCTGGGACGAGAATGATCGCGCACCATTCCCAGCGCGGCGTTCATCGCCGAGTCGATGTTCGTGGCACCCCCTTCGCGGATGTTCTCCACAAAGCGTTCGGCATCTCCACGAGTCTTGGAGGAGTATCGTTGAAGCTCCGGCTGAAAGAGATCGACCCGATCGTCATACGCGACGATGTTGAAAAGATCATCCTCACGTAAGTTGTCGAGAACAAAGCGAAGCGCCTTGCGAGCCTGTTCGATCTTCTTGCCTGCCATCGACCCGGATCGATCGAGGACGAATACCACCGTCTTGGGAGCCGGTTTCACATCCGACCGTTTGACCTCGGGGCTTGCCAGCACCAGGAAGTACCCATCTTCGGATGCACTCGGGCGATAGCTCAGCACGCTCGCCCCGACGCTCCCGTCCGCCAGCGTATAGATCAGCCGGAAATCGCGGTCGGGAATAACGTCGTGCATCTCGAGGCGCACCCGCGCTTCGTGTTCGCCGCTCCGGTCGATCGTGGCCTCCGAAGTGGGGCTGTAGATCGACTTGATCGGATCACGGCTATCGATCTGAAGGTTCAAACGTAGCCGCTCGATTGGCTTGGTGGTGAACTTCTGGGTCCCGAATGGATAGGCGAATTCGATGACTTCACGATCCCGCTTGCAGACCTGGGTATAGCGCATCGTGACCTTGCGGTCCGCGCCCGCGGGAATGGGAAAAATGCTTGTGCGATAAAGCCCTCGTCCCATGTATTCGAGGAGCGCAGGGTCTCGACGCTTGCGGACAATCTCTTCATAGATCCGTCGCGCTTCCTCTTTCGACAGGAGCCGGCCGGGCAGTTCCTTGCCATCAACAAGGAGGACAAAGTTCTGGATGGCTCCCTCTTCCGGAAGTGGAAAGAGGTACTCGGTTTCCAGAGGAAACGACCCTGGATTATGGAACGTTTGCGAAACCTGCACTTCCGCAACCTGGTCCCGAACGCGAGCGTCCACGCTCACCTCGCGAACCTCATACGAACGAGCGATGGGAACGGAAACCCGATGATCGACAATCAACCCCTGTGCGGCCGCGAACGGTCCCCAGGCGGCCAGAACCGCCGCGGCCAAGACCAAGGCGAGCCCGATGCGTCGTGTCATGGCAAGCTCCATCCGTCAGCAAAGGCGACGAGCGCTGTCAGTGAAGACCCCAGAGAGTCAACGGCTGAACTGTCCCAGATCTTAGGAATCGCCTCGAACGGAAGGGATGCGGCGGCTCAGATCGCGACGACTCCTCATTTCCTTAGACGCATCGCGAGCACAACGCGGCAAGCAGGGTGCACCAATTTCATTGAAGGGAGTGTCCACCCGATCAGACAGTGGACGGGCGCGCTGTGCGCATGACGTGGCTCAGGATTTCCTCGGTGAGTGAGGCAAAAAGCGGCTGATCACGCCGTCGGGGACGGGGTAGGGGGATCTTGACCTCGAGAGCGATCCTCCCCGCATCAACGGCCACCACGCGGTCGGCCAGGATCACGGCTTCTTCGACGTCGTGAGTTACCAGGATGCTGGTGAATCTCGCCCGCAGCCAGGTCTGCTCGACGAGAGCCTGCATTTCGATCCGGGTGAGAGCGTCGAGCGCTCCGAGCGGCTCATCGAGCAAGAGCAAACCCGGTTCGCTGGCCAGAGCACGAGCGAGGGCTACACGCTGTTGCTGACCGCCCGAGAGAACGGAGGGCCAATCACGCGCTCGGTCGGCGAGCCCCACCTGCTCGAGAGCCCAGCCAACGCGGTCGGACCGCTCTCTGGGGAGGCCGAGTCCCACATTGCCGGCCACTCTCGACCAAGGCAGCAATCGAGCGTCCTGGAACATCAGCCGCGCACGCCGATTCAAGCCCACAATCGGCTCACCATCCTGGAGCAACTTTCCGGGCGCCGCGGGTTCGAGTCCGGCCGCTAACCGCAGGAGTGTCGTCTTTCCCGTGCCGCTACGGCCGACGATCGCGAGGAATTCTCCGGGTTCGATTTCAAGTTGTACGTCGCGCAAGACCGCGCGATCGCCGTAGTGATGATCGAGGCCACGAAACGCCAATCGTACTCCACTCATCGCGAGCGCACCTCAACGAGACCGAAGCCGGGGATGACGCCAGGGCAACAGCCAGTGTTCCAACAGACGGGTCGCCAGGTCGGCCAGCTTGCCCAGAACGGCATAAAGGAGAATGGAGAGGATCACGACATCCCCTTGAAGAAATTCACGCGCATTCATAGCAAGATAGCCGATCCCCGAATCAGCGGAGATGGTCTCAGCAACGATCAACGTCAGCCACATCAAACCCAATCCATACCGAACGCCGACCATGATCGACGGCAAGGCACCAGGAATCACGATCCGGCGGAGTAGGGCCCACCAGCTCAGGCCATGTACACGGCCAAGCTCGAGAAGCCTCGGGTCGAGGCTGTGCAGGCCGTGCATCGTATTGACATAGAGCGGAAAGAACGTGCCCAGCGCCACGAGCGCCACCTTCGCCGGCTCGCCGATTCCCAACCAAAGGATCAGCAGAGGCACCAGCGCCAGGTGAGGGATGGTTCGGATCATCTGGAAGGTCGAGTCCAGCAGCCGCTCGGCCGTGCTCGAGAGTCCGTTGAGAACCCCGAGCGCCAGACCAAGCCCTCCTCCAATCACGAACCCGAGCGCGGCCCGTCGCGCGCTGATGGCGACGTGATGCAAGAGTTCCCCACTCATCGTCAACCTGAACCCTGCGCGGACGACTTCCAGGGGAGCAGGGAAGAGCCGCGCAGGCAGCCATCCTAAACTCGACGCCACTTGCCAAAGGATGAGGCTCAACCCCGGAATCAACCAGGGAAGAAGCAAACCGCCCAAGGGATGTGGGGAACGACGGGGGAGCTGCGCGCTGGAACGGGACATGCGGGTTTCGACACTTCTTGTTAACGTCATAGGGCAGCCGCCAGCGACTCATCCACGATGAGAACCCAAGAGCAAGAGAAACCGTTGATGATCACTGCCCCCTGGATTCCGGCGAGGGTTTTCCCGACCGCTGATCCGCCAGTGAAGGCGCCGCGGTGAGAACGGCTTCGCGGACCGAGACGGGACGCGGGATCAAGCCCAGCGAAGCGAACGTATCGGCAATCTGCTGTTGCTCAGCCACGACCGCGTCATCCATCGCGGTGATGCCATAAACACGCCGCTCGATCATCCGCTGAACCGACTTCAGGTCGATTTTCATTTCAGCCGCCAAGATCTCCGAGACCTTATCCTTATGGGCTGTGGCCCATTCTCCCTCCGTACCGATCGCCTTGATGAGAGCCCGGATCACGTCAGGATGGTCCTGGGCAAATTTTCTGGAAGCCAGGTGAAACTCGCGGTTGGCGGCCACTCCGTCACCATCGGCAAGCACCCGCGCCACCTTGTTGATCTCGGCTTCCGCAAAATAAGGATCCCAGGTCACCCACGCATCGACACTTCCGCCGACGAACGCTGCTCGCGCGTCGGACGGGGGCAAGAAGACGGGCTGAACGTCCTTGTAGCCCAATCCCGCCGCCTCCAGCGCTCGAACGAGAAAATAGTGAACATTCGAGCCTTTATTAAAAGCGACCTTGTGTCCTCGCAGGTCGGCGACCGACTTCAGAGGAGACGTGGTGGGAACCAAGATCGCCTCGGAGCGGGGCCGACGAGGCTCATAGGCCACGTAGACGAAGGGAACGCCCGCGGCCTGCGCCAAGATGGGCGGCGTGTCTCCCGTCATACCAAAGTCGATGCTCCCCGCGTTCAAAGCCTCGAGAAGTAAAGGCCCCGCCGAAAAGCCAACCCACTCGATGGAAACCCCCAATCGATCGAGTTCTGGCTTGAGCGTACCTCGCAACCGCATCAGGTTCAGCGTGCCCGCTTTTTGATAGCCGATGCGAACCGTGGGCGAGCCGGCCGTGTTCGAGTCCGCTCCGCACCCCATGACCGCGAGGGGTAGCAGCAAGAGAACTTTTGATAGAAACCTTGGTCCAATCATAGGTAAACTCGCCCATTCGCTGATGAATGCGAGAGGAAGGCTTCGAGACACAAGAAACCTTTTCTCAGATCGCTCGAAATCGATACGACCTCACGGAAAGACGAATCGTGCTGGCGCCAAAGACATCATCCGACACACACTAGGGATAAGAGATCGTTTCTCATAAGATAGGCTGTGTCGAACTTCTTTAGGAAGCAACGCCCCCACGTATCATACTCGAGCAGACCGGCGAAAAACCCAGTGTTTCTCGGTGGTCTGCCTTCATCTCTTGAATTTTGTGAGGCCCAAATACTGTACTTGCCGCTTATCTCGATAGAAATAGCCAGGAATGCTTGCTAGATTCGCTAAGATGGAGTTGAGAATCAAAACGAGATCTCGGCAAATGAGGTCGTGTGCGACGCGACCAGTCCCACCCCTTGCCGGTCGGCGGATTGGGGAACACGCTTTCTTTTTAGGGTCCAATCTCCATGCTTGCGAAGGGAATGGCGCGGTCGGCACTCATCATCAGTTGGGCGGCCGGGATGCTGGTGGCCGGAGAAAACCCGGCGCCTGGCCAACAACCTGGGCAGCGAACCGATTACACCCCCAACGTCGGGCAGGCGACCAAGGACGCCGAGCTGGCAATCCAAGGATTTCGCAAGGCGAAGGGCCTAACGATCGACCTCTTCGCCGCTGAGCCACTGGTGGCAAACCCCGTGGCCTTCTGCGTCGACGAGCACAATCGCCTCTACGTGGCCGAGACCTACCGCTATCACGCGGGGGTCACGGATACGAGGCGCCACATGAATTGGCTCGACGAGGATCTCGCGGCTCGGACGGTCGAAGACCGGATCGCGATGTATCGCAAGTATCTGGGCAAAGAGCTTGCCACCTACGGCGTCGAGCACGACCGCATCCGCCGGCTCCAGGACCGCGATGGTGACGGCAAGGCCGATCATTCGGAGGTTTTCGCCGATGGCTTCAACGGCATTGAAGAGGGATTTGGGGCCGGCGTCCTCGTGCGAGGCTCTGAGGTCTGGTACACCTGCATTCCTCGGCTTTGGAAGCTCCGCGATACGAATGGAGACGGGCGGGCCGACGAACGTGTTGCGCTTCATCAAGGTTACGGCGTGCACGTGAGCTACCTTGGCCATGACATGCACGGCCTGCGCCAGGGCCCCGACGGCAAGCTCTATTTCAGCATTGGCGACCGTGGCCTGAACGTGAAGACCGACGATGGCCAATCTGTCGTCGCGCTCGACTCGGGCTCGGTCCTCCGCTGCAATCCTGACGGTACCGGCCTGGAGATCTTCGCAACCGGGCTTCGGAATCCCCAGGAGCTTGCCTTTGACGAACATGGCAATCTGTTTACATGCGATAACAATTCCGACGGTGGGGACAAAGCGCGCTGGGTGTATGTTGTGGAAGGGGGTGATAGTGGCTGGCGTGTGGGCTACCAGTTCCTGGAGACGCCCGTAAGCCGGGGCCCCTGGAACGATGAACGGCTCTGGGATCCCAAGACAGCCCGCGAAGCCTACTACATCGTTCCTCCCATCGCCAACATCTCCGACGGCCCTTCGGGGCTGACGTACAACCCGGGAACCGGCCTCGGTGAACGTTATCGCCAACGTTTCTTCCTCTGCGACTTCCGCGGAACCGCGTCTCAAAGCGGGATTCGGACATTCGCCAACCGACCCAAGGGCGCGTCGTTCGAGCTGATCGACGCGGAGGAACTCGCGTGGGGTATTCTGGCGACCGACGTGGATTTCGGCCCCGACGGAGCCCTTTATGTGACGGACTGGGTCGAGAAATTCAGCTCCCCAGCCAAGGGAAGAATCTACCGCCTTTCCACTGCGACCCTGGCCGCCGACCCCGTCGTCCGCGAAGTGAAGACCGTGCTCGCCGAGGGCATGAACGGGCGCTCGCACGAGAAGCTCGCAGCCCTCCTGGAACACGCCGATGCCCGAATCCGCCTTGAAGCCCAGTTCGCACTGGCGAAACAAGGATCTGGGGCATTGCCGACCTTCGCTCGCGTCTCTCACGAGCCAGGCTCGCGGCTGGCAAGGCTCCACGCGATCTGGGGACTCGGCCAGATCGAGCCCCAAGCCCCTTCCGCGCTCGAGGTCGTCGCGGGACTTCTCACGGACCCCGACACGGAAGTGAAAGCGCAAGCGGCCAAGGTGGTGGGAGAGGCTCGCTTCGTGCCCGCCTTCGCAGGTCTCATTGCGTTGCTCCGAGATGAGCAGCCCCGCGTCCGCTTCTTTGCGGCCATCGCCCTGGGAAAACTGCGAAAGCGTGAAGCCGTGAGCCCGCTTCTGGCGATGCTCAACGATAACAAAGAGCGCGACCCCTATCTCCGACACGCGGGGGTGATGGGACTCACCGAAATCGGCGATGCGGACGCATTGCTCGCGGCCGTCGACCACTCTTCGCGAGAGGTGAGGCTCGGTGTTCTTCTGGCACTCCGCCGCCTGCGCCGACCTGAGCTGGCGCGGTTCCTGAATGATGGTGACAAAGCCCTGGTTCTGGAGGCCGCTCGCGCCATCAACGACGTTCCCATTGAAGCGGCTTTGCCACAGCTTGCCGCGCTCTCCGGCCAGCCCGACCTACCGGCTCCCGTTCTGCGCCGGGTTCTTAATGCCAATTTTCGTCTCGGCGCGCGGGAGAACGCCAAGTCTCTGGCGGCGATCGCCGCGCGGCCGGAGATCACGCCTTCGATCCGAGCCGAAGCCGTGGGCGCACTCGGGAATTGGGCGAAGCCTTCAGGGCGTGACCTCGTGATGGGTCTCTGGCGTCCGATCGATCCTCGTTCACCCGAGCCGGCCGCTAGCGCTCTCGCAAGCGTCATCGACAAGCTTTTGAATGAAGCCCCTGAGCTGGTGCGCCTCGCGTCCGCCCGTTCCGCCGCCAAGCTGGGACTTCGAGCTGCGGCGCCTTCGCTGCTAGCCCTGGTTTCTCGTTCCCAAAGCGCATCGGCAACACGCGTCGAGGCACTCCTGGCCTTGCAAAAGCTTGAGTCTCCCGAGTTGACGGAGGCCATGGAACGGGCCGCGGACGATCGCGATGGAAAGCTCCGCGCCGCGGGCCTGCACCTCATCGCGAAACTTCACCACGACGAGGCCGTTCAAAGGCTGGCGAACTTGGCAGAGCGGGACTCGATTCCTGATCGTCAGATAGCGCTGAGGACCCTGGGATCGATCGAAGGGTCCAAGGCTGATCACGTGATTTCAGGCTTGCTCGATCGCTTGATTGAAGGACACGTGCCACCGGAACTCGCATTGGATGTTCTGGAGATCGCACGCGCCCGGCATACGCCGGAGATCGAAGAGAGGCTGGCGAAGTACGAGTCGCGTCGCCCGGGCGTTGATGCGTTGGGGCGGTATCTCGAAACGATGCACGGTGGCAACGCCGCGGCGGGACGGAAGATCTTCTTCGAGAAGATCGCCGTGGCCTGTGTCCGCTGCCATAAGATCGACGGTAGAGGAGGGGAGGTGGGGCCTGACCTCTCCGGCGTTGGTGACCGCAAAAACCGGCGTTTCCTGCTGGAATCGATCGTGGATCCAGACCGGGAGATCACACAGGGATTCGAGACGAGAATCGTCGCCACCACTCAGGGGCAAACCCACGTCGGTGTGTTGAAGTCAGAGGATCGAAATTCGATCACTCTCATGTCACTTGACGGGAAACTCATGGTCATTCCGAAGGGAGAAATCGATGACCAGAAGAAGGGCCGCTCCGGAATGCCGAACGACCTGACCAAGTGGCTGTCCCACTCCGAGCTTCGCGACCTGATTGAATTCCTCGCCAACACCAAGCAGAAAGAGGGGCAAGCCGCCCGGCGATGAGAGTCAACGGGATAGAGTTAGGGATCGCTCGGCGCTTCTTCGGATGGAGATCAAGGAGCGTCGGGCTTCACATCGATGTCAAAAGGACTCGCACCGTCCTGCACGGTGAAGGTGAACCTCTTATAAGCGAGCCTTGGGTCTTTTCGAATCTGAGGGCTATCCACGAGCACCTCGTTACGCCCCACCAGCGTCGTCACGGAATACGTCCCGTCCTTGCCGATCCCTGCTTGCCGAGGAGCGACCTTGCGAGCGTAGTTTGAGGGGTTGAAGGTAACCGTTCCCTTATCGAGCGGCTTACCCTGCAGGCGGACGGTCCCCTTGACAGTAACCTCCGTGGTCGCAGTATCGACGGATGCCTTCTCACCGCCACATCCGACGATCAGAAGCACCGAGGCTCCGCAGAGTATTTGCAGACCATGCATCCTCACTGGCATTCCCATAACTCTCGATGCTCCCGAAAAGGAACTCCGCGCAACGCTCTGGTCGTTGCGCGGAGATCAAAACCGACCTCTGAACTAACTTTGCCGGAAAGCCCCGACACAGAACTTGTCAAAAAGCCGCGATGGGACATGAACGCGGCTGATGACAACTCCCCCACTCATATCAAGGATCAAGGCCCTTCGGCGATCTCAACCACCATTTCCCGAAAAACCGGCCTATCTTGATGCGAAAACTCTTTTTCCCCTCGATCTAGGAAACTCGCTGCGCGAATTTGAGAATGCGTCGGAACGGTCGCGCGGCTCACTCAGTAGGAGTCGGACGAGATCACTTCTCCACCGTTGCGGGAACCAAGTGCCCACCAGATGGAAGGAGCGATCGATTCCTTGACGAAGTGGACGGACCCGTCGGCGAAGAGCACATTGGCACCACCGGGGTGGCGGCTGCTGGCGGTGGAGGCTCCGCCGTCGTGCGTACCGCCGTAACCGCAGCTCCAGGTGTTCGGCGTCATCACGTGGTTGTACCGGGGTCCCCCAGTGATGCTGCCCGCGCTCCAGTAGTCGCCGGAAGCCCAGTCATTCCAGGTCGCCGTGGCGGTGCTGTACGGATTAATCGCCTTGCACACGGGATAGAACAACGCGGCCGAGCTGACGGCCGGAGACGACGCCGAGACCTTGGAGTTGAAAACCGTCGACGTGGGCTTGATTGGGTCAAAGACCGTGTCGCTCGAGTTGGTGCTCCCGGGACCGATCCCCTTCACCTTCTCACTGAAAGCCGCGGTGTTGCTCAGACCGTCCGTGATCGAGGCGAAGTTGATCACGCCCGACTGCGTGACGTACCCGAACAGACCGTTGAAGTCGCCACCGCTTGCGGTTGCACCGTAGCCAAGGCTCTTTCCATTGATATTCGTGGACGTGTTGGCATAAAAGCAGTTAGGTGTCGAGCCGCAGCTCGCGCAGTAGTTCACGTGCCCCGTTGCGGACGTCAATCGATCGATGTCCGAAGGGCAGATGAGCGTGTTGATCACGGAATACGTCACCGTGGTGTTCTGCACGCAGAAAGGCTGGGCGGGCGTGATCGTGCGCGTGAAATTGATTGAGTTGAAGAGGTTCGCCTGCTCGAACTGGGCGAGCATTTGCGAGAAGGCCGACCAGTCATTCCAGGAAACCGTGTAATCCCCATGCCCGAAGGGCAACGATCCCTTTTGGTCGTGATAGTTGTGCATGGCGATGCCAACCTGCTTGAGGTTGTTTGTGCATTGGGCTCGTCGAGCCGCCTCGCGCGCGGCCTGTACGGCCGGCAAGAGCAGCGAGATCAAGACAGCAATGATGGCAATCACCACCAAAAGCTCGATTAAGGTAAATCCTGTTCGCTTCCTGTATTGGCTCATCACTGACCTCCAACGATGGATGGCAATGGACTTCACCTGAGTCGCATCTCGCATGTCGACGGAGTGAGGAAAACTCCATCACCGATGGCTGCCCCCATCGGAAGGTGATCACGGGCCAACGAAAATCGGCGCCCACTTTTTTTGAAAACAAAATAACGATTCACAACTTTATCGATCAAGATAGTGAGAGTCAAGCGACAAAGAGAGCGCCACGGCCTAAATTGCGGCTGACGGTGTCCGAAAGAGTTCGTGGTATCAGCGTTTCGAAGCGCGTGAACCCTTCGGAACGAAGGGACAGAGGCCTCGAAGGATTCCCGAGACGACAAACGCTGAAATGACCGGACTTTGGCCCCTGACCGTACTGCTGCTTCGTGACCAACTTCAGGAGAATGAAGGAGAAGGCTCAGCAAAACGGAAACGCCGATACGAAATCCGTGCCCGGCCCCTGGCGAATTCAGGGTACCTCGGGGCAGTCCTCGGCAACCCAAGCAGGCACACCTGGCCGGGTTCGACCAGGTACCACACGTCCCCAGATGCTGGTGCTAAGGCTCGTTAGGAATCTGAGCGAAGAGAACCTTCGCGAATGTGCACGACCCCTTGACTTTTTTTGAAATCGAATTAAATATACCAAAAGAGGGCCGTTCGTGTCAAGAACTCGCCTCCGACCGGTGAGGATATTCTTGTCCGTGCGCCATCAAGCATCCAATAACGGGGTTAGAGGCAAGAATCGAGCGGCGATATCATGTAGACTCGATAAGGCGAGGCACGACGGTGTGAGGCTTGTCTGCTCGTCACGAGTGGCAAGAGACAGGGAAGGGGGAAGACCCGTCCATGGATTCGACCCTTTGCTTTTGGCGGGCCGATTCGTATCTTACGATTTCCCACTCTACCAATCGAAAGCTTCACTTAGCCGAACGAGTTCGACCTGTTCATCATGGCGAACGTCAAGAAAAAGCCACTGGCTGTTGCAAATCTTGAATCGAGCGCGGTACGAGCCGTTCGCGCCTGGGGTTCAATTGCCAGGATCGACCTGGCTCGCGAGCTAAAGGTCGTGGCGTCAACTGTCGGCATCTATGTCGACCGGTTGATCCAAGACGGTTATTTGCTGGAATCGACGAAGGCGAACCGGGGCCTGGGCCGGCCGGCGGTTCTCATTGAGTTGAATCCGAAGGCGGGAAGGTTCATCGGGGTCGACTTTGACGCCCGCCAGATTATGGCAGTCACCGTGAACTTCGCTCAGCAGCCATTGGCCCAAATGTGCCGAACGCTACCGGCGGAGGCCACAACCGACCAGGTGCTTGACATTATCGAAGAGTTGATTCATGACTTGATTGGTTCAAGTCCCGAAGACATCCTGGGCATCGGGTTGGCCGTTCCGGGCCCCATTGACGCGGAAAAGGGGATTGCGCTCGAATATCAATTCATCCGTGATTGGCGAAACGTGCCCGTAGGTCCTCGCGTGGAAGCGAGATTCCAGGTTCCCGTGTTTGTCGAGAATAACCTGAGGTCCATGGCACTTGGTGAGTTGTGGTGCAGCCCGGAAAGCGGCTCTCGCGACCTGGTGTGTCTGGGAATACGAAGCGGAATCGGCTCGGGAATCATTGTCGATGGCAAACTTCTTAGGGGGAGTCATAACCTGGCCGGCGAAATCGGGCGATGGATCTACCCAGGGGAATCTCCATCGGGCCTGGGAGCCCTTGCCTCGGCCCAGGGGGGCGGCTCCTTGCCTCAAACGATTGAAGAGCTGGCCTCTTTAACGGCCTTGTTGTCCCAGGCGAAGGAGGAGTTGGCTCGAGGAACGAAGAGCCGATTGGGACAACCGGGGGATCAGCCCACCGTCGCCGAGTTACTTGCCGCCGCCAACGACGGGGACGAGCTCGCGGGCTCGATCGTTCGAGGAGCCGCAAACGTTCACGGCTGGGTAATCCACCAGTTGGTCCTCCTTCTCGATCCCCAACGCATCGTGATCGCCGGTCCCCTGGTGGAAAATGCGACTTATCACGAGGCTTTGCAGGGGGCTTTTGCCGCCTTGGGCAGCCCTCAACTGGCTTCGCGCGTCACACGTTCTCAGTTGGGTGCCGAAGCCGGCGCCCGAGGTGCCGCAGCGCTCGCGTTTCATCACTGGACGCCTCGGCGACCCTGAGCCCTATTTCCGAGATACCTTCAAACAATCAAATGCTTGCGGAATACAAATCCATCGCTCGTGGAGAACTCCCCCCAGCACGTTCTGTCGCGGCACCGCCACAAGCCTTAGTGGGTGTGATTGTTGAGCGGGTTTGCGACTAGACTACTTCCGAATTCGTAAATAGCCTCTCGCGGAGCAGGTTTGATGGTCCGAAGTGATCTTCAGGTGTCGCCGACGTCACTCTCAGGGCAACTTGAGCATCAGGGTGAGTGTTTTCCTTTGGTACTCTCGTGCCGCACGGCCGACGCGAGTCTGGAGGACGCCACGACGTGGATCCAGTCGCACGCTAAGGATCTGTGCGAACGAGCAGCTCGGTATGGAGCCGTCCTATTTCGCGGCTTTCCGGTCGTCACGGCGGAAGACTTCGACCGTTTTGTCGCCGCCTTCGGCCTCAAGAATTTTCCTTACGAAGATTCACTCTCGAACGCCGTACGGGTTGTCCGAACCCCTCGCGTCTTCACGGCAAATGAAGCTCCTCCAAGCGTGACCATCTTCCTTCATCACGAGATGGCTCAGACGCCGATCTACCCCAGCAAACTCTTCTTCTTTTGCGAGAAGCCCGCCGAGGAAGGGGGCGCGACTCCCATTTGCCGGTCCGATCTCCTCTGGGATCGCCTCACCGTCCAAAGCCCAGAGTTCACTCGGCATTGCGTCGAAAAAGGGTTGCGCTACTCGAACGTGATGCCCTCCGAGAACGATTTCAACTCGGGAATGGGACGGAGCTGGCAGAGCACCCTGGGGGCAAAGACCCGAGAAGAAGCTGAGCGGCGTTTGCATGCACTCGATTACGAATGCGAATGGCTTGATGACGGCTGCCTACGGGCCACAACGCCTGTTCTGCCGGCCGTGCACGAAATATCCCCGGGGCGGAAGTCCTTCTTCAACCAACTGATCGCGGCGTTTTGCGGTTGGAAGGATAGTCGCAACGATCCGTCCAAGTCGATCACTTTCGGAGACGGCGCCCCGCTCGATCGCGATGCGGTGTCGTTGGCCGTCGAGCTGGCCGAAGAACTCACTTTTGATATCCCCTGGCAAAGGGGGGACGTCGCCCTGGTCGACAACTTCGTGGCGATGCACGGCCGCCGTACGTTCGCCGGGAAGCGAAGCGTCCTGGCCTCACTCGTCGCCGCCGAGTCATAAAAACTCGCTCCCGAATGAAATTCAGAGACGAGCAGACCTTGATCGGTGTAGTTGGGGAAAGGCGTCGCGACATCCAGGGAAGCCGCCACGGATCCCGCTCCGGACCTCGAAAACGCTCACCGACCGCCCCATCACGTTCTCAGACAACTGCCGCGTCCGTTCCGCGCGCACGAGGAAAGGGCCCTGACTCGGGATGGCGATCGCGAAAGTCCTACGGACAAAAGCGAGCGTTTGTCCGTGCACGTCACTCCTACGGACCGGGTGCACGCTCGAGCATGATGGAGCCGGCGGGAAGAGCGGCATCACCCACGGAAATCGGGTGTGGAATTACGCCTAACGACGTGAAGGTGTCGGCGATCCGCTGCTGTTCAGCGACGACGGCGGGGCTCATGACAGACATACCGTCGAAGACACGGCGTTCCGTCACTCGCTTGGCGGATACGAAGTCAATCTTCAGGTCGTCGGCCAGGATTTGCGCCAGCATGCCACGATTTGATGTGGCCCATTGGACCTCACTCTCCGCGGCTTTGAGGATCGAGGCGATGAGATCGCGGTGATCTCGGACCATCGCTTTTGACGCGAGAAGCATCTCGCGATTTCCCACGAGGCCGAAGCCGTCGGCCAACATCCGAGTCGACTTGGCTACCTCGGCCTCTGCGTAGTGCGGATCCCAGGTCACCCAGGCATCCACGCGCCCGGCCGCCAGAGCGGCGAGCGCTTCGGCCGGCTCAAGAAAGACCGGTTCGACATCCCTGTAGACGAGGTTCGCGTCTTCCAGGGCACAGACCAAGAAATAGTGAGATGTCGACCCTCGTTCGAGCGCAACCTTGCGGCCTCGCAAGTCCGCGATTTTCTGCATCGGCGAATTCGCCGCCACGAGGATTGCCTCGGACCGTGGTTCGTGAGGTCCGTAGGCAACGTAGATCAAGGATTTCCCAGCCGCCTGCGCGAGAATCGGCGGGGCGTCCGCCGTCACACCCAGATCGATTTTCGCGCGGTCCAATCCATCGAGCAACGTGGAACCAGATGGGAAATTCACCCATTCCACGGAGGCATTCAGCGACTTCAAGGCACGCTCGAGTGTGCCGCGAAGTCTGAGCCCATTGAGGACACTCCCCCTTTGATAGCCAACCCGAACAGTACGAGCTTCCTTCAGGGGGACCGGTGAGGGCCCACCGCAACCCGCCACGATCAAGAAGAGGGATACCAAGGACACCCAAGCACTTCTGTGAAGAACGATCATGGATCCCTTTACCATGTCGAGGACCGCGATCCAGACTTACAAGCGGAAACCCAGGGTGCTCGAGTAGACGATGGGACCTTGGCTTTACGCAGTCGCTTCTAGGCGAGATTCGACCGGCTCACCATGGGAGAGCCCACGGGCATCCCTTGAGGCACTTCGATCGGGGAGAAGCGTTCGGGACGATGCGGAGTGGCCACGCCCCATGGAGGACTGCGCTCCACGCGAGTGAACACTTGCACCATCCCAGTTGCCTGTTTGTCCTCGTCCCTACGCAGGGGACGGTGATGCCGGGGCAATAGGCATTCGTTGCCGGGACGTTAGACGGTGCAGATGGTGATAGCCTCGGAGAGGCTGGTGAGCGGCTCTCGCTTGGGGATGAATTCATGGGCGAGATAGCCCTTGAAACCGACTCCCGCGATCGCGAGGGCGATGGGCTTGTAGTTCAGTTCCTGGGTCTCGTCGATTTCGTTCCGGCCGGGGTTTCCCCCCGTGTGGTAGTGGCCGAAGTAGGGGTGGTTCTTTTCGATCGTGCGGATCACGTCCCCTTCCATGATCTGCATGTGATAGATGTCATAGAGGAGTTTGAAGTTGTCTGAGCCCACCCGTTTGACAAGCTCAACACCCCAATCGGAACGATCACACATGTAGTCTTTGTGATTGACCTTGCTGTTCAAAAGCTCCATCTGAAGGGTCACGCCCGCCTTTTCGGCCACGGGGGTAATTTCCCTCAGGGCCTTCGCGCAATTGGCCAGCCCGGTCTTGTCGTCGATACCTCGGCGATTTCCGGAGAAGCAGATCACGTTCTTCCAGCCTTCGCGTGCCGTGGCCTCGATGGCGGCGTTAATTTGCTTGAGGCTGGCCGCATGGTACTTGGGGTCGCATAACCCATCGGACAGGGGATGCGACTTGGTCATCGTGCACACCAGGCCATGAGCCTTGGCCGTGGCAAATTCGTCAGGAGAGAGCAGGTCGATACCGACCAGGCCCATACGTTTTGCGGCCGCGCACAGATCGTCGAGCGAAATTTTGGAATAGCACCAGCGGCAGACCGACTGCTGGAGGCGACTCTTCGATACAGGCCTCCCAGGCTCCGCCGCTTGCCCTTGGCCAACGATCCCGCTCACAGCCGTCAGGGCCGCCACTGCTCGCAAGGCCTCACGCCGGCTTTGGGGTCGTTCGATCGGAGCGGTCATGGAGAGTCCTCCGAAGTATGGGATGAGCCCGAGAAACACAGCCATTCCGGCCGTTACAAGAACGAGAGAATGATCTTCTCAAATCCCGGCATGATTCGGCCAGAGGGGAGTCGATCGCGAGGGCAGGTCAGTACGTTGACAGATCTTAACGCACAATCTTCGTGGTTGGGGCGTTGAGAAACAGTGGTCCGTAGAGAACTTCCGATCACGCCGTACAATAAAATGGTGTCGGCGCCGAAGACCCAACCAGGGCCGCTCGATCCTCGGGTTCGGGGTCCGCGCCTCATGTCAACGAGCAACTGGGAGATCCACCCGTGAGCGAAGGTCTCAAGCGCGTTTACGGCATCGATCTAGGAACGACCTATTCGGCGATCGCCTACGTCGACGAGCACGGAAAGCCTGTCATCGTCCCCAATCAAGAGAGTGAGCGGATCACCCCGTCGGTCGTGCTCTTCGATGGCGACAACATCATCGTCGGCAATACGGCCAAAGAGTCGGCCAAGGTCGAGCCCCATCGTGTCGCGTCGCGCATCAAGCAACACATGGGGGATCCCAACTTCGTCTTCGAGCATGACGGCCAGGTCTACAGCCCCGAAGACATCTCCTCCTTCATCCTTCGCAAGGTCGTTGGAGATGCTGAGCTCGCTCTTGGAGACGACAAGATCACTGATGTCGTCATCACCTGCCCAGCTTACTTCGGCACGCCCGAGCGTGAAGCCACGGCCAATGCCGGAAGGCTCGCCGGACTGAACGTTCGCGCGGTCTTGAACGAACCGACGGCCGCCGCAATCGCCTATGGACTGGAACAGGCGGAAGACCAGACCGTCCTTGTATATGACCTCGGCGGCGGCACGTTTGACATCACGATGATCGACATCAAGGATCGGCTCATTCGCGTGATCTGCACCGGCGGCGACCACCGCCTGGGGGGAACGCTCTGGGATGAAGCCATCGTGATGTTCCTCTCCGAGGAATTCCGCGGCCAGACGGGACTCGAGTCCGACCCGATGGACGACCCCGAAGTTCTCAACGATCTCTTCCTCCAAGCAGAGCGGGGCAAAAAAACCCTCACCCAGCGCGAGAAAGCGCCCTTCCGGGTGACCCATGAAGGGCAGCAGGCGCGCGTCGAACTCGACCGTGCCAAGTTCGAGGAGATCACCAAGCACCTGCTCGATCGCACCGTCGAGCTGACCCGCGAGATGCTCGCGGATGCGAAGCTCAAAGGGCACGAGAATTTCGACAAGATTATCCTCGTCGGCGGTGCCACCCGCATGCCGCAGGTCCGCGAACGAATCGTCGCCGAGTTTGGCCGCGAACCCGAGGTGTTTGATCCCGACGAGGCCGTCGCCAAAGGGGCGGCGCTCTTCGGACTCAAAGAATCGCTGGAGGATTCGGTCCGCGAAATCCTGACCCCCGAGCATGGCCAAAGCAACGGCCACCACGAAGAGGTCAACCTCGAGCAAGTCTCGGAAGCCGAGGTTACCGAGGCTCTCGACCGCCTCGAGCAGCAACTTGGATTCACGCTCACGGGTCCTGTTCGCGAACTGGTCAACACGCGAATCGTGAACGTGCTCTCCAAGAGCCTGGGAGTGGTGGCACGCGATGACCAGAACAAGGAAGTCGTCGTTTATCTCCTTCCTCGCAACGGCGAGGTGCCCATGGAGTTCAGCAGCGACTTCGGCACCGATACCGCCAACCAGGCGGGCGTCGACATCCGCGTGATGGCCGGCGAGCGAGACAGTCACGAGCCTACCGACTGCCAGGACGTTGGCACAGCCACCCTGAATCTCCCCACGAACCTGCCTGCCCGAAGCCCCATTCGGGTGAAGTTCTCGATCAGCCGTGACGGCCGCCTCAACGTCACCGCCACGGATCTGACGGGGGGAGGCTCGATCGATGTCGAGTTCGAGACTGAAGCCGTCTTGAATGCCGAGGAAGTCGCGGAACGATCCTCCGCGCTTCGGTTGCTCAACGTCTCCTGAGGACGCGAGCCGCCAACTCCTGAGGCTCCCTTTAAGAAGGGCCTCATCCGGTTGGCGGCTCACAACACCTCGGAAGTCGTTAATGCAACCAGCGTCCCTCCAAGCGGGCCTACGTTCGACCGAAAACCAGGGATTGGCTCATGGCGCAGAGCTTCGTCGGGATCGACCTGGGAACAACCAACTCGGTGGTGGCCACTCGCAATGCGTATGGCCGCCCCGAGGTCATCGCGAACCGTGAGGGGCAGACCATCACGCCGTCGGTCGTCTACTTCGGTTCCGACCCGCCGGCGGTCGGCCAGGAAGCCAAGGAGTGGGCCCGACTGGGTAACGATGAAATCGCGAGCTTTTTCAAGCCCCATATGGGCAACCCGCTCTATCAGTTGCGATTCCACGGCCGGGACTACAACGCCAGCGACCTTTCAGCCATCGTCCTGAGCCGGCTCAAGGAAGACGCGGAAGCCAAGCTGGGACAACCGGTTTCCGGCGCCGTGATCACGGTGCCCGCCTACTTCGCAGACGCCCAACGCAAGGCGACCATTGAGGCGGGAACCGCTGCCGGCCTCAAGGTCCTACGAATCATCAACGAGCCGACGGCCGCCGCGCTTGCCTATGGCTTGCAGAAGACGGGCACCAGCGAGACCGTGCTGATCTACGACCTGGGAGGAGGCACGTTCGACGTCACCGTGGCCAGGATCACCCCCGAGACGATCAACGTCCTGAGCACAGCCGGAGACCACGATCTCGGCGGGAAGAACTGGGACGACCGCATCGCAATGTTCCTCTCGGAGAAGTTCGCCCAGGAGACGGGCCTCGACCCTCTTGACGACCCTGTTGCCCTGAATGAGGTGTTGGTCCGGAGCGAACAGGCGAAATGGACCTTGTCCGACCGGACCGCGGCGAGAATCACCCTGCAACTTGGAACCGAGCGTCGCGGTTACGAATTAACGCGCATTGAATTCGAGAATCTGACGTTTCCGTTAATGGATCGGACTCGCAAGCTGACGGAAGAAGCTCTCGAGGAAGCTCGGCTGGGCTGGAAGGACCTCGGCGGCGTCCTTCTTGTCGGCGGCTCGACGCGAATGCCGATGGTCCGGTCCTACGTCACCCAGATGTCGGGAACGCCACCGCGTTCAGGAGTCAACGTTGACGAAGTGGTCGCCCTTGGCGCGGCGATCCAGGCGGCCATGGAAGTGGGTGAACACACCCACGATGCGACCCCCCAGTTCACGCTCGGCGGCACACGGCGTATCAACGATGTGATGTCCCACAGCCTGGGCACGATCGCGGTGAGTTCCGACGAAACAGCGTATGTCAATGACATTGTGATCCGGCGGAACCTGCCAATCCCCGCGGAAAACACCAAGAGCTATCTTCACGCCACACATGGCGGCGCCAACGAGAAGCTCGAGGTTTACCTGACCCAGGGAGAGAGCGGGAGCCCGCTCGATTGCTCGATTCTAGGCAAATACGTATTCTCGGGAATCGTAGCAACCAACGCAGAAGTGACCATTGATGTCGGCATGTCCTACGACGCGAATGGCGTGGTCCAGGTCAGTGCCAAGCAACGAGATACAGGCCATGGCCTGGCCATGACGATTGAACCGGTCCCGGACGACCTGAGTTGGCTGGCGAGACCGCCTGAGGCTGCGACCAGCCGAACTCCGTCTGAGAAAGTTCGCGTGTACCTGGTCATCGACGTCTCGGCGAGCATGGCGGGCTTCCCGCTCATCGAAGCACAGACCGCAGCCAGGGAGTTCCTGGAGCGTTGCGACTTCACGATGATGGAAGTGGGCTTGATCTCGTTTTCGAGCCAGGTCACCCTCCAGGCCGAGGCCACCGACAACGTGCGGAAGGTTCAGGCGGCTATCTCGCGACTTGAACCGGATAGCAGCACCAATTTGACCGACGCTCTGGAACTTGCCCGAGGGCGACTCGCCGCCGACGATCGGGTTCGCTACATCGTCATCTTGACGGACGGCTACCCAGACGCTGCGGAGAGTGCGGTGGAACAATCAGCGGCGGCGATTAAGCAGGGGATCGAGATCGTGGCCATCGGGATGGGGGATGCCGATCTCGACTATCTCCGCAGGCTTTCGAGCACCGAGCAGGGCTCGATCTTCGCCCATGCCGGCGAGCTCGTGCAAGCGTTCGGGCATATCGCCAAGATGATCACCGAAGGAGGTCGCAGCTTGCGAAAGATTTCATGAGCGTGACGACCGACGCCTCATCTCGATTCTCCTTTCGCTCGACGAACCTTCGCCAGGCCTATGAGCGCGCCCTGGCCGGCGCACTCGGGGCGGTCTTCGGGCTGTACCTGTATGTGGAATTGATTCATGCCGAAGAAGTCTGGGTGCGTGACGCCCTGGCAGGGCTGCTCATTGGAGGAACGATCGGCTTCTTCCTCAACGCGTCAGCCCCTCTCCGGGAAGGAGCCTGGCTGAAGCTGGGACGTATGGCAACGTGGGGAACGCTCGCCGGTGCCGTGGGAGGGGCCCTGGGTCTCCTGCTGGGGGAAGTTGTTATCGGTCTCTTCAAGGGGGGGCTGATCGGGCGAGCCGTTTCCTGGTCGATCTTGGGCATCGGCATCGGCATCAGCCAGGGGCTTGCCGACCGCTCACGGCAACGATTGATTTTCGGATTCATCGGTGGAGGGCTAGGGGGGCTAATCGGAGGCTACCTCTTCGAGCTCTTGCGCCAGGCGTTCGGCAATCGGTACACGCTCAGCCAGGGAGTTGGCATCCTGATTCTGGGGACGGGTCTTGGCCTCTTGCTCGCCCTTGTAGAGCAAGCTCTTCGTCGAGCGTGGGTTCAAGTGCTCAGAGGACGTCAGGAGGGGCAGGCCTATCTGCTGGCCCACAAGATCTCGCGTCTCGGCCTCGACGAACGCGCGGAAGTGGGTCTCTTCGGCGATCCAGCGGTCGCTCGCAAACATGCGGAGATCGAGGCAACCGACCAGGGTTATGTGCTTCACAACTTCGCTCCGTCGGGCAGAACCCTGGTCAATGGTTCCAACGTTGACGCGACGCGGCTCCTTCACGATGGCGACCGCGTCCAGCTCGGCCAAACGCTACTGCTCTTCCGACAACGAACTCGATAGTCATCGAGCTTGGCCCCCTTCCGCTCGGGGAAAACGCCTCCGAAACTCGCCTCGGAACCGTCATGAACGCGAAAGCCTGGTCGCTCGAAATTGTGCGGGGCCGTGAGACCGGACGGGTCTATGCGCTCCAACCCGGCGAGACGACGCTCGGAAACGCTCTCAACGGCGATCGGGGCATTGACCTCGCCGCCCAGGAGGGGGAAGGCCCCCGGCGAATGGCCGCGCGACATGCCGTCGTGAGCCAGTCGACCAGCGGCCTGAGCGTTCGCGACCTCGATAGTCCAGGGGGCACATTCGTTAACCGGCAGCGCATCCTCGCCGGCCAGTCAAAACCTCTTCAGCCCGGCGACCTCATCCAGCTCGGGGGCGTTCAGCTCAAGGTCGTCGAACGCCTGGACGCTCCGGCCGCCAGGCCTCAGAGTCCCCCGCCCTTGAGCAAGCCTCAGAGTCCGTCCCCCTCGACCAAGCCACAGGCGCCTCCCCCTCAGGCAAAGCCTCAGGCCGCGGCCGTGAAACCCAAGGCCGTCGCGCCGGTGCCTGTCGCCGCGCCGGCGCCATCACCAGCAATAGCATCGGCGAAACCCGTTCCTTCCAGCGAACCGAAGGCACCCGTCACGAGTCCCATCGCGCTCCCCGTCCCGTTTGTGCTGGCTTCTGGAGCGACGTGCAAAACCTGGGACGACTTCCTTACCATTTCCGCTCAACGCTGGCCGGCTCTTCGTGACGAACTTACCTCCGGTCGACTTGCCACGTTCCTGCGATCCATCCACCGTCCCGTTCCGCATTCAGCGGGTACACCTGACGAACAGTTGGACGCCTGGCTGGGAACGCTCGCCACTTCGCGCCTCGCTGAGCCGGAGGTCGACGTCCATCCTCAGAAGGTGATCATCAAAGCGTCGGCAGGGGGAGGCGTCACACGCCAGACCATCAAGCTGACCAACACCGGCTATCGGTTGCTCCGCGCCAAGGTGCGCCCCTCTGACCGCGACGCAGGCTGGATCAAAATCGAGCCGGCTTACGCGCACTCCGGCTTCGTTGTCCTCGAGCAGGCCGATGTGCCTTTCGAGGTCGAGATTCCTGAGAGCCTCGACTCTCCTCGGGTGGGAACGCTCCTGGTAGAGAGCAATGGAGGCAACCGCCAGGTCGAAGTACGCATCGAACGTCCAGCGGCCGTGGGGCTGCCTGACTTCGGTCCGACGGAAGAGGTTAGCACGGGAACAAGCGTCGGCGATTACCTCGCCCATCTCCCTTTTCATTTGCGGATCGTGCTGGGAATCTTTGCTGGCGTGCTAATACGAGCGTTGGTTTTCGCAAGTACCTTGATCGGGAACCCCGGGACGACGCTTCTGCAGCCCGCGATCGTGTTCGCCACTCTGGGCGCCGGGTTCGCGGCTCTCTTGGCTCTCAAGCGGGGGACAGGAGGGGACGTGCTGACGTCGGGTTTCGCGGGCGGTTGCGTGGGCGTTTTCGCCGCGGCACTCACGATCGCGAGTTGCCGTGCCGTGGAACCCATGTTGGGAGCGGCACTCTCTTCATCGCCAATCGTGTTGGAGCTCCTTTGGGCTGCTCTGGGGGCTGGCCTCGCTTCCTTCTCAATGCTGCTCGTCCCGTATCGTACCAACGTGGAGCCTCTGTCATGATCGGCCGCACGCACGTCATCATGGGCATTGTGCTCTGTGGGTTCCTTCCCACGATCGGCCACGCGCAACAGGCTCCAACCGACCAAATGATCGCCCAGGCCATCGCCCGTGGCGTTGAGTTCGTCAAACAGCAACAAGAGGCGCAAGGAAATTGGTCTTACTCGTTTAATCATAATCACAATTTAGGAATAACGGCACTCGCGGGACTTGCGCTCCTGGAAAACGGGATGGATCCCGTCGATCCCGTGATCGGAGCGACGAACGAGGTGGTCAAGGTTCAGGCCACCCGCTCCAACCAAACCTACGACCTCGCGCTGGCGATCCTCTTTCTTGCGCGCGTGCAAGGCGAAAGCCAGGGAAAGAACGACCCCTTGATCAGGCGTCTGGCCCATCGTCTTGCCGAGGGAGAGCAGGGGGGGATGTGGACGTATACCGTGCCTTTGGACGCCAGCGATGACGATCCCGATGACTCGTCGCGTCGTCCCCGAAGCCGGCGCTCGCGATTTCAGAATGCGCGCGGCGATAACTCGAACACTCAGTTCGCCTTGCTAGGAATGTGGGCCGCGGGACGACATGGTTTCGATCCTAACGACCCGCTTGAAGCAATCGATGGGCATTTCCGAGGGTCGGAGAACGACGACGGTCACTGGGGCTACGTTCCGGGGAACGACGGAACCCCGGCAATGACGTGCGCCGGGCTCATGGGATTGGCGATCGGCGCGGCGCGCCCGAGTCTCGCCGAGCGCCAGACGGCTCGAGCCCGAGGAGCAGCACTTGCGGTCGACCCCAATTTCAAGTCGGCCCTCGCCGCGGTAACACGCGACGCGGAACAGATCGGCCCCCATTCAGAGATCTATTACCTCTGGTCGCTGGAACGCGTGTGCGTCGCGCTCGGTCTGCGAAAACTCAAAGACTTCGACTGGTACGCCGCAGGCGCCGCTGAGCTCCTCCAACGCCAGCGCGACGACGGAAGCTGGCCCGACGAACGCTGGGGGGCGCTGCCTAATACTTGCCTCGCACTCTTGTTTCTCCGCAAGGCTAACCTGGCATTCGAACTCGACCGGGTGCTCCGCCTGCCAGGCGACTCTCATCCTGAGCTTGCCAAGGCCCCCCAACAGCCAGCTCCGGTCGTCGCGAGCGTAGCCGAAAAAGGGGTCACTCCGGCCGGTCCGGACTCCGAAGCAAGCGTGGTCATCACCAGCGCCAGTCAGAACGAGTTTCCAGAGATCCGCGTTGAATACGAGGTAAAACGCCCCAACGGCTCATTCCTGCTCGACGGAAAACGCGAAGACTTTCGCGTCACCGAATATGACCAACCCATGCAAATTGTCCGATTCGAGTCGCCGATGACCAAGGAGGCTCGTCCGACCACGGTTGTACTCGTGGTCGACCGCAGCCTCAGCATGAAGGAAGAAGATAGGATCGGCCACCTGAAACGCGCTGTTGTCCCCTTCCTGAGAGGGTTGCCGAAGGGCTCTCGCGTCGCAGTGGTGTCATTCGGTTCCGAGGTCAACCTTCTCTGCCCTTTTACGGAAGATATGAACAAGGCCCAGCAGGCGGTGGAAACGCTGACACCGTCTGGAGCCACTCGCTACTACGACGCCGTTTCCGAAGCTCTCGATCTCCTTCGCGGTGAAACGGGGCGCCGCGCAGTGCTCGCACTCACGGATGGCGAAGACACTTTCAGCCAGACAGCGACTCTCGACAAGGTGATCGCAAAGGCCAATCAACTCGGGCTTCCGATCCATACGCTCGGGCTCGGGTCGGAAGATGAGATCGAAAGTGACGCTCTTCGCCACCTCGCGGCCGCCACGCGCGGTCAATATTATCCTGCGCAAGACGCTGCGCAATTACGGTCGATCTATGAAGAGATCGCCGCGCGACTCCGTTCGACGTATACGTTGGTGTACAGAACAGACCGCAAACTCCCCGACGGAACGCTTCGCCCGGTTCGCGTCTACTATCGCGCAAGCCGGCAGGCCGGCGAGACGGCCCTCTTCGTCCGCGGTATGGTCGTACCGGCTGCCGGCTGGCATGGATTGTTCCTCGCTCTTGTCGGAGGCCTCGCCGCCCTTTCGGTTTTGCCAGGAAAGCTTCGAAAGAAACAACCCATCAAATAGTGGATGAGCACCCCGAATCCATGACTCACAAGCTCTTGAGCCAACACAAGTCTTGGAGAGGATGACCTGGCAAGCGTTTCACATGCTCACCTCGGAGAATCGCGATGCCCATTCGGGCATGGTGGCGCCTAGCAGAATATTCATTTTCCTCTTTCTTTCCACCTGATTCCGCTTCTCAACAACCCCTGGAAAAGATCGCGGAAACGGCTGGCAAACCCGTTGGGGTCATTGCTATTCTGGCGCGAACGTGAACGGTTTTCCTTGGACCGATGAACGTTGCTTGACCTCTGGACGTTCTTGCATTCAGACTCCAGGCGCCTAGGATCCAGCCGGGGCCTTGTATGCCAGAGGCATCCAAATCGGTCGCCCGGTTCGCTGAATGGGTTCGTGACGTCCCCCCTTTCGTCGACCTCTCGAGTGGAAACATGATGCTTGACTCCGCCTATTCGTTTCACGAAAACTCCAGGTGACTACACATCCCGGGAAAAGTTCATGAACAAATATCTTATTAAGCTTTACGTTACAGGGCAAACGCCGAGGTCGCAACGAGCCATCACCAATCTGCGTGAAATCTGCGAGGAAGAACTGCGCGGGCAGTATGAACTCGTGGTCATCGACGTGCTTGAACGTCCCCAATTGGCCGAAGATGAAAAGATCCTCGCCACCCCCACGGTCGTGAAAGAACTGCCGCAGCCGATCCGGCGCATCATTGGCGACCTGTCCGACACCGAACGGGTGCTTCTCGGGCTCGACCTGCGTCCGTATTCGGCCAGAGACATGAAAGAAGGAGAGCAAGCTTGAGGAGAAACGAACGGTTTCCGTCGATTCCAAAGCTGCGCAGCGAGATTGATGGGTTCGACCTCATCTCCAACGGGGGGCTTCCGGAAGGGCGTACGACGTTGGTATCGGGAACGTCCGGCAGCGCCAAGACCGTTTTCGCCGCGCAGTTCCTCGCGGCGGGCATCATGAGGGCCGACCAGGCCGGAGTATTCGTAACCTTCGAGGAATCCCCCGAAGACATACGTCGCAATATGGTTGGATTCGGCTGGGACATCGCCGCCTGGGAGAAAGCGGGGCACTGGGCGTTCGTTGACGCCTCTCCCCATCCTGTCGACGGCCTCTTCGTGTCCGGCTCCTACGATCTCGGGGCCCTCCTAGCACGAATCGAGCACGCCGTCAACAAGGTCCAAGCACGACGCATCTCACTCGACTCGCTTGGTGGCATTTTCACCCAACTCGGTGACCAAGCGATTATCCGTCATGAGCTCTTCCGTATCGCCGCGGCGCTCAAGAGCATGGGTGTCACCGCGATCATCACGGCGGAACGAACCGAAGATCACGGGCCCGTCTCGCGCTACGGCGTCGAAGAATTCGTTGCCGACAATGTGATCATCTTCCGAAATTTCCTCGAGCAAGAGGTCCGCCGAAGGACGATCGAGATCCTCAAGTTCCGAGGGACCGCCCATCAAAAAGGGGAATGGCCCTTCACGATCGTTTCCGGTGAGGGGATCATCGTCATCCCGCTTTCCGCGCTCGAGCTCAAACAGAAGTCGTCCGATGCGCGTGTTACATCGGGCAATGTATCGCTCGATAATATGTGCGGCGGCGGATTCTTCCGTGATTCCGTTATTCTTGTGTCAGGCCCCACGGGAACGGGCAAGACGCTCATCACAACCGAGTTTTTGGCGGCGGGCGTTCGCACGGGAACTCGCTGCCTCCTCTTCGCCTTCGAAGAGAGCCGGGAACAGCTCTTCCGGAACGCGATGGGCTGGGGTATCGACTTTGCCAAGATGGAGGAAGCGGGAGACCTTCGGGTCATCTGCGAATATCCCGAGGCGGCGGCGTTGGAAGATCACCTGATCTGGATCAAGAGAGAGATCGAGGAGTTCAAACCCGATCGCGTGGCCGTCGACAGCCTCTCCGCGCTGGAACGTGTGGCTTCCTTGAAGAGCTTCCGTGAGTTCGTCATCGGGCTCACGTCGTTCATCAAGCACCAGGAAATCCCCGGCCTGTTTACGGCGACAACTTCGTCGCTTCTCGGCGGCACGTCGATCACTGAGACGCACATTTCCACAATCACCGATTCGATTATCCTGCTTCGCTACGTGGAGGTGAACGGTCAGATGCATCGTGGCGTCGCGGTCGTCAAGATGCGTGGATCAGGCCACGACAAGGATATCCGCAAGTTCGACATCGCTGCGGACGGCCTGCATATCGGTAAGCCCTTCCGCGGCATCTTTGGCATCCTGTCGGGCAACTTCCAGCACGTTCCTATGGATGATCAAAATGAGCTGACGGACTCGACATCGGATTCCAACGAGGAACGGGTCGCCCAACGGAGCGGGCAGGAGCGATAATGGAACGGACGAACGGGGGTGCCGACGCAAGCCTGGATGGCTTGCGTCGCGCGGTCGAGACCAGCGAAGCTCGCTTCCGCAATATCATCGAGAAAAACGCGGATGGCGTCGTTGTCGTGGACCACCGCGGTACGATTCGCTTCATCAATCCCGCCGCGAGCCATCTCCTGGGTCGCAGTCGCGATGAAATTCTGGGCAGCACCTTCGGAATCCCGATCGTCGCGGAGGAAACCACCGAGATCGATATTGCCACGAGCGACGGCACGGTGCGCATCGCCGAGTTGCGGGTGACGCAAACCGAGTGGGAGGGAACGCCCAGCCTTCTCATTGCGCTTCGTGACATGAGCAAGCATAAATGGCTTGAAGAAGAGCTCCGCCTCAAGGCCAAAGAATTGGCCGAGGCCGATCATCGCAAAGATGAGTTCTTGGCGATGCTGGCTCACGAGCTCCGCAACCCTCTGGCCCCTATTTTGAACGCCGTACAGATCATGCGGCTTCAATCCAATGATAAGAATCTGCTCGAGCAGATGCAGAATCTCGTCGAGCGCCAGGTCCGTTCGATGGCCCGCCTGGTTGACGACTTGCTCGACGTTTCCCGAATCACCCGCGGCAAGATCCAACTCCGCAAAGAGCCCGTCGTACTCGCCACGGTCGTCCATCGCGCGGTGGAAAACACCCGTCCGCTCTTTCAATCACGAGGGCAGGATCTCGTACTCAGCGTGCCGGAAGAGCCTATTCCTCTGTATGCCGACCCTTTGCGCCTCGAACAGATCATCACAAACCTTTTGAACAATGCGTCAAAATACTCCGACCCCAAGGGAACGGTTTGGCTCCACGTAGAGACCGACAAGGAGCAGGCAGTCGTTCGCGTGCGCGATCATGGCATGGGTATTGCACCGCACATGGTCGATCGGGTCTTCGAGCTGTTCGCCCAGGCGGATCGATCGCTGGATCGGTCCCAGGGAGGCCTAGGGATTGGCCTGACGCTCGTTCGAAGCCTCACCCACATGCACGGAGGAACGGTCATGTGCTTCAGCGATGGATTGGGGCGAGGTAGTGAATTTGTCGTGCACTTCCCCATCGAACTCGTCAGGGTAAACGAGGAGCCGGTCCCCGCACCCGAACCCGCGAAAGGGGAAAAACGACCGCTCCGGGTCCTGGTCATTGATGACAATGTGCACGCCGCGGAGAGCCTGTCGTTGATCGTTAAACTGTGGGGGCACGAGCCGCGAACCGCTCACGACGGCCCCACTGCGCTGGAAACAGCGCGGGCCTTTCGCCCCGAGGTCGCCCTCGTGGATATCGGTTTGCCTGGGATGGACGGATTTACCGTCGCGAGCCGGCTTCGCGAGATCCTGGGACAGCGCGACTTGCTACTCATGGCGACCACCGGCTATGGCCGTGAAGATGATCGAAACAAATCGCGCGAAGCAGGTTTCGACGAACACCTTGTCAAACCACTCGATCTCGATTTTCTGGAGTCGCGGCTCAATCACTATTCTCAAGACGGAGCCGTGGAAGCCCAGCCGACGGACTCGCTTTGAGCAGATCTCCTCCGCTTCATGAGCTTTCCGCGGAATGAGTTCAAGAGGGTGTCACGTCGTCCCCGGGATCCAGATAAACGTGACCCGTAAGACTCTCAGGGAGACACTGCATTTGCTCTCGGGCGGCGGGATCGTCATGGACGTAGCGATACCCTACGCCGTAGCCCAGCCCTTTCATCAAGGGTGTCACCGCGTTGCGCAGATGGTGAGGTACAGGTTCGCGGGCCGTCGCCTCCGCATCCTGTGCGGCCGCCAAATAGGCTCGTTTGATCGTGTTCGACTTGGGTGCCTGCGCCAAGTAGATCGTGGCTTGGGACAAGGGAAAGAGAGCCTCCGGCAACCCGATCATGTCGGTGATCTGAGCCGCGGCCGCGGCCTGAACCATGGCCTGGGGATCCGCTAACCCCACGTCTTCGGACGCCAGAATACAAAGGCGTCGCGCAATGAAGATGGGATCCGCTCCTCCTTCGATCAACCGAGCCAACCAGTAGAGAGACGCGTTAACATCAGAATTTCGCAAAGACTTGATCATGGCCGAGATCAAGTTGTAATGCTCTTCTCCCCCTTTGTCATACGCGTACCGCGCTCGCCCTAAAGCGTCCGCAAGGGTTGCGCTGGTGATCGGGCGAATCCCTTCAGCTTCGGGAGCGGTCGCATTGACGGCCGTCTCCAGGGCCGTGAGAGCCACCCGCGCGTCACCAGCGGCCGCCCGCGCGAGTTTGGCGATCTCTTCGTCTTCAACAACCGGCTTGAGCATTGCCAATCCCCGTTCGGGATCCGACAGTGCCCGACGCGCCAGAATCTCGATATTGGACTCTTGCAGTGGCTGTAGGACGAGTACCCTGGACCGTGAAAGTAGCGCCGCGTTGACCTCGAAAGAGGGGTTCTCGGTGGTCGCGCCGATCAGGGTGACCACTCCCTCTTCAACGGCGGGCAGAAGTGCGTCCTGCTGTGACTTGTTGAATCGATGAATTTCATCGACGAAGAGAACCGTCCGCCCGCTTCGACTCCGACGTTTCCTCGCCTCGTCGATCGCTGCGCGAAGCTCTCGGACTCCGGCGAACACGGCGGAAAGAGCGAGGAACTCCGCATTGGATTCCGCCGAGAGGATCCGGGCCAGGGTCGTCTTGCCGCTTCCTGGCGGTCCCCAGAGGATCAGCGAGGGAAGAGACTTCCGCTCAACCAACCGGCGAAGGACTTTCCCTTCCCCTAGGAGATGCTCTTGCCCTACGAACTCAGCCAGGGTCCGAGGGCGCATCCGTTCCGCCAGCGGAGCCGTCGGATCTATCGCAGCTTCCTCTCGAGGTTCCTCGAAGAGTCGCCCCATGGTCTCTCTTGCCATCGATTCCAACCTCTTCCGGGGCCATGAAAACCCAGTTCGCACCTTATGGCCCGTGGCTCCCGGAAGTCAAGCGTTGAAACGACGTTTTCGCGGCGCAGCGCGGCGGCAACCTGCTGTGCCAGGCCCCACCCGGGGCGACCAGATCGTAATCTCCAGCCTCACTCCGAACGTTTCGGCGCGGCTTCCGTCGCGGGGACTTGCTTGATCCATTCTCGCAGAAGCTGCACGGCTTTTTCGTCAAGAACAGACGTCGCCAAAGGGGGCATCTGGCCTGAGCCGCGATGAGAAACGCGGTGGAACAGTGTGGACCGGCTCGGATCTCCGGGCGCGATGATCAGCGGATCCTTGATGCCAAAGCTATCCTGCTGTGGCGCCACACCGAGTCCAAGACCGTTCAAGGGGGCTCCGTAGGTCAGGTCAATTGCCGCGTTTCCACCGCCAGCCCAGATATGGCAGCCTGAGCAGTTGGAGTGCAGATAGGATCGGGTCCGCTTCTCGAGGTCCTGCTTTACGTCGTACGGATCAACGAGATGTTGCAATTTGTTGGGAGGCTCGGGAAGAGGGTCGCTGAAGAATCCAACGTGCTCGAGTGCTCTCAACTGATTGTCAATGACACCGTGGTAATCGTAATCTTTGTTCATCTGCAAACCCGTCAAGCCAAGCACGTAATTGGCCGCTCGTGAATGACAGACCATACACTCAGCCCGGCTCGGGTAATGCCAACGCTGAGTACGCTTCTGGCCCGGAGCACCGTTGTCGTGGACAAGGTAATCTTGGTCGATCCCTTCTTTGGCCACCAAGACAGCATCACTAAGATCTTCATTCCAAGCATACGAATACCCAACCCATTCATTGTCCTGGCGGGTTAATAACCGGGTTTCCACCGGCCGTTTCCGCGGTTTTCCCTCCTGGCTCGTTTCGAGCAGAAACGTCTTCACAAGCACGGTTCCATTGGGAAACCCCCAACCCGCGCCCTGGTTGAAGCCGACTTTCTCTTCGCCGGGGACGGCGATCAAGCGTTCTTTGATGGCTCCATCCGACCATAGGGGTGCGTTGACGGAATAGGGGATGAGTCCATCCTGTGGCTCCCGCTCACGCAAGGATTTGAACAGCCCTGTTTCACTGAGCCTGGTGGGAAACTTGGGCGCCTCGGAGTCTGCGTTCTTTGTCCGGGGCACAAGCCGATGGAAACCGGTCTGGTGGTCAATCACAACCAGGTTGCCTTCGAGATCCATGCCAAAACCAGTGATTTGAAAGGTGGTGTCGGCGATTTCCTTGCGCCAGAGGACGCGAGAGCCCTCGGTCTTCAAAGCCCAGATCTTGCCGGTGGACCAATCTCCATAGACATAAGCACCTTTAAGGTCTGGAAGGCGATCTCCCTGATAGACCACCCCTCCGCTGAGTGAACGTGCTTCCGAATGATGATGTTCTGACGTCGGAGGAGTTACCGGAGTCGGTCCCAGCTTTCGGTGGGTCAGAAAGGGATGGCTTCCCTCATACACACTCCAACCGTAGTTGGCTCCCTTTTCGATCCGATAGACCGTCTCCCAGAGATCCTGGCCGTTATTGCCGCACCATAGCGAGTCCGACGTCTTGTCGAACGTGAGTCTCCAGGGGTTCCGCAGTCCGTAAGCCCAGGTCTCAGGGCGTGCCTCCGGAATACTGAGGAACGGATTGTCCTTGGGAACTGAGTATGCACGCCCCGCGTCGGGGTGATCAACGTCGATGCGAAGCACCTTGGCGGTCAGTTGCGTAAGATCTTGCCCTCGGTTGTTGCCGTCAGAGTCCGATGAACCGTCACCGGAGGTGACGTAGAGCATCCCATCCGAGCCGAACGCCACGTCTCCACCGTCGTGGCCATTCGACTCCCAATCGATGATCACCAACTCAGATTTGGGGTCGATATGCTGGGGAGGCTTGCGATCGACCGTGAACCGAGAAACGCGCGTCTTGCCCGTTCCTTTTTCATGGACGGTGTGACCGACGAAAAGGTAACCGTTGCGGAGATAGTCCGGATGAAAATCGAGCCCATAAATGAGCCCGCGAATCCCCAGGATGATATCGCCGGCCTCAGCCTGCGGATCGTTTGGCAGCCGCAGAATCTTGCCTGGGGGAGACCAACTCCCAAGGTGCTGGATGATCAGATAACTTCCAGTCCCCGGTTCGATTTCGAACGAGAGGGGCTGAGTGACCTTGAGCTTCGGGAAAAGCCGCTCGGTCTGGTACGGAGGCGGAGGTTCCGGCGAGCCCACCACGCGCGAGGTTGTCCACGGAATGCGTTTCTCGATCCCAAACGGACGATCCACGTTCGGTTCGGCCGACGGAAGCGAGGCTGACAACACAACAAGCAGACTCGTTGCCAGTAAGCAAACGCGCACGTGATGCCTCCCTCGAACGGGGAATGTGGTGCAATCAAAGACTGGGAAAACCGCGCGAAGAGATCGGGAGGCGTCCGGATGGGAGATCGCCTGGAGAGACCGAGCGCGTCGACATAGAAACCTTATAATTTCGGATCCGGCCCACACGCAACCACCAAGAGTCAGGCCTCATGACGATTTGCGGCCTCATGCTAGACCGCCTCGCCTCTCACTCCTCCTCAAGAGTCCGCCGTCATACGAACGCTCCAGGTGCGGAGCATCCCTCATTTCAAGACCAAGGGACCATTTCACGCTGTCGAGTTCAAGAAACAGAAACAACCAGGAGGGACCATTCAGGGCAGGACCAGCGCCTTCGTAAGTTCCTCAGGAATCTGTGAAGGATCGAGCATCTTCCGCCTTCTTGATCGCGGTGACGTGACCGCTCTTTTCGCGTCAAACTTGTGAGACGCCAGATTCTTCCAGGACGTCTCCCTCTTCATCCATGATGGATTGGGATCAAGGAAACATCAGACGCCCTGGTTTTGGCCGCTCGTGAGAGGCCCGCTTTTCCATGGGCCAAGCCGCGCGTTAGTGCAATCGTCCTCTCAGGCCCCTCGGATTTTTTTGGGGAATTCTGAACGCGCGTGTCCCTCGGCGGCCAGTACAGTACAGATTGCCGAACGTAAATTAGTCCCAGGCATCCTCAATGGCACGAGACTCGGCAAACGAGACGCTACGACAGATCCAGACGCTCTACGGGCTGGGAGCTGTCGGTGGTTTGACAGACGACCAGTTGCTGAGGCGTTTCTTGAAGGGGGGCGCATCGGACGCGGAGTGCGCCTTCCGTGCGCTGATGGAACGTCACGGGCCGATGGTTTTTGGCGTCTGCCGCCGAGTTCTTAGCAACCACCACACGGCGGAGGATGCCTTTCAGGCCACGTTCCTCGTTCTGATTCGACGAGCCGGGTCAATCGGCCGGCAAGAGAAGCTGGCGAACTGGCTTTACGGAGTGGCCTTTCGGGCGGCCAAGGAAGTGAAGCGCCGCGAATCGCGGCGTGAACAACGAGAAAGAGCCGCGTTCGATTTGTCGAGGGCCGACACGCCTTCGGATCTGGACCGGCTCGAGCTTCCCTCGATCCTGGACGAAGAGCTTTGCCGGCTTCCCGGGCGCTACCGCGCTGCGCTCGTAGCCTGTGAATTTGAAGGAAAATCTCGTCGTGAAGCGGCACATCAACTGGGTGTGCCCGAAGGAACACTTTCCAGTCATCTGGCCCGGGCTCGAAAACTCCTCAGAGACCGCCTGGAACGGCGTGGTTTCGAGGCGTCGGCCTGGCCACTGGCGAGACTCTCGCGTGACCTCGTATCGGCATCCCCTTCGGTGCCGACAGCGTTGATCGAATCCACCGCGCGAGTGGCTCTGAGTCTCATTGGCGGCGCAGGCCTTGCCGGGACGGTCCCGGCCTCCCTGGCCCCGCTGGTGAACTCATTGGGGAGATCTCGTCTCATGACCAAGATGATGACCGCCGTTGCCGCCGGCGTCGCCGTAGGCATTCTGGCTATCGTGGGAGGCGTGCTCGCGCAACAGCAGAAGGCGTCTGTCTCTCCGAAGCAGCTCAAACCGGAAGAGGCCGCCAAGCCGCCAGAGAACACCAAACGATCGATCTTGATCCATGTCGTCGGAAACGACGGCCGCCCCATGAGCGGGGTTAACGTGCATCGCTCCGTTTGGACGCGGAAACCGATCAAGGACAGGAACCGCGACGTTCTCACCAACGACAAAGGTGAAGCCAGACTCGACATCCCCGAGGGCACCTACATCTACCGCATCTGGGCCAACATCAAGGGACAGGTGCCGATGTTCGCGGGTTGGGAGGAGCAGGAGAAGCCGGAAGAGACTCTGCCCGCCGAGTTCACGTTCCAACTCCACCCCGGCACCCTCATCGGTGGGATCGTGCGTGATGAGGACGGCCGCGGAATTCAAGGAGTGCGTGTAGAGGTCGAGCTCGAGCGTGGCGGTGGCCGCGATGGACGAGCCGGCCCCGACATGTGGCTGGCCGAAGGAAAAAATGCTTCGGTGACGGATGCCGAGGGGCGATGGAGCCTTTCCAATGTCCCGGCGGGAGACGACGTCAAGGTCCTCGTCAAGCTCGATCACCCCAATTACATCCCGGATACTGGTTGGGGATCCCTTCAGCAGGAGCAGGGGATCACTATGGAGAGCCTGCGGAATCGGACCGCGACGATCCAGATGAAGCGGGGCATTGAGGCCGTCGGAACCGTCACGGATCCTGAAGGGAAGCCGGTCTCCGGCGCAATCGTCGTCCGCGGAGACGATCCCTACCTCGAGTGGGGAAGTCAGGAAGTCCGCACCGATGATCAGGGCCGTTTTCGGCTCCAACCTCTCAAGCCGGGACCGGTGACCGTGACCGTCGTGGCTAGCGGATGGATGCCCTCATTGCAGAAGATCGACCTGCGACAAGGAATAAAGCCCCTCGACATTCGGCTGGAAAAGGGCAAAAAACTCAGAATTCGCTTCGTGGACAAAGCCGGCAAGCCCATTCCGAAGGTCTACATGGGGATCGATTCGTGGCGGAAGGGAAAGTCGCTCTACAACCACAAGCACCCCAACGTCCTCGACACCCAGATCCCTCGCCAAGCGAACGACGACGGTATTTTCCAGTGGGAATGGGCCCCGGGCGACGTGGTCAAGTATCGTTTCGGCAAGGAAGGCTACGCGGATGACGAGCTCGAATTGACGGCCAATGGGCAGGAACAGGTCATCACACTAACCTCCGTCTTCCGTATCTCGGGACGGGTCACAGATGCCGCGACCGGAAAACCGATCTCTAAAATCACGGCGATCCCCGTCTACGAGTTTTCGCGCAAGCATCTCTTCACCGATCGGCAGCGGCTGAGAACTTTTGGCGACGGCAACTACTCGATCGAAGGGGACCGCACCGACGTTTCCTACTGGGTCCGGATTGAAGCCGACGGTTATCGATCCGTGATCAGCGATCGAAGCTGTCCCGCGGGATCGACGACGACACTGGACTTCAAACTCGAACCGGCTCCTGCAATCCGAGGGCATGTCCTCAATGCCAAAGGACAACCCGTCAAGAATGCGAGAGTCTTCCTCACCACCGATTCTCAGCCACTCCAGCTCAACAATTATGAGGATAACGGCCTGGCGCAGCAGCGGGTGATGACCGACGGGCAGGGGGCTTTCTCCTTCCCCAGCCAGTTTGAGCGATACGTCATCATCGCCGTCCACGACGAGGGATATGCGGAAGTGAATCGAAAGGCCAAATTGTCCCCAGGAGACCTGGTGCTAAAGCCGTGGGCACAGGTCGAGGGGCGGCTGCTCGACGCAGGCAAACCGGTCCCTTCCGCGGAAATCCAGTTAAGGCCGATTCGCCCTCGATTCGGAGATCTTCCTCAAATCAACGACGGCCTTTGGGTTCAGACCGATCGCAACGGGCACTTTGCTTTTCCTCGGGTTCCACCTGTGAAAGCGAGCCTCTCCCCCTACCTTTCGGTTTGGAAGGATTTTGCGATCACATCGGCCCACTCCGTTCCCTTGGAGATTCAGCCCGCTCAGCACATCGAAGTCAACCTTGGCAGCGGAGGAACGACCGTAAAGGGTCAAGTGGTTCCTTCGAGCAAAGTGCCCGTGACGACCGACCTCCACAAGTCGCTAAACTGGCTTCTCCGCAAGGTTCCCGGCATCGAGCCCCCGGATGATCTCCGGGCTCTCGGCATGAGTTCCCGGGAAGGGTGGAACCCATCTTGGCGGGAGACTCTCGAAGGAATGTCCTTCATTGACACGCTGGATCATTACTTCGTCACGCTCGACCAAGAAGGAAGGTTCCAGGTCAGCGGCGTCCCCGCGGGGGACTACGACTTCGCCATTACGCTCTATGAGCCTCCGGGCGAGGGCTGCCTCGTCAACCCCGTGGGCTCTCGCGTCGTTCACTTCCGTGTCACGGAAGACGCCGCCAAGAAAGAAAGCCTCGACCTGGGGACCATTGAGGTCACCACGAAATCAGGACCTCGTCCCGGAGACCCGGCCCCCGATTTCGAGTACGCCATTTCCAGCGGCGAGACAGCGACTCTGAACAGCCATCGCGGTCAGTACGTGCTTCTTGATTTCTGGGCGACCTGGTGCGGCGAATGCGTCGCGAATCTCCCGGCTCTTGGCCGGTTGTGCAAGCCCTATGAGAACAGCAAAAAGCTCGTGGTACTGGGGCTGAGCCTAGACGAAGATCAGGACAAGGCGCGGGTCTTTGCCAAGGAGCACAAACTCCCCGGAATCCTGGGATTCCCCGTCAGCCGGCCTGATCAGTCGGTCCCCACGCGGTATGCCGTCAGCTCCATTCCCGCCTATATCTTGATCGGGCCCGACGGCAAGATGATCCAGAAGTCCGCGGCGCTGGATGAAATCGAGAAAACTCTACAGGAAGTGCTGAAGTGAGAATACTTACGAGCTTTTCCCTCTGATTCGTGCCCGTGGTATTCACACCGGCAATCAAGCGATCCGGGGCGGCATGGACAGGAGTCTTCGCCTGTCCGGCCCCCCGTCCTCCATTCCGTTTTGAGAAATCAAGTCTCCCAAGGTCCCGCCGTAACACCATCTCCTCTCGGCGACGTGGCAAACTCTAGCCAATCAGCCCCACGCCTATGGTATGATCCTGCTGGCCGAAATCGACTAGCTGGGCCAACTTGGGACGGAGCCTCACGTCGCGCAGAGAAGGAGATCGAGCGATGGCCGCTTTATTGACCATGGCGATGGGCCTGGCCCTTGTCACGGCCCCTCAACCCACCGGCCGGTGGGTTGGACAGGACGGGCACGACTACACCAGCACGTCGAAGGGGGCACAGCCTAGCGGCTATCAGGATATCCGCTTCTCTTTGGGGAACCTTCCCCCGCACCTTCAGATCACGAAGATCACGATCGGTGGGGATGGCGGAGGAATCTGGAACTACCCCCATACGCCAGGCGGCGCGGCCATCGCAATCGGCCGGTCTCCGGGTGCGAGGACGGCTGACCTCTACATCGAGCCCTATATGCCCGAGAAGGGGCGAGTCTTCTTCATCACGCTGGTTTACGATGACGGATCGAAGGTCGAGGTCCATGTCCGAGGGGGGAAAGCGGATCCCAACCTGCGTATGCCCGACGCAGCCATGACGGCCAAGTGGATCGGCCAGGAACGAAAAGACATCGTCGGAACCACTCTGGGAGTCGGCCCCGACGGTCTTCAGGACGTTCACCTGAGCGTCGCCAAGCTCGACTCCGACGTCGAAATCAAGGCGATCGAGATCGAAGGCCCGGAGCGACAGCGCTGGCAGGCAGGCCTCAATCTCAAGGGGCATGGAAGCGCCGAATTCTTGAGAGATCCCAAGGATCGGTCCAAGGGGGACCTTTACTTTCAGCCGGAACGAGATTTTCCTGGCAAGAGACTTAGAATCGTCGTCCTCTACGCCAACGACCGCCAGGACTCGACACTGGTGAACACCGGTCGCTTCGAGCCCAATTTGCCCATGCCTACGTTGGCGGTCCCCACCTTGGTATCCACGAACGTCAAGGCCCAATGGCTCGGGCAGGATGGCACCAGCGGCGCGGATCCTGGCGACGTCCACGTAAGCGTGACTGGCTTACCTTCGTCTCGAGAAATCGCCCACGCGGTCCTCAGCGACTCTGCTCAGGGCAACTGGATCCATCGCGCCAATGACCGGGTCCCTTTGCTGGCCGATCCTTACGCCGGTTCCCTCACCTGGCGTCCGGGAAAGGATCGGAGCAAGGCCGATCTGTACTTCTCTCCCCACCGCGACGAGACCAAGTCGACGCTAACGCTTCGCTTGGTCTTCGCGGATGGTTCGATGGCCGCGGCTTCCCTTGCCGGAGGAACCTGCGACCTGAATCGAAAGGTGCCGGCCGTTGCGGCGACGTCCACGAGAGCCAACCCCGAAGACGACCTCAATGACCTGGCCAATCGATTTGGCACCGTCACCCTGGGCCCCGGAACTTACCGCCTGGTTCAACCCTTGGTCCTCCGCAATCCCGTGAAATTGGTGGGCGAGCCGGGGGCGGTGCTTCTCTTCGACCAGGGAGAGGACCAACCGCTCTGGACCACGGCGATCAAAATTCACGCCCCCGGAACGACGCTTCGCGGCTTCCAGGTTCGCTTCGCAAAACCGGTTCGATGGCGGCCCGACGTGAGCTACGGTCCCGCCGTCATCGGCACCACTGACAACCTTGAACCAGGTTACGGCCAACCGCGATTCGGGCTCGAATTCACGCAGCTCGACATCGAGTCTGCTCCGGTTGCCAACTTACAGGGTTGGGAAGAATCCCCCAGGCTCATGCGTTTGATGAACGCGGGGGACATCCATATCACGAAGAACCGGATCAAAGGGGGAGTCATCGAGTTCTTCGGCGGTCCCGTTGAATGCGTTGACAATGACTTCCGAGGAACTGCACCAGGGACATTCAGTCATGGTTTCATCGTCGGGCACAACGTCCACGACCTGATCGTCCGGGGCAATCGTGCGCAACCCGTGGGACCTTCGGGCAAAGTCTGGCGATTTCTTGTGATCACGGGCTCAGGCCATCACGTCCGAATCGAAGAAAACCGAATTCAAAAGGTTGGTCCCCGCGACGACGACACCATTCCCTGGGCCAACGCCCCGGAAATCATTCTCACGGAATCTTACCGAATCTCCTTCGAGGGAAGGCTTGCGGGAATCTCGAACGATAGCAGGATCGTGCGAGTTCCTTTGACGCAGGGAGAGACCCCTCGCGGAGGGGATTTCGTCTCGGTCCTCTCGGGACCGCATGCCGGACGATGGACTCGGATCGCCCAGACACTCACCCCCACCAGCTTTCTTCTCGAGTCGCCACTTCCTTCGGGTTCCGAGATCATCTCCATCGCAAACGGTTTCGCCGATTTCGTGATGGCGGGGAACCTGGTCGACTCGCGCGGCGGACAGCGAGCGTCGAACCTCGTGCTCGCCGGAAATCACTACGGATCCGTGGTCCGAAACAACCGTTTCATGGGGGGAGAGGCCTTTCGGCTTCTTGCTTGCCCGACGGAAAGCCCCATGAACTGGGGATGGACTCATACGCTATACCTGAGCGGCCTCTTTGATGAGAACGTGATCGAGGATTCACCTCACGGGGGTATCATCGCCGTCGAGCATTCCGACGCCATCAAAAGCAATGCCGGGCGGACCTACATGACACTGACCATGCGCAAGAACACCGTGCGTTGGACCGAGCCCTTCCTGCGCGAGTTCACCCGTAGCGAAAAGAAGGCGCCTTCGCCAGGCCTCAAGCTGGGATCGCCACTCTCGCGAGACCCGAGCGAGCTCCTGGTCGCCGCCGATGGCGAGCAGTTTCAGGCTCCCGCCGGCACCCGCCCCACCGAAGCCATGCGGGTGGAAGCCGCCATCTTCAACGGGCGGCGCGTGGTCCGAAAAGCGATCATCCTTCCGGTTTCCCCTCTCGAGCCCGCCATCTCGCGAGCCAGCTCCCCCTGAACGCCCCCGCTGACTTCCTAAAGAGCCGGATGACCGACCGCACACCTGGCGAAGGCCCCGGGTTCGCGGTGCCATTCTCGCGAGCGGGCTCCCCGCCTGATTGCTCGGCGCGATCACCCTGTGATAGGTTTGTCCGGTTGTTCTCTCCATCATCCAGGCGCATGCGCCTCGCAACGATCAAGGAACGCTCGAGTGGTCGAAAGCCCGGAAGAACTGCGGCCCAGGGTTCGCGTCTCTTCGCCTTGGAACGTGGTTGCTCTGCTCTGGTTTTGTGGCTTCTTCAACTACGCCGACCGTCAGGCGGTAACATCCGTCTTCCCGCTCCTTGAAAAGGAGTTCGTGCTGACGAAGACGCAGCTCGGGATGCTCGGTTCAGCATTTATGATTGTTTATGCGGTCTCCGCTCCCGTGGCGGGGTTCGTTGTCGACCGATTCTCAAGGCGCATCCTCGTCATCGCGGGACTCGCCTTCTGGAGCCTGGTCTGCGCGGCGACGGGCTTGGCTCGCTCATTCCAGCAACTCATTTTCTTCCGAGCCGCGGAAGGACTGGGGGAATCCTTCTACTTCCCCGCCTCGATGTCCCTGCTGGCCGACTACCATAGCCCGCGCACGCGTTCCCGCGCCATGAGCGTACACCAGACAAGCGTCTACGTGGGAACGGCCGGCGGAGGCTTGCTTGCCGGCGTTATGGCCGAATGGTGGGGATGGAGGTCGCCGTTCTGGTTCCTCGGAATCATCGGCTTTGCTTATGGAGCGGTTCTTTGGAGGGGTATCGCTGAGCCCAAAAGAGGCCACAGTGATGCCGAAGCCGTCGATCTGATGGATGACGAAATCTCCGCTCCCACCACGTTCTCAGCCAATTTGCGCGAGATCCTCGGTGTGCCGGCCGCCGTGATGCTGCTGATCGTCTTCGCCGGAGCCAACTTCGTCGCAACCGCATTCTTAACGTGGTTGACCGCCTTCATCTTTGCCAAGTTCAAGCTGTCGCTCACCGTCTCATCACTCACGTCGACCCTCTTCCCCATGGCTAGCCTCGTCGGTGCACTCGTTGGGGGCGTCTTGGCTGACCTCGCCGGACGCAAAGCCGGAGGACGAATTCGTGTTCAGGGGCTCGGCCTGATCGTGGGAGCGCCCTTCCTGTATGCGTCCGGCGTCGCCGGTTCGATCCCCTTGCTGATCGTATCCTTGATCGGCGTGGGCTTCTGCAAGGGGATTTATGATGCGAACATCTTTGCATCTATCTTCGATGTTGTCTCCCCTCGCGTCCGCGGGACGGCAGCCGGCCTGATGAACACGATCGGTTGGGCAGGGGGGAGCCTCGCTCCACTTGCACTCGGTTTTGGCGCCGATCGTTATGGCCTGAGTGCCATGATTGCATCGACCGCGGCCATCTATGTGATTGTCGGACTTCTCGCCATCGTTGCCAGCCTATTAGCCGCCCGGAAACCCCGGGTTCAAGGAGTACTCACACCTTGACCACTACCCCCACCCTCGCCCCCTCTCCCTCATCAACCTCGCAATGGTACGCCCGAGGCGACGTCAACGCGTTTTTCGGGCTGATGCTCGACAACCTTGGCGACATGATCCTTATGGCCGGGTTGCTCGTGGGCGCCTTCGGCATGCCAAGCGAGTTCGTACTTACGAAGATGATCCCAGGGACGGCCGTGGGAGTGTTGGTGGGGGATCTCATCTTTACCCTCATGGGCATGCGGCTCACCAAGAGAAGCGGCCGGTCGGATGTCACCGCCATGCCGCTTGGGCTCGACACCCCTAGCACGTTCGGAACCGTCTTCCTGATCATCGGCCCCGCGTACAAGGCATCCCTCGCGCGGGGGCTCACTCCCCTTGAAGCCGCACAACACGCTTGGTTTCTCGGAATCGCGATGATTCTGGCCTCGGGGGTCTTCAAGCTCGCCTGCGCCCCGTTCAGTGGATGGATTCGCCGAGCGCTCCCCAGAGCCGGGCTCCTGGGCTCCCTCACGGCCATCGCGCTCGTGATCATCAGCTTCATGCCTTTGATCGACATCGCTGCGCAACCGGTTGCGGGGATGGCCGCTCTAGCCCTGATCCTTGCCCTGCTGACCGCACGTTGGGAGCTCCCCAAGAGATTCCCAAGCGCCCTGGCGGCCGTGCTCGTGGGTTGCGCTCTCTTCTACCTCATGGGTGCGCTCGGTTTCGGCCCGGGCTTTGGATCTGAAGGGACCAAGCCCTCCACAACCTTGCGAGCCGTTCTGCCCATGCCCGTATCCGAGTGGTACACCTGGGCGCGCGAGTTCTGGAAAGAAGCGCTCGGCTATCTCCCCGTCGCGATTCCATTGGCTCTCGCAACCGTGGTCGGCGGCATCGACTGTACGGAAAGCGCGGCGGCGGCTGGAGACGACTATCACACCGGCTTGATCATTGCCGCCGAAGGCTTTGCCACGGTGATTGGCGGGCTCTTTGGCGGTGTCATTCAATCAACCCCCTATATTGGACACCCGGCCTACAAGGCCATGGGAGCGCGGTCTGGATATACCCTGGCGACCGCCTTGTTCGTGGGGGCCGCGGGGATCCTTGGCTTCTTCGATTGGATTTTCTATCTGATCCCGAAGGCCGCGGTTTTCCCCATCCTCATTTTCGTGGGGCTGGAAATCACCTCGCAGTCGTTCCAGGCCACTTATAAGCGTCACTACCCGGCCGTCGCTTTCGCTTGTGTTCCCGCGCTCGCGTATCTCGCACTCCTGGCGTTGAATCAGGTGCTACCGTTTATCCCCTTCGGCTCGCTTCCTCCGACAGCTCAGCGTTGGGTGGAAGTGGTCACGATCCTTTCGGGGGGGTTCATCGTCACGAGTCTGCTCTGGGGAACGGCCCTCGCGCATCTCATCGACGGAAAGATCCGCAAGGCCGCGAGCATCTTTCTGCTTGCAGCCTTCTTCTCCTGGTTTGGTATCATTCATTCCCCCCTCCCTTCCGGGCCGATCGTGCTTCCTTCTGAGGCGTTGGCTCGTGTCGCGTCCGAGGGAAGGAGTGAGGCCGTGAAGTATCAGACCCCCTATCACTGGGCAGCCGCCTACGGGGTCGTCGCACTCTCGTTGCTCATTCTGGGAACGTTCGGTCGCGCTCCCGAAAACCTCGAGGACTCTCCCAGGGCGATATAATTCGGAGCGACGGATCCCGGTCCCACGCCCGAAAGCATCTTGCGATTTATTCAGAGCTAGGGTACGAGAATTGCTTCCGGGAGGTGGGTAAGATCGTCAGTACGGCCTTCGTCCCCGGGACGGCGGCTTTGATGGTCCCCGCCGGGCGTCGCGGCCCTTTTCATTCCCGTTTGACTTCGTTGATTTGATCGCGAATTTTCCGGGAATTCGATGCCAGGGGCACTTTGCCACTTTTATGGGCATTGCGGCTCCGCTCGTGTTGGCTGATATCAATTGGTCTCATCGTCTCCGATCTGCTAGACTGAGCGTGCTATGCACAAGGGAATCGCGGTCAGTCCTGGCGTTGTGGTGGGCGTTGCCTACCGAGTTGATTCGGTCTTCGGATCGAGCGAGCCTCAAATGCTCGAGGATCCCAGCCAAACGGCTGATGAGATCGCTCGGTTCGAACGCGCTGTGTCTATCTCTGGGACCGAACTTGAAGGAATCATCACGAAAGTTGCTCAGCAACTCGGAACATCCGAGGCCGACATCTTTCGGACTCACCTTCAGATCGTTAACGATCAGACGCTTTTGACAAAAGTTCAAAACCTGATCGAGACCCAGCACCTGACGGCGATGTCAGCGCTTCAGGTTTTCTTGCAGGGTTACGCCGCTTCGTTCGCGCGCGTCGAGCAAGACTACTTCCGCGAGCGCATGGCCGACGTCCGTGACGTTATTCTCAGGATCGGCTCTCACCTCACGTTGCACCCTCCGGTCGTCCACAGCACGACCCAGGGGAACGGACATGGGGAAGATCCACTGATCCTCGTTGCGCACGAGATCTTGCCAAGCCAGGCGATGAGCCTGGGAAATCTCCCCATCGCGGGTATCGTCACCGAGACCGGTGGTGGTACCAGCCATGCCGCCATCCTCTCGCGGAGCCGCGGCATTCCCGCGGTAGCCGGTGTTGTGGGAATCACCGCGGACGTCCGCTCGGGAGACCTCATGGTCGTCGACGGCCGCGACGGCCTTGTCCTGGTTCGACCAGACAGCGAGACCACGTCCGCCTACCGCAAGCTCCAACGCGAATTCTTCAACCTCAAGGATCGGCTCGTCCTCAATCGCGACCAGCCGGCCAAGAGCGCGGACGGAGCTCAGATCGAGCTCCTGGCGAATATCAACAACCTCGCCGATACCCAGGCGGCCGCCAAAGTCGGTGCCACCGGCGTCGGCCTCTTCCGTACCGAATACCTCTTCTTAACGCACCAAGACGTACCGGACGAAGAGGAACAATACGAATATTATCGCCAAATTATCGAAGATTCACCGAACCGAACCGTCACCATTCGTACCCTCGATCTGGGGGGAGACAAGACGGTTCCCTACTTGGGCCGCCGGAGTGAGGCCAACCCTTTCATGGGCTGGCGCTCGATTCGACTCTCGTTCGAGCACCCACGTCTCTTTGAACGTCAAATCCGGGCGATTCTTCGGGCAGGGCGGCATGGGAAGGTCAACATGCTCTTCCCCATGATCACCACCCTCGAAGAGCTTCGGTACGTGAACAAGCTCGTCGAAGAGACTCGGAGAAATCTCCGCCGCGAGGGCGTGCCCTTCGGCGAAGATGTGAAGACAGGGGTGATGGTTGAAGTTCCCGCCGCGGCGGTTTGCATCGACGCCATCCTGCGCGAGACCGACTTCATCTCGATTGGCTCGAACGACCTCATTCAATATCTCGTCGCCGCCGATCGAGACAATCCCAAGGTCGCCCATCTCTGCGAACCGCTGAGTCCGGCAATCTTCCGTGTCCTTCAGATGGTTCTCGACGCCTGCCAGCGCACCGGAACCCCCGTGACCCTTTGCGGCGAAATGGCCGGGCAGCCACGCTCGGTCCTTGCCCTCTTCGGTATGGGTCTGCGCCGGTTTAGTATGAGCCCTGCGTTCGTGCCAACCATCAAGGCGTTGCTGGCCTCGGTTACCACCGCGCAGGCCGAGCGATTCGCCCACCAGGTCCTCCAGCTCAAAACGAGTGAAGAGATCAAGGCCTACCTCACCTCCCGACTGCATGAAGTCTCAAGCGCCATTGAGGCCTTCGATTCCGCCTGATTTCCCCCGATCGTCCAAGCGCCTTGACGGTCCACCCGTAGCATGCTCCCACAATTGGGCGCAGCGATGAGTGGCTCTCCCCGGCGTTGCGAGGGGATAGTACGGAAGGCCTGTTATTGTTAACCATCCCGCCTTATGCCACGGATGATCCTACGAGTACGCCGGGAGCCTCCCCCTCTCGATAAAAATCGCCGGGGCCACGCCAAATGGCCACATGAGCCAAACGCAGGCTGCCTCACCCCTGTTGCCTGGTGTGAACTAACGTCTCCAGATCGGCGATTTTTGACACGTGTCGCGTAAGCCTGGCAGGCTTTTACAACTTTATACAGACGTTGATGGGCCGGGTCGCGCAGGCAATTTCGGCACCCATGTCTTCCTTAAGGTTGCCTTGAGTGTTCTCATCCGCTACCTTGGACCTGGGTCAAGGTGCGGGCCGCGTCTCCTAAACGTTTCGTAAACGCGTGCCGAAATTCTTATAACCGAGAATCTGGCACGCCCTTTTTCTCGGATCAGAGAACTCGCCGCATTGGCGAAAAATCGTCGATTTCCGTAACAACCAACAAGGTCTCGAGTAACATCGCGAAAGTCGTACAAAGAGATCTTGGCATTACCTTTGCAGCACACGCTTAAATCCTTTCTCGTTCGTGCTGTTTTCGAAATGATGGGTCTCGGGGTTAACGTCTTCCACGAGGCGACCGATGGCAAAGCGCCCGAGTGTGAAGGAAATCTTGGAGGCCGCCCGAAAGGGAGGGCCGGCCAAGCCCGATGAAGGTTCGCGCGAGGCTGAGGCGCCGGTGGAACCGGAGGCCGTTTCAGCGTCGTCGGTTACGCCAGAGGCACCCGCCCCCGCGCGGGAGGTTCCTCCTGCGAACGCCCCCACTCCCGCTTCCCTTGGCCGGCCCTTGACCCTCAAGGAGAAGCTGGCGGCGGCCCGAGCTGGAGGCGCGGCGGCTCCCGCCGGCAGTTCCACTCCAAAAACGGCCGCGGCCACTCAGGCGGAATCAACAAGCGAGCAAGCTTCACCATCCGAAGCGGCAGAGCCAGCGTCCCGTACGGTCGCCGCTCCCACGCCTTCGATTGGGCGCCCCCTGACGCTCAAAGAGAAGCTGGCGGCAGCGCGAGGCGGAGCAGCCTCTCCGGGCGCCTCGACCGATTCTCAACCGGCGGCAGCGCCTAAACCCGCCGGCGCGGCTCCCAAGCCGGCCGTGGCGCGAACGCTCCCTCCCCTTGAGAAAATCACCGACCCCAAAGACCTGGCCGAGGCGATGCGTCAGTCGGGGGAAAAGAAAGCCAAGGAGGCGGCCGCCAAGGCAAAGGCCGCGGAAGGGGATTCTCCCAAGAAACCGGCGCGAGAACGAGAGACCAAGCCGCAGACGATCCTTCCCAGGCCCTCGCGACTCCTCGCACGATTTGCCACGCCAAGGGCCGCCACAGATCCAACCATCTCTCGCCGTGGCTTCTTTCTCGGAAGCATCTTCGTGTCGTGGATCTTCGTCGGCTGGGCGGCGTTCACGGCCGGTTGCTTGCAATTCACGGCGATGCTCGCCCGCTTCATGTTCCCTAACGTGCTCGCCGAACCGCCGAGCACCATCAAGGTCGGCCTTCCCTCCAATTTTGAGCCCGAAGAGGTCAATGAACGATTCAAAGCCGAGTGGGGCTTCTGGATCGTCCGATCCACGCGGTACAACGGCCAGGACATCGTGTACGCCTTGCAGTCGGTCTGTACGCACCTCGGCTGCCCCCCGAACTGGTTGGGAGGGGAACAGAAGTTTAAATGTCCCTGTCATGGAAGTGGCTTTTACATCTCGGGTGTGAATTTCGAGGGGCCCGCTCCTCGTCCCCTGGAACGCTTCAAGGTATCGCTCTCCGATGATGGCCAGATGGTGGTGGACAAGAGCCAGAAATTCCAGCAGGAATTAGGCCAATGGTCCGACCCGGATAGCTTCCTCACGGCCTAACGGTGGTCGCAGAGACGATAGGCGAAGCCGATCAAAACGTCGCAAATCGATTCCCTCGTCAGGTGTATCGGGTCGTCGGCGCTCACGCTCCCTACCGACGACAGCAGTTGGCCGGTGTTTGCGCTCCTTCATCGTGGTCGTGCGTTGATACTGCCCCCGAGCTGAGCATCCCTGACATCTCCCGGGTTGCTCGCGCCGTCACCAAGGGACGATCATGGCCCTCGTCGACAAGATCACCGAGTCGCAAATCTGGAAGAGCGTCTTTCGCCATCCGATGCCGACCGATCGGCGCAATCGCGTGGTCGTGATGCTCACCAACTTTTTCCTCCACTTGCATCCCGTGAGCGTCCGCAAGCAAGGGATTGCTCTGAGCTACACCTGGTGCATGGGAGGAACCACGTTCTTCCTGTTCATCGTCGAGGTGGTCACCGGCGTCTTGCTCATGTTCTATTACCGGCCCACGCTGGAGCACGCCTACAACGACATCCTGGCCCTGCGCGATGTCACCACCCTGGGCATCCTCCGCGAGCTTCATCGCTGGGGTGCTCACGCGATGGTGATCGCCGTCTGGCTACATATGTACCGAGTTTTCTTGACGGGGAGCTATAAGCCCCCGCGCGAGTTCAACTGGGTGGTGGGTGTGCTCTTGTTGGTGCTTACGCTGCTTCTGTCTTTCACCGGCTACCTCTTGCCGTGGGACCAGCTCGCCATCTGGGCTATTACGGTCGGCTCCAACATGGCTCGCGCAACGCCCGGGCTCGGGGTCGAGGGGCCGGGGTCTGCGCTTTTGAACCTGAATGGCGTCAGCTTGATTACATCGGCCTCAGACGCGAAGTTCGCGCTGCTCGGCGGGCGCAGCGTGGGCGAAATGACGCTCAACCGCTTCTATGTCCTCCACTGCGTCGCCATTCCGCTCGCGGTCTCGCTGCTCATCATGATCCACTTCTGGCGGGTCCGGAAGGACGGCGGTATCAGCGGACCAATGTAAGTTCTTGGATGAAACAACCATCCGCGCTGTTCATGGTGGCGAATCGGGCGTGATCGAAGAGGGCCTTGGGGAAATCGTGCGGGCAACTCGCCAATGAGGGGCCGGCGCCTTTCGTCCTGGGCATGCCATGTCCTCTAACCTCGCGAAGCAACGACCATGCACAAGGACCTGACTCCCGGCGTGCTGACCGGGCTCGCTTGGTATTACCTACTCGCCGCCATGCTCAATGCAGCGGCCGCCGCTTATGTCGCGTACATGGAGATCGTCTCGGAAGGGGCCTCGCGCGTGGGGCTCACTCCCAAGACACGCCGACTGCCCGACTGGCTCGTCATTGCCTTTTTTGGGCTCTACGGAGTGGCGACCCTCATGATCTTGGGGCGAGCCTACCTGCCCGACGCCCCGCGGGTCGCGTACTTGCTCTGCGCCCTCGCCAACGCCTTAGTGGCGATTGCCGCGTCAGCCGACGCCGCTCACTTCGCCGAAATGAAAGACGAAGGGCACGGCCGGGGCGACGAAGTGGGCCCTCCCAGCCTGGACGATCATCAACCGGCCATTGGGCTGGGTAAGGCGATGGATCGAACCCTCTGGACACTCATCTGGGGAAGCATTGCCGGCATCTTCCAGGTAATGGGTCTCGTTTACATCCTGGGCCATGAATATTCACTTCCTCAATTCATCCGCGACGGCATCGACTTCGTCTCCGGCCCAACCACGTTCTTCATTGCGGCGACACTCGGCTTCATCGCCATGATGATCTACCGCCGCTCGCTGGCCAACGGAATCGTTGCCTGGGGCATCGTCAACCTCTTCCTGTTGCTCTTCGGCTTGAGTATGAGCGACTACGACTTTCGGGACATCGTTACCAAGCCTGACAATGTGCCGATTGTTGGCTTGATCGTTCTGGTCGGCTTCTTCACCTGGATCGGACTCCGTCGCGCTGTGATCAACGACGCGCGTATGGCGCTAGGGCTTCCTAACCTGGAAGAGCTCGACCCGGAAAAGACTCTTACCTGGCCCGACCTGGTCTACACCGAGCTGATCGCGATGGTGCTTCAGACGATCTTCCTCGTCGTTTGGGGGATCGCCCTTCAGGCACCCCTCGAACAACCAGCCAGCTCCACCACGGCTCCCAATCCATCGAAAGCCCCTTGGTACTTTCTCGGACTCCAGGAAATGCTGGTCTACTTCGACCCCTGGATGGCCGGCGTGGTGCTTCCCACGATGATCATCGTGGGGTTGATGGCCTTGCCGTATATCGACACGAACAAGCTCGGTTGCGGCTATTACACCATCAATCAGCGCAAGTTCGCTTATGTGGTCTTCCAGTACGGCTTTCTGGTCCTCTGGGTCATCCTGATCTTGTTGGGCACGTTCCTGAGAGGCCCCAACTGGAACTTCTTCGGCCCCTATGAATACTGGGATGTGCACAAGCTCATCCCACTCAACAACGTCAACCTCTCCGACATCTTCTGGGTCCAGTTGTTCCAGACCAGCAAACCCACGAACTTCCTGGTGCGCGAGGCGCCGGGTTTTGCCGTGGTCACGGCCTATTTCGTCGTGGTTCCCCTGGTGCTGCAACAAATCAAGTTCTTCAAGAAGATCATCAGCGAGGGGGGATACCTCCGCTACATCGTCCTCGTGGGGCTTCTCCTTTTCATGGCCAGCTTGCCTCTCAAGATGGTCCTGCGCTGGACGCTCAACCTCAAGTATCTGATCGCGATACCAGAGTATTTCTTCAATATCTGAAGCGACGAAGAGGGGAAGAAGCGCATCGCTTCTTCCCCACCGCGAAGATCCGGAATTCATGCTTGACGGCCAGGTCCAAGCCCCGAACTTGATCAGGACGGATGCTCATGCCTGCAACCGAGGAAACCTATCGCAGTCAGCCGAACTTGCACCTCGTCTTCGCGATCTCGTCGGTGGCGATGGCGCTCTCGATTATCTGGATGGTCATGGCGGACCACCTTCGTCCCTGGAAGGAAGTCCAGCGCGAGTTTCATCGGGTTGAAGACGCCAAGCTCAAGGTCACCGAGAAGCAGAAGCTCGAAGAGCAGAAGTCCAAATACCAGGCTCAGCTCGATGAGATCGCGAGCAAGATCAACGCCGCGAAGGACCAAGCCCACGTCAACGCCCCTGAGATCGCCAAGATCGACGCCAAGCTGCGGAGCGTCGGCGGCAAGTTCGAAGGGATCGATACGAGAAAGCGATTCCAGAAGGCCGAGCTCGATAGCCAACGCAGTCTCTACGACGGCATGATTGACCGCGGTGAGACTCGCGAAGCCCGGATCTACGCAGGCTCGATCATCGTGGAAAGCGAACGGAAACTACAGACGCTCTCCGAAGAATACGAGGCCGTTGAGAAAGAACTGAACGGCCTCAAGGCCGAGAAGGAAACGCTGCTTGGCAATATCACCGAACTCGAGAAAGAACAAAGCCGGCTGACCCGAGAGGCCGACCGCGTACAGCGAGTGATCGAGCAAAAGTCGAAGCAGCACTTCGGTTTTGCCGCGTTTCTCCGCGACCTGCCCGGCATTGACCTGATGCCTCCCACCAAGATCCAGCAGATCAGCCTGCCCGAGCTCACGATCAACTACAATTTCAAAGATGTTCCTCGCTATGATCGCTGCACGACGTGCCATCAGGGAATCGATCGGCTCGGCTACGAGACCGATGCCGATGGCAAGCCCATGAGGCCAGTCTTTGCCGCACACCCCCATCTTACCGATGGCGCAACCACGGTCGATCCACGGGGCAACGTGGTCAAGGCTGGACTCTACCTGGACAGCAACGGCCCTCACCCAGTCAACAGCTTCGGCTGCACGATCTGCCATGGAGGCCAGGGGTCGGGAACGGATTTCACCTATGCCTCCCACGAACCGAACGACCTTGAAGAGAAAGAGACGTGGGAGAAGAAGTATCACTGGCAGGAGATCCACCACTGGGATGAGCCGATGCTCCCCCAGCGGTTCCTGGAGTCGAGCTGTCTCAAGTGTCATCACCAGGTCACGGATGTCCCCCAAGCAGCAAAGCTACAGGCCGGTTACGAGCGCATCGTGAAATACGGCTGCACCGGCTGTCATACGATTGGCGGAGAAGGGTCGTTTGGCCCGGACCTGACGGACGAGCGGCAGGTTGGCCCGAACCTCGCTCACATTGGCTCCAAGGCGTCGCGCGAGTGGACCCTCAAGTGGATCAAGAACCCTCACGCGTTCCGGCCTGACAGCCGCATGCCTCGCTTCTATGGAATCTCCAACAACAACTCCTCGGGGGACTGGCCCAAGAACCACGCCGAGATCCACGCGATCACCCACTACCTCTACGCCAAGAGCACACCTGCCAAGGAGTTCACCAAGGTTCCCGAAAAGAAGGACCCCGCGCACGGCAAGGAACTCTTCCTCCAAAAAGGCTGTCTGGCTTGCCATTCGCACAAGCCGTATGACAAGGCCAGCGTTTCGCTCGCCGACCGTCGGGACATCAATCCACAATACAAGCCGGATCCGGCCCTGACCTTTGACCCGACCATCTTCCCCCCCACCGTCCGAGAGTACGCCGAGGCCAATTTTGGGCCCAACCTGGGCAACCTCGCGGCCAAGTTCAAGTCGCAGGCCGAGGGCTACCAGTGGCTCGCCAACTGGATCAAGAATCCTGAGGCGTATCACCCCAAGAGCTTGATGCCGAACCTGCAAATCTCCGAGCAGGATGCCGCCGACATCGCGGCCTGGCTGGTCACCGTGCCTGGCGAATGGCCGGTCACGGTCAGCGTGCCCGACGTCAACAGCCGGGAAGTCAAGCAAGGGATCGATGAACTCGTACGCCTTTATGTTGCCAAAGGGGGATACACTCGGGAAGGCAAACACGAGACGGTCCCGCTCAGCGAGGTTGACTCCTTCGTCGCCACCAAAATGTCTGCCGACGAAAAGCTCATGTTTCTGGGAGAGAAGACGATCAGCCGCATGGGCTGTTTCGGTTGCCATAACATCCCTGGTTTCGAGACGGCCAAGCCAATCGGTACTCCTCTCAATGGCTGGGGCTCCAAGAGCCCGACGAAACTCGATTATGGCCACATCGCCGAGTATCTCGGCGACCAGGCCATGGATGACAAGGGGGGACGCGACGGCACGGACCTCTACTACCAGGAGAAGCTCGAGGAACATACCCGGTCCGGGTTCCTGTACCAAAAGCTCCATCGGCCCCGTAGCTACGATTATCGCAAGACGAATGAAGACATCAAAGCATGGGATGATCGACTCCGGATGCCGCAATTCGCGTGGGCCAACGATCCCAAGGCGGTTGAGGAAGTGATGACCTTCGTACTCGGCCTGACCGGCGAGAAGATTGGCAGCAAGTATTTGCCCAAGTCGCACTACTCAGCCTCGCAAACGGCTGTGGCTCAGGGGACCAAGCTCCTCAACCGCTACAACTGCGCGGGATGCCACGTCATTCAGATGCCCACTTATGCCATCGCTCCTGGAACCAAGCTTGAAGAGGCATTGACGGACCTGGCCACCAACGTCCGTGTTGCCTATAACGGCCGCGCGAACGACTATCTGCCGGAACTTTATCCTGGACTCACCTACGACCCGAAGAAGCTCCCGGAATTGAAGCCGGACGACGGCAAGGGAGTCGTGCTCGAAGGAATGCCCGTCGGCACCTTCGAAGACGAAGTGACCCTACAGCTCTGGCGCCCTGTCACGATCCGAGGGTACACCTTCCAGGTCGGCGACAATATCACGATCAACCAGAAAGCCTCTAATCTCCGAAAGACCCCGGCTGACGGCGGGAACTTCGCCTGGCTCTACGCGACCTACCAGGCTGAGAAAACCGGGTCGGATTTCGGCAGCTTCTGGAACCGGCTTCCACCGCCGCTGCTCCGCGAAGGCAAGAAGGTTCAAACGCCCTGGCTAACCGCGTTCTTGCACGACCCCTACTCAATCAGGCCCGCGGTCAACCTGCGCATGCCTCGATTCCACTTCGGCAAGGTCAACACCATGGCCGCGCTCGAAACCTCGGGGCTGGCCAACTACTTCGCCGCACGCGACGGCGCAGACTTCCCGTACCAGGCTTTTCCGGAGCGCGAGCAATCGTATCTGGCCTCCCTGGAATCCAAGCATCCCGATTACTTGGCAGCGGGATGGCAGTTGATCACCAAAGGGGCCTGCATCCAGTGCCACACGATTGGCCAATTCAAGGCCTCGGGGGGCGCCCAGGTCGTGAACGGGCCCGATCTCCGGCAGGTGGCGACACGGTTCCGCCCCGCGTTTCTCGGAGAATGGCTCTCCAACCCCAAACGCTTGGTGCCTTATTCGGCGATGCCGCAGAACGTCCCGCCACATGGTCCACCTCCGCCATTCGTGCCCAAGTCGTTCGAGAATCAACCTTGGGGAATGGTCAACGCCATGCGAGACACTCTGCTCAATTACGTCAATGCGGTCGAGCACCAACTCGCCACGGGAGCCAAGCCCGAGCCCACGAAAACAGCCGAGACGCCAAAGTCGGGCGGGGGGTCGGATTGACGCACGCCCCACGGGTCGGTCTGATGTCTTGCCGAAGCTCACGAATTCCGGCCCCTCGGCGGAGCAGATCTGTCACGGCCGTCGAATGCTTCAACCTGAGAATGAACTTGAGGAGAGTCCCGATGACCTGGAATTGGATTCGGCGGCGAACCTTCGTCAGCCTAGCGCTGGCTGGCACCTTCGCCTTGGCAGCGGTCGGATGCGGCGGTAAAGGGGAACAGACCAGCGACGCCGTCGTTGTGACCGATCCCACCTCACCAGTCCCGACCGCCTCCGGCGCCGCTCCGGCGACGACTGGAACTCCCTCGCCCGCAACCCCCACGGAAACCGCCGCGGCAAGCCCCAAGGCCGCCACGGAAACTGTTAGCGCGGAAGGGTGGGGAACTCTCAAAGGGCAAATTACCTTCGGCGGAGACGCTCCGGCCTTGAAGGATCTCGTCGAGAAAGGCAAAGCCGCCAAGGACGACGACTTCTGCGCCAAAGACGCTCCAATCAAGTCGGAACGGCTCGTCGTTGATAATGCGACCAAGGGGGTCAAGAACGTCCTCGTTTACATCCCCAAGCCGACGGCCGTCAATCCCGAGGCCAAATCCGCCGCGCTTCAGGCCGAGATAGACTTCGACCAGGAGAAGTGCGTGTTCAAGCCCCACGTGCTCGCGGTCATGACGGGGGCGAAGATTCAGTTGAAGAATAGTGACGCCAAGAATCACAACATCGACTCGAAGCTCAAGAACAACGCCACCAACCCCAACGTCCCCCCCGGGAGCCCGCCAATCCCCTTCCAGACCAACGCGGCCGAACGAGTGCCGGGCGAAGTGGTCTGTGATATCCACAACTGGATGAAGGCTTATTGGATGGTCACCGACAGCCCCTATTTCGCGGTGACCGATGCGAAAGGGAACTTCGAAATCAAGAATGTCCCCGCCGGGACTCAAAAGGTCGTCGTCTGGCAAGAGTCGGTCACGAGCGGCGGCTTCGTCACCCCCGCCTCGGGTGAAGGGGTTAACGTGAAGCCCAATGAGAGCACGACATTCGACGTCAAAATCGACCCGGGCAAGATTCGTCCGGAATAATCGGTAAAACCGGTTGTTGAAGCGGCAAGACGCTCAAAGCGAAAGAGGGGTCACCTCGTCATGGCAACGAAGTGATCCCTCTTCTTTCGTTTCGATCGAGGGGGTACGCGCCACAAAGGGAAGGTGTTAAGATTCAGCTCCTGCCTTTACGTCGAGGCGATGACCGTATCCCACCGATAGGCAACCTCCTTTGCAAGAGGGTCATCCGTGATGAATCTTGTCTCCCGATGCCTGTTTGACGTGCGTTCGTGGTGTGTCGGCCTTTCGGCGGCCTTCACTCTGTCGGCGGTGGCGCTGAGCTCCGCCGTGGCGGTTCCTCCTCCCGCATCGTTGGCGACCAGCGTCCCCACCCAGGGGGGCCTCGGCACCATCAAGGGACGGCTCGTTTGGGGGGGCGCGGAAGCCCCGACCCCCAAGGTCCTCGAGAAGAAGGGAAGCGCCTCCAAGGACCCGAGCGTCTGCGGCAAGACGGCTGACGTCATTTCGCAGCAGCTCGTGGTCGATCCCAAAACGCTCGGCGTTCAGAACGGCTTTGCTTACCTGCTAAAGCCCAAGGGAACCCCCGCCAGCGCCGTCGCCGAGATCGTCGCCAAGAACCCGACGGTCGAGATCGACCAGAAGAACTGCGAATATCTTCCCCACGTAGTCGCGGTGGCGGTTGGCCAAAGCGTCGTCTTCAAGTCGAGCGACGCCGTCAACCACAACGTCCACTACAACTCGTTCAGCAACAGCTTCAACCAGATTCTTCCCCCCAACGGCGCGTTCACCAAGAAGCTTGCCACGGAGAAGCGCATCGTTAAGGTCACGTGCGACCTCCACGGCTGGATGGACGGCTTTGTGGGCATCTTCGACCATCCCTACTTCACGGTCACCGGACCGGATGGCTCGTTCCAGATCAACAACGTTCCTCCGGGAACCCAAAAGCTGATCCTTTGGCAGGAGAAGGTTGGCTTCGCGACCCCCGGTGCCGGAGCTGGACTCGCCGTCGACGTGAAGGCTGGTGCCGTCACCGACGTGGGTGAGATCAAGCTGAACCTGAAAAAGTGACGTAAGCGGCCGCTGGTCAGGCGCTCGCTGAACTCTGACGGTATCCCGCCTCGGCCCCGGCCGAGGCGGGATGTTTTCCTGGAATCTTCACTCACCTGGATCCGCAGTCTTCATGACCCGTTATCAACTGGGCCGTGGACTCCAGCTCTTGGGCCTGCTCATCCTTCCCCTGGGAATTGCCTCGGAATTAGTCGAAAAGGTCGGACTTGGCCAATCTTTGATGATCGCAGCTGGCGGAAGTTTGGTGTTTTACGTAGGATATATCATCCAGCACCGTCAATAGCTCCTTAACAAGCCTCTTTCTGGAGCGACGCCGCTCAAAAAAACGGCATCCAAAAGGGTATCCGTTGGGAAAAACCCTCAGGACATGGGAAAGAAGCCGAGCTTTGCGGGATGGTATTTGATTTGCTGTTGCATTGTCCGGCAGAATTCGTGTCCAATGGCTAGAAGATCTTCGTGCGATCGACATTGCCAAGTTGCCGAAAATTTTCCTGATAAACGGCAGCCTGGTTCGTCTAACTACGAGATAACCCATCGCCGTCTTCTAGCCCTGATCGCGGAAGCCACCGGCCATGAGTTTTCGCCGCTCGTCGCGCCGAGTCCGTTATCCCCTGTCTGATTAGCCCAAGAGGGGCCGGTCAGGCATGGAGGGCCTGTTCATGATGATGATCCGTACGGGTCGGGCCTTTCGATTCACTCCGGCGTGTGTGCTGTTCCACTGGATATTCTGGTCGATTGCCGCTTCGGCACAGACGCCGAACCGAACCGCGACCAAGTTCTATCCCGACTTCAGTGATACAGCCGACGCCCTGCTGCGTAACGCGGCAAGTCATGCCCGCGACGGCCAGTGGGCAGAAGCCGTGGACATCTATCAGCGGGTGATTCAGCAGTTTGGCGATAAGGTCGCTCGACTGCCGAAAGAAGAACCCGATGGTGATCGCACCAACGAGTCGGTTCTCTACGTCGACCTCCGGCACTTTTGCCAGCGACGCCTCGCCGCGCTCCCCGCCGAAGCGCGCACCATCTACCGAGGACGCGTCGACCCTCAAGCCGAACGGTGGTACCAACAGGGGGCGGCTTCACGCGATCGGGCGGTGCTGCGCAGAGTTGTCGACCAGGCTTTCTGCAGCTCTTGGGGAGATGACGCCGTCAACCTCCTTGGAGACCTCGCCTTTGAGGACGGCCGTTTCGACGAGGCGCTGTCGCTCTATCGCCGCCTGGTTCCCGACGGAGCCCCCGAGCGCGCCGGGTTGATCCATCCCGATTCCGATCTCGACCTTCCTCGCGTCGCCGCGAAGAAACTCCTCTGTCTGGCTGCGCTGGGAGAACCCCCTGACGCGGCGGCGATTCAAGCCTTCGCAACGGCCTATCCTCAGGCGACTGGCGAGCTTGCCGGACGCAAAGGTCTTTATATCAACACGCTCAAAGAAGCCTTGCAAGGGGATCATCTCGCGCCGCCGGCTCAGCCGGACGGACGTTGGCCCACCTTTGCGGGAGCCCCCACACGAACCAAGGTCGTCCCGGGTTCCATCGACGTAGGCTCTTTGCAATGGCGAGTCGAACTTCCCTCCTTCGATCCCTCGAAGTCGGCTCATCCTCTTCGCACGTTCCGCCCCGTGATGGGCATGACGCCGATCGCAATTCCCAAGGATCGGCTGTTGATGTACCACCCGATCGTCTTGGGCGATCAGGTCATCGTCGCCAGCGAAAACAAGATCCAATCCTACAACCTCAATGACCGCCCCGAGGGATTGCCGGGAGGGCCAAGCGTGGGAGTGCGCCCCGTATGGGAGGCGCCTCCCGATAGCCAAGACGGCTCGGGGGTGGCGGCGACTTTGCCGTCCTCAACCGTTCCCCGCTACACCCTCACCGCCTATGGCGACCGGATTTACGCCAGGCTCGGGCCGCCGGGTTTGCACTTCATGTTTGGGATGGGAGGAACGCGAAATACGGCCCAGACGAAGATCGTGGCAGTCGACCGGAGCACGGAAGGAAAGGTCCTGTGGACGCGATCGTCGAACGAGGTCTCGCTCCCCAAGCGCCCCGCGGACGGTATGAACCGCGTCAATTTTGAAGGCACACCGCTCGCGGATGCTCGCAACCTCTACGTGGCGATGACTGACCGCCGCGAGCAAACCGCGACTTACGTCGTGTGTCTCGATGCCGATAATGGCAACACCCGCTGGGTGCGCTACCTGGGGGCTGCATCGACAGACGCCGATATGATGATCGGCATTGGAGCCATGAACACAGGGATGTCCCCATTGCTCAATGACTTTGGACATCGCCTTCTGACGCTCGATGGGCCGACGATCTATTATCAAACGAACCTCGGAGCCGTCACCGCGCTCGACGCCGACACCGGAGCCATCCGCTGGGTTGCGACCTATCCTCGGCAGGACCGCCTCGATGGAGGAGCCAGCCATGACCGCGACCTGAACCCCGCCATTGTGCATGACGGCCTTGTGATGGTCGCCCCTGACGACGCGAACTCGATCTATGCGTTCGACGCGGAAAGCGGCCGCCTCGCGTGGAAGTCGGAGTCGATTCCCCCTGATGTGAAGCTGGCTCATCTTCTCGGTGTTGCCAAGGGATACCTGGTGGCCACGGGCGACCGCGTTCTTCTCTTCGACGTGAAGACCGGCAAGCTACATCGCTCCTGGCCTGATGGCGGCCACGCCTACGAGGGATTCGGGCGCGGCCTTCTGGCCGGAGATCGCATCTACTGGCCCACCAAGAACGAAATCCATGTTCTGGATCAGACGACTGGGTTGAGGTCCGACCCGCCGATCAAGCTTCAAGAGTCGTTCCAGACCACGGGGGGTAACCTGGCGGTCGGAGACGGATATCTGATCGTGGCACAGCCCGATGCCCTGGTGGTCTTCTGTCAAAACAGCCGCCTGATTCAACGCTATCGTGACGAGATCGTTCGCGCTCCTGACCAGGCCGTTAATTATTACCGATTGGCACAGGCGGCCGAGGCCACGGGGCAGGATGAGATGGCCCTCGAGACCTTAGCCACCGCCGCCAGCAAGGTACGCCCGTCAGAAACGATCGACGGTGTTTCTCTTTCCGACGCGACCCGAGATCAGCAGTTCAGGCTGATGATGAGGCTCGCCTCGAAGGCCAAGGGATCGAAGAACTGGCGCGGGGCCATCGCGAAATTCCAGGAGGCTTCGGTCGTCGCTCGCTCGGATCGCGATCGGCTCACAGCCTTGCTCGCGCTTGCCGACGCTCAACTGGAAAGCGGAGGGGTTCGTGAAGCGGTGGTCACCCTCCAAGGCCTGTTGTCCCAGGAGTCGTTACGGCTCCTGAGCGTCGCGGCTGAAGGAGGCAGAAGGACCATTCGCACGGACCTGCTCATCACGGATCGACTCAATACGATTCTTCGAACCCACGGGCGCGTCTATTACGCCGACTTCGAGCGGGAAGCACGCGAGCTCCTTCAGAGTGGGAAAACAGACAAGGACGCCCGGCAGCTTGAAGAAGTGGGGCGCAGCTATCCCGTGGCCGAGGTTGTCGCAGACTCGCTGCTGGCTCTGGGGCAGCTTTACGAGTCGCAAAACCGGCCGGTTGAAGCGGCTCACGCCTACAAACGGCTCCTCGCCTCGGCTCCGAATGACATGGTGCGGGCTCGCGCTTTATGGGGCCTGGCTCGCGCCTATGAAACTCAGAAACTCTGGATACCCGCACGGGACGTCTACCTCGAGGCGCAGTCGCGATTTGGCGACGTTCATCTCGACGAATTTCCCAGTGGAGGGCGGATCTCCAGCCTCGTTTCCGAGCGGTTGGCTCGCGCTCCCTTCGACCACATCATTGGCGATCGCTCGGATCCCAGGTTACCGGTCCCTCTGGTGAAACGATGGGGGAGAACGCTCCCCAAGACCGTCAAACCGATCGCGGCCGGAGGAATTCCCCCCACCAACGACGTGAGCCGGATCTTTCTAGCTCGCGGGGCGGAATTGAGCGCCGTTGACGCACGAGCCGGAAACTCTCTCTGGAGTGCCGACCTCGGTTCGACGCCTCTCTGGGTCGGATACCTTGCCGACAAGATCATCGCGGCCACTGACTCCCGCGTTGTCGCTCTTCGAATCAGCAACGGCTCGATCCAATGGACCTTTGATGCTGGGGGAACTCAGCGCGATTCCAAGGGGGATAATCCTTTTGCGAAAGAGGCCAACGCCCCCAGCACGAACGACGCCTCCGGGCGTCGCCTTCACGATTTTCAAGTCGTAGGGGATCGCGTCTTCTGTCTTCGCGGGACTTCCGAGCTGCTCGCAGTCGACGGCGACACGGGACTCGTCGACTGGGCCTATTCACCAGCCACGGGATCAATCAACCCGTTCTTGCTCGTTGGTCCGCAACAAGTGATCGTTCAAGTACGAAAGCCGAATGCGGTTCTCATTCTGGAAACTTCGTCGGGTCGACGCATCAACGAGTTCGCAAGAGCAGGGGACGAAGACTGGGCTCGTGCTCCCTTGCTAATCGATGACGACCATGTCGTTCTCGTCCCCGATCGCCGCACGGTATCCCTCTTTGATCTCCGCCGCGGAGTCGAGTCCTGGGTCTTTCGCGAGAGTCGCGAACTTCCCAAGAACGGCGCGCCTCGACTTCTGGGAGGCCCCGAACGTCTGCTGGTGATCCATGACGGAACGGAGCTCATCAGGCTTGATCCCACTACCGGAATGAAATTGTGGGCGAGACCACTGGGATCAGAGAATTTGAGCGAGCGCCCTGATGCGACCCTAACCGATAACGAACGCTTTTACTGGTCGAGCGACCGAACTCTCAGGGCGGCTTCGCTTGATGACGGCAAGCTCATATGGTCCTCTCACCTCACCGGACCCGAGTCGGGCTGGGCCATGGCCCTAACGGCACGTTGCGTTTTAGGATACCCCGTGCTAAATGGTTTCAACGAAGAGGAAATGACCAGTCTGCCGCTCGTGTTCCGTCGCCGCGAGAATGGAGAACTCGTGCAGAGAGTGCTGCTTCCCGTGAGCGCTTCAGAAGTGGCCGTCAGGCTCACGCCTCGCGGTGTTTCAGTCGCAAGTCAAGGAGCTATCTGGTCTTTGGGCGAGCGCAAGTTGGCCGATGCAAGCAAGGCCCCTTGACTGGAAGGACCCGGGTCCTGGATAGCCTAGTTTGAACTCACTCAATTTTCCGCTCCCGGCAAAGCCGGAGTGTCTGGCGAATAAGGAGCTCTCCGCGTGAGCGATGGAACAACTTCGGAATCCTTACCCAAAGACGACCTCGCTTCGGTGGAACGCCTCAGGGACGCGTTCACACGACTCAAAAGCGAGATGGGGAAGGTGATCGTCGGACAGCACGCCGTGCTCGAAGAGTTGTTGATCGCGATCTTTGCCCGCGGCCACTGTCTCTTGATTGGTGTGCCAGGGCTCGCCAAGACCTTGATGATTCACACCTTGGCGGACGCTCTCAACCTGACTTACAACCGGATTCAATTCACCCCCGACCTGATGCCCTCGGACATCACGGGGACGGAAGTCATCCAGGAAGATAAGGCGACCGGCGTCCGTCAGTTCAAATTCCTTCGCGGCCCTGTTTTTGCAAACATCGTCCTGGCCGACGAGGTCAACCGAACACCCCCAAAAACGCAGGCCGCCCTTTTGGAAGCCATGCAGGAACGGCAAGTCACGGTGGGGGGAGAGCGACACAAGCTGCCTGATCCCTTCTTCGTCCTGGCCACGCAAAATCCGATCGAGCAAGAAGGGACCTATCCCTTGCCCGAAGCTCAGCTCGATCGGTTCATGCTCAACATCCTCGTAGGCTATCCCGAAGAAGAGGAAGAACTCGAGATCGTCCGCCTGACCACCTCGACGCACCGACCGGTGGTCTCCAAGGTTCTCTCAGGGGCGGAGATCCTCGCGTTGCAGGAAATTGTGCGCAAGGTTCCGATCGCCGATCACGTGGCTCGATTCGCCGTGCGATTGACCCGGATGACGCGTCGCGAGAAGCCCGAAGTTCCCGACTTCATCCGCGACTACGTGAGTTGGGGAGCAGGCCCGCGAGCCAGCCAGTATTTGGTGCTCGCCGCCAAGGCTCGGGCCGTTCTCTACGGACGGTTCCATGTTTCGACCGATGACATTCGGGCCGTCGCCGGGCCCGTGCTTCGACACCGCATCGTCACCAACTTCAACGCCGAAGCCGAAGGGCTGAAGCCCGACGACATCGTCAAGCGGCTGGTCAAGGCCGTTCCCGTCGACGAGCATGAGGCTGAGCAAAGTGGAAAACTACCAAAAATATTTAAATCCACAAACGCTAGCTAACATCGAAGGTCTCGACCTTCAGGCTCGCCTGATCGTCGAGGGCTACGTTGCCGGCATGCATCCCAGCCCGTACCACGGCTTCTCGGTTGAATTCGCCGAGCACCGTGAGTACGTGCCTGGTGATGATATTCGCCACGTCGACTGGAAGGTCTGGTCCAAGACCGACAAGTTCTATCTCAAGCAGTACGAAGAAGAGACGAATCTCCTCCTCTACTTGCTGATGGATACGAGCGAATCGATGGGCTATGCCTCGGGGCAGAACGTCTCGAAGCTACGCTATGCGCAATTCGTGGCCGCTGCGCTTGGTTACCTCGTGATCCAGCAGCAAGACTCGGTCGGTCTGGCGCTCTTCGATGACATGGTTCGCCGTTACTTGAAACCGGCGGGGCAGCCTTCGCATCTCAAAGAGCTGATCCACCTCATGGACACCAGCCCGGCCCGGCAGAAGTCGGACCTTGGCGTCGTCTTCCATGACCTGGCCGAGCGATTCAAGAAGCGAGGCGTCGTCGCAATCTTCTCAGACTTTTTCGATGAAGTTCCTCGGATCATCGCCGGTCTCAAGCACCTTAGGCACAGGCGCCATGAGGTGATCGTCTTTCACGTGCTTGATCCAGCCGAGCTCGAGTTTCCGTTCCGCGAGACGACCTTGTTCAAAGGCCTGGAGGGGATGCCCGAGATCTTGACCGAGCCTCACGCCCTTCGGAAAGCCTATCAGGCGGAGATCGGCGCCTATCTCGAAGAGATGAAGCGAGGCTGCCGTTCCATCGACATCGATTACGTTCCGATAAGAACCGATCAGGAACTCGATGCGGCCCTTTCAAGCTATCTGGCCGCGCGTGCCACGCGAACGCACTGAGTGCAACTCATTAGGACGGAATCGGCAAGGACACGACGTTGAACGTCCCCATCATCTTCGCCCTGAGCTTCGCGAATCCGCTCCTTCTCTGGGGCCTGGCAGCCGCGTCGCTACCGATCATCATCCACCTGCTCAATCGCCGCAAGTTTCGCGAGATGCAGTGGGCCGCCATGCGGTTCCTCATTGCCGCCATGCAGCGTAACTCCCGGCGCATTCGTCTCGAGCAATGGCTACTGCTCGCCATCCGGACGCTGATCATCCTTCTCGTCGTCGCGGCGATGGCCAAGCCGTTCCTCGAAAGCCTGGGGGCATTGCCGATTATCGCCGGCCGCCGCAGCCACCATGTGCTGGTGCTCGACGGCTCGCTGAGCATGGCCTACAACGCGGCCGACGTCACGCGCTTCGAACAAGCCAAGACCCTGGCGGCACAGTTCGTCAAGGACTCGCGACGGGGTGACGCCATTAGCATCGTACTCATGGCCGACCCTCCCCGAGTCGTGATCGGCGACCCTTCACCCAATCACGCCGAGGTTCTCAAAGAACTCGAGCAAGTCACGCTCCCTCATGGCGGCACCGACCTGGCCGCGAGCTTTGAGGCCATCGTGCGCGTCCTCGACGCATCCTCGATTCCCCAAAAAGAGGTCGTGTTTCTCACCGACCTCCAAACCGCGAGTTGGAAGCGTCCTGAGGGGGTTGGAGACGAGGCCCTCAAGCAGGCGCTGGAACGGCTTGCCAAGCAAGAGGCTCGTTCGGTCGTCATCGATCTCGGAAAAGGAGGAGAAGAGAATCACGCGGTCACCGACCTGAAGTTGGAGCCGCCAATCGTGACCGCCGGCAACCCTGTGCGCGCTCGAGCGGTTCTCCGAAATCACGGCGGTCAGAGCACCTCAAGTGTGCGAGCGAGATTGATCGTTGACGGCCAGCTTGGCCCTGAAGAGGCTGTTAACTTGCCCGTGGGGGAAGACACGCCGATCGACTTCACGCACACCTTCGCCACGCCGGGGGATCATGTCCTTCAGGTCCAGATCGACAATGACCATCTGAAGCTGGACAACCAGCGTTGGCAAGCGATCCCGGTTCACGAGTTCCTTCGCGTCTTGCTGGTTGACGGCCACTTCAAGTCGGAACCCTTTCAAGCCGAGACGGACTTCCTTTCTCAGGCCTTGAGTCCCGCGTCTGACTCGAACGGAGCACCTTCGACGATTCGAGCAGAGGTTGTTTCCGAGTCTCAACTGACCCGCGCCGATCTCAGCCCCTTCGATGCCGTGATCCTTTGCAACATCGCCCAATTCACGGAATCAGAAGTCGCAACGCTTGACGACTATCTCAAGCAGGGCGGAGGCGTGGTGGTTTTCGGCGGCGACCAAGTCGTCCGTGACAACTACAACCGCTTGCTCTACGCCGACGGAAAAGGAATCTTGCCCGCCGCGCTGGGCCCCAACGTGGGGGACGCCGCCTCGAAGCAGGCGTCGTTCGGATTCGACCCTTTAAAATTTGTGCATCCGATCATCTCGGATTTCGCGGGAGAGAAGGAGTCGGTCCAGGCGAGTCTCACCAGCGCTCGCACCTACCAATTCCATAAATTGATACTTCCCAAAGGTTCGATGGCAAAGGTTGCCTTGGCGTTCGACAATGGCGACCCCGCAGTGATCGAAATTCCCAGAAGGCGCGGAACGGTGATTCAGGTCGCGACGTCGGCCGACACTGGGTGGACGACCTGGCCTTTGCACCAGAGTTATCCTCCGGTCATGGAGAAGATCGTTTTGGAGGCCGCGGCCGGACGTCTCACCGAACGAAACGTGCGCGTGGGGCAACCGCTCGACCAGGCTCTACCGGCTTCCGGCGCAGGAGCAGCGGTGTCGGTGGTCGCCCCAGACGGGCGGAGTCTTCCCTCCAAGCTTCAGTTTGACGGAGGCGTGAGCCAGCTCCATTTCGAGGACACCGAGCTCTCTGGACCCTACCAGGTCAAAATCGGTCCCCCTCTGGCAACAGATAGCCTCTTCGCCGCCAATCCGGATCCGAAAGAGAGCGACCTCGCCAAACTGGATCGCTCAGGACTGGCGGAGGCCGTCCCGGGATGGAAATTCGCTTATATTACGAATTCCAAAGAGTTGTCGCGGAACGCAAGTGCGGTCAGCCGGCGCGGGGAGCTTCATCGCCCCCTGCTGGAACTGGTTCTTCTTCTGCTCCTCGTAGAATCCGTCTTGGCCTGGTACTTCGGCCACCATTCCAACCCCAATTGAGGACTGCCGGACGTGATGGATTGGCTGCTCTCCCGAATCGCGGACCGGTTGGGCGTTGAGCCGGCGGAGGCCGGTGAGGCGATCTCTCCCCATATCCGCTTCGAACAGCCTTGGTCGCAGGCAGTCACCCTGCTTATCATCCTGGGCGCAACGGGTCTGATCATCTGGCTCTATCGCCGCGAAGGTCAGGTTCCGATCCACTACAAGATCGGGCTGGCGGTGATCCGGATCTCGCTCGTCCTATTGACCCTCTTCATGCTCTCCGAGGCAGTGCTCTCGGTAGAGCGGACGGGGTTACCCTACTTCATCTTCATGGTCGATGACTCGGCCAGCGGCCACATCGTCGACCACTTCGAAAACCCGAAGATCAAGGGCGCGCTCGGTGATCTGACGATGCAGGCGGAGCCTACCCGGCTTGCGGTGGCACAGGCCTGGCTAGCCCATGACAATGCCAAGGTCCTGCACGAGATCCAAAAGCAGAATAAGCTCCGATTCTATCTCGTCTCATCGTCGGCTCGCGTGCTTACCGAAGTCGATACTCCCACCGACATCAAAGAAGCTATCAACAAAATCAAGGCCGTGGAGCCCACTGGGGGTCAAAGCCGCCTCGGGGCAGGAGTCCGGCAGGTCTTGACCGAACTTCGCGGAGTTCCCCCATCGGCCATCGTTCTCTTGAGCGATGGGCAGACAACGGAGGGAGAAAGTCTGGCCAAGGCGGCGGAGTTCGCCGCGCGCAAAGGGGTCCCGATCTATGCGATCGGCCTGGGAAACCCAGAACCTCCGCGTGACGTTGAACTCACCGAGCTCCTCGTCGACGACGTGGCGTTCGTCGACGACCTCGTTCGTTTTCAAGCCAAGCTGCTCTCACGCGGCTTCGCCGGCAAAGAGGTCACCGTCCGACTCAAGGAACGGGATCGCTCGTCACAGGACCCCAAAGCGGATCGCGAGATCGAATCCATCCGGGTCACGATTCCTCCCGACGGCCAACCCAAGCGGATCGAGATAGGGCATCGTCCCAAGCAGACCGGAGAAATGCTCTACACCCTGGAGGTGGACTCGCTTCCCCGCGAACTCCAGGCCGACAACAACAAACTCCAGCGCGTCATCAATGTTCGCAAAGAGAAGCTCAAGGTCTTGTTGGTCGACGGCGAACCGCGCTACGAGTTCCGCTACCTCAAGAACTATCTTGAGCGCGAAGAGACGATCGACCTCAACGTGGTCTTGCTCTCCAGCGACCCGGAATACAACGAGCAGGACCGGGTCGCTCTGCCGACGATTCCGGCGGCGAAGGAAGAGCTCTTTGCTTACGACGTGATTTTGCTCGGCGACGCGGACTCGAGCTTTCTGAGTGCCTCGCAGATGCAAAACATCGCCGACTTCGTCACGGAGAAAGGGGGAGGCATTCTCTTCATCGCAGGGGAGAACTTCGATCCTCTGAGCTACAAAGGGACTCCTCTCGAGTTCCTGCTGCCGATGGAACTCGCGGATGCTCGCAACCCCTCGGCGCTTGGAAACGCGATACCCGCATTTCGTCCGGAGCTTTCGGTCGAAGGGCGCTCATCACCGATCTTCCGATTCGGCGATGACGAGGCCACCAGCGCACAGATCTGGCAGAACCTTCCCGAGCTCTTTTGGTATCTCGAAGCGCCTCGCAAGAAACCCGCGGCCATCGTGCTGGCGGAGCACCCGACACAAATGGGTTCGGACGGCAAGCTCCCCCTCTTTCTCTACCAGTTCGTCGGCGCCGGCAAATCGATGCTGAACGCGGTCGACGATACCTGGCGATGGCGGTTCCGTGTCGGCGATCGCTACTTCGGCCGATTCTGGATCCAGACAATCCGCTTTCTGGCACGATCAAAGCTGATCGGCCAAAAGCAGGCGGAGGTTGAAACGGACCGCCGCCGCTACCAACGAAATCAGCCTATCCAGATTCGCGTACGTTTTCCGAATCCGGGTTTGGCTCCCTCGCGTGGGGAAGTCACGGTGCAGGTCGATCGCAAAGGCCAGGCGCCGCGACGACTAACGCTCAAGCAGTCTCCCGGCACCCGCAACCTGTTTGAAGGGGCTTTGCCGCAGGCTTCCGAAGGCGAGTATGAGGTTCGCGTTCTTCCTCCGCCGGTTCTGGATGGCGCCATTCCCACGACCACCTTTCGTGTGGACGCACCGGCCGGGGAAATGGAGCGGGTGCAGATGAATGAAGCCGAGTTGATTCGCGTCGCCAGCATCTCTTCCGGCAAGTTCTACACGCCCGAGGCCACGGGGAGCTTTCTCAAGGATCTACCCAAACCTCAGAAGGTTCCCCTGGATACCGACCCGCCGATCCCCCTCTGGAATACCTGGCCCGTGCTGGGGCTATTCCTCGGCTTGATCGTGACGGAATGGGTTTTGAGAAAACGCAAACAGTTGGTATAAATATTACTACGATCGTTAGGGCTTGGTTCTACCCAGGCTGGAGACTGCCAGCATGCAAACCACTCCTCTCGAAACGCGAATCGCCAAGCTCCGCGGGCAGGTTCGCAGTCTCGTGGCTCTGCATGGCACGAGTTGGACGATCGGCCTGATCATTCCCATCGTCATCCTGATTGGACTAGCGGATTGGGGTATCCACCTCGATTCCCCCGTTCGCTTGCTCGCCTTGCTGGCCCTGATAGGGTTCCTCGCATGGCTTACCTTTCGATACATCGTCATTCCTCTGTATGTTCCGTTCGCCGACCTAGACATTGCTTTACGAATTGAAGAGCGCTGGCCCGGTTTGAACGACCGGCTCGCCAGCACGCTCCAATTCCTCAAGGTCTCGCCAGAGAACGATGATCACAGCTCGCGCTCACTTCGCGAAGAAACCATCCGCCAAACGATGGAAGAGGTGAAGACACTCGACTTTCGCGAGGTGATCGAGCCAAAACCGGCATTCAAGGCCCTAGGGTTGGCTTCGGGATCGTTGATCGTCGCGCTGACCTTCATTTTGGCTCAGCCCTTGCTCAGCAGCATTGCCCTGAAGCGGCTATTTTTGCCATACGGGTCGGCCCAATGGCCCCAGCGAACCCATTTGAGCCTGATCGACAGTGAGACCCCCCGCAAGGTGGCTCAAGGCGAGCCGTTCACGTTGTCGGTAGCCGTCCGTAAAGGAGAACGGGCTCCTGCAACGGCACGGGTGACTTACCGCTTTGACGACGGGGAGACGACGACGGAACCGCTTCGCGCGGTGGCCGGCGGTATCTTCCAGGGACGGCTCGAGAGCGTAGAGCGAGCCTTCAGTTTCTCAGTCAGTGCAGGGGATGATACCCGCTCGATTCGAGACATCGCTGTGGCGGTCGTTCCCCCTCCCGTCCTCAAGGACGTGACCATCCAACTCGTGCCGCCAGCCTACACGGCCGAACCACCGCAAAGACTGGCTCCCGGAAATACGCTGGTCCGTGCGCTCGAGGGATCGCGCATCGACGTCACCGCGACGGCCAACAAGCCGATCGAGACCGCGTCGCTCCATCTTGGCGAATCGGTCAGCAAAGAAGCCATCCGTTTCAACCCGGCACGAACGCACCTGGCGATCCAGTTCGTCGCGGGCACGTCCGGCCCGTTCTGGTTCGAGCTCCGGGATACGGAGGGCTTCAAGAACCGAGAAGTGACGCGGTTTGACCTTCGCTCAATGCGGGATGAGGCTCCACGGGTCGTAATCGATGATCCCTCGAACGATCGCGATGTTCCTCCCCAGGCAAAAGTCCCCGTCACATTCACCGTGGATGATGACTTCGGGATCCAGTCGGCCAGCTTGCTCTACAAGGCAGCGGCGGGGGGATCGGAAGCAACCCAGGTCGTGGCCCTTCCGCTCTGGGATTCCAAGGATCATCCCGACGCCCAGCGCATCAAGCATCAGACCGTGCGCTACGACTGGGAGCTTGGCCCTCTCAAGCTTCCCCCGGGCTCGATCATTACGTTCCATGCCGAGGCCCGCGATTTCGACAACCTCAAGGGTCCCAACCTGGGAAAGAGCCGCGAAATCCGGCTACGGATCGTTTCCGATGAAGACATCGCGCGTCAGCTCGATGACACCCGGCGCGAGATTCGCGAAGAGACCGCTCGGATCCTCGCCATGCAGAACATGGCGCAGACCCCGGTCGACGAAGCGCTACGCCTCCTCTCCAAGACCGACAACGTCGGGAAAGCCGAGCGCGAAAATCTCAAGAACGCCGAGATGATCCAGCGGCAGGTTGGTAATCGCGTGACCAGCCGCACGGACGGCCTCGACCAGAAGATTCGGCGGTTTCTCGACGATCTACGCAATTTCCGGGTTCCGAATCCCGACGCTCAGAAGCAAATGGAAGAGATGCGTGCCGGCGTCGATCGGATCCGCGAAAACCACCTCGGCCCCGCCGAGCAGGGATTAACCCACGCCTCCAAGAACTTGGACGAAGCCGAGTCCGCGAAGGGCGCCAGTCCTTCGGCTCCGCCCAATCCCCAGGGTGAGGCTGCGAAAGCCCAGTCCAAACCTTCCGCGGAAAGCGCCAAGGGGACCCAAAAGTCCGGCGACAACGCCAAGGCGTCGGGTAAGAAAGCCAACTCCCCGAGCAACAACATGAAGGGGGCAGGGGAATCCTCCAAGAACGGCGAGTCCGGGCGTGACGAAAAGGGGGGCGATCAAACTCCTCAGGCGAAGGACGGAGACCCGGAAGGCTCGAAGCGCGACTACACGGAGATTGCCCGCAAGGCGCTCCAGGAGAGCAAGGCCAGCCAGAAAGGAATCGCCGACGAGCTCCAGAAGATGCTCGACGGCTTAAGCGAGTTCGAGACCTATCGCGGCGTCGTCAAGGATGCTCAAAACCTGCTCAAAGAACATGAGCAGGTGATGAAGCAAACAGCGGAAACGTCCGCGAAGCCGGCGTTGGCGGGTAAGACTCCGGAACAGCTTAGCCCCGAACAAAAGGGGGAACTTGGGAACCTTGCCTCGCGTCAAAACAACATTGCCCGAGGTCTGCAAGGGCTCCAGGAACGCATGGCCGAGATGGGCAAGCGTCTCGAAGATTCCGACCCGCTGGCTTCATCGGCACTCAAGGAGACCGCCGACCAAAGCCGCAAGAAAGGGACGAGCGGAAAAATCGGCGATGCTTCCGACCGCCTTGAGAAGAACCAGATGGGGGAAGCCAAAGCCCAGCAGGAACAGGCTCGCCGCGATCTCAAAGACCTGATCGACTCGATCCAAAATCGCCGCGAGCGCGAGCTGGCTCGGCTCGTCAAGGAATTGAAGAACGCTGAAGAGGAGCTGGCGAAACTACGGAATCGACAGACGGAAAACCTCAAGAAGACGCAGGAAGCCAAGAAAAATCCCAACGCCAAGGAGCGGGCTGACCAGCTCAAGAAGCTCGCCAAGGAGCAAGCCGAGATTCAAAATGAGCTCAAACGTCAGTTGCAACGGCTGAAGAAGCTGAATGCTGACAATGCCGCCCAGGCCGGCGATCGTGCCGCGGCCCGAATGAGCAAGGCGCAAGAGAATCTTGACCAAGACCAAGGGGAGCAGGCCGGCCAGGAGGAGCAAGAAGCCCTCGCCGATCTCCAGGACGCGGAAGACGAAGTTCGCAAGGCTCGGCGCGAACGAGAGGAGCAGCTCGCCATGGAGCAACTCTCAAAAATGGGAGACCAGCTCAAATCGCTCAGCGAGCGCCAGGCGAAGATGAGTACCGACATCGCCTCGTTCGAGAAGCTAAGGGCCGACAAGCAAGGTAAACTCACCATCGCCCAACGAACCGGAGTTCGCGACCTGGGACAGGTGCAGGCGGGCCTGAAAGACGAAACGGGGGAACTCATCGAGAAGCTCGAAGGAGCGCCCGTTTTCGGACTCACGTTGAAGCGGGCGGCCGAAGGGATGCAGACGGCGGCTCAACGTTTGCAGGCCTTGAAGACCGATGAAGAAACACAACGCGCCGCACGCGCCGCCTCGCATCGCTTTGAGCAGCTCATCAATTCCCTGAAGCCGGACGCTCCCAAGCAGGGGGGGCAAAAAGGCGACCAAAACGGCGATCAGGATGGAGGGGGCGGAAGTCAAGGGGGTGGCGATGGTATCCCTGCGACCGCTCAGCTCAAGATGCTGAAGGCACTGCAGGAAGAGATCAACGAGAGAACCGACTACTTTGACGAACTGCGACGCCGCAATCGCCCGCTCGACCCATCTCAGACGGCGGAACTCGACAAGCTGCAAACCGACCAAGGAACTCTGGCCGACCTCGTACGTGACCTCACGAAGCCCAAAAAAGAAGACGGAGAGGACTAACCATGACTTGGAAGCTAACGCGTCGTGCCCTGGCTTCTGTCGCCGTTGCCTCGACGTTTCTTGGGGCCAGCTTCGTCGTCGCACAGGATCCCGCCAAACCCAAGGACGAGGCTCTCGACAAACTGCTTGAGAAGCTCGAAGGGTCGAACGAGTCCGCCAAGACACCTTCCACTCCGGCCGAGGGAGCGGGGAAGGCCAGTGGAAAGTCAGAGGGTCGAAAGAACCCCGGCGAAGTTGCTCCCAAGGACAAAGAGATCGATAGCCTTCTGGAAAAGCTCGGGGAGCGCACCGACGAACCAACGCCTGATGATCGTCCCAAGAAGGGGCCGGGTTCCAATGACGATCAACAGCCCAAGGAACCGCAAGGGAAGTCCGATGGCCTTTCCGGCCAATCGAAGAAACTTGACGAACACCTTGAGGAGCTCAGCGGAAGAAAACGGAAGAAGAAAGACGGCGGAGAAGGGGGAGAAGGGTCCGGACCGCTTGCCGATGTCATCAAACGCATGCGCGAGGTCGAACAGCGCCTGGGCAAGCCGGACACCGGCGAAGAAACCCGGAAGAAGCAAAGCGAGATCGTCAAAAATCTTGATCAAATGATTGAGCAATTACGCCAATCATCGAGCCAGTCTTCGAGTAAGAAGAAGTCGTTGGCGATGAAGCCAGGGTCTCAGCCGGGCTCGAAGTCCGACACTAACTCCCCGGGGACGACGGGTGGAAATGCGCCGCATACCAAGCCGGCAAAACCCACGGAGAAGCGGTCGCTCGCCGGCGGCAAGGATGAGTGGGGACATTTGCCTCCCGAACTCAGGCAAGAACTCGAAAATGTGTTCAAAGAAGAAGCACTCGAGCGCAAGGCTGACCTGATTCGCCGCTATTATCTTTCGCTCTCCAAAAAGCGCCTGAGCCGGGAGGAGTGACGCAATGCGGTCTCTGATGCTTCTTGGAGCGGGTCGAGTCGTTCGAGTTTTGACGATCCTGGGAGTTCTCGTTACCTCCGGTCCCAGCGCCTACTCTCAGGCTGACAAGAAAGTGGGGGGAGCCGGCTTCGGCGATCCTCGCCATGGCGACGTCCCCGAAGGTTCGGCCGAGATGATCACGCCGGAAACCGAGCGTGCGATCAGCAACGGCCTGGCTTGGCTCTCTCGTCAGCAGAACGGTGACGGTTCGTTCGGAAACGGAACCTACCGAGGCAATATCGCCGTCACCAGCATCGCCGGCCTCGCCTTCATGGCGTCCGGCTCCAGCCCCGGCCGGGGTCCGTATGGAGCCCAGATCGACAAGGCGTTGCTCTACGTGATGGAGAACACGTCTCCCTCCGGCTTCATTGCGGTCGCCGCGGCGTCGACTCATGGGCCCATGTATTCCCATGGGTTCGGAACGCTCTTTCTCGCCGAGGCCTATGGCATGACCCGTCGGCCCGAGATTCGCGAGAAGCTCCAGAAGGCGGTCCGACTTATCATCGACACCCAAAACAACGAGGGGGGTTGGCGCTATCAGCCCGTCCGTCGTGATGCCGATATCTCGGTCACGATCTGTCAGATCAATGCTCTTCGCGCGGCTCGCAACTCGGGGCTCTTCGTACCCAAGGATACGGTGGAAAACTGCATTCGGTACGTGAAGCAATCGCAGAACCCCGACGGAGGATTCCGCTACATGCTCCAGGGGGGGGCGAGCGCGTTCCCCCGCTCTGCGGCCGGCGTGGTGGCTCTTTACAGTGCAGCGGTTTACGACGCCAAAGAGGTTGAAGCCGGCATCGCTTATTTGAAGCAATATATGCCGGAGATCAAGTTGGGGAGCCGCTACAGCCATTACTTCTACGGCCATTACTATGCGGCGCAGGCGATGTGGATCCGGGGAGGAGATGATTGGAACATCTGGTATCCCGCCATTCGCGATGAACTCGTGCGCCGGCAGTCCTCCGCGACCGGTTCGTGGACTGACAGCATTTGCAATGAGTACGGCACGGCAATGGCACTCATCATCCTTCAAATGCCGAATAACTTCCTCCCGATCTTCCAGCGTTGATCCCAAGGCGAAATGCGATGTCAGGCCCACACCTCAAGGCTCTCCCTTTTTCCCGATGGTTGGCCGGCTGGCTGATTCTCAGCCTTGGGATCCATCAAGCTCATGCCGCTGACCCCGTGATCGCCGGCTCGACGGTCCCGTCCGACCCGGTGTTCTCCGCGCTCCGGACGAACGGCAGCAGCGTTTCGGGGCGAATCAAGCAGCTCGGCCCTCATGGGGACGTGGTCCTTGTTCCGCTCAAGGGTCCAGAAGAGACGATCCCCTTTCGCGAGCTGGTCAAGCTTACGAAGGAAGGACCGATTCCGGCCTTCACGCCCGCCGGTTCGCTCGTTTTCTTCCCGAACGGAGACCGCCTGTACCGAACGGTCATTGGCGCGGCGTCAGAAACTTCGCTGGACGTCCAGTCGTACGCCCTCGAGCACCTCTCGGTTCCCCTCGATAGCATTCTGGGGCTCGTGCTTAACTTGCCCGAAGAAGCGTCGCTTGTTGATCCGTTGATCGAGCGCGTCAGGAACGAGCCCCGGACGACAGAAGTTCTCTGGTTGGGCAATGGCGACAAGGTCACCGGCGGGTTTCTGGGTCTCGACGAAAAGAAGGTTAAAATCCAGGTGGGCACAGGTCCGCTGGCCCTCGACCGGATCGGTGTCGTGGCCATCGGCTTCGACCCGGCACTCGTGGCTTATCCCGAACCTCAGGGGGAAGCCTTTGACCTGACGATGTCCGACGGCTCACGGCTCGGGGTCCACGGCGCCAAAATCGAACAAGGGCAGATTGTCGCCACCACTCGCTTTGGAGCGGCCTTGCGGGTACCCTTAAGTGAGCTGGTACGTATTCACACACGATCTTCGTCGATCTATTACCTTGCGGAAAAACCGGAGTCCGCCGTTCGGTACGTGGGCTATGTGGGGCCGACTCGCCCCTATCGCCGGGACACTTCGGTCGAAGGACATCCGCTTCGGTTGGCTGGACAGACCTATGACCGGGGCCTTGGGACCCAGAGCCGAACGATTCTGGCCTATCGCATCAATCCTGGCGATCGCCGGTTCCAGGCCCTCGTGGGGCTGGACGACTCCGCGGGCCCGCTCGGTAGCGTCATCTTTCGCGTGCTGCTCGATGGACAGGAGGCCTTTTCCACTCCGGCAATGTCCGTTCGAGACACCCCGCGAGCCATCGACGTCGACCTCAAGGACGCGAAGCTTCTTATTCTGGTGACCGAGTTTGGTGAGCGAGGCGAAGTTAGAGACTTCGCAGACTGGGTCGAAGCCAGGGTTCTTCGATAGACTGATAGCGAGGCCATAACCTCAATTGCGACGTTGGGCCGGGCAAGATATCCCGTCCTCGCATACACGTCAACGAATCAATCTGTTGATCGAATCCGGTCCCGGTTCCTTGCCGAAACATAGATACGCGTGGACACCAACATGGGCGATAAAACTGTTGACGAAATAACGGAGCGGCTCAACAACCTCGGGCACCTTTCCGCAGGAGTTGGGCATCACGTGATTAACGCGTTTAGCGCGATCGTCAGCAATGCCGAGCTCCTTCGACTCAAGCCGACCGCTCCGAACCTGGTCGATCCCGCGGCCCTGGCGGAAACGATCGTGCGAACGGCCCTCGAGGCGGCCACCGTCGCACGCCGCTTGATCGATTTCACGCGCCCCGTGACGTCCATCGAGATGGATCGCAGTGATGAGGAACTCGGCCTTTCCCTGAATCAACTTGTGGAAGAGCTCGTCTCGGAGGAGCAACGGCTCGTCTCTCGCGACATCGATTGGGTAACCGAGTTGAGTTCGATCCCGCCGATTCGAGGGCATCGCGATCAGCTTCGCTCCATGCTCCGCCATTTGCTTCGCAATTCCTACGAAGCGCTTCCTGGTGGTCGTGGAACGATGAAGCTCTCCACCTCAACCGACAGCCGAGGCTGGGTGGTCCTTGAGATTCGCGACTCGGGGCAGGGGATGGCCTCGGAGACCATGGCCCGCGCGGTCGAGCCGTTCTTCAGCACGAAGCCGGGGCATCTTGGCGTGGGCTTGAGCATCGCGAACGGAATCTGGCGGCGGCACCGGGGTACGCTCTCGATCCGTAGCCACGCGGAGGACGGGACGGTGGTTCGCCTGTGCGTCGAGCCTTACCAGGGCTAAACGCACGAGAACGTGGGTGGGGTCTTTCCAACAGGGGGAAGGGCCCCTGCTATCGGGCAGAGCCGTCCAGCGGGAACATCACGGTCACCCGCGTCCCCTGACCCACCGTCGAGCTGATGCCAATCTCTCCCCCCATCTGGTCGACCATCTCGCGACAGATGGCAAGCCCGAGCCCGCTTCCTTCGACGCCCGAGTGCTCGTCTCGGGAGAGGCGGAAGAAGGGCTCGAAGACTTTGGCCAACGCGTCTGAGGGGATACCGGCTCCGCTGTCGGAAACGACCACCTGCCATTGGTCGCCGACCTGGCTCGCGGCGATTTTGACCTGTCCCGATTCCTGGGTGTACTTCAGAGCGTTGGCAACGAGGTTGCCAAAGATCTGCTGGCAACGCGAAGCGTCCGTCGTGACGTTGGTGTCGGGACCTTCCAGGACGCACTCCCAGGCGATTCTGCGAGCCGCCGCGTCGGGAGCAAACTGACGATCGATCTCGCGGATCAGCGCCCCGATGGTAAACGACCCGAAGCAAAGGGGGCGTGTTCCCTGGACGAGACCGGCGTAGTCGAGATAGCTCCGCGTTAAACGCAAAAGATCGTCGCAAAGGACGATCATGGTTTGAACGTGGCCACGTTGTTCCACGGAGATCGGCCGCGCCGCATCTCCGAGGAGCAGGTCAAATCCTGCTCGAAGCGAAGTCAGCGGACGACTTAACTCGTGGCTCAGATTAGAGAGGATGCTGCGAAGTTCTGCGTTCGCGATCAAGGGGCGAGAGGGATTTCCATAAGCGAGAGCTGTTGCTGAATTTTCGATCCGCGCGTCCATGTTTCCCTCTCAACGCCAGCGAGCTGCAGGCGAATCCGAGTAGCCGTCGATCGGAAGGGGCGCACAACGAACACCCTTTCCGATCTGCCTTGGCGTTAAGCGATCATCTGCAATCAACTCACAACGATCTGATTGGTCAAAATAGGATGACCATCCATCAAATCGAGCACGGCTTCTTGGGCAAGTTGTTTGGCGTGATAAGTTCGCGAACGTCCCTGCAGGATAATCAAGTTGTCGGAACACACGACATGAAGGTCGCGAATGCGGCCACAGGCCCTGCGCTCGATATGTCCTTCGAGGCGTTCCGCGAGATTGGACTCACTTATGCCACGCCCGTTCCGTCGCGGGTCCATCCCAGCGTCGTACGTCGTCATGCCAGTCTCCCAGGTGTTGGCGCTACCTCGGGAATCTCCGGTGCTCATCAATGATCGAGGGCGAAGAATGGGAAGGGACGGCCTCATCAAATCCATCGAGGCGACGAAGGGTCAAATAGCGTGAAGGCCAATCATGGCCGCATGCTTGAATCACCTTCCATGATCCCACCGGCATTCCAGGCTCAAGGTCGTCGGCTTAGCTCGATGCCAGGCCGACTATCGCTAAGCTAACGACCTTATGGCCTGGCGTCAAACATTATTCATCGGACGGTGCAAAACTCATCAATCTCCGTGAGGAAAGCCGGAGCTTCGGCGCGACGGTTCCGGGGCCTGATGCGGAGACTCCAGCAGTTCATCCGCCTGAACGATCGACTCGGCCAGCTTGGCCATTGGCATACGTCGATCTTGACTCTGCCGCTGCAGCAGCCGAAACGCCTCACTCTCGGAGAGGTTTCGCCGGGTCATGAGGATTCCCTTGGCCCGCTCGATCAGCTTGCGTTCGCGCAAGGTTAGTTCTAACGTGTTGACATTCTCACGCAAAGTACGAATCTCGCGTGCTCTTGCCACGGCAACCTGCAGCGCGGCGTGCAGACTGGGACTCGTGACCGGTTTGAGGAGATAGTAGAGCACACCGTCTTCGACCGCCTGATCGATCAGGTTGGGGTGACCGTGGGCCGTCAAGATGATGACGGGAGTCCCAGGGTCGCGAACGATCTGGCGAGCCGCCGAGAGCCCATCGAGTCCCGGCATTTCGATGTCCATGATTACGACGTCGGGCAACGCGCGACGACACACCTCGATGGCGTGATGTCCGTCGTTGACCACTGCTACCACATCGTAGCCAAGTGACTCCAGTTGCCCTTGCAAGCCAGCGGCAACCGGCTTTTCATCGTCCGCGATTAAGACTCGATACGGTCGATTCATAACAGCAATTCCCTGAGCCGTCTTGAACGGGCTGAGAACGTCTCGACATCAATAAACGCAGGCGGCTCCGACCCTAGCGACAGCACTCGGTTGCCCGACCTCGTCTCTTGGCCGCCGTCGGAAAGTCAGTCCACCCGTTTTCGGAGAAATCTTGACGATTTGTCGATTGGCTTGCAGAATTCGTTCCTAACTCCTTCATATTGTCTCGATATCGCAATAAAAAGTCATCAGCGCTCTCCGTTTCTTAGGAGGAGTTCTCGTGGCGCGTCGCCAGATTGCCACATTGGGTTTCGACGATCTCACGGTCGGGGATGAATGGGAGAGTGCCAAGCGCACCATCACCGAAGCCGATGTCGTTAATTTCGCGGGCCTTTCCGGTGATTTCAATCCCTTGCACATGGATCACGAGTCGGCTCGGCTGGGTCCATTCGGCAAGCCGGTTGCACACGGCTTACTTGGGCTGGCCGTCGTGTCCGGACTCGCCAGCCATTATCCCCTCATGGAGACTCTAGCCTTTCTCGGTATCATGGAATGGAAGTTTTTACGACCGATTGCACTCGGCGATACCGTTCACGTTCTGACCAAGGTGGCTGAGCTCGAGTCTCGTTCTCGAGGTCGCCGCGGCGTCGTGACGTGGCACCGCCAGTTAGTGAACCAACACGGCGAGGTTGTCCAGGAAGGACGCACGCAAACCCTGGTTCGGTCTCGCAGCAAGACGGAAGCCTCCATCCCCGACACCGAAAACCCAAGTTGATCTGCATTCGTGGCCGATGTTGACCACGTTGCACCGTAAGCGTTGACCTACCTACCCGCCTGAGGGCCGCGTGCAGCAATACCGTACCGAGGTCGTGATTCCCTCTGATGGTTCCCTTTTCCTGCAGCTTCCCGATCGCTTTCCGACCGGGAAAGCCATAGTGACCGTTTGGGTTCACGAACCCGAACTGTCAGGCCAGAGCCCCGAGTCTGAGCTGGACGACGACCACCTCGATATCGAGTGGTGGGAGGAGTTCGACGGAGATCGCGAAGAAGTTGCCGAACCTTCCTCCTGAGCACTCCGAAAACGCGGAGTGCTTCTCCTTCCCCCCTCCATCAAGAGCCAGAGGGCTTAAGCTCCGTGAAACTCCGCACCTGCTGAGTAATCGCGGGCTCGGTGGGCAACCGCTCGATGCTGCTGGCTCCGAAGAAACCGGCGATCCCCTTGGTCACGCGGAAGACCTCCGCGACATCGGCCGGCTCAGCGATCGGGCCGCCATGGCAGAGGACGATAACGTCTTCTCTCACCTTCTTGGCCGCATCGGCCATAGCCTGAACTCGTCGAGCCGCCTCGCTGAGAGAGAGCGCCGACTTGGCGCCGATCATGCCGTTGGTGGTCAGCCCCACGTGAGGAACGATCACGTCGGCTCCCGCCTCGGTCATTGCGCGAGCCTCTTCCTCGCTGTGCACATACGGGCATGTCAGCAGATCCATCGAATGGGCATGCGCGATCATCTCCACTTCCAGCGCATAGCCCATACCGGTCTCTTCGAGCCCTTGCCTAAAAACGCCATCGATGAGTCCCACGGTGGGAAAGTTCTGGACCCCCGCGAAACCGGCGTCGCGCACCTGGATGAGAAAACGAGACATGATCCGGAAAGGGTCGGTCGCGCAAACTCCGGCGAGCACCGGAGTCTTTTCCACCACGGGGAGGACCTCGCGAGCCATCTCCATGACAATGGCGTTGGCATCACCATAGGGCATGAGTCCGGCCAGACTCCCGCGCCCCGCCATGCGATAACGCCCCGAGTTATAAATGATGATGAGGTCGATCCCACCGGCCTCAGCACATTTGGCACTGAGACCGGTTCCCGCCCCTCCGCCGATGATCGGCCGGCCTTCGGAAATCTTACGGCGGAAATTTTCGAGAATTTGACTGCGCGTCAGAGAGCAAGTGGGACGCATCTCTATCCTCTCGTGACGGTCAGGAGCTCGAGCAAAGCCCGAGCGGCTGCGTCGGCGAAGTTAGGGTCGTTGATGTGCTCGTCGCGAACGATAAGCCTGACGTTGTCGGGTGCGTCGCGGAGTCCCTTTTCCAGCGCATCGAAGAGAGCCGCGTCGGCCTGCGGATCATGAAAAGGCTTGGCCGGCGCGTCCAGCGCGGAGATACCTCCACGCGGGATCATCAACACGACCGGCCCAGCCGAACGCTTGAGGGTGGCCGCGATCCGAGCTCCCAGGCAATGATTTTCCTCCGGCGTCGTTCGCATAAGCGTCACCGAAGGATTATGGGCATGGAAGAGCCGTCCAGCGAAGCGTTCCGGAATCGTTTCGGGGGGGCCGAAGTTTACCATATCGAGCGCCCCGACGCTGACTACCTGAGGAATTCCGCGGCGCCCCGCGGCCTCGAGCCGGTCGGGCCCCGCCGAAAGGATCCCTCCCACAAGCTCGTCGGCGAGTTCGGTGGTGGTCAAGTCGAGAACGCCTTCCACCATCCCATCGCGGATCAGCCCTTCCATGGACTGGCCGCCAATACCCGTGGCGTGAAAGACGAGAACCTCAAGCTCCGCGGCCTCGAGTGTTCGTCGAGCCTGCTCCACGCAAGGAGTGGTCACCCCGAACATCGTCGCGGCCACGACGGGGCGATCCGACGTGATCAGGGCAGGGCGGGGGAGGTTCAGCATGCCCACCAACGCGAGCCCGGCGTTGGTCAGCGAAGCACGCGTGAGGCGGTTCAAACCGGCGATGTCGGCGACGGGGTAGAACATCGCGATGTCGCTACCCCGGACATATGGCCTGGTCTGACCGCTGGCCAGAGTGCTCACCATCACCTTGGGCAAGCCGAACGGGAGAACGCGCATGGCCGACGTCCCGATCTCGGTTCCGGCTGAGCCGCCGAGTCCGAAGATCCCCTCGATCTCGACTTGCTTGGCCAGGCCGGCGACCAGACTCGCCGCGCCTTTCGCAGCCAGTGAGACGGCCTTGCCGCGATCGCCGAGCGCCTGCACGGCCTCCAGGGTCGTTCCCGCGGCGAGGAAGACCTCTTCCCGGGAGAAGTCCGCGGCAAAGGCCGGCACTCCGGCGGAGCTGACGTCGACGACCAGCGTCTGGCGACCGTGTCCTCGAATCAGGTCTCGCACGAAGGCTAGCTCTTGCCCCTTGGTATCCAAGGTGCCCACGAGGAGGATGGGCATGAAATGACCTGCTCGTTGAGACTCAGGATTCGGAAGATGATGCCGACTGATTGACGGTCACCCCGTGCGGCATCATGATAATCCCACCGGCCTGGGAACACCAACGGTCGACTTCAGAATACAGCCCCGCGGAAACCACCCAAGATCCCCTGACTCTCCTCGAGGACGACCCTAGAAATGACGTCGAAAGCCGCCAAGTCAACCGGCGTGGCACTCGTGACCGGCGCAGGGCAAGGGATTGGTCTAGGAATCGCTGAAGCCCTCTGCGAGGCGGGCTATCAAGTCGCGATCACTGATATCAACGGCCAAACAGCTCTGGATTCAGCTGCGGCGTTGCAACAGCTAGGGCATGAAACGTTCGGGTTGCCGCTCGACGTCACAAAAGCGGGGGACTGGGAAACGGCGGCCGCCGAGATCAGCCGGCGATGGGGAAGACTCGATCTCCTCGTCAATAATGCCGGAATCAGCCCGCGCGGCACGATCGAGTCGACCGACGAGGCCCTCTGGGAGCTGACGCTCGCGATCAATTTGAAGGGTCCCTGGCTCGGGATCAAAACATTCCTTCCTCTGCTGAAGGCCAGCCGAGGCGCGATCATCAACACCGGCTCAACGCGAGCCACGCGCCCCATGCCGGGGCTCTTGTCGTACGTCACCAGCAAGGCGGGGCTGCTCGGCCTTACGCGTCAGGTCGCGGCGGAATGCCTGAGCTTCGGCATCACCTGCAACATGGTTGCCCCGGGATGGGTTGATACTCCCGGTGAGCGGATTATCCAGGCCGCTCATGGACGCCCCGATTTCCCCAACGGGGTGCAAAACCTGACGACCTCGCGCGATGTCGGCGACATGGTTGTCTTCCTTGGGTCTCCCGCAGGGCGCAAACTCAACGGTGTAATTCTTTACCTTGACTCAGGCTTGCATGTTGCCGACGACGCCGGCATGGTCTACCTTCCCGAAGAGCAGCGGTTACGCTACCACCAGCCAGCTCCCCGCTCGGATCGTTGAACAGCCACGCGGAGAACCAAACGTGAGCGAGTTTGTCTACTGCCTCAATACGAGCACCATCCGCCCCACTCCGCTCCTCGACAAGATCAAGATCGCCGGCCGGGCCGGCTTTCGAGCGATCGAGCCCTGGAATGACGAAGTCGATGACTATCTCGAGGCCGGAGGAACGATTCGGGACCTGAAGAGTGCGCTCGAAGATTCAGGGCTCAAGGTCGTGAGCGTCATCGCGCTCCATAGCTGGATCACCACCGACGGAGAAGAGTATCAGCGCGTCCTTGAGGACTGCCGCCGTCGTATGGACCAGGCCGCCTCGTTGGGAAGCCCCTATATCGTCGCCAGCCCACCTCAGCAGGTGGTCGATTTGGGCCACGCGACAACCCGCTTCAGCGAACTGCTCCGCCTGGGGCAGCAGGCCGGCGTTACCCCTACGATGGAATTCCTGGGATTCGTGGACGGCATCAACAACGTCGCAAGCGCCTGGACCATCGCGTCAGGATCGAAGGATCCCCACGCTACCGTGGTTGCCGACGTCTTCCACATGATTCGCGGCGGTGGTTCCGTGGATGACTTGTTGACGATCCCGGGAGATCGTCTCGCCTGCTTCCATATCAACGACCTTCCCGCCACTCCAGACCCCCGCACTCAGCGCGATAGCGATCGGGTGATGCTTGGTGAGGGGATCGCCGACTTGCCGCGCGTTATCGCCAACCTGAGGTCGATTGGCTACAGCGGTCCGCTTTCACTCGAGCTCTTCAACGAAGCGCTCTGGGCAAAAGATCCCGCCGCCGTCGCCCAGCAAGGGATCGAACGGATCAAGGCGCTGGTCGAGGCCTGATACGAAAAAGAGGGGAGGTCAACCGTCGGCAGATCGCCGGCGGAGCCCTCCCCCCAGGTTCTAAGACGAGCTTCGCGGATCAATACTTCGCGAGATCCCCCTGGGCGCGGTCAGGATAGAGTTGACCGACCAGGGTCGTCGCGCCGTCGAGCATCATCTTGAGCTCGCTCCCGACGGCAATGAATTGCCAGCCTTCGGCAATGCGTCGTTCGGCCTCGGCGTACGACGTGACGTGCAGGCCGCAAGGAACCCCTTGACGCTTGGCCGCGGCGAGGATCCTCTGAAGGGTTTCCTCCATGTAGGCCTTGCTGGGAGGAGTTCCGTCGGGGGCACGCATTGACGCCGCAAGGTCGTTGGGCCCGACGAAGATCGCGTCGATGCCGGGCACGGCGTAAATCTCGTCGGCAATATCCACCGCAGAGATGTGCTCGGTCTGAATGACGACGAGGATCTCTTGGTCGGCCTTGACGTAATACTCCTCGGCGCGGGCTCCAAAGTTCATGGCGTGGAGGCCGCCACCAACGGAGCGGTTACCGAGCGGAGGATATTTCGCAGCGGCGACCACCAACTTGGCCTCTTCCGGAGTCATGACCATGGGCACAATAATCCCCATGGCGCCGCAGTCGAGGACCGACTTGATGTATTCGTGTTTCGAGGCCCAGATCCGTGCCAGAGGAACGCACCCCGCGTCGGCAATGGCCCCGAACATCATGGCCGCGGTTTGAATGTCGGTATGGGTATGCTCCAGGTCGACGGTGAGCCACGGAAAACCGACGCGAGCCAGGAATCTTGCCGCAACAACGCTACCAAGCGAAAGCCAGGTACCAACTTGGGGTTTTCCCTCTCGCAACGCACGCTTCACCGGATTAGGCTTCAAAGCTTCGCTCCCACTCTTGGCACCAAGATTAACCACGACGAGACCCGGTCGGTCTCTCGTTGCGTCCGCCTGATATATCTCTGCCGAGTGTCCCATGAACGATCGGGGGGAGCAAGGGACGTCCCTGAGACTCAAAGCTTGAATTCATCCAATTTTCTCGAGATATTTGCGAATCGCTTGTCGCGATTGAGTTTGGGTAGAACCTATGATGTTGGTTTCGATCCCGACGGTAAGGCGTCGACAGTCCAGGCGGCGGCAACGCCCTGAAAAGCGTGGCTGCAACCTCAGACGTCATGCCTTCTGGCAACCTCTAACCTGGTCGGAATCGTCATGAGAGTGACTATCGTCACCGAGACCTATTTCCCCCAAGTGAATGGGGTCTCTCGCACGCTTGGTCAATTAGCCCGCTACTTGACCGAAAATGGAGATTCGGTGCAACTGGTTCACCCCAATTATGGTGAGCCTGCCCAGAATCCGGATCACCATCTCGTGCGCTCGTGGACCCTTCCTTTTTATAAAGAGCTCCACCTTCCTCTCCCGCCGTTCGGCGGCGTCCTTCGAGCCATTGACCGATTTGCCCCGGACCTCGTTCACATCGCCACGGAGGCGACCCTCGGGCTTCGCGTGCTTCAGCACACTTTGAGCTGCAAAATCCCCACAGTCTCCAGCTTCCACACGAACTTCGATCAATACACGCACCATTACGGCGTCGGCTGGTCGAAAGGGCTGATCTGGCGCTATCTCCGCTGGTTCCATAACCGAACTCGCGAGACCTACGTTCCCTCGCGCACCACGATCGCCGAACTCGAGGGCCGCGGATTTGAGCGGCTCCGGCTCTGGCCGCGAGGCGTGGACAGCCACATTTTTCGCCCGGATCGCCCTCGCCGGGAGTCGGTTCGCCAGGCGCTCGGGATCACGCCTGAAGACGTCGTCATCGGTTACGTCAGCCGGATCGCCGCGGAAAAGAACATCGACTATCTCGCCGATGCCCTCGTTCAGGTGGGGGAGGCCCGCCCCAATGCCCGTTTCCTCTTCGTCGGAGACGGGCCTGCTCGCCCGATGCTCGAGCGGCGGATGGGCTCCCACGCGCATTTCGTGGGATACCGCAGTGGTGAAGATCTCGCGGACCACTACGCCGCGGCCGACCTATTCGCTTTTACCAGCCTGACAGAGACCTTTGGCAATGTGGTCCTCGAAGCCATGTCGTCTGGTCTGCCAGTGGTCGCGCTGAGAGCAGGGGGGGTCGGCGAAACCGTCGAGAACAGCGGAGCGGGACTTCTTGTGGAGCCGGCTCAACCTCCCGAGGAATTTGCCCGGGCGATTCTCTCGCTGGTCGACGATTCGAGCCGTCGGCACGAAACCGCCGCGCGAGCCCGCGCGTATGCCGAAAGCCAGAGTTGGAGCGCCATCATGGGACGCCTCAGAGAACATTATTTGCAGGTCGCACAACCGTCCGTTTCCCAGGCCTCGCTGCAAACCGCGAATACCTGAAACTTCGAAGCCGCTCGCTCGTCGCGTAAGTCATCGATCCGCGATTTCGTTACCCCGTCGCGTGGCGTATGATCGAGATCATTCGCCCCCGCCACACGATGGGGGAACAGCGACCGGAGCGAGCACTTCGATGACAGCCGAGCCAACAGACAAGCCAACTCTGCCTCCCCAGGGCTCCACTCCCGCTCAAAGTCCCCCGGCGGTCACCCAGCATCCTTCCCCTCAACCGCCGCCGAAGCCGAGGGGTTCGGGCTTCAAACGGTTCCTGACCCTCCTGATCTTCCTGGGGATCGTCGGAGCTGGGACCTATTACAGCTATCCGATGGTCCAGCGCTCGCTGACGACGGTTTCGACCGACGACGCTTACGTGAACTCACACGTGACATACGTGGCTCCCCGGATCACGGAGACTGTGACGGAGATCAAAGTCGACAATAACGACTTCGTGAAGAAGGGGGATCTTCTCGTCACTCTCGATACCTCAGCCTCGACGATCCGCGTGGCGCAATCGAAAGCAGCACTCGATACGGCCGTAAAGGCGCACGTGGAACAGCTCGCCAAGGCTCGAGCCGCGGCCGCCCAGGCGAGAGCTAACCGCTTCAAATTGGCCTCGGCCATGACCTCGGTCAGAAATCAGATGTCCGAGCTGCGATCCGCGATCGCCACCCTCAACGAAAAGAGGGCGGCCGAAACCTTGGCGAAGCAAGAGGCTGATCGTTACATCACGCTGGCCGCAAAGGGCTCCATCACCCAGGAGCAAGCCGATATTCGCCGGACGAACTACGATCAGACCCGAGCCGAAGCTCTCTCCACGCTCGAGAAGATCAAGGGGATCCGCGTTGGGCTCGAAATACCCGAGACACCCCCATCCGGCCGGCTGGATGAGCTCCCCCCGAATCTCGACGAGACTCACTCCACGGTCTCGAGCGCTCTCGCTGCCTATTCGCTGAATGTCGCCGAGCTCGGTCTGGGACTTCCTCACGCCAACGAGTCTCCCAAACAATACCTTGAGCGGCTCCTACACCTCGCCCCTAAAGGCGACGTCGATGTGCTGATCGAGCAGACGGTGGAACGAGCTCCCAGCGTTGAGGCGGCGCTTGCCCAAATCGAGCAAGCCAAGCAAGACCTGGCCATGGCGGAGCTGCAATTGAGCTATTGCCAGATTCGCTCCGACATCGACGGCTTCGTCTCTAACCGCAACGTGAACACCGGAGACCGGGTCGCCCAGGGGCAAAAGCTTCTCGCCGTGCGTTCTTATAAAGAAGTTTGGATTGACTGCAACTTCAAGGAAACGCAGTTGCCCCCGATCCGGATTGGTCATCCCGTGGAGCTCTACCTCGACGCCTATCCTGGAAAGGTCTTCAAGGGGAGGGTTACCGGCTTCAGCCCCGGAACTGGTTCCTCGCTCGCCCTCCTACCGGCGCAGAACGCGACCGGCAACTTCGTGAAGATCGTTCAACGCCTTCCCGTTCGCGTGGATCTCGTGGACGGCAATCCGCCCGAGACTCCGCTCTTCGTCGGTTTGTCCGTAGTTCCCTATATTCTGGTCGACCAAAAGCCGGAAGGGGAAAACGCTGGTCAACGACTTCGCGGAAACTTCCCCAGCGTCCCCTCTCAGACCAAGCAAACAGCGAGAGCCACTCCCTAGGAAGTGCTTTTCCTTTTCGCATGAGCAGGTGGAATTCACCCACACTCGCCAACAACAAGTTCGCATGCCACGTTGGAACGGCTACTCCGCTCCGACGTGGGCACCTTCCTCGGCAACGGACCTTCGCATTAAAAGCGCAAGCGGCACCACGCAAAGGGCGATGACACCGCAAACCCAGAAGGCATCGAGATAGGCCATCGCCGTTGCCTGCTGTTGACGCACATTGTCCACCGCCTGAAATGCCATTTCACGCGAGGTCGCGGGGTCTCCGGTAAGTTGCTCGAAGAATGCTTGCCCCGTCTCAAGGGCCTCATTGAACGGGCTATACAACCAGTTCAAGGTTGCGACCAGGCGATCGTCATGGAACGAGAGACGGCGCTCGACGATGGCTTTCCCCATCGAGGTCCCCGCGCTTCCGCCTTCGTTGCGCAGCATTGCGAACAGACCTGCGGCAGGACCACGCAGCTCCTTGGGCAGATACATAAACGCGGCCACACTCAATGGCGCGAAGATAAATGCCGTACCGAGCTGCTGGACGACTCGGGGCCAAATGACATGGCTTGGACTTACCTCAAGGTTCAATGTGGAGAACCAGAAAGAGCCTGCCGCCATCAAAAGAGCCCCGAAGATCACAAGTCCTCGCGCATCGAATTTCTTACCAAGGAGAATGCTGACCACCAGCATCATGGGAATAGTGAACAGACCCGCTGGAGACATGACGAGGCCAGACCAAACTGCGTTATAGCCGAAAAGGCTCTGAAGCATGCCGGGCAAGAGGGTCATGCTCGTATAGACGACGGCGAACGTGACATAGGACGTGATTCCACACGCCACGAAGTTGCGATCGCGAAATGGCTTCAGGTTCAGGATGGGCGCCGGATGCCTTGACTCCCACCAGATCGTCCCCACAACACCGGCGACGAATAAGAATGTGAGAACCTGGAACCGGCCGAAAGGATCGTTGTACCAATCCCATTCCTGCCCCTTGCTCAGAACCACTTCCATGCAGGCCATGCTCAGGACGATCATGCCAAGGCCGACATAGTCGAAATTCAACGGCTTGGATCGGAGCTCGGCTCGTTGGGCCTTGAGATAGGGGGGGTCCTCAAGCCAGAAGTAGTTGAGGAGGAAGGCGAGAGCACCGGCGGGGATGTTGATCAGAAAGATCCAACGCCAGGAGTAATTATCCGAAATATACCCACCAAGCGTTGGCCCAAGGATCGGGGCGATGAGTGCGGAAATGCCAAAGAGCGTCTGTGCCGCTCCTTGCTTCTCGGGAGGGAACGTATCGACGAGAACCGCCTGCGTGACTGGCTGAAGCCCACCACCACCGATTCCCTGAAGCACGCGGAAGAAAACAAGTTGCTCGATACTCGTGGCGAAGCCGCACGCCGCCGAGCTGAGGGTGAATAGGGCGACCGACCCCAGGTAATAGTTTCTCCGGCCCAGGAACGAGGACAGCCAGCCCGAGAGGAGCAAGACCGCGGCGTTCGCCGCAAGATAGCTCGTGATCACCCATTCGCTATCGTTTTCGGCGGCCGACAGCCCACCGGCGATGTAGCGAAGCGCGACATTGGCAATGCTCGTGTCGAGAACCTCCATGAACGTCGCGATCGATACGCCGATCGCCACGATCCATGGACTGCGAACCCCAGCCGTGCGGGGGGCGGTTGCATCAATCATGCTCGGGGTCTCAACTCCGCGACAAGCCGAACCGTCGTGGGATGTGGTTTATCCCACCCAGTACCAATTCGCAAACCGAATGTTCAACAAGCCCAGGAAAATCGCCGACACGAAGACGATCACCCGATCGACATCTCGGCGCTCCCCTAGCTCGGCCAGAGCGAAAAATGCGGGAAAGGAAATACACTCGAGCCGCAGCATCGACTTCAGACTGCCGGTGGAAAGGGGCATCAAAATCAACAAAATTGCATAGATGGGAAGCGCGACGTCGTAACGTTTTAGCAACCGCAACGGCAGCAACAGAAACAAGAGACCGGTCACCGCATCAAGAGCCGTCACGGCGTTCACGTGATCGCGCGGAAGTGACCAATCAATCCTGGTGAGCGCGGCCCAAAGAGCCTGCGCGGGGGAGGCGAACGAGCGTCCCCATGAGCCGTGCGCCTTGACGAAGGCAAGGGGGTCGTCCGCCTGCACATAAAGCAACAGCATGAAAAGTCCGAGACCACCGGGAATCAAACCGAGACCCAGGATCCGCGCCGTGAGCGGGGATGAACGGGTTCGCAGCTTCCAGAGGTAATCCATCGCGAACGCGGGGAACAAGGCAATACCCGTCGGCCGCCCCAAGGCCGCCAGACCACCAAAGATCCCGCACAGGAGATAGCGCCCGGCAAGATATTCATGAAACGCGACAACGGTCACGAGGAGGAAGATTCCCTCGGAATAATAGGCGGACAGAAAGAATGCTGAAGGATAGATCAAAAGATAAAACAAAGACCGCTTCACGCCATCATGATCAAGATATCTCGCGGCAATACGTGCGAGAAAAAAGAGCGCGAGCAACAGCGAGACATTGGAAACGATAAGACCAGCGACCCAGTGGTTGCCGATGAGGCTCGCAAGCGCGCGGGTGGCATAGGGAAAAAGAGGAAAAAAGGCGAGAACGTTGGTTCCCCAGGTCCGGTCCGCGTAGCCACGTTCCGCGACGATTCGATACCAGCCTGAATCCCAGCGAGCCCAGCTATCCCAGAACGGATGGCCGGCGAAGGCTCGCCACGGATCCTTCGGGCTAAGCTGGCTGTCCGGCCGCTCCAACGTCATCGCAACGCCGACGACATCGAAGAGAAACAAGAGACCTCGCCCCACCAAGAAGGCCAGCACGGCCAGGCGCAAGGCGGCAGCCATGCTCAGTTCTCGAGGTTCGGCTTCCGTGATCGTCGGATCGTTCATGCTGATACCCCGTCAGCCCGCGGCCCATCATTGTTCCCAGGAGATCGTCACTCCATCACATCAAATCTGCATACCTAGCGAATGCCTTGGCGACGCCGATTCGGAACGAACGTTTCGAACTGGCGGTATCGTCCCCGTTCCACCCAGAGTCCTCGACCATCCGAGGCCATGGGGACGAGGCGCGACGGAAGATAACGCTCGTTCAAGAAGCGCCTCATGGCCGGGAAAGGAGGATCGCCGGCAAAGACCATCTCGGGAGGACGTTTTTCCAGGTCTTGCATGATCCGATCGATCCGAGGCTGTATGAGAGGATGCCCCTTCTCCGCGAAAGCTTTCATGAGAGGGTCCGCGAAGAAGTGCCTGGAAACACTATCAATCCCGGAATAGACGAACAGCGGGCTCTGCCAACCCCAAAGAAAGAGCCGGGGATCAGACCAGACCGTGGCACGCTGCTCCAGATCACGACCGAGGAAGCGAAGGGAAACCCATTGCCTTCCCCCCTTGTAGTCGATCGTCAGTTTCTCGGGCGCCACGAGTAGGTAGACGCGGGTCTGGATCACCGCGACGGCCACCAGAGAAAGTCCCAGACTCAGCATCCAAAGGGTAGCCAGAACGCTCCGCGCGTTGAGCTTTCGAATCTGGGAGAGGGCATCTCCCCACGAAACCGCAACGGCCACCGCCAGGCCGGGCAAGGGGAGTAAGTAATAGTGCTGCCAATAGAGCCCAGGAAGGACGACCTGGATAAAGGCGGAAAGGGTCCACGCCGCTAAGAGCCGGCGCGGAGCCGAGGACGACCGAGGGATCCCCAGAAGAGCCAGGGCGGGCAAGGCCACGAGCCAGAGCGGCCATGAGCCGGTGCCCCACCAAACGAGATAGTCCGTCCGCCCGAAAGGCCAGGGGAGATTCCCCTGGGGATCGGCGTTTCCCGTCAGCCATCGCATCCAACTGGGGGGAGCCCCAGGGTCCGCGGGCACATCCTTGGCCATGGCCGCGCCGTAGCGGACAACGTCCTCGAGCGCGGCGGAGCCAGCGCCTTGGAGAACCAGGATGAACGCGACGATCCCAAAGACAAAGGCCAGGCCGCAGGAGAGCGCGACCATGTCTTTGAGCCGAGCTCTGATCTCGCGAGGACGAAGGCAAAGCGCTCCCATGTAAAGGAAATAATGAACCATGGCGACTTGCTTGAAGAGGCACGCCGCCCCCACGGATGCCCCCGCCGCAAACAGCAGCCTGCGCTTTTCCGAAGTCCATGCCGCGATGAGCAGAGCCAGGGAAGCAAACGCTAAAAAATTGATCGGATGCTCAAGATTGGAACCGTTGCCAAAGAGATAGGGGTCGGTGCTGGCGACCGCGTAGGTGACCCCGGCGAAACAAGCCGCGAGCGGCCCCTGGAGCTTCAACCCCATCCACCATGTCAGTGCGATCGTTCCCAGAACAAAGGGAATGGGCATGAGGCGGAACGGCAATTCGTCGGCCCCGCCTAACGCCACCGTGGCCGCCCCCAGCCAGTAGCCTCCGGGGGGCTTCGGTTCGGTCAGATCGCGATACATCACATCGCCGCGCAGGATACGCCGGCCTGCGTAGGCGTAGACCGATTCGTCACAGTCGAGCGGCTCAGCTTCGGGTCCGGACACGGGCCAGAGATTGATCCCCCACCGATCGCGCAAGGTGGGCCCGAACGTGTGGCCGCGAAGCCAGACATCAAAAATCAGGGTCGCCAGAAGAATGAGAAGAGCCCACCGTCGCATCCGGGGCGGCCGTTGAGCAGGCAAGGTGTCGCTAATAGTAGTGCCGTGTTAAGATAGCCGCCGAAGCGTGATGTTGGGGACGTCATGGGGTTCGTCATGTCGAAGTTTAACCAGAACGGCGGCGTCCCGCGAGCCGATTCAGTTCTCGTTCGCCCGGTCCATCCGATCCGCGCGTGGCTGCTCGGACTGATCTTCGCAGGGTCGCTCGTGCCATTCACGATCGCTCCGAAGTTGAGCGGGAATGTCTCGTCGCGTTATATGACCATTGAGGGGTTAGTTGAACGAGGAACCCTGGCCATCGACGCGTCCCCTCTTCTGGCGGGTAGTGGCTCTCCCGACGTGGTTCGCTTCGGGCGCCACCTTTATTCCGACAAACCCCCGGTGCTTCCGGCCATGGGGGCGGGGGTCTACGCGATACTCGTCCCCCTGGGAATTCGCTTCAGCGGCTCCGCAGCCCAGTTCGTACTGGCGAATCTGGTGCTCGTCATCAGCATCGTGGGCGTCGCCTCAGCCCTGACCCTGGTCTGGCTCCGGCAACTCCTCCAGACAATTCCCATCGATCGAAGACTTGCCGACCTGCTGACACTGGGTTTCGGCTTTGGCTCGCTCCTCTTCACCTACGGCGTGACCTTCAACAATCACAGTGTGGCCGCGGCACTCCTGACCGGCTGCTTCGCGCTGGCGATCCTGGAGAACCCTGACGGGAAAAGAGTCAAATTCACGCGCGCCCTCGCGGGCTTCCTGGCCGGGCTCGCCGCGACCATCGACCTTCCCCCCGGAGCCTTGCTACTCGCGGGTATCGCCGCTTGGCAAACCGTGAAGTTCCGAAAGCTCCCGCTCCCGTTTTTGGCCGGGGCGCTCCCTCCGTTGTTACTTCACTGCCTGTTGCAGTCGGCGGTGACCGGATCTCCGCTGCCGGCAGAGATGTACCCCAAGGCTTTCGAGTATCCCGGCTCTTACTGGATGACCGCAGCGGGAGCCTGGAAAGAGACCGTGCCTCGCTGGCAGTTCGGACTCGAGTTCCTCTTCGGCCACCAGGGTTGGTTCACGATCACCCCGGTGCTCTTCTTCTTACCAGTCGGGCTGGCGTTCGTGCTCGCTCGGCGCACCGATCCGCTTTGGCCGGCGGCGGCGCTCATCGCGGGGATGGTATTGGTACTGGTCGTCTACTACGTCTGGGGTGTCCGCCGCACCGATTTCGCAGGGCAATCGTTCGGCACGCGGCACATGCTCGCGATCACACCTCTCTGCTTTTTCTTCGCGATTGTTGGCCTGCAACGACTGCACCGCCGAGCCGTCACCATCGTCTTTCTCGCTTTGATTGCGGCCGGGGGAATTTATGCGGTCTCCGGAGCCAACGATCCCTGGAGCCGGGTTGAGAAGCGAGCCCAGACCAACACCGCGGTTCGGATGCTCCAGAAGCTGGTGATCTACCCCTGGAGCAGCTACCGACGGTAAGCGATCGGCGAGAGAGATCTCAGGGGGTCTTCCCTTTGAGCATGCTCGCGCGCTTGGCCTGAAACTCGGTGTCGGGCTTCCACTCAGGGTATTTCTCAGCCTCAGCGACACTGTTGCCGATCTCGAAGAGGAGCTGAAGATCTTCAACGGCTCCGGAGAGATCCCAGTCAGGTTTTACCTCGTCCGTAACCTTGTGATAGTCGCCCGTGGTGTATTCATCGCGTTTGCGCTGGCCGTAGTCGGCAGGTTTGCCAATGTAGTTCATTCCCCCCTTGGCATTCAGGGCGGGAACTCCCTGCTTGGCGAACTCGAAATGGTCGGAGCGATAGTAGAGGCCTTTCTCGGGCTCCGCGTCGGGCATAACCGTGCGGCCTCGCGCCTTGGCAGCTTCATTCAAGAGGTCGTCGATGGTGGTTTGGCCGTAGCCGATACTGAGAATGTCGCTCGTTCGCCCCCAAAGGTTGATCACATCGAGATTGATATCCGCCAGAGTCTTCTCGAGAGGGTAGAGGGGGTGAGATGCATAGTACTTGGCTCCCAGGAGTCCCTTTTCCTCAGCCGTGACGGCCAGGAAAAGGATGGACCGTTTGGGAGCGGGCTTCAGTTGAGCGAACGCCCCCGCGATTTCGAGAATGCTGGCAACTCCCGAAGCATTGTCGGCGGCCCCGTTATAAATCTGATCCCCTTGCAACGCGGCATCCCGGCCAAGGTGGTCCCAGTGGGCAGTGTAAACCACATACTCCTCTTTCAGCTTGGGGTCTGATCCTTCGACTTTCGCCACCACGTTGCGGGAGCGGACTTCTCGTAGCACATTCTTGATATGAAATCGCGACTTTGCGTTCAGAGGAACCGGACGGAACTCGCGGGTCTTCGCGGCCGCTTTCAAGGCGTCAAAATCCTGCCCTCCCGCCTTGAAGAGTTCTTTTGTCTTCTCGAGCGAGAGCCATCCTTCCACGGTCACTCGCTTTTGGTCCTGCCCCGGGTTGGGAATATCGAAGTTCTCACGCCCCCAGCTTCCCACCACCACGCTATAGGGGTAACCAGCCGGGCCGGCTTCGTGGACCAGGAGAGCCGCCGCTGCCCCTTTTTCGCTGGCGATCTCATATTTATATGTCCAGCGGCCGTAATACGTCATGGCTCGCCCCTTGAAGACGGCAGGGTCGAGCTCGTTGGGAGACTTGGGGTCGGCAACGGCCGGATCGTTCACAAGCATCACGATCGTCTTGCCACGGACATCGACGTCCTTGTAGTCATCCCAACCATATTCCGGAGCAACTACGCCGTAACCCACAAAGACGACGTCGGAGTTCTCGACCTTGACCTCCTGGGCCAATCGGCGCGATACGGCCACCCAGTCGTTGGGGAACTTGAGGTCAATGGTGGTGGGCCCGACTCGTAGCGAGCCTTCCTTCGTCTCGGCGAGGAATCCCACGAGGGGAACGTTCTGGACATACGTGCCGTCGGAATTGCCCGGTTTGAGTCCTAGCTTTCGGAACGATTCCACGAGGTAGTTGATCGTTCGTTCCTCACCCGGGGTCCCGGGGCCCCGCCCTTCGAATTCGTCTGACGCGAGAACCTTGATATGCTCGAGCAGCTCCGCCCCATTAATCGTCTGTGCCGCGGATTTAATCGCTTCGGGAGACGCGGCTCCGGTGAGCGCCGAACTGGCGAGTAACGCGAATCCTCCGAGCATACATCTCAGGGTTCTCATGGAGCTTCCTCGGTTGCGAATGGCCCACTCCGATTAACCCCGTGGCTAGGTGGGGTCGCCACTATGATACGTGACGGTCGAACGCAGGGCGAAGGCCCTTCTCTCAGATTGCCGGACCTCGCTCCAAGTCGGAGCCGCCATGTCATATAATCAGGAACGAGGTCGGTGCAAGCGGGGTAAAAACCTGTCTCCCTCACCAAAGGGACCTCGCGCCCGCGCGGCTCCACTTCGTATCCGCGGCGCTCCTCACGTTGCACTCGAGGCGGATTTCGACGTCGAGAAGATGGACGGATTGTAATGCTCGGCGAGATGAACGGACGCTTGCGGTGGGATTTGGCCACGGAGTCGATCGTGGTCAAGATCCGCTGGCTCGGGATCGTGATGGGGTATCTCCTGGTTCAAACCAGGACGGGGCTCCACAACCCGTCCGCGGTGCGCGCCTTCCTGGCCCTTGGCGCAGGCTACGCCGCGCTTGACCAGATCTTTTATCGGATGGGGGAACTCTTCCTCAAACGCTGGCCGCTCTTCGTCTCTGTCATGGAGTCGTTGTTCATTGCCTTGCTCTGCTACCATGACACCGGCCTCCAGAGCCCCTTCCGTTGGTATTATCTGTTGTCCCTGATCTGTTGCTCCATCCTTTACAGACCCCTCATTGCCTGGCTCACCTTCGTTTTTCACTGCCTCAGCCTCCTCGTCCTGGCGATCGTTCTGGGGCTGGAGCGCGGCGAGACCTCGGACTGGCCTCTAACGCTGGCGATCATGGCCTGGGTCACATGGGCCAGTTCGGCCCTGGCGACGCTCTTGAAAACGGCAGGGGTCCGCCTGGAGCAGCTCAATTCCGAACTCGAAGCCAACCGGACTGATCTCGAACTCCGAGTCGCCGAACGAACCGCGGCGCTTCGAGCTTCTCAGGCCCGTGAGATTCAACAAGAGAAGATGGCCGCTTTCGGTCTCCTGGCCGCGGGGATCGCTCACGAGGTTGGCAACCCTCTGGCAGCGCTGAGCTCGCTGGTTCAGATGCTCCAAAGAAGGGATCCTGACCCGTACACAAGCGAGAAGCTCGAGCTGGCCGCCCGCCAGCTTGGCCGGATCCAAAGGACCATTCGAGAGCTCATCGACTTCTCCAGGCCAGGCTCATCGCAGCGAGCCAGAGTTAGGCCCAGCGAGGTTGTTGAGGAGGCGCTCGGAATCGCGAAGTATTACCAGCGGACCAAGAAACGGGCGATCACGACGGAGATTCCCCCGAATCTTCCATTCGTCCGCGCTGTCCGCGACCATTTGATCCAGGTCGTCTTGAACCTGGTTTTGAACGCCGTCGACGCCACCGAGGAGGGAGGGCGCATCCACCTCGAGGCCCGCGCGGAGGAGCATTGGCTGGAGCTTGCCATCCAGGATGAGGGGCGAGGAATCGACCCCACCAATCTCGAGCGCGTGTTTCAGCCCTTCTTTACCACGAAGACGCACGGCACAGGCCTGGGCCTGTTTGTTTGCAAGCAGATCGTCGAAGAAATGGGAGGAACGCTCCGTTGCGTATCGACTCCCGGTGAAGGTTCGACCTTCACCATGCGTCTCCCGGCGGAACGCCAGGACATTTCCTCCATCAGCGCTTCAAGTGTTGCCATGGGAGCCGAATCGTGAGCCGCGCCTCCACTCGTCAGGGGCTTACACCGACACACCCGGCCAACCGGGGAAGGATCTTGGTCGTCGATGACGAAGAGGTCATCGCCCTGACTCTTCAGGAGTTCCTCCAGGGGGAGGGGTATGAGGTTGGCGTGGCGTCCGACGCCAAGAGCGCGCTCGCCCTGCTGCCGGACCTCGAGCCCGATGTGGTTCTCTGCGATATCCAGCTCCCGGGACCGGACGGCCTGGAGGTTCTTGACCGTATCCTCAAGCTTCGTCCAGAAACCTTGGTGATGATGATCACGGCCTTCGCAACGGTCGAAAACGCGGTCTCCGCGTTTCGCCGCGGAGCGCATGATTACATGATGAAGCCAGTGATCTTCGACGAGCTTCTCACCAAGCTCGAGCGGCTCGTGGGATATCGCCGGCTCCTCCTCGAAAACCAGGCGCTGAGACGACAACTTCACTCCGAGGCCGATCCCGAATCACTCGTCGGCCAAAGCCCGCCGATGAGAGCCGTCAAAGCCTTGATCCGGAAGGTGGGTCCCACGCGAAGCAATGTCCTGATCACGGGAGAGTCCGGGACGGGAAAGGAGCTCGTGGCGCGAGCGCTGCACACCATGGGGCCCAGCCCGGACTCGGCCTTTCTTGCGATCAACTGCGCGGCGATCCCGCACAACTTGCTCGAAAACCAGCTCTTCGGACATATGCGCGGAGCGTTCACGGGCGCGGACAAGGATCACGCCGGGATCTTCGTGGCCGCAGGGCAGGGAACCGTGTTCCTTGACGAGATCGGAGAGCTCCCTCCCGCCACCCAGGCCAAGCTGCTCAGGGCGATTGAGAACAAGGAAGTCTTGCCCGTAGGCGCCACACGTTCGACGGCGGTTGAGGCCCGAGTCGTCGCCGCGACAAACAAGGATCTCGCCGCGGAGGTCACCGCCAACCAGTTTCGAGCCGACCTCTACTATCGCTTAAATGTTGTGAACATCATGCTTCCACCCTTGCGGGAGCGGCGCGAGGACATCCCCGAGCTTATCGCGACATTGCTGGCCCGGCACGCTCGGCGCATGGGCAAGCCGATCGATGGTGTCGACAACAGCACCGTTCGTGGGCTTATGGCCGCTCCCTGGAAGGGAAACGTGCGGGAGTTGGATAACGCGCTCGAGCGAGCGGTGATCCTTTCCGACGGTCCCCTTTTGATCCCTGATGATTTTCCACCTGGTCTGATCACCGACCGTAGCGAGCCCTCCCCAGTCGCGGGCGATGATCTCCGCGCCGCCGTTCGGGATTACGAACGACAGCACATCCAGCGCGTGCTCGAGAACTGCGATGATGATAAACGGGAGGCCGCGCGTCGTCTTGGACTCGGTCTCTCCTCGCTCTATCGCAAACTCGAGGAGCTTGGCCTGCGCTCCCAGTCGACCTGATTCGGAGTGAACCCGTCAGGAGCAGACTTTCCGCCGCGAAGGAACGGCCTTTATGCGCTGCACTCGTTGCGATCGCATCGCGGTTCCGCAAGCCCTGGGAGTCACTCCCGACGATCAACTTGTCTTCGGCTGGTGCGTCCCTTGTCTCAAGGAGGTCGGCTGCACGGAGATCGTCGTTGCGGGCAAAGCCCAAGTGGTCAAAGCGCCACTACAGGCCAAGCGTGGGGCCGAGTTCCGCGATGCGGCAAGCTATACAAGTGCGGAACGGCGGCGAGGGATCGCTCTCGTCGGCCGGCTCTTGAGTTGCTGGGCTTTGATACTCGTCTTCGCAGGAGCGTGGCTCTCAGGAAGACCCCGACGGTCGACGGAGAACTCGCTGGGTAATGGCTCTCCCGTTCTCATGTTCGTTGGCGGCCTCGGCTCCATGCTTCTGGCGTGGGTTCTCCTGTCTGCGGCCGTCGGTTCGAGCCCCGCGCGGTCGGCTTCGCTTTACCGGCGGTTTGCGGCAATGGGTCTCATTGTCGCAACCATTATGATCGCCCTACGACTGGGACCTTCGCTGGAACCCTGTCTCGCTCGCGTGCTTCTGATCCTCGTCGGCGCTTCGGGTCTTTCCGTAGCAGCGGGCTACGCGCTCAGGAAAATCCGCGAAAGAAACGAACTGAGACTCCGGAGTTAGGACGGTTCTCAAGCAGGTTGTACACGGACGGGTCCAAGACGTAGGTCCGCGTAGGCCGGCCGGTTGTATGGCATTGGAGGTCTTCACCAGCGTCGAGAGCCTGGGCGCACTGGTGGCAGTTCAGCCGTACCGTCCAATCGCGGCTATTCAAGTCTCTCGCACTCTCGCCGCCTACGTCTGGCACCCAGGCATTATCGTCTCTCGTCGGGCGTAGAATCAGAAGCCAAGGGGGATTCTCAGGCCGTCGCGTCCACTGATTCTTCGAACAGTGCAATGCTGGCCGTGAAGCCGTGAACGAAGTTTCGTCCTCCGACGGGTCCAAGTTCTCCCATGGCGAAGAACCCACTCACGGGAATCGTGCCCAGGACTGTATGGATCAGGCTGACATCATGATTTTCTGTGGAGAAGAGGCGAGAACCCCGGCCATTACAAGAAAAGAGCAGGGCACCTCCCGGAGTAGAATCAGGTCGCGCGGTCCGGGCCTGTTCCAGGAGCGTGCGTAAGTCTTCGTCGGCCGTCTGCGCGTCGCGAACGTGAAACTGGACGGTTTGACCGACGCGCACGATGTCGCTGATCGCAAGTCCCCCTTCTTCGTCTCCCCCAAGGACGTTCCGGACCAGAAAGTCCCCGCGGCTGAAGGACTCCTGGTATTCGTTGATCACTCGTCCCAGGTGGAGCCCTTGCTGGACGAGCTCCTGCTCTTCTTCATTGAGGGAGCTGAAGATCTCGCGCAAGACCTCGAGCGCAGGTCGGCGGCCGAGCTCGCGGACCACGTTTCGATCGATCCGAGTGACGACATAGGGGCGGCCGATGGGACGGCACCCCTGGCTCACCACGGTTCTCACGGCGATATCCCCCCCCACCTCGATGCCTACGGCTCCGTCCTCAAAGACTTCCCCCTGCAACACAAGCCGATTGCGGCCCGGCACATGGCTGGCGCTGGCCATCCCTCCGCACACGCGCTTGCCCGGACTCTGGGAGTCGACTAGTTGAAGATAACGGTCCGCCGGGAAAGAGAAGGGATCTCCCAGCAAGAGAAGAGTAGAGGTGGGTTCCAGACTAGGGCCACGGAACGCCCCCTCCTCAAAACTGACCCGGTGTGGCTGCAAGGTTACGCCAGGATGGGATAGGAACCAGACGGAGAGCGCGGCAGTGCCTTCGACCTCACGGTCTTCCCCCACAATGGACTCACCAGTGCAACCCAGAGTGGAGTGGCCAAGCCCTCGGCCCTGGAGTTCCTTGGCGACCTTCCCCAGGCTCTCCGCGTGATGGACCGAAGCGAAAATGACCGCCAGGTCCGCGGAACCGCCCATCGCGACCGAGGCGCGTTCAGCGACCTCCGCAAGTGCAGCCTCGGTATTCTTTTGGGTGGAGAGAACCGAGACACACTTCATGGGAATCGTCCTGCCTAGGGTGGGCTTTGTCTGCGCAAAACAAGGTTGTACTTAACGGTACAACACCATCTCGCTATAATACGTTGAGACTTCCTCCTCGCACACTCTTCTTGCAAACATCCCGCCAGCGCCGAGTCGGGAAGCGAACAAAATCTTTCAATGCTTAACCGTGGTTACATCGCTCGCGGATCTTCGATGGGCAAGGTCTGTGTTGATCGTAGCCTTCGTGATGAGTGGGGTGTGATCCCAGTTCCAGGGTCACGGATTCGTCGGCCGGAAGCCATGAGAGTGCTTGATTTCCGGTGATTCAGACGTGTTGTGGTTTTCCTACGGACGATTTCGAGCATCGGATTGACGCGCCACGTACGAATATCGAACAATCGAACCCAGGATTCGGCGTCTTCCTGATTGTCGGTCGGTTCCGAAGAGTGTCGTTTGCCACGTGTCGACAGGATTTTCTTTCCCGGCTGGACCAAGTTCATGGCCTTCGACCCCAAATTCATCCGCAATTTCTCGATCGTGGCACACATTGACCACGGAAAAAGCACCCTGGCCGATCAGATCTTGCTCCAGTCGGGTGCCATCACCCAGCGCGAGTTCCGTGAACAACTTCTGGATGACATGGATCTCGAGCGCGAGCGTGGGATCACGATCAAGGCTCGGGCGGTCGCGATCAACTACCAGCTCGACGGCAACACGTACGAACTCAATCTGATCGACACGCCGGGGCACGTGGACTTCCACTACGAGGTCTCTCGTAGCCTCGCCGCCTGCGAAGGGGCGATTCTGCTCGTCGACGCCACTCAGGGGGTTCAGGCGCAAACGGTTGCCAATGCCTATCTGGCAATCGCCGGTGACCTGTCGATCGTCCCCGTGTTGAACAAGATCGACATGCAGGCGGCTCGCCCGGACGAGATCCGCGAAGAGATCATGATGACCCTCGGAATCGACCCGTCGGAAGTCCTGGCCATCAGCGCCAAGACCGGCCTGGGAGTTCCCGACGTCTTCCGTGCCATTATCGAACGCGTTCCAGCCCCCGCCGGCGATCCCAAAGCCCCTCTGCGGGCGCTGATTTTCGACTCGAAGTTTGACGACTACCAGGGTGTGGTCATCTACATCCGAGTGGTTGATGGCGTTCTCCGCGTCGGCCAGAAGATCCGGCTCATGGCCGGGGAGACCGAGCATGAAGTGATCAGCCTGGGAAGGTTCCGGCCCCACAGCGTCGCCTGCGATGAGCTGGGTGTCGGCCAGGTGGGTTACGTGACCGCCAATATCAAGAAGCTCTCGGACGTTCGCATCGGCGACACGCTGACCGAGGCCCCTCGAGGCGCGACGGTGGCGCTTCCGGGTTACCAGGAGCCGGTRCCCGTCGTCTTCTGCGGCCTCTTTCCCGCGACCCATAACCAGTTCGAGGATCTTCGCACCGCGCTCCAAAAACTTGCGCTCAACGACTCAAGCTTCACCTTCGAGCCGGAAACCTCAGACGCCCTCGGCTTCGGGTTCCGTTGCGGCTTCCTGGGCATGCTGCACATGGAGATCGTACAGCAACGGCTCGAGCGAGAAAGCAACCTCGCCCTGGTGCAAACCGCACCCAACGTCACTTACGAGATCGTGACGAAGCGTGGGGAAACCATGCATATCTCGAACCCAACGCGAATTCCCGATGCGGGGGATATCGAAGAGTTCCGTGAGCCGGTCGCGAAAGTCAGCTTCATTCTGCCGTCCGACACCATCGGCGCGATCATGCAGCTTTGCGAGGATCGGCGTGGTACGTACTTGAAAACCGAGTACATCACCCCCACCCGCGCGATCCTTAGCTACGAGCTCCCCCTGGCCGAAATGATCTATGACCTCTACGATAAGCTGAAGAGCGCGACGCGCGGCTACGGCACCATGGATTATGACATCATTGGTTACCGTGCCAGCGACCTCTGCCGGCTCGACATTCTCGTGGCCGGTTCCAAGGTCGACGCGCTCTCGATCGTCGTTCACCGGGCCCATGCCGATCGAAGAGGACGGAAGCTGGTCAAGAAGCTGCGTGGAGAGATCGAGCGCCACCAGTTCGAGGTCGCGATTCAGGCCGCCATTGGCAGCCGCGTTGTTGCTCGCGAAACCATCTCGGCCTTGAGAAAGAACGTGACCGCCAAATGCTATGGCGGCGACATCTCACGTAAGCGAAAGCTGCTTGAGAAACAAAAAGAAGGCAAGAAGCGTATGAAGCAGGTGGGTAACGTCGAGATCTCGCAAGACGCCTTCCTCTCGGTTCTCGACGATAGTGATGAGTAAGGGTTCGTTGATCCTATGGAGTGATCGTCCACCGAAAGCGAGCCTCCGCCTCGACTCGTGAACGGCCCCGGCTGATCAGGTTGAAGAGGCGGATAACTTTCTTAGGATGCTTGATCACCTACCGAAATGACGACAAGCGAGACCAACGAGGTCGTACCTGAGCCTGTGCCCACGGACCCCAACCCGGGATTCGTTCGCCAGGTTGTCGAGTTCCTCGTCGTCATGTCGCTGGGGATCCTTCTCTTTCGCACATTCGCCGCTGAAGCTTACATCGTTCCAACCGGCTCCATGGCCCCCACGCTGCTTGGGATGCATGAAGAGCTGGTCTGCCCGAACTGCCAGATCCGATTCAATCTCGGTCTGGAAGAAGGAGGGCGCTCGGGACGGCCCATCTGCCCCAACTGCGGACAGAACGGCCTGGAAAGCCACCCCGCGCTGGAATGCAGCGGGGATCGGCTCCTCGTCCAAAAATTCCTGTACGACTTTCGGCGACCTCGCCGCTGGGAGGTCGCCGTCTTTCATTTCCCGGGAGATCCCTCTCAGGCCTACGTCAAACGGGTCGTTGGACTTCCCGGCGAGTTGATCCAGATCGTTCGTGGAGACGTCTTCGTTAACGGCCAGATCGCGCGGAAGACGCTGGATGAGCAGCGAGCCATGCGAGTCCTGGTCTATGACAATCAATACGTCCCTCGCGACTCGACTCGTTTTCCTCGCTTCACCTTCCGGCGCGGCCGGCCACGCAGCGGCGCCGTGAGCGGCTGGCATGCCGAAGGCACGGCCTTCGTTCACAACCAGGTGGACGGAACCACCGACGCAACGGACTGGCTCGAGTATCGGCACTGGGATCCCGACCGCGGTCGTTATGCGCCCGTTTATGACTTCTCGTCGTACAACGGCGGTGAGCTGCGAGGGGAGAACCACGTCAGTGACCTGATGGTCGAGGCCCGGCTCAAGGTTGGTTCCAACGTGGATTCGGTCGACTTCCGAATTCAGTCGGGTTCGGATCGGTTTCTCGTCAAGTTGCCGTTTCAGGGGAGCGAACTTCCGTCCCTTCGCCGAAATGGCATTCTCGTCCCTCTCAAGAATCCGCGCTCGATTGCCCAACGTGTGCCGACCCGGAATTCTCTGTTGTTTGAGGCGTCGGTCATGGACCAACGCCTGATCGTGACGATCGACGGCGTGCCTCTCTTTGATCCGGTCGACTATGACGTGCCTCGAGAAGGCCCGGGCCCAGACGAGAGTCCCTTCGCCTTTGGTCTTCGCGACGGCTCCTTGACGATCGAGGGAGTCCGGTTGTTTCGGGACGTGTACTACACCAGTGAGTTGGCCAACACTCCGCGACGACCGTTCGCGGTGGATCGCCCCTATCCTCTGGGCTCTGATGAGTTCTTCGTTCTGGGAGACAACAGCCCGGTTTCGAATGACTCACGTTTTTGGCCGGACAGCCCGGTCGTCAAAGGGGAGTTATTGCTCGGAAAACCGTTCCTTGTTCATTTGCCGGGGCAAGTCGTACCGCTGCAAGTCTTTGGACGGTCGGTTTACTGGGTTCCCGATCCTCGGGAAATTCGATACATTCGATAGTGGATGTGATCGTCGGATGACTGGAACTTGCGGAGAGCGTGCACGATGAAACGGACCTACGGGAATCGCCATGACGTGCTAAGTCCCGAGGGAGCATCGAGTCTCAACGTCTCTCCCAAAGATAAGAAAGTGGAGAAGAAAGAGGGACACCGCGAGACGGTCGAAGCGATCGTTTTTGCGTTCGTCCTGGCTCTCCTGGTGCGGGGATTCGAGGCGGAGGCCTTTGTCATCCCCACCGGTTCAATGGCTCCCACGTTGATGGGACGCCATAAGGAAATTGCCTGCCCCGAATGCGGCTATCTCTACGCCGTGAATGCTTCGATCGAGGATGACGGTGGACGGGCCTCCGGCTTCGGTGGCTTGCTTTCCGCCAGAAGGCCACGCGAAGGGGGCCCAATGGTGGTTGCCGGAACCTGCGTTAACTGTCGTTATCAAGCCAAGCTCGCCGACGCGCCGACCTTCAACGGGGATCGCATCCTCGTCATGAAATTCCCCTACGACATGCCGTTCCTTCCGGGCGCCGGTGCACCTTCCCGCTGGGACGTCGTCGTTTTCCGTTATCCCGAAGAACCCGAGGTCAGCTACATCAAGCGGCTGGTTGGCTTGCCCGGGGAAGATTTGCGGATCTGGTTCGGCGACATTTACATTAAGCCTCCTGGCGGCAAAGACTTTCGTATCGAGCGCAAGCCCATCGAGCATCAGCAGGCGATGGCAATGATGGTCTACGACGATCGCCATCGGCCAGCGTCGCTGAAAGACAAATCGGAATGGTCGCGCTGGACGTCTTCGGGGCCGATCAATTGGCGAGAAGGGGCCGATCAAAAACGGCCTTTCTTCTCCGTTGCCACGGACGAAGGGCAGGAAGCAGAGCTTCGCTATCGCCACCTGGTTCCCGACTCCGAGCAATGGGACGCCATTTCCGCCAACGAACCATTGCCGCGTGCGCCTCGCCCCACGGTCATCACCGACTTCTATTCGTACAACAGTAGCCAGACCTCGACGACCCGGGACTATGACGGTGGGCGAACGCAACCTCACTGGGTTGGTGACCTGAGCCTCTCCACCACACTCGAGGTGCTCAAAGGTCAAGGGGAGGTTCGTCTCGAACTGGTTGAGGGAGGTGTCATCAATCGCTGCATCCTCAACCTGAAGGACGGGACCGCGACCCTCTTCCACGGCGATCAGCAACTCAACAAGGAACGCAGCCCACAGATTCTCACCGGCCCCGGCCGGTACGAGGTCACGTTCACCAACTTCGACAATCGGCTGACCTTGCTCGTCAACGGCCGCCCCGCGTTTGGAGAGGGCCTGGCGTATGAGGATCCGGCCTCTCACCCGATTCCGACGCAGGAGGATCTGTCTCCCGTCCGGATCGCGGCCGTTGGGGCGACGGTCAAGGTGAGCGACCTTGTCTTGAAGCGTGATATTTACTATACCCTCAACCCTGGATACTCCGATTACGGTGGTCTGTGGGACCATCAGTATTCGCGCACAACGGCCGAGCTTACTGACAGCCTCGCCGATCCGTCGAAGCTGTCTTTCCTGAGCGGCCTTCAGCCCAAGGATTTTGCGATCGGTCAGGACCGGTTCTTGATGATGGGGGATAACAGCCCTCAAAGTAAGGACAGCCGGGGCTGGTCGACCGCAGATCGCCGCGACTCAAGTCTTTCCATCGATGAGTCAGGCGCGGGGTGGGACAGTTCCAACCGTGCCAGTTGGGAAGTGCCGCGTGCCATGTTGACAGGGAAGGCCTTTTACATCTACTGGCCACACGGAATGCCGTTCGGCCCCGACATTCGCATCAACCCGAACTTCCGCGTGCCGTTTCGGCCGTACTTTGAGCGAATGAAATGGATACGTTGACCGCATGATGCGGTGGTCCACCTCTCGTGGTGGAAAGCCTTCCCGGCGAGCTCAAGGAGGATCCGCTCATGGCCCTGCTCGAATCTCGTGGCCTGGAAAAGTGGTACGGACGACGACAGGTCGTTAACGGCGTCGACTTTGACGTCTCGCAGGGAGAGGTCGTCGGATTGCTCGGTCCTAACGGTGCCGGCAAGACGACTAGCTTCCGCATGACGATCGGACTGATTGACGCCGACGGCGGTAAAGTCGTCTTCGACGGCCAGGACGTCACCGGTCTGCCCATGTATAAGCGGGCGGGACTCGGGATGGGCTACCTCGCTCAGGACTCAAGCGTCTTCAAGCAGCTCAGCGTCGAAGACAACCTGATGGCGATTCTCCAGACTCGCAAGGGGATGAACCGGCGCCAGCGAATCGATCGCCAGAACGAGTTGCTCTCGCAGTTCGGTCTCACCCACATTCGCAAAACCAAAGCGAATCGCGTGTCGGGCGGTGAGCGACGCCGACTCGAAATCGCGCGGTCGTTGATCACAAATCCCAAGTTGATCATGCTCGACGAGCCGTTCGCGGGCATCGACCCGAAGACGGTGAACGAAATTCAGGATGCGATTCGCGATCTCGCGGTCTCTTTCAATCTTGGCATTCTGCTGACGGACCACAACTTCCGGGAAACGATCGAAGTTACCGACCGTAGCTACCTGATCCGCGAAGGCCGTGTGTTCGCCTACGGAACTCCTCGAGAGATCCTGATGAACCCGGACGTTCGCCGTTACTACCTGGGCGAACGTTTCGACGCTGGCCACCTCTTGGACCAGATTCAGCGCCGCAGCCTCCATCACAACGAATCAGGCCACGAGCCTGGCGACGTGATGATCGATCCCGTCGATATCGAGCATCGGCATTATCCCGAAGATGATACCCCCACGGGGCCAGTCGTTCCCATTCGTTGAGGAACCTGCCCTGATTCAGAGAAACGTGATCGCCGCAAACCCTTGCCGCACTCCGTTCTCGACTCTGAGAGGTGATCAATGGCACGAGCAAGTGTCTTGACTTGTTCGTGTCATCCAGGATCGCCACACAACCCTTGGCGACTCTGAACTTTCCTTGACGCGTTTCTAAGAATTCGACAAGATCCCCGGCGCTTTTCTTGTGCCACGCATTGCGTCGAACGATTAGACCGCCGAAGACCGCTTTATTCGCCAAGGAGGGCTTGGATGGCGCGGGTAACTATTGAAGGCGAAGCGTCGAAATCGACAGCTACCGAAGAGCAATATCGCCGCCTCGAAACCGGCGACATCCTCTACTTTCCGGAGACGCCCTTCGTTTTGACCGAGGAAGAACGCACATTCCTCCTCTCTCAAAAACAGGTTGATGCGTCTTATCACAAGAACATCAGCTATCGCCCCGCCGAAGACCGGCTCAAGGGCGTGGATCAAAAGGATCCGGCTGAACGGGAACACATGCACCAGGTGATGCGCGGCTACTCAGAGCGTGCGATCGCCTTCACCAAGTCCTTCCTCTCCCGCTACTCCCGCGATTGGAAGATCGATTTCGCGAGCTTCCGCCCGATCGAGGAAGAAGGGCGCAAGGTCTCGCTGAGGTCGCGGAACGACCTGATCCACGTCGATTCGTTCCCCTCGCGTCCGTCGCACGGCGACCGGCTCTTACGAATCTTCACCAATATCAACCCGGATCGTTCTCGAATCTGGGTGACGTCGGACAACTTTGAGCAACTGGCCTGGCAGTACGCCGCCAAGGCGAGACTTCCACGCAAACCCACCGCGCTCGAGGTTTTGAAGAGCCAGGCGACGCGTGTGATGTCAGGGCTGGGGCTCCCTGTGGTGGACCGTCCCCCTTACGACCAGTTCATGCTTCGCTTCCACCACTATCTCAAAGAGAGCGAGACCTTCCAGCGCGAGTGCCCCAAGGACCGCTGGGAATTCCCGCCGAACTCCACCTGGATTGTCTTCACGGACACGACGAGCCACTCGTGCATCAGCGGACAATTCGCTCTCGAGCAAACCTTCATCGTGCGCAAGGGAAGCCTGGTCTTCCCCGACAAGGCGCCGATCTCGATTCTGGAGCAGATGGCCGGGTTCCCGCTCGCATCTCCCAAGGCGAAGAGCGCCTGACGGCCAGGGTTCACACCCGTTACCCATCGACCTGCCGCGGCCATTGTCCCGGCAGGTCGAGAAGGAACGGCCTCTCAGGCGGCGGCACCAGCCGAGTTCCCCGCATCAAGCTGCGCCAGGACAGTCGGCCAGACGCGATCGGGAGTCAATTCGTCAAAGCACTCCAGTCGGTCGCAGCGCGTCACGTAACTCCCTGCGCACCATATGCACGTCGAAACCGACGCGGCCTTCGGGCCATACGGCCCGTTGAGCTTGGTGCTCGTGCACGTGTAGATTCCAACCACACGTGCTCCCGCGGATGACGCGAGGTGCAATGGCCCCGTGTCGTTGGAGACGAGTAGATCACACTCCAGTGAGAGTGCCGCGAGCTGGGGCAAGGTGGTTCGCCCACAAAGGTCGAGGATCGGGCGCGTCGAGACCTGAGAGAGGAACGCGTCTACCCAAGGGCGATCTTCCGGCGCGCCGATCAACACCAGCCCAGCGCCCCGAGCAGCGACGGCTCGGCGAGCGATCTCAGCGAAGTGTTCGGGAGGCCAGCGTTTGGTCAACCAACGGGCGCCAAGATTCAATATCAGCCGAGGTCTTGGGATACCGGCCGTCACGGCCTTGGCCCATTCACGATCCCCGGCAGCGATGGGAACAATGAATTTCGGTCGGGAGATATCCCCGCCAAAGGCCTGCGCCAGGCACAGGAGTCGATCCACGGCGTGAGCGTCGTCGGCTGGCGTGGGAACCACGTGGGTGTAGAACCAGGCCGCTCCTTCCCGAGAATCGCCACGGCCCACGCGAATCTTCGCGCCTGACGCCGCTGTCATGATTCCGGAACGGAGCAGCCCCTGCATGTCGACCGTCACATCAAAACGGCGGCGGCAGAGATCTCGCAGGAACGTCGCGAACCGTCCGATCGTTCGCGGGCTCAATCCCCCTTTGGTCCGGTCGTAGAGGATGACCTCTTCCAGATCCGGATGCCCTTCGACCAAACCGCGGAGCGAACGGTTGACCACCCACGAGAACTTCGCCTCAGGCCAGAGTTCCCGAAGCGATGAGAGCACCGGAAGGGCATTGACGATATCCCCCAGGGCGCTCGGCTTGATGAGACAGACCCGATCGGGACGAAGGCCCCGCAGTTCCGCGAGGGGTCGGGACATGATTCGGGAACTCCTTTTCCCTGACTCAGAAAATCGGCCGTACTTTAATCCACATCGCCCCCGAGCACAACACCGGCGCCTTTCATCGAGCCTTGCGTAACGCCTCCCCATAGCGCTCAAGCAGGCCGTATTTGTTCTGCCACGTCGTATACATGAACCCCTCGATGCGCGGAATGCCGTGGGCGGCTTTGTCCCAATTGGTAAAGCCCGACAAATCGTCCACATCGTAGTACCCGGCGATCACCTGGCGGTGGCCGCGCTGCGCGAAAAAGCCCAGGCTCTCTTTGGCCTTACCACCGTTCCAGTTCAGGATAGTGATGTCTGGTGAGAGCCCCTTCCAAGCTCCCTCGAGCGATCCGTCAACGAGATAGTAATTCTTGATCGCGTTGTGGTGTGGGTCGAACATGTCTGACCAGATCAGGAGTTCCGCCTTGGGATTCAACGATTTGAGGATCCGGGTACATCGACGTGCGTTCTCCGCCAGAAGTTCTCCTGGAGTCAGATGCCGATCTTTACATGCCTTGCACCAGTTCGCCACGCGGATCTCGTCATGAGACATGAGAAAGGCCTTCGGCTGGAGCAAGTCGTTGAGACGTCGCGCCTGATCTCGCAGAATGGCTTCCACCTTGGGGTCGGAGAGGCAACACATCAACTGTCCCCCATGAACGGGAACGGGGTGGTACCAGCTCACGCGTAGCGCCTGGCCGTCCTTGATGCGTGAATGGTCGCTCAAACGGAGCAGGGGCCCTTCATGAGAAAAGTCATAGAGCCCCGCATAGGGAACGACGCCCAGCTTGGGGTCATGCACCGGCGCGAAGTCTTGCCCCTCGACATAGCGAGTCTTGCCGTCATCCGACGTGACTTCGAGCGGACAACCTTCACGCCTCAGGATATTGACGAAGCCAAGCTGCTCGAGTTTGATGTCATCGATCCAGAGCGTTCCCGTCTTGCCCCCCCAGAGCCCTACATAGACGTTGATCGAGTCTTGGTCCAAACTGTTGAAGACGACCTCGACCCGCGTCCAATCTTGGGTGGACTGGAGTCCCGCCTCATGAAAGGTCAGCGCTCGAGCCGGCTCGCTGGATCCCAATACCGTGAGGTGGAAGGCACCCGGCTCTTTGAGATCACGCGTCTTCACCCAGCAAGAATAGCGATAGGCCGCGTGGGAACGTACCGACACCCGCTGGATCAAGCGGGCGTTGCCGGTGCTGCTGTTCTTGGCAACGTCCTGGATGCGGCAAGATACTTTGCCTTCGCGAGTCACCACCGTGTCGGCGAAAGTCGCCTTGCCGGGATCGTCCTGGAACGAAAAACCCTTGAAAACATCACCGGCTGTTTCCTCGAGACCTCCGTTCTTGAGGGTCCCGGCAGGGTCGGGAACCAGGGAGGCCTCGCGTCCTTTTACGAGAAAGGGCGCCCCGACAACCGGGAGCCCTTCCGCAAGATTGGGATCATGGGCCAGCAACCCTTCGCTGTATCCGATCGGAAAAACGGCGGGAACGATCGTGAAGTTGAGGTCGCTTGCCGCGTCAGCGATCCGGCGAACATTGCGGAGGTAGCCGGGATGCATACGATCGAGGATGTTGAACTTATAGTCGGCCAGGATCATGCCGTTGAAATGGGCACGCCGAGCGCGGCCGATCAGTGCCAGCACATCGTCGACGTTGTCTTCGACCGCGAGATTCCGCGCGACGTAGATCCATCGTTTTTCGTAACGCGGCCGTAGCTCCTGGGCCAAACTGGCGGATAACCCCAGGGCGATCATGATCAGAGGGAGTGAGCACGCTCGAACGACTCTCATCGCCGATCTCCCGTTCTTGAGTAACTCGAACGCCTCCTGCGGCCACCTTCGTGGAGTTCGATGGTTCCCAAGGCAAAACCCGAACCTCGTCATAAGTTGATTGACCGATCCCACGCAGGCTATCCCTTGAGCCTTGCGAACACAACATATCGACGACACGATTCTGGAAGATGGCCGTGACACCAAGGCGAAACAGACCCACCAACGCAGAGACCGTAGTTCACGATTTTGGAGCCCGAATCGATGAGACCAAGCTCGACGCGCCGTGAGTTCCTCGAAGTGATGACGGCCTCCGTGGGAGGAATCGGCCTCGCGGCGGCGGCTTCTCCCGCCATGGCGCAAACGGACAAGCCTCGGCTCAAGCTGGCCGCCCTGGCGTCAACGTACTATTACTTGTCTCACGCTTACCATATCGTGGGGCGGTTCCTCGACGGCTTCGTCGTGCACGACGGCAAGGGGCTGCACAAGCCCGACTTCGATATCTCCAGTCTGTTCATCGAGCAGGTCAACCCACAGACCGACCTGGGCCGCGCTAAGGCGGAGAAGCATCGGATCCGACTTAGCCCTTCGATCAGTGACGCCCTCACGCTCGGTACCAACAAACTAGCGGTGGATGGGATTCTCCTGATCGCGGAGCACGGAGACTTTCCCTACAACGAGAAGCTGCAGAAGCTCTATCCACGAGGCCGCTACTTCCGCGAGGTGCTCGACGTCTTTCGAGCGACCGGGCAATCAGTGCCGGTCTTCATCGACAAGCATCTCTCTTATAGCCGCCCCGAAGCTCAGACGATGTACGAGCAGGCCAAGACGCTCGGCTTCCCCCTCATGGCAGGTTCAAGCTTGCCTGTCACCTGGCGCCTGCCCGACCTGGAAGTCCCCCTGGGAAAACCCTGGAAAGAGGCAATCGTGGCGTCCCGTGGAGACCTTGAGATCTTCGGCTTCCACGCCCTCGAAACGCTTCAGTGCATGGTGGAGCGCCGGGATCGTCACGGCAAACCGCAGGGGGTCGCGGCGGTCACCTGTCTTGAGGGGGATGCGGTGTGGGAGGCCGGTGAGCGAGGAGTCTGGTCTCCCGCGCTTCTGAACCAGGCGCTCGCCCGAAGCCACACACTGAACCCCGGCGACATGCGCCAGAACACCCGAGACTTCATGCCCCCCGCCGGTAAGGACCACATCACCAAATTCCGAATGCCGGTCGCCTTTGTCGTTGAATATGTGGACGGGTTCCGCGCCACGGCGATGATTCTCAACGGTCATGTAGACGACACGACGTTTGCTGGAAGACTGGGAACGACACCTGAGGAAGTGGTTTCCACACTCGTTTATCTTCCTGCGCCTCCAGGGGCTAACTTCTTCAACCCCCTGGTTCTTCGCATCGAAGACTTCTTCCACCACAAGCGCCCCCCTTATCCGGTCGAGCGCACACTCCTGACGGGAGGCATTCTGGACGCGGCCCTGGAAAGCCGGATTCGCGGTCACCAGCGTGTCGAAACGCCCGACCTCGCCGGAATCAACTATGAGCCTCCCGCCGATTCCGGCTACATTCGCACGCCCGTTGCCGATCCCACCGTCAATCGCATTTGAGTACACGGGGTGCCTCAGAGATTCGGCGCGGGGATCGCGCATCGTTTAGGATGGGGTGCTTGTCAAAGTCCAGTGAGTGTGAAGGAAAGCGCAGGCCGAGGAGCCCATCGATGAAGGCGGAGATCATTGCGATCGGGACGGAGCTCGTCAACGGACAGAACCTCGACACGAACAGTCAGTGGCTCAGCCGTTCGTTGGGCGCCCTCGGCATCCAGGTCCATTTCCACACAACCCTCGGTGACGATCTCGAAGAAAACGTCGCCGCCTTCAAGATCGCCGCCGCCAGGGCAGACCTGGTACTCGCAAGCGGCGGGCTTGGCCCCACTCAAGACGACCTGACGCGCGAGGCGCTCGCCCTCGTCGCCCAGGTTCCCTTGGTTGAAGATGCCGCCTCACTGGAGGCCATCGCCGCGATGTTCGCGCGGCGGAATCGTGTGATGGCCGAGCGAAATCGTGTTCAGGCCTTGTTTCCGCAGGGCGCCGAAGTCTTGGCTAACCGCGTCGGAACCGCGCCGGGGATCTGGATGAAGGTCGGCGGAGCCCTCTTCGGCTGCCTACCTGGTGTCCCTTCCGAGATGCGCATCATGTTCGACGAGCAGGCGGCCCCGCGCCTGCGAGGGATCGCCGGCAACGGGCGCGTGATCATTCACCGAAAGATTAACCTCTTCGGCAAGGGGGAGTCTGAGCTCGAAGCGGAGGCCATGGATCTCACCGCGCGTGGCCGTCAACCCGAGGTTGGAATCACGGCGCACGACGCCACCATCAGCTTCCGAATCACGGCGGTCGGAACCAATGAGGCGGAAGCCCTCCTGTCGCTGGAACCCACCGCGCTCCTGATCCGGGAACGATTCGCCGAGTTGATCGTCGGCGAAGGGTCGGACGACGTGGCCGAGGCCCTCGTTAGCCACCTCGTTCGGACGAAGGCCACCTTGGCGACGGCCGAGTCCTGTACCGGGGGATTGGTCGCGCACATGATCACATCCCTGGCCGGCGTGAGTCCCTACTTCCTTGGCGGTGTGGTCTCCTACGCCAACGAGGCTAAGGCTGAGCTGCTCGGCGTTTCCAACGAGCTGCTGGAAGCCCATGGAGCCGTGAGCCCTGAAGTCGCCCAGGCCATGGCCGTGGGTGTGCGGCAACGGTTGGGAGCCGACATCGGCCTGAGCACCACCGGCATCGCGGGTCCAGGGGGGGGAACCCCGGAAAAGCCCGTCGGCCTGGTCTATCTGGGACTGGCAACGGCCAACGAGGTCCACACAAGGCGCCTCGAGATCGGTCCAGACCAGCCGCGCGACGTCATCCAGCGCCGGTCCGCCAAGCAGGCCCTTAACTGGGTCCGCCTGCACCTCCTCAAGAAGTTCTAGGCGAGGAAGTCTTCTCTCACGTCACAGACGCCGTCACGATTGTCCTGGCGGGGCCATCAGCGCTCGCTCGGGACAAGCCGTTGGCCATCGATCTTCCACCCCTTCCAGAGAGGCGCGATGGCGGGGTGATGGGTGCGGAGCCAAAGGGTCGCCTGATCCAGAGCCTTGGTCTCATCCACTTTTCGGCCCCCGGCCTGAAAAGCTTGTCGCAGCAGGCAAGCAAACTCCTGGTTGGGCCCCGGCGTTTCGCAAGCCTGCTCAAGAGCTTTCGCGTCAGAAGGTTCTGCGTGAAGCCCCTTGGCCATGACGAAGCTCGCCAACAGCTTGAGCGTGGGATCGTCCTGGGATTTGAGAACTTCGAGGGGTTCTCGGGCAAAGGAAATGCCGTCGGCCGCCGCATAGGCCAGAGGACGAGCCAGAACCACGCGAAGCCACGCAGGCCAGCCGGGGCTCTTGGCCACGGCACTAAGATAGTCGGCAGGGCTCTTCCCAGGAAGCTCCGGGGTGAGAGCTTCGGCCAAGACGTACCGGGCCAGCGCCGGCAAAGGCTTCCGAAGCGAGATTTCCCAAAGCTCGTCCTGCGTAACCCGAGGGTCGCGACTCAGAGCGTAGGCCGCCTGAATCCGTTCGGCGTCAGGGCGTTTGCTATCATGGAGAACGTAGATTTGCGACCAGACATCGCGAAGGGACCAGACACCGTAGCCAAACCACGAGATTAGCGCCACGAGTGCGACAAGCCCCGCAATGCCGAAATAGAACAGGCCGCCGTACTTCTCTCGTTGAGAGAGACGCTCAGGGGGGTCTGGCGTGACGATGGGCAACGTCGGGAACACCACCGGGCGAGGGTCGTTCGGCGACGGGTGAGAGTGGGGTTCCATGCGTTGGCCGCTCTGCGTTGGGGAAATTCCTGGAACATCCAACTTCCAATGGCTTCGTTGTCTACCAAGTTTACCTTCGCAGGTTCATTCCCTGACGACAAGGGCCGGCGCTCTGCCCATTTCTCACGATTCGGTCCGAGGAGTTGGTGAGTGTACTCGCCGAGGGAAGCTCGATCCTGTTAGCATGACGCGAAGGTTCGCCACGAGATTCTCGCGACCAAAGAGCGGTGGCTTCGGGATAGGCCAGGGGATAACGCTCATCAAACGAAACCATTGAAACATCTAGCTATCAGAGTCCAACGGATAGCTTGAGCGACTCTCTGTTGGGTTCCAGACCACCACCAAAAAACGTGCTGGCCACCGCGAACCCGATGGTGAATGGCGTCAGCGCCCCGTGACCATCCCCTGATACCTCCCAAGAGCCCCCGCGACGGATTGGGAGTTTGCCCGAAAGCCTCGAGGGGCGATTTTGATCGATCGTAGAGATTTATGAAGCTCAAGCGCCAGGCAGAAGACTTTCGCGTTGAAGAATTGCCTCTCGTTTCGGGAGGCGCACGAGGCCGGTTCGTTCTCTATCGGCTCACCAAGAGGGGCCTCGGCACGCTTGAGGCCACCGAGGCGATTTGCCGGCGATGGAATCTCGCGGGGCGTCGCCTGAGCTATGGCGGACTCAAGGACCGGCACGCCGTAACGATCCAGTATCTGACCATCTTCGAGGGTCCCGAGCGGCCCCTTCATGAGACAAGCTTCGACCTCGAACCGCTGGGGCGACTCGAATTCCCATACGGTCCGGCGCACTTTCAGGGGAATCGATTCGTCGTCGTCCTTCGCGCCCTCACGGAACCGGCTCTCCAAAAGGCGATCAGTGCGGTCGGCCAACTGCCGCGCGACGGACTCCCCAATTACTTTGATGACCAGCGCTTCGGGTCCGTTGGGTTTGATGGAGGCTTCATCGGCCAGGCGTGGCTTGCGGGAGATCACGAACGGGCGCTCAAGCTTGCGCTCGCGGAGCCAAACCCATCGGACCGGCCGGGCACTAAGGCCGAAAAGGTCATTCTTCGAGAATGTTGGGGAAACTGGCCGGAGGCAAAAGCCAGGCTCGAACGCTCCCACGCTCGCAGCCTGGTGACCTACTTGGTCGATCATCCGACAGACTTCCGCGGCGCCTTCGCCCGCGTGCGGCGCGAGCTTCGCTCCCTCTATTTCTCGGCGTTCCAGAGCCATGTTTGGAACCTGATCCTCGCACGCAAGATCGCGGCGACGACGCGTCCTGAACAGAGAGTCGACATCCCCTTCAAGGTCGGTTCGCTCCCCATTCATCGCAACCTCGACCCAGACCAGGCAGCCGTTCTGACCTCCAGCAAGCTTCCCTTGCCCTCATCCCGAACCCCGCTCCCAGACGGGGATGACGGCCAGATTGCTGGGGAAGTCGTCAAGGAGCTTGGTTTGAACTGGGAAGACTTCCGGGTTCGCCACCTCAAAGACGTCTTCTTCTCCAAGGGTCTGCGTCCCGCGCTCTTCTTTGCCGCCAACCTGGAGCACTCGGGGGACGTCGACGAAATCGAGGTGGGCCGCAAAAAACTGACGCTGGCGTTCGACCTTCCCAAAGGCGCCTACGCTACCCTCGTCGTCAAACGCGTCACGGATGCGGCCGGCTGAGACCACTTTTTCTGAATAGAGTCTGCAGAAATCTCAATGCTTGACATCCTTTTCGAAGATAACCATTGCCTCGCCGTGAATAAGCCAGCCGGTCTCTTGACCCAGGGAGACGCGACGGGGGAGCGCACGCTCATTGATGAAGCACGAGCCTATCTGAAAATGCGTTACCAGAAGCCCGGCAATGTCTTCGTCGGGCTGGTGCACAGGCTGGACCGCCCGACCTCCGGTGTGGTCCTGTTGGCCCGCACCAGCAAGGGAGCAGAGCGCCTCTCCGCTCAATTTCGCTCGGGAAACATCGAGAAGACCTATTGGGCCGTGGTCGAGGGGAACATCCCTGACGAGACAGGGGAGTGGCATGACACCCTGCTCAAGGACGAGGTACGGAATGTCGTCAGTGTGGTGTCGGCGGAAACGCCAAAAGCCAAGCCGGCGAGCTTGGCTTTTCGAGTTCTCGGCCGCTCTCCCGGCCGCACATGGGTCGAAGTGAAACCCATCACCGGCAGGAGCCACCAGATCCGCGTTCAACTCGCGGCAAGAGGTTTCTCGGTTGTAGGCGACCGTAAGTATGGAGCGGCCTCCACACTAAACGCCTCCGACGGCGGTTGGCGGGTTGCACTTCACTCTCGAAGCCTCACGTTCACTCACCCGACGAGGCAGGAATCGATTTCGGTCGTCGCCCCGGCCCCGGCAGACTGGCCCGCGACAATATTCGCAACGACGGAAGCGCCGTCCGGCTCCAGTAAGCCAGGGGCACGCCAAGGCCCGTGACCACCAAGGCCGCGTAGGAGTGCCACGAGGTCGAGTCTCGCGGCTGAACCGTCTCGCTCTCCGGCGAAGCACTCGAGGCCAGTTCGGTGGCAACCGCCGGCGCGGCTTGCGTCGTCGCTTTCTCGGGCTTGGCGGGTTCTTCAGTCTTCACGGCAGCGGCAGCGGCCGGAGCAGGCGCGGGGGCCGGAGCCGGGTCGGGCATCGGCGGGTCATTGCTTACCGATCTGGTCGCTGCCGGAGCCACCGCGGTGGGGGCCGGAGGATTCGCCGCGGGAGCGACGGTCGTGGAGCGAGCGGGGGCGGCCCCCAGGCTCTCGAGATACTTGGTCGCGGCTTGCCAGTAAGCTTTGTCCGTCAGTCCAAGAGTTTCGGCTTCACGAGAGGCGGAGGCTGCGTCGATCTTGTCCACAGTCATCCTGCGGATGTACCACAGAACGCCGGCGCGGGTGCCATCGGTATCGCAAAAGTAAAGAGGACGAGCATCTGCCAAAGCCAGTTCATCATTAAAGCGGGAGATATGATTGGAATCCACTTGCTGTAAGCCAATCGGCAAGACAACGTAGCGCAGGCCGCGTTTGGTCACTTCTTCGATGTAGGACGCCTGTACGTCTTTGGTATCGCGCAGATCCAGCAGAGTCTTGTAACCCTTTTCCGCAAGCCAATCGAGTCCGGTCAAGGTGGGCAGGCTGCCGCCGGCCAGCTTCGGCTCAACTCCCGAAAAGCGCCGAATGCCTGGGACGACGCTCACTTCGGCAGGAACGGACGCCGTGGTTTCTACCTGGGTGGTTTCGTGTTCGGCCGGCGGTTCGACGGCGCGCGCGGGGGAACGTGTCTCGTTCTTGGCAATCGGCGTCTCGTTGGTACTCCATTCGTGGGGTACTTCGACCGGCGGAAGATTTTCCAGAAGCGCATCCGAGGGCTCGAGGGGGGCATCAAGCGGGGTCCCCCGGGCCGACCGAGAGGCCGGCTCGGAGGTCGTGACCATGGTCCGCGTGACGCTGTCTCCTCGTGCGCGGCTGTAGCGAGACCGCGCACCAGAGGCTTCGTAGTTGGCCCGATTGCCTGAGGGCTTCAGGGCTCCGGAATCACTCGGGGGACCAGGGGCCGCGGACGGAATCTTTTCCGTCGGGCTGGCAGGTGTACCGAGAGGAGCGAGATCGGTGGGAGCCGATTCGACGGGAGCCGAAGGCAACACGGAAGTCGAGCCGGGGGTGGTAATGGTGCTGGGGGTCGTCACCGTCGCACCCGGGGTCACAACGGGAGAGGCTTCGAGAGGAGCCTCGGCACCAAGGGTGGTTCCGCCGTAGTACTCCGTGGTGCCACGGTTAAACACCCGTGCACGAAGTCTACTGAAGTAATTGTGTGAGCCACATCCCGAGGTCGCTCCGCAAGGGCTAGCGCCACAGGGGCCCGAGAGGCCCGACTGACAGCCGACCTCGAAGAGGCTTACCAAGGCCATTAATAGGAGGGTCAGCGATCGACGCGTACTCGCGCCTCGCATCGCCGGAGCTCCTCGCGCGGAGCGACCGGTTCCCAACCATCGCATCGTCGTCATCGTTCGAATCTCCCGTCTTCCGACACCACAACGTGCGTCACTGAGCCTTCCCGAACAGCGACCGTCTCTTCGAGCTGCCTGGGTGAGCAACGCGAAAACTGGCCTCGTGGCACTCAAGCCCCATCTGCCGGTGTTCAGCACGCCTCGGATCCGTCGCGTGCGGGTCCGTAGCCGAGCCCCACAAGAAGCACCCGGAGCTGTGTCGGCTCGCGAATTCTTCGTGATGTAGGACTGGCGCCGGCGGATCCGAGAGACGGTTCGCATCGGGACGCTCGTGGGTGTCAACTCAAGTCGTAGGCAACAGATCCCTGACGCGACGGGCAGAGAAAACCCCTCCCGCCATCTACGTCTTCTTCTGCGGGCATAACTCCGCCCGTACTCGCGGGTGATCGTATTCTCCTGACCGGCGATGCTGCCGAGGGAGGAGGCGGCCACCTGGTGCGGTCTCCGGGTGACGACCAAACGCTAAGGATCGTCGATGAAACTTAGCCGACATTCCGGCTGTTGCCAAAATTTCCTCTTGATTTCTACAATGAAGTTACGCCCAATTACCGCGAATTCCGCAAAGCTTTCCCAGGCTTCCACAAACTTCCCGGCGAGGTTATGTCCGAACCCGAGATAATCGTCACGTCCCCTTCAGTTTTCCGCCGCCATTCTGGGATTTTGGCCGTCCTCGTAGGCCTCGTCGCGGGGGCCTCATTCGGGTTCAACCTGAACGCCGAACCCTCGTTCGTCGACGAGTGGGCCTACATCTCGCAATCCTATTACGCCCCGCTCTTTTTCAACGGTTATCGCGATCATCCGGCCTGGCTCGAATATCCCGCTTATGACCTCCCGCCTCTCCCCAAATACCTGATCGGCGGCGCGCTCACGTTGGCCAACTACCCGCTACCTGGCCCCGCCGAGGCCAAGCGCTGGTACGACAACATCAAGTCGGAGTTCGGCCCTCCGGCAATGTTGATCCCCGCGCGCATCCCTTCCGTAATCCTCGGCGCACTCGGCTGCGTCGCGATCTTCGGAATTGGCACGCTCGCCTTCGACCATCGAACCGGCTTGCTGGCGGCCATCCTCCTGATGGTCAACCCGCTCTATCGCATGCACGCGCGACGGGCGATGTCGGATGTGGTTGCCGAGAGTCTGATCGTTCTCTCCTTCTTCTTCGCGCTTTGGGCCTGGAAACAGTTCCTGGCGGGGAAAGGGGGGCTCGGCCGATGGACGGCTGCTCTCGCGGCGGGGGTCTTCGGAGGGGCAGCGGCCCTCGCGAAGCTGAATGGCGGACTGGCAATGATCTTCGTCGTCCTCCTGGCCTTGGTCGCGCTCGTCTTGCCCAGGATCGAACCACGACGCAAGCTCTGGCTTCTGCTTGCGAGCGTACTCGCCGGCCTGGCCTCGCTCGCAACCTTCTTCGTGGGCAATCCCTTCCTCACCGCACATCCTCGGCAGAAGCTCTCACCGATGGCGTCTGAGATCGTCGCGAAGGCTCCGTGGGAACGGGCCTGGTATCTGATTACCTTCCGCGCGGGGGTGTCCCGAGGCCAGCAGGACATCTTCCCTCATAACGCGCTGAGAAGCCCCGCCGAGAAGATGAAAACAGTCGCCGTTCAGGGCTACGGGCGATTTGGACCGTTTGGTCCGCATCAATCGGACTCGACCAAGCGTTACGACTTTGCTCAAGACGCCCTGTCTCTTATACACATCTAGATGTGTATAAGAGACAGGTCCGAGCCGCCGGCGCAAGCCTATGGCTGCCCCTTGTCGTCGCCGGAAGCCTCGTTTCCGGTTGGTGGGGAAGGAAACAGCTTCGCGAAGGGGACATACCCACGGGCTGGGCGATTCTGGCCAGCTCTCTTGTCGCCTTGTTGGTAGTGAGTGCGTACCTTCCTCTGGCCTGGGACCGCTATTTCATCTCACTTCAACCTTGGTCTGCCCTTTTGGGAGCGACAGCCTTATCCTCTCTTGTCGGTGTCGTCGCTCGAAGTTTCCGAGGAATGAAAACGTGAGTGCTCCCCGGCGCGTGGATATCGGCGTCTTCCTGATCCTGTTGGCCAGCTATGCCTTCTTCTGGCATTCGCGCGATTGGAACAGCGCCAGCCGGCTCATGCTGACCTACTCGCTCGTGGACCGCGGGACCGTCAGCCTGGACGGACTGGACAAACAAACCGGGGATATTGCTCATTTTCACGGGCACTATTTTTCCGACAAGCTACCGGGCTATTCGCTGTTGGCGGCCACTCCTTATTTCGTCTCCAAGAACCTGTTTCGCCTCCCTAACCATCCCCTTGAGCGCGAGGGCTTCCCGTACTGGCAGGCCGATTACTGGGTCAGCCTCGGGACCTCGGGAGTGGTCTCGGCATTCACGGCCGTCATTCTGGCCGGTCTTGCCCGAGACCTGGGATGCGGGCTCAAACGCTCGGCCTTGATCGCGCTCGCTTATGGACTGGCGACACCAGCCTATGTCTATGCCACCATGAGCTACGGCCACCAGGCCTCGGCCTTCGCCTTGCTGGCGTCTTTCGCCCTCCTCTGGCGAATCGAAACCCGGCGCACGACGCTCCGCATGGTGACTGCCGGCTTTCTTGCCGCCTATGCCTCCGTGATCGAATTGCAGGTTGGCCCGGTCTCCGCGATCCTGGGAATCTACCTGCTGCTGCAGGTCATCGGTCGTAAGCGGAAGGTCTCAACTCTGGGGGACTTCACGGTCGGCGCGTTAATCCCCAGCCTGCTGCTGCTCGGCTACAACCAGCTCGCCTTCGGATCCCCCTGGGACATGGGGTACTTCCATCACGCCACGGCAATCTTTCACCAGGTCCATTCCGCCAAGAACCCTCTCGGGCTGCGAGGCCCGGACCTCTCGCGCTTGGTCCCGCTGCTCTGGGGCGGCTACCGGGGACTCTTCTTCTACGCGCCGATCTTGCTGCTGGCGATTCCCGGCTGGTGTGTCCTGTTCGGCCGCAAGCTCTATGGAATGGGTGTGGTCTCACTCACAGTCTGCGGAGCTGTTTTCGTCGTGAATCTCTGCTACCCCGAATGGACAGGGGGCTGGTCGACCGGGCCCCGACTTCTAGTCCCCCTGATTCCCTTCGCCATGCTACCGGTCGCGGCCTTCGTCTCTCTTGGCGGGCCCTGGCCGACTCGCGTTGCCACGGCGCTTTCCTTGCTAGGGGTCGGCTTGATCACTCTCTTTCAAGGAGCAGGGGGGAGGGTCTCGGAGAAGATCGACGATCCTCTCCTTCAGATGGTCTGGCCAAGGTGGCGAGGCGATGCGATTCCCCTCTTCCCAGGTGAGAATCGTTTCGATCGAACCTTGTTCGACGTGGTCCATCCGGGACTCTTCGACGGAATCTCCCCCAGTTGGAGCTGGCTCCAATTTATCCCCTTGATCGCGCTTCAGGTCCTCCTGGTCATTGGCCTCATGCGCTCGATTTCACGCTCGCCTAGCGACGATGAGGAAGCTTCTACCAAAGCCGGCACAACTTCGCAGAGCTTATCCTAAGAGCTCACCCTCTCTCGGTACCCGAAGTACACTGCATTCCTTGTGCGAAATGATAGGCCTCGCAAAAGCGCGTGTTCTGGCAAGAAAAAGGAGGGCCAGGACAGGCTCGAAGCGTACCGGCCGTTGTCCAGACATTCCCTTACGGCTTTTGCTTTTCGTAGGTCACCAGGAAGAGCTTGCTCTTCGGGAGGCTCTTGAATTCGGTCGGCCGCGAAGTTCCCGTCAGGTCGTAGCAGATGGTCAGCTTGTCTCCCGTCCGTTCGTAAATCGCGAGAATGGTCCTGCCCTTGTTGGGACCATCGGTGCCCTTGATATCCATCTCTTTGGGTTTCGCCTTGGTGTCATAGGTAACGGTCCCTCGGTCAGGCGACTCTGCCAAGACTTCATATTTGCCATCTTTGAGCGTGAGCTTGATCGTCGCCGCGACCGGTTTCGGAAATTTCTGACCACCTAGCTCCGCGGAAACCCCTTGCCAGGTACCGTCGACGGAGGAGTCAGCCTCCTCGACGTTCTTGGATACCGCCAGGCCGGGAATCGCCATCACAAGCAGAAGAGAAAGGCGCAAGAAACGACTCATCGCTCGCCTCCCAAAGACGAAAGAGTGAAATCAATCATTCAAGGTATCTGTAAGAACCGCATAGAGAACCACGTTTGAGGTCCGGCTCGGATATGATGTCGGCCAGACCAAACAGGGCACCGGTCGTCGTGAGATCTGGTCATCAGGGTGACATCAGGCTCGCCCCCCGACCGGTTTGCTAACTGGTGCAGGGTTTCGACGGGCTCCGCCCATGAAGCCGGCAACTGCACGTTGCGCGAACCGCCCATCACCACACAGACATGTGAGGCCGAAGGCTCAGAAGATTCGCGTAAACGCGTTCGCAAATCGATCCACGATGATCGGCGTCCGCAAGGCACCAAGACCATAACCGACGGCGGGAACCAAATCTTGTCAGATCTTGCTTTTTTTCGAGGAAGGTCTTGCGACGAAGGAAGGGCGAATTGAATTCAGGAGATGGCGTGAACGAGAAATGAGACTGGAAAATCTTCGCGAAAAACCGTCGCAATCAAACAATTATTATCATATCATATAAATTTGATCACAAACTGTATTTACAGACAATCTCTCTTCGATGAGCAGCCCGGCGAGCAGGCTTTCCTCGTCGTGAATTTGTGCCGAGCGATTCCATTTCCCGCAATCCTGGCGCCGAGGGGCTCCCGCCTTTGGCGGAGACACCACAGCCACCCAAGCGGCTCTCTTACAGCAGCGAAGGCTCTCGATACGCCTTGCGCGCAACCCCTTTGAGAACCGCTCGAGACTATCCAGGGAGGTCGGCCATGCCCACCGATGTTGTGGGGAGGAACGCTTCTGATGGCCAAAGCCCACGGAAGGGGCCCGCATGCCACCGCGTTGGGCTATTAGACTACGGTGTTGATGAAAAGCAGGATCGCCGTGGTAACCACGATCAGGCCGAGAAGCATGGTACAGAGGCGGGCGGCATGCCACCAAATCGTACGCCAAGACTCATGGCGAGAGGCGGCGTAGACAAGGCTGATAGCTACAACCAGCGGGAGAACCAACCAGTAGACGTGAATCATGCGGCTCCCGCCCCTTCTGCCTTGATGACCTCGAGCTTTTGCCCTTCAGCCTCGGAAGAAACCTTGGCTACTTCGCTGGCTTCCTTCTCTTCTTCCTCGAGGTCGGCGTTCGCGGGACCTTCGTAGGCGTCGTAAATCGCCAGAATATTGAGGAGGCCGGCAATCGTCGTGTAGATCGTCCCGACTTCCACGAGCTTCCCAAGTCGCGGGTGGAGCCCGTTGATCACGTTCTGGGGAGGCTCTGCCATGAACCCCCAGAACAAGGGGGGTAAGTCGTAATAACTCAACGTCCCCTGGATCAGTGCGGGGAGGGCAGGCAAACCCACGAAAAACTGCCCCAGATAGTGGAGACAGAACTTCTCAGGGTTTTGGAAGGGATGAACCCAACGCCAGTAGACGATCTTTCCTTCCCCGAGCACAAACCCGAGAAAGTAAAGGCTGAGAATGCAAACGGCGTAGAGAATCCCTTTCCCGGTTCTTCCTTGATAGAAGTGGCCAAGACCAGGGCAAAGCCAGGCTAAGAACGCGGCTTTGTAGGGATTGCGGAGGGAGATCGAGGTTCGGGTCATCTCGGACAAGCCGGTTACGAGTTGTCGAGTCCGTTCACGCGGCACGTCCCTGGCGAGCGGACCCTAACCATGCGGGTCATCTTAACAGGAAACGGGTCCCGTCGACTACCCCGGGAGCGAGCCATTCGTCAGCTCCCTCCCCTCCGTGACACTCAAGAGCCACGCCGTCTATCAGGTCCGGGGGAATGATCTCGAGCCCGCGAACGGCCCCGGCCATCAGAGCCAAAGTCGCCAGCCGATCGAGACCACGAGGTACTCCCGCCGTGATGAGGTGCAGCCTCTGGATCGCTCGAGGGGTGAACGTCGCTTCGTCGCGACCAGCCGCAGCGAGTTTCTCCACGAGATACCGTTCAACCTCGGATCGAGTAAGTGGAGCAAGGCGGATCGCCAACGACCAGGGAGACTCCCCGGAAGCGGTCTGGCTGTTGCCCCGAAGCACCGCAAGGACCGTGATGCGCGAGTCAGGATGGGCATCGAGAAGTGCGAGCCTCTCGAGATCGAGCCGGTCGGAGCCTTTCAGAAAATCCTGGCAGTCGTCGATTGCCAGAATCGTCTGAAGTCGCTGCCAGCGACAAAGGCGAACGGCATCGGCCAGGGCCTTCCAGGCCGCGGACCTCGAATCCCCCACGGGAACCCGCATCCCTAGCGACTCGGCCAGGCCACTCAAGAGGAGGGTCGAGTCACCAGGGGTGCGAACCAACGCGATCCGTCGTGTGGGGTTGCGCGACTCGGCCAGGGCCCGCGACAGAACCCGCGACTTACCCAGACCCGCAGCGGCCCGAAGCATTGCGAAGCGTTGCCCGGTTTCGATGGTCTGAACCAGACGCGCCACGGCTTCGTCGTGCCCCGGAAACGAGAGATAAGGAGTACCGGGATCATCGAACGGCTCGCGGACTAACTTCCAATGGCGTTTCCACACGAAGGCGTCATCTCCGAGCTAGCTGTCGTGGGTCTTCGAGGTCGCAGGACTGGTAGATCGCGAGGGATGGCAAGGGGCCAACTCGTGATTTTGCAATCCTCCTCGGCTTTGCGGCCTGAGGTCGCTTACACTTCCTACAATCGGATAAAATCGACCCCTTGCTTTCGTCGAACCCAGGGAAGGAGTGCGAGTGGCCGACCGATTCTTTTGTTCCGAGCGTCCTGTTCAGGGTCAAATCGTTCTCCACGACGACGAGGCTCGCCACCTGAGCCGAGTGCGCCGGCTCACCGTCGGCGACCAGGTAGAGGTCTTCGACGGCCGTGGCTTTGCGACCGCCGCGGAAGTGGCGACAATCCTTCGCGACCGTGTGGAGCTGCGCGTCCTAGGAGACCCCCTTCCAGACACGCGCCGGCATACCTGCCAGTTGACGCTCGCCACCGCCGTCCCCAAAGGAGACCGCTTCGACTGGCTGGTCGAGAAAGCGACCGAACTTGGCGTGAGCCGACTCCAACCAATCGTCACCGAGCGGGCCGTCGTCGACCCGCGTCAGACCAAGCTCGACCGGCTTCGTCGCGCGATCATCGAGTCTTCCAAGCAGTGCGGTCGCAATCTCCTGATGGAGCTCGAGCCTCCCATCGAGTGGAACCGCCTGGTCGAGCGCTGCCCGGACCAGGTTCGCCTAATCGCTCATCCGGGAGGGGCGGCCTCCGTTTCGTGGCCGGTTGCAACCCCAGGCGCATCCATCACCGTGGCGATCGGTCCCGAAGGGGGATTCACCGAGGCCGAGGTCGAAGCCGCGAATGCACGAGGGTGGCTTCCCATCCACCTGGGCCCGACTCTGCTGCGTATTGAAACCGCGGGCATTGCGGCGGCCGCGATCGCGCTGTCGCGCTATGGTTGAATCCCCGAGGGGATGTTCAGGGCACATCCCCCGCGGATCGGCTCATCCACCGCGTGGCTTAAGAACTCAGGTCCACTGGCCCCCGGATCGATCCTCGTAGATCGACCAGACATAGCCGTCCGGATCCTTGAGGGCGAACTCGCGCCAGCCCCAGCTCTGGTCAGTGGGCTCGCCGGAGACACTCAGCATGGCCCCCTGGTCGAGACAGTGGTGATAGAAGGCATCGATACTTTCCACGCGCAACTGCAGGTGGATTCCAACACCCGGTTTGGTGTCAGAAAACTCGGCCGAGTGGGACTCTCGAGGGTGGAGCATTAGGCTAAAGTCCGCGATTCGGAGGATGGCCAGACTGATTGGCGCTCCCTCTCGCTCGGCATGAACCTGAACAACCTCGGCGCCGACGACCTCGTTATAGAACTCGAGCGACTTGAGGACATCGTCTACGTACATAAATACGCTGGTAACCTTGGCCGACATCCGCACCCCCCTTGTCGCCTGAGCGAGAACTCTTTGCGCCGGAGGATACCCCGAAGCCTTGCTTCTCGCAACGTCGCCCCTCATCCAAAAGTCTTCGGCCCTTGGTACCGAACGACGATGAGGGCGCGTTTCCTGGCAGTTCTGAGAAGCTCGAGCGAGATGGAGGCCTCCTCCCGCGCCTGAGGGGCCTCAACCCGCTTCTCTTTGGCTATTTTGGAACTTCTGCGGCGAAAAAGTCGACGGTTTGCCGAATGGCCGGAAGCAAAAAGCCAATCGCGGAGTAATGGCCGCAGTCAAACCAGCGGAGCGGCGGCTGACCGGCTCCTTTCCAAAGCGCTCGGGTCGACGCGGGAGGGACGACCTCGTCAACGTTCCCGGCGATCATCATCAGCCGTTTTCCTTTGAGACGAGACGCATAGGTGAGAGGATCGAAGGGTTTGGTCAACGTCTCGAGATCGGCGAAGGTTCGACCGGATTGAGTCCAGAGATCACGGTATTTGGCTCCTTCGGGCATTTGCCACAGAATTTGCGCGAGGTCGCCGCCGGCGAGCAGGAAGGCACCTCGGTTGAGCGCTGGGTCCACGGCCACCGCCAAGGACGCGATGATCCCCCCCAAGCTGATGCCTGTAACGCCCAGCTTGCTTGGATCGATCTCCGGTCGGCTTCCTAACCAAGCCGCCGCGCGTCGGACATCACAGACCCCTTGCTGCATCGAGGAAACGGACCGCTCGATGTCTCCGGAGAGGAAGCGCTTCGTCGGATCGTCGGGGCGACGCTCTCCGTAATAGGGGAGCTTGACGAAGAGAGCGGCAACCCCGCGCTCGGCCAACCGCACAGCGACGTACCTCGACAATGCAAAGTCCGCCCCAAGGATGTGCAAGACCACCACGGCGGGACGACGTCCATGACCGTTGGGCTGAAAATACTCGGCGTGGACCGTGTTGTTGACAGCGTCCGGCGTCGTTATGGGAGAAGGGAACCGGACGAGGGAGACGTTGAACGCGTCACTCTCGAACTTGGGTTCGCGCTCGAACGAGAACGCAGCCTCATTCAAGCGGAACCTCTCCGGAACCGCCTTTTCCTGAGGCGTGGGTCGAAAGGTCACCTCGCCGCGCTCGACATTCGCTGCCACGAAGGCGACTAACAGGGTCATTCCAGGCAAGATCAACGGCGTATCTCCCAGCGTTTTCGGCGGAAAACCCATCCGCCTTCGCAAACCATGACTCTCTTCTCAGGACATACAGCGGCTCGTGCTGGCGAGGCCAGCTACGTCCTGCTCGCCGATGTGGGTCCATGAGGCAACACGTGTTTGGGAGCTTCACTCACCGAGTTCATGGGTCCAGGACTGTCAGGGGGAGGATCGTCAGGAATCGCCTGAGGGTCGGACAGGTTTGCCGGCGTCTGCCAGTCCTGGCTCATCAACTCCGCCCATCGATTCAGCTCGGGGACCGTCTGAAACACGAGCTTCACCGTCACGGCGATGGGCATGGCCAACACCAGACCAACGAGTCCCCAAAGGAAGCCCCAGAAAAGACAGAAGATCAAGACTGTGGTTCCATTCATATCCAGGGATCGCCCCATGACATAGGGGGTGATCACATATCCTTCAAGGGAAATGACGGCAAGGTAGATGGCGGCTACGATCAGGGCATCCCCCATCGAGCCCGATTGTCCCAGGGTGATGAGAGTGGGCAGCGCTCCCCCGAGCAACGGCCCCACGTAAGGGATGAAGTTGGTGAGCGACGCGAACAGCCCGAGCGCAAACGGATACTTGACTTTCAGAGCCCATAGCGCAAGCGCGATCACCGCCCCGAGCGCCAGGTTGATCAGGGTTCGAGCGACCAAATAGGCCCGGACCTGGAGCGTGAGCCTCGACAGAATCTTGCCCGCGGATTGGGCATCCCCGGGCGTGGGCGCGAAGAAGCGAATCACCTTGGGGGTCAGCATCTCGCTTTCGGCAAGCAAGAAGAGCACGAGGATCAAGATGAAGAGTCCTTGCGCCACGCGATTGGTCAGGTCGGTGAGTCCGTAACTCAGGTTGTCGATCAGAAGCGAGCGATTGGCGTCACCAAGCAGATCGATGGTTCCCGGCTCCGGCAAAATCCCTCGCAACGAAGGGTGAGTGCGGATCGTGTCATTGATCCGCCGGCTGACCTGCCCGGACAACCGCTCCACATCCGAGGGCAGCGTGTTCGCGGCCTGAACCAGGCTTTCCGCAGCCAAACTCGCGACATAGAGCCCGCACATCACTGTCAGAAGAAACAGAACGACTGCGGAGCCGGTCTGACCCAGCGGGAGAATGCGCCGGAGGAACGACGTGAGCGGGGAAAGCAGGCAGGCGAGGACGAGCGCCAGGGAAATAGGGATCAAAATCGCCTTGAGCAAATAGAGAGCGGCGATTACAGCAAGAGTGGCAAGGACGACCAGGGAGGGGCTGGTCTGCTTCTGGGCTCGCTCCACACGCTCCTCCTCATGAAACAGCGCGGCAAGATCCCGCGATGACTTGATGCCATCTTCACTCGACGTCGGGACGTTGACAAGAGGAGCGTGCGGGTCCGGCAACGAGTTCTTTCACTCGTTCCGCGTCGGCAAACCTGCGTATCAGCGCCAAGAACGTGGTGTGAGCAACCTCGGGCGCCTCAAGCGGCTCCCCCTCTGCGCCTCGCGACGCGACGAGTCCATCCCAGGCCAGCCGCACGGGCCATCCGGAGGCTTCCGCGGACCGGTTGAAACGCTCCTGAGTCCGCAAGGCCCACACGACCCCCCAATGATCACGGAACCAGAGCCAGGCGATTTCCAGGCTCCCCCTTCCTCGCTGCCAGGCCCCCTCACGGACCAACGCAGACCAAAGCGCCAGAGACAACATCACAGGAAAGAGAGACCAGATCCGGGCTGCTAGAACCGGAGAGATCGTCCTCCAGGTCAGCCCCAAATACTCAGCCACCAGACCCAACCCCAGCCACACCGCCGAGAGTCCGAAGCTGGTGGGCAAGAAATTGCTAACCCCCGCCACGACCAGAAAACCGAAGAAGAGTGTCCATGGAGCGTCCAGCCGTAGGCGAGCTAACCCCTGGGCCTTGCGCGCCAGGCTTGGCCCTTCCAGCCAGGGAATCAGGAAGACGAGGACGAGCAGACTCATGAGGATCGCCCACGCCCCACCCCCCGGCCGCCGCGCATTCAACACCGAGGTCAACGCGGCGAGCGTCGCCAGAACCGAGAGATAGGTGAGATGCCCGCTTGCCGGGCGTCCTGTTTCCACCGGTTCCCACAAAGCTGCGACCTGTGAAAGCAGAGCCAGGCCCACGGAGGCCCACGCCCAAACGACGGCCGCCCGCAAGGCCGTGTCTCTCGCCCCGCGCCAGGCCATTCGCAATGGGTAGAGCGAGGCGATAAGGAGTCCCAAAATGGGGATAGGTGCCCATCGAGGGAACGCGGCCAGCGCAACCCCGGCCGCGAGAGCGAGGAGTGTAACAACTCGTGCCAATCTCTTGATCACGGCCGTACCCTCGCGGAGAACGAGGAAAGCAGGAGCTCGGCCCTGAAACTCCCGAGCCCTGTTCTCGTCACTTCCGGCAGGATCAGGGCACTCACCTTGTAAATCAAGAGAGCCTTCTTACCGCTGGAGCGCGCCTCGCGTCATGGCTGAGGGGTCTTTGGCGACCTTTTCCGCGAAGGTCCGGAATGCGTTGATAACGGGGCGGAAACCGATGATGGCTTCATTGGCGGACATCGCCATGCGATTCACGTTGTCGTAGAGCTCCGCCCGCAAAATCAGCTTCTGAATGCTACCGTCGGGGTTGAGGTTGCCTCGGCCGTCGGAGAGATGACGCGAGAGGAGATGGATATCCGCAAGGATCAAGTTGAGGCGCCGAACAGCCTGACCGAAGTCTGTTGTGGGAAGCGTCGAGGTATTGCTGCCGAGGTCGCGGAGCAGGGGACCTGCCGCGACCAGACCCGCATCGGCTCGCGCGAAAGTGGACGAGAACCGATCCACACCCGTTTTGATCGTCTGAATCGTGGCGGCGTCGAGCGCGTTGTTGAGCTTGTTCGCGACCTCCCGCAAGTTCGCGACGGCGGGCTGAAAGTCCCCTTCGTTGGCGGCGATGAACCGGTCGATCCCCGAGGCCGCGGCCGACACGCGCTGGCCGGTCTTCGTCCACGTGCTCATGAAGTCGTTGAGGTTTTCCGCACTCTTCGAGACTTCGGCAATGCCCTTCGCCGCCAAGTCGATGGATGCGAGTGTGGTTCCCGCTTTCTCGAAGGCTTTCGTCGCGGCGGCGAGGGCCTTGGAGGGGTCAGGAGCTACGGCCCCTTCGATGATCGGCGCTCCGATGGGCGTTTTGGACGAAGGCAAGAGTCCCGGCCCGGTGCCCGGGAGCAAGTCAATGGAAACGTCTCCAATCAAGGAGCGTCCCAGTTGGGGGACCGTACCCGCGCGGATTTTGTATTTGCGGTCGAGAGAGAGCGTCACGAGAATGCCGTCGGGCTTGCCCGGGCGCTCGTCAAAGCTAATGGCCGTGACTTCTCCCACACGGATCCCGCTCTTGCGAACCGGGATACCCTCGCTCACGCCAGGAGCTTCCTGATAGTGCACGACGACGTAGACATGGTCGCGTAAGAGGGAGGGGGATTCACCAAACCAGACGATCAGCATGGTCAAGACCAGGCCCGCCACGATGACGAACATGCCGATTCGAAATTGCATGACCCGTTCGTTCATGGCCATCCTCTTCGCGGGGCTACCGCTATTTCTCTCGGTTCTGGGCCAGCTCTCGGAGGCGTTCTCCAGCCTCGCCACGGACAAATTGGCGCACGCGATCGTCGGGGTGGTCGTCGAGGCCCGTCGGCGGACCGTCGTACAAGACCTGCGAATCGTTGGGACCGAGCCGGGCGAGCGGATAAAGCATCACCACCCGGTCGGCGACCTTGTAAACGGTCTTCATGTCGTGAGTCACCACGACTCCGGTCGCCTTCTTCGTCGCCTTCGTCTGCAAGATCAATTCATTGATCACGTCGCTCATGATCGGGTCGAGCCCCGTGGTCGGCTCGTCATAGAGCATGACCTCGGGATTGAGCGCCAGCGCCCGGGCCAGTCCCACCCGTTTTCGCTGCCCTCCGGAGAGCTCTGCCGGCTTCTTGAATTCCAGTCCGTGAGGAAGCCCTACTTCGAGAAGGCGCTCGGCAACGATCCGCTCGAGCTCTTCCTCGCCGTAAAGGTTGTGCTCCCGCGGCCCGAAGGCCACGTTGTCAAAAATGGTGAGGCTGTCGAAAAGAGCGGCCATCTGAAACAGGAACCCGAACCGCAGCCGGGTTTGGGTCATTTCCTGCTCGTTGAGCGTCGAGAGATCTCGCTGGTCGAACTTGACGATTCCCACCGTCGGCTGCAGCAGACCAATCATCAGCTTGAGCAACACGGTCTTGCCGCATCCACTCTCACCGATCACGCAAAGCGTTTCTCCTCGCTTGACTCGTAGCGTCAGCTCGCGAAGCACGGTCTGCTGGCGAAACCGCATGGTCAAGCCGAGGATCTCGATGATGGGGGGAGCGTCTTGCCGGTCACCGGCAGTATCCGCGCTCATAGCAACCCCGCCGAGTTGGGCCAGATCGCCCGATAGACAGCGTTCCAGACGATACCGATGGTGAAGTCGAGGAAGAGAATGGCGATGAACGAATAGACGAACGCCTCGGTGGCTGCCCTGCCGACACCTTCAGCCCCAGCCCTCGAGTGGAAACCTCGATGGCAACTGATCAGAGCGATCGCCGCTCCGAAGAAGAAGCTCTTGAAGACGCCGGCAAATAAGTCGAGTCCCCCCACGTATTCACGTGAATGCTGCCAGTAGGCGAACGAGTCCACCATCATCAGTTGCGTGCTGACGACGGCCCCGCCGATCACCCCCATGAAGTCGGCCATCAACGTGAGAAGAGGTATTAGCAAAAAACAAGCCAAGAACCGAGGAACCACTAAATAGTGGATCGGATTCGTGCCTAAGGCCGTCAGCGCATCAATTTGTTCGGTGACGCGCATCGTGCCCAGCTCGGCAGACATCGACGAGCCGACGCGGCCAGCCAGCATCGTGGCCGCAAGCACGGGACCCAGTTCCTTGACTAATGAAATATTGATCACCGAACCGAGGCGAGTGGCGAGTCCCATCATCGCGAATTGGCTGTGCGCCTGCACCGCGAGGACCATGCCGATGAACGTTCCCGTGATCGCAACGACGGGAACACTCGAGACGCCAATCGCGTAGAAGCTCGGAATTAAGACCGACCAGCGAGATCGACGTCGCACCAGCCAGGAGAGTGTCAACGCCGAGAAGAGCGCAACGTCTCCGACGTCGGCAACAATGGCGAAGGCCTGCTCACCGACCCTATGGACGGGAGTTGGACTCGAGCCGTTCGGTGTCGCGGGCAGCGAGGCAACGGCCATCCCTCTTGGCACTCCTTCACCAGTCTCGTCGGGGAGAAAGTCGCGCAGAACCTGACCAGGGTAGGAGTGACTGACCGAAGCTGAAACTCCCGTCCCTGGGTGTTTTCGCAATTCTCGGCATTCCCCGAAAATTTAGCAAGGCCGACTGGATCGACCACGTGCCCGCGTGCCAATAAGGTGATCTACACAGAAGAAGTAGCTCAAAGAGAATTTCGTTGACCCGAGAAAATAGCGAGCCTAGACAAGACACTCAAAGTAAACCGTTCTCGCTTCAACAAGCAAAACTCCTCACCGAACCAGCCTCCAACAAAGGAGTTAGCTCGACGAGGAGTTTTGATCATGCACGCTTAGAGTTGACCGCGACGAAAGAGAATCCTGTGCCCCCCCAGCATGGGGGACACAGCGCGATTCCCGAACGGCCGTTCCGTTAGCTTCGCTTGGCCACTGCGTGATTCGAGCCTTCCGGCACTTCGGGAGACTGATAATCGAACCAGCGCTCGTCGAATTCGATGCGGCGCTTCTCACGCATCGCGATGTTGCTGGTCAGCGCGATGACAGCGTCGGCAAGAGCGACTTCGCCGCGGCAACGAGGCTGGTGGTCCTTGTCGGCGTGGTAATTCGAGGCGTCGCCATGACGAACGCAGAACGCGAAGTGTTCGAGTTCTTCTCGGTAACCACGAGACGGGTCGGCCGTGGCCAGACCACCGATCGACGAGGCAGCCGACGGTCCCGCGGTGCTCGGGCTTGCCTCGATAACGGGCTTGCCTCCGGCTCCCTTCTCGACCGCGATGCTCGTCGTCCGCGAGAGGTTGGCGTTGCCTGCTTCCTTGTAGAGCAGGATCTCCTTCTCGGCCTCGACGATCATCGTTCCCCGCGAACCGTACAAGGTTTCGCCGTACGCCTCGAACGAGTTCGTGTTGATCGACGAATAAGTGACGACCGTGTGGTCGTTCTTGCCGGCGCCGGGGAACTCGAAGGTGACGAAAACGTGGTCGTCGACTTCACGTCCATCGGTGTAGAAAAACGTCCCGCCGATGCCGGTGACGGCCAAGGGGTGCTTTTTGCCCAGGAAGATGGAGCAGGCGTCGAGCTGGTGGCTGCCCAGTTCGGCCATCAGACCAGCGCCGGTTCGGTTGTAGAGCCGCCAGCGAACGAGCTCGTCGAGGCTCTTGTAGCCGTACTTCTGGAAGTCAACTTTCTTGTCGAGCTCGGGGATGTCGGGCTTCCAACCGTCGACATAGACGATGTTCCCGTTTTCGTCCTTGACGTATTCCGGCTGGCCGGTCTTGGGGTCATAGACAGGCTTGCCCGCCTTGTCCTTGACGATTCGGGGCTGGGCGTTGTTGCGATGCCAGAGTGCCCGGATGTGGCGGATATCGCCGAGATGGCCGTTCTGAACGAGGTAGTTGGCGTTGTCGTAGAGCGCTGAGTAGTGCCGCTGGTGCCCGATGGCGAGAAGCTTGTTGGTTTCTCGGGCGACACGGCACATCTCTTTGCATTCGTGAACCGAATGCGCCATCAATTTTTCACAGAAAACATGCTTGCCGGCCTTCATGGCTTCGATGGCGATCGGCGCATGGAGCCAAAGTGGGAGGGCGATGACAACGACCTCCACATCCTTGTCCTCGAGCATCTCCTTGTAGTCGGCATACTTCTTCAGCTTGGAGACGTCCTCGGCGGAGTACTGCTTGTGCGCCGCGAACTCCTTGAGGCCGCGCTCCTGCTGAGAGGGGCGGATGTCGCAAAGGCCGAGGAAGGTGAGATAGTCGCGATTGTGGTCGCGAATCATGGCCTGGCAACCTTCATTGCCGGTGCCGATGATGGCGGCTCGCACCGCGGGCTGCCCCAGCTTTTCATAGCCGAAGTAGAAGGCCCCCAAGGCCGGCGCGGCGGCGGCGGCCTTGAGCATGTCGCGTCGGGTCACACCAAGTGCCAGGTTCGCGTTCTCGCGGCCCAGGGCACGCTGTTCGGGAGTGAGATTGGTCATTGTAAGGTCTCTCGAGGCTCGTGAAATCCTGGGTTCGGATCCGCGTGATTCTGTTCTTGGAAAAGGAGACTCGCGCCCGATCTTTCCGGGAATGATTGTTACCGTGAGGTCGATTCGGCGTAGCGTTCGGCCTCAGCCTCTTCACGAGCCGCCTCGCGGCGGCGGCGGTATTTCCCGAAGAGCACGGCGTCCAGACCGATCCAGAGGCCGCTGGGTGTGCTGGCGATGACCAGGCAGGCGAGCATCTCCACCAGGTTCTTGTTGACGATGAAATAGTGCCCCTCGGCGAGCGGGTTCGGAGGAAGCCCAGGCCACGGAGGCATGCTCATGTAAATTTGCCCAAGGAACACGGCGCCGGCCAGTGCCGCGAGCGGCGTGAAGAGCCCGAGTATCAGGCAGGCACCCATCGCCACGAGTCCCCACATCGTCGACAGATTGACGAAGTCGAGGGTCGTCTTGGGGGGCGTGTAACGGCCGGCGGTTTCCCGTTGTTCAGGAGTCGCACAGTTGGCAACCCCTTCGGCCAGACGAGTGCCAATAGCCTTGATCGGCTCGAGCAGTTGCTTGCGATCCGGGTCGAGGTCTTTCCGTTTCGCCGCCGCCCGTTCGCGCTCGAACGAGAGTGCTCCAGGGTTACGCTCGATCGCTTGGACCTGGCGCAGGTCTCGGTAGTACTTATTGCGTTTCTCGGTTTCCGCCTTGTCTTGATACCAGATTTTGGCGTCGGCCTGTGCCTTCTCAAGAAGTGCTTGGGCTTTTTCCTTTTGATCGGGCGTCAAGTCATAGTGTTGCGCGAGGCGTTCCACTTCGGTGGTCCACGTCGCGTTGAGCCGCTCGGGGTCGAGCATTGCGAAACCGTTGACGTCCGGCACGAGTCCGCGGAAGTAAGGGGCGAGCGGCCCCGTCGCGTTGCGGAGATACGGCTCGGCCGTGAAAGGCTTCCCTCCCTTGTGAGTCGAGTCGACCTTCTCAAGTCCCTCGTAAAGGAAGTGCCAGCCGATCGAGATTCGGAGCAAGATCAGGAACAACGCCCCGAAAAAACCAGGGTAGTACCGTCGCGAGGCAGACAGGGGAGTTCTCCTTTTCTCGAGGGATGACGAGGCGTCCGCCCAGAGCTGGCGAGGTCGCCATTTTCAACTATCGTACGAAAAATCGTGGCCAATTGCACCGAGGGTCAGGACTTTCGGAGATCGGTCCGAAGAACCTTGCTCAACAAAAATTGCACCGATGTCTTGATGCTCCGCGACATAGGCTTCAGCCGCTTCCGCTCCTAGCAGATAGAAGGCGGTGGAGAGGGCATCTGCCATGGCGGCCGTCGGCGCAAGCACCGTCACGCTCGCCGGCCCGAACGCGGGCTCGCCCGTTCTGGGGTCCAGGATGTGGCCATACACCCGCCCCTCATGCTCGAAGCTTTGAAAGGATGTGCCAGAGGTTCCCATCCCCCGATTGCGCAACCGAAGCATGCCGAGAGGAACCTCGGGAGCGAACGGATTCCGGACGACGACTTCCCAGCGGCCGCCAAACCATCCCGGAGGAGATCCATAGGCATAAAGACTCGACCGGCCGCCGTGCACCAGTGCGGAAGTGGGCCACCAGTGTTTTGAAATGATCTCGATAGCCCGATCGATCGCGTATCCCTTACCAATGCTGCCCAGGTTGATCACCACTCCCGGCCGATCGAAGGCCACCGTCCGCTTCTCGGGATCGAGCCGCAGGTGTTGCTGGCCGGTACGGGCCCGAGCCTCGGCCAACGTCTCCGGGCCGGGAACCCGTTTCGGTCCGCGGAAAAAGCCCCAGGCCTCGGAGAGGGCCCCCGTCGTCACGTCGTAAGCGCCCCCCGTGGCATTTCCGAGGGTCACGGCCAGTTCAAGGAGCCGGAAAAGCCCCTCCTCGACCACCACGGGGCCCTCGTGAGCCAGCGCGTTCAGTTGGCTCACCTCGGAATCACTGCGATAAACCGTGAGCTGCGATTCCAGTCGGTCGATGAGGTCGAGAGTGTTCTCGGCAAGCTCCGCCGCTCCCGGCGTGAGCGCCCCAAGGCGGACTTCGAAATAAGAGCCCATCGCCGGGCGACTCGCTCGAAGCAGGTCAGTCGCGCCTTCCGCCGGCGGGGACGGATTCGGATCCTGCCCGAGTCTCCCCGCGGTCCGCCGCAAACGCATCAGATCGCGGCGATTCACGCGATGAGGAGGAGGCTTCACGCGACACCTCGGGGGTTTGAGGCGTTGGGATGCTTCAATCCAACGTTCGGGCGCAGGGGAGGATGGCCGAAGATCGTATGGAAGAGGCGGCAGGCATTCACTGTCGCCAGTATACCCAACGGCTCCCTCGTGGAAAAAGGGTAACTTCCCGGAGCCCTCGCGCCGGCTCAACAAAGACTATCGTTGCGAGAATAAGACGCTCAAACGAAGGCGCGGATGCCCGTTTGCAGACAAGCATGCGGACAAAGAAATTTGACTTTTAGCGCGAAAGAGGCATGCTAGAGGAAGATCCTTCCCCCCCAAGCTCGCTATCGAATAGTTATCCGCTGAATCAGCGGCGAAACGTCACGGAAGGACGACATACACGATGACTATAGCTGCCCAGCGGCCGGGAAAGCCCCGGCGCACGATGCTCTGGGTTCGCGTCGTCGTTTTCGCGAGTCTTCTCACAGCGGGGCACCTTTCCCCGGCGGGTTCACTCGCTCAACAGTCTCATCCCAACATGAGGCTTCGCGCTAAGCCCAACCTTCTGATCGTGATCGGCGACGATCACGCCGGCGGGACCCTGGGAATTGACGGAGACCCTCGACACGCAACCCCGCATCTCGATCGCCTGGCCACACGAGGCGTGCGTTTTGATCGGGCGTATTGCAATTCTCCCCTCTGCACCCCGAGCCGCCAATCCTTCATCACCGGGCTCCTGCCGCACGCGGTGGGGGTGACTCAGCTATCCACGCCCCTCCCCGACTCGGCCATCACGCTCGGGCACTGGCTAACCCATATGGGTTACGAGACGGCGGCCTACGGCAAGATGCACTTCAACAACCGATCGCACCACGGTTTTGGGGAACGACTCGACGAAATCGACTGGGTCTTCCATCTCAGGACTCATCCCCCCGCGGGGGGAAACCATCGCCGGTCTTGGCGTCCTTTCCACGATCCGACGGCTGTCTGGCTGAACGCGTCCTGCCAATCCGCGGGGCTCGACGCCTCGTCCATGGAATCCACGTTCTTTGCGGATCATGCGATCGAGTTCATGTCTCGAGCGCACGAGAAGCCCTTCGCGCTTGTCGTCGGGTTTTATGACCCGCACGCTCCTTTCAACTTCCCGAATGACTGGCGAAACCGCTATCGCCCCGAGCAATTCATGATGCCGCGGATCTCACCCTCGGATCGAAAACAGCTTCCCGAGGTTTTCTCCAAGCTGACACAAGCTGAAGGGCAGGGGATCCAGGCCGCCTATTTCACCTCGCTGTCCTTCCTTGATGAGCAGGTCGGCCGGATCCTGGATGCGCTCGACTCAACGGGGCATCGGAACGACACGCTCGTACTCTATCTGGGCGACAACGGGTACATGCTCGGGCAGCACGGCCGCTTCGAGAAACACTGCATGTTCGAACCCGCTGTCCGCGTTCCCCTGCTCATGAGTTGGCCAGGACACATTCCCGAAGGGCAACGCTCGATGGAGCAAGTCGAGCTGGTGGATGTGTTTCCCACGATCCTCGAACTCCTCAGATTGCCCCGCCCGGCCGTCTTGCATGGCCAAAGTTTGGTTCCAATTCTCACGGGGCAGCCGACGGCCAAGGGGCGCGAATTCGTTTTCAGTGAATATCTGGAGAACGAAGAGGCCATGGTCCGCACAAACCACTATAAATTCGTGGTGACGGCGGGCCGGCGCCTACGAAAGGACGGCTACAAAAGCAGCCAGCCCATCCGAGGTCCCCAGGAGAGCCTTTACGATATCCAGGCCGACCCCGAGGAAACCAACGACCTGAGCTTCTCGCCGAGATACCAGAGCATCAAGGACGAGTTGAGGACAAAGCTTCATCATCGGCTGATCGGAACGCGCGAGAATCTTGACCCCGTTCCGACCGGGCTCACGGAGAGCGAATCCATCTACTGGTGCCTGACCCCACGAGACTGGCACGGTTCCTCCTCCGCCGAGCATTGAGAGGCGGTTTTGCGTTCGTGGCTCGTCGAAAAAAGAGCCCTCTGCGCATTCAACCACATCTCCGAAGCCCTGCGGGTGCACCCCCAAGGTCCCCCGGGGCTTCTCGCTCATGCCGTCCCAACGAATCTCTCAGTCTCTCCGGCCTCGTGACAAAACCCTTCCGGAGGGGCCGCTCCAACGGAACCGCAGCCCTTCCAGACCGGTCTTATCTTCGGTAGCCTGGCCCGGCGCTACCGTTCGTCAGCGAGCCACCAAACCGGAACAGGCCCATTCGCTCGGGAAAACGGCCGCTGCGCCTGACAAGCCGTTGGCCATCCGCCAGGAAACTTCTAGAATCATTTTCCGGATGAGCCTGAGGCAAACCCAAGTCCAAGGTCCTTCGGACAAATTCGAGAGGTTGCGGTCGCAGGCCGTGAGCGTCCGCTCTCGACCGACCCCCGAAGGCTTCCGCACGGGTGAGGACGATGCGACTCTGGCACCTGATTCTCATCGTGATCATTGTCTCGGTGATCCTCACTCTCGCTCGCGACCCAGTTGGTCGCGTCGCGGTGATCGTCTTTTTTACCGGTTTAGGAGAGGTCGCCCTGGGAACGTCGGCGATCATGGCGCTTTTTCAGACTCTCGGGGCGTTGGGTGAGGCCAAGGGCCTCATCGCGCATACCGAAGCTCTGGCGGCCACCGCTATCGTCCTGGGAATCGCGACCGGAGCCATGACGGCCTGGCTCTGGATTGGTGCCTGGCTGGTCAGTGCCAGCGTGGTCTGACCGCCTCCCATGCAACGGAATGATCTTGAGTGCCCCTATGTCGACAGCCGTCTACAAGCCTGAAGTGTTCCCCCGGCAATGGTTGCCCAATGACACCGAACTCTCGACGTGGGAACAGATTGAACCCTGGTATCAGAAGCTGATCGACGATCCCATCGCGTCACGAGCCGACCTGGAACAATGGCTGGGCGCCGTGGGGGAGTTGAATGCCGCGGTCGGACAGCAAGGGGTCAAACGGTACGTGGCCATGACCTGCCAGACCGACGACCCCGAACGTGAGGCTGCTCACCTCGCGTTCGTTCGCGATATTGAGCCTCGACTCAAGCCCGTTCAGAACGCCATTCGCGCCAAATATCTCGATTCCCCGTACCGAAAAGAGTTGCCCAAGGACCGTTTCGAGGTCTTCGACCGCGCTCAAGAAAATCGTCGCGCGCTCTATCGTGAAGCCAACATCGCTCGCGAAACCGAGCTCGCGGAGCTGGAACAGCAATATCAAAAGATCATCGGCGCCATGACGGTCAACTTCCAAGGTCAGGAGCGCACCCCCGCGCAAATGGCTCCCTACCTTGAGGAGAGCGACCGTACCTTGCGTCAGACCACCTGGGAGCTTGTCGCCAAACGGAGACTGGTGGACCGGGAGGCGCTTGATGAGCTCTTCGATCGAATGCTCTCGCTAAGGATCGCCATCGCCAAGGAGGCAGACTTCGCGAACTATGTGGATTATGCCTATCGGGTCCGCGAGCGCTTTGATTACGGCGTCCCTGAAGCCGTGGCATTCCAGAACGCCATTGAGAAGGTCGTCGTGCCTCTTGCCCGGCGGATCCAGGAAGAACGGCGAAAGGCCCTCGGCGTCGACTCGCTCCGTCCCTGGGACACGGCGGTTGACCCCCTCGGCCGACCGCCGTTGCGGCCGTTCCAGGACGTGGAGCGGCTTGCCAAGGGCGCGGAATCCATCTTCTCTGAGGTCGACCCCGAGCTCGGGGCACAGTTCGCCTACTTGCGCGATCAGGGACTCCTGGACCTGGCCAATCGCAAGGGTAAGGCTCCTGGGGGCTACCAGACTACGCTGGAGGACGATCGCCTTCCCTTCATCTTCATGAACGCCGTTGGCCTCGACGGCGACGTCCGCACCTTGCTGCATGAAGGGGGACATGCCTTCCACGCACTCGCCAGTCGAGGTGAGACGCTCGCGGCCTATCGCGATAGCCCGATCGAATTCTGCGAGGTAGCCTCCATGTCCATGGAGCTACTCGGAGCGCGCAACCTCGAGTGCTTCTACAGCGCCGAGGACTCCGAGCGATCCTACCGGCAGCTCCTGGAAGGGATCGTCTTGATCCTTCCCTGGATCGCCACGGTCGATGCCTTCCAACACTGGCTATACACCCACCCCGGACACTCCCGGGAGGAGCGCAGCCGAGCCTGGAACGATCTCCTTGATCGTTTCGGGGGAGCCATCGACTGGAGCGGCCTCGAGGATGCCCGATCGTATTCCTGGCATCGACAACTCCATATTTTCCTCTACCCGTTCTATTACATCGAATACGGCATCGCCCAGCTCGGCGCGCTTCAGATTTGGAAGCGGGCACTCACCGACCGCGCGGGAGCTGTCTCCGCGTATCGACGAGGATTGGCACTTGGTGGCTCGCGACCACTGCCGGAGCTTTTCTCCGCCGCGGGAATTCAGTTTGACTTCCGCGAGGAAACGCTCACTCCGCTCATGGAGGCCATCCGCTCCGAGCTCGATAAGCTCAGCCCGTAAAACGACCGCTCAGCGCCGGGCCCGAAATGGCAGGACGCTGAGGGGAGCTGTGGAGAAAGAAGGGCAGGGGTCAATCAAGGATTGACCCCGAGCCCGTTGAGAAGATCCAGAAGCTTGATGGGCTTCTTCAAGAGGGCTTCCGGCCGAAGCCGCATGACGCCATCAAGATGTTCTTGATCGTTTGATCCTGTCGTCACGGCGACCTTGATGGGAAATGCGCCGGCCCGAATCCATTCGAGCAACGTGATGCCGTTGCCGTCAGGGAGCATCAAATCCAGAATGACATAGTTAGGTAAGGTTAAGAGGAGGGGCATTGCCTCGGCGACGGACGCCGCGGTTTGCACGTGCCAGCCTCTTCGTAGAAAAATGGCTCGCAGGGCAATGGACGTGGTTCGATCATCCTCGACCACGAGCAAGCGCGGCTGAATCGCCGACGAAGTAGGCTGATCGCCCTGCTTGGCCGTCGACAACCCGTTCTTGCCGGACCGAGGCAGGGAACTGAATCGTAAAACAGCTTCCCCGCCCCAGTTCACTCTCGACCGAAAGTTCACCACCGATTTGTCCCACCAACCGCTTTGCGATTGCCAACCCGAGACCGAAACCCTTCCGACTGTCTCGTTCACGGTTGTGAACCTGCACAAATTCCTCGAAGATCAGCGCCTGGTTCTCAGGCGAGATCCCCTCACCAGTATCATCCACCGAGACCCTAAAGCCCGCGTCGTCGCGCTCGGCCAGGACTCGTACCTTGCCGGATTTCGTAAATTTTATCGCATTGTCCACCAAATTGAAGAGGACCCTCTCGAGTTTCATGCGATCGATCACCAACGTCATTTCCGCTGGGTGAACACACTCAAGTTCGAGTCCTTTTTGCTCGGCCTGGATGCGTGCTTGCGAACCGATGCGCTCGATCAATTCGCCCATTTCGACGGGCTCGAACCGGGACGGCTCCTCAGCCCAATCGAGGCGGCCGATCTCGAGAAACCGCTCGAGCAAATTGGCCGTGGTTTGAGCACAGGCCTTAATTTCACCCAGAGCCTCAGCCAAACCAGGATCCATGTCTTCGTTCAACGACGCAAGTTCAATCTGGAGCATCATGCCGTTGAGGGGTGTTTTCAAATCATGGCTGATCGCATTCAAGAAGTAACTCTTCCGCCGAGCTTCCTCGCGACTCTGGGCCAGGTCTTCAGCAAGTTTCGCAGTACGCCCCAGTTCTTGATAAACCACGGAAAGAGAGCGCGTTCCCAGGGCATAGCGCCACGTATAATAGGCCAAAACCATAAGAAAGACATCATATAGACGCCACGCCGGCCACATCATCTTGATTGGTATAAAAACATATCCACACAACCCACAGAACACAAAAATGTTCTTCATGTTCCTGAGGGCAACTTTAGCCGGGTTATGAGGAAGCATCGCCTCATTTCGTCTCCAATGCAAAGCAATGAGGACGTACCCGGCAGCGATCACCAGATCCAGGAGGACCGTCAGGGCAATCCAGAACGTGTCGTGCCCCATGCAATGGACGAGGGTCATGTACCGACCGTTACCGGCAAACCAGTTCCATGGGTGACCGATTTCCATCATGAAACAGGCCGCTCGACCTGCCCTCTCGTAATTGCAATGCAACCCGAAGATACACCACACAAACAGCTTTGGGACGATCCTTGCCTGAACTCATGTCGTCATTGTAACTGACATGACTTTCATTGCGTTGTGAATTGTATAGGACAACCTTGGCAACAAATCAAAGCGTTCCTGAATTACCGTCCATCACGTTCCTAAAGCGAAAACGAATTCTCATCGCGTTGTTCATTAATCTTCAAAAAAATCCTGGACAAGTCCTGCCGATCCCCAAACAGAGGCCAACTCAATGCAACGGTCCCTCCGCTCCGGCCCAGCATAGCGCACCAGCCGGCAGCCTCTCACTTGGACCCTACAACAGCAGCACGACCGAACCGAAAGAATGAGCCATCAAGGCGATAAGGTGTGCCAGGAACCAACATCAGCGGTGAATTTCCCGATCCCGCGAGAAGCGTTGCGGGTTTCAATACCAGAGAATGCCCAAAACAAAGGCGAGGTGTATCCATCGATCGTGATCAAGTCATGCAGACGAGTCCCTCACTTTCAGCTTAATGATGGCCTCTCATGGGGTCAAATGTCCAAAGCGGAACAGCAACGCCCATGCCATCGAAGAATCGACATCAGGAGAGAGAAAAATGCCGGCATAGTGAACAAACGACTCCAATGGGAGAGACTGTCGAAAGGATGAGAACGCCATTGCGTACGATTTGTTCAGTTCAAGAGTGCCCGAATGGGGCAAAGGTTGTGCTAGGAAAATTCTGAGCACAACGTTAAGACTATTTCGTAGCATAAAAGGCTTCTGCGGTTTTCAAGGCCCTCGCCGCCCAGCAGAGAGTGTCGAACGTGAACCAACTCCGTTCTGCTTCTCAACTTCTGTCTCTTCTGTTGATTCTCTCCATAGGTCTCCCGTGGAATCTGCTTCCCAGCGCGGGGGACGCGAGCCTTGAAATCCGTCACCTCTCCGGCGAGGTCGGTCCCGCGCATCGTGAAATCCGAACAGAGCGCCGAGGCCATCCTTCGGAGGTTGCAAGAATCACGGATGCCGTGTTGGCACCCTGGATCAACAATGAGGAATCTCCCTGTGACGCCTCTCTGTCGGTCGTCGACACGGCGTTCCACACCTGGGGCTTTGACCGCGCACCGTTGCACGATTCTTCGGCCGAGGCTTCGTACTCCGTCTTCTCCCAAAACTTCATGACATGCCGGCACTGCAATCCTCTACGGTGCTAACGCGCATTCAGGACGTGGCCGCCGCAAATCATCCTCCTTCATCCTCACCTTGCGGCTAAGGTATGATGATTGTGACGTAGGGAGCCTCGAGAATAAGGCGACTCTCTCCCGATGAGCCGTATTGAGTCTCATCCGCTAGGAGTGCGCCGTGCGCTATTGGCGTGTTCTTTTTGCCTTGGCCGTGCCGAGCTAGGACTCCCTCAATCGCAGGGTCCTTGATCCCTAAAGATGGTGCTCAGCGCCCACCCACCCACGGTGGAGCCCCCCCTTGTGCACCGTTCCCGACGTTCGCTAGCACCACGTAACCAGCACGTTACGTCGCGAGATTCTCGGCGCCGCCCAAACCCGGCGGCGAGGGAGCTCGACGGCACAACGAACCAAATACCGACTAACCTCGATTCAGGATGGAAACGACGGTCGAGAATCTCGACCGAGTCTCTCGAATACAACCCGCAGAACAACCACCCGCGCCACTTCGCGATGGTGTTCAAGGAGCCGAGGCATCATGTTCTGGAAAATGACCCTCGTGGTCGTGATCATCGCGGGAATGGGAGGGGCCGTTTACGTCAGCGGCATCTCCAAATCCCAGATCAAAGAAGCCCTCCATTATCTCGAAAAGTCGGCAAGCCCAGGGGAGCCCCGTTCTTCTCACAATTCGATCCCAGTGCCTCTCAAGGAAGACACCCCCTGGGACGGATTGGTCACCCTCACCGCTGACGAAGGAAAGGCTCTCGGGGTCAGCATCGGCAAAGTCCAGGCCCAGGATGGTCCGATCAAGCTCGAACTGAGAGGGCGGACCGCTTATGACCCCGATACGCTGACCAAAATCCGTCCCCGGTTCGACACCCTCGTCGAAAAGGTCTTCGCCTTCCGGGGGCAGAAGGTCAAAAAGGGAGATCCCCTCGTCGAGCTCCATAGCACCGACCTCGCGGCGGCGAAAAGCGACTTTCAGAGTAAGTTCGTTCAGTGGCAGCACGACCTGAATCTCTACAACCTGCGCGCGGAGCTCGTCAAAAACGGTGCGATCTCCAAACAGCAGTGGGTTGACACCCAGAACGACGAGAAGAAGAGCCGGCTCGACTACAGCCTCGCGCGAGACAAGCTGAAGGAACTGAAGGTCCCCGAGGCCGAGATCGAGCCACTCCTGGCTCCGCTCGGTGAGTCCGTCCCGGCAAACCGTGACTACGGGAACGTTGCGGAAAAGGCGAAGATGATTTTGCGGTCGCCGGTCGATGGGACCATCATCGAGCGTGAAGTGGTTCCCCAGAACTTTTACGAGACCTCGAGCGTGCTGATGGTGATCGCGCCCCTCGACCATCTCTGGGTCGAGGTCAACGTGTACGAACGCGACCAAGACAAGGTACACGTGGGGCAGACCATGGAGATCATCTTTCCCTTCCTGCAAGAGACCATCCAGGGCAAGGTCCAGTACGTGGCGAGTGAAATTTCGAAGGATACGCACGCGGTCACCGTTCGGGCGTCGATCCGTAACACCGACGGTCGGTTCAAGGCAGACATGTTGGTGCGGGCCATGCTCGATATCCCTCCGGGGCCAGGGCAGACCTTCATCCCACGTCAGTCCATGGTCTCGACTAGCGGCAGTGACTATGTCTTCGTCCGGAAGCCCCAAACGCAGGAGCCCGCCCAGGGATCCTCGAACCGCAAGACTCCCGAAAAATACGAGCGGCGGAAGATCGTGATCGCTCAGGAGAACCATGATTTCGTCGTCGTCGATCGTGGTCTTACCCCGGGGGAAGAAGTCGTGACGACCGGCAGTCTCATCGTCGCGCAGCTCTTCGAGGATGCGAAAACGGTCGCCACGGGTGTCCCGTCTGAGTAGAGGGAGCGTCTTTCCGCGAGTTTCTTTCGCGGAAGACGCCTCCAAGCCTGAGGAGGGATTTGATTCTCGCATAGAGCAGGTGTACGATCGCCCTTAGAAGCCACAGACCCAATCTACGGGTTTCGTCATGTCCTCCGCTCTTTCACATCACGGAAAGGGGTTCGGTCATGCCCTTGTACGAGGTCGAAACCACATCTCACATCATGATTGCGTGCGTTGAGAACGAGTCGGCGGCCCGGGAATTCGCGCTTGCGAACTACGCGAGCGAAGAGGTCCTGCGGATCAGCCACCGCCCTCGAGACGCTTGGGTGATTTCCAAGACACTGCTCGGCATTAATGGCGCCACGGATCCGTGCACCACGGCGCGCGATTGCCTGGCCAAGGCCCAGGGAGACAAACTCCACGCCGTTCGGCTGTACATGCATCAGACGGGTTCTGATCTCGACGGAGCCCGAAAAGCGATCGAATCAAATATGGCGATGGGCTGGTAGGCTCATCCCCGGTTTGTCTTTACCCACCCATAACTTTGTGAGTCGAGTTACCTGGGTCTCTCTCGAGCGCCTCATGAACTTGGGCGTCTCGGCGAAGGTTGGTACCTTTGTCGCCTCCGATAGTTCATAATGATCTAGAGAGAACTGGGTGAGTCAGCAGATGCATGGAGGGCGAATCCTCCGCTGAGCGGCATATTGGCCCGGCTCAGGGAGGATCCGCCCTCCGCTCGTCTCGGCTTGTTGGTCCGGCCGGGGCGGGTTCAAAGTTTTGCTGCACCGGTCCGTTCAGAAGAAGCCCTCGCGTCGAGGGCTCAGAGGGGAGTCCTTCCTCTCCTTCAATTCGGTCAGGGGAATGTCATGCCTCGGGTGATCTGTCTGATTCTTGGAGGTGGCCGCGGCACGCGGCTTTATCCCCTCACCAAGTCTCGGAGCAAACCGGCCGTACCGATCGGTGGTAAATACCGACTTATCGACATTCCTATTTCCAACTGCATCCATTCCGGTCTCAGCCAGATCTTCGTTCTCACGCAGTTCAACTCGGTAAGCTTGCACCGTCATATCGCGAACACCTACAAGTTCGACCCCTTTGGCGGCGGCTACGTCGAGATTCTCGCCGCGCAGCAGACGATGCAGCATGAGAGTTGGTACCAGGGGACGGCGGACGCGGTCCGACGCAACATCCCTTATTTCACCGAGAGTCGATACGACCTGGTGTTGATCCTCTCAGGAGACCAGCTCTACCGGATGGACTTCCAGGATATGATCCGGAACCATCTCGAAACCAAGGCCGACGCAACCATCGCCGCGCTTCCCGTCGGCGAAGAGGAAGCGAAGTCGTGCGGCATCATGCGGATCGACACCGGTGGGCGGGTCATTGATTTCGAGGAAAAGCCGAAGACCCCTGAAAAGCTCGCCCGTGTCAGAACGGCTCCTGAGTGGATGGAGCGAATGGGGATCCAGGCAGGCAACCGGCCCTACCTGGCCAGCATGGGGATCTACCTCTTCAATCGCGGGACCCTGGTTCAGATGCTGGCCTCGGGAACCGCCACCGATTTCGGCAAAGAGGTCTTCCCGCAAGCCATTGAGGGGCATCGCGTTCAGGCTCACCTGTTCGACAGCTACTGGGAAGACATCGGGACCATCGGCGCCTTCCACAAGGCGAACATCGACCTGACGCGCGACAAACCGCCATTCGACTTCACCTTCGGTGACCACCCGATCTTTACGCGCCCGCGCTATCTTCCGTGCTCTCGGCTTTCGGGCGTCACGGTCAACAACAGCCTGATTTCGGACGGCTGCGTGATCGGGCGCGGTTCCGTGATTGAGAATTCCGTGATCGGCGTTCGCGCTCAGATCGGCGAAAACACAACCATTCGTAATACTTACATCATGGGTGCCGACTCTTACGAGCAGATCCGGCACATCGAAGACAATGCACGCGTCAACCGGCCGAGCGTTGGAATTGGCTCGGACTCAATCATTGAGAACGCGATCATCGACAAGAATGCGCGGATTGGTCGCGGGGTCCGGATTTGTAACGAAGCGGGTGTGGCGGAACTTGAGGATGCGCCCCATTACGTGATTCGCGACCATGTCGTTGTGATCCCGAAATACACGATTTTGCCGGATCGGGCGGTAATTTGACCCCCTCTTCGCGAACACTTGGAGGCTTTTCAACGTCACGAGATAGAGGGCCTGCCCGTACTGGTGATTGATGTTCTTCGTTTGTACAACCAAACGAAGAACAGCCCAACCCACCTAAATTTGCTTAGGTGGTCGGGTTTTGCAAAAATGATAGCGAAGGGACTTTCATCTGGAGGGCGCAGGAGTTCGTCCGGCAATCCGATGAACCCGAGCGGAAGGAATGCCCGTGTCGACGGAAGCCAATATCCTCGAAGAGAAAATCGGAGGTTTCCGATACGTCCGCACCATTCACCCCGGGGCAACTTCGGTGGTGATGGAGGTGGTTCAAGAATCGACGGGCAAGCGATTCGCTTTGAAACAACTCCAAGAGTCGCGGGCGGTGGAAGCTTCGGAACGTCGGCTCTTTGAATTCGAGGCCAAATTAGGGCTACAGTTACGGCATCCCAACCTCGTTCACGTCCACGAATACTTTCGGGATCGGGATCAGCCGTATTTCATCATGGATCTGTTCCCGTCGTTCCACCTGAAACTTCCGATTGCCCGCCCTTCTGTGTACCCAATGCCAACGCGGCAACTGCACCGCATCATCACGCAGGCCGCTTCCGCATTGCTGTACATGCACAACAAAGGCTGGATCCATCGCGACGTTAAGCCAGAGAACATCCTGGTTAACAAGTCAGGTGAAGTCCGGGTGATCGACTACGCCTTGGCCATGCGCCCTTTCTCGAGCCTCAAGAAATTGCTTGGAGGAAAGGCTCCACGGCAAGGAACGGCCAGTTACATGTCTCCGGAGCAGATCCGGTGCGGGTCGCCAACCCCTTCCTCCGATATTTACAGTTTCGGAGTCACTTGCTATGAATTGGCTTGTGGACGTCCGCCGTTCCGAGCCAACTCGACTTCGGATCTGTTGCGAAAACATCTGAACGAGCGGCCGATTCCACTCTTGGCGCATAATAAGTCGATCACGACCGAGTATAATGACCTGATCTTGAACATGCTGGTGAAACGTCCGGAAGACCGCTGCCCCTCCTTGCAGGAATTTGTGAGCCGGTTTGGGCGAATCCGCATTTTCAAGGACGATCCGGACCCTCAGGCCGACCAGTTCTCGCGCTGAGCTGGGCCGGCCCGCTCCAGCCTGCGGGCTGTCGAGCGTACGTTTCTGAAGGATTGCATCGCCCATGCCTAGCCCGAGCGAAAATCGCCTCCCCTTCGAAGCTCCGATTTATGAAATGGAGGCGAGGCTTTCGGAGATGGAGGCGAACTACGCCAAGAATCGGGCAGGCGTAGATTCCACGTCGATCGCCGAGCAGATCCGCAGGCTGCGCCGCGAGATCGCCAACCTGAAGCGGACCATCTACGCGAATTTACAGCCGTGGGAATCTGTCCAGGTTTCTCGCCACACGAGCCGCCCTCAAACTCGCGACTACATCGACCTGATCTTCGACCAGTTCGTGGAACTCCACGGGGACCGAGCCATCGGCAACGATATGGCCGTGGTCACGGGCCTGGCTCATCTTGGCGACAACAAGGTGATGTTCATCGGCCACCAGAAGGGCAAAAACCTGGCCGAGCGGAAGATCTGCAACTTTGGCTGCGCCCATCCTGAAGGCTATCGTAAGGCCCTTCACAAGATGAGGATGGCCGCCAAGTTCGGGCTCCCGATCGTCACATTCATCGATACTCCGGGGGCTTATCCGGGCATCGCCGCGGAAGAGCGGGGACAGGCGGCGATCATCGCGGAAAACCTCATGGCCATGAGCCAGCTCGAAACCCCGATCATCTGCATCGTGATCGGTGAAGGGGGATCGGGAGGTGCTCTCGGGATCGGTGTTGGCGATCGCCTGGCCATGCTCGAGCACGCCTATTATTCCGTGATCAGCCCCGAGGGCTGTGCGACTATTCTTTGGAAGTCCAACGAGCATGCCCCCCGAGCCGCCGAGGCGCTCAAGATGACCAGCCGGGACCTGCTCCGGATGGGAATCATCGACGAAACCATTCCCGAGCCGTTGGGGGGAGCGCATCGCGATCACCGCGAGGCCGCCTCCAACATCAAGTCCATGCTGATCCGCTCTCTCCGAGAGCTTTCAGAGCTCTCCAATGAGCAGCTCCTTCAGCACCGATACGACAAATTCCGCCGTATCGGCACATTCCTGGAGGGGACGCCTCCCGCGAATGGCCAGGCCACTGGCGACGCGTAAAGTCTTCGGCGGCTGACCTCGCCCCATTCCACGCGCTTCGCCTAAACGTCGAGGCGCGTAACGAAACTTAAGGTTTGCCGGCCTGGGACGAGTGAGCAACCCGAGTCGACAAACGAAGTTAGACGTTTCCAAGCGACGTCCGACCTTGACCCCTCCGCGGACCTCTGTTAGAAGTCCTCAAGCTCGCTGCCACTTCCCCCCCAAAGGAAATGATTTCCGAGCAGTGGGACGACCCGTCCGAAGCGCGGCCGGAGTTTGCCGCCTAGACCCAGGAGGGGTGAATGCCGGAGCTTCGTAAGGTCGCCTACCTGACGCCGCTCTATTTCGACGAACGGTCTCGCCTCGGCGGCGGCGAGCGATACCCGCTCAATTTGGCAACGGGTGTTGCGGCAGCTTCCGAAGGAACGTGTACGGTCGAGTTGATCTCCTATGGAGAGCACGCCGGCTATTTCGAGCTTCGGCCGGGAGTCTCGCTCCGCGTGCTTCCCGTCGCGAATCGTCCGCACGACATCTTGAACTCAGTGTCCTGGGACTTGCCGGCGGCCCTCGTCGACGCGGACCTGGTGCACATCCACGTGCCCTACACGCGGTCGAGCGAGCTCGGCATGATCATTGCAAAACACGATCATAAGCCGATTTGTGTGACCGACCACGGCGGTAGCTCCAGCACGATCGGCATGCATCTCGGTTGCCTGGATTTGGCTGACAGAGTTGTCGCCTATTCAGACTTTGGGGCTTCTCTGCATCGTACGCGAACTCCCATCGAGATCGTCAAAGGGGGAGTCGACGGCTCACTCTTCGTTCCCCCCTCGCTTCCTCCGACTCGTGAACACGTCTTGTTTGTCGGACGTCTTTTGCCTCACAAGGGCATTGACTATTTGATTGAGGCACTTCCCGCCGATGTGCCTCTCAAAGTCTGCGGACGTCCTTTCCGCGACGACTACACATGGCGGATTAACCACCTGGCAATCGGCAAGAACGTGGAGTTCATCACGGACGCCGACGACGCGCGGCTTCGAGAACTCTACCAGTCCGCCTGGGTCACGGTCCTTCCCTCCGTCTATCACGATTGTTTCGGTGCCAGCCACGTCGCCCCCGAACTCATGGGGTTCGCGCTCCTTGAGTCCATGGCGTGCGGAACGCCCGCGATCGGCTCTCGCGTGGGCGGAATGCCCGAGTTTATTCGCGACGGAGAGACTGGCTTTATTTACGACAGCCATGCGGAACTGACGGACAGGATCCGTCTCCTCGTTGACAACCCAGACCTCGTTGAGCGGATGGGTCAGCGAGGGCGCGAGGCCGTCGACGCGGAATTCGACCTCAAGGTCGCCGGCCGAAAGCTACTGCATCTCTATCGCAGCCTGGTTGCCGGCACAGCGGAGGCAGCCGCGTGAGAATCCTTACGCTGAGCAATCTCTACCCCCCCGACTTCATCGGCGGCTACGAGCTCGCATGCGAACACGTTGTGGACGCCCTTCGCGGACGAGGGCATGAGGTGCGTGTTCTCACCGCCGCGCCCCGATCCCCGGTGACAACGTCTCCCCAGCATGTCCTCCGGCGCTTCAAGCTGATCGACGAATGGAGCGAGGATGGCATGGGGACCACTCCCTTGGCCTTCCGGCTTGATGAATCCGAGTCTCGCTTCATCAGCGCCCATAATGTTCACATTTTAACCAATGCGATTGAGGAGTTTGCTCCGGACGTCGTGTACCTTTGCTGTTTGACCGGACTTGGGGGCCTGGCGCTGATGGCCTGCCTTCAATACCTCAAGATTCCCTGGGTCTGGCAGCTCGGCGACCGGGCTCCGTTTCACCTTTGTAGCACGCGGCAAACCGTCATCGCGGGGCTCGCGAAGACCTTTTCAAGCCGGATCCGCGGGCATTACATCGTGGTGAGTGAGCAGCTCCGGCGCGAGATCGAAGACGCGGGGGTCTTGCTTCAAGGGCAGGTGCAGGTTTTGCCTAACTGGATCACAGGGCGGCGTACCTCGATCCAGCGAGAGTATTACCAGGGGGGACACCTTCGCATCATGAGCGCAGGCCAGGTCGCGCGATGGAAGGGGTCGGAGATCCTCATCGAGTCGGCTGCCAGGCTTCGAGATGCCGGGTACGACGACTTCTCAGTCGATTTCTATGGCCGGATCCATCAACCCGACCTGGTGCTCCTGGCTAGCAAGTTGGGGCTGACCCGCCATGTCCAGTTCAAGGGCGTAATCCCCCATCAACAGCTTCTTGAATATTATCAAAATTACGACATCTTCGCGTTTCCTACCCTGGAACGAGAGCCGTTCGGGCTGGTCCCGTTAGAAGCTCTCGCCCGAGGGTGCGTCCCGGTCGTTTCCAGACGCTGCGGGGTCGCCGAGTATCTCGTCCATGGGGCGCACGGGCTCAAGGCGGAGCGTACGCCGGAGGCCTTTGCCGACGCATTCGCCGCGGTCATCCGCCGTGAGATTGACCTCGGTGCGATCGGGAAGCGGGGAATCACCATGGCATGGCGAGACTTCCATCTCGATACGATCCTACCGAAGATTGAAAAAATTCTCACTCAAGCGTCTCAGCAGTCCCGGGAAGGCGCCGGTACATCGGGCGACGCTTATCGAATGGCTCGATTGGCCGAGCAGGTGAGCGCCAGCCTGATTCAAGAAGCGATCAGCGCATGAGCCGCGCCCAGGATAGCCCCGTGGTGAACGCTCAGAGGGGGGTCACGTGAAGGTTCTCGCCCTCAGTAATCTGTATCCACCCGACTTCATCGGCGGCTATGAGCTCGCCTGCGCTCACGTCGTCGACGGTTTGCGTCAGAAAGGACATGACGTCCGGGTCCTGACGTCGTCCCCTCGAAAGCCGGTGGAGGTCGACACGCCCCATGTCTTCAGGCACTTCAAGCTGATCGACGAGTGGAATCCCAACGGCATGGGAAACCAGTACCTGTCGTATCGGATTGACGAGGCTGAGTCTCGCCTGGTCAGCTCTTATAATGTTCACATTTTAGCAACCATGCTTAAGGAGTTTGCTCCCGACGTTGTGTACGTATGCAACAATGTCGGTCTAGGCGGGCTCGGCCTGATGGGATGTCTCGAGTACCTCAAAATCCCCTGGGTTTGGCAGTTGGGAGACCTTGCGCCTCTCTTGCTTTGTAGCACCGGGCTCAGGACGTTTCCCGCGCTGGCCGACGAATTCTCGCGGAGGATGCAGGGGGACTTCATCTGCGTCAGTGAGCAGCTCCGGCAGGGCATCGAAGCGACCGGCATTCGCCTTCATGGCCATTTGCATATGCTCCCTTATTGGATTATTGGCGAGCCTTCACGTCCGAGGGAAAGCTACTACGCCGGCGGCCACCTGAAGATCATGTTCGCTGGGCAGATCGCCAGATTTAAGGGCGTGGACATCTTGATCGAAGCGGCAGCCAGGCTTCGTGAGATGGGGCACGACGACTTCTCCGTTGACCTCTACGGCAACCTCTACGACCCCGCCTTGTTGCGTCTGGTTCGAGAGCGAGGCCTTGTCGATCACGTGTTTCACCGGGGTGTTTTGCCCCAGGTTGAGTTGTTCGAGGCTTATCGAGACTATGATGTCTTCGCGTTTCCCACGCTGGAACGAGAGCCCTTCGGAATGGTCCCCATCGAGGCGCTCGCCCGCGGTTGCGTGCCTGTGATCTCTCGACGCTGCGGCGTGGCCGAATGGGTGGTGCACGGATTGCACTGCCTCAAGGCCGAACGCACACCCGAAGCCTTTGCTCGGGCCTTCGCCTCGGTCATCCGGCGCGAGATTGAGCTCGAGCCCATCGCAAGGCGAGGGATGCGCGTGGCCTGGCGCGACTTGCACCTTAATAGCATTCTTCCGCGTATCGAACAGATCCTGGCGAAAGCCGCGCTCCGGTCTCGCGACGGTGCAGGGGAGCCCGACGATGCGTATCGACTTGCTTGCCTGGCGGAGCGTGTTACCAACGCCTTGATCCAGGAGGCGATTCCCGCATAGGTATGCTTAACGGAGGGAGCAAGCCCTTCGAATGCTCTTGACCGACATTTCTGGTTGCGATAGAAGACCGGCACTCCCTAGATAGACCCTTCGCTTCGTCTCTTAGTCACTGCCCATTTATTCTCAGCCGAGGTGTGCTGGTTCATCCGCGAAGGAATGACTTCGTCAGGATGTGGGCACGGTTGTTCGTGAAAGTCGAGGTGGCGATGTCGGTAAGGAAGATCGCCTATCTGGCGCCGCTCTATTTCGACGAGAAGTCCTACCTCGGGGGAGGGGAGCGCTATCCGCTCAACCTGGCCAAGGGGGTCGTTGAGGCGTCAGGCGGACGGTTCGAGGTCGAACTGATCTCGTTCGGGGAATCTCCCCATCGCCAGAGCATGGCTCCCGGGGTGTCGCTGAGAGTGCTAACAGCGGCAGGCCGGCCGATTCACCCCCTCGACATGGTCTCCTGGGAGCTGCCGGAAGCGCTCGCCAGCGCCGACCTTGTGCATATGCACCAGGCCTACACTCGTTGCTCGGAAGCCGGCCTGCTCACGGCGAAGCAGCTACGCAAGCCAATCTGCGTGACCGATCATGGCGGCGCCTCGAGTCCCGTCGTCGAGCACCTCGGCATTCTTGAACTTGCCGATCAAATTATTGCGCAATCCGACTTTGCTGCTTCCTTCTTCCGAACCTCCACGCCCATCGAAGTGATCAAGGGAGGAGTGGACGCGTCGCGGTTCACCCCGTCCGACACACCTGTCAAACGAGATCGCGTCCTGTTCCTGGGAAGGCTTCTGCCTCACAAGGGCATCGACCGCTTGATCGCCGCGATGCCCCCCGAGCTTCCGCTGACGGTTTGTGGCCGCGCGTATGACCCCGTTTATTTTCAGCTTTTGCAAAAATTGGCCGAAAACAAGACCGTTGAGTTCATCACGGATGCCGACGACGACCGGATCCTCGACCTCTATCGTCGAGCCTGGGCCAATATCCTCCCCTCGGTCCATCTGGATTGTTTCGGAAATCTGCACACTCAGCCCGAATTGATGGGACTCTCCATCCTCGAAGCGATGTCCTGCGGTACGCCGGCCATCAGCTCTCGCGTTGCGGCGATGCCCGAGTTCATCGTCGAAGGAGAGACCGGCTTCGTCTTCGATGAGGCGGACGACCTTGCGGAAGCCCTTCGAATGCTGGCCGCAAACCCAGGTCTCGTCGAATGGATGGGGCAGCGAGCCCGTCGACGCGTCGAACAAGAATACGATTATCGCGTGGCCGGCGCAAAGCTGGTCGACATTTACGATCGTTTAATCAATCGCGCTTGGGAGGTGGCCGCGTGAGAATTCTGGTGGTCAGCAATCTCTACCCCCCAGATGCCCTCGGTGGTTACGAGATGGGCTGCGCACAGGTCGTGGACTCGCTTCGCAGTCGAGGTCACGAGGTGCGCGTCCTGACCACGGCCCCGCGCACCCCCGTCTCCAATACCGAGCACGTCACTCGCAGCTTACGGCTCACGAACCTCTGGGAGGAATACACCCACCTCCGCAGCGCTCCCGTGACGTTACGTCTCGCCGAAACCGAGTCTCATATCATCAACGCTTTCAACGTGCATGCGTTGCTCGCGGAACTCAAAGACTTCGAGCCCGACGTGGCGTACGTCTGGGGGCTGACGGGTATCGGCGGCTTGGGATTGATGGGATGCTTACACCATCTTCGGATGCCATGGGTCTGGCACCTGATGGATGACGTCCCCGCCTCGCTATGCAAGGTCGGCAACCGCGTGATCCCCGCGCTGGCTCAACAGCTCGAAGAGCAGCTCCAGGGCAGCTTCCTGGCGTGCAGCCAGCAGCTCGTGGACGAGATCGAGCGGAAGGGGATTCGCCTCAAGGGGAACGTCGAGATTCTCTCCAACTGGGTCGCCGGACCGATTCCGCCGTTGCGAACCACGTTTTACCAGCCGGGTGATGTCCTCAGGATTGTCGCTTCCGCCGCTCATATCGGCCGGACGTACGACAAGGGGATGGACCTCCTCGTGAAGGCGGCTTCCATCTTGCGTTCCGGGGGAATCGAAGAGTTCAAGATCGACCTGTACGGGAAGATCGATGACACTTCCTGCGGCGATCTGATCAAGGCTCATGGCGTTTGCGACTTCGTCCGTCTGCGTGGTCCGCTAAGGCAATCGGAGCTGATTGCCGCGTATCAGGACTACGATGTCTTTGCCTTCCCCGCTCGTCTTCGCGAGCCCTGTGCGTTCGCGCCAATCGAGGCGGCTCCCAGCGGCTGCGTGCCGATCATGGGGCAGCTTGGCGGCAACAGCGAATGGTTCGTTCACGGCGTCCATTGTTTGAAGGTGCCGCGAAGCGCTGTGGGCTTTGCTCGCGCTCTTAAGTCGATCATTGAGGGCAAGATTGAACTCGAGCCGATCGGTCGGCGGCTGGGGAACATGGTCCGCAACGATTTCCATCTCGAACAACTTGTCCCAAAAATCGAGAGAAGCCTGCTGCAAGCTGCCGATCAATCAAGAGAAGGGGGCGGAACCTCCATGGAGGCCTACCGTCTTGCGCTCCTCGCGGAAAAGCTTGCCTCGGTTCTGATTCAAGAGCCGTATTGCGCCTAGCTCGTGCGGATGTTTCGCATTCAAAGACTGCTGCCCAACCTCGACATTCGAAGCGATGCCGCGGCGATCTTTCGACCGTCAGACTCGTTCAAACCCTTGGCAAACGCTTGCCGCGGATCGAGAACCAAAGACCAGGTACTCCAAGGAGGGAGTGATCCCATGATCGACCTAGCGTTTTACGAAGCCGGGGGGCACGCTTCCAAAGGCCTTCGCGGCGGCCTCGTGTTGCTCCGAAGAGGCCTGCGTCGAATCCTGAGACCCGTCTTTCTCCGTCAGGTGGAGATCTTCCAGTACCTGATCCAGCGACTGGACGGACTCGATACCCTGGCCCCCAAGGTTGAGCGGCACGAGCACGCAGTCTTCGCCCTTCGCGTCGATTCCGACAGCCTGCAGGAGCGCCACAGGGATCTCTCCCAACGCCAGGACGACCTGGCCGACCAGGTCCAGACGGCCCTGGCTTTCGGGTGGGACTATGTGGCCCTGGTCCGCCGACTGGCGACACTTGAGGATCAGGTGGCGGCTCTCACGGGAACGACGCCAACGGTCGCCGACGAGGGAGAAACCCATTCGTCCATCCTCTTTCCGGGCATGGAAAAGGTCGCACGCAAGCCCGCCCCCGTTGCGGACGGCGAGATCCGCACCAAAGTCTCCTGAGCCAACAAATCGCTTCGACGAAAAACAAACGAGAGGCTCCCGATCGCATCGCGATCCTGGGACCCTCTCGTTTTCGGCTGCACTCAACTTTCGAGGGACTTAGCGCCCCGTGAGTTCCTTCGCCAGCGCATCAGCTTGATACACCGAGCGCAGGGCCTCCACGATCGCCCGCGAGTCGACGGACACGGCGCGTGCGAGCCGATCGTCATAGGCGAAGTCAAGAACCAGCGAGTCGATGTTTCCGTCAAAAATCAGGCCCACGACTTCATTGTCTCGGTTCACCACCGGGCTTCCGGAGTTACCTCCGATGATGTCGGCCGTGGACACGAAATTCATCGGCGTATCGAGCTTGAGCTTTCCTTCCTTGCGAGCTTGGTGCCACGACTTGGGCAACTCGTAGGGGGGCTTATTCCCATGAGCGTCGGCGTGTGAAAAGGCTCCTCCAATCGTCGTGAACGGGGGAATCGCCTTTCCATCCACCTCGTAGCCTTTCACCGTGCCGAAGGCCAGACGAAGCGTGAACGTTGCATCGGGGTAAACCGAAGCCCCTCGAACCTCGAAGATCGCCTTGGCGATCAGCCCATATTGGGCGGACAACACCCCTTCAACGTCGTCTTCGTATTCCTTCCGGATCCGCCGGGAGTCGGCATCAAGCACAAACGCTAGCTTGATCATAGGATCATCAAGATGAGCTAGCGCCTCGACGTTCTTCTCGGCGAGTTCCTTGCGGAGGGCGACATCCGCCAGCTTGGAACCGTCGATAAGTTCGGCGGCCACCTGCTCGGGAGAGCGTCCGCGCAAGACCTGTTCGACCAACGGATCGTCGGCCTGTGCCTTCTTCCAGTAAGCCAGCGAGTGGGCCAACTTGGCCTTCTCGTAGTCGAGATAGATCGGCGCATCGGAGAAGAGCTGGAGCTTCAGTGACTCGAGAGCCGAGTCACGAAATTCGCGCAGGCGGTCGGCATTGGGCAGATCGCGTTCCTTGGCCCATCGAACGAGCGTCCGCGCGATCTGGAATAGCTCGGAGTCGAACGCAAATCCTCGCTCGAGAAAGTTGACCCGCTTCACAAGCCGAGCGGACACTTTCTGAGCGGCGGCGATCTTGTCCCAAGCGGCTGCATACGCGGCGCGAGCCTTGGGATCAGCATCGACTCGAGCGCGAAGATTCTTCTCGTCGGCAACCTTGCGCGCCATCAACTCCATGTCGCGCAGTCCCTGCAGTCCCCCCTCGCGAGCCTTGCGGGAATTTTGATAGGTGAAGAGCTCGTCCTTGGCCTGACGCGCTTTCTCCGGCCCCTTCTTGCTGTAGTCGAGGAGAAACGCCTCGCGATCGTGCAGCAATTCCAGGGTGAAGGGGAACGAGTAATCACGGAGATATTGGAGGTGGCTCAACGTGTTGAGCCGGCTCGTCTTGCCGGGATGTCCCGCCACGAAGATGAGATCGCCCGCCTTGCTACCGTCGGGGCTCCATTTGAGGAAATGCTTGGGATGCGCGGGCTTGTTGTTTTCGTAAGCCCTGAAGAAGCAGACGTCCAGATCGTAGCGGGGATACTCGAAGTTATCGGGATCTCCGCCGAAGAAGGCGATATCGAACTCTGGAGCAAAGACCAATCTGACGTCGGTATACTTCTTATAGGTATAAAGTGCGTACCTGCCCCCTTGATAGAGAGTAACGACGTCACTTCGGAGTCCGGTCTTCTCCAGAGACTCCTTTTCGATCGTGGCCATCGCCTTTCGTTTGGCGATTCCCGCGGCCGCGTCATCAGCGCCGGCGGGAACCGCCGCGAGAACGCGATCGGTCACATCTTCGATCGCCACCAGAACGTTGAGCTCGAGGTCGGGAGCCTTGATCTCTTCTTCGTATGTTTTGGCGTAAAAGCCGTCGTGATGATAATCTTTCTCAGGGGTGCTGATCTTTTGAAGCATATCCGCGCCGACGTGATGGTTGGTCATCACGAGGCCGTCGGCGGATACGAAAGATCCTGACCCTCCGCTATTGAACCGGACCGCCGCGGACCGAAGCCGCTCGATCCACTCCGGCGAAGGATCGAACTGATAAGCACGCTTGAGATGTTCGATCGGCAAGTTGTCGAACACCCACATCCCTTCGTCGGCGTGCACGGGTCTTCCTCCAAAAACAGCCGCTAGAACAAGGCCGGCTAACATCCTCAGACGCAATCGCATGATGCACTCCCTTAGGAATCCACTTTCAATGAGTCGATGTTCTCGAGACCGCGATCACCCCTCCTGAAGAGGTTCCCGGCTCGCTTTTTGAGACGGGGACGAACCGGCTCGGAAGATCGCGCCAATACCGACGAGGAAGAGAATGAAGGCCATCGAGCCGAACGCTCCCAGTGAAGGCCATACACTCTCGTTCCAGCTCTTGGAGAGTTGCTGAGAAAGGTCCAGCCTATTCGAGATGCTCGGAAGAATGGCAAGGATCGCAATCAAGATCCCCGCAATGGCTCCGCCAGCAATGTATCCACTCGAAAGCAAGACCGCGGGGCTCGAGTCCGACTCCTCGGGTGGGGTCTTCTTGATGTAGTCAACAGCACCCCGCAAGAGCCCTCCGACGAACACAGGCATGGAGGTTGAGAGAGGGAGATAGGCACCCACGGCGAAGGCCAGTGCGGGCACGCCGGCGAGGTGCATCACAATGGCGATGAACACACCGATCAGCACCAGGTTCCACGGCAGTTTCTGGGTCATGATGCCGTCGATGATGAGCGCCATCAGTGTGGCCTTGGGCGCGTCATACTTGATGACCTTGGAACCATCATCGCGGGTGTCGACGCGGCCGTTGATGGCTGGGTCGACAAGGTAGCGAGCCTTGCCCGTGTCGTCGACCAGGTACTTTCCGGGCTGCGCTCCGGGAATCGGGTTCACAACTCGCCAGACCTTGAAGGACTCCCCCTTGTGCGTGGCGGTCTCGGTCAGGCTCGCGACATCCGCCTTGGTCGTGGGAAGGTATTCCGCTTTCGCCGTGACCACGGTGCTCGCTTCGTTGAGCATCAGGAGCGTGAAGCCGATCACCACCGCGGAAGTCAACGCGCCCACCAGAATTGCGATCTGCTGGGCCCAGGGGGTCGCCCCAACGAGGTAGCCGGTCTTGAGGTCTTGCGAGGTTGTTCCACCGTTGGAGGCCGCAATGCAAACGATGCCCGCGATCGAAAGTGCCGCCAGGCGATACTGGGGGCCGACCCATCCCATCAAGACAAAAATCAAACATGTCAGCAACAAGGTTGCGACCGTCATCCCCGAAATCGGGTTCGATGACGAGCCGATCTCTCCGGTCAAACGAGAGCTGACCGTGACGAATAGAAACCCGAACAGCAAGATCATGACCGCGCCGGCGATGCGGCCGTTGAGATCGGTAGGCATCAGGTGCGTTGACGCGATAATCGCGACGAGCGCCGCGGAACCGAGCCCCACGAACCAGAGCGGAAGATCCCGTTCGGTCCGACGCGAAGAGCCTTCCTCTTCCCCCGAGCCCCGTAGGTCACGAAGTCCGGAGCGAATCGACGACAGGATCAAAGGGAGGGCCTGGATCAGACTGATCACGCCACCCGTCGCAACAGCTCCCGCCCCGATGTAGAGGAGATAGGCATCGCGAATTTCCTTCGGCTTCATCTCCGAGATCAGTTTCGTTCCCGGAAAGATCGGAGTGGCGGCCGAGCCACCGATGAACGCGATGGCGGGCGTTAGCACGAAGGCCGCCATCAAGCCGCCGGCAACCATCACGCACGAGATCCGGGTGCCGATGATGTAGCCGACACCCATGAGAACCGGTGACGACTCAAGAGCGACCACCGCCCCCGTAAACCCCTTGATCGCCTTGGCGGGATACTCTTGCCAAAGCTTGAGCGCCTGCATCATCACTTGATAGATAAATGCGAGTCCAAATCCCGCAAAAACGGTTTGAGCGCTCGAGCCTCCCTGTTCCCCGACAATCAGCACCTTGGCACAGGCAGTTCCCTCGGGATAGCTCAGTTCGCCGTGCTGTTTGACGATGAACGCGCGACGGAGCGGGATCATCATCAAGATCCCGAGCAAGCCGCCAAGAGCCGCAACCAGCATCACTCGGACCAGATCCATGTCATAGCCGAGAATGAGCAAGGCGGGCATCGTCACACCGACGCCAAATGCGATGGATTCCCCCGCGGAGCCGGTGGTCTGAACGATGTTGTTCTCGAGGATCGATGCTGACTTCCAGTGCAAGAACTTCGAGAGGAGCCGAAAGACCGTGATGGACAGCACCGCGACGGGGATCGAAGCGGAGACCGTCATTCCAACGCGAAGCACGAGGTAGAGCGACGAGGCGCCGAAGATGATTCCAAGGATTGCCCCCAGAAACACGGCCGACCAGGTTAATTCGGGGGGGTGGTCCTGCGGCGAAACGTAGGGTCGAAACGAGGTCGCGGGCTTCCCCTCCGCGCCAGAAACCATCGACTCAGGCTCGACCGCCATTGCTGTATCTCCGAGGTCTAGAGGACCGGTTGTCGAAGTGATCCGACGGAGCCGAGGGAGCAAGACCGGAGTCGTTCGCGCCGATCCCACATTCTTTGAGTCTCGTCTCCGTCATTTGCTCTTCAGAAGACTTGTTCGTGTGAGAGCTTTACAAGGAAGGATCGTAATAGACGAGCCTTCAATGATCCAGCCTCTAATGAATCGGCAGGGCCGGCGGTGAGCAAGTGTCCGCGAGGGAGAGGAGTCGCGGAGGAAGGTCGCCGGCCCTTTTTCGCCGGGAGGGATAGGCCAAGATCGTCAGGAAGGAGTGGCTTCCTTGACGGGAGCGGAACGAGACGGCGTCCGCACCTTTTGGATCTCGGTCATTCGGACGACGATGTCGCGGAGTACACAGAGAGGAGATTGTCCCGCGTCGATGTCGTACACCAGGTCGGAAGAATAGAAGCTCAACGTTCGAAACGTCTCTTCGTGATACGTGTTGAGCCGGCGCCGGATGACTTCCTCGTTCATGTCGTCCAGGCGGTTCTCACGCAAGGCCCGCGACTTCAGGCGTTCGCTCGCTTTGAAGTTGTCGTTGATCTTCAGGTGGAAGATCTGGGCCACGTCCAGGATGTCGTCAAGCCGTTCGGCCTGGGAGTAGTTTCGAGGAAGTCCATCAAGAATGAGCGTGTGCTGATCCGGAAGCAGGAGCTCCTGCATTTCCAGGATCTTGATGTGACGCTCCCAAATTCGCACGGTGAGATCGTCAGGAACCAAGGCTCCTACCGACGTGTACTGCTCGATCTCCTGGCCAAAATGCCCGTATTTGGGAATCTTGCGGAAGACGTCTCCCATGGAGATATGGACGAGGTCAGGCAACTGTCCGAGCACTGCGCCCTGGGTCCCCTTGCCACTGCCCGGCATTCCGAACAAGAGGATGGTTCGATACTTGCGTTGTCCGGCCATTGCCGTTCCTCTCTGCGTCAGTAGGGGGGGAGGGACCGGGATGATCAAAGCACCCCGGCAAATTCGACCTCCATCATCGGTAGACTAGCCCGTCTCGGCAATCCGAATATCATTGGGGAACAGGGTAAACCACGTCATCCCCCAGGCTGCGCTCGACGATAACCCCGCTTCAGCTCCTTCTATTTTCCCACATCCAACGGCGGATCGCCTTGGAAAATCGCCCAGGAAATGAGCCTTCTCGCCGAGACACTCCACGACCACGATGGACCGCCCGGCCTACCTAAACAGGCTTTGATCGGCTCCAACCAGATCGCGCCCTTCGATGAATTCCCTCGCTTGCCATCACAACGAGATCGCCTCAGGCGGATTTTGACCGTGCCCCATCGAGCCGCAGACCTCGGCAATCACGCCTGTTCCTGGCCGCTGAATTCAAACGTCGAAACGTCTCTGACATCGAAGAGAAATGGATACGATTAAATCCGGACGTCTTAGCATAGGCGAAAGGTACGGGAATTGACAGGGGTTGCGTGGGTTCGCGGCATCACGCCTTTTTTGAGAGCATCATCCTCTCACCAAAGATTCCCAGGCATCACCAGTGTCGCGCGAGGATCTCCGGGGAAAGCCCACGGGGAACCCAGCGCTAATCGAGGGGGAATGCCCCGTTGAGGCAAGCCTCCATGGCCCGAGCCATGAGTCGGAATTCCAACGTTTTCGACCTCGCGACGTCCATAAACAGTGGCAGCGAGCTCGAGCAATTGGGCTTCCTTTGCTAGAGTCTTGGAGCCCAGAATCATCCTGAGCCCGGAATTCCTGGTCCAAGATCGAGTCATCGTCCCGTGACAACAGCTTCATACGAAACAAGAGTTCTTTTACTTCGTCATGCGGAGACCGCGGCGCCGCAGCGATTCCATGGCGCCGAGTCGGACATTGGTCTGAGCGAGCGAGGAAAGGCCCAGGCGGAGGAGGTGGCCGAGACCCTTTCGCGCATTCCCTTTGAGGCACTTTACTGCTCCGGAATGCAACGCGCGAAAGAGACCGCCGCGCCAATCGCCCGAAAGACGGGTATCAAGGCGGAGGTGCTCGAATTACTCCACGAACGAAAGCTGGGCCCCCTTAGCGGCCAGCTCCACGAAGACTCCTGGAGCATTTACACCGAGGCTGCCGAACGGTGGAAATCCGGGCAGCTTGGCTACACGCACGAAGGGGGCGAATCGTACGCCGCGATCCGGGACCGCATTGTCCCCGTCTTCCGATCGCTCGGCGGGCGGCACCTCGACCAAACCATCGTTGTGGTCGCCCACGGGGTCGTGATTCGCGTCCTGCTGACGTCGCTGATCGAAGAACTCGAGCCGAGAGACTTCGACAAGATCGGGATCGAGAATGTCGCCATCAATGACCTTCGGTGGGACGGTTCACGATGGTATCGAGTGGACTTCCCTCGAGGTTAACAGGGAGGGAACGCGACCCGGTTATTCGCAACCCGTTTGCTCTTTGCGCTCGACGCATCGTCGAATGACAAGACGTCAGGCGGCACCGGAGTTCCCATCGACGCATCAAGCCTCTCAATGTCGATGGGAACCATTCATGCGGTTCGAAGCGCTTCTCCGCTAGGAGGTCGGCCCGTCAAAGCTCCTGGACCTTGTGAGTGCAGCCCTGGTTTAGGCACTCATCAAGGCCGCGCCATCACCGCCGCCGCCCCCCTTGAGGGATTCCCACTCTTCCCAGGAGTAAAGAACTTCGCGCGCCGAGCCGCTCTTGAATTCCCCGACAATGCCGTCCTCGGCCATGAAGTCGATCAGACGGGCTGCACGGCCGTATCCAATACCCAGGGCTCGCTGAAGCAACGAGCAAGAGCCGCGCGACTCGCGAATCACGATCTCGATCGCCGCCTCATAGAGCTCGTCTCGTTCCTTCAACGCGGCACCCCGTTCCTTGCCGCCTGGGCCGCCGCTTACCTGCAATTGCACCAACTCGCGACTGAATTCCGCCGGGTACTGCTCAAGGTGCTGACAAACGCGATTGACCTCCGCGTCTGAGACATAGGTCCCCTGGGCGCGCACGATGTGCGACGTGCCGGGGAAGAGGAAGAGCATGTCACCGTTACCCAAGAGCTTGTCGGCCCCCATCTCGTCGAGCACGACGCGGGAGTCTCCACGGCTCGCCACCTGGAACGCGATACGAGCGGGCAAGTTGCCCTTAATCAAACCCGTGATCACGTCAACAGTCGGCTTCTGAGTTGCGACGATCAGGTGCATTCCCACCGCACGGGCCTTTTGAGCAAGCCGCACGATGTGCGACTCCACCTCCTTGGCCGCCGTCATCATCAAGTCCGCCATTTCGTCGGCGATGATCACGATGTAGGACATGTACGTCGGGATGCGCGCTCTTTCCTCATCGTCTTCGGGGCGAAGCCTGGTGTAAATCTCGTCGGCACCGAGCTGATTATATGTCTGAATATTTCGCACGCCGGCTCGGGCGAGATAGCCGTAGCGCTCGTCCATCTTGTCGCAGGCCCAGGCGAGCAGCGACTCCGCCTTCTTCATGTCGGTAACGACCGGATGCATGAGGTGCGGGATTCGCTTGAATTGCGAGAGTTCGACCATCTTGGGGTCGATGAGGATGAGCTTCACCTCGTCAGGGCGCTTGGTCATCAGAATCGACAAGATCATCGCGTTCAAGCAGACCGATTTTCCGGTACCGGTACGTCCGGCGATCAGAAGGTGAGGCATGTCGGCCAGGTCGAAGACAAGAGGAGCCCCTTTAACATCCTTACCCAGGAACAAGGGGATCTTGTGCTTCTCAGCCTTGCTGCGAGCCTCGCGGACCACATCCCCCAACTTGACCATCGCCCGCCGCTCGTTGGGAACTTCGATACCAACAGTGGTCTTACCGGGGATAGGCGCAACGATACGGACGCTCGGAACGGCGAGCGCGATCGCAAGGTCATCGGCCAAGCCAATGATGCGCGAAACGCGAAGCCCCGCCTCCAGCTCGATCTCAAACTGGGTGATCACCGGCCCGGTGTCGATTTGGACGACGCGAACTTGATAGCCGAAATCGAGCAGCGTTCGCTCCAGGAGCATGGCCCGGGCGTGAATCATCGCCTCATGCTCGTGAGCCGGCAAAGCGGGAGACGGTTCGAGCATCTCCAAAGGGGGAAGCTGGAAACTCCCGTTCGATGCAACGACCGGGCCCGCGGGAAGCGGCCTGGTGTTGCTCTCGGCTCTTTGCGGAACGCTCGACATCTCCTGCGCAGCCTGTGGCTGCGGCTGCAAGCCACGAGAGACGACCAGATCGGAATTCTCGGCGGTGAGGGCAGGCCGGTTGAGGGCAGGCCGGGCCGAGATGGGCGCGAGTCGAGCCGGGGTCGTCTCAAGCACCTCGAATCGCGGCGCAGGCACGCCGGAAGCCGTCTCCGTCGGTTCGACCATCGCGGGAGCCTTGGCTCGCCGGGCGATGATCATCCGAGCGAGGCCCACGATCTCCTGCGCGGGCCAAAGAAACAGGACATCATAACAGAGAACGAGACCGACCAATCCCACCGCAAGGAGGATCAAGAACATCCCGTATAACCCGAAGTACCCTTCGAGGAAGACAACCTCGAGGGCTCCGAGATATCCACCACTCCCCACGGGATGACTGGGAGCCCACTCCGGCGAGATCTTTTGGATCAAGGCGGCGGTCACGCTCAACGTGAGGAGAAACCCCGCAAGCCGCGTGGAGACCTCTGGGAGCGCCCGGCGATGAAACCAAAGAAAGTCGATCGCGCAGAGGCCCAGAAGAACGAGGTAGGAGGCTCGCCCCATAGCCAGGAAGAAGACGTGCGCCAAAGCCGCGCCGACGGGTCCGCAGGGGTTGGATGGCAGGGCGTTTACCGGTTCGACGGAATGCCCAGGGGGATCCGCGGGGTCATAGCTGGACAAGCTGAGCGCAACGAACACTGCGGCGAGTAGAAGGAACGACGGTGGACCGTTCCGCGCCAGCCGCTGCCGATCGATCATGGTCATCCCTCGGCGGCCACCAGAGTTTCGAGTCCGGGCGCATTCACCTCGCCCAGCGGTCGCCCCCAGGCGCCGGACTCGTCAACTTCTGATCGGCCGCCATGACCGAACGGCTTTCGCAATCCTCGCTCGGATCGCTGCGCACGAAGCACGAGACAACTATTCTGAGGGCTGGGTAAGATCGACCGTTCCACCCTCTTCCACCTCTTCGGTCGCCTCTGACGTCTGGAGATTCCCCGACAGATCAAGGAATATTTTGTCCTGCATAATTTCCTGGATGACAATCGTCATCTTGTCAGGACCGCGCTGATCGACGAGGGGGCGGGCCCCTTGATTGAGGGCGATCATCCGCTTTTGGATCAGGGTCGAGAGCTTGAAGCGACCACCCACCTTGTTGACGATCAGTTCTTCTTTCAGTTCTTCGAGCATCGGAGAATCAACCTCCACAGCCATGTTGGATCAAGAGGGAGACCAGGTCATCGACAGCCTGATCGAGTTCATGGTTCAAAAGTTGGTGGTCGTAAAGCCCTGCCTGGTCCAGCTCGCGGCGGGCGTTGTTCAGACGGCGGGTGATCGTGGCTTCCGAGTCGGTTCCGCGGTTGCGGAGCCGGGCCTCCAACTCCTCGAGGCTGGGGACTTGAATGAAGATGAGGACTGCGGACGGGACTCGCTCTCGGACCTGCAGAGCCCCCTGAACATCAATCTCCAGTAGCACGCACTGGCCTGAGGCCAGCGAGGCCCTTACGGGAGCCGCGGGCGTCCCGTAAAAATGACCATGCACCTCGGCGCTCTCGAGAAAGTGGTCGAGCTCGCGCTGAGTATCGAAGACTTCGCGGGTCAAAAAGTAATAGTCTCGCCCTTCGATCTCACCAGGGCGAGCGCTTCGGGTCGTGGCGGAAACCGAGAGTCGGGCCCCCACTTCGGGCCGCTCCAGCGCTCGGCGCACCAGCGTGCTCTTCCCTGATCCTGACGGACCTGAGACAACAATCAACCGACCCGGCAACTGTGACCAATCACCCATTGCGTTTCCTGGTGGAACATTCGACGCTTCCGGTTCGTCGAGACTCTTCATCCATCAACGTGACCGAGAAATGTCCAAATCAGTCAGGGGGGGGCAACTCACTCAACGTTTTGAATCAATTCCCGGATCTTCTCGAGCAGGCCTTTGATCTCGACCACGGAGCGGCTGATCTCGACGTCGTTGGCCTTTGAACCGATCGTGTTGACTTCCCGGCCCATTTCTTGAACGACGAATTCGAGCTTGCGCCCCGCGCTTTCGGGTTCGTTGATCACTTCCACATACTGAGACAAGTGAGCACGAAGGCGAACGATCTCTTCGGCAATATCCGCACGCTCGGCAAGGATGGCCACTTCGCGAATCACGTCCTTGGGCTCGATCACGATCCCATGACTATCCACCAGGGATTGGAGCCGTTCCGTGAGACGCTTTTGATACGAGGCCACCACATCGGGGCCGCGATCGGCGATCTTCGCAAGATGGACCGACACACCCTTTCCCAGGTTCAAGAGCTCTTCGGCCATGGCCCGTCCCTCTTCGGCACGGGCCGCTTGCAGCTTGCGGAGCGCTTCGGAAACCACACTGGCCAGAGCCGGCCAATCTCCTTGCGGGTCGTCGGTCGCGGGCTTCCGCTCCTCGACAACCCCAGGCAGGACCAGCAGGGCGCCGAGATCAAGGGGGGGGGCACCCACGGTTTGAAGGCTGGCGAGTTGGTCTCGATAGCTCGCTAGCGCGACGGAGTTCAGACGATAGTCTTCCGCCCGGCGCGGCCGTTCGATCCGCAGGAGAACCTGGGCGGTTCCCCGGCGGATGACTTCGCGGACAAGCCGCTCGAGGTCGGGTTCCAGAGGGCCGTACGGATCGCTGATCTTGGCGCTCAGCTTGAGGTGACGGTTATTTACCGTCCGGACCTCGACGAGCACAGACCATCGCTCGTCCTGGTGCCGCGCCTCGCCAAATCCGGTCATGCTCAAGAGCACGGCGACCTCATTGCGGAAGCCAAGGAGTGAAACAAGTTCTGAGGGAAAACAACGCCACTCGCGCCGCGATTACTTCGCGGGAGCGGTGGGGATCGCCGGAATGTCGACCGGGGCATCCGTCTTGGGCAATGGAGAAGGAATCGCGGACGAGGAGGAAGGCTTGGAGGTCGAGGTCTTGCCCGACTTGGAGCCCGGCGTCGCGGTCGACTCTTTCGTCACCTTCGAGCTTGGGGGCGCCACGTCGTTGCCCCAGGCCGAATCTCCCCCGCGATTACCGATGATCACCATGATCATGCTGAGGAAGATCCAAAAAGCGGCGACGCACATCGTCACGCGAGTGAAAACGTCCCCGGCTTTCGTACCGAAGGCGCTCGAGCCTCCCATACCACCGAAAGCCCCTGCCAGCCCGCCTCCCTTGCCGCGCTGAATCAGGATGAGGCAGACGAGAAAGACCGAGGTCAAAATCAGCAAGGAATTCAAGATGCCCGTTAGGATGCCCACGGCAGAGTCCTTTGCGACAAAGTTCGTAAAAGGAAAGGAGGGATGCAAAGCCGCCCACGGGAGCAAAGGACGGCTTAGCGGATCCTTCGATTAGGACTTACCCTTGGCGGTCACGTCGCGTGCCGCCTGGACGATGCCGAGGAAGTCGGAGGCCTTGAGGCTCGCACCTCCAACCAAGGCGCCATCGATATCGGGTGCGCCGAGCAGGTCGCCCGCGTTGTCGGGCTTGACGCTCCCCCCATATTGGACGACGACGCGCTTCGCAGTCGCTTCGCCAAAGAGCTTGGTGAGCCAGTCGCGAATATATTCGTGCACAGCCTGGGCTTGAGCGGGAGTGGCCGTCAGACCGGTTCCGATGGCCCAGACCGGCTCATACGCCAAAACAACCCCGGCCATTTGCTCGGGAGCGAGGCCGGCCAGTGAGCCCGTGAGTTGCCCCGCCACCACATCGTTGGTCTGGTCCGCCTGTCGCTCCTGAAGCGTCTCACCAATGCAGACGATCGGGATCAGGCCTACGCCGAGCGCCGCGTGCAGCTTGGCGTTGATTTGAGCATCGGTCTCATTGAGCCCGTGCCGTCGCTCGCTATGGCCGAGAATGACGTGGGTGCATCCCGCGTCTTGAAGCATGGCGCCGGAGAGTTCGCCGGTGTAGGCCCCGTCCGCCTTCCAGTGCATGTTCTGAGCACCCAGCCCAATCGGTGAGCCGGCGAGCACTGCGTCCACCTGGGAGAGGAAGACAGAGGGCGGGCAAACCGCGACGCGGACTTCAGCCAGTGCCCCAACGCCCGTCTTGACCGCCTCCGCCAGGGCCGAAGCCGCTTCGGAGGTGGACGGGTTCATCTTCCAGTTGCCTGCGATAAACAAGGGACGCATCAAACAGTCACTCCCTCACAAGCGTCGATCGTCTTTCCGAGCACATCGGCGAGTGCCCTCAGCTCTTCCACCAGCTTCGCGTACTGCGGCGGCAGGAGCGCCTGGGGGCCGTCGGAAAGGGCCTTTTCCGGACACGAATGCACTTCGATATGGACACCGTCGCTCCCCGCCGCGACCGCAGCGCGAGCCATGGCCGGAATCAGGTCCGGCCGGCCGGTCGCGTGGCTCGGGTCGACGATAATCGGCAGGTGGCTCAGCCCCTTGGCGTTGGGAACGATCGAGAGGTCGAGCGTATTCCGGGTCGACTCCTCAAAGCTCCGCACCCCGCGCTCGCAGAGGATGACCTGGCGATTGCCTTCGGCAAGCACATATTCGGCAGACATCAAGAGGTCTTTAACCGAGGCGCTCATCCCACGCTTCAGCAGCACGGGCGTGCGTGTCTTGCCCAGCTCCTTGAGCAGGTCGAAGTTCTGCATGTTGCGGGCGCCGACCTGAAAAATGTCAGCGTACCGTTCCACGAGCTCCACCTGGCGGGGGTCCATCACCTCAGTCACGACGGGCATGCCGAACCGCTCGCCGGTCGCCTTGAGCATCTTCAGACCGTCTTCGCCCAGCCCCTGAAAGCTATAGGGAGAGGTGCGAGGCTTGAACGCTCCGCCTCGGAGGACGTTCGCCCCGGCGTTGCGGACAGCCTCGGCAATCTCGACCAGCAGGGGCTCGCTCTCGATGGCGCACGGGCCCGCGATCATCATCAGATGGCCGCCGCCGACTTTGATCCCCTTGATGTCGAAGACCGAGTCTTCGCGGTGGAATTCCCGGCTCGCCAACTTGTAGGGCTTGAGGATGGGGACGACCTGCTCAACTCCCTCGATGGCCTGAAGCGGCTCGACCTGGAGCTTTTCCTCATCGCCGATCACGCCGATGATGGTTCGCGACACCCCCTGGCTCAAGTGGGGCGTGAAACCCAGCGCTTCGATGCGCTCGAGGACGTGCTGAATCACTTCTGGGGTAGGATGCGGCTTCAAAACGATGATCATCGTCGTCCTCAGAGTCTCCCGGCCAGTCTCGGCCGAGCTCCACCCGACGCTGGGGGCCGACCGTCTTTCAAACGGGTGAACGTAAGATTTTAACGAGACTCCTCAAAGGGGGGAAGGCAGAACCGCCGTCTGCTTCCAAACTTCTTATTCGCGGCATGTTAAGCACGACGCGGGCAGTGCCCCTATCTCCCCGCCAACTCCCTTTGGCCACATCGCGCCGGATAATCCCCAGTACCGGAAAAAGCCCAACCCGAAGTTCTCTCCAGAGAATCTGCACCAGGATGCACGCCGGAGAAAGCTCCGGATTTTATCGATAATTTTTGCCTCCACGGAACTGCTTGATAGGGCAAAACTTGAGGAAAAATCGGGTTGTCCAGGAATTGCCGGAATCAGGGCACCTGCTACAATTTTTACGTTTCCTCCTCCCGGATTGAAATGTTCCTAATTCGTTCACGCACTGACGGTTAGTGGGTGCAAACGGTCGAGCTGCCAGGCCCCCCCGCTCGACAGCCTCATCAGCCTCAGAACATGCCCAGGCAGACGTTCGGTTGCGGTCGCTGAGGCCGAGCCAAGCATTGGGGAAGTTCGGCACAAATACGTTTTCATTGACCGGACCGGCCATCCTTTGAAAGCAGGGTGCGGTTAGCCTCTGCGGCTCTGGGGTCGTCGGTCTTCGCAACGGCCCAGGCGGCGGTCTTACCCCGCTACGGCTGCTTTCTTGTCGAAGACGAGAGCGAGAATCGATGCGATCCCATCACGCACTTGTAATTTTCGCCCTGACTTGTGCCGCCTTCACGGGGTGTACCCAAGAGGCGCCCAAGTTGGCACCCACCAAGCCGCCCGTGGTTCTCGTCAGCACCCCTGTGAGCGACGAGGTCACGGAATTTGAAGACTTCACGGGACGAACCGACGCGGTCTTCTCTGTCGAAGTTCGTGCCCGCGTCACCGGCTATCTCGAGAAGGTGAACTTCAAGGACGGTGCCGAGGTCAAGGAGGGGGATCTCCTCTTCCAGATCGATCCTCGAATCTATCAGGCGGAACTGGATCGAGCTGAGGCCACAATCCTTCAGGCGGAGGCTCGGCTCAAGCGGCTTGAAGCGGATAATCGCCGCGCCACGATGCTCTTTAATCGCGGTGCGATCAGCCGCGAAGAGTTCGAGCGAATTTCCAGCGACTTCGCGGAAGGGACGGCCTCGGTCGGCATCGCGAAGGCCAATCGAGACCTCGCCAAGCTCAACGTCGGCTATACCAAGGTCACGGCTCCCATCAGCGGACGAATCAGCCGCCGCCTCGTCGACCCGGGTAACCTGGTTCAGGCCGACCAAACGGCACTCACCACCATCGTCTCACTCGACCCTATGTACGTTTACTTCGACATCGACGAGCGAACGATGTTGAAGTTCCGACGGCTCATTCGCGAAGGCAAAATTCAGTCGCGAGAATCAGGTGCGGTCGTTCCGGTACTCACGGCGCTCTCTGACGAAGAGGGTTTCCCTCACGTCGGAGCGATCAATTTCAGCGATAACCGCGTGGACGCCAGCACCGGCACCTTGCGAGTTCGCGGCAGCATCGCCAATCCTAACCCGCGGGTCCTTTCACCCGGCCTTTTCATGCGGGTCCGCGTCCCCATCGGCACCCCGCGGTACGCGTTGATGATCTCCGAACAATCGCTTGGCACTGACCAGGGACGGAAATTCCTCTATGTCGTGAATGACAAGAACGAAGTGGTCTACCGCCCCGTGAAAGTCGGTCCGCTCAACGAAGGGCTTCGCGTAATCGAGGACGGGCTCAAGCGAGGTGAACGCGTCATTGTCAGCGGACTCCAGCGTGTGAAGCCGGGCGCCAAGGTTGACCCCAAGCCGGCCGATCTGAGCGGTAACCCCGAGAAGTCGGCGGAAGGGGATGCCAAGAAGAAGGCGGATCCCGCGTCGACCCCTGAAAAAACCACCGGCGAGGCCGAAAAGAAAGGCGAGGTCGAGAAGAAGTCCGAGGGAGCGCCGACCAAGCCCGAAGAGAAGGGGACCTCGAAGACGTCAGCACCTCACGCCGCCTGAGCGGGTTCGAGAGCACGCTAAACGCAAAAAGAGATCGCCGGGAGTTTATGCGACTCCCGGCGGTCCGCGGGTTGTCTCCGGCGATTCGCCTGATTTGAAAAAATGAACGTTTTTGGAATCAACGCGGTACGAAGGTCGCCTCATCGTCGCTGAAGTGGGTGATGAGAAAGGGACAACGCCCGGCACGTCTCGCCCTCCGTTAAGGAGAGGCAGCTCGGCCTGGCTCCGTCAATCGGAACCTTCCTATCCATCCAGATCACGAGACGATGAGGCCGTCACGGACGAGAGCCTCTTACCTTCATCCCCGGGAGAATCGGCCTTGATCTCGCGCTTCTTCATCGATCGCCCGATCTTCGCCTCGGTGCTCTCCATCGTGATCACCCTTGCTGGGGGTGTGGCGATCTTTTCGCTGCCGATCGCGCAATATCCCGAGATCGCTCCTCCGACCGTGAACATGGATTGCACCTACCCGGGGGCGAGCGCTCAGGTCGTCTCGGAAACCGTCGCGACGCCGATCGAACAGAAGGTCAACGGCGTCGAGAACATGCTTTACATGTCGTCGCAGTGCACGAACGACGGGTCATACAACCTGACCGTCACGTTCAAGCATGGCGTCGACCTCAACATGGCCCAGGTGCTCGTGCAGAACCGGGTCAGCTTGGCCGTTCCCCTTCTCCCCGACGTGATCAAACAGACGGGGGTCGCCACGCGCAAGAAGGCTCCCGACATTCTTCTTGCTATCGGTATCAACTCACCGAGCGGGCGTTACGATCAGCTCTATCTCAGTAACTACGCTCTCATTCGCATCAGAGATGAGCTCTCCCGGCTCCCGGGCATCAGCGATGTCACCATGCTCGGCCAGCGCGACTATAGCATGCGGGTCTGGGTGGACCCCGAGCAGCTCGCCTCGCGCGACATGTCCGCCAGTGACGTTGCCCTCGCGATCCGCGAACAGAACATGCAGATCGCCACAGGGCAGATCGGGCAGCAGCCTATTCCGCAGGGGCAACTGATCCAGGTTCCCCTGGGCACGCTGGGAAGACTCGTCACAATCGAACAGTTCGAGAACATCATCGTCAAGTCGAGGCCTGACGGCCGGGTCACGCGGCTCAAAGACGTGGCTCGGGTCGAACTCGGCGCCAAAAATCAAGATATCAACAGTCGCCTTGACGGCAGCCCCGTCGTCAACATGGCAGTCTTTCAGCTTCCGGACGCCAACGCACTTGAGACGGCGGATCTCGTCCGCGCGAAGATGACGGAACTTCAGAAGGAGTTCCCAGATGGAGTCACCTATGAGATCCGCTACGATACGACCCCGTTCATCCGCGAGTCGATTGCCGAGGTATACAAGACGCTGCAAGAGGCGATTATCCTGGTCGCCATCGTCGTGCTCCTCTTCCTCCAGAACTGGCGCTCAACGATCATTCCGCTCATCGCGGTTCCCGTCGCCATCGTGGGGACCTTTGCAGCACTCGCGGTTTTCGGCTTCAGCATCAACAATTTGACACTTTTCGGACTTGTGCTGGCGATTGGTATCGTCGTTGATGACGCCATCGTCGTCGTCGAGGCCGTCGAACATCATATCGAACATGGGCTTTCACCTCGAGACGCGACAATACGCGCGATGGACGAGGTGTCCGGTCCGGTCATCGCGATCGGCCTGGTGTTGACCGCCGTGTTCGTACCTTGCGCTTTCATCACCGGGATCGTCGGCCAGTTCTTCCGGCAGTTTGCGTTGACGATCGCGATCTCGACGCTGATCTCAGCCTTCAACTCACTGACACTTAGCCCCGCTCTGGCGGCTCTCTTGCTTCGCCCACGGCAAGCAGGCAAAGCGGCGGTAGCACTCCCTCGCTTCGCTTACGCGGCGGCTGGCGCTCTGGCGGCCGGGCAATATCTGACACCTCGGCTGGCGCCCCTCCTTACGCGAATTCCGAAGAGCTACCTCAGCAATCAGACCCTTCATAGCGTGGTGGCCGATCCCCGGTTTGCCATGGGGCTGGCAGTCGCCGTTGGGATCGTCGGCGGCTGGATCATCGGTAAGCTGGTCGATCGCTTACTGGTGCTCTTCTTCGCCCTCTTCAATCGCATGTTCGGGCTGGCGACCAAAGCCTACACCAAGACCGTCTCGATCCTTCTGAGAGGCTCGATCGTCGTTCTTTTGGGATACAGCGGCCTGATGTTTCTGACGTACCGAGAGTTCTCCCACACGCCGAAAGGGTTCATTCCCTCTCAAGACATGGGTTACCTCTTGGTCAACGTTCAGTTGCCTGACTCCGCCTCCTCGGAACGAACCGCCAAGGTGATGAACCAGATCGAAAAGATCGCGCGGAGCACTCCGGGGGTTGCACACACAATGAGCATCGCGGGGCAATCGCTCCTCTTAAGTGCCTTCGGCTCCAACTTCGGCTCGATGTTCGTCATGCTCGATGATTTCGCCCAGCGACGAACCCCAGAGAAGTATGGCGAAGCCATTGCGGGAATCTTGAGAAAGAAGTTCGGGATCCAGGTCTTCGACGCGCAGGTGACCGTGTTCGGCCCTCCACCGGTTCGTGGCGTCGGCCGTGCGGGCGGCTACCGAATCATGGTGGAAGACCGCGGCGACCAAGGACCGAACGTCCTTCAGGGACAGACAGAGAACCTGGTTGAAAAGGCTAACCAGCAGCCCACCCTGGTCGGGAACTTCGCCGTCTTCCGAGCGAACGTTCCCCAGCTCTTTGTCGACGTAAATCGCACCTTATGCATGACCAAGCAGGTGCGTCTCCAAGATCTATTCGCTACGCTTCAGATCTACCTGGGGTCGCTTTACGTTAACGACTTCAATCTTTTCGGACGCACCTGGCAGGTGATCATTCAAGCCAACGCCAATTTCCGAAACAAGATTGAAGATGTTCATAAGCTAAAGGTTCGTAATGAAGTGGGAGCCATGGTCCCGCTCGGCACCTTGGCCAACGTCAAGGAAGTGAACGGCCCTCTGGTTCTGACTCGTTACAATATGTACCCGGCCGCCTCGATCAACGGCAGCGCAGCTCCCGGTATCAGCTCCGGTCAAGCGATCAGTATCATGGAAGAGCTCGGTAAGAAGGAGCTCTTGCCCTCAATGTCCACTGAGTGGACGGAGCTGGCCTTCCTCGAGTTGCAGGCCGGCGACACGGCGATGATCGTCTTCGGCTTCGCGGTGGTGATGGTGTTCCTCGTGCTCGCCGCGCAGTATGAAAGCTGGTCGTTGCCGCTGGCGATTATCTTGGTGGTTCCGATGTGTCTGTTGAGTGCCGTGACGGGGGTGAATGTTGCCGCCGCGGACATCAACATCTTCACGCAGATTGGATTCGTCGTGCTGGTCGGACTCGCGAGTAAGAACGCGATCTTGATCGTCGAGTTCGCCAAAGCGAACCGAGAGGCGGGAAATTCGCGGCGAGAAGCCACCCTCGAAGCCTGCCGCCTTCGACTCCGACCGATCGTCATGACCTCGTTAGCGTTCATTCTCGGAGTTGTTCCGTTGATGATCACTCACGGGGCAGGGGCCGAGATGCGGCGGATCCTGGGGACGACGGTATTCAGCGGCATGCTCGGTGTGACGGTCTTCGGCATCTTCCTGACTCCCGTTTTCTTCTTCGTGCTCGACTGGGTCGGAAGCACTCGCCTGTTCTCTTCGAAGCTCATGCGGTCTATTGAGGCCGCGACGCTCGAAGTCTTTGGCCTGCGATTCGTGCGTCGCCTCGGCAAGCGTGTCGTCCAAAACCGTACGTCCAAGACGCCGGAAGCCAAGCCCGCACCCGTCCAAGAAGAAACGGTTGTCGCCACAAACGGCGTGCATCCGCTCACCGTCGAGCCTCTCACGAACGGGAACGGGCACTACGGCGACATCCACGCCACGAATGGAACCAACGGGACCAACGGAAAGACCGCTCATCGAGACGACCACACCACAACCCACGGAACGAACGGCTCGGAAGAGTCCCAACCTTCCGAGGCTGTGGCTACAACGCATGGGGACCATGCAGATGGTCCCGCCAAGCCTCCCGTACCCAAGCCCCCCCTAGGCGCTCATGCCGGTAAACCGGCGACCAATGGCACTCACTCGGCCAACCCGGGCGATTCCGCGAAGAAGAGGTAATAATTTCGCATGTTCTCACGCTTCTTCATCGACCGTCCGATTTTTGCCTCGGTGCTCTCGATCGTCGTGACGCTTGCCGGCGGCATCGCCGTCTGGACGCTGCCGATCGCGCAGTATCCTGAGATCACGCCGCCGACCGTGGAGGTCTCGGCGTTCTACCCGGGAGCCAACGCCAAGGTCGTCGCCGACACCGTGGCCGCGCCGATTGAGCAGCAGGTCAACGGCGTTGAGAACATGCTCTACATGTCGTCGCAATGCACCAACGACGGCAATTACACCCTCACGATTACGTTTCGCCTGGGTGTTGACTTGAACATGGCACAGGTTCTCGTGCAGAACCGCGTGTCATTGGCCGAGCCGATTCTCCCGGACCTGGTGAAGCGACGTGGTGTGACGGTCAAGAAGAAGTCTCCCAGCATCTTGATGATCGTCAACCTGTTCTCGCCCAATAAAAGCCGGGACAACCTGTATCTCAGCAACTATGCCACGATTCAGCTTCGCGACGAGCTGGCTCGTTTGCCGGGCGTCGGCGACATCACTTACATGGGTCAGCGCGACTACAGCATGCGCGTCTGGCTCGACCCTGGAAAGATGTCGTTCCGTAACTTGACGGCTAATGACGTGGTCCTGGCGATCACCCAGCAGAATGCACAGGTCGCGGCCGGTCAGATTGGCCAGCCTCCCGTACCGAACGGGCAAGTGTTTCAGTATACGATGAGCACGCTCGGTAGGCTCGCGGACGCCGACCAGTTTGCGGACATGATTCTCAAGACGGATAGTGACGGCCGGGTGGTCCGTCTTCGCGATGTTGCCCGCATCGAGCTAGGCGCTCAGGCCTACGACCAGACCTGTACCCTCGACGGGCAACCTTCGGTCGCGCTTTCCATCTACCAGCGACCGGGGTCAAACGCACTTGAAACCGCCCGCCTCGTTCGTACCAAGATGGAAGAGCTTCGAGCCCGTTTTCCCGAGGGCCTCGAATATGCCATCGTGTACGATACCACACCGTTCATCACAGAATCCGTGGACGAGGTGTTCAACACGCTTCGCGACGCGGTGATCCTGGTGGCCGTCGTGGTCCTCTTGTTCCTGCAAAATTGGCGTTCTGCCGTCATTCCCTTGATCGCCGTTCCCGTGGCCATCGTGGGCACTTTCGCCGCGATGGCCGCGTTCGGCTTTAGCCTCAATAATTTGACGCTCTTCGGTCTCGTTCTGGCGATCGGTATCGTCGTCGACGACGCCATCGTCGTGGTGGAAGCCGTGGAGCACCATATCGAGCACGGGTTATCACCAAGAGACGCCACTGCGAAAGCGATGGACGAGGTCTCGGGACCGGTTATCGCCATCGGCCTGGTGCTCACGGCCGTGTTCGTGCCCTGTGCGTTCATTACCGGGATCATCGGTCAGTTCTTCAGACAATTCGCGTTAACGATCGCAACCTCAACCTTGATCTCGGCCTTCAACTCGCTGACACTCAGCCCCGCCCTCGCGGCCCTTCTGCTTCGTCCGCGAACCCCCGGAAAGGCGGTCGCCGCTCTGCCGAGGCCGGCCTATGCACTGGCAGGAGGATGGCTCGGGTGGGTCTTCCTGGCCCCGCTCCTGGCTCCCAAATTGGCCATGGCCGCAGCCCACCCCGCGGAACACGCAGCGGCAGCGGTTGCTGAGATTCCCCTCACGGCTCACATGATCGGCATGGTCCTAGGCGCCATTGCCGGCTGGATCCTGGGTTGGGGACTCGATCGCATGCTCTCCGCCTTCTTCCGGCTCTTCAACGCGTGCTTCAACTTCGCGACGAATATCTACACGAGGATGGTGGGTATTCTGCTCCGCTTGAGCATGATCGTACTCTTGCTCTATGGCGGCCTGGTGTACCTGACCTACTGGGGCTTCACGCATACGCCCGCGGGTTTTATTCCGTCACAGGACAAGGGATATCTCCTCGTCAATGTGCAGATGCCCGACGCCACATCCGTCGAACACACTCAGAAGGTTATGAACAAGATCGAGAAATTGGCGATCACGATTCCGGGCGTAAAACACACCGTGGCAATCGCCGGCCAGTCCATCTTGCTCAATGCCAACGCTCCGAACTTCGGTGCGATGTATGTCATGCTCGATGACTTCCACCACCGTTCCAAACCGGGACTTTCCGGGGAGCAGATCGCCGCGAAACTGCAGGAGAAAGTCCAGGAGGAGGTGGAAGACGGCCTGGTCAACGTCTTCGGCGCTCCGCCAGTCGAAGGTCTTGGCACGGCCGGCGGCTTCAAGATCGTCATCGAAGACCGAGGCGACCTGGGATTCGATGAACTCCAGTCGTCCAGCGAACATATCGTCACAGAGGGAAATGACAACTCATCTCTGCGAGGCCTATTTACCAGCTTCCGGGCTAACTCGCCGTGGCTCTTCCTCGACATCGACCGCCAGAAGGTGAAAACCATGGGGTTGTCGATGAGTGAGGTGTTCAACACGCTCCAGGTTTACCTCGGGTCGCTTTACGTCAACGACTTCAACCGGTTCGGCCGGACCTGGCAGGTGAACATCCAGGGAGAGTCGAACTTCCGGAAGCAGATCGAAGACCTGAAGCAACTGAAGATCCGCAACGAGCGCGGCGGAGGTATGGTCCCCCTGGGCGCGGTGGCGGGAATTCGCGACGTCAGCGGGCCCGTCTTGATCATGCGTTACAACATGTATCAATCCGCGGCGATCAATGGGAACCCTGGGGCCGGCATCAGCTCGGGGCAGGCCATTGAGGTCATGCAGAAAATCGCCCAGGGAGAGTTGGGGCCGTCCATGCGATCGGAGTGGACAGAGCTCGCGCTGCTTCAGCTTCAGACGGGAAGCACCGCCATGCTCGTGTTTTTGCTCGCGGTCATCCTGGTCTTCCTCGTGCTGGCGGCTCAGTATGAGAGTTGGTCCTTGCCCTTCTCGGTGATCTTGGTCGTGCCTATGTGCTTGCTCTGCTCCATCGCCGGGGTACAGTACGCCAAGCTTGACATCAACATCTTTACGCAAGTCGGTTTCATCGTGCTCGTGGGACTTGCGTGCAAAAACGCGATCTTGATCGTCGAATTTGCCAAGTCCCGCCGCGAAGAGGGCGTTCCGCGACGTCAGGCGACTCTTGAAGCTTGCCAGCTTCGCCTTCGTCCGATCATGATGACGTCGTTCGCGTTCATCCTCGGCGTGGTGCCGCTCGTCTTGGCTGTGGGTGCCGGTGCCGAAATGCGTCGTACCCTGGGCACCGCCGTGTTCAGCGGCATGTTGGGGGTGACCCTCTTCGGTATTTTCTTTACGCCGGTTTTCTACAACGTCATTCAGTGGTTCAATGACGTGTTTACGCGTGGACGCCCCTCACTGGCCGATGCGGAGGTCGATAGCCACGTTCCGCACACGGACAAGGGTGACAATGATGAAGCCAACCCCTACCAGCACCATTGACGCGTAAAGGCCGGAGGCCCTGACGAATCCAGGAAGAACACGTCAGGGCCCTTTTTCTTTTCCTCGGTTTTAATCGAGACACGAACGGCGGCTCGATCAGCTCTCGAAGCAGTCGCTTCGCGGGTAGGAGCCGAGGATCTCGAGACGTTCGCAGCGTTTGCGAACCCCCTCAATCGTCTTCTTGACGGTTTCGTCCTCGACATGTCCATCGATGTCGATGAAGAAGAGGTACGAGGGATCGCGATCGTTGGGGTTGGCCGAAACGGGGAACGACTCGATCCAGGTCATATTAACCCCATTCTTGCCGAACGGGGCGATCGCATCGGCGAGCGTTCCGGAGTGGTTCTGGATGCGGAGGAGCAAGGTCGTCTTGTCTCGCCCGGAGCGTTCTTCCGAGCGCTCCGCAATGACGGCGAAGCGTGTGACGTTGTGCGGCTGATCCTCGATATTCTCCGCGAGGACCCGCAACCCGTGGGCGTCGCCGGCGGAGCGGCTCGCGATTGCGGCGGAGTGTTCTTCCCGAGCGGCGAGCTCGGCCGCACGGGCCGTGGAGACGACGTCGATCACCTGGGCCTCAGGGAGATTCTTACCGATCCAATGCCGGCACTGCGACAGCGCCTGGGCCTTGGAATAGACCCGCTGGACCTGGCTCCATTCCCCTTTGCCCAGCAGGCAGTGGTGAACCCTGAGCCTGACCTCCGCACGGATCTTGAGGCCGGGGAGCCGCACGAACATTTCGAGCGTGTCGGCAATGCGGCCGTCGGTCGAATTCTCGAGGGGGACGATCCCAAATTGAACGTGGCGGCGATTCACGGCCTCGAACACGGCCGCGATTGACCCCACGGGATCATGCTCGACGGATTCGCCAAACTTGGCGACTGCCGCGAGGTGGCTGTAGCTATACTGAGGTCCCAAATAAGCGACGCGTAAGCTCTGTTGGAGAGAACGAGAACTGCTGAGCAATTCGCGATAGATAACCCGCAGAGCGTCACTGGGCAGGGGGCCTTTGCTGGCACCGAGGACCTTCGAGATCACCTCGTCTTCTCGAGCGGCCGACCAGATCTCAATTCCTTGCTTCTGCTTGACCTGGCCGACTTTAAGAGAGATCTCCGCCCGTCGATTGAGAAGCTGAACGAGCTCCTTATCAACGCGGTCGATTTCTGCCCGTAGACTCGCCAGGGTGGGTGCCCGCTTGGCATCCGAAGACGAGTTGTTGGAACGTTGACGCGAGTCCGACGGTAGCTTACGAGGCATCGGTCCTCTCGGGGCAAGAGACCGGGTTTCGTCGTCCGGTAATCTCGGACGCAAACTTCTCTGTCATAAGTGGATACAAAAAGCCCAAACGACTGTCAAGCGAATTCCCCAAGGGTCCGGTAGCCCCCCGTTCCCCTGCGCCCGCCTTTTCGTTAGACTAGTTCAACCTGAGTCCGCGAAGACGGCCGAAATCGTCCCCGGCACCTACACGTCTGCCAAAAGGGCAGCTCCAAAAGTAGGCCTGCGCGGCTTCCTGTCATAATGACAGCAGGCTCCCTTATGAGCTTGCGGAAGTCAGGAACGAAAATCGACGGAAGTCTGGTCGCCAGCGAGACTAAGGTAAGACTTCGCGTACAAGTTACAGCCATGGCACCGCCCTTGCATCTCCCATGATGCTTGTGATGCGAGGACGGGAAATGCAGTGGAGCGTCTGAAGGCCTTATCTTTGCCTTGAGTTGCTCCCCTTCGTTGTAAATGTTCGCGTAGAGTCCGGTGAGTCCCGCGGCCCGCGACCTCGCCACCGCTCAACCTGGGAAAGGAGATTGGTCGTGGCTGAAGGTGAAAAGATCATTGGCATTGACCTCGGGACAACGAATAGCGTGGTCGCGGTCATGGAAGGCGGCGACGTGACTGTCATCGCCAACCAGGAAGGGAGCCGATTGACGCCGTCGGTCGTCGCGTTCACCCCCAAGGGAGAGACCCTCGTGGGCGAGCCCGCCAAGCGGCAGGCCGTCACGAACCCGACCGGTACCGTCTATTCGATCAAGCGCTTCATGGGCCGCCGCCACGACGAAGTTCGTGGTGAAGAAAAGATGGTCCCCTACCAGGTCGTCGGGGGAGCCAGCGAGTTCGTGAAGGTGAAGGTGGGGGGCAAGGATTACACCCCTCCCGAGATCTCAGCGCTCGTGCTGCGTAAGCTGAAAGAGGCCGCGGAGAGCTACCTCGGCCATAAAGTGCGCAAGGCCGTCATTACGGTCCCCGCGTACTTCAACGATAGCCAGCGGCAGGCCACCAAAGACGCAGGGCAGGTCGCCGGCCTGGAAGTCGCTCGTATCATCAACGAGCCGACGGCCGCGGCACTGGCCTACGGGCTCGATAAGAAGAAGAACGAGAAGATCGCCGTCTTCGATCTCGGCGGCGGCACGTTCGACATCTCGATCCTTGATGTCGGCGACGGCGTGTTCGAGGTGCTATCGACGAATGGCGATACCCACCTCGGTGGTGACGACTGGGATGAAGCCCTGATCCACCACATCGCCGGGGAATTCAAGAAGGAGCAGGGGGTCGACCTGCTCAAGGACCAGATGGCCCTTCAGCGGCTCAAGGAAGCCGCGGAGAAAGCCAAGAAGGACCTCTCGTTCCAGTCGCAGGCCGACATTAACCTGCCGTTCATCACGGCGGATCAAAACGGTCCCAAGCACCTGACGATGACCATCAGCCGCAGCCAGTTCGAGCGGCTGACCGACAGCCTGTTCGATCGCTGCAAGGCTCCCGTGCTGAAGGCGCTCGATGACGCCAAGCTGAAGGCTTCGGACATCGACGAGGTGGTGCTCGTCGGTGGTTCGACCCGTATGCCGCGGGTTCAGCAAATCGTCAAAGACATCTTCGGCAAGGAGCCCCATAAGGGAGTCAACCCTGACGAAGTCGTGGCCATCGGCGCGGCGATTCAGGGTGCGGTTCTTACCGGCGAAGTCAAAGACCTGCTGCTGCTGGACGTCACTCCGCTCTCGCTTGGTCTCGAGACCAAGGGGGGGGTCTTCACCCGGCTCGTCGAGCGTAACACGACGATCCCGACGGAGAAGAAGGAAACGTTCACCACGGCTGACGACAACCAGACCGCGGTCACCATCAAGGTGTACCAGGGTGAACGGCCGATGGCCGCGGACAACCGGCTCCTGGGCGAATTCAACCTCGAGGGGATTCCCCCGGCGAGGATGGGTACGCCTCAGATCGAAGTGGCGTTTAATATCGATGCCAACGGTATCCTCAACGTCACGGCTCGTGACAAGGGAACCGGCAAGGAGCAGACGATCAAAATCGAGTCCTCGGGAGGTCTCTCCAAGGACGACATCGATCGGATGCAACGGGACGCGGAATCGCACGCCGCTGAGGACAAGCAGAAGCGAGAGCTTGCCGAGGCTCGCAACACGGCGGAGCAACAGGTCTACCAGCTCGAGAAGCTGATGGACGAGAGCAAGGACAAGCTCAGCGATTCCGACAAGTCGGCCGTCCGCGCGGCCATCGAACGGGTGAACGAGGCCAAGAAGGGGAACGACGCGGCCGCCATCACCCAGGCGATCGAAGAGCTGCAGCGGGCCAGCCAGGCCATGGCTGAACACCTCTATGCCGCAAACGCCGCCAGCGGCGCGGGTGCGGCCGGAGGCCCGTCGGGCGGCGGTCAGGCGTCCTCCAACGGAGGGCAAGCCGGTCCGAAGCCCGATGACGTCATCGACGTCGAGTTCGAAGAGAAGAAGTAAGTAGTCATTTCGTCCCGGAGGGGGAGTTGGCCATAGCCGACTCCCCTTCGTTTTGTGATGATCAACCCAAGGCACCGAGCGAATCCGGGCCGTTGCCTCCAGGACGCCGCCCAGCGCGACGTCTTGTCCTGCAGGAGCCGACGTTATGTCTCTCGACGACGCAAGGGCGGTGTACCCGATCCTAGTGCGTTTGGCCCGTGATCTCGCGGAAGCAGCCCGGGACCGCCGACCGGCTGTTTGGATCCACTACGACGACTTCTGCCAACGCTGCAAAGAAGTCGGCGTCAAGGAAACTCCGCGGACGATCGCGACCAAACTCCTCAAGCCGCTCCAAGCCGTGTGCGCCGAGAATAACTTGCCGGACCTGAGCGCACTCATCATCCAGAAGCCCAAGGCGCGAAGCGATTTTGGCAACCTGCTGCGGCCGTCTGACGGATGGTGGGAGATCTACGTGACCCGCGGTGAATCCACCGTCGGTGACGTGGCCTTCTGGTTCAAGCATTTCCAGGCCGCTCGCGATTACCCGGATTGGCCGGAAGCCCCTTTCTTTTGAACTTTGAGCAACGAAAGCGCGTCGCCATCTCGGTATCACACTCGCGGATGGTTGTAGCAACGCACTGAGATTGAAGTTCCGATCGATTAGGCTCCCACCCAGGGAACTCTCAATCGATCGGAACCAGATCCCTCCGGCACATCTGAGGATCGAGCCTTTGAGAAATAGCGTGAAGAATCGTTTTTCTTCATCCTATCGACATAGGCACAATTGTTCGCAGCTAAAATCGGCGAACAAATGGGAAGCCCTTTGCGTAATGCTTGCATAGCCTTACACAACTAGGAACATCCCTTCTCTTTGCGGCATCACGCAATGCCGCGAGGTGACCATAATGGCATTTCGTTTCGATCAACTGACTCTGAAGAGCCAGGAAGCCGTCCAACGCGCCCAGGAATTGGCCCGCGAGCGCGGGCATCAACGACTGGAGCCCATGCACCTTCTGGCGGCCTTGCTCGACGCCGACCAAAGCGTGGTCCGGGCAATCCTCTCTCAGTTAGGCACCAACCCGTCGCAGATTCTTCGCGCAGTCGAAGAGGGGCTCAACGCGCTCCCCAAGGTCTCCGGCGGAGAAACCACGCTCGGCCCCGACCTGAACCGGGTGTTCGAGACCGCGCAAAGCGACGCGGATCGAATGAAGGATCAGTATGTTTCGGTGGAGCACTTGTTGCTGGCTCTCACCAAGGTGAAGAGCCGGGCCCAGGACGTTCTGAGTGCCGTCGGGGTCACCGAGAAGGAGATCCTCCAGGCACTTCAAAAGGTCCGTGGCGGCCAGCGGGTGACCGACCAGAATCCCGACGACAAGTACCAGGCGCTCGAACGATACGGGCGCGACCTGGTGGAGCTGGCGCGCAAGGGGAAAATGGATCCCGTCATCGGCCGCGATGAGGAGATCCGCCGCACCATCCAGGTGCTGAGCCGCCGCACCAAGAACAACCCAGTCCTGATCGGTGAGCCCGGAGTGGGCAAAACGGCGATCGTGGAAGGGCTGGCGCAGCGAATCGTTTCGGGAGATGTGCCTGAAAGCCTCCAGAACCGCAAAGTGATCGCACTCGACATGGGAGCCCTGGTCGCAGGCACCAAGTTCCGCGGCGAGTTCGAGGATCGTTTGAAGGCCATCCTCAAGGATGTCACTCAGTCCGAGGGGCGGGTCATCCTGTTCATTGACGAGCTCCACCTTGTTGTGGGAGCGGGCAAGGCAGAAGGTTCGATGGACGCGGCCAACCTGCTCAAGCCGGCCCTGGCGCGAGGCGAGCTCCGTTGTATTGGCGCCACGACGCTCGACGAGTTCCGTGAGAACATCGAAAAAGACCCCGCCCTCGAGCGGCGGTTTCAACCGGTGTTCGTCGGCGAGCCGACCGTCGAAGACACGGTGGCCATCCTCCGCGGCTTGAAAGAACGGTACGAGGTCCACCACCGGGTCAAGATTCGAGACTCCGCACTGGTGTCCGCGGCCAAGCTCGCCGCGCGTTACATCACGGACCGGTTCCTTCCCGACAAGGCGATCGACCTCGTCGATGAAGCGTCGAGCCGGCTCGCGATGGAACTCCAGTCGGTCCCCACCGAGATCGACGTGCTTCAGCGCAGGCTGCTCCAGTTGCAGCTCGCGCAGCGGATGCTAGCGTCCGAAGATGAGGAGCACGCTCGCGAGCGACTGGCCGAGGTCCAGGAAGAAATCGCGCGGGTCGAGAAGGAACTCCAGGATCTTCGGAGCCAGTGGGAGTTCGAAAAATCAGGGCTGGGAGATATCCAGAAGGTCCGCGAACGACTGGCGCAGGTCCAGGTCGAGTACAACCGTGCGTGGGACGACATTCGCCACATGCAGCAGCGTGGCGAGCCCCCCCACGAGAAGCAATTCCAGGCCCTCGCGGCCCTCGACGCCGAGCGCAAAAGCCTCGAACAGAAAATTGCCCAGTCCGAGGCGCTTGGAGACAGCCAGCCCAAAGACTCAAAGCGGCTTCTCAAAAAAGAGGTCGACTCCGAAGAGATCGCCGAAGTCGTCAGCCAGTGGACCGGCATTCCCGTCTCCAAGATGCTCACCACCGAACGAGACAAGCTCGTTCACCTCGAAGATCAAATTCATCTTCGGATGATCAACCAGGACGCCGCGGTCCGAGCGGTGGCCGACGCGGTGCGCCGCAGCCGTGCCGGATTGCAGGACCCGAATCGACCGATCGGCTCGTTCTTGTTCCTGGGGCCAACGGGTGTCGGCAAGACCGAGTTGGCGAAGGCCCTCGCGGAGTTTCTGTTCGATAGCGAAGCCGCGATGATCCGAATCGACATGAGCGAGTTCGGCGAGCGCCACAACGTCGCCCGGCTCATCGGGGCCCCTCCCGGCTATGTGGGCTATGAAGAGGGGGGCCGACTCACCGAAGCCGTGCGACGGCGGCCTTACTCGGTGGTCCTGCTCGATGAGGTTGAGAAGGCCCATCGCGACGTCTTCAACGTGCTGCTTCAGGTGCTCGACGATGGACGGCTCACGGACGGGCAGGGGAGGACCGTCGACTTCCGGAACACCGTCATCATCATGACCTCAAACCTGGGAAGCCAGGAAATCGCTCGCCTGGCGGAATCGGGAGACGAGGGACGCATTCGACGCGCGGTCATGGAAGTGCTCAAGGCGGAATTCCTCCCTGAGTTCCTGAACCGGATCGACGAAACGATCATCTTCCACCCGCTCGGTATGAACGAGCTGACGAAGATCGTCGACATCCAACTCAGAAGGCTTCAGACGCAGATCGCGGAGACCGGGCTTACGATCCGCGTCAACGACGCGGCGAAACGCCAGCTTGCCGATGAAGGCTTTGACCCTGCCTATGGAGCCCGCCCCTTGAAGCGGGTTATCCAGCAGCGAATCGCCAACCCGCTGGCCACCGCTCTCCTCCGAGAACCGGCCAAGCCCGGAAGCATCGTCGAGGTGGATTGGGACGGCGCTGAATTCACCTTCAAGCCCGTCTCTTCTTGAGGTTCAAGAAGTCCGCCAGCCCACAAAAAACCTCCCATCACTTATTTCTCAAGTGATGGGAGGTTCTTTCATGCGCGAGCTGCTAACGAGGGATCCCTGCGACGCTTATTCGTCGTCAGAGTCCGTCTTGGTCTTGGTGGTCTTGTCCGACGTCTTCGCCTTGGTCGATGCCGTCGGCTCAGACTTGGTCTTTGACTCCGACTTGATCGTCTTCTCGGACTTGGCAACCCGAGGAGTCTTATGCCCCTTCTTCTTGCGCGTGGGGGCCAGGCTCGTGACATTGCTGACTGAAGGGGTTTGAGTCGGCGAGGACAGATTAGAGTTCTTGTTCTGCTTCGCCTGCTTCTGCATCATCTGCATATACTGCTGTTGTTGCTTCATCATCATCTGTTGCTCTTGCATCATCATCTTCTCTTGCATGAGCTCTTGGTAGATGAAGATGTTTCCTCCGGAGGCTCGCCACTCGGGCGAGTTCATATTCATCGTCCCGTACGGGGTGTTGACCACGCCCCCGTAGCGGCCGTAACCACGCGCTTCCACCAAGGTGGGGGCGAGGACCGCAGCGACGGCCACCGCCAGCAATAGAGTTCGTCGAGCCATCGTCAAATCCTCCCCGTCGGAAATCCGCTTCGGGTCGAAAGACCTGATTGAGGGTTGGACCACGTCAATGCGAGGGGGGGGCAGAAAGGCAAATTCCTGATGCACCACTCTTAATATAACCAGATTTTTCCGTCCTGGTATCGAAAAATCCAAAGACCTAGTTGTCAAGAATCATTTAAGGAGTTCGTCGTAGGTGCATCCCTAACCCACAGCTATCCCGAAAGCGACCGTGAAATACCAATGTCCCGACTCTGAAAGAAGATCGGCAGACAACACCTTCCTGTGAGACGGCCGACTCCGAAGAATGTCCAACCTTCTCGGGAGGCGGATTTGCTGAGAAATTCCCTGAGAGAGGATGTCGGTCTGGGTCAACCTTGCCGACATTTCGGAGGCCCGCCGAGACGGAAACCGTACGTCGCATCGGCCGCTCCTGGAAGATGGAACCCGACGCGAAGGTATTGGTATCGACCGCGATGTCTTGTTTCGCCGCGGGGGTAGGGTTCGTCCGGATGAGACGAATTCGCGGCTTGACAGCGGAGGCAACATCGTCCCAAGATAATTGGCGTTCGAGAAACGATGTCAGTTTCCCGGATAAGCTCATTTGCCCAGCCTGACGAGGTTTCGGTTGCGATTGTTGCGAGCAGGATTGGCGCTGGCCTACCTTTTGGCCAGCGCTCTGTCTGCAGGACTTCACGACCATCATGATGGTTCGGATCGTCCTGCGCAACACGAGGCGGGATGCGCCGATCCGAACCCCCACATCTCGGGACACTGGTCCCCGGACCTCACGCACGTTCAGGATGACTGCCTAGCGTGCCAGTTCCGAGCGGATCACCAGACCGGCCTCGCCCAGACGTACTCGATCTTCCGCCCGAGCACGCTCGCTTCGGTGGAACGTATCGCCCTTTCGGCCCCTTCATCGTCAATCCTCCGCGCCACCGGACGAGCCCCTCCGCATCTTGGGATTGCCTGATCGACGATCGCTTGTCTCCCCCCACGCGCGACGTCCGCAGTCCCTTCCCCCCCACGCAGCTTTTGTTTTCGGAGTGGCTCAACTCTCGATGGCTTCGTCCAATGCCTTCCTTCTGCGCGCCCCGCGCGGAGCTGATTGAAGGCTAGGCGTGGAGGTTCTTATGTTGTCGCGTCGCGCTTCGCGTGAATCGTTCGGATTCACGTTGATCGAGCTTCTTGTTGTGATTGCGATTATCGCGGTCTTGATCGCTCTGCTTTTGCCCGCCGTTCAGGCAGCCCGTGAAGCCGCCCGCCGAGTGCAATGCACCAGTAATATGAAGCAAATCGGAGTCGCCTTACACAATTACGTGTCGGCGAACGGCGTCTTCCCTCCCGGCTATGTGACGACCATCAACCAGTCGGTTGTCGATGCCTGCAACCAGGACGCCGAGAATCAGAGCGGCGTAGACCTGGGGACCGGGTGGGCCTGGGGAAGCATGATTCTCCCCTACCTGGAACAGCAACCCCTCTACGCATCCATAAATTTCAACTTGTCGGTGGCCTATCATGCCAATGACACGTGCAGCTTGACTGCACTCTCGGTTTATCTCTGCCCGTCAGACCCGGGTCCCTCGGTTGTCCCGGTTTTCGCGGACCCGCCGGACCCTGCCAACCCGGGGAGTTATACCGCCTCGCACATCGTGGACACTCTGTCGCGAGGGAACTATGTCGGCATGTACGGGATCGGTGAGGTCTGTGCCCAGTCGTCGTCTCTCGACTCACCGAACAACAACGGCGCGGGGCCGATGGGCACGCATGCCGGGATCTTCTACCGCAACAGCCGGGTTAGCTTCGCGGATGTGACCGACGGCACAAGCAACACGATCGCGGTAGGCGAGCGGAGCCACAACCTCAGCTATGTGACCTGGGTGGCCCGCTCTATCAACGGATGGCTCGGAAAGACCTCGCCGATTGAAGGGGGAACCGACCAGTTCAACCCTTCTCCCGAGGAATGCTGGACGCAGATCCTGGGCCCGGCAGGGTTGGAGGATGGCCCTCGAACGATCAACAATCCCGAGGCCCACGTGGAGGACTACTGGAGCCGGCATCCGGGAGGGGCCAACATGCTCTTCGGCGATGGCTCGGTCCGGTTCCTGAAGTCATCGATCAGCCCCATCCCTTGGCGGGCCCTGGCGACGAGAAACTTCAGCGAGGTGATTTCGTCTGACGCGTACTAACGTAGCTTCGACCAGCTTGCGAATGGGGCCGAGTTAATCACTCGGCCCCCAACTCGGCAAAGCTCATGGTCAGGCTCAGATGGAATCACCTACAGCCAAGACTTTGTTCATGGCCGACTTCGGCTTGAAGTCGGCTTTTTCGATTTGGTAACGCCGAAGTTTCTCACTGATACTGCGCCGCGAGAGTCCGCAGTGGGCCGCACAGCGGTCGATCCGGCCACGGTAGCGTTCGAGAACCCGCTGGAGGTAGGCACGTTCGACCCGCTCGGTCAACTCGTCCGTAATGGACTGGAGCGGCCGCACGAGGTCGAAGTCGAGGCTGAACGGCTCCTCCTGGGTGGAGACCACCTGAGGAGGCAGGTTTTCAGGCTCGATGACAGGTCCCGGGGTCGTGACGAGGGCTTGCTCAATCACGTGTTCAAGTTCTCGGACGTTCCCCGGCCAGTCGTAGCGAGCGAGCCGAGAGTACGTTTCGCGAGAAAGCGTTTTGGCGGGCAGGCGCCGCTCTTGAAGACGCTTGAGAATATGGCTAACCAGCAGGGGAATGTCATCCAGCCGTTCGCGAAGCGGTGGCGACTCGATGGCCACCACGTTCAGGCGATAGTAGAGGTCTTCGCGGAATCGGCCGGCCATGACAGCCTCGGCCAGATTCAGGTTGGTCGCGGCAAGGATCCGGCAATCCGCCTGGATCACTTCCGAGCCCCCCACGCGCTCAAAGGTCCCGTCCTGAAGAACGCGGAGCAGCTTGGCCTGCATACCCAGGGGCAGCTCGCCAATCTCGTCAAGGAGCAGCGTCCCCCCCTTGGCCTGCTCAAATCGCCCCTTCTTCTGGCGGTCGGCGCCGGTGAAGGCTCCGCGCTCGTGACCGAAGAACTCGCTCTCCAGGAGCGGTTCCGGCAGGGCCGCGCAGTTCACAGCGACCAGAGGGCCGTGGCGCGTCGCATCGGTATAGTGAATCGCTTGCGCGATTAGCTCTTTACCCGTTCCGGTCTCACCGGTGATCAAGACCGTGCAATTCGAGGATGCGACGCGAGCCACGCGCGAGAAAACTTCGCGCATCCGAGGACTCTTGCCCACCAGGTTGTAGTAGGCGTATCGCTGCTGGAGTCCTTGCCGGAGCGCTCCCACTTCGTCCTGGAGCTTCCGGTCCTCGAGGGCTTGCTCGACGAGGACTCCCAGTCGCATGGAGTCGATCGGCTTGAGCAAATAATCATAGGCCCCAAGCTTCATCGCCGCCACGGCGGAGTCGATGGAAGCGTTGCCGGTCATCACGATCACGGTGACCGGGAGGTCGCGATCACGAATCTCGCGGATCAGCTCGAGCCCGTTGATACCGGGGAGCCATAGATCCGTCAAAACCAGGGAGAAATTACGTTCGACAAGGCACTCGAGCGCGGTCGTTCCATCGCGTGCCACTTTGATCCGTCGATCGGACGACGCCAGCAACTGTGAAAGCTGCTGGCAAACCAACTCGCTGTCGTCCACCACAAGGATGCGTCGATCCATGGCGCCCTCATCCAAGGTTGAGGTGGGTGGGAGACCGTTCCTATACCGTCGGCAATCGAGAGGTCAATCAATTGAACTGCCGAGCAGCGGGAATAATCCCTCAAAGAGAGTAGCCTACGCGGATTGCGACGGTTGTCAAGGCGAGCTCAGAAGGCCATCAATGGATGAGCCCATTAAACCTAGGAAATTCGAAACCCGCGAAGCCAAGTCACAGATCATTGATTACACACGAGTTTGGTCGAATATCCGTCTCAGCGCGCCGGCATCAAAAGGGCGTCGAGAAATTCATACGCCTGGTGCCGTTGCGGAGGGGGAAAATCATGCTCAGCGTCTGGATAGACGGCGCGAATGCGGTCGGCGGATTTTAAGAGCTCATAGACGGGAATCGCTGAGGCGATGCAAACGCGAACCCCTTCGACCTCAAAGTTCGCGTCCCGAAGAGGGGAATTGGTGAAAAAGCCGCGCGGCGCCAAAGCCCCGATCAGCTCTGGGAAATCGAACGGAACCCGCTTGAGGTCAAGTCCATACACGTCCTTGAGCCTGGGCATGTACCCGCGATGTGACCACCCCGTGATATTCCCCTGGTAATAGTGGGGAAAGCTGTTGAAACCGCAGGACGAAACAACCGCCTTGATCCTCGAGTCGAAGAGGGCCGTGTAGATCGAGTTATGCCCACCGAGCGAGTGCCCGATCACGCCGATTTTCTCGGGATCGACCTCATTCAGCGATTGCAGGTAATCCGTCCCGCGCTGGTTGTCCCAGATCGCCTTCATCGACGCGCTCGCATACCCCAACGCATAAACATCCACTTTATGCTCGCCGAAATTGGGGTAATCGGGAGCCAGCGCAACGTAACCCCTCTCCGCCAGTTCCTTCGCATAACGCAAGTTCTCTTTTCCACCCAGTCCGATGGGCTCGTCCTTACCGATCGCCGTGGTCTGGTGGAGACAGAGCATCGCGGGCCGCCGCTCTCCGGGCTTGATGTTCTTCGGCAGCAGGAGCCAAGCGGGCACCCGATCGCCGGGCTCACTGGCGTAGGTGACCTTCTTGCGGATGTAGCTCCCGTCATCGACGGTTTCGACAACCCGAGGATCGAGCCGCACCCGCCGCTCCCCACCCGGGAGAGGTCCCATGACCTCTTGCAGATGGGCGAGGATGTGGGCCCGACGCACTTCCCAATCCACGGGGGTCGTCACCGGGAACTCTTCCCCCCGGGAGTCTCGAACCACAAGCAGCTTCGTGTGGTCGGGGTAGGGGGGAGCCTGCGGGCTCTCGGCGACGGCTGCCGCCTGCACTGCCAAGGAAATTGCGAACCCGAGCAAGCCGAGGGGGGGCGAAAATCTTAGAGCCGTCATGCGAGAGTTCTCGTAACAATAGCCAGCGAGGGAGACGCGCGGACGATCAGTTTGACGGGAAGGACGGCGCCGGGCAACCATGCTTCGCACCCGTATCACCGGCATATCCGGCACAGTCTTTGCCTTTTACTCACTGCGCGGCCTTGGCCATGGATATTGGCCAGAGAACTTTTTCGGTTTTGGAGCCGTATCTTGAGCCGCAGGGCCGGTAATGCCGATGAGAACGGTTGAGGCGATTGCACTCAGGATGGCCATTCCACCGGGTTGGCAAACCAACAAGATCGAACGATCTTTTTTGGAAAAGCTTACAAAGCAAGAGCCCGTGTCACCGCGCTGAACATGAGAATTTTGGACTCATGCAAAGCGGCGGTTCTCTCCCCCTGCGGAGTCAAGGGCGATAATCGACCGAGGCCGGCAGCCTTGGCCAGAAATAGGAGAAGCCATGCGGTCCCTGCGCACTCTGATCGTCACGGCCACTCTGGTTGGCACCGGCGCGGCTGTCGCTCGGGCCCAGGTGAGCCCCACCCCTGAGAACTTGCTCAAGTTCCAACCGAGCCTCAAGGGGGTCGACTACGAAATACCAACGAGCCCACAGGCCATTGCGAAGTGCAAAGTCGAGACGGTGTCGAACGCCGATAAGACCCAGACGATTGGCTACGCCCTTCGCGATGAGCAGGGGAAGCTGCTCCGTAAGTTCCTCGACACCCGTGGCAAGCGCGGGCTCGATCAATGGAGCTATTACCTCGATGGGTTCGAGGTCTATCGCGAAAGCGACCTGAACGATGACAAAAGCCTGGACGAGTGCCGCTGGATGAACAGCGGCGGGACGCGAGTGGCCAAGGTGACCAACGTCGAGGTCGCCCCCAACGAGTGGAAACTCAAGATCGAGTGGACCCGGATTTCGGCAGAAGAAGCCTCCAAGGTCTTCGTGCAGAGCCTCGTCACCGGCGACCGCGACTTGCTTGAATCGGTGATGGCCACTCCCGAAGAGCTCAAGCGTTTGGGAGTGCCCCAGGCGATCATCGAGAAAGCCGCCGATTCCGCGAAAAAGCGGAAGGAGCAAGTTACGGAGCTCCAAAGCGGACTCAAAGGCTGGAACAAGTCCACCGTCTGGAATCGCCTCGACGGAATGATGCCTCACCTGATCCCCGCGGGTACAGAAACCGGGCTGAAAGAGGACCTCGTCCTCTACGAAAACGCGGTGATCTTCTCGGGCGCGCCCGATGGGCAGTCCAACCCGGCGGAACTGGTGTTTTTGCAAACACCTGAACTCATCAAGATTGGTGAAACCTGGAAGTTCGTCGAGTTGCCCCGCGCCGTGGATCCCAAGAAGCCGATCCTGGCCACGGAAGGGGGCATCCGCGCCGAGATCTTCGGGCGAGAGAGCCGCACCGACCTGGCAGGCCAAGATCCCGCCCTTGAAGCCGCGATCAAGGAGCTTGCCGCTTACGACGAGAAACACGCCGGCTCTTCCACGGACGAGCAGCTCGCCAAGTTCCATGTCGGCCGTATTCGACTGCTTCAGGCGGTCGTGAAGCTTGTCAAGACTCCGGAAGACAAGCTGGTCTACAAGAAGTCGATCGTCGACAGCCTGGCTGCCGCTTACATCACCGGGCTCTATCCCAAGGCGCTCGAGCTCATCGACATCTTCGTGAAGGACGGCGACAAGATCGGCTCATACGCGGCCTTCCGTCGCATCTACGCGGTCTTCGCCGCGAAGAATGCCGATGGCAATGCTCTCGCCGTGCAGAAGAAGTGGATGACCGACCTCAAGGAGTTCTGCGAGAAGTATCCCGAGGCAGACGAGACGCCGGACGCCCTGTTCCAACTCGCGAGCGTGAACGAGTACAACGCCGAGGAAGAGGATGCCCGGAAGTACTATCAACAGCTCGCTCAGCGATTCCCGAACTCCGAGCCTGGCAAGAAGGCCAGCGGAGCGCTCAAGCGGCTTGACCTCGTGGGCAAGGCGTATACCGTCAAGGGTCCGAACCTGAACAACGAAGTGATCGATACGAGCCGCCTTCGCGGTAAGCCGATCCTCCTCACCTTCTGGTCGACCGGCGTGGAGTCGTTCAAGCGCGACTTGCCAGAGCTGGAGAAGGTGTACAAGAAGCACCACGACCGCGGATTTGAGATCGTGGGTGTGTGCCTCGACCAGCAGTCGAAGGATCTCGAAGAGTTCCTCAAAGATCACCCGCTCCCCTGGCCCCAAATTTATGTCCCGGGCGGCATGGACAAGAATCCCCTTGCGAATGACCTGGGCATTGTGGTCTGGCCCACGATGATCCTGGTCGACAGCGATGGCAAAGTTGTCAATCGAAACATCCGGTCCGCCGCCGACCTCGAGAAGCAGTTGGAGAAAGTACTCGGCGTGAAGACCTCAGGAGTGGCCCTCGACGAGAAGTACGAGAAGTAAGGGCGGCTCGATGATTCCGAAATGACAGCGTGAGGCCGGCACTTCATCGGAAGTGGCCGGCCTCACGTCATTGCCCGTAACGCCGGCCAACGAGTATCCTGTTGAGGGACTCAAGATGGTCCGGCTCATTGAAGCGGAGAGCGTGGTAACACGGCGGGATTGTCCAGCCGATCCGAGGAACCTGGCATTCCACCTGGTTCTCGCCGATGACCAGGGAGAACCACCCGCTCGAGAACCTGGATCTCAAGACTCCCCCTCGGCGGGTCGCGTTGCATCGTCAGTCTTTCGGAACGCGCGAGATCCAATGACGGCCGCCGATGGAAAAGGCCTCCCCAGAAAAGTTGAGGAACACTGATGGAAAGTCTGGCCTGCCTTAACGGAGAGTTGTTACCGGTGGACCAGGCGCGCGTCCCCATTTGGGACCGTGGATTCTTGTTCGGCGACGCCGTGTATGAAGTCATGCGGATCTACCAGGGGCGCTGCTGGCTCGAAGATCAGCACATGGCGCGTTTGCGCCGGAGCCTCGGTGAACTGGAGTTTCCAGCGCTCGACCTCGATCAACTCGCGGCGCGGACGCATCGCACGATTTCGGCCAGCGGGATCGCCGAAGGAACCGTATACATCCACCTCACGCGAGGGGTGGCCCCCCGAGCCCATGCGTTTCCCAATCCGCCGGTTCCGCCCACCGAGCTGATTGTCGTACGCTCCTTCGATGACAAACCCACCGCGAAGCTCCGCGAAACCGGCGTGACGGCCATCAGCCGGCCCGACCAGCGATGGGGACGTTGCGACATCAAAACAACGAATCTTCTTGCCAATGTCGTCGCGCTCGAAGCAGCCCGCCGTGCCGAGGCCTTTGAGACCATCCTGGTCGGTCCTGACGGCCTGGTGACCGAGGCCACGCATACTTCGGTCCTTTGGATTCGCAACGGATGCCTTCAGGGAACGCCCGAAGGGCCTGAGATCTTGCCCGGAACCTCACGTCAGTACCTCCAGGGCCTCGCCAAAGAGCATCGGGTGCCTTATTCCGACGCACGCGTAACCTTGGATGAATTGATCGGAGCCGACGAAGTGCTCCTGGCCGGAACAACGACCGAAGTCATCGCCATCACGCAGATTGACGGCAAGACGATCGGCGATGGTACTCCCGGCCCCTTGGTGCGACGGTTGCAGGCGATCTATCGCCAAGCCGTGGTCGATTGGCTCATGCCGCAGCCGGCTTGATCCAGGCGCTTACCAGATCCGCTAGCCTACAGTGTGAAGGTGCTTGAGCCCCGATATGAGGCAGGCACCGCCCACCGATCTTCTCAGTAACACGCGAGCACTCTCAGTGGGCAGTGCCCACTCTACGAAAAGCCCGAAAACTCCGAGGCCGAAGACGATGTCGGATGAGTGGATCGACCCGTTTGAGGAGCACTTTCGTCGATCCCCCTTACCCGGCGCAGCGGTACGGGTCGTGGCCCTGGCGCGCGGTTCATCCGCCCAGGCCGAAGAGGTGGCGCAGTCCCTTCTTGAACTCCTGAGCGCCCGGGGGCGAACCGCCGAAACGGTGGTGGCCCCGGTTCGTGCGCTTGGAGAAAACAAGGCACTCCAGCAGGCGATCGCCGATACGGAGTGCCCGCTGCTCCTCGTGACGTCGGCCGAGGAACCGTGGACCACGGAGCATCTCGATCCATTGCTGGCCGCCATCGACCATTGCGATATTGTCGTAGGCCGCCGCAAGCGATCAATTTTGGGGCGGCTCTCGCGCTGGCTCGCGCGGATCCCATGGAAGTTCTTGTTCGCAGTCCCGGTTCTCGACGTCCACTCTCCGTGTCGTCTCTATCGGCTGGAAAAGCTCGCGCCGATGGAGTTGCAATCGACCTCAGAGTTTCTCGACGTCGAGATCCTCGCCAAGGCTACCTTCTTGGGACATCTGATCGATGAAGTGGCCGTCCCCGCGCTCCGGTCTCCGGCGCTCTGGTCGTATTGGCATGATTTCATGAAGGTGCTACGGCACCCCGTGCTCATCAAGCCATCACGTCCAGCGGAAGATCCTGAGGGCGATGTAGAAGGTGGCGGCAGCCCAGATGGACAAAATGGCCAGGGCGGGAGCCACGTCCAGCCATCCGGCCCCCTCGAGGATCACCCCTCGCAGCCCGTTGAGCAGTTGGGTGAGAGGCAAAATCTGGATGAAGGGCTGAACGGCGGCGGGGAATCGCTCTGACGAGAAGAAAACACCGGAGAAGAGCCACATCGGCAACATGACCAAATTCATCAAGCCGCTGATGGTCTCGGTGGTCTGAGCACGGCTGGCGATCAAAAGCCCAATGCCGGCAAAAGCGAGAGCCCCCACCACATCTACCACCACCAGGAGCAGAAAGCTGCCTCGTATGGGCATCCCGAAGACCAGGGTCCCCAAGAGCAGGAGCACCCCCAAATCGGGGATCAAGAAGGTCAGCCGGGAACCTAACAGCGCCAGCAGAAAGTCACGGCGGGGCATGGGAGTCGCAACCAGGCATTTGAGCAATTTCGCAATTCGGAAATTGACCAACATGAACCCGATTCCCCAGAGTCCACCCCCCATCGTATTCAAACCGATGAGACCGGGAATCAGAAAGTCGATGTAGCGCGAACCCGGCTCGGTGACAATGACGTTCTCGGTGGCTACAGGATCCTTTCTCCCCTTGGCCACCTGGAGAATGTCGTCAATCGCTCCCTTAGCCGCGACGGCCTCCGGGCGGGTTGGATCGAAACGATAGATCACATGCGAATTCCCTTGCTCGACGACAAGGGGGGTTTTGCCCGTCTGCAATCGCTTGGTGGCTTCCTCGGGGGTGTCGAAACGCAGAAGCAACTCCGGCAGCTTCCGGCCCTTGGCCGTCGCGTTGTAATCGGCCAGCGTCTTCTCGAGTCCCTCGCTCCCCGATGAGCGAACGAGATCGACCTGAATGCTCTCGGGAGGACGACTACGGAAAGCTAAACCCAGGCCGATCGCAAGGACCGTCGGGAACCCATAGACCCAGAAGATCCGGGCGGGCTGCCGATAAAACTCGCGAAGCCGGGCGATGTAAAGTTCGCGCAGTGGGTGAGAACGAGCCATAGCACTCGGAACCATCGCCTAGGGAGGTGGATCAATCCGCAAAGACGTGTGGGTCTTAGGCGGAGCCAAAAGCAGAGCAGGGACGGTCGTTATTCGGGCTGCGAAACACAAGAACGCCTAACACGCGGACTTCCCGGTGGAATCAACCACGTCTTCCTCTACGTTTCTTGCGGTTCGCACCATTCTTGGCGGTTTCTTCCGCGTCATTGTCTCGTAGGTGGCGCCCTGTGAGAGATACGAACACATCTTCAAGACTCACTTGCCGCGTGGTCAATCGAGCCAGGGGCCGGGCTTCTTCGTTGAGCCGATCGAGTAGGGCAGGGATGGCCACGTGCGGTTCGCCCACGGTCAGCGCGTAGCCGTCAGCCTCAAGCCTCGCGGAAAGAACCGTAGGGAGCGAGTTGAAAGACTCCGCCTCGAGGGGAGCCGACTCGCCACCCAAGGCAAACTCGACCACATGCTCTCCGCCAATCCGCGAGATCAACTCCGCGGGAGACCCCAGGGCGATGATCTTGCCGTGGTCGACGATCGCTACACGATCGCAGAGCCGTTCGGCTTCGTCCATGTAATGCGTGGTGAGAACCGTGGTTCGTCCCCGCTCATGCAAATTGCGAATGACATCCCAAAGCTGGCGGCGCGATTGAGGGTCGAGACCGGTGGTTGGCTCATCGAGAAAGAGAAGCTCCGGATCTCCGACAAGGGCAATGGCGACCGCAAGGCGTTGCTGTTGCCCGCCGGAAAGCTGGTCGACGAACGCGTTTGCCTTTCCTTCCAGAGAGACGCTCGCCAACACGTCTTCGGGTTCGAGCCCTTCTCGATAGAAGCTCCGGAAGAGGCGGGCGAGTTCAAGCGACGTCTGCTTCTCGGGAAAGCGCGTTTCCTGGAGTGTCACCCCAATCCGCTCTCGAATCTCCCGTTCGTCATGGCTCCAGCGCCGGCCGAGCACCTCGACGTCCCCGGAGGTGGCCTGATTCAGGCCCTCGAGAATCTCGACGGTGGTGGTCTTACCGGCTCCATTCGGCCCGAGCAGACCGAAGCACTCGCCTCGAGGGATCGAAAGAGAGATCCCATCAACGGCCACGACCGTACCGTCTCTACCGGAGTAGTGTTTGACGAGGTCTGTGACACGAATCGCCCAATCGCTCATCGGTATACCAGCCTCGCCGCCTCGCTATGGTCATGAGCCTGGGTGGCTCTCCAAGAGTCGCACGATTCTAATCGCAACCTGATCGCGCGTCCACACTCTCGCCAAAACCCGGACAATCGCACCCCATTATGAGCGCGATGAGCACTTTTAGGTTCGTGCAAAACATATAAGCCCAGTCTCTTGCGTGGGACGTGGTTCAAGAGTTCGCGACAGGGGCACCGATAACTAGGGAGCCTGCGCCACGATCGCACCAGCGGCCCTGGTCGGTCGGTAGTAACCAGACCGGCCGCAGTTACGATTTCTTGGAGCAAGGCATGTCGGAACCAGGCAATCCGACGGCAACAGAGGGGGAAACCAGGATGGATCCGAATCGAAATACCCCAGAGAGACGCCGCGAACCTGCAAGCGGTAGCCTCGCTGAGGCTCTGATCCTGGATAGCCGCCGAGACGCGCTGGCGTCTCTTCGGACGGCAATCCTTCGCAAAACCGGGCCAGTCCTCCTTACCGGAGAAGCCGGCTCAGGAAAAACCTGGCTTTGGCACCATCTAGCCACGGAGTTCGCACCCCATTGGCGCTGGATCGGCGTGGACCTGTCCCCCGCGGATTCACCGGTGGACCTTTATCGGCTGATCGCGCATGCGCTCGGAATCTCGTGCGGTGACGGGCATGGAGAATCCAGAACCGCGCTTGCCGGGTTCCTTCAGGACCGAGCCGCGGAAGGGGAGGAATGGGGTCTCATCGTCGATGAAGCCCAGAGCGTTTCTCGCGAGTTGCTGGAAGAGGTGCGGATCCTGGCGAACCGGTTGGGAGCGGTCGACGGTTTCTCGGCCCTGGTTCTCGTGGGACACACGTCGCTGGCACGGCGAATCGTGGCGCCGATTCATGAGCCTCTGGCGGTTCGACTCGTCGACCACATTCATCTGCGGCCTCTGGACGTTGACGAAACGGTCCGATTCCTCCGAGGGGCCTTTGCAGGGGACAGCGCGGACCTGGGGACTCTGGAACGGCTTCATCGCGACGCGGCCGGCAACCCCAAGCGCCTGTTGAACCTGGCCGGCCGCCAACGCTCATCAGGACTGCGTTCGATCACTCCGCCCCCGCAGGCCGCGATCATCGCACCAGTGCAACGAGCCGAGGCGCCGACCCCCAATCTCTCGAACGAGGACGATTTGCGGCCGGGGCCCGTGCTCGCGCCGGACAAGCCCCCCTTGTACGTGGACGAGGGACTCATTGAGGTAGGCTGGGAGCCGACCTCCGACCTCGATGCGGATCTCGATGAGACCTCCGAGGCGATTGAGCCCTTGCCGCTGAGTGGCGCGGCGCAACCGGCCGAGCCTCCGTCCGTTGAAGCGATTGATGATCGCTACGCGGCTCTCCAGGCCTGGACCGAGTGGGCGCGAAACCAGGGGCGTTCCCCCTCAGGTGATTCGCCGTTCGCTTACGGCCACGACACTCCCCTTGGCTCGGCTCTCGACCACGGTCCAGGACATGGTGGGAGCAGTGCGGGGATCATGGGATCCCCCGCCTTCTGGACCGATCAGGAGCACGGCTTCGCCCCCTATAGCCAGCTCTTCTCGCGGCTCAAGCCCACCAAGGACAAAACCTGAGCGAGACCGACAGAAATCGCGACGGAATAAGACGCAGGACGGCCGGCCCCTGCCCGGTCGTCACAAGGGTTGTGCACTAGGATTCGGGGGACGTCCGCAACGGCTTTCCCGAGTTCAATTTCGGTGCGGTAGAGGGTACGTAAAGGCCGGAACGAACCAAAAACTCGGCCTGATCCGCCCATTCTTCGCACAAGAAAAATCTTTGCCGCGACGCGATCGACTGATGAAATCGATCCTGGCGGACCGAAAGCATCTGTTAGTGGCCCGCGAACGTCGCTCAAACGTCGTCGAGGGTCGCCGCCGTTCTGAAAAGCAGGTGCCGCCGAGCGACCAACTGGTGCTCCCCAGATGCCTTTCTTTTCCCGAGGAAAGGCAGCAGCGGCGGCCGACCCTCACTCGGATCTCCTTGGAGATACGGGCGGGCGTCCCCGAAAGGCGGCACCTGCTTCCTCGCCTCACTTTTCCTTTCTCTAATCAATCCCCGCGCGGATTTACCCCCTCAAAGACGGCGCGCTCGGCTTGGCGCGTCCTCCGGCTTGAGATACAAGTAAAGGGTGCGTGCGAACGCCTGCTTGCGGGGAAGGCTTCCTGCTTCGTCCGACTTCCAAGGATGATACGTCCGTGACGAACTCCATCAACGCATGTCTCAGTCCGACCACCAGGGATGACCTCGCCGTGACAAACGCGGCCCCAAGTCGTAATAACGTCGACACCCGACGCCTCGTCGTCTCTTTGGCGACTTACAACGAATACGGCAACCTGCGGCAGCTCGTCGCGGAGATTCGCGACTTCGTGCCCAACGCCGGCATTCTGATCATCGACGACAACTCCCCCGACGGTACGGGAGATCTCGCCGATGACCTGCGTGCCAGCTTGCCGGAAGTTCACGTCATCCATCGGCCGGCCAAGCTCGGCCTGGGAACCGCCATGCTCGAGGCGATGCAGTTCGCCATCGACCATGACTACGACTACCTTTTGAATCTCGACGCCGACGGAAGTCATCCTCCTCGTTTCATCCCCGCATTGCTTCAAGGGATGTTTGAGAATGACGTCATGATCGGCTCTCGATATGTCAAAGGTGGCGGGGTTGAAGGCGAGTTCAACCTGAAGCGCAAATTCATGAGCACAGGTATCAACTGGTACGCCAGGCTGCTGCTTGGGCTCAAGACGAAGGACAATTCAGGAGCCTTCCGCTGCTACCGCGTGTCGAAGCTCCGCGAGATTGGGATCGACTGCGTTCGATCGCGCGGCTATTCCTTCCAGGAAGAAATCCTCTTCTGGTGCCGCGTGGTGGGATGCCGCATGGGGGAAACCCCGATCCTCTTCGAGAACCGCCGCTCGGGCGTTTCCAAGATCAACCAGCGCGAAGCCATCGAGGCCGTGAAGATCATCTTCAAGCTCGGCATTGCCCGGCTCCTGGGCCGAATCGGCCGCCATCGTCCCGCCTGACGCACGGACAACCGCCTCGCTCCCTCTGCTGTTCCAAGCAAAATCCCCGAAGCCTCTGGGAAATGACTTCCGAGGGGCTTCGGGGATTTTGTGTTTTAATCACGGACGCGTGTCGCTAGGCGAGCGAGACGGGGGGGGGAAAACGAGGTCTGCTTCAAACCACGTCATACTCACGGACCGTGACGTAGACCTCTTGGCAAGTCTCGGCGATCTTGTCACCAAGCCCCTGGTGCTTGCTCTCCAGTTGGCTGGAGTACATGCCCAGGACCTTGCAAAGAAACGCGCCATGCGAGCTGTCAGACTCGTGGGCAAGCTGGTCGAGCGATTCCTCGATCTGATCGGCGAGGTAGAGCAGGAATTGGGCCTGCCCCTTCACTTCGGCGAGAGAGCGCATCAGCTCGGGAGATGCATGTCCCACGGGAGGCGTGCTCGTGGCGGAATTGGAATCCAAAGATGAGGAGGAATCTTCTTCATGCATGGTGACACCCTCGATCGATCCGTCAGTGGCCTCGCTCATGCGACGTCTCCGTTATCGTGCGATAGATGAGTCGGAGTATCGCTCACGATTGTCTCGAGTTGATGGCACAACTCGCCGACCAACCGCATATTTTCGCACTCGACGGTCAGATTCGCGGCGTGCATCTCGATGAGTTGGCGAATAAAGATTCGCGTACCGGCATCCGGCTCATCCTGGAATCGATCAACGTCGGCGACGGTAGCCCGAACCAGGTAATCCATGAACTGGAGCTTACCTCGAATGGTGCTGCAAAGCTTGGCAAGCTGGGCGTGCTCGGTCGTTTCTTTTGCTGCGGTCAATGGTGACATCCGTATCAACTCTCCCCGACCTAACTGGTCGGATACTCGATGTGGTCGTCCCTGAAAGGATGTTGCCCGCGCATTCTCCAAAACAGCTCAGCGGAGGAGACGTCCCTGTTTCCCTTCAACATCGTGCTGGGCGATAGGTTACCCCGACCTTTGCAAGACCGCAAGCACGAACTGTAGTTCAGGAACGCGCTCACGTTTCTCCTCAGGAGGGAACTCCTTGTTTATCTTACGGCATTGCTCCTTGTCTAGTGACACAGCCAACTTGAATCCGAAGGGCTCTCCCGGAAGGCGCGAGAAACCGATCCAAAAACACTCATGCGATTTTACTCCCAGGGGTGGAAAGAACGAAGGTGTCTGCTTTGGGCTGGTCTCTCAATCAAAAATCCGCGAAAATCCCTAGCAACCGTCTGAGAGAGCCTTCGACGAGCAGACACAAGTCATCTCTCGGCTGGAAGTTTCGCGATGCGTGCTTGCCCATGAAGCGGGTTGCCATCTTGGGTGCGGGAGGAATGGGAACAGCGCTCGCCGTGCTGTTTGCCAAGACAGCGCGATCGGTGCAACTCTGGGCACGAGACGCGACTCAGGCGAGCGAGATCCAGCAGACTCGCAAGAACGCTCGGCACCTCCCCGGCGCCGTACTACCAGACAACGTCGTCGTCACCCCGAACGCCTGTGACGCCACCGGTGGGGCCGACCTGATTGTGGCGGCTATCCCTTCCGCTTACCTGCGGAGTACCCTCAGCCAGCTCACCGAGCGGATACCGATGGGGACTCCGATCCTGAGCGTCGTCAAGGGAATCGAAAACGACACGTTTGCTCGGCCAAGCCAGATCATCGAATCGACGCTCGGCCCGCGGTCGGTCGCGATTCTCAGCGGGCCGAGTCACGCGGAAGAGATCACGCGCGGGTTACCTGCCTCGGTCGTTGTGGCGGGGGCCGACACGAACCTCTGCGTACGGATCCGAGACACACTCAGCCAGGAAACCTTTCGGGTCTACTCCAATGACGACGCCGTCGGCGTCGAGCTCGCCGGCGCTCTGAAGAACATCCTGGGAATCGCGGCGGGGGTTTGCGAGGGTCTCGGTTTCGGCGACAACGCCAAGGCGGCCCTCCTTACGCGGGGCCTGGCGGAAATCATGCGGTTCGGGCTGGCTCATGGAGCGAGGTCATCGACGTTTTACGGCCTGGCCGGAATCGGCGACATCATGACGACCTGCTATAGCCCCTTCGGCCGAAATCGCGCCGTGGGGGAGCGGATCGGCCGGGGAGACTCTCTGGAGACGATCCTCCAGGACATGATCAACGTGGCCGAAGGCATTCCCACCACGCGAAGTGTTCATGACGAGGCCCTCCGTCTCGGAATTGAAATGCCAATCACCGAGGAGCTCTATCAAATTCTTTTCGAGGCCAAGCCCCCCCTCGCGGCGGTGACCGACCTCATGGTCCGCATTCCCAAAGATGAGTGGTGATCATGAACGCGACTTCTGCTTCGGTGCCCGATACCTGCGCCATGGCCTTTAAAGAATGGGCGGGAGTCTGTCACGCCCTGACGACGGGGCAGCAGACCCTCATCCTCCGCAAAGGAGGAATCGCGGAGGAAAGTGGCGAGTTTGTTCCCGATCAAAAACTCTTCTGGCTCTACCCCACCTATGTTCATGAGGTCGAGCAGGGGCTTCTCCCAGAAGCGACTCGACCGAAGCCTCCCGTAGATCCGTCGAACGTCACCATCTCAGCCCTCGCCCAGGTGGAAAGCATCGGCTTTCTGGGCAAGGAATCAGGGCTCGACGCTCTTGAGGGGCTTCACGTCTGGAAGCAGGAAACACTCCTCAAACGGTTCCACTACCGTTCTCCGGGCCTCTGGGTCCTGGGAGTACGCATCTATCATCGCCCCGAGCCCGCCATCGTTACGGTCACTCCTGAACAAACGGGTTGCAAGACGTGGGTCCACCTCGAGTCGTCTCTGAGCACCACCGGGGTCGTGCCGGTTCTTCAGGATCAAGACTTCTCTGATCGCATCAGCCGCCTCCAATCGATCCTGGCGGCCAACCGATAAAATGATGACCATAATCCGCCGAATCATCACGGAATTTCGGGAGTTTCCGGCCAGCTCCACTCTGGGCGCCGCTTGGGTCCTGGTCTTCGGCCTGATGCTCGTCAATTACTTGCAGGTGACGGCCGCGCCTTCTCTCTCACAGGTGGTCCTGGGTAATTTCACCTCGGCCCATCACTATGGCGACCTTACGCCGAACGAGCTGTTCCACGGCGAGACCTGGCGAGCCATCACATGCACCTTCGTCCATTATAATCTACTGCACATTTCTCTCAATCTTTATGGTCTTTATCAGTTGGGGGGCCTGGTCGAGTCTTGGTATGGATCAGGCCTTTTCCTGGCCATCTACGCCTTGATCGCCGGAGGCGGAAATATCATCTCCGCCATGATTCGCCGCGGTTTGGGCTCCAACCTCGCGATGCACTCGGGAGGCGGATCGACCGTGGTGCTTGGCCTGGTGGCGCTGGCGGCCGTAGTCGGCTGGCGCATGAAGACCAGAATCGGCGATTATCTGCGCCGACAGATGGTAGGAATCCTGGCGTTCACGGCGGTCCTGGGCATCTTGCTCCCCATCATCGACAACTGGGGGCATGCCGGAGGCGCGATCGTTGGCGCCTGCATTGGTCTCGGCCACAAATACCTGATCCTCGCATCGAAGCGAGCCATCACTTATTGGGCAGGAGCCGTGGCTACCATCTTGCTCGTGGCGAGCGCTGCCGCCCAGGTCCGCGACAACAGGTTTGAAGCAAGGCTTCAGACCCAACTGTCGCAGGCTTTAGTACGGTTGGCCACGACGGAATTGGCTTGTCGAAGGCTTGCCGAGATCGAACTCTTCTATCGGCTCGCCTTGCAAACGGCCGCTCGCGATCACCTCACCGATCCCACGGCAGGAGGTCCCGTCGCCAGGCCGGGCCCTTGGCGACGCGTTCCGGTCGAGCCTTGGCCTCATTTGAACATCAACGAACGAGATCTCACCACCGACTTACCAAAATACCTGGCGGCTCTTGATTCTCTCCGAGGCGAAGTGGGTACACCCCCGACCACGGCGGACTTCAGCAAGGTGCGGGAATTGCTCGCAAACGTCTTGCGGAAGCCGGCGACGATCGAAAACTGGCGCGAATTCCGGGCCCGCTGGGGCGTCTTGCTGCGCCGGGCGCGCGAGGACCAGCTCCGTGCACGGACCTCGATCGAGCGGATCAGCCGGAACCAAAGCGTGGGGGGTTGAGACCCGCCACGCAATCCCGCGGATTCTTCAATCCACCGGGCCACTGGTCTGCCAAGCACCAGCGCGGTGCCGCGGACGCCCCTGGCGGCCCTGAAGCGCGGCGACGAAGTCGGCCATAGTCGCGATCGACAGAGGGAACTCGGTGTAATAGCAGCCGATCGCCGCCGATTCGTGTCCGTCGCTCGAACCGGTACGCCCCATCGGAAGCTTCTGGAGGAGCGACTCGGTCTTCGCGCGTGTTTCCGGCGTGACGTTGTTGCTCACCAGCTCAAGCGCATCGAAGACAGGGCCAACCTGCTCGATGATTTCGTCGAAGGGTTGGTCCCATCGGAAAGGATGAGCACCCACGATGGCTGCGCCGTGACGCTTGACCACCGCGACGAGTTCCGCCACGGTAATGCCCGGAGGGGCCTCTTCAAGCGACGGCAACCCATAGACAAGGAAGTGCCCTTCCCGGGCGGAGATCTCGGCTCCAGACAGCACGCAAAGGCCCTTGGCCTGCGCGGCCAGCTCAGCCAACTCCTCGGCTTCCCACTGGTAGTCGTGCTCGGTGATCACGACTCCGTCAAGCCCCACTTCACGTGCCCGTTCAATCAACTCCACCGGATCGATCGAGCTGTCGGGCGAATGCCGGCTGGTGTGGAGGTGATGGTCAAACTTGGGCATTGAATCAATCTCTCAAAATAGAAGGTGTCAGTGAATCTATGATCTCGTGAACACAGCACAAAACGATGACATCAAGAGGAAGGAAGCTCAGCACTAGGCCAAAGTCATAGGATCAGTCCGGAGGGGGATCAAGCAGAGTTCCGAGGCAGGAACCTTTTAGCAGGGGATCGGGGCGGAATCCGGAATAATGATCAGGTTCGCACCCGCGCTGTCAACCTTGAGGTAACTCCCTTGCGTATGCCAGCCACCAAGCACGACGAGACGCGGGGTGGTCGACGGCCTGTCCACGATTTGATGAACATGCCCGAAGACCACAAGATCGACGTCGGCTTGCGTGGCGGCAAATGTCTCATAGATCGCGATCTGGCGGGCGTTATCCTGGGAACGGCGGCGGATGTTGACACCCTCAAGCAGGTTGTCGAGAGCGGAGGCCATTGGCGCGGGGCAGAGCCGGAACGCGTTGAGGAATGCGGCACCCTCCATCCATGCTTTCCACGCGCGACTTCCTCCTCCTCCATAACGGTGGCCGTGCGCGACGAATAACCGAAGCCCTTCGATTTCAAGCTTCAGCGGCTCGTCAACAGCCCGGGCGCCGAGCGTTTCTTCATAGAATTGCATCAGCCAATGGTCATGATTTCCCGGGAGGATGGCGAGTTGGCCGTCGCGTAGGCGAAAGTTATGAAGCGCTTTGAGTCCAGCACACTCTGTCGGGGCCTTCTTGAGCTGCCGTGAGACCATCCAGAAGTCGCAGAGGTCGCCGACGATCGTCAAGGAGTCTCCAGGCTCGAGTGACCGCACCCAGCGAGCGAAACGCTGGCCGCGCTCCGGATGGTCGAGACGAAGATGAACATCGCTTGCGAAGTAGGCCGGCACGAAATCAGAACCCCAGAGTGTTGACTTGGAAGAGGGGAAGGGGGCGGGGGACATCGGTCACCCGCGAAGCCGAGGTTCGCCGACGTGCCGGCTCCAGGAGAATGTTGGGGTGGGGAGAACTCTGGCAGGCCGCATGCACCTCCGAACGCCTGGCTTTCTCCTTGAGAACGCGCCGAGCCACACCGAGGGCCAGGTCAGGATCGTTGCATTGATCGCTTAGGTGAAGCAAAACCACGTGCCGAACCGCGTTCCGGGCCGAGCGGTCAAGTAACGCCGAGACAAACTCAGCTCCTTGATCGTTCGAGAGATGCCCCCATTCTCCCAGATTGCGAGCGATCAGCGAAGGGTGTCGGCGCGACTTCCGCTGCATTTCCACGTCGTGATTGAATTCCACACCGAGCAGGTCGACCTCGGAAAGCATGTCCACCATCTCGTGCGACCAGCTTCCGGTGTCGGCGAGATAACCCAGGGCAATCGAGCGGCCGCGGGCCTTCAGTTTGGCCTCGACCCGGAACCCAAAGGTCGGCCCACCATCATGCCGCAGCTCGATCGGCTCGATGCGGAGGCCGGTTGCGGTCAAGAAGGGGCGTTCATCGTAATGACGAACCAGCCCCGCACCCGCGAGTGCATGGAATCCCGACCGGCGATGCAACTCCCGCACGTGTCCCTCGTGGCAATAGAAAAGGACACCGTCGCGGGCCATTCGATGCAGCGTGTGGTTGTCGACGTGGTCGCCATGGGTATGCGTGAGCAAGACGGAGGCGACCTTGTCCCAGGAAGACCCCACGCTCTCGAGCCGCCTGGCCATGGCTCTGGGGCCGACTCCCGCGTCGACCAGGGTGCCGCCGCCACCGGCCTGAACCAGGGTCGAGTTCCCTTGCGAGCCGCTGGCGAGAACGGCGAACTGAAGCGGCATCGTGGCCTGCCTTCCTCGGATACCAACCCATGCTCGATTCCGATTCGAGTCTATGCTAATGTACGTAAGTAGAGTTTCCGCGACAAGACGATCATCTCAGCGGGTTCCCTCGGAAAAAATGCGCGGCAGGCCCACTCGCTTCGGCTCGGGTTCGGGTACCATCTTGGTGACATTGATGTCCAGCCTGCGCGGGTCGTAGATCGCGAAGCCCGCGGTGCTGCGAATGGTCTGCTTTGAGCCTGAGGAGGTGAGCTTGTCCCTGGTTTTCCCCTCGAGTCACCCTCTCGTCCTTCATCACGTCGCAGCCCTGCGCGCCGCTCAAACGGCTCCTCCTGATTTCCGTCGCATCGTTCGTACTCTGGCCACATTGCTGGCGCAGGAGGCCACGGCCGACCTCGCGACGCAGCCCGTCGAGGTGTTGACTCCGCTTGCACCTTGCCCTGGTCACGTGCTGTCCGAATCGATTGGCATCGTGCCGATCCTGCGGGCCGGGTTGGGCATGGTAGAAGGGATTCTCGACCTCATCCCAGGCGCTGAGGTGTGGCATGTTGGCCTCTACCGCGATGAGAACACGTTGAAGCCCCAGGAGTACTACCGCAGGATCCCTTCCAACGGCCGTATTTCGTTCGCCCTTTTGGTCGACCCCATGCTGGCCACCGGCGGATCCGCCGTACACGCTTGCCAGATCCTCAAGGAAAGCGGCATCTCGCGCATCAAGCTTGTGTCGTTGATCGCGGCCCCCGAAGGAATTGCGCGAATGCAGGAGGCCATGCCCGACGTTCCCATTCACGTCGGTGCCGTCGACCAGCACCTTAACGAACACGGATACATTGTTCCGGGGCTCGGCGACGCGGGCGATCGCCAGTTCGCCACGTCCCTTTGAGGCAGCGCTCCCCTCTGTTGTCTCTTTGCCACGGCGGAAAGCTTCCCTCGATTGATGGCCCGCCGGCCCACCATGGACAGGAGACCTCGTGCGATGCGTGCCGTGGATATCATCCGCAAGAAACGTGACGGACACGAGTTGAGTGAGAAAGAGATCGCCTGGATGGTGGCGGGAATCGCCGGCCATCACGTTCCCGACTACCAGTGGTCGGCCCTCTTGATGGCGATCGTCTTGCGAGGCATGTCAGAGCCGGAAACCGTGGCCCTGACCGACGCCATGATGCGATCGGGGTCGGTTGTGGATCTTTCGGCGACACCCGGCCTGAAGATCGACAAGCACAGCACCGGGGGCGTCGGCGACAAAACCTCCCTGATCCTCGCCCCGATCGCCGCCGCGGTGGGTGTGCCCGTCCCCATGGTATCCGGGCGAGGGCTCGGTCACGCGGGAGGTACGCTCGATAAGCTCGAGTCGATCCCCGGATTTCGCGTCAACCTCGACCTCGACCGCTATCGATCCATTCTCGACGAATGCGGGCTGGTGCTGATCGGCCAGACCGCGGAGATCGCTCCCGCGGACAAGTACCTGTACGCCCTACGCGACGCGTCGGCGACCGTCGAGTCGATCTCCCTCATCTCAGCGTCGATCATGTCCAAGAAGTTGGCAGAGGGAATCGATGGTTTGGTCCTCGACGTCAAGACCGGCGGAGGCGCCTACATCGAGAGGTTCGAGGATTCTCGAATCTTGGCCCAAACGATGTGTTCGATCGGACGAGACCTGGGCAAACGTATGCGGGCGTTGATCACCAGGATGGATCAACCGCTGGGGCATGCCGTTGGTAACGCCGTGGAAGTGGCCGAGTCGGTCGCTTGCTTACGAGGTGAAGGCCCAGATGACCTCGTCGATCTCTCGGTGGAGCTAGCCGCGGAGATGGTCTTGATGGGTGAACGCGCGAAGAATCTCGAGGAAGCGCGCGATCTCTGTCGGCGCACCATCGCTGACGGCTCCGCCCTGGCGAGATTCCGCAAAGTTGTGGAAGTGCAGGGGGGAGACCCTCACGTCATTGACGACCCCGGCCGGCTCGCTCAAGCGAAGATCCGCCACGACATCACGGCTCCGCATTCGGGGCACATCCAATCGCTCTCCGCTCGCCCGATTGGACATGCCACCATGCTGCTCGGCGCAGGACGCCATCGCGTCGACTCTGCCATTGACCCGGCGGTCGGGGTCATCCTCCACCACAAAGCCGGCGACGCCGTCGAGAAGGGGGAGCCTCTCTGCACCGTTCTCATCAATGACGAGTCGCGGCGTCACGACGCGGTCGAACTGATCCGCAACGCCTATGTCATTGGCGATTCTCCCGCGCCACAGATGCCGTTGATCCTCGAACGACTCTAAGCAAATGCTCGGTCCGCAGAAAGTCGCCAGGTTGAGAGCTCTCTCAAGCACGATCGCTGGCAAAGTCATTCTGCACCACGGACCAAACATCAATTTTATCAACAGGCGATAAACCGTTAAGCTTTAACGTTCTCGCGGCACCCCAAAATCCGCACGAATGGTCTCCGAGGCCCTCACGCAATGAATCAGTTGCTCCAGGCAGTCCTCTGGCTTTGGCTTGTCGGTGTCGGGCTGCCGTGCGTGGTCCGCGGGGCGCCCGTTCCGCCTTCGACGAGCACGGAACGTCCTCCCGACTCGGCCAAGACCGCGGTCAAGAAGGACGCGGCGAAACCTGCCCCCGAAAAGCCGCCAGCGCAGGCAACTCCCACCAAGTCCGCGAAGCCGGCCACGGAGAAGCCCGCGGCGGAGAAAGCGGAGCCAAAGACCGCTCCCGCGCGAACAGAGACGAAGCGAAGCGCGGATGCGGAAGTCGAGGAACTATTCCAGATCAACCTTGGGCCCTGGAATATCGCGATCCGGATGCCTCGAGATCCTCGCGCGCGACTCACGTTCGATCGGATTCGCGGATTCGCGGGGATTGTAATCATCCTGGGACTCGCCTGGGCCCTCTCAGAGAACCGCCGCATGATCTCAAGGCGGGTCATCTTCTGGGGCCTGGCCCTTCAGTGGGCCTTTGCGCTTTTGGTCCTGCGCGTTGAGGCCGGCGAGAAAATCCTGAGGCAGACGGGCAAAGCCGTGGAAGAAATCCTTGCCTGTTCGGACCAGGGAGCGGCGTTTGTCTTCGGGCAAAAGCTCACGGATAGCGCGGGGCCGGCTGGGTTCGTCTTCGCGTTCCGCGTCATGCCCGCCGTCATCTTTGTCGCCGCCCTTTCGGCGGTGCTCTATCACATCGGCATTATGCAGTGGACCGTGCGCGCGATCGGCTGGGTGATGGCTCGTTTCATGGGAACAAGCGGGGCGGAATCCATGAACGTCGCCGCCTCACTTTTCCTGGGGCAGACGGAAGCTCCGCTCACGATCCGCCCCTATCTCGAAAGGATGACGAAATCCGAGCTTCTTACCGTCATGACCTCCGGCATGGCGCATGTCTCGGGTGGCGTGATGCCAGCCTATCTTGCGTCCGGCATCGAAGCCCGTCACCTTCTCACGGCCGTCATCATGACCGCCCCAGGGACGATCCTTCTCTCCAAAATGCTGATTCCCGAGACGGGAACTCCCGAGACCATAGGGACGATCAACACCGCCGATGAGCGGCCCGACGCCAACGTTCTGGATGCCGTCTCTCGGGGGACGCGCGACGGGCTCCATCTCGCACTCAATATCGTCGCGATGCTGATCGCGTTTCTGAGCATCATCACGCTGATCAACAAGGGGCTGGCCCTGTTCGACCGATCGCTCGAGTCTCTGCTGGGCACTATCCTGGCCCCGGTGGCGTACATGCTCGGGGTTCCCTGGGCTGACTCTCCCGAGGTAGGGGGAACCCTGGGAACGCGCACGGTTCTCAATGAGGTGATCGCTTATAGTGAACTTGGTAACCTGAAGGCGAAGATCTCGGCCCGGTCGTTCACGATTGCCACGTTCGCACTCTGTGGGTTTGCCAATTTCAGCTCGATCGGGATCCAGCTAGGCGGTATCGGCGTGTTGGCGCCGGAACGCCGGGCCGATCTGGCTCGGTTGGGCTTTCGGGCCTTGCTGGCTGGTACGCTCGCGAACTTCCTCTCGGCCTGTATCGCGGGTATCCTTCTATGAGCAGCGCATCGTCACTCTATGACCGCGCCTTCGAGGCAGCCCAGGCCATCCGGGCCCTCGTTCCCGAACCGCCCAAGACGGCGGTGGTTCTCGGTTCCGGCCTTGGCAGCCTCGTCGAACGATACTCGGAGCGGGTCACCATTCCCTACGCCCAGATTCCGAACTTCCCCCGACCGACCGTGGTGGGGCATGCCGGAAACCTGGTTCTAGTCACCTCTCCCTCGACCCAGGCCATTTTTATGCAGGGGAGGTTCCACTACTACGAGGGGCACGACCTCGAGGCAGTCACCTTTCCGATTCGCGTCTTTCAAATCCTGGGAGTCAAGTCTCTGATTCTCACCGCCGCGACGGGGGGGATTCGGCAGGCCCTCAAGCCAGGGATGATCGTATGCCTCTCTGATCACATCAATCTCATTGGCGCCAATCCTTTGCGCGGACCGCACGATGAGCGGCTGGGGGCTCGCTTTCCCGACATGACGACAGTCTATTGCTCAAAGCTACAATCGCTCGCGCATCATGAGGCTCATCAGCTTCACATCACCCTCTCGGCCGGCGTCTACGCGTGCCTACCGGGCCCGAGCTATGAAACACCGTCGGAAATCCGCATGCTCCGCGGGTTAGGGGCGGACGTGGTGGGGATGTCGACGGTCCCAGAAGCTATTGTGGCACGTCACGCGGGGATGGACGTGCTCGCCTTCGCGCTGGTGACCAACGCGGCGGCCGGGCTCTCAGAGTCGCATATCAATCACGAAGAGGTCCTTGCGGCCGGCAGAAACGCCACGCCGGTCCTCGGCACTCTTATCGATCGGGTCGTGCGCCGTCTCAGTGCTTGAGCAGGAGGCGGCGGAATCCTCAGCTTTCGCTCAGGATTTCGCCTTCTCACCCCGGTACGCCTGGTCGAGCAGGTCGATGGGATGCTCAACACGCATCGTGCTTCCGGCTTCCTTGAGCTGGCGAGCAATCTGGAGAATGCAACCGACGTTGCCGGTGGCGACGATCTCCGCTCCTGTCGCCTCCAAGTGCCCCGCCTTGCGGCGCCCGAGGCGTTGCGACATCTCAGGCTGAGTCAGGTTATAGGTTCCCGCAGCGCCGCAGCAGATCTCGCTCTCTTCGAGGGGTAGCAACTCCAGCCCCGGGATCATCGCGAGCAGTTTCCGCGGCTGCGCTCGAATCTGCTGGCCATGGCAAAGATGGCAAGCATCGTGATAAGTCACTTTCTGCGGCAGCGGGTGCTTGGGCGGAATCGGTCCGAGCTGAACCAGGAATTCGGAGATATCTCGAACCTTCGCCGAGAAATTCTTGCCGCGAGCCTGTTCCGCCTCAGGCAGCACGTGGTCGTAATCCTTGAGCATCGCACCGCAACCCGCGGCGTTCACAATGATGGCGTCGAATTGATCGGGATCAAAGACCTGCATATTTTTACGCGCGAGATCAAGGGCCGGCTCCTCGGCGCCCGAGTGGTAATGAATCGCACCGCAGCAAACCTGAGAGGGGGGGATGACCACTTCGCAGCCGTTTTGCTGCAAGACACGCGCGGTGGCGGCGTTCGTTTCCGGGAACATCGCGTCGGCCACGCATCCCAAGAAGAGGGCCACCCGCGCACGTTTCGGCCCGATCGCCGGCCAAACTTCGGGAAGTGTCCCGGTCGAGGGCTTCTTGAATGCGGGAAGCATTGCTTGAAGCCGGCGCAAGGTCGGAGGCAGAAGCTTCGTGAGCCCCATCTTTTCCGACCAATCCAGCAGACCCATGCGCTGAAAGAGCTTGGCCGGCGCCAGGGCGAGTTTGACGCGATTGCCGTACGGAAAAAGGTGGTGAAGGATCAGACGCTGCAGCAAGCTCGGTGCTTGAGATCCCTGCGCGGAGCGCTGCATGGCGATCTTGAAGGGCTCGATGATTCGCCCATACTTCACCCCGGAGGGGCAGGCCGATTCGCAAGCGCGGCAATCGAGGCAAAGGTCGAGGTGCAACCGCACTTCGTTGCTGAGGCCAAGCCGGCCATCAGCAACGGCACGCATGAGGTAAATGCGTCCGCGAGGGCTGTTGTTCTCGTTGCTCGTTTCGATGTACGTGGGGCAACTGGCCGTACAGAGTCCGCAATGAACGCACTCTTGGTAGAGGCGATATTCGATCTTCTGCGAGAGCCAATCCAGATCAACAAACTTCGCCGCCGAGGGCTCCGCCTGTTCGTTCTCCGTCGCTTTTGCCGTGGTTGCGATGGCCATGGAATGGAGGATCCTCAGCTCACTCCGACGATCATCGATGAATTTTCCCACGCCTTCACCACGCGATCCTTCGCAGGCTTGGCGCTGGCAGTCATCACGGATTCATCGGGGATGGACTCTGGTCTCTGGCAGGTCGACCTCAAATTGTACCCACGAACCGTCCCGAATTCATGACCCCCTTGGGATCAAGCGCGCGCTTCACTCGTTCGGCCAGCAGCCAATCAACGCGGCGTTCCCCCCACACCTTGAAGGCTTGCTTCCAGTCGGTGGGGCATCGCGGCAAGATCAGGTTGCCTCCGTCTTGCACCGCCTTGGCCCGCAGGCGATCGATTTCTCGCTTCAAGTTTTCTTGTTCCGGCGATCCCAGAGAGTGGGCCCGAATGATCCCGTTCCCCGCGTGAGCTTGCACGGCCCAAAGCGAAGGATCGAGCTCCTGAACGAAGTCCGCGATGCTCGAGAGCCGAACGTTCGCCACAAAGCTCATGGGACCGAGTTCCGCGGCCTGGAACTCTGTAAGGGCGTTCCAAAGCGGCAGAGCACTCTCGTTTTCCAGGACCACGAGCTCATGCCCCTGGAGCTCGGACTTCAAGCGCTCTCGTTGCCAGGCGACGGAACTGGCATTGTCTTCAAACCCGAGCACGAGCACGGCGTGATCGCTTGGGAGCCCGAGCGGCTGGCCGACGTGACGCGCCCCGCAGACATTCAAGAAGTCGAGGGCGATCGGGCGCGTTTCCGACGTGTTGAGCCCTTGCAGGATCGGCTCCAGACCCGCTCCCGCCCCTTGCGGGATGACAGCCCATACAAGCGCCGAGGCTTCTGGTTGGGGACGAACCTTGAGGGTCATCTGGCTGATGATACCCAGCGTCCCCATCGAGCCGGTGAGAAGCTTGGGGAAGTCGTATCCCGCGACGTTCTTGACGACGCGGCCTCCCCCTTTGACCATCGAGCCTTCAGAGGTCACAAAGCTGACGCCAATGATCTGGTCGCGTGGCGATCCCGCGCCAAATCGGCGGGAGCCATTGGTGTTGGTGGCGTAGATTCCCCCCAGGGTCGCCTGTTCGGCGTGGGGCGCATCGACCAACAATCGCTGCCGGCGCTCCGCCAGAACGTTACGCAGTGTGGCGAGCGAAATGCCCGCCTCAATGGTGATCGTCATGTCGGCGGAAGGATAGTCGATCACCCGGCTCAATGCGCGAGTGTCGATGGCCACCCCGGGATCGCGAGGAGCTTCACCGTAGTCGAGTGCGGTTCCACCACCCTGAGGATAGAGAGCGTGCCCCTGCGCAACCCGCGCGACGACCGTTTCGCGAAGCTGTTCCATCGTCTCGGGTCGGTCGGTCGCCAATGCAAACCGGCCGTCGCCAAGCCGACCACCGGCCGAGGAGTCAGACCCACTCACCGAGAATCCTCCGAGGAATGATCTTTGGGGAAGTAGCGAATGTCCTGCCCGGAGAGGATCCGCTCGACCGCTTCCTGAACGGCGCGCAGGGCATCCACCGTCCACGGGTCGAAGGTTCCCGGCCAGGCGTCGGTGTGAAGAATCTGCCCTTCATAGGCCAGTCGATGAAGCGCGAAAACGACCCTGCGATCAAGCATCGGGGAGTTCAATGTCTCCCCCTCGAGCGTCTGCAGAGCGCGAGCCAGGTCGGCAACCTCCGTCACTGAAGTCGATTCACCTCGGCGCAGGCTCGGCAGGAAGGCCAGGGGATCTTCATCCCCCTGGCCGGCATGCCTCAAGATCACGCGAGCAGCGTCGCTCAACGTCTCGTCCCGAGGTGGGCCCGGGATCAAGACGAAGGGATCTTTGCGGATGCCTTCCTGAGGCGGGGAAGGATCGGTGGGTGCCGGTTGACTTCCCTCGGCGATCACCGGTTCGTGACCGGAGTCGGACGGCGCCGTCGGTCGAGTTCGCGACTCAACCTGAGCGCTCCATTCCGCCAGATACTCAGGATCATCGGCGATCGCCTGCAAGCCTTCGAGTAGCGCTTGCTTGGCCTCAACTTCAGACGCCTGTTCGCGAACGAGCTCCGCTTCAATTGCCTGGTGAAGGATGCCCGTGCAGTAATCCTGAATCGTCTCGATACCCGCCTTGGCAGCTTGCCGCTCCGCGGCGTCGAGAATGTAAGCCGGCAGATAGACCGTGAGCCGCTGGGGTTCCATGTTCATGTTCGGCAGTTTGTGCTCGCCGAACCGGAAGACTTGGGGGAGCCGCCGCCACCGCGAGTGTTGGTTTCGCTTGGCCAAGGCGCCTTACCTCCAACATCCGAGCAAAGGAAAGAAACAGCACGGCACGAACGTAGGGGAGCAACCCCAACAAACTAAACAAGATCGGCATACACTGCTAGCCGAGTGGCCTCGTGCCTCTGATCGTTCCTAACGATTGTCGCGGTGATCATGCCGATGCGCGATGACCGGGCGAAGAACGCTCAATACAGCCTCCGCCTCCGGGAAGCATCTTCTCGGGGCTGCACCGCCCGTCGGGGTTAAACGTCTTGCGGAGCGCCAGCATGGCCGCCAGGTCTTCCGGGGAGAAGAGCTTGGGCATGAATTCCATCTTCTCGACGCCGATCCCGTGCTCGCCGGTCACGCTCCCTCCCGCGGCGATACATTCCTCGAGGATCTCGTGGCTGGCCTGCAGAACACGGGTGACCTGGTCCGGATCTTTCTCATCGAACAGCAGAATAGGATGGATGTTCCCGTCTCCGGCGTGAAAGACGTTGGCGATCCGGATGTTATGCCGCTTCCCCACTTCGGTGATGAAGCGAAGGATGTGCGGCAGCTTCGTTCGCGGAACGACACCGTCCTGCGTGCAGAAGGTGGGACTCAGTCGCCCGATCGCGCCGAAGGCCGACTTGCGGCTCTTCCAGATCGCGACGTACTCCGGCTCCTTCCGAGTGCGCCAGGTGATCGATTTCTCCACCGTGCCGCCGTGGGAGCGAACGATCTCCGAGATCGCCTGAGCCTCGCGATCCAGGCCGGCATCCAGACCATCGACCTCGATGATCAGCACTGCCCCGGCATCGGTGGGAAAGCCAAAGTGGAAGGCTTTCTCGATCGCCTGAATCATCAGAGTATCGAGCATTTCCAGGGCCGCGGGCACGATACCCGCGGCAATGATGCCACTCACGGTTTCGGTCGCCGAATCGACGCTGTCGAAGACGCCAAGCAAGGTCCTTCCGGCTTCGGGGTCTCTCGTCAGGCCCACGATGACCTTGGTCGCAATCCCAAAGGTCCCTTCGTTGCCAACGATCACGCCAGTCAGGTCGTATCCGGGATTTTCCTCCGTGATCCCTCCCGTCTTAATCACCGAGCCGTCCGGCAAAACGAGCTCGACTCCCCGAACATGATTGACGGTCACCCCGTACTTGAGCGTGTGCGGGCCGCCGGAATTCGTGGCGACGTTACCACCGATGGTGCAGGCCGCCTGGCTGGAAGGGTCCGGGGCATAGTGGAACCCCGTCCCGGCGAGTGCGCGCGTGAGCCAGACGTTGACAACGCCGGGCTCCACGATCGCGTACCGATCCCTCATATTGATCTCGAGGATCTTGTTCATGCGGGTGAGGCAAATCATAACACCTCCCCCGACAGCGAGCGTCCCCCCCGCCAGGCTTGTCCCTGCCCCGCGCGGCACAAACGGCACATCGTGAGCGGCGCAGAGCTTCACGATCGCGACCACATGCTCCGTCGACGTTGGAAAGACCACGACATCGGGAACCTTCTTGCTGATCACGTAACCGTCGCACTCATAGACGACGAGTTCATCGTGATGATGAAGCAGGTTCTCCGCGCCGACGATCGCGGTCAGCTCATCCAAAAATTGCTTCGCTACCGAAGAAGCTGGAGCACTACTGGTCATGAGACGAACCGTTTCACTTCTAGTCAGGTAGGAGGGAGATCACGACCCGATGATATCATTCAGGAGTTAGCCTAGCACCATCCGGCGCGCCTCGCCACGCCGGAACCTGTCGATCCAGGCACGGCCGCTGTGATCTTAGCCAAAGCCCTATGGAAGATTCCCGCAAAAGCCTGTTCCGCGCGGTGTTTCCTGACTTTTGCGAAATCGTAGTTACCCTCAATCGCGGGCCCATCACCATTTCTGGTCCATCGGCTGTGCGCTACCTTTCCAAAGGCTAGGGGGGCGCTGCTGTTATCAGATCAACGCAGAGCCCCGGTCATAGCGGTCTGTTTCCATGGCAAAAAATGCCCCGGTGTTTTGTCGCACTCCGACTCAAAATAAAGATCATAACATAAAAATGTCATGATAAAAAACGCATCTATTAAGATCGCTTCAAATCGGCACTCCCCTCGTCTGGAGAGTATCCTGGGCTCGAAATTGGCTCCCCGATTCGGACAGGCATTGACGCCGCAAATGGGGTTCCGACAAACGAGATCAGGCCGCCTTGCTCTATTCTGGGATCTTGTGTAGGGTTCGCCGCGTCCACTTCGTGATTTGCTCCCATCGTGAACTCCGGGCTTTCCCTCCACTGATTGACCTCGACGAATGTGCGCGCGGCGGCCCCCCGCTCCGCGACGCGTAAGGGGGATATTGTCCAGAGGGCTCGGGTGAGACATCCCTGACTCGAACGAGGAGGCCGGCATGGATGCCAGCGTCCAGAGTGTTGCTTCACGATCGGTCCACGCGTCGTCCTCACGACTCTCAGGGATTCGTGTCGCGTTGGTTCACGACTGGCTCACAGGTATGCGTGGGGGCGAGAAATGCCTTGAGGTCCTTTGTCAGGCTTTCCCCGACGCGACATTGCACACCCTGATCCATCGCCGAGGGGCATTGAGCCCGACCATTGAGGGGATGGCGATCCGCACATCGCCGCTCCAACGCATTCCAGGGGCGCTGGAACATTACCGGAAGATGCTGCCTCTGATGCCGATGGCGGCCCGAAGCTGGAAGATCCGCAACGTGGACCTGGTCGTCAGCCTTAGCCATTGCGTGGCCAAGGCGGTGCGGCCGCCGCGCGGGGTGCCCCACGTTTGCTACTGCTTCACCCCCATGCGATACGCATGGCAAGGGCGAGACGCCTACCTTGATGACTGGCAAGATCGTCCTCTCAAGAGAGCGGCCGCCGGCTTCGTTCTGAACCAGATGCGAGCGTGGGACCGCGCCACGGTCGATCGCGTCTCGCATTTCGTGGCGATCTCCGAGACCATTCGCGGAAGGATCTCGTCGTATTACGATCGCGACAGCCGAGTCATCTATCCCCCCGTCGATACCGACTTCTACACTCCCGGCGACGGATCGAGAAATAACGCCTACCTCTGCGTCTCGGCTCTCGTCCCCTACAAGCGAATTGAGCAAGCCATCGCGGCCTGCACACAGTCGGGACGTGAACTCATCATCATCGGCAAGGGGACGGAGCAGAACCGCTTGCAGGCCCAGGCGGGGCCGACGGTGAAATTCCTGGGCTGGCAGCCCGACGAAGTCATTCGCGAGCACTACCGCCGTTGCCGCGCCTTGCTCTTTCCGGGGGACGAGGACTTCGGCATCGTGCCCATCGAAGCCCTTGCGTGCGGCATGCCCGTGATCGCACTGGGCCGCGGAGGCGTGGCTGAAACCATCGACGACCAGGTCGGCCGGACCTACCAGGACCAGACGACCGAGGCGCTTCTGAGCGCAATCAATGCCTGGGAAGCAGAGGGGTGTCCCTACAACGCTGGGGTCGCTCGCCAGCGGGCGGAGAGTTTGGCGCTCCCGGTATTCCGGGAGCGGATTCTGAGCTTTCTCGCGGAAACCGTTTCGGGGCCCGCGCCAACATCCTTCCCGCCGGCGCCCCACGTTCCACTGCCTCGTGGAGCTTCCCGAGAGGCAGCCACCAGCTAGGGTTCAGAAACGGTTGTGGCGATTCTTTTCTCCCCTTGGGGTCGCCACACCTTTGAAACCTCATCACGTCCCACGTACGATGGCGTCGTCTCGTGCCTCGGACCTCTGAACTCTCCCCAAGGCGGACCCGCGCGACGCATGAATGACTCGATGGAAAACGATCCTTACGCGTTGCCCCTGGACGCGATTAAGGAGCCGCCGCGCTCGTTTTTCGCGGCGATCCGGCAGATCGGCCCTGGTCTGATCTTGGCAGCCTCGATTGTTGGCACCGGCGAGTTGATCAATACCACAAGCCTTGGAGCCCGCGCGGGCTTCAGCTTGCTCTGGTTGATCCTGCTGAGTTGCGTGATCAAGGTCTTCGTCCAGGTTGAGCTTGGACGCTACGCGATCACTCACGGCAAGACCTCGCTCGCGGCCTTTGACACCTTGCCTGGTCCCCGACTCGGCTCGTCGTGGATCTGTTGGCTCTGGCTTTTCATGACCCTGGCCACGCAGGCTCAAATCGCCGCGATGGAAGGGGCCGTCGGTCAGACCGCGCATATGGCTTTCCCCAACGCCTCGAACGCCATGGCCACGGCGGCCGGTCGTCTCGTCACGGGTTGGGACACGTTTCTGGCAACCCGCGAAGAATATGTCTGGGCCAGCCTGACTACCCTCGCCGCAGTGCTGCTGCTCCTCTCCGGAGGCTACAAGCGGCTGGAGCGCATCACGACGATTCTTGTGGGGCTCGTTACGCTCTTCACGGTTACGAGCGTCGTGATCCTCCAATGGACTCAATTCCGTATCAGTGTCGCTGACCTTGAAAAAGGGCTGACTTTCGCCGTCCCTCCGCTGGCGATTACCTTGGCGTTCTCCGCCTTCGGGATCACGGGCGTCGGGGCTTCTGAACTCTTCGCCTATCCCTACTGGTGCATCGAGAAAGGCTATGCGAGATCCACGGGTCCGCGCTCGCCCGATGACGCCTGGGCCGACCGGGCCAGGGGCTGGACGCGAGTCATGCAGCTTGATGCCTGGTTCAGCATGGTGGTGTTCACCGTCGCGACCATCGCCTTCTACCTGCTCGGAGCGGCCGTTCTGCACCCGCAAGGGCTCGATCCCAAAGGGCCCGAGATGGTTCCGACGCTCTCCAAGATGTACCTTCAGCCCCTCGAAGGAACTCCGTTGGCGTCGTTCCGCGGCCTGACGCAGATCGGTTTCCTGCTCGGGGCCTGGGCGGTTCTTTTCAAAACGCTTTATGTCGCGACGGCGGCTAACAGCCGCCTCACGGCCGACTTCCTCCACCTCACCGGCATCTGGCGGCAATCAGGCGCCTCGCAACGCGAGCGGGTCGTCAAGACTTTTTGCGTTCTCTATCCCGTGCTCTCACTCGGGCTCTATTACGCCTTCCGTGAGCCTCAATCGCTCATCAAGGTCGGAGGAACCGCGCAGGCCTTGATGCTGCCGTTGATCGCGGGAGCCACGCTCTATCTCAAACAGCGCGACTCTGATCGTCGCGTCGCCCCCGCGTTTCTCAGCGACATTTTGACCTGGCTGGCCTTCTTCGCGATCACTGGCGTCGCGGCCTACAGCACGATCGACCTGATCCGAAAATCCTTCTGAAAGCGTGGCTTGGAAAGGAAGAGAGCTACGGGCATGCCCTCATGGGGTGGCCAAGGACGAGCACAGCGACGCTCATGCCGCCCTGCGCCCCTCGAAATGGCTTTCATAGACGGTCCCTGAATGGCGAACTGCCTCTTCGACTCGGGTTCCCCGATCCTCCCCGGCCCCGAGCGCTCGACTCGGTGATTCAAACGCCGTCATTGCCGCTCGCGAGGGGAAGCGGCCGACCTCCTTCTTCCGTCCTCCTGGCGAGACCAAGACGGGCTGGACTGTAGTGGATAGAATCACGGAGGGTATTGGGGACCCTCCGGATCCTCCGGTCCACTTGGCGACAACCCCATCGCGCGGTGCAAGGGAGTGAAACAACGTCATCGTGATCGGTATCCTGCTTCGCGCTCGGTATGTTTCCTTCGTCGTGGTGCTTTGTGCCTTGTGCCTGCTAATCGCCTTTGGCAAGCGCGTGAGCTACGAGCAATCGATCAATTCGTTTTTCGCCGAAGATGATCCGGTGATGAACGCGTATCAGGCCGCCGCCAAGATCTTTGGCGACGACAATTTCGTCTTCGTCTCCTACGACGATCCCGATCTCCTGACAGCCGCTGGCATGGATCGTGTGGCCGAGTTGGCCCGGGAGGTCGGTCCCGATAAGGTCACCGGAGTGCTTCGTGTTGAGTCGATCGACGCGATGCCCCTCTTGTGGACCGTGGACGACGTTCTCCTGACACTCGATCGACTCCCTCGCATTGCCCGCGAGCTGGCTCTGCGGACCGCCCGCCGCAACCTCAAGAGTGTTGACGCCCGATCGAACGCCCTGATGGTCGGCGGAGCCATTCGAGCGGCTGACGCTGAAGGACGAGCCGCCCTCAAGGCCAAACTCGTCAACCATCCGCTGTTTCTCGGAACCGTCATCGACGCGAAGGGGACCACCACGGCCGTCGTCGTCCGCCTTACGAAAACGGCCGAACACGACGTGATGAAGACGGTCGCCCTCCTGCGAAGCCAGGCGGATGCGTTTGCGAAAAAGCACAAACTCCCTCGCCCCGCGCTCGTTGGCCCTCCCGTACTCCTTGCGGACGGATTCACGAGCATCGAAGTCGACGGCCGGAGACTTGCGGTCGTCGGCATGCTCTTGATTGGACTGGTGACCCTCTCGGCGGTGCGTAGTCTCTGGTGGGCCCTCGTCCCGTTACTAGCCGGATGGGTCGTGTGGCTGGCAACCGAAGAAGTGCTCGCGATTTTCCATCTCAAGCTGGCCTTTTCCGGAGGGCCGCTCGTCGCTCAAATCATCGTCTTGACGATGCCCGCGGCCAGCCATCTGGCCATTCATTTTCGCGACGATCGGCGACGCCAGGCTGATCCCCGTGTGGCGGCTCGATCCACGCTGGCGGCCGTCTCCATGCCGATTTTCTGGTGCGCCGTGACCGGGGCAATCGGCTATGGCGCCCTGGCGACCAGCAATGTCGTGCCAATCCGGCAGTTTGGTGCCATTCTTGGAACCTGTACGCTGCTTGCGGCCTTGCTCGTCATGATCCTTTCTCCGATCGCGATGCTTCCTCCCATCCCACTCGAGATTCCGGTTCGCTACGGTTCCAACTCCTGGGTCGCCGCCGCCATGAACCGGCTGATCGCGCGGGTCCACCGCCACCCTGGCGCCATCGTGGGCATCGTCTTCGCAATTGTCTTGCCGGTTTCCGCAGGTATTTTCACACTTACTTATGAATCTAATTACATCAATCTTTTTCGTCCTGAGACCCGTGTTGTCAACGACTACCATTTCGTCGAATCTCGCCTGGGGGGGATCGGCGTCGTTGAGCTCATCCTGCCTCTGCCCGCCGGAATCGACCGCGACGGCCTGGTAAAAATGCAGAGTCTCGAAGACAAGATCGAGACTGAGAAAGGGGTCTCGCACCTCGTCTCTCTGGCGACAGTCCTGGACCCTGACGGCCGGATCGCCACGCTTCCCCCTGAAGCCGCGGCCAGAACCCTTCAAGCCAAACTCGATCTGATCTCCGCATCGGCGCAGGCGGAATTGCTCAAGGGATTCTGGAACCCTGAGACAAAGCAATCACGCATCTTGATCCGTCTCTTGGAGCAACAACCCGCCCCTCAGAAACAGGCGATCTTCCGTCAGGCCGTTGCCGAGGCCCAGAGCCGCTTCGGTCCCGACGTGTCCCTGACGGGGCTTTCCTACCTGATGACCAAGACGACGGAAGCCGTCATTGTCACGCAGTGGAACACGTTCCTCTGGTCCGTCCTGGGGATCTTGCTGATGCTGACCATCGCGTTGCGTGGCCCGGTTCTCGCGGCGCTCGCGCTTCTCCCCACACTCCTGGCCGTCGCCCTCGTCCTGGGGCTCATGGGCTGGCTGGGGATCAAGCTGGACATGGCCACGGCACTCGTCGCCAGCGTGGCGCTGGGACTCTCCGTCGACGACACGTTCCACTGCTTGCTTCAATTCCATAGGGAGCGAGCGTCGCATCCCTTTGATCTCAGCCTGTTCGACAGCTATTCGGTCACCGGTCCCGGAGTTCTCCTCTCCAGCCTGGCCGTTGCCGTGGGTTTCGCGGCACTCTGGCTCAGTGAATTCGCCCCGTTCGCGAATTTCGGGACCATGGTCGGCATCGCCACCGCCGGATCCACGCTCGGCAACCTGATTCTGCTACCGGCATGCCTCACTCTGGGCGAGCGGATCCGTACGCGCAACCAACCCAAGGACCGCCCCGTCGACGTGGAGATCCCCGCAATCTAGCGGTCTTGTCTTTTTTCGATCCTTGCCGAGGTCTCTTCCGGGCTTTCGTGGGCCGGCCGCTGGAACAGCGGCCTCATGCGCAAAGCCCGTTGACGTTCGCGTGGGGAAAATCCGCCGCTCAAATCCCCATCAAGATCAAGGACCGTTGCCGTCTCTTCTCCCCTGGTTTTCCGCAAAAATAGGGACAAGGGATTTGCCGGTGTGACTCCCGGAGCTTAATGTGCTTGAGGTTCCCTGCGTCCGCGTTCGCGGAGCGAGGGACTGACACTCGGGCGGTTGTCTTCCTTTCCCGGCCCCTCCCACGACCACCGCCGGCCATGTACTCTGATGATGGCAGGCATTGATGACGTCACCGGACTTTCGAGGTATGGCAGCAATGAGAACGCCAGGTCTTCTCGCGCTCATTATTGGATGCGTATGCAGCTCGATCCGCGCGGAAGAACCGAACGCACGGGAAAAACCCGTGGTGGCCGACCTCGTCATCAAGAATGGCTTGATTGTCGACGGGACCGGCGCTCCGGCAAAAAAAGGAGACCTGGCGCTCAAGGGTGAGCGAATCATCGCCGTGGGAATTTTCACGACGGCCCCCAAGACGCCGGTTATCGACGCGACAGACCTCGTCGTTGCCCCTGGATTCATCGACCTGCATTCCCACTCAGATAACGATATTACCAAGCCAAAAACACGATCGAATCTCAACTATCAGACACAAGGGGTGACAACCGTCGTTACGGGCAATTGCGGCGGCGGTGTCATGGATGTGGCCAAATATTTGGAATCAATCGACGCTCACGGCGCTGGCACCAATGTGATTCACCTCATTCCCCATGGAGCCGTGCGTTCCGCGGTGATTGGCACCGCAGAGCGGGCCCCCAGCCCCCAAGAGTTAGACCGAATGGAAGCGATTGTCGAGCGGGGCATGCGCGCAGGCGCCTGGGGACTCTCAAGCGGCTTGATCTACGTTCCAAGCCGCTACGCTGAGGTGCCGGAGATGGTGGCCCTGTCGAAAATCGTCGCTCGGCACGGTGGCATTTATGCCAGTCATATCCGCGACGAAGGGGCGGGGCTCTTGAATTCGATCGACGAGACCCTTGCCGTCGGCCGGGAAGCACAAATCCCCGTTCATATCTCTCATCTCAAAGCGACAGGACGCGCCAACTGGGGCTTGACGACGCAGGCCTGCGCTCGCATCAAGGAAGCCCGCGCGGGCGGAGCCGCGGTCAGCGCCGACCAGTATCCCTATGTCGCCTCGAGCACTCAACTCGGGGCCATGGTCGTACCTCACTGGGCCATGCAAGGAGGAACGGAAGAGTTCGCTCGCATCGAAAGCGACCCTGCCAAGGCCGCTCAGCTCCGTAGAGAAATTGAAGCGGAGCTCAAGGATCGCGACGGAGGCGCCTCGCTTCGAATCGCACGCTACAAACCACGCCCCGAGCGGGTGGGACATAATCTCGTGGCCATTGCACGCCAGGAGGGAACCACCCCCCTCGAGATCGTCCTGGACATCCAGCGCCACGGCGGGGCACAAGCCATCAGCTTCGGCATGAGCGAAGACGACGTGCGACAAGTCATGACTCACGACTTCGTGGCCACGGCTTCGGACGGATCGACTCATCAACCTGGCGGAGGAGACCAACCTCACCCCCGCGCCTATGGAACCTTTCCGCGCAAGATTCGGTATGCCCTGGACGAAAAAGTCCTGACGCTCGAGCAGGCCGTTCGGTCTTGCACGAGCCTCCCCGCAGAGATCCTTCACCTTCCCGACCGCGGAGTGATTCGTGAAGGAAATATCGCGGATCTGGTTGTCTTCAACCCCAAGACCTTTCGCGACGCGGCGACGTTCGATCGTCCAACGCGCTACGCTCCGGGAGTTGCTTATTTGTTTGTGAACGGCGTCGCGGCCATCGCCGAAGGAAAACCGAAGAAGATACTCCCGGGGCGGTCACTCCGGCTCACTAAGGACGGCCCAGCCGACCTTATCATCTCGCTCGGGCGAATCTGGACGGGAGACGCAGAACGTCCCTGGGCTGAGGCCCTGGCATCTCGAGGGGGCGCGATCGCCGCTGTCGGCTCCAGAACGGAGGCCATGCGCTTTCAGGGTCCCAGAACGCGGGTGATCGATCGTCCCGACGCGTTCGCGACTCCAGGGCTGATCGATGCCCACGGCCACCTCTGTGATCTGGGGGCGGCCGATGACGAAATCGACCTTCGCGGTGTCAACAGCGTGGAGAAGGTTGCCAGCCAGGTCAAAGCCTGGATCGAGGCGCATCCCGGCGACTCCTGGGTGATCGGGCGCAACTGGGATCAGAGCCTCTGGCCAGGAGGTTCCTTTCCAGACACGGCCTCTCTCGATGCCGTGGCCCCCAAGCGTCCCGTGTGGCTTTCGCGGGTCGACGGCCACGCCGGATGGGCTAACACGGAAGCGCTCAAGCGGGGACAGGTCACTCGCGAAACCGAAGCGCCGGCCGGCGGTCAGATCCTCCATAAACAGGACGGAGAACCGACCGGAGTCTTCATTGATGCCGCGATGGATCTGGTGGGACGCCGAATCCCTCCAGCCTCGCGCGCGGATTTCGCCCGGCAGATCCTGAAAGGGCAAGCCCTCTTGTTCCAGGAAGGGTTAACGGGGGTCCATGATGCTGGCGTTTCTCGGCTGGAAGCCGAAGCCTATCGCGAGCTTGATCGTTCAGGCCAGCTCAAGCTGCGTGTTTATGGAATGGCATCCCCCCCCGAAGGGGGGGAGGTGGCCTTCGTGAGCCACGGCCCCTTGCCGGCGAAACCTGAAGCCCGGTTCCAGCTACGCGCGGTGAAGCTCTTTATCGACGGAGCCATGGGATCTCGGGGCGGTCTTCTGTTTGAGCCCTACAGCGACGATCCTGGGAACAAGGGGCTTCAGCTCATCGCCTCCAAAACGCTGGAAGCCGTCACCGTTGAAGCTCTGAAACACGGCTGGCAAATCGCCACTCACGCGATTGGAGACAAGGGCAACGCTCTCGTGCTCGACGCCTACGAGGCCGCTTTCAAAGCAGTCCCCAAGGCCCAAGACCCTCGCTTCCGGGTGGAACACGCCCAGGTGGTAAGGCGGTCGGACATCGCTCGCTTCGCTCAATACGGAATCATCGCGTCCATGCAGCCGTCGCATGCCAGCGACGACATGCGTTGGGCCGATGCCCGCCTCGGGCCGGAGCGAGTGCAGGGGGCTTACGCCTGGCGGTGGTTCCTGGAGGGAGGGGTGCGGCTGGCGTTCGGCAGTGATTTTCCGGTCGAGGTCGTCAATCCATTCTACGGAGTCTATGCAGCCTTGACGCGGCAAGACGAGTCGGGGCATCCCTCGGGCGGCTGGCATCCTGACCAGAGGATGTCACTCGAAGAGACGCTTCAAGCGTTCACCGCAGGGGCGGCCTTTGCGTCGTTCTCGGAAGATCGGGTGGGGGTTCTCAAGACAGGGTTTCGCGCCGACGTGACGGTCGTCGATCGCGATCTCTTCAAAGTCAGCCCGATCGAGGTCCTCGAAACGAAGGTCGTGATGACCGTCGTGGATGGGGAAGTCGTCTATCAGAAGTAATTCACGCCTGACGGAGAGAGGGTTCCTTCTCCGTCAGGCTGATTCTCACTGACCTCAGGTGCCCAGCGTCTTGTAGCCGGGCGTAACCTTGGAGACGTTGGGTTCAACGCTGGCTTCAACCTTGCCGGTGGCCCAGTTGAGTGCGCCGATCAAGAGCCCCTGATAGAGGGGGTTTTCCCAAACGTCTTCGCGATGCCCCATCGAACTGTAGAAGACGCGCCCCTTGCCATAGGCACGAGCCCAAGTCTCGGGGAAATTGGGGCGTTCATACATCTTGCCCTGCATTCCCGCAGTGTCGTGAGCGAGAATCACGTGCAGGTTGTCGGCGAGATTCTTCTGAGCGTACCACTCGTCGTTGATCTTGATCGACGAGCCGAAGGCCTTCGCCCCGGGGAACTCAGGATCAGCCACGAGGAGCGTGCTGACCTGCTGAGCGCCGTGGACGATGAACTCACCACCGATCATGTCGATATAAGGATCGATCGTTCCCGGCGGGCTGTGGAAGGTATCGGTAGCGCAATGCATGCCAATGAAACCCTTGCCCCCGCGAATGGCGTCGAGAAACGCCTTCTTGCCGTCGGTAGACATGGGGGGAGTCTTGTCGGTTCCGGCTTCGGTCAGAACGCCGGTCGTTTGAAACGCGAAAGCGTCCCATTCACCGATCTTGTCGGGATCGAACAGGCGGCCGTCTTTGGAGGCCACCACTTCGAAGCCGTGCTCCTTACCGATCTCGGTCAGAATCCGCTCGGCCAGGCTGAGCTTGCCGTCTTTGCGCGTGATGACGGAATGCTGAAAGCCTGAGCTCTTGGTGAAGAAGAGAACCTTCTTGGGGCTCCCCTTGTCGGCAGCCAGGACCCGGTTCAGCGTTCCCGCACCCAATAGCCCTGCGCCGGCGGCCAAGAGCATTTGGCGGCGATTTAAACTCATGGTTTCGCGCTCCTCGATAAACGGCGGAGTAGACCCCTGAAGCCCGGACAGATGAACCCGGACTCGTCTCAGTTTCAGGAATACTAACCATCTTGTGCGGGTGGCGACACCGAAAAATTCCCCTAGCCCTGATCGAGAATTTGGGAATAGACCCGCTCCATACCCTCAAGGGTCGGATCGGGCCCGCACTGGGCTTCGATCATGGCTCGAGCCGCTCTGCGTTGGCGTTCCTGCCGGGCCGGATCTTGAAGGAGAGCCACGGTCCGATCGACAAGGCCGGCATCATCCTCGGCAAGCCCCACCTCGACGCCGTCGCTCACCGAGAGTCCCTCCACCCCTTCACTCGTGGTGACGACGGGCACACCGAAAGCCATGGCTTCCTGGATCTTGATCTTCATGCCGCTCCCTCGGCTCGGAGGGTAGACCAGCACGCTCGCCCGCTCGAAGTAAGGGCGGATCTCGGGAACATTTTCCTCGATGGTGACATCCGGGTGATGAAGATGCTCCGCGAGCTTCTCACGGGCTGACCACCCGACGATCTCAAGCCTGGCGTCCGGCACCCGGCGCTTGATCTCAGGCCACAGTCGAGTCAGCAACCGCACGGCCGCCGAATAGCTGGGAGCCCATCCCATGGAGCCAATCAGCGTGACCGTCGGCGTCTTCGAGCGTCGCTCTTCCGTAATGAATGGATAGAGGGATCCGTCCAACCCAAGCGGCACCGTCAAGACCTGGGCCCTGGGGTTCCACTCGCGAATCAAGGGTTCGAGCCGGGGGGACACCGTACGAAAATGTCGGAACTTGCGTACCAGCCGGCGCTCGGTCCGCAGAAGCAGCTTCTGGTCGAGCGTTTCGGCAAGGCGCTCCGGCCTCCTTTCACTCAGGTCAATCTGAGCGAGGTAATGGACACTGACCACCGTGCGATCGACGTGGGAAAGCCCCACCCAACCACTCCAGAGCTGCTCCAGGTGAAGGACATCAAACCCTTCCGCCAACCGGTGCTCCAGATCCGCACGCAACTCGGATCCAAACATATAGGAATAAGGACGTTGCAAAGTTTCCCACTTCGCGCGCCACCCGGAACGCGCGGGGAATGGGTACAGACGCAGATCATAATGGGGAGCGGGAAAGAGCTCGTGGGCCTGCGCAATTTCCGAGGCCTTCCCGCATGCGGCAAACGCCGTCACCTGGTGGCCGCGCTCGACCAGTCCTTTGAGCAAGACATAGAACCAACGCGCCGCGGCATTACCAAAGGGTAGGGGGGGTTCGATCATCACCAGCACGAGCCGAAGCGGTCGCATGCAGACTCCTCGTCACTTCGAGCGGGTTCGCCGAACAAGGAAAGGCTGGCGCGCACCATCAGCCGAGCCGGAGGCGTTCTACCAGCGCCCCGACGTCATAGCCAACCAGGCTCTCCACCACTTCGTCGGCCCCGGCATCCCGGAGGTACGAAGCGGCGTGACTCGACGTCACACCAACCGCGCGCATTCCCGCCGACTTGGCCGCCTGAATACCCACGGGCGCGTCTTCAAAGACGACCGCATGCCGCGGTTCCACCCCAGCCTTGCTCGCCGCTACGAGAAAAACCTGGGGGTCGGGCTTGCCGCGCTGGATGTCTTCGAGAGACGCAATGGAGGTAAAATGGTTCTCAAGGCCGCATGATTCAATGGTCAGGTCCAGGTTCGGGCGGACCGCGCTCGAGCCAATCGCGAGCAGCACGCCTGCGTTTCTCAACTGCTCAAAGAGCTCACGAACCCCAGCCATGAGCTCGATCTTTCCGCGAGCGAGGTCGCGATAGCAATTCTCTTTGAGGTCCGCGTAACGGTCGAGGTCTTCAGCGCGATAGGCATCTCCCAACAGCTTCTCCAGAATCGAGGGATTGGTCATCCCAAACGTTTCATGGATGAACTGCGGAGTGACCGCGAGACCTGAGCGCTGCCCCATCTCGACCCAGGCGTCCTGATGAAACGCAAGGGTATCAACCATAACGCCGTCGTGATCGAAAATGGCAAGCAGCGGTGGGGCAGGGTGAGACACAGCGCGGATTCCTTGGCAGCGTTCCAGCGGATGCCTTGCCGCTCAAATCAAGACGCGTGCGAGAGTCAATCGCTCGGGCGCAAACGTCCCAAAAAAGCGGCCCGGACCAGATTGGTCCGGGCCTCGATTTTAGCAGCGGTTGTCACCGAATGTCAGCGATCGGTCAGAGAACCGGAAAGTTGCTCAGCGGCTAGGAACCGAGACTCCTTCCCCGGTCCGAATCAGATTCACGCGAATCCAGCCGGAGGGATCGAGGGTCGAGACCTCGCGAATCGCAAGACCTCGAAGCTGAAGGTTCCGGAAGGGAAGGTCGACGGGCTGTCCCCGAAGCTTGTTGCGGAAGACGTTGAGGGTGATGTTGCGGACCAAAGGTGTCACTTCACGCGTCTTCGTCTCGTCATCATTCAAAGCGAAGACCTTGGCGTCCTTGTCGAAGTCGAACGCCTCGATCTTGCCGGAGAGACGGAGAGGATTCGCGCCGTCCGGAGGCGTCACTTTGAACGAGACCGAAAGCTCAGCGTGAGGAGAGGAGATCCGATAGACCTTGGCCTTCGGACCGAAGAGACCTCCACGAGCCGCCTGCGCGGGTGCGGGCACATCCAACTCAAAGCCGTGGATCAGAACCACGAGGTTGCCGGCGGCGTCCGCATCGACGTCAGGCGTACGATCGGGCCGCTTGATTCGGATCGCCATGACGTTCGGGTCTTTGGCTTCCGCCGCCTCGGCCACCGCTTTGAGATAGGCGGGATAGTCGACGTTCCGCGTAATCGAAACCTTGTCTCCAGGAGGAGCGTCAGGAGCGACCTTTCGGGTCACCACGAGAAGGTTTTTCACGTCGCGGATTGGTTCCGTCTGCAAGTAACCGCGAAGCAAGCTCGTCACGATGGAGCTCAGGTGCAGGTCGGCCGAGATGCCGGGCGCGGGGATGGAAAACTTGGTCGGTTGAGGCGAGTACGCTCCAACCTGGTCGCCGGCATTCTTCCAGCGGAAGGTGCCTCCCACGAGTGCCCGATCCGGGCGGGATCGCATGCTTAGCTCGGTGATCTGGTAGTTGAGAATCTCGAGCGTCTTATTCCCCACCAGGTACTTGGAGATCTGGGCATTCTTCTCAGCCTGAGCCTGAGCGATGCGTTCACCACCGAGTTCCGCCGCCTCTTTGACGACGTTGTCCTTGATCCTGCCTTCCGCCCCTTCACGAACCTTCTGGGTGATCTTTTCCTGGGTCATGCCAATCGTCGAGGCGATGCAGCGGCCGACGGCGCCGGACTGTTGTTTCTGTGAGTCGATCAACACATTCGTGTTGTGCGTATAGTCCGGGTTCAGATGAAGGCCATCGGGTCCGATAACGGCCACGACGGTGATCTCAGACGTATCCTGGGTTCGCGCGGTGAAGAAGTAGAGCTTGGCCGCTCGCTTCCCTTGCTCATCGGCCGCAATCTGGTTCTGAAAATCGGTGATGGGAGTGTCGCTGAAGGAAAGCTGCCTGTTGAAGAAGGCGATTCCGTCATCGTTGTACAGCAGCCCAAAGCCCGTTTTCGGCCCCGCCGTTACCTGAGAAATATAGCCCTTGCGCTCGACGGGTCCCGACTGCACCATGTCGCTTGAAAGAAGCGGAGTCAGTGTGGCCAGGTCGGCGGAAACGTCGAGGTTGGGCCGGTTGTAGAGATCGTTGATGGCGCTCTGCAATTCCAGCGAGGGGGTCCAGGGGCGTGTCTTGTTGCCGTCTTGAAGCAGGCCCAAAGCCCCGTAGATTCGCTCAAGGGCGTCGAAGCGCTGGGCGACGGTGGGGGCACCGTCATAGCGTCGAAGCGCGGTGGCGACGTCGCCGGTCGCGAACTCCACCCAGCGTTGGCGGTTGCCCAAAACGTTGGGATCGCTCGTAAGGGCGAGTGCGTTGATCGTGTCGACAAGTCTTCGCTCGGCCCAGGCGAGCCGTACGCGCGGACGAAGCCAACTGCGAATCTCTTCGCGCAGATCGCTCGCGGACTTCCAGGGGATGTCCGCAAGGGAGGTCGACATCTGGTAGATCTGATTCAGCGCGACAAGTTGCTCGTTGGTATTGCCGGCCGACGCATAAGCTTTCAGCTCGCGCTGCAAAGCTTCAAAGAATGCGTTCCACCCAGGAGCGTTCGCGTAGGGCGGAGCCCCCGGCTTCGACCACTCCGCCCTGATCTCTTCAATGCGTTGTTCGATGGGGCGGTAAGTTGGTGAGGCGGGGGCGGCCCCCATCCCGAACACAATGCACCCCAGAGGTACGATCAAGGCTTCGAAAGCACGAGCTCTCATGAGCCCCCCCGTCGCTGCAAACCCCGGCTGATTCATCCATCACCTCCACTGCGTTCCTATATCGCCCGGCGGAGGAACATCCTTGACCACAAATCTTCGCCAAACTGTCGAAGCTTTCTAAATTTCTGTGTTTTCCATGGGATCCAAATCCGCCTATTACCCCCAACGTTCGCGTTATAGCGATCTCCCGGTAGTCGCAGGCCTTTTGCATGTGCAGGAAGAGAAAGAACAATCTCCGAAATTCTTAGGAGATTCCTGACAGACATGCGGCATTTTCTGTCCACAACGAGAGGCCACAAATGAGGCGGCGTCATGCTACAATCAGTTCTTGGCTCCCTGCCGGGATTATCGCGACGACCGATGTCATCCTTCTTTCGCCATCGTTCTTATTCCGAAGCCGTTGATGGTCGACACGGCCGGGGGCGTCACTTCCCACGGAGGTTCTGGATATGTCCGTGTTGCGCAGTCGATTGCTCATACAACTTGCTTCTTGCCTGATTCTTGGCGGTGTAGTCGGCTGTGGCGACACTCAAGGCAATTCCCCTCCGCCAGCGGCGGCCCCCACGCTCACTCCGAAGAAAACGGCGCCCAGTACGAACGCCTCGACCCTGGAGTCGCTGTCCAACCCAACGGTGACGATTGAAGGGGACCGAATGACCAACGTCTCCGACCAGCCGATCACCATGTCGAAACAAACCGAGCCAAGCCCCTTTCGGTTCGCGGACATCGCCAAGGAGTCGGGAATTGACTTCGTGCACTTTTCAGGGATGACCGAGGACAAGCACTTTCCGACCGCGAACGGGTCGGGAGTGGCCATGTTCGACTACGACGGCGACGGAAAGCTCGACCTCTACTTCGCCTCGGCCACAATTCTCCCACTGGGCACTGCGCAGAAAGGGCCGAACCGCCTTTACAAGAACCTGGGTGGTGACAAGTTCGTCGACGTGACCGAAGCCTCGGGGCTTGGCTTTCGCGGCTTCTGCCACGGCATCGTCGTGGGCGACATCGACAATGACGGCGATCAGGATGTTTTCTTGTGTAATTATGGCACAAATGTGCTTTATGTGAACAACGGCAACGGAACCTTCCGCGATATCAGCAAGTCGGCCGGTATTACCGCATCGAGTTGGTCGTCGGGGGGTGCCTTTCTCGACTACGATAACGATGGGGACCTCGACCTGTACGTCTCGAATTACGGCGAGTGGATCTACCCCAAAGACGACGTCTTTTGCGGTAATCGCGAGAAGCACGTCCGGCTTTACTGCTCTCCCCGATCGATCCGAACGGTCAAACACTTCCTTTACCGCAACAACGGCGACCTCACCTTCACCGATGTCGCCGAGGCTGCCGGCGTGGGGCGATCGGACGGTCACGGTTTCGGCGTCATCGCCGCGGACCTCAACGCCGACAACCTGATCGACCTCTACGTCGCCAACGACATGAACCCAAACTTCCTGTTCCTGAACAAGGGGAACGGAACCTTTGAAGACGCGACCGAGTCGTCAGGCGCGGCCTACGACGAGAAAGGGCAAGCACAGTCGGGGATGGGAGCGGATGCCGAAGACATCAACGGAGACGGCCTACCCGAAATCATCGTTACCAACTTTGCTAACGAATACAACACGCTCTACAACAACCTGGGTAAGGGAAGCTTCATGGACGTCACCCCTTATTTCGGGTTGTCGTCCGACACCATGCCTTGGGTAGGTTGGGGGACCGCACTCGCGGATTTCGACAGTGATGGCTGGCCGGATCACTTCGTGACCAACGGGCACGTCGACAATAACAGGCGCCTGTTGGGCCAGAAAATCGACTATGCCGAGCCGGCACTTCTTTTTGTCAACCTCCAGGGAAAGCGGTTCCGCCTCGCCACGCTACAGGCCGGACCGTACTTCGACGACAAGCATGTGGGCCGAGGGGCGGCTTTTGGCGATTTCGACAACGACGGCGACATCGACATCGTGCTCAATCACAAAGACGAACCGGCCTCACTGTTGCGCAACGACACGAAGAACGGCAACCATTGGATTCGCCTCAACTTGCAGGGGACCCGGAGCAACCGAGACGCGGTGGGAGCTCAGGTTGAGGTCGTCGCGGGTGGTCTGACCATCAAACGACAGCGCAAGGGGGGCTGCAGCATGGAGTCGTCCAACGATCCCCGCCTGCTGATCGGAGTGGGACCGGTCGAGGAGGTCTCCAAAGTCACCATTCGTTGGCCCTCCGGCGCGGTCACCACAAAAGAACACTTGAAGGTTGGACAGACCTATCCGATCATCGAGTCAGACGCCAAAGAAAACGCTTCAGGGCCAGCGACCACCAAGCCGTAACGGAACGGTTCGCTGCCATATCCCTGGGGCGCTCGGCATCAAGGACTCATGTGATGTCAGCCACCAGTCCTGTTACGAATTCCGCGAGTTCGCCTTCCCAAAAGTTGGCAACTCGCGGCCGTCGCCGCTGGATCATTTGCGGGCTTTTGATCGCCCTTCTCTCGGTTGCGGCGGGCTCGCTCTTCGGGTTTCGCTCGAGCCCTGATCCGGAGATGATCTGGCAGCAGGCTCAGGTCGAGCTTCAACATGACCGCATCGATCGCGCCGAGGCCCTCTTGGCGCGGCTCGGTAAGCTCCGTGCTCCCACGCCTTATGACTGGATGCTCCACGCTCAGGTCTCCATGGCGCACTCTCGAACAGATGAGGCGTTGGGCTACCTCGCCCGGATTGAGAACGACCCGAGGCTAGGATCTCAGGCACGTCTCATGACGGGTCAACTCGAGCTTCGCCGGCACCGGCTGCGCTACGCGGAAAAGGCCTTCTTTAATGCGCTCGAATTCGATCCCAGGCTCGTTCAGGCGCGGCGTGAACTCATCTATCTTTACGGCGTTCAACTTCGGCGGAAACCACTGAACGAACAGTTCCGTGCGCTCTCCGAGATCACCCCACTGACGTTCGATAACGTCTTCCACTGGTGCCTCACGCGCAACACGATGTGGGAACCGCTCGAGCTCTCGCAAATGATGGCTCGGTTCGTTCAGGAGGATCCTGAAGACAGGTGGTCGCGGCTGAGCCTTGCGGAAAGCCAACGGGAGCTCAGCGAAAGAGAGGCGGCCGAAAAGACGCTTGAATCTCTTCCGGCAAGCGATCCGGAAGCTCGGGCCATTCGGGTTCGTATCGCTCTTGATCGCGGCGATGATAAGCTCGCGGAGTCTCTGCTGGCGGATGGCCCCGCTGATCATCCCGATCTCGCCCGACTGCGAGGGCGCGTGGCACTGGCCCATCGCGATGGCTCCACGGCACTTCGAAATTTTCGCCTTGCCTACGAGGCCGAACCCGATAACCGAGACTCCGTATTTGGCCTGGCTGGGGCACTCTCTCTCGTGGGCAATCAGGAAGAGGCCGCTAAGTTTCGGACCCTCTCGCGCGACTACGACCTGCTCGGCACCTTGATGCAGAAGGCCTCCACGCCAAGCGCCCGGAGCGATCCCAAGCTTTTGATCCAGCTCGGAGCCGCGTGCGAGGCGATCCACCGTTATCCGGAAGCCCTTTCTTGGTACAACCTTGCGATTACGCGCGACCCTCTCGACAAAGAGGCCCAGCAGGCGATTTATCGTGTCAACTCGGCAATCGCCACTCTCAAGAAGCCAAAAGCGAGCGCTTGACCGCGCGGAGCCGAGAGTTCCCGTTGTCCTCCTCGGCTCGACCCGGTACGATCCGCGCCGGTGGTTCTGAACCATCGACGCGCCATCGTTTGTATTGGGAATGGAGGCCCGATGCCAATGCTCACCTCGACGAAGCCGTCGGAAAGCGTCGGAGTTCCCGACATCTCGGTCGTCATCGCTTCTGTGAACGGTTGGGACGTCCTCGAACCTACCCTTCGCGCACTCGATGCTCAACCGGAACGCCGCTACATGCAGGTGATCGTGGTCGAAGCCACGGGTGAAGACGTGCGCCAGCGTCTTCGCGAACACCGCCCCGCGGTGGAGCTCATCGAGGCGGAGCGCCAGCCCATTCCCAAGCTCCGCCACCTGGGCGTCTGTGAGGCTCACGGCAAGATCGTGGCCATTCTGGAAGATCACGGGCAGGTCTCCAAGCAGTGGGCCGCCTCGATCCTGAAGGCTCACGAAGGGCCTTGGGCCGCTGTCGGGGGAGCCGTCGAGAACGGCAAGCGCGGTCTCGTGAACTGGGCCGTCTATTTCTGTGAATACACGCCGTACATGAAGCCGGTTCCCGAAGGGGAGGCGGCCGACCTGCCCGGAAACAACATCGCTTACAAGCGCCCTCACCTGATGCGGCATGCCCATGTGCTCGCCGACGGCAAGTGGGAGTCGTGGATCAACGACCGGCTCCGGGCTGACGGCGTCGCTCTGGCCTCGACGAACTCCGTCGTCGTTCACCACATCAAAACATTCCGGCTGGGTTATTTCCTGGTCCAGAGGTTTCACTTCGCGCGGTCGTACGCGGGGATGAGACGGGGTGATCAGTCCCCCCTCAAGCGCTTGATCTACGGCGGCGGGTCGATGGTGCTTCCCATGCTTTTGATGGCTCGTGTGACCCGGACCGTGCTGAGCAAGCGAAGACACCTCGGACATTTCCTCATCACTTCCCCCCTCGTCGCCCTGTTCCTCTCCGTAGGAGCCGTGGGCGAAATGGTCGGCTATCTCGTGGGGCCGGGCTCGAGCCTGGAGAAGGTTGAGTAACGCACTAGCCCTGAGCGTCGTGATCGCGGCAACAGACTCCCCGGAGGCGGTCACGCGAACGCTTGAGTCGCTCCGCAAATCCAGGGGAGCTTACCCGACGCAATGGATCGTGGCAGCTTCGTCCGGACCGGATCTTCGGCCGGAACCGGCCGACGACTACCATTGGATTGCGGCCAGTCGAGGCACGAGCGTTCCCCGGCTCCGCCGCCTTGGACTCGAAGCGGCAACGGCTCCTATTGTCGTCTTCTCGGAAGATTCCTGCGTCTTCGAAGACGGCTGGTGTGACGCTTGGGTCTCGGCCTTCCAAAGGCCGGAGGTCCGCGCCGCCACGTGCGCGATCGTTCCCGCCATGGGGAATTCACCGGTCGACTGGGCCGTTTTCTTCTGCGAGTACGCGCCGTTCCTTTCCCTACCCCTACTCAACCCTCTTCGGCTCGCCGGAAACAGCTTCGCCGTTCGCAGGTCTCCGGAGCTTCTAAGCGCAGCCGAAATCCACGAGTCGGAAGTCGCCTTGGAACTGGCCGACCAGCCGGAGACGATGGTGTCGGTCACTGCAACGCGAACCCATCATGTGAGACGGTATCGCTTCGGCGAAGCGCTGAGTGACCGCTTTCGTTTCGGCGTCGAATTCGGTCAGCTCCGAGCTCAACATAGCTCGGCCCTCTTGCATCGATTGGCCGTCTTCACGGCCCCCGTGATTTTTGGCGTTCAGCTTTCGCGCCTCGCCCGCACCGTGTGGGGTTCCAGACAACACGTGGGACCGTTCCTGAAGAGCCTTCCCATCACCGCGCTGTTGCTAAGCGCGTGGAGTCTGGGCGAATCGTTCGGTTGGGCCGTTGCCGACCGAGTTCCTCGGGACGGCGGCAAACCACATGAAACAGAGGCCCCACTCGCTTCGCCACCTGTTGACTAAGCCGACTCTTGATCACATTATTATAAATCTGCGCCAGAGCTCGTTTGCCGGGCCGGAAGCCGGCCAGATCCGCGTCCGGCAGCCCGGGAGCGAACAATTCTCCGGCCCCGAACGGACTCTGCCGCAAGAGCTGCTTCCACTCGCTGTATCCCATCGTGCGAATGGCGCGGAAGTCGACCTTGCGCACCCAACGAACATAAGGGATCATCCATCGGCGAGGGAGAAATCCGACCCCCCAAACTCCGACATGGGGCTCAGGTGCAAGGCTGAAACGATTCGGCGAGGCGAGGAAGAGTCCTCCGCCAGCGTCCAAGACTCGGTGAGCCTCTGTGAGCGTGGCCAACTGGTCTCCGACATGCTCGATCACATCTCCGGCCACGACTCGTGAGAATACACGCTCACGAAATGGAAGCTGCTCCGAGCATCCGCAAACCAGGCGAATGTGAGAGAGCCCTTCTTCGTCGAGCCGCTTGCGAGCCACGAGCAGCCAGCGCATCGCGATGTCGATTCCCCAGCTCTGGTCAAATTGGCGGCCGACCGCCGCAAGAAACGAGCCGGTCCCACACCCCAGATCGAGCAGAGCCCCCTGCGGTACGTCCCGCAGGGCATCGAGCCAACGGCGAGCCCGTTCAGGAGCCGTCAGGATGTGTTCGATTTGCCGGCGCCTGAGGTCCTCGGGAATCTCAGGAGACAGGTCGTAATAGCGATCCAGCAGGCCCCGAAAGTCGAGACGGTCGTAGTCTTCGTCGAGCCGAAGCGCGAATTGCCAGTCGGCCTGATTATCGAGGTAGAGGTCGTCGACCGTTCTCAGGTCGGGAATGCCGCGAAGGCCGCGATAGACCTTGTTGCACGTCTCGCATGTCCAGCAATTCGTGGTCGCCGCGAGCTCCCCCTGGCAATGCGGACAAGCCAGTGATTCGGATCCGTCCAATGGAAAGCTCCTTCTTTTCCTGGCATCCCTCCTCGGTTGACCGGATGCGCCAAGATCGTATCCTCACGTTCCAACTCGGGGAATCGCAAAATAGACCGAGGCCCGCGACGAATTCCCAGAAGAGGGAAATCGCTTTTGCCTTGCGTGTCTCAACACTTGGACTGTCTTGAAGGAGCCTTGACCACATGCCGGTGATGGATGAAGAGTTCGATTCGTTCCGACCTGACTACCGGCGCGTGGCGAGAGTCCGTTTCAATGCCATTGGCGAGGCCTGGCAGCTCTACCAACAGCGTTGGGTTGTCTGGTCCCTATCCGTGCTCGTCGTCATCGTCGGTTATGCCATCATCAACGGAGGGCTGGCCGCAATCCTCGGAGTTCCTCACCCCAACAACCCGGGGGGATTTCGAGCCATCTTGCGGCTCCCCACCACGTTTATTCAGGCGTCTCTCTTCTCCATGGTCGGTGGCGTCTTCCTGGGCGCCATGAGCCGGTCGGCCTGCCGCCAGGTTCGAGGAGTCGCCATCGATGTAGACACCCTGTTCAGCATCTCGGACGTCTTCGTGAACCTCGTGATCGGTGCCATACTCATCGGCTTGGCCTGGAGCGTGGGATTCTTCTTCTTCGTGCTTCCAGGCCTGGTGATTGCCGGTCTCTTGATGTTCACCATCCCCTTGATCGTCGACGCGGGGCTGCCTCCTCGAGAGGCCATTTCCCTGAGCTGGCAGGCCCTCAAAGGGGAATGGTTCACGGCCACACTCTTCCATCTGGCCGTCTGGTTTCTCGCCTCGCTCGGCGGCGCTCTTTGCTGTGTGGGAATCGTGATCACCGCCCCCTTGTATAGCCTTTCGATCGCTGTGCTCTATCGCGATTTTTTCCTCGCAAAAGGGCCTCGCTCGTCCGACAAACCTGCCTCGTTCGCCGACGATTTCTAACCGCGATCTCTTACCTTGACTCGCCAGACCTAAACCGCGATAGGAGGTGGGAATAGCCCGCGCGACGTGTTACAAATTTGTTTAAGCCTGCGCCGGCTATGACATTTTCCGGATAAGACCGAGTCTTTATTTCGAGGATCGCGACTCGATGAGCCACCCAACCATCGTACGTCACCGCCCGACGGCCCTTCGAGCGGGATGCTTGGGCCTTCTCTTCTTGGGAGTGAGCCTGTTCCCCCCGAATGCTCGCGGAGACGGGTACACTCCTGATGAAGCGGCGAAACGCATGGTGGTTCCTCCTGGCTTTCACGTCGAGATCGTGGCCAGCGAGCCGATGATCCGTCAGCCGGTGACGGCCTGCTTTGACGAGCGTGGTCGCATCTGGGTCATCGAATATCTTCAATACCCGAACCCTGCCGGCCTGAAGCCGGTCAAGGTCGATCAGTACCTCCGCACCAAGTACGACCGATTCCCCGATCCTCCTCCTCGTGGCCCCCGAGGAGCGGATCGAATCAAGATTCTCGAGGATACCGATGGAGACGGCAAGATCGACAAGTCGACGATCTTCGTCGAGGGCCTCAACCTCGCCTCGGGCCTAACTCTCGGCTATGGCGGTGTGTTCGTCGGGCAGGCCCCTTACTTGCTCTTCTATCCTGACAGGAATCGCGACGACCGGCCTGATGGAGACCCGGAGGTCCTTCTCTCCGGCTTCGGACTCGAAGACGCCCATGCGACGGTCAATTCGATGCAGTGGGGTCCCGATGGTTGGCTCTACGGAGCGCAGGGGAGTACGGTCACAGCCAACATCCGAGGGATCGAATTCCAGCAAGGGATCTGGCGTTACCATCCTCGAACCAAGGCGTTCGAACTGTTCGCCGAAGGGGGAGGCAACACCTGGGGGCTTGATTTCGACTCCGGAGGGAACGCCTTTGGCAGCAGCAACGGGCACTTCGTGGCCTTTCACATGGTGCAGGGGGGGAACTACTGGAAAGGATTCGCCAAGCACGGTCCTCTCCACAACCCCAATACATTTGGTTATTTCAATGCCCTGAATTATCGAGGGCAAAAACCGGGCGGCCACGTGACACCCGGCGGAATTATCTACGAGGCAGACGCCTATCCTTCGGAATTCCGAGGCGTATTCATCGGCGGAAACCTCCTCTCGAATACCGTCTACTGGCATCCGCTGAGCCGCGAAGGCTCAACGTTCTCAGCCTCTTACGGCGGTACTCTCCTGGATGCGAAAGACACGTGGTTCCGGCCGATCGACCTGCTGGTCGGCCCTGATGGCGCGGTGAATGTAGTCGATTGGTATGACAAACGAGCCTCGCATCTCGACCCGCGAGACAACTGGGACAAGACCAACGGGCGAATCTACAAGATCGTCTACGGAGAAGGCCGAAAGGTCCCCTCCTTCGATCTGAGCAAGCGTTCGAGTGAGGAGCTGGTCGCTCTGCGCAAGAGTTCCAACGACTGGTACGCCAACGAGGCGCGGCGGCTCCTGGCCGAACGTCAGGACACGCGCATCATTCCCACGCTGAAGACCTACTTGAACGATGACCGCGAAGAGACCGTGGCACTTCGAGACCTCTGGGCCCTGTACGTCACGGGAGGCCTCGATGACTCCACCGCCCTCGGCCTTTTGAGCCATGAACTAGCGGGGGTCAGGCGGTGGACGGTTCGTCTCCTCGGCGATGAACGGCGAATGACGCCGAGCTTGCTCGCATCGCTGGTCGAGCTGGCACAGAGCGATCCAGACGTCACCGTTAGGAACCAGCTCGCCGCAAGCTGCCAGCGGTGGGAGGCCAAAGACGCTTTGCCGATCCTCGGCCGGCTGACTCGTCACGACGAGGATCTGACAGACCCGCAGGTTCCCCTCATGATCTGGTGGGCCTTTGAACGGCACCTGCGCGACCATCGTGACGAGGTTGTCGCGCTTCTCGGCAGTAAGGACGTTCGCGACGCAAAACTCGCCGACCAAATTCTGATGGAGCGCGTCGCGAGAGTGCTCGCGTCGCGCGGAACGCCCCCAGATATCGAGGCGAGCGCCAGGCTATTGGCATCGGCCTCCCGAAAAGAGCAGGTCGCTGCCGTCATCGCCGGGCTCGAGAAGGGGTTCGAGGGACGCGCTCGCATCGAAGTATCTCCGTCCTTAGAAGCGGCTCTGGCACGACTCAGCGAGCAGCCGGCACCGAGCACTCAGCTTATCCGTCTTGGCTTGAGACTTGGGATTCCGGTAGCGATTCAAAAGGCCGCGGATCGGGTCTCCGACAACAAGGCTTCGGAAGTCGATCGAATTGCACTGATCGAAGTGCTCGGGCAGATTGCGAAGGAGGAGAGTCTGCCATCGCTCTTCAGCATCGTGGACTCAAATGGTAGCTTCGCCCTCCGGCGCTCGGCGATCAGCGCCTTGGCCGGCTTCCAAAAGCCGGAAGTCGCCACGCGGCTGCTCGCAGCTTATCCGCAACTCCCTCCAAACTTGCGGGAACCAGTTCTGGCAATGCTCTGTACGCGAACCATCTGGATCGCGCCTTTGCTCGACGCGATGACTCGAAAGGTTGTCGCACCCGCCGATCTCCGTACAGCCCAGGTCCAGCAGATCGTTCAGCATCATGATTCCGAGCTGACGTCGCGACTCGAAAGGCTCTGGGGCCGTCTCCCTCGTCCAGGATCTCCGGAGAAGGTACGCCGCATCGCCGAGATCCGTGGACTTCTTCCGGAAGGAGACAAAGGGAACGCCTCGCGCGGCCAGGCCGTTTTCAAAGAGAATTGCGCGGTCTGTCACCGCCTGTTCGAGGAAGGGGAACGCATCGGCCCGGATCTTACTGGGGCCGAGCGCTCCAACCTCGATTTCCTGCTCACCAGCATCGTCGACCCCAGCGCGGAGATCCGGAAGGAATACCAGGCGCAAACGATCGCGCTCGCTGATGGACGCATTCTGAATGGCCTGGTGCTCGAAGAATCCGCCAATGCCATCACTTTGATCGATGGGAACCGCCAAAAGACCGTGGTCCCGCGCGACCAGGTTGAAGAGGCGAAAGTCTCGGAACTGTCACTCATGCCCGAAGGACAGCTCGATAAACTTCGTGACGACCAGATCCGCGACCTCTTCCGCTACCTGCAAAGCACGCCGGCCGCGACGAAGAAATAGGTGGAAGGGTCTTGACAGAATCCTTCATCCCGGGAAACATCGGTTTGGCTGAGCATTCACGCTCAGCCAAACCCCAACCCTTCCGAGACATCAGCCCCCTCGGATGTAATCTTCATTGGCTGAGGCCTTTGTATCGGTGCCAACTCTGCGGTGCCCTGGTCCCTCAGGGCGTTTCGTGCCGTCGAAAGGTTTTGAGCGAGCGTCCCAAGACCTATCAATCGCGCCCCAACGTTTTTCGCGTCGTCAAAATCGAAAACGGCAAGCGTAAGGTCCATCACCGCGGCGACCCAGGGGGTCGCGGACACGAGACGGTACGCGAAGTTCTCGTCTGTCGCGCATGCGAAGAATCCCCACCAACCAACTCCGATCAGCCCGGGCCATCGGGGGATGTCTCCTCGCGGTCACTTTGGACCACTCGGCCGCCGCCTATGGCCCATTAACGCAGAAAGGATTCACCTCTCCCAAGAGATAGACATCCCTTGAGCGAAGGAATCCTCACTCTTTGCTTTCTTTATAGGAAAAGCAATCGTCGCCGAACAAGGCGAGAGCGGCCTTCGACGGCTAGTCGGACTTGATGTTCTCAAAGAACTCTTCGACTGTCTCGTTCTCACTCTCCGCCTGCACTTGCTCCGCAAGGCGGTTGATAAACCCGTGCTTCAGCGCTCGGGCTGTCGCCTGGAGGATGGTATTCAGGGCGGTGGCTTCGTCGGGTGTAGGAGTTCGCCCGAGCACGGACTGCCCAAAGTCCGTAGCGGACCTACGAATCGGCTCCTCTACGGAAGAGTCTCGCTCTGATTCAGCCATCGTCGCTCATCCTTTGTTGTTGGGAGGACTCGCAACTCCCGAGCTCACATCCGAGCTCGGGAGTTTGCCTTGGCCTGGTCACGAAACTTCGTGGAAGCAGCTTCCGCAGGCCCGAAGAGCGCGACCGCGATTACTTCGGGTCAAGGTTCTTCTTGAGCTCTTCCGAAGAGACCTCGCATTTTACCCCTTCGGAAGGGACCTCGACCTTGGCGGTCCAGAGGATCGAGTTGAGAATCAGCGAACGGAAATCAGGGATGCCCCAGTTCGTGTGATTGTGACCACCCGTGAATCCGAACGAACGGCCCCCGTCCTTGCGCTCGACAGCCCACGCGACCACTTGGCCATTATACGTTTTCTTGTCATGCCCCACGAGTTCCTTGGCGGTCAGAATCGCCGTGAAACGAGGATCTTCGGGGCGAAAGCGGATCTTGTAGTACCACTCGTCATTGGCGCGGAACGGTTTGACCCCGCGGGTGATCGGGTGCCCTTCCTTGGTGACGACCAAGGCGTTGTTGTGAGGGTTATCGGAGTAGCCTGTCTCGTAGTATCCCCCCAGCCACTCGAGGAGTTGATCCCCCGGTTTGCCCTTGGGGAATTCCACCGCGTAGTGGAGGCACACCAGACCAACGCCCTGGTCCATCAACTTCCGCATGGTCTCAAGCCGCTGCCCCTGGATCATGGGATGGCCGCCGCCGCCATCCATGAAGAAGACGACCGACTTGGCGCCTTCGAAGACCTTCTCGTCCGACGGCCATCCGCCGGCGACGAAAACCGGGTCGATGCCGGGAATTTCCTTGAGGCATTTGACCAGCAGTTTCGTCCCGGCGTTGAACTCATGCTCCCCGGGCCCGTGACTGGGCCGGCCCGCGATCAGCACGATCTTCGTATCGGCGGCCGATGCCGGGGCTGATCCACCAACCCAAGCAAGGCCGCAGACCAAAAGCAGACCGAGAAATGGCTTCTTCATCATGCGACGATCCTCTGCACGACATGGGAAGATTGAAAAAGGGAGCGCATAACGACAAGAAACCCGTTTTCCTGCGAAAACGGGTTTCTCGAAAAAAGGGCGTCAACAAAGGAGTTGGGTGCCAGGCAATCAGGCACCCCTCCCTCATGATTCAAGCGACAGCGATCAGATCAGCTCGGTCTGGCCGGGAACGGGCACCGGAGGAACAGCCAAGGGACCGAACTCCAACTTCGCGGGCATGAGGTTCTGCTTGGAGTTCAAAGCCTCTTCCCAGGTCACTGTCTTGCCGGTGTAGGCAGACATGCGTCCCATGATGGCGGTCAGAGTGCTTTCGGCGACGGTCCGGAGCTCGTTGAGCGGTTTGCCCGCGCGAATGCTCGCGAGCAGGTCGATATGCTCCTGGACGTAAGGATTGATCTCGCGTCCCCGGATCCTGTGCTTGCTGGCCCCGGTGAAGCGGTAACCGTTGCTTTCCCATCCCCCCTTGGTGCCCACGACCGCCTCGGAGACATTGCCGTCGGTCCCCTCGATCTGGCGGGCATAGCTCGCGACGTGCACGCCATTGGGGTATTCGTAGTCAATGGCGAAGTGGTCAAAGATATGACCATAGGCCGGGCTGGTACGGACCTGACGTCCCCCCATGCCGTAGGCCTTGATCGGGTGGGCACCGATCGCCCAGTTCATCACGTCCAGGTTATGGACGTGCTGCTCGCAAATATGATCACCCGAGAGCCAGGCGAAGTAGAGCCAGTTGCGAACCTGCCACTCCATGTCGCTCCAGCCCGACTCACGCGGCTTCATCCAGAGCGCACCCTGGTTCCAGTAGCAGCGGCCGGCGGTCACTTCGCCGATCGCCCCGTTATGGATCTGGTTCATGCTCTCGATGTACCCGGCCTGGTGCCGGCGCTGGGTGCCCGCGACGATCGAGAGGTTCTTGCTCTTGGCCTCTTCGGCAGCAGCCAGGACCTTGCGGATACCGGGGCCGTCAACCGCGACAGGCTTCTCAGCGAAGATGTGCTTGCCGGCCTTCACGGCCGCCTCGATCATCATCGGGCGGAAACCGGGAGGCGTGGCGAAGATGACCAGGTCGACGCCCGAGTCAATCACCTTCTGGTAGGCGTCGAATCCTGTGAAGCAACGGTCTTCCGTAACGTCGAACTTGTCGCCAACCTTTTCGTTGCTCTTGAGGCTATGGCGCGAGTTCTCGATATGGTCGCTGAAGAGATCTCCGAGCGCATGAATCTTGACGTTCTTATCGTCCTTCGCTGCTTCGCAAAGGTTCTCAACGGCACCATTGCCGCGCCCGCCGCAGCCGACCAGGCCGACCTTGATGGTGTCGGTGCCAGCGGCATGAGCCGTCGACAAGAGACCAAGCTGAGCGGCGACCGCGCCGCCGACAACAGCCGATGAACTCTTAAGGAAATCGCGGCGATTGGCCCCAACGGGATCGGTCATGGTGCGGACTCCTAGGGGTGCGTTATCGATCGATGGATTGATGAACGTCCAACTCGGCGAAAGAGGAATCCCAACAAGCTTTCGTCGGGATTCCTCTTGGGTCTCAGCAGTTCCGAAGTAGGCCGCCGGCGAGCTTACTTCGTGCCTTTCTTTTTCACGACCAACGACTTCAAGCCGCGAAGGTTCTCTTGCTCATCCAGAGCGCGGGCAACGCGAAAGCCCACGAACGTGGCATCAGTGTGCCACCAGATGCTCTGCGGCCTCTGGGGATCACGAACGCTCCACTCAAGATTCGAGGAAATCCGCACGGCCGACCGCAGGCGATCCGCATCGTCATCCCAAGACCCACCCCGCGCCACGTAGGGGTATTCCTTGGCGTCGGGCAGGAGGACGGGGGTCCGCTCGGTCTTACCAGCGAGCTTACTGTAAAGGTCCGCCTGGTAATGGTCCAGACACCACTCCGACACATTTCCATGCATGTCATGGAGTCCCCAAGCATTGGGCTTCTTCTGCCCAACCTTCTGGGGCTTCTCGGTGTTGTCAACGTTCCAGGCGTACTCCCCAAGTTCCGAGGGGTCGTCGCCGAACGAGTAGGCCGTCTTCGAGCCTGCGCGGCAGGCATACTCCCACTCCGCCTCAGTCGGCAGGCGGTAGACTTTGCCGGTCTTGGTGGAAAGCCAACGGCAATATTCCATGGCGGCATGGTGCGTGATGCAGATCGCCGGCTGTCCCTTGCGGCCTAACGAGTGGGTCTCGTCGGCATACGGGCGGGTCGGGCGAGTGATCGCATCGGCGCCTTGCTCGCTGGCCGGCTGCTTGGCGAGGTCAACCTTTTCGCGCTCTTTCCGCTTGATGTCCTTCGAGAACGCGAATTCATCGAACTCATCCCAGGTCACTTCGGTCTTGCCCATCCAGAAGGGGGCAATTTCGACTTCATGTTGCGGACCTTCGTCTTCGTTGCGCTTTTCCTCGGTGGACGGGCTGCCCATGAGGAATTTTCCGCCGGGGACCGGCAGCATTTCAAACTTGAGTTCCGACCCGGGAATGCCCTGAGAATAAGCCGTGAATGGCTCGGTCTTGGCAGCGGGGGCCGCGGCGGCCGGAGGAGCCGCGACAGCTTGCGCGTTAACCTGTGAGGAGGGAACCGCCAGGACCGCCGGAGCGAGGGCCAGGACAATGAGGCGAAGAGAGAGCGGGAACAGTCGCACGTGTGCTATTCTCCACGAAAATTCGAGAACGAGGGCAGCGGGTGCCCTCGGAAGCGAAGACTGCGGGAGCATCGCTTCGATGTCGATCAAACTTGCGGGCCGATGCCTGATCGTCCTCGCGCTGGGGTTTCCGGGCCTCGGAGCCGGACCGGAGCCAAAACTTGTCCGGTACGAGTTCGCCGAGCCCCACATGGGGAGTGAGTTTAAGCTTGTTTTATACACGGAAAATGAGGCGACCGCCAGACGCGCCTCCCGAGCGGCCTTTGACCGGATCGCGGCCCTCGACGCCATCCTTTCGGATTACCGGCCCGACAGCGAACTGATGCGCCTCTGTGTAAGGGCAGGGGGGCCTCCAGTCGCCGTGAGCCCGGAACTCTTCGACGTCCTCTCCCGATCCGTCTCAATGTACGAACGTTCGGGCGGGGTTTTTGATGTCACCGTCGCCCCTCTCGTCCGCCTCTGGCGCCGGGCCCGCCGCGATCACAAAATGCCCGAAGCTGAGCGTCTGGCTGAAGCGCGGGCCCTGGTCGGCTCCGATCGGCTCCTTCTCAACCCCAAGGCCAAAACGGTTCAGCTCAAGTCCAAAGGGATGAAGCTGGATGTGGGAGGCGTCGGCAAAGGTTACGCCTCACAGGCTGCGATCGATGTCTTGAAGCGCGAGGGGGTTACTCGGGCGCTGATCGCCGGCTCGGGGGACGTCGCCGTGGGTGATCCTCCTCCCGACCGAGAAGGCTGGACGATCGGCATCGCCCCACTGAACGCATCTTCCCCTCCCAAACGTTACTTCCTCCTGGCCAACGCCGCGGTCTCGACCTCAGGGGACGCGGAAAAATTCGTCGAGATCGACGGCAAACGTTACTCCCACATCGTCGACCCTCGCACCGGCCTGGGAGTCGTTGACCGTTGCAGTGTCACCGTGGTCGCCCCCGACGGCGGCACCGCCGACAGCCTCGACACGGCCGTCTACATACTCGGCCCCGAGCGAGGCCTCCCACTCGTGGAAGCCACCGAAGGGGCCGCCGCCCTGATCGTCCGACTCACCCCGCAGGGCGAGCAAACCTTCGAGTCCAAACGATGGAAACTCCTCCGCCCCACCCCCGCGCCAACCCCTTCAGCGCCTTTACCGACCCCCACCCGATGACCCAAACGAGTAAGCGCAACTCGATACGAATACTCGTTTTTTCGAAACCCTGCTTGACGAAGAAAGGGTGAATCCACTACATTACGGGACCAAGCCGAAGTGGCGGAATTGGCAGACGCGCTAGGTTCAGGTCCTAGTGGGCTAACCATGCCCGTGGAGGTTCAAGTCCTCTCTTCGGCACTAACTCAGCAAAGGGACTTACTTCCACAAGACGTAAGTCCCTTTGCTTTTGCGCTGCCCTATATCCATCGATACGGATCGGCGCGGCCTTAAGGTCGTATCGGCGCATCCTACATTCGATTTGTCGAATTGCAGAACGGCTCAAGCCGGAGTCACGTTGCCGACGTGTTTGGCTTCGGGCCGGGCTTCTGTCGTCTCAAAACTCGACCCAAATCCTGTTCCAAGCCGATCAGGAACGCTTCTTCCCCCAAAGGGCGGCCGGTCATGGTATGCGCTCGAAGGATTCGCAAATCCTCCTCCGGGACCGCGCTTGCGAGCAACTGCCTCCAGTTGGGTGCCAATCGCAGCAAAGGCCCCACATGGACGAGATTATCATCTCGTTCCTCAAGGTGTGCCGAAGCGCTGCTCCAACGATAGCCACTTGGTGCGTCTACCAACCCTGCTCGAACCGGATTTAACTCCACATACCGAGCCGCGTTCAATAGATGGGTTTCATCGAGAACGAACGACGCAAAGCGACCCTGCCACAGGTGCCCCCGCCAACCTTCCCGAAAATTGACGTGTCGAGTGTATCGCCGGTGAGCCTCACCGATGGCCTTTCGTAGACCGTCCACCGATTGCGGAACGGCTATCAGGTGAACATGGTTTGGCATCAAACAATACGCCCATACTTCCACTTGCTCAGCACGACAAAACTCCGCCATCAACTCCATGTAGCAAATATAGTCGTCCTCGCAGAAATACGTCGGCTGACGACGATTTCCGCGCTGCGTTATGTGATGGGCTATACCAGGTGCGACGACGCGTGCCAAACGAGCCATAACCGGAGAATAACAAGTACACCAGGCCGCAGCAAGAATTAGGTATGGTGTCCCCGGAACTTGCCCGAAGGAGCAGTGCCTTTACCTCCACTATAACGGCGCCCGGTATTGCTTCAAGAAGGACCCCAACGTCACCCTGCTTCTCGAACAGGAGGCCGAACAGGTCGGCCGGAACGAGAATCAGGTTCGCGCTCGCGTCAAGGAAATGATCGAGGCCCGACTCGGAGGTCACCGGAATGCGATCGTCTGGCCTGACAGCCCCGCTGACATCCCGGACCGCGACCCTTCGTTCCTCTTCGCCTACCTTCCGCCTGAATTTGCGGCCAAGCCATTGGGACAGCGTGAGTCGGCTGGCAAGCTGCTACTGGAGAAAAGCGGGGAGAAGCCACGCTCATACAGGAACGGGCTTGGCCTTGCCATTCCGGCAAGTGACCAGGTCGAGACCTTGCGAAGGGCTGTCCGATACCTGATCGCCGCCGTCGCGGTGAAGACTAAGGCGAAGCAACTCAACCTGACCGATGAGCAGAAGGGGCAGCTCCGCGAACGCGAGTCAACCGAGCAGGCCGCTGCCGAATCCGCCTTGCTGAAGCTCTACACGGAGGTTTGGCTGCCGCGCGTTGAAGATGGGGGCATCGGACTGGAAAAGGTCGCCGCAGGGGGACGCCCTCTCCAGACAACTCTGAACGCTCAAAAGCAGGCAATGATTCATGAGCGGATCACCGAACTGGTCACCACGGTTCAGCCGCGGATTTTTTCGTCGTTGGCACCTACCAAGATCATTGAGCTCTTCCGACTGGGTGACGGCACCCCTCCCACCTTGGGAATAAGCACGACCGAGGTCATTGACGGGTTCTTCTCGTTCCTCGGATTCACCCGAGTCATGACGAGCAGCGTCGTCCGCTAATCGATCGCGCGCGGAATCCAGGAGGGGCACTTTGGTTATGCGGCCGGCCCGAAGCCCCAGCTTTCCGCTGCCGGTACGTTCGAGATCACGCCCAGTAAAGTCCGCTACAAGGTCGCGGTGCCCGAAGACGAAATCGACCTCGACAGTGGGTTCCTGATCCTACCACAGGCGATTCCGCAGGAGGCGGCGCCGATTGTTCCAGACCAACCCATCGTCCACCCCGGCGGCGGTGGAGCGACTGGATCAGGCGGCACGGCTCCAGAGGGAGGTTCGTCCGGGACGGGTGGTCAGCCTTCAGGCGGCCCGATCAAAGAGCCTGAGCCCGTCACAGAAACCTCTGTTCAGCTTCGCTTCTCTACCGACAGAAACGGGCTGTTCACGGCTTGGAATGCCATCGCTAACCTCGCCGACCTGGCGGGAACGGTCGATTTGACGATCCGAGCTGACGCTGCGGGAGGTTTCGACAAAGCCAAGCTACAGAACGGGGTCATGGAGCCGTTACGAGAAGCGGATTTGATCGAGTAAGAGGCGTTGATCTCGATTCCTCATGGCTAGAGCCAGCATCAGAGAAGATGCTGTGCACCCTACCGCCTTGGAACGGCCTCTTGAGGAATCCCAGCATTGCCGCCACCATTCGTGGAGATCATCTCGACCTCTCTTCGGATCAAAGGCGTCAGGTCAAGTCGGTCGAGATTTACGCGATCGAAGGCGTTTCTGCACACTTCAAATGAAGCATCTCTGGGCAACTCCAGGGCTTCGAGCATGGCGATCGCGGCTGTCCGCGAGAGGCCAAATCCCATGAGATGGAGCAAAGCTTCATCGCACGACCCATGTTCTAGATACGTATGGATCGGAACAACGCGAGGCAACAGTTCTAGCCGTTGCCGGCGTCGAATCTCGGCGATCAAGATATCGCTATAAAGTCGCATGTATTTGACGTATTGGAAGCGGATCGTCCGATCTAAATCGTTCAACAATTCCCTGATGGCTACGGAAACTCGTTTCGGTTGATCCGGAACATGTTCGTAGGCGATTTTGTTCTCGATTAGATCGCCGAGTGACTTTCCAATCATCCAGTGCCAGGAGAGAGCGGCGAAATACCTGTAGCTTTGTTGCCCCGTCTTGAAGCAGGTCGAGTCAAGGATGAAATAGATCTCCCTTAGACGAACCATCGAACCCGCTCTACGAGGATGCAGAGGAATCACCGACTCGATCTCATTTTGGCCACGAATGATGTCGCCTAGTTCCTCGATGCGGTAAGGCAAAATACCGTTGTGCTTGGTAAAAATCTCGCGAGGTTGAATAACTTCACCGGCCAAGGCCGTGCAAACCCTGTCTATCTGGATACAGGTGTCCCGGTTAGCCTCGTTGCAGTAATTGCTTTCGCTAAGATTTCGACCTTCCATCGAATATTCATTGAAAACCTTGGCAAAGGACTGATCGGCCAAAGTCGTATCTTTATTTTCAGCCTTCCGGTCTCTGTCCTGCGCGGATTCAAGGATTTGGGCAGCCTGAAATGCGACTGCGTTCGGGAACGCCGCCTTCATCTCGGTCAACTTATCGCTCTTAGTCGGATCGGCCCCCCATTCATGAGGAGAGATGCACCAGACGTTTCCTCGATATTCTCTCATCAGCCTGCCAGCTCTTCCGGCGAGATTCCAAAAATCACCAATTTCCATGACCTTCCCACGGCCTTTTGTGGGGTCGCATATGATTATGTTCCTGGCTGGGAGATTGACCCCCTGAAGCAGCGTGCTCGTGCAGCAGACGAATCGAATCACGCCTTCGCGGGCGAGATCCTCGATCGAGGTTCGGATAATGTCGGGCATGTATCCGTAGTGAAATGCGACTCGTCTGCGGAGAAATTGGGCAAGAGAATAAGACCTGTGAATGTTCTGTTCGATAAACCCGATCAGCTCCCTGAGACGTGGAGGCAACTCTTCTTGGTCGACGTGCAGGTCATATAGATTTTTGGCTATTGATTCCGCTTCCGTCGGGTCGTTCGCGTAGACGATCGTCGAATCGCCAGCCTGAGTGAGGTGAAAGGCGAAATTCGCGAGGAGGAAAGGTTTGGTCCCACGGAAGTCAAACGGCAGCGTGGCTTCTGTGACTTCGATGCTTCCAGCATCTCGAATCAATGCGATGTTAGCTTTTCGCTTCTGACGGTTAACCTGCGTAAACGTGATTACATTTTGCGAGACGGGCGAGTTGTGCTCGACGAAGAATTCTCCCTGTTCCGTACGGCCGAAAAGCCCAAGCAAAAATCCAGGATTTCTCCGCAAGGGACTAGAAAAAAGCACCTTAGCCCTTGGGCATTGCTTCAGAATGCGTTCGACCGAAGACTGCAGAAGGACACCTCGACCGCTGTCCGAAACCTCCTGAGCCTCATCAATGATTACCAAAGAAACCCGAGGGATGGGGATGTCGCCGTTCAGGAACGACATAAGCCGCTCCTGGGTGAGCACGTACACCGCACCGGCTGGCTTGTCGTCAGCCCCAAGCACTTCTGGGACGCAGAGCACGGAGACATTGGCCACGCCGAAATGGCGGAATTGCTCAATAATATCGCGCATGACCTGGCGGATCAGGGCACGCGTGGGAACTACGACGATAGTCGTATTAGTCGGAGACCGGAGTTGCGATCGGACGATGTCGAGCGACAGCAGATAGCTCTTGCCCGCAGATGTCGGGGCCGAAAAGCTCACAGAGTTCCACCGGTCGAGTGAATCAAGGAGACGTCTCTGGAAATCAGTCAGGTGGATGACTTGGTTTCTGAGTTCGAACGAGTTTTCGACTTCGCGAGCGATGGCTTCGAGCGCCAGTGCGGATGGGTAGAACCGTGGCTCGCCTTCGACCTGCGGATATCGCTTTTCGGTCAGTTTTCGAGCCGGGAAGTTTCCAAGACGGGCGAGAATCATTTCGACAGCTGCGATGGTTGAGGCTGGTGATTCCCGGACCGCTTCTAGCACGAGAGTCGCCATCTCATAGGCAGCATGCCGGTCCTGATGCTCGTCCGACAGGGCGAGCCTGGACGCGACCGAAAGCAGCAACCTCACATCATCGGAAGAGGGAGATGCCGCATCGCCGAGGAGGTTGGGAATTTGTCGGCGAACGCCATCGATGAGTAATCTGCGGAACGCAGACGCGACGCGTTCCCGCTCTAATAGCGCAGTCATGTCGGTTCATTCTTCCCCCGCGAGCAACGCGCGCTTAAAGGCCGCTCGAAAGTCGCCAACCGACTGAAAGGGGACAAAGAAGAACTCGAATGACAAATGCTTGCACGCATAGCCCTCGAACAACTTCGATGTTTTTGTTGCAAGCCGTTTGCAGTGCTTAAGATATTCGGTTTTGAAGTTGGTGACGAACCGTTTCCGATTAGGGGTCGTTAGCTCGCCGAACTTCGTCCAGTCATATCCGATAAGGCAGGCATGGCAGATACGGCACTCGCCAGTCGGATTGGTGGAATCGAGGTATTCGGAAATCTTGTCCTGGACTTCGCTGCTGAGATGCTTGAAGTGGGACGTTACCAGCTCAATCTCGTAATCGGCTCTCTTCTGCGAATGGAGGGTGGCGATGCTGTCGAACGCATCGGTGAGCGCCTCGCCGTAGCCTTGGTAGAGCTTGGCCTCCCCCAGATAGAGAACGACGCAATCCTTGTCCTCGTCGTAGGCCACATGGATGCCGTCGCTACCTTTGACCTCTTCCCGCCGGTTCGTCTTCAGGGACATCTTGCAGACGACCTGCGGCGCCTTCAAAACCGTTTCCAAGAGGAAGTAGAGGAGTAGCTCACCGGGTTCCCCCGTTTTGTCTTCCTTGCGGAACAGGTCACGGGCTTGTCGAAACAGGCGACTGTATTCGTGTGCCTTCAGGTTGCCCTGACGTTGGCGTGAAGCTATGCAGAAATAAATAATATGGTCGACTAACGTCTGTGCGAGAGCGTTGAACTTTGGCTCGCCGTTGCCATCGAATTTCAGATGATGAAACCTGAGCGCGGCCTCAACGTCATCAATAACAAGATCATGCTCAACATGGTCCATGCAGGCAGTGTAATGGCCCTCGACTGCTTCGAGGTATTCCTCCAGCGTCGCGAATTCGATCGGCGGTGCGATCGGAGAACCCTTCTGCATGAACCCAGCCCTCGGTTGGCACAAACATCGGCTTTGGGGAACGCCTCACTGCTTCGTGAAGACAGAAGCCCTGCCTCGCGACCCCAAATGTTAGCATGCTCTCTGGTTAAAGAGCCAGCGGAGGAAGGCTGGGCAATTAAGGGGTTTGGACCAAGAAACGGATTGGGCGGATTCGATTGCCAGCGGTGAGATGGTGCTTCAGACACCGATGCTAATCAATTGTTGAACATTCCGCCAAAACACACTAGCGTCGGCGGATGGAGATTCCGCTGACACAGGGCAAGGTCGCCCAGATCGATGACGCCGACTGGCCGCTCGTCAACCAGCATAAGTGGTACGCTGCCAAGCAGGCAGATGGATTATTCTACGCCGTCACTAAGGTCTGGAACCCGGAAACACAGAAGCAATCCATCATGCGAATGCACCGCGTGATAGCGGGCGTGGCGAAGGGCGTGATGGTCGATCATAATGATGGCGATGGATTAAACAACCGTCGATGTAATTTGCGAGCGGCTACCTGTGCCCAGAACAGCCGTAATCGTCGAAAACAAATCAACGCGAAATGGTCGAAGTTTAAGGGCGTGACATGGGTCAAACGCGACCAAAAATGGAAGGCGGCTATCTGGATCAACGGCAAATACCATCATCTGGGGTATTTTGATACGGAGACCGGAGCCGCTGCTGCCTATGATCGTGCCGCGATAGAAAAGTTCGGCGCGTTCGCCCGACCCAACTTCCCGATTGCGGCGTGAGGACTGGGAGCAAATTGGGAGCAGTCTTGGCGATACGGAGCCAACCCGTGTACAATACCGATGCCACACGAAAATCGCGTATCAGACGGCTCTTTCTCAACTTGCGACGAGAATCCTATACCGACTCAATACCTCCGCAACAATGAAGCGCTACCTTCAGGTCCTAGTGGGCTAACCATGCCCGTGGAGGTTCAAGTCCTCTCTTCGGCACTGGAACGAAAAAGGACTCACGCCATCGAATGGCGTGAGTCCTTTTTCGTTTTGGACATATGCTGTTCCGCCACCTTTCCACCAGACGGGGCGGTTTCAGGGCAGTTCCGAAGACCGACGCCGGGTTGGTGTGGACGCTGGACTCATTGCTCTTGGGCATGATCGGAACGGCAACACGGACACACCGAGTGCATGCATCGTCTGTCCGGCGGTACTGGCCCGAATGGACGGTTCAGGGGAGGGAGCACTCACTGAGGCGGTCTGAACGGCGGAGGCTAGAGAAAGACTTGCCGCGTCGTGGTTCCGATTTTTTCCTTACTCCTTGATTTTTGGTTCCCTACCTGATCTATTCCCAATTTACCCATCTTACGTCTGATCAAAATCTCTGCCCGGTCGACGCAGACCATCAGAACACTCCTTATTTATCCGAAGGAATGTTTTGGTCGTTTGGCAAGGAAACTGAGACATGACCACTCTAATCCGCGATTACGACGCGACAGCCCTGATGCAACCTGCTTGCGGGTTCGACTCGCTGTCCGGGAATGTGAAAGGGACTGCGGTATCCGGAACACTCGGCCAGCCGATCGGTGGCACCGAGGCCGTGTTCTCACTCTACAAGGTCGAATCGGCCGAAGATTTTATCAAGTCCTTGAATATCGACGCGTCCGTCAGTCTGCAGGTTGAGTTCGGAAAGGGCGGGGCAAAAGCGAGTTTTGTCAGCAACCTGAAGATGCATGACTACTCGCTGTACATCGCCGCGACGGTATCCGTTAAGACGGGGACAAAGATCCTCCAGACTCCAACGCTGGACAACCAAGCTGCGCAGCTCTTGACTGCGGCGACGACGCAGGATCAGTTTCGAAAGATGTACGGCGATGTTTTCTTGGCGGGGATCACGCAGGGAGGAGAGCTGATTGTTTTCATGGAGATACAAACGCATAGTCAATCGGACTTCGAAAATGTGGATGCCTCCATTCGAGGCGGCGATCTTTTGGGCCTTAACCAAGGGTCTGCTCATCTCCAAAGTTCGTTGCAGAGCATCGCCTCGAATTATCAACTGACGATCCACCAGTTTCAGCGAGGTGGAGCCGATCTCGGAGGGCCGTTGACTCCGGAGACTGTTGCCGCGAAAGCGTCATCGTTCGCCAATACCGTGACCGGGAACAGCGTCTTCGATTACCTCGCATCCTTCCAGACCTACGACATTCTTCCTCGACCGGCTGGCGCAAATCCCATCCAGGTTGATAATCAGCGTCAGCGGCTTCAGCAAATGGGTTTGTACCAGCTACGGTATACACAACTCCTGAACTCGATCGAATACGTACTCTTTAACCCCAATCAATTTGAAGCCTTTGACGACAAGGCACTCGTCCAGAAGCAGAAAGAATTGAACGACGCTCTGTCTGCCCTCACAAATGCAGCGTCACGTTGCTTCACCGACCCTGTGACACAGGGCAACTGCGATATCCCCACGCTTCCCGACCCCGTGTTCCCTCTTCCGAAGAGGCTTGATACGACGACAATCGGGGCGGTACAAGCCGCCAAGGATGCAGCCGCGCGTACCCAGGGGCATGCCAAGGCATGCATCGAAAGTGCCCAAAAGGTTCTGGAGATTAGCCAGACGATCAAGACAGGCCCCCAGGGGAAGGCCATGGTTGATCAAGCAAGTCTGGCGCTGCGAAATGCCCAGGATGCCTATACCTTGGCCCAGAATGCTCTGAGCGATACACTTGCTGTCGCTGACCTCAGTGACCAGGTCAAGCAATCGAAGAATTCCGCTGAGTCCGCCGTCCTGGAAGCAAATGACGCACTCGGTGTAGCGAGCAACCAGTACCCGATTCTCCATGCCATCGGGTACGCACCTTATTGGAATGCCCCGACTGTAATCAATTTAGAGTTTGTAGATCTGTCGCAATTTGAGAATACCACCGGTTCAGGTTTCTACTCAACGGACTTTACTGCAGAGGGCCCGGTACAGAAGCTCTTTTCGACGCCTCCGCTCCCGATTGATGCAATGCAGCTTGTTACAGACCCAACAGGAGGCGAGGTCGACTTTCTTCAAGCCTGTGATAATCCACAGATTCCGCCGCCTATCGGGGGGCGTCAGAGTGACTGGACGTGGTGTCCGCCGGCGGGCTTGAAACTCCGTCCTCAATCATATAGCGGAGTAGGTTTCTACAGTCGTCCCAATCTTCATCGGAAACAGTTCTGCTTTCAAATTCAGAGCTTCTCTAAAGATGATAGAGCGCAACTCGCTGGCAAGCAGTTCACAGTCTCGATTATCCTTGTTTCGAAGGCATCCGGCCTCAGGACACAGGTGACGTTTCAGCTTCTCTGTTTTAATGGCACGACTATTTCTGACTCATATATACAAGGCTCGAGGATAGTGAATTCAGGTCGTTCGCCTCTCCTTCGGGGCAAAAGTCAGGCAGAATCCCATCAAAGCTTGGGGTGGAGGTCGAACCCCCTGGTGATCTCAAGATTAACTGGGCAATCCGAGTTCAGGCGAGGTCTGGAGTGACCGAGGCTGAAACAGGGCCGAAGTTAGTTTCGCCGTTCCGGGCCACGAAACAAGCTGCGGCCACGTCTCGGTTTTCCTACAATTCCAGCGCGTCTCGATTCCGCCAAAATTCCGCCCGTATTGGCCGCACGAACACCCTGTAGATACCCTACGCTCTGGGCCGAGATGACCCAAAAACAGAGGTCTTTTGCGAGACACCCCTTTTTCTGCCCGAAGAGTGTCCTGGACCCACGGTAAGTTCAGGTCCTAGGGGGCTAACCATGCCCGTGGAGGTTCAAGTCCTCTCTTCGGCATTGAATTAGAAAAGGACTTACGTCGTCGCGGCGTGAGTCCTTTTTTCATACGCCTTCCGGGCCACCCATTCCGGCGGAGCCGATCCGTGGGTCTTCCGATCTGCGATGCGGTCGGAGCTGTTTCCGCCTCGAACGCGAATACGCGTGATTTCGTGGGGCCAATTTCCAGCCAATGAAAAACTCCGAGCACCCGATCTTCAACGGGCTCCTGCTGCGTCGGTCCTCAAGTCGTCCCCTTACTCTTGGGACCTGGTTTTTGCCGCCGCAGGACTTTGCCTAGCCTCTTCTCCAAGCCTGCCAAGAAGGCCTCATCGCCCAAGGGGCGGCCCGTCAGATCATGCGCACCGAGGAGTCTCAGTTCATCCTCCGGGATCACACTGGCAAGGAGACGTCGCCCGTCCGGAGCCAATTCGAGTAACGGCCTCACGCAGACGAGCAGGTCTTCTCGTCCCTCGAGATGGGCCGCGGCGCTACTCCAGCGATACCAACTCGGCGCATCCACCAGCCCCGCGCGAACTGGGTTCAACTCCACGTACCGCGCTGCCGTCAACACATCACTTTCATCGAGCACAAATGAAGCGAAACGTCCCTGCCAGAGGTGACCTCGCCAGCCTTCTCGAAAGGTGATGTGCCGGGGGTACCGCCAATGCCCCTCACCAATCGCTGATCGTAAACCATCCACGGATTGCGCTACCGCAATCAAGTGAATAGGATTCCGCATCAAGCAGTAAGCCCAAATCTCTACACCTTCAAGACAACAGAATTGGCTCATCAACTCCAAATAACAGAAATCGTCGTCCTCACAGAAAATCGTCCTCTGCCTGCGATTTCCTCGCTGAGTGATGTGAGGGGGGATGCCTGGAGCAACGACTCGAGCCAAGCGTACCATAATCCAACGAGTAACCCAGCCCGAGGACTCGACTCAAGAATTAGGTATGGTGTCCCCGAATTCCCCGCCTTGGCCGAAGGCCCGAGTTCGTCGATGAGGCCCTGCAGGCTTTCGGGACCTCGGGAATTCGAGATGACGATCTGATGGCCAGCGTTGATGAGGTGACGCCCCATCGTCCGGCCGACATTGCCTGCCCCGATGAATCCGATTCTCATTTCTTGTATCCTCCTTTCGATTGCACTGTTCGTGGTTATCAAATCGGGCGGGCCCTCAACCTGACCGCATCTGCGGGGCCTTCTCCCGCCCGTGTTTATTTTCTTGAAAATAATTATATGTTATCTGAATGCTCCGATTGACGTTCGGCTCGCTAGCTTGCCGGGTTCTTCGCCATCCATCGCCGTTCGAGGACGTATGCGACGGCGATCACCGCCAGCATCGCGGCGTCCAGAAACGGCTGCGGGCCGGTCAAGCCGAAGGGGAGACGGGTCGTCCCAATGAACTCGGGGTCCATCAGGCCGGTGTTGGGCAGCAGGCCCGCAGTGGCCTGGGTGATCCAGTACAAGGAGGCAATCAGGGTCGCCGCCATGAGATTGTCGGGGCCGAGGCCTCGCTTTCGCCAGGCATAGAACACCGTCAGGAGGCCGAGCAGGGTGCCGAGCAATATAGTCTGGGCGTTGTGAAACTTGGCGTGCGGCGGCCAGCGGTCGTTGAACATGTGAGACTTGCTGTAGTCGGCGAGCCAGCACCCAACGGCCGTGAGCAGGCCCTCCACCGTGAGGAGCCAGCGACCCGAGCGAAACCCTCCACCCGATTGCGCGAACATGGATATGATCCTTTGAGTGTATTGTCCTTGAGATCGAAGCGCCAGCCTGTCGGCAGCCGTTGCATTCTCTATCTCTTTGGGAAAGGCCTGACTGTCGCAAGGAGTGCAACCGGCCAAGGGATTATGCTTGGAACGCGTCGCGGTAGTCCTTCACGAACTGTTCGAGCGTGTTCGGCTTCCGATGCAAGATTCGCTCCGTCACGGCGCTCGACTGGTCGCCAGGGACTTCAGGATCGGCCGCCACGACGCCGAACGCTTCGACCATCCAGCCGGGCAACCCGAAGGACTTCAGCTTCTCGACGAAGTCGGCGGCCGACAGGTCCAAGTATTTCACCGGCCGACCGAGCACGCTTGAAAAGACTGCTGCCTGAGCGAAGCCGTCGAGCAGTTCCGGGCCGTTGAGGTCGTAGGTCATTCCGGCGTGCCCATCCTCGGTGAGTGCCGCGACGGCCGCGGCCGCGATATCCCGCGCGTCGATGAGCGCGATGCGCTTCGCGGCCGGGCCGGCAGTGAAGGCGCCTTGCTTGATCTGCGCCGCATTGCCCAGGAGGTTCTGCATGAAGAAATTGCCTCGCAGGATTGTAAACGGAATCCCGCTCTCCTTGATCCTCCGCTCGGCGTCGCGATTCCATTGTGAGAAGCCGACGGTATGGTGCTCTGCGATCTTCCCGGACAGCTTCACAACATGCTTCACGCCGACCCGCTTGGCCTCAGAGAGGAGATTCTCTTCGTAGCGCGCTTGGTCTGGCGTACCAGGCGTGACGAGGAACAGCGTTCCGATGCCTTGGAACGCGGCCGCAATGCTCTCGGGGCTGTCGAAGTCGAGGACTGCGGCCTCGATCCCAGCCACCTGAACCGCGGAAGCCTTGGCCTGGCTGTGAAAGCCTGCACGCGCCGGCACTTTCTTCTGGGCGAGCAGGGCAACGACATGCTGCCCGACCTTCCCTGCGCCCGTCGTAATCAAAATCTTGCCCTTATTCATGATGAGATGCTCCTTTGTGACTCAGTTGACTACGAGTGATTCTTGTCGGCCGCTGCCACGGATGCTCGCAGCAAGCATGGGATCGGTTTCGAGCTGCTCACGATCTTGGCTGTCTCGCCCCTGAGGGCCACGATCCTTGGGTCGTTTTGCGCGGCAGCGAGTGCATCGAGGCTTTCCCATTGCCCGTAGTTCACGACTTGGGTGCCGTCGAGGCTCACATGGAAGTTGAAGGAGACAAATCCGGGGACCTGTCGGAGGTTCTCGGTGGCCGAACGCACGAGATATTCGAGCACCTCCTCGATACGCTCCGGGGTGACTGTGTAGATGTTGATGGTCGTGATGTATCCGCCACCAGGGTCAAGCGTCGGGGATGCTCGGCCGGTCCCTGATGTGTCGTGCGTGGGATGTCTGGAGTCATGGTTCATGAGGGCGTTCTCTCCATTGGGCTGAAATTTTCTTCGACTAGACTCAAGATAGGATGTGCCATCTTGTAGACAAGCCGGTAAAATTGAGACGCCCTGTTTCACTAGTGGAACACTTATGGACCTGCTCGCCCTGGCTGATTTTCACTTGGTAGTAGCGCACGGCGGCATCGGCCGAGCCAGCCGGGCCAGCGGACGGCCGAAGGCAACGCTTTCGCGTCGGCTTGTGGAATTAGAGGAGAGCCTCGGCGTCCGCCTGCTTGAGCGAAGTTCGCGCTCCCTCCGGCTGACCGAAGAAGGCAGCACTCTTCATGAGCGGACGAGAGGGCTACTCGGCGAGATCGTCGAAGTCGGCGAGGCCATCAGGGAAGGGGGCGACCGCCCGCGCGGGCGTCTGCGGATCTGCTCGCCGTTGTTGTTTGCCCACACATCCTTCGGCCCGGTCGCCGCCGACTTCATCCGGGCTTATCCGGATGTCCGGCTCGAAGTCATCGCCGAGGATCGGGCCGTCGATCCTGCCGAAGAGGGCTATGACTTGGTCATCCGTCCGAATCCGGCTTCGGATGACAATCTGGTTGGACGCTGCTTTTTCCGCGACCAGATGTTGATCGTGGCACCGGCGGCAATGCCACGCCCCCCCCTCCCTAGCGGCTCGCATGAGATTGTATCAGTCCCAGCGGTTGTGCGGACGACCCCACCGGATGCAGGCATATGGCGAATCGCGGTGGACCAGCATGTGTTGAAGCTTCGGCCCGACCCGATATTGCGGCTTTCGTCAAAGCTCATGATGCGAGACGCCGTACGCGCGGGCGCGGGGGTGACGTTGCTGCCTCGCTCCCTAGTTGCGGACGATCTGGCGACCGGGCGTTTATAATGCTGGGGTGAGTCATTGGACGAGAGCGTCGAACTCTGGGTCCTCCATTCACCGGGGCGTCTCGTGAGTAGCAAGGTGGCCGCGTTCGTGAAGTTCCTCTGCGACGCTTTCGCGGGGGTTTCTCGCTGACCGGGTATGGTTCAAGTGCGAAGAAGTTTGGGCTTCGTCTCATCGTCGCTGAGACGCTGCGGGAGCAGGCCAATCAGATAGAAATCCTCTCAACAATATTCCGCGTCACCTTCTTCTTCCGTCGGTCATAGAGGCCGGTTGTCCTCGGCTCCGCGTGCCCGGCGAGGTATTGGACATCTTCCAGCCGCACATTCTGGCTGAGCAAATCGGTAATGCCCGCGACGCGGAAGGAATGCGGAGAGAGCCGCAACGGAAGCCCGGCATCCTTGAGCCGACGCTTGACCAGCTCGCAAATCGCCTTCGAGGTCAGGCTATTGCCGGTCAGTTGCTTGGTCCGTCGTAGCGTGGACCGGAACAGTGGCCGGTCTTTTGGTTCGGTCTCGATGTCCCCTGCCGCGAGATAGGCCCGGATATGCCCTTCCAGGTCATGCCGTGCCGGGATTTCCCGGCTCTTGCCGCCCTTCTTCTGAAACCGTATCACGTACTAGCTCGTACTGCGTCCCTTCATCCTGGAAGTCGCCCAGGCGGAGCTTGGCGACCGCCCCGGCCCGGCAGACGGTATAGGCCAGCATGGCGAGGATCGCCCGATCCCGCAGCCCCACGACGCTGCCGGTATCCACCAATGAAGCGAAACGTCCTTGCCAGAGGTGGCCTCGCCAGCCTTCTCGAAAGGTGATGTGCCGGGGGGTACCGCCGATACGCCTCACCAATCGCTGATCGAGGTGGGACCGCGTTGAACACGACATAGGCGGGCTTACCAGCGGCATCGGCGAAATTCAGCGTGGTGCCAATAGCGTTCAGATCGAAAGCCGCCGGTCGGCACGGAATCAAAATGAGATCGGCGGCACGTGCCGCCGCCAAGGATGCGGCATCGGCATTGAGAGCACTGTCGATAATGACGAGATCTGCCGATTGGGCGGCAGCTTGTTCGAGGAGGCCCGGCAAGCGTGCCGCTTGAGCCGAGACGACGGCAGGGGAGGGGCTTTGGCGTTTGTCGGACCAGCTCGACGCCGAGGCCTGCGGATCAAGATCGAAGAGGGCGGCCTTCATGTTCAGACGTCCAGAGGCAACGGCGAGATGAATGGCGATGGTCGTTTTACCGGCACCCCCTTTTTGACTGATTATGGCGATTGTTTTCATGATTGACCGTTTGTTTGTTAAACTGTTTGCGACCATTATGTGCAAACAGTCAACCGGGCAAGCGAAAAGTGCGGGGCAGGAGTATCGTTGAGGGCCCCCACCTCGTAACCCGCCGTCAGTCAGGAAACTGACTGACGGCCAGTGTGACCGGCATCACGACCAAGAGTTATCCACGCTGCCGAAGCGTGCCCGAACGCAGACATAGGCAAGGTGGGCAACTCTGTGCGATCCAGGCAGGACAGAGAAAGAGAGTAGACGGGCGAGAAGGTAAGCGTCGTTGAAATAGGAGATCCTAACAGCCGCCCCTTACTCGGGTTTTGCGAAGAATGACGGCACCGTGGGCCACGCGCTGCACCCTCCGCCAAAACCCTCAGTCAGATGAGATCATGCCCCGAAAAATTCCCCTCAATTTACCCCTCGAAAACGACGGCTCCGTTCGCTACGATGAGCCGCTGCATCGGACGCGTACCATTGAGTTGGCAGCAGCACGGAGGCGGGATGGGGCTTGCTAATCGCAAGACCGGCAACGGCCATACGGCAAAACGCATTATCATTTCAGATGATAATGACGTAGACGAAGCCGCAACGGAGCCTCCGGCGGAACATCACGTCCATAGGCCACACCTACCGGCCAGAGCGGCCCCTACCGGAACCAGCACCGGCAAGAAGCGGAAGGAGCAAGCGGCTCCCCTCGATCCGGAAGCCAGAGACCCCTTGGCGGATCTTGAAGCAGCTTTGCGGCAGCATCTTGACTCTCCTCTCCGTCTCGTTCTCGCCAAGGTAATCGTCGCCATTGCGGATAAAAATCATATCGGCGAATTGCGTGAATGCATAAATACTGATGTGCTAAAGTTCTTGCAAATAGATCATCCGACGCCAGTGACTCCAAAATTTGAACACATTGACGCACTTTTTGAAGGACTTTCGAGCGGTTTTGAGAACCGTGTCAGCGAACTGGAAACACTAACCCGAAAGTTCCGGCAGCGGACAGCGGCAGAGCTTGAACCTGTACTCAATGCCTATATTCGGGAAACCATTCCGCATGACGACTTGGACGGCAAAAGAAGGGTCTGCGAGTTTGTAGACAAGACCTTGAAGCCTTTGGGCCTGGCCGTCGAAGTACCAAACACGTCGGGCCTACCAGGCAGACTGAGGGCATCGACTGGCCACTGGCCAGGGGTCGGTCGGTTTTATTTTGAGATCTATGTTGACGGCAAGGTAAAAAAACCGGCCGTTTCGGATACGCTGCCTACGTTGAAACTGACAGACGCAAACCCGGCAATTCGGCCAGACTTATCTTGGGAAGCGAAGATTGGCCCTAAGACCAGCCAATCGGGCCGCAAGGTTACCGACTAACACTGCTAGAAATCCTATTATCCCACCCCCTGACGTCTCGCCTGGTTACAAAAAATATTACCAAATGGTTAAAAACCAGCGATTACTAAAAATCCGTTGGTCTTCGTAGAGGAGGGGCCTGCTCCTTTTCGTTGGGGTGGACGCCTTCCCGCCACTGCCCCTGGCGTTCGACTGATCGTTGTAGGTGCATGAGGAATCAACGGATTCCCGTCGCTACCTATCGTCCTCTTGCGCCTTCCGCCCGCCGTCGGGAATCCGAACGTGACTTTGCTCGGGGCCATCATCGGCAATGTCAGTATCCGGCCTGCAGGCTTGACGTCGCGCCTGGTTACAGATACTATAACCAAACGAATCTGGAATTCGCGGTCCACCAATATACCCCGGTTCATGGAGGAACCTGCTCCCGCCCATTCGGGGCGTCTGCCCCAAAAACTCCTTGAATTAGCACCTCTTGGTAACGGCCTGATCAATTGACCGTCGTCTATCCGTCGCCCCTTGTGCCGCAAGGCGACGTGATCAGGGGCTGGTGCGTACGTGCCTTTTGGCCTGACACCACTGCTTCTGCACGCGGCTGCTTTTGGGCTGAATCTTACAGGTATAGGAGATTCTTGACATGGAGCGTCATAATCGTCAGAGGAGAAAACAAGTCCGGACTTTGGGCCTGTCGCCGCTGATTGCCGTTTGGAGCCGAATCCGAACCTTTCTCGGGAGCGTTCACCAACGGTTTTGGATGGAAATCGCGGTGATCGATCGGCATCGAGCGTTGTATCTGGCAGCGGCGTCTCTCTGCGTCTGCTGTAGTTGCAGCCAGATTCCTGGCACTCCGCATCCTCTTATCACGGGGTGTATTTACCTCTGCATGGCAGGCGTCTATCTGATGCTTTCTCGCCAGGCAGATCGCGGCTGAGCAAAATTCAAAATGAACCTCGGTCGCAGCACTGGGGTTCATTTTGGCTTTGGTTCTCGCCCTGATTCCCATGCTGGAAACACGGCCCTCGCACGCTCTTGGAGCGTGCGAGGGCAGGCCTCAGGGACGAACAGGCGGTCGAACGGATCTCAGCGTCTATTCGGCAACCCGTAGAACGCGAGAAAGTGGGGATGGTGACCGGCACGCCGACGAGCTTGACCAAGCCACGCTCGGCGTAGCCGGCGACGACCTGATTTTTCGCTTTGCAGAGGATGATGCCGATGAGCGGTTGGTCGTTGGGGTGACGGAGCAGGTCATCCACAGCGGTCGGCAACAATTTGGCAACAAATCTTTTAACATGTATATAATATTAGTCATCCAAGCATATCTCGTAGTTGCTTGGAAATACTGAGGTTCAAACATCACGACGATGTGTTGCCAACTCCACGATATGGTAGACATTCTAGCTTCAGATCCTAGTGGGCTAACCATGCCCGCGGAGGTTCAAGTCCTCTCTTCGGCACTTACAGCACAAGGAATTACGTCGCAAGGCGTGAGTCCTTTCTGCTTTTTGTACATGTGCTGTTCCGCCAATTTTCTGCCATCAGGGCGCGTTTAGGGCGATGGCTTAGTGGGTTTCACCGTCTGACGAATGGCCTTTTTGTCAGCTTGTTTGATCGGCGGTTTGCCATTGAACCTGCGCCAGGCGGTCGACGGATGCCATGAAAACCATTGAGCGAGGCGTCTTTGGCCGCCCGTGCAACGCTCGTCGTGGAATGAATCGCAGATAGTCTGCAATTCAGCGGGGGTCATGGTGCGTGTATTTACCGCTTCGGGGCGGCGACGTCTGCACCGGGCCTCTTGCTGTTATCCAGCACGATCGGCCTGAACTTTTTATCGACTTCCAGACGCTGGCCGTCGAACCACTGGGTATTCTTGAAAACGCCGTTGGCTGCGGCCTTCGGCATCACAAAAGCTTGATTGCAGGCACCCAGTTACGTGACATACTCCGTGACTATGCCGCTGAAACCTGTGATTTCGTCTTTTACGTTACTTACTTTGCATCCAAATCCGATTACCCTTGTCATCCATCTAAACAACCGGGCATCGTCGCCGGTTCAGAGGGAAACTATTGCGGGTTGCAATAACAATCAATCGCTATCTCACTAAACGACATAAAAATGGACGGTGTTTGTGTAGGAACGACCGGGGTTCGCCGCGCCGCAAGGTCAAGCTGCGTCCTCATCGATCAATTGCGCGACCATAGTTTCGTTGTCTTCCAACCATCGCAGTCGCTTCTCATACGCTCCAGAGTCGTCGAAGAAAAGCGCCTGCCAATCGTTACCAGACTCAGTGATAATGCGACTTGTAAACGACTCAAAATAATAACGAAAATTATTCTCTTTGACGGAATTAATCATTGCCGCTTCACATTCCCGGTCATCCCTTTCGCAGAGTCGACGCAGGTCATCGATGGCGTTCGCCTGATCGTGAGCCCCGATGAGGCGGTAGCCTGGCTGAGCGATATCGAGGAGTTGAGGCCAACATCCCCAGCAGTTCCAGAGGAATTGGGCCCAGCCACCGTTGGTGATATTGTCTTCCAGCGCATCGAATGCGGGGATCATTTTGAGTTGGAGGGGCGTGTTACCGAAACAATCGAACTCGGAGTCCAGCCAAGACCACCCATCGGGGTAACGCTTATCAAGAAACCCGATGACCAGGTCCTGCAGTTCTTCTCCGGTCATTGAAGCCTCCAAGCCGTAGAATAAATATTCGGTCGCTGAGCGGACTGCCTGGAACACGCCCAATTGCCTGTTATTCACAAACTCGGCGGATTATCCGCGCGGCAGGAAGGGGATTGCAAGGATCTGCTGGTGATTATCGGTGTTTCCGCGAGACGATTACGGCCATTTCCGGGTTCCTCGATCAGGTTCGCGAGCCAACCCGCCGCTGTCGCTATAGTGGACGCCTACGTCCTCTCAGGCAAATGGTTCATCCTGCTCCATTGCCTGAGGCCCGATCACATGGTTCCGACCGGGAGAACTTCTTCTGAAGAGGTGCGGTCGCTCATGCGGCGGCCGGTCCAGGAGTGTCACGAAATCCTGAGATGGCCCGGGGGTGGCGAGGGCTCGCCCAATCGAGTTCGGATGCCGCTCAAGGACTCCGGACCACCCGACGTCTACCAGTGGCTCATAGTCCTCGTCCTTCACGACCGCCGTCATTTGGCCCAAATGACGGCGAACGAGGCGCCATGGAAGCCGGAGTGCGGCTTGGATTGAATCAGACTTGGGTCGGGAGATTCAAGGTGAAGGCCATCATCAGGAAGGCGGGACCGGACGACATTGACGAGTGGCTCCGCATGCGGCGAATCCTCTGGGAGGATTGCCCCGACGCCCATCAGGTCAAGGAGGTGGACGAGATCCTCAAGAGCGAAGAGGAGACGGCCCTCCTGGCAGAGCGACCTGGGGGTGGCTTGTGCGGCTTCCTTGAGGTGTCCCTCCGCTCCAAGGCCGACGGCTGCGACTCGACCCCTGTGGGCTACATTGAGGGCTGGTACGTCGATGAGGAAGTCCGCCGTCAAGGAGTCGGACGAGCCTTGGTCGAGGCGGCGGAAGCGTGGGCTCGATCGAAGGGCTGCCGCCAGATGGCCTCCGATGCCGAGCTTTGGAACGCAGTGAGCCATCGAGCTCACGAGGCAATCGGCTATCTGGAGACAGCAAGACTCGTCCTCTTCAAGAAGGACATCGTTTGAGGGTTGGGACCGGCTTCTCTCGACCATCCCGCTGCGGCCGGCGAAGCATCGCCCCCGTTGGCCGAGTCTTCGGCCCTCACGAGTCGCCTCACCCGATGAGTTCGCTCCAGCGGGCAAGGATCAACTCGGTGTAAGAGCTGGCATCGATCCCATAAGAGCCAAGGGAGAATCCGTCGTTCCACTCCACCAGGGCCGTCTGGTCGTCGTCGAGCACTCCGAGGTCGAGCCCGTAGCCTGCCGTCTCCTCGCCTGACTCCCGTAGCTTACGGACGGCCTCCGAGACGACCCGTTCGTCGGGGAAGACGGTCGGATCGCCCGCATAGTGGCCGATCCCCACCAAACGGCCCCGAACAACGTACAACCGATGCTCGCTGACCCAGCGGACTGTCTCGGAGCAGTGGACCGCCGTGGACCCCGACGCACCATCCAGGTGGACCAAGTCGTCCGGACCAGCGAAGACCAGGCCTGTGAACCGTTTCTGTCGGCCTGAAGGCTTAGCGAAGAAAAGCGGACTCGCCCCGTCAAACAGGCCCTCCTTGAGCCGTTTCACGGTGCTTTGCCAGACCCGCCGGTGCAGCAGGTGCCCGAGACACCTCGGACAATCGTTCTGTCGCGGCGGTTCAATGCCCAGTTGCGCCAAAGCCCCGAGCACAAGTCTCCGGCAACGAGCGTGCCCCGGTCGAGCGATAGCCGCCTGCGGGCGATCTGCTTGCGAGTGAAGAGTTCCGCGGCGATGCCGAGCGCTCTTAGCCCCTCGATCAGGTCCCGCTCCTCGGCTCCGAGCCGTCCATTGCCCTCCTCCTGGACGTAAGCCCTCGTGATCATGATACCCTCGCTCGGAGCAACTTCAGGTGGCCGGTGATCGAGTCGATCCGGCCGGGAAAGTCCGGCTCGCTGATACAGCAGGTCGGAGTTGCGACACCATGGAACTTCGTCCGGCCCGAGGAGTGTCATTACGCCCATTTCCTCGGAAGCCCCGATGACCTTGAGCAGGTCCTCCTCGGAGTCCACAGGGACGCATACCTTGATGAAGGCCCCATCGAGCGAGTGACGTTCCGCCTCCGTGAACGTGAAGTTGGGCTCACGAATGCGAAGAGACATCCAGATCATGGCGACGTGGGCACCCTGGGCGATCTCCTCGCCTCGGCGCATGCCCAAGTCCCACCGCATCACGATCACCTGCTTCGGCTCCATCGTCATTTCGCTCGCTCTTCCGGTCGGATTCACTCGCTCGGGATTGACAATCGGCGGTGGGGCCGGGTTCAGGCCAACATCCCTGGTTGCCTGGGTAGCATCTCCCCACGGGCTGGGACAATCTCCACTCACCGCTCCCGAACCCGCCGCACTTCGGGAGTGTCCGGGCCGAAAGGCCGGGACTTGAACAAGCCGGGCTGCGGCCGGTCCCGCCCTCGACCTGAGGCTGATCACAATGGCAACGTGCCGCTATCTGATCTTCGGCGACCTTCACGGCCGCATCCTCCCTGCTTTCTATCTAGCGATGGCCTGGGAGCGGGAACACGGCATCCGCCTCGACGGCCTGCTCCAGGTCGGCGACCTCGGCTACTTCCCCGACCCCTCCCGGCTCGACAAGGCGACCGCACGCCATGCCGCCGACGACCCGATGGAACTGGGAGCATGTCTCGTGGTCGAGCCCAATCGGGAGGCCGACGCCCTGTTCCAGGGCGAATGGGGATCGCCACCAACCCTCTGGTTCACGGCGGGCAACCACGAGGATTTCAACGCGCTGTCAATGCGGGAGACGGGCGGGGACCGCAGATCGCCGAGCTTCGACGTGGACGCCTACGGCTTCGTCCGCTGCGTCCGGGACGGGCAGGTCGAGACTCTCCCCGGTATGCTCCGGGTGGGGGCGATCTGGGGGATCGACGATAAGGCACCGAACGCTCGCCGAGGGACTCCTGAGCGGGGCCGCATCCGGGAGAGGAGCTTGACGGCCCTGGCCGGAGCGAGCTTCGACGTGCTGCTCTCCCACGACGGCCCGAGAGATACGGTCCTCGCCATGAGCGGCAGCGAAGGACTGGGTGCCTTGATCGGTCTGGCCCGGCCTGCCTTCGCCTTCTTCGGCCACTACGGTAGCCGTTATGGGCGAGTCAGTGGCACGACGGGCGACACCCAGATCTACCACCTCGCGGGGTTCGAGATGCGAAGGGGCGGGTCGTGCGCCGAGGAGGGGGCCGTCGGGCTGTTGACCTGGGGGGACGGTTCCGGGACGTTCGAATACCTGGATGGGACCTGGCTGCGGGGCTTCACCCGTCACAACTGGCACCACATCCAGACCTAATTAATCACCACACTCATGAAATTGATCACCGAATCCTATCTCGCTCAGAAGGAACGCTGGCCCAGGCAGGGTCGCCACATCCTGGCCCAGTTCGACACCGAGTCCGTGGTCGTCTACCAGGCTTATCGGCCTGAGATCGGCCATTTCGCCGCACGTCACGGATACTTCGGCGGGGTATTCAGCCTGGGCCGAATGTCCTGGATCAAGCCGAACTTTCTGTGGATGATGTACCGCTCCGGCTGGGGCACCAAGGAGGGCCAAGAGGTGACACTCGCCGTCCGGCTCCGGCGTGATGCCTTCGACGAGATCCTCTGTCGAGCGATCCACTCATCGTTCACACCTGAGATTTACGGGATCGAGGAAGTCTGGAGACGGTCCGTAGCCACGTCCGACGTCCGGCTCCAGTGGGACCCTGACCACGGGCCTTCGGGTAGTCCGGTCGAGCGCCGTGCGATACAACTCGGGCTCCGAGGTCACGTCCTGGCTCGATACGCCAAGGAGTGGTTGCTCGGGATCGAGGACATCTCCGAGTTCGTCGCCGAGCAACGGGTGAATGCGACGATCCCTTACGAGCGTCTCGTCACGCCCAGGGAGTATGCCTATCCGGTGGCCGCACCTGAGGTCGCCGCACGACTGGGAATATCTTCACCAGACGAGGTAGTGTAACAATAGAACTTGTAGGTCCAATCCTAACTTTGTGCTCGCCATCAACCGGATGTCCCTAAACTCGACCTCGGCATCCAGAATAAGCCCAATCCCGCTTCAGAGTCACCGCACGTCAAACATGTTCAATAGTTTGGGAATGCAAATCCTCTGCGCAACCTGATGGGAGCAAAGTGCCAAGCGTCACCCAATCGGTATCGCCGCCCCGCCACATCACATTGATACATACAAGCTCGATAGCTGCGGATTTCCCCATTGCATGAGCAGCGAAGGATACCGCCCAGGTTCGAGAATTGGTAACGAAATGGTAAAGAGACTGGCAACGTACAGCCAGCCAGGGATCGTCGAGAGAGGGGAGATCGTTTCCCGAGGCATGTGAGAGCCTCGGGACGATCTGCTTCATTCTTGCGGCGAGCCGGAATACTCGGCCCAAGCCTCGCAGGCGATGGGCCGAGTCAGTTTCCGACGGTCGTTTTGAAGGTGTGTTACATCAAGTGCCGTGCAAAGGCGCCGGGGTGATTTTACTTTTGACAAAACGTTAATAGGAACCGCTCATCAAGCGACGGTGGCACGACGGCGCCACTGGCGGACGCCCAGCCCGGCGAGGACGGTCGCGCACAGGGCGAGGGTCGTGGGCTCGGGGACCGGGGTGTAGCTGTCGTACGCATAGAACGGCGAGGGCCCGGTGGGATAGATCGTCTGCGGGGCCAGGACCTGGAAGGACGAGATCGGGAACGGCAAGGGGTTCGACCCGACCTGGGTGATCGAGCTGACCGTGGCTTGCATCGTGGAGGAGGAGGTCCCGGTGATCGTCCCGTTGATGACTCCCTTGATCTCAAGTTCCGAGCTCGTCGTTCCGTCGTTGAGAAACACGTCGATCTTGTAAGGGGCGTTGTCGTACGTGAGGGTGTTCGAGGCCAGCAGGCTGAGAGAGGTGTTGAAACCTCCCAGGTTAATCGCACCCGGCAGGTAGAACGATCCGACGGCCGTCGTCCAGGAGATCGGGCTCCCCGGGCTGCTGCCGTCGATCGTGGCGTAGGTGGAATAGGAAATCGCGTTGGCCTGGGCCGAGGTTGCTCCGCCCCCCCCCAAGGCCAAGATGACCAGAATTAAGGTGGAGAATCCGCTTCGAGTCACGGCCGCACTCCTTGGTCCCGGGGTATGCAAAGCTGGATCGACACCAGGTGATGTAACTGATTTCACCCTAATTGTCGGCAATTACGGCAGGCTCCCCTTAGCGAAACACCCCGTCGGACCAGGAGTCGTGGGACATCAGCCGCGCATCCGGGTTTTGAAGGCGACTGGGATGAATGCGCAAGAAAATCGTTACCACCCTCCCTCTTGATAGGGGTTAGCCATCTCGGGAGACGGCCTCAAGCCGTTGCGCCTTCGCGAGTTGGATGTTTTTCTCAAGGTCCGCCGCCTGCCCGCCGCCGAAGCAACCTTCCAGACTGATGCCGTCAAACTCGAAGACGCCCAGTTCATCCTATGGGCCCTGCTTCTGGGAGCCCAAGGAACTCCCATCGACAAACTTTAACGGGATATCGGGACGGATCGCTCTCCAACGTTTTTCCACAATCTACTTGATGATCCCCTGGTCGGGCACGTGGGGGAACAGGCTAAGAGCGAGGGGCGGCGGCATAGCGGGAATGGGATGGTCGACCCCTCGAACTGGGAGCGGTGCCATCGCCAGCCAGCGGGCGAACACGACACTGCCCGCGAGTCGAGCGGTCGTCTCAAATCGGGGGACGGCGCACGGATCAAAATCACCTAACATGTCGAATAACCTCTTAATAGCTTTCCGGCCGTGCGCCGATCCGTGATGTTCGATCCCTTCTTGCCGAATCTATAGTAAGTCAATACCTCGTTTCTCCATCGCCGGATCTACTTTGCTCGCCTCCCCGGCCACGACGATTACTTGTCCGACTTTGGGGAATACCCCTTCCACAACCACTCGATGGCGTGTGGGAGGAATTGCTGCTGGGCGTTACCGATGCTGTGGTGGGCTCCACGGCAGAACAGGTACTGGTACTCGTAGCCCTTGGCCTTCAGCACCTCGGCCATGCGGTGGTTGGCCTTGACCCAGTCGTGCATCTCGTCGCGCATAACATTCGGGTTGAGCAGGTCCGCGTCGCCGACGGAGATGAGCAGCCGGATGGGCTTCTTGGGGCTGTTGGGGATGAGCGTCTCGTGAAAGCCCCAGGCCCCGTCCGGGTACTTCGGATCGAACGGCCACGCCTGGTTCACGAACGTGCCTGACGTCGTGAGCACGCGGTGGTACAGGTCGTTGCGGAACCAGGCCATGATCAGCGCCGCCGAGCCGCCGGAGCTGTTCCCCATGGCCCCGCGGCCGTCCGGGTCTTTCGTCAGCTTCACGCCGCAGTTCTTCTCCACTCGAGGTAGCACCTCGGTCTCGATGTACTCGGCGTAATCGCCGTTCATGTTGTCGTACTCTTTGCCGCGCTCGTGCCCCTGGGCGTCGCCGCCGCCGTTACCGATGGAAATGAGGACGATGGGCGGGATCCGCTTCTGGTGGATCAGGTTGTCGAGGATCGTCTTATAGCCGTTGGCATGGCCGGGGCCGTCGTGGACCACCATGAATGGCGCCTCGGTCCCCGCCTTGTACTGGGCAGGGACGTAGACACCGACCTTCCGCTGGTAGTCGATGGGGTGCGTCTCGACGATCAGCGTCTTCGGATTGCTTGGGTCCACCTTCCCGAACTCGTTGCGGGCGACGCCGGGATTGAAGAGCCTTGTCTCCTTCGAGTCAATGGCGAACTGCTCCACCTTCCCCTCGAGGACACCTTCAACTTTCTTGCGTTCCGGCGCGGGTGCGTACTGCGGCCCGATGACGAAGTTGTCGTAGGCGTCCAGCGGAGGGTTCTCCCCCTCTTTCAGCACCGTGAACGGCGGGGCACCCGGGTCATCGAACTTGCGTGCTGGCGGCTGGGCCAACACGCTGGAGCATGCGAGAACTGTGACCAAGAACGCTAACAGCGGCTTGAACATAAAATCCCTCGCCGTTTCTTCTATTGGTAAGCGCCCGTGACGGCAACGGGGCGAACACTGTGGTGTGTCCTATTTACCCGATCCGACATCGGTCGGCACTACACCGCCGCGGAAGCCTGCGCCTTCAGCGCCCCGCTTGCCGGTCGCCTCCGCCGCTCAGCTTCACCTCGAGCAGCCCGCCGGGGCCGGAGCAAACCGCGGAGGCGATCTTCCCGGCCTCCCAGAGGGCCCGCCGTTCCATGTTTCGGGACGATTAACGGAACAGGACGAAGTGGCCGTCCTTGCGAACCACGCCTGCGGCACCCGTGCCTGGACCCTTCACGGCGCCGGGTGCCCCCGAGGGGCGGCCTGCGGCGTCATAGAGCTGCCATCCCAATTGCTCATCCTTCTTCCAGGCCACCAGCACGCCCCCGTCCGGGGCAGTCAAGGCGATGATCCCGGTCCGCATGCCTGAGCGTCCGGGCGTCTTGATTTCGGCTGGCTGCAACGACTCGCCGTCGCCGTTCGCGCGGGCGAAGTAGATTTCCCCTTGGGTCGGCCAGGCCGCCACGAAGCCGCCACGATCGCGGGCGATCGTATAGTACGTCATCGGGCATCCGTCGATTTTCCACGGAGTGCGGCCGACCCGCGTCCGCTTCACCCCACCCTTGGCCTGATCCCAAAGCACCAGATACATGTCCCGCTCGTTATTCGTCTCCTCCCGATAGAGCAGGGCAAGCCGGCCGTCCTCGCCGTAGGCGGCACTCGTCGTGCAGCAGTTGCACGGGTTGAACCGGGGGCTGATTTCCACGTTGGGCCCGAACGTCTCACCGTTGTCGCGGGAGACGTTGGCGTAGAGCCTGTCTGAGAGCCAGCAGGCCGTGACGTTGCCCTCCTCGTCGGCGGCGAGGGAGAATCCCTCGCTCGGCTTCCGGTTGATGTTCCGCACCGGTGAGAACGCGGACGCGGCCGGGTCGAGAGTCGCGTAGAAGTAGCCCCACTCTTCCACCGGAAGCTTGAGCTTCCAGGCGTTGGTGGCCATCGCCACGTGGACCCGGCCCCCTTTGCCCACGGCCATGTCCCAGGCGGAATACTCCAGGCCCGCCTGCGACCTCCTGTTCACCACAGGGATGGCCGCGGAGAAGGTCACGCCACCGTCGGCGGACTTCAGGTATTTCGGTCCTTCCGGCGAGTCGCAGAGGAGGTGGATCGCCCCTTTCTTGTCCGTCCTGGCGACGATGGGTTTGCTCCCGCCGGGAACGGTGACCGTCACAACCCTGTCGGCCGAGTCGTCGGCAAGCACCGGGAGGCAAAGTGGTATCGTGTTCAGGATGGCGACGATGAATCCGGCCTTGGAAATTTTCATGGGAGAACGCTCGCTAATTTGAAGACGGACGTCGTCGAAGGTGGACGCGGGCCGCCATTCTAACCGAGCAACGGCGGGCGAGGCGGGAGTCAACCGCTGCCAGATTGTGGAAATCGGTGCCAGGGTCGCGCTGCTGAGGCGATTCCAGCGAGAGAATTAAAATCCGGGAAGTCTTGTCCCGAAGCTGTCTCATGTAAACCGGACTTCAGGTGCGATTCCCGTATCCCTTGCGAAGAGCCATCGACGAGTCCGCGACCCGAGTGAGCGTAATCGTCCTCACAGAAAAAGGTCGACCAATGAGGATTTCCGCGCTGCGTAGTGTGGCGGGGGACACCATGAGCAACAACGCAATCAAACACATGAATTACAAAATAATTACGAATGCCGATTCGATAATCGAAAATTAGGTGTGATGCCTCCGGAATTCACCATTTCTCCAGTAGACTTAGCACCAATCGAGCTTCGAAATTAGGATGTTCGGATTCATGAAACGCAACGCGTAATACATCTTCGCATTATGATACGATTTTGTATTTCATCACATAATCTCAATTTCCATGCGGAGCGTCATCGCCCATGCAAATAGAGGCTATTGCCGGGCGAAATAATGATCAAGCACTATTTCCTGTTTCATCACAACAATCAGCCTGCCGAGGGGTTGAGGTGGGCGAGACCCAGGTCTGCTGGGGCGACAGATTAAGCAATGTTGGGTCGTCCTGCGGAGCAGGAATTCCAAAAAAACGGAAACAGGGTCTGCCCCTCATTTCCTTATCACATCTGTATGCATGGATACGTTTGTGGCAGCGTCTCCATGTCGGGTCAGGCTGTTCTTTTGTCCGTGACCCTCTTGCTCTTGCCAATCACATCCCCGATGCTAAGTGCCACAATTCTGCCCACAAATCTGCAGCTCCGTTCGAGGACTTCGCCTGTGTCGCAAACGAAGCGCGAGTTCGACACCTCCCAGCTCATGCAGTTCAAGTGCGGCTTTGACGCGCTTTCCGGCGAAGTCCTCGGCATGGGTGTCTCCGGCGACCCTGGTAATTCCACAGGCGGCCAGCAGACGATCACTTTTATCGAGGTCGTTGAGACGGTCGAAGATTTCATCAAGTACCTCAACGTATCGGCCTCAGCTTCGGTCCAGGTCGCCTTCGGTCATGGGGGGCCAAGGCAGCCTGGGCGGAGACCCTCTCTGTACACGATTATTCCGTCTACGTGGTTGTCTACATCTCGGTAACCACGGGGACAAGGATTCTCCAGAACCCCGCCTTCACTCACGACGCCGGCCAGCTCCTGGTTCAGGACAAGAACGCCTTCCGCAAGAGGTACGGCGACGAGTTTTTGGCCGGCGTGACCGAGGGGGCGAATTCATCGGATTCCTCGAGATCCGGACCAAGGACCAGGCTGACCAGCAACAGATCTCCGCGGGGCTCAGCGGCGGGGGCACCTTCGGCGCCATACCGGCAATGCATCGGCCGCGCTGCAGCAGTCGATATCGACGCTCACCTCCACGCAGAACCTCACACTGAGCACCTTTCAGCGCGGCGGCAGTGACCCCGGGATCAACAAGATCACAGTGCAGGGCCTGCTGCAGAAGGCCGCCGGCTTCGCGGCGACCGTGACGGGCGTGAACGTCTTCGACTACGTGGCGGTGTTCGAGAGCTACGACATCCTGACGCCCCCGATGACCCCCAACCCGATCGACGTGCAAAACCAGCAAGACGCATTGGAGCAACTCGGACTGTACAGAATGCGGTACATGAAGGTACGAGACTCAATCCAGTATGCTTTGGACAATCCAAGTGAATTTGCCCAGTTCGACTCCAGCGCATTGACTGCCAAGTTGAACGAGATCAATGATTTTCTTAATAAACTGAAGGACGCGGCATCGTCCTGTTTTGCAGACTTAACCAAATGCCAGTTTCCGACATTCCTCGTGAACCCCGTGGTTGCCCTTCCTCAACGACTCGCTGCCGATGTCCAAACGGCCATTGCGGCTGCTCAAAACTCAATGACGCAGGCGAAACAAGCCGAAGCCGCTTGCAAGACACACTCGGATCGCGTCATTCAGATTAGCCAAACCATTCAAGTCGGACCCGGTGCAAAGGCATTGGCAGACGAGGCCGCGATCCAGGCCGCCGATGCAGCCGCTGCCGCTACGCAAGCGCAGAGTGCCGCCGCGGCCGCAATCGCTTCCGGCGCAGCGTATCCGGCAGCAGCCAGTTATGTGGCCGCGGCGACAGCATCAGGCCAAGCAGCATCCGCAGCCTCTAACCAGGCCCAATCGCTCATCCCGGAGATCCATCGAAAAGGCTATTCGCCTTATTTGGAAGGTGCCCAACACGATCTTGTTGGACCGATCAAACGCTGCCGGGCATATCTGGAAGACCGTGGAGGCCACTAACGACACAGCCTCGACGGCATCTTTTATCTATCTGTCGCAATTGGCGACTGATCCCTCCGGTGGCAAGCTCGAATTCGGATTGGTCGGCAATATCATAAACCGAGGGCTGTCCGGCCAATGCACTCGTGACGGACTTGACCAGAGATTCAATCCGGATCGCTCCGGCTTCTACTGCTATAACGAGGTCAGCTTCATCATCTTAGAAAGCGCCCTCGACCATGCATCGCCCCATTTTCTTTACGACCTCACGGGATTCGTCTGGACATTTTCGTTCAAGACTAAGTCGATAGCCTCTGGATTGGAAACCGTCGTCCCAATGACTGCAGTTTGCAAGAACAACGGAGATCAACTAGGTGCGCAATTGAATTATCTGTGGAAATCCGTATGAACGCGAACCCTTGACGCCATCATTCTTATAGTGCCAGCCTCAACCTGTCTCTCGAAGCCGCCGTGCCCTGCAGCGGACGCGCAAGGGTTTTGCGAACGACTGAGACTCTCGCGATGCAGAGAAGCCGAATAGATGGAGAGGATGGTCCTTCGCGTGCCACGACCATAATACCACCGCTGGTTCGCGAGACTGATTTTTGCGTTACTTCGCTGCGCACTCCGGAGGTATCGCTGGAACGATCGTCTTCCCCGAAAACTCCTGATACAAGGCCTTGAACAAATCAGGACATCCGCCGCGCGTTGCGAACTCGGAGAGATGGACGTTCGTGCTATAGACGAGACGCTTCGGGCAGACTCTCGCCGGCTCGAGTTGATCCAGCACGCGGGTTGCCGGCGCCCCAACCTCCGCTTTGCCTCCAGCGAAAACCTCGATATCCGCCCAGATCGTCAATCCCACCTTTTGCCCCACGGCGATCAGGGCGTCGTACCGCTTACGGAGCGTGTCCTTCTCGGCCGCGTCAAGGTTCTTCTTGGGTTTGGTAGCCGAGTCTTCGACCCCGACGCTGTCCTGAAAGAGGAGGTGCGTTATCCCGGAACCGCCGAGCGTCTGTTCGAGGAAGTCCATGTAACGCGATTCGATCATGTTTCCAGAAGCAGGCCGGAAGTAGGCGCTGATCGCGACGGAAGTTCCGCTGCCGGAAGGAACGAGCCCCGCCTTCCTGGTGATCGGGTCGAGTCCATCGCTGATGGCTTTGAGCATGGCCTTGCCGCTCCGGACGGTCTCCTTGAAATCCTTGTCGTAGTTGTCGATCTCCGGGCTGATGTACCAGCCCGCGAAGGTCTCGGGCGCGAGAAGCTTGGATTCGATCAGCCCTTGGGCTACTGCGAGCGATTCCTTGACGATGATCTCGTGTTCCGTGACGACCTTTGGCCAGTTCGCGTTGTTCCACACCTCCTTATGCCTCAGGCCGATCCACACCTTCATGTTCTGGTTCTTCGCTTCCTGCAGAACCGCGCCAACCGACTTGTAGATGATGTCCCCCGTGTCCGGCGAAAGCACCGAGCCGCCGGCTGTCACTTTGCCATCGAAGAAGAGCGAGCAGTCCTTTAGCGAGAACTGGATGACGACCGTGTCGAACTTCATGGCCTTCAGGTTCACGAACTCGCGTCTCCAAAGCTCGCTGAAGCAAGCCGCTTTTTTGGCGGGGGCAGCGTTGTAGACCACCTTATACCAGTCCGACGGGAACGATATGAAGCCGCCCGTCGGGTCGGAGGGCGAAGCAGCCAGGCTTCCAGCGATCAGGAGCAGCGTTGCTGCACTCATTCTCGGTGCCTTTCTGAGGTTGGCCGTCAACTTGGGCCGGGGACTCTGCATCGGGCATGATCGACGGGGAATTCCGGGGACACTATACCTAATTCTTGACTCAAATCTTACCGTTCCGAAGGTTCCGGGGATCAGACCTGGTTTTGCTTCTTGTCTGGAGGATCCGCCCGGGGCGGCGTCTACATAAATCGATACCAAGACGACTTCGCATTCCGTAATGCAGGAACGATCTGCCATGTCATGTCGCGGGGCAATGCGCGTCAGAACATCGGACAAGACGCTCAAGACCTGGGCCAGTTCCTGGAAAACTTGGAGCGGGCCACGTTGCGCTCCGGTTGGGAGGTTCTCGCGCTCGTGTTGGTGAGCAACCATCTCCATCTGATGGTTCGCACGGCTAGGGCGAACCTGGCGAAGGAGATGCAACGTTCTTGTCAGCCTACGCGCTTGACTGGGGCCGCAGGCGCCGCCGGCACCTGTTCTTGGGGAGGTACAAAGCGAATACTATCGACAACCAATAGTACTACAAAGCATTCATGATTTAAATCCACTTGAATCCTATCTAGACCGACCTGCTGGATAGTCTCGAGGCATGGCCGTAGTTAAGCTATCCAGGTTACCCCGATGGGTCATGGCATCTACCGTGGGTGGACTACGACCAAGTCGCAGGGAGCATGAGGGTGAGTTCGGCGGCTCGGCCCCAGTCGCGGCATATCGATTCTTCGTCGAAGCGGGCCTGTCCGTGCCTCGGCCTTGCCATTCCGCACGGACTTCGATGGCTGGGCTTTGGGGTCGTCACAGTTCGTGGAGCAGCTCAAGTCCCTGGCGAGGCCGAGAACCTCCGACCCGCCGCAACTGCAAGGCCGCCGATTCTCCTCTGTTCGACCCAGTGCGGGTCTGCGATGGTGAGGGATTTCCACGGCCTGGAACTGGGATCGCTGTCGACATGCCACGACGGCCACATCGCGCAAGCTGTGGCTCCTTGGCTCTGCCCGTGCCATACGGAAGCCCCGCTCCGCAAACTCACCCCACTCCGGGGGCTGTCTCGCGCCGACAGTGTGCCAAACCTGACTCGCAAACTGGACGCCTGATTGCGAGACTCACTTTCGCTCGCGGAGGAGTTGCGGCAGATCTGCCGCCTGCTCCTCCTCGACCGCAGGCGTAGTCGAGCCCGCGGCGAAAGACTCCGCACAGAGGCGATAAGAAGAATTACTAAAAACAAAGCTTGAACTCAGGGTCATTCATCCTGGCGGTCGTAGCTACCACCCCTATCCGTTATGCTGTGTCTTGGCTCCGGGGAATGGAGGGCGATTCGTCGCTGGCAGCGTCATGACCGCGAACGACTTTCGAGAACTGGCCCTTGGCTTTGATGGTGCCGAGGAAAGCGCTCATATGGGTGCCCCCGACTTCCGCGTGGGGGGCCGCGTCTTCGCAACCCTCGCCCACGAGCATCTTGGGTTCGGGAATCTGATGCTGTCTCCGGAGCTGCAGCAGGAGCTCGTCGCTGAGGCTCCTGATGTGTTCCTCCCCGTCGAGGGCGGCTGGGGAAGGCGCGGAGCGACGCACATTCGATTGGCGGCGGCGAGTCCAGAGCAATTGCTCAGGGGGATTCAGACCGCCTGGAATCTGCGCGTGGCTAAGAACGATAAGCCCAGAAAACCGAAGCGTAAGGCGTAGTTCGAGGGAGGTCGGCCATATGAGCACCGGCAAGGTGAGAGGTCAGGCCCGGGCCAACGGCATCCCCTTCGACGGCATACCCGGCCCGAGTAACGCGATCATTGACGTCGATCCGGTATGGGTCGGCCACGACGGCAAATCCGCTGGCCACATCCAGACCGGCGTCACGGCCATTCTGCCGCTTGGGAAGACGAAGCGGGCCGGCATCGACACCCTTGTCATGGCGGCCTTCCTCAGCCTCAACGGCAGTGGCGAGATGACGGGCACGCACCTGATCGAGGAGACGGGGTTCCTCGAGGGGCCGATCCTGCTCACCAACACCGCGAGCGTTGGCGATGTCCGCAGTTGGGTCATCAAATATGCCATCGCGAACCCCGGTGAAGATGCCGATCCGGACGATTTTGGCCTCATCGAGCCGGTTGTCGCCGAGACCTGGGACGGTTGGCTGAACGACATTCTCTCGTTCCATGTAACGCAAAGCATGGTCGAGAACGCGATCGAGACCGCTTCCAGCAGCAACACGGAAGAAGGAAACGTCGGAGCCGGGACCGGCACGACCTGCTACAGTTGGAAAGGCGGCATCGGCACAGCTTCCCGCCGCGCACTCGTTTACCAGAGCGATAACGCAACGGCGATACAGAATCCCAAGAATCCTCCCACTGACCCGGCCTTCACGGTCGGCGTGCTGGTCCAGGCCAATCAGGGCACATACTGGGACCTCGTCATCCGCGGCGTTCCCATGGGGCATGACCCTCAGTTCTTGCCGCCTTTCGAGAGTCCCGACAACTTCCCGGGGACCGGACAGCCGAAGCCAAAGCCTCGCAAGAGCTCGATCATCGTCGTCATCGCGACCGACGCTCCGCTTCTGCCGCATCAGCTCAAGCGACTGGCCCGGCGCGCGACACACGGCATCGCCCGGACGGGGACGATCACCAATGATGATTCGGGGGAGCTGATCGTCGCCTTCTCGACAGCGAATCCCAAGGCCGCCGCCAGCGACGATCACATCGTCAAGGTGGGCATGATCCCGAACGACGACATGGACCCGCTGTTCGAGGCCACTGTCCAGGCAACCGAGGAAGCCATTTTGAATGCCCTCTGCGCCGCCCGTAAGGTTACCGGTTATCAGAGGAACACAGCTTACGCCATTATCGATCCGCCACCGCCCTCGACCATTCCTTCTCTGTCACTGGTCGAAATGCTCAAGAAGTACAACCGGTACAAGGCGCCGTAGGTCAAATACCGAACGGATGGCGGCGAGCCTATCTCTGAAGCGGGGCCGTGCGGTCCAGTCCTGCCCTTCGCTGACGGCCATCACCGATGCTCTGATTCTTCGTGATCCTCCTCTTGGTTTGCCTCACCGAAGTGGACTCCTAGTGCACCGCCCATCCCGCTGTCCTGGACGCCGCCTCCTTTGCCCTCGTCTTTACCGCCATCCTCTTTTCCGCCCTTGGCGATGATCCGCGCGGGGCCCTGACGCGGAATTGTAAGACCCGGTGGGATAGGCGCGAGGTGTAGCGACTCGCGAATGAAGTCGCGGAGCGAGACGACCAGTTCCGCCGTCTCGACGGTGTGGCCGGCGACAAGCTGGCCCGCCGCGCGGGCGGCGAGCCGAACCTGCTCCTCGGTGCCGAGCAGGATGATGTCCGAGAGGGCGGCTTCGACAGCATCGCGAATGCGCCTCGCGCGCTCACCACCCGGCGGATCAACGGCGTCTTCTAGGTCTCGCTTGTGCCGCGGGTCGACGACGAGGCTCCCCGTGAATGATCCACCCAAGGTCTTGTATGCGGCGATGAGCGAGCGTAATCGCTCGTTGATCTGTCGGTTCTCGCGGTCGCGCCGCTGCTGCACCGTCTGCATGACAACCAGGCGAATCACGACGCCGATGAGCGTGACAAACGCGATGCCGACGAAGCTGAGGACCATCGTCTGCCAAGAGCTGAAATCGAGGTTCCGCATGGGTCGCTACGCACTCCATTTCCGTCGGAGAATGCCAGGCAGCATGGGCCATCCGGCTTTACCGTCGGTTCCCCTCAGGGTCCGCTTGCGCTACGTAGCTAAAGCGACCGGCCTCACGGCCGCCTCCGGTCAACCTATCGCGTCCGGAGGCCGCCTCCAATCCAGACCCAGGGCGCCGATTCAACTGAAACGCCTCGGCTTTATTGCCCAGCATGCTTTCCGGTCCTGAGATATTCAGCCCGATGTCGCGGATCGCGGCTCATGACGGTAGCTAGCGCGGCTTCTGCTAAACACTGGCCCTTTCTGCGAAGGGCTGCGACAAGACAACCCAGGAGACTTGGTCTCGTGAACTACGGGACGAGGCGCATCCTTATGCCGCAGAATCTTAATTCTGGTGCTCTTGCTCGTACTTATCCATCCTTGGGCAGGGCATCATTGCCCGTGAAGATGGAGACCATCGCGGGTCGCAACAACAATCAAACAATACCTTATTGATTGGGGCGGCAAAAATCGAGGCGAGGCTGGAGCAGTCGCGGATCAAGTCCTCTGCAGCCCTAGGTGGTAGGCGGCCGTGATATGGCGACCAGAGCTAGCGACGCACACTCAAGAGCCGACCCGTGGATTATCAACCACCAGCGTCTTTGGTGCCACCAAATGTCACCATTTTTATAAATTAGGATGCCTTCGAACTCTTTCCGATGCTCGCCAAGCGGCACCTTCTGCAATGGCAGATAATAGGCGTCGGCAGTCATGCCACCGAAGATGATCGCGGACAGGTCGGCGAGGAAGGCAAGCGATAGCGGCACAACGACTGCTGTGAGAGAGACTCTGGCCAATCGCATCGCGTCGCGGTCTCCGAGCCGGCCAACTGTCGGCTAAGCTGCGGAGGCAGCGTGCAAGGACGTTGAGGCTCGGAAAACCAGGATGGCGACCCCGATCAGCCGGCCGTTGGTTCGCCGCGGTTCGCTTACTCCTGCCCGGGTGAGCGCGGCTCCCAAAGCTCGAATCGGTTGCCCTCCGGGTCGGTAGCCCAGCCGAACCGGCCAAAGTCGTAGTCCTCAACTCGGTCGTCTACCTGCGCCCCGGCACTTCGGAGTTGGGCCAACATGGCGTCGAGGTTCTGGACGCGATAATTGATCATGAATGGCGCCGGTCCCGAACCGAAGTAGGAGGTGTCCGCAGGGAACACGGACCAAACCGCCTGCTCTCCGGCCGCGGCAGACGTGAAAGCCCCGTAGGTCTGCTCCGGTCCGACGGGCACGCCCAAGTGTTCGCGATACCAGGCCGCGAGCGCCTTGGGATCGCGTGCTTTGAAGAATACACCGCCGATTCCAATGACGTGTTCCATGTGAATCTCTTTCCCTCGCGCCGCCGAACAAGTTCTCCGCCACTAAACAGTCGTAAGGTATCACGCCCGATCATCCATATCATCCCAGATCAGGGACGCGATTGTCTCAATCCCTGACGCGGGACGAAAGGGACTGGCGGGTGTTATCCGGATTTTCGCGAGGGCGATTACGGATATATCCAGGCTTCTCGATCAAATCCGCGAGACGACCCTGCGTTTGCACCATAGCCTCCAAATCGAGGACGCCTACGTCCCCTGGACCAAGGCAATCGTCCTATCCGGCGGCAAATGGCCAATCTCCGCAATCCTAGCGCATCTCGGTATTACCAACGTTCCGCCAGCATCGGCCACATGATCACCCTTTTGGTTCCCTGTGGATGCCATGCGACACACGGCGATCCGGTCGAAAAACAAGGGTTTTCTGCGGAACACCCCTCTTTCTGCCCGAAGAGTACCACAGCCCCACGGTAAGTTCAGGTCCTCGTGGTGCTAACCAGACCCGTGGAGATTCAAGCCATCTTTTCGACACTACTTTTAAGTGAACATGATTTTTGGCTAAAATACAAAAACTTCGACATGCTCATCGCGACAAAGTCGCCATCAACTTTACGTGACAAGTACAGTCGTCCTCGCAGAAAAAGGTCGCCCGACGACGATTCTGGTGTTGCGTAATGTGGCGGGAATACGAGGAGCTACGGCCCGCGCCAAATGAGCTATGAACACACAACAACGTCGTGTCTCCAAATCCAGAATTGAGTATAATGTCTCCGGAATTCCCGAGGGCCAGGAGATCAGGATGACAAGTCAACCGTCGAGGATAACTTCTCACCATGCTGGGAATATTGACGACCCGGACCTCAACGATGTTCACATCGAAATCACGCCGCCGGGGTAGTCTTTGTCCGAGGCCGATGCGTACGGATCTACACTTTTTTCGACGAGACGAGGGCCCATGGGGAATTCGGACGCGGTGAGACTGGAGAAGATTGATGTCGGCGGGCAGGTCGACCAGATCGCGATGTCGTTCCAGGGCAGGATCTTCGCCACGACGACCGAGGGGAGGCTCGTCTGCTTCGATCTCACGGGCGTGCGGTCCTGGGAGCGAAGATGGATTTCCCATCGACATTCGCCGCTCCCCCTCCGTGTCTCCGGGGAAGGGCGTCCCTGGGTCGGTGTGAACGGCGCTATCACCGGATTCGATCACGACGGGCGTAACATTGGGACGATCACTTTTGCTTGCGGCGATCAGGAGCGGCTCGGCAGTTTCCTGCTAGCTCCCGAAGGCTATTACGGTTGCCTGCATCGACCGGGGGCATCGGGCGCCTCGGGTCCCAGAGTCGTGAAGCTCGACCCGTCCGGCTCGACCATCTGGTCCACGATCCTCCCGGTGGGAGTCATCGGCTACAGTGGAGTGGTCGAGACCGGCGTCCGCACGGGCTGGGAGACAAAGCCCAAGCCACCCTGGAGCCCTCGGACTTGGGAACCCTTGTGCTATCAAGGGGCCGAGCCACTCCTGCTTTCCGGCAACCGCCTGCTGGCCAGTTTCTTCGAGTTCCCGAGGAGCGGGATCGGTTGCACCTACGGCCTTGATGCCGAGAGCGGAGAACTGCTTTGGGTGACAGAACCTGCCCCAACGCACACGCTGGCCATTGCGGGGATGGGCCGATTCTTTCAAGGACTTCAAGGTTACGGAGCGTTCGAGACCCGCCTGCTCGGACCCGACGGGATTATCTTGCAACGTTGGGAGAGCCACGGCTACCCGGTGATCGATGGTAGCGAGAACGTCCGCTCAGTCGAAATGGAAAATTCCCTACCTTCCCGAATGAGATTCGTCACCTTGCAGGACGATGGCGGTGTTGGGAATGGTCCCTTACTAGAAGGCTATTACACAACCTATCCGGTGATCAGCCATCGTGGCGTTGTCGCATTCTGGCGGAACGGCGAACTGGTGTTGATTAGCGATCAAGGGGAAAAAGACGTGATCTTCACCGACTCGACGACTGCCAATCAGGGAGTCATGAGCCGGATGCTCCTTGCCTCCGATGGCTCGCTGATCTTCTCCCTCGGACACGAGCTCTGGATCGTGGGTACAGAGTTAGGGCCGCTCGCCCAGAGTCCTTGGCCCTGCGGCAGCGGCAATATCCAGAACAATCCCGTATGGGCCTGATGAGGGCTTGTTTCGTGACGCTCGAAAGGCGCCTCAAACGAGGAATTCGCTCAGCAGCTTGTCGGTATCGAACGGGGTGACGCCTTTGTGGACCGCGAACACAGCGTCGGCCCTGTCCTCTATGGACAGCATCCCCCTGGCTTCGGCATGTACGAATAAGAGGTCGTAGAGGTTCGGACGGTTCAACTCGACCATTGCCCTGGCCATCCGGACAATGTTGATTGGCCCGGCGCTCTTCAAAGCGGCGTCGGCCCAGACGACCCGACGATCCTCGAGTTCGAAGATGACAGAGATGCTGATTCTGGTATCACTCGCCAGGTCGATCTTGTCCTGAACGGTACGAGCCTCGAACACCTCGCCAGAGCAGGGGCTTCGCCTCGCCATCCAACCCGCGAAGCACTCGGGCAGGTTGCAGTAGGGTTGGCTGGTGAACGAATTGAGGCACATCGCCACGTAGCGGACGCCTCCGGCGAGCATCACCGGGATGTTCATGTCGATGAACTCGCAGGCCCCGTCGGGGGCGTCCACGATATCGCCGCTGTGATAGCAACTGAAGGCGGCTTCACGGAGGTTGAAGTAGGCGAGGCGCGCCAGTCTCATCCAATCGGCCTTGAACAGGACCGCCGAGAGGTCGATATCGGTGCGGTCTTCCCCGTCCTTCCACCACAGGAAAAAGCGGTTCATGAGCGAGAGACGGCGTGCTTCTGCGATGTCCACAGCCTCGCGGATGCCCTTGACGGCATTGATCGTCCACCCCCGGAAGATCCACAAGTCAATCGGATGCCATTGCTCTTCGCTCATCTTCGGGAGCCATAACAATCTCGTCCCGATCGGCGAGACCGACCTCGACTTCCCGGCTCTATCTCGACCACCCTCGCTTCTCCAAGACCCGGACGTCCGGCTCGTCTCGCAATAGAGCCAGGTAGTCTGCCAGGCGGAGGAGCGTCCGATCTTCGGGGTTCCCCGTGAAGGGGGGGATGTAGACGGCGTTACCGTAGTGCCGCCGCACCTTGCGGGGCGTGTCGTCGATGATCAGCACCTGCCGGAGGTCGTAGCCCAGCCTTTTCACCTTCTTCAGATCCTTGATGTAATCCACATCATATGACTGGCGATCGAGCGACTGGACACACCGACTCCAACCCCAGGTGAACGCCAACTCGATTCGGGGCGAGACGATCCGCCCCACGACGTCCCGGACATAGTCGTCGCCCGCCGAGGACCAGATGGCCAGGCGAAAGCAGATCGAGCAAAAGGCCAGGAACTCGGCCAGAGGGGGGCGGCTGTAGACGACGTAGGGGCCGATGCCATAATCGTGCTCGTACCCGAGCGGTCCTCGGTGACGTGGACGAGCGTCTCGTCCACGTCCAGGATCAGGAGGATTGGGACGTCCGGCGCCATGCTTCACGTTGCTCTGCCGTCCAAGGACGAACCTTACGGTGCATCGCCATGTCTTCCCGCTGAACCGGCTCTTCGAGGCTCGAACATCGAGAATCCGCAATGACGGACGACACCAATCCCCGAGGCCCGGTTCACTTTCCGGTATCCTCGGGGTAGGGGGCCACATTACGATCCGATGGCAATACCCCGCAGCCGAGAGGGCGAAGGGAGGAAGGCCATGGCGACGATCCGGTACGTGCAAGGAGATGCGACTCAGCCGCAGGCGAAGGGGAACAAGGTCATTGCCCACATCTGCAACGACCTGGGCGGCTGGGGTAAGGGGTTCGTCCTCGCCATCTCGAAGCGTTGGCCGGGGCCGGAGCAAGCTTACCGGGCTTGGTACAAGGGCCGCTCGGAGAATGACTTCGCCCTTGGTGCGATCCAGGTCGTACAGATCGACCGCTATCTCTGGGTCGCCAACATGGTCGCCCAGCGTGGCATGAAGACGGGATCAAACGGACCGCCCATCCGCTACGAGGCGGTCCGGACCTGCCTGAGCAAACTGGCTGCGGAGGCCAACACGCTGGGAGCGAGCGTCCACATGCCCCGGATTGGCTGCGGCCTGGCTGGCGGAAAATGGGAAAAGATTGAGCCGATCATCTCGGACGAACTTTTATCGCAGGGGATCGAGGTTATGGTTTACGACTTTGATTGAGTCGTACGATTGCTTGGAATTCAGAGATGAAGCAGTCCTCACCACTCGACACCCTCTCGATCCCCACAATACCCCCTCTTGGGTCGGCGGGCGTTGCCGTCGAGCGGACGCCTCATGGCGTGGGCCGGGAGTGTGGCGAAGTCGCAGACCCTTGGCGTAGTTCTCGGTGTCGAGTTCGGCACGAATCCGTTCAATCGTCACCGGCACCGCTCAGATGCCGCGAGAGGACATCTTGCGGTACAGCTTACTCATGGACGGCTTAGAGATCCCCGACGACTTTCACGCGGCGGGTGAGTCCTAGGTCACCAGGTGGCAGGTGTGCCCAGCCCCGCGGAACGGTCATGATCGCTCTATCGGCATCACGGACGGCGTTCGGCGTTAGGTCGGGGGCCGAAACGGCGAGAGGTCACAGGCTCAGACTCCGTGCTTCAGCCACGATATCCGGTCCCTGGTATGCGCCGCTCGAACTCCGGGCAGAGGTGGGTTTCCTGGACAATCTCGGAAACCGTGCCCAACACAGCGAAGTAGGCAGACTTCTGGAAATTCCCTCCCGACCGGAGGGCGAGATAGCCCGCCTTGTTGGTCCGGAAGCAGATCATGCCACCGAAAAGCCCGTGACCATAAGAACTGTAGTCCGAGAAGGCGCAGTTGATGCAAGACTTCATAAACGTGCCAGGCGGCAGCTTCCGCTGGAGGTCCAACATCTCGTCCTCGAACCAGCCCAACTTCCCGCCCGAGAGGTACGTCAGCCGAGCGATCGTCAGCCGGAGCTTGAGCGGTTCCCGGTCCATCTGGCTAGTGGGCATCGGCTCGCCGAGTTCCAGTTCGAACGTCAGCAGTCCGTCGACTTCCCCGTCCGGCGTGACGACTGGGACCGGGATATCCGCCTGGATGAAGCAGGAGCACAGGCACCCGTGTAAGAGCGAGAAGGGCGGCAACCGCATCGAATCGGGGGCATCCTCCGGCTCGAAGCTGTCGAAATCCTCTCCCGAGAATCGGACGCCACGGACGACCATTGTCAATGTCTTGCCGTCGTTCCGGATCGTCGTGCGTTCCTCGCCGAGGCGGTCCCTGTATCGGGCAGGGTAGCTGACAGTCATTAGCAGATCCCCTGATGTTGAATTCAAGGAGCAAGCGATCGGGCCGCTACGTCCCGGACCGCCTGAAAACTACGACTCCCATCGCCAGTGGTATTTCCCTACTTACCGAACTCATCGAGCAATACGCCCCTCTTGCCCACCCCTCGTCGACCCTCTCGACCCGACCGCGATCAGGACGACCCCGGCTTCGGAATGGCCCCTCACAATCCTGTTGCCTCTCGGTAAGAGGTCGGTCGCCCGACGCCAATGGAATCACCCGACAAAGGCAACGGCTATCCGAAAAATGCCGTTGCAGCTTGGTTGCCGATTTTTAGAAATTGGGGTCGTCGGTCGAGACCCCGTGTGGTCCTCCGAACCGGACCGACCCCGATCACGTCCGAGAGTGCAAGGATCATGTCCGGGGAGCAGGATCGTCAACCTTTAACGGTTGTCCAAAGAGGGAGTTTTTTCGTGCAGGCGGTGATCTTCGTCGTGCTCCAGGGAGCAGGAAAGTCCACATTCTACCGGGAGCGGCTCTTCCACACCCACGGCCGTCTCAGCCTGGACATGCTGAAGACCCGGCACCGGGAACGCTGCTTGCTTCGGGCGTGCATCGAAGCACTCCAGTCGTTCGTGGTGGACAATACCAATCCCACCCGGTCGGAGCGACAGATCTACATTCGATCCGCCAGGGACGCAGGATTTCGAGTCGTCGGCTACTACTTCCAGTCCCGAATCGAGGATTGCCTCCATCGGAACGAGCAGAGACAGGCGGATCAGCGGGTGCCTCCGAAAGGCATCTTCGGGACAGCGGGACGGATGAATCTCCCCGAGTTGAGCGAAGGCTTCGACGAACTCCTCTACGTCAGGGTCGACGAGGCCGGCGGCTTCGTCGTCGAGGGTTGGCGAGATAAAGATCAATGATCTCGATGGCCGAATGCGGGCCTTCGAAGCAATCCTGGGCCTGATCTTACTGCCCGGCGTGCTCGCGGTGACCCGGGTCTCGTCCACGAAGACCAGCCGCTTGGGAGACTCGACCAACCTCGCGTGAACAGGGTTCAGTTCCACATCACGTGCCAGGGTCGAAAGACAAGCTTCACCCGGCGCGAATGACGCGAAGCATCCCAGCCACAGACGCCCTCGCCACTCTTCGGGAAAGTTGAGACACCGAGCACTGCGCCGGCGAGCTTCACCGATAGCCCAACGCCAACCGTCGTCCACGGCTTGCAGCACCACTAATGCTCTATCATGATTTGATGCAAAAGTCTACAAAAATATACATGCCATCACATTCAAGAAATTTCTCAACAATTCCACCTCACAGAAAACGGTCGCCTCACCACGATTTCCACGTTGCGTAACGCGATGACAAATACCAGGAGTTGCCACACGTCCCAAACAAGTAATGAACACCCAATAGCAACGTCATGCGCAAATCAAGAATTGAGTACAGTTTCCCCGGAATTCCGAACTCGATAGAAAGGTTGTCACCGAGTTAGTGCCGGCCAGGGATGACCAGGAGCGATTGAGAGGCCTGTATCATGCCTCGGAACTTCCGCTACCGGATGCGTTGCTTTTCTAACACGCCGTAGACCGCCGGCGGCTGCCACTATTGGCTCCTTGGAGGGAAGGTTGGCTACCTCCTGGAATCAGCTCGCGAGCCTTTCTTAATGAGGCGGGGCAGGGGGCGCTGAACCGGCAGTTGCTTTCTCCGGGATCGGCAACACGAGACGGCCGAAGCCATTGACACCAGCCGGCTGGATCGGATCTTGCGGATCACGGACTGCCGAATTGATGGTCACCAGATCCCCGGAGGCAGTCGCATAAGCGGTGCCCCCCCGCACAATGCGTGTCGTCCCCGATTCGGGACCTTGAGGATCGACGACCACGTCTCGGTCGGCGCAGTCGCGGTAATACTCAGGGGAATACCAGTCCCAACACCACTCCGCACTGCTGGCGTACATGCCGAGCAGTCCAAAGGGGTTGGATTTTCCGGATTGGACCCGGAGATAGCTCTGCGCTTTGGGGAGACTCCGGGCGCACATGGCTTCGGCCTCCTGCGCAGTCAGGCCGAAGTACCACAGCGAAGTCGTGCCGGCTCGGCAAGCAAACTCCCATTCAGCCTCCGTCGGTAGCCGATACCCGGTCGCTCCTCGGTTTACGGTCACTTTATGTCCGGAAACCGTGTATGCGGGACTCAACCCTTCCCGGTCGCTCAAGAGATTGCAAAATTCGATGCAATCGAACCAGGTGCAGCGAGTCTGGAGCACGCCATCGGGCTCGTTGTCGGGGTTCTTTGGCTCATGGCCCGGCTCGTGTTTCACGAGGTCGGTGAAATCGCGGTAGCGAACCTCGCGTTCGGATATGTAGAAGGGTCGAGTCAGGCGGACCGTGTGGGCGGGGACCGACCGATTGCCGTCCGCCACGTAGTCGCCACGGAGCTTCGACCAGGATTCGGCCTCCGCTTCCGTGACTCCCATGGTGAACTCGCCCGGCGGGATGAGCCGGAATTTCATGCCCAAGGGGTTGGTGGTCACGAACGGTACGCGGAGGTATTTCGCCCAGGCCTTCTGGTAGTCGCGGGCCTGGTCGGCGCTGAAAGGAGCCCTGGCAGGCGAAGGGACCGGCACAGGCATGTCTTGGGTCGCGACCGCCTTGCTGTCGCGCAGAACCTGGATCTTGCCCTGGAGCAGTTCTACCTTCAGCGTCAGCGTCGCCCCCTTTTTCAAGACGAGTTTGTCGGCCTCGAACGCGAAGTCGCCACGTTTGATGAGCACGCCATGCTCACCGGCTCGCAGTGTGATCTGATCCTTGTCGGCGCCTTGGATTGTGACGCCGTCCTTGTCGAAAACGACCTGCACCGCGGGATCATCACTCTCGATGCGGACGGTGCCGTGCGGCGTTGGCCAGAGAACCACGGCAAGCGCCAATCCTACCACCAGTGCCGCGCAGGCCACCGCCTGGAGGAGTTTGCGGTTGTTCCGTGCAGGCCTTAGCTGCGGTTTCGGCGGGAATTCTGTGTGAGGGCGTTGTTCTAATTCGCGGAGGATCTCCACCACCTCCTGCGCGGACGCGGGCCGGTCTTCCGGCTTTTTGGCCAACAGTCGCGCGACCAGAGTCTCTTATACACATCTCGGTTTCGGCGGGAATTCTGTGTGAGGGCGTTGTTCTAATTCGCGGAGGATCTCCACCACCTCCTGCGCGGACGCGGGCCGGTCTTCCGGCTTTTTGGCCAACAGTCGCGCGACCAGAGCCGACAGCTCCGGCGGCGCATCGGACCGAACGTCGCTCACTGGCGGCGGCTCGTGCAAAGCCAACGCGCGCAAGATGGCGATGGTCGTTTCGCCGCGGTAGGGCAAGGTGCCGGTGATCATCTGGTACAACACACAGCCCAGGCTGAACAGATCGCAGCGCCCGTCGACCGGCTTGCCTTCCGCTTGCTCAGGCGCCATGTACGCCGGCGTACCCACGATCGTGCCTTGTTGCGTCAAATGCACCTGGTCGGCCCGGGCCTGTGCCAGGCCGAAGTCGAGGGCTTTGACGTGGCCGTTGGGTGCTTCGAGCCACAGGTTGGCCGGCTTGATGTCGCGATGCACGAGCCCGCAAGCGTGCGCCGCCGTGAGTCCCTGGGCAGTCTCGCGCCCGATGCGAAGGACATCTGCCAGCGGTAGCCGCCCTTCGCTTCGGATGCGGTTGTCGAGCGGTTCCCCCTCGAGGAATTCCATGGCGAGGAACGGAACACCACGATCCTCGCCGACCTGGAACACCGTCACAATATTCGAGTGCTTGAGCGCCGCGGCCGCCTTGGCTTCGCGCAGAAATCGTTCCCTGGCGCTGGGCACGGCGCGCATTTGCGGCAGCATGACCTTGAGCGCGACAACGCGGTCCAGCGCGGGATCGTGCGCCCGGAAGACGACCCCCATACCCCCTTTGCCCAGCACGGCCAAGATGCGGTAGGGCCCAAGCCGGCCGATCTCGTCGGACTGCTCCGGCGGCGCCAGGAACTCGGTCAACTCTTCGAGAGAGGCCTTGGACCGCGGTACCTCGCAGTGAGATTGCATCGCGGAGACATTGCCGAGCCCGGAAAGGACACCAGCTTCTAGGTCGTGTTGTCGCCCAGCGGATTTAGCCTTGCGCGATTCGCGCAAAGCGCGCGCCGCGGAACGGTGCTCATTCTCGGTGCCAATGAGTTTGTCGCGACTGGCAGCACTCTCCTGGAGCCGAGCCAGCAGTCGATCGTCGGTGTCGAGTTGATCGATGCGACGGCAACACACCGGGCAGTCGATCAGGTGCGACGAGATATGCACCAACTCCGCCTCGGGGAGCTGGCCCAACGACAGCGCACGCAGCGCTTCGTCACCTGGGTGGATAAAAAGAGCCTCAATCATGACTTGCGTTTCCGCAGGGAAACACGACGGGACGACAACGACGTATGCCGCAGAGAATCGCAGGAGGACGGCGAACCTCACATCATTGATCGGGCGCAACCAAAGCCGGCCCAAATCCATCAGTCGAGGAGCCAGTCCGCCTCTTGTCGAATGCGATGGAGAACGCGCGACTTCGCTGTGTAGACGGCCGCCACGGACAGCCCGAGCTCCTGGGCCGCATCCGCGCCACTCACGCCGTCGAGGGCCAGGCGCCGGAACGCTTGCAGCGTGAGCGGCTCGAACTCGTCCTCTATCAAGAGCAGGAGGCAATTGAGTACATAGCGGTCGTGGTCCTCATCCCATTGCCGATTCAGCGTGCTGGCAGGGTCGACGATCTCCCCGAGAGCCGCGATGGCACCGCTGCCACCACTGGCCCGCGTTTTTGTGTCGATCCCACGCCAGTAATCGGCGGTCCGGCTACAGACGATGGTGCGCAACCACGACCGGAAGGCACCACGTTGGCCGGAATACTGGAAGCTAGGCAGGTGCTTGACAACCCTGAGCAGGACTTCTTGGGTGAGGTCCTCAACGTCGTGTGACGGCACGCCCTGGCGATTGAGCCAACCGAGAATCAGAGGACGGTACAGGTCTGTCAGGTCCTTCCAAGCATCCGTTTCGCCGATCTGGGCACGGAGAAGCAGGCTCGGACGAGTCTCGTTCATGGAACCATCTTACCCGCCTCAAGGCCGGCAGGTCGGGCCATTTTGTTCTTTTTTTTCAACTACTGAAAGGATCACGCTAAACAACGGTTTTCACTCATAGACGATGATAAAGGCGCGCTGTTGCGTAGTTCACCATCGTTTTGCCTCCTGGCGCGGTATTCTGAACTTTACGAATAGACACCTAACACCGATTTTGCCTTACGGATCCGGCAGACGCCTCGGACGCGGCAGCTTCTTTGAGCACTGCGCTCGCCGGCCGGGTATTGCACAGGCATTGGGTCCGTACCCCCGGCTCGATGCCCTCCCGCCGAATTGCAGACCGGCTCGGCCTGGGAGCCGCATGTTCGTGACCGCGAGTTCCGCCGCGTGAATTCGCCGCATTCAGACAGCGAACTTTTGATTATCACCTTGAGGTATTGCACCAATGACGACGCTCTCCCGTCAGAACAGGCGCAATTCGTTGGCAGGTCGGACGCGTCCTCACTTGGCGCGGTTTGAGATCCTGGAAGAGCGTGCACTGATGTCGGTGCTGAAACCTCAGTTCGACGGCACCCTATCCGGCCAAAGCGTGCGAACAGCCATGCCAGTGGCGGAGTTGCCGCTGCAACCATTCAAGACCTCCACGACGTTCCTGCCGGGCAAACCGATCGACGCCTGGAAGGAACAAGTCAGCGCGGGCAACAACCTGGCGGTCAGCATTCAAGACACGAATGGGTTGAAAGACCGCGTGAAGCTCAAGATCTTCGGTCCGAACGGCCGGGTGGTTGGCCAAACCGGATTCGCCTCGAGTCCGAACTTGTTCATCACAGCAAAGACGACGGGAACATACACGGTCGCCGTGATCGACCGGTCGCAGAGACTCAAGGTACGAGACTCGGTGTCGATTGTGGTGTTTGGGATCAACAGGAACAATCCACCTACGTCGGCAGAGACCGACACGGGCAAGCGATGGGCATGGCTCGACGGCAACGCCCTGTCGATCGCCGACCCGAGTGGAGAGGGTTTCCAGATCACCTCGAACTGGAACGAATCGGTTCAGACAGACCCAGCGACCGGCTTGCAGTACGCGATCTACACCACGACCGGTCCCTCAACCATCAATTTGAGTGGGTCGACCGCCAACCCGGGCGACCAAAGTCTGAGCATGACTCTCAATGGGCCGATCACGGTTCAGACCGATCCGGGCATCTGGGGCGGCCACGCCGGTACCGTCGCCAGCACGCAATTCGGTAGTCAGGCAAGTTCTATCGTTCAAGCTTCTTCTTCGACTGGAGTCGCTCAAAGTAACGACGCGGGGGGGTTGGTGCACGCGACGGTGACGAACAGCCTCACCTCGGTCGATGCCAATGCGCTGTTTGCCAAGTTCAACGAGGATTATGGCCTGGGAATCTCGCTGCCGGGTACCGGGTTCGGCATGGACACTGGCGCGAATCTGATGGCACGAGCGAGCTTTTCCGGCATTCCGCTTCGGCCCGACGGCACCTATTTCTATTACCAGAAGAACAGCGGCGGGTCGATTTCGTTCGGCGGCGCCACCGCATCAGCCAGCGGCTCAGAGACGATCACGGTGATCATTGATCCGTCCGACCCGTTCATTTACGTCGCCGGCGGCCCGATCGAGTTCGGCGCTTCGGCCAAGGGCCTGATCCCGTTCGAGCCCGAATCTTCCAGTTATAACGGCCCAACGTTCTCCGGCAACCTCTATGGCAAGATCAACGATATTCCGATCGGCAACTTGCCCGCGACCGCGTCAGGCTCGGCCATCATCAACCTTGATCCCAACAACAACGGGGACATCTTCAATCTGAACGGCAACGCCGCGACGCTGTTTACGCAGTCCGGGCTCAACTCCGCCCTCCCGAACATCGCCATTGGCGTGAACGGAACGGTAGCCGCTGGTACGAGCTTTGGCGGCGCCGATTTCACGGTTGATGTCGGCCACGCGACGTTCGCCTACGTGGCACCGGGCACCGACATGCAGTTGGTGCTAAAACCGCAGTTCCAAGGCCTCAGAATCCTTGGAATTCCAGCGACTCTGCCAATTGACCAACAGAATTCGAACAGCACCCTCTATCAATACAATCCCCACTTCTTTTGGTTCCGCATTCCTATAGGGTCCCTTCCCAACTCGCTAATCTTCTCCGTGGAACCCGTACATCGATCAGGCGCTTTCGCGCTGGCGGGGAACACGAGCGATCCCTTCGAAGGCACGGCCCTTCAAGGTTACTTCAACAAAGGCCCCCAGTTCACGGCATCCTTGAGCTCGTCGGGTGACACGCTCACTCAACTCAACACCAATATGCAGGCCGATTTCCACGCCAATTCGGGCAGCCTTGGCGGCTACAACTTTGGTTCGATCGACTTCACCGCAAACAAGAGTGCGGTGTCTTTCAACGCGCCGGTGAACGTTTTCTTCGGCCGAACTCAGGTCAGTGGCAATGTCAATCTTCAAACTGGCGCATTCACCGCCAAGGCGGTCATTGGCACCAACCAGATCTCGTCATTCCTGCCGGGCTCTTCCAAGGTCAATGAGCAGTCGCTGACCATTTCTCTGACCAACACGCCCAACTGGACCGGGCGTCCAAGCTTCAGCTTGTACGCAAACCTGACGCTTGGCTTCCAGGACACTCAGCATTTCGAGATCCCAGGCTGGTGGATATTCCCTGCGATCGACCTCGGCAACTGGGGGATCTACGGCAAGGCCAGCGGAACGATCTATATTGATCCGGCAAATTCCCGTTACTCGGGCAGTGTGAGCGCCAGCGGCGGCCTGATTCTCGCGTCAAAGAAAGTGGGTGGAAGCGTAAACGCCAGCCTTTCCAACAACGCGATCTCGCTCGGGGCGACGATCGATGTCTCGATCTTCGGTTCCCATTACGTCGGCTTCACCTTGCCGCTCTAACGCAGATGAAACGAAGGCGCAGGCGGGGCCTGAAAAAACGCCCGCCTCAACCTTGGGCACCAATCGGTCAAGGCGGCCATGAAGGCCTACTCGAATTGTCAGGTGTGTCTTGAAACGCCCCGCTCCAAGCTGAGCCAGCATTTCGACGAAACGGAAGAAGCGACCGAGCGAGACGACGATCAGTCCTTCTCACAACGTCGCTGCCGTGTCATTCCAAATGGTGCCGCGGTAGGCACACGCTAGGTTCAGGCCTGGTAGGCTAAGCCTGCCCGTGAAGGTTCAAGTCCTCTCTTCGGCACCGGAACAAAAGGACTCACACCACTCGAGGGCGTGAGTCCTTTCCTTTTCCCGCACCAACATCTCGTCTAGGCGACTCAAAACAACCGACTCCGCTGGCCCGACACAGGCCTGCCGAATCTAATGATACTTATTTCCTAAATTTACAATTATTGCTCAAACAACACGGCAGAACTTCAACCTGTTCCGTACGACAAAATTTCCATCAATTCCACATAACGAACATCGTCGCCGTCACAGAAAAATGTCCGCCGACGGGGATTTCCGTGTTGCGCACATGATGAAGAGCATCAGGAGCAACCACACCTACCAAGCGCGCTATGAGCCCTCAATAATGAGGCCAGACGACCAAATTAAGAATGAGGCATAGATATTTCCGAAATCCGAATAAATTCTTCTTTTCACTCAAAAGCCAATCGCAACGACGCGAACTCCAACGCGTGCTCCTGGGATTTTCTTGTCCACAGTGACGGTAACTGTATGCTTGTCATCATTAACGACCACTGGCAATATAAAATCGATGGCCTCGAATCCATCGATTGGGATGACAAACGCGTGCAGCACTGTAAACGGAAACGTGTGCTCAAACTCTGTTTTGCGTGTTAATTGCTGAGAAAAGGTATCGACTCTCATTGCTGTTTTGATTCTTTGGATTTCGTCGTCGGTCGCCTGCTTTACCTGAGACCTATAGCTAGAGAACGAATTATTGGTATCAATTACCGCCTTATACAAATAGGCGCATGCGGCCACAAGGCCGGCCGCAGTGAGACCAAGCACCTGTGCGAGCAATTTACTCACAGCAAAATAGTGTTCCAAAGTTTTCACACGCGTTTCAAGCTGCTCGACCGTAGTGTTCAGTCGTGCTTCAAGCTGTGCGACCGTGGTACCGGGCACTGGCTCCTCCTAGCCGAGAGTCCAAGTGGAAATCCGCACGGCGACGTCCCACGCCGCCCGCTCTTTCCGCTCACAATGTCTGCCAATGGCCACTATTCGTTGAGCGCGGGCCTTAGCTTAGTATTCCCGCGAAGTCGCCATGTGTCTATCGTCAGTATGTCAGAACGAATTCGGCCACTTCTGTTTGGTTTGCAGAATCCAGAGGAATTCTATTTCGCCATCGCGCAGGCGGCACACGATCAGATACAGCGACCCAGGCAGAACGAACTCCCACGCCACCGGCACTTCGCCACCGCGAACAGACTTCGGGAATCGGGCCAACAAGCCTTTGAAGAGGGAGTGTTTTCGATCGAGCCGGCTGCAGAATGGCTTTCCGCTGTCACTGGCGTCAGTTCATGGGCAAGCGATTTGGCCTCCTGGCGGCCCTGGAGGTCTGGGTTTGCCGAAGCTCGTCTTGGCCCGATCCCAATTAATGGGGCCCGGGCCCGGCAGGCCGTTGCTTACGCACGGCCCGTTCCTCGTTCGCCTTCGCCGCTTCTCCGCAACACCCCGCGCACTCGCACAAGGAGCCGACCCAGCTTGTTCTTGCCTTTGTCATCGCCGCGGTCGCCCCAATAGACGTTATTCCCCGTGTGCTCGACGATCTTCGCCTCGCCAGTCGCCAGGAGCATTTCACGGAGATCGGCGTGTTGCGTGAACTCGCCAGGACCGCCCCAGGCATGATCAAGAAGAGCATCAAATTAATCAAAATTTTTATTTAAAATTCAGACAATTAATATTTCTTATCATTTCTATTTTTATTAATTTCCAAAAATGCTCTATCCCACAATCTTGATAGAGGCCCCGCGATTTATTTGCGGTGTTTAGACAAAAGAACAACAAAAAAATGGAACCATTATCACGGTCGGTTACAAGTGCGAGCAGAAGACCCGCTACGCTTCTAGTAACTGGACTTCCCCAGAGCGTTTCGTTACCCTCTGACATCTGACGAATGTGGGAGATCGGTCTGAGCGTCCACGCCACGAGAGGAGGGGCTTATGAAACGGACTTGGGTTAGGGCTATCGTCCTGTCGCTAGCCTTCGCGGCAAACTCGCGGGCGGACGAGGTGAAAATTCAAGGAAAGGTCGTGGATGAAGAAGGGAAGGCCGTGGCTGGCGCCGAGGTTGCAACGTTCTGGGGCGCCGAGGATAACAGGCCGATGTTCCCATATAATGGGGTGAAGACTGAAGCCGACGGTCAGTTCAGGCTCGACGTCGAGTTCTACGGCCGCGACCAGGTCGTGATGGCGGTTAAGGGGGACCGCGGCGGGCTCGCGGTGGTGAGTCCCGGAATGGCGGGAAAGCCTGTTGAGATCAAGACGGGGCCGCTCGTAGAGGTAAAAGGGCATTTCACTTGCACCGAGCAGGGGAGCGCACCAGGCTGGACCAACGTGTACCTCCTCGTGAAGCCCGGAGATGTTCGGTTCGCCCAGTGCATGTCCCGTGAGTCGAAGTTCCGACTTAAGGTCCCGCCCGGCTCATACGGCTTCTGGGGTTACGGCAACTCGACCGACTACACGAGCGACCGGCGCGAGATCTCGGTCAAGGCGGGGACGCCCGCCGTGGACCTCGGACCGATTGACCTCAAGCTCAAGCCACTGGCGAAGCTCTACGACAAGGAGCCGCCACCCCTTAAGGTCACCGACGCCCGAGGCCTCGACAAAAACGTGAAGCTCGGCGACTACAAGGGGAAGTGGGTCGTTCTTGAATTCTGGGGATTTTGGTGTGGCCCTTGCGTGGCGCGAGGACTCCCGAACTGGGTTGACTTCGCCGAGGAGCACGCCAAGGACCGCGACAAGTTCGTCATTCTTGCCGTCCACGATCCGCAGGCAACCGACTTCGCCATGCTTGACGAGCGGCTCAAGCCGATTATTCAGGAATACTGGCATGGCAAGCCACTGCCGCTGCCAATCGTGCTCGACACCACGGGCGAAACGGTCAAGAACTATGGGATCTCGTCATGGCCGACGGCCGTCCTGATCAACCCGGAAGGGAAGCTCGTCAGGGTCAAGGACGAGATGCCTGAGGAGTACCTCGATGCGCAGCTCCCGCCGACGCCGCTCGACCAGAAACTCGCCCGCGCGCTTGACCGTGAGATCCAGTTCAACGTCGGGGGTGCCCGGCTCGAAAACGTCACGGGCTTTTTCCGCGCAATGGCCCGTATCAAGATCGAGCTCGATCCGGACGAACTAAAGGCCGCGGGCGTAAGCAATGACACGATCGCGCCGCTGGAGGCCGATGGCCGGTTGACCCTTCGATCGTGGCTCAACTTGAGCCTCGCACCGCTCGGCCTAACGTACGTCCCCGGCGACCGCGGGCTTAAGATCGTCCGCAAGACTTCTGATAATGACACCCTCACCCGTTTGTCGGCGGTCCAAGCGAAATCCAATGCGCGTGTCGCCGCAGCGCTGAAGACGTCGGTACCGTTCGACTTTCACAAGACCCCGTTGAAAAAGGTCCTCGCACACCTTGCCGCGCAGACGAAGGAAACATTCCTCGTCGACCCCTCGGCCATCAAAGCGGGTGTGCCGATGCTCGCAACGACCGTTTCCGGTAGCGATTCCGGCGCGCCCCTGGAAAAGGCCCTCGACTCGCTCCTTACCCCGGCCGAGCTCACGTACGTCGTCCGCGAGGAAGCCGTCGTAATCACGAGGCGTCCCTAATACGCGGTATACCGCACTCGACAATCTTATCGGGCGTTTCCGGCAGACTGGCCGCCGACGTGCTCATGCGCGGAAGCACGGCCGCCATTCTGTCGGCCCTTGGCTCGTTCTTCGGGAAGGCGATCCACGTCGAGGACGAAGGGCCACTTCAGTCACGGAACTCACGAGTCGCCTCCCGCGGCGCTCCTGGGTCAATTTCTCGGAGAGTAAGCCAGTCTTCGGGCGGACATCGGCAAAGAATGCTTGCGCATCTCGAATGACTGCATCGAGCGGACGCGCTATGTCGCCCTGGCCCGATCCCAGTCGATCACCCCTGGACTGGCAGATCATCGGCTATCCACGATCCGTTCCTCGCTCACCTCCATACTCTCCTCGCAACTCCTCCCGCACCTGTACGAGGATCTGACCCAGCTTGTTCTTGCCTTTGCCGTCACCGCCGTCGCCCCAATAGGCGTCATTCTCCGTGTGCTCGACGATCTTCGCCTCGCCGGTCGCCAGGAGCATTTCACGAAGATCGGCGTGTTGCGTGAACTTCGCCAGGACCGCCTCGTGCATGATCGAATCCTTCACCGATTCCCAGTCCTTGCGGAATGGCCTTTTGCGACTCCGTCCCATCCGTGCGGCAATCATCGGCGACTTGGCCTGACGGACCTCGTCCTCGTCAGGAGTACCGACGAACTTCATGGCCTGGAAGTAATGCTCACTCGTCGGCCAAGTCTTGCCACGCAACTGGATCGGATGGGGCGAGAAATTCGAGAAGCATCCGTGCTCGCCGGACACCGAGTAGAAGTTAATGACCTCGCTCATTTCGCTGTCCTCCTGCTCAGGCCCATCAAAGCCAAGCGAAATCGCCCTGTGAGTCGATCGAGTCCGAGCAAGACATCGCAGGACGGATAAGGTTCGCGTTTCAGACGATCCGACAACCTGAGTCGATACCTGGTACTAGTTTGCACTGCGAAATGGACCGCTCCCTCAGCGGTTGGTAGACTTCGGGGCGGTCGGTAAATCCGCGGTTTCAACGGCATCTCGGAGGTTCCCACCATGCTCCGTGATCGCTACGAACCTGTCGATCTGTTCGCCCTCGTGCCTCAACTCCAACTTCAATTCGAGCCCCAGCTGGCTCAACTCGATCGCTTCCTTGATGACGACCAGATCTACGCCTGCGTTCGCGCCGACCTCGCCCGTCGCTATCCCCTGACTCCCGTGCACGGCCGCCGCTCGACTCCCGTCGAAGTCATCCTCCGCATGCTCGTGGTCATGCGGCTTTACGGCTGGAGCTACGCCCAGACCGTGTTCTTCGTCAACGACAGCGTGGTGCTTCGCCAGTTCTGCCGCATCTACCTGGAGAAGGTCCCCGACGACACCACCTTGATCCGCTGGGCCAACACCATTGGGCCACCGACCGTACAACAGCTCAATGATCGCGTCGTTCAGCTGGCGCGGAACCTCAAGGTCACGCGTGGCCGCAAGCTCCGTGTCGACACCACCGCCGTCGAAACCCACATCCACTATCCCACCGACAGCGCGCTGCTGGGCGATGGGGTGCGCGTCCTTTCGCGGCTCATGAAACGGGCTCAGGTGGTCCTGGGCAAGGCCGCGGCTCCATTGGGTCCCGAGGCCTTCCGCAGCCGGCTCCGCACGGTTCGCCGGCTATCCCAGCAGTTGCACCGGATCGCCCGCCGCAAGGGTGCTGGGGTTCGGGAGGCCCTGAGGAATGCCTATGAGAAGTTGATCGACACGGCCCAGCGTACAGGCCGTCAAGCTCGCCGTGTGCTGGGGGCGTTGCAACGCCAGACGAAGCCACCGGCGCAGCATCTGGTCCAGCGGATCAGCGCCTTCTTGCCCCTGTTGATCCAGGGCATTCACCAAGCCTCCCTTCGAGTTCTCCAAGGCGAAGCGGTGCCCTCTGGGGACAAGGTCCTGTCGCTGTTCGAGCCCCACACACAGATCATCCCTCGGCACAAACCTGGCAAGCCGGTGGAATTCGGCCGTAAGCTTCGGCTCGATGAGATCGAGGGCGGACTGATCACCGGCTATGAGATTTTGGAGCAAGGGGGCGGTCAGGATCAGGCGTGTCTGAAGGCCAGCCTGGAGACGCATCACCGCCACTTCGGTCGTGCCCCGGACCTATTGGCGGCGGATCGCGGGATCGCGTCGGCGGCGAACGAGCGACTGGCTCGTGAGGCGGGAGTGAAACGAATCGCGTTGCCGGGTGTGGGACGGGCCTCACCCGAGCGTCGTCGTCAGCAGAAGGAGCGTTGGTTTCGGCGGGGTTATCGGTTCCGGGCCGGAATCGAGGGACGAATCCACGTGTTGAGACGGGATTATGGCTTGAATCGGTGCCGCTATCATGGCGAGCGGGGGATGGGTCGGTGGGTCGGGTGGGGGATCGTAACGCAAAACCTCGCCCGGATCGCGGAAACGGGGAGGACCAAGTAAACTGGGCAAGGACTCGTCGGACCGGCCAGCGAAGGTACCCAACGAGGGCCAGGACGCAACCCTCGTAAAGACACTTCAATTCATTTCGCAGTGTAAACTAGTACTACAGTTGCGCTTGATTCTGAGGTCATCTGGACCTCTATCAAGGAGGTTCCCCGATGTCGCCCATCGACACCCCGGCCGCCTGGCCCGAGCGGTTTGGGGAATTGGCTCGACGAATCGCCTCACGGTTCGGCCGCAAGGATCTCACGCGGCGGCCCGAGGCCTATCTTCGCAAGGCCTGATGGGCCGCGTCGAACGCAAAAATTCCTGGCAACTCGCTGAGGCCTCCGGTAACGCTACGCCCCACGGCATCCAGCGGCTCTTGGGCCGTGCCAACTGGGATGCCGATGCCGTCCGCGACGACCTTCGTGCTTACGTCGTCGAGCATCTCGGCGAGACCGATGGCGTCCTCATCGTCGATGAGACCGGGTTCCTCAAGAAGGGGGATAAGTCTGTCGGCGTCCAACGGCAATACTCGGGCATGGCCGGGCGTGTCCTCTTGGCCTACCGCTCAAGCCGAGGAGCCGCCTTCCTCGACCGGACCCTTTACATGCCGAAGTCTTGGACCAACGATGCGTCCCGCCGCCGCGAGGCCGGCGTCCCGGAGGACGTTACCTTCGCGACCAAGCCTGAGTTGGCTCGCGTCATGCTCAGGCGGGCGCGGAAGGCCGGTGTGCCGGCGCGGTGGGCGACTGCCGACGAGGTCTACGGCTCGGATTCCCAGTTCCGCCGTCGGCTCGAAGAGTCAGGACTCTCCTATGTCGTCGCGGTCACATCGGCCCAGCGGTTATTCTTGGGAGGCCTCTACGGCCGGGTTGACGAGTTGACTGCCGACCTGACCACCGGCGCCTGGCTCCGCCTCAGCTGCGGCGCCGGCTCGAAGGGACAGAGGCTCTACGATTGGGCTTTCGTGGAGTTCCCCCACCAACGCTCCATTCTCTTTCTCGAGCGTGCGACTCGCCGAGGCGCCGGGGTCTTGGTCGATTACCGAAAGGCCTTCTACTTCACGGCGCCGCTGAAGTTAGCGCCTTTGACGATGGTCCCCGTAAAGTTCGCACCAATCAAAAACGAATAGGAGAGGTTCGCGTTCGTCAAGTTCGCGTTGGTGAGGTTGGCACTACTGAGGTCCGCCCCGGACATGTTCGAGTTCTTGAGTTCAGCCCCCGCGAGATTGGCTTGGTGCAAGCTTGACATGCTAAGGTTAGCATCATTGATGAATGTTTTTTCAAGGTTTGCCCCGATGAATTTGGCCCCGGTGAGGTTGGCCATCGATAGGTCGACCTCGAACAGGTTAGCGTAATTCAGGTTCGCGCCCTGAAGTTGCGCCCCACGAAGGTCGATCCTGGGCCAGAAGGCGTTGCTCTTCACGAATGTGGCAAGGAGGAGGCTGGCTCCCTTGAGTTGAGCGCCGTCCAGGCTGGCGGAGGTGAATGTGGCGGAGTAGAGATTCGCTCCGTTGAGGTTGGCCCGATCGAACTTGGTACGGTTGAGGTTGGCGCGGCTAAGGTCGGCGCCGCTCAGATTGGATTCCGTGAGGTTAGTGTCAGTCAAGTTCGCAGAAGCGAGGATGGCCTTGGAGAGGTCGGTGCCGGGGGGCATGATGGCGAGGGTCAGATCGGCCCCGGTGAGATTGGCCCCGGACAGATTGGCCTTGTAAGTGTTGACTGACTGAAGCTTCGCCCCGCGCAGGCTGGCCCCGGACAGATTGGCCTCGCCGAGGTACGCGTTTGTAAGATTGGCGCTGTCGAGCGTCGCGCCGGCAAGGTTCGCTTCGGCGAGATTGGCACGGAACAGGTAGGCGGAGGTGAGCGTCGCGCCCATCATATTGGCCGCTCTCGATGAAACCTCCAAGAGGACGGCGTTCGTCATGTTGGCCTTCGTCAGGATGGCGCCCTTGAGGATGGCTGATTCGAGATGGGCCCCGCTGAGGTCGGCCCCGGTTAAGTTGGCATCCATTAGTACCGCGCTGCTTAACCTCGCGTTCGCGAGCTTCGCGTTGGTGAAGTTGGCGCCAATCATGGCGGCATTCTCGAGCCGCGCGCCTGTCAAGTTCGCGCCCGATAAATTGGCCCCGTCTAGGGTGGCGTCGGAGAGGTTGACCCCATGGAGGTCGGCGCCTTGGAGGTCGGCGTCGCGGAGGTTCGCCCCTGGTCCAATGTTATAGTTCTTGCCATTGATCGTTCGAACCGTGAGTGCCTGAATATCGGTCGCGCGATGGCCGGCCGGACTTGCCGAGACCGCGGACAAGAGCAGGCGAAGGTCGCAACGTTCCACCGCGGGAAGAAACGCGCGATTGCGACTTGAGGATGAGCCAGCGTGTCGAGCGGTCGTCATAGAAGCTTCTCCAGAGTTCTCAGTCACAAGCGTGTCCGCCGCGTCCCTTCACAGACAGTTCACGAGAACGGGAACAGCCATCATAGCCGTAACGTTCATCGCAACAAGGGAACCGTATCGACAAATGGCGCTCCCTATCGGAAAGTGGGGCTGACCAAGCCTTTCAACAGTTACGGAGGACACAGTAGAACATAACATCTTCCCGGCAGGCCTTCTCATCGTGCCAGTGATTCAGCCACCTCGCTGTAGCCCTCGATCGCGAATCGGCCGCTCGGTTAGCTCGCTCGCAGGCCCAGTGCTCGCTCACAATGGGAAAACGGACACCCGTTCGATCCACGCCGCTCGCTTGAGCCCGAAACACCACCATCACCACTGCCACTTCCGGCAAGCAGGCGGAACGGAGCTCTGCCCGGCTGCTCGCTCAGGTCTTCAAGCCTTTGGTTGCAGGGTCACAGCGGGTCAGGATAAAACTCGACGAGAGCCCACACGGTGTTATCGGCCCACAAGCAGGGAGCCAGCGTTCCGCATCACTCATCCCCACCTCCCGTTGCCGATCCATTGCCATAGCGGCCCAAGGCCCATACCATTCCAATAGCCGGGCCAGAATATTCTCCAGTTCATGACCGCCTCCGTATCTCGAAGCGTTCGAGCAGGGCGGTGAGAGCGCCGTCGAGTTGCACGAAGAGATCGGTCCCAGTCCACGGCCACGGCTCGCCAGCGGCTTCATGAGCGACGCGCTCGGCGCGTACCGTTCCGATGCCCATCGTATCCAGGGTATCTTTCCTGTCTGCCTCGCCCAGTAAGCCGGATTCCCGCATAATAGCCCTTGTCCTTACTGGATTGCATATAAGCTTTTCCAGTGATTCTGACGAGGGCTTTATCATCCACAACTGGTATCTCACACTGGATAACGGGATCGGGCGTGTGATACTGTCCGGGTTCTCCCGGCCAATCCGATGGCTTGTCGAACATGCTGCTGGGTACAGGATCATCTGTACCATGTAATCGAGCAGGAAGGATTCGCTTCTCCATTGAGATACCCATTAGATTGAGTTGGTGGGGGAGTAGTTTCTACAGCGGCGCTATCCACGCTGCATCCCTCATCCTTACGGATAGAGGCATCCCCCATAGCTGCGATGACGGCTCTTGCCACACGGCCGTTCCTAATAATGCCCAACGATTTCTCCCGTCGCCATGTCAGCGACAACATGTGGAAAGGCGTTATCGTCGAATACGGACTGATCGGACTCATGTTGGCAGACGATGGCGATACAATCGTTATAATGCTTATGCACCAAACAACGACCGTCTTTCCCTCCGCAATCACACACGATATCTCGAGCGGACTCCGGCTTCTTGATCAACGATGAGGAGATTGGCAGTTCTTTGCTCATTGAATAACTATTCTTCTTACTTCCATCATTGCCACTTGCCCTGTCGGAGTCTTTTTTTCTCAAGATCGCTTATAGAATGCGGCGGCACACCAGGTATCAATCCAATAATTTCCATTAATTTATTAAAATAACTATTTCATGTATTCTCATGATCATTACAAAAAAGATCTTTTATTTTTATTATTCATAATATCGCATAAGTCTTCAAGAAACCCTGTAGGAATCACTTCATGGACGGCCTCAGCTTTCTGAATCCAGCGCCGCCATATCTTCTCCATCTCGGCAATTTTCTGATCAGTAAAATCCAATGGCTTGCGATAATGCGTTCCAAGAAATAGCAGCCGGATAGCCATCCCCATGAAGGCTTCGCCCGGTATTTCGGCCAACGAATTGTTTGTCATGGCTTTGCTCCCGATATCATCAACCATATGGCCGCAAAAACCCACACGGCCGACGGAGCCCGAGGAATCCAAGAAATCACTGCCTCGTTATTGTTCGACTTTATTAGATACATGCAAAGCCATGATTGAGCTGCAACAATACATGGTGCTACGTCAAAATAATTCTTCGGAATCTCAATCATTCTTGTCTTCTCCAATCGAGCTCGTATCTGGTGCGCTGCTCATGCGGCCCTCCCTTTTTGCTTCGTGCGGGCCTCATTCAGCCGCCGCATAGCCTCTCTCGACTCTCCGGCGTCCGGATGTGCCATCCGGGCCCTCTGCCGGTAGGCGGCCTCGATCTCCTCCGCCGTCGCCCCCGGACGCACGCCGAGGACGTCATGGGGCGATTCCTGGGAGGGCAGGGCGAGGAAACCGGTAAATGCCTGTTGGACCATGTCGCCGGCCCTCCAGCGTTCAATCCCCGGAACGCCTCGATCCTCTTGCGCACGGCCTGGAAGTTGTCGTCGACGGTGTCCCAGCGGTCGCATGCGAAGCACATCTGCCGGCCCTTGAGCGAGAAGTATACCGCGACACCCCGGTCCTCGGGTTGACGCTGGTTGGCGTAGGGTAGGATGGCGCTCGGCTTGAGGCGATACTTGATTCCCTGAGACCAGGCGGCTCATGTCCAGGCGGTGCTGCTAATGCGGCCACAGCCCGTCCATGATCAGACTCCAGACATCTTCATACGCCACATCAAGAGATGGGTCGGCCCACTCGGCGGCGTGGGCCGGGTGATGGAACTTCGAAGTGGCAACCAGCACCGCTCGGCCTGCGGACACGGAGTTGACAGCACGAAGCGTACCCTCTTCCACCCCGGAGGCAATGACCTTCGCGACCAGCCCGACCATCTCTTCGATGTGGGCGGCGATGACAGACTTGGCATCGACCGCCAGCGTCCGGTAGGCGGCGAATAGCTCGGGATCATCCGCAGCTCGGCGACGCTTAACGGCGATGAGGGTGTCTATCACCTTGCGCAGTCGCACAGGCGCCGGGCCGGACTCGGCAACGACAGCTCGGAGAGGGGATATGGTCGTCTCCAACCAACGGCTGACGACCATATCCCGTAATTCAGCCTTGGTCGCTACGTGCCTGTAGACAGCCGTGTGACTGACGCCCAATGCCCGGGCTACGTCAAGGACAGTCGCCTTGGCCGGGCCATGCCGACGGATGACATCTTCGGCGGCGGCGAGAACTCGCTCGCGGGTAAGCGGAACGTCGGCGGGGGGCATGGTCGCCTTTCGACAGTTGGAGGGCCCGGCGCGCTCAGCCCTTCGCTGCGGCGATCCCGTCTAGCTCCGCCAGGGCCTCTGGTGGAAGTATCATATCGGCCGCGGCCAGATTCTCCCGGAGATGCGCGCGGGACGAGGTACCAGGAATCAACAGCATATTGGGCGATCGGTGCAGCAGCCATGCCAGCGCCACCTGCAGCGGGGTGCCCCCGAGACGCCCCGCCACATCCGACAACGTGGACGACTGCAGCGGCGTGAACCCGCCGAGCGGGAAAAACGGCACGTAGGGGATACCCTGCCTGGCCAGGTCGTCGATGAGGGCGTCGTCGTTACGGTGAGCGAGATTGTAGTAGTTCTGTACGCACACAACTTCGGTGATCGTCTGCGCCTCGGCTACCTGAGCCGCATTGACATTGCTCAGGCCGACGTGGCGAATCAAGCCTTGACGCTGAAGGTCGGCGAGAACCTCGACCTTCTCCGCGATAGAGCCTTCCGTCGGTTCGAGCATCCCGCCGACGCGAAGATTCACGACGTCGAGCGCCTCGAGGCCAAGGTTTTTGAGGTTATCGTGCACCCCTGCGATCAGATCGTCCTTGCTATGTGCAGGGCGCCATGAGGCGTCGTCGCCCCGGACCGCTCCAAGCTTGGTGACGATCACCAGGCCATCAGGATACGGGTGCAATGCCTGCCGGATGATTTGATTGGTGACGTGCGGGCCGTAGAAGTCGCTCGTGTCGATATGGTTGACACCCGCCGCCACAACCTCACGAAGAACAGCGACGCACTCATCCGGGTCTTTGGGCGGCCCGAAGACCCCAGGACCGGCCAGTTGCATCGCCCCGTAGCCCATCCGGTGGACCGTCAGAGACGTGCCGAAGAAAGCAAATTGGCCGCCGAGCTTAGATTCGCTCATGATTTGGCTCCTGTATTGAGGAACGGACAGGAGCAAGTGTAGGCGGCGATGTTTCAGAAGTCAAATTTTGAAACCCATAAAGCCGCTAGGTTCGTGGCACGCCCCCGCATTCCCGAGAAGTTACGCTGGCGGCGGTCCTATCCAAAGGCTTCGATCATGAGGAAGGGCTTCGCTGCCCGTGGAGACCCGGACAGATCGAAGAGTTCGCTCATGACGAACAAGTCGGGCATTAAAGGCGCCTGCCGTGGTACGCCAGCTACCCCCCCTCAAACTCCCGGATCGGATCTGCTATTCGTGCCGCCGAACACTCCAGCGAATCGCTTGACGATTGATGAGGATCGCCGCGAGCCTCGCCGACTCCAGGCGCAGCCCTTTTACGGCTTGTAGTATCGCCGTCAAGCAAGCATAAATAGATAACTCAATTCATAAATTTTCGCGGATATTATTAGTCATAACCGTAAAGCCAGAACACGGAATCTTCGACCCTCTGATGGCTGGCGTGCATCTGCCGCGTCGTTGATGATGAGGTGAAAGACGTATCACTTAACCGTGCCTGTTCGAGAGAGTCGCCATGCGAACCCCAGTTTCGCTAGCATTCCTAGTCGCCAGCGGCCTGTTCGGCGGTCTCTGTCTGACCGCGCCGATGGTCTCTGACTGTAACGGTCAAGAGACGCGTCCACTGCAAGCAAGCCCGACGGGCAAATTCACGCCGGCTCAACTCACGGAACGCGCACAGCGACGCCGCGCGGTCGAGGCGGTCATCTGGGGTATGCCCGCCGTCAACTTCGACCTCCTGTACCAGTCGATGGTTAAGGTTGGGGGCTCATTCAACCAAGTCGTCTTCTGGTCGCGGCTGCCGAGCTGGAAAAACCAAACACTGACGCCGAATCCTGACACCATTTACGTCTTCCCGTTCTTCAGCACCAGGGACGTCGGACCCGTAGTGCTCGAAATCCCGCCGGCCGAAGGGGGCTCCATCACCGGGTCGATCATGGACGCCTGGCAGTGTGCCCTCGAGGACGTCGGCCCCGCGGGAGTCGACAAGGGAAGGGGAGGCAAGTACCTCATCCTCCCGCCGGGCTACAAAGCACAGATCCCAGACGGTTACATCGTCCTCCCTTCGGACACCTTCCAGGGCTATGCCGTGCTGCGATCGAATCTCAAGGGGGGCAGTGACGAGGACGTCGCCAGGGCCGTGGCCTACGGAAAACGGGTCAAGCTCTATCCGCTGGCCAAGGCGCTCGAACCGCCTTCGACCACGTTTGTCGATGCTATCGATGCTATCTACGACAACATCATTCCCTACGACCTTCGCTACTTCGAGTCGCTCAACCGCTTTGTCCAGGCCGAGCCCTGGCTCGATAGAGACAAAGCGATGATCGATATGCTCAAGTCGATTGGCATCGAGAGGGGCAAGCCCTTTGAGCCGAATGCAAAGCTGAAGGGCATCCTCGAAGACGCGGCCCACGAGGCTCATGCCGCGCTCGATGTTGCTTACGAGTCGGTCTTCACCCCACCGTTCAACGAGGGGAGCCACTGGGCTCTGCCGGCCTCACCAGAAGTGGTCGCCGGGATGCCGACGTTCTTCTCGAAGCCCGACAGTTATCCCATCGACGGGCGTGGACTCACCTATTCGATGGCCTACTTCAGCGCCAAACACTTAGGGACCGGTCAATTCTACCTGATGACCATCAAGGACAAGGACGGACGGCCCTTCGACGGGCGGGCCACCTATCGCCTTAGCGTCCCCGCGAATGTCCCCGTTCGACTATACTGGTCGGCCACCATCTACGACCGAGCAACGCATGCGTTCATCCGTGATGTGCCGAGATTTAGCCGCTCTTCGTTATCTCCAGACCTGCGGAAAAACGTGGATGGCTCCGTCGACGTCTACTTCGGGCCGAAGGCACCGGAAGGCGAAGAGTCGAACTGGATTCCCACGAACCCCAAAGGGCAATTCGAGGTTCTCTTCCGCTTCTACGGACCGGAGAAACCGCTGTTCGACAAAACCTGGAAGCTCCCGGACGTTATGAGGCGCTCGACGGGCGACGCGGTCACGGTCACGGCCGAGAACTTTGCGCGTGCGGAGAGCGACCTCTACTTCGGCGGCGTTGCCAAGGACCGAGGATTCGGCAAGTTCCACCACAACCGTGAACTGACTCCGCTCGATAGGCAAACGGTTATTCGCATGAACCGCGATACGCTCTACTCAGCGGCGGTCTTCGACCTGGACGCAGGGCCCGTGACCGTAATCCTCCCCGATTCGGGCAAGAGGTTCATGTCGATGCAGGTCATCGACGAAGACCATTTCACCCCCGCCGTCCACTATGGAGGCGGTTCTCACACGCTCGACCGAAAGACGATAGGCACACGCTACGTATTAACAGCCATACGAACGCTTATTGACCCGGCCGACCCCAAGGATCTGGAGACCGTTCACAACCTTCAAGACGCCATCAAAGTGGAGCAGAAGGATCCCGGCAAATTCGAGGTGCCGAACTGGGACCAGGCGAGCCAGCAGAAGACGCGAGCGGCCCTGCTCACGCTCGGTTCAACACTGCCCGATTCCCGGCGGATGTTCGGAGCGCGAGGCCGAGTGGACCCAGTGCGGCACCTCGTTGGAAGTGCAATGGCCTGGGGCGGCAACCCCGAAGAAGACGCGATTTATCTCAACGTGACGCCGACCAAGAACGACGGCGAGAGTGTCTACCAACTGAGAGTCAAAGACGTGCCGGTGGATGGCTTCTGGTCGATCAGCGTCTACGACGCCGCAGGCTACTTCAAGCCGAACGCCGCGAACGCCTACACACTCAACAACTTCACGGCGAAGAAGAAAGCCGACGGCTCAATCACCGTCACTTTTGGAGGCGACGGCTCGGCGGAAAATTCTCTACCCATTTCCCCCGGCTGGAACTACTTGGTCCGGCTCTACCGGCCGCGAAAAGAGATCCTCGACGGTACCTGGAAGTTCCCAGAGGCCAAACCCGCAGAGTAGCCCTCGCTGTTCTCCCAAGGACAACGGACCGGACGCTCCGCGGAGCGAGCGTCTTGGGTGCTCTGCCCACAGCTCGGCCCCGTAACCTGCGGGCACTTCTGATGGTCTGAAGGTTCGCATCGCGAGGACCTCGACCAGAACACCCTTACTTTGCCATCCCGACCATTGCTGGGGATGCCTTTCCCGATAGCCGTTCCGGGCCGATGACTTTTGCTAAATCTCGATGTCATGCGATGCGAGTTTCTCTCACCTGATGCGGCCTCCTTCGCGACAAGACGCGCTAACACCTTGCCGGGTGCCCCGCTCGTCTCTCATCGGGTCCGTCTTGGTCAGAACCGCAAATCTTCATGTTGTGGCCAGCGGCGCGCAGGGGTATGGCCCACGCGTCCACCTCGGGGCCTCGATGACTCGTCCTCGGCCACTCTTGGTTTCGCTGACGACTTCTTAGCCCGACTCGTGCAGTTTTTGAGACCACGTAAGCGATGAAAATGCGGGAACTTCAGAGTCTCTTTGACTTTCAGAATACCCACATGCGATCGAGCAACTGCGGATCGGGTTCCCACGAAACGGTAAGAAAGGGAGAAGGCAAAGCCATTGTAGAGAGGTCGGTTTGACGGCACTGGTGATCTCCACCAGTGTCGACGGCCTTGGCCCAAAAGGGAGGCCATCCAAGACACTCCCTGACGATGCGTCTGGCTTAAGGGGTATCCGACGGGAATCATTCCGTCAGGGTTCTTAGATTGCGATGCAGCTTCACGCTCCAAACAATACAAAAGCGCACAAAATTCTGCTATCATGTTTACTATTCCACATCTCGACTCACTGGCGTCAATCCTTCCGATCGCACGACGGATGCGATGGACTCGGCGAACGCTGAGGCTGCTCGCGACCTATCTGTTCCACTCCTCCAGAGCAGACCTACGCGAGCCCGAATTGGCGGACCCTCAATAGGAAGGGCTTTGAGGCCGGCCTTTCCGCGCCCAAGCACGGCGATGGGGAGGAATGCCACGCCAAGACCCTGTTCGACAGTGGCCAACATGGCTTCAACCGAGTCCATTTCGATGGAACACGTGGGCTCGACGCGTGCCGTGGCAAGCGTTTCGTCGGTCAATTGGCGAAGCCACGAACCTTTCCGAGGAAAGAGAATCAGGGGCACCTTACCAAGGTCCGCAAGTCCAAAACTCTGCCTTGCCGCAAGGGGATGATGGTCCGCGACGATGATAGCGAAGGGGGTCTCGGCAAGAATCTCAAGCGTAACCCCCTGAGCTTTGGGTGGATCAAGGCAGATGCCAAGATCGAGGTCGCCGGACTTGACGGCCGATTCGATATCGCGCTGCCAGAGACGCTCGACGCGAATCCCGATCCCAGCATGGGCCTCGGTGAAATGGGCAATCACCTTCGGGACCAAGAGATTGTCCAGCACCTGGATGACTCCCACCGAGACTTGCCCACGACTCAGGCTCTCCACCTCGGCAATGGCCGGAATCGCGTCGTCGAGCGTGCGAATCGCCCGCAGGGCGTGCTCGCGAAGGATCACACCCGCCGCAGTCAAACGGACCTTTCGACCACTACGATCAAACAACGGTACACCAATCTCCTGTTCCAATTCCTTGATTTGATGCGAGAGGGCTGATTGCGAAAGATGGATCTTCCTCGCGGCTTGCGTGAAATGCGACGTCTCCGCCACAGCCAGGAAGGAACGGAGGTTGCGTATTTCCATAGATTTTTTATCCCCACCTACAATCGCCCGAGCATCATTTCACTCAAAATAGAGGGCACTCACCAGGGGTACTCGCATGCACTTAAAAGGATGATTCTCCACGCGCCGCCAAGTGCCGCCCATGCCATATTCGATCGTTTCTTTCGATCGGAGCCATCGTAAAAACGAATTGGACACCAGTTTCGGGCCGACCTACAATGCCATCCGAATGATACCGACGGACGCCGGGGCAAGGGAGAGGCCCCCTCTCAAGAACTTCCCCCCATCTCTCGAATCCGCGAGCCAGGCACAGCGCCCAAGGTGGTCCACCGTCTACCGCAGTGCGCCCAGACCGGCTGGGGCAGGGCGATCCCCTGTGGCTACCCCAAATCCCTCATCGGGGTGGTGGACCGTGGCTCTTGGCAGTGTCTCTTTTCCAAGATCGGGGAACATCGGATGAGTGAGCTATTGACTGTCGCGGATTACATCGTCCGACGGCTCGCACGCGAGGGAATCACGGACTGCTTCGGTGTCGCGGGGGACTTCGCCTTCAAGCTCTGCGACGCCGTCGCCCGGAGCGAGGCAATTCGCTGGATCGGGTGCTCGAACGAGCTAGACGCAGCATACGCGGCTGATGGCTACGCTCGCGTGCGGGGTTGTGCGATGCTGATGACCACGTACGCCGTCGGCGAATTGTCCGCCCTTAACGGCGTAATGGGGGCTAAAGCGGAGAGGTCATGCGTCTTCCACCTCGTCGGCATGCCGTCGATGCGCCATCAGCGGGTCCGCAAGACGATCCACCACACACTCGGCGACGGCGAGTTCCAGAACTTTGCGAACATCTCCGCGCAGGCGGCGTGCGTCTCGGCCGTGATCACCCCTGACAACTGCGTCCACGAAATGGAGCGAGTGATCGCCACGGCGCGGGCGGAAAGCCGGCCCGCCTATATCCTGGTCGCCTCCGACTATGCCATCACCCCGGTCACAGCCTCGGAACCAACCCCATACCCAAAGCCCGCCAGCGGGCCAGACCTGGCCAAGGCCGTTGCGGCGATCGTCGAGCGGATTGAGGCCGCCCAGTCCCTGGCAATACTACCCGCTTACACAATCTCGCGGTTCAAGCTCCGCGAAAGCCTTCAGAAATTGATCGAGACGCTGGGCTGCCCGTTCGCCACAATGGCGATGGACAAGGGTGTCCTGTCTGAGGCCCATCCCCAGTTCGCCGGGATCTATTCCAGGGCCGCTTCGTCCCCGGCCGTTCTCGAGGCCGTCGAGCATGCGGACGTTGTCATTGACGCTGGCGGTGTTTGTTTTCATGACATCAACACCTCTGCCTACTCAAACCGAATCTCTCCCGAGAGGCTTATCACGATCGGCATCGACCACGTCCGTATCGGGAACCGAATCTACAACCCCGTCCGAATGGAAGACGTCTTTGCGTTACTGACGAAGTCGGCCCCCAAGAATTTCGGATTTTCGGCACCTCCCCGAAAGACCCCAGCAAGACCGGAAGGCGAGCCAGGTGACGCCATTACCGCCGCGGCTATGTATCCCCGTTACCGAGACTTTCTGAAACCCTCGGATCGGATCGTCATCGAGAACGGCACCTCCACTTCGGGAATCGTTCCCCTTCCTCTCCCCGACCGTGCCGAAGTATATAGCCAGACTCTCTGGGGATCGATCGGATGGGCTACCGGGGCCACGCTGGGCGTCGCTCTGGCCGACCCATCGCGACGAACCGTGCTTTTCACCGGCGAGGGTTCGCACCAACTCAGCGCGGTGGACGTCGGCACGATGGGGCGCAACGGATTGAAGCCGATCATCTTCGTCCTCAACAATCAGGGCTACGCAGTGGAGCGGGCGCTCGAGGAAAATCCGGACTGGGTCTACAACGACCTCGCCCCCTGGAACTATCACGCCCTACCGGCCGCTCTGGGTTGTGAGGGTTGGTTCACCGCGAAAGTTACCACGCTCGGTGAACTCGACGCCGCACTGGCCAAGGCCGCCTTGGGTGAGTCCGCAAGCTACATCGAAGTCGTTGGAGGCAGGATGGATTTCCCTTCATCGCTCGCGATGGCCCATCAACGACTCGATACCATGTACGGAAACGATTAACCTCATCATGTGATTCCCTATAATTTCTGATAACCTGAGCGTAGAATTTACGCTCGAGCCCAGGAAGAGCCACCTGCGTCTGATTGCCCGCAATACGTCACACAAGCGCTCTCCCCCTATTCGGGCGTGGATGAAGTGTTCAGAGACCCATGCTGGAGAGCGTCGCCCCCAGATGTGTTGAGCGGGCCCCTTCTAGCTTGCCGCGAAGTTCGCGTGGTCATTCCCACGACTCAGGCGTGGCGCGGACAGACCAAATCCCCTGTCCGCGCATTTCGCTGTCCATCAGACTCAAGAAACAGAATTCCCCGAGGCCTGCCGCCGCACCTCGCCATTAGGCACAAGCACGATCTCGAGGCGGCCGCTTGACGGGGGTCTCGCTGGGCGCCATGATTCGTTTAGTGCGCATTGGGGCGCCTCCTGTCCGCGGCAAGGGAATTCTCCCACCCAATCAGCCTCTCGCGAACATTGCTGGACCTTCTTCCAGCCTGGATTCAGCGGACTTCAGGCATGACGGAGGAAGGGTTCCATGAGCGACCGGCTTTTCCGCAAGCACAACCTCGAGAGCCTGAAGAAGGAAGCCAAGCGCTGGTTTGACGCGCTGCGTCGAGGCATCCCCGATGCCCGCAGCCGTTTTGAGCGAGCCATCCCCAACGCTCCCTCAAAACCCACCTTGCGAGACGTCCAGCATGCCCTGGCACTCGAACACGGATTCTCCGGCTGGACCGAGCTCAAGCACAGACTGACCGCAGACGCCGAGGAAACAACCAAGGCGCTGGGGCAGTTCGAGGAGATGGCTGAGGCTCTTCTCGACGCGTATCGCACGGGCACTCCCCAGGCGATGGAGCGTCATTGGGCGCTCACCTGGCACCGCCGGAATCACCAAGGGATGCGGACCTACGTTCAGCTTGACCTCGGCCGTCAGGCAGGCGCCCCTAACCAGAACGACGATATCACGCTCGACGACGCGAGATTTCTCGTCGCGCGAGAACACGGATTTGAGCGATGGGACGCGCTTGTGAAATTCTATGCGAGCGTGCCGGACCCGGCCTCGCTCATCACGACAAAGCCAGTCCGACTGCTAACAGCCAGGGCCGCCAGTGATGACTCGCCAGCGTGGCACTCGCGCGATTGGCGCGAGGTCGTTGCTCGCTTGAAAGAGAGTGATGCCAGCGGCATTGATGCTCATGGCCAAATGACCGATACGATGCTCGAGGATGTTTCACATCTCGAACATCTCTGCACGCTCCAACTCGGTGGGTCGAAGGGGGTGACCGACAACGGAGTGCGTCACCTGGCGAAATTGCCGCGCCTGCAGCATCTCGACCTCAGTGGCACAGCCATCACGGATCAAGGACTCGAAGTGCTACGGGCACTCTCGGAGTTGAAGACGATCTCGCTGGCATGGACCAGGGCCACCGGCGTTGGTGTCACGAACCTGTCTGGATGTGAGTTCCTCTGCGATGTGAATCTCCAGGGTACTCCTTCCGGGGATGGCGCCCTCTGTGCGCTCGCGGGAAAAGCGCACTTGGGTCGCTTGAGGACCGGCAACGCCGTCACCGATGCTGGCCTCGCACAGCTCCACGCGCTTCCGATCTTCAAGAGCTGGCATGGTGGCGAGTCCGAAATGAGCCTCCTCAGCTATGATGCCGGCCCGAACTACCTTTTACTGCGCGGTCTGTTTACGGATCGCGGCATGGCGCAGCTCGAAGGCCTTGCCGGCCTCTTTGCACTAAACCTGGACGCTTCAGAGCTCCAAATTTCTCCTGCGGCGTTGGTGCCGCTCGTTGCGTTGCCGAACCTTGGCTGGCTCGCCTTCAATGCGACCGACGACGCTATGCCTTATATCGCCAGCATGCCCCGACTCCGCTTCCTTGGCTGCCAGGACACCAGCGCAGGGGACGACGGATTCGTCGCATTGAGCCAGTCGCAGTCGATCGAGTACATCTGGGGACGCCGTTGTCATAACCTGCAAGACCGGGGATTCGCGGCGCTCGCGCAGATGCCAGCGCTCCGAGGGCTGTCGGTCAGTTGTAAGAACGTGGGGGACGGAGGCGTTGCCGAACTCCCCAACTTCCGATCGCTCCGGGAACTCATGCCGATGGACGTGCCCGATGAGGGTTATCGCCACATTGCACGCTGCGAAGCCATGGAATCTCTGACTCTCATGTACTGTCGCGACACCAGCGACGCGGCAACGGAACATATCATTCGACTGCCCCAACTCACGTCTTATTTCGCCAGTTACACGCGGATCACAGACCGTACGCCGGAGTTGCTGTCGCAAATGAGCTCTCTGGAGCGTATCACGCTGGACGGGTGCGCGGGCGTGACGAATGCTGGCCTGGCTCACCTCACCCGGCTTCCCCGCCTGCGTGAACTTAGGGCGTCTGGTCCCCAGATCACCGCGGATATCGTAAGCAGTTTCCCCAGCCGAGTTCGCGTCCACTACTCGCTCTAACGATGGAACGGACGATGAGAAGTGGACGGCGCAGGGTCAACCTCTTCGCATAACACCCATCCGGATGATGCGTCTCACGGAGCGGCGCATCATCCGGGAAGAGCCCCAGGCAACTTTTAGCACCACCGGAAGATTGACTGCAGCGTTATTACCCGAGTGCGTCGGCCTTTTCCAAACCTTCGAGCTGGATTGTCGTTTCCTCGTTCGCGAATGCGTCAATGGAAACTGCGAACACCTCGCAAGGCGCTGACCATACCCGCCAAACTCAACAGGCCATCCACAAATTTTCGACACTTCAACTTTTATATTCGGATTTTCAATTTATCTATATCAAAAAAGTTCGCTTGTTTGACTTCTACCAACGCGTAAACCAAGAGAGGCGAGTCACCATTAACATGATTCGTCAGGGCGGCCCTGGGGCGTCCGGGAAGAATTGGTCTAGTGAGAGCGGGGCGGATGGTCAGGAGCCTCGTGTGAAGACAAAGATCATCCATTTTTTCGGTTTTTGCTTGTCAGCCTCGCAGTTAGAAAGCCCACCCTCCACCGGCGGCATGGAGAGAAGTTCAGGGTCTTCGCTAGAGGTCTCTTCGAGCATGTCGACTTCCAGGCAGAGATTTTTCTCAATAAAGCTCAATTTTACATAGCATTTACTCATGTCACCGGGATCGAAGCGATCTTCGTGATGCCAGGCTTTTCCACAGAGCTTCGATCCATGACGGTGCACCAAAAAGAAGTCATATTCACAACTCGGCAAGCCATTACCGACAGCTTCGTTTCCCTGGATCGTCAGATCCTCATGCATTTTGAGGACCCCGGGGTTGGCTGAATATAAACGACGGGCGTTCGCAATGTCGTCATCGGTAGACCCAAAGGACTTCATCGCTGCAAGAGTCTTTTCAAAATCAAACGTCCAGCGACCGGCGTACGGCGAGAGCAACTCAGAGTGAACGGGAGGACCGAAAGGGCCCTCAGAGACAAGGGCACCACACCCCCCGAAGGCGAGGAGAAGAAGAGATAGGATTTTCGTGAATCGTGACTTCACCATTTTGGGGTCCCGCTACAACTTCTCTTGTCTCGAGAAACGGTCCGTCCAAATCCTACTCACCAGGGGGTGAATTTATCATACAGATTAGGTTCACCCTGAGTCCAATGCCTACGCCTCGAGAGATCTCGTAGGCTATTGGTTTCGAGGCTCTCACGTAAGAAGGTCGAACGGCTGCTGATCGGATTTCCACCTCTAAGCGATGAGAAGGTGAGAAAGCAAAGCTACTGTAAAGAGGCCGGCTGAGTGGAATTGGCGGGCCCCGGCCAGTGGCAAAAGCCTCGGCCCACTTGGGGGGACGTCAGTGCCACCCAAGATACTTCTTTACAATGAGTCTGGCTTGAGGGATATCCGGCAGGCGTCATTAAGCTAGATCTTCTTCGCCGCCACCTACATTTCAACATACAAAATCAGCTAATTATTTTAAGCAAAATAAACATAACTGTACCATATTTTCTTCATCAAGCCCACTCTACTTCCGCCTCAATCTCGCGAACGAGATCCAACAAGCATCCAACACACGCTGAACCACCCACGATATTTCACCGGCTGGCGTAGAGTTCGGTCATCACGGTCAACAAAATCGCAGAGTCGCGTGGTTCCTTCCTACGAGGCTCTTCCCACGCAGATATTGCGCCACCCTGGCTCGGCAGTTTTCTAAATTATTATTTATCTAACAACCGATTCGCTCTCTCTGCGCCGAATTCCACTCCCGCTTACAGGTCTCGTGCCGTTTAGCTAACTGGTTTTCTAAAATATTATTTATCCAGAAGTGATCCATTCCACGGTTTCTCTGACTCCGCTGTCAACGAACTTCAGACAGTAGCAAGATCCATACTACCGAACGGCAATAACAGACTCCGCGACCTGCCTGACTGTTGTTTTTGCCTCAAAAATGGCTCAAGTTCTCGCTTGGAGCGATCTTCCAAGCTTGTTGTCCCGTGGCGAGCCCAAGCATGTGAGTGCCCTTACGCCACAGGATCGGGTTACCGTAGCCACCTCTTTCTGCTCGCTTCGTAGCAGCTGTCGGCTTTCCGTCTTCTGGGTGAAAAACGCGGGGAAAACCGGCATTTCCCGCTCTTGGCGCCTTTGTCGAAAGAGGCGATTGGGCCTGTTATGCCCAATCATGAATTCTGTGCACACATTTCCCCGCTGATGGAAGCACGACAAGCGCGTCTTAATTAGATTTTCATGAGCGGCATGGGTGGCATTGTAAGCGATGAACGATCAACACGTTAGGCTGCTTAATCAGTGATCGGCTTCAAGCCTTTTGTTAAGAACTATGTTTTTTTTCTTGATTCGACGAACGTGGATTACTATTCGTATTCTTCCGGAATCGAACGAAAGATCGTTTATTACCAATCATTCATAGTCCTATAGATTTAGAAACTATCAGCACCGGAAATTTCGCGGCTTTTCCCCGTCGGCGCGCGTTGCCCGGCTGGTCCATGGAAGCCCGAAAATACGGCACGGTTCTTCGTCCGCTCATCAAGACTCGGCACTCCGGAACAAGGACGAGCGCATGTTGTTTCTCCGACGTTCCTTCTCTTCCATATTCCGTAAACTCTCTCCCTGGTTCCCCCCCTCAAGCCGAGCGGGGAGAGAGAGCATGCCCGATCTGGCCGATCACTCTCTGCGAAAGAAGGCCAGAAGACTGCGACGACGACGACTTCTAGCCTGGTTCGCATTGGCCCCCGAACGCCTCGAAACGAGAGAAGCCGTGGGGTCAATGCTCACCACGGCGGGAGCCATAACGGCCGGTGAAATGGCATGGGCGTGGCGAAATGCTTACGCCGAAGAAACGCGACCGGTTTGGAGAACGAACGACTCGATTCGGGCCCGGGCGGGGTCGGTGCTTCCCATTACCGCCGGCTCAGGATCGTGGACGGTCCCGCCGCAACGTGGTGGAGGCTCGGGCCAATCTCATACCGAACCACTTCATTCGGTAATTCATAGCGGACTGGGATTTGACCGGGTCGCGGGGGGCCAATCGCCGCAGGCGAACGATCAAGGCGACGGGTTCCCGTATAGGCCCAACGGCAAGGGCAATGGTGGCGGTGGTGCTGCTCTCACGAGGGGAGGGGCCGGAGGGGGCGCAACTGGTCCCATCATCTCTCGCGGTCAAGCGAATCAACCTCTCGCGAATCAAACAGGGGGGGCGTCGGATGCGTCATCCCTGGCGAATATTTATGCGCCGCCGAATGGTTCCACGTCCACTCCGCAAGGTCCCGTGCGTAGTTCCTCGCAGAGGCACACGGTAACATCCCCACAGCCTGCCGCAACGCCTCGGTCGACGGCCTCGTCGACTCCGGGTCACGCAGCCAATTCGACACCGACGGTCTCTCAAACCAACCCAGGCGCTTCCAGTTCGCCCGCGGGGGGAGGAACTGTCACCCCCCAAGACTCGCCGGGTTCACCGGTCCAAATCAATGGGAATAGCGCGAACGGGCTGGCCGGCTGGACGGTGATCGAACACGGTGGATCACCAACCGGGCATGGGACGGTTGTCTCAACCTCAGGTGGGTTGGTGATGACGATCGGCGATTCGCTGATCCTGGGCCTGGAGAAGGACTTTACCGTCCCTGCCAATCCGTCAACCCTCACGTTTACCTACGATCAGCTTACGTTTGACCCGGCCCATAAGCCTTCGATCAACGACGCCTTCGAAGTTAGCCTCGTCGACGGCTCCGATCATCCGCTGGTGAATCCCTTCCAAGTTAGCCGCGACGCTTTCTACAACGTCACGGATGGACTCTCGGCAGCGCAAGGGGGAGGCACGACGTCGACAACGAGCGGCGGCGTCTCGACGGTTACGACCGATATCTCCCAGCTTGCCCCCGGAAGTCAGGCTCACTTGATCATCCGCCTGATCGGTGATTCCGACACGCAGACCACGGTGCGGATCCCCAGCGTTTCGATGCCGGATCAGCCACTGACCGTCACTCCGATTAGCCCCGTGCAAGCCATTGAGGCCATGCCGACAGGCTTCAACACCACGTACTCTGACCCCAACCCGGGTGTTTCGCTCACCGGAACGATTTACTGGGGTGACGGCGCAACCTCCAGCGCCACGATTGGTGGAAGCAACGGGTCCGGAACGATCGCGGGCAGCCACAACTATGCCGAGGAAGGGACCTACAACGCCACTCTTTCCGTGATCGATAGCGCGGGCAACTCCGCTCGCGTCCCGTTCACCGTGACCGTGACCGACACTCCCCCCACTCCCGTGATCGCGGGACCTTCAACCGTCGTGGAGGGGGCCACTTATAATTTGACGTTAACTCCCAACGCCACGGTAGCCGATCCGCTCGCAAACTGGTCGATTAACTGGGGTGACGGAACCACGTCATCTCCCGCCGGCAGCGCGACCTCAGCGACGCACGCCTACGCCGAGGCTGGAACGTATACGATCAGCGCGACGGCCACCGATGACGATGGGACCTTTCCCGCGACACCGAGCATCACGGTAACAGCCACGGAGGCCCCTCTCACGGCGAGCCCCGTGACGATTACACCTCGGGAAGGTACGGCGTTTAGCGGAACGGTCGCCACCTTTACTGACGCCAATTCTCTGAGTGTGGCCAGCGATTACACGGCGACGATCACCTGGGGAGACGGACATACCTCCTCCGGAACGATTAGCTACGACTCAACGCATCATAGGTTCAACGTCAACGGCACAAATACGTACGCAGAAGAAGGAACTTATTCAACCTCGGTTGCGATTACGGATCGCGCCGGTGCCACCGCCTCGGCATCGGGAACGGCGAATGTGGCGGATGCTCCCCTCTCCGCGTCCGCCGGAACGATCGCCGCGTCGGAAGGCGTTTCTTTCTCGGGCGTGGTCGCGACCTTCACTGATGCCGATCCAAACGGCACGCTTACCGACTACACGGCAACGATCACCTGGGGGGATGGGCATACCGACACGGGAACCATCGCCTATGACTCCGTTCATCACGACTACACGGTCTCGGGCACGCATACCTTCGCAGAGGAAGGAACTTACACCACTTCGGTCCAGATCAACGATGGCGGGGGCGCCACCACGACGACCAGCAAGACGTTCCAGGTTGCTGATGGCGTCCTAACACCCACAGCGGTGACCTTTTCCCCCACGGAAGGGGCCGCGTTCAGCGGCACGGTCGGAACATTCACTGACGCCGACCCGAACTCCCAGGCCTCCGACTTCACGGCCACGATTAACTGGGGAGACGGGACCACGACCGCGGGGACCGTCACTTATGACACCGTCAACCATGTCTTCGATGTTGCCGGCGCCAAGACCTTCCAGGAGGAAGGAATCTACGCCGTGGGAGTCTCGGTGAAGGACGTTGGTGGGGCGTCGGCCGCGATGACCTCAACGGCCAACGTCCTTGATGCTTCCCTCACCGCGCAAGGCGTCACCAACTCCATCAACGAAGGTTCCACCTTCAGTGGGGTGGTCGCCACCTTCACGGATGCCGATTCCAATGGTGCATTGGGCGACTATTCCGCGAAGATCACCTGGGGGGACGGACATTGGTCTTCAGGAACCGTCGGTTACAACGCGACCAGTCACGTCTTTACGGTTAGCGGGTCGGAAAACTATGCGGTGGTCGGCTCGTATCCGGTCGCGGTGACGATTACCGATGGCGGCACATCCACGTCGGTAACGGGCACCATGAACGTTGTGGATGCCCCCTTGTCGGCGTCGCCAGTGGCGGTTGCCGCGACCGAAGGAATCGCGTTCTCCGGCGCGGTGGCCACCTTTACCGACGCTGATCCGAACTCGACGGGTGCCGACCTCACGGCAACGATCACCTGGGGAGATGGGCATACTTCCACGGGTACCATCACCCAGAATCCCAGCACCGGGGCGTATACGGTGACGGGCGGGAATACCTATGCCGAAGAGGGAGCCTACACCGCCACGGTCACTATCGCCGATGCCGAGGGAGCGACAACCACGGCGTCGGTCAGTGTGACGGTTGCTGACGCTGTACCCGCCATCTCCGTGAGCCCAATTTCGCCGACGGAGGGGGCCGCCTTCAGTGGTACGGTGGCCACCTTCACCGACCCAGGTCCGAACGCGAAGGCTTCAGACTTCACCGCGACCATCACCTGGGGGGATGGGCACACTTCCACGGGAACAGTCACCTACAACTCGTCCACCGGTGTCTACAGCGTCTCCGGCTCGAATACGTATGCCGAGGAGGGGCCTCAAACCCTTACGGTTCGAGTCGCCGATGTTGGGGGGGCGGCCGGCACTGCGAGCGCCACGATCCAGGTCGCTGACGCGAGCGTGACCGCGGTGGGAACGACGATTTCCGCGACCGAGGGGACGGCCTTCTCGGGAACGGTCGCGACTTTCACCGATGCCAATCCCAACGCCACCTCAGCAGACTTCACGGCGACCATTCTCTGGGGAGATGGGCACACATCGAGCGGAACGATTGCCTACGACTCCACGCACCATGACTTCACCGTCTCAGGCTCCAACACGTATGCCGACGAGGGAACCTACGGGCTCTCCGTTTCGATCGTCGACGATGGCGGAGCAGGGGGGACCGTCTCAACGACCGTCAACGTCGCGGATGCTCCTCTCTCGGCTACGGCTATGTCGATCTCTGGTAACGAAGCCACGACCTTCACTGGCGTTGTGGCTACGTTCACCGATGGCAATCCCAACTCGACCGCGTCGGACTTCGCGGCCACCATCACCTGGGGAGATGGCCACGTTTCCGAAGGACAGATTGCGTATAGCTCGACGTTGAGCGCCTATACCGTCACAGGTACCAACCTGTTCTTGGACGAGGGTGCTTACCCGACATCCATTACGATTCGCGACGGCGGCGGCGCATCGGCCACCGTCACAACGACTTCGCACATCGCCAACTCGGACCTCGTCGTCACCGGCACAACAATCGCGCCCCAAGAGGGCACCGCGTTTACGGGCGCGGTGGCGACCTTCTCCGACGCTGACCTCGGCTCCAACGCCTCCGACGTCTCGGCCTCCATCACCTGGGGAGACGGCCATACGTCGACGGGAACCATTACTTTCGATCCCGGCCATCGCGACTTTATCGTCAGTGGTACGAATACCTACGCGGAAGAAGGGACCTACAGCGTTTCCGTCACCATCACGGACGCATCGGGACCGGCCGTCGCATCGACAACGGCGCACGTGAGTGACGCCCCCCTAACAGCCACCCCCCAGACTCTTACCGGCGCACGCAACGTGGCGCTTAGCGGCATCGTCGCGACCTTCACCGACGCGGATCCCAACGGCACCGTATCGGACTACTCCGCTTCAATCACGTGGGGAGACGGCCACACATCGGCCGGGACGATCGCGTTCAATTCGAGCGCGAACGATTACACCGTGAGTGGCACCGATACCTACGCACATGAGGGATCGTTCCCGGTCACAGTCACGATTACGGACGTTGGGGGCGCCTCGGTCGTAGCGCATAGCACGGCGAATATTCCGGACCCGGCCCTTTCCACGTCCGGTTCGGCGGTGTCGGCAACGGAAGGGGCAAGCTTCACGGGTACCGTCGCCACGTTCACGGACAGCGATGCTTCCGGCTCGCTCAGCGACTACTCGGCCACAATTCGGTGGGGTGACGGTAGCAGTTCCACAGGTTCGATCGCCTACAACTCTTCGCTCAACGCTTACGTCGTCAGCGGCAGCCACACCTATCAGGAAGAAGGCTCGTTCCCAGTCACGGTCCAGATCGCTGACGTCGGGGGCGCATCGTCGTCCACCTCCGCCACGGCGACCGTCGCCGATGCCACCCTCTCGGGTTCGCTCGTTGACTTCAATGCGGTTGCCGGGCTGGCCTTCTGCTGCCTGTCCGTCGCAACCTTCACGGACGCGGATCCCAACGGCACCGTATCAGACTACTCCGCAACCATTAACTGGGGAGACGGCAGTTCGTCGGCCGGGACGATCGCTTTTGACTCAACACATCGTGATTTTGTCGTCGATGGTGGGCACACTTACGCCTCAACCGGTTCTTACACCGCGACCATCACAATCCACGATGCCGGGGGAGCCTCCACCACGGTCTCTAGCGTGGCAACCGTCACCCAGGCCGCCACTGGGCTCAACGGGGTACCCGTCTGTGCGACGGAGGGAGCCTCCGTCACTGCCGTGGTGGCGACGTTTACGGTGCCTCAGGGCGCTCTAACTTCGAGTTACTCGGCGACAATCACCTGGGGTGATGGCACCACGTCGACCGGCACCATCGGCAACCTGTCGGCGGCGGGAGCATTCACGGTCACGGGTACACATACGTACGCGGAGGAGGGAACCGATGCGATCGGCGTCACGGTGACCTCAAGCGGTGTCAGTAACTCGACGTCCTCCACGGCGACCGTGGCCGATGCGGCCCTTTCGGCCTCTGGCAAGACCCTCTCGGCGACCGAAGGCACTTCCCTCAGCGGCATCGTCGCGACCTTTACCGATGCTGACCCCAACGGCACGGTGTCGGATTACTCCGCCACGGTCAACTGGGGCGACGGCACCACATCCACAGGCACGGTCGCTTACAACGCGAGCCTGGGAGCCTTCACCGTCACGGGATCTCACACGTATTCGGATGAAGGTGCCTATCCTCTGAGCATTTCCATCAGCGATGGCGGCGGGGCGGTCGTCGTCGCGTCGGGTACCGCCAATATCGCGGATGCCGCCCTGACGCCTAGTGGAACGACGGTTTCGGCAACGGAGGGAGCCTCGTTTAGCGGGTTGGTTGCGACCTTTACAGACGCCAATCCAAACGCCGTCGCCAGCGACTTCAACTCCACGATCACCTGGGGCGATGGCAGCACTTCCGCCGGGACCGTCACTTACGACGCCACTCACGCGGTCTTCGACGTTACCGGCACTCATACGTTCGCCGAGGAGGGGACAGACTCTGTCTCGGTGGCGATCCACGACGTGGGTGGCTCCTCAGCCACAGCCACGTCGTCGGCAACCGTGGCCGACGCACCACTGACGGCAAGTCCGGTCACCGTCTACCCGGTTGAGGGTTCCTCGTTCAGCGGAGTCGTGGCGACGTTCACGGACGCCGACCCGAATGGCGTGGCGTCCGACTACACCGCGACGATCACCTGGGGAGATGGTAGTTCCTCGGCAGGTACCGTCGCCTACAGTTCAAGTCTTGGCGCATTCACAGTCACAGGTACGCACACTTATACCGATGACGGCTCGCGCTCCGTCAGCGTCGCGATCCATGATGGCGGCGGCGCGTCAACGTCGGCGACAAGTACGTCCGTAGTGGCGGACGCCGTGTTGACAGGCACGGGCGTCACTCTGAGCGCAACGGAGGGAACGGCCTTTTCCGGTCAAGTAGCAACGTTCACGGACGCCAACCCCGGCGCCACGGCCTCGGATTTCACCGCGCTCATCCAGTGGGGTGATGGCCAGAGTTCGACCGGAACGGTTGCGTACAACTCCTCACTGAGCCTCTTCACGGTCACGGGAAACCACACCTATTCCGAGGGGTCGGCGCTTGGAGTCCTTGTCACAATCACCGACGCCGGCGGCTCACTCGCATTTGCTGACGGCCAGGCGAACATCGCCGACGCACCGCTAACCGCCTCGACGGCTTCGGTAACCGCGACGGAAGGCGCTACGTTCAGTGGAGCCGTAACGACCTTCACCGACGCCAACCCCAGCGCCACAGTTTCCGACTTCTGGGCGGCGATTACTTGGGGGGACGGAGACGTCTCGCCCGGCGTCATTACTTATGACTCGGTGCACGGAGATTTCGTCGTCTCCGGATCAGAGCGGTTTACGACGGTCGGCTCATTCCCGCTCTCGGTGGCCATTCGGGACAAGGGGGGTTCCACAGTTACGGCGACGGGAACCACCCACGTCTCCGACGTCTCCCCCGCGGCTACGGGGCTGGCGGTGAGCGCGGTTGAGGGAGAATCGTTCACAGGCACGGTGGCCACCTTCACCGACCCCTCTTCGAGCCCCTCAACTTTCACGGCGACTATCAACTGGGGCGACGGCAGCAGCTCAGCCGGCACGATCACGTATAACGCCGTGACCAAACTCTTTTCCATCGCCGGTACGCATACCTACGCGGAGGAGGGAACCAACTCCGTCACGGTCAGTATCGTCGATAGCGGCGGCCAATCGGCCTCGACCTCGTCCACGGCAACCGTGGCCGACGCTCCGCTGAGTGTGAGAACGTCGTCACTGAATCTCGTCGAGGGGAGCGGATATAGCGGAGTCGTCGCGACCTTCGTCGACGGCAACCCGTCGACCTCATCGAGCGACTACTCGGCAACGATCACCTGGGGCGACGGTACAACCACTTCTGGCACGATTAGTTATGACAGCACTCATCACGTCTATGACGTCAGTGGTGCTCACACTTACTCCGATGAAGGGTCGTATACCCTCGCGGTGAGCGTCCATGATATCGGCGGCGGAGCGGTAGGGTCTTCCAGCGCGACGTCGACTGTGACGGACGCCCCGCTGACGGCCACGGCTGTCGCGATCTCGGCGACCGAGGGCACTCCTTTCAGCGGGGCAGTCGCGACCTTCACGGACGGGAACACAGGCGCGACGGCGGCCGACTTCACGGCGACGATCACTTGGGGAGACGGCACAACCTCGACCGGCACCGTCGTTGCAGGCGGGTCGGCCGGATCGTTCACAGTCAACGGCACTCACCTGTTCACAGAGGAAGGAGTCTTCGGAGCTTCGGTCTCGATCGTGGATGACGGAGGCGCAAAGGCTAAGGTTCTTGAAACTTCGACGGTTGCCGACTCGCCGATTTCGGCCACGCTCGTGACGTTCACTCCCGTCGAGGGAACGACCTTCAGCGGTGTGGTCGCGACCTTCACCAGCGGCGATCCGACCGCGAATGCCGCGGGGCTTTCCGCCACGATCCAATGGGGTAACGGCAACACCTCTCCAGGCACGATCACGTACAACTCCGCCACCGGCGTGTTCGACGTCATCGGCACAAGCTTCTATGCCGAAGAGGGATCTTACCCTGTCACCGTGAGCATTCATGACATCGGCGGTCAAAGCGTAACCGTTAGCGGCACTACGGTGGTGGCCGACGCGCCGCTTTCGGCGAGCGCCGTCACAGTCTCGGCCACGGAAGGAATCGCGTTCTCCGGCGTAGTCGCCACATTCACAGACGCGGATCCGAACGGCACACTTTCCGACTATTCGGCAACCATTACGTGGGGCGGTGGCGCGACGAGCGCAGGCACCATTACCTACGACTCGGTGCACGGTGTCTACGACGTCAGCGGCACCGGCACACTAAGCGATGAAGGGACCGCCACGGTCGCCGTAACGATCAGGGACTCCGGAGGGGCCTCGGCCACGGCATCAAGCACGGCCAACGTGGCGGACGCATCTTTGTCGGCCACGGGACACAACCAGACACCCACGGAAGGAACGAGCCCGACACTGATCGTCGCCACGTTCACAGACGCCGACCCCGTCTCGACGGCCTCCGACTTCACGGCGACGATCACCTGGGGCGATGGAAACGTCACAAACGCCACGGTTGCTTACGACTCAACGCATCATGATTACACCGTCTCCGGCACCGATACTTTCGGCGCATCGGGAAGGACGTACAACGGCAGCGTCTCAATCCACGACAAGGGGGGATCGACAGCCAGCGCGACTTTCTCCAGCACCGTGATCAATGCCATTCCGGTGATCCAGTCGGCGAGCAACCTCTCCGGCAATGAAGCGCAGACCTTGAATTTCACCGGTTCGTTCACGGACAGTTGGCCAAGCGACACGCACACCGCGACGATTCTTTGGGGAGACGGAACCTCAAGCGTGGGCACCGTCACCGAATCGAGCGGCAACGGGACGGTGACCGGTAGCCATTCCTACGCCGACGGTGGCACGTACACGATCACACTTCAGGTTGTGGCAAATAGCGGTGCGACGGGTTCCGGCGTGGCCACCGCAACCATCGCGGATGTTCCCCCAACCGTCACCGCCACAACGATCGCCCCCGTGATCGGCTATGCACTCTCGGGCGTGCAAGTGGCGACATTCAGCGACCCTGGTTACAGCTTTGCTCCCTCCGGCAAGACGGAGAGCTTCACGGCGACCATTAACTGGGGCGACGGAACCACGTCCACAGGAACGGTCAATGTAACGCAAGGGTCAGCCGGGGTACCCACGACGGGAACGGTCACCGGCAGCCACACCTATACCTCGAGCGGCAACGTCACAATGACGGTGAAGGTCATTGCCGACGGCGTTGCCACGGGGACGGCCACCGAGGCCGTAACGGTCGCGTCGCACGGCGCCACCAAATACTTCGTGGTGGACGACACGGCGGACTCGTTCTTCTTCTACGACTCCGAGGGGCACCTCGCCGGCAACCCCGCGCTCTCTGACGCAACTCCGCGGGGCTCGGCAAGTGATGCGGCGGCCGACACCGTCTGGGTTATCGACGCCAATGGTGGTGTTTATGTCTACAATCCGAACGGAACGCTTCGCGGATCCTGGACCTCGGGCGTGAGTCAGCCCCAGGACATCACCACCGACGGCTCGAATATCTGGATCGTCGATAAGGCCAGCAACACCATCGATTACTACGCGGGCGCCGCCAGCCGTACCTCTGGTTCGCAGGCTCCCACATCGAGCTTCTCGCTGGCTCCCGCAAACCACAGCCCATCCGGTCTCGTCACCGACGGCTCGACGATCTGGGTCACGGATGATGCCACGGCGGGAGGCACCGTCTTTGTCTATAACACCTCAGGAAGCTATCTAGGTTCCTGGACGCTCGATCCCAGCGAGTCTGATCCCGTCGGAATCACTCTTGATCCCTCGGGAGGCAGCGATCTCTGGGTAGTCGACCGCGGCACGGACCTCGTCTACCACTACACCGGCGCAACGAGTTGGCGGTCGGGCAGCCGGCAAGCGTCCGATACCTTTGCCCTCGCCTCCGGCGACACACACCCCACAGGTATCGCCGACCCGAACACAACGGCCACCTGGGTCGCCAACGGAAATGGCAACTGGGACGTTGGAAGCAACTGGAGCACCGGTGTCGTCCCTGACGCCAACACCGACGTCAATCTCGACAACTCCAGCGGCGGCACCTACACCATCACGATTCAACCTGGCGATACTGCGGTCGCCCACAGTATCACGAGCACACGAGACACTCTCTCCATCACGGGGGGCACCCTCACCATCGGGGCGGCTTCTAGTCTCTCGGGCGGCTTGAATTTTAGCGGTGGAACGCTCTCGCTTGGCGCCACACTGACGACGGCGGGCACAAACCACTGGTCCGGGGGCACTCTCACTGGGGCTGGGAGTTGGACAAACTCCGGGACTCTCGCGCTCACCGGCGGAGGATACATCGCCGAAACCATCTCCGGCGGCACCCTTAATAACTCCGGAACCATCACATGGACCGGCACCGGAAACATCGGACTCCAGAATACCGCAACCATCAATAATCAAACCGGTGCCCTCTTCAACATCCAGACCACGGCCAGCCTCATTCCTTCCAACGGCTCCGATACCACCGCTCTTACCTTCAACAACGCAGGAACTCTGCGAAAGTCCAGCGTCAGCGGCACCACTTCCTTCATCTACCAGGCTGGGTACAGCAGCGGCGGGGATGGCATCGTCCTCAACGACTCCGGAACCGTTGATGTTCAAACCGGTACCCTCTCACTTCAGGATGGCGGCAATGAGACGGGTACCTTGACTGTTGAGTCCGGCGCCGTTCTCAACTTCGCCGGAGCCACGACGACGCTCGGAACCGCCTCGACATTGTCGGGGGCCGGCTCGGTGACAGTCAGCGGCGGCACAACGACGTTCGGCGGAACGACTTCGTTCACGGGCACACTAACTGTCTCCGGCGGTATCGCGAGTTTGAGTGCCGCCACAACCGTCGCCTCACTGGCATTCACGGGTGGCACGGTGACTGGCGCTGGACCGTTGAAGCTCACAGGTTCCGGAACATGGTCTGGAGGAACTCTCTCCTCCACGCTGAACGTTGCCGCTGGCGCGTCCCTCAACCTCACGGGAGGCGGCTACTACGCGGAGACCATCTCCGGTGGCACACTTAACAACTCCGGAACCATCACATGGACCGGTAGCGGAAACATCGCGCTACAGAACACCGCAACCATCAACAATCAAACTGGCGCTCTTTTCAATATCCAGACGGGCGCAAGCCTCCTCCCATCYAACGGCTCTGACGCCACCGCTCTCACATTCAACAACGCGGGAACTCTGCGAAAGTCCAGCGTCAGCGGCACCACTTCCTTCGTCTACCAGGCCGGATACAGCGGCGGCGGGGACGGCATCGTCCTCAACGATTCCGGAACCGTTGATGTTCAAACCGGTACTCTCTCACTTCAGGATGGTGGCACAGAGTCTGGAACTCTTACCGCCGAGTCGGGAGCTACTCTTAGCTTTGCCGGTGGAACCGCCACCATGACCTCCGCTTCCACCGTCAACGGAGCGGGAACCATCTCCGTAACGGCCGGCACCGCTAGCTTCAACGGGGCATTTAGCCCGGCGAATCTCACCGTATCGGGTGGTACTGCGAATCTCGCTCATGCCGCCACCGTTACGTCTACGACGGTCTCCGGCGGAACGCTCAACCTCAGTTCTTCCCTCGCCACCACCAATCTCACCTTCTCAGGTGGAACCATCGCAGGCGCTGGACCACTCAACCTCTCCACCTCAGGAACATGGTCCGGCGGAACTCTCTCTTCCATCTTGAACGTCGCCGCCGCCGCCTCCCTCAACCTCACAGGAGGCGGCTACTACGCGGAGACCATCTCCACTGGAACACTCAATAACTCCGGGACGATCACCTGGACCGGTAGCGGTAACATCGCGCTACAGAACACCGCGACCATCAACAATCAAGCGGGCGCCCTCTTCAACATCCAGACCGGCGCAAGCTTCCTCCCATCCAATGGCTCTGACGCCACCGCTCTCACATTCAACAACACGGGAACGCTACGAAAGTCCAGCGTTACCGGCACCACTTCTTTTGCCTACCAGGCCGGATACAGCAGCGGCGGGGACGGCATCGTCCTCAATGACTCCGGGACTGTCGATGTTCAGAAGGGTACTCTCTCGCTCCAAGATGGTGGCACGGAGTCCGGAACCTGTCTCTTATACACATCTAGATGTGTATAAGAGACAGCCTCACCACCTCGGGAACCTGGTCAGGAGGAACTCTCTCCTCCACCTTGAACGTTGCCGCAGGAGCAACGCTCAGCCTCACCGGGGGTAACTATTACGCGGAAACCGTCTCCGGCGGAACTCTCAACAACTCCGGGACGATCACCTGGACTGGCACCGGAAACATCGGACTCCAGAATACCGCAACCATCAACAATCAAACCGGTGCCCTCTTCAACATCCAGACCACGGCCAGCCTCATTCCTTCCAACGGCTCCGATACCACCGCTCTTACCTTCAACAACGCAGGAACTCTGCGAAAGTCCAGCGTCAGCGGCACCACTTCCTTCATCTACCAGGCCGGATACAGCAGCGGCGGGGACGGCATCGTCCTCAATGACTCCGGGACTGTCGATGTTCAGAAGGGTACTCTCTCGCTCCAAGATGGTGGCACGGAGTCCGGAACTCTTACCGCTGAGTCGGGAGCTACTCTTAGTCTGTCTCTTATACACATCTAGATGTGTATAAGAGAAGGCGCTCAGCCTCACCGGGGGTAACTATTACGCGGAAACCGTCTCCGGCGGAACTCTCAACAACTCCGGGACGATCACCTGGACTGGCACCGGAAACATCGGACTCCAGAATACCGCAACCATCAACAATCAAACCGGTGCCCTCTTCAACATCCAGACCACGGCCAGCCTCATTCCTTCCAACGGCTCCGATACCACCGCTCTTACCTTCAACAACACAGGAACTCTGCGAAAGTCCAGCGTCAGCGGCACCACTTCCTTCATCTACCAGGCCGGATACAGCAGCGGCGGGGACGGCATCGTCCTCAATGACTCCGGGACTGTCGATGTTCAGAAGGGTACTCTCTCGCTCCAAGATGGTGGCACGGAGTCCGGAACTCTTACCGCCGAGTCGGGAGGTCCTGCTGTCTCTTATACACATCTAGATGTGTATAAGAGACAGGTCTACGTTCAGAAGGGTACTCTCTCGCTCCAAGATGGTGGCACGGAGTCCGGAACTCTTACCGCTGAGTCCGGGGCCACTCTCAACTTCGCCGGTGGAAACGCCACCATGACCTCCGCTTCCACCGTCAACGGAGCGGGAACCGTCTCCGTCAGCGGAGGAACCGCTAGCTTCAACGGAGCACTCAGCCCAACCAACTTTACCGTCACCGCGGGAACCGCTAACGTCGCTAACGCGGCCACTGTCACCTCCACGACGGTCTCCGGCGGAACGCTCAACCTCAGTTCTTCYTTCGCCACCACCAATCTCACCTTCTCAGGCGGTACCATCGCAGGCGCCGGACCGCTCAACCTCTCCACCTCGGGAACCTGGTCAGGAGGAACTCTCTCCTCCACCTTGAACGTTGCCGCAGGAGCAACGCTCAGCCTTACTGGCTCCGGATATCCGGGCGAAACGATCTCCGCGGGAACCTTGAATAACTCCGGAACTGTCACCTGGACCGGTAGCGGTAATATCGGGCTTCAAAATGCCGCCACCGTCAACAATCTTTCGGGTGCACTTTTCGACATCCGAACAAATGCGAGCGTCATTCCCTCGAACTCGTCCGACACCAGCACGCTGGCCTTCCACAACGCGGGAACGCTACGAAAGTCGACCGTCACAGGCACCACCACCTTCACGAAGGGTGGTTACTACGGCAGCAGCGACGGCGTGGTTTTGACGAATACCGGCACGATTGACCTTACCCCAAGCACGACGTTGTCGCTCCAGGCGGGAACGTTCACGCAGACAGCCTCCGGCACGCTGGACATCGAGTTCAATCCGTCTGTCTCCGGAAATGGTTACGGTCAACTCGTGACGGCGAACGCACCAAGCCTCGCGGGTACGCTCCAAACGACGGTGACAGGCACTTTGCCAGCCAACGCAAGCTACACAATCCTCAGCAACCAGAGCAGTACGCAAGCGACGGGCACCTTTGCCGGATTGCCGGAAGGAGCAACGCTCACGTCGGGGGGCAACTCCTTCCAGGTCACCTACAAGGGAGGTTCGGGCACGAGCGTTGTGCTGACGCATGTGGCGACGATCAGCATCAACAACGTGACCGCGCCAGACGTCAGCTCGGGTACAACGAACTTTGTCTTCACCGTGACGCTTTCGCAGGCGGTGTCTCAGACTGTCAAGATTCCTTACACCACGGCTGATGGAACCGCAGTGGCCGGCCGAGACTACACCGCGACCAGTGGAACGCTGACCTTCGCCCCAGGGACGACCTCGGAAACCATCACGGTGCCAGTCATCGGCACCACCGAATATGAACCCTCTCGGACCTTCAACGTTGTTCTGGGTCCCGTAGTGGGCATCGGCGTCAGTCCTGGAGGCGGTCTTGGAACGATTCTCAATAACAACCCGCAGCCCACAATCCACAGCCCGGCCGCCTATTCCAGCGCCTCAGCGCCGAGCCTGATCGTCCCCGTCGTGCTCACCAATCCCAGCTACCAGACCGTCACCGTCAACTACTCGACAGCCAACGGCACGGCCCTGGCAGGCACCGATTACCAGGCAATATCCGGTACACTTACATTCGCTCCGGGGCAGACCTCGGGAACGATCGTGATACCGCTCCTGGATGATCTGGCCGCGACGAACGACCGAAAGTTCCAGGTTCTCTTCTCCAATCCGGTAAACGCGAGCCTTGGCCTGGCACAGGCTACCGAGACGATCTTCAACGCTTCCGCACATCCAAGTTTGACGATTGTGGAGCAGGGAGCCGTCGGTAGCGCCGCACTCATTACGGGCAAGGTGACGACAGGGGATACAGCGGACCCAATCACATCGCTCACCATCAATGGCATCGCCGTCAATTCGGTCGACGCGGCGGGCGACTTCTTCAGCCAGGAGAGTCTGGCACCCGGTCAGAATACGTTCACGGTGGTCGCCGTGGACCTGGCGGGCCAAACAGCAACGACCGTGGTGACCATCGCCGGCCCTGACAATCCCGCCAAGGCCGTCGACTTCTCGCAACTCGCGGACGTGACGCCCAGCTTCACCGCTCAGTACGGCCGAACGACGTGGACCGATAGCCCGAGCCTGCTTGATGCCGAACTCTCGGTCAAAGATATCGGCACATACCTTGTCGATACGCCGCTGATCGTCGAGGTCACGCACATTAGCAACCCGACGGTGGTCCTCAGCAAGCCCGACGGATACGCCCCGGACGGCACGCCCTACTACAACCTCTCCTCGCTCGTCACCGGTGGCAGCCTGGCCCCAGGCCAACAAACGTCTGTACGGTCGCTCGAGTTCTACGACCCGAACAAGGTGCGCTTTACGTACGACCTGGTCTTCCTGGCACCCACCAACCTTCCGCCGGCATTCCTGACCGCACCCGTCGTCAGTGTTGATGCGGGCGTACCCTACATCTACCCCGCTCAGGCGTCAGACCCTGACAAAGATGTTTCGCAGCTTACCTATTCGCTCGTCTCCGGTCCAGCGGGCATGGCAATCAACCCGACCACCGGAAACGTCACGTGGAACCCGTCGACCACTGACGTTGGCAATCACACCGTCGACCTTCGCGTTTCCGACGGCCGCGGTGGCACCGACGACCAACGGTACGTCTTGACGGTCACTCCTCCTGGCCCCAACCAACCGCCTCACTTCATTACAACACCCGTCGTCATTGCTTATGTCGGCACGGCCTACAGTTATCCATCACAGGCGGTCGATCCCGACGGCGACGCTGTAACTTACAGCCTGGTGAATGGTCCGGCCGGGCTGAGCATCAACGCGACGTCCGGGCTCGTCTCCTGGACACCATCCTCCTCACAGCTCGGCCTCAACGCAGTCACCATTGAGGCAAGCGATGGGCAGGGGGGAACGGCCACTCAAACCTACCAGATCAACGTCCAACCTGAGCCCGGCAATCTTCCACCGATCATCATTAGCAAGCCCGTTACGACGATCAACGAACAGGCGGCATCCGGCACCGGTCCCCTCGTTAACCTCTCGACCTGGACCCAGGTCTTCTACAATGAGCAATTCCAGGGGCCCGCGAACTGGGTCTTCGACCCCACCAACACCATTGCTACGCAGACGCTCAATGCCGACGCGTCGATCTTGCTGAGCGACTTCAACCTCACTGACAACCAGATTCAAGGCACCTGGCAGGTCGGAAGCCCGCAGCATCCCTATGACGGCGATACCGACTTCATGGGCTTCGTCTTCGGGTACCAAGATCCGCAGCACTATTATCTGCTCGACTGGTCGGGCGGCAACGAGTGGGGCCAGTACGGCAATATCCCCGGCATGGACATCAAAGTCATTGATGCCGCGACCCCGGCGAATTCGTACACCCCCTTGTCATATTACGACCTCCTCACATCGGTTGGTAATCCCGGGCGAGTGACCGAGCTTTATCACAACAACGCGGTCTGGCAGCCAAACACGCCTTACCAATTTACGCTCGACTTCCACCCCGGCCAGTTCACGATCACCGTCAAGCAGGGAAGCACCACCATCGCCTCGGTGCACCTGGCCGATAGCACCTACACTTCCGGCAAGTTCGGATTCTACAACGCTTCGCAGTCGAACGTTCAATACAGTGGATTCCAGAATCTGTCGCTGCCCTCACTGTCGTATCAGTATCAGGTTGTTGCGATCGATCAGGATAATGATCCGCTAACCTACTCACTCCCGGTCGCCCCCCAAGGGTTGACCATCAATCCCACCACGGGTTTGATCACCGGCCTTCCGCTGGCCTCGGGTGACGCAATCCACTTCAACGGCAGCGACAATTACGCAAGCGTTCCCAATTCTTCCAGTCTGAACCCAAGCAACTTGAGCGTTTCGACGTGGGTCTCCTTCGACTCGCTCGACTCCTCAAGCCCATCTTCCCCGGGTCTCCAATATCTCGTCTTCAAGGGAAGCGGACGGACCGATCACATTGAGGGTTACGCCCTGGCCAAGGTCCGCGTCAACGGCCTGGATCACCTTGCGTTCATCGTCACAACCACGGCCGGAACGCAGGTTCAGGCCATTTCTTCCACGGTTGTCGAGCCGGGAACCTATTATCAGGTGATTGGTACCTACGACGGCTCATCACTCAAGCTTTACGTCAATGGGAACCTCGAAGATTCCGAGGCAGTGGGCTCGCCGTTGGCCTTGGGCACAACGCCACTCTACTTCGGCTCCTCGGGCCAAACCTATGATGGCAAACTGAGCGGCAGCCTCGATGCCACCAGCATTTGGAACACAGCCCTCTCCGCATCACAGGTTGCCAACAGCTACAACACGGCGATCGATCCCACAACACCCGGCCTCGTCGCCTATTATCGATTCGACGAAGGTTCAGGAACGGTTGCTCACGACGCCACGTCGTCTCATCTAGATGCCACGTTGGCGACAACGGGCCCGCAATCCGACCTACCCAACTGGATCGCCTCGACGGCACAGATCATCGCACTCCCCGCGCACGTGACTGTGCGAGTCGACGATGGGCGAGGAGGCTACGACACGCAAAGCTACGTGATCAATCAGGTCTCCACACTTCCCAGCCAGATCAGCGGCACCGTCTACAACGATCTCAACGCCAACGGATCGCAAGACTCCGGCGAGCCTGGGCTGTCTGGATTGACGGTGTATCTCGACCTCAACGGCACCGGTCAATATGTTTCCGGCGATCCCACCGCGACCACAGACACGAACGGCAACTATACCTTCTCCAACCTCTTGCCTGGCACCTACACCGTGGCCGTCGTCGGCCGGTCCGGCTGGCGTATTTCTAACCCGGTCTCCGGGTCGGATACCGTCTCCGTCGCCGCCGGCCAGAATCTTGCAGGTATCACCTTTGGTGAAACCCAGCAAGCCGTCCCGCCGGGTAACAGGCCGCCGGTCATTACGAGCACGGCCCCCACGACGGCCACTGCGGACCAGGCCTATCAGTACAACACCACCATCTCCGACCCCGATGGCGTGCCGGTCACCTACGACTTGCCCGTGGCACCCGCCGGCATGGTCATTGATCCCTCGACGGGAATTGTGGGCTGGGTCCCCACCGACGGCCAGGTCGGTACCCAGAACGTGGTTCTTCGCGTTCGCGACACGCGAGGCGAAGTCGCACTCCAGTCGTTCATCATCAACGTGGCGGCAGCTAACACGCCTCCGGTTATCACAAGCCAACCGCCGGGTCCAGCCTCGGTCGGCAACCCGTACCAATATCAGGTGGTCGCCCAAGACGCTGAGAATAACACGCTGAGCTATCAGCTCACGACCGCCCCGACAGGGATGACCATCAATAGCAGTACCGGGCTTGTAACCTGGACCCCCACGTCCGGTCAGGTCGGCACGCAGCCCGTGACGATCTCCGTCAGTGACGGGCAGGGGGGGGTTACCACCCAGTCGTTCAACTTGCCGGTCGTAATTGACGCGGCCAACTCGCCTCCGACGATCACGTCGAGTCCGACAGGGCCAGCCATCGCCGGTTCGCCCTACCAGTACCAGGTCATCGCCAATGACCCTGACGGCGATCCCATCACCTTCGCACTCACAAGCCCACCTGCCGGAATGAGCATCAATCCCACCTCGGGACTACTCACCTGGACACCAACCACTGCCCAGGAAGGTTCTGCTCATATCGTCATCACCGCAAGTGACGGACGAGGAGGAATCGGAACTCAAACCTTCGACCTTCCCGTGAACGCGCCTGCGGGAGCTCCCAACGATCCTCCCGCGTTCACCTCGAACCCAACCGGGCCCGCCGTTGTGGGAGTAGCCTATCAATACCAGGTCGTCGCCAGTGACGACGATGGCGATCCGATCACTTACTCGCTTGTCACGTTCCCCTCGGGCTGTCTCTTATACACATCTAGATGTGTATAAGAGACAGCCGCTCATATCGTCATCACCGCAAGTGACGGACGAGGAGGAATCGGAACTCAAACCTTCGACCTTCCCGTGAACGCGCCTGCGGGAGCTCCCAACGATCCTCCCGCGTTCACCTCGAACCCAACCGGGCCCGCCGTTGTGGGAGTAGCCTATCAATACCAGGTCGTCGCCAGTGACGACGATGGCGATCCGATCACTTACTCGCTTGTCACGTTCCCCTCGGGAATGAGCATTAATTCGACGACCGGCTTGCTGACCTGGACGCCCACCGTCGCACAACTCGGTTCGCAATCGGTGTCCATCAAGGCTGATGACGGCCGAGGCGCCCAAACCACGCAATCGTTCTCCCTCTCTGTCGTCGCACCCAATACGCCACCGACAATCACGTCAACGCCCACGGGCCCCGCTCAAGTAGGCTCTCCCTACCAGTATCAAGTGGTGGCACATGACCCCGATGGCGATCCGATTCGCTTCTCCTTGACCACGGCGCCGCAGGGGATGGTGATCGATCCCAATTCAGGGCTTCTGACCTGGACACCGACGGCCGCACAGGTCGGGTCGCCGGAGGTTGTCATCGCCGCCAGCGACGGCCGAGGTGGTATTGGCACTCAGACCTTCAATCTCTTGACCGAAGTCACGACAACGAACCATCCCCCCGCGATCACGTCAACGCCCCCGGGTCCTGCGGTGGCGGGCTCGCCTTATCAATACCAGGTCGTGGCCAATGACCCCGACGGCGATCCCATCACCTTCGCGCTCACGAGTCCACCCGCGGGGATGGCGATCGACACCAATTCGGGGCTGTTGACGTGGACCCCAACCACCGCGCAGGAAGGCTCTCAGCCCGTCGCAATCGTGGCCAGTGACGGAAGAGGCGGAACGTATACCCAGACCTTCAATCTCACCGTCGACGCACCGGCGAGTGCCCCCAACGACCCACCCGTCTTCTCGTCACAGCCTACAGGACCTGCGATCGTTGGCTCCCCCTATCAATACAAGGCGGTGGCCAGCGACGATGACGGCGACCCGATCCAGTATGCACTGACGACGAGCCCCTCTGGGATGATCATCGATCCCAACTCGGGACTCTTGACCTGGACCCCAGTCGCCAGCAACCTTGGCCCGCAGCAGGTCGTGATCACCGCGAGCGACGGCCGGGGCGCGACGGCCACCCAAACCTTCACTCTCACGGTGGCGCAGCCCGCGACGAACGATCCCCCCGTCTTCACGACACAGCCGCCGGGCCCCGCGGTGGTGGGGCTCCCTTACCAGTACCATGCCTCGGCCAGTGACGACGACGGCGATCCGATCCACTACACGCTCACGGCCGGTCCCGCGGGCATGGCGATCGACACCAATTCAGGGCTCCTGACCTGGACCCCAACATCCGGCCAGCTCGGCTCCCAGCACGTGATCATCACGGCTGATGACGGCCGAGGGCTCGCTGTCTCCCAGGTGTTTGACCTCCTTGCAGTCTCCAACGTCCCCAACGAGTCACCGACAATCACGTCGACTCCCCCGGGCCCTGCTACAGCAGGTTCGCCTTATCAGTACCAGGTGGTGGCCAATGACCCCGACGGTGATCCCATCACCTTCTCGCTCACGAGCCCACTTACCGGGATGGCGATCAACCCGACCTCGGGACTCTTCACATGGACACCAACCACCGCTCAGGAAGGTTCCGAACTTATCACGATCGTGGCGAGTGACGGCCGGGGAGGAACCTATACGCAATCCTTCCATCTGACTGTGGACCCGCCGGGCACCGCCCCCAACGATCCTCCATCGATCAGCTCCACCCCGACTGGTCCCGCCGTCGCGGGGTTGCCTTACCAGTACCAGGTCGTCGCGACGGATCCGGATGGCGACCCGCTCCACTACACACTCACCAGTCCGCCGTCGGGCATGGCCATCAACCCCACCACGGGACTTCTCACCTGGACGCCGACCACGGCCCAGGTGGGAACCGCGCAGGTGACCATCGTGGTTGACGATGGTCGGGGTCTAAGCCAGTCTCAGTCGTTCCCCTTGACCGTGGTTTCAGGGCAAACCAACTCGCCTCCTGTCATTACCTCCACGCCCGGCACCTCGGTGCAGCTCGGCGCGACTTACCGTTACCTGGTCGTGGCCAGTGACGCAAACGGTGATCCTCTCAACTACAGCCTCGACGTCGCACCGAGCGGCATGAGCATCTCGGCAAACGGTCTCGTTACTTGGCAGCCCACCGCCACAGAGTTCGGTCTGAACCAGGTTCAGATCCGCGTAGACAACGGGCGTGGCGGTGCGGTGACGCAGTCTTTCTCCATCAATGTCGTCTCGCAGAACAATTTCGGACCGCCGACAATCACGTCGACACCGCCTCAAACAGCCGTGGTCGGCCAGCCTTACGCCTACAACCTCCAGGGGACGAGCGGCAATGGATCGCTACTGATCTGGACCCTGGCGAACGCACCAACCGGCATGTCTGTTAATGCAACCACGGGAGCGGTTCGTTGGACTCCCACAATCGCCGAACTGGGTGTTCAAACAGTGACCTTCGAGGTCACCGACGGCCAGGGAAGCACCGCAACGCAAACAGCCTCGATCGCTGTGAGTGCGACCGATCTACCCCCGCTGATCACCTCAACTCCTGGTGTATCGGCGACCGTCGGCTCGCCCTATGTCTACGACGTCCGCGCAACGGATCCCTCGAACTCGGTGATGACCTTCTCCCTGGTGGGCACAGTTCCTCTGGGCATGACAATCGACCCCTCCTCGGGCGTCATACTGTGGACACCTGACGCCTCGCAGACCGGGGCATTCCCGCTGACCGTGGAAGTCTCCGACGCGCTTGGAGGCATCGCCACGCAGGCTTATACACTGACGGTTTCCAACACCGCCCCCACGCCGCCTCCCGTCATCACGTCAACACCTCCGGCCACCGGGGTCGTCGGCGTCTCCTACCAGTACAACGTGACTGCGACGGCTTCCGACGGCAATCCGGTGACCTACTCCATTCCCTCCACGGATCCCACGTGGCTTTCCATCAACGCGTCCACAGGTGTGCTGCAAGGCGTACCTCCCACCGCCGGAACGTACACCGTCAAGGTTCAGGTCACCGACGACCATAGCCAGACCTCCGAGCAGACCTACACTCTGACCACGGAGCAAAACCAAGCGCCTACGATCACCTCGACGCAAGTAACAACGGTGACGGCAGGCCTGACGTACGCGTACGACGTGCAAGCAAGTGACGCCGACGGAGATCCCCTGACGTATCAGATCGTAACCACCCCGAATACGCCGGGGCTGACGATCAACAATCAAGGGCAAATTCGCTGGGCCACCGCCACGGCCGATGCCGGCAAGACGGTCCACGTGGTCGTCACCGTCAGCGACCCCTATGGTGCCCAGGCCACGCAACCTTACGACTTGCAGGTCCAGGCAGACACACAGGCCCCAGCGGTCGCCATTGAATACAGCGCGAATCCCGCAAACATGGGGAGCCAGGTCAGCATCACGGTCCTGGCGACAGACAATGTGGCCGTCACCTCGCTCAATCTCACTGTCGGTGGCGTTCACGTTCCCCTGGATGCCCACGGAGTGGCCACGGTTTCGTACGCCACCGCCCAGCAACTGGCCGTTGTCGCCACTGCCCAGGACGGCGCGGGGAACGTGGGGACAGCAACCGGCACGTTGACCATCATCAATCCCGCCGTCACCGGCGCACCCACAGTATCGCTCAGGTCGCCGGCCGACCAAGCCACGATCACGGCCCCCACGACCATCGTCGGTACCGTCAACGATCCCAACCTTCTGTCCTATACCCTCTCGGTCGCTCCTCTGAACGGGGGTCCCTCGAAGGTTGTCTCCACGGGCACCTCGAACGTTGCCAACAACACGCTCGGTACATTCGACCCGACGATGCTGGCTGACGGCGCCTATACCCTGACATTGACGGCGATCAATGCCGGAGGGATCTCGTCGAGCACGTCTGAGACCATCAATATTCAGGGTGCTCTCAAGCTAGGCAATGTCCATCTCGAGTACACCGACCTCAGCCTCAAACTGACGGGCCTACCGATCGCGATCACACGCACCTATGATTCTCTCAACGCGTCGGTCAGCGGCGACTTTGGCTATGGCTGGACACTGAGCGAGACGAACTATCAACTCAACGTCAACACGTTCAACGCAGGACTCAGCGGCTACAGCGACTATCCCGCATTTCCCGCAGGCTCACGTGTTGTCATCTCCATGCCCGGCGGCCAAACCGAAGGGTTTACCTTCGAGCCTTACGTTTCTGAGGATCTCTTCGGCATCCCGATTTACTATGCCCCCGCGTTCGTTCCCGATCCCGGGGTCGCCGCACAATTGACGGTACCTTCCGTCGACTTGACGCAGGCAGGCAATGAATTCATCAGCGAAGGGGATGGCGGTGAAGGCTACAATCCCAAGGATCCCGTATTCGGCAACACCTACACATTGACAACGCCCGATGGCTTGGTCCGCACCATCGACGCCACGACCGGTCAACTCCTGACTGAATCCAATCGCAACAACATCACGCTCACTTTCAGCGACAGCGGAATCGTCAGCTCCACGGGAGCGCAGATAACCTTCACGCGAGACTTCGCGGGCCGGATCACCACGATTACCGACCCCGCGGGGGGCCAGATCGTCTACCACTACAACGCAACCGGCGACCTTGTCGGCGTTACCGACCGCGCAGGCAACACAACAACGTTCGGCTACAGCAGCCAGTTGCCACACTACCTCGTGAACGTCAACGACCCACTCGGTCGTAGCCAAATCCAGAATACCTATGACTCCCAGGGGCGACAGACCGGATCGGTCGACCCCAACGGCAACACCGTCAAGGAAACCTACGACAGCGGCAACCGCATCCAGACCGTCACCGATCAGCTCGGAAACACAACGACGACCGTCTACGATACCAGTGGTCGCGTCGTTGAAACGATCGACGCCCTTGGGAACACGTCATCCAATACCTATAATGCCCAAGGGCAGCTCGTGGCCCAGAAGGATGCCGACGGCTTTGCGACTACGTACACCTACAATTCACTCGGACAGCCGCTGTCGGTAACCGACCCGCTGGGGCATGTCACCTACTACGGATACGACTCCTCCGGCGATCTCACCTCGGTAACCGACCCACTCGGCCTGACCAAATCCCTAACCTACGACGGCCAAGGCAATATCCTGTCGTTCACCGATGCGATGGGTCAGACGACCGGGTATTCGTACGACTCCAAGGGCAACATGCTTACGAGCACCAACCCGCAGGGGGGTGTTACCCACTACACGTACGACGCATACGGTGATCTGATCAAACAAGTCGACCCGCAAGGGACGATTACCACGTTCGTCTACGACGCCAATCTCAATCCGACGGAAGAATTGTTCACGCAAACAACACCTCAGGGACCTCAGGTTGAAACTGAGCACACCTCCTACGACGGAAACGGTAACGAAACGTCGCATACCGACGCGAACGGAGCGACAACGACCAGCGTCTACGACGCCGACGGTAACCTCATCGCAACAATTGACCCGCTGGGTCGGCACACAACGTACCTATACAACTCCCAAGACTATCTGACCGAGACCGATTACCCCGACGGAACGAATACGAAGAACTCCTACGACGCGGCCGGCAGGAAGATCACATCGACCGATCAAGAAGGCCGAGTTACCACCTATCAGTATGACAAGGTCGGACGGCTCATCGCGACCACCGCTCCCAACAACACGACAACGACTACGGTCTACGACGCCGACGGGCGTGTGACGGCGAAGATCGATGCTCTCGGTCACGAGACCGACTACACCTATGACTCCAAGGGCAATCAGCTCACGTCACGCGACGCGCTCGGCGATACCACCACTTACACCTACGACGCCGACGGCCGGAAGACATCCCAAACCGATCCCCTCGGGCATGTGACTCATTACGAGTACGACAACACGGGGCACCTCACAACGACGGTCTTCGCCGACGGATCGGATGTCGTTGACACCTACAACACTCAAGGACAGAAGATCACCGAGACAGATCCGATGGGTCTGATAACCCATTATGAGTACAACCAGGCCGGCCAGCTCACCGCGGTCGTCGACCCCGCGGGGAACCGTACGCAATACGCATACGATGAGATGGGCAACGAGATCAGCCAGACCGATGCCCTGGGGCACACCACGCAATACCAGTACGATGGCGCCGGCCAGCAAACAGGGACGACTCTTCCGCTCGGGCAGAGCGAAACAACGACCTATAACGCGAACGGGAACGTGACCTCGTCGACCGACTACAACGGCACGACTACCACGTTCTCGTACGACGTGAACAATCGCCTGGTCGCCGAGCATTTCGCGGACGGGACCACAACGACGTTTACCTACACAGCCTCAGGGAAAGTCGCCACCATCACGGACACGCGAGGCATCACTCACTACTATTATGATGCAGTCGATCATCTGACCTCCGTGACCGAGCCCGACGGCACTGCGATCACGTACACATACGACTTGAACGGAAACATGACTTCGGAGGCAACCCCGGCAGGAGTCACGCACTACACCTATGACGCCCTTAACCGGCTCTCAACCGTTCAGGACTCCAGCGGTGGGACCACAACGTACACTTATGACGCGGACAGCAATCTCACCCGTACGGACTTCCCCAACCAGACATCCGAAACCGAAAAATATGACACACTGAATCGACTCACCGAAGTCGACTACACAGGCTCCTCCGGACTGTTCTGGAGCGAGAAATACACGCTCAACGCCGATGGCAACCAGACGTCGGCTCAACAGCTTAGCGGCCGGCTGGTCACCTACACCTATGACCAACTCGGCCGTGTGACAACCGAGAACATCACGGACCCAACCCTCGGCAACAGAACGATCACTTATACGTACGATGCCGCGGGTAATAGGCTCACGATGAACGACTCGGCCATCGGGATCACAACCTATACTTATGACAACAACGACCGACTCCTGAGCACAACCCAGGGGACGCAGGTCACAAACTATACTTATGACAACGACGGCCACATCCTCACGGAAAAGGTTGTCGGAACGCCCAATCAGACGACCTATCACTGGGATGACCGCGGTAACCTGTCGGGCGCGGATGTCACCACGTCCTCCGGGACGCAGAGCGCGACCTATCAATATGACGCCGCGGGCAACCGAGTCGCGGAGACGTCCGGAGGCCAGCAGACGAAATACCTCGTCGACACAAACCGCGGCCTGGCCCAGGTCCTTGAGGAATACACAGCCGGCGGCGTGATCTCTGCTTCCTACACCTACGGCCTGAACTTGATCTCCCAGGTGCACGGTACGACACGTTCGTACGAAGTCCTCGACGGCCGAGGGAGCACCGTGGGGCTGACCAACTCGACCGGTTCACTCACGGATCGCTACATCTATGACGCCTTCGGCCGCGTGCTCAACCGTTCGGGTTCGACGCCGAACAGTCGCTTCTATCTGAGCGAGCCGGTCGATCCTCTGACCGGACTGGTCTACCTGAGGGCCCGCAGCTATGACCCCACGACAGGCCGGTTCCTGAGCCGGGATGCAGCCGATCCCAACCAGAGCGATCCTCAAAGCCTGAACCGATACGCCTATGGCTTTAACGACCCGGTTAACTTCATCGATCCCAGCGGAAACCTCCCCGCTTGGCTCCAGGGGATCTTTGTTCACAGCTACCTTGGAGGGCAGTTCAAGTTCAATGATCCCATGATGCTTCCTGGCGATCTTCGCTGGGCAAATCAATGGATCAACACGATTGCCGTAACCCTTGGCTACCTGCCGGTCCCGCCGACCGCGACAGACCCGCTCGGCCGATGGATCGGCAACCTGAGGCCCGACTTGGCCAACGTCACCGGACCGGTTGGAACCGTGTACGAAATCAAGCCAGGGCCGCTTCAGTTTGTCAGCGGAGCGTTCATCAATGAACTGATCAATATTGCCACAGGCAACCAGCTTCTCAATTACCTCGTCTATCTGAATGCCTACGCCGGCCCACCCGCACACCTTTGGGGGCCAGGGGTCACGTTCGCCCCGGGTTATGTCCAATGGCCGAACTACCGATTCTCTCCTCCGGGGACGATGCTCGTCACGATCAACAACTACGCCCTTGCTCCCGGTGCCATCATCTATGAGTTCCTTCCCACTCAACAAGCGCTACAATACGCGACCCTGTTTGTTGCCGCCTATGTCGCCGGCTACTATCTGGCACTCCACCAGGCGGCGATCCTGGCGGCTCTTGGCAACGGGGCCAGAGCGCTCGATGCGGCGATCGGCGATGCCGTGGCCGTTCTGACCGGCACCCTGGCACCGGGTCTTTGATCTCGACGTGTTAGAATCGACGTCCGCGGGTAACGTCCCTGGATTGACGGAACGGGTTAGGCAGGGAGACAATAGCCTTCTCTCCTTACCGGAGACCGCGATGTCTCGCACATTCTACGATAGCCCGTACGTCTTCCTGGTAACGGAACCCGCGCTCAGTCGGCTCATCCAGCAGTCTGACGCTTACCGAAAGTGTGTGGATCAGATCATCAAGGGACCCGAACCGGTCTTCCGCTACCCCGATGGCAGCCTCCAGATCGAGGGGGGAGGAGCGGTTCAACTCTTCTTTGCGACCCGACTCCAAGGAGGGATGGAAGGGGTTGAGTTCAACACGATTTTTCGTAGCCTCGCTCCCTTCTCGATGAAGCAATTCCGGTTCTGGTACGAAGCCTCCTACCGACGAAAATTGGGGAAATACGACTTCCGTGTTATCCCCAGTCCGCCCATTCCCGAGTCTCCCGGCGAGCACGAGCTTGGCTCGCTGCCGGTGACCGTCGCATTCCTGCGTAAACCCAAGCCCGACGTCATGCGCAAGTTTACTGACGTCATTTCTCAGTGGTGCCGCTCCGTGGCAACGTCAGGAATGTTCGGCGAAGGCCCCATTGCAACACCGACACCTGAACTCATCTTCCAGGGAGCCCGGGTTCAGTTCGTGATCGACGCCAGTGGATCGGGGCAAAACACGCTCAACTGGCTCGTGCTTACGGCCTACAACTTCGGGCGAACGGTCGCTACTGTTGCTGGCATACACTTTGACATGAAAGTCCATCCCGACTTTCCGGACAAGAATTACATCGACGCCTACTGGGGTCCGGCAGAGGGAGAGATCACCGTACTTCCCATCGCGCCAACCAGCGCATCTGGTTCTGATCAGAGTATCACCCCACCAGATTCGAAAGGCTGACCCCGTCGTCCGAAAAACGAAATCCGCAATCCGGCTTCAAGGCCGATGCCCAGAGTTGGAGCCAAAGAAGAGGTATCCTTTCAAACATCGTCGTGTTGCCATTGTGAAATTTTCATGAAGAATTCCGAACGCGAAAAGCGGACGATGGCGGCCTAGGAACAGACGTCTTCGTCTCGGCTACGGGGTATCTCGATCGGTCTTGTCGCCGGATTGGCTTCGCTCGCAAACCCTCAGCGCGGCAACCAGGTTTTCCGAATACTTGGTCAAGTCCGCAAGGATAGCCGGGGAGATGAGCCCAAATATTTTGGTTCGCAGGGGTGATTTTCCGACGCTTAAGGATCGGCTATGATCCTCGGAGGCGACCAAGGGACGCGACTTGGGCTATCCTTCAAATAAGGTGGGTAGGCACAAGCGCCCTCGATCCCGCAAGACGGAGCCTCTCCCAGAAATGGCGACGTATTCCGAGGATGGTAACGATCCCTCGTCACTCGACAGCCTGCACACGGCGAATTTCCCGTCCCTTCTTCGCGAGCTTGGCATCTCATTGCTGGTCAGCACTTACCAGACAGGGAAAGTGGTCATCGTTCGTGCAGACGGCGACGATCTCAATACGCACTTTTGCAGCTTCTCTTCCCCGATGGGACTGGCGCTTTCGGGCAACCGGTTAGCGATCGGTACGGCGCGCGAGATTTGGGAATTCCGCGACGCTCCGCGCAATTTCTCAACTCCCCAGACGTCCGACCGCGTTGATGCGAGCTTTCTGCCAAGGCGTTGCCATGTCACCGGGAACGTGCAAGTGCATGAGATGGCCTGGGGAAACGAGGGGCTCTGGTTCGTCAACACCCGTTTTTCCTGCCTGGCCACCCTCGACGAAGAACACAGCTTCGTCCCCCGTTGGCGCCCCCCGTTTATCACACGGCTGGCTCCTGAAGACCGCTGTCATCTCAACGGACTCGAAGTTGTCGATGGTAAACCGCGCTATGTTTCCGCGGTGGGAGAAAGCGATACACCGGGAGGTTGGCGTCCCAAGAAGGGACGAGGGGGCGTGTTGATCGATGTCCAGACTGGCGAGATAATCGCTCGTGGGCTCTCGATGCCCCACTCGCCACGTTGGCACGACGACCGGCTTTGGTTGCTCGAGTCAGGAACAGGCACCGTGGGAATCGTCGATCCTCAGACGGGCCGTTACGAAGCGATTTGCATGCTGCCTGGATTTACGCGCGGCCTTAGCTTCTTGGACGGCTTGGCTTTTGTGGGATTGTCCCAGGTGCGTGAGACAGCGATCTTCAGCGGCATCCCCATCACGGAGCAACTCACGGAACGGGCCTGCGGCGTCTGGGTCATCGAACTCGCAACTGGTCGAACTGTGGCCTTCCTTCGCTTCGAAAACGCCCTGAGGGAGATCTTCGCCGTTCAAGTTTTGCCGGGCCGCATTTTTCCGGAGCTGATCCATGAGGACGATGGACAACTCGCCGACTCCTTCGTACTTCCTGAACGGATACGAAATGCTTCGACCTCTGTCCCGTGCCAGCTCTAATAACCCAGGCATTGAACGCCTTCTCGAGCCGGGAAATTCGCCCGACTGCGGACTTCACCCAAAATTATCTCTCAAGCGATTGAATACCTGTGAGTGTTTCAGAAGACACGAGGAAGTGGGATCCTGATGCAACCCAGGGTCGCGTGAGAGCTTGATCTCGTCCAGACTTCAAGCGCTTTCAGAGAATCCAATACACGGAACCCAGCGCGGCCGATCCCTTCTCGGCTCAATTCCGGCTAGACCTTCAGCGGAGATCCGGCAAATGGGAGCAACGACCTGGAGTTACTTCACCCCGTACCAAGCAGACATCGACAAGGCACTCGCCGAACTTCGGCAGCATGTATTCAACGAAGGTCAATATCAAGATGGCGAAGTGCCTTTGGACGTAACGGCGGCAGACGAGCTTGAGCAACGCATGGCGACCGTTGTGCAATCGCTCACTCCACAGCAGCGCCTGATGTGGGAGAAAACCCAGGAAATGCTCGCCGCCGCGAAGCAACGGAATAAGAAGCCGGCTCGCCCGCCGGCGAAGACCATCAAGGAGTTGCTCAAACGCAGTGGTGAAGCAGGGACCCACTCGATCCTGGACGTCGACCGTGTCGCTCCAACTCCCACATACGGTGCCGTCTGCCTCTTGCCTCCGGTTCGCCTTCGCGAGCTCTTTGGTACAGAGAGGCCGACTCGAGAACAGGTTCAAGCCGCCTGGGGAGAGTGGCCGGAGATCCATCGACGTTGGCAAGCCCTATACGTTGTCGTCTACTTCCACGACGAGCCAAGTGAGATCTTTTTCGCGGGATCCTCAGGAGATTGAGCCAGGGAAACCCGGCGTCGAAGATGCCTCGGGAAGCGTTGACCACTTCCCGAAGATCTGACTCACAAGGCTCCTTCGAGCAGAGAGTTCTCAGTACGAGTCGCTGCTGATGACTTCTCCCCCCTGACTCGAGGAGACGGCTTGCCAGACGTTGAGCGCGATCGTGTTCTTGATGAACCGAACGCTTCCGTCGCAAAGGGCGGTATTCACTCCGCCGGGGTGGCGACTTCGCGCCGCGTAGTTGTAAAAGAACCCACCGGCCTGGCAGGGGGGATTGGTTTGGTACGGGTAGACGCACCCGTAGAAGGTTGTCGAGTCGGGAAGTGTCGCATTGGGCGAGTTAAAGGCCGAGAAGCCGGAGTCGAATCCGCTCTGGATGCTTCCGCGATCGTCGGGATAAGCCTGCCCTGCCTGGGTTTGACTTCCTTGCCCCTGGACGACTTCACTTGCAAGCAGGGTGTTGCTCAAGCCATCGGTAATGCTCGCGAAGCCAAAGGTTCCCGTCGCGCCGAACGACATGAACGAACCTCGGCCAGCACTGATGTAGGCGAAGGGGGCCCCCAGGAAAGGAATAGTCCGCTTGGCCTTCGTTGCGGATTGCTGAGAATAGAATGAGTACGTATTCCCGTAGTTGCACGCGTAATTGCCGCGAGCGATGTTCGGCGTGGAAATCGATGGGGTATCACTGGGGCATTGAAAGAAGCTGATCCAGGAATAAGCAACGGTCGTATTTTCAGGGTCGGAATATTGGAGCGAGGGGGAGCAGGACGGACAGCCATTGAAGTTGAACGCGTTGAAGAGCGGCACTTGCTCAGCGTAGGGAAGGATAAAGTGGTACCACGTGCCATAGGAATCGAATTTGGCACCCGGCGGGAGTGAGCCGGTCGTGTTGTGGTAGTTGTGCATGGCAATGCCAATTTGCTTCAGATTGTTAACGCATTGAGCACGTCGAGCAGCCTCGCGAGCCGCTTGGACTGCGGGCAAGAGTAAGGCAATGAGCACCGCGATGATCGCGATGACAACAAGCAGCTCAATCAGAGTGAAACCGCGACGGCCCAATCGCATGAGAACCTCCTTACATTGAGGATTGGCCAATGCGTCGTGGCATCGGCAAACCTAGGTAGAAAAGAGCAGGGAAGTTAAACGGCGATCGTCATTCCGTGAGAAGACTTCGTGCTTGAGCACAGGACTGGCAGGCGGCGTTATCGTCATGACGCGGAAAATGCGAGCAGTCGTCGGCGGAAAAAGTGAGGCCTGTCAAAGGCACGCAAGCCGGGCGAGCGGGATTAATCCACGGATTTCGCCAAGCTCACTGAGACTTCATCGTGAAGTTGAAAGTATTGGTTTCCCCCTCCTTGACCAGCGCGGTCAGCGTCGTCTGCTGATTGTAACGAGCGGGGATGAGTTCCTTGGCGAAGCGGATCGGGCTCGCGATGAGCGCCCCACTCTTCGGACTCCTCAGACGCTGTAAGGCCTTGGTTTGAGAAGGAGGTTCTTCGCTGGCCTGCTCGCGGGCGGAGATCGCGACATCATAACCGCCGGGGACCAACCCTTCGCGCCGGGGGATGGTGTAATGCCCATCCTTCACCAGGGAGGCTGAGGCTGTCACGGCTCCCTCGGCCTGCGGGCGAAATTCGATCCAGCCTTTTGGGAGTGGTTGACCGTCCAGCGTGATAACACCCGACACGGAATGGCGAGAGAGCCCATCAGAGTCGCCGCAACCTGCCGCTACGGCCGCAAGCCCCACCGCGAGAAGGAAAAATCGGGGCCGACAATCAGGACAGTGGATCATGGAGTGTGATCACTCGAATGGCGAACAGATCCAGGGCTCTGGAAAGGATCGGCGTCGCTCCTCCGCGAAGAGCCCCAGACCGGAGGAGCCGTTACAACGCCGGTAATTGTGAAAGAGAAGCGTGATGTTCACTTAATCGTGACGCCAAGCTCCTTCAGGGCCTGCTTGAGCTTGTTCTCGTTTTCCTGAGTGAAACCTGCCACGACCAAAACAATCTTGTCGTTTGGATCGATCAAGAAGATCGTTGGGATAGCGTAGACTCCCCAGGCCTCGGAGACGCCCCCCGCCTCGTGCACCTTCCCTCCGGCGTCGCGCGCGAACCGGTAATGGAAGGAGTCCTTCTTTTTGCCGACCCATTCATTAAAAGACTTCTCTTCATCCATCACGTTCAGGCCGAGGAATTCAACCCCCTGGTCCTTCACTTCCTGGTAGAGCGCCTCAACCTTCGGCATCGCTCCGAGGCAAGGGCCACACCAGGTGGCCCAGAAGTCGATCACGCGGATCTTCCCCCGTGTATCCGAAAGCTTAGCCTTGGTCCCATCCGCCAAGACCATCTCGAAATCCGGAGCCGTTTGGCCGGCTTTCAGCAGGGATTTTCTGGGCTTCTCAGCCACCGGCGGGGGTGCAGCCGCTCGTTTCAGGACCACTTCCGAGCCATCTTCGGGGAACTCAGCGGCGTACCATGAGCCGTCGATCCGGAACGGACGTGACGTGTCGAGAACCTCGCGCCCCGTGTTGGTCGGATGGTAGTCTCCGTCGCCGTTGAGATCCACCATTAACCACACCCCTTGCTTCTTGGCCTTCGTCGCTTGGGTGTTATCAAAGGTCGCATCACACGTGTTATCGGCAAGCGCAACGGAATACGGCTTTCCGCCGAGCGTGAGTGTCCCCGTACGTGCACCGGCTCGAACGATGAACGCCACGTCGTTCCCCTGGATCTTTCTCAAGGTCACGCCATAGTCGCCGACATTTCCTTCATTCGCGTGAGAATCGGACCATGACGGCTTCGCCCGCAGCAGCACTTCGAGCGCTGTGCCTGTTTCCTGAGGCTTCTTCGAGTCCCAGTCGACCAGAGGATCGTCGGTTAGGTCGCCATTCTGGTTCCCATCGAGGTAGACCCGCTCCTCGGTCTTTGATTGGTCGAAGACCAGGTCAAACGTCCGCTTGGCGCCCGTGCCAAGCTTTAGTTCCGCGTAGCTCGGCGTGCCCGCGTAGCTCGGCTCTTTCTTGATGCGTTCCGACCGCTCTTTCGAGAGGGTGACTTTGGTGGGATAAGACATCAAGAAACTCTTGCGATGCATCTCCGAGGTAAGAACATCGGGGTGCATCGTCAGTTTGGCGCGGGCGACCTCCTCACCGGCCACTCGAAGCTTCACGAGCGGCACCCCTTTCGCGGCCTCCGCATCCGGAACCGCGGGAGCCACCAAGCCGATCGACATCAACATCCATCCGAAATTCATGAGGCACACTCATGTCTTGAGTCAGACCGGACATCCGGGAAGGATCACAGGACCTTCAAAGCACAGACTCCGATCACCAACATCGTTACACGCCATCATTTTTCTCATTATTTTATTATTTATCTATGCGTCGTCCCTAGCCGCTCAGAGCTATCAGATCGGCGTTCATTTTCGAGAGAAGGACGACCCACAGCACGCATCCCTCGGAGAATTCCGATTGGGTCGACATCTATGATCCCGCCTTCATGAGACCGCGAACGCGCGTCAGGGCGCGAAGAAGCCTCGCCTTGACTCCTGCCTCGGTCAGCCCGATCGCCTCGGCGATCTCCGCCGTACTGAGCTGCTCGAAGTGACGCATGACGAGAACTTCGCGATCGCGCGGTGACAGGGCTTCAAGAGCCGTCATCACACGCTCGACCTCCTCCTGCCGTGACATCCGATTGCTGGGGCTGGTATCGTCGGCGACAAAGTGACGGCAGAAGTCCATCGCCGAGGCATCGGATAGCTCGGGGAGGCGGCTTTCGCGCTGGATACTCCGACGTTGCGTGAAGAGATGATGACGATGGGCTTTGAGCACCCTTTGCCCGGCGAGGAATCGCAGCCAGCCGAAGAACGGCAAGGCACATTCGCGGAGGAAGTCGTCCATCCGGCCCGCTGCCTCGGTCAACGTCTCCTGGACGATGTCGGACGCATCAATGCGAGGGGCGAGCCGGCTATCAAGCCGGGCCGCCACCATTCGCCGCAACCGGTCGCGATAATGTTCGAGCAACGCCCGGCGTGCAGATTCGTCGCCGCCCCTCGCGCGGTTCAACAAATCCTGGGTGCCCTGGGTTGGCTCGAACGTCATCGCATGTCCTCCTGTTTCTTAATTTCCGAAACGTCGGTGGACGGCTGCAAAAATTCTTAAAAGGTCGAAAATTGAGCGATCGTGCCCCTGCGATCCGCGCCCGTTCCTCACCACCGCGCAAGATGGGTAGCGTGTGACGCAGGGCGGGTTCTCATTTCACGAAGAAGGCCATTCCGCGGATGGAGGGAGGGCCTCCATGATGGCGAAGGCTTCAGGGGCGTGAGTGGGGTGGAGCAGGGGAGGTCTTGGCGATGTCCGGTTTGACGGGATTCTTGACGAGAGATTCGAGGCGCTTGGCCGTTTGAACCGTCACTGGATCATCGGGCCCCAACGCATGACGCTGGATTTCCAGGCTTTCCCGCAAAAGGCTCTCCGCTTCATCCCGCCGGTTCTGGGCAAGCAAAGCATCCGCCAACAAACCGAACGTTCGAACGGTATAGGGGTGTTCGGGCCCGAGCACACGGCGCTGCTTCTCCAAAGTCCGCCGAGCAATGGCCTCGGCTTCCTCAGGTCGCCCTTCGGAAAGCAGCGTTGAGGCCAGGGCATGCTGATTCGCTAATGTGTCGGGATGGTCGGGACCGAGCGATCTTCCCTTCAGCTCCACGCTGTCTCGGAGCATGCGCTCGGCCTCAGGGTATCGCTTCTGGCGAGCCAGCAGCACTCCCAACTCGGTCATGGCATTGAGCGACTCCGAACAGGTCGACTCGCGTCCTTCTCGCCGGGCATCCTCGATCACCCTCTTGAGAAGAGCCTCAGCTTCGGCCTGACGCCCCTTCGCCCTTTGGAGCCCTGCCAGATACCGGGACGACATTAGCGAAATATCATGCCCGACGCCAAGCAGCTTGCGCGAGGACTCCGAGGCCTCCAAAAGAATGGGGATGCCCTCATCGACTCTTTCCAAATGCGCGAGGATATGTCCAAGCTCGGTCATCGCCTGAAGCCGGTCGGCGTCGAACTCGGGGCCCATTTTTCGAGAGATCTCGTAGGCTTTACGGAAATGAGGCTCGCTCTTGGCATATTCGCCGAGTTCGTGGTAAATCTGCCCCAGTGACAGAAGGATTGCCGCCTCCGTCTCGGGGTGATCCTTGAAGGTATCCTTCACCTCGGCGGCGGAGCGGTCGAGCGCCTCGCGCAATGTCACACCGCGAGCTTTCGGATTGTGCTCGGGGGCAGCCTGGCGCAAAAGCTTCTCTGTCAAGAACCGGTTGATCGCATCGGCCTTGGCCGCCTGGGTGCGAGCACGCTTCTCAGCCGCCTCGGCTTTCGCAGCCTGTTGCGTGGCCTTTTGCTCGGCCATGACGAGGAACCCTTTCTGACGTTCCGCCTCAAGCTTCTGCCGAACCGCTTCACGCCAGTTCCAGGTGATCCCGGCAAATCCCACGGTCACGGCCACGATCAGACTTGCCGCCAGCGCCGCAGGGACCGGCTTTCGACGGCACCAGCGCCAGATCCTTGCCAGGGGACCGACCGGCCGGGCCAGGATCGGGCGTCCGTCGAGGAAACGCTCCAGGTCGTCGGCCAGCTTGGAAGCCGTCTCGTATCGGGCGGTGGGATCCTTGGAGAGGGTCTTCGTTACGATCGTCGCGAGGTCAACGGGAATGGAAGGGTTGAGACGCCGGATCGGTGTCGGTTCTTCCTCGGTGAACCGACGCAGCATCTCATGCTTGTCCGACCCCGCAACGGCAGGCTGAAGGGTGAGGAGTTCATAAAGCGTCGCCCCAAGCGCATAGATATCACTGCGGCGGTCGACCAGAGAGCGCTTGCCGGTGGCCTGCTCTGGGCTCATGTATCGGAGCGTGCCGGGAAGGTCGCCGGTGGCGGTCAATCCCGCATCCCCTTGCACGTCGGCCATGCCAAAGTCGGCAACCCAGAGCTCTCCCCGCCGGTCCAGCAGCAAGTTGGCCGGCTTGATGTCGCGGTGGATCACCCCTTCATCGTGCGCATATCCCAGAGCTTCGGCCGCCTGGATTCCCAGGCGAGCCACGGTCCGAATATAAGGCTGCCCCTGGATGGAGGGCGGTACCCTGGTGCCAGCCTTCTCCGCCGGCACCCCTCCCACCAACACATGGCGATCTCCCTTCGCTTCTCGACCAGCCGGTGCGAATCGCCCAGACAAGAGGCCAAGCGCCAGAGCACTGCAACTATCCGCCAGCGGAGTGTCCACACCGGGTGCGGAACCACGGTCGACAAGTATCCGTAGCTCCGCGATGAGCTCCGCGAGGCTCCCCCCCTCGACGTATTGCATGGCGTAATACGGCACGCCGCCGAGGTTATCCACAGCGTAGACCGGCACGATCCGAGGGTGCTGCAACAGGCCGGCCACCTGCGCCTCGAGCTGAAAACGCCGGATTGCTCGGGCATCCAGGGCCGCCGCGGGGGAAATCACCTTGAGGGCAACTCGGCGCGCGATCGAGAGTTGCTGAGCCTCATAAACGATTCCCATGCCCCCGCGACCCAGTTCACGGATGATCCGGAAGTCGCCAAAACGAGGTCGGCCTTCGGCGTCGAGTCCGTCCGGTGCAACCGGTGACGCGATCGCTTGCCCGGCCCGAGCCACACCAAGCAAAGCCGGGAGAAGTTCGCGGATCGATTCAGCCCAGGCGGGATGCTCGGCCGCAACCTCTTCCACGTCGACCAACTCACCCCCCTGGATCCGCCGTGTCACCTCTTCGAAAAGATCGCCAAGAGCCGGGTCAAGCTCATTGAGATCTGACCAGGAGGCCGGAGAACCCTTTGGCTCGATTCGACCCGGTGTAACAGTCGCAGGCTTGTCGGGGTGTGCCATCACGGAGACTCGCGTTCCAGAGCAAGTCAGGCCGTCATCAGGGGGGGTGCCGAAGTTTGCCTTATCGGCCCAAACATCGACACAACAAAGATCGTCGGCGGAGGAAAGGAGAGGGCCGCCAACCATTCTCTCTGGGGCCAGCGCCGGAGTCTTCAAGCCGGCGCCGGATCATTGAACGTGTCTAATCTTAACGCTTGATGCGAGATCCTGCCTAGCACGTACTACGGCTCTTCTCAAAGTCTTGTGCATTCGTGGCAGAATCTTGAAAAACAAACGTCCCTTGAATGGACCGATTAAGCTCTGGAACGGCTCTGAGCCTCTCGCCAGATCTGATTCGCCCTTCTTCTCAAACTCCCACTAATTTTCCTGGTTTATCACTCCATATGCGGGCCGCACCACGGTGTTGATGGCCGCACGTTCGTAAAGATGAATTCGAATGTCGGCTTAATTTTGCGCAACAATGTGTTCCCGAGTACTGAATCGCGGGTTTTCAAGAACGTGAGAACCTCACATATGGGTTCTTGGCCGCACGCCCCTTGAACCCATCGGCATGGAATCGAGAACGAATGCCGACCCACCACAGCCAAGAGGTCCTTTCAATCTTGGTATCCGCCGACATAGCACGCAATTGCCCCATTATTTCGAGCGAGAGAATGAACTTCAAGGCCAATCTCGCTCATTCCGATCGATCTAATGACTTTTCGTTTTTCCTCTCGACAATCTCTGCTTGATTTAAGCGAATGTGGAATTGGATGTATGAGCAGGATGTCCAAATTATCTCATCAGATCCTCGAACTCCTGTTCGGAAACGATGATGGCGAACAATAGACCATGAGTGAGGACGGTCATGAAACTGATGATTTACTATCTGGTGGGCATCTTCGGTGGGAATGCGATTCCTCATATCGTCAAGGGGATCACCAAGGAACGCTATCCTTGCGCTCTGGGTGGCGGCCCTGTTCCCAATTTCGTTGGCGGCTGGGCAAGCCTCGTAATCGCCCTGGTTCTGGCGCGATCCGTGGGTGCGGGCTCACTGTCCGACCTCGAGCTCGCGGCGGGCCTGCTCGGAATGTTGTCCATCGGGTTATTTCACGCAGGGATCGGCGCTATCGGGAAAACATGACCCGCGCCAATCTTCCGGAGCCGACCCCAGGCTTCGGCATTCACTCCCGAGCGTCGCTCCTCCTTCCTCGCCGGGCTTAGGAGCGGCACGAGAATCGCCATCATACGAACATGCAATTTCATGTAAATGAATAGACAAGAATAGCTCCGCCTTCGCTACGATGCTTCCATGGCCAATCCTAGCGAAGGCGGGCTCGAATTCCGGCGCCGAGCAAGTCCTTTTTCCGGAGGGCCCTCTGCGCTCTAACGACCAAAGTCGCCGCGGTGCTGGTGGAGTACTTCGACGAGGAAACCGCCCGGAGCACGCATGTAAAACGTCCAGGCTCCATGGAATTCTCTGGGCGACTCCGGATCATAGCCTCCTGACTTTAGTTGTTGATGGATCTCCTCCACCCTCTCTCGACTATCCTGCATGAAGCCGACGTGGAATGCGCCCGGGTATTCCACGTCCGTCACTTTCTCGAAGTTGTTCAACGTCAAGACGAACCCGGACTCATCGACCAACACCGCAAGGGCGTTGCGTCCTCGCTCGGCAACGCATCGGAATCCAAAGTACGTTACGAAGAACTCTCGCGTCTGGGCAACGTCGGGAACCGTAAGGTTGACGTGATTCAGAGTCATGGGAACCTCCTTCTGCTATTACACGAGCCCCTTTTTACGTCTCTTCAGCATCCCTGTGATATCGAAACAGCCGACGCCTCGTGGGCGCCGCGCCAACGTGACATTTTGATGAGTGGCCTATTCGTTCAGCTTTCGCTGCCGAAACCTCACTGACGTGTCTAAGTGCCTGAGATGGGTTCGACAGGAATCTCCCCAATTTCCCAGCTCCGGAGCTCTTCGAAACAAGGAAATGGATCGAAGCCATTACCGCCTTGCCACGACCAGAGGCAACCGAGAAAATAGTAGGGAGATAATCGTTACAGTCAATAACTATTTTCTGGAGTAACGAATGGCCCGGTCGCGCTCGTCGAATTACCTCGCCAATCTGGCGGAGAGGCCGGCGTTCCTTCTGGCGCAGGTCGGAGCGCACGCTTCGTCCCGGTTCGCGGAACGTCTCGCTCTCTTGAACCTCGCCCCCCCGCACGCGGGAATCCTACGGGTGATTAACGAGGCTGACGGGCTGAGCCAGCAGGCGCTCGGCGAGAAACTCGGAATGTTTCCGAGCCGCCTTGTGCAGATCCTGGATGACTTGGAAGAGCGGAAGCTAGTGGAGCGGAGAAACAACCCGGCCGATCGGCGGTCTTACGCCCTTTACCTGACCAAGGCAGGGCACGAGGCATTGCAGCAGATCGGCCGTACCGCACTCGAGCATGAAGATGCGCTCTGTGCTGCACTCAACGAATCGGAGCGAGCACAGCTTGCGGATCTGCTGACACGGATTGCGACGCAACAACAACTCTCTCCAGGCATCCACCCCAACATTCGCAAACTCGGCGGCGGACGGGCGAGGTAGTTAGGAGTTTCGCGCAAGCCTCAGAGGCGCCGGGAACTCTCGCCGGCGCGATGGAGGGCTTCATTGCGAGGCGGCCAAGCGGCGGTCAGGGGCGCCGGCCTCCGCGACGCAAGTCATTGTGGCGATAGGCCTCGATTAATCGCTCGAGCATCCGAATCTCACAGCGGATCTGATCGCCGCGTTCCGTGTCTGCCATCCGGTGGGGCTGATCCCAGGTTCGCACGACCGAGACCTTGGGAATGATGTCCACCCCGTCACGGATCGCGGCCTCGACCGACTCGAAGTGCGAGTGCTCGGCCAAGACAGTCCGATCGGCCTCGAGCACCAGCGTATAGCCATGGTCTCCATAGGCCTCGGAAAAAGCACCGTCGATCGTGATCGCCTTTCCACTGCGCTTGACTGGATCTTCACCGGCTTCGATCTTCACGGGGACGTGCCCGTTGACGATCAAGCCCGACCCGGGATCCACGCCGAACTCGCGGAGAATCTGCTCGCAGAACCAGACCTCGTGAATCAGCTCGAAGTAAGGGTTCTTGGTCTCGTGATGCGTGGACTTGTCTGAAACGAAATCACGCTCGAACGTGGTGATGCGATCCTTGCCGAAGAGGGGAGACCGCTCTCCTCCCCAGAGATACCAGAGGAGGTCGAGGTCAGCCGTCTCTCTCTGTTCCGTCGCCCGCAGAATCACCTTTCCGATGGCATCGAAGAGCGGGCGGCCTCCCAGCGATTGACCGTCGATGTCCATCGTCAGAAACTTCCCGGCTCGATCCACCGGCGCACAGCCATGGAAAAACAGGCAGCCGTCTCGGACTGAGTACATCGAGCCCCGGCTCACGAAATACTGCATGTGCTCCCAGAGCTTCTGGCTCGACATGAACGACCGGCGCAGGCGCTCCACGCAAAGTCGTTCATCCTCAGATAGCTCATAGGGATCGTCCGGATTCACGGTCGGCAGGTACGCGTCCTTGAGTGGATACCTGACTCCGTCGACTTCCACGGTATTCGCGGCGTGATCGATTCGGTGGAGCAAACGGCGATGCTCCATCCCCCACTGCGGATTGCGAGCAATCACTTGCCCTTCGAGCTTGAACTGCATGATCGCCGCGGCCTTTTGCATCCGGGCCACGAGTAGGTTGGGGCGCAGACCGCTGGCCTTGGGGAAGAAGCCGGCCGCGGGATCTTCGCCATACACCGTTCTGGCCAGGTGCTCGAGCGGGGTGAGCGGAATGCTGTACCCCTCGTCGAGCTGACCAAGCCGGCGATATCGCAGCGAGATTCGAAGCACATGGCAGATTAAGGCCTCGTGGCCAAGGCAGGCGCCCAGCCACGCCGCGTCATGATTGCCCCAGATGAACGAGACATTCGGTTGCTGGCGCAGGTAGTCGAGAACGCGGTCTCCCCGCGGCCCTCGATCCCAGCAATCGCCGCCGATAATGAGTTCGTAAATCGCCAGGTTGCGCACCAATCTCGCGGTGAGGTGAACGAGGTGGAGCGCTCGCCCATGGCGCAAGAACTGGCCGACGATCGCCTCGACAAAGGCCTTGTCCCGCTCGGTCGTCGGCTCGTGAAGCATTTCTGCCATGAGTTCACGATACTCAGGGGGGAAAACCTCCATCGCTCGCTTAAGGCTGTAGCGCGCGGCGAGAACGCGAACGAGCTCGAACTCGTGCCGCAAGGTCCTGGTGCAGTAGGCCCGCAATTGCTCGGGGTCGTCGAGAGTCCGTGCCAGGCGCTCCGCGACCTCTGCCGGGTAAAAAATCAGCGTTAGGAATTCCCGTAACTCCTCGGAGCTCATCTTCGAGCCGAAAAGGCTCTGGACGAGGGGCCGTAGCGTCCCAGACGCGTTATTGATCACGTGCCGGAGCTTCTTGTCCTCGCCGTGGACATCGCTGATGACGTGGACGGTCCCCTTGGGCAACGTGAGCACCGCAGCCAAGCGAGCGATCTCCGCCATCGCCGAGTCGACGTCCGGAAAACGACCGGCGAGGGCGCGAAGCGTAATCAGCTCGTAGTCACGAGGATTCTGAGCGTCATTTTCGTTCGAGTTTGCGGCGAGCACGTCCATTGGTTCCGAGTCTCGGAGGGATCGGGGGGATCTTCGAAAAAAACGATCGCTTAGGGAGGCCGACTTGTCAACGCGACTGCTCCCTTCCCATCCATCTTCCGCCAACACTCACCGTTACAGGTTGCCCCTCGGCAGGCATCGCCACGACTCCATCAATCGCCGCACCTCACAAGATCCGGAACGGCCCGTCGGCGCGACTTTTTTCGTACCCACGACCATTCCCCGATCCAGGGCCCATGCTTGCGAGCACCGTGCAGGGGACTGGCCCCACACAGTTCTCTCTCGCCTCATCTCTAATTCACGGGAAATTCACCGGACCGTCCAGGGCTAGGAATCCATCGCTCCCCTTCGATGCCGAAACGGCTACGCAGGTCGTTCAGCAGGCGCGCTTCCGCAACCGTTACGGTGCCGTCCTTCAACGCTTCATCGACGGCTTGCTGATAGCGATCGATCTTGGCTTGCGCTTCGAGACGATCCGCGCGGACCACATCGATTTCGAGAGTCCGCGCCAGGGTCTCCAGTTTCGCTCGTTCCCGGCTCGAGAGAATTCCATCTTCAAGAAACTGGATGATCATCTTAAGAAACAACTCATCCGCGATTTGATCGGCATCAGCCCGCGAGAGATCGCTCTCGGTGTGCAGTTCCGAAAAGTTCACCTCGCCGAGAGGACGCAGGCGTAACTCGCTAACCAGTAGGGCTCGAAAGCGCGACTTTGACGCCACAATCTTCTCATCGGCGGCATCTTCCTTACGCTCCGACCATTCGTAGACCAAACGCCCAACTCCTCCGACGACCAAAACCAAAGAGGAACCGAGAATGGTCACCGTGACGACATTCTTATGGGAATTCCACAGCAACGCGGAGAGAGGCAAAAGAGCCAGGAGCAATCCCCAGGCTATCGGAGACACCCACTCCGGAAGGTCATCCAACCAGCGGCAGAGAATCAGATCCCAGAGCGGGCGAACGAAGTCGACTTTCGGAAGAGCCGGGGAAAGGGAATTTTGCTCCGCAAAAACCGGGAATGATTCTGAAGATACGGCGCGAAATGGATGCCCTTCCATTTTCTGAAACGCTGACTTGAGCTCGCGTAAGCCGTCGGCAATCGCGTGAGCCGCTTCGCTTGAGGAAGTTTGCAAGTTGATTTGCAGACCCGACGCACCAGTCAACTCCAACGAACCGTAGTGGACGATCGGAATCTGGTAGTTGTTGTTAAATCGCAAGTCACGACTGCCGTCTTTATTCACAAACCGCCAGGTTTTGCCAATGACCTCGGTATCCGAGGGAATGCTCCCCTGTTCGCGAAAGTACACGTCTTCAGACTTGACCTGCAAGTCCGTGTACTTGAGAGCACGGACGACCGCGTTCGAGAAGATCAGAATCCGGTCGGGAAAGAAAAAGAACTCTCTGTCTCCGATTCTCATGACGCCAATTCTGACGTTGGTCTCGAGCCATCGCGGCCTCTCCCAGACGACGCTCACCTCCTTAAGCCCGATCGAGACGTGAGCCCCTGCATTTCGCTTCCAATCACCATGACGATCAACGGACGTTGTTCTCCAAATGCGATTGACTCGAGTCAGATTCTCGACCACCTCGGCGACCTTCTCCTGGGCCTGAGTTCCGTGCTCGTCAAGAACATAGTGAATTCGAGTGCGTTGGGCCCGCTCATCCTTCCCGAGGGCCCAGGGGAGAACTGCCAGGCCAACCACGCCCAGGAAAAGCATCAACCACTTTATAGGGATCGCGCTTTCCACCATGACGAAGGCGAAAAATCCCAGGAATCCGATCACGGCCACACCCAGCGCTATCGGCCAGAGGTTAACCCTCTCTCGCTGAGACCGAAGCGCCTCGACAAGGCTATCCGCACTCACATCGACGATCGTTCGCGTGAAACCGCCCGCACTCCCTCGCTTGCTGGGCAGAGGAGGGGGAACAGAACTCGAGATCGTTGGCGAAACTGCGCGGAATTGAAATGAGGACGCACGTCCTTCACCTAGTGCGTTTTCTTCGAGATACTGCCAATAGCGAACCCCGCCCGTTCCGACTTGCGCATAGAAATCCCGCGATTTCATCGACGGCCGAGCTCCTCGAGAACCCAACGATGATTTCAGGTAGGCCTCGATTTTAGCAGACGTCGGCGGAGCAAGCGCGTCGTGAATTCGTAAACTGCAAACCCGAGCGATGTCTTAATAATTTTAAAAGTGATCTTCTATCACGCACAAGCAACCATAGACTACAATTCCACGGAATGGTGCAGCCTTTGAAGCGTCTCAGCGGGACGGGTTCAAAGTTCTCCGAGGGCGGGGGTATCAGCTAAAACATCCTTGAGCCGTTTCAAGGCGCGGAGATGCCGATTACTCGCGGCGGAGGACTTGAGGCCGAGCACCCTCGCGGTCTCCTCGTTGCTCAGCATCTCGAAGTGTCTCAGGACCAGGATCTCACGATCAACCGGAGACATGCCGTTGAGCGCCTCCTGGACACGCAGGCGTGTCTCGGCGCGGATCGCAGCCCGGCTGGCAGGGGTAAGTCGGCCCAGGAGCATTTCGGCCAGTGAGGCCGACGATGCGTGAGGCCATTCCCCCTGATGAAGGGAGACCTCCATGCCAACGTCACGCATCTTCGTTCCCAGGTGGCGCCGATGTTGATCGACCATCTTCTGGCCAGTGAGTCCGCGAAGCCAGAGATAGAAGGGAAGGGGAGGATCGGCAACGTACTCCGGGAACCGCTTGGTGAGTTCGAGATAAGCCTCTTGAAGAACATCGGCAGGGTCGAGCCTTCCTCGCAGCCGGCGGTCCAGGCGGAGAAACACCATTTGCTCGAGACGACCACGATAGAGTTCGAACAGTTCGGCAAGCGCAGTGAGATCTCCCGTCGCGGCAAGTGCCAGGAGTCGCTCAGTCTCGGCTTGGTTCCGGTCCTTCATCGTCGCCTTGCCCCCGAACTGGCTCCGAGACTAACGGAATCGTGGCGGGAAAAGGATTGACCAAGGCGCGATCGCCAGCGAATTCCAGGATTCAGCAAATCTCAATTTCTTCAATCGTCGTGGCTGATTTCACGCCCTAGGGTTGAACTTGCCCCAATGGTAACGCCCCGATCGCGTCGCGACAAATACGAGAGGGCCGCCACTTCGCTTTTCCCTTTCCAACCTCGGCGTCAGCGAACGACGGAGACCTTACAACAGTAAGTTCGGCCAGCCTTCCTGAGCTCCATTCGCCATTGCCAATCGCTGACTCGCATTTCCAATAAGGCGCCTCTTGAAGCGATCTCTGCTTAATCCACCCATCCAAGGCCTCGCAAGGACAGCCGAAATTCCAACTCCCACAAGAGTTACAAGAGATCCTGAAACCTCACTCCGAAGAAATTACGAAAAAAGATCGAGCGGACTGTGTTGAGAGACATGCCACGGGCGGATAACCAGGTAGACGACTCCATCGAGGCTATGGGGCCGCCTGAGCCAACCACAGAGCCCGTTCTCCCTTGCGTTTTAAGAGCAAACAGCAGGTCTGACGGACAAGGTGTGTTCCCAGGCCTGCACCCTCCCGCCAACGGGCCGACTCGCAGCAATGGCCATCCGGCCGACGACACTATTGGAACGATGAGTTCTCGAGCGAACTCCGCGATCGAAGCCGCGGAGTTGCCAAGAAACGAATCGCCAAGGATCAGGTGCATACTGACATGCGGATTCAACCAAGTTTTTGGATTCAATATTCATAAAATATTCATTACCAGTTCAAATTCTCTCTCTTAATTCCTTGGTAGAATAGCTCCCCTGGCCAAACCGCAGGCTTTTGCTTGGGCATCTACGGTCCGAGCGAAAGCCACAGATCGGTCTCCCTAAACGGGCGGCGCAAGGAGCCGTACCGCGGAGATCGCTGTCACACCGATTTGACCACGACAATGAGACGGAGACTTGTGTTGATGATTTGCGATCGCCAACGTATTGCCGCGAAGGCTTGCCTGCTGCTGGCGGCATCGCTAGCAGGTTGCGGCGGGGGCGAAGATGACTTGCCCCGCCAGGCAGTCTGGGGCAGCGTCACCTGGAACAACCAACCCCTGGAAAGCGGGTCGATCACGTTCAGCCCGGCCGACCCCAATCAGCCCCACGCGGCATCCGCAGGCGGGTTGATCACCAATGGTTCCTATTCGATCAGCCGCGATGGCGGCCCAACACCGGGCAAGTACCGAGTCGCCATTCTCGGGGGTGAGCTGGGTTCAGCCCTCGCTTCCGACGAGCCGCCCGGACCTCCCCCAAGAGTACGTGGAGCCCGCCCCAAGCCAGCGGCCCAACCGAGGCCGCAGATCTCCGAAAAGTACAACATTCGCTCGACCCTCATGGCAGAAGTGAAGGCGAGTGAATCCAACACCTTTCACTTCGATCTCAAGAGCGAATGAGACCGTCGAGCCCTCATTCTCTGCCTTGAGAGACGACGCCGGACTGGCGTCAAGTTCACGACGATTTGGCTGCGCCATCAGCCTCCGAGCCACAGGCTTCGGAGAGCCGAGTTACTCTTTCGCTGATTTTTTCATTCCCCAAAGGTTGAGGCCCAAAATCCATGGTCGGGAAACGTTCGCGAGCGGGTTTTACTTTGATTGAGCTCTTAGTCGTGATCGCGATCATCGCCGTGCTCATCGCCTTGCTGCTGCCGGCCGTTCAGGCCGCGCGAGAGGCCGCTCGACGGGCCCAGTGCGTCAACAACTTGAAGCAGATCGGACTGGCGATGCACAACTACCAGTCCGCCAACAACTGTCTTCCCTATGGAATGAAGGGATCTGCCTGGGGTACGTGGGCGGTTGCCATTCTCCCCTTCATCGAGCAGCAGTCTCTCTTCAACGCCTGGAACAGCTACGGCAACAACCAATACACCCCTTCCGCCAAGTTCGACACCCCGTTCCGATACGCGGGGGCCTTCAATGCGACCGTAACCTCCACGCACGTTAACGCGTATACCTGCCCCAGCGACGGCAACAACATGGCGGTGAGCGGGACGGGCCCCACCATCAACGGCGTCAAGTTCAATGTGACCTCGCATAACTACGTGGTTAACTTTGGCAATGTCTCCATGAGCCAGGTCCCTCTCACGTTCAACGGCGTGACGTACCCCTTCCTGGGTGCTCCCTTCGGAGACATTGGCTCCCCCTATCCCGACAGCACCACGGCAACGGCCACGGTGGCCGACAGCCCGACGGTCGACTTCAGCGGAATTGTCGACGGTCTGAGCAATACGCTGCTGACCTCAGAGCTCGTCATCTCGGTGCAAACACCGAAGCACGATTACCGAGGGATGATCTGGTGGGCCTTCGGCGCCGCCTTCTCAGGATTCCTGACCCCGAACACGACGCAAACGGATTGGGAGCAGAACGCAACATTCTGCAACTATCCCGCCGCGAATAATCCTCCTTGCGCCCTGGGCCCAAACAACATCGTTGTGCTCGCGGCTCGCAGCCGACACTCCGGCGGCGTCAATGCCGGCATGTGCGACGGTAGTGTCAAGTTCTTCAAGAACTCGATTAGCCCCGCCACTTTCTCCGCCCTGTCCAGTACCAAAGGGGGCGAGGTCATCAGCTCCGACGCTTATTGATCGCGGCTCTACGTCCGTCGGAAATCCCATCGCTCGGAGAAGACGCGGCCCAACGCCGCGTCGTCTCCGAGCGAATTTCTTGACCGAGCACTCAACTTCGAGGCGAAAAGGGATCGGTGGAAACCGGCTTGCCCAGGATCAATTCCTCCGCCTCTCGGAGCAGCAGCGAGCAAATCAGACGGCCATGCCAGAAGCGGTCCCAGTCCAGATGGCCGAGCTTGGGCAAGCTGCCCTTGATGATCTCGGATACATCAAGGAGAGCCGACCGGGCAGACTCCTGGCGGTGCAGGCGAAACCAGGCCATCGCCTGAACGAGATGCGCCGGGATTTCGCAGTTCCAGTCGATGGATTTCTGCGCCAGGCATTTCTCTGACCACGCCACCGCGGCTTCGTAGCGACCGCAGCGGTATTCCGCCAGAGCCCGTGTCATCCGGCAGTAGGGCAAGTGCCACAGATCCTGGGCCTGCGCCGCTTCAACGGCTCTCTCCGCCAGGTGCAGAGCAATCTCACTGTCACATTCCGGCAAGGGAGAAAGCAAACACGCTTTCGCCGTCCGTTCGGCGACAACGGGATCCCGAGTCGCTCCAAAACGCATCAGCATTTCATGACAGTGCTTGCGATACCCAGACACATCATCGATCTGAAGGTAGAGGGGGGCGCTCTGCGACCAGGCATCATGATTCGTCGGATCGACCTCGATCAACTTGTTACAGGCCAAAGCGGTCTTTTCGCGCAGACCGAGTCGGGCAAATTCCCGCGCAAGGCGACGATAGTCTTTCGGGTCGGATGCTGATGGAAACGCCCGCGAGAAGTCTTCCGCGGCCAACTGAGGGCGGCCAAGTTCCGTAAGGGCCCGGCCACGAGTAAGCCGGAGCCAGGGGTCTTGTGGGTAAGATGCCAGGCCTTCCGTCAGGATGACTTCGGCCCTTTCCCATGCTTTTCGCTGCACGAAGTATTCAGCCCGCTTTAGCCAGAGCTGTGGAGCGGCGCCGGGCTGAAGAGCGACGATATGGCGAAAGGCTCGATCCAGACCATAGACATCGGCAACCAGAGCGGGATCTCGATTCCCAAGAATGAAGGCCTGCGTGAAATCAGCTTCGGCCTTCGCCGGTTGAGAACGATCCGCGAAGAATTGGCCACGTTCATGCCAGACAGAGCCATCGAGCGGGCGCGCGGCGACGGCCTGATTGAACGCAGATTCCGCCGCATCCCAGTGATTTCGCTCCCGCCAAGCCCTGGCACGCGCCGCGGGGTCGGGACCATAGAGGATCGGATCGTAGGGCCGATCGAGCTCGATCTCTCTTGCGATCGTCGATGTCCGGAGATGATCCTTGAAACGTCTCCAAGCTTCATCTTCAAGGAGATGAACATTGCCTTCTTCGTCGAGATCGAGACCCGTCATCACGCGAATCGAGTCCGCGACGCTGGGAAGGTCGTCGGGAAATTCGGAAGCGTTCCAAAGCCGCGCGGTATTGTCGTTGCCGCCACTGAGGAGCCAACGGCCGTCGGGGCTAAAGGCTACGGCCTCGACCCAGTTCTGATGTTGGAGGGGAGGGCCGGCAGGACGGGCTGTGGCCGTATCCCAAAGCCGCACGGTCCCGTCCCAGCCCCCCGTCACAACCCTTGTGCCATCGGGGCTGAACGCGACCGAACGCACGAGTCCCTCGTGCCGCAGTGGCGGACCGGCAGGCTGCCCCGTGGCCACCTCCCAAAGTCTCGCGGTCGTGTCGTCGCTTCCCGTGAGAACCAGCTTGCCGTCCGGGCTGAAGGCCACGGCGCGAACCCAGCTCTGATGCCTCAAGGGAGGAGTCGCTGGTTGTCCCGTTGCGGCGTGCCAGAGGCGTGCCGTGTTGTCGTCACTGCCTGTCAAAACCAGTTTGCCGTCGGGACTGAACGCCACCGCTTGGATCCACCCCTGGTGCTGGAGCGGAGGCTCCATGGGGAGCCCCGTCGCGGCATCCCAAAGCCGAGCGGTGTTGTCCTGGCTGCCCGTAAGAATGGTTTTGCCGTCGGGGCTGAAGGCCAGGGCGGCGACGAAGCGCCGATGCCGGAGAGAAGAGCCGATCGGTTGACCTGTGGCGGCATCATAGAGACGCGCCGTGCCGTCCTGTCCCCCCGTCAGAACCATCTTACTATCGGGACTGAATGCCGCGGCGGCAATTGCTCCCTGATCGCGGAGTGGAGAGCCGATCGGATCTCCATTCACCGCGTTCCAAAGCCTGGCGGAACCATCGCGGGCTCCCGTGACAATCCTGGCGCCATCGGGGCTGAACGCCACAACAGTGATCGAGGCCTGATGTTGGAGGGGGGGACCAATGGGATGCGCGGTGGCGACATCCCACCGCTGGGCCACGCCGTCGCGCCCTCCCGTCAAGGCGGTCTTGCCGTCTGGGCTAAACGCCACCGCCCGAACGAGGTCCTGATGCTGAAGAGGCATTCCTCCCGTCGGGGTTACGATGGCGCTCCAGAGCCGCGCGGTTCCGTCCTGGCTGCCGGTAAGAACCGTCGTACCATCAGGGTTGAAGGCCACCGCCTCCACGGGGCCAAGGTGTCTGAGAGAAGGGCCGATCGGCCTCCCCGTAGCCACATCCCAAAGGCGGGCCGAACCGTCCTGGCTGCCCGTGAGTGCCGTCGTACCATCGGGGCTAAACGCCACCGCGCGGACGGCCCCCTGGTGTTGCAGCGGAGGGCCGAGGGATTCCGCCGTGGCAGCGTCCCACAGCCTCGCCTTGCTGTCTTGTCCCCCCGTCAGCACCGTCTTGCCGTCAGGGCTGAAAGTCGCGGCCTCAACCCAGTTCTGATGGTGGAGCGGAAGGCCGATCGGCTGCCCCGTGGCGACGTTCCAAAGTCGAGCCGTCATATCTTCGCCGCCGGTCAGCACGGTTCCACCGTCGGGACTGAAGACTGCCACGCGGACAGGGCCTTGGTGTAGCATGAGAGGGCCGGTGAGACGTCCCGTGGCGGCATCCCAAAGCCTCACGGCACCGTCATCACTTCCCGTCAAAGCCGTCTTGCCGTCAGGGCTGAACGCCACCGCGCGAACCGGGCCCTGATGTTGGAGCGGAAGTCCCACCGAGCGGCCGGCAGTGGTGTCCCAAAAACGCGCCGTGTCGTCTTGCGTTCCAATCAAAACGGTCTTGCCATCGGGGCTGAACGCCATGGCCTCAATAACGCCGTGGCACACGAAAGCAGGTCCAGCCGGCTGCCCTGTCGTAGCGTCCCAGAGTCGAACGCTGCCCCCTTGGCTCCCCGTCAGAATCGTCTTGCCGTCAGGACTGAAGGCCACGACACGGACGAGTCCTTCATGTTGAAGGAAGATGCCCACCGGCCTGCCGGTCGCCGCCTCCCAGAATCGGGCGGCACCGTCTCCCCCCCCGGTGACAATCTTCGTTCCATCCGGACTAAATACGACCTTGGAGACGATGCCGCCGTGCGAGAAAACGGCCTTCAATTCGGGCTGATAGCGGCGCCAGGCCGAGAGATTCGCCCGCGCGGCCCGTCGTAGCGCGGGGTCGTTGACCTCGCTCGCCGTTCGCAAACTTTCGAGCATCCAGAGCAGGCCACGGTCGACCTCCCCTCGTTCGCACGCAAGCTGTCCGCGCTCCAGGTTAAGAATCGCGAGCCGATGATTGGACTCGGCGAGCGACCACCGGAGTTTGGCTGCGAGGCCCGTGATTTTCTCCGCGGCTCTCGATTGCGAATTGGCATAAAGAAGGGCAAGGACCGCGGAGGCGATCAGCGCCAGTCCCGCCGATCCGACAGCCGCGGCCATGCCGGGATTGCGCCGGCACCAGCGCCAGCAACGTTCGAGCGAGCCGATTTGGCGAGCAACAATCGGCCGATCATCGAGAAAGCGGCGGAGATCCTCCGCCAGGGCCCCAGGGGTTCGATAACGATCACTCGGTTCTGGAGCGATCGCCTTATGAACAATCGTGACAAGGTCTCTGGGAAGGTCGGGATCGATTGAGTCTAGCCGCGCCGGCTCATCCGTGGTGATTTGCCGGATCAAACGTTCTTCGGCATGCCCCTGAAACGCAGGGGACAGGGCGAGCAGTTCGTACAGGGTCAAACCCAGAGCGTAGATATCGCCCCGGACATCGGTCTGTCCCCGGAACCGCTCAGGCGCGAGATACCGGAGCGTGCCCAGCAAGTCTCCCGTATGAGTCAAGTTCGAAGAGTCACCACTCTTGGCCAAGCCGAAGTCGGTCAGCCAGACGGTTCCAAACCTATCCAGCAGGAGATTCGAGGGTTTGACGTCTCTGTGTAAGACCCCCTGGGTTAAAGCATATTCCAGGGCATCGGCCACCTGAATGCCGATACTGGCCACGCTGCCAACGTACGGCTTCCAGAGGTTGATGAGCGGAGAGATTGAGGACCTCGTGCTGGATGCTCCGAACAGGGAAGAGCCTGCCGACGAAGATCCCTGCGGCTCCGGGCTTTCAGCATCCTTGATTTTTGAATCCGAAGGATTCGAGCCATTCTTCCGGCTAGGGATCCGGAATCGCCCCTCCCAGAGCGACCGCGCCACATCCGCCAGGGAACTGTCATCGTCCGGAGTCGAGACAGCCTCATGGCCTGGGGCCGGGCCGCCATCTGCGGCAGGAGGCCTAGAAGAGATTCCCTTTTCTTCTTCCCGCAGCCGACGGAGTTCGTCGAGGACGGCATCAAGGGGACGTCCCTCGATGTACTGCATCACGTAGTAGAGGATCTCGCCGTCCTGGCCGACGCCAAAGACGGGCACGATGTTCGTGTGGTGAAGTCGAGCGGCCGCGCGGGCCTCGCGCCGGAACCGCTCAATTTGCCGAGGGCTTCTGAGAGCCGTGTGAGGTAGTACCTTGAGAGCCACGCGACGGTCAAGGGCCTCTTGTTCGGCCTCGTAAACGACCCCCATACCTCCCCGACCGATCTCGCGAACGATTCGATATTCGCCCAACTTTTCAAGCGGCTTACCGGAAACCATCGGTTCGCGCAACGCCGAGTGACCCGGGTCCGGCCGAACGTCCTCCAACAGAATCAAGGCAGGAAAAACTTCCCGGATCAGTTCCGCCAGCACAGGGTGGCGCTGCGCATATTCGTCCAGATCCGGCCGCTCTCCGCGGCGGTATCGGTCCAGGAACTCGTCGGTCAGCTTCCCGAGGAGATCACTCTCCGAGTGGGCGTCCATCATCGACAATGCGTCCCCCCGGCCACAGCCGTTGACTCGAGTGTCTCCTTTCCTTGCGGCTAACCACACTCCTCCGGCGCCTCTCATGATAGCCGAAAGAGGATCTCACCATGCACCCCTCGCGATTCTTCTCATGCGAGTCTCTAAAACGTCGGATGAAGCTCCAGAGAACCACCTCGAATCCGCTCGTCGCGTTTGGCAGCCATCGCAACCTTATAAAATCCAAAATAATGCAATTCTATTCAATTTTTGCTCTTTTGAAAGATTCCCACGCCGGATTTCCACTCCGCCTTTTAGCTCGGGACGCCGGGCGCATCATCCGGAACCAACGCGACGGCCCGCGTCGGGCCGGCGCTTCCGCCCTGGATCTTCAGAGGGAAACAGGACACCTTGAATCCAAAGGAGGGGAGACGGCCCAGGTTGACCATCCGCTCAATTTGCGAGTAGGGCAGGTTCGCCTGATGTGCGGCCCAGAAGACCCCAGGCTCCTGTCGTTCCAGGGCCTCTTTCGCCTGCCGATCCAAGGGGCCGTCCCAACCCCAGGCGTCGATCCCCATGACCCGGATTCCCTGGTCGTAGAGCCACTTGGTCGCCGCAACGGTGATTGCGCAGCCTCGCCACACGTAATCTGCCTGCCCATAAAAGGCATCTCGCCCCGTCCTGAAGAGCACGATATCCAGAGGCTTGAGTTGATAGCCGAGGGTGGAGAGAGCAGCTTGCACCTCCTGCGCCTCAACCTTCTCCCCGTCTGCCTTGTGGGTGAAGTCAAGCACGACACCGTCCGAGAAGAACCATTCCAGCGGCAACTCGTCGATCGTCGCCCCTCTCTGGCCCTGGATTTTGCTGTTGTAGTGCCAGGGAGCGTCGACGTGGGTCACGCTGTGAGTGGCGAGCCGCGAGAACTCCTCAACCGCCCACCCTTCACCATCCCTGAGAAGGTTCGCTGGAACCTTGAGCAGGCTCGCGACCTGGGCCGCTCCTTCGGCGTGTGAGGTGTATTCGATATCGACCCGCTCGAATGACAGGGCGTCAGGTCGGCTCTGGTTGATCGTGGCAGAAAGATCGACGAGTCTCATCGGCTCCCTTTTCCAGTTCGGATCTCGTTGTCTGTTGTTGCTGGCGTGCCCCCGTCGACGAGGGAGCCTACTTACCATGCTCGGAACTCTCGCAAGAAAGGCAGCCCAGGGGAAAAGCTGAAGCGGCTTACCTCGGCCTTGCATCCAGGTTGACCTCTCGGCTCATACTCGCACGTCTTTTTCTCGCTGGCACGTCTTGAATCAGAGTGGTCCTTGGTAGAATGCTTTTGTGTCATTCTGATTGTCGAGGAGTTGCGAGAATGGGCCGGCCACGTCTTTTTGTCTTCCTGGGTCTGCTGATTTTCTCATTGTCTCTCCGGAACTGCCCGGCGGAGGAGGGGGGAGCGAAAGCCGAAGCGGCCTCTCCCTCTCTGGAGCGCAAAGGGCCAAAACATCCCCTGGCCGTGGACTTTTTTCGTTATGAGCCGACCGGGCTCTCGCTATTACATCCTTACGCGCCAGGCAAGATTCCCGTTCTCTTCGTTCACGGGCTCTGGTCAAGCCCCTGGTCATGGGACCACATGATCAAGGCACTCGAGGCTGATCCCACGCTCAACCAGAAGTTTCAGTTCTGGACGTTCGGCTACTCGACGGGCGACCCCATCCCGTATTCGGCTCTCTTGCTGAGGCGCAACCTCGAGGAAGCACGTCGGAAGTTCGCGCCGGACAACTCCGATCCCGCCTTTGCCAAGATGGTGCTGGTTGGCCACAGCATGGGGGGACTGCTGTCCAAGATGATGGTTGTGGAAGCCGGTAACCGCATATGGCAGGTCATCACGGACCAGCCCTTCGAGAAGCTCGTGGCAACTCCGGAGGATCGCGAGCTCTTTCGTAACGCACTCATCTTTCGGGCTCAGCCAGAAGTGCGCCGGGCTATCTTCATCGCCACACCGCACCAGGGGAGCCACGTCGATAAGGGATCTCTTCAACGAATCGGCACGCGGCTGGTTCGCTTACCTGACCCCTTGCGCACGGTTCACCATCGACTCATCGCTCGCAACGATCAGAGCTTTTTCCGCGAACATTTCCGCAAGAGTTTGCCGACCAGCATCGACGAATTGGAGTGGGGTTCTCCGATCCTGAAGGGCTTACACGATCTCCCTGTCATTCCGTCGGTCAAGGTCCATTCCATCATCGCCGTGCGCCCCGACATCACCAAGCCGGAACGGACCGACGGCCTGGTCACCTACACGAGCGCTCACCTCGAAGGCGTATTGTCCGAAAAAATCGTGCCGACGGGGCATCTTTGCCAGGACCATCCCGAGGTGATCCGCGAGGTCGCCCGAGTTCTCGCCGAACATGCGATGCCCTGATCTCGCCGAGTTCCGTTCGTCCCGGCTTAGGGGAGCGGAACTTCGGCGAGCCCCGGATTGACCCTATCGCTCCTTCATATATTCATGAACGAACTGCACAGCCATGGAGCCTTCGCCAACGGCGGAGGCCACGCGTTTCACCGAACCTGCGCGAACATCCCCCGCAGCGAAGATGCCCGTTCGGCTGGTCTCGAGAAGGAAAGGGTGCCGGCGCGGGGTCCAGTAACGAGACTCCGCCAGGCTGGGTCCGGTCAGAACAAAGCCTTTATCATCCCGTTCGATTTCGGGTGGAAGCCAATCGGTGCGCGGCACGGCGCCAATGAAGCTGAAAATGGCGGGGACATCGAGCGTCCGCCTCTCGCCCGTCTCGTGGTTCAAGATCTCCACGGCACCCAGAAAACCGTCGCCGAGCATTCGTTGAATGGTCGTGTTGCAGAGAAGCTCGATGTTCTCGGTTTGCTCGATGCGCCTGACCAGATAGCTGGACATGTTCTTATAGAGGTCGTCTCCGCGAATGATAAGATAGACCTTCTTTACATGTCTTGAGAGAAAGACGGCCGCCTGGCCGGCGGAATTTCCACCGCCAACGACGATCACCTCTGACCCTCGGCACATCTGGGCCTCGTTGGGCGTGGCGGCGTAATACACACCACAGCCTTCAAATTGCTCGCAACCTTCAACCTCGAGCCGGCGATACTGGGCTCCGGTGGAGATCAACAAGCACTTGGCAACAAGCGACTCATTTCCGTCCAGCTCGACAACCGAGTACCCCTTGTCGAACGACAGCCGGATCGCCGGTGTGGGCACCGACATATTCGCGCCAAACTTGTTCGCTTGAAGCACGGCACGATCGGCAAGCTCACTTCCCGTCAGCCCCATGGGAAACCCAAGATAATTCTCGATACGCATGCTGCTGCCGGCCTGCCCTCCGGGGGCTGTCCGGTCCAGCACGACGGTGTTGAGCCCCTCGGATGCTCCATAGACCGCGGCGGCAAGCCCCGCGGGACCGGCTCCGACCACGACCAGGTCATAAACCGTGCGCTCAAACCGCCTGCGCAGGCCGGTCGCCTCGGCAAGCTGAAGATTCGAGGGGTTCCTCAATAGCAGCATATGAGCACACGCGACGATCGGCGTCTCTTCCTCCGTCACGGCGAACTGCTTGAGAAGGTCGTCCACCTGCGGGTTATTTTCCAGGTCTAACCACGTAAACAAAACGCGGTTCTTGGCAAGAAAGTCACGGATCCGGAACGTATCCTGCGAGTAGCGTGATCCAATCACGCGGAGACCGATGAACTCCCCCGACTCGGTGAGCAGTTGGCGGCGGGCAATGAATGCCTGCAAGATGATGTCGCTCAGCTCCGGGCATCGATTGAGAATCAATCGCAGCGATTCGCCGGACACCTCGTAGGTTTCGCAAGCTCCGCGTGCGACGGCGGTCACCACCGCCGGGCGTCCGGTAAGCTGGGACACGTCCCCTGTGAACTCGCCAGGGCGATGGATCGTGACCGTTTTCGGCTTGTCTCCCGTGGGATCGAGGATTTCGACTTCACCGCTCTTCACGATGAAGAACTTCATGTCATGCTCTCCCGCCTTGAAGAGCGTTTGCCCATCCTCAAAGCGGCGGAGAGACGACTCGACGCAATGGGCAAGCTTGGCGATCTGCTCTCCCGTCAACAAGGGAAATGCAATGGATTCCAGGTTATGTTCAGCCATTTGAGTCGTCTTTCTTCCATGCTACGGACGTGATTTTAATGACGAAGGAAAGGCATGGCTTTGGCGGGCACTCGTAGCTCCTCTTCGTCCACGAAGCACCAGGCCCAGAATTCCCCCGGCTCAAATGATGCGGCCACGGGATGGCTCGAGTGATGAAAGTGCTTCGTGGCGTGACGGCCGGGCGAACTGTCGCAGCAGCCGACATGGCCACACGTAAGGCAGAGGCGGAGATGGACCCAACGCGATCCTGTCTTCATGCATTCCTCGCACCCCTGGGTACGAGGAGGGACAGGCTCAAGACCGGCTTCATGTTCACAGCTCATTTTAGTCTCCCGGACGTTCGTCAATTTTGGGTGTTCGCAGACTCCCTCTGGCGAATCTTCCGCAACAGCCCCAGGAGCTCCTCCACCTTCTCAGGATAGCGACTCGCGACGTCTGTTGTCTCGCCAAGGTCTTTTTCCAGATTGAAGAGTTGGGGCTCCCTGGCGACGCCGGTCTCGGTATTCGTGGCGGTCAGCAGACGAGGGCCCGTTCCGGCCTCAATCAATTTCCAGGTTCCCTGGCGGAGAGAAAGAACCCCGGCTTGCTCCACCAGGACGTCGCGTCCCGTAGGGGATTCCCCCAGAAAAGCCGGCATCACATCCACACTGTCGGGCGCGTCATTTTTGTCCATGCGCTGCCCAGTGAGCGACGCAAGAGAGGCGATCAGGTCCATCTGGCAGATAAGGGCGTTGGAGACTCCTGGTTTCACACGCTCCGGCCAACGGAGGATGAAGGGGACGCGCGTTCCCGCCTCGAAGGCGCTGTATTTTCCCCCACGAAGGGGACCGGCGGGCCGGTGGCCGTTGAGCTTCTCCACGGCACCATCCCTGTAGCCGTCGTCGACCACGGGGCCGTTATCGCTGCTTACGATGACCATAGTCTTTTGAGAAAGGCCAAGGGTCTCGAGCGTCTTCAGGACCTCGCCGACACACCAATCAAGCTCCGCGATGACGTCGCCGCGAGGCCCCAGACCAGTTTGCCCGACAAACCGGGGATGCGGCACCCGTGGAACATGGACGTCGTGAAGCGCGAAGTACAGAAAGAAAGGACTGCTCGCATGTGCTTGAATGTAGTCCGTCGCTTTCCGTGTGAGGACATCCGCCATGTCTTCATCAACCCAACGCGCGGACTTGCCTCCCGTCATATAGCCGATCCGGCTAATGCCGTTCACGATCGTCTGGTCATGACCATGGCTGGGATGCAACTTGAGCTCACCGGGATTGGCCAGGCCCGTTGGCTCTTCGCCAAGTGGCTTGCCGTAGCTGACGTGGATAGGATCTTTGGGATCGAGGCCATCGACACGATGGTCCTTCACATAAACACAGGGAACACGGTCACCGGTCGCGGGGACGATATAAGCCGAGTCAAAGCCAAGCTCAAGCGGGCCGGGACGGATCTCCTCGTTCCAGTCGACGCTTCCCGCCCCCAGGCCCAGATGCCATTTTCCAACCACGCCAGTGTGATAGCCGGCCCCCTTGAGAACCGACGCCAACGTCGTCCTTCCAGGAGCAATGATCAGCTTCGCATTCCCCGGCAAGACGCCCGTCCCCTTTTGCCTCCAGGCGTACTCACCGGTCAGTAGCGCGTAGCGAGAAGGCGTACAAGTGGCCGCGGCCGCGTGGGCATCGGTAAAGCGTAGCCCTTCCTTCGCCAGCCGATCCACGTTGGGCGTTCGAACTTTCGTCGCGCCGTAACAACTGAGGTCGCCATATCCCAGGTCATCGGCATAAATCAGCACGATGTTGGGACGGTCGGCGGCACAGGCGTCCAGCGTTCCGGCGCCCAGGATGCAAGCCAAGGCAAGAAAGCGTCTGAGCATCTCGATGGTTCCCAGTCAGCCGAGGATGTCCACGAAGACGCTACCGCGAATCGATGTTTTCCGCAAACCCCGCGATGGCGATCAAGGTTCCACGAGTTTCAGCTCAATCGTTCGCAGGTCGAACAGACTTCCGTTCAAGGGAACCGCCGCGTGAGCGGTCAGGCGATGGGTTCCCGCGGGGAGATCCAGAGATCCAATGGTGGCGGCCCGATAGTCATCCCAGGAGCCGGTGCTCTGAACGAGGTAGCGTAGGATCTGGGAGCCGGAACGCACCTCCAAGACGTTCCCGAACCGCGCGTCGGGACAGGCCGAGTCAACCCGGACGGAATATCGACCGGCGCGTTCGACTTGAAACGTCCAGCTTGCGCGATCATTGGCTGAGGTCCAATAGCCAAGGTTGCCGTACTGGGCCTCGAATACCAGCGTATCACCCCGAATCTCGGCGTCGGCCGCACGCAACGCCAGGGCTTGGTGAGCGTCAGGCCTGACAAGCCGCGGTTGATTGCCAACGAACGACTTGGCGGGAGTCTCCGTCGCCGCCAGGAAGACCATCAGGTCGGCAAGGTCGCGGGGTTGGAGGTCTTTCTCGAGACCTTCCGGCATGAGCGAATGCCCGGAAGAGGCCATCTCCTCAATGTCAGACCGGAGCAATGCCTCGTCCTTGCCGTCCTGACGACGCAACGTAACGCTATTGGCCGTTTCGCCCACGACCAGTCCCGTCAAAACCCGGCCATCGGTCGTCGCCACGTTGAAGGCCGCATACTTGGCCTCGAACGCCCGGTTCGGGTCAAGGATCGCCACGAGTAATGATTCGGGAGACTTGTCATTCAGCGAAGCCAGGTCGGGGCCAACGTCAACTCCTTGGTTTCCGAGGCGATGACATGATGTGCATAACTTTTTGAATACAACGGAACCCGCTTCCGCGTCCCCCTTCATGCCCAGGGCCGGGCGAAACGTTTCCAGTACGTGTTTTCGGGAAGCATCGAGGTGATCCGCGAAGATCTCGCGGGCCCGTCGTTGCGTTTCAGGATCCCGATGAGATAGTAAGCCCTGTCGTCGAGCTGGGTCGATTTCCGTGACCGCCAACCGGCCATCCTGAATCGCGGTGAGCAGCGTATTCGTCCAGGATTGTCGCGTTAGTAAGGCGTCGAGAATGACGTTGCGAACCTGCGGAGAGTGCCCCTTCCATCCTCGAAGCCAGAGGTCGGCGACCTGAGAATCCGTGCTGCTCGCCATCAACTGGATCGCGGCCTGTTGCAGTGAGATGGGCACGCGTGCCTTCAGCAATTCGGCCAGGAGATCGCGGTCGGCCGGAATTCGTCCCGTGGTGCAGCCCAGAAGACGTAGTGCCGCAATCCGATCGCCTTCATTCGCTGAGTCATCTTGTGCCAAAGTTCGCGCGGCATCCCGCAACGGGGCAAGACGACGGTCCTGCGCGAGATTTGCCGGTGGCTTCGCACGCTCCCGCGCCGAAAGGAAACCCGCGGCCGCAATGAACTGCCAGGAGGCAAAGTGTCCGCCCGGCGCAGCCGGCTGAGTCATCGCCTTGATGAGCGGTTCCGTCGTTGCCGCGTCGTTCTGCGCAGCGGCCAATGCCACCAGGGTGTCGACGAGTTCCTGAGAAAGTTCGGCCTGTTCCCCTCGGAAGAGTTCAACGAGAAGGCTCCCCACATGAGGCACAGCCGAACTCAAAACGGCGGTTCGGATCCAGGGGTCGTTCCCCTCCTTCCTCGCCAATTCTCCCAGCGCCTTGCCCGCGCGAGGATCGCTCCAATTGCCCAGGCTCAACGCGAGTTGGAGCCGCACTGATCCCTCCGGGTCCGCAACCCGTTTCAAAATCGCATCGGCGACTTCGGGCGACGATTTCCATAACGCCTCGGCAATCTTGATCGCGTTACGACGGACTTGGGGATGGGCACTCCCAAGCGCCGCGAGCACGGAATGAGGTTCAAGACCGCCAAAAAGTGAGAGCGTCCAGAGAGCCTGCACCTGAACCTGCGGCCGCTTCGTTTGAATCACCAGGGCGCGGAGAGCCTCGATTGCCGCAGGATCCTTGCGATCGATTAAGAGCCGCTGTGCGGTGTCGCGCTGCCATCCGCTGGGACTCTCCAGGGCCGCAACGAGGCCCCTCGTGTCAAGACGATCCAGGCGAGGGATCGGCCGAGGCCGCTTTTCGACCGGGAAGACCCGGTAGATCCGTCCCTGGTCGCTACCGGCGCGAAGATCGAGCTTCGCTTCCCAATCGTCCGGGATCCATTCGGGGTGCTCGATGACCGCGCGGTACATGTCGGCAACCCAGAGCGAGCCGTCGGGGCCGGTCTTGAGCATGGTGGGACGGAACCAGTTGTCGCTGGACGCGAGAAACTCACGGTGGGATTCGTCCGGACCGCGACGGCCGCGCAAGGTCGGTCCTTCGGGTTCCAGGACCATCCGATGCACCATGTTGTGCACGGGTTCGCTAACAAAGAGGCTGCTCGCGAACGAAGGGCCGAACAGATCATCGCGATAAGAGGTGGGGCTATTGGCCGAGGTCAGGTGATTGGCTCCCCCCGGATCGTTGAACCGAGCGAGGGTTCGGCTGACCGGAAACAGGCGCGTGTCGGATTCGAGGATTTGCCGAAGATTCTGCGGAGCGAAATGCGGATTCCGCTTCAGATCCGCCTCGGAGAAGACGAACTGCCAACCCCAGGTAGGATTGCTGTTGCCAAACCAGCGGCCCCAATCGTCGCGATGCCGGCCAAACTGGGTCATCCCACACTCGGCTTCGAATTCGCCTGTGTCGGGCCTGAAGCGAAAGTCACGGCCATTGATGTCAATACTTTGCCCCGTCTTGACCGAGCGAATGGTGCCGCCGCTGTCGCCGTTCGCCCCATAGATCCAGCCGTCGAGCCCCCACTCAAACCCGTTGGCACGGTGCTGCGGGTTGCCCTCGACAAAGCCGGTGAAGAGAACCTCACGGTGGTCCGCCTTACCGTCACCGTCTCGGTCCTCGGCATAGAGGATGTCCGGAGAGCAGGAGATCAGCACACCCTTGCGCCAGGGCATGACTCCGTTCGGAAGCGCCAAGCCTTCGAGAAACGTTGTCGCCTTGTCATAGCGACCATCGCCGTTGGTGTCTTCCAGAATCCGGATACGTCCACCCGGCTTGCCATGATGATCCGCCCCGAGGGGGTAATCCCCCATTTCCACCACCCAAAGCTTGCCGTCCGCTCCCCAGTCGAACGCGATCGGGTCGCCAACGAGGGGCTCACTCGCCACCAACTCAACCGCGAAGCCAGGGCGTGTCCGGATAGACCTCAGGGAGGCCTCAGGGGATTTCGCCCGAGGTTCCACGTCTTTCAGCAGGTCGTTGAAAGATCGGCGCTCGACCAGGTCCGCCAGGGCTGACGTCTCTTCGTTTTGCCACCATAGGTGCCGGGAATGAACAAAGAAACCATTGTTGGTGCCGTCGCGAACGATCTTAGGCAGCGATCCCGGCTCCCTGGCCTTGCCGGCCATCACCTTGCGCGTCCATCCCTTCTCTTCCGGCTCATATAAATAGATTCCATAGAGTTCGTCATTCGAGAATAGGACATCGAGATAACCGTCTTCGTCAAGATCGACGAAACGAAGTCCGGCGTCTCGTCCCTGTTTGTCTCGGAACTGTGCCCCTGGAGGCAACGCTTTCGCGGAAGGAAGTCCAGTGCGTCTTCCTCCCTCGTCGTCGAGTGCATTAACGATCACTGTCGGAGTTTCTGCGGAATTCCAACGATTCCCTCGAGCGTCCCAGACCTTGGCGGTCTTGTGGTCCGCACCGTTGACAATGTCGAGGTAATGATCGTGGTTGAGGTCGATCAAGCGAACATTGCGATCTTCCCCTTGTTCGGTTCTCAAGGAATCGCTGTCGAGCAGGTTCTTGTCGAGCCGCTCCTTGGCCTCACGAAACGTCAAGAATTTGACCTTCTTGCCGTACGTTCGCGCAGCGTAGTCCACGAGGTCGGCGACCTGGGTATTCGCGATCCAATGATTGGGATGAAAAACCAGGTTGAAGACCCCTTGCTTGAGCACGACCAAATCCAGCGCGACCTTCATGTCCTCGAGTATCCTGGGATGAGAAGGTTGCTGAAGGTTTTGACCTTCCCAGTCGCTCGGAACAACGCAGGGAAACTCCCATGAAAGACCGCCGATAAGATAAGGGTAGGGGTAGTTCTCGATGGTGTTCACGAAGGAAGGAAACGGCACGTATTTCCGAAATCGCTCTTTGCCATCCGTGTCGAAGACCAAATTCCGGGGCAGACTGGGATCGTCGGCAGTAAAAAGCATGAACACAGAAGAATCGATGGACAGAAACCGACCCGCGGGACTCTGCTTGTGCAAGATCTCGGCAAAGAACCGTGGGCAGGGGGTGTTCAACGAGTCACAGCAAGGCATGCGAAAAGCGACGGGTTTATTGCCAGGAATCATGCTCATCAGGTCAACGCAACCGTGAAAGGTGCGCTTGGCCTCAGCGAAATCGCCTTTTTGAAGGCAAGGGCAGGGGTGGGTCAAGGTGTGGACTTCGATCGATAGTCCCTCCTTGAGCCAACTCTGGAGTTGGGGATCCTTGGGATCGACCTGGTTGGTCATGATGCTCACGGGCGCCCGCCCATCGATTGCTTTCAGACGGTTCAGGATCGGCCGCAGATAGGCTTCATACTTCGCCGTGTCGCGCATGTCATCGATGGCCAACACCACCACGGCATCCACGCCCGGCTCACCGACCCACTGCGGGGTCACGAGTTTGGGAAAATCGCGATGCGGATAATAGAGGTCGACCTCGTTCACATAGGCGAGCCGTTGACCCGAAGGCTCGGCTCCCGAGGCGGGCGCAACAAGGCCCAGGAGCAAGACCCAAATAAGTCGTGCCGCTCGATCACGCACAGCGACTCTCCTCTCAAACGGGGGGGTAGGTATCTGGTAAGCGCTTGGCGGAACCATCTTTGCCGCCCATAGTAGCATCAATCCCAGAGGCCCGCGTTTCATCTCCGGGAGAAAGCTCCTAGGTGGACTCGGAACGCCGACAAGTCGCCAGTGGCGGCGCGAATGGTGGGGCCGCCAGATCCAGTGTCAGGCGGAGGGCAGCTTATCCGTCGTCGTCGCCGGGAGCGAAGACAGACGCAAGCCCGGGGGCATTATCGGAGCTCTTCACATGACCGGGACATGGTACGTCCCTCAACGGATGAACCGGCGCACGCCGCGGAGGTATTGTGGGGCTCGCCGGATCGCTTACCGCCACGGACCTGGATATCATGGTTTCAGGGGGTTACCCGCAACCCTCGTGCTGTTTCGCCCCACCCTTAACGCCTACTTTATCTCGAAAGATGGCCGTGTTGCGGCGGGAGAACCAAAGCGGTGAAGCGGCTTCAACCTGGCGAGTTCTTCGGCCGCCCGAACTGGGAGCGGCGCGTTAACGGTCTGCTTCTCACCGTGTCTGCCTACAGGCCTGGCCCAATCGAGCCTTGGCATCAACATACCAACCCGACGTTCTTTCTCCTCCTGGACGGCGGCCACCGCGACCACGCCCGCACTCCGAACGGTCGGTACGATCAGCCGCACTTTAGCCTCGTGTTCCATCCCTCCGGGCATGCCCACGCCGCGGAGTACGGCCCGCAGGGCATGCGCGGGTTGAACATCGAGTACGAGCCGCTCTGGCTCGAGCGGCATCAACTCGATTGTGGAGACCTGTCCGAGCATCGATCGCTCGACCAAGCCTGGATTCGGCCGGCGGTACTCCGGCTCCTGGTCACCGCGTTTCGGACCGATCACCATGCCGAATCTGACCTGGAGACGCAGGTCCTGGAGTTTCTCGCGGCGGAGACGGACCCGCCCAGTCATGGCGATGCGGGACGCCCCCCTACCTGGGTGAGTACCGCCGAGGACTTCCTCCGGGCACGGTCGCGCGAGCCCATTGGCCTGCGGCATGTCGCTCAGGAAGTGAAGCTCCACCCGGTCTACGTGGCACGGGTATTCCGCAGGCACTTCGGCTGTCCGGTGAGCGACTACCTTCGGGGCCTGAGACTGGCGGATGCGGGTCGGCTGGTGTTGCAGGGGGCATCCCTGGCAGAGGCCGCGCATGCCTCAGGATTTGCCGACCAGGCGCACTTCTCGCGGTCCTTTTCCGCGACTGTCGGACTCCCTCCAAAGAGCCTCTGGCCGGCTCGGGCGGCGTTGGCAAAAAGGTGAGCCAGGTTTCAACCGTTCAAGACGGCGACACGTCGGACCGCGACACTGTAGGCGGATAGCAACGAGCCTATTCCCAGTCGATGTTCCCTACAGAGGTGTCTCCATGTCGCGCCCGCCTCGGCCTGCTCCACGTACCCGGAATATGATCTGGCTCGCCACAGTGGCCGCCCTGTCCACGTTCGCTCTTTGCAAGGCCCGGGGTGAACCTGCACCGGAGGCGGTGCCGTCAAGCAAGCCGGGCGTGCGGCGAGCGCTTGGGACGTCGTACACAATGACGACCGTGGCAGGCAACGGCGAGTCGGGGTTCGCCGGCGACGGTGGTCCGGCGGCCAAGGCGAAGCTCACCCGGCCTTGCGCGGTGGCTGTGGACCACCGGGGGAATCTCTATATAGCGGACTCGGGGAACCACCGCATTCGGAAGGTTGCGCCGGACGGGACCATTACAACATTCGCGGGGACGGGTGAACCTGGCTTTGACGGTGACGGCGGCCCCGCGGCGCGGGCGCAGCTCAATGCCCCATACGGGGTGAGTGTTGACCGACACGGTCAAGTGTTTGTGGCCGATCAGCAAAACTATCGGATTCGCAAGGTCACTCCGGCAGGCACCATAACAACGATTGCCGGCGACGGCAGGAAGGGATTCGATGGGGATGGGGGACCGGCAGTACGGGCTGCCCTGAACTACCCCGACGCGACGGTCTCGGACGACAAGGGTCATCTCTACATCGCGGACGCGGGCAACCATCGGGTGCGCAAGGTCGACCCCGACGGGACGATAACGACAGTCGCGGGCACGGTTCGTGGCTATTCCGGCGACGGCGGTCCGGCGGCTCATGCGCAGCTTAATTTGCCAGCGTCTCTGGCGATCGACCCGCAGGGTAATCTCTTCGTCGGCGACCTCGCGAACCACGCGGTTCGCAAGGTCTCTCCGAGCGGTACCATCACCACCGTGGCCGGGACCGGCGACCGAGGTTTCAACGGCGACGACATACCCGCGATCCGCGCCCAATTGAACGAGCCTGGCGGCGTGGCCGTGTGTCCGGACGGGTCACTACTGATCGCTGACGGGGGCAATTTCCGGGTTCGCCGTGTCGACGCGGACGGAATGATCCAGACCATCGCAGGGACCGGGCGGAACGGTCACGCGGGGGACGGCGGCCCCGCCCTTCAGGCAGAGGTCTCGATTCTCGACATCCTGACCGTGGACGACCGTGGCGCCGTGTTCGTGTCCGACTACGGCAATCACCGGATCCGCAAGCTGACAGTCCTACCCTGACGTGGGGATCAAGTCACGCATGGGAGGATCCCCAGCGAGTTACAGCATCCGTAAAGATGAGACTCGGAGCCCCATCTTCAAGGGCGGGCAGACGGCCGGTGAAACGAAAAAAGGCCTGGGCCGCCACTCAAGGCTGCCCAGACCTTATTATCGACCATGCCACGGCGAAAGCACGCGGCAACGTGACACAGGAGTCGCGAGAATCGGGATCGCCGTCGACGGCGCGTGCTCCTCGATTAACCCGCGCTCTCCAGGAACCCCTTCAGTTGCCGGCTATGATCAGGACGCCGTAGCTTTTGAACGGCCTTGGTCTCGATCTGGCGGATGCGCTCACGAGTGACCTTGAAGATACGCCCCACCTCTTCCAAGGTGTAAGTGAAGCCATCGTCCAAGCCATAGCGAAGCCTGATGATCTCGCGCTCGCGCTTGGTGAGAGTCCGAAGGACCTGGTCGATCGTCTCCTTGAGCATCCCTCGCGTGGCCGCTTCAATGGGAGTCTCGAAGGCCTGATCCTCGATAAAGTCTCCGAACTCGTTGTCCTCGCTCTCACCAATCGGGCGGTCGAGGGATATCGGATGCCGAGAAATCTTCATGATTCGGCGCATCTCCTCGTTGGAGATGCCCGCGGCCTTGGCTGTCTCCTCAGGAGTCGGTTCGCGCCCGATCTCGTGATAGAGCTTCTTCGATATGGCCCGCAGCTTCGACATCGTCTCGATCATGTGCACGGGGATGCGAATCGTTCGGGCCTGATCCGAGATCGCGCGGGAGATCGCCTGACGAATCCACCAGGTGGCGTAAGTGCTGAACTTGTACCCCCGGCGGTACTCGTACTTGTCGACCGCTCTCATCAGGCCCGTGTTCCCTTCCTGGATCAGGTCAAGGAACGAGAGGCCGCGGTTGCGATACTTCTTGGCGATCGACACGACAAGCCGTAGGTTCCCCCCTGAAAGCTCGCGGCGGGCCTGCTCATATTCGCGAAAGCGAACATTCACCGCGGCAAGCCGGCGTTTGAGGCTCTTGGGAGTCTCAAGCGTGATCCGCATCAACTGCTTGAGGTCGGTTCGCAACCCCTGGCGTTCCACGTCGCTCAACGCGATGCGACGATTCTTGAGCTGGGCGAGGATATCCGTCATCCGTGCCGAGATCTTCTCGAGCCGCCCCATCAAGGGTCGGATTTTCTCGGTCCGAATCGAAAGTTCCTCGACCAGCTTCACCGCCTTGCGACGGCGATCTCTAAGGCTCACCAGCAAGGTCTTGCGAACGGTATGATCACGCGTCCGAACGTACTCGCGGAAATCGCGAGTATTGCATTCCATCAGGTTTGACAACGTGGCGAGGTTGCCCGGCATCCTTCCGAGAATCTGTTCTTTTTCCAGGTTCTCAGTAGACGAAACGCTGATCGTTCGGTCGAACGGGAGCTTGCCCTCGTCCACGGACTTGAGCAGGTCTACCACCGACGCCAGCGCGAAGTGGCACTCGAGCAGATTGCGGCGAAAGCGCCTGCGCGCTCGCTCGATCTTCTTCGCGACGTGGATCTCTTGCGCGCGGGTGAGAAGGGGGATCTCTCCCATCTGCGTCAGGTACATCCGGACGGGATCATCGATCCAGGGAGAAATATCGTCCAGATCCTCTGAGGAGAGCTCGTTGTCTTCCTCCTCTTCGTCAGCCCCGTCGTCTTGAATCTCGTCCTCGACCTCACCCGAGGCCAGAAGGCGAGTTTCAGCTTCTTCCTCGTTGATAAGTTCAATTCCTTTATCGTCGAGGGCCTCGAGGAGCTCAGAGGTTCGGTCGGGATGATTTCCCTCTTCGAGCAAACAATCGTTGACCTGGCCGAAGGTCAAGAATCCCCGACGCTTGCCCAGCTCGAGGAGTCTCTTAAGGCCCTTGTCTTGCAAAATCATTCCTACGCTCTCCCTCAAGGCAGCTCATCCTTGGCCTTTAATGACTGAATGCGGTCGAAAATATAGCAAAGCCGAGAACGATGACTCGGGCGTGTCTCGCGCGAGCCGATCCCAACTCGGTCGGATTCGTGGAAGTCACGCCGCAACTACGGCGTCCAAAGCTATCCCATAGAATTCAGACGTCTTCCGCACGCGAGAAGTTCGTACGACCGATCTTCCTACGGTCCCAGAGGATCGCCTCTCCGGTACGAAGACAGCTTAGCCACAAATCTCTGTCCCAAGGTCTTGCCGCCCTGACTTGCACAGAGCCAGCGAAGGAACCAGAAGGAGGGTAGCGATGCTCTGAAGTCAATGCCATTCTACCGCAGAGAACTCGCGTGTGAGACCTGTGAGTCGAAAAATCGGCCCACGTCCTCTGAGTAACTATAGTCCGCTGATGTCAAGAGCTGGATGATAAATCGTTGCAAATTCTCATGGGTTAGGCTGGATGACAGCAAGCATGACACGTTCTTCCTTGGGACTGCACCACTCATTACGCAAAATGAGGCCCCCCAGTTCACCATTTCCCCTGAAATATCTGAAGTTAGGTCGAAATTCCCCTTGGCCCTGGTGTTCGCCCGATCCACGAATGCCATCGCGGTTCATCCCGCGCGATGTCGGTGGGAAAAGGTAACGCCGACTCCTCTCTATCTCATTCCCCAACCCAACCGGCAAACACACCCCAAGGCTCAATGGCGATTTCCCTCACGCGCCAGTTCTCTCACGGCACCGACAGCCCCGTCTCCGCCGCGATCGACGAGTAATTTCACCTGACTACCAAGACATCACGGAAGGTGAATTGGCGGTTCAAAGCCGCCAGATCACTGGATCGAGATCCCCCCGCGGAAAAAGGAGCCCGCAAGAATTCGAGGTCGTTGGGGCCAAAAAGTCTCTGGATGACGCTCATCCCAATCGGGAACTCGCATCACGCACGCGAGAAAGAGGCTCAAAAAACTCGACCCCGACCGGGAGCCCAAAACTTGGGGAACGATAAGGATGTCAATGGGGGCGACGCTGCACCCCAACTTCACACGCCGGAGGAGATCGCGGAGCGATTGGGCGGAATCAGCCTCAAGAGCCTGAACGAACTCATTCGCAACCGCGGTCTTGAGACAACCACACTCGGCTACGCCGAGTCCTCCCGCAAAGGAGGGCCGCGGCGCAGGCTCTGGGCCATGAACGACGCCCAGCTCCAGGCGCTTCTCGCCATCCGGCGAGCCGTCTAAGCCCATAGCCTTCACCAGCCGGGTCACACCGCACGAACCTTCGTAAGCCCAGAAAGACCACACGATCTCGCTTTGGCACTCTTACGAGCGTGCGCGCAAAGCGTGACCGAATTCATCCTCATCACGAATGGGACCGACGAAGAGGCTTGGATCTCTTCGGCCGAACCCGTTTCCGAACGGCTGGGATCTTCCCACAAAAAAAGATCCCGCCCCGGTTCTGAACGGAACCGGGGCGGGATTGAAATGCATCGGCGATTCGAATCGCTTTTCGCGATTTAGCCGCAGGCCTCCTGCATGGCGGACTGCACTTCCTGAGTCGTGAGATCCTTGAGCCGGGTCGCAAAAGACCACTTGTGGCCAAAGGGATCGACCACGGCCCCGTACCGGTCTCCCCAGAACATGTCCTGGGCGGGCATGAGCACGGTGGCCCCAGCGTCCACGGCTCGCTGAATCGCGGCGTCGCAATCTTCAACGTAGTGGTGGATGGTCACAGGCGAACCGTTGAGGGCCTTGGGAGACTCCGACTTACCACCGCAGTACTCCGGAAAGTCGTCGACGAGAAACACTTCGCTTTCACCAATGCGAATTGCTGCATGCATTAGCTTTTGGCTTCTCGGGTCCGGGATGCGCTGAAGTTCCTCGGCGCCGAAGGCCTTTTTGTAGAACTCAATGGCCTCGACGCAGGGATCGCAGACGAGGTGAGGGATCAATCCCGTGCGACCGGCAGGAACTGGCTGAGTCGGCTTGCTCATAACTCTATCCTCTTGAGAAAGGTAAATATGCACGAATCCGAGAATCAAATTCTCCGCGAACCGCCCGTCGGATCGCGGTGGATGCCTCGTCGATGAAACAGGTCACGCTTCTTCAGCGGCTCGCTTTAGTGCTTGAATGTCAATCTTCGCCATCGTCAGCATCGCTTTCATGGCGCGTTGCGCTTTGGCGGGGTCACGATCCCCCAGGAGAGTCGGTAGCACGGTCGGGACGATCTGCCAGGACAGTCCGAATTTGTCCTTGAGCCAGCCGCACTGGCTCTCGGTACCTCCTGCCGAAAGCTGGCTCCAGTAGGTATCCACTTCCTCTTGGCTGTCACAATTCACAACAAAGGAAATGGCTTCGGAGAACTTGAAGTGCGGGCCGCCGTTGAGGGCCGCAAAGGTCTGCCCTTCGAGTTGGAATTCCACGGTCATCGCCGTACCGGCCGGCCCCGGTCCTGCCTCACCGTAGCGAGCAACCTTGACTACCTTCGAGTTAGGAAAAATCGAAACGTAGAACTCGGCCGCCTGTTCCGCCTGGTGATCGAACCACAGAAAGGGAGTGATTTTTTGAATGGGCACGACTTTTTCTCCCATGATGAGCGAGAAGGAACGGTCAGCAATGGCCTCTTCTGCCTGCTAGTCGAACGACAAAATCACCAATCGACATCGCTCTCGAAAAAAAATCAAGAGTCCAAGTGATCGTCGTTCGCACCCAGAAAATAGGCTGCTTGGCAACATTGCGAAGGGAAGGCCGCGAAAACCTCGGGGCAGAAAGCCAGTGGTCCGCAAAGTCAGTCGTCGGCCCTGAAGAAATGATCGGATGATTCGAGCTCATCCCCATCGAATTCGAAGATGGAAATCAAACACGTCGAAATCCAGCCACAACGGGCGTGGCGAAATTCGGCGAAGACGGCGTTAGAATGGCCGGCGCGGCTTACTCAACCGAAGAAAAGACGACGCTTTGGCGTGATATCCCATGGACCAATCCCATCGTCGCTATCCCGAAAATAGGCCCGAACCCCGCCACCACCGCTGCCTCCCTACCGTTTCTTTTCCGCTGACGCGGAGGCAAGGCCTCATTGCCGCTCTGGGGTCGTTCTTGATGCCGAAGATACTCTTCGGCCAAAACGAGCCTGCAAAGGACACCGGTGATTTGGCCATCGATAGCGCAACGGCGCTCGTGTTCTCGCCACAAGCCCCCTTGGCACCGGCCGCGGGGTTGCGTGACGCACGCGCGGTATGGTGCCGGATTCCGCGCAAGGCCGATCGAAGTGTGCTGTTGTATTTCCATGGGTACAACAACTACGTCACGGTGGATGGCCACGGAAAATCGCGCGTGCCTGACTGGGCCCAGAACGACCCAGCGGCCAGAGCAGGAGCCTCCGGCAAGGAAGCCGCGCCTTTGGTTTATGGACTGGACAAGCTCGAGGCAACTGCGAGCCCCAGGCGCCCCATCGTGCTGGTTCCCGAGGTCAGCACCCTGGCCACGGGTTCGTTTTGGGCCAAAGAGCCGTTTGGGCAGTATTCCGACTCGGCTCGACTTGGCCGCCTGGTACAAGATTGCCTGAAACGCCTCGTCGAGCTGCGTAACCCGGAAGGAGCCTCCTACCTCCCGCAGTCGTTCGCGGAGCAGTCCCCTCCATCGGGCTTACCCAGCAAACCGAACCGACCCCCGCTCGATCGCCTTTATTTATCGGGGCATTCCGGAGCGGGCATCCCACTTCAGGAGGCCGCCGTATCCGACCTGATCCTTCCCGCGCAGGGAGTCTCCACGGACCTTTGGCTCTTCGACTGCACGTACTGGTCAAAGATTGAAGGATTCATCCGCTTCTGCGAGCGCTGGCAAGTCGCAGGGCGCCTTGGAGGGGGACGAAGCGACTCCTCGCGTTTCGTCTGCATCTATTGCCCAGGGACCGACACGGAAGAGGTAGCCGATCAGCTCCGAGGCGAGATCGCCAAGATCCTCCGCGTACCGGCCGCGTCCCTCGTGAAAGACCATACGCGCGAGAACTTCGAGAGCGAAGTCCGGCCGAGTCTTCACACCGCCGGGGCGATCTTCATCAAGACCCACTTGGAGCACAATGAGATCCCCACCTTCTTCATTCCCTGGTTGCTGCGAACGTCCGCCCCTTGAGAGACGAAGCGGTTTGAGAGGGGGATGAGCTTGTTCTTGCAAGAAATCGCGAGACTCGCTATTCTTGGATCCGTGGTGACATTGAATCTCAATCGCATCGACCAAATAAGATCCACCATGGATGCACAGACCGTCCTGGCAGTCCTACCCGGTCATGGTCCTCACCAGCGGCTCCGCGTCGCGCTCGTTCGCGGTGCGAACGGGCGGAGGATGATTGAGCTGCGAGAGCAGCACTACGCCGAGGGGATTGGATGGTTCGATCAACGAACCCTCTCTCTCGACCCGCGCCAGTTCAAGCAACTGCGGGCCATCCTGGGAGCCAAGGAGTCGGCCTGGGAAGACGCCGCCGTCCTCCCGATGACGATTCCGTTCCCCGCTCCCGCCGAAAGGGCACCTCGTCGCGTTGCGTCCGGAGAGTGACGCCTCGGCCTCTGGCCAGCCATTGATGCTCGTACAATCACGAAAGGATGCCGGCAACGAAGCCGGCATCCTTTTGTCGTTTTTCGTTCTTCTGAACTTCGCCGGACCGCTCAGCCGGTCTTCTGCTGGGGGCGATGCTGCCCGACGGGAACGAGGTCGCGCTTCTCAAGGATCTTCTCGAGGTGGTCGACTCCCGCCTGCTCGTCCGCGCAGATATCTTCGAGCAAGTTCCTCAGGGCGACGTCGCGCGGCGCCAGGAGCTCGAGGGCTTCGGTATACAACTCGACGTGCTTCCGTTCGACCTCGAGTGAGTACTCGAGCATCTCGGTCAGGTCGAGCGACTGCTTGACTTCAGCTCGCTCAACGCTCGTGACACCGCCGAGTGCCACGACCTTATCCCCCACCTTATGGGCATGTCCAAGTGCTTCTTCGCCATTCTCGCGAAAGAACTCGTAGTAGACCTCTCGCAAAGGTCCCCGCACGACAAAGCTGAACTGGGTGTATTGGACCAGCCCGGCATACTCCCAGCGCAGGATCTCATTGAGTTTTTCAATCAACGCAGTTCGATCGGCCATCAGCGTACTCGGTTGGCAAAGAGATGGGTCGAGAGTCCAGGTCGGGACCGAACCGGCTACTCCCGCTACGTTCTCTCTTATCCAATGTCACCAGTTACGTCCAGTGGTACGTCTCCCGGCTTGCCCTAAGTCCTGTCCTTCGACGCATTCCGGCACCAGCCTAAGGTCTTCGGTCATGACTTTGAAAAAAACCGAAAGAGCCCGTTGACAACCAGTCGGAGTTCGGTCAATCTATCATCTCAATTGAGACTGAATCTCAATTTCACCTGGTATCTCTACTAGCTCGGCTCTGGTCCCGTCGAGTTGGAAGTCAGGCCCAGACGATTTGAGTTCGCGCGTGTTGTACCCCCCCATTGAAGGATTGACCGCGAGCAGGACGCGAGACGAGCTCTCGCGGGTGCTTCAACCCAACGGTCTCGGCGACCCTTCAAGGCGGCCCCAGTTGGGGCAAGGCGAGGTCTCTCCCGGCGCGACGTGCGGGAGCCGGCGGACTCGGTCGAATCCAGGGAGTCGATCCAGCGAAGCGCTGGACTGGGTCCTCACTCGGCGACGAAACGTCGCGGAGGTGAGCATGGAGAGAATGACCATGGATCCGCACCAAGACGCCGCGAAGCCCGGCCTCGCGCCGACCCAGCGTGAACAGCTTGACGAGGCCATCCAGCTTGCTGAAGAGGCTCTACGTCAAAACGAGGATGACGGTCACGTCTGGCAGTTCCTGGGACTGCTCCGGCACCGCATGCGAGATCTGAAGAGAGCCCAGGCGGCCCTCGAGACGGCGAGCCTCCTCGTTCCGTTGAAGCCGGCCGCTCGCTTTGCTCTCGCGGACTGCTATCTGCGAACCGGTCTTCGCAAGCTGGCGGCCGACCTCTATGACGATGTGGCCTTGGACCCTCTTTGCCCCACCGACCTGCTGGGTGGCGTTGCGGCGGGGCTGGGGTCGCTCGGGCGGTTTGAGAGTGCCCTTGAGGTCTGCCGCTCGCTGGTCCGACGCGAGCCTGAGTCTCATGAAGGGCATTTCGGAATCGCCTTCTACCTCCGGCGCCTTGGCGCTTCAGTAGCCATAGCCCTGCCGTCCGCGATGCGGGCCCATGAGCTTGCTCCTTCGATCTCCCTCTACACGATTGCCGTTGCCTCGATGCTGGCCCACCAGGGGCGTCATGAGGATGCTCGCGACATGCTTCGCGACCTGGACATGACGACGGTCGCCTGCCGCTGCTGCGTACAACGGGTCTCGGCAATCTTGCATCACGGCCAGAGCGGCCTGGCAACGCCGGAATCCCTCCCCCCTCCGCAAAGTAACGATGCGCAGGGTTCGAAACACGCGCTCTGAGAAGAGCGGATCGAAACACCCGTCGGGGAGAGCATTTCGTCAGTCGTACTGGCGAATGCGGGACCACTCCCCGACGGTGTGCCTCTTTAGGCAAAACGCGAGACGATGATACTCGTTTCGAGACTGGATGACTTCATTCTCCCCCCAGTCCGGCTCCCGACTGAAGTCCCTCTCGAAAACCCTCCCGCTCAACGGTCCCTCCCGGCTCTCCCGAGTCGGAGAGATCCGTTCTTGGAAAGGAACGCTTGCGATGCCGTCGGAACGCCCTCGTGGCTTCACCTTAATCGAGTTACTCGTCGTCATCGCGATCATTGCCGTTTTGATCGCGCTCTTGCTGCCTGCCGTGCAGTCGGCCCGTGAGGCGGCACGACGCATGCAGTGCGTCAATAACCTCAAGCAGATCGGCCTCGCGGCCCACAACTATGAGTCGACCAACGGCACCCTGCCTCCGCAAATGGTGCTCTCATTCACCAGCGCGGGCGCGGTCCGATGGAAGTCCACCTGGAGCGCTTCCTCGCGAATCACGCCATTCCTCGAGCAAGGCGCCCTCTACAACACGATCAACTACACCAACAAGGTGAGCGACGTCTCGAACTCGACATCGGTCGCGACGCAGATCAAGACCTTCATCTGCCCGAGCGAGGTCAACCAGCAAGCGTACGTGGCCACCAATGCCACGACGGGCGCCATCTCAACCTACGGCGTCTCGAACTACGGGTGGAACGTCGGGACCTGGTATAGCTTTGGCGGCTACATCTTGCAGACGCCGACCGCGGGCGCGATCGGATCGAACTTGAGCCGGACCTTCGCAAGCATCACCGACGGTCTGAGCAACACGCTCCTCTCCTCGGAGGTAAAAACCTACACCCCGTCCTACCATGACTGCGGCACGCCGCCCGCCGGTGCCCCCACGGGTGCTTCCGCCTACCCGGACATCCCCACCGTACTCGCGAGCGTGAACGCCGCACCAACGGGGGGCTGCAAGGCGGCCACGGGACCGTCCGGCTTGCCAGGGGGTGGTCACTCCCACTGGAGCAACGGCAACTCGTTCTATGACGGATTCACGACGGCTCTTCCTCCGAACACCAAGTCCCCCCTGGGAACGGTTGCCCCTGACGGCGACATGAGCTCCGAAGATGAAGACGACGGCGGCCCGACTTACGGTGCCATCACGTCCCGAAGCTATCACTCCGGGGGCGTGAATTCACTCTTCGGAGACGGCAGCGTCAAGTTCATCAAGAGCTCGATCAATTGGCAGACCTGGCGCGCCCTGGGAACTGTCAGTGGTGGTGAAGTGATCTCGTCGGACTCCTACTAAGAGTTCCGACCAACGGAGCAAAGACGGAAATGAGCTTCCAAGCGACAGCCGTCTTTTCTCAACTAGTTTTGCACAGCTCTGATCTTCGTTAGCGATGAAGAGACGAAGGATCGAGCTCGAAACCGCGGTGTAGGCTCGCCTGCATTCCCCCCCGATGTCTGAGCCTCGACAGTCCAGAGATCCGAGGAATCTGGCCCGAGTTTGTGGTGCGGGCGTCCCGCCTGCATTCCCCCCCATGTAAGCGACTTCGCTTGCAAGTTCCCTGCGGGCGGGACGCCTGCCCCATAACAGAATTCCTGGTCTCTGAGTGCGTTCGAGGCGGTTTCTCGATGTTGAAGCTGCGGCTGTCCTGTGGTCCCGGGACAGCCGCAAGAGCGACGCATTCGATGAGAGGACCGACATTCCGATGGAGAATCGCCGAGCATTCACCTTGATTGAGCTGTTGGTGGTGATCGCCATCATCGCCGTGCTCATCGCCTTGCTACTCCCGGCCGTCCAGGCTGCCCGCGAGGCCGCTCGTCACGCCTCCTGCGTCAACAATCTCAAGCAGTTGGGGCTCGCGCTTCACAATTACGAAAGCAGTTGGAGTTGCCTCCCTGCCGCCGCGCAGAGCAACACCGACTATGCGCCTTACTCGGTGTACTTCAACTTCACCGGGTATAGCCAGATTCTCCCCTACCTGGAGCAAGGGAACGCCTTCAACGCCACGAACTTTAGCGCGGCGATTCCTGGAGGGTTCTGGGGTTGGGACTCTTCAGCCAACTCCACGACCATGGGTTTTCAGGCCGCGCTCTTTCTTTGCCCCTCGAATCCGCGGTCGGGGCGTCCTCCGATTCAGGGGCAAGCCGGAGAGACCTGGTCGATCAGCCAGGCCGCCGTCACCGACTACCTGTTCAATGGCGGGGCGGATCCCTACGTGTCGGCGGCCTATCTGAACGCGGGCCGGCGTGGTCCCTTTGGCTTTGAAACCAACGTTCGGTTCGCCGAAGTCACCGACGGCCTCTCCCAGACCTTCCTGGTGGGGGAGTCAGTCGGGGGCAACGCCGCGAACTCTCGTTTTGCCACGGGTTGGGGGACAAGCCGCGTCTGCGCTCCCCTCGCAACCTTCACCGGGGCCTATTTCAATGGCTCCTGGACGACCATCACCTATGAGAACCTGATGTTCGTTGGGTATGGCCGTGAACTGTCGTGGGGGAGCTCGACCGTACTCGGCGGCTTGATCGCCAGAACGACCGACGCCAGCGGCGCGCCTTATCCGCCGAACGACTGCGGGTCTTATTCGTCCACGGGCGTCTATGGCCCTCACCTGCCGTTTACGGGAGTGGGGCAAATCGTGCCCAACTTCCGCAGCGTTCACCCTGGGTCCACGGCCTTCACGATGGGGGACGGCAGCGTTCGCACGGTCAAGGCCACCATTAATACATCCGTCTACGCGGGGCTATCCACGGTCGCCGGAGCCGAAGTGCTCTCGGCCGACTCGTACTGACGGCGAGGATCATCAATGCCCACGCAAAGACGGGGACTACGCGCCCTGATGACTCTAGCAATTGGTATGGGAGGTTGCGGTCAGGGCGCATCGAGCAATCAGTCTCCAAACTCTGAACAGGCTCCTGAACGGTTTCAGCAGGCCCTTCGAGAGACGCGAGAAAAAGTCCGCAAGGATCAGGAAGCAGAGCGCAAAGCCTTTCGCCACCTTGGCCAAAGGAAGCCGCCACAGTGAGTGGCGGATGTCTGTCGAGTGGTTTTCCGATCGAATTCACACCCCCCCATTGTTTACGAGGCGACGCATGGAAACCCGATCATCAGATTCCAGAGTCCACGGCCGACGCCGTGCTTGGCTCGCATTGTCGTTGGGTTTGCTGCTGCTCTGGCCAACGAGCAGCCCCGCTCACTTTCTCTGGCTCACGGCGGAAAAAGAGCAGGAGAAGGGTGCCCCCGTCGTTCGCGCTTTCCTGAGCGAAACAACGACACCCGACACCGCTGACCTGCTCGCCCACATCAAGGGGACCAAGCTAACCGCGGGTGGTAAGGCGCTGACGTGGTCAAAGGACAACGATACTTACCGCGTCGGTTTACCGGAAACAAAGCCTCGAATCATCGATGGCTTCTGCGATATGGGCGTCATGAAGCGCAAGGACGTGACCGTCCGCCTCCTCTACACCGCACGAGTCCAGTGGGGTCCGGCTTCAGCCGACGAGAGCGAACTGAAGGATCTGTTGCGGGTCCGCCTGGTCTCCCGTCCGGGCAAGAAGCCTGTCGTGATCACCTCGTTTGAAGGGCGACCCGTGGAGGGGGCCATCGTCAAGGCGATCCCCGAGAAGGGGGACGCGGTCGAACTCAAGACCGACGCCGACGGCGGCATCGACTTTCCCGGCATCCTCGAAGGGCAAACCGCCCTGCTGGCCAAGTGGTTCGTCAAGGCCCCTGGAACAGCCGACGGCAAGGCCTACGATGAGACCCGCTACTACGCCACGCTGACCGTCGCGCCCGGAACGGCCGAAGTCACCAAGGCCGCGGCCACACTCGAACCGTTCGCGAACATGCCCGAGGCAGTCAACAGTTTTGGTGGTGCCGTGCTCGGCGACTGGCTGTACGTCTATAGCGGCCACACGGGCAAGATGCATCATTATCACGTCGACACCACTTCACGGCACTTCCGACGCCTCAACCTCAAGGATCGCACCACCTGGGAAGAATTGCCTCCCGGACCGCCGCTTCAGGGGGTCACCCTCGTGGCGAACGGTGGCAAGCTCTACCGAGTCGGGGGCATGTCCGCCAAGAACCAGCCTGGTAAACCCAATGACCTGGTCTCGGTCGCCGACTTCGCCAGCTTCGATCCCGAGACGAAAACCTGGACCAATTTGCCCGCACTCCCGGCTCCGCGTTCCACACACGATGCCGTGGTGCTCGACAATAAGCTCTATGTCCTCGGTGGCTGGTCGATGAACGGTGGAGATGCCAGCAACTCGGAGTTTTGTGAACACGCGTTGGTGTTCGACCTGACGCGTCCGGATAGTCAATGGGAAGCTCTGCCGGCGACCCCTTTCCATCGGCGAGCACTTGCCGCGGCCACGGTTGACGGCAAAATTTACGTCATCGGAGGGCTCACCGACGAGTCCAAGGTGAGCAAGTCGGTTGATATCTACCATCCTGCCGACAAGTCGTGGTCACAGGGCCCAGAACTGCCGGGAAGCAAGCTGGAAGGTTTCGCGCCTTCGGCGTTCGGTATCAACAACCGGCTTTACGTCAGCGGTAAGGACGGCGACGTCTACCGGCTCAAGGAGTCCGGCGACGGCTGGGAGACGATCGGCAAGCTCGCCGTTCCTCGTCTGACCCACCGCCTCTTGCCGGGAATCAGCCATGATCTCCTGGTTGTGGGAGGCACCAGCGGGCGTACCTCAACCGCCGTGATCGAATCGGTCCCCTTGAACAAGCAGCAGGCCGCCTCAGCAACCAACGAATGAGGCCGCTCACGAAGGGATTCCCTTCGGATTGAGCTGTCATGGTTCTTCAGCCTGCCGGCTGTCCGTCATCGGCTCCCCAAGCGATGATCGGCAGCCGGCCTTCGCGTTATTGGATCGCGACATCAGGGCGCGGCGACTGCTCCCGCTGGAGTTCCCACCAACCAATGCTTGCCCTGCCGGAGGTCGCCAAGGGTCCTCGCTCTGGGCCAAAGCTCCACGAGCCGACGTTTTGGAACAGGGTGAGCCGCGGAAACAGCCTGACCGATCCTGACCCGAAGGCTCCAGAGATCCTGCGGTTTTAGCGCATGGAACTGAATGAGGCCCGCGTCCTCGCCTCCCGTAAAACCCGAGGCCTGGCGCTGGCCTTGCAATCGAAGTTCCTGACGTAACTTCTGGCCGATAGCCCATCGGGGCTCATCGCTTATCTGAGAGAAGAGCGTGAGGTACTCAACATCCTGCTGGCCCCGGCGATAGGCCTTGAGACGCATCGATGGAATGGGCGGCCCTGTCTCTGCCCCTGCGGGAGCAGGATAGAAGAGCGCCAGTTCGTCGGCCTTTTTCCAGGAGTCGGCTGTGCCGATGGTCTGCCACGGAACCACGCCGTCGCTGCCGAGAGACCAGGAGTCGAGGCACCAACCGGCAGGCTGCACGTTGGAGTCCTCAATGGCATTGGTGCTTCCATATTCCAGCACAACCTGCCCTTCCGTAGCCTTTCGGTCAAAGACGATGCGATGGTAAGGCCGCATCGCGCTCCCAACCACATTGTAGTCAAGCAGGCCGTCGAGCGCGTCTCGCTGCCACTGAGGCCGAGAGATGTCGCCGCGGAAAACCAACGTGGCGGAGCCAGGCGCTTTGAGCAACCCTTCATGGAACGCCGCGCCAAAATAGCGCAGAGCCCAGAAGTCCTGAAAATTCGCTGGTTCGTCTAGCAACCACGGAGATGACCCACGTGACCATCCCGCTTGTTTGAAATCATTTTTGCCATTGAGAAAAAACTGGAACAACGTGTTCTGCCAGCCCCGCGCATGGAGATGGGCCGCGAATTGCCGAGAGACTTCCACCAGGTCACGGCGATAGCTTGCGGTAAAGGCGCGATCCGCCCAAAAGTCGCCGTTGTAGTGATCTTCGATGGGGTCGGGCCAATTCTCATGGATCGGGAGGTAAAAGCATTCGATCGGAACACCCTGACGGGGTAGGTCCGCGAACGCAGAGCCGTCAAAGTAAGGCCCAAATCGACGATCCCACTTCTCCCATTCCAGGTCTCGACCATTCCATTTGGGAGCGCATCCCTCGTGGACAATCCCTCGCTGTGAATACGGGACTCGGTTCAGCACCACACGGTGGCGATGTGCGAGGCGATAATACTCCCGCTCGTTGTCGGGAAGACCGTAGCAATTCATCTCCGGCAGAAAGCTGAGGACGTCCGAAAGGGTGAAATCCCAGATCGTGAGCGCAACCTCAAGCGTAAGCCACCCTCCTTCCGCCTCGAGCGTCAACGTCCCCGCGTGCTTGCCGGACGGGGCGGAATGAGGCAAGTAGAGTTCCGCGTAGAGACTGGCGCAACCTTCTCGTTCTGTCGAAAGATCCACGGGGAAGGGGACGGGAACCACGGGGTCCGGCAACACCCCTTTCTTTGAGGAAACACGCTGGTATCGCCCCCATTCCACCCGAAATTGGGAATCGCGCAGAGACGGGAAAGTCAGTGTGGCCCGAAGCCTCCGCAGAGGCCCCCGAAACAAGAGTTGGAACCCCACGAACTCGTTGCGCGCGGCGTGCAGCCGGATCCGCCTGGCCTGCGCATCCCATAGATGGTTGCCCCGCAAATAGCCTTCAGACTGCGAAGGAATCGTGGTCTTGCCGTCGGGAAGGACTTTATCGAGTTCATCTAGAACGGCGACCTCAACGTCCCGCAGGCGCGGCAACGTCCCTCGGCTCGAGAACGACGAGAGAGACGTCCCCGGTAGACGAGTTTCTCCTCGAGGGGAAACGCGGACTTCCGTGGTCGCCTCCGCTCCGACGTTCCCCGCACCGTCAACGCCCCTCACGGAGACTCGGTGCCGAGAACCGGCGGCCAGGCCCATATCACGGAGGTGCATGCTCACGCGTTCTCCGGCCTTTCCGGCCAACGGAATCACGTTGCGAAGCACGTCCTTGTCATCGATGCGAACCAGGAAACCAACCGTTCCAGCCTCTCCTTGATCTCGAGGTGTCAACCACGACACGTAGGCCTCTCCGGCAGGCAGCCCGGCCGTATCGGACATGAGCTCTTCCGGGGTCGTTGGCGGCGCATCGTCGCGAGCCCGGAGGGTTACCGAGAGGTAGGGGGCGGAGTGGGTTCCCGACTCGCGACTGCAAACGAACCGATTGGGCATGTGAATACGCTGGAATGTCTCGCCCTGTCGCGTCCATTCCGATCCGGTGTCATCGAAGAGAAAAAAGCCGTGACTGACTCCCGCAACGCGGAGTGCAACAATGAGAGGATCGACCGCAACATGTTGCCAGCGCTCCGCGTCAGGGGCCGACGCATCGGCCATTCGCCAGGTGGTTCCCCCCTGTCCAAGAATGACGTGACAGAGGTCGCCCCCTCCCGATGCCCAAGCAAGATCGGGGTGTCGGCGATGGTTGAAGGTTGAGCTCCCCGCTTCCAAGGCATAGCCAGCGCCGGTCCCCTCGAACCACTCCGATCCGAAGGTCCCCACCGTCACGCGTTTGAGGATCGGCTCCGCCGCGAGTTTCAAAGAGAGCGTCGCGGCGAGAACGACGTGCCCCCGGAGAGGAGCAGGGTCGATATCCACGAGGGACATTTCTTGATAGGACTTCAACTTGAGCTTAGGTGCTCCGCCGTTGTTGCCGTCAGCCTCGCTTCCTACGTTCGAGAACCAGGTGTCGCGCGTCACCGGTAGTCGAAGGGTCTCAGCCTCGACGATTCCGCTCCAGGCAAGCACGAGAAAGGCTACGCAAAAGGTCTTTGCCACAACGCTCATGGAAGCACCTCGCAATGCTGACGCGGAGGCACTCGACCAGGCCCGCGCAGAGGATGCGTTCTTTATTCATGCGCTCGAAAATGAGCCATGTTGGCGCGCAGGTCCAGAAAAAACCTCCACGACGGCGTCGGAGACCAAAGACTTCGCTTATTGGAATGGAAAGCGAGAAGGATCCAATTCCGAGGGGGGCGGCCGGCGATCACCCACGTAGTTGTGCCACCCCCGAGACATGGAAGAAGACAGGCTCTCCACGGAGGCCCAAACCGGAGGCAGAAACAGGATCACCACGAGCGCAACTCGAGCAAAGCGCCAGGGCAGCGCTTCGCGAACGTAGTCGGCTCCCTCCGCGATCAGCATGAAAAAGGCGGGAACCAGGAACAAGATCAGGCGGCTATGGAACGGATAGCGCTCGAGATGGGCCGCCAAAAGTGTGTAAACAAGTGGCAGGATCAACATTCCGAAGGCATCGAACCTGCGCTTTGCCAACGACCAACCTCCGATGAGGAAGAGCGCAAAGACGGGCAGCAACGAGGGCAGGGGCCCCAGGAACGAGTTAAAATTCAACGGATTCACAAAGAAGTACAAGATACGGCGAAGAACCCACGTCGCGTCCCAGATCGACGTGGGGGGAACACGAGGAAACGCAAACTCCCAGAACGCCCACATGCCGCGACTATGTCCAAGTTGCTCCATGGCAACCCTGTGAACAACGCCAAAATTGATCCCCCAGGCGAGTCCGATCAGTAAGAGAAGGCCGGCTCTCGACCAGTCTCTGCTCTTCAACGCCGAACACAGAAGAACACTTCCGAGTCCAGCCAGCACGAAGACCGCGGGATGCGAGAACCAAACGATGAGCGCGCCCATCAACGCATAGGCAACGGCTCGCGCTCGAGTAAGCGGCTTGGTCTGAGCATCAAGAGCGATCAGATAGCACACGAGCCCAAGCGTTACGTCGGTCGAATACTGTTTGAGCTCCGCCGAAAAGTAGACCAAGTCATCGGAAATGCACGCGAGGCCGACCGCAATTCCGACAGCCCCAGGGCGCACAAGCCGCATCGCGACCTCCCGCAGGAGGAAGAGGGAGGCGATACCCCCAACAAGTGGGTAGAAGCGAAGGCTGTAGGTCCAGGCGCCAAAGATCCGGCAAAAGACCCACTCGATCAGCAGAAAACCGGGCGGAGCCAGTTGGCAGGCTTCGAGAGGCCCGAAAAGCTCGGCAATTTTCTTGTACTGGATGTTCCCGGCAAGGCTCGCTTCATCCAACCAGTAAAACCGCCCCTCAAGGTAATGAATCAAGCGAAGAAGGATGCCCAGACCCAGCAGAAGGGACATCCAGTTTCGCTTCACCCAATCCCGCAAAACGACGTCGATATCCTGACGAGCCAAAAGGCTGTGGAACCAACCCGATGCCGCCTCGCGGGAGAATTTCAACATCCGGATTCCGGCTGGATAGAGAGGCGAAAGGGTTTGAAAGGAGGGAAGATCAAAGCAGAGTGCCGCGCAAGACGATGGTGGCCACCGTGAAATAAATGATCAAGCCGGTCACGTCGACCAGGGTCGCCACGAAGGGGGCGGAGGAAGTGGCCGGGTCAAAGCCGAATCGCTTGAGCACGAACGGCAGCATCGATCCCGACAACGTTCCCCAAAGCACGATTCCCACCAATGAGAGCGCGACGGTGACACCGACCAGCGGCCAGTGTGGTCCATAGAGAGTAGAGAAGCTGCTCCAAAGGGCGATGCGAAGGAAGCCGATACTCCCCAGGATCACGCCGAGCATCAATCCCGAAGCGAGCTCGCGCCTGAGGACCATACCCCAATCATGAAGCTTGACTTCCCCCAGAGCGATTGCGCGGATGATCAAGGTCGCCGCTTGCGAACCGGAGTTTCCTCCGCTGGAAATGATCAACGGGACGAAGAGCGCGAGTACAACCGCTCGCGAGATCTCCGCCTCGAAATATCCCATCGCTGTCGCCGTTAACATTTCGCCCAAGAACAAGATGACCAGCCAACTCGCCCGCTTGCGTACCAGGGCCCAAAAGGGCGTCTCAACGTAGGGTTCGTCGAGCGCTTCCAAACCACCGAACTGCTGGATCTCGCGCGTGGCCTGTTCTTCGGCGACGTCGAGCACGTCATCGATGGTGACGATACCGACGAGGAGCCCCTTCGTGTCGATGACCGGCAGCGCCGTTCGGTCATATTTACGAAAGACGCCGACGGCGGTCTGTTTGTCATCGGTCGCCTTCAGCGCGATCACCTGGCCGTCAAGCAGGTCTTTGACGTTGGCATGGAGCGGGGCGAGAAGGACCTCCCGAATCCGGATGTCGTCGATCAGCCGATGGTCTTCGTCGACAACATAGATGACGTTGAGAGTCTCTCGGTCCTTGCCATGAGCCCGGATGTGGTCCAGCACCCGTTTGACGGTCCACTCTCTGCGGACGGCCACGAAATCGGGAGTCATGAGCCGGCCGAGCGTCGACTCGCCGTATTGCAAAAGAGCACGCGCGACAACGCGTTGCTCGGGAGAGAGCCGATCGATCAGCCTCTCCGCAACTTCGTCGGGCAATTCTTCGAAGAGAGCCGTGCGATCGTCTGGAGACATCTCTTCCAGGAGGGCCGCAGCTTCATCTTCGCTCAGCGTCTCGAGGACACTCTCCTGCGTGGAAAGGTCGAGGTACTCGAAGACTTCCGACGCAAGCGCGCCGGAGAGGGCTCGAATGATCTCTGTCTGATCTTGCTCGTGAAGTCCCATCACGATTCCGGCGAGGTCGGCCGGCAGCCAGCGATTGAGCACATCGCGCAGCGTGCCGAAGTCCCGCGCTTCGATGAGTTCTCGGATCTCGGGTAGGGCGAGCTTCTCGATCATAAATTAGCCAGGGGTTCCTGAGCCCAGGGTTGCCAATGTCCCCAGAGCAAATGGGTCTAAGTGTTTGCGCCAGCTTACCAGCGCCAAGTCGCATTCCAGTCCCTTTCCACGTCGCCAAACATCCTTGAGCCCAGAACCGCGACGGCCAGGGCCAGGGATAAGGCTCCTCCAGCATAACAAAAGGAGGATGCCGGAGACGGGTGCTTTACACCGCAATTTGGAAGGAGAGAAACCCTCTTGTGGCAAGTCGCCCAGCCAGGAATCCCTGCGCGAAACGTCAACGCCCCAGCATTCTTGCCAAAGACTCACTCGCTCGTTCCCAAATCATGGAGAACCATCCGGAGAGCGGGCGGAATTCCGCCTGAGTTTCGAGGTTGAGGTTGCGGATTTTCGCGATTCCCGGTTTGATGCCGAGCCCGTCACTCGTTTGATCGAGCGAGGAGAAACCCGGGGAGTCAGGGACGATGCCCCCTACTGATACACGTCGAACGCGTCGTAAGTGGTTATTCAGAATCTCGGCGAGCGCGATCCTCATCATTGTGGTCGTCGCTCTGCCATGGCTGGCTTCCACGCCACCAGCCGTACGCTGGCTGGTGATGGCGGCAAATCGCCAGGTAGCCCCAGCTCGCATTGAGCTGGGGTCTGTGCGGCTCTCCTGGCTTGGGTCCACCCAAATTTCAGGGTTGGCGATCCACAGTCAGGCGGGAAAGAAGGTGATTTCCGTATCGCATGCGCGCTTTGATCATGGATTGCTCTCCTTATTGCGCCCGATGCGCGGAAACCTCGAACTGGACGGGGCGGCCCTGGATGTCGAACGTCGAGCCGATGGGTCCTCGGACCTCGAGGAAGTGCTCACCTCGCTACGTCAGAAAAAGGCGGAGCCGGAGGTCATCAAGACACCGTTCCGGCTCGGCTTTTTAGGCAATCTCGGGCTTCCGAAGCGAGACGTTACGGTCAAGATCGTCAACGGCTCGCTACGTTTCCAGGCTCCGGAGCTTCCGGATCCGGTCACGTCGCGCCGCGTGGAAGGAATCGTGAGGCTAGGGGGCCCCAACGCCTCCACAACATATCGCCTCTCGTTTGCCGATCCCGCGGACGGAGACAACGCCACTCTCGAGGTTTCGGGAGAGCTGGCTCATCACGCTCCGGCCGGGGAACTGCCAAAACTCACGACGACGTTCAAGGCCGACCGCTGGCCCTGGTCCTATGGCGGACCGGGGGCGACGGCTCGCGGTCGTTTTCAGGGGACCCTACTCGCAAACCGGCAAGGGACTCTCTGGACCTGGTCAGGTGACGGCCAATGGCTCGACGTGAACGCCACCGGCCCGAGCCTTTCCGGCGATCGCCTCCAGCTCAAGACGGTCAAAGCGAATTATGAACTCGCGGAAACCGAGATCGGCTGGGACTTCCGCCGCCTGGATCTCGAGTCACCCCTCGGCTCTTTGAAGGCCGTGAACGTGGATAGCGGAGCCGATGATGGAGCCGGTAGCACGCGCATCGAAGGACGGATCGACCTCGCGGCCATCGCTCATCAACTCCCTCAGACTCTGCATATCCAAGAAGGGCTAACGGTCGAACGGGGCGAAGCGAGCTTTACCGTCGATATCGAAGAGAAGAGCCCCAAGGATGAACAGCGTCTGAAGATTCACGCCAAGCTTTCGGACCTGGTGGCGCAAGGAAACGGCCGAGTCGTCGAGCTCCACCATCCGGGCACCTTTACCGCAAACTTGTTCCGCCGCCCAACCGGACTGGGCATCGAGGCGCTTTCGCTCAAGACGCAGTTTCTTCAAGCGACGGGAACCGGAGACTTTGACCGAGGTATCGTGGTATCCGCCACGCTTGACCTCGAGCGACTCCAACAAGAGCTCAAAACACTCGTCGACTTCAATGGCGTGACGATCGCTGGTAAGGGACAACTCGGGCTCGACTACCGTCGAGTGACGGGAGAGACCTTCGCCGGACGGCTCAGCACGGAGATTCACGCGATGAAAGTCGTTGGCCTCTCCACGGAGCCGCTCACCCACGACGTGCTTCGGCTGGACGTCACCACCAAGGGAACGGTAGCCGAGTGGGGACAGCCTGATTCCTGGAGCCACGCGCAGCTCGCGGTGAAGTCCGATACCTTCAGCGCTGAAGCATCGCTGACCGCCAAACCGTCGAACGCGTCGATCAAGATTAATTCGCTCCGCGCCAACCTCCAACTCCCTGCGCCCGCCAATGCCAAGGGACCTCATCGCGCGGTTGAAACGGTGCGGATCCTGGCTCGCGGAGAATACAACCCGAACGAAGGGATCCTCGACCTCCAGCCGATGGCCGGCGGCTCTCGTCCCGAGCCCATCGCACTTGCCGGGAAAGGTCTTCACCTCATCGGCCTCCGTACCGATGAGGCCCGGATGGAGCTGAACCTGGCGATGGACTTTGGACGACTTGACCGCGCTCTCGCAGGCTATCGCCAGAAGCCCAGCCTCGGCTTCGCCGGCAAGGGAACGCTGACGGGGGGCTTCGTTCTGGCAAAAGACGGCAAGATGGATATCGGGGTGAGCCTCGATTCTCCCGAGCTGTCCGTCTCCAAGTCTGGCGAAAAGGCACAACGGCCGCTTGGCCCAGCGGTGATCGGTTTTCATCTCCAGCGAGCCGGCACGACCGAACCCATCAACATTGATACGCTCATCGTCGCTGTTCCCTGTGCGCGTCTCGACGCCAAAGGAACGGTCGACAATGATCAGCAGTTGGAAATCCGAGGAAAGATTACGCCCGCCTGGGAGACCATCGATGGCTTCTTGGCTCAAGCCATCGAACCCGGCTCACGAGTTCGAGGTGAACCCCGGCCTCTGATCCTTCGCGCACGGCTCAATGAAGGAGATCTGGCGGATTCGCTGCAGACCCTTGAGGCCGAGCTCGGCCTGGATCGATTCGAGGCCAATGTGCTGGGGATGCAAATCGCCCCGGTCTCCATCGTCGCGCACGGTACGAGCAGTGGAATTCTGATCGATCCCATCGAGACGACCTTGAATGGCGGAACGCTCAAGATCAAGCCGGAGCTCATCGTTGATGACCGAGGGGCCATCTCCGTGCGGCTGGGAGCAGGCTCACAGATCGTTACGGCCGAGATCAACGATGAGGTATCCCGCGGCTTCCTCGCTTACATGGCGCCCGTGCTTGGCGACGCCACGCACGTCGGCGGCAAGTTCTCGGCCAGCTTTGATCGCGCCGAGATTCCCCTCACGGGGCGAGACTCCCAAGCGCTGGTGGCCGGGCGAATGAAGTTTGACGACGTGGTCTTCGACGCGGGGAATCTCGCTGGCGAGTTGCTGGGCATGGCCGGCACTCGCAGGAACGCAAAGATCCAGCTCAACGAACCGATCGAGATCCGTATCGCCAACGGTCGCGTGTATCAGCGCGGACTCTCCGTGCCCGTCGGACGGAACGCCCGCATCGTCTTTGAAGGCTCTGTCGGATTCGACCGCTCGCTGGCTCTCCGAGCGCGTATGCCTATCGCGCGAGGAGCCCTCGGAGGCAACGGCGAACTCGATGATTTGGTGGAGAGCCTGCGTGTCGGAGTGCCGATCACCGGCACACTCTCGAGACCTCGAATCGACCGCCAGGCGCTACGGCTGGGGTTGAAGAACGTGGACTCGTCCGCCCTCAAGCGGAAGGCCGCCAACCTTCTGGAAAAGCTGGTTCAGCCTGAGCCCGAATCCGAGGCAACCGAGCCGGCGCCTCGTTGAAATGAAGGTGTCGGCAGTCAATCGCATCCGGGGCGTACGAGCATCGCCCCGGGGGCGGTGGGCTGATGATGTTCTTCGGGAAACCCGGTTCTTCGCACGAAAACCGGGTCCCTCGGCATCGATTCAGACGAGTTCCTTGAGCGACTTCAAGGGCAACGCTTTGACGACGTTGCGGGCGGGCTTCGCCTTGATGGTCATCGGCTCCTTCGTGAAGGGGTTGATCCCCTGCTTGGCCTTGGTCGCCGGCTTGCGGACAACCTTCAGCTTCAAAAGGCCGGGAACCACGAACTGGCCGGGACCTTTCTTGCCGAGCTCGGTCGAGATCAGTTCGCTCAGCGCCTCGAAGATCCGCGAAACATCCTTGCGGGCAACCCCGCTCTTCTCGGCGATCGCGGTGTAGACCTCGTTCTTCGTCGCCGGCTTGGCTTTCGAAGCCGAAGCGTCGGCTTTGGCGGCGGGTGCGGGAGCCGGGGCCGCCTTGCCATTGGCAGGCTTTGCAGCGGTTTTCTTGGCCATGGTCGTTGGGATCTCCTTCCGACTGTGAGGTGGAACAACGTCGACCGCCCAAAAACCCGGCGACACCGAGGGTGACTCGTATGTTCTCGTAGGTGCGGATCGACTAGCCTTCAGAATAATTACAGCAATCAACCTGCGCTTGCAGCGCCAATCTCTGCGATTTTCCGGGAATTTCCGCGGTTTTTTCGGGTCTCAAGGGGTAGGTAGAGCCTGAGGACACGCCTCTCAAGTTCCCATACTTCACACATCGCAATCCGCCGGCACAACGAAACACATCCACATCCACCCCTCCTTCAATGACGGTGCGCAGCCAAAAACAAGGGGTTTGCGCTCATGAGAGAGCTTTGTCGCGAGCGCGAACGACCTGCCTGATTTAAGGAAAAACCCCGGGAAAAGCCATCGTTTCGAAACGTGAAGAAGGGGCCCGCTCTTTTCCCGACGAATCGCGTCGGGCCCAAAGAGCGAACCCCTTCTCAGACATTTTCACGGCTTGAGCAAACGTGAGTCTCGAGACTTCTTCAGGTGGCCGATTAGCACCGGCTCAAATCGCTCGAGGTTCCACCAGCCGCGGGAATGTAGCACTTCGTGACGTAGTCCATGACCATCCGGTCGGAGTTGAAGCGCCAGCCGAGGGAACGGATCGATGATTTCATCCGCGCCAGCCACCCACGAGGAAGACCGTCATTGTCACGATCATAGAAAAGAGGAATCACTTCCTCGTTCATTGCGCGGTAGAGTCCATCGGCGTCCATCTGGTCGTGAACCTCGATGGAGCTGTGGGTCTCTCCCATCCCGATCGCGAACCCGTTCGAGCCGTCATAGGCCTCGGCCCACCAGCCGTCGAGAATCGAGAGATTGAGTCCGCCATTGAGCACCACCTTCTGACCACTCGTGCCTGAAGCCTCCAGAGGTCTCCGCGGATTGTTGAGCCAAACGTCTACCCCCTGCACAAGGTGACGCGCCACGTTCATGTCGTAGTCTTCGACGAAGACCACCTTGCCCGCAAACTGAGGATCGCGCGCGAATTCAGCGATCTGCTTCAGCACGTGCTTGCCTGGCCCATCGAGCGGGTGGGCCTTGCCGGCGAACACGAATTGGACCGGGAGCTGAGGATCGTTGATCAGGCCGGCGATCTGCTCGATGTCGCGGAACGCCAGGTTGGAGCGTTTGTACGTTGCAAATCGCCGCGCAAATCCAATGGTCAATGCATCAAGGCTGAGAGCCCGCCGGCAGCGCTCGATGACCTCCTTGGGCTCGCCGCGCCGTTCCGCTTGAGACACGGCTCGCTGGCGGACGAACGAGAGCAACCGCGACTTGAGAACCTGGTGGGTCTCCCAAAGCTCGCCGTCTCCGACATTCTCGATCCGCTCCCAGACGCCCGGCTCACCGCTCCGCTGAGCCCACTCCGGACCAAGATGCCGGTCATAGAGAAAGCGCATTTGCGGCGCCAACCACGTGTGGACATGGACTCCGTTCGTGATGTGGCCGATCGGAACCTCGTCTTCCGACTTGTTGGGAAAGAGTTCGGTCCACATGGCCCGTGAGACCTCGCCATGGAGCGACGAGACGGCGTTCGCCTTCCGAGAGTTCTTGAGCGCGAGCACCGTCATGCAGAAGTCTTCCGCCACGTTGTGTGCGCCCACACGCCCCAACCCCATGAGAACCTCATGCGAGATCCCCATCTCCTCTCGAAGCGGCCCCAGGTGCTCCTCAATGAGCTCGGCGGAGAACCGGTCGTGCCCCGCGGGGACCGGCGTATGAGTCGTGAAGACGGTCTGCGTGGCAACCCGGCGCATGGCATCGTGGAAGCTGAGTCCTTCCGTCTTCATCCGCTGGCGTATCATCTCGAGGCCGGCAAATGCGCTATGCCCTTCATTAAGATGCAAGACTCCCGGATGAATCTTCAGAGCGCGCAGGGCGCGGACGCCACCAACGCCAAGAAGCAGCTCCTGACGAATTCGAACCCGGTGGTCTCCGCCGTAGAGACGAGCGGTTAGGCGGCGGTCGTCCGGCGTGTTCGCCTCGACATCGGAGTCGAGAAGCAACAGCGTGTTCCGCCCGACGGACGCCTTCCAGACCCGAGCCGAGATCGGAGCACCCCGAGTCTCGACCGTGATCGTGACCGGCAGATGATCACTACCGATGAGCAATTCCAACGGTAACTGCCGGACGTCGACGTCGAGGTAGTCTTCGTTCTGCCAGCCGGAGACGTCGAGCCTTTGCCGGAAGTACCCCTGCGCGTAGAAAAGTCCCACCCCGACGAGCGGCACTCCCAGGTCCGAGGCGCTCTTGATGTGGTCCCCCGCGAGTATCCCCAACCCCCCGGAATAAATGGGCAACGATTCATGCAGGCCAAACTCGGCGGAGAAGTAGGCGACCGGACGAGCCTTGAGGACTCCCGAATGAGTGGATCCCCAGGTGCGATTCGAGTGGAGGTATTCCTGCATCCGACGATAGGCGTAGTTGAGACGGCTATGCAGAACAAGCTGTCCCGCGCGCTCCTCGAGCTGACCGAGGTTCATCCCGGCAAGAAGCGCCACGGGATTGTGGTCGAGCTCCCGCCAGCGAACCGGATCGAGTTCGTTGAAAAGGCTCGACGTCTCCGAGTCCCAGCTCCACCAAAGATTACGTGCAAGCGCCCAGATCCGCTCATACGTGGGGGCGATAAATTTCTCAAGCGTCCGCGCTTCGCTCACGGTGGGTCCGAACTGAGCGGCCGTGGCCGCCAGGCTCGCCATCTCCTCGCGCGAGAAGCTTCGAGGTTCCGCCGTTTGAACGACAAGAACCCCTTGGATCATCCCCTGGTCGATGAGGGGAACCCCCAGAAATGAATGGTAAGCTTCTTCACCCGAATCACGAAAGTACTTGTACCGAGGGTGCTTGGTGGCATCTTCCACCATGATCGGCCGAAGTTCTTCCGCCACGAGGCCCGCCAGCCCCTCGTCGAGCGCCATCCGGACCTTTCCCACGCTTTCCGGCCGAAGACCAACGGTCGCGGCCAGAACCAGGTTCACGCGGTCGGGCTCGATGAGATAGACCGAGCAAACATCGGTCGCGTATCGCGTTTGAATCAGCCGCACCAGGTTCGCCAAGGTTTCAGCCGGCTGCCCTTTTTGCGACGTCACGCGAGCCACCTCTTCCATGCTTATGAGTTGGGGGTTTTGCGATGGATGGGCGAACGTGGTCATCTCAAGTCGCTCCTGCTAGGAAATGTAAGGGCACGGCATCCGGACGTTCGCAACTCCCACGCTGGAAATGCCCCCATCGATCCGAGGAACATTCAAGGCAGCAGAGGAGATGATTGAAGGATCAAGACTCGAAGTCGGGTGCGCAATTTTTTCGGGAAAGCAGAGCGCATGCCGATCCTTTGCCAGCCCCAAGGAAGAAAGGTCGGCATTCAGATCAACTTGTGCTCGTAAGAGACAACCGTAAAGGACCAATCACCGCTTTTCCGCCGAAAAAAGCAGGGGGGTCGGCCTTAAGATCCCGTTGCCTCTCAAAGCGCCATTCGATGGGAGTTCGTGACCCTCGCTGCGCCCCTCACTTCGAGGCACGCCCACGAATTAGGCACTCAAAGCGTAGCAGAGACCGATATTTGAGCAGCAACACGCAACTCCCGGCGATCGGTAATTTCCGGCACAGGCCTAAGGCTCGCAAACGAGGCAGCGGACGAAGAGAAATGCCTCAGGGGGAAGAGCATTTCGGTGAGCCGGTGATGGCGGTAACCTAGACGCGTTAAACAATCAGGGAGCATGGAGACGGTTCGCTAGGAGTCCGGTACTCACTCACTCCCGCGTTGCTCTATAGGGTGGAATCTCATGCGACGGCTTTTTGCAGGACAGCTCGCACTTCTTCTCGGCATCGCATTCTCTGGGATTGCGGCGAATGCGGAAGAACCCAGCCAAGAGGGAAAAGCGCCCTCGCACTATCGCGTCTACGTGGGAACCTACACCGGCCCCAGCAAGAGCCAGGGCATTTACGCTCTTGAGCTCGACACCAAGACCGGCGAGTTGAGCAAGGCGAAGCTTGCGGGCGAAGCCTCCAGCCCGTCGTTCCTGGCCATCCATCCCAATCAGCGCTTTCTTTACGCGGTGAGCGAAGTCGGCGACTTCGAGGGAGAAAAAGCAGGCGCAGTCTACGCCTTCGCCATCGACCCGAAAGACGGAGCCTTGAAGCTTCTCAACCAGAAGTCTTCCAAGGGGTCGGGCCCTTGCCATCTCGTCGTCGATCGCATCGGCAAGAACGTCCTGACAGCGAACTACGGCGGCGGCAGCGTCGCGGTGCTTCCGATCGCCGAGGACGGTCAGCTCAAGAGCGCCACGTCGTTCGTGCAGCACACGGGATCGGGACCGAACAGCGGCCGTCAGCAAGGACCGCATGCTCACTCCATTAATGTTGACGCGGGCAACCAGTTCGCGGCCGTCGCTGACCTCGGCCTCGACAAAGTCCTGGTTTATCGCCTCAATGCCGACGATGGAACCATCACGCCGAACGTCCCACCCTCGGCCCAGGTGGCTCCGGGCGCCGGCCCTCGCCACTTCGCGTTCCATCCCAACGGCAAGCTCGCGTTCGTGATCAACGAGATGCACTCGACGGTCACTTCCTTCCTCTATGATGCCAAGCGCGGATTGCTCTCCGAGGTTCAAACCATCACGACTCTTCCCGAGGGCAAGTTCCCCGGAAACTCCACCGCGGAAGTTCAGGTCCATCCCTCGGGCAAGTTCCTTTATGGCTCGAACCGAGGCCATAACAGCATCGCGGCGTTCGCCATTGACGCAGAAACGGGCCGGTTGACACCGCTCGGCAATCAGTCGACCCTTGGCAAAACCCCACGCAACTTTGGCATCGACCCCACGGGAGCCTTCTTGCTCGCCGCGAACCAAGACTCGGACACGATCGTCGTCTTCAAGATCGATCCTGAGACCGGCAAGCTCTCTCCGACCGGGCATCAGGCCGAAGTTCCGATGCCTGTCTGCGTGAAGTTCCTCCCGATCAGCGCCCGTTGAGGATCGAATCGGTGCCTCTGAAAATCTCGGCCTTCCCGAAGTGTTACCTCGAGCAGATCGCCGGCAGTCGAACGATGAGCCTCTTCGAGTGGATCGAGATGGCGAAGTCGCTCGACGCCGACGGTCTTGAGATGTACGACGGCTTCTTCACAAGCCTGGATGACGACTACCTGGACCGCGTGGGCGAAGCGCTTCAGTCGGGGGGCTTCGCCATGCCGATGCTCTGCTGCTCTCCCGACTTTACCAACCCTGACGCCGACGGGCGAAAGCGTGCGATCGATCGTGAAGCCGCGATGATCCGCGTCACCCGCCGGCTCGGCGGGCCCCGGGCCGTCTGCCGCGTTCTCTCGGGTCAGCGGTATCCCGAGGTCAGCCGGCAACAAGGGGTGGAATGGGTCGTCGAGTGCATCGAGCAAGTCTTGCCCGTTGCTCGCGAGTGCGACGTGATTCTCGGCATCGAGAACCATTATAAAGACGGCTTCTGGACATATCCTGAATTTGCCCAGAAGCAGGATGTCTTTCTCGAGATCCTGAGCGCCATCCCCGACCGCAAAAACTTCGGCGTTCAGTACGATCCCTCCAACGCCATCGTTGCGGGGGACGATCCCCTTGAGCTCCTCAAGCTCGTGGCCGATCGCGTCGTGAGCATGCACGCGAGCGATCGGTACCTCGCTGAGGGAACCACGCTCGACGATCTTCGGCAGACGGACGGCACGCTCGGCTACTCGGCAAACCTTCGCCACGGGGTTACGGGTAAGGGCCTTAACGACTACGACACCATCTTCCGGATCCTCGCCGAGCATCATTACCAGGGATGGGTGAGCATCGAAGACGGTATGAATGGAATGGACGAGATGGCTCAGTCCCTGGCCTTCCTACGTGCGATGAGTTCCAAGTATTTCGGGGAGGCGTGACGTGAAGCGTCTCCGAACCGCATTGGTCGGATGCGGCAAGGTCGGGCAGATCCATGCCGAGGCGCTCGGCAGTCTGCCCGAGTCCGACTTCGTCGCCGTCTGCGACGCCTCAGCCGATCGGGCTGAGGCATTCGCGTCGCGCTACGGTGTGAAAGGCTACACCGACCTCGAGACGATGCTTGCCGCAGCCAAGGTCGAAGTTCTTTTGATCGGTACCCCCCATCCTCTCCATGCCCAGGCCACGATCCTCGCTGCGCAGGTGGGTGTTCATGTCCTGATCGAAAAACCGATGGCCGCGAGCCTGGCCGACTGCGACGCCATGCTCGCCGCCGCCAAGACAGCAGGTACGATCCTCGGGGTCATCAGCCAGCGCCGATTCTTCGAACCCGTGGTCCGGATGAAGAACGCGATCGACCAGGGGAAGATTGGCAAGCCGGCCCTCGGCGTCTTCTCCATGTTTAGCTGGCGCGATCGCGCTTACTATCAGTCCGATCCCTGGCGCGGAAAGTGGGCGACGGAAGGAGGGGGAGTGCTCGTGAACCAGTCCCCCCACCAGCTCGATCTGCTCCAATGGTTCATGGGGGAAATCGAAGAGATCAGCGGCTCATGGGCCAACTTGAACCATCCTGAGATCGAGGTCGACGACACGGCTGTCGCGACCGTCCGGTTCAAAGGGGGGGGCCTGGGTTCCATCGTGACCAGCTTGTCGCAACGACCAGGGCTCTACACCAAAGTCCATGTTCACGGCACGAGCGGCGCCTCGGTGGGGGTCGAGACCGATCGAGGAGCAACCTTCATCGCCGGGGTCTCCGAGATCGCCGAGCCACCGCTCAACGACGTCTGGACAATCCCCGGCGAAGAACACCTTCTCGCGCAGTTTCAGCAGGAAGACCGAGCAAGGTTCAAAGCGATCCGGGCCACAACGCACTATCACTCGCTTCAGATTAGCGACTTCTTGAGGGCGATTCTCGACGGACGTCCGCCCATCGTCACTGGTGAAGATGGGCGGACGGTGGTCGCCATGTTCACGGCCATCTATCGCTCACAGCAGGAGCATCGGCCAATCCGGTTCCCGATCCCTGCCGAGGCCTAGTCCGTGCCGCATGAACCGAACGGCCGTCTTCGACACGGATCAGACGGCCGATCCTCCACGCGGGATTTCCGCAGACATCGGCTTGCTTCCCCGCTCATAGCCATTGGGATCAACATAACCATGAAGCGATTCAGGCACTTTAGGCAACGGCTTGCGGCATTTCTCCTGCCAGCGGCTCTCTCGGCGACGTTGCCGGCGCTGGCCGCGGAATTCAAGTTGGGGGTCCGCACATTCACCTTGCCCGACGGCTTCGAGATCGAGCGAATCGCCAACGCCCCCCTCGTCGATCGGCCAATCGTCGGCTCCTTTGACGAACGGGGGAGACTCTACGTCGCGGATTCCTCGGGTTCCAATGCTCCGGTCAAGAAGCAGCTTGAAGAGCGGACACATCGCGTGGTCCGACTCGAAGACACCGATGGCGACGGCCGCTTCGACCACCAGACGGTGTTCGCCGATCAGATGATGTTCCCCGAGGGAACACTCTGGTACGACGGTTCGCTCTACGTCTCCGCTCCGCCAAGCATCTGGAAGCTCACCGACAGCGATGGCGACGGCGTTGCGGAGTCGCGCGTGGAATGGTTCCAGGGCAAGACACTGACAGGGTGCGCCAACGACCTGCACGGTCCCTACCTCGGCCTCGACGGCTGGATCTATTGGTGCAAGGGAGCCTTCGCCGAGCAGACCTATGAGCGCCCCGGCAAGAGTCCCTTCGTCACCCGCGCCGCACATATCTTCAGACGCCGTCCTGAAGGGGGCCTTATCGAGCCCGTCATGACCGGAGGCATGGACAACCCGGTCGACGTCACCTTTACGCCCGAGGGAGAACGGATCTTCTCCACCACCTTCCTCCAAAACCCAGGCGGAGGCCGGCGCGACGGTCTCATTCACGCCATTTACGGTGGCGTGTATGGCAAGATCCACGACGTGATTGATTCCCATCCCCGCACGAGCAGTGAGGTGATGCCCGTCCTGTCTCACTTCGGGCCGGCCGCTCCCTGCGGCTTGACGCGGTTCGAGTCTGACTCGTTCGGCCCCCAGTATCAAAACACGCTCTTCACGACACTCTTCAACCTTCGCAAGGTCGTCCGCACGACGCTTACCCCGAAGGGAGCGACCTACGCGAGCAAAGATGAAGACTTCCTGGTCTCACCCGATCGCGACTTCCACCCGACCGACGTCTTCGAGGATGCCGACGGCAGCCTGGTCGTGATCGACACGGGGGGTTGGTACAAGCTCTGCTGCCCCACGTCTCAGCTCAGCAAACCTGATGTCCTGGGGGGGATTTACCGCGTCCGCCGCAAGGGCGCAACGCCGATTGTCGACCCGCGCGGACTCAAGCTTGCCTGGACGTCCCTCTCAATCCCCGAGCTTGCCGAAAAGCTCGACGACCCCCGCGTCGCGGTGCGTCAGCGAGCGATAGAAACGTTGGCGCGGCGAGGCATTGACGCAATTCCCACCCTACGCAAAACATTGCGGTCGGGTGCCAGCGCGCAGGTGAAAAGAAATGTGATCTGGACGGCGACCCGAGTGGACGGAGAGGACGCGCGGGCACTCGTTCGCGAGGCGATTGGGGATCAGGACGCTTCGATTCGCCACGCGGCTGTTCACTCCGCGAGCGTGCGTCGTGACGCGGCCGCGGAATCCTCATTGGTCAAACTTCTCGAAGACTCTTCCCCGGCGATCAAGCGCGTCGCCGCGGAAGCACTGGGACGCATCGGTGACAAGGGTGCAATCCCGGCTCTGCTGAAGGCCCTGAGAGAACCCGCCGATCGCACTCTCGAACACTCATTGATCTATGCCCTGATCGAAATCGCGGATCCCGCCGCGACGGCAGCGGGACTTTCCAGCGCGAATCACAGCGAGCGCCGCGGGGCACTCATCGCCCTTGATCAGATGGAAGGGGGCAAGCTCCAGCCTGAAGAGGTTGTCCGCGACCTCTCCGCAAGCGATCCTGCTCTCAAGGAGACGGCGGCCTGGATCCTCGGCCGGCACCCGGCCTGGGGAACCACCCTCGTGGGGGTCTTCCGTGATCGGCTAAGCCGCCCGGAAATTGCTCCCCAGGAGGCAAAGGACATCGCGAGCCAGCTCGCGAGGTTCTCGGCCAATCCGTCGATCGAGAAACTAATCGGCGACCAACTCCTCGACCCCGCGTCCACCTCCTCGCAGCGTACGATCCTGCTTCAGGCGATGGCCCGCTCCGGTCTCAAGGCGACCCCTCTTCGCTGGAGCGAGGGACTCGCCAGAATCTTGAATTCCGAGGATCTCCCGCTGATCCAATGTGCCGTAGCAACAGCCAGGGCCCTCCCCCCCGCGAAGGAGGCCGCTGGAAGCCTGGCCAAACCCCTGACGGCCATCGCGGAGAAGGACGCGATCCCTGCTGACGTCCGCCTCGATGCACTCGCCTCGCTACCGGGAGGCCTAGGGAAAGTCAGTCCGGGGCTCTTCGCATTTTTGCGCGAACAAATGCAAGCGGATCACTCGGTCGTCACGCGGCGCACCGCGGCGGATGTCCTGGCCAAATCCCAACTGACCCCCGAGCAGCTTACGAACCTGTGCGACGACGTGAAGACGGCCGGGCCGCTGGAGCTCGACCGGCTCTTGAGCGCCTTCGAACGGTCCACCGACAACGCCCTCGGTTCCCGCCTGATCGCCTCCCTCAAGGATTCTCCCGGCCTCTCGACGTTCCGTGCCGAAGCCCTACGTCCCCGCCTAGCGAAGTTTGGCGAATCCGTTCAGCGCGAGGCTGAAGCTCTCTATCGGACGCTCAACGTCGACACGGCGAAGCAGACAGCTCGCCTTGAGAGCTTGCTGGCCACGATCAGCGGTGGCGATGCGCGGCGCGGGCAGGCCGTCTTCAACAGCGCGAAGGCCGCTTGCGTGTCTTGTCATGAGATTGGCTACATCGGCGGTCATGTCGGCCCCGACCTTACTCGTATTGGCGAAATCCGCTCTGAGCGTGACCTCCTCGAAGCGATCGTCTTCCCGAGCGCCAGCTTCGTGAGGAGCTTCGAGCCTCTCGCCGTTGCAACGAAGGACGGCAAGATCCATAACGGCATCCCTCGCCGCGACATCCCCGAAGAGATCCTGCTTGCTACCGGTCCTAACGAGGAAGTCCGCATCGGCCGCGAGGAAATCGAAGACATCCGCCCCGGAACCGTCTCCGTGATGCCCGCCGGGCTCGATCAGCAACTGACTCCCGACGAGCTCGCGGACCTGATCGCATTCCTCAAGGCCTGTCGCTGAGAGACAGGACAGTTGCTGCAAAGCGGCCGTTCCCTAGTCATAGTGACAGTAGAACGCCCTAAGGAAAGTCAAAACGGTTCTCAGAGCCTCGGAGATGTCTTCCAGACCCAGCAAACAATCGCCCCTTGTCACACCACTGGGTTTCTGGATTGTCCCGAGGTTCTGAGATCACACTGCCGCTCGATCGATCCGTTCGATCGGGGGCATTGTGAGCTCAACCAGTCATCATCACGAAGCAATTCGGCGAACGTGGACATCCGTCGAACTCTCGATCTCTCTTCCCGCAAATCTGCGCCCGATTTCCAGGGTAGGCCCTTGACCAGAATCGAGGATCGACCAAACTCGTGTTTCGGATGACGGGCTCGAGTTGCCGATACTAGGTTCCACGAATCCCCCCTCAGTCATCCCCGGTTTCTGGGTTTCCGCCAGCGCGAGAGCCGGCAGGTCATGCCTGGCGTCGCCCGGCAGGAGGTTGTCGTCCCATGCCTCAAGACGCGGTGATGGAGACGCTTTTCTTCATCCTCCTCGTCTCAGCCCTCACGGTGCTTCCGTTCGTCTTCTTGATGCTCGGCGTCATGATTCTGAAGTGGCTCATGAGCAGGAAGAATCACACGTCGATCGATGACGACCGCTAGGTGAGCACGTTCGCCCCTCTCAAGCAGGACTTGGCCTCGACCAGGAGAATTCGGGGTGGAAGCAACTTGGGCTGACGCTCTTACCAAGGGTGAACTCACATCTGAGGAGCGACACGCGGAACCAATCCAGGGTTCCGGGTGAGTCCTCTCTTGTGTTTTTGATAGGCCGTTCGATAATCGCTACGTTGTCGATCTCTTTAGTTGAGATTCCAGCTTCCAGAAACTTCAACCGGGAGGATGGGACGATGCGGAAGTCGCGAACGATACTGGCGGCGGTCGCCGTTTTGGCGCTGGCCGGTTCGTCGTCTTGGGGTGCCGCGTTGAGCAAGGGGTCACCCGATCTGAAGTCGGCGGGGGCGATTGCGTTTGGTCCCGAAGGGGTCCTGTTGGTTGCTGATACGCAGGGGGCCGCTCTGTTCGCCATCGACACCGGCGACCATCAAGCCAGCTCCGCCGGCGGAGCGATCAAGGTTGAAAACCTTGAAGAGAAGATCGCCTCGCTTCTAGGAACGACGGCCAAGAACATCAGCATCAATGACCTGGCGGTCAATCCGCTGTCCGGGCGAGCCTATCTCTCCGTCTCGCGCGGCACCGGACCTGACGCCGCTCCCGTGCTCGTGCGTGTCGATCACGCGGGCAAGGTCGAGGTCGTGAACCTCGAGAACGTGCCATTCGCCAAGACCTCGATTCCGAACCCGGCCACGGGCAAAGCCCCCCGGACCTCGCGTAGCGACGTGATCACGGACATCGGTTTCATCGACGGCCGGGTCTTCGTCGCCGGTCTGTCGAATGAAGAGTTCTCGTCGCGGCTCCTGGCGATTCCGTACCCGTTCAAGGACACGGCGTCCGGATCGACCATCGAGATCTATCACGGTGCCCATGGGCGGCTCGAGACCAAGTCTCCCGTCCGTACGTTCACCCCGTACGTGGTCAAGGGGGAGCCGTACTTGTTGGCGGCCTACACATGCACCCCGCTCGTGCGAATTCCCGTTTCCTCGCTTCAGCCCGGCAAGCACGTGAAGGGAACGACCGTGGCCGAACTCGGCAATCGCAACAAGCCGCTCGACCTGATCGTGTATCAGAAGGATGGAAAGGACTACCTTCTTCTGGCCAACAACAGCCGTGGCGTGATGAAGATCACCACGGAGAACGTCGATAAGGCCGAGGGGATCGACCATCCGATCAAGGACCGCGAAGGGCTGAGCTACGAGACGATCTCGGACCTCAAGGGAGTCACGCAGCTCGACGAGCTGGACAAGGGACACGCGTTGATCCTGATCCAGTCGCCGAACGGCGCCTCGAAACTCGAGACCATTGCCCTGCCATGAATCTTGGTCGCTCGCTGACGCCGATCATACTGGCGGCGGTTTCGATCGCCGCAGACGCGCCGGGTGGATCCCGCCCGGCGCCATCGGCGTCATTCTCCATTCGCTGGAACCGATCGAGCCCCTCCTCGGTTCCCATCAGCGTTGATGTGTTGGGCATCGGCAAGGAGAACGCAGCCGCCCTCTCGGCTGGCCCGCGCGATCCTGATCGCTGGGCCGAGATCTTTGCCTTAATGATTGTTCCCACGGCGGGTCCGGCGAACGACGAGCCGCTCCCCATCCTTGGCTCATACCGCGTCATTGAGAACGGAATTCGGTTCCAACCCAAGTTTCCCCTCGAACCAGGCCTTCGTCTACGGGCCCGATTTCGCCCTTCACGTCTCCCTCACCCAGACTCGGGTTCGATCTCCAAAAAGGAGATCACCGCCGAGACAACCCCGGCCGAAGTCCATCCCACGGGTCCCCCGAGCGCCATCACTCGCGTTGATCCGGCAAGCGATCGCCTCCCCGAAAACCTTTTGAAGTTCTACCTCCACTTCTCCCAGCCCATGGCCCGAGGCGAAGCCTACCAAAGAGTGCGCCTGGTAGGGGAAGACGGCAAAACACTCGAACGTCCCTTCCTTGAGATTGGTGAAGAGCTCTGGGATCCGACCGGCACAAGGCTAACGTTGCTGCTCGACCCTGGACGAATTAAGCGAGGGCTTCGGCCTCGACTTGAGGAAGGCCCGATCTTGCTGGAAGGAAAGTCGTATACTCTCATCGTCGACCAAGAGTGGAAAGATGCCTCGGGACGGCCGATGAGCGCAGGATTTCGAAAAAGCTTCCGTGCCGGCCCCGCCGACGAAACAAAGCCCGCGCCGCAAACCTGGCGCGTCGAGGCACCGTCCGCAGGCAGCCAGGCCCCGTTGGGTCTCTACCTTTCCGAACCTTTGGATCGGGCCATGCTCGAGCGCGTCATCACGGTTCATTTCGCGTCGGGGGCCTCGGTTCCCGGCCGCGCCGCGATCGACGAGCGAGATCAACGCTGGCGGTTCGTTCCCGAACATCCTTGGGGACCGGGCGCTTACACGATCGATGTGTCGAACGAGCTCGAAGACCTCGCCGGCAACAGCATTGCGAGGCCATTTGAAGTGGATGTTCTCGGACCGCTTGAGCCAGAGGCAAGAAAGTCTCCGTCGACGTCGATCCGGTTCACTGTTCCGGATTCAGGGCCGGGAAAAGTACCTACGGCTCCTGGAGAAAATGCGGCTTCAGCCCCCTCAGAAGCCAAGAAAAAGTGATATCGACTCCTGTCACGGTGGGGAAAATACAACGTTTGATTTTTTGCGGTAGAGTACCCCTATAATAGTTTCATCCGAAAGACTCGATGGATGGTGCAGGACTCCATCACCTCGAGCCGATCTAGCAGAGGGCGAAGGAATTGGCCCCAACCTCGTCAACTCAAGCAGACTCATCGTCTCTCGGCTGTGGGTCAGCACCGACCGCTCGGGCGGCACGCCACTCCCCGATGCGCACCTACGTTCATGCCCACCGGACGAAGGATTCCTGGTCAAAATTCTCTTCGGTTCCGCGCAAAGTTCGCACCTCGAGGTGGAGGTGATCGTATTAAGCGCGGCTTTGTTTGGGACGAGGACTCGTCCCACGATTCCACCCGTTGATGTGAGGGCGCAATGTCTCTGCAAGTCGCCACGGTAGTCAGTCCCGTCCTGACGCTCGACGAACCCGGCCGGTTGGAACAGGCCCCAACCTTCAAGCTCCCTACCCATGAGCCCCCCACTCAAGACCCCTGCCTCCTGCTGACCTGCCGCGATGTCATCGAAGGTGTCCATCAGCGCCTGGCCGACAAAGGCTGCCGCTGGGACTGAATCGAACGGCGGACGATCGCCAAAGCCCTTCCCAGGGCCGCCGGTCGCTTTTTGAATGTCGACGGGCTCGACCGTGTTCGTAGGCCCCTCGCGGGTTTACGTTCGGGGTCCGTGCGCTTAGCCGACTTCCGTTCTTCGTCCGTGAGGATTGAGTTGGGCAGATCGTCGTGGTCGGTCCGCAAGGGCATCGAAGTGCCGGAACAGGCGGACCGTAAGCCCGTACGCCGCGACCCCGTAGAGCACCACGGTTCCGAGACAAAGCGAGATCATCGCGAGCAGAGACGGTTGCTGAAGCACCCGCGCGACTTCTTCCGCAAGTCCTGCCGTGTCGGCATACGAGAGCAGCGAATACGCGACCATGAATGGGGGCGAGATCAGGCAGCAGCAGTTGAGCGCGATCAGGATCGACTGTGTTGCCGCCTGAGCTCGCCAGGTTGTCGAAGCCCTGGACGAGATGAAAGTCGCCATCGCGACGACAAACCACGCGTAGATCGCGACCAGCGTTAGCGCGCACAGAAACCCCAAAGGGTGCACAGCGCCGGCAAGAAGACCAATAACCCAGAGCAGCAGCAGGGCAATTCCGACAGACCTCGTCGTCCTCAAAGCCCCGAGCATTTTTCCAAGAAGGATCTCTTTCCCTTCCAGGGGAGTGGAGAGCAAGCTAATCCAGGTGTCCTGTTCTCGCTCCGATGCGAGCGAGGCGGCGAGAATCTGCGCCAGCCAGAGCATCCAAATCGCAAAGAGCACCCCGCCGCCAAATCTCAGAGAACTATTGAACTCCGCACGGCTCACGTAAGACGGGTTGTCGATGAACCGGTACCCATAGAGCAAGAGCTCGTGAAACGGGTTGCCGAACGGACCGCGTAGCGTGATGACTATGTACGCGAGGAACAAAAGAAGCAGCAAGGGTCTCCACCATCTCCGCACGATTCCCCTTCGGGAACGAGCAAACGCCGTTTCCTTCCAGTAGATCGGGGCGTCGCCGCACGGCGGGAGCGAGTAGCGCCTTCTCCGTACCCCTCGTTTCCGGCTCGCGCCCTCCGCTCGCCCCTCAAGAGCGAGAAAGGCCGGCCGAAGGCGCTGCGCCGCCAGGACCGTGAAGAGGATCGCGTAGGCGGTCTGGGAGCCGAAAACCCAAAGAGCTTGGTCCTGGAGTGCCGTCGAACCCACGAACGCATTCTCGACGATCGCCCACAACATCGTGAAAGGGGATGCCGGCCAGAGCCAGGAGGTCACGAAGTCAAAGGCAGGGCCGATCGCGCTGCTGGTACGAGGAAACGCAGAGAGGATCGCGTGTCCCCACTCCGGCAAGGACACCCAAAGGAGCGCCAGGATATAAACGACCCCAATGGCATCACGAGGCCGACCAATCTCGACCGCAACCCAGATGGCCAATCCCGCGAGAAAGAACGTTGAGGAGGCCAGGGTGACGTAGAACCAAAGCAACTCCTCGGGATCGATGCCGCCGACAAAGGTCAATAAACTCACGACCGGCAGGCAGACGAGCGAGAAAACCCCGAGATCGATTAACCAGGCGCTGAGTTTACCGACCACGATTTCGCGGCCGCTCAGGCGACTCGACAAAAGAAAGTGCAACGTCTTGCGGCGCCGCTCAGAAGCCAGGGCATCGGCAACCAATAGGGGAGCCAACCCTAAAACCAACAGCGCTTGGATCGACAGCACCGTGAGAAAAAGCGTGCGGCCAAACAGAGAGAGCTCATGAAGCGATAACCCGGCGGAGTCAGAATTACCCGCGAAGAGTCTCTGCGATTGAAACACCCAATAGTGAAACCCGACCACGGCCAACAGCGCCAGTCCCAGGGCAAAACGGAGAGCGAAGAATCGCCGTCGCCTCGGAAGTCGGAGGAGCTCCCACTCCAACAGGGGATTACGGAGCATCAGCGTCACTCCCCATCGACCGCAAACAGATTCCTCGACCCCCTAGTCGTTCGCCGGTGATGGCAACGGCTCTCAATAGCCCCTACTGTGCCATTGGATGCCATCCGCTGCCATCCCGCAGCGAAGCATCCCACTGCGAACCATCTCCTCTCCATGGACGCCTGGCGAATGGCTGCGAATTCGATCGAGGAACTGCCACTGGCCGGCGATCTCGTCGAGATTGGCCTTTGGCTCAACGGTGAGTACCCTCTTCGAAATAGCCGCAGCGGCTGAGCTCGCCTTGCGCGCTTTTTTCAGAGCGAAATTGCCTTGTTTTCGAGGCTCTCCTGGTGGAAATCCGGTTTTCTGGACGCGAATCGAGAAAAGGGGAGAGAGCAAAGCCATGGTAATGAGGCCGGTTGGATAGCCCGGGGGGTTCCCCACCAGCGTCGAAAGCCTTGGCCTACCTGCGGGAACCACCCGCGCATCTGGCTCAAGGGATGTCCCGCGGGCGTCATTCGGTTAGGGTTTCTTATTCATTGACCCCACGGAGAATCCGCACCGATTTCCTCCTTCTATCTGTTCCATCACGAAATCCAGCCAGGGATTGGCCGTGACGACATCCCTACCCTCGAAACCCATCCGGAGCCAGCGACGCGAAGACTCGCCCACTCACATGACGCCGAGAGCAAGAGAAAGGGAGAATTCAACTCAGGGGTCTAGTCCTCGCAACGCCGGCGGCTTGCCGCCAACCTCATCCAACAGGTCTATTCGCGGGAACCAAGGATCAAGAGCCGTCTGCTTGCGACTCGTTGGGTAACTGCCTGGAAACAGCATGGGGGCAAAGGCAACGAGCAACATAAATTCCATTATATTAAATTACAAATCACATCTGGATACCAATCAATGCAAGAGCGAGAACGAGCCCGACAGGCACTCAGAGAGACCTTTGGTTTCGCGGATTTTCGACCGGGGCAGGGGGAGGTTGTAACGACTTTACTTCAGGGTCGTTCGGCTCTCGCCATCTTTCCCACGGGGGCCGGCAAGAGTCTTTGCTACCAGTTGCCCGCCTTGCTTTTTGATGGGCTGACAGTGGTGGTCTCTCCTCTGATCGCTCTTATGAAGGATCAAATTGATTTCCTCGTCAGGCACCGGGTGGCGGCCGCGCGGCTCGACTCAACGCTCGAAGCCGGCGAAGTTCGCCGCGTGCTGGACGACATGAGAGGGGGCAGGCTCAAGCTGCTGTATGTCGCTCCCGAGCGACTGACCAATGAGCGATTTCTACAAACGCTCAAGACGCAAAGCGTCGCGCTCATGGCCATCGACGAGGCCCATTGCATCAGCGAATGGGGGCATAATTTCCGGCCGGAATATCTCAAGCTCGCGCGAATCGCAGAGAGCCTTCAGGTCGGCCGCGTGCTCGCCTTGACCGCAACGGCCCCTCCCGAGGTCGCTCGCGACATTGCCCGCGTCTTTCGGATTCAGGACGAAGACATTGTCCTCACGGGCTTCCATCGTCCTAATCTCGAACTCCACGTAACCCCTTGTGATGACGATAGAAATCGCCAGCACCAGCTCGTCGATCGTCTCAAGCAGGGCGATCAAGGATCGGCAATCGTTTACGTGACTCTTCAGCAGACGGCCGAAGAGCTTGCGGATCGGCTACGTCGTGAAGGATTGTTGGCCGAGGCCTACCATGCCGGCTTGAAAGACGAGCTCCGGCACGAGATCCAGGATCGGTTCATGCGATCCGAAACGAGAGTGGTCGTGGCGACGATCGCGTTTGGTATGGGGATCGACAAATCCGACATCCGTGCCGTCTACCATGCCAACCTCCCGAAGAGCCTCGAGAACTACGCCCAGGAGATCGGTCGCGCGGGGCGCGACGGAGAACCCGCCCGTTGCGAGCTGCTGGCTTGCCGTGAAGACGTCATCACTCTCGAGAATTTCACTTATGGAGATACTCCCGAGCCCGAGGCTATCGCTGGCCTGCTCGATCACCTTCTTGGTCTCGGAGAGGTTTTCGATATCTCGGTCTACGATCTCGCTCAGACGAGTGACATTCGCATGCTGGTCGTGCAAACCCTCCTGACCTACCTTGAGCTCGAGGGGGTTATCGTGGCGACGGGTCCTTTTTTCGACGAATACAAGTTTCAGCCGACCCGCACGTCTCAGGAGATACTTGCGCGATTCGATCCTCAGCGCGCCGACTTTCTCCGCAACGTTTTCCGCCAGGCCCGCGAGGGACGAGTTTGGTTCACCATCGACATTCGGGCCGCGGCGGAAGCCCTTGGGGAACCTCGCGAACGCATCCTGAAGGCTCTCAATCACCTCGAAGAGCAGGGGGACCTGACGGTTCAGGTCTCCGGCGTACGTCAAGGTTACCGCCGTACCACGAACGCCGTGAACGTCGCCTCGCTCAGGCAGACCCTGGTCCAGCGATTTCTCGAGCGAGAACGCCGCGATATCGCGCGGGTCCAGAATGTCCTCGACTACGCCAACACGTCGACCTGCCTCACCCGGTACCTTCTCACCTACTTCGGTGAGTCTCTCCCTGGTCCTTGCGGCCATTGCGCGCGTTGCCTTGGTCTGCCGTTCAAAACGATTCCCACTCAATCAGCACAAGCGTTTGGACCCGACGACCAGCGACTTGTCGAGGCTTTGCGCAGCGAGGGGCATCAAGCTCTGAGATCTTCGCGACAACTCGCCCGTTTCCTCTGCGGCCTTTCCTCGCCGTCGGCCGCCCGAGGCAAACTCGCTCGGCACCCCCAGTTTGGAAGGTATCGGGACGTTCCCTTCCCGCAGGTCCTCGCCTTCCTCGAAAAAACGGCATGACCATTGCCGCGTTCTCATCGAAGCCCTGATCGGCCCAAGACCCTGGGCCGAAAGCCGCGAGATCGAGCACGACGCACTCTTGCGAACCTCCGCAGAATCGATAAATTGGGAAAGAGACACAGAATTGCACGACCAGGCATCGCCACTTTCCTGGAGTCGGTCTCGTCTGGGGGGCTGACTCCAGCGATGCCACTCCATCGGATCGGTCTCTTCAGTCCCTACAACTTCGCTAACAGAGCTTCGACGCACGCAACTCAACTTCGAGAGGACCATCATGCGCAGGCTCATTGCAATCGCGGTTGTCGCGATCGGTTCGTTAGCTTCGGGTTCGACCACGTTCGCCCAGGGATACATTTCCGTGGGGCCTCCGGTGTACATCGGCAGCCCGGTCACGACGTACTACTCGTCGTCGTACGTGGCTCCTTACAGCACCTATGTGGCTCCCTATAGCTACTACTCGGTTCGCTCGGGGCCCGCGCGGATCTACGAAGGCTACGGCACCAACGACTTTCCGTTCTACGGCCAGCCCTACGGAAATCCGAGCGACCCTTGGAGTTGGCAGTCGTTGAGCGGCGCCACGGTCCGCGATCTCTCGCGCTATTACTACCCACCGGTCCGCTGAGACGTCGGACGACGCTTGCGGATTCGTCGCAAAGAACCGAAAGTGGCTTGTTGAGCCTCTCGCATCGCCCAACCGCAACGAAGCGGGACACGCGATGCCGGGTTCACTGGTCGGCGAGAAAGGAAATCGCGGCTTGCGATTTCCTTTCTGTCGTTTTCGCGTTCCTACGGCCTGATTTGCGACGGTTCTCGTATGAGCATCCAAGACCCACGAGCCCTTTCCTATGACGCAGCCGCGTTCGAGCGCGACGTCATCGAGCCCTCGAAGAAGCACCCGGTCATCGTCGACTTCTGGGCCGAGTGGTGCCAACCTTGCCGGGTTCTGGGTCCCGTCTTGGAGAAGCTCGCAGAGGAATATGCAGGCAAGGTCTCGCTGGTGAAGATCGAGACCGAGCGGGCTCCGGAGATCGCCGCGGGGCTCCGCGTCCGATCGATCCCCGCGGTCTTCGGCTTCCGCGACGGCAAGGTCATCGACTCATTCGTGGGTCTTTTGCCTGAGAACGCCATCCGCTCGTGGATCGACAGTCTCTTTCCTTCCCCTTCGGAATCACTGCTGAGCGAGGCCGCCCAGCTCGAAGCGTCTGATCCCCTCAGCGCCGAGGCGAAATATCGCGAAGCCATCGCACTCGACGCCGCCAATCTCAGCGCCAAGCTCGCGCTGGCCCGCCTGCTGATGGCGCGAGGGGCCTTGGACGAGGCTCGGGCGCTGGTCGACGGGTTCACCTCGCGGGAACTCCTCGAGCCGGAATCGGAGCGTCTGAAAACCGCGCTCTCGCTGCAAGCCCGCGCTCGAGACCTGGGTTCGGTCGAAGCCTGCCGCCAGGCCGTGGAGGCGAACCCCAAAGACCTCCGTCTTCAACTCAACCTCGCCACAGCGCTTGCCGCTCATGGAGAGGTCGTCGAGGCCCTCGACATTTGCCTCGACCTTGTCGAGCGCAACCGTGATGGACTCCGTGAGCCGGCTCGTAAGACAATGGTCGACCTCTTCCGCACGCTCGACGATCCCGACCTCGTCAGCGACTACCAACGCAAGCTGGCCTCCGCCCTCTTCTGAACGGCAAGCCGTGCGGCATCGCAGTCATGCCAACTCAGAATCGGGGGATTTCTTTTCGAAGCGATAGAGATCCTCCTTTGCGTATTCGTTCCCGTGTTTTTCGATATAAGCATGGAGTTCTTCGGCCGCCACACTCGACCAGACAAGACCGCACGAAACGCAGCCGCACAACTCCCTGCGGAGGCTCACGCCTCTCTTCCAGCGGAATGAGAAGAATCGCATGTTTCCCGGCTCAAAACGTAGGCTGATGCTGGGCATCATGCAGCCGTTCGGATGCTTGAGGCGCCCCTCGGTAACCGTGCGCGATCCACACCGCGGACAACAATTCGTCTCCATCGAATCGATCTCCATCGCTTTGAGAACGGCCGACGAAGATGCGCCCATTTCGTGGCCAGCACGGATTGAGCTCAATCAAGTCGCATCCACGGCTCAGCATTCCACTCTGACTGTTCCCTACGAATCGAAGTGGTAGCCGAATCCCGCTCTCTATGAACGAGAACTCACCGATCTTTCCGTGCTCCTGGAGCAGCAACACGCTTGCTCCTTTCGCTCGGAAGGGACTGAGAAGCTCGCTCGCACGGCGGCTCCCGTTAATCGCCGGCAGATTCATGCCACCGAATCGTCATCATTTCGTCGCCGCCGTCCCTGAGAGATTCGATGACGCCGCGAATTTCTTGCAGAAAGGGGGCGACATCCACCTGTTGACGGCAAATTTTGATCGCGCCGATCACGGATGGAATCTCGTCCCAGGTGCGGATGTCGGTGCGCTTCAAAGGCTGATTGGTCACCGGATCGTGTTGAATCAAGTCCAGCCTGCCAAGTTCCGCCTGGAGAGAGTAGAAATGCGGGTCATCAGCGAACCGCAGACCGCTGAGGTGGCCTCCCCATTGAGGTTCCGGGAAATGAGGTAACATCAAGGGATTAATATAACCATACACAATCTCAATCGAGTCCCATGTGGCGATGAGGAGACTCGCCAGCGACTCGGCGGCCAGAAGTACTTCTCGAGTAGCCTCGAGGACGCTTTCCCCCGAATCCAAGGCGGGGAACAGGATCGAGGCAGGATGACGGGGCTCGCTCTTGGTTCTTGCAAGCCTTTCGTCGACCTGGGAAAACAACGCTTCGAGGGACGCCGCCCCCACGGGAACGTCGCCCGAGAAAAGCACGTCACCTGATGGGGCGGTCTTGATAACGAACGGCTCAAGTGGCCGCGAGCAGAGGTACAGCCTCACTTCAGACGTCAACGCGCCCCACGCGATGCCAGCCCGAGTTTGGCTCGTTGAATACGTGTAATACCCCCACTGTTCACTCAGCATCGTCGAGACTCCCTGTCTACACGATGCAAATTCAACAGGCCTTGTTTGGAAACCTTGGCGCAACAAAAAACCCCTGGCTTCCCAGGGGTTTATGTTCTAGCGAGGATGACGGGGCTCGAACCCGCAACCTCCGGCGTGACAGGCCGGTGCTCTAACCAATTGAGCTACATCCCCTCGCGTTGGCGAGAGGATTATTATTAACGAACCAGGAGAGAAGCGTCAAGCATCTAGTCCCCGAGAGTTTGGAGAATGGTCGAAAGTCGTTTCCTGGAGCGGATAAGCGTTCTTGCCTTCGCCAGACTCGATGGAGAGAGCACCGGCGATGAACGGCCGAATTTCCTCGTGAACACACTCGAAAAAGGGGGGAGGTTGGCAATCTAGGTGGGGGGTTGTTTGGTGATGGGCTTACCGTTAGGCTGAATCGCCATTGCCGAGCGATGGGTCGGCATTCATGTGATAGTGTTGCGGAAGACGGTTTCGAAATTCTTGCTCAAAGCCTTGCCCGGGAGTCGGTAGGACGTGCAGATCACCAAGGCGGTCATCACGGCGGCAGGGCGAGGAAACAAGCATCATGTGGCCTCGGATACCGTGCAGAAGGCCATGTATCCGTTGGTCGACCGCGACGGTCTGACCAAGCCCGTCCTTCAGATCATTGCCGAAGAGGCGATCGAGAGCGGAATCGAGGAGATCAGCGTCGTCTGTGCGCCAGGCGACGAAGCGATCTACCGAGGCCAGTTCCAGCGCTACGCGGAGAACCTCCGATCCTCCTCGAAAGGCTTCGAGTGGGCCGAGGAGCAAGCTCGAAGACTCGTTGATCTTGAAGAGCGGCTCAGCTTTGCCGTTCAGCCTGAGCCTCGAGGATACGGTCACGCGGTCTGGTGCGCCCGCAGCTTCGTCGGGAACGAGCCGTTCCTGCTCTTGCTGGGGGACCACCTTTATATCTCCAAGGAAACAAGGCGCTGCGCTCGCCAACTGCTTGAGCTCGCGGCTTCCGAGGGTTGTGCGGTCTCCGCCGTTCAGGCGACCCGCGAACACCTCATCCATCAGTATGGAACCGTGGCCGGCAAGCGGCGGCATGACAGGACCGACGTCTACACGATCGACGAGATCGTCGAGAAGCCGAATCCTACGCTTGCCGAGCTCAGGCTTCAGGTGCCTGGCCTGCGCGCGGGGCACTATCTCTGCTTCTTTGGAATGCATGTCCTCACGTCAACGGTGTTCGACCTGCTCGATGACCTCCTGGAAAACGACATTCGCGAGATGGGGCAGATCCAGCTCACCACGGCGCTGAACGCCCTGGCGAGACGCGAAGAGTACCTTGCCCTGGAGACTCGAGGGGCACGCTACAACCTGGGGGTCAAGTACGGCTTCGTCGAGGCCCAAATCGCCCTGGCGCTCGCGGGTGTCGACCGGGAGCTGATGCTCTCCGGACTGCTTGAGTCGATTGTGCGAATCGAGCAGAACCACAGCGCGAGCGGGCCGACCCATTGATTTTCGGATGCAAAGCGGCTCATGAGTCCTCGCGGAACGCTCCTGATCGATACGATCACCAGTCCCGACCCCGCCACACGGAACCGCTCGGTCCATGAGCTGGTGAAGGGGGTCTCGGCGGCTGAGATTTTGCACGCCTGCGACGACCTCGAGACCTTCCGGCAAAAGGCCGACAACCTGTACGAACGGGTTCGCGCGTCGATGTTCCTGCACGCCATTTACCGCTACGCGGTGCAGGACTCAACGGAGATTCCCTCCACCGGCCAGATCCCTTTCGACGGCTTCCGCGACCTGATGGACCGCCGCTTCGAGCAAGCCATTGCGGCCTTTCGTAGCACCATGCGCCGCGAAGGTCCCAACGGCACGATCACGAGCGCGCTCGCTCAGGCGTACGAGCAGATCAGCTACCAAACGCTGGCCGACCAGGTCCGCCGCTCGGTACGAAGCTGCCAGGGAAATCGTTGGATGTTCCGCGTGGGACAGGCCGATGAGCATCCGATTCGGATCCATCCCCGGCTGCTCGAGCGCGACTCCGACCAAGACCTCTTTCCCATCCTGGTTGAACGCACACCGGTCCGGCTCGACCTCTCCCATAGCGCCTGGTCGGACATCTTCTTCCTCGGCATGGATTTTCCCGAAGGGGCCCGGGTCCTCAACATCTCGGTGGACCTCGGGGTGCATGGCCGAGACGCTCATCCCCAGCCCCCCATCGAGACTCGGGTGCGGGTCATCCCCGAGCCTTTGCTACGGCTCACGAGCATCGACCTCTCCGCCTGCAAAGATGTCACGACGCTTGAAGAACTGTTCAACTTCGGAAATGACTATCTCGGGCTGGTCAAAGCGGGGGTGATCGCCTCCGGCTTGATTCCTCCGTCCTTCGAGGGAACAGCCACGCGGCTCGACGACCTGCTGGGGCGCGTCATCCGGCCTGGCTATGGACTTGAGGTTGTCAGCAAGGTCAATGACATTCCCAAGGGATCGCGCCTTGCGGTCTCAACAAACCTGCTTGCCTCGCTGATCAGCGTTCTCATGCGGGCCACGGGACAGGCCGCCAACTTGACCGGGGAATTGACCCCTGAAGAAGCGAGAGTCGTTGTCGCTAGGGCGATCCTCGGGGAGTGGCTGGGAGGCTCGGGGGGCGGCTGGCAAGACTCCGGCGGTGTCTTCCCGGGAATCAAGGTCATCCAGGGTGTGCCGGCCGGTGAAAGTGATCCGGAATGGGGAATCAGCCGAGGCCGACTGCTCCCCGCCCATCAGTTGCTCAATGGACAGGACGCTTCGTCAACCTCGACCGACTTTCAAGAGGCCCTGGCGAAGAGCCTCGTGCTGGTGCACGGGGGTATGGCTCAGAACGTCGGGCCGATCCTGAACATGGTCACGGGGAAATACCTGCTCAGGAGTGGTGAAGAGTGGAAGGCCCGCCATGAGGCCCTGCGAATCTTCGAGGGGATCGTACAGGCCGTCAAAACCGCGGACGTGAAAGCCGTGGGAGCCCTCACGACGGAAAACTGGGAAGGGCCCCTCAAGAAGATCATTCCCTGGGTTAGCAACCAGTTCACCGAGTCGATCATCCGTGAAGCGAAGGCTGCCCTGGGAGAAGACTTCTGGGGCTTCCTGATGCTGGGCGGTATGTCCGGTGGAGGCATGGCCTTCTTCGTCGCCCCGCATCGCCAGGCCGAGTTCCGGGGGACGGTTGCCTTGATCATGGCCAAGGTCAAGGGCAGCCTCGATGATGCGCTGCCGTTCGCGATGGAGCCGGTCGTTTACGACTTCCACGTGAACCCGCATGGCACGTTCGCGGAGTTGAAGGAGCGAGGAGAAGCCATGATGCCTCCTCGCTACTACACTCTCCAGGTTCCTCATATGATCGCGCAAGGGGGTTCGGCCCTTGATGCGCTGCGAATGGCGGACGTCGATCACTTCGCCAATCAGTGCCGAGACACCGGCGAGTTGCTTCGCGTCTTCCGGACAATGATCAACAACCTTTTCCCGGTGACGCGGTCCGCCTCCGACCCCGCGGCGGCCTCCTGGGATGAGGCAGCCGAACGGATCCGACGGGAAAACGGCTTCGATGCCCTTCAGCACTCTCAGCTCCGCGAAGACCTCCAACACGGCCGCATCGGTCTGGCCAGGAACCGGTTACCCGTCGACACCGATATCCGCGACGTCAGCGACTCCGACCTGATCTTCGCGAACCAGGATCACGGTCCCTTGCCCGGCGACGCGATCGCCCGTGGCGAGCAGGCCCTTCGCAATGGCGAGGTTGCCGTCGTCAGCCTCGGAGCAGGGGTGGGGAGCCGCTGGACCTCAGGGGCCGGTGTGGTCAAGACCATCAACCCGTTTGTCCTGCTCGCGGGCCAGCATCGAGGCTTTCTGGAAATTCATCTCGCGAAGACCCGCAAAACTCAGCGGCTTTTCGCAACGCAGATCCCCCACGTCGTCACTACAAGTTACCTGACGCACGCGGCCATTGAGCGCCACCTCCAGCAGACGGGGAACTACGGCCACGACGGTCCCGTCTTCCTCTCACGCGGCCAATCGATCGGCCAGCGCCTGATCCCCATGGCCCGCGACTTGACCTTCCTCTGGGAAGAGGGGACGCACGAGACACTAGACGAAAATAAGCAGAAGGTTCGCGACGCCAGCCGCCGCGCGATCTTGAACTGGGCCAAGTCCCGAGGGGAAGGAAACGACTACACCGACAATGTTCCGGTGCAGCGGTTCAATCCTCCCGGCCACTTCTATGAGGTCCCGAACCTGCTCCGCAACGGTGTGCTGGCGCATCTGCTCAAGCAGTATCCGAGGTTGCGCTGGCTGCTGGTGCACAACATCGACACGCTGGGAGTCTCGGTTGATCCGGGGGTCTTGGGGCTGGTGATGGAATCGGGATCGACTCTCAGCTTTGAGGTCATCGCTCGGCGCATCGAAGATCGCGGCGGTGGACTCGCTCGCGTGAACGGAAGGCCAAGATTGCTTGAAGGGCTGGCCTCGCCGCGCGAGGACACCGAGTTCCGGCTTCGCTACTACAATTCGCTGTCCACCTGGGTCGACATCGACGCCCTTCTTAAAGCGTTCGGCCTGACCAAGGACGACCTAAAGCAAAACGAAGCAAAGGTCGCGGCTGCGGTCCGCACGATGGCCGCTCGCGTGCCAACCTATGTGACCGTCAAGGACGTCAAGCGGCGGTGGGGACACGGACAGGAAGACGTGCTCCCGGTTACCCAGTTCGAGAAGCTCTGGGGAGACTTGACGTCACTCCCCGACCTGGCGTGCTCATTCCTGGCGGTCGATCGCAACCGCGGCCAACAGCTCAAAGATACGGCACAGCTTGACGGGTGGGCCAACGACGGCAGCCGCGATTACGTCTTGAGCCTTTGCGACTTCACGGACTAGCTCTCGTCGCAATAATTGGGCAAAGGCGACGATCTCGGTCCACGGCCCAGAGGCTGGCTCGCGTCCAAAGTCGTCGATCGGTAGTCTCCGCTCCCCCAATGAGGATCACCCACAGTGAAAGCTTCCGGCCTGGTTTTGGTGACGGGGGGAGCGGGATTCATCGGCTCGCACCTGGTGGAAGGTTTGCTGCACAAGGGCTATCAGGTCCGAGTCCTGGACAATCTCTCGTCAGGGCGGCCTGCCAACCTCGGGCATCTCGCGGAGTCGTTCGAGTTCTACGAAGGGGACACGACTAACTTCGAGGTCTGCCGCCGCGCCGTGGATCAGGTGGACTATGTCTTCCATGAGGCGGCCATCCCGAGCGTGCCACGGTCGGTGCGTGAACCTTTGAGCTCGCACGCCAGTGGGCCCACGGCCACCCTGCATATGCTTGAAGCGTCTCGCCAGGCGAAGGTCAAGCGGTTCATCTTCGCCGCATCCAGCAGCGCGTATGGTGAGACGGAGGAGCTTCCCAAGCACGAAGGAATGCTCCCGCAGCCACTCAGCCCCTACGCGGCGGGGAAGCTCGCCGGTGAGTCCTACGTCGCGGTCTACGCCCGGACGATGGGGCTGGATGGCGTCAGCCTCCGGTATTTCAACGTCTTCGGACCGCGTCAGGATCCGTCGAGTCCTTATAGCGGCGTGATCTCTCTCTTCGCCCGCGCCATGCGGGAAGGACGCCGCCCCTCAATCCTGGGAGACGGCCACCAAACACGCGATTTCACCTACGTCGACAACGTCGTCGCCGCCAACCTGGCCGCTCTCGAAGCCGACAAGCCACTGGCAGGAACCGTGTTGAACGTAGGAACCGGCCGAAGAATCAGCCTGCGGGATCTGGTCGGGACGATCAACGAGGTCCTGGGAACCAATCTCGAGCCCGAGTTCCTCCCCGCGCGAGAAGGGGATGTGAGGCATTCTCAGGCCAGCCTCGAGCGGATCGGGTCTGTCCTCGGTTATCGTCCGGTTGTCGACTTCGAGGAAGGCCTGCGCAGGACGTTAGAAGCCGAGGCCGCCGACCAGTCTGCCTGATCGTTGCTTCCCTGCGCACCGGCAGATCCGACGGCCGACGCGATCAAGTAGGGATGTCGAGTCGACCGATCCTTCAAGACGAGGGATCACACGTACGGGAGGGAGCTCACTCGTCGCCGGGACGGTGCAGATCTTGCGATCGTGTCATCCTCTAAGAAGCGATTTCACGAGGTAAGAACGATGTCTCGAGTGCGTCGAAGCTCGGTAGCGGGATGGAGCGCACTCGTAGTCCTGTTCGCGCTTGGCGATGTGAACGCGGAGGGTCCTTCGATGGGTTCATTGCAAGAGGATCCAAGGCTGAGCGCCACCCAGGCGGGTGTACCGGTGACGTCGATCGACCAGCTCATTCGCATGAACACGCTCCAGCTCGACCGCCTTTACCAGGCGTCTTCGGCAGGCGCGGTTCCCCCCGGCAAGGTTCGCGGCCATGTCATCTACTCACCGGGCAGCCGCCTCTCCGTCCCCGCCTCCAAGGTGGCTCGGCTGATGTGGCAAGGGAAGATCTTCAACTCCCAGGACTCCTCCGCCACGAATAAGTTCTTCGGCGTCCGGATCATCCGAGGCAAGGTTTACTACGGCGAGAGTTGGCTCGACGGCCGTCCCTCCTTGATTCTCGACTATGCCGAAACCTCGCGTCTCTACGCTCCCTATCGCGACGAGATCCGTGAAGTCGCCCCGGGAGTGTTTCTCGGTCTGATGTACGAGAGAACCTTTCCCCAACCGAAGCTCAAGATGTACTTTGCCCTCGAATGCGTGCAGTAAGACAGCGACCCTGACGCGAGGGTTGAGCTTCCCTCCATCCCCCATCGGATTCTATCGGGATGCTGCGCAACCGAGGGAGACGTGGACCTACTTCGATCAAGATTTCAGCGCCCACGCTTTACCCTCGCCGAGATAGCGGGAGTCGTGGTCTTGCTCGCGGTCGCTCTCCGCTGGCCGGTTCTCATCGCCCCGACATTTGCCGTTGTTTTGACGTTCCTTTGCGACAAGTCTGGCTTCTCATTGGCTTGGACTCTGGTCCTGGTATCAGTGATGGGATTGGTCTTGGGCTTCATCATGGGGTCATTCGGTGGTGCCAGTCATTGAACAGGATCGGAATCGTTAGCATTGCTCTTTGTCCGGCTGCTACAGGAAAGCCCACTTGGGCCCTTCGAGAGTGATGAGTCTCCATGTCGTCGCGCCGCGATGCAGCGGCTTTCCCCTCCTTGAAAAGCTGATCCCCGTGTAATTCCGAGGGCTGATTCCCAGTCCGTGCGGGATCGAGGAACGCCTGACCGGGATTGAAGATGCGCTCAGAAATGCGAATCCAGCGACTTTGAGTGGCAGCGGTCAACGACGAAGATTTCGCGGGGGATGACGAAAACTCTCCCGGATCGGTGGAATGGGCTCGAGTGAACGCCCTTCCTTTTTTTCCGATCCGGGAGTCAAAAGATGAGTGCACTCGCTGAGTGGGCCGATCGGGAGCCGGAACACGGCCGGCGCTGGCGGTTCACGAGAGTGGCGGCTGTGACGTTGGGAATTGTGGTTCTGTCGGCAGGGTTCATCTACGAGTCTTGTAAGATTGAGGTCGGAACGGGGCAGCAGGTCGTTCTGATCCGTAAGGTTGGTCTCGACCTCGAACGCGACATGGAGCTCGCACCCCCTCGGAAGCGGGGAGGGGAGTATTACAAGGGGGTCCAAACCGAGGGGCCTTATCGGGGCGTTCTGACCGAAGGTCGTTACTTCTACAACCCGTTCTTCTGGACCTGGGAAATCAGCCCGCAGTTCGTCGTGCCCAACGACAAGATCGGCATCCGCATCGCCCTGGATGGCGAAGAGCTCGGGGCAGGGCAGGTCCTCGCCAAAGAGGGGCAGAAGGGGATCTCACACGAAGTCCTGAAACCAGGCCGCTACCCCTACAACCCCTACGCTGAGTCGATCTTGCTCGACAAGCCTGTAACGGTTCCCGTGGGATACCGGGGGGTGGTGACCTTGCTCGCCGGGTCCGAGCCCAAGGATCCCAACGTCTTCCTGGTTGAAGAAGGGGAACGAGGGGTCCAACCCAAAACCATTGAGCCGGGAACTTACTACTTCAACCCCTATGAGCGACGCGTAAGCCTGGTGGACTGCCGATCGAAGCGGTTCAACCTGGGGCAAGAAGACCTGATGGACTTCCTGTCCTCGGACGGCTTCCCCATCACCCTCGACGGCGCTGTCGAGTTTCGCGTGATCCCGGAGAAGGTTGCCGAGGTCTTCGTCAAATACAACGAAGACGCCAACGGCGACAGAATCGACGATGAAATCATCGCCAAGATCATCACCCCGGAAAGCCGGTCGATCTGTCGCATCGGGGGTTCCAAGCTCTCGGGAGGCCAATTCATCAACGGCAACGATCGCGAGCAATTTCAACGCGATCTGGTGAAGAGCCTGACCGAGAACTGCAAAAAGCAGGGGATCGAAATCCTGGCGGTCGCGATCACGTCCATACAGCCTCCCGAGGAGATCGCCACCCCGGTCCGGGCGCGCGAAGTCGCCAAGCAAGAGCTCGCCCAGTTCAAGCAAGAGAAGATCCAGCAACTCTCCGAGGCCCAGCTCAAGGTCCAGGTGGTGCTCGCGGAGCAGAAGAAACGGCTCGTCGAGGCGGAACAAACCGTCGTTGAGAAGACGACGAAGGCCGAACAGGATCAACGGGTCGCCAAGACGTTGGCCGAGCAAAAGCTCAAGGTCGCGACAACGCGCCTTGAAGCCGCCAAGGACAAAGCGTCGGCGATCACCGCCAAGGCCAAAGCTGATGCCGACGTGATTCGCTTCAACAATGCGGCGGAAGTTGCTGGGTTGGCCGCTCGCGTGTCCGCCTTCGATGGCGATGGCGCGGCTCTGGCCCGCAATATTCTCGTGGATAAGCTGGCTCCGTCCTTCCATACGATCCTGTCGAACTCCGAGGGACCGCTCATGGAGTTATTCAGCCAGTTCATTCGCGACCCTGGTTCCCATCATCCCTCTCCCAAAGCTCCCACGACGGCGGCCGTACACAGCTCGGAGCCTTCCGAGTCTACCCACAGCAATGTGACCACGCAGGAGACCCAGCGGTGAGCACGCCCAACCGTCGACGGTTTGAGGAGGGAGTGAAGATCTCCCTGGTTCTCGGCGCCATCGCCCTCACAGCCTATCTCGGCGTGTGGAAGTGGATGGTTTGCCGCATCGAAGTGCCGCCAGGGCACAGCCTCTTGCTTCGCTATCGTGGTCCCTGGCCATTCGGTACCGTTGCCAAGGCTCCGGAAGGAACCCTGGCCCAGACCGACTCAGCCGGCTGGCCGCGCCAGATCGGTATTCTGGAAACCATGCCGGGGCCAGGACGGCATTTCTATTCGCCGCTCGAATTTGAAAGCCAGCTCGTCAAGGACCGCGTGATCGCTCCCGGCACCATTGGGGTTGTCGTGTCCAAGGTCGGCAAACCCCTCCCTTCCGGTACGTATCTCGTAGACGAGGATGGCTATCGCGGGATCCGGAGAAAGGTTCTCACGCCGGGGCGTTATCGGATCAATAGCTATGCCTATGACGTCAAGATCGTCGACGTCGACGCATGCGTTGAGCCCAATACGAGAATCAAGCGAACCGAGGGAGAAACAACCTTGATCCCTCCGGGCTACATCGGCGTCGTGACCAACAAGACAGACAACCCCAGCACGGGACAGATCCAGGGAATCCAGGCGAAGGTGCTCCAGCCCGGGATCTACTTCCTGAACCCCGAAGAGAAGCGGGTTGATGTCATCAGCATTGGTTACAACGAGACGACTTTGAAGGTGGAAACCAACCGTAACGCGCCCGAACAACTCCAGGAAGGTACTCCCGACCGCCTCGGAAGGGGCACCAAGAAAGACCCGGATTACGTCACGGGCAAAGGAATCGAGTTTCCCTCGAATGACGGGTTCCTGATTCACCTCGACTTCACGGCCATCTGGGGGATCCTGCCGGACGAAGCCCCGGAAGTCGTCCGAAAGTTCGGAACTCTCAAGGACGTGGAAGAAAAGGTCATCCTGCCCCAGATTGGGTCAATCTGCCGGTTGCACGGCTCCAAACGGGGGGCGGTGGACCTGCTGGTGGGAGACTCGCGCGAAGAGTTTCAGACCGAGACGGCGGGAGAACTTAGCAGGGTCCTCGAGTCGAAGAACCTGTCGCTCCTCTTTGGTCTGACCCGGCATATCTACGTACCCAACCAGGTGCGTGAACCGATCCAGAAAGCAAAAATTGCCAATGAATTGACCAAAACCCGCGAACAGGAGCAACTCACGGCCAAGGCCCAGGCGGAATTGACCGAAGCCAAAGCCAAGGTCGTGCTCGAAGAGCGTCGCACCATGGCGGAGACCGAGAAAATGGTGGCCCAGGTCGAAGCCGAGGGGGAGAAGCAAGCCAGAGAAATCGAGGCCACGACCGATAAGATCAAGGCGGAGATCGACGCCAAGACCGCGATCGTGGAGGCGCAGTCAACCAAGGTGCTTGGAGAAGCGACCGCCGAGAAGACTCGCCTCACCCGGCAGGCGGAAGCCGATCGTTATCGCCAGTACGTCCAGGCCCTCGGAAGTCCCGAAGCCTATAACAAGTACGTCTTCGCCGACGGCCTCTCCCATGACCTTCGGCTAGGCGTCTTCTATGCGGGGCCAGGCACCCTCTGGACCGACCTCAAGGGTTTCGAGCAGACTATGCTCGGAAAGCTCGGTTCCGAATCCGTGAGCGCAAGACCGGTGATCCATTCCAGCGACCTCTCCAATCGCCCGGAAAAGCCGGCCGGTCAATTCCTGGACAAGCTCCCCGAAAACACCGAGGAAGGCACACGGAAGTAATCCGCGTTCCGCGTGTCCTGAGCCACACTTCGAAAGCATTGTCGATGTCCATTCTTCTCTCCAGGCAACCCGCGTTGCCTGGAGAGGAGGATGGACAATCGTGAGCTCGGGGAACAAAATCCGAAGATCGAGCCTCGGCGACCCACCTCATCTTCCTCGCTCGGGATTCGGACGAGGGGGTTGCCTCACAGCCGCATGAAATGTCCGTTCCAGAGAATCGCCCATGCCACTCCTCTCGCGACGTCGCCGGATCTTTCCGCAGCGTGAGGGCCCCTATCCAGAGCACAGCCTCGCCGGTTCTCGGCCCCTGAAGACCACATCTTGCAGGATACTCATCGCCCCCCTTTCCCTTTTTCCGTGGGCATTGCTGGGCAGTGTCCGTTCTTCAGGGACAAACATTTATGTTCACATATTTTTTAATCTTGTAATAGGATTGATCGCGACCGTGGGATCCGCCTCTCTTTTGGGGGATGAACCAACTCCTCGGAAGGCACGCCCTGAAGTCGACCGCGCACTGAGCTATCTCACCCGCGAAGTTCCTCAATGGTCGCGCGAGAACCGATGTTTCTCATGTCACAATAATGGCGACGCGGCGAGAGCGCTCTTTGAAGCTCGTCGACAAAAACTGCGAGTCCCTGACGAGTCGTTGTCGGATACGGTCACGTTCCTGGCCAAACCAGGACGCTGGAATCAAAACGGAGTCGATGCCGCGTTCAGCGACAAGCGACTGGCTCGGCTCCAATTCGCAATGGCGCTGGCGAAAGGGATCGAGACTCAGGTCGTCTCAGACCGAACAGGGCTCGGGGAGGCCGCTCAACTCCTGATCAAGGATCAGAGCGAAGACGGAAGCTGGCCGATCGACGAAACCGTGCTCATCGGCTCGCCGGCGACTTACGGCAAGCCATTGGGCACAGCCCTCGCGCGACGGGTGCTCGCCCAGGCGGATCAGCAACGCTTCGCCAAGTCGATCGCTTCCGCGGATCGTTGGCTCAAAGCCTATCCCGTACAGAATGTGCTGGATGCCTGCGCTGTGCTCTTGGGCCTGAATGGCGACGGGGAAGGGGCGGCGACTCGCCGCGAAGAGTGCATCGCTCTCTTGCGGCGAGCGCAGTCGCAAGACGGTGGCTGGGGCCCTTTCGTGAATGCCCCGTCGGAAATTTTCGACACGGCACTCGTCATCATCGCTCTCAATGAGCGGAACGCGAACGAGACGATGACCACCATGATTCAGCGCGGCCGAAACTATCTCGTTACGCGTCAATCGGAAGACGGAAGTTGGCCCGAGACGACGCGACCTCCAGGAGGGGAGAGCTACGCCCAGCGTCTTTCAACGACCGGCTGGGCGACTCTCGCATTGCTCGCCGGGAAGTAACCATCGGTCCTCAGCCCTATCGAATTCCCAGCAGAGCGGCTTTCTCCCCCAGCGCTTCGAATGGCGTGTTGAGGATCGGATACTGCCGCCAATCTTTATAGTCAAAATGCCACCACTCGTTGATATTCACGGTAAATCCCTCGTTCTCCATGGCACGTCGGAGCAGTTCACGCTGCCAGCGCTGCAGTGACGTCCCGCCAGGGTAGTCGGGGAATGAGCGGAACGAGAACTCGTCGTAGCCCCCCACCATCACCACGGGCTTTCCGGTCGACAGGTCGTAGAGGGAAAGGTCGACGGCCGATCCTCGGTTGTGGCGTGAGCCCTTGGCGGGATCGGCAACGAAGATCCGATCAGCATCAGGACTCGCGTCCCAGAACATCTTGGTGACGTACCAGGGGCGGTACGCATCGTGGATCAAGAGGCCGTAGCCGTCGTTTCTCAGCTTCTGGTGGACGCGCTTCAACGCCTCGGCGGCGGGGCGCTGCATATAGGCTCGGCCCAGAGAATAAAGGGCCGTTTGCATGAAATTATTGGTCGTCGCGTACCGAATGTCCCGTTTGATCGTGGGATCGAGCGTTGTCAGCTCCACCAGGTCGGGCTCTCGAAATTCTCCGCGCTCGTGAGGAGGCTGAGCAGCAAGGGCTTCTGTCCTGAGCTCGGGAATCGGCCGGCGCGGTTGAATGTGGAACGTCTTGCCCCCTTCCCCCGGGATCGCGCGCCGCTGGAACAGAACGTCGGCCGCGACAACTTGCGTTGCCCGCCCTTGAGAGTCTCGCGTGAACTGCAGGGTTTCCCCATCGTAAAGCCCGCTCTTTGGAAATCGGAATAGATCGGGGCCGGCTTCTTCGAGCGGATAGGAGAAGAACCATTCGATCAAGGCATGCAGCCGGCCATCTCTTTCATAAATGTAGAGAACATCATGATCCCACCCATATTCGCCGATCAGGCCATCCCAACGCGAGGGAGGGGCCTTGGGCTTTTCGGTTGCGACACGTGACAACACCGTCCCGTTAAGGACGACGGCATCTGGCCTGACCTCAAGCCGAGGGCCTTGAATCAGCGGATCGTCAACGATCAGGTCTTTGCCGTGAAGCCGCACCTCCGCACGCGGACCGCCGTCGAGAAACGTAAGATAGAGGTGCCCTTCGCGGGCGGCGAGCTCGATCGCCGTATCATTCTTGGCATAGCGCCCTTCCAATTGACGGGCCAGGGCCGCGGGAACCGGCGACGTAGATTCCAAGGTCGGAGCTTTCCTACCCTCCCGAACGGCAAGCATGAGCCGAAGAGCCGCGTCAGCCACCTTTTCTGTCACCGCGTTGGCGCAGTCGCGGCTGGCAATCACGGCGACCCCAAGCTTCTTGTCGGGAAGCGCGGCTAGCTCCGTGGCGAAACCGTAGACGGCGCCGCTGTGACCGACGAGGCGATGCCCTTCCAGATCCGAGAGAACAAACCCGAGGCCAAAGCCTCCTTTCTCTCCCGGCTTGGCGAACTGGGGAGAGAACATGCCCTTCAGGGTTTCCGGCTTGAGAATCACTCCCCCCGAGGTGCGTCCTTCCGCAAAGACCATGCTCAAGAACCGGCCGAGGTCGAGCACCGTGGAGTAAAGGTTCCCCGCGGGAGCCGTCCCCAGCTTGAACGTCGGCGCGGGGAATGTTCGACCGTCGTAGGTCCACATCACCCCCTTCGCGAGTTGCCCCTCGAGCGACGCGGGCAATTCCACGGCCGAGTGCTGCAAACCCAGCGGCTTCAAGACCCCCTCTTGCAAGGCCAGGGCAAACGGCTGCTTACGAACGCGTTCGACGACAAGTCCCACCACGGCCAAAGCGGCGTTGGAATACTTGATGCGTTGCTCGGGTTCATAAATCAATTTGGTCTTATTCAAGCTCGCTACGGTCTCGGCAAGCGAGGGCTCGGTCGGATCAAAGTAATGTCCGACGGGTGGCTCGCGCACCAGGCCCGATCGATGCGCCATGAGTTGACGCAGCGTGATCGTTTTCCCATTCGCGTGCGAGACCTTCGGAGTGAACTCCGGGAGGTACTTTTGAATGGGCGCGTCGAGGTCGATGAGTCCCTGTTCGACCAGTTGCATTACGGCGACATCGGTGAACAGTTTCGAGACGGACCCTACGCGGTAGATCGTCTCCGCCGAGGCCGCGACGTGGCGTGTGGGATCAGCCTGTCCGAAGCCCTTGGCCCATACGACCTCCTGGTCGTCGATCAGCGCGATCGACAAGGCTGGGAGTTTCTTCGCGGAAACTTCCTTCGCCAGCCAGGGCTCGAGCTGTTCCACGACCGCCCCGTAAGGGGCACGCGCAGCAACTTGCTCCTGCGCTCGCACACCATGGCTGGCGGCGAAGAGAACGGCGGCGAGGAACAGAGCACCAAGCCATCGCAGACCAAGTCCGACCATGTGAACAACTTTGGAACGGGAATGCGCAGACGAATCGCACATAGGATGGGTTCCCTCGAAGGTCGGGGCTGTTCGACGATTCAAGTCGCGTCGTTGGTCTGGCTGCGGTCGAGGAGCAGGGGGATTTCTAACGGCCGGTGGCTCACGCGGCAAGTGTCTCCCGCGACGGCCAGTGAGGCGAGGTAGCCTGGGCCAGGGTCGAGTTCGTAGAGCGACCAGCGCTGGGCTTCGTCGGGATCGTCATAGGTGGCCAGTACCGCGGCGGGTTCATCGGGTTTGAGCGTGACTTCAAAGGCGTCCAGGGGGATCGCCATCCCTTTGCCGCGAGCTTTGATGAAGGCTTCCTTACGCGTCCAGCAGGAGAAAAAGGCCTGAATGCGCGCGTCCTGATCCAGGGTACGAAGCTTGATACGTTCGGCAGGCGCAAAGAATCGCTCGGCAATTCCGTCGGTCGCAAAGTCGGGGCGAACCGTCTCGACATCCACACCCAGTTCACGGCCAAGACTCAGCGCATAGAGCACCACTTCACCGGAATGCGAGAGATTGAACTTCAGCCTGCTCCCATCGAAACCCGCGGATAGTTCCGGCTTGCCATGGGGATTGTAGCGAAACCCGATGCCGGCGGGATCCGTTCGCAGATATTTTCCCAGGAGAAGCCGCAAGAGGCCGCGCCCGACCGTGAACTGACGCTGCCCTTTCTCAAACTTGAATCGATCAGCCCGGCGCTTTTCCTCTTCGTCCAGAACTTCGCGGAGCTGGCGCAGAACCGAGGCCGGCTGCACCAGCGAGGCCCCCCACACATGAACCTCACCCGATGAGAGGCTGTCCCATTCCCTGGGGCTTGAAGCAGGCTCACATGTCATGGACGCCTCTCCACGTTCGCGATCTCTCCGCGTACGATCGATAGCAGTTCCGGCTCAGAGGACTTCAGGTAGAAATGATTTCCCGGCATGACATGACAACGAAATTCCGCACGCGTCTGTTCGCGCCAGGCCTCAAGGTCGTCGCGCCCGACCCAGGAATCTTCTTCCCCGCCCACCGCGATAATCGGGCAATCGAGCGGCGGCTCGGGCGTGTATCTGTAGTGGTCGCTGATCGCAAAATCCGCCCGAAGAAGGGGGAAGACAAGTGCCATCAGCTCTTCATGCTGAAAGAGTGCGGCGGGCATTCCATCCAGTCGGCGCAACTCTTCGCGGAACTCGGGTTCCGGAAGGTCGTGTAACGGAGGGCGGAGCAACGACCGCTGAGGAGCCACGCGTGCCGACGCCATGAGAAACGCAGGCGCCGCGAGCCCCTCTCGCCGAAACCTGCGCGCAAGCTCGAACGCAATGATCGCCCCCATGCTATGCCCGAAGAAGGCGTAGGGGAGGTTGGCCTCCTCCCTCAATACCTCAACGAGGGCATCGATCATGGGTTCGAGCCGCTGGAACGGCGGCTCGCGAAGCCTCGATTCGCGACCGGGAAGCTGTACGGCGCAAAGTTCCGTTCCCGGAGGCAACCCGGCCCCCCAGGTTCGATAGATCGAGCCTCCGCCACCAGCGTAGGGGAAGCAGAACAGGCGCAGCGACGCTTCCGGAGCGGATCGCCAGCGCATCAGCCATCGATTCGTCGTGATACCGGGAGTCATGGATTCCCTGACCAGTGAGAAGGTAGCCAGCCAAGGAAGTCGGAATACGCAGGCGTTCGTCCTCTCAGCCTGACTTCCTGCTGACGAGGACGAGTCTTGTGGGAATTTATTGGGCGGGGCTCAAAATCGCGGTCAACCGCTCCACCACCTCAGGGTTCTGCAGCTCCGATTTTCCGAAGCCCGGGAGAGCGCCAAGACCAACAGCGTCGGCCTGAGCGTCCGCAAAGTTACTGACCAGCATCACGTCCAGATTCGCGAGGGCAGGTTCGTGCTTCAGCGTTCGGATCAGGTCCACTCCTAACGACCCATCTTCATCGGTGACCCGGTTTACAAGCACAAGCTTGTAGGTCTCACCTCGAAGCTCCGACAGCGCTTCCTCAAACGTGTCCGCCGTCTTCACCTGGACGTCGAATTGCTGCTCGAAGTAATTCGCAATCTTGCGTTGATCGAACTGGCATTGGCCGACACTGAGGACGCGAGGGTGGGACATAGCAGGGCTCCGGGGTCAATCGATCAGGTCGTCGCGCCGACGATTCCTCTTCACATTATCTCCAGCCCCTCTCAATCCTCAAGCCGATCTACCGTAAACCCGAAATTCACACCCTCGCCAAGATTGGCCGAATACCTTCGCCACAAGACGCTTACATCCAGCGGGCAACCTCCTTTTCTAAACCAAGATCAGCGGCCTGCCGACGGCGCGATCCCACGTGTTTGCGCATCCTTAACCCTCTCCAAAGAAAGCGCGAAACAGCCCCTGGTCACCGGGTGTGAGCCGGAGGACCAGGGGCCGCTCGATCGATTCCATGGCGCCGCAGCCGCGATTTGGAGTGTCGGGCCGAGAGGCCTTGGTTTTCAGGCCAGGCTCTTGGCCACGGCGTTTCGCATCTTCTCGAGGCCGGTCCGCGCAACGACGGCCGGATCTTGCTTCCAGTAGTCGCGGTTGAAGAGCTCGAGCGAGAGGTATCCGTGAAAGCCGATGTCGCGGAGGGTTCGGAAGAGCGACGTCAGAGGAGCGGTTCCGTCACCCGGATAGACGCGGTGCGCGTCGGTGATGACGTTTTGAGGGGGGTCGGCAGGATAATCATTCAGGTGGAAGACATGAATGGCATCCTTGCTGAGGAGCTTGAGTCCGTCGAACCCCGAGCCACCGCGATAAAGGTGGTAGACGTCCGGCAGAATGCACGCCTTGGGGTGGGCGGCTCCGATCGCCACATAGGCCGCCTCGCTGAGGCGCCCCAGAGTTTTGGAGAACCCCCAAACCTCAACCTGGGGAACCACCCCCATGGTGTCCCCGAGCTCGAGCAGCGAGCGGTAACGCTCGGCGATCTTGCGAAGATCGATGTCGTTACGATCGGTGGCACCGCCGGGAGGAGCAGCCAGCCGGAGACCACCGATCTTCTGGACCAGGTCCATGTTCCGCTTGGCTTCCTCAAAAGCCTTGCGGCGCTGGGCCTCGTCATCCACGACCCAATCGAAGAAGCCAATCGCACTCTCGACCGTCAACCCAAGGTCTCGGATTCGCTTTCCCAGATCCTTGAGGTTTCCCCCGGATTCGACGTACTGGTCGAGTTCGCGAATCCAGGGTTCGACCGCCTGGTAGCCGGCTTCAGAGGCGATGGCCAGTTCTTTCTCGATGGGCAGCTTGTGCCCCATCAAAGTGCTCGTGTTAAGGCAGAACCCGAAAGGCAGGCTGCCGGGGCGGTCGGCCCCCTTGGCCACGCTCAACGGAACGGAACTGGCGGCGAGTCCAATCCCCAGCGAGGTCGAAACCGCGGCCAGCACGTCACGTCGCGAGCATTCAGTCTTCAAGGTCCTTCCCTTCATCACGCGAGGTTCCTCACACTTTGGTTCAAACACCATGAATCAAGACTCTTTCCAGGTCGCAACTTGCCCACTGCGATACGCCTGGTTCCCCAACTGCGCGGCGGAAGCCGCACTCACCCCCGTTTCAGCGGGGCTGTTGGGACGGGAACGCGAACGCACGCATTCAATCCAGTTCGTGAGATGGAGCAGTTCCCCATTCGGCTTGTCGTAGAAGTCGCGCCCGCGATGAGGGTCTGTGCCCAGAATCCACTCTTCGTACTGCCCCTTTTTCCCTTCCGGGTGGACCTCATAGCGCCCCCGGTCGACGTACACGGTGGCATCGGGCCCCATGAACTCGGCCATCGCGGCGTTGCGGGCGTTCGAGAACGTCCCTTCAAAATAGATTTGAGTGCCGCCGGGATATGCGAGCAGACATTGAATCGTGTCGGGTGTTTCCCAGACCCCTTCGCTGGCGATGTGGCTGCCGATGGCCGTCGCGTGAGTGGGGTGGTCGAGATCCAGGAACCAGTGAGCAACGTCGAGCCAGTGCACCATCAGGTCGGTCAGCAGGCCGCCGCCGAAATTCCAAAACCAGCGCCAGTTGCGGAAGCGGAAGTCATCGAAGGGCTGATCAGGGGCGTTGCCCAAAAAGGCCTTCCAATCCAGCTCGTTTGGCTTGATTCCCTGGGGCTTGCGTTCGATGCGCGTGGGCTGATTGCGGTTCCAGGTCAGGTGGGCCTTGAAGACTTTGCCGGCTCGCCCTTCCTTGATTAGCTCTTTGGCCTTCTGAAGGTGGGGCATACTGCGCTGTTGAGTGCCGACCTGAACAATCCGCTGGTTCTTGTTCTGGGCATCGATAACCGCTTTTCCCTCGGAAAGGTCATGGGTAAGCGGCTTTTCCACGTAGACGTCTTTGCCGGCCTGGCAAGCGTCGACCGTCATGGGAACGTGCCAGTGGTCTGGGCTTCCGATCAGGACCGCGTCGATATCCTTGCGCTCGAGGATCTCATGGTAGTTGCGAGAGACCGCGGCGTTGGGGTCCGCCAGCTTGCGGCCTTCGGCGAGGTGCTTGTCATAAATGTCGCAGACCGCGGCGATCCGTACGTTGGGGATCTTCGCCAGCGAGTGCATGAGCGTACGACAACGTCCCCCTGTTCCCAGGCAGGCTACCTCGATCGTGTCGTTCGCCGCAAAACCTCGGCTACTCTCTACGCTCATCCCCGTCAGAAGCGCTCCTGCTCCGAATTGCCCCATGGTTTCCAGAAACTCTCGGCGTGTCGTTGAGTCTCCACTCATCCTTTAAGCCTCCCCCTAAGCCTAAGTGAAACCCAGTCGCTCGCCGGCGACCCCTCCGGCTCCTCCTGAGTCTTGCCCTTGTATCCCAAGGGCGAAGACTTCACAAGGGTTTCCCTGAGTGCAACCTCATTGGCACTCCGAACCGAAGCAACTTGATTCATCGGCCGTGACCATCCCAATCGGCCACCTAGAAAAATCGGCAAAACTCACGTCGAATAAATTCGGCCGAGTCGGCGTCTGCCGGTTGTGAAGCATCGAGGCTCTTCGCCAGCTCTGAATCCCCATCGATGGAGACGCGTGACCCTCGACGGCTTCCTGAACGCCGAGTTTTGCACAAATCCGTATGGAACCGCTTTGATGACCTCGCGCGATCGCCGTGTTCGCCAAGGAGTTCTTGGCCGACTATGTTCGCCGTCCGCGCCGGCCGGAGTTCCAGGAGAGAAGCACCACCTGTCATCAGAGGTCGAGAGCGCTTCCCAACGCATCCTGAATCGGCAGGTGGATCGAGAACGCCCCAAAAGCCCTTGAAGCAGTGCCGGCCAAGTAAACCGCCGCCAGGCGATGAGCGGACCGAGTTCGTGCGCGCTCAGGCTGACGGCTCGTCCGAGGCACAGGTCGTTTTTCAGGAGAATTCACTTATGAGCAAATCCTACCTTCGTACGGTTCGTTCCCTCACGGCCGCTGGGTGCCTAGGCCTGATCGCCGGAGGAAGTCCGTTATTCGGCGACGGGTTAACGCCTGGATCCACTGAGCCTGCTACGACGAAGGAATCCAACGCTCATCCCCCTCATGCGACTCTCGAAGAGTCCAAGGCCGTTGATACGTTACGACTTCAGGAACTCAATGCAGATCTCGCCGACCGTCTGAAAACGGCTCGCACGCTCAAGGATTCCGGACAATTCCAGGCAGCGCTTGAAACTCTGCGCCTCGCCCAGGCGAGGCTACGCGCGGAACAAGAGATTGAGACCGCGGACCAGGAAGCGCTCGAACGCCGTATCCAAACGGCTATCCTCACGACCGTCCATGCTCAGGAGCAAGGTCTTCAAGCAGACAGCGAGCGGCTGCATCGCGAGGCTCGCGATCAAGCGCAAACACGCGTGACGTCTGAGGCCGCTCGATCCCAGGAAACAGCTCAGTCCTTGACGATCCAGTTCGCTCGGCTCATGGCTCAAGGGCAAACGGACGCAGCCACCGAGGATGGAGCCGCTCGTAGCGAGAAATCTTTCCAGGGGGCTTATGATCTTGCGCAGCAGACGCGTGCGATCCAGCCGGAGAGTCCCGTGCCGACAGCCGAATCCTTCACGGCTCGGTCCACCGGCTTTCTCACACAATCGCTGGCGCTCGAGCAGAAGAAAGAATTTCGTTTCCTTCAATCCATGCAGGACACGAGCCGTGCGGCCGTTCCGGCGTCGGACACAGAGACGATGGCATTTGTCAGTCCCGACGCTTGGCGAAGCCTGTCCGAGAAGCGGATCAAGCGCTATGGGAACGCTTCGGATCTCTTCCAGCGCGACCCCAAAACGCAGAGTATCCTCGCGAAGCTTGAAGAACCCATCACGATGACCTTCCCCAACGAGACACCGTTCGAGGAGGTCCTCAAATACATCCGAGGGGCGACAGTGACCAAGGATGGGGGAAGCCTGCCGATTTACGTCGATCCTGTCGGGCTCCAGGAGGCGGATCGCACCATGTCGTCGACCGTTTCCATCGATCTGGAAGGGGTCCCGCTCAAGACGACGCTACGTTTGATCCTCAAGCAGCTCGGACTTACCTACACCGTCAATGAGGGGCTTGTGACCATCACTTCGGAAAGCTCCGCAGACACCCCGATGACCACGCGCGTCTATCCCGTGGCTGACCTGGCCATCATTCCCAGCTCGCTCATGGGAAACCGAGGTGCCGGAGGCATGGGGGGGAATGGGGGTGGCTTCGGAGGAGGCCCCGGCGGCATGCAGGGCAACGGTCTCGGCGGCGGATTCCGCTGATGGGCTGATCTTCCCCCTCTCAGGGGTGTCCATAACAAATCACTCGAAGCGATGGTTCTCGGGGAGTGGTGAAATCCCGCTCCTCGAGGACGTTCCGCCATCGAACTCGTCAAGCTTCTCTCCCGGCCGAAATCACTTCGCCTTCATATGTCAAACATCTCTTCGATCTCAGTATCGCGACGAAGCTTGCTGTCGGGCGTTCCATGTTCGTAGCGGTAAATGCCGATATCCTTGACGATCTCACCACGGACGGGTTCATAGTCCAGCCAGCGAGACTCAGCGCTCCGCAATACGTCGCGGATGTGCTCCTCGCATGAGAACCCATACGTCTTCAGCTCGGAGAAGCGGCTGTCGCTCCAGGGAGCTGCAATCTTGAAAACCGCCGGCTCTCCGCAATACGGAACCGAGCAAGCGACAACTCTCTCGTAAGGCATTGAGATCCTCACCTGGTCAAGCGCGATAAAGCCGCACCATCGAAGCTGATGACTATCTCTCGAACAACGTTCTTCGGCGAACTCTTGCCCCATACCCGAGCTCATTCGGGACGCAGGTTGACGGCCATGGCAACCCCGGATGAGCCATCGGGAATTCCGTCAGGACATCGGCAGACTTCGTACTCCTCGATCTCCACCACACCGACAGCTCGCCACTCCTCCAGGGCGCCCGCGCCTTGCGGCGTGGAATCTTCTTCTAAGGAGACCAAGGCTGCGGTCAGACAAACTGTCGAGCAAGCTTCCCGAGTAGGCACTTCCCTCATTCTAACGCAAGAGCCTGCCGCGTCTCTCGTCCTTGTTTTCCTTTCCACGGCTCCCTAGAGTTCCCTAGGCCGTGTCTGGAAGGAGAGATCTGATGAGTACAAGCGCAGTTGGCATCGCCACCACGAGATTTGAAGAATTCGGTGACCCGCCGGCAGGTCATGTTCCTGACCCGTCTCCGCCCGACGATCACGCTCTTCTGGATGCGTATTCTATGGCCGTGACCCAGGCCGCAGAACGCATCAGCCCTTCGGTCGTCCACATCACCGCCCATCAACCCGGCCCTCAAGGGCGTGGTTCGGCTCGAGGAAGCGGCTCCGGGTTTCTGTTCACGTCGAACGGATACATCCTCACGAACAGCCACGTCGTGCACGGAGCAAGCCAGCTTGGCGTGGCACTCAGTGACGGCCGTAACTACCAGGCCGACTTGATCGGTGATGATCCTGAAACCGACCTCGCGGTGATTCGGGTTCACGCCGAAGGCCTTCCCGCGGTTGCGATGGGAGACTCGCGAGCCGTGCGTGTCGGGCAGCTTGCGATCGCCATCGGGCACCCTTACGGCTTTCAATGTACGGTCACGGCCGGGGTCGTGAGCGCCTTGGGACGAACCCTGCGCTCGAAATCCGGTAGGCTGATTGACGACGTCCTCCAAACCGATGCGGCTCTCAACCCCGGCAACTCCGGCGGTCCCCTCGTGACCTCACGGGGATTGGTCATCGGGGTGAACACCGCGGTTATTCTGCCGGCGCAGGGGATCTGCTTCGCAATTGCGATCAACACGGCCAAATTCGTCGCGGGGCGCTTGATCAAGGACGGGCGCGTTAAACGTAGCCGGATCGGCGTGTCGGTTCAAACCGTTCCGCTCCCCAGGCGTCTCACTACTCGCCACAACCTAACCGTGCCAAGCGGAATCGTTGTTGTTGCGGTTGAACCCAACGGTCCGGCGGAGAAGGCTGACCTGTACGAGGGGGACGTCATCGTCGACTTTGGTGGACAGAGCGTTTCGGGAATCGACGACCTCCACCGACTCCTCACGGAAGAACGCGTGGGAGTACGAACCTCGCTTAGGATCCTCCGGAACGGCGAGATTCTTCGCATGGAGATCACCCCGGGCGAGTCACGAGGTCCTTTCGACTTCCCCATCAATTAGCAAATCGGTGATTCGAGCGTGTAACGCCATGGCAAGCCGCAAAGAGAGCCGACGTGAGGGGGAGAAGGCCGATTCTCTCCCTCATACGATGCGGTTCTCTCGAACGACCTGCGAGTACCACCGGGCACTCAGCTTCGGTGTACGGATCTGTGTTGCGTAGTCGACGTGGACGATGCCAAAACGCTGCGAGTAGCCTTCGGCCCACTCAAAGTTATCCATCAATGACCAAAGGAAGTATCCTCGCACGTCGAAACCCTCGGCAATCGACCTGTGCGTGGCCGACAGATATTCACGAAGGTATTCCCGACGATCCAGGTCGAGGACTTCGCCCCCGGCCGTCATCTCGTCCTGAAACGCGGCACCGTTCTCCGTGATGTAGAAGGTCTTGACTCCAAATACGTCGGCCGCGTGCCGAATTCCCCAGTAAATCGACTGGGGCGTGACGTTGAGCCACGGGAGATTCCCTCGAGGAAATTGCCTCGGCAGAGGAAGCGCCTCCGCGGTGCCGTCGTCCCTTGCACGTACGAATTCTCCCGCGTAGATATTCAGGCCGAGGAAATCGGTCGGTTGGCTGATGATTTCCAGGTCGTCGTCCTCAACGACCGGCGCATCTTCACCGGCCTCCTCCAAAAACGCATCTGAATATCGGCCCAGGAAAACCGGGCTCATGAGTTGCCGATTCGTCTGCTCGTAACGGCTTCGCGCAGCGGCAATGTCCGCGTCGAGCTCGGTCACGGGAATGGGAGGAGGGGGAAGGTGGTTGTGGACCAACCCCACTTGAGACTCGGGGGATCCCCAGGTGCGAACCGCGGAAACCGCGTGGCCGTGGGCCAGCAAAGCATGATGGTATCCCTGGTTGACAAGCTTCCTGGGTTCCCGCCGGCCTGGTGCGAAGTATCCGTTCTCGTAGCCGTTGCCAATGAAGCAGGGGATTTCGTTGACTGTAAACCAGTTCCGAACCCGATCTCCGAGCCGCTTGACCACAGCCTTGGCGTAAGCGAGGAAGGCGTCGGCCGTCCTACGGCTGAGCCATCCTCCTTCGTCTTCGAGAGCTTGCGGAAGATCCCAATGGAACAGCGTGACCCAAGGGATAATCCCCCGATCAAGCAGCGCGTCGATCAAGCGGTCGTAAAAGTCGAGGCCCCGGGAATTGATGGGGCCGACCCCTTGAGGAAAGATCCGAGGCCAGGCGACGGAGAGGCGATAATGGCGAACGCCCAGGGCCTCGATGAGGGCCACGTCGTCCGAAACCCGATGGTAGTGATCGCAGGCAACGGCGGGCGTATCTCCCCCCTGGATCTTTCCCGGGATCTGTGAGAATCGATCCCAGATCGATTCTCCTTTGCCATCGGCGACGCTTGCCCCTTCAATCTGGGCCGAAGCTGCGGCAACACCCCATATGAAGCCGTCCGGAAACTGATACGACGTGGCTTTCATGAGAGGACCCCTCGCTCAAAGTCACGCCACGTCGTACGAGGGTCAGCAGGGGCATGTCGAAGCTAACAACCGAACCTCTTTCCCGGCAAACCAAGCGAGAACCACATCTACACAACACAATTTTTGAAGACCATGAGAATTTGCCGATCGAACTTCGCCACCTCACCCAGGTACAACACTGGCAGGGAATGGTTCATGGCTTTTATCACGGATTTCCAGCGTCTTCAAGGATCGATTTCAGAGCGTCAGCCAGGGTGTCAACCGGCGCGATGCCGAACCAGGTCGAGGTAACGGGAACTTCTCGCAGAGGTTTCCGTACGCATGGCCACAGTCCGACGCGAAACAGGCTGGCGGCCAATGACGGAGTCATGCGGCAAGCACTCGACGCGACGAGTGGGCCTTTCCATCAACGCATTAGGGCGGCGCCGGGGAACTCGCTTCCAGACCAGCACTCGTTTCAAGAACCGCCTCGCGGCGACAGCCGGCCTTTGAACATCCGACGGCCGCTTTAGCACAAGCTCCACAGTGCTCAAGGCAGGCGGTGAAATCATCAGAAGCGGTGCAGGGGATCGCTCTTCATTACCCTCGAATTCGATCAGTGAATAGACCTTCAAGGCGGACGCCAACCCACTCGGCGCGGCAGTGACATCCTCCTCAGCGGTCGAATCATCGACGGTCCGCTGCCGTCGTAGAAAGAGCGTACAGGCCGCAACCCCGAGAAGGAGGCAGGAGGCATAGGGCCAGGAAATGTGAAGCGTCTGGCGCACCTTGGAAGCGGGATCCTTGGGGGGCCTACCGATGGACAGGAGGGCGGGGCCAGCGAGCGGGCCGCCGCTCAACGCAAAACCGCGATGCCCCCCGTCAACGGCCGCGGCCAGGACGTCGTGAGCAAACGAGCGGCAATCCGGGAAGCGTACGCGGGGATCGCGAGCAAGCCCCCGCGCGACGGCACTCGAGAGTTCGGAGGGGATCTCCGGGCGTATCCGGTGTAAATCAAGGGGGTCTCGCGTGAGCTGTTGAATCAGCACGGCCATCGCGGAATGCCCCTCGAAAGGGAGCCGTCCTCCGAGAAGCTCATAGACGATCGCGGCGAGTGCGTACTGGTCGGCTCGACCGTCGACCGGCAGCCCCTCCGCCTGTTCAGGAGCCATGTAGCCAGGAGCCCCCCACGTGAGGTTGGCCAGATTTTGCGCCTGCGCCGGACGCCCCTCATAGGCCGTGAGAATCGCCTCCGACATTCCCAGGCCGCCGAGATGGGCTTGCCCCTGGTCATCAAAGACAATGTTAGCCGGCCTGACATCGCGATGAACATATCCTTGCTGATGTAAATAATCGAGCGCGTCGGCAACGTCGGAAAGCCAAGCCATCAGACCTTGCGGAGAAGCCGGGGCAGGGCGGCCGTCGCTCCCGGTCGGACGACGGAACTTCAAGCTTCCCCCCGGATAGTATTCCGTCACCACGTAGGGCCAGCCGCCGGACTCCCCCACCTCCGTGACCTTGACGAGATGAGCATGTTGCAGGGAAGCCTGGCGTCGGACCCCACGAAGAAAACGTTCCGCAAACTTGGCGCGGTCCGATGTCGCTTCATGGGGAACTTCAATCAACGCATCTAGGTCCAAATTACGATTACGAGCGCGATAGCTTATTCCCGCAGGTCCTTCCGCGACCCTTTCGAGTAGTTGATAACGCCCGCCGGAAATTTCTCGACCTTGCCACGACTCGGGTGAGCCGTGGACCGCCAGGCCCCCAGGGTCAGGCTCGGTGGCGGCCCCCACGTTGAGCGAGATTTTGGCGATCGAACCGGCGTTCCCCTTCAAGTTGGCCGGTCCAGCAAAGCTTGAGGTTACGATCACCCCTTGAATCAAGAGCGACAAGGCAGCGGCGATCCAGGTTTTTCGCCAAAGGTGAGGGCCTTCGCCAGAAACCGCCCCGCGCCGATCAAACCGGCGCTCATAGGGTCGGCGATTCAGTTCGAGATCGAGCTCATCGCGATCGGGACAGCGATGAAATCGTCCATCGAAACGGGTCCTTGAATGGTGAAACCAATAATGTCCGAGCGCTTTGCGTAGCCGCTCGCGTTCCCCGGACGTCGGATGGACCAGGGAACCACTCGCATCGAGAACGACCGTACCACACCGGGGGCATGACGCAATTGCTGGGAGTATTGCCGACATGTTCAAAGACCTCCCCATTCGTTTGCGGAAAGATGCCGTTGACAACGAACTGGTGTAGTTGACCTCCTCACGATTCTCGTCTCGGCCAGGCATCTCCCTTACCATAGCCCTCACAACGAAACTTAACGTTGGCTGTCGCGGCCCTTTGCCACGAGTTGTACTTTTTTCTTGGATTTGTACATTTTCCGTCGAACATGTCAGCGTTTCTGCGAGTAGTCTCTTTACAGATGCTCACAGAAAACAGCGAAAGCCAGCGATCCGCGGGACCAGAGACCGAGCCGGCGGACGGCTCCGAAGTGCCATCGTTTTCAGACGCTTTCCTGCTCCAAGTGCGGGGCAACAAAGAGTCTTCGAACGTTGGGTCTCAACCGCGAAGTCCAAGACTCGGGTTGAAAAGCAGGCTCACGCGTTCGACGAATTCAACGCTAACGAAATGACGGCAGAATGGCTCAAAGCCGCAAGCGGCCCATTCAAACTGCAAACGGAATGCCAATATCTCGAATCCGAGAGATCTCACCGCCGCAGTCCACGGCGATCATCCGTTCAAAGACAAGGCATATGCGATTGCGTGCACGCTCTGATCGAAGATGAGGAGATGAAGCTCGCGTGAAGGAGCGTCGTGCGACCTGATGATGAATCCAGCAAAGAGATGAAGAAAGAAACAAGAAAACCTGGGCAGAGGTTACCAGCAGCCGTGGAGCTGAGGTCGTCCTCTCCTGCCCAGGTCATCTCAGATAGCGTGAATTGCCGTATCAGAAAGCGTCGAGCGCTTCCCACTCTTCAGGATAGATCTCGAAAATACGGTCGAAACGGGTGATCTTGAAGATCTCCATCAGGTCCATGGAGAGGCCGCAGAGCTTGAGGCTTCCCTCCAGGGCGGTCACTCGTCGCCCGATCTTCAGGAGCACCGCCAGCATGGTGCTCGACATGCCTCTCACTTCGCTGAAATTGAGCAGAACCTTCTCAGGCTTCGAGCTTTCAATCAACCCGATCAACTGTTCGTCGACCTCGTGAATGGCTTCTTCGGAAACAAGCAACTCATCCGTGAAACTTGCAACCGTCACCCCATGAACCGTCTCGACAAGAAGACGCGGGCAGAGTGTTTGTGTCGTCATAAAAGTTTCTCCTTCGCAAACCAAGGCCGCAACACTCCTCGGCGAGGTCGTGCCTTGCATAACACAGCGAGCGATCCGCTCACCGCTCATTCGTAGATGTTAAAAGAGGAAAAAAGTTCGGTAATTAGGCGGGTGTAGTTGGAGGGCCATCACTTAGCGGTAACTCCGAGGATACCATCTCACGAAGGATTTAGCACGGCCAATTTGAAAAGATCAATCTCCAGCCAGACCGAGCACCGGAAACCGGTCGAACTCGCCTCATCGATTCGTCCGCATTATAGGGGAGCGCCCCCATAAGAATAGGGGCGCTCCGGCGCTAGCACCGACGTCTTCTCAGCTCCGGCTCATCAATTCCCTGAGGGCACCGAGTTCAGAATCCGTGGCGAGCGCCCAGTCAGGAGGATGCCAGCCAATGGTCCCGAAATGAGTCCGACCGGCCTGCGTTTCCTCTCCCTGAATCGACGCTGATTGCCCTGCGTGATGCGGTTTCTTCGCCTCAACCCAAAAGCTTGCGAAGCTGTCAGGGTCCGACCGTTCGAGTGCGTTAATCAAGAAGCGCACTTCCGGCAGTCTCTGCGACTCGACGTTCAGCGAAAGACGGGGTGAACCTTCGTCTTGGGTCACGATCTCGTCGGCTCCAAACCCCAGGCGGGTCAGCCACGATCGAGCACGGGAAAGCGTTTCCTGATGAGCGAAGTGATGGGTGAAGTACATGGACATTCGCCTCCTCGAAGAGAGCGGTAGCTCGTGAAATGATTTGTGGTCACGCGTGGACAAACACAGCCTCTTCGTTCAGGAAGAGCGCCACGTCTGCCTCTTTGTTTACGACAAATGTCCTATGTCTATCCGAACGCGACGTTCCTATCGAAAGACGATGCGATGTGGATCGGACCTCCACGGGTCAGGCGGAGGAGATCCCTTACGCAGCACGCCTCGCGCGTTGGAGCGACAACACGCCTCGTGGCATGTCGGACTTACCCGCGAGATCAGCGAGGATCTCGCGGCAACACCGAGCCTTCCTCAAGACTCAACAGCGGAGGGGAATGACCAGGAGAAATGGGCAAGAATTGAGGCACTTCGTCTCCGCCAACCGAGACAGAACGCTCGGTCCAGGCAAGATGACCAAGCCGCTGGCCGGCATCGCCGCAGCGACAAAGTCTTCCTCAACAGAGTCGTCTTCTTCATCCCAGAGCGGTGCCAGAAGGCTTCCGCCACCGGGATCCTGAGAAAATGGTGAATCCGCGGCATTCCGGACCACCGTCGTCATCAGGCGAGCGTGAGCAGCCTGGATAGGCTGAGAGGAAGCGTGAGAAGCAACAGTCCCGCCAGGGATGTTGCAGAGAGACCAGACGATGAAGAGTGAAAAAATCTTCATGGCAACGGAAACCGCAAGAACAAGGGTCCGTCGTTCGCCCGTCTTTATGTCACGTATTATACCATTCGGTCAAGGCAACTTCGAGGATTCTCTTAGACCCAAACCCAAAGTATTCGTTCAATCTCTTAAGCGTCGTTCCTTGAACCGTCGTCCCGAATTCTCTGCAATGGGACGAAAGTTCTCGAACACCCGAGAATTAGGTACGTTGCCGGCGGGATGTGTGATCGGAGGTAGGGTTCCCAAATCGGCGATTTCACGCGGCGTCGATTCCTGAGGCCCTGCAAGGACCTAGGATCGCTGGAATCCGGCAAAACGCACCAGGAAGACTTAGCGTCGAGACAACGCTTCTTCCTCGACCGTGGCGAGAAGCTGCCCCTGCCCACGGAGGTAATCAATCAATGCAGATGTGACCTTCCCCGTGGAATCGACCTCAGGCCCTTCGGCAGGACTGTGGGAACGAGACCAAAGGTCCAGGCCCCCCGCGGAAGCAACCGCGACACTTGGTGCCAGGAGACTTCCTCCTTGAATCCGCAACTTGCGGTAAGGCTCGATCTGCCGGGAAAGCTCCTCGTCGAGGATGCGGCGAAACAGCGTGAGGTCTCGAGGAGGAACGAGGAATTCGATGACGAATTCATAATGTCCTTGCTTCTCCCCCGGACGGAACCCCACTCGCCAGCCGTTGACGACCGAACTCGTGGCCTTGGCGGCATCAGCAACGGCCGATGCAGCCTCATTTCCCTCCAGCACAACGTCCGACGATTTCCTGCGAAGCAGTCGCTGCCCGGTGAAGGTGAAGAGGAGAGGCGTGATGGACTGGAATCGAATCGTTTCTGCCAGCAGATATCCCCACAATCCCGAACATGTGGAAATAGCGATCGCATAATCGGTGTCGGACTTGAGGTTGCCCACCCAGTGCCGGGTCGGGTGCGCGGAGCCTAGCTCGTCAACGGGTATAAACTCGTAGAAAATTCCATGGTCGAAGTGGAGCCGGAGCAGATCCGTGCCGGAGGACGTATAACCAAGAAGGCCCTCAGGACCCGAGTAGGACTCAAGGAACTGGATCGAGCGACTGCCGACGAGACTTCCAAGATTACGGGAATGGGCCCGCAGGTCATGACCAGCGCGGATCACCAACTCCAGCCGAGGCCAAACCTGCGCAATGGTCGAACGGCCGCTTCGCTTCAAAACTCGCTCGAAGAACGGGCGGATCTGTCCCGGTTCGCTGATGATCATGCTGATCGGCTGGCGAAGGCTCGCCTCCACGGCCCTTTCAAGCCTGGACTCAGGATCCAGGGCGGCCTCTTCTTTCGACGGACTCAGCAGAAAAGGGCGAAGCCAGGGCCCCAAAACGGAGTCGACAAGCTCGCTTGCAGACCCACGGTGCGCTCCGGCATCCTTGGTGGAAAACTCAACGGCTTCCCCGGGCACCATGAGGAGCCGCCCATCGAGAAGCCGCGACCCTCGGCGAGCCCGCAGGTAGGAGGCGAGTAGGGTTTCGCCCCCTTTTCGATAGGACTCGAGCAAATTCGTGGAGACCGGCAACCGCTTGGGATCTCCGGGAGCCCCCTCATCGCAAACGGCCCAACGGCAGGCCTCGGTCGGCCAGGTATTCCCCGCGACCTCGGGATAGGATCGCTTCCAATACTGCTCCCAGAATTCGAGATACGTTCGCAGAGGAACTTGTTCCTGGAAAGCCGTGAGGGAACGAACCTGATCGAATTGATGATCGCGGCCAAACTGGGTAGGTGTGGCTTTATGGACAAGATCTAGGAGAAGGTCTGCTTGGGCTTGAGCAATATCAAGCCGAGCCAGCGAACGCAGGCGGCGCCGCGTGCGGCTTTTCACGGATTGTGTGAGCAAAGCGCGTCCCAGAGACGATCGCGCCAGGAAGCTTTGAAGCGAGTAGCGATCCTGTTTCATGGCGTCCTCCCGGGATCCACGGTCGAAATTTGGGCCAACCCGATGATTTTCAGTGCGCACACGAACCCGCCCGCCAGTTAAGTGGTCGTGATCGAGAGCCTGGTTGTGAAAGATGCGAGCTAATGGGGTGTAAAGTCTTGCAACCCCAGCTAAGCGGGCACTTAGGAGGGCAATCTCGATGCCAATTTCGACGGTCGAGGGCTAGACTACGAGAGCAATACTCCGGTTAACGCCATCCGTGACTTGGCACGAGGGTCTCATTCGATGACAAATTCGCAACGTAACGAATACGAACGCGCTCAGTTAAACGAATCGGACTTGGCGGCAGATCCCATCAACCAATTTCAGCGTTGGTTCCAAGACGCCCTTGCCACAGCCGTAGTTGAGCCGACGGCGATGACTCTAGCCACGGCGACTCCGGAAGGGCGCCCCTCGGCTCGGATCGTCCTGTTTAAGCAGGCAGACGAGCGGGGCATCACGTTCCACTCGTGCTATGACAGCCGTAAAGGAAACGAGCTTAGGGCTAACCCCTTCGCGGCATTGGTCATGTTCTGGCCGGCGCTCGAGCGCCAGGTTCGCGTCGAAGGAACCGTGGAACAGCTCTCCGACTCCGAATCCGATGCCTATTTCAGGACCCGGCCCCTGGGCTCTCAGCTCGGAGCCTGGACTTCCCGCCAGAGTGAAGTGCTGACCAACCGCCAGGATCTCGAATCACGCTATGAGGAGGTTCGCCAGAAATTTGGCGACCGCGAGATTCCGCGCCCTCCGAATTGGGGAGGCTATCGTCTCATTCCCCAGGTGTTCGAGTTCTGGCAGGGACGAGTGAGCCGACTCCACGATCGCTTCCGATATCGACGAGAAAACGACGGAACCTGGGTCGTCGAAAGACTTTCCCCCTAAACGATTGAGACCGGGAAAACCGGTCGCCAACAAAATTTAAGAAATCTCGGCGCGACTCTTTGAGAAATCGCGACTTCTTTGGTGGATGCAGATGAAGAAATACGGGCAGGCGACGAATCCTACTTCTGTAGCGTGAGTTCTCCAGGATCGGAGCATGTTCTCAGGGCAAAGAAGGCCCATTCCACTTAAAACGGAACGCCTTCCGCACCCTGCAGGATCTAGAACACTCAGGAAGCGGGCAGAACCGCTGTCAAGCCAATGCCAAGTAAACAAAGCCGTAGAAACCATCCGCTTTTGAACCCTTTGATACGGCTTAGTCTGCCGCCGGGTGCTTGACCGGGTTCGCTGAGACACGGTCTTTCTAGCTCGGCTCTTTTGCTTGTTCAAACTGGCATATTCCGAAATGATATCTCTTTCCTTCAGGGTCAGAAGGAAGGGGATACCCTCGGAAGAAGTTGACCTTGTGATGGCAAGGTCTGCGTTCGTCGTTCGCCTTCGCCGGCTGGGGAAACTCACGGTCACTCGCAATGTAGCGTCTGACGGCAATGAGATTCCCGACATCGGAAGGTATCCAAGGAAACTGAGATGTTATCGCAACAGAAGTCGGTGAAACGACTCAGCGTCCAGTTCGACAAACCGTTCGAGCGAAGGGAAGTCGCTGGCTTCTGGAAGCAGGTCCTCCCATCTCCCTGGGTTGTGCTCCTGGCGATCATCACGGCCGCCGTCGGTTTCCTTTACACCCACGAGTTGGATCTTACTCGCCACAGCATGCCAACGGCCGCGGGAACATCCGCAGACCTGGTCTTCGGCGGCCATTCGACGATCGTGTCCAGCCTCGTCTTCACCCCCAACGGCAAGACCCTTCTCTCGGGCAGTTGGGATTCCACCGTCCGCGAGTGGGATATTGCCGCACGAAAACCGCTGGGAGTCACGGCGAAGACAGACTCCATCATCTTTAATGTGGCGCTCTCAGCGGACGGAAAGACGTTCACGACGGCTGGGCAGAATCCTGCTCTCTGCCTTTGGAAAAAAGATAGCGGACGGAAGACGGTTCTGATTGGAAAGAGCGACGCGGTTCGGTCGGCCGCATTCTCGCCGGACGGCATGACGCTCGCGTCTCCCATCAGAGAAATCGACATTCGTCTCTGGGATGTCGCCAGCGGACAGCCTCTCGGCGAGATGACAGGACATACGGGAGTTATCACGGCAATCGCCTTCTCCAAGGACGGCAAGGTCCTGGCCACCGGTAGTCATGACAAGACCCTCCGGCTTTGGGACGTCGCGGAGAAGAAAGAGATCGCCCGGTTCGAGCTTCAGGATCGCGTGAGCTCGCTGGCCTTCTCCCCTGACGACCAAATGCTGGCCGCGGGTACCTCCGAACGTTCGGGGATTCGGATTTGGAACTGGAGGGAGCGGCGGCAGCTCGCCAACTACCAGGGGCACACCGGTGGAACCACCGCCTTGGCCTACTCGCCGGATGGTCGCACGCTGGCGTCGGCAAGTGAGGATCGGTCGATCCGACTCTGGAACACCGCCACCGGCAAGTCGGTCGCGACCCTCTACGCCCAGGAGAGCTGGATCAAATCGCTGGTCTTTTCTCCTGATGGAGGGTTTCTCGCGTCTGGCAGCGACGATGGTTCCATCCGGCTCTGGAACACCGCACGATGGATCGTCACCGGCTAAAAAGGCGGGTTTCGACGTCCCGTTTCGCGACCCGATGAAAACCCCATCGAAAACAAACGATCCTCGCATTGGAAGAAAACTCAGCCCGCTCAGTCAGCCCCAAAGTGCTGACTGGCGGGTTTCGTGTTTTATCAACGCGCACATCAAGGCGACCGAACCACCTTGCACGGTGACCACGGCTTCGCCAATCTTCTTTGAAGACAACACTTTCCGACAACGGCATCTCTTCCACAGAGAAACGCCTCGGCCCGTTCGTCGCGATGCGACGGAGTAGGAGATTCGCCCAGCGGAGCCTTTGGTTGCAGTCTGAGCCCATGGACCCGACAATGACTCCGCCCCCTCTCACATCTCTCGTGATTTTCCGAGAGGATTCTCCGGCGCGTTCTTGCGGGAAAACGTAACCTTACTCTGAGAAATCACCCAGTTCGCACGACGGTGAGATCTCCATGGTTATCTTTCCAGCGACAACGAAGACCGGTGCATCTTTCCTAGGCGCAAGCGGTTCGGGTCGAGTTGAAGTCATGCAACCGGGTGATCCAGATGTCGTCGTGCTACTCAGCCGCGCCAAGCAAGGGGACACCGAGGCGCTGGGGCAGCTTCTCGAGCTCTATCGCAACTATTTGAAACTACTGGCTCGGGTGCAGATCGGCCGGCGGCTACAAGGTAAAGTCGAGCCTTCGGACATCCTTCAGGAAACATTTCTCGAGGCGCACCGCAACATCGAGCGGTTTCGAGGCAGCACAGAGCGTGAGTTCGTCGCCTGGCTTCGGCAAATTCTCTCGGCGATTTTCGCCAATCAGATTCGGCGCTACTTCGGCACGAAACGACGTGACATCAGACTGGAGCGTGACCTGGCCCAGGACGTCGACCAATCCTCAAGAGCCCTGGTTCGCGCCCTGGTTTCCCCTCAAAGCTCTCCCAGCCAGCAAGCGGCTCGCCGCGAGCGGTCGGTCTTGCTCGCCGATGCACTGTCCAAACTGCCTGATGACTATCGTGAGGTGATTATCCTGCGACACCTCGAGGACCTCGGATTCAGCGAAGTGTCGCAACGCATGTGTCGGACGGAAGACAGCGTGAAAAACCTCTGGGCCCGCGCCCTTGCCCGATTACGTCGTGTGATGGATGACCCGCGATGAAGCTCCCAGCGACTGGCTTAATCGAGTCCACGTGCGAGCACATCGGCCTGTCGAGTAGCACTCGCGACGATCCTCGACTCGTGTCGGCACTCGAGCAGTACCAGAACGAGTGGAAGGCGGGGATCGCTCCCTGCCGAGAGACCTTCCTGGCTCGTTATCCCGAAATTGCCAGTGAACTCGGTGACTGTCTCGACGGTCTGTTGCTTCTCCAGTCCGGTCCCTTCCCTTGGTCGACCCCCTCCAAACCCGATGGCAAAGCCCCTTGGGCCCAGTTAGGGGATTACCGGATCCTGCGCGAGGTGGGCAGGGGAGGGATGGGGGTCGTTTACGAGGCCTTGCAGGTCTCGCTCGATCGGCGAGTCGCCCTCAAGGTGCTTCCTCCGGCCGCCTCCAACGAGTCCCGGCAACGGTTCCAGGTCGAAGCCCAGGCCGCGGCGCATCTTCATCACCCACACATCGTGCCAATTTTCTCGGTGGGCACGGACCTGGGGGTCGACTACTACGCCATGCAGTTCATCGAGGGGCGAACCCTCTCCGGCATTATCGATGACCTGAGACGCCAAAACGATTCCACTCAGGTCTATGTGAAGAGCACAAAGGCCACGAAGACAACCAACACGCCAGGTACCCAGACCCTGCCCCCCTCGGATGCGACGCCAGGCAAAGGATCGTCCACATCCACATTAACCTCTTTGAGCGATCCATCGCATCGAGGCCGGCCATTCTTTCGTTCCGTGGCTCGGCTCGGACTCCAGGCGGCGGAGGCACTCGACCATGCCCACGCCCTGGGAGTCCTGCATCGCGACGTCAAACCCTCGAACCTGATGGTCGACTTATACGGCGACCTCTGGGTGACCGACTTCGGTTTGGCCCGGTTCCGCGATGACGTCAGCCTCACCCAAACAGGGGATATTGTCGGCACTCTGCGATACATGAGTCCCGAGCAGGCCCTCGGACGCAGAGTTCTGATCGATCAGCGCGTTGACCTCTATTCTCTCGGCGCCACGCTCTACGAGTTAGCGACTTTGAAGCCTGTGTTTGATGGTCACGATCGCCAGGAGCTCCTCGCGAAAATCAGTGTCGAGGAACCCATTCCCCCGCGCAAGGTGAACGCGGCGATTCCGCGCGACCTCGAGACCATTCTCCTCAAGGCGATGTCCAAAGATGTCGGCAAGCGTTACACCACGGCTCGAGATCTCGCTGACGACCTGCGCCGTTTCCTGGACGATCACCCCATCAAGGCCCGACGTCCGACGGCGCTCGACCATACGGCCAAGTGGGCGCGAAGGCATCGGACGTCTCTCTCCGCCATGCTGATTGCCTTCGTCGCCGCGACGAGCGTCGGCTCGGTCCTTCTCTGGCGAGAGCGCCAGCAGACCCTCCACGCCCTCGACGAGCTCAAGGAAGGACGAAAGCGCGAACGCGACGCGATGCGATTCGTCTTCCGCGTGTCCGACGGCATCATGATGCAGGCCATGTCCACGCTCGCAGCCTCGGACCCAAGCAAGGGAGATGAACCCGACGGTTTCTACCGCAATGCCCTGGGCGCCTACCAGCAAATTGCCGAGCAGTACCGCTCAAGTCCCGACATGCGCATGATTGCCGCGGACGCCTACCGCCGTGTCGGCTTTGTCCTGATGATCCTCCGCTACGTCAAATCAACGCAGCCCTTTCTCAATGCCGACGCGGAAGGGGCCTACCGTCACTCGCTGGCTCTCTGCGAAGACGAAATCCAAGCCAATCCCACGGCCGTCGACCCGCGAAGAATGAAGGCCACCGTCTTGATGGAATTGGCCGATATGCTGCGTTCCATTCGCGGCTTCCAGGCGGCCGAGCCTTTGTTTCGAGAAGCCGAGTCAATACGGCGATCTTTGGTGGAGGGACCGCATCGCACTCAGCAATTGCTCGAAGAATGGTCCTACAACCAATTCCGCTGGTGCGAAATTCTCCTGACGGCAGGGCACTACGCGGAAGCCGAGCGCACCTTCCGCGAGAGCACGAAACTCAGCCCGAACCCTCTGGCTACCGAGCTTCGTTGGGGCGTGCTTCTCAGCATGACGGGACGGCACAAGGAAGCCAAGCAGGCTTTCGAGACGGTTTTGCAACAGTCTCCGGAAAATCCCGAAGCACTCAACGACCTCGCCTGGCTTCTCGCGAGTCGTCCCAACAGCCCGGTTCACGCGCCGGCTCGAGCCGTCGAGCTTGCTGAGAAGGCCGTTCAGAAAGCGCCCGACGTCGCCTCTTACTGGAACACCCTCGGCATGGCCAGATACCGGATGGAGCGTTGGGACGATGCCAAGGCGGCTCTTGAAAAGTCGATGCAACTTCACGAGCCCGACGCCACAGACTGGCTGATTCTCGCCATGATCGACCACAAACGCGGGAAAACGGCAGAAGCCCAGCGCCGCTATACTCAGGCCTGCTCATGGATGAAAGGGCGCAACATTCAAGAACCTGACTTCCTTGCCATGCGCGATGAAGCCTCCAAGCTTCTTGGAGAGAAAGGGGCTTCAACGCTTCCCGGCACCCCGTGACTCAACGGCCTTTTTGTTGGATCAATAGCGAAAGGATGGCCGGCAGCGCCGGCTATCCTTTCCTGTGAAAAAATTGCGCCGGAAGCCACTCCCAGGAGAAGGAGCGCTCGTCGTGAATCCGTTCACGCCGAGAGCAGATCCTCATCTCTGGGAAGAAACCCCTGGTCGTTCAGGCTGACCTTACATCGAGTCAGAGCTGATCACCTCACCGCCGTTGCGCGTGGACAGCGCCTGATAGATGCCGACCTTCGAGCCAGGAGCGATGCTCCAGATGGGAGCGTCACCACTGCTGGAGGTCGTAGCCGACAGGCCAACGGGAACACAGGTGTACCCGTTGGTTGTGCCGCTGGGATTCACGGCCCAGGAATCAACAGTTTCTTTGATGAAGCGTACCGACCCATCCATGAAGGCGAAGTTCGCACCGCCTGGGTGCATGCTCGACGCCGCTTCAACCGCAGGGCCCGCGCTCACGCCCTGGCAGGTATAGGGGAGTTTTTTCGTCGGGTTGATTGGCCAGTAGGTCGTGAAGACCGTGTCGCCGTAGTTACCCGAGGTCCACCAATGCCACCCAACCTGGTCCGAGGAATTCTCGATTTGGCGGGTGTGTTCGCCGAACGCGATGGTGTTGCTCGTCCCATCGGTGATCGACGAAAGCCGAACAACGCTGAAGCCCCAGAAGAGGCCGGTCATGCTGTTGGCACCGTTGGGCGGCGGGTAATAGGTGGCCCAAATGTCGTTGAACCAGTAGCCCGCGTTGCACGCGTAGCTGCTGTATCGCATCGGGTAGCTCTGCGAACCGCCAATCACGTACTGCTGGGACTGGGGTTGATCAACCCCTGGGTCGGAAGGGCACCAGAGCACGCTGAGCCCGGTCGCATTGATTGTCGTATTCTCGTAATCATAGACATTCAAACTAAAGTTCATAGCATTAAACAGGGCCCCTTGCTCAACGTACTGTGTGAGCGGGAGCAATGGTCCAAAGCTGGTGATGATGTACCCAGGCAAGCGAGCCGACCCCTGGTCGATCAATCCCATCGGCAAAACATCATTCGAGCTAATGTAATTGTGGAGCGACAAAACAACCTGCTTGAGGTTGTTAGTGCACTGAGCGCGCCGAGCCGCCTCGCGTGCGGCCTGGACCGCAGGCAAGAGGAGGGCGATCAAAACCGCGATGATCGTGATGACGACCAATAGCTCGATCAAGGTAAAGCCGCGTTGACTCCGCAAGTGACTACCCCGACATTTCGTGCGATACATCATGTTGAACAACTCCTCGGCTCAGGACAAAAAGAGTGAAAATCGAATGCCGTTGTCCTTACACACGCTCGCCGCTCCTTCACAGAGCGGGCGAATCCCTCCGTGCCGCAAAAACACGTAAACACACTCACAACGCTTAGCGGTGTGAGCTGCTCACAGAGAATCAAGAATAAGTCCGGCGTTTGTCGATCGTCGGTGAAAACGACTTCAAACGCCCAAGGCCCCAATCAAGATCGATCTTTGATCGATTTCGGGATAGGACGTCCCGCCTTCTTCGCAACTTCGGCTGGAGACTTGGCTGGTCGGGGGGGATTGTTTTTAGCCGTCTCGTCAGGCGTCGGTTGAGATGTTTCCGACGAGCAACCGAAGCAAAGGCCCGCCATGATCACGGCCGTGGCCCAAGCTCCACGCCGAGCCATCAGGTTCCAGGTCTTGCGAGCAGTAAACCCAAGGTTCCGGGATGAAAAGGCTGCCATCTCATTGCGAACTCGGGAGCCTAGAGCGCCTACCCGCCACGATCTGGCGAATTGAAGACGCGACAGCGAAAAGGACCCGAGCTCACAACGATGGCAAAGAACACCCGCTTTATCCGAAACCGACTCAAACATTTCATGCGCCCCTTATGGTCTTTGGTGGTTGTAAGCACCTGTGGTTTGTTGCGTGAGAAACGGCCTCGGCACGTGGCGTCTCCACACGGATCAGAGAGACGTCAGGGGCATCGCCAAGCCATCAGTTGACGCAACGGAGAGACTACGCTGTTCGCACGACCTCCCGACGAGAGACTTCCCTGAAGCCATCCAGGGACTTCTCCATCGGGCTCAAAACATTGACCATAAGCGGCAATATTTTCTCGCGACAAGTCCGCAATATTTCTCTCTGGCAAGCGAACAACCTCCATAGGGCGAGATGCACCCCGGTAAAACGAGGAGAAAGAGCCGCGTTGAACGAACCCTCCGGGGAGCCATCGGACTGCTCGTCTTCCATGCGGCCGACCAAGAGCAACTCCAATACCGTCTTAAGAATTCGTTTTCGCTCCTAACTTCGAAGATCCAGCAAATTCGCCTGATAACAGCACTTTTCTCATTGTCAAAGCGTTATCATAACGACAAAAACCGGTCGGACATTGCCTACGTTGCCATCATAATCGCAGCATTTCCAAGCACGTTTCCGCGAAACAATTCATCCATCTCGCCAAGAATCAGGCTGCAACGGGCTCGATCACCCATTGCGGATTTCCCAATAAACTTGCGCTCAACGACGCCAGGGAAAGGCCGTCGCGATCACATCATCGATAACAATATTTTCTATAAAATCCACATGCAAACATCTTTTAAATCGAAGACAATGGACGTTGGCACCAAAATCGTTACAGGCAGCGTACGCTTACAACTCGATGTTTAGTAGAATTAATATGATTTTGAAGTCGGACTTTGCATGAGCCCCGCCATCGACTTCTCAAACACATACGATGCCGCCGGAGTTCCCAGACTTGCGGCTCGGCGATCCCGCTCAACTCAGAGGGACAAACCGCATATTCTCACTTCAACTAACCTGACGAGGCGGGAAAGGTACCGCGAGAAGCTCTCAATCGTCGATTTCACACGAGGGGGGGGGATTTGATCGATAAAAACGGAGAATCTTCGCAACAAAATCGGAAAGGCGGATAAGGCCCGAACGCTTTTCGTTCAAGCCTTATGCCGCTCAGCCGACCGGAATTAGAGTACACCGTTGCAAGCTTTCCGACAGATCGACCGCAACCGATTACTGGGGAAGAGGCGTCGCGCCTTTTTCCACGGCCTTACCTCTACCGGCGGCTTTTCTCACCGGCATAACCCCCGCCGAAGGGGCAGGGGTTGAAGGAGGTAATCCTCCTGGGGGGAGCGGCGGAGCGGAAGGCCCACCGGAAGAGCTATCACAGCCAATGAGACTGACTAACACGAGTGCGAGAGTCGAAAGCCTCAAAGGGCTGCGTTTCACGGTTGAACCTCCCGAAAGACACCGAGGGGGGCCGCAATTAATAGGCGTCACTGCTAATCACCTCTCCTCCGGTTCGCGTTGCCAGTTTGCGATAGACGCCCAGTGTAAGCTGTCCCGATGACGGATCAACCGGGCCGGCGACATTGATGCTTTCTTTGAGGAAACGAACCGAGCCGTCCCCAAAAAGGAAGTTCGCCCCACCCGGATGGTGGCTGCGGAAACCAAACGCCCCGTCATTGATCCAGTTCGCGCTGGGATTGAGGTACCACTGGTCGTAGTAGGTGCTGTCACCACCGGGTTCGGGGATGATCAGGTTGGCGTTGATCTTCGGGGTCGTCGTTGCAAACGCCGTGATTCGCGAGCCGCTATTGCTTCCGAACCAACCGCCGCGGTTCCAGGACTGGAAGATAACATCAGGATCATTTTTGAATCGCGATGTTTCCCCCACGAACAACGTGTTGCTCAGGCCGTCGGTCACCGCTGAGATTCGGTAGCAGAAGTCCCATCCGAACATTCCGTCGCTTTGAATGAAGATCGACGGAGCGCCGGACTGAAGCGGGCAGCCATAATACCAGTGGAAAATATCGTTGTTACCGGAGACGCCGGCGTAGGACGTTTGCGTGTAGACGTTGGTTGACGTCGCTGAAGGATGCTTGTTGTCCAGCGGCAAGTCGGACGGGCAAATGTAGCTGTTGACCAAGGCGTTCCAAGCGGTGGTCTGGTTCAGGACCATGTCCGAGAACCCAAGACCCGCGTGGCCGCCAGAGGGAATGAAGAAGTTGATCGAATTGTAGATCGTCGTCTGCTCCATGTAGGGCAAGATGAACGAGAACATCGTATGGAGCGGAGCAGGGGCCGAACAAGCGCTGCTGTCCGAGGAGGTCTCGTTGACGTTCGTCACCCCCATCGGAAAGATGCCCTGAGCACTCTCGTAGTTGGCCAGGCCAAGTCCGATTTGCTTAAGATTGTTGACGCATTGAGCGCGACGAGCGGCTTCACGTGCAGCCTGCACCGCAGGCAAAAGTAACGCGATCAGCACGGCAATGATTGCAATCACCACCAGAAGCTCGATCAGCGTAAAACCACGCCGCTTACCATCGCGACCGAATTCGACGCTCATGTTGTGAATCCCCTTCGAGCAGACGGAACACAGATAGGAAAAGACATGCAGGTGACTGAAAACCTCAATGACGGATCGACCCGGGTGGGCACGGATGAGGAATCGAGAGAGTCACCGTACTATTAACCGTAAAGCAAGTCGCCTAGAGGACCGCTTTTTTGAAAATTTCGTGAGCGGTGGCAACTAGAGCCACGCCGAAAACCTTCGTGATCCGAGCCGATGCGCGTAAACACACCGAGCCGTAGCAGCCTAAGGTGCATGCTTGGCAGCTCTCAAACCCACGGAAAAAAAACCTACAAAACCGCAGAATTTAGTCCAGAATGGACTCACCACAAAACGAATTACTAAGGACTTATGTCTTTGGTAATTCGATATCCATACACAACGACATGCAGTCCGCCCGAATTCAATAATTGATGGGATTTTCGAGTTGCATGCGGCTCAATTGATTGTCGTTCCACGGGGGTACGCGACGATTCGGGATTTGTGACATCCAGCATAGTCTACGCGTTGTTCGGCCTCAAGACCATGGGATCGCTATTTAGAAAGACAGAATCGCCCGTGATGCGAATCCCAAACGATTCGTCGCACGGCAAGCGTGGAATGTCTCTCATCGAATCCTTCGCTGGAAGGTCATGAACAGACTACGGCACAGACCCAGGGTGGTTCGGACAGCCTCTGCGGCTCATGGCAGTGAACGCTTATTGCTGCAAACTCAACGCTCCCTACGTCGTCACACCAGACGATACAACCAAACAATTGCACATTAAATCAAATCTCAAGAGACTCGATTTCACGAATTCGCGGACAGAGAATAAGAACCTGGCAACCCCGAACCTCACCTCTAGGGGAAAGCGGGAGCACAAAGAGACCCACAGCGAAAATCCAGGGCCACGACCCCTTCGAAAATCGCTTACGCGATATTCTCACTATTCCAATTTCATGCCAAACGGCACTCAAGAAGCTCTCGCGATCGTAATTCATGGACAGAAATGGACTTGCAGAAACAAAAACGAATTCCTTCCGATTTTCGATCGCCTTGCATCATTCGCTGCATCTGCGCACAGTTTGTGCGTTTCGTCCAAGATTCAAGCAAAACGCAAGAAATGAGGCCTCTCGCAGAGAGCCTTGCTGCTAGATGCATGCTTGCGGACTTGGAATTAGCGTACTAGAAATTCGTCCACACATTCTCGGGCGAGAGATCGGTTGACCTGCGCATCTCTGATTGAATTAGGAATTCTGCAGATGCTTGCCTACGGTTGCCCCTTAAGATCAAGCAAGCCGGATCAAGACGCGGAAGCTGGATATGCACACGGACCAGCAGAGGCTCCTCAATGCGTAAGTCTTCGCCGGTTGACTCCGCGCATTTAGGGGCTCTACCCCGTCTCTTGAGACTCGGTCATTCGGTCGTGATGGGGTTCGTCCCGAGCACCGGACCGCGCAGGGAAGATCGCAAAGCAAGATGGCAGAGCCTCGGCACCAGGTCAGGAAGACGCCCCATATCTCAGGCCGCCGACATGCCTACCGGTTGATGGCGCCGAAGTGAGCCGAGAGTTCGACCCCGACACGATCGTTGTCGCGAGAAGGAGAGCGCACGCCAAAGGCGAACGGCGAAGGAACCCAACCAAATCTGAACCGCAAAGTCCTCGGCCCAGGCCGCAGAGCCATAGCCAACAGGACAGGCGCCCAACGATTCACGCACAAATCAAAATTCAATATAAAATCCCCTCGAATCTTCGCGCGACCAAAAGGATTCGATGCAATCAGTCATCCGCCCGACAACGGCTATTGCAAGCCCTAGGCAATATCGAGTCAACAATTGATATTGTACTTCATAATTAATAAAATAACGATATAACATACCATATAAATTTCCCGTTTTTCCGACCTCGTCCGGATCGGCATATAAGGCGGAGGAATTCCTCAGGCTGACAGGAACACGACGAATACGTCCGTAGGATGACGATCGGTCCACCACGAATGGGCCAACAAGAAGAGAGCCCCGATGCGATGGGCTGCACCGGGATATCAGCCTACAGCCAATTTTCCTTCGATGGAAAGAGATCCTGGCCAAGCCCGTTGCTGGTCACGGCGATGACGCCGATATGTGCTTCGACCCAGTCGCTGGAAAGAGAGGGGCAGGAGGGGGGGGGAAGGGGAAGGAACAAGAAGCAAGACAACAATGACGGCTGAGAATCCCTATCCATGGATGTTGATGAGCGTGTGGCTCGACACCAGCCCGCGGCGCGAATACGACGGCCTTCAGCTCAGTCGGTAGGCTTGATTGAAGCCCGTTTGCTGGGTGTCGCAATCTTACTGCCCGGCTTGACCTTGGCCTGAGGCGCTGGGCCTGGTGTTGCCGGTTGCGGCTCAGGAGTGGAAGTGGCCCCACCACCACAACCGATCAGAAACATCGAGGACAAAAGAATCGTCGTTCTGGCTGCTTGGTTCATTTCGAATCTCATGACGGCGTTAGGAAGAAAATCAAACCGGCTAATCCGGCCTCGTGCGAAACGAATCGTCACCCGGTAGTGCGGGTTCAGAACGAATCGGAGCTGATGATTTCGTTGAGGCTGACGGTTCCCAGAGCGTTGTAGACCGTTAGGCTGATCGTTTGCTTGATGAACTTGACCGAGCCATCCCCAAAGAGGAAGTTGACTCCGCCTGGGTGAAGACTATGGAAACCGAACTGTCCGAGATTCCGAACGCAGACCGGATCCGTGATCCAACCTGGAGCATTACCGAAGCTGTACTGCGTTGATCCGAACGGGTTGGTGTTGCCGATCGCATTGGACGCGTTCGTGAGATTGGCCGGAGAATTGGGAGCGGGAACCATATAGGCCAAACCGGTATCTCGGACGTCATTCGGCCAGGTTGGGCTCCCGCCCCACAACGGCCCTGCAAAGGCTCCTGCCACGTAGTTGAAGTTGAAGTTCGATCCACCCGGTTCATTGAGAAAACGGTTCACCTCACCAACCGAGGCGCTATTGCTCAGGCCATCCGTGATATTGGCAATCCTCAGGCTCATGTTGGGCTTGCCGAAGAACCCTTCACTATCGATCACCCCACACCGATCCTGATTGGGTTGACCCGCCCCGATTCCCCAACTGTAGAACAGGTTCTCGGTGAGTCCAGCCACCCCCGCATAAGAGGCCTGGGGAGAGGGAATGTCCGCGGCGGGAGGAGGAGAATTGGGGGTATCCGATGGGCAAACGTAGCTGGACACCTTGTTGCTGAACGTTGTCACGTTCCGCACGCTGGCGTACGACCCGGAGTAGTTGAGTGCATTCAGAGAGGCACTCTGCTCCATGTAGGGCAAAATGTAGTCCGCCCAGGTAAAGCCCCAATACTTGGCGCAATTGTTAAGAGGACCATCCGTCAAGACCCCCATGGGATACACCCCATAGGTACTCTCGTAGTTGGCGATCCCCAGACCGATTTGCTTCAGGTTATTGACACACTGGGCACGGCGAGCCGCTTCGCGAGCGGCCTGCACAGCGGGCAACAACAGCGCGATCAAGACGGCAATGATGGCAATCACCACCAAGAGCTCGATGAGCGTGAAACCACGCCTTGACGGCGTCCGCATGCGGGAATGGGTCATTTTTCCTCCAGGGACCAGATGGAAGATGCTGTGGTTTGTCGTAGCGGACTTCATCTCATGCCGATGTAGCCAACACAACGAATTCAATAATACATCGACATGAAACGTGCCTCTAATAAAGCTTAATCAATAACGCGCAGACTGACAACAATAAGCACTGCATCAAACAGAAAATCGTCGAACCGATCTTGATGGCCAAGAATCGATCCGCTCGAGAATTCCCGGTCGATACCGAAGCTCGATCCTGAAAGGCAATAAGCCCTTCGCATCGAGCCGCGACGGTTTCTCACTGTATCGAGCCAAAAAAAGGCGAACATCGCCTGAATGGCTCAGGCTATTCTCGCCAGCACACCCTGGCACCACGACCAAGCATCATCGCCTGAAGAGAGCGGCGGCCCGAAGAGCACGTCGCTATTGCCTACGCGCAACACTCATACTATACGCAATGCGCTTCGAACTGTGACAAAATTCGTGGAGGCAGACGCCACTCTCACAGCCTAACAAAACTGCCGCAACGATCCCCTGATATACCCCCTTAGCCTCGCGCAAGAGGGGGAAAAATACCGTCAATCTCCGCGTTTCGACTGAGTGACGGCCACAAGGCACTCTTAAGGTTCCCGGGAGTAAAGCGAGTGAATGCCAAATATTGCCCGGCCAGAACAAGAATCGTGTAACCCTCTCGTTCTCTCAAATTTGCGCTAAGCAACAATGATCTTTTAAATTCTTCGGTGAAAATATTCCTCGGCCAATTCATACATCGTTTTTAGAGGGTTTCTTCATAATGGGCGCGTTGCGGGCGTGCTAAACACAGGTGCATGATGCGGCGATTGTCTACGACATACCGCGATCGCCCAGAAATAGAATCACCTTTTGGCATCATCATTTTGTCAACAACGATAACCACGAGGCGGGCACGTCTTCAAAAGGTCCCAGGGCAATCGCAGCATGTGCGGAAGAGACGTCTGCTGTCTCTTATCAAAGGAGAGTCAACGCGATTGTGTTGTCTGGGCTTATTGCAATTTCTAAGTATCTGCAATTCGATCGGGATCTTGGTCAAGGTAATTACAAAAAGAACATCAACAAAGTGTCGTACTTCCGGCCTTTCGACGAACTCTCTTCCAAAAAAAGTTCCCGCGTGAAGGCCGAGGGACCTCACACGCGGGAAAGTTCGAAGGCGATTGAATATCGAAGCAACGAGCGGAGAAAGGCTCAGCGTGGGAAGGCGATTTCGGGCATCATGACGACGACCCCTTCTTGCCGGATAAGCTCGAGCCGCTGTAGGGCCAGCTTGACGGCTGCGATGCGGTCGGGATCAAGTTGCCGGAGATAGGGCATGGCAAGATCGACGATCGAAACCGAGCCCTTCCAAGAGGCGAGGGGACTGGAGGCCAGGTTCAGCCCGGGCTTAGCATCGTCTTCGCCTGATGATTCCTGGACCAGGGTTTCCAGAAAGTTCTTCGCGGCGGGAACCGTGCGAATCTCGTAGTCCTTGAGCTTGGCCTGATCAGCGACGTAGGTAATGGCGTCCTGGAGAGACCCGATTTTGTCCACGAGGCCGTATTCCAGGGCCTGCTTCCCGGTAAAGACGCGACCTCCGGCAAGCTCATCGAGAGGCTTCTTGAGACGATCCCCCCGGACAGCCTGCACATGTCCCTTGAAGACGCCGTAGACGTCGTTCATCCAGGTTTGCATCCGTTCCCGTTCTGGACCGCTGAAGACCCTGGCGGTCGAGAGGATGCCGGCGTTTTCTCCGCGTTGATAGCTCTTGAAACGCACTCCCACCTTTTTCCACATGTCGGCAGTCGCCATCTTTCCGCCGACGACGCCAATCGAGCCGGTGATGGTGGACTCGTCGGCAAAGATGACGTCGGATGCACAGGCCACGTAGTAGCCGCCGCTGCCGGCCACGTCTCCCATGGAGACGACGAAGGGCTTTTTGGCTTTCACGCGCCGGGTGGCGTCCAGGATAATCTCGCTCGCGACGGCCGATCCTCCGGGGGAGTTCACGCGGAGAACGACGGCCTTGATGGTCGAGTCACTGGCCGTTTCGTCGAGTGCCTTGCGAATTTTCGAGCTCGTGGCTGACTGGGCTCCGAACGGCGAGGTCTGGCTTCCGCCCAAAGCGATCGCACCCTCGACGTAAACAATGGCGACGGAGTCCTTGGTCGACTTCTTCTTCTGGCTTTCCCCCAGCAGCTCGCCCCAGATCTTTAAGAAAGCGAACGGCGAGGAAACATCAACTTTCGGGGCCTGCTTCTGGCCGTACTTCTTATCGAAGACGACCTCCTGACCATACTTTGATCTGAGCTTGTTCTCGAAATCCTGGCGATGTTCGACGGCGTCGATCATGCCCGCCGCGCGAGCTTTTTCCGCGGTGTAGGGTCCCTCATTGATCCATTGGCGGGCCTTGGCGACATCCACTCCGCGCCCCAGGGCAATCTGTTTGAGTGAGGCCTCGAACATGCCGTCCAGAAGCCAGTTTTGCATGGCTTCCGCTTCTGCGCTCGGCCCCTCGCGCATGAAGATTTCCGAAGCGCTTTTGAAAGCGCCGCAGGTGAGAAAGTCCGGGGTGACTCCCACCTTTTCCAGCAATCCTCGCAGATAGGGACTTTCCCCGTAGAGGCCGGTCACCCAGAGATCGGCGGTGGGCACCACGCTGAGCCGGGTGGCCCCTGACAGCAAGACGTATTCACGCATCGACAAGGAGTCGGCGGTGGCGTACACCCCTTTTCCTGCGATCTTTACGCGTGCGATCGCATCTCTCACTTCTTCAACCTGAGCCGCCCCCAGGCTTCCCCCCTCGTGGAGAATGACGAGGGCTTTGACTTCGGGATCCTCACCGGCCTTCTTGATCCGCGTTACGAGATCCTTGAGAGAGAGCGTGGGCGCTCCTCCCATAAAAAGAGACTCCTCTGCGGGAGTCTCCGTGAGCTGTCCGGCCAGTCGGAAAACGGCGATCTTGGGTTTGGCCTCAGGCTTGGCTGCCTTGGCTTCGGCCTCATTCTTTGGCTTCTCGTCCCCTCGGACGAAAGTCCCTCTGACAAGTATCGCAATGATAAACAGGCAGAATGCTTGCCCAAAGAGACCTCGGGCGTCACCCTTCGTCCTCATAGACTTCCTCCTGGAGATTCGTCGGGACAAAAGATCCAACCGCTAGCGGGTTCGTGGAAACAGGGAACACGCTTTCGTCAGGAAATCCTTCTCAGCCTAAAGAGGGTGAGCCGAAAACGACAAGGTTGTCAACCCATCGACGAGATAAGTCGCTCCGTAGCCCCGGAGCGCAATTGGGCGAGGAGAGCCCGAGCCGAGCGCCGACATCGCCGTATTTTGCACGGAACGGTCCCGAAGAGAGCCCCCAAGTGTTCTTCCCATTCAACATTGCGAGAGAACCGGGGGGCGGCAAAACTCCTCGACCACTGAGCATAAGCCCATTAAACAGAACGATCGCTGTTCTATTTCTCGCCACCGAAGACGACGTATTTATGGCGATTTTCAGGACACCGGTCGGGAGACCTCCTTCATTTCGGAAGACTTTCAGCCTCCAGTTGAACGGCAGGCACTCGGCTGGTCGATAGGAAAGACATCCGAGTTTCGTCACTCGTCGAAGGATTCTCGCTTTGCAGAGATCGGGTCGAAGAGACGCAAAGCGAAATGACGGGCAATGCGGTGAGCTGATGAGGCTTGCCGGTGAGGTAGGTGTTGACTACAACCTGATAATGAAAGCAATCGAAGCTAGGCATACATTTTAACTGACAGGAATCTTCCCGCTTAGCGGAAGAGTAGGGTCTACATCAGCCAAGCTTCGATGGTATGATACATTTTTAGGGTTGCGCACACACACCACTTACCCACTGGCGATGGGTTAATTCGAAATCCCAACAGAGGGAGATCGTACGTGCCCAAGGAGAGGCAAGTACGAGGAATCTTTTGATGACACAACGCTACGAGTCTCTGGGCCACGACCTGTCGCCTTCGCAACGGGGGGCACTGACGGCGCATCAGATCTGCGCGGGTCCCACCAAGGCGATTCAGCGGTCGCTTCGGAGCGCTAGACGGCGACGACGCAACCCGATTGTTTGGCTCTGGCCGGGACGCCGACGCTACCTTCAGGCTTTGATCGAAGGGCTTGAAAAAGAACTCGACGCTCGAGGCCGAAGCGACGAATAGAGCGACGCCACTTCGGTTCTGGCTTTATTATTCCTTCCCGCCGCTGTACCTCCATCCCCCTTTGATCCTCCGCATACGACATCCCACGGGTTCTCCTCCTTCCGTGTTGACGCCCTCAGCTCACCCGTCGCACGTAAGTCCAGGCGGGTCGGCACACGGAGAGCGGTTTATTTCGCTCCGATGGTTCTCGCGCACCGGCTCCACTCACGTGGACCGCATGCTGAGAAACCCGGAGAGCCAGGTTGAGAGAATGCATCCGTAGATAAAGTACTGGAAGAACTCGATCGCCCGGCCCACGTCGCGCCAGGGGCTGGCTTCTCCCAGGAGAGCCAGACTCAGAATCGGAAGCCCCAGAAGAGCGAGAACAGCCGTGAAAGCCGCCATCTTCCGGCGATGCTCGACCGAGACACGTTCAAAGGTGGTCGCGAGCGGAAACAGGAGAAGGCCGAAATAAGACGTGCTGATATTCATAAAAGGAGTGGGATGAACCAAGCTTCCTGCGAAGAGGCCGGCGGCGATCAGAAAGCAACTGCCGATCCAGGTTGACGACGTCGTCTGCTCAGCCGAGAGCGCCAGGCGACCGAATCGGTTGAATCGCAAGAAGAAATTGAAGAGCGGGCTCGCGATCCAGGTCAGGATCAAGAATCCAAAGCTCAGGTAGAGAATCGGGGTGATGAAAGGGGCGAGTTGCGGGTGCGACGCAGCAATGGAAGCCAGAATTCTCCGCCCGAAAACAAACCCAAGAATGAGGATCCACTGGGCGGCGTGGCTCTGTCTTCCGATCCAGAGAAAAAAGCGGAGCATGAGCCGGTAAACGAGATGCCGCGCTTTGAGCGCTTCAACGATACCTGCCTGGGCCCACTCAAACTCGGGATCGATACGCAGCGCCTCTCGAAAGTGCTCGAGAGCCTTGACGTGATCCCCCTGATGCAACAGCGTCCACCCCTGGTTGGCGTGCGTGAACGCGTTCTCCGGATCATCAGCAAGTGCCGATCCCAGCGCGAGTGAAGCCTCTTCTTTGCGGCCCAACTGGGTCAGGGCCATGGCCCGCACATTGGTGCAGAGAGAGTTTTCAGGATCGATGGCGAGCCCTTGTTCGGCCGTCTCGAGAGCATCGTTCCAGCGCCGCGAACTCATGTGCACGTGTGCCAGAACACCGAAGCTGCGGGCATCGTCGGGATCGAGCGCAATGGCCTCTCGCAACGAGGCCTCAGCCTCTTTCAAACGCCCCAGACCGCAAAGGACTTGCCCGCGAACGTAGTGGCAGTACGCTCGGTCGGGTTCGATGCGAATGGCCTCATCGGCTTCGCGCAGTGCGTCTTCATCGCGATCGACATGGCTCAAACAGAGCGCAAGCAACGCATGGGACATCGCGAAATCAGGGCTTTCTCCCAGCGACCGGCGAAACTCGCGTTCGGCCAAGTCGTAGCGGCCCTGCTGGAAGAGAATGAGGCCGCGCTCGAAGGCGTTGGTCATCCGAGTTTGAGGTGCTTGAGGATGTCGTCGTAGATTCCACCCTGATTGGAATAGAGAGCATAATTCCGGGCGGTCGCGAACCACTCGCGAGTCGAAGGCTTCACGCCGGACGCGGCGGAAACCAGATCTTTGGTCGTCAGTGGACGCAACGCGCCGGCCTTCATGGCCTCGCGCAGCTTGGCTTCGACGGCGAGGTCGACCACCGCTTTGAGGTCCGCACCCGAGAGCGAATCGGTCTTCTTCGCCACGTGCTCGAAGTCGATGTCCTGAACCGGCTTCCCTCGGCAAAGGACTCTGAGGATCGCGGCGCGTGCCTGCGCATCAGGGGGAGGCACGAACAAAATCCGATCGAAACGGCCCGGGCGTCGAAACGCGGGATCCAGATGCCAGGGGGCATTCGTCGCGGCGAGAATCAGTACGCCATCGTTCTGGGAATCCACACCGTCGAGTTCGGCGAGGAATTGGTTGATCAGTTGGCGGCCACCGCTGGCTTTAAGGTCGGTCCGGCTTGCGGCCAAAGCATCCACTTCGTCAAAGAAAAGCACGCAAGGACGGTTCTCACGAGCCTGCTCGAAGAGTGCGTGGAGATTTCGCTCGCTGTTTCCGATCCACATCTCGAGAACGTCGTTGATGCCAACGGCGAGAAATCCGGCCGAGATTTCACCAGCCGTGGCCCGCGCTAGATAGGTTTTGCCACAACCGGGAGGACCGTAAAGGAGAATGCCTCCTCCGGTCGACTTTCCGTAGGCGCGGTACAACTCGGGATGATTCACCGGATGAATGATCTTCATTCGGATCTCATCCTTCAGGGGCTCCATGCCCCCGACGTCGGCAAACTTGAGAGCCGAGCGTTCTATCTCCGCGCCGCCGCCGTAACCAGGTTCTTCCCAGGTCGATCGAACCCGTCCTTCCACCACTTCGCCGTAGTCGTCTTGCGGTTCGTCTTCCGGAGCCTCGACATCGAGACGAATCCCGAGTCGCTCGGAAAACTCGCGATCGGCAACCGAGGGGTCGATTTCCACCCCTCTCCGATACTGCCGCACAGCCTCCTCGATTTCACCGGCGTGCGAGAGCACGCGAGCGTAGAGGACCAAGGCATACGCGGGGACGTCCTTCCGCTTGACCACGTCTTCGAGAATCACCACGGCCAGCGCATTCTTGCCTTGCTGCACGAAGCTGTGAGCCAGCCCCACTTTGAGCGAGGCATCTTCCGGGGCCAGCGTCAAGGCTTCGCGGAACTCGGCCTCGGCCTGTTCTGAGCGGCCTTGGGCCAGCAGGCTCTCAGCCAGATGCTTGCGCAAGGGGACATTGTCCGGCGAAAGCCGCACAGCCTCTCTCAACGTCTCCAGGGCGCGATCGCCGGTCACTCTAGGACTCCCGGGACATGTCCCGCTTCACGACTCAATCGAAACATCATTCTCACTTGATGCTTATGCGCAGATCCAACCGGGGGCGGTTGACGCAGACCAGGAGGGACCCCAGCCTCTATTATACTCAGCCGCAGGCCGAGAGGCACCGTCGCCACCAAAATCTCAGGAACCGACGGCGGTTAGACGTAGCACGGCCAGAGCACCACTTTAACAAATTTTAACATCAAGTCTTTTCCAATTTTGCCATGTCCGTCCTCATTTTCGGCGAGGATCGAGCGTTTGAGTACCAGGCGGCATCGCCTAGTGACGCGCGAAGATACGGAAAAGGATCCAACCAATCAACGCCCAGACAGCCAACCCCAACGGCACAGCCAGTAGGAAGCCGCGCCAGAAGTTGATTTCGTCTCTCTTGTCCGGCAGCATCTTCAGGCTCTCCTCCAGAGAGAACGGAGCCCGATCGCGGCGGGCCGAGGAAAGTCTGTCTCTCTGACTATCATCGATCGATGCAGATCCCACAAGGCCTCGCGTATTCCTCGAAGTCTTGAGGCACTTGAAGTCGGACTCACGAGGGCTTCAGGAGAGCAATCAGCCGTCGTGTCCGACCTCGGTATGTAAGCTTGCCGTTATTCTCGTAAGACAATATCCGGCGCACTCGAGCAGGCCAAACTTCGATTCTAGGAGGTGCGACTATTGAGCATAGTCCAAAGATTGCAATCCGTTCAAGTCTTGAGTCCAGTGTAATTTGCGACCTTCGCCTCCTCGAAGAAATCTCGATCGTGGAGAACGTCTCCGCAGAGATTATCGTTCCCTCAATCTCGGCCAGATCCCCCCGAACTCGACGATCGAGAGACACGGCTCAAGTCACCACATCGACCGAACCGTGAGCGAGGGGCGATTCAAACGGAAAGCGATCATCTGATGGGGAGGGTAATCGGAGCCCAGGCGTGAGTCAATGATGACAGCGAGATCCGCCGGCCTCGTCAGCGATCATCAGCGAGGCGCCATGCCTCATTACCGGCGGATGCATCAAGCCGAGGGCGTACCCGCTCGCTTCCGCATCGTAATCTCGTTGCCGGCCTCGTTGTGACTCACCTCATCCATGAAAGCCTTGATGAGCAAGATGCCCCGGCCGCTCTCCCGCATGATTTGCGATGGTTCCGTGGGATCGTTGAGATGCTTTGGGTCGAAGCCGGGGCCATCGTCACGAATGATGAAGGTCGCTTCCGTGGGAGAGACGATGGATGTGAAGTAAACGCCTCGGTCGCGATAGGGAGTCTCGCGTCTCCGCTGGTTCCCGAGATCGCGGTAGGCCTTGCCTTCTCCTTGCCGGAGCTCGGAGCTGAGCTCGAGGTTACCGTGCTCAATCGCGTTGACCAGCGCCTCGCGCAGGGCCACCCCGATGCGAGTGAGGGTCGTAGGATCACAGAATTTCATGGCCGCCAGGTCTTCTTCGATATGGCGAACCAAGGGGGTGATCAAGGAGGCGTCGTTGTCGAGCACAAACTGCGATTCGACGCGAGTCATCGACCGAGCGACCTGCTGGCGCCTGGCTTTGCTGGCCGAAACCGCCAAAACGTCCTTCAGCGTGGGAATGAGGTCACGAAGAAGAGAGCGTTTGGGCACGTAGCTCGCCGCCCCAACCCGCAGAGCGCGGGCCACCAGTTCTTCACTGCCATGCGCGGTGACTAGGATAACTGGGACAAACGGATACTCTTTTTTAAATGTCTCGATTAAAGATAAGCCATCCATCCCCGGAAGCTCAAGGTCGGTGACGACGAGTTCAGGCGTACTCATACGCACGCTACGGAGCGCGGATTTGCCATCGCCAACGACGGTCACGGAAAACCCCGCGTCTTCGAGCAGAGCTTCCATTTCGAGTGCTTGTGTCGGACTATCTTCGACAACCAGAATTCGTGACATCGGGTATTCCCGAGCGGGCCTCCCGGTCATCCAGAGAATATCCAGAGCGACGGATCATCAGGCATGACGCCCGCGTACCTCGTCGAGTGCGCACCCTTCTTAGTAAGTACGATCAACGGCTTTGTTACAAGTCATCCGCGAAAAAAAATGGCGATCTTGCGACGACAAAATGCAACTTTCATACTGGCAAACCTTTTGGAACAGGAAAATTCTAGCCGTCTCGCGGAAACCAGCCCCGGTTTCGACTGTCACTAGCTCGCGATTCCGGCCATCGTGGAGCGGCCCAGAATCCGAGGAAGATCCTTTCCCACGGAGGATCCCACGAGGTTCCTGATTCGCTCTTGCGGAGAAATCGAGAAAAAGGGATGATAGTGAACAAACTAACAGAAATCTCAGACTCAAGGCTTCTCGCTCAGACAGGAGCATGCCTCTCATGATCACGCAAATTCGAGGCATTCTCCGCACAGTGGCCGACGAAGAACTGACGCTGGTGGTGGATCCGATGGAGATCGCGGTGCTGATTCCCGAGCACACGCGGCGACAGTTGCAGACGCGTGTGGGTGAGATCATCGCACTTCACACGATCTTCTACATTGAAGGTAATGCGATGGGGGGGAGAATGAGCCCCCGGCTGGTCGGTTTCCTGTCGGCCGTCGACCGTGAGTTCTTCGAGATCTTCTGCTCGGTTGACGGCGTCGGCGTCCGTAAGGCCCTGCGCGCGATGGTGCGGCCGGTCCGGGAACTGGCCCGCACGATCCAGGATCAGGACGTCAAGATGCTCGCAACGTACCCGGGCATCGGTGAAGCCACGGCCGAGCGAATCGTGGCGAAGCTCCGCCGCAAGGTTGGGAAGTTTGCGCTCATCGTTAGCGACATTGCCAAGGAAGGGGTTTCGGTCGAAACCAACGGTTCTCCCGAAAACGCCGAGCCTGATGTGATCCGAGACACCTATGCGGCACTCCTCTCGGTCGGCCATACCGAAAGCCAGGCGCGGCAGGCCATCGACCGCGTGCTCGCAGGCCGGAAAAAGTATAGGAGTGTTGCCGACATGATCGATGCTATCTACCAGCAAGACCGCACAGCCGATTGACGACTGAGGAGGTCGTATGGACTCGGGGGAATACGTCCAAATGCGTGAGCCCACCATCTCCGGAAAGCAAGGCGGAGCGCCCCAGCCCCCCCGAAAGCGCGGCGAGGACGAGCTTGTCACCGATCCGCTGGACGAAAAGCTCAGGCCCAAACGGCTTGTGGAAATCATCGGCCAGCGCAACGTCGCCGAGCGTCTTGCAATTGCTCTGGAAGCTTCCAAGAAGCGCGGGGAACCGCTGCCGCACATCTTGTTCGACGGTCCTCCAGGGCTGGGTAAGACGACCTTCGCCACGGTCTTGCACAACGAACTCGGTGTCGAACTCAACATGACGAGCGGCCCCGCGCTCGACAAGAAGATGGACGTGATGCCCTATCTGACCAACGCGTCGGAGGGTTCAATCCTCTTCATCGACGAAATCCATCGCCTCCCCAAGACGGTCGAGGAGTTCATCTATCCGGTGATGGAGGACTTCCGCGTTGATGTTGTACTGGGCGAAGGGATCTCGGCGAGAACCATCAACCTTCCTTTGAAGAAGTTCACGATCATCGGAGCCACCACCCGTAGTGGAATGCTCTCCGGACCGCTCCGCGATCGCTTTCACATGCACGAGCATCTCGAATTCTACGAGGTCGATGAGCTGGCCCAGATCGTCTCGGTCAATGCCGAGAAACTTCGAACTACAGTCACTTCCGAAGCCGCCTGGGAGCTTGCCCAACGCAGTCGAGGCACACCTCGACTTGCGAACGCCAGGTTGCGGTGGGTTCGCGACTATGCCACCGCTCGCGCGGATGGACACATAACCCTGTCGATTGCCAGAGACGCTCTCGAGATGCAGGAGATCGATTCGGAGGGGATGGATAAGCAAGACCGCCGCTACCTCGAAACGCTGATCCAAGTTTTCCGAGGGGGTCCTACGGGAGCGGAGGCTCTTGCGGCCACGATGAACCTGGCGGTTGACACCCTGACCGACGAAGTCGAACCCTTCTTGCTCCGCCGCCACTTCATCATCAGAACGCCCCGCGGCCGACGCGCGACGCCCATGGCTTACCGGCACCTCGGAGTGGCCGAGCCGGAGCCCGATCCGGAAAACGGCCTCTTTGGAAATCAGCGTTTCCTGTTCGAGTGATCGCGGAAACGCGAGACGACCTTGGCATGCCCCAAATCAACCTGCGAGCACATACTGTCATGAGATAAGGAGTGCTCACTCCCTGCGCTCGGCCTACAGCGGAGCAGGGGGCCAGGGACGTGAGGCTCGCCAGAGCCGATCGCGAACGGCAATCCAGGCGGGCTCGGCGGGTGGCGGGGAGATCACCAGGAATTCGAGTCGACGTGCGTCGAGTGCGTGAAGGGCCGCGTAGAGACGGGCCTCGGCTTCCATGGGAGCCGCAAGCCGAATATGCCAGACCGGCCTCTGGTCTTGGGGCAGAGTCGGCGAGGGACCGATCGAGATCAACCCCCACCGTGCCGCATTGTCGAAGACGGGAAACCCATCAGGTTCGATCCGAAACGTCGGAGTCCTCGGCGCATAGTGAATGGCCATCTGGCCGGGACTCGAGAAGGTACGCGGCTCGTGATGCTCTCTCTCGAGCATGAGCACGGGCTCGCCCAGAGCTTCGCTTAATTGCTCGCGAGTCACCGACCCCGGCCGAAGAACGCGTGGTGGGGCACTGGTCAGGTCGAGCACGGTCGACTCGATCCCTACCTGGGTTCGGCCGCTATCGAGAATCAAGTCGATCTTCCCCTCGAGATCGTTCCGAACGTGCCACGCTTCCGTGGGCGAAATCCCGGTCGATCGGTTGGCGCTCGGGGCCGCTACGGGACGTCCGGTGGCTCGGATGAGTTCGCGAGCGACGGTCGTGGCCGGGATACGAACGCCGACGCTTCCGCCTCCAGCGGTCACCATGTCGGGGATCATCGCGGCTCGCGGGAGCAAGAGCGTGAGAGGACCTGGCCAAAAGAGGTGGGCCAGACGTTCGGCACACGCGGGCCAATCGCTAACGCACCGGCGCACCATGGCCATCGAGTCCGCATGAACAATCAAGGGATTGTTGCTAGGACGCCCTTTGGCCTCGAAGATCCGGGCGACAGCTTGAGGATTGGTTGCATCGGCTCCAAGACCGTAGACGGTCTCGGCTGCAAAGGCGACAAGACCACCGCGACGCAGAACCTCCCCGGCCTCGTTCAAGGCCGAGGGGTCTGGCGTATCCGGGTCAATCGAGAGAACGCGCGTTCGGAGCGACACGTGACGAGGCCGGTCGGGGCCGCCTCACCCGAGTTTCTTGCGGGCCGAGGGGTCAGGGCGGTCCCCCCCTTCGAGCCGCTTGAGATATTCCGATCGCAGTTCAGCGTACATGGCCTCTCGGCGGTCGTACAGCCGCTTCAGAGGGCGGGGTGCGTGCCGCGCCAACGCGTAGGCCGTCAGCAGCGGCAAGGCGATGGTGCTGTCGGTGTAGCAGGTGACCGAGTCCGGTAGACGGTCAGGATCGACTTTGCCCCAGGTCATGGCCTCGCTGGCCGTGGCTCCTGAGAGACCACCGGTGTCCGGCCGGGCGTCCGTAACCTGCAAGAAGTAGTCGTGGCCGCTCTCGGCAAGCCCGAGAACTTCCTGGATCTGTGGCTCAGTCTGGAGGATGAAGTTCTTGGGGCTTCCGCCTCCCAAGATCAACACACCAGACTTTCCCCCCTTGCGCTTGGCGTCGTAAACGATCGCCGCCGTCTCGTTGACGTCGCGCAGAGCGTCGATCTGGAGCTTGCCTTCCTGAAGGCTCAAGGCGGCCAGATTCATCCCGATCGAGCTATCCCCGGGACTCGACGTGTAGATCGGCACGCCCGCTTCATACGCCGCGGCGAGCAGGCTATTCCCCGGTGTACCACCGAGCGCCGTGGACCTGGCGTGGAGATAACGGCCGACTTCGTAATGAAATTCGGCCGTTCCCATCGAGCGTGCGAAGGTCTCGTTCTGGATCAGCTCTCGATAGAACGCATCCGTATCGAGCAACGTCGAGTAATCGAAGACGATGTCGTAGATACGAATGATGTCATTTTCACGAAGCTGAAAATCGTCCAGATGCGGGCGGCTCTGGTGCAGCGGCAGGTCAAGTGCATAGTGCGTGTCGTGGTAGAGGTTCGCTCCCGTGGAGACGATCCAATCCACGAAACCGGCTTTCACCAGAGGAATCAACGAGCTCATGCCGAGCCCCGCGGGCGTTAAGGCCCCGGAGATCGTGAGCCCGACCGTGCAATCGGGCTCGAGCAGCTTGCGAGTGAAAACCTGACAGACCTCACGGAGCCTGCCGCCGTTATAGCTCAGGAACGCCTGATCAATCAGATCCGCGGCCAGCACGGTACCCGACACGGGAGGGGGAGCGATCCGGTGCTGGCTGACCTGTTGCAGCACGGTGAGCTTGTTATCCTGGGCAGTCATCGGCGAAGCCTCTCTATTTCCGTGCTCAGTGGGTTCACGGCAAGAGGATCGCGGCGGCGACAACGGTGGTCCAATGCCCACCCTTGTGCCCAACGGCCGAAGCCGTCACTTCGCGAGAGTCGGCGATCACGTCGGCGAGCTTCCAGATCTCGCGCTTTTCATCCCAAGAGCTGTCGGGATTGAACTCGATGCCGAGGACCGTCGCGAGCATTTCCGCGGCCAGGTCTTCCGCATAGTCGGCGGCGACCTTCTCGGTCTGGCCATACGAGTGATGCTCAGACAGGTAACCGAACGTGTTTCGGTCGCGAGGAATCGCCACGCCGACGCTAGCCGCGATCAATCGATTCGGCTCGGCGGTCGCGCTTTCGCTCATCACGCAATGCACGATTTGGCCGGGAGAAAGGTGCGTGAGCCCTTCTTCGATGGAGACAACGTCGCAATTCGGGGGAAAGATGCTTGAGACGCGAACCAGGTTGTAGCAGGCAATTCCGGCATCTCGGAGAGCCAACTCAAAACTGGTCAGCTTCTCGCGGTGTGTTCCGACCCCTTTGGTGAAGAAAAGCTTCTTGGGTACGTACATCGTGATTGCTGCTACCTCCACAGCCGGCAAGCTCTATCATCCAGACTGGCCGGCGAACTCGCACCACCCCATCGGCCGAAACGCCACGGGCGGCGATCGGCCATTTTTCCTCGCTCAAGTTAAGGCATTCTTGACCTCGCTTCAAGCCCTCCACGGATCGGTTGCTGTTCACACTCCCCAAATCAACGAAACAAGGGCCGGCCCATCTCGAGCGGCACTCGAGGATGGCCCGGCCCTTCGTTGAGATTGCCGGCGATCAGCCCTGGATTCTCCCCGCCGTTACTTCACTTCGACCGAGATCTTCTTCGGCTTCGACTCGACGGCTTTCGCCAATTCCACGTGCAAGACGCCGCCAACCAGGGTCGCCGTGACGGCATCGTTCGTCACGGTTTCCGGCAGCTTCACATCCCACGCGAACGGGCCGGCGCTTCGCCCCTGGTAAACGTAGGTGCGACCTTCCACCGGCTTGCGCTCGCCCCGGATGGTGAGCACCCCTTTATGGACCGAAACCTCCAGGTCCGACTCATTCACTCCAGGCAGATCCGCTTCCACATGGAAACGATCGGCGTCTTCCCAGACGGAAAGTGGAGCTCGGGCTGAGCTCTGAGATAAGAACCCGCCGTCCGTCCCGAAAAAGCGGTCGAATGCCCGCTCAACCTCCGCGAGGCGAGGGAGCGCGGCACCTTCATGAAGCGACTGCCAATTCTTGCGAGCATTGATCGGAAACATGCCTCTTCCTCCCAAAAGATGAAGGGATCACTTCCCGCTTCCGGCTCACACCACTTAGGCCGGCTATGAAGCAAACCCGACATCGCTAAGAAGGAAGCAAGAGGCATGCCAAATCGGCATTACTCTTTTAATATGCTATCTTTCAATGCTTTACAGCGAAAGGCCACCGAATACCCGCGTGACGAAGCCCTGCCAAATCGGCACTCCAGGCCGCCTGACAGTATCAGGTTTATCGCCATTTTGGCAGCCGCAACCGAGGGCTGCCATTTTCGCCCTACCGCCGACGGTATCGAGACGTTGTCGCCCCGTCGCTCGCCCTGTCACGTCAAGATCTCGCGAACGACGGTTCCCGACACATCCGTGAGACGAAACGGGCGCCCGCTATAACGGAACGTGAGAGCCTCGTGATCGAGCCCCAGGAGATGCAAGACCGTCGCGTGAAGGTCGTGCATATGAACTTTGTCTTGAACGGCCATCTGACCAAAGTCGTCGGTCGCGCCAAAGGCGAAACCAGGTTTGACCCCCGCGCCGGCCAGCCAAACGGTAAAGCCATTGGGGTTGTGGTCGCGCCCCGTGCCGTTGCGTTCAGCGTAGGGAGTGCGTCCAAACTCGCTTCCCCACCAGATCAACGTGTCGTCAAGTAAGCCTCGCCGCTTCAGATCGGTCAGAAGCCCCGCGATGGATCGATCCACGGCGCGGGCGTGAACCGCATGCTTTTCGAGGTTCGAGTGCTGATCCCATGCGGGGTTGGCCGTGCTGTCTCCGTAAGTGACCTGGACGAATCGAACTCCCGCCTCGCAGAGCCTGCGAGCGAGCAAGCACTGCCTTCCGAAATTGTCCGTCGCAGGTTCCCCGATGCCGTAGAGCGATTGGGTCTCCGCGCTCTCACCATCAAGCTCAAGCACCTCGGGAGCATGCGATTGCATTCGCCAGGCGAGCTCGTATGAAGCAATGACCGCCTCGACTTCAGAGTCGCCTGGACTTGCCATGCGCTGTTGGTCATTGAAAGCGCGGAGCAGATCGAACTGATCGCGACGGACACGTTCCGACATAAGCGTGTTATTCAAGTTGCGAATCTTGGCCAGAGACGCGGAAGCACCCGCTTTGCCGAGAGGAGTGCCCTGATACACGGCCGGGAGGAAGGCGTTGCCATAGTTTCGAGCTCCACCATTCCCCGAGGACGGAGCGATGGTTACAAAGCCAGGGAGGTTCGCATTCTCTGTTCCAAGGCCGTATAGCAGCCAAGAGCCGATGGAAGGGCGAACCGCCGTACTTGCCCCACAGTGCAGGAAGAGAGTCGCCGGGCCGTGTGCGACTCCTTCGGTATGCATGGAATGGATGAAGCAAAGGTCGTCGACGTGACGGTTGATCTCCGGGAAGAGGTCGGAGCCCCAGCGGCCGCACTCGCCATGCTGGCGAAACTTCCAGAGGGGCTTCATCGTTCGTTGCGAACCGCCGCGCATGCCCGTGTTGGCAAGGGCCCGCGCATCATCGAACGCGAGCTTCTTTCCATCATCCCGCTCAAGGCGAGGTTTGTAGTCATAAGAATCGACCTGGCTGACCCCTCCTTGCATGAAGAGGAAAATCACGCGCTTGGCCTTGGGAGTGAAGTGGGGCTTCCGCTCCGAGAGGGGAAGTTTCATCTCCGCCTTCGCGCGCTCGGCGGCCATTCCAGCCAAGGCCAGATAGCCAAAGCCGCAGGCGGCACTCTGTAGCAGCGTCCTTCGGTTGATTGGCGAAATCACACGCCCACCCTCCACACCAGATGACGCAGAAATCATCACTTGATATATCGAAAATCGATCGTTGCGAACAACGTCTGAAAGAGAACGGACCAACGTCGCTCTTGAGAGGAAGCTCCCCCTTCGTCCGGACGAGACGCCAGGTACTCTCGTGCGATGCGTGATTCCGCCTCCGTGGGGAGACGCCCGAGCGCGAGTTGAAAGGCTCGATCGAGGCGCTGCCCATCGCTGAGCCCTTGATGAGCCCGAAGGCGACGCGCGGCGAGGCGAGCCTGCTCGATCACAAAGGGATGGTTCAAAAGAAAGAGTGCCTGGGGCGCCACCGTGCTGACATCGCGACGTCCCACGACCATGCCTGGATCAGCAAAGTCAAAGGCCGAGAACAGCTCAGGCAGCGCGTTGCGAAAAACCGGAACATAAACGCTACGGCGTACGTCGACCTGTGGAAAGCCGTAGTCCGCCGCGAGCTGTGGCGGATAACCGGGCCCTTTCATGTCAAACTTGAGCTGGCCGCTGATGCCAAGCATCGCGTCGCGAAGGGATTCGGCATCGAGCCGCCGAGGAAGTCTTCGCCAGATAAGCCGCGATTCCGGATCTCGCTCGCGCGACGGCGAATCGTCATCGCAGGAAATCTGATAGGCGCGAGAGAGTACGATTCGCCTGATCAAGGATTTCAGAGACCAGCCTTCGTCAATGAACTTCAGCGTCAGCTCGTCGAGCAATTCAGGATGCGAAGGGGAATCTCCCGTCGTCCCAAAGTTGTCCACTGTTCGCACCAGGCCGGTGCCAAAGAGCCAGGACCAGACGCGATTCACGATCACGCGCGCCGTCAGCGGGTTGTCGGCGTTTGCAAGCCAGTCGGCAAGTTCGCGTCGCCCACTCTCACGTGAGGGAAGAGGAGAGGGCGAACCGAAGGTCGCGACGCGCAAGAATCCTCGCGGCACAACTTCGCCAAGGTTCTGGACGCTGCCGCGAATATGCACGGGGCAGTCCCGAATCTCGGCCTCCTCCTTCCCAATCGGAATCGTCTCGCGTTTCGGGCCACTCGCGCGAAGCTTCTTCAGCTCGGACTCGAGCGCGGCGACAGACTCTTTCTTATTGGAGCTCGCGTCCGGTCTATCCGCCAAGGCTCGCGGAAGATCGGCCACGGGAATGAAGAGCACGGCGTCCGCGATGACGTGACCGGCCGTCCCTTCATTGGAGATAAGAACATAGCCTTGGCCGTTGCGTTCGAATCGGAACTGACCGAGCGACGTGAACCGACCGCGGATGGGCGCCGCGACGGTTTGATCGACGTGCGTCGTGGTCTCGCCGTCCGCGCTCAAAATCGTAATGGGCACGGAGGCTGCGCGGTTGCTTCCGGCGGAGTACGCGAGCCACACTTCGTATTTCCCGGCCTCGGGAAGCTCGGGATGAAACGTGAGGGACTTCTCCCCTTTACTCGCATTCTCGTCGTGAAGGTAGCCGTCGCCGATGTACGAGCCCGAGTACTTCGAGGCTTTCCATTCGCCGACCCGTGTGGCCTGAGAGTCATCGACCACAACGCCTGGAACCTCACGCGGAGTGAGGACGCCGCGTGTCTCAAGGGCGGATTCCGTCGCTCCCACATTGGCTGATTTCTTGGCCGCCGCGATGCGAGCTTCGAGTGCTGCGATCGACTCTTCGTGCCGCGCAAGAAGAGCTTCTTTCTCAGGCTCTTCAGGCAGGGGCCGCTCGATCAGCATCGAGACGTTGCCATGCTCCAGAGTTTTCACGTTGCCAAGGATCCCGGCAAGCGCGTAGTAGTCTCGCGTGGGGATGGGATCGAACTTGTGGTCATGGCATCGGGCGCAGCCGATTGTCTGCGCGAGGAACGCCTTGCCGATCGTGTCGAGTTGCTCGTCGACCACATCCATTCGGAGCTGCCGCTTGTCTTGCTCTTCGAGGTTGGTGTCCCCAAGGAAAAGGAACTGGGTGGCCACCAGTTTGCTACGACGATCGGCGACGTTCTCCGCAGGAAGTAAATCGCCGGCGATCTGTTCTCGCACGAAGCGATCGAACGGCATGTCCGCGTTGAACGCCTCGATCACGTAGTCACGGTAGCGCCAGGTCTGTTTCAGAATGAAGCCCCGAAGCGTGAGCGATTCCGCAAACCGCACCACGTCGAGCCAATGCCGGCCCCAGCGTTCTCCGAAATGCGGGGAGTTCAAGAGCCGATCGACTTGCCGCTCGAATGCGTCGGGCGCGCTGTCATGCTCGAACGCCTCGATGTCTTCGACGGAAGGGGGAAGACCGACAAGGTCGAAGGAGACACGGCGCAACAACTCTCGCCTGGTGGCGTCGCGCACCGGCTTGAGACCTCGCGCCTCGAGCGCCGCGAGGATGAAGCGATCAATCTCAGTCCGCGGCCATGCTTTGTCGGCAGCCTCGGGCGCGTCGTGGTGGCTGGGCTTCTGGTACGCCCAAAATCGACGGCCCGCCTCAATGTCGATCGTTTTCGCGGCGGAGTTCTTCGACTCAACGCGAGGATCGATCGCTCCTTCTTTGACCCACCGCGTGAAGTCGGCAATCACCGTTGGCGCGAGCCGGCCTTTGGGGGGCATCTCGAGTTCGTCATACCGAAGCGCTTGGAGAAGCAGGCTCTCTTCTGGGTTACCCGCGACGATCGCGGGGCCTGAATCTCCTCCTTTGAGCATGCCCGCGCGCGAGTCGAGCCGGAGGCCGCCTCGCAGCTTCTTCGACTCCGAGGAATGGCACGAGTAGCACTCCTTGACGAGGACCGGCCTGATCTTGGCCTCGAAGAAATCAACGCGACCAGGCTCGGCGCCAGGGGAACTTGAGAAGCCGGCTGCGAACAGGCCCACCATCAGCATCAAGCATCCGCCGCGAGCACTCAACATGCGCATGGGCTTCGACCCCGCCATGGAGGAAGCTTCGACCGCGCGTCGATCGAAGCGAGTCGACAGAGAAGAGCCGCTTGAAACAAAATTGGACAGACAAAATCTCGCACGAAGGTCGAGTTCACCCTCCGTTTCCATCGTGACGTACGATCTACGGTATTGGGAAGTGTCCTCCCGATGGCTCTCCTTGTCCAAAAAGAAGCGATTCGGCACTTCTTAGAGTGAGGGGTGCGCGCGTCAGGTTCGGGAGGTCCGCTCGTGGTGATCGATCAATCCTCACAACATGATGACGATGAACGAGCCGAGCGAGCGCGGACATCGCCATCGAGCTCCGAGAGCGTCGAGGCTTTCGTGCGCCTCCTGGGTCAAAATCAGCGCCGGGTTTTCCTCTACGTGATGACGCTCGTTCCGAATTGGAATGACGCGGAAGAGATTATTCAAGAAACGAACCTGGTGCTCTGGCGCGAATTCCACCACTTTCGGCAGGGAACGAACTTCGCCGCGTGGGCTTGCCGGATCGCCCTCAATCAAACGATGGCCTGGCGAAAGCGAAAGCTGCGCGATCGTTTGCAATTCAGCGCAGCGTTCCTGGAGGCCATCGCCGAAGAGTCGGCGAATGAGGCCGAGCGATTGGAAGAGCGGGCCCGTCTCCTTGCTCGGTGCATCGAGAAGCTTCCCGATCGACATCGCATTCTTCTTCACTTTCGTTACGGCGAAGGCAAAGCGATTGAAGCGATCGGCCAGGAGCTTGGCCGATCGGTCGATGCCGTCTATCGCGCATTGAGCCGCATTCGTCAAACGCTGCAGGATTGCGTCACCGCCGCTTCCGCTCAAGGAGACCGGGCATGAACGGGCCATCAAACCTACCTAACGACCTGCATGACTTGTGCGAGGCTGCCATCGAAGGGACGCTCATGGAGGAGCAAGCGCGTCGCCTCGAACATCTCGTCTTGAGCGACCCTGCCGCGCGCCAGTATTACGTCGAGGCGATGCATCAGCATGCCTCTCTCCGATGGGCCTTGGCGGAGCCTTCGCTCCTCGACGCGAATGTGACCTCGAACAAGTCTTTCGACGACGAAGAGAAGAGGACGGCACACTCGCTTCGTACGCGGAGATGGCAACGATGGGGGCTCGCAGCGGCGGCCTCTCTTGCCGTGGGATTGGGGATCATCAGCCAGCTCTTCAAAGGACCGAGCTCCGCGCCCATTGTCACCCTAAGCGCGAGTCGTTCGTGCCAGTGGGGAAGTGGCACGCTTCCCACCGAGGTCGGTTCGCGGCTCTCCGCGGGACGGCTTCGTTTGAACGAAGGGGTGGCGCGACTCACGTTCGACAGCGGAGCGCACATCGTGCTTGAGGGACCTGCGGATCTCGAGATCCTCAGCGCGTCACGCTGCGTCCTGCACGCGGGCCGTCTTGTGGCCAAGGTTCCTCCCAAGGCAATCGGCTTCCTCGTCGAAACTTCGTCAGCCCTGATCAAAGATCTCGGCACGGAGTTCGGCGTTCATGTTCGCGAACCAGGCTCGGCGGACGTGCAAGTGTTTGATGGTCGCGTCGACGTTCGCCATCGAGCAACGGGACGAGTCGAGGCCATGCGCAACGGGGCGAACCTTCGCTTCGCGCCTGAAGGGATCGTCGAGTTCGATCCGCTCGCGGAGCGAAACGGAGCGCCGCACAATCCTCAAACCGCGAGCCATCGAGCGACGCGCGTGATCCAGATTTCCACGGCAACGGGGCAGGGGAAGGAGACGTATATTCGCCCTCCCATTCCCATGAGAGACGGCCCTGATGCCCTGCTTCTGGTGAAGAACACCGTGCAGCCGAACTACAATCGCAAGGCGTATCTCGGCTTCGATCTCACTTCGCTCAGTGGGGCCAAGATCGTTGAAGCCAAGCTCTGTCTCGCGTTCGCGCCGACGGGGCTCGGCTTCGCTTCCGAGGTGCCCGACGCAACGTTCGCGGTCTATGGCATCACGGATGAAAGCCTCGACGGCTGGAACGAAGCGACGATCCAATGGGACAACGCGCCCGCGAATTTGCCTGGCGGCGCGGAGCTCGTCTCAGGCGAGGCGACCTTGCTCGGTCGGTTTGAGATTGCTCAGGGAGCGCTCTCCGGCTCGCGCGAAATCTCGGGGAACGCGCTCGTCGCGTTTCTGCAAAGCGACACCAATCGTCAGGTCTCGCTCGTCCTCGTGCGCGAAACGCGAGGGAGCGGGCGCAGCGACCTCGTCCATGGTTTTGCGGGTCGACGGCATCACGATCTTCCGCCCCCCACACTGAAGCTGCTCGTCGCTCCGGAAGAGTAAAACGCCGGAAATTCCCGCGAAATCTCGCGCGTCACCCACGCTCTTTTGGTCGCTTGAACCAACACGTCTTATCATGTCTCCGATCGATCCACAGCGATCGCGAGTGGGAGCCTAGCGAATGCGGGGAAGGTATTCCACACAAGCGAGACGTCTCGCGCAGAGATCTCGCAGCATAGACCAGGCGAGCTCCTCTCGCATGATCGAAGGCGAGAAGCACGAGCGTGACCGCCTGTGGAAAAACCTCGATTTTCCCCGGCAAATACGGCATTTCTCCGCGTCTTCGAGAACCTCTTCAGGCGAGCCCACACGAGCGACGGTCCTCTTGTGCGAGCTCCTCGAACAGACCATGGTGCGACGTCGAGAGAGAAGCGCTTCTGGTGAGTTACCAGGCGCTGCGTCGCTCGCGCGAGATTGCTTCGAGCCTCTCGCCGAGGTCCGAGGATCGAGAAAAATCGTGATTTGCGAAAAAATTTTTTCGAGGCGCGCGCCGATCGCTCGCTGATGTGAGAGAAACCCAACAATATCGCAAGCATCGCTCTGATGCTGAATTACCCAGAACGATAGGACTTGCAAAATTCCCCAGAAAACAAAGCATTGACCATTTGGCTTCAGCATCCGTAAATCTTGTTGCCTGTGGATTTCCGTCAAACTTTCAAGTGCTGACTTCGTGTTTTAACCAAGGCAAAGGCACTGAGCGCGCGACGAAATCGAAAGAATCTCGTCATTGCGGACCCATCTTCGTCTTCCCGGTCCTGATATATTTCGCTATGAAAGGACGGGTGGGATCGGGGGTTTGGAACTGGTCCCCGCTGATTGATTCTCATAAGACGAGGGTTCGAAGCGATGGCGGTGAAGAAGAAAGTGGCAACCAAGGCGAGCACCAAGCCGGCCTCCCAAACGAAGGCTGCTCCGAAGAAGACAGCGGTGAAGTCGGCGGCGGCTCCGAAGGCAGCCCCCGCAGCCAAGGTGGCGGCTCCGAAGAAGGCAGCAACTCCCGCCGTGGCTCCCGTGACGACCTCGAAGGCTGGCACTCCGAAGGCCGCCGCGACGAAGGCGACCGCGGTGAAGAAGGCTGCCCCCAAGAAGGCGGCGGTCGTGAAGTTGACCGATCGTCAGCTCGACCTGCTCAAGGTCGTGCACGGAACCAAAGAGGCCGGCTACCTCGCCGACAAGAAGGCTGAGGCCAAGGCTCTCGAAACCCTCGCCAGCAAGAAGCTGATCAAGAAGGGCGCGAAGGACAAGGTCAGCGGCCACGTTCGCTATCACGTGTCCAAGGCCGGCGAGAAGCACGTGGCCTCGCAGCAGACCTCGGCCTGATAACGCGGACACACCCCATCGTGAGCGACTCACGAGCCAGGGGAATCCGTCAGGCTGTCATGCCGTCACAACGGCCATCGCTCTTATGAAGTTAAAGGGTTTGAGGAGTTCATCGTCGAACTCCTCAAACCCCGGAGCGTTCCGTTAACTCACTCAGGAGCAGCTTCGTCGTAGAGCGAAGCGCAATCGATCAGGCGAGCCGAATCGCCATCATGAACCGCGATCTGGGCTCCCGCCCAGAGACTAGCCCCCGCATAGCGCCCGTCCTTGGCCACGCAGTAGAACTTGACCTGAAACGTGGGACGCCCTTTCGCATCTCTCAGGCGCGGGTTTCGGTTCGTAGCAACGATCCGCTTGCAGGCCTCAAGCACAGCGTCCTTCGGCGCAAGGCCTCGACGCATTGCTTCCACGATTGTATGGCTTGAAAGATTGAGCAAGTTCGCTTCACCGCGGCCGGTCGAGCCCGCGGAGCCCACTTCGTTGTCGAGATAGAGCCCCGCTCCCAGAATCGGTGAGTCTCCCACGCGTCCAGGGATCTTGTAGAAGAGCCCGGAGGTCGTGGTCACACAGCCAAGGTTTCCGTGCGTGTCCAACGCAGAGCAGTGAATCGTTCCGTGTTCGCGAATGCCGAAGAACTTGCGAACGGCCGGAGACAACTCCTCGTTGGGAGGAGCGATCCAATCACTGTCTTTCCCATTCGTTTCTTTCCAGTGAAGCCAGATCTCGCGCGCTTCTTCGGTCAGTAGATTGACCTCGGGAATACCGTGGGCACGTGCGAACTTGAGCGCCCCTTCACCTACCAAGAGGCAATGGTCGGTGCGCTTCATGACCAGGCGGGCAACGGCCGCGGGATGCATGATGTTGCGCAGCGACGCCACCGCACCGCCACCGTGGGTTGGGCCGTGCATCACGGCCGCGTCGAGTTCCACAACTCCTTCTTCGTTAGGGATTCCACCGTAGCCGACGGTGTGCTCTTCGGGGTCGGCCTCAACAATCGCAACCCCTTCAATAGCGGCGTCGAGTGGGTCGGACCCCGCGCGAATCAACTCCATCGCCTTTTCCACGGTCTTCAGTCCGTTGGCGCTCGAGACCACCACGGGGCGGAGATTCCCCACGGGGCGACGCGGAGCCGCTCCCAGCGCCGAGGCTCCGAGACTCGCGGCAGCGGCGCTTACAGACAAGAAGGTGCGGCGGTTGACGGTTTCTGACATGCCTCTTCTCCCTCATCATCAACGGACAGATCGCGGGCAGGACGACCACCCTTGAGGCCCCTCATCATAATAGCGCCCCCCAGGACCCGCCATCCGACGAGGGGTTTCTCGCTGACCCCGCACGAAGCCAAGACGCTGGCCATATCGCTTGGAGCTTCCGAGGCTTTCCCGCGGAACAAGCCTCTTCGAGATTGGTCGGACTTGCCCTTGGACAATTTTCCACTTCTGACTAAGATGCGACGGCAATACGGCGTGGAGGCTCCCCCCCCTTTGGACTAAGGGAATTTGAGTCTTCTCGCCCACCTCTCTGGTCCCACTCAAATCGGACACGAGACCCACAAGGATTGTGGGATGAGGCGATAAGGTCATGGATGACAGGTCAGTGAACCGTGGCGGTTTGAGGCGACACGCGGCCGCCGCGGCACTTCTTGCGGCCTCGACGCTTTACGGCTGCACAAACTTCAAGGGTACGACGGCAACGTCGTTCCTGAAGCAAATCCGCCAGGATCCTGATCCTAATTCGCGGTTTATCGTTTATCAAAAGCTCGCCTCTCCTTATTGCTACGATAATGCAGAGCAGAAGGCCCAAGCCGTGAAGGTCTTGGTCGCCAAGCTCGAGGAAGGCAAAGAGCCGATCGCCACACGCGCGGTCATTTGCCGGACTCTCGGGGATCTCAAGAGCAAGGCGGCACGCCCCGCGTTGATCAATGCGGTCAGCGATAACGACGCCATTGTTCGAGTCCAGGCTTGTCGAGCTCTCGGCAAGGTGGGAACGCCTGAAGACGCGACCATTCTCTGCCGCGTCATGACCGTGGACTCTCTGGAAGACTGCCGGATCGCGGCGATCGAAGGGCTCGGCGAGCTCAAATCACGCGACCCTCGGATCCTGGAGATGTTGATCGACGGTATGGAAAATGATGATCCGGCGATCCGGCTCGCGTCGCTCACCTCTTTGAAGCAAATCACGGGTAAGAACGCGGGCGTTGAAACGGCCGCGTGGCGCAAGGAGCTGAAGCCTCTGCTCGAGGCTCCCAACTCGGTCGTGAGCCCGGTCGTTACGGAACCCCCGGTTCCGAAAGACGTGTATCCTCCCTTGCCGAATCCGCCCGCGGTGCTTCGCGACGAGGCGAAAATCGTTCCGAAATCCTGAGTGCAAACGCTCGGGCTCTCCGCAAAATCCTCACGGCGATGACGCGCTTCGACCGAAATGTCGAGGAGCTTCATCGCTCTGTCATTTGGCCGTGCGATAAGCCGGCGTGGCCTTGCCCGCCCGTGTCATGACATAATGACACCGGTACGAACCTCACGCGCCGCAGTCGTGTCGTCTCAGAATTGGCATGTGGCTGCCGGGTTCACGCTTTCGAAGCCGACACGAGGGGACCGTGGATACTCATACGCTTGAGCTTCTGGAATTCGACCGGATCCGGATGCTCGTCGCCGCACGCGCGGCCTGCTCGCTCGGCAAGGATCTCGCGGCGCGCATGGAGCCGAGTCGTAACGTCGCGGAAATCAGAACCCTTCAGGCGTTCACGACGGAAATGACCGAGGCGCTCGGGAGCGGTTTGACGCCCCCCTTCGGCGGTCTGCACGACATTCGTGCCCACGTTCGCCGCGCGCAGATCGGCTCGATGCTGGAGGCCGAAGAGCTGGCGGCGACAGTCGAGTCTCTTCGCGCCATCACAAACCTGGACCAATGGCTGGCGCGCATCGGCGATGAGTTCCCGAGGCTAGGGGGGCTCCGCGCAACTGTCGGTGAGTTTTCCGGCGTCATCAGCGCGATTGAGTCATGTCTGGATAACCGAGGCAAAATCCTCGATACCGCGAGCCGCAAACTTTCCGCGCTTCGCCGAGAGATCGAGCAGGTGGAAGAAAAGATCCAGGAGACGCTGAGGAGGATGCTGCGATCCAACGAGATCAAGCGGATCCTCAGGTATCCCAACTTCACGATGGTTGGACATCACTACGTCTTACCCATCGCGAAGGAACATCGCGGAGAGATCCAGGGCTCGGTTCATCGCACCAGCGCAAGCAACGAGACCGTCTTCGTCGAACCGCAGGCGATCGCCGAGCAGTCAGCGCAGCTTTCGTTTCTGCGTGCCCGAGAGGCCAAGGAGATCCGCAGAATTCTCCGTTGGCTGAGCGCCCAGGTCGGCCAGGTGGCCGAGTCCCTTTTGGGAAGCCTCGAGACACTCGGCGATCTCGACTTCATTCACGCGAGAGGCCGCTACGGACTCGATTACCGCATGACCCCGCCTGACTTCAACGAAGAAGGAAGGCTCGTGTTGCGCGGGGCTCGTCACCCATTGCTGGAAGCCCTCTTCCGCAACGAGCCTGCGCTAGGAAACACACAAGCGGCACCATCATCCGAGTCGGATGAAGAAAATGCGCCGGCCCCGCCTCGGCCTGCGGCTCCCCCCGCGCCGACGCGCAGCGTCGTTCCGATCGACGTCAACCTGGGCCTCCGATTCCAGATTCTCGTGGTCACGGGACCCAACACGGGAGGAAAGACCGTCGCCCTCAAGACCGTAGGGCTGCTGGCCGTGATGGCCCAGTGCGGACTTCATATCCCTGCTCATCAAGGGTCTCAGCTTCCGGTCTTCGACGATGTCTTCTCCGACATCGGAGATGAGCAGAGCCTGGAACAGTCCCTTTCAACGTTCTCCTCTCATATCAGGCGCGTCTCCCAGATTCTCGCCAAGGCAACAGAGCGCTCGCTCGTCTTGCTCGACGAGATGGGGGCAGGAACCGACCCCGCGGAAGGCGCCGCACTCGGCCGCGCCATTCTGGACGAACTGGACAGCCTTGGCTCGCGTGCGATCGTGACCACGCATATCGGCGATCTCAAGACATATGCGTTCTCCAACCTCAGGGCCGAGAACGCCGCGGTCGAGTTTGATCTCGAAAGCCTCCAGCCTCGCTACCGACTCCACATCGGCGACATCGGCCAATCCAACGCGCTCCAGATCGCGCGGCGCCTGAGTCTGGCCGAACATATCGTGTCGCGCGCCGCGACCTATCTGGCCAATGGACGAGGCAAGGAGGTCCCCGAACTCGAGATCCTTCAGAAGATTCGCAAAGAGGCGGAGGACGCACGCCAGAGCGCTCTCGAGGCCCAGGCGGAAGCGGAGCGAAGCCGTGAAGCTCTCAAGCAACGTTTGACCGACTTGCAGCAGCAAGCGGAAAACGACGCTCGACTCGAAGAAGCACGCGCTCGGTTGCAAGCCGGTGATCGGGTCGTGGTCCCTCGCTTTGGGTATGACCGCCCCGGACGGGTCGTGAAGATCGACGCTCGTAAAAAGTCCGCGGTCGTCGCGATCGGGCAAATGCAGTGGGACGTCGCAATCGCCGAGCTCATCCCGCAAACAATCCGCACCCCAGATGTACCCGGGAATCCCAAAGCCAAGGCGGGGACATCCAAGAATGCTCCCCGCCTCGAAGACTTCGCCGACGAATCGCCCGCCCGCTGAGCATGCCTACCTCGACAACTCGCCCTGGTCAGTGAGCCCCCGCATATTCCACGCGCTCGCGTTCGACGACCGAAGCAGCTCCCTTCTTGCGGAGGTAGGCCTTCGCGGAATCCGCCATGGTGACGAGTGCCGCTCCCATCATGATCGCGTCTTTCACGACCAGCCGCCCCGGCCCCGATAGATAGGGGAAACCGTGATTCGGCCCACCGAGGTCGGGCACCCAGCACTCAGGGGTCGTGATCAAAAACGATAGCGTCACGAACGACATCACGAAGACGAGGAAACTCCCCAACGCCGCCAGTTGCGGTTTCCAGGAGTGCAAACAGAGCAGCAGCCCGTACATGACAATCACCGCGCCGAGCCCATACGCAAACCTGTAGGTATGGTTTTGAATGTGCCATGCACGGTTGGCGGGGACAACCGCTCCCTCTCTGTTCATATACTGCTTGTATTCCGGGGCAGGATGTCCGTAGAAGAAGTTCATGAACGGGCTATTCGCGACGAACGGAACGATGCCATCCGCCTCGTACGGGAACGCCTTCAGGCCGCCGATCCAGAGCAAGACCACGACTAGCCCCAGACGCGTAACCGCGACTCCTAACCGATCGGCACGGGAGGCCGCTTCCAACGCCTTCATCACCGTTTTCATCGCAGAACCTTCCTCTCGAACCACTGTTTCCCGCGGATTCAGGCCCACATCTCGGAGCCACGCTGGAATGGTACGTTCGCAAAGGGAGGCGAAGAATGGACGCATGACGCCCGGGCATGGACGAATGACGCTTCTTCGGCGGCGGCGCGTTCTCTTGCACTCTAGGCAACGTTCAGGGAACCCAAACGTTCTGCCCACCGCGAACCTTGGTTTCGAACTCGCGAAAGAACGTGGGAGAACATCCCGTGCTTCGCTTGAACAGCCGGCTGAAATAGAGCTCGTCGTCGAAGCCGACGTCCGCGGCGACTTGCTTGACAGGCTTCAACGTATGGAGCAAATCCCACTTCGCTTGTTTGAGAATACGTTCGCGGATCAGCTCCGTGAGCGTCTTGTGTAAGTGGATCTTCACCATCTTGGCCAGCGACTTGGGCGCCAGGTGGAGTTGCTGGGCGTAAAAGCTCGGGCTGTGCTCTTCTCGAAAATGCGATTCGATCAGGCGCTTCAACTCCTCGAGCGCAAGCGGTCTGCGGGGTGTTGTTTCGCGCGAGAGTTCCTGTTGCTCCAGCTTGAGGCGGGTCGCTTTGACGAGGAAAATCTTGAGATATGAGAGCAGGATTTCCGAGTGCGCGACGCCACACCCTTCGAGCTCCCCCCGGATGCTGTCGACCAACCCGCTAAACTCCTGCTCGTGTCGCGCATCAAGTTGGATGAGGGGGGGACCGTAAAGGTCGTTGAAGAGTACGCCGTTACAACCCACTTCAGCGTGCTGGGTCTCGATGCACAGGAAATTGGCATGAAACTGAATGCAGAGCCCGCGGGTTGTTGGCGACGGAACAAACCGTATGGACTGGTAAGGATTGAAGAAGAGCACCCTGCCGGGGCCGTACGGATGATGCGCAAGGTCGGCCCAGAACGTTCCTTCTCCCTCACGAATCCAATAAATGCCGAAGTAATTGAATCGGCGTGGCTGGGAGAAGTCCACTCCGTCCTCGATCGCCTGCACCTTCAGCGCGAGGTCACCGTTTCGGGGGTCGTAGAGCTGGAGCGCTGTCTCCGGCATCAGGCTTCTTCTCGGTCGTCACGAGGCGCCGTGACACTCACAGGGGGATGGGCTGTCTTGGCCGATGATCTCCCGCGACTGGTCAACTCTCAGCAAAGCACCCCTGAGTTCTCGGAAGGGATTCCCTTGGGATTCCCTACCGAGACACGCCCAGGCTCCGCCCCCCTAACCGCGCGGGGGAGTCTTCAAGAGACGGCGGGAGTCTTCAAGAAGAGAACACCCAAGGGCGGCAGCCGGAGAGAAACCTGGTAGGGACGTCCGCCGTACGGTTCGTGGCGGGCCCATACTCCGCCGGAATTGCCGACGTTCGAGCCCCCGTAGGTATCAGCGTCGGTGTTCAGGATCTCGCGGTAATAACCACCGCTCGGCACACCAATGCGATAGTCTTCCCGAATCACCGGCGTGAAGTTGCAAACGACCACGATCGAGTCGTTCGGGTCGCGGCCGCGGCGGATGAACGCCAGCACGCTGTTCTCCCAGTCGTGGAGTTCAAGCCACTCGAAACCCTGCCACTCGAAATCGATCTCGTACAGCGATGGGCTCGAGCGATAGGTGGCGTTGAGGTCGCCGATCAGGTTCTTGATCCCCTGGTGGTCGCGCCACTGGAGCAAGTGCCAGTCGAGGCTGACGTCATGCGACCACTCCCGCCACTGGGCGAATTCGTCCCCCATGAAGAGGAGCTTCTTCCCCGGGTGGGCGAACATATAGCCGTAGAGAAGCCTCAGGTTCGCGAACTTCTGCCAAAGGTCTCCAGGCATCTTGTCGAGAAGCGACTTCTTGCCATGGACGACCTCATCGTGCGAAAGCGGGAGCAAGAAGTTCTCGTTGAAGGCGTAAATCATGCTGAAGGTCAGCGATCCATGCTGATACTTGCGATAAACAGGATCTTTCTCCATATAAACGAGCGTGTCGTTCATCCAGCCCATGTTCCACTTCAGGCTAAATCCGAGCCCTCCGAGGTACGTCGGCCGTGAAACCCCCGACCAGCTCGTTGACTCTTCGGCAAGAGTCAAGACTCCCGGGTGTTCCAGGTGGCAGAGTTCGTTCAACCGCTTGAGGAAGTCGATCGCCTCGAGGTTCTCATTGCCACCATGGACGTTGGGGATCCACTCACCGGGCTTTCGGGAGTAGTCGAGGTAAAGCATCGAAGCCACGGCATCGACGCGAAGGCCGTCGATGTGATACCGCTCGAGCCAGAAAAGGGCATTGCCAAACAGGAAGTTGCGGACCTCCGGGCGGCCGTAGTTGAAGATCTTGGTACCCCAGTCCCGGTGCTCCCCGAGCCTTGGATCTTCGTGTTCGTAGAGATGCGTACCGTCGAAGTAGCCAAGTCCATGCAGGTCGCGCGGAAAGTGAGCGGGCACCCAATCCAGAATCACGCCGTAGCCATGCTTGTGAAGCGTGTCGACGAAGTAGGCAAAGTCGTCCGGCGTACCGAAACGTGACGTCGGCGCGAAGTAGCCGACGGGCTGATAACCCCAGCTTCCGTCGAAGGGGTGTTCGCTGATGGGTAAAAGCTCGATGTGAGTGAAGTGCGTCTGGTCCAGGTACGCGACCAGTTCGTCGGCAAGCTCACGATAGGTCAGGAAACGGTTCCCTTCCTCGACCTTACGCTTCCACGACCCCAGATGGACCTCATAGATCGAGAGTGGGCTGTTTAAACCTTGCGTCTTGTCGCGATGAGACATCCACTCGTCATCGCTCCAGGCAAAGTTGGTCACTTCCCAAACGATCGACGCCGTCTTGGGGCGGAGCTCGGCGGCAAAGCCATAGGGGTCGGCCTTTTGAACCAGGTAGTTTTGATTCCGGCTCTTGATTTCAAACTTGTAGACTTCCCCCTGGCTGATGTCCGGAAGAAAAATCTCCCAGATACCCGTTGCCCCGCAATTGCGCATGGGGTGGCGCCGACCATCCCAGTGGTTGAAGTTGCCAACGACACTGACTCGCTGAGCATTCGGAGCCCAAACCGCGAAATGAACGCCACGAATTCCATCGATCTCGCGAAGGTGAGCGCCGAGCCGCTCGAAGTTGCGGTAGTGCGTCCCTTCCCCGAGCAGGTGGAGATCGAAGTCGGTGAGCACCGGCCCGAACTGATAAGCGTCGACGAATTCCCAGGAATGCCCTTCACGATCCTCCACCGCCAGGCGGTAAGGGAACGGAGCAGATCGATCGGGAAAGATGATTTCGAAAAATCCGTCGGGATGAATGCGTTCCATCGGAATCTTGACGCCGCGATCGCTGCGCTCAAGGTCGACCAGCCAGGCCTCACGCGCTTCGGGCAGAAATGCCCGAACCACGCGCACCTTCGAGCCTCCCGCTTCGAGCTCGTGAGGCCCGAGCACCGTGAACGGATTCCAGTGATCGGCGTTGACGATCAGGTTGACATCGTCCACCGAAGTGCTGGCGGCCTTCGAAATCGTCGCAGGCATAGACATAGGCTCGCTCAATCATCCACGGGTTCGTTGTGGGAAAGGATCGCGGGAAATCCGCTGCGAGAGGCGACGAATCAGAATCAGCAAGGTGGCGAAGCCCTCGCGAGAAAAGATCAGCCTCTCCCGGTAGTCACGCCTCAAGAATCTTGCACGCCCTGAATGAGTCTACCCGAGTGAGGAGGATTCCGCTCTGCAAACATGGGGGAAAAGCAGATCGCCGAAGACTCTTTGCTCTTCAAAATTACCGCCTACCGTAAGGGACTGCAATCGGCGTGCCCTTACTCAAGCCTGGCCGCGCCTAGTTTGAACCGGCCGCCTTGGCAGGAACTCCCGATAGAACCAATTCTGCCAGCAACGGTAGGTGGTCGGAGCCGCAATCACGCCCTACCCAGCAGCTCGCAATCGCCCACTCGGGACTTGTCAAAATATGGTCGATGCGCACCCATGAATATTGGGCAGGCCGGGTGTAGCCGTAACCGATCCCCGCTTCATCGAACGCGAACCGCATCGCCGTCTTGAGCGTTGACATCGTCGAGTCGTCCGAGGGCATGTTGAAGTCCCCCGCCACGATGAAAGGAGCATCCCCCGACTCTGAGATGGCCTTGACCATCCGATCGAGTTCTCGGGCCCACCACTCCACGTGAAGCTTCAGGCCGGCGACGTCGTGCTTCCGAAGTCTTTCGAAACCACGGCGAATGGTCGGGAGGTGCACGGAGACCAAGACGAATTCCGCACCCTCCGGCAGGCGAATCTTGACCCGAGATACGCGTGAGGAGTGACGATCCTCGGTTGTCGACTCATCATCCAGCGGGGGAAACTCGTGCACGATTGGGAAGCGGCTGGCGATGTATCGGTCGCGATCGCGATGCCAGCCCTGGCTCAGGTAGTTCTCAAGGGCGGGGGAGGGGGTCAGACCTTCCTGAAAACTGATCAGATCGACATGCTCCCGTTCGAGCATGTCGACCAGTTGATCCCCGTCGAGTTCGGCGGTCCCTCGGTTGTAGGTCATCACCCGCAGGTGCGTCCCCTCCACGCGGGGAGTCCAAAGCCGATGAACGGGAAGCGCTAACCCCATCAAGGGTCCCGCAATCACCAGGCCGATGGCGCCTTGTTTCAGCCAGTGCCACGGCTGCCGCAACAATCCGCTCAAGAGTGCCAGGATCGCGACGGGACCGAGGAAGAGCCAGCGCGGGAAGAACAAGAGAACGGTGACTCCCCACCACGATTCGCCGACCCAATGGATCAACAGCAGCACGAGCAAAATCAAGGCTGCGTACGCCCAGGTCGCGACCAGCACGACGCGGCCAAGTAGGCTGGTGCGTGTTTTCTCCACCAGAACGGACTTCGAAGCGGGGGAAGCCGAGCTCACCACCTTGGCGGTTCGATCGGCTCCACAGCCCAGGCACTTGCTAATATAGGAGCGAGCGGGATTAGGGGTCCCGCATCGCGAGCAGCGCCAGAAGTCTTGAGTGGCCGTAGAGGCAGGGTCCGGCTCGGGCATCCTTCCCTCCTCGGAGTCGGGTCAGTGGATCTCCAGCATCCGATGGAGCGAGACCCGCGCCCAGTGTGCCGTCTCATCCGGCACCTTGATGAGATTGACTGGCGTGCCCCGCGCCAGGTTCTCCAGGGTCCATGCGAGGTGGGGCAGGTCGATCCGATACATGGTCGCGCACATGCACACCATGGGAGAGAGGAAATGGATCGACTTATCAGGGTACTCGCTCGCGAGCCTATGTACCAGGTGCAGCTCCGTCCCAACAGCCCAGGTCGACCCGGCGGGAGCTTCGGCGATCGTCTTCAGGATGAACTCGGTCGAGCCGACCATGTCCGCGGCGTCAACCACCGACATCATGCATTCCGGATGCACCAGGACCTTGATGCCAGGATAGCGATCCCGAAACTGCGCGACGTGTGCCGGCTTGAACATCTGGTGGACTGAACAGTGCCCCTTCCAGAGCAAGACCTTGCTTCCCTGAATCGCTTCAGCCGTATTTCCTCCCAGGGGAAGCCTCGGATCCCAGACGTGCATCTCGGAGAGCGGGATTCCCATCGCCCGGGCCGTGTTCCGCCCAAGGTGTTGGTCAGGGAAGAACAAAACGCGTTTCCGCTGGGCGAAAGACCAATCGAGCACAGCGCGAGCGTTCGAGCTTGTGCAAACGATACCGCCATGGCGTCCGCAGAACGCCTTGAGCTCGGCCGTCGAATTGATGTACGTGACGGGCATCAGATCGGAAGTATCGATCAATTCCCCAAGGTCACTCCAGGCCGCTTCGACCGCGTCGAGGTCGGCCATGTCGGCCATGCTGCAACCTGCCGCCATGTCGGGCAGGTAAACATTCACCTCAGGGCGAGACAGAACGTCGGCCGTCTCGGCCATGAAGTGAACACCGCAGAAAACGATCGAACGGCAGGTCTCGCTTTGGGCGGCGAGCTGGCTTAATTTATAACTGTCCCCGCGCAGGTCGGCGAACCGGATGACTTCGTCTTGCTGATAATGATGACCAAGAATCAAAAGGGAATCGCCAAGTTCGGACTTAATCGCCCGAATGCGGTTCTCAAGTTCGTCGTTGGATAAGTTGCGAAAGTCATCAAAGGGCAGGGGGTGCGTATCCACCCGAGATGCGACGGCACTGACCATGTTCCCATAACTTCCTTGGCGATCTGTCACTCCCCGGGGCAGGCCGAGGACTCAACCCTTGGCTCTTGGCAGGACTTTCCGGAGACCGACTTCCGCACATGAGTGCAACGAACTCGCAAGCTCGAAGGTTCGTTGAAATTTGTTTCCCGGGAAGGACTGTCTCTTTGACCGATGAGTAAACGTCTTTACCCTAGTGAAATGGCCTGCCGGCCAGCCCGGCTCCCGGATTCGTCTCTAACAGCGTTCGGGACTCTGCATTCCTCCTGCACCTGAGTGTCCCTCACTTGGCAATTGCCGTATTATACGCGAAGACGCGGTGAGGAGAAATGTGGACGTATTCCTGAACTTCAGCGTCACAATCCGGCGACGACGAGCTAAGCAGCCATGCACGATTAACAGAGAAGCTTGTGCCCAGGGGAGTTGTATCCGATGAGCTCGGTCCTGATCGTCGACGACAGCTCCTCGGATCGCGCCCTCTTTCGGACGCTTCTCACGCGCGCCGGGCATACCGTGCATGAACTCGCCCGCGGCAACGAAGCCCCGGCCAAAGCACGCGAAGTTCGGCCGCACGCGATCGTGCTTGATGTCAATCTTCCAGACACTGACGGGCATTCCGTTTGCCGCGCCATTCGCGCTGACCCCCTTATTGCCGGCGTGCCAATCCTAATGCTTACGGTGCGCGATGACGATCTCGACGTCGTCGCCGGCCTCGAGGCAGGGGCCGACGACTACGTCACCAAGAACTCCCCGAGTGAGATCTTTTTAGCGCGCATTCATCGTCTCATTCAATATCGCCAGATGGCCAGGGTCGCCGTGCTCAATGAGCACCTGGTTCAAATCGGCCGTCTCGTGGCCGGCATCGTCCATGAGATTCGAGGGCCCCTTTCCGTCATTCGCGGAAGCGCGGAATTGATGCGGCTGCAGCTCGCTCCCGAAGATCCGCAGGTCCAGTGGATCGAACCCATCCTGCGCAACACCAGGGTGCTCCAGGTTCGCCTGGAACATTTAATGGCGACAGTGCGAACAGGCTCCGCGGTCCTGGATCTGATGGAGCTGCCGTCCATCATCCGAGAGTCGGCCGACCTCTTTCTCAAGGGAACCGACCCACGCGGAGGGCAGGTCAACGTTGAGGTCTGCGTGGGGGAAAAGGTCCCTCCCGTCATGGCGGACGCGGGGCGGTTGATCCAGGTATTCTTGAATCTCCTGGGCAACGCTCACGAGGCGATCCTTTCCTCGAAACGAGGAGGGCGTATTCTCGTCAAGGTGAGCGAAACCTCGATGGACGAGAGGAAGTGGGTCACCGTCGAGGTCGCCGACGATGGGCCGGGAATTGCCGCCGCCAACATCGACCGAATTTTCGAGCCCTTCTTCACGACCAAAGAATCGGGGAGCGGTTACGGCCTCTACCTCGCATCGGAGATCGTGAAAGAGCAGCATGGCCGGCTCACGGTTTCCAATATCCCTGAGGGGGGAGCATGCTTTACCGTATGGCTCCCTCCAGCTCCCATGAAAGCCAAGGGGCCCGGGACCAATCCACCTCACCTCACCGCTTCATAAGTTCGGAATGATGGCCCCGAAGAACCGCAAGAAACCCCTGACAGCCGCGTCCTTCCTAACACAGTGGGGCCCTTACCTGGTGCTTGGCTTCTTCCTGCTCGTCCTGGTTTTGACCAGTTCGGCAGGAGGAGTCGTTCCCATTGTCATTGCGATCGCCGCCTTCCCCGCCATCGCACTAACCTGGCGCGTCTGTGAAGCGAGGCGGTGGTCAGGCCCAATCCAGCATCTCGCAACCGAAGTGAGGACGTTGGCCGAAGATCCCCGGCGCCCCTTTGAATTGACGCAGACGTTCGAGTTATCCGAGCTGCTCCGCTCACTGCGCAAATGGAATAAGACCTGCCGGGGCACGCTCCCCGCAGTGCCAAAGTCAGGCGATTCGAACCCTTGCGGCTCCATGTCCTCCTCGCTCGTGGAAGAGATGACGCGTAGCGGCATGTTCGCGTCCTTCCCAAGCGCCACCGATTCGAGCGACGGTGGTCAGACCAGCGAGTTCTCACCCAACGACATGGTCTGCCGCCTTGACGCAGTAAGTTTCCGCTGGCTTGAAGCCAGTCCCGGAGCCCAGGAGTTTCTCGGGTGGAACCTGGATCAACTTCGCCGGCGGTCCATCCTCGAGCCGGTCCATCCCGAAGACCGAGAACGCGTGGAAAAACAACTCTACGCAGCCCTGGCCAAGGGGGAAGCGCATGGCTTGATCCTCCGCATCAAGACCGCGCGAGGCGTTCCCAAAGCCATCGAGATGAACCTGGGCGTGCGCTACGCGTCAGATCTCTCGATATCGCACTTGCGATGCCACATCACCGACGTGACCGATCGCGTTCGCGCGGAAAGAGAGCTGCGGCTGAGAACGCGCGAGCTCACACGACTCAATGAACAGTTGCGTGAGATCAATCGCGAACTGGAAGACCTCAAGGATCGCTATCGCGACCTCTACCAAAGCGCCCCGGCGATGTACTTCAGCCTTGATGCTGAAGGCCGGTTTATCGAGTGCAACGAAACCCTGCTGCGCACACTGGGGTATCACCGCTCAGCACTCATTGGCCGGTCCATCGAACGGCTCATCCCGGAAAATCGGCGTGCGGCCGCAGCCATGAAGATCGCCGAATTTCTTCGTACGGGGATGATCGAATCCGAAGGGCAATGGGTCAAGGCAAGTGGCGAGCTCATCGACATCTGGGTCACGGGGAGTGTGGTAAGAGGAAGCGACGGGCGCTTCATCCAATCAAGAAGCGTGGCGCAAGACGTCACGGCGAGGCACCGGCTCGAAGCCGAGCTTCAGGAGAAAAACGAACGACTGGCCGGAACTATTGAGGAGCTTTCGCGTCGAAACAAGGAAATGGACGAATTCACCTACGTGGTTTCGCACGATTTACAGGAGCCCTTGCGAACCCTCACGGCCTTCTCCGACTTTTTACTCCGCGATTGCGGCGACCGGCTCGATGCCAACGGCCAGGAATATGTGCGCTACATTGTCGACGCCTCACGACGAATGCGTGCACTAATTCATGAATTGCTCAAGTTGTCTCGTGCCGGGAAGGTGACAGGGGATTTCGGCCCGGTTAATTTGGAGGAAGTGGTGAGTGTCGTTCGTGCCGATCTCGCCGAGCTGATCCGCAGCAAAGGGGCTGAGATCCGCGTTCCGTCGCCACTTCCAACGCTCTGGGGAGATCGCGCCCGAATCGGACAACTCGTGGCCAATCTCGCCAGCAACGGTCTGAAGTATAACCAGTCTCCCAACCCCTGGGTCGAGGTTGGGGCACTACCAGAGAAGCCGGACCAGGAGACCACGATTTACGTTCGCGATAACGGTATTGGGATCGATCCCCAGTTCCATACCAAAATCTTTCAGCTCTTTCGACGATTACACACCCGAGAAGAGTATGAAGGTACGGGTGCAGGTTTGGCGATCTGCAGCAAGATCGTCGAGGCCCACAAAGGGAAGATCTGGGTGGAAAGCGAACCGGGGCAAGGCGCAACGTTCTATCTCAGTTTCCGCCGCCCTCCGCAACAAGCTTCCACGTCGCAAGCCGAAGTGACGCATGCCCCTTAAATTTCATATTCTTCTGGTCGAGGACAGTCGGGCTGATGCAAAGATCATCGAGCGAGCCCTGCTCGAAGGTCAAATCGAGCATCGTTTGACTGTGCTGCAGGATGGCCGGCTGGCGCTCGACTACCTTTCGCGGCTGCGCGCACCCGACGCTCCCGAAGAGCTCAATCCCGATCTGATCCTGCTCGACTTGAACCTCCCGGGCATCGACGGCTGCCAGGTGCTCTCGCAAATCAAGACCGACCCATTGCTGCGCGTGATCCCTGTCGTGGTGCTCACCACCTCGCATCGCGATGAAGACGTGCTTCTCACCTACCAAGCCGGCGCCAACACGTACATTCAGAAGCCCGCGGAATTTCCCCGTTATCGCGACCTTGTGGCGACCCTTCGAAATTACTGGCTTGAGACCGCGCTTCGCCCGCCACGTACCCGCCCCACTCTCTGACGCGCAACCCGGTTTCGGAAAGATGCCCTTCAAGGACGTTCGCGTGAACGTCGACATCCGGGCTGCGCAAAGATTTCCACTGTATCAAATCTGTGAAATCGAGTATGTGTTCAAACCGAAGTTGATGGCATAGGGCCAGCCCGCCGTCGCCTGGGGAACGTAGTTCGGCGACTCAAAAACAATGTTGTCCTGGGGCAGCGAAATGGGGTTGGCGTAGTTCGGGCTGAAGCTCACCCGGAAGAGTGGTGCCTGGTTATTCACAACGGGAGCAAAGAACGACTGTCTCTGGCCGCTATTGAGTGTGAACGAATAGTACTGCCCGTTGTTGTAGCTCGAAGCCGAGACCCCGAACGTCACTTGCCCATTCGTGTTGTTCCAGAGCGTGACAACCCCCCAATCCAGGTACGTGGGAGGGAGCCTGAAATGGAACGTCCCCGATCCGTTTACGATCGTGGTCGGCATCGATCCGGTCACGGGGCCTGAGTGGGGACGATGACGCAAATGCTGTTGCCCCCTCATCAGGAAAGGATGGGCCGTTTGATGGTGGGGTATCGCCTGGGCATGTATCTCGAAGGCGTGCGCCGCAACGGCGGCTCCCGCCAAATCAGCCGTGGCCGCACAACGTTGTTCGACCCCTTCCACGCACGGCAGAAACATCCGACGTGACCGGTTACTCATCGAAGTGCTTCCTCAATGGGTGCGAACACCAATCTCCGCCGCCCCTCGCCGCCGCGCGGGAAAGCAGCTTCCACCAATTTACCCATACAACCCAAATATACCAAGCCAACATGCGAATCACAAGCCCAAAATGCAATCACTCACGCACGCAAATTGCCGAGTACGAATCCCAATCACAGCGTGATTTTCCGTTTCCTAACCGAAGCGCCGATTCTTGTTTCGCTATGGGCCTCAAGCTAAGATCCTTCGGGTTGTGCGATCAGAGATCCCTTAGCCTCCACGGCCTGAAAACCATATCCACTTACTCTTTGACACATCTCGCTCATAATTATGAAAACATGGAAACTTTTGGGAGTGTCCACTTGCAGGGGATCTTGGACGACCTCCTTCATGGACTCAAAGATGGGTGGGACGGCCGGCTTGCTCATCATTCTCTTGGCCGCCAACGGATACTCCGCAGCTCAGGGGCAGACGACCGTGGACCCTCTTCCTTCGTGGCGAGCCGGCGCGGCGAAACAGGCGATCGTTGACTTCGTTGCGAAAGTCACCAAGGAAGGAAGTCCCGATTACGTTCCTCCCCCGGAGCGAATCGCGACCTTCGACAATGATGGCACGCTCTGGTGTGAGCACCCGATGTACACACAGGGTTTCTTTGTATTCGAGCGAGTACGACAGCTCGCTGCAAAAAACCCTGAGCTGGGCCGGAAGCCTCCCTTCAAGGCGATCCTTGAGAATGACCAGGCGGCGATTGCGAAATTCGGGGATCGTGAGCTCGCGGCGCTACTCGCGGCCACTCACGCCGGTATCAGTACCGACGAGTTCGCCGCTATCGCGAAGGAATGGCTCAACTCCGCACATCATCCCCGCTTCGGCCATAAGTTCATCGAATGCGTTTACCAGCCCCAGCAGGAGCTCCTGAGTTACCTGCGGGCTCATGGATTCAAGACCTACATGGTCACCGGTGGAGGCATCGAGTTCATTCGTTGCGTCTCAGAGTCGATCTACGGCATTCCCCCCGAGCAAGTCATCGGCAGCAGCTCCAAGGTGCGATTCGAGCTCCGGGAAAACAAGGTCGTGCTCATGAAAGAGCCCGAGCTCAATAGTTTCGATGACGGCCCCGGCAAACCGATCAACATCAACCTACACATTGGCCGTCGCCCCATCCTGGCGTTTGGCAACTCCGATGGGGACCTCCCCATGCTCGAGTACACGGCGTCAGGGGCGGGTCCTCGGCTCATGCTCTTGCTCCACCACGACGATGCGGCTCGGGAATACGCCTATGACCGCAAAACGAACGTGGGACATCTGGATAAAGCCCTCGAAGCCGCCAGACAGCGAGGCTGGGTCGTTGTCAGCATGAAGAACGACTTCGCCAAAGTCTTTCCCTTCGGAGAGTAACCCCGTCGCACGCAGAGACCGTCCCGAGCGGGAGGCCGACGAAGTCTCCCGGAAATGGAGCGGGTAGGCTCGTGAGGTTATGAACGGATTGCTAATCATGCGTCATCACGGCCTGAGCGAACTCTAACGCAAATGTCGCCCGGCCAGTGGTCGTAAGATCATTCTTGCAAGTGCGAGTTCGGCTCCCGCGAGTGTCGCGACGGTTACCGCTCAAGAGAGAGGCGGGGGAACGAAGAATCGGTGTCGAACAAGGTGTTTCCGCCACGTCAGCGCGCCAATCAGATGATGGAAGGGCTCGCTAAGAGCCTGGCACGCTAATTCCGCCGTCAACGGAGACGGGCGTTTCTCCTCTCAACGACAAGAGGGAGAAACGCCCGTCTCGAAAGCGGCAATGGTCCGCGAGCTCAGTGGACGACCCTGCGAAGCCGGCGGATCACCTTTTCCGCAAACACTGGCCGGCGATAGGTGTGTTTCTGGCGAGAGAAACGCAGCATGCGGAGACCACCCCAACAAAGCTGATTGTCGGGGTCGATGGTTTGCTCGACGCTCACCATGCCGCAATCGACGAGGTGCCGACGATACTTGCTTACCATCCGGTCAATGCCTTCTTCCACGTCACCATAGTGAGCGTCGTGGAAGAGGAGAAACGCCCGTTCATCAAGGAGCGGTAGTACCCCCTCGATATCGCGGATCACCCCTTCGAGTGAGTGGTCGCCATCGATCAAGGCGAAGTCAAAGGGACCCCCGGCAGCTTTCATCGCTTCAGGCAAAATTTCAGGGGATCCCCCGGCCATCATCGTGGCCCGATGGCAAACCTCCTGCCAATTCTCTGGAGCAACCACGGGATTAGGATCGACGCATATCAATTTTCCCGCGCCAATGTCATCGAGTGCGGCGACGATGATCATCGCCGATCCCCCTTGATGAGTCCCGATTTCAAGGCATCGCTTCGGTCTGACGCCGAAGACGGTGCTATAGAGAACCACGCGCTCCGACCAGCTCATGAGAACCGGCGCCGAGTTGATGCGATCGAAGCGCTTTGGGCGAATCGTCACGAGTCCTCCTCCATGAGGGAATATCATCGCCGACCCAAGGGCGCAGCCCCGCATTCTCCCAGGGGCCCCAAAGAGGGGTCGGTTCGCAATTCTCGATCCCGACGCTCCGTGATTATGACGTCAACTGAGATCGAGTTCTTGAAAACACGCGGTTTTTATCAACGAGTAAACGGTTTATAGCAAGGGAGCGCACAACCGACAACAGCAGTCCCACACGTGCCAGACAAATTGGTCCGCGTAAAATCGTGAGCCATTTCCAAAAAGAAGTGAAGGGTTCCTGTATGGAATCCTCCTCCCCATCAATCCCGTTTCGCCGTGGACACAGCCCCCAGTCTGCCGAATCTCGCCCTCATCGGCCTCGCCGGGCTAAAAGGTACGCTGGCTTCTCGGGGAAAGACCTCTGTGCACGCACAGAATCGGAGTCGACTCGTATGGGGTTTTGAGGCGTTTCCCCCCTCATGAGTTCGTTCTCGTCCCCTTCAGCACGGGCTCGTGATGGCGTGAGATCCGGCAAGCCGATAGCAAGAAAAGGTCCATTTCTTGGATGATCCTCTTCGCGTATCGGCAAACCAGCGAGCAAACGTTGGATCAATCTTCCAAAATCATGCTCGAAACTCCCTCTCGCTGGCGGTTCCCCAGCAAGCCCAAGCTATTGGCCAACGCACCGCGCAAGAGAAAACCCCGCCATCGGTGCCCTCTCAGCACTGAAGACGGGGAATTCATGCAGCGCAACCGCTGTGGGTTCCGTCAGTTCAAGGTACAGCGATCGTGATGGGCTGGCTGTTGTTCTCGACGAAGACATCCATGAAATTGGCCTTCAGGCTCCCCTTCGAACTCGTGGGAGCTTTCGGGCCGGGATTAGCGGCCGCGGCAAACTGCGCGGGAGCAGCCTTGGTGCGAGGGCCCGTTTTGGATACGGCCTGCTTGGGGGGAATCACGACCTTGATCTCGGGGGCCCAGACCGAGATCTTGTTCTCGCCGTAGAGGGTCGTCACCGTATAAGAGCCGTCGGCCCCGATAGCAGCGGTTCGGCTTGCCGCAAACTTGCGGTTGACGTTCGAAGGATCAAAAATCACTTCTCCCGAAGTGGCCGGCTTTCCGCCGATCGTCACGGTCCCCTTCACGGTAACTTCCTCCGTAGAGGAGGACACCGAGGGGGCTCCGGAACCACAACCCGCCAACGGTGAAATCAAGAAGGCCGCTAACAGAACGGCGGCCGCATTGGGACGTGCCATTGTTTTCTTCACTCCACCAGCGTTTCGACGCTCGGATCGAAGCTCAAGAGCAGCCCTTCGAGATCCGAAGCAGAGCTCCCCGAGAAGTCCGAATCCGCTGATATTTCTAGAGTCAAATGATGAGGTTGCGAGTCCGACTGGCCATTCACAGCGGCAAGGGAAAGCGGCAAAGGAGTCAACAACGGCGGTCGTTGACTCCGTCTCATGACACAAGGTCGATATGGGGACTTGCTTTCTCGTCATGCCAGAAAGCTCATCCCCATCTCGCATCCCGCCTCAATAAGCATCGGCGGACACGATCTCGCCGGCGGCCTTGGATCCGATGGCCCACCAGACAGACGTGTTGACGCTGTTCTTGACGCTCCGCGTCGAACCATCACAGAAAAGGACGTTGACCGTTCCGGGGTGCCGGCTGCTGGCCGTCGGAGCGAAACCGCTATTCGCGTAAGCGCAGCTCCACATATTTGGGGTCATCACGTGACAATACGAACCGATCATCTCAGCGCCCGCGAACCATTGATAGCCATGGGTCCAGTTCTGGGGGGTCGAGGTCGAGGTCGGCTTGCTGTTCAAGCAGACCTGATAATCCGCCTGCGGATTCGGGGGAAACGCCGGCTTGGTGCTCGTGGCGTCACCGTTGGCCGAGGTGGGGGTCACGGGATCCCAGGGAGCGGCGTCGCTGTTGCCAAGCCCCTTGACCAATTCGCTAAAGGCGGCCGTCTGGCTGGTTCCGTCCGTGATCGCGCTCAGCTTCACCGGGGGATAGCTCTGCGGCATGTAATAGCTGGCGTAGGAAATGCCAACGCCCGTCAGGGACTGGGGCACGTTGGCACCATTGTTATTGTAATAATAGAAGTCGTCCGCCGTGGAACCGGCGCACATCATGTAATTCGAGTGCCCCTCGGCGTTCGCCAGGCGATCCATGTCCGACGGACACTGAAAAACGGCCATCGAGTTCCGCATCATCGTGGTGTTGACCGGATTACCGGCCCACATCGCCGCGCCGGTGTTCGCGAAATTGGTCGCGTTGAACAAGGACTGCTGCTCGATGTACGGAAGCAGCATCACGTGAGCCGACCAGCCGTTGTAATTGCCAGGGCCCTGGGCCCAGGGGAAGGCTTCGATGTTGGTCGAGGCGTAGTTGTGCAACCCCAGGCCAATTTGCTTGAGGTTGTTGACGCACTGGGCACGCCGAGCCGCTTCGCGGGCGGCCTGCACGGCAGGCAGAAGAAGACCGATCAGAACGGCGATAATCGCGATGACCACCAATAATTCAATGAGTGTGAACGCACCTCGACGTCGCGAAACAGACATCACTTGCTCCTCCAAAGCAAAGGAAGCTCGACCCCCAAAAATGGGTCGATCGATGAAATGAGCGGGGCGGCACAAGACCAAGATTCGGGATGCATAGGGCACCCGAGGAAACATGGAGAGGAGCCCCATTTCGGGGGTGTTTCCTGAGGTTGGCTACGTCGGCAAAGCGCATGCGAAAAACCGGTGTCAGGCGCTCAAAGCCTTACACCCAATCGCGCAGCGAGTGTTTTCATGTAACCGTTTACGGCGCGGAAGAACCATCGGTATTTCTACCGACGTCCCGCCTTTGCCACCGCTTGAGCGCGGGATCGGACGTGGAGTTTCTTGTAGATTCTTTCGACGTGGGTACGTACGGTGGCGTAGCTGATGTCCAGAGCGGCCGCAATTTCCTTGTAGAGACTCCCTTCGGCCAAGAGGCCGAGGATCTCGAGCTCGCGAGGCGTGAGTTCCGGAGCCTCCGGCTTGGCGTCGGGAACACGCTTGAACGATTCGACAACCTTGCGAGCGATGTGACTCGACATCGGCGCCCCGCCATCCTTGATCTCAAGGATCGCTTCCATGATCCGAGAAGGCGTGGCGCGTTTCAGGAGATAGCCCGTCGCCCCGGATTGCAGCGCCTTGAAGATTGTCTCCGTGTCCTCATAGACGGTCAGCATCAAGATCTGGATGTCGGGAAGCGCCTCTTTGAGCCTCGAGGCCAGCTCTATTCCCGAGGCCTTCGGCAAGTTGATGTCCATGAGCACGACCTCGGGAGTCTGGCGCGACAACCCCTCGAAGGCATCCTCCGCGCTCTTGTAAGAACCCGTGACCACGAAGCGCGTTCCATCATCCAGGAACTTGACGAGCTCCTGGCGGTAAGCCCCATTGTCCTCCACGATCGCGATCCGCGTGGGTACGTTGGTCACCGGGGATCCTCTTCTTATGCGCTGGTGTCTTCGATGGGTAGTTGCAGCATCACACGAGTTCCCGCGCCGGAAGTACTGATAATTTCGCAAGCCCCGCCGACCTCGTTCATACGGCGACGCATATTTTCAACCCCGTTGCCGACCCCCGACAAGGTCTCCAGATCACACCCATTGCCGTGATCCTCAATGACGATCGTCAGGATTCCAGGCTTCTCCCGCTTGACCCTCAACCACACTTCCGTGGACGCCGAATGCTTGGCGACGTTGTTAAGCGCCTCTTTGGCCGCCAGAAAGAGGTGGTGCCGTCGGTCGGCCGACAGCGAAGCATGGGGAAGCTCCGCGACAATATCCTTTCGGCACCGGACGGATGAATCCGCCAGAAACTCGTCGGCATATTGGCAAAGGTACGTGACTAGCGAACTAACGGTATCATTCTTGGGGTTGATGGCCCAGACCGTGGCATCGAGCGACCTGACGAGCTCCAGGGAACGGTCGTGAATTTTCACGGCTTGCTCGCGGATCTCCGCGGGAGATGCCATTTCCTCCGTCGCGAGGGCGCTCCAGAAGCCGATCTGCGTCAAGCTGGCCCCCAAATCGTCATGGATGTCCCGCGCGATTCTCGCGCGTTCGCGTTCGAGATCATGCTGCCGCTCGAGTTCCGCCAATTGGTGGAGATACCTTCGATGAAGGTAGAACCGCACCAGAGTCACAAGCCCCAGAGCCGCGATGAAAATGACACACGCCTGGAAAAGCCAAGTTTCCCAATAGTAAGGTTCCACCCGAAGGCTGAGCAAGGCCGCGCTCTCAAGCCACTCTCCCCGAGGGTTGCACGTCGTCACCCGAAATTGGTAGCGTCCCGAGGGCAAGTAGCTGTAGATCGCGGAGCGCTCCGTCCCCACATCAACCCATTCCGGGTCAAGGCCGCTGAGCTTCACCCGAAAGCGTGACTTCTCACAGTCAGGGCCGAGCAAGTTGGTGTAGCGAAACTCTAGGCGCCGTTCATGGGCCGAGAGCACAAATTCGGCATCGGGACTGGACGACCGTAGGTCGCGGGTTCGGCCGTTGACCACCACTTCCTCAATGACGGCCCGCGCGGGGGCGTCCGGGGGGAAGGCGACGGCCGGGTTGACCAGAACCAGGCCGTTCAGCGTCGGAAAAGCGAGCTCGCCCGAGTGAAGCCGGGCCGGAGGTCCATCGGCGCACTCATCCGACGGAAGGCCGTCCGATTGGTTCAGGGTCAGAGGGTAGAGGCGCGAGCGTGCTCCCGCGACCATTTCTTCCAGGTGGGCCTTCGATAACTGGCTGATGCCTCGGTTAGTTCCTGTCCAGATATGACCATGATTGTCATCGATAATCTGGTGCACCGTGTCATCCGACATCCCCTCCAGCTTGGTGAAGAAGACAAGTTGGCCCTCCTTATAGCGGCCGAGACCGCCCCCCACCGTACCAATCCATAGCGTGTTGTCCGGGTCCACGAGCAGAGCACCGATCTCTTCACTGGCAACGCTCGACTGAGCACGGATTCGCGCTGTGCTGTCCCGCTGATAGCGATACAAACCACCGCCGCGCGTCCCTATCCACAGGACACCGTCGCCGGTCTGCGCCAAGCTGAGGATGGCCTGTCCTCCGGTCCGAATTTCCACCTTCTTAACCACGCTATCGATAATTCGCCAGACGTGTCCTTGCGATGTTCCCACCCAAAGCCCTTGCTTACGGTCCTCGATCATGGCGAGCACCGAGTCCCCTTGGAAGATCTTGGCGAACTCGTCTCCCGCGATGCGCTTGCCGTCACGGAACTGATGGAGGCCGTTGCCCATGCCGACCCAGCAGGAGCCATCCTTAGCGGCCATGATCACGTTGATATACGTGGTGTCGGGCTCCAGGTTGAGCGGGATCACGTTCCGGAACTTGCCGGAATCGAACTCGTAGAGTCCCGCTCCCCACGTCCCGACCCAAAGAACTCCCGGAGACGGTTCTCCCACGGTCTGAACCGTGCGAGCCGCGAGGCCCTCTTTCTGGCCCAAGGACCTCACGCGGGGAGGAGAGAGCCGATGCAGGCCCGTACTCCGCGTGCCGACCCAAATTCCTCCCCCAGGATCCGGAAGGATGCAGGTGATCTGCGGAGTTCCTTCGAGCAGCTCGAATGTCTCCGCCGTGCTACGACCAGGGCGGAAGTAATTCAGCTCTCCATGCGGAAGAACGCACCAAACGACACCTTGGGCGTCTTCCACAATACGTTGCACATAGGTTAATGATTTCTCGAGCCGAACCCGACACTCCGTCCAACCTTCAGGGTCTCGCCTCAATACAGTCTCATGGTCGGTCCCAGCCCATAGCCTCCCGCTACGGTCCTCCATGAGGGCAGAGCAGGCTCTTTGGAGACCGAGCCGTTTCCCATCAACCGTTTCCGACCATTTCCCATACTCGAACGTGAAGAGCCCAACCAAGAACGCCGCCACATTCACCGCGCCATTTCGCGTGACGAGGATCGATTCGATGCTACGACCGTTGAATTGGTCGACGCCGTCGGCTTGAGACAATCGACTCCCATCCCAAATGGCCAGTCCTTTGTTCGTGCCAATCCAAAGTCGTCCCTGGTGATCTTCCGCAATCGTCGACACCGTATCGGACGGGAGCCCTTCTCGTGTGCTCAGCGAGACGAATCGGCCCCGCTCGAACCTGGCCAATCCTCCCCCTCCAAGGCCTACCCAGAGCGTACCGCGACGGTCTTCGTAAAGAACCAACACGCGTCCCGTGCGAAGGCCGTCGTGAAGGTCGAAGGTGCGGAACCGCACGCCGTCAAAACGGGCGAGCCCTACCGAAGTCCCCACCCAGAGATACCCCTGTCGGCTCCAGGCAACGCAGGTCACATGGTTCTGTGGCAGGCCGTCCTCAGAGCGCCAACTTCGGATCACGTAGCGAGGGGATTGAGCTTCTTCAAGGGATCCCAACGTGAGACAAGCCAGCAAAGCCAACGGCTGCAACATCGCTGATCCTCATCCTTCCGATGGCGGTCTCGACCTGCCTCTTCCCATCAGCACCGAAGAGAATTTTCCTTCCCGACGGCGCAATCGTCAAATTTGACGAAACTGCGGTGGCGGCGAACGCTAACGCAACTGATGAGCATGGTCGCCTATTCTCCGGACCGAGAACGTAGACAGCGTACCAGTCGACCTCCACCAGGACCTGCCAAGACGGCCAGCAAACGCAAAGAGGCCGCGGCTTTCGCCGCGGCCCCTCGTGTCGAACTCTCATCTTCTCGAAAGGTTGTGAAATATCAGGGAATGATCTTGTTGAGCGGATACTCAACGATTCCGCAAGCCCCGGCTTCCTTGAGGCGTGGGACCAATTCCCGGACCTTGGCTTCGTCGATGATCGTGTGAACATCGACCCATTGGTTGTCGGCCAGTTGGGAAATCGTCGGCGTTTGCAACGCGGGGAGAATGGAGAGGACGTGGTCGAGAACGTTTCTGGGAACGTTCATGAGCAGGCCGACCTTACCCTCTGCGTTGATGGCTCCGCTGAGCATCAAGTAGAGGTCATCCATCTTCCGCTTCTTCCACGGGTCGCGACTGGCTTCGGCGTTGGTGATAAACCGCGTGGTGCTCTCGAGCAAGTCGCAAACGATGCGAAGACCGTTGGCCTTGAGCGAGTTGCCGGTCTCGGTGATCTCCACGATCGCATCGGCGAGCAGGGGAGGCTTGACCTCGGTGGCTCCCCAACTGAACTCAACCTGCGCCTGCACATTGTGCTGGTCGAGCCAACGCTTCGTCAGGTTGACGACCTCGGTCGAAATCCGCTTCCCTTGCAGATCCTTCACCGATTGGATCGGCGATTCATTCGGCACGGCCAGGACCCACCGCACAGGACGATGGCTGACTTTGCTGAAGATCAGCTCGCCCAGTTCCACGACCTCGGCGCCACTCTCGATGACCCAATCGTGCCCGGTGAGACCACAGTCGAGGGCGCCTTGGGCCACATAGCGGGCCATTTCTTGAGCACGCAGCAGAGTGCACTCGATCTCATTGTCATCGATGTGCGGGTAGTAGCTGCGTGAAGACTGCGTGATCACGTAGCCGGCCTTACGGAACAGGGCCAGGGTCGCCTGCTGGAGACTCCCTGTCGGTAGACCGAGCCTGAGCTTGTTGTTGGGCATCGCAGGTGTACTACAGGATGATAAGTTGTGGAGGTGGAAAGAACCCGCGCCTACAAAAGTGGCGGGTTGCGATGCACGCGAGTCCGAAGATCAAAATGCCGGAAACAAAGACTCATGTCTTCGTATAAACGGCCTTCGGATCAAAAACGCGAGAACCAATGACGCGAACCTCATCGCCATCGATTTCTCGAAAAAAGCAGCTCTTGTATCCTTCATGGCACGCCGCGCCGCCGCGCTGACGAACCTTCAAGAGAACCGCATCGGCGTCACAGTCGATGAAGATCGCCTCGACATCCTGCGTGTGACCGCTCTCTTCCCCTTTACGCCAGAGGCGGTTCCGGCTCCGGCTGTAATAACAGGCCTTGCGTGTCTTGACCGTCTCTTCGTACGCTTCCCGGTTCATCCACGCAATCATCAAGACCTCGCCGGTCTCAGCATCCTGAGCGATGGCGGCAACGAGACCCTGGCCCTTCTCGAAATCAGGCAGCAAAATCAACTCCCTCCGACCCACGTCAGCGATACGTTTTGTAGTATTTTAACCGACCGTACCACCATGGTCCAGTGCGCCCCAATTCGCCTCTCCAAATCTTCAAACTCGTTCGACCAGGGGACTTAGTTCCCTTGCGGGTTCTCCAGAATGCAGCCGGAAAAGGCCGTACCCACTCGGCAGTTTTCTCGGAGACAAGGCGCCACTTCTTTCGACAGTCAAGGCGCCCGAGATCAGGCCGCGTTGGAATCGCAGCGCTCACAAGAAATCCGCAAACGTCGATCGACACGGGAGACTCTCTGGTACGCAGGCGAGACGGTCGCGCCCTTTGCTTTGAACCCTTCCCGTGTGACAAGTCACAAAGGACGCAGGTTCGCCTCGCCCGTTTGAGGCTTACACCTCACGCCGCGTCAGACCAAACAGACGAGCCAGTGAATCGCGCGAGGCAAGCACATCCCGCGCGTCGTTGGTGAGCTTTGCGTCTTGAGCAAGCTGCTCAAGCTGTTCCACGGTCACACCCGTGGAGCGACGCAAGAGGGCTTCGTAGCCATTCTGCAGCGCATAGCTGGTATGCAGAGCCGACGCATCGGCATTCCCCACCGCTCGTAATCGCCGGTGAAACTCGATCTCCAACGTGAAAAGCCGTTCTAATGGCGTCACGGGCCAGCCTCCCGAACGAAGCGGGACATCTGTATGGCTGGCCAGCATATCAACCCGAGAACGGATGTCCAGATAACCTGAGAGAAGAACGTCGGGAATGAACCTCCCTCCGCGTCAATTCCGTTCGTTTAGACCCGCATTCCCATGTCCTTGGAGATCGCCCCGAGAACTTCTTTGTAGAGAGACGTCAGTTGCTTTAGGTCGACCGGCTTACCGCTAAATCCCCGCCACGGTTGACCGTTGGCATTCTGTGTCTTGGGATCAGGCCCTATGGGATAATAGCGGGGATCGGCGTGGATAAGGGCTTTGGTTCCATGCTCACCGAATGTTGCGAAGGAGTCTTCCATAAAGCTGTTATACGCGGCGATAAATCGATCTGACCAAATATAATAGTATGTCCAAAATTCGTGATCCGCATCTCGCTTCGCTCTCAGAATGTCCTCCGGCTTGCGCTCCAGAAAATCGCCTACCATGCGGCGATAAGAAAAAATCCGATTAATCAAGGGGCTGATCGCGCCATAATGCTTGGCCTTTTCCGACAATGCCGCTTCCTGAATGGTTTGGCGGTGGATGAACCGCGCGCCGAGGATCGCCACCACCAAGGGAGTGGCCACCGTTCCAACCGCCTGAGCGACATTGCAGATAATGTTTAATTGATCGACGGTCATTGCGGAATCACCTCAAACCAGAAATTCCCAAGCACCCCGCGAAGAGAGTCCCAGGATAAGCCCGGCCCTCACCCCACCAGAGAGCAGGCCGAGGAATGCCATTCCTAAAGAGCGGTGTCCGAAGGCGGACCCGCGGAGCGCCTGTGCCCCCCTATAACTGCAGGTCCTCAATTCGTGGGTCAACGCAATTCTTGCTATGAGCGCCCGCGCCCTGAAACGGGCGAAAACAGCGATTTACAACGCAGACGATGCCAAGCAGTGCCCCTCCAAGACTCACAGCGATAAGGCCGTAAACGAGGGTGATCGCCGCCAAACATAAGAGAAACATCAGAAACACGGTCAGAAAAACAAAGTTGCCCGTGACAAGACTTGCAACAGCCAGAACAACGCCAAGCGTCATTAACAGTCCCTTGAACGTTTTGGCAATCACTCCGGCAAATCGTTCTTGTTCATCCCACATCGCATAGCCTCTGGCCTGTCGACTAACGGTGGTCACGACGTCGCCTCCTCGAAATCGAGAAACTCGACGCCCCGGAACTGGATTTGCCATCACCACTGCCTGGCGCAATCTTCAGACCTTGCGGAATGCGGATTCAAAAACCGAACTCGACAATCCCTCTCAACAGCAACACGTCACTCGGGAGAAATAGCAAGCGGTCTCTTTCGTCCCCAACCCCAGAAGAAGAGTCGCGATCCCAGCGCGTCTCAATGAGCTGAAGGCTCTATAGACAGCCAAATTCATGGGAGTAACTCATTCACTTGATGATAACCCGCATTTCCATGACAAAGACATCCTAAATGCCCAGGTCGTGGGAAGTCGGCAAACACGAAGGACTCGCCCACGAACTGCGGCTCCGCAAAGCAAACGCCGAGAGATTCCGCGTCGCAGAGCCTTGGGAGCACGAGATAGCCCCGGGGGCCAGACGCTCACTAGACGTTTCCTGCCTTGCGGTCGACCCGAATGCTGCTTACATCGGCGAATGCCGATCGAACCCAGCGCGAACGCGAGCGTTGCCTATGTAGGTGCCGCGCGGTGTTCAGGAACGCGTCAGAATTGCGTCAGGGATGAGAGCCAGCGCAGCAAAAAGAGGCCACGTTTTTCACCGTGACCCCTCGTGCTATTCAAGAATACCCCCACAGGGACTTAACCCCAGTCCCTAGGCTGAGAACCTAGCCACGAAGCGTTGAGGAGATCTTGGTCTAATGTTCCTAACGCGTTGCATTGCTTCCGGATGCATCGAAATCACACTTCAATCACATCGGACCAGAATTGGGCTCACACGGGCAATACTTTCCCCTATTTTTCCCTTATCGGGCCCGCCTGGTTGCGTCTGCCACGCACTGGCGTTTGAGGCCGTCGCGTCTTCCGGCAATGCCATACGGAGGCGGTGCCAGAAGGTATTATTGGCTTGAGCAGCCATGACACCTGCGAAGGTGCGAGAGGCAATTCTGCGAGCACGTTGCAAATGCTCGTGGAGAACGTAGAGGTTCGATGTGGTTTTTGCCCCATTCGCGTGGCAGCGCGGGTGGGGCGTTTTGATTGACTCCCCTCTCTAACATCTCGATGCTCGAAGAGCGACCGCTGTTTGCGGCTCAGCTCTTCGAGACCCTGACCGGCGTCGGTTACTATCGAGACCGTTCGCGTTGAGTATTTCACCTCCGGTGAAGGTTCCTCAGATCCGATCGCGTTCTCGCGGCTTTTGTATGGCAGTTGCCGCATCTTGCCATTCATCGGGAATGACCTTGAGGGGCTGGATGCCAGCGGCCACGGCTTTTTCAATCAGTATCGTTCCACCTTCCCTCGCCACGGCCGCCTGAAGGGTCGCCAGGCTACCGCACCATTCTTCTTCCACCTGCTTGTCGGATCGCGAATCGCGCGAAGCTCCCTCCACTGCGACCATCCGCGTTTGTACTCGGCCGGAGTCGCCCGTTCCCGCAAGCTCCACGGCCACACCCGGTCGGTCGGGATGACGAACAGCGACCCGCTTTTTCTCGGCCCAAGTGGTAAGCAGTTCTTCACGGACCTCATAGCCCAGTTTCTTGAGACCGCTCAGGATCGACTTTCGCGCAGCGCTTGCGGCACGTGTGCGCTGGCAGGTCTCTCGGACCTCCCGAATTCGCGCGATCTGGGCGCGTCCCTCCTCCAGATCACGGGTCTCAAGCGCGCGCTTCGCCTCCGAAACGGCTTGCTCGCAAGCCTTCAGGTCGTTCGTCGCAGTGGCGGCAGCAATCTCCGTGGCGAGTTCCGCGAGGAGTTCCGCCCGCGCACGGGCCAGTTTGACCGCGCGAGAGAGTTCAAGTCCCAGCGCATCGAACGCCAGGCCGCGCGTGCTTGCGCCGGTTCCTGGTTCGCCGCTCACCATCATCAACAACCGCTGTTCAAAATCCTCCGCGGCCTGCTGCTCGCCAAGCCTTGTCAACTCAGCTACCTGCTTTTCCGCTGCGTTGATCCGAGGATCAGCGAACTCGGCTTCCAAGCGCCTAAGCAACTCCGCGGCCGATGACTCTCCCGAACTGCCCGATAACGATCGAGCGAGCGCCACTTCGGCGTGGCTCTTGGCCCGTTGGGCCGACTCAGACGATTCCCCAAGCCATCGCGCCGCGATCGTCGCGACCTCTTGGACGTCAAATGCTTTTCCGTTCGCGGCGGCCTCAAGCCTGTCCCGCTCGTCGCGCGAAATCGCCTGCCCTCCACTGCGGGAACGTTCGAGGACACTTCTCGCGGTCCGGCGCAATGAATGCTGCTGGACACGCGCCCGGGCGTTTCGAGCGTCGTGCTCCTCGTGAAAACGCTGAATGTCCTGGCGGACGGCAGCGACAATAGCTTGAGAACGCTTGGTCACGTCGGCAAAGCGCCCGCTCTGGATTGACGCTTCGATCTTGTTCTGTTCCTCCATCAACCTGCTCAGTCGGGCACTTGTGGCCTCAGACAAGCCCGCCGCGGCCTCCTGCCAGAGACGAATGGAGTCTGCGGCTTGCGCGAGTTGAACTCGTGCCTCCTCGCGCAGTTGCTCGATCGAAACGATACGGACAACCTTGGGACCGCTCATGCGCTGCCTCGTGGACTCGAGACCGCTTGGGAAATACTCCGCCGCAACCGTTCGCGCTCGACGTCTGGTTCATCATACCAGGCGTATACCGAGACCCGCTCGAGGACAGGATACACGCGAGAGAGAATGGATCGCCTCCAGATTTCGCGCGACTGCGCGCGGCGAAACAGGCGATGGTCTGGAGCGTCGCACTCGATCCCGATTCCGAAGAGACCTGTTCTTGGATCCCGAACGGAAAAGTCAACGCCGAGGACTGGATCGCTCCCGGTGGGAACTGGGTCGTACCCGAGCCCCCGGATAAAACGGGCGACCGATTCCTTAAATCCGTCGAGAGATTCATCCACTGGACTGGCAACCGGGCCGCTGTCCGAAATTCCCTCGATGAGCCGACGCGACTCCTCAAGGTGTCCCGCGGATACAAGTGACGCATAGCGCAGGTAGCCTTGAAGGTAATCCCGGGGCGCCTGCGGCCTCCGGCGGTTGCGCAGCATATCCGAGATTTCCTCGATCGGCATGGACCCGATGATGATCGCCTTACGACGAGCGCGCGTGATGGCGACGTTCAAACGCCGTTCACCACCCACTTGTCCCAGAGCACCGAAGTTCCGTCGAAACACCCCGGCCTTTGTCCGGCCGAATGTGGTGGAAAAAACAATGTAGTCCCGTTCATCTCCCTGCACATTTTCGACGTTCTTCACGAAGAATGACATGTCCTCTCCGCCATCCTTGCGATCCAGTTCGCGGCGGTAGGCAGCCCGAAACGCCTCGTCGGTCTCGGCTCGCTCTTCAAGCAGTTCCTCAATCAGATCAGCCTGACGCAGATTGAACGTCACCACGCCGATAGACGGCACGTTGCTCTTGGACTGTGACCACAGACCGGCCACGGTCTCGACCACTTTTCGGGCCTCATCTGGATTCCGTTGCTCGCCGTAGATTCCGTTCACGGCGATATATTCAATGGGTTTATGCTTTCGGACCGTGTCGTCGGGATGACGTACCGGGACCCCCAATTCGTTGCGGTAGAAAGCCGCGTTGGAATAGGAGATCAACTGACGATATTCCGATCGGTAGTGAATTTGGAGCGTGGACTTGGGTAGCACCGCCATACCCAGATGCAGCACGTCGGGACAATCCTTCACTTCGCGACGATTCCACGCCTGTTCCTGCTGTTCGCGTTCTTCTTCGCTCGCGGAATCGTCCAGCATCTCTTCGTCGGTCCATTCCGTCTCATCGCTTTCAAGGCGGCCGCTGAAGAAGCTCGACGGAGGCATCTGCTTGTCATCACCGCTGATGAGAACCGATTTTGCTCGGTACAGGCTCGGAATCGCGTATTCGACCGGCATCTGCGAGGCTTCGTCGAAGATAACGAGGTCGAAAATCGCCGTTTCCAACGGCAGCAGTTGGCTCGCTACATCAGGCGTCATCATCCAAACGGGTCGTACTGTGAGAAGGCCAAGCTCACGGCCGCGGTGAAAAAACTGTCGCAGGCTCAGCGACCTCGGGCCCTTCAAGCGGGTGATGTCTTCCCACTTGTCGATCGGTTCGACCTTTTCGGAAGGGAGATCCCCGCCAAGACGGTCGCGGTTTCGCGCCCGCAAGCGTTGGTCGAGCGTTTGAAGCGTTTCCAGCTTCTCGTCGAGGGTGCTCCGGTTCTCCAGGACCGCCGGGTGCTGCTGCTCCAAGCGACGCTTCCAGGCGAGAAGTGCCTCACGTCGGATTAGTCGGCGTACGATCGTACTCACGGTTTTGTCTGGGTCGTTCACGAACTCCAGCAGAGCGGGTCGAACACGTTCCAGAGCGGCGAAAACCTGAAAATGAAAAGGCTTGAGAGTGGCGCTTCGTACACGAAACAATTGGTAAGCGCTGAATGTGAGGGCTGCCGCGAGCAAACCCGACAATCGAGATGCGTTCGAATCGCCCGATTCGATCGTCTGCTGCACTTGCTGCATCCATTCGGGCTTCATCCACTCTCGAAGTCCCTCCAATGCACTTAACGACCGTTTCACGGCTCGTTCGCGCTGGAGACGGAACTCGAATTCACGAAGTGCCTGATTCACCTCCGCAGCCGATCGCGATTGAATTGCGGGAACCAGCAGTTGCGGTAGAGGACAGGTGTCGATGATCTGAACCAGACGGCGGGTGGTATCGAGTTGGTTGAGAGCGCTCGTGTACGTGTCCACGGACGCAGCGCCGAGTCGGCGTAGCGCGGGCGCCGCTTCCGCGGCGTGCGTTTTCATCCGCTTCCAGAACGCCCAACGGATGGCGCGACCGATCTCCGAAGCACGCTCGTTCTGGGGAATCGTTTCTAGCGTTTCACGCTCCGCGGCGAGAAAGGCGAACGCCTGATGGGCTTCCTGGGACAACTGAGCGCTTACCACCCGGAAGGTCATGTAGTCCAGAATCCCTGGGAGCGCATGATGCAGAGGCATGACCCGCGCTTCATTGGATTCGCCTTGGCGAATCGCCCGTTCGCAAGCATCGCACCACAAGGCTTGTAACTGCTCGCGAAGCTCCGCGAGCGCAGCGAGCGATGCGTGTCTCGCCTTGGCTTGTTCCATCCCGGCATGAAACCGCCGAAACAGATCCTGGACGTTGGGGAGCGATCCACCGACCAGCGCTGCTCGAAGACGTGAGGAATCAGGACAGCAATCGATTACGGGGCAGAGCCACCGGACTCGCGCGAGTCTCTCACAGAACGACGGGATCTCTTCTTCGTGACCCGGATGTAGCTCTCGCAACGCGGGAGCTTCCGACTGAAGGGCTTGCTTGCGGGCCGTGATCCAGTGGTGATGGATCTGACGGCGGACCTCAAGGCCAAGACGCTCTGGCGCGAGTGCCGCCAGCGCTTTACGAATGGGCGAGAGAGCCGCGAGGGCGCGGGGAGTCAATGGGTCGCAACCCGCGAGGCGCGACATGAAGGCACTCAAATAGGTGAGTTTCGAGGTCTCCCCCACGAGCATTTCCAGGTATCCATGATGGATAGCCGACAAGCGTCCCCGCGCAATCAACTGTTCCTGCCACTCGATCCAGGCCGGGGACATCATCGGACGTAGCGCTTCCAGCGCGGTCTTGCTCGCCTGCGTCGCATCATGGGCCTCAAGCCAGGCTTGCTGCGAATGGAGGCACTCTGCGAGGCTTTTCCATTCCCATCCGCGCAGAGGCATTCTCTTGTCAGGCGCGAACGGAAACGCATCGAGGGCTTTGCAGATATGGAAGGCGTCCCTCAGACGTCCGTTGATTCTTAGAATCTGCTGGTCAACACGGGTCCAGTCGGAGAAATCCATGCTGAGGGCGAGACCTCGCAGGACCGGTTCTAGATCACTTTGAACTTGACGTCGTTCACTCTCCTGCCGGAGCGCATGGTCCGTCTGTTGGGGCAAATCCTCGCTCCAGGCGATTCCACGCGAACGAAACCAGGATCGAAGCCGACGGTTAGCGGAGAAGCGGCTCCAGCTCCACCACTTTCCCGAATCCCCGGAGACCTGGCGGATCTGGGAAGAAACCTCCGCGAATTGCTGCGAGCTGAGTCTCGCTACGGCTTCTTCGAGATCAGGGACGACAGGTTGCTCCACCAGTTCTTGAACCCGCTGTCGTAGCTCCTGAAGTCGTTTCCAGAACTCCGTCGCCTTCGCTCCGCCGCTTGATCCCGGACGAAACAGGCGTTCCCAGTTTCTTGCCTCCTGAAACCGGGTTTCGTCGGCTCGATCGAGGAAGGCTTTATGCTCCGCTGCCCAGGAGCGATACGCCTTGAGTTCGATCGACTCCCTCGACGTTGGCAGGGCCGCCAAGCGCGCGTCTCGTCTTTGTTCGGCTTCCACGAAATCCGTGATAGCTGCCTGAAGCTCGATGCACCCGGCCTGGTCTTGAGGGAAGACGGCAATGCCTTCCAAGAGGCGCGAATCGACGGAGTCCTTGATCCAAAGCGCCGACGCGAGTTCGCACTCGCGCGAGATGCGTTCGATCTGTCCGTCGTCGCATCGAACCAGGAGTTCCGAGAGAGAGGTGAAAGACGCAGGGATGGTTGGGGGATTCTGATGAAGTGTCAGTTCGTCTCGAAGGACCGCCTCGAAACGATCGCAGAGCTCCGCAGGACGTGGCAACGGCAACAGCCGAGAAACCAGGTCACTCGCAACGGCGATGACCTGCGAGACGGGCTCCTGATAATCGGACAGCCACTTCTCAAACTGTTCCGGCTCTTGCACATCGACGGGGCTATCCGCAGACGCGACTAACCGGAGCCGAGTCTCTTCTGCGGCGAGGAATCGTCCATACTTGTTGCGAAACGTGTCGCTGGATTCGGGGCTGAGCACGGACCGGATGAGCGCGAGAGGGCTTCCTTCGACCTTCGCCGGCCACCAGACATCTGCGGACAGTTCGCACGCCTCTGCGATGGCATTCGCGAGAGAGGCAGTAAGCGTTCCGATCCATTCCTCCAAGCCACTCGAAGCAACGGGGGGTCTTGTCCGCCCTCGCTCCAGCTCCAGCAACCTCTGTAGTATTTGCGAATAAATGTCCACGCTTCGGCCTTGCCGAAACAGCGGTATCAGTGCGGCGTTCTGATCCCAGTGGCTGTCGTCCAAGTTCCCCAAGGCGGACCGATTTTGCGCAAGCCATCCTTCCAGTCCTTCAGGGCACTCCAAGCTCCCGGCGTGGTCAGGTGGTTTGGGGATTCGCAATCGCTCCTTTTCGATCTCTGAGAACTCCGAGAGAATACGTTGAAACTCCTGGGCGGTCGCGCTGTCATGCGCATGGGGCAGTGCTGCTTCAAGGGGATTGCCCTCGAAGTTCGCGGCAAGCCACTCTTTCGCGACCGATCCGCAGGCTTCTTCACTGTCGAAGACATCCCGCCAGGACTTGTCCCGGAACAAGCTTCGAATGCCAAGAACATCTTGAGGGCGACGTGCCTCCTGCTCCTCCAACGAAATCAACTCTCCCAGAATCTGGCGGTAGGACCGCTCGCAGACCGGGTCGACTTCGTGACTGGCCTGGTGATGAGCGTCGATCTCGACCTCTAACTGCCTCCTCTTGATCTCCACCTGGCTGATTTCTAACAGGCGACCTTGGACCAGTCGTGGATCTTCCTGGTGAAGACTTTCGAGCTGCGAGCGAATCTCCTTGAGGATCGGAGTCCGGTCGGAAGTCACGTTCGTTACCATGAAGATCCGGTTTGCCAACTTTTCCGCCACCAGCCGTTTACGCACCACCTCCAGGGCAGGCACCTTTTGACAGACAATCAGCACACTTCTGCGGTTGGCGATCGAATCGGCCACAAGGTTAACGATCGTCTGGCTCTTCCCCGTCCCTGGCGGCCCCTGAACCACGAGTCCCGCCCCTCGGCTCACCTTCGCGATCGCTTCTTCCTGCGACGGATCGCTATGGGTGATCAGGACCGGTTGGTGCTGATGGTTGGTTTCCGGCTCGGCGGAATCTTCCGCGTTTCGTTGGGTCTCAGTCGAAGCGTCCGTCTCCCCCTCGATTCTAAGCATCGTTTCCAGGGCCGTTCCATCCACCGGACGCTGTTTGAGCTGCCCCAGATCCTCGACCAGCGACTGACCCATGAACTGCAAATGGAAAAGCACCGCGGCGCAGTGAAGCCGATCTTCTGCGGAGGACTTGGAGATTTCGATCTTGGGCAGTCGTTCCAGTGTCCTACTTGCCGGAGCCGCAAACGTTCCGAAGGCGTCTACAACATCGCCGAGTCCGCTCGAACTACGCGAAAGGAGATCGTCCGCAAGTTTTCGCCACCGGGCCGCCCCATCGACGCCATAGAGCCCCTCGAACGCCGGATTGATGCGAACGCCTCCCCGCTCCGAATCAAAGGCCAGCGAGAACTGCCCTCGACTACCGATCTCGCCGGCGAGCTTGATGGGCCACAGCAGCACGGGCAAGAGCCGGGGTTTGGTCTGTTCACTGTCGGCCCGCTGCAGGAGAAAGGGGAAACCGATGTACGATCCGACGATGCCGGTGTCTTTCCGATACTGCGTCGTCTTGTTGAGAAGACTTCGCATACGCCGCTCGGGCCCATTCTCGTCTGCAAACGCCAACTGATCCAAAGGAAAGGTCTGGCCTGATCGCCCGATTAATTTCGACAACAACGCGGCGGCGGCTTTCGAATCGGTGGCCAGTTCGAGAAAGTCCACGCGCGGCGTTGTCTTGCCGATCGTCATCCTCGTGAGGGGACCACGTCGACTTGCAGCGGAGACTCGCTTCTCGAAAAAGCCGAGGACCGACGCCACATACTCCTGGTGTTTGGGTTTTTCCCAGCGGTCCTCGGGAAACGCAAGCAGCAAGATCGCCTCGGCGAGCGACAGCCGATGTTCGAGGCGAAAATGGTCGGCCCAGATGTCGAGTCGCTCGTGACCGCAGCGGGCGAAACCGACGATGCGCTGGTCAACGGCCTCAAGAAGCTCGCGACGGGAACGGTCCAGCCATCGTCCAACGACCTCCTCGGATGGGACCGGAAGCTGATAGCGTTTCGCGAGCGCGGCAGAGTCGGCGACGATCTCCTCGCGCGAGCGAAACTGCGCGAGCGATGCGGCGAGAAGAAGAATCAGATCCTCATCGTTGTGGCCCGCACGCTCGACTACCGACGCGAGACCGGGATGATTCGCGTCAGGAAAGTCCTTACGACGCTGCTCCCACTGCGCGGCGAGGCGCGGGTGAGAGGCGGACAGGACCAACACCTTCCACCGCGACTCGTCCAGGTCGATTTCCAGGTCCGCGGCCCGTTCACGAACGGACGATGCCCGCCGGGAGAGTCGTCTCAACCAATCATCCGACTCGACGCCAAACTGCGGGAGAAGCTCCGGCACTGGGCTCGAAATGAGTTCATATCCCAAGTCCGGGTTTCGCAGCAGCCAATCGGGGTTAACGATCTCCTCGGAATAGATGAGAGGCAGTTGAGGATTTAGAATCTGCAACGTGATCCCCAGCCGAAACCCCACCGCAGGTTCCAGCCTTCTGCCAAGTTGCCGCAGATTGGCGACGACTCGGCCGTCGAGTCCCCGCTCTTCGGCCCATAAGCCGATTTGGCCGTGGACCAGCAGATCACACGCTTCCTGCCAGTTCGCCGCTCGCGAAGCCTGGATGGCAAAGCGTCGCGGATCGTGCAGCGAAACGCCACCCAGCTTGATCGCGGGTCCCTCGTCTCGGCCCGCACCAGGCTCCTGCCGCGATGGTGCGAGTGGCGACCCACCGGCAAGCCACTCCTGTGCCTCTCTCGATTGCCAACGGGCAGTCCGATCCGTTGCCAACAACCCCCGCAAGATCAGGTCGAGCCGAGGATCGAGTCCTTCCGGTAGGGGCGCCCCGTTGGCCTGGACATGAATCAGGAATAGCTGGTCGTTCGCCCCCTCGAAGCAACGGTCGTCTGTAACAAGACCGAGGAGCATCATCCCGAGCCCCCACCAATCGGAGGCGGAGGTCACGGCCCCCATCACGGCTTCCGGGGCGGTGTAGCGGCTCACATCAAGCAGCGATTCGATTTCGAGGTCGGCTTCAGAGAGCCGACTCGACTCGAAACCGGTGACAACAAGATCCAGCGGTTCACGAGAACGTATGAGAACCTTTTCTGGATGGAGCGCCCTGTGTCGCAGTCCAACCTCCATGAAGGCGGCGAGAGCGGTGCTCATTTCTTCCACGATGCGCTCGATCGCTGCGGTGTCGGTGGGCGCAACGCGCAACTCGGCGAGACTTCCGGCTCGAACGTATTCCGTCACGTCGTAGGCTTGGCCGTTCACCTGGCCATGCTCGATCAGCTCGGCGATGTGCTCCTTAGACAAGCGCCGTTCCAGGGCGTCATACACTGCCGAATCCGGCTGCGCCCCCGGGCCGTAGATCGTAAGAACCGCCTCCAGTCCGTCTGATAGACGACGCACGAGAAGCCGACGCCGGACCGTGCCAGCGGTCTCAAGCTCGCGCAGCGTTTGCCAACCCGGGATCGCCGGTCCGGGCGAAAGCGGTTCCGTGGGATCTTCGGTGCCGGGAGCGGCTCCGCCGCGAGTGGCTTCTTCGTCTCCGACCTCCTCGCCACATTCCGCGCAGAGCAAGTCCCCCTGGTCCACAGGATGCCCGTTCGGACAGACTCGACCCTTCGGGCCGGGCGTAGGCGACACCGGCGGCGCTTCGGTGCCGTTCGTGATGCCGACACCGGACAGATCCCAGCCGCAGACGCTCTCCCCCACGATCCCATCGCAGAAGAGTTCGTACGGGGGACGCTGCGTCTGGCACCGGGGGCAAACGCGGTATTGCTCAAGTGTGGTCATTTCAGTCCCTGCTCACTCGTCTGAATCCAGACCCCGTCGTCCGCCACGAGACCGCGCAGCCGTTCCAAGTCGCCGCGACGCGGAATACCAGCCATCCAGATCCGTCCGTCCTCGTCCGCCATGAAATCCAGGGCATCGTCACGCGCATTGCGCGGTCGCTGAAACTGTCTGAACCGTCTCTCTCCCAGGGGGGTCAGGAGATGAAGCTGCTGATTGTCGCTCCCCATCAAGGGCCGCGTCTGGGTTTCGCCTTCGACAAACGGCTCGGAAATCAAGGCATCCACGAGACCGGTCAGTCGATCCAACAACGGAGTCAGCTCGCAGACAGTCCGTCCCGAATACAGAAGAACGTCGGGGCGTATTGGCAGGATTTCTGAAAGTCCCTGGAGGAGCGCCGCCAGGGCGAGTGGTTGCTCAGAAGGCTCGCCTCCTGTGATAGTGATCCCTTCCACAGCGTCGCCGAAGCTCACGCAGACCGCCAAGACCTCGGCAACCGTGGTGTTCTCCCTCCCGCGACTCCAGGTGTCTGCCGAGATGCAACCGGGGCAGCGCAGGCTGCATCCCTGAAACCAAATGCCGACGCGCTTGCCGGGACCGAGCGTTGATACCGGAAAATGAATCCGTGAAAGCGACAGCGGAGTGCTCAGTGAAGCGGTCATTTGGGGAGTCGCGATCTTGTGGGAACGATGTTCGATCGAATCAGCGGGCTTCCAGAGACAATCGCGTCACGGCTTCGGAAAACAGAGCGGCAACTCGCCAGCGGCTACCAGGTTGCGCGTCGCAATCGAACAACGCTCGCGACAACGGATTAACCAAATGCGTTTCCACTTGATTGCGAATGCCGCGTCCGCCATTCGACAGGTCGTTCAGGCAAAGGCTCGCAAGTTGATCCTGCACGTGCGGAACGAGTTCAACCTCAATTCCCGTTCGGGCGGCGTTTTCTAGGACGCTTCTCACCATCCCGGCGAGGATCTCTCGTGCGATTGCTGGCCTGATAAAATCGAATACGATGATATTCTCACCGATGCGATTCAGAATCTCGGGCCGATTCAGCACCGCCTTGAAATGCCGGTCAATCTCACTCCGAACCTTGCGCGCGACCTCCGTGCTGGCCTCGTCTGGAGAAACGTTCGGGACACGCTCACCGGAAGCATCAGGCCGGTAGATGCCGAGATTCGACGTGAAGATGATGAACGCCTCCGAGAAGTAGACGCGGTCTCCACGCCCCGAGGTCAGCACGCCGTCATCGAGAATCTGTAGGAATTTGTCGAGAATGCGAGGATGAGCCTTCTCGATCTCATCGAACAGGATGACGCTGAAGGGCTTCTCCCGCACGGCATTCGTGAGTTCTCCACCGACGTCATAACCGACGTACCCGGGGGGCGCGCCAATGAGTCGCTGGTCCGCGTGCTCCGCGGAGAACTCTGACATGTCGAAACGAATGTACGCGGACTCGTCGCCGAACAACAGGCTGGTGATCGACTTGGCGAGTTCGGTCTTACCCACGCCGGTCGGTCCCGATAGAAACGCCACGCCTCGAGGACGACCGCCCCGTTTGCTGGCGCCCATACCAGTTACGGCTCGCTTGATGATGTCCAGCATGTGCGTGACCGCGTGATCTTGGCCCTTCACGCGTGACGCGAGGATTTCGTGCGCTCCTCGAATCTTCGCCCGATCGATCTTGAGCCACGGATCATCTGTTACCCCCACCTTGTAGCGCCGGACCGCGTCGGAGATATAACCGAGCCCCAGCCTCTCGCCGCGGGCCAACTGCGTGATCGCCTGGAGGTCTGTAAGCAAGAGCCCCTCCGTCTCGTCCACGAAACTCGATTCCGCCTGACTCCGGTCGGCCTCGCTCGCCGAACCGGCCCCAGGAATCGCGCGAATCAGGTTGGGAGCGACGGCGCGACGAGCCAGATTGTCCGGCTTCGCGACCGGGATGTGCCTGACCTTGGGGTTTCCGAGCAAGAGCCAGTCCGGCAGGTCCCCTTCCTTGTCCACGATCCAGATTACCGTGTTGAAGTAAGGCTTGCCCTCGGCGCCGATGGGCCGGGGTTGGACCGCGGTGGAGTACACCTGAGCTCGCGTGAAAAACGCCTGCTCCTCGCGCGAAAGAGCATCCACCCGGCCAACCAGGCGAGAGGCGAAGTCGAGGATCAAACCGATCGGCATCCCGCTGCTCAGCACGACCCGCTCCAGCAGTCGCCCGAGCTGATTCAAACTCGGGCTGTCCATCCCCTCGGATGCGCAATCGAGACGTTTCAGCACGTCCGTCGCCGGTTGAGGCGTTCCCAGATTGGAGAGCAACATCGTACCACGCACACAATCCGCCGCGAGAACCGCTTCATATCCGAGGGCGTACAGCTCACGAGCCACCGCTGCCTGGAGCGAAACAACGCTCACCGAGCCAGGCGCGACTTCGCAGGCTTGCAGGTCAAAAACGTTGCCCGACAGCACGAACTGGCTCTTCAGCGGAAGGAACCGCCCCAGATCGCGCAACCATCGCGGCCTTACGCTGTTGTGCGAGCTTGTCGTCTGTGGGTTCTCTTTCGAAGCGCTCACGATTCCTGCCTCCAGGCTCCCCCCGGACCAGAAACGCACATGCCCCCGCGAAAAGCGCGAGAGGCGTCCTCTAGCTCGGCTATAAAGGAATAGGTCATGGTATGGCGAAACTGACCACGCTCGAATCTTGCTCTACCCAGCCTTAACTGCCCACGGCCCTGCCGATGATGTAGCAGATGCCGATCAGGAAACTGGCCACGACGACGGCGTCGGGCATGTTGCCCTTCCTGATCTCTTCCGCGAAGTCGACCTTCGTCTCGATGAGATCGAACAGTTTGTAGCCGAACGCCGAGAGCAGGATACCGAGAGCACCGTTCAGGGCCGAGACGAAGATCGAATGCCACATCGGCATAATCGACTGTATATTATCCGAAAGACGTGTCTTAGCGACTTAGGAACTCGGTCGTTATCCTAACAGCTCACTCGGAAATTAGGCCACAAGTCGGTTGGTTACAAGCATCTTGCGAGATTTGGGCAAAGAACGTGCGTCCGACCTCGTCGCCCGAACCGTCCTCGCGCCCTTTGGCTCCTTGAGAGCTAGAATGTGAATGGAGTTCGAAAGCGGGACGCAGATGGCTCCTTGAGAGCTAGAATATGAATGGAGTTCGAAAGCGGGACGCAGAGCTTACGAGACCGACTTTTTCGGAGTTCTAGAGCGCATTCCCCTAGCCTGTAGCGCCCTCTGGTGGTTCTAGGTAATCTGGATGGCCATAAGGAGGTGGCCATGAAAGCTTATTCGCCCGAGATGCGGCGGGACGTGCTTGCGGCCTGCCAGGCTGGCGAGGGGACCAGGTCGGTGGCGCTGCGATTTCGGGTCAGCGAGTCCTGGGTCCGCCGGGTCAAGCAAGAGTTTCGGGAGTTCGGCAAAGTCGGTCCTTCGCGCACGCGGCGACGCATTCCCAAATGGATGGCCGAAGCCGACCGCATCCGCCAGGCGATCGATGAGAGGCCTCACCTGACGCTCGTCCAGCTCAAGGCTCACCTCGGGACAGACCTCAGCGTCCAGACGCTTTGCCGCTCGCTGAAGGCGATGAAGTTCACCTTTAAAAAAAAGTCCTAATCGCCGCGGAACGTGACCGTCCCGACACGGCCAGGCAACGAGAGAAGTGGCGGTCTGAGCAGGCAGACCTCAGTCCAGAAAAACTCGTGTTCATCGACGAGACCTGGGCCAAGACCAACATGACGCCGTTGCGGGGGCGTGCCCCGAAGGGTAAGCGGCTGCTAGCACGGGTGCCGCACGGCCACTGGAAGACCACGACCTTTCTGGCGGCGCTCCGCAGCTCTGGCCTGACGGCCCCCCTGGTGGTGGACGGAGCAATCAACGGCACAATATTTCTCGCCTATGTACAACAACAGTTAGTTCCGACTTTGAAAGCGGGAGACATTGTGGTGATGGACAACCTCGGCGCCCACAAGGTGTCAGGGGTGAAGGAGGCGATCGAAGCGGCGGGTGGGACCGTTGCGTACCTGCCACCGTACAGCCCTGACCTGAATCCGATCGAGACGGTTTTCTCGAAGTTCAAGGCGCTGTTGCGGCGGGCGGAGGAGCGTACGGTGGAGGCGCTTTGGAAGACCTGTGGGGAGCTCACCGACGCCTTCGCGGAAGCGGAGTGCCGGAACCACTTCCGGCACGGTGGATACCGCTACATTTAAATGGGAATCGCTCTAGTACTACAGTTGCGCTTCATTCTGAGGTAGTATGGGGCCTGGATCAAGGAGGTTCCAGATGCCTCATACCGACACTCTGGCCGCATGGCCAGAACGATTCCAGGAATTGACTCAACGCATCGCTTTGCGGTTCGGCCGCAAGGATCTCAGACGGCGGGCCGAGACGTATCTCCAGGGCCTCTTGGGCCGCGTCGAACGTAAGAACTCCTGGCAACTGGCTGAGGCTCTCGGTGATGCCACGCCCCATGGCGTCCAACGGCTCTTGGGCCGTGCCAACTGGGATGCCGATGCCGTTCGCGACGACCTTCGTGCTTACGTCGTCGAGCATCTCGGCGAGACCGATGGCGTCCTGATCGTCGATGAGACCGGGTTCCTCAAGAAGGGGGATAAGTCTGTCGGCGTCCAGCGGCAATACTCGGGTACGGCCGGGCGAATCGAGAACTGCCAGGTCGGTGTCTTCTTGGCCTACCGCTCGAGCCGAGGAGCCGCCTTCCTCGACCGGGCCCTTTACATGCCAAAGTCTTGGACCAACGATGCGTCCCGCCGCCGCGAGGCTGGCGTCCCGGAGGATGTTACCTTCGCGACCAAGCCTGAGTTGGCTCGCGTCATGCTCAGGCGGGCGCTGAAGGCTGGCGTGCCGGCGCGGTGGGTGACTGCCGACGAGGTCTACGGCTCGGATTCCCAGTTCCGCCGTCTGCTCGAAGAGTCAGGACTCTCCTATGTCGTCGCGGTCACTTCGGCCCAGCGGTTATTCTTGGGCGGCTTCTACGGCCGGGTTGACGAGTTGACTGCCGACCTGGCCACCGACGCCTGGCTCCGCCTCGGCTGCGGCGCCGGCTCGAAGGGACAGAGGCTCTACGATTGGGCTTTCGTGGAGTTCCCCCACCAATCCGGCGAGAAGTGGACCAAAGGCCTGCTTGTGCGTCGCTCGACTGTCGAGCCTCAGGAACGTGCGTATTACCTCTGCCGATGTCCCAAGAGAGCGGCCGTTGGGGAGCTGGCTCGCGTTGCGGGCTGCCGCTGGTCGATCGAATCGGCTTTTGAGCAAGCGAAACAAGAAGTCGGTCTCGACGGCTACGAGGTGCGGAGTTGGGCCGGGTGGCATCGGCACGTGACTCTGTCGCTCCTGGCTCATGCCTTTCTGGAAGTCCTCCGAGCTGTTGAGACCTCATCGCCCCCAAAGCCGATTCGCCGACTTGATTCCGCTCACGGTGCCAGAGGTCCGTCGCCTGCTCACGCGATTGGTTTGGCCGGTTGCCTGTCCCACCGAGCACTGGCGGAAGTGGTCAACGTGGCGACGTCGCCACCAGGCCCGGGCCATGAGATGCCATTACAAGAGCCGCGGCCACTCGCCGCGAGATAAAGCGCAACTGTAGTACTAGCCTCGCCTCAGGGCTTCAGACGGGCTGGGTGCGTCGCCGTATGAATCTCCTTCAACCTCTTGATACTGACCTGCGTGTAGATTTCCGTCGTCGTCAGCTTCGAGTGCCCCAGCATCGCCTAGATGAACCGGATGTCGGCACCGTTGTCGTGCATCAGCGTCGCCATCGTGTGCCGGAACAGGTGGCATGCCCCACGCTTGCCGATCTCCGACGTAGCGGCGGACCAGAAGCGTCAGGGCGTCTGCGGATTGCTCAGAGGGTTCAGAAACAGGACATCCTCGGAGTTGTGGCCCACGATCAGCGTGGGCCGGACTTCGTTGAGGTATTTGCCGATCCACGCCCACACCCGATGCCTCGATTGGGGATGGTCACGTTCCGACGATCACGACTGCCATATCTGGTGACGACGCTCACGCTCAACTAGAGGAAGGGTCGTCTCCATCGAGATGCTCATGCGGAGCCGAAGTGAACCGTCCGGGCGATGTGTATTGCACGACTTGCTTCGAGGCAGCGTTAAGCGAAGTCCCGGCGTAACCGTTCACCGCTGGCGTGGATAGTGTTGGAGCTTTTGGGTTTGTTGGGTGGGGCAGCGTCTGTGCGAACGAACAAACGTCGGCCTCGAGGCTTTGTTCGTTCGCATCATTCGCAGGGCATGGGACGGGCTTCATCGACCCGTTTGTTCGTTCGTTCGCAGGGACGAGGGACGTGCCGAAGCCAAGGTGGTGGCGGCGGGTGGTGGAGGGCGGACGGGGTGGGTGGCTGTGTGCGGAAGGGCGGATGGTACTTTGTAGGACGAATCTATTCTCTCTTGAGATCGTATTCGGTAGGGGTATTCACGCTCGCAGTCAGCCTTCTTCCTTCGTCGAGCAAGCGAAGAGCTTCTTCACCGACAAAGTATGACTTGACTTTTGAGAACCGTTGCCGAAGTTCCTTGGAGAAGAGTTTCAGAAGGTCTTCCGAATCCTTGTCCGATGAACTGGTTCCTACTTGCCCAGCGATGATGAATGACTGTTGATAGACACCTCCAGGTTTGAGAACGATCGAGCGAGGATTCGCCTGCTGGTCGAAAAAAAAACGTGTCTCACCCCGGCGCTGCTCAACGGCTCGGGCATTTACGCCGACGCTCTCATCCGTCACCAAGTAAAAAGCTTCCCTGTTCTGATCTCCTACCATCGCACACCCGAGATTCGGGATTTGCAGTGACGAGTTGAACGATTCCGCCTCTGGCTTGACCGATGAACCACCGAGTACATACCGAAGCGGACGTTGCGACTCAACTGCCGCCAACAGCGACTTCATGTCAGAACCAGTAGCAAATATGGGAAATGACTTTGACAATCTAGGGCTCGTTTATTTGGGTTTCGGAATGAGGATCAGGTGGTCGCCAGGGGTTTGCTGCCTGATTCTCGTAGCATTTCGGGCTTCCCTGGTCGTTGGGGTGATGCCGTCGGCCCGAGTGTCGATCGTGTTCACTCTGACCGTCCGCCCGTTTTTGGTTGCAGTGATGTCGGGGAAAGATGAACCAGTCCTCCCTCCACCTGGCCCTGGCAGGTATTCTTCGGGCAGTTTCCCCCCGCCTCCCGTTATTTCATAGCCTCGCCGCTCCATCTCGTTAGCTACATCTGTGATTTGCGCCCGAGTAGCATCTTTACCCAATCTGCCGCCAGGATTAGGTGGCCCTTTGGGAGCAACACCTATGAGTTCCTCCATCGCCCCTTCGCTGTACGCATCCTGCTGCAGGGTCTCTAAGAGTCTAGCTTCTTGAACCTCAGTCGCCAACTCCTCAACGGCCTTAACGCCCATTTCGTCTTGGGGAAGCGTTGCCAAGAACTCAGATTCTGCAACCTTCCCGGCTCCACCAACGCCCTCGGCAGCCATACCGGTGGCAGAACGACCAGGTATCATGCTGCGAGAGAATAGAGTACCGAGGAAGGCATCACCTGTGTGTTCGATTCCGTCGATGATCCGTCCTGCCGCGAAATCTCCGACCGCTTCAGCTCCCTTGTAACCGGCCATTCCTGCGGTCAGGCCGAAACCGATGGTTTGGGCGGTTGAAGAGGTGAGCACTGACCCCAGTGTGGTGCCTTCGATCAAAGGAGCGGCGGCGATGCCGAGCTCGATGATTGCGATAGCCTGAAGCGCGTGGCCTCCTATTCTTGCGGAACCGAATCCCACTGCGCTTATGGTGTCGCCACGTTCGATCGCTTGCTGTTGGACGCGTTGGGAACGCTCACGAGCGACCGTACCGAACGACGCCGTGTCCACAACGACTGATGCGCCATCAAGAGCACCGGTTCCCGATGCGGTGAGGATCTCTGTAGCGCTTGCGGAATCCATGCTGACCACAGAACCGCCTGTCAAGACAAAAGTGCCCGCTACACCGGCGGCTTGGTCGACCTTTTGTGCGGCGTAGGTGACTGCGTTGTAACCCGCATTGAACTGGCGGGATAACCAGGAGTCGCCACTTGGATCCGTATTGTCGGTCGGATTATTACCGACGTAACGGTAAAGGTTTGCATCTCCCGCAGAGAATCCTTTAGGGTCTTGCGTCTGCCAGCGCCCCGTCGCCGAGTTGTACCAACGCGCGCGGTCGTAGTACAGGCCTGTCGCCGCATCGTAGAGCTGTCCCGTGTACTTCATCAACTGACCATATGACGGGTTCGACTCCGAAGTGACGTTGCCGAAACTATCGTAGCTCAGTTGATCTAGGATCTTCCCTGTGTTGTCCACCACCGCACTAGTGGAACCGAGTTCGTCGGTCAAGAACCAAGCCACTGTCCCCGAACCGCCAATCTCGGCAAGAACCTGGTCGACGAAATTACCGTTGACGTAACGCGTCGCCAGGTGATTCGAGCCGTCCAATACAGCCCACAGCGTTTGCGACGGACCATCGTACGCGAATCGCTCGGTCGTCGTGCCGGCTGCCTCCTGAATTCGGTTGCCGAAAGGATCATAAACATCGCTCACCTGTGACAGCGTATTTCCGTGGACGTCCTTGAGCGTCGCTGACGTCATCTCATTGGCATTGTTGTACGTATAAGTCCACGTATTTCCTGAAGCGATGTTCGCTTTGGTGATTAGATTGCCTTCGTTGTCGTACGTATAGTTCCAGGTCCCGTCACTGGCCAGCTCGTTGTTCGCACTGACGACATTGCTCCCAGAACTACGATTTCCGTTGGCGTCGTACGTATATGTCGCTGAGCCGTCTCCGATGAGCTGGCTCGAAGGATCATAGCTATACGTTTTTGTCGAACCATTCTCCGTCGCGGACGTGACCCGGTTATCCGCGTCGTAGCGGTAGCCGTCGCTGTTGAGAACTCCTCCGCCTGGTCCATTGTGTTGAATGGCGGTCAAACGTTCCGCCTGGTCATAGGTGTACTGCGACGAGCCCACCTGAGACGTACCGGCCAGATCACTGAACCGAGTGACCGAACTGACTTGGTCGGAGGGAGTGTACGAGAAGTCGACACGCACTGGTGTCGTCTGGCTGGGACCACTGAACTGAATTGTTGTCATACGATTAAACGCGTCGTACGTCGACGTCGTGGCGCCGCCGAATGAGTCCGTCACTGACGTGACGTTATCATTGGAGTCGTATCCGAAGCCCAAGGATGTGCCGAATGGCCCATGTTCGGTGGAGACCCTGTTGAATGCATCATAAGTGAATGTATAGGCGACCGTTCCATTATTGTTCGAGGCCGACAGCAGGTTGTCGTTGAGGTCATAGGAATGAACGATCGTATCGGCGAGGACACCCGAGGCGCTGTACCAGTTCTCGATGGTCGGACGATTGAAGACGTCGTATGTAAAGTCCGTGCGACGGCCATCCCGATCGGTTGTGGAAACGAGATTATCGTTGGCGTCGTACACATACGTTGCGGAATGCCCCAGGGCGTCGGTCATCTCGATCCGGCGGTTGAGCGCGTCATACGAGTAGGTTGTCGCGTTCCTATCCGGATCAGTGATTGAGATGACGTTGTCATTCGCATCGTAAATTGTCGTGGTAAGCGCGTGGTTGGGGTCAGAGACGGTTGCCTGGCGACCGAGCGGGTCGTAGGTGTAGTCAGTCTCGTTGCCCAAGGCGTCGATAGTGGCCGTTACATCTCCGCTTGCGTCATATTTCGTCGTGGTCGTGCGGGCCAGCAGAGAACCTGCGGCCGCAGTCAGCGATGTCTGCCGCCCTTCGGCATCGTAGGCGTAATCGGTCTCGACACCACTGGCATCGACCGTTGAGACCACATCTCCGTCGGCGTCGTAGCGGGTGTAGGTGGTTTTCGGTGTCGACGTGTTGGCTCCCTTCGTCACTGAAACTTCGCGTCCTTCAGAATCATAAGCATAATCCGTTTCAACTCCTCGGGCATCGACGGTCGAGGCGATGTTGCCATCCGCATCATAATAAGTGGATGTTGTGCGCGGAGTGGATGTATTGGCTCCCTCGGTCGTTGCCGTCTGCCTACCCGCCGAATCATAGGCGAACGTAGTTTCCACGTTCATCGGATCGAATCTGGCAATCACGTTTCCGTCGGCGTCATAGACCGTGGTGGTTGTTCGAGGCGTCGACGTATTTGCCGCTTCCGTGAGCGCTGTTTGTCTCCCTTCCGTGTCGTATGTGTAAACTGTTTCGGTGCCTCGTGCGTCGAAGCTTGCGACGACGTTTCCGTCGGCGTCATAGACCGTGGTGGTTGTTCTGGCCAGCGATGTGCCGACCGCATCGGTCTCAGTGATTTTTCGGCCGTCGGAATCGTAGGTGTATGCGGTTTCGATTCCTCGCGCGTCGATACTGGCGATCACATGGCCGTCGGCATCATAGACGGTGGTAGTCGTTCTGGCGACAGAGGTACCGACCGCATCGGTTTCAGAAATTAAGCGGTCGTCAGCGTCGTACTTGTAGTCGGTCTCGACCCCGAGAGCGTTGACGGTTGAAGCAACATTTCCGTCGGCGTCGTAATAGGTCCTCGTAGCTTCAGGGGTCGAAGAACCCACGCCGACGGTCGTTGTCGTGAGCCTATTGTCTTTGTCGTAGGCAAAGTCTGTTTCAATTCCCGCCGGATCGGTCTTGGAGAGAATGTTCCCGATTTTATCGTAGACGGTCTTGGTCGTTTCCGCGTCCGGAGTGCCCACGGCGACGGTTACCGAAGTTTCTCGTCCCGCGGAGTCGTAGGTGTAGTCGGTTTCGATAAGGCGGGAGTCGATGAGGGAGACGACATCGCCTGCCGCGTCGTAAACCGTCGTTGTCACGAGATGGTCCGGGTCGCTGACCCAAATCTGCCGCCCGTCGGCATCGTACCCGTAGTCCGTCTCTTTACCGCGAGCGTCGATGGTGGAGACGACCTCACCGGCTTTATCGTAGACGAACGTCGTCGTTTCCGCGCTCGACGATCCCGCCCCCACGGTTTCGCTGGTCTTCAAGCCGCGTTGGTCATAAGTCCACGCGGTCTCGATGCCTCGAGGATCGGTTTGACTGACCAGGTCGCCAATGGAGTCGTACGCCATGGTCGTCGACAGAGGCGATGAACCCGTGCTCGGTGCTGGGGCGATCTCCTCGATCAGCCGATTGCGTGCGTCGTAAACCGTGGTGGTGACGTTCCCGTCCGGATCACGGACGGTCGCCGGATTCCCGGCGCTGTCGTAGGTATAGGTTGTGCGGCCGCCTTTGGGATCAATGGTTGCTTCGAGTCTTCGCGAGCTGTCATAAACATAGAATGTTGTACGATTCATTCCATCTGCGTTAGCAGGTTCGGTTGTCGACTGGAGAAGACCGTTAGACCACGTGTATGTCGTCACCGCACCCGTTGGATCAGTTGACGTCAGCAAGTCTCCCGTCGAGGGGTCGTAAGTCTTCAGCGTCACCTCACCGAGCGAATTGGTCTCACTGGTGACTTCATGGAACTTGGGATCATACTGGAAGGTCTCGACATTCCCGTCGGGCGTATCGACCTCTTTGAGATCCCCTTCACCTTGCTGGCTGTCGTCGTAGGTGTAGACGGTCAGCGCACCTAATGGGTTGATATCGTCGATGATCTGCCCGAAATTGTTGTATTTCCAGGATTCCGAGATGTTATTCGGCTGGTCAATCCGCAGTGGTCGACCCACAGCGTCAATCGCATAAGTCGTCACTCGTGAGAGCGCATCCTCAACCACGGCCACGGCATTGGCGGCACCCTGGGCCGGTGAGGTCTGCAGCCCCTGTATGTTCGCAGGCGTGATCTGAGACGATGTTCCCAGGCCCTGGTTGATCCCCGTTAGAACCCCCGAGGCAGGATCGTAGGTAAACGTAGCGTTGAGCGGGCCCCACTGGTCATTGACCATATGGTGGTTCGAATCGTACGTCATCTCGCGCGTCGAACCATCGACGTTGGTGATGCTGGTCAAGTTGCCGTTGCCATCATGGGTCAAAGTGACCACACGATTCCCCGGTTCGCTGATACTGGACAGCAGCGTACCGGAGTAATTGAGCGTCGTCACGCCACCGTCCGGTGAGTCGATCCCAGTTAGCCGGTCGGAACCGTCATATTGATAAGTCGTCGCGACTCCGTCACTATCAACGACGCTCGTAAGGAGGCCATGGTCATTGAACTTCCAGATCGTCTGATCAACCCCCGTGTATGTGAAGGTGTAATTTTTCTGATCTTGCGTCAAGGTACCAAAGTCTTGCGGAGGATCGGTGTAGGTACCGTCGCCGTTTTCGGTGAAGAAACGGCCGTCACCCGTACCGTCAAGCCAGAGCACTCCGCCGCAAACAAAAGCGAGACGGGCCACACCCTGAAGGCCCCAACCAGGCCCGTACGGGTCGATCTGCTTGGGATCGGTGCTGTCCGTGACCACGACGTTGGATTTACCGGAGGCCTCGGAGTCAACGGGCGCTCCTGAGGCAAAGATTTCGCGGATGTGGATCGACCAGTCGTAGTTGCCGGTTTGCGTAACGGGGCTAGCGACCTGCGCAGCGAGAAGGTAAGAATCACCCGGACTGTGGCCGATCGTGCTGAACGTGATCCAGGGTTGCGGGGTTCCATCATTCCAGGTCAGTTGGACTTGGATCGACGTGGGAACAGGATCGCTCGCGTTGGTCGAAAGGGTAGCTTCGACGATTGGCCTGACGTGAACCGTGTCGGAACTGTAGACGAGCGCAGGATCCCCTCCGACGGAAGTCCCCGGGCTCTGATCAAAGTCGAGCGGAAGCGAGATATGGAGCGAGCCGGTATTGAGGGCAATACTTGCCTCACCGAGATCCACAGTCCGCCCTTGAGCAGGATCACTGGTCCGTTGCTGAGCAGATAAGCCGCCGAGCTTGATCGCCGCTGTGAGGTCAGCGTAAGCCGACTCGCCTGTACCGTTGATCGTGATGTGAACGGGAAAACTCTGCGAAGACCAGTAAGTATGAGCGCCGAGAACAGCGAGATGGGTAGAGTCGGTCTTCGAGAGAACGCCGACGCTCGAGGAACCATCGCCCCAGTTGATCGTTGCCGTCAGGTCGCTTGCCGCACCGTCAGGATCGGTGACGGTCGCCAGCGTTAGCTGGCCGGTTGATACGCCCACCAGGCCACCGATATTGGTGCCGCTCGCCACAAATTGAGGATCGGTAATATTGGCCGTGGTGTTTGCAAGTATGTAGCTCCCTCCAGCATCCTGAATGAGAACAGTGACAGGGAAGGAGCCTTCCTCCGCGTAGGTGTGCGCCCCTGTCACCTCAAACGTATGGTTGGGCTCGGCAGTGATCGTGCCTGCCGACGAGGAGCCGTCTCCCCAGACGATTGTCGCGGTAAAGTCGCTCGTGGAGCCTCCGGCGTCATTGTCACCGAAAATCGCAATTGGGATGCCCGATAGCGACGTTCCCACGGCCCCCGAGATCACCGGAATGACCTGGGGAGTCCCAAGTCCACCGTCCCCGACGGTAATAGGTGCCGACGCCGACGCTATTTCGACGCCATACTGATTGAATTTGGTTTCGGTAACAGTATAGGTTCCAGCCCTTGTATAGATATGATCCGTTCCGTAGGTGGGAGGACTGCCATCTCCCCAATCCGTTAGATAGCTTTGAAGGCTCACGTTCAACAAGCCATTATCGAACAGCCACCATAGGTAAGGCTCACCAATCGTCGTCGTTTGCCCGTTCGCATCAACGATGGTGTGGGGAGGATTGACATCTACGCCTACTGTCGCCGGCGCATAGCGCGCGATGTCTACCGCCTGAACCTGTTGGCCGTCCTTCGCAAAATCGACATAGGAACCACGAGGTGTGGTGTAGCCATCACTCCCCGTTTCCACAGTCCAGCCCATCCACGCATTGAAGCCTAATGGGCCCACGATCTGATACTGGCCACCGGCACCGATGACGACGCCCGTGGCCTGATAATTGGCCAACAACGTCGCCCCGGGATCACTTAACGTACCCAGGAGACCTGCGGAAGACCCTGGTTGATTCGCCCCGGAAAGAGTCATTGCAGGAGACGAGATGTAAGCAGTGATGGAGGCCGTCGCCTGATGGTTGAACTCATCTTCAACGGTAACGACCACGGGGAATGAACCGCCCTCGGCATAGGTGTGTGTGCCGAGGATATCAATCGTACCATCGACGGCGGTTTGAATCGTTCCTGTGGAGCTTGAACCATCACCCCAATAGATCAGCGCATCGTGACAATCGACGGGATGGGCTGGATTTGCGTCTGAGAATGTGCCGACAACGATGTTCGTCAAAGCGCTGCCCTGGTTACCGCTGATCGGGACCGCGTGGATATCCATGGGAGCCGGGGCAGGAGACGGATCGGCAATTGTCAACGTGCTTGTCGTCTGCGCCACGTTGAGAGTCGGATCATAGCCAAAGCCGCCTAAAGCGAGTTCGCCCGCATGATTTTCGCGGATCGTCACCTGGGCTTTATACGTTCCGGCGGCCGTGAACGTGTGGCTTCCGGCCACTTGAAAACTGCCTCCGGATCCTGTGATGATTCCAGCTCCCGTGGAGCCATCGCCCCAATTAATCGTGGCCTGATAATCGCTGGGAGGATCGTTGCCGACCGGATCGGTGAAGGTGGCAATTGTTATGTTATTTAGCGCCACACCCGACGTTCCACTTGCTGTTACCGAAGAGGCGGCAAGAGGAGGATCGGTCACATTCACCAGGGCGAACGAATAGCTTGCCTGGCCCGTGACGTTATTCGTGAGAGTGACGGGAACGTTGAAGATCCCCGGTATCTTGAATGTATGGCTTCCCTGAACTTGCCCGGAACTATTCGGCGTGACTTGCGACGTCGTGCCATCGCCCCAAGAGATTGTGGCGGTATAGTCACTCGAGTTTGCGCCAAGCCCGGAAAAATTCACGAGATTCACGTTAGCGGTCGTGCCTTCAACCGCGTTGATGGTCAAACCCTCTCCAAGCACAGCACCGCTTGGACTGCTCGGATCATGAACGTCAACTGACACCAGACTCTCTGAAACGGGGGGAATGATCTCCGGAGCATAAGCCGTCATTCCGTTGATCTGGAAGGTATCCCAGATCAACGGAATGTAAGTAGGAGTGTATCCATTGGTCGAAGGGTTAGTGTTTGGATCGAGTAAGAGAAGAGGAATGGGATGATTGTAGTAACCGAGAGGAAGACCGAAGTCATTATTGCCTCTTACGGGGATATCGTTTTCGTAGTCAAACGAAGTGGAGGCCAATCCATACAATCCCGCAGCAGGAAACGTGAGTGGTGCGTAAATCCAGTTCGGTATTAACGGTGAAGGTGGAACTTGGCTGCTTGTAATGTGGAGCGGTATACCCGTGGTTGCGTCGAGTTGAACCGGAGCAGGCCACCAAACGGGTAGGGGAACGTCATAAGCCACATGGACGCTCTTGGTTATTGTCGCGGTACTTCCTCCGGCTTCGGAGATGGTTAAGGTTATTGTATAAGTACCCAGAGTTGAGTAGCTGTGACTACTGGCAACGCCATAGTTGGAATAGCCTACACCAAGGGCCTTATTTTTGGAGACAGGTAGTGTTTGCGTGGTGCCATCACCCCAGCTCACCGTCGCTGTAAAATTGCTGGTTGAATCATCGTAGCCTCCAGTAAATCCCGCGCTCATAGGCACGTAATGACCATAACCAACGTCAACAAATTGTAAGGCTGCGCCTGGGTTGAAACTTAGATTTTGAATTCCGATCGCTGTAACGTTGGCCGTGCTGTGGGCGACGGCATAACCACCATTGCCTTGAATATAGACGGTGAGGGGAAAGGCTCCTCCGTCGAGATACTGGTGTTCCCCCAGAACCTCAAAACCCCCTACCGGATTCCTTGCCAGTTGGCCGCTGGATGTAGTGCCATCACCCCAGTCGATCGTGGCGCGATAGTTTCCTTGATCCCACCACGTGCCCGAGCCCACCGTTCCGTACGGATTGGCATCCGTGAAAGTTGCAACGACTTTCGGCGTTGTCCAGCCAGTCAAGGTTGAGGCGGAGACTGTGGTTCCAGTTGCTGTGAGCGCAGCGCCAACAATGAGCACACCAGACTGTCCTTGGGCTACGGCTCCGCTGGCATCGGCGTCTTTGATGGTGACCGTCGCGGTGCCGGTTCCAGTGCCCGTGAAGGTATTCGAACCCGTGACATCATATCCGCCGCTCGAATTGGCGGTAATTGAGCCCAGGGAGATGTGTCCGTCGCCCCAGTTGATGATAGCTGTGTAGGTGTCGCCTGAGTCGCCCGCTTTCGTGTCGAAAAAGCTGGCGACAGTGCCCTGGAATAACGATCCCTCTGTTGCGCTCAGGCTCTTTCCAACCACCTTGATATCAGGATCAAGGGGGGGCTGGCCGCCACTGGAGCTCAAGACGGTCGCTTGCCCAACAGCATTCGTAGTCGCGCCGTCCGTATCGGAAATCGCGACCTGAATCGCATAGATACTTGGTGTTGTATAAGTGTGACTTCCAGAAACAGTAAAGGCAGTTCCACTTGAAGCGATTACACCAGTGGAGCTTGAGCCATCTCCCCAACTGATTGTCGCGGCGAAACTAGAAGTGGGGTCACCTGAACCTTCGGTGAACGTTGCAACGAGCCCCGAGAACATGGAGCCAGCGGATAAGTTGTACGTTCGCCCGGTGGCCGTGAGCGGCATGTCGTTAACGGTGGCTGTACTGGAGGCCGTCGCCGTACTTCCTCTTTGGTCGTTGATCTGGACTTGAACAGTGAACGTCCCATCCTCAGGATAGGTGTTCGATCCGATAACGTCGAAGCCACCATTTACATCTTGCGAGATTGTGCCCGAGGAAGTTTGGCCATCGCCCCAATTGATCGTGGCAGTGAAATCGCCGATTGCTCCGTTAGGATCCGCGTCCGTGAACGAGGCGACGATTCCGTAGAATTCCTCTCCCTCTACGGCCGTCAGGGATTGTCCACTGGGCGTCAGCGGTAAGTCTTGGGTATTCGCTTGTCCGTGGGCAGTCGTTGTGCTGCCGCCTACGTCGCTGATTTGTACGGAGATGGGAAACGTTCCCTCACTCGCGTAGGTATTCGTCCCCGTCACGTCGAAACCACCGTTGGGATCGCTCGTGATGGTACCGTTCGAGGTATTGCCATCTCCCCAATTGATCGTCGCGGAGTAGTCGCTAGCAACACCAGCGGGGTTGGAATCGACAAACGAAGCTACGATTCCTGTGAATTCGACTCCCTTTTCGGGACTTATGTTTAGCGCCGTGGCTGTGAGCGGAGCATCAGTGACGTGGGCGGTACTTGTCGCTGTAGCGGTAGCCCCGCCTTTGTCGAAGATAGTTACTGAGATGGAGTAGGAGCCTTCCTCAGGATAGGCATAATTCCCATCGACGTTGAAACCACCGGAGCTATTCGCCACGACCGTTCCTTGGGTGGTTTGGTTATTTCCCCAACTGATCGTGGCCGTGAAATCGCTCGCAGCTCCGCTTGGATCAGAATCGACGAACGAGACGATTGCGTTGGTATTGGCTAGCCCTTCAACCATGCTCAGGCTGGCGCCGGTTGCAGTGAGTGGTGCATCCGCGACAATGGCCATCCCTGTCGCAGTTGTTGAGCCACTGCTGCTTGTGATCGTAACCGTGATTGGATAGGACCCTTCGTCAGCGTACGTGTTCGATCCGCTAACGTTGTAGCCTCCATTTGTGTTAGATGCTACGGTCCCGGTTGATGTGTGCCCGTCTCCCCAATTGATTGAGGCCGAATAGCTCCCGGAAGGAGCTGAAAAGGATGTGACGACACCGCTGAAGGCGATGCCCTCAGTTGCGGCGATTGAATTGGCGGCAAGTCCTGAAACCGTCGATGTGCCATTTGCTACAACGACGGCTCCGTCGGAATCAGTAATCTTGACGCGGACCGCAAAGGAGCCTCCATTTGCATACGCATGAGAGGCATTGACTTTGAACGATGCTGTGGGACTCGTTGGCGCGACAATAGCTCCAGCCGAGGTTGTGCCGTCACCCCAATCGATCGTTGCGCTAAAGTCTCCAATGGGGTCTCCTGGGCCTTCCGTGAATGTGGCAACGGTTCCGGAAAAGGAGGCCAAGGCGCTGGCGGAGAAGTTGATAGCGGTTGCCGTCAACGGCTCATCGTTCACAATCGCAGTGTTACTCGACGAAGTGGTCGCCCCTCCCGAATCCGTGATACTTACAGAGATGGGGTAGGTGCCGTCTTCCAAATATTCGTGCGAACCTGCGACCGAGAATCCTCCCTTGGGATTGGCAGCTAGCGACCCCAAGGAAGTCTGCCCGTCTCCCCAGTCGATAGTTGCTGTGTATTCACCTACCGTTCCGCTTGGATCGGAATCCGTGAAGGTGGCGACGACACCCGTGAAAGCAACACCTTCCGTTGCATTGATGGCCTGGGCAGAACTTGTTAGCGGTGCGTCCGAAACGGTGGCTGAATCTTGGACCGTTGTCGTACTTCCGCCGGGATCGGCGATCGCGACGTTGACGCTGTAGGTGCCGCTCTGAGCAAATGTATGGCTACCATAGACCTCGAAGCCGCCATTCGGATCTGATACGACCGTGCCGGCCGAGGTTTGCCCATCTCCCCAGTTGATTGTCACGGTGTAGGATGGTGGAGAAACTGATCCTGCTGCGTCGGTGAAAGTCGCAACCTCTCCATCAAAGGCTTGGCCACCCGTTGCCGAAATGCTAGAGGCCTTGGATGTCAAGGGAGCATCAGCCACAGCGGCCGTGCTGCTTGCAGAGATGGCGCTGCCTCCGGGGTCTCGAATCGTTACACTGACGGCAAAAGATCCTTCTTCAGGATATGTGAAATTCCCGGAGACGTTGAAACCTCCGCTTTCGTTGGGTACGATCGTACCGGTTGAGGTCTGTCCGTTGCCCCAGCTGATGATTGCAGAATAGTCGTTAGGTACGGACTGAGGATTGGTGCCTCCCAGTCCGGGATCGGTGAATGTGGCGAGGACGCCGCTAAATGCCGAACCCTCCACCGCCTGGACATTCAGGCCGGTTGCAGACAAGGGAGCATCCGCTACTTTCGCCGTGCTCCCAGTACTCGCCACGCTCCCGCCCGTGTCGTGGATCTTAACGCCTACCGCATACGAGCCTTCTTCACCGTAAACAACCGTCCCGGAGACATCGAAGCCTCCATTAGGGTCCGCTGTGATCGTCCCTAACGAAGTTTGACCGTCGCCCCAGGTAATCGTTGCCGTATAATCGCTCACAGTGCCGTTTGGATCGGCATCGGTAAATGAAGCCACTCGTCCGGTAAACGTCGTCCCTTCTGTTGCGTTGAAGGTCGTTCCAGCCGCTGACAACGGAGCATCCAAGACTTGGGCCGTTCCAAGAGCTGTGGTTATGCTGCCCCCAAGATCACGAATGGAAGCAGTGACTGAGTAGAACCCCTCTTCAGAATAGACATGCGAGCCGATGACATCGAAGCCTCCATTGGGATCAACCGCGAGAGTCCCCGTCGAGTTTTGGCCGTCGCCCCAATAGATGGTCGCCGCGTAGTCGCTCGTCGTGCCGCCTAGATCGGAATCCCTAAATCTCGCAACGGTCCCGTTATAGCTACTCGCTTCGACGGCCTGAAACTGCGTCGTGTTGCTGTTGCCAGTAATTAGGGGCGCGTCGGCTACGACAGCTTTGGTTTGGAGCGTTTCGACTAGGGAAGACGGCGCATGGATTGTCGCGGTGATCGAGTAAGTTCCTTCTTCTTGGTACGCATGAGAGCCATTTAAATTGAAGTTTTGAAGGTTGACCATGGATCCGAATGTCGAACCAAGGCCCTTCGAGACGGTTCCCGCCGACGTCGTCCCATCACCCCAATCAATTGTCGCGGTGTAGTTTGATGAAGAAGTGTTCCATGCGCCCTGGAACGAACTAACAACCCCGTTGAATGCCTCTCCCTCGGTCATCGCGATTACCGGAGAGGGCAGAACAACGACCGAATCGCTTACAGTGGCAATGGTAGAGTCAACATCGCGGATCGTGATCGTTGCGGTTAAAGTTCCGAGCGAATTGTATGTGTGGCTTCCTTCCACGGCGAATTGGCCAGAGGACTGCTCTACGATCGAGCCCGAGGATGTGGAGCCGTCTCCCCAGGTAATCGTGGCGCTGAACTCGCTGGTTGCGTCGGAAGCCCCTTCGCTGAAATAAGCCAAAACTTGACTGGAAGCATTTCCCTGGTAGAGCGATAGGTTACCGCCGCTGGCCACCAACGGAGCATCGGCAACATTGAAGGTCGACACAGCTGAGGCAGTTGATCCTCCCACATCATTGACTGTGACGCGGACCGAGTAAGATCCTTCCTCTGTGTAGGTATGAGATCCAAAGACGCTACCGTTGGAGATAACTCCTGCGGAGGAGGTACCATCGCCCCAATTGATCGTTGCTGAATAATCGGCGATAGGAGCGCCGGTGTAAGCGTCTGTGAATGTGGCCACAGCGCCTGAGAAGGACTGTGATTCTACTGTGTTCAAACCACTGACTCCATTGGCCGTCAATGGCGCGTCAGTGACCTGAAGCGGCTCAACGTTTGTGGCTGCCGACCCATCAACATCATTTACAATTATAGTTATGTTGTAGGCTCCTTCCTCCAGATAGCTGTGAGTTCCGGTAACATCATATCCTCCGTGATCATCGACGATTCCTCCGGCCGAACTTGTTCCATCACCCCAGTTGATAGTGGCAGAAAAGTCAGAATCAGGGTCCGATGGCTCGCTTTCGCCTTCGAGCGTTTCATCATCCCAGAAGTAAAGAATGGCTCCCGAAATTGATCCCCCTTCTGTAATTGGCGAAAGATTATACGGAATGGTTCCGAAGGACGGGGGAGATCCATCTGCCGTGTGAATTAAGCCGTTATCAGATGCACCGGGAAGAGATGTGTTGCTGCCTCGCCTAGCAAATCGGCCTGTGGTCGGATCGTAATAGCGAATGTGATGATAATAGATTCCAGCAATAGGATCGTAATGCCTTCCATCATCAGGCCGAAGATTGCGATGTTCGGTATACGTTGCCCGTCGCGATTCGATCTCCTCCAGGAATCGGTCCCGTCTTTGCACCGTGGCTTCGAGAAGTTTTTGCTCATGCCTTATCTCCTTTTCATTTTGCCTTACATTGGCTCGCCATGATTCCACATTTTCCAGTGCGGTTCGCCGAATCGAGCCGTATGCGGTCAGCAATGCACCATCTTTGCTAGTGCTTTGGGCGCTCTTAGCGAAGGGATTCCTTCCGTCGTAGGCGACTACATTCTTTGATCCAATATGGCCAGAAATAGATTGATTAATACTATAGAGTCGTTGGTCTTCAGAGTCTAATTTTGTGATGTCGCTCGCGAGCGCGAGATTAAAGGCGCGGAGAGCCGCGGTCTCTTGAATAACTACAGCCTCAGCATTATATGCATCAATTTGCAAATTGCTCAGCAGCGGCTCAACAGCGGCCGATTCGGGCATCGCAGCGTTGACAAAATCATGGGCACGATTCTTGACATCCCAAGCAACGGGCTGATGAGGAAGACGAGTCTCGTGAGGGAATCGTGTTGCCGAAAGCGCGGGAGTGTGAGAAGACCTTCCGGGAATCTCGCTGGCATGGAACAGAAGGCGTTGTTCCAAAACTTCAAGGCGAGGAGGTCGGGCCCTCCGAATCGGTCGGCGGTTCATGATGCCGGTCCTCACGAGCAAGCGAGCTTCGCTATTTCAACGCGCCAATATGATTCGATGAGATTTGCGAGGATCGTCGCGCGATGTGTTATCCCCAATCAAATTAGATCTCTGTGATCTAAATGTGATCTACGAAGAAATAAGGTTTCCCTTGACAAGCTGAAAATTGCAAGTGAAAAATTTTGGGGTGAATCTTCACATTTGCCAAGAAAAATCTGAGATGCTTCCTAAAGACGTTTGATGATAGCAACTTACGTCTGAGCAACGTTTACCAAATTTCACGAAGAACGCAGCTCTCCTTTCTCGGTGCGACAGCAGAGGGCGGTCTTTCGTCGACACGCCGCGGACTCGGTCGTGGAATTGCACCGCCGACACATCGAAGATCCTCCTTAACATAGTCAGTTTATCTTCTTTCTTATTCACTCATATAGAGAGACCGAACTCTAGAATCCCTTTGGAGGGCTTCATAGTAGGTCAAGCGGACCCGGCGATCTCCGCTTTCATCAAGTCCCGACCAATCCCTCGATATCTCGCCCCGAGACAAATCGGTTTAGGTCTTCTGCCAGATCGGCCATTGTGGGATATCGATCGCATGGTTCCTTCGCGATGCTTCTGAGGACGATGGTCTCCAGTGCGCTAGGAAGCATGTAATTGGGCCTGAGAAGGCTCAGCGTTTCATATAGAGTCATCCCTAGTCCGTAGACGTCCTCCCTGGGATCAACGGTCTTCTTGGCGAAGTCTTTGCCCATTTCCGCCAGTCCTCGAGGCCGCCAGTCCATCCTCACCGACGTCTCATCGGAACAGGGGAGGGATCGCCCAAAACCAGTAAGCCAGGTGGAACCGCTGTTATCAAGGAGTAGGTTCGCAGGCCTCACATCGCGGTGTACGATTCCTTGGGAGTGCATGTATCTCAAGGCTTCAGCGATGTGAAGGCCCATGCGCGCGGCGCTCTCGACAAAAGCCTGCGCATGAAGACGTGCGTCGTCGCGGAACTCGGATGTCGCATGAAGTGATGAGAGCCGTCCAGTGATCCTCTCTTTCGAGAACTCGCTCCGCAGCTCGTCGGCATCGCAAGACTCGATCGCCTCGGAAATACGCAGTTCACGAAGGCCGTCATCAGTCGTTAGCCGCTCATGGCGATCACGGATCAATTCGCGGAGGATTGATTGAAGCGCTGTCCCTTCGATCAAGGGCATCGTAACGAAAGGAACACCCATGTGCTCACCCGCATCGACAATGGGAATGATATTCCGGTGGCTCAACCCGGCCGCCACGCGAGCCTCACAGCGAAATCGCTCGAGGCTATCTTGAGAGGGACGCCGGCGAGGCCACAGCGCCTTCAAGGCCACTCGCTGGCCGTGTTCTTCGTGAACAGCCTCGCAGACCACGGCGTTGGGTCCGCGCGCCAACTCTCTGAGGATTTTGTAGGCGCCCACTCGATCCGGAAAAGCCTCCGGCCGGTCGCGGCTTTTTGTCGAACGCTCCCTATGCGGGCTGAATGACCTTGCCGAACGACTGGATTGGCTCTCGAGAGTTTCTTGTGGACGCTCGAGGACGGGAGGGCCGGTTTGGCAATCGAGTCCCAGAAAGAACTTCTGATAAGACGGGCCAAGTCGATCGGGGTGCCAGCGCTGGGCTTGCTGCCGAGATTCTATGCTCACCTGTTCGTAAAAGGAGTCATCGTCGTGGAAGCGAATGATCGCTTCAATCCAGCCTTCGATGTCGTGGGAATCGGGAACGGGGAATGCGTGGGCTGTTTCCCACGAATATCCTCTGGGAATAGGAATTCTAAGAGCCTGCTTCCCGACAATCTCCGGTAGCGCTCCGCGATCACTGGCCAATACGGGAATGCCGTTGAGCATGGCCTCGACAGCAATCGAGGAAAAGGCTTCTTTACCCAATCCGGGAGCCATAAGGACTCTGGTCATCGCGAGGAACTCCCGTGAGTCCCTCGGGTACGGAAGTGAGTAGACACTCCTCACGTGGCTCAGATCGATGTCGAGATTTTTTCGCCAGGATCCGTCACGTTCCACGATGAGGAACGAGATATCCGGGCGTCGACGGGCCAGCTGGTCAAGGATTCGAGCCAGCACATAGAGCCCCCTCGTTGGACTTGGGTCGACGATCGTAATGTATTGAGGCTTATGCTGTTGGACTAGAGCATGAGCAAAGTCGACAGGGCAGGGGAGTACCTGACACGTCAGACCCAAGGATTCCCGGTAGTCTCGGCGCGAGAACTCAGTGCCGACCACACAATAGTCGACATCACGGAAAACTTCGGGGGCAGTGTAGACATGGTCGTAGAGACGGAAAACGACCGGGATATCACGCAACTTGGCTAACTGGATGATGGCGTCGCCGATCAGGTCTGCGCCCCGTTCCGCGTCGTAAGTGAGCAAGACATCGGGTTCAAAGGTCTCTAAACACTTTTCATAGAACACCGCGTAGGCGGCAAGTTCCTTCGGAGAGAAATCCCCCCTTCGAGAGGACTCCACCTGGAAGAGGGTGACGGGGAGGTTGTCTGCATCGGCATAAAGAATGCGCGCGGTGTGAGTCCCGCACAAAGACTCGCGCTCTTCGTGGGCAATTCCACATTCCGCCAGGAGCCGCATGAGTTCCGATTTAGGCTTGTCCTGTTGCGGAGTAATACAGAAGGCCTCACACGTAAATCCAAGTTGAGACAAGATCTTGAGCATACTAGCCGTCGTTTTCGCCGCGTCTGTATCCTCGAAATAGCAATGTGGAGACGCAAAGAGCACTTTCTGATTTCGACGGCCCATGGACGTTATTGGAGGCCGAGTCGGATCAACGGAAGACTCGATTTCGGCCACTCCTGGGCGCGTACGTTGATCGCGATGGAGTTCGTTGTTCCTGGGTTCCCTTCCAGGCACATGATGTAATCCACTACGAAGGGGCAAGAAGAGGAAGTCCGCGCCTGTTCGAGCCAATCGCTTCCAGAAGTCCCAAGTCTCACCGATTTGAAGCCGTTCATTGAACCCCCCAACAGTGTCAGACAGACCTTTACGGTGCGCCACCGCAATAGGCGCGGAGAGGTTCCGTAGAAACATGAGTCGGCGATGCAAAGTCGGGTCCCAGGTCTCGATGCGTGACGAGGCCAAATCCTCGATGAAATCGAATGCAAAGAGCAAAACGTCGGCTCGATCTCGGAAACGATCGACATCTTCCAGATAGCGTGGATAGTATTCATCGCCACTGTCGAGGTATGTCACCATCTCTCCCGTGGCGTGGCGCAGTCCTACATTCCTGGCTGCGCCTGGGCCGAGCTCGTGCTCAACGCGCAGGATATTGACGTTTTTCTGCTCTTGGGCCATTCGAGACAGACGTTCGAGTCCTCCTGCGATTGAGCCAGGAATGACGACCAACAATTCCCAACTTTCAAACGTTTGGCGAAGCACTGAGTCGACGGAACGGTCAATTGCCGGCTCATCCTTAAATACCAACATGATGATGGAAACACGAGAATGCATGAGCGGAGTCTGCTCCTTGATTTGAACTCTCTGCAAGCTAAGGCCCGAAAGGGAATACCGTTATCGAGAACCGGATGGAAGGAGACGGTAATCGGTCCTTGGGCAGCTTTTACCTCGTTCCGACGAGCTTGATGACACCGTGGATACGACCTCCGCAATACGCCGCTCCACCTCCCGATTCGAGAACTTTGGTGCGACGGAAGAGCTCAGGATAGTCGACGTCCACTCCCAAGTGATCGTGAAAGCCTGTCGTCACCTGGCCGTAGTGCGGAAACAACTCAACCCGGTATTGGTGCCACATGGGAAGCTTCTTCCCCTTGCCAGGATGTCGCCATCGCCGATGATCGTCCCAGGTCCAGACTTTATGAGGATCAAGTAGGTTGAGTCTTTGAATCAATTCACCCGAAAGGATAATATCTTCTTCGCACTCAAAATATCCATCAATATCATTGGGGTGATCTTTCGCGGTCACAAACGACCCCCCAATATAGAGTTCCTGAATGCCCACCTGCGCAAGTTGCTCTGCAAGGATTCTGAGATTCGAGATCAAACGACTGCGCCAGATCCTATCCCAGTTCGTGCAGCCCGGCGGCCCATTCACAAGAATTGAGTTGACGAGTTGATCAAATGTTAAAACATAATCTCCAGGTGGCAGAAAACCCTCAGAATCGAAATCAGGCAAGAGATCCAATGGCTCGAAACTGCGAACGGGGAAATGGAAGGATCGAGTCCCTTGATGTAAGGCTTGAGCCGACGGAGGGCAGGACGTCGCAGGCAATTCGGATTCAGTCAACCGTTGGAGCTGAGCGGTAGCCTCTCGATCCCCAGGACATTCTTCAAGTACCTGGCGCCAGAGTTGCTCCGACCGATCGCGATTTCCTTGTTCTTCCGCCAGGACCGCCAAGTTGCGGCGAGGCAAATGGCTTGAGATTCCCGCGACAATGCTGGAAAAGCGCGGCACAGACTTCGATCCGACAAGGATCTCGGTCCACGAGGATTCCGCACCCTTCCGATCTCCGGCAATGCGGCGAATGATTCCCTGGCGGAACAATAGCTCAGAGTCTCCTGTGGCGATCGCCAGACCCGCAGCACACGAGGCCAAAGCGTCTTCGATCATTCCGGATTTTTGCTGAGCCTGGGCGATCAAGACATAGAGCTTGCGTGCGATCTCAGCATCTGAGACCGAAAGTTTCAAACTGGCTTCAAGATACTCCAGGGCCCGCCGGGAATCGCCTCGATTCATCTCACTCCACCCGAGGTTGAACAGAACAAAGGGGTCATTGGGTCGATCATGCAACTCCATCTCGAGAAGCCTCAGGTCGCGGTCGAGTTTCCGAAGCCGATGTTTTGAGTCGATGTAACCGATATGGCGAATGGTGATTTCAGACTTGCGGACTTTCACATTCGCCCGCCGCAGCGCCGGCAGAATCTGCTCATGGACTCGGTGGATCCAACGAATTTCAGAGCGGAGCGGGAAAAGCCGAATATGGTCGACAACGGTCGGCCCCTTCCCTTCACAATCAGCATCACAGAAACAACGAAGAACGTATGCGTCACTCGCATCAGAGGTCAACTGATCGAACAAGGTCCGTAGCTTGCCGCATTCACTCGCTTCTACCCGATCGTCGGCGTCCAGCCAAAATGAATGGCTGCCGGTGCAATGATCAAGTGCCGCATTTCTTGCCGCGGAGAAATCGTCGGACCAAGGAAATTCGAAAACACGCGCGCCAAATGACTTCGCCACTTCGACCGTGCGATCCGTAGAGCCGGTATCAACGACGACGATTTCCTCGAATAAGTCTATGACCGACTCGAGGCATCCGCCCAAGTTACGCTCCTCGTCACGTACGATCATCGCGAGGCTGACCGCGGGACGGTGTTTCGCGGATGGGGATATGCTAGCCAAGGACCGAAACCCTGGCGTGATGCGCTGTTGCCCCGCTTTGTCATCTCCCCACTTGGCCGTGAAACGCTCGTGGGTCTCTTTGAGAGAAGCCTTCCTCTCGGCGCCCCCGCCGACAGATGCCTCGCCCCCGACGTGATGGACAAAGAGATCGCCGGCAACTGCAAGCTCAAAGCCCGCTCGGCGCACTCTCATGGCCAAGCTATCATCATCGAAGGGTCCGAGGCCAAACCCTTCATCCAGACCACACAACGCCTGGAGTGTCCGTCTTTTCATTAGCATACAGAATCCGGAAAGCTGCTTAACGGAGAACCATTGACCACGGTGTTCAACACGCCAACGGATGGCGAAGTCTTGCATTGCCTCCAGGTTCTCATAATTAGTTCGCGCAATCACCTGTAAGGGCATAGCATGGTTGGACATTGGGCCTGTTATGCCGATCTCGGACTTGGAATCCGCCAGAGCGACAAGCTGATTGAGCCACGCGTCCGTGACGACCGTGTCGTTATGGAGCAAGGCAAGATAGTCTCCCCGTGCGACCCGAAGTCCCTGATTACACGCAACGGGAAAGCCACGATTCTCACTATTGGTTATCACATCGACGCGAAACGGAGCGCTATCCTCGACCCCAGCAAAGTAATACGAAGTTCCATCTGTCGATCCATCGTCGATGACTATTAGCTCCCAGGGTGTTCGAGTATGCCGCACAAGTGCGGCAATGCAGCGCTGTGTGAATTCGAGCCGGTTGAAACAGGGGACTATCACTGAGACTAAACGCGAACGGCCGTCAATATTTACGTTCATCGACCATGCTCTTGGGTTTCAAGATGCGATGAAGCAACGTCCAATTAAAATAAGTTCATCAAGCGAAGAGATCAACGGGGTATTGGGAAACAATTTCCCAAATTTTAACCGGCTCGGTGAATTGAGCTACGGCCTCCAGCCCAAACGCGTGACGAGGGGGGTTGCTAGCACTCCGGTCGCAACGCGCAGTTCGAGCACGTTCGCCGCGTCCGGAGCCGGGAGCAGCCGGTCATCTCGGTGGACACCAAGAAGTAAGGAACTGGTCGGCGACTTCCAGAACGCTGGCCGGGAATACCAGCCGAAGAGGCGGCAGAAGAAGGAACTAGGCGATCCTCTATGGCGTGTATGACCTGTCGGCCAATGAGGGCTGGGGCGGCGTCGGGATCGACCACAACACCGCCTGTTTCCATGCTACAGGCTGATGTTGTTTTCCTTATATTTTAAAATAATTATAATATAATTATATTTTTACTAAATATAAGTCATAGCAATGAGTTTCTGTTGGCCGCGAGCCGGATCGTCAAAGTCATCCATGTCCAGGGTGAGATAGGATGGCAGAGTGTCGAAGGCCTGGATGAAGAGATCGACGAGAACGTCACGGAGCCGCCAAAGATCGGGGATGGTGATAGCGTTCTCGAATCGCCAGAGCGTTGGCTGGCGCGATCGGGTCCCTTGGGAAATCGGTTGGCGATGAGCTTGAAGACCGGGTCGGAGCGTAAGGAGTCGTGATCGTTTTGGTCTCCATGGTCCGCGAGGGTGCCGTAGATCTGTTGCCGTACCATGCTCAAGAGGGATTGTCGAACCAAGGTGTTTTGCCGTCGGTCGCTGAGAGCGTCGGCGAAGAGTTGGGTGAGTTCGATGGTGTGGTCGAATTGCGTGATGGGGAGAAGCCGGGAGTAACAGGAAAGGGGATGGTGAGCGACATCGATTTTGACGGGCCGGCCCGTAAAGAAATTGAAGGCGAGAAGTGGGACAGCGTGTAAACCCATAGAGGGCCTCCGAGTGTGCGTCTAACGTGCTGTGTATCAACACGTTAGACGCTGTCGGAGGCCTCTTCATTACGATCCGTCTGAATAGTCTGGGTTAGCCGAGGGCTTACAGTGGAATTGCGCTCAACAAGGAGAGTCCTTCGGATCAATGGTCAGATGCTGGAGAATTGACGCCACGACGGCGATCGTTTTCCTGATCCGCGGTACTTGGTAGATACAAGGCCAGTTCGCGGGCCATCATCGCGACGACCGGTTCTTGAAAGACGGCCGCGTGGTAACCCGGAAGCTCATAGACATGCAAGCCGCCAAGGACGAGGTTTCCCCAGCCCAGTTTGAGATCCCGGAATCGGCCCCTCTGAAACTTCTCGGTGCGGAAGAGCACGACTTGTCCGTCGTATGGCTTCGGTACGTATCGATCTGCCAAGAGGTTGATGAACCGCTCTAGCTCGTCGGGTGAATTATCGCTGCGGCCGTTATGGCGGCGTGACCACCAGCTTCCTAGCAGCGTCTTGACAGACTCCGAAACAGCTCTCATCTGCCGTCTCATGAAGCTGGCAATATTGATCGACCGCCCTTCCCGGATCCTGGCGAGGTGATAGTAGTGGTGTCTTTCCGCGAGCAAATAGAGCCGGATCGGTAATGCTTTCAACCCGCGAAAGCTCCGCCGATAGGGGGGACTGTAGGAATCGATGAGGACCACCAGGGCGACCTCCGCGCCTCGCTCGCGAAGCTGCCGGGCCATCTCGTAGGCGATGATGCCCGACCGACACCATCCGCCGAGGTAGTAAGGCCCCTTGGGCACGGCTTCCTGCAACGCTTCCACGAGATTGGCGGCGAGGGCTTCCAAGTCGGTCCCCACGGACAGAGCGGTCATCTCCGGTAGGAGAATGCCGTGAAGAGGCAGGTCAGGGTTCAGGTGGCGTGCGAGCTTCCGCCACGCATCGGGCTGATTCGTCTGGACGACGAACGGGGGCCAGGAAGTACCGGAGCGGATCGAGTAGATCTGGCGCGCAAGCGACAGCCGCTTGTCGCTATGCAATTGCGCTGCGAGTCCCCGGATCGTGGGCGATTGCAGGAGTGCCGCAAGAGAAAGCCGCGTGCCGAACGTGCACTCGATCATCGAGAGGAGTTTGGCCGCGAGTAAGGAATAGCCCCCTTCGTCGAAGAAGTCCGCCATGACGCTGATGCGATTCACACCCAACAGCGTCTCCCACATTTCTGCCAGTCGAGCTTCGATCTTGTTTCTCGGCGCCACGTAGGTCGTCGCGCCGGGCACAAGCGCGGTCGATCCATCCGGCCCAAGCCAATGCGAAGGCTGTGCGCCCAACGGCCCTGGCTCGCATTCGACTACCGACTCAGAGGGGACTTGGGAAATCCTGCGCTCCGGATCCGCTGCCAAGCCCTCAAGGAGTGCCCGAAATCTGGCCAGGAGCCTTATTACGGTCGCGGGATTGTAGAGGTCCGTGTTGTACTCACAGGACGCGCGCCAGCCGTCGGCCCTCTCCACCAAAAAAAAGTTCAAGTCGTAGATCGCGCCGGGAGACCGAGAGGGGATCGCCGTCAACTCCACCCCCCCAGCCTCTAGTGGCTTCACGAAATCTCGCTGGTAGATGAAGTTGATCCGGAATACCGGTTCGCGACCATGCTCACCCCTACCGGGTCTGATCGCCCTTGCAACTCTCTCGAACGGGACGTCCTGGTTGGCCAGCGCTCCGAGGATCGTCTCACTCACCTGGGCCAGTAAGCCGGGAAACAGAGGATCGCCCGAGAGGTCGGTGCGAAGAACCAGCGGATTGATAAATAGGCCGATTAAGGGTTCGAGTTCGACGCGGGAACGGCCCGCAGCCAAAGTGCCGACGAAGATGTCGTCCCGCCCGGTCTCCCTACTAATGAGGACCTTGAGCGCGGCCACCACCAACATGAAGAACGTGTAGCCCCGTCCTCGGCTCCAGGCTTCGAGCGTGTTGGTGAGGATTCTCGATAGGACAAGCGATTCGACATGACCGTTACCGGCCCCGAACCCACGGCGAGGCCGGTCGGGGGGAATCTCCAGCGAGGGGAGGCGGGAGAGTTTGCGCTTCCAGTAGTCCAGTTGGCCGCCCAAGTGGCCGCTCTCGAGCCAGTGTTCTTGATAGACGGCAAAATCCCCGTATTGAAGCGATAGATCTTCAAGTGGTGAATCGAGGCCGCGACAATAAGCGTCATAAAGCGGGCCCAACTCTCGCGTGAACACACCGATCGACCATCCGTCTGAGATGATGTGGTGGACTGTAACAAGCAGCACGTGGAGTTGTTCCTCGAGCCACAGCAGCGCTGCCCGCACGAGCGGCCCTGTGCTAAGGTCGAACCGCTTACGGGCTTCCTCCGTCGCCAGCGTTTCGGATCGGGGGTGACGATCGCTCGCGGGGATCGTCCTCAGGTCGACCACCGGCAGGGGGATGGACACCGTCGGCATGACCACCTGTACCGGTTCCCCCTGCAGTTCCTTGACGACCGTGCGGAGCGACTCATGCCGGCGGACGATCTCGTTGATCGCCCTCGACATGGCGTCGTGATTTAGCGCTCCGTCGAGCCGGAAACGTACGGCGATATTGTAGGCGGGGTTACCTGGGTCGAACCTATCGAGATACCAAAATCCTTTCTGCCCGACCGCCGTCGGGAAAACAAAGATGTCGGCATCGTCATCCGCGAGAACATCGGCATCGGTCACCTCGGACCGATGGACACTATTTAGGTTGGACGGAGCATCAATCAGGGTGTGTTTCATTGGTCAAATCCCCGCCCGTTGATGATCCGTGACCCATCCAGGCGTGATCGCTTCATCCGATAGTTCTCACGTGCGACCGGCGCCAAGGCTGGCTTGGGAGAGCCTGGCTTCTCCCCGGCCTGAGACTCGAGCTCGGCGACGATCGCGGCGACGTTCCGCCCCGAGAGGACCTGTTTAGGGGTCAGCGGGATGCCCACGTCATTGGCCCGTGCGACGATCTGAAAGAGATGGATCGAGTCAGCACCGAGCTCGAACAGGCTATCCTGAACACCGACTTGTTCGAGGCGGAGGACACGGGCGCAGATCTCTGTGAGCATCCGTTCTTGGGTGGTTCTGGGCGCGATGTAGGAACGCTCGTCGCGGCCGTTGGCCTTTCCGGGGACCGGCAGACGCCTGTAGTCGACCTTGCCGTTGGGCGTGCGAGGAAGGGACGGGAGGCACACGAACGTTGTTGGGACCATGTACTCGGGAAGCTTCGACGCCACGTATCGTCGAAGGTCCGTAGCCGAGGCCTCCGCCCCTCCCGCCACGAGATACCCGACGAGCCGCTTGTCCCCCGGGACATCCTCACGCGCGACCACCACGCACTCGCGTACGCCTTGGTATTGCGCGACGACCGACTCGACCTCAGCCGTCTCGATGCGGTATCCTCGGACCTTGACCTGTGAGTCGAGCCGGCCGAGGAATTCCAACCTCCCGTCCGGCCGATAACGGACAAGGTCGCCGGTCCTATAGAGTCGCGAGGGAACGCCTGCCTCAAACGGGTTCGGGACGAATTTCTCTCGCGTGAGCTCCGGATTGCTCCGGTAGCCCTGCGCCACGCCCTCACCGCCGATGTGCAACTCACCTGGAACTCCGATCGGGGCGGGCTGCCCGGCGCGATCGAGCACATAGAACTGGGTGTTCGCGATCGGCGGCCCGATCGTCAACGGGCCGGATTCTAAGTCGACGCGAGAGGCTGCCGACCAGACGGTCGTCTCCGTCGGCCCATACATGTTCCAGACCGACGAAGACCGAGCCACCAGGGTATCGGCGAGGTCACGGGGTAGCGCCTCCCCGCCGCAGAGGACTTTGATTCGCGGATTACCGTTCCAACCCGCCTCGAGTAAAAGGCGCCAGGTCGCCGGGGTGCCCTGGAGCACGGTGGCCCCGGATTCGGTCATGAGCGACAGGAGTCTGCGGCCATCGCTGACGTCTTGCCGGCTGGCCATGATCACGCGGCCGCCGACAACGAGCGGAAGGAGTAACTCGAGGACTGCGATGTCGAAGGACAACGTCGTGACCGCGACAAGCGCGTCTCGAGCAGTCAGGCCTGGTTCACGAGCCATTGAAGTCAGGAGGTTAACCACTGACCGATGCGTGATCTCCACTCCCTTGGGCCGGCCCGTCGATCCTGACGTGAAGATCACATAGGCCAGGTCCTCCGGCCCCACCGCGCTGCTCGGTCTACCGGGATCGCCAGGCTGGATCGCGGGTCCTTCTCGGTCCAGGCGGAGGAGTCGGACAGACGCCGGCTCGAGCACAGACGCCGTAGAGTCCTGGGTTAACACCAAGGTCGGTCGTGCGTCCTCGATGACGGCGACGATCCGCTCCCTGGGGTAAGTGGGGTCCAGAGGCACATAGGCCCCCCCGGCCTTGAGAATGCCCAGCAGCGAGATCAACATCTCGGGGGAACGATCCAGGCAAATCCCTACGGTCGTCCCCGGCCCGACTCCTCGGCTCTGGAGATGCCGGGCGATTCCGTTGGCCGTGGCTTCGAGCTCCGCATAGGTGAGCTTGCGCCCCTCAAAGGTGATCGCCACCGCTTCAGGATTTCGTGCCACCTGCTCTTCGAACAGGTGGTGAATGCACTTGTGCCGGGGAAACTCCGCCTTGGTATCGTTCCAGTCTACGAGCAAGCGACGGCGATCGGCCGCGTCGACCAGCGGAATGGCGGAGACCGGCCGCGTCGGCTCGGCCATCATCTCGTCGAGAATGGTCTGAAAATGGTGCAACCACCTCTCGACCGTCCGCCGTTCAAAAAGGTCGCTATTGTAGTCGCAGTCCAGCATCAACCCCTGGTCCGATTCGACAACATTCAGGAATATGTCGAAGTTGACGAACGCCTTCGGGTTTGGCTCCACCTCGACTTCGAGGCCCGGGAAGGTCAAGCCCGAGCCCACGCGCAGATGTGTATAAGAGACAGCCCCTGGTCCGATTCGACAACATTCAGGAATATGTCGAAGTTGACGAACGCCTTCGGGTTTGGCTCCACCTCGACTTCGAGGCCCGGGAAGGTCAAGCCCGAGCCCACGCGCTCGAGGTTGAACTGCACCTCAACGAGGGGTAGCCGGCCGGGATCTCGGCGGAGCGCCAGCTCCTGGACCAGGCTTCCGTACGTGTAATTCTGGTGCTCATATGCATCCAGGAGCGTCCCTTTGACCCGATCCATCAGCATCTTGACGGTGAGATTGCCGTCGAGAGAGGTCCGCAGGGGCAGGAAGTTCACGCAGTGCCCAACCAGCGTCTCTCCGTCCAGGAGCGACTGGCCGGCCGCCGGGATGCCGACGACGATGTCGGCTTGGTTGGAGAGGCGATGGAGGAGGACCTTGAACGCCGCCAGCAACGTCGCGAACATCGTGCAGCCGCTCTGAGCCCCGAACCGTCGAATCTTCGCGGCGTGCTCGGCGTCGATCCGTCTCCGGGCCGTTCCCCCCGCGAACGATTTGACCGATGGCCGTGGCCGATCGGCCGGCAGTTCGAGGGGATCGACCGATTCGGCGAACCGCTTGGTCCACCACGACCCTAGAGCCTTCCGCTCGGGGCTCTGTAGCCACTCCGCCTGCGTAAGTGCATGCCGGCTGAACGGCAACGCCGCCGCGAGTTTGCTTATGCCTCCCGAGCTCTTCGCCGTGTAGAGCTGGCTCAGTTCGTCGAGTAGGATGTTGGTCGACCAGCCGTCGCAGACAAGATGGTGCGAGGTGAAGACCAGGGCGTGATATTCCGGTTCCAGCCGAACCAGCGTCGCTCGGACCAGCGGGCCCTCGATCAAATCGAACGGCAGAGCCGCGTCATCGCCGATGATCTCCGCGAGCCGCCGATGGTTCGCCTCGCCAGCGAGTGCCGAGAGATCCACGACAGGCAACGCGAGATCGATGCGATCGCGGACGTGAATGCAGCCCCGTCTCGGGTCAAAAGTACTCCGCAGTGCGTCATGACGCTCGAGCAATTGACCAATCGCGTCCCGCAAGGTCTGCACACTGAGGCTTCCGCGAAGATGGAGGGTGAACGACTCGTTGTAAGCGCAGGACGCCTCGTCCGAGACTCTTGCCGACAAAAGAATCTCCATCTGAGATTCCGTGGCCGGCACCTCGAGCGGCATTATGGCCGTCGGCAACTCTGAGGCACAAGCGGCACGGTCCGTCGGCGAACCGTCTCCTCGAGGCGAGGCTGGCAGGGCACCTCCATCTTGCATCTCGATGATGCTTTCGCGGAACCCCCGGATTATCTTCTCGATGTCCGCTTCCGAATGCTCCGTGGTCAGGAAGCAGGGGAAGCCCTCCTGGATGTAGATCCCCTTCTCACGCAAGTGGTAGTAGAGCAGGCTCCCCAACCTCTGATCCGGAGGAAGATTGAAGTAGAAGATGGACCCGAAATGCTCGATGCGGGTCGGGACTCCGAGCGTCTCGAAATCGGCATTGATGGCGCCCACCATGCGAGCGGTCTTGGTGTTGAGCGCTTCTTGGAGGCTAGGCCCTTGCTCCTTGAGATGCTCGAGGACGGCATTGACGGCTGCCAGTGCCAGCGGATGGCGGACGAAAGTGCCGGCGAAGAACGTCACCCCCTTCTCGGGGAAGGACTCGTCGCCGTACTGCCACATCCCGCCGTCGAGCGCGTCCATGAACGCGGCGCGGCCGGCTAGGATGCCGATCGGTAGGCCGCCGCCCACGACCTTGCCGTAGGTCGCCAGATCGGCCTGAATGCCGAAGAGTGCTTGCGCGCCCCCCGGATGGACGCGAAAGCCCGTGACGACCTCATCGAAAATCAACGCCGCGCCGGACTCGGCCGTGATCCGTCGAAGCTCCCGTAGGAACGCTACGGGCTGGAGGGCCGGGTGCCGGCTCTGGACGGGCTCGACGAGCACCCCGGCCAGTTCCTGGGCATGTGTCCGGATATAGTCGAGTGCTTCGGAAGTGCCGTAATCCAGGACAGTGACATGCGCCAGGTTCTCGGGGGGAATTCCTGGAGCGATCGGCATCGAGTACGGCTCTCCGCCCCGCTGCATCCGCCGGACGAGGACCTCGTCGAACGTGCCGTGGTACGCCCCTGCGAAGACGACGATCCTCGAGCGTCCGGTCACAGTGCGAGCGACTCGCATCGCCGCCATGACCGCCTCTGAACCGGTATTACAGAAGGTGGCCCGCTCCAACCCGGTCAGCTCGCAAACCAGGGCGGCGACCTTGCCCGCCAACGGAGCCTGCGGCCCGATCTCGAAGCCATCGTCGAGTTGATCCCGGACTGCCCTGGTCACGAACTCAGGAGCATGTCCCAGCATGATCGGGCCGAACCCGTTGAGAATGTCGATGTATTCGTTGCCGTCCAGGTCCCAGAGGCGCGAGCCGCGCGAGCGCGCGGTCACAATGGGATAGACCATTTCCTTCCACTGCGAACGGAAGCCGGCGGCAACCCGCGGATCGGCCAGGACACGACGATGGGTCTGTGCGTATTCCTTGGATCGGATTGTGCGGGCGCTGTAGCGGCCGATCAGTGCCGCGAGGTAACGGGCTTGCCGTTCCTCGAGTCCGCCAACCGGTCCCTTCTGAACCGGCTTGTAGGGGCCAAACGGCTTGAACTCTTTGGCCGTGGCGGACCGTGTTTCGGTCGCGAGAGGAGCGACCTCGCGGGGTGTGGCTGGCGGCGTGGCGACATTGGCCGACGGTGGCACCGAACCCGTCGCTATGGGGATCGGCGTGGCCCCAGCGCCGGACAGGATCTCGAGTTGCCTCGCCATCAGTTGTGACATTGCCTTGATTTGTTCACGAAAGAGCGTTTCCATGGAAGAGGCTCCCGCGGGCATCGCGATCGTGCCTGCAACTGACGGGAGGCTGGACGACGCAGTCTCAGGCAAAGCGTTGGCCGGAACCCGCGCTCCAGCGGTTGGTGTCGGGGTAGCCTGCGACGGCATGGCCTCGGCGGGCAGTCGGGCATCGACGTAGGTCATCAACGCCTCCAGGGTCGATTCCTGGTCCAGCAACTGGCGGAAGGTGAGCTTCAGCCCGAACTTCGCCTGGATCGCCTGCGTCACCTGCGTAAGAAAAAGGGAATCGAACCCCATTTCGAGGAAGGTGGTCGCTGTGTCGCATCCCGAGAGGCTCGATCCTGAGAGGTCCTCGAAGATCTCTTTCAAGGCTGTCTGGATTCGAGTGGCGCGATCGACGGAGGCGAGACTGGGCTTCTCTTCGGGCATCGATTCGCCTCCTCGGGGAGTGCTCGCGACAGGGGCATCGACTTGACGACTTCCATGATTGTCCTGCGACGCCGACATCGGGCGGCGATCGATCCAAAACCGCTCTCGCTCGAACGGGTACGTTGGCAGTGAGCAGCGTTGCGGCTTGCCGTCATGGAACTGCGGCCAGTCGAGCGCTACGCCTTGGAGCCACAGTTGGCCGGCCGCGGAGAGGGTCGAGAGGGAGTCGGATGTATCCGGCAGCGAGGCGATGACGAGTGGTGCGCTGCCGCCGCTCCGGTGCTGTCGCACGAGGGTGCAGAGCGTGTGACCTGGTCCCGCCTCGAGATAGATGCTGCCCGGCCTGGTCTCGATTTCTTCCACGCCTCGTGAGAAACGGACCGGCTCACGGAGCTGGCGTGCCCAATAGGCTGGGTCGGTTGCCTCCTCCGGTGTGATCCACGTCCCACTCGCGCTGGAGATATAAGGGATTGTGGGCGCGTGGAACTGGAATTGCCGGAGGAAGTCGGTGAACGGGCCGATAATGGCGTCCATCGTTGCGGAGTGGAACGCGTGGCTGGTGGCCAATCGCCGCGCTCCGACGCCGTATTCCTCTAGTTTCCTGTGGAGGAGATCGATGGCCGGGTCGGGGCCCGAGACGACGCAATGGCGCGGGCTATTCGCCGCAGCCAGGGACAGCGACCCGTTCAAGAGCGGTGCGACTTCGGCCTCGCCAAGGCGGACTGAGAGCATCCCGCCGCGCGCGAGCCCCTGCATCATCCGGCCTCGCTCGCCGATGATGGCCAGCGCGTCCTCGAATGAGAAGACGCCAGCCAGACATGCCGCGACGAGTTCCCCCACACTGTGGCCGATCATCGCCGACGGCTTCACGCCCCGGCGCATCCACAATTGCGCCATCGCGTATTCCATCAAGAAGAGCGACGGTTGCGCCAACTGTGTGTCTGCTAGGTCGGGGAACGTGGAAGGCGCCGGGAATCGGCCGGGATAAATGGCGGCGCGCACATCCAGCCCCAGGTGCGTTGCCAGGATCCGGGCGCCGCGGTCGATATCCTGCGCAAACTCCCGGTCGGTGTCGTAGAGGGCCGCACCCATCTGCAGGGATTGCGTGCCCTGCCCGGGGAACATGAACACGACTCGAGGCTCGCGCCCCTCGTGCTGGCGGGTCGTGACCCGTTTGGGGTCTCGATTCGAGAGTGCACGAACAGCATCGGCCCGGTCCGCGACGGCCACGACCCGCCGATGCTCGAAGTTACGCCGCCCAACTTGGAGGGTATACGCCACCGACCTCAGATCAGCCTCGGGATTCTCTTCGAGGTACGCAACCAGGTTGTCGGTGGCCTGCTCGAGCGCCGGGGCGGTCCGGGCCGAGAGAATGAGAAGTTGTGCACCCGCAGGAGATTTCCCTGGTACCGACAGCAGAGGAGGGGCCTCCTCGAGGACGACGTGCGCGTTCGTCCCTCCGACCCCGAAGGCACTGACGCCCGCGCGACGCGGCGACGTCCCGCGCTTCCAAGACGTGAGGTCCTTGTTCACGTAGAACGGGCTGCCGGCCAGGTCGATCTCCGGATTGGGGGTGTTGAAGTGGATCGAGGGCGGCAACTGCTGGTGCTTCAGCGCCGAGACGGCGTTGATCAGCCCTGTCACTCCAGCAGCGATGTCGAGGTGTCCGACATTCATCTTGGCTGTGCCCAAGGCGCAAAAGCCTTCGGCACGAGTCCCGGCTCGGAAGGCTCGCGTCAGGGCAGCAAACTCGATCGGGTCTCCCATTGGCGTCGCGGTGCCGTGGGCCTCGATATAGCCGATCGACTCGGCGTCGAAGCCCGCCATCGCCTGGGCCATCGCGATGACTTCGGCTTGCCCCTCGACACTTGGGGCCGTGTAGCCAACCTTCGCGGCTCCATCATTGTTCAGGGCAAATCCTTTGATGACCGCGTAGATGTGATCGCCGTCGGCAAGGGCGTCCTCAAGGCGTTTGAGCAGCACGACCCCGGCCCCACTGCCGAAAACGGTGCCCTGCGCGTCGGCGTCAAACGACCTGCAGTGGCCGTCCCGCGATCCCATTCCTCCTTCGACATAGAAATATCCTCGCTCCTGAGGGAAGGTGATCGAGACGCCCCCCGCCAGGGCCATATCGCTCTGATATCCCAGGAGACTCTGGCAGGCCTGAGATACTGCGACCAGCGAGGTTGAACAGCCGCACTGCAACGTGAAGCTGGGGCCTTTGAGATTCAGCTTGTACGACACCCGTGTCGCCAGGAAATCATGATTAGCGCCGAGGAGCGCTGAGTAATTTCCTATCGGGTAGGCGCCAGTGAAGTCATCTACGAATCCGCGATCGCCGCAGACGTTTCGCAGAAAGTATGTGTTAGCGCTGCAGCCAGCATAGACTGAGACCGCACCTGGGTACGCCTGCGGGTCGTACCCGGCGTCCTCAAACGCCTCCCAGCAGCACTCGAGGAAGACACGGTGCTGGGGATCAATCAGCTCAGCGTCCCGTGGCAGGATGCCGAAGAAGGCGGCGTCGAAGCGGTCGGCGTCCTCGATCGTCCCCCGGGCTCGGATGTAGTTCGGGTCGTTGGCGAGGGCCGTCGCGTTGGGGATTTCCAATTCATGAGGCGCGAATCGCGAGATGCATTCGACGCCCTGGCTGATGTTCCGCCAGAACTCGCGCACATTGCGGGCGCGCGGAAATCGCCCGGCCATGCCGATGATCGCCACTCCTCCCTCGGCGCTGGATTGGGCTTCATTCATTCAAGAGATCACCCTTGATTGGCCTTGACGTGAGAACGCCTCTTTCTGTCTCTTCGCCCGCTCCGCCGCTCGGACTAGCCCTGGATCGGCGCTGGTAGGATGGGGCGTGGGCGTCTGGGCTCGGGCCAGGCAATAGGCCAGAGACCGCACCGTCGTGAACTCGAAAAGCTCCGTCATCGACAGCTTTCCGCCGAATGTTTTCTGAAGCTCCGAATGAACCTCGATCAGATGGAGCGAATCGCCGCCAAGATCGAAGAAGTTGTCTTCCGGGCCGACCCGGCAATCGAGCGTCCGCTCCCAGATCTGCATGATCTTCCGCTCCAGTTCGGTCGTCGTCGGTGCTGGCGCCGGTCCGGCAGGCCGTGGCGCGTCTAGGTCGGGCAGCGACGCACGATCGACCTTGCCATTGGGGGACAACGGAAGCTGCGGGAGTGAGAAAAATGCCGAGGGCATCATGAAGTGAGGGAGTAGCCCCGCCAAGTATTCTTTGAGGTCGGCGGCGCCGAGTCGGCCCGAGCTTGGCCCGACGAAATAGGCAAGCAACCGACTCTCACCGCGGTGGTCCGGGCGAGCGACAACGGCTGCTTGTCGCACTCCAGGGTGCTGTCCGAGGACGGCTTCGACCTCGCCCGGCTCGACCCGGTGGCCCAGGACTTTCACCTGGTTATCGAGGCGTCCGAGGAACTCGATGTTGCCGTCAGGTCGTAGCCGCGCCCGATCTCCTGTCCGGTACATCCGCGCACCCGGTTCGGAGCAAAACGGATCCGGTACGAACTTGCGGCGTGTCAGTTCGGGATCGTTCAGGTAGCCGTAACCGACCCCGTCCCCTCCGACGCAGATCTCGCCAGCCTCACCCTCCGGCATGCGTTGGAGCCGATCATCCACCACGTAGACGGTCGTGTGGGAGATCGGTCGGCCAATCGGGATCGGCTCCTCGATAGGCTCCCCTTTCGTCATGACATGGCAGCAGGCAAATGTCGTGCTTTCCGTCGGCCCATAGCCATTGATGACAACCCCATCACGGAGCGCATTCAACGCCTTGCGGACGTGCGCCGGCGAGAGAACGTCGCCGCCCGCGAGCAACTGGCGGAGCGGCCTTAAATCCTCGGGCCGTTGCTCGACCATGAGGTGAAAGAGTCCCGCGGTAAGCCAAAGGGTCGTCACGCCGTGGCGTCGGATTGCCTCGCCTATCCCCACGAGCGTTGGAGGGTCGGGAGGCATAATGGCCAGTCGCGCGCCGTTAAGGAGTGCTCCCCAGATCTCGAATGTGGAGGCATCGAAGGAAATGGGCGCGAGCTGCAGGAAGACCTCATCACGGCTGAAGTTGCAGTAGTCGGTGTCGCGAACAAGTCGGACGATAGCACGATGGCCGATCATCACCCCTTTCGGCGTGCCTGTCGATCCCGACGTGTACATGACATAGGCCAGGTCGTGGGCGGACCCGTCAATGTTCGGATTGACTGGACTTTCGCGGAGGAGCGAGGGTTCGTCGGAGTTAATGTGGACGACCTCCGTCCCATTCAGATGCGGTACGAGTCGCCCCTGGGTTGCTCGGCTCGCAAGGATGGCTCCCGGGGCCGTATCGCGGATGATGAGCTCGAGCCGCCCATCCGGATACTCGGGGTCCAGCGGGACGTAGGCTCCGCCGGCCTTGAGGATTCCAAGCATCGCCGCAAGCATCTCCGGTGATCGCTCTGCGCAGAGGCCAACCCGTGTCCCCCGGCCGACACCCGTGCGCAACAGGCAGTTCGCTATGCGGTTCGCATGTTGATTTAACTGTGCGTAAGTCCACTCTTTCTCTTCGGACAGGAGGGCCACCGCCTCGGGATGCTGTGCAACCTGCTCCTCGAAGAGGGCATGGATCGTGCTGTTCCGCAAGGATTTCCCAGCGGCGCCCTCGCGTCGTTCCATAAAGTATGCTCCCCCGCTTTCGCCTGGCATCATCGGTGCTCCCGTCGTTACCTCACCGTCAAGAGTCTGCGCCGCGAGTGTCTCGCAATCGGGTGCCTATGCATCCAAGAAGAGTTCCTTTTCGCCGAATAATCGCTCTGCCACGATGCCCCGAGCCTGGCAGGTCTCCAGGAGGCGATTGGACTCAATGATCGGGTTAGACTCCTCGGTGTATTTGGTTCTCATCACATAGTTGAGCCAGGGTTCCTGCCCCATCGCATAGACATACACCTGCTGACAACCGAACTGTTCAACCATGTGCAACGCGCGGCCATAGTTTGAGCCGGCGAGCCGCCGCGACTGGTCCATTTTCCGGTCCAACTTCCGGGTCAACAGCGGGCCGTAGATCCAACTCAAAGGCGCGCCATCGCATTCCATTCCGACGAACAGGACGTCGACGTCGCCGACCTCGCGATGGACGTGCTCGTACAACGTCGGGTCGATGTTGCAGGAATCGGCGGCGAAGAGCAGCGAGTGGCTGTTGACGCGAACCAAGTAAGCGGCCTTACTCGCGACATTCAGGTCGCCATGTTCACCCAAGAAAGGAATCGCGGTGATCGACCCAGACTTGATGTCCAGCTCCTCCATGTCGGAGAGCTCGATCACGTTGCGGAATCCACAATGTTTAAGCATTAACTTCAATGAAGGATCTTGCAATGATCCCGCATTGTTGCGTGGCACCACAATCGCTCCGATTCGATGCCGCAATTGGAGCAAGGTTTCGAATAGGACGTGATCCTGGTGGTTATGTGTGATCAGGGCGAAGTCGATCCTGTCGGGCAAATCGTCGTAAGTGTATCGCGGAATACCCGACTCATAGGGATAGCTAAGTACAGGATCGAGGAGGATGCTCACGTCCTGAGTTTCGAGCAGGATGCAGGCGTGTCCGAAATAACGCCATCGCGCGCCTCGCCCGCCATAAGAAGGGTAGGGGGCCCGCGGCTGCTCGGTCAGCAGGGTGCGCAACAGAAAATCCTGATCGTCGGGCACGTCCAACAGCCCTTTGATTTCTTCGAAGGACGCCGGACATTCTCTGAGCATAAAGAGGCGATCGAGGTCTTCGCTCTCGAAGGGACGTTGCCATTCCAGGCAGAAGCCGTCGTCCAACCGAGGTGTGCTCAGCAAGAACGGGCGCTCGTCGTGATCGATCGTGGAAAGGAGGAGGCTTTGCATGGAGCGATCGTAATACTTGCTCCGGTAGAGCAGCGGCTCCAACAAGCGGAATGACGGCTGGTTGTTTAAATCATAGACCAGTTCAACGTATCCCCGCAGCGGTCCCGGCACCCGTTCGTAAAGCCCCTCCAACGAATGCCCCAAGGCTTCTGCTCGCAACAACTCGTCGAGGTCGGCAATCGCCCGGGACAACTCGAGCAGATCCGACCTCTGGGACCGCGTACGGTCTCGGAGCGCCTGCACTCCCTCAACCCGCGTGGCGCCGAATTCCATGAACGGACCCCCGCGGAGCATCCGGTTCTGGACGGCGGCCGCGTGGGCCTCGGGGGCCTTGATATAGGAGTCCATGATTCGGAGGTGCCGCTCAGAGATGTTCCGGGCGGCTGTCGCCGGGGGGATGAGGTGCGGCCAGGCATACCACCGGTCGACCAGTGGTTCGAACAGAACGTTGGGTCGCAAGTAATACAATGGTAGGCCCATTCGACTTTGCTTCCCTCGGCCATTCGACTCCGTCGCGAGCCTGGCTATGGAGACGGAACGTCGTCTCTCGCTCACGACCCGATACGACTGCCGATGCGTCACGCCGGATCGGCAATGACCGATACGTACACCTGTCGGTATGAATCACATTCTCTTGCGGCTCGACGATCTCGGTTTTGGGTTTCGTATGGCTGTGCCATGATTGAACGATCCACGGTCGGATTGCTGCTCTTTCAGTGCCTCGGTGCGGATCGATTCAACGCAACTCGCAAGGACCACTTCGTCGGCAATTTACTGGACAGCCCAGCAACAAACTTCGGTGCGACGGATCGATGTAACCCAGCTTGACCACCCTCTGTTCAGCATCACCCTTGATCTCGATCTTGTCTGGGCCAACCGACCAAACGTTGAGCCAAGGGGTGCCTCGATCCCTTTGGTAACAAACCGCTCTTCGACCTAGAGTCTCTTGCACTTTGCCTCGACGATGTCTTTATCACGAGCAACATGGCCAGGAGCATCAGCGAGCAGCAGGCTGCGGGTGGGAGTGAGTGAGTCTGCAGCGTGCTGACAAAAGCCGACGTTCCAATGTCATGGGCTCCTCTGACTTCAGAGTGCCCCTGCTACTTCAACTGAGGGCCATCCATCGGGACGAGCCTCAAATCGGAAGAGGCCACTTTGCCCGTCGCTGAGAGGCTGTCCTGGCCCATGACCTCACAGTCCATCCGACGATCTGAAGTCTAAGGTTTTTTCGGATTACCTTCCAAGCTGAATGCGGTCGGGTCCGCAAAAGCTGAGGCGTTTTATGACCGGAACGTTTACAAAAAGCGACGCGAGGTCGCACGCCGACGCCCTTGGCGCAACAAGCGCCAAAGAGCATCGTCACCGCATCGCTGCGTAGGTGGTCGTTGCCAATAAGCCGCGATGTAGGGAGGCCTGATAAGTTGTGGTGATAACCTTAACGATTGGGCAAACCGTAGATACACGACGTGCGGATCGGCTTAATTATGTTCTGAATCCATGATCTCTAGTTCTACAGCCGCAGGAAAATGACACCCTTGTGCTTCTTTCTCCATGTCTTGTCATGTGATGCTTTGGCCACTTTGTTCCGACAGATGTGATAGGAAACCAACGCAATCGCCCGGCGCAAGGTCAAGATCGGCTCTGCAAACGCCGCCTCCAATAAACGTACCGTTCGATCCAACGTCAACGCGGGGATTTTTTTTTCAAGGACTTCCTCGCCAGGGTCACGTACAGATGCGCCAGCCCGACCAGCGTCATGTGATGGTGCCAGCCCACCCACGATCGCGTCTCATACTGCGCCATTCCCAGGTAGCTCTTGGCGTCCTCAAAGAATTCCTCGACCTGGTGCCGCCGGCAGGCCACCGCCGCCAAGACCTTCCGAGCGATCTCCTYACCACCGTTGCTGACGTAATACTTGACCTCCGGCGTCTCCTCCAACGAACGACGGATCAATAGCCAGATCGGCGGACCTGCCTTGCGGTGACGTACCGCCCACACGCGCACCGCCGCGAACTCAAAGACCAACGGTCCCGTGGCTCCTTCACGGACTTGGAGTGCCTGCCACGCCGTGGCGGGAAGGTCGGCCGCGATTTCGTCCACCGGCCGGACGGCTTCTCGCGTCGGCCGCGTCGGCGGTTGGCCACGGCCCGAGTACGCCGGCACGCACAATCCCGGCTCGGCCGTCCAGACGGTCGTGTTCCGCGGCACTTCCATCACATAGCGCAACTCCAGATATTCCAACTCATCGAGCAACTCCCCGTTCTTGCCATACTCTTCGTCGGCCGTGATCCAATCCAATCGCACGTTTCCCTGCACCACGRCATCGCGAACCAACGCGGCGGCGATTTGGGATTTGGTGCGGAACGGGACCTCCTCAGGAACATGGACCTTGGCTCGGCGAGCCACCGCCGATTCTCCCTCGTACCACGACTGGGGCAGATACAACTGGTGATCGAGCAACGCCGTCCCTTGAGCGGCCACACCCACCAAGAAGACTCCGACTTGGCAATTGTCCTCCTTGCCAAGCCGCCCGTCGTGTTGCCGGGCGACGCCGACACTCTCGATTCCCTTCTTGGCAAACGCCGATTCGTCGAGAACACCGACGATGCCGACCGACGGATCGGGGGCGAATTCCGCTGCAAAAGCCGCCTGGATCTCGGCCTGGACCTCCTCATAGGACCAGGGAGCGACGGCGATGAATTTCTGAAGGCCTTTCACCCGGCCCGCCCCGAGGTTCAGGGCGATCGGCTCGATGCTCTTGCGTTCGGGACAGGCCATCAATCCCGCAACATAGGTCAGAGCGTGATTCCGGGCCGGTTCCTTACCAAAGAGAGGAGCGAAACGCTCATGGAATTCGACCAGTTGATCAGCCGCAGCGCGGACGTCGTCCGGTGTCATGGGAATCCCTCCCGACAAAGACAGACTCAAGGACGAATCGGCCGATCCTTACACCAAAGAGTTCTCCAACTATCTATCTTAGCAAATCCTGCAAAAATTCTCTGCGGCTGTAGAACTAGTGTAGTGTCGCGGAAATCATGAAACTTAAACGCGTACCTGGGGTATTCTCTTATGAAAGAAGAATATGCCTATGCGACGCGCCTGCACAATCACGCTGACAGACAAGGATCGAGCGACCCTGGAGCATTGGTCCCGGGCTCGCCGTACCGAGGCTCGATTGGTCGAGCGGGCCCGCGTCGTCCTGCTTGCCGCCGATGGCCGGGAGAACAAGGACATCGCCATGGAACTCGGTATCACCCGCGCCACGGTGGGCCGCTGGCGCGATCGCTTCGCCCAGCGCGGCATCGCCGGGATCGAGAGAGACGCACCCCGTGGTGGGAGACCTCCCAGGACACGCCAAGAACTGGTCGACAAGATCATCGCGATGACGCAGCAGAAGCCCGCTGATGCCACTCACTGGAGCACCCGCAGCCTCGCCGAAGCGTTGGGCACGAACCGTTCGATGGTCAGCCGGGTCTGGCGAGCCCACGGGTTGAAGCCACACCTGAGTCGGACCTTCAAAGTGAGCAACGACCCGAACTTCATCGAGAAACGGGTCGACGTCGTGGGACTCTATCTCGACCCGCCCGAGCATGCCTTGGTCCTCTGTGTCGACGAGAAGAGCCAGATCCAGGCACTCAGCCGAGCCAGCCGATCTACGCGGGCCGTTGCGAAACGATGCCCCACGACTACAAGCGTAACGGCACCACGACGCTGTTCGCGGCGTTGAACGTGGCGGAGGGTCGTTTGATCGGGCAATGCATGCCCCGGCACCGGCACCAGGAATTCGTCAAGTTCCTCAAGCAGATCGACGTCGAGACGCCGCCCGGTCTGGACCTCCACCTGATCGTCGACAACTACGCGACGCCTAAACATCCCAACGTCCAGAAGTGGTTGAAGCGCCATCGCAGGTTTCACATGCACTTCATCCCCACGAGCAGTTCGTGGCTGAACCTCGTCGAACGCTGGTTCCGTGAGATCACGGACAAGCAAATCCGCCGTGGCATCTTCAAGGGCGTCGAGCCGTTGATCGCAACCATTCACGCCTCTATCGAGAAACATAACAACGATCCCAAACCCTTCGTATGGACGGCCAAGGCGCAGGATATTTTGGAGAAAGTCGGCCGCGCGAGGGCTGCCCTGGATAGGATCGCATCAGGATGAGACACTACACTAGGTTGCCACTTCGTTGAAGAATCCTTCAGAGTGAGCAACGCTCGAAACAAGGCCTAGATTTGACCTTGCGACTTGATTGCTATAGGAAGATCAATCCGAGCGGCGCAGCAAAAAGGGGCCACGGTTTTCACCGTAACCCCTTGTGCTATTCAAGAATACCCCCACGGGGACTCGAACCCCGGTCCCTAGGCTGAGAACCTAGTATCCTAGGCCGCTAGACGATGGGGGCCTTCAGATGGTTCTATAACTGTCTCTTATACACATCTAGATGTGTATAAGAGACAGGCTATAGGAAGATCAATCCGAGCGGCGCAGCAAAAAGGGGCCACGGTTTTCACCGTAACCCCTTGTGCTATTCAAGAATACCCCCACGGGGACTCGAACCCCGGTCCCTAGGCTGAGAACCTAGTATCCTAGGCCGCTAGACGATGGGGGCCTTCAGATGGTTCTATAATGGGCCGCGAACAGGGTGATGTCAAGGGCGATCGAAATCGATCGTCTTCGAGCGGTTCCGGTTGTAGGAGTGATCGCCGCGAATGCCCAAGATCTTGGCGAATGGACGTCAGCTTTTCTTTGATGAGGCAGGGCAGGGGGTTCCCCTCGTCTTGCTAAGCGGCCTGGGGGGGGACCATCGGGCGTTCAGCGTACCGATGCGGCACTTTGGGCTCCAGTACCACGCGTTGGCGCTCGACAATCGCGACGTGGGGCAAAGCGATCGGGCTGCCGAGGAGTATTCGGCGGCGGACATGGCCGACGATGTCGCTGCTTGGCTGGACGCGCTCGGGCTTTCGGGGGCCCACGTTATCGGGCACTCCCTGGGAGGGCTTGTGGCGCAGGAGTTGACGCTTCGACGGCCGGAGTTGGTCCGGAGTCTCGTGCTGGCGTCGACACATCCTGGGGCGGATGCCTGGCGCCGCGCGGTGCTGGAATCCTGGGTGGTACTCAAGCAGAAATCCGACCCCGCCACGTTCACGCGAGCGACACTTCCCTGGCTTGTCGCCGCGCCATTTTATGCCAATCCGCAGCAGGTCGAGGGACTCATCCGGTTCGCCGAGCGGAACACATGGCCGCAGGAGCCCGAGGCTTTCGCCCGGCAAGCCAAGGCTGCGGCATTGCACGAGGCGAGAGAGCGGCTCGGTCAGATTCGCGTGCCAACGCTCGTGCTCGTCGGCGAGCAGGACCTGGTCAATCCGCCACGCATCGCTCAGGAACTCGCCGCCTTGATCCCTGGCGCCCGCATGACTATCCTGCCTGGGGTGGGTCACCTGCCGCACATTGAAGACGGTACGGCTTTCCGCCAGATTATCGCGGACTTCCTCGCATGAACGCCGCGCGACGGTGATCCTGGCCCAAGCGGATCACGACGGCGCCGTCGGCAGGAGTCCGTGCCGAAGTCGACCGCCGCAAGGGCGCGTGTCCCGCTCGTCGCCAGCGTTTGGTAAAGGTCTCGGATTGACCGGAGGGAATTAACATGGCCACGGAAGAGGAGCTCAAGCGAGCTTACAAGGCATTCAAGAAGCGGCTCAAGCTCGCCCGGCTTGACGATGAGTCAGGGCTGAGCATGGGAAGCAAGGTCTCGAAAATCTCGGGGATTACTCCTCCCACAGGGCATCCGCCAGGCATCTGGGATGAACTCGTCGCCCAGGGGAAGCTCAAGCGAGAAGGAAGTGGCACGTACTCGATGGCCAATGAGCTCTGAGTCCCTTCCGGCTGAGGCGGAAACAGCAGCCCATGATGTGATCGGCCGGGCCACCGCTCGATTTCGCGCGGCGATCGCGGTGGCGACTTTCGCGATGCTCGTCCTCTCTTGGCCGCTCTGGCTCGAGAACGACCACTTTCCCCGTGTTCCCTTCCTGAGCTTAATCCCGAGTTTCCCCAGGCCACTCGCCTGGGGAATATTCGGACTGATCCTGATCTGTCTCGCCGCCGTCACCGCCGGCATTCGCTGGCGGACTTTCCTCAGCCTATCGCTGGGGCTCTTGCTAGTCCTGATCGCACAGGATCAACACCGATTTCAGCCTTGGACATACCAATATCTCGTAATAGGAGTCTTGCTCGCGGGGTTGCCTAGTGGGACGGCTCTCCACCTCGTTCGCTGGTGGTATGTCTCCGTCTACCTCCATTCGGGCCTCTCGAAGCTGGACGTCTCGTTCGTCAACGAGCTCGGCTCGCTCTTTCTTCAAACGGCCGCCCGGCCGTTCGGGCTGACGACACAATCCTGGCCCCTTGCGACGCGTCTCGCGGCGACTCTGGCCATGCCGGCAGGGGAGATCGTCATCGCGTTCGCGTTGCTATGGCCCAAAACTCGGCGGCTGGGAATCGCGGGCGCGATCGCCCTGCACGCGATTCTGATCGGGATCCTCGGTCCCCTAGGGCTCAAGCACAGCACGATCGTCTTGGTTTGGAACCTCGCCATGATGATCGAAGTGCCCTTGGTTTTCGGAGTCGACGCAACGCGACCTCTCAAGGCCCTCACTCCAGGCGCCGGGCGTGCCACGTTGGAGGCTCTTATCAAGGGTGTCTTCGTGGTGGCACTCCTTCTGCCGCTCGCCGAACGCTGGGGTTGGATCGACGCGTGGCCGGCACATGCGTTGTACGCCAGCCACGTAGGTCGAACCGAGGTTTACGTGCACGAGGATGAGGTCGAAGACTGGCCGGCGGAGATTCGCCGGCATCTCTTGCCTGGCGGGCTCGACTCATGGCGCCGGCTCGATCTGACAGGCTGGAGCCGAGATCTGCGGGGCGTGCCGGTTTACCCGCAATCTCGAGCCTGCAACGGCTTGGCCGAGGCACTTGCGGCGCGGTATGGTGGTCGGCTCGTCCGGGTCGTCGAATGGGGCCCGGCCGATCGTATGACAGGGTCACGGAGCCGATCGGAACGAATCGGGCTGGAGTCGATCCGGGACCGAGGCGATGGATTTCGCCTGAACGCGCACCCGGCCGGAGTCTTCCTCCGCGGCTCCGACGGGAAGACCGAGCCGCCACCGTAGGTAAGGCCACAGAGGAGAGCGTCGACATGCGGCTCCCCCGCGCTACCGGCATTTTGCTTCACCCGACCTCGCTCCCCGGACGATTCGGAATCGGCGACATGGGTCCGCAAGCCCATGCCTTCGTGAAAGTGCTCGCCGACGCGGGGCAGCGATGGTGGCAGATCCTGCCGATAGGCCCCACGGGATTCGGCAACTCCCCCTACCAGTCGTACTCCTCTTATGCGGGCAACCCGCTTCTGATTAGCCCTGAGTTGCTCGTCGAAGACGGTTGGCTGGAGACCAGGGAACTCGCGGCCTATCCCGCACTCTCGGAGCACGAGGTCGAGTTCGACGCGGTGACGTCAGCCAAGGAAGAGCTGCATCGGCGTGCGTTCACGCGGTTTCAGCCTGACCATCTCGAATTCGGGGCGTTCGTGGAGGAGAACGCGCACTGGCTCGATGACTACGCTCTCTTCATGGCTCTCAAAGAGTCGCATGGAGGAACCGCGTGGTACGACTGGGAACCTGAGATCGTCCGGCGCGAACCCAATGCCCTGGCCCTTCAGCGTGAGGCCCTTCGCGATTCCGTCCTCTACTACCAGTTCGTGCAATACGCGTTCGACCGCCAATGGAAGGCGTTCCGCAAAACCTGCGAACAGCACGATGTCCATTTGATCGGCGATCTGCCGATCTTCGTCGCCCAGGATAGTGCCGACGTTTGGGCTCGTCCCGACCTGTTTCAGCTCGACGAGAACGGCCGGCCAACGGTCGTGGCGGGAGTTCCTCCGGACTACTTCAGCGAAGACGGCCAGCTCTGGGGCAACCCGCTCTATCGCTGGGAGGCCCACGCGGCAGAGAAGTTCGCGTGGTGGATCGACCGCATGAAGGCCCTCACGAACCGAGTGGACCTGGTTCGTCTCGACCATTTCCGTGGATTCGAGGCTTACTGGGAAGTCCCGGCCGAAGCTGAGACCGCGGCAACGGGGCGCTGGGCGTTGGGGCCGGGAACGGCGTTCCTGGACGCTTTGCGCGAGGGGCTGGACGGCTTGCCCATTATCGCCGAAGACCTGGGGGACATCACGGTCGAAGTCGAAGCTCTCCGTGACCGCTTCGCGCTCCCCGGCATGCGCGTCATTCAGTTCGGCTTCGGGGGGAACTCCGGAAGCGAGATTCATCTACCGCATCGCTACATCAACCATTGTGTCGCTTATACAGGCACCCATGATAATGAGACCATGGTTGGGTGGTTCGACACCGCCCATGACGAGAGCACGCAAAGCCATGCCCAAGTGCTCGCCGAACGAGCCTATGCCCGCAGGTACCTGGGCACACAGGCGGCCGAGCCTCATTGGGAGATGATTCGCGTTGTTATGGCCTCCGTGGCAGACACCACGGTTTTCCCGCTCCAGGATATTCTCGGGCTCAATGGCAAGGCGCGGATGAATGTCCCCGGCCAGGCCAAGGGGAATTGGGGGTGGCGGTTCCAGGCCTCTGAGCTTGACCCACGGCTCCTGGCCAAGCTCGCCGACCTGACGGCCGTTTACAGCCGATGGAACGGAGAACCACCCGACGAATATCGTGTCATTCGACGACAGGTGGTCGAAGAACCAAAGCTTGTGCGCTGAGGCGCTCGTCGAGATTCTCGCGAATTTGCCTGAAAATCAGCGCCCTCCTCGAGCGCGAGGCTCACCAGCCGGAGCGCTTTCCTGACTGGCGGGGTGACATCACCGGCCGGTTCGGGTTTATTGGAACCGCGAGCAGGCCGAACAGGCCGCTATCTCGTGTGGACAGTCCGTCAAGCCAATTTGGGAGTCTCGTTTTATGTCGTTGCTCGCGCTCGTTCTGGCCGCCGCCTCGGTCGGCGTTGACACCAAGCCATTGAACACGCCCCCTCCTGGTTTCATCGCGCTGTTCAACGGCCGCGATCTGACCAACTGGAAGGATGAAAAGGACGCCACGAAGCACTGGACCATCGTTGATGGTGCCCTGCATTACGATGGCAAGGGGGATAGCCTTCGCACCGCGAAGGATTATGGCGACTTTGAATTGTATGTTGACTGGAAGATTGGAAAGAAGGGGGACTCCGGAATTTACCTCCGCAGCAATCCCCAGGTTCAGATCTGGGACGACCCAATCGGCTCGGGCGGGCTCTACAACAACCAGAAGAACCCCAGCAAACCGACGAAGGTCGTCGACAAGCCCGTGGGCGAGTGGAACACCTTCCACATCATCATCAAAGGGGACAAAGTCACCGTTGACCTCAACGGCGAACGCGTCGTCGACAACGTGACCATGGAGAACTACACCGATCGCTCCAAGCCCCTCCCCGCAACGGGCACGATCGAGCTCCAGCACCACGGCAACCCGATCGAGTTCCGCAACATCTACGTCAAAGAGCTTTGAGATTCCTTTCGTCCAGCAAACGCTCGTAGGTTGACCAGGGCCCACCGCAGTGCCTTTCGTACCGCGAAAGCATTCGGTGGGCCATGCCTCCAAACGCGAGCCCCTCGACGCATCTCAAACGTGACAGGTCACGGACCGAGGATTTTAGGGTCATGCGATATCGGACGTTCGGCAGAACGGGATGGTCGGTCAGCGAGATCGGCTACGGGATGTGGGGAATGGCTGGCTGGACGGGGTCGGATGACGCAGAGTCACTTGCCTCGTTGAATCATGCGGTCGAGCTGGGGTGCAACTTCTTCGATACCGCCTGGGGCTACGGCGCAGGGCACTCGGAAGGATTGCTCGGGCAACTGGTGCGCTCACACCCAGACAAAGAGCTGATCGTCGCAACTAAGCTCCCCCCCAAGAATTTCACGTGGCCCTCGCGGCGCGAATTCACGCTCGACGATTGCTTTCCCCCCGATCACATCCGCGAATACGCCGAAAAGTGCCTGGCCAACCTCGGTCTGGAAAAGATCGACTTGCTCCAGTTTCACGTCTGGGAAGACTCCTGGGCTCACGATACTCGCTGGCAGAAGGCGATGGATGACCTCAAGAGCGAAGGGCTCGTACGGGCCGTGGGGGTCAGCGTCAATCGCTGGGAACCGAACAACGTGCTCGAGACCCTCCGAACCGGTCTCGTAGACGCCGTGCAGGTCATCTACAACATCTTCGATCAGGCTCCTCAAGACGAGCTCTTCCCCCTCTGCCGCGAGCGGAACATTGCCGTCCTGGCGCGGGTTCCCTTCGACGAAGGAACACTCACGGGCACGCTCACCAAAGACTCGACCTGGCCCGAAGGAGATTGGCGCAACACCTACTTTGTACCCTCCAACCTATCCGCAAGCGTGGATCGGGCCGAAGCCTTGCGCCCGGTTGTTCCCGCGGACATGACCATGCCTGAGCTCGCGCTGCGATGGATCTTGGAGAATCCGACGGTGTCAACGATCATCCCCGGCATGCGAAAATTGAAACATGTCGAATCGAACATTGCGGCCAGCGATAGCAAGCCGCTCCATCCCGCGCTCCTTGAGAAGCTCAAGGAACACCGCTGGGACCGCAAGCCGACGAAGTGGTCTCAATAGGCCTCACGCGCGGCAACCGCGATGCTCACGTCGATACGTCCCTGGGGTAGAGCCGGTGGCTTTACGAAAGGCAGCGCTCAGATACTCGACGTGAGCAAAGCCCGCCCGGTCCGCAACGGCGGCCAAAGAGAGGTCGGTCTCCGCGAGGAGTTGCTTGACCCGGCCCATCCGAACGCGAGCAATCGCGTCGTGAACCGTCTGTCCGATCGCCTTCCGGAATCGCCGCTGAAGGACGCTGCGCGAAACGCTCACCTGATCGAGCACATCTTCAACCCGTATCCCCTCGCAGGCCTGCTCGCGGATGAAGCGCATGGCGTCGGCCACGAGGGGATCCTCAATCGCCATGATTTCGGTCGACGCGCGAACGGCAATCCCGGAAGGAGAGACGTCCTGCCTAGGGCCGGCAGGGCACTCACCTCTCATGAGCCGGTCCAGCATCTCCGCCGCCTGATAGCCGATCCGGCGGCAATCAGGAATGACGCTCGACAGCGGGGGATTGGCAAGCTCACAGGCGAGCGTCTCATTGTCCACGCCGATCACCGCCACTTCCTCAGGAACCGAGACCCCGGCGCGGCGGCAGGCGTCGAGCGCCTGGATCCCGCGAAAGTCGTTGCAGGTCATCAGACCAAAAGGTTTGGGCTGCGCCGCGATCCAGCGAGCCACAGCGTCGATCTCGGCTTCCCAGGAGACGAGTTGATGCCCCCAGGTGACGGGCTGGGCCTGGCAATACTCCTCACAGTGGAAACCCGCTGCGCGGACTCTCGCGGCAAAGCCCTCAAATCGCCGCTTGGACCAGCGGAACTGGGGATAGCCCAGGAACGCGAACTGCGTGAATCCTCGCTCGAGCAGATGTTCGGCAGCCAGGGTGCCGATAGCCTCGTGATCGCACTGCACGGTGGGTAAGCCCGAGCTTGGGGCCTGGTCGTCGAGATCCACGGTCGGGATCCCGGTCTTGAGCACCGCTTCGGCCAGGGCAGGCGAGAGGCGTGCGATGATTCCATCTCCCTGCCACTCCTTGATCCAGGGGGGCAGGGGATCCTCCATCGAACGATGGTCGAGGTGAACGGTCCACGGGCCATTCTCTCGGACATATTCCGCAACCCCGTGCAAGATCTCTCGGCCGTGGGCCATGGATGTCTCGAGTATGAACGCCACGTGCGGCGTGCGCGCCCAGAGCCGTTTGCGCCCCAAGCGCCCAGGGCGCGTCGTCCCCTTCGGCGTCTTGGACGGAAACTCACTCCAGGTCGGTTGCTCGAACTTCCACGCAAGTTCGGAAGCCTGCTGATTGCGAGCTATTGCCGACATCGCAAACGCTCCTCGCAAGGTTCGCCATGAATCTGATGAATTTATCGTTTCTTCATTCTTACCTAAAATAATATCTCGAGGCTCTCAAACAACGGTGCCTTCTCTAGGAATGAATGGCGTCAAGGCAGGGCGGAAAAGCCCGCAAGTGGTCTGGGCACGGAATCCCCCTCACAGAGGCGGTAGCCCGTGTCGCCGGGGAGATCTCGATAGTGATCAACGTGTCCCGAAGGCCAGCGAACCTCGATGGTGTCGACATGCGACCGATCTCCGAGACCGAAGTGGAGTCGGGGATCACTTGCAGAGAGATAGCTACCGCCACCGGTGCGCTGGGCGACCTGGCGGAGTCCGCCGGAGACGAGGACGACCTGCGCTCCGACGGCGTCGCGGTTGGAGGCCTTACCTTGCAGAAGCAAGGTCACGGCATGAGTGCTGGAGGTCTTGTTGTGGAAATAAGCCAGCGGAGAATTCTGCGAAACGATCAAGAAATCGACAAGCCCGTCATTGTCGAGGTCTGCGGAGGCCAGGCCACGGCCAATGCGAGGAACACTCCAAGGAGCCCCCGCCTTCTTCCCGGCATCAACGAGCTTTCCTCCTTGCGAACCCAACAACAACTGCGTGGGCATGGCATAAGGGAATTGAGGGCCTTCGTCGGTCACGTGTCCGTTGGCGGTGACGAGATCGAGAAAGCCGTCATTGTTGGCGTCGGCAATCGCAATGCCGAAGCCCAGCAAGAAGCGACTGGGCGCCAAGATTCCCGCCGCGGCCGTCTGGTCCGCGAACATGCCACTTCCAAGGTTGCGGAAGAACGTGGTCGACTCGCCGTAGAAGTTGGTCACCGCAAGGTCGAGCAGACCGTCGCGATCGAGGTCCCCCGCGGCGATTCCCATGCCCGCTTGAAAAGCACCTTCCGAGTTGCAGGCCACGCCCGTTTCGAAGGCCACCTCCTCAAATTTCAGGCTTCCCAGGTTCTTGTAATAAGCGTTGGCTGTGGCATCATTGGCCACCACGATGTCGATCTTGCCGTCTCCGTTCCCATCAACGGCAATCACTCCAAGCCCTCGCCCCTCACGATCGACGATGCCGGACCCGACCGTGACATCGACGAATCGGCCCCCGTCATTCCGGAAGAGATGATCGCCTCGCGCGGTGAAGAGATGGGGCATGCAGTAGCCATAGTTCGCGCCGGCGCCCTTTGAGCCAGGCTGACCGCCGCTTCGAGGACAAAGACGTGGATTGGCTTCGTCCCAATCGAGGTAGTGGCAAACATAGAGGTCGAGGTCGCCGTCATTGTCGAGATCCGCGAAAGCCGCCGACGTAGGCCAATCACGATCGCCGGCAAGCCCCGCCCGGGAGGTCGTTTCCACGAAGCGACCATTCCCCTGGTTCTCGTAGAGGGCGTATGATCGCCAGCGGGTCACGAAAAGGTCCGGATCGCCGTCATTGTCGATGTCGCCAACCGCCACCCCATGGCTGTATCCAGGAACACCGGAGCCGATCCCCGAAGTCTCCGTCACATCCTCAAATGTTCCATTGCCGCGATTATGAAAGAGGCGATCGCCCGCTCCCTTCGTGGCACTCTTCGAGGGGGGAAACGTTCCACCCTGCATTAGAAACACGTCGAGATATCCGTCACCATCGAAGTCGAGAACAGCCACGCCACCGCTCATCGTTTCCGGTAGCTGGTGTTCGGCCGTCATACCGCTGTCGAAGCGAAAATGAAGTCCGGCAGCCTCGGCGTCGTCGACGAAGAGCGGGGCGGTGGGTTCCGTCGCGGGCGCAGCCCTGTCTGCTGTGGTCGAGACACCGAATTCCCGAGCCAGACAATCTCTTAGAGACTCTTGGCCATCACGCTGACGAACATCCCCCGCACCGCGAACTCGCTGCCTCGCCTGGGTAATCGCGGAGTTGTCGGGGTCGGCCTGGGCCGCCAGGGTCAACCATCCCTCCGCTTCAAAGCGCCGTCCTAACGCCTCGGCCAGGGTCCCGAGTTCCTCGTACTGAGGAGGTGCGACAGCATCCTTGAGCAAGGCTCGGTAGCGATCCCGGGCACGGTCAACGTCTGCTTTGATTCGACGAAGCGCCTGGGCACGATCTCTTTGCCCTTCGTTCCAGTTCAGAACGGTGAGCCGCTCGAGCGCGGGAGCATCGCCCGGGCACAGTTTCACGAGATGATCGAGGGCTCGATGCTCCGCGGCAGCATCCCTCAGAAGATGGGCGATCCAGGCCCCGAGCTCGGCAGTTTCACCGTCGTCCAGCGCGCTCGCCGGTAGTTGTCTCAAGCACTCTTCGGCCTCGCGAAGGCTATTCGTGGCTCGTGCCCAGTCGAGCCGAGCCCGCCAGACAGCATTGTCTCTGGGTCTCTTCTTGAGACAGTCCTCGAGAAGTTGATGAGCTTCAGGAAAAGCCCCAAGTTGAATCGCGAGATTGGCTCGGGCCAGCCAAACACGATCGTCGTCGCTTGCCTGCCTAGCTGCCTGGTCCAGGGTCTCGCGTACCTTTTCCACCTGGGCAGGGGCGCTGTCGATCATCCAGAGGTTTCGAAGTTCGCTCGCCCGCTCGGTCGAATCGTTCCAGCCCTGGCGAATCAGGCGGCGGAGCGCATCGCGGCGTCCCTCCCAGAAATAAAGCTCGGCAAGAGTTCGCCGTACGTCCTTCCGTGCGGGACCAGGGCGTGACAAGCTCCGCTCCAGGAGTTGTTCGGCCTCTGCATAGCGGCCGAAGACCGTGATCAGGAGGCGAGCCCGTTCGACCTCCGCCCATTCGCCATGGCGGGCATCGCGAGGGACGCGTTGCCAATAGATAAGTGCGGCTTGATTGTTGCCTGCAGCACGCTCGCAAACGCCCAGCCAGTAGGCCGCCTGAGGATCTCGTGACCAGGGGACGGAAAGCCCCAGCAGCCACAGCTTGACCTCGCCGAAACGCCCCGCGCCAATCTCAGACGGAACCCAGGCGAGTCCCGAGTGGAATCTCCAGTCGTTGATAAGCCACCACGCCCCTCCCAGCGCCATCAACAACCCGGCGGCCCCAAATACATAGACCCACCTTCCACGCAAAGGCCTCCCCTCACTTCCCGCCGTGAGGCAGGGCTTTGAACTCTCAGAGGCGGTTGGAAGTTCGTTTGGCATGGGCTGCAATCGTGAAGGACCAGCTCGAGCCGATGACGGAACGAGAAAACGCGGGGGGATCGTTTCTTTACAGGCGGAGGGCTCTTGGAGAAGAACCCGAAGGCTTCACGAACTCCACGGCGCATCCGGGCACAAAGGGGCGAACTCCGCCTTCGGCATTTGGCGTGATCGGTTCTCAGGGGCCAGTCAGCCGAGAGATCAAGGCCGACGGGCGACGGTCAGACTTTTCGCTCTGGGGACCGATTGTCCTGGGGAGAGGACGGGATCATTCCCTATCAAGCAAATCTTTCGAGCATGGCGAGGACACGTGCCCGTGAATCGGAGGATAAAGATCCTCTCAAGGATTCATGGAAGAGAGAAGGCTTGCGAGGATACTCCTTCGAGATCCCTGGTCTATCTAGGAAGGTGAATGAGAGAGCCGTCTCATTCATGAACGTTAAGGTACTCGAGCAATCAACAATCGGACAATGCAATTATCGGGCGTTTTTCTTCGAATTTAGGTCGCGACCCGGGAAGCCCTAGATTGTTTCCCCGGCAACAACTAACATCGACGGGTCAGCAAAATATGTGACCTTCCCGAGACGACCAACAAGCTTTTCGGTCGACACGCAACGGTTGCCACCGTGACGCACGACCTTCCTCCCTCGACCTCAAGACCACACCGGAGCTTCTTGGACACTCCGCGCGTGGCTCTTCTCATTGAGACGTCGATGGCCTATGGCCGAGACATTCTTCACGGCGTCGCGCGCTACCTCCGCGAAAATGGTCCCTGGACGGTCTTCTTCGAGCATCGCTCCCTTCAAGACCCTGCCCCGCCATGGCTTGAGAACTGGGATGGAGACGGGATCATCACCACTCTCTACCCCCAATTTGCGGACCTGATCTCCAAGACGGGCATCCCAACCATCGATCTCGACGACCAGAAGCCTGTCTCCGGGCTGCCGACCGTTCAGAGCGACCAAGAGGCTATTGGAGCGCTCGCCGCCGAACACTTCCTCGAACGAGGATTCACTCGGTTCGCCTTCCTGGGTTATCCGGAATTCGTCTGGTCCCGGCGCCGTTGGATCGGCTTCGAGAACAAGGTGCGGGGCGCAGGCTACCCGTGCGAGCAGTATCCCCAGGCCCAGCCGGTCACCTGGGGACACCAGCAAGCCGTCTGGGAGACCGAGATCAACGCAATTTCACAGTGGCTTGCTCGCCTCCCCAAGCCCCTCGGACTCATGGCCTGCAACGATTACCGGGGCATTCAGGTCCTCGACGCCTGCCGCCGCGCCGAGGTGGCCGTGCCCGAAGAGGTGGCCGTCATTGGGGTCGACAACGACATCCTGGCCTGCGAGTTGGCGTATCCGCCTCTCTCAAGCGTCATCCCCGATTGCCGGCGTATCGGCTACGAAGCGGCGGCCATGCTCGACAGCATCATGCGAAATGAGCCGGTCCCCGAGTCACGGGAGTTTATCCCTCCCTTCGGAATCGTGACCCGGCAGTCCACAGAGATTACAGCGATCTCCGACCCATTGCTCGCCGAAGCGATGCATTTCATCCGCCAGCACGCGTGCTCGGGAATTCAGGTGGAAGATGTGTTGGACCACCTGACCGTCTCTCGAAGCGTACTCCAGCGCCGATTTCGGGCGGGCCTCGGGCGGTCGATTCACTCGGCGATCACCGTGGTGCGACTGGAACGGGCCAAGCAACTATTGACCGACACCGACCTGTCGCTGCTCGCCGTCGCGACCCGCACGGGCTTCTCGACGGTCGAATACATGAGCACCTGGTTTCGAAACTCAACAGGCTCCTCACCGGGAGCCTTTCGAAGGAAACACAAGAAGTCTCACGACTGAGCCAATAGTGCTGGTCCAGCCATTCCTCAATGAGAAAAGCCCCCGGTGATCTGGCACCGGAGGCATTTCCCACCGATCTACCGATAGGGTAATGGTTCGGTGAAGGGTGCTCACCGAACGAAAGTCCCTTCCGTTTGGCGAGTTACGGTGATAGGCCACCGTACTCGCCTTGTCTCCGGCACCGACGTTCTGGAGACCACCCCCCGACCTTCCCGACCCAGATAGCCCCGCGCCAAGCGGATAGCGAAACGATTGGATTCCCCTACTTCTTCCCGTGCGATGATCGTTAGAACGCTCCCCGGGATTGGAGTAAGACTACCTAGGTCGGGAAGGTGGAGGGGTGACCTTCCAGAGTGGTCGGCTGCGATCAAGCCACTACGCTGTCGTCTTCCGGATTACTTGACACCCAACAGGTGCCGGACGATGTAGAGTTCGAGTGCTTCGTAATCACGCGCTTCGCGAAGCTGCTTCACGAGTGCGTTGTCGAGAGTGCGAACCTTCTCCACCAGGTGGAGGAAGATGGTGCGGCTGTTCGTGAGGTGCTCGGTGACGGGGCAGCCACGCTGAGTGCGGATCGCCTTGATGTCGAGTCCGATGAACTCGCCGCGCCGTCCGTAGCCAGCCTCTTCAAGAACGCGAACCTGGTTAAAGCCCACCCGCAGGTTGGCACCACCAAAGTTCTTGTCCTGGTCGTACTTCAAACCGTTCTGATCGTTGAGGTGGACGCTGCCCAGCTTGTCGTGAGCCAAAGCGAAAGCCATTTCATCGCTGGGGTCAAGCCCGGCGAGCAACGCGTGAGCGCTCTCGATGAGTCCCTTGACGCGCTTGTGATCCTTGGACGCGTACGAGAGGGCGACGGCGTGGCCGATCGTGGGAACATAGGCCTGGTCGGTCGGCTCGTTCGGCTTGGGTTCAATCCAAACCTCGGCGTTGGCGTCGTACTCGAGGATCTGGTTGATCGTTTCGAGAATCCGCTCGTAGGCGAGACGGGCATCCTTGGCTTCGCGGATGTAGGTTCCTTCGCGAGCCAGCCAAAGGACGATCGCATTGCAACCAATGGCGCGGGCGATATCGATACACTTGCGGGTGCGGTCCCACGCATAGCGACGATCATCGGCGCTGTTCGCCGTGTAACCACCGTCCACCGTCTGATCGGCGAACCAAAGGCGAGGAGCCACGAACTCAGGTGTCAATCCTTGATCCTTAAGCATCCGACCCACTTCGTCGGCCTTCTTGAGGATCTGATCCGGGCTCAGTGCGTCGAGCCCAGGGACGACGTCATCGTCGTGAAACTGAACGCCTTCGAAGCCGAGATCGCGATAAAGGGCGAATTTCTTCTCGTGGGGGAAAGCAGCCCGGGAATCAGGTCCGAACGGATCAGCCCCTTCGCTGATGTTCCAGGGACCAAACGAGAAGCGGTAAGTGACGGGAGAACTCATAGCACTCGACCCTTGGGAAAACGCGATACTCGTTGACAGGCGAGCTCTCATCTTGGCAATCTCTCGAAATTCTCGCTACGTTTAAAGGCTCTTTCACTAGCACTATTGTCTCACTTCGGGTTTTCCTATCCTCCGCTAACGGTGATAATCGGTCATGCGAGGCCATCGCGAACCCATTCATCCTCCCAGCGGCCACTCGTTCCGCGTCCTCAGTTGGGACCGGAGCCTCAGCGAGGTTGAGGTCATGATCGGACCCGGCAAGAGGGTTCCGATCCATGGTGAGGGGGAACACTGGCATTATCATGTCGCCATGGAACTGACCCTCTTCATTTCCGGCGAGGGCACTCGGTTCGTCGGCGACCACATCGGCCCCTTTGCTCCCGGAGACCTGGTCTTGCTGGGGGAAAAACTTCCCCATTACTGGCACACGCGAGGCCTCTCGTCGGGCATCTCCGTGCAGTGGGAGTTTCTTCCCGGCCATCCCTTCTGGGCCTTTCCGGAGACCGGACTCCTCGCACACTTGTTCAAGACGGCCAAACGAGGCCTGCGCTATAAAGGGAACACCGCGGACTCGATCTCGCATAGCCTCCATGAGCTACTGCGCATCAGCGGCGCGGACCAGCTCGGCTTGCTCTTGAGGCTTCTGGCCCGCCTCGCCAACGCCCCCAAGCAGGAGTGCGCAGCGCTCTCGGAAAATGCCTTCGCTCTTCCCAACACTTCAGAGCATCAGCAGGCCATCGCCGAGGCCGTACGTTACTTGCTCGCCAACTTCCGTGACGAAATTCGCCTCGAAGATGTCCTGGATCTGACCGGAATGAGCAAGCCGACTTTCACGCGACAGTTCAAGCGGCATTCCGGCAAGACCTTCAGCGACTTCGTTTCTCAAGTCCGGCTCGAGGCGGCCTGTCGAGACCTCGCCAAGAGCGATCGCCCCATCCTGGAAATCGCCCAGTCGTGCGGGTTTTCACAGCTCTCTTTTTTCAATCGCCTGTTTCGCCGCACGCGGCTCTGCACCCCCAGCCAGTACCGCAACCGCATGCGCCAGGCCGTGCGAAGCGATTGATTCCTTCATCGCCCGGAACACGGAGTCCATTTTATCGAGGCCAAGGTCACCGGGCCGCGGATCACCACCACCAAGGCTTCGAAGAACAGCGCCACTCACGTCCCTCTCAACTCCCCAGGATCGGCTCATCCGCCAGGAGCTTGTTCTTCGGACGGTTGCGACTCGCGGGGCCGACCCGACCGTCAATGACTTTCACATGAGGATCTGGCCCAGCACTTCTCCCTCGACGTCGGTCAGGCGGAACCGACGGCCGTTATGCAGGTAGGTGAGGCGTTTGTGGTCGAGACCGAGGAGGTGGAGGATGGTTGCGTGAAGGTCGTGGACAGAGGCGGGGGATTCAGCGGCTTTCCAACCGATCTCATCCGTGGAGCCATGACTCGTACCCCCTTTGATGCCTCCGCCCGCCATCCACACAAGGAAGCCATGGGGGTTGTGGTCGCGGCCGTTGCCCTTCTCAGAGATGGGCATGCGGCCAAACTCACCGCCCCAGACCACGAGCGTTGAGTCGAGCAGGCCGCGCTGCTTGAGGTCCGTGAGTAGGCCGGCGATGGGCTGATCCGTTTCGCGACAACGTTGACGATGGTTGTCGGCAAGGTCGTTGTGTGCGTCCCACTCATCGTTGCAATAGACCTGCACGAACCGCACGCCGCGCTCGACGAGACGGCGAGCGAGAAGGCACTTCTCGCCATATGGTCGCGTGACATCGTGGTCGAGACCGTATAACGAGCGCGTGGCGGCCGACTCGGCCGCGAGGTCAACCGCCTCTGTCGCTTCCGACTGCATCCGGTAGGCCAGTTCATAGTTCCGGATGCGGGCGAGGAGATCCGCCTCGCCGGGGTGCAGTTCGGCATGGGCTCGGTTGAGCTGCGCGTTCAAGTCGAGCATCTTGCGCTGCCGTTGCGGCGTGACATCGGCGGGAGGATGCAGATCAAGGATAGGCGTGCCCTGCGAACGGAAGCCGGTCGCTTGATAGGCCGTTGGGAGGAAGCCCGCGCCCCAGTTCCCCGCGCCCCCCTTGCTCCCGCGGCCGTTCTGGAGCACGACAAACCCCGGTAGGTCCTGGTTCTCTGTGCCCAATCCGTACGTCACCCAGGATCCGACGCTCGGGAACCCCGCTCGCACCATCCCCGTGTTCATCTGATACATCGCCGGCCCGTGGGCAGGGGACTCGGCATGGCACGACTTGACGAAGGCGATATCGTCGACGTGCCGGGCAATCCCGGGCAACTGGTCGCATACCCAAGCCCCGCTCTCGCCATGTCGAGCAAATCCGAACGGCGACTTCATGAGCGGGCCGGGGCTGCCGAAGAAGACGTCGATCGGCAGTTTGGGCCGGAGGCCGTGGTGCCGGGTTAGCTCGGGTTTCGGATCGAATGTGTCCATCGCGCTCGGCCCTCCCTCCATGAAGAGCCAGATGACGGAGCGCGCTTTCGCCAAATGATGAGTCCCCCCGATCGCGCGCGGCCGCGGCGATTCATCCGGGCTGGCGAGCAGACGATCGCGATCGAGCAGGTCGGCCAGCGCAAGCCAACCAAACCCAGCACCGACGCTACGGAGGAATTTGCGCCGATCGGTAACGCCCGGCGTCACGCGGCCGCAACGACAGGGGGTTCGACCCTCGTCGGTAGGCATGTCTCGATCAGTCGACATAGAGGAACTCGTTGAGTGTGAGGAGGACGTGGCAAAAGTCGGTCAGCGAGTCAAGCGTGCCACTGTCAGCGATGAATGTCAGGGCGGCGTCACGCTCGGCGTCGCAAGGCGGACGGCCCAGGACGAGTGCATACGCGCGGGCGATTCGGTCAGTCGGTTTCGGTCCCGCTTCTTCCGAGACGCGCTGGGCCAGATCGTGCGCGCAACCGCGGACGAAGTTGTTGTTGAGCAAGGCCAGGCTTTGCGTCGGCACGGCGGTCGTGTTGCGCCGGCCGCACGTCGACGTGGAATCGGGCGCGTCGAAGACCTCGGCGAGCGGATTCGGGACCGACCGCTTTACGAACGCATAAACAGAGCGTCGCCAAAGGGAGGGTCCCTCCCGCACATCGGATGGGTACGCATCCTTGCTGCGAGTAGCGATGGCTTCGGCGGGGATGTGGGGCCGGAAAGGCGGACCGTACATCGTGAGGTTCAATCGACCGCTGACGGCGAGCATGGCATCGCGAAGCGGCTCGACCTCCAGCCGCTGCGGCCGGCGATGCCAGAGCAGGCGATTTTCCGGGTCGACAGCCGCCCCGGCCGCCCCTCCCATTGTGCCTTGCCGGTAGGCAGCGCTCGTGACGATCAACCGATGAATCGGCTTGAGCCGCCAGCCTTCGCGAACCAACTCACCCGCGAGCCATTCGAGTAGCTCAGGATGGTCAGGCTGTTCGCCTTTCGTCCCGAAGTCATCGGGGGTCCGGACGAGCCCCTCGCCGAAGTGATGCTGCCAGAGCCGGTTCACCGCCACTCGTGCTAGAAGGCCGCCGGCGCCGTGCTCTGGATCGGTCAGCCATTCGGCCAGGGCGCGACGCTGGTAGGTCGTTCCTGGAGGCGAATCGGGCTCAATCGCCTCTCGGGGCGCAGCAGCCGTTCTGGCCCTCGCCAGATACGCCTCCGGCGTCACGTCCCGCGTCAACACCTGCAAGAAGCCTGCGGTGATAGAATCCTTCCTGCTCGTGACGCTGCCTCGCGCGAGGACATACGCCGGTTCCGGCCGCGCGCCGCGATCCAGGAGGGCAAGCGCAGTCGTCTTCGGATCGACGCCGGCCGCCTCGGCCGCGCGGGCCGCGCCATCGAGCCAATCGAGAGTGGAGCGCCCCGTCTCGCTCAGCCAGGCACGAAGCTGTTGGGGGTTGGGATCGAGCGCTTTGCCGTGCTTCTTGTAGAGCTCGATCTGCACCGGAACGAAGAAGTGCTCCGGCTGTCGTAGCCAGAACTTCTCGTCATCGGAGAGGCCAAGCTTGTTCATCTTGTCCTCGCGATAACGCCGGCGTTGCTCCGCGAGCCAGCGATCCCGGTTACGATGCGCGAGGGAGAGTGGCACTTCGCGACGCTCGGCCGTCTGAAAAGCTGCGACCATACGGTAGTAATCGCGCGTAGGAATCGGATCGAACTTGTGGTCATGGCATCGAGCGCAGCCGAGCGTGAGTCCGAGTAAGCCCGACCCGACCGTCGAAACGATGTTGTCGAGCTCATCGTAGCGAATCTTGAGCTTATTCTCCTCGGTGTCAGCGGGGGTCGTCTCCTGGCTCGGGGCCGCAGTGCAATAACCGGTCGCCGCGACAGCGGAGGCATTATCGGGCTCGTACTCGTCACCGGCGATTTGCCAGCGCACGAATTGGTCGAACGGAACGTCATCATTCATCGCGCGAATGACAAAGTCGCGATACCGGTATGCGACCTTCCGATCGAGATCGTTCTCGTAACCATCGCTGTCCGCGTAGCGTGCGAGATCGAGCCAATGTCGGCCCCAGCGCTCACCGTAGCGCGGCGACGCGAGGAGTCGATCCACAAGGTGCTCGTAAGCATCGGCCGAATCATCCGTCACGAACGCCTGGACCTCGTCCGGCGACGGGGGCAGGCCCGTGAGGTCGAAGGTCAGGCGCCGGATGAGCACACGCCGACTGGCTTCCACGGAGAAGGTCAGCCCTTTCGGCTCCAGCCTCACGAGAAGGAACCGGTCGAGGGTCGTACGAGCGCGATCGATCCGGCGAGGCCCAGGAGACTCGACAGCCCGGAGTGGGCGAAAGGCCCAATGTTCCCGATCCGTGTCGGTAACGCCCAACTCGTTCCGTGGGCGAGCAGGCGGGGCGGTCGCATTCGTCTTCTTCCAGGGCGCGTCGAGGACGACCCAACGCTTGAGTAATGTGATCTCATCCGCTGAGAGCGGCTCTCCCCTCGGTGGCATGCGTTGCGACTTGTCTGCGGTCGTCACTCGCTCCAGCAGATGGCTGGCGGTGACATCTCCCGGCTTGACGGCCGGCTCGCCTGAGTCTCCGCCCGCGAGGACCGACGCGCGGTCGTCGAGCCGCAGCCCGCCGCGCTGCTTCTCCGGCCCGTGGCACTTCAGGCAGTGACGGGCAAGAACCGGCTCTACGTCCCTCGCGAAATCAATGGACCCGCCATCGTCCTTGTGGTTGTCGACGCCGTACGAAGGAGAAGCCACGGCTAGCACCACGACCAGCGCGCCCAGGCCCACACTTATCGACCAACGGGGCGGGATCTCGCCGCGAGCCCGAATCATGATCGATCCTCGCGACGCGGCAAATCGGCCTTGGAAACGACAGCCGTGAGCCTGTGACACGGATAAACCCTCGGAGGCATTGGCCAACGTTCACCCTGACGGCCTTGCAACTTCGACGACACTTACGAAAGCCTAGTCTGGCATCCGCACCACCGGCTATGCTGTTTTGCGGAAATCTTATCCCTGTTTGCGACAACTCCATGAAGCACGCGCCGGTCGGCCTGGTCATCGGGATGGAGGGCGAATACACGCGTCGCGTCATGCGCGGGATCAGCCGGTACGCGAGCGAAGCAAGCCGACCGTGGCTGTTCTACGTGACGTCTCACGAGCGGAATGACCTCGAAGCCCTTGCCGGCAAAGGCCTCGAGGGAATTATCGCTTACCTCTTGACAGCTCACCAGGCCCGACGCCTGATGTCGCTGGGCAAGCCGCTCGTGAATGTCGGGTTCCGCGAGGCGTGCAAAGAACTCCCACATGTCGGGAATCACGACCTGGCGATCGGCCGCACGGCCGCTGAGCACTTCCTCGAACGCAGGCATCACCGATTCGGATTCGTCGGCTGGCCGGGAATGCAATTCTCCGACCTCCGCGAGGCCGGGTTCGTCGACGCGGTGCGGGAGGCCCACTTCGATTGCGATTGTTACCGCGACCAGGAGAGCGATCGGCCGCTCAGCCGATCCGGTGCTCTTATCCATCACGAAGGGATTCGACGTTGGACGGCAAGCCTCGTGCCTCCCGTTGCCGTGATGGCGTGCAACGACATCCGCGCCTGGCAAGTCCTTCAAGCTTGCCACGAGCTCGGCAGAGCCGTGCCCGAAGAGATTGCCGTGATCGGGACCGATGACGACCCAACGTGGTGCCTCTTGGCGCATCCCCCACTTTCAAGCGTTGCGGTGCCGAACGGATCGGCTACATCGCCGCGGCCAAACTGGACGCGCTGATGGCAGGAGGCCAGCCGGAACTGCATTCGAACGTCCCGCCTCTGGGTGTGGTCGTTCGGGAGTCGTCGGACACGATTGCTGTCAGAGATCCGCTCGTGGTGGAAGCTCTCCGTTACATCCGCGAACACACCGATCAGCCGATTGGCGTCCCGGACATCCTTCGAGCGGTCCCGGTATCTCGTCGGGGCCTGGAACGAATGTTCCGACTGGCCCTTGGCTATTCTCCGGCCAACGCGATCCGGCGGGCGCACGTCCTGCGAGCCCAGCAGCTTCTCGCGACAACCGACCTGGGGATGTTGGAGGTGGCTCGCCTGAGCGGATTCACAGACGGGAAGCAGCTCTCGGTCGTCTTCCGTAAGCACACAGGAAGAACCCCCAGCGGCTACCGGAAACAGCGACGGAGCTCAATCTGACCTTCCATGGTCCCGAATGGCCATTCCGCATCCCAGACATCGCCTAGGGTAAAGACCGTGCGCGATCGTGCCCTAAGCTGCGTCCTCATCGGGGCGAACGCTCATAAGACACTCCAGGTTTCCTTCCCCTCGGAGCGTGGTTTCGAGCGCGACTCAAAACCTTAAAAAAAAGCCCCATTATCTCATGGACGGTATTGGCGGCTGATTTCTATTCTTGGACAGTCCGGCCCTCCTCTCCTGGACGGATCTGGTGTTTTATCGATCGATTCAACACTTATCATTTCCGCAAGGGTTTCCACGAAGGAAGGGTGTTTTTATGAGACGACCGAGAGCCTTCACACTGATCGAATTGCTGGTCGTAATCGCCATCATCGCAGTGCTCATCGCGTTGTTGCTCCCCGCTGTTCAGTCGGCTCGCGAAGCTGCGCGCCGAGCCCAATGCGTGAATAATCTCAAGCAGCTTGGTTTGGCCACGCACAATTACATCTCGACGTACAACGTGATTCCGCCCCAGTGCAATTACCCGACCTCGGCAACGCAAGACTCGGGTTTCGCCTGGGCCTGGACCGTCGCTCTCTTGCCGCAGATGGAACAGCAAGCCATCTTCAACGCGGTCAATTTTAGCCTCGGCAACCTCTCCAACAATGCGAGCACCGTCGGCTATGCCCAGTTGGCCTCGTTGCTCTGCCCGTCGGAAAGCGTAAGCCAGCGTCCAGGGTTCCCCTGGGGCACCTCGAGCTACGTTGGCAACTACGGCGGCCCCGGTCAAATCCAGGCCTATAGCGGGACGATCATTCCGCTTCAGGACCTGGCACTCAACGGCGGCATTGGAACCGCGGGGTGGGGAGGAACGCCTGGTGTCGTCGGGATTCAGAGCATCACCGACGGTACCTCCAACACCGCGCTCTTCAGTGAGCACCTGATCGGTCTGCCCAACGAGATTTCCTTTACCTCAAGCTCGATCAATGGCAAACGGGGCATTTTTCAGGGGACGAACTCTTCAGGGATCAACACGGGAACCGCGGGCGCTCTGGCGTTTGCCCAGGGCTGCAAGGCGATCCCCCCGACGACGATGTCCACCGACACCACCTGGATCGGCTACTCGTGGCTGCTCGGTTACCCGACTCACGTCTGCTTGATGAACTATCAGCACGTGACGGCCCCGAACAGCGTGCAGTGCGCTAACCCGGCCGACATTCCTTACATTCAGTTCGTTGGCCCGGCCGGTGCCGCGGCGGCCAGCAGCAACCACTCAGGAGGGGTCAACGTGGCTTTCACTGACGGTTCGGTCAAGTTCATCAAGGACTCGGTGAACCTCCAGACGTGGTGGGCCTTGGGCAGCCGTAACCTGGGCGAAGTGGTCAGCTCCGACTCGTATTGATTCCCTCCAAGAGCCGCACTTCGGAAGGGGAGGCCGAGAGGCTCCCCTTCCGCGATGCGGCCTCACCCGGTCGCCCACGGTTCGGCAGGGCGGAACCTCCCCGGATCGCCGCGAAGCGAGAGATTCTTCCTGCCCTGAATGAAAGGCTCATACCTACCAATGCGACGGACTTGTCTCTCAATCGGCTTGATGCTCGCAGCCTTCGCGTTGGCCGGATGCGGTGAGAATCACCTCACGGACACGCCGACAGGACCGATACCCATACCGACTCCTCCGAAGCTCGCCGCGGGCCGAGAAGACATGCTCTCGGTCTCAAAGAAGAAGGGGGTCAAACCGAAATCGACCTCATCGAGGCCGTTTTCGCTTCCTCCCAAACCCGGCCAATAACCCTGCCTGGCAGTCGGGGACGATCGGAGCCTCCCGCTCCGAACGCCCCCTGTCTCGATTCGTGCGCATGATGAATAGGACCCTCCGCGAATTGTTCCCTCCGTGCACAACATGACGGCCTCCCTCCCGGAATCGCACCTGCAAGCAGGGTCGACTCTTGTCGAGCGGTCGTTCATTCTCGAAGCTTGTGAGCCTGTGCGAGGCGTTCACACACCTTCCCTCTCCGGAGTTGTTTGCATGGTATCCCGATCACTCGTGTTGATCTTCACGGCCGCCGTGTCACTTGCGGCCGATGTGAGTTCGTGCTGGGGAGACGAGCCCTCAAAGCCCGCAACCGACCAATTTGAAAAACTCTTCAATGGTCGCGACCTGGCCGGCTGGTACACCTTCCTTCAGAAGCACGGCAAGAACCAGGACCCCGACCGCGTCATCACGATCGAGGATGGAGCGATCCACCTCTACAAGCATGCCGCCGAGGCCAGCAACGTGGTCATGGGGTACATTGCCACGGAGAAGGAATACGGCAACTATCACTTCAAGGTTGAGTACCGCTGGGGACAAAAGAAATTCCAGCCTCGATACGCCCTGAAGCGAGATGCCGGCCTGTATTACCACATCCTCGGCCCCGACCTGATCTGGCCGCGATCCCTCCAGTTTCAAGTGCAGCAGACCGACGTCGGCGACCTGATCGCCTTGCTCGGCCTGCAACTGGATAGCTGGATCGACCCCAAAACCAAGGGAGAGAAGCTCGGCCCGATCTTCCGCGAGAAGGAGCAGGGGGGAGAACCCTACGTGCTCGGTGGGGCTGGAATCGCCTACGAGCGCAGACTCCCCGGAGAATTCGAGCGTGAAGGCTGGAACACGGCGGAGATCATCGTCAAAGGCGATACGACCACGCATATCTTGAATGGCCAGGTGGTCAACCGAGGCATCAACGTGCGTCTCGTCGACCCTGATAAACCGGGCAAGCCGGCTCCGGTGACTCGGGGGCGAATCGCACTCGAGATCGAAGCGGCCGAGATCTACTTCCGCAACGTGGAAATCAAGAGCCTTGACGATAGCCAGGCCAGCACTCGCTGACCCGTGGAAGAACTTCATCGGTGCCGAACGGCTTTCGTCTCGGATTCACCCGCAACTAAGGCTCTGGGAGTTAGACGCATGAGCGACGCAAGATTGGCTGTGGCATTTCTCGTTTTGGCTTTGGGTACCAGCGCCTCGGCGCAAGAACTCAAGGCCGGCGCCGCGGCGGCCAAACTGGTGGCCGACGACAGTATGGTCATCGGCGGCGGCATCGGCCCTCACAAGGTGCAAGGCCAAGAAGGGGAGCTTCGTGCCTCGGCCATCGTGATTCAGGACCCGTCCGGCGGCAAGGTGGCCCTCATCGCCTGCGACGTGTTGATGGTCAACCGGGATATTCTCGATCGCGCAGCTCATCGGATCGAGCGCGAGACGGGCATCCCGTTCGACAACATCCTGATCAACGCCACCCACACGCACCACGCGCCGACGACGGTCAAGGTGCACGGTTATGAACGTGAAGAAGGGTTTACCCACCAGGTCGAAGAGAAAATCGTTGAGGCGGCTCTGGCTGCCGTTAAGCGGCTCACCCCGGTGACCCTGTCCTTCCGCCTTGGTGAAGAGTCTTCCGTCGGCAAGAACAGCCGGCTTCAACTCTCCAACGGCATGATTTACTGGACCGGGCCGCTGGCCGACGTGGTTCGTCCCACGGGTCCTTTTGATCCTGAACTCCCGGTCTGGGCATTCCGCCACGCCGACGGCTCTTATGAAGCCGTGCTCTTCAACCACTCGACCCACACGATCGGCACGGAGCAGGGCAACGTTCGTTCGCCATCCTTCTACGGGCTGGCTGCGCAAGGACTGGAGAAAGGGAAGGGGGGCACCTTCATCTTCTTCGAGGGAGCCTCAGGCTCGACCCACAACCTGGACGTTCCCCCCAAAGAGGCGACGCATCGAATTTCGCAAGCCGTGGCCGACGCTCTGGACGTGGCGCAACCGCGAGCCGTTCGCAAGGTCAAGGGACTCCGCTCCGAGTTCCCCTATAAGGTTCGCCACTTCGACGAGGCCAAGGACGACAAGGCGGTCGTTGACTACGAGGCAAAGCAGATCAAGGACCCGAAGATCTACCAGTTCGTCGTCGACACCTTCCGCGCCATGCGAAAGGAACTGGCCCCGCTGCAAGGACAGGAACGAAAGACCTGGATCCAGGCGATCCAAATCGGCGACACAGCCGTCGTGGGGGTTCCGGGAGAGTTCTTCACGATCCTCGGCGAAGACATCAAGCGACGCTCGCCATTCCGGTACACCTATGTCTTTGAACTCGCCAATGATTACATTGGATACATCCCTGATCAGAAAGGTTTCGATAAGGGAGGGTATCAGGTCTGGACCGGGCTCCACAGCCACCTTGAGCGAGGGACCGGCGAGGCGATCGTCGCCGAGGCCGTGAAATTGCTCGACCGTCTTCACAGCGAGGCGACTTCCAGCGCGGCTCGCTAAGAGAGCCTGTCGTTGGAAAGGAAGTGAGTGATCGTGTGGCCGTGGAGCCGTCTGGGGTCCCGTTCCGGGGCCTGGAAGACTTGCCCCGGCCACCCGAAGACCACCAAAACCACTCTCATCAGAGAACATCGAACGTCACGATCGTTGACCAGGCTTAAGGGCGCTCACCAGTCTCTCTCCTTCGTGGGGATGAGACTGGTGACCTCGCTGCCGGTGCGCCATGACCGGTTTCAGAGTTCGCCCTTCAAAGTCCAAGGCCATCACTCATTATGCCCGACGCGCCTGTATTTCATGGCCCCAGAACCAAGCGACCCCCTGTTGGGAAGGTGCATGTAGTGCGGCCTGGTTCATCGCCCGCGCACGGACCTTCCGTTTCCGTCGAATCCTGGGATGATTACAGGCTCTCCTCTCCCGCAAGGCAATGGAACGACGTCATGAGACCAGCACTATCTCACGTGCGTATATCACTCCTGGGCTTCCTGCTTCTCACGGGAGTGGTCCGCACCGGCCACGCAGAGGCCGCTCCCGTTCCTCTCTCGCCGGCTGAGGAACGCCTCAAGTTCCAGCTAGCCGACCCGGCGCTCAGCATTGAGCTCGTGGTCGCCGAGCCGGACGTCAACAGTCCGGTGGCCGTGGCCTGGGATGAAAATGGCCGCATGTTCGTCGCAGAAATGATTGATTACCCGTCGGGGCCGACGGGAGGGCGGATCCGCATGCTGGAGGATCGCGACCACGATGGGAAATTTGAGCGCGTGACCGTCTTTGCGGAAGGGCTACCTTACCCTACCAGCGTGCTCCCCTGGAACGGAGGCGTCCTGGTCACCGCCGCCCCGAACATCTGGTTCTTCAAGGACAAGGACGGCGACGGCCGCGCTGAGGAAAAGAAGGTCGTTCTGACGGGATTCGGCGAAGGGAACACACAGCTCCGGGTCAACGGACTGACGTGGGGTCTTGATAACTGGGTCTACGGAGCCAACGGCCGAAGCGAAGGGGAAATTCGACGCCCAGAAGATCCGCCGGCCAAAGCCGTGGCCATCCGCCATCGCGATTTCCGGTTCCGGCCGGCGACCGGTGAATTCGAAGCCATCACCGGCTTCAGTCAGTTCGGCCTCCCGCGCAACGATTGGGGAGACCGCTTCCCTTCCTGGAATACCGTTCCCTTTCGCCACGCCGTGATTGAAGAGCGCACCTTGAGCCGCAACCCGTATCTCGCGGAATCCTCATCGGTCGCCGAAATTCTCGACCCCGTCGACCCGAACCGGGTTTTCTCGATCAGCCCAACGCAAGCTCGCTTCAATCGCGAGTCAGTCGCGTTTTTCAATGCGAGCTGTGGTTCGTACATCTATCGCGGCGATGCGCTCGCCGAGGCGTATCGAGGCAATGCCTTCGTTTGCGAGTCGCTGCTCAATCTCGTCCATCGTCGTGAGTTGGTTCCTCAAGGGCCGACGTTCGTCGCCAAGCGCGTCGAGCAAGACAAGGAATTTCTGGCCTCAACGGACCTCTGCTTTCGGCCGGTGAACCTTGCCACGGGTCCTGATGGTGCCCTGTATCTTGTCGACTTCTACCGCGAGATGGTGGAACACCCGCAATTCGTCCCCGAAGACCTGCGCAAATCCGTTGACTTCCGCCGCTGGCACGACCGTGGACGAATCTGGCGGATCCAACCTCGCGAGGTCAAACAATCGGCGGAACGAAAGACCCCGCAATTGGGCTCCGCCAGTACCCTGGAATTGGTGACTCTTCTCGGAAATTCCAACGGCTGGACCCGAGATACCGCCCAGCGATTGTTGATCGAACACCAGGACAAGGCCGCCATCCCAGAGCTCGGTAAAGCCCTACAGACCTCCAAGAACTCCCTGGCGCAGCTGCACGCCCTGTGGACGCTCGAGGGCCAGGGAGGTCTCGATGACACCCTGCTAAAACAAGCGTTACACGATGAGCACGCCCGGGTTCGAGAGAACGCGGCGAAGCTGGCCGCATCCCGACCCGCGCTTGCTGAAGACCTGGCCCAACTGGCAGACGACACCGAGATTCGCGTCCGCTTCCAGGCCGCCATCGCCCTCGGAGACATCGGCAGCGAACGAACGGCGGAGGCCCTCGCAAAGATTGCCGCGCGAGACGCGGGGGACGAGTGGATGCGCCTGGCGGTCCTGAGCGGCCTCCGTGACCAGGCGGCACCGTTCTTGAACGCGCTGCTCCAGGCCAATCCCCATTGGCTTACATCGCCGGAACCGTATCAGGCCCGCCTCCTCTCGCAAACCACCGCGATCTTGGGCGTCCGTCGCAAGACCGACGAGATCAGAGAACTCGCTCTCCGGCTCGCCCCAGTTCATGGCGATTCGTCTGAGCTGGGACGAATCGCCCTCGTCGCCGGACTCTCGGAAGGGCTTTCGCGATCGGGCCCCTCGCTCCGCGCACTACTGACAAATCCCTCAGCCGATCTGCAGCCGCTGGTGGCATCGATCAACGAACTGCTCCAGCGTGTGGAACACCTCTGCGTCGCCAAAGACGCCCGCGCGGATGGACGCGTTCAGGCCCTTCAAATTCTGGTCCTTTGCCGACCGCAGGCCGCAGTCGAGGTTGTTCCGTCGCTTCTCCACGCGGACCAACCGGTGGAGGTGCAGCTCGCGGCGGCTCGATCGATCGCGGCGATTGGCTCCCCCGAACTCGTTTCGCACATCCTCTCCGGGTGGAAGGAACTGGGGACGACGACGCGGCGCGAGCTTATCGCCTCGATTCTCAGTTCCGAACCGCTCGCGACACAACTGGTCGAAGCGCTCGAACACGACACCATCGCCTTGACGGAGCTTGATGCCACCGCCCGTGACGGACTTCAGCGGATCCGAGACACGGCCACCCATAAACGCGTCGAGACTTTGCTCGCCAAGTCAGTGGCTCCCGATCGCCGGGCCGTGGTGCAAACCTATCTCCCCGCCCTCAACCTGCCCGGCGACGCCAAGCGTGGAGAAGAGCTTTTCGTCAAGAATTGCCAGACCTGTCACCAACGTCGAGGTAAAGGGAATCGCGTCGGCCCTGACCTCTCGGGCATCGTCGGCCGCCCTCCCTCGGCGCTCATCAATGACATCCTTGATCCGAACAAGGACGTGGCTCCCGACTTCGTGAGCTACGTGCTTGTAACGACGAAAGGGCAAGTCCTCTCCGGTCTCCTCGCCCAGGAGACCGCCTCAAGCCTCAAGCTCCGTCGCGCGGAGGGGGCTGAGGAATCTGTTCTTCGATCCGAGATCGAAGATTTTCGCTCGAGCGGCCGTTCCTTGATGCCCGAAGGGCTTGAGCAATCGCTGGGCATGCAGGGCGTCGCCGACCTGCTTTCCTTCCTCAGGCAACCCTGAGCCTGTTCATGGCCTCACACCGTTGAGGCATAACCTGAATCCGCCCCGCTTTCGGCCGGTGTCCATGCCGGCCGAATTCATTTTCGGCTCGTGAGCAACCGTCCTGGTTACCCATGCGGACTTCGGACATCCCGAATCCAGACGACGTTGGCTGGATATGGGATTTCCCACACTCAGTGCGTACCGTGTATATAGGACATCAAATGCTGATTTTCTAAATGGACTCGCTCGAACATCAGCTTAATCACATCGCCGACCGAGACGATACCCACCAACTCCGTCCCGTCCAGCACGGGCACCTTGGCGATCCTGCGATCGCTCATCTGCCCCATGACGTCGTCGACGTCGTCCTCGAGGTTGCACGTGACAGGTCCTGGCGTCATCACCTCGCCCACTCGCATGCGCTGGAAGCGTTCACCGCAGTTGTGGATTCCGCGTAGCACGTCGCGTTCACTGAAGATCCCGATCAGGTGGCCGTCCGTGCTGACCACAGGCAAGGAACCGATGTTGTTCTGGACCAGACGGGCGATTGCATCAGCAACCGTCGCGTCGGCCTCGATGGAAATCGCCCGGCCGGTTTTCGCCCTGAGGACATCTCGGACCTGCATCTCGTGCCTCCCTCACCCGCAAAGACCACGCCTGCTGAAGCTCGAGCCTTGCTTGGTGGCTTTGCTCGGTACCCATGGAAGAGAGTTACAGAAAGGACTGACCAACAGATCGTGACATTTCCTCGAAGCCAAGGCAAAACTTTTTTGGATGTTTTTCACAGAAGCCAAGTTCGATACAATTCGGAGATCCTAATGCGTGCAACCTTGCCCTGTGAAACATCTCCGCTCCTATTTCCAGGCTGCCGACCCCGTTTTGAGCAAACCCCGCCGACTTGACCCTTTCGCTCAGGGGTCGTTACGATCCATCCTCGAAAGTCTTCGGGTTTGGGGCAGTGCCGCCTCATTAAACACGCGGGCCTACGATCGCGTGGCAGGCAATGGCCACCCGCCGCGCCAGGAGAGCCTCGAGAACAGGATGTTTCCGTCATGAACCCCGTGAAATGCGGCCCCGAGGTTCGGCAACAGCCTTGGAGACGATCTCGGGAATGGATGCTCCTCACCGTCCTGATTGGCATCACATTCGGCTTGCGCGCGCTGGGCTGGAACCAGCCCATCGTCGAAAACTACGTGGGGCGGCAAATTCCCACCGCCATGGTCGCTCGGAACCTTGAACGAGGCTCCGGCTTCCTGCACCCCGCGCTCGACACCGCGCCTTTCCCCAATTACTTCTGGGTTGAGCCACCGATTTACGCATTCACAGTCGTTGCCTTCCATCGGCTCACGGGAATCGAACTGGAACCTTCAGGACGACTAGTCTCGGCACTTGCCATCGCGTTGGGTGCCTGGGGACTCTACGGCCTGGCAAAACGTCGAGAGGGGAACGTTATTGCCTTCCTCGCTCTAGCCATCTTCGCGGTCTTTCCTCTCACACTTCGCTATGGCCGAGCCTTTCAGCCGGATGCCATGCTTCTGGGCTGCTTCCTTGCCGGCTTTCGATGCTGGGATCAATACGAGGCAGAGAAGAGTCGAGCGTGGTTCGTCCCCGCATTCTTCTTGCTCGCAACAGCAGTCGCGCTAAAGGTGGTTTGGGGAACGATGCTCATCGCCATGGCCGCACTCATTCGGCCCACGGCATCCCATACGCCTGCCCACGAGGGAACGGCCACCGAGCATGGAACGACCACCGGAGGGTGGCTCACTTATTTACGCCGGTTCGTGTGGCTCCCAATCCTGCTCTTACCGGCTTTATTTTGGTACGTCCACGTCGCTTACGCGATGACCGGCGAAGGAGGATCGCGGGCCTCGGCAAATAATAGCGAGATCTGGATGCGAGTCTTCCTCCCCACAGCCCTCTTTCGAGCCGGAACCTGGTCCCATGTGACCAGGTTTCTTTGTGTTCGGGCCTTCACGCCCATCGGGTTTTGCCTGGGCTCACTGGGGATTCTTGCCGCTCGAGGTGGCGACCGCCTTTGGAAACTTTGGGGGGCGGCTGTCCTGGCGACGCTCGCGCTCTTGGCGGCGAAGCTCCATCACGAGTACTACTGGTTGATGCTTTCTCCCATCATGGCCGTGGGGATTGCCCGTTCACTCGTCTGGCTCAGCAAACGCCGGATCTGTTTTGCGATCGCGTTCGGCGCCACGTTCCTGGCGTTTTGCTTCCTGCAAAGTCGTGGAACCTGGCGCACTCCCGCGGAGTGGTCGCGAATTCAAGAAGCAGCCCGTACCATCCAAACACACGTTCCCGCTAATGCGTGGGTCGTCGCGCCTGAGGCGCTCTTGTTCGAGAGCGATCGGCGAGGTTGCCGGCTTGAGCTCACCAAAGAGGCGGCCACGAGAGCCGTCGGAGAATGGGGACAGCCCCAGGATCAACACGATCCGATCTCGCTGATCGCCTTCTACAAACGGCAAGGAGCCCGGTATGTCGCGGACGTCGTGACGAACGACTCGTCTCGTCTGCTCTTGCACGAAGCGATCAAGGAGCGATACAAGGTAATTGTAAACCGGCCCGGCGTCTTGCTGGCGGCCTTGACCGATCCCGAGGAAGCGCCGGATGGCACCCGTTGATACGCCCGTCACGCCCCCCGATCTGACCCGCTGGAAACAGCAGGGGCGCAAGGTCAGCATGCTGACCGCCTACGACTACACGACGGCTCGTCTCCTTGACGACGCCGGGGTTGATTGCCTGCTCGTGGGCGACACACTCGGTATGGTCGTCCAGGGGCACAGCACAACGCTGCGCGTGACGATGGACCAGATGGTCTACCACGTCGAAATGGTCGCTCGAGCCGCGAAGCGAGCCCTGGTCATCGCGGATATGCCTTACTTGAGCTATCAGGTATCCCCCGAGCAGGCGGTACTCTCCGCGGGACGCTTCCTGAAGGAAACCGAATGCCGCGCGGTCAAGCTCGAAGGGGGAAGGCGGTCCGCCGCGACGATTCACGCGCTGGTGGAGGCTGACGTCCCGGTGGTGGGGCACATCGGCCTCACGCCTCAGTCGATCCGTCGCCTCGGCGGTTTCAAGGTCCAACGCGATGCGGACGAGATCCTCGCCGACGCAAGGGCGGTCAGCGAAGCCGGCGCCTTCGCTCTGGTGCTCGAATGCATCCCCACGGAACTCGCCGCCCAGATCACCAAAGAGATCCCAATCACCACGATCGGAATCGGCGCGGGACCGCACTGTGACGGGCAGGTCCTCGTTACTCCCGACCTGGTTGGGATGTTCGAGGGCTTCCGTCCCAAGTTCGTCCGACGTTATGCTGAGCTTGGCGACTCGATCCGCAAAGCCGCCTCTCAGTACGTCGCCGACGTCGCCTCGGGAGATTTCCCGAACGATCACGAAAGCTTTCGCTGAGAGCTTTCATTCGGCTGATTCACAGAGCCTTGATCGCTGAGTTTCGTCTCGCAATCAAGGGGCACCGTCGCGACGATTCTTGCTCATTCGTGGGCCTTTTCACGGGTCAGGCGTGCCCAATGTGAGCGAAAACCGCTCCAGCGGTCACCTTGTCCGGCACCGCGAATGCATGGTGAGATCTATTCCAGCGGCTCTGGCGTTCGAGACCATGACTCAAGGAGAGAAAAGCCGTGAGCACCTCAAGCGCCCAACAGCTTTCCGAAAAACACTGCGTCCCCTGCGAAGGGGGAGCCTCGCCATTGACTGGTGAAGAAGTCTCTGCCTTGCTCCCAAACGTCGAAGGCTGGGAACTCTCCGAAGCGAGCAAGAGCATCCGCCGGCGCTGGACCGCCAAGAATTTCGTCGCCGCGATCGACTTCTTCAACAAATTGTCCGACCTCGCCGAACGCGAGGGGCACCACCCTGACCTCCATTTGACCGGCTATCGCCAGGTGACGGTCGAACTCACAACGCACGCCATCGGCGGGTTGTCCGAAAACGACTTCATCATGGCATCCAAGATCAATCAAATACCTATCAGCACCAAGAAGTAGGGCGTTTGCCCGGCTCAGGAGTCGCCGGTCACTCCCATGATCGACGACTCTGAGAGCAAGATGCGCCCAGAGCTGGGTGAAAACCTCGGTCACGGTGGCTCAGAGGCCGAAGAAGTTCCGAACCTTGGCGAAGAAGCTGCGACGGCCCAACGTGGTTCGCGTTGAGTCCACGGCGTTGTCTTGAAGGCGCACCGTGGAGTCCAAGGGATTTGCCGTCGCTGTCGTTGAGGCGGGAACGGTGGTGGCGGGCTGGCTGCGAACGTGGTCGAGATGAGCGATCAAGCTCATGGGCGTCCCCACGTCCACGCCCCGGAGGCGAGAGGACAGGGGAGGAGTGCTCGGATCCTTTCCGAGATCCGCGAGATAGCTCAGAAGGACTGACGAGCCGGGTTTGGATTCGTTCAGCAGGTAGTGAACCCAGGCCCATGACTCGCGATAGTCGCGCGGGCTCATCTCGCGGACCGTCTTGAGCGCCTCGAGTTCGACAAGGTTGGGTTTCCATCCGCTCGCAAGATCCGCCGGGAGCTTGCCGAGGTGCTCGACGTTCACCCCTTGGCGTCCCGTCGGACCCTCGAAATACTCGGCGAGACCTTCGTCGAGCCAAAGCGGAAGATCACCATAAACAACGTTTAAGAGAGCATGCGTTGCTTCATGGCGCAGGTCTTCCTCAAGCCGTTCACCCATGAACGTAAAAACAACCCGCTTTGAACCCTGCGCGATAAAGAAAGCTCGCCGCTGCGGCAGTTCCGGATAATAGAACTTGAGAAAATGTGAAAAACTCTGCCGGTCATTGAGAATGTAAACTTCGATCGGTGGCTCTTCCGATTGGACCCGAATTCCCAGCCGAGTGGCGATGTCGCTTTCCAGAGAACGAAGGCTCTTGATGGCCGCGGAGTCGCCGGCGATGGGGAAGTTGGAGTAAACGGCGTAAGGCCCGGTCGGGGTCCGATAGCGGGTGGGAACCAGACCCTCTCCCTGTTCGCCAAGCGTCGCGCAACCACTAGCCCCTAGCGCGGCCAGAAGCCAAACGATCGGGAGCAGTCGGGCTGGTCGTGTCTCCTGCATCATCGGAGCCTCGGCGGTTCAGTCGGGCCTGTGAGAACCAGGGTGCATCTCAAAGAGAGGTCGACTCAAATCAGGTCAGCTTACGCCCCCGACGTTGATTACGCTCGCGCTTGGTCTGACTCGCATCAGCGATCGCGTGCCAGAATCCCTTCCAGTCATTACGAGGAGAGAGTCCCCAAGTAAGATACGTACGGAGGAACTGAAGGGCGTCAGTCCGCGTCCGACCCGGCACGTCCGCCAGGCTCAGATTCAGCCGCGCCAGGTTTTGAATCCGGCGATGCTGGGGAAGCGGATGGATCAGGCGCACACCGACCAGGTCGATCACACTGATTCGCAATTCCTCGGCATCAACATCTCCGAGGATCAAGAGATTCGACGCCTTGAGATCACGATCAGACAGTGAACGCTCATGGAGAACGCGTAAAAACCGAGCTAGTGACAGTGTGAGACGGCGAATTCTCACGCGCCGCTCGACCGGGTCGAGCGTCGGAAGATAGCCATGAACATAGTCATTCAGCGTGATCGCCGGCTCTTCTTTGAGAGTGATCAGGTACGTTTCGTGCGGCAGATACCAGAACAGCGGATCGCGAGAGAATGGCCGCAACCGAGCGATAAACGCCAGGTTGCGCGGAGTTGGGATCGCCCGGCTGGCCAGGTGTTGTCCAGCCTGCCATGACTGCCAGGCGCGCGACGGCCGGAACCAAGTGAGCAACGGGTCGATCCACGCGCGGCGATTGAAGCGTTTATAGATCACGCGCGTTGGCTGACCTCGGACCACCAACGTCGTTTCGGCCACGGTGGTCGTCCGCGACTGCTTGAGCATGATCGTCCCTTCGTCGGAGAAGGGAGAATCAGGGTCGGCCAGCAGCCTTCCCATGACGGCCGGATCCACCTCGCGCGACGCAATCGACCACGACCGGGAGCGGCGGTAAGACTCGAAGTACTTGTTGCTGCCGCAGCAGCGACGCCCCCAGCGTCTCCAGAGTCGCTCAGCCCATGAACGCGTCGCTTCCTCGATGCCCCGCGCGAATCGCTTGGGATTGGACATCGTTTCGGAGCGTGAATTCAAGTACGTCTTCAAAAACCGATATCGATCCGACCGGCCGCAGCGCAGCCAAAAATAGTGATTCAAAAGTGCCAGGTTCAGTTGCGCCTCAGACCAGCTCAGCGGGGTGCAAACACGAAGGGCGTCGAGGTCGATCATGGCGAGCTCGGGCCGGTCGTCCGCTCCCATCCGCACGAGGATGTTCCCGGGATGGAAATCCTGGTGAACAAAGCCCGAGTTATGAAGCCGAGCCGTCATCACGCCAAGGGCTTCGGCCAGCGACTGGCGGATTCTCGCCTGCCCATCGGGGGGCCAGTCCGCTAGACGTCGCTCGACGAACGTATCAAGCGGAACCGTCTCGGGAATGGCGTGCGTAACCAGGTAATTCTCGAACAGGAAAAACCGTCGACGCTGTTCGCCCAGGGCGATCGGCGTGATGGTGGGAACCCCGATCTGATCAAGGTAGCGCGTGCGCCTGCCCTCATTGCGCCCCTTGCCTCGACGAAACCACTGGCGGACCTTCGCCCGAATTCCCGGGACCAGGTAATGCTTGACGAAGATCGCCCCTTCGGGCAATTCAGCGCGGTAGACAATACGATGAGGCCCGGTCTTGACCACGGTGAGCTGACCGTTGCGGCGCCACTCGTCGAGGCGCAGGCCACGAGGGCCCACCAGTGTCTGTCCCCAGTCCCCGCGCACCCACCAGCCGACGTCACCGGCCTGGCACCAGGACCAATGGGGAGGCTCGAAGAGACGCTCCGAGAGTTCGGGCTGTGCGACTTTCTTGAAGAGCCAACTCATTTAGTCCGCCCTGACGAAACCCTACGAACCTTCACCCATGAATAAAATATTCAGGGGCTCATGATCTCTGAACCCGCTGCTGGCTTGAGGCCAGAGCCGTGAGGCCCACGCCCATTCTTCCCGTGCAAGGCACCAACATGTGGTGATATTTCCTCCGCAACGGAGTAAGGGGCACCGGGCGCGACCGAAGCGACGAACGTCTCCGCCCATGCCGCGACGGAGTAACCTCGCTCGACGGATTCTCTCGCCGCGATTCCCATCCGCTGCCTCGTCTGCGGATCGGCCAGCAGAGACTTCACGGCGGCAACCCATTCGTCGTCCGACTCCGCGAGCAAGCCCGTCTGCCCGGGAACCACCATTTTCACGTGCACACCCACCGGGTTCGTAAGAACCGGCAGGCCGGCCGCTTGGTACTGAAGGACTTTGAGCCCGCACTTGCCACGGCTCCAGAGATCGTCGGGAATCCAGCTAATACCAACGTCTCCGGCCGCCAGGGCTTGCGACTCCGTCTTTTCATCCCAGGGGACCGCCACGATCGGCATGGGACCGAAGTCGGGAAAGCGATCGCAGATCAAGCGTAGGCGGACACCAGGGAGCTCGCGTCCCAGGCGTTCCCAGAGAGACCGCCTTTGTTCCAGACCTTGGAGCGTGCTCGAGGACCCAATCCAGACGAGATCCAATTCCTGAGCGTTCGCTCGAGAATGCGTGTTCGGTTGATAGCGCGTGGTATCGACGCATGTGGGGATTACACGAACCTGCTCGGGCTTGGCCCCCGCTCGTAAAGCGCAATCGGCGAGGAAATCGTTACCGGCAAGAACGGTATCCGCAACGCGAACGACATGCGCAAAGCGACGCCCCCGGCGAGGGCAATGGGGCCCTCTGGGGTCGTAAGAGTCTCGATACAACACCGCGTCGTCGAAGTCGAAGACAAGATGCCGGCTGCGTCTTCGCAATTCGCGCAGTTGCCAGCCGGGGAGCAGCTTGCGTTGCAGGATAACGGAATCGAACTCCGCGGCCTGACGCAACTGTAGCCAGCGGGCAAAGGAGCCGTGGGCAAGACCACGGACGCTGAGGGTGCAACCCGAATGGGCGAGGGCGGGCTCGAACGCTCGTATCCGGTAGCGATAACAAACGTGGTCAGGCGCGTCGACGAGCGCGAGTACCTTCATCCCGTCCTCCCTGACGGTCGAATGGGGCATCCCGGAGTTCCGGGATTTTTCGCGGCACGGATCTTATCCCTAACCCGCAACTTTTCCAAGACAGGTTTTTTCCGTGAATCCTCCCCTTCTTCTCTCACGCTCAGACTTGCATTGCCAAGGTCGGCGACTCGTGGTACATCGTCACGAGCCCAATCCCTCGGGACGCATCGCGTCACCCGGGGAAAGGCATGGACGCTTTTGGGTAAACCCGTCTTGGGCGCTCGCCAACTATGAAGAACTTCGCTCGTCTCGTGCGTTTTGCTTGGCCTTACCGGCTCCGGTTCGGGCTCTCGCTCGGCTGTGCCCTAATGGTCGCATTGCTCTACGCCGGCGATATTGCGACGGTGCTTCCCCTTCTGAAAATTCTCTTCTACAACGAGAACTGTCAGAAGTGGATCGCCAAGGAAATTGCGTCGCAAGAGACGGACCTGCGCTCCGCCGAGGCTCGGCTTGAAGAAGTGGCCTTCGTCCAGGCGGTTCGTGACCCTCGTGATCCTCGACACAAGAAGCACTTTGTCGAGACTCACATGGCGTTCGAGGAAAAACAAAAAGCTGTTGGTGAATTGAGTTTAAGATTCGATCAAGCGGGACTTCTCGGGGGTAATGAAAAGGCGCTGCATGCCCAGCAACTGGCCCTCGCTACCGCCCGTAACGAGCTTGCCATTGCCGAGGCTCGTCTTGATGAGCTCAAGAAGCTTTTCGACGGCGTCAAACACAACGCCGAGCCCCTTCCCATCGAGAGCCGACGGCAGACCCTAGAAAATGAGCGGGCCAAGGCCGCGCGCTGGCTTGCGCGATACCAATGGGCCCAGCCCCGGGTCAACCGCTACCTTCCCGATGAAGGATTCCAGACCCTGGTCTTGCTCCTCGGCGTGGTCATGACGGGGGTGACTCTCAAGGGTCTGTTCCTCTTCCTCCAAGAAGTCCTCGTCGCCGATGTGATGCAGTTGACACTATTCGACTTGCGCAATCACTTCTACCGACGAACGATGGCCCTTGACCTCTCGAGCTTCGGCGATCAGGGCTCAGCCGAGCTGATCTCTCGATTCACCAACGACATGGATTCGGTCGGGCAGGGGCTCAATACCCTCTTCAGTAAGGTGATCCGCGAGCCGCTTCGCGTCGTCAGTTGCTTGAGTATCGCCGTCTATCTCAACTGGCGATTGACCTTCCTCGCCCTGGTTCTCGTCCCCGTTTCGGCGATGACCGCCAAACGCGCGGGGCAGATCATGAAGCGAGCCGTCCGACGCTCGTTGGAAAGCATGTCGACGATCTACAAGATTCTCCAGGAGTCTTTCCAGGGGATCGTCGTCGTGAAGGCCTACACCATGGAACGGCGCGAACGGCGCCGCTTCTTCCTGGAAACCAAGAGCCTCTACAAGAAGAGCGTCCGGGTCGCGACGATCGATGCACTCTCCGATCCCGTCCTGGAACTCCTGGCGCTGACTACGGTTACAATCGCCCTCCTAGCGGGATCGTACCTCGTGCTGAACGACACGATCTTCTTATCGGTGGGCAGATTCAAGCTCCAGTTGGCCTCGCAACGGATGGCGATCGAAGATCTGCTCGCTCTCTACGCGGTCTTGGCCGGCATCGCCGACCCCGTTCGCAAGATGGCCAACGTCCACTCGCGAATCCAACGCGCCGCGGCCGCCGCCGACCGTATCTGTGCACTCATGGATCGACAGCCGCAGGTCGCCAATAAAGAAGGAGCCGTACGACTACCCCGCCATCGCCACTCCGTCGAATTCGATCAGGTGGTCTTCGGCTACCATGAGGGGGAGCCGATCCTTCGGGGCATCAACCTCACCGTCCGCCACGGCGAGATGATCGCGCTGGTCGGTGCGAACGGCTGTGGCAAGTCGACCCTCATGAACCTTCTTCCGCGCTTCTGGGAGGTTCAATCGGGTGCGATCCGAATCGACGGCCACGACTTGCGTGATGTGAAACTCCGCAGCCTCCGCGAACAAATTGGCATGGTGATTCAGGAGACGATCCTCTTCGAGGATACCATCGCCAACAATATCGCTTACGGCTTCCGCGGCGCCACGCGAGAAGACATCATCGCCGCCTCAAAGCGATCCTATGCACACCAGTTCATCACGGCTCTGCCCAACGGCTACGAGACCTTGATCGGCGAACGTGGCCTTGGTCTCTCAGGTGGGCAGCGGCAACGTATCGCCCTGGCCCGTGCGATTCTTCGCGATCCGGCCATTCTCATCCTTGATGAAGCGACAAGCGCCGTCGACATCCAAGACGAGGCCCTCATCCGAAAGGCCATCGAAGAGTTCGCTCGCCACCGGACGACGTTCTTGATCACCCACAGCCTGGGTTCTCTCCAGTTCGCCGATCGCATCGTCCTCATGAATGCGGGACGCATCGAGGCCGTGGGAACCGACAGCGAGCTTCGGCGCACCTCGCCTATCTATCGCCGGCTGCACGAGATCCATTTCCAACGGGAAAGCGCCTGACCCAGAACGGTAGGGGCACGGCCTTCTCTCCCAAGGCCACCAGCCATGCAGACCCAAGCCACGTCTCAGCCTTTATTTTCTCCCCATCTTCTCGCTCTGTTCTGATCCACACGCTCCTCACTCTTGCGGGCCAACTCGTGCCCGTCTCTCCTCATTTCTTCCAAAATAACGCTTTACTGTCACGCACGCAGCCACGCTCCGTACTATACTTGCATGTTCCAATGCACTCCTAAATGCGGCCACGCACACAAAAATCATTGCCTCCCTGCAAATTCCTTTTGACCTGACTGGATAATTTGGCATAACGTAGGAAGTTGAAAGGTCAAATCCGACTGAGTGCTTCGTCAAAACTCGATGGCTAGAATTGGCGTCGGCCTTGCGGGGTAGGTAGGGATTTCTTTCACTCCACATCCCCGCGAAAAGATAGGCGGGATAGGCCCTTCCCCCCCGAGAAGTTGAGCCCAGGTTCCGAATCGTCAGCCGTCAGCCTCTATCAGGAGTGGGACGATGAAATTGGGTCCTGTCTGGCGAGTGCTCCCGCGTGCGTTGGCGATTTGTGCAATTCCTGCCGTTCTGGTTGGACTTTCCCTCGCGCGGGCCGACGAAAATGTCAGCAAGAACGCGAAGGCGAGCAAGATCGTTGAGACGAAGACGGCCGTCGCCGCCAGCTCAACCCCCGGTCCACTCGCCAAGCCCGAATTCTTGGACACGATGATCCGAGAGGCCTGGGACGCCGCCAAGATCAAACCTTCGCGAGAATGTACCGACGAAGAATATCTTCGTCGCGCTTATCTCGACGTGTTGGGCCGGATTCCGAACATCGAAGAGTCCTCGGCGTTTCTCCATTCCCGGGAGAAAGGGAAGCGCGCAAAGCTGGTGGAATACCTCTTGAAGCATGAGGATTTCGCCAAGAACTTCGGCAATGTCTGGACGGTCGTGCTGGTCGGCCGGAAACCGCAAGAGCGGATGGTCGATCGAGGAGCACTCTCCGCCTGGCTCCGCCAACAACTCAACGCCGATCGCCCCTGGAACGAGATCTCCTTCGATCTGATCACGGCCAAAGGCTCGAACAAAGAGAACGGGGCCGTCAACTTCCCGCTCTCCCACCTTGATATGGGAGCGGTTCCGCTGACCTCCGTAACGACTCGCGTTTTCCTCGGTCAGCAGATCCAGTGCACCCAGTGCCACGATCACCCTTCGAATGACTGGAAACAGGCGGACTTCTGGGGGATCAACGCCTTCTTCAAGGGCATCAAGGCCGAAGATGTCCGGAAGGAAGACGCCACTGGTGCCGAGGTCTACGACCACACCGAGATGACGGACGAGCCGACCGATGCCTTCTCCAGCTTCGACAAGCGCAACGGCTTGATGGGCGTGGCATTCCCGCGATTCCTCGACGGCCGCAAGATCAGCCAGGGGACTGACGTGGACCGCCGCGTTGAGTTGGGCAAGCTCATCGCCGACCCGAAGAATGCAGACTTCGCCAAGGCCTTCGTGAACCGCATGTGGGGTCACTTCCTCGGTCGAGGATTCGTCAATCCCGTCGATGATTTCGGAGCCCACAACCCCCCGAGCCATCCTGAATTACTCGACGCGCTTGGCAAGGAGTTTCAGGCCAGCGGGTTCGACATCAAAGCCCTTGTTCGATGGATCATGAACAGCCAGGCCTATCACCTGTCGAGCACCATGACCAAGACGAACGACAAGGACGAAACCCTCTTCAGCCACATGGCTCTCAAGCCTCTTTCTCCCGAACAGCTTTTCGACTCGCTGCTGACTGCAACGGCGGCCCACAAAGCCGCGGGCGCCAAGAATATGGACAAGCAACGAGACGCCTGGCTCAATCAGTTCGTCTTCACCTTCGCTAACGATGAAGAGGGGGAAGGGACGACCTTCAACGGCACCATCCCCCAGGCCCTGATGATGATGAACGGTGAGCTGATGGAGAAAGCGGTGGGTGGAAAGTCGGGCAGCTTCCTTGATGATCTGAAGGTCCGGGCCATGCGACAGGGCAAGGTGGCCCCTCCGATCTTCATGGTAAACAACCTGTTCCTCGCCGCTTTGAGCCGCTACCCGACTCGGGGTGAGATGAATATGGCTCAAGCCGTTTTGACCTCCAATCCTGATACCCTCTACGTTCTCGAAGACGTCTTCTGGGCTCTGCTCAACTCCAACGAGTTCGTTTTGAATCACTAAGGCCACTCACCGGGGAAGAGGGGTCTTTCCCGGAGCGAGTCATCCCGAAACCGCTTCGACATATCGAGGCTCAAGGGGGTTTTCGACCGATGTCAGACCGCCTGATTCTTCCCAGCGGGATGTCCCGCCGCCACTTCATGGGCCACCTGGCGACCAGCGCCATGGCTCTCCCGGCCATGCAGTTTCTTGGGTCGCTCGAGGCGAACGCCCAGCAGACTCGCAAGAAGACGAAGAGCTGCATCTTGCTGTGGATGGGGGGAGGCCCCAGCCACATGGATACGTGGAACCTCAAGCCGGACAGCGAAAAGAACGGCGGCCCCTTCAAACCCATCCAAACATCGGCCAACGGTGTTTCGATCTCGGAGCATCTGCCTAACGTCGCCAAGCAGATGAAGCACCTGAGCATCGTGCGTTCGCTGAATTCCAAGGAAGGAAATCACGATCGCGGCACCTACATGATGCACACCGGGTACACTCCCAACCCAACCGTCGTGCATTCCAGCTTCGGATCGGCCTTCGCTTACGAGCTTGGCGGCAAGCACGAAGACCTTGCTCTCCCTCACGCCATTTCGATCAATGGCCCCGGCGTAGGCGCTGGCTTCTTGGGCATGGCTTATTCCCCCTTCGTCGTTTCCAACCCGAACGGCCGGGTCGCCAACCTGTCGCCGCCGGATGGCGTCGGTGACGACCGGATGATGCGTCGACTTGAGATGCTCAACCTGGTCGAGCGCAATTTCATCTCTCAGCGACGAGGCCAGGGGGCCGTCGACCACCAGGCTGTCTACAAGAAGACGGTCCGGATGATGCGCTCCAGCGAGACCAAGGCCGCGCTCAGCCTTGATAGCGAGCCGCCGGCCGTGCGCGACGCCTACGGCCGCGGCTCGTTCGGGGCGGGCTGCCTCATGGCTCGCAAGCTCGTGGAGATGGGGGTGACGTTCGTGGAGGTCAGCCTGGGAGGCTGGGACACCCACGCCAACGCCTTCGAAGCCCTCTCGAAGCGATTGCTCCCCGAGCTCGACAAGGGGATGTCTGCCCTGGTGGCGGACCTCGAACAGCGCGGGCTGCTTGACAACACCGTGATCGCCTGGATGGGAGACTTCGGCCGCACTCCGCGCATCAACCAGGACGCCGGTCGTGACCACTGGCCGCGAAGCTGGTCGGTGGTGCTCGGCGGCGGCGGTATCAAGGGGGGACAGGTCGTCGGCGAAACCGACAAGGACGGCGTCGACATCGTCGATCGCCCCGTCGGCCCGATGGACGTCGTCGCCACCATGACCAAAGCGATGGGACTCGACCTGGCCACGCAGTGGACCACCCCTCGCGGCCGCCCCATCAAGCTCGTCGATGACGGCAAGCCTCTCGGCGAGTTGATCTGAGACGTCTCTGCCGCCGCTTGAAAACTCCAAGAAGACTCTGCCGAGTTCATGCCTCGGCAGAGTTTTTTTGTTTAGCAGAAACGTCCCAGGGCGGCCATGACCAGTGCGCCCACGAACAAGAGAGGGCCGGCGGCGAGGCCCACAGCCAACAGCACGGCGAGCGTTGCCAGGCGGTTGAACATCCGGCTCCGAAAGCGATCGCTCAGCAGCCCCCAGACCATGAATGGAGCGATGATCGCCGCGAGAAGCGATCCATCGTCGTCAGTGGAAAGGCTCTCAGCTTCATGCACGTCGACGCTCAACTGAAGCCTCAAGCTCGGCCGATCGGCCGAAGTGCTGTCGACGAAAAAGAAGTGAGGAACCCCCGCACGTTGGAGCCGAACCGGCGCTTCGGGCTCGGGAATCTCGGCGACGGGGTTTTCCGAGACTTCGGGCACATTTCCCAGATGGGCCTGAACCCTTCGCGCAAACTCGTCGAGCCCCGCGTTCTCAATGGGCTCGAGCAAGGTCGAACGGATCAGGCGGAGCCGATGCCTCAGGTTCTCGGCCCACTCTTCCTGCTGCTGCGAGGAATGCGTCGGATCCCACGTCGCCGCGCGGTCCGCGGACCGAAGAATGAGCTCGAACCGAACCAGGGCCGACATGAGCCGGGCGCGATCGCGCAACGAGCCCCGGTCAATCTTCCCCAGCTCCTCTCGAATCGCGCGGCTCAACCACTCGGCGCGCTCGGTGTATGTGTATAAGAGACAGGTGTCGAGCCGATCAAGCGAAACGGGAGCGAGTTGGCGATTCACCGCGGTCAGCTTAACCGATGCTGGCGTGCGAACCGAAAGGAGGGTGGGCACCCTGGCTTGCATCAACGAGGGAAACGTGATTGCACGGGTCTTTTGCGCGGGATCAACTCGGGGCAAAGCTCTCCAGATCAGCGAGACATGAGTTGCGGTTTCTTCGTTGATGGGAATCACCCATTGGCCCGACGAGGACCGTAAGGGCCGCTCCGAGACATGGTTGACCGAGGTCCAGAGGGGCTCCGCTCCTGGTGGCAGTTCCACCGGCAGGAATGTCCCCGATCGCGGCTCAACCTCGTAACGCACCAATCCCAGGATCGCGCCGTCTCGTAGCAGCTCGCACTCCATGTCGGCGAGGGCCACGTTGGCCGGCCTGGTGTCTGACCCCGACGTGCGCGAATCTTTGGAGGCAATAACCTTCAATGTCCATGCGGAAGAGCGGACGTGAAATACGCTCTCCTGAAGGCCGGGGAGAGTGGTGAACACCTCTTCAAGAAATCGGTTGCGATCGTCAACCTGCTGAACGCCGGGCGAGCCTTCCGTGGCGATCTCGCGTCCCGAGGCGTTGGTCAGCGCGAGGTACGTATCCACCGAGCCTCGCCCCAACGGGTTCAGGTCCGGAAAGACGAGGGCTTCTCCAGGGATCACGGGCCGGATGGCGCGGACGACCAGCTCGCGCGAGCCCCAGATCGGGCGCTCGGGACGAATGGCCCAAAACGTCGTCGTCCCTCGCGCTTCGGCAGTCAGTTGATGAGTGTCGCCAATGAATGAGATCTCGGCGGAGGCCGCCCACGCGCTCGGCAGCTTGAGATGAACGACGTCGCAGGCTCCCCCCGAGACGTCATAGCGAACGATGGCAACCCACTCCGCCCAGTCCGGATGAATTGTCACCTGGCTGCGAACCTGAACGCCAACCCGAGCCGGTTCAATCTCCCAGCGCAGCTTGCCAAGCCCTTCCCCCCGGACCACGGAATACACCTTACGGTAACGAATCCCGGACGTGCTCTTCGCGTCCGCAGTCTCCGAACTCGGTGTTTCGACTCCCGCCTCCGTCACGAGTTGAAACGGAGTGATTCCCTCGACGGTCAACGTTCCAGGGCGTGCTTGAACATCGATCCAACGAGGCCAGGGAACGGCGATTTCCTGATTCGTGGCGATTGTTGAAAGCGGGTCGGTGAGCACGGCCAGCCAACCCCGAACTCGGATGGTGCGCTGCTTGAGACTCACACCATCGAAGCAGAGCCGGATCTTGTCGGCCTCGCGGGTCCAATCACTGAGGCCGTCTCCGGAAATGCCAGTGACACGAAACGCCGGTGGAACCTCGAAAGCAAGACGGCTCGTCCTCGTTGAGGACTCACGCAGGTCGACCTTGATGTCGACTCCGATTCGCCCTGGCCCGAGCGTTAGGTGGACCTCAGGCTGTACGGTGGCCTGGTCTCGCGGAGGACCCGCGGCAATCGAGAGCTCAGGGGCTCGTGAAAACCGGGTGACGCCGGAAAGCGTGAGAGGTTCCTCGGGCAAGTTTCCCCAGGCCCGAACGAACACTTCTTCCGTCACCGACTCGCCACCGCTCAGGGTGGAGAGTCGACCGGACCAATCAGCCGGCCTGCGGAAACCAAGGGAGCCCGCATACCGTTCAACCCCAATGGGCTCGATCACCGGCAACCGTCGAGCCGGCGCATCCATGTTCCCCTTGGACGAATCGCGCGGGCGCCAGAACTCGAGTTGAATGCTGGCTCCATCAGGCAGAGGAGGGTCCACGCTCGCCACCCATTCGGGACGCTCCGGCGTCCCTTGCCAGGTCGAGTCGAGCAACCCCGGAATCGCGACGGGACGAATCGCCAGGCCAGGTTGAAGCCTCAGGCGGATCAGAGACGTTCCCGCGGGATTTCGGTAGGTGAGACGAGCACGAACATGGTCACCGGCCTGATCCGCGTCCCAAAGTAAAAGCCCATCGACGGACCCTGTAGGAGCGGGCCGCGTGATGCCCCGCTGGGAAGGCCAGTGAATTTCGAGCCGGTCGATGGGACCAAGATCCCCCTCAACGCTTGATCCCTGAGGCGCAACACGACCTCGCGCCGTCGGGAGGTCCACGGCGCCCGACCCGGAATCGATATGGATGACCGCATGGGCGGCGGCAATCGGATTGATGGGAAGACTCAGTCTTTCCCCTTCCTCGGACTGGCGCGGAACCACAATTCTCTTCAAGGAAAGCCGGTGGTTCCCGGAACCGGCAATCGCCACGACGGCGCTCCGCCCAGAGTCTCGGATTTGCACGGGGACCGAGGTTCCATCCAAGGTTGCGAGAATGTCTCTAGAATTACCGACAGGGAAGGTCCAGAACGAAGTCCCCTCTTGACTCGAAACCAGCTCCATTTCCGTTTCAACGGTAAGCTGGCGATCGGGTTTTCCGCTGATGCGATGGGTTGCCGAAAGGGCGGCAAGAGCCGACGTGGCGATCGAATCATGAGACTCTGCTAGCGACTTCAAATGTTCATAGTCCGCGAGCCGCATGATCGCGCGGTCGGGTTTGCGTGCGGGATCCGGTTCACCGTCGAAGGGAAAGAGGACCAGGATCGACCGTTCGGCTCCGACCTGCGCCCGCGCAACCTGCCCCAGGTATCCGAGTACGCCAAGCCCCGCGATCGCTGCAAGAAGCGGCGCGGCCACGGCGGGGACTCGGATCAACGAAGAGGAATAGCTCCCTCGTCCTCCATTCGTGTCCGTCCCGCGCCAGGAGCGGCCAACCCAGTAAAACAGGACCGCGACCGACCCCACGATCACCCCGGGAGCCGTGGCCTCAAATCGTCGCTCCCAAAGCATGCTCTGAATCAGAACAGCCGATCCGAGAAGAGCGGCGAGCCCCACGATCCGCAATCGACGCGGCAGCGAACGCCCGAGGACTCCGACGAAAATGACGCCGAGCATCGCCCCCCAACGCCACGCCGCGTGCACGCGTCCGTCGAACAGCCTGACGCTCAGCCCTTTCTCCGGCCACCCGAGCGTAGAGAACCGCCAGATATTCCATCCCTCGCGAAGCGTCTCGAAATCGCTGAGACCGCCGCTGTTGCGAGACTTCGGCGAGGCTTCACCCAGCCAACGGGCGACCGACTGAAGCCTGTCGGAAGAGTCGGAGCCCCAGGCGGACGCGGCCCGCATCTGTAGACTCCACTCATCACGACCGTCGGGCAGGCGGAAGGCTCCTCCTTGACGCTCGGGGGACTCCGCTCGCGTCGTGGCCAGAACCATTTCACCGACGGGGATAAGCGCGACCCCCAAAGATCCAAGCAGCGATCGGGCCGAGTTCCTGACCTTGGTGTCGGGTACGGTGAATTTTGACTTGGGACCAAGCCCGGCCCCTTCGAGAGCCATCGAATCCACCACGATCGGCCAGGGGCCGACGTCAAGCCGGAGCAACAATTCCCCTAGCGAAATTTCTTCCAGGCGAGACGCGTGAACGCGTTGGTCAAACGCGTCGAAGATCTCCTTGGCAACGGGACTCGGACGATCTCGGCGGGGATCCCAGTCCGTCCACCAGGAACCCAAAATCCGCGAGAACCAAGACGCAGCCCCCTGCGGATCCGCCGTTGCAAGTGAACCGGGAACAGCCTCGACCTGCCACGCTCGGGGTACAACGATCTCCCAGCAGAACCGCAAATAGGGCATCGAGGCCGTGGGGCGTTCGGGTTCGAGCAGGCGATCCGAGCCCGCGGTGCGGCGCGGCGTTTGATAATCGAGTGCAATCGTGCTGATGCCTCGTGATAAGAGCGAACCACTCAAAGGGAGCGAGATCCCCCCTTCGGACTGAATCGGCGTGAGGCTTTGACCATCGCGCCGCACGCGAAGAAGAGTGGCGCCCGCGGGAAGGCTGAGGTTGAGGAACCGCCCGCTACTAGCAGCGACCCGTAAGCTCAGGCAATGACGCGAAGGCCCCACGGGATCCACAAAGGTCGTCAGCACAGCCCGATCGATGACCCCTTCGCCACTCGCGGGATCAAGCCGTTCGCTACGAATCGAGAGCCGCCCGCCCAGCCGGGCGTAACTGAAGGCATGCACCGGGCGACGCCGGGTCTGGTCTGACGCCAGGTCATCGCTCAGCTCGCCGGAGGCTTCAAACGCCTGCGCGGTCATCGAAGGGTCCAGTCGCTCGAGTCCTTCGCTGACAGCCGACGATTGAACTTCTCTTGATTCCTGGATCAGAACTAGGTTGCGGCACTGGAAATGGTCGGCCAGTGTGACCAGAGGGATCCCCCCTTGGCCCGTCCAGGGAATATCCAATCGCCCGGTGATTGAGACGGGGCCCTTCGTGGGATGGGGCAGCGTCAATTCCCAGGCTTCGGCGGTTTCCGGCAGGGTCAACGCCGCCCGTTTGGCATGCCCTAGAGCGCGGCAACCCACTTCGAGGCCATTGGCCTCATCGGTGAAGCGCCAGGCACTCATCGGTGCAATCGGTTCCGAGACGGCCAGCAACAAGGATCGAAGCGAATTCTGCGGCTTTTGAACCCGGATTTTCCACTCGAGCGAGAGCCGGTCGCGATCCAGATTGGCAATCAGGCGCACCGATCCGGTGGATTCTGATTCGACACGCTCCCGCTCAACCCGAGCCTCACCGCGCTCAGAGATCCAGCGCCATGCCAGGGCTTCGTGAAACGTTGAGAAAGCCTTCTCAGACTCGGAACCGCCAATGACCGAGCGGGGATCGATCCAGGCTAGTCCCCGCGCCGCGGTAGGCTGGAGCGTAAGCCCCGCTTCCGTCTTGGCCACCCAGCGCTCGTCGGTGATCCGCGCCCCAACAGGGCGAACCCGCGGAAGGGACATGGGGCCGCGTCCACCAGGAAAGGTCGCCGTGGCCGCCACGATCAACACGAGGTCGCTACGGCTCAGATCCCCCGAGGGAGGAAGCACGTGGACCCGCACCTCTCCTCCCGGGCGACTCTCAAAATGCCAGACGGGCGCGGCGGCCATCCCCTCAAACTGAACCCGCTCTGGGACCCAGGTTGGGGGAAGGTCCACATCAAGGCCAAGCAACACGCCCCGTTCCAGGTGCCAAATACACCTCGCCTCAAAGCGAGGCGCGGAATTGCCCAGTTGCAGTTGCCCAAGAACTTCCACCGAGGCATCCGCCCTGGGCCGGGAAAACTGGAGAACCGCAACGGAACGAGGGGCGTCGGCCTCGAATACCAGGAGGTTACTTTCGTTGACTTCTTTACGTTCTTGCGCGACACGCCGCCCCGCCTGCTCGCGACAGTCTGAAAGCAGCCGAGAACCATCCAGCTTGACGCTCGTCTTTCCCCCGGTCCACAACGCGTCCAGAGGCCTTATCGCGGGGATGGACCATAACCCATCCGTGGGGACAGTTGCGAGCGCCCGAAAGAGCACCCGCGTGGCCCCGGAAAGCTTGGGTTGGAATTGAACCGTCACTCGCGTGGACTCTCCGACCACCTCCGCTCGCGAGCTCTCAATTCCTGGGCCTGAGACCTCGAGAAATTCGAGTCCTGGGTCAAGCTCGACCTGAAGTCGCCGGGGTCCTCGAGGATCGAGTTGCACGGTCCAGTCGGTGATCCAATTGCCGGACGCCTCGGCGAGATCAATACGGGTCGGGCCAGAGACCCAGGCCGTGGTGTCCATCGCCGGGGCACCCTTGTCACGACGGTCTGAGAGAACCAGATTGACCTGCCCCCCCTTACCGTCGAACCGCCACAGCTTGTTTTCGGAATTCGGAACATCGGTCGGTCCTTGCCGAATTCCGTCAACCCCTTGGGGAACCCAACCCGCTGGGAGCTCGAGTTCAAGACTCGCGGTTTCCGTCGCGGGCAATCCGAGCGAAAAGCCCTTGCCCGAGGAACTGGGACGAGCTCGAAGTTGCCAGGCGGCCGTGACGGTGGAGGCCGAGGGCTCAACGAGGAGGGCCGTCCGGCCCTGGTCGCTCATCCGCAAACGGTTCGACGCGCGATCACCCGGAGCGATCGCTGGCGTCCAGGGAGCAAGCAGAAGTTCCGCCGGCCGCGAACCTTCGTTCGACACCAGAAGCTCAGAGCGTCCAATCAGGACACCGGACTCCCAGCGCGCGACGTGCTTCGCCTTCAACAGTCGGGGGGGCGTGTCTTGCGAGCGACGCTCCACCCCCTTGCTGGCGGCCTTGACCAGTGTCTCGAGCTCTTCGACCGTGGTTCCGCGCAGTTGGGTTCCGGCCGGGAACATCCCCCCCACCTTGGCGGCGGGGACACGGACCGACACGATCGTTGGAGCACTCGCGCCGAGCAGCAAAACCAGGGCGCACGTCACCAGAGCAAGGTCCAGTCGACGCGGGATTGACCTCGCGATGAAACCTTGAGCCCTTGAGAAGATCGTGACGATTCGCGGTACCTCGGACGGCATCGAGTCCTCTTGTGGACGTGCGACGATGGATTGCTTCTGGCCGGAATTTATCGGCCAATCCATCGCTTCGCAATCAGCGTCGCGGTTGATCAGGCGCCGGAAACCTGGCTCTCACCCTTCTCCTCGCGTTCCGGTTCGTCCCGACCCGGTCTCTAGCCCCAGCGAGGTCCCGACCGGCAAGTGGTCAACGGTCGAAGCCGGCCGCACGCGGATCGCCGTGGAGTCGTCGGATCCGACGACCCCCGTCGGTCGACTGACGGACGAACCGGGAAGTTGGGACGAGGTCGGCGAAGCGGGATCTCCGAAAACGGCCGTTGCCATCGGTCGCGGGCGCTCAACATGGCGCTTCACCAGGGCCGAGAGCAGCGTGAAAGCCACTCCCAGGAACGCGGACTGAACCGCGAGGATCGTCGTGCTTGGCTGAAGCGAGATCGCAATCGACAGCACCAACGCCAGCAAAATCAGGGCGAGCCCCCGCAACCAGGGGCGCAAGTAGAGGATGAAGACTCCCACTCCCAATGTCAGCCCCGACCACAGCGCCACCAGCCCGGGGCGATAGGCAACCGCGGGGCTGAACCCCGTGGGAGCTCCAAGTCTGCTGAAGAGGTAGTTGTGGTATCCCTCCCGCCCCTCATCGACCCAGTCTTCCGCCTGTTTCGGATTGGACGAAGCAGCCCCCACCCAGGCCGCGAGCGTCGCTGCCGGCAGCCAGGGGCGACGCTTCCACACGTAGAGATCCCAGTACCAACGGTTCTCATCCGTCCAGCCGGAAGGCACCCCCACCAAAGCGTGGCTCGAAGGAACACGTACCTCCCAGAAGGTCTGCTGCACAACACCCCCCTCTAGGAGGCGAGGTGGCGCCCAAGATGCCGACGAACCCTCGGGACGGGGAGATGCGTACTGCAACTCCAACGAGATGGGGCCCGTGCCTGATCGCTCCGGCAAGTGAAACCGCAGACTCGACGCCTGTGAAAGCCGCTCGATTTGGACGATCGGCTCACCGTTGGCACGCGCCTGGATCAATTCCGAATCCGCCGGCAGAGCGATGGCGATGGTGGTCGCCTGCGTTTCCACGAGGTATCGCGCGGTTGTTCTCAGCTCATTCGCCGGCCCCTGAACCGTTCGAAGCCAGAGATGCGGCGCGACCACCGTGGGGAGCGACGTGAGCGCGAAGGCCGAGGCGGATAGCACCAACGGTTCCTTCATGGCATCAACATCTTCTCCCGTGAGCGTCAAGCGAGGAACCGTTCCTGGTCCTTCCTCCGCGGAATCATCATCGTCGGCACGAACCCAGTCAATCGATCGCGGTTCAAGGCGGATACCCATCTCGGCCGCCGCATTCACGCGAACGCTCGCGGAACCCGTGCGGCATCGGATCCAGTCGACCAACACATCAGTGGGTTTGTCGGCGGCGAGCGCCAATGGCCAGGGTTGTCGCAGGCGAAACACCAACAAAATCTTATCCGTGACGAGTTCCGCGAACTTGAGACGGACGAGACGTCCGCCAGATGCCGTCGGCCCCAGATCAATCGGGCTGGCAAGCTCGTCACTCTCGATCTCCCAGCGCTTCACTAAAGAACGAGGAACCTCGACGTCGAGATGATCCAGCGTCCCAAACTGAACCGAGCACTCGGTCTCCTGGCGAGTCTCGGTCCCCCTGCGCGTTACGTCGAGGAACAGGCTCGTGGAAATCGATACCGCCCTCGGGTGCACGGTAACCCGAAGCGGCAGGCTTGGCGGCGTGCCATCGTAATTCAGCCAGAGCGAGGGGGCCGCGCGAAGCGGCTCTCCCGAGGGGGCCGGCCAGTCCAGCGGAAGATCGTCACGAGAGGGACGGAACACAGGCAAGAGCGTGGAGCTGATCTCTTCTTCCAGCAAATCAACCGTCAGGTTGCGCTCGGCGGTTACGGCAATCCGTCCTCCGCCGGAAGCCGATTCGCGAGGCTGGAACAGAGCCACCTCAACCCCGCGTGAAGGATCGAGAATTTGCCGCCCGGTCAGATGGATCTCGAACGCGCTCCCTTCCGGGGGACGCGAGGCCAACCTGACCGTCAAGAGCCGGCTTCCATCGGCATCCGGGATAACCTGCGAAGACTCGATCATGCTCTTCGGGCCAACCGATTCGAGTTCGAGCCCGCGTGGCAAGAGCACATGCAGGTCGAACAGCCGTCCATTGGCCGCCTCGGACCTTAGCCACGTGTCGATGTGGGCTTGCCGCGCATCGAGCCGAATATTGGTCCGAGCATCGGTGCGAACCAGGGGAGGGGAGGAGTCGATGCGCAAAGACAATTCAAAAGGTTGATCGACGAACTGGTAGGCCAGAACCGTGGACGGCCGGGTTCTGAGGTCGTCAGGCAGGCCGGTTCGCGGGTCGATCTGGCGCAGACCCCGTCCCGTGGTCCCACTGATAAAGAGGTTGCCCCCCTGGGCGATTCCGATCGCTCCGGTTTGCTCCTTGGCATTGGCCAGCGAGAAGCCGCTGAATGTGATCCTCGCTGAGGATTGGAGCGAAAGAGGTCTGCGAGTTGCCATGACAAGCCGCTTGGCCGTTCCAGGGCGAAGCGGCTCCGTCAACTGAATCGTCAGCCGAATTCCCCCCTCGATCTTCTCAAGCCCCGCGGGCACCGGCTGGCCATCCAGTGAAAGCTCAAGCACTTCATCGTCCGGATCGAGGCGGAACTCGAGGCTGCGCGACGCTCCACGAACCGAGCGAATGACCCAGGAGGACCGGGTCCGGAACGAGCCGGGATCGATGTCGATCGCGATCTCCCCCTGGATCGTGAGTAGCGGAGGGAGTTGCGCGGAGGGGTCGCTGGCGACGCGCCAGGACACCTCGAATCGTGAGCGAGGAGAAAGGTGGGCGGCGACCTTCGTCGCTTTGCCCCCTCGGATGGGCGTTAATTCCAGAGGTTCGGTTAGGCTGGCGGAGGCGTCTCTCAGCTCCTGGTCGACATTCAGCTCCACCTCGGTGGCAGCCGCTTCGGGAATCGCCAGCTCAAGGTGCCGCCCTTCCGTGCTGGAGCGAAGTCTGACCTTGAGAGCCACAAGAACCTTGTGAGGCCCTAGGCCGGTCAGCTCGACCTGCCATCCTCCCCCGGGAGCGACTCGTAGCGGGAGTAGCCGATCCCCTTCGCGAGCTTCCGTGACGGTCTGGTTGTCGAGCCGGAGCGAGACCCACGACGGCCCCGTTCCCTCCGCATCCGCCTCGACTTGCAGCGTGATCTCGGCCAGGTCGCCGACAACTTCTCCTCGAACCGCCACGGAGCGAACCACGACAGACCCCGGAGCCGCGGCTTTCGCAGTCTCGCGAGCATGTTCGATCCGCGCTTTCAACTCTTCCCCCGACATCAGGATGAAGTCGGGACGGTCGAGTGACTTCAAGAAGTCACCAAGTTCCGCCGGCGTCTTTAAGAGGATGTTGATGGGGGGTTGTGCCAGCGGCTGCGCGTTTGCGGGCTTCTCGGCCAGAGGAGCCGTCGCTCCCTTTTCCGTATCCTTGCCGGCTCCCGGCTTGACCGAGGCGGAGGGCTCGGGAGGATCCCCGCCGCGGCAGACCGGTGTCGTGAGCACCATCCCCGAGGCAAGCGCGCTAACCAGCAGCAGCCACGTGAGCCGTCGCAATTCAAAGGACCTTCGCGAGGAAATGGGGTTCACCCCTGGACGTGACCTGAGAAACCCACGCTTGCGGAGGCTCCCAGCGAAGCGTTCCACCGGGAGAGTGTCTTGTTCATGTCCTGGTCGCGGTCTCAGACTTCGCTTGAGTATAACACCCGGAATGGCCTGCCGCCACGACCAGAACTACGCAGCCCACAAAGTCACCGCATTGATGGATGACGCCGCTATTTCGCCATCTCACAACGTCACGGCGATCATCTCAATCGCCATAACCTGCGCAACGAGAACAGTCTACAAACCGGCCATGACGGCAATCGCCGTTCACTCCCGAGCGCAATAGTTGTGCACTCGTAGTACGCTTCTAAGAAAAGGCGTCGTGTGTCCGCCGGACGTCAGAACTGACGTACCAGCCAACCCTCAGAAGAATTGATGCCCCTCTCGAAGCTCGCCCGCGCTGCCCATCGAAATCAAGCGTAGCTCAGGTTCTCACGGCGCACCCTCTTTGCGTCGGAAGTCGCGAGTTCCGGAGCCGGATCGCTCTCTCGATAGTTACGCGGCACTCACGAATTTGTTCGACGCCTGAAAGCGTTCTGTGCCCCCCGCCAAGGCCAGGGGGGTTCGCGCGAGAAGCCGCGACTTCAAAGTCGCGGCTTCTCTCATGTGTCACGAAGGGTTGGAATCGCGAACCTCGTCAAGGCTTCGATTCCGCCTCAACGGGTCCTTCGAGGTCCACGCCGGCTTGCCCTGGCTCGCCGCTGATCGGGTTCGAGCGCGCGGCCATGTTTCCCGCGAAACGAACGCGATAGGGAGAAAAATCCTTGCGAGGCTCGGGATAGTCCGTGCTGATAAACTGCGCTCCACTCGCGAGCGCTTTATCCCGTCGTTTGGGATCATTCTTGCGAGCTTCCACCGTGTCCGTATCGGCGCGGGTCCGCACGAGGAAGCCCGCTCGCACCAGCTCGACGATGCGGTCATAGTCCTCGAACACGTTGTTCATCTTCATCCAGGCGGCCGCCGCATGGTTGGCGGGGACGCTCACAAACATGAGCCTACCTCGAAGTGCGTCGTGTCCTTCAAGGTAAAGGTCGCGCAGATACCCTTCATTATCCAGGGCGAACATGACCTTGCCCCGAACCTCGGAGAGCTTTGGCCAACCGCGCTGCTTGATCGCATCGCGAAGAGTGCTCGCGTCTCCACGGACCTCATCCGGGGTCAAGATCTCGTTGCGTTGGAAGACGGAAAGGATCTCGGTATCGACCGAGTTGATTTCCATTTTTCCAAAGGGGACGGGTCGCGTGGGAAGCGCGGCGATCGACGCGTCCTTGAGTTCCATCAAGATCATGATGGGGAGATGCCGGGGGTGGGCCTTCGACCAGGCTCGAACCTGCCGAAGCGCGTCAACGAGCGTGCTGGCCGTCGTCCGATAGTCGATGTCCTGCACATGGAGGACTTTCAACCCCGGCTTGCGAAGCACCCCTCCTTCATCAGGATCTGCCCCGGCGGGTTTTCCCAGTCCCTTGAGAACCTTACGTGCCGAAGGCTCGGCAAAGAGGCCCCCCTTCGGATCCGCAAAAATGTCGAGCTCGATCTGCCGGATCTTGAGTTCGGAGAACTGCTGAGCCAAAGGCCGGTGCGTATAGTCCAGGCCCGCCCCTTGATCACGCCCTCCTGCCTTGAGCAGCGATAACACCGCCGGCTCCGGCGCGATGTGGTAGGAGTTATGAGTCCCGATCACCTGAATCTGATTGAGTCGCGGCTCTTCCGACCTCGTCTCAACGGCGCTGAACAGAAAGAGCGAGAGAGCAAGACTCGCGAGACTCCGGACGGACATGGAGATCCTCCAACATATCCAAAAATGCGACGCGAATCCCGGAACATTCCGAGTCGACCAGATAACAGGGCGGATTTTACCAGGCGGAGGGTCCCTGAAAAGCGCCCGCAGAACCGGAGGTCGTCACATGGAGATTGCGAGAACCACTTGTCCAAAGCCGAGCACGCGGAAATTCCCGAGATTTCGGCAGAACGCGGGCCGGCGAAAACACCGGCCATGAAGATGTAAAGAAGATTATTTCCTGGACGAGGTTTACCTTCGTCCTTTTCGACCAACCACCAACTCTCGCCGCGCCCTGCGCGAGGGGCAGAAGGCACTCTGCAAGGCGTTCCGAAGAGTCCAAAATCACATCGCGCGACCGCTGTGCAAAACAATACATTTCTACACAACGATAATGATCAGATAATAATCAAACCCCGATCCCTGAGTCACAGACAGGGTCATGCCTTGCGGGATAAGCTTTCGGCCTCCGCCAGAAAGCGAAGAGACTCCGCGTGCACATGACCGTTGGTCGCGAGGATACCGCCTCGATAGAGGTCGTAAGGATCACCGTTCAGGCCGGTCAGAGCGCCGCCGGCCTCGCGGACGAGCACCACGCCCGCGGCCGCATCCCAGGGATTCATGGAGGTGGCGTAGCAAACCTCGAAGGCCCCCGCGGCCACCCAGGCCAGGTTGAGCGCCGAGGAACCGGTTCGTCGTACGGAATGCGTCCCGGTGGAGAACCTTTTCATGAAGGCCATTTGGCGTTCCGCGTCGGCGGCGAACTCCGTCGGGAGCGCGGTGCTGATCAAGCTCTTGCTGAGTTGATCTGCCTTGCTGACGTGAATTGGCTCGCCGTTTCGCGTCGCTCCCCCGCCATGCCGGGCGCTGAAGGTTTCTGAGGTCAGCGGGTTGTGGATGACTCCGACGACAAGGTGCCCGTCATGCTCAAGCGCGATCGAGACAGCCCAAAAGGGGAAGCCGTGAGCGAAGTTGATCGTGCCGTCCAGGGGGTCCACAACCCAACGCCAAGGTCGAGCCGGGTCAAAAGCCGTCCCGGTTTCCTCGCCGAGGAACGTGTGATCGGGGAACGCGCGAGCAACTCCGTCGGCAATCAAGGCCTGGCTCGCAAAGTCGGCGTCGGTCACCAGGTCTCCGGGAGCCTTTTCACGAGCCGCCACGCGGCCATAGGCCTCTCGCAGCAACGCCCCTGCGGCAAGGGCCAGATTTTCCGCCTCCTGCTGATACACGCGATAGTCTTGGTCCAACCGTCAACTCCTCACCTGTAAAACCAGAGAAGATGCGCAGACTCGTTTGCCCACACCTCCCCTGTTAGGCATAGTTTCTCTGAGACGTCGACGAGTGCTCTCTCTCCCGGAGGGAACCACGCGAAAAACGTCCCCGAGACTCACAACAGGAGTAACCCCATGTATGTTTGGGAGATGGTATCCTGTCGGCTCCAAACCGACGGGTGGGAGCTCAGGCACACATCCACAAGCGACGTCTGCGGCCCCAATTATATCGTCCACTTGAAACGTTCGGGACTCTCTTTCGACGTCAGCGGCCCAACCCTGACCGAAGCCTATGCGGCCGCCGCGAAGCGAGCTCGGGAATCACTCGGAAGCCGGTTCATCAGCCGAGGCATCCAACTCTCCCGGTTCAACGCCCTCGCGCAGGCTTAACCCCATAGAGTCAGCCCCATAAAAAAACGCCCACCGCCGAGCGAGCTCAACGGGGGCGTCGTCATCATCATAGAGGTTAGAGACAGCTCAAGGCTTGGCCTTGGTGTCAGCAGGCTTAGGCTCGGCCGCCTTTTCGGTCTTTTCTACCGTGGATGGAAGCAGCTCGTGGTTGTGGTTGAGCTCCTTCCACGCGCGCAGCCCCTTGTCTTGGGGCTGATCGGGGTCATAACCCAGGTCATCCCGGCCCGTCAGGGATTGCAGGTTTTCCAGGGCCAACTCGCGAATGGCCACTTCCGGGGAGCTTAGGAAGTCCACAAGCTTGTTGTACGTGAACTGCTCCCGGGTCTCTTTCGCGGTATAGCCGATGAGCAGCTTTTCCACGGAGGGCGCAAGCTCATCACCGAAGTCATTTTGAAGCTGCGTGTGCAACTCACGAGACGCGTCGGGACCTTGTCCCAGGAATGCGTGAAGCACAGCGATCGCCGCGCGACGCGACACCTGATCATCGTTCTTCTTGAGAAGGGCGACGATGTAGGAGATATCACCCACCGCCCTGATCGCGGAGATCGCCACGCGCCTGACTTCTTTCTGGTCGTTCTCCAGGGCATCAACCAGGGTCGTCAGCACGGGGCGTCCGTCGATAAAGAAGCCGAGGAACTGCTCCCCAAGTTGGAGGTCATAGGGAGTTGGCTTGGGGTCGATAACCCAGATCGGCGAGGCCTTGGCGTCGGCATGCGCAAACGTGCCGCGCGATTCGAAGGTAATCGTGCCGGGACCGGAGAGAGTCTCCTTCTGGTCATTGGCCGCGAGTTTGACGTCCCCTTCAGGAGCGAAGACCTTGAGGATCGGGTCCGATGCGATCGCGGCTCCCTGATCGCGCCGATTCAGTCGCTCAACGCCGACCGGAACCCCTTCGGGAGGGGAGATTTCCAGCGTCTTCTTGGCGAACTGGATCGCGAAGGGGGTCGCCGGATCTTTTCCATGCAGGACAACGCGGCCTTGTACCACGTTCAAGCGGCAGGCCTCTTTGGGCGTTGGAGAGAGAACCCAGACCTCCGTCTCTCCCACCAACTCCACCTTGGACTTACCCAGGATGATTGTGGAGCGGAACGGATGCAAGCTAAGCAGGCGGTCTTGATGCTTCAACTGAGTTTCCGCTTTGAGGCGGTCCCAGTCTCTCTTCTCCGAGTTGTAACGCAGAAGGACCCCGGCGGGCTTCTCAGCACGCCCCACGAAGCCGGGAGGCAAGGCAGAAGCAATGGCCTCCGTCGCGGAGTCGACCGGCTTGGCCTCTTCCTCGGTTTTGTTGGTGGCCTTGGCAATCTCAACCGGCTCGGACTTGGTCGTGTTTTCGGGGGCGCTCGCATCCGTATTCTTCTTCGCCGCCTCCCCCGTTTCTTGCGCCACCTTCTCGATAGGCTCGGCGGGACGAGCCGCCGCAACCTCTGGTTTCGTTTTCGGCGCCTCGGCGACGGGAGCGTTTGCCGCCCCCCCCTTGGTGGGACCGTAACCGGAAGATGATGGGGGAGAGAGGCTCTGCCAGGCTGACACGCACAAGAGCAAGATCAACGCGAGCACAGCCGCCACGGGTCCAAATCGCTCGATCCAGGGCCGCTGCGGAGGTTCCGGAGTTACCCAGGGTTGAATCGGCTCCGTCACCGGAGTCGGCTCCTCGGCCTGCGAGGCGCGCGGAGCCTTCGGCGCAACGGATTCTCGCCCCTTCACAAGCTGATACATACGATGCCTGACTTCGGCGGGCACCTTCGCTTTTTGACCGATGAGGCTCAGAATCTGGTGCACGCTGGCCACTTCGGCGAGGTGAACATCCGAGGTCAAACAGCGTTTCTCGAATTCCGCCACTTCATCGGCTGGCAGCTCATTGTCGAGGTAGCTGGCGACGAGGTTGGGATCCGTCGCGTCCGCGCCATTCCGGCTGGGAACCGTCAAACGCCGCTGACGGGTTACGCGATGGACGCGTTCCACCAGTTCCTTGGCGAAGGGACTCTCTCCAACTTGCTTGCCGATCTCACGCACTTCGGAGGGGGGAAGCGTGTCATCGAGCCAAGCGAGTAGCGTACGTAGTGTCAGACGCATCGTCTGATCTCTCCCAAAAACCCGTGAGAGCCGAGCGTCGAAATCAACGGCCCCACAGATTACCTTTCGAGTTCATCCACTTTTGTTAGTGGGATCTCGTCCGGCAATCCGTCGAATTTTTTTGCCCTCACGGGTTTCGGGGCACGGAGCGAAGCCGATAAATCCGCAGCTTGGGATCATGTTCAGCAACGCCGTAAACCGGCTCGAACGTTTCCGGGTGAGTATCCGCCCAGACTCGCTCGATCGGAAAACTTTCCGCATCGGCGACGTTATGAACGCCCTCCGCCGGATTCGCGCGCGCCACCACGAGCAACCGAATGCCCTCGGCGCGCAGGTTTTCCAGCCAGGCTGCGTAATCAGGATGGATCCTGTCCCAGCCGGGGCGAGAATTGGGCCACGTCCCTTCTCCCCGAGCCCGGGCTTCGTGATGATAGTCGTGGAGCAACCAGTCTCGATGCGAATCGATGTTGATATAACGCACTTCGTTCCGCAGGCCCGCGCCAAGCAAATAGAACGGCAGGTCCGTTCCTGAATAGGCAATACGCGTCCCAGACGAGCCAGCCCGGAGGTCCAGGTCGAGCCAGCCCATGTAGTAGTCACGAAACGGCGGAAAGAAAAGCAGCCGAGCGTCCGCGTTCATCGGAATCAAGAGCACCCAGGAACCAAGCAATAACCCCGCGCTCCCCGCCACGGCCGCCAAGCCTCGCGTTCGTAGTTGGGAAAACCTCACGCGGCTCCAAAGCCAGGCGACCAAGAACGAGCCCACCCCGATGGCCAGAGTGCTCAGCGCCGTTCCTAGCGCCCCACCGCCGGGGCCGACACTCGGGTTGCGAGGCACACCGCCTACCGCGGCCTGAAGCTGCGCGATCATCGCCGGCAAGGGAATCAAACCCGGCATTGAGTTGGGAATGAGCGGGCTCAGGTCCCAGGGCAAATCCTTGTCGGCGATCGGCCAGCCTTGCGATGTCGTGAGGTGCGCCGCCAGCAGAAAGACGGCCGCCGCTCTTAAAAGCTGGCCACGATCCAAGAATCGCGCCAACGGCACCACCGCCAGGCCGATCGCATGGAGCATGAAACGCTGCTGCGTGCGATAAGGGATCAGCACCCAGTAGAGGGCGACGTTCAACGCGGCGAGCAACGAACAACCCCAGACCCACGAGGAGCAGGACTCACGGGTTCGTCCCCATGCCCACCCTCCGAGGAGTGCGATTCCCCAGAAAACGGCGAGTCGCGGATCCAAAACGGCCAGGAGAGTATCCGCCAGCGACCGCCAGTCGCGGACCGGCAAATAATAAGGACTGGACGCCATGACGGAGGAGTCGTACCAACCCGTAAGCAGCACCCGTCCGAAGAAGGTGACGTGCAAGGGGTAAAGAGGATTCCCGGTCAACCAGAGATTCCGCCCGTACCAAAAGCCGGCCATCACCAGCGGCGTGGCCATGAGCACCAGGAGATGGCGTCCTTTCGACGACGCTCCTCGATTCCTGAGGACGGCCAGAGCCGCGAGCGCCAGAAGAATCGGGACGAAGACGATGCCAATCGCCTTCGTGCCCAGAGCCCCTCCCGCGGCGAGCCCCCCCAGAGCCAAGGTCGCTCCGCGACCATCCTCTCGCGCGTAAACGAAAAAGAAGAATGCGGCGAGAAGGTATCCCGCCGCGAAGATCGTGTCGACATTGGGCTCGAACGAAAAGAGGAGCAGGGGGCTCGAGGCAGCAAACCAGGTCGCCGCGATCACCGAGGCCGAGCATCGCGCACCCAACCGCCGCGCCATCGCAAAGGCGGCCAACGCCGCGGTGAGCAAGAAAGGAGCCTGCCCAATCTTTGCGAGCCGGTCACTCCCCCAGCCCGCCATCAGCCAGGTAAACCAGAGATCGCCGACGGCAGGAAAATAGGTCGCGGCATTCTCGCCGAAGGGGGCCGCGATCAGAGAGAGTTTTCCTTCCTTCCACCACCGGGCAGCGAAGTAGAGGTGGTAGATCGGACCATCGCTCACGACCTTGACCGGCAAGAAGAGGGAAGGCACCCCAATCGTCACCGCTCCCCAGATCAGAAGTCCGACGGCAGCCACTCCAGCCCATCCCCATGATTGCTCGTCGGCGGGAGCCGTCCCGGCTTCGCTACGGTGCGAATCACGGCGTCGGAGCAGCCCGGAAATGAGCAGGCCAAAGCCGGTCCAAACGCAGAGGGGCCCCAATGCCAGCCAGCCTAAGGCGCCGAGCAAGAGCATACCAACGGTGGCCCAGGTCCACGCCAGAGTCACCGCGGCTAGACCACGTGTTAAGCCTGGAGGTTGCCGGAAGGCATGCCGTGCCGTCCAGTAGCCGGCCAACGCTAACGCGGCATTGAGGAACAACGTCGCCAGCAGTCCCATTCCGCATCACTCCCGGGCGTTCTTGGAAACGATTCGTGAACGCATTCTACCTCGGTGCTCACGGTTCTCCGAACCTCGAGAACCGAGTTCCCCAAGAACGCCCAGCGCAGCCATCCATCTTCTCGCCGCGTCGGGCCTGTGTTAGAAAAGTTCGAGTTGGAAACTCCTCTTCCTGATCGTGATCCCCACGCGAGATTCGGGAGACTCTACGTCGTCGAGGGAGTGACAGCCAACTCCCCGGGATCGTTGTGTCTTCGTTGACTCTCGTTTTCGCCAGGAGCCGGCGATGGCCACGTCCGCACCTCTGCTGCTAGGTATCGAGTTCGGTGGAACCAAGCTACAACTCGGCCTGGGGCAAGGCGATGGCCGCATTGCCGCTCTTGAACGACGAACGATAGAACCTGCTGGAGGCGCTCAAGGCATTCTGGCGCAGGTGCGCGACGCGGTGACCCCGCTGGTAAACCAACTCGGCGTGACCCGCGACGCGGTCGCCGCGATTGGCGTGGGCTTTGGGGGACCGGTAAACACCCTGAAGGGAACCGTGACCAAATCCCACCAGATCGACGGCTGGGACGGATTCCCCCTCGCCGATTGGTTCCGCACGGAGCTCGGCATCCCCAAGGTCGCCATTCAGAATGACGCCGACACCGCGGGACTCGCGGAAGCTCGCTTCGGGGCGGGAGTGGGAATGTCCCCGCTGCTCTACGTGACGATCGGCAGCGGCATCGGTGGCGGCCTGATCATTGACGGCCGCATCTTTCGAGGCTCAGGGGCCGGTGCTCTCGAGATCGGACATCTCTGGGTGATCGATCGCAACGACTCTGACCTCGGGTTCCAAACACTCGAACAGGTCGCCTCAGGGTGGGCGATCGGCCAGGCCGCCCGAAGGGATGCTGAACGGCAAATCGCGCAAGGCGGACCGCAGGGGAAAGTCCTTGAGCTGGCTGGCGGCGATCCCGAGAGAGTCACCGGCGCCCTCGTCGCCGAAGCCGCCAGACTGGGCGATGCGGAGGCCAACTTCATCCTTGGCAAGGCTGTCCATGCGATGGCTCATGCCCTGAATCAAGCGGTGACGCTACTGGCTCCCCGTCGAATCATTCTTGGTGGGGGTGTTTCGCTGATCGGAGAGAAACTCTGGTTCGAGCCGATTCGCACCCAACTCGACCTCAACGTCTTCCCCCCGTTCCGGGGAACCTTTGACATCGTGCCGGCCGCCCTCGGTGAAGAGGTCGTCGTTCAAGGAGCCCTGGCGCTGGCTTCCGATGCCCTGAGTGAGTGAGCTTGCCGCAAATCATTACGAGATGGGGGGCCGAGGCCTCGGCGACAGGCATGTCGCAGACCCCTGGCTCGGCCTCGAAGCCCCCAGTCTTCTTGATTCGCTCATTTTTGACGCCCATGTGCCCGCAACGTGTGCAGCCTCTCACCGTGTCAAATCGAGGCCCAACACATGCAACTTTCTCACTGTGAGGCAGAGGCTGCAAAAAAGATTCATGCTGATAGGCGGGCTGGAGCGCCAGCCAGGGTCATATCAATCCCAATTTCCCCGCCTTTCACTCACCGTCGAGCGATTTCCCAAGCATCCGTACTCGGGTCGGCGAGGACCGAGGGAATTAGCACTCAAGTATTAAACTTTTTTCGGTCTCGCATTTGCTTGCCATCTCCGAATGTCGCCAAAGATCCTCAAAGCGGCCATGTGCATCAAGCGAAACATCTTTCGGCCTGTTCTTCCTAACTTCTTGTGCCGGCGGGTTTTAAAAGTCTTTCGGCAAGAGCGAACCTGATTGTCTACCAGGTTCTCTATACGGTGGAAGGCAAAACGAGCATAATCGGCCCATGGGAACGTCATCCTCCGGGAAACTTGGTCCTCAGAAAAAAAATCTGAAAAAATTGAGCGGCAGAAAACATCGAGGGGAGTTTGAGCGTCTAGAATAGAGAGGAAGCGGTTGACCGACCGCATGATGGCCAGGGATAAGGTCCTCTAACCATTAGCTCAAGGGGCTCGCCATGCTGACGAAATTGGCCGATACCCAACTGTGGCAGCAGAACCTCGCTTCGCTGATCCGGTCGGGCTTGTTCTCGAGGGCCGAAACAGGCGAGTTGCACGGTCTTTATACGGTCGTAGGAATTTACGGCGACGAAACGTGTTCGGCTCCATTGGCTAAATACGGCGACGCCCGCCGCGCTTCCGACGCAGCAGACCTTGTCAACCAACTTGCGAAGTCTCGGCCCTCGGTTGAAGCCAACTGAGAACGCCGAGTTTCGATTCCCAAAACAGACCGGCCTGCGTGAGTTTCGACTCATGCAGGCCGGTTTGCGTTGGCGGGCCAGATTTTCAACCCAGTGACGTCCAGCCAATCTCCGAGGCCGTCCGCGCGTCGACGCGCAGTTGAGCGAGGCGCGTTTTGCTCAGCCTCATCACGTCGTGAGATGTCACCGAATCCGCGGGATAGGAACGCAGAGGAACACCGTATTTGTCGGACGCCCCGAACAAATGCATCATTTCGTGAACAAGAGTCACCGGGTCGATGTAGGGAGAACCCGCCAACGGTTCGGGAAAGCTTCCCTCGTCGGCATAGCAAACGGCCAGGCTTACGCCCTCAAGCTCGGTGGCGTCGAGCGGAATGGCCAGTGATCGCCCTTTCCTGAGGGGGTATAAGATCCAGACGTGGAGGTCGGCTTCGATGAGAGGATTGATCTGTGTCAGCCATTTCTGAGCGTCCGCAAAACCGAGCTGCGCGGCGGCACGCGTGAGGTCGACAAGCGCCTTGGTCACCGCACGAGCTTCGATCGGCCCTTCTCCCTCGCCTGGCGGGGCAAACGTCATCTCGACGTCGTCAGCCTCTTCCTCATCGGCAACGAAGTAGGTTGCCGCCAGACTGACGTTCAGAGGGATCTGGTAACGCCCGGCTTCGCGTTCCAGCCACCGCCCTGCACGCGTGAGCGCCTCGTGCGCCTCGGCAATCTCCAAGTCGGTCCACGAACGTCCATCGCGGCCGAGAAAGACGGAGACAACCGCAAGCTTCCCCACCAGCGCGGGGGACGATCGGCCCATTACGGCGCCCCTTGGCGGCGGATTCCGGTTTTCCTCGTCCGGCCTCATGCTCTGAAATACCGAGAAGCGCTCGTCAGACGTGTTGGGCCTGGCCATCACACCCCGCATCGGCTCGAGATCAATGATCCCGTCCGGCATGCGTCGAGCCCGTGCCGAAGAGGTGCGGTGCCGAGAGGGGAGCGCGGCAATGACCTCTCCGACCAGGGCAACGACGGTCACGCTCGCTACAAAGGTGAGGGGGGCAAGCTCCGCCCAAGGAGTTCCGGCCAGAAGAAGAATGGAGCCGAAGCCAAGCAAGAGACCCGCGGCCCAGAAACGAAAACGAAGCGACACGGGTCAGAATCCTTGATACAGAGACTGGCCGCGAACCGGATCACGCGTGCGAAGGGCGAAAATTCGTGGTACCGTAGCTAGGCTAACATACCCGGAACGGTCGCGATGGCGATCGCTCGCACTCCACGCCGAGGCCTGCATGCCGTTGCATTCAAGCCACGATGAGATCGGGAACCTCGACTCTCGGCGAGCCTTCCTTCGCGAGGCAGGGGCGGGCTTCGGTTCGCTTGCCCTCACCTGGCTCGTGCAAAGCGACCAAGCGAGAGCCAACCCGCTACCGGAGAGTCCTTCGGCCCCACGCCCCCCTCATTTTGCGGCCAAGGCTCGGCAGGTCATCTTTTTGTTCATGCATGGCGGTCCCAGCCATCTCGAGACGTTCGACCCCAAGCCGGATCTCCAGCGACTCCACGGCCATCCCTTACCTTCCAGCTTCGGGATGGTCGCCACCCGGCGCAAGGTCGCGGCCAATCCACTGCTTGCCACCAAGCGATCGTTTCGCAAGTACGGCCAGAGCGGACTCGAGATCTCCGACCTCTTCCCTCACCTGAGCCGGTGTGCTGATGACCTCGCGGTGATTCGGTCGTGCTGGGCGGATAGCGTCAATCATCCCCAGGCGGTTTACCAGATCAACACCGGCTCGACCCTGATGGGAAAGGCGAGTCTGGGCAGTTGGGTTAGCTATGGCCTGGGAACCGAAAACCAGGACTTGCCGGCCTTTGTTGTGCTCCCCGACCCTCGTGGAGGCATCAAGGGGGGCCCTCCCGCCTACGGATCAGGTTTCTTACCCGCCAGCCACCAGGGGACTGTCGTTCGCGGCGGTGAGAGTCCAATCCTTGACCTCCGGCCTCACCAGGCAATTTCCTCCCAAGAGCAGCAACGGGTGTTCGACTACGCCCGAAAACTCAACGCTCATCACCTGGAGCGCGTGGGCGAAGACCGCGAGCTGGCCGCTCGCATTCAGTCGTATGAACTCGCTTATCGCATGCAGAGTGCGGCTCCCGAGGCCGTGGATCTCGCACGGGAGTCCCGCGAGACCAAGACGCTGTATGGGCTCGACGATCGCCGCACGGCGGATTTCGGAACGCGCTGCTTGCTGGCAAGGCGGCTGGTCGAGCGCGGCGTGCGCTTCGTGCARCTCTACTCCGGAGACGTCAACGGTTGGGATGCACATGAGGATGTCGAAACCAACCACGCCGCCATGTGTGCGCAGACCGATCGTCCCATTGCGGCCTTGCTGACAGATCTCAAACGGCGAGGGTTGCTCGACACGACCCTTGTCGTTTGGGGAGGCGAGTTCGGTCGAATGCCGATGTCGGAGCAGGGAAGGGGACGCGACCATAACCCTCACGGCTTCACGTATTGGTTCGCGGGGGCCGGCGTCAAAGGGGGAACGGTCTTTGGCGCCACCGATCCCGTGGGACTGCGTGCCGAGGTCGATCGGGTCCATGTTCATGACCTGCACGCGACCATTCTCCACCTGCTGGGGCTCGACCACACTCAGCTTACCTTCCCAATCAATGGTCGCGAAGAACGACTCACGGACACGGCGGGCAAGGTCGTCCATGGAATCTTGGCCTGACGACAGGAGCCGCATGATGATCGGCCGCCCTTCAAAATGTCTTGCCTTCCTTATGTTGGAGCGGGCGGCCAGCCGCGTCGCGAAGGGCCTGTTTTGGCTCTTGCTCCCGCTCTCGCCGATCTCCGCCATGGCCGGTGACAAGGCATCCAAGACCGCCGAGCCAGCCTCGAGCCACTGGGCCTTCGTGCCTCCGAAACGTCTTGACCCTCCCGCGGTAATGTCCCCTAGCTGGGTTCGCAACCCGATCGACGCTTTCGTTCTTGCGGAGCTGGAAGAGAACGGGCTGAAACCATCCCCCGAGGCTGATCGAGCGACGCTCCTCCGTCGCGCCTCGTTCGACCTCACCGGTTTGCCTCCTTCCCCCGTGGCGGTGGAAGAGTTTCTTGCCGACACGTCACCTCAAGCGTACGAACGAGCCGTCGAGCGCCTTCTGAGCAGCCCGAGACATGGCGAACGCTGGGCCCAGCATTGGTTGGACCTGGCACGCTACGCCGATAGCGACGGCTTCGAGTTTGACCAGACCCGCGAAGAGGCCTGGCGCTATCGCGATTGGGTGGTGGGGGCACTCAATCGGGACATGCCCTACGATGAGTTCGTCAGGCAGCAGCTCGCCGGAGATGAAGTTCACCCCGACGATTCCTCCGCGTTCATCGCCACGGGCTTCAATCGCTGCTACCCCGATATGGTCGACCTCAACGACCAGGGGCTCCGCCGTCAGAACGCTCTCAACGACATGACGGAGACCACGGGCCTTGCCTTCCTCGGTCTGACCATCGGCTGCGCGCGTTGCCATGATCACAAGACCGATCCCATTCGCCAGGCCGACTTTTACCAGCTCGTCTCCTTCTTCAGCCCCGCGCGGTTCCGCGACGACTACCCCGTGGCGTCACCAGCTCAGCGAGCGCTTCACGAGCGCCGAGTTCAATCGTGGACGACCGAGTTCGCAAGTCTGCAGCGAACCTTGATGAGACTGGAAGGTCCTCTTCGAAGGGGAATCACACCAGAGATCCCCAAGGGGCTTACCGATGACGTCGTCTCGGCCTTTCAGAAGGCCGATGCGGATCGGAGCCTTGCCGAGGTTGGCCTCGTGTACGAAGCGCTTCAGAGAGATCGCCGAATTCCGCCTCAAGCGTGGGGACTTCTGCTCGATCCCACAAGTTTTCGCCTTCGCCAGATACTGCTGAAATCGATCGCTCAGCACGTGAGCTCAGCCCCGGCACACCTGCCGACCGCGCGGGGAATCGAGGAAGAGGCCGGCGTGCCGGCCCCCACGTTTCTGTTGAGGCGTGGCGAGTTTTCCAGCAAGGGTCCGGAAGTCACTCCTCAGTTTCCCGGGGCGCTCCTGCCGGCCAAGGGAGACACTCAGCCTCGAATCGTGCGATCCCTCAAGTCGAGCGGGCGCCGGTCCGCCCTGGCCGAGTGGCTCGTCTCCGCCGAGCACCCCCTCACGTCACGAGTGATCGTGAATCGCCTCTGGCAACACCACTTCGGGCGTGGAATCGTCGCGACCCCAAGCGACTTTGGCGTGATGGGGGCGGAGCCGACCCACCCCAGCCTTCTTGATTGGCTCGCGCGGGAACTCGTCCATCAGCAATGGAGTCTCAAGTCGATCCACCGATTGATCGTCACGAGCGCGACCTACCGCCAGAGTTCGGCCTCGAACGCCGACGCCCTTGCAATCGACCCAGAGAATCAATATCTCTGGAGATATCAACGCCAGCGACTTGACGGCGAGGCCATCCGTGATGCAATCTTGTTCGTCTCCGGACAGATCAACGGCGACATGGGGGGACCCCCGGTCTTCCCCAAGCTGCCCGCGGAGCTCACCAAACTCAGCAGTAAAGGGGCGGTCTGGCCGGTCTCGGCTGACCTTCGTCAGCGCGACCGGCGGAGCCTGTACGTATTTGTCAGGCGCAACTTGCGATACCCCTTTTTCGAGGCCTTCGATCGCCCGGACACGAACGCAAGCTGCCCCCGCCGTGCCGTGACAACCATCGCACCCCAGGCCCTCTCGCTGATGAACAGCGAGTTCGCGACAGACTCGGCCCGAGCGTTGGCGGAGCGAGTGGAACGGGAAGTTCCTTCCGATCGTGATTCCCGCATCCGGCGAACCTATCTTCTGGCGTTTGGCCGGCAGCCCGATGATGCCGAGATCCGTCTCGCCCACGAGTTCCTCGACCACGATCTCTCCTGGTCGCGATTCTGCCTGGCGATCATCAATACCAATGAGTTCATCTACGTCGATTGATCGCTCTCCCAAGCGAAAGGGCCGGCCTCCCACATGCCGTGGCGGCCGGCCCTCGCTCGTCAGTTTACTTCAACCGCGGCGTCACTTCGATACAAGCACAATCGTGGATCGAGGCTGGATAATATAGCTCGTCTCCGGGAGGAAGAACGCCTCTTCCTCGGGAACGATGTCCTCCTTGATGGGCAGGGACGTGTCAACGACCCGATACCAGCGCCGCCCCTCCAGCGTGGGAAGCTCGACCGTTAACGGTTCCCAGAATGCGTTGGTCGCCACGTAGATGGGCACATCCGAACGCTGGTCGGTCTGAAACGCCTCCAACTCCCAGGCGAGGAATCGAGACGAAGCTGAGAAGTCGGCCTGAGACGGTTTGACGCCATGCCAGGTGATGTTGCGCAGGATCGGAGTTTCCGCCTCATCGTCGGTAAGATACCGCCATCGTCGCACGATTTGGTGACGTTTGCGGAAGGCGATGATCAGCTTCGTGAACCGAAGGATCTCCGCGTGAGTTTTGGTGAACTCCCAGTTGATCCAGTTCAGAGAATTGTCTTGGAAGACGACATTGTTGTTCCCGTCAGCGGTCCGGCGCATCTCATCGCCGTAGAGCAGCATCGGGGTTCCCTGCGACAGGAACAGGATGGTCAGAAAGTTCTTGATCTGCTGGCTCCGCAAATGGTCGATGGCGGCCTTCTCGTCCTCCGACAGGGTGGAGTTCGCAAGGTCTCCCTCGAACCCGCAGTTCCAGCTTTCGTTGTCATTGGCTCCGTCGCGGTTGCCCTCGCCGTTGCGTGAGTTGTGCTTCTCGTTGTACGAGACGAGGTCGTTAAGCGTAAAACCGTCGTGACATGCCACGAAGTTGATGCTATGGAACGGCGAGCGCTCTGAGTCGGGGTTCGCCGCGAACAGGTCATACGAACCGGCAATGCGCGTGGCCAGTTCTCCGGTCATCCCGGGATCCCCTTTCACGAACTTGCGAACAGCGTCGCGGAACTTACCATTCCACTCCGCCCAGCGCCGATCGGAAAAGCTCCCCAGGCGGTACTGCCGAATGCTCCAGGGTTCGGCGATCAGCTTGATTCGCGAAAGGACCGGATCCGTTTCGATCTCGTGGATGATGGGCGTCTTCCCCTTCTCCTGCTGGTCGACATCCACGGAGAAAACCGCCGCGAGATCGAAGCGGAAGCCGTCGACGTGCATCTCGGTCACCCAGTATCGCAGGCAATCGAGAATGAATCGGCGAACGACCGGATGATTGCAGTTCAGGGTGTTGCCGCAGCCGGTAAAGTCATTGTAATACTCAGGCTGCGGGGTCAGCATATAATAAACATTATTATCCAACCCCTTGAAGCTGACCGTGGGGCCGTAATGATTCCCCTCGCGAGTGTGGTTGAACACCACGTCGAGGATCACCTCGATATTATTCTTGTGCAGCTCGCGCACCAGCATCTTGAATTCATCGACCTGTTCGCCGAGCTTGCCATAGTAGCTGTAGTGCGACTCGGGGGCGAAAAAGGCGACCGTGTTGTAGCCCCACGCGTTGGCCAGGCGTTCGCCGGTGTGCGGGTCGCGGAACGGACCGTCGAAACGGTCGAATTCCATGATCGGCATCAGTTCGACGGCCGTGATCCCCAAATCCTTGAGATACGGGATCTTCTCGATGAACCCGCGATAGGTCCCCGCCAGATCGCTCTCCGAGGAGTGATGGCGCGTGAAGCCCCGAACGTTCACTTCGTAGATAATCGACTCCTCAATCGGGATCGCCGGATGCTTATCTCCTTCCCAGTCAAAATCGCTCTTGTAAGCGATGCATCGCGGCGCTCCGGCGAGGTTGTCGACATGGCTGGGCCGCAAGTGGCGATCCGCCTTTTCCGGCTCCGTATTGTCATATCCCAGCGCGTCGCCTGACTGCCAGTAGAAATCCCCCGTCACCGCCGGCGCGTAGGGGTCGAGCAGCGTCTTGGCGACGTTGAAGCGCGTGCCGTCCGACGCGGGATTGTAGGGGCCATCGGCGCGGATGTTGTAGAGTGCACCATTGTGCAAGCCTTCAACGAAGATATGCCAGACATTCTCGGTCTTGTTCGTTTCCGGCGAGAACGGAATCACCTGGCTGGGGCGCTGATCGGCAATATTATCGAAGAGAAGCAACTCGAGGCGGGTCGCTCCGGAGGAATGGATCGCGAAATTGATCCCCTCGGGACTCACCGTCGGTCCGAGTGGTTCAGGGCTACCTGGCAACAAATTCGAGATCTTCGGCATGGGACCTCACAGCGGTCAAGTTCGCATCCAGGAAATGAATTGCGGCAAGGGAAGGGCAATTCGCGCGCCAAACCATTCGTACCGATTCCGCCCTCGCTCCTTCCGCGAGAGAGGCTGGCCATCCTGGAGAATCTCAGAAAGGGTTGGTCGCCGATGGATCCTGAGCATTAGCATACGTCAGCAACCTATTGATGTCGCCGAGAATTCCCAGGGCCCACGAAAAAAACCAATTCTTCTCAAACCCGCAGGGGCTAGCCAAAGCAATCAGCCTTTGCAAACCTCCCAGCCTGAGAACGTACGAGGCTCTTCTTACTCTCGGCAAAGCATGAGCATTCACTGCGCGAGACATTGCCCATTTCTTACGGGTTCCGCCGGCCATCAAGGCCATGAGGTTTCGCGGACCATTCGTGCGGCAATCTGCTGAGAGGGAACGGGCAAACGGGATTCCGCTCTTTGAGACTCGGAGGGATTCCGTTATGTAAGTGTTCGGAAAGTTCCGACGGTCCTCGGCCCAGGGAAGGGGTGACTCGGCATGGTACGCCTCAGCGCACGTCGATTGCTGGCGACAGCCCTGCTGTTGGTGGGCGGGCTTCCCGCGTGCAATCGCGAGGTTCCCGTGGAGCAGCTCCCTACCTCCCCGGAAACGCTCGCTGCGGTTGGCAAACGGCTGAGCTTGAAGGGATCGGCGGCCGAGCTCACTAAACTCGCTCCGCACGGCAAACTCGTACTGGCATCGCTCACCCCCAAGGAGCGAGACGCTCTCGGTCGCGGCTATCTTCGCTTTCGCGTGAGCCGCCCCGTCATCGTCGAAGTCGCCGCTCCTCCCGCGACGGTTCCTTTTTGGCTCACCGACCAGCACTTCCTTAAGACCGCGGAACCCGTGCGAATCGACAAGGAGGACTGGCCGGTCTTTCGCAAACAGTTCCCAGCGGGCTGGGTGGGACTTGGCGTCAACGGCCTCGACCGAACCCCCTCGGCACACTATGCTGTCTTCATCCGACCGATCACTGGACAGAGTCTCACGATCGAAGAACTCGCTCCTCAAGACTGGCGCGTCGTAACGGCTCAGGATGGGGTGAGCACCACATTTGATGCCTTGACTCCGCTGGAGCGGCTTCCGGCTCCCATGAACGGGGCCCGATTGCTTCAGGGATCTCGAGACCGGCGGAATTCCACCGTGCTTGCTCGAGGGCGAGTCTGGAAGACCCACGTCGTCTCAGGTCCCGATCCTGATCAAGTGGCGATCTCCTTCGGTTCCGACCCAGCGAGCAGCCTCGCGTGGACCTGGCGAACCAGCGCCGAGGTTTCGTCGACGGCTCTTCGACTGGCTCCTGCTTCGGAGTCCGGGAGAGAACCCGCCGATCCTAGGGCAGTCCGTCTCGTCCTCGGAGAGTCGACCAAGCTGGAATTGCCCGCGTTGCTCAACGATCCCACGATCCGCCGCCACAAGGTCACGGTCGGCGAGCTCGAGCCGGATACGCGGTACGTATACTCGATTGGCGATGGATCGCCGCAGGGTTGGACCTCGTGGCGAACGGTGAAGACCGCACCCGCCAGCCCGCGCAACTATCAGTTCATGTACCTCGGCGACGCCCAGTGCGGCCTTGAAGGCTGGGGCAAGCTACTCCACGCGGCTTATGAAAAGAACCCCGACGCGGGGTTCATCCTGCTGGCCGGCGACCTCGTCGATCGCGGCAACGAACGGACCAACTGGGATCACTTCTTCCTGCGTGCGGACGGTGTCTTCGATCGCGTGCCTCTCATGCCTTGCGTGGGAAATCACGAGTACCTCGATCGCGGCCCCTGGCTCTACTCTTCCTACTTCGAGCTCCCGCGTAACGGCCCGCTGGGAATCGACCCCAAGCTCGTCTATTCGTTCGAGTACGCGGATACCTTCATCGCCGTCCTCGACAGCACGCGCGCGGTCTTCAACCCCAAGGGTGCCCAGCTCCAGGCTGAATGGCTCGACGCCGCCCTGGCACGAACGCGGTGTACCTGGAAAATCGTGATGTTCCATCACCCCGTGTACGCGTCGCATCCCACGCGGCAGAACCTATCACTGCGCGACGCCTGGGTCCCGGTCTTCGACAAGCACCACGTCGACATGGTCTTGCAAGGGCACGATCACGCCTACCTTCGCACTTATCCGATGTACGCCAATCAGCATGTCGAATCGAATGACAGAGGGACGACGTACGTGGTGTCGGTTTCAGGCGAAAAGTACTGCGACGTCGATCCTCGCAACTACACGGCCGCCAGCCTGAGCCACGTCTCAACCTACCAGACGATCGATGTCGACGTCGTTCGCACCCGACTCACCTACAAGGCCTGGGACATTCAAGGGCGGGAAGTGGACCAGCTTGTCATTGAGAAGCCACAAGCGCTCGCACACCGCCGTTGAGACGATCTCCGCTCAAGCTCCCTTTTCGCGGCTCACTCTCAAGGGCGTTCCGACTTGCTCATGATCTCACGAAACTTCGAGCCTCGGCGCTCGACGACCATCTTCGAGTAGAGCACTCCGAACCAAAGGACCCAGGCGAGGATCAGCCATCCTCGCCAGTCAATACCTCGATGGTTCTTTCTGCAAGATTGAGAGTGGTTTTCGCTCCCGCTGCACCCGCGAGTCTTGCAAGCCCCCTCGGTTTGTGAAACCTCAGTGGGTGGCACTGACAAGCGTATTCGATTGTCGTTGGCCTGTGCGCGAGTCCAAGGACGAGTGAGTACACTTGACCGTGCCACCTTGATGGCACTACCGGGAAAAACCCTACGCCTCAGAGTTTTATGCGCTAGCCGAATGAGAGCGGCTCTAGAGGGGTCCATGGGGGGACTCCTCGCGGTGCATTCGCGCCCACCAGCGGCGAGCCGCACGGTAGACGCGTTCGGGCTTCATACCGGACATGCAGGGGTGATCGGCAAGCGGGCAAACCTTGCAATGGCAGGGGCGGCAGGGAACTTCATGGTGCAACACCAGTGAACGTCGCGACCAGGGGCGCCACTGGCCGGAACGATTCGTGCCACTGAAGAGCACAACCGAGGCAATGCCCGCGGAGGCCGCCAAATGCGCGGGCCCCGAGTCGGCGCCGATGAAGAGGTCCGCTCGCTCGAGGAACGCCGTCGTTTGCGTGACGGTCATCTTCCCGGTCCAATCGCGAAGATTGGGGTGAGGCTCGAGCGTCTCGGCCACGTCGAAATCAACGGGGCCGCCCACCACCACGACTCGCCAACCGTCATGGAGAAAACGTGCGATCAGTGCTTGCCAATGCTTGGCCGGCCAGCGCTTCGCGAGCGTTCCCGCTCCGAGGTGGACGGCAAGCAACGGCGCCTCGTCACCGAAGCGTCCGGCATGGAGCCAATCGGCTTCATCGCTTCGGAACGCCTGTCCGGCGGGAGCCACACGCGTCTTCAAACGACGCGCGGCGCCGGCTTCACGCCGGGAGCGATGTGGTGTGGGAGTTGATCGCGATTCGGGCGATGGCCAGTCTTCCCAAAGCCACTGCCGAACCTGAATACGATCATCGTCAGTGGCGTGGACCACCACGCGCGGCGGTTCTCCGGACGGCAATCCCAGCTCGTCCAGAATCGCCAGGCGAGACTCGACCTCATGACGTCCGGGCTTCCATTCGGCGACATCGGTCAAGAGAAAGCCCCCGCCTCCCATCGCCCAGCCGACGCGGCGGGGAATCCCCGCGAGCGCCAGGACCAGAACCGACAGGATATCACCGCGGACGTCGATCCCGAGATCGTAGCTCCCTCCGCGCAGCCTTCGCCCAAGCTCCCAGACCGCGGAGCCCAATGCCCAGCGCCCCTGATGGCGCGCGAACCAGTTCCTCGCCGCCAGTCGGACGTGATCGATGTTGGGGTCAGCCTCGAACACTTCGAGGTTGCTGGGTGATGCCAGTACGTCGATCGTGGCCTCGGGATAAGCAACGCGCAGGCGAGTCAGCATCGGACTCGTCAAAACGGCGTCGCCGAGATGATCGAGCTGCACGATGAGGATCCGCTTCGGCGTACCGGTCGGTCGCGCAGCGCGAAAGCGACGCCAGAGCCACATCCCCGCCGCTCCGACAAAGTCGAGCACGTGGACGATGACCCGCCACCGCAGCTTGCTGTAGCGATAACGTCGGATCGGAACAGGCCTGGGATTAGCCGGCAATTTGGTCATAAACCTCCGCCGTGCGCTGGGCGACTTCCGACCAGAGATAGCGAGAGCCAATGTGGCCCGCGAGGCTGGGGTCAGCTCCGCGCTCCCAGGCTCGAATCAAGGCGCGAGCAAGCTCAGTGGGTCGATCGGGGCGAGCGTACTCGACACGATCACCAAAGTATTCACGTGTGCAACCGAAGGGTGTGACAACCACCGCGCAACCGGCCAGGGCCGCCTCGAGCGCGGCCAATCCCGGCGTTTCAAACCAACTCGGAAGGGCAAAGACCCGAGCGGCGGCGAAGGCCGACGCCAATCGCGGATCATCGTGATCCATCGTCCCCATCCACCGCACCAGGCCATCCCCAGCGCGACGGCAGGCCTCGGCGTATCCCTCCTGTCCGGGAGGAATCGTGCCGATCACCACAAGCCGCAGGCCGAGTGCGGAGACCGCTTCGACCAGCCCGAGCACGTTCTTGCGAGGCTCGATCCGCCCCGCGTACAGAACGAAGTCCCCCGAACCGTATTCTTCGCGAAACTCATCGGGAGACGCGTGAGCAAACGTTGACGTCACACCATTCGGCACCACGCGGATCCGTGAGATGTCGGCACTGAAGATTCGCGTTAACTGCGAAGCTTCGGCCTCGGAGTTCGGCAGTACGACGTCAGCCAGATTCAGGAGCGACCTGCGCCAACCCGGCACCCGCGGAGCAACGCGCTTCACTCCCCACTTGGCCAAATCCCAGGCGCGGCGCACCGGATCAGGGGCGAGCGCGGCGATGGCCCGCGGCTCGAACCAGCAGATGGGAGAAAGGGCGACGGGAATGCGCCTTGCTCGGGCCACCCGGGCGAGCTCGAGTCCCTCGCGCGACATGCCGAAAAGGTGAAGCAGCCGGGCATCCTCGATGCGGTCGATCCAGGGAGAGAATAGGCGGATGTTGATCCCTATGTCCTCGAGGTGCCGCCCAGTCTGGACGAGTTGGTTCTCGCCCCCTCCGGGAGCCTGAAAGACCGTCGACGGTGCATGGTAGAGAACCGAGCCCGGAATCATCGCCCCCTGCGAACGGGCGGCCGTCCAGGCAAAGAGTTGAGAGGTTTTCATCGTGTTGCCTCCACGGCTTGCGGCTGTCGCCATTGCCGCAACCGTTTCTTGAGGCGATCCCTAAAGAGTTTGGTTGGCAAATCATCAAGGGGGGTCACGGTTTCCCAGTCGAGCGCGTTCCTGACCGCCGCCCGGAGGCTTGGGGAACGGGGCGGAAACACCTGCGGCACCGGTGGAGACGGACGTCCACGCCGCTCGTAGGCGAGATCCTCGAGCCTCAGGAGCATTCGGGGCCCCGTGATCGGAACCATCGCCACATGCTGTCCGCGAACGACTTCCAGGGCCAGCGGAAACTGGCTGCCCCACTCCTCGAACTGAAGCTCGTACTTCCCACCCATTCTCGGAACGAGCGACCATTGTTGCGCGTTGCGCCATCGCCACCACTGGGCGAAATCGCTGAGAGTGACCCGCCACAAGTACGGCTCGTCCGCAATCGCCGAGGCGAGCCCAGCCAGCACTTCGGGATAACGCGCCAGCCGATTCTCCGGGTGGCCGTAGACGAAAGCCGGCTCCCCCGCTGCCACCTTGGCGTGAACGATCTCAGAAAGATGCTCGGCGATGGCGCGGCCCCCCTCGATCCCCGCTTCCATGAAGATTCCTTCACAGATCGGATGGATAGGAACCTGGAGCACCGTCGAGAAGCGATCCCCGCGCCAGGGAAAGAACGGCAAGTCATCGTAGCCGAGCTGAAAATCCGAGGAGTACTGGTAGCCGAAGTCCTCAAGCACCTCATCGAGCCCTGGATTCCATCGGCCGTGCGGAGCTGCGAAACCTATCGAGGCGAATCCGACATCCTCAAGAATTCGCCGGGCCCGGCGCAGGTTGCGCCGATTGGCCTCCGGATCTCGATAGATGAAGTGATAGTGCCCATGTGATTGTGTATCGAAACGACGGAGGTCTTGCAGGATCTCCTGTTCCTTGCCGTACGCGTGCGTGCTCACGAAATGCGTGCAGCAATCCTCGATCGGTCGACGGGCCCGAGCAAAACGCTCATAGTCCTCGGGCATGGTCTCATCGAGATCCGCGCGGAAGTTAAAGGCGGAGCGATAGGGGAAGGGGTAGGGGGCAAGCCTTGCCCAGACTCCCCCCGAGTTCGTCACCGCGTGCATCAACCTGGGAATCAAGCGATGCCGGATCGTGGCCTTGGGGAACCGTGCGACGCGCTCGGAAACAACCCCCTCGCTGAGCTTCCAGAAAACCTTGGCCCCCCGGGTATCAACGAGGGCCTCGAAGAGGTCTTGTCCGTCTTCGCGACGAAGCAGGTCAATGTCCAGCGCGACGTGCTCGGGGGTCAGCGTCGAGCGAACGGTCGAAGGGGAAACCCGGCGGCCGTCATACAGGACAAACCGTCCCGCGCGAAACGCCAGCGGATGGGTGTCTCGAGCGCGAAGGGTCGGTACACCTTCCTGCTGAAGAATCATTTCAAGACCAGGAGGCGTCTCCCAGAGAATCAAGGGCAAGGGAGGGAGATTGGAAAAGCAAAGCGGGTTCACGCAACCCTCCCGGCAACCTTCGCCGTCCAGACCGTCATGAGCCGAGAGCAGGGGACCTGTTGAAACACCCACCATTCGGCTTCAGGAGGAGAAAGCAAGTAATGAACACGAACGTCTTCGAAGTCCTGGCGTAGCCGGTTGCGCAACCGCCAGGGCCAGAACCAACGTTCTCGGACACGACCGCCATGGTCGTACATCCATCGGCCTCGCCGTTGATCGATCCACTTGACCGCCAGGCTCGGAAGCCAGGGGCGCAGCGCATTGAGAGAGGCCGCGTTCTTGTCAACGATCGCCACGCACCCACCCACGCGAAGCACGCGACGCACTTCCTTCAACGCATCATCAATCGTCTCGAGATGCTCGAGCACTTCGACGGCGATGACCGCGTCAAAGCTCCCCGACGCAAACGGCAGCCGCCGGGCGGAGCATCGGACGCGATCAAGCCCTTCGGCCAGCTTCAGCATCTTCGCCGAGAGATCGATCCCCACCACCTCGGCACCCGCCTCGGCAAGTCGTGCCGCGAAGCGCCCTTTGCCGCAACCCAGGTCGAGAACGCGCAGGCCTTGCAGCGGCCCAAGCAACGCCAGGATCGCTTGCAACCGGGTATCATCGCTGGCAACAACGCTCTTGAAACGAAGTTGGAGGGCATCGAAGCGAGCGGCGACCTCGGCTTCGTAGGCGGCCGTCGTCATGAGGCGCTCCTGGCTCGCAGCCGCTCACGGTGCTTCCAGTGCCGGACCGCCACGGACATGCCCGAAAGGGCACAGAACGCGAGCCCTTCGACTCCGTCACGAAACCCCTGTTTGCCCACGTAGAGCTTGGCGAACGTCCAGGCAGGGCGAAGCGTCAAGTCGACCGCCCGCGTGCGCCGACCTTCGCGCTCGAACTTGATCGCCTCCAGCGTGGTGTATTCGTTGATTTTTCGTAAAAATGTCTGCATATCTGGGATCGTACGGTGCTGTAGCGCATGCTTGAGTTGTCCGGCCGTTCCTTTGAGGTCGACCGTCTCGTGAACTGCGCCCACCCAGTGCCCCCGTCCGCGACGAAACAGGCGCAAGGGAAGGTCGTACTGCGTCCCGGAGTAACCGAAGGATCGCCCGAGAATGACGCTCCGAATCGGCACGCGAAAACCAGCGTGCTGGCAGCTTGCCTCGGATGTCACGCGGCGAATTTCCAAGGCCAGTTCGGGAGTGGCGCGCTCATCAGCGTCCACGGCGAAGACCCAGTCTTTGGTGGCGAGCCCCAGAGCGGCGTTCCGTTGGCTGGCGAAGTCGTCGAAGGCTCGCACTTCCACACGATCGGCGTGACGAACCGCGATCGCGTGGGTGTCATCCTGGCTGGCGGCATCGACGACGACAATCGACTCGTCCACCCATGCGAGAGCCGTGAGGCAGTCGGCGAGATTCGCCGCCTCATTCTTGGCAAGGACAAGAGCCGAGATTCGAGGGTTAGACACGCTGAACCCCCTTCTTGGCCGCACTCGCCAGAGCCCGCACTGGGAAATAAGCCGTATACGCGGCCAAAGCCAGGTCGAGACGCCCCACCGCCGCCAACACGATCCAGAGATGCCAGCGCACGTCGGCATGCCCCATCAGACGGACCGCGCGAGTGATCGGCGAAGGCGATGACGTATGGAGTGTCGAGGGGGATCCCGCCGAGACGTGGGGCTGCCCCAGGTTATTCGACTTCGACTCGTCAGAGGTTGGCAGAGTTGACACGACAAAAAGATATTTACCCATACCGTAGGTCATGCCCAGCACGAGCCACGCGACATTGCCGGTCTGCGCGTAGGTTCCCCAGGCGATCCCCCCGTGCAAAGCCATGTCGCCAAGCTCATCGAGGCTGGCATCGAGCCATCGCCCGAATTCAGAGGCGGTGCCTTGAAGCCGCGCGAGATGGCCGTCCGCGGTGTCGAGAACCAGGCCCAGGGCCAACGCCAGCGCGATGGCGAGCCCAACAAAGATGCCGGGGGGAGCGAAGGCCGCCATTGAGGCTGCCGACAGCACCAACGCGGCCGACGCAATCGTCAGCCCGTTGGGCCGAACGCGCGTGGGCCGAAGGATCCGGGCGAGGGACCGCGCAGGCTGAAGCGCCCAGTATCGTCCGAGCGGCTGATAGGTTTGACGGCGAGTCAGCTCGGCGTCTGCTCCGGTGAGTCCGTGAGGCTGATCCAGCCGCCAGAGAACGGCCGTCTCGGGATCTCCCCCTCGGCGAACCGCCTTGCGCAACCGCGCGGGATCATAGAGCCGATCGGTGCGAAGAACGACCGAGCTCTCGGCGGGAGGCCCCGTGGAGAACGCGAAGAGGCCCGCGTGTCGATCCTGGAGAAGCGTTTCAAGGCGGTCGTGATCCTCAAGCCTCGCGTGGATCACCACCGACTTGGCATCGAGCGAGACCGCCAAATCAACGAGGTGAGCCAGTACGGACCGTCCCTGGATCAACTCCCCCGCGAGAGGTCCAACGGGGCCCCTCGGGCGTGCATCGATCACCAGTGAGACAGTCGAGCGAGACATTGGTCGCCTCCATTCCATGGAGCCGTACAGGACAGCACCGCCAAATCACCAACGGAATTGCCGGAAGTAGGCTTCTTGGCGTGATGCCCAGTCCTCTTCACCCACCGCCAAGGCTCGGCGCGCCGAGACCACTCCGCCGAGACGCGCGAGAGCGCCCGCCAATGCGAGAGCGAATGTCGGCCGCAAGGTCCCCAGAGCGTGTGCCAGCCGGATCGGCAGCCAGGCGAGATGCCCGGCGAGCCTGGCTCCGCTGAGGTTCTTCCAGGCGAAGATCAGACTGTTGCGCGCGGCCAAACGATCGCAGCCCTCGCGACCATGAACCGGACCGAAGGAACCGAATCCGCGGTGATAGGAGATCGACTGGGGAACGTAGTACCCCTTCCAACCCGCCATCCAGCCCCGGAAGCCAAGGTCGAGATCCTCGATCCTTCCCGGGAAATAGAGGGGATCGTAGCCCCCCAAAGCCAGGAATCGTTCGCGGTCGACCGCCAGAATAGGACCCGCCGCGGCGGTCAGGTCGGGAAGGTCAACGAGTTGCTCGTGGCCTGGAACCCGGCTCATCCCCTGGACGATGCCGAACCGGCTCCGCACGCGCGTCCTCATTCCCTCATATTCGAGACCGTCAAAAGTCCAGCACTGAGGCGCGGAGAAGAGCGCATCACCGCGCTCGGCGAAAACCGCCAGCAAAGGATCGATCGCGTTCGGATCCAGCTTCACGTCATTGTTCAGAAGAAGAACAACGGGTTCGTCAAGCCGGGCGAGAACGCGATTGAACGAGGCGAGCCCGAGGTTCGGCTCAACGATCAGGCCGACATTCGGCCAAGCTTGCCGCAAGTATTCGTGGGAATCGTCGGTCGAGCTATTGTCAACGACGGTGACCGGGCAGGGGACGGACGCACGCGTCGCGGCCGCGACAATGGAAGGCAAGCACTCGGCCAGGAGCGCTCTGCCATTGTAGTTGAGAACCAGAATATGGGTTCGGTCGGCCACCACGGGGTCCATCCCTCGGGCACGTTATGCGCAATCCTGCGCCTTCCAGACAAAATCGCCGGGTACGATACGACGCCCTTCGTTTTCGGTCAAGCCGGGGTTCGTCGCAACTCAAAGGGGCATCGCGAGTCGCAATCGGTGAGGCCAGGACCGCTCAGCAAAACACGGCTGTCCTCTGCGACGGCCACGTCCAGCTTCTCGGTTTGAGCGAGGGGGCCTACCTGGAGAACCCCCGCTTCTTTGGGAAGATCCGTTCCTCGGGAGGCGGCTCATCGAGGCTCGCGTTTAGGTCGTCCCACCCCGATCCCTGGCTCACGTCAAGCCAGCCACTTCCCGGGTTATGGGAAAGCAACGATGGCCAAGGCGATCATCCGACCGCCTCGGCCATCAGTCTTCACGGTGTTGAGAGAGCCGAGGGCAAGCCTCGAACTCCGTGCACTCAGACGGCGGGCGTATAGTTCGCTCCGCGGAGCGAAACCAAGAGGTCACGCGTGGCCTTAATGCCATCGTGCTCGGGGAGACGGCTCCCCTCGTATTCAATGCCGACGTAGCCGTGGTAGCCGCTGTCGGTCACGATCTTGAGGATTCGGGCGTAGTCGAGGGCGATCTCTTGCCCTTCGCGGAAGTCATAGCTCTTGGCGGAGACCCCCTTGGCGTACGGCATCATCCGCGCGATCGCGTCATAGATGTCGATCTGGTACTTCCCGCGCCGGTCTTTGGGGAAGTTGCCAAAGTCAGGCAAGGTACCAAATCCCGGCTTGTTCACGGCCTTCATGAGGGCGATGAGTGCGTCGGGATTGCTGGAGGGACCACCGTGGTTCTCGCAGATAATGCCGATCTTGTGCTGATCGCCATATTCCGTGAGAGCGGAGCAGGCTTCGGCAACGGCTCCCACCTCAGACGGCGAGTAATGGCCGCCGGTATTGATCCGGATCGAGTGGCAGCCGAGCTCCGCCGCCGCGTCCACCCACTGCTTGTGGTTTTCCACGGCCTTGTCGCGCTCAGCCTTGGTCGGAGAGCTAAGGTCCCCTTCGCCGTCGATCATGATCAAGACGCAGGTCACGCCGTGGTCCCTGGCGCGCGTCTTGAGGTCCTTCAAGTAGGCCGAGTCATGAGCCTTGGTCTTGAAGAACTGGTTGACGAATTCAATTCCGTCGATATTGAACTTCTCTCGGGTGATCTTAGGAAAGTCGAGGTTGTCGATTTCCTTCTTGAAGAGGGCGTTGTGCAGCGACCATTGCGCTAGCGAGATCTTGAAGTCGCCGATCTTGCCCGCGGCAGGCTGGCCCGAGACTTCACGTGCCAGGCTCGGCCGGAGTCCGAGACCGAAGGCGGCGCCACCGGCGAGGGCACCTCGAACAAACGTCCGTCGAGACATCAGGGATTCGGTCATCACAAGGCATCTCCCAAAGCAGAGGGAACTCGGCCATCCTCTGGCACAGTCCGAAACGCAGTCTATAGAGCCGGTCTCTCACGGGTCAACCGGCTCACAACTCCGCAGTGAGACTTCCGGAACGTCGCTGAGAAGGCAACGTCGGGCGGGCTCCGCTCAGGCGAACGGAATTCCCTTCTCCTTCAAGATCCCCTGAAGAGCCCGAGCCGCATCGCCGAACCGCTCAGGTCCCGTGAAACCGTAGGACTGTTCGGCGACCACCAGGTGAGGTTCCAGAACGCAAAAGCCGTCGAAACCGTTCGCCACGGCGTCGGGGATAAGGCGAGGAATCTGCCCCTCGCCGGCCCCCGCGGGAACGTTGCGATGGATCTTGGAATCGTAGTCCTTGACGTGGAAGTGGGTCACTCGAGGCCGCAGAAGAGACCATGCCTCGTCAATGGGTTGTCCCACCTCGACGTAGTTCGCCGGATCAAATGCGTGCGAAAGGCTCGGAGAATCGACGGTCGCCAGGATGTCCAGCACCCGCGCGGCAGTGTCTCCGTAGATTCCCTTTTCGTTCTCCAGAAAGAGGGTGATCCCTCGCGCCGCGGCCAACTCGGCGATGGCCCCCATTCGGCGAATGGTTTCCTCGCGGTGGGAGGCCGGATCCTCTCCGGCGGGCATGTAATAGCTAAAAATGCGAACGCGCGGCGCCTCGTAAAACTCAGCAAGTCCCAGCGCCAGCTCAATGCGGCTCAGGTGCTCCTCGAACGAGTCGGTGATCTTGATCTTACCGACCGGCGACCCGATGGCGCTCAGGCCAAAACCTCGCGATCGCAAAAGCTGGCGGAAGTCCAGATGTTGGCTTTCGCTCAGGTCGAGAACATTGGCGCCGTAGATCGATCGGAACTCGATATGCCGAATTCCGTGGCTCTCCAGAACGTCAAGTTGCTCGACGGGATCCTTGGAGATTTCGTCCGCGAAAGCGCTGAGGCGGATCATGAGGGGCGTTCCAGAAGGCTCATGCAATAAGGGTCCGTTCCGAAGCCCCCTCATGTTAGACGCTCACCATCGAAACCGCCACCGCCCAGTGTGGCGAACGGGTCCGCCCGTTGTTAGGATGATTGATATGAGGGGCAAGCGAAAATGGGACTCCTTTCCATCCGGCCTTCTTAGGGCCCGGCAGCCGAAGGTTGGGGTCTCCGCAAGAGTCGCAAAGTGTGCCACGTCGAGATCAGCCCCGCTTATAACCTTGAAGGATGACCACTCATGGGTGCTTTCCTTTGGCCGTTGCTGATCTACTGGATGGTCGTTTTCATCGCCTGCTACACGATCGTGGAAGTCGCGCAAGATCAGCTTTATGACGAAGTCACCCCCAGGGTCGGCCTCAAGGTCACGGTGGGTTCCCTGTTGCTCGCGTTGTTGATGACATGGCTCCGCCCCTCGTTCGACACCATGTTCACGAGCGATATCGCCTGGACGGCTCTCCAGGCTATTGCCTGGTTCGCTGTCTTCACGCTCATCTTTCAGTTCCATCCTCCTCACGCGGCCGGCCTCGGACTCTGCGCGATGCTGATCATTCCGGGACTGGCGACGATGGGGGTGGATGGCATGCTCACACCCAAGCCGGCCGTTCCAAGCGGGCGCTATGTCGCTCCCACAAGGCCGGTGCGAAGTACCGTGGGACGGGCTTTGGCTCCTCCGGCACCCAAGGCCCAGCCGCCAGCCAAAACACCAGCCGCCAAGTAATTCGCGCGGTCACACTCACGAGAACGGTTGAGGACTCCTTCCGGGGGTCCTCCCGTGCCCGCGTTTTCGTTTTCGTAGGGGCGATCAGCCGAGTCTCCATCGGCGGCCGAGAAATGACCGCGCCTGGCTCCATCGCCTCGCCATTTCCGCACATCACAATTTCTTCAATCTCAGGAGCGACCGATGATTCAGGGGCTACGAACGGTGATCTATCCCGTACCTGACCTCTCGGCCGGCAAGGCCTGGTACACGGATGTCTTGGGAGCACCCCCTTATTTCGATGCGCCGTTTTATGTCGGTTACTCCGTGGGAGGGTTTGAGCTTGGCTTGGTTCCCGACGGTACTCCCAGCACCGACGGCGGTCGCGCCTACTGGGGCGTCGCGAATGCGGAGTCGGAGCTGAGCCGGTTGACCGAACTCGGCGGCAGCATCCATGAGCCCGTCACCGACGTGGGAGAGGGCATCAAGGTCGCCTCGGTCCTCGATCCGTTCGGAAATGTCTTCGGGATCATCGAGAACCCTCACTTCAGCGCGGCCAAGGTTCAGTAGAGGAACGCGGCCAGAAGTCTCCAGCCATGACCCAAGCGGGCGATGAGTTCGGCAGCCGTTCCTCTCCCTGAGGCCCGTTCCCATGAATGCGTCTTGCTTCGCTCTGTTCCTGTCAGTGCTGGCCGCCGAACCCGACCTTGCAACCAATCGTCCCTTTGGGATCGAGGTCGTGGACGAGCAGACCGGCCGCGGTGTTCCCCTGGTCGAGCTCCGGACGGTCAACCAGGTCCGGCTCTACACAGATAGCCACGGGCTGGCGGCCTTTAACGAACCGGGACTCATGAATGAGACCGTGTTCTTTCAAGTGAACAGCCACGGCTATGAAATGGAGAAGGACGGCTTTGGTTTTCGCGGCAAAGCCTTGAAAACGCAACCCGGAGGAGGGGCGAAACTATCGGTCCGCCGCATCAACATCGCCGAACGTCTTTATCGCGTCACCGGAGAGGGAATCTATCGAGACAGCGTCCTTCTGGGACGCCCGGCGCCCATACGCCGACCTCTTCTTAATGCCAAGGTTCTTGGGTCTGACAGCGTCGTCGCCGCGGTGTATGAGGGGAAAATTCACTGGTTTTGGGGCGACACCAATCGCCCCGGCTATCCCCTGGGCAACTTTCACGTCCCGGGGGCGACGTCACTTCTTCCCGAAGCGGGTGGCCTCGACCCAGAGCTGGGGGTCGACCTGGAATACCAGGTCGGAGAAGACGGCTTCGCGCGCCCGGCCGCTCGAATGCCTGGCGACGGGCCGACCTGGATCGACGGCCTGATCGTGCTCAAAGACCCATCCGAGCACGAACGAATGTTCGCCTTTTACGCCAAGATCCGGAACATGCTCGACGTCTATGAACGCGGCCTGGCCGAGTACGACGGAAAAGCGCAACGCTTCGTCAAGGTCATGACCCTTCCGAGGGACCTCGCCGTCATTCCCAGCGGGCATCCCTTCACAAGGCGCCGCGGCGACGACGACTACGTTTACTTTGCGAGTCCCTATCCCCTCGTTCGGGTTCGCGCCACGCCTGAAGATCTCCGTCACCCCGACCGATATGAGGCCTTCACCTGCCTGGTCGCGGGGAGCCGCCTTGACCACCCTCAGATCGACCGATCTTCGAATGGTTCAGTACGATATACGTGGAAACCTAATACGCCACCGGTGCTTCCCGCCGAGCAGGCAAAGCTCATCAAGGCTGGGATCTTGAAACCTGATGAAGCCCTGCTCGCGATGCAAGACGCGGAAACGGGGAGCTCCGTGTTCGCCCACGCCGGCTCGGTTTACTGGAACGACTACCGCAAGCGCTGGGTGATGATCACAGCCGAGGCCGGAGGCACGTCATTCCTGGGAGAAACCTGGTTCGCTGAGGCCGACACACCGCTGGGTCCCTGGGTGTATGCCAAAAAGGTGGTCACCCATGCGAAGTATGACTTTTATAATCCCAAACAGCATCCCATGTTCGCCAAACAGGGGGGACAGGTGATCTTCTTCGAGGGAACGTATACCAATACGTTCTCGGGAAATCCCGAAGCGACCCCTCGCTATGAATACAACCAGATCATGTACAAGCTGGATCTGGCCAACTCTCGGCTCAACCTGCCGGTTCCTGTCTATCAGGTCGAAGGAGAAGAGGGCTTCGCCACATCGCCGGCGGCGCGGGAGAAATCGAAGCTCCCCCACGTTCCTTTCTTCGCGCTCGAGAAGCCAGGGCAGGGGACCGTTCCTGTCTTCGTGGGCCGTGGCCCCAAAGGTGAGCCCCGGCTCGTTCTCGGGGAAAAGGATGCGGCCGCCAAAAAGCCGGTCTTTCATGCTTTTCCCCCTGATGTGAAAGATCCCCCAAAAACGACGGTCCCTCTCTACGAGGTTCTCGGGGCTGATGGAGAGTTCAAAGGCTACTCGACCGACTCCATCGGAGGAGAGCCAGGATCCCATCGCGCGGAGGCTCCCCTCTGCCGGGTCTGGCGCAATCCCATGAAGATGCTGATTTCTCAAGAGTGAGGACGCTTACTCCACAACGTAGCTTTTCGTACAATAGAGTATGGTGCAGGTCGGCCTGTTGGCACATGGCCAACGATACGGCAATGCCCCTCAGGAGGAACCTTCCGATGAAGCGGCCTCGAGGACAGATTCTGCGACGGTTCCGGACCCCTCTGTTACTTGCAGCCCTGTTACTCGCCCCTGCGTCGTTCGCCCAGGCACAGCTCGGGGGCTATGGGGGTGGCTTTGGTTATCCCGTCTACGGGTACGGTGGCTACGGAGGTCCCATGGGCATGGGATACGGCTATCCGGGCATGGGATACGGCTATGGCTACGGGTACGGCTACCCTGGCATGGGATACGGATTCGGTGGGCCGGGACTCGGATACGGCTACGGTCTGGGCTACAACGGCGTTCAACAATATTTCTATCCGAGCATGGGTTACGCCAACCCGCTCTTCGGCCTGGGACTCTCTCCGTTAGGCGTTCAAAGCAACCTGGCGGAAACCGCGCTCATCCGAGGCGCCGGGAGCGTGGGCCGAACCACAATTCGGGTCTACCCCAGCTACCCGGCCCCGGGAAAAACCGTCACGCCTCGTCCCCAGCAATAAGCAATCGTTGAGGTTCCCTCGAGAGGACGTCTCCGAGGTTGTCCGCAACGGCGCGGCTCCCCTCCTAAAGGGCACGCCCTTCGCCCTTTTCTTTTTCCGAGCACACACTTCGGAGGGGCATACCCAGATTTTCATGAGGGGTGACGGAGGCCTCAAAGCCTTGCCTCCGGCCCCTCTCAAGCTCCTTGGAGCCGTTTCGGAGGCCGCCTTTCAGCTCGCCTCGCCGGACACCGCCTCGCGCCAGAAGCGAGCGGTCTCCACATTGATATGCGAACCTTCCTCCGTCTTGATCTCTTGAAGACGGTCGTAGAAGCATTGCGCTTCGGCTCTCAGGCCGAGAATTCGCAAACACGTAAGAACCCGCGTGACGCGCATCCAATTGTGGTCGGGGGCCGCCCAGATCCCGCGTTTGGCGGGATAGTCGTCCGTGGGGATCACTTTGCCATCGGCTCTCGTCAACCCGAGGAACGCGAGAAATCGATCCAGCGACTTGAGTAGGTTCGCTTTCAAGAGGGGGTCTTGCGCAAACTCCGCCACGTCCTCGTCGAAAATGAGGGGTGCATCGGGATTGAACTTGCTCATGACGCGCGTCGGAAACATCCACTGGATAAAGTCGTGGCACATTTCCATTTCGTCATCACTGAAGGCCCAAAGATCCTCGAGCGTTCTATTTTCGTGGTCGGTGATCTTTCCGCGGTAGAAGTCGGTCAGAACGGACATTCACTCTCCCGTCGTTCGTGGTCGCGTGAAGAAGGGCAAAAGACGGGGACATTCGTTGATCTAAGCGTTGGGGTTTCCCTTGGGAATCTCTTTCGGCAGCTTGATGATGAAGTCGCTCCCCTGACCGGGCGTCGACTCCACGGAGATCGTACCGCCGTGAGATTGTACGATCCCATAGCTAATCGAAAGCCCCAACCCCGTCCCTTGCCCAACAGGTTTCGTCGTGAAGAAAGGGTCGAAGATCTTGTCGCGGATCGCCGGCTCGATTCCCTGGCCGGTATCGATGATGTGAATCTCGATACCATCGGCAACGGCCTTGGAGCTGACCGTCACCTTCCCTCCGGACGGGCAGGCGTCGATCGCGTTGGACAAGAGGTTCAAGACCACCTGGTTGATTTTACCAGGGTAGCAAAGGAACGGGGGGAGGGGACTGAGCTTCGTCTCGAGCTCGACGTTCTGGGTGGTGGCTCGACCATGAATCAGGTTCACGGTCGACGCGATTCCCTCGTTAAGGTCCGCCTCCTTGAGATCTCCTTCATCGAGCCGCGCAAAGTCGCGGAGATCTTTGACGATGCCGCGGATTCGCCTCAGCCCCTCGCTTGAACGAGCCATGAGACGGTCGAGGTTCTCGAGCAGAAAGGCAAGGTCGATCCGTTCCGCCCGTTCCTGAATTCGGGAGTGGAGCTCGGGGCGATGCTGGGCCAGCAAATCCTCCGCCTCATGCCAGAATTGGAGAAGGTCTCGCAGATGCCCGACTTCACGGCGAAGCACCGTGAGATCGCTGGTGACTACCGCGAGCGGATTATTGATCTCATGGGCAACCCCCGCAACCATCTGCCCCAGGGCGCTAAGTTTCTCCGCTTGAACGAGTTGAGCCTCGGCCCGCTTGAGCGCGTCATGAGCCTGGCGCTCCGAGCAAATCGTCTCGCGAAGCAGCTTGTTTTGGCTTCGAAGCTGGTCCTCGGCTTCCTTCCGAGCCGTCACGTTGCGTGAGTTGCACTGAATCTCTTCAACCTTGCCGGTGACCCGATCGCGGATCGTCCGCGTTGTTGTTTCGATCCAAACATATTTGCCGCTCTTATGGCGAAGGCGGCAAGTCACCGTGGATGTCTCGAGAGTGCTCAGATTCGACTCATGGGCGGCCAGAACCATGGGAAGATCGTCGGGATGGATAAAGCCCCACGGCAAGAGGCCGATCAGCTCATCAGGCTCATGACCGGTGAGCATGCGGGAAGCGGGTGATACATAAAGGTATCTTCCCTCGGCATCGTGCCTGGAGATGACGTCGGTCGAGTTCTCCGCCAGAAGCCGGTACTTCTCCTCGCTCTCTCTGAGGGCGTTCTCAGCGCGCCGGCGGCTGCTCGTATCGCGCAGGGCGAGAACCGCGACCTCCACGGCGCCATTCTCCCCTTGCATCGGCGTAAGGAGCGTCTCCCAGCTATCGAGCCCCATTGAGCACGGCAGTGAGAGTTCACCCAGGTGAGACCGTCCCGTCTCGAACACGCAATTGAGCTGAGCCGTCAGTTCGGCGATGCGATCGCGCGAGAGCCCCAGGTCGGCCCATCCCAGGCCGAGAATCTCGCAACGTTCCTTGCCCCAATGCCTCGCGCCGGCGAGGTTCGCGTAGAGGATGGTTCCCGAACGATCGCAGACATAGACGAGATCCGGGGAATCCGCCAAGATTGCGTCGAAGGCCCCCGCGCGCCAGTGGATAAGCGTTGGGGTTTGCGGAATCTCCTCTCCGGAATGTGCCGTGCCCATGGAGGAACTCCTTCGGTAACACACCCTGCACCTCAAATCGAGGTGTCTTAAGAGGTGATCGTGACCGTCGACGACGGCTCCAGGCCGCCTCGAGAAAAGACCCGCATGCTCGTCATCGAGAGGATAGGGTAAACGCCCCTTACACCCGTGTATAATCCGTACGGGGACTCCATGCAACTCCGCCGAAAAGGAAGAGTCCTGAGAACAACACCTTAAGCCTCTACGAGAAATCCTAGGACATTGTCTGCAAACGAGCGCTCGACGCGAACAGAACCGCTATCCGAGCTTAAGTTCGCAGACAACCCTCCAGATAGGATGGATAATGCCGCTCGCGGATGGATCCTGCGGCTCATCACCCAAGAATGTTATGCAATTTCGTCGCCGAACTCGCCTGGAGAACCTGGAGAGCTGTCGCCAGGTTCCTCCGCGCATTTTGGCAACGGCGTGCCCCGCAAGACCGCGCCGGGGGGAGTGGGGCGGTTCTTCCCCCTCTTCATGAATCGACGATTGTTGATCGCGAACGAGAGCCTACCGGAAACGCCACAATCCGGCGATTCGCGTAAATCAGGGGAACGGATTTGAACATTTTGCTGATCGCCATTGGTAGCTCGGGAGACGTCCATCCCGTCGTCTCCCTCGGTCTAGGGCTAAAAGCCAGGGGACATCGCGTCACCCTCATCACGAACCCTCACTTTCGCCCCCTGGCCGAGCGCGTCGGGATCGACCTGATCGATTTGGGGACGAAAGAGCAGTACGAGACCATTATCGAGCTCCCGGAGGTGTGGGAACCGGCCGCGGGTTTTCGGCTCGTCGCGGAATGGGCGATCCTGAAGCCGATGCGACAGACCCTCAGCATCGTGCAGGAGTTGAACGTTCCGGGTGAAACCGTCGTGGCCGCTCCCATCTCGGCCTTTGGCGCGAGAATTGCGCAAGAGGCCTTCGGGATTCCCCTGGTCTCCGTTCTGCTCCAGCCCGCGATGCTACGAAGCACGATCGACCCGCCCACGCTCCACGGCTTTCCCGCGTCGCGACGGATGCCCAGGCGGCTGAACCAATGGCTTTACTGGTTGGCTGACGTTGCGCTCATTGATCGCCTGATCGCGCCCGAGACCAACGCCTTCCGGGCGGAGTTCGGGCTCCCGCCAAAACGTCGCTTATTCGACGACTGGATGCTCTCACCCACCTGTGCGCTGGGCTTGTTCCCCGATTGGTTTGCCGACCGTCCTTCCGACTGGCCCGGCCAGGTGCGGCTGACCAACTTCCCGCTGTACGACGAGAGCGACCACGTCGAGTTAGCCCCGGACGTCGCCGACTTTTTGGATGCCGGCGAACCGCCGATCGTCTTCACCCCCGGTTCGGCAATGCGGCACGGCCGCGAGTTCTTTACCGAGGCCGTCGACGCCTGCCAACGGCTGGGACGGCGCGGGGCGCTCCTTTCCCGATTCCGGGACCAGATTCCCGAAAACTTGCCCTCGGGGATTCGCTCGTTCGACTTCGTCCCCTTCAGCCAGATCTTCCCCCGAGCCGCCGCCGTGGTCCATCACGGGGGAATCGGCACGTCCGCGCAAGGCCTGGCCGCCGGTGTGCCGCAACTAATCATGCCCCTTGCGCACGATCAGCACGACAACGCTGCAAGGCTAGAGCGGCTCGGTGTGGCCCGGTCTCTCTCCTCCGCGCGATTCAAGGGGCCCGCCGTCGCCAACCGGCTCAATGAATTGATTGGCGTTCCGCAATTCCGTCATCAGGCGCAGAGTCACGCGGCCCATCTCAAAGCCCGCGACTCCCTGGCCCAATCTTGCCAGGTGATCGAGGAGGCCGTGCGTCTAGAGCCCGTGGCGCGGTCCGCCTCATGACCGAACCCGAAGTTCCCTTCCGGACTCTCCGGCGGTTCCTGAGGGCGTCACTGGCCCTGTTGGTCATGGGAGGCCTCGTCGTCTCCCTAGGTCCCCTCGCATTTCTCACGGCCATCGCCGAGACACGCGCGGGACGCCTGGTTGGGGTCGGAGCGATCGTGACCACGGCGATGATCGTCACCATCGTCGCCATGGTGCGATGGCCCACGCGGCCTTGGCTCGGAGCCGTCAGCTTGATCCTTCTGGGGGGAGTCTGGGGCTGGATTGCGTGGGACCTGAATCAACGGGCCCCTTCGGGAAAGTCGACAGGCAAAGACGGTCTCCAGTCCTACTTCTTGAACGGCACAACCCTGCGCCGGGGATCGTTCTTGAACCTCCTCCCCGAAGTCGACCAGGTCCGGCTCGGAACCACGATGATGACCCGGCTCGTTCCCTGGATGGACCGCGAGCATGCACGAAGGCTGAGGAGAATCGCCATCAGCCTGGCCCATGACGTGGAAACGGCCCAGGAGAACCGAGACCTTGGTTCGGTGACCTACCTGGCTCTCGACGAAGTGACCGGACGACGCTTCGACGTGGGGCATTACTACGCGTACATCCCCAGGCACGAGCCAGGGGAGCGCCTCGGCGCGATGGTCTTCATCCACGGCAACAGCGGGAACTTCAAGATGCTCCCCTGGGCCTGGCGCTCCTTTGCCGAGAGCGAGCGATTCATCATCGTTTGCCCGAGCTACGGATGCGGGTTTTGGGGAAGGGGCGGAGTGGAGGCGGTGGAGCGAGTTCGCCTCGACGCCTTGGCGCGGCTACCGATCGATCCCGTCAAGGTCTATCTTGCGGGTTTCTCCGACGGAGGCAACGGGGTCACGCGAACCGCATCCGCTCATCCGGAGAGCTACCAGGGGTTGATCTATTGCTCGCCGACCATGCGACTCGATGAGTTGGCCGCCCCGTCGTTTTCGCGAGGCTGGCAAGGGCGCCCGGTCCTCATCTTTCAGGGAGACAAGGACTGGAACGTCCTCAAGAAAACGGTCGACCCAGCGGTGGAGCTGCTGAGGCGTCAAGGGTGCCAGGTCAGCTATGTCGTCCTCCCCGGCGAAGACCACTTTCTCTTCTTCGCCAGGAGCCAGGACGTATTCACATCGATCAAGCAGTGGATGTCCCGAGGGAAGCCCTCGGGGCACCGCTGACCGGTCAGGCGATCATCTTCAGCTCTTCTTGGGGAACAAGATCGAGGCCCGCGGGCTCCACGGCGTGAACCCCCTCGGACGCCGAGCGAACGAGGTCGGTGAAGACACCTCCACGTCGCAGGAGTTCGTCGTAGGTTCCTGTCTCAGCCACCTGGCCGTCTTCAAAGACAAGGATTCGATCGGCGTCGAGAAGCGTGGTCAGCCGATGCGCCACCAGAATCACGGTTCGGTCGTGGCGAGCCTGGGCGATGGCCTGCTGAACGCTCCGCTCGCTGATGTTGTCGAGGGCCGAGGTTCCCTCATCAAGGATCAGCACTGGTGGATTCTTGAGGAACACGCGAGCCAGCGCAATTCGCTGCCGTTGCCCGCCAGAGAGGTTCTGGCCGCGCTCGGTGAGGTGCGCGTTATACCCGCCAGGCATGGCCATGATCTCTTCATGGATGCAGGCCAACCGAGCCGCTCGCCGAATCTGCTCGGGCGTGGCGCCGGCATGCCCGTAGGCGATGTTCTCGGACACGCTTCCCGCGAAGACGAACGGGTTCTGACCGACATAACCGATCAAATGACCGATCGCATCACGTGTTACCGACTCCAGCGGGACGCCGCCCAGCGAGACAAAGCCGCCGCTCGGATGCGTGAGCCGCATCATGACCCGGAGCCAGGTCGACTTGCCGCATCCCGAACGCCCCGCCACGCCGATCGTCTCACCGTGCCGGACCGTCAGCGAAACACCATTGAGGGCACGCCGCGCCGAGCCGTCGGCGGTCAGGTAGTCCACCGTTAGGTCGTGACAGACGAAGAGAGGCGCCCCCATATCCAGCTTGGGCTCAAGCGGATGGATCGGGCGGAAAGAACGGTCGGACGGCTGCCCCAAGATGTCCAGCAGGTCGCCTACACGCAGGCTACTCTCGTGCGACTCGTCAATGAACCGGTGGATCTCGTTGAGGGGCGCCATCACATTCAAGAAGAGAACCGAGAACGTCAGGATGTCTCCGTAGCGAATACCGCCGTGCACAAACATGGCGATCGCGAAGGCAATAACGAGTAAGTGAAAGAAGCCCTCGTTGAGAGCCTTGCCGCAGCCGAAGAGAGACATCTCGAAGTGATGCCGCAACTCCTTGGATCGCCGACGCTCGGCGGTCCGCTCCACACGGCCGATCTCCTGGCTATGCGTGTTGGCCGCTCGCACGTAGTCGATCCCCGTCAGGAGCTCGACCACCGTTCCGTCCATTTGCTCGCGGGTCCGAAGCAATCCCAGCCGTACCCCCTTCTGCGTGAGAAGTTGCCAGACCGTCAAGGCGACCGAGATCGGGATCACTCCCGCCATCGCCAGCGCGATCTTCGGCTGCTTGGAAACAGCCGCCGCCAGGGCGAAGCTACCGGTCAAGATGGCCGGGAAGAAGTCGAGAAAGCTGATCCGAAGGAAGCGCACAAATCCTTCCACGCTTCGCGTGATTCGCCCATGCAGGGCACCCACCTGGTCGCGCGAAAGCGAAGCGAGATCAACCGTCATTAAATGCGAGACAAGGCGAACGCAGACATCGCGGTCAATGCGAGTGCACGTTCTTTCCACCAGGTAGCGGCGGAGAACGTTGAGTCCTTCCCGGACAATGTAGGCCACGCCAATCAGCGAGAGGTAGTAGATGGCCACGCTACGAACGCCTGCCGTCCCCAGCGCTTGCTCGGACTGCGGGTTCACCGCATCGACGAGCCTGCCCAGGAACAGAGGGATCGCCGTCCACGCCGCGCTCGTTCCACTCATGACAAGCACGGCCGCGAACAACGAGAGTCGTTGAGGCCAGGCGACCAATCGCCAAACCTCGCGACCTCGATGGCCCATGGTCCGCAGTTCGCGCCAAAATCCATTCGGCGGCATGTGCTGTCGCTGAGACATCGTCGTATCACCTAGTCAAACTGGGATTAAACCCGAGATGTGTTCACGTTGGATTCGTTGAAGGCAAGCAAGATTGATAGGGGGAAGTCAGGAGAGCTTACCTAGTGTTTACGTCGGTTCTACGGGTGAAAACGGAGAGGGTTCTTTGGAAGTGCTCGTGCCTTAGAACGACGGCCACGTACTCAGTCGAAAGCAAGGATTGTGCCGATGACCCAATGTATACATTTCACCACCAAGTTTTGCCTGCTCAAGGTTCCTGATCCAACCCGGCAAGCGAAGGTTTCCCGTAAACTCGACGGACAACACAAAGGTAAGTCTCAAAATGCTAGCGACCGATCCGAATTCGACAAGACTGTTTCCGCGACGTCTTGCACGATTTTTAGGCACGGCAAGAGATCGCCAAGACGAAAAGAAAGAATTATATTCCAATTTAACTCGTTACCAAACCCAGGTTGAAAAGATCTACTTACCCCCAGCAGGGAAGGGTTCAACCGTTCTCAAACATCGTTTCTTACGTCGATTCACTTCGTAAGAGTACGTAAGGAAAATGGCAAGTGGTGAACGCGTTTTTGAATTTCCACGGATTTTCTACGATCCTTCATGGTTCCTTTTCGTCGCGCCGCCAGTATGGATAAGTCAACCACGCGTGAAGACTTGAGCTTCGGCTCATGACGCCTTTTTCTTGGTATCGGATTGTCGTTCTTACCCGAAAGCGTCTCATGGCGGCGGATCACAAGAAATCGCAACTCGCAAGAGACCTGGGATCTTAGGAAGGATAGAGAGAAAACGATCAAACCTCTCGGGAACATCGCTTCTGCCTGACAATCACTCCAAAAATTCTTATTCGCGTGATCGTCCCGTTCTTGCGTAGTGAGAGTGAAGTTCGTCCCATCATCGTGTCTCCAACAACACTTTCCATGAGAACCAACGAGAACCAACCCAAGTCCTCCTTCTCAACAGCTTCTTAACAAGTCTTGAGCTTCATCCTCTTTCCGAAGCCGGTGGATCGCCATCGGAACAACGCCAAAACCCGTTAAACATTCGCTTAAGACGTTTTGAAAGTAGTCGTCCATGGAATGGGGCACGTCATTTGCTCTGACTTAGCCCCAACATGTCACAAGAATGCAACTCGCAGGTTTAAGGAGGGAAACTGATGGTGAACGGTGAATTTCTCAAGTCGTCCGCGACGAAGTCGTCTCCCACGACGCCGACAACTTCAACCAGCCTGAGCGAGCCGGTGAAGACCGGTGATCGTCTTTCGCTCGGCTCTTTTCCTTCCTCGCTCGTAGTTGAAGAGACCTTGGTCGTCGACGATCGACAGGCCGTTCGTCCCGCCCAACTCGTGGAAAACAAGCTGTCGTCCCGTCTCAAAGAAGCGTCCTTGCCCGTGAGCCATCTTCAAATGAGGGGACTTCTGAGGAGTAGGTAAGTCACTCGACTTCCCAAATACCTTCGATCCGTCCGGTTTTCGGAAGACATCTTCTCCCTGTCACCTGTAAACCGTACCTATCAAACAGGCAAGTCTCATCTCTTCTGTTGAATGTCTGGGCATGTTGGAGGGGATCGCCGTACAGATCCCCGCCAGGGCAAGTGCTAATAAGTCTATTTACGTACGGAAAACAACAATTCGATAGGTTCACCTAAGGATCGCCTGACGCGGCATCTTCACCCGACACCGCGCCCTGCGATCTGAATGCTTCACATCTCGCTTGTCTTAACGCGCCCATCCAATCTGAATCGCACGGTGTGATCGCGTCCATCGTCGACTAACGAGATCGCTTGGTCGGCAAGGACTTGGTCGTCGAGAATGACCTGGCCGGTTCCCTCTCCGTTCTCGGCTTGGTTCTCAACGTGAATCCGGTAGTGGCTCGCACCCACGCGGTAGTCCACCTCGAAGCTCTCCCAACCGTCCGGAACGCACGGTTGCAGCGTGAGCACATTGCCGCGCAGGCGAAGGCCAAGGATTGCCTCGAGCCCCACACGATAGAACCAGGCCGCCGATCCTGTATACCAGGTCCATCCTCCACGTCCGGCGTGGGGAGAACGACCGTAAACGTCGGCGGCAATCACATAGGGTTCCACTTTATAGCGAGCGACGGATGCGGGATCGCTCGAATGCGTGATGGGACTTAGCATCTGGAAGAGCTCGAGTGCGCGATCACCTCGTCCCTGCAAGGCCACCGCAAGAACCACCCAGGTTGCCGCATGCGTGTATTGCCCGCCATTCTCACGAATACCGGGAACGTAACCTTTGATGTAACCGGGTTCGAGCTTGCCGGAGTCGAACGGAGGAGCCAGTAGAAGGATCAACCTGTCGTCCGCTTGAACCAACCTTTCTTCGACCGCGGTGATGGCTTTCGCCGCGCGGTCCGGGTCGCCTCCACCGGAGATCACCGACCAGGCCTGAGCGATGGCGTCGATCTGGCACTCGTCATTTCCGGCGGAGCCAAGCGGAGTTCCATCGTCAAAATACGCGCGGCGATACCAGGCTCCGTCCCAGGCCTGTTCTTCGACGGCCGAGCGAAGAGCCTCAGCGTGTTCGCGACAGAGGCGTGAGGTCTTGTCATCCCCTCGCGAGGCGGCAAGAGACTCGAACCGACCGAGCACCGCGATTTGGAACCAGGCGTTCCACACGCTCTCGCCCTTTCCGTGATCGCCGACCCGGTTCATCCCGTCGTTCCAGTCCCCAGTCCCCATCAGCGGGAGACCGTGAGCGCCCGTCTTCATTCCATGCTTGAGAGCGCGAAGGCAATGGGCATAGACTGTCTCCGACACGTCAGAGACCTGCGGAAGCCCATAGCTTTCTTCCTGGTCCTCGGCGAGGAGGGGTGCTTGGAGATAGGGCACCTGCTCATCCAGCAGAGGGGCATCCGCCGTCGTCGCCACGTAATGGCTCACAACGTAAGGAAGCCACAAGTAGTCATCCGAGATGCGTGTTCGCACGCCTCGTCCCGCGGGGGGGTGCCACCAATGTTGAACATCCCCCTCCAGGAACTGGCGGGCCGCCGCTCGCAGGATCTGGCTTCGTGCCTCGTGAGGTGCTCCGTATACGAGCGCCATGACATCCTGAAGCTGGTCGCGGAAGCCGTACGCCCCCCCTGATTGATAGAAGGCGGAGCGTCCCCACACGCGGCAGCTCAACACCTGGTAGGGCAACCATCGGTTGAGCAGCAGGTTCAGGGCGGGCTCCGGCGTTCGGACCTGGATCGTCCCCAGAAACGCGTCCCACTGCGCACTGACATGAGCCAATGCTTGAAGAGCTTCCGTCGGCTCACGGTAGCGGCGCACGAGCTGGCGAGCATCGTCCAGATGCGGGGCTTCGCCGAGCATGAAGACGATCACCTTCTCTTCGCCGGCAGCCAGGGAAAACTTGGCCTGGATCGCGCCGCAGGGGTCGAGCGTGGCCCCCACTCGTCCCGACAGACTCTCCCGCTTGAGGGCCGCGGGGGATGTCACCGAGCCGCCGCGGCCCAGGAACTCAGCCCGGTCTCCCGTCAACGTGCAGGGGAGCAGGTTGACCCCGACAAAAGCCACGCGATCCGCGAAGTCCGTTCGGAGGGCATTCCGAGCCAGCAACGCTCCGGTCTCGCTATCGACCTCAGTGACCACTTGAGCGGCCATGCTGTCGCGGGTTGTGCCCAGAACCCATTCGACGTAATACGTCGCGGAAATATGCCGCTCCTCAAATCCAACGTTATGCACTTTGAGCAAGCAAAGCTTGACCGCATCTTCCTGGGGAACGAACATCGTGAGATCCGAGTGGATCTCATGATGCTGGCGTTCAAAGCTTGTGTAACCCTGGCCGTGACGAACCAGGGTGTTGCCGGCGGAGGTGACGGGGAGGGGCGTCGGGGTCCAGTAATCCCCGCTGTCTTCGTCGCGGAGGTAAATCACTTCTCCGGGGGGATCCGCAACAGGATCGTTGTTCCAGGGGGTCAAACGATTCTGCTGACTATTCCCCGCCCAAGTGTAACCCCCTCCGCTCTCGGAGACGATGAAGCCGAATCCGTGGTTTGAGATCACGTTGATCCAGGGAGCCGGAGGCAGCGACGGGTAGGGCGCCGGCTCAGACCGCGGCTTGCCGTTCCTCCGCACGCTCGCATGCGCGGAACCCTGCAGATTCATCACATATTCACGCCCGTCACTGCTAAAGCCGCCGAGTCCATTGAAGAACTGAAGATCTGGAGGAGGTGTCAGCTCGTGGGCCGCTCCTCCCTTGGGGTCGCGGGTTGGAGCTAGCGCGGCGGGGTACGAAGGCAAACGCTCGATGCGATCGAGCTGCGTTGCCAGAGGGCCGCGGTCTCCAGTCAGAATCACGCGAGCGACGGCTTGAAGAAGAGTGAGCCCCTCGCTCGCCAGGTGCGATTCCGAGCGAAGGAAAACTCCCCCCGGCTTATCCACAAGGTCGCGTGAGTCGCTGGCGCGAACGAGTTCCTGGAGTTGCTGGTGTCGTTCATTGAAGTAGACCGACGTCTCTTCGTTGACGACGACCAGATCGAAGTCCAGCCCTTTCAACTTCAAGAACGCATGCGCGACGAGTAGCTCGCGAACCAGGGGAAGCTCTGAGTTGTTGGAGATCCGCACCAGAACGATGGGGAGATCCCCGGAAATGCCGTACTTCCAAAGATCCGGTTGCCCCAGCCGATTGGCGGCCACCACGGAAGGGTTGGCGCGGAGGGTCTGAGCGGCAAAAAGGATATGAGCGCCGAGCCGCTGGAAGAGATGCTCATCGTCAGGAGACCAGCCGCGATGCCGGTGTTCGACCTGGCTGTGGGCCCAACGGAGCTCGAAGGCGCGAGCAACCGCGGTCGGTTGATGATAGTGATCGGCGAGGGCCAGGGCGCTCTCACGTGAAGCGACGACCGCCGTGGTAAAGGCGATCGCAGCCGACTCTCCCGGCCCAAGTCGAATGCGGTAACGCAGGCTGAAGACCGGGTCGAGAACGGGGCCGGTCGTTCCGGACAGCACTTGCCCGCGCCCCAGAGCCTCAGGGTCGGATGGGGCTCGCCCGCGTCCTAGAAAGCGTGCGCGGTCCGTCTCAAATTGGACCGCCGTCGAGGGGGACGTATCCAGAGCCGCGACGTGAACTCCCCATTTGGCAGCTTCGCCCGAGGCACGCGGGCGGCGGCGGCAGAGCAGGGCTTCCGAACCGGCGATCCATTCCGTCTCCAAGAAGAGCTTGCCGAAGGCGGGATGGGCCCGGTCAGCTCCGCGAGGCCCCAAAACGATTTCCACGTAGCTCGTGACGTCAAGCTCTCGAGCGTGTGTGTCGTGGTTGTTGAGGGTGAGGCGCCGGACCTCAGCGCATTGCTCGGGGGAGACGGCGATCTCCAGCAAGGATTCGATCTTGCCGTCGCGGCGCCGAAACACGGCCTTATCAGACGAAAATGTGACTTCGTACTCATCCCCCATCTTGCCGATGGGTTGATACGCCGCGGACCAGACCGCTCCCGTCACGGCGTCCGAGATGTAAATGAACTGACCGTAATGGTCGCGGGTCGGATCTTCACGCCAACGGCTCACATCCAGCCCGCTACAGGTGCTGTAACCAGCACCCGAGTTCGTCAACATCACGTGGTATTGAGAGTTGGACAGAAGGTGAGTACGAGGAGCCGGAGTCAGCGGAGTGGTCAACCGGCGGCTCAGCAGAAGCGGCTCCTCCACGGTCTCGGTCGGCGCGACCGCCACCTCGGGAGATTCCTCGGCCTCGATCACCGGGGCATCGCTGGGAAGCCGTTCCTGAAGCAGCAGGTCAACGGCTCGCACCAACGGATCGGTATGGAACCGCCGCGGCATCGGCTCGTCGAGCACGGCGTTCGCGAGCGCAACGAGGCTCATTCCCTGGTGGTGAGCCATGTAAGAACGAACGACGACGGAGCGTCTCCCCTTGGGCACCCGCTCCCGCGTGTAGTCGATGGCCTCGTAGTAGCCGAACGGACCGAGCCCCCCTTCGGCGGCAATTCGCCGGAGATTCTCGAGCGCCTCGTGCGGCATGAGCATCGTCGCGAGCGCCGTGGCGTAGGGGGCGATGACCAGGTCCTTGTCGAGACCGCGCTTGAGCCCCAGGCCCGGAGTTCCGAACGATTGGTAGAGGTAGTCTCCCTCGGCGGACTGAGCGCTGAAGGCCGACTCAGAGATCCCCCAGGGCACTCCGCAACCCTTGCCGTACTCGATCTGGCGCAAGACCGCCGTTTGGCAGGCTTCCGAAAGTAAGGTTCCATCCAGGCTCCGCAGCATCAGCCGGGGCATGAGGTACTCGAACATCGTCCCCCCCCACGACACCAGGCCGAGCCGGGCGGCGGCTCGAATGTAGGGGCGGCCGAGTTGGAACCAATGCCGGCGCGGGGCTTCGCCGCGTGCCACGGTCAGGAAGCTGGTAAGACATGATTCCGAGGCGAGCAAGTCGTAACAGGGCCCGTCGAGCCGCCCCTGAACCAGGTTGTAGCCGATCGCGAAGAGATGCCGCTCAGGCTTGTAAAGAGGACGGAAATCCATCCCAGAGGCCAGGGCGGTGGCTCGCCCGTCGAGCGAGCGAAGACGCGTAAGCAAGTTCGCGGCAATCGACTGGCGGAGGCCGTTCAGAAGTCGGGAGAGGGTTGTGTCCGCGGGCTTTTCCGCGATGGCCTTTTCCAGGTCCTCAAGAAGCGAGGCCGGCGGAGCCGCCAACTCGATAAGCGACCGCGAATGCGCCAGCATCGACTGAAGAGCTTGCCGGCGGGCAACGGTTTCCGGTGAGCCCGACTCTCCCTTCGCGTAATCGAGCCAGTCTCGGAGCGGGGAAATCCAAGGGGCCAAAGCATCAAGCTCGGCGCGGCGCTCGCGGATTGAAGCCACGAGCCTACGGTTCCAGTACTCGACCCGTTCCAAGGCATGGCCGATGCCCTCGCTCGAGTCCCGTCCCTGCCCCTCGATATCGCCAGGGTGAGGGGGGTTCTGGGGGTTGTCGGCCGCCATCTCCGTGAGTAATCGCGACGGAAGCCCAAGTTCTGCCGCCAGGGTCCGGATCAGGCCGATCAGGCCGGTGATTCCCCAATCGAATGAGCCCAGCCACTCATCCCAGGTCAAGAGATCCGTCGGGGGAGAATCAAGGAGGCTGTCGAAACGCCGAAACTCCTCTTCAACCGATCGGTAGGTGGCGTTGGCCTCAGATCCCGAAGGGGGCCGGATGCCACGGAAGGCCTCGAAGGCGAGCCCCAGGGTGTCTCGAAAACCCGCTGACGTCTCGTGGCCAAGCACCGGTGCCCGGGCTTTCTCGCGCAGCCCCTGCCTGAGCGTGACCAAACAACCGAGCAGGTTTCCGCTGTCCACCGTGGAGATGTACATCGGCGTCAGGGGCTCGAGCGTCTGGGTGTTATACCAGTTGTAGAAGTGCCCCCACTGCTTCTCCATCTTGTCGAACGTGTTGAAGGTCTTCTCCAACCGATCCACGAGAGAGCGAAGGCCGACGTAACCCAGGTCATGCGCCGAGAGGGTTGAAAGCAGAAGCAACCCTTGATTCGTGGGAGACGTTCGGTGAGCGATCCGGCCGTCGGGAATTTCCTGGAAGTTGTCCGGAGGAAGCCAGTTGTCCTCATCGCCGACGAAGCGTTCGAAGAAGAGCCAGGTCCTTCGGGCGATTCGACGCAGCTCCCGCCGTTCCTCGCTCGTCAGTGGTGACTCAGCGACGGGTATGGGCTTACTTACCCAGTAGGCGACCAGGGGGGAAAGCAGCCAGGTGATCAGCACGGGGGCCGCCGCAACAATCGCCCCTGGCCTCACCCATGCGATCAAGGCCGTGATGGCAAGAGCCAGGGCCGGGGCAGGCCACATCGTGACCATGAAGTTGACGATGCCCGCCCCCAGCCGCCGCTCGGTCGACGCGGCCGTTTCCCACTCAAGCAGATGCTGCCGAGAGAGGAATAAGCGCACGAGCGTCCGGGACATCGCGTCCACCGAGAGCCTGGCCTGGTTGGCCATGAACGCGATGGAGAACAGAACCTGCGCGGTCATCGAGGGAATGCTGTCGCGAAGCCTCAGTAGTCCCCCAACCGACCCGCTCCGGACAGAACTCAGGAGGGCTGCAAACGCCACTTGCAAGAAAGGAAGAGCCGGAACAAGAAGCCCGACCACCGTCCAAAACCAGGGTGAGCCGGGAAGAAGCGTCCATCCCAGCACAAAGAAGATGACCAGCGACGGCGGCACGAGACTACGCCGCAGATTGTCGAACAGCTTCCAGCGCTCGAGAACCGGCAACGGGTTCGCGCGAGTACCCGAGGGAGTCGGTACCCGGGAACCGAGCCACGGGAGAAGTTGCCAGTCTCCTCGGATCCAGCGATGTTCACGGCGAGCATACGCGTGGTAGCGAGCCGGGAAGTCGTCGAAGAACTCGGTATCCGTGATCAAGCCGCAACGTGCGAAGTTGCCTTCGATGAGGTCATGGCTGAGAATGCTGTTCTCAGGGAAAATCTCCCCCGTTGCCGCCTCGAAAGCGTCGACGTCGTAGATCCCCTTTCCCGTGAAGCTACCGACTCCAAACAGGTCCATGTAGCTGTCGGATGCCGCGGCTGAATACGGGTCGATGCCTCCCGACGCCGCCAGGACTCCGGCGAATCGAGAATGCGTGGCCGCCGTCAGGTGAAAGCTCACCCTCGGTTGCAAAACACCGTAACCTTGCACCACTCGCCCCTGAGCGGCGTCAAAGCGGGGGCTATTAAGGGGGTGTGCCAGCGTCCCCACAAGCCGTTTCGCCGTGTCGCGCGGCATTTGAGTGTCGGCATCGAGCGTGATGACGAACCGGGTCTGCGGCAACGCCGAGGGATCACAGCTCAAAACCGCAAAACTCGTGTTCCGATCGCCGCGCAAAAGCTTATTGAATTCCTGAAGCTTTCCTCGCTTCCGCTCCCATCCCATCCAACATCCCTGGGCGGAGTTCCAGAGGCGTCGGCGATGGAAGATGAAAAAGAGGTCAGGACCTTCAGGCGCGTAGTGAGCGTTGAGAGCCGCGACGCGTTCGAGGGCATCCGTGACGTAGCCCTCATCCTCGGGAGCGTGTTCCTGTTGAGCGTCGGCAAAATCCGTGAGGAGCGCGAAACGAAGGCGAGGATCCGGGTTGGCGAGGTAATGGATTTCAAGCCGCTCCAGCAGGGATGCCGCACTCTGCGACCGGATCAACATGCTGGGCATCACCACAAACGTGGGGCAGTCGGCTGCAATCCCTTCCTTGAACTCCAACTTGGGAAGAACCCGCGGAGGAAGAAAAAGGGTAAGAACATGATTGACAATGCCAACAGCAAGTTCGCTCGTCGGCAAGGCGAGCGCCAGCAGCGTGAGGATCAACGCCCATAACGGCAGCGAGGCAAGCGATCCGACCCCTAACCCCAGGAACAGGGCGATAAGGAGCCCGAACACCATCAAAATCGAGCCGAAGTAGACGGTTCGCGGATGCCCCAGAACCCGGTCGAGCAGAGTTTGCGACCAACGCTCCCGGTAGGCGGGAAACGATTGCTTGAGCTTGCCTAGCCCCTTGTCGATCAAGAAATAGCCGATATGCCCTTCGGCGCGGGTGGGGTCCCCCGCTTCACGAGCCAATGACAGCGCCTTGCGAGCGACGTCGCGCTCATCGGCGCCTGAAGCTCGGGACACCACTTCCACGACTCGACGATAGCGATCGCGGGTGGCAAAATCCTGGACCCCATAGATCTGAGCCGGGTCTTCTTGGAGGATCGACTCGACAACGCTGATGCGCTCAAACGCCGCGTTCCAGTCCATGGCCGAAAGGAGCCGGAGACTGATTACGCAGTTGCCGATCGAGATCTGATTGGCGGCTTGCCTTCCATGCTCACGGCGAAGGATCTCGTTGGGGTCGATCTTCTGCTCCGCGAGCTTCGTTTCCAGACGCACCAGGGCGGGAGCGGCGACAGGCCCAAGGTCGCGGAGCAATTGAAGCAGGCGAACCGAGAAGGGATCGGTGGGGGCGTCAAGCTCCGTCGTAACCGACTCTCCCGCCGCAATGCGCGCGGCAAGTCCCTCAGCGCGGCTCCGTTCGTCCCATCCCCAAAGCATCTGTTCGGAGAGGCGCCGCAAGTTCTCGATCAAGACGACGCGAAACATTGTGGGGAGCGCCCACAGCTCGCCGATCGTGAGCGGCCTGACTTCCTGAAAGCATTTGACGAAACGGGTGATTCGGGTCTCGTCGAGCTCGCTATCGGTATGGGCGACGAGGGCGAGCGCAATGGCGAAGACGCGAGGATAACCCGCCACCGGGTCATTCGCGAGCTTCGGCAGTTCGCGATCGTAGCCTTGCGGGAAATCGCGACGCACCTCGCGCAGTACGTCTTCGACGATGTAAAAGTTGTCGGCGAGCCATTCCGCGTCGAGGCCGCGCCCCTCGGTTCGCGCGCCCGTGGCCGTGATCCTTGTGTGGGCAAGCTTGAGGAGCTCGCCGTTATCCTCGAACCTGCGCAGAAGTGGGCTATTTGCGCGCGTATCGGGTTCGAGTTCGCAAGCCGGGGCTAGCTCTTGAGACTTGGCGTCGAGTCCCTCCTGCCCAAGGAGCGCCGCCCGGATTGGCGCCTGTCCCAGGGGATCAACCAGCAGATCTGTCAACGTCTTTCCTTCCGACGCGTCGGGAAAGGTCTGCGCGGCCACAGAAATGCTCATCCCGTTCTGATTCTCCCAGGCCGAAAGTGGGCCTCTTCCTGATCGACCCGACATGTTGTCGGCACCGTTTTTCCGATGCAGGCAGAAGCGAGCGGCGGGTCAAGCGCCAACGCCTAGACTGACTCGACATTGAGATCAACGCGAGAATTCGGCTTGAATTTGAGAAGATGGCTAGCACATCGGCAGGACACGTCCGAACACAAACACAATAATGGAGGTTCGCCTCTGTTGCTCACAGGGCGCACTGCGAAGTGATCGTCAGATCCTAGCAATTCGCGTGCCTTATGCCAATGGCCGCCGGAGATAAGGCGGAGCTACGAAGTGCCCACCTCACTTCGGTGCTCTTGAAGAGCCAGCACTCCCCACGACCCGCGTGGGGAGCGCCGCTCCGATAGATCTTGCCCAGCCCGTGAGGGGGAGTCTCGCCGCGATTACGCCAGGGGAGGGGGCCATGACGGGGATCGGCCGGGCCACGGAACCCCCGCCGAAGCGTCAGACTCCCCTCTCCGGCGACGCATCAGCGTGCGAGAAAGCCTCGGGTCTTTAGCCAGGCGGCGCAGAGGCGCGGCCATGCCTGGAAGGCTTCGTTAGGGGCCACCTTGTGCCGAGCCGAACCCGTCCCCAGGCCAAGGCCGTGCTGCCCTTTTTCGAAGAGATGCAATTCGACCGGCACCCCCGCCTTGCGCATGCCCAGCGCGAAGAGAAGGCTATTCTCGGGCGGAACCGCCGAGTCTTCATTGGTATGGGCCAGGAACGTGGGGGGAGTATCCTTCGTGACCTGCCGCTCGTTGGAAAGGCTCTCGACCAACTCCTTCGAGGGTGAGTCCCCCAGGAGGTTCTTGAGCGAACCCGAATGGCCGTGTGGTGTGGCCAGGGCAACCACGGGATAGACGAGAATGGCCGCGTCGGGGCGGCAGCTCTCGCGCTCGATCGGGTCGGAAGCGTCGCTCTTACCCGAGTCGAAATGCGTGGCTGCCGTGGATGCGAGGTGTCCTCCCGCCGAGAAACCGATGATTCCCACGCGCTTGGGGTCGAGTTTCCATTCCTTCGCCCGAGCGCGAACCGTCCGGATCGCGCGGTGCGCGTCTTCGATCATCGTCGGGTGATGGTATTTGGGACCAAGACGATACTTCAGCATCACACCAGTGATGCCGAGTGAGTTGAGCCACTCCGCAACCTCTTTCCCTTCGTGCTCCGTGGCGAGGAAGCCGTAGCCTCCTCCCGGACAGATGACGATCGACGCGCCCGTCGCCTTGGCGGGGTCGGCGGGAAACACGGTGATCGTCGGCACGTCGCCGGGATGGAAGTCGTCGCCCGTTTCTTTGCCTGAAGAACCGGGAGCTCCCTCCGGCCAAAGAGGATAGGTCTTCACCGGCTCCGCGGCGGAAACCGCAGCCGCGGCAAGCGTCAAAACCAGGAGCGTACCAAGGAGCATGCGCATCGAGTCGCCTCGCGTACAAGACTGGGGTGGGTCATGACCGGCCCAGTTTGGCGGCGCGGAGAAGGCCTGTCAAACCACCACCGCCGCGAGGCAGACCTTCGACGGGTCTACGGATCTAAGAGCATTCAGGCGTCGAGAAACGCCGCGTAGATCTGGGCGATGTCCGGGTTACTCATGAGGTCTCCGGTCCGCCACGGATCGCTATCCGCTTGCTTCCACTCCCACAGAACCGAGGAAGCCTCGGCCGAGCGGCTCGCCTCACGCGAGATCTTGGCCAGGTAGTCCGCGAACCCCGTAACCAAGGGGGAAGCCAAGGTTGCCCAGGCCCGCGGATCCTTGCCTGCCGGCTCTCCCGCGGCGCGCCAGAGGCTATCAAGGCTAATGGTTCCGCTGTCGATAATCTCGACCTGCTGTTTCAGAGTGCTTATGGCCAAGCCGATTCCTGTTTTCGCCATCGTGCGCTTCCTCGCAAGCATAGTAAGCCCCCGCGAAATCGTTTCTGGGATCCTTGGAGACCTTCGCATCCTGACGAGTTGACGTTCCCCCTCGAAGTCTCTTGCTCAACGCCGAAGGATCTCTCCATCGGCTCTTCATTCCCCCCTCAAACAAACCCTGCTTGAAGGGGAACCCCCGCCTCCTGAAAGACCTGAATTTCCTTCGGAACGACGAAAACCTCGTCCCCTCGTACCAGATCAAGCTCGAGTCTTCGGTCACGCGTGATCACGGCATCAAGACTCGAGCCGTTGCTAAGCTGGAGCTCAAGCCGAACGGCGCCACCGATCGGCACCAGCCGACGGACGGCGGCGGGCCAGGAGGGGTGGCCATGGCGCTCGCGCTGAATTTCAAGGTCGTGGGCACGGACGTAAACGGAAACGGGGCCGTCGGGAACCGGCGAACCGGTGGGGATCAGCATGCCCTGGCCCAACACCGCCATCCCCCCCATCGAGCGCCCTCGCAACACATTCACCTGACCGAGAAACTCGGCGACGAAAGGGGACGACGGCCGATCGTAGATCTCGCGCGGATGCCCAACCTGCTCGACGCCCCCGCGATTCATGACCACAATTCTGTCTGAGACCTCGGCCGCGTCTTCCTGGTCATGCGTCACAAAGAGGGTCGTCACGGGGAACTCGTCATGCAGCTCGCGAAGCCAGGTCCTCAACTCGACCCGGACCTTGGCGTCCAGAGCACCGAACGGTTCATCGAGCAGCAAGAGCCGGGGCCGGGGCGCCAATGCCCTGGCCAGAGCGACGCGCTGGCGCTGACCTCCTGACAGTTGCTCTGGATAGCGCTCGGCCAGTCCACGCATTTGGATCAGGTCGAGCAGCGCGTCGACCCGGGGCTGGATCTCCTCGCGCCGCAGCCTTTTCACTTCGAGCCCAAACGCGATGTTCTGGCGAACGGTCATCCGCCGAAAAAGCGCGTAGTGCTGAAAGACAAAACCCACGCCGCGCTCACGAGCAGGCCGGCCGCTCACGTCCTCCCCATCCAGGAGTACACGTCCCTCATCCACCGAGTCCAGACCGGCAATCACCCGCAAGACTGTGCTTTTGCCCGAGCCCGATGGTCCCAGGATCGCCACGAGATGTCCCGTGGGAACCTCAAAGGACACGCCGTCAAGGGCGATGAAACTCCCAAAGCGTTTGCGAACGTTCTCGACTGTGATACTCATGCCACAGGCTCAATCTTAAATACTCGCCCAGATGAGACAGACCGCGACCCTCGATGACGAAACGCTATCCTCCTTTTGTCGACCGCTTTAGTCAAGATGTTTAATGGCTCTTTCCTCAATCTTTTTGCGACGATCCCTGGCTTTTTAAAAGAGAGGCAACGAGGCTTTCGCCGCCTTATCTCGACCAATTTGATCGAAATAGAGAACTTCTCTCTTGACATTTGGGAGTCCGGGGGGAATGATAGGGACGTCCTCAAGCAAAGGGTTCAAGAGATAAAGTCTTGATCCCACGATAAATGGAATTGCCAGAGCTGTTACTATGAATATTTTTTGGAATTGTTGATTACAAGATCCGTTTCCCGTCGTAATACTTCGACTTCCAAAGCGTGATCGTATCGGTTTGGTACGTGGATTCCAGTCCAAGGCCCTGCAGAGATTCTGCGAGCCTCAATATTCAAAGGTTATGAAAATCAAATTGTCTTGTTAATGCGTGCAATCCACCCCCATTGCCTCCCCGGCGTCTCGATTGCAAAGCGTGACCCGGCTTCGGGACTCGCCGGGGAGGTCACTTCCTCCACTCTCGCCCCACTGTACGACCCGGCGAGGCGCCGGCCTGACGAAGGCCGGCGCCTCGCTTTATGTTTTCGCCCGACCGGCAGCCCAGGCCTACGGGAATGACGGCGGAGATTATCGCCCAAGAAACCACTGGGACCGCGGATGGACGTTCAGCCCACCCCCAGGAAAATAGGAGGCTTGGGCACGGATTGAAGGGAGTTCATTCCGTGATCTTGGCGCGAATCGTTTCCAACTTGCTATCGTCGATGCGATACCAGAGAAGGCGGTAGAGGAAGTTGTCGGAAGTGAAGACATCGACGAGATGATCGCGTGGGTCGCGAGCCGCGGCTAACGCCGCGGTGTTGTCGAGCCAGCCCGTGATTCCCCCGGCAGCCGCGCCAGGTACCACAGTTCCGACCAAAAGCCCGTCACGGCTATAGTGGTAGATATGCCCCTTCTCAAACCAAGCGAGGAGGACACCCCCGCCGGGAATATAGTCCAGGCCCACGCACATTTGCGGAAGTTGGGTTACCCAGAGCATATCTCCACGGCGTCCGTAGCAACTCAGGGCCCATCCTGCCATCCAGGCACCACCGTTCTTGGGTTCGGTCCAGTACTTGCTGCGGCAGAACGCATAAAGCTGGCCGTCATCTCCACGCACGGCCATCAAGGGGAGAAGCTGCGCCGGAGAACGATCGCGAGGCACAACCACGCGCGACGCATGCCAGTCGTAGCGAGGATTGCCGCGCTCGTCGAGACCAAGAAGGGGCAATTCCCAAATCGCGCCCGTCTCATGCTCGCAATAGAGAAGGTTGCCGCGATCATCAACGTTGAAGCCGAAAACGATATACTTTCCTGAACCAGGCTTTTTGTACCAGACAATCTCGTTGTGTTCGAAGGAACCGTTCCCATTTCGATCGTTCCAGGTCCATTGGCCAAGCGGCGCCTTGTCATCGCTCTTGCCCTGAGGATCAGGACAGCGCCCGCCGACCATGGCCGCTAGCCGGAGTGAATCCCCCTCGCGGCGAAAGACCAGCATGCCGTCGCCTTGCGCGGTGTAAAAGAACGAGTGGTTCCCGAGCGCAACGATCCGAGGCACCCCGTGGACCCTCTCACGGTACTTGGGATCGCCATACTGCAAATTCCCGCGATATTCGGCACGCGGAGTCCCCGTCTTTTCCAGCCGATAGCGATTGTAATAGAGGGAGATAAATTCGTCGGGATTGCGGGAAGAGTAGGTTCCCAACGAGACGAATTCGAGGCCTCGCTGTTCCCAGTCAAGCTTGCGATCGGGGAGCCACCGCGCCAGCCTTGCTCCGCCAAAGGGTTGCGACTGGATCGTGACCATGCTTCCCTGAGAGTCGACCGCCACGCCCTCGAGTTGAAAGAACCGATCGGGCGCGTAATCCCCCGGTCGCGCTCGCTGGCCGAACGTGTCGACGAGCCGCGCCCCGAGTTGGTCGGTCTCGTAGATTTTGATGAGACCGGCCCCTTTGTCGGCCACATAGAGACGGTTGTCGCGTCCGATGGCGAGGCCGCTGATATCCTCGAGATCTTCGATCATCAAGGTGGCGTTCGCCCCGTCCGGATCGAACGCAGTCACCTTCGAGTGCTCATGCCCCACCCATATTCTGCCGTTCGTCCCCACGGCGAGCGCCATCGGAAGTCGGACCGGAAAACCTCCCTGGAGCTTGCCCGTCTTCTTGTGAAAGACGTGGATTTTGCCGCCGAGCGCATCGGTGACGTAAAGCAAATCTTCTCGCACCGCCAGCGCTCGGAGCGGCTGCTTCATCAATGGAACGTCTCGTTCTGAAGCGCCTCGAGGAATCTTCTTCTCGGGCCACTCATAGAGCTGAATGTGCCCTCCGTTGTCGGAGACCTCGGTAAAAGGCTCGAGCTGGCCGTCGCGACTTCGAAATCGTTGGATTTGCTGGCGAGAGTTGTTTGGCTTGGTATCCCAACCGTACACCGCGCAGTAGAGAAAATCATCATCCGCGGTGATGGCATACGGCGCGCCGTTGGGATTGCCATTGCGGATCTGAAAATTGGCGTCGAACAGGCTCTTCCCCCGTCGATCCCATTTTTTGAAGTCCGCCCCGGCCTCTTCCCAATCATTCGCCGTGTAAATCGACCCTTGCGGATCCACGGCGACGGATTTCATGGCCCCCGGCGTATGGGTGGCCTGAGTGTTACCCGTGTTGCCGATGATCCCAACATTTTCGTATTTGCCCCGATTGATCACAACGCGAAGCTCGTAATCCGTCCCGGTTAACGGACGGTTGAAGGAGTCGCGGTAATACCAATGACCAGAGTGCGGCCCTGCCTCCAGAGTTTTAAGCGACCAGAGAGGGCAGACCAATTTCCCTTGGGCGTCGAAAATCCCGGCACTTGTGAGTCCCGCTTCTTTCAGCTTGAACTCAAAAGCCCCCTGACGGGCGGGAGGCGGCTCGGGTTTCGAAGGCTCCTGAGCGCCGGCAAAGCCCGGCGCTAGCGCGATGCAACAACCCAAGAAGAAGCCGCGCATTTTCCCAAGGATCATCACGGAGCCTCCCCGACCTGATGAACGGAGTACGGGGTCAGTGATCAGTGCAAATGCTTACGTATCGCTGCGACGAGAACCTGAGATTTTATCCGAGGACTGGCCCGAGTACGGCGCCCGTCTTGTTCGCGCTGGTCCAGAAGAGATCATGAGGGCCGACGCCGAAGCGATCTCTGAGACGTGAGGCGATCGCTTCACGACGGTCAGCCGGTTCGTCACTCACGCCGTAGAGCGTGGGTCCCCATGAACTCTGCCCGACGCCATGAAGGCCGTGAGCCTGAAGTTCCCCCACAATGGCGTTCAACTCCGGCCGAGCGAAGACACCCCCTTGCGCGGGGGCGAAGCACGCTCCGACTTGCTGCTGAATCTCCGAGAGGGCCGCCCCAAAGGCAGGCAGATCGCGCTCGACCAGGGCGGGCAAGAGCCCCAACAGCACGAGCCCACAGAGGCGATCGGTCACGGCCTCGGGGATCGGCGGAAGAGCCGAAAACGCTTGGACCTCCGCGTGACCGTGCAGGCCGATCATCTTGTCGGAGAGAAGCACCAGGACCGACCACTCCGCGGGAAACTCGTGGTGGGCGAGCAGGGGAGGGGGGGAGCCGCTAGCTCCTCGCCCTCCGTCCACGATCAGGCCGCCGCGAGCAAAACCATGGATTCCGATTCCAGAGCGCTGCCCTCGGCCGCAGAGTTCGGCGAGCCTGAGGGTCGAAGGCTCCGCCGTTCCCCTAAGTTCGAGCAGCAGCCGTGTGACCGCCAGGCTAAGCTGCGTCCCCACCCCGAGTCCAACGTGTTCGTCGGGTGCATGCAAGACCCGGAGTCGGGCCGGCCTGAGGGGGGTGCCCGCCTGCTGTAAACGCGCCTCGAGCCCCTGGGCAATCTGGAGCACTCGAGATGCCAGAGGACCTTCCGCCTGCCAACTCTCCGCAGGCTCGCCGATGAGCTCAAGCCCCGGCCGGTCGACCATCAGGCCCACACCGCCGAACTGGCGTGCCTGATCCTGCCCCCAGCTCAAAAGGCCGAAGTGGAGACGGCTGGGAGTCTGGATCCGAAGTCGAACCATTGGCGATGCGAGTTCCTTGGGTAAGAAGCGAGTGTTACGGGCGCGGTAGGAAGGCTCCGCTCATGAAGCGGGATTCACGAGGCTTCCCTTCAACTTCCCGCATGAGCACGTTCTCGTTCTTGCACAGCGCGGTCAAGGTGCTGGCTCAAGAGCTGGAACGCTTCCTTTTCAGAATCTCCACCGGTTTTTTCAACGAGGGGGGCGAGCCTGCGAAAGTCCTCCACAATTTCTTCGAGCGGCAGGATGGCGATCCGCGTGGCCAGGATCGCCGCCTCGACCACGGCGTGCTTGCCCCGATTCAGCCCGAAGAAGTCGCGCTGACGCCCCTCCGCCACGGTCTCCGCCACGAAGGTCGTGCGTTCGGCTCGGTCGTCAAACTCGACGACCCGAAACTCGAAGTAGCGGCAGGCCTCTTCCAGGATCTTGCCCTGCACGGCCTGCGCGGGGCGAGTTTGGGGAGAAACGGGTAACCCGATCGCGGCACGCGCCAACAGCAAGACGTCATCAGTAACGTGCAGCACACCCACGCCCGTTTCCTTGAGATTGGCGAAGGTGGTCGACGTTCGGAAGGGGCGCAGCGTAAACCGCCGCATCTCCGGGTCGACGATCGGCCCCATGGGCGCGACGTTAAGCACCCCCTGACCGTTCAAGGTGGTGACAATCCCTTCGAGGATCACGAGCGAGCCTCACCTTCCCGCGCCTTCTTGCGTTCGTGGTGGCTGACTTCGGGTTCCGTCAGAAATCCCCAATCGAGCGCTTGGTCTTGTCGGTAGGCCTTGCTCAAGGTAAGGGCGGTCTTGGCCTTCATCAGCTCGACCCCCAGGTAAAACGCGTGTGAGGGGTCGGTGACTTGCATTTGGTCGAACAGCACAAAAGGGTCGGCGTCACGGTGGTAGGACGTTCCGTTCATCGCATGGATCATCCCATCCTCGGCAAAGATCCGCCAGTTCGGATCCTTGATCCGGTGGGATAGCTCCACCAAAACCTCGGGGCCGAAGCGCGGGAGCTTGGGATCGCGGAGCATGACCAGGCCTGGCTCCAGGTGCTTGGGAAGCATCCGCCGCTTCACCGCATGATAGGCCAGACGACGCGCCAGGTCGATCTCCCGCACCGACGACCGAGCCCAGTTGATCACCGCGGTTGTCAAAACGCTCCCGATCGAAAGCTCCTGGCAAAACCCGATCAAGAGCGTGTTGATCCCCGCCGAGTCAACGTCGGTAAGCTCCGTCAGGTTACCAATGCCCATCATCTGGGGAATCTCGGGGTAGCGTTTCCGGACCTCGAGATAGCGCCCCAGCGAGGCCGCGAAGCCAAAGCCGATCGGCTCCAGGATCGGGTCGACTCGAAAGGGCACCGCCTGGCGCTGGAGCAGGTCGATCGTCTCGTCGAGTCCTTCCAACGAGCCAGGCTGATCGGGAATGGCGACCACCTCGACCCCCCAGTCCGCGGCGCGTTCCCGGTTCGTCCCGTTCACGCTCAGGACCAGGTCCGCCCCCGCCGCAACTCCGTGCGCAATCTCGGCGGGGTCGAAGCTGTCGACCGAAACACGGTAGCCTTCCGCAACCAGGCAAGCGACCGCATCACGGATACCACTCCAAGGGCCCCCTGGGTCGCAACCAAGATCGATGCGATCGGCCCCCTCTTCGCGATAGCGCCGGGCCGCATTCAATAGCTCGTCCAGGCTCAGGCGAGGAACGTGGTTGATTTCGGCCAGGATCTCGATATCGAAGGCTCCATAGCCTTCCAGCCTGGAATCGGCCTGGCCAAAAAAGCGAGGGAGGTCGCGAAGATCCTCGGGCCCGCGTTCCACGGGAACTCCGACCTTCTCAATCACTAGCGAGAGGTCCCCTCGGCAATGCCCGGGGAGAATCACCCGATCGATCCCTTCCTGACGTTCCAGGTGTCGGGCGACCCATTGAGGAGGCATCAAGGCGGCGACCGAGATCGGCAGGACGGCAACCTCCGCATGAAAACCCGCGCGCGGGGCGAGTTCATCCAGCACTTGCCTGAGGGCGAACTCGGCAAGCCGGCCCGTCACGAACAGCAGTCGAGGTTGATCCGACGCCACGGCGTCTCCCACGCGAAACTCCGCTCCAAAAACATTCTCTTCGAAGTCTTGCGCCACCCTCGGGGGGTATTTGGCACGACGCGCCGGGTGGCCCGCGGGTTCACGCGGAGACTGCCTTCTAACCCCGGATCGCGCCGCCATTCACACGGAGAATCTGGCCGGTAAGGAAGCTGGAATCGGGACCCACCAGAAATCGAGCCGCTCGCGCCACGTCTTCCGCGGTTCCCCAACGCGCCATCGGGGTTTCCCGAAGCACGCGATTCTGCCACTCGGTGGAAGCAGACTCCCCCCAGGCCGTCTTGATCCAGCCAGGCGCCAAGGCGTTCACTCGGACGTGCGGCGCGAGGCTGAGGGCCAGGCTCCGCGTGAAAGCCATGATCGCCCCCTTGGTCGCGGCAAACAGTTCTCCGGAGTCCCCTTCCATGCCCGTCTCGGCCTGATCCCACCCCATCGTGACGATGGACCCATGCCCCTGGGCCTTCATCCGTTCACCGATCGTCCGGGTCAGCCGAATTCCCGCGCGAACGTCCACAGCCCAAAGCAGCTCGAGCTTGGCGTCAAAACCAAGCTTCGCTCCATGCCCCGTGAGGGTATCGGCACCAGCGATCTGGAGCCATGCATCGAGGCCGTTCCAGTGGTTCCAGGCCTCGTCCGCAAGGCGGTCGCAATCGGCCTCGTGAGCCAGGTCGGCCATGAACACATGGGACCGCCCGCCGACTTCGCGAACCTGTTCAGCGACGGCTTCCGCCGCCTCGCGCGAAGACTTCCCATGAACTAGAACGTCCGCCCCGGCCTCCGCCAGCGCCAGCGCGACCGCCCGGCCAATCCCCGAGGTCGAACCCAACACTGCGGCACGTAGTCCACGCAGTTCACGAGCAGAGACGGCTGAATCGGTCATCCCAGTCCTTGAAAGCAGCGTTCTTCTCTGTACTGATCATCATCAGCGGATGCCAGGGCAGCAGGAGGCGTGACGGCGTCCAGCAATGTTTCTGGCTTATGGCAAGCCCACGGACACGCAAGTACGCTTGGCCGTGCCACCCATCACAGGGCGATTTTGCAAGGGGGCGTTCCTCCAGCCTTGCGCCGGCCATAACCATTCCCAGAGAACCGTCGCGCCACCGGACTCTCCCCGTTCTTTCGTTGTAGCGGTTTCAGGAACGGTACTCAAGCGAAGGCGCTCAAGGCGAGTACGCTTCCCCCTATTTCACGGAAAAATCTCCGAAGGCCTGAAGTCGGGGCCTTTCGCGAAAGATCAAGAAATGAAATCTCCTATGTAAGAAACCTTTTGAGGATCACCGAGACACCCCACGTCACTCCTCAAGGTCGTTTGACAGCATGGAGAGGCTCTGAGAGAATCCACGCGAGGTCGGGGTCGCCGCCTTTCCTTGAAACGCCCGGAGTGTACGTCGCGCGATGTCCATACCGCCCGAGCCGAGCCCGACTGCCTCTCCGGGAACAGATCCCAGCACAACCGTAGCCGATGTCACTTGCCTGGCCTGCGGCTGTCTCTGCGACGACCTCGTCGTCAGGACCCTCGCCAACAAAATCGTCGCGATCGAAAAAGCCTGCAACATCGGGCGCGACTGGTTCCTCAACAATCCTTCCCGAGAAGGGAGCCCGCCAGCGACGATCGATGGGCAGCCGAGTACCGTCGAGGCCGCACTCGCACGCGCCGCTGAGGTTTTCCGCCGATCGAAGGCTCCGCTTCTCCTCGTTTCCTCAAACGTCAATAACGAGGTGGCCTCCTCCGCGCTCGCCCTTGCCGACCAAATCGGCGCAACGGTCGACGCCATCGGGGATCTCAGCTCCGAGCAAGCCCTCCGAGCCCTCCAGCGCGTCGGCCGAGTTTCCGCGAGTCTTGGAGAAGTCAAGAACCGCGCCGACACGGTGGTGTTCTGGGGAGTCGACCCCGTCGTCACCCACCCTCGGCACTGGGAACGCTATTCGGTGGAGCCTAAGGGGCGATTCGTTCCTGGCGGGCGCGAAGACCGGCACGTCCTCGTCATCGACGACCGGGAAACGGCCACGGCGCAAAAATCCGATGAGTTCCTCCCGATCCCGACGAGTCACTGGTTCGAGGTACTCTGGGTGCTCCGAGCCCTCCTTCGAGGGGCAAGACTCGATCCCGGGCGGGTTGAGGCGACGACCGGAAAGAGCCTCGACTCACTGCAAAGCTTGGCTGAGCGTCTGAAGAAAGCCCGCTACGGTGCCTGGTTCGTTGATAGCCGACTGGCCCGAGAGGGGGGCGGAACCGCCGCTGTCGAGGCGGCCTTGGCGCTGGTCCGCGACCTCAACACCTACACCCGTTTCGTGATCCTCGACCTCAGCGCTCCAGGCAACCCGACGGGAGCGACGGCCGTGCGGACCTGGCAAACGGGATTCGCGTCGAGTGTGAGTCTCGCGCAAGGCTTTCCCGAATCGATTCCCGCAGTCACCTCGGCGGCCCCTCTCCTCGAACAGGGCGCCGTCGATGCCGTTTTGGTCATCGGAGAAAATCTCCCGCCGCAGGGGATCTCGAGCCAACCCACAATCCCCACGATCGTGATCGCTCCCAACGCCACAAAAAACACCGGCGCGGGGGCTGTGGCCCTCGACTCAGCCACCCCAGGCATTGAGGCTGGCGGGACCGTCATCCGTTGCGATGGAATCGCCTTGCCCCTCAGGCCGCCGCTACGAAGCACACGCCCCTCGGCATCGGACCTACTCAAGAAGCTCCAAGAACAGATGAATCGCTTATAATGGTTGGTTGCGACGAGAGACACACGGATCGCGCGAAGTCGACGCTTCACTCGCACATACCAGGAGAGCGAGTCATGGTCACACGCGAACTCAAGACAGATCCTCACACGCGCTTGACCCTTGGCCCCGAAGACGCCGGCCGTAGTGTTTCTTCCCACGAATTCGCGCAGGCTGCCTATGTCGAGCCTTGGCGGTACGAGCGGGTGGATGGGAGACTGGTCGTCATGTCACCGGATGGAGGAGAGCATGTTCGATCGACTTCACCTTGGCTCGAACAACTCATCCTCTACAAAATCGAGCATCCCGACCTCGTCGAACAGGTGGTACCCAACGCTTGGGTCTGTGTGAGTGACGGGGTGGACCGCATCGGCGACATCGGGGTCTACCTTGCGAACAAGAATCTCTCCACAGAGATTCCCGACCGAGTGCCCGAGCTGATGTTCGAGGTCGTAAGCCCTGGTAGGGAATCGCGAGAACGTGACTACGTGATCAAGAGAGCGGAACATCATCACCTGGGCGTTCAGGAATACGTTATCATTGATCGATTCGACCGCAAGGCGACCGTCTTCAGCGCCAGAGAGGCTGGCGAAGACGAATCCACCCTCTCGGAAGTAGACGCCTACGAAACGCCACTCCTTCCAGGCCTGCGAATCTTGCTGACCAGGGTTTTTGGCGCATGAGCACTTTACGAATCGCGGGCGGGCGAGTGATCGACCCGACCAACGGAAAGAATGACGAAGTCGGCGATGTCTGGATTGCGAATGGGCGAGTGATCGCTCCCCCGGCCGACCCAGACTTCAAGCCGGACCGAACGCTCGATGCGCGCGGCTATGTCGTGATGCCGGGGGGGGTCGATGTCCATTGCCACATCGCCGGGTCGAAGGTCAACGCCGCCCGCATGTTCCGCCCCGAGGAGAAGCGAGGGAACGGCGTCGCTCGGAAACCGGGGTTCCGCTCGGGAACTCTGGGAAGTGTCCCCAGCACGTTCACAACCGGGTACCGTTACGCCGGGCTCGGTTATACGACGGCCGTCGACGCCGCGATCCCTCCTCTCGGCGCCCGGCACGCTCACCATGAGCTCGCGGATACTCCCATCATTGAGAAGGCGATCCTGATCTTGATGGGAAACAATCACGCGATTATGGATTTGATCCGCGCCAATGACCGCGCTGGGCTGCGCGATCACGTCGCGTGGCTCCTGGACGCAACCAAGGGCTACGGCGTCAAGGTGGTCAACCCGGGAGGGGTCGAGAGCTGGAAGCAAGGGCATGGCAATCTCTCAAAATTGGATGACGTACTGTCTCATTTCGAGGTCACCCCTCGCTCGATCATGGTGGAGTTGGCTCGCGCGGCCGACGAACTGAAGCTGCCGCACCCCATTCACCTCCACACGATGAACCTGGGGCTGCCGGGCAATGCCGCGACGACCCTGGAGACCTTGAACGCTCTCGACGGACACCGAGCCCACCTGGCTCATATCCAGTTCCACAGCTACGGTGGTTCCGCTGAGGATACAAGCGCCTTCGACTCGCAAGTCCCCACTCTGGCCGAATACATCAATACCCATCCCAAGCTCACGGTTGACGTCGGCCAGGTTCTCTTCGGAGACACGACGAGCATGACGGCCGACGGAGCCGTGGGACAATTCCTCCACAAGGTGACCGGCCGAAAGTGGATCAGCCACGACGTCGAGATGGAAACCGGCTGCGGCGTCGTTCCGATCCAGTACGAGAACAAGAACTTCGTACACGCTCTGCAATGGGCCATCGGTCTGGAGTGGTACCTGCGGGTTGACGACCCCTGGCGCATCGCCATGAGCACGGACCATCCCAACGGGGGCTCATTCCTTGCCTATCCCCAAATCATCGCGCTCTTGATGGATCGGGGCCTGCGTTCGGAGATGCTCCAGCAATTGCCCGACCGCGTTCGGGCGAGGTCGGGACTCGAAGACCTCAGCCGCGAATACACCCTCTCGGAGATTGCCATCATCACGCGGGCCGCTCCGGCCCGAATGCTCGGCATGACAAACAAGGGGCACCTCGGCCCCGGGGCAGACGGCGATGTGGCGATTTATGCGCCCGACGACGATAAGCGCCGGATGTTCTCGCTGCCGCGCTACGTCATCAAGCGGGGAGAGGTCATTCTCGATGATGGCGAGCTCCGCTCGGCCCCGCTCGGAGCCACCGCATACTCTACACCAGGATATGACCCGGCAATTGTCGCGAAAATCGAAAAAGAATTTGCGCGTGATTATTCCTTGCAATTTGCCAACTTCATCGTCCACGAAGACGAGGTAAGCACCGGCCACACTGGCGAACCGGCCTCTTCATGACATGAGGCCGCCGACGTGGTCGCTGCACAATCCTGATCGTGGTGTCGCGAAACTTCCAGGCTGAGTGAGAGATCCGAGATGCAGATCAACGGCGTGATGATCGAGGACACGTTCGCTGAGGCGTTCCCGATGACCGCCGCGCGTGCGATCGTCACGGCGGCAACGGCCGGTTGGGCCGAGATCGCCGGCCGCACGATGACCGGCTACGCCACCAGCGTGATCGCCTGCGACGCCGAAGCGGCTATCGAGCGCGTCCTGGCTCCTTCGGAAACTCCCGACGGCCGCCCAGGTGTCAGCATCCTGGTCTTCGCTTTCAGTCGCGACGCCCTCGAAAAGGCCCTTTCCAACCGGGTGGGACAGTGCATTATGACCTGCCCCACCACCGCCTGTTACAACGGCCTGCCCCTTGGCGAGAAGACGATCAGCGTGGGGGGCCGGCTCCGTTACTTCGGGGACGGCTGGCAGATCTCGAAGCGGCTGGAAGGGAAACGCTTTTGGCGCATTCCCGTCATGGACGGCGAGTTCACGTGCGAAGAAACCTTCGGCACGACGAAGGGAGTCGCGGGCGGAAACATCATCCTGCTCGGGACCGACCCCGGCCAAACCCTGGCCGCGACCGAGGCCGCCGTGATTGCCATGCGTCAAACCGCGGACGTGATCCTGCCTTTCCCCGGCGGAATCGCACGCTCCGGCTCCAAGGTCGGCAGCAAATACAAGGCACTGCGAGCAAGCACGAATACGGCGTTCGCCCCCACGCTTCGGGGACTCGTGGAATCCACACTTCCAGACAGCGTCAATTGTGTCTATGAAATCGTCATCGACGGTCTAACCCTCGAGGCCGTGGAACGCGCCACCGCCATCGGACTCCGCGCCGGCGCCCTGCAGGGAATCATCACGATCACCTCGGGAAACTACGGCGGCAAGCTCGGCCCCTATCATATTCGTCCGCACGACGTGTTGGCGCGATACTAAATTGTTAGGGCCCGTACCGCCGCAATATTCTCGAACGGGTGGCGAATGTCTCTCCAAGTTGGGATTTCGTAACCCTTTCGGAGAATAGCTGTGCTTGGCGTGCTGCTCGTGTTGATCGTTTTGGGCGTGGTGTTCCTGGCCATTGGCCCACTCTTCACAGTGAATCAGCAGTCGGCGGCGATCATCCAGCGATTCGGCCGTTTCATCCGTGTTGCCGAGCCTGGACTGAATTTCCGGATACCGCTCATCGAGATGATCGCAGGACGGATCAATCTCCGGGTCCAGCAACTCGACGTCAGGGTCGACACGAAAACGGAAGACAACGTCTTCGTCCACGTGATTGTGGCAGTCCAATACCACGTACTGCCCGAAAAGGTGTACGACGCGTTTTACAAGCTCGCAAACGCCAACACTCAGATCACCGCGTTCGTCTTCGACGTCGTTCGCGCTCGCGTTCCGCGCATCAAGCTCGACGACCTCTTCGAGAAGAAGGACGAGATCGCGGACGCGGTCAAGAACGAGCTTTCGCACGTCATGTACGACTTCGGCTACGGGATCGTGAAAGCCCTCGTGACCGACATCGACCCCGACGCGACGGTGAAAGAGGCGATGAACGCCATCAACGCCGCCCAGCGTATGCGGATCGCCGCTACCGAGAAAGGCGAGGCCGACCGCATTCTCAAGGTCAAGGCCGCCGAGGCCGAGGCTCAGAGCAAAGCCCTCCAAGGTAAAGGCATCGCCGACCAGCGTCGCGCCATCGTGGACGGCCTACGAGAATCGGTCGACGAGTTTCAGAAGAGCGTGCCAGGGACCTCGGCCCAAGATGTCATGAATCTTGTGCTCATGACCCAATACTTCGACACGTTGAAAGAAATCGGCGCCTCCTCCGTGTCGAACACGATCTTGATCCCCCACTCCCCCGGCAGCCTGACCGACCTGACCACGCAGATGCGCAACGCCATGATGACCGCCGACGCCGTGACCCATCCTCCTCACGCAACACACGATTCGGCGCCATCCAAGACGAGCTGAGCGAGTTACTCTTTCCTTCCCACTGCCTACCAAGACAACAGCCAACAGGCGGCCATCAGGCCGCCTGTTCACATTTGATGGGTCGCTTCTTGGTCACCCACTCCATCGCAAGAATGCCGACAACGCGATCAACGCAACGCCCTGCCTGCGCCGAAATCAAAGCTCGACGAGCGTCGGATACCGAGAACGACTAGCAAGACAACCTCATTTGATAATACCAATAGAAAAGGCGAGAAACTCCGAGTCGTTTTTGTAGCGTCATCGCCACACATTGCGAATACCGATCGTAAGTGAAAGGTCGAGGAAGCAAAACATGAAGGTCGGCTCGCGTTTGGTAGACGCATCTTGAATTCGAGTCATGCAGACCCGGCACACTCCAGATGCACCAGGAGGACCGCCCCGGAGCGGTTCTCACTCGGCTGGCGAGCCAAACCCTGATGTGTCGAGTTTCCCCCCTCAAAGTTTCCCTCCCTCAATCAGGGTGGCACGGTCAAGCGTACTCGCTTGACCGTGGGCCTGCGCACGAGCCACAGGCAAGCGCACGAGCCACGGGCAAGCGAGTACGCTTGACCGTGCCACCCTACGCCGTTAACCCTTCTGATTCGGCTGGGCGAAAGCCATGAGCCGGATGAGAGCCACGAAACCATATCATGCAAGAACAAACATTTATTTTTATACTGGCGTCTTGTCCACCAGTGCCGCCAAAGAGTCTCGTGCTAACGAGTTGTGATGTTACGACTTCTCATTAGGCAGACAGAAAACAAGGAATTCCCACTCAAATCAGGAGGGTTAACACCGTAGAGTGCCACCTTGGGATGTTTCACAAACCCCGAGGTTTCCCCAAGGCTCGCGAATGCCATCCCCACGAAAACCGCCCTCGGTTTGGCGGAAACCCCAGGATAAGCTTCCGAAAAGGAGTCTTCATTGATGCGACTTTTCCACATGAAAATGCTCAGAATGACCACCAGACGATGGATGGTCGTGGTCGCAGGGCTCGCGATCTTATTCGCACGTCCCGCCCGCTTCCACGGCTTAGCTCGCGTACATGAGCGGGCGCGAGAGAGCATCCTGGTGAGCGACCTGGAACTCTACCTTCTGATTAGTCCCTCAAAGGGAGACATGCGCTCGGAAAGCGAGAGAGGGGCATTGGCGGCAAAACCCATCCTCGAGATTGTGAATTATCACAACGCCATGAGTGAAAAGTACAAAGAGGCCGCTCGACGCCCTTGGCTTCCGGTTGCGGCCGATCCACCGTCACCCCCTACGCCATCAAGGGAATACCAAGCTTGGGTCCGACAGCGCTTTCTGGACGAAATTCTCCGCGTTTTCCGCCAAGACTCCTCGCTTTACCTGAATTGACACGACCAATATAAAAATCCCAATTTGAATACATGATTTTCAAAATGATATGCTGACAATTTTTGTCGCCAGATATTAAGATCAGACAAACTCGACTCATCGTTGCGGAAACGGATGATGGAGCCAGAACCTTCCATCGAAGCGATCTTCTGATTCTTCGATCGCTGGACAATTCAAGAGAGGAGGCACTCCCGGCCGTGGGGCGTACAACCAGCAGCGAGGGAGCGGGCCTTGGTTCTCGTGTACACGATCGCTGTCTATAATGATCGGCCGGGAGAGCGGACAAGCGGCGATACCAGGAAACAGCCGATGGCCTTGACATTACGCTGGCGCGAGAAGACAGAGTTGACCGTTGAAGGCGCCGGACTCGATCCCGGTTCCTTGGGTTCCCTCTCCTCCACGGAAGTTGCCCTGAAACAGATCCCTGTAGGTAACACCCAAGCGGAGCTAGGGGACTTGTTTGCCCTGGAGGGAGATGCTGCGGATGGCCACCTTGTGATCGAAGGAAACCTGAAAAACGTCCGGCGGATCGGGCAGGGGATGGCTTCCGGCCGATTGACGGTGAAAGGGAATGTGGGACCAGAAGCCGGCTCGGGGATGTCGGGGGGAAGTCTGACGATCCATGGAGACGCCGGGCCCTGGGCGGGGGCGGAGATGCGCGGAGGGATCTTGCGGATCCATGGAAACGCCGGGGACTTTGTCGGGGCGGCGTATCCGGGAAGTCGCCTGGGGATGAAGGACGGGGTCATCCTGGTCGATGGCAACGTGGGTGAAGACGTCGGTTTGAGCATGCGCAGGGGATTGATCGCGATCATGGGAGGGAGTGGTGACGGTCTTGGACGCGGCATGGTCGCGGGTTCGATCTTTGCCTTCGGAGCGGTTGGCAAACGCCTCGGCGCGGGAATGAAACGTGGTACGCTCGCGTTGTTCGGGAAAACGGGGATTTTGCCGCCGGGAATCCTCCCCACCTTTGTTGCGAGCGGCACGCTAAGGCCGCCGTTCCTGAGCATTTACCTCAAGCAGTTGAAGGAATGGGGCTTTCCCATCCCTGAGGCCACTTTCTCCGGAACGCTGCATCGCTACAATGGGGACCTGGTCGAAGGGGGCCAAGGTGAAATCTTGGTCTGGTCATGATGCCAGCGCCCGAGGAATCGATGAAGCTGAACGAACGGTCGCTCGCGATCGTGGAGGCCCTTTTGGGCCGCGCCGAGGAACGAAGGATCAGCGCTCACCCCATCGAGCGTGGGGGTCGCTTCGTGGACTGCGGAATTGAAGTGCGCGGGGGACTGGCGGCCGGACTCGATCTCGCCAGGGTTTGCCTTGCCGATCTGGCGGATGTCTCGATCTACCAGGGGGAGGTCGCCGGGCGTGCTTGCCCCTATGTGCAAGTGACCAGCGACCACCCCGTTCGGGCTTGCCTGGCAAGCCAATATGCCGGTTGGGCCATCAGCCAAGGGAAGTATTTCGCGATGGGCTCGGGCCCCATGCGCGCGGCCCGAGGCGGAGAGCCGATCTTCGAGAAGATTGGAAGCCTCGAAGAGGCTGAGTACGTTGTCGGCGTCCTCGAGGCTCGCAAGAAGCCGACCCCCGAGGTCATCGCCATGATCGCCTCGGCGTGCAAGGTTCCGCCGTCGGCGGTGACGTTGCTCGTCGCGCCCACGGCCAGCCTTGCGGGGGGAGTGCAGATCGTCGCCCGCTCCGTGGAAACGGCTCTCCACAAGCTCGCGGAACTCGAGTTTCCGCTCGAGCGGATCCAGTCGGCTCACGGCTCGGCCCCCTTGCCGCCGGTCGCGGCCAACGACCTCGCGGCGATCGGCCGGACGAACGACGCCATCCTCTACGGTGCCCGGGTCATCCTTTACGTCACTGGCGATGACGCCAGCCTGGAAGAGATCGGCCCGAAGGTTCCGTCCACGTCGTCTCGCGACCACGGCGACCCGTTCTCGGCGATCTTCGCTCGATACAACAACAATTTCTATGATGTCGATCCTCACCTTTTCAGCCCGGCCGAGATCGTGTTCCAGAACCTGGAGTCGGGTAAGGTTCACGTCTTCGGCAAACTCGCGCCCGAAGTCCTGGTTCGTTCCTTTTACGCTTGATCGGTTGCCAAGCCGCAGCGGAGTTCTTCTCTCGTGCCCTCAAGGCTGATTGCCCTCGTTTCCGGCTTCGGCTGGCACGTGGAAGACCTCAAGCGAGCCTCGCGAACGGTTGGAGTGCACCTTGACGCGGTTCCGTTCCCGCAGGTGGCCGGGCGCGTGGGTTCGCGGGCCGCGCGGATCGAGGCGGGAGGCATCGACCTGACGCGCGCGGACGGCGTCCTCGTGCGGATGATGCCTCCGGGAACGCTCGAGCAGGTCGTCTTTCGCATGGATGCCTTGCATCGGCTCGGTGCTCAGGGGGTTCCTGTGCTGAACCCTCCTCGAGCCGTTGAAATGGCCGTCGACAAGTATCTCGCGCTGGCACAGATGGAAGCGGCAGGACTTCCCGTACCCGAGACGTGGGTCGGCGAATCCGCCGAGGAAGCGCTTGCCGCCTTTGAGGCCCTGGGAAGAGACATTGTGGTGAAGCCGATCTTCGGGTCGGAAGGGCGAGGCCTGGTCCGCGTCTCGGACTTCGAGCTGGCACGACGCGCTTTCTACACGCTCGAGCGGCTCGGCGCGGTTCTTTACCTCCAACGGACGGTGAGACACCCAGGCTACGACCTTCGGGCCTTCGTTCTGGGGGACCGCGTTCTGGGGGCTATCCGTCGTCACGCCCCCAAGGGAGACTGGCGCACAAACGTGGCGATCGGAGGGCGTGCCGAGGCGGTCCGGCTCGAGCCCAACGCTGAGGAGCTCGCACTTCGAGCCGCGCGGGCCGTGGGAGCTTCCGTCGCCGGAATCGACCTTCTTCCCGACCTCGACCGAGACGAACTCGTCGTGATCGAGGCCAACGCCGTCCCTGGCTGGCGTGCGCTCGCGGAAGCCACAGGTGTGGATGTTGCCTCGGAAATTCTTGCCTACCTGAGAGACATGCCCCGATGAAAGCCAGGTCCATCTCACCGGGGCAACTGGCCCAGGTCGCATGCATCCTCGAGGTCTCGGCTCGCAAGCCGGGAAACGTGCACCCGGGTAGAGCGTTCTCCGACATCGACTTCCTCGATTTTCTCTTGAGCGCCACGGCGATCGCCAGGCCGCTGGATGACGCACAAGCACGAGGGGTGGGCCCATCGGTTCTCGAGGCGGTCACGGCGACGCGCCAGCTCGTCTCCAGCAACACGAACCTGGGGATGATTCTGCTGTTGTCCCCGCTGGCCGCCGTAGCACCGGCGGAGCCTCTTCGCGAGGGCGTTCGCCGCGTGCTCCGGAACACCACTCGAGAAGACGCGTCTCTCGTTTATCAGGCCATTCGTCTCGCTCAACCAGGAGGTTTGCAATCCGCCAGCGAGCAGGATGTCGCCGACGAGCCCACAGTCACACTTCGGGAGGCGATGCAGCTCGCCGCCGATCGCGATCTCATCGCTCGGCAATATGCTCACGACTATGTCGATGTGTTCGACGTCGCTCTCCCCTCCCTTCGGTCGGCCCTTGCCGACGGACACGGGCTCGAGACGGCGATCACCTTCAGCTTTCTCACCCTCATGGCGCATCACCCCGACACGCTGATCGCCCGCAAACGGGGAATCGACGAAGCCCGCGAAGCGTCTCACCGAGCGGGCCAGGTACTCGCCGGCGGCTGGCCCCAGGAGGCTGCGGGAGAGACGCTCTGCCACGAATTCGACCTTTGGCTCCGTGCGGAGGGGCATTCACGGAACCCCGGAGCTTCCGCCGATCTGATTGCGGCTGCCTTGTTCGCAGCGCTCGACGATGGGACAATTCCTTTACCCAGAACGCTGGGGCCGTCGTCCTGGTCTCGTCGTGCATCAACAAGTGAATACCCTGGCGACAAGTAATTCGCCACGGGCTGATTTCACCCTTCCCTTTTCATGGTCTTCAAGGAGCGATGTGATCGTGTCCGCCGCGCGCTACAAGGTACGTGTCACCAAGGATTATCTCGTCTTCAGCTCCGGGCACTTCATCACCTACCTCGGCGATCTGTGCGAGCGGATTCACGGCCACAACTATCGTACGGCCGTCGAGGTTGAAGACGATCTAGACGAAAACCACTACGTCTTCGACTTCATCGCGCTCAAGAACCACACCCGGGCGATCACCGACGAGCTCGATCACCGAATGCTTCTGCCCACGCAGAACGCCTTGATCAAGCTTGAAGAAGATGGTCCGAACTGGAAGGTGGTCTACCGCGACCGCTACTGGAGCTTTCCGCAGGACGAGTGCGTGTTGCTCCCCATCGCCAACACCACGGCGGAGCTCCTGGCCAACTACATCGCCGACCGGCTCCTCGAAGCGTTCAAGGCCCAGGGTTTGAAGGCCCCTCGCATCCTTCGGGTTGAGGTGGAAGAGAGCTTTGGCCAGGCCGCCGAGGTCGAACGGCATCCGTGACCATTTCAGGTGGTTTTCGATCGGCTCGGCCACCAAGCCTTGATGCGTTGAATTCTCTTCCCACAATCAGGGTGGCAAACACGGAGATTTCCGAGGGATCCCGGGCGCAAAGCGAACGAAAGATACTCTGAGGACGAGCTCGTCGCGGCCCGTCCCTCTCTCGCGGACTGGATCAGCGCTCGGCGGGCTTGAGAGCGGAGCTGAATGTCGTCAGCTCGGCAAGCTCCGCGGGGCCGAGTTGTCCGTTATGGAACGCCGAGCCCACCAGAACGGCCGAGGCTCCGAGGCGTTCGAGCTCCAGGATGTCTTCTGGGCCGGAGATTCCTCCTCCGGCGATGAGCTCGAGACCTGGGTGGCTCTCCGCCAATCCCTTGATCAGTCGTTCGGTTCCGATGCCTCGCCCGGTGCCGACCTGGGCCAGGTCCAGGAGCAGAAGTCGCTGAAGACCGAGCCTCGCGGCGAATGCGGCGATCTTCACGGGAACGGTTGAGGGCCACAAGGCACTATCCGCCATCATCGGCTCGCCATTTTTGAGGTCAAGCGAGAGAACAATTTGCCTGGGATCAAAACTCGCCAGGATTCGGGCCAGTGCCTTCGGCCCTCGAATCGTTTCCAGGCCAACGATGATCGAGGAAATTCCCGTATCCATTAATGGTTCGATGGATTCCGCGTTCCGAACACCAGCATCCACCCAGAGCGAAAGGCCCAGCGAATGGAGTGACCGATACAGATCGAGCGCAGGGGCTTCTCCCGCGATCGCATCCAGGTCGGCGAGATAGAGGCTTGGCAGGCCAAGGCGATCGCGATAGGCACGCGCCACGCCAAGGGGGCTCGAATCGGGATGCAGTGCGCTCCGAAGGGGCCGATAATCGTCGCGTCTGCCTGCGATCGCGTGGACCGCGATTCCGGCTTTGACGTCGAGCACGGGAATGATCTGCAAAGGCATGATCCGCATGGCTCCGAAGAAAAAAACAACCGTGCTCGTGCACGAATGGGTCACCGGAGGCGGGCTTGCGGGCTCCCCCTTGCCTGACTCGTGGGCCGCGGAAGGCCGCGCGATGCGACGCGCCATCGCAGCAGATTTTGCTAGTGTTCCGGACGTTCAGGTCGTCATGACGCTCGACGCCGGCTTGCTCGATGATCCCGGCCCGTGGGCAACGGTTCGACTTGGCCCTGGCGAGGAAATAGAGCGGCTCGTTGAACTTGCAAAACCATTGGATTTTATGGTCCTGATCGCTCCGGAATGCAATGGAATTCTCGCCGAACGCGCCAAGTTACTCGCAAACCTAGGTGTTCACTCCTTGGGATCATCCCCTCAAGCCATCGCGCTCACAGGGAACAAACTGCATATGAGTGAGCACTTCCTCCGTCACGACTTCCGTACACCGCAAACTCTCCGAGTCGTTCCCTCCGACGGATTACCGGCCAACTTCCCCTATCCCGCAGTTCTTAAACCGATCGATGGCGCAGGAAGTGTCGATACCTTTTTTCTGACCGGCCCAACCCCTCTTCCCGCGGAAGCCCTCGCATTGCCTGAAGCCTTGCTTCAGCCCTTTGTTGCGGGAGCACTCATGAGCGCGAGCTTTCTTGTGGGGGAGGGGAAAGCCAGGCTGATTGGCATCGGCCGTCAGAATGTCACTGCGCGCGACGGCCGCTTCCTCTATGAAGGAGGCACTCTTCCCATCCCCTCCACAATGATCGATGAATCGGTTCAACGCGTCGTCGAAAGCATTCCAGGGTTGGCTGGATTCGTCGGTGTCGACTACATTTGGGATGATGATGTGAAGCATGCCATCATCCTGGAAGTAAACCCACGACCGACGACATCTTACGTCGGATTGGCGCGGATCTTGCTCCCGGGGACGTTGGCCCAGGCTTGGATTGACGTCGTCACAGGCCGTCAACCGTCCGAAACGATCGATCTTGCCGCGCTCGTCCAGGCACACAATCCCGTGACCTTTTGCGCAGACGGCGCAGTGCAGGCTCACGGCGAAGAAAGCGAGCCATGATGGAATCACACGTTGCTTGGATGGCACTCGACATCGGCGGAGCCAACATCAAGGCCGCGCATTCGTCCAACGTCGCCCGGACCTTGCCTTTTGAGCTCTGGAAGCGTCCGGACGACCTGGCACAGGTTCTCGCCAAATTTGCCGCGAGCTTTCCACAGACGGATCGAATCGCCCTGACAATGACGGCGGAGCTGTGCGATTGCTACGCCACGAAGACCGTGGGAGTCCTCGCGGTTCTCGATGCGGCTGAGCAGGCATTTCGAGGAATCCCCCTTCAGGTCTGGGGGACGGACAGTCGGTTTCACGAGGTCGCGGTGGTTCGGAGCCAGCCCCTTGTCGCGGCAGCGTCCAACTGGCTGGCTCTCGCGACGGTGGCCGCGCGCCTGGTCCCCCAGGGGCCCGGCTTGCTCATCGATGTGGGAACGACGACTTCGGACCTGATCCCGCTGCTCGATGGCCGGCCGATGGCCCAGGGGCGCACCGATACGGAGCGGCTGCAAACCGGCGAGTTGGTCTATGCCGGGGTGCGGCGAACCCCCGTTTGCGCCCTGGCCACCGAGCTTCTCCACCGCGGCAAGCTTACGGGACTGGCGGCCGAGCTCTTCGCAACAACGCATGATATTTATCTCACGTTGAGGGCGACTCCACCCGACCCCAAGGATCACGCCACGGCTGACGGCCGTCCCGCAACGCTCGAGGCGTCGCGCAATCGGCTGGCCAGGATGGTGGGCGCGGACAGCGACGCCTTTTCCGAAGACGATGCCTTCGCCTTCGCGACGGCCGCCCACGAATGCCTGCTCGAACGCCTAGCAGCGGCTGCGGAGCGCGTGAGTTCGGGTACAATAGGACGTCCACAGTCGGCGGTCGTCGCGGGCTCCGGCGAATTCCTGGCGCGAGAACTCGCGAGCCGCCTGATCACCCCGGGAGGGACGGTCATCGCTCTCGAAGAGGCCTGGGGTTCGATCGCTTCCGTTGCGGGCTGTGCCTTCGCATTGCTGGCTCTCGCTCGCGAGACCTTCGATCCCGTTGTGGAGATTGGTGCTTCGTGAATGGTCCCGTCGTGATCAAGGTGGGAGGAAGCCTCTTCAACTGGAGCGAATTCCCCAAGTGCCTCATCGCCTATCTCGCGGGTCGCCTCCCTGCACATTGCGTCTTGCTCGGTGGTGGAGGGCCGGCGGCCGATATCGTACGTGAGTGGGACCGAATCCACGGCCTCGGGGATGTCCTGGCCCATCAGCTTGCCGTGCGATCCATGGACTTGACGGCCCACGGCCTCGCAGGTCTTCTTCCTGGCTCTCGCGTGGTGGAAACCGTCGAAGACACTCGCAAGGCCTGGGAGCAGGGAAGCGTTCCCATCCTGGCACCCCGCCGCTTCCTCGACGAGATCGACGCCCAGACGGCCAACCCTCTGCCCGCGTCCTGGGACGTGACCTCGGACTCAATCGCCGCAAGGGTCGCCTCCTTCCTTGAAGCCTCGGAGTTCGTGCTTCTGAAGAGCGCCTCCCTCCCTCCGGGAGTCGACCGGCACGGCGCGGCGGGCCTGGGGCTTGTCGATCCTTTCTTGCCCGCGACGGTTCGGGGAATCCCGCGCGTTTCCTACGTCAACCTTCGCGAACAGCCTCCAGTTTCCATATCGATTTAAGTTTTCAGCCGATGATTGCCTAAAGCGAGATCTTGACGCATCCCCACTCCGGGGGCGAAAATTCCGTACATTCTCGAACGTGCGACCTTTGTGCGAATCTCCAAAACAATGGCCCAACCTCAGTTGCTACCCGTGGACCATCCCGAAGTCGGTCCTCGACCGATTTCTCCGCGCCTTCGGTCCCAGCTTGTCTACTTCATGAGCTCCCCTGACGCCCCCGGCGTCCCCCCTCTCGGCGAAAACGAATACTGGTTCGCCCAGGACGAGGTGGCCAAGTGGCTTGATGACGGGGTGATCTACCTCGTCTCCCCACTCGATACGGCCAACATGACCGAGGTCGAAATCAGCGAGGAACAGGAGTCCTTTTTGGGCTGGCTCAAGTCCAAGGGGGTCCAGCACGTCCGCGTGGTCGAGTAACGGAGTCGGCAACCATACCAGCCAACGGGGAGTACCGCGGATGTTCAGTGCCAAGATCCAGCGCGTGATCGACGAGGTGGACCAACTCCGCGAAAAGGTTGACGATCACTATCAGATTCCCCGTGACGAAGCCGCTCTCCTCGCCCAACTCGTCCGCATTGGCCGTTGCATTTCGATCTGCGAAATCGGCACGAGCTACGGCTTCTCAACGATCCACCTCGCCGCGGCAACCCGCGAGCATGGCGGTCACGTTCACTCGCTGGATAGGAATCCCAAGAAGTTCGCCGCGGCAACCCGCCACTTGACCGACGCCGGCCTGACCGACGCCGTCTCCCTCTACCAGGGGGACGCTCGCGAGCTTCTGAAATCCCTCTCTCCGCCAACCCCCTTCGACTTCGCATTCATCGACGCCGACAAGAGCCAGTCCTTCGAATACCTCGAGTTGCTGCTTCCGAAGCTGGCTAGTTCCTGCATGATCGTGACCGATAATACAACGACGCACGCCGAGGAACTGGCCTCTTTCGTCGTCCGCTTGCGCGAGATCCCCGGCGTTACGAGCTGCCACGTTCCCGTTGGCAACGGCTTCGAGCTCACCGTGCGACGCGGCTGAGCGCGGAGCGTACCCTCTCAAGCTTTCCTTCCGGGACACACCCTGGACGATGGCCTTCGAGGCACGGCGAGACGACCCTTGGTTTGGGTCGTACTCACCGCGTTTCGAGATCCGACATTTCCCCGGGCCCGTTCGATCGCCTGGGGGAATCCACGCGACCATCAGCCGTAACGAAAGTCTCGACCCGCACAGGACGTGCAAACGTGCATATGCGGGAATCCTTAAGATCAGGCGATCTCACGGTCCATCGGGAAGGCCATTTCATCCGGCCTCACGCAAGAATCGGCTTGATGATCTCCCCGTGAACGTCGGTCAGACGCATGTCGCGACCGCCGAAGCGCATCGTCAGCTTCGTGTGATCCATGCCGAGGAGATGGAGCATCGTGGCGTGGAGGTCGTGGATCTCCACCTTGTTTTCGATGGCATGGTAGCCGTAATCATCGGTCGCACCGTAGATGGTGCCCCCTTTGATACCGCCCCCGGCCATCCAGATGGTGAAACCATAGGGGTTGTGGTCACGGCCGTCGCTCCCCTGGGCCATCGGGGTTCGTCCGAACTCACCGCCCCAGATGACCAGCGTGGAATCGAGCAAACCATGAGCCTTGAGATCTTTGAGGAGCCCGGCGATGGGCTTATCGACGGCCCGGGCGTTGTTTTCATGACCATTCTTGAGGTCGGAATGCTGATCCCAACGATCCCCCCCCACGGCCGGGCAAAGGAGCTCGACGAAGCGAACGCCTCTTTCGACCAGCCGGCGAGCCAGCAAGCACTGGCGAGCATAAATCTGTGTCGGCACGAAGGGGTCATCAAAGCCATAAAGAGCTTTAGTTGCGTCAGATTCTCCGTGCAGGCTCAGCAGGTCGGGGACGGCTGTCTGCATGCGGTAGGCGAGTTCGTAGTTGGCGATGGAGGACTCAAGGCTGTCATGATTCCCCATCCGCCCCAGTACCCCCTGATCGAGGGTACGCATCAGCGAGAGTTTACGGCGCTGAAGTTCCGCCGAAGGATCAGGAGGCTGGATATTCGCCACCGCCTGTCCGGACGCCTTGAAGATTGACCCCTGGTAGCTCGCGGGCAAGAAGCCGCTGTTGAAGCAGTCGAGCCCACCCGGAGGAATCAAACCTCCGTTGAGCACGACAAAACCGGGAAGATCCTGACATTCGCTCCCGAGGCCGTACGTCGTCCAGGCACCCGCGCTGGGCCGCCCTTGAAGCCCGCTCCCCGTGTGGAGGAAGTAGTTGGCCGCCGTATGCTCCGAGAAGTTGGACACCATCGAGCGGATGATGGCCAGGTCATCAACACATTCAGACACGTGACGGAAGAGGTCGCTGACGGGAATTCCGCTCTGCCCGCACTGCCGGAACGGCCAGGGGCACTTGAGCACATTTCCCACGTTGTTGAACTGCGTCGGCTGGGTCTTCACCTTGATCGGCTGCCCATGCTCGCGATCAAGCCGAGGCTTGGGATCAAAGGTGTCAACCTGGGAGGGGCCGCCGTCCATGAACAGGAAGATGACGTTCTTGGCTTTGGCGGCGTAATGCGAAGGGCGAGGAGCGAGCGGATCGTTCGATTCCGTCTTCAGCACCTCTCCGAACGCGCGATCTCCGAGCAACGATGTCAGGGCGACCGCCCCAAACCCGTTGGCGCAGCGGAGCAACATGTCGCGTCGAGAGAGAGGAGCTTTCCCGAAGTGATTGCAGTGCATGACCGCCCCGTATCCGTGTATTGGGATGCTTGAAAGACTCGTGGGCCGCTGTCGTATCCGAAAACGAAGGTTAGCCCCGTCGCAAAACGGGGCCGCACCTCAGTTCACGTAGATAAACTCTTTCACGTTGATCAAGACATGGCAGAGGTCGGCCCAGGCGCGGGGGTCTCCCGCGGCGCCATAGAGTTCCGCCTGCCCCTTCAAGAACTTCGTGGCCTCCAGCGATTCTTGCTCGGAGGGAGAGCGGCCAAAAGCCGTGAAGTAAAGCCCGTTGACGACTTCAGCGACGGGTTTGTTCTTTGCTTCCGAAGTAACCCGCTCTGCCCAGTGTTTCGCCTGTCCTAGCACGAAGGGGTCATTCAGAAGCGTGAGGGCTTGAGCCGGGACGTTGGAAACGTTGCGCCTCCCCATCGTGGAGAAGGGGGCGGGAAAGTCGAAGGCGAGGAACATGGGATTGAGGAAGTTCCTGCGCACCCCAAGGTAAAGACTGCGCCGGCCCGCTCCATCCAGAGGACCCGACTTTGCCGGACGGCCACGCCCTTCCATGAACGGTGAGAGATACGTAGGCACGCTGGGCCCAAACACCGTCGGGTCGAGCTTTCCTGAAACCGCGAGTAAGCTATCGCGGATCGCCTCGGCCTCAAGACGCCGCACATTCATGCGGTGGAGCAAATGATTGGCAGGGTCGAGCCGCTCGGCTTCGACCTCGGGCTTGCTGCTCATCCGATAGACGCTCGACAGGACCATCAAGCGGTGCATCCGCTTGATCGACCACCCTTCGTTCACGAAGCGGCCGGCGAGATAGTCGAGGAGTTCCGGATAGGTCGGCGCCTCTCCCATTAAGCCGAAGTCATCCAAAGTCGGAACAATCCCTCGTCCGAAATGATGCTTCCAGATTCGATTCACCATCACCCGGGAGACCAGGGGATTGGAAGGATCGATCATCCGCTGCGCCAGTTCCAGACGGCCGCTCCCAGCGTCGGAGGTGGGTTGGTTGCTACCGGCGATCGCTTCCAGAAAGCGGCGAGGCACGCGGTCGCCAAGCATCTTGGAGCTGCCTCGGATGTGCACCGGCTCATCCTCGGCCGAACCATCAGCGATCGCCACCCCCAGGGTTGGCGCGGCGATCTGGGCTTCAAGCTTCTGGTAGGCCTCCAGCAAGGCCGCGAGCGTGGGATTCCCCTGGCGCGAAAGCTCGCGCGGGCTGGCGGGCTCAGGCAAGGGCCCCGGCGCGGCTTGATCCGAAAAACGAATCTCGTCCACCGCGAGATAGCCGGTTCCATCCGTGTACTGGCCGATGTTCGAGTTGTAGTCGACAGTCGCACCGTCGTCGATCTCGATGTAGGCCGTATGCCCCACCCACATGCTCACGTCTTGGGTATGCCATTGCAGGCGATCACTGTTAACGTCGGTTGAGAGTCCCCCGTAGATGGGGCTCCGGATCTTCTCAAAACCGTCGATCACGAGATTGATTCGTCCCTTGCGCCCCGACGCCAGATAGTGGATGAGCTTGCGCTCGATCGGGAACGTCTTGGACCTGATCACACCGTGGAGCCGGTGAGACACCAGACCGCTATGAGCCTGCCCCGCGGCCACGGGAACGGCCAGGGCCTTGCCATCCCCCCACTGCAATGCGAAGTCGCCGACATGGCTGGGGCCGGTCCCAAAAGCGTCCCCCGTCACCGACCAATCGCGGAAGTCTTCGCCGTTGAAGTCCTCGAACACGATCGACGCTGCATCGTTTCGCGCGAGGGCAGGGGGGGGCGACGGAATCTCAGACGCCGACTTGATCTCCCCCTTCAACCGGCGAAGCTCCGCGGCCTTGTCCGCGATTCGCGATGGGGGATCGATGAAGGCATGCTGATGACGTGAGCTCTGGAAATAACCGTAGAACGCGTAGTAATCCTTGGTCGAGATGGCGTCGAACTTGTGGTCGTGGCAGCGAGCGCACGCCACGGTCAATCCCAGGAAGGACTTGGAGAGAACGTCAATCTGGTTGTCCACCCGCATGGCTTCGTCGTCGCGAAGGTCGACGGGGGAGTGCGTCCCTTCTCCCAGGAAATAGAACCCCGTCCCCAGTACCGACTCATTGAACCCTTCCGCGGGGTTGCGGCGTGGGGGATTGACCAGGTCTCCCGCGATCTGTTCGAGCACGAACTGGTTGTAGGGAAGGTCGGCGTTCATCGCTCTGACGACATAGTCGCGATATCGAAAAGCGTCGGGGGTATCGTAGTCGAATTCATGCCCCGCCGTTTCCGCATAGCGCACCAGGTCAAGCCAATGCCTTCCCCATCGCTCACCGTAATGCGGCGACGCCAGGAGATGCTCAACGAGCCGTTCGTAGGCATCGGGTGCGCGATCTTGAAGGAAGGCCTCCACCTCGGCCGGCGTGGGAGGAAGTCCTGTGAGGTCGAACGTGATGCGGCGGATCAAGGTCTGCTTATCGGCTTCGGGAGCCGGCTTCAGGCCGCGAGCTTCGAGCGCCTTGAGCACGAACGCATCGATCGGCGACCGCAGCCATTCCTTTCCCTTGACCTCCGGAGGATGGCCGGGCCGCACCGGTTGAAAGCTCCAGTGCTTGGCACGTTCCTTCAGATCAAACGGCCGAACCTTACCGGAACCCGAGGCCGAGCCATGCTGAGGCCAGGGCGCCCCGATTTCCACCCAGCGCGTCAGCGTGACGATTTCCTTGGGGGCCAGCTTTGACTTGGGAGGCATCTGGTAAAGATCGCCATAATTGATGGCATCCACGAGCAGGCTGTCTTTCGGCTTGCCCGGAACCACCGCCGGCCCACTGCTGCCGCCGGTCATAGCGGACTCGCGCGAGTCCAGACGGAGCTCCCCCTTCTGCTTATTCTCGCCGTGGCATTGCAGGCAGTGCGTGGTGAGAAGAGGACGCACTTCCTTCTCAAAGAACTCGGTCGACGCCGCGTCCAGCTTCCCCTCTGGGGCAGGCGCGTCCTCGGCGGCCACCACCAGGCCGGTCCACGACACAAGCAGGGGGAGCAGCCAAAGCGCCGCCAGCATTCTCATGGGGCGCCTAAATGGCCTCGAGCCTCGAGGCAAAATGCCCTGCCAGGCAAGCATCAAGCATCTCGCCGTCCGTCGTGAAATCCCTCCGCATGCGTTCGCCAGCGCGAATCCCTTGAGCTGATCGGCACTTTGCATGAGGATCGTCCTTCCGTCACCGCAACGACTGATTTCCAAACCTCCGGCGGGAGAAACCTCCTGCCTCCGGGAAATGGCGAACCGTCGCTTCGGCGAAAACCATGGAGCCTGATCAAGGCCACAGCAGGCCAGGTCAGAGCAAGCGGCCGGCAGGGGACGGCCGTCTCGCAGGCTCAGGGGGGTGGGAATGAAGGTGGGCAGGATCCGGCTTCTTGACCGGACTCGTGGTATCGAGCGCGCCATGAGGAACGTCTCCGTCTTCGAGAACGCTCTGTGAACGCAGCATGGCCTCGCGTGGAAGCATCCCTTGCTAACTTCACTTCAACAGAGGGATCGTAACCTGCGAGACCTCGGACCAAGGCGGGGCGGGAGCGACAGACAACGCGAGAAGGGGCCGGTACGGCCTCTGCCGAACCCGACCCTTCTCGCGAATCTTATCCTGATCTTACTGAACGTTCAGCAATTCGACATCAAAAATCAAGGCGTCGTACGGCCGGATCGGTCCACCCGGACGAGGATTCTCGCCGTAGGCCAATTCGCTCGGGATGAAGAGCCGCCACTTGGCGCCGGTCTTCATGAGCTGAAGAGCTTCTGTCCAACCCTTGATGACCTGGTTGACCTGGAAGCTCGCGGGTTCGCCCCGCTTGTAGGAGCTGTCAAAGACGGTTCCGTCAACCAACTTGCCCTCGTAGTTGACCGTCACCGTGTCGGTCAGCTTGGGGGACTTGCCATTTCCCTCGCGAACGATTTCATACTGCAGCCCGCTCGCCGTGCTCTTGACGGTGGGCTTCTTCTTGTTGGCCGCGAGGAAATCTTCGCTGGCCTTCTTCGACTTGCCGAAGGTCTTCGCGAAGAGAGCCTTCTGGTACTCAACCTGCACTTCCTGGCTCTCTTCTTCGGTCAACAGGCTTTTGTCGACCAAAGCGTCCTTGAGACCTTGCAGGAAAACTTCCGGATCAATCTCCGCGCCCTGAGTCTTGATCTGCTTGCCGATGCGATGACCGATGCTGTAGCTGAATTTCTGCTTGAGATCCTTGAGCGGGCCGCTCGCTTTCGGAGCGTCGCCCTCGCCAGCAAAGGCCGAGGCCGCAAGCACACCCAGCCCCACCGTGGCGACCATGAAAAACTTCATCCGAAGTCCTTCTGCGTGTTGGAGAATCACCGCCGAAACGCCACAGGCACCAGCCTGCGGCAAAACATTGATTCTACAACCGACGCCAGGGCGGAGCCAGACCGCAAGCTCCCTACCTAAGTAATTGAGGCTGCCCACGATCAACCCGAAAACGATACGCCCTTCTCCGGACCGCTCGTCTTCCCGATAACTCCACAGGATCAGCACCGCTTCGCCGTCTTTTTCTCACGGATCGTGAGCATGCACCAACCCATGCGGCGCTTTTTCCAAAGTGTTCCTTAGGTTTGACAGATCCATGACACTCGTTTGCGCCGTGTATCCTCGCGTTGATTCCCCACTTACGGCGCGGGATCTTCGGCTCAAAACTCATGCGACGTTAACCGGCACACTCGATAGAACGTCTCATTCTGTCGCATTGGATCCAATGTCAAGTTTTGCACTGTTCCCGGGTCCTCGCCGCACTAGAGAGATCGCAAAACGTAAACGGACGGCTGTGTGCGCCAGGAGGGTTCAACCCTCCACGATAGCCATTCCAACAGTCGCCATGCAAAAGTCGCGGCAAAGCCGCCAAAATCACACCCGATTTAAATGCGATCAAACGCCAATAATTTAATATGTCAAATGCGAACATCCCGCGATTCCCTTTATGAGGGAACCGCGGGATGCTCCGCAGCGATCGAACGCACATCACCCCGAACTCCGGAGAAGGGTCACTCGTGAAGAGCACCCCTCTCCGAACTCGGGTATCAACCAGAAGGCTTATCCGTGATGGGGTCCTTTCGGGTGAACAGCGCTGACCTTGATGTGATGAGCCGCGGGGGTGGACAGGCTATGAATCGACGTTGTCCTGCTGACAAGGCTCATGCCATGGACAAGGCTCTTCTCCCTGACGCGGGTACTGCTTGTTGTGAACTGGAACCCCGATCCCGCTGGCAGGATGGGGAGGAAGTTGCCGCTGTGGACTGCACCGACGGGAAGTCCCCCCTGACCGCCGTTGGCGGCATTCGCCGTTCCCACGATCGTCTGGGGCGCGAAGATCTTGTTGTGGTAGCCGGAGAGCTCCGCGACGAAGTCTCCTCCCGGAATGCCGTTGCCGGACGGGAAGGTTCCGTAGAACTCACCATCGAGATGGTTACCCGCGATGTCCTGGACGCTCGCTGCGCCATTAGACGAGTCGCGGATGGTAAACAGGTAGAATCCGCCTCGAATCGATCGCCCGCCATTGATCGTAACCACGACGTTGTACGACCCCGTCGTGGCGCCGGCCGTGGCGGTGACATTCGTCACGATCCACTTGCCAGGGTACGCCTTCTGGGCGTGGACCTTGGTGAAGAGGTAATTGGACGAATCGAGCAGCGTGGCCAGGTTCACACCCGAGGCAGGGTTCGGGTCGGAGATTGAGTAATCGACCTGACCGTTCAGGCGGTTGAAGAACATGCTGGTGATCTGCGGTCCCGCGGTGTCGATCACCAGGTTGGGGGTGATGGTGGACGGGCTCGCCGTGGTGGTCACACCGAACTGGTCGACGGCCGCGGCCGTGATCTTGTAGCTACCGTCAGCCAGAGCCACGGTGGAGACGATGTTCCAAGAGCCGTCTCCCGCGGCCTGCCCCTGGCCGATCACGAACGGGCTGCCCCCTCCGCTCGCCGTCGCGAACAGGGTGACATGCGAGAACGGCTCGGAGGTGCCGAAGAAGTCAGGCTGCTTGACGTTGGTGATGGCGTCGGAGTTCGACACACCGCTGTCGCTGGCTGGGTTGAGACGCCCCACCAGCACGATCGGCTGGTCGATGACATTGGCGGTATTCGTCACCGTCAGCTTGGAGCCCCCTTCGTCCACGATAAAGACCTGGACGGGGTAGGTTCCGACCCCTCCGTTCACTCCCGCATCGGCGTAGGTGTGAGAACCGTTGACGATGAAGGTGCCCGAAGGCCCGGCGACCACCGTACCGGCGCTCAGCGGAGTGCCGTCTCCCCAGTCGATGGTGGCGGTGAAGTCGCTGGCAGGGGCGGAGGGGTTACCGTCGGTGAACGCAGCCACCGGGCCGTTGAACACCGGTGTGCCGAACTGCGGGATCGGGAAGACCGTCGCCTCGTGCGTGCTGATGTTGGGCTGGCTGCCCGACGGGGACAAAGGTGCGTCCGTGATCACGGCCGTCGACGAGATGACCGTGACCGAACCGCCGTCATCCGTCACCGTGATCGTAATTCCGTAGACATGTTCCTCAGCATACGTGTGTGCGGCACTAATGCTAAAGATCACGCCGTCAGGCGTACCATGCGCGGTGAGATTCGCGGCCGTCAAGGTCTGCGGCGCCGTACCGTCTCCCCAATTGACGATGACCGAGCCTCCTCCTGTGGTGAAGTCGGCAGCCGTGGCTCCCTGGTTGGCGTCGGTGAAGGTTCCAATCAGAACGCTTCCCGTCGAATTTCCCTCCGTGCCCGAGATTGTCGCGCCATTGTGCCCGGTGAGAGCGGCGTCGAGCACCGTGGCGGTTCCGGCGGTCAGCGTGGAGGTCACTCCGCCGCTGGTCGTGACCCTGATGACTACGGGGAAAGACCCTTCCTCCGCATAGGTATGACTACCGGTAATCTCGAAGATCGCCCCGGCGGACGAGAGCCCGATCTGGGTGACGGCAAGCGTCACGGGAGCGCCGGGAGTGCCGTCTCCCCAGCCGCCCAAAGGCAGCGTAGCGGTGACGCTCGAGATCGTGGCCAGCGGGTTCGGGTCGATGAAGGTTCCCAGCACGATTGTGCCGGTGTTCGCCCCTTCGACCGCGGTGAAGTTGCGTACCGAGCCTGTCACCGCCAGGTCGGTAACCGTCGCCGTGCCGTTGAGCGTGACCGTCGAACCGCCGTCATCCGTAACAACAATCGTCGTGGCGTAGCTCCCCGGCTTGCCATAAGCATGCGTCCCCTCAACAGAGAAGCCGCCGCCACCGGTGGAGACGATCGTACCCAGGCTGGTCGCCGTTCCATCTCCCCAGTCGATCACGGCTTTGAAGTCGGTGACCGGAGCGCCGGTGTTGCCGTCGGTGAAGTTGCCGACGACCACGTTGGAGAGCGTTACACCCGTATTGGGCGTGAGAGCGACCGCCGGTCCCGCCGTCAGTGGAGCGTCGGCAACGACAAGCGACGCCGCACCAGTCGCGCTGACGGTGGTCCCGTTGACGGTCTTGGTCACGCTCACGAGAAGCTGGTACGTCCCTTCATCCAGCCCGGCCAGCGAGAGCGCCGGGGCAGTGACGGAATAGCTGTTGCTGCTCGACTGCTGGGTGATGCTGGCGGCGGGGACGGAGAGGACCGTCGCGCCGGTTCTGTCGACGACCGAAATCGTCGCTGTGAAGTCGCTGGCCGGGTCCGCGCTTCCCGACGCGCCGCCGGCATCAATGAAGGTGGCGATGGGTGCCGACGGGATCGTTCCCCCTTCGACCCCGACGATCGGGTAGGCCGAGACGGAAAGAGCCGCGTTGCTGACATTCGCCGTGGCCGTGGAGGTCGCGGACGTTCCCGGCGCCGGCGCGACTGGCAGAGTGATCGTGACCGGCACTCCACTCACGGTTCCGGTGACCACACCATTGGCCAGGTTGACGGTAATACCAATCGGGAACGTGCCCGGATTGGTGTAGGTATGCGTCCCCGTGATGTCATAGACACTCGGGTTGCTCGCATCCTGGGTGATCGTGCCGGCGGTCGTCGTCCCGTCACCCCAGACGATCGTCGCCGTGAAATCACTCGCCGGAAGCCCCGAGGGCAGCGTGGTCCCCGCGGGGAAAAGACCGGTGAGGGGGAACGTGAAAGTCCCCACACGAACGTTGACGAGTTGGAAGTCCTCGATGCTGTTGATGATGAGCGGCGTGCCCGGGATCGGAGCCACGGGCGCTCTATTGGTAATATTGATATGCGAGTAATTCACGGCGTCGACGGTTCCCGCGCCGGGAACAGAGATCAGCACTTCGCCAGGGAGGCCGCCGGGGGTGATCGTGGGAGTCAAGCCTCCCGCGTTATAGTTCAGTGTATTATCCCCCGGACCGCCGTTCAGATGCAGCGTCGTTCCCGAGGCAACACCAGTTCCCACGACATCGGTGGTGTCATTCGCCGTGCCGCCATTCAGCGCCGTGGCGACTCCGGCCGGCGTGGCAATGAAACTGACCGTATTATTGGCGTTCGTGGTTGTGTTGAAGGTCAAGCTCGACAGCCCGGTCGAAGCCGTCGGAATGTTGACGACACCGTTGAGTCCCCCGGGGACAAATCCTGCCGGTGCGTTGAATACGATGTTCGTCTTGTTGGCAACGTTGGTCGTCTCGAAGTTCGGAGGTGTCGCCGCACTCGCAAACTGGATCGTGTTGAAGCCGAGAACGGTCGGGCCGTCAATCGCGTTAAACGACTGGTCGGAAAAGGCAAAGTCGTTGAACGTGTAGTTGGTCGCCGTGGTCGTATCGTTGATGGGTTGCAGACCCGTGTAACTGAGGCCGGTGGTGTTCGCGGCGGAGTCCGTGAACGCGATCGAGCCGAACTGGGGCGGGTCCGCGCTGGGAATTAGCGAACCAGCGTTGTGAGTTTCACTGGTGAACGCCCCCGAAGGAAGGTTGCCGAAGAGATTCAGACCGTGGCTTCCCGGCGCGCTCGAGGAATTGGCCCCGGCATTGAATGTCAAACCGTTGCCGGATCCCGTGGGAATGGGGTTACCGCTGGAGAAGTCGACATTCAGCACCTGGCTCCCGGTCGGGCCCGTGCTGATGGTGAGCGAACTCAGTTCATCAGGCGTGTAAGAAATCGGCACGGGAGCCAGGTTGGTCAAGTGCCCCAGGCTCGCGCCGGCCGCCAGCGTAATGTCGTGGCTTGCGGTTTCCGCAGAGGCATCAACATTCAAGCTGGTGAGGGAACTTGCATTGTCGACAGTGATTGCCCCAAGGATGCCTGCCAGGCTGCCGGCGTTGCCGATATTGACGGTATCGAGGCCATTCTGACCATGAATCGCCAGCGTACTATGTGCCGAGGTGGCGAGAACATTCGTCGTGTCATTGCCCGTGCCGGTATTGAGCGTCGTCGGCGAAGACGTGAGGAAGGCACTGGCAGACGTTCCATCAACGGTGAATGTATTGCCACCCGAGCCGCCATTCACGGTCAGGCTTCTCTGATCATCATCCGTGTAGTTGATCGTCGCGGGGGACAATCCCGTTACGCTCCCGGTGGTACCGTTGTCAGCCATCGAGGCCGTCCGCCCGGTCGTATCCTGCGAGTCGTCCAGCGTCAGGTCTGTGAAGCCAAGAGCGTTGTCAACATTGATGACGCCGTGCAACCCCTGCATTCCGAGAGGAGCCGAGGCGCTGCCTCCCAGCGAGACGACGTCGTTCCCCTCCTCACCATGAATGTCCAGGACGTTGTTCCCCGTGGCGAACACGGCGACGGTGTCATCGCCAGTGCCGGTATTGAGCGTCGTTGGCGAGTGACCCGTCGTGTTGTCAACGAGGAATGTGTTTCCGAGAGCACTTCCGTTAATCGTCAGGGAGCTTGCGTCGCTGGGGCGGTAGCTCGTGGTCGCAATGGTACCGTCCAACGCCACGGTCGCGGTATCAGCGACATCGTCTGCATTCAACGTCCAGGTATGGTGAATGGTGTCATTCTCGTCGTGGAAGGCAAGAGCGAACTGAGACGGGACGTTGAGGATGCTGATCGCCCCCTGAATGTTCGCCATCGTCCCGGGCCCGCCCGTCGAGCCGATGTTGACAAAGCCCAGGGCGTTGAGGGTGAGACTAACCGGTTCGCTATCCGCCAGCACATTGATTGTGGCGCCGTCTGTCGTGCCGGTGCTCACGTGAAGCTCGCCGCCGGTCCCGGTGTTGTTGACGTTGATCGTATCAGCGCCCCCTTGGCCATTGATATTGGTCGTAACACCGGCGGCCGTACCGTTGATATTAATGACATTCGTGCCATTGGTACCCAGCGTGTTTTCGGCGTTCAGGGTCAGCGTGCCAATGTTCCCGTAAGTCAGGCCACCGAAGAAGGGGCGGCCGACCGTCGTCGGGGTGACGGTATAGTTGTCGTTAAAGTTCGCCGAAGAATCGTCAAGGGTGACCACATCGGTCCCGCTCGTTCCACCGTTGACAACGACGGGGCCATGTAGATTGTCGAGGCCCGCACTCAAAGACGGGTTGCTCAGCAGATATTGATTTTCAGACGACCCACCGTTGATCGTGGTGGTTGTGTTGTTGGAAGTGCCGTTAATATGGAAAGTGACACCGGCGGGTCCGGGGCCCCCGTCCAGGTTGAGGGCCTTCACGCCCMAAGTGGTGTTGTAATTGATGGGTGCCGGCGAAAGCCCTGTCACCGAACTGGCCGTGATCGTCGCAGCCGAGTTGGTTGTGTCCGCCGAGTCATTGAGGTTCAAGGTGGCGGAACCCGTCGGGTCGTTGACCGTCACCGCGCCATTGATGCTCGACAGTGTGTTCGCGAAACCGACGTTGACGGTGTTATTTCCCGATCCGCCAACGACGGAGACCGGCTCATTGAAAGCCGTGGCCGTGATGTTGAAGGTGTTGTTGGCCGTTCCCCCCTCGATTGTCACACCCAACGTGTTCAGTGCGAACACATTGACGACATTTCCCGCGGGTCCGTTGTACTGCAGCCCGTTGTAGCTGTATGTACTGGCTGGGATCGCGCTGTTCGTGTCATTGATGGTGAGTGCCGAGGAGGCGCCGAGGTTCTGTTCCAGCGAGATCGGAGCGAGGACCAGGTCGGCCGGGAAGGAGTTCGTACCCACCGTCAATGTGTCGGTGGCGCCGTTCTCGTTATCGGTAACCGAAGACGCGGGATCGGCTTTCAGCTCCTGAACCCCTGGCGTCGTGCTGTCCCAGTCGAACGGGCTCGCGAACATCCCGGGGCCGGGGCCCGTATTGCCATCCCCGGTGTGGGCGAGGAATCCCCCCTGAGCCGATATGACCAGGTCCTGAGAGCCGCCACTGTCAGTGATGGTCACGGAACCGATCATGGTCACCGGGTTGACGCTAAACGCGGTGGTCGAAAACGACAACACCACGCGGCTTTCCAGCGACTCCACCGCGAATTGCCTCATCCCTCTTTGGGCCCGCGCGCCTTGCATGGCCTTCTGGCGACGCGAAGACTTCGCACCACGGGAATTCGAACGCGCTAACATAAGTCAATCCTCCTCGGCGTTGAAAGTCGACGATGTTTGCTCGGGAGAGGGACTTCGCTCCGACCGCACGAAAGACAGAGTAGCCCCGGCGCCAATGCCGCTGGCTTTGCAAGCGCGGACCGCGACCGCCATCGAAAGGCCGTGAAGACCTTTTCAACGCGCAGCGGCCCCCGGACGGCTATGACCTGCCGCCGTCCACGAATCCGTTAATACGTAGGAGACTCTCGGATCTCCCGTCGCAGAGCTCGGCCACCCGACCCGATGGCCAGTTCTGCTATCTCTCATACCGCGAATCACCAAGAGCCGACATGGCTCGGGGATGATGGCACCGCGGATGATGGCATCTTCTCTATTCAAAAACGGCTTTACACAGCTAAGTCATGCGCCATTGTCTCACCCTCCTCTCTTGATCGATGCCCCGTCAAACGAGACAGCTAGAATACTTAGCCAGAACGCATACCACCCTAAAACAAAATAGACCTCATATTACGATTTGCATACACTCGAGTTACTTTAACAATCTCAGACCTTCATCGTTGACAATAATAGACATTTATTGCCTATTAAAGCCACATCCAGCTTTTCTATCCCAATTTACGCAGCCAGCAACGCGTGTCCGGATGAGCAATGGGCTCGACGAATCGTTGCTCTCACATGTGGGGAGCCTTCGCCTCGGCCGCAACTCCAGAAGGCGACTTAAGAACAATAGAAGCAGCGCCCCTCTCGCAAGAATCGCGTGCTGAAAACCGTGGACTCATTGGCTCAATGCGCATTAAGTCCAGGGATATTTCAGTGCAATTCTCCTCACCCCTTTAAACTAGGTAACAAAAACGAAATAGGAGATCAATACACGCGTAGTCAATACCGGCAGTTTTTTAGGAACAAGACAAGTTTATCGACCCGAGGGCTTCTCCGATCTAAATACTTCCATTCGAATTCGCCGATGGCCAAGCGTTATCGGCCGAATTTGCCTTTTTTCAGGGAGACTTAACCCCCTAGGACTCCACGCGATTTTAAAACACAGCGAATCCCCAATTCCTTCGGACAAGAAGCTCTTCCGTCAGCGCGCCTGGCCTACCCCAAGTCGCAACGGCTGCAGGGGAAAGAGAGCCACAGACGAGACATCGCCTCGACCTCGATCCCGACAAGAATCTCTGGAGATCCCGGCCGCGGAGCAGGCATACCCCATCGTCTGATTGGTGGCCCCTTCTTCGCGAAACAGCAATCGATCGCACCGAGAGAAGGCGCTTGCTTCCATCTCATCTCGTTGCGCGGTAGCACGACGCAAGGCAAGCTCAAGGCAAACCACGCAGATGGACAAACAAAATGCTTGGGTGGAGACCCTTCAAGAAGCGGGTACGAACGCTTCTTCGGAAGTAAACGGTTGTTCCCGAAAAGGAGCCTCACAGCTCCACGCGAAGCAAACCGTTGCTCAAGAATGGTAACGCAGCAACCCAACAGGTGTGACGCCCTGCTGACAAAGTTTGCGGTTTGCAGGAGATCTCACCAGCTATGGTTTGTACTCACACCCCTTGAAACCAGACGTTCTTTCTCCGCGCGGTGGTTCAGTGCCCTTGTCATTCTGGCGACTAGGCCGAAATCATCAGGGAGCGAGATCCTGCGACTCAGAAACGCCGAAGCCCGAGCGAGTCTCCTGGCTTGATGAGATCGCAAGGGGGCCGCTTACCACGAGCATGAAGCTTATAACGATCTCCTGCCACGACAGCTCTGGCCTCTCCACGGAGTTCAGGCCATCCGCGAAGCCAATCAAATGCGTGCATGATATCATTGAAACGACGTGAAGCGTGAGGAGCCTTCTTCACGAATGCTGGGGATCGGAGATGATTGAAAGCGCGGGGAAGGGGAGGAGGGAGGGAAAGCAAGGCAGGATATCTCACCGACTTGAACTGTCGGCAAGATACCCTGTGAGATTCAGGCCAAGAATTACTTGGATTCTTCGAGAGCGGCTTCGATGGCCTTGACGACCTTCTCGGAGCTCGGCTCTTCCTTGGGCTCGAAGCGGGCGATGACCTCACCCTTGCGGTTGACCAGGAACTTGGTGAAGTTCCAGCGAATGTCTCCCTGAAGCGGGGAGGCGGTCTCTTTGGTCAGGTAGGTGTAGAGGGGGTGAATGCCTTCGCCCTTGACCACGATCTTGGAGAAGACCGGGAAGGTCACACCGTAGTTCTTGGTGCAGAATTCCTTGATCTGCGGGTCCGTGCCGGGCTCTTGCTTGCCAAACTCGTTGGCGGGGAAAGCGAGAACCTTGAAGCCCTTGTCCTTGTATTTCTCGTAGGTCGCTTCCAGTCCCTCGTACTGCGGGGTGAGCCCGCACTTGCTGGCAACGTTAACGACGAGCAGGACGTCTCCCTTGTAGCTACCAAGGTCAGACTCTTTGCCATCAATGTTCTTCAACTTGAAGTCAAGGACCGACTTGGCCTTTTCCTCGGCAAATCCAACGGACATGCCCAGGGTCGCCCCCACGATCAAAGCGATCAGCGGAACAACACGACGCACCATGGTTGAAGGCTCCTGTTAAACGAGTATTCCACAAACGGGGGCATTATCGGAGGGGACTCAGGCCAAATCAAGGACTGGGTGCCAGTCTACGGTGGACCGAACGGGCGAAGGCGCTGAAAATCGGTGTCGACGCGACGGCTTTAAATCGGGCGACGTGGAGAGCCCCTCGCGATGAACCAACCCGTGATTCCTACCGACTACGGCCGAGACGCCTTTGGTGAGAACCCGGCGGCCTATCACGCCGCCCGGCCAGATTACCCCGAGTGGGTCTTTGAGACCCTCCGCGACCGATGCGGCCTAACGACTGGCACCAAGGTCTTCGAGATTGGACCGGGCACGGGTAAGGCGACCCGCCGGCTCCTGGACCTCGGCGCGAATCCCTTGATCGCTGTCGAGCCCGATCCGCGTATGGCTCGCTTCCTCCGGGAGAATTGCCAGGATCAGGCCCTGCATGTGGAGCACTCCACGTTCGAAGAGATGGCACTCGACGAGTCCAGTTTCGACCTTGGAGTTTGCGCGACCGCCTTTCACTGGCTGGACGAACCGACGGCCCTGAACAAGATCGCTCGCGTGCTCCGTCCAGGGGGTTGGTGGGCCGCACTCTGGAACGTATTCGACGACGACAGCCAACCCGATCTCTATCATGAGGCTACCAAACACCTCTTCAAAGGGCCCGTCAGCCCGTCCATCGGGGACGGCAAGGTAGCGTTCGCTCTCGATTCGCGGGCCCGCATCAACGCCCTGAAGCAAACCGGTGCCTTCGACACCCCCCACTTCGAAACAAGCAAATGGTCGATCGAGCTCGACACGAAGCAGGCGATGGCCTTGTTCCGGACCTACTCCAACATCACCATTCTTCAAGAACGAGAGACCCTTCTCAACGAGCTTGAGCGCATCGCCCGAGAACAGTTCAATGGACGCGTCATCCGCAACATGACCACGTGCCTCTACACGGTTCGCCGCCGCTAGACTCGCTTTGAGGGAGGATTTCCAAGAAAAGTCCCGTGGTCGAAAAGGCGCCGTTGGAACCCAAACTCAATGACGCCCACCGGACACCTCTTCGGCGAGACGCATCGACAAGAAGCGCCCTTGGCAACACTCGTGGTCCCCGCCGGTGGGCCAAGGCTTTCAACACACATGGGAACACCTGGACCAGCCAACGGGGCGACTTACAACGGCCTTGCCCCCTTCTTAAATCCAGAAACACTTGATCCTAACTCATCCGAGATCCTCTGCGTTTCGCCCTATCATGGATTGATATTCACATTATGAAGCGCGAACGCCGTTCCAATTCCGTAGAGTTGGGCGTTGATGACGAGTGTCGCGGTCCCCTGGCTCAACACGCCGGGAATTTTGCTGTGGGGAGGGGCGTAATACTTCTCGTGAGGCCCTGCGCCATAGTGAACGTCAATCGTTCCCTGCGCGAGCCCCTCGACATAATTTCCTGACGAGACATTCGAGTCGAGGCTGTAGATCGTCAACCTTGTCGGCCGACCAAACTTGTCGACGTTCTGCGGCACAGCGTAGAGGTCGAAGCCCAGATCGGAATTGGAGTCGATGTTGCGGTCGAAAAGCGAGGCTTCTCCAGTAGATGAGGCCGTCGGATCCGTCGGCTGAATGATGCGCATCTGGATGTCGGAATGGAGAACCTCGTTGGTCCTTCCCGCGCCTCGGAAGTAGAAATCGCTTTGCTCCGTGCTGAACCGGCCGGGACCGATGGTGTATTCCCCGACGAAGCTCGCGCGGTAGGTTTCGCGCTTGGATTCCTTGGCCGTCGGAACACCGGTGGGCGTCAAGAGCGGGTTGAAGACACCCGTCTGGTTCACGGGAGGGGAGGTGAACGGAGGCGATTTGAGCGTGATATTCGACAGCGCGTGCTGACCCCGCGCAATCATGCCCAGGTCCTGGAGGTCAGCCACAACCAAGGCCAGGGAGGTCGGCAAATCGCGAGATTCCAGCCAATCGACGCTGGGACGAAACCGGGGGCGCGTGGGCTTCTTCATCGCATCTCCTCCTGAGACACTCCTCGGCCTCAGTCAGGGATCCAGCAAGGACCCGTGACGAAACTTGGAATCGCGATATTTTTCTGTGCTTTTAAATAAAATTAATTAATAATAATAAAAACAACCATGATCATGGATTATAGTCCACGTTGCGAAGATTGAAGGTCGTTCCGATCCCATAAAGCTGCGCATTGATGACCACGGTGGCCGTCCCCTGGCTTAGCACGCCGGGAAGCCTGTTACTGCTAGGGGAGAAGTTGGGGGTATGCGGAACCGGGCCGTAATGAATCTGGATCGTGCCTTGCGAAGATCCCTCTACGTAAATCCCTGACGAGACGTTGACGTCCAGCGAGTAGATTCTCAACTTCGTGGGCCTTCCGTAGGCATCGAGCGAGTTTGGCTCGGCGACGATGTCCCAACCGATCTGCGTGTTGGAGTCGAGATTTCGTGTGAAGACAGACACTTCTCCCGCCGGAAGAATATTGGGATCGGTGGGGCGAATGACGCGCAACTGTGTATCGGAATGGAGGTCGACAGTCGAACGGCCCACACCGGCAAAATAGAAATTACTGGCCTCAGTACTGAAACGCCCAGGGCCCAGCATGTACTGACCGACGAATGTTGCGCGATAGGTTTCTCGCCGAGATTCCTGGGCGGTTGGAACACCAGTGGGCGTCAATAGCTGATTGAGCGGGATCGTGGTATTGGACGGTGCCTGGGTAAATCTCTGGTGGAGAGCGCTCGCCGCCGGGCTGGCGTGAGGGCTGGCGCTAGGCCCCGCCGACAACAAGAGCCGCGTCTCGCAACGGTCCAACCCAGGGAAAAAGCAAACGCTGATACGACGCTTCATCTCACTCTCCGCATCCATTCCGCTGGAGAAAATCGTGCGCCGGCCGCAAGCGGCTCCGCCACCTGATTGGGAGCCGTTTCAGGGCAAAATCCGCTGCCCCACCGCCGTATTGAGCGCGAGCATGCTCTGGCGGTGACGGACGGCTGTGTCCAGGTATTGCTTCACGGCAGAGCTGTAGCTCAGCTCGGCGTTGATATAGGTGATGATGCTGGTCTCACCGCTACGGAAGAGTTTCGCCGCCTCGTCACGATTCTCGAGCGCGATCCGGAGCACGTCGTTGAAGATCTCGGCGACCTCGCGCCTCGTCGTGTCGTATTCCGTATAGGCAGCCTCAACGTCAGCGATGATTTGGCGTTCCACCGTCGAGAGCTGCAACTGGCTTTGTCCCACGTTGATCTTCGCGCGCTCGATCGCTCCCTGGTTGCGGTTGAATACGGGAAGCGGAATCGTCACCCCGACAGCCCATCCGTAAGTGCTCTTCAACCCGAAGGGCTGATTGTCCTGGAATGTGTAGGGCTGATAAAGCACGTAGATATCACTGTATTTATTAGCTTGGGCCAGCTTTACGTCAGCGTTGGCTCGTTTGATGCCCAGCCGATAAGAAACGACGTCGGGCCGGCTTTCGAGTGCGGTCCGTACCAATTGGTCCATGGGGGGAGGGGGAGGGGCCTTATCCAGAATCGAACCTCTGAGCTCCAATTTCGGAGCCTCCGCCGGCGGCAAATGGAGCAGCGCGACTAACGCCACGCGTGATTTCAGGTAAGCCGCGGTGGCATCACGCAAGGCAATTTGAGAGGTACGGAGTTGGATCCGGACCTGGCCGTAGTCGACCTTGCTAATCTCTTTGCCCTCGAAGAGTTTGCGAGTTCTGGCTTCAAGCTCGATCTGCCGGCGAATACTTGCCCGGGTGTACCGCAGGGTTTCCCGGTCTTGCAGCACCTGCACGTAGGCCGTGTAGAGGTCATTCAGCTTCTGCCGCACCGCATCCTGGAAGGCCGCCTCAAGCACGGTCTTCGCCCGATCGGCCACCGCGGTCCTCGCTCTGCGTTTCCGTGAAACGTCCAGAGGAATCGATACGTTCACGTCGTATTGCGGCGGTCCTCCCAAAGCCAGCTTGTTGTACTGCCCATAGGGAAAGAGCTGAGCGTCCGCGTAGAAAATGGGATTTGACCGGAGGCTGGCCTGGAGGACGTCCGCCCGTGCCATTGGTATCTCCAGGAATTTGCCTTTCAAATCCGGGCTGGTGCTAAACAAATGCTCGATGGCCGCATCAAGAGTAAGTCCGTTCGGAGGCCCTTCGTTATCCGGCTGACCTGGCAATTCCAGAGTGCCGTAAAGTGGCACGGCCGGTCCGATCGGCTGCGGCGCGGGAGCCGAAAAGCCCATCTGCTCATCGGTGACCCCCACAGTCAGCGCGGGGCGGGAAAGCGTGGTCGGAATACCGTGGGCCATGGTCGACCCTGGCCGACTGCCCAGGATTCCGCCGGTTCCCGGCGTGTTCAGGTTGCTTCCCCCTCCTGAACCAGGTGGCTGCCCCAGCAGAGACGCGGCTGAACCAGGTAGCGGCGGTACGCTCGTATCAAGCGTCGGTGCTTGCGCATGCACTCGTCCGACGAAGAGGCCGCAAATTACGACAAAGGCCTCGAATCGCTGGAATCGAGGAACCATTTTGAAGCCCTCCCTGGCGCGGAGCTCCGGACCTGCGCATGCGGCTCAGGGCCATGCAAGCGCACGCGGCTCCATTCCCGTCGTTCCCACGACAGGATGCGATGAAAACGTCCTGTTCCGACAAGAGGACGCAAGGATTGACGCAGGGGGGGCTGGTTGACTCTAACGATCTTGCCGAGCGGAAGGGGAGGACTCGGTCAATCGCTGAGGCGTGCTGTGCACACAAGACGCCTCACATCACTCCCAGTATTGGGATCATCGGCAAAATCGACCGCGGATTTGAGCCTGAGTGGTCTGCGAATTTCGTTGAAGTTGGGTAGGCTGCCGCAAGGATTTTCCAAGGTGGAATTACGAAAGCATTTTCTTACCGTTTGCCGCGTGCTGAGACGTCACGCAGACTCATCCCATTGGTTGTCAAGAGGCGCCTTGCATGCACACCCATCAAGGGCCGCGGATCTCGAAACCCTCGGCGGAAATCCCCCATCAAGCCTACCCGAACCGCCTTCCTCGCCACGGGTCGACTAGCGTAACAGCTCCTGGCCTGATGCTCGGCCCAAAGGGGCATGCGGCGATGGGGACAGCGGCCATTGCTTTCTTCGGGACGAGTACGTACTTTTTTGTGAGTACCTTCGTCCCAGGAAAGGGCATCATGAACAAAAAACCCTATAGCTGCGGGCTCGAGGCAGCGCTCGAGGTGGTTGGCGGGAAGTGGAAACCACTCGTCCTCTGGCGTCTCGCTCCGGGCGCTCGGCGGTTTGGCGAACTCCGGCGTCTCGTCCCCGGCATCAGCGAGAAGATGCTCATCCAGCAACTGCGCGAGATGGAGGCCCACGGCATCGTGGATCGCAAGGATTTCCAGGAAGTCCCCCCGCGCGTTCAATACTCGCTAACCCCCTTTGGCGTCACCCTGACTCACGCTCTCAAACCCTTGTGCAATTGGGGAGCGACTCACATGTCGCGCATTCAAGAAAGCCGAGCCCAAGAGGAAGCTACGGACCGCGAGACAGTCCCCCTCGCCAGCGATACCTAGCGGTTTTCGGCCAGGGCCTTTCCATGGGCCCTGGGTAAGTCCGGTGTGGATGCCTGGGCCATTCCCCGGGGCGTTGCGGCGCTCCTCCACGGCCGCCCCACAAGATAAGGGTATGTCTTTCGCTCTCTTCCTTCCTCGACTGCACTCTTCGCTCAAACCAACCGATCAAATCATCACATTTGAATTACAAGCACGACCAGGTGCAGACTACACGGCGGGATTTTCAAGGAGAGGATCAAGGGTGCCCAGATGATTCGGTGAGGCTTCACGATCGAAGATGGCGACTCAACTTCAGCCTCGCGAGCTGGGCCGACGACTCCGGCGCATCCTCAGGAAATTGGTGGGTGTGCTGATTTTTGCTTGAAACCATCGCAAAGCGGGATGGGTATCGACATCGCGATGCGCGGGTCCAAAGGCGTCGGGTTCCCCTCCTTCCCAGGCTCACAGAGGCTTTCCTCGTGAAGAAACTCCTTCTCCCGCTCGGGGCGGCTTTCCTTCTGTTCGCCTTCGTCGCGAGGTATTCCGCGGCGGATCTTCCGAAGGTCATCGACGCCGGCGTATGCAAAGCGGCCCCCACGATCGACGGCGTCATCAACACGGAAGAGTGGCGCGACGCGCCGGTGCATACCTTCGACTTGAAGGTGATCCGGTTTGAACCGCTCGCGACCGAGTCGCGTCGCGCGGAAATGCGGATCATGAATTCCGCAAATGCGCTCTACGTGGCGTTCAAAGTGCCGGATTCAACCGTCGATAACACGCTTGCCCCCCTCATGCTGGACGGCGCCATGCTGGCGCTCTGCCAAGGGGAGAAGGTGAGTCCTCATGACGATCGCAAGCTGATCGCCGAGGGGCTGTATCGCGATAAGTTCGTGGACGCGCCGGGGAAGGGGGATGGTGACGACGCTCATCAGGACGGACGCGGGGCGATGACACGGCAGAACGGGACCTGTTCGTTCGAATGGGCACTCCCCCTCAAATCGACCGATCAAGACGATCTCAAAGCCAAGCCCGGCGACGCCATTCGCTTCAACCTGGCTTATTTTGATGCCTTTCAAGTTCCGTTGACGAAGACGAAGATCGGCGGTGTCTACGGAGTTCATCTCGACCAGGCGGACGAGTGGGGAACGCTCCGGCTCGCCGCGAACGTCAAGGATGACGGCGGCGAGGCCTTTCAAAGTCCTCACTGGGTCAAGGGACTCGCGCAAAAGATCCGAAGTCTCGCTTTGGCCGGCTTTCAGGTGACTGAAGACGTAACCGCGCCGGGGCTGAGTGCTACAACGGGCAAGTTGCTCGCAACGGTGACTTACCGAGACCACAAGGGTAAGGAGAGGGAGGCCAAGGCCAAGCTGTACTTTCCCAACTCGGTCGCGTCCGCTGGATCGGCGAAGATACCCCTCTTTTTTGCCGCGGGGTACGAGTTGCCGGACGGAGCCGAGCAGGAGTACATCAAACGAGGCTGGGCCGTTATTTCTCCTCGAGACGTGAGTCCCAACCCGCTGGTTCGCACCAAGAATCCGGACGTCGCCTTGCTGCACATCGCCCGTTCGCTCCCCTGGATCGACGACCGCCGCGTGTTTGTTGGAGGGGGAAGCGCCGGGGGATGGATGACGTTGCTCCTGGCCGCCGAGACGTTTCCCCTAGCCGGAGCCGCCCCGGACGTCCCTCCCTTCAATCTGGGATACAACGGTGCTTACTTCTTCAAACAGCTTGAGATCGCCGGCCCCAACGGCGGCGGAACCGCCAGAATTCCTGCCATGTTCGGGGTGGGCACCCTCCTCAAACCCTGCCAGGACGTCTACGGCGAGCAATATGATGGCGCCAACTGGTTCGCCGATTCCCCGGCAGCACAAGTGAAGATGATCACTTGCCCGGTTTCCGTCTATTGGACAACAGCGGATGTACTGGTCCCCATCGACCAGGTCGGAGCCCAGTGGGTTCAGAAGTTTGATGAGTCGCAATTCCCTCCCGGCTTCACGATGGACCCGGAAACATTGATGAGCAGTCGCGAAGGGCGCATCCGTCTCGTCGACGTCCTTCCCTCCAGCGAGTACGAGGTCTTCACCATCAATGTTCCTCCGGGAACTTCACGCGCCAATAACCCGGCGAGCGGCGGCAAACCGTCCACATGTGAGCTCCCCGTCAGCGCCCGTAAGCGGTGGTCGATCAGCATTATCAATGAGGGGGTTCCCATTCCGGACGTCGATCACCGGAAATACGCCCTGTTCCCCACCCGCAACGGGTTCTGGAAGCAAGTCGACACGGTCACGATTTCATCGGACCAACTGAGCCTAACGAAACTCGAGCAATTGATGGATCGCTACGCGGGGAAGGAGTCACTGCCGTCGACACTCCAGCATCTCGACTTCCCTGAACGGGAACGGGCGGACGTCCTTCGCGGACTGAAGACCTACGCCTCCAATCAGCCGGCCAATCGAACCCGCCTTGCGGAGCTTTACTCCCAGCTCCCCGCGGCGAAACGTGTTCTGGAACCGGACGCCCTGCAATCACTCGGCGTCGGGCGATAAACGTCATGGCGTGAGGCGAGCGAGGGCTCGCCTCACCGTCGTGGGCATTTTTCCAAGCCGCGAGACGCCGAAAATCAAAAACCATTTCTTTTATCTTAAAATTTTTCATTTGCAAACGATTTGCTCATCAAGGGCTTTCCGAAGAGTGTGAAGAACGGCCTTGATCCAGACGGCCCTTCACGCGGCGGAGGGTGTATTCGCTGGCCGTCCCCCAAGGACCACGGCCGAGCAGGGCCCTTGACCTTCCATCGCGAGAGTCCTTCGCGCGTTGGGTTCGTTCTCGCTTGACCATACCGCCTTGAGGATCGGGAAAAACTCCACACATCCAGGTCCTGTGAGCGTGCCCAATAAAAGCGGCTCGCGGAACCTCAACGTTTCGCGCGAGAAAACCGTTAGGATTCTGGGAAGAGACTCGCTACCTTGGTTCCCATCCGTTGCTTCGGGCGGCTTTGCCTCACGCCGAACCTCGAAAAGGGAGATCAAGGATCGATGATCGGACGGCATTCTGCGACCCACCTTCGTAGACGACCCCAAGGTGTTTCCGCCTTCGTGATCTTGGCAGGCTTCTTTCTGACCGCCGCCGCGGATGAATCGCGTGCTCGGGCAGCCGAAGTCTTCCGGGCCGGCGCTTACGCGGCTGATATCACCCCCGAGAGATTTCCGATCTCGATGAACGGCCAGATGGCCGACCAGATCGCCACATCGGCCTTCGACCGGCTCCACGCGCGATGCCTGGTCCTGGACGATGGCAAGGCCCCGGTCGCGATCGTTGTCGTGGATAGTTGCGCGGTGCCTCGCTCGCTTTTTGATAGCGCCAAAGATCGCATCCGGAAATCGATCGGAATTTCGACGGAGCGCATGCTCATGTCGGCGACTCATACACACACAGCGCCTGCCCTCACCGGGGCGTTTCAGACGGAGCCCGACGAGGCTTACGTCGCGTACGTAACCGACAAGATCGTCGACGGGGTTGAGCGTGCCTACAAGCAGCGCGAGGCAGCTCAAGTGGGCTGGGGCGTGGGGCGAGATGAAACCCAGGTCTTCTGTCGCGACTGGTTCATGAAACCGGGCACGGCCCAAACAAACCTGTTCGGTGGAACGAGCCAGGACCAGGTCCAGATGCATCCTGGCTATCAGAATCCCAACGCGATCAAGCCGACGTCTCCGGTTGACCCCGACGTCTCTCTACTGGCCGTGAAGTCGACCTCGGGCCGGCCGATCGCCATTCTGGCCAATTACTCGATGCACTACGCGGGCTACGGAATTCCCCCCGCCTCAGCCTCCGCCGACTACTTTGGGCGTTTCGCGGAGCGCATCAAGAAACTTGTCGGCGCGGACTCGGTCGACCCTCCCTTTGTGGGCATTCTCTCCAACGGCACCAGCGCAAACCTGCACTGCTACGACTACAGCAAGCCTCGGCGGGACGTGACTATCGACACAGTCGCGGACAGCGTCGCGCAGTCGGCTTTCACCGCTTATCAAGCCATTTCGTTCCGCGAGCACGCCAAACTCATCATGCGTGAAGCCAAGATGCAGCTCAAGATTCGGCAACCTCATGAAGGGGAAGTGCTCAAAGCGAAGGAGATCCTCGAGAAGGCCAAAGGGCGTGCGCTCCGTGATTACACCGAGATTTATTCGCGCGAGACCGTTCTCTTGGACGCGCGCTACCCCACAATCGAGTTCAAGCTCCAAGCATTGAAGATTGGAGAGTTGGGGATCGCGGCCATCCCTTGCGAGGTCTTCTCAGAGACCGGCCTGGCCATCAAGCGCGAGAGTCCCCTGAAGCCCACGTTTACGATTGAGCTGGCCAACGGCTATAACGGCTACCTTCCTCCTCCGGAACGGCATGCCCAGGGGGGCTACGAAACGTGGCGGGCTCGCTCGAGCTGCCTTGAGGTCGGCGCCGAGCCCAAGATTCGGGCCGAGGTTTTGCGTTTGCTCGAAGAGGTCGCGAAGGCCAAGGAATGAGGCTCCAGCGCAGCGATCATGCGGAGGCTCTTTTTGTGGGGCGGGTCGAGCACCCGCCCCGCAAGAGAATGCCTTGCCGGTGTCTTCGCCCAAGAGAAATAGGAACGGGCAGGCCCGCGTGGCAGCACGAAGGTACGTCCCGCCAAGAATGGACGGACCACCGGACGGATTCACGATCGGGCTGCCTATGAAGTTCATCGAGACAGGACGTCGTGGAGAGATGTTTTGGGTGGCGCCGGGAGTACCTGCCGACGCTGCCCGGCGGATGACAACACCCTTCGCACAAATAACGTTTCGTTACCTCATATCTGAATAAAATTGGCGCTGACTTCATAACGTCCAGTTAGGTTCGCTCACCCCATGTGCCTCGACGATACGAGGCACGAAGACCGCCCCTTTCGGGGGTTCGAGCGATACCCCACGTGATGAGACGCGCACGAGGACTCTCGACCGATGAAACACCGAGCCTCATCACTATTCACACGGAAGCCCATCGCCATCCTGCTCAAGGAAATGTCTGGCGGCGAGCGGCTCCACCGCGTTTTGGGGCCGGTGAGCCTCATGTCGCTGGGTCTGGGTGCGACCATCGGCACTGGAATTTATGTCTTGACCGGTGAGGTTGCCCACAACTTCGCCGGCCCGTCGATCATGCTTTCGTTTCTCTTCGCCGCGATCGGCTGCGGCCTGGCTGCACTCTGCTATTCAGAACTGGCCAGCATGGTCCCGGTGGCGGGCAGTGCTTATACCTACGCCTACGCGACACTCGGTGAAGTCTTCGCGTGGGTCATTGGTTGGGACCTGGTGCTCGAATACGCGATCGGGTCGTCGGCCGTTGCCAATAGCTGGTCCAATTATTTTATCGAGTTCACGCGGCATACCTTGCATCTCAGTATGGACCCAAGGCTGCTCTCGGCCCCCTGGGATTTTAGCTTCACCCAGGGAGCCAGTTGGAAGACCATCACGCTCGCCTCAGGAGAGACGGTGAACGCGTGGTTCAACCTGCCGGCGGCGGCTATTACCGTGTTGATCACGATCGTCCTCGTGATCGGCATCAAGGAAAGCGCGGGGTTCAACGCGGCGATGGTCTTGCTGAACGTGGGCATCATCCTCGCGATCATTGGCATAGGCGCATCCTATGTTGATCTCAAGAACTGGAAGCCGTTCCTGCATGAAGAACGTGGCTGGGGGGGAGTCTTTGAAGGAGCCTCACGAGTCTTCTTCGCGTACATCGGCTTCGACTCCATATCGACGCATGCCGAAGAAGCCAAAAACCCTCAGCGCGACCTTGCGATCGGCATCATCGGGTCTTTGATCATTTGCACGGTCCTTTATGTCGGGGTCTCCGCCGTCCTCACGGGCATGGTCCCGTACCTGTCGATCGATGTGAATGCTCCTTTGGCGGCGGCATTTCGCCACAAAGGGCTGACCTTCGCCAACGGCCTCGTCGCCATCGGCATTCTCGCAGGGCTGACCAGCTCACTGCTTGTCGGCAACTTGAGCCAGCCAAGAATTCTGATGGCCATGGCCCGAGACGGCATGTTGCCGGAGGGCTTCTTCGCGGCCGTTCATCCGCGATTCAAGACTCCCTGGAAATCGACGATTCTGGTGGGAGTTGTCGTCGCACTCGGAGCCTCATTGGTCCCACTCAACTTCCTCGCGGACCTGGTCAGCGTCGGAACGCTCTTCGCGTTCGTGATTGTTTGCGCCGCGGTGGGAATCCTCCGATTCACGGATCCTCATATTCGCCGTCCATTTCGCGTCCCCGCGCTTCCGATCGTGGCGGCGCTGGGGGTGCTTGTCAACGGCGGCATGATCTTCATGCTGGGCCGCGACAACTGGATCCGTTTGATCGTTTGGCTGACGCTCGGGCTCCTGATCTATTTCGGCTACAGCCGGCACCACACCCGGTTCCGTCCAACGGCGGAGCCCGAACCGCCCCAGGCTTGACTCGCGGGCTTTCTACGCCGCTCCCCCTGGAGCCAGAGCTTCCACCAACTCCTGGGTCACCACCCAGGGGGTACGGGGGAGGCGGGCCAGGTCGAAATGCGAGACCCAATCGTGGGGCGACGAAAGAGAGCCGTCCGCCGTGAAACCGGAGGAGGCAGCGAGCCAGCCGATCAGACGACGCGGGTCAACACCCGACTCGCGCAAGGTCGCCAGCTTGATCGAGCCGTCGCGTTTGGCCAAGCGGCGGCCGTCGGGGCCAAACGCCAACGGAACGTGACCGAAGCGAGGTTGAGACAGCCCCAGCGCCTGGAATAAGAGGATCTGGCGGGGCGTACTCGCGACGAGGTCATCACCTCGAAGCACCTGCGAAACCCCCATCACGGCATCGTCGTGAACGACCGCGAGCTGGTAGGAGAATTGCCCAGAGGAGCGGGCAACAATAAAGTCTCCCCCCGCCGTGGCCGGGTCAATCACCGTTCGCCCCAGAAAGAGGTCGTCCCAGGCGATCGGCCCATGGGGAACGCGAAACCGCCAGGCGAAGGGACGGTCTCCCAAGGATGTCGCGTCGGCGACAGATCGCCCCGCGCAGGTTCCCGGATAGATCGGCCCTTCGTCTTCGGCGTGGGGAGCCGAAGACGCTCGTGCGATATCGGCCCGCGTGCAAGTGCAAGGGTAGATGCTTTCCGTTTGCTTCAGGCGTTCCAGGGCCTCGGCGTACATGTTGAGGCGGGCGGATTGAACGTAAGGAGAAGAGGGCCCTCCGACGTCCGGCCCCTCGTCCCAATCGAGCCCGAGCCAGTGGAGATCCACCATCATGCCGCTCATCGCCTCGGCGCGAGTCCGCGTGGCGTCGAGATCTTCGATCCGGAGCAAAACCCGCCCATGGGCCGATCTCGCGGCAAGCCAGGCGAGTAGGAAAGTGCGGGCGTGCCCCAGGTGGAGTCCTCCCGTCGGCGAGGGGGCCAGGCGGCCCACGGTCGGAGAGGCTTCGAGCAAGGGAAAGACCCCGGCAAAGAGGTTCGACTGGTCGCCGTGAGGGCGATTAGGTTTAATGGTCGGTTGAGAGCGCGCCGCGTTCCGAGCGCGATTGATTTTACCGACATCCACAGCCTTGGGGAGTCTTCCGTCGTGGATATGGAGTTGAAGCGTACCGCGAAGAGCGTGATCGACCGGATCGTCCACTTACGAGACTCTCTTTGACTTGGGCGACAAAGAAACCCAGCGTAAGTCGCTCGAAGAGCAGATGGGGAGTTCCACATTCTGGAACGACCAGGACAAAGCCAAGGGAATCATCGCGGAACTCAAGACCCTCAACGCCGTCCTTAAGCCGTTCGAGGAGCTTGGGCGTCAGTCCGACGACCTCGAAGCACTGCTCGAGCTCGCCGACGAAGTTGGGGATGATGAGTTCGACGACGAAATCCGAAACGCGGCCAAGAAGGCCCAGGAAGATTTCGACGCGTTCGAGCTCCGTTCGATGCTGAGTGGTCCCAATGACCACTGTAACGCGATCGTGACGATCCACGCCGGTGCAGGGGGGACCGAGGCCTGTGACTGGGCCGAGATGCTCCTCCGCATGTACTTGATGTGGGCCGAATCGAAGCGCTTCTCGACGCAGATTACCGACCGTGAAGAAGGGGGAGCCGCCGGTATCCAGGTGGCGACGATCCATATCAAGGGGGAGCACGCTTACGGTTATCTCAAGGGAGAAACCGGCGTCCATCGCCTTGTTCGGATCAGCCCCTACGACTCGGCCGGCCGCCGGCAGACTTCGTTCGCGTCCGTCGACGTTCTTCCGGAAATCGACGAGACGATCGACATCGTCTTGCGCGATGACGAGTTGAAGCGCGACGTGTTCCGCTCGGGGGGTCCTGGTGGTCAGCACCAGAACAAAACCGAGTCGGGCGTGCGCTACACGCACTTGCCCACGGGTATCGCCGCGGAGTCTCGGAGCGAGCGCTCGCAGCACAAGAACGACGCCAACGCCCTGGCGCACCTCAAGGCCAAGCTCATCCGCATGGAGGAAGAGAAACGCGAGGCGGACTACGCCAAGAAGTACGACGAGAAGGGGGAAATTAGCTTCGGAAGCCAAATCCGATCTTATGTCCTTCAGCCGTACCAGTTGGTGAAAGACCTGCGGACCGACCATGAGGTCGGCAATCCTCGCGCGGTCCTTGACGGAAGTCTCGACGGCTTCATCGAAGCCTATCTTCGGATGAAGCTTGCCGCATCGGGTGAGAAGTCGTAATGACCGATGAGGGATTGTCTGAAACCTCGGCGCCCGCGTTTCGACTTGAGGAGAACGAGCACCAGATCGTGATCGACGCGGCCAACCTTCGGCTAATCGTCTTGAAGGTTGGCGAGCGTTGGGTTCACGTGCTGGAGATCGTCGATCCTCAAGCCGAGAAGGGTTTCCGTGAGGTTGCCCAAACGGTCGAGGCTGAAATTGAGGGGGGCGACCCGACGCGGGTCGTCAGCCCTTCGTATCAAGAAATCCACAAACAGCCGGTTGACGAAGGGGTCTGCCTTCTGCTGACCGGCCAATCGACACCGCACCACTTCTCGGCCGTGCTGACCCTTAGCCGAGAAGGGGACGATGTGTTGATCGAGTTCGACGTGGCCGACCGCTGTCGGGGCTCCCTCGTGGCCCTGGCGGCGACGTACCTCGTGCAACTCGGCTCCGGCGCTCTTATCGACGCCGACGCGAACACCGTGATTTGGGGGGGTGATTCACTCCTGGGGGGCCGGCTCGAATTCGCAACCTTGAGCTCCGGCACCGCGTCTCTGGCCGAGGCCGGTCGACGAGGCGCTCGCGTCCAGGCGCTTGCCCAACTCGCGCCGGGAACGGCAACCCAGCGGCTTCGATATCGCTGGCGCTGGACCCCGAGCGCATAAGCCCCCGAAAAACACCGTCGAATCGCCCAGGCGATTCTTTCCACACGGGCTCTCCACGCCAAAGAACACTCGAGGCTGATCGATGGATCTGCTGAGACAGAACGACCCGGATATCTTTGACGCCATTCGGTCGGAAGAGGAACGTCAGCGCGACGAACTCGAACTCATCGCGTCAGAGAATTACACGAGCGCGGCCGTCATGGAGGCCGTCGGTTCGATCCTGACCAACAAGTATGCCGAGGGGCTGCCCGGGAAGCGTTATTACGGCGGATGCGAATTCGTCGATAAGGCCGAGCAACTGGCAATCAACCGTGTGAAGTCGCTCTTCGGCGCGGAGCACGCCAACGTTCAGCCGCACTCCGGGGCGTCCGCGAATCAGTCGGTCTTCTTCGCATCGCTCGAGATCGGCGACAAGGTCCTGGCCATGGATTTGGCGCAGGGGGGGCACCTGACCCACGGCATGAAGCTCAACTTCTCCGGCCGCTGGTACCCCACCATCGGTTACGGCGTGGATCCCCAAACCGAGCAAATCGACTACGACAAGCTTGCCTCCCTCGCCCGCGAGCACAAGCCCAAGCTGATCCTGGCCGGCGCCAGCGCCTATCCCCGGATCATCGACTTCAACCGGATCGCGGAAGTCGCCCGCGAGATCGGCGCGATCTTCTTCGTCGATATGGCGCACATCGCTGGCCTCGTCGCGGGCGGACATCACCCCAACCCAGTCCCCGTCGCCGACTTCGTCTCGACGACCACGCACAAGACGTTGCGAGGCCCTCGCGGCGGTGTCGTTCTCTGCCGGCAGGACTGGGCCAAGAAGCTGGATTCGGCCGTCTTCCCCGGCCTCCAAGGGGGGCCCTTGATGCACGTGATCGCCGGCAAGGCGGTCTGCTTCGGCGAGGCCCTTCGGCCGGACTTCAAGGATTATGGACGCCAGGTCATCGCCAACGCCCAGGCCATGGCCGAGGAATTGACCCGCGCGGGTTTCCGTCTGGTCTCCGGCGGAACAGACAATCACTTGATTCTTATCGACATGACTTCACGAGGTCTCACCGGTAAGATCGGCGAGGCGGCCCTCGGCCGGGCGGGGATCACGGTCAACAAGAATCTGATCCCGTACGACAAGCGCAAGCCGCTCGACCCGAGCGGTGTCCGCGTCGGCACCCCCGCCTTGACGACGCGCGGCCTTCGTGAGGACGCGATCCGTCAAGTCGCGGCCTGGATCATTGCCGTGGTCGCCGACCCCGACAACGAAGGGCTCGCCACGCGCATCCGCGGCGAAATCCGTGAGTTCGCGAAGGACTATCCGGTCCCCGCCGACGCCGCCAAGGTGTCTTGACGCATCGTGTCCCTGGAGAGGTCGACAATATCCCTCTCCAGCCACCAAGCGGTTTGCTCCGGTCGTGGGAGTGGAGGTGCTCCACTCCCACAGGAGAACTCAGAAGAACCCGAGAACAGGGTGGGGGATATACGGCTCCTCGAGCCGCGTCATTTCCTCAAGGGTCAACTCGAGGGAAAGCGCGGCGATGGCGTCGTCAAGATGCTGAGGCTTGGTGGCCCCGATGATGGGAGACGTCACGCCCGGCTTGTTGAGTATCCAGGCCAGGGCCACCTGAGCCCGGGGAACTTTGCGCTCGCCGGCGATCTCTCCCACACGGTCGATGACCACTTTGTCGGCCTGTTCGGTGCTCTTGTAGAGAGTCTTGCCAAACTCATCCGACCCGGCACGTTCAGTCCCTTCCTTCTCCTCCCAGGGACGAGCCAGGCGTCCTCGCGCAAGCGGACTCCAGGGGAGTACGCCAATGCCTTCCGCGGCGCAAAGGCTCATCATCTCTCGCTCTTCCTCGCGGTAGAGCAAGTTGTAGTGGTTCTGCATGGAGATGAACCGCGTCCATCCGTGGAGGTCGGCCAGGTAGAGCGCTTTGCAGAACTGCCAGGCGTGCATCGACGACGCGCCGAGATAGCGAACCTTGCCCGCCTTGACGACGTCATGGAGCGCCTCCAAGGTCTCTTCGATCGGCGTCCCATAGTCCCAACGGTGGATCTGATAGAGATCGACATAATCCGTTCCGAGCCGGCGCAGGCTCGCGTCGATCTCGGTCATGATCGCCTTGCGCGAAAGTCCCTTGGCGTTGGGTGTCTTTCGGGAGGAATAAAAGACCTTGGTGGCGATGACGACCTCATCCCGCCGGGTAAGGTCGCGGATGGCGCGGCCCAGAATCTCTTCACTCGATCCGTCGGAATAGGAGTTGGACGTGTCGAAGAAGTTGATGCCCGCATCCAGGGCTTGCTTGTAGAACGGGCGGCTCTGGGTCTCGTCCAGAGTCCAGGGATGCGTGCCCCGCTCCGGCGCCCCGAAGCTCATGCACCCTAGCGCCAGTTGCGAAACCTTCAATCCACTCTTGCCCAACCGCACGTATTTCATGAGTCGCCCCGCTCGGGATAAAACCGGCTCGTCCGAGTGTCATCATCCATAGCAGGGGGCAGGGGGAACTGTCCATCAGTTAGAGAGTGATTCACCTCTAGGACCGTTGATACTTCTTTATGTATTTGTCTAGTTCACCCTCGGACCGATCAGGAGAGGGGGGGACGGATAGTCCCCCCCACCCCGGCCGCTAGCGGCGCATGTTAGGCAAGGTGCCGATCCGCTTCCGGCAAGAGCTTGGCGAAGTTCAGGCGGCTCGGGCAGGCCTCACGGGCCGCTTCGAGGTCGGCTCCCGACCAATCGCGCTCGGCTTCGGTGAGCTCGGCGTAGTGGCGGCGTGCTTCGCTACGATAACCGTGGTGCTCGTGATAGGTGAGGTAGCGGGCGAGATCCCCCAGGCGGGCGGTGGTTCCGGCCGCGACGGAGCACTTCCCTTCGCAGTCGGCGCAGAAGGTCGGATTGGCGGCGAGAGCCGCGGCGCGAAGCTGGTCCAGCTCGGCCACTTTCAGAGGCTGGAACTTGCGAGCGGCTTCCACGTTGTCGCGGATCTGATCGGTGTTGTTCATCGTGACGCAGATCGTCGCCATCCGCTCGTCGGTCCAGATGGCCTGCAGCAGCCCCTGGAACGGCGTGATGTTCCTTTCCTTGAGCATCGGGGCGAGCTTGGTGACCGTTTCCTGAAGGGGAGTGGGAAGCCCTCGTCCCGCGCCGAATTGGCCGGCCGATTGCTTCATCGAGATCAGGCCGATGCCGGCCTTGTGGGCCGCATCCAGAGACTTGTTCAGCGGCGACTCCTTGTCGAGGAAGGGGCTGTACTGAACCATGATCACGTCGATGAACCCACCATCAGCGGCGGCTTGAATGAACTCGGCGCGGCGAGCATTATGGGTCGAGAAGCCCACGAACTTGGCCTTGCCCGACTGCTTGATCTTTTCAATCGCCTGGGCGAATTCTCGGCTCTTGGCAAACTCGACCTTCTCGCCGTGGTCCCCCATCGCGTGCCAGAAATAGAGGTCGAGGTGGTCGGTCCCCGTCTGCTCCAGGCGCTTGTCGAGGTCAGAAACAAATTGCTCGGGGCTTCGCGACATGCTCTTGCTGACGAGGAAAATGGAGTCGCGGACCTCGGGCTTCTCCGTGAACCAGCGCTTGAAGTTCGGTTCAGAACCGTAAGCCGCGGCCGTGTCAAAGCAGCGGACGCCGTTGGCGTAAGCGAGTCGGATGAGACGATCGACACCTGAGGCTCTCCAGGTGCCCTGATTCAGGATGGTGACTTCCACGCCGGTTTTGCCCAATTTGCGCCTGGCCACCCCTTCGGCTTTTTGGGGAGCCTCAGCCTTGGCCGGCGCGTCTTGCGCCTGGAGCCCGGGCACGAGGGTCATCGCGGTGGCCGTGGACAAAGCCCCGGCCTGAAGGAACGTGCGGCGGTCGGTCTTGCTCGTCTCTTCGTGGGACATGTCTCACTTTTCCTGGGTGAAGGGATTCGATTCTGAACGCTTACATGACGATGTTCTAAGGATTCCGGCTCGACGGGAGAGTAGCCGCTCCTCCCTAAAGAGCGCTATCTCAACCAAAGAATTCGGAAAAATCCATGAAACGTTTCCGCAACCGCTTCTTTTTCCGAAGACGAGCCCTACGATAGGAGCGGCGAATAAGTGTCTTGACCTCACGCCGGCATCGGCCCGGCCTCAGGCGCTGTCCTTCTGGGCTCCCCGGACAGGCAGGCTTGAGCCTCTTCCACGGCATCGGCTTCGACCTTCCCCCCTAGCGCGTTGCGGCTCCGCTTCGCCACGGTCGCGAACGCACTAACGGTTGACCAGCCTTGCTTTTGTGGTGACTTCACGGCCTCTTCGCGAATTCCGCGATTCTTAGGCCCGCTATCGGGAACCCCAGGGAATGACCCACGAACGCCTTGACGCCGCCATCGACGACACGTCGATCGCGCCGTTTGAATCCACTGAGATTGACGAAGGAACCCCGCACGAACCCGTCAAACGAAGCTCAACTCTTCGCCATGCGCTCGTCCTGGGCACGCTCACCGCGCTCGGTGCCCTCGGAATCGATACGTATCTACCGGCCTTCCCGTCGATCGCTGAGAGCTTCGGCGTCAACGAAGGTGAGGTGCAGCTCAGTCTCGTGAGTTATTTCGTCGCGCTTGCCGTCGGCCAGATGGTGTACGGCCCTGTTTCCGATCGCATTGGACGGCGAAAGCCACTCCTCTTTGGATTTACTCTGTTCATCATCGCCTCGATTGGTTCTGCATTCTCGCGAAATATCCACATGTTGATTGCCATGAGATTCGTGCAGGGAATTGGAGCCTGCGCCGGCATGGTGATTCCTCGAGCGATCGTACGCGACCTGCGAAGCGGAGAAGACGCCGCGCGTCTGTTTGCGCTGATGCTGCTTGTCCTGGGGGTTTCGCCAATCCTTGCCCCGATGCTGGGGAGCATCCTGCTGAGATGGCTTCCCTGGCAGGCGGCGTTTTGGTTCCTGGCGATCTTCGGGATCGCGTGCCTGGCCATGATCGTCACCCTGCTTGAGGAAACGAATCCGCCGGAGCGTCGCACGGGGGGAGGAGTCGGCATGGCTTTCCGGAATTATGGAAAGCTGCTCATGGATCGTTGGTTCGTGATTACCGTGCTGGTGGGGGGATTCTCACAGGCCGTCGTCTTCGCCTATCTGGCAGGTTCGCCGTTCATCTACATCACGCTCAACCATGTCGCGCCGGCGGTTTACAGCCTCCTGTTCGCGATGAATGCCGCGGGCCTGATTGGACTTGCCCAGGGTAATGTCGCCCTGATCCGAAAGCTGGGAGCCTCGCGTCTCATTCTCATGGCGTCGGCCGTGCAGGCCACGGCGGCCTGTTGCTTGCTCGCATCAACATTACTTCACATTGATAGCGTGCCGGTAATCGCGATTTGCCTCTTCTTCTGCATTGGTTCGCAAGGCCTGCTGGGTCCGACGACCGCCATGCTCTCTCTCGAGCCCCATCCCAAGACTGCCGGGGCGGCCTCGGCATTGATGGGAGCCCTACAGTTCACCTGCGGCGCGGTCTCGAGCAGTCTCGTGAGCGTCTTCTTCAACGGGACTTCCGTCCCCTTTGCCGCGGTGATCGCCGGCTGCGCGCTGGCGGGCCTTACGCTGGCCGCACTCAGGGCATCACAGGCGGTGGCGGCCAGCAAAGCGGCGGCTCCGGCCGGACATGCTGGGGACTAAGGCGAGTCAGCGACGGCCGGCCACGGCTTCCCGGTTGGCGAGCGAGGTTTCCCGCTCGGAAACGTGGTAAACCGCATATCGCCCCTCGACGTGGAGAAGTTGGAGCGGGCCGTCTTGAACGCTTGGCGCGCCATGCTCAGGAGCCGCCGCAATGACGTACGACGCCCCCTCGCGAGCCGCGAGGCGAGCCCGTCCCTTGTCCCCCATCTCCTGGTAGCGGCGTTCGAGGCCATGCCGATCTGCTTGATAAGCCTGCACGAACGCCGTTGTCGGCCCCTGAAAGCCGACGTGGTCGCGAAATCGGGTCGACCAATCGGCCAGCCCCGCCGCGTGGTAGGGACTTGCCGCCCGGTTGAATGCGAGGCTTCGATGCGACCAGAGCCGGAAAGTCTTCGGACCGGGTGGCCCGATAAACCGAGAGTCAGGCGGCGTATGATCACGGCACCAAATGGCCAGCCGCTCGACGTCATCCGTGGGGGCTTCGCTAAATCGACAGCGGCTAAGTAGGCTCCGCTGCCACGTGCTCTTTGGATGATAAGAGAATCCGACGATCAGAGCGGCCACGGGAACCACCCAGGCCGCGGACATGGCGAAGACAAGGCGACGCCGATTCCATACGAACGTCCAGCGCTTCGCGATCACCGTCCAGACCAGGAGCAGAACCAAAGCCGCGAGAAGCGGGAGATGCCCCGATTCGGTATCGTGCCGGGACAGGAACCTCAGACCAAGGCCCAGGCAAACCAGTCCCACGGCCAACCTGAGCCGAGGCGGAGCCTTCACCAGCGTCAGTCCTTCGAGCAGGATGTCGAAGGCCGTCGCCACCGCCAAAGACCGATCCCCGGACAACCCGGCGACCAACAACACCGCCCGGGTGCGATCCAGAAGAAGGCCTGAGTTCCAAAGGAGCAGGAGCCTGCCCGAAAGAACGACGAGCACCAACCCCCGGAAGATCGTCGCCATGCGAAACGGCTGAAACAGGGTGACTCGCAAATCCTGGAGGATCTCCACCCCAAAGAGGGCTCCCCCAAGGCCAAGGAGTCCGACTCCCAGCACGATCGCCAGGCGCGCCTGGACGGACGAGCGAGAAGGGAGCGGCTGAGTCTGAGTGGCCGTGACGCGAAACGAGAGCGCCGCGAGTAAAGGAAAACAGCCCCATGCCAACCATTGGGGGAATCGCCAGAGGTGGGGAAGCATATGCTGCGGCCCTTGAACCTCAAGGCTCAAGAGACGGAACTCTTCCGCCGGCAACCCCTCGAAGATCCGGCCTTGCTCTCCCAGATTCATGAACAATCCCGGGGAGAGTGCCAGCCCCAGGGCACCCAATGCCAGCAACGACCGCTTGAGATCGACTTCGGTTCGCGAGGGCAGAAAAGCCCAGGCCAACCAGCTTCCCCCAAGCAAGAGGCCAAGCTGTAGCCCCACGCCAGGATGGACGAAAATGGCCAGGCCCAGAACCAAAGGGGAAGCCCACCAGCCTCGCTCCGGTTTCTCGATCGCGAACGCCAGAGCCGTCCAACCCAGCGCAAATCCCACGAGCCGGTCCAGCAGCATCGCTTCAAAGAGGTGGTTCGTGCCGATGTTCCCCGCCTTCGTCAGCAGAACGAGGACCACGGCCAGGATCTCAACGCTCCCTCCGAGCTCCGGCCAGCAGGCGCGAGCGAGGCGAGAGAGGCCGAAACAGGTCAGCGCGAAGGTCGCAACAAACAGCGCCGCGAGGCCGAACGAGAGCCCGAGAGGATGGCTGGCGAGATCGAGGAGGATCAGGTAGCCGCGATGCGGATTGAAATCGTCGAAGGCGCGCACGAAGGGATCGTCGGCGTAGAGTTTCGGATCTTGTTGGTGGAGGAGCAGGGGGAGTCGGTAGGCCTGGTCCCCATCCCGGCTGTGATAACCGCGAAGGGTGAAGAAAACTCCGAGGATGAAGACATAAATCCATCCTCGATGCAATGGGCGTCCCATCCCAGTCCTCCAACAAAAAACCGCTGCGCTCCTTCATAGTGGGAGGGCGCAGCGGAGTGTGCCGGAGCCTGCGGGATGGGTCAACCTCACTTCGCGGCGTCAGCCGAAGTGCTTCGCAGGAGTTCTTCCACCGACTTCACGGCGGCGGTCACCTCAGGGTCGAGTCCCGATGTGTCGAGATTCTTCGGATCCGCCGACCACTGCAATTGCGGCGTACGGCTGGCCGTTTGAACCGGAGGAGTCTCGGCCGGGGCCTGCGACGGCTTCGCACCAAGCCCCATGCGCTGAATGTGGCCGACGAACATCTTCACCGGAGGAGAAGACCAAATCCGGGGAGCAGGTTGATATTTCTCGTTCCAGTCCAAGACTTTAGAACCCTCGGCCTGATGAAGCACCCAGGGCATATTCTTGAGATGCGCCACAGCATATTTCTGGAAGCCGGCCGCGACAAAGGCCACCAGCAGCACCCCTTTGGCGATCCCGAGCAGCGCACCAGCGAACTGGTCGTTTCGGCTCGACTCTTCCAACCCATGAGGCTGTCTGCGGTAGAGCTTGACCGCGAGCGAAGACAGGCCAACCAGCACGAGGTAGGACGTGATGGCCGAGAGCCACCAGAGGCCACGCTCAACAAGGTCAGGCTGAAGCGTTGGCAGCGACGGCAAAACGTGGGGCTTCACGTAGTCGCGAATCGGATCCGCGGCGTACACACACGAAACAATCCCCACCAGCCGGATCGCTTGAAGGACAAACCCTCTAAGCCAGCCGCGGATGGCTATGATCAGCACGAGCCCACCCAGCGCCAGATCCAAGCCCATTTTCACGCCCCTTATCTCAGTTGCAAATTCAGCGAATCGTTTCTCGATTATTCGTCGGCCGGGGCCGGTTCTTGTCGACCGTTGATGCAGCCGTATCGTTTTTTTCGGCAGTCGGGGCACTCTTCTTGAATTCGAATTCAACCTTCGCCAGATTTCACCCAGACGCTTACCCCTGAATAAGCCAGTCTTCGCAGACCACAGGACCAGCGCATTTTTCGCAGTAATCCCACTTTCCCATAATCCTGACTGTTCCCGAAGCGAAAAGTCCTGTTTCCGCCTCTATTGAGGATCCTAACACACTCGTGGCGAGCGTATTGAGTTGTTTTTGAAGTTACGGAAACATCCCATCGCGCAAGGACCTTTCCCGACTTGCAGCGCATCTCGGAAAGAGCGGCGCGATTCTCAAGAAACCGGGCCCCGTCGATCAGGGCTTCACCCGAGGTGGGCCGGCTGAGCTTCCCCGGCGAGCGGCTCAGCGCGCAGTCCTTTTTCGGACGGGTCTCGGGTGACGATCGGCAGGTTGAGGAAATGCCGCTCGACGCCCCAGAAGAAAACCCAACTCCCCGCGACGGCCACGGCCGACACAAGAGGAATCATCAGCAAGACGCGGGCCCAGAATCCCGTCATACCCTGCTCATAAAGCCAGAGATTGCCCACCGTGCAAATCGGGAGATGGACCAGGTACATGCTGTAGCAACGGCGGCCGCACGCGCGAAGCGGTTCAAGCCAAGCCCAGGTCAGACTTGGTTCATCCCACCGCCGCATCACGATCAGGCCAAGTCCGAAAAGACTCGCGGCGAAAAGCGAGTAGGGGACCGGGCTCGTCACGTAACCGAGGAGGCCGATTCCCACAAGCACGACGAGGGTGATGTCGATCGCGCTTTTGAGGCGAGGGGGACCCGCCACGTTCAGGCGCCAGTAGACCGCAAGGCCGATAGCGAACTCGTGCCAAAGATAGAAGAATGATCCCGCGATCAGGTGAAGGCGACCGGTATCTTCCATGCCGAGACGAATTAAGAAATTCGTGATTGTTATGATCACGAGAAGGCCACCAAGTCGCTTTGGCGCAATTAAGAGTGCAAGAAAACAAACAAAGTAGAATTGCTCTTCATAACAAAGTGACCACGCAATTCGCGTGAAGACACGACCACTTGGTGGTCGCCAAACGAGCGGCCGCCATTCTTCGGTCAGGGTGACATTGCCCACCCACTGCATCGTCTTCAGGACCTGGGGCGAGTCGAGCTGGAGGGCATGCTGACCATCGTGTAAACGACGAAGTCCTACGGAATCCAATCCTGCCGTAACGACGATAAACCAGAGAATTGCGGCCCAATATGGAGGATAAATCCGCCAGATCCGCCTTCCCAAGAATTTAAAAGCTCCAACACCCCGGCGGCGGCTTGCATCAACACTGGCTCCGATGCAGTATCCGCTGATAACGAAAAAAATGGCCACGCCCAGGTTCATGCGCCAGAGGACGCCCACCACAAGCCACCGCAGCCACGACTCAAGGCCGGTGGCTCCGGTGGATTCAAAGATCACGGCAAAGCCCGCGTGATGGAGCACGACCATCAAGCAGGCCACGCCCCTCCAGACGTCGAGCAGTCGATAATGAGGATTTTGTATCAGGGGATCCAAAAGGGTCACACTCACGATGGACAATCGTACCTTCCGGGAGAAACCGAATAACCCTTGGTTTCCCTCCGAGCTCGCCATGCTACAATCATTTCGGGTGAGTGGTTACCTGCTCTTTTGAACGCATCGATCTCATTCACGCGTACAGTCAACTGATGATTCTTTCGCCAATCGTCGATGCCGCGCATTTGGCGACGATTTTCCGATCGAAAATCGAACTCGAATCCATTAGCATGTGCACTGTCCCGTTTTTGCCGCCTCTTAATAGCAGGTCGCGCGTGCGCTTCTTTGCGTTCGCTGGCACTAACACCGTATGATCCCGTATCGCAACGACGCGAGAGGAGAGTCATTCATGCGGTCGCGCAGGTCTCGGTTAGCGTTTACCCTGATCGAGCTTCTCGTCGTCATTGCCATTATCGGGCTCTTGGCTGCGCTTCTGCTGCCGGCCATTCAGGCCGCACGAGAAGCCGCCAGGCGCTCGGCCTGCGTTAACAACCTTAAGCAGATCGCTCTGGCGGTTCAGAACTATCACGACACCAACTTGCTCTTCCCACCGCAGATTGGATACTACCCCACCTGGAATACCTTACAAGATTATCGGGTGAGCTGGTTAGTCCAAATTCTGCCGCAACTCGAACAAGCTGAACTCTTTAACGCCTATAACTTCTGGAACAGCACCGGCCCCATGCTGGGCGTTCCCTGGTGTTCTGATAGCAACGCCACGGTCTTGCTCTCTCCGCTCAACGTTTACCTTTGCCCCAGCTATCCCGGGCCCGCGGCCCTTGTCGGCCAGGCCGACTTCGATATGCTTCCCGCCCCTCAAAAGAACTGGGCCGTGGGTGTGACTTGCTATAAGGGAAACCTGGGCGACAACACTCCCGGCAGCGCCTTTCCAACGCCCTACCCCCATCTTGGCGATATATCATCGGCCCGGGGAATTTTCTGGCGGGCAACCCAGATTGTGTCGATCGCGTCCGTCACCGATGGAAGCAGCAATACCTTCCTGGCTGGGGAAGCCTCGCCCGACAAATGCCGGTGGAATAGTTGGGGGCAAAGCAACCACGCCGTGGCTCTGACGTCGATCCCTCTCAACACCAAGCTCAACACCGACCCGTGGAATTATGTGACGAGTTGGGGATTCCAGAGCAATCATCCCGGCGGTGCCAACTTCGCACACATTGACGGTTCAGTCCGCTTCGTCCGAGATAGCATCAACTACTCGGTCTACATGGCGGCAAGTTCTCGCGATGGGGGTGAGGCTATCAGTGGCGACGCGTATTGAGCGCGGTCGATTTCTGATTTTTTCCACCGCCGTCTTCGGTTATCAGCGTCGGCGACGCCGGTGCGCTCTCTCCTTGGTCGCGACCCTCTCTTGCTGGGGTGTGCTGGGATGTGCCCCGAAAGGGATCTCCCACCCCAAGACCATTCCCGTGAAAGGGAAGGTCACCTACCAGGGAAAGCCTCTCACCCAGGGGACCGTCAACTTCCTCCCCGAAGATAGTTGGCCGGCCATCGGCGAGATTCAGCCCAACGGCGAATACACCTTGAGCACCTTTGAGAAGGGGGACGGAGCCGTCCTCGGATTCCACCGCGTCGTGATTTTCTCCACCGACGCCAATCCCCGGCTCATGCCCGGATCGCCTCATTACAAAACGCCGAAAGAACTCATCCCCAAGAAGTACACGACGGCCGAGAGTTCCGGGCTCGAGGCGATCGTGGAGCCGGGCACCAAGGCCATCGACTTCGAGTTGAAGTGACCCCATCTCCGCCGCTTCCGGCCAATCGTCCCTCCCACTCCTGGTCAAGTCTCGCGCTCTCGACCAAAATACAGGCCGAATCAAGGCGGACGAGACATTCTCGGTTGGGAGTTTCTTCATGGGCAGCGTCAGACGGGTCGCGCTCTGCGGTGTGTTGCTTGGCTTCTCGATCCACGGAGCCGCGGGGGACGAGTTCGAGCGCATCGAGGGAGAGACCCTGGCCAAAGTCTCCAAGAGCAGCGACGCCACGTCTCATCAAAGTCTTAACATTGGTGAACTCGATGCTCTCCCAGCCGTCGTCGCTGACTCAAGGTCTGCGTTCCTGGTCGTGAAGACCGACCAGGGGAACTTCGCCCGACTGCTGGTCGCCCCAGCTTTCCGCAAGCCGGCAAAGCCTCAAGATAAGCCGATCCCGGTCTTTGTCCTCGAGCGATTTGACACCTTCGAGTCAGGCAACCTCAGCACGCGGCTCGCCCATGGCAAGGACGTCCTCCTCTTCGAGGGCTTCCACTTCGATCTCGACAGCGGCCAAGTCGTTCCCGCCGGGCAGGGAGGGGATCTGAAGTGTGAGACCGCCAAAGCGGGTTTCCGTGTCGTGCCCCCGGAGGGTTCTCAACTCTTCACCCTCAAGAAGCTGCCGGCTCCTTCAGAAGAGCGAACCGCGAGACCTTCGCCGGGACGTGGGGTCGTGCCCGGGGATTACGCCGGCCGATACCGGCTCTTCGCTAACGGCCAGTGGTCGGGGACGCTCGACGTGATCGTGGATGCCGAAGGGATTATCAGTGGCAAGTTCCGCTCGGACCTGAACGGAACCTCGTACCAGGTTGACGGCGCCGTTCTTCGAGAGTCCCCCCAGAAGGTTCAGTTCACCATTCGCTTCCCTCGGACCCGGCAAGATTTTGAGGGATGGCTCTGGACCGCGGGCAAGGGAGCCATGGCGGGAACCCTCAAGATGCTCGATCACACATACGGCTTCTTCGCGCTCCGCGAAGGAGGGCGATTCGCTTCCGAAGAAGATCAAGGGAACCTCGTCGAAGCCAGCGCTCCGCAGAAGGGCCGGCTCGCGCTTACGGTCAAGAAGGGACAGCTCGCGCTGGAGGGACGTGTGATCGAGGAGCAGGCTTTGCAGGAGGAATTGCGTAAGGCAATCCAGAAGGAACCGGCGACCTGGGTGCTCGTGAAGGCTCCGGCCGATGAGCCGTTCGCCGTTCTTCACAAGACAGTAGAAGTCCTCAAGGCCGCCGGCATCACCACCATTCGCTTCGCGCCTGATGAACCCTAAGCATTCCCAGAGAATGGGAATTACTTCGCCGGCTTCGGTTTCGGCCGCCTCTGCATGATCGCCAAGGTCTCGGCGTGATCCTTCTTCTCTTCCACGCGGAGCCGGCGATACAGCGTCATGTAGACGTCAAACTGGCGGGGGTAGTTCTGACCAAGGCGGGCGGCGCCTTTCCACTCCAGGGCTCCGTCCAGGATCTCGAACGGGTTGGCCGACCGCTTGGACGCGCGCACGGCCTTGACGGTTTGAGCGGCCAGTTCCGCAATTCCGGGCGCATCGTCGAGGTACTGGGCCGTCATCCGCGACAACCGGCTCGCCGCCTCGCCAACCAAGGGATCATTGGCACGAAGAGGACGGTCCGCCTCGAGTATGGCGAGACGATGGGCGGGAGATATCCTGACGTCTGGTCCGAAAACAGGAGGGTTGACCGGCCGCAACTCATCGACGGGAACCAGGAGAGGAATTCCCGACTCGGCAACCACCGGGATCGGCGATTGCCCCGCAGCGGCCGCCCCCCATGCAAGCATCCCCGCCCCGGCCAAAGCGAACACCGTTTTCATCTGGGACTCTCCCTCATCGTGAATCGCTGGCGAATCCCATGATGCTTTACAACGGTGTCAATCATTCGGTAGCCGGCGGCAAAAACCCACACCTCCGCAAATATACAACACTGCGGGAAATTCGGGCCTGCCTCTCCTCGAGCCCTGGTTCCGCCTCACCACCGATCCCTTCGATCTCAATGGTGCAGACCCCGTTGAACTGGACGCTTTCGAGAATCTCTCGAATCTTCGAGAAATTGACGGAGCCTCCCTCTCCGATCGCCGGGAAGTACCAGTCCTCAAGCCCCCCCCGGTTGTCCTTGAGATGGACGTTACGGACCAGGTGCTTGACGCGCTCCAGCTCCCGGACGGGATCGGCGCCGGGGTTGTAGTAGGCGATGTTGCCGGTGTCGAAGTTCAGACGAACCCGCACGTGATCGACTTCGTCCATCAGTTGGAGCATCGCATCGGCGTTTTGCGTCGGCCCCTTGTGGGTCTCAAGGGCGATGGTAAGCCCAAGAGCTTCAGCCCGGTCGCCCAGTTCACGAAGGTGGGCGATCACCAACGCCCGCTCAGCCTCGTTCGTGGGTTGGCCCGCGCCCGAAACCACCACGGGCACTCCGAACCAGCGCGAGGCAAACTCCATGCGCCGCAGGGTTAGCTCAACCCCGTCGCGGGTTCTGATATCGGCTCCACCGACGTTGCAACCGCTCACCTTCACCTGCTGCTTGGCCAGGTGATCGACAAACGATTGAGCGGTGGCGTCATCGGCCTTTTCGGTGACGATGACCGACTCCGGGATCACCAACCCGCCGAAATTGTGCCCCCGGAGCGCGAGTTCGAGATGGTCGAGTCCCGCTTGCCGGACCTGCTCCACCGCAACCCAAACACCGGAAGGTCCATAATTGTTCGTATAACAACTGATTGTTGCGTTCACGGTTCAATTTCCGAGGCAGGTACCGAGCGTCGGGGCTGGTGTCGTTCCGGAGGTAGAAGGTCGCTTGCCAAGGGCTCGAGAATCACGGGGACCTCGGCCATTGGGTCGATGACGCGCAGAGTGCAACGCCCGGCGAGCACGTCTGTGAGGGCACTACCGCAAACCTCGGCTCGCCAACCCTTCACCAGGTCGGGGCGCAGATTTTCGGGACGGCCATGGACGTGCCAACGGATGAGGTCCTTGAGGTCATGAGATGCTCCCACGAGCCCCGACGCCACCTTGTGCTGTGCGCAACATTGGGCCAATGCGGCCGCCAACAAATTCACCACCATCGTCAGCCCCGGACCATCCTCATGACGATCGGGAGGCTCGGGCAGCTCCGCGGGGGGAACAAGCTGCGCCGCGGCGATGACGGCGAGGATTTCATTGCTCTTGTTCAAGAGGTGAGGGCGATTGAAGTCGCGCAGGGCTTCAAGGTCCCGGCGGCTCGCCGGCTGGCGCTTGGCGATGGCAACCAGGAGGTCATCGCGAAGCAACTGCCGGAGCGGGCGGTTCGAGCGCCTCGCCTCTTCATACCGCCACTCGGCGAGACGGCGGGCCACCTCAAGGCCACGGCGATTGAGCTGGTGGAGGCTCGGCAACCGACGCCAGCGGTCTTCTTCGACCAGGCTCTGAATCGCGTCGGTAAAGGCCGCAAACTCAGCCTCAACCCACTCGGCACGCTTCCACTCGACCGACTGGGCCGAGAGCATATCGGCCAGTTCCAGCAGGTAGCGAACGTCATCCAAGGCGTATCGCAACTGCGCCGGCGAAAGAGGACGCCGCCGCCAATCCGTCCGGGTCTCTCCCCCCGAGACGGACACGCGCAACGCCTGCCCGATCAGATTCACGAGCGAGAGGGGATAGCCGTATCCCACCAACCCCGCCACAATCTGAACGTCATAGACCCGCTGAGGAACCTTCCCGGTCTGGTACTTGCAAATCCTCAAATCTTCGCGCGCGGCGTGCATCACGACTTCGATGGATGGGTCATTCACCACATCCCAGAATGTCGATATATCGCGGATCGCCAAAGGATCAACCACGGCGAGCCGCTCACGGGTCGCGACCTGAATGAGGCAAAGAACCGGCTCAAAAGTCTCCTCAGAGACAAACTCGGTATCGAACGCAAAGCGACCCGCGGCGCGGAGATGAGCGACCAGCTCCTTCAAGCCAGCTTCGGTCGCAATAAAATCTCCCCCAGACACATCCGCCATCGACCTTATGATGCCTCACTCGACTCGAACTACACTTCGAATACTTTAATCTCGAAAGATTATCTGTCCTCCCTCGCTTCAATGCAAGCAGTATGCGAGCCCATCCCTTTTCTCGCAAAGTACTAATATCTGAACGCGTGGGAATCTTAGAACCGTCAATGCTATGATTCTTTTTTGTTTTTTCGCACCTCGAATCACAAGGGGGCCGGCGCGTGCGCAAACACGTTGCCGGCCCCCAATCGATCGACCGCTCGCAGAAGTAAGGCTCAAGGATGGCGAGCGAGGAAATCAAGGATGGCATTGTTGGTGGCGGCGGGATTTTCCATGGGAGCGAGGTGCCCGGCGTCAGGGATCACGACGTATTCCGCGTTCGGCAATCCGTCGGCGATTTGCCGCATCTCGGCCGGCGTTGAGATGGTGTCATCGGCACCCACGAGCACCAGAGTAGGCACGTTGATCTTGCCTAGCTGGGGAACTCGATCGGGGCGAACGGCCATCCCGCGCAGCGCTCCTGCCAAGGTACGGATCGGCGTTCGCTCGATCATTGTGCGCACCTCGGCGACGCGCTCGGCGTGCCCTTCACGGCTTGCTTCAGACAAAAGCTTGGGGAGCATGGCCGCAATCACGGGCTCCGGGCTTTGGGTTGACTCGGCCTTGCTCGCCAGCACGTCCCGGTTGGCCGCGGCCTCAACCGAGTCTGCCACGGCGCGTGTGTCCAGAAGCATCAGCGTTTTGACACGCTCGGGGTAGCGCGTGACGAGAGAGAGCGCCACATATCCCCCCATGGATAGCCCTGCCACCGCGACCGGTTCACGGAGTTGGAGCGCGTCCAGAAGTTCCACGACGTCGTCCGCCATGTCGTCCATGGTGTAGACGCCGTCGGGGGCCGCGCTATCGCCGTGACCTCGAAGGTCAGGAGTGATGACGCGATACAGAGCGCCAATCTTGGCAACTTGCTCAGACCACATGGAGCGGTTCAGCGGAAATCCATGAAGCAGCACGACGACGGGACCCGGGCCGTAATCTTGGTAAGCGAGGAGCATGGGCATCGTTCTCCTGGGTGAAGACGGAACGAACGCCTCGGCAAAGGAGGGCACAAAGCCTTGAGCCGACGGCCGCGGCGCCACGACTCACGCCGCCTTCGTCCGCTCTTGAGAATCGCACGCGGCTCCATCATAGTTGAGGCTCGACGCACTCTGAAGACGCAAAGGGTGTGCCGTGCTCGATTCCCAGGCACGCGCTAAGTCCTTATTCTCAGCGTGTTTTTCGCTGCGTGCATTCCGTTACCCAGGAGAGGTTCGCGACGTGATACAAGAACGAAGGATCTGGAAAAGAAACAGGCGATGGAGGCTTTCCCTCCTCGTTCTGATGGCGGTCCTGACCGTCAATTTTGGATTCTCGCAGGGCGCCGAGACCGACCCGAGACTGGCCGGTTATCGCACCCCTCCCGGCTGGAAAGTGGAGATCGCCGCGAGCGAGCCCCTGGTCATCAACCCGGTCACCATGACGTTCGGGAATGACGGCCGCCTGTTCGTGGTGGAGTGGAAAGAGGGACGCGAACCCAATGACCACATCAAGGTCCTGACCGATACCGACGGCAACGGCACGTTCGACAAGGCCGAGATGTATATGGAACATCTCGACCTGCCCGCCGGTCTCTTGTTCTGGGACGGCTGGACGTACGTGACCCTCGAGCACGATGTCGTTCGGTTCAAGGATGCCGACGGCGACGGCAAATTCGAGGTCCGCGAGGTCATCGCCACGGGATTCGGCAACGACAACTCCCACCACCGCGTCTCGGGCATCTCGATGGGCCCGGACGGCTGGCTGTACCTGACGACGGGGGACAGCGACGCACACGCCAAGGGTTCAGACGGCTCCACCGCCACGGTCCTGCGTTGTGGCGGCGTCTTCCGCTGCAAACCGGACGGCTCGCACATGGAGAACCTCGCCTTCGGGATGCGCAACCCCTGGGGCAACGTCGCCTTCGACGACACGTTCCGGATCTTCCACACCGACAACGACAACGAGGGGTCTCCGGGATTCACCGGCTGCCGGATCTTGCATGTCGTCGACCAGGGAGACTACGGCTGGCGACTTCGCGAAGGTGCCCGCTGCTGCGCCCCTGACTTTGAACGCGCCACCTGGAACGGAGGAAGGCCCGGCCGCCTGGGCTGGGTCACCGAGACGGGCCGAGGCGCTCCGGCTGGACTCTGCGTGCTAAACTCGGCAGCCTTCCCGGCCAGCACCCGCAACTTGCTGGTTTATCCCGACGTCTTCCGCAAGCTCGTGCGAGCCTACAAGCTCAAGCCCACTGGGGCGACCTTCGCCGTGGCCGAGGAATTCGAGCTGCTCGCCTCCGATGAAGGACTCTTCCGCCCGACGGACGCCGAGATCGGGCCCGAAGGGGCGCTCTACATCCTCGACTGGCGCACCGACTCCGGTGGAGCGGGCCGGCTCTCCGGAAACGCTCAAACCGGTCGGATCTACCGTTTGACCTGGGGAGGCACCGACAAGGAACCGGCTCTCCCCACGCTGGCGCGCGACCGCTTCGTCTCGCTCGAAAAGGCTGACGACGGGGCACTCCTCAAGAACCTCGCCTCCGACGATGAACTCCTGAAGCGAAAGTCCGGCCTTGAGCTGATCCGCCGCAAGGGTGGAGCAAAGCTCGACGAGATTCGTGACCTCGCCGTGGCGGAATCCACCCCTCCGTCGACGCGTCGACACGCCCTGGCAGTCATCTCCGCGGTCGATCCCATTCGGGCACACGCCGCGTGGAACGCGGCCCTTCGTGGTTCCGACCTCGAACTGAAGAGGCTCGCCTACGAGTTCGCGGCGCACTCCGCCACCAGCACTTCTCCCGCGCTCGACCTCGAGCCGGTGTTCGCGGATGTCAAGAATTTCGACGACATCCAGAAGCTCGCGAGAAGCAATCCCGTGATCATCCGGGCTCTGGCCATGTACATTGGAGCCGAACGGGCCCTCGACAAGACGCTCGCAACCGCAAAGCCTTCAACGTCCCCCATCAGCCGCTTCCTCACCGAGGTTGCGAAGGGGATCGGCGACTACTTCCTGCTCGCCCTGGCCGCGGAGAATCTCAACGCCGACGCCTTCCTCCGCGACGCCTTCACGCGTGCCCTTGAATTGAGTGATCCCGACGTTTCTCCGATCCTGGTCGACCAGGCGGTATCGACTGACCCCAAGACTCGTGAAGCGTCTCTGTTCGCCCTGCAAGGTTGGCGGAGCACCAAGGGAATCGCTACGCTCCTCAGTCTGGCGACGAGCAAGAAGCCGATCTCCGAGGCGGCGCGGGTAGGGCTCTTCCGCGCTCTCCGCGAGCAGGTCGCTCTCGTCCCCCCCGACCGGCTGGTCGAGTGGCTCGAGAACTCGCCGAAGACCGATTCCGCGGCTCGGGCCGAGGCAATTCACGTTCTGACAGCGATGCACCAGCGTGCCCTGCTGGCTGCGGGTCCGATCCTGCCGGGCCTGCTCGCAGAACCTCACGCCAACATTCGCGTGGCGGCACTTGCCCTTGCCGGCGAAATTCGGTCGCGCGCGGCCAAGGAAGCACTGATCGACCTGCTCAAGCGAAAAGAGCGCTCCGCGGAAGAACGCCGATTGGCGATCGCCGCTCTTCGCCCCTACGAAGACCCGCGACTCATCCCGGTTCTGTCCGACCTCTTCGAAACGAGCCAGGATTCCGGGCTCCGCGCAGAGCTGCTGCGGACCCTAGCGTCTCTCGACTTCAAAGCGGCCGCCGAGCGGGCCAAGACGCTCCTGAACGATAAGGATGAGAGAGTGCGCCGGGATGCGATCGGCCTCCTGGGGGAGAAGCCCGAAACCGCACTCGTGGTCGCCGAGCTCTACAACACCGGCAAACTTCCGGCGGAAGACCTGTCGCGCGTGATCGAGGCGATTCGTCCTCATGCCACGCCCGAGTTGCAAACCGCCATGCAAACCCTCCTCAAAAAGACCGTGCTGGGCGCTCCCACCGGAGCGGAAGCCGCGCGGCTTCGCGACTATGTAGCGCGCCACGGCAATCCGCTCCGCGGTAAAGCTCTGTACCTCAACAGCAAAAAGGCGGGGTGCATCACCTGCCATCGCCTGGAGGGCGTCGGCGGTTCGGTCGGTCCCGACCTGACCCGAATCTACGAGACCCTCTCCTTCGACAAGCGTGTCGAAGCCATCATGGAGCCCTCCAAGGAAATCAAGGAAGGCTTCGGCACGTTCAAGGTCGCCACCAAGGACGGCCGCGTCGTCACGGGACTCTTGCTCGGCGATACCGCCGACGGTGTTACGCTGAAGGATGCGGAAGGGCGTGAGGTGAAAATCCCCAGCGCCGAGGTCGAAGAGAAGGGCCCCGACAAGACGAGCCTCATGCCCGTCGGCGTCGTGGGGCATCTCTCGTTCAACGAACTCGCCGACCTCCTCGCGTTTCTCGGCAATCAGAGCGCTCAGGAAAGCCTGCGGCAGCAGGCCCCGAGCAAGCCCTGAAATCTCTCGCTTCACGGGGACGCGATCGGGCGCCCTGCCGGGCTGGCAGCGCGCCCGGTCTCTCCCCTACAATGAACCCAGGGTTCTGTAATCTCCCTCGAACTCGAACACGCAGTGGATTTTGACCTATGCCAACCGCCGACGAACTGTATGACCGCGCCGTGGAGTTTCGTGACAAGGGGGACAAGCCCGGCGCCATCGCCATTCTCGAAGAAGCGGTTGCGCTCGACCCCTCCTTTACCATCGGCCACGGCATGCTCGCCAAGCTCTACGCCGACGTCGCCAACACCGAGGAAGCCATCGCCCACGCCAAGAAAGTCGTGGAACTCGAGCCTGACGATACCTTCAGCTACACGGCTCTCTCCGTGATCTACCAGCGCTGCGGCCGGATCCCCGAGGCCGAACATGCCAAGGCCATTGCGTACAACAAGCAGATGGGTATGGAATAAGCCGATCGTCCCAGCGCTCCCCCCCTCCCTGGGACACCGCTTTTCCCAATCGACGGATTGACCTCACTCCCGATAACAGCGTGCGCCTCTTGTTCGAGGCGCCGACGCGGCTAGAGCCGCTAACGCTTGGACAGCTCATAGCACGTGGTGAGTGAGAGGTAAGGCTGAGTTCTGTGTACGAGGCCGTCAATACGTCTGTATGCGACACGTTTGAGAACCGCTCTAGTCCGCCGAGCGCTCGGAGACCTTCACGACAATGCATTCGCTCTATGCGTTGAACGACCCTTCCACACTCCTCAGCCCCTCCCTTCTGATCTTCCGGCCGATCCTCGTGCGCAACATCGAAACGATGATCGCCATGGCCCGGACCCCTGATCGTCTCCGGCCCCACGTGAAGACGCACAAGATGGCCGAGGTGGTGCGTTTGACGGAACGCATGGGCATCCACAAACATAAATGTGCCACGATTGCGGAAGCGGAGATGATCGCTGCGGCGGGGGGAACCGACGTCCTGATCGCGTATCCCCTGGTGGGTCCGAACGTCCAGCGGCTCGCGAAACTGACCCGAGCCTATCCCAATACGACGTTCCGTACACTGGTCGACAACAACGATTCGGCCAAGGCCCTTTCGAGCGGCCTGGAAGGCGTGGATCGGCCGATCCCCGTGCTCATCGACCTGGAGGTCGGCATGGGGCGCACGGGGATTACTCCCGAATCCGCCGTCGAGCTTGCGTCCCTCGTGGCGGGACTTCCCAACCTCGTCTTCGACGGGCTGCACGCCTACGACGGCCACGTCCATGAAACCGATCTCGGAGAGCGCCGGCGCGTCGCGGAATCAGGCATTGCGCGTACCTTGAAGCTTCGCGAGCAGATCGAGGCCAACGGTATCCCCGTCCAGCGCCTGGTCATGGGAGGCACTCCCAGCTTCCCGATCCACGCCGGGCTCGATCGCCCGGGCGTGGAGTGCGCGCCGGGCACCTCGGCCTTCCACGACGCGGGGTATGCGTCTCGGTTCCCCGATCTCCCCTTCGTCCCGGCTGCCGTCTTGCTCACGCGCGTGATCAGCCGTCCTGGCCCTGATCGGATCTGTCTCGACCTTGGCCACAAGGCCGTGGCCGCCGACCCTGCCGGAGCCCGCCTGACTTTGCTCGACGTCCCTGACGCCACACTGGGCAAGCAAAACGAAGAGCACCTCGTCGTCACAACGCCCCACGCCAACGACTTTCCCCCAGGCACCCCCGTCCTGGCGATCCCCACTCACGTTTGCCCCACGTTCGCGCTCCATCGCAAGGCCTACGTAATCGACAACGGCAACCTCGTCGACGAGTGGGAAGTGACTGCTCGCGATCGCGTCCTCACCATCTAAGGCCATGTGTATTCAAAGAGCGAGCAAAGCCGCGATGGGGCGAGCCTTCTCCAAAGTCTGGGTGACACGGTCAAGTGGACCCACCTGACCGTGGGCATCGGCCAACGCTATTCGCGTGGCTCGGCCAAGGGCTATCACTTCGCCACTGGCCTCGGCATTCAGCCACTGACAAGTGAGTACACTTGTCAGTGCCACCCAAGAATGAGTACACAAGGCTGCCTCGGAGCCCGTCTCCTCCGAAGTCTGGGTGGCACGGCCAAGTGTACTCACTTGACCGTGGAAATCGGTGGAAACCACAGACAAGCGAGTACGCTTGTCTGTGCCACCCAGTGGATGCTTATTAGGTCCTGTCTCTTATACACATCTAGATGTGTATAAGAGACAGGGCTATCACTTCGCCACTGGCCTCGGCATTCAGCCACTGACAAGTGAGTACACTTGTCAGTGCCACCCAGAGGTGAATACATAGAGCTGCCTCGGAGCCCGTCTCCTCCGAAGTCTGGGTGGCACGGCCAAGTGTACTCACTTGACCGTGGAAATCGGTATCAGCCAACGCTATTCGCGTGGCTCAGCCAGGGGCTATCACTTCCCCATAGGCCTCGACTTTAGCCACTGACAAGTGAGTACACTTGTCAGTTCCATCCAGAGATGCTTCACAAACTCAAAGGTCGGTACCATCCAGAGGGGTCTGATAAACACAGACGTTCCCCAGGGTTCAGAGGCCCAACTCAAGCGAAAACCATGAACCTTCCCTCAAGAAGGCTCTCGTCCTCTTGCACTATGGGTAAGCCCACCGATCTGTCTCGAGGCCGATGCTCTCCGTAGCCTCTTGATGCTGAATCCTCTGGCAAACGATCCAAAATCAAACACAATGCAATTAATAGAAATCACACAAAAGAAAACATATCCGACTTCAACGTGTTGAAGGAGACACGACTCGGGTCGTCTCCTCACTTCGGACCCTGGCTTTCAGGTCGCGGCTCTGAAAATAACGCCCCAATCGCTCTGGATCGCATTCCGGATCCGCGAGCGCGATGTACCCGTCCGGCCGCACGAGATAGAGCGCCCCTTGCACGAATCCAGCGCTCCGCATAACAGACTGCCAGGGCCAATGACAAAGAGAAAGGTCCAGATCCGAGCATGCTTCGATCAATCCGCGCCGAGGCTCGCCATAGATGTGCACTTGCCACGACAATGATGAAAGGGGCTTGAAGTTGTCTTCATGAGAATCGATCTTGACCCAGGGGAGCCGATCCCCCGCACGAAGGTTGCCGGCAACGCCCTCGCTCAGTGTGCTCTCGCGGTAGTTGACACCGATCTGCGACACCGTGCGAAAAAGAAAACGGCGAGCCAGAGCCATTCGAAACACTAAGGGCACGATCAAAGGAGCCAGCTTCGTTCGCACGAACCAGGCCAGGGGATCCCGATCCGTCACCACGGTAAACGCCTGATCCGTCGTCGCCACCAACCGGCGAGCAAAAGCAATACGCTCGGGCTCGTAGCTATCCAGCAGGTCAGGGTTGGCCGCTCCGTTCAAGACCGCGGCAAGCTTCCAGACCAGATTCACCGCATCGCCAATCCCTGTGTTCATCCCCTGACCGCCGACCGGGCTGTGAACATGCGCGGCATCCCCCAGAAGAAACACGCGTCCTTCTCGAAAACTCGCCGCGACACGATGATGCACGTGATAGGTTGAGAACCAGTTCACACGATCGATCGTGAAGCTCAGGTGCTCGACGACTCGGTCGCGTACATCGTCAAAGGTGAGCTTGGCATGCTCGTCGGCCGATTCCGGAGGCACGGTTCCGACTAACCGCACTCGGCCCGTCCCCTTCATGGGGAAGACCGCGAGAAAGTCCGACTTGCCCAGATCGACATGAATTTCCCCGTTCGTTGCCGGGCCGCCCCCCGCGATATCCGCAACATAAAAGATGTCGAAATAGGTCCCTCCCGGAAAACCGACTCCGAGGGCTTGCCTGACGGTCGAACGCGCACCGTCGCAGCCGGCGAGGTAGGAGGCCTCCAAAATCTCCTCGGTGTCATCAGCGTGGCGCAACGTCGCGCGAATGCCATCGTTCACGGCATCGAAGCGAACGAGTTCGGTGCGGCGCTCGACCGAGACTCCCTGTTCGCCAAGTTTCTCGATCAACACACGTTCGTGGGCATCCTGCGGAAAGATCAAGGCGAAGGGGAAGGGGGTGAGCCCCACACCCATCCCATCCAACGGCAACCGAGCAGCCCTGGTCCCACGAACCCAGAAGTTGGCTCCAGGGACCTTGACTCCTTGATCGACAAGCGTGTCGGCCATCCCGAGCTGACGATAGAGCTCCAGCGTTCGCGCCGAGACGGCCAGAGCTCGGGAGGTTGTCCCCGGCTCCGCGGTCTTGTCGATGATCCGCACCTTGACGCCGAGCTTCGTCAGCCAGAGAGCCAGTACAAGCCCCGTAGGTCCGGCGCCCGCGATCAGGACCTGCGTGCCACCATTCGCCCCTGGATTGGCTGTCATGGCGCAATGTCTCCCCGGACACTCGAGAGAATCGCACGTGTGTGCTCGCGAATGACCCTTCGGATCGCCTCAGACCCGGCCGGTGCGACGTCATCCCAGCCCGTCGCGCGAAGCAAGGTCGCGCGAGCCACCCGAAACACAAGGGCCTGACCAACGATCGCCAGAGTCTTGAGCCTCGCCTCGGCATCGTCACAACGGCCGGCACTGATGCGAACAACAAGGCTCGAAAGATAGCCGACCAGCCGCCCCATCAGCCCCCCGTAAAGCACGTCGAATGCCTCGGTCGGCTCCATCTGCTCGCGCACGATGAAGCGAGCCCAGACGGCGCTCTCGGGGTGCACCAGCATTTCCGCAAACCGGTCGATGATCGTGAGCAACGCATCGACGGCCGCTTCAGAACTCTCCCCGGCACGGCTCTGCGACTCCGACGCCGCCAGCGCCGGGGTCATCCGCTCCCCCATTTGATTCGCAATATGCTTCGCCGCCGCGAGATAAAGTCCCTGCTTGCTCCCATAGTGGTACGTAATCGACGACATCGTCGTGCCCGCCGCCGCCGCAATCGCGCGCGTGCTCGCCCCCTCAAGTCCCTGGCGACCAAAATGATCGATCGCCGTGTTGAGAAGACGGTCATCAATCGGCGCAATGCCGGCAGGGGTTCGAGCCATGACCTTAGTTTAGTTCGTTCGAACGAACAAAACCAGAGACCTTCGATATCTTCTCTGAGGAATGAATGCCTCGAAGGGAAATCCCGCCATTTCGGTCGTTTTTTTGTCGACCTGAAGAAACCCTGTATGAAACGGCGGACAACCAGGTAATAGCTAAATAGAGGCTGAGTGAAGTGGAGTGGAAGGGGCCGCCTGGTGAATGACGGCGAGCGGAATGCGACGACCGACGGCATCCGCATTCTCTTTGAGGGCGGGGCGGTTGGCGGACTTTCGGATGGGCAACTGCTCGATCGTTTCGTGGCACGGCGCGAGGAGGCCGTCTTCGAGGCGATCCTACGGCGCCATGGCCCCATGGTTTGGGGTGTGTGCCGGCGAGTACTCCGCGATCACCACGACGCCGAAGACGCCTTCCAGGCGACCTTCCTCGTGTTGGCCCGCAAGGCGGCTTCCGTTATGCCCCGAGAAAAGGTCGGGCATTGGCTCTACGGTGTGGCCTACCAGACAGCAATGAAGGCGAGAGCAGGCCGGGCGAAAAGGCGGTCGAGGGAGAGCCAGGGGATACCGTTGCCGGAGCCCGGCCTAGCTCGTGAGGAACATCAGGACGATTGCCGGCAGCAACTCGATCGGGAGCTCACTCGGCTCCCCGAAAAGTATCGAGTTCCCATCATCCTTTGCGAATTGGAAGGCAAGTCACACAAAGAGGCCGCCGAACAACTCGGGTGGCCCATGGGAACTCTCTCAGGACGGCTGTCGCGAGCGAGGACCATGCTCTCGAAGCGATTGTCCCGGCAAGGCGCATCGCTCTCGGCCGGATCGCTCGCCCTTCTCCTGGCCGAAGATTCCGCCTCGGCCGCCGTACCGGCCCCTCTTATGTCATCCACCGTCAAAGCCGCGAGCCTGTTTGCGGCCGGGTTCTCTACGAACGGGGCGGTCTCCGCCACGGTCGTTGCACTTGCTCAAGGAGTGTTGAAAGCCATGTTCCTCGGCAAATTCAAGAACATCACAGCGGCCATTCTGGCCGTGGCCTTCGCAGGCATCCTGGTCCATATCGCGCTGGCCGAGCCACCCGCGCAGAATGGCAAAATCCGCTGGGAATACAAGGCTCTCAAACGCCTTGATATCGAAAAGCTTGCGACCACCCCGACCGGACCCAAAACCGGCGGAGACTATGAAGGTATGAACGCCCGCAATCTCACGCAGGGCCTGAACACCCTCGCCGACGACGGTTGGGAACTTGTCGCGATCGAACCCTTCCATAATGAGCATTACAAGCAGGTCAACACCGAGATCAATTTCAACTTTTTGCCAACTTACGTGTTCAAGCGTCAGAAATAGGTGAATGCCGCCTTACACGGAGTCCGCGTGAATGGAGGGTATCTTAACGCCACATGACTCGGCAATTCGCAGGGCAAGCTTACGAAATTCTTTGTAGCAATCCTGAACCGCTGAGGCATGACCACCGATGGCCCCGTCGGAGGGCTTGAGCGCAAACATGGGCTTTCTCGCGTCCTGGGCCATCGGCGCCAGGCTGCGGTAATTCTTCAGGGTTGCCATCGCGAACGGATCGGGACTAGGGATGTTCCCCAGATCCGCCTGATCAAGCACATCGTTCCGGTAGGCTTCTGGGATACGATCCATCCAACGTCGATAGGCTTTGACAGGGTAATTTTCCCGAACAGAAGGTTGCATGACCACGTAGCCGACGGGTTCCATACTCCCCAAGGGTAGGGAGAGCCTTGGCAATTGGGATGCCAGTTCCTTCCGCGTCTTCCAGCCCGAACGCCAGTTGCGAAGCGTCGGTCCAAGATTCCTCAACCCCTGCAGAGAGAACAGATCGGCTGCGAGGGGAATCACAACATAATCTGAGGCCACCAGAGCCGCTCGATTGATAGCGCCTAGGTTGGGGCCCACATCAACCAGCACAAAGTCGGCGTTCTGCTTGCGCGCCGCCTGTTGCATAACCCGGTAAAATGCCGTGGTCACCCGAAAAGCGTCCGCGGCATTGGCAGGATTATCGTCGAGGCATTTGCCCCAAGTTTCCGCCAAACGATCCTCGAACATGCTGAGTCCCAGATTTCCTGGAACGAGCCCAATCTTTGGATCGATTTCCACCAAATTGACGTCGGCAATATCGCCAAGCCGATCCAGCAATGGCTGCACATACTCAAGAATTGTACAACTAGAAAAATCGAGATTCCAAATATTTTCGAGTTGGTCATCTTCGAGAAAACAGGAAGTCAGGTTTGATTGAGGGTCTAGGTCAATCGCAACCACATTTACGCCAAGATCTGCAAACATCCATGAAACATGATAAACGAGCGATGTCTTTCCAACATCACCCTTGTTGTTGAAAAAGGCAACCGTTTTCATGGGCGTCTCCTGACTGTCGCCAGGAAGTGACTGGGTTGAAGGTCGAATTTCACAGGTGGCGAACTGTTTCGCTCCAGTTCTCGTTGAATGATAGAGATCCCACGCCCGAAGCGATTGACAAATCCAAGCACTTTGGCGGCCTCAGCAAGAACAGGGTTACGGTAAGCCGTACCTCTAGGGAACAACTCGGGAGTCAGATCCCCGAACAAACCTCCCGGATTCTGAATCTCAATACGATCTTTTTAATGATTGATCATGATCGGTGTCGTTGATCCATCATAGTTTCGATGAACCACGGCATTCATGAACAGTTCATGCATCGCTCTGGGCGGGTAGTCGAAGACCGTCTGATAGCCAAGCTCGGCGCGATCAGAAGGCCTCCCCTCGGCGACCTCATGAGCCAGGCGGTCTAGGTCTCGGAGAATATCGAGCAGGTCACCGCTAAGCCGACGTTCCTGGACGACATCGTCGGCCTGGGACTCCCCGCTATACTGGACATACTGCGTATAGGCGCCGGGAAAGAATGAACAAGGATCCTTCCCGAATAGGAGGACAGACGCGTTCGTCGGAAGGCGCCTTTTTAAATCAAAGAAACGGAGTGAGGCAAGCTGGAGTTCCAGCGGTCGATCGTTCTCCTCGATCGTCTCGAAAGAAACGGCGTTGGGGCGATAGGTGAGGCTGAATCGATCAAGAACGAGATCGTCAAGAGTCGCTTCCACGCAAACTCGAGCGTCCCAAGTGCGAGCGCCACCGATGTTACGCTCAGAAAGAATTCGCTCCTCCGCGGGAGTCGCGATCGCACGACGAGGTCCTACGCGAATACACGTCCGCCCCTTGTAGCGAACAGGAGGCAGGTCCGAAGGAAAAACCTCCACAACCGCCATCTCTCCCCCTCCGAGCGACCATTTCTGCACGTTCATTGTGGGCAAAGGCTGTATTTGACCCAAAGAACGGATCTCACCGAGTTGTTGGAGAAGTTGGTCGTCGATCGTCGCACCACTGGCCGTTCCCAGGGGAGTCGCGGCGATAAAGAGGTAGCCCGGCTTGCCCGAATTCGGCAGATCGTTCGAGAACGAGCAGATGGCCTCGCTGAATTTTTCAAAATCCGTCAGCGAAATCGTCCGCTCAACGCGGTCCGACTCAATGTCGGCAAGCATCATCTCCAATTGAACGCGATTCATGATGGACAGCCCCCTTATATTCTTCCCGATAAGTTCGGCGAGATTCGATGCCTGTCCATCAATAATTACAAACACCTTCGCGAGGAATTCCCTTCTATCATACGTCGGATCAATGAGGATCCAAAACAGCGGCGGGCGAGCACAGCATACTACGACGTCCGACAATCACCAGGATCGGTCCATTGCACGGGAGAACGGTGCGAGGGGGAACATGACCGGAACATGGATGAGTCGTGGCACAACGGCCCGTGGCGTGAATCAGCTCCTGACGTTCTCGTCTGGGGCGGCCAGAGGGATCTAAGCCAGGGATAACCACCACAGGTAATAGAAGAACTTTGCTCGCCACGTTGGCGAGTTCGATCAGGGGTGGCGGAATCCTTTTTACACGCCGCTTCCACCACCGAGGAAGAGAAGCGTCATTCGGCGGGGAGCGGCTCTTCGCTGAGAGTGCTTTCGATCAAGTCTTCTTCGATATGTTCGGCGGTTTCCGTGAGGCTTCGGACTTGGCGGAGGTTGGCAAGGTAAACACATGTGCTCACGAGCGCACCTGCGTACATGATGACGCGGAAGCCCATCATGGCCAGGCCGCCGGAGGGGTGATTGACAAGCTTGAAAAGCTGGTCGCTAACCCCTTCAGCCAGGCCGATGGCGCCGAAGGGAAGCGGAACAGCCGTGGTGAATAGCGTCAATGGGACCATCAGGAAGTGGTCGGCAACGGTAGGGAGACCACTAGGGAACATTGTGCGGCTGATCGCATAGAAGGCCAGGACATTGAGTGCGTGGCAAAAGGCCGATATCAAAAACGATCCCAATACAACATCGAGCCGGCTGCGGTAGGTCTCGGAGATTGTACTGAGCTCGCCCATCACGAAGGAGACGCGTCCATGGCCCGATCGTAACCCCGGGAAGAGACGCGTGAGTGCCTGCGTAAAAATGACTGCCAATCCCAGGAATCCGCAAAGCAAGAAGATCCAGACGATGACGATCAAGCGTTGCACCGATGGAGGAGCCACCGGCCAGGCAAAAACCCCGGCAACGCCCGCAAGGATGAAGAGACCGAGCAAGCCCAAGATCCGGTCGAGCACCATCGAGGCGATCCCCTTGGTGGTGCTGATCTTCATCTTCGCCAGGAACGCCGCCTTGATGAGGTCTCCCCCGACGGCCCCGGGGATCACGATGTTGTAGACGTTGCCGATGTAACCCAGCAAAAGAGCGTCGCGAAGCCGGAACGTCGGGTCGATCACCCGGACCAGCCAATTCCAGCGGACGAATGTCAGGAACAGACTGAGGAGGTAAATCCCAAAGGCGACCGCAATCAGGCGAGGGTCGAGGGGGCGGTTCAACACCTCATGGATCGGCCCTCGGTTCTTGTAGATCACCCCTCCCAACAGGCTGAACGCGAGGACTACGAGGAGCCCGTTGATCAGCAACGATCGACGCGGATTTTTCGGCGATTTCGACATGGAAACGGACTCACTCGTGTCGAATCAGAACCGTGGGATCGAACGACTCAGAGCGTTCCCTTCGTCGAGGGAACTCCTTCGTTCCGCGGATCGCGTTCGGTCGCCGCGCGAAGCGTGCGGGCTAACCCCTTGAAAATGGCTTCGCTGATGTGGTGGCTGTTGCGACCGTAGTGCAAAAGAACGTGCAGGTTCATTCGTCCCTGCGTGGTCACCGCCTGCCAGAAGTCGGCGACGAGCTCGGTGTCAAAGGTGCCGATCTTCGGAGTGGGAAACGGAGCATTCCAGGCCCAGTAGGGGCGTCCACCCAGGTCCACCGCGCAAGTGACCAAGGTCTCGTCCATCGGCAAAACCATGTGCCCGTAACGGCGGATTCCCGCCCGATCTCCCAGGGCGCGGTCGATCGCCTGGCCCAGGCAGATCCCAATGTCTTCGGTCGTGTGGTGATCGTCGATGTGAAGATCCCCCACACACTTGACCTTCAGGTCCATCAGCGAGTGGCGCGCGTACAGTTCCAGCATGTGGTCGAGAAATCCGACCCCCGTCGCAATCTCAGCATGCCCTCGGCCGTCAAGGTCCAAGGTCAGGTGGATGTCGGTCTCTCGCGTCTTGCGCACGATCTCGGCGGTACGGTTCGCCACGACGGTTGGCTCGCTTCCAACAGGTCCTTCTTCATCCCCACTTCCAGCCACGCGCGGAAGCCGATCTTCGAGGTCGTCAGTCTACCAAAAAGGAGACCCAACCGTTCAGACCACTTCCCGATCAAATCCTTGGACAACCTACAAACGCACAGGCCTGGCGCCGGTTCGCGAGAGCGCGTCGACCGGTGCCAGGCCTTCGGTCTGAAGCAGACCACTTAGAGGATCGCCCGGCTCAAAGCACGAGATTAGGCCCTAGTTTGGGCACGACCGTATTGGCCGAAGGATTGAGTTGAACCGTCGCATTGGGCCCGCTCGTGATCAGGAAGTAATTCTGGTTCAACCGAACGGCGAACGAGGGATTCGCTCCCGACCCTTGCACGTTCAGAGAACGCGTCAGGTAATCATGGGTTGACGACCATTCGGCCAGGATTGCGTCGAGAGCGTCGACGTTCTGGTCGTAAACAGTCGTCCCGCGCACCAGAATATCACCGCCGCCACCCGCTCGCAGAAGGTTGGGACCGCCGCCACCAATCAGAACGTCGCGTTGGGTGCCCGCGACCAGGAGGTTGCTGGAAGGCCCTCCCACCAATACGTTGTTGCCGCCTCCCCCTTTGATCAGGTTGGGGCCGTTGCCGCCAAGCAACAACGTTGGCAACTTGATGGAGGGAGCGACGGTGATCTTATTCGCCGCGGGACCTCCAAACGCCCAGATCTGGCTCAAGTCCGCGGTCGCGTACACGCCAAGCACGGCCCCATTGAGCTTGGCCTCGACATAACGCTTCGCCCCACCCGGATGAAGGAATTGGATCAGGTTGTTTCCCGAAGTTCCGCCGACCTCCAGGATGGACTGCCCTGGATGTGAGGGGTCGGGCTGAAGGGCAACCTGGCTGATCGAGAGCTTACCCGGAACGTACTGGATGCTATAGTCGGAGTCGGCGGCCCCCCCCGGCATGATCGTGTAGCTTCCGACGCCGCTCCCTTTCGTGGCGTTGGTCGTGAACGACACCGCGCTCGTCAAGCTCGCCTGCGTATCACCGGCAACGAAACCCGCATAAGTCGCAGTGAACGTCGGGAACGGCTGATTGACCACCACGCTCGCGTCATTCGCCGTGATCGTGAGAGGAGCTGGAACGATCGAGAGCGTCGAGGAAACGAGAGTCGTGATGACGTAGTTCATCGCGGACAGCGTGCCGGCCGAGACCTGAATCACGTAGGGTGAACCTGAGACATGACTCAAGGACGTCGCATTTGTGCTGAGCACTGGCGAGCCTGATAGCACCGCCGGCGTATCACCGTGCACAAAGCCCGTGACCGTATACCCGAGGGTCGGGAGAGCAGCGCCGTACCGCTTGAACTCGGGTGTTGCGAGGAGGGTCAACGACGCTTTCTGAACGACGAGCTGGCTGACCGCGCTTGAGGCTAGGTAAGAGGAGCCTCCCGCGAAATTCGCGGTCAAGTGATATGTCCCGGCGCTTAGCGCGTCCAGCGAAACGGAGTCGAGGGTTGCATGCCCCTGGCTATCCGTCTTCGCGCTCCCGAGCACCTGCGACCCAACCTGGAAAACCACCGTCTGGCCGGCAACCGGCAAGCCGCCGGCCGTGAGAGTCGCGGATAAGCTCGTCGTCCCTCCATACGTGCCGACCGCGTCCTTCACACCAAGGTTTGTGGAAACCGCTTGTACTTCAAGGGCACCGATATCGACATGGCCGCCAATGATGCGAGGATACCCAACTCCGCGCTGGTCGTATTGCAAAGCTTGGCCCGTGTTTGGATCAATGGCGTCTGCATTATTTCCCGCGTTAATGGCAGGGCTTCCAGGCAGAGGAATGGCGGTCGCGGTCGGTCCGCCGTTCGACCCCAATGAACCAAGCAAAGCGTCAATCGGACTCGCTTGTGTCCCGATAAGGTTCCCCTGCGAGCCGTCGGTGATCCCTGTGAGATTGTCCCCGTCTCCGATCAGATTCGAAGTACTGGACGCATCGACGGCCCCTTGGATGTCGCCTGGCGAACGACCCGTTCCGGAGCCTGTTAGCGTGCCCACGGCAATCGATACCGCAGTCCCGGTGAAGTTTCCGGCGATCAGTGTGTTGAAGAGTTTAAGGGTTCCACCCAGGTTGCTAATGCCACCGCTGGGGCTGCGGACGGCTCGGTTGCTGGTGATGGTGGTGTTGGTCAGTGTCACCGGGGCGTGATAGAGCAACAATCCTCCGCCGTAGTTGCTTGTATTTCCGAAGAGGGTCGTATTCGTGAGCGTCGACGGACCGCTCAGCCAAAGTCCCCCCGCATGATCGGCGGCGGCGTTTCCGGTGATCGTGCTGTTCGAGATTTCAAGTTGGGTGCCGGACTCAATACCTCCTCCATTATCGGCGCTATAGTTCCCCGAGATCGTACTGTCGCGTATGACAAGAATGCCCGAGTTCGAAATCCCACCTCCACCTGCGCCGGATTTGTTATTGGCAATGAGGCTGTTAATCACGGTCAACGTGCTCGATGCGGGATAGTTGACGATACCGCCGCCACCGTACTTCGAGCTGTTGCCCTGAACCGTTGTCCGAGTCAGAGTGAGATGGCCGTGGTTATAGATAGCGCCACCATCCAGGGCGGTGTTTCCCGAGAGCACACTGTCAGTCACCGCCAAATTGCCCGAATTCGTGATCGCGCCGCCGACCACGGCGTTGCCGTTCTCCAAAGCGAGATTGGAGAGACTGGCATTCACTCCTTGATCGATGGCAAAGATGCTGAAGGTGGATGCCCCTCGGATGGCGGACAGTACCAATATCCCGGTAGGACCATTGATGGTGATCGGCGTGGTCTTATTGCTGAGCTCCAGGGTCGTCGTCAAATAAAGGTAGTGAGGTGGACTGAGCGGACCTGTCGTGTCGAAGGAGATGGTGTTGGATACCGGCGATGGGATGTTCGCCGGATTCGCATTAAGGTTCTGATTAGCCCAACTGACCGCCGACCTGAGGGTACCGACGTCGTCTCCCGTGTCCACTGGTGAAGTGACGACGTAAGACGACGTGGCCTCAAACGCGCCGATATCCGGGGCCGATCCCGCATTCAGGCCAGCGGGACCACGTGACCCGCCGCGCTGATCGATAACGGGGACGCTCACGCCGGTGATCGAGGCCGAGGCTGCATCGATAGCCGGGCTCCCCGCCAGGAGCGCAAATGTACTCGTAGGTCCGCCGTTGTCACCGAAATCACCGAGCTTGGCATCGATAGGCGAGGCAACGGTTCCGATCAGGTTGCCCTGAGCGCCGTTCTGAATGCCTGTCAGGCCGTCCGCCGCACCGATGAGGTTATTGCTGCTCGCAGGCTCGACGATGCCATACACATCACTGGGAGCCGTGGGGCCGCCACCACGGGTGTTTCCCGCGATGAGAGAATTGTATGTGGTGAAGACATTGTTGTTGTAAACACCGCCCCCTGGAACATTGAAGGAGCGATTACTGGAGAGCGTGGAATTCACCAGCGTAACGTTTCCCTCGTTGTCGATACCACCGCCGTAATTGGCGTTGTTTTGGGCGAACGTTGTGTTGGTCGCGGTTATCCGCCCGAGCCAAACGTAGAGGCCCCCTCCATGGGTCGCGGAATTACCGGAAATGGTGCTATTCATCATGAACGACTGGGATAACAGCGTCTTGATTCCGCCACCGTTGCCCCCGGCGGTATTCTCGGAAATCGTGCTGTCCGTGATCGTCATGGTGGACTCATTCATCACTCCGCCACCATCGTTGCCGGCTGAGTTTCCAAAGATGTCGCACCCTGTCAGGGTCAGCGCATTGTTATAGCTAAAAATTCCGCCTCCCTTGTCCTGCGCCGCGTTACCGGAGATGGTGCTGTCGGTCAAGACAAGTTTGCCACCGTTATTATAGATGCCCCCTCCATCCTTGTTCGCGGAGTTATGGGACACGACCGTTCTGGTGAGCGTGACGGAGCCATCATCGGTACGGATTCCTCCTCCACTGTCACCGGCGGAATTCCCGGAAAGGGTGCTATCCGCCAACGAAAGCGTCCCGGAGTGATTGAAGATCCCTCCTCCTTCGCCGGACGCCGCCGAATTACCACTCAGAGTGACGTCGGAGAGGTTCAATGTTCCACTGTTGTCAATGGCCGCTCCCGCCGTCTTGGAGTTGACATTCGCCTGACTGATCGTGAGGCCGGAAACCATCGCCGTGGTGTTGGTGGCAACGGTGAGCACGGTGAAATCGGAAGACGATCCTCCTCCATCAATCGTGAGCACGCCGGAGCCCGGGCCATTGATCGTCATATTCGCCGTCACGGTGGGAAGCGCGCTCCCAAGCGTGATCGACTCTGGACCCGACGAAAAAAGGCCCGCGTCAAAGTTAATAATACTCTCAGGATTTAAGTCGGCTTGCGTGATCGCTTGTCGAAGGCTGGTCGTCCCTGCGGGGTTGCTACCATCCTGAAGCGATGTCACCACGATCGTCAGACCCGAGAGGGCGACCCTTTCCTCCAAGGCTTCGCAAAGCCACCTGCGATCTACCTTGGGGCGAGCTGTTGCCATTCGTGAAGAGCGAGAGAGCCGATTTCGCCACACCTTCAAAGCCATAGGTCGAAACTCCGGGGGGTGTCCACTCAAGCCGCGGACGAATCCATCTTTCCTACGAATCTTTGATCAATCTCGCGCATTTAAAACCGATTCTTCCTCAACCCTCAGTCCACCTTGAAAGGCTCTGAAGCCGTCGATTCCTGGCGAAGTTGAGGAGGAACTTCTTGAAACGCCTCATCGGGGAGCACGAACGATTCGGAGAGAATCTCGTCGTGATCGGTCAAGAGTTCCGGGTACCGCGCAAAGGGAACCACCTGAACGGCGAAGATTTCTTGAAGCGCTTCTTCGAAGCGCAAGAGCGCCACCGTCGCACCCGTCACCAGGTCGACGACCCACACGCCCGTGGTTCGTTCTTGTGAGCGCTCGGTGATCGGGATTCCACTGAAGACGGCCGTCTCGCGAACCTGCGAAAGTCCGACGAAGGCGAATCGCCCGGCGAAATCGAGCCCTCGCGTGAAACCAGGCAGGACGGCCACGGATTCGTAAGATCCCGTGGCCGGATCGACCACGCCTATCGAGCCCGTGCCGGATTCCAAGAGCCACAGTTTGCCGCCGTACCAACGGGGGGAGTGAGGCATCGACAACCCACGGGCCACGATCTCCCCCGTCGGCACATCGATCAAGACACCGCCTCGCGCCTTGTGAGCTCGCCACCCGGCCGGCTCATCGGAAACCCCCAAGGCAGTGACATATTTGGGGCGCCCCTCAAACATTCCCATTCCGTTGAGGTGGCAACGGTCTTCCGGCGCCAGGCCCGAGACGAACGAAGGCCGCCAGCGAGGCACGAAGCTGTGAATGTCGTCGAGCGTGGAAAGACAGGAGAACCGAGTGTTTACGAACCAGAGTTCCCCTTCCGACCAACCCATCTCATGGATCTGGACGTTGCCCGTCACATGGCAAGATCGCGGCAGAAAACAGGCATCATGCCCCTTGGGACCAAGCTTGTGCGCGACCGCTGGAACATCCTGGAATTGCCAGATCTGTCGCTTCGTGCCGACCGCAAGCCGGTTGCCCTCGAGGGCCAAGCCCATCGGCCCCGAGAAGTCCCGAAAATGGGTGTTGATCCGATCCCCATCGGATCGCACAACGACCAGCTTGCCGGCCTGGTACGTCGTGATGAACAGAGAGGCACCCAACTCGTTGAGCAATCCTGGAAAGTTGGTTGAATGCACACTCCGAAGCGGAGGAGGACTGCTCGCTGAAGTCGCGTCTGATTCCACACTCACCTCCCGGACGCGACCTGCGGTAAGCCTCCCTCCTTACACTCACCCCATAGGCCGACGGTTCGTTGGATCGCCCGAAACTCCGTCAAGATACAAGGAATACGCAAAATATAACCGACGGTTAGTGCTTGATCAAGAATGCGGGAAATCCTGTCGTATCAATTCGATGAATCAGACGGCGCTCGAAGATTTTTGAGCCCCCCGACGCGCCAATTCCACGTCATTGGACCGATTTTTTGCACCCTCTTGCATTTGCCCGAACACAGTATTACTTTTTTGAAACCAGTAATAACAGACGCGCTCGATCTCTCCTCCAGAGCGAGACACATGTCGATGCCCCGGCCTATCCGCTCCGCCTTCACCTTGATTGAACTACTGGTTGTCATCGCATTGATCGCGGTTCTGGTGGGATTGCTGCTTCCCGCGGTTCAGGGGGCGCGTGAGGCGGCTCGCCGCATGGACTGTCAAAGTCATCTTCATCAGATCGGCCTTGGCGTCATGCAATATTTCGACAACTGGGGAGGACAGTTCTTCCTCCACCACCCCTTCAATGCCGACGTAAGCTCTCAGGTCGCCGCCGCTGAGTCGTTCGCGGAGATCTACTGGGAAGACAAGATCATGCCCTACGTGAACCCCCTCTACGCCAATGAGTCGATCGCCAAGGGGGGCACGCAGGTCGCCGACGAGAAGATCTTTCGCTGCATGTCCGATGTCTCGCTCATGCAACCTTATGTCGACTCCACGACCAATAAGGTGGACGGCATCACCAATCGCACAAGTTATCTCATGAACTCGCTTCTGAGCCACAAGACCCAGCGCTACGGGCGATGGACGTTCCCCCGGTTCCAGTACGACATCGGCACTTCGAACTTCGTGGCGTTCAATGAGCGGGACGGGTACATCATGGACACCGACCCCAACGCGGAACCCAGGCAGGACGACTACGATATCTGGATGGGAACCCAAACCCTCGACACCTGGATCGCCTGGAACCGCCACGGAACGTCAAACTGCCTCTATCTCGACGGCCACGCCGTATCGCGCACGAAAGGGGATGCCTACCTCGGCATGTACCCGGGGGGACAGTTGCTCACGGTCCCGACTTTCTATCCCTAAAAAGTGGGTCCCGAAAAAAGTGGAGAGGGCATTGCGTGGCCGGAGTCCCGGAGACCTCTTTCCGGCCACGCTTGAAGACTTTGACTTCCCCCTGACACTCAACCAGTGACAAGCGGACGGAGATTCTCGAGAAGCTTGTCGATCTCTTCATCCGTTCCCACGGTGATCCGCAGCCCCTCGGGCAAGCCGGGGTAGCGCATGAGCCTCACCAGGATCTTGCGTTCCTTGAGGGCCTGGTAAATCTCGGAGGCGGGAGGCCCCCCAAGGCACCAGACGAAATTCGCCTGGCTCTCAGGGACCTGGTATCCCAACGCGCGAACGGCCGCCGTAAGGCGGTCTCGCGTGGCCAGGATCTTGGCGCGGGTCTCAGCGAGATAAACCTGGTCCTCGATCGCAGCAACCCCTGCGGCCAGGCTCAGCTTGTCGCAGTTGTACGAGTCCTTGACCTTCGTCAACCCTGCGACCATCGCGGGCTGCGCGATCAGGTAGCCAAGACGGATACCGGCCAGACTGTACCCTTTGCTAAAGCTCCGGGTCACGATCACATTGGGGTGCTTGGCAACCAAACCCACGCAGTCGCTCTCGGCGAAGTCGGCGTAAGCCTCATCGACGATGAGAGGGCCATTGAGCCGTTCGACGAGCGCACCGACCTGTTCGGGGCGAAGCGAGGTGCCCGAAGGACTGTTGGGGTTGGCAAGAAAGGTGAGCTTCGCCCCCGGAACGGCAAAGTCCGAAGGATCCAGCGACCAATCTTCCCGGAAGGGAACCTCCGTGACCTTGGAATCCTGAAGCTCGGCCAGGGTGCGATAGAGGATGTAGCTGGGGGTTGGATAGACGATCAGGTCGCCGGGACCGGCGAAGGCGCGAGTGATGATCGTGAGGATGTCGTCGGACCCGTTGCCGGCGAGGATCATGTCGGGGCTGACCCCATGTCGCTTGGCCGCGGCCTCGCGAAAGGCGGTCCCCATTGGGTCGGGATAGAGCCGAAGCCGATGGTCAAGCGCGGCCACGATCGCTTCGGCCACGCGAGGCGAAGGAGGGTAGGGGTTCTCGTTGGTGTTAAGCTTGATGTAGACTCCGTCCCGAGGCTGTTCGCCAGGCACGTAGCCCGCCATGCGGTCGATATGCGGCAGGAAATAGGAAGAGGGGCTCATGCGACGATCATCTCGGGTTGGAGGAGAGCGAAGCGGCCAGTTGAGCGAGCGGCTCGTCTTCGAGTCGGTAGACAGTCCATTCATCCATCGGACGCGCCCCCAGAGAGCGGTAGAAGCCAATTGAAGGGGCGTTCCAGTTGAGCACCGACCATTCGACCCGGCCGCATCCGCGCTCGACGGCAACTTGAGCCACCATCGCGAGCATCGTCTTGCCAATGCCACGGCCGCGGTACGCCTCGCGGACGTAAATGTCTTCGAGGTAGAGGCCAGTCTGCCCACGGAAGGTTGAGAAGGTCGTGAAGAAAATCGCGAAACCGACCGGCTCTCCGTCCACCTCGGCCAGCAACGCGTCGGCCGCGGGCCTCTCGCCGAAGAGGTGGGTGCGAAGCGACTCCGGTGTGGCCTTCACGCAATGCTCGAGCTTTTCATAAGTGGCCAGTTCGCGGACAAACCGGAGGATCGTCTCGGCGTCGTCGGGACGGCAAGGGCGTATGGTCGCGGTCATGCGAAAATCAGGGCGTGCGAAGCACGCCTCCTAGGGCTCATGGGGTGGACGGTAATTAGGTTACTTTAGGAAGTCCCGGCCAGCGCTGCGAGACCACGGAGGAGCCACTTCTTTTCCGAAGAACAGTGGCTCAGTCGTGGTCTGATGTCATGTCAATAAGTCGGTGGGATCGCGTAGCCAAAGCCGGCCGGGGATCAAGCCTCGAGGACCTGGGACGAAAGCCCGCGTGATATCTCCGGGGCGTCGCTGCGCTCCTCCCCGGCCACCCAATCAGGGGACGGGCTTCGACGGCTTCCTTTCCAAGCCCCGCACTCCGTCATCGTAGCGAAAATCCCCCTCCGTTCCCAAGCGAAGGAGTCAGTACCCCTCGAGGTCATCGAGTCGGACGTCGACGCTGTAACGGTGGGCGGTGAGACCTTCTTTATCGGCGAGCAGGCGAACATCCGGCGCGATCTGCTCCAGCCCTTTGCGGCTGACGTAGATCAGGCTGGTCCGTTTGAGGAAGTCGTTGGAGCAAAGTCCCGACGCCCAACGGGCCGTCCCCCCGGTCGGCAGTACGTGCGAGGGGCCCGCGGCATAGTCTCCCACGGCGACAGGCGTCTCGTGCCCCAGGAAGATCGCGCCCGCGTTGGTGAGACGCTCGGCCAGGCGATCAGGGTCGGACGTTGAGACGTGGAGGTGCTCGGGGGCAATCAGGTTCGTGAGCGTCACGGCTTCATCTTCGTCGCGGACAAGAATCAAGGCTCCGAATCGCTCGAGGCTTTCACGGGCGAGATCGCCACGGCTGAGCTGGGCGAGTTGCTGCGAAAGCGCATCGGCCACGCGATCGATCAGGTCCGCCTCCCAGGTGATCAAGACACTCGCGCCGGGAGAATGTTCGGCCTGGCTGATCAAGTCGGCGGCCACGAAGCGAGGGTCGGCCGTCCAGTCGGCGATGAGGACGACCTCGCTGGGTCCGGCGATGCTGTCGATGTCCACCTCGCCGTAGACGAAACGCTTGGCCAGAGCGACGAAGAGATTTCCGGGACCGACGATCTTGTCGACAGCCGGGATCCCCTCAACTCCATAGGCCAGGGCGGCAATCGCCTGGGCTCCGCCGATGCGATGAACTTCGGTCACCCCTAATGCGTGGCAGGCGGCCAGCAGGTCGGTGTTGTAGCCCCCGAACGGAGTGGGGGGAACAACCACGGCGATTTCTGGAACGCCGGCGGCCTGGGCCGGGACAACGGTCATCAAGAGAGACGACGGATAAGCGGCGGCACCCCCGGGAATGCACACCCCCACTCGCTGCAAAGGGCGATAGCGCAGACGAAGTTCGGTGTCGGGCCCGCGCCTCAAGACGGCATCGCGATTCAGGATCCCGGCCTGAAAGGCCATGATGTTCTCGCGAACCCGGCGAATGGTCTTGAGATAGGCGGGGTCGGCGGCGCGATAGGCTTCGCTGAGCTCCTCACGCGAAACCCGCGCGGAGATCGGATCCAACGTCGCACCGTCGAACTTGGCGGTGTATTCGAGCACGGCCTCAAGGCCGCGGTCGCGAACGTCGCCACAGATTCGCTCGACAACTTCCTGGGGCGTCAGCGGCTCGCCGAACACGGCGAGGGTACGAGCGCGTCCTTGCGGGCTGACGACATTGCCCTTGGGGCTCAACTGCTTGCGTAACTCGAGGATCGCTTCGCGCGCGTCGTGGCTGGCGCAATCAATTCTGCTAATGTTCAGCGTCGTTGCCATCGGAACGGAGTTCTCCCTGAAATCGGACGGGGTCATTCTATCCGCCCGTGCCCCGCCTCGCCTCCACTTTTTCGATGCTCGAGTTGTTTGCGCTCTTTCGTACAGACACCGATGCGGCCCAAGGAGGACGAACCGGTCGGAGTCTCAAGAGATTTGGAGGACGAGATCGCCCGTTCGCGAAGTGAACATCTCCACACTTCAGGGAGTATCTCAACGCTGCGGAACGACATGTCCTGGTACAGAGACCTAGCACGCAAGTTGGCCTTCGTCTCGCCAACCCGAGTAGAATTGGAGCGATCTGAAAACAAGCCGCTCGCGGGAGGGGCCGTACTCGCCGTTCGGAGAAGCACGCCGATGAGCCGTCCGCCGATCGACCTTCGTTCCGACACCGTCACCCAACCGACGCCAGCGATGCGCCGGGCCATGGCTGAAGCAGAGGTCGGAGACGACGTCTACGGGGAAGACCCGACGATCCGTGAACTCGAGCGACGAACAGCGGAACTCCTCGGGAAAGAGGCCGCGCTCTTCGTGCCCTCGGGGACGATGAGCAACCAGATCGCCGTCGCCGTTCACGCCTCTCCCGGTGATGAGCTACTCTGCGAAACCACGTCGCATGTCTATGTTTGGGAAGGGGGAGGCGTGGCTCGCCTCTCCGGCGTTACGGTAAGGCCGGTTCCCGGAGATCGAGGCTTACTCTCCCTCGATGACGTGCGCGAGAAAATCCGCCCCGACGACGCTCACTACGCCCGTACCCGCCTGATCTCACTCGAGAACACGCACAACCGAGGGGGGGGCCGGGTTCATCCCATTGAGAGTATCGCCGAGATTTCCGGTTGGGCGAGAGAGCAAGGGCTCGCCACCCACCTCGACGGCGCCCGGCTGATGAACGCCGTGGTCGCCTCAGGTATTACGGCACGGGAATGGTCGAAGCATTTCGACACCGTCTCCCTCTGCTTCTCCAAGGGGTTGGGAGCTCCGGTCGGCTCAGCCCTCGCCGGCCCCGCCGACCTGATCGACAAGGCCCATAGGCTCCGCAAGGTGTTTGGCGGCGGGATGCGTCAGGCCGGCATCATCGCGGCCGGCGCTATCTATGCCCTGGATCATCATGTCGATCGGCTCGCCGAAGACCATGCCAATGCCAAGATCCTGGCTCGGGCCGTCGAAGACACGAAGGGCCTTAGCCTTGAATCAGGCCCCGTGGAAACCAACCTCGTCTGGATCGAGGTCGACCCCGCCCTGGGTACAGCCTCCGAAGTGGCCGCGCAGCTACGAGAAGGGGGCATACTCGTCTCAGCGCTGGGCCGCCAGGTGCTGCGAGCATGCACGCATCTCAACCTCTCGCGAGAAGATGTGGAGCAGGCCGCGCACGCTCTGCGGAAGATCGCACCCGTCTGACACTCGGATCGCTTGCCACGGAGGCTTATTAGTTACGACACTTTGCCGCAATCGCCTTTTGAATTGCTGATTCGACTCTCGAGGTTCGGCTTCGGCACGGACTGTTAGAAACGGACCTCCACCGGCCTTCCCTCGAAACGAACCCGGCGAGAGTCCTTGCCAGGCACGAGTCGTACTTCGAAGTCGCGAGGGAGGGGTGGTTGCATTCGCGATCCTTCCGCCAGCCTCAAGGTAAAGAGCTTTGGGGCGTCGCTCCAGGTCATCTCGATCCCCAGCCAGTCCCCCTTGCGATAGGCAGACGTGATGCCATCGTCGTCATAGAGCAAGAAGCGGCCATCCGCGCCGGGGTAAACGTTCAAGACGGTCGGCGCGGCCACGGGCTCGGAGGTGTATTGCTTGACAGGGCCGAGCGGGATGATGGCCCCGGCCCGAACGTACAACGGGAGTGTCGCCAGGTCCACCTCACGGAGAACGTCTCGGCCTCCGTCGAGCGCTTCCTCGGTCCAGAAGTCATACCAAGCCCCTCGAGGCAGGTATACCTTTCTGGTTGTCGTTCCTTTTTCGGTCACTGGCGCCACCAGGATGTCACGTCCCCAGAGGTATTCGTCTCCACACGTCGTGGCCTTGGAGTCTTCGGCGTGATGGAGCCAGAGGGCACGGATGATCGGCAGCCCCGTCGCGCAGCCCTCGCGCACCGCGCTGTAGAGGTAGGGCATCAGGCGATAGCGAAGCTCGAGATACTTCCGGCAAATCGGCTCCACGGCCGCGTTATGGAGCTCGCTTGGGTCGGGGTTCGCAGCGTCGCCATAAGAGCGGAGCTCATTAGGCCCCAGCTCGCCGGTGTTCCAGCCCCAGGGAAGGCGGAGCTTCCAGGTTCTGCCGTGCGCGCGGAACGAGGGGCAGAAAGCCCCGAACTGGAACCAACGGACAAACAACTCCCCCGTAAAATCCTTGGTGGGGACGAACCCGCCGATGTCCGTCCCCCAGAGAGGAATGCCAGTCAAACCAGTGTTCACGGCAATCGGAATGTGGGTCTGGAGCGTTTGCCAGGTGGAATACACATCTCCCGACCAGAGGAACGCCGCGTACCGTTGCATCCCCGCGTAGCCGTTCCGGTGTAGCGCGAAGGGTCGGGCGTTGGGCCGGTCGAGCTGTTCACCCTCGTAGTACATCCGGATCCGAGAGAGGCGTGAAGGAATATCGAGCGGATCCCCTTCATCGGGCCACCAACCGTCGACGAGGGCCTGCACCTTGCGATGGGCGTTCCAATAGCTCGCCGCGGCGGACTCGTCGACAACGGCTGGGTCGAACGAGTCTCGAACCGAACCCGTGACCGACTTGGCTCGGATGACCACATGCGGCACAACGCGGAAATGAAGCGCGTGCAGCTCGCTGATATCAGCCTTCGGGTCCGCGAAGACTTCGGCGTTGAAGGTCCATGACCCATGACCGGTATTCCAGCCCGAGGGGCAAAAGCCAGTCCCCAGGTAGATCATGGTGTCGCAGGGAAGCTTCTTTTCGCGGAAGGTCCGGGCTTCCTCCAGAATCTCTTCCCGGCTTGCGAGCGTGCGGTGCGATTGCTGATAGCCCAGCGACCAGAGCGGGGGCATCTCCGGCAAACCCGTGAGCCGCGCGTATTCTGCCATCACGCGGGCGGGTTCGCGAGACGTCACCACAAAAACGTCGAGAGGAAGCACCGATGCAGTGTCCCGAGGCAAGTATCGCCCTTCACCCCCCGTAAGGTCGATCGACCCATAGGGTCGATGGATAAACATAGCCCAACCCGATGTTCCGATCAGCCAGGGAATCGGCACACGGCCGCCGTGCGTGCGGAGCCGATAGCCTCCCTGGCCGCTCCTCATCCGGTCGACCGAACCACGACGATCGAATTGCGGCCCACCTTCACCGAGCCCAAGTACAGGGCCATCGCCGAGATCAAAGCTGAGAACGCCGGTTTGAACGTCAAGACGGAGCCGCTGCACCAAACGGCCATCTTTCCCCTCGATCCGGACCACCCATGGATCGAGAGATAGGTTCACATGAGAGTCGCCGCAAGCGAACTCCTGAGGCATGACCAGTCGGCTCGTCCGAAAACTCGGAGAGTTTTCTTCGAGCGGAACCAGGGAGCCATCGGACGGGATCGGTTGCGGCTGCCCGTTCTCGATCGGAACGACCGAGATCCGGACAATTTGTGGGCCGATCGGAGTGACGCGGACCTCAACCGCTTTGCCGGCGACCTTCAACGCGTCCTGCTCGGCCGCGGCCTCTCCCGAGGCGGCCATGCAGACAGTCGCCCCGGACACACCCAGCCCCTTGAGGGCCATCCTGCGCGAGATCGGCATGGTCAACCCCTGGTGATGCGAAGACGGAACGAAACTCGATGTTGTTCGACGCGTATTTTCGGGCGGCCGGAGATCTCTTCTAGTGCTGGGGAGAACGGGTCCAGGCTTACCCAAAGGCGTCCCCAGTGAGCTTCTCCATGCCGCTCCCTTTTTTCCGGCGAGCTATCCCGGAGTACGGAAACGGCCCCAGCCCAAGACGAAAGCGCACGAGGACGCTCGGCACTCATCCGTTCTTGATCAGGGCCGTGGTAGCAACAGAGCGGCCGAAACGTGACAACTTCCTGCAATTCGCGGGGGGTCACTTATGTATCAGCCACTCCTGGCGAATTGTCATCCCAATAATTTTGCAAACACTCCAGGATGAAGCGCGACGGCGGCGCAGGGTCCAGAAGCTGCGGACCGATCAGGGAGAACCCGCGCTCGGCCACGCGATGATCGGCGGACCGGTGGGACCACGCACGGAACCCAAGGGTTCGAGGGTGACCTTCAGCGAGGTCGGCGCCGATTTCAAATGCGGGTCTTGAGCGATCAAAAGGTCGCTACCATCGCTCGCGGGACGAACGATCCCGAGAAGGATCAAACGCCCGTCGAACTCTCCCCAGGCCTGATATTCGCGTCCAACCGGGGCAGGGGAGAAGTGCGAGAACGTGAGCACCGCCAGGGGAACGCCAGAGCGGCCTCGATAGTTGCCGTGCGTCTCTCTTTCAACAGGCGTGCCCGACGTGGCCGCCAGTCTCCGCGGGACGACGTCGCTCGATGTCACCAGTTTAAGGGCATCATGATATCGCATGGATTGCCCCTGGAAATGAACCATGGCGGCCAGCGCAATCACAAATAGACCGCCGGCAATCAAGGGCGCGAGATGGGAGCGAAGCCGTTGCAGGCCAGAGCGGATGCGGCTCTTGGCCGTTCCCAGGGGAAGGTTCAGGAAGTCGGCGATCTGTTCATGCGTCAGGTCTTCGAGAAAGGCCAGGCTAAGTGCCTGACGCTGCGGAGGGGGCAGGGCTTCGACGGCCTCGCGGACGATGACGCGGCGATGGGCGCGCCAGGCGTTCTCGGCGGGATCGTGCCCCGGATCAGGCACACTACCAAGCTGAAGGCCCTGGGCGTCCGGCTCAATCCGTACTCGTCGGCCCCCGCGGCGCAGCTCGTTGATCACGCGAAGGTGGGCGATCCGAAAGGCCCAGGCGCGGAAGGTGCCGCGCGCCGGGTCAAACGTCTCGGCTTTACGCCAGATCGCCACGAAGACGTCCTGCACGATCTCCTCGGCGGTCGCTCGGTCGAGCGTGTGAGAGGCCAGACTGAAAATACGAGACGCATAGCGGCCGTGAAGCATGCCGAGCGCGTCCTGGCGGCCCGCGCAGAGCTGCTGCATCAGCTCTTCGTCGCTGAGACTGGGGTCCAACGGAGGAGGCGAGGAGTCGACTGCGCTCGTCGTTGTCATTTCCGAATCTCAGCGGCTCGTGGATCTCGGCAAGCCGAGATCTCTGCGTCTCTCTCTTTGATCCCAAGTCCCGCGCCGCGCGTCCAGGTGGATTGTGATCCGCGCCGATATCGCCTTGGACGCGCGGGTAGAACAACTCGAGATCAAAGAGAGAGACGAAAAACACATCTCTTGTCGGTCACGAGAGAGTGGTATCGATCACAGCGAGGGATCCTTGACCCTCGACGTAGTTCACGGCGGTCAGGCCGAGCATCGTGCGAAGCTTGGCGGCCGGAACGTTTTTTAGCGGCCCCGGAGCTGAGGCTTCTCCCGGCCTTGGCTGGGGAAAAGCTGTGGAACGGGCTGTGTGGAAGGTGAAGTTCCCTTCGACTTTCTGCGCGATCTGGTGAATGTGCCCGTTGAGCACCGTAACCGATCCGAACCGCTTCAGGAGCCCAAGGGCCTGCCGACCGTCCTCCGTTCCCCACCCCCACTGAGGATAAACAGCCCAGAGAGGAACGTGACCGAAGACCACGATGGGAGCGCTCGAAGCCAGCCCGGCCAGGTCAGCCTTGAGCCACGAGAGCTGCTCTTCGCCAAGAATGCCCAGCCCCTTGTCTACTCCCTGGCTCGCGACATTCACCAGGCCGACAAAGTGTACTCCCCGATGGTCGAAGCTATACCATCCTTCCCCCTTAGTCTCCTTGCCGAAGCGCCGGAGATACTCCGAACCGTCGCCGATCACGTCGTGCTCGCCCGGCACGTAGAAAATGTGGCCGACCTTCACTCCTTTGAGGATCTGGGCCAGGGTATCAAACTCCTTGGGTGTTGCGAGGTGCGTCAGGTCGCCGGTATGGATCAGGAAGTCAGGGCGTTTCGGCAAGGCATTGATCCTGGCCACAGTCTCCTGGAGCGTGGCTTCCACACTTTGCTTGTAGGGATCTTTACCGAATCCGATGTGGCTGTCACTGATCTGAACGAAGCTGAAGCTTCCCGTTGTTTGCTCGCGAGCGGCATTCTGTCCCAGCGCCTTGGAAGCGAGGAGCCCGCCGCTTGCCGTCCAGACAACTCCCGTGCCGGCCCAGGCCATGCACTTGAGAAAACCGCGGCGATCGACGCCGTCCCCCTTGTCATTCACATCATCTTGAATATCCATGCGTGCAAATCCCCTGCGGCCACGGTCGGAATCGAAGTGGTTCTCGAGACAAGCCGGACCCAGGCGGTTCCTCGGGCTGTCCGGGATGCCTGACGCACGGATGAGTTGCCGCGCTTGCTCCCGTGTCGGTCCGGTGTCTCGAGCCGTTGCATCGAAGTACACCGGGATCGGCGTCTTGGATTACGTCGGGAGGGAAAATCGCGGAAATGGGAGACTCGACCGCGGAGACGTGCCGGCGAGCGCCGTGTCGTTTCTACAAAAGAGCCAACATCACCGTAAACGAAGCCAGGGAGCTCAGGAGGGAGCGATTCCAAACATCGGCCATTGACTCCCGGATTGAAGCTTGCCGCCGAGCCGTATCCTTTGCGTGGGGAATGAAATAACTGCCATTGCTCGAATCCCAAACTTACATTAACGTTCGCGCCGCGCTTCTCTTCTTGAGATCGATCTCTAGAATCAAAATGACAAGCCGAGGTCATTTCCCAAATCGTTGGGATGTCCTCGCTCATATTTCGCAGGATGCCGGCTTCTGGGGGGCGGCTGATTCCGCCTCAGAGTGCCGATTGGGCTAAGGCGGGCCCTTTCATGATCATCGAATCGACGGATCAAACGCCCGCGCTGCCAGAGGAGCCTTCTCCTTGCAAGGGAGAGCGGCCGGTTTGGTCTTCCGCCATGGGATCGCTTCCATTCCGCCGAGCATGCCTCGGCATTGGCCTGATCCTGACAATTCTTCAGCCAGGATGTGGAATTGCCCCCAAGGGCTTCAAGTCGCTCAACAGCCCGGCGGCGATCGTACGAGCACGATCGGTCGGCCTGGCCAATCACCTTCCCGACGCGCGTGTCATCCCCGCCTTGATCGATCGCCTCAACGACACGGACCCCGTCGTGCGGCTTTCGGCCTACGAAGAATTGAAGAAACGCACGGGCCAGGATTTTGGCTTTGTTCCCTGGGGACAGCCCGCGGAACGCGTGCAGGCGGTCGAGCGATGGAAGCAATGGTGGGAGGGTCAGAAACCCGCTCTGGCCAGGAATCGACAAAATCCTTAAAGTATCGCACCAGTGAAGCCGAAAGGCTCGATTCCGCTCGACTCGCGACCGGTCAAGGAGGGCCGACGCCGTGGCGACTAGCTCCCTCTTTCAGGCCACCGTCCTTTCCCCCCTGGGATTGATCGGCCGATCCGTCCTCTTCGGCGTGACGTATCTCGGCGGCGTGGGAACACTTACGCTCTCGGCCATTGGCGGCTTCTTTCGCCGAGGCGAAGACGATGCCCCGCTCTTCTCCTCCTTGATGCGGCAAATGAGCACGTATCTGCTGATGGGTATCCCTCTCGTCGGCCTCGTGCACATCGGCATAGGTTCCTTCCTGTCCATGCAGGCGTATTACGGCGGAACGTTCGTCGAAGGCACCGGAGCCGTCGTCGGCGTCGGCCTGATTCGCAACGTGGCCCCGCTCCTGGCAGGCCTCATTCTGGCAGGGATCCTGGCGCCTCTTTTGATTTCCGAGCTGCGCGCACAATCCACCTGGGAATCGAAGGTTGAGACAGTGCGGATCCCCGATCGGGGTATGCTGATCGGCCAGGATCACACTCACGGATCGCATCCGACGGCAAGCCGTCTGGCAGCCGTAAGGCTCGCAGCCGCCCTGATTGTTGGGCCGGTGCTTACGCTCTGGGCCATTGGGGTGGGAACCGTGGTCGGATGGCAGGTTTCCCAGGAAATGCTCGGAGTATCAACTCATGCCTACTTCACCATGTTCATGGAGAAGTTATGGCTACGAGACGTCTTCGGCGTGTTGATCAAAGGGGCGTTATACGCTTACTTTGCCGCGATTTTCGCGTGTTATGAAGGGTTGCGAGAAACATCGACCCAAGGTCCGGAAGGGGTCGCCAACGCTGCGTTCCGCGCGGTTTGTCTGGCGACTCTGGCAATGTTGATCATCAATAGTGGCTGGTTCCTGCTGGTCTATCACGCCGGGCCGCCGTTCGGCCCCACGTTGCTGGCACCGCCGACCCTTTGATGGTTCGGGACAAGCCGCGCGTCGTCTTCAGGGGAGGGAACCCCGATGCAGAGTCGATCCTCGGTCCGCGAGGTATTGGTCGGGCTGATCATTGTGGCCTCGATCGCGGGCCTACTCGGCCTGTTCGCCCTGGCCGGAAACGGCCCCAGCTTTCTCGCCTCGCAGAGGACGATCGACGTCGTCTTCCGTGACGGGCAGGGGATACGCGTCGGCAGCGCCGTTCGCATTGCTGGAATTGACGCCGGGCGCGTCACGGATATTGAGCTGGCCGAGTATGAGGGAATCCTCCGAGCCAAGCTAAAACTTTCGCTCCCGACATACCTGGCCAAGAAGCTCAGGCAAGACGTCAAGATCACGATCCAGGAAAGCCTGGCGGGATCGAGCCGGGTCAACATCGTGTCGTCGGGCACGTCAGCGGTCGCTCTCGTGCCAAACCAGTTGATCCACGGGGTCGAGTCGAACTTCTTCGACCCGATTCTGGAACAGGTCGGCATGGGGCCGGTCGAGCGGAGCCACCTGAGCCACACGATCGCCGAGGTTCGCGAGACCGTCGACTCGGTGGGCCCGCGCATCCGCCAGATCATGGGAACCTTCCAGGAAACGGCGTCGGGCCTACGTGAAGTGGCCGACTCCATTCGCCCGCAGGTCGAAACCACCGCGAAGAACATTGAGGAGCTCTCGCGCAGGATCGCCGCCGCAGCACCCGGAGTCGAGGCTGCTCTGAAGCGGCTCGACACCCTGACCGCGCAGGCCGAGGGGATCGTCGAGGAGAATCGGCCCAACATCAAGGAGAGCCTGGCGAGCGTGCGCGACCTCACGGCGACGCTTCAACAGTTGAGTGCCAACAACAAAGTGAAGGTGGAGAAGCTCATCGACGGCGTGGCCTCGACCCGGATTCGCGCGGACAGACTGCTCTACCAGGCGGACCTGATCGCGGGGCAGGGGGTGCAGATAATCACGAGAAACAAGGCAGACATCGAGCGAAGCATCTCGAACGTCCGCGACGCGACCGACTGGGGCAGCAAGCTGGTCCAGAAGATCTACGCGAATCCGTTCTATTTGAGTCCGCTCTACAAGCCAACGCCGGAAGACATTCGCACGCAGACGGTGTACGATACCGCCCAGGTGTTTACCAAGGGGGCTCAGGAGCTGAGCGACCTGATCAAAACACTCGAAGCGATGCAGGCTCGCGCGACGACTCCCGAGCAGCAGCATGATGTGCAGCAGATTCAGAAAAGCGTGATGGCCGTAGCTGGCCGCCTGGGGCAGACATCTCAACTTCTCGCGGAAGCCCTTAAGCCGGGGGCACGGAATGTGCGGAACAACCGCCAATAGTTTCCCAGTCAGGAGGCCCGATTTTCGTGCCTTTGGTTAAATTCGCTCCATCTTCCGGCCGATAAGATAGGTGTGGACGCCCGAGACCCTTGGGCATCCGCCGCGGAGACCGGAGGAAGGAGATGCCGATTGTCGTCAGTCGGCCCAACCTCAAAATCAAAGGCCTCCGTGGGTACGAGTTCTGCAACGCCCGGGCGTGCCGACGGTGGAGCCGCCGGCCAGAGCACCAATAGGGGAGGCACACATGGAAGTCTACGGCGCTGGGGGAATGCAAGGCCCCCAACCCATTTACCCGCGGCTGGCCGCTTTCAGTGTGGACGCCGGCCAGACCGTGCACGCAGGCTCGCCTCGCGATCAAGTTGAGATCTCGCCGCTCGGCCAGATGCTCGACGGGATCAGCCGGCTGCCTGAGATCCGTCACGAGAAGGTCGAGGAGATCCGGCGTCAGATCGCCGCAGGCTCCTATGAGACCCCCGCGAAATTGGAGCTGGCCCTCGATCGCCTGATCGACGAGCTTCAAGGCTGGTAATACCGGCTAGGCCTCGCCCGGCCTTGGTCCTGGCGACCGATCCGCTGATGGCGAAACCCACTGCTCGGGTTTCTTCCATCATCCGATCGGTCGCCAGTCCTTTTTTCGAAGAGTTCTCGGGGATTTCACTGGAATCCGAGAGACCGTCACGGAACAATCAGCGCCAACGTCCAGTCCTCACGCCGCTACCGTCAGTATTTCAAGAGAATTATCCGGAAGTTCCATGTTGCTGAAAGCGTAAGTTGTCTGGGTGGGTAAATCGGGGTCGGCTTTCGCTCGACCCCGGCCATGCCTCCTCCTCTCCGACCTACCATCCCCAGCACTTATCCGGATAGCCTCTTACTTCTTCGTGTAATTTTCACAAATTCGTTCTCGGTGTGAGGGCTGGCCCCCTTTTGGGAGGTCCAGGCGTGGAACCCTCGACGACGCAGACGCGGACCACGGGATCCCCGGCGACTAACGGTCAACAGCCGGTCCCCAGCAACTCGACTGACATGGCGACAATCCCAGCCGCAAATGATCAACCTCTTGTCACCGTTCTGCTCTCCAGCGGCCTTCTCGATGCCGAGCAAATCAATGAGGCCTTGCGTTACGCCCAGGAAAAGCATCGCGACCTCCGCCAGGCGATCCTGGAACTCAACCTCATCTCCCCTGAACGGCTCAACCTGCTCGCGTTCGAACGCCTCACATCGCTGGCGGCCCCCAACGGAAACGCCCCGGCGAACAACAAGGAGACCCCCGCAAACACATCCGTTATCGCAAGCCTCTCTCCCGACCGTGCCAAGCATCAGCACGACGTCCGCAACGCTCTGAAGTCGACGGCGACGACCGCTTCTCTCCCCAACCTTGTGGCCCAAATTCTGGAAAGCGGCTGTGAGCTCCACGCCACCGATATCCATTTCGATCCCCACGAAAGCGGTATTCGTGTTCGCTACCGGATCGACGGACAGCTTCAAGACATTCTCGACCTCGAGGCCAACATCGCCGTGCCCGTGGTCAGCCGTCTGAAGATCATGTCGAACTTGAACATCGTGGATCGGCGGCACTCTCAAGACGGCCGGATCAGCATTCACCACGCCAACCGGCCCCGCGACCTTCGCGTGGCAACCTGCCCAACCGCATGGGGTGAGAAGATCGTCGTGCGAATCCACGACGTGCTCGATACCACCCAAGGTTTCGGCCATCTTGGCCTGTCAACCACGCAGGTCGAACAGCTTGAGCGCCTCGTCGCACAACCCTACGGCGCCATCCTCGTCGCGGGCCCGGTGGGGTCGGGAAAGACGACCACGCTCTACACCTGCCTCGCCAAGGTGAATTCTCCCTCGCGGAACGTCATGACGATCGAAGATCCGATCGAGAATCGAATCCCGGGGGCCAACCAGACCCAGGTCGATCGCGAGCTTCGATTCAGCGACGGCCTACGAGGCATGCTCCGGCAAGATCCCGACGTCATCATGATCGGCGAAATCCGCGACGACGAGACGGCCAAGATCGGCATCCGCGCCGCAGTCACCGGCGTGCTCGTTTTTAGCTCGATTCACGCGTCGGACTCATCGACGACGATCGGGAATCTCTACAATTTCGGCATCGCGGGATACCTGCTTTCCAACAGCTTGTTGGGCGTCGTCGCACAACGCCTCATCCGAAAGATCTGCCCTTATTGCCGGGTTTCTTACTGTGCGGACGCCAAAGTCCTCGCAGCCCTCGAACTCGATCCCGCCGAACACGAGAACCTCGTGCTCCATCGAGGGCTTGGCTGTCCGGCTTGCTTCCACACGGGTTACCTCGGTCGCACCGGGATTTACGAGATCATGGAAGTGGGTGATGAGATCCGCGACCTGATCTTCCAGCAGATCCCCAAGGAGATCCTCCGGCGGGTGACAATCGACCTGGGAATGCAAACGTTGAAGCGGAGCGCGGTCGATAAAATCATCCAAGGCATCACCACGGTGGAGGAGGCTTATCGCGTCGTTTCGATGTGAGCCACCGAGGCTAGCCATCACCGAGAGCAAACCGGCAAGGAGGTCGGCATGCGTCCCGGATTGAAAACCTTCCTGGGAACGACTCTGGTCGCTCCCGGGATCTTAGTCGCGACCTTGGGGTGGAACCCAAGCTTTGGTGACGAGCCGAGCCGCTTGAGCCGCTTCTTTCGGTTCGGAGGAAACTCCTCGGGGTCGGCCTCGTCATCTCCCTCCGCGTCCCCGGCGTCTTCGGGCCTCCCCGCGGACGCCTCGTTCCCTCCGGACGCTGTCATCACGAACCCCGGTTCCGGCGCCGGCCCGAAACCCTACCTCGGTTCGGCGTCGCCGGCCTCGTCGGCGCCCGGGCCTCGCCTGGTCCCTCAGCCACGGGTCAGCCGCTCCGTGACCGAGTCTGACCCGATCGTCACCCGAATCTCGCTGGCTCGCTCCAACGAGGGCAATCAGTTCGGCATGTTTCTTCAGATCTATGCCGACGGGACGATCATCGATAGCGAAGGCACCCACCACGTTAGTGATGCGGACCTGAAGCCGGTCACCGACGCTCTGGCGGCCAGCGAACTCTATCGTCTGCGAGGGCATTGCGGCGCACCGGCCACAGACTTTGTCGAGCAGGTGCAGATGATTGTTTACGAGCGGAGCCTGGGGCGGCTTCGAGCCAACTCCTTCTCTTATTCCGGCAATCCGCAGGGATGCGATCACTCGGTGCGGCACCTCCATGCCGCCCTCGATGCATTGCAAGCCAAGCTCATGCGAACAGGTGTTCCCGCGGCTCCGTCCTCGCCAGGACCCGTTCCCAGCGCCCCTGTCTCCCCCGCACCCGATCTCAGTGGTCCGACTATCTCCTTGACTCCCATCAACTAAGAGCATTATGTCAGAGAGCGAGTGGAACCCGGCCGTCCCAAGGGCTACAATTAAGAATCATTCTTGATTCAAGCGAACACCCACCCCGCCGAGAGTTCGGCACAGGTGGGTGCGTCGTCCAAGGGTTCCCCTCGTGTCTGACTCTGCGCCTCTGGCACCATTGAGCGTCTCCGGAAGCCCGGAAGACAAGTTCCGCGAGTTTCTCGAGATCCGAGGCGAGAAGCTCACGGAGCCCCGGCGCGTCTTGATACGGCACATCTTCGACTCGCACAAGCACTTCGACGCCGATGAACTCATTCTCGACCTACACAACGCGGGGCGTCGCGTAAGCCGATCGACGGTCTACCGCACGCTTCGCCTGCTTGTGGATGCCGGCTTGCTCCGCGAGCTCAGGCTCACGAATCGCACGGCCTACGAGCACGACTACGGCTATCCGTCACACGACCACCTGCATTGCACGGAGTGCAACGCGGTGGTCGAGTTTCGTAACGATGAGATCCGCCGGGTCCGTGAGGCCATCAGCCTCGAGCACGGCTTTCGCGCGGCGGGACATCGATTCATGATCACCGGCGTCTGCTCCGCATGCTCGCGAGCGCGCAGTCCCAGGCGCCGGCTGGACCTGATCTGAGCAAGACGCTGCGTCCGATCACTCGAGATAGCCGAGGTCGGCAAGCCGCTGCTCGATGATGGCTTGCTCTTCGGCCGTGTACTCGAACTGCGCCCGGTGAGGCCCCGCGACGGCGGTCGCGGGAGGATCTTGCCGGGTGGTCGGAAGCTCGGACAGGCAGGCGAGAGGCTTCCCTTCGATGTGTGAAGGGATCGGCATCCCCAAGAGCTTGAGGATCGTGGGGGTGACGTCGATCAGGTCGGCGTCGATTCTCCGCCCCGCCGCCACGCCTGCTCCGGCCAGCGCGACGATTCCCTCCGGCCGGTGCGTACCGGGTAGGTTGGCATCGCTCTCCACCCAGTTGCGGCCTGCGGAAAGCTTGGTGCGAACCCAGTACGATTCCTCAGGCAACGCGATGAGGTCAGGGTAGCCTTCACGCGCCGGATCGAGCTGGTACGCCTCCGCGGTTTCCACGATATGGGGAAAGAGCGCGACTCCGGTTTCCGGATGCCGCGCGGCCGTCAAGGCACTCACCGCGGCCTTGCGGGCGTCGTCGATCTCTCGAGGGGTTGAGAGCGGAGCCCCGGCCCGTCTGGCCGTGGAATTCAAATAAACCATCGCCGCCGTGTCTTGGTGCGGAGCGAACGCCAACGTCCGCTTCCAGTCGAATGGGAACTGGGCGACGACCGACATGTCGAACGAAGACGACCGCGCCGTCGGATTATCGCGCTTCGCCCCCCAAAGCCGCAGGTGATCGGTCGCCTGCTTGGCCCGGCGCTGAAGCCGTCCGGCCAGGCCTGGCACGCGTGCCACGCCCGCGTCGATCAAGATCCGGTTCACATGGATCCGCCCCAGGCAGGGACCAAACCCGTGGTCGCTCACCACGAGGACGCCCGCACCTCGGCGTTCGGCCATTTCCGCGAGCATGCCGATGGCCGCGTCGAGGCCTCGCAAGACCTCGCCGGCGGCATTGTTCCAGGCGGGATCATCGATACCCGTTTCATCGACGTTCAAGTATCTCCAGACGCGATGCTGGAACGGGTCGAGGTTCTGGAACTGGACGAGGAGCGTCGACCAGTCGGGCACCATCCGGTCGGCAAGCAGCCCCCCCTGCGCTCGCCCCTTGAAGCTCTCGGCCGTGAGGCGCGCGTTCTCGGTCAGCTCGGCCAGCGTGGTGGGAACTCGCTTCCAGAAGTAGCGCAAACTGTACGCGGGGACTTCTGCCTTGAGACGTTCGGCGAACTCCGGAGCTCCGGAGAGGGCCGCGTCGAGGTGGGGCGCATCCATGCCGGAGACCACGACACCCCGGACATCCAGCGGCGGATAGGTACCCGGCAGGTTCAGGCTGACCACCGAGCGGCCGGCCTGCGAGAGCTGATGCCAGACCGTCGGGACCCGGGCTCGTCCCGAGTGATTGACTTTCATTTGCCCGGCCGCGACGTCGAAATAGCGGTGGTCGAAGACTCCGTGACGAGCCGGCCCGCAGCCGGTCATCATCGACGTCCAGGCCGCGGTCGTCACCGGGGGAATGATCGAGCGAAGGGTACCCAGGGCGGACTTTGCCAGAAGCGCATCGAGGTTTGGCATCCACCCTCGCTTACGCATCGGGTCGAGGACGGTCCAAGTCGCGCCATCGAGTCCTAGTATGACGAGACGTTCGAGTGTGGTCGGCATCGGGCCGTTCCTCATCCCTGATCGGTGGAAGCGTGAATCTGCCTGACCGTAGCGAGACGAGCCGCGTCTCGCGCCACGGGTAGACCCCTTGTACCCCATGAAGGCTCAAGGCCGAGTCTCGACGGATCCACCCCGACGGTCTCGGCCCCGCCAAACGTGTTTAGCCGGCGTATGCCAGGGGGTTCGGAGAGGCGACGTCGACCGTAAACTCCGCCTCGTAGTAGGCTGAGAGGTGCTGCCGCTCCCCTTTGGAGCGATACACCTGGGAGATCCCGCGCCGGACCTTTTGCGAGAGGGGAAGGCCGGCTTCCGTCTCGCGAAGCCAGGATCGATAGTTGAGCACGAGCTTATCAGCGTTGCTCACCCAGCCGTCGGGCATCGGCCCCTTCACGGCGATGGCCATCACCGAATGCGGGAACTTGTGATACCCCTGGTACCCCGTGAGCCGCGCCGCGTAGGGCGTGAGCATCCGGCGCAGGCAGTTCGGGGTCATCCGCCAGTAATCATCGGGATAGCCGTGAATGCGGAAGTTCAAGGGGCTGGTGATGACAAACAGCCCTCCCGGCTTGAGGATCCGGAAGACTTCGTCGAACGCCCGGCGCACCTCGAAGACGTGCTCGAACGTCTCGATGCACAGAACGGTTCCCGCGCTTTCGCTGGAAACGGTCATGGCGCTGACGTCTTCGACCCGGTCAACTCCAGGGCCAGGCCGCATGTCGCAGCCCACGTACTCCTTGCCCTTGAAGAGCCCGCGAAGGTCGGCGTACTCGACCTGTCCTTCCACCTGGTAGGAGCCGAATTCGTAGACCGGCCCCGGGCAGTCAAACGTCTCCGACACTAGTCGGCAAAACGCCTTATTGTGGTCTCTCATCGCGGAGCTCCTCCTTGAGCTGTTCGCCAAGAGTTTGGCCAGGCGGCCCCAGGCAAAGACCTGGGGACCGAGACCGAGAACCGGATCTTAGGTCATCCGAGAAAATCGGTCAATCCGGACTCTGTGCCTGCGGATCAGGCTCGCGCCCCCGCGCCGGCGATGGAGACGACATCGATATGCGTCCCCGATGACCAGCGGGTCCCCTCGCGCTCGACCCGGTGATAAAGCGTGTCGCGCTCGACCGGCACACGTCCGGCCTCTCGGATCAGGCGCTCGATTTCAGCCACGGTCGTTTCCTGGGGAGTCTCAGCGCCGGCCTCGTGGTAAATCTTTTCGTGAACCACGGTTCCGTCGATGTCGTCGGCCCCGAAGGAAAGGGCGACCTGGGCGGTCTTGATGCCCAGCATCACCCAGTAGGCCTTGATGTGGGGGAAGTTGTCCAGCATCAAGCGGCTGATGGCCATGGTCTTCAGGTCCATGACCCCAGATGGCTTGGGAATGTCGTCCATCCGCGAGTTATCAGGGTGGAAGGCCAAGGGAATGAATGTCTGGAAGCCGTTGGTTTCGTCCTGGAGCTCGCGGAGCCGGATCATGTGGTCGATCCGGTGCTTCGCCTTGTCGATATGCCCGTAGAGCATCGTGGCGTTGGAGTGCAGCCCCAGCTTGTGAGCCGTGCGATGCACCTCGAGCCAGGTATCAGTCGACGCCTTGGCGCCACAGATCTGCTCGCGAACCTCGGGATGGAAGATCTCAGCGCCGCCACCGGGAAGGCTTCCCAGCCCCGCGTCGACCAGCTTCAAGAGGACATCCTTGATGGACAACCGCGAAATCTTGGCGAAGAACTCGATCTCGACCGCCGTGTACGCCTTGATGTGGATCTCAGGATAAGACTCCTTGATCCACCGGACGAGGTCGACGTAGTAGTCGAACGGCAGCTTGTGATGGAGCCCGCCAACGATATGCAGTTCGGTCGCACCTCGCTCGTGAGCCTGCCGGGCCCGCTCCACGATCTGCGTGCGGTCCATCACATAGGCCTTCTCCGAATCCAGGTCGGCCCGGAATGCGCAGAAGTCGCACTTGTAGACGCACACATTGGTCGGGTTGATGTGCGTGTTGACGTTGTAGTAGCCGAAGTTGCCGTTGTATCGCTCGCGGACCAGGTTCGCCATCGTTCCGATTGCGAAGAGGTCGTTGGATTCTTCCAGCGCAATGCCGTCGTCAAAGCTCAACCGCTGTCCGGCTTCGACCTTCTCGCGGATCGCTTCCAAGCGGGTCGCTTCGGTCGGCATGTGCGAAACCTACCTCTCTCCGAGAATGATGGCGAATTCCACCCAGATCCTCAACCAAGTTCGGCCACTCAACCCGAACGTGCGGCATCCAGCCGCGAGATTTCCGTCATTTTAGCCAAGATTGAAGGTTTCGGCAACGGGAGGGGCCTTCAGACCCCGGTGGTTCGGAAGAGCAGGGGCCATGCCCCTCGGTATTGTCTCCCGCCCCAAGGTGTCTTTGGGAGAACGCTTTCCGGTCGAAATCGATCGCCTGATCTCCTTTCCGCATCAAGGCTTGGCGGCCGAACCCAAAACGAAAGAGGACTCAGCTCGTCACACACGGCCCCGGGGAGCCGCCCAAGCCGCCAACTTCGCCGTCGGTGCCCGACGACTCGAATCGCCGGGGAATTCGCGATCGTCATGAACGGTTTGTCATCGGGATCACGTACTGGGGATCGCGGCCTGAGGGAATCAAACCCCTTGTGCCTCGAAACCGATCGACCGCAATCGCCACCCTGGGCACCGCGTCACATTTGGGGTCGTATCCTTTGGGCTGGCAGACTTTCGATACGCCGACAGCCTTCGCCGGCGCCCGCCTCTCTGGGAGCTGGTGTTCCGATTGTTGACGGCTCCAGCCGCTCTCATCGACCAGGGCGAACCGGGCATGCTGGGCCCTCACCCTCCACTTAGTCCGCAGCCCATCCCAGCGGTACTCTTGCCTGGCAATGCGATCAGGACATGTCTGGGTCCCAATTCTCTTCCAAGGTCGCTCCAAAAACGAGTGGAAGGGAAGTCCGCCGAATCCCTCACGCTATTAGCGGCATTCACGAACCCCATCTTGAGCAACGGCTGGTTTTAGTCTCATCCAAACTTTTCCTGCGGAAAAATACGTCGAAAACCAACGATTGTCACGTGTCCCGAATTTCATCAGAAATTGGATTCACACCTCCTTGCAAGGATGGCCACGGGATGCTACGTTTGTAGTGCTTCATCTTGATTGATTGTATGTGTGGTTCGTTGGTCCCGGATCGCATCCTCCCGTTCGGCGAGGTGCGGCGCTTCGGTCGTTCTTTTTTTTCGCACGTCGAGAGTCGGTTAGTTAGCCCTTCCCGAATGGTCAGGGGTGCGGGTATCTCTGCGCGCGGAGGGGTAGGCAGCAGTCGTTTCCAGAGGAATTGGAAAGGGTCACGATGCTTCCCAAGAACTCTTCTCATTCTCGGTTATCAAGACCTGGCTTTACGCTCATCGAACTTCTGGTCGTTATCGCCATCATCGCCGTATTGATCGCCTTGCTATTGCCGGCGGTGCAAGCAGCCCGCGAGGCCGCTCGAAGGGCTCAGTGCGTCAACAATTTGAAGCAACTGGGCGTCGCCGCCCACAATTACATTTCGTCCAATCAGGTCTTCCCGATGGGATGCATGTATCCCGCGGGATCCAATGGAAGTGGCGCTCTGGGGGAAAAAGGGAACGGCCAGTCGGAGTGGAGTTACGGCTGGACGATCGGCATGGCTCCTTACATTGAGCAATCCGCACTCTTTAACGCGTTCAACTCCACCTTCGGTTGGTGTGGACCCGGCCCTTGCCCGGACAACACGGTCAACACCACGGTCATGTGCATGCAGGTTGCCACGCTCTTGTGCCCCTCGGAAAACGTCAAGCAGCGGGTGAACCCGCCCATGGGCACATTGAATTATGTAGGCAACTGGGGCGGACCCGGCACTCTTCGTACCTTCTCCGGTCTCATTATCGACAATCCCTGGGGCGACTATGGCAATGCGCCTCGTCTCAGCGCGATTGGCATCGAATCCGTCACCGACGGCACCTCGAATACGGCGATGTTCAGCGAGCGCCTGATTGGCCTCGCCGGCAATCCCGTCGTCCATCCAGGGGCAACGACCGACGCCAAGCGAGGCGTGTTCGCAACGTCCACAACCGTCGCGTTGAACTCGGGCAACACGGCGACGACCCTTTCGTTGTTGTCGGCCTGCAAGAGCCTGCCGAACACAACGAACTCCACATATTCCCTCACCATTGGATACAACTGGGTGATCGCCTGGCCCTGGCGTTACGTGGTGAACCGCTATAACCACGTGGGGACGCCCAACAGCTTGATTTGCACCGCGGCCAACTCCTTCGACGGCAACTGGGCCTCGGCGCAAGACTCCATTCCGCCGAATAGCAATCACTCCGGCGGAGTCAACATCTGCTTCGGTGACGGCTCGGTCAAGTTCATCAAGGACTCGATCAATCAGCAGGCTTGGTGGGCCATCGGGAGCCGAGACATGGGGGAAACGGTCAGCGCGGATAGCCTTTGACCGTACAGTCTCTTCCCCAAGAAGTCGTCATACAATGACGACATAGGCTCATTAACGGCGAGTTGACGTGGATCGATTCCTATTGAGGTCTTTCACCATGAAGTGGTACCAGGGCGTTCTAGCAGTCCTGATTCTTCCCTTCATTGCCGTTGGCTGTGGTAGTGGTAGCGGCATTGAAGAAGGGATCGGCAAAGATGGAGACATGGCGGCCGCCACAGCCTCAATGCCCAAGTCTCAAACAAGCTTGAAGGACATCAAGAAGCATCCGACCGCCACCAGCGGGATGCCTGGCGAAATGCCTTCCAGCCGCTCGAAATCGCGATAACCCTACTTCTTCCCGCCCAAAAGCAGAAACCGCCGGCCAGAGCTGACAGAGCTCTGTGCCGGCGGTTTGCGCGTTTCAAGACAGGGGTGCATCTTCCTCGGTCTTCGGCAATGGCTTTGTCGCCAATCGCCGCCAGTTGGCGATTCCGATCGCCAAGCAAGCGAGCATCACCGCGACAAATACCACGATGACCGTGACGAAGATGATCCATTCAATGGGGCGGTCGGGGGGCCACGAACGGCTTTGGCCCCCACGCAAAACCAGGAAGATGGCAAGCGGCCCTCCGGCGGTGAGAACCGTCAGAAGGCCGAGCAAGACGAAGGGAGTCTTGGGCCTGTCTCTTATACACATCTAGATGTGTATAAGAGACAGGATCAAGACTTCGTACGGGGCCAGGGGCAGGGGCCAGATAATACCGTTCTCATCGTGGCCCGCCTCGACCGCCGCGGCGACGATCCGGTTCACACCGATGCCGTAGCAGCCCATGATGACGGGGATCTCGGCTCCCTTTTCATCGAGGAAGGTCGCGCCCATCGCCTTCGAGTACTTGGTACCAAGCTTGAAGACGTGGCCGATCTCGATCCCCTGCTTGACCACCATCGCCTGGTTGCAACGGGGGCAGGGGTCTCCCTCGCTGGCGTTGCGGAGGTCGAGCACTCGGTCGAGCGAGAAATCACGGCCGGGCACGACACCGGTGAGGTGAACGTCGACGGCATTGGCCCCGACGACCACCGTCGGCATCGCGGCGACCAGCGAGTCGACAGCCAACGGAATCTTGATGGCGACGGGTCCGAGGAAGCCGAGCGGAGCGCCCGTTGCTTTCTCAACCGCGGCCGCGTCAGCCGGAACCAGGCTCGAGGCGCCGAACGCGCGACGGACCTTGGCCTCGTTGGCCTCGTGGTCGCCACGAATCAAGACGGCTACCGGCTTGTCGTCGGCGAGGAAGACGAGAAGCTTGGCGGACGTTTCCGTCGGAACCTTGAGGAAGCTACAGACGTCATCGATCGTTCGCTTGTTGGGGGTCTCAACCCGCTGATACGGAGGAGCCGAAGCATCCGCCGGGGGCGGGGGGGGAAGCTGACCGATCTCGGCCCGCTCACGATTCGCGGCGTACCCGCAATTCAGACACTGGATGATCGTGTCTTCACCTGTGGAGGAAGGAACCATGAACTCGTGCGAGCTGTCGCCGCCGATCGGACCACTTTCGGCCTCGACGATGACGTAGGGAATGCCGCAACGGTCGAAGATACGGCAATAGGCTTCATACATCGCGTCGTAGCTTGTGTTCAACTGCTCGACGTCGGCATCGAAGCTATAAGCGTCCTTCATCAGGAACTCGCGGGTGCGAAGGATCCCGAAGCGGGGACGGGGCTCGTCGCGGAACTTGGTCTGGATCTGGTAGAGCGTCACCGGCAGTTGGCGGTACGAACGCACGAGCGCGCGGACGATGTCGGTGATGACTTCCTCGTGCGTCGGCCCCAGCGCCATGGTCTGGTTGCCACCGACGGTGAGCTGCATCAAGAGGTCGCCAAACGTTGAGTACCGGCCCGACTCCTTCCAGAGCTCAACCGGCTGGAGGGCCGGCATGAGGAGTTCTTGGGCGCCGGCGGAATCCATCTCTTCACGAATGACGCGGATCGCCTTGTTGAGGACACGCAACCCGAGCGGCAGGTAAGTGTAAGCCCCCGCGCCGAGTTGACGGATCATCCCGGCACGCAGCAACAGCACGTGGCTCGGCGCCACGGCGTCGGCCGGAGTTTCCTTGAGGGTCGGGATCAGCGCTTTCGACCAACGCACGGGGAGCACTCCTGCTTGGGCTTTCTGAACCGAGAGGCGTCCGAAGCCTCTTGGACGGGTATCGCGAATGCTGAGGCAAATTCCCGCGGGTTGACTCGGCACGTCGAGCATCTCAACCAGCCGGACCTTGCTCTACGGATTCTGCTTGGTCTCACAGACAGGGGGAATGTACCGCGAGGTTCGGTCCTACGAACCGGCTCACGGCTCCCTGCCCGGTCAACGGAATGGAGTAATCTACCACATGACGCCCTCTGGGCGGAACGTGGACTCTGCGCGGCGAAAAACGGGGGATCGCAGGCTCGCCACAACCACGAAGATTGTGACGGATTCACCCCTTTGATAGCCACATTTGGCGTTGGGATCGGACCGAAGCGTACAGCCGCGCCAGGCCCGACGTCCAGTGCGGGCGTCATGTCACTCCTCCTGGGATCCGAAACCTGGCGGGACGTGGAAAACGCCCCAATTTCTCGTGGGGGAGAGACGACAATTTAGTCCTAGGAGTCAGTCGTCCTTCGGGCTCTTAGGCCGCGCGGATCGCGACGTCTCGCCGAGAGTCAACATTGTTGATGGTTGTAGAGTGGCTCCATCATTCCTCGATGGGAGGGGAGGGTGGGGACCTCGGCCGCAGGGAGGTGTTCGGTGTTGCCATGGGATTCTGGGCGAACGCGCCAAAAAGGTCGAGCCCAACGCCGGCCAAACCTCACGTCGTTGGAGACGCTGGAAAAACGGGAGCTCATGGCGTATTCGCCACTGGGTTACTCCCTGCCTGACCTCTCCGTCTCCGGCTACGCAGCCCCCACGGGCACGTGGGGCGGGCAGCTTTCGGTGACGGTTACCGTGAAAAACACGGGGGCGAGCACCATCAGCGAGCCTTTCGCCCAAGCGCCGGGCGACATGAGCTCGGCCGATGCGCCGGCTACGACCGTGGCGGTCTACGCCACGCGAACCCCCAATAGCACGCGGGGAGAGGTTCTTGTTGGGTCGATCAGCATTCCGGTCACCCAGCAAAATACGTTTCAGCAGATCACTTCGACCATCACCTTGCCTAGCCAGCCTCGTGGCTTCCCCGGTGATGGCGGATCGATTTTTCTTCACTACAAGGTGAACCCAAACCTGACGTTCACCGAGCAAAACTACGCGAACAACACGAGCCGGGGCGCCACGCGGGTGCAAATCGAGGCTCCGTTGCCGCAGCTCGAGGCCGTGAGCCTCGACGTCCCGAACGTCATGCAGCCGGGTGACACGATCAGCCCGACCATCGAAGTGGCGAACGTCGGCACGGCGAACACGAACCTTCAGGGGAACGTGACGGTTGCCCTCGTGGCTTCGGTGGATCGCAAGTTCGGACCGGGAAGCTCGATCGTCGGCCTCTACACGGTCTCGAACATCCCGTCGGTCTCGACGGCCGCCACGCAGGATCACTCGCTCGTCAACACGAACAACATCAACCTGCCCAACAACGTCGTGACCATCAACGGCGCTGCGGTCACTCTGCCGGTTCGTCCGCGGACCTACTACCTCGGCGTCGTGGTCGATCCGTTCAACCAGATCAAGCAACTGGGCAAGATCGGACGCGTCCGCGCGGCGACGGGCACATTCAGCCAGATTCACGCCGTAGGACCGCCCATCAATGGGCTTCCCCCGGCGGGCGTCGTGACCACGGCCACAACCGGCCTGCCGTTCCCGTACCCGGTCACCACGACCACCGTGGGCTATGGAAACGTCACCGGCAACTGAGTCTCGCCTAGACTCCCTTGAGGTCAATCCCGAGCGGCATTCGTCCCGACGTTTGCCGGCTTAGTGCCCGAAAGAAAGGGGACTGGCGCAGTATCGTCTCAAGGCCAGTCCCCTTTCTGTTCGGGTCTATCGCTCTCGAGGAGCCAAGGAATCGCGCCGACGGCTCTCAGGTTCAGGGCTTGAACACGTTTCTTGAAAATCGCCTCCCCAAGGACCACGGTTCCCGAACGTGGTCCTTATTCGTTGATCCATGCCAAATATGCCTTGAAAGCAAGCGAAACCCTTTCTCCGCCCCTCAACACGACAACAACACTCGATCTGATCCCGACAACCACCTCCCCAGCGAAGAAAACCCCGCCCGGAAGAGTCAGACAGGACCAGAATCGTTAGGTGTGTCACCGGCGTGACGTCCACGACGCACCGCGCTCCGGCACGCCAGTGACGCCCACTCCCGTTCCGGCATGGAGCCTCGACAGGAACACATCCACCTGGGATCGAGGGCGCGTTCAGAACGACTCCGCTCGAATCTCGGGCAAGAGATCCATGCTCACCCTCTTGGCGATCAGACCAGCTAAGCGCCCGGGAGAGCTCCGGCATACCGTCTCGCGAAGCCAGGAACCGCCGGATTGAGAGCATCCTCCGAGTTGTCCGCAGTCATGGTCAATCGCCGGCAGGTCGAGATGTGGACGTGGACGTCTCGTTTGTTATGGGAACCTTAAGGCGGGAGCCGCATCGTATCCGAATTCGCACATCCGACGGCCCAATTTTTCCGGCGCAGGTCCGACCTCGTTTGGAAGCCAGTGACATCGCCTCACCCGCGAGAATTGCCGGATATTCACCGAGTGCCGGGGGTGCGTGAAGCCCGCTCCGACCGGATTCATGGCCCGCCTGGTTCTCGTTGCCTGGCCGCTCTTGAGAACGCCGGGGTCCGGCTCACTTGACCCCGGTGTCTTTTCCCTCCTACAATCACCGCTCAGCGTCGGACTCGCCAACACGAAGAACCGCCAGGTTCTGCACCCACGGTCGAAATTTCCGCATGACCCGTCGTTATGTCAATCAGTTAAGCAACGGAGATTCTGTCGACGAATCGTTCCTGGTGGCGGACAAACAGCTCAGGGCGAATCGACAGGGCAACCTCTACCTTCATCTCGAACTGCGTGACAAGACGGGTAGCGTCGGCGCGCGGCTGTGGAACGCGAGCGAAGGACTCGCCCGCACTTTTGAGCCGGGCGATTACCTTCACGTCAAAGGTAAGACCCAAGTCTTTCAGGGCGCTCTTCAGCTCATCCTCTCTCATCTTGAGGTGGTGGACCCTTCGCGCATCGAGCCCGAGGACTTTCTGCCGCAGAGCACGCAGAACGTTGCTCGACTCTCGGCGCGGCTGCGCGAGCTGCTTTTCACGATGACCAACCCCCACTTGCGGGCCCTGGCCGAATGCTTCTTGATCGACGATGACTTCGTCCGGAAGTTCACGACAGCCCCCGCGGGTATCAAGAACCACCACGCCTATCACTCAGGCCTGCTCGAACACGTCGTCACTCTCTTGACTGTGGCGGATCGCATTTCCGACCTTTACCCGGAGCTCGATCGCGACCTCTTGCTCATGGGCATTTTTCTGCACGATATCGGCAAGATCGATGAGCTGAGCTACGACCGAGCCTTCGGCTACACCGACGAAGGGCAGCTCGTCGGGCACCTGGTTATGGGGGTCGAGATCCTGCGGGACAAGGTGGAGCGCACCTCGGACCTCACGGGCGAGCCGTTCCCGAGCGAACTCTTGCTCCGGCTCAAGCACATGATCGTGAGCCACCACGGCACCCACGAGTTCGGCAGCCCCAAACTGCCGATGACCCTCGAAGCGGTGGCCCTTCATTATCTGGACAATCTCGACGCCAAGATCCACACCTTCGGCCGTGAGATCCGCGACGACCCATCACGTGAGTCCGCCTGGACCCCCTTCCATCAAAATCTGGGGAGAAGGTTGTTCAAGGGAGGACCGAACGGCGGTACTGTCGGAGAAGAGGGTAACGAAGCTTAGAGCCGTTAACGATCGGGCATCTCACACGGGATGGCGAGAGAGAGAAAGACGAAGTTCGGCGCAAACAGCCGTCCTGGTTGGCACCGGTGAGCGCCAACGGTGTCAACCAACCGGCAATTTACGAAGAAGTGGGACCTCGAGACGTAGATGCGCGGCCCGCTCGAGAACCGTTTTCTTACGGAACCCTGGGCGCGACTTTTGAATCAATGCCCCGGTGTGGTCCCAAATCGACGACAGCCCATCATGGCAAAGCACATGAGCACCTCTCGACTTCACGGTCCCGGTCGAAATCAGAAATGAGTGAGCCCTAGCAGAGGAGAGGCGCCAATGAAGACTCCGGGCAACTCGATCGCCGGGATGATGGGCCTCGTCTTCGTCACCGCGCTTGCGTTTGCTGCCCTTAAATATCCCCTGGTGATCCTTACAAATCTGGCGTCCTCTCTCGTACTTCTCCTCCTCCTCACGTCGATTGCCGGTGCTCTGCTCCAGCGCGGTCTTGAACGAGCCTACTGGACAGGATTTGCGATCTTCGGCTGGACCACACTCTTCTTCGTGAGCGGCTCCTGGATTGCAGGGCAGTTTGGCTCGGATCTTACCAGTAGCTTTCAAGACCTCGCCGAAATGGCCCTGGCAAGACAAGACAAGAGTGTCACGGTCGCTTTCGCACCAGCGACGCCCGGATCTCCGGGCAAAAGCATGAACTTTATGGCCGAGCATAGCATCAAGGTTGGTAATCTGGTCGAGATGGCTCGGCTGATGATGGTACTTCTCTTCGCGCTGACAGGCGGATTTATCGCCCAAGGCTTCGTGCGACGAGCGGAGCGCTCGGCGAGAGAGTCGGAATCGAGCTCCGCGTCGAGACAACAAACATGACCAACTTCGCCGAGAAAGTTCTCAAGCTCGTTTCCGAAGCGGAATACAAATCTCTGACCATGAAGGCGATAGCGCGCCACTTCGGCATCGACGCGGACGACTACGTCGAGTTCCGAGCGGCGGTCAAAGGCCTGATCAAGCAGGGGCAGCTCGAGATCGCCAAGGACAAGCGGCTGAGCAAGCCCAGCACCCGGGGGACCATTATCGGCGTCTTCCGCCGCAACCCCAAGGGCTTCGGGTTTGTGCGGCCCCATAGCACCAACGCCAAGACCGATCAGATCTTCATCCCCGTCGACGCGGGGCGCGATGCGTCGAGCGGCGACGAAGTGGCCGTGAGGATCACCAAGCGTCCGCGCGGTCCGGGCATGAACCTTGTGGGCAAGGTGGTTCAAGTCATCGCCAGGGCTTCGGGCGTCTTTGTCGGAACCTACTTCGAGCGATCCGACGCCGGCTTCGTGCGCGTCGACGGCACGACGATCCACGACCCCGTCTATGTGGGAGACCCCGGCGCCAAAGGGGCCAAGCCTGGCGACAAGGTCGCCATCGAGATGGTCCGCTATCCCACCCCTTATCTCGAGGGGGAAGGGGTCATTTCCGAGATCCTCGGCCCCCGAGGCGCCCCCGGTGTCGATACGCTCGCGGTCATCCGCGCTTTCAACATTCCTGACACCTTTGATGATGACACACTCGCTGAAGCCAGGCGGCAAGCCAAGCTTTTCTCCGAGGACGAGATTGGCGATCGCGTCGACCTGCGCAACACGCTGACGGTCACGATCGACCCGGCCACGGCACGTGACTTCGACGACGCGATCACCCTCGCTCGCGACGAGAAGGGCTACTGGACGTTGGGGGTGCACATCGCCGACGTCTCCCACTTTGTCCAGCCCGGGTCCGAGCTCGACCAGACCGCCAGGCGGCGAGGCACCAGCGTTTACCTGCCTGATCGCGTGATCCCGATGCTTCCGGAGATCCTCTCCAATAGCCTGGCCAGCCTACAGGCAGGGCGCGTCCGCTATACGGTCAGCGCCATGCTCGAGTTCAACGCCGACGGGATTCGCACGGGAATGAGCTTCGCCCGGTCGGCCATCAATGTCGACCACCGCTTCACTTACGAACGAGCGTTCGAGGTGATGAAGGCTCCCGAGGCACCCCACGCCGACGTTGCTCCCGAGGTCGCTCGCATGCTGGGCCAAATGCTCGAGCTCGCGATGATCTTGCGCAAGCGACGCTTTGAGCGCGGGGCCCTGGAACTCAACATGCCCGAGGTCGAGATCGATCTGGGGGACCAGGGGCAAGTCGTGGGCGCCCATCTCGCGTCTCACGACGAAAGCCACCAGGTGATTGAAGACTTCATGCTCGCGGCCAACGAGGCGGTGGCCACCTATCTGACCGATCAGCACGCCGGATTCTTGCGCCGGGGTCACGCCGACCCCGATCCTCTCAAGCTTCGCGAGTTCGCGGAGTTCGCAATGAGCCTCGGCCTGGTGATCGACAAACCGCAGAGCCGCTTCGAGCTCCAGCGGATCCTGCGGGAAACCGTGGGACAACCCGAGGAACACGCGATCCACTACGGCTTACTCCGCAGTCTCAAGCAGGCCGTTTACACACCAGAGCCGGAAGGGCACTTCGCCCTCGCCAGTGACAACTACTGCCACTTCACTTCACCGATTCGCCGCTACCCTGACTTGCAAGTGCATCGCCAGCTCACCACGCTACTCACCGGCAAGAAACCGAAGAGTGACCATGACGAGCTCATGGTCCTGGCCGAGCATTGCACGCGCACCGAACGGCGAGCGGAAGCCGCCGAGCGAGAACTGGTCAAGATCAAGCTTTTGACGTATCTCGAAACACGAATTGGCGAGACATTTCACGCGGTGGTGATTGGTGTCGAAGACTTTGGCTTCTTCGGCCGATTGGTAGAATTGCCGGTCGAGGGGCTCATTCATGTAACGAGCCTCTCCGACGACTATTACTACCTGGAGTCGGAAACTCATACCTTGATTGGTCGCCGTGCCGGCCGGCGGTATCGGCTCGGTGACAAGGTCGAGGTCAGGATCGCGCACATCGATGTCGATCGTCGGGTTCTGGACCTTGCCCTGGTCGAGCCCGCGCAGCCTCCCACTCATGCGGACGAGCCCGCGAAACCGGCGACAGCCCGCGCCACGTCCAGGCCGGCGCGCAAGGGAACGCCCAAATCCTCGGCTGCGAAGAAGGATGGCAAGAAAGGGAAACGGCGCAAGCGGTAGCCAATTGAGCGTGGGAACGGTCGCACGAATTTTGACATTCGCACAAAGTGTCCTGCTTTACGTACTAGGTACGAGCCCGTCTCGCCGATGCATTCTCTGGAGCCGTCCCCCCCCGAATCGACCGGGCTGATTGGGCTTCACAAAAAAGGCGGGTCTTATAACAATCTCGACCCGCCGACCGGACCGCTTCGCAGGTTGGCGAACGCACGCACTCCGACGACGGACCTGAAGGAGTCTATGCCATGAAGCGATGGATTGGCGCCGGCTTGTTTTTGGCTTTGGGCGCAAGTAGCACGGTAAGTTGGGCCCAGGTCGTGGAGCGCGAGCGCGACGTCACGATCACGGGTCCTCGGGGACGCTCGATTCAGCGGAGCATCACCACCGAACGAGGCCCCGGCTTCGTCGAGCGGCAAGTCAACATTCAGCGGCCCGGAGGTTCGTTCCACAGCGACACCTTCGCAGCGCGCGCCCCACGTCCCATGGGCCCTGGCCCCGGTCCCGGCTTCCGCGGCTTCGGTCCCGGACCGGTGAGAGGCTGGGGAGGGTGGGGACCTCGCCCCGGTATCGTTGAAGTCAACAACGGGATCAGCCCCGGCGCCGCGATCCTCGGCGGAGCGGGGCTGTTCGGCCTGGGAATGGTCGCCGGCTCGGCCATGAACTCCCAGCCCGCCGCTCCCGTCTACGCGGCCCCGGCGCAACCGCCGGTCGTGTTGGTTAACCAGCCGCAACCCTATTCGCCGACGCCTCCTCCGCCGCCGACGGTGGTCGTCGACCCGGTGGCCGAGCAGGTCCAACGGTTCCAGAGCTACCACAGCCACAGCCGGCGTGACGCCGCGGCGGTTCTGGGACGGCTCCGCGACCCGCGAGCGATCCCCTCGCTCGTCGACCGCCTGAAGCACGACAATAGCACCGAAGTTCGCGTCGCCGCGGCCACCGCCCTTGGCGAAATTGGTGATCCCCAGTCGGCCATCTATCTCGAACGGGTCACCATTTACGACAAGAAGCAGGCCGTCCGTGACGCCGCCGCGGCGGCCCTCACCCGGCTGCCCCGCGAAGTACCAGCCCAGGCCAACGCCGGAGTCCCCGCCGTGGGCCCCGGTGCCGGTGCGCCCGGACAGCCTGTTGAGAACGTTCCCCCTCCTCCCGCCCCGGTGACGGCCACTGAGCCTGGCTTCCGGGAATAATCCGGGGACCGCGAACCGTCTTGGAATCACGCGACAGCCGGGGCGATCCTTCCCAGGGATCGACCCCGGCTGTCGTCGTCTCCAGACCTTGTAACATCCATCGATCTTCCTCCATTCGCGCTGGACTGAACATGGATCGGAACGATCGTGTCTTGTAATTCGACGGCGGCTCGGCCATCACTATTGGTCCGTCCGATGAAAAACCGTGGATACGGCGACAGGTTTTCCTCCGATGAATAGGCTCCCCTAAAAGTGTTAATCCGCTTGCCGGGGCGCGGCCAAAGCAAATGGTCTTCATGGCAGACCGTCCGGAGCCGATGATGTCCGAACCCGACGTTCAGATCACCACCGACGAAATCGTGGGCGAAAAGATGCCCGCCGAGTTCGGGCTCCCGACCGCGATTTTCATCATTGTGGCGAGCATGGTCGGCGTGGGGGTTTTGACGACTTCGGGGTTCACGGTCTACTTCGTCGGCAGCAACGAGCTCATGCTGGGCCTCTGGGTCGTTGGCGGTATTGTTGCTCTTTGCGGAGCGCTCACGCTCTGCGAGCTCTCGGCCGCGCTCCCCAGAACGGGGGGAGATTATGTCTACCTTTATGAGGCGTATGGCCCCCTAGTCGCCTTTCTCTCGGGGTGGGTCTCTTTCTTGATTGGATTCGCCACTCCGGCCGCGGCCTCAGCTTTTGCGGCCTCCAAGTATTTGCTCGTTCCCTTCCAACTCGAGCGGGGCCTGGAACAGTCTCTCCAGCGTGGTATTGCGAGTGCTCTCTTGATCGTGTTCGCCGCCATTCATACCTCGAGGCGCAAACACACTGCGCGAATCCAAGCCTGGATCACCGCGCTCAAACTGACGCTACTGGCCCTGTTCGTCATCGCCGGCCTGGCGGTCGGCTGGCCCAACCGCGAACACATCGCCGATCGCCCTCCTCTGACGGGGGGCTTGGCGATCTCAATGATGTTTTCACTGGTCTACATCAGTTATGCCTACATTGGTTGGAACGCAGCCTCTTACCTGGCGGGGGAGGTTCGCGACGCGAGGCGAAAGCTCCCGCTGGCCATCGTTGTGGGAACCGCCATTGTCGTCGTCTTTTACCTCAGCCTGAACCTGGTTTACGCTCTGGCCCTGTCCGCGCAGGATGTCCGCGCGATCGTCGAGTCTCCTAACAACACCGAGGCATTCAAACCAGACGCGGTATCTCCGATCGCTCAGTTAGCGGCCCTCCGGCTGTTCGGACCAAAGTGGTCCAACCCTCTCTCGTTCGCGATTGGCCTGATGCTGCTTTCCTCCCTGAGTGCCTACGTTTTGACAGGGCCGCGGGTCATCTATGCCATGGCGAAGGCCGGCCAATTTCCTGCTTTTGCGGGGCGGCTGACGCGAAAGAACGGCACCCCGGCGATCGCCACCGCTCTTCAGGTCTCCGTAAGCCTGATAGTGCTCTGGAGCGGGTCGTTCGAGAGCCTGCTGGTCTATGCCAGCGTGGGGCTGGCCATCTTCTCAATGTTGGCCATTAGCGCCGTGTACGTTTTGAGAGTCAGGCGTCCGGACCTTCCTCGGCCGTTCCGAACGCCGGGCTATCCCATCACCCCGGCGATCTATCTCGTGCTCACGACCGTATTGACCGGAGCAGCCTTCCAGCAGCGTCCCCAAGTGTCGACGTATGCACTCATCACGATCCTGGCGGGGATACCAGTCTACTACGTCTGGCAGTGGCTCTTCGGCCGGGAAGTGGAGAGCGTGCCTCCGGTTGCTTGACGCTGACCGCGCGAGGGATCAAACTGAGGCAGAGGTCTTGCGGTACGTGACGTTTTGACGTGCACGGCTCTGGCGAGCTCCACTCTACCCTATCGCGGCGGATTACCCCGATGACGGATTCGAGCGAGCGTTTCGAGCCGCGCGAGCCGGCTCACGGACCGGCGCTTCCCGACCTTCCTCCGGTCGAGGCCCCGTCTGCAGGATTTATTATCCAGTTGTTCGTCATTCCCGCCGTCGTGGTGGGAGTCGTCGTGGTGGTCTGGCTCCTCTTCGGCAAGCTCGCCGGCGGGGAACGTGACGCCATGGAGTATGTCCGCCAGTTACGTACCCCCAACGCCCACTGGCGAGCCGCCTACGAACTTGCCAGCCTCATTCAGAACGACCCCAAGCTCGCGAAAGACCCCAAGCTTCTGGGGGAACTCACCGACCTCCTGGCACACGATCTCGATAAAGACGAAAGCCCCGAGCTCACCCAATACGTCGCCTTGACCCTGGGTGCTTTCCAAACACTCGACGCTCGCTCGCACGACGGCCGGCAAATCGATCCGCTGGCAACCCTGGAGCGGGCTCTGGCCCCCAAGCAGCCCCTGGAAGTGCGCACCGCGGCGGCCGTCAGCCTTGCGAAACAAGCCGCTCGACTCAATGGGGAACTCGCCGACCCCCAAGTCGTTCGCGCTCTCGGCGCGGCCAGCGAAGACGAAAAGCCTGAGCTGCGGCAGATCGCTGTCTATGCGCTCGGTTTCTTTGGAGGTGACGAGGCCCCGAAACTGCTCCGTGAACGCCTCAAAGACAGTGACGGCTATGTTCGCTATAACGCCGCGGTCGCCCTGGGCAGAAAGGGAGACACCGAGGCTCGTCCCATCTTCCGAGAGATGCTCTCTTCCCAGGACCTCAATCAGCGAATCACGATGCCGTCCAAGACCGAAAAACAGCGCAAGATTGAGACCATCGAGATGGAAGCCCTACGGGCTCTGGAAACGGCCCTCGACCACAAACAGCCCCTTCTTGCTCAGGGCCTGCGTCCCGAGATCGAAAATCTGGGCAAGTCGGGGCTCGTGAGCATTCGCAACCAAGCCCAGGCCTTGCTTCAAAAACTGCCGGAGTGAGCCTCCGTGCCCCTCTCTGGAGGGCACTCGGACTGCCCATGGACTCAACGGCCCAGAGAGAGGGTAGTTGGCACCGAAGGTCCCCACCAGGGTCGATCTCGGGCCGTTTTCCATCGGCGAGCGAGCAAAGCATTAATACGTTGGGTTTTCCTCGCAATCAGGGTGGCACTGACAAGTGAGTACACTTGTCAGTGCCACCCAATTCATGCTTCACAACCTCAGAGGTCTTCCAAGACCCACAGGTAGTGCCACCCAATCCATGCCTCACAAACCCAGAGGCCTTCCAAGACCCACGGTCAGTGCCACCCCAATCGAGGCTTCACAAGCCCAGAGGTCTTCCAAGACCCACAGGTAGTGCCACCCAATCGAGGCTTCACAACCTCAGAGGTTTTCCAAGATCCACGGTCAGTGCTACCTCCAATCGATGCCTCACAAACCCAGGGGTTTTCCAAGCCTTGCGGGCGCAATACAAGCGAGCGAAAGCCCCCGCTTCGCCCTTAACCTTTCTCATTCGGGAGACGATTCCTTGTTCTCTGCCGGCCCGCTGAAATGCGATTTCGCGATCCTTTTCCGGTTCACGGCCTTTGCCCAGGCAAATCTGGGGCTCAACGGCATCGAATGCATTCATTAATGGGCAGTGGCAAGGCGTGTCAACTCGATGCGATCACGGTAGTGATCGACGCCGGGAACTTGGAGACCGGGGATCTTCGCGGCGTCATCCCAGTGGCGAAGACGGATCGCCGCTTCGAAATGGGGGTGGGACTCAAAGGCCCGGGCTTCTTCCGGCGAAAAGATCCCCCCTTGAAGCTCAAGGCTGCGCTTCGAGGCGGGCGACAACGCATCGAAATATTCGGAAGAGACGCGGCATAGGTAGCGCTTGGCCGTCACGTGCAGGCGAATCGGCTCGGTGATCTCCGGGCCGAAGCTCCGGCTGAGCCAGGCCACGCCCACTTCTTCGTGCTGTCCATCGAGCCCGTGTTCGGCGGGATCGTCGTCGATCCCTCCCAGCAAATGGCCGATGTCGTGAAGGAGAGCCGCCACGATCAATTCGGGAGGCGCCCCATCGCGCTCGGCCTGGTTGGCGGACTGAAGGGCATGCTCGGTCTGCGAGACGTTCTCACCGAAATAGGCCGTATGGCCCTGACTCGCGAACAACCGAGCAATCTCATCATAGACAGGTTCAATCATGACTTTACCTCGACGACATCCACCGGAGAGTCGACTCTCCGACGCTGCTCCCAATAGTAGACCGCAGCAACCACGCTCGACAGCCAGGCAATTCCGGCCAAAATCAGGAAGACCCCGCGCCATCCAAAGCTCAGCGAGGCGCGAGCCAGGCCCCAACCCGCGAGAATGCTGCCAACATAACCGGCAAGATCGATGAAGCCCGAAGCGGTGGCGCTCCCTTGCTTACCTCCAAGGTCGAGCGACACAGCACCAGCCAGGTAGGAATACGGACCCAACAGAAAGAAGGCGACGGTTGTCACGAGAACGATCGGCCATCGGGCCGATCCCGCGAAGTTCACCATTCCCAAGATCGAGAGGACGCATCCGGCGAGACACAGACCGATCAAAATGATCGCCGAACGCCCTCCACGCCCCAGCCGATCGCTCAAAACCCCGGCCAGAATGACCGAAACTCCCCCCACCAGCGGGAAGAGAGCACTCGCCGAGGCGGCTCGAGCCTGGCTCAACCCCACGCTTTCCACAAAGTACGTGGGGGTCCAGGTGTTGAAAGCTTCACGCAAAAATGTGAGACCAAGAGAAAGCAAGCAAACGATCCAGAACGCGGGGCGGCGCAAGAGCGGCCCCAAAAGCGATTGGAGGTTCGGAGGAGCCGTGACGTTGGCTTCTTCACCGTAGACGCTCTCGGGATTCGCTTCCGGCTCTTCGAGCCCCAGGCGCTTCGGGCTTTCGACCAGAACCAACGCATTGACCACGAAAATGATGAAGAGGACCGCGGCATCCACCGCGAAGACTCCGCGCCAGCCGAACCCCATCCCGAGCAGCCATCCCATGAAGGCTCTCGCGGCCGCATCGCCAAAAAGATAGCTGAGGCTAATCACCCCCATCACCGCGCCGTACGACGAGAAGGGGAACCAGCGCGAGGTGACCTTGATCATCCCGGCCCAGCCAAACGACTGGAGAAGCCGATTGCCGAACCAGGCCGCGGTGAAGAGGGGAATTCCTCCTCCGGCGGCAAACAGGAGGGTCATCGCGACCGCCCCCAGCATCCCCAGGAGGTAGTTCGTGCGCCCTCCCAGAAAGTCGGCCATCATCCCCGCGAACGGTTTGCCCAGGGCGTAGGCCACGATCCCGAGGGAGATGATCGCTCCCAGGGCCACCTTGGCTTGAGACTCGGTCCACCCTCGCTCGGCCAGATCCTTGGTGATCAGCGGCAAAACGACAGAAAGGTTCGAGCGGCAAAGGTAATAGCCGGAGTAACCGACCACCATGAGCGAGACAGTGAGGATCTGGCGACGGCGAAGTCGGACCGAATCGTTCATTACGGATCTCACAGATCAATCCGCGCGGGCTATGGTCACCTGGACCGGACGTCCGATCCAACCTCCCGGGCGAATTTTAACTTCAACTAAGTTAGGTCAAACGTTTCGCGTTGTCATCGTGATCAAAAACGAAGGATCGGGAATCGAGCGATACACACCTCGCTCGATTCCCCCTCTCAAAAACCGTCTTGGAAAAAACACTCGTTATGGAGACAACCCCTTGCCTGGCCCGGCCGAAGACGAACACCAGAGTCTCAGCCTGACCGGATTAGACCCCTTCGGGTACCGCCCAGTGGCCCGGACGGTATTCACGGCGGACAAGCTGATCTCCGTCAGTCTCGGACGCGACCAGCTCCCGCTTACCGTCGTAGTGAAGTACCCGCCCCACGCGAACCGCGAGATTACCGAGATGGCAGAGCGTCGCGGAAAGATGCCCCGTCAGAATGTCGGCGTTGGGTGTTTCTCCCGCACGAACGCATCGGAGAAAATTATCATGATGAGTCGGCACCGAGGCGGAACCCTTGCGAGACTCCCCCTCGACGATCGTCCAACCCGTATTCTTCGTGAGGATCATGGTCCCCTTCGTGCCGTAGAAGACGTTTCCGTTTTCGGCGCCATGTTCGGGGGTAGGGGACCAAATCCGCTGCTCGAACACGAGTTGTTTCTTTTGACCGACGTGGCCGTCTCCCGGAAAGTCGAACATGACAAACTGGGTGTCGGGAAACTGCTGATCGTCGTCAAAAGCATATTTTCCGCCAAGCGCCGCGACCGTCGTGGGCGGGGTGTCCACCCCCAGGCCCCAGCGTGCGATGTCGAGCTCATGCACGCCGTCGTTCCCCATGTCTCCCGTCCCGAACGCGTACCACCAGTGCCAGTTGTAATGAAGCCGATTGCTCTGATAGGGCACCATGGGCGCGGGGCCCACCCAGAAGTCGTAGTCGATCTCCGGGGGAGCTTGAGAGCGTGTCGCGTGGCCAATGTTCTTGCGCTTCTGGCTGTTCCAAGCCTTCGCGACCAGGACCTCGCCGATCGCCCCCTCGTGGAGCCGTTTGATCCCTTCGCGGATCACCTCGGAACTTCGGCTTTGCATCCCGACCTGAATCACTCGCTTATGCTTCCGCGCAGCCTCCACCATCAGGCGTCCTTCGCGGATATTGTGAGAGCATGGCTTCTCGACGTAGACGTGCTTTCCCGCCTCGCAGGCGAGAATCGCCGCGGGACCGTGCCAGTGGTCAGGGGTCGCCACCCAGACGGCGTCCACCGAACGGTCGTCGAGAATCCTCCGGAGATCGTGAACAACCTGGGGCTTTGCTCCCGCGGCGACCGCCTTGTTCGCGGCCTGATCGGCGCGTTTCTTATCGACGTCACAGACATAGGCGAGGTTGACGTCGCGCCGCTCCGCAAGGAGCTGGACGTGCCGGCTTCCCATGCCGCCGCAGCCGATCACGGCAACCGTAAGCCGTTCGTTGGCCCCCTCGGCACGGGCAAATGCCAGGGAACTCGAGGCGGCAACCGCCATCCCTCCGCCGACCTGCTTCAGAAACCCTCGGCGGTCTGTTTCTCCCATCATGATTGACTGGCTCCCTTCTTGATTCCCGTAGGCTCAGGGGCATGGTGGCCCACGACTCGACGCCTCACCCAGATCAACGCGCCGGGGGCGGAATCACGATATCGTAAGCGTTCTCTCCTCGCTGAACCTCATAATCGACGGTCAAAAACTGGAGCTTGGGATCCTTCTTCGCTTCCGGAGTGACGACGTTGATGCGATTCTCACCGACCAGCGTGGAGATCGCATACGTCCCGTCCTCCGCGATATCGGCGCTCACCGACACCGTGTCCTTGCGGCGCACGTTGGAGGGGTCGAACACCACCTTGCCCGAGCGTGGGCGCTTGCCCAAAACGGTGACCGACCCTTTTACCGTGGCTTGCTCACGTGAGGACGAAACGCTCGGTGTTCCATCATCACAACCGCTGGAAATCAACAAGGCCGCCAACCAAACCGGAACCATTCCTCGGGGTCTGAATCCCAAATCCGTAATAGACATCAGTGCTCCCTTATCGACGCGGGGGGGGATGCTTCTTGGCTCACCGCGCTCAAACTCATGGTTCCGCGGGATCGACCAGAAGCCCGTTTCAATCGCCTGCAAGGAAACCGTCAAAGCGTGGGAAAGGGAGCCGATCACTTCCGACTCCCCTTCCCATTCCAGGAAGAATCAACGTCGCGACCGCTTCTCAAAAGGAAGGAAACCGCAACGCATTGCGGAAGCCCTGTTCATCAATACGAATCCGCCGAGATCACTTCACCACCGTTGCGCGATCCGAGCGCCCACCAAACGGGCAGACCAATCGTTTGCTTGATCACACGGACCGACCCATCGCACATCAGCAGGTTGACAACGCCCGGATGCCGGCTCGAGGCCGTGACCGCGCCCCCCGCGTCGTTGTTGCCGTCAACCCGGCAGCCCCACGTGTTGGGAGGCATCACGTGGTTGTAGAGCGAAATCGTCGGCTGCCCCAGAAACCAAAACGAACCTTGGGGACGGTCATCCAAGATCGCGTTGCTGGGGTTAAAAGGATCCAACGTGATGCAGCTTTGATACGTCGCGTTCGGCGTCATATTCGCGGGATATCCCGGATCGTTCATGCTCACGTTGGTCGACGACGGCTTCATCGTGTCGCGAACGAGCGTCGATCGCGTGCCAACCCCTTTGACTTTCTCACTGATCGCGGCGGTCTGGCTCAGGCCGTCGGTGATGTCTCTGAAGGAAACAACGCCGTCCGACGCGAAACCGGTCCCACGTCCGATCTCACCGAAAACACCGTTGAAGGCGGGGTACGTTCGCTGGTCATCAAACGTTGCGGGTATGTTCCCTTTATTGCTCGCGTAGTTCGTGTGCCCTTCCGCGTTCGTCAGGCGATCGAAGTCCGACGGGCAGGATAGAACGTTGAGGGTCGTCCGCATGATGGTTGTATTGAACGGGAGAGACGGGCTTGCGAACCCATACCCGAAGTTGATCGCGTTGTAGATCGACGCCTGTTCGAGATGGTTCAACAAAAGCGCGGCGGCCGACCAATCATTCCAGTCCAGGAACCCGTGTCCCCAGGGTAATGATCCGACCGTGCTCTCATAGTTGTGCATCGCCAGGCCCAACTGCTTCAGGTTGTTGGTGCACTGCATACGGCGAGCGGCCTCGCGCGCGGCCTGAACGGCGGGAAGCAAGAGGGCGATCAGAACGGCGATGATGGCAATGACCACCAGCAGCTCGATGAGCGTGAACGCGCGCGGGCTCTTTCGCTTCGCGGAAATCATCAATCTGCTCCTTAAGTTCCGTGTGACTACACCTAGAACGACAATTCCGACTGGGCGGGGGAGGAACGTGACACGGCACTGTATATACAGATGGAGCTCCGTCAGCATATCCGTACTGCACGAGATTGTTGTAAGTCCTGGCGAAGATTCAAGAGAATAAGCGATGAAGCTTTCGAGAACGAACACTTTAGCTCGAAAATTCCGTTGTGAGCCTTTCTTGAATCCCAGTTAACTGCGCGATACAGTTTAAAAGGAAACGGCTGGACGATCGCATAAAAAAGTGCACGCCTCTGGAACCGGGAGAGCCTGATGAGTTCCGCGCCACTGCCGAAGTACCTGGAAATCGCCAGGTTGATTGAAGGGCAGGTGCTCGAAGGCCCAGCCGATGTGGCCAGGCTGCCGAGCACGCGAGAGATTGCCTCGAGTCACGGCGTGTCACTCGTCACGGCGTCGCGCGCGTTGCAGGTGCTTCGTGACAAGGGACTGATCCGGGTCGTCGATCGTTCGGGAAATTATCGCGCGTCGGCGGCTGCCGAATCTCCGTCCAAGGAGCGGTGGGCGGTCGTGCAGCGCTCCACGCAAGGCCCTTGGTTCCAGGCTAGCGTCTCGTTCATGCAGTCGGGATTCGCGGCGGTCGCCAAGCGAGAAGGAGTCAAGTTCGACACTGACCGGTTCCCACTGGACGAGTCGAACAGCAAGGCCGACCTGCAACGTCAGATCAACACTGCGGTGCAGGACGGGATTTTGGGGGTGTTCATGCTTCCGTCTCGCGTCAGCGCGGAGTCGGCCCGGCAGGACGAGGTCTTCCTTCGCCTCTGCGTCGACGCCGGGCTCGGCGTGGTTCTCCTGGAGCGAAATCTCAGGGGGAGGGCTCGACCTCTGGAGCATGACCTGATTGCGGCGGACGATTTTGACGGCGGCCTCCGATGCACGGAGCACCTCCTGGCTCGAGGCCGGCGTAGGGTAGCCTTCGTTACCGGCTCCCCCACCAGCAGCCACGAAGGGCGTCTCGCCGGATATCTCACCGCCTGGCAGCACGCGGACACGGGGAACCCGCCCTTGGTCTTCGAGCAATCCTCTGAGCTCTCGAACAAGGCAGCCTACGAAGCTCTGGCGGATCAGCTCCAAGCCCATGACGCCGACGGCGTCGTCTGCTTTCAAGACTACACGGCGCTTGGGTTGGTGCTCGAACTCCTCACGCGCGGCGTGGCGGTGCCCCGCGACATCGCCATCACGGGCTTTGACAATTTGCCGATCGGCAAGGCGTTCGCCGTCGGCGTGACGACCTACGCCTTCTCTTCCGAACTTTTGGCCCGCCACGCGGTGCGGATCATGCGGCTTCGAACTCAGGACCGCGATGCGCCTCCGACCAAGCTCCTCATTCCGGGGCAATTGATCGTCCGAGAAAGCTCAGATCCGGGAGGATCCAACTAATCCACCCATCTTAACTCAAGTCCATGATCTCAATTCGGCATCCTGATTTGCCAATCTGACAAATTCTTGAGGAAAAGTTTACAAATCGCACCACGACAATCTCCCTGGCGACACGCTGATCACACACTTCTCGGCAACCTCTCTCCGCAAATAGCAATAAAGGCAAGGCGCAAAATAGCCACAGACAAACACATACTGCTTCTATCTCCTTATCCGGAAAATCGCAAACGGACCCGAAGACCACCTCTACTCAACGCAAATCTCTGTGCCACAAAAAGATCGACGAATATCCCGTCCTTGTTGATCCAGAGACTTCTCACCGGCGTCTCACAGGAAAAGACGCTCGTTGTCCCGCCGCGGGACCGTTTGGAAGAGGGGACCGCTTGCCTGGAAAGGGGGGAGGCATCGATTGAGAGAGGGGGCGGAAAGGGGAGCTGGCGCGCCGGTTGCTTTGAGTCTTTTCGGAGGGTCAAAGGGTGACAAAGACGACCAAAACTTAGAGTATCGGCATCTTCGCGACGAGAAGTTGGGAAATTTTCGTTTTCCCGCTAAGCACCCAGCTTGCCCATGTTATATTGGTTTTGGTCACTTGGATTGTTTCGTGTTGGCTCGCTCAGCAAGAGCACCCTGGAAGACGTATTTGGCTTTGGGGGTCGTTGGGCGAAACCGAGGCGCAGGAAGGATTTCTCAGGGACGAGACTGTTCTCCTTCGGGCCGCTTGACTCACACCGATTGGCGTAACCATCACGGATGCCCGTTAACTGTCGAGGAGACACGCATGTCGGAGTCCTTGAGATTGATGCGTCCGATCGCGGGCGCGGCCCTGGCCATTTGGGGGCTTGCGACCCCCGCCTGGGCTACCTACGGTGGCGGAGCGTGCACGAGTTGTGCACCCGCTCCCGTAATTCAGACGCAGTGCAACGTGGTTTCGCTAGCTCCGCAGGTCCAAACGGTCTTGCAGACGGTTTATGAGACGGTCTACGAGAACCAGCCTTACACGGTCATGGAGACCCGCTACCGCCAGGGTTATCAGACCGAGAATTACACCGTCATGCGGCCGGTGACTGAGACCACTCAGGTTGCCCGCAAATACACCGTCATGCGGCCGGTCTACCAGACCGTCAATACGCAGCGGCGCTACACCGTGATGAAGCCGGTCTACCAGACCCAGCAGCTCGAGCGGCGCTACACCGTCATGAAGCCCGTGTATGAAACGGTGAACACGCAACGCCGTTACACGGTCTCCAAGCCGGTCTATCAAACGCAGCAGCTCGAACGACGCTATACCGTGATGAAGCCGGTCTACCAGACTGTCAACACCCAGCGCCGTTACACCGTGATGAAGCCGGTCTACCAGACCCAGCAGCTTGAACGGCGTTACACGGTGATGCGGCCGGTCTACCAGACCGTTAACACGCAACGCCGATACACCGTCATGCGGCCGGTGGTGCAGACCAGCATGGTCGAGCAGCCTTACACCGTTTGCCGGCCGGTGACCACGGTTCGCCAGGTGGTTGAGGAGTGCGGCTATTACGAGACGCAGGCGGTCTCGGTGCCCGGGCCGGTCGTCGAGCAGCCAGTCGTCGCGCCGGTCGATCCCGGCTGCGGATGCGAGCGCCCCAAGCTGTTTGGCTGCCTCCACCGCCGCCGGTACGCCACGATTGCCACGGTCGCCGTGCAGGCTCCGCCTCGCACGGTCTGCAACACGGTGTACGTGCCTCGACAGGTGGTTCGCAACGTCAGCGAAACCCGCTACGTTCGCGAAACCATGGTCCGACAGGTCCCGGTGCAGACCTGCACGATGGTCGCTGAGGAACGGGTTCAAAACGTGCCGGTGACCACCTGCCAGATGGTCGCCGAGGAACGGGTTCAGCCCTATGAAGTGCGCACCTGCCAAATGGTCGCTGAAGAGCGCGTTCAGAACATTCCGGTGACCACCTGCCAGATGGTCGCCGAAGAGCGCGTTCAGCCCTACGAGGTTCGTACTTGCCAGATGGTTTCCGAGGAACGCGTCGAGAACGTTCCCGTCACCACCTGCCGGATGGTCGCCGAGGAACGGGTTCAGCCCTACGAAGTGCGCACCTGCCAAATGGTCGCCGAAGAGCGGGTTGAAAACGTCCCCGTCACCACCTGCCAGATGGTTGCCGAGGAACGGACCGAAACGGTTCCGGTGACCACCTGCCGAATGGTCGCGGAGACGGCGAGCCGGCAAGTTCCGGTGCTTGTCCCCGAACAGGTTCCGGTCACGGTGAACCGCACCGTGGCCCGCGTTGTGCCTCGTCAGGTGGCCGTGCAGCAGTGCACGATGGTGCCCGTGGCCGTCCCCGCCTGCTTGACCTGCCCCTGAGCATGAATCGGCGCAGGCCGGATACGTCGCAAATCGCCAACGGCGGCATCCATGAGAATGGATGCCGCCGTTTTTTTCATTCCCTCACATCAAGATCTGTCAGCCAAGGCTCACCACACGGTGGTCAATCGAAAAGCGCCGCCCCAGCGCAGCGTTGAACTCGAAATTGCCGAGTCCCAGGTTTCCGGCCAGCACAATGTGCTGGGGCTGCCGGATGTCGAATCCTTCGGTTCCCAGCGGGTTGAGAGCCGCCCGTCCTGTCGCCGCGACGGGAGGGAGCTTCTCTTCCTTGCGCTTGGCGTCGATGATATTCCACTCGACGTGATCGAGCGCGACGGGATCAGTCGCGAACAAGAGGGCGTTATACTCCCAGACGAACTTCGGGTTCCGTCCGAAGGGTCCGAGTTGATAGACCCCGTTGATGCCGTCGAGGATCTGAAGAACGCATTTCTCACGAATGATCGGATGACTCACAACTTGCGGGATGAACTGATTGCAGACGTTGGTTTCCGGCCCGTTGTGAGAACGTGCCACATTGTTGACGAGGCCGTGGCTCATGTTCTTGAGGGCGCCCGTCACTCCCGCGGAACCGTGGTCCTTCAGAACCGGAATGGACACGATCTTGTTGACGCGTCGAGTTATCAGCAAGCCGAGATGAGAACGAATGTTGCGATCGTCTTTGGGGTCGCTCCCTTTGCCCATCAGCTCCATCGCCATGTATTCGTCAGGGTCGTAGCCGGCGACGGGGTCATTGCCGGGCCAGCTCGTGAGGAGTTGCGTGGGGTCATCTTCGGGGGTCAACCCACCCCAGTGCACACCATCTGGGACAGCCTTGTCCATCCCGGCCGCCATGAACTCTTTTTTGTAACGATCAAAGACAAACATATCTTTCACTTTGACGCCGGCGGAGATCAGGCCGGAAATGACCTCGAGCATGACCTCGCTTGAGGAGTTGGCGAGAGGGTTGCCGACCGGGTTCATCTTGATGCCGACCACATCCCCTGGCTCGAAGAAGGCCCGCCAGGCCTCAACGGCGTCATCTGCGCCGGTGAGGTCGATCATGCCTCGGGCGATGGACGCCTTGATCGCGGCCCGATCCTTCACGCCCTGCGTAGTCATCATCGGGTTACGGACTTCGATGACGCGGCCCGGGTAGGGGCCCGGGATGCCGAGCTTGGCCTCGGGCTTGCGCGGGACCCTGATCTTCTTCTTGGCGGCGGCAGCCCCTTTGGTGGCTTCCGCGGCCTTCTGCGGCTCCGCCGCGGAAACATGCAATCCGGCGAGAACCGGGAACGCCGCCGCGCCGGCCAGAAATGCTCGGCGGCCCATGCCGCCGCAGGGATAAGGCTTGTCCACGCTTCCGATCCTCCTCAGGCACGGCGTGACACCACTGCGTCTCCGCGAAGCTCCTGAGAAGTTATCGGCTGAATCTCACCGTCAAGAACGCTTTTTTCCCTCCAATCGATGCTTCGAGCCCTACAGATATATTGTGCAGAGCCGTCAGGACCGCTCCTAAAACGCGGCTAACGGGGGTTCACGCCCCTTGGCTCAGGCTCCGCTGAGCACCTTCGAGAGTCGGGAGATCGGGCCAAAGTCGAGGAGTTCCGACCCCACGCCGGCAATGCAGCGAAGGGATTCGGTCCGCCAGGCCTTGGGCAGAACGGCGGTCATGACGTTCCAACCCGCGGCGTTCGAGGAGAAGGCCGGCAAGACAATCCGGTTGGTGCCAACCAGAAAGCAAGGAGCCGTGACCCGCGACGTGCGCAAAACGGGATGGACATGTCCGGTGATCGTCTTGGCGGCGTCGACAGGGCGATGGCCGTGGGCGATGGTCCAGCCGTCAATCTCGCGTGTGGAGGGAAGGCTTTTCCCTCGAAACAAGTCGTGATTTCCCTCGAGCGCGATGAGCGTCACACCACGATCGCGCAACCACAGGATCAGGCGACGCACGTCTTGCTCTGTCCGAGGACAGGGAAGCGGGGATTCGACCAGGTCTCCCGCGACCACAAGGCGATTGATCGAGACCCTGTTCAGCAAGGAGGTCAACCTGGTGAGCGTCTCGGTCAAGGAATGCTCGGGGACGCAGTCTCCGTCGCGGCCACGAGCCCATTCGTACCCAAGGTGCACGTCGGCAATGACCGCGGTGCGCTCGCCTGTGTGGACGACGGCCCCCTCGGGAGTCAACAGCCAGCTTGACCAGGCGAGAACAGACTGGGACATGCTTAACCTTTTTCTGCCGCCGGGCTCGAGGTTGACATCAGGCGGGCATGGAGTCTGCGCAAAGCATCGGCGGGGGACTCGAACTGGAGTCCCTCCGGCTGGGCCGGGTCGATCCAGGCCCGTGCGAACGGCGAAGGACCCGACAATGCCCGGAAGCGTATCTCCGGCCTTCCTTCGATCCAGGCAAGGGCACCCGGGGCATCCAGGAGGTCTTCGAGAATCTCACGGCGAGTTTCACGGAGCAGGGGGTGGCGAGGGCAGGCGGCTTGAATCAAGGGGTAGAGCCGATTGCTGACCCAAAGGGTCCCTCCCACACGACGACGCCCTCCATCAGGATTCCTCAACACCATGAGCGCGGTGCTGGCAATGTGCCGGAAGCGCCGCGCGGCAAGCTCGCCACGATCGAGCCCCTCCATGACGTCATCGAAGAAGTTCGCGGGCGTCAGCAGGGCCGACAACTCATCGCGCTGCAACTGGGTCTCGTCCGGTATTTGGAGGGTGAATCCGAGGTCGGCCACCTCCATCGCGAGGTTGCGACCGAGTTGACGCCCCAGGCGGGCCGCAACACCACGCCCCAAGGCCTCGCACGCGGCGCGGCTCAATGGTGCGTGGAACGCGTAGGTCCAACCCTCATCATGTGGCGACTCCTCGATGAGCAGCGTTCCCGCGGAAGGAATTTCGCTGATCTGTTCCTGCGCCTCGAATAACCCGGCGAGAACCCAGGCGGCCTCATCCCCCAGGTCGTGAACCTCACGAAGCCAGCCCGCGAGGGCCTCGGCGCCCTGATCGAGCCATTTTGCAGCCTCTTCGCGAAAGGCCGAGAGCGCGGCAGCCAGGTTGGCCGAGAGTCCCTGGCGATCGCTGGTCCAGCGCGGCAGCCCCGGATCTCCCCCCGTGTTCTTCACGAGCGCCATGAAACCATCGAGACGCACGAATTCGAGAGCGCGCCCGTCCAAAACGAAACGATCCCCTCGCTGTAGCCGATCGGCGTACGATCCCTCAAGCGTGCCGATGTCCACCCCATCGGCAAGCACGCGCACCGACTCCTCGGAGTTGATCGTCCCCACGTTGCCCCAGAACCAACGAACGACTCTCCGGCTGCGAACGCCGAAATATCCCCCCTTTTTCCAGATGCGAGGAGAAGTCCAGCGTGGCGTTGCGCCTGGTTCGGGCTCGTAGGCACCGGGAGGCGCCGCGAGTTCTCCGGCGAGAAAGTCAAGGCACGCATCAAAATCTGTGCGCGAGAGGTCGGCCATTGGGCCGGCCTTGCGAATCAAATGGAAGGCCGAGTCGCTCGACCACTCGCCGCCACACGCCATCCCGACGAGTTGCTGGCAGAGGACGTCGAGTGGCGCGGACACCGCGCGAAGAGGTTCGACCCTCCCCGCACGAGCTTCCTTGGCCGTAACGACCAGGCCGGCAAGTTCGGCAGGTGTTGCGGCCAGCAAGAGACCTCGCGAGGGGGCATCAATGTTGTGGCCGGACCGCCCCACCCGTTGAAGGCAACGGGAGACGCCCCCCGGCAAACCGACCTGAACGGCGAGATCGGCCGTTCCGATATCGACTCCCAACTCCAGACTGGTGCTCGTGACGACCGCGTGCAGTTCCCCCGCCTTGAGGGCGGTTTCGACCTCGCGGCGCCGTGTGGCATCGAGCGCGGAGTGATGAGCGGCCACTCGCTCAGCCCCCTCGAAGTCGCGGCCGCGCAAGTCGTGCGTGATTTTCTCGGTCAGAGCCCGCGTGTTCGCGAAGATGACGGTCGTCCGCTCGCGAGCCATGGCCCGCTCAAGCCGGCGCAAGAGCCGGCGATACGTGAGTCCCCGATGGGGTGCCTCGTCGGATTTGATCAGCGACTCGACCTTGAGCTCGAGCGGTGGCGAGCCGTCCGGAAGGCTGGCCTCGAGAACCTGGCAGTCGCGCGTGGGTCCGACCAGGAACCGCGCCACGGGCTCCGCGGGGCGGCATGTCGCCGAGAGCCCGATCCGGCACGGGTCGGATCCGGCCATGGCCGCTAACCGTTCCAGGCTGACCGCGAGGTCGGCCCCGCGCTTCGTGGGGACCAGGGCGTGGACTTCATCCACGACCAGGTACTCCACCCCCTTCCAGTGCGCGTGCCACGGATCCTGGCTCAGGAGCAACGACAGGCTCTCCGGCGTCGTAATCAAGATGTGCGGCGGATCGTCGCGGAGCTTTCGACGTTGATACGCGGACGTATCCCCCGTTCGGACTCCGATCGAGATTGGACTTCGATCCAGCTTCAAGACCTCGCGGATCGATTCCAGAGGCAACGAGAGATTGCGCTCGATGTCGTAGCCCAGGCTCCTAAGAGGAGACACATAAACGCAACGGATGCCCTGAGCCAGGCGGTCCGACCTCCACTCCTGATGGAGGCGGTCGATGACCCCCAGAAACGCGGCCAGCGTCTTGCCGGACCCCGTGGGGGAGACGATCAGAGCATTCTCGCGCAAGGCGATACGGGGCCAGGCGAGCCGCTGGGCCGACGTGGGACCGCCAGGGAAGGCACCCACGAACCAGTCGCGGACCGGACCTGAAAGGGCGTCGAGAGCTGATGCGGAATCAATGGTGGAGCTTTGCATCCGAGCGCTAGCGAGGCAACTCCGGCCTCTCCTCCTTCGCCCACCGCCTCGGCCTTGTCGCAGAGCCGAGGCAGATGGTCTCCTGACCAGCCGTCATTATCCTAACAACGGTTGAGGCGATCGGCTATGGCCGATCTCGGCCAGGTGCTTTCCGGCATCCTCATCCCGCGCTTGCTTCAAACATCTCGAGCCAGCCGGATCCCTGAGAACTGCCAGCGCGCGTCGGGAGGAAAGAAGTTGCGGTAGGTGGAGCGAATGTGGGAAGCAGGCGTAGCGCACGAGCCACCGCGCAGCACCATCTGGTTGCACATGAATTTACCGTTGTATTCGCCCAGAGCTCCCGGCGCGGGGCGATATCCCGGGTAGGGGACGTACGGGCTCCGGGTCCATTCCCAGACGTCTCCAAAGAGCTGTACCGGCAAATTGTCGGCCGGATCCAAAGCGAGGGGAACGGGATGGCACTGCAAACTTTCGAGAAGGTTGCCGGAGCAGGGGACTTCGTCAGCCATCAACTCCCATTCGGCCTCCGACGGCAGACGAGCTGCGGCCCAACTCGCGTAAGCGTCCGCCTCGTAGAAGCTGACGTGGCAGACCGGCTCTGCGTCATTCACATCCTGCATACCGGCCAGCGTCATCGCACGCCAGCCGGATGCCCCCTTCTCCCAGTAGAGCGGAGACGTCCAACCTCGCGCCGTTCGCGTATTCCAGCCGTCTGACAACCAAAATTGGGGACGTTCGTAGCCCCCGTCTTCGATGAACGCGCGATACTCCCGGTTCGTCACGAGCCGATCGGCGAATTCAAATGGCTCTACATACAACGTATGCCTTGGCGACTCATTATCAAAGGCGAAATCCGGCCCCTCATGCCCGATCTTCTTCAGCCCTCCTGGGCGTTTCAACCAGCGTGACGTTCCGGGATTTTCGCTTCCTTCGACATTCCGCGATCGATAGACGGGCCGGAGCGGGTTGCGTGAGAAGGCGTGCTTGAGATCCGTCAGCAGCAATTCTTGATGCTGCTGCTCGTGGTTCAATCCTAGCTCAATCAGAGGGGCAAGGCTGGCGAGGAGCTTTCCGTCGGCCTGATGCAAGAGTTCGAGAATGCGCTCATCCACGGCGCCGCGATACTTATAGACGTCAGCAACCGTCGGGCGGGTCAGTAGCCCGCGCTCCGCGCGAGGGATGCGTTCACCAAGAGCATTGTAATAAGAATTGAACAAATAGTTTGACTGATGCAATACCTCGCCGTCGTTCCGCGACATCGGCTTGAGAATGAACGTCTCGAAGAACCAGCTCGTATGAGCCAGATGCCACTTCGCCGGGCTGGCGTCGGGCATCGACTGCACGACGTAATCCTCGACTTCCAGGGGCGTACAGAGGGCCTCCGTACAGTTTCGGACTTCCCGAAAACGTTCGGCAAGCCGATCCGTCTCCAACGTCTCAGGAAAGTCCACGACGGACCGTCGGCCTCGATCGGCGGTGTGGTGACTCATGGTCGCAAGTCGCTCCGCGGAACCCGGATCGATGCGGAAAAGAGACCGATCTACCTCGAGACCTTGATGATAGGACGAGGTGATGGACTCGCGGGTCCCTCAGCCAAAAGAAAAATCGCTCCACCGACTACGCAGAGCATTGTAGACAAAGGTCCAGGAGTTCAAAGCCAAATCTGAGGCGGGAACTGCAATTGAGGGGGCCGATCTTGCTACTCCAGGCGTCTCACCTCGACGCACTCACGTTACGAGCGTGTGCCCGGCAAACCCCTTCTTGCGGCCCATGCCAGTGGTTGATAAGGAGGCGAACCATGGCACGGGCGACAAGGGATTGCGAGCGAGAGCCACGCTAGCAACGGCTCCTGGTGCGAGGGTGGCGAAGCAGAACAACTGCGAGGCGTTGAAGCGGTACACCAACTTGAGCTACCTGTCGATCGACAACACCAAGAACAGCGGCGACGCGAAGGCGATTCTGGTCAGAGTCGTGACGAGTCCTCAGCATCAAGGGCACGACCCGTTCGTCTACCTGCGCGACGTGCAGTCTCGTTTGCAGGGCCACGCGAAAGAGGAGTTGGCCGATTTTCTGCCGGACTGCTGATTGCCGCACACCGCCAGGAGGGCTCGTTGAGTGGGGCAACGTCAACCGCATAACCCCAGATGGCTGAAAAGGATCGATATCGGCCAGTCGTTTCGTGGTCCGGCAGTCCGGGTGAAACCGAGGGTTCGACCGTCAAGGCTGGGAGAGGGTTTCGGGCCGTGGATGCCCGCCCTGGCGCGACTTGTTGCGTGCCGCGAGCAGGCGGGGGATCAGGGTGTCGAGCTCGCCCCGAGCGTTGGTTAAGAAGAGTCGTCCTTCCGCATCGATCAGGAAGACCGTAGGGATGGCCGTGATTCCCCAGGACTCTGAGAAATCGCCGGTCGGTTCCCCCGTGAGGATTCGCTGGTTCTCGTGCCCCTGAAAGTACTGCGGCCAGGAAATGTTGTGCTTCGCCACGAATCCTTTGAGCGCCTCAAGGCCGCCGTCCGCCTCGGGGATATCGAGGCTGACGCCGAGGAACTCGACCCCCTGGTCGTGGTAGCGCTCGTACACCCGGACCAGTTCGGGAATCTCCTGAGCGCATGGCCCGCACCAGGTCGCCCAGAAGTTGACGACGACCACCTGCCCGCGCAGATCCTTCATGGCGATCCGACGCCCCGAGATCGCATCGGTGAACTCCAGTTCGAACGGCTTCCCGACCTCCTGAACCTGCCGGCGCTGTCCCTGGACCAGGCGACCCCGGAAGGAGTCGGGGTAGGCGAGTAAGATACGGTCAAGCAGGGCGCTCCGCTGCCAGGCAATGACTCCCGCGTCGACGAGACACAACAGACCCAGCGTCACGAGGAAGTCGAGCGCAACGCGACGCCAGACGTGCAGCCGGTGTGTTCCCGAATCAACGGAAGACCTCCGGACACGGGCCAGCCCCGCAGCCGCCGCGACGGCCAGTCCAAGCAGGAGCGCAGCGTGACCGCCCCGAGGCAGGTCGCGAAGGTACCTGGCAGCCTCGGCGGCGAGCCACAAGGCAATTTGCGTCGCTTTATGGATTCGATCGGAGTCGTGGATCGCGTTGTAGAGCAGCGCAACGGCCCCCGCCACCCCGTCGCGAGTGAAAATACCGAGGCCAAGCACGAAGACCGTCGCTGCCACAAGCGATAACTTGCCGGCGCGGATCGCCAACTTAGCGCAGCGGCGGTTCCATGCGAGCAGTAGTCCCGCCGACAGCAGACACATCACGAAGAGTCCCAGCCGGGCATTACGCCCGGCTTCGAGCTTCTCCGAGGCCTCGAACAGCAGTTCCCCGGCGCGTGGATCGCTTGGCGCGTGTCGGGCAAACTCCTCGGCCAAAGCAACCGCCGAAAGGCTGTCGATCGGCTCTTGGAAGTGGAGCATGATGTCATAAAACCGGGCGTCTGTATGAAGAGCGCGGTCCTGTGTCGTCCGGAGGATTGCCTTCACTTCGTCCAGCGCCTCAGGCCGCCGATAGAGATAGCTGAGCGCGACCCAGCGCTCAGGCAAATACCGGCCGACACGCGGATCCCTCGGATACGCCGTCCGCAGTTCCTCCGCCAGGCTCGCGATGCCGCCGAATGTTCGGTTCCACTCCTCCTGCGAGGAGGAGACGCGCCGAGCGATCTTGAGGAGCGCCTCGAGCTCGCGGACGATTTCATCGGCCGGACGATGGTTTGCCGCCGAGCCGCCGGGTGGCGGGATGACGGTGGCCGCAGCCTCGACATCAGTCGACGCGTTTTGCGAACGCCACTCAGCATGGACCGCGGCCGCCGAGAATCCGGCCAGACCAAGGGTTAGTACCGCAACCACAGCCCATCCCAGTCGGGCCATCGTCCCGGCGCGGACGACCTCGTGCATGAGCGCAAACGACGAGCTCGAGGCGGCCCCGACGTGCGAGACGCCCGCCATCGTTAGACGGGCGGCCGCACGTGCGGTCGCGGTGGCGAGCACATCGGGGATCGCCGCCCGGACGCGCTCAGAGACTAGGAACTCTCCCAGCACGCAAGTCGACGCCAGCCCTCGACGCAACAGGCGGTCCCGCAGCAGCCGGCGGGCACGCGTGAGGCGGCCGCTGACCGTCCCTACGGGACACTTCAACCGCGCCGCCGCCTCCGCTTGGCTCAGGCCCTCGAGATAGCAAAGGATCATCGGGGTGCGATACCGCCAGGGAAGCCGCGATATTTCCTCGTCAAGCGCTTCGAGGAGTTCGTCCTGGGCCGTTACGGGCGCCTGAGGTTCCACCTCGAGCGGCCGCATTCGGCTGCGCCGCTGGGCCACCCGATCGCGGGTCCGAGACGTGACCTTTCGGGCGACACCATAGAGCCACTGACCAAGCGAGTCGCCCACGCGGACTGCGCCGGCCCTTCGCACCAGTACGAGGAAGGTGGCCTGAAAGGCGTCATCGACGTCCGTCGGATCGTCCAGGGCGCGGCGACAAACACCCAGGACCATTGGACCGTGCCGCGCTACCAGCGCCGCGAACGCTGCCTCGGCGGCCAGCAGGGCCTCGACCGCTTCAGCCCTGCGGCGGAAGAATCGGTCAAGCAGCTCCGCGTCCGTGAGACCCGCCATGGAACCGGGGCCGAAGAGCGTCTGCACCTGCCGCACAAATTCGGACGATCCCTGGGTTGCCATCGAGAAGATCCTGCGAGTGCCTGGTAGTCCTTCCTGACATACCATGCCGCCTCGAAGCGATTCCCTACATTTTTCCTCCGGGTCAGCCCGATTTGCCACCGGATGGCGGGCAGCGCCCAGTTGGGCAATGGCAGGGATGCTCGCCGGTACCGCGGGGTTGGCGCGGCAGATGCGTCGTAAACGGTGCCGCACCGGGACGTGGCGAGCACGCGTCGCGGCACCGAAGGCAGGAGCCTACGGCCGACTCAAGGTAGAACGAGACAATCCCGTGGAACTCACACGTCCGTTGGAGACGGGCCAAGCACAGGTGCAGAGCATGGCCATACCGGGAGATCGCCCTATCCCGACTGCATTCGCCCCCCGCGTCGTCAAGAACGGCTTTCGCCCAACGGACACTCATGAATCGAGATGATTGTCCTCAGGCACTAATGGCGTCGAGCTCGAATTCCTTGGCCGCAATCGCCACGGCACGGCCGTCGGCAACGGAATGTCCTTCGGCATAGGCGATCAGGAGGGCCAGGTCGGCGAGACGGTTGAGACGGCGAGGGAGACCGTCGGCGGCGCGATGGATCAGGGAGAGGCTCTCGGGGTCAAAGAGAGAGGTCGTCGAGCCCGCGGCTTCAAGCTGGCCCAGAACGTAGGAGGCTGATTCCGCCTCGGTGAGCGGGCCGAGGAGGCAACGCGCGGACAGCCGGTCCACGAGTCCTAAAGGCATGCGCAGGAGGACTTCGGGCCCCCCAACGAGCAAGAGCGCGAGATCAGAAGGCCCGTTCGTCGCGAAGTTCAACAGAAGGCGGAGGGTTTCAAAGGTCATCGGATCGTCGATCAGATGGGCCTCGTCGACGATCAGCAGCGGGCGCTCTCCTCGCGCGGAGCAACCGGCCAGCCAATCGCGCAGGTGCTTGACGATCGTGGCGGGGGGGACGCCACGCGCCATGTCCACACCAAGTTCCTCGGCGATGAGAGCCAGGAGCTCAAGCGAGGGGAGCGCGGGAAAGGCCACGTGCGCCGAGATGCTTTCTGAGTCGCGCGCCAGGACTCGCGCCAGAAGGGTCTTGCCCGATCCCGGGGGACCGAAGATCAGGACGGGGCCCTGACCTTGTTCCAACCCATACCGAACGCGACGAACCACCGTCTCCCGGCTGGGCAGGGGGAGATAGGTCGATGGGCTGACCGTCTCCGTAAAGGGGCGACGACTTAGGCCGAAATGCGCCTCGTACAACGAACATCCTCCCTGTCGCTCCTGGAATGGCGCGGATCGGGCGCGAGCGGCAATGCGGAATCTCAAACAAACGTTTCGGCCAGCCCCAGAAGCGGGATCCCTCCCGAGTCGAGCACCTCGCGGGCGCGAAGCAACCCCCGTTCTCCCGTCAACGTGCGGTTATGGACGAGGATGGCCGCGTCGACGGAGCGGTGCAAAACCGCCGCGCTGAGTCCGGCGAACAGAGGGCTACCGTCCAGGAGAACCAGGTCATATTCGCGGCGCAATCGCGCCAGAACGCACGACCATGCCGGGCTTGCCATGAAGTCGCGAGGGCGCGACACTGGCGCTCGAATCGGCAGAATCGTCAAGTGATCGTCGGGCGCGTCGATCAGGGCGTCGGAGAGGGCATGCCCCCCTTCAACAACGTCATCCAGACCGACTTCAGGGCGAAGGCCGAGCTGCCTGGCGAGCATGGGCCCGGCCAGGTCGGCATCCACGAGCAGGGTCCGTCCCGGGCGGCGAGCCAGGGCGCGGGCGACCGTCAGAACCAGGGTCGTTCGCCCTTCGGCGCGATGGCAGCTCGTGAACAGCAAGACTTTCAGGTGTTTCTGGTCGCGTGCCATGATCAAGGAGTCGGCCAGCCGGGAGAACCGGTCACCATAGTCACGCTCGAGCGTGCGGACCGTGGCGGGCCACTGGAGTTCCATGGGCACGGAGAAAGGCCCGGCGGCCGCAACCTCTTCTTCGAGAGGAGGAAGGCCGACGGGCATGCCATTTCCGTCCGGAGATCGCGGGGGCAGGTGAGGAGCCGGCGGGACGCCGCCATGTTCGGAACTTGTCCGCTGTGCGTAGGCCCGGGCCAGCGCCTGGTCAACTTCCCGCATGGGGAGTCTCCTCACGTTCATCGTCGGGAAGGAGATATCCTGGGAAAACCACCGGCGCCTCGACGTCGGCAATCGACGGCGTCGCGGCAGGCTCGATCGTGATCGAGATCGAGGGGGGCCGGTGAGGCTCAGCAGAGGGGCTCCCCGTCTCCCGAACGGTCAACGGCTGTGGTGTTGGACTCGAGGCGAGCGATACCGCGGAGGGCACGCCGCCCAGCAAAACAAACGCTAGGAAAAACGGACAAACCGCCAAGAGCGCATAACCCGCCCAGCGAATCTCTCGTCGAAGACGCCTACGACGGTGAGTCGGGTGTCCCGTGGAACGAAAGGTCCTGGTGCGAGGACGGCGTGACGCCGTCTTGAGCGCGGGAACCTGGATCAGAACAGCTACTTCGTCCGAGGCATCGAACCGTGTGGGACGGTAGCTCGACCAGGCTTGGAGACCTTGTTCTTGGGTCATGGATGAGTCCCCCACGGTCGTCTATCGATTAAGCGTGTCAATTTCGAGGGAGTTGGCTCGTCACACCGGTCGTTGCAGTTAGCGAAACTCGGCAGACTTACCTGTGCAGGATTTTGTATCGACCAGGGGTTCAGGGAAACTTGAACGGCCATGACGGAAATACCGAAATCGGAAACTTAGCAGGGTGAGGTCAGTCTTCCGGTCAGGAAAAGACCATGCCCCACTCGAGAGGACCAGAGGTTAAGCTGGGTCTCGAGCCGGGGCATGGCCACTCTACCGGCCGACTTCGAGCAGAGGTGGCCGTTTAGCGTCCACCGCCGAACAGAGTACGGAACAGACCGCCACGACGCGGCGGGATCGAGCTGTTGACCGGCTCCGTGTCATTGCGACGGCTGAAGAGGGCGGGGCGGCCCGCCTCGTAAGTGCCAACCGGGCGGAACGTCGGAGGACCGCTCGAGAACGTATTGCGGGAACCGCCGTTCGCGAGGTCGATCGATCGCACGTTCGCTTCGGTGATGTATCCGTTATGACCCGCCCAACGTGAGTGGAGCACCTGCAGGATGTTGAGCGGAGCGTACTGGGCCTCACCCCCCACCGAGATCCAGTCGCAGGCGGCGGGGTTGGTCTGGTCGACGTTGCCGTCGAGACCGTACACCAGCGAATACTCATAGGTCACCAGGCGGGGCTTCGTGTCCTGGCCGTTGAGGCTGGAACCCGAATTACCTTCCAGGGTCACCTTGAGAAGGACCGCTCGCTCTCCCTTGCCGGGAACCGAGTGGAACTCCGCCGTGTACTTGCCCACACCGTGATTCCAAACTTCGTTGGGCGTGCCGCGAGGGGGGAAAGCGCGGAGGTTGGCGAGCAGGGCGATCTTCTCGCCGCGAATGTGCTTCTCCAGCATGTTGTGGAAGCGAGCGACCGAGTAGTCGCAAACGTCCAGGCCGGCGTGCGGCGGCCCAGCGGGGATCTCGTTAGCGTAATCACCAATTTGATGGTTGTAGTGATTTTCACCCAGTTCCGCCCACAGAGCCTTGAGCTCGTCGGCCGTGATCCCCGAGTTCGGAGCGGGAACCGGCTCATTCAGCAGAATCGACGCCACCGCGCCACCGAGGCAGTGCCCGGGCCAGCGAGTGATGTCTTTGTTCTGGCTGTTCATGGCCTCCCAGGCGCGGGCACCACCATTGAAGAGCTGGTCGTACTTGAGCATGGGGGCAGGGGTGGAGTAGAGCGTTCCGTTGGCACCCCGGAAGGTCAGGTCGTCGTACATGTTGGGGAACCAGGTCGAGTCATCGCCCGGGGCGACGGGGGTTTCGAGAATCCCGTTGGCTCCGGCTCGAACGATGTCCTGGCCCGGTTGAATCGGCGCGCCATAGGCAGCGACCATTTCGTCGTCACCGTAGGGACGCATCGTATCGACGCGACCGTTGCCTCCGGCCCAGGGCTCGTGAATCGCGTCCGACTTCGTGGGCCAGTAATAGTAATTCCAGGGCTTACGGGTGCTCTGGCCCACCTGAACGAAAGACGTCTCTACCGTGTAGGGCTCCGTCGCCCCAGTCACCGTGAAGGTGTACCAACCGTGCTGATTCTGACCAATCTCTTTGCCGTTCTCGCGGACGTTGCCGTCCGGGCCGACGATGGTTCCCAAGGTACCCTTCGAGGTCTTGATGGTCAGCTCACCACCGAACCGCGTGGGAACATAGACACCAAAGTGGCGATCGCCCGATTGGCCGGAGAGTGAACCTCCAATAGGAACGGGTTGCACTTGGCCGGCGGCAGGCGCTCCCCACGTCGGGACCGCCATGGTGAATACTATAAGGGACAAGACGACTGAGCCGCCAAGCCTGTTGCCAATACGCATGCTGCCTCCCAATAACCGGTAGAGTTCGACGCCACTGAATTCCTTGTGGTTTCCGGCCAGCGGCCAAGGCTGGTTTGGAGTCCGAAGGAATTTCACCATCTGCTCGATACCCAAGATGGTTCGGCATCCTATCCAACCATCGTAGACTCAAAACCGGAAGTGTCTTGCCCTAGAGCCTTGAAACTCGGCAGAGGCCCTATAGTTCGCGGAAGCGGCATTTTCTCGATCTTACCAAGAGAAGTAAGCGCGGCGACGTCGGCTGCCGATAACCATGCGTGGCCACCCCTGGGGTGGAGAGCGAATGCCGGCCATGATGACCGGCTTCAGGCTTCCGCCACTGTCCTGAGGCCAACGTGTGACGAGTCCCCCGTTGCGGGTTGGGGACTAACCCACTGAGAGCTTGGAAATGATTTCGGCATCGCTGTGGGCACCCGACATGGATGGTGGTGTTGGCGTTCGGACGCTGTCAAGCATCGACCGTGCCGAGCCATCAGGGGATTGTCTGTTTACCGACTCGATCGAGACTGTCGACCGACAACCTCACACTAGTATGAGGATATCAAGATGACCAGTGCGGTTCTGATTCTTGCCCTGAGCGCTACCGGCTTGGGCCATTCCAATTACGCCTCGGCGCAGGCTCCTTCGAAGGTTCTGCCCGCGCCCCAGGCCCCCTCGAAGGTCGCCCCGGCCCCTCAGGCCCCGGCTCCTTCCAAAATTCTCCCGGCTCCCCAAGCTCCTTCTAAGGTTGCCCCGGCTCCTCAGGCTCCGGCTCCTTCCAAGGTCCTGCCGGCTCCCCAGGCTCCTTCTAAGGTCGCCCCGGCCCCCCAGGCCCCGGCTCCTTCCAAGGTCCTGCCGGCTCCNTCCAAGGTCCTGCCGGCTCCCCAGGCTCCTTCTAAGGTCGCCCCGGCCCCCCAGGCCCCGGCTCCTTCCAAGGTCCTGCCGGCTCCCCAGGCTCCCTCGAAGGTCGCCCCGGCCCCTCAGGCCCCGGCTCCTTCTAAGGTCCTGCCGGCTCCCCAGGCTCCTTCTAAGGTCGCCCCGGCCCCTCAGGCCCCGGCTCCTTCTAAGGTCCTGCCGGCTCCCCAGGCTCCGACCAAGGTCGCCCCGGCTCCCCAGGCTCCGGCCAAGGTGCTGCCGGCTCCCCAGGCTCCGGCCAAGTCGGCTCCTGTGATCGCCCCGGCTCCCCAGGCTCCGGCCAAGGCGGCCCCGCAGTCCTAATCTCACGCTTCAACAACAAGGCGCCCTCGCGGCGCCTTGAACCTTGATGCAAAAAAACGGCGACGCCTCTCCGCTTTCGGAGAGGCGTCGCCGTTCACGTTTTCTGGAGGAGGAGCGTCGTCGCATTTATTGGGACTTAAGCTGCATAAACTCTGCGGACACCGCCGCTCCCCCCTCTCAGGGGAAGCCAAAGAGCGAGCCGCCGCTGGCAATGACGGCCCGCTTGACGGCGCATCTCCGATCTTAATAGGACGTCTCCGAAGCCCTACGCGTACGCGACCAGACCTCGAACGACTCGATCATATGGTCCACCGCCGTGCAGGCGGGGCCGACAATCGGAATCAGCCCATACCGTCGAGACAGTCGCTGATAATTCAAGATACTGCGACCTCCCACGAAAATGGGCACATCCTTAATCTGAGAAAGCTCACGGAACCGCTTATTGATATTACGCGACAACACGAAAGAGATCCCTATCGCGTCGGGACGTCGCATCGCCACGGCTTTTTGATATTCCGAAACGGGTATGTCCACTCCTAAGTTCAATACACGCCAACCCGCATGCTCTAGAAGCAGTTGGAGCATCGTGATTCCCCCGGCATGACGATCCCCCTCGACGGTTCCCACGATGATCGTTCGCGTGGGACGCGTGTTCGAGCGGCGCGCCATGTCGATGAGAACTTCGAGCTTTCGGTGGAGAAATCCAGTGACGAGCGAGTCCTGAAAAATCTCACACTCGCGTCGATACCAGCGTTCTCCCCCTTCGATGAGGGCCGGCTCAATCACGTGGGTGACAACGTCCACCGCGGTGTACTTCGAAGCCAACGACTCGTAACAGATCTCGGCTCCGAGCATGTCTCCGGCAAGAAGCCGGTCCACAAGCTCGATGACCTCCGGGTCAGCCACAGTCGCGGCATCAACCGGCCTCTGAGAGTCAACACGAATGCGCCCATCGCGAGCGGCCGTCAAAAGGTCGCCAATCGTGTGCCCCGTCTTCGAAAGTTCAGAAACGCGATTCAGGACGAGCACCTGATCGCGCGAATAGCGGCGATGCCCCGACGCCGATCGATGCGGGACAGGAAACTGGTAACGCCGCTCCCAAACTCTTAAGGCATGGCAACTGACTCCCGTTAGCTTAGAAACCGCGGCAATCGAATAATCGTGGATGGTCGATGGTTCAGCCATTAGCCTCGCTCCTCCTCTCGCGATGAAAAATCTGAGGCGCAAACGCACCCGAGCCATTCGAGGCCTCGAAGGACACGGACTTGGAAAATGCAGGCTTGGGACGCTCGACCCCACAGTGCCCAAGACTCTCTTGCGAGGGGGGGAAAATTCTGGGACGTCTATCTCAATCTAGCTCAAAAACCGCTCTTCAGACGGCGATTTCTCGCCACCAGAGGCCCTTTACATTCCTTTACGCTTGCCAGCGATCCTTCAAAACCAGAGAAAACCTTCGATTTTCGAGCCATCAAGCCAAACCCTTGCTTTGATAGCATTGCCCCATCGTGAAGTGGTTACTACTACTACGCAAGGCTAAGAAATTGTTTTTTAACTCCTCCTAAATTGTCAATGCTAGTTTCGAACAACCTATCTCCTAGAAACTACAAATCTGCAAATTCATGTATGTCGAGTGAATGTTTTTCAGAATTTACTTAGTCAGTGTCGAACCTCGCATGTCTTGCCTCAATTCCTGCATTCACGATGCACAAATTTGGAGAAGCAGGTAAGACTCGTTGACACCTCAACGATCAGGAATTTCCCGGTGTTTTTTCAGAAATTTGCTCAGCAAGACGTCAACAACAGCAGTCGGCTCGCGCCAGGATCCACGCGTTTCATCGGCAGCACGCGAACGGGCCTGCTAGACTCGTGGAAATGCTCTTGCGATGCGAAAGAGAAACACTCTCAGTCCCAAGAACTTCGGCATCACTCGAATGATACCATATTGATTATGAGCATTTTCTAATGTTCATTGACACGACTTTCTTGCGCGCGAGAGCACAATAGCTTCAAGGCTTATACACGCCGCTATTACACCGAATAAACTAGGAGATCTACATGGGCCCACAAGACGATCAGTGAACGCGAGGATACTTTTGAAGCTCGACGAGCGGAACCGACGGGTTTGCAGCCGCCCCCGAAGAAGAGGGCTCATCGAAAGACGACCAATTCGATAGTGATGGACCAGTTTGTCCCACGAGATTACAGGAAACTGGCCGCCGTCGAACCGGCGAGAAACCGGCAAACACCGCGACTTCTTTTCGAAGACAAGGCGCTAGCGATCGCTACAACGAGCGAAATAGCGACGCGTTATCCCCCTCAACTTACCCTCGGAAGGGCCGGGGAGATTCACGTAAAGATGAAACGTTTGCTTGTGATGGAGCGAGACAACATCGTATAGCCAATGATAAACACACGTCATTGGCGGTCGCAAAAGTCACCCCCTGGCAATCATCGCGAGAGGGACGAGCTGTCGGATTCCTTCCGTTAACTCGAATCATCAGCATAAGGCGAGGATCAGTGTACCATGACTTCTCGATGAAACCAAGAGGTGGGAAGTCGATTTCTCACCTCTTGGCGCGGTTCCCTCGGTCAATGCGTCGGAGTCAGACGAAGTTGAGACGCTAACGTTGGCTCATGCCACGACCTTCATTGCAGAAGATCGTTCTTTGAAGGGAGACGAGTCGGCCATTTTCGCAGCCCGCCGGCCTTGCGAAGGCTGATCAGGGCCGCAACGACAAACGAAGCAAATCCCCAAATCAGGAAGTCGAGTCCGGCCATCGTCTCGCGGAGTGCGAGATAACTACGCCAGCCACATGCGGCAATCCACGAAGTCACGCCTCCCAAAGCGGCGAAGTAATACCAACGATCTCGGAGCAGCGCTCCATAGCCCAGGGCGAGCGCAACAATCAAGGCGACGTAGAGGGTCCGTGCCTCCGGAGAAAACGGCGTGGCCAGCAACGGTGAGCCGATCAGCGTCAGCGTGCATGCCAGGAACATGACCAAGGCCCCCGCCCGGCGAGCAAAGCGGCCAAGAGCGTCGTTGTAAACGGCGCCCAGCACTAGCATGGCGAGAAGCCCCAGATGGACCGCAACCAAGGCTCGGCTGGCTGGCGGATACTCCGCAGGCAACACCGCCATCGCCGCGACAACCAGGCTCAAGGCGCCAATCAAGGCGCGATACGACGAAGAACTTCGGACGGCGATGGCAATCTGAAGAGCACCCAGCATCATCAGAGGAAGAGGCCGGGGAGTCGTGACTCCAAAGCTCGCCGCTTTCGGCTCCAAGAACGCCAGAGCCAGAAGCGCGAGTCCCAAAGCATCGACCGCGCTTTCCACCCGCCGTATCACCGCGTAGCCATAAAACCCAACGGCAGCCAGCAGGGTGAGGAAGAGGGGGGAGCCCCCGAGTCGACTCACAAAGAGGCCATGGAATCGCTCCGCCACAACATTCGACGGAGCATCGACCATGCAGAGAATCACGAGCCCCGCGGGAACTGCAAAAACCACTTGCAAAAGAGTGCGGTTGCGAGCCTGTCTGCCGATCTCAAGCAACAAGATCGAAACCACGTAGAGGAAGGGAACCAGGAAATAGAGTCCGAAAATCGAGCTCGACCGTGAAACATTCACTGCGGACCGCTCGACAAAGTGCATCGAAATGCATAAATAACTGGCTCTCAAGCATATGGACAACGCCAGCAGGCCGAAAAGGACCCAGGGATAGAGTGGCCACTTCCACGGGCTTCCATTATCAGCCACCAGTTCGGGCCCGCGCCGGATCGCCGGCAAGAGTGTGAGGAAAGCAAGCCCGGCCACCGTGGAGAACCCGAAGAGCGACCACAGGAGAGCTTCGCTATCCGGCTGCTTGAGCAGAGGGACAAGAGCGACGGGATAGAGAAAGAACAGTCCAAGGATCAGGAAATACGGAACCCGAAACAGCGCCGGCAGCTTGAGCCGAATGCCGCGTAACAACCCTTCGCTGACCAGGGCGGCGAACAGGAAACCACCCACGGCATAGGCCACGCCCAACCTCGGTCGAGCCGCCAACGTGTCGTCAAACGTAACGGACATGGCCACGAACATGAGCACGACGAGCAAGAGGATGCTTCGTACGTCGTCCCAGACTCGCCCCAGACGAATCAAGAGACAGGCGGTGATCGCCAGAAGGAGCGTGTAGGCGGCAAGCCCAACGGTCAGAGCCGACGTCTCAAATACATCTCCACTCGTTTGAAATGAAGCTCGTAGGCCGACGAAAACCAATTCCGCACTCAAAATGTAAAAGGGGTTGCTGGTATACAACCGCCGCACGATCCAATGCCCTCGCCCCGCCCCAATCGTCGACGAAGACGCGGATCCGACGACCGCAGAAGGATCGCTCATGAGAAGCCTCGATGTGAAAACCAAACGACGCGGTGAAGGACCGACGCATTAATGCGACTCTTTGATACGCCGGCGCCTCTCCCTGTGACGTGTGTCCGAATGCTTCCCCGATTTTCTACGGAGTTAGAAGCCCGTTGCAAGAGGCTATCCGCCCAATTGGAGAAATTGTGAAATTCTGGCGGCGGAGCAGGGGAAGGGGAGTGAGAATGGGGATCCCCTCGGACAGACCATTTCCCACGAGTTGTTAAGGAGGAGACAATACCCAGGCTGACGTGAAAGACCCTACCTCATGCAAAAGCGATCGAATTTCCAATCCTGGACGTATCGATTCAACAGACGATCCGGACTCGACAGAATTGCGGAGGGAAACTAGCGGCATTCTTTACAAATTTGGATATTTGGCCAAAGATGCCCTGAGGCACAGGCTTCGCCGAGAGATCATTGTTAGCGGCAAAGGGAGACACCGCAGTCTCTCCACGAACGCCCCCATGGGTCGCTTGATCACACGGGGCCGGCCTCACTCGTTCGATGGAGTTCCCACGGTCCGCGGGAAGGGCGCTGAGGACTGGACTCGCTTGCCAGTGGCTCGTGCACTGGACCACGGACAGGTGAGTCCAGTCGACCGCGTCATTCTGATCGCGGGGAAGACTCGATACATCAAGGCTTTATGTGCTTACCGATGAGAAACCGGTCGAACGCAAAGCAACCGAACCGCCGATAGAGCCGTGGCAGAATGCCACAGAAACCCTCACAGCGCATGAGATTCGGCAATTAATACGAATCTGAGGAAATGACTTCCCCCTGGGCTCGCGACCCCAGCGACCATAACGTCAGTGGGTTGATCGAGTCCTTAAGGAATTTCACCGATCCATCGCAGAGAAGGACATTGGCACCACCGGAATGATAGCTGCTCAGGCCATAGGTGCCCGGATTGGCCAGCGTGCCGCCGCCGTTGATATTGCAGTTGGGGCTCTTGGCATTGGGAGGGACCACGACGTTACCGAGAGTGTAGCCCACCAGGCCGATCACCCAGTCCTCACCCAGCGTTGCCGTCTTACCCTTGCGTCCTGTGCTCGCCGCCGCGGCAGTGCAGGCGGGCAACCATTGCTGAAGCGCGGCACCGCCGCTCGGCATCAACATGGCGGCAGTTCCACGGGTAACACCGGGAGGATACGAGCCCACGAAGATGATGTCTTGCGGGATCGTCACCGCGTTCAAGTTCCCGGTTCCCGTCTTCCATTCCCCAAAGGCGATTGTGTTGCTCGTCCCGTCCGTGATCGAAGCAAGGGTTTTGGGCGGAGAGCTCGCCCCAGACTTAAGAGCCGTGGTCAGCGAGCCACTCGAAATTCCATTGGTCGCCGATTGGACGGCGAACACACCGTTGGGAGGACCACCGGTCCACGAGGCGTCGAACTCAAGGCTCGAGCCAAACGAGGCAAAATAGTTGTTTCCCGGGGCGACGATGTCCTCGATCTGCGTATTCGTCCCCTCGATCAACCAACTGGGAACCTGACTCGAAGGACAGAGAAACGCATTGAGCCGCGTCTTATGGACGGTGTGATTGACAAGGTCTCCGACCGTGGAATTGAAAGCGGCCATCGTGAAGTTCGCGGCATTGAACAACGTCTGCTGCTCCAGGAACGGGAGAAGCCGAACGTGGGCACCAAAGTCGCCGTTGTTGATATACGTGGTGCTCTCGGGTACCCAGGCTGGGAGGGCTCCGGGAGGAAGCGTATCGTTCGTGCTGATGTAGTTATGCAGCGCCAGGCCAATCTGCTTGAGATTGTTGACACACTGAGCTCGCCGCGCCGCCTCACGAGCCGCTTGCACCGCGGGCAAGAGCAGCGCAATCAAAACCGCAATGATCGCGATCACAACCAGGAGCTCGATCAGCGTGAATCCTCGAAGTCGATGCTTACCCATCACCCGTCCCTCGATACTCAATGGAGAACCTGCGTACGGCAGACTCCAACTCTTCGGCCCACACCGGGCCTTAGGAAACGAGCGGTATGCCGGGGAGAGAACGCATGCGCACAAAATAACTAACTCGATCGATTTACTCAATTAAAATTACACTATCTCGATCGAAATTCTGACTTCCCATCTCACAGCCATCATTCCGGAAAAAAAGTCCGAATTGTGGGGCACGGTGATCGTGATTCTCTGCAACAATCTTCAAAACCCCTGCAGTAGTAAGGTGTCGAGTGCACACGCATGCCTCGTCAATTCTCACGGAACGGTTCTTTGCGAACAGAAAAGGGCGCATGCGGCCTTTTCTGAAAGCCAAGGGATCGAAACCCGAGATTTCGCCGGATGAGGGCGCTTGAGAACGGGGAGCACGAACACGATGACGATCGGCCGGAACGGAACAGCTCCGAGCCACATCAACCGCCTCTTTGGGCTAGGAACGCTGGGGGGACTGAGCGAGCCTCAACTCCTCGAGCGTTACGTGGACCAAGGAGACGAAATGGCGTTCGAGGCCCTGGTGGCGCGTTATGGCCCCATGGTCCTGGGGGTTTGTCGTCGTGCTCTGTCTGACCCCAACGATGCCGAGGACGCATTTCAGGCCACCTTTCTGATCCTGGTTCGCAAGGCGGGAACACTCAGTGACCGCACGCTGTTGGGCAACTGGCTCTATGGTGTGGCCCGAAGGGTCGCGCTGAGGGCGAGGGCTAATGCGTCGCGACGCCGGTTCGTGGAAGGGAGGAAAGCCTTTCCCCTGGGAAAGGCGGCTCCTGAGGATGCGTATCGATCGGAGGTAGGCCATGTGATCGATGAGGAGATTTCGCGTCTCCCCGAGCATGATCGCATGGTCCTCGTTCTCTGCGACCTTCAGGGTGAATCCGGAGAAGATGCGGCTCAACGGCTCGGTCTTCAGGCCGTGACGTTGCGAAGCCGGCTCCATCGGGCGCGCAAGCGCCTTAAGGATCGGCTCGCCCGCCGGGATATCGTTCCGGGAATGAGTCTGGCCGCGGCGACCAGGTCGGTCGCGTTGCCCGAGGGCCTACTCGAGACAACGGTGAACGCGGCCATCCAATTCGCGGAGAGTCCGGTGGCCATCGGAGCAGTGTCCGCTCCGGTCGCCGCCCTTACTGAGGGGGTGCTTAGAACGATGCTGCTGACCAAGTTGAAGATCGCCGCCGTGGTTGTTTTGGGTCTGGCCACTTCAGGGGCCGTGGGACTGGCACAGGCGCCGAAAGAGTCGGCCCCCGCGAGCGCCGACGATCGGCTCGAGAAGGTGGAGCAAAAGCTCGACGAGGTTCTTCGCGCCCTGGAAGGCAATGTGGCAAAGAGGGGGAAAACCTCGTCGAACACGGCAACCACCACGTCAAAGGCCTACACCGTGCCAAAGACGGCCAAGGTCTACAATTATGTGACCACAACACAGACATCGCCTGCGATCGTTTCTGTGGATGCCACAAAGGCCGGCGAGGCCACTCTGACCTTTGGGACGACCACCACCGGGGCCGCCGCACCGACCGAAGTGGTGACGGAATTCACAGGGATTGAAACCATCCACAAACCCGCTTCAACCGCGGCCGCGACGCGCACGATCGAGTTTAGCACCGCGAACCGCGAAGAGACCTCGACCGAACGCTTCAGCCAGGTGGAAAAGAGACTCTCCAGTCTTGAGAGGCGAATTGCGGATCTTGAACGTGCGTTGTCGAAAAACACGAGCGAGGCTTTGCCCGGCAAGTAAGGCAGCCCCTCGTTTCGCCTCCTCGCGCTCTTCGCCAGTAAGTGACCCAAACGTCATGAGGTCGAGCGGCGGCTGATTGGGGCTGCGTCTCCCAAGCGATGAGAGGGGGACAAGGCAAAACCGCTGTAGAAGGACCGACTCAGGGGATGGCCGTTGGGCGTCATCCGTGAGAGTTCTTGAGAATCGAACCATCATCCAGGGCCTCCGCCAGATTCGCGAGATCTGGCGGAGGCCCGGTTGGCTTTTGTGACAGGATATGCAGGAGCGGGGTCATTGCCGGAAATTGTGTTTAAGAGGTCAATGCGCGTTTGTTCCGCTTGCGCGAGGGAGCGGCGAGCACGATCTTCTCGGGTTCCGGCTCGTTCACAGGAACTTCGACGAGTTGGGGGTGAGAATAGATCCTCCGGTTGCCATTCTTGCCGAGGATCTCAACAGCTCCGGAAAGCCGTAGGCAGTAGGCGACTCGCTGGGCGAAATGCTGAGGCCTTCCCAGCCGTTCGGCGATGTCGAGCGTCGTGAAGGGGCTTGTGAGATCCGCGGGAAGCAAGGTAAAGAGGTCACGAGGAGCGCGGAGCGTCACCGTCTCCGATACACCCCGCAGCAAGCGATCGACCACCGCATAGCCGGGCCAGCGCCTTCGTGGAATTCGGACCTCATCGATCTCAACGGCCAGGACATCCACGCGCAGGTTGGGGTGGGGAAAAACGCGAGCCAGCCCCACGAGGTCGTCAAAGACATCGACGAGTTGCCCGCGTTTCGGGCTAAGGCGAGCGGAGACATCCCGACCATCGGGCCGCGCGCGGCGGATGACTCGCCGGGAAAGGACGACAGGCTTGATCACGTGAACCACATGATCAGGCAAGAGCTGTCTTAGCTTGGGGCGGAGGGGGCCGAGGGCTCCTGACTGGACCTCGATGACAGCACCATCGGCCGTCAGTGCGTCGACCCGGAACCCCTTCATAACAACCTCGGAACGCCCCCCGGCGCTTTCGCCGTAGCGTTCCTTGAGCTCACGGTGCAAGCTCGTCTCCACGATCCGTCTCCAACGGCTTTGAACCGCCACATCCTTTGGGCGGTATGAGGCAATGTCAGGTCAGGGGTTCAACCCCAAGGTCTCGGATGGTGACGAGCGCCTGGAAGTCGATGCCGCGAGCTGCGAAGGCGGCGGCAGCCCCTTCGAGCCGATCGAGCACAACAACAACGCGCGCCACCTTGCAGCCCAGGGCCTCGACTGCGGCCACGGCTTGCAGCGAAGAGCCGCCGGTTGTCGCCACGTCGTCAACAATCGCGACGGTCGACCCCGACTCGAGCGGGCCCTCGACAAGTTGGCCCGTGCCGTGCGCCTTCGCTTCCTTGCGGACGAGGAAGCCTCGCAGATGATCCAGCCCCCGGGCGCCTGCAACCGCCAAAGTGGCTCCCACGATGGGGTCGGCCCCCATCGTCAGCCCGCCCACCGCGGCCAGTCCCGTGCAGTCGGCCAGTTGCTCGAGCATACCGGCCCCAATGAGGGCCGCACCTTCCGCCGAGAGCGTCACCTTGCGGCCATCGACGTAGTAGTGGGACGTCCGTCCGCTCGCCAAGGTAAACGTTCCAAGCCTCAAGCTGTCTCTCTTCAAGAGGCCGATCAAACGAGCGCGGTCGAACGTGCCACTCATCGCTCTATCTTCTCCGTGTCATGACCCTGCGGCTTCCCAAAAGCTTAACGAGTCCGCCACCCTACCAGAGTCCGCCCGCTCGCTCCAAGAGGAACCCTATCTCGCCCCCCAAAGGCTCTCGCCACAAGTGCAGGTGGATGAGGCCGAGTAACGGGGCGGTGTTCGTTTCCTCTCTCTATGAGCCGTGCGTTTCCCCTTTGATCTTCCCCTCCGGATGCTCGTACACCTTCTCACCCGCCGCGATGGGGAAGGGAAGGTGATTCTGCCTCGGGGCTAGCGGGCATGTGGCAAACGGAGTGTAGGCGCAAGGCAGGTTGAAGGCTCGATTGAAATCGAGCCAAAGAGAGCCGTCGGCGGCAGGGGGATCCGCAAGTAACTGGCGTGCGTTGGGAGAGGTTGTGCGACCAGCCGTGGCGTCGCGGAAGAGTATCCAGAGCTTATCCCCCTCACGCGCAGCTTGAAGCCGATACTCTCGCCCTTCCCGCTCGAAGATCACCGTACCGGGACTCTCGAGCTTTTCCTGCGTGCCGACGACCGTATCTACGGACAGCGAAGAGGCTTTCGCAAGAGGCTCAAACCGCCCCTGGATCCGCCATGACTCGTCGACGGGATACCACCGCAACCCTTGAAAAGCCGCGCGAGCAGGACTTCGATTGTCCTTGACTCGCAATGCGAAGCGCTCGCCCCGCTTGATGACAATCAACCGCAGGTCGCCAACGGCGAGAACATCCGGAGAACCGCTCGAATCCGTGTGAACCTCGCCACTCTTCCAGGGTTTTCCGCCTTGCGTTACAGCCACGCCAGGCTCGAGTTGAAGGAGGACACGATCACCGGCAACCGTCAACACACCGACCCGTGAGGGCGCGCTTCGTGGCAAGTGGATCCCGTTCCCGGTATCCCCCCCGAGAGAAGTCTCACCCGCATCGAGCCAGTGCAGGCCCGCCAGAGTGAACCAGCCGTCATCGGCCTTCAGCTCGGCCTCTCGCTCCTTCCGCCATCGTTCAACGCCCGTGCGATAGTCCCCCTCTCCCCCTTCCACTCCCACCACGAACCCTCCCAACAGCATTCCGAGGAAGCATAGCGGCCGGGCAATCCTCATGGGTCTTGTCCTCATCACATGGAAGTTGACGGCCAGGCGAACTCCGCTCGACGCATGCCGGAAGGAGAGCCAGACCCAGCTTCCGCATCTCCCAGCCTCGCCGCGCCGAGAGTTCCCCCATTAAACAGGTGCCGTGAGCACTCTTCCAGGCTAGCCAGCAGAGCACACCAGGCCGGGGGTCGGTTCGACCCGACCACCAGGGCATCGCCTGTCTGGCTGAAGATCAACCCGCGGATTCCCCTCTCGAACCGCCAAGATGTCGCGAAAAATCCCCGTCGAAGCAAGATACGCAAAATAGCCAACAGAATCCCTTCTTTCCAACAGCGGGGTGGCGTAAAATCAAATCGTTCAAATCGCTCACCCGGGAGCCACTCCAAGAGCAAGATGGCGATCGAAGATCGGCACATGAAAACCCAGGAGGTCGCGAGCGCCTTGGGTCTGAGTGTGAGCACCATCAAGCGCTGGGTAGACTCCGGGCGTCTGGATGCATCGCGCACGGTAGGACGGCATCGGCTGATTCGTCTCTCCGACGCTCTACGATTCGCCCGAGAGCAAGGGCTCTCTGCGGCAAGCCTCGAAGGCCTGAAGTTCGAGGGAGCGTCAGAACTTACGAGCCTGGACGACCACGCTCGAAAAACCCTGGAATCGTTGCTGAGAGCAGGGCAGGCCTTCCAGGTAAAGGCTTTGTTTCGCTCCCTCGTGCGGGCTGGTTTTGACGCTGCGTCTCTTGCGGACGAGTTGATTCGGCCGGTCATGAAGAAGATCGGGCATGGTTGGGAGATGGGAGAACTGGACGTCTTTCAAGAACACGAAGCGACCCAGATCCTTGCGAACGTTTTGAACGAATTAGTCTACAAATTCACGACCCGCGAAGTGAAAAATGGGCCCTATGCCCTCGGGGCCGCACCCGAGGGAGACTTTTATCAATTGCCGCTTCTTCTGGGGGAATTGGTGTTACGTGAGCAGGGGTGGGACGTTCGCAACCTCGGCAGCAACCTTCCCCTGCGATCGCTCGCAAACGCCATTGAATTATTTCACCCCCGTCTCGTCTTCCTCTCGGTAAGCCACCTTCACGATGAAGAGTTCTTCCTTCGGGAATACGCCATCTTTTACGAGACCGTCAAAAAGTACGGCGCGGCCGTGATCGTGGGAGGAAGGGCCCTGAGGCAAAAAGTAAGGGAAAGGCTTCTGTTCGCGAGTTATGGCGATCGAATGGCTCACCTCGCGGAGTTCGGGCGGCGGCTTCTGCCGCCTCCGGCCTCGGCACCACCGGTGGAAGAGATCTGATGACGGTTGGTTCTCATCCGAATTGGATTCGGGGAGCATTGAAAAGGGCAAGCGATGCGACCGGAAGACGAAGGCCAAACATTTTTGCGACTTAGCTCGCCTCACGCTCGCGTGCTGGATGATCGCGAGGAGCGGGAACTTTTGTTGGGGCTCGGAGAATGCAAACGTAAGCTCGCGGAAGCCCTGACTTCACTCGATCTCGCGTCGAATGCGCAAGGCGCCGATGATATTCTTGGCTTGAATGATTCTGTTTTCGGCCTCAACGCCCCTGATGGTCTGCTCGAAGCCAAGCTTGGTGCCGTCTATCGACGTTATGCCGAACTGCGTAGTCAGCTTGCTCTGGCGAACATACGTTTGGTTGCTCACGTCGCCAAACGATTCCGTAACCGCGGAGTGCCGTACTCCGACCTGATTCAGGAAGGCTTTTGCGGCCTTCTCGAAGCGATAGACCGCTTCGATTTTACTCGAGAAACCAAGCTGGCCACTTACGCAACCTGGTGGATTCGCCAGTCGATGCAGCTCGCCGTCGCGGGGGGAGCCTATCCCGTACGGCTTACCCCACGGCACCTTCGGAAGCTCGCACAAAACCAGGTTGAGCGAGACCAAAATCATGTCCATATCAAGACGCAAGCGACGGCGCCCGAAGAGGACATCATCGCGCGAATTTTGGTGGCGACACGACCGACGATCTCGCTGAACACCAGCTACAACGCCCAGTCCGACCTCACCCTGCTTCAGTCCATCAACGACCCCGATGGAGACGAAACCGAGGCCTTCGACCGGCTCGAAGCCATCGACAAAATGCTCGAGAACTTGCCGCCCCGCGAACAACTGATCCTTGCCCTCCGATACGGGCTCGGAGGAAAGCCTCAGCTTTCTCTTTCGCAAGTGGGCAAGGCTCTTGAGGTCTCCAAGGAGCGCGTTCGTCAAATCCAGGATCGGGCACTCGAAAGGCTTCGTTCCACAGTCGAGGCCAAGCAAATCCTCCATCTGTTCGAAGCCGAGGAATAAAAAAGGGGGGATCTCTTGATACAACCCCTACGAACGCGGCATTCGGCTCGAGAGCGACTTCTCCATGGCGGGGTGATTATCGCCGCGCGGAGGGAACGGCCGATGGGAAGGGAAGGGATACTGCCCAGACCTCCTCGGCTTTCGCGAATCGAGGCCCGCACCGATGTCGGCCGCCGCTCGTCCCCAGACACCCAGTGATCCTCTGGGCCCCTTCCTCCATTATCTGATGGCGGAGTGTGGAGTCTCCCCGCATACGCTCGCGGCCTATCGCACGGACATCACGCGTTTCATCCGCTGGCGCAAGATGGCCGCCCCCGGACCGCTCTCTGAGCTGGAAATCTCCGACCTGACGGGCTACGTGGAATACCTCACAGCGGCGGGCCTGGCACCCAGCAGCGTCGGGCGCCATCTCGCCAGCCTTTCTACATTTTTTCGCTATTTGATTTTTGATGGTCTTCTTTCCGAGAACCGCGCGAAGCTGCTGATCGCGCCGGCGGTCTGGGATCGCCTGCCGACGGTTCTCGGCCCCACGGCGGTGGAGCGCCTGCTGACGGCCCCGAATACGGAGACACGACTGGGCAGGCGCGATCGGGCCGCGCTCGAGACGTTGTATGCGACCGGCTGCCGAGCTTCTGAGGTGGTCGGTTTGCGGCCAACCGATCTCGACCTGAAAGCGGGGATGGCCCGTTGCATCGGAAAAGGGGACAAGGAGCGGATCGTGCCGCTCGGCGGACGAGCCCGGGAAGCAATCGAGGCCTATCTCAGCAAGGATCGTCCCGCTTTGGTGGCCCGCCGTCCAGAGACCAACACGGTCTTCGTCTCAAGGTCAGGCCGCCCTCTCTCGCGGATCGGCCTCTGGCAGGTGGTGAAGAACAATGCGATGGCAACCGGCCTTAACGCGGACGTGAGCCCGCACACGCTTCGCCACAGCTTCGCCACGCATCTACTGGCCGGTGGGGCCGACCTTCGCGTTGTTCAAGAGATGTTGGGGCATGCGTCCATCGCCACCACACAAATCTATACGCGCGTGGAATTGAGCCGACTCCGAAAAGTCCACTCTCAGTTCCATCCTCGCTCCGCACCTCCAACAACGCATCAGGAGTCGTAAAGGCGGCAGAAGCGAGCGATCAGTTCGCTCGTATTGACCGGCTTGAGCCATGGGGATGGGACCGGTCGATGGTCGGCGCCCCTGGCCGGTTTCCCGCCATGGCCCCTTCGAGCAGTTGCTCCAAACGTAGGCAATCTTGGCGCTGATCGCGGCCGTTCGGCTCAAGCCCCACCTTCACAATCCTCTGCGCTTCCTGGAAGTAACGAGCCGAATCTGTGCCGACACCGTTCGCGGCTTCCAACTTACCCAACGAGATCAGCGTTTCGGTTCGAACCTTCTTGGTCAAGAAGACCCGTTCACGGTCGAGTGTATTGAGGGTGCTGTCGACACGGTCCAAGTCGGCCATCGCCTCCAGGAACCGGGCCCGCGCCACGGCCGAAGCGTTCTTGCCGCGTCCTTGAAGCGTCAACTCACCCCAAAGAACGGCCGTTCGTGCCCGCTCGATATACCAGTCCACCACGAGGTTTCGGTCCTCGTTGGAGTCCCGCGACTCAGCCTCGTCAATGATGGCGGTAAACAACGCGTGGGCCTTGGGGTAATCTCTGTCGAGAAACGCGTAGACATACGCCGCGCCGCCACGCGATCTCATCAACGTGGGATCAAGTTTTAGCGCCAGTTTAAAGGCTCTTCTCGCCAGGTCGTGATACTTCTGATTGAGCAACGTGAGGCCAAGCGTTTCCAGTTGGCCCGCGAGCCGAGGGTGCTTCTCTCCCCAGGCGAGCAACTTGGCTTCTCCGTCGGAGAAGGCGAGCACCTTGGCGAAATGCAGACTCGCTCCGTCGCGGTCGCCACGAGCGTCGACCGCAATGCCCAGGTAAAAGTGGGGGAGCGGGGACTCGGGGAACTCTTCGACCAGGCGTTCGAGAGAAGGAATCGCGTCAAGAAAGCGGGAAGCCTCAATGTCGTCAATGGCCCGTTGAAAGCTCTCACGGCTCTCCATCGGTATCAAGGCCCGAGTGATGGGGCTCGATAGGGCCATTCCACCGACAAGCAGAACAACCGCGGCGACGCCCAGGCCTCGACGATTCCTGCGGCTCCAGTTGCTCAACCGTTCCTTGATGGAAGGGTTGTACGCATGCCGGAGCGGACGCCGGTCGAGGAAGCACTGCAGGTCCTCGGCAAGTTCGAGCGCATCGGAATAGCGATCCGCCGGAGAGGCTTCAAGGCACTTCCGGGTAATCGCCTCCAGCGCGTGGGGCACTGCTGGGTTGAGTTCCCTTGTAGGAGAAACGGGGAACGCCGCCCGGCGATCGAGCAGGGAACGGATCGCACGAGGCAAAGGAAGAGACGGGTCGGACAACCCGGGCGCTTCCCCTGTCAAAAGCTCGTGCATCACGAGTCCCAACGAATACAGGTCGGCCGAGGCGCCGACTCTCCCCCAGCATTCGGGATCGAGGAAGGCCTCGAGCTGTTCCGGGGCCATGTACGGCAGCGTTCCACCTCGAAGCGCCGTTTCGGCCTGATCCGGAGAATGAGGGTCGTGGGCCAGGTTGAAGTCGAGAAGTTGGGGACCGTCTCGAAGCGTCAAAAGAATGTTCGCCGGTTTGACGTCTCGATGCAAAATCCCCTGGGAATGCGCGTAGGAGATCGCTTTGGCGAGGGTGGCGATCAGCCACGCCACCCCTTCGGTGTAAGAGCGATCGAAAGGGAATGCCTGCCATCCCGAACGATTCAAAGCCTTTTCATCGGTGTCGCTGGAAACCGACCTGGCCACCGTCTCCCAAATCGCGGCCGCCTGACGCGGCGCCCCGGCCGGGTTGAGTTGACGAATCACCTGGTCCAGGGGAAGACCCGGCCGATAGGGCATGCAAAGCCCGCGAAGGCAGGTTTCCCGCTGAAAAACCACGGAGTGAACCGGGACGATGTGCTTGTGATCGAGCCGCCCCAGGATCGCCGGTTCGCGCCCACTATCCAGTGACACCTTCAACGCGACTCGACGCCCGGCGAGCGATTCATCGCGCGCCAGGTAAACTCGCCCCGCCCCCCCCTGACCGAGAAGCGACTCGAGATGAAACTCCTCGAATTTATCGCCCGGTTCGGGAAACCGCGTCGTGGGCTTCTGGGGGCCGACAACCTGGCTCAATAGGCGGTGATAGCGCAGTTGAGAAACCAGCGAGTCGCGCCAAGGCTCATACTCATCACAGAAGTCTTCAGCGTCGGGACAATCCCCCGCTTCTTCGCGAAGGCAGAATTCCTCGTAGATCAGGCTCAGGACGCGATCATCATTGCTACGGAGCTCGGGAAAACGCTCGAGATACTCCGCAACCTTCGGCTTGCGCCCCTTGGAATAGCGGCCAGCCAGGTCGACCTTTACCAAGGCGACCAATGTCGAAACCGTTCCATTCCCCTCATCCTGTGCGGTCTTCCAATGTTTCTCGAGCTCGGGTTCTCCGTACCGCCACGCATCTTCGAATGAGCGGACGATGGCTCCCGTACTCGTGACGCTTCGAACCTCGCGAACCGAGGCGAGGCCGTTTGTCATTGTCGACTCCCCATATCGAGCAACCGATCGTGGAGGTCCTTGAAGAAGCGCTGGACTTTGCGGATGTTCCAACCAACCTGTTCGGCGATTTCCGAGTTTGAATAACCTTGGTGTTTCAACTCGATGACCGTTCGCTCTTCTTCATCCTGACGCGCTAACAATTGGTCGCGAACTTCGCTTGCTTGAACGATTTCACTCGCGGTCGGATCATCCGAAGCCAATTCGACTTCCTTAGAATCCGGTCGATCGTTACTAAGCGCCTGTTCCCGCGTGATATCACGTTTGAGTGTATGACGTCGCCGATACTCGTCGATCACCTTCTGCTCAGCGGCCTGTGCAAGGAAGGCCATGAGCGAATGGATGGATGGAAAATCTAGCCGATCGAGATTGGCGGCGAGACTCTTCATAACGTCGCTGGCGAAATCCGTAGAGTCGTACAACGTTCGAAGGGGGCGGTCGAGCTTACGGCGCACGACACGCACGACTTTGGGATAGCAGGTCTGAAAAAGCTCTTCCCAGGCTGCTTGATCCCCCGCTCGGGCTCGGGCCAAGAGGGAACTTGGATCGAGGGGTGGCGGTGTCATGGCAGACGAACCTCCCCAGGTCGCGACGGGAAGGTCGATCAATCAGCCACCCAATTCCGGGGGGCAAGAGGGCAGCAGAGCCCCGATCCTTTCTCCCATCACGTAGGACATTCTATCCCAACGTGGTGGACGGAGAAAGTCTGCCAGTCTGGCATTTTGGCGAGGTGTGGAAAGAAAGCATCCGCTGAGCCATGCTTCGCTCAGGCGGTAAGGGGGATCTGGGGTAGGAGAGGCTCTTTATGTTCGCAAAAAACAACAAAATTGCAGACAAGGGGTCAAAACCGAAAAGGCTCGCTCGCGCGATCGCTCCGGGATAAGTCACGAAAGCGCTAGGGTCAGCGCCGCTTCAGGCGGTTGGCGTTGAGTGACAAGGCATGTCACTCAGACCGCCAACCCTGAAGCCATTCTCTTGACCGGTCTGGGCGTAGGCCACCAGGTGCGGATCCACGAGCTGAAAGCGGTCATCGAGTTCCCCGCACTCTCTTGAGTTATTGAGGGGGGTTGGTGGGGGGGTTCGGCACGGCAACCGGCGGGGGCTCAGTGGAAGAAGGGGTGGAAACAGCGGCCGGAGGGGTGGTACCGGTATCCGCCGGGGTCACACCGGAGGGAGCAATTCGGCTGCAGAGAGAATCAACCATGGGGCGGAAACGTCGATTTCGCACGATCAAGCTCCTCAGTTCGTCAGGGTCAAAATCACGAAGAAGATCCATCGACATGCCGACGAAGGCTCGGCATGGGCGCACGGAGACCGGGGCGCAAACTGCGCTGGCGTACCGAGCGGCCTCAAAACGGGCGCTTACTGACTACAAGTTCAGATATCGAACTCGGTCATGAATGACCTGGAGGCTGACGCAATACGGAGCGTCACCTGGCACATTTCATTCATCTGACCGAGGGGGCCTTTTCCTTGACCTCGTTATCGCGACGGCGGAAATTTCTTGGTTCATAAGGGGTGGGCAACCAATTCCGCCGTCACGTAACTCCGTTAATTCCAAAGAAATTGTGAATCCACGGAGGTGTTTGTTTTGTCAGCGGAAGTCTCGTCATCCTCGAACGGAACGGGGTAATCATGGCTCGGCAAAAGAGCACAGCTCGCTTGCCGATAAAGAGGGCAAATCCTGTGCTGGTCTTCAGCCTCAGGACGGAGACGCTCTGCCAAGTCTTCCCGGCCCGCATTCTGGGCTACGATGAACCGACTCAAAGGAGAGAGAACAACGCTCTTGGCAAGAAGCACTCGGGCAATGTTCTCACCGCGATCGATCTTGCGTTTCGCCAGGCGAATCTCGCTACGCAACTCGCAACGTAGCGACCAAATGATCCGCCGAACCTGCCGGCGATACCGACGTCCCGCCACAGACTGGGCGATCTCCCCCCAGGGATCGGGGAGCGTCGTCGCGACAGTCTGCGCTGCAACGTAAAGCTCGGGGTCGAGAGGGATCGAAGGATCCTCATGATGCACCCGATACAGCGTCGCCGCGGCGGCCTTCCAAACACCGGGGGCGGAGCAGCCCGAATACCAGCGTGGCTGACGCCGCGCATAGGCCTGTTCGATCCGCTTCGCGAGAGTCTCAATGGCCGTTTGGGTTGCGAACACGTTCACCTCGTCTTAGGCGAAGGTCGCACCGTCAACCCGGCTTTACCTCACGCCTATGTTAGGAACCGAGATCGCGATTCGAACGCGACATAATTTTTTTGGGAAATCGCGCTCAAATTCCGACCGAGGTCTCAACGCGTATCAAGGTAAACCCAACTCCCGCAAAAAAGCCCGATTTTACGCACCCACTAAACTCAGCAAATATTCGCCAGACATCCCGTCTTTACCGTGGCAAGTTCCTTTCAAAAAAACACGTGGACGTCCCACTACCGATACGCACACGAAGTGATTTCAGGCCGCGCAATTATTAAAAGAAATACTTTTTGAACAAATCCTCTTCCATCAACGTCCGACTTTTTTCTCATACCATTGTGACAAACAGATTGCGATCACGCATGATCCGTCACCCGATTACTCATTTCTATAAATCTGCACACAATGACAAAGCGTATGGAGACACGCAAATCAAAGAGTCTAGGCGAGGTGCACGACGTGCGATGAGACACAAAGAGAGGAGAGGTAGGAAGCTCTTGCGGCCTGAAAAGGAAAGAGCCGAGGCCCACATGGGACCCCGGCTCTCATGATCTCAAACGGTGGAAACACACTCTCTATCCGGCCGCTTCCACGTCACGGCTCGACATCGAGAATCAAACCAAGGTCGACCCCCTGACCCCCGATGGTTTGACGACACTGGACCGTCACGGTATTTGCTCCGGCCTTGAACAAGCCCTTCTGCTGCGCATCCAGAGCGATGTCGGAATACCCCGTGAGATACCCCTTGGCTTCGTACAGAATCTTACCGTTCACCATGATCACGACGTCTTCATCATGGAAAAGATGAAGCGTCAGACTGTCCGACGGCTTGAGCTGGGGCACCTTTACAGTGGACCGTAGCCAGATTTCTTTCGAGTCCCAGGGTGTTCGGACTCGCACGGACGGAGTATTCCCGGTGCCAAACCCCGCGGGACCGCGCTTCCACGATCGGTCGTCGAAGTCGGCTTCGTCCCAGCCCGGCCCCGGATCCGTGGTGGTATAGGCCCAGACGGTCGGTTCGAGTCCCGAGTCGCCGGGGATCGCTAGCAAAACGTGGCGGGAGCGGTACGTGTCCAAGGCCAGAGAGGCGTCAGGGTCGACGGCAAGTTCGGTGGGGAGCGGATCCTTGGTCCGAATCACCAGACAGGGGTCCCCCGGGAACGCGCCCGCCTCGGCACCGTAGATGGTAAGCCCCCCTGGGTGCGGGGCGTCATCCGGAACCGCGAGTCGTACCACCAGGTCCTTTCCCGAAGCCAGCTCGGTCTGCACCTGGTCTGAAAGCCGGCCTCCCAGCGCCAGCATTTCGCCGTAAGATCCCGGGTCAACGCCTGAGAGATGAGAAAGCACGCCACGGGCATCCGCCGGGTCATCTCCCAGACGCCTCCGCCGCAGGGCCTGACCATTCACGGTCAGCTCCAAAGTGGACGACCAGGTCCTCATGTCGGTCTGAGGATAGTCTTGCGGGGTGAGCCGCGAGGCCCAATCCACTTTGGCACTTCCCGCCTTCGAGCCGGCCTCCACCCAGAGGGCGATCGACTCCGGCCGCGCCTTGACGATGGTTTCCGGCAGCTTGAATCGATACTCGTAGAAACCGCGCCCCTGTCCGGCGACCTTCCCCTTGGAGATCGACGGACGGCCAGACCAGTTCCGGCGCGAAAAGTCCGCCGGCTCAAAACGAAGGACGGCAGCCTGCTTTTCCTCACCATAGCGCTCGACGCGTGCTTGGGGCGCCTTGACGACGATGTTCACAAAATTCGCCGCAATTCGCTTCCCTTCGGCATCCCGTAGTTCCAGCCCGATCCCACCGACGGACGGCTGTGACGACACCCGAACCTTCACGGGTTCAAGCTCCGTCACTCCATAGCGTTTCCAGTCGATCGGTTTCTGAGAGAGTGTTGATGTCTCCTGAACCCCTCCAAACTCGAAAGTCTGCTTGAACGTCCAGGAGAACAGAGGGGGCTCCGAGCGCTCTGAATAGTGGCTGACAAAAACGGGGACCGTGATCTCCTCTCCCGGCTTGGCCACAATCACCGGGGGGCCGCCATACCCGATGAAGTCGGGCCCTTGCAGATCGGCCACCGTCATTCCCTTCACAAAGGCATCGTAGCCGAAATGCTTGGGAGAGCGGTCGTAATTCACGAACCCATTGTGCTCCCACTCGATGTCATCGAGTTCCGTGTACACGTAGCCCTGGATCTTCGGCTGACGTCGCAGGAGTGTCGTGAGGTCGCGGAACCCCCAAGAGACGTCGCGGTCTCCGCTGCCGGCCCCGATGCTGCCATACTCGGAGTTGATCAAGGGAGCCGTCCCTTGCTTGAGACCAGGGCAATAGTTGTACTCGCTTCCCGGATTGGTCTTCGCGACCACTTCTTCGATATGAGCCTTCGCGGCGTCGTGGTCATCTATATAGAAATGCCAGCTATTAATGTCCGTATTCTCAACATGATCATAATTACAAGGGGAGTTGTCCTCGACGAGACGAGTCGGGTCGAGCTTGCGGATCTCGTCGACCATGCGCGAAACCCATTGCTGAGTGTCGCGGTCGGCCTTATAGGTCGGCGGGGCTCCAAGTCCCCAGGTCTCATTGAACGCAACCCAGGCAAAGATGGCGGGATGGTTCTGGTCTCGCGCGATCACCTCCCGCATAGTCGCTTCCCACGCGGTGCGAGCCTGGGCATTCTGCTCCCAGGTGTTCGGCATGTCCTCGAGAATCAAGAGCCCGAGCTTATCCGCCCAATAGAGTCTTCTCGGTTCGTCGGGCTTGATATGGATCCGCAGGGCATTGAGGCCAAATGATTTGGCAAGCTCGAGGTCGCGTTTCAGAAAGGCGTCGCTGGGCGCCGTGTAGAGACCTTGGGGATTGAAGGACTGGTCAAGCGCCGCGCGCAGAAAGATCGGCTTGCCATTCAGCAGTAAGCGTTCGAACGGCGCGTCTCCATACCGGCCTCGGCCCGTGGTCCTCAAGCCGAAGTACGTCGCGACGACATCGCGCTGATTGTCGGGGGTCGTCAGCACGAGTTCGACCTGATAGAGGTAAGGCGTGTCGGGAGTCCAGAGTTTCGGCTCCTTGACCGGAAGCGTCAGCGATGCCGAGATCTTCTCGCCCGAAGCCGTCTCCTTGTCGAGTGAAAGGGGGGTTGAGACGGTGGCGAGGGTGGGGTCGGCCGATTGAACCGTCAGGGTCGACTTGCCTTGGGGCAACCCCGTGAGGCTCACCACAAATTCTACCTTGGCGGGGTCGATCGCCGTGGTCGCCTTGAAGGAATCGATGTACGCCCGGGGGCGCGACTCAAGCCAGACGCTTTGCCAGATGCCCGAGGTTGGCGTATACCAGCCAACTTGCTTGCCTGTCGGTAGCTTAGGATCCGTTGGGTCAAAGGCTCGTACGGTGACGATCACGGGTTCGCCGCGTTTGATGACATCCGTGATATCCGCGGCGAACGGCGAGTATCCCCCATCATGCGCCGCCACGTGCTTCCCGTTGATCCAGACATCGGCCCGCCAGTCCACCGCCCCGAAATGGAGCCAGACGCGATCGGAAGAAGGAAAGTCCCCCGGAACCCGGAAGCTCCGGCGATACCAGGCGGCCCCGCGATAGTCGGTCCGGCCAATGCCCGAGAGCTCACTTTCCCAACCGAACGGCACATGGATCGTTCGATCGTAGCCTTGCGAGCCCGGTTCGTTCCAATGAGCGGAGACCCCCTCATCCTTAGGATCGAATCGGAATTGCCAGTCTCCGTTAAGACTGATCCAATGAGTTCGAACCAGGTCGGGCGTGGGATGCTCCGGGCGGGGAATTGACTCATCGGCAGCATGTGCCGACCACGACCACCCTATTGCCAGGATCGCGATCAAGCCAGCGTGGGTCCGGGCCATCTAAGGTCAACTCCTTGTACAGGCTCTATCAAAACCGGGTGCAACGACACACAGTTGTGGTGGAGGACGCGAACGCCGATGACGCAGGCGGCCGGTGTGGTCCATGCGTCTTGGATCACAACCCGCCGGTCATACCGCACCCGCATCCAACGCAGCCCCTCATCGTCCGCCCCACCACACAGCGGACCCGCCCTATCGTAGCCTCACGCCGGAAGGCCTCCGGCATCGTGGATGTCTCGGGCGCCCAAGCCACGGAAGACCAGCGCCAGTAGCCTCTTCACTCGCGCTTCGCCGACGGCGCTGGGAGGGATTCGCCACAACAATCCCAAAAGTGTCAGGAAGTCCTCGGGGTCGACTCCGGGGCGGATATCGCCTGAACCTTCACAGGCCTCCATCAACTGGCGAACGGCCTGCAACATCGGCCAGTAGGTTTCTTGAAAGTCCCGATCCGATAGCACCGCATCAAGCGCATCCGCGACCCCGTGCTTCATCCTGCCGAATTCAGCGACCCGATCACACCAAAGGCAGAAGGCTTGTAGCGGCGCGTGCTCGGTAAGAAGCATTGGAGCAAGCGCGACGAGCGTGTCAATCTCCTTCCGATAAACGCCCAGCACCAAAGCCTCGCGGCTCGGGAAGTGACGATAAAGGGTGCCCGCGCCAACCCCGGCCGCTTTGGCGATCGAGTTGAGGGAAGCCGCCGGATCCGCGGCGAGTGCGTCGCGCGCCACATCCAGAATGCGGTCCCTGTTTTCCCGTGCATCAGCTCGCAGTTTCTCGTCGGCGGCCATCATTCCTCTTGACCAAACGGAGAGCTCTCCGCTACGTTAACCGGAGAACTCTCCGGTACGCTCAAGCCTAACTGAAGAATTGTCCATTTCTATCCTGCTCAGGAGCCAGCATGCAATACAAAAAACTCGGTCGCACGGGCCTTGACGTCTCCCCGATTTGCGTCGGGTGCATGGGCTTTGGAGACCCTTCCCGCGGTTATCCGGGATGGTCGCTCGACGAGGAGGCCAGCCGGTCGCTGATCCGCCACGCGATCGAGGCCGGCATCAACTTCTTCGACACTGCTAACTTGTATTCACAAGGGCATAGCGAGGAGATCGTGGGCAAGGCGCTGAGGGATTTCACGGATCGTGACAGCGTCGTCATCGCCACCAAGATATGCGCGCCCATGCGCGTCGGCCCCAACGCGCTCGGCCTGTCGCGCAAGGCGATCATGACGGAGGTCGACCACAGCCTGAGGCGGCTTGGCACCGACTACATCGATCTCTACCAGATTCACCGCCGCGATCAGAAGACGCCTTGGGAAGAGACGCTGGAAGCGCTTCACGACCTCGTGAAGATGGGCAAGGTCCGCTACCTCGGTGCTTCCTCGATGATGGCCTGGGAGTTCAGCAAAGCGCTTCACTTGCAGAGGGCGAACGGCTGGGCTCGCTTCGTGTCGATGCAGGACAACTATAGTCTGCTCGCCCGCGAAGAGGAGCGAGAAATGCTGCCGCTCTGTGCCGACGAAGGCGTCCAGACAATCGTCTATAGCCCGCTTGCGCGCGGCCGTCTGGCCCGGCCGTGGGGCATGTCGACGACCCGCTCCGAAGCGGAGTCCTATGCCGCCAAGCTCACCGAGGCAACTGCGGAGAGCGATCAGAAAATCGTCGAGGCGGTGTGGGCTATTGCGGCGGAACGTGGTGTCAACCAGGCGCAGATCGCGCTCGCTTGGTTGGGGCGCAATCCCGTCGTTGCGGCACCCATCATCGGTGCGCTCAAGACCAAGCACATCGACGATGCGATCGCGGCGCTCTCGATCACCTTGACCGACGACGAGGCGGCTCGACTGGAAGCATCTTATACCCCGCGTCTGGACACTCAGGGAGTGTCAGATCAGGCGGTGCTCGCCCGTATGGCGGCAGCGGTCGGGATCAAATTCGGCTCCTCCTGACATCATTGGAGCGAAGCCGCTCCAGCCCGCTTCCGAGCGGTGGCTTTCCGCCAAGAGTCAAACGTCGAGGCGGGTTCAAGGCAAATCCAGGCACATCCCGCGCGGTCCACCCGTGAATAATTTCGCGCCACGCAAAAAGGGAAACGTCGCTCGCTTGCGGCCAGACCTGGTTGATTTCCCCCCGAGGCATGTTCCTCCGAGGCCAGGAGGGCACCAAAAATCATGCCCGAACCTGCACATCAGCATGAGACACTCTAAGTATCCCCAGGTCGGCCGCCGGCAATTATCAAAATGCACGAGAGCATCACCGCAATAGTCGGAGGCCGCGAAGGGGATCGTCGCGTCTCTTGTCATTCCACCGGGTTCATTCTCAGATCCTCGCGGCGGTCCGCGACTGCTCCGCGGTCCTCGAGGCCTTCTCAACGTTGGCGATCACTCTCAGCAGCATCGCGGCAAGGAGCTTTTTCTCCCCTTCGTCGAAGCCGGCTAACGCCTCTCTGCCCCCTTGCTTCACGACCTCTCTCAGCGCCGACACTTTTGCGAGTGCCGCCGGCGTCAATTTGACCAGGCTGCTCCGCCCATCGGCCGGGTCAGGTTCTCGTTCAATCAGACCATCGCGCTCCATCCGCGAGAGCGTTGCGGCCATGGTCGGCTGCTCGACGCACGCGAGCTGAGCCAAAGCCGTCTGCGTCAACGCGGAGCCATCATGAAGCGCCGCGAAGACCGGCATGTGCCCGGCGGCAAGGCCCAACGACCTAAGCCGCCCGTCCCCCACGCGGGAAAGAAGCCGCGCCGTACGACCTATCAAGTGCTCGGCTGTGTCCTGCGGAATCCACACCATGACACGAATTGTCCCACGTCTTCTCTTGCGTTGCAAGTCCATAGCATGCTATACAACCCGAGATCCATAGCATACTATGTATCAGTCGCCAGATTCTCGGGAGAGGGTGAGCTCCTTCAAAAATCAGGATCGATGACATGAAAGAATCTCTTCGGATCGCGATTGTGGGAGGTGGTCCCGGAGGCCTCATGCTCGCCCGGATCTTGCACATTCGAGGCTTCACCTCAACGGTGTTCGAGCAGGAAGCGTCGGCCCTGGAGAGGCCGCAAGGAGGAACGTTGGACCTCCATCCGGGCACCGGGCAGTATGCCATTCAGCTTGCCGAGCTCGAGCCTCAGTTCCGGGCCGTTGCACGCTACGAGGATCAGGAGCTTCGGCTTTACGACCAGGATGGCGTCCTTCACTTCGAGGAAGCAGGGGAGTTCGCCGACAAAGAACGACCTGAGATCGATCGCACGGCGTTGCGACAAATCCTGCTCGACTCGCTCCCTCCGGATACCGTGCGATGGCATCACAAATTGCGGACCCTCAAGCCGCGCGAGGATGGAACTCACGAACTGATTTTCGAAAATGATCACACTCAGGTCTTTGATCTCGTGGTGGGAGCCGACGGGACGTGGTCGCGCGTCCGGCCGCTCCTTTCTGCGGCAATCCCCGAATATACGGGCGTCACCTTCATCGAATTGAGCTTTGACGACGTGGATGCGCGTCATCCCAATATCGCCCACCTGGTGGGACACGGGACGATGTTCGCCTCCGGAAACAACCGGGCGTTGGTCGCGCAGCGGAACGGCCATGCGCATGTGCGTGTCTATGCCGCCCTTCGCGTTCCCGAGGATTGGCCCGTCGCTCATATCGACGTTTCTCGTCCTGAGAAAGCGAAGGAGATATTGCTTGAACAATTTGCGGGCTGGTCTCCCCAACTGCTGGCTCTCATTACCGAAAGCCGCAATCACATCGTGCCCCGTTCTCTCTATGCCCTCCCCGTGGGCCATCGCTGGGAAAACAGGCTCGGGATCACTTTGCTAGGAGACGCCGCTCATGTGATGTCCCCAGCCTCGGGGCAGGGGGTGAACCTTGCCTTGCGTGACGCGGCCGATCTCGCCTGCGCTCTCGTCGATACTGACGATTGGAAGTCCGCGGTTCGTCGCTACGAGAAGACGATGCTCGATCGCGCCGAAGTCGAGGCCGCGGGGGCGGCTGAAGCCATCAAGTCAAGTATCTCACCAGAAGGTCTGGAGCATTCGCTCAAACACATGCAGAGTTATCGTCCAGGCACCGATGACGCGGAATAGCCATAGCACGCGTTCCGCCAGCCATGGCCCCCAATCATGGACGGCCAGTTCGCTCGTCCGCCGGAGACACCGCGAGGCCGTCCTCCGCAGAAAATCAGCGGCAACGACCATCCACAGGGAGCGCCCCCGCACATGTTCTTGTCAATACTAGGTTCAATCGACTCCATGTCGATGCGACGCGGCTTCCCTGTCAAGTTCCGTCAAGATTTACCGAGACACCCCAAGCTGCGTGATCCAAAAGATTGCGTTAATCGACATTAACTCACACTTCTTAACGGAGTCGAGGAGGAGAAACGCCAATAAAGAAGGACGTCGAGATCACTTCCGCAGGACCGGACACCGAGAGCCAAGATCGAGGACTTCAGAGAGTTCGGCAGGCGGCCGATTCTGGGGTCCCGAGGTCCAAACTCAAGGCGAGGCTGAGAATGGAATCTTCGTTGCGCAAGCTGGTTACGCTCGGGATCGGAACCAAGGTTGATGAGTCGGTCCGTCATCGCACGGTTTCGGCGGCACCACGTTGCGAAGGGCTAGAGGGGCGGCAACTTCTTTCGACGGCCGGTGCGGCTCAGGCCCAAGCACCGATGCTGTCGACCCCGCCTGCCCAAATCAGCTCGTCTTTCCCGATGGGGAACCACGACTGGCAGAACTTTGGCGGCAACGGAGCCCCCACGGGATCTTCGACGGGAGGATCTCAAAGCAGTTCGACGACGAGCACAGCGACGATTTCTCCCGCCGGTTCCGCAGGAGTGTTCGGCTGGCTCTTCTCGGGGGACACGACTAAGAGCACCTCATCCTCGAGCACGAGTTCTTCTTCGAGCGACAGCTCCAGCACGACCTCGTCGTCGGGTCAGACCACAGACGGCTCGACCTCCAGCAGTACCTCGTCGAGCTCAACGGACCAGACCAAGTCGGATTTCGAGCAGCTCCAGACCGACATGCAGGCAATCTACGACAAGTCGCAAGTAACCCCCGCGGAGCTGGCGGCGGTTCGCAAAGACGCCAAGCAGCTTCAGGCTGATGCCACTTCGTCTCCCGACTCGAGCAAGGTGACGACCTTGATGAACGACATCAAGGCTCTCAACGGCCAGTTGCCCACCGCCGACCAGACCACGCAGTTGGAGAGTGATTTCACCGCCGTTCTGAACAGCGCGGGGATCACCGATTCGACCCTCATTAATCAGACCATCTCCGATCTCGAAGCGGTGGTTCAATCTTCCAACGTCACGGATGCCGACTTGACGACCATTGCCAACGATCGCGCCGCGATCGACAAAGATCTTGGGAAGACCAGCTCCAGCACCGACACGACTGACACGTCTCTCGATCCCTTCACCTTGATCTTCTCGTCTGGCCAGGCCAGCCCGATCGGCGGTCTGTTCGGCGGCGGCGCTCCGGTGACCCAGGGAGGGGGCTCCTTCAACGGTCCTTCGGGCAGCCAGAATGGTCCGGGCTTCGCATCCATGGGAGGCCCCCAGATGAACAGTTCTTTCTTTGGTCCATCGTTCGCACAGGGGAATAGCACCTCGCTCCAGGCCCCGTTCGGCAACACCTCCGGCAACCAGGGATTCCCTGGGTTCGCCTCGCAGTCCTTCAATCAGGGAGGTCCGTCCCTTTCGATCAGCTCCAACACCCAGAGCCTTCCTTCCTTCGCCTCGCAAGGCAGTGACCAGAGTGGCGGCACGCTGAACAGCAACTCCGGCTACCAGAATGCTCCCATGTTCTTCGCCCAGGGGAACGGCCAGTATTCCAACGCCACCACCAGCTCCAATAGCCAGGGCGGATCCACTCTCAACACCAGCAACTCCAGCAATTCCGGCTACCAGAATGCTCCCATGTTCTTCGCCCAGGGGAACAGCCAGTACTCCAACGCCACCACCAGCTCCAATAACCAGGGCGGACCCACCCTCAACATCAGCAACTCCAGCAATCAGAACGGCCCCATGCTCTTCGCCACGAGGAACAACCTGAACTCCACCACCAGCTCCAATGCTCAGGGCGGACCTACTCTCAATATCGGGGGGAACGGCGGCCAGCGCGGAAACATGGGCGGCGGCCAGATGATCTACTCGAACTCCAACAACTTCGGAGGCCGAGGAGGCAGCTCGATGGGCAACAACGGCGGCCCGCGAGGTAACTTCTAACCGCGGCTCGACAGCGATTGTCGAAGGCCAGGCGAACTCAGCGAACCGTGATTCGCCTGGCCTTATTTACTCAATCCAAGAGAGCATTAATTTTAACATTCGAGAATTCAAGGAGTTTTTCAATTCATCAAAAAAGCCAAAATCCTTGTTGAATGGTCGTTTCTCTTTCCAAAGTTCCTTCCTCCGACCTTCCTGTCTTTAGCGGTAAAGACCTTTTTGATTTCCCCGTTTCTTCTGCCGGCTCAGAACCCTGCAACCTCCCTTTTTGACCCCCTCCCGATCGCTACAATCGGCAATGTTTTACGAAACTTAACAAACTGGGACCCAAGAAACGCCAATACCCCTGACTAGGCGAGGGCGTCAGGAAGATAGGGACGCCACCAATCCAGGATGGGTCGAGCCCGCGGCCGAGCGCCTGAAGGCCGCAAACGGTAGGATACGGGGGAGGTCATGGAAACAAGTCGTCGCAGAACGGATTCTGTCGAGGTGACCAAGAACGCGCAACGCGGTGTTCGGCACCGATCAAAGGTTGCCTTGCCCCAGTGCGAATCGCTGGAAGGTCGCGCTCTCTTGTCGTCCTTCGGGGTTTTCCGCGCCTCCACGGGAGCCACGGGGTCGTCCGAGGTCGTGCACGATCAGCGCTTCGGGCGTGACTCCGTGAATACCGGCATCTCCGGAAGGCTGACCGGAGGGGTTCGACTCCTCGACCGAGGAGCTCGGCTTGGACACGGTAGAGCGCTCGGGCTTCGCCTCCACGATACGTCGGCAAGCACGGGTGGAACCACAACCGCCGCCTTGACCGCGACGCCTTCCAACAACCCGATGATCCCGACAACGGCCGCCGTCACAGCGACGCCTTCCAACAATCCAATGATTCCGGCGACGACAGGCGGGACGACCACCGCGAGCGCCACCACCACCACGAGCTCCACCAGTGGCACAACAACCACAACGTCGGCTCCAACAACCACGCCGATCACCCCTCCTTCCGCAACCTTGACGATGTCGACGGCCACCCCGACTTCAACGGCGACCTCCACCACGACTACAGCGGCGACGACGAGCTCAAGTCCTGGCTCTGATTGGGGTGGATTTGGCCCCACGTCGTTTGCCCCCTTGTTCGGAGGAGGCCAGTCCAACTTCGCGTGGGGAGGAATAACCGGCTCAGTGACGGGATCCATGGGATCCAAGGGCAACAGTCCGGACTTCAGCAAAGCGGGTTGGCAAGGATTTGGCGGGGGCGCACCGACCCAGGGGAACAGCAGTTCCACTCAGGGAACAACCACAAGCTCCTCGACGGGCAACAGCCAACTGAAGACCGATTTCCAGAAGCTTCAGACCGATCTTCAGGCGATTGACGCCAAGTCGCAGGTGACTGTCGCTGAAACCACAGCGCTCCGGGCGGACTTCCAGAAGATCCAGGCCGCAGCCACTTCCAAACCCGATCAAACCAAGCTCTCGACCTTGAAGAGCGACATCACCGCCCTCAACGGGCAGTTGCCAAGCGCGAGTCAAACCACGCAGTTGACCACGGATCTCACGGCGGTACTGACCAGTGCGGGGATCACGGATCAGTCGCTGATCCAGCAGACCATCACCGACATTCAGGCAATTGAGCAGTCATCGGGCGTCACTTCGACGGACGTCTCGACCATCGCGGCCGATCGAAAGGCCATCGCGGCCGACACCAGCAGCAGCGCCCCTAGCGGTTCGACGAGCGGTTCCACCACCACGACCGCAGCGGCCCCTGCCACGGCGACAGATCCGTTGGGTTGGCCCGCACTCGGCGGGATCCCCGGCAACCAATTCGGCGGCGGTCCCCGAAACGCTTGAGCGGGTGTTGTCGAGTCTCGCGGATCTTGAATCGTAAGGCATGAGATCCGCGGGAACGGATACCTATAGACGTCGAATCCTTGAGCCCAGCCGTCGGCTCACCCTTGTCTGACTCCTCATCGGGATCTCCGGACGTCGGTCGCGCAAAGGATGCCAGCGCGTCCAATCCGTGAGATTTCCCCCCCTCTCTCCGCACACTCGAGCCTCTTATCTCCCCTCCGCAACCATCTCATCGCGCATAAGAAATTGTGAAGGCTCGCATCCCTCGGCCAAAGGGAATGGCTTGCCGATCCTCAGTCACCGCTCAGGGAGACCGAGCAGGCGCCGGGCAAACTCGCGCGGCGCATCTGCCACGGGGGGCACCATCTTGCGACAAGTCTGTCCGCACGATAGGTTAGCCACTGCGAACACGTTTGATGAAGGTTTGTCGGTGTTGGCCTTGTCGTGAATCGAGACCGGCACAAGCTTCATCCTTCTCTTTCCCCCCCATTGAGTGCGGGTTCGCTCCTACGCGATCGTCAGAGTCTTTTTGAGTGCGCGGAGCCTGGATTCAGCCGCCTCGGAAGGCCCTCTTCCTCGAGATCGTTCTTGGGATGGAACTCGCTAGGTGACCTTTCGGTCGATTTCCCCCCAAACCGAAGCGGATTCACCTCTTCCTACTCGCTCACTGGGGTTAGGAGGCTTGGAAACTCTGGCCAGCGTGCTTGGCTCAACGACAGGCGCTTGCATAATCATCCCATCATGGTCTTGAGTCGGCTGATTCGACTGGGGCCATGGTAGGACAGCGAGACTTGGAACGCGCCAAGAGAGCAGGCGATGCAGCATGAACTCGCCTGACCTGAATTCCAAAGACCTCTAGGGGCATTGGCGCCCGGCCGCCTCGGTCGAAAGTCTTCGCCGTTGCGGAATCGCAATCGAAGCCTGATGGCAACTCCGAATTCTCCCTGGATCCGAGTGTCGGATCCGATGCGCCATCAGGATTCTAATTTCATCGACGTTGCGCTGTTCCCCAGGGATGACTCGGCGGAGCGGCAACGTCGGTGGTGAGTTCGAGGAGTGATCTCTGATGCGGATGAAACGTTACGGCCTTCTCGCCTTGCTGAGTGGATGGATCGCGATAGTCGCCTTTGCCACTCCCCTTCGCGCGGAAGATCCTCCTGCGGGGTCGGAAAAGGCTGCGGAAGCTCCAGCCCAACCGTCAGCCGGCGACGAGAAGAATGAGGCTCACGCCCCCCCCGAAAAAGCGGACGGTGAAGCCCCTCTCAAAGCGGATACCGCAACGGCGCCGGCCAAAACCCAAACGACGCTCGAAAAGTTCTGGTACAACTTCACGCACAACCTCTTCAAGCCGCTCCTCCTCTTTTTCGCGATGGGCTTTCTGGTCCCCATCCTCAAAGTACAGCTTGAGTTCCCTTACACCGTCTATCAAGCGCTCGTCATCTATTTACTCTTGGCGATCGGCTGGAAGGGGGGAGAAGAACTCGCGCACCTTGAAGCGCACTTGCTGGGACCTGTCCTCGGCTTCATGCTCACGGGGTTCATCACCAATTTCTTCATCGGAATCATCGCCTACATTCTTCTCAGCCTTCTGACGAAAATGCGCAGGGTCGACAAGGCGACGGTCGCCGGCTACTACGGCTCGGACTCGGCGGGAACCTTCGCCATCTGCACCGGCGTTCTGACATTGAGCGCCATCAAGTTCGACGCATATATGCCTGTCATGCTCGCCGTGATGGAAATTCCCGGCTGTCTGGTGGCTCTCTATCTTGTTTCCAAGCTGCGTAACCAGGGGATGGATGCCCTGGGCAACATGCCGGACGAACCGGGCTACGATCCAGGCGCGGTGCGGGTCCCCGTCCTGGTTGACGCCCATGGCCACGGCGATAGCGCTCTTGAAGAGGTGAAGAAACTCTCGCTCGAAACCATAAGGCAATCGGATGAAAATAACCTCTCCGCGATCAAGAAGCCGTCCGGAATCTTCAGCAAGAAACTGCTCCACGAGGTCTTTCTGAACTCCGGGCTCTATCTCCTCTTCGGCGGCATCACCATCGGTTTCATCAGCGGTCTGCAAGGGGTCAAGGTCACGAAGGACGATGACAAGCTGTTCATCGATCTCTTCCAGGGGATTCTTTGCCTCTTCCTGCTCGAAATGGGCATGACGGCCTCGAGGAAGCTCAAGGACCTGAAGGCGGCCGGATTAGGTTACATTTTCTTTGGTCTCCTCGCTCCCAACCTCTTCGCGCCGGCGGGCATCCTGATCGCTCATGTCTACAGCATGATGTCGGGTACCCATTTCGCGCCAGGCACGTATGTTCTGTTCGCAGTCCTCTGCGCCGCGGCGTCGTACATCGCCGTGCCCGCGGTGCAACGATTGGCGATTCCCGAGGCGAGTCCCACGCTGCCCCTGGCAGCATCGTTGGGCCTGACCTTCTCCTGGAACGTCACCATCGGCATTCCGATTTACATCGAACTCGCGGACGCCATCCAGAGGTATTGGCCGACAACCTGACGACGACGTCGTTCGGGGTTTAAACTGTCCGAAGACCGCCAGGCGACCGTGGTGAGCCAAGAGTTCCCCACGGTCGCTTTTTTTTTCGTATTCCTCGTCTTTGTTATGTTTCGGTCTTCTCCGTGAGGGCCTCACGTCACTTCTGTATGCCGCGGTTTCTTCGGACTTGGCATTCTCTGGCTGGATCACCGGCCGTCATCAGGCAAAAGAACGCTAACAGTAAGGGGCAAACCATCTGCCGCGAAATGAGACAGTGCGCAGATTGATTCCACGCCCATGGTTGTGCATGCGTTGTTGTGCGGGTGTCAAACCTTCTTTGTTTGAAGGCAAGAGCTCCATCACTGAGGAGAGAACTATGCGCAAGTTCGGCAGTCTGTCCGTAGCGATCCTCGCTGTCTTCGCGATGTCCTCCACGGTCAATGCCCAGGGCCCCGGACGTGGGTTCGGCGGATTTGGCCAGGGGGCGTACCTGCTCCTGGGAAACAAGGGGGTCCAGAAGGAACTGAAGCTGAGCGACGAAACCTCGGAGAAGGTGACGAAGCTCGTCGAGGAATGGCGAGGGAAGATCCGCGACAAGATGGAAGGGCTTTCCCAGGAAGAGCGACGGGAAAAGGGCCTTGCGATTTCCAAAGAGATCAACGACGAGGCTAAGACCGCCACCAAGGATCTCTTGAGCGCTGAGCAGCACGCCCGGCTCGAGCAGATCTCTCTTCAGCAGCGCGGCCTTCAGGCCTTCGCTGACGCTCATGTTCAGGAAAAGCTGAAGCTGAGCGACGAACAGAAAGACAAGATCAAGGAAATCGGTGAAGGGGTTCGCACCCAGGTCGCCGATCTGCGTTCGGCCTTCCAGTCGGATCGCGAAGGGGCCATGCAGAAGCTGGCTGCCATCCGCAAGGAGTCCTTCGAGAAGGTCCACGCTCTCCTGAGCGACGACCAAAAGAAGGCCTGGAAGGAACTGACCGGCGAGCCGTACGAGGTGAAGTTCGAAGGACGCCGCCCGGGCGCCTGAGCCAAGTAGAATACTGCCGAACCGCACGACGGATTTGAGAAGAGGAGCGTCCTGGCCACAGCCGGGACGCTCCTCTTTCATTTCGAAAGGGGAGCTCACCGCCCTACGGAGGGCAGCGAGCCATCAGGCCGGCAAACCCGTCAGGCCTCGTTGTTTCCCGTGGATCCCGATTCCGGTTCTCTCTCAGCCTCATGGCCATGAGCGGCTGCTCCCGTCTTGGAGTCGCGAACCATCAGCGAGTAGAGACAGGGCAGGACGAAGAGAGTCGCAGGCTCACCGGCCAGGAGACCGCCGAGGATGGCCCGGGCCAAGGGCGCATTTGCTTCGCTTCCCCGTTCCAGCGCCATGGCTCCCGGAATCATCGCAAAGAAGGCCGCGATCGCCGTCATGGTGACGGGGCGCACGCGAATTGACGCCGATTTACGAATGGCCTGCGTCGGCGTTAAACCCTCCAGGTGGCGAAGTTCCTGGGCAAAGTCGGTCATCAAGACGGTGTTCGCCACCTTGATGCCCACGATGAAAATAAAGCCCAGGAGCGACTGGATGTTGATCGCCGTTCCCGTCAGGTAGAGCATCGGCAAGATACCCGCAAGGCAGATCGGCACCACCAACATGACGGTCAGCGGCACAATCCACGACTTGTCGAGCGCCACCATCAAGAAGTAGATCAAGACCGAGGCGCCGATCAGGCCGAAACCAAGATCTCGGAATGTGTCCTGCATCTTCGCATATTCACCACTTAAAACGATCTTCGACCCCTTGAGAAGCGTCTTACCGCTGGTTCTCGGATCATAAGGAGCCCAGCTTCCTCGCTCCCCCTTGACAGGGGTGCCGAACATATTGACGACCTTGGTGACGTCATCGGAAATATGCCCGAGGTCGCGCCCATAGACCCCCATCGTGAGGTCGATCGTCGGCTGAATGTTCGAGTGGGTCACCTCCGTGGGAACCGTGGTCCGCTGCAGCGTCACGAGGTTGCTAAGAGGAACCACGGTCTTGCGAATGTCCTTACCCGTGATGGGGATGTTCATCAACGTATCGATCGACTTGATATCCTCCTCGGGATACTGAACACCGACGAAGTATTGATTGCCTCCGACCGGGTCGATCCAGAAGTTACGCTTGTTGAACTGAATGCTCGAGTTGAAAGCCGCGACGACGTTTTTCATGACATCAACCTGCGTCAGGCCCAGGTCGGCCGCCTTGGCTCGGTCCACGTTGATGACATATTCAGGGTAGTCGAGCCGTTGGGTGATCCGGGCATCGACAACACCATCGATGTGCACGACCTTGGCGCGGATCGATTCCGCGATCGCGCGAGCGACCTCTTGATTTCGCCCTGTGATCCGCACGTTGATCGGCGTCGACTTCCCTTCATTCATGGCACCTCGGATCAAGCCGCCTGAGTCAAAGCTGAAGTCCATGTCCGCGTACTGGCCGTTCTTGGCGAGACCTGTCCGCAGGAGATGCACATATTCCTGGGCTGACCGACTCCGCTCCGCGGTAAGCTGCACCTTGATAACCGCGTCCATCGGCCCGGCGTTCGGCGTGTAGGCTGCGGACCAGTCGGCGTTGACTCCGAGCTCGGAGATGATCAGTTCGAGATCTTTCTTGGGGATCGTCTTGCGAATGAACTCCTCGATCCCGGCCACTCGCCGCTCGGTCACCTCGATCCGGGTGCCGCTTGGTGCCCGAGCGAGGAGTTCGAAGGCTCCGGCGTCCACCTCGGGATAGAAGTCGCGCCTCATGATCGGCGACATAAGAATGATCATTCCCGCAAGAAGGCCGAAGCCAGTGCCGACGACCAGGAGGCGATGCCGGAGGAGCACGTCAAGACTTCGGGCGTAGGCCTCGAACATACCGTCGACCCCGCGCATCCAGCCCGCATAGGCACGGGCGAGGGGGTTTCGAGATACCGGTTGGCTCCCTTCTCCCGCCTCTCCGGCGTGTTCGGACTGGCCACCTTGGGCATGTTCTTCGTGGGGCTTCAACCAGTGGGAGCAGCACGCGGGAACCAACGTTCGCGAGAGCACGTACGAAGAGCACATGGCGAAGGCCACGGCATAGGCCAAGGGGCGGAAGAGAAACTCTCCCATGCCAGGCATCAAGGCGAGGGGAGAAAGGACCAGGAAGGTACAGAGCGTTGAGACGAGTTCGGGAAGAGCGACCTCACTCGCTCCCAGGTAGGCGGCCTCCTCCGGGTTGGAGCCAAGCCCCAGGTGCCTGTGCGTGTTCTCCAGACAGATGACCGCGCTGTCGACCATGGGGCCGATCGCCATGGTCAGACCGGCCAAGGTCATCACGTTGATCGTCTGGCCGGCCGCGTAGAGTCCGATGATCGCGGAAAGGACCGAGATCGGCAGCGTCATCACGGCAATCGCCGTCATTCGCCATTGCCCGAGGAACATCAAAATCGTCATCGAGCAGAGGACCGCCCCCATCACCCCTTCTTGCACCAAGCTGGAAATCGACTGCCGCACATACACCGATTGATCCATGACCAGCTTGAGGCTGATACCCCCGCGCGTGAGCCTCGCCGTGAAGTCTTCGAGCGAGTTCTTGACCGTGGTGACCACCTTCAGCGTACTGGCTCCCAACTGGCGGAAGACCGGGATGTAAACCTCTTTCTTACCGTTGATCCGAACGATATTAGTTTGAATGAATGCGGTGTCCGCAGGAGTCGCCACGTCACGCAAGAAGGCGGTATTGCCAAGCTGCGACCGAAGCGGAATCGTGCCCATATCCGAGGCGAGGTTGTAGAGCGAATTCGAGTCGAGCGCGTAGTCGGTATCTCCGATCTTGACGTCACCCGTTGGCAGGAACACGTTGTACTCGTCGAGGGCCTCCATGACGTCAAGCGGCGAGAGCCCCCGCGCTTGCATTCTCTGCCGGTCGAGATAGGCCAGCACCGCCCGAATTTTGCCGCCGTAGACGACGGGGGCGACCGCTCCATTGACGCTCATCAGCATGTTGCGGACTTCGTATCGCCCGACGTCGTAGAGGATCGACTCGTTCTGGGATCCGTCCGGGCTATCAACCGCCACGATGCAGACAGGAGTCGTGCTCGTGGGGTCAAAGGGAAGTACAACGGGGGGTAGGGTTCCGGGCGGGAGCGTTGGCACCGCCGCCAAAGCCAGTGAATTGACCTGCGTCAAGGCGCCGTTGGGATCAACGTCGCTCCGAAAATAATCACTTACGATGCTCGCGCCCACGATCGAGCGCGACTCTTGCCGCAAGGTTCCCGAAGCCTGTCCCACCCAGCGTTCCATGCGGTTCGAGATGTCCTTCTCAACACCGCTCGCGGGCATACCCCCATAAAATGTGAGAACCTGAACAGCCGGGCTTTTGAAAACCGGCAAGATGTCGATCGGAATGAGGGAAACCGACACCGTCCCCAACAGGACGAGCGTGAAACACATGACGGTGACGGCATAGGGATTCTTCAAGGACGCGCGAATTAGTCCGTTCATAGTCCTACGAGTTCCTGGTGTGGAAGTGGCAATGGGGCAAGCGTAGGACGCGTAGCGACCGCCGTGACGGTCAGATCCACGGTGGAGTCGCGACACGACGGTTAGTCAGGGGGAAAGAGCGGTATCCGCCCGCGTGAATACCGTGGGAACGCAAAACAGAGCGAGGGCGCGATCGACAGAGGGTTACACCGAAATGATCGAGAGGTCGTGCTCGAACGCTTTAGACAAGTTAACACTGTCTGATACGCTGATCTACAGCCGTGGCCATGACCCCCTCTCGCAGCGCACCAACAACCGGCCTCGCTCCCTATGATATCTCGCCCCAAAAGTCAGTCAACGAAGCGGCAGTCGCCCCGAGTCTGGAAGCAGAACCGCCTGAGAACCGGCGAGGCTTGAACCCAGCGGATTCGCGGTCGTTCGCCTGATAAGTCTCGTTCAGATTTCAGAGACCACGGCGGAATGACGAAATGATGGGGATACACAGCAAGAGCGAGAAAACCCCGGCGCACCGCCTAGCCCTTTAGAAGTCCTCACGAGGCCAATGCCCGTGATCAGCCATGGTGAGGATGAGCGACCGGGGAACGACCGCGGCGATGCAGGGGTCCAAGGGAGGGACTGATGAAGATCGCGAAAGGACTCGCGTCCATGGAACGAACAGCACCATGGGGCCGAAGAGTGGCAGAGGGCTTGATCTGCGTCTCTCTCCTGATGACGAGCGCCGGCTGCTCGGCACATCGTCCCGCCACCGAAGAGCATCACCTCTTCCGGCAACACTTCCCACATGGTGGGGATAATCGATCAACGTTGGGGCACGACTTCCGTGCCGCGCCTCGGGGCCAGACCATCCCGGCGTCAGGTCTCGGCGTTGACCTCGTCAAGGAAACAACCCCGTCCGACCGCGACTCAGCCCTTCTGCCCACGGGCCTCAATCCCTGATCAAACCAGGCATTCTTCGCATTCACGAGTTCACATGCCTAATCTACGAAGTGTTCCTTTGATCTCTTTAACGAAAAGAGCCTGTCACCTAAGGACGGCGCCTTTCAGCCACCCCATTTTGCCCATCCCAACAACTTGATTGCTTTCTCGCTGCGTGAACAAAGAAAAAACGTCGGAAATTTTTGAAAGGCAAGCGTATCCGTCAAATCCGTTACAGCCCACCAGAAATGTAGTCGATACAGACAGGGACTTTTGGGCGAGGAATGGCCCGGGGTTCGTGCCCCGGAACCCATGGAAGGGGCGCAACCAAATCATGCATATCATCGTTCGAAGACGGAGGGCTCCATGGATCCTGGTTGGGATCGCCCTCTGGACATCGATCGCAGAGGATAAAACCTTCGCGCAAACCACACCGGTGCCAGCCGCAACAGACGCTGTGCCCGCACCAGCGCCCAGTCCACCTGATGTCACTCTCGCGCAATTGCCGCCATTACCCGCGCCGGCCGTTCCTGCCCCGGCCGCAGCCGCTATGGGGTTGTCGCGTGAAGCACAGCTTGAAGCGAGAATTCAACAGCTCGAGTCGATGGTCAACCAGTTGTCGGGACAGATTCGGACCATCACGGCTCCCGGCGGCGCAGCCGGTTCTCTGGCTACCAATCCTGATGCACCCCGATCTCCAGGCTCGGGTGACATCGGATCGGCCGCTTCGAACGTAACCCCCTCTCGCTCGGGCGGTGCTGGTGCTCCAGGCCAATCGCTGCCGCCAAACCCCGCCCCGTCTCTCCGGTTCGATTCACCAGCCACCCTGGATAATCGCCCAGGATCGGTGAAGTTCGGACCCGGTTTCGAAATGAGGTCAGACGACGAAGAGTTCTTCCTCCAATTCCACAACCTGACCCAGTTCGACTACCGCGGCTACATCCCGAACAACGAGAACCCGATCCACGATACCTTTGCCTTCCCTCGGCAATGGTGGATGTTAAGCGGTCGTATCACGAAGCCGATCGGCTACTTTTTATCGTTCTCCAACGGCTTCGACACGATGACGATGCTCGACGTCTTCGTCGACTTCAACTACGACCCGCGACTTCAGCTTCGTGTTGGCCGCTTCAAAACACCGTTCACGTATGAATTCTTGGTCAAGCCGATTCAAGGTTTGATCATGCCCGAACGTTCGGTGTTCTTCAACAACTTCGGCCAAAACCGCGACCTAGGTGTAATGGCCTACGGCCGACTCGCGAAGACCTTCGATTACGCGACAGGTATTTTCAACGGTGCCCGTAACGGCTATCTCGCGCCGACCGACAGCAAGTTCTTCTCCGCCTTTTTGAACTGGAAGCCCTTCGGCACCTCCGAAGGATCGATCTTTGAGAACTTCAACGTTGGTGGTTCGGTCTTCACCGGCAACATCGGCACGAACCCGCCGGTTCCACAAACCTTGCGTACCATCGTTCCCACCAGCGGCAACGCGGTCGCCGGCGTGCCTTTCTTGAACTTCAACAACAACGTTCGCCAGTCGGGTGAGCTCGCCTTCTGGGACCTCCATGCCGCTTGGTACTACAGGCAGTTGGCAGTCATCGGCGAATGGGGCAGCGGCTTCCAGGACTATGCACTCACCTCGAACGTGGGTAACCGGACACACCTGCCAATCAACAGTTTCTACGTGGAAGCCGGCTACTTACTCACGGGTGAAACCCGTAGCAGCCTTGGCGTCGTCAAACCGCACCACCCCTTCGACCTGCGAAAGGGCAAATTCGGCATTGGTGCCTGGGAGCTCACCGGTCGTTTCCAATACCTCGACATCAGCAACGAGGTCTTCTCCCATGGATTGGCCGACCCCAACCTTTGGGCCAATCGCATCACGCTGACCGACGTTGGCTTCAACTGGCATATGACCCAATACTTGAAGTTCATGTTCATGTGGGAACACGCCGACTTCAACAACCCGGTTCAATACGCTCCGGGCAAACGGTCGCTCACGAACGACCTGTTCCTTGCCCGCCTCCAGCTCTTCTTCTAGTCTGAGAGCCAAGAGAGGCCCTGGATTCAGCACTCCCCCTTCCGTCTGAAACCTGGTGGCCCCAGCACGGGAGCCGTCCCCGCCTTCGGGAACGGCCCTTTTTTGATGCAGTGCCCCTTGCACAAGCTTCAGACCTTCTCCGTCCTCCAGCCTAATCCAACCCCGAAGTCTTCCAAACAACGAGCACCACGATCGCAATCCCGCCTCCGACCACGATCAAGGTCAAGACATGGACCGCCCGCGAGGCGGCCTCGTACCGCCCCGCGTCGATGGCCTTGCGCACCCGCTCATAGCCCCATCCGGAATAGGCCGCGAAGATCGTCCCAATGATGAGGAAAATGATTCCCGACATGATGAACTCATGCCCTCCGGACTTGAACTTCAGGTTCCCGGGAGCCTGAAGGGCGGCAATCTGCCCGAAAAACAACCCCATCCTCGCCAGTACGAATCCCAGTCCGATCAATCCCAGGGACGTGCGAACCCAGGCCAAGAAGGTACGCTCGTTCGCAAGATGCTCGCTGGTCCATCGCGGCACCGGCGTTTTCTGTGCCGGCGAAACACCCTCCTCAGTCATCGCAGGTCTCCTCCCCATCGATAAGAATTCAAGGTCTCCGTGCTCGAGTCCCGCTCGAACAGACCCTTCGGATAACGGCAACTTTCCGACCGTTGGACACTCGAATCCACCAAACTCCTCTCTCAGAGGAGGCGGGTATCCTTTCGGCACGAAACAGAGTCAAAACCCAACGGCGACAATCCTCTTGATGGCGGTCGGTCGTCCAAAAACCCAGGACACCCCATCTTGTCGCACAGCACTCAAACTACCGTTTTTGACGATTCCCCGCAGAATTAAGATCGAGCCTCTGTGACGAGATGACGATAACTTTCGCAGAAGAACCGCGCCGTGATCAAAGAAGAGGTCCTGCGTAACTGCGGAATTTAGGAAATCATCATACGACGGCCCGCCCATTCATCTCCCTGGGGTTTCTTCAAGGATCGAGCAGAAACTTGAGGAGAGGGGAGAGATGTCGACGGGCTAATCACTCTCGGTCACGAGTCGATTTCGTGACCCGCCTCGACGACGAACCCGACACCGGCGGTCAACCGCGGAGCGGTCATGATACCGGTGCGCGCCACGGCCAGAGAATTCATGAACTGGCCATTCTCGACAGGAGGTCCGAGATGGGGCCCAGCGACCCCCTTCGACGAAGATGCACGTGGGCAATGACCATTGCCGTCATGGCTGGAGGTCTTTTCACGTCATCACATCTGGGAGCCGCGGAGCAACCGAAATCCCCTCGGACTCCTCGTAATCATGCGCTAGCAAGCCGGAATCCCACGGACGACCCGCCCGATTCCTTGCCGCTCCCCCTTGATGACGACAAAAAGCCGGACAATGACGACGATCCAAAGGATCCGGCTTCGAAACCCGCGCAAGATGCCTCCAAGGCCAAGACCAGCAAGGTGGTTCTGCTTCCGCCAGCCCCATCGATCCTTGAGGCTAGGGTCCAGCCTATCGATCTCAACATCGCCCTCCATCTGGCGGGCGTGCAGAATCCCCAACTCTTGATCGCCCAGCAGCGCATCGTTGAAGCGGCCGCCCTTAAACAACAGGCGGCCGCCATGATCCTGCCCTCATTGAATTATGGTACGAGCTACGACACTCACACGGGAAATCTCCAGCAGTCGAGCGGCAACATCCTCTCCGTCAATCGAAGCTCGATCTACGTCGGGGCCGGCGTCTATGCAATTGGCGCGGGTTCGGTCAACATTCCCGGCCTTTTCTTAAACGGAAACATCGCGACCGGCGTTTATGCGTATCTCACCGCGCGCCAGGTTGAAGCCCAGCGCAAGTACGCAACAGTTGCCGTACGAAATCAGGCCTTCCTTCAAACGGCATTAGCCTATTGTGCTCTTCTGCGCGCCGAGGGAACTCGCGCGGTGGCTATGCAGGTGCGGGAAGACGCTCGCCGCGTGGCAAAATTGACCGGGGCTTACGCTGAAGCAGGGCAGGGGAGAAAGTCGGACGCCGATCGAGCCGCCACCGAACTCGCGAAGCGAGAAGCCGACTTTCAAGCTGCGGAAGGGTTCGTTCTCACGGCTTCGGCCAGGCTCTGCGAGGTGATCAACGTCGACCCTTCGATTCGGCTTCATCCCACCGATGCCTGGGTTGTACCTCGTCCGATCGTTCCGGACCCGATCCCGGTCGCGGAATTAATCGCCATTGCCTTGATGCAACGCCCCGAACTTGCCGAACGCAGAGCCGCGATCCGCGAGACCATGCTCGCGCTCGAAGGAAGCAAGATCCTTCCTTTCTCGCCGACAATCTTGCTCGGCCTCAGCGCGGGCGGTTACGGCGGTGGCAGCAACCTCGTCCGACCGATCTTCGGGGAATTCAGCGGTCGAACAGACCTCGACGCCTACGCCTACTGGACCCTGCAAAACATGGGGGTGGGAAATGCGGCGATGATCCGCGTGGCGAAGAGCCGTGTGGGGATCGCCCAGTTCCAGGAAGTCGCCATGCTCGACCGCGTTCGTGCGGAAGTCGCCGAGGCGTACGCGCGAACGCATGCCCGCTATGCTCAGATTAGCACAACCGAGCAGGCAGTGAAAACGGGAGTCGATGGCTTTAAGGAAGACCTGGTTCGGCTGGAAAATACGGTGGGACTTCCCATCGAACTGCTCGACAGCTTGAGGCTTCTGGCGCGTGCACGCCAAGAGTATCTCGATGCGATTGTCGATTACAACGAAGCTCAGTTTGCACTCTACGTCGCCCTGGGACAACCTCCCGCCAACATGCTGGCTCGCCCGGTTCCCACGGCGGGAGTCTTCGCGCCTGGTCAACCGTCGTCGGTCGCTCCTCCCTCGCGTCCACGAGCCCCTTCCGAGGAATCGCCGAAGCCTTTGCCCTCCGATGACGAACCGTTAGCCGGTTCCCATCCACGCCGGGTCAGGCGTTGAGCCATGAATCACCACCAGGGGAAGCCCATGGCGAGGATCTCGATAGATCGCCTTGCAGGCCAGGCCGGGGCGATGGCAAGGTGGCGCTGGATCGTGCTGGCGTTCGTCGCCTCAACGCTGGCGGGTTGCGCGACCCAACGAACGGCCCGCTCCTTGAATGGTCTTCAAAAGGCCGTCTTCCCCTCACAGACGGAGCGACAGGCCACGGCGATCGCCGTTTCGCCGTCGCGCAAGCCGAGCGACACGTCCCAAGATGTGCAAGTGAAGCGCACTACAGGAGACTCGGACTCGAAAGACGGCGATCCCGGGGAAAAAAGCGACGCGAGGAAAACAGCGTTCAAAGGGAACAACGCTTCCACAAACCCAGACACAACCCTTGCAGTACCCCCGGCCGCGGCCGACTATCCCATCGATTTGACAACGGCACTGAGGCTTGCGGAGGTCGAGAACCCCACCATCGCCGAAGCTCGGCAGCGGATTGTTGAAGCGCTGGGATTACAACAAGGGGCACGCGTTCTCATGGCCCCTAATCTCAATGCGGGGGTAACCTATCACGGTCATACCGGTGTCTACCAACGATCCACCGGCCAGATGTACAAGGTTTCGAATCAGTCGTTGTACATCGGTGGCGGGGCCTTCGCCGTGGCACAAACCAGCGTCGCGGTTCCTGCCATTAGCATTAATACTCCACTCACGGACGCCCTTTTCGAGCCTCTCGCCGCGCGGCAGAACGTTTATCGCACCCAGCACGAAGCCGCAGCAACGGCCAACTCCGTCTTACTGGAAGCCGCCACGGCATATTACGCGCTGGTTGCGGCCGAGGTATCGGTTCGACTGCAACGCAAGACTGAGGTCGATGTGAGCCAAGCCGCGAAGCTCACGCAGTCTTACGCCACGGTCGGGCAGGGGTATCGCTCCGATGCTGATCGGGCCGCAACGCTGCTGAAGCTGATCCATCGTCAGGTCCAGCGTGCGGAAGAAGAAGCCGCCGTGGCCTCTGCGCAGCTCTCTCGTCGCCTACATCTTGATCCCGTGGTGCGAGTCCATCCCCAGACCCCAGGCATCGTTCCAGTGACGCTCGTCGACCCGCAATGCCGGCTTGAAGACCTCATCCATACCGCCCTGGAAAGACGCCCCGAGATGAGTGCGCGGGCCGCGGCGATCGAAACCGCCAAGGCTCGGCTCAAGAAAGAATTGGCTCGCCCATGGCTCCCCACTCTCTGGCTCGGAATTAGTGGGGGTGCCTTCGGAGGCGGCAGCAATATTGCTCCACCGCTCGTGGGAAACTTCGGAGGCCGAACCGATATCGATGTGATGGCCTACTGGACCCTGCAAAACATGGGCTTTGGCAACCTTGCGCTCCAGCGACGAAATCGTGCGGCCGTGGGACAGGCCATGGGGGATCGATCGCAGACGATCACCACGATTCGCCGCGAGGTCGCCGCCGCATTGGCGCAGGTGACCGCCGCGCGTGGGCGTATCGAGGTCACCGGCAGGCAACTCCAGACCTCCGAATCCGGGTTCCGCGAAGATCTCGATCGCCTCAATAACACCGTGGGGCGCCCCATCGAGCTCACCAACAGCCTCGAACTCCTCTCTCAGGCGAGGCAAGACCACCTCCGGGCCATTCTCGAATACAACCAGGCCCAGTTGCGGCTTTACGTGGCGTTGGGGTCGCCACCACCCCTGGAACGCCCTGCGACCGATCCCTTGCCGCCGGCTCCCGTCGCCTCTCCCATGCTGCCATTGCCTCCGGGCATGATGAATCCGTCGATTCCGCTCGCGGTCTCCGGAGCTCCGCCGGGATTAGTGCCCGTGATGAATCTCCCATGAGGCCAGGATCAAACAAATACTTGATCTCTCGTTGTCGACTTCAAGCGGATCGTCTCCCGTGGAGACGCGCAAAACCTCCTTCCTCATTTGATTCGAGGAGAGCGGCAATTGTGCCCGAATAAAAGACGTCATTTACCCGGCTTCGATCGTTGCGAAGGCCGTTTGACGCCGAGTGGTGGAGCCGCCGCCAACACGCTTGGTGTCGTCTCGGGCGACGTCACCAGCCCAAGGTCGATTGCTGACGTTTCTGTTCCTGTCACGCAGCACAATATCGGCGGGCGACGATCGGCCATTATTTCCGAACTCGTCACTCCCGGTTCACAGAGTGCACTTCACCCCGCGGTGACGGGTGCGCAAGGCACCAATGGGCAAGCCCTCCTGTTTCGACGAGGCGCACCCTACATCGCTGGAAGACATGAGTCCGCGGCCGTCTATGTGAAGGCCAATACGGCCGGAGCGCTTACGACGGGAGTTACGGGACGCAACAACTCGACGGGCTCATTCCAGGTGGGAGCGACTTTGCCCGGAGATATCAACGGCGATGGTAAAGTTACGCTTGCCGACGAAGTCGCTTTCACTCAAGCGTTCATGAGCACCAAGAACGACCCCAATTACAATCCCGCCGCCGACGCCAACCATAATGGCCAGGTGGGGATTGGCGATGCCAAGCTGCTCTTACGCAACTTGACTCCGCTTACTCCGAAGATTCCCTTGAATATTTACCTGACTCTCGCACCGCAGGACGCCGCCAAAGGGCCAACGCCCAAAAATTCCGGGGGCAAGACCCACTTTCAGAATGTGACCATCCTGGGTCGGACAACGCCGGGCGCCATGGTCTTCCTGGACGGAAAGCAGGGAACCTTTCAATTCAATGGCGCGGCTCTTGCGACCGATGCCGAGGGAAATTTTGCCGTCAACGTCAAACTGTCCAAAGGGTTGAACAGCTATCAATTCGAGGCGATCGACCCCTTCGGGCAACAGAAAATCATGGTCTACCCGATCTACTGGCTCAATTACGCCGCGGCCGGATCAACGCTTGATTAACGGAGAAATCGAGCCGGACTCGAGTTCCGTTCTGGTGGCCCATGTAAGAGAGGGAGGGGCGCCGAAGGCGTTCGCGCTTTTCATCGCGCGGTCGATCTGCACCGGAATTCCGTCGGTGATTCCGGTCCGCGTGATGATGACCTCATCTTCAGGCTTAAGACCTCTCAAGATCTCCACGCGCATACCATTGTCGATCCCGATGGAAACCGGAACTTCACGAGCCCGGCCGTCTTTGACAACGAACACGGACGCCGTGGTCCCTCCTTCCGATTTACTCGAGAGGGCCTTGGTAGGGATCGTCAAGCTGGACGTATTCGTCTCGAGGATGACGGTAGCAATACCGTACATCCCCTCGCGAAGAACCCCCGTCGGATTTTCGAGGTCGACCTCGGTCCGCATGGTCCGGCTATCAGGCACCTCGGAGTAGGAAAAGCGGGAGACCGTTCCTTCGAACTTCTGCTCGGGCAATGCGTCGAGGGTGATGATGGCCTTGTCCCCCACGTCGGTATAGGGAACATCCCGGTCAGGGACGTAGGTCACAACCCGCATCTTGTCGGTCCGCGCAACCGTTAACAAAGGCCGGTCGCTCCCTCCTTCAGCCGCGGACCGGATAAATGCGCCGATGTGATAGGTACGAAGCGTCACCACGCCATCGTAGGGAGAGACGATCTTCGTGTAGTCGACAAGGACGCGGTCTTTGGCGAGGGTCTCGGAGATGACGTCAACATTCGCCTTGGCCTGGGCGAGGTCGGCTTTCGCCTGATCCACACGGGCGTGCGCCGCGTTGAGCTGAGCCTTGGTCGAAATGACCTCGGCTTCGGCCGACCGTTCCTGGGCAAGAGCCGACTCATAGTTGTCTTCGTATTCGTCAACCACCTGCTGCGGCACAGCCTGGCGAGAAAACAGTTCGCGGTAACGAGTCAACTCCTTTTGGCGATACTTGCGTTTGGCAACGAAGCTGGCGACATCCGCGTTGGCCTTGGAAACCGCGGCCCCAGCCGCTTGTTCATCCGCGGCCGCGGTCGAAATCCTGGCCTGAGCCTGGAGCACGACCGTCTTGGCTTGTTCCAACGAGGCCGCGGCCCGATCAGCCTCTTTGATCAATTCCGGGTCGTCGATCTCGGCGAGGATCTGCCCCTTTTTCACGCGACTTCCGATGTCGACAACCTGGGTCTTCAAATAGCCGGAGACCTTGGCAAAGAGATCGGCGTGTTCAAACGCGTGCACAGACCCGATCTGAGTCGACGTGCGAGTGAGTCCACCGCGCTCGGGATGGGCCACCTCGACGCGTATGGAATCAACCGGCGAAGAAGAAGCTTCTGAGGTCTCGTCCGTCGTCGCATTCCTTGCGTGGTCTGGGCGGCTCCACCAGTAGTAGGCTCCGGCCGAAGCGGCGACCGCGATCAGCAGCCACTTCCAAGCACCCTTACCTGAACGCTTGGCTGGAATCGGCGATGAAGCAGGAGGCTTGGATTCGACATGCGTGGACACGTGCGATTGACCTCCAAACTTCAAAGAATTCCTGTCCTTCGATCCAGGTCGACTGAAACCCCCGCACGCCGAGTCGACGCATCCGACCGAATATCACCCGGGCTTGACTGCGTGAAAGAGAGGCAGCCCGCAAGCACGCCCCCAGTATAACGGAAGTGCCTCCGAATAATACGGCCCGCGCTGACCAAATCGTGAGGAGGTATGTCTGGCTATCCGATGCTCGCCGGAAGTCGACGTAAACCCGACGTATCTTGCCAGCGAACTTGGTGGGGCCTCAAGCGCTTTGGAGGAACCTCTCTTAGCGAACAGAGCCTTTTCCCTCGAAGAGACGATGAGGGGAGGGGCCGGCCGGAAGGTCTCTCCAAAGCTCCTTGTTGCCCGAAGGCCACGTGACTTCGACTTCCTCAGCACGGGTTGCGTCACCAAGCCCAAAGTAGAGCCGTCGATCGGAAGACGACAAGTAACTACCTCCGCTGGCAACGTCTCGAACGATGGCACGTCCCCCCACCTTCATCCGAACGCGAGCGCCGATAGGGGATCGTAATCTGTGAGGGACGAGGTCCAACGCCAGCCAATGCCCCCCCGCAGAGACATTGCGCAGGATGGCCGCCGGAGCATCCAGCGCATTGACCACTGCATCCGGTCGCCCATCACGATCGAGGTCGCCGACGACCACACCCCGGCCGAGGACCGGCCGACCGAACCATGGCCCCGCCTCAGCCGAAACATCGGCAAATTTATTGTTCTTATTTTTGAACAAATTCGCCTTCATCGCGAAGGGAACGCCAAGGCGAGACCTGTCCAGCACATGGCCGTTCGCCTGGAGAAGGTCAAGCCGGCCATCCCCGTCAAAGTCCTCCAGGACCAACCCAAAACCGAGTACGGCTCGAGTAAGCGCGGGCAATCCCCACGAAGTGGAAGCATCAAGAAAGAGTGGGTTTCCTTGCTTTTGAAAGAGGATGGTCGAGCGGTCAAAGAAATTGCTTACGACGAGATCCGGCCGGCCGTCGCCATCGAGGTCTCCTTGGGCGACCCCCATGGCCGCGAGCGCTTGCCCCTGGCCATCAAGGGCAACTCCCGTTTTGAGGGCGACCTCCTCAAAACGAAGACCGCCTCGATTTTCGAAGAGCCAACAGGGGGTGCCATCATTGGCTACGTAGATGTCGAGTTGCGAATCGCCACAGAGGTCCGCGATCAAGACCCCGAGACCTCGCCCATTGTCGAGGGCGATTCCCGAAGACGGAGAGACATCGGTAAACGTGCCGTCACCGTTGTTGCGGTAGAGCCGGTCCGGCTGCGCCAAGAAATCCTCCGGGCCGCAATAGTCGCGGCGGCCGTCGGGAGCCGCACAGAAGGGAGCGATCTCCGGCTGGTAATCGAGATAGTTGGCGACGTAGAGATCGAGGTCGCCATCGCGGTCGAGGTCGGCGAACGCGGCCGAGGTACTCCAGAGTGCCGAGGTCAGCCCCGCTTTCTCCGTGACGTCACGAAATCGTCCTTCCCCTTCGTTGCGGTAGAGGCGCTGGTCGCGCCAACCTGTCACGAAAAGGTCGTCGCGACCATCTCCGTCGAAATCGCCGACCGCGGCTCCCATCGCATAGCTCGGTCCCGGCGCATTCGCCTTTTCGGTGGCGTCCGTGAAGCTTCCATTGCCGTTATTGCGGTAGTATCGGCAGGGAGGATCCCCTTGTCCCTGGCCCGCGACAATGGGTCCACCGTTGCAAAAGAAAAGATCAGGCCAGGAATCACCATCGCCATCGATGATGGCCAGCCCACCCCCCATGATCTCGGGCAGGTCGTGCTTCCCACGCGAGCCCGTGTCGAAGCGAAAGCGCACTCCCATCGCCGGGGCGACATCTTCAAAGGCGATATTCTTACGGGGTGGAGGCTCGGCTCTGAGAGCTGGCGATGGCCCAATCCTGAGCACCAAGAGCGGAAGTATCGCGGCGAGAGAGATGCGTCTGAGATTTGTCCTGCCCATCGACACCCGTTCTTACTTGGCCACCGAGATCGCCGCGCGAACATCCTCGAGCGAGTCCGACCGGATAACGGCCTCAAACCAGATATCGAACTCAGCCAGACTGTCGAGAGCCGCAATCGCGTCGGCGAGATCTCGGGGGACCGCCGTTTGGAACTTGAGGCGCAGAATTCTCAACAGGGCGTCTCGCTCTCCTTCAAGTCTTCCTTCCGCCTTCCATTCCAAGGCGATCGCCGATTCCCGCATGTTCCATCCCTCCAATGCCGTTCGCCAAACTTCCGTTCGGTCGGTGAGTTCGGCAAAGACCAAGGCAATTGCACTGTAGGCCGCTTTAACTCTCGGGTCTGGCTCGGTGTCGGCAATCTGTTTCCATTGGTCAATGATACCTCGATCGCCAGCCCCACGCATCAGGGAAACCCAGGCCAGGATGCAACGGGAGAGACGTCCGGCAGCAATTTCCGCCAGGGTCGAGTCCGCTCGTTCTTCGCGCAACGTCCGCACGACAACGGAAAAACGGAGCGACGGGACGACGAGGTTCGGCAACATCATCTCGAGAGTGCCCGACTGTGGTGAGCCCGTCAGCCCGACGAGGGCGGCGATCACGGTGAATTTCTCACGACGATCGGGACCATGACGCAACCCGCGCCGTAGTCTCACCACATATTCGAGGAGCCGGTCGAGCATGTCCGGCTCAGGTTCCGTTTGAAACTCGGTGACGACCGCCCAACGTAGTCCCGACGCGGGATCAGAGGCCAGATGGGCCACCGTATCGCAAACGCGGTCGGTCTCTCCGGGAAAGGGAAGGGTTCTCGTGTCGAGCCAACCTTGAAAGGCCAACGCTTCTTCAAGGCCAGGAATTAGCCAACGGAAAAAACCGGTGGGATCGGATTGGATCGCAAACCGAGACGCCTGGTCAAACACATTCACCGGCAAGGTACGAATCCTCAAGCCCTGGTCGCGCACATCCTCGTTCACGGTTTTTCGGCATGCTCAGATCCTAACTTGGCCATGGCGATCCTCAAGAGCATTTTGCAGAGGATTAGGATCTCAACGAACGGCTTGCCTGATGCCGCGTTCCACATGGTGAGTACAGTTCACATAAAACCGGCCCCCCAGCTCGAGCGATTGACCATCAAAGGGCCAACGATACGATTCCCTTTGCAAGTGAAACAATGCTTGAGAGGGTATTTCACGATGCTTCCGCTCTTGGTGATGTGTTCGGGCTTATTTGTCAATCTCCCGGTCCAGGAGAAGCCCCCATCAACGGACCTCGCGAATTACCAGGCCATCAAGCTCAAGGTCGGGCATGATTCCGATGCTCACGTCAGGTTAGCACTTTGGTGCGAAGCTCATGGACTTGGAGCCGAACGGCTCAAGCATCTCGCGCTCGCGGTGTTGACAACCCCTTCTCACACGACAGCACGCGGACTCATGGGGTTGGTTAGCTACCAAGGGCGCTGGCAGCCCCCCGATGCTGTTACCGATCGGGTCAGGAAGGACGTCGGACTGGCCGCATCCCTGGCGGAATACAATGCGCGCCGCGCCAAACTGGTGAACACCGCCGACGGACATTGGCGTCTCGCAGTTTGGTGTGAGGAACATGGCCTGAAAGCCGAGGCCATGGCCCACTTCACCACCGTGCTTCGGCTGGACCCAGGTCGTGAGGCTGCGTGGAAACGTCTTGGCTGCAAGAAACACAATGGCCGATGGATGACCGCCGCTCAGATCGCCGAAGAAAAGGTCGAACTCGAAGCGCGTAAGCAGGCCGACAAGCACTGGCGCCCCCTGTTGGCAAAGCTGAGCACCTCACTCGCTCACAAGGAAAAGCGAGCTGAAACGGAGGAAGTTCTATCGCGTATCGTCGATCCTCGCGCCGTGGGACCGATCTGGAGAACCTTTGCCGAAGGAAATGTCACACAACAAACGATCGCCGTGCAGCTCTTCGGCCAGATCAACACCCCTGCAGCCTCCCGCGCGTTGGCGGCCATGGCAGTCTTTAGCGATGCGCCTGAGATCCGTCGGAAAGCGACCGAAACGCTCAAACGCCGAGACCCTCGTGAGTTCGTGGGGTTGCTGATCTCAATGATCCGCGATCCCATTAAATACGAGGTGCGACCGGTTGGCGGACCGGGGTCACCGGGTGCGCTGTTCGTGCGGGGAAAGCAATTCAACGTCCAGAGGCTTTACGCGCCGCCCTCCCTTCCGAATATCCCTCTGTTCCCGGGGGAGCCGATCACCTACGACGCATGGGGGCTTCCGGTGGTGTCGCGTTACCTCGGCGAAACGAACGATGTGCAACAGAGGACGCTCTCGATCGAATCGATCGACCTCGGCCCCTATACGCGATACTCTCGTTGGCGCAAAACAACAACCACGACCGAAACGACTACGACGCCTATCCAGCGAACGCTGGAGATTCCCATTGGGCAGATTTACCTGCAATACCAGACCTCGGCCCTGGTCGCTGAGCAGCAACTGCTGAACGATGCCCGCGAGATCGACAGCTATAACCAATTTGCCAACGACTCTTATCGACGGATCTCACAGGTTCTTGGAGAGGTCACAGGGCAGGACCTGGGGCAAGATCAAAAGAAATGGATGACTTGGTGGGTCGAGCACCAAGGCTATACCTACACCCCCTATGAACCCGAAGACAAGCCCACGTTCACAGAGAACGTGCCACTTGCGTACGTTCCCCAAGGCGTCGCAGCCCCCATTCAGGCCCAGGTCGGAACCCCCGTCACAACGACAAGCACTTCAACCGGGATCGGCCACAGTTGCTTCAGGGCAGGAACCCTGGTCCGTACTCTCGAGGGTTTGCGACCGATTGAGCGTCTGAAGATTGGCGATCAGTTATTGACCCAGAACACGCTCAATGGAACGCTTGCGTTCCAGCCGGTTCTCGCCGTCTACCACAACAAGCCGAGCACCACGTTGAAGATCGTTGCGGGGGGCGACACGGTGGTCGCCACCCCGATCCACCGATTCTGGAAAGCTGGCACGGGCTGGACGATGGCCCGCGACCTCAAGCCGGGGGATTCCCTTCGCATCCTGGGAGGAACCGCGGAAGTCGTCTCGATTGAGAACGACGTGACTCAACCGGTCTTCAACCTTGAAGTCGCCAGCGGCCAGAGCTTCTTTGTTGGAGACAGCGGCATGCTCGTCCATGACAACAGCTTGGTCCAGCCCGTGAGCTCGCCGTTTGATGCCGAGCCTCGTCTTGAAGCCATCACTCACGGCAAGTGAGCGGTGATCGGGATCCGTGTTAGAAACTGCTGACGACAGTGAAAAGGGACCCCGGAGGCACGTGGGAAGGTCCCGGAACCAATCTTGGCCAACCGAGTAACGTCCCTCTCGCGAAACGAGCGGTCTTCGGATCGTGTTCAGGCAAAGGCTTCCCTCAGGATTGTCCGAGCCTGACGGGAAGTTGTATCTGCTGTCCTCCGCGAATAATCGTGAGCTTCACGACTTCGCCGGGGGAGTGTGACTCGACCTCGGTCAACAACTCGTCAACGTTGTGAACACGTTTGCCGTCCACGGCTGTGATGACATCGGCGGACTCAGGGTCGAGGCGGCGCACGCGAGCTCCCCCCCAACGCACAATTCTCATCTGGATGGGTTGAACTCCGGCTTGCTCGGCCGGGCCCCCTTCAGACAGCCCAAGTACGACGAGCCCTTCGTTGGTTGTGAACACACGAGTGATTCCCAGATCGGCGCGAATGACACGGCCATGTTCGATCAAAGGCTTGATAATTCGTTTGATCGTACTGATCGGCACGGCGAAGCTGATTCCCGCGGACTGCCCCACCTGGCTGATGATGGCCGTGTTCATACCGATCACCTCGCCGCGCGAGTTCAGTAGCGGCCCCCCGGAATTCCCAGGGTTAATGGCGGCGTCGGTCTGGATAATCCCCTTGATCATCCGGCCGTTCTTGGCTCTCAAGGTTCGGTCGAGGCTACTGATGATTCCCGTCGTGAGTGTTCGCTCCAACCCAAACGGGTTGCCCAACGCCAGGATCTTTTGACCCACCAGAAGGTGCGATGAATCCCCCAACGCGACGGGGACCAGCCGGTTTGCCGGCGCCTGAACGAGTACGATGGCCACGTCGTTCGAGGCATCGACTCCGATCACGCGAGCCTCATGCGTTGTTCCATCAAAGAACGTCACCTGGACAGACTCGGCCCCTTCCACGACGTGATAATTCGTCAAGATATGGCCGGCGCGATCGATGACGAATCCCGAGCCCGTTCCACTGGTACTTTCATCGCCAAACAGCCCGCTCGCCTCCGAGGCCGTTGTGATGTTCACAACGCTCTTGTTTACTCCCGCATAAACCCGAATGTTGATCTGCTCATCCACATCCACACTTTTGAGAACATCTTCGGGAATACTGGGAGGATCAACCGCGGGGAGTTGGAAAGGGGCACTGGGAGCACGAAGAGGGGGCGCAGGGGCGGCCTGAGGACGTGCAATCGCGGGGGCTCGCGCCACACGAACTTGAGGTAGGAACTCTGGGTGCGAGCGGCTGACCATCGCCACGAAAAAGAGCGTTGCGGCCGCGGTGAGCAGATGCGCAGAAAGTGTCTTCCAGGTCGACATCGCACCTCGTCCTCTCATGCGATACGGCATCTTTTTCCGCCAGAAGAGCAGCCCCCTCCGCTTGTTGGGCACGCCCCTTCCCTATTCAATTCTAACGAATCACGCCCGAGGATTTGAGTGGACCTTGCGGGCGTACAGGGAAATCCCCCTGACAGGGCCCCCCAACAGGCCTCTCGCCACACGTCAACGGAACGGCCGTGAGTGCCGTCTGGACGGTCCCATGCTCTCGCGACAGAATACAACCTTCGCCTCGACCCGCTCGAGCTTCCTACCGAGAAGACTGCGGCCCTGAAGGCAGCCACCGTCTTCCGCGATCATCGACCATATTGAGGAGGAGTTCCCGCCAATGCAACCGCGCCTGAAGTACCCCCGGTGTTCGATTTCCTGGGGAGCGTTCGCACTCGCGATGCTGACCTTGACCAGCCCGAGACTGAGCGTGGCTCAGGTCAGCCCCGAGGAGTCCGCCCGGAAGCTCAAGCCGGCGGAAGGCCTTGAGGCCACCCTCTGGGCGGCCGAACCCATGGTCAACAACCCGACGACCATGGATATCGACTCCCGAGGACGCGTTTGGATCACCGAGGGGCTCAACTATCGTCTCACGCGCGGCGGCAACAAGGGGTTTCAAAAGATCGAGGAAGCCGACAGGATCAAGATCCTTGAAGATACCAACGGCGACGGCAAGGCCGACAAAGTGACGGTTTTCGCTGACCACATCTTTCCCGTGCCGATGGGAATCGCCGTGGAGGAACGGTATGGCAAGGACGGCAAGTACGCGGGGTGCAAAGTCTACGTCGGCAACAGCCCCAATATCCTGGTTCTCGAGGATACGAACGGCGATGACAAAGCGGATCAACGCTACTCGCTTCTGACGGGATTCGGCGGCGTGGACTCCGATCACGGCGTTCACGGCATGGCCTTGGGCCTCGACGGCAAACTCTATTTCACCCATGGCGACGGATGCTGCTCGGTTCAACACGACCATTCCGAACGTCAGCAGAATTTTGACGTCGTTGACAACGGGGGGCGCCACGTCTGGACCGACCAGCTCGCTAACACCCTTCGCGTCAATCGAGATGGAACCGAGTTCGAAATCCTCGCCGACCGCCAGCGCAACAATTACGAGACGAGCCTCAACGCGTTCGGCAACATTTTCACGAGCGATAACGACGACGACGGGAACCGTGGCAGCCGCGTGATCTGGATCCTCGATGGCGGCCACTACGGCTACCGCACTCCCGGCAGTCCACGGCACTGGGGAGAAGAAGTTCCCGGGAACGTTCCGAAGCTCGTCGGCACCGGAAACGGCAGCCCCTGCGGTATCGCTGTCTATGAAGGGACCTTGCTCCCTGAGCCCTATCGCGGCGCTGTGCTCGAGGCTGACGCCGGGAGCCGGCAAATCAACCATTTCCCCATCACACGTCACGGTGCAAGCTTCCGGACGGACTACAAGGTCTTTCTGGCCAGTGACGATCCCTGGTTCCGCCCAGTCGACATGACAACCGCTCCGGACGGCTCGGTGTTCGTCGCCGACTGGTACGACGCCGGTGTCGGTGGGCACTCTTTCCGCGATCAAAACACCGGACGCATCTACCGAGTCGCGCCGGCGGGATCGAAGACCAAGCCGGTCGCCGCCGATTTCACGAGCGGACAAGGACTCATCGAGGCTCTCAAATCTCCGGTCGTCGCAACGCAGGATGCCGCAAGACGCGCCATCATCGAGCGGGCCAAGGATTCTGACGCGTCCCTGGTGAACAGCCTCCGTCAACTTCACGAAAAAGGGGAGCCGATTCATCGAGCCCGGGCTCTGTGGGTACTCCACGCCATCGAAGGAGACTCGGCCGCGGAGAAGGCGCTCAAGGACGAGGATCCGCGAATTCGCGAGCAGGCGGTTCGGATCCTCGGTCGCGATGATCGAGAAAATGGGCACGTCGAATACAAGAACGCGTCGGCGAAACATCCTGCTGCCGCTCTGGCCCATCTGACGACCCTGCTTCCCCTGGCGTCCGATTCCGACGCAGGCGTGCGTCGTGAGTTGATCTCAGCGCTGCGGAACTTGCCCACGGACAAGGTTGGCGAAGCCCTCAAGACCTTGGCAAAGAACTGGGACGGCCGCGACCGCTGGTATCTGGAAGCCTTGGGGCTTGCGATCGAGAACCGTGAGCCCGGCTTCGTGGCCGAGTTCTTCGACGGTACGCTGTACGGTGATCTCGACCTCGCAAAAACCGGAGAAGCCCGAGACGTCGCCCTGCCGCCGTACTTCCCCGTCGACCGCAATGAAGCCTATATCGTCGTCGGCTCGGCCGAACTCCCGGCAAACGCGCTAACCAAGACACTCGGCCTTGCGTGGCGAGTGCATCGAACCGAGGTGCTCCCCTTCCTGGGCAAGGTCTCGGCCAAGCTCGCCACCCCCGAGCTTCAGCAGGCCGCGGACGACATTATCAACCAGATCAGCGATCCGTCGGCTCCCGAAGCGCTGGCGGCTCTGGCCACGAAGCGGAACGAGCTATCACGACGTCAACAAGTCTTGTTGCTTCTCGCACGCAAACTTGATAGCTCCTGGCGCCAGGCTCGCGGAAACGTCAAGCTGCTCGACGTGATTTCCGAGGCCCTCGCGGACCCTCAAACCCAGCTTCCCGCCATTGAGGCGGCGGCGGCAACAGCTAACCCCCGCTTTGTTCAGCCTCTGACGGAACGGATCAACGACCCCAAGGCCCCCGAAGATGTCCGCGCCGCCGCCGTTGAGGCGCTGGGACATTTCCCCGCACAAAGCTCTCGTGAAAAGCTCGTTTCTCTGGTCGAGGAAACGAAGGGGCAGAGCCACTCGAACCGTCTTGCGGAAGCGGCCGTTCGCGCCCTCCCGCGAACGGGTGACGTCCAAAACCAGTTGCTCGGCTTGATCACGTCAGGCGATCATCCTCTGGGGCTTCGCCGCGAGGCGCTCCGAACGCTCACTCGCCTGAGCGGGGGAGGGCAACGCATTGTGGATCTGGCGAAGGCGAGCAAGCTTCCCGCCGACCTGAAGACCGAAGCGACCACTATTCTCAACTCCTCCGCCGACCGCCGAGTTCGCGACCAGGCCGCGCAGGTCTTGCCGCTGCCGAAAACCAAGAGCGGTCGGCCGCTTCCTCCCATCGGCGAACTGATCCGCCGCGACGGCAGTATCGACCGGGGCCGAGAGATCTTCTTCGCCTCAAGTGCAAAGCAAGCCGAAGCGCAATCCCAGATTCAGTGCGGCTCCTGTCACCGCGTGCAAGGGCAGGGGGAATGGATCGGCCCAGACCTCTCGACCATCGGGACCAAATATGGAAAGGACGAACTCCTCCGTTCCATCCTGAATCCCAGCGCGGCGATCGGCTACAACTACCGATCGCAGATCGTCATGACAAAAAATGGACAGGTTTACACAGGTTTGCCTGTCGAAGATGGCCCCGAAAAGCTCGTCTTGAAGACGGCGGACGGCGAGCGAGTGACGATCCGTCCCTCGGAGATCGAAGATCGTGCCACGAGCGACGTCTCGCTCATGCCGGAAGGGCTCGCGGAAACGATGAACGACCAGGATCTGGTCGACCTCCTCACGTTCCTGGCCGCTCTTCGACAACCCGTCAGCGTTGTTGGGCAATATCAGGTGATCGGCCCGGTGAGCGAGACGAATGGAACCGCCGCGCTCGATCCGACCAAGAAGCTGGACCTCAAGTCTAGCTTGCAGGGAAGCGATGGACAGAAACTCTCGTGGAGGCGCGTGGACGCCAACGCGGAAGGGCGAGTCGACTTCGCAAACGTCGTGGGAACCGATCCCCAGCGTGCGGCTTACCTGTGCATCCCGGTGGGCTCCAGCGTCGCGCAAGACGCTCGCGTGGTGCTTGACTCCAAGACCGATGTCAAGGTCTGGCTCAACGGCTCGGAGCTCGCTCTGACAGCCGCCGGCGAGAAGAAACCGCGCTCCGCGGTTGTTCGACTTCCGCAAGGGCGCAGTGAGCTCCTCATTCGCGTCGCGGGGAGCCCGAGCAGCTCGCTGGTCACGACCGTCGTGGCCGATCGGCCGCTTGACTTCAGCGCGGAGGATTCGAAGAGCGTCTCACATTGAGACCGGAACGCTCCGCCACCTCGGCGCGACGCAAATGTTTCAGCGACCTTGCAGGGTGGTCACTCCGCACCCTGCAAGGTCCCCCTCCTAACGCCATCTCAAGCACACCTCAACGAGAATTTAGCATCAAGAATTACCCATTAGAATCTCGGTTTTCACCCGTCCGAGATCACCGAAATCAGTGACACACTGCGACGCTCTCCTCAACGCACGAGCCTACGTTGGCCCCTTCCTCAGATGCCACTTCCTCGGAAAGAGAAGCGATGTTACCGCGGAGAGGGAGCACGCGATTTGTCGTCAGCCCAAGCGTGGGATAAACTTAAAAGCTCCAAGCCGATGGGGTGCGCCCGTCAGCCTGAAACCTTTCGAGACTGACGACCTTGTCTGATTCTGCCAAGGAACCGAAGCCCCGTGTGGCCGTTGCCATCCCTTGCTTCAACGAGGCAGCGGCGATCGCTTCGGTGGTCGCGTCATGGCGATCCACGCTTCCCAACGCAGACATCGTGGTCTTTGACAACAACTCAAGCGATCGTACGGCTTCCATCGCCGGTCAAGCGGGAGCTCGTGTCATCGAGGTTCCTCGCCAGGGCAAAGGGCATGCGGTTCAGGCGATCTTCAAGGAACTGACCGACTACGACGCGGTGATCATGGTCGACGGTGACGGAACCTATCCCGCCGACGCCATTGCCCCCATGCTCAAAGCCGTGCTCGACGGCTCGGCGGACATGGTGGTGGGCGCACGCCGGCCCATCGCGGTTGCGGGCGCGATGACTCCGCTTCGAGGACTCGGCAACATTCTCATCCGTGGCGCGTTTCGTGTCCTGATCGGGCAGGGGTCGGGGGACCTACTCTCCGGATACCGTGTCTTTAGCCGGCATTTCCGTGCCTCAGTCTCGTTGCGTTCAGAAGGCTTCGAGATTGAAACCGAACTCGCGAGCGAGGCGGTGGCACGCGGCCTCAAGACGGTCGAGTTTCCCGTTCCCTACCACCCTCGCATCGAGGGCACCACGAGCAAGCTGCGTGCCTTTCGGGACGGCCGCCGAATCCTCGCGACGATCGTCGTCCAGAGTTTTCGCCTCCGCCCCTGGCGCCCCCTCGCTCTCGCAGGGGGCACTCTCGTTATCGTGGCCCTGCTGGTAGCCCAAATCAGAAGCCACCTTTGATGGATTGAGTCCCCGGCGAGGAATCGCCGACCGCTCAATCCGAGGCAGGTTTGCCCAACCCTCCGAGCGCCTGCCTCAAGGCATCCCACGTCACGGGCTTTTCGAGATAGCCGTCAACCCCCGCCTCGCCGATTCGGCGTTGGTTGACCAGCGTGACGTCACCGGTGAGAGCGAAGATCGGGAGCTTTTGGAAGCGCGTGTCCGCTCGAAATTCCAGCGTGGCCTCGATCCCGTCCATTACAGGCATGTTCACATCCATCAGCACGGCCATCACTCGCTCTTGCGCGGCAAGAACCAGGGCGTCCCGACCGTTGCTAGCCTCGAGGACACGATAGCCCATGCGTCGCAGTACGCGGGAGAGAGTCTGGCGACTGTCGAGATGGTCTTCCGCAACCAGAATGGTTCCCAGTTCCGTGGAAGGCGCCACGAAAGACCCTTCCCCTCCCTGGGTGGGAAGGGTCCGGGTCAAGACGGAGCTCGGGAGCACGAGGCTGAACGTGCTCCCCTTGCCGGACTCGCTCTGAAGGCTGATTTCGCCATTGAGCAGGCTCGCGAGACGCCGGCAGATGGCGAGCCCCAGACCAGTCCCCCCTTCGGATCGCTGAGACGACTCGAGGACGGCGAACTCGTCGAAGATCCGCCCCTGGTCCTTCGGGGCAATGCCGATACCCGTGTCCTCGACGGCAATCCGGATCTGGTCGTCCGTCAGCTCGCCATACAGGCGAATGTGCCCACGTTCCGTATAGCGAAGCGCATTGGAAAGCAAATTGCTGAGGATCTGTTTAAGCTTCGAACGGTCGGTCTCAAGGCTCGTATCCTTGAGCGGGCCCGGCTCGAGCCGAAGGTCGATATTCTTGACGCGAGCCTGGGGCTCGATGCTAGCCATGCACTCCTTGAGCACGGAGTCGAGCCGGAAGCGTGTGTTCTCCGCAGGGAGAACCCCGGCGTCGATCTTGCTCAGGTTGAGCAGGTCCCCCATGAGATCGAGAACGTTCCGGACCGAGTGGCGAATCGTGCTCAGGCAGTTCTCGACTTCCGCGTCCGCTCCGTCTTTGAAGTGGAACTCGAGCAGCTGAGCGGCCAGCACGACCGCATTGAGTGGAGTTCGGGCATCGTGCGAGAGCGCGGAGACAAGCTGGGTCTTATGCCGTGACGCTTCCTCGGCGAGCACTCGCTGCTGCTCGAGCGACGTCTCGAGTTCGATGCGCTCGGTGATATCGAGGCTCGAACCCAGATATCCCAGGAACCTTCCTTGCGAGCCGGAGTAGGGGGTCCCGCGGTCGCTAATCCAACGATATTGCCCATCGTGACGCAGCAGGCGGAACGTCAGCTCGAAAGGTTCGCGCCGGCCGAACGCATCACGAAAAAAGGCCAGGCAACGAGGCCGGTCGTCAGGATGGATTCCTTCCGCCCAACCTTCTCCCATTTCCTGCTCGGGCGTGGTGGCACGGCCGCGGAAATCGAGCCAGGTCTGGTTGACGTAGTCGCGGAAGCCGTTGACGTCGACGCGCCAGATCATCACCGGAGACTTTTCGGCGATCGACCGGAACTGCGCCTCGGACGCCGCCAGTTTGGCTTCCAGTCGCTTGCGCTCGGTGATGTCCCGAAACGCTTCGGCAACCCCCACGATCTGCCCTTCACTGATGATGGGGGACGCCGTGAACGCGACGAAGATGCGCGTGCCATCCTTGCGGATGAACATCTCGTCGCCATGCACCGTCTGCCCCGTTCGAAGAACGCCGAGCATTGGGCATTCTTCTCGAGGGTAAGGCGTGCCATCGGCGCGCTCGTAATGCACGGTCGAGTGAATGTCTCGCCCAAGCAACTCCTCCTCGCTCCAACCGAGGATTTGCTGGGCGGCCGGGTTGACGAACGTGACGCCCCCTTGCAGGTCGATCGTGCAGAGTCCTTCGCCGAGAGTATCCGTGATCGCCCGCGAGAAGTCTCGCTCGCGCCGCAGTTGAGCCTCGATCTGCTTGCGTCGCGAAATGTCCTGGATGACAGCGACAGCCCCAACGATCGTCCCCGCGGCATCCGTCAAGGGAGCCGCATTGATGGAAACGATCACGGGCTCCGACTTCGCGATCCAGATCATCTCGGCCTGGTTCACGGTCTCGCCGGCCAGGGCCCGCAGGATGGGCATCTCGCTGAGAGGATAGGGGCTCCCGTCAAACCGAAGCGCATGATAGTCCGGACCGAGCTCGCGGACGTTGACCTGGCTCAGTTCGTCTTTGGTGGAAACCCCTTGAAGTCTAACCGCCTCGTCATTCACCCCGATGAGGTTGCCGAATTCGTCAACGACCCAAACCGCGACCGGAAGACTGCTGAGAATCGTCCGAAGCTTGGCCTTCTCCAGCCTCGCCGAGATCCAGGCATCCTCAATGGCGATTTGCCGCTGCTTGACTTCGGAAAGAGCCTTCGAGGTCTCCGCGCGGCTGTCTTCCTGGAACTGGCGGACAGACTCCGCCGTGGCCTCATCGATGACGTCGTGAATCGCCTCGTAGGCCGTTTCCAGCATCCCGATGTCCCAGCGCTGGCGGCGTGCGAACTCGAGGGTGGAACGGGTCAGGGCTGTCCGAAGGTGCGCGAACTCGTTGACGACCTCGGCAATGTCGTAGCCCTGTCTCTTATACACATCTAGATGTGTATAAGAGACAGGTCCGAAGGTGCGCGAACTCGTTGACGACCTCGGCAATGTCGTAGCCCTGTCTCCAGCGGACCTGGCCATGCTTTCGAGCCTCGGCCGACGCATTGCCGGGCTGACCGCGGAGTCGATCCGCAAGGCGGTCGAGCAACGCGGGAACGTGGTCGACGAATTCCGCGTAGCTGAGCCTCTCGACTTCGGGGACGTCTCCGACTCGCTCGACAGTCTTCCTCCAGACGGCCAGAATCGCGTCACTCTGCTGATCGAGGTGATCCGCCAGCAAGGCGGGCTCGCTCATAACACAACCTCTTCGCAACAACGGCGTTGCAACCGCAAGCCGGGGATATGCCTGCAATTGGGATTCGCGGCTCGCATCACCCTGCGAGTTTTGTTCGGGTTCCTGCCTCCAGGATGTGACAGCCCAGCGTGCGGTAGGCAGGATATTTCGTTCAGTTAGTATTGGACTCCCGCCAGAAGACTGTCAAGCGCTCGTCCAATGCTCGAACACGATTGTCTCGATCCACATCCCCTTTCCCTATCGCTTCTCAGTTTTTGGGATGCGGCTTTCACACTCTCCTCCGCGACATGTCACCATAAGAGCTCACCCAGGAAGCCCTTTGCCTCCCGAGCAATCTGTCCCGCCTCAAGGTTCCTGGGCTTGCGTAGTGCATTGAATCTTGCGAGCACGTCAAGCTACAATCCAGACCTAGCTCACGAAGCTGGTGCGTCGATGGCACCCCCGAGCTCCTGACGCCAGCCTCAACCGCCCTCCTCATCACTCCTGCAGAACGGGACTTTCACGCATGAAGCTTGCTCACCCCGCCCGGGTTTTCCCCGCGATGCTGCTGCTCATGTTGGGGATGACCGCCACCACCCAAGGCGCTCTCCCCAAGGTACCCGAGGGGTTTGAGGTGCGGCTCGTCGCCACGGTCCCCGCCGTCCTTTATCCATGCCAGGTGGGAACGGGTCCCGACGGGGCGCTCTTCGTCGCCGAAGATCCCATGGATCAGGTTGGCCCTTACGAGTCAAAGAACGGACGAATCCTGCTTTTCCGCGACGGTAAGGACCCGGTCCTCTACGCTGAGGGCTTTCGCGCGATTCAAGGCATGGCCTGGCATGACGGCTCGCTCTACGTTTCGCACATGCCGTTTCTGACCGTCATTCGTGACGCGGACGGCGACGGCAAGGCGGAGGAGCGCAAGGACCTTTTCAAAGACCTGGGCCCAACCAACAACCAGGGGCTCAACGACCATATCGTCTCGGGCATCCAGTTCGGAATGGATGGCTACCTGTACATCTCGGTCGGTGACAAAGGCATTCCCAAGGCCACGGGCCCCGATGGCCGCTCGATCCAGATCATCGGCGGAGGTAGCTGCCGCTGCCGCCCAGACGGCACCGGCCTGGAAGTTGTCTCGACGGGCACGCGGAATCACCTCGAAGTCAACCTGGACGCTCAGGACAACCTGTTCTCGTACGACAACACCGACGACGGCCTGGGCTGGTGGACTCGTGTAACCCACCACATCGTCGACGGCTACTACGGGTATCCCTACGACTACCACCCTCGCCCCGACCGTCACCTCCCCCGCATGGCCGAGTACGGTGGCGGCTCTCCGTGTGGTGCCGTGCTCTACAAAGAAGACGCATGGCCCGAGCAATATCAGGGGGTGGGCTTCTGGGCCGAGTGGGGCAAAGGGAAAGTCCATGCCTTCAAGTTCGCTCCGGACGGCTCGACCTTCAAAGTCGCCGAGGCGATCGACTTCGCCGTTCCCAACGGCGTCGACAACTTCCGCCCCATCGACCTTGCCGTCTCGTTCGATGGCCGAACGCTTTACATCGCGGACTGGGGCATGGGGGGATGGGGGAGCAAGACCGAGAAGGTCGGCCGCGTTTACGCGGTGACCTACAAGGGGGAAATCAAGAGTCCCCCGCGCGGAAAAGACTCCGACCCGATCGAGGAGCAAATCAAGCAACTCAACCACCCGGCGTTCCATGAACGAATGCGAGCGCAAACCGCATTGATTCACAAGGGTCAAGAGGCTCTTAAGGCGGTAAGTACCGCGTTGCTCAGCCCAGGAACCCCACAACTGGCTCGCCGCCATCTCGTCTGGACGCTTGAACGCATCAATGCGGCGACTCCGGAAGGCCTGGTCTCTCTCCTCACGATTCTCAGGTCCCACGTAGGCGATCTTAAACCCTTCACGGCAGTAACACGCGACGGCCTCTCCGCAGTCGCGGTTCCGATCAAGGTCGACTTCTCTCCCGACGTCGTGGCGCAGGCCGCTCGCGCTTTGGGGGAACGCCAATTCAAAGACGCCGCCGAACCTCTGATCTCGCTCTTGCTGAAGGCGCCCGAGCCGACTGTTCGGCTACAAGCGGTCATCGCCCTGGGACGTATTGGAGATCCCAAGGCAATCCCGGCTTTGGTTTCACATCTCACCGAGAAAGATGAATTCATCGCCTTCAGCGCCCGCCAGGCCCTGCGGCGCATCGGCGATTGGAAAGCAACGGCGGAAACCCTGGCGTCGGACGATCCCAAGACCCGCGCGGCCGTTTTGGCCACTCTCGAGCTGGTCTACAACCCCACGGCCGCTTCGACCCTGGCTCAATACGCCAAGGACACGGCCAAACCCGCGTCGGAACGAGCTCGGGCTGTGCTGTACCTGGGGCAAGTTCATCGCAAAGTGAAGCCCTGGGACGGCAAATGGTGGGGGACGCGCCCCGCCGACGGCAAGCCTCCGGCGAAGGTTGACGCCTGGGAAGGGACCACGCTCGTACTCGAAGCAATCCGTGGCCGCCTGGCAGACCCGGCAGTCCCCGTTCGGCTCGAGGCCGTCGCCGCCGTCAAGGACATGCGCGACCTCGACTCACTGCCTGCCCTTCGCTCGCAGTATGGAAGCGAGAAAGATCCCGAGGTGAAGGTCACCCTCGCCAAGGCTTTCGGCGAGCTCGGCGACAAAGACTCCGTGCCGGTGTTGATCGCCTCCGTGCGAGAGCACTCCAGCCCCGACGGGGTTCGCGACGCGGCGCTCGCGGCGGTCGAGAAGATTGGCGATGACCTCGCCATCAAGTCGCTGGTCGAGCTCCTGGAGCAGGGGAACTTGGGGGATCATCGCCAAGCACGGGTGATCGCCGCGCTCGGCCGGTTCAAGTCGGCCTCTTCGATCCCGGCCCTCGTCAAGCAGCTCCAGGTGCAGACTCCTTCCGTTCGCGCGGCGGCCGCCGAGGCCCTAGGCAAGATCGGCCGCCTCGAAGGAGTCTCCGGCCCGCTCCGGGCACTGCTGACCGATCCTGCTCTCGACGTCAAGAAGTCGGCAATCACCGCGCTCGGCGTCCTGGCCGATCGCGAGTCTCTACCAGCGCTCCTGGCGGCCGCGAATAGCGACCCCACTCGCTTCGAAGCCATCAAGGCCTTGTCGGCCATGCCGGACGTGCTCGCACTCCAGGTCTACTTGCAGGGTCTGGGCGACAAGAGTCCCGATCTTCGCAAGGTCTCGGCCGTGGCTATCGAGAAGATTCGGAACCAGGCCGCACCGATCCTCGACCAGCTCGCGGAGCGCCACGAGCTTTCGTCCAGCTTGGTTCCCGAACTGCGGAAGATCTTTACATCGCTACAGCCGATCATGGAATGGCGGCTCCTGGGTCCCTTCGACTTCGACGCAAAGCTGCCGTTTGCCACCGAGGCCCCCGTGGACCTGAATGGCTCCTACTCAGGCCGCAAGGGCGAGCCGGTCGTCTGGAAAGAGTCGAAGGCCGTGGATAGCGATGGGCAGGTGGATCTCAACCGGCTCTATCCCAACCTCGACGAGCTGGCCGTGCTCGGCTACGCCGAGATCCCCAGCCTCGAAGAGCGCACGGCGGACTTCGCCGTGGGGTCGGACGACACCCTGACCGTCTGGCTCAACGGCAAGCAAGTCTACGACCACCAGGATCGGCGCAGCTTTGAGCCGGCGAAAGACCACTTCAACGTGAAGTTGGCCAAGGGAACGAATCGACTCCTGGTCAAATGCGGCAACCACGGAGGCGGTTGGCAGTTCTCGGTGGCCGTCTCGACCTCTAAGGATTACGCCTTCTTGAAGGGCACATCCGAAGGGGGCTTCGATCCCGAGAAGTTCCGGCAGTTCGCACTCAAAGGTCAAGGCAAGGCCGAGCACGGACGGGTCTTGTTTGAAGACCTCAAGGGACTCGCGTGCATCAAGTGCCATGCGGTGGGGACTCAAGGGGGCAAAGTTGGCCCTGAACTCTCGAGTGTAGGGGCGAAGTATCCTCGCGAGGAGTTGATTGCCTCGGTGCTCAATCCCTCGGCCCGCATCTCGTCGGGCTATGAACCCATCATCGTGGCAACGACGGACGGCCGCATTCTCACCGGGATCGTCAAGACGGATACCGAGGTCCTGGAGATCGAGGATGTCGACGCCAAGCGCATCCGAATCCCCAAGGAAGAGATTGAGGAGCGCAAGCGAAGCGATGTATCCTTGATGCCCTCGGGCCTGGCCCAGGGACTTTCTCCTCAGGATTTCGCCGACTTGATCGCCTATCTCGAAACGCTCAAGGATCCGGGGGCGAAACCCGCCGCGGAAAAGCCCTAAAAGCGGCTCTCGCTCGTAGGGCGCTGGCGAGTCTCGGCAGACCTCGAGGTCTGTAAAGCATTCCTGGGTGGTCGTCACAAACGTACTCGCTTGTCAGTGGCTTGTGCACAGGCTCACGGACAAGCGAGTACACTTGTTGGTGCCTCCCTGATTGCAGCGAAACGCCAACGCATCAAACAGGGTGCGCGGGCCAAATGAAAACTGCCTTTAAAACGGATGGAGCCCGATGTCTGATCCCGAGAGTGACTCCATTCCGGTCTCATCGTCCCATCGCCAAAAGCGGGAGCGAAGCATTCGCTACCCCGGCATGGGCCTGGCAGAAAGTCTCAAGCTCTGCGAAGCGATCGATAGCAAGGGACTCGACGGCCTTTCAGCCGCCGAGATCGCCTCAGCGCTTGGCTACAAGAACATCAAGACCAACACCTTTTCCGCCGGCCTGAGCGCGGCCAGGCAGTTTGGACTGCTGAACTTGGGCGCGGAGGGTTATGAGCTAACTCCTTTGGCTCGCGAGATCCTCCACCCGGTCGATCCGGCGAAAGTGTCCCAACTTCATCGGCAGGCACTGCTGAAGCCCCCCCTTTACACCGAGCTCGTCGAGCGCCTGGCAAACAGGCGGGTGCCTGACGTGGAGATTCTCGGCAACATCCTCTACCACAACCACCAGATCACCGCCTCGGCCAAGCGGACCGCCGCCGAGGCCTTCCTCGACTCAGCCCGATTCGCGGGAACGCTAGGCCCCGACCAGATCCTCACGATCAATGGCCACACTCCTGAGCCGGTAAATCCCTCCGAGCCTACCCCACTCACAGCGGCTCAACTACCCGCGACCACACCTCGCGAACACGCCAAAGAACGCAGCGTCCGCCTCGATCTCAACCTTTGGGGCCCCGACGAAGGCAAGACAATCCGGGTTAGAGCCCCTCAGACCATCTCCAGCGCGAGCTTTGAACGATTCATTCAAACTCTTCGGCTCCTGGTCGAGATCAAGGACCCGCCTGGTTCCTGAATCTCACTCGCATCCGCCACTTCAGATCAAAGCAAAAGACGCACTGGCCCCTATCCAACAATTCCAAAGCCAACTGAGCCTCCCTTTCAACTCTGAAGCCAGAATCCCCTTCGAAGCGGCGTAGATCGAGGCGGTGAACACGAAGGCAGACACTTCAACATTCTTGCCGCTTCCGGCGTACCCGACTTTCGTTTGTCAACGGTCACGTACAGAATTGTTACCGTTCAAGAGACTATCCGGTGCCAGCTCAGAGAAAATCAGAGGACACGAATATCACGCTATCAATAAATTTCTATTGATATAAATGAAACAGTATTTGACATATAATTAAAAATTTTTCGCCTTTTAATTTCCCAGCCCTGCGTTTCCGGACGTCTATACCCACATGCCCCCATACTAATGATTGCGACATTTTTCCCCATCGTTGCATTAATTGCTTCTTGTGCAATAAGATTATTCTCGTCGATAAAACACAATCCACCCCATGGTCTTCCTGGATATTCCATTTGAAAACATTTTATCTTTCTATGGTATTCCATTGAAGTATTAGTGCAAACTAAGGCATAAAGCCTAGGATCTGAAACAATCACCAACGTATCTTCGCGAGTTGATTCGATCGTAAATTCTGTCACTGCGCCCATCGTACCGTCCAAATTTAGCTGGTCCTGAGGAGTACTGCTCCAGATCAAGACTGTCGCGCCGACAACAATCGCCACGAAAGCTATCCGGCAGGCGGACGGCAACCTTGCGATATTGGCTAGAGGCAGAATCAGCCAAGCCAAAAACGGCGGCGACCAAAAAAACATAGCGTCGCCGACAATATACAAATTATATTTATATCTAAAGTATAACAAATAAAAAATCGACACAGCTACAACAGAAGCATTAAACCTAACTCCTCGAAGCCCTTTAACTGCCATGGTAACAACCATAAAGAAAATCAAAATATACCCTAAATAATCGCCTCCGGATTTAAAATCGACGACAGGAGGAATCAACCTCAGGAAAGTTGTACACAAAACCACAGCGTACTGCTCGTAGAAGGGCAAGATTCCCAGAACATCCCAATACGGATCTCCGATCAAGACTAGACGCTTGAAGTTATGAACAAAAATATCCCCTATGATTAGGAGCGAGATAGCCGAGACGATCACGATCATCGCCCATTTTCTGAAACCGAACTCCAAGCTGAGCGTCACGCCGGAAATCACGCCAAACACGAGCACGAATCCATATGCATTTATTAAAATACAGAATAACCCAGATAAAATTATCAAAAAAATTCTTGGCAATCCCTTACTTATTAGGAAGTTCGCTTTTGATGTTAGCGTACAATGCATCAGGCACAGGAAAATTGCATACGATAGGCCAGCCAACGCTTCGGGTCTTGCCGAGTTCGCATGAGCGTCGATAACAGGGGACCACACAAAACAGAGTATGGCCAAGACTGGGCAGAGCCTAGAGAATAGCAACCCTTTCGCATACCCCATCTCACAGTCAACATTAAAACATGTCATATAATAATATAACAATAAAATCTCCAAGCACGTTGCCAAAAATGATATAAAACGGAGCGTGCGACGAGCGTGCTTACCACTCAACTCATGACACAAGACCAGGATCGCGTCGTAGCCCTGGGGATGAGGAGTCCAACTCATGGAGGCGATAGCCGCAAAGTCACCGGTTCGGCTCGCCTGAAGATTTGCGGACTCGTCAAAAGGGAAATCCGCTACGGCGGAGCCCGAACGTAACCACAATAAGGCGCAGCATCCGAGGATTACCGTCATGTCAAACAAAAGCTGAACACGTGACTTTTGAAGTATCACATTTCGATTCAAAAGATTAACGCCAACGCTCGGGGATGATCCTTCGCCGCCAAAGTTCACGTCGATTGCCCCCAAAAATTGCTGTTAGTCGCCATCACATCTCGCTCGCCATGAAAGTTCTTCAACGGAGCTTCGCGAGCAGTTTCGCAACGGTCAGAGCATTTTGACGGAAGAGGTGGGGGAGCGGACATCGAGCGCATCCGGTGGAGCATAAACACCACCAGCTCACTCTTGTGATCACTGAACGGCGCCACCCTTCGCAGAGAGAGCACCTCCGCTTAGTACGTCGGAGTTGGTCAGGTCGTCGCTCGGGCGTTTACTTTTGCTTCGCTTCAGGGGCGGAGTCCGACTCTCCCCCGGCATCCATAGCGGCTCTTCTGGCTATGGTCGGATCCAGGACAAGCAAACACCCTCGGGCTCGCCAAGCGATCGCCAAGCCGGCCACCTTCCCAGATCTGTTAATCACTGGGCCGCCCAGAAGGGGCCTCGAATCCATTGTTACGGCACAGGCGAGACCAAAACCCGAGCTTCGCGCACTCTGCTCGTCGGAAGACCTTGGGAGCGCGCGCGGCCCGGTCCGAGGGCGCAAAGCAACTACGGTCCCCTCTCGTGAAACGAGAACACTTGGCCGACCCCCCGCTGTCCAGTGAAGTTGACCGTGCTCCGGATCGCACAATTTCCGATAATCCTGGATGTCGCGAATTTGATGGCCGTCGATGCTCCGGACGATGTCCCCTTTACGAAGCGTCGGCATGCCAAAGTCGTCTAGTACTTGAACCACCTCCACACCCATCACACCGTCCTGAAGACGCACCCACAGAGCGCCCGGTTCCGCAGGAATCGAAACCGGCGGATGCGAGAGAAAGCCGGAGACTACCGCACGATCTCGTGTTGGGATCGCCAAGATCGTTCCGACCCGGGTTTCAGCCATCTCAGACCATTCGGCCGTTGGAAGATCCAGCGCATCAACCTTCAGCGTGGCCAAGTCATTCTCATCGGTCATCTTCACCAGCGACGCCGGAAGCATTCGACCATCGGAGAAGCGACAGATCGGAGCTTCGGGCAAATCACTTGCCTTAGTCAGGATCAACCCGTTCCGAGATATGATAACTCCAAGGGCGACAATCCTATAGCCATCAAGCACTTCAACAACGCTCTTCAAGGCACTGGCGGTAACGCTACCAAGTTCCACCTCTTCTCCAAGCAATGGTAGATCGCTCCTTCGCTCGAAAAGAGCGTTTAGTTGGTCCCAGTACCATTGGAACAGTTCGACCCGCGGGTGGTAGTTGGGATGTTGCTTGCCGCCCGGTCCGACCCCCGCGGGTTGCTGGTGAATAGCCACGAGGCGTCCCTCCATATCGAACACACCACCGCCGGAGTCTCCGCCGACGAGTTCCGTCGAAGGATTAGTGCCAAGGCGATATTCCCGGACATCGGAGCTCAGAGCCGCAATCGTGGACCTCCGAACACTCGGTTGTCGGTCCACGATCTCGACCGGTCCGTAACCGATGGAGAGGCAGGCGTCCCCGGCTTTTAAGCGGGTGGAGTTGCCTCTTGGAACATAAGGCCAGGGACCCGCCTCGTTGATTCGTGCCAGACCGATATCGCAGACCCGGTTCACGCCCACAACCTTACCCGTCACGTCTCTTCCGTCAGGCAAGGAAATGATCACCGGCGTCCCTGGCAACCAAAGATGGTGGGCGCATGTTGCGATAAGACCCTCTGGCGAGATGATCACTCCGCTGCAGCCCCGGTCCTCCATCCTGCGGCGGATCCTGATAGTCGCAGCCTTGGCTTTTCTCTCCACCACCTCGGAAGCGCCGGCTATGCCTCCCGCGGAAAGGCGTTGACCTTCGGCTTCCTCTTCGTTCCTACCTCTAGCACTATCAAGGCGAACTAGGTCCAGATTCTCTCCTTTCACAAGGCGATGCCAAAGTGCGCTCAGTTTGTTCGCTCTCGTATAAGAAGCTTGTTCACCTTCGTAAAGTGTCCAGCCAAAGCCAGCCAGATTGCCATCCAGGTCGAAGACCAGGGCGGGGTACCGCCAAGAATTCGTCGAGACATCCGACACCATGAACCAGTGGTCGACCGCTGAAGCAGTGACCCGCCCCATTCCCAAAAAAGGCCTCGAGAAAAGGCTAGAGGGCTCGGAACTTGCATATCCCACGGTGATGACACGTTGACCGGCCCGAACCGTCGTCGCGCCGAGTTTCACGCACGGCCATTTACCTGAACCCTCGAGTCTTGCCATCCCGACATCCGAGGCGTCAGACCATCCAAGCGCGGTACCCTGAATGAACCGGCCATCGCATAGTTGGAACGTTAGCTTCCGCCTCTTGGCAGTGCCCGCCAGAAGCACAAGACCCTCCGGGCTGACGATAACCCCGGAAAGACTACTGCGGGCCATTTCCGAGTCACTCCACCGTACTACGGCCGGCGAGACACGCTCATAAACGCCAATGACACATCGCTCAAGCTCGATCGCGGACCGCGCGCTATCGGAAGTGGGTTGTTGCCCCGAATCTTCCTTCGGCCCCGCAACCTGAGGTGCCGCAAACGTTTCGTTGATCCCGGCCTCACGTCCATAACCAACGCCTGAGGCCTGTAGCAAAATTAAGAGACCAACGCTTAACACGACTGTGATGGAACTCATGACGGCCTCTCCCTCATAACCTGAGGCGTTCCGCCAAGCGTGAACACCCCATGATAATAGAAGTGATTGGGTCGAAACAATCATCCTCTTTCTCGACGCACATCGTGAGAACACTCGCAAACCACAGTCCGTACAGACTTTTACGTGTCGCATTAGAAATGCGGGGTGTTCCAACGAATCGCTTCGAAGCCCGAGGCAACCTTTCCAGCCACATGCCTTGGCGCTCCGTTATTTCTTATCCTCTGGCATCTGATTGTAAATCCAGATAAATAAAGGCTAAGATGACGTGAGATTCTCTTTGAACCGAGAGTGGAGTCATTACTCTGTGAGCGTAAGCGACGTGAGATCTCAAGGACGAATTCTCGAACTTGATTCCCTTCGCGGAATCGGCGCCATCGCTGTACTCGCCTTCCACTTATGGCCAAAATCCTTCTCTTTTGCGGGAACGAGAGTTGATCTGTTCTTCGTGATCTCAGGATATCTGATCAGTCGCTTGTTGTTAAGAAGTGAATTCAGCCTAGGTTTTTTGGCGGCTTTCTGGACAAGAAGACTTCTACGCACATGGCCAACCTATTATATTCTCATTTTTTATCTATATGAATATAATAATTATGGAAATTTCTTCCATGGTGAGAACGCCTTGTGGCGCTACCTACTCTTCTGCCAAAACCTCGGTCATTATTGGTCGACGTCAGTTCCTTCGCTCCACCTCGCCGTCCTCCACACGTGGAGCCTGGCGATCGAGGAGCAATTTTACTTTCTATTCCCAATGTTCTTTCTCTTCTTCGGAAAGAAACACTTATTATTATTTTCCATAGTTTTGCTGATCAACTCCGTCATTGCTCGGTCGGCCGGCCTGAATTCGTACGTATTGCTAGCAAGGTGCGATGGCTTGTCGCTTGGTGCGATCCTCGCCGTGCTCAATCAGAAATCCATTACGCCTTTCCACCGCAAAGGCGCAACGCTATTCATTTGTTCGCTCGGCCTGTGCCTAATGGTAACCGCCTATCATCAAATGGATACGCCCTATCCCACCAATGGACGGACAGCGGCCGACTCGCTTGCCATCCTCGGTGTAAGCTGCTTCTATTACGGTGTCGTTGATCTCGTGATAAATCATCACGGACAGCCTTTCTTAAAATTTGCACGCTTCCGCCCCTTAGTCTACCTAGGTCAAATCAGCTATGGTATTTACCTGTATCACGCTTTAATCATTATCGAGATCGAGCGTTTCCACTACGGGAAGTCGGCATGGACCGATGCTCTGGCCATCGTAACAACGATTTTAGTTTCGATTTTTTCTTGGGAAGTTCTCGAAAGGAACACAGCAAAACTTAAGAGCTTGGTGCCCTATCCCAGAATTAGTGAAAACGTGCCGCAAACCTCCATATGACCTGTATTCGTAGGATCCAGCCTAGTTTGCGGTACAAAATGGACGGAGATTCTCGCTTCGTCTGGCTCAAACTAAATCCAGCGTAATGGCCAATAGCCTAGTCCTGGAAATCGGTGCCACGCACTGTAACCGCTACGTGCTTCACGACCTCTTCGCGATGATCACCAACCTAGGCAAGAGTTCAACCCACGACCAGGCCAACTCGATCGCTTGCTCCGCGACGATTGATTCTCCGCTCATGTGCGCAGCAATCGGCCCGACACTACCCTCTGACTTCAGCGCCGTGTGAGGTTGCTCCCTCAAATCGAACAGCCCAGGGGTCAGGATTTTTTTCCTTAACACGTGATTCGCCCGTCCGCGTCTTGAGCAATGCGCTTCGCCTGGAGCGCGGTAGGCCAGCGATTGGTGAGAAGGCTCCTTCATGGCAGATTACGAAGTAGGCCGTCCGGCCAACTCCGGCACGACTGGTCCTACGGTCGAAGATCGTCCTGATAGCCGCCAACAGGCGGATGAATAAGGACATCGCCGCCGAGTTGGGGACCGGCATGAAGACCGCATGCCTGTGGCGTAGCCGCTTCGCCAAGACAGACCTGACAGGCATCGCCAAAGATGCTCCTCGCGGGGGGCGTCCGGCCGAGCTGCGTTGGCCGCCGAGATCCTTCGCAAGACCACCACGGAAAAACCGCCGGGGGAGACTCACTGGAGCACCTGGACTCTAGCCGCAGAATTGGGCGCGGCCCCTTCCATGATCTAGCGGGTGTGGAAAGCTAACGGTTTGCAGCCACATCGGCTCAAGACCTTCAAGTTCTCCAACGATCCCATTTCGCAGAAAAACGGGTCGACGTCGTGGGACTGTATCTCAACCCGCCGGAACATGCGATCGTCCTGTGCGTCGACGAAAAGAGTCTGCCGCATTACGCCGGCAGGCCGGGCACGATGACTCACGATGACAAGCGGCACGGCACCACGACCCTGTTCGCGGCGCTCGACGTGGCGGACGGGATCGTGATCGAGGCGTGCATGTCACGGCATCGGCCTCGGGAGTGGATCCAATTCCTCGAACGGATCGACGCCTCGACCGACCCCAAAGCTGAGCTGCACTTGGTAGCCGACAATTATGCCACGCACAAGCGCCCCAAAGTTCTCCGCTGGTTCGAGCGTCATCCTCGGTTCCATATGCACTTCACGCCCACGAGCAGGTCCTGGCTGAAATTGATGGAACGCGGGTTCCGCGACCTAACGCAGAGGCGGCTCGAACGGGGCACATTCCGCTCGGTGCGCGAGCTGCAAGAGGCGATCTTCGAGTACGTCGAGCGGCACAACGACCGAACCTCGGGATACCGCTGGAACGCCTTATCGGACGACATCCTGACCAAGGCACGTCGCGCTCGGGACGTGCTGGATAAAACCCCAACAGCCTGAATCACCACACTAGGGCCGGCACTTACCAGGTTCGGCCTGGACTGCCTGAAAACCGCCGCCGTCGCAGAGAAGCGGCTCTGCACCATCCAGGAGTTCTTTTTCCATCGGCTAATCCGAACCGGATGAGCTTGGCAGACTGCGGCAAGTTTAGCGGCAACTTGAGTCTACCAGGGGCCTCCAGGGCGACCCTTCGCCTCGAACAAGGTCGAATAAATCCCGCTCGCACTCGTCATAAGACCCCTCGGAGAGGTCAAGAATTATCGATTGGCTTAACATTCCGAGCCGTTCAGAAAAACGCGGACCGTCTCCGAAGAAAAAGAAAATAGACTTCGCAAAAGCGACTCTATTTTAGATGTATTTCGCAGTGGCCGCATAAAGAATTTCAGATTGTCCTGCGATCCAGACTATATCAGGCTTTCCTCAAAGCACCCCATAACATTCCGAGAATTTAGCGGCTGCAGCGAGCACAAACACATAAGTCCAAAGAACTTCCACCGACAAGGACTTCAAACGGGGTAAGAGCGCGAACCTAACGGCAGAGGTTTCCAACCTCCACTTACCGCTGCAAACAAAGGCCGCCGAATTGGGGCTGAGAGTGGCTGAGCTGTCGGATGTGTACAAAATTTGGAACCGATCCCGACATTTCTATCAATCTCCTTACTTCTTGAATAATTTTATTTGACGTTGCCCCATGACCTAATTATAAAGGAGATGTCCCCGCGTCACATTTTTGCCCAGTGCGAATCTGAATTTAGGGGCGTTCTTATGAAAAAGTTTACCGGCTTTGTTTTGGCATGCACCTTAGTCGCCGGCTACGCTGCCGGAAGCGAGAGACGAATCGGCTCCGCCGTCAGTAACTCGGAGTCGAGAATGGTATTCGGGGGTCAAACAGGTTACGGTTGCAACTCGGGCTCAGGCATGTCATATAGCATCTGTTGCGTGCGGCAAGCGAACGGCGATCCTTGTAAACTCAATTACGATAAGTGCAACACGACTACTCGTTGTGGTACCGACACTGCCTACTACTTCGGTGTGCTAGGAGGCAAGAAAACGACCATTACAAAGGTTTGTTCCTCGTCATACTGCTTCGCGACCATGCAAGACGAAAATTGCGGTGGCGTTAGCACTCCGGGTGGATGCTTCTAGCGGAAACGCAGGGGCCATAAGACCCATCTCGAGAACCAAGGGTCTTACCATTGGGCAGTGCTGATCTCGTAGAGTCCAAAGACGGGTGGGCTGCAATTTCTTTCTGAAAATGCAGCCCACGTTTATCAGATAGCAATTAAAAACAAACACTATTGAGTTACCAATAATTTATTGACTATCTAAAGGCGTAGCCCGGCGAGAAATGATAAGCGTTCCCTGATTCTCGCCATGAAGCACGCACTGAAATAAACCGCTAGCCAAACGCCTCACAGTGCATCGTCAGACCACGAACTGTTCCTCGGCAGATCATATCCATCCTCAACGGCTACCACTTTAGGATTCTCTGTATGATGCGAAACCTCGGTATCGCCTTACGATACAGGCACATCTTACTATCGATTTCTTGCTTGTTCACAATATTATTAAATACTTTTTCATACGGTCAAACCAGCTCGATGGACTCTCTCCCGGCATGGAGGCGGCCTGGCAGTTGCGGAGCCAATTGTTTACTCGCGCTACTGGCCCATCAAAAGCAGCCGCGGGACTACAAAGATATCATCAAAAATTTACCCATCGACAAGAGCAAGGGCGTTTCGATCGGTGAGATTCAAGAATGTGCCCGCAAACTTGGTGTTGATCTTGAGGTCCGAAAGTTGACCGACAAGGAACTCGATTCTCTAAAACCTCCTTACATCATGCATCTTGAGGCACCTGACGAAGGTACAACAGGGCATTATGTGACGGTTTTTGGCAAAGACAAAGAAAGCTGCTATTTTATCGACGGCACAACAGGGCTAGAGCGAGCCTCCGCTTGGAATAGCTTAATTTCCAATGCTTCGGGTTATGTGCTAGCATCCCCGGGTGTTTTCAAAGCGGGCGGAATTAAACTGGCAACGGTTCTCTGGGTGGGCACGGCCATCACCATTCTGGCCTCCGTCGGTTTTATTGCGCGGGAACTCATTCGGCCTACGAGGGCCATACAAAGTGCGTAGAGTCCTGGGTACGGCAGGCGTATTGGCCGTTGTTTTAAGCATAATTTTAGAAACACGTTCATTCAATTCCAAGTGGGGTCTAGGAGCTAAGGCATCACCGAACACGGAGTTCGCTACGCATTTCCTGTTTGGCAACGTCGGCAAACCTCATCCTCTAACAACCTATCCCATAAACTCCTATAAACTGGACCTGGCGACGCGCACACTGCTCGTTGAGCGCACATTTATGCCCTACAAGTGGGATTTAGGGATGGGTTTGCATGCACTCAGATTACTGAGATGCGTAGAAGCTAATTCTTATAACATATCTTATAATTATCGTGATTTAGTTGCTATCTATACTAGGCAATCTTCCATGAAGGAAGATCTTAATATAACTTATCCAGTGATCATCGACACTCTATATGGAATCAATTATATTTCTTCTCAGCAACCATTTACTTCTTCCCAGCCGCATGTCGATAATTTTCTCGCCGAATTCGGAGAATTGGGAATCCCCTTGTCTCAACCCATTGCTTCGGACAGCCAGGAACTGGCTCTCATCGACTGCTTGGGTGATAGCATGATGAGAGCCAACGAAAAAAAAGAGTTAGAATGGACAATTCCCGCCTACTGCTCCTATCTGCGTCATCATTCCTCGTGGGTTGGTGCAAAAGGAAGAAAGCTTTCGGTAGATCTGCTGGCAACACGCCTTCTGGATAAACAACCCGGAGTGGGCCCATGTGTGGGTACCCATCGTGAATATGCCTTGGCCCGCCTGGCCTCTGCGGCCCGAGAAACAAAGGGGTTTATTTCCGACCGAACTGCAGCAAGAGTCAATGATGAGCTCAGAAAAATTTCGGCAACACTACTGCGTACGCAGAAGTCGGACGGATCTTGGTCGCCTAGATGGTTCGACTTAAGTGACAGCGATCAAAACACCAATGAAAATTCACATATCAATATTATCCATAACCTCGACGCTACGGCTCACATTTTGGAGTGGTCGTCAATTTGTCCTCCAGATCTTCGCCTTTCTGACGATCGGCTGATACGTGCCGCGCATTTCTGTACCGTGCATTTGCTGGAATCAACTCGACTGTTTCACAGCACATACACAGGTTCCACACATGCCGTCAGAGCAGTTCTTCAACTGTCAAGCAATGAAACCAATTGAAGGAGATATCTAACATGCGCGAGACTTGTTCGTCAAAAGGTAGTATTTTGAATGGCGCAAATTTCACACTGGTAACCGCACTTATCTTGTTCTCATTTTCTCAGAATCAACTGCAAGCCGATGACGCATCATCTTCGAAAGCAGTCATTGAAAAAATCGCCAAGGTTTTCGACACCCATAGGAAATCCGTCCGGAGTCTTAGGGTTGAGCTTGATTACGACATTAAGCACGATGCGCTAGCTAAGGAAAACAACTACGACCGGAGTTCCACCATACACGCCAGCATGACCTTTGCTTTCAAAGACGAAAATCGCTACTTGAAATTGAAATCATTCGGACTTAGCCAGGACGGGAGCTCAATTCAAACCGAGCGATTGGCAATCTACAATTCAAAGGCTGCTGTGTGCTATCTAATCGAACCAAAATCGGCCGTTATCCAAAAGGACAAATCGTCTTATACGGAACTGAATTACTACACTCCCCATCTTGCCTGGGTAGTTACGGGACAGGATGAAGAATTTGCGGAAACTAGCGCTACCACAAATGGATATCTTCCGAACACTCTCTCCAATCCTGATTGGAGAGTCTCCGAGGAGCAACCGGAAATTCAGGGGACTCGATGCCTTGTGCTTGAAAATACTACGATCTCGGACAAATTATTTCTCGATCCTAAACGCAACTATGCGATCATTCGCCGTGAGCGCCGATTTGATTTGGGCTCTCCTCTTACAAATATCGGGCAATATAGCAATTTTGAACTGGTTGCCCCAGATTTTTGGCTTCCAAAGCAGCTTGACTTCGAGGTCAAATTTTTCTCCAAGGATTTCAAAACCCCGACTGGTGAATCCAAATCTACGGTTGCCGTAAAATCTGTTACAATTAATGATGTTAATGATAAGCTCTTTCAGATTCCGGATTTAGCTCCCGGAACAATCGTGGCAGACAGAATTGAAAATATTACCTATGTTGCAGATAAAGGAGGGGATGTGCTGGAGAACAGTATCCGCAACAGCATACGCGAAGTCCAGATCGCGAAAACCGCTCCCCGAGATTATCTTCTCCCTTTGATACTCCTCCAGGTCGCGGTGGCTTTCGGCATCGCTTCAGTGACGTTGATCAGGCGTATACGTCTCCGAATGCCTAGGACGTAACTATTGCTGCTCAGGAATCACCCGAATTCCGCAGAGTGGTCGCTCCTTCCCAATTTCCATTCTCAAGTCCAATCATCGCGATCTGCCGGCCGTCGAATCGCCTAGAAAAGCAACTCGCAGCATAGTACCCTTCGCGACATCTCACTCTCAGAGGTTTGCCGCGGTTGCATCGAGCCTTCATGGGCGAAGATGAGAGTCTTGTTTTCGAGAGCATTAGTCCTATTTTCGTTCAGAGAGCACCTAATTTACGAAGATTCGAGATTTTCCAGCCCACGACAGTGCGACAACTTTCGGGCTTATTTCACTGCGGAGCCCTGCGTTTGACTGGATGGCCATTGCGACACCGTTGAGAGGATTATCGAGGGCAGTCCTGCGGCGTGCTAGGTCCAAAACCTGCATTGACGATGAGTTGAGCGGTCGCGTCTCGCAGATAGGCCTAAGATTCAACCCGCCTCTTCCGTTTTGCCCTTTGGGAACGGTGGCAAGATCGTCCGCACACGATTCCCCTCTGACACTTCCCAATCCGCCTACTCGTTTCCGGGCCCACGGCCTGAAGTCGCTCTCTGGGCCTCACCGATTCTGCCCCCTGGACGCCAACACGGGCCCTGACGTAGCATCGGCAAGTTCCCGAGGGTCGAATGGCGAAGGGGAGCGGACGCGATGTTGCATGTGGGGGATGAGGTCGAAGGGTCGAAGGGGGTGGCTTCCACGGCGTCACGCTGGGCGTGGACGACGTTCTTCGTGCTCTTCGCGATGAATCTGCTCGACTACCTGGACCGTAGCGTCTTGATGTCGATGCAGCCGCAGATCAAGGATGAGTTCCAGATCAGCAACGCTCAATGGGGCTGGCTGACGAGCATCTTCCTGATTAGCTACTCGGTTGTGAGCCCCCTGATGGGGTGGCTCGGCGACCGCTACCGACGGAACGTGCTACTGGGATTGGGCGTGGGTGTCTGGAGCCTGGCCACACTCGGCAGCGGGCTGGCTTCCAGCTATGGGCACCTCGTGTGGGCCCGCAGCTTCCTGGGGATCGGTGAGGCCACCTACGGGGTGATCGCGCCGACGATCTTGCTGGACGTCTTCTCCAAGAATCAGCGGTCGAAGCTGATGTCCGCGTTTTATCTGGCGATGCCTCTCGGCACGGCGCTCGGCATGAAGATCGGGGCGTATGTCGCTACCACCTACAACTGGCACCTGGCGTTTTACATCGTCGGGCTTCCCAGCTTGATCGCCGCGATCTTCGCCCTCTTCCTCCCTGAGCCCGTCCGGGGCGCCAGTGAGGGGGTGTCTGAAGATCGCCTGAAGGCTCACGTGGCGGCCGGGGCGACGCGAGAAGACTACGTCGACCTGATGGTCAACTCGTCCTACACCTACTCGGTTTTCGGCATGGCCATGTATACCTTCGCCATCGGCGGGATGCTGGTCTGGGTACCGATCTACCTGTTCAACACGCGGCAAATCGAACAGAACCGGGCCATGACGATCCTGGGACTCGTCACCCTGGCCGCGTCGGTCGTCGGGATGAGCTTTGGCGGTTGGCTCTCAGACCGAATGGCCAAACGATGGCCCCAGGCGCTTTTCCTGGTTCCCGGCGTGGCGATGCTGGCTTCGATCCCGTTCGTCATCATTGCGCTCTTCTCCACCTCGGAGGCCGTGATCTTCGGAGCGATCCTTGCCGCGGAAACGCTGATGTTCATCAATACGGGTCCCTGCAACGCCATCATCGCGAACGTGGTTCAGCCCAACCTCCGTGCGGCGGCATATGCAATCTCGATCTTCGCGATCCATTTTCTGGGAGACATCTGGTCTCCCTGGCTGATCGGCAAAGCGGCGGATTGGCTGGGCGATCCGCTCACCATGGCAAGCAGCTACGGCAAGCTTTTGAAGTCCATCGGCGCGGTGCCGACGCAAGTTTCCGGCCATCCCCCCGAAAACATCGTGGCCGCGCTCTTGATCGTGGTTCCCGCCCTGTTGCTTTCCGCCCTGGTGCTTCTCTCCGGTGCGCGGCACTTACCGCGCGAAATGGCTCTCATGCAGGCCAAGCTGCGGGCCGCACCCAAAGCCGGCAGCGCCCCCCAGGCCCCGCATGTTTGAGACCCGGGGAACGGACGGCCGCTCCCCCCTCATCAGGGTGGCTATCGACCCGTCCCTACCGTTAAAATGAAGTTCTTGAGATTGCCCCCTCGCCGTTCAGACTTGTGCGAAAGCCTTGTTTTCTAGGAACTTATTGGACATGAGTGCACCTATCCGCATCGCCGTGACCGGGGCCGGTGGCCAGATTGGCTACGCCTTGATCTTCCGAATCGCCTCAGGGGGCCTGTTCGGACCGGACCAGCCGGTGTCGCTCCAGTTGCTGGAAATCACCCCGGCGCTCCCCAGCCTCAAGGGGACCCTCATGGAGTTGGAAGACTGCGCCTTCCCGCTCCTGAAGGATGTGGTCGCGACCGACCAGACCACGACCGCGTTCGAGGGTGCGGATTGGGTCATCCTGGTGGGGGGCCTGCCACGTAAGGACGGCATGACGCGAGCCGACCTGATCCGCGCCAACGGACCGATCTTCACGGGGCAAGGAAAGGCGATCAATGACGCCGCCGGACCGAACGTCCGCATCCTGACCGTCGCCAACCCGTGCAACACCAACGCCCTGATCGCACGGTCGCACGCTCCCAAAGTTCCCGCCGAGCACTGGTTCGCGATGACCCGCCTCGACGAGAACCGTGCGGCGGGGCAGCTCGCGATCAAGGCCGGGGTGTCGGTCGGCGAGGTTTCTCGCGTCACCATCTGGGGCAACCACAGCGACACCCAGTACCCCGACTACAAGAACGCGTTGATCGGCGGCAAGCCGGCGACCTCGGTGATCACCGACGCGGGCTGGTTCGACGAAACCTTCGTTCCCACGGTCGCCAAGCGTGGCGCAGCCGTGATCAAGGCCCGTGGCGCCTCCTCGGCCGCTTCCGCCGCGAATGCCGCTCTCGACCTGTCTCTTATACACATCTAGATGTGTATAAGAGACAGGCGGCAAGCCGGCGACCTCGGTGATCACCGACGCGGGCTGGTTCGACGAAACCTTCGTTCCCACGGTCGCCAAGCGTGGCGCAGCCGTGATCAAGGCCCGTGGCGCCTCCTCGGCCGCTTCCGCCGCGAATGCCGCTCTCGACAGCGTTCGTTCGGCCTCGTTCCCCACGAAGTCGGGGGATTGGTTCAGCGCCGGGGTTGTTTCCGACGGCAGCTACGGCATTCCGTCCGGCCTCATCTACAGCTTTCCGCTGACCTCCAGCGACGGCAAGAGCTGGTCGATCGTGCCGAACCTCCCCATCGATGACGAAGCCCGCAAACGGCTCGACGCTTCCGCCAAGGAATTGCAGGACGAGCGCGACGCCGTCAAAGACCTGCTCGGCCCCGCAGCCTGACCGTAGACCTCGGCGATTGCCTCATGAGCGATTGAAGGCTGCCATCAACGTCATTGAGGCCACGGAGACTCGACGCGGAACTGGCTCAGGCCAATCATCCCGTCGAGTCTCTAGAGGTCACCGCTTGCTAACGCCTACCTTCCTACGACTCGTCACACCTTCATTATCACATATCATCAAAATCGCCGCGATCGCCGCGACTTAAACACGGCAAGATACACATATAATTCATACCAAATTTCTTTCCCTCTCCAAAAAGAGAAAGCGACGACAGGTCGTTTTTCGATCGTGGCTTGCGTTTCGTCACGCCTAACTCGTTTAGCTGGGCATTCTCTCTTGTAGGTTAGGTATTGACCACCAATAGGCCCTCCAAATAAGAGGAGCGGTGGCCAAGTCGACCCTAACCGAGTCAATAAAACGCTGGCAAAGCGTTAGTCTCGCCAAGGCGACATGAAGGCGACAACCGAGCCTATGCTTATCATTAACGTACAACAAAGGCATTCCAAAAACGAACTGCCGAAAAAAATCACGGGAACGAAGATAATAGTCGTCGCTAACACCAGTAACGCAGAAAGAGATTGCCGCGACGGCCTTGGGAGCAAGCCTATGTAAAACAAGATTCCCAGCGAAATGGGGCTAGCGATAGCCCAGGGAGGCGAGAAGGGCAAAAGCAAAACAAGGAAGAACACGAGAACAGAACAAACAGCGAAACAGCTTAAAATCGATATGTTTATTCTGCGCAAAAGATAGAAATACAACATGCTACATACGACCACAGTGAACAAAAAATAAACGAGAACATTCAAGATCGCCCTCCTACAAGAGGAAAGTAGATGGGCCTCGAGAGTTCGGATTAAGGACGAGGGCGAACTTCTTGGCGTCAGTTAGCCCAAAGCGATTGGGGAGGTTGCAAGGGTCTTGAGGCCATGTCTCAACGAAGCGATGAGTTGCCGCCGGCGCCGGCGCTGCGGTCGAGGCCGATGATGCGGCTGCGGGGGCGGGTGCGGTCGACGATCACGGGACCGGTTTCCGTGGTCTCTGCAAAACCCCGGTTTCCGGCTTCGTCGAGGACTTCGATCCGGAGATGGAAGCGCGGCGGGATGTTGGCGGGGACGGTCCAAACGTAGGGGCTGACGTTTTCGATCGGTTCCGACGTGATTGGAGTCCAGCGGGCTCCGGCCTGTTCGCCGCGCCAGAAGAGCCGAATCGGCTTGGCCTGGAGATGCAGATCCGTGGCTCGCCAGTAGATGGCGATCTTGCCGATGTGCTGGTTCGTGCCGATGCGCGTCGGCAGAAGTTGCACGTCGGGGGGGGTGGTGTCGACCTCCACCCAGAATTGAGGAGGATCTCCGGGAGCGGGCGGATTGTCACCGAGTCCCGAAGCGGAGCGAGCGACCAGGCAAATGCCGAAGGTCCCTTCTCCCCCCAAATCCACCGGGAAGGGAGAAACCTTGTCGGCATCCACACCCTGCCGCACCCAGGTTCTGCCCCGGTCCTGGGTCACCCAGAGCTCGACCGAGCTTGGCCCGTTGGGTCCGGCGTCATCGACCGCGTATTTGAGGGGGAAGCGCGGGCTGGCGACCAGCAACGTCCTGCTACCTCCTCCGCCCGAGCCGGGCGCGGGAAGGTCGCCGGCACCCTCCGCGGGAACAGCGTCCTTGCCGCCGTTCCCACCGGGGAAGGGGTCGGCTTCGTTCGACGACGCCACGGGATTGGCCGCGGCCGGCTCCTGTCCGCCGGAAAAGACATCCTGGGAAGCGGCTGCGCCAGCCCCCTCATCTCCGCCAGGAACGTTCGATCCTGAAGAAATTTGCGTAATGGGGGGAGGAGCGTTGTCCACAAACTCGTTTGCGGCGTTTCCTGGGTTCGCGGCGCTTCCTTCAGGGAGGGAAACCGTTTCCTCGGTAGTATTCCCGGCCTTGTCGGAGATGGACGCCCGCACTCTCAGCTCTTCGGCGGTGCCCGCGTCCCACGTGGCGCTGCCGATCAAGGCGGCGCGAATGTTTGGCACCTTGCGCCATTCGCGGCCGCCGTCGACCTGGTACTCGAGAACCAGGGTCTTGAGGTCAAGGTGCGCATCCTTCACCTCCCAGCGCACCGAGGCCAATGTCCCCTTACGACCGGACGGGTCAAGCAACAAGGTGGGAGGGACCGAGTCCACGATCACCTTCATCTTGGGTTCGACCTGGTCGTCATCACCAGGATAGAGCTTGCCCTGAATGTCGAGCGTACGCACGGCAAACCAGTATTCGGAGTCGCGCGGGGCTCGGAACGTGAAGAAGGGATGGTCCGGCGTGGCTGTCGGACCTTGCTTCCAGGTATAGCCGCCATCCTCGGAGACCCAGAGCTGGACTTCTTTGAGCCGAGCTTGATCGGCTGGGTCGACGTTGAAGGGGACTCGGAAGGAACGGCTCTTGTGGTAGATCAGGCGAGGCTTGAGAGGACGGTTCGAGTTCGGAGCTGCGGGCAGTTGGGGCGCGACGATCCCATGAGCCAGGGAAATCCCCAGCCCTACGATCGCCAGTCGTACCCGATACGCCCACAATGCCACGTGTGCCTCCTCGGCTTCCAGGCTTCCCGCCTGCCTTCGGCTCTCCCAGGGCATCCACCCCGGAAAAACCCCGACGAGTCGATTACTTGATCCGGATCGACAATCCGGCCACGCAGAAGTGAACCGTGTCGCACTCGGCCGCTAATCGCTGATTCGCCATCCCTTGTAGATCGGCAAATCGCCGCGCCAAAGCATTGGCCGGGACGATCCCCGACCCCACTTCGTTGGAAACCCAGACCACCCGGGGTTTACCGCGCCCTGCGCGAACGGCTCGGACCACCGCATCGAGGATCTCCGCATCCTCCAGCGAACGGCCCGCGACCCCAAGCATCAAGTTACTGAGCCAAAGCGTGACACAATCGATCACTACCGCACCCTCCCGACTCATCAGCGGAACCAGGGCTTCTTCAAGATCGCGTGGAACTTCAAGCGTCGTCCAGTCTTGCGGCCGACCCGCCTGATGCCGCGCGATCCGCGAAGCCATCTCCTCATCCCCCGGCTCTCTCATGGCCGTAGCCACGTAGGTCACAGGGCCAGACTCCCCCGCCAACCGCTCGGCGAGGCGGCTCTTTCCTGACCGGCTCCCTCCCAATACCAAGATGGTCTCGCCCATCACCCCGACCTTTCCTCGCGGCACTCCGTCGCGGTTTCGCCCCCAACCCTCGGCGCGCCAAGAGGCTTATGCGGGTGTTATCGGTCCCAAGCGGTGTTCGCCTTGAAGTGAACCGACGGGAGATTCGGGTTGTAACGGCTGCCCGGGTCCAGGGAACGAAAACTCGACCTCCTCAAGGGCTTGGCGCCGCTCGAGGCGATCTTCCGCCGGCTTGTTTAAGTTATTCCCATCAAAGGGATTGCAGCAATCCGAGCAAAACGAGATAGGTCGCTTCCCCCAACTCCACCAGGGCTCCCAGGGTATCCCCGGTCACTCCCCCCAGTCGCCGACGGGCGAGTCGCGTGAGCCCCCAGGCCAGCGCGAGCGCCACGGAACCCGCTATCAACCCTGCGGCGCCGGCCAGGCTGGCGGCAATGACGAGAGTCAGAACCGAGGCGACCCCGGCATCGCGCGCAGTGGCCGCCGCGATCACGATTCGCCCCGTCCCCTGCGGGCGGGCATAGTCAGCCAATCCCGCGGAGACCAGGATCAACGTTCGCGACGTGGCGGCGGCCCCCAGCACGGCGAACGCTCGGGTCATTCCCCATCCCGAAAGCTCAACAAGCCCCGCAAATTTCCCCAAAAGAACCAAAACAAGCACAGACACCCCATAGCTCCCCACCTGAGGGTCCCGCATGACGGCCAGGCGCCGTTCCGCATCCCCCCAGAGGAAGAGCCCGTCGAAGGTATCGGCCAGCCCATCGAGATGGAGCCCTCCCGAGCAGGCCGTCCAGACGGCCAGCAAGAGGAAAGCAGACAAAGACGGGCCGACGCCCACTCGCGACAGCAGAACACTCGACAGGGCCAGGATCAGCCCGATGAGCGCCCCCACTAAAGGATAGGCAAAGCGGGAAGCGGCCAGGTCGGCTTCGGTCGCCTCATCGTCGCGAATCGGGATGGGGATCAGCGTGAGAAACGCGAAGGCGAGCTTGATCGCTCGCCAAGCGCGGGTCGGAAATGAGGGACGGGGCAGGGGAGCGTCGTCCGTATTCACGGTGAAGCTTTCAGGCGGAGCCACGAAACTTGCGGACGATGGCCGCATACTGCGCGGCGAGATCGCGTAGCCGGTTGAAGTCTCCCGAGGCGATGGCCTTGGGCTCAACCAGCGAACTGCCGATGCCCAGGCAGCAGGCTCCCGCCTTGAGGAAGCTCTCGGCCGTATTGAGGTCGACTCCGCCGGTCGGCATCAAACGAATTTGAGGCAGGGGACCTCGCAAGGCCTTGAGATAAGCAGGGCCGCCGATATCGGCGGGGAAGACCTTGATGACGTCGGCTCCAGCCTCCCACGCGGCGACGACCTCGGTCGGCGTGAAGGCTCCCGGCATGACCGCCTTGTCGTAGCGGCGGCAAAGTCGAATGACGTCGAGATTGACGATCGGCGACACGATGTACTCAGCCCCGGCCAAGAGCGCGGCACGTGCGGTCTCGGGATCGAGAACGGTTCCGGCCCCGAGCACGATGGCGTCACCGATCTCTTGCCGTACCTGGCGAATCACTTCCACCGCGTCCGGCACGGTGAAGGTGATTTCCGCGGCCGTGACTCCCCCCTCCGCCAGGGCACGCACGACCTTGATCAAAGACTCCCCCGACTCGGCGCGGACCACCGCGACGATCCCGCCTTCCAAGATCCGCTTCAGCGTCGTGTCGCGCCCCATGCTCATCCCCAGTAAGTGAACCCTTCTCTACAGACCGTCAACCCGCGATTCCGGCCCTGTCTGCTTGAGGGACTGTAGCGGTCAATGCGCCATAGCGTCAAGCGTGCGGCGCGTCGAAGCTCTCGCATCACCAAGACGAAACATATTCGCGCGTTCAATCTTCGGCGTTCGCCCTGCTCCAGAAGGAGCCTCAAGCACCCGGACGATGCTCGTAGTAGCTGCTCAGAGCCCAGATCCGCTTGACCTGCCGCGCGACAACGAAGCCGGTGACGGCCAGTGCCGCCATGAAGATATTGGGGTACTGCGCGGGGGCTGTCGCACTTCGATGGAACTCGTAGCGATCGAGGTAAAGAAAGCCGTACCCAACCTCGGCGAGAAACGTTGTGAACCAGACGAGGCGGACGCGAAACCAGAGTCCTGAAGCCGCGATCAAGACGGGATAGCCGACAAGAAGCGAGTTCTCGAATCCCTTGAGGATCTTGAGCAGCATGGTCACGAGGGATATGTCGGTCGCGGCCCAGAGGTAGCGCAAAGTGTCGGGACGCCAACCTCGCCTCAAACAAAGCTGAAAACCGAGGGCAAGCACTGACCAGAGCACGAGCACCGTCATCACATTTCGGTGCGTTGCCACGTTGGGGTGTGGCGTGAAAACATAATTGAATTGCGTGAGTGATGCGATCAAGCCGAGACCACCAAGCCGAGCAACCAGCTCGGGCTCGCGGCGGGTCCAGCGGCGGAGGCGCTTGGCCAACCCGGTTCCTTCAACGTCCTCGCCTCTCAGGTAGCGGTCCAGATTTTCGGCCAGCGCCTCGGCGGACGCGTAGCGGTCCTTGGGAGACTTTTCCAGGCACTTCAAACAGATCTTTTCGAGCTCCGGTGAGACCCCCGGTTGGAGGTGCCGCGGAGGCACAGGTTCGTTGTAGAGAACCTGGGCCACGGTTTCCATTTCGGTCACCGCCCGAAACGGAGGCCGAGCCGTGAGGAGCTCGTAGAGGATCGCCCCGAGCGCATAGACGTCAGCGGCCGGCGTCAGCTCTCGGCGTTTGCCCAGCGCCTGCTCCGGGGCCATGTAGCTGAGAGTCCCCATGATCGCTCCCGACGCCGTCAGAGCACTGTCATCCTGGAATCGTTTCGCCAGGCCGAAGTCGGTGACGTGCGGCTGTCCCTGGGCATCAAGCAGGATGTTGGCTGGCTTGAGGTCGCAGTGTAAGAACCCGTGGGCATGAGCATGGTGGACCGCACGGGCCACAGTGGCCAGCAGCCGGGCTCCGCTCCGGGGGTCGGACACGAATTGCGTGACCCGCCGCGCGAGATTGCCGCCGTCCAGCAATTTCATGCTGAAATAATGATGTCCCTCGAACTCACCGACCTCATAGATCGGCACGATGTGACGGTGATCCAGGTTGGCCGCGAGTTCCGCCTCTTGCCGAAAGCGGTCGCGTTCGGCTGCGGAGGCGAATTGGCCTGACAAGATCATCTTCAGAGCGACGATTCGCTTCAGGCTCCGCTGCCGGGCCTTGTAAACAACGCCCATTCCTCCGCGCGCAAGTTCCTCGATGAGGTCGTAGTCACCGAATTGCGGCAAATCCTTGAAAAGATGACTGGAAGGAGAGGAGCCGTCGCGAAGCAGGAGAACCGTCGAAGGCATTTCGTTCGTCGGGCTTTCCCTCTGCGTGTTCGGAACCGTCGGTGGAGCCGTCGCCAGTTCTGCGAAGACCTGTTCAACCAGCGCGACATCTTCCTGGAATCGGGTTCGGTACTCAGAGCATGAGGGGGGCTTTCCGCTTTGGAGACAAAGCTCGAGTTCCAGAATCAAGAGCTCGCGCAAGAGTTCCGCGTGGTCTTCCGAAGGGGACTCTTCCAGGAATATTTCGATGCGTGGAGAGTTCCCGGAACGCCAGGCGTTTTCGAACCGCTCACAGGCCGAGTTGACCCGCCGTGCCTGGGCAAGAGAGTCCGATGCCGGCGAGTGAGGACTCTCAGCCGGGGTCACGTGGCTTCCTCCGCCGCCCAGATCTTGCGGATCAGGTCGAGCCTGCGCGCCACGGTTCGACGCGCACATCCCAGGCGTTCGGCAATCTCATCGCTGGTATACCCTTCCATGCGATCAAGCGCCACCTGGCGGAGCGTATCATCGTCCAGCGCGTCGAGCAAACGGCGGTACTCCTCGGCAACCATCGCGGCAAATTCCGGAGTCGGTTCCGAGCCGATAATCACGTCGAGCCCCTGGCCGTCGGCATCCGCCCCCCCGAGCGCCGTCTCGTCGAGGACGTGCTGGTCCCCCCCTCGCTTTTGGCGCGCTCGCCTTTGGACCTGGGCACAAGCTTTCCGCGCCGTGATCACCACCAAGAGCCGCCAGAGGTCGTCTCGATCGCTGAGCAAGGGAAACGACCCTTTCGCCGCCCCCGCGCAAAAACTGTTGAAGGCGCTCAGGGCCGCATCCTCTTCGTCTTCCACGGCGCCAGGCCGTCGAGTGGCGCGAAGCTTCGCCCGCGCAAGCTGCACCAGGCGTGCGAAGTAGCGTTCCCAAAGCGGCTGTGCGGCCGCCACGTCTCCGGCTTTGAGATCGCCAATCCAGCGCGTGATCGACCCGGGATCGTCCGTCGACACGGATCGAGCCTCCTGTGTTCCCAAGGACCTCTCACAACATTCGTGCCCGGTGACACCCACCCCATTCTAACCGAGGCATCCCGTAGGCATTCTCCTCTTTCTGACGACTTTTCCAACAGTCCGAACCCGGTTTAGAGAACGGACTCTCGAGGGGAAGAGCCGGAATGACACGAGAGGTGTCTTGTGAAAGACCCTCGGCCAAGGGTTGCGGGAACACGTCTTGAAAAGACTTTAGGCACCTTGATTCACAGCATATCTCCAAATTTCGGCGATTCCAGATCAATTTCGGTCATCAGCCGCAACGGGCATTCCTTGGAGATGTCGCATGAGCCGGAGTACCGCATCTTCCTTGGCTTTCGCTTCCACTTCCACGGTCAAGTCGCGACCGAGCCAACAGGCCGGGAAATCGTCGGGATCAATGTAGTCGGCATGCCGATAAGGCTCGATGCGATCCCAGCCGTCCCAGGGGCTCGAGATATGCATAAGAGGTTCGCGATTCCAGGTCGCAACCGCGAGATCGGTGGCCTCCGCCTCTGTGAGCTTGTCGGGCCAGCAGCGGTGGTGATGAACGTCATAGACCAGGGGAATTCCCTCCGCGCGACACAGAGGTAAAAGGTCGGAGGGGCTATAGCTTTCGTCGTCGTTCTCCACCGTGAGACGGCTTCGCGCGAGGTCGCTCAGACGCCCCAGGTTGCGGGCAAACGTCTCGAGTGCCTTCGGCTTGTCGTGATACACGCCGCCGGCGTGAATATTCACGACGTCGGCTCCCACCCAATCCGCGACTTCGGCCTGATATTCGAGTTCTCGAAGCGACGCCTCAACAACCTCCGGCCTGGGGGAGTTGAGGACCACAAACTGGTCGGGATGAAAGGTGAGCCGCACGGAGCGCCGATGGGCAAGTTCACGGCACTCCCGAAATCGCTTGAGAATGCTCTCGGCCTCGGGCAATTCTTCGATCGCGTATCCCTGCTGCGGATGAGTCTTCAAGGGAAGAATCTGGCTGTTGATCCGAAAGCAGCCAATTCCGTGATCGCCGCAATAGGTGATCGCCTCGGCCAGAGCGTCGGCGTTGGCCTGACACAAGCGGCTTATTTTCGCGATCGCGGCTTCCCGGCCCAAGCACGCCGCTCCCGTGGCTGTCATCCTCTTGAACTTGATCGGCCGGCCACGGAACGTGCAGCAGAGTCCCAGGCTTAGCATCATAACACCTTGTTTCGATGTCGCGATGAGAGCCTCCTTGCGAAGGTCTCATCCACGGTTTCCCTTCCCATCGTGCAGCAAGCGTGCCTTAATGCCGAAAGAGCGCCAGAATAATCTCCAGGGTGATCAAGATCACCACAATCAGCTCGAGTGTCTCCATGCGCTGGCCGCCGGACTGCTGAACGAGCAGGTCGTAGACGTTTCCGACGGTGTGGAGCTTACGGCCGATCGACTGCTCCCACTCACGAAGGTGGAACCGGGAGGACGCGAGCTCGAAAATCCGCGAGAGATACTGGTCGCCAATCAGCTTAAGGGCATTGTCGGCCCGCTCGAAAAGGCTGGTGGCTTCAATCTCAAGCTCGCGAACGTTGCGGATCGCCGCGTTATGCGATCGCCAGAGCGAGGGAGGCCAACGCACCTTTTGGTCGGGACCAATCAAGTGATAGGCAGCTTCCAGGCGATCGTCAAGGCGATCGTCGATATGTCGAAACTCCAGGAGTTGGACATTCGCGAATTCGATGACCTGTAGCGTATCCGCGCAGTCGCGATCGGCGACAAAGCCCGCCGCCCAGTCCAGAGTTACAAGGTCGTTGGGAGTGTAGGAGAGAGACAGGCGAGTGGCCTCGGCAATCTCGGCGTCACTCAGGGCTCCGGGGTCGAGCCGCACGAGCCCCGCGATCCAGTGTTTGTGGTTTGCCAGCCAGTCTTCCCGAGCATCTCCCATTTGAAAGATGATGTATTCCTCGCTGATCTCACTGAGTTCGAACTCCACGACCGCGGGACGGATCTTCTCGATCCAAGGGGCGAGAAGCTGGCGCACGGCGGTATTCAAGGCCGCAGGTTCGGCGAGCTCACCGGCGAGCTCAAGCAGTTCCGGCGGCGTGAGTCGTATCGGGAATTGAACCGCGAGTGAGATGGCCCCGAAGTCAAAGAGGGAAAGCTCGGCGCGCGGGGGAGCCGAAGTGGGAGGAGCCTTGGGGAGTTGGAGCGAGCCGGCGTGGAGCGCCAATCGAAACGGCGCGGGGCGATAGCGGATCGACTCGGGAGTTCGCCGCCGCCTCGCCAGTGCACCCGATTCTCCCGGAAGCAACGTCCGGGCTCGTTCGAGGTCGATCTCGTAGCCGATGTCAAAGGCGAAAGCCAGGTGAATCGTGACGTCGAGTGTTTCCATGAAAACAATGCAGCCTACTCTTCCGGCCAGCCCTCATCCAGTACGCGGCAGCTTCGGGCCTTGATGATGAGATTGACCTCAACGCCGGGGTCGAGCCCCAGCGACGCCACCGCGGAGGTCACAACACTGACAACCCAGGTCCAGGCTCCGGTTCGGACCAGAACCTCAGCCTCGTGACCGTGCACCACCACGCGATCGACCCGGCCCGGGATTAAGTTCTGCGCACTCAAGCCGTGGTGCTCGCCGTGAGCTAGGAGGATATCATCGGCCCGAACCTCGACCGCGACCTCTTCACCCACCGTGCGATCCATCGCCGGGATGATCAACGCTGGGCCGTCATGTAGCCGCAGCCGCGTCTCACCTCCATCTCCCTCTCCCTCCACGCGCCCGCGTAAGATGTTGAGGATCCCTTCGAGTCGGTTCGCCTCCCCCTTATGCCGGGCAGCGAGCACGTCAAGCGGATTGCCTCGTGCGGCGATCCGGCCTTCGCCAAGCCAGAAGAGCTGTGAGCCCAGAGCAATCGCCTCGGCGGGGCTGTGTGTCACGTAGAGAACGGGGATCGCCTCTGCTTTCTGGACGCTGCGCAGCCGCTCGACGAGCGCGTGGCGATTCGCGAGGTCGAGTGCCGAAAACGGCTCGTCGCAGAGCAAGAGCCGCGGCCGGGGAGCCAGGGCTCGCGCGAGTCCCACCCGCTGCCGCTCTCCGCCGGAGAGAGTGGCGACACCCCGATCCAGCAAAGACTCCACTCCGCAGAGCGAGGCAATCTCCGCCATCCGTGCGGCCACGCGTGCTTGCGGCTGCCCCTTGAGACCAAAACGGATGTTGGCGGCAACGCTCAGGTGAGGGAAGAGAAGGTCGTCCTGAAAGATCATACCAATGCCGCGATGACGAAGAGGGCAATGGATTTTCGCGCGTGTGTCGCAGAGCACGGTATCGGCAAGCCGGATCGTGGCATCGTTAGGGCGTTCCAGGCCGGCAATCAAGCGGAGCAGGGTGGTCTTGCCGGCTCCGGATGCCCCGAAAATGATCCCACACTCCCGGCTCAAACGGAAATCCAGTTGGAGATCAAGGTTCGCGTGAACGCGATGGGTCAGGCGAACATCGAGGAGGTCGTCCGCGCTCAACGCCGCCTCCCCATCGGTGGCACGGCGAGTTGGACGCCCCAGAGTACGGCCACCGAAATCGACGACAGGAACACGGTCAGCCAAAACGCGGTCGTTTGATCGTCGGACAGGACCGCGTCGTAAATGGCCAGGGACGCGGTTTGCGTCAATCCGGGGATATTGCCGGCCACCATCATGGTCGTGCCGAAGTCGCCGAGTGCACGGGCGAAGGCGAGCATGGCCCCCGCCGCGATTCCGCGCCAGGCCAGGGGCACCGTGACGGAGAAAAAGACCGACAGCTCATTGCGCCCCAAGAGCCGCGCCGCGTCCTCGAGCGCCGGGTCGACTCCTTCGATCGCCCCTCGGGCTGGGAGAAGGAAGAGGGGAAAGGCCGCCACGGTCGAGGCCGCCACGGCGCCGGTCCAATGAAAGACGATCGTCACATTCCACGTCCGCTCGAGCCAGATTCCGAACCAGGTCTGACGGCCGAGGATTTGCAGAAGGTAGTAACCCAGGACCGTCGGAGGAAGCACGAGCGGCAAGGCCAGAAGGCCGGACACCAGCCCGCGCCCCGCGAACCGCCCTCGCGCCAGGACAAGGGCGACGGGAACCCCGAGCGCGACGATCAGCAACGTCGCGAGGGTCGCGACCCTGATCGAGAGCCAGAGTGGGGAAATGGCCAGGGGAAACAAGAGGATCGAACCTATCACCATCAAGGAGCGGCCGGTTTCGCGGCGGCAGGAACGATCTCGATTTGCGCGGGTTCGGTGACGCGGATCCGCACCTGGCCGGACTCCTTGATCACCTTGCCCGAGACGCGAATTGTCTTGCCCTTGTAGAACAGGGAGGGATCATCCACACCTGTCTTCTTGAACTTTTTCGCATCTTCGTAGGAAATCACGATCGCCAGGTTCTTCTCGTCGTGGAAGTCTTCTTCCGAGTCGAGGTAATAGACCTCGCGCGAGGCCTGGTCTTTCGTCAAGCGAACGACCAACTCGTACGTGCCTTTCTCATCCAGGTGATCTCTCGCCTCACTGGCCGGCCGCACCGGCGCCTTGTCGTCAGCGGCGAGAACGGCCAGGGCCGTCGCGAGAACGAGCAAGAGATCGGCGCCGACGATTCCCCTCGAGCGGAGCCGAGAACCAAAGCCAAGGCGGGGCTCAACGTTGTTCATGCGCGTTCCCTGAAGAGAGTGCGAATCAACTCTTTTCCTTGGAGGGAGGGTCAGTCGGGGTTTCGGGATGGGGCTCGGGACGCGAAAAACCGAAGCTCGAGAGAATCTCCTGTCCGTCCTTGCTTTGAAGGAAGCGGACGAAGGCTTCGGCGTCGCGCGTAAGGGCCGTCTTCGAGACCACGCCCAGCCCCTGGATAATGGGATCGTAGAGCTTTGGGTCAACCTCAACGATCTTAAGGTCTGGCTCGTCACTGATGGCGGAGCTCACCAATCCAACTTCGGCATTTCCCGATGAGACAAATTGCAACGCCTGGAGAACCGATTCTGCCTGGACAATCTTGGGGGACACCTTTTCCCACAGCCCCGCGCGTTCCAGCGCCTGTTTGCCGGCTGCGCCGTAAGGGGCGGTGACGGGGTTTGCGAGGGCGATTTTCTTCACCTCGGGGCGGGTAAGATCCGCCAGGCTCTGAACGGCCTCTCCCGTCGTTTTGCCGACCGCCAGCACGAGCTTTCCTCGGGCGTAAGGTTCAACCGAATTCCGGTCGATATGCCCATCCTCAGCGAGCTTGTCCACAAACGAGATGTTGGCCGCGAGGAAAAGGTCGAACGGCGCTCCCGATTGAATTTGCTTGGCCAGGACCCCCGAGGCACCAAACGTGATGTTCACCTCGATCAGGGTATCGCTCGTAAACCGCTTGGCCAGAACCGACAACGCCTTCTTCAAATCACTCGCGGCCGCGATTTGCAGAGTCGGCTTGGTCTCTTCAACCGGGGGTTCTTCCGGCGTCGGCCGATTGTTACAACCAAACGCCAACAGCGTGAGTGCAACCCAAACTGGAATGACTGCCTTGGTTTTGAGGGCTGCACGTGTCATGTCGCACCCAAGAGCCTTGAGAGTGCAAAGAAGAAAAGGACTCAAACCGATCGAAGATGAGAGTGGCGCCCGAGATCGAGACAGGCTAATTGCTGGCGCGATCGTTCAATCGCCGTTCACCCTTTTGTTGAACACCACATGGTAGGACGGAGGAAGGGCCGCCGTCAATCACGTACGATTGCGGCGTAGGGGGGTGATCGGTTAAGACTTCTGGGGGGCTGTCGCGAAATAGGAACAGGCCCAGGGCGAATCCCCCAAAGGGGGCATGACCACTCGCCAAAACCCGTTCTCGTTCCGTAACAATCCCACATTTGGGCGGCAGCGGATCAATCCTACGTCGCAGGTCATGGGGACTCGAAGGCACGATGAAGACTGAACAGTTTCTAAGGCATCACGGAATTGCCGGTAACCCGTTCAGCGAAGAAGACGCGCAGACCGACACGGTCTTCAAACAGCGCTGTCTCGGAACCATTCACCACCCGGCCTGGAACAAGTTTTTCGGGAGTCCCGCCGATCCGTCCACAGCCCTCGTCTTCGGTGAGAAGGGGAGCGGCAAGACCGCCCTCCGGCTTCAAGCGACGACCGAGATCGAAAAATATAACCAGCAGCATCCCAACGAGCGGGTCTTCGTCATTTCTTATGACGACTTCAACCCCTACCTCGACCACTTTCGAGCGGCCCTCAAAGCCAAGGATGCGAGCCAGGCCCTCGCCCGCTGGCGTTTGCAGGACCACATGGACGCGATTCTCGCGCAAGGGGTCACCCAGCTCGTCGATGCTTTGACCGCGGATCGAGTCGACCTTTCGGCGCTCACCGTCGACCAGAGACGCGACCTCTTGCTCCTGGCCGCTCTCTACGATCAGTCAACCCGGGAACCGATCGAGCGCCGCTGGAGCCGGTTGCGCCGACGTTCCGGCTTCCGCCCTCTCTGGAGCCGCCGCGACCTGCAAGTCGGCTTCGGTACCACCCTGATCGTCGGCCTCTTGCTCCTGGCTTTCCCAGCACTCCGCACCTGGAGCCTGCTTCCCTGGCTGACCTTGCCGATTGTCCTGAGCTGGTTCTACTGGGGCTGGCGCCTGGCACGCGCGGAGTGGTTCGCTCGCGACATTCGCAAGGGCCTTCGGGTCTTGAGCCGCGACCCGGCCGCGTTGCGATGGGAACTCCTCTGGTTCAAGCCCAGCGAGCTCGGAGGACAACCGACCCCAACGGCCGCCCAAACGGGGGGGGAAGAACGTTACGAGCTGCTACGAAAGTTCCAGGCCGTGCTCCAGTCTCTGGGCTACGCCGGGATCATCGTGCTGATCGACCGCGTTGACGAGCCGCAGGCCATCGAGGGGGATCCGCGCAAGATGCGGGCCTTGATCTGGCCGCTGCTCGACCACAAGTTCCTCCGCCATCCCGGCATTGGCATGAAGCTCTTGCTCCCCATCGAGCTCGCCTACTACCTGGAGAAGGAAGACAAGGACTTCTACGACCGTGCCCGCCCCGACAAGCTGAATATGATCAAGCCGTTGCGCTGGACGGGTCCCTCCCTCTACGACCTCGCCGGCGATCGGCTCCGCGCATGCGCCATCGACCCCTCGAGCAACGGCGATGGTCCTCGCCTCCGGCAGTTCGTGGATGAGTCGATCAGCGACGATACGTTGAAGGATTCGCTCGGCAGCCTGCGGACACCCCGCCAGCTCTTCAAGTTCTTGCATCGACTTATCGAAGAACATTGCCATCGCCACACCGAGGACGACCCCCGGTGGTCGGTTGACGCTGACACGTTCCGCACCACGTACACGTCTTACATCCGCGATCTCGAAGCCTTCGACCGTGGCTACGGGCACGGCTAAGAACGCCTTCTGAGAGGCACTGCGGAAGGGGCCGCCCCGTTTTGAGCGAAGGGGCGGCTCTCTTTCGGAGCAGGCGCGGGAGAGGACGCAAAAGACACGCATGTCTTGGTCCACGCCACGAAGGAGCTCGCCTGGGTCTTTGATGACACCTCTCCGGGCACGTCAAACCCTTCGGAATCACGGGCGGCGGCCGCCTGCAAGCTTCCTCAAAAACGCAGTGTGCGACACGGAGCGGGCCTTGGCCTGTCAAGGCTTCTCGCGAAGCTTCGGCAGTCCAAGGCCCGTTCATTCGATCCCCGGTTCGTCGCAATCGTCAATCGCTCAGATCATAATGGAAATCATTGGCGCTGGCCGTGACCTCGGCGGTGAGCCCGGAGTCTTTGGCATTACCATAGCGCCCTGGAATGAGCGGTTTGGCGTTCGCGGCGAGTTCTGTCACCGCCTGAGGGTCAGGGCCATTGGGACCTCGCTTCGCCACTCCTTCCACATAGGCTTCGTCGAAGGCGATGATCGTGACCCGGTACTTCCCGACCTTGGCGCCATCCCCCTGGGTATGGGTGGTGACGTTCTTGATCTTGCCGTCCACAACGTCGCCGGTTGCCGCGACGCCGTTGGTCGCCATGGGAACAAAGTTGATCGTCCCCCGTTTCACCGGTTCCCCACGATACTTCACGCCCCCGGAGACAGGGACGAACATGGTCGTCTCCACGGTCTCCACGGTACATCCCGATAGGACTCCGAAGACCGCAAGGAATGCCAAACCGGGAATGCGTGCAAGCATAAGATGAGGCTTTCATGATGAACGCGATGGTGAGGAGCGGCCAGAGATCTCGAGTCAGAAAGTGAGGTCGTTAGTCTTCAAGGTTGTAGGTGAAAGAATTCGATCCAGTCGTGACCTCGGCCTCGAGCTTGGACGTCTCCACCAGGGCGTACTTTGAAGGAACGAGGGCCTTGGCGGTCTTGATGGCCTTGGCGAAGGCCCTGTCGTGGTGGAATTGTCCTCCCTTGGCGATTGCTTTCACTTCTCCCGTATCCATCTCCTGGGAGGTCACGGTCACCTTGTACTTTCCAGGCAGGGCGCCGTCGTCTTCGGTCATGGTCGTGAGCGAATAGTAGCCCCTCTCGATCTGGCCTGAAGCGGGCCGACCCGCCGCGTCCACCGGAATGAAGCTAATCTTGCCGTTCTCCACCGCCGCCCCTTTGTACTTGACCTCACCGGAGACCGGGTATCGTTTCGCCAGCCCGGTATCATCGCCGCATCCCGAGCTCGCCAGCAAAATCGCCGAACCGCAAAAGGCGGCTGGCGCCCATTTGAATGCCGATCGGATCCTGATCGTCGTCATCGAGCGGAATTCCTCTTCAGATGATCTTGGATGCTGGGAAGGGACCGTCCCCAGGTCACATGTTCTTGGAGAGGGACGCGCCATGGCCGCAGGAGTTCTTGTCTCCCGCGGCCAGGTGCGAGATCGCGACAGAGCAAAAGACATCAATAGGCGTCAGCGCTGATGACTTCTCCTCCCTTGCGGCTGCCGAGAGCGCAATAGGTGGCCTGGTTGATGCTCTTCTTGAGGAAGTGCACCGACCCGTCAGCGAAGAGGAAGTTGGCACCGCCGGGATGCAAGCTCACAAAGCCCTTGGCCGCGGCGCCGAACCGGCAGCCGAGGGGCGCGGAGGGAGCCTGCCACTGACCATTGCAGGCGGAGCTCGTGGGATCGACGGTGTTCGCGTTCCAACCGAGCGGAACGGTCATGCCGGCAAGACCACCGTTCTGGAACCAGAAGTTGCTGTCGGCTGCGCGGCTCGGCATCATTTCGCCGACAACGATCGAGTTGCTGGTGCCGTCCGTAACGCTGGCCAGGGTGGCGGGGGCCTGAGTCAAGCGGTAGTCAAAGAAGCCTCGCATCGTCCCCGCGCCCGCCGTGAAGCCGTCCGGCAGGCCGAAGTTGGTGCCCCAGTAACCGTTCCACCCAATTCGAGGTGCCCCTGCGGGAGGCGACCCGTTCCAGGGGGTCTCCCAGGGAAGGTTGTTGCACAAGACACCGCCGCAGTAATTGTCCCCGAAGCTTCCCGCATAGTTCGAGACGGGCGTCCAGGTTGTCGGCTGATTCGTGGTTGGGTCAACCACCTGGTTGCAGTACTGCCCCTTGGGGTTGCCGCTCCCGTATTGACCGTTGGGAAGCTTGCCGTTGCCGTTCTCACCGTCCGAAGGGCAGAGCCACGTGTTGAGCGACACGCCATAAGCCGTGAAGAAGGCCGCGGCCGAAGGGCCGCCGTCGTTCGCGTTGAGGTTGAAATTGATGGAGTTATAGACGTTGTTTGCCTCCATCACCGGCAGAACCATCGCTCGCCAGCTCAACGAGTTGGCTCCCGAGGCCCAAGGATCGCCATTCCGGGTGATCCCACCGGGGGGGTAGGTCCCGTACAGGTCGGCGTAGTTCGCCATGGCAATCCCGATTTGCTTCAGGTTGTTCGTACATTGAGCGCGACGGGCCGCCTCGCGGGCGGATTGAACGGCCGGCAAGAGCAGGGCGATCAAGACCGCGATAATAGCGATCACCACCAACAATTCGATGAGCGTGAAACCACGCAATCTTGTTTGATAACGTGATGAATGCATACAAACACCTTTCCCAATGCAACAAATGGATAGACGCGAACGCAACGAATGTCTCACCGACTTCCGGAGGCGAGCAACGCAATGCCCCCGGGAAGAACCCGAACGGGCCATCACAGAAATGAACCTCAAACGGAGAGACGCACCGATCTGTGGAGATCGTGCGGAGAGACGACAGGGGGGCCTGCCTTAGTCCTAGACGATTAGGCAGGTCGAAGCGATCGGATCAGAAGTACCGAAACTTGGAATCGAACCCGGTACACCGCCAGAGAGGGAGAAGGTGAGAGTCTCCCTGGCATCCTGATTTGAAGCGTTGCCGATTCTAAAAGCGACACCAACATAGCGTCAAGGAGTTTATCATGAATTTTTAAACGTGTTTCTTCGGAGTTCTATGCGGCGTCCCTTCAGAGCAACCGAGTGGCGGCTCTCCTACCTGGTAACCCCTTCGTTTCCGCGAAAAACACGGTCTTTCTTCGGGTGTACATACACGCTCTCAAGAGGGAGTTCATGCAGGATTTTCCGCATAAACACCTCCTAACGATTTCGTGAAATCCACGAATAGGCTCATTACCACCGCTCCCTTTCCTTCTCTTCATAAGAGTCGCGGACCAATGATAAACTCAGAAAATCATCACCTATTTTTATCATAGATTACTGAAGCCACAAACCGGAGCAAGGCCACCCGATTTCTTAAACAGCTTGGGCACGTAGCCTTACAGCTTTCATCAACGGCAGGCCTCGATCTCCGATCTTCATCGGTCTGCTCCCCGAGATAAGGCCTGGGCCGGCGGTGCCTCTTCAGGTTCGCCGCAGGGGGGCGTTCCTGCGACATATGTAAGCCGAATAGCTTCGCAAGAAGCGGGGACCGGGCGTCGATGCCGGTCCTTGTTTTCGGCGCGGGAATGAGGGCCCACACTCCCCCTCACCCCCAGACCAGGTCGACGGAAAGGGAACTGTTCAACACAACATTCCTCACCCCGTTCCAGCCTCCTTGATTCCTGACAAAGGGAAGCACCATGAAATCCACGGGGTGGGTAGAAATTCGGAGATCAGCCAGATTTTTTGTCATCCTAGGGGGCCGATTCACGTCACTAACACGGTGCGCGGTGTTTCATCTCAGCCGTTTCTCGTCTGAGCTTACGCAACACTGGACTTTCAAGGACGGCTCAGGAGGAGCCCGGCCGTGCGAGACTACGGATGCTATGGCAACGTGGGAGTTTTCATCGTCAAGGTTCGGACCCAGCCAGGCACTCCTCGCCGCGTCGAACGCATAACGTGTGTTCGGGCTGGGGGGAGCTTGAACCGCGCCTCTTGTTGTCGATGGGCGAGGGGGAACTCCTCACGACGCGATTGGCACGCGCGGTCGAAATCTCATTACCCCACCTCCCGAAGTCGAAAGAACTCAGCCACCAGGGCCCGCCTCAAGTTCTCCGAAAGTACGAGGACGACGATTCAAGCTCCCTTAGAACCGCAATTCCCATCGTGCCTGCCGTTTCCTATCTCGTGGTGCCGGAGTCCACGCGATCGCATTCGACGATAGATACCGCCCAGCACTTGCCGGATGTTCCTTTCTTCGGAGTTGTGGGAAGCCTTCTGCCTAGCGACCAGGTCGATCTCTACCAGATCTCCGTCTCACCCGCCTCGTCCACACTCTCGATCCAGGTGCGCCTGCAACACTCGTCGTCCGACACGGGAGAGACGATCTGGCTGATGGACCGCACCGGGCGAGTTCTCGGCTTTGAATCTGTTGATCCCTCGAAGCCGGTCGCCGACGTGAGCATGATGGTCTCGCTCCCGGCCGTGACCGGCGTGGTTTATTTCGGAATCAGCCATGTGGCGGGCGATAGCGCGTCGACCGCGGTTTCGCCGGTTTCCTATCAAGTTTGGTTCGCACGAGGCGGTCGCCCCGGAGACTGGTCGGAGTCATCCGGAAACGCCACGGAGCCGGCTCTCGTGCCAACCGATCCAATACTCTCGATCATAGAAGGAACGCATTCGGAAACACCCACGGAGAGCACGGTCACCGCGCCGCCCCTCGTTCCTCAAGATTCCACCGCGGGCTCGCACCTGGTGGCTTCCGGCTTGCTCCCAACCCTTTCGGCCGCCCCTTCGGGGGGAGTGCTCCGGGTTAAGGGAACCCCTCCCAGAGTCGACGTTAATGAAGTCCTCCCCCATGTACTTGGGAGCGAGGTTTCGCAGGCGCAAGCACAAGCAGCTCAACCCGCGGGTCGAGGCGCGAGCCCCGAGGCAACGCAACAGGCCGCCAACGGCATCGCCGCCCTGACATCCACTCCACAGGCAAGACGAGGCCCCGGCGGCTTTCCGTTGATAGGAACCGCCCTGCTCGGAGATTGGCCGACGCAAGCGACCGCTCAGGACCGATTGGCTCTCGAAATCGCGGCCGAAGCGATCGAGCCGGTGCCCATGAATTCCCAAGAAATCACTCAGGACACCGACCTTCTCAGCTCCACGTCTCCCCCGCTCGGCATTTCCCTGGTGGGAAGCTTGTCACTTTGGGTCCTGTTCTCGAAGCGCGACTTCGTGCGGCATCTGGCGGACAAGCTTAAACGACGAGGACTCACCCTCGAGGTCAAACGAAGTAAGCCCCGCCGAGCGACCTCTCCCATGGCTTCTCGTTGAGCCCATGTTCCCCGGAGAGCCGATCCGACGGTTGTCCATCCGTCACTGCGATCGCGACGCGGCCCACGCGTTGAAGGCACGCCGGGCCAGGACCAACGCCGTCGGGAGCCGCCGTGGTCGATGCGGCAAGATCGAGGCATATGTCCAGGCGATACGTGCCAGGAGATGGGCGCGGTCGCCGGCCCAGTCAGCGGCCTCCTCGAGATCGGCACAGGCTCGGTCCCACTGCCCCTGACGGAGCAGGACCTGGGCTCGACCGAAGTAGACCTCAGGGTTCTCGGGATCGTAAGCCGAGGCGAGCGACCATTCGTCAAGCGCCGGCTCCATCTGATGCAACGCCATCAAGGCCGACGCGCGAGGAACATGCGCGGCGCCCCCCACCCCTCTCATCACCGCGCGATCGAGGTCGCGAAGCCCGAGCGTTGGTTGCCCAAGCTGGGTCGTCAAACCTCCGCGTAAGACCAGCGAATTGGGGTCGTCGGGCTCGAATTCCAGGGCATGCTCCACGTCGGCCAGAGCTCCGCGCAGATCCCCGGAGCGACGGCGAATGCGAGCGCGAACGCGCAGGGCCTCCGCGGAAAAGGGAGCCAGCGCAACGGCCTGACTGGCCTCAGCCCCCGCGCGGGGATCTCGAAGGGCGCTCAAGAGAACCGCAAGGGTTCGATGAGCGCGAACCGCATCATTGCCGCGTCCCTGAGTTCGACGCTCCAGCTTCGCCGCCGCGCTTCTCAGATCGATGGCCAGCCGAGACTGTCCCAGCGGTAAGAGATCCAGCTCATCAGGATCCGTCAATCCGTCCAACTCGCGATCTCGACCTCGCGCCAGGAGAGACCGAATCCAGAGGCGCTCATGGCTCGGTGATGCGGCGCGGCGCCACGCGATCGCAGCATCGGCCTCCGCCTCGGTGGTCTTGCCCAGCACGAGCCGCGCCAGGGCTCGGTGTGCGTAGATATCATCATCTGCCTTGGGATTATCGCGAATCAGCTCGGAAAGATCGGACTCGGCGAGCGCAGCCTGTCCCTCACGCAGGGCGAGTAACGCGCGACTCAGCCGTGCGGTCTCGTCGCGTGGATCCTCGGAGAGCAACGCATCATATTCAGCTCGGGCACGCCCAACGGCGCCGGTCTGGAGGTCGAGCTTCGCGCGGTCGATGCGGGCGTAACGAGCGAGATGCCCCACGCCCGACGCTATGACCGAAGCATAGGCGGTTCGCGCTCCTTCCACGTCTCCGAGAAGGTGCCGCACGTAACCCAATTCCAATTTCGCCTCAACAAAATCGAACCCGCGCGCAAGTTCCAGGGCCTGGACCAGGTCCGCCTGCGCTTGTTCCAGGGAACCTCGAATCCTGAGCAGGCGTCCCCGATTGTAAAAGGCCCAGGGTGAGTCGGGCCGAAGCGCCACCGCGGCCTGGTATTTCTCCAGTGCCTTCTGAACCTGCCCGGCGCTGTCATAGCGATAGCCAAGGTAAAACTGGGCCCAGTAGTCATTGGGACGGAGCCGGGTCGCTCGCTCGAGCCAGGCGATCGTCACCTCGGGCTGATGCTTGAGAAAGGAGAGAACACCCCACTGGAAACAGGCCCGAGCGGAGGTTGAAAGCCCGGGGCTCTCAGGCAAATATTCGGTGGGAGTCTGACCCTTCAGGGCCGCGGCGTAGCGCTCGCGGAGCACGCGCCAGGGCTCGGGGGGAGTCGCAAAGGTGAGCGCGGCGTCACAAATCGAGAGAGCCTTGCGCGACACGTTGCGGTTGCCTGGGTGATCGTGATCAAGGGCCATGACCCAAAGGAACAATAATTCGTTCACTTCATCAACAAGTTGAAGACGACGGTGGTCGTCGAGCAGATCCCGGTCGAAATGATTCAGCCATTGAGGGTCCCCCGGCACGTTGAAGCGGCCGAGCGCAACCTCCACGGCGCGCGTGGCGGAGCGGGGGTCGTTGCTAAAGCCAAGGAGGGCGAACCGAAGCCGATCTCCCAAAGCGACGAGCTGATCCACTCTATCGCGCGCGGCCTTCATCCTCAGCACACGTTGATTCAGGTCGCCGGCCTCGATTTCCCAGGGATGGAGGCGACGTGAGCCGCGAGCAAAACGCACGGCCGTCGCAAACTGATCGGCCGCGCGGTCGAGTTGACCTCTTTCAACAGAGAGCCTTCCTTCATCGATGCCGTGAATGACCGACTCTTTCAAACGCAGGTGGCTTCGCTGAATCTGCGCCAGCGTCGCGGCGGCGACCATGAGGGCCAGGACGAGGGGGGTGACCAGGGCGACGCCTCGGCGATTCCGCCGCAGCCAACGGGCCGACCGGTTCAATAGCGGTTCGCGGGCATGCTGAAGCGGCCGGTCATCGGCAACCGCTTGCAAATCGGTGGCTAGCTCCGTGGCCGAGCTGTAGCGATCTTCGGGGCTCGGCGCCAGGGCTCGCTCGACGACAGCCACCAGCGCGGCGGGCACCTCGGGACGAACCATGGAAAGGAGAGGAGCCCCCTCAAGGCGCTCATCAAGGGCATCAAGAAGCGCTTCGCGAATCGCGATCTTGCCCACCGGGATCGAGAAAGGGCGATGCCCCGGGGCCAGGGCCTCGAACAAAACGACCCCCAGCGCAAAGATATCAGCACTTCCCCCAATATGCTCGGTCCGTGCCTTGGCCAGGTATTGGAGCTGCTCGGGGGCCATGTACGCGATCGTTCCCCCCAGGAGCGCGGGAGGCACATCCGCCTCGTCGAGCCTCGCCTCTTGAGCCAGGTTGAAATCGAGCAGCATGGGCAGGCCGTCGTCAGTGACGAGAACGTTCGACGGCTTGATGTCGCCATGCCAGACGCCGCGATCATGCGCGTGTTGAAGTGCCTCGGCCAGCCTCGCCCCCCACCAGGCGATCGCCTGGAAATAGGGGCGATTCGCAAGAGCGCTCTGTGCGGATGTACGTGCGGCGTTGGGATTCTGCGCAGGCTCAAGCCGATCGAGCGCCGCGAGAAGATCGGAGCCCGTGCGAGCGGAGCGAAGAGCCGGATCCTCAAGAATTCTCGCCAGGGTTACGCGCCCGAGATACGGCATGCAGAGCAGGTTGAGCCCCGTGACCGGATCGGCTCGATGGGAGTAAACGGGAACGATGTGGGTGTGCTGGAGCCTTGCCAGGGTTTGCGGCTCACGCGAGGCGGTCCGCGACACCTTCAAAGCCACGGGGCGATCGGCGAGCCGCCGCTCCTCCGCGAGGAAAACCCGGGCGAACGTCCCTCGACCCAACTCCTCGACGAGCCGGAAGCCGGCAATGGTTTCTCCGGCCTCGGGAAAACTCAACTCGCGCCGCGAGAGGAACGGAACGGTGGCGTTCACGCTCGCCGTCGAGCCGAACAGGCCGTGGATCTCGAAGATCGGCCCGAGGAGGTCGGCAACGTCGGGAAACCTGTCGAAATATTCGGCGGGTGTCGGAGCCTCGCCAGCCTCTTCACGGAGGCAGAATTCCTCGTAGATCAAGGCTGCGAGATCTTCCCCTTGAAGATCCGGGTAACGCTCGCGGTAAGACTCAAGGGGTATCAGCTCCCGGGCCTGGCGGCGGAGCGAGAGGTCGACGCGAGCCAGCGCAAGCAAAGCCTCCAAGCGCTCCTGAGGGGTGGAGGGAAGATAATCGAGAATTTCCGGCCGGCATTCGACGGACGCATTCCAGTCGGCCTCAAACCGGCGCACGAGGCGGCTGATGGAGGGAGCCATCATTTCGCCGCCGGCTTGTTGCGAGAAACTACGGCTCATCCGCTCAGCCTTGTTCCAGAGCACGACGACGAAGTTCTTCCAACGCGCGCTGAACAGTGCGCTCGCTGATTCCCAACTGCTCGCCGATTTCCTTCACCGTGAAGCCCGCCGCTCGCAGTTCGAGAAGCGCCCGGCGATCCTCGGGAAGGAGTCCGCTGAGGCGATCGAACGCCTCACGCCCCTCGGCCAGCTCGCTGGGAGAGTCTCCCGCCGCCGAAATTTCGATCGGTTGCCCGTCGCGAGTCCAAAGCGACTCCTCACGCCGGATGTTTTGCCTCTGGCTGGCGGCTCGACGGTATTCGTCCACGACTTTATTCTTGGCCGCCCAGGCCAGAATCGTGATCAACTGCCTTGAGTCTTCGAAATCCGTCGGTGATGTCCGCACGCGATGGAAAAAATCCCCCCAAACACTCTGCACAAAGTCGAGAGAATCGAAGCGGCCACGCAGCAGCCGCGGCAGTTGACGCCGTACCACCACGCGAACGGCGCTCTCATAGCGCTTCAAAAGCTCGTGCGCAGCTTTCTCGTCCCCCTCACGCACACGGGCAATGAGCGAATGCAAGGTGGAGTCGTCACTCTCCGGCATCTGATCGGTGGTGGACACGGTCGCAACCTCGGTCCGAGCCATCGTTTTCACCCCCGCGCACAAACCACATCCTATCAAAATCGAGTTGCACAGGCACAACTCGTCAGCCCCAGACCGCCGCCGGCGAACGCCCGATCGAAACGTCCGAGGTGATTCTCAATACCGTACGCGAAATTGAGAGCCAGGGATGGCAGGGTCGAGATTCCTTTTGCGTCCATACCAGTAGAGCCGACTCCGCGAAGCGGTGTCAATCTTCGTACATATATCCTTCACATCAGTGATCTCGCCAGGTCAACCAGACTGAACTGGGCTCTGGGCAAGAAGGACGTGCTCTCTGCGAAGTCTCTCCGGCGAGGCGGCCCGATCAGGGTCTTGCCGCGAGCCGGAAGACGAACCACTCACTGTCTCAAAGCCAATCCCCCCTTTGATCGAAATGGTCGAGGTCCGGCCGCCAGGCTGGACCAGCGACGAGGGCTGCGCTTGTTTCGACGCACAAGGATTCTCATTCGGGAGGTTCACCGTCAGATGTTGCAACCCGTGACCACCAAGGCACATCATCGATCTGAGACAAAGCGCGGATTGAGAACAGGGCAAAAGCGTCGTAATCAACCGGGCGTGGATCGCCTGGAAGAACGCCAGTTGATGGCCTCGTCGATCACCACATTCAGCGTGCCGATCAGCCCCACGCCCGTCGCCGGAACCCCCTTCACAAGCGTGGTGGCCACATTCACGGACGCGGACAAGAATACCGACCCTTCCAAGTATTCGGCCATAATCAATTGGGGAAATGGCCATACCTCGGCGGGCACCGTGGTCACTGATCCCAAGGGGGGCTTCGACGTCGACGGGACCTACACCTATAGCAGTTCGGGAATGTTCCCCGTCTCCGTTCAGATCCTCGATAAAGACGGCGATACGGCGACAGTCCGAACGACTAACCAGGTCCTCGACGCCCCCATCACCGCGACGGGGACGACCGTCGACCTCACGGGCAAGGGGGGCAAAAACGCGGTTGTCGCCCAGTTCACCGACGCCAACCCCGCCGCCAAGGCCAGCGACTTTCTCGCGACCGTCTTCTGGGGTGACGGCCAGTCCTCCACGGGCACCGTGACCAAAGATCCGTCCGGAGGATTCGACGTTCTCGGATCGCATAAGTATGCGGTTGCGGGAACTTACTCGATCCAGGTGAAGATCCAGGATGGCGGAGCGAAGACACTCTCGACGTCCTTCTATTCCACGGCCAACCTCAGCTCCGACGGCGCAGTGCCGGCCGACCATACCGACCCGAACCTCGTGAATCCCTGGGGAATTGTCGCCGGCCCTGGCGGCCCCTGGTGGATCAACAACAACGGGACCGGCACGTCGGAGCTGTCCGACGGCTCGGCAAACCTCAGCACCGGCCTGCCGTTCGTGACGGTTCCTCCCCCCGCCGGTAGTCCTCCAGGCACAGTCTCGGCCCCCACGGGTATCGTCTTCCAGAACACGCAGGCGCACCCCAACGACTTCGTCGTTCAGGCGGGGAAGAACAGCGGTCCCTCGATCTTCATCTTCGCCACCGAGGACGGCACCATTAGCGGCTGGAACCCCAAGGTCGCTACGAATGGGTCGTCTCCGTCAACCCAGGCAACTCTGGCCGTTGATGACTCGGCGAGCGGTGCGGTCTTCAAAGGACTCGCACTCATGAACATTCCTACCGGAACGCTGCTTCCGGCGGGGCAATACCTGTTCGCGACGGACTTTCGCAACGACAAGGTCGACGTCTTCAACAGCAAGTTCCAGCAAGTCACCCTCCCGACGGGCGCCTTCCAGGATCCGACCATTCCCACCGGCTACGCGCCGTTCGGCATCCAGGTGCTCAATGGCAATCTCTACGTGACTTACGCCCAGCAAGACGCGGCCAAGCATGACGATGTCGCGGGAGTCGGCCACGGTTTCGTGGACGTCTTCTCCCCGGCCGGCTTCTTCATTCAGCGCATCGGGGGCACGGGCCTCCAGCCGGAGCTCAATTCCCCCTGGGGCATGGCGATGGCCCCGTCGAACTTCGGCAAGTTCAGCAACGACTTGCTGGTCGGTAACTTCGGCGACAGCCACATCAGCGCCTTCGACCCCGTGACCGGCGCTTTTGTCGGGCAACTCTCCGACGCTCAAGGACATCCCTTGACCTTCCTGGGGGGGTTCCAGGGTACCGACGGTAAGGGCCTCTGGGGACTCGCGTTTGGCAACGGCAACGGGTCGGGCTCAACCAATACCCTTTATTTCACCTCGGGAATCAACGACGAGTCCGACGGCCTCTTCGGCAGCATCTCCGCGAGCTCATTCAGCACGGCGACGACCTCGAGCATCGGGTTCGTCACTTCAACGGGTTCGTCACAGGGGCAGGGGGGTAAGACGGGCTGGGATTCCCCCTCGACGACTACCCCCGCCGTCACCCCCTCAAACCCAACGGTCACCATCACCGGCCCCACCGCGCCAACAAGCACAAGCACGGGCACGCCGGTCTCTCTGCCGCTGACTTCCACCGTGACCATGAACCCGCCCGGTGGCTTCTTCAAAGCCAATGGCAGAACGAAGTTCCACGTGACCCCGACGTCATTGCTACCGCATGGCACTCACTTTCACTCGCTCCATCATCAGCCCCCGCGAACCGTCCATCGGCATGGCCGAGCTTGATCAAAACGACAAGTGAGCACCGTCTGGCTCCAGGGCCGAGAGGGGAGCTATGCCCCCCTCTCGGTTTTTTTTGTGGATGATGTCTTGCCGAGCGGCCGCTTGAGAGATCGTCTGAGAAAATCGCTCCGAGTGGCCGGGGAGGAGCGCAGCGGCGCCGGGTATCGGCGAGCCCCACCCGATAAAGACATTCCCTCCCCCTTTTCCTTTCCAGGGCACGCTGTTTCGATCCGCAAAGGTTTGGAACGGGCTTCCGTGCGTCTTCTGCTAAGATGGCCTCGCCGGCGGAGGCGATGCACGGCGCTATCTTTCTGAAAGAAACCGAAGCCTACTCCCGCGGATCCATGAGATATCTGAAGTTCAACAAGCCTTTCGACGTCTTGACCCAGTTCAGCGATGAGGCGGGACGAACCACCCTCAAGAATTACATTTCCGTCCCCGACGTCTATCCTGTCGGCCGGCTCGACCGTGACAGTGAAGGCCTCTTGCTTCTGACGGATGACGGCCGGCTGGCGCATCGTTTGACTGATCCCCGCTTCGAGCACCCGAAGACTTACCTGGTGCAGGTCGAGCGCATCCCGGATGCCGAGGCTCTCGATCGACTTCGGCGCGGGGTGGATCTCAAAGATGGCCTTACTCGGCCAGCTCAGGCCGAGCTTCTTACCGATCCTCCGGATCTGCCCGATCGCTCGGTGCCGATTCGGTTCCGCAAGAATGTTCCCACCGCATGGATTCGCCTCGTCATTCGCGAGGGGCGCAACCGGCAAGTACGAAGGATGACGGCCGCCGTCGGCTTTCCCACCTTGCGCCTGGTTCGCGTGGCCATGGGTCCGATTCTGCTGGACGATCTCCCGCTCGGCGAATGGCGCGACTTGACCCCCAAAGAGCGAACCGACCTGCGCATCCGGTGAAATGAGCCGATCCGAATCAGCACCAACGGTTTAAACTCCGTCCGATCATCCGGCATGGAGAAACGCGGCCCGATCGTGTAAACTGGAGTACACTGAACCAATCAGGCAAAACGTATCGCGGCGGCGAATTCAGTTCGGAGACACCGAGGCCGCATCCGAAGGGAAGGGAACCGGTCGATGGCCAGCTCGGCAACAGCGCAATTCCACTCCGATCATTCCTCTCGCGGAGGGGGTTGACCCGATATGAGCGGCATCGAGGAACCTTCCGGCATCGACACACGCGCGCTGAGGCTGACGTTCGACAGTGGAAGCTTGATCGTCGAAGGATTGTCCGAGGGAGATTCCTGGGATTTGCCGGGGGTCGAGTACGACCGACGCGTCCGAGTCTTCCGCGCCCCGGCCATCGCTTATCGCGGTATCGTCCAGTATTTGCTCGATCATAAGATCGTTTATGCCGACGACGCGAAGGATTACGATCGGGCCAAGTGGACCCTGCGTGTCTCCAAGGAGGCTTTTCCTCACCAGGTGGAGGGACTGAACGCCTGGGTTGCCGCCCACAAAAAAGGGGTGGTCGTCCTTCCCACGGGAACCGGTAAAACCCACCTGGCCAACCTCGCGATTGAAGCCGCCGGGCGGCCCACACTGGTGGTGACCCCCACCATCGACCTGATGAACCAGTGGTACGACGAGCTCACGATCGCCTTCGGCGAGGAGATCGGGCTTCTGGGAGGGGGTTATAACGATCTCAAGCCGCTGACCATTACCACGTACGATTCCGCTTATATCAACATGGATCGCATTGGTAATCGGTTTGGTTTGCTGGTCTTCGATGAGTGCCACCATCTTCCCGGCCCGACCTACGGCCTGGCGGCGATGTCTTCGCTGGCCCCCTTCCGCCTCGGCCTAACCGCGACGCCGGAACGTGCGGACAATGCGCACACACAGCTCGACAAGCTCATCGGCCCGATCGTGTATCGCCGTGAGATCACCCAGCTCCGCGGTGAATTCCTGGCCGAATATCGGGTCGAGACCATTCACGTCGATTTGACCGAGCAGCAGCGCAACGAGTACGAGTCGGCCCGCGAGCTCTATCGATCCTTTCTGCAATCACAGGGGATCGACATGCGACGGCCGAACGCCTGGAGGCAATTTCTGATCCAGGCGCACCGCTCACCGGAAGGGAGGCAGGCGTTTCTGGCCCATCGCCGCCAGCGGGAACTGGCACTCGCCGCCCCCGCCAAGCTCAACCTGCTCGGTCGGTTGCTTGAACGCCACAATGGCGATCGCGTCTTGATTTTTACACACGATAACGCCACAGTTTACAAGATCGCGAGGCAGTTTCTCGTCCCCGTTGTCACGCATCAGACAAGTACCAAGGAGCGGCGGGAAATTCTGCTTCGATTTAACGCGGGGACATACCCGATCGTCGCAACGTCGCGGGTTCTCAACGAAGGGGTGAACGTTCCCGAGGCCAACGTGGCGGTCATTCTCTCGGGTTCAGGTTCGGTACGAGAACACGTGCAACGGCTCGGCCGAATCCTGCGTAAGTCGGGAGATAAAGAGGCTCACCTCTATGAAGTGGTGAGTCGAGGAACGGTGGAAGAATTTACGTCGAACCGGCGCCGCCAGCATAGCGCCTACGGAAAAGACTGACCTCAGGCGATCGAGCGGTCGGTGGAGAAAGATCCCCTTTCTCCGCGATTTCCCTGCGATTCTCGGGAAGGACGCAATGAGCCACGCCGAAGAAGGCAAGTCGGAACAGGCTCCGGTACCGGTGGTCCCTCGGGCACCTCAGCCATCGCTGGCGGAAAAACCGTCGCAACGCTACCAGGCAACCCTCCGACTCATTCGTTCGCGGCTTGAGGACGAGATCCGGACAAGCCGCAAGCGCCGCCCTTCGTCGTAGGCGGCCGACCTGCGACACGAGTTCGCAGCCCTCCATGGAACGGCCGGATCAAATTCATCGATCGGCACTTGGCTTGCGGGGGCGCATCGACCACAATCCCCTCGGAGTCGTTTTTTTTTGGAAAGGAAACGGGAGAGAGCCATGCCTTGACCGGGTGGCCGGGGAGCATGCAGCGCCCCCGGGGATCTCACCCCTGCTTCCACTCCACGGCCTATCGAGATCGTTGCCTGAGACGGCCCCATGGAGATTGTCTGCGAGCCTGCGTCGGCTGGAGTGACGACCAAGCCGAGCGCTCTTTCTTCCGCTCACCTTTGTGGACGGCCTCGGAAACCAAGAAGAACCGAGCGGGACCGAAAGCCCCCGTGTCGATGCGCGAGAGACTATGCTGACCGGCAATCTGGTACGAGTAAAAACGAACTCCAAAGGGCGCATCATCCCGCTCTATTTGCCGCGCGACCACGCCCAATGGCTCGAGGTGGCGGAGAGTCTTTTGCTGATCTTCCGCGAAGGGGTCGGAATGACTCGCGGCGAGATCGACGCCGAGGTCGACGAGCTGCTCGGTGAAGGGTTGGCAACACTTGCCCACCGGGGATTGGCCAAGGTTCTCGAGGATCGTGCGGAGTTCGCCGTCGTCGCGGATATCGCGCCCGAGTTGCTCCGCGAGAAGGTCTTTTCGGCCGCGGCACAACATCGGGTCAGCCTGAAGGGACTCGCGCACCGAGAACCCTTCGCGCGCGAGGCCGTGCTTGGTTCCGTCGCCGCGGAGCTTGGAATTACCTCCGAGCAGGTGGTGTCCGCGCTCTTCGCCGATCTCAAGGACGAGAATCGCATGCTCTCGTTCGAGGATCTGACCGCTCAGCGCCTGGTCGATCGCTACAATGTGGCGCTGGCCCAGTCGGTCCTGCTTCGGTCGGTCCTGGTCACGACGCAGATCCGCAACGAAAAACCCGCCCGTTACCGCCAGATCTTCCGTCAGCTCAAGTTTCATCGGCTGCTGTATCGCGTCGAAGGGAGCATGCGCGAGGGCTATACGCTCCACATCGACGGCCCTCTCAGCCTCTTCAGCGCCACCAACAAGTACGGCCTACAAATGGCCCTCTTTTTGCCGACGCTACTGCTCTGTTCCGACTTCTGGCTCGACGCCGAGCTCCGCTGGGGCCCGAAGCGAGAACCCAGGGGTTTCCATCTCGAGTCAGGGGATGGGCTCATCTCCCACCTGGCCGACACCGGGACATACGCTCCGCCGGAAATCGGCGCCTTCGTGGAGCGTTTCCGCCAGGTCGCTCCCGCCTGGGAGATCACGGAGACGACCGAAGTGCTGGAGCTCGGTCGTGAAGGGGTCTGGGTTCCCGACTATCGAATAGTGCACCGCGCGACGGGAAGCGACGTATTCGTGGAGGTCGTGGGTTACTGGAAGCGAGCCAGCCTCGAGCGTCTGCTTCGGCTCCTTCCCAAATACGGCCCCAAGCGGTACGTCCTGGCGATCTCCGACCGCCTCAAGGTGGACGAAGAAGAGTTCGCGGGGTTCACGGGTCCGTTGCTTCGGTTCAAGGAAATCCCAAACGCCCAGGAACTGGCTTCAATCCTGGATACCTTCATTCCTCGTGACGGGGAGCTTGGGTTTTGAGCGTGAATGCGAAAGTGAACGAGTTCGATTACGAGAATGGCTCGCGGAGGTTTTGGGCCGACGCCTTTGCGATTCGAGGTTCGATAACGGACCGCGTCTCGCAGCGCGTGCTGATCTTCGGCCTGGCCGCGCTGGCTGTCCACCTTCTCAACGAACAGCTCGTTCACATCGACCTCGGTATCGAGGTCGCTCCGTATGAGGTCGCGGGCGCGGCACTCGGTCTCCTCCTCGTGCTCCGAACGAACGCTGGCTACGACCGTTGGTGGGAAGGGCGAAAGCTATGGGGTTCGATCACGAACGACTCGCGCAACCTGGTCATCGCCGCGATCGCCTACGGGCCAAATGACTTTGAGTGGCGCGAACGGGTCGTGCGTTGGTCATCGGCGCTGGTGCACGTGATCCGCCACAGCCTTCGCGGCGAACGAACCATGCCTAAGGTCGTCGCAATTCTCGGTGAAGAGCAAACCGCCAAGATCGCCGACTCGGAGCACATGCCCAGCTACGTGGCGCTACGGATCGCCGAGATCTTGCGCGAGGGACTCGACCGGCCAACGATCGACCGCTTGGCCCTCCTTCAAGGCGAAGCCGCACGCGGAAGACTCGTTGATTCGTACGGGGCCTGCGAGCGGATCCGCAAGACGCCGCTAACTCGTCCTTATGCCATCATCATTCGTCGCTTTATTTTTCTGTTCCTGGCCACTCTTCCGTTCGCCCTCTTAAACAAGATCGGATGGCTCACGCCGATCGCCGAGATTCTGGTGGCCTTTCCGATTCTGTCGCTGGACGACATTGGCGCCGAGCTACAGCAACCCTTTCACACGCAGAGCGTGGGGCACCTTCCGCTCGACGGCATCTGCGCCAATATCGAGGCCAACCTGTTCGCGTTGCTGGGGCAGCGAACGGAACCGACGAACGGCGAAACACTCCCCGCCTTGCGTCAGGACGCCGACTTACCGAAGTGAGGAGACGTCTCGCGTTTCCTGGCAAAGGATCCGGGTCCGCTCGACGTCGAGGCGAATCTGATCGAGAAGATCGTCGAGATTCGCGAACGGCCGCGACGTGCGAAGCCGGGCCAGAAAGCTCAGTTCGAGCTTCCGTCCGTAGAGGTCGCCGTCGAAGTCGAGCAGGTGGGCTTCCACCTTGCGAATCTGTTCGCCGAACGTCACGTTCGGGCCGATGTGGCAGGCGCACGCGATCGAAGCCCCCTGGCCGTCGATCTGCGCGAAGGCGGCATAGACGCCGTCGGCCGGAATGAGCGTATCGATCTCGTCCAGGTTCGCGGTGGGAAACCCGAGTCCGGCCCCACGCCCCGCGCCATGAGTCACGATCCCACGAATCCGGTGTGGGTGCCCCATAAGCGCGGTGGCCTCTTCAGCCTTACCTTCGCTGAGGCATCTCCGGATCCGAGAGGAAGAGACAAGCTCTCCGCCGATGTCCGTCGGCGCGACGATGTCGAAGTCGAGTCCGGCTTCCTTGCACCAGGAGGCCAGCAGGTTCGCATCTCCACCACGATCGCGTCCGAAGGCGAAGTTCGGACCTTCGACCATGCCCCGGGCTTGGAACTGCCCCACGATGACACGGTCGAAAAACTCGCGTGCGGTCAAACCCAGTAACCACGGGCCCGTGCGAAAGACGCCAACGTCGTTGGCCCCCGCCTGCTTGAGCAGGGCCACCTTGCGCTCCAGCCAGACGAGAGGCACGGGGGCCTTGTCAGGGCGAAGCAACTGGACCGGGTGCGGGTCAAAGGTCAGGGGGAGGGCGAGCGTACCGGCCGCGTCCGCCCGGGTTCGGAGCCGCTCGATCAGATGCGAATGGCCGCGATGCACGCCATCAAAGTTGCCGACCGCGAGGTAAGCGCCTTGGAAACGCGCGCTCACCTCCGCAAAGTTCTCAAGCGTGATCACCGACCCAAGTCTCCAGCCCTTCTCGGTTTGGGATGTAGCATTCCCTTCGCGGGCTACACCCAAGATGCTTCATTATCGCCGTCTCGCCTCAGCGCGGTCAATCCCGCCTACATCAAGTCCCAGCGCAGCCTCGGCTTCGGGAGTGAGATTGGAGGCGCAGCCTGATCACGCGATCTTTCTGCGCCAGAGGAAGCCCCCAGCCACCAGCAGAATCGCGGCAATGGGCAAGATCCACTTCGTCCCTCCGTGATTGGCCTGACCGGCCGACTCCGGCTGCGGCGCGGGGGCATCGTTTCGGGCCGCCGGCTTCATTTTCATTCCACGGACAGGAGCGCCCGCGGGCTTGATCGAGGCAGCCCGCTCCGACGCGGATGCCACTTTGCCGGCCGCTGGTGGACTCGTGGGCGCCTGACCAGGCGCCGGCGAAGACGTCCGAACCGCCACGGAATCAGCCGCGGCGGCTTTCTCGTTGCGGTTGTGGTAACTCGCCAGGAGGTCCGTCATCCCCGCACCCTTGAGGGTGCGTTCGAGAAATCGTTCCAGGGGGGCGTTGCCTCCCCCACGAAGTCCGCCCCCTTCACCGTGTCGAACCACCGATTGCGCGTAGGCCTGGGCAAGCCGGTTCAGGGTCTCCGGGCTGGCCTTCCAATATCCCTTGCGAACCGTCTCCAAGAGGACCTCGGTCATATCCTGGAAGGCGAACGGATTTTCCGACTCGAACCACTCCCGGATCGAAAGCCCGAGCTTGTCACGGACAAATACGGCGTCGATCTCGTTCCAGGTTTCGTCGGGCACACTTCCCGGCCGCATAATGGACCAGCCCATGCTGTTCGACACCATCACGGCGACCTGATCGGCCCCGGCATAGCCCTCCTTCATCATTCCTTCGATCCACTTACGATTGAACAGGCGAGCACGGAACTCCCGAGCGAGTGCATCCTCAGCGCGGATCATGTTGGCCCGCCCCGGATCGCGGACATCCGAAAGCATGAATTCCGGCTCTTTGCCGGTGAGATGCTTGACGGCCAGGCAGAGGCTACCGCCGGTGTACCAGGTGTATTTGTTCGAGAGTGGACCCGTCAAATGGTCCGACCAACTCCGCAGAACGGTGTCGGTCCCCTGGATGATGGCGTCGTAAGCCTCGGGCGCATTCTCTCCCCAGTGTCCCTTCGTGAAAACGTGTTTGACTCCCTCAAGATAGCGGGCCATCAGATCTTCACGCGTGTCCCACATCCCCGAACGTTCGACCAGGTAATAGTAATCCCCGGGGCTGAACTGCCCCGGCTCTCGACCAAAGATGCGGGCTGAGGCCAAGGCACCGGCACGGTCGGATGAGATCCCCTTCGCCGCCAGCTCTTCGCGGAGGCGTTCCGAATTGGTGTAGAGGGTATTCTCGGGTTCCTTCGTGCTCGCGACCAACCGGATGGCCTTGTCGATCAGTTCGAGACGTCCGGGGAGGTTGAGCGCGTAGTAGCTCCCCGCTGAAATGAAGACGTCGATTCGTGGCCGTTTTAAGACTTCGGCAGGGATCAACCGCACGTCTTGAACCAGGTTGCGCTCGTCCCAGACCGGCTCGACTCCCATCAAGTAAAGGATCTGCGACTCCATCACCCCGAAGTCACGGAACGTGGCGAACGAATTGAGGTCGAAGCCCACCTTCGAGGGATAATGCCCCTTCTGCTTGAGGGAACGCTCCAGGAGTTGATCCACGAGAAGTTTTCCCAGGTCCCAGGAGGGCTGAGCGGGAACCTCGTCGGGGTTGAGCATCGCCAGGTTGCGCCCCGTGGGGACCGCGTTGGGATTGCGGATCGGGCTATTGACCGGCCCCGGCGGAATGAACCGGCCGTCAAGCGCCCCGAGCAGATTGTCGACCTCCTGCTTGGTCTGACCAAACCGCTGCGAGAGATCGAGGGCTAGAGCGAACCCCTTCTCAACATCAGCGGGCAAACCGTTCTTGACCGATCCGCCGATCGCCGCGATCGCCTCACTGGGTTTGGTCCCTCGGCGCACGACAAGTGCAACCGCCTCTTCGGCAGCCCGGCGCAATTCCTCCGGCGATCGCTTCCCCGAGGCGGGAGCGGGGAGCATTGGGCCAAGCGCATCCAGAAACTTTCGCTTGAGAATTGTTACCAGGTAGGGGACGAGCAAATCATCGCGCGGAGGTTCTCCCAGAACGTGCAGGCTCACGGGAGTGGACTCCGCGGCGATCTCGTGGAGGTATTCTGCGACTCGGCGAATCTGCTCCGGAGTGAGAATCTCTTTGATCTCGCCGGAAAGGCCGGCCTCTTTCGAGAGATGGAGCCGGCCCACGTCGATGGTGATCTGCTTACCAAAAGTCTCTCGCAAGCCGCTCTCTTCAAGAGTTTCCCACTTGTCGATCAGTCCTTGGAGATTGAGCAGTTCGTCGGAAATCCCGGCGTTCACGATCGGCGGCGGTAGGTGCCCGATCAAAACGGCATACGCTCGCCGTTTCACGGGTCCGGTCTCTCCCGGGTTGTCGATGATCCAGGGGTTGATGTTGGGCATTGAACCCATCAGGATGTCGGGCCAATCGCGTCCCGAGAGTCCCACGCCCTTACCCGGCAGCACAAACTCCGAGCCGTGCGTCCCGAAGTGAACGAGCGCCTGAGCCCGGAACTGCTCCTCGAGCCAGAAGTACGTCGCCAGGTAGTTATGCGGCGGAGGCACCTTGCCATTGTGCAGGAGTGAAGGATCGTGAGCCTCGCCCCGCAAAGGCTGGGGCAGCAGGACGACGTTCCCCAGATCAATGCGAGGAATCACCACGAATTGTTGACCGCGATCACGCCAGACAAGCAAGTTCCCCGGCGGTGCCCCCCAATGCTTGATAACTTCGGCTCGCTCGGCTTCAGGGACACGACGCTCAAACCATTCCCGATACGTTTTCTCGGGAATCAAAACGGCCTCACCGCTCCGCGCCAAGCGATCCAGGTCAGGAGAGTTCCAGAGGCCGATCTGCCGCCCGCGCTGCTGGAGCCATCCAATCAACTCATCTTCATTGTTAGGAACGGCCGATAGGGCATACCCCTCCGCCTTCATCCGCTGCAACACCTTCACCAGGCTGCGCGGGCCGTTGAGGAACATGCCGGTGGCCGTACCTCGCATCAACTCTGCCTTGCCCATCTCGCGGTCGTAGTAGATGACGGCGACTCGCTTCTGAGCATGAGACGTTTGCCTGAGCCGGATCCAGGAAACCGCGCGGCCGACAAGATGCTCGATTCGATCGGGGATGGGGCTGAACGCCTCGTCTCCCCCTTGACCGTGGATCGTTCCCGCACCGACCTGCGGCTCAATGGCTCCGAGCGGCTCTTGCGAAATGACTTGAAAGGGTGCTTCGCTATTCGCCAGTCCCTCGCCACTGTTGCGCCATTGGTCGATGGACTGTTTGCGGAAGAAGAGCGAGTGCAAATGGGGTACGTCCAGCGCACGGCGAAAATCGACGGTGTCGGTGCAATGGCACGTGTGTACGACCACGTCGGGGTGAAACTCCTTGAGCTGCTTCTCATAAGCGGGGTTCTTGTCGATAATCCCGGCGGCGAGAACCCCCTTGGCCTCGAAGGCACGGATCAAGGCGTCAACCACGCGAGGCTGCTGGAACGTGAGATGTTCGAGATGGACCGCGACCGCCGCGCGGGGAAGCTTTTCCGGCTCACGCCCTTTCGTCTTCGACCACGCCAGAAATTCAGCCGACGTGGGAAACCGGGATTCGCGATCCGGATGGTAGAAACCGGAACTCTCGACGTCGGCCGGTGGCTCGATCTTGCCGCTTCGCCCCAGGTACTTGATCGAGACATAGACCAAGAACCTTCTCAGGTTTTCATTTGAGGTCGGATAGTACTTCTTGACCTCGGGCTCGTCCTCGACGGGATTCGCGCTGCCCAGTCCGGCAAAGACCCGCGAGCCTGGGCCAATTGCAAAGATCCGCAGAGCAGGATTGGCCTGCTTCCCGACCTGAAAGAGGTCGCGATAGGCGTCACGGTCCTCGGCCCGAGCGTGCTCGATGAACACGAGACGATACGTGGCGAAGTCCACCGTCTTTCGAGCAATCGCCTCGTCAGGGACGTACTCCGGGCGAAAATCGAGGTCCTTGGCGAAGCCCTTGATCTGCTCGAAGGCTCCGCCGTGAAGACCAATGAACGCCACGCGAGGCGTCTCGTTCTGCTTGGGCTCGGCGGCCGGCAATATCCGGGGAGAACAGAGAGCACCCAGCACCATCGAGCCCAGGATGAGGGTGAACTTCGACCTCGCTTTCGCCATGCGCATTCCTTCCGAGGGGTCAGGCACCTGATCGTTCAAAATTGGTCGGCACTGATCACTTCGTTCCCGGCCCTCGTTCCCAGTCCACGCATCACGGACGGGTTGATGCTCTCTTTGAGAAAGCGGACGGAACCATCCGCCATACCGGCGTTGGCCCCGCCTGGGTGGTTGCTACGGAGACAGAAATTGGTGGTGCCACGTTCGGGTGCCCAGCAATCATACAGCTTATTATTGGGAGGACGATCCGCGCTGAAAAAGACATAGGCCCCCCAACCCAAGATCCATTGCCCCCCTCGATCGGAATAACCAGGAGCCAGAGCCTGACACGTGGCGATCTGCAACGCGTTCGTGCTCGCGTCATAAGTTCCGATATTATTATCCGGAAGCGTGTTGACGTTATAATCTCCCTTGAGCGACTCTCCCGAGACGAGAGTGTTCGAGGTTCCATCGAGCACGTGCTGCACACCGATGCCCGAGTTGGCGCCGAAGATTCCGTTGAACGCCCAGCGATCGCAGTTGGAACCCTGGCAGCCGCGGTAGTTCGTGGGGGCGAAGTTGGGGTCGAGCTTGCCGATGGGATCCGAGGGGCAGAGAAGCGTGTTGATGACCGCTCCACCCGCCGTGTAATTTTCCGCTCCCAGTTGCAGGACCTGGAAGTTGACCTGGTTGTAGATAACCTGCTGATCGAAGTAAGGCAGGACGAACGCGATCCAGCTACAGACGTTGCGATAGCCGACTCCGACCGGCCCGGGGTTCTGGTACCCACTGACCATAACCCCCATGGGGTAGACCCCCAGCGACTGGTGATAATTATGCATCGCCAGCCCCAACTGCTTCAGGTTATTCGTGCATTGCATCCGCCTCGCGGCCTCGCGAGCGGCCTGCACGGCGGGCAGCAAGAGAGCAATCAAGACCGCGATGATGGCGATGACCACCAAGAGCTCGATGAGGGTGAAGGCTCGTCGTGGGAAAGCCGCCTCGGGGCACTGTCGCATCCCAGTCTCCATCGACTTTGGTCGATTTCCGGTGGTGTTGAGGAACCATGTATTCAGCCGAGCCCGAAGAGAAACGCCAGCGAACTTTGGGGGCGCCTCCGGATCCCAAGCGACCGCGCTTTCCAGGGGAGAGGGCCCCGGCGTGTCGGTCTCCAGGAAACGGGCTCACAAAAACGATGAAGCATTTCGTATTCCGGAACCATCGATGGACGTAAGTGGTCTTTCTCTCAGGGGTTCAACTCGCCCGTGGCTCGCGTCTGGATTGGGGACATGGCGAAATAATCACCACATGGCGGCGAGAGATTGTCCAGAAGCGTACTGAGTGGACTGCACTCGAGGGAGTATCATGGAAACCGACCTGGGCGGCCGCCCTCGTTTTCTTCTCCGACGATGAGAATCGAGCCTGACGATGAACTTCCTGATCCTGGGGGCCGATGCCGAGGAACAGTCTTGGGCCCGGACTCTCCTCGAGCATCCGGAGCATCGCCCGCTGATCGCCTATCCCCCGATCACCTCCTTGCCCCAGCTCAAAGGAGCCGGGGATTTCGAGGAGGCCCTGGCCATGAGAGGGGTGGAGGCCGTCATCGTAGGAGGCCCTTTGAGTCTGCGAGGAGAATGGTTGCGACGAGTCGCCGTGGCGGGTTTGCCGGCAATTTGCCTGCATCCGCCGGGTGACGATTCTGAAGCCTATTACCAGGTCGCCCTTAGTCGCGAAGAGACAGGGGCCATCCTGATTCCCGACCTCCCGCTACGACTCCACCCCGGCGTCGAAATGCTCCAGCAAGCGCTGCGTCAACACAGGCTCGGAGTCTTTCGGGACATTCGCTTTGAGCTTCATGCAACGCAAGAGGAGGGGGACCTCACGCGCCACGTGTTTGCGAGGTGCGTCGACGTCATCCGAGCGATTCTCGGAGAAGTCACCTCGGTCACGGCCACGGGAGACCCTCCGGGCACGCGCCCTGACCAGAATCTCGTGGTTCAACTCCGAGGTCCCGAGGCTCGCCGCGCCGAGATCCGTATCGTGGCCGGAGTCCAGGCGCCGAGCCATCTTGCCGTGACCGGCGACAAAGGTTCGCTCACGCTAGAATTCGACCCAAACCACGTCGGCCCCTCTCGCTTGATCGAACGGATACCAGGTCTCCCCGAACAGACGACCCCTCTTCCGTCATGGGACCCACGCCAAGCGATCCTCGCCGCGTGGAAGGACGCGACGTCGGGGCGTTCAACCCACCCAGACCTCGGCGACGGAACCCGTGCGATGGAGCTTTCCGAGGCAGCGGTGAGAAGTCTGCGGCGAGGGCGAACGGTAGACCTTCATTACGAACAAATCAGCGAATTAAATAATTTCAAATCGATCATGACATCCACCGGATGCATGATGCTGCTCTTGATACTCGCCGTGCTTCCACTCGCCCTCGCTGGGCCCGCGCTTGGCTTTCCGTCTTCAATCTACCTCGCCTACGCCATCCCACCGGTTCTTATCGGCTTCGCCATGCTTCAGGTCCTTCGTTTCGCCGCGCGCGGCGGCGCGACGCCCGAGTCGTCCCCCTCTCTGCCCAAGCAACACGAGGACCGAGACTTCGAGAACAGCTAAATCTCGGCCCATGCGTTGACGGGTCTTACAGAGCAGGGGTTGCCAAGGGCGTTGTCGTCAACGAGGTCCAAGCCGGTCGACAACCAGGCGCCGCGGAATCGCCGGGGCCAGCCCCCATATCTGGAGCCGGCCCGATCTCATTTTACCGCGTCTTTCCGCAGCCATTCGATGGCCGTGTTGACAACAGTATCCTTTCTTTCGGCCAAGTCCTTGGCGTTGCAGCGAACTGGGACATCCGGCTCCAGTCCCCGGCGCTCGATCGGGCGATCTAGAAATCCCGTGTAGGCCTTCACGGGGATGATGACCCGATACAAACCGTTGGTCAGCGTATACGTTTCCTTGCGCGATGAGGCGCCGGCGGTCGTCGAGCCAAACAAGCGTGCCCGCTTCTTGGCAACGAACCAGGAGGCCCAACCTTCGCCGGCGCTAATGGTCTGCTCATCGACCAGGAGAGCGATCGGCCCACTGTAGCGGGGCCGCTTCGGATCGGTCGTGGTGTTGGACGAAAGATCAAAGTTGGCATAGGCGGTGACGGAATCAAATCCACCGCCGGTGTTCCCTCGCACGTCAATGATCAAGCCATCCAACGCTCCGAAAGACTTCAGCGCCTGGTCCAAAAAAGCTTCGAGCCCAGGCTGAATGCGTCGCACGTAGATGTAACCGATCCGATCGGGGAGCAGGCTCCATGACACCTGGTACGAATCATCGATCCCCTTCCTAGGAACAGGGAGCCTGGGGATGTAACGAATACGACAGTCCGCCTTGGTCTCGACCGTCTTCTGTTTTCCCGCATCGTCTTCCATGACGAGAGAGACCTTGGAGTAAGCTTCCGGCTGCCGCAGAAACGTCCGCATCGCGGAGTACCTCAAGAGCCGCTCGCTGGAATAACCCCCATACATTCGCAGTTGTTTCATCCAACGCACGATCACGTCTTCGACCGGCACTCCATTCACGGAGACGATCGTCATTCCTGGCTTGATACCAACTTTCTCGGCGGACGAGCGCGGTTCCACCACATAGACCACGGGGCGTCCGCGATCGTCGGTAATACAGGCAAGGCCAGGATCCCATACCGGCAAAGCCGCTTCGGGAGGCTTCGCCTTCCCCTCCTGAACTCCTGCGTGACTGTCTTCCAGCCTGGCGACAAGCTCCTCGACAAGCAGGCCGAACTGGCTTTCGGTCTTCACCTTCTCAACACGGGGCAATAACTCCTGGCCCACTTTGTCCCAGTCGATTCCCTTCAAAACAAAGGCGGGATAAACCTTTCCGAGATGCTTATAGAGATCCTGGAATGCGGATACGTAACCTTGTCGGGTCGCCTCATCGCTCTCCAAGCCAGGCGCGGCTCGCCCGGCGACGCTCAGATAGACATCGCGATAGATCTTGGTGCTGGCAGGAGTTGCCGTGCGCAGGGAACTCTCCAGGATCCTTAAGGCTGTCGTCTCATTCGTCTTCAATTGCGCCACGATCTGGCTGCGGATTTCCGGGAGTTCGTGTTGGCTAAAATTGATGAGAAGGCGGACGACATCCTCGGGCAGTTTACCCGTCAAGCCGCAGAAAACCTCCTTGACTGCATTCTCAAGGACCTCCCGATCCTTGTCGTTTGACATCTGAACAACCAGGTCTCGGACTCCTGGATCTTCAACGTCTTTGTCCAAAATCCAAGCGCGGACCGCGTGAGGGACCAGGCGACGAACCTCGGGGTCTTGATCTCGGGCGCAAGCTGTGAACGCTGGAGCGAAGGAATCATCCACGATCAAGGTGATTCCATTCTCGACAAGCTTGTTGAGCACCGCGAGCCGTTCCGTGGAAGACCCTGCCTGAAGCGGCTTCTTGAAGCTCTCGAGTTGATCTCCGAATTCGCGGCGTACTCGTTTCTTCTCTTGCGCGGTGGCCCATTGCCAGGCGTTCAGATCGCCGTTGAGAATTTTCTCGACATCAGCCGCTTTCTCACGGGTTGCTTCCGTCTTGGAATCCAGAAATGGCTTCAAATTCGCGAGAATCTCGGTGCATTGTGGTCGCGCTCCCCACGCGACGCGTGAAAGATCATTCGGATCCGAGCTTCGCATGCAAAGCTCTGCCAGCGCTCGCAAGACGGCAGGAGGCTTGGGATCGACGACGGAGAGACCGAAATAGACGGCCCAGGAGCGTGTCCGCCGTTCCGCGGCGGCGTCATCCAGAAAGTCAGACGCGTGATACATGATCTCAACCGCATCCGGATTCTGTGGTGACTTCCCCCAGACGTATTTGTTCCCGATCCAACGGACGATCTCTGTGCGTACCGTGGTTCGACGCAGCCCCTGGCGAACCGTCTTAAGGATCTCCGCATCGGGCCGTTCTTCCCGATCCTTGGCCTCCCAAAGTCGATCAAGGGCTTTGCCCGCCTCAACATCGTCGGGGAAGAACCGGGCGTAGTCCGGCGGTTCATACACATCAGTCCTGCTCCAGGCCAGAACCGAAAGAGGGGGCGAAGCCGCCTTGTCCCCGGGCGGTTGAGAGCTCGCCGGAGATGAAGCCGCCTGTTCCTTTTCCCCGGGTTTTTGAGCAAGCGACACACCTCCGAGCGCCAGGCCGCCTAGCGCTAGTGGAATCAGCAAGGCAACTTTCAAATAATTAAAAACCATCGATCTCAATACCTCCTTGGTCAGGTCGATAACCGACGCGGAGATCAGGGTATTACTGGTTCCCTTCCCGAGAGCAATCGCTTCCACAGTGGTCTGGGCCAGGGCCCTCGGCACGACATCTCGAACCGCATCACCCATCCAGGCGGCCGGGACAATGACATCGGGCGTGAAACCACGACGCTCCAGCCGGGAGCGAAGCCGTTCCCGTCCTCGGGCCAGCCGGCTCTTGACCGTTCCCACGGGGCATCCCAAATGACGGGCCGCCTCTTCGTAGGTGCGCCCTTCCAGGTCGCAAAGAACCAAAGGGGAGCGGTGGCGCTCCTTCAAGCGATCGAGTTCCTCGTGAACCAACTTTTCCAGCCCTAGAGGGTTCGCCGGCGCCGAGGAAATTTGCGCGAGTCCGGCAACGGCCTCACGTTCAACCTGCCTTCTTCGTTGCGCCCTGCGCTTGGCGCGCAGAGAGACGCGCAGCGCCACGCGATGGAGCCACGGCGCCACCGAGTCGCGCACCCAGAGCGATCCGCCGCGGCGGGCCAGGATCAGGAACGTCGCCTGAAAGGCATCCTGAGCGTCATGTTCCCGTCCGAGCACCGCGCGACAGGTGCGAAAGACCAGTGGACCATGCCGCTCCACCAGCCCGGCGAAGGCCTGCTCCGAAGACTCGCCGGATCGCGTCACGAACCGCTCAAGGAGCTGCCCATCCGTAAGGCCAGCGACGCTCCCCACACTCAAAAGCGTGTGAAAATCCCGCTCGCCGGCATCGTTTCGCGAAGAGGCCACGCCTTCGTCTCCCGGGGTTGGATGATTGGCTCATCTCCAGTAAAGCCCCCCCGAGGACGGAGTGTTCCATTTTTTTTGGCGCGAATTCACCGACCGTTGGCACCCTCATCAAAAGGCGTGCCCCGCGCATGGCGAACCCGTTGGCGAGCAAAGTCTCTTCAAGGACTCAGGCGGGCTTATCGGCGGCCGCGGGGACTGAGCCGGGAAGTTCCGCGAAGCTGTCGAGACTTTTGCGAAGAGCAGGGGCCAGCGTGTCGAACCGCTTCGACTCCACGGTGTATTTCACTTCATAGTCGAATCGCCCACCCCGAAAGCGCCGCTCAAGCACGGTCATGGAAAAGGGCCCGCGCTGGGTGCGAACCACCGTCTCCAGGGCTTCGCGCTCTCCTTGCTTGATGACCTCGCAAGAGAGCACCTCGCAGTTGGGTTCAACCTTGCGAAGTTGATCGGGAAGCTCCTGAGCCATCCCTTTGAGGTCGAGCGGCCGATGGGGCTGCGCCAGCACCAACACGTTATCCGACCAGATACCTGAGGCCGGGGCATTGGCAAAGAACAAGGCCACCTCGGCGGGGGCGAGAACGGGTTGCCAATCTTGAGGTAAATCCAGGGCAAACTTGAACTCACGCTGAACCCAACGGTTGCTCGCCTTCGTCAGCAAATCGGCCCCTGTATTGGGCGGGGTCAGCTCGGCCGAGTTCACCAGGGCGTCAAACATGGGGCGGACGCGCGGATACGATTCTTCGTCCACGTTGAGCGTAAATGTGTACATTTGCCGGTGAGCAATAACCCGCACGATCAGCTCATGCCAGAGGACTCCCGACGGAGGGCGAAACTCCCAGGTCGTCTCGAGCCGGTTTCCTTTCGGGCCTTTGACCACCTCGTTTCGCATCAGCTTGCCGCCGGCTCGTCCGCCGCGCTTGGCATTGCCTTCGATTCGGGTGCGATATTCGTCGAGATTCTCGGGAGCGAGACCGAGTTCGCAGGCTACAACCCCCGGGCGCTCGGGATCCTTCTGGCGGATCATCGCCACAAAGATCCGGTCTTCCTCTTCACGAATCGGGACCGGCCAATCCTTGGGAATCGTGACCTTCACCCCGAACTTTGGCGCCTCGAACGAGACGGTCTCACTCGTGGAGGCAGGGGGTTGAGCCGCATCCGGGGCCGCAAGCACCAGGGGAAGAAGCAAAGCGAGGGTTGTCATGGGCGGCGTTTCCTCCTGCGCGAGCCGATCAACTGTCGCGGATGAAGTCGGCCGCGTACGAGCGGACGACCCTGCCATTGAGGACGTGGAAGCGGCGGAGCTGCTCAATGAGCTGGCCGCCGAACCGATGGAGCGGGAGATGCACGATCTTGCGCGAGTACCGGTTGGCCAGCCTTCTCCAGGCTGCCGAGGGAAGCTTGGGGCTGACGACCGCTACGTGGCGCTGCTTGCTATGAAGGAAAGCGGCAGCCAACAGGCGCTCTTCCAGCGTGGTGGCAAAATCGAGCCGAGGATCAGTCCAGATCTCGGGGATGGGGCGAGGCGGGAACAGGAAGAAAGCGCCACCGTACTCAGCCTGGGCGATACCCGGGCCCACGAGGTTCTTCATGTGGTCGGTGGCGTAAAAAGCGAGGGTCGATTCCTCGTTGTGCTCGGCATACCAGGTGGCGCGGTTGGTATAGACCTGCGGGTCGGCCGGAACTTCGAAGAGGAAGACGACCACCTCGATGGTCCCTCGACTGGGAGGGATCACTTTCACGAAAAGGTCGCCGGTATGCCAGTTCCTCAGCGTCTCGCGAATGTCGATCCCGTCCATGACGCTGGTCGTGAACTTCTCCGAGCGCGCAAGGTCGGCGCCGATGATCGCCTTGGCCTGGTCTCGCACATGGCGATGGAAGCTCTCGATACGATCATCCTCGGGGGGCCATGAACACATTCCCAGGGGATCCCAGCGCTGCTTCCAACCCTGGCGGTCGCGCTCCGGCGGTCGAGGGCGCAGCTCGCAGTTGCGCCACAGCAGCGCCTGTCCGGGGAGCCGGCTGATCATCCGCGCAGCGCCCCAGCCGGGGACATCCGCCTTGTCGATCCCCATGCGTAATGGGGACTCAGGCTCGTCGAAGGGGTTTGGGTCCTCGCGATCCTCCCCCGACCCGGCATAGACATAAGTCCTGGCCATCTCCGCAACCGCAAGCGCGAAGTCATCGCCGGCCGTCTGCTTGGCGGCAACCACCAGCGAATAGAGGTCGGGCGTCAGACGCCGTTCCACCAGTGAGAGGTTCCGTACGTACCGGAAGTAGACGGAAAGGAGATGCGGCGTCACCCGCTTGGCAACGCGTGGCAACTTGGTGCGGAGCAGGTCGCGAGCCTGAAGCACCATCTCCTTGACCCCATCGACCGACAGGTTGTCGTCGGGAGTCAGCTCACGACGCCCGCGCTCGTAGAGCCCCGTCAGGAACGGCAGCTCCCCCAGCAAGAAGATCAGCGAATTGGGATCGACGGAAAACGTCTGGATCGGCGCGAAGAAAGATTCCGGCTCTGGGGGTTCGGCACCGCATTGATAGGCATCGCGGATCCAGGGCCAATCGAGGAGCGAGCAAACGAGCAGGATGGAGCGATATCGCGATTCGAGCTTGAGCAGCCGCGTCGCCATCCAGGCAATTCGGTCGGCATGCTGCCCTTCAGCGGGGCGCGGAATGGCCGGCAAAACCGCCGCGGCAAAGCCCGCGGGGCTCACCTTCTTCAGTGCGTACGGATCGGGGAAAACCGCCGACTGCCCTTCGAAGCGGGCTGTCTCCATGTCAATGAACGCGCGAGGAATCCGCTCGCCGATCGCCACCCGCAACGCCGCGATAACTCCCTGGCACGGATCGATGGGCACGTAGCTGAAGCCGTGGGTGGAGTCCTCCGGGTCAGCATCAAGCTGCGCCACAACCGAAATTTGGGGAAGCCGCTCGATCGCCTCCTCCACGTCATCCTGAAATGAAGGGGGGAGCGGCACCGCCACACAATCATAGGGGCGCGCCAGCAACTCTTCACGCACCCGAATCGCAAAGTCTCCCGACCCATGAACGATCGGCAAAACGCGAATGCGCGGGCTAATGGTGAGGAAGTCGTCAGCCGTGGGGCGAGGTTTGCTCATAAAGTCATTCAGCGAGAGAAGAGAAAAGCTGTGTATCCACTTTCCGCGATTCTCAAATCATCGCATCAGAGATCATCATCGTCTTCATCTTCGTCGTCATCATACTCATCCGCGTCGGGGTGAAGCGGGTCGCCGGGATTGAAGAAGAGGTCGCCGAGTCCCATCGGAGCATGCTGCCCCCCCATGGCACGTCGCTTACGGCGGGCAAGCTCCTCGAGATCCGCGGCTTCTTCGCCCAGCACGCAGAGCAGGGCCTCGCGCCAGGCCTCGTCATATCCCAGCGGATGCGCGCGATCCTGACTCATCCGCTTGATCGCATACCGCAGCAGGTTGATTCCGTCTCGAGGAGAGAAATCGAGCTTGAGCGAGTGCGCCTGCTGGAGGAAGTCCACCGTAACCGCGAGCAGCTCGACCTTGGCAAACGGCAGGTGGTACTTGAGGATCTCCATCTCATCATCGCGGTCGGGAAAACCGAGCGAGAGCGTCGGTTGCAGCCGCGAGAGAATGTAGTCGGGAACCTCGTAAGTCGACTCATCCTCGTTCATCGTGACGCAGACCCGAAAATCAGGATGCGCCGGGATCGTCACCCCCGCAACAACGCTCTCGACGTAGCGGCGATGGTCGAGCAGCGGCGCCAGGCTCGCCCACGACTTCTCGTTCATGCGGTTGCCTTCATCGAGCACGCAAACGCTCCCGGTCAACATCGCGGAAACGAGAGGGGAAGCGTGGTAGGCAATCTTGCCACTCTCGGCAAGCACCGGCGTAACAATCAAATCTTCGGGGCGCGTATCCGCCGTGCATTGATTGATATAAAGGGGTTGCTTGCGCAGTCCCGCGGCGGCCATCGCCAGGGTTGTCTTGCCGATGCCGGGAGGGCCAATCAGGCGAGGCGAAAGAGGTCGGTCGCGGGGATCGACCACCAACCAGCATGCCATGAGCTGCTGAAGAATGGCGTCCTGGCCGATCCATTCCTGCTCGGTGGTGTCGGGGTTGCTGAGGTGGAGCGTCACTCCCCCCAGCTCCACGGTTTTTGTCGTGCTTGACATCACGTCTCGATTCGGTGTCCGCTTCAGCCCCAGTCTACGCCTCTCCGAAAGAAGACACGCCCGGGTTGGGCCGAGTGTATCGCCTTCTCTCTTCGGGCCCTCTTTTGGTGTGGAAGGTCGAGAAGCATGAATCCCTGGCCGCTCATCGAGTCTCAAACTCGAAGGCTCCGCGCATGGGATCCCCCTCGGAACCCTCCCCGGAACCGAACCCCGCACCCGCGGCCGCTCGATCCCTCCCTATTAGTTTAACGGCCGCGGACCGGTTCGGGGAGCGCTTCCCCGCGCAAGCCGCCGTATTTACGCGCCGTCGAGAGCGGACTATCCGATTGCGAAGCAGGTGATCGGTGAATACCGTAGGGGGACCTTGCTAAACCCTTCGTGGATTCGTCTCAAGACTCAAAGACGGAGTAGGCGCGCAAGTCCCAGAGCCCCGAGAGGATTGCAGCAATCGCCTCGGTGCTTTTTCTCGTTTTCGTCATTCCCCCCCATCATTCTTCGGAAGCCAATCTGATGGAGCCTTTACCCAAGGACGCCAAGCCCTTTCCCGACGCGGAGGATGTGAGCATCCTCCACTCAATCGCCGGCGCGATCCGCACGCGGATTATCGGCGGCCTTTTGCTCGCCCTACCGATTGTCCTGACCTTCTGGATCATCTACTGGCTCTACAGCACGCTGCTAGGGATGGTGCTCACACCCATGGCCTGGCTTTATCGCCAGACGATGGGAGTTCCCCCCTCGCCGCTGTGGGAGCAGTTCGCGGCCCCGTTGATCGCGATCTTCCTCGCCTTATCGTTCCTCTACTTCCTCGGCCTCTTCGTACGCTCGTCGTTGCTCCGCGCTGTCGACTGGATGCTCTTGCGCGTTCCCGTGGTCACGACGATTTACAAAGGATTGAGCAACGTCGTTCAGTCCCTGAGCGGGCATATGCACAACCCGCCGTTCAAACGGGTGGTTCTCGTGGAATTTCCCCATCCCGGAATGCGCGCACTCGCCTTCGTCACGAACTCCCTTCGCGACAAGGCGACTGACCGAACCATCCTCTGCGTCTGCGTACTGACCGGTGTTGTGCCCCCCGCGGGATTCACTCTTTTCGTCCCTGAAGAGTCAGTGACCGACGTCGATTGGACCGTCAACCAGACGCTTCAGGCAATTCTCTCAGGAGGGATTACCACGCCCGGGGCCGTCCAATTCTTCGAGGGAAACCCGGCCCAGGCTCGCGAAACTCCCACGGAGAGTACGCCCCGGCACCCCCACGGCCCTTTAAATGATTTCTCGGGCCCTGCGTTGAGCTGACCGGAGCGTTAGACCCACTTGCGGAATCCTGTTCCCATCCGCGAGTAGTGCAGACGTATCCCTTGTGAGTGGCCGTGGCCTTTTTCATCCTCGGCCACTCAACTCTTGCGCCTATGTTTTAAACAACATCCTCGGTGGCCGTGAAGAGCCTTTGAGTGCACGGGGCAAGCATCTCCCGGCACAGACTTGCGCTCCTCTCCGGCCACCCGATCCAGGGGTGTCATTACTCCGCCACTTCCTGTAATACGGGGCGCGTGCTTTCGACACCCAGAAGCTCGCGGTAAGCCCCCTCGGTCCTGAGACCAACCAGGCGGCCGACTTCCTTGCCATTTCGGAAGGCCAGAACCGTCGGCACGGCAGACAGGTGTAACTTACCGGCAAGGTCCTGGTCCGCTTCGACGTTCAACTTGACGACCTTCGCACGCCCCTCGAACTCGGTCGCGAGCTTCTCGATCGTCGGGGCCAGCGCACGGCAGGGAGCGCAGTAGTCGCCGTAAACGTCGACCAGTACGGGAACTGGGGATTCAACCACTTCGCTCTGCCACTCGGTGGGACGAATTTCTTTGGCCACGGTACACATCCTTTTCGGGTTTCTCAGCCCGCTTATCTTTTGCGTCCGATCAACAGTCGGCCGGCCACTCAACCGGCCCGCTTGATAGACAGTGCGGGAACCAAGTCTCCGAGTGGACAAAGATTCGTTCCGCTCGAGAGTCCGTCGCCATAACGCCGACATTGGACAGGCCGCTAAGATTGTGGAAGCAGGGGTGTCTCCAACGCCTGCGCGGCCGATGAGGGGATGATGAATCAGACGGACGAGGCAGAGGGACTGCTCGATCGCCACCGCGCGGGGGACGACTCAGCCCGCCCGGAACTCATCCGATTAGCGCAAGGGCGCTTCACCGCGCTCGCGCGGGCGATGCTTCGCCGTTACCCGCACGTCCGCCGCTGGGAGCAGACCGACGACCTCGTAAACGCGGCGCTGCTTCGTCTGCACCGAGGGCTCGCTGAGGTCAAGCCGGAAAGCGTTCGCCACTTCGACAACCTGGCGGCGAGCCAGATCCGCCGTGAGTTGATCGACCTCGCCCGCAGCTACCATGGGCCCGAAGGACTCGGAGCCCATCACCACACCGACGGCACGGGCCCCGCCGCAAGGCTGAATCAGCTCGCTTCCGAGGAGGGGTCGAGCCAGCCCGAGACCCTTGAGGAATGGGCGGCCTTTCATGAGGCCGTTGAGCGGCTCCCCCAGGACGAGCGCGAGGTCTTCGACCTTCTTTGGTATCAAGGCCTGACCCACGCTCAGGCCGCCGAGGCCCTGGGGGTCGCGACCAAGACCATCCAACGTCGATGGGTCTCAGCGCGGCTACTGATCGCCGATGCGTTACGAGGGGAACCTCCCCCCCTGGATTGAGGTGCCCATGTCCGCCAGCCGTGAAGAGCTGCTCGACTTGATCGTTCGCTGGGAAGAATCTCAAGCGAAAGGGGAGGACCTCGCCCTCGAGGATCTCTGCCAAACGTGCCCCGAGCGCCTCGACGAAGTACGCCGACATATCGCCAAGCTCGGAAAGGCGGCCTGGCTGGACCGCTTCGTCACTAGCTCCAGCGCTTCGTCGTCCCGTACGAATGGGCCGCCCTTGGCCCCCGTGGAACTTCCTCGGGTGCTTGCTGACCGCTATCGCCTGGATTCGCTAATCGGTGTGGGGGGTTACGCCTGGGTTTATCAAGCCTTTGATACATGGCTCGAGCGCCCGATCGCCGTCAAGGTCCCCAAGGTCGACCGTTCCGTGGACGGTGAAGACGTGGATCAATGCCGCCTCGAAGCCAAAAAGGTGGCCCGTCTCCGGCATCCTCACATTGTTCCGGTTTACGACGTCGGCCGCGAAGGCGCCAACTGCTTCATCGTCTCGGCCTGGATCGACGGGCAAAACCTCGCCGACCGGCTCAAAAACGAGCGATTGACTCCAAGCGAGGCCGGACGAATTGCCTCCGAGATCGGCGACGCTCTGGGTAACGCCCATCAACACGGGTATGTTCACCGTGATGTGAAACCGGCAAATATCCTGATCGACACCTTCGGCCAAGCCTACCTGACCGACTTTGGCATCGCCGCACTCGAGGAAGATCTGGCAGGTGATAGCGCCATCGCGGGGACCTTGCCCTACATGGCCCCCGAACTCCTTGATCCCCATGGCAACGCCGATCACCGGGCGGATATCTACGCACTCGGCGTCGTCCTCTACGAAATGCTGACCGGGCGGCGCCCATTCGAGGCTCCCTCGTCCCTGGCCCTCCGCGAACGTATCGTGACCGCGACCCCCCTTTCTCCTCGCCGGCTCAATGCCGACGTGCCGGAGTATCTGGACGTCGCCTGCCTCCGCGCTCTGAGCCGAGATCCCCAGGCCCGATACCAGAGCGCCGAGGCCATGATTGCCGACCTACATTCTCCCACCCGTCGGCCATGACCTCGACGGGCCGAACCACGCAGGCCCTCCTTCAAGCGATCGCGTTGCCGGTCCATCGTCTGGGGTGATCCATGTTCCTCCTCAGGCTTGTTTCCGCAAGGGCCGTCGGTCGATCGAGATCCGGCGAACAGTCCCTTCTCCGCCTTCGCGGTCATTGCTCTACCGCCCGGCTCACACAGCGAACACACTTCACCTCTTCTTCTGATCGTGGCCTTAATGGGTCTTGAACTCAGGCTAACTCGATATGCCCTTGCAAAGCGAGGGAGACTCTTGCACATCCCGGCGTCTTCGTGACTTACTAATTTCTTCTGTACACTTCATGAAAAGAGGGCGTATGATAGCCGCGTGGATGCGCGACGGGTCTCGCCTTCCCACGAACCGGACCTGGATCATTCCCCAGGGAGCTGCCCGAGATCATGGGGTTAGCAACCAACCGGCGAGAGCGAGATTTCCGCCGAGACATGATCCCGGTCTTTTTGGCCGCGTTGTTCAGCCCTCTTCTGTTTGCTCTCTATACAAACCATATCTGGGAAGACTTCTTCATTACGTTTCGCCACAGCCAAAACCTGTGCGAAGGGCATGGTCTCGTCTACTATCCAGGCGAGTGTGTGCATGGTTTTACATCTCCACTCGGGACTCTTCTGCCCGCGCTCTGCTATCTCGCCACGGGATCGCGGTCTTACCTTGAAGCCATCTGGGCTTTTCGAGTTTTGAGTGCACTGGCTTTTGCCGGGGGCGGGCTCCTTCTCTGGCATCGCGTTCGGCTTGAGGCTCCCGAGCGAAGGCTCCCGCAGACGGCGCTCGTGTTGTTGTATGTCTTGGAGGTCAAAGCCGTTTCGTTCTCAGCAAATGGGATGGAAACGGCCTTCATGCTCCTCTTCCTGGCCTGGCAAGTGCACCTGCTGGGCCGCCAGGACCGTCGAAAGTTCCTCGAACTCGGACTCTGTTGGGCGGGTCTCATGTGGACGAGACCCGATGGCTGCGTCTATATCGCCGCCCTGGCGATTGCCGACTTCCTCTTTGGCGTAGGCTCGAGATCCGACCGGCTCAAGAGCCTGCTCGCGGCCGCCATCGTTTGCACGCTCCTCTATCTTCCCTGGTTCACCTGGGCCTGGTGGTACTACGGTTCGCCAATCCCTCAGACGGTGCTAGCAAAATCCAACTTGGCTTCATGGGCCCGCGCAGACTTCAACCCCATCAGCCGCTACATCGCGGGGGTGACAAAGATCTTCTTGCCCATTTATTACGAAATGGGGGACGGGCAGGGGTGGTATCCTGGGATCGTCGGCTGGTGCACGGGACTCGGGATTTTTTGTGCAAGCTACTGGCTGATTCCCGTGAGAGACACTCTGGGCCGGACCTGCTCGCTGGCCTTCGCCTTGATCGGCCTGTACCTCACGCTTTTGAATTACATGTTCCCATGGTACGCTCCGCCCGCCCTGATGCTCGGGCTGGTAGTCTTGGCTCGCGGAGTCCCCACCCTGATCGAGCGAGTGCTAGGACCAGGGCGGGGTGCAACCATCGTCGCGACGGTCTTGCTAATGACCTTGGCCGCCGAGCGAACTTTGATGTACGCGGGCACATCCTATCAAATGAAGATGCAAATGGCCGAAGTCGAAATGGGAAACCGGGCGAAGGTCGGCCTTTGGCTCAAGAAGAAAATGCGTCCGGGAGATACAGTCTACCTTGAGCCCGTGGGTTACATTGGCTACTTCAGCGGCGCCAAGATCCGAGATTGGCCGGGGCTGGTCGCCCCTCAAGTCTCGAAGCTGGCCCGAGAGCAGGGGCGCGACTTCTACACGGTGATACCGGCACTGAGACCCGACTGGATCGTCTTGCGCCCCTGGGAGAGCCGGCAGATAGCCGAGCGTGTCCCGATGTTCCTTCACAACTACGAGGCACTCAGCAAATTCGACGTCACCAATCGCGTGATGGCGATCGCACACCTGCCAGGCCGAATGTATCTCGCCAACGACGCTTGCTTTCTGATTTTCCGTAAAAAGGCAACCTCCTATACCGGCGATATGACGACAACCAGCAACAGGCCATAGATCGACCCAACAACGGCTTGCCACAATTGTAGGGCGGGCACTACCCGCCAATTTGCTGACGTAGCAACGAACGTGGCCCCAAGTCTTGTCCGAAGCACGCTCCCAATATTATAGGCTATTCATTTCTTGATAATTTTTGATCATAAATTCTCAACATATCTCAATATTCATTAAAATTCAACGACAAAGCAACGATCACTTCGCAAAAGCGCCCCGAATCCCTTAACGGGTCGGGAGACTCCTGCCCCCTTCGCGCATCCAGGGAGACTCTTCATGCGTCGCAGCTTTCTGTCATCGGTCGCGTGCATCTTGGCCGGTGGCGTCTTCGGTTGGCTGACCGCCTCCGGCCGATTCGCCGAAACTTTCGCACAACAACCCGCAGGAGACACACCGCAGGCCGGCACGGCGAGGGTGCTCCCGCAGCCTGACTTCCACTTCCGGGGAAAAGTCGGAAAGACCTACAAGGATTCCGATCCGCCGCAGTTCCCCCAGCCCGTGAGAGCGCCAAAAGGGGCGCCGAACGTCGTGCTGATCTTGCTCGACGACACGGGCTTCGGGCAGTACTCAACATTCGGCGGCGGCATCCCATCGCCGACGCTCGACAAACTTGCGGCGGAAGGGCTGAAGTACAACCGGTTTCATACAACCGCCCTGTGCAGCCCAACCCGGGCTTCGCTGATCACTGGCCGCAATCATCACTCGGCCACGTTCGGGTGCATCACCGAAGCGGCCACCGGGTATGACGGATACACCTGCGTCCTCCCTCGGAGTTGCGGCTCGATCGGCGAGGTGCTACGGCAGAACGGTTACATGACTGCCTGGATCGGCAAGAACCACAACACGCCGACGTGGGAGACCAGTTCGATCGGGCCATTCGACCGGTGGGCCAACGGCCTGGGGTTCGACTACTTCTACGGCTTTAACGCCGGGGACATGAACCACTGGGATCCACTTCTGTTCGAGAACCGCAACCTCGTCCCCAAGAGCAACGCCCCGAACTACCACATGACGGAGGATCTCGCGGACAAGGCCATCGAGTGGACTCGCAAGGCGACGAGCATCTCTCCGGACAAGCCGTTCTTCCTCTATGTCGCGCCGGGGGCCAACCACTCTCCGCACCACGCCCCGAAGGAATGGATCGACAAGTTCAAAGGGAAGTTCGACGGCGGCTGGGATGCCTATCGCGAGGAGACGCTCGCCCGACAAATCAAGATGGGCGTCGTACCGCCGCAGACCAAGCTCACCACGAGGAGTGAAGGGCTGCCGGCATGGGACACGCTCAACGGTGGGCAGAAGAAGGTCTACGCCCGGATGATGGAGACGTTCGCAGGGTACGCGGCGCACGTTGATCACCACATGGGCCGCGTGGTCGATGCCGTCAAGAAGATGCCGAACGCCGACAACACCATCTTCATCTACGTCGTCGGCGACAATGGCTCCAGTGCCGAGGGCGGCATCGAGGGAAGTCTGAACGAGAATCTGTTCTTCAACGGGTTCCCGGAGAAGTGGCAGGACAACCTCGAACACATCGACGAGATCGGCGGGCCGAAGTGGTTCAACCACTTCCCCAGCGCCTGGGCGCATGCGATGTGCACGCCGTTCCAGTGGACCAAGCAAGTCGCCAGCCACTTCGGCGGGACCCGCAACCCGATGGTCATTTCGTGGCCGGCGAAGATCAAGGATAAGGGCGGGATGCGCTCGCAGTTTCTGCACGTCATCGACATCGTACCGACGCTCTACGAGGCGATCGGCATTACCCCGCCAACGATGCTCAATGGTATCGAGCAGAAGCCGATCGAGGGCGTGAGCTTCCTCAAGACGTTCACGGACAAGGACGCCCCGGAGACACGGAAGACGCAGTACTTCGAGATGTTCGTCAACCGTGGCATCTACCACGACGGCTGGATGGCGTCTAGCCGCAGCTTCGTTCCGTGGAACCCCGTCCGCGGCGACTTCGACCCGTTCAAGGCGAAGTGGGAACTCTACGACCTCAGCAACGATTTCTCGCAGTCGGTTGACCTCGCGGCGAAGTACCCGGAGAAACTCGAGGAAATCGAGGAGCGTTTCTGGAAGGAAGCCGAGAAGTACCAAGTCCTTCCCCTCGACTGGAGAGGAGTTGAGCGGCTGAACGCCGAACTCCAGGGCCGCCCGAACCTCGCCGGCAAGCGCGACCGATATGTCTATTATCCCGGCCAGATTGCCTTGCCAAGCGGTGCCTGCCCTCCGGTGCTCAACAAGTCGTTCTCAGTCACCGCGAACATCGAGGTCCCCGAAACGGGGGCCGAAGGGATGGTCTTTACCGAGGGCGGCATGACCGGCGGTTACGGGATCTACCTGCGCGAAGGCAAGGCCCACTTCGTCTACAACATGCTGGCCATCAACCGGTTCACGATCACGTCCGACGAACTGCCGAAGGGGAAGGTGTCTCTCGTGATGAACCTCGCCTACGAAGGGAAGCCGGGCGAACGCGGCAAGCCTGCAACGGTGACCCTGACCGCCAATGGCAAGAAAGTGGGCGAAGGCAAGCTATCGAAAACCGTCCCGCTTCAGTTCTCACTCGGTGAGGGCATCGACGTCGGCATGGATACCGGCTCGGGCGTCGACTTCACTTACGAGTTGCCGTTCGCCTTCACCGGCAAGATTGAGGACATAACCGTCGAGCTGAAGTGACCCCAGCCTCGAGAGCAGGCCGGAAGCCGCGCCGGCCGGCTCTCACACTTACAAAGAATAACTACGATTTTCCAATGGAATTCAACGGCCGGCTAGCACATCCCATACTTTGTCCGCAGGCCCAAGCAAAATTGTCTTCGAACCTGTCCGTGAATTCCCGAACGGCGTGAATGAGGCGTGTGCGACACACGAGCAATAAATTCCGATTTTGCTGTCGAAGGCGAGGAGCGCCATTCGACCACTTGCGGGGACAGTCACCATCTAAGTGTCCAGGAACCAAATATGAAGAAAATCGCTTTTCTCCTGACAATGCTTGTGCCGGTCATCGTATCCGCGCAGCAGACGCCAACAGTGGGCTACGCACCGGTCAATGGGCTAAAATTGTATTACGAAGTCCACGGAAGTGGAGATCCCGTGGTGGTGCTCCACGGCGCGTTCATGGCCATTTCAGGCGACTGGACTGGGTGGATCGCCGAGCTTTCCAAAACGCGGAAAGTGATTGCCATCGAAATGCAGGGGCACGGGCGCACGGCCGACATTCCACGCCCGATTAGCTCTGAAAATCTCGCCGACGATGTGGCAGCGCTACTGGATTACCTCAAAATCCCAAACGCAGACGTGATCGGCTACAGCATGGGTGGTGGCGTCGCAATGCAGTGTGCGATCCGCCATCCGGAAAAAGTGCGCAAGGTCGTCAGCATTTCGGCCGTGTTTCGCAACGACGGCTGGGTCAAAGAAGCAGTCGAGGGACTTCCCAAAATCACTGCGGAAGCCTTCAAAGGCACACCAATCGAAGCCGAGTACAAGAGACTGAGCCCGACGCCGGACGCATTTCCGGAGTTCGTCAAGCACATCATCGCGACGGCTTCGAAGCCTTACGACTTCGGCGCCGAGCGGCTAAAGGCCACCAAGGCTCCGATGTTTTTCATCCACGGCGATGCCGACGGCGTGCGGCTCGAGCACATCTCGGAAATGTACCAACTCAAGGGTGGCGAGATCCATGGCGACATGCGACCGCGCTCAGCATCGCGACTGGCTATCTTGCCTAATACGACACATGTCACCCTGATGGAGCGCATGTCCGTTATCGTCCCAATGGTGAACGACTTTCTCGATGCCAAGCCGGAAAAGCAATGAGGAAGCCGAACGGCTTTTAGCGAGCGAAAGACACGAGCTTTGTTTCCCGGCGCGTCGGAGAGAACCTCGCTCATCGCGAGGTTCTCCTAGCCAACGTTCCGTGTGGGATATCGGTACGACTCCTTCCGTTCCGTGGTGGAAAATCGAAGGGATTCGCACCGTTTTTACGGATTTGGTGAATTCCAAGACACGCTCTTAAGCTTTCCGTGTCGGGAGGGAGGCGGCCTTCGCACGACGTCTGCCTGGCTCGGTATCCTTGCGCTGCAAAAGCTGTTGAAAATCGCCACGGCTTCGCAGCGATTGAAAGGCGGGTTCGCGCTGAATCAGGTCGATCTCATCGGGCCCGTAGTCCAGCGAGTCTCTGCGCGTAATCGCCTTTCGGATCAAAGAAATCGCAACCTCTTGGTAGACTTCGGCCTGCCTTAACGCGATCTCAGAGAGCGCCGCGTAGACGCAGGCGACGTTATGAAGGACCCGGTGATCATCGCCACCGAAGAGCAAGGCGAGATCCGCCTCGCGCTGGGCGTCGGAGGGGCGTTTTCGGAGGGCGTTCAGATAGCCAAGACCGGAGTGTGCCTCGGCGTTTTCCGGTTCGGCTTGCAGCACGAGACCGAAGTCAGCAAGAGCCTCATCGGCGTGGTTCGTTCGCTGATAACACCAGGCGCGTTTCATCCTCAACTTGTTATCGCGGGGAGCCAGATCTAGCCCTTTCGTGTAGGCCGAGATCGCCTCCTCTGTTTGGGACGCATGCTCAAGCATGACTCCCAGATCGTCGAACAGGGCAGGGGTCTGCTCCCCCTCGCGAACGGCCTTTTGCAACTCCTCAAGAGCGGCCGCCAAAAGCGCGCGCCCTGCCGGCTCCTCGCGCTTTGCATGCGGGATTTCCACATAGAAGTAGCGCAAGGTGTGTCCGCGTTCCACGCTGGCCCGCCCCTTGGCGGCGGCCTGCATCCCTTCCGAGGTGAGGCCCAGGTACTGGTCAAGGTCCTGAAACGCGAGAGATTTTTCGCCCAGCGCCAGCCGAACGCGGGCCCGCACCCGGTAAACCTGGAGAAAATTAGGGTTCTCCGCCACGACGCTGTCGAAGTCTTCAAGCGCCTTGGCGACCTCACCCCCTTGGAGGTAAAGTTGCGCGCGATAGTAGGCAGCCTCAATGAGCCGCCTTTCCGCGGGTGGCTTGAGCACGGCCTCGAAATCCGCCAAGGCACCTTCGCGGTCCCCCTGGAGCCAGAAAACCACCCCGCGATTCAAACGGGCCGGGCGAAAGTCGGGGGCAAGGCTCACTGCACGGTTGAGGTCCTTCTCCGCCTTATCGTATTGCTTGTGCATCGCCAGGGCCAAACCACGCACGCTATAGCCCCAGGGGGCCTGAGGTCGAAGTGCCACGCATGAGCCGAGCGCCTCAACCCCCTCGGCGAACCGGCCAAGCCGAATGTAACATCGGCCAAGTTGGAAGTGCGACCAGTAGTCATTGGGGTCAATCTCGAGCGCCTTACGATACGCCTCAATCGCCCTCTCCAGGCGTTCCGGCCGATCACCATCGTCCTCCTGCTCGACCTCCCGAACAGACCTGGCCTGGGGTGTTCTGCGATAGCTTTCCCCCAGCAAGAAGTAATCGAGCGCCGTTGCGTTATCGGTTTGCCCGGAGTCCAACGAACGTTGCACATCTTCGAGATCCTTCTTATGGGCCGCCGAGGAGTGGTGGGCCAATAGGTGGTGGAGCTCGTTAAGACTGTGCCGTAGCGAGGCGCGCTCCTCGTTGAGTGGAAGCCGCTCCCAATTGGTCCCCCAGCGACTTGCCAGATGGAGCGCTGACTTGGCCGAGCCATCGCCGCGCCGAGGGTCGAAATACGGGGCATGCTCCGAGACAGGATCGGTCGTCGCGGAAAAGAAACGAGCTTCGTCGGCAAGCCTCCGGAACTCCGACACCTCGCGTCGTGCAACTTCCCTGCTCTGAAGCTGCTTGGTCTCCCTTTCGGCCTCGCGAACCCGCACGGCTCCGAAGAGAACTACCGCGAGAATCGACGCAACGGTTCCTGTCCTTCCCAGGGCCTTCCGATGCCGTTTCGCCCATCGCCACGCGCGGGCCGGCAACCGCTCGGGATACGCCGAGACCGGCTCCCCCGCCATGAACCGTTGCACATCTTCCGCCAGCGACAACGCGGTCTGGTAACGATCGGTCTTGGCGAGGGCCATCGCTTTGCGACAAATCGCATCCAGAGGCTTGGGCACATCCGGACAGATCTGAGACGGGGGAATGGCCGGCACGGCCTTGGCGAACTGGATGAGTTCGTAGGCGGTCTTGGCACTTCGAGGTTGGTGGCCCGTCAAGATCTCGTAGAGGATCGCTCCGAGCAGAAAGACATCGCTTCGGTGATCCACCTCTTCGTTGCGCCCGGTGGCGATCTCGGGAGCCATGTACATGGGCGTCCCCATGATCGTGCCGGCGCGCGTTTCGGGATACCCCGAACTCTCGTTCAAATGCACATACGACGCATCCCCTCCAGACCCAGCACGGTCCGGTTGCCCCATGATCTTGGCGATTCCCCAATCGAGCAGGATCGTCTCACCATATTCCCCCTGCATCACGTTGTCAGGCTTGAGATCGCGATGCACAACCCCTCGGCTATGAGCGTAAGCGACCGTCTGGCACAAGGACGTGAAAATCTGTAGCAGCCGAAACTGCTCAACCTCTCGGTCGCTTCGATTCGTGGCCTTCAATTCATGATAGTCTTTGATCACTTGATGAAGCGTTTTTCCATGCAAGAACTTCATCACGTAATAGGGCTGGCCATCATCGTTGTAGCCAAGCTCGTGGATCGGTACGATTCCCGGGTGCTCAAGCTGTCCCGTGACCTGAGCCTCGACCTCGAAGCGCTGGAATTGCTCAGAGCGCCGACCTGACATCCGCTTGAGAGCAACTTGCCGGCCGATAACGGGGTCTTCCGCTTCCCAGACTTCCCCCATTCCCCCTCGAGCATGGAACCGCTTCAGAACGTAGCGGCCACATCGGAGCCCATCTTCTTCTTGCCTGGGCGACTGCGCTCGGCTGAGCTTCGTATCATCCTTCATCGGCGCCGCGGCGCCGCCCCGCCCGACGTCGGTGGCGCCAGTCGCATCCAGGCTCCCATTCCCCGTCGAAACATGCACACCGGTCTCTTGTTGCGGCTGCGTCCCTTGCAACGGATGGGGCAGGCAAACGGTGTCAACATACGATCCCGAACCATCGGACAACGAAGGGGCATTCGGCGTATCGCAGCTCGTCCGAGCGGCATCTCGGCTGACCAGTCCGGAGTCACCGATCTGAATCGTCGCACTGTCCTCGCTTGAAGGAGCAGGGGGCGGAGAGATCGGTTCGGCTCCCCCCCTCAGAGTGGCTTCCGTCCCGCCATTTGCTTTCTCATGCGAGTCATGCGAACCCGATGGCCGCACATCGGTCACGTCGGTTCGCAAAGACGGAGAAGGCTGATCCGGCACGGTTCTACCTCAACACAGAAGATCATGCGTGATCGTCGAGTTCTTTGCGGCGGAAACCCTCATCGCTCGAGCCTCAATGACACCCTCTCAAGCGTTGGGGCACTCCGGTTGAGAGGCTTGTGCCCTGAGGGAGACCGATGGGCAGCAACAAACCTACATTTCTCAATGTAACCAGCCAAGAGCCAAGGTGCTAGCAAACATCGAGGACGCTCTGCATGTTCTCTTCGGACTCATCGCGACAACGGCGACGCGACAAGCGCCGCCCGTGCAAATGACTTCCGGCAAGCCCCAATAGCAAGGCCGCGCCATAGACGCGAGCGTGGGGAGCTTCGTCGTTCCCGCCCCTCTCCGTGAGAGGATCTTCTCCGACCAATCCTTCCAACCCCTGATCCCAGAGAAGCGCGGCCATCTCGGCGCTAAAGAGGTCGCGGGTTGGCGAGAGATCAGCGGCCGGCAGCGTTTGCTGCGGCGGAGCTTTTCGCCCCAGTCGCTGCGGACGAACCGGCTTGTTGGAATTGACCGCTTGTTGAACGTCGTCAACGTTGAGGATGCCCGCCACGTTGTTCCAGAACAGCTCCTCGAACGGTCCTCCGCGCCCCAGGGCACGGCGAAGGGCACCGGCCCCGGTGAGTAGCCGTAGCGACGTCCTGGCGTAAGCCAACCGACGCCCTCCACCGGCTTCGACCCATCCGCCAAGCGTCTTGTTCAGATTCGCCAGGAATCGCTTCCAGAGTCGGCTAGACTTCGCGGCCAGGTCCGCGCCGTCGGCCGTATTCGTAATGATGGCGGTCTGCGGGGCGATCGATTGCCCCGGTCCTCCTCCAGTGGTGGATGCCGTGGAAGTCCCCACACCAGGAGCTACCGTGAGGGAAGTTGCCAGCACCGCGCTCAGTTGGGGGACGCCGCCGATGGGAACGGCCGCGGCGAGTTGCGTCTCTCCCGAGGCCAGATTCCCAGGGCCCGCCGCAAAGTCTGAAGTGAGTGCTCCGGACGCCGACCCGGAAGCAATGCCCCCTCCGCTGTTTCCCGAGGCTTCGACGCCTCCTCCCGAAGGTTGAGCCCCAGGTCCGGGGAAGGTCAAAGCGAAGTTGATGGGACCGTTGAGGCCCCCAAAGCTATTGGTAAAAGAAATCGATTGGCTATATCCCGGAGTCAGGAGCACCGCGCCGCCGGCCGAAGTCTGAGAGACATTGCTGACCTGGAGGTTGAAGCTTCCCGCGACATTGCCGAGAACCACCAGCTCAACATTCCCTCCCACCGAAACGTACGTTTGGCCCAGGTTATTGGAATAGGCGTTGGTTCCTTGGTTGTAAGCCACGCCGGATCCCTGAGGAGTCTCCAGGTCAAAGGAAACGGGATCGAACCAGAGGATCGTAAACGCCATCGGAAAGCTGGTCGCCAGAGCGGCGATCGTGGGTGCAAAACGAGCCTGAATTTGTCGGTTCAACGCATCCGTGATCAAGGCGGGACTGGCTCCCGCCGCGCGCAGAGCGTCAACGAGGGCGGATAGGTCGTTCTGTAACTGCATCAAGAACGGAGTACCTTGAGCCAGGACTCCAAAGTCCGTGGATGGGGCCATCGGTGTAACAAGGTTGGCCTCCACCAATACCGCACCATTGGCGATGGTATTACCCGCGCCGCGCGACACGACGGAGTGTCCTCCGAATATCGCGGTACCAGACAGGAGGTCCCCCGCGCCCGGAAGGAAGTCGGCCGAGGTCAAGCTGGGCGAGAGTGCAATCACATACGTCCCGGCCGGGAGCGCCCGGCCGAAAAGCAAGGTCACCGTTTGGCGCGATGCCGACGAATAGTGCAACCCGCTCGCCACCCCCAGATCGGCGCTCGGGTCGTAGATCACCGCGTTACTCCCGCTCCCTGAAAGCGGTATGACCTGAATGGTATGGCCATCGGGTGAATACCAGGTCACGGTGTAATTCGCAGGGTTCTGAGCTGCGACAGGGTTGAGGCGATCCCCCTGGAACGTTAGCACCAGGCTCGTGACCGGCCCCCCAGGCAAGATCGACTCTGCCTGCACGGAGACGACTTGCGGTAAAACATCGATGTTCAGCGAATAAACACCGATGCCGCGAACCCCCGCGCTATCCGTCTGGCCGAAGACGTGGACCGTCAGCACTTCTCCCTGCGCGGCCACCACCCGGAATCTCGAACCGACCCCCAGCACGGCGCCGGCTCCGTTCGTGACCTCAAGTTGTAGTCCCACTCCATTGGCGCTCGAGAACAAGGCGGAAAAGTCCACGACCTGATCGCCGCTGCCCGCCACGGACTCGGTGGGAACCCGGAACGTGTAATATTCATCCTCATATCCGGGCGTGATAATCTCGGGAAGCGTCGCCACATGCTGCGAGCTTCCCAGGTTCCGAGCGGTCTGCGGCGTGGTGTTGGAGGGGATCGTCACCGGCTTTCCGAAAATGAACGTGACACCCCCCACGTCGGTCACCGCCAGGTCGGTGATCCCGTTGCGGGCGAAGTCTCCCGAAGCAATCTGTCCGGCCTTGCCAACATTCGCGAGTACGATGGGATTACCGAAACCGGCGTAGTTCCCCTGGGAATCAACAAGGCCAGGCAACATGATCACCTGCGCCGTCCCCGATCCATCGGCGGGTTCCGCCGTCACGATGATGTCGAGATGACCGTCGGCCCCTCCAATTTGGATACCGAGATGGGAAGCCGTGGAAGCGCTGCCGAAGTCGACAATATCCAGGCCGCCGATAATGACACCGCTCGAGGATTGGGAGCTTACCAGATAGGAATGCGGGGCCTGGAAGGTTCCGTCACCGTTGCCAAGGAGCACTTCGACCTGCCCGGAGCTCTCCCCCGCGAGAATGAGATCGAGCTTTCCATCACCATTGAGATCCGCCACGCTGGCCGCGCCCACCTCATCCCCGGTGGAGAACTCGCCACCGTCTCGGAAGGTCCCATCGCCGTTGCCGTAGAAGATCTGAGCGACGGGAGCGTCCTTGCTGAAGATGATGATGTCGGCCCGACCATTCCCAGTGAAGTCCCCCACGACCATGGAGCCGGCGTCCTGCGCGAAGTTTGTGGTGTAGAGGGTGGGGGTCGAGAGCGTACCGTCGGGGCGGCCAAGCAACACGGCGAACTGGAGGTTCGAGCCCGCTTGCGCCACGCCTTGAAGCACGGCGAAGTCCGTATCTCCTTGCCCCGTAAAGTCGCCGCTGACCACCGCAACCGGGTCGCTCAGGGCATCGAAACGTCTTTGGGGTTGGAAACTGCCATCGCCGTTACCGACCAGCACCGAGAGGTCTCCGGCGAGCGCATTGGGAATAACGAGATCCGTCCCTCCATCCTGGGTCAGATCGGCCACGGTGATCGGCCGGCCTCCGGCTGAGGGATCGTTATTGAGCCCGGGTCCCACATTGTAAGAGCTTGCACTCTGGAAGGTGCCGTCGCCGTTGTTGAGCAGGACATTGATGGCGTCTGAGTCCGTCGTGCTCGAAACGATGATGTCCGGGGCCTTACCGTCGAGGTTGGCGACCGCAATTGAGGAGGGATCCCCCTGCGTTGGGACAAAAAGCGTTTGAATGTTCGGCGTTTGATACTGGTCGAGGTAAGAAAGTTGGAGGCTATATCCGTAGCTCCCTTGCCCGAGCACCTGGATCAAGAGCTTCTGCCCCTGAGTCACGGGCACCCGAAGTGTCTCCGTGACGGCCGCCGAGGAACCTGCCGGGGGAGAAACCCCAAGAAGCTGCTCGCCATCTCCCGAGAAAATCTGGAATCCGAGCGGCTGCTGAACGTTGCTCGCGGGGGTGAGCGTTACCACGATGGAACCGGTCAAAACCGCCTGGACGGGAAAGACCGGTTCACTTCCCGCGGTGGATACAACCTTGAACGCCGTCTTGGTTGAGGAGAACGTGCTTCCATTCACGTCCTTCACCGTCACCGCCACCCTGTACGAACCGGTCCCGCTGTAGACGGCGTTCCCCAAGACCTTCCATGTGGAAACGCCCCCCGACACGGAAACTGGGGCGATCGCGATCCAGGGGGATCCGCTGATGTTTCCACCCCAATTCACCGAGAGAGAAAAGTCAGCAAGCGTCGCGTTCGGATTCGAGTCGGTGAAAGTCGCAAGAACCTGGGTCCCAGTGTCGTACCCCTGGTTCGCGTTGTACGTTGCGGTAGGAGAGGTGTCGGTCAGCGTCCCCCCCGCGACCTGTGCTTGACCTTGGGCCAGGGCAGCGTTTCCACCACCCACGCGCACCCCCACCATCACGGTGTTCATTCCTGCGTGAAGATAGGTATGGCTTCCTGACACCGAGTAGGCGCCATCCCCCGTCGCCGTGACGGTTCCTACCGAGAAATTCCCATCCCCCCAGGAAATCACCGCCGAAAAATTGCCGGTCGGAACTCTCGCGTCCGTCGCGGTGACGGTCGCAACGACCCCACTGAAGAGAACACCAACCTTGGCCGTCAGAGGGGAGACCGCAATAGTGGCGGGACTCGTTGACGTGGGATTCACTCCGAAGACCGCCGCCACACTCTGAATGGTCGAGCTTCCGCCGTCCTGGTCATTGATCGTGACCTTGACCGCGAACAGCCCCGTCGTGCGGTACGTATGGCCGGCGGCGACATCAAATCCCCCGCGCGCGTCGACGACGATTCCTCCTTCCGACGCCGAAACCGTGGAGGTCGAGCCGTCTCCCCAGGCGATGGTCGCGGTAAAATCGCCGGCCTGAGAATGACTATCCGTACCCAGAAAGCTGGCGATCGTCTGCGTCGCGGCAACGCCCTGCGTGTACGCGAGCGACGCACCGGTAAGTGTCAGAGGACGATCGTATTCGTACGCACCGATATCGGAAGGTCCCTGCGCTGATCGAGAAAACCCTCGTTCGTCGGTCGCCGGCGCCAGGGCGCTATTGCCCGTGCCAATCGCCGGACTCCCCGCCAAGAGCGCCATCGTCTGGGTCGGCCCTCCATTCGAGAGCAGCGGCCCCAACATGGGGCTGAGAGGCGCCTGCGCTGTCCCCGTCAAATCGGCCGGAGACCAACCAAGGCTGCCGTCGACCTGACCGATCAGGTTATTCCCGAGCGACGTGAACCAGGTTCCGGGCGCATCCAGCACATCGCCGCCGATATTCCCCGCGATAATCGTATTGACCAGCGACAGCTCACCCAACGCGGCCTGGTAGACCCCTCCGCCGTCATTGACGTAGGTGACCCCCGCCTTGTTATTCGAGATGGTGTCGTTGACCAGAGACAGCACCCCCGACGTCGCATTTCCCGACGCGCTCGGCCCATTCATGATGCCGCCGCCGAGGTTGATGGCGATATTGCCGCGAAACGTGCTGTCGACCACCGTCGCCGTGCCGGCCGACGCGAGCCCCGCCCCCTGGAAGCCGATGTTCCCGCTGAACGTCGTGGCGGTCACGGTCAACATCCCTGAGGCGGTGTTGTCGATCCCTCCCCCCAGGTACGCCGTTCCCGAAGCAATGGTGCTCTGGCTGACGCTCAGAGTCCCGGCATTCTCGATGTTCCCGCCATTGCCCCCTTTGGCCTGCCCCGACGTGATCGTCAGCCCCGAGAGCGAGACAGTTCGACCGCTCGCCACCTCGAACACCCGGCTCTGCGAGTTTCCGCTGATCGTGAGGCTATTCGCCCCCAATCCGCTGATCGTCAAGTTCTTGTCGAGGAGCAGCTCTCCATGCGTCAGCGTGATCGTCTTCCCCGCCAGGCTGGGGGCAAAGACGATCGTCCCGCCACTAGGAGCCAGCGCAATAGCTCCTCGCAAAGAACCGGGGTCCGTGACGTTATCGCTCGTGTCCGTGACCGTCAGCACACTCGGAACGACGGTCGCAAGCAGCGTTCGCTCTTCGAGGATTTCCCACCGCGACGGACGACCGCCACGCAGCCGTCCGTTCCGCCCCGAGTCCCAGACTTCCCGGCGCGGCCGGCGTTTCTCGATTCGCCGCAGAGGATACATGTTTTCCTCCAGGCTGTGGGCTCAAAAAGGTGTGACATCCTCGCAATCCGGCGTCCAGCCGCGGACGAATCCCTCCTCGACGCAGTAAGCAGACGGTCAACTGCCGGAAAACCTCGACCAAATCCCCAGGTCTCTCATGGACGACGTCGAGGTTGTCTCATCAAACCCGCATGCGCAGATTCAGGCGCGGGTACAGCTTCCTGGCAGGCAGGCACCCAAACCAACTCTGAGCCGCACAAAACCGGCTCACATTCTCATTTAGAATCGATGAATCGGCCTCGAGTCTCCGAGCAAACATAGCTCGCCGTCACGCACTTTCCGCGAAAACGAGAGGCCTGCGGGGTCATCAACGCCAATGCCCGCTTTTAGGGATGTTCGACATCCACCGGCGCACTATTTCCTCGTACGTTACCCCCAAACCCATCTTCCGTGACTCCGAAGAATCCCGTTGAGTTTTGAAGGTCCCATGTTATTCCGAAGGTTCACCTCATCTTAACGAGTCTGCGGGATCAATGACACTAGTCTGTCTTGGCGCTGCGCAAGTCCGAATCTCAACCGCGAAATCGAAAAAACCAGACCTTCAAAGTCAGCGCCCTGCCACCCTCCAGCATGATCCCGGAGAGGACCGCCCCAAGACCCAGTTGACCCAATTTTCGACATCATACGTTGATGGATCGAACATTCCTCTCAACCAACAACGAATGGATTCAGCCTCTCAACAAACAGCGAGATCACGCTTGATGGTAGGGTCGGTCATGTCACATCATCTCCATCTACCCAGAAGGGCAGGGGATTCATTCCCACAGATGACAATCCTGGCCCCATCCAATGTCAAAAATTCTTCGTGTTGTCGCAGAATCGAGCGAACCAGAGATGTGAGACTTCACCAGCAATAATTCAAAACAGCGAAATAATCATGCAACCATAAAACACTTGAGTATCTTTAACAGAAATCTACCAGCCGCCGCCAAGACTCAGTTACGCCAACCCGGAGACAGGTAGCGCGCAGGCGCTGCCCTTCCCCGAATAGTTCTCATTTTTTGATGCCGGCCGCTAATGCGTGCCTCTCATGTAGGCGACAACCAAAATTGGGTTTGGCGATTTCCCTGATTTGCACTCTTCGGCAGGGCTCGTGTCGATCGTCTGGCCAATATATCCCTCCTTAGCCAAGACAAACGACCACTCGGGCATCTCGGGAGGGCCAGGTGTCGCCCTCGTTGGCCGAGATGGGCTGTCGCTCACCGGGAATTGGAGCAAGAAGGTCCCATCCGCCCCCGTTGCGGCCGGGTCCGTCGCCATGAACAGGCTGGTAGCCTCCAAAACGATATGTAATCCCACCACCGGTGCCCCATGGTGAGAGTTCTTGATCCTACCTCGCACTTCGTAATCGTAGCCATACCGGCGCCCCGGTAGGCCGCTGGCCAAGATTCCTCAAACGAGAATCGTTTAAAACCGATTTCCTGAGTTGTGTTATGAAGCGCACCGCAATGTCGATACGTCAACTCAAAAACGCCGCTGCAATAATAGGGAAACGTATGAAATCCTATATATTAGCAACTATTATATTTGTAAAAAACCAAATTTTATGACTGAATGCGGACCAAAGATCGTGGAATCGTTTTGAAGTCCAGTAGCCTAAAGTCCTTGGTAGTCAGGATACGCGTCATGGAAGTCCATTCTCCATGGCACAGCGCCATTCCTGGTGTCAAAAGACTAGGGCGGCAAAACCGGTTTGATAAGTAAATCTTCAAGCCACCCGAGGTAAGTCTCCGGGGCACGGCGAAATCGACGCCCCAACGTCAGGACGGCCTGCCTACGTCCCAGGTGGTCACGCAAGGCCCGCCACGCCGAGACATCGGACACGATCAGGTTCGCCTCGGCAAGCGGCCGTATCGATGAGCCTTGTGCGAAGCTGCCGATCTTTGGGAGCCGAGCCGTTCGCCTACCTGCGTGACTTGCTCGATCGCGTCAGCCCCCATCCAGCGAGTCGGATTGCCGAACTCCTACCCGGCGTTTGGAAAGTCTTGCCGAGATAGTGTCTTTTCCGTCCCAACCAGGTCCCTCTCATCCGATCCATCTTACACCGAGCAAGCTACCCACCGTCCCCGCCGCGTCTGGTCAAGATGGGCGCGGCCGGACATTTACTCATCTCCGGCCTCCGCGCCAACGTTCCGTCGACTCACCCGCGCGGTAAGGATGCCAACCGCTATCGCCATCACGGCAGACGACATCGGCTGGATGATCAAGCGGCGTATGAGAAACATCGGCGCGGCGGACGACTTCTTGGCCCCCGTCGTTCCGAGTGAATGGCAGCAGGGGCGTGCCAAGCCACTTATCGCCGCACTGAAGTGAGGATGTGGCGGCCGATCCATTGATAGGCGACAGGTTCCTGGTCTTCGATATAGGCGAGGTTGTGACCTGCCCCCAGAACCTCTGTAACGTCGACGTGAACACCGCGACGGGCCGCTAGCCAAACGAAAGACAGGTCCTGAGCATCAAAGTTGTAATGGTCCAGTTCTGGGTAGTTGACATAGATCGCCAGCTCACCAGGACGAAGGTTGGTTGAATCCAACAGGTCGGCCGGGTTGTCTCGCATAACCCGGGCAATAAGACCCGGGTCGTCCCCGTAGACAGGCCTAAAGTACGTCTTGACACGTCGGGTAACCAGATCGAAGAAATAGCGAGCGATGATCATATTGGGATTATAGTCGAGTCGCATGCGGAAAGTGGCCGGATTGAAATCGTCGCCGTAACGGCCCTGACAATTGTCGTAGCGCATATTGAGCGGCCCTGCGAGGGTCGCAACGACACCGAACAGGTCGCGGTGCTTCAGCGCGATTGCCATCGCACCATAGCCGCCCGCCGAAATCCCAAGAAGAGCGTGAGCTTCACGCTCGGGTCGAATCGAATAGGTTTGCGTTACGAATGGAACGACCTCGTGTACGATATGGTCCTCGAACCGTCCGCCCAGGCCATTTACCCAAAGGGAGTGGACGGAGATTACCCGGTTCAGGCCTCGATATGTCCCATCCGGCGCCGCAATGACTGCCAACGGCATTTCACCTCGAGCCATAGCTCGGTCAAGCGCCTCAAGGTCTCCAGGATCGAGGAAGTCGTGCTCGTCGACGTCGGCACCGTGAAGAAACAGGATTAACGGGTACGACATCTCTGGGTTGTAGCCGGGGGGCAAGTAAACGTACAAGTCTCGCGGCATGCACAGGATCGGCGAGAAAATCCGCCAGTCGCGGCCATGATTCTGTGTATGGTCGACGACACGGCCGCAGAGTTTGCGATTGAGTCGATCCAGGCTCAAAGCGTCGAAGACCTGGCCGTATGCGGTGGTAGTCATTGAGACGATCACCAGTAGCGCGACATACACACGGCTCATGCTCGACATCTCATCCAGAACGTCGATTCGCTTGGAACAACAAGATTGATCGACCGGCCTCGGGGCTTGACTTTCGTTTATCCACTATATGTTCGCGCTCGCACGATTAGCGTTTGGCTCATCACGGACTCCGGGGTGGTGCGACCAAGAGGCCGATCAACGCCCCCAAGTGGCTTTTGCCACGGTCCCGGACATTGTGGACGAATTTAAAGAATCCCAGATACGGTGGCAGGCACTCTTGCGAGATTCCTCGGCGAGGACGAAGCCAACTCCGCAACAGCGACCAAAGTCCTTCGAGGGTGTTGACGTGGACCTCACAGAACCCGTCTCGGTCATCATCACGGGCGTACTCACCCGCGCCATGGCAGACCGTGTGATGAGTGTAGCCCCACTCGGAGAATCGACTGTAGATGTCACACTCATCGGTGTAGACGACGCTTCCCTCGGCAATCGTCGTCTGAATCAGCGGACCGATTGTCGCCGATGCTGGCGACCAGGCCTCCCGCCCCTTCGTCGAATTTTTCACCGCCACCATCCGCAACCCGAACACCCACCAAGCCTATGCCCGCTTCGTCGCCCTCCGCGACCGGGCCCTGATCGCCGTGATGGTCTACAGCTTCGTACGCATATCCGTCGTCGGCATGCGCATTGAGGACGACTACGCCAAAGACAAACGCTGGTGGTTCCGCCTCCACGAGAAAAGTCGGCAAGCTCCACGAGATGCCCGCACATCACAACGCCGAGGACTCGACAGGCGAAACGCCTGGGACATGGTCAAGCGGCGGGGTGGGCGGTGGGACTCGACCGCCTCCGCAACCCTTCCTGCCGAGGCACCGGCATCACCGCCTACCACGAAAATGGCGCCGACATCGTAACCGCCCAGCAGATGGCCGCACACACCGACATCAAAACGGCCAGGCTCTGTGACCGCACCAGCGATCAGGTGACGCTCGACGAGGCCGATCAGATAGAAATAACGATATTTCTTTACACCAAGTAATTCCATTTGTGCTTATTACAAATATCAGAAGTCCAAGTGGACCGAAAAATGGAAGCGGTTTTTTCCCAATTTTCGGTCAGGATTGATACACCGCATCGCTACAATCTCGATAGTATGGGGCCGTATCAATCCTCACTGGAAGTTCGAAACCATGCTCGTGTCGCGTCTCCTCCTCGCCTTAGCCATGCTAGGAGCAGCCCTAACCGGTTCACCCACGGTTTCTGCTCAAGACTCCAAGGAACCACGGAAGAATGAGGAGAAACCTGTACGCCCAAGCGGGCGCGGACCCGGAATGATGTTTTCCATGCCGAAGCCGGGTCCGACCGAGCTGCCCATACTGCCAGCACTGCCAGCCCTCGCGGATGCCTCTTTCTACGCCAAGGCCGACGTACCCCATGGTACGGTCGAACAGGCGACCTACACGAACCACGCGGGACAAGAGAAGCGGATGCACGTCTACCTGCCACCGGGCTACAAGGCGGATGGGGATACCAAGTATCCCGTGCTCTACCTGAACCACGGCGGCGGCGACGATGACTCGAAATGGACGAGCACCGACGCCCGCCAGGGTGGAAGCACCCACTTCATTCTCGCAACCTCATCGCGGCCAGGAAGGCGAAGCCGATGATTGTCGTGATGCCGAACACGCGCGGCATCGCCTCGCTCATGCCCCCAAAGGCCGGCGAGGATGACGCCTGCACGAAGGAGTTCCTCAAAGACATCATTCCTTTCGTCGACGGGCACTACCGGACGAAGCCGGGCCGGGAGAACCGCGCGTTGGCCGGGCTGTCGATGGGCGGATTCGTCGTGATGAACACCGGCCTGTCGCATCTCGACACCTTCGGCGAGTTGTACGTCTACAGCTCCGGCTACTTCCCGGACCAAATGCCGGAGTTCGAGGAGCGTTTCAAGTCGGTCTTCTCAGACCCGAAGACCAACGAAGAGTTGCTGCGGGTGCCGTTCTACATGGCCCAGGGCGAGACCGACATCGCGTTGAAGAACGGCTATTCGGTGATGGCGGTCATCAACAAATACGGCGTCCGCAACTTCTGGGTCCTGAGCTCGGGTGGACACGAGTGGGCGAATTGGCGACGGTATCTCTACCAGACGGTCCAGGTCATGTTCCCCGAAGACCGCATAAAGTGAGCATCGAGGCCAATCCGAGATGTCCCCACGTTCAAGAGTCTCGGAACCGCCGCGGAAGTCGACGGCAGACGCGGGCGATGACCTGGCGATGGGCCTACGGGCTGCGTATCTGACCATGCACCGACGGGCAAACGCCGAGTTTGCCCGCTTCGGCCTGACCGCCGATCAGGACGTCATCCTGACGACCTTGGCCGAGGAGGACGAGGTAACGCAAAAAGAGCTGGTGCGACGCACCTCCTCCGATGCGAACACGATGAGCGAGATGCTCGGCCGCCTGGAACGTCGAGGCCTCATCGCACGCAAGCGGAACGAATCCGACGCTCGGGCGAGGCTGGTGTCGCTGACCGAGAGCGGCCGCGAGGTGCAGCGAGGTGCAGCGAGGTGCCGCGAGGTGCAGCGAGGTGCAGCGAGGTGCAGCGAGGTGCAGCGAGTGGCGCAGGATGGCATCGCGGCCTTTTGCGAACTGCTCGCGGGGTTCGTGCCGCCGGACGCGTTGGAAGGGTTGACGGGACACTTGGGACAAATCGCCGCAGGCATGACCGGCCAAGGCCAACCCTAACTGGCGACCTGCTGACGTTCCGGAGGGCCGAGGATTCGGTCACGTGCGTATGGGCGGGATAATCCCTCTATCTGCCACTCCCCCAAGCAATTAACCAGAGACAAAGGGCATTGAACTAAACTTGCGGCTCCGGTCATCGCGGCCCGCGGAGGACTTGCACCTCCTACCAACTCGACATGCCTGGCGCACAAAAACGGGAGCCGGATTTCTCCGGCTCCCGTGGAAGGAGCAAGCTGGGTTCTTAGGAACCGGCTTGATCTCAATACATGTCGTCGTATCCGCCGTGGCCGCCAGCGGCGGCGGGCTTTTCGTCCTTGGGAAGGTCGGCGATCAGGGCGTCGGAGGTCAGCAGGAGGGTGCTGACGCTGGCGGCGTTCTGGAGGGCCGAGCGGGTCACCTTGGTCGGGTCGATGATACCGGCCTTGACCAGGTCGGTGTACTCGTCCTTCAAGGCGTCGTAGCCGAAGTTGCCCTTGCCTTCAGAGACCTTGGAGACGACCACGCCACCGTCCTGGCCGGCGTTCTCGGCGATCTGGTGGATCGGAGCCGAGCAGGCGCGGACGATGATCTGGTAGCCGGCTTCTTCGTCGTGCGACAGGCCGGTCGGCTTGACCGTCTTCGCGGCGCGGAGAAGAGCGACGCCACCACCGGGCAAGATGCCTTCTTCGAGAGCCGCACGGGTCGCGTGCAGGGCGTCTTCGACGCGGGCCTTCTTCTCCTTCATCTCGCTCTCGGTCGCGGCACCAACGTTGATCTTGGCAACGCCGCCGGCCAGCTTGGCGAGACGCTCTTCGAGCTTCTCGCGATCGTAGTCGCTCTTGGTGTCGGCGATTTCGCGGCGGATCGCTTCGATGCGGCCCTTGATGGCGTCGGTCTTGCCGCTGCCTTCGATGACCGTCGTGTTGTCCTTGTCGACGATGATCTTCTTGGCCTGGCCGAGGTCATCGAGGCTGACGTTCTCGAGCTCGATGCCGAGGGCCTCGAAGATGGGCTTGCCGCCGGTGAGGACGGCGATGTCTTCGAGCATGGCCTTGCGGCGGTCGCCGTAGCCGGGGGCCTTCACGGCGGCGCAGCGGAAGGTGCCACGGAGCTTGTTGATCACCAAGGTCGCGAGGGCTTCGCCTTCGACTTCCTCAGCCAAGATCAAGAGGGGCTTGCCCGTCTGGGCAACCTTCTCGAGGACCGGCACCAGGTCCTTCACCGACGAGATCTTCTTCTCGTAGATGAGGATGTAGGCGTCTTCGAGGACCGCTTCCATCGAGGTCGGGTTGGTGACGAAGTAAGGGGAGAGGTAGCCCCGGTCGAACTGCATCCCTTCGACCCATTCGACTTCGGTCTTGAGGGACTTGCCTTCTTCGACCGTGATCACGCCGTCTTTGCCGACCTTCTCGGTGGCCTCGGCGATCATCTTGCCGACTTCGGAGTCGAAGTTCGAGGCGACGGTCGCGACCTGCTCGGTCTCTTTGGTGTTCGAGACCTTGGTGCTGAGCTTCTGGAGCTCGGCGACGATCTCGGCGACGGCCTTGTCGATACCGCGCTTCAGCAGGGTGGGATTGACCCCGGCGACGACGGCCCGGAGGCCTTCGTTGTAGATGGCTTCGGCCATGACGGTCGCGGTGGTCGTGCCGTCACCGGCGACGTCAGAGGTCTTGCTGGCGACCTCCTTGACCATCTTGGCGCCCATGTCCTCGTACTTATCTTCGAGCTCGATCTCCTTGGCGACGGTCACGCCGTCCTTGGTGACCGTGGGGGAGCCGAACGACTTCTGAATGATCACGTTGCGGCCACGGGGGCCGAGGGTCACTTTCACCGCGCGGGCCAGCTTCGTTACGCCGCGCTGCATCGCTTGGCGGGCTTCCTGATCGAAAGCGATCATCTTGGCAGCCATGAATCCGTCACTCCCTCTCGTTTATGGATGGGGTTCGATGTCCGGTGCAGATGGATGGTAGGCGTTGTGTTTGGTCAGTCGATCACGGCCAAGATGTCGTCCTCACGCATGAGGAGCACTTTCTGGTCGTTCTGAAGCTTGAACTCGTCCCCCGCGTAGGAGGTGAAGAGGACATGGTCGCCCACCTTCACTTGCAACTCACGACGCTTGCCATCCTTGGTGAGCCGCCCCTCGCCGACTGCCAGGACCTTCCCCTTTTGCGGCTTGTCCTTGGCGGTGTCGGGCAAAACGATCCCTCCGGCGGTCGTTCCTTTGGCCTCTTCCCGCTCGACCACCACGCGATCGCCCAACGGCTTGAGATTCATCGACCCGGTCTCCTTGCTGTGCAACTTGCGCCTTCGATCTCGGCTCGGGAATGCCCTCGACCCCAAGCAACAAACAGCGCACCCGCCTCGTCTACGCGGATGCCGGCGCAAACTCGTCGTCCGCGGAAGTATGCAAGCGACGTGCCCCTAGCTATTCCGCGACGCAATTCCTACCGGTGTCGCCATTTGCGCTCCGCCCTCCAAGCAAGGGCTCGTCCAGATCCTCTGCCGCCCTCGACAATCCGTGAAGGCGAACTGCCATTTCGGCAGCTATCTCCTCCAAGAGAGCGAGCGCCGGTCTGGCCTCTCTTGAGGACGGCCACCCAGGAAATCAGGCCGAGGCTCCCGCAAGGCTCGGCGTACGAGAAAGGCCCCCGATGCGTTCCCCCGGTTGCGTGGCATCACCACGTCGGAGGAGCGGATCGGAGGCCCGGTCGTGGGGAAATGACCATTGGCATCGCCAATGGCAAAGGCGGGAGGAGGCGGGGGCGCCTCACTTGAGATCAAACGGAGGGACCTGACTTGTGTCTTCTTTCAATTCGGCTTTGAGCCCGGACTTTTGCGGGTCGAGATACTTCCCCTTGAGGATATCCACCGGCAAGGGAGCCTTGAGATTGTTAAACAGACCGGTCTCGGTCTTGGGAGGAGGAAGGCTCGAAATCGCGACAAGATACGATCCCGTCGGCGCTCCGTCCGCGAGGGCGTAGGTCGTCAGCTCGTACTTGCCTTCGGCGTTGGTTCGTCCGGTGGGGCGGGGAACATCCTTGCCAACTTGACCTTCGTCGGCCGGATAGAACGTCACCACGGCCCCGCTCAGCGGCTTACCTTGAAATTGAACCTGCCCACTGACCGGATGCACCGCGACGCGCCCTTCCGGCGTAGAATCGCATGCGGAGAGGGATAGAACAGAAATCGTCGCGAGCAGAAGCTTGCTGCCGCGGCTGCGGAATCCACGGGAATGAAAAGTCGGATCGCTCATAGGTTTCTCAAGATCGTGGGACGTTAACCTCGTCTCGCAATCCCGAGCATCACGCTGTGGGGGGATCGCTTCTTTCGCATCAATCTCTATTTGCAATCTCAAGAGCGAAAACCGCACGTGTTGCCAAGCGCCACAACGGAAGTGCCCTTGGAGAAAACGGTGGAGGAAACGATTTCTCCAAGGGACGCACGAAGTGATGAAGTGTTCCGACTTTCAAATCAGAATTGGTCCGCGGAAAGGACTTCTCCGCCGTTGTAGCTGATCAAGCCCACGAAGACCGCGGGGTTCGTCGACTTCTTGATGAAGTGGACCGAGCCGTCGGCGAAGACGTGGTTGGCGCCTCCGGAGTGGAACGAGTAGACCTCGTTGTTGCTGCTCCAGTTCGTATGCTCGAGGCTGCCGTCGCCGTCGGTATAGAACTCGCTGTTATAGTCGGCCCAGCCGGCTCCCGAGCCGACGTCGGATCCGACCGGAGCGCCGCCACGGTAGCCGGGGATCTTGTCACCGACGTTGTACTGGCGGCCGTTGAGGAAGAAGTAGGGGCGTCCGGCATCTTCCGAGACCATGATGGTGTTCGAGGTTCCATCGGTGACCTCGGCGATTCGGCGGGCGATATTTCCCTTGAGCAGACCGAGGGTAGCGACGCCGGCAACGTGCGGCACCTTGTTGGCCGTCATCCAGGAGTCGTCCACACCGTCGTCAACGGAGTAGTCTCCCGCGGCGAGGTTGGCGCTGTAGTTCGCGCCGTAGAGGGCCTGAGTGATTTGGTCGCTGTAGGCCTGGCTCCGATAAGGAGGAGCCGAGGGGCAATACATCATATTGATCTGAGTTCCCACGACGGTTGTGTTCACCGGTGCGGGGAACGGCTGGATGATGTTGTAGGCGTTGAACATCTGGGCCTGCTCGAAATAGGGCAGGAGCAACGTCGTCCAGGTCTGAACGTCGATCTGCTGGTCGCAGACCTCGTTGATCGCCGTCGGGCAGGGGGGAATATAGTTCGGATTCGTCGGCGGCAGGGTGGTGAGGTCAACGGGCTGGCTCGGCGGCGCCAGCAGGCCGTGAGAGATGGCCCACGTAGGAGCGAAAATCCCTTTCGTTCCCTCGAAATTGTGGAACGCGAGTCCGATTTGCTTGAGGTTGTTAATGCATTGCGTGCGGCGAGCGGCCTCACGGGCCGACTGCACGGCGGGAAGTAGCAAGGCGATCAAAACGGCGATGATGGCGATGACGACCAGCAACTCAATGAGGGTGAAACCCGGGCTCGACTCGCGACGTCGCGGCAAAGATGGCACGGCGGGATCTCCTGCGGCTGGAAGGCGGGCTTTGAGGATAAGTCCACGCAATCAAGATAGAGCCGCGGTATGATCCCCCCTCCCTTTTTGGTTTGGATGTGAGAATGATGAAAATTTGCCGAAGCCTTACCCGTCACCCGGATCCATGCCCGGGAATGTCTTAGGGCGGACCATGAGTAGGATGGATCAGGAAACTTTAAGCGTGAAGCATTTCCACTATAAGGGTACGAGCATTTTTTTCGATGAGCAAAGAAGCAACCCTTGCGTCGAATTCCGAGGAGACCCAGGAGACGACGGCTGGGACGTTCTCAAGGCCCGCGATCGTCTGATCTACCCCTAGAAAGTCCGTGCCGATGGCAATTCCTTCGTAACCCGCCTGGCCGCGCAGAGGGATCTCCGCCACGGTTTCAATCCCTCGTTTGACCTGGTCCAACGTCTCGAAGAAAGGAGGGCTCACACTGATGCCAACAGTTCCTCCCAGAGCCCGGAGACGCCGGAGATTGTCGAGCGAGATGGCTCGAGGGGAAGCGAAGGCGTCATGCCTGGGAGCGCCATGGCTGTAGACGGGAATCAGGCGAGACCTCCGCGACTCATCGGCTTCGAACCAATCGAGAACGTCGGATGCGGCCTGCGGATTGAGATGCGCCAAATCCACAAGTGGACGAGGCTGATCGGGATGATTGCCGAGTTCGGCGAGGCTCGCGAGGAAGGCTCGCCCCAAATCCGTGAGTCCTCGATCGTCGCCGGGCTGGGATGATCCCGCCAGAAGTCCCGACGCGTTATAGGTGGGTTGGAACAGGCGCACCCCTCGCCGAAAGAGGCCGGGCAGGCGGGCGAGATCGGCCTCCGAACGAATCAACGCATCGAAACCTTCAATCCCCAGAACTCCCCAGCTCATTCCCTGGGGATCATCGCCAAAGCGATCCCAGTCAGCGCGGTCCGCCAGGATCCGGCCGGGAAATTCCGCCTCGAGACGCGCGAGGATGGCGCTCAGAGCGCACCAGGGATCGGCCTGCCGCTCCCAGTCTTCCGCTTTACGAAAGCAGGCGAGAAAAGCCACGCTAGTCCCGAGAAGATAGCCTTCGGATTGCGGCAATCGACCCGGGACTCCGGGATAGAGAGACGCGTCGAAGACGGTCATCTCCGGCGCGTATTGCAGAATCCAATCCGTGTGCAGGTCGATCAGTCGCAACGATCCGGACATACCGCGCTTCGTCCTCAATGATCCGTGGGTGTTTGCAGAGGAAGTCGTTCGAGGTAGCGGGCGACAACTCCGTGCAGCCCCTCCCAATCCACGACGTCATGGGCCGCTCCCGCTTCATTCCACCCCCGCCAAACAACAGGAGGGGCCCCGGCGAGCTTCACAGCTCCGAATTTTCCAGGCCAAAACGCGGCCACGCGACTCAGGGCTTTTTTCTCCGCGTCCGTCTTCAGAAATGACGCGGCCGATCGCTCGGGATGAGCCTTCGTATCCAGGGCTGTCGTCAGGGCGGTTTCCCCCCAAGCGACGAGCACCGTCGTGTCTCGGCGCAGGGCGACCAGCGGCCGCTTCGAGACGGGGCCGAGCCAGGTCGCCCCTTCCGGCAGCGAGGCAGGAGGGTTGGTCTTGGCTTTGCTCGGGTTCAAGCGCTTCGCCAGCCGGGGAAGGACCTGGGCGATGAATCGCTTGGCGGAGTCTTCGTCCACAAGGTGGAAAGCCACCAACGTGCCCGAGACCTCGGATTCAGGATCCGCGAGGAGACATCCCGAGAGCCCCCGTAGCTTGGGCCACACGTCAACTTCAAAGCGAACGGCGGACGTGGCGCCGATCAAGTTCAGGCGGGTTCGCAGAGGCGCCATTTGGGCCCGGGCTGGATCGGCGTGCTCGATTTGGTCTCCCCAGAGGAACGCCGCGTCCCACCATTCAGGGCGGGGGTCAAGGACGCTTCCAAAGACCGCTTGAACCCCTTCAACCGGCAGCCATTCCAGCCAGGAAGCCTCAAGAGCGGCCTTGGTTTCCAGCTCGGCGGCGTATCGCGAATTTAGCGTGAGGGTCGCGGCATCCCCTCGAATCGTGAGCAGTCCTTCGGTCTCACCGAAACCGAGGCCTTTCAACCCTTCGACAACCCTGCGCTGGGAGATGGAACCGACGTTGGAGGCGAGTTGACGAGGATCGAGCCGGATGAGCCATCCGGAATCAACCCCAGGACGCCCCACCTGGTCGGCTCCCGCCTGGCGAACCGCCTCGGGAAGATCGGCCCGCGAGCCGGCGATCGTCAAAACGCCGGGGACCCTCGCCACGACGGCCGATCCCTCGGGACCAAGGCGGTCGACGGGAATCCCTTCGAAGGCCGGGGCGTTCCCTCCTTCGGTCAGGACGAGCGCGGTGGTCAAGGCGGCGAAGCTGCCGTCATCGTGGGGTGCGACCGCATACCAGCGGATCTGCCCCGTCTCGGGATCGACTCCCACGCCCACCTTGGCTTCATCGAGCGAGCGAAATTCGCGGATCATCTCGGGGTTGAAGAAGGAGATGATCGCCTCGAGCGGCTTGCTCAGGCCTTTGGGGTCGCGCGTCGCATTCCGCCAGGCGGCCAGCGCGGCCGCCGGGTGCGGAGCGCGCGTCCCGCGAAAGAGAGCAAGCAACTGCTCGACCTGCTGGTCGGGGCAGATCCAGCGCATCGTCAACGCCCCTGTCGGGGCCTCGGCCCGCGCCAAGCTCGCGCACATTCCAATCAGAATGAGGGTTCGTAATGCTCTTCCCGCCATCGTCGCCTCCCAACGTACCCGGACGTCGACGCTCCGATTGTGGCGAAGCCCCGCGCCACCGCACAAGAGGGGGATCCCGGGCAATTCTCCTTGCGCAATCGCGTGCTTGAACCCACGAGGCTTTGGTCTTGAGGGGAATGGCGACCTCTGCTAAGTTTCCGGCGCGCCAGGAATGCGCGAAGCCTCGCGCCCCAGATAACCGAGGATGGATTTGCTCGCGAAGCATCCCATCCGCCTCAATCGCCGACACACCCTATTCGAATTCGACCCGTCGCCAGCCCGGCAAGGAGGCCCCTGGGATGGACCGCCGCACGGCCATGTTCCTTACGATGATGTTGGGAGGATTACTCCCGCGCGGTCTCCGCGCCCAGACCTCGGGTCGCAGTTCGTCGACCAAGAGCAAGCTCCGCAGCCAGAAGCGTATTGCCCTTCAACCGGTTAAGTCGAGCGAAACCGAAGACGAACCGGGAGTCGAGTCGAACCTCAAGGAAGGGGAAGAATCTCCGGCGAATGTCCCGATCGAGCACGGACAGCAATGGCGTCACTACGACATTGCCGAGTACGTCTCTCTCAGGCACAAGTCGTCCACTCCGCAAAGCGCCATTATCGAGTGGATCTTCCGCCGAACCGGAACGACCCCCTGGCACAACGACCATATCTCGGTGCTGACGGCGACCCGGACGCAGCTCCACGTCCTGAACAACGCCAACATCATCAAGCAGGTCGACGAAGTCGTCGAGCGCTTCACGCACGCGACGGACAACGTTCTATCGATCCGCGTACGCTTCGTCGCCGCCGTCAATCCGCGTTGGCGGTACGCGGTCTATTCGCGGCTAAACCAGGTGGCGAGCGGCCCGCAAGGTCAACAGATCTGGACCCTGAAAGCCGAAGACTCGGCATCGGTCATGACGCAGATGCAGGTTTACCAGGGCTTTAAGCTGCTGGCCGACCAGAGAATCGAGATGGTCAACGGCCAAACGCTGAAGTTCACCACCTCGGAGACTCGCGGCTTCACCGGCGGTCTGCAACGTGAGGCCGCGGCCGGCATGGGCTTCCAGCCCAAGGCCGAGCAGTTGGAAGAGGGGGTTGTGCTACAGCTCAGCCCGCTCCTCACGTTCGAGGGAGACACGATCGACGCGGCCATCAGCCTGACCGCCAACACGGTCAAGAACATCCACCGGGTTCGCGTGATCGCCCCGCGCGAGATCGGTCCGAGTGAGATGTCGATCGATGTTCCGGAAGTCGTCGAATCGCGGCTGAACCAGACCGTCAAAGGCTGGCCCTTGGGGCAGACGCTCCTGATTTCCGCGGGAATTCAGCCCGGCATCCTCTTGCCGAAGAACGGCTTCCTGAACCTCAGGATTCCCGGCACCGTTCCCACCGAAACCGAGCTGTTGGTCTTCCTGGATGCGGAAGTCGGTAAAGAAGAAGCGCCGGCACGCCCTCGCAGCCGTCGTGAAGACGACGTCGAGTAGCCCCGATCAGGAGGATCGGGAACCCCATTACGCTCCACCCAAGCCTTGAAATCAAATCGACTTGCGCCACGAATTCAAAGGGCGCAAGTCGATTTTTCGTTTTGGGGTGGGCCTTCATTGCAGATAAGGCGGCTCGTCAGTCGCCGGGAATGCCGGTATAACTGAGAAGTTCGCCTATGGGTCTGACTTCTTCCGAGGCAACCGCGTCATCATGCAGTCCCCCTCGTCCGGTCCGGCGTTAGCCTCACCACAAAAGGCCAGCCTTTTTCCCACGGTGGGCGGCAAGTACTTCGCCGTGGCGGTCCTGTTCAGCATGAATTTGCTGAATTACGTGGACCGCTACTCGTTTTACGCCGTTGCGACCCACATCAAGAAAGCACTCGACATTCAGGACACCCGTCTTGGGGTCTTGAGTTCTTCGTTCATGATCGTTTACACGATCGTCACGCCGCTCGTCGGCTGGCTCGGCGATCGATACAACCGGCGCGCGATGCTTGCCTTCGGCGTCGGGCTCTGGAGCTTTGCGACGGTAGGGACCGCTTTTTCCCAAAGCTTCGAGCAGATGTTTTTCTGGCGTTCACTTCTGGGGATCGGCGAAGCCACCTACGGTGTGATCGCTCCCGCACTCCTGGCGGACCTTTTCTCTCCCAAGGTGCGCGGGCGGGCGATGGGCATCTACTACCTGGCCCTGCCGCTGGGGGGAGCCCTGGGTTACGGCATCGGCGGATGGGTCGCTGACACGTGGCACTGGCGAACGGCCTTCCTGGTCGTGGGACTGCCAGGTTTGCTCGCCGCCTGTGCCGGACTCGTCATGCTCGACCCCAAACGAGGCGCCTCGGAAGGAAACCCGGAGGAGCGCACCCGTCGATCCGGGGTGAGTGATTATCTTTCGCTCTTCCGCTCCAAGACCTTCCTCTACAACACAGCCGGCATGGCCGCGGTTACCTACGCAACCGGGGGCTACGCCGTTTGGGGTTCCGCCTTCTACCAGACGGTCCGCGGGATGTCGGCCAAGGATGCGGGGCTGACGATTGGTATCCTCACGGCGGTCGCGGGGCTGGTCGGAATCGCCGTCGGTACCGCCTTGGCGGATCTCTTGCTTCGGTTCACGCGCCGCGCTTACTTGTTGATGGCGAGCTTGGCTGTCTTGGGTTCGGTCCCGTTCGGAATCTTCGGGATGCTCAAAACTCACGTGCCAACCTCACTCGGTCTGCTCTTCGTGGCGATGGTCCTTCTGGCCATGGTCCTCGGGCCGGCGAACGCCGTCACCGCCAACGTGGTGCCGGCCAACCGGCGAGCGGCAGGATACGCCCTGAGCATCTTCCTGATCCACCTCTTCGGGGATATCAGCTCGCCGATCGTGATCGGTTACCTGTCGGAGATCTTCGGCAAACCTTTCGTCACGCAGTCTCCCCTCGGGCAATTCCTCCAGACGCATGGCGTCGGACCCGTTGGCGAGAGCAATTTGACGTTGGGGATGCTCTCCGTGGTTCCGATTCTTTTCCTCGGATTCATCTTCTTCATGATCGCGTCGAGACACCTTCCTCACGACATGGTTGAGACCCAGCCCACGGACTCGGAAACCGTCGTCGGGCATTGATGACATTGGTGCTCAACTCGGCTTCCGATAACTCTTGAGCACGCCCAAGAAGTCGATTTGCTCGACACATATGCTCGCCCTAGATCCCAAAGCATCGCGCGACGAAGACCGGGCCCTGTAGCCCGCGCCTTCATTGCCTGATGCGGCAGCATTCCTCGGAAATCTCGTGGAGGCCGCCGGGCCGCACGTTTTCATTCCCCTGATCGAGAGAATTCCGAGCGCAAAAGAACACTCCCTCGCGCTGGCCTGCGGGCCAACACGAGGGAGCGTTGCAATTCTTGTCGACGTTTTACGAACCCACCGCTCTCAGTTGGCCTTCGGGTTCAAGCTCGGCGAGCCGGGCAGGGGAGGCAGAGCCGCGGTCTTCTCGGAGTCCGTGGCGACGAACTTGCTGGCCGCCTGACGGACGACGGGAGACTTGTCGCTCTTGGCCATTTCCGACAGACGCTGACGGACTTCAGGGGTGGGACGGCTCGCGAGAGCCTCCACCGCACTGGCGCGAACCGCCTCCTCGCTATCACGCGAGAGGTGAATCAGCCAGACGATCGGGTCGATGTCGCTACGACCGATCAAGAGGGGAATAACCGAGGCTCGAAGCTCAGCCTTGGGATGGAAGATCATTCGTCCCAGGCTGACCTGTTCGTGGTTCAACCCACGGGTCTTCAAGACGAACTCGGCCATTTCGGGGACACCCGGCTCGGGGTCGTAGAGATGCTTCAGAACAGCGTCTTCGCTCAAGAGACCGCGACGCCGAGCGAAGGAGATGAGCACCTGGGTACGAACCGGCCCCGCTCCCGTGCTCATATCTTCGAGGTAAGGAATGGCCGGGGCAGCCGCATCGTCGATGGGCAGGTAGCCGAGACACGCCACGGCAGCGGCCCGGACGGTGGGCACGCGGTGGGTAAGGCAGCGGACCACCGGTCCATGCAGACCCGACTTCCAGGCAACCAGGGCCTCTTCAGTCACCGGCTCAGGCGTGTTGCCGGGGATCCAAACCCAGAGGCGTCCCACCTCGGTCAAAGCCGTGACGCGAGCGTTGACGTCGGCGTCGACGAGCCCCGAGACCAAGAGGTCGCGGAGCGGCGGCAACACATCGGGCCAGCTCGAAGGGGCGGGGTCGATCGCGAAACGATCGAAGACCGCCGTGGCCAACTTCAAAGCCAGGCTACGCCCGTAGCCCGAGAACTGCGGGTAGCCCGAACGAAGGGCCGAGATGATTTCCTGCCATTGCTTCGCGTCCGCTTCGGGGATCGCGGTGGGCTTGGCAGAGCCTTTGGGCAAGATCTGTCGCTCGAGCGCCGAGAGTGCTCGGGCGTCGCTGTCGCGAAGAGCGGGAGCCAGTACGGCCAAGGGGGTTCGTTCGTCGAAACTCACGGCAGTCGCGGGGGCTTTATTGCCTCGGCGCCCCGGGAAAAACCCGAAAACCGCCAAGCCGCCCACCACGGCCAAACCAAGTGCACCTGCGATCCAGAAACCTCGTTGATGTCGCCCTGCCATCGGGAGCCTCCCTGCGATGAATAAACTCCTCCCTACTCCATTGGCCGCAGATCTTAGTTCGAAACCAATTTCCGGCAAGATCACTTGATCGGCATGCTTCCAGCAAGACGATCAAACCACCTAAAACCCCTCTCCTCCCAATCACCCTAATATTTGCCCCATTCGAGTAAGACGGTCAGGAATCGAAACGATTTAACCGATCTTGAAATAGGAGAGCGGAGAGGTTTGCGGGTCGGAGACCTCGCATTCCTTCTCGGCAATTGTCGCCTACTTCGCGTCAACGGAGTTGCCATGAATTCCCCCGCGCTCGGTCGAAGGCTGGCAACCGGAATCCTCGGCCTGGCAGCGTTCTGCCTGACGCTACCCATGGAACCGAGCAGCCAGGGCGCTACGCGAAACGTCGATCCGGCACAGGTCGTGCCTCTCGACCAGATTGCTCCCGAGCATCGCGAAAGCGTCGTGGAAGTGATTCGTGATCACACTTTTCACCGTCAGGGTGCGCCGGAGACCTTTCCGTGCAACCCGCGTATTTATCTTTTCCTGCTGAATGAACCCGGAATCACCTTGTCGCTCTGGCAAGACCTGAGCACCTCGCCGGTCCACCTTCAGCAGATTGGTCCCAACCGATATCAAGGGAGTGACGGAGCAGGAGCCCAGGCGACCTGGGAGTTCGTGCATCGCTCTCCCAAGCTCAACGTCTTGCTCTGCAACCTCGAATACACAAGCCCGCGAGGCGCGGCCCATTTTCAGGGGCGCGTGGTCCTGGTCGTCCACTCCGGCTACTACCGGGAAGCGAACGGCGAGCACTGGGTTCAGCACGACGTGGAAGCCTACGTCAAAGTGGATTCCAAAGGCTGGAAAGCGGTCGCCCGAACCGTGCGGCCGCTGATCGAAAAGCTCTTGGAAGACCAGGTCCGTGAGGCTGGCTGGTTCGTCTCGCTCATGGGACGACTCGTGGCCATGTACCCCAACTGGGCCTGCCAGGTCACCTCGAAGCAGAACGACATCCACCTGGAAACCCGCCAGCGGTTCCGCGACGTCGTGATCCAGACCCGCAAACCTGGCGCATTCACGGGACGTCCCACCCTCGTCGACAACGCGAACGGTAACCCGAACGCCAACGTCAAGCGGCGATGACCCGTAGAAGTTCGTGACCATTCAGGGGATTGGCCTCTCGTTCACGAGTCGCCCGTCCCCTTTTTTTTGTGGACGCGCCCACCCTCAGAATTTCGTGAAGCGCCGGCCACTTCCGCGGGGGCATTCCCTGCGAAGGGCTTTGAACTCAGGAAATCTGGCGGTGAGTGCCCCTCTCGTAAGGAACCATCTTCAACGGATTTCTTTGGGCGCGTTGCGATCCGACTTCGGTAGAAACCCGGAACTCGGCAAAGTCGGGGTTCAATCCCTGCACACACCCGCTATAATGCCGGGCCTCAAGATCGGAGTCGGGTCCACGGCACCCGCGTTCGAGCCTGTCTCGAAGCGACACGTCACTCGCCGTAATGGATCTCGCTCGTAGAGGACGGTGCTCATCCCAAGGAAGGGAAGTTAGCGCGCGTCCCAAGGAAGGGAGGCAGAGATGCACCCGACTCTCCGCCCAGCCATGGCTTTGTGGAATCGTCTCTTTCGCGGCTTGGGATCTGTTCAGCGAGGTATGACCGTGCGCCGTGCCCGGCGCAAGCTCGAACCTCAGCTTGCCCCCTTGGAGAGCCGCCAGCTCCTTTATTTTTCGCCAACCGTCGCCACGGCGGTCCCTTCCACGCTCTGGCCGCCGAACTCCCGGTACGTTCCGGTCGTCGTCTCCGGCTTGTTCAAAGAGTTTGCCCTCATCGGCAACAAGCCGGACTTCCGACTCCTGCCGGGTCCCAAGCAGGCCAGCTTCAATGTCGTCGACGAGTACCACCTCGACGAACCTTCCGGTCCCGTCCATCTGACGAACCTGGGTGGGGGAGAGTTTAGCTACTCGTTCACCATTCACCTTCAGGCGAGCCGTAGTACCGAGTTCGACGCGGGGCGCCGCTATTACATCAATATCGCCGCTGATGACAGCGACGGCTGGAGCGGAAAGACACTGGTGGTTCAGGTTCCCGACAGCCTGACCAATCGCGGCCCGGGCCCGGTCGTTGGTCATCCCAGCCCGCGTTTCCAGCACAAGGCCGCCCGCGGCAAATAGCCTTCGGATGGAACAGCGGACACCGGACGACGGAAACGGCGACAGGCCAAACTCCTCGTCGGGAGCTTGGCCTCAGTGGCGCTGGTGGTTGCCACCAGTGCCGACAGCCTCGGCCTTCCGCCGGGCATGGCCTGCGGCATCGCCCCAAAAACGTTTCACCATGAAGCGACCGCTTCGCGAGACGACACCAGACAATCACTGGCCGACCGACCCCTCGGCTGGTCCCGAGGATCTCAAGATCAAAGAGATTTTTGAATCATCATCGACTAACACTTTAGATTGGAAGACCCTGCATTCGGAGAATATCCATAGCTGGGTGATCAAAACTCAATACATCAAGGCGATGTGCGCTAGTTGCGCGAAGACCGCTCTCACTCACCAAATACCCGCACTCTTCGTATCACACCGACGGTGATAGCAACTTCCCGGCCGTTGCTCCAGGGCCGAAGCAACCTGCTAACCGGGAAGTTCCCATGCACATCACAACTCCTGCCTACTTGAGACTCCCCTTGAGATCGAAGCTCAGCCCTTTTTCTCCTTGAGGAGAAACCTCAAGCGAGAGCGGGGTGTTCTTCAGGTCGGAGTAACGCGAGGGGGCCTCGGATTTCAGAAGTCCGGCCATCTTGGCCATGTGTGGGTCGTTCTGCAACGCTTCAGGGATTGCTTTTTTTGCATCCGTGACATCCTTCGCCACGAGCACCTTGTACTTTCCGGGAGCCAGACCAGGGCGATTGCGATACCTCGCCCGGAAACTTCCATCGGGGCCCGAGAGATCCGCTCCCGGAGTGCTCGCGGAATTCGTTCCGTCCGGAACGAACGAGAGCGTGGCCCCTTCAAGTGGCTTTCCATGGAGTGTGATGATCCCTTCGACCGGTACGATCACCGGCTCATCCAACGCCCCTCCACAACCAACAGTCGCAAGAGCGGTCAGTGCCGTGAATCCCGCAATCCATGTTTTGGACATGGTCACCTCCCGAATTTCCCCTGGGATGAGCTTGGCCTTTGACCCTTGATAAAAAATCCTGTGTGTTAGTAGGCGTCGGAACTGACAACCTCTCCTCCCTTGATCGTGTGCAGAGCAGCCCATGTGGCCATGTTGATGTTGTTCTTGATGAACTTCACGCTACCATCGCCGAACAACATGTTGATCCCTCCCGGATGCTGGCTCGAAAACGCCCAGGCATAAGAGAGTTTTTGCGGGTTCGAGCCAGGTGGATTTCCCGTGGCGGGTCCTGCGGGAGCGTTGGGCAAGAAATCGGGCGCCGATGCGTCGGAAAGAATACTGAAGCCTCGCCCGTGCGATGACGTGTGACTCCCGCATCCCCAGTAAGGGCCCCAGTTGGTAGACAGACCGATCTGCCTGGCCTCACCAATCATGCATGTGTTGGACGATCCGTCGCGAAAGTCGCTAAGCGACGTCGAGATGTCGGTGAAGAACGCCCCTTGAAGACTCTGGACCGGTAGAGCCCCCCCCGGAACACAGTCGTAGTCCGTATAGATCGCCGTGCAAAACAGGTAATTGCTCCTCCTGGCGTTCGACCGGGAGTAGAGATCCCAGTGATTGACTGCCCCGGAATCCGCAATCGTCGGCGCCTGGTCAGAAGGGCAGGCGAACGTCGCGACCAGTGTTCCCACCACGGTCGTATTGACCAGGGGCGATCCCATCGGATTCGTATTGGAGCCGAACCAGGCCGAAGCGCTCGACACTTGGCTAAAGTTGTACGCGTTGTAGAGCGAGGTCTGCTCCAGGTAATTCAGGAGCATGGTGAACCCCGTCGTGTTCAGCACTTTCCCTGTACCGCCGTTGGGGCCATTGCCACAACTGCCCGAAAAGATCTTGAGAGGGGGAAAAGCATTCTGGGCGCTGTGGTAATTGTGGAGTCCAAGCCCCATCTGCTTCAGGTTGTTGACACACTGTGCCCGCCGAGCGGCCTCACGGGCCGCTTGCACGGCCGGCAGCAGCAGCGCGATCAACACGGCAATGATGGCAATAACAACCAGCAATTCGATCAGCGTGAAACCGCGACGGCCCCTCACTTCATAAACTTGCATGACGAAATCTCACTTAGGCCTCGATGAAGGATAAACGCAACCTACGCAGCACGTTCGAATCTCTCGATTCGAGATCCCGAGAAAACGGGGTGCCCACCCGACGACCTTGGGGGCAATGAAGATGAAAATGCGAAACCTAATCATGAACATGATTTACTGCGAATCAACGACAGCCTTCTCGACCACTTCTTGGATTCGTGGCAGGTTCTCCTTGATGGAAAGAGGAAAGGCAGAAGCCAGGTCTGAAATTGGCTCGATAAACCCAAATTGCCTCGGAGACCGGCAAACCTAACGTTAGGTCATGCCGTAGAAAGAAGGCGGCCCGTACGATAAGCCATCATATGAAGCGATGGCTTCAGAACTTCGCGAACCTACGAACAACAATGGAACGTGGCGAGAATCATCCCAATCATCGGGCCGAGAACGGGAGCCCCTGGTTCACACTCATTTGCTTGCGCACCTCCGGCAACTTGAGGTTGATTTTGGAGGACGCGGTGAAATCCCAGAAGGAGGTCTGTTGCAGGCGAAGCCCGAGGGTTGCTCCAGCCCACACTTGCCCCCAACCGGTTTCCAGGCACCAGGCGCCCCAGCCAACATCGGCGGAACTGGCCCAGCAGTCCCACTGGTCGTAATCAAAAGCCCGAAACCAGGTGCCATCGAGCTCGGGACGTTTCGCGCAACGGGTCTGAATGCGGATCATGTATTCCGAGAGGCGATCCACGGCCTCTTTGAGTTGGGGATCGTGAGTCGCCGCCGCGGCTTCGTGAAGTCCGAAGAGAGCGAAGCCTGTCGTGTAGAGTTGGTCGCTGACGGGATCGCCATTTTTCTGGATCAGGGGAGTTTCACTGGTGCCGTAGGCCTCGTTGGAGGTTGGCACGGCGTAGCCTCCACCGGCCAGACGGCTGAGGCGTTCGGGAATAGCGCCGCAGGGTTGCTGATGCTTGAGTAGGTCGTGGGCGATCCTACGAAGCCAGCGCCGGTGCTCCTCGGTGTCTTCGACGCGAACGAGCCAGGCCAGGGCCAGGATCATGCGAGAGCGCTCGGCGTTGTCCCCCAACCGCCAGCCCTCAGGATAAACGGCCATGGTCATGCGAATACCTGTTTTCGTCTTATCCAGAAATTCGCGTTCTCCCGTGCGTGCGTAAGCCCAGAGGTAGCACGCCCAAAGGTAGGCCTCGAAGTGAGGGGAGTTGTTGGTATGCCGGCCTTCATGATAGGCCTTCCAACCTCTCTCCTCGAGCTGGGGAAGATCGATGCGATCTCCTCGGAATCCGAGAGATCCCGTCGTCCTGAGGTTGGCCAGTAGTCCCTTGAGAACGGCTTCATCCCAGGCGTCGGATTGGAGGCTGGTCGCAGCGAGAATCGTGGCGAGCAAGGTACGCGCGTTGTCATCTCCGTAGTTGGCGACCTGCCACGCGGGAGCGACGGCCCCCCAGGAAATCAGGCCGAACGCCGGATGATGAGGATTCCCTCGTTTGCCCTGATGCAACTCGGATGTGACATAGAGATAGTTGAGCAAGTTCTCAGCAATCGCCTGGCTCTTCGGGTCTCGTTCGATCGACGCGTGAAGGGCCAGCATCAGCGCGGACTCAGCCTGGCAGTCGGCCCGAATCGGAACGCGTTGCAACTGGCTGCCGTCGGGATGGATCTGCGACTCATAGCCCTCCAGGATCCCGAGAGAGCCGTCACCCGCGGGTTCCCGATGCGCCGGCATCTTGGTCACCTCGGCCCCCGAGCGCAAGAGGTCACGAATCTCGGCCTCACGGCCGGGCGTGATCAGCAATCCCGAATTCCGAAACCAGAGTGCGAACCGACTGAGTGCGGCCCGCGACGCATCCGCCGGCAACGGTTCATCTTTGCCGAAGGCTGGACGGACGGTCGGCTCGAAAACCAACGCATGAGGAGAACCCGCCGGGTCGAGCCGCTTCAAGATCGACTTCCAGAGATCCCCCCAAACCTTCGCCGGGGCGAACCGCGCGGTGACGAACCCACTAAGCTTCGAGGTGGCTACAAAGATTCCTTCCTCCGCCTCGAAGAGAAGGGGAAATCGCTCTTCAGGCAAACCATACACCGCCGTGTCGAAACCCGCGACGCGAGCCAGGACCAGGAGTGGATGACGAGCTTCGGTCGGAAGAAAGCTCGCGTCATGAACTGCCAGAAGCCGCTGTGCAGGCAAAGCGAGGGGCTCTTCCGCCGCGACCACAACCGCTCGCTCCCATTTCGCCTCACGAGGTTTGCCGAACATACAACCGGGGAATGTTGCGGGGTATTCGATATAGACTTGCAATTTTTTACTTTTAATCTTCTTGATAAGATCTTCGGAAATCCGTGTCCCTTCCTTGGGATAGCCATCCGCCAGCACAAGCACGCCGGAGTGCGGCTCCGCTCGCTCAATCGCCTGTTCGGCGGAATCACATCGCGCCGGCTTGGCTCCGCCGCGAGTCAACGCCTGGAAGAGATCGTTGTCCGCGGCGCAGGAGAAAACCAGCGGACTGGGCTGGCCAGGAGGAGCCGCAAAGCCTTGCGACCCGAGACGGCTTTCCTCCCACAGGAGAATCACCCCAGCGATCACGCAGCAGCATCGGACCAGCAACAATCGATTCATGCGTTCTTCCTCGCTTGAGAGCCAACAGAGCGGGAGCCCATGCTCCAAGTGCGGGATCTTTCTCTCAACCAGGGTGGCATTGGCAGGCATATTCGCTTGCCTGTGGCTTGCGGGGAGCTTCACTGACAAGTGAGTACACTTGTCAGTGCCACCCATTTTTTCTTTCCACAGGCAATTTATGTAAATCTTATATTTACTCTCATTTCTTAAAACTTTTGACTCTCGAGTTGCAAATCTTCGAGCATCGCCACGGCTTGTTTGCGAAGTGCGGGTTCACCTCCGGGAGCAACGATCGACCAGGGGCCGAAGGCCACTTCATAACCCCCTTCCTCATGAGCCTCGTCGGTTGCAACATAGCCGACGGACTCCTCAGCGTAGGCGACCACGGCGGTCATTTCGAATGGAGAGATTTCCCGAAGAGCCAAGGCCGTCTCAACGAAGGGTTCTCCCGGCAGAAACACAAAAGCGGCCTCTCCAAGGCGGAGTCCAATCACCGCCGTCTTGAGTGTTTCGCCAATCGCCTGGCCCTGGGGCATGCGGGTTGGCAGCTCGAAGCTTCGACGTTGCAGTGATAGTTCCAAACCGGCGGACTCCCTGGGCTTCGCCAGGATCTCCTCCACGATCCGCCCTAATGCCTCGGCATGACGACGCGCGGGTGCGGGTCCCGCCGAAACCGTCCGAGGATTGATGTTGCCGGCAGCCCCATTCAAAAAGAGCGCAACGACCCCGGGATGATTAGCTTCCAATAATGTTGATAATTCTCCAGGATAGTCTGGAGAGATGAAGGGGATGCACATCTCGTGCACAGGGTGGCAGGTCGCATTGATCATGAGGGCGACCAACTCACCGGAACGCGCCCGCAAGATTGCAACGTTGACAGACTCGTCGGTCGCTCCATCTCGCGAGATGACGACCTCGGCCGGGGGTTCAGGATGCGACATCAGGATCCCCTGGGTGGTCTTGATGCGCCGATGGATACCAAAACCAGGAATCGACGATTCCCCATATTCCAACCGACAGGGGCGGGCCGCTTCAACGGCCGTTCGGATGGCTAAGCCCACTTGCTCCGCCAGGTAGGCGACCCATCGTTGGAAGCCTTCCGTCTCGTATAGCGCCGTGATGGCCGCGGTCTCCGGCGCCGAGTGCGTGTGCGTGCAGGTCAGCACCAGGTCGTCTGGCAAGACCAAGCCCCCTGCGGCTTCGCAGATACGGGCTTTCCACTCGGCGAATCCGCCCAGGGCCTCCCCCGCGAGGCTCAGGAGATCCAAAGCCGCTAGGACCACCCAACGAGACGAACTCTCCTGGCCAGGGGGCGTTGATGGCTTCAGGGCAAGCACTCGAGCAAATAAAGGCATCCGCAATCCCTGAAACGGCTCCCAGCGCCGCTCGACCGACGACATGAGAAACCCGACCTCGAAGGGAGGAGTGATCTCCTGCCGGGCGGCTCCCGCAACAAGCGCTTCGTCCCAAGAGTCATGCGTCTTCTTCATGGTTTTGTGAACCGAGCTCGAGGCCAGTGAGTGCGTTGATTCGTGTTCCGCCAATTCCTGCACTTCGTTCTCAGGCGTCCTGACTGGTCCATCGAAGCGACTGCTGCCAGAACGCGTCATAACCTTCCCAGAGTTCGAAGTTCAGGCCCCAGTGAGGTGCGGGATCAGAAGCATAGATGCAGATGCGTCCCTGGCCGTAGGTACCGGCCACCACAAGGGGATGCCCGGTCTCGCGAACGCGGACAACAACCTCTCCTTGGGGGCGGGCAATCAGCTCGTTGTAGCCAAAGATGGGTGGAAACGATTCCCAGGGAAGCCCCACCGTCAGAGGATGGTCGGGGTTGACGACCTCCGCCGTGAATCCCGCCGAAGACTCGATGAGGTCCTCTCCAACCAAGCACTCCACGGGAAGCATGTCGGCTAACCGACTGCGTCTCCAGCCCCCCATCTCCTTCGCCCCGGAGAACGAGAGCCAGCCTCCCAGCATCATCAACCCGCCACCGTCGTGCACCCAGGTCTTGAGCGTTTCCAGTCGATCCGGAAAGCGGACCACGGTTTTCTCACGACGTGCGCGATCGAAAAACGTTGGATAGAGATGAAAACACCTGGCCTCGACGTCGCTGATGACCACCGTCGCGGACTGCTCGACCAGAGACTCGAACTTGCCCGGTTCAAGACGATACAAGGACCAGTTCGCCAGGCAGGTAAGCTCGGCATCCCGGCGAAAGGCCTGGGCCAGGCGTTCCCCATAGAAATGGAGGTCGCAGTCCTTGGTCTCAAGCGCGAAGGGGGTTTCGATAAAGACCGGGCCCACGTGGAAAACCCAGTCGCCCAAATACAGTACATGCGGACGAGTTTCTGCGACCATCACGTCTCTTGCTCCTGGCTTCACTCATGAAGAGGCCCATGGCCTCGAGATTCATCACGTTTCTTGAAAGGAGTTCTCTACACGGAGTCCGAAGATGCGCGAGTCTCGTTCGTCAGGTCGGCGTTCGTATGAGCCTCGAGTGCATTGAGATAAGGCCCAAGGCAAGACCGGAAAAGGGCCGCCCCAAGAAGAGCCGTCACCAACGCGCCAAGCCCGAAGGAAAAGCGGCCCACGTAGAGGCATGACACGCTTACGATGTACAGAGCCGTTGCGCTCGCCCCGAGTACGGCGATCGCGAGTCCTCGAGCAATCAAGTTCCAGGACCCCGTCATGGCGCCACCTCGTGGTTGAGTCTTCCTTCCGCGTGAGTGGCATCACTCTCACAGCCAACCAGTCCCTTCGCCAACAGCCTGGCGCGAACCGGCCCCCAGCTTCCGAGTGGACGAGCGCGAAGATAGAAATCCTCGAGCACGCGTTCGGGATCGGGCTTTGTCAAAAGCGCCACGGAAACCCATAAGATCGTGGTCAAACTCATGACCAGGAACGTCGACCACCACCAAGGAAGAATCAGCGCCGTAGCCCAGGAAAAGCCGGCCCAGGCAAGGAATTTCGGTCCAAGGACCACCAAGGCGAAAATGGCGGCTCCCCCGAACGAGGCCGCAACCCGCGCCTTGCCGTTGAAGCGCCACCACCACCACTGAGCCCAGTTGGCCGGGAGCTCCGCCGCGCTGAGCTGGAGCATGAACACGGCGACATCAAAGAGGATGTGAACGCTGTAAACGACGGTGAGAGCCATCGCGAGGATCAACGCCATGCAGACCTTTCCCGCCCAGAGGTAGTGCCGCTCCGACTTCGACCGAACGAGCCATCGCTCATAGATATCATTGAGCATAACCTGACTGCCGAAATTGAGGTTGTCGCTGACCGTCGACATGACGCCGGCCAGAAGTCCGGCAACCGCCAACCCCATCAGACCATGCGGCAACATTTCCTTCATCAGCAGGCCGTAGGCAAGTTCCCGATCCGCCCCCGGCTCTCGCAAATGCGGCCACAACAGCGGGGCCGCGACACAGGGCAATGAGACCAGCAACACGAAGGTGAACATCGTGAGCGCGGTGACGATGTACATGGTCACGGCTTCTCTCGGGCTCCGCGTGGAGAGGATGCGCTGACCTTCCATCGCACCCCCAATCGGCGCGGCATCGCCGCCGTAACCGATGGTCTGCCCCAACATCCACGCGAGGGCCGCCGCCAACGGAAAGATCTCATGCCGGACGGGAGGAATCCCCTGAATCATCTCCGCGCCCGCGGCTCCATACGTGGCAACGAGCCGCTCAGCCAGGGGCACGGGCCCGCCGAAATGCATGAGCGTCAAAACCGCCACGGAAACCGTGCCTAGCGTAAAGATCACCATTTGAAGTAAGTTTGATACAACAACGCCTTTATAGCCCGAAAGAAAAACGTAGGAGAACGAAATGGGCAGCACCAGGAGAAGCGTTGTGGTTTTGCTCAGCCCGGCGACGGGCCCCATGATCTTGTAAGCGGCCAGGAGAGTCGTGCCCGTCCAGGCAGGGATGGCGATGAACGACGTTCGAAAGGCGATCCAGAATCGAAGCAGGTGGGCAGGGGGGCCCGTGAATCGGATCTCGTAAAACTCAAGGCTGGTGAAGAGTCCAAGCCGGCGCCAGAAGACCGCGAAGAGAACAGCCCCGATGAACAGGGCCAGACCAAAGCGGCTCAAATACCACCAGCAGACGAAGATGCCGGTCACCGCCGCCAAGCCACCGTAACCACAAGCCGCATCAGCACTCACCAACGCGGCCGAGTAAGAGATGCCGTTCAACCAGCCGGGAATCGTCCTTCCCGCGAGAAAGAAATTCTCGAGGTTCTCACTCGCGAACCGGCGGTAATACAGGCCAATGCCCAGTACCGTCCCCAGATAAGCCAGAATGATCGCGTAGTCGAGAACCACACACGCCCCCTCACTCGAGCCATGCCGAGTTCCATGCGGCCTGATGACGCTAACGGTCCACCCGGCAAGCCACCTCGCGCAAGCCTGCGCGCAGCGGCCCCGTGCCGAGTGTGACCACTCGAAAAACGGCGAACGACCCTACCCATACAGGTCGGAGCCGGAGCTTACGCCGACTCGCGAACGACCAGCATGGGGGCAATGGAAATTGACCGAGAGACACGCGGACGATCAGACTCGGAATCGATCATGTTTTGAACCGCCTCAACCATCGCCCTGGCCGCGGCATGATGCCGGAGGTCCACCGATGTCAGCGGGGGATCGACATAGTCGCAAAGGTAGTGATTCAGATAGCCGGTGACCGCCACGTCATGGGGCACTCGAATGTTCTTTTCTCGTAAGCGGCGGAGCAGGGCACTCGCAAGAAAATCGTCATGTGCAATGATGGCGTCGGCCTTATGCTCGAGCACGAGTTGCTGGATGACCTCATCCAGAACGTCGACGGAGGTCTGCCAGTGCATCGACCTCGCGTCGGGGAGCAATGGTCCCGAACAACCTGGCTCCCCCTCGTAAGCCACGAGAGAATCTCCAGGAATTCCTTCTTCGGCGAGCGTCGAGCGAACTCCCTGGAACCGCTCTTGAAGCGATGACGAGGTCGGGTCGAGAATCGCGAAACCAAGCCGACGCCGCTCCCGTTGAATCAAGAACTGAGCGGACACCCGTCCGGCGACAAATTGATCCACCGTCACGAAGGTCGCGTCGGATAGCCCTGGATCCTCGTAGAAGACCGTATTGGGGCAACGCGCCAGAAGCTCGGCTCGGTTCCCGGGAAAGATCGCGTGCACCGCGCAGAAGATTCCGTCCACCCCGCGAGCCACGAATTCATCCAGGCACCCTTCGAAACGTCCCGGAGCGACGACGGTGTTCCCGATGAGTGTCTGGCAGCCATGCTTGACCGCTTCTTCATCCAGGTGCTCGACCAAATAGGATCGGAGCGGATCCCCGGCCGACGCGACCAGAAGGCCGAAGACGTTCGACCGCTTTCCTCTCAACTGCTGAGCCGTCGGACTCGGGCGATAGTGATAACGTTTGGCGACTTCGAGAATATGATCCGCTGTTGCCTTGGCAACCCGCGTGTTGCCCCGCCCCCCGTTCAACACCGATCCCACCACCGAAACGGAGACCCCCGCCTCCTTGGCGATGTCCACCAATCGCACTTTTCCTCGGGGTGATTTCATCGGCCGGCTCATCGCCTCAAAGAGGACCGCGAAGAAAACGGAGAACGTTCCGTCTCAGAATATCATCGAACCACGACGGACCAGAAGAGGGCCAACCTAACGTTAAGTCACGTTCGCCATAAAACGGGGACGAGAGCTTGCATTTCGCCACTCGACCCCTTTGACTTAACGTTAGGTCAACAGGCAAACATCCAAATCCTGTGGACTTGGTGATTATGTCGCACGGGGAGGAAATCTGTCAAAGGGAATTTCGACCATGACGGACGATTTTTTCGCGGCGAGCGCCAGGCGGAGGGGACGGGAGCGCCACATCTCGGCCAGGGAACCGGCGTGTCCCTTCAATGACAGGGCTTCCGTCTTTGCAGGGGGAGGATGCCGCTCATCGATCTCCTTAACGAGCAGACTCGCGTGGTGAGCGATGCCCACCCTGCGTGAAGCCCGTCCGCGTGGCGAACTTGAGAACCCAGCAGACCACGAAATAAAAACTTCTTGGATATTAAGAATTTTCTATTTGACGAAACCCAGCGGGAGCTTGAGGACTCCCGAGAAGAAGCCGACGGCCGCATTGGCGACGGGGATGGAAGAGTCGAGAACGACGGACGGATTCTTCAGAGGGCCGGTCACGCGGAGTTTGAGAAGGCGGTTGGAAAGGTAGTTGGCAACTTGCAGCGTGGCCTGATCGCGACGGCCACGGAGGTCGCGGAGGCCAGGGATCAGGCCGACAAGAGCCTGGCCGGTCTCGGGGATGATTTGATTGGTATTGACCAGGACTTCGAGATTCATTTGTGTGTCGAAATCCACGGTGCCCGTCGCGTGAAGCTGAACGAGTCGCCCTTGAAGCGTGAAGGACTCGACGATGAGCTGCCGGTTGGCGATCGTGCCTGAGAGGTCGCCGTCCTCGAAGAGGCCGCCGCGCGCGGCCCCGAGAAAGCGATCGATCTCGCGAAAGACAGGGACCGAGACCAGCGACGCGTCGTCGAGGTCGAGGTCGACCTTGCCTCGGAGGCGTTGCGTCACCGCAGGGTCGGGGCCGGTGAGCGTGATTCGGCCGTTGATCTGCCCTGAAGTGCCGCGCGAGGAGTCGGAGCTGAGTCTCGTCAACGTTTGAAGATCCACGTTGTTGAGCGAAATCTGGGTCTGAAAGCTCCGGTCTCGCCCCACGCGAAAGCTCGCCTCCCCTCGAAACTGGCCGCCGGCAACTCGCACCGAGCCTTGGCGGATATGCAACGCACCTACACCCATCTCGGGTGCGTAGCCAAACTCGAGAGGGAGGCGAAGGTCGCTGATCGGGAAGCCCGCGAGGCGGGCATCCGTCAGTTGGATATCTCCCGTCGCGGAGAAGGTCTTGTCCAGTCCCCCTGCAAGCCGGATCGTCGCCAGGCCGGTAATGTTTCGGGAAATGTCAGGCCAACGTGCCGCCATCTGGCGAAGGGCCGCGCGATCGACTCGAAAGCGAAAACCGGCGGTGGCGGGTTCACTTGCGGGAGTCGTCCCCCAGGCCGAGCCACTCGCCGTTCCCCCGAGAATATTGCCACTCACCGGATCGATGCGCCAGGCTGCGGGAGACTTATCCAGAGTGGCACGGAGCTGTCCCAGAGGAAGCTTGCTTCCCCAGTTCAGGTCGCGAAATTCGATCACGCCGCGAGCGGACAACCCCTTGTCCTTCCCCGCGATTTCGTCGCGAAGATTGACATCGAGAGCGCCTCGGCCCGAGAGATGGCCAACGGTCCCCGTTGTCCCAAGTGCTTTCCAGACATGATCGAGCGTAAATCCAACGAACCTCAATTCCCCGGTTGCGGCGGGCGACGTTTTCGTCGCCCCCGGGGGTGTTTCGAGCGGAACTTCGCCGAAAAACTTGACCTTCCCCCCCAACGTGTCGGCGGTGAGCTCATAGTTCACAACGCCGTTCTGGGCATGGAGCAGGGCGTTGATTTGCTCAACGGCAAACTTCTGGAGAGTCAGCTCTGGAGAAGCGAGCCGGGCCTTGGCCTCAAGCAATCTCCAGTCAGACGGGATTCGGAAGATCGCCTGGCCGTCCGCCTTGCCTGACATCTTGAAGTCGCGCCCGGGAATCGCCACGGAAAGCTTGGACATATCCACGGACTTAATCGAAGCGGAACCCTCGATGGGTTTCCCCGGGAGGATCGGCACCTGGGCCTCCGCCACGACATGACCGCCGAAGGGCCTTGCCTCAACCCCGGAGATCTTGATCACATCGTTTTCGGTCTTCCAATAAAAGGGCACCGTAGCGAGAGGAACGGTCCCCACCTGGAGGTTGACCACCTGGCCCCGGCCGTCGGTTTCCAGCTTTCGCGGCTGCGCTGTTCCCTTGGCTTCCGCATGGACCGTGAGGATGCCGGAAGCAGGGGAAGGGTGAGGGATGCCGGGAATCAGGCCCCCCAATTTCGAGAGGTCCCATCCGACGACGTCGAGAGCCCCGGTGAACGGATAGGGCTCGGCGATTCCAAGCTCGAGCTTCCCGTTCAGGGGATGCTTGTCGAGCCTCGCTTCGATTCGGGGGATGCTCAGATGGGCATCCTTGAGTCCAAAATCGAAGTTGACGCTGTCGAGCGCGGCGTTGGTGTACGTGAGATGAGAACTCTCGGCATGCCCCGACACCGTCCACGCTTTGGGTTCCGTCACGTCGCGCAGGCTCGTCGCGGCATCCAGTTGAAGCGAAACGAGGCCGCCCACGGGAGTAGGCCGCGGCAAAACCGGCGCGACGATCTCTCCGAGAGGAAGTTGAACCCCTTCCAGCTTTCCCGTCAGACGCCCGAGCGGCTCCACCTCGGCGCGAAGATCACAGCGAAACCCACCGGGTGGGAGTGGACCTTGTATGGGGATGTCCACAGTGGAGGCCGCGGGAGGATTATCAGGCCCACCGTCAGGGCGATCCACCAGAAGTCCGCGGAGTTTCTTGAGCTCAAGCACACCATCGGCCAGGTCCACGCGAGCCATCAAGCGGCCGAAATCCGTTTTCGCGATCGAGGCTGCGTTCAGAGTGAGATCGCCGTGGAAGGAATAGGCCTTGATGTTCTTGAGGGCTCCCAGGGGAATCGTGGCATCCGCTTTGAGCGAGAACTTTCCTGAAATTGGGAGGGGAAGTGGCACGCCGGTGAAATACTGAGCCTTGACGAGAAGTTGGTGGATATCGACATCCTCGAGCTCGATCTGCGTGGTGATCGACTTCGGCAGGTGAAATCCCCCTTTGGCCTCGGGCTCAGCGGGCTTGGAGGAGGGGTTCTCCTTGGGCGAGGAGGGGGGGGCGGGGTCCACCGCCTCGCTCGCGAAGGCAATGGGAATCACGCGTGGCTTGCTGGCTCCGCCAGGATGAGACAACCGCATGCGTGTCCGGCCGTGAGGGACCGTTCGGCGGTGGCTCGCAGAGTCGGGCGATTTCGTGTCGTATTGGAGATCACTTCCTTGCGCGTGCATCGCCAAGCGCAAGGATTTGACGGGAATTCCCTGGATCGTGCCGTTCTCGACGATCGCCTGCCCCGACGAGCCGGAGAGGTCAACATGAGTCGGCTCCAGCAAAGCTCGCAGCAGCACCTTGCCCGTGAGGAGCCCCGTGATCGCCGCTTCACTCAGTTGCCAGGATTTCGGCGTTTTGACGACGTCGACCTTCGCTAGATCGACGTCGATGGCGATTCGAGGAACGGGCCCGGAAAAATCGAGAGTCCCATTCGCGGCGACCTGCCCCCCGAGGGATTGGCCACGAACCTGGTCAAGGGTGACAATCGCGTCATCGACGCGCAGCGTTCCGGTGGTCTGTGTTGTGACCAGGTCGAAGCTGGGGAAATGCGCTTCGGTCTCCAGGAACTTCACCTTGGTGTGAGTGTGAAGGGTAACCGCCGGCTCAGACTCCCAAACCAGGCCAACGCTCAGGTCCACGGGCCCGCTTGGGACGGCGTGCGACCAGACGTCGGTGGGCACGAAATGGACGCGAGCCAGCTTTTCCGGGTCGGTGACGATGTGCTGCCCCGTGAACCGGATCTCTCCCCGGGTCGTCGCGAGACCGATGGTTCCCGCCGTGTTCCAGTTTCCCCAATAGGGATCGCGAGCTTCTCCGGTCAGTTGAAACGCTTCGCTCTTCGCATCAGGAATGAGAGTTGCCTGAACCCCCGACACCACCATATCGAGAGGCCGTCCCTCGCGCCGAAAGGTCACGCGAGCCCCCGTGGTGACAATTTTGGGGAGGGATCCCGAGGAGCCTCCTCCCCCTTTGACCTTGGGGAGATTGAGGAAATGCCCTTCGCGGTCGACTCGGAACGTGACGCGTGGTCCCGTGACATCAACCCGAGAAGGAGACACTCTTCCCTGAAGGATTCCCCCCAGGGTGACGTCGGCCGCCACCTTCTCCACCGTCAGCCAGACGGGAGAATCATGCCGAGGCCCTTCGTGGATCGTCAGGCCGCGAACGCCGGCCGACTTGCCGTTGATCCACCAACCGCGAATGGTGACATTTCCCTCGAGCTTCGCCTGGATCTGGCTCACGATGATCGCGGGGATGATCCAATATTGGAGGGAGACAAGGAGCACAAGCATCAGGGCGATGCTGATCCCCAGGATCTTCGCGAGATTGGATCTGGACGGCACGTGCATCGGCCCGGCCCCTCTCGTCCCGAACTGTCGACGCCAACTCCGAGCGGAACAGAGCCGCAAATGTGCTACCGATCTCGGAGATAACGTGATGGCAAATTGACTTTGAGGCCGCGTGCGAGTGCGAGGGGAGGGTTCCCATTCTGTCAGGTGGCGGCGGACAAGCGCTCGAGGATAGGGGCCCTCGGGCGGCCCTCAAGCAGTCGTCACCAGCCACCCGTTTTGCATCGGAGTTTCGTTCTCGGACAGCCTCGTAGCAAAGGGATCGGCCTAGGAACGGCGCGGTCGTGCCTTAAAGTGGCCTTGAAGTCCGGCCGAATCGACGAACAGTCGGGTCGTTCCGGGCTTTCCGACCACGTAGACGCTCACGAAGATGCGGAATTTTGCCCTTTCGGCCCAATGAGGAAGTCTGTATCGTTTTTCCGATTCGACGGACCAACATCTCTCGAGTTCATTCCAGTCCGGTCAGACAAGGAGGTCTGATGAGTCATCCCTTCGTTTTCCGGCCGGGATCCAGTGACGAAGAAGTCTTCGGCGGCGTGATTTACTTCGACGAATACCGCCTGCCCCAGTCGTTCGAACCCGACGACATCATCCTCGATATCGGTGCCCACATAGGCAGCTTCTGCTTTGCCGTTCTCGAGCGGGGAGCAGGGCACGTCCACGCGTTCGAACCGTTCTCAAAGAACTATGAGTGCGCGCAGCAGAACCTCGCGAACTACGCGGACCGAGTCACCCTTTACAACAAGGCCGTCTGGCGCTCCGACCGGGTGGTGGAGACGCTTTCGTTCACATCATTTGAAGGCGTGAACGAATCGGCGGGACACGTCATTGATCCCAATCACGGCATCCCCGTACCCACCGTGCCCTTTGATGACATCGTGCTCAAGATCACGGAAAACGGACGCAAGCGCATTCGGATGGTGAAGCTCGACTGTGAAGGTTCAGAATTTCCGATCCTCTTCACCTCCAAGACACTCCACCTGATCGATAGCATCGTGGGCGAATATCACAACTTCGCCGACAACTACGACTACGGCCCGGGGGAAGACCACTTCTTCCACAAGATGCCCGAGCACGCCAAGGTCGAGGGACACGAGCGCTACATCCACGAAGATATCGCGGCCGTATTACGCGAGGCGGGCTTCGACGTGACCACCGCCGTCTGCCCCCCTATTCCCACCATCGCGGGCTGGTTCTTCGCTCATCGCCCCGTTCAACTGGCGACGGTTCCCAAGCCGTCCTCGCGATCCTGGCGTGACCGAATCCTCAAGATCAACTGGCTCCGCCGTACCGGCTGAACCCCTTAACGTTCGGGTGGCGCGCACTGCGGGTAGGGAGTCTGGCTTCTTCATTGGCACCATCACATTCGTAGGCCTTTCGCAGTCCGCCACGGGCAATCGCCTGGTAAAACAGGCCCCTGGGTAGCCTGGGCAGCTCGTTTGTCCAGGTCGCCAAGCGACAAGAGGATCATCGCCGGCCAAAATGCGGGGGGTGTCCAATCCCTCGGCCACTGGGGAGTCTGGATCTGACACCGATCGAGGAGATGGTCTCGAAGATCAAGGAGTCCTTGTGCCCGAGGGCGGCCCGAATGACCGAGACGGTTACGGCGGCGATCGGCTTGGCCTTACAGGAGGCATCAAGTCAGGATACCTCGGGATGGCTTCAATCTCGTGCCTCGTACGCTATGCAATCGTGAACCGCTCTAAACCCGGCTTCAACGAGACTCGAGGCCCCGCCGCCAGGGAAAGGGGCGACAGACAACGCGTGGCCGATGCAACGAACCCTCAACAATGCCCGGCCCACACCTCTTCGTCTTTCCGCGAGGTCGAGGGGGGGGGTTCGTCGCAGGCACGCTCCCGTCTGATCGGGGAAGCCTCCTCCAAAAGATCGCCTGCGCCACACCCATCAAGATTTGATAGGGCAATGGGCTTTTTTGTGAGGCGATTACTCCGGCTAACCCGCGCGGCGCCCTGACCAGCTTGAGGTGGGACGCCTGCGCCTGTCTCTTATACACATCTAGATGTGTATAAGAGACAGCGCGTGAAGAGTGTGCGGAAGCGGTCGTCCCAGGTGTATCCGCGGGCAATCCGGTCACGGCCCGCGGCTCCGAGTTGGCGTGCATATCTCGGCTCATCGACGAGCCGGCCCACGGCGTTTCTCAAACCGTCGATATCACCGAAGGAGACAAGCAGCCCGGTTTGACCGTGTCGGACGACCTCCGGAACACCCCCTGCGTCCGCGGCAACCACGGGTAGTCCATTGGCCCAGGCCTCAAGGAACACGATCCCAAACGAGTCGGTTCGCGAAGGCATCGCAAAGGCGTTGAGGGCCGCATAGAAATCGGCGAGTTGTTCCGGTCCCAGGGGGCCGGCGACCTTCAACCAGGAAGGAACTCCGCCTGGATATTCCGCCAGGAATTGCTCGAAACGAGGGGAACTCGGCCCCCCCATCAAGAGATGAACGGGAGAATGGGGTCGCGATTCATTCAAACGTGCGATCGCCAGGACCAGGTCGATGCTCCCCTTGTTCGGGTCGAGCGTGGCCAGGTGGCCAACCACCTGTGCGTCGGCTGGAATGGCGAATCGACGCCGGAACCGAGCCCAGTGGCCCCCCGTAACCTCGGCGCGGTCCACCGCCATTCCCAGCGTGAGGATATGATCGCGTGAGATTCCCCACTCCTGAACCGCGACAGCTTCGCGCTCAGTTTGCACCACGACCACGTCCGCCTCAGCCAGGAGCCGGATCTGATGGGGCTTCGTGTAGGCCCGGTTGACAGCATCACCGGGTGTGGCCAGGTGCAAGAAGGGAGTCAAGACCAGGGGAGCCCCAGAAGCTCGCGCCGTGCGGAGCGCTCCGTAAGAAAAGATCGTGTAGGGGAAGGCCACCGCGAAGACCGCGTCATATTCTTCCCGAACGCGCTCGAGTCCCGGCAGGATCGGCATATACGAAGCCGCCCGGCACTTCGTCGGCCAGTGAGGAGCGAAGCTTGCAAGCCGTCCTACGTAGCGTTGCAGGGGAAAGTGGCGAACCGGCACGCGATCGACCCGGGCTCCGTCGACGCGTGAATAGCGAGGAGCGTCGACCTTGCCTCGCTTCGGGTTGGTGAAATACCACAGATCCTTGGCATCGCTGGTGATGACGTCGGCCTCGTGCCCTGCTTCCACGAATCGGCGCACCATCGCCCGGCCATAGTTCTCAGAACCTCCCACGCAAGGGAAATAGCGGTGGGTGAACCAGGCGATGCGCATTAAGGCGATCCTCATGCCCAACGAAGAACGAAACGGCCCCTTGACCATTCCAGGAGGCTTGCGAAACCATGTCGGAATGCGAGGCAAACGTCACAAGAAATACCGGCGGCGATCACACCGCCAGCGCTTCAAAGAACCTTCGCGAGACAGCGATCCGTCGGCAGAGAGCATGTCCTGAAAAGAGCAGCCGCTCGGGACCTCATCAACGTGTCCCTAGCCGCCCGTGGCCCCTTCGAAGAGAGGCTCTCTCTCAGTCAACCTTCGGACCGCAGGCCGGCAAGGGCATTAGCGTCGGGCCGCATCCGCCTTGGTGGCATCCGGCTGAACGGCAACGGTCGGAGGGTTCGGCATCCGGCGATCGTAGATGCGAACCTGAACCTGTGTCGGATCAGCATGAGGGGGGATGAGAGCCACCGGCTCGCGGTTACCGATCAGGTTCTTCACCATCGGCGTGTAGTTCCAGCGCCCGCGAAGGTGTGCGGACCGGACCACGATCCAGCGAGTTTCCGGATCCCAGACTGCCGTGTGGATGTCAGCAAATTGCATCCCCGGCCGGTCGCTGAAGTAGAGAGCCCAGTTGGTCAGGTCGAGGACCTTGCCAGGCTCCTTGGGGGTGGTTTCCGCGATCCAGTCGCCGGCATCTCTATAGGCGGCGAAGCTGCCGCCGAAGGGGGTCATGCCCCTCACGTGCGGGGTGATCACGAGAGCGCCGAGGATACCCGCCCAGACCGCCGGACCGAGACGGAAACGCTCTTCACCACGGCCAAGCCATTTGCCGGGAATCACCACGGTCTGCATCAACCAGCCAAAACCGTTCGCAGCGGCCATCGTAAGAAGCAAGCAGGGGATCAACGCATGCCGAACCGTACAATAACCGCCCGTGGCGTGTAAACGCACCAGGCCCGCGGCCGAGGCCGCCAGCATGATCGTGGTGAACAACCAGACTGGAGCTCGCGACGACCAGGGGCGCATGGCCAACAGCCCCAACACGGCGATGACAAGGAGAGGTGACGAGACCGACGTCCGCACCACCTTCCACATGCGCTGAATCGCCAGGCGATAGGTGGCCAGGGCAGATTGACTCGCGGGGAGGGGACGTTCTCGCTCCAGGGCTGTCGGGGCCGAAACGGGAGCCGTCCCGACTAGCCGGGCAATCGAGGGCTTGGTTCCAATTCCCCCCTTCACGGCGATGTACGGCCCGACGACAAGCAAGGGCCCGATCACCATGAAGCCGACCGCCGCCCACCAGCGAGGCCAATGGATCCGAGTGCTCCAGTGCAAGGGAAGCAGGAGCAGGGTGACGACCATCGTCAGAGGAAGCAGCAATCCCTCGGGGCGGGCAAGATATGCCAAGGCGCCAAAAGCGATCGTGAGGGGAAGCCAGAAGAACTTCCCCTCGCGAAGGAAGCGCACGGCTCCCCAAAGCCCCCATGTCCAGAACAAGAGGAACGTGGTCTCACTCAGGACGTTGACCACGACGAACCCAATCAACGGGTTGGCTATGAACAGGAGTGTCCCGAGCCAGGCTGCTGTGGGGCCGAAGAGCTCAAGGCCGAGGAGGTAGAGGGGAATGACCAGGAGAACGCAGCTCGCGATCCCGACGACCTGCGCCGAACGCTGCCACGAGATCGGTCCCTGGCTGCCGAGAAGGCGGTGGACTGCGGCGATGGCCAGCGGATGAACGGGGTGGTCGACCGACTTGATGAGGCCTTCGGACCACGCTCCTTGCTCGATCCGCTCGGCCTGCCGGATATAACGAAGACCGTCGGCAAATGTTACTTCGGAGTGGTAGTTCAACCACGCGAAGAGGAAGATCGCGCCGGCCATTAAGAGTCCGACGCGAATTCCATGCTGAATCAGCGACACGCCGGTCCGTCCTTTCGTGGTTGGCAGACGCTGATTGCTCAGCGCCCACGCCGCGTCCCTGCCGAAATGGTCGCCGTGGAGGCTGCGGAGGTTTCCGACGCGGTTTCGCTGACGGGTGTTGAGATCGACTCAGCCAACATCAACACCTCGCGACCCCGCGGTTCGACTCCCTGCTCACAGGCCCTGGCCACTCTGGCGATCATTCGCCACGCTCGCAAATCTTCGGCCTTTCCCTGGCTTCCGCTCACCAAGGCTCGCACTGCCGCCTCGGCCTTAACGACCATGGCGAGAGCACGAAACTGCCACTGTGGTAAATGCTTACGGAAATACAGGAGCTTGCTGTGCCTGGTGATGACCCGCATCTTGGAGGAAATCGTCCGATTTTGCAAGGGATGAAGGTGAACCACCTCTACCCCTGGGTCATATTCGACCCGCCAGCCCAGCTTTCTCGAGGCGTTGCAGAGGGCGACTTCTTCATAGTAAAGGAAGAAGTCTTCATCCATCCCACCGACCGCTTCGAGCATCTGACAATTGATCAGCACACAAGCCCCAGTTAACCAATCGACAGGTCCGGGCTTGATCCTCCAACCGGGCTGGTAATTCCTTCGAGAACGGGGTATCAACTGCTCGCGTAGGGTCCGCGCCAGGTTGGGAAAGGCCCCCACCGAAGGTTGGCGGGAGCCGTCCGGATTTCGAAGACCGAATCCGACGATGCCTGGCGCATCCCCGGGATTTTCCACAAAGTGTTGCGCCCGTTGGATGATCGGGCTGAGCTGACCATCAGGAATCACGATATCGGGGTTGAGCACCAGGAGCCAGGGGCTACGTGCCGCGCGCCAACCGGCGTTCACTCCGACCGAGAAACCGCCATTGTCGGGACGCAGGATCAATCGCACTTGGGGACCGAGCCGGCTGAGTTCCGGAGGGGCCTGGTCATGGGAGGCGTTGTCGACGACGACGACTTCGCACAGACCCGAGGCCACTTCAGGAGTTTCCGCCAAACCCAGAACGAGCCGTCGGACGTCGGGCCAACTGTTGTAGTTGACGATCACAACCGTCACCAACGGGTTTCCCCCTCGCGAGGGCAGCTCAGTTGTGTGCCGGACAAAATCCACGCGTTCGACCCCACCGGAATATTGAGACCAACTGCCTCGACAAGTTTACCGAAAAGACTGAAATAATGCGTCGGTTAGGCCGATGGAAGACCTTGAGTCAATTATCGGAGAAGACGGCCAAGGATGGCGAGATCACTCCGAGCAACCTGTCGGGGGCGTGCCGGGCTCGTGCCTGGGCTGGTTCGCGTCCCCGGTCCCGATACCGAGGGATCGGTTGGGAACCCCATGAACAATCCTCTCGAACTTACCGGACAGGTGCGGCGATTGAGTCGACCGGCCACGGGGCGCGTCTTGATCGTGGGTGCCCGCCGGGACAGCCGCCGCTTGGCTCGGAGCCTGGGGCAGGGGCCCTGGGCTGGACTTCCGGTCGTCGGTTTCATCGACGCCGGCCACACCCGAGACTCCGGTGGCATCGGCCGCGGGCGGCAGCTCGCCGTCCATCCTCGCACCAATCCGGTTCCGGTTCTCGGCGGTATCGATCGCCTGGATGAGCTGGTCGACCGATCGCGAGCCACGCACGTCGTGGTTGCCCTGTCGGGACGTCCAGCTTCGAGACTCCGGCGCCGCATGGCTTTGCTCAACAATCCCGACGTGGCGGTCCACTGGGTCAATCGCGAAGCCGAGATGCTCGACTTCCCCCAGCTCGACCCCTCGCTCGCGGGACAACCCGTCGCCTGGCCCTTGCAGTGGGACCGGGTCGCCAAGCGAGCAGTCGACGTCGTCGGTTCCGCCATCGGACTCGCCCTCCTGTCGCCGCTCTTCGCCGTCGTTGCTCTCGCCATCCTCGTGAGTTCCGGCCGGCCCATCTTCTACCATCAAGAGCGCGTGGGTAAAGGCGGAAAATATTTCGGCATGCTCAAATTCCGAAGCATGCGCCGCGACGCGGAAGGGAACACGGGGCCTATCTGGGCCTCGAACCACGACTCACGCTGCACGCAAGTCGGTGCCCTGCTGCGGCGGACCAATATCGACGAGCTTCCCCAGCTCATCAACGTATTCAAAGGGGAGATGAGCCTGGTCGGCCCTCGCCCCGAACGTCCGATTTTCGTTGAGCAGTTCCGCGAAACCGTGCCCGACTACGACCTCAGGCATGCCGTGCCAGGGGGTATGACCGGCTGGGCCCAGGTTCATGGCTGGCGAGGCAGGACATCGCTTCGCAAGCGGATCCAGTACGACCTCGACTACATCCAGCGCTGGTCGTTCTGGCTCGATTTCCGGATCCTGCTCATGACGGTTCAACACGTGGCTTGGGGCAAGATCTCCTGGAAAGGGGGAGCCCCGAAGCGAAGGCCGGAGACGGGACGATGACACGCCCGATTTGCTCGGTCGTGATTCCCACCTATAACGGCCGCCACCTGCTCGAGATCTGTCTCGCCAGCATCGCCCGCCACAAGCCGGCTGACATCTCCGTCGAAGTGATCGTCGCGGACGACGCCTCCGGCGACGATACGCTCACCTGGATCGCTCAGGCTCATCCCCTGGTTCGGGTCGTCAGGCTCGAGCGCAACGGCGGCTTCTGCGCCGCGGCCAACGCGGGAATCGCCGCCGCCGAGGGGGAGTTCATCCAGCTCCTCAATAACGACACGGAGGTCAGTGCCGGCTGGATCGAAGCCGGCCTTGCGCCGTTCGCCGACCCGCATGTTGGCTCGGTCGCGCCGTTGGTCCTGGTACGGTCCGACCCTTCGCGCGTAGACTCTGCCGGCGATAGCTACGCGATCGTGGGCTGGCCGAGCAAGCGAGGGCACGGCGAGTCTTCGGCAAGTTGGACCGAGCATCCTTCCGACCCGGTCTTCGGCGCCAGTGGATCAAGCGCCTTCTACCGCGCCGAGGCCCTGCGCAAGGTGGGAGCCTACGACCCTTCATTCGGCTCGTACTACGAAGACGTCGACCTCGCGTTCCGGCTACGGTGGGCCGGCTACGCCTGCCTCTACGCGCCGACGTGCCGGATCTTGCACGAGGTCTCCGCCAGCTACGATCACGGCCGGCCAACCTTGCAGCGCCGGATGTCGCGCAACGCGGAGATTCTCTTCTGGACCGATCTCCCTCTACGCTGGCTGTTCGCCGCGCTCGTGCCGCATCTCGTCTTCATCGCCGCACAGGGGTCTTGGCGGCTCGCCCGAGGGCGTGCCCGTCCGTTTCTGATGGGTAAGATTGATGCCCTCAAGGTGGCTCACACATTTCGGCATCGGCGGACGACGCGGATTCATCTCGCTCGTGCCGCAAGCGCTCGACCCCACTTTCCCATCAAGCTGGGGCTGCTCGGAGACGCTCGTAATCATTTGCGTCGCCCCAAAGAAGCGTCCAGCCTGAGCAAGCCTTGATACTTCAGGCTGGACGGCCTAATTTTCGAACAATGGTGGGTGACCTCAGCTCTTCGTGACGGTTGGCTGCGTGACGTCGACCTTCATGCCTTCCATCAGGTTTTCGGTCGGGTTCAGGATCAAGCGTTCATTCCCGGCTAACCCTTGGATGATCTCGACCTCCTTGCCATAGTCGCGCCCGAGTTGGACCTTCAGATAGTGCAGCGAGTCGTCGGGGAACACCGCCGCAACACGAGTGCCCAGGGTGTTGATGACGAGCGCAGTCGCGGGAATAAGTAACGGGCGTCCACCGGCATCTGCGAATTTCACCTTGACGTACATACCTGCATAGAGGGTCCCCTCAAGGTTTGGCAGCCAGATTTCGGTCAAAAGCGTTCGCGAGGACGCCTCAATCGCGCCGGCGGTACGCTCCACCTTTCCGATGAAGGTTCGGTTCGCATACTCGCGAACGAGAACCTCAACGGATTGGCCTGGCTTGATGGCGGCGATATTAGCCTGGGGCACGTTGACGTAAACTTTGAGCTTGTCGGTCTGCGAGATCCGGAACAAGGGACGAGCCATGTTGAGGCTGATGAGGTCACCATTATAGATATTTCGAACGGTGATCGTCCCTTTGTAGGGAGCGAAGATCTTTTGAAACTTCTGAAGCTCGGCGAGCCGGCTGGCCCCCGCTTCCTTGGCCGCGATATCGGCCACGGCCGTCGAAAGGCTAGCTTCGCCGAACTTGTATTGCGCCACGTTCTCGTCGCGAACCTGCTGGGTTTCGGCTCCGCGCGCCATAAGCATTTGAGTACGACGCAAGGTGAGCCTGGCCAACTCCAACCGCGACTCGGCCAGCTCGCGATTGGCCTTGGCCTGTAGGATATTCGCTTCGGCTTCCTTTAGCTCCTGGTCGAGCTCCGGCGTGTCAATCTCGGCCAACAGCGCTCCAGCCTCGACCGTATCGCCGATATCCACAAGGTAGCGTTTGAGGTAACCGTTGGTGCGAGCGAAGATGTCGGTTTCCTGGAACGGCCGGATGTCCGCCGGCAGCGTGAGGTCAGCCGGCTTGTCCCGGAAATAGGGAACGGCCACGTTCACACGGGGACGGCTGGCAATCGCCTCAGCCGTCTCCGCGAATAGGGCAGCGCGCTGTTCGCGGCGCGGGAGCATACCGAGCCGGAAGAGACCACCGAGGACGGCGGAGGCGAAGACGATCAAGCCAAGCGCGGGGAGGATCCGACGCTTCTTGCGCTTGTGTTGGGGACGATCGGCAATGATGCGGGTGCCGGTGTGCTCAGGCTCTGAGACAAGATTCGCCGTGGTCACGGGCTCAGTCCTCCTCTGTCTGAATGGTCGGCGCTTTGGATCGAAGTAAGCTGTAGATGACCGGGACGAAGAAGAGCGTGGCGAGCGTCGCGACGGACAGTCCGCCGATCACGGCTCGTCCCAGGGGAGCGTTCTGCTCACCCCCTTCACCGGCACCGAGGGCCATGGGCAACATGCCGATGATCATGGCCATGGCCGTCATGATGACGGGGCGGAGTCGCGTGCGCCCCGCGGCCAAGGCCGCGGTGAGAGCATCATCCCCCTGAAGCCGCCGGCTGTTCGCGAACGTCACCATCAAAATGCTGTTGGCCGTCGCCACGCCAATACACATGATCGCCCCCATCAACGAGGGGACGTTGATCGTCGTTTGCGAAACGTAGAGCATCCAGATGATCCCGGCGACGGCCCCGGGCAACGCCCAGAGAATGATGAACGGGTCGAGCCAGGACTGGAAATTGACCACCATCAAGAAGTAGACAAGCATCACCGCGAAGACAAGGCCGAACGCCAATCCCCGGAACGATGAACGCATGCTTTCCACTTGTCCGCGAACGATCAGTTTCGACCCCTTGGGGAGCTTGGAGCGAAGCCCCGTGTCAGGATCGACGGGGCCGGCGATTTTCTCGATCACTTGCTCCAGGTCCGACGCCACGCCTCCCAGGTCGCGCCCTTGAACGTTGGCGTAGACGTCGAACACCGGCTGCACGTTGTAATGGCTGATGACCGCCGGGGCCTGGCCACGCTCCACGTCGGCGACGTTGATCAAGAGCTGCGCCGAGTCTGCCGTGGCGTTGGGAGCGATGATCGGCGTGTTATTCAGCGCCTCCACCGAGTCGATCAGGTGCTGCGGCGTCTGAACGGCGACCGGATAGTTCACACCATTCTTGGGGTCGATCCAGTAATTGGGGGCCGCCTGACCGCTCGAGCTGAGCGAAACCAAGATGCTGCTGGCCACGTCTCTCTGGGTCATCCCCACACGCTCGGCTCGCGTGCGATCGACGTTCACCTGCAGCTTGGGAGAGTCCACGATCTGGTGCATGTGAACGTCCACCGCCCCAGGAATCTTGGTCACTTCCTTCTCGATCATCCTGGCGATCCTGTAATTCTCATCACGGCGATTGCCGCTGATCTGGATGTCGATAGGGGCCGCCAGGCCGAAATTGAGAATCTGCCCCACGATGTCCGCCGGCTGAAACGAGAACGACGCTTCCGGGAACTCCCGAGCCAGAACCTTGCGAAGCTTGGCCAGATATTCGGCCGTAGGCTTGTGGTGTTCATTCAAAGCAATGAGCATCTCACCGTCTCCCGAGCCGATGGTGGAGGAGTCTCCATACGCCAGGTTGATACCGTTCGAGGGGAGGCCAATATTGCTCAGAACGATGTTGAGCTCCTCCTTCGGGATCACCTTGCGGACCACCTTGTCGACTCGCGTGAACAACCGCTCGGTCTCTTCCAACCGAGTTCCGGTTGGAGCCCGGATGTGCATGCGAATCTGGCCGGCGTCGACCGTCGGAAAGAAGTCCTGGCCAAGCTCGCTAAAGAGGAACGTCGTCCCGATCACGAACGCGCCGAACGCCAGGCAGACGAACCCGCGATTTTCCAGAGCCCAGGCCAGCATGTGCGTATAGATATTTCGGAACTTCTCGAATTGATGATTGAAGGCTCGGTGAATCCGCCAAAAGATGTCCCCCTTGAGAGGAGGCTTGGGGTTCCCGTGCTCGTCGAGCTCGACGGTGTGCTCGACGTGGATTCCTTCTTCCTCGAGCTCGTGCGCGTTCTGGCGGTAGAGTTCCACCTCGCGGCCGAGCAGGTAGTTGATCATCGTTGGCACAAGTGTTCGCGAGAGGAAGTACGACGCCATCATGGCGAACACCACCGCCATGCCAAGCGGAGTGAAGAGCGATTGAGCGGCCCCTGACAGGAACGACACGGGAATGAACACGATGCAGATGGCGAGCGTCGACACGAAGGCCGGCACCGCGATCTGTTCGGCTCCGTCGAGAATCGCTCGCTTGAGCGGTTTGCCCATCGCCAGGTTGCGGTGAATGTTTTCGATTTCGACCGTCGCGTCGTCCACCAAAATGCCGACCGCCAGGGCGAGCCCGCCAAGCGTCATCGTGTTGATCGTATGCCCGAGCGCGGCCAGAATCAGGATCGAGATGAAGATCGACAGCGGGATCGAGATCGTGACGATCAAGGTACTTCGCCAGCTTCCCAGGAAGAGCAGAATCATCAACCCCGTGAGAAACGCGGCGATCGCCGCCTCGTGAAGCACCCCTTCGATCGACGAACGCACGAACACCGATTGATCAAAGAGGAAGTCCGTCTTGAGCGCGTCGGGCAATCCGCCGCGAATCAAAGGCATCGCCGCTTTGACCCGCGCCACGATATCGAGCGTTGATGCGCCGCCCGCTTTAAGAATCGTCAGTAGACTACCGCGCTCACCGTCCTTGTTGACGATATTGGTTTGAACCGCGTAACCGTCGCGAACATGGGCGACGTCGCGAATGTGGATCGTTGCGCCCCCGACATGCTTGATCGGCAGGTCATTGAGCGCCTCGATGACGTCGGGGCTGCTGTTGATCTGGACCTGATAGTCGCGCGGGCCGATCTTGGCGGTGCCTGCAGGCAAAATCAAATTCTGCGCGTTGATTGCGCCGGAAATATCGAAAGGTGAAAGATTATTCGCGTAAAGCGCGTGAGGATCGAGGTCGACCATCACTTGCCGTGGCTTACCACCGAGCGGCAGCGGAATCTGGGCGCCCTGCACGGTCGCGAGCGGCGTGCGGATGAAGTTCTGCCCCAGGTCGTACAACTGCTGTTCCGACATCCCCTCACCGCTGATACCGATCTGCAGGATCGGCACGTTCGACGCACTGAAGCGAACGATAAACGGGGGAGTGATCCCGGGAGGCAAGATCCGCAGAACCGCGTTGCTGATGGCATTCACTTGCGCAACCGCGGCTTCGATCTTCGCCCCTGGTTGGAAGAACACCTTGATCACACTCACGCCGACGAGCGACTGCGACTCGATGTGCTCGATGTCGTTGACCGTTGTGGTCATCGCCCGTTCGTGGATCGTCACGATCCGTTTTTCCATTTCATCGGGGGACATACCTGGATACGTCCACACGACGGCGACAACCGGAATATTGATTTCCGGAAAGATGTCGACAGGCATTCTCAGCAGCGTCACGCCGCTCAAGAGCACAATCAAGAGCGACATCACCACAAAGGTGTAAGGCCGTCGTAAGGCAAGCTTGACGATCCACATGGCGACGACAAACCTTCCTCGGCGCGGCGCGCACACGGGTGGCCCCCGCAGCGATCGCCGCTTGCAAAAAAATTGATCGGTGACTGAACGTCTCAAAAGGGTCAGGGTAAGACCCTGACCGGCATGCGTTGTTGGCAGGAGAGCTTTTTTAAGGTTTTCCCAAAGCAGGAAGTACGGCTTCTGCGCCGCGAGAAGTTGGCAGAGGGTCTTTCGAGACCCGCAGCACGGTCTCGAACATCAGAAACAGAAAATCGCCGAGAGGTTCGTAACTTTTGGAAACTTTCATACGAAGCACGGCCCCTTCCCAACTATTGAGACAGAAGCCGGCCAGACGGTCCGCATCCAGGTCCGCTCGCAGTTCGCCTGCCCCTTGAGCTTCGCGCAAGCAGCCGGCGATCATCCCGCGATACTGCGTCAAAACCTCCTCGAGCCGGGAACGGAACGCCTCACTCTGATCGGCCAACTCCTGCCCGAGATTGCCGAACAGACAGCCGCGCCGATAACCGAACGATTGGTGCCTCTTGCAGGCCCCCTCAAAGAAGCGCCGCAGACGAATCAAGTGCGGGTAGTCAGGGTCACTGAGATGGTCGGCCAGATTACCCAGGCGGAACTCGGCGTAGTAGTCGATGACCTGAAGGCCAAAGTCCTCCTTATTTTTGAAGAAGTGATAAAATGATCCTTTGTGAACTTTAATTGGCTTGAGGATCTCGTCAATTCCACACTGGTTGTATCCCTTCTCCAGGATCAGGTTCAAACCCGCCTCCAGGAGATCGGTCCGCGTGGTCACAGAAGGTCGTGCAATACGCTCAGCGTTCATGCGAACATAGTAGACCGGTTAGTCAAGTGGTCAAGAGGCGACCCGCCAGGGAGTTGGGCGCGGCCGTCATTGCTTACCGTAACGATCTACCTAAGGAAGGAGTTACGCAAACGTAGGCGGGTTTCAAAATAGGCAAGAGAGCGGGGTGTAAAACGCATTCATTCGGACACCAGTCTAGCACGGTTTCCGTGGAGTAGGCGTGGAGGATCCCCGGCTGTTGCTCCCTCGCTGTTCGGGAAGCGCTCGAATACACTGGATGTGAGGGATGTTCGGCGACCTTCTCTAGGAAGAAGAGGGAGAAAACCCAAGAACCCGAGCACCCTCGAGGATCAATCGCGATGGTATCGACCAGGCGGCTCCGAAAAGTTGGCCGCGAATGGCTAGCCGCAGCGCTCGGAATCACGGCCCTCGGGGTGGCCGTCGGCGTCTATTTGGGGGGGGCCAACCCGCCGGCCTCTCGGCTTACCATAAGCGGAGGCAGTCCCCAGGGCTTGCGGCACCAAATTGCCGAACGCCTCGCGAACGACGCCGCGAAGCGACGCCTCACCCTCCGACCCGTCGGCACCGCCGGTTCATCGGACACCCTTGACCAGGTCAACGCTGGCGCCATCGACCTTGGGCTCGTTCAAGGAGGTCTTCGCACCAGTCAGCACCCTCAGATACGCCAGGTTGCGACCTTGCACGTCGAGCCTCTTCATCTTCTCGTGAAGGAAGAGCTATACGAGGTGGTTTCCAAGAGCCTCGAAGCCTTGCGCGGCAAGACCGTCAACCTGAGTGATCCGGCGAGCGGAACATACAGTCTCGCCTCGGAGATTCTCGAGTTCGCCGGGCTCACGCCTCGCGTTGATGGACTCATGGGGGACTACCACGTCTCGACGCTCAGTTACCGCGCCCTGGAAGAGGAAAAGGAGACGGCGAAACTCCCGGACGCGGTTTTCATGGTCTCCGCGCTTCCCTCACCCGTCGCCCGCCACCTGATCGTGAAGCATCATTTCCGCCTGGTGCCTCTGTCCTTCGGCGAGGCTTTCACGCTGGACGTCCTGCCGTCCGACAATCCGGCGGACTCTTCCCGGAAAGTGCTTCGAGACATCGACAAGGCTCATGTTTGCATGACCGAAATTCCGGCCTTCACCTACGGTATCGAGCCTCCGGTTCCCCCCAGGGCCATCCCAACCCTCGGAACACGCCTGCTGCTCGTGGCCAATGTGAAGGTTCCCGCCAAGGCGATTGAGCGCATCGTTGAGACCGTTTTCTCTCCCGGCTTCGCTCAGCTCGCCCGCCCAGCGCTCGACGTCAAGCTGATGGATCTTCCGCCGGAGATCCCCTGGCATGCCGGGACATTGCAGTACCTCGAACGCAACAAGCCGCTAATTGCCGGCGACGCCATCGACTTCCTCGAGAAGGGAACCAGCCTCGTCGGCGCGCTCATCGGCGGTCTCTTCTTCCTCTGGCAATGGTTGAAGCAACGCTACCGCCGCAAGCGAGAGCTCGGCTTTGAAGCGTACATGCTCAAGGTGACCTCCATTGAGCGCCAGGCCCTCGAACTCGAGTTGGGTGCCATGCTCGATCTCAAAGAGCTTCTCCAGCTTCAAGTTGCCCTGAGCCAGCTCAAAAGCGAGGCGCTCGAGAAATTCGCGGAGGGGGAACTGGAGGGGGAAGAACTCATCTCCGGCTTCGTCAGCCACGTCAACGACGCGCGCACCTACCTGACGCGGCTGATTCTCCACGAGCGTGAGAGCCTCGAAAAACAGGCCCGTCACGAAAAGCGGTCTCCTCAGGCCCTCTGGCACGAGGTCGTGGGGGAATTTCCCCCTCCGCATTCCCACCACATCAAGGACCATGCCGGGGCGGTCGAAGACCTCGGCCCCTAGCCAAGGGCGTGAGTCGGCAGGAACACGCCTTCGTTTCACCTCACGGCTACGTGGTCAGGCTGTGGTCCGTCATCGAGGGTTTGAGCCATGCCCCCTTCCATTCACGAGGAGTTGCGCCATCGCGGGGAATCACTGGTTGTCTATCCCGGGGCGGACCTTTGGGACAAGGTAGGAGGCAGCGAGGGTGTGGCGGCGCTGATTCAGGACCTCTATCGCCGGATCGAACAGGACGAGCTCCTGCGTCTGGCGTTTCGTCACCTCAATAGCGGCGAGGCGACGGTCTTTTTCCTGCAGTGGTTCGGCGGCAGCCTTGGCTATTCAGAGGACTTGACCGGCGGCCTCTTGCGACGGCACCAGCACCGCTACATCAGCCCGAAAGGGGCGGCCGCGTGGCTGCGCTGTATGCGCGAGGCGCTCGTGGCTCGCGGTCTTGATGCGGAGCCGATCATGCGGCCGCTTGCGCGGATCGCAAAGGCCATGATTCACAGTCCGGAGACGGAACCCACGGACCTTCGCCGAAACTGCGACGGCGTCCAGGATAGGGCGCAGGTACAGCTCGAGACGATCCTGAACGACGCTGCCAAGGGACGCGCGGAAAGCGTTCGCGAAGCGCTGGTGAAAGACCGAACGCTGGCTAGCCGGCGCGGTCTGAACAACCAAACGCTGGCCTGGGTCGCAACCTATCACAACCACCCGAAGATTCTCGAGCTGGTGATAAAAGCCGGGGCCGATTGTCATACGCCCGCGTGCGACCCGATGCACACCACTATGGCCTGCGACAATGTCCATCTGGGAACCGGCGTCTCGGTCACCCCACTGGCGATTGCCAAGAGATGGCGGCCGGAGCTCGTGGCACCGCTCTTGGAGCACGGCGCCATTGACGACGTATTCACCGCGGCCTGGCTGGGCGATCTGCCCGCACTACGCACCCATCTCGATCGCCGTCCGGAGTTCGCGACCGCCCTCGATCCCGCCGACGATTTCAAGGAAGTATCGCTGCTGTGTCACGCGGTCTGCGGCGGCAACATCGACGCCGTGAAACTGCTGATTGAACGTGGCGCTGAGGTAAGGCGGCACAGCGGAAAGGTCTTGACCCTCGCGGTGGTGATGAACCGCGTGGATCTCGTGAAACTCCTGATCGACCATGGTGCCGATGTCCAGCGTACGCCCCTTCTCGGCCCTCTCGACGACACGGAGCGAGCCGTTGCCGATCTTCTGATCGCTCACGGAAAGAAAGTGCCGGACTGGATGCTGCCGCGCGCCTGCCGTCCAGATGTGAGCACGAATGAACTTCACCGCGTCCGCGTGTTGCTTGACTACGGCGCGAGCCTCGACGACCGCGGACGGTGGGGACTCACCGCGTTGCACTACGCCGTGCGCGGTGGCAAACTCCCACTGATCCAGCTCTTGCTCGAACGAGGGGCTCAAGTCGACGCGTTTGATGAAGAGAACCTAACGCCACTGCAACATCTCTCCAAGACACGCTCGAAGGCAGATCCCGTTCCGGTCATGGAACTACTGGCCGCAAGTGGAGCCGACGTCGACGCGCGGGATGACGCGCAGAGCACTCTCCTGATGCATTTCGCGCGGCGAGGGCAAGCCGAGCCCGTGCGGTGGCTCCTGGCGCACGGAGCCGACCCCAACGCCCGCAACCAAAAGGGAAAGACGGCCGCGAATCTGGGACGCGCACACGCGGAGATCGTCCGGTTGCTTTCCAAGTTCTGAGCGGCGCTAAACCCCGGCCGAAAGAAGCGCCCACGCAGACCTCCAGTCGGCGAGTCTGATCGAAAAGAGACGGCCGACGCTCGTGGTGATCGCACCGAGGGGCTGCGAGCCATCCGGCGAGATTTTTGATCGGATTGCGGCGGGTCCGTGCATAGAAGAGAGTGAGAGGGATTCACCACGATCTCGACCGGGGTCCGTCACCGTGTCGCAAAGGCATCTCAGGGGTATTTTACCACAGATCCAACGGCTCTTTGCCCATGGAGCCAGCGCCGGCTTGCCGGACGGCGTTCTGCTACGCCGCTACTGGGCGAAGGGGGATGACTCGGCGTTTGAGATGCTGATTGCGCGTCACGGTCCGATGGTTTTGTCCGTTTGCGGTAACCTCTTGCGCGATGAGGCGATGGCCGAAGACGCGTTCCAGGCGGTGTTCTTGATCTTGGTGCGGAAGGCCAGGCGGATTCGCGTCGATGACTCGCTTGGGGGCTGGCTTTATGGCGTGGCCTACAAGGTCGCGCGTCGAGCGCAAGCCGACCAGACGAAACGGCGCCACAGGGAAGGGGCACCGATCGTCAGCCTCGACGTGGAAGCTCCAAGCGCAAGGGCTCATGATCCGCGTCTGACCGCGCTTCATGAAGAGATTGCGCGCCTGCCCGGCACTTACCAACAGGCCCTGGTTTATTGCTGGCTCGAGGGGAAAACCCAAACCGAGGCAGCCGCGGAAATCGGCTGCGGCGAGGCGACCGTGAGGCGCCGCCTGGCCGGAGCACGCGAGCGGCTCAGGTCCCGGCTCGCCGGGGAAGGACTGAACGCGAGCACCCCTGTAAGCCTGCTGGCCGTTTCGCCCCGACTCCTCGAAACCACCACGCGCGCCGTCCGAGGACCGTTGAGTTCCCTTGCCACGGAGGTTCTCCGCGAAATGACCCGGATACATGGCATGAAAATCATGGCGGCGATCGTGATGATCGGCCTGACGGCGTCAGGCGTGGCCTTCGCCGTGGCGAGCCAACAAGAAGCGGCTCAACCCCCGCAAGCGCGGCCGGTTTCTCCTTCGACTCCGCCACCAACTCCCCGGTCGGAGCCCGAGACCGTTCCGCCGCAACGGAAGACTCGGGGCGTCGCGAAAGAGCCCGCGAAAGACGCCGTCGATGCCGCGAACGATTCGTCGAAATGGGGCACCGTGGAGGTTCCCGGCAAGGTGGTTGATCCCAGCGGCCAGCCGGTCGCCGGGGCGGAGATCTTCTTGCGAGCCGGGCGCATCGAGAGCCCCAAACATACGGGAACGACCGATACCCAAGGGCGATTTGCCTTCACAACTCCGCGCAGGTTGGGACCGAGGCGCGCCCCTGGCTCGCCCGACGTCATCGAGCGTACGACCACGCTCCCCGGGGGAGTCACGATCACGGTCACCGAATCCTTGAATAACCGCATGGGCGCGCCACAGACCGACGCCAAAGAGATCAAGAACATCAAACCCTGGCTGGTCGCAACAGCCCCGGGATTTGGGTTCGGCACGCTGGCCTCAGGCAATGACGTGACGATCAAGCTAACGCGCGACGTTCCGGTGACCGGCCGCGTCACCGATGAAGCGGGAAAACCCTTGGCCGGAGCACGCGTGCGAGTGCGCGATATTTTCTGGCCAAGACGGGCCAACGACTCGCTTAACGCATTGCAAGACCGCCGGGGGATACCCACGGCGACTCCTGCTCTTCCCCAGGGCGAAGGGCTCGATTCCTGGCTGGCAGCCATGCGCAGGGCCGTGAATATGAACGAATATTACCGAGCGCAGGAGCCACTTATCGGGCTGATCGAGGGGTCGTCGCTGGGCGACAAGCCGAGCGTCTATGCCCCGTTGATTCCCCCTACGACGACCGATAGCGATGGCCGGTTTACGTTGAAGGGGATTGGCGCCGAGCGCGTCGCGCAGATTTATATCGATGGGATACCAGACAAGGCGTCGCGTCTCATTGTCGTCGCCACACGACCGCTCGATGAGCCCATCGTTCTCTCGAAGGAAACACAAAACGCGAGGAAAGGCACGCGCGATTTTGGTCCAGATATCATTGTTTATGGAAATCAGTTCGAGACGACACTCGGTCCTGGGAAGGCGATCGAAGGGGTGGTGAGCGACCGAGTGACCAATCTACCGGTGGCCAATGTGAAGGTGATCGGTCCAACAATCACGTGGCTGGAATATCCAGGATTTGATCGTTTTTTCGCGACAACGGATGAACGTGGCCACTACCGAATCGACGGATTCCCCGTCATGCGCAACGCTCAATTCGTTGTCGACGTCCCCTCGGAATTGCCTTATTTCGGCCGGACGATGTCGCTGGACGTCAGGCCAGGCGCAGGTCCGCAGCGTGTCGATCTCCCGCTAGCCAAGGGCGTCTGGATTACAGGCAGAGTCATCGACGACGCCACCGGCATGGGCATTGATCAACAGTCCATTGAGTATCACGTTTTTAACGACAACCCCTACTTGCGCAAAGACCTGGACGCTGGTTTCTCGCCGCAGTTCGGCCCGGATCATCGCACGGAGCGGACGGGCAGCGGGGGGACCTTCCGAATTCGAGGCTATCCGGGGCGAGGGATTGTGACCGCCGGTGGAGGGCACGGCTATCTCGAAGGAATTGGTGCCGACAAAATCAAAGGCTTGGGGCGAGACGAAGTCTTTGCGTCGCTCTACAACACCGGGGGGTTCAGCCCGTACGTCCGCAATACCACAATCGAAGTGAACATCGAACCCAATGCCGATTCGTTTGAATGTGAGCTGAGATTGAAGAAAGGGAAAAGCCGAGTCGTGAACGTGGTTGATCCTGACGGCAAGCCTCAAGATCACATTCAGGCCAGCGGACTCGACAATCAGATCCAGAATCCGATCTCGGAGGTCAAGGAGAGTTCTTTCCCGGTGACGAACCTGTTTCCTGGTGAAAGCCGTGTCGTGGTCGCGCGATTCGTGCCCAAGAAGCTCATGGGTATGGCGGTCGTGAACGAGGGAGACGAAGGACCAGTGACGCTCAAGATGGTTCCGTGGGCTAGCGTGGCGGGCAGGCTTGTCGACGATCAGGGCAAACCTCGCTCCAGCGGCCTGGAGATCCAACTCGAAGATGGCAAGCTACCGATTCACACATTCAACGGACGGAATTACGACAAAGAGGAGTTCGCGATCGACTCTGATGGGCGATTCCTACTCGAAGGCCTCGTACCCGGAGCAACCTATCGCCTGCAAGTGATCGAGGGGAGGGTCCGCGAGCTGGGTGACATCACCAAGGAGTTCACCCTCCAGCCCGGCGAAAAGCGGGACCTTGGCGACGTGAAAATCATAAAGTGAGGAAGAGGAGGGGATCCCGGCCCAAAAAATGAATATCAGAACTTATTGATTTTTATTGGAAGTCGCAGAACGATCAACGAATCTTTCACCAAAAGGTGTAAGACCGGCTCACTAAAGCAGCTACGAGCCGATGAATTCATTCGGCCCTCTCTTTCAAGCAGGTGCTCGACCAACTCACCTCGATGTCTCATCTTCGGATCACTCTCGGCCACGCCGCATTGGAAACGTGGGCAACGCTCCCAACTCTCGGCCGCAAACGCTTCGCTCAGGGCGGTTCCTCGACTCCGCCCATTTTAAGACACCCTACAGGTAAACGGATCTGGGGCAGGGCAGGCCGGCACAGCCCCTCTCTTGTTGCTGATGTCTTCGGCATCATTCTCGGTGCTCGCGCCGGGAAGAGGCATGTCGCCAAGTTGTAATACCACGACGGATCGCCATCGCATTAGACTTCATCGACATGTCTGCTCTTTTGAGCCGATGGCAAACCGCGCTGACGATGATTTCACCAAAGAGGTCTGACTCAAACACCGAAATCTTTCCGAACAAGCCTACTCCCATAGAGAGACGACATCCCAAATTGCTCCAATTTCCGCGAAAGCATCATCGCTCGCGTCGAATTCTTCCTCGATTTCTTCTTGAGCACACTTTATTCAGACAATCCCCATGCAGAAGGCCTCCTCGCCGCTTCAGCGCGACGGAAGCGCCATGAGGGCCTCCGCAAACCTGAGTCCTTAATGCTTAAAAAGTCCAGCAAGAACGAGGCGTTCAAATTGGCATTTTCGCAAACTGAAGGGCACAGCGTCGCTTGATCTCAGCCAGTTCAGGGCGACCTTGAAGCAATCGGCATCGATGGACTTCGTTTTTAATGTTACGTCTTTCTCTGGTGTGCACTCAGCCCCGTTCTTTCTTGTGCACAAAACCGTGTTGATTTCCAGGGCGGTTACTTTATCGCACATGTCGGCTAAAATAGACTGGAAAGAACGTGGGCATTTTGATCATGCTAGAAGACCCGCGTGACCTCTTAGGCGCGGACCGGCAACTCTGGCTTCGTGGCGAGGAGATTCACCGTGCTTGTCGCGCTGACCGTCTCGACCATGTCATTCTCTCAGTATCAGTTCGATCGTAAGCGTAACGACAAGAACACGGAAAATAAGTTTATCGATTTCCTAGGCATAACACTTTTGTAGGGTCTTTACCTGACGCAAGGGGTTCAATTCATGGGCGGAACCCAATCATGGCACTCGCGAGAAAAGGATGATCCAGCAGGCGTGAACCGAAGAGCCCGCGAAACAACGGTCTCCCAAGAATCCTAGCAATAATGATTCATGGAAAAGCCATTCATGAAAACGACAGAAGACGCCTCAATCCATCAATTCAACGGCACGGTAATTGCTGGAGGCGGCCCTGCCGGCCTTACGGCCGCCTACGAATTGTCAAAGCATGGGCACCCCTGCGTCGTGCTCGAGGCCGATCAGACTCTTGTGGGTGGAATTAGCCGAACCGACCAGTACAAGGGCTATCGGTTCGACATCGGCGGCCATCGGTTCTTCTCCAAGAGCGATGAAGTCAACCGGATCTGGCAAGAAATCCTTGGCGACCAATTTCTCACTCGCTCGCGATTGAGCCGTATCTATTACAATCGCAAGTTCTTCGACTATCCACTCAAACCCCTCGATGCTCTTCGGAAGCTCGGCCTTTGGCGGTCGGCAGGGGTTCTCATGAGCTATATCAGGGCTCGACTCAAGCCAATCCACCCGGAGCGAAGCTTCGAGGACTGGGTCGTCAATCGCTTCGGCCGCCAGCTCTTTGAGATCTTCTTCAAGACCTACACGGAGAAGGTCTGGGGAATTCCTACGAACGTGATTTCGGCTGATTGGGCCGCGCAGCGCATCAAAGGGCTAGACCTCATCCGCGTGATCACCAGTACGTTGTTCGGGAACCGGAAGGCCGATGGAGAGGTCATCAAGACACTCATTGATCGCTTTCAGTATCCCCGGCTCGGTCCCGGCCAGATGTGGGAGGCGGCTCGCGACAAGGTGCGCCTGCAAGGTGGATCCGTCCATCTCGATCGCCGCGTCATACTTGTGGAACATGACGGCGAGGCTGTCAAAGCATTCGTCGCGCGCGACGCAGGCGGGCGTATAATCCGCTACGAAGGAGACCACTTCCTCTCGACGCTTCCCATCCGCGAACTGATCCGATGTCTTGATCCGCCCCCCCCTCCGTCAGTGCTCGCGGCGGCCGGCTCGCTCAAATATCGCGACTTCCTTACAGTCGTCCTGATCGTGGACCTTCCCTACACCTTCCCTGACACCTGGATTTACATCCATGAGCCTAACGTTAGGCTCGGGCGCGTGCAAAACTTTAGAAACTGGTCTCCCGACCTCATACCCGACTCGGCGAAAAGCAGCCTCGGACTAGAATACTTCTGCTGTGAAGACGATGGCCTCTGGGCCATGAAGGACGCCGACCTGATCGCTTTGGGACGCCGAGAAATTGACGCAATCGGCCTTGTCGCCGCAGACAAAGTCGTCGACGGCTGTGTGGTCCGCATGCCCAAAGCCTATCCAGTGTACGACGACGTGTACCGGAGCCACTTGAGCGTCGTCCGGGAATGGCTGAAGCGACTGAGCAATTTGCAGCTCGTGGGACGCAACGGGATGCACAAATATAACAACCAAGATCACTCCATGATGACAGCTCTCTTGGCCGCGCGGAATATCCTCGGTCTGGGTCCTTTCGACCCCTGGAAAGTCAACGCCGACGCGGAGTACCACGAAGACCTCTCCGACAAGGACGCGCGGGCAGTCCCCATGCAGGTTCACTGAAACGCTCCCGCAAAAGTCGTTCTCCTTTCCTCCGCATTCTTTATGAATGCGTTTCTTAATTACGATCTCCGGTCATGCATACAATAAGGTCCTCGTGTAAGGCTCACTAACATCTTTAGGCTTGGCAATTTAAGTCTGACTGTGCCTGCTAAGAGGCTTCGGCCCCATCCGGGTCGACGAACACCTTCTTTGCTCGATTGCAGCCCTCACCCCTTGTTTGCCAAATTCGGTCACGTTAGACTCAAAATATGTAATGGCATCCCGTCTATATATTGCTTATCTCTTACGGGCATGAAGAAATCCGTTCAGGCGCATTCATCTTCTCGTAGAGTCCCCTCTCACCCCGATTTCTTTCTAAAACTCGGCGTTCAGAAATAGGTCCGACCGCGTAATTTGTAGGAAATGCGATTTTTAGCGAGTTTCCGAAAAGCGGTTCTCTCCTAAGAAAACCGTTTTCCTCTGAACTGAATAAAGATCGCTTTCCCGTCAAGCTCGCGTACACAACTGATCACCAATGAAGTCGTCACATCTAGATAAAACACGAGGCGAATTCCGGACCTCATCCCGCGCTGGATGGGGCTCGCCGGGGCTGCTCTCGTCAGTGCGGGATCTGTGGCGACGCGAGAGCCGGAAGATTTGTTCCGTTTTCTCCATCGCGCACTGAGGGCCATTTGCAATGGACCAGATAACGGCCGAACGGGTTACGAACATTCCGCCCAACTCGATGGGGTTGGGGGTCGAGGTATCCGTGGTAATGCCTTGCCTCAATGAGGCTCGTACCGTCGGTCGGTGCGTGGACAAGGCCGCTCGGGCATTATCGCGGATGGAGATCTCCGGCGAGATTATTGTCGCGGATAATGGAAGTACCGACGGGTCACCCGAGATCGCAATGCAGAAGGGCGCTCGCGTTGTCCATGTCGATCGCCGCGGCTATGGCGCAGCCCTGCAAGCCGGGATCGAGGCGGCTCGAGGATGTTACATCATCATGGGCGACGCCGATGACTCCTATGATTTCGATGCCATCGACCCGTTTGTCGCATCTCTTCGGTCCGGTGACGAAATGGTTCTGGGCAACCGATTCCGCGGTGGAATCCGCCCTGGCGCGATGCCTTGGCTCCATCGTTACATCGGCAACCCGGTGCTGACCGGCATTCTCAACCTCTTTTTTCACACCCCGGTCGGCGATGCCCATTGTGGCCTCCGCGCCTTCCGCAAAGACGCGTACGAGCGGCTCGATCTGAGTAGTTCGGGGATGGAATTCGCCAGCGAGATGGTGGTCAAGGCATGTCTCCGTGGCCAGAAGGTCAGCGAGGTCCCGACGGTCCTCTATCCCGATGGCCGCGACCGCCCACCGCATTTGCGAAGCTTCAGAGATGGCTGGCGACATCTGCGCTTGCTTCTGCTCCTCTGCCCGACGTGGCTGTACCTGATCCCAGCCGGCGTGATGATGGGGGTGGGCCTGGCGATCATGATCTGCCAGACAGCCGTGAGGGGAGGGGGCAGCCGCGCCGGCCTCGAGCTTCATTCCATGCTCTTGGGGTCGTTGTTCGTGCTGGTCGCATATCAAACGCTCTGGCTCTGGGCCTACGCAAAGGTCCATGGCTGGGTAAGCGGGCTTCTTCCGGCGCAAACGTTTCCCAACACGATTTTTGGGTTCTTTAATCTCGAACGGGGGCTCGCGGCCGGACTAACGCTCGCGACGCTTGGGCTGGGGATCACCGTTTGGCTTGTCATCGACAGGCATCCGACCAACTTTAGTTCTTACGAGATGCAGACGGTGCTGCGCCAGGCCGTCTGGGGATTCACGGCCCTCGTCCTTGGTGTGCAGACCATTTATGGAAGCTTCTTCCTGAGCATGCTGGGCATGGCTCGCGGTCTCCGGTCCTCCTGCTGACGGCCCGATCCAGGCGCACCATCGCCTGGATTGGTCTCCATGAGAGTCTCGAATCGAGTCCTCTTTTTCTTCGAGTGATCGTGGTCATGAGTGCTGCGCCGCAGAATCGCCAAGAGCGAGGTGGTGAGTGGTTCGTCCCCCCTTTGGTCGTGTTCGCCACCACCGCATACGCGGTGGTCGCGTGGGTTTCGATGCTCGGCATCGACACTCAATGGGACGAAGCGACGGACCTGGTTATCGCATGGTCTCTCAAAGACGACCCGATGGTGGGAAACAGTGACGATCCGTATCAGGGTCGTTTGCCCATGTACCTGACGGCGCTCGCCTTGACATTCCAGCCCGGATTGTCCCACCGTTCGGCCCTGCTGCTGTCACGCACCCTAAGCATCATTGTCTCGGCCGCATCCATTCCACTGGCTTACCGCCTGGCGCGACGGTGGTTTGCTCCGCCCGCCCCGTCGCTCGCAGCGATCGTACTGGCCGCCTCGCCCTATTTCCTCGGCTTCGGCCGAATGGCTTTGACTGAGGGAGATGCCTTTTGCCCCACAGCGGTGCTCGCCTCCTTACTCGCTTTCGAGCGTTTCCGCGAGGATAGAACCTCGCCTCAGCTGACCGCCTTGGCCTTGGCCCTTGGGATCGCTGCCGCCTCGAAATTCCTTCTTGCGGTCGTCGTGCCAATCATCGCCGCCTGTGATTTCATTGACTCTTTCGCCCGCCTCGGGGATCGTCGTGAGCCAACTCCCATTCATCGATCTTGGTTCGTTATGACGGCGCTCGCTGTGGTATTCGCCGCATTGGCGACGTCCCCGGCTTGGCTGAACTTCACTCCCTTCAGCGTGAATTCGGAGATCCTGTCGCGGCTCCCGGGATTCGCCTGGTTCGACGCGTTTCTTCTAACGCTCGTGCCGATGGCTGCAGGCATCTGGCTAGGAATAAGGAATCGACCGGACGAGGGATCTCGGTGGCCCGTTTTAAAGTCCTGGCTAGTGATCGCACCTTTGTCCGCGCTCGTCTGCCTCACATTTTTCCCGGCTCACCTTCTCAATCCGCAACTTCTAGGCGGTCTGGCGCATCGGACCTCGACCTGGGGAGGTGCCACTCCGGGGAGCGGCACCTCGGAGGCGGCTTGGCTTTACGGGGGCATTGTGCTTTTCAAACTGGGCATCCCCCTCGGCTTGGCAACCAGCCTGGGTCTTGTGACCGCCGTCATTCTGGCTCCGGTCCGCTCCTCTTGGCGACTTCTCGCCGCGGTCATCTTCGGTCTCACCGCTCTCTACGCAGCGCTGCCCGTCCGGCAGACGTTCTATCTGATGAGCGTCTACCCTCTCGTGATCATCGCACTCGCGGGATTTGTGGGGGGAGTCGACAACCGGCTGGCGAGATGGCAGCAGAGTCCGATTCCGCGCCTCCTCTCGCGATCGGCACTGGCGGTTGCGCTGATCTGGCTGCTCGTGATGGACATCCGCGTGTATCCCGCGTTCGGCTACGCTGGTTACGAGGTCGTGGACACCTTCTGGCTGGGTCGATGGACGTGCGGTTATCGTTCCATCGTCCAGATCACCAACGACGGCACGGAAGAGGCTCTGGCGTGGTGCCGCACCCATCTCCCGGAAGGGACCGAATTGGCGGCCTGCCTCTCTGACGTTCACGTCGCGGAAGCCGAGGCCGCTCGCAGGCTCCCCAAGCTTACAATTTCATGTGTTGATCAAATCAGCCAGGACGTGATCAATCGTTATCCCTATATCTTGATCCATCACGCACGAGGACTGGGGTACAACGAATTTCTCCCGGAATTTGGAGATTATCCATCGCTTGAGCACAGATACACGGTATGGCGTGGACGGAACGTCTACCGCCTGCCCGTCGTGTCTGTCTACCGCAATGGAGCGGTACCCGAGACCCTACCCTCACGCCCCGCGGCGCCATCCGCCACCCCTTGACGATTATCTGTCTCCGGGATCGCGTCATCGGGAATGGTGCGGAGGCTGGTCACGTCGGAGAGAATGAACGCGGGCCCTCCCCATAGTTTCGTCAACGACTGGCGACGCGACTCCACCACTTTGGCCGCGAGACCATGGTCGGCGACGGTCTCGGCCAGCGGGCTCTTGTCGGAACGCGTTACCAGGATCGATACCGCGTGCTCCTTCAAGAACGCGAACAACGCATCGGCCGAGTGGATCGTCTCCGGTTGGCAGACTCGGAACTGCCGGCGTGAGCCGAAGAACGGGTAAGGCCGGGCGTCGAGTACGCAGATCTTCGTGCCGGCCAGTGCATGCCTTTCAGCCCATGCAATCGCCTTGTCGTGGAGGAGAGTGTCGTAAGCTTCCACAAACCCTTCATGCCATTTCTGACTCAGAGCACCGGTCGCGCCGGCACCAGCAACCAGAAGGCCGAGTCCACAGCCCCAGGCCGTCATACGACGAAGCAGCCCGGGAGATCGTAGTCTCAGCCCGATAGCTCTCGCCACCCCGAGTATAATCAGCACATCAAAAGCTATTAAATACGTATCGGGAAAGGCAACCTGTAGACCACGAGAGACCTCGGTCGAAAGCCCGCGCTCAGGATTAGTCAGCACAAAACCATACTGAGCGACAACAAGCCCGACCGCCGCCGCAACCGACAAGACCCGAGCCGCCGGCCATCGCTTAAAGCTCGTCAGCGCCAAGACTCCAAGTAGGATGGCCAGACTCTCAGAGCAGAGACCATAGCGTGCCGGAGTTCTGGGCTCCCAGAGAAGCTGGTCCAGAGTGCCTGGTCTCGCCTCGATCGCGAAGGGGGTCACGAGCATAACCGCCACGGAAGCCATCGCCACCAAGACGAGCGCCAGGTGAAACCCACGAGCATTCTTGGCACTAGACGCCGCGTCGGCCGGCCTCGCGATCAGAAGACTTGCACAGGCCGCGGGAAATAAAAAGAACGCAGCCAATGCGCAGGGTCCGGCAACCAAGAACAACGCCCGGATCCCCAATGGGACGACCTCCCAACGGCCGCTTCCCAGAAACGTGCTCGACCAGCCTCCCCCCACGGGCGTGCCCGCCGGCGCGGGGGGAGCGCCGAAGAGTGGCATCGGATAGAGCGGGTTTCCCGTGGCGACAGCGTTCCTCACGTACCAATACCCGGCCAGAGCGATTCCCGCGAACAGATACGCCGTGATGATGGGCAATATCCTTCGCCGCCCCTGGTAGGACCATGCAAATGCGATGGCACTAAAGCCCGCCACCGTCGCATAACCGATGGCGTAATACTTCACTCCCGCCAGTATTCCCGAGGCGATGGCACCGTACGCAAGGTCGGCAGCGCGACCTTCGCGAGCGTACCGCAGACCGTAATTCAGGCTGGCCACGAAGAGCGCCGCGACCGCCAGGTCGTTATCGAGCGTGATCAACTGGCCCCACACAACGCCACTGCCGACGACCATCAAAGCGGCAAGATGGGCCATGATCTCGTCCGTCCCGATAGCCCGGGCGAACTCGTAGCTCGCAACGGCAAGAACGAGCGCCGCCGGAAGGTTCGTGAGCCCGATCCAGAAATCACCACTGAAAGGGGAAACAAACCATAGGCCAAGCAGTTCGTTATTGCCCGGGATACTCCAATGCGAGAAGTCGGGAGCGTAAAGGCTCTTGGCTTGCAGCCACGCATCGACCAGCGGCAGATGATATCCAAGCGTATCCCAACCCGCCGGATGATTGAGCAACCCCCTCAGAACCACGTGGCCGATTGCCAAGGCCGTCACAATCGACCAGTTCAACCTCCACTCCCGGGACGGGCTCAACTCGAACGGGGGCGATGTCCCCAGACGGTGCGCTCCCCAGAACGCCAGCACCGCTAACACACCAACCGCCGTAAGAAATGCCGGACCGGTGAGCTGCCCGACCGTCCCAAGCATAAACCCGGCAACCAATATCAGACCCCAGGATAGGAGAAGCGCATTGACGAACGTAACGAGGGCATCGTCTCGCGGCTGCCAGCGTCGCGACCACTTCCACGCACCGGCGAAGAGCAGGCCGTTGATCAATGCCCAGGGAAGCGCAACGAACGCATCCTGCCAGGCAAGTGTCCCCATGATTCACCTCGGACGAAAACGCTCGACTTGACCCGGTCGCGGAAAGCGAAAACCATTCGAGCAGCGAGACCCTCCAGAAACCCCAGTCCGGGGGCATTACCGAGAGGCATATACGCCGCTTGAGAATTTGTGGCTATAATCTATCGACGGGTGATCTACGAACAACCGCTACCTTGAGGGCTGGAACTACGGACGCGAAGAGAACGACACACCCGATGGCCCGAGTCCTCTCGAGCGAGACTCGGCAGAGATCCTTACAAGATTAGGTATTAAGAAAGCGCAGGCCTCGTTAATCTTCGGCGATCTGACAAGATCGTTTGCGAAACGGAGATCAATGAGTTCCGGACGACCAAGGATGAGCTTTCGAGGCTTCCAAGCATCGCGGGATCCTCATCGTTCATCCCATGAAAGTGTGTCCGTCGCTCGTTTCTTCTCCAAGATGCCCGACAAGGAGAAAGTAACGGACGTTACTGGGCCCACAGCCCGATCGCCGGTTATTCTAAGGCGCACTCATCACAAATAAAACAAGAATCTCGCGAAGTAGCGGTTATTCATAGCCATACCGACAGCGCTCTTCTCATAAAAATACCAACAACATCTTTCTTGTTTAAACAGGCCGCAAGACAGGCTAGCCGACTTTCTTTATCCAGGAAGGTATGCGGACAGTCTATTCTTCAGCCGAAGTGCGGAGAGAGGTCACGCCATACCTCGGCGGAGCCGAGCGCCTGGCACAGGGTGGAAGGGTGAGGTCGATGCGCATCCTGATCGTGACACACTACTACCCAGAGCATGGCGGCGGCATCGAGATCGTGGCTGGCGAGATCGCATCCCGCCTTGCATCCAGGGGAGTCGAGATCCGCTGGGCCGCGAGCCGCACCCGAACCTCCGTAGGTGAAATCCCCGGGATCACGTGTGTCCCGATGTCTGCCTGGGACGGCACAAACCACTCGTTGGGAATTCCCTATCCGCTCTGGGGTCCCAGAAGCCTCGCACGACTCGCTCGAGAAGTCTCGCAATGTGATATTGTTCACATACACGATTCCCTCTATTTCGGAAATCTGCTGGCGACGTTTGTCGCGAAACTACGGCGCAAGCCGCTCCTCCTCACTCAGCACATTGGCCTCATCCCCTATCGGCGCATGGTCCCACGCGTGCTTATGCGTGCGGCGACGATTGTCTTAACTCGTTGGGCGTTAGCGCGAAGCGCCCAGACGATTTTCATCAGCCGGAACGTCATGGAGTACTTCGGCCGGGCGAAGTTCACCCGACCACCCCTCTTTGTCCCCAACGGCGTTGACCTGCGTCTGTTCCATCCTGTAGATCCCGTTCGACGTTCGACGGCTCGAGAGGCCCTGGGCTTGGCGGGGGACCGCCCCATCGTGCTATTCGTGGGTCGATTCGTGGAGAAGAAGGGGCTTCCTCTCCTCCAGGCCTTGGCGGAACGGCATGCGGAATGGACCTGGGTTTTTGTCGGGAGAGGACCGCTTGACCCGGCCGAATGGTGCTTGCCGCACGTCCATAGCGCGGGGGTCGTGCCCCGGGAGAGGCTCGCCTCCTATTACCAGGCCGCGGATCTACTGGTACTCCCCTCCTTTGGCGAGGGCTTTCCACTCGTCGTGCAAGAGGCGATGGCGTGTGGCACGCCGGTCGTCATCCCGCCGGAGACCGCCCGCGCCATGCCTGGGGTCGGAGCCGTTTCCTTCGTTGCGGACTTGTCCGTGGACGCGGTCAGTCGCGTGCTCGCTCAGACATTGGCCGATCCCGATTGCCGGAGCAAGCTCGCCAGCTCCTCCGCCCGATTCGCAGCCGAATTCTTCGACTGGGATGCCTGTGTCGACCGCTACCTTGAGATCCTCCAGACACTTCATTGAACCGCCGGAGGACGCTTGCGATCGTCACCTCACCGCTCCCACGAAGCCTTCCGAATTGCGAAGAACGTAAAGACATCGCCCTCGCAAAGCTTTGCGAAACGGTCGGGATACCCGGCAAGACACTGGTCGAACCACCAGAAGTAGAGCCCCACCTTTGCGGCGATTTCCGAAGGGGCCTTACGGACCGCAATATGCGTCGCGTGGTTTGCGCGAAGGTAATCCATCAGCCAGCCAGAGCCTGGTGCATAATACGGCTGACAAACCCGAATCTGACGCCGAGAGCCGAAGAATGGATAGCCACGGTAATCGTGAACGCAAAGCCGAATCGAGGCGGGATCGGCTTGCTCAAGGACGGAGAACGTCTCTGTCCCGAACATCGTCCCGTAGTGCCGCACATAGCCGCCATGCCAATGGTCCGATAACACTCCGACACTCCAACCGGCCGCCACAATGACGAGAGGCAGAGCCAATGCCAGCGCGTATCGCCGCGCGCGAAGATTGAGTTTCGAGACCAAAAACATCGCTAACATGGCGCTGGCCGCCACGACAATCCACTCCAGCGAAAGTACGTCCGTGAGCTCAACCACGCCTCCGACCACATGACGAAGCTGAAGAATGCCGAGGATCCCAAACACGATGAGCGGAGCGTGCACGAGCCATGAAACATCGACCTTGGGGTGAGGCCCCGTAACCGCCCGGCCAATTCCCTCGCAGAGATCCTGAATCACCATAGCCAGCGCGATGACGGCTAGGCTCAGGTAGCAAAGGCCATATCGAGACGGATGGTATCCCCACATAAGTGCATTGAGAGTCCCCGGATCGTCTTCAGCCGCATACGGGGTACTCGCAATGAGGACGGCGGAGCCGGCCAGCAGGACACCCAGGGCAAGGCGAGTCCCTCTTTCCCTTGAAGAACCGCGCAGGCCCGTAACGAAAAGCCAGACGAGGGAAATCGGCGTCGCCACAAAAGCGATCCAGGCCGTGGGGCCGATCATTCGATAGACGGCCGCCGAGACCAGGCCGAGGACCCTTGGATCCTGGTTCCCCCAAAGCGATGAGTGCGCAAGATCGGGATATTTCTTGAGGATGACATCGGTCTCCTCAGTTAAACCCTTGGGGTACAAAGGGCTCCCTGCGACGAAGAAATTGCGGAGGTACCAATAGCCCGCCAGCAAGAGGAATCCGGCCGCCAGCGTGAACGCGACGCCAAGGGTGGGCCGCACACCTCGCCGCACCAAGACCAGAACGCATATCACGAACCCGCCGAACCCCGCATAGCCGAGCGCATAGTACTTCACCCCCGCCAGCAGCCCGAGACTCGCGGCCAGTAACCAAAGCGTGGGCCGGTCGGGCTCGTCGACCAAGCGGAATCCATACCAGAGCCCAGCGAGGAAGAAAGCCGCAGCCGGAACATCGTTGCCAATGCCCAGCAACTGGATCGCGGAGACAGGGTGAGTGACAACGATCAACCCGATGACATGAGCCAAGGAACGACGTAGTCCCAAGATCATCCCCAGTTCAACGGCGGCGACCGCGAAGAGGATCAACGCAGGCAAATCGGTCAAGCCAATGAGAAAGTCACCCGAGAACGGGCCGACGATCCAGAGACTAAACAATTCGGCGTTGGCCGGATAAAACCAGTAATAACATTCTGGAGCGTAAAGACTGCGAGCCTGGAGCCAGTGGTTGACAAGCGGGAGATGGTACATCAACGCATCCCAATCGGTCGGAAAATCCAACCCCGACGTGAACACGAGCCCAACCGTGAACACTCCCCAGACACCCCAGGCCATCGACCAACCCCATCCCGGCCCAGGCCGTTTCGTGACTTCAGCATGATCCTCGCGATGGAACAGGCTGACCCGTCCCAGAATCGCCGCCGCGAGCCCGACCAAACCCAGATAGGCGATCGGGAAAAGGAGACCGAGCGCTCCGAGCATCGTCCCCAGTGCGACAATGAGGGACATACTGATCACAATTGTGTGGACCAGGAGTTGAGGCGCGGAATCTCGCGGGAAGAAACGCCGCGCGACCCGCCACGCCTCCACGCCAAGTTCAATGTTGACGCCACACCAGACACAAGTCATCAAGGTGTCGCGCATGGGCAATGGGGTCCGCCAAGGAAGGAAATGAGTTAAACGACCGCCGAAAGGAAGAGCGAACCAGCTTACGGCCCGAGCCGCTCTCTCCCGTTTAAGGCGCGACGGGAACGAGGTTCCACATCTGGTCCTTAACATTGGGGACGTAATTCCACTGGACGGCTGCGGCTCCTTCCGCAAGGGCACCCTGGCCGATGGACAGCACTTGCTGGCTGTGCCGCACCCGGAGCACAAAGCTCTTGTCGACCTTCTCAAACACCCATTGCTGGTTCTCGGACTTCACCCCGTCGCGCCATTGGATCGCCTGGACCCCTTTGGCCTTGTTTGCACCAGGGATTTCCAGCACTTGGCGACTGTTCTCGTTTTGCAACCGGTACGCGTCATCCTTCTTGAGCAGGATCCAGTGCTCAGACGGCCCGGCTTGATCAGGCGTTGGGCCTTGCACAATCTTGACCCCCGGTTCGCGCTTCCCACCTAGAACGCTCAAGCAGCGACTGCTATTCAGGTTTACCAAGAGGCAGACTAGGCGATCAGCGGGCTCACCAGCCGACCGCCTCGACGCCATCCACCCCTTCACGGCAATGACGCTTAACAGAGCTGCCGCACAGAAGACACTGACCGGTACCAACATCCGATCTCGAAGCGGCTTCACATGTTGCATCAGAACCTCTCCTGGTTTCTCGTCGTTCACGATGCGAGAGTCCGATCCACCCTTTGCCTCAATGCTCCTCGTCAGAGCACATTAACAGGCCCCTTCACCCGTTTTTTCTCGAAAACGCGAAGAATAAGGACCCAATGGCATTGGTCACTTATATTGTCCCCAGCAAAATGATGCCGGAACTCTCTTCGTTGAGAAATCGAAATCTGTAACCGATGGCGATCGAGACATGTGATTTTTGACTGCCGGCCTATCGTATCATCGCGCCGCATATCAAGGAAAGACACCGTCGCCGCAATGAGAATCAAGATTCCGGACGCACAGCCGGCGTGGCCGACTGTGCGTTATCAAGGCCGTAGCTATAGACTTTGACGTCCATTTCCCCGGTGACATTAGGACATCTTTTTTTTAAAATCCGCGCCACTCATAATTTTTTGTTTGCAACACTTCTACGGCACGTACAAAATAAACCCACGCTCAGAAAAGCTGGATTTGGCAGCTTTAACCACCTCAGCCGAGCGTCAGGTCACGCGTTTTGAAGAACTGGCGGGTTCGTAGCCAAACCTTTAGGCCAAAATTGCCGACCGATCGACGTTGAAGGTCTTCGTCATCGTTGCGCTAGCCCAAAGGCAGAATTCCTGAACGTTTGTATCGAATGATTTCGCCCTTTGCCCGACTCGGTCGAGGTAGCGGTAGTCAGTTCTTTTGATTTTGCAAGGATCTCACGGAGACTTTCGCATGAAACCCCTCATGCCCATCTTGGTCGGCGCGGCGCTGGTTATCGTTTCGCAGGGGACCTTTGCGGTGGTGACCGAAGAACGCGTCTCTCGCACCTACATTGCGAAATTGCCGATGGACGTGGCCGTCCAGACGAACGTACGCGAAGACGGTGTGCACTTTACTTTTACCGTTCGAAAAAAACCTGACCCATCCCGTTATTACCAAGGATCGATAAAGATTCGAAAGGATAAGACCCTGGTCGTCGAATGCCCGATCCACCCCACGGTGGAAGGAGGAACCTCGACATACGAGTTCGTGGTCGCGCCGGGATTCCTGGATGATTCGGACTTCGACTTGTTTCACGGTGTCGAGGAAAAGGGAACGCCGCTGCCAGGAGGCCAGCAATACCACTTCAATTTGCAGGAGTTCTCCCAAAGCAAGGCTCCTCATTAGTTGCGTGGCTTACCGCAAACCGCAGCGAATTTAACATTACCTATGAGCATCTAATCCCCTGTTTCAGCGTATGATCCAGAGCCTATCCGGATCATCTCATTTGCCCAAGAGAAGGAGAGGCCAATGCGGTTTTATCTCACAATCTCCTCGGCACTGGCTCCGACGGTTGCCATTCTCTTTTGGATCGGACAAGCACGCGATCTCGAGAAAGCCCAAGGCCCCGATTTGGCCGCGGTGTTTGGTAGCGCTTGTCTCGACTGTAAGGTCGATAATACAGGCCCATGTGTCGCCAATTCCTGCACCAAGGTCGCCGATGGTGTTTGGCGAAAGACAACTGGCATGAATATTTCTCCCATTAGTTGCTTTCAGGTGGGATCAGGCGCACCAGGCACCACAACATGCACGAACGATACACCTAAGGTATGCCTGAAGAAACAGACATGCACTTCAGAGAACTGTCCGGACGGAAGCTGCGGGCCGGCGAGCACAACCGAGGCTGACACTCGGTGTGAGCTGGGCAGTTATTTGTGCAAAGGCTGATCAAACTGTTTTCTCTCCCCGCATTTCCCAACGGCAGGAGTTTTATTTATTGAAGGAGGGAGATCGTGATGAGGCTTGCATCCTGTGCTCTCGCGTTCTTTGCCGTTATCTGGTCGGCGGGCATTGCTTTCGAACACGGGCTACCCCCTGCGGCCGCCTCGGAACTAGCAGCCACGATCGGTGGGGCCGGCTGTTGGAACTGTCTGGGTCCGGTTGCCGATCCCGCTTGCAAACCAGGCTTTCTGGGTGATCCGACAAGCGGTTGCGAATTCCAGGCAGGTAAATCGTTCTGCACAAAGTATACCTTCACCAACCTCAGCGTAGCGTACTGCAATCCCGCGGCAAGTGGCGCGGACGGGACCTCGGATTGCAAAGCCGATACTCCTGCCATTTGCGTCAAGATTCAAACCTGCACCGACTGCGACTCGAAAGCGAATACATGCAACAGTTGCGGTGAGGCCTCCAGCGAGGACAAGCCGACGAAATGCACTCCCGGTAAGTACAAGTGCAAAGGCTAAGGTAGTCCCCATAGACGAATGTCGCTCGGCTTCGGTCATCGCTATTGCGATGGTCTTCATCGCTCGAAGGCGGGTCGACATCGTCTTTGCTTTCATTATTCTCTCTTTCCTCTTCTTATACATCACGACTTCGCTCAATTCTTGCCAGAGTTGAGACCTCTAACTCGGAGACTCTCATGAGGCTATTCGCCACATTCCTGTCATGCTGTCTTTTAACAGGGATAACTTTCGCGGGGCGACCGACTCCGCTCGCCTTGGCTGAACGGGGAGACCTGGCTTCTGCCCTTGGAGGGGCCTGCGAAAACTGCGCCGACGACGACTCCGTGACTTGCACCGGCACCGTCTGCACCAAGATCAAAGATGGCGAGTATGAGGAAAAAACGGGCACACTAATCACTCCCCAAAAGTGCGCGGCGGCCGCTAAAGGTGCGGGCGGATTTACAGCATGCAATCTTACCGTCAACAAACCGTGTTTCACTTATCAAACATGCACTGATATCGAAGTGGATTATTGCGAGAACTGTTCGGCGAAGCAGGCCCCGAACGGTAATGACAAGCCGACCAAATGCTCAACCAGTGGTGGTTACCGCTGCACAGGAAGTTGATCGGCCATCGACGCGGAAATCCCTTTGTCATACCAGCCTAGAGTATTGCCGGGAGCGGCTTCGATCCTGATCTCATGAGATTGCCCAGAGACGAGTGCTTGAGAGAACGAAAGTTGGCGATCAGGCGCGGATGGAGACCGGGTCGTGGCGATTCTCACATCACAACGACCCTCGAATCAAGACTGTTCTTAGGCCATGGAATGGCCCAAATCCTGGTGATATGAACAGCAAAATAGTCTGAGATTTCGTCTCCGAGCAAAAAGAGGTCGGGGTTGGTATTTCCCAGGGAACTGTTGGTCCCGGCAAACGCCGGGCAACCCTCCTGGCCGGAACTCGAGCCGAAGCTGTTCTCGGCCGGCAGGTACGGGGTCGTGCTGCAGCAGCAAATTCTCCACTCGCGTGTCTTTCCGTCCGAAGTATTGACGCCGGATAACCATAGGCGACTGGGCCTTTCAACGAGGGCTCCTGGCGCCGGATTGAGATCTTCCTCGCGGGTGTGATCAGCTCACATCAAATTGCCACAGATATTCCTAAGGGGGGGCGGCACGAAAGTGACTTGTCCCGGCCCCCCAACAGTCCTGGAATGTGCCTTACAGTGGGAGAGCGAGAATGAGTTCTTGCCTTATGGCGTGCATTACGGTGGCCGTCGGGTTGCTGGGTTCGTCGGACCCCCATGCGCAGCCTACTCCCAAGGAAATTCTCTCGGAGTTGACCTCGCGGCGCGACGCTCTGGAGAATGCCAACATTGAATCAACCTGGGAGGAGCTGTACGACGGAGTCGCCACATCCTGGGAGGATCAGCATTTCCTTTGGGATAGCCTCGGCCGACGGCGCGTCGTCTACTCGCACGGCCGATACGAGAAGGATGGGAAGCGTGCCCGGCCATCAGCGAATGATGCCGATACCACGGATACACTCTTCGATGGGGAAATCGTCGCCTATCAGCAGTATTTTTCCCAGCGAGACCGTGTCGGGCAATCGCTCGAGCAGCGGTCGCCCGCAGGAGGCTATCGTACGGCCATCATCTCCGACGCTCAGGCCCCCTTACGGCGGGACTTGGAGTCGCACCGGAATCCGAAGGAGTATCTCAGCCGAATTGTGATACGTGAGTTGGGTCGTGCCATCCCAGATAATCGAATTGTTGGAGTCACCACTGACGACAAAGATCCCCAAGTATACAAGATCGAATGGCGCGAACCCGCGGATACCAAGCAGTCGTGGGAGCGGTCGGTTGCGGTAATCGACGCGGCACATGGGTGGACGATCACTTCGCTGCAATCATTTGCGAAGGGGGATCGTATACTCCGAACCATTGCTTACGAATATCAGCAGGGTGCGAACGGCATGTGGTTGCCTACCGCAGGCTCGCACAAGCATTGGGGGGACCGATCACAGAAGGAGAATCCCGTCTTCGAATGGCGGTTCAAGATCCCAAAGTGCCAGTTCAATGATCCCGCTCTTGGCGACTCAGCGTTTGCCTTGAAGTTGGCCGATGACACCGCCGTTTCCGACACACGTTACAAGGTCAACTACCGCGTGGGGACCGACGGTGCCTTGAAGAGCGACCTCGCTCGGCTCGTCGAGAAGGCGCGAGCAGAGCCAACTCCAACCATGGCGAATCGCCGATTGCCATGGGGAGGGCGCTGGATATGGATTGTTGCGAACTCCTTGATTATTACAGCGATCCTCGCGTATTTGGCTTTAACCTACTGGTCACGGCGCAATGCCTCTCAAGCCACCGGCCCAGCCTAGGCCAGGGCGATCGATCTCGCCGCCGATTCGCAAGGCAATCTGTGAGGCGAGACTCTGGCCTTGGTAGGCCGATTAGTACTCCTTAACGAGCCCTTTGATTCGAATGCCAAGTGCCATCGCCGGTTGCACGAAACGATCGCGGCGACAACGTAAGAAAACCAAGGCAGCAAAGATCAGGAAACGAACATGCAAAGTGAGCGCAACCACCTCATCGCGTTTATCTTGGCAATTCTTACCCCGTGGCTGGCACCGCTTTGCGCTCGTGCCGCGGAAGGATCCCCACTTCCTGAGAATCCGTACGCTCTCGATGTGGACCGTACTTGTGGTCCGCTTTGCCTATCATTCCTCGATACGTTTTTCCGAGGTGAGAACCGATTCGACGAAATTCTGAAGATATGCCCTCCTGGTAATTTTGGAACAAACCTCGAACAGATCCGTAGGGCTGCTGAGGATCTCGGGTATCAGACGGTGGCCTTCAAGAATGTGACGACCGATCAGTTGCGACGAATGCGTTATCCCGCAATCGTCCACCTGGAAAGGAGTGGCGGAGGAGGGGGCCACTACGTTGTCTTATTAGATTGGGATCGGAAGACCGGAGATTTCCGTGGTTTTGATCCACCGAACCAATTTGGGAGCCTTAAGGCCGATTGGGTGGCCGGCCACATGTCAGGGTTGGGCTTGATCGTTTCCAACACAACTCTCACGCCCGCCACGGAATTGCTCGATAACGGGGTGGATTGGCACCACTGGCTGGGGACCGGCATCCTTTTCGGTGTGTGTGTTTGCTTACTCATCGTCGATAGGCGCCGTCTTCGGCAGAACACTCGTGGTGTCCGCTTGCCCGTACCCGGCCTCGGCACGACGGCCTTACTCTTGTTTGTCACGACGACGTGTATGTCCTGTGCTAAACCCGTGACACCCGGCAGCGCAAGCGGGTCCGAGGGCGGGACGCCGGCGTCGCAGTTCGTGAACTTAGGGACCGTCCAAGCGGGGACCGTGTTGAAGCACACGTTTCAGGTCGTGAACACGTCGAAGTCGCCGTTTCGGATCAAGGATCTCGAGAAGTCATGCACATGTCAGACCGTAGGCGTTGAGATGGACCGGGAAATCCGGCCGGGAGAATCGACGTCGATCAGTCTCCAGGCACCCACCAAGACGGCGGAAGGACCGTTCTCGCAACGGGTCCTTGTGAAGACCGATTCACCAGACCCGGATCTCGCGGCAATCGAGCTTATCCTGCGAGCGACCGTCGAAGCGAGAATCAAAGTGATCCCCTCGCAGATCATGCTGGGCAACGTCGAAGCCGGGAAAGGGACGCAGGCCACGCTTCGAGTCAAATTCGACGACCCCAAAATCACGGACCGCCTTACATCGGCGGAACTGACCGAAAACCCTTATGTGACCCTCAAGCGACGCGAAGGCACGCTCGGGGAAGCGAAATACGTTGTGGAAGTGGATGAGAAGATGCCGGCCGGGGCTATCTACGGTGAGGTGCGATTTAAGTTCAATGACCCTGACTTTCCCCAGATCAGTGTTCCGATCTCCGGGCTGAAACTCGGAAATTTGAAGGTTCTCCCGCAAGCCATTGTTCTAGACCACGGGGTGACTCTGCCCGAGTCGCGACTGCTCCGCGTATTCTCCACGGACCGGAGCGCCTTCGAGGTGACTCGAGTCCAGGCACCCCAGGGCGTGGATGTTTCCTGGGACAAGGCGGAAGGGTCCGCTCCTTCGATCAGCCTCCGGGTCAAGGTAGGGGAGAAGATTTCGTCAGGGCCACTCTCACTAGTCGTCCACGCCGAGCACAAGGGCGACCGGGCGGAGGTCCGCGTACCGATCTTCGTCCAGGGAGCAGCGGCGCGTAATTGACCTCGCCAAGCCTCTTGGTCCACCGCTGCGCAAAGGGACGGAGCCCTCCGGCTATCGTTTCTGCGAAGACATCTCGTATCGGCGCTTCGATCATCTAATCACCAATAGAGCCATGCGATCACCATCCATGCCTTGGGCCGACGCGATCTTCAGCCTCTGGTGGCTGGCGACCAATGCGCTACTGCTCGGCTTGGCAGCGAAGGTCACCGCGCGGCTCTTCCCAGGAAGCAGGTTTGGCTCGCGTATTTTGCATGTCACCGTCCTATTCGTCGCTGAGGTCACAGCAATCACCACGTTCTTGGGCGCCCTGGGGCTGATCTCCGGACCAACTCTGCTCGCGGGGGCCGGGTTGTTCGGCGCGGTTGTCTGGCTTGTGCTGTCGAGCCGAGCACAAGGGGCCCCGTTATCCGACAGGGCACGGTCCCTTCTCCCGGCGGGATGGGCGTTGGCCAAGCTGTCGTGGCTCTGGTTCTGGGGCCTGGCGGCCGGAACGCTTCTCGTTCAGGTCGTCGTCATGGGCCTCTTTCGCTTTCCTGAAGACTTCGACTGCCTCATGTATCACATGCCGCTCATGAACCTGTGGATACAGCATGGCAGTCTGTACGCGCCGGAGTTCGGCGCGAACTGGTTTCTGGCAGCGAATAACGAAGTCCTCGCCCTTTGGATGACGGCACCGTTCTCGGGTGATTTCCTGGCGGCCCTGAACAACGTTCCGGCCCTTATCATCTGGGCCACCGCATTGTTCCAGCTTGGGCGCCAATTCGGCCTGCGGCGATGGTGGCCGCATTTGACGACCTTCCTCACCATGCTGATGCTCACCGTAGATCAGCAATATAACAACATGTCCAACGATCTCCCCGTGGCAGCATTCTTCGTCGCGGGAGCGAGTTACTCGCTGCGGTATGTCAAGACCCTTGAGCCCGCCTCCCTCTGGCTCGCCGGCCTTTGCATCGGCCTGCTCGCGGGGGTGAAGTACTTCGCGCTCGGATATGCCTCGGTTCTGATCGCTACGACGGTGACCGCATCACTCGTCGTGCGAGGTCCGCGAGCCGCGGCCCGGGCTGTTGCAGTCTTTGCGTTGACCGGACCAGTCCTGGGGGGCTACTGGTATCTCCGCAACTGGATCGTGACGGGTGTTCCTCTTTATCCGATGGGCTTCCAGGGGCCAACTGAGGTCTTAGGTTATCCCGGGGTTTGGTCGACGACGCTAGCCGGAAACGGAGACCCCAGAGTCCTTGAATACACCCTTGCCGCCATCTGGCAGATCTCCGGGCCGTGGCATCTGCTTGCAGTCCTTCTCGCTCCAGCAACGTTTGTCTCCTTGCTGGCACCAACGGCCAAACGTGTCAACGCCGCGAAGGGCCGTCTGTCGATTCGCACTTCGCGGCGCATGTTGCTGTTGCTTCTGGCAGGATCGTTTGCCGTTTGGATCGTCACACCCTATGCGGTCGAGGATCAACCTGGGACGCTCAATCACTTGGGATGGGCCTTCACTCCGGTCCGCTATGGCCTCTGCTTCCTGAGCCTGGCCTCAATCACTCTAGGTTTGTGCCTCAAGAATATCTCCCACCTCGCCGGTAGGCGGCTCGGCATTCCCGTCACGGCAGACCGGTCCGCGCTACTTGCCTTGGCGTTGGTCGCCGCTTGGCAAGCGGACCGGACTCTCAGTCTAACCGTCTCGTTAGATCTGCTCGCGCTGGGGTTCGACGTGGCGATACTGACATTGTTATCCATCTTCATATACCGGACATATCCCCGCACAACTCTGACAGTGGGCACGGCGCTATTGGCCGTGGCGGTTCCTATCACGACAGCCTTTCTGTCTGGGCACTGGCACGGCGGACTGGCCAAGCACTTTGACGAAAGATTCGGCGCCGCGATTTTCGAGAGGCTCGCGCGGAGCTCCGAGAACCAACATGTCTTCGTTCTTGGGAATCAGCCTTACCCGTTCTTCGGCTCGAGGCGGCAACATCGCGTGGTCTGTCCCCGGTTCGCCCCGACTCCGGCCCGATTACCTGAGTACCTCAAGACCTACAACATCGCACTCATCGCCGTCCAGCGCAACCCGGAGGGACCCGTCGACCGCTATCGCGGTGCGTCAAGTTTGATCGCGTCCGCTCCGGCTGACATCCTCGAGATTGAAATCGGCGCGGAGTGGAAGGTCTTCCGCGTGGGCTCGGCGCCGCCGTTCCCTGCTAAGAACCCGATCGCCGGCGCCTCGAACCCCAGCAAAGGCAAGCCTGACGTCATTCGCTCGAACTTTGACAGCGCGGACCTTAAGAGGGTTCAACGCGAAGATCTCACGCTTTCTCGGACAGAGGACGGAGGACCTTCCTCGTTCATTGAGGCAGGCCGTTTCTCAATCGCACCGACGATTCATGCCTCGAGTTCTCTCGAGTCCTCGCGGAATCTCCAACCTCCGGCGGCCCCAAATCAGGAGGAGATGGGAGCCGGGCGCTACCCTTCGATCGACGGAGGAACCCATGCTTCTTGCATCCTCGAGTAAGCATCAGCCTCGCGGATTCACACTGATCGAATTGTTGGTCGTGGTGGCGATCATCGGGATTCTGGCCGGCCTGCTATTGCCGGCTGTCCAGGCCGCGCGTGAAGCGTCTCGCCGTCTCCAATGCGCCTCGAACTTCAAGCAGGTCGGCCTTGCCCTCCTTAACTACGACAGCACGTATGGGTCGTTCCCCATCGGCCGAACTGGGCTTTATTATCAGTACCCTTCGGCCGATCCCAATCGGCGCACCTGGGTCTTGTCGATGATGCCCTTCGTCGAAGAGGTCAACAAATTCAACGCCTTCAATTTCGGGCTGTCGTTTTACGAGATTGAGAACTCCACGGTCGTCCGATCTCAGGTTTCGATCTTCCAATGTCCTAGCGACCGGCCCGGTATCCAGGAACCGGAATCACCCGTCCCGCGGTTCAAGGGAAACCTCGCCGCGAATTGGGGCAATTCCCACTATTTCCAGGGGGAGCCGAAACGGGGAGCCCTCGGCCCCAATCCGTTCACAGGTCCGCTCGGCACCGTCTCGTTCACAGGCGCTCCCTTTGCTGGGAACATCTGTAAGAACGTCTCTCACTTTATCGACGGGACGAGTTCGACTTTGCTGGTTGGCGAGGTGATCGTGGGACAGAATCGACCGGCGGGGACGACCCCCTACGGCGCCTATGATCATCGAGGAGACATCTATAACGACGACCGCAATGGCTCAATGTTCATGACTTATACCCCTCCTAACTCGTCCATCCCTGACCAACAGGGGGACCCCGTGTACTGTGGTAATGGGCTTGCCAATAACCCCCCTTGCAACGACCAAAATCCTTGCTTCAATGCCTCCCGGAGCCGCCATCCCGGCGGAGTTCACGCTCTATTCGGGGATGGGAGCGCCAGGTTCTTCAAAGATTCGATCAACGTGGATGTGTGGCGAGCGCTCGGGAGTCCGGCCGGCAAAGAAACCATCTCCGCTGATCAGTATTGAGCCTTCAACGATCTTTTTTCCATTCTCTGAGTCGTGAAGAAGTCTGTCTCATTTCGCGGACGCGGACACAGGCTCCCCCCCTCGAGGAACGGTTCTCGGAAATCACGTGTGTTCCTCCGGCCGAATCGAAAGATCGACCGCCAGGGCATCGGCCTCGGCCGCCACCCCTGCGATATTTCGACGCAAATCCACGTGATTGCGATGACGGCCCAAGAATAAAGTTGCCAGCGAGGGTGAGGAGCCCATGCAAGAGCCGATTTCCCCAACACGCGGCATGACAAGCCTGTGGCAGCGGAGCTGGCAGGTGGGATTAGGCACCCTTCGCGGAGCAATCGGCTCGCGTGACCAGCTTGAGGTGCAGACACAACGGGGAAATAGCCTCAGTGAGCAATTCCGTCTGGCTTTGCTCCTGTATCTCTTCCACCCTCTTCAGGGGATGTCGTTCTCGACGTGGTTACAGTTACTCCGCAAGAACCATTTCCGAGTTGACCCCGCCTATTGGCCTCGAGCCTCGCTCTTGACCGCCACGAGCCTATTCAATTCCGGGGTTCGCCTGCTGGAAGACGCGGTCCATGGTCGAGCGATCGGAAGGACCCAAACGCAAGCGCCTGTTTTCCTGCTGGGCCATTTCCGGAGTGGCACCACTTTTCTCCAGCGACTCCTGTCGCTCGACCCACAGTTCGCCTCTCCGAATTTCTACCAAGCCTACTTTCCCCACTCTTTCCTTCTCACAGAGTCAGCGATGGCGCCGATCCTTCGGCTATTCCTACGCCGGCATCGCCTCCAGGATAGCGTGGCGTTGAGTGTGAAAACCCCCGCCGAGGATGAGAGCGCACTCAGCGTGATGACCCTGTTATCCCCCTACATCAGTGACGTCTTTCAGAGAACCGGAGAAGATTGCACTCGCTACGCGACGTTCCGGGGCGTCTCCGAGGCCGAACGGAACTCCTGGAAGAAAGCCTTCACCTGGTATTGCAAAAAACTTACCTATTTTCATAATAAGACCTTACTTCTCAAATCTCCGCCACATACGGGGAGAATCGAGCTCCTCCTGGAAATTTTCCCCGACGCGCGCTTCATCAGCATCCACCGCAATCCTTACGACGTCTTTTCTTCCACGCTCCACATGATTAAATCGGTGGAACTAGCCTGGCGGCTCCAGCATCCGGCGGACATCGATCTTACGGAATCGATCATCAAATCCTACTCCGAAACCTACCATTGCTATTTCGAGTCACGTCGCCTGATTCCTCCTGGACGGCTCTACGAGATCGGATTTGCAGATCTCGAGCGTGACCCGATCTCTCAGATCAGGGAGATCTATTCCGCACTTGACCTAGCGGGGTTCCCCCAATATCGGGACCTTCTCCTACCTTATCTGCGACAAACCGCGGGGCATCGCAAGGCAACCTACGCCAAGCTGCCGGAGGCACTCCGCCGCCGCATCTCCCACGAATGGAGCCACAGCTTCGAGGAGTGGGGCTATCCGTATGAATGACATCGCGAGGCCATCGGCGTAACGATCAACCAAAATTACAATTCTATAGAAATCTCACATTTTCACTTATTAGATAAACTTTATTCTGTGGCTTCATTCCATTGGCCCAACTGCCGGTGAAAGACCAGGTAGATCCCGGTGCTCACCAGAGCCCCACCGAATGTTAGCGCCCGGAATCCTAACATTCCCAACGCGCCACCAGGGTGGTCAACCAACGCGAAAAGCTGTTGGCTGACCTCCTCAGAAAGCCCGATCGCTCCAAACGGCAACGGGACTGCGGTTGTAAACAGCGTTAAGGGGACGATCAGGAAGTGTTGAACCAACGAGGGAAGGCCGAGTGGGAACAATGCCCGACTGACCTGATAGAACGCAAGCACGCTAAGTGTATGGCAGAGAATAGACAGCCCGATCGCTCCAAGGACGACGTCGAGCCGCTTCCTGTAGATTGCGGATAGGGAATGCAGTTCCGCCAGCAACGCAGAGAACCTGCCGCGGCCATTCAACATGGCGGGTGAGAACCAAACCGGTACGCCCGCAACACCGACCGTCACCCCCAGCGTTCCTGCTCCTAACAGCATCCAGGTAATGATGATCAGCCGCCGGATCGAAACTCCCGCGACCGGCCAAGCCAGGGCCCCCGCAATGGCCGCTACTACGAACAAGCCCAACATCCCGAGCAGACGATCAAGGAGAAGAGACGCAATTACTTGCGTCTTATTGACCTTCAGGCGAAAGAGAAATGCCGCCTTGACCATGTCCCCACCCACCGCGCCAGGGACGAGGACATTGAACACATTTCCAACAAACCCTAACAGCATCGCATGCCACAAACGAAACGACGGCTCAATCACACGGACAAGTCCATACCACCGGACGAATGTCAACAACAACCCCACCAGCGAGATCTCAAACCCCCTCGTAAACTGCCGTGCATCGATCGTCCGCCTCGAGACCATGCGGATCTGGTCCCGGTTCTGACAAACCACCAGTACCAGCAGGCCGCACGCAACGACCATCGGCAGAATCTGGACGACCCTGGACCGTGACAATCGCCCACGCATCAATGACAACCTCATCTAATCATCTCCGTCCTCACTTTCTAAACTGGCTCTTCCGCAGAACGTGCAATCGCGTTCTTGTAAACTTGCGAACCCAGAGAGCGTTCAAGCGGGAAGGGGGCAAGTCTTGAGCAGATTTTAGCGAGGGATTTGTTTGCGGCCATAATATCTTGCTGGATCCGACACCGAATACCAGTAAAAACTATCCTCAATTGCATTTATCCCTTCAAGTTGTTTGTGAGCCCGAAAGTTCGCACAATCGATTCCCGAAGCGGACCTGCCATGGAGATCGTCATCACGTTCAGGACGAAGAACCGACCCACGACGAGGCAGGGCGATCGCCCGTGCCACGGAACTACGGACGACGGAGGAGCACTTCGGTTTCGTGCCAGAGCCACCCGAGTGAATCCCACTATACCCACCGATTCCACGGAGGAACTCCGAGGGCCAGGCCATTGTCGTCTTTGCCAATCGAGACTAAGCTTGAAGGCCTACCGCAGAGAAATTCTTGGTCATCGACAACGTGCGATTCCAATTCTGGAGATCTCTGGTGGCGTCCCGAATACAGATTCTTATGACAACAAAATTTAATTTCACTCAATTGAAAACAATAACAATCTTAGACACCGACGTTCGAAGCTGTCACTCCTGAGCATAAACACCGCACTTCCAGCGAGGCGGTCGATCGGAACGGGCTCCGGGCCCTCGGACGCAGTGGAGGTCTGCTATGTTTGCGCATCGAGCTTCTCTGGCTTTGCTGCTGATCACCATGGGTTGCTCGGGGAGTGCCGACCCTGCGTTCGAGCCACGCTATGATTCCGCGCAAGCTCAGGCTGCCCTCACAACGGCGCTCGAAGCCTGGAAGAAAGGTGAAGCGAAAGGGTTGACACGCCGTGACCCTCCGATCCGATTCGTGGACGATGATTTCACGAGTGGTCTGCGGCTCTTCGAATACGAGATCGAGGAACCGGACGCTCCGCTCACCTTGCACAAGGACGTCGCCGTGATTCTTTCCTTGCGCGACGCCAAGGGCAAGGCGATCCGCCGGGAAGCTCAATACCAGGTTGCCACGGAACCGGCCCTCGCCGTGCTCCGGAGCGATCGTTAGAGTTTCCGCACGACGAAGCCGGCCCTTCCCACGCAGGGGACACCTCAAGGATTTTTTTGGCTTTGCGGACCTTCGTACTCGTGGAATTATTTGGATTTGAATTTTCTCTTAATCTCATAAAAGTCTCCAAGAATCCCGATCATCGATTCTGTTTTGTTGTTGACAAGCGCGAGGGATGGTGAAAAACTCGAGTCTAGGGCACCTGGACGCAGGAACGGTCGTCAGCTCGCTCGAGAATCACCTCGAGTCGAGAAGGGGTTACGTTGCGGACAGGGCATGATTCCTGCGACGGGAATCTGAGCGCTTCGGGCCGGGGCGATCATCATGCAACGCCGAGCGATCTCAATCCAAGGGATCGTCCAAGGGGTGGGATTCCGCCCCTTCGTCCATCGGCTCGCATCCCAACACGGTCTTTGCGGCTTCGTCAGGAACCAGCCCAGCGGCGTCTTGATCGAGGTGGAAGGGGACGACGGTTCGCTGGATAGGTTCCTTGCCGAGCTGACAACACAGCCTCCCCCTCTGGCACATATTGACGAGGTCCACTGGGTTTCCCAGAGGCCGCGCGGTGACCCTCTGTTCAGAATTGAGCCCAGCGTCTCCGAGGGGAACGGCCTCATCAGCCACTCCCCCGACATCGCCACCTGTGACGATTGCTTGGCCGAGTTGTTCGATCCCGGTGACCGTCGATATCGCTATCCGTTCCTGAATTGCACGAACTGCGGGCCACGATTCACGATCATACGAAGCGCCCCATACGACCGCGAGCGGACGACGATGAAGTCGTTTCCCTTGTGCGACGCATGCCTCGCGGAATATTTAGATCCCCAGAATCGTCGATTTCATGCCGAGCCGATTGCCTGTCCGGCATGCGGACCGAGGTTGCAAGCCCTCGACGCTGAGGGAAAGCTAATCTCGTCCGACACTCCTTTCGCAGAGGGGGTTGCAGCGTTACGGCAGGGCAAGATCCTCGCCATCAAGGGACTGGGAGGCTACCACCTGGCCTGCCTCGCGTCCGACGAGCAGGTTGTGGCAGAGCTGAGGCACCGCAAGCATCGCGACGAAAAACCCTTTGCGCTCATGGTTCGGGGCCTTGTGGAGGCTCGTCACATCAGCGAACTCTCCCCGGCTGAAGAGACCCTCCTGACCTCCAGGCAACGGCCAATCGTCTTGCTCCGGCGCAAAGATGAGGTCGACATCGCATCAGCGGTCGCACCCGGGAACCGATCGTTCGGCCTGATGCTGCCTTATACACCGCTGCATCACCTCTTGCTCGGGGCCGTCGCGCCGATGCCCCTGGTCATGACAAGTGGGAACCGATCCGACGAGCCGATCGCTTATGGCGACGCGGATGCGCGGGAGCGCTTGACCGGTGTCGCGGATATCTTCTTGACGCACAACCGACCCATCCACATGCGCTGCGATGACTCGGTGACCCGCGTGATCTTCGGCTCCGAGATGCCGACTCGCCGGTCGCGCGGTTATGCGCCGCAGTCTTTGAATTTACCCTTCTCATGCAAGCGGCCCACCCTCGCACTGGGCGGCCAATTGAAGGCGACGTTCGCCCTGGGCCGCGACCGGTCCGCCATTCTCAGCCACCACCTGGGAGACCTCGACCAGTACGAGGCTCATCGTGCTTATGTCGAAGCCATCGCACACTATGAACGCCTGTTCGGGTTTCATCCCCAAATCCTGGCGCATGACTTGCACCCGGATTACGCGTCGACCCGCTATGCGACAGAGCAGGGGGCTCTGGTGCGGTTGGAGATCCAGCATCATAGCGCTCATGTCGCCAGTTGCATGGCGGAACATGGACTCAACGAGCCGGTTATCGGCGTGGCCTTCGACGGCACCGGCTATGGCACCGACCAGGCGGTCTGGGGGGGCGAGTTTCTTGTCGGCGACTATCGCGCCTTTCGCCGAGCGGCCCACCTTCGTTATGTAGCCTTGCCCGGCGGCGACCAGGCCATCCGGGAGCCGTGGAAAATGGCTCTCGCCCATATCACGGATGCTAGGCAGGAGTTCTCTGGATTTCAGGAAGAGATCAGCGCATCATCACGGGCAGGAGTTCTGCAACTCATCGAACGTCGATTCAACACCCCCATGACATCAAGCGTCGGACGTTTGTTTGATGCTGTCGCGGCTCTGGCCGGGGGGCGCCGACGGGTCAGTTACGAGGGGCAAGCGGCGATCGAGCTCGAGGCCTTGTCTTCGGATGTAACGTCCGACGGCGTTTATTCCTTCGAGATCGAACCTGGTTCGTGTCTTGTCATCGACACCAGGCCGATCATCGCGGGCGTGGTTGATGACCTCCGCCAGAGCCGCTCGCTTGCGATCATCGGACGCCGGTTTCATTCGACGCTCGTGGAGGTGATCGCTCAAGTTTGCGGTCGTCTGGCGGACGAGACCGGCCTCAGCACAGTGGCTCTCAGCGGCGGTGTCTTCATGAACGCATTGCTGACGTACGAAACGGTGGAGAGACTTACGCGCGACGGATTCCGTGTTTACCGACACCAGCAGGTCCCCACCAACGACGGCGGCCTCTGCCTGGGTCAGCTTGCAATCGCGGCGGCGTGGCAAGAGTCGGGGCTGGTCACCGGATGAGGAGGGGTCGATGTGTCTCGGAGTCCCCGGAAAGGTGGTCGAGACCTACCTCGAAGACGACGTGTTGATGGGACGCGTCGAATTCGGAGGGGTCTACAAACGGGTCTGCCTGGCGCACGTACCCGAGGTACGCATCGATGATTACGTTCTCGTCCACGTAGGATTCGCCCTGTCACGCATTGATGAAGTTGAGGCTAAGCGGGTCTTCGCGTTCCTGGAGGCCATGAATCAGCTCGATGAGCTGGAGGCGTCCTCACCATGAAATATCTCGATGAGTATCGAGACGTCGCGGCGGTAGAAAAGCTGGCCGCGGCGATTGCTCGCACGGTGACGCGCCCGTGGACGATCATGGAGCTCTGCGGAGGCCAGACCCACACCATCGTCAAGTATGGTATCGACAAGATCTTGCCCCCCGAGCTCGAATTGGTTCACGGGCCGGGCTGCCCGGTTTGCGTGACGTCGTTGGAGATGATCGACCGGGCGCATGCGATCGCGTCGCGCCCCGACGTCATCTTTTGTTCTTTCGGCGACATGCTTCGCGTCCCCGGATCGCGCGGCGACCTGTTGCAGCTCAAGTCGCAGGGGAGCGATGTGCGGGTCGTCTATTCGCCGCTCGACGCCGTGAACCTGGCCGCCGCCAACCCGTCTCGGCAAGTCGTCTTCTTTGCCATCGGCTTTGAAACCACGGCTCCCCCGAATGCCATGGCCGTTTGGATGGCCCAAAAACGGCGGCTCACGAATTTCAGCGCCCTGGTTTCCCACGTCCTCGTCCCTCCGGCGATGACCGCAATTCTGGAGTCGTATGGAAACCGCGTTCGAGGATTCCTTGGGCCTGGCCACGTCTGTACCGTGGTCGGCTATCGCGAGTATGAGCCCCTCGCTCGCGAGTATGGCGTGCCGATCGTGGTCACCGGCTTCGAACCTCTCGACCTTCTGGAAGGGGTTCTCTGGACGGTCCGGCAACTGGAGGAGGGGCGTTCCGAGGTTGAGAACCAATACGGCCGGGCGGTGAAGGCCGAGGGAAACCCGGCTTCCAGGGCGCTGATTGACAATGTCTTCGAGGTCTGCGACCGCAAGTGGCGAGGGATTGGCGCCATTCCCCGGAGTGGTTACCGGCTCCGCCCCGCCTATCACGACTTCGACGCCGAGCGGCGGTTCGCGGTGACGGGCATCGAGACGCAGGAATCGCCGATCTGCATCAGCGGCGAGATTCTCAAGGGACTCAAAAAACCTCACGATTGCCCGGCGTTCGGGCGAACATGCACACCGCACACCCCCCTCGGCGCCACCATGGTTTCCTCTGAAGGAGCCTGCGCCGCCTATTTCGCCTACGGACGACACCTGGAACCGAGACCGGCTGAGACCTCGGATTTTCCCGTCGTCCCCATTTCTCTCGTCGCTGGTGAGGAAGGTGCCTCCTTATGAGTGTGGCCCGCCCGGAAATGGATAGCGCGTTGTTCGGTGCTTGCCCCGTGCCCCAGTCCCGCTACGACCAAGTCGTGCTCGGACATGGCGGCGGTGGATTGCTGACATCGGAGCTCATCCAGCGGCTCTTCCTCCCCGCGTTTGGTAACGACGTGCTCGCCGCGCTCGAGGATCAAGCCACCCTCCGCCTGGGGGAAGACAACGGCGTAAAGGCCCCTCGCATTGCCTTCAGCACCGACTCGTTCGTGGTCCGCCCTCTTTTCTTTCCGGGGGGTGACATCGGCCGGCTCGCGGTGCATGGGACCGTCAATGACCTGGCTGTGGGAGGAGCCCGTCCTCTTTTCCTGTCGGCGGCGTTCATCCTTGAGGAGGGGTTGCCGATCGCCGACCTGAAGCGAATCGTGGCGTCCATGCGCTCAGCCTGCGATGAAGCGGGGGTCGCCCTTGTTACCGGCGACACCAAGGTCGTCGACCGAGGGAAAGGGGACAAGGTTTTCATCACCACTTCGGGTATCGGCCTCATACCCGAGGGACGTTCGCTCTCGATTCGTTCAGCTCGCCCCGGCGATCGCATTATCGTCTCGGGAACGATTGGAGATCATGGCATCGCGATCATGTCGGTGCGCGAAGGGATCGAGTTCGAGACGGTGCTCGAAAGCGATAGCGCCGCACTCACCGACCTTGTTCGTGTCATGCTGGATGCGTGCCCATCGATCCGTGCAATGCGCGACCCCACCCGCGGCGGCCTGTCGAGCGCATTGAATGAGTTGGCCGAGGCCTCGCGTGTCGGCGTCAAGATTGACGAAGCTTCCATTCCTATTCGTGCCGAGGTCCGGGGCGCCTGCGAAATGCTCGGGCTTGATCCTCTCTACGTCGCCAACGAGGGAAAGCTGATCGCCGTCGTCCCGGAGGATGATGCCGAACGGCTCGTCGCTGTCATGCGTACCCATCCTCTGGGACGGAACGCCTCGCTCATCGGGCAGATCGTGCCCCAGCACCCTGGTATGGTCACCATGCGATCGCTCGTCGGCGGCGAACGCGTCGTCACGTTGCTGTCGGGAGAGCAGTTACCCCGCATTTGCTGATCCGAAACACATTCCCCCGGCGAGAGGAGTTCCGAGATGAGTGCCTCCTCGAAGCAGGTGAAGCGCCAACCGCCCAAAGAAACCTCGAGCGTGATCGCGCGTCTCGAGATTCGAGCCTCACTGCGCCTCCAGGAGAGCGCGTCGCTCACCGGTTCTTCACGGGTCATTGCCGGGTAAGAGAGGGCACACTCCCCCTCTCAGATAATGGGGTGGCCGGGAACGGTCTTTGAGGCCCCGCCGCGAAAGCCTGGGGAATATCCCTGAGGCGTCGTTGCGATCTCCCCCACCCGATATGGGCATGTCCTTCGCTCGCGTCCTTTTCAGGGCACGCCCTTCACAGGAATTCCAGGAAGCACATCGGTTCGTTTGTGGTGTGGACCAAAAGCACGGCTACGCCGGCTCAACGCGGAATGATCGGGGAGTCATCACGCAGACGTCGAGCATCATCACAGGAGAAAGAGGATGACCATGGCCGAAGCGACAGTCCCTTATGGCCGAAAGACGCAGCGTGCGCCTGCGGTCAAGGAAGTCCACGTCCTTTGGATCACCGCCGGGCTCGGCTGTGATGGCGACTCCGTCTCGATCACCGCGGCCATGCAGCCGAGCATCGAAGATGTTCTGCTCGGCGCGATTCCTGGGCTGCCTAAAGTCCACCTTCATAATCCCGTGCTCGCGTACGAGAACGGCGATGAGTTCATGAAGTACTGGTACCTTGCGGCCGAGGACCGGCTGGGGCCGTTCGTGCTTGTCGTCGAAGGGTCGATTCCCAACGAGAAGATCAAGAAAGAAGGCTATTGGGCCGCGCTCGGAACCGACCAGAAGACCGGGCAACCGATCACGACCTGCGAGTGGATTGACCGGCTCGCTCCCAAGGCGACGGCCGTCGTGGCGATCGGCACCTGTGCGACTTACGGCGGCATCCATGCGATGCAGGGCAACCCCACCGGCTGCATGGGCCTGCCCGACTATCTCGGCTGGCAGTGGAAGTCAAAGGCCGGGCTGCCGATCGTTTGTGTGCCTGGTTGTCCCGTTCAGCCCGACAACTTCATGGAAACGCTCCTCTACCTGCTCTACCAGGTAGCGGGACTCGCCCCCATGATCCCTCTGGATGACTGTCTGCGCCCCACCTGGCTCTTCGGCAAGACGGTCCACGACGGATGCGACCGTGCGGGCTACTACGAGCAGGGAGACTTCGCCCCCGAATACGGTTCACCCAAGTGTTTGGTCAAGCTCGGCTGTTGGGGACCGGTGGTGAACTGTAACGTCCCCAAGCGCGGCTGGATGGCCGGCATCGGCGGTTGTCCTAACGTCGGCGGCATCTGCATCGGCTGCACCATGCCCGGCTTCCCCGACAAGTTCATGCCTTTCATGGATGAGCCTCCAGGCGCTCGCCTCTCCTCAACCGCCATCGGCTTCTACGGCGCGATCATCCGCAAGCTCCGCTCATGGACCCAGGAGACGGCCAACAAAGAACCCAAGTGGCGCCACAACCGCCCTGAGCTCACCACCGGCTACCAACCCCGAACCCCCGTGAAGTCGTAGAGGAGCCTCTCGCATGGCAACGATTGTGAGCCCCGAGAAAGACGTCCGGGCCGCGTCCGGCAACCTCGTCGACATGTCGTGGGATCCGATCACCCGGATCGTGGGTAGCCTGGGCATCTACACCAAGATTGATTTCACCAATCGCCGCGTCGCCGAGTGCTACAGCACCTCGTCGATCTTCCGTGGCTATAGCATTTTCATGAAGGGCAAAGACCCGCGAGACGCCCACTTCATCACCAGCCGGATCTGCGGCATCTGCGGCGACAACCACGCCACCTGCGCCTGCTACGCCCAGAACATGGCCTTTGGCATTCGCCCACCGAGCATGGGAGAGCACATCGTCAACCTCGGTGAAGCGGCCGAATATATGTTCGACCACAACATCTTCCAGGACAACCTGGTGGGTGTCGACTTCTGCGAGCAGATGGTCAAGGAGACCAATCCCGGTGTTCTCGAACAGGCCGAGCGCACCGAGTCTCCGCACGCCAAGGAGCATGGCTACCGTACCATCGCCGACATCATGCGAGCGCTCAACCCGTTCACCGGAAGCTTCTACCTGGAAGCCCTCCAGATGAGCCGGATGACGCGCGAGATGTTCTGCCTGATGGAAGGGCGGCACGTCCATCCCTCGACCCTTTACCCCGGAGGGGTCGGCACCGTTCCGACCGTACAGCTTTTCACGGATTACATCGTCCGGCTGATGAAGTACGTCGAGTTCATGAAAAAGGTGGTACCTCTCCACGACGACCTGTTCGACTTCTTCTACCAGGCCCTGCCCGGCTATGAAGAGGTCGGCAGGCGTCGTATTCTGCTGGCCTGCTGGGGATCGTTCCAGAACCCCGAGGTTTGCGATTATACCTATAAAAACATGACGCAATGGGGCAGGGCGATGTACGTCACCCCGGGCGTCGTCGTCGATGGCAAGCTCGTCACCACGGATCTGGTCCAGATCAACCTGGGAATTCGCATCCTCCTGGGGAGTTCCTACTACGACGACTGGCAAGGGGAGGGAGAGGTCTTCGTCAAGAATGATCCCCTCGGCAACCCTGTCGACCCCCGTCACCCGTGGAACCAGACGACACTACCCAAGCCGCAAAAACGGGACTTCAAGGACAAGTACACCTGGGTCATGTCCCCGCGCTGGTACGACGAGCGCACCGGAGAACACCTGGCGCTCGACACCGGCGGAGGTCCCATCGCCCGGTTCTGGGCCACGGCGCTTGCGGGACTGGTTGATATCGGATACATCAAATCCACGGGGAGCAGCGTCAAGATTTATCTCCCCAAGACCGCCTCGAAGCCTGAGGTCGAGTTCGAATGGAAGATCCCCAAGTGGAGCAACGCCATCGAGCGAGACCGGGCCCGCACCTACTTCCAGGCGTACGCTGCCGCGGCGGCCTTGCACTTCGCCGAACAGGCTCTCAAGGATCTGCACGCGGGGCGAACCAAGACCTGGACCGAGTTCAAGGTGCCCGACGAAGCCATCGGCTGCGGCTTCCACGAAGCGGTGCGCGGGGTTCTCTCGCATCACGTCGTGATCCGGGGAGGCAAGATCGCCAACTATCACCCCTATCCCCCCACCCCCTGGAACGCCAACCCGCGAGACATCTACGGCACCCCTGGCCCCTACGAAGACGCGGTGCAAAACACGCCGATCTTCGAGGAGAACGGTCCCGACAAATTCAAGGGGATCGATATCATGCGTGCCGTCCGCAGCTTCGACCCCTGTCTCCCCTGCGGCGTGCACATGTTCCTGGGCAACGGCAAGACGCTCCAGGTGCGTCACTCCCCCATGTTCGGCACTCAACGACCGGAGTGACTCTCACGTGAACGCATCGGCAACCGACTTCCAGCGCCGGATCGGACGGATCGAGACCTTGATCGAAGAGATCGAGCGTTTCGCCGATCCGGCAGCCCGGGACGCAACCCGCGAGATCGTCCAGGTCTTGCTCGAATTCCACGGCACGGCCCTGGCGAGTCTCATGGGGCACATTGCCACGGCCGGCCCCCCCGGCCAGGCGATTCTCGACACGTTGGCGCAAGACGACCTCGTTGCCCACTTGCTCCTGCTCCACAGCCTCCATCCCGAGGATCTGGCCACTCGAGTGTCCCAGGCTCTCGATCAGGTGCGCCCTCAGCTTGCCACCCACGGCGGCGACGTCACGCTGTTGAGCGTGAAAGGGGGGGTGGTCCGCCTTCGCATGCAAGGGAGCTGTCACGGCTGTCCTTCCTCGGCAGCCACCCTGAAACACACCATCGAGACCGCCGTCTACAACGCTGCGCCTGACGTGACGTCGATCGAAGTTGAAGGGGCAGAGCCTGCCGCTCCCCATTCCTTCCTGCCGATCGTGACGCTTGGTCCGTCGGACCTTTCTCGCGTTGCGGAGGAAGGGTAATGCATTCGACCCTGCCGACGGATCGACGGCCCTGGGATATTCTCCGCAAATTCGCGAGGCCTCGCCCTCCGACCGAGCGTTGCGAGCTCTGCGGTTCCGCGCTAGCTTCCGAGCATCCCCATTTGCTCGAGCCCGCGAGCCGGCAATTGCGTTGTTCTTGTGACGCCTGCGCGATCCTCTTCAGCGGCCAGCAGGACGCTCGTTTTCGGCGAGTCTCCCCTTGCGCCGAAGCGTTGCTCGACTTCCATCTGAGCGACGCTCAGTGGGATGATCTCCACCTTCCGATCAACCTTGCCTTCTTCGTTCGGAGCTCGGCGGCTGGCCGCGTGCAAGCCTTTTTCCCGAGCCCGGCCGGCGCCACTGAGTCTCTTCTGACCTTTGAGGCCTGGGGAGACCTGGAGACCGAAAATCCGGTCCTCCGCGATCTGGAGCCGGATATCTATGCGCTTCTCATCCACCGCCTGGGGGACTCCCGGGAGTATTACCGCGTCTCGATCGACGAGTGCTACAAGCTCGTCGGCTTGATTCGCATTCATTGGCATGGTCTGTCAGGGGGCGCGGCCGTTTGGGATGAAATCGCGCGTTACTTTATCGACCTCAAAAAGCGGGCTCGCCCCCGGGGGGAACCACCTCATGCCTGATCTCCATTTTGAGATCGTCGGGGCTGAGCCCGTCTTACACGCCGCGGCTCCCCTCCTGAACTTCAAGCTCCGAATCACCGACACGGACGGCGCTGAAGCTCTGCCGATCTCCGCCATCGTTCTGCGTTGTCAGATCCGGATCGAGCCAACCCAACGACGATACATCCCCGCCGAGCAGGATCGGCTTCTGGATCTATTCGCCGAGCCAGCGCGTTGGGGGCAAACACTTCGGAGCATGCTCTGGACTCACACCAGCCTGGTCACTCCTCCATTCACCGGGCAGACGGTCGTCGACATGCCTGTTCCATGTACGTATGACTTCAACGTGGCCGCCACCAAGTATTTTTATGCCCTTGAGAACGCGGAAGTCCCCCTCTGCCTGCTCTTCAGCGGAACGATCTTCGCCGCGGAAGAGGAGGGGGGGCCGCTCCAGGTCAGCCCGATCCCCTGGGAAAAAGAGACTCATTTCCGACTGTCGGTGAGCGTCTGGCGGGAAATGATGGATCTCTACTACCCCAACAGCGCATGGCTCTGTCTGCCTCAGGATGTCTTCGACCAGCTCTATCTCTTCAAAAGCCGACTGGGACTGCCGACCTGGGAACAAGCGATGGAACGCCTTCTGGACGCCGCTGGCGATCGAGCCGTTTCATGAATCGTGAACTTGTAGACAAATTGGTGGCAGCCCTTCTTTACGAAGGGTACTTGCTCTATCCCTACCGTCCCTCGGTGAAGAACCGACAGCGTTGGTCGTTTGGCGGGCTCTATCCCCCCTCGTATACCAAGGACCGTATTGGGGCAGACGCCTCTTCCTCTCAGACTCAATGCCTGCTGCGCGGAGACGTACACTCTCAAGTTCAAGTTTCGATCCGATTCTTGCATCTCACTCAACGGCAGGTCGGGCAGTTCGATGAAACCCCGAGCGACGGGCCAAACACGGAATCCAGCGCACTTCAACATGTCGAATCCCTTCGCGTGGGGGGTGACACGATTCACTCCTGGCAAGAAGCCGTCGAGCGTGAGGTTTCTCTGGATGCGGTCGCCCTCGGTGATCTTGTTCGGAGTCCCCGCCGCGTCGAATTTGCCTTCGGCCCCGGGATAGACAAGGAGCCCATCCGCACTTCCGAAGGAGAGATCGTCGGTCTCATCGAGCGCCGGCAGGAACGCCTCGAAGGACTCGTCAAACTCACCGCCGAGCCCCTTCGCGAAGGCGTATCCCGAATCACGGTCCAAATCGAAAACCGGACCCCCTACGAGGTCGAAAATCCAGACGACCGTGACGCGATGCTCTTGCGTGCCATGATCTCCACAAACACCACGCTCGGAGTAAAGCAGGGGGAGTTCATCTCTCTCCTCGATGCCCCGGAAACGTTGAAGGATCTCGTCGCCGGATGTCAAAACATCGGCGCCTGGCCCGTGCTCGTCGGTAACCCGGGAGACTCAGACACGGTCCTCTCGTCGCCGATCATTCTCTACGACCACCCGCAGATTGCGCCTGAGAGCCCCGGCGACCTCTTTGACGCGACCGAGATCGACGAGATTCTCACCTTACGAATCATGACTCTTACTGACGAAGAGAAACGCACGATGGCGACACTCGACGATCGCAGCCGAGTGTTGCTCGAGCGCACTGAGGCATTGGCTCGAGGTCAGCTCATGGGGCTACATGGAACGATGCGCGAGTTCCGACCTGTCACAGGGGGACCAAGCCATGGATAGCTGGGACCCGACCATCGAACACCCCGTATTGCAGAGCATCCGCGTCGCCGGAGTTGAATTCCGGGTCGGTGCCCCCGTGCGGCTCTGGCCGCTCGGAGACGCCGACATCATGGACCTAGCCCTGAAGGGAAAGACCGCCGTCATCGCGGCCATCGAGCAAGACTACGAGGACCGGATCCACCTCGCCGTGACCGTTGACGACGATCCCGGGCGCGACTTGGGGGCCACGGGCAAGCCTGGCCACCGCTTCTTCTTCCGCCCTGAGGAGGTCGAGCCACTCAAGGAGGGCTCGGAGGACTGATCATGACCCAGCAGATCCTCATCGCCTGTGTCGGTAATATCTTCCTGGGAGATGACGCCTTCGGCGTGGAAGTGGCGCGCCGCTTGGCGGCCCGGCCTCTTCCGGAAGGGGTTCGGCTCGTCGACTTCGGCATCCGAGGCTTCGACCTCGCGCTCGCCCTGCTCGACGAATCCATCGAGGCCGCCATCCTCGTCGACGCCGCCCCGCGCGGCGAGCCTCCCGGCACTCTCTACGTGATCGAACCCGAATGGAAGGAGCGCCCGCAGAGCAATTCCACCGAGGAAGAGTCCCCTTTCGAGACACATTCGCTGGTTCCGGACAAAGTCCTGCGACTCGTCCTCACCCTCGGGGGACGTCCCAAACGCGTCCTCGTGGTCGGCTGCGAGCCTTCCCCGTTCGACGAAGACGATCCCCCCACCGAACTCAGTCCCCCCGTCGCGGCCGCCATCGACGAAGCAGCCGTTCTTGTCGAGTCGCTCGTCTCCCAGATTCGCGAAGGCCAGTGTCTGGGCGCCACACAATGATTGACGATGATTTCCCCTTGGGTTGGAGGTTCTCACCCATGAAAATCCTCGAAGTCCTGGCTGGAGCCGCGATCGGCTTGGTATCACTCGTGATTCTAGGCGTTGGAACAATCTTCGCCTTCGGCTCGATGGGCCGATATATTCACAATAAAAACATGTGACGTCTCGCCGACATTTTCCTAACAAGCGATTTGCTGAGATACGCAGGGGAGACCTGCCTACGAGAAGAAATCTCAGCCGCTGATTTAGGCAGACAGGGCCCACGGCAGTTCCCTGGGCCGCTCAGACCAAACCTATGTGGCCGCCGTATGTCCCCAATCACTAGCAAAAAGGGTGGCACTGACAAACGTACTCGTTTGTCAGTGGCTCGCGAAAAATCCCAAAGGCAAGCAATACGCCACATCCTCGTAAGTCGCCCAGTTGGATGGCACCGACGATTAGCCACAAACATTATAACGAATCACTTCTTTATTCCTAACCTACTCTCTCACTCTTTCGTACCCAGGTGTGCCGCCCAGACGTTAATCATTTGAGGACGAGCCCATGCATGAACTGGGAATCGCGCAAGAGGTCGTCGCTCTGGTCGCCGAGCAAGCCGGCGAATCGAGGGTCACCCGCGTGGTCCTGGAAGTCGGCAAGCTCGCGGCGGTTTTGCCTGATGCGATCCAGTTTTGCTTTGCCCTCTGTGCCGAAGACACTTCGCTGGAAGGGGCGAACCTGATCATCCTGGAAACCCCCGGTCGCGCTCGTTGCCGTGCCTGCAACAACGAATTGGAACTCGAGCGACCGTTTGGACGTTGCGAGTGTGGGAGCACCGACCTTGAGTGGCTCTCAGGCGAAGAGCTGAAAATCAAAGAATTCGAGGTGATTTGATGTGTACCACCTGCGGCTGCTCCGACCATTCCCGTCCCAAGCTCACCGACCTCGAGACCGGCCTTGTCATCGCGCTCGACGACCCCAGTGACGTCGGCCACAGCCATCCCCACGGCGACAGCCACCACCATCATCATCATCACCACGATCATCCAGGACACAGCCACAGCCACCCGCATTCTCACGAACACCAGGAGCAAACAAGGACCATCTCCTTGGAAGCCGCCGTACTGGCCAAGAACGACCGGCTTGCGGAGCGGAATCGAGGTTGGCTCGCCGGCCGCCACATCCTGGCCCTGAATCTCGTGAGTTCACCTGGGGCCGGCAAAACGACCTTGCTCGAACGCACAATCCGCGACCTCTCGGGCGAGTTACCGATTTCCGTGATCGAAGGGGATCAAGAGACCCTGAACGACGCCGAGCGCATTCGCGCAACCGGCTGCCGCGTGATCCAGATCAACACCGGCACCGGCTGCCACCTTGACGCCTCAATGCTCGCGCGAGGTCTCGAGCAGCTCAATCCTCCGTCACACTCCGTCGTCCTGATCGAGAACGTCGGCAACCTCGTCTGCCCAGCCCTCTTCGACCTTGGCGAGCATGCTAAAGTGGTCATCGCATCGGTCACCGAAGGGGACGACAAGCCTCTCAAGTACCCTCACATGTTCCGCGCCAGTTCACTCCTGCTCCTCAACAAAATCGATCTCCTCCCGTACGTCCCCTTCAACGAGGCTCGCTTCCTGGAATGCGCCCACCAGGTCAATCCTTCTCTTCAAGTCCTCCGCGTCTCCGCCATCCACGGCGACGGTCTTCCCCAGTGGTATGATTGGCTCCGCGCAAGGATCTCCGTGGGGTCGCCATTGCTTTCGCCACACTTCGGAGTGCGATTCTAATCCCACCCTTTTGGAGAGGCTGGATCACAAAAGACACAGACGACCACGGAAGGGTAGGGCACCTTCGCTTTCATGACTCGGAGGGCACTGATGGTGAATTCCACCCTCTCGTTCTCGACGAGCCTCACGCGAAGCCTGTTGTCATGGCAGGCTGCCGGACATCCCCTAGCTGCCGGCATGCACCTCTGTCTCGGGGGGAGCCGACAACTCCGTTGCTTCCTTTCGCTCTGATAGAGCTTACGAAGAACAATTTTATTGACTAATGGCTAGCGACATTAACAGATTAATATTCTTAAATATTTATGATTTTTAACTCCCAAGATTGCTTTCCATTCGAGCCCCAGTGAGGATGGCCGGCTCTGGAGTTGAGAAATCCGGCCACCCTGGGGAATTCAGGAAAGATCAAGCCGGGAGGGGAAAGCACTGACTCCCGCTGGCCTCAAATTTCCTTCCGCCGATTTTGATGCCGATGCTCGCGTCGACGCAGACCTGAGATCCCCGCCAGCAGATCTGAGCGCTTGCGAACGGGTTGGTATTCCCCGTGGTAACCGATGTGCAAACGCCATCCGCGCCGAGGCAGACCTCCGGAAGCGAAACGCTACCGTTACCCAAGGGGGTATGGATCTTGAGCTTGACCTTTACACAAAGGCGGCCCGCATCGAATCGAGTGTCAACATCGATGCCGATGGAGACACTGCGTTCAAGAGTCAGGATCGGTATACCGCCGGGCCCAAAGTCAGCCTCTTCTGCTTCGACGGAGACATAAGGGTCCAGCACCGAGACCACATGACGTGTGTGAAGGTTGACCACGACGGCAAATGAGGGGCTGATGAAGCAGAAAACACCAGGCTTGCAGTCGAACTCAAAAACAACGGTGATCAGCTCGGCCGTGCCGGATCTCGGGGCGCATTCGACACCTCGAAAGACGTCTCCGGCAAGCAGTTTCTTCGCAAACAACGCGCGAACTCGCTCGTCCGCAATCGCAATATACTTGGCGACAAGACATGGGTCGACTGTGGTCGCCGACACCTTCAGCAATGACGCGGCCTGATTATCGTACGCCTCGAGAATCGCCTTTTCATCAAGCATGGATTCGCTACTCCCGATCTGAACGACCATGACCCTCGTCCCAACCTGGACGCCTTCTGGTCACGGACAAAAGGGGTTGACAGCGAGGACACGCTTTCGTCGAATTCACAGGCATTGAGGTAACACCAATGGTCGGCGACGACCAATGTGCCGGATGCCTTGGCCATGCAAATCTCGACGACCTGAATTCCTGTGTGAGGGCAAAGCCCTTTTGAGATAATCCAGGGTGTCGTCTCCTCTTCCACACACAGATGACTTGGAAACGGCGAATCCGAACTAAAATCAAAAAAGTGGGCCAGCCGGTTTAACCCAGAGACAGCCGATGCCACAAGCAGACGACGAGACGGAATCACTGCTGCCGGAGTTAGAGTCATTCCGAACGTATTTGCTCTATGTATCCCAGCGGTTCAAAGGGGACGAAAGAGTGCAAGGGGCCGAAGGAGCCTCGGATCTGGTCCAACAGACCATGCTCGTGGCCTTAAGAAAAATCCAGGAAGGAAAGGGTCCAGGGCCCACACCTAAAGATCACAAGGCCTGGCTTCGCCAAATCTTGATTAACCTCATGCGTGAACGGCTCCGCCGAGTCTACCGAGCACCCGCGCGATTAGAGGATGCGGTTGTAGACTCAGGAACTTCCCCCAGCGGCACCCTGGCCAAAAAAGAGGGAGCCCGGGCCATGGTCCATGCTCTTGATCGACTCAAGCCGGAGGAGCGCGAACTCATCACCTGGCGGTGCGTTGACGGCCTTTCGTACGAGGAAATTGGTCGACGCCGGGGATATTCGGACACTTACGCCCGACGCGTCGTAGGTCAAGCGCTCGGACGAATACGGTCTATGCTCGAGGGATGAGGCGATGCGGGAGAACATCGATCTCGACTCAGCCCCGGCAGGTCGCCAAAACGAAGGGGGTAACGTCGGACTGAATTCCGAGAGCGCGACAGACCCAGCTCTTGTGGCTCTGATACGCCGCGTGCTCGGCCCCTCGTTCTTGCCATCTCACTCCGACGGATATCACGAAACGGCCGAGGCCCAGAACGCTTCGGCGAATCGCATTGGCAAATTCGAAGTGCTTCGAGAAATCGGGCAGGGCGGGTTTGGAACGGTCATGCTTGTACGAGACCCCGACCTAGGACGAGAGCGAGCCCTGAAAGTTCCCAACCCTGAGACGCTCAACTCCCCCGGTGCGCTTGCAAGATTCCTGGCCGAAGCCCGGCTCGCCTCAAGAGTCGATCACCCCAACGTCGTAAGGATCTATGAAGCCGAGACCACCGGCATCGTTCCCTACATCGTCATGGAGTATTGCCCGGAAGGTTCGCTCGGGCAATGGCTTGCCACGCGGTCGCGGCAGGATCATTTACCCGAGCGTTGGGTGGCAGCACTCGCCGCGGAGATCGCGGAGGGAGTTCATCAGGCACATTTAGCAGGCCTCCTCCATCGCGATCTCAAGCCGGGCAATATCCTGCTCGAGCGAATCGGTCACGACGCGGGCGCTGGGATCCCGCAATTTCGCCCGAAGATTGCTGATTTTGGTTTGGCCAAAATCGTCTCGTCCGATGAAACGCCTCGGTCGATGACGGCCAGCGGCAATCCCCTTGGAACGTGGGCCTATATGAGCCCAGAGCAGGCGCGGGGCAATAAAAACATCCTAGCGACTACGGACGTTTATGCAATTGGGGCGATTCTTTACGAGTTGCACACCGGCACACGCCTGTACGCAAACCTCAGCCAACCGGAAATTCTTCGCCGGCTTCTCAGCCCTGATGCATCTCCCTCTCCCAGAATCGTCCGGCAGGATTTACACCGCGACCTCGAGACGATCACCTTGAAATGCCTGGAGAAAAGACCAGGTGATCGCTATCAGAATCCCCGTGAGTTGGTCAATGATCTGCGTCGCTATCTTGATGGGTTGCCGATTCTCGCCCGCCCTTCGCCCATCTGGAAACAGGGTTTGGCGAAGCTAAAGCGTCATCCGTTAGGTTTTACTCTTACAAGTTTGACTCTCTTATCTGCCATCGCTGGTGTCATTGTTTGGGCGCACTTTCGTAATCTCAAGCATCGCGGCGAGATCGATGCCCTACTCAACAGACTCGAGTCGGCAACCGTTGCGCAACTTCCTGAGCTGATTCCAAAAATCGACCCGACAGACCAACATGTCACCGTCCGGCTTACGAACCTTTTTGCTGCTGGCCATCCATCTCAGAAGCTTGCCGCGGCTCTCGTTTTGGCGAAGTCCCACGCAGCATACAGGGATTACGCCTACACTCAACTATTGCAAGCAAAGCCTGAGGAAATTGGGCCCATAGCTCGACTCCTTCGTGGCCGGAGCCGAGACCTGCCCGATCGCTTGTTGGCGGACGCTGAGAGACCGCCAAGGGCGAACGCCTCGTTAGTAGAAGTCGAAGCAAACGATCATCTCCGCGCCACCGCGGCTTGCGCACTCATCCTCAGCACAGAAAACAATTTAGGCTGGTCGTTTTTACAATTCAGACCCGATCCCCAGGTTAGCTCTTTTCTAATCCAACAGCTTGGCCACGCAGGAATTTCGCCCGAGACCATCTTGAGACAACTCAAGGATGAAAGTCATGCTTCGATCCGTGATTCTCTGATACTGGTTCTAGGAGAAGGCTTAAGCGAAATATGGCAATATCATGTTCAACGACCCATTTTTAATGAGATTCTCAGCATTTACACAAATGATCCAGACCAAAGTGTGCATGCTGCCGCAAAATGGTTTCTGCTTCGTACTGTTCACAACTCCGACGAGCACTCCCAAGAGTTGAGCCGGCAATTGGCGCTGATCGACGCAGAACTGGCGGCACATTCTCCAAGTGATGCGGAAACTGGCTGGCGTATCATTCCTCAAGGGCTCACTTTTTCGCGGATCGCGATCCCGGTCGCATCTCCAGGGCGCGTTCGTATCATCGATGTGTCCGATACCGAAGTCACCGTATCGGAGTTCCTCAAGCGTTTCCCCAACCATCCGTACGATAAAAACATCAGTCCTTTCCCAGACTGCCCCATTAACTCGATTTGTTGGTACGATGCCGCAAATTTCTGCAATCAGTTGAGCGACGAATCCGCATTCGCGGGACCCGAAAAATGCTATGCTGTGGCGGCCAACGGTCGACTCATGCCGGCTGAATCCTACCTTCGGCGTCGCGGTTATCGGCTACTCACGGCCGAGGAATTTACTGTCGCCTGCCGCGCAAACACCACGGCCAAACGATTTTATGGAAACACACAGAATCTCATGAATCAATATGCATGGTATCGTGGAAACGCCGATCGAACAATGCCCGTTGCATCTCTGAAGCCCAACCACTTTGGACTTTTCGACACGCTCGGCAACCTCTCGGAGTGGTGCGAACGTCCAACATTCGAAGCGGGCGTGCTCTATCAGGCGACCGTCGGCTGGTCCATAACAGCGATCGGTGAGGGAATCCGAAGTGACGCTCTCCGGCCGGCAAGGAACGACGCGGCTTATTCATGGCCCACCTTTGGTTTCCGCGTGGCGCGCACCATCATCCCAGAGACAGAAGATCGCTGAAGCGAGAGCTTGCGAATCTCCTCAAACGTTCGCTGGACGCAATCCGTCTCCAACTCTACTTTCTTTCTCTATGACCGGAGCATTACCAATGTCAGGCCAACATTCCGACTTTCTCAAGTGCCAATACGAATGGGACCCCATTGCGGGTGAATGGCACAGGCCCATTTCCTGTGAACCTCCGGGAGTATGTCCCGCCCCCTCTGCGGTTCACGAAGCGAGAACCACGCCGATTAATATCGATTTTTCTGATCTAGGGCCCGTGTCGGTCCAGCTCTTGCCCTACGGCAGAATCACCATTGTGGCGGGTGATCAAACCTTATTCGAGATTTTCCAAAGGCAACCGATCACCCCTCACGCACAGACTCCGAGCGATCAACTTGTCACAGCCGTTGAGGTCAATTGCAGCTCTACGGCCCTGGCGCCCTAACAAGTCCCATCTGGGGAATCTTGTGAGTCCTCGCGAAACTGAGGACCGAGCTGGAAACAAGGCCACGTCATCATTGGCAAACCATTCACGTGGGCCAGCTCGGTCCTATTGATGGAGCTGCGTTCCGATACCGTTCTTGGTGGTACGGCTGCGACCAGAGCCTCGTTGTGGGTCTTCACACCAGCGTCTCGCCGCGGGCGCTGGCCCCTCTCCATTGATCGCCAAAGTCAGAACTTGAAGCCCTGGATCTGCCGCTCCTAGCGGCGGAAGCCAACCCGACTCTCTCGCCAAGCCGCAACAACCAGGGGGACCAGGTCCTTTAACCAGCCTGGTCTGCCCGTTCCCCGCTCCTATCGAGACGCCGAAGGTCATCTCCTTAGCAAGCAACGGAAACATGAGGACCCTTTGATTCTTCGCATTCACTCCCCATACATGCTCCCTGTAAGACCAAGTTCAGGTTGCAGTGTTAGCCAAGACCGCGCGGGAATAGACCGCCAAAACGCTTGAGCTAGCGTTTGCAGATCCGGGGCAATGCCGGAAACAAAGCAGAAGTCACCACAATCGACCACAGGGCTCAACGGGGCGTTCCGAAGGGCGGCTCGTTTGCATCAGCCGAAACTGCGAGGGTTGGAGCGACCCACCTGAGGTCATTCTCTTCTTGAACTTTTAGGCAAACGATACATAAATTTCCGTACTCTTGGCTCACAATGCTAGCAAGGTTCTAATCGAAATCTTGAATACGAGCGAAGTGAAGTTAGGTGGATCTGCCGGCTCAGGCGAGCAATGGTAAGTATATTCGTGCTCGCCGACGGCCTCAACCCAAAATCCAGCGTTCTCAGTCCACTTCCCAATGATCTTCTCGCCGTTCGGATACGTCCTCTCGTAGATATTCCAAATGTAAATACGCCCATCCTGGCCAAAAAAAATTGATATTCGACGATCTCCTCAAAGCGATCGTCTTTCAAAGTTCTGAGAAGCAAAACTTTCTCTCCTTTCTCCCACTCAAACCAACCAGCAGTCTTCACACCATCAATTTGTAGCACATCTGAAATCCCCGAAGTGAATTCGGCTCGGAGAATTCCTCTCGATGAAGCTTCCCGCACATCCGACGTCTGCACTCGCCGGTTACCCCATTGGATATGGAGCGGCCTCCTTCTCTTATCAGAGAGCCTCTTCACATGGTCAACCATTGCCTGCTGGATCGTGAAGTCACTCAGTGAGTAGTCACACTCATTGCTAGGCATCATCACCTCATGCTCCGATCACTTCTTTATCTGCCGCGAACCTCTGGCCCATTCATCCATCGACGACCACGAAAGCCATATTCGTTCGCTGGACCTGCCGCTCCGGAGTCGCAGGGCCTTGAACCCACCTCCCAAGCTTTGACCGATCCTCCTCAGAAACCACGATGACCGGTGCAATTTGCTTGATGCGGCAGCAAATCATAAAATCATCTGTGACATTGCTGATGTGAGCGTCAAGACGCTGGGCGTGCCCCCAGAACTTTCCAGCCCATAATAAACCAGTGCATGTAGATGTTGACCAGGAGAGGGGACATAGGAGACCCTTGCGGACTGCCCCGGCCCTCATCCTTGTTCCAAGTCGTCCGACGTGTCCGACCCCATTCATCGGCCTCTTCCGCCGCAGCGGCAAGCCACATCTTGATCAATGCAAGAAGGTACCGGTCGCGGATGTGTCGCGACAACCCACTCACTGGCCGTCGGCACTCAAACGTCGTAAGAAGTCCTCGAAGCTCGCTCCAATATTCCGTGCTTCGTTCAATGACATTCCAACAAGGGGCACCTCTACAATGCCACCTGCTGGCGACCAATTGTCTAACGCATACGCAGTGTTGCCTCCATTTGTGCCTATCAGAGTAAGTCCTGGAGCGAACTCAGCGATGGAATAACCGCTGTTGAGTTCGGCGACTTGCTCCGTTGACCAGAGCACCAAATACGCATCGTCGGTGACAAAACCTTCAACTCCATTGGTTCGCGAGAGTAAGTAGCGGTAGGATGTTGGCAGTGGAACTCCCAAGTCTTCTTCAAGTGAAACTATCTCTGGTTCCGAAGCGCCTTTATTCATTTTGCAGCCGCGTCAATTTATGAGTAATTCTTCGCAAGACATTAATATGACCCGCATATTTTCGAATTTTCACATTTACGTTAACTCGCACTACGGCGTCCAAAATACTATGGTCCGGACGGTAGGAGTGCTACTCAGGTTGCACGTCGGCCTCGAAAATCGGCTCCGGGACCACTACCGTCTGCACCACGCGATCACGAATCGTGCCACGGCCCAACGGGGTGTTGCTTACGATCGCCTTTCAGTCCGCCAACCCTCACGGCCCGGCCTTTCCCTCGCGGGCGTGCGGTTGAAGGTCACTCGCCTCTACCAAATGGGGCTTCCCGTGTTGCAGGTGTCTCCCATATGTCGACATGCCGTTGCCAATACCCCGGTGAGATCGCTGGGCCTGATCGCTCATGAGACGTCCTATTTTACTCGTTTCCGCTGTTCGCCAACGACGGCCGCTTTCCTCGATATATAGGCGGGTCGGTTCCCACGTTAAAACTTTCGAGGCCTGCTTAGCGTCCACTCGTGTTACGGCCCAGCCACGCGCTGCACCGCCACGCGGTATATGTGTCTCAAAGGCTCTGACGGCTTTGTTGCCTCCACCACCGTTTCGATAGCTTCCGGCTGAAGCGCCCCAGTTAATCGGGCGGGACTTGTATCCACTGGAAAAACGCTGCCTTATCACGGCGCACCTTATATTTCCGATCTTTTATGCGCTCTGGATGTCAACTTTGCAAAACCTGACCCATTCACCCACATGCTCCTCAAGCCAACGCCGGCCGAATTCATCGGCCAAAAATTCGCCATACTTCTCACGCGAGCGGAACAAAGGAGGGTAATGCTCTCGATCAGGCTGGGCAACAAAACCATCGAGATAGCCTCCCTGCGAATCTTTGGCCCGTCTGATGGGCAAGGAAACAACAGGTGGAAAGACCTCCCACACATCCGCCATGGATTCGGCAATTGCTGGGTCATGCTGACCCTCGTAGAGATAGTTCTCTGGTTCTCCACCACTTGGAAAAACCTCAGGGCTATTCGCATTAACATTCCAGAGATGCCAAGGAACCGGGACAACCTTGACCAACTTGACCCGTCGGAACGCCAAGTCAAGGAAAGGCGCCGATTCCAACGCAGAGCGAATCTCGCTCGTAATTGCGAGTCGATCCCCTTCCAAGGAATTATAAGGAAACGAGAAGGGAGGAACGAACGGTCCTGTTCGACTCAATTCCAAAGGATTTTCCGATCCTTTGCGGGTGGCAAGCCCCGAGATCAAAATCGATCCATAGTCTCCCCAAAGCCACCGGGACTCCACAACATACAGAGATTCTTTTATCTTCACAAAAAATTGCCCCCCGTGTCGAATGGCACTAAGTTAATCCGTAAGGCTATTGTCCAGCAACTGTTTGTGCAAATTGGATTGTGGCTTTTGCATGATTGGAAACGGCTTCGGTCGCCACTTGCGGACCCGTGGCTCCACGCGGCCGAAACGATTGAAATTCACTTTCAGAGGTAGTAACTCATCGCCAGGCTTCGCGTCCAAGAGCCAGCGTAGGGCGTCGATGAAGCTGATCCGCTCTACGGCGACATCCTGGCGACGCGAAGCCTCGCTCATGATCAACCGAATCAGATTGTAGACCGTCGCGTAAACCATCAATTCTTTGAGCATGCCATCAGGATGCTTGCACTTCAGTACATCCATCTTCAAAGTTTGCTTCAAGTGTTTCAGATTTGTTTCTACACCCCAGCGCGAACAATAGAGATCCGCAAGTACTTTCTCCGAGTAAATTGTGTCGTCTAAAAGCGTAGTTGCAAGAATCACCTTGCGCGTTCGGAAGCCAGGCCGACGAATCTCACAACTTAACTCGCGGACGACCAGAGTCCTTGGCAGAGCCGCGTAGTCGGCTTCCTTCATCCACTCGGGTTTTTCCTTGGGCTTGAACCACTCGACGACCTGATCGAGACGGCCCAGACTAGAGAGCCAACGCGAGCGAGGAAGGCCTTGGGAAACCACCTTCTTTCCCGGTTCCATATGCGCGCGACGCGGTGTGAAATCGACGATCTGACGCGGGTGCATACGTAGCACAGCGTGCACGCCGCGGGCCTGAAGCAAGGCCAGGTGAGCGAAGGAGCAGAAGCCGCGGTCGGCGACCAAGACATTTCCTGGCTTCAGGACGGGGTGGACCGCTTCGACCTGAGACATATCGTGGGACCGTAGTGGCGCCGCCGCGACCTCCAGCAAGAGTCCGGTGCCCGCGTGGAAGAGGGCCACGATTTTGGCGACAGGGAAACCGCACCCAGGGAGTTGATTGGTCGGTTGACCAAATCTCGCCTGCAACTCAGGCGTATCGGGCATGGAAAACCCGGAGCCATCGAGCAAGAACGTGCGATGCCCCAGCCAAAGGCCGGTCGTGGTCTCGGGGCCAAGTGTCCTGATCAAGCCGCGAAGAACGGCTTGAAACACCTCCAAGGGCAACCGGACTCGCGCTTGGCAGTAAGCGGAGTCGGTGAAGGTCTTGCGAGCGAGAGTCGCCACATGCTCCATGTGTGGTATTACCGTTGAGGGCATGGAGCAAAAACCAATGAAGTGTAGTGTAGAGTGAAAGCACACCATCGCGCCAAGTGTGTTCCACCTGGCGACAGATCCGTTCCACGGACGAGCGATTGAGGAGTCTGCTCAGGTCTTGCCGAATCCGTTGCAGCGCGGTATCAATTCGTCGATGCATCCGAGGGCCTCCTGTCCCATGGATCGTGTGGTAACGCTATTGTGCCAGAAGGCCCTCGATTTTCTCAACAGCTTTCGCCCCTTGCCTTTGCTCCCTGTCTTAGTGCCATTCCGCCATGTCTCCGTTTTCGCCCTATTGAGAGTTAGGAAAGTAGTGCACGCTCCGGCTCGACTCAGCCACTTTTGAAGGCGGCAACAAGTGAGAAGGCTCGCCGATTCCGACTCGCTCGCCGTGCATTACTTTCCTGACTCTCAATAAACGTTTGCTGCACTGTTATGGCAGGATAATGCCAATCTCCAGAAATGATTCACGGCTTGATTCAATACCTTTTTGGCCTTTACTAATTTTTGCCCAAAGATCTCCATCAGATTCATCTAGCACGAAAGACTCACTGCGGATCGCCATCTTCTGTCTAAATAACGACTTGGTGAGCGCCATTTCCGACGGATTCAGATCGTAATCAGAAGCCCATTTCTCAAGAGCGAGGTCAGGGGGAAGCAATTGATTCCGAATCAGAACCGCACCATGTTCGAGGACCTGAGACCAAGGTTCAGCGGCTGTCACCCTTTCGTCCATTCTATCCGCCCAAAATGCCGATGTGATGATCGGCAAGGTGGTATTATTGTATTTTTGCAATACGTATTGAAGCGCCTCATCATTTGCAAGAGATCGAAGATCTTGAGGAAGTCCTACAAGCAATCGCGCCAAGTCATATTTTGACTTTTTGTGAAAAGGATTGCGATTGCTTTTTTCGTAGAAGAACACTCCGACGACCTTCTCTGCCTGTGCCCCCTCAAAAGCGATTGTTCCACGTGAGCCGACGCTGTCTTGGACATTGTAGTTCGTACCATCCCAAGATTGCTCATTACTAAATAGCGGGTGACGACAGACAAATATAGCATGAGCAATTGACCCTAGGACTGCTCCACTCCAAATCGACTGTTTCTCTGGATATCCGCCTTCGCCAATTGGCATAAAACCACTCCATCTTCAATTGTTAGACTTGAGTCACTTCTCAGTATTAGATAGCATTTGTGCATTCGAAAAACCGTTGAAAAAAGGAGGAAATAACAAGTTATGGACAGGGCCGCCGGCTCTGGATCGCCTTTTGATGATGCCGAGAACCGCGCGGGCCTCGATGGGTGGGATCTGGTATCACGCCTGGAATCGAGGCGATGATCCACGCTCCCGCGTGGTTGCCGGTAGATCTTTTGGGCTATTGCCTCATGCCCAACCACTTTCATTTGATCTTGAAAACCAATCATGATGGCGATCTCGGCCGCTGGATGCAGTGGCTGCTCACCGCACACGCCCAGCGCTATCATCGATATTACGGAACCACCGGACATGTTCGCCAGGCCGTTTCAAGGCGTTCTCAGTCCAGGATGACGAGCATCTCATCAGAGTGCTTCGCCACGTCAAGCGCAATCCGGTAAGAGCCGAGCTGGTCTCTCGCGTCGAGGATTGGAACTGATTGAGTGTTCCCGTTTAGCTTCGGGCCGATCCGCTCCTGTGGCGTGGCGAGTCACAGGTTCGTGACAGGCATTGGCTAAAGCGGATCAATCAGCCATTGTCGGCTGGCGAGCTTCAGCGATTAACGGCATTCGGTCTCACAAGGCCGCCGTTCGGAACTAAGAACTGGACTCGAGACACCGCAATTCAGCTAGAACTCCAGTCGTGCTTACGCCCCCCTGGCAGGCCGCGCGAACAGGAGTCATAATCGCACTATGTGCCCCACTATCGCCCGATAGGACAGTCTTAATCGTGCTGTGTCCCCGTTTCCCCGCTATGGGAATCTCGATAGAGGCGGGTGAAATATCCGGGTTTAGGTCTGATTCCTGAGTCCTAGAAGCGCTCAGCCAATTTTCTGGAAGCAAGTCAAACCTATCCCCGCTAGGCAAGTAGAAGGAACGGCATTTCCGCATCAGGGCAGTTCTTCAGGCGTTGCGCAGGCTATAATCCTTTCGCTTAATGTCAGCGAATTCCAAATCTTCTGTCATGAAAAATTTTTCAGCTCCAATCTTCGCGATCAAATCGCCTTCTGATTCAAATATTGGATAAGCTTGAGCGAAATTGATTTTACGATCAGAAAGTTGCAATTGAAGCTGATCTTTTTCCAAGATTGTCGGCCAAAACAAAAAGAACGCAGACATTTTTGATTCCTCCGACAACGGTTTCCCGAAACGGAGAACATTGCCAAGTGAAAAAGGGCATCTTCCCCGGCTCTTCCGCAGAATCTGTGAGTGTTTGATCGGAAGAGAAATCGGCCTTGGGAGAAAGGGGAGCATCCTGGGACACCGCTCGGTCAAGATGGAGTTACCACACTTCGTCGAAACCGGGAGCGCCCCAGGATGCGTATCCAGACGATCCTCAATCGGGTGGAGAAGTTCAAGTCCTTCGCCTACGGCAAGGCTCATTGGGAGGACGTCCAAGGTGATCTTGCCTTGGTTATTCGTGTGCGGCCCCGGAAGAATGGTCGTCTCTATTGTTCCGGCTGTGGCCGCCCCAGACGTATCTATGATCGTCTCGAGGATCGGCGGTTCGCGTTCGTCCCGGTGTGGGGAATCGTCGTGTTCTTGGTGTACCGGATGCGACGTGTGAACTGTCTCCGTTGCGGGGTGACCGTGGAGATGGTGCCCTGGGTGCGACGGCAAAAACCAAATGACGACGACCTACCGTTGGTATCTGGCGACTTGGGCCAGGAGGCTGAGTTGGAGCGAGGTCGGCGCGATCTTCCGTACGTCGTGGGACAGCGTCTGCCGTACGGTGGAACACGCGGTTGAGTGGGGCCTGGCCCATCGGGATCTGAGCCAGGTCACGGCTCTGGGAGTCGACGAGATCGCCTGGGACCGCGGACATACCTACTTGACGCTTCTGTACGACATCGGTGGCGCGACGAAGCGGCTCTTGGCTGTGGCTGAGCACCGGACGGAGGCGAGTCTGCATTCGTACCTGGCGAATCTTGGGGACTCGGTCTGCCAGGAGGTGAAGTACGTGTGCAGCGACCTGTGTAAAGCGTACCTCAACGTGATCGCCGAGCACCTCAGCCAGGCGGTCCACGTGTTGGATCGGTTCCACGTGATGCAGCAGTTCGGCAAGGCGCTGGACGAGATCCGCGCGGAGGAATCGAAGCGGTTGGTGCGTGACGGTTACGAGCCTGTGTTGAAGAAGTCGCGGTGGTGCTTCCTGAAGCGGCCGGAAAATCTGACAGCCAAGCAGACCGTGAAGCTGTCGGAGCTTTTGAGATACAACCTTCGGACGGTGCGAGCGTATCTGCTTCGCGAGGAGTTTCAGCGGCTCTGGGAGTACCAGAGCGCATGGTGGGCCGGGAAGTTCCTGGACGAATGGACGGGCCGGGTGATGCGTTCGCGACTGGAACCGATGAAGAAGATCGCCCGTAGCATGCGTGCCCATCGAACCTTGATCCTGAACTGGTTCCGGGCACGCGGGGAGATTTCGTCGGGGGCCGTGGAGGGACTCAACAACAAGGCGAAACTGGTGACGAGAAAGTCGTACGGATTCCGGACAGCGAAAGTCGCAAATCTGGCCCTTTTACACAACCTTGGCCATCTTCCTGAGCCAAAACGCCCTCACAGATTCTGCTGAGGAGGCATCAATATTGCACGCAAACCCTATCCGGTTACTTACAATCAAATAATCCTGAGATCGATCGATGACCCATCCGGAATTGCGTCAACTTGACCGGCCAAGGAAGCGCGAAATCTCATGGCCTCGACAATCGGACCCTTGTATAAATTTGCGACCTCATATTTTCCGCCAACGACAAAGGGTATCTTCGGAATCAGTCGCTCACCCTCCTTCAACATCCCGTTTTGAGCCTGCCAAGCGTGCGCAAGGTCATAGCCACTGAAACCTCTCCAGTCGGCAAGGAAAATATCTCCCCAATCCGCAAGCGTTTTCGCTACCGGTTCGAATTCCGCGAACTCCGAGAAGAAAAGGAAAATTCCTTCCTGAGTGATTCCGAACTGATTGCCATAAACATCCTGCGCGAAGAAGAGCACGGGCATCGGTATCAAGCGACCGTAGCAACCCTTCCACGTTTCGAGATCGTTCCAGAACTCCAAAGTCAAGCAGTCCGGATGTGAACCCATCGGCAGAACGTGCAGCGCAGACTCAAACGCGAAAAAACCATTCTTATGTCGCAGCAGATCCAGAAGCGCACGGCCAATCTCACCAAACGGCTCGACGATACGCTCGTCCTCAGCCCGCCATTGGGGGAGGAGTGGATTGCTGGCGATAGAAATGAGCTTCTTCAGAGCAGTATTCATGGTTTTTGGGGCTTCTTCGGAGGGACGTTGATTGGCGTGATTGTCACAGGGGTCTTGTCGGGCACTCCACTAAGTTGATGCCGAATCGATGAACCTGCTCCCCGATTGTCACTGGACGGAACCGGTCGAATACTATGCTTACCACTTCCATTGTCGAGCACTGCGGGAGGGAACTCATCTCGGTCCATTTCAGAAACTCTGGGTTCGTCCTTAAGCCGTTCAGCCCTCCTTGGTTTTGCTCCAGCTCGATCTACAATCCCAGTTGGACTTACACCAGCGTCGATCGCATCTTGTGCATGTCTAGCAGACTCAGGATGTTTGCTTCCGTCGATTATGACGTTTCTTGGGGTCTTGAGATCTGCTGCCGCTTCGCATACATCACCAGCGGCATCACCAGCCTTACCTAACTTTCTAGCCTTTCTAAGAAGAGAACCTGATAGAATCGGAACGAACGCTGCTAACGCAGTCAAAGACCTCTCGATAGGCGTTAAATGGTACCCATTAGAGTCTCTTCCTCCAATAGCCTCTCCACCGTCCTTAATGTCTCCCACTAACGGTACGATTGAGGAAACTTCCGAGGCAACAGCGATCGCTTGCCCGGACCGACCAGGAGGGCCATATTGGCCTCCGCCAAAGTTTCTATCGAGCCAGTCTCCCGCACTAAAACCTTCTGCTTGCCTTTTTGCCGTCAAAGCTCTTCGATCATCTGCGAGATCGGATCGTTGCTGAAGCCCGGTCGGGTCGACAGCACCGACGGGATTACTTCCGACAAATCGATATTGACTCAGATCCCCCGCACCTAGCCCCAGCGGATCTCGTTCCGCCCAACGCCCCTCGCTCGGAATTAGGTCGCGGTTCTGGAACTGGTACCAGCCGGTCGCGACGTCGCGGCGGCCACCTTGGAAGAGGTAACGCCAGGCATAGGAACTCAGATTGCCGGTGCGGGGGGTCGCGCTGGCGTCGAGGATCGTCACGGTGCCGTAGGGGTCGTAGACGTAACGCTCCTGGACGGCGCCGGTCGTGTCGACGAGGGCGGTCGTGTTGTAGTTGGCGTCCTGGAGGGCGTAGAGACGCTGGGTGCGGACGCCGCCGCTGTAGATGTCGCGGAGAACCAGGGCGTTTACGTAGTCCTGGCTCCAGACGTACTGCGAACTCACGTTGCTCGCGGCGGTGCCGTTGAGACGCTCTTCGATCACCTGGTCGAGCGCGCTGTGGTAGAGATGGGTCGTCGTGCTCGTGCCCGGGTAGCTTTCGACGATGCGACGGCCTAACGCGTCGTAGGTGTACGAGGCCTGCGTCGTGCCGCCCGCGTTCTTGACAGCCACCAGACGGTTCCAGGCGTCGTAGACGTTCTGTTGACCCGCGCTGGTGAGAGGGTTGAAGTTTGTAAGTGTATTGCCGTTCTGATCGAACGTCGGGGCTGTTCCACCTGTGACCGACGTCGCCTGGTTCTGGGCATTGAAGCCGCGGGTGGTCGTCGTGCCCGAATCCGTGAGGCTGCCCCAATTGCCCAACGCGTCAAGCTGCCAGGACTGGCTACGCGTCGAGGTCGTGATGCGATCCAGCCCTGTCCCGTTGTTGCCCGAGGAAGAGAGCGTGCCGCGGCTGAATGACGTGAGGCGACCCAACGCGTCGTAGGCCGTATTGTTGTCACCCGACGAGGAACTGTTCGCGTGGTAGAGCTCGCTCAGAGCCGTGTTGACCAGGTCGGCGCGGTAGAGGACGTTGCCGTTGCGGTCGTAGCCATACTGGTAGCGATTGGCCGCTGTGCCCGTGTTCGTGTTCAGCCAATTTTGGTCGATCACTCGGCCGAAGCGGTCCAGACCCGTGTAGCGGTCTCCCCCAGTCGTGTTGGCCTGCGAGTCGCCGGTTTGCTGGATGTACGTCAGGTTGACGCCGGACTCTGGGTGCGCCTTCTGGACGATCGTGCCCAGACCAAGGTAGCTGTACGACTCCAGGATCGTGCCCGGCGTCCCGCTCACGTCGTCGGCGATTGAACTCACGCGGCTGATCGCCGTGTCGATTCCCGAATTGTAGACGTAATCAATCGCTCGTCCGTTGGGATAGGTCATCCGAGTCAGGCGGCTGTTGTTCTGGCCGGACGCCATCTCCGTGTAGGCGTATTGGACCTTGGGACTCGTTGATGTGTTGACCGCCCCGGAATGCTCCTGGTATTCCGTCGTGAGTTGCCCCAGGCCGTTGTAGCCGTCTTGCACCTGGTTGACGATCGAGCCTCCCGAAGCGGCATCGTAGCTCGTGAAGAGGTAGGGACGGCCACCGGTGTCGTATGCCGTTGTGTGCCGAAGGATGCTTCCGTCGACTCCCGACGCCAGTGTCGTGACAGCGTCGCCGGTCTGACGGCCCAGTAGGTCGTATGTGTAGGTATGGGCCGTCCGGTTGGGGTCGGTCAAGATCGTCACGTCCCCCGCGGCATTGTACGTGTACCAGGTTTCTTGGTTGTACGCCGTACTGGCAACGCCGGTTACGGGATCAGGCTGCCAAATCTGCGTCAGGAAGTCGTTGGAGTTGATGTTGCTCGATGTCGACGTTGTCGCGTGGTACTCGTAATGCGTGGTCTGGTTGGGCGTTCCCGAGGGCATCACTACCGTTACGTCGGTGACCTTGTCGATACCGTTGTAGGCGTAGTTCGTGGTCTGATTGGCCGAAGATGTCGGCAGCCCTCCATTGACGGACGCGTTGTACGCATTGATGACCTGGGTCGGTCTTCCGAGCGGATCATAGGTGATATGTGTTGCGACGCCTCGCGGGTCTACCTCGTCTTGAACCCAACCAGCCGCGTTGTAAGCCGTGCTTGTGACCAAGACCGTATCAGAGCGGGCCGGTACCGAGGACGGTCGCGTGTACGTGGCGCCGCCGTTGGTTCCGACGTTGACGTAAGCGACTTGGCGATCCGCAGCATCGTAGTAGTATGCCTCGTAGGAGATCCTTGCCTTGTTGGTGCTGCTCGTGGGAGATCCAAGTCCTCCTGTATCGCTGTCTGTGTCATTGTCGAAGCGATCCTTCCTCGTCACCAGGATCACGTTGCCATCGCCGTCGTAAGTAATCTGGGTCTGTGTGATCGCGTGGACGGCAAAGAGCGTCCCCGCTCCCGACCACGTCACTCCTCCTGGGCCGTCCGAGATCGAACTCCCGGCGAATCGACCGGCGCCATCGAAGCGATAGCGTGTGACTTGTCCCCCGGGAGCCGACTCAGCAAGCACGTTCCCACGGTGGTCGTAAAATCGGTTCGTGGATAACGCGTACGTGGAGACAGCGCCGGTGGACTGGTTGACGCTGTATTGGGACGTTCGATAAACGCGCCCCTGATCATCGTAGCTGAGCACGGCGTACGCCCGTAGCAGCGAAGCACTCGGCTTGCTGTTGGTGAGCGTGACGGCGTCACCGTCGAACTGCGAGACCGTGGTGATTTCGCCAAGATTGTCCAGTTCGTAGTAAATGATCGGGCGATGGGTTGTCGTGTCCTCCGTTGCCTTGACACCGGACTTGGTGGCGACGAGCCTATCACGCCAGTCGTAAGCGTACTGAGTGACGCGATTGTCGGAAGCCGTGGCATTGGGGAACAATGTCACCTGCGTCAGGTTGCCATCGCCAACTCCGTTGCTATCGTACTGATCCTGCTCAACCAACGTCATGTTGGAACCTGACCCGGAAGTTCCGGGCCAGAAGCCGCTATCGTTGGTGCCCACGTAGATCCCGTAAGGGCGGCCGAGGGCGTCATAGATGGTGTTGGTGATGGTTCCGACAGCGTTGACCGTGTGTGCAAGCCTCCCTCGATCGTCATATCCATAGCTCGTCGCGTAATAGTTCGTTCCAAGTACGCCAATATGACCAGCCGTGGAATAGACCAGGCCCGCAAGTGAGAAATAATCGTCCCGTTCGATAGTTCGGCCCGAGGTATCCGTGTAGGTCCGGGATAACGATTGGATGTTGGTAACTGCCTCGGTTCCGTCCGGGATGCCTCCCGTCAGATGGGGGGCTGCCGACATCGTCAGAGTTTCGGCGTAGCTCCCGGGGCGATCGAGACGGTAGACGTGCGTTGGCCCGGTAGGCGTATTGGTCGTGCTGTTCCAGCTAGGATAGGTGCGGATTTCATGGTTAGGGTCGTTGTAAACAACGTAGGTGATATTGCCCGCGGGAGACGTCTCCTTCACGGTGCGACCCAGCCCATCGACCTGATCCAGGGTGATGAGATTCAAGCCTCCTCCGCTCGGGGTCGACCAACCGGAGGGAAGACTCGTGAATTGGCTGGTTTGGGTCGTATCTACATCGACGATCGTCTTGACAACTGCGCCCGTGGCGTTGTCATACGCGTAGTAATTGATAAAACCATCAGGATCCTTAGTCCAGATCATGCGGCCATAGGCATCGTACACACTCGTGCTTACATCAGCGGTTCCGGGTCCGTTCTGCGCTGATGAAACGACCGGAGCACTCTGCGAGATCGATTGGACCTGGTTCGTACCGGTGAACCAGGTATACGTGTAACTCGTCGTCTCCGCGCCGGTACCGTTGGTATTACGGTAAACCGAAGAGCTGGCGTCGACGTAGATAGTGAGGCTGTTCGTGTCCGTATGGCTGAAGTAATTTACACTATCGAGCAAGACAGCCGATCCAGCATAGCCGTTCTGTACCTTCTCATCCTGGAAATAGCCAAGAACATCTCCGGCAGTTGACGCGGTCGCGGTCGTCGACGTCCCATAGTCGATCAGGTTGATAACACCACTATTGGCCGATAGGTATTGGTATGTGCCTGCCGACGCATTGTAACCGACGATGTCAGCATAGCTCGAAGCGGCGCTATTGAGGGTGGCGAGGCTCTGAATCGTGACCGCGGACGGCTGGGCCGTGAGGATCAGGCGCCCTTGGGAATCGTAGCGGTAGGCCGTCGCCCACAATTTGCCACTGAGAGTGGAATTTCCCGAGTCGCTCGCATCGTTGAACGCTCTGAGAACGACCTCACCCGCGAAGTTCGCGTAGACGATGTTCTGAGTGCCGTCTGGAAGGGTTTCAACAGTCTTGGTTTGCCAATTATTGTACCCATCAACGTTTGTGCTATTCGTATAGCTATAGGTAAACGTTCCTTGTCCCGTGGAGCCCGCGCAGGAGCAGCCGGTTCCCTGCGTAATCGCCTTGGCAACACGTTGGCTGCCGTCGTACTCGTAGTAAGCATCCGCGTAAGGAGCCACCTGAGCATCGGTGCCGGCCGTCGGGGCCGAAACGGCCGCGGCTAGCCGAGCGTAGGAATCAGGATGGAAGACATATTTCAAGCCGCCCACGTAGCCGGTGGTTCCGATGTCGGCTGGCGTGTAATAGCGGTAGTACGTGGTGTCCAGAACATTTCCAGCGCCGTCTTTGACCTGCTCTAACTTCAGGTTTCCGGCATTGCCGTAGGACTCGAAGCCATCGTAGTACGCGTAGGTGACCTGGCGAATGGTCGTCGTTGAAGAGCCGACGGTGCGCAGAAGCGCCACGGCCGCCGCCATGCCTTGGTTGATGCCGCTGCCAAGGTACGTATATGCGAACGTCTCAGTGGTCGTCCCGTCAGTTCTCGAGCTCGCCGTGACTTGTCCCGCGGCGTTGTAGGTCGTCGTGATAGCATTCCCGGAGGCGTCAGTGATGCTCTTGAATTTACCCCTTTGCGCAACGGGAAGGCTGGTCTGGAAGCCGTAGTAACGAGTGACATTGCCCAGGGTGTCGACGAGCTTGAAGTCGCCGGCCGTTCCGTCGGCTGAGAGGAGGTCTTGCCCAAAAAACTTCGCTGTGTAGCCGCCGGAGCCATTGGGAGTGAACCAAAGCACGTTGTCCGACGAACTCACAACCATGTATCCACCGTCAGCGGTGGGAATCATGGCAGGCTGGCTATTGTTTACGAGCCCGGTCCCGGTTGTTCCCCCTCCCGAGTAACCTCCGATGCTGGTCCAACCGATGTCCTGCCCCCAATATCGCCCGAAGCCGGACGAATTGAAGTCGCTTGGATCGGTCCCCGAACTTCCTGTCGCCAAGTTGACCCCTGAGAGCTGAAAAACAACGCCGGGAAGCACGGGGGTGTCAGGCCCATTCGTCGGCTGCGGGCCTTGTTTGCAAGGGTTATTGGTCGCTTGAGGCTTCGACGTCTGCGGATCATTGTCGATAAGTTGATCCGTAGCGCTATTGGGAGAGCCGACGGTGTAGCCCGTTCCACTCAAGACCGTCAAGGTGACCGTCCGCGCGGGATCGACCGTCACGTTGTCCACGGCCCGCAACACGATCGGCACCGTGGTTTGGTTCGCGCCGAAAGTGACCGTGCTTGAGGCATTCGTTAAAGTGTAGTCGACACCCAGCGCCGCACCGCCCGTGGCTGACGTGCTCAGATTGACCGTAAGCGGTAGGGTTGTATCCCCTCCCGAGCGCGCCAATTGATAACCACCATTTTGTCCTCCTTCCGTGGCGTTGCCCGTCGAAGAAATGGTTACTCGGGGGCTTAAAGGGGGAGGAGGAGGCGGAGGAGTAAAAATGTCGATTGGTACCGTCGCGGTATACGAGGTCGACGTGACCGCATATCCTGATCCTGGCTGTAGCGTAATTGTAGCGAATTCTGTTCCGGCAACTGCACTTGGATTATAGATTGGATGAACATAAACAATTAACACTGTCTGACCTGACGGTATCGTTACAACCGATGGATCGAGAATATAATCCGTCCCCAAAACGGCTGTCCCGCTCGTCGTAAAATTAATCGTCGTGGCAGAGGAGACAGAGGAGCTTATCGAAAAACTGACCCGCCCGTCCGAATAGTCGAAAGCGGGATTCGACTCGTTAATCGAGGCGGAGTGCTTTCCATCGTAATACACATAGGCGTTGGGAGTTGCGTCCAGGAGCATTCTGGACTCAAGAAATTCAATACGCAGGCGCGCACGCTTTCGATGGGAAGGACGGATCACGATGCAACTCCAGTGTGGGGGAAAAGAGATCTCTCTTCACGGAGAGATTCTCTCGGCCGACAAAGTCGGCCACTGAATTGCGGTGCTTTTCGTCAGCCGTATTGTGAAGAAATATCGAACGAAGCTATATCAAGGACCGAGAGTAGTCGTCGCCTTCTATAGAAATAGGACACTCGTGAGCGAGGCGTTACTGTATTCTCAGCGTTGTTTTCTTTGCAAGTCTTTTTTCAAAAAGGCTCCATTTCCAAGACACCAGATTCCTCTAACTGATGATCGAACGACATAAAATTTTGCTCTTATTAATAATTATTGGATCGAGATTGAAGAACCTGACTCATTTGCTTTTCAAACCTCCCTAAGTTCTTCTAGCCCCGGAAAGTCCACTGAAAAAAGGCAATGAAACCATCAATTAATATAATTAACAACATATAAATATTAAAATTAATCACATTTTCTTATTAGGCGATTTTCACTTTAGAGATCAGAACATTCGCCCAAACAAACCATTTTCTTAACTGATGTGCGTGGCCTCGCTGTTTGTTACAAGAGGCATCATACTGAACGTAAAACCACGATACAAGAGCAACTCCGGAACATCGGTCCAGCGTCGCGATACGATCATGAATCACGAGACCACCCGAGAATGGCCTTCAAACGATTTCTGCCCCAAATGCGCTTGACCGTCGAGATCTTTAACACCTGATCCCGAGGAAAACGAAGAAAAAACAGTCGCCCGCTCTATCACAATCTCAATAATCAAAAACTTGCATAACAATAATAATATTACTTTACTTGCATCGATACGACTGAAATCACGAGATCCTGGTGGGCAGTGCCCACCCTACGAAGTAGAATTCGGTTTCCGCTTACCCTATTTGGTGGTTACAAACTCAACCCATCCTCATGCCACGGGCCATTCTGCCCAGACAAAATCACCCCAAATCACCCAGTCAGCCCACATGCTCAAACGCAAGGTGTATTCAGCGAGGAAATGCTCGCGAGAGGGGTTCGTTCTTGCCGGATGGCCCATGGATTCTCTAAGTTGTGGGCAGGACGCCAGGATACGCAGAAACAGGGGATGCGGAAGCGTCGCCGCTTTTCGGGAACGCTAGGGCTCTCGACTCTGGGCCACGTGCAACGAGTGCGAATCAAAAAGGTGTCGGAGAAAGCCGACCCCAATTGCTGGCTTTGATGGGCAACTCGCGGCAAGGGCGTGGCGACGAAGTGGAAAGGCGTTCGCTCTCACAAGTGGACCGTTTATTTCGCGACTTGCTCGACTCCCCAGAAGTAGGACTGCGATCCTTACAGGCGTTAAGATTCCTTCAATGAAGAATTTGACTTCTCTTATTGATCCCGTTGCCGGGACTGGGGCGTGTCGTGAGCGGGACGCGAATCGCAAGCGTGTCGGGACTGCGAGGGTTGGTTGGGGATGGACTCGACCCGGCGATCGTCGTCGAGTTCGCGGCGGCTTATGCTGCCGGGTGTGCGCCTGGACCGATTATTGTTGGACATGACGGGCGGGTGAGTGCGCCGATGTTTGTTTCGGCCGTTCTGGCGGGAGTCACGGCGACGGGGCATGACGCGCTTCTCGTCGGCGCGACGGCAACTCCCACGATCGGCAGGCTCGTTCGTGATCAAGGAGCGGCAGGGGGGATCCAAATCTCGGCCTCACACAATCCGCCTCAATATAATGGGTTGAAATTCTTCCAGCCCGAAGGAATGGTGCTCTCCGCTGCCAAGGGACGGGCCATCCTCGAGCGTTTGGAGAGCCGAAAGCTTGGCTGGGCCAGTTGGGATGGTCTAGGCAGGGTTCGCTCGCTGGAAGATCCCGATCAGGTTCACCTCAACCAGGTGCTCAAGATCGTGGATGTCGGCGCGATTCGTCGCCGCAAGTTCTCGGTGGTGCTCGACGCCTGCCACGGAGCAGGGGGGAGACTCGGGGCCGCACTCCTGCGGGCCTTGGGCGTCAATGCGGTGGTGCTCGGGGGAATCCCCGACGGGCGGTATGACCATCCTCCGGAACCGACCGAGACGAACCTTCGCGCCTTCTCCGCCATTGTCCCCGCAACTGGCGCCGCCGTGGGATTCGCCCAAGACCCCGATGCGGATCGACTGGCGCTCGTTGACGAAACGGGAAGATACATTGGGGAAGAGTTGACGTTGGCTCTCGCGGCGTCACACCGTTTGAAGCAGGTGAAGGGCCCCGTCGTTCTGAACCTTTCGACGTCGCGCGTCACGCAGGACATCGCCGCGCAGCATGGCTGCCCGGTACATCGGACTCCCGTGGGGGAAATTCACGTCGTCGAACGAATGATCGCCGAGAAGGCCGTGTTGGGGGGAGAAGGAAACGGCGGAGTCATCGACCCGCGTGTCGGATTCGTGCGTGATAGCTTCGTAGGAATGGCCTTGGTGCTCGACTTGCTCGCGGGAACGGATGAGCCGCTGTCGGCGCTTGTGGACCGACTGCCGAAGTACGCGATGGTTAAGGATCAATACCCCCTGAAAGCCGGGGGAGATGCGACATCCGTTGCGGCTCTTTGGGACAAGCTGGAAGCCGCTTATCCGGAAGCGACGCCGGATCGTCGGGACGGATTGCGCCTGGATTGGCCCGACCGTTGGGTGCACGTCAGGGCGAGCAATACCGAGCCGATTGTGCGGGTCATTGCCGAGTCGTCGGATGCGGGAAGCTCTCGCGAACTGGCTTCGCAGATTGGCCGTTGGGTGACGGCAGGGGAAGCGCAATGAATTGGCCCACTTTCGAGAAGCCGCCGGCCGTGGCTTTCGTCGACGTCGACGGCACCCTGCTCGCGCAGACGACGACCTTTCTCTTCGCCCGAATCCTGAGGCGCCGCGGATTGATCAAGCGATCATTCGTGCTTCGAGCCATGTATCACGGCTTGCAACATCGGTTTGGCCGGCTCGACTACGGCCGGCTCATTGCCTTTGGCTTGAAGAGCATCGCGCGAATTCCGGTCGTGGAGTTGGAGCGGATCGCTTACGACAACTTCGTGGAGTTCGTGAGGCCGCGTTTGTATGAAGGGGTGGTCGAGCATTTCGCAGAGTTGCGCCGGGGGGGAACCGCGATCGTACTGGTGTCATCATCCCCTGGAATCGTGATTCAGCCGCTAAGCCTGTACCTCGGGTGCGCGGACACGATCACAACCCCAGTGATCATCGAACGCCAGCGGCTCACCGGAATTGGTTCCGGCCCAGCATGTTACGGCGAAGGGAAACTTTACTGGGCCGAACAATGGGCGCGTGAGCACGGAATATCAATGGACGATTCCGTGGCCTATGCGGATAATTGGAGTGACCGGGCGCTCTTGCAGCGGGCCGGTCAAGCCGTCGTGGTCCATCCCCACCGCAAGCTGGGTCGACTGGCACGAGCTCGCGGCTGGCACATCGTCCGGCCGCGCCGGCCTCGCGTTTCCGCCCGCCGAGAGGCCTAAAAGCGAGAGAACCGCTGAGGGAAGCGCGTGTTCTCGCGAAGAAACGAGCGATTTCCGAGGGTTGAGCCGTCCAGTGGTCGGGTGATACAGTCGGACGAAAAGAAGAGAGTCGACCTCGTCCAGACGCGTCGCGGGAGTCGTTGATTATGCCGCATGAGACTTTGGTTCCCCCGAAAGGGCAGCGTTCCCTGCGTGCCGGGCCGACAGCGATGGCCTTGGTCATCGGTCTTGCCGCGCTCACCGCGCACGCCAGCGAGTCGGACCTTGTCCGGGACATCCAGCGCTATTGCACGGTTTGCTGGAAGAATGCCCGACTCGATCCGGGTCTTTGGGATGATTGCACCCAGGAAGTCTGCTGCCGCCTGCTCGGGAAAGCCCGCGCGGGGCAGCTCGACCTGAACCTCGTGCTTTCGGACGATACGCCGGAACGCCGCGAGCTCGTTCGCGCGATCGACATGGTTCGTAAACGCGTTCAGCGATCCAAGCGTTACCAGGCCCTTGACGATCATCTCACGCCGGGCCCGGATGTCGACCAACGGCAGCGCGAGCGCCAGGAATTAGGAGAAATCCTCGAGAACGCACGGCAAGCCGTGTTGTCTCCCAGGCAAGATCGTATCGTTGAACTGTGGACCCGAGGGTGGACCGTGCCCGAGATCAGCACGGCGATGAACCTTCCCGTGGCTCGCGTCAGCGACGAAAAATATAAAGCGCTCCGTAAGCTTGAGCGCCACCTCGCCAGCCGCCGGGACGAGCTCGACCTGGCACCCATGAACACGGCGGTTGAAGACACCCGCCGCGTTGGCTAACGAGAGGATAACCGCCTCGAGGATCTGCCCCAAAGTCGCGGGGCCGAGGCGCTGCGAGATATCAAAAAGGCGACAATCCCCGAAGCATCGGCTGGTCCGATCTCGAGGTTGTCGCCTTCATCATGCGCTGTTCTCGCAACCTTTGCGAAAGGCGCAGACGATTATTTGAGCGTCGGGATGATCTCGAGAATCGCCTCGGAATGGCCGTCCACTTTGACCCTGGGGTAGATCTTGCGGACGATCCCCTTGGAGTCAATCAGGAATGTCGTCCGGACAACGCCCATCGATTTCTTGCCGTACATGTTCTTCTCCTTCCACACGTCGTAGAGCTCGCAGACCTTGCGGTCGACATCAGCGACAAGGGTAAAGGGAAGTTCATATTTATCCGCGAATTTCTTGTGCGAAACAACACTGTCTGGGCTGACCCCGACTACGTGGGCTCCGGCCTTCTCGTACTCGGCGCGGGCGTCGCGGAAAGCACAGGCTTCTTTGGTGCAACCAGGCGTGTCGTCTTTCGGGTAGAAGTATAGGACGACGGGTTTCCCCTTGAGCTTGGCCAACTGGACCAAGGAGCCATTCTGGTCTTCGAGTTTGAAGTCAGGGGCGGGCTTGTCGATCTCCACCATGCGGGGATTCTCCCAATACCAGAGTTCGAGTCGAGCAATCAGACGGGAGATTCTCTCCCGCGGACATGCCACGATAGGAGAAGGGTACCATCTTCATCGGGCTGGTCTTGGCGAGCTTGCTCGGAAATGTACCGAACGGACGGCCCGCCGGCACCCTCTGCAGAACGGACGAGTTGTTCTAGGCGTGGCGAAGGTCTTGGTAAAGACGGGAGTCATCTCAAAACATGGGAATCATTGAAATCTTCGACCATACCGCGGACGTCGGGTTCCGAGTGCGAGCGCACAGCCTCGAAGACCTCTTTCGCACGGCCGCGGAGGGGGTCTTCGACTACATCGTTGCGAATCGCGATGCCGTCGTCGTTCAGGAGCGAGAGAAGGTCTCTCTCACCGCGGAGAACTGCGGCGACCTACTCGCCACCTGGCTCAGCGAGTTGATCTTTCGCTCAGAAACCCAGCATCGGCTGTATACCCTGTTCCATGTGCAGATCCTCGACGAGGGACGACAACTCGAGGCGGAAATCGGGGGAGAGCCCATCGATCGCCATCGCCACATCCTCGACCACGAAGTCAAGGCGGTGACCCGCCACGCCTTCAATGTCGAGCGGGAAGGAGAGGAGTGGGTCGCCGAGCTCATCCTCGATATTTGAAGGCGGCTCGAAGAGCCCGGGGCATATCCGGGGCGCTTCTCCCTCGACCTCATGCATGACATGCCGATGACGTGGGGTAACTTTTCGGAGGTTGCCTGCGCGAGTGAGGAGGAAAACTTCTCGCTGGCGAAATCTCCGGGCGAAGGCGAAGGGCTCACTGACAAGCGAGTACGCTTGTCAGTGCCACCCTGAATACCGGAAAAAATCGCGTTACGTGATATTAAAGAGGGGTGACTTTCAGATCATGCTGGCTCATGAAGGCGACGGCTTCTTCGCGGGTGAAAATGCCCGCCGTCGTGCCGACCGCACGAACGCAACTGGCGCCGATGGCGCTGGCCAGCTTGAGACAGTCGAGTTCGGAACGGCCTTCCAGTAAGCCGGCGATGTAGCCGGCGTCGAAAGCATCGCCGCCACCTGATCCATCGACAAACGTGATCGGATAGGTTTCCAATTGAACCTGAAGGGCGTCAGAGATCGCGATGGCCCCGCGCTCTCCTCGTGTGATGACGACGCGGCGGGCCCCAAGCTCGCGGAAGGTGTGAGCCTGGCGAATCGGGTCTTTTTCCCCGAGAATCACCGCAGCCTCGTCGGTGTTCGGCAAAAAGACGTCGGTCTCCGCGAGAACGGGGCGAAGCTTCTCCAGGTGATCCCCCGGCCCAGGGACGGCGACGTCGAGAACCGTGATCACTCCCGCCTTGCGGGCCGCGGCGAATCGCTCCGCCAGCGCCTGGGGTTCGAGGCCGGGAAGGATGAGATAACCTCCGAGATACAGGATCTTGGGAGGGGTCTTGAGCACGGCGTCGAGGTCCGCGGCCACCAGCCCGGCGTTCGCGCCGAAGGAGTGGATGAAGCGGCGGTCGTCCCCCTTCACGTTCACGATCAAGGTCTGGCTCGTTGCCCGCGTGGGGTCGATGGCCAATGTGCCCGTATCCAGGCCGTAACCGTGGAGCGTTTCGGCCACGAACCGGCCAAAGACGTCGTCGCCAACCTTGCCACAGACCGAGGCTTTGATGCCGAGCTTGGCAAGCACCACGGCGGCGTTCGTCGCACAGCCACCGATGTTCAGCACGAGCTCATCGGCCTTGACCAGTTCCCCCGATGCCGGCAGGTGGGAGATCGGGGTACACAGGTGATCCGCCACAACGACCCCTGCGCAAACCACAGGACTTGCACTCATCGACATCGTCTCAAGCTCCCCAAAGCTTGGGGCCTGCGTAATTGGGGTAAGAGGACCTGGCAGAAAGCGGACCAGCTCAGAGCGCCAGTCCTCTCATGTCAGGCCCGCAACGTTGGTGAGGTTCGCGTCGGCAGCTATCTGAGTTTGTCGACCACAAACTCGAGGCGAGGCAGAGAAAACAAACCACCGCCCGCGTGTCACGCCACGCAGGCGGTCGTTCTTCAAAAGCAAGGTAACGTCTTCGTCAACCGTGGAAACAAGGCAAACCCGCGATCAGACCGGGTTGTCGAGCGAAGCGGCAACCTCGTCTCCCGCCACCTTGGCGGGCCCCGCCGGATTCTTACCGATTAGCTCCTCGATCTCGGCGACCGTCAAGACTTCGCGTTCGATCAGGGCCTCGGTAAGCCGTTCGAGCTCGTCGCGGTGTTCTTCGAGGAGGTGGAATGCTCGCTCGTCGGCTTCACGAAGAATGCGAGCCACTTCCTCATCGATAACCTGAGCCGTGTGCTCGGAGTGGTCGCGGGTCTCGCTCATCTCCCGCCCCAGGAACGGGTGTTCCTCGGACGCACGGAAGAAGACAGGGCCCACGCGTTCGCTCATGCCCCACTGCGTGACCATCATTCGAGCCAGCCGGGTGGCCTGCTTCAGGTCTTCCGCGGCACCGGTGGTCAGGTCGTCGTAGATCAAACGTTCGGCGGCGCGGCCGCCAAGAAGCACGGCGAGCTTGCCCGAGATCTGGCTCTCGCTGTATCCCAGCCGATCCTCTTCAGGAAGGAACTGGGTAACACCGAGCGCTCGACCGCGAGGAATGATCGTCACCTTGTGGACGGGGTCGGTGTTAGGGCTGAGCCAACCGACCAGGGCGTGTCCCACTTCGTGATACGCGGTTGCTCGCTTGTCCTTCTCGGTGATGAACTCTTCGCGCTTGGCTCCCATGATGATCTTGTCACGAGCCGCGTCGAAGTCGGCCATGTCGACCTGATTCTTGTCTTCGCGGGTCGCGAGGAGAGCCGCCTCGTTAACGAGGTTGGCGAGATCAGCGCCACTCATCCCCACGGTGCCCCGAGCGATCCCTTCAAGGTCCACGTCGGCATCCAGCGGGATGTTCCGCGTGTGAACCTTGAGAATCGCCAGGCGCCCCTTTTTGGTGGGACGGTCGACCGTCACGTGGCGGTCAAACCGGCCCGGACGCAAAAGAGCGGGGTCGAGCACGTCGGGCCGGTTGGTCGCGGCCAGAACGATCACGCTCTCGTTGGGCGAGAAGCCGTCCATCTCGGTGAGGATCTGGTTGAGCGTCTGTTCGCGCTCATCATGACCTCCACCAAGCCCAGCGCCTCGGACCCGTCCCACCGCGTCAATTTCATCGATAAAGAGAATACAGGGGCTATTCTCCTTGGCCGTCTTGAACATGTCGCGAACGCGGCTCGCACCGACACCCACGAACATCTGAATGAATTCCGAACCCGAGATCGAGAAGAAGGGGACACCGGCTTCGCCGGCGACCGCCCGCGCGAGGAGCGTCTTGCCCGAGCCGGGAGGGCCGATCAAGAGAACCCCCTTGGGGATCCGACCTCCCAGCCGCTGGAACTTCTCCGGGTTCTTGAGGAACTCAACGATCTCCTGGAGTTCCCCCTTCGCGTTCTCAAGGCCGGCGACTTCGTCGAACGTGGTTCGCTGCTTCGACTTATCATGCCGTTTCGCGGGGCTCTTGACGAAGCTGCCGAGGATGCCGCCGTCGAATTGATCGCGAGCCCGCCGCATCATGAAGTAGATCAGGCCCAGGATCACGAACGTGGGAAGGAGCAATGTGATCCAGACGAGACCGTTGGCGGAGTTCGGGGGCAGAATCTCGACGCGAACCGGTTCCTGCCCCTTTTCGACCTTCTGGTCGCGCAGCCGCTTCAAGACGGCGTCGATTGACTCTTTGGTCGGGAAATAGGTGACGAACTTCGTGACCATCGGCGACGTCTGCGTGGAACCGCCGGTCGCCTGCGCTGGATAGAGCTTCTTCTCGCGAAGTTCGCCACGCCCCTCGCTCTCCTGGATCGAGAGACTCTTGATATTGGCGTTCTCGACCTGGTCGAGGAACCAGGGGCTATACGCCACCACAGTCTCGCCCTTGAACGAGAAATTCCAAAAAATCAACGCGAAGCCGACGATCAGGAGGAGCCAGAGCCAGGGAGGCGTCGGCGACCCGCCAGAACCGTTGGGTTTACGCGTGCCAGCAGGACGGCGTGGGGACTCTTGCGGCGGTCGACTCTCCATACGATCTTGATTCCCTAAAAGAAACCGTCCTTAGAAGATCCGGTGCGGCGATCAATCTCGGCACCTGAATGCCGCCGAAAAATGAATTGTAGCCGAATTCTTCCGAAAATTCAGGGGCAATCGACAGACTACCCACAATCGGGATAGCCGCAAGAGTTCCCCAGGTTCTCGGGAGGCCCGGCTACCAAGTCATTCTCAGGCGTGTCCGCCACGAGTCGCCTCGAGCCATTTTTCGCAGTCGATTGCCGCGGCGCACCCGGAGCCGGCCGCTGTAATCGCTTGCCGGTAGTGGGTGTCGACGACATCCCCCGCCGCGAAAACCCCTTCGACGCTCGTGGCCGACCCATAGTTGGCCATCTTCTTGATAAGGCCAGCGGGGGCCTCCACACCGTCCCACGCCAAAGCCGTACGCGTGATAATGTAGCCTTCGGGGGTCAGAACCAACTTATTCTGAAAAACCGAAGTATTTGGGGAGTGGCCAATCGCCAGGAAGACACCGTCGAACGTCGTGTCTTCGGTTTTCCCTTCTTTAACGTTCAACCGAAGCCCTGTCAGAGAGCGATGCGGCTCGTCGACGCCGAGGTATTCTTTGACCGACGCGTTCAAGATGTAGTCGATCTTCGGGTTATCGAAGAGCCGCTTCTGCATGATCTTCGAGGCTCGCAGCGTATCGCGGCGATGAATCAACGTGACCTTGGAGGCGTACTTGGTCAGGAAGGTGGCTTCCTCCACGGCCGTATCGCCACCTCCGACCACCGCGACCTTGCGGTTGCGATAGAGCGCTCCGTCGCAAGTCGCGCAGGTGCCCAGGCCGTAACCCATGTAGTGCATTTCTTTATCAATGCCAAGGGTTCGGGCCGAGGCCCCCGTGGCGACGATCAACGCGTCCGCCGTGTATTCGAAGGTTTCGGCCGCGGGATCGTGGGCATCCGCCGAACTCTTGACCCGAAAAGGACGCTGGGAGAGGTCGACCTCGACCACCGTCTCGTACCGGCAATCGGCACCGAAACGTTGCGCCTGCTTGCGCATGTTTTCCATCAATTCCGGGCCCATAACTCCTTCAGGGAACCCGGGAAAGTTCTCCACGGCCGTCGTCCAGGTCAATTGTCCCCCGGGCTCGTGGCCTTCAAGTACGATGGGAGACAGGTTGGCCCGCGCCGTGTAAAGCGCGGCGGTCAGCCCGGCTGATCCGGAACCAATGACGATGACGGCAGAGTGGGACATCGTTCCCTCACAACAGGCTGGCATGCTAACGGCGACGAAAGCAAACCTTTCGTACCGAGGACCCCAATAGATTATTAGTAGCATCGTGCCAAAAATCGTCCCCTTGTCCAGCGCCGACTGTCGCAAAAGCGGGCAAGAGCGAGGTCGAATTGAGGGTTTTGCTTCTCTTGGGAACCGCGCGCAACGAAACCGCTCGCCTCGACTTGGCGTCGCGGCGAGCGGAAATTTGCGGGACATAGTGAACGTAGGTCCCACAGCGTCGGATTTTCGTGGCGATTTCGCCCGTGCTTCGACGACTCTCAGGATTCGACGAGGCGGGGCTCGTGGAAGCGGTAGCCGACGCCCCGGACCGTTTCGATCAGGTCGGCGGCATCTCCCAGCTTCTTACGAAGGCTCTTGATGTGGACGTCGATCGTTCGCTCCAGGACCACCGCGTCTTCGCCGATCGCTGCATCCATGAGTTCGTACCGCGTGAAGGCTCGGCCGGCCTGGCGGAGCAGAACCTCAAGCAGGCGGAACTCGGTCGGCGTGAGGGGAAGTTCCTCTCCGCGATAGAGAGCACGATGGCTATGGCGATCGATCACCACCCCCTGGCTCTCGATCACGGCGCCGGTGACCGGCTCTTCCTGTGCCTGACGGCGACGTAGCTCTTTTTTTATCCTCTCGATGAGGATCTTCACGCTGTAGGGCTTGGTGACGTAGTCATCAGCCCCGACGGCAAAGCCGACGAGTTCATCGGTCTCTTCGGCCTTGGCCGTGACCATGATGATGGGGATATCGCGCGTTCGTGCTCCGTTGCGGAGCTCACGGCAAACCTCGAGCCCCGGCTTCACGGGGAGCATCAGGTCGAGCACGATCAGGTCAGGCAGCTTGAGTTGGGCCTGCCGTAGGCCGTCTTGACCGTCGTGGGCCATCAAGACGTCGAAGCCTTCGCGCTCAAGGTTGGCGGCCAGGACTTCGACAAGAGCACGTTCATCCTCGACGACAAGGATCTTGGGTTTAGACATAGGTGGCGCGGTTCGGGTAATCTCGGCCTGGGGACGGGCGGTCGTAGTAATCATCATCAGTTCTCCTATGTAGGGAAGATGATGGACCTGTGAAGAATCGGTGTCGCCGCGAAAACGTCAGCCGATCCGGCCCGTGATGTAGGCTTCGGTCCGGCTGTCTTTGGGGTTCGTGAACAGGACGTCGGTCGAGGTAAACTCGGCGACGACTCCGGTTCGATGGCCGTCCTTGGCAGCTTCGTCGAGCATCAGGCAGGCCGTCATGTCACTGACGCGACGGGCCTGCTGCATGTTGTGGGTGACAATGACGATCGTGTATTCACTCTTGAGATCGTCCATGAGATCCTCAACCCGCGCCGTCGAAATCGGGTCGAGTGCCGAGCACGGCTCGTCCATGAGGATGACTTCGGGCTCGACCGCCAGGGTCCTGGCGATGCAAAGCCGCTGCTGCTGGCCGCCGGAGAGTTCTAGACCGGAGCGGTGCAGCTTGTTTTTGACTTCGTCCCAGAGAGCCGCGCGGCGAAGCGAGCGTTCAACAAGCTCATCCATATCGCCGCGATAGCCGTTGATTCTCGCTCCCCAGGCGACGTTCTGGTAAACGCTCTTGGGGAAGGGATTCGGCTTCTGGAAAACCATGCCGATACGCCGGCGCAACGAAACGGGATCGGTGCCCGGCTCGTTGATGTTGACGCCGTCGAAGAGGACTTCTCCCTCCATCCGAGCGCCTGGGATCAGGTCGTTCATTCGGTTGAAGCAGCGGAGCAGGGTGCTCTTGCCACAACCGGAGGGACCGATCAGTGCGGTGATTCGATGGCGAGGAATTTGGATATCAACGTTCTTCAGCGCCAGTGACGAGCCATACCAAATGTAAAGTTGGTTGGCGGCAAGCACGATCGGCGTCGCCGCCGGAGTGCCGGCAGAGGCCTCTGAGGGAACCGGGACGACGTGACTATCAGGAAGGCTCATGGGGGATCAGCCTCGGGCAGATCTGCCGTATCGATTCCGAATGAGTATGGCCGTGGCGTTCATCGTCAGAAGCAACGCCAGCAAGATCAAGATGCCCCCCGCAGTCACAGTTTGGAACTGGACCTTCGGGTTCTTGGCATAGTTGTAGATCTCGACAGGCAAGACCGTGTAACGGTCGTAGGGACCCTTGGGCAAAACACCGATCGAGCCCGCGGCCCCCACCATCAAGAGCGGGGCCGTTTCGCCGATCGCGCGGGAGAGACTCAAAATCGTTCCCGTCAAGATGCCCGGAAGGGCCGAGGGCACAACGTGGTCGCGGATCATTTGCCAGCGCGTCGCCCCGAGCGCCAGCGCGGCCTGGCGCAGTGATTGAGGGACGGTTCGCAATGCCTCCTGGGTCGCGATCACGATCACGGGCAAAACCAGCAGTCCCAAGGTCAGGCTTCCCGCCCAAAGCGAGCGCCCCATGGCGAACCGGCTGAACCCAAAGCCTCGCACGAACAAGGTCAGGCCAAGGATGCCGTAAACGATCGACGGTACGCCCGCCAAATTGGCGATGTTGGTCTGGATGATCCGGCGAATTCGGCCGGGACGGACATATTCCTCGAGGAAGATGGCCGCGCCGACCCCCACCGGAATCGCGAAGACGGTCACCATCGCCAGGAGCCAGAGGCTGCCCACGATCCCCGCGCGGAAGCCCGCCAGGGTCGGGTCGGTCGATTGCGGCTTGTTAACGAGCGCCACCAAGAAGTGGTACAGCTCGCTGGCATTCGAGCCGACCGCGTACCACGGTTGCCCCCCAGGACGGCGCATGGCCGCAGCCAGGACCGACCCGAGGAGTACGGACAGAACGACAACGCCCGTGAACGTCGCCAGGAAACAGGCCACGCCGAAGAGCGGCCCCAAAATGCGCCTTGAGCGACGATGCGGTGCGTAAATTCCCTGGGCCTCCCGGCTCATTGGTAAACCTCACGATAACGACGGAGGACCAAACCGGAGAGAACGTTGAGCAACAAGGTCATGACGAAGAGCGTGATTCCCACCGCGAAAAGAGAAAGATATTTGGGCGTGCCGTACGACGCATCACCGCCGGTTACCGCGACGATGTAGGTTGTCATCGTTTCGATGGACGTCAATGGGTTGAGCGTGATCTGAGGCCGCATGCCCGCAGCGAGCACCACCGCCATCGTCTCGCCAATGGCACGGCTCAAGGCAAGGATGAAAGAAGCCGCCACGCCCGAGAGCCCCGCCGGGAGAACAATGCGGGTGGAGACCTCGAACTTTGTGGCTCCTAACCCGTAACCTGCTTCCCGCAGGCCGCGAGGAACCGCCGAGAACACGTCTTCGCTCAGGGACGAAACCATCGGGATGATCATGATCCCGACGACGATGCAGGCGCTCAGGGCATTGAAGGTCTCGACCCGAATCCCCCAGGGATCGAAGAGCTGCTTAAGCAAAGGGGTGACCAGGAGGAGAGCAAGGTATCCGTAGACGATCGTTGGGATACCCGCCAGCAACTCGAGGGCGGGCTTGAGGACGGCCCGCACGCCTCGGTGAGCATACTCACTCAGGTAAATCGCGCTGAGGAGTCCGATGGGCAAAGCGATCAGGGCTGACCCCACCGCGATGACCATCGTGCCCCAGATCAAAGGAAGGATGCCGAACTTCGGCGGCTCACCGTCAGGCTTGAGGTCGGCCCCGGTCAAGAACTCGAGCACGCCGACGCCCGACAAGCGAAAGAACGAGACCGTCTCGACGCCGAGCACCACGATGATCCCCGCGGTGGTCAGGATCGTGATCGCCGCGCACGCCAGAAGAAAGAGGGAAACCGCACTCTCTCTGACGGTGCGCAGTCGAGACGATCCTACCCAGAGATCATCGCGAACCGGGGCATTTGCAACAGCGTTGGGTTCAGTCACGATGCCGCCTTGGCGGGGACCGGCGCGGCCGGCTCACCACTGCTCACGGGAAACGCCTTCTTATTGGCTTCCTTGTCCTCGGCCGTGGGAGGAACATAGCCGGCCTTCTTGGCCAACGTGTCGATGTTATCGAGATAGTATTTCACGAACTCGAGAACCTCGGGCCGACGCAGCGACGAGTTCTTGGGATAGATGAAGAGGGGGCGAGACAGAGGCGAGTACGTCTTGTTCAAGATCGTCTCGTGCGAAGGAAGCACCGCTTCAACGTCCGCGGCCTTCTGAATCGGCAAGGCCCGAAGCTTGTCCTTGTTCTCTTCGTAGTACGAGTAGCCAAAGTAGCCGATCCCGTCAGGATCCCCGGCGACGCCGCTCACCAGCGTGTTGTCATCGGCGCTGGCTTGAACGTCGTCACGCTGCTGCTTGGCCTTGCCGACAACCGCCTCGGTGAAGTACTCGAAAGTTCCCGAGTTATTGTCGGGGCAATAGAGCACAATCGGCTTGTCGGGCCAACTGGCGTCGACATCTTTCCAGGTCTTGACCTTGCTGCCGGGCTCCCAGATCGCCTTCAACTGGGCCACCGTCAGCGACTTCACGAATGTGTTCTTCGGATTCACAACGACCGTGATTCCGTCGTAGCCGACCAAGAAACGGCTCCACTCCAGGCCTTGCTCCTTGGCCTTGGCCTCTTCGTCGGGCTTGGCCGGTCGTGAGGCATCGACGATGTCGACCTCGCCTTTGAGGTAGTTCGCAAACCCGCCACCGGTGCCGTGCTTGTCGACAACCACGTTGAGATCCGGCTTGACCTTGGCGTAGGCTTCGCGAGCAGCCTCGCTGATTTGAAAGACCGTGCTGGAGCCGTCGACCTCGAGGCTCTTGGCCTCGGAACTCGGCGCGGCCGGTTCTTTTCCAGAGTCGCCGCAGCCAGCCAATGCCAGCGCGATCAGCGTCGCCGTCAGACCTCTCCCAGAGATGCGCATGTCCGTTGGATCCTCAAACAGGGTTCGGCGCTCGCTGCCCGACCGAGGACCGCACTTTCGTCGAGGAAATGAGACCATGGTCCCAACTTCTCGACGAGTCCTCTGTCAAAATTCTCTTGTGCCTCGGACCCGAGTGTAGCGAACTTTTGTGAAGATTTTATGAGGAAACAAAGAATCCGACCAAGCTGTTACGTCACGGAACTCAAGCCTTTCGGCGAAAGCAAGTCCTTCTCCGTTCGGGTCGAGCTCACCATTCGCGGTGCAGAGGTCGCCGCCCGAACTTAAATTCTTACATTGTGTTGGGTGAATAGAGGGAGCGTTACCGTGAACTGGCTTCCAGCCCCGACACGGCTGGTCACCGAGATCTGGCCGCCGATGGACTGGATCAGGTGCTTGACGATCGAGAGGCCGAGCCCCGTTCCCCCGAGCTCTCGGCTTCGGGCCTTGTCCACGCGATAGAACCGCTCGAAGACGCGAGGCAGGTCGTCGCGAGGGATACCGATGCCCGAGTCAGCAACTTCCACGGCGATCCCGTCGTCGGTGAGTTGACAGGTCAGCCGAACCGAGCCGCCGCCGGGAGTGTACTTGATGGCGTTATCGATCAGGTTGTCGAAAATCTGGCGAATGGCCTCCTCGTCGGCCATGACCTGGATGTGGTCGTCGAGAGGGCCGAGTTCCATTTCCAGCGTCAGCCCCTTCGCGTCGGCGCGGTCTCTGTGGGAGCCGACGCAGGAGCCAAGAACCGGCCCAAGAACCAAGGGGGAATGCTCGTAAACTTCCTGCCCCGACTCGATGCGAGCCAGGCTCAGCAAGTCGAGGATGAGCTGATTGAGCCGATCCGCCTGCTCCTCGATTCGCTTCAGGAATCGAACGTTGACATTCTCATCTGTCAGAGCCCAATCGAGAAGCGTCTCGGTGTAGGCCTTGATCGAGGCCAGAGGCGTCTTGAGTTCGTGCGAGACGTTGGCCACGAAGTCCTGCCGCATCCGCTCGAGCCGGCGAAGCTCGGTCACGTCATGAAAGACAAGGACCGCGCCCGGCGGAGGGCCAGGGAAAGGGGCACCATACACGGCCAGCACACGCGAGTGGACGCGCAAAGGCGCTTCGCGATTGGCCATGGTGATTTCCCCCTGGTAGGGTCCAGGGCCCCCCAGAGTGGCTTCGACGGCCTCTTGAACCTGGGGACTACGAATCAGCTCCGGGATGAGCCTTCCCACGGAGGCGGCATCGAGCGAGAAGAGGCGGTTGGCGGTCACGTTGGCGAACACCAGCCGACGTCGCGCATCGATGGCGATGACCCCTTCGGCCATGCCCCCCAGCACCGCGCGAAGCTGCTGGCGGTCTTGCTCCAGGAGCGCGATCCGCGCTTCAAGCTGCGGCGCAACCGCGTCGAATCTCCGCGCCAGGCGCCCCACAGGGCCCAGGGTTCGCGACAAAATGGGGCGCGTCGGTCTGCCGTCGAGCAGGGCGTTCACCCCACGCTCGATCTCGGCCAGCGTTCGCCCCCAACGGTAGGCAAGGACTGACAAGAGCAGCAGTCCGGCGATCAGGACGACCCAAACCAGGACCATAACTCCCCCATCGGACCACCCCATCACCCCGTTTTGCGACCAGTATCGGCAGGTGGTCACACTCGGTCAAGCAAGGCACGGTTTCCCACCAAAGAATTACGAGTCTCTCCGGACTCCGTGATGGGGCTCGAGCAGGTCGTCATCGGCATCTCCTCCCAACGAGCGGCAGGCTGAGGACACCCCGCTCTCGAGGAGTTGGCGAGAGTAGGAAAAATCGATGACCGTAAAGCATCGCTGTTCACGATCATTTGTGAACAAACCACAACACGATCGTGTGTGTGGAAAGGGCCCTTGGCGTCCTTTTTCTCAGGCACGTTTCCCACGGTCCATCGACAAGGCGCGCCAGCGACGCGCGAGATGCCGTTGAGCGCGAGTCCTCCTAAGAGCGGCTCGACCCGTTCGGCTCGGAGGTCAAGGCGGGAAAAAAATCAACCGAGCCGGAGCACATGGCTCGGGCCCGGTTCTTGTGAAATCGGCGTGGGGACTGGGATGGTTTCTTGGGCTTCCGCGGCAGATTGGCCGGGACCGAGAAAGTAAGGTGCCCGGCATCGCGAACTTCAAGGCAGCCGCGAGGCGGTCCTGGGCGCTTCCGAGGGATCCGGGGAGGTCTCGGAACGGACCCGGACGCTGATGGCGACGATGCGCTCGCTATAGCCTTCCTTCCCGCGTTTCCCAAGGAGCGAGCGCGGTCCCGCGCTGAGGATCAGAGCGCCGTTCTCAGGAACCAGCCACTCCCCCTCAATCATGCTCCAGGCGACCTCGGGTATTTGGATCGTGGCCGACACGTCGTGCGCGCCAGAGTCTCTGGCAACGCCGTGCAGCAGCTTGCCAAGCCGAGACTCCGACTGAGCATGCGGACCGCCGGTGTTGGAATCAGGTTCCGAAGAAACCGTCGTGGTATGAAACCCGACGAGGTGGGTGTCTTCCAGCGAGACGCGCACGCGCACTCCTTTTTGCGGCACAAGACGTCCGCCTGAGAGCATGAGGCGAATCCCATTTTGGATCTTGTCGAGCTCGGGCTGGAAGGCGGTCTTCTGCGACGAAGGCTCGGTCTTGTCCACAACCTTCTTGACGTGAGCCACGTAGTTGACCGCCTCTTCGTTGGTGACCTTTGCCGTCTGATCGACAGGGGTTACCACCTTGGGAGCCTGGATAATGCTGCTTCGGGGGTCCCTCTGCAACTCGGTCAACATTTCCCGCAAGGTATCGTCATCCACCATCCAGACGGAGGAACCGGCCTGATGCGCAATCGGCTTGAGCCGGCCGTCGAACTTGCCTCTCCACTCTGGGCTGCCCATCGAAATCGAGCGGATCTCGTACGTGACCATGGGACCAGCAGGGGCCTTTGGCTTGGCGTTCGCTCGAGGCACAGGCCGAGGAGCGGCTGGGGTCTGCCCGACAACGGGCGAAGCCACGGCAGTCAACACCGCCGCGATCCAGCCAATGACCATCCGCATAGGGCACCCTCCAGCCCCATCTCCGACCGATGAGGCAAGTCTCGGCGTGATTTGTTTGGGATAACGACATCGATTTCGACGTGCGCGCGGGATCTTAGACCAAGGTTCCAGAGAGGTCAATCGCGACTTGCGCTCGATGACCTCTCCAAAGACCGCACGCGGGTCGTTATCGAGGGTGTTCGCCTCGGCCCTTCCTTATTTTTCCGCCTTCTTCACATCGAAGACCTTCTTCAGGTCCTCGGAATAGGGTACGCGTATCCCATTTTCCATCAAGATTTCTTCAGATGCCGCCGCCACTTGCTTGCGATCGAGAGCAATGACATCGGCCGTGCGATCACAGAAACTAATTAAAACAAACTCACCCTTTGCATCCCGAAAGAGCTCGGCAAGATGCTGAAGATTGCGGACCTTGGTCCCATCCACCTCGTCGACGATGCAGGAGGCTGGATCGCTGTATCCCTTGACCAGCCGATGCGGAAGCATGGAGACGAGTAAAACGAGCTGTTCTCCCTCAAATCGAGGTTTATCAAGATAGCGAGTCAGCATCGGGCTTAGGTTGAAGGAAAGGTAGGGGAACCACTTGTCCGCCATGCCTTCCTGGCGATAAGCACCGATGTGATCTTCCGAGACCGGTGAGAAAACAAGGGGTCCCCAGACGAGATAAGAGGGATACTTGTTCAAGAGAAGCGGATGAAGCGCCGGCCGCCGATGGACGGGGAGTACCGGAAGATCAATCTTGATTCGTTTCCCATCGCGAATGACCTGTAGGGGAACCTTCCCATCGCGCCAGAGCGACTGTATGTAATAAATGAACTGAACATGCAGATCGCCCGGCGCCTGAACCATGCCACCATTATCGATGGGGTGATCACCGATCTTGCTGATCACATCCCAACGCTTCAGGGGATAAGACGGATCTGTGCCGTCAGGTCTCCAAACAAGCATTCCGGTCATCGAGGGATCGAGCTTCAGCCTGCGCCGGAGCGAGTCGTTCTGAACCAACTGAAGGACGTCGAACATCGCGGGTTTGCCTTCATAGCTGCCATCGGCGATGTCGGCCAAAAAGAGCTCGATTTCTTCGTTCGGAATGATGTAGCCGATGTTGTCGGACTGCTGGAGGCGGCTGAAAACAATACCCACCAACTTGCCGTCGACGACGGCCGGGCCGCCGCTGTTGCCGGGGTTGAGAGCCGCGTCGATCTGGGCGCGAAGGCCGGACGTCGTCCCATAATATTGGGCATACTCAATGCGAGAGACCACTCCGCGCGTGATCGAAAGCGTTTCCCCCCCTGTGGGAAAGCCAAAGACCAGAATCGTGTCCTTGATCTTCGGGAGAACGGCCGATCGCTGAAGAGGAGGATGCTTCTTGAAAAAGTCTTCCTCGTCCACCGTGAGCACCGCGAGATCGATGTCTGGCGCAATGGCCTGAACCTTGGCGGGGATTTTGTCTCCAGACTGATACGCTTCAATCAGCACGTCGGTGCTGTATTGCACAACGTGTGCGTTGGTGAGAATACGATTTCCCTCAATAATAACGCCCGATCCGCTGGAGCGTGTTGCGTCTTGTTTCGTCCAGGGGTGATAGGGATCGGGATACCGATGCGTCGTATGGATCTTGACGACGGAAGGAGGAACGGTTCGTTCTTCGTCGGCCTGCGCGACCATTCCCCAAGATATCGCAAAGCCAAAGACAAGAGTGGCGACTCGCAAAAGTTGATCCATGGGGAAACGCCTCTTTCTCGATGAAATCAATCTATCTTTCCTCACGAAATGATACTTAAACCTCATCTTGAAGCTTGACCTACAGGCTCTCGCCGTCACAATCGGTGTGGTGGCAATGAAATTATGCGAGCAGGCGATCCCACGCGATCTAGGCTTCGCTAAGCGGTCAAGACAACAAGAGGAAATGTCAACGAGGTTTTAACTCAGAGTCACGAGATTTGTTGTCGAGATCGTTGATCATAGCAAGATGCTCCCCCGAAGAAAGTAGAATCCCCCGCATCCTCAGCAATTCGTGCCCGGCTTTTCCAGGCGAGCGGACTCTGGATCTCGCGCAGGCTGATCGTCAGCGTCAGGCTTGGACGATATCCTGACGCCGGCGAGCCTGCTCTTCCAACCGACCTGTGCTGCGAGAAAAAGAGGAGCGGGGAGATACAAGAGAAGGCACGCTTTGGTGGAAAGCGTGCCTTCAAAGGAAAGAGAGGAATTGAGGTGGCGGCCCACGCCAGCCTTCGAGCCAGCGTTCAGGGATTGATCTTGAGTACCCTGCCGTTACTGCTATCCGCGATGTAGATATGACCGCCGGGACCGATGGTCACACCGTGGGGTTGGCTGAGTTCAACTTCGGTGGGAGCCTTGCCAAGGCCGGAAGCCCCCTTGCGGCCGGTTCCGGCAAGGTTGGTGACCGTACCGTCCGCGGGATGATAGACGCGGATGCGGTGGTTCTCCGTATCCGCGATCAAGACATTTCCCTGGGGATCCACGCAGAGATGCTTGGGACCGTCGAAGGCCGCCTTGAGAGCGTCGCCCCCGTCTCCGGTATTCCCTTTCTTGCCGGTGCCGGCCACCGTCCTGATCTTCCCCGCCCGATCGACAACGCGAAGGCAATGCCCCGCTCGTTCGAGAATATAAAGATTGCCCTTATTGTCGATCGCAACGGCCCGAGGATCGATGAGGGGAGCAGACGCGGCATCATCTCCGTCCTTGGGAGTTCCTTTACGGCCGGTTCCCGCCACGGTCGTGACCACGCCCGAGGGAATGTGAATTTTGCGGACCCGGCGATTGTCGAGGTCGGCGATATACATGTTGGTCTCATTGTCGTCGAGAGCCAAGCAATAAACACCGCCAAATTGCGCCTTGAGGGCCGGCCCGCCATCGCCCGCAAAACCCTTGCGGCCGGTTCCCGCGAAGGGAGTGATGCGCCCCGTGCGGCCGTCGATCTTACGAATCCGATTGTTCCAGGTGTCGGCAACGTAGACGTCGCCGTTCTTCGCGACGGCCAGGCTATGCATCCCATTGAATTCCGCCTTGGAGGCCGGGCCGTCGTCGCCGCTATCTCCCTTCGAGCCGGTGCCTGCCACACCCAGCAGCCGACCGTCCGATCCCACCTTGTGGATCCGATGCCCGGTCATTTCCACGACATACATCGTCCCTTTGCCATCGAAACCGACCCCGAAGGGACTCTCGAGTTTGGCATGATCGGCGGGAGTTCCGTAGCCGCCGGTTCCTCCTCCCGCTACCAGCACGAGTTGGGCCGCGGGAAGGACGCTCCCGAGACTCAAAAAGAGAGTCGCGGCCAGCGAGAAGACGGTCGTTCTCATGAGAAGAAGCCTCAACGGACAGTAAACCCAGGGGAAACCAGCGTCGAGATGATTCCGCCATGTTCCCTGCAATGGGTCAAGAGTCCGCTGAGGCAATTCTCGGCCTACGAGCCGGCGAGTTGGCGAAGGACGAGGTCGGCCACTTCCGTCGTCAATGCATCGTCGTTGCGCTTGAGACCGTGGAGCGCCTGGTCAAAGCGATCATTCGCCATCCGCAGGTAGAGTAGACCGGCCTCCCGCTCAGCGGGGAGCGCGGTGCCCAGGGCAAGGGACCGGTCTAGCCTGGCCAGCGTGCACGAAGCCGTCATCAACGCAATTGCCGCATCAGCAATCCGTTCCTGAACATACTGGCGCTCGAGAATCGCTTCGCGATGCTTGAGCAGAGCCCGGTCGATGGCCCAGGAGAAGCGGCTGACGCGCCGAGCCAGAGAGGCTGCGGCAGGGCGAAGCATGGCCGAGACCACGGGAATCGTCACGGTACGAACCATCCGGCTCGCACGCCCGCTCCCAAATTTCCAGAGCGTCGGTAAGAAGCGGCTTGGTTGTTTGAGCCCCTCCAAGGTCGCCTTGAACTCCTCCGCCGTGTCGCGCACACCGACGAGGGCAATGAATGCCTTGAGGACTTCGTTCGCCCCCTCACCAATGGTATTGATGCGCGCGTCGCGCATCATCCGCTCGAAGGGCTCGTCGGTAAAGTACCCCTTGCCGCCATAGACCTGAAGCGTTTCATAAACGCCCTGCCAGAGCATCTCCGTGGAGAAGACCTTGAGGATGGCCGTCTCCAGCATGTAGTCCTCAGCGCCACGGTCGATAAGGGCCGCGGTTTCGTACGTGGTGGCTTCAATCGCGTAAGCAGAGGCCGCCAGAAAGGCCAGCTTTTTCTTGATAAGTTCCAGGTCGGCGAGCGGGCGCCCAAACTGCCGTCGCCTGGCGGCATGCCGCGCGGCCGCGGCGAGGCACGCCTTGGCGGCTCCCGTGCAGCTTGCGCCGAAGGTCGTGCGGCCAAAATCGAGCACGGTCAGAGCGACCTTCAACCCCTTACCCAGCGGACCGAGAATATTCGACGCCGGAACGGGCATGTCGTGAAAAGCGAGGCGGGCCGTGGCCGTTCCACGAATGCCGCATTTGGGCATGCTCGCTTCAACAACCTCAAACCCAGGCATATCAGGGGTTACGAGGAATGCGGTGACCTTGGAGTCTCCCCCTTTGGGATCGGGGGTTCGCGCCATGACGGTCAAAACGTCAGCGATGGCGCCATTGGTGATGTAGCGCTTGGTGCCGGTGAGCCGGTAGGTTCGTCCGTCTTCACTGGGAACGGCCTGGGTCTGAACGTTGCTCGCGTCCGATCCTGCTTCGGTCTCGGTCAAAGCAAACGCCGCGAGTTTCTCACCGCGGGCCAGCGGAGGAAGCCACCGTTCCTTTTGCTCATCCGTGCCGAAGAGAACGAGCGCGCGAATTCCAATCGAGTGGTGGGCGTTAACGAAGACCGCCGTCGAGGCGCAGTGGGCTCCGAGAACCTCCATGATCCGGCAGTAGGCCGACTGCGAGAACCCACGCCCTCCGAACTTTTCCGGGGCCGTCATCCCGAGCACACCGAGTTCGGCCAGCCCATGGATGACGCTTCGCGGAATTTCAGCGTTACGGTCGATCGCCGCGGCGTCAATTCCTGTATCAGCAAAGGCACGAAGGCGAGCGACGGCCTCCTCGATCCTTGTGCTCTCGGCAGAGTTGAGCTCGGGGTAGGGGAAGAGGACGTCGCCTCGAAACTCCCCTTGGAAGAGCGCCTTGGCGAAGCCGGACTGAGACGGTCCGGAGAAGAGCAATTCTTCCGCCTGGCGAACCTGTTTGGCTCGCTCGGGATCGTCCAGAGGGGACGCGTGGGGGCGATCTGCAGCAGAGACGGACATGACGACCTCCTCAACGAGAGGACCGATCGTCGCACCGATCGGCCGAGAATGTTCGGAGGATCTGGCTATCCGAATTCTAACGTGCACTTCCCCGGAAACAAAACGACGCGCGGGGAGATCGTCGCCGTCACCCCACGCACCGACTTATTCATTGAGGAGAAGGACTGGATGGAGGGTTGACCTGCGAACCCTTACCCTCAGGAAAGAAACGAGTCAGCCACGAACTCGAATCCTTGCCGATCCAATATGCAAAGCAGGCGCCAAGACCTATCATGATCACGGTGATCGTTTTGAGGTCCGTCATATGCCCCAAAAAGTACGAAAACCCATCATCCGTCCTGAATGGCCTTAGTTTCCATTCCGAGAAAATCCCCAGGCCCAGGGCCCCCACCGCGCAAGCGATCCCACGTAGGTTCGAGCGATGAAGGGAAAGTCGGTTACAGCCCAGCCCCACCAGGGCACCGGGAATCATCAGGCCGTAAAGGCCTTGCGACACCAACAGCCAACGGAAGATAAAGAATCCCACGGTCCCGCCAATCACCGCGCCGACTAAGCCTAAGCCATTGCTGACGAGGCGACCACGCATCGAAACGACTCCTTCCTCGGCATCCGGGGGGGCCAACACTCTTACTTTATTAGATCCATCGGCCTCGTCTCGACAAAAAAATCTGACAAATCGATCGGATCTCGATTTGTCCCATGCCGAGAAGCGTGTGCCACAAAATCCGGGAGACCGGACCGAACTCACGCGGGCATCGTAGAAGGAGTTGTAGGCGGCGAGGTGCTGGTGGTCTGGTATCCCGCGACGTTGTCCCGGGGAGTCTCGATGCGTAGCATTAAGGTGATCTGACACGTTCGACGACCGGCCAGTGGAACCCATCGAGAGCCGGTTCGTCGCGAGGCTTCGATAACAAAGGGACCGGAACTCTTAGGTTTTTCCTGGGATTTCCGCGCGGAACCAATCGGTCGCATGCCCGCGCCAGGATTCCTTGCGCAGACGCTCCCTTCGCCGCTCCAGGTCGTGAGTCCATGAAGGAGACTATCCGATGAGACACGCGGTCGTCGTTGATGCCATTCGAACCCCGGTGGGGCGAGCTTCGGCGGACAAGGGGTTTTTTCGTGACATTCGCTCCGAGGACCTGTCGGCCAACTTGATCCGGACCCTGGTGGAACGCACAGGTATCGATCCCGCCAAAATTGAAGACGTGCGATGGGGCTGCGTGCAACAGCAAGGGGAGCAAGGTTTCGACATCGCTCGCATCGCGGCGCTGGCGGCGGGGCTACCGGTTGAGACGGCCGGAGTGACCGTCAACCGCAACTGCGCCTCGAGCCTTCAGGCCATTAATGACGCAGCCATGAGCATCGCCGCGGAGTGTGCCGATATCCAAATTGCCGGGGGCGTCGAGCACATGGATCACGTCCCCATGAACAAAGACTATAACCCTTACCTTGGCCTGGCGAAGCGGCACGGCGAGGGCATTATGAACATGGGCCTGACGGCGGAGTACGTGGCCGGCAAATACCGGATCCCCCGCAAGGCGCAAGACGACTACGCCCTCCGCAGCCATCAACTCGCCGCCGCCGCAACTGACCGGGGGGACTTCAAAGCTGAGGTCATTCCCACCTGGGGACGCGACGACCAGGGGCATAAATCTCTGATCGAAACGGATCAGTGTATCCGTCGCGATACCACAGCCGAAGCCCTGGCCGCTCTGCCCCCCGCTTTCAACCCCGCTGGGGGTTCCGTCACCGCCGGTAACAGCTCTCCGATCAACGTGGGGGCGTCCGCTCTTTTGATCATGTCGGAAGAAACCTGCCGCGACCTCGGGATGAAGCCGCTGGCCAAAGTACGCTCCATGGCCGTGGCGGGCGTCGACCCGGCTGAAATGGGGATCGGCCCCGTGCCGGCCGTGAAGAAGGCTCTCGCCAAAGCCGGCCTCGGATTTGATGACATCGGCTGCATTGAGCTCAACGAGGCCTTTGCCGTTCAGGTCCTCGCAGTGCTCAAACTCTTGGGCATCCGCGAAGACAAGGTCAACACGCGGGGGGGAGCGATCGCCATTGGCCATCCCCTCGGAGCCAGCGGCGCCAGAATCGCCACCACGCTGCTCCATCGCATGCGTGACGAAGGCGCCAGGTACGGCCTCGCCACCATGTGCGTCGGACAAGGGCAGGGGGTCGCGACCATCTTCGAGTCGTGCGACCGTTAATCCCGAACGAGGTCGCAATCGTTTGGACCGCAAGAGTTCGCAGCGGGCATTGGCATAGGCCAATGCCCGCGTTGCATTTCCGCCCTAAGCCGGAAATCGCGGAAAAGAATTCCCGCTCGCAGATCGATCGGGGTACGATACGGGCCGTTGTCTCGGGATTTTGAACAGGAACGCCAATTCGGGACGGAATTTCCCAGGCCAAGCTGCTCTTTGAGGGAACATCCATGCGATTACGTGTTCTTTTCTCCCTATGCACACTTGTGTCGATGCACGGAGTTTCCCAGGAGGCGCGGGCTCAATTCGGCTATCCCGGCGGATACGGGGGCTACGGTTGGGGAGGTTGGGGTTCCACACCGCAAGGGGACATTGCTCGAGGTTTGGGGGCCTTCAACACCGGTGTGGGTCAAGCGAATCTCGCCGATGCTCAGGCCGCGTCGATCAATACGGACACGGTGATGCGATGGAACCAGGCACTCTGGACGTCTCAACACGCTCTCAACGTTTCCAACTACCTTCGCAGACGGCAGCGCCAAGCCACCGTCGATAACGCGAGGGCCCAGATTTACGACCGGCTTCGCAATCATCCCGAGACCCACGATATCGAGGATGGCGACGCCCTCAACGTTCCGCTCGACATCTTGCAGAACCCCGCGGTCTATCGCACTGCGTACCGGTCATTGCGAGCCCCCTTGCCAAAGGAAGTGATTCAGGACATCCCCTTCGAGTACGCCTCCGAGGCCATGACGATTTGCCTCGACCAGATCACCAACAAGGACGGTTGGCCTCTCGCTCTTCGCGAAGACGTCTTCGCCCCCAATCGTGAGGCCGTCCAGAAGGAGATCAAGGCGGCGCTTGAGGAAGATGAACGAGGAGATCTCCGCCCCGCGACCATCCAGGGGGTTACTGACGCAATCAAAGCCCTCCGCGTTCACTTCGAGGAGGTGGTACCCAAGACGAGCCCCGACTACATCGCAACGCGAGATTACATCAAGTCGATGGCCGGCCTGACACGGATGCTTCACAGCACCCAGGTCGATCAGATTCTCGCTGAGCTCGAGAAATATCAGGGCACCACCGTCTCGGATCTCCTCGCTTTCATGCAGGCCTTCAACCTGCGCTTCGCTCCCGCGAAGTCGTTCCGGCAGCGGCAGATCTATCTGAAGCTCTATCCCATCCTTGCCGACGCCGTGAACGGCCCCCTCTCCGGAGTCGCCGGCAATGTTGAGGACGGAGCCAAGAGCGTCGTTCAATCCGCGGAGAAGGCAGCCAGCGACGTGGGATCCGCCGCCGCGTCTTTCTTCAAAGGAATGAGTTGGGATCATCTCTCAGGCAACGGGAAGACTCAGTAAGAGCCTGTCCTGGCAAGTAAAGAGAGAAGAGAAGCACAGTCCTAATCGGGTGGCCGGAGGAACGGCGCAGCGACGCTCCGAAGAGCTTGCCTAGGCCTCCGCTCCGGATCCTCGGAAGACCCGTTCCCGGCCACCCAGACCCAATGAAAGTCAGTTTCACCATTTCCTCGCTTCGTCGATCAACATCCTGGCGTCTTCGCAGAGGGTCTGAAATTCCTTCAGTTCCGAGGAAAAAAGCCCCTGGCATGCCTCCGGGTCTCGTAAAGCCGCCAGACCGGGTTCGGTCATCCCGTTACCGAGGGTGGCTTCCAGGAATCCTTTGGCCCCGCCCGCGTTGGATTTTGTTGGTTTCCTGAGCAAAGCCAGGTCGGCCCGCAACCATTCTCGCGCCTGGCTTCGCCAACGCCGCCGACCCGACTCGTCGAGTTCGCACGCGTCACGATCGCGCCCTGACCCGGCCAGGGCGGCGCTACAGGCGGCAAGGAAGCGGGTCCTCTGGTTCAGGCCTTCGGCCAGGAGAGGGTCCGATGCGATGATCGCTGCGAAGAGTTCAGCCGCAGCCCGATACCGCCCCTCGAATCGACAGGCGCCTGTGAGGCAGAGCCTCTCGTCGTTGGTCTACGGGCGGTGTTTACCTTCCAGGAACAGCAGAAGGTTTGGTAGTAACATCGCCTCGGCTTCGCGGCGGAGAATGTGGTAGATCCATTTCTCGCGGGCGTTCGCGCGGGACTTCTCCCAATCTCCCAAGCGAATCGCCACCGCGAGGGTCTTGAGGGCCTCTCCCTCGCGGCCCAGTCGATGGAGTGCCATCGCGGAGACGAGTTGGGGTATAGGCTGGAGCGATGGATTCGCCGGACCGTCCATGATCGAGATCGCATTCTCCATTCTGCCCTGCCGATGTTCCGCCAGGCCTTTGGCTACCATGAAGTAGGGCCCGCCCCACGCCGGCTCGAATCCCTCGCTCGCGAGGGGGCGCCTCGCAAAGAGATTGCTAAAATCCGACGACTTCACTCACGACCAGCCAAGATCGGAGGCTCGACCAAGTGCTCATCCCTACTTCCGCCCTGCCGGCTTTTACCATCCTGCACGTCGCCATCAGCCTGGCGGCGATCGCCTCGGGCTTCGTCGTCCTCTTCGGGATGATCGCGGGCAAGCGGCTCGACCGTTGGACGGCCTTCTTTCTCGCGACCACGGTGATGACCAGCGTCACGGGATTCGGCTTCCCGATCAAGGGCATGACGCCCGGGATCGCGTTCGGCATCGTCTCGCTGGTGGTGCTGGCCGCGGTGATCTACGCCCGCTATTTCCGCCGCCTCGCCGGCGGCTGGCGTAAGGTGTATGTCATCGGAGCTCTGTTCGCTTTCTATCTCAACTTCGTGGTGCTGATCGTCCAGTCATTCCAGAAGGTTGCGATACTCCACACCCTGGCTCCTAATCAGAACGAACCTCCCTTCTTGGCCACTCAGATCGTCTCGATGGTGGCATTCTTGGTCCTCGGGACGATCGCGGTGAGGCGGTTCCGGGAGGTYCCCCCCGCGCTCACGAACGTATGACGTTGGACCGCCACAACGGAGCCTCCGTGGGGCAACCGCCAGAGGTCAACGAGGAAGCGAACTCACGGCAACTTGCGCACTTTCTCGTCATTAGGCCGCGAGGACAAGGGCCAAGAGTAAAGGCTCTCGCACAAAAGCCATGAGTCTCTCCACATAGACCCCGCCAACGGAGATATCAGGTCGGGATAAACACGGGGCCGTCCTCGATCGCCAGTCCTGGGAAGGCGGTTCAATTCCTCTCCTCATGCTATCGTCGAGGCGGCCCCCAAAATCGCACAAGTCGAGCGAGGAAACCCTCATGTCATGAGCTCGAGCGATTGTCGATTGTGTTGCGCCCCGCGAGTGACGGGAAGAGGAGAGGCGAAAGCCGTGGTACAGAGGCCAGTTGGGTAGCACTGGCGGTCCCGATCAGCGAGCCAAAGCTTTCGACGGAGGCAGAGACTCCCAGTGTCACCCAAGACACTTCTTCAAAGATGAGTCAGACTTTCTAAGCTCCGCATCCACGCGTTTTTCGGAAGGTGTTCCGCGAGGTGGGTACGATCCGCTTGTGTTCTGAGGGGAGTGAAGACTCTTCGTCGGCGAGATGGTCGTCGCGTATTGAGCAGGCGGCTGCCCACCCACTCGTTTGCCTGGGTTCCTACAAGGCTTGGGATTCCGGGCCTTTTTTCATGGGAAACAATCGCGGCCGACCCCCGGAGAGAGCAGAAAATCGGTCGCGGATCCCCAAGCTGCCCCTCAAATTTAGGGGCCCGCCGGTCAGTCGATCTTGATCTGCTTCCTCACGTGAATCATGGTCGCGGCTCGGGACTTCTCTTCGTCGTTCAATTCCGTGAGGTTGTAGTCCTGCGGCACACCATACAAGTTCAGTCTGACGACATACTCCCCGGGTGGAAGTGGGAATTTGTCGGCGAACGTCGGAGACATCTCTCCTGACGGATGCAGCGGGAAAATCTGATCGACGTAAGGGTGATCGAACACCGCTCGGTCGTTGAGATCCGTGATCCGAATTCGCCAGAGATGGGCAATGGGACGGGGAAGGCTCTTGATGAAGACCTCGGCGTTGACCGCGACCGCATTTTCCTGGGCCACGATTTTGTAGTTCTTTAAAGAACAGTACGCAAAGATGGGAGCCGGAATCCCTCGGGCCACCCGCTGAATGCCATTGAGTTGACCTTCCTCATTACTCAACGTGACAGCCGTCTTGGTGACGATGGGACGTGGCGCCACCTTGCCCTTGGCGTTTTTCTGCAGAAGAGTCGACGTGACAAACCAAGTGGCAAATGCCAGAGGCGTGAGAACGACGACCTTAGTGAAAAGTGAACGAAACATCAGTGCCTCCTTACCATTGAAAAATGGCTTGACCATAATAAACGTAGCTACTGGACCCGGCCTGTGGGCACGGCACAATCGACGCGCCAGGAACATCCAAATATGTTACATTATACCATGTTCCGTTGGCGGCAGGGAGTGTGATTTTATCCGTCCACTGGGTTTGGTTGCCCGTCGTCCCGCAGGCCGCGATGGGTCCCTCTGCCGTGGTTGATGAATAATACGTCCAAGGTCCGCTGCTGGTTGGACCTGTGTAGATGATTGTTTCTCCGCACACCCCGCAGAGTGAGCTGTTGGCTTCCGGGCAATCGAAGGTCGTGTACGTGGTATCCGTGAACGTCGATACGCCATTCGCCGTGGTAATCTGCCAGTTCGCGGGGCTTGGAACCGTCCCAACGACGTTGTCCGCGAGACATGCCGTTATATACCCATTCGGCCTAACTTGTCCAACTGTCTGAGTTCCTAAAAAGACCAATCCCAGGGTCACCGAGGCAATGGCCCACTTTTCTCGGGCTCTCCAACGATCCATGGTGCGCGACTCCTTTGCTTCGCGGTACGGACGAAACAATCCCGTCCATCAATCGCAACATCATATTGGGTAGTCCAGGCTGTCAAGTCGGATTTTGACGCTTATAGCGAAAGAGGCTGGCTTTTCCTTCTCCGAATTCTATTTGACAGTGTTATATAGAGCGCATATAACACTGTTATGAACCCGCGCGAAAACGGACTCTGGACGATCGACGAACTGAGCACTCGCGTCGCGAAGGCCCTGGAGATCGCGTACGCAGGGGCTCCCAACGGGCGGATCCGGGACGTGCCGGACCGGCGAACGATTCGCTATTACACGACACTCGGATTGATCGACCGGCCTGCGGAGATGCAGGGGAGGACCGCGTTTTACTCGCGCCGACATTTGATGCAAGTCGTTGCGATCAAACGTCTACAAGCGCGGGGGATGAGCCTTGTCGAGGTCCAGAGCTCGCTGCTCGGGATGACCGCCGCAGCGCTTCAGGAGATCGCGGCGTTGCCGGCTGGGCTGGATGACTCACCGATGAGTGAGATGGCTCCTCCCAAGGTCCTACCGCGGGCTCGGAGTGCCGCGTTCTGGAAAGAGGAGCCGACCGACGCCATCGGGGAGGCCGAGATCACTCAGCCTTCCTCACTCCCCCAGGTGGGCCAGAGCAGGGGGCCGGTGAACCCGCCCACCGTTTTTCAAGGAGTGCGCCTGGGAGAAGAAATAACCCTGCTGTTTTCCCCGCTTCGGGCGATCAGCGAAGACGATCTCGAGGCGATCCAGGCGGCGGCCGGTCCGCTGCTCACGACATTACGACGACGTGGCCTGCTTCAAGGACGCCCAGGAGAGAACCCATGAATCGAACCATCTCGCCATTACCTCCTGACGAGAAAGAATTATCGGCGGGTCCTTCGTCAGATAACGGCTTCGGAGCCATCCAGACAGCGCGCGGCGTGCTCCCCCTGAAGGGGATGGACGTTCAGGCTCGAATTGACGGCTTGCTGTCGCTGGTGTCGATCCGCCAGACGTTCTTCAACGCCTGGGACGAGCCTCTGGAGGCGACGTACATCTTCCCCTTGCCCGACCGCGCGGCGGTCACGATGTTTCGGCTCGAGGTTGCCGGCCGGGTGGTGGAAGGACGAATCGAGGAGCGGGCCAAGGCACGCGAAGAATATGACCTGGCCCTCGCCGCGGGGCATCAAGCCGGAATCGCCGAGGAAGAGAGACCGGGAGTCTTCACCCTTCGGGTTGGCAACCTGCCGCCGGGAGAGCAGGCGACGATCCATCTCGAGTTGGCGGGCACTCTGCCATTTGCGGATGGCGAGGTCACGTTTCGCTTTCCTCTCGTCGTCGCGCCTCGCTACATCCCCGGGCGTCCGCTTCCAGGGGTCGGTGTCGGTAGTGGGGCCAGGCCGGACACCGACGTCGTACCCGACGCCTCGCGCATTTCCCCCCCCGTGCTTCTGCCCGGTTTTCCCAACCCGGTACGCCTGAGCCTGGCCGTCGAAATTCACGAAACCCTGGCCCTGGTCGACCAACTGCAATCGAGTCTCCATGCCGTCACCGATGAATCGAGGCCAGGTGTCAGGCGCGTGGTTGTCGTCCCCGGAGAACGCCTCAATCGTGATTTCATTCTTCGATTCCGGCTGGGGGGTCCCGTGATCGAAACCGCGATATCCCTTCATCCCGAATCCGGGGGAGAAGGGACGTTCGCGCTCACGGTCGTCCCGCCTACCACGGCCGCGACAACCGCCGTCCCCCGCGATTTGTTCTTCCTGCTCGATCGATCGGGAAGCATGGATGGCTGGAAGATGGTCGCCGCACGCAGGGCGCTGGCACGGATGATCGACTCGCTCCGCGACGAGGATCGGTTCAACGTCATCGCGTTCGATGACCGCCTGGAGTATCCCGCGGCCTTCCCCCATCATGAGCTCGTATCCGCAACCGATCGCGAGCGCTTTCGGGCCGTCGAGTTCCTGGCCAAGATTGACTCCCGAGCGGGAACGGAGATGGCCGCCCCGCTTCAAACCGGGATTGCCACCCTCGCCGGAAGCGAGTCGCATCGCGAACGCGTACTCGTGCTCGTCACCGACGGCCAGGTGGGCAACGAAGATCAGCTCGTCAAAATGGTTGCCCAGCAAGCCGTCAGCACGCACATCGTGACCGTGGGGATCGACCGGGCCGTCAACGAGGCCTTCCTGCGCCGATTGGCCGAGCTCGGAGGGAAGCGTAGCTGGAGCGAGTGTGTTGAGTCTGAAGAACGACTCGATGCGGTCATGCGATCGATTCATCGCCGCATCGGAACCCCCGTATTGACCGAACTGACACTCGAGTCGGAAGGGTTCTCCGTCGCGAACGACACGCTCATACCCGGCAAGATCCCCGATCTTTTCAGCGGAGTTCCCCTGTTAGTCCTGGGACGTTACCAGGGTGAGAACCCGCACCAGGTTCGTCTACGAGCGAAAGACAACACAGGGGAGGATTGGACTCATACCTTGGAGGTGCAGGTTCGCGAGAATCCGGCCATCGCCTCGGTCTGGGCGCGAGGGCAAATCCGTAAGCTCGAGGATCGCTACGTCGTAGACCGTGAAGGCCGAGCCGATCTCGAGCGCAGGATCGTGACACTCTCCGAGACCTTCCACGTCCTGAGCCGCTTCACCGCCTTCATCGCGGTGGACCAAAGCCAGGTCGTGACGGATGGAAGACGTCTTCACAAGATCACGCAGCCCGTGGAACTCCCCCAAGGTTGGAGCAATACCCTCGCACCCTCTGCGTCCCGAGGCATGCCGAAGCATCGCTCGCATCGTGCTTTCAGGCTGATGAAGGCCACCCCTGAAAGGCCCAACGAGTTGCCGTCTTTGCATGAAATGTCTCCCGCTCAGGCCGCTCCCCCGATCGTGGGAGGACATGGTCCCTCCACGCGACGAAGCGATGCGACATCGGAGCGGCATCTCGCGGGGCTCATTCTCAAAGCCTGGCGAACTCGGCCACCTGGAGACATCGCGACGTTCTTCCAAGCGAATCGAGACTGGGTCGTCAAGCTCCAGAGTATCCTCGACAACCTTCGCCTGATGGGAGGGTTCGACGCCGAGGTTCGTGTCCTCGAACAACTCGCGCAGGACCTCTACAAACGACTTGGGCAGAGTCCCCCTTCGAACGATGAGCTTGCAGAGATCCTTGGCCGGATTGAAAGATTCCTCATCGCCTTTTCTGAGGGAAAACCTGTCGATCCCACCGTGCCGGAACCCTCTCAGCGAAAGACCAAGACGTTTTGGCAAACGCTGTGGGCCCCGAAACCGGGAGGCGCATGAAAACTCTCTCCAGGCGTTTCACGTGGCCGGCAGGGCGTGAAACGCCGGGAAAAGGAGGCGCGTCGAAGAACCCGTCCGAGTAGAATTCCACTCGCTGCTCATAAGGAGCATCGCCAGCGTTTTCTCGGTGGATCTCTGGAGTCGGTGGGCGTGATGTCGCACGAGAAACGGACACGGGGAGTTCGCAACTCTTTATGGAAAAGTCGTCGCGAACGTCCCCAATGCCCGTTTAATTTCGTTCGACGTCAGCGGAGGTTAGAGGTATGCTCTGCAAACCAAGTTCAGTGCGACGCTCGTCCTGAACCTCGAAGAACGCCAAGGTCTCAGCCGCTTGCCAGCCCAAGCCCTGATCTTCGAGTGCGTTCGCTCGATGGCCCCAGCGTTCGCGCCAGGTGTCGGGCCAATTGGCCAACGCCACGCGGTACGGGAACGTCGTAAAGTCGATGACTGGGAATGTCTGCGGTTTGTCGTTGTCTTCAGGATGGAAAAGGAGCGCGGCAAAAGTCCTCTGAACCTTCCGGCTTCGGCGTTTCGACGCCTTGGGAGTCGGGGTCCGAGCTTTGCTCACGGGATGACCCTCCAAGCACTTCGCTTAGATTGCGCAGATCCCGTCCGTGACGAATTTTCCTCTGTATTATCATCATAGGCGCCCAACTCAGGGTTGTCTCGGCGTTAATGAATAAAACGCACGAGTTTCTTACTTTTTTTAAAAAATCGTCCCTGTCAAGAAGATATCAAGAGGAAAATCATCTCAAGGCATGCAAGGTGGCTGGATTTAGCCAGGCAATGCCCTTATCAAACCGGGCCTGGCGAAGACCGGCGATTACATCACCACATTCTCACATCTCATTTTCTTGCTTGGACGCTCTCCCTCGTGTTTTCGGCGGCTCGAATGTCCTCGCGAGCATGGTTTTATGAGTCTTGGTCGAAGCTTTGAGCCGTGAGCGTCTGATTGTGCCGCCTGGACAACGCACTTCCAGCCAAACTCTCTAATCAACGAATTCAAACGACTTCGCGCTCTTGCGTGATGTCCCGACGACAAAGGTGTCCTCAGGCTGGACGGATCCGGCCAGCTCCGATTTTCAACACGCAGGAGAGCGGAGCCAGGTGAAGGGCGGAGGAGAGCGGACGGAATGCGAGGAACGGCCGTTGTGGGCTACGGCGAGGAAAGCTGCGTGGACTATTCCCAACCCAGGTAGCCGATCTCGGCCAGTGGTCCTGGCTGAAATGGGCCATCTACAAGCGATGGTCCTGAGTCACCGCGTGGGAAGCTGAACGCGAGCGAGAATGTCGCGACCAGGTTCCAGGCTCGGATTTTGAAGCGCCAAGGGAATGTTCAAGAAACGCGTTAGGCGGGTCGAGGCTGCTGCGCGGCGGGTTGGCGAACGCGACGGCTGGGCAGAACGATTTGGAACCGAGTGCCGGCGCCGATGGTGCTGTCGACCTCGATGCGGCCGCCGTGCTCGGCGATGATGCCGTGAGTGAGGCTAAGGCCCAGGCCGGTTCCACGTCCAACCGGCTTCGTGGTGAAGAAGGGGTCGAAGATTTTCGAGAGGATCTCCTCGGGAATGCCGCATCCGTCGTCAGAGATCTTCACGGTGATGTCGTTCCCGTCGCGGCGGGTGACGATCTCGAGTTTGCCGGAGACTCGGCCGGCGGCCTCGATTGCCTGCATTCCATTCATCAGCAAGTTGAGAAATACCTGATTGATGTGCGCCGGGGCGCATTCGAGGAGAGGGAGCTCACCGTAGTCACGAATGACGTCGACCTGTAATCGTGTGAGCAGGTCTCCGAGCATGCTGAGGCTCTGATCGATCGACTCATTGACGTCGATCTCCCCGAGTTCCGCACGATCGAGCTGGGCGAAACCCCGGAGGTTCTGAACAATCTGGGCAACGCGTTTCAGTCCCTTGCGCGTCGACTGAGCGATGCCCACCAGGTTCTGCTGAACGTAGGGGAGGTCCAGTTGATCCTGGAACTGGGCGATATCATCGGCAAGCTCAGGGGCCACGCCGTGGAGTGCTTCCCATCCCTCCTGATAACGTCCCAACAGAGCCAGGAGCGAGCCGATCTCGCGTTCCATCACCGCGACGTTATTGGAGGCGAAGGCGAGAGGGTTGTTGATCTCGTGAGCCATGCCGGCGGCCAGCGTGCCCAGCGATGCGAGCTTCTCCGAATGGACAAGCTGGCTCTGCGCTTCCTTGAGCTTCTGGTTGGCCTGGCGCAGGCGTTCGTTGGCCGCCGTCAATTGCTCCGTGCGGCGGCGAAGTTCCTGCTCCGCCCGAACGCGATCGGTGACATCCTTGAGATTGCATCGAAAATGGTTAACGCGTCCATCGCGCTCGTACCGCGCCTGGGTATGAACGCGCATGTAGTGCCAGGCCTCGTCACTATGCCCTTCGACTCGCAAGACGAAGTCGTGACGCTCTCCCAACTCGGCGGCCTGGCGAAATTCGTCCTCCGCGAGGGCGCGGTCGTCGTGATGTAGGCGCTCGAGAAAGCTTTGGCCGCGGAGGGCCTCGACCGAGCTCCCCAGGAAGTCGCGCAACGCTTCGGAAACGTCCAGCCAACGAAGCGTGCCAGGTTCGAGCCGACAGATCATCACCCCGGGCGCAGGGGACGCTCCCTGTTGGCCGGGGCTGGGAATCAGCATCGAGCGGCTGAGTGTTTCGTCGCGACGGGGTGGAGGAGTCGCGGATCGAGTGTCGAAGGAGGCGGGGGCGAGGGATTCAGGGAGAATAAACTGCCCGCTACAGTTGGCGCAACGGACGGCCCGACCGGCCATCTCCACCGGGGCCTTGAGTGGTTTACCACAGTGGACGCACTGGATCGTGACGTGCATAACACGCGCCTGATCCGCCCCCCCGAACCAGGGCAGGTAGGTAGATCAACTGGGACCACCAACGACCGAGGCCGAGACGCATCGAAAACCCAGGACATCGGCCGCAGCCACGTGCCTCCACGTGGCAACGAGGGGGGGAGCACTGGCATTTAGAGCAGCCAGGCGCCGACTCCGAATTTCGATGGCTCTGATCGTTCAGCCGCATGCCCATAAAGTCGCGGCCACAATTGCCGCTGACTTCAACGACTCGGGGCACCAACCTCAACATAGCCGATCCCAAGGGAGGTTGTAAATCGCCAACCTGAGCCTTCGCGGCAATTGCCCCGCGCTACTTTCGGAATTGGCCGCGCTCTCGCGAGAACCCTTCCCAAACCACCACCAAAAAGCCTGCGCAGCATGTCAAAGCACGTATGCCAGGCCCTAGGGGAAAATGCGATCCCGTCCTCCATTGGACCGCCTTTTCCCGAAGGTCGTGGAGCTGGTTCCTCGCCGCACTCGGGGACGGGGACGAGACCACGACGTTTGAGAGCGCTTCAGAGTCCGAAGGCTCCCCCCAGCAACGCCACAAGCATGAGACCACCGATCAAGACGGGAGCCATTCCCCCTTTCGTGAACAGCCAGTGGCCCACCTGCTTGGCGAGAGAGAGCCTCACGCTGACCGGACGATCTACAGTTTCGAACGCCAGGCCGCTTCGCCAGGGAACATCGTCAAGATCCGCAAAACTCCGCGCAGACGGAGCGGACGCTTCCGAGTTCCCGAACGAGCGGCGGGCTCCTGGTGAACTCGCCAACGAATCGACTTTGAGCCAGGGCATGCGATGCATCATGAGATGAGCTCCGAAGATAGGGTCGTGGCGAACGCCCGTCGATCGCCACGACCGCAACGGCAGGGAGAGGAAGAGCATGACGAGCGTGTTTGGATCGGCTCCGTTACGACCCTCTGTGCCAAGCGGCTTCGAGGGCCCGTCCCGGCAAGCCTTATACCCACACTCGAATATGTCTTGTTTTTCGCGATATGGAGCGACGCGGAGTTCTTATGGCCTGGCGGCACGCTGGCGATAGTAGCTCAGCCATTCGCCGCCGGTTGCCTTCGTCAGGCCGGCCAGAGCCGCGTTGATGTCCACGACAGAGGGCGTGCCCGCTCGTTCGCGCTCGATCCCCTTGTTGAGATATTTGCCGGTGTCCCCTTCCCAGTTGTTGGAAGCCAGGCCGTTCGATAGCGCGGCCAGGTACCAGGCCCGCGCATCGTCACCGTGGCCCTGAGTCACGGAAACGAAGAACTTGAGCGCCTCGGCGTATTGCCCCTTCTGGAAAAGCGCCTGGCCAGGGGCCAGGTCGATCATGTCTTTGGGCTTGTTGACAGCCGCGACGACCTTCTCTTCCGAACGCTCGACGGCCCCTGACGCCGAGGCCGAACGGGCGGCCATTCCCTGGAGAATCTCGCGCGTCTGGGCAAGCTCTTTCCGAAGAGCCTCGAGCGTTCCCTCGTTGGTCTTGAGCCGATCGTCCAGCGCCTCCATCTGCTGAGACAACGGATCGATTTTCGCGGATTGCTCGCTGAGGGATGAGAGTTGGGTCTCCAAACCTTTGATCGCCTCCGGCGAAATGGGACTCGGCTGCGTTTCCCACTTTTTCTGGAGTTGGTCGATTTGCTCCGCAACCTTGCCGAGTTGCCCTTGGAGTTCCGCGAGCGGAGCGTGAGCCGCGAAAGCCGTCATTTCCGCCTTGGCCTCGGTAACGGCGGAGACCTTCGCCTCGGCAGGGACGCCGGGGGAGGGTTCCACGGGAGCCGGCTCAGTGCCCACGGAGGGTTTGGTCGACGTCGCCGCTTCCGTCGCAGTCGATGCCGGTAGTTCCGCGTCCAGGGCAAGGTTGAGGGCAAGCACATTGACGCGAGGGGGAGCTCCGATGACGGCCCCCGAGTGATTCAGATGGCGGTCGATCAGCGAGCGCACCTTGTCGACCGCGACATGACGCGCGGCGGCCACCTTGGCGGCCTGATAACGTGCCGCATCGACGCTCACATCAGGGTCGAGCCCCGCTCCTGAAGCCGCAATGAGGTCCGTGGGAATCGGAGACTCCGGCGTGGCCTTGAAGCTCTCCAACCGTTCGATCACCTTCTTGCGCAGGTCGGGATTCTTGGTTCCAAGGTTGGATCCTCCCGTCGCATCGGCCTTGTAGTCCACCCCCGACGGACGAGGCTGAATGTATTTCTCCGAGGCGAATGGCTGGGCCACCAGGGCCGAGCCAATCACCTTGCCGTCGCGCTCGATCAGGCTCCCCTCGGCCTGCTTGGGAAAGGCCACTCGCGACACCCCCCAAACCACCGCTGGGTAAGCCACGGCGCACAGAACGAAGCTGACAACACAAGCCAGCAACGCATTGACGGTTTCACGAATCATCGCACGATCATCCTCTAAAAATAAGTTTTCTCAACGCGGTTCATGGCTCGTCGTCTCCCGAAAACGTCATCACTTTCGAATGGCTTCCCGTCTCTTGCTGAAGCCAGGACGGAGAGTTCAACGGCGTGTTCTCCGTCCTCATTGGAGCGAGATCGTCATGGCGAGTTTCAGCGTTCCGATCCCTCGCGCCGCATCACCACGCCGGAGCGTTGGTGCCCCGAAGCAGCCTCCAAGGCGTTGAGCGACCAACCGAGGAGCATCATCGTGAACGTTGTGCAGAGCAGACCCAAAATCACGGTGGCAAACGACAAAGGAATCCTCCTCCTCAACTTGGCCTCGCTGCCTCATCGAGGATCTGAATATTCAAACCTCTCGGCGCGATCCTCTCGGTCCTTCCGAAGCGATCGCGTCTGATCTCACGACGGAATAAGCAGGGGGCCAGTCCCCCTTCACTCCGCCTCGTTGTTCCGAACCCGGTTTCGTATGACGGCGGCTTGATAACCCCCCGTGCCCCCTTCGATGCGAAGTCCTCCCGTATCGAGGGGCTCGGCGCTCCGTCCCCAGAGCGAGCGTCGCGCGAGGCGGCGAACGTTGTTTCGGGCGGGTCCATACCGCCGGTCGGCCTTGAGGGCGGCGAGGTATTCCCAGTAAGCGTCCCTGGGGTGGTTGCGAATCTCATGCACCACACCAAGAAGGTTGTGCGCCTCCGCGGAGCCCCCCTCGAGGGCAATCGCTTGCCGGAGAAAGACCTCAGCCTCCTCAAATTTGCGATGGCGTAACGCGAGCTTCGCGCGATCGAGGCTCGCCGCAAACGCTTCCCGTGGTGTCAGCACCACTGGATTCGACTGCTGTGTGTCCGAAGTCTTTCGTCGCGTTAGAATCTCACCCACGACGGCTCGTAACCGCGCGGGGGCAAGCGGCTTCGTCAATACATCGACGGCCCCGAGCTTCATCGCGGCGACGGCATCAGCAACCTTTTCCTCGGTGGTCAAAATCACCACCGCAAGGTCGAATCCAGAATCACGCATCGCTTCCAGCACGCTCAAGCCGTCGATTTCCGGCGGCGACAGGTCGAGTAAGACCAGGTCGGGCGTGCTGCCGTGAAGCCATAGGAGAGCCTGCTCCTCATCCGAGGCCGAGGAGAGTTGATATCCAGCAACTTCCAGCGACTCACGGTATAGGCAACGAGCCACAGGCTCGCCACTGACGATCAGCAGATGTGCGGAAGCGGTCATGATCCGAATTCGTCCTCTCGCGAAAAAAGCCGAATACTTCGGAAAGCAAGACGCGCGCCCAAGGCTTTTCGATTTCCCACAACTCCTCATCCGCCAACGAGTTAATCTTTGGCGAGCAGACACCCGCCGGGCCGAGAGCCCGCCGTAGCCATGCAATCTGCACGAAGAGAAGTCTTGATCGGTGGTTATCCGCACGATGGAAACGTAGCGGCGTGATGGGAAGGTGATGTCGCGGAAAGCTGGAGTATGAGTCCCGCATCGGACCTGCTCGAAACCGAGCCCAGAGGGCGCCTTCTCATCAATTTGATGGCAAAAACCTTCCAAGTACGAGTAAAAGGTCCCCTTCACACTCTTCACATGGTAAAATGCGCGGAGCCGCGTTCGGTGCCATCTCCATCATGTCAACGCACTGAACGCCAGGCCCATCCCGTCGTGCACAGGGTCCTAGACGCATGTGAGGAGTGATGTCATGAAAATGGCTACGTTCGGTGCAGGTTGTTTCTGGGGCATCGAGGCAGCCTTCCGCAAGATCGAAGGGGTCACGGAGACTGCGGTCGGCTACCTCGGTGGAAGTGTGGAGAATCCAACTTACCGGGACGTCTGCTCCGATACGACCGGCCATGCAGAAGTGGTGCAGCTTCGGTTTGATCCGGCTCGAGTCACCTACGAACAACTGCTCGACGTTTTCTGGAAGATCCACGACCCCACGACGCTGAACCGGCAAGGCCCTGATTTTGGGACCCAGTACCGATCGGCGATTTTCTATCATGACGACGAGCAGAAAGCCCAGGCCGAGGCCTCGAAAGCCGCGATGCAGGCCGCCGGTCGTTTCCGCCGGCCGATCGTGACCGAGATCACGCCAGCCTCAACGTTCTACCGTGCCGAGGAATACCACCAAAACTACCTCGAAAAACGAGGCCGGATGAGCTGCTCCATCTGATGGGTGGCGCCGGTTCGGCCGTTTACGGATCGGCCGGGCCGGCCCATTGCGATCGCGAGAGCTAACGCGGCCGCAGCAGCAGATGGCTGGCGAGGTCGGAAAAATCGTCTCGCCAGACCGCTCCAGCCGCTTGTTTGGGGGCTTTCCAGAGCGGATCTTTCGCCAGGGCATCAAGGTCCGCTTCACGCTCGCTCATGATGGCCCAGATCGAACGCTGTTTACCTGAGCGTATCTCTTCGGAACTGAGGTGAAGGTCATACGCGATGCGGCAGCCAAGGCCTGCGTCTCGGGCCAGGGCACCAAGAACCGGGTCGAGGTCGACGTACCGGTTCGTGATCTGAAACGCCAGAATTCCTCCAGGCGCCAGCTTGGACCGGTATAGCCGAAGCGCCTCGCGCGTGAGGAGGTGAATCGGCACCGCGTCGGCGCTGAACGCATCGAGTACGACCAATCCGTAGGATTCCGAAGGGGCCGCACCCAGTTGAATCTTTGCATCCCCGAGGACCACATTCTGGCGATCGGCCAGACTATCTGCCAAGAACGTGAAATAATGCGGGTCGCCGGCAATGCGGACGATGGCCGGGTCGATCTCGTAGAACGTCCATTCCTCACCCGCCCGCGCGTAGCAGGCAAGGGTTCCAGCCCCCAGGCCCACGATCGCGACCCTGGGCTTCACGTGCTTCGCCTGGAACAGGTCGAAGACCTGCCCGATCGGCCCATGCCTGCGGAAATAGCTGAGGGGTTCTCGGCGCCAGGCGGGATCGAGACTCTGTTGTCCGTGCAGCGTGCGACCGTGAAAGAGCCGATGACTACGGCTCTTCGCGTCCTCCGTCACCTGCGAAACACCGAAGAAGTTTCGCTCCTGGAACAGCACTCGGCCGTTCACTCCCGCCGACAATCCGCTGGCGAAAAGCACAGCTCCCAGGCTCAGCCCAAACCGAATCGGCCGCGAGCGATGGGTCCAGCACGCGAGCAAAACGAGTCCCGAGGCGAGCATGGACCCGAGGACGCCGACTCCTGAACCCGTATCTCCCACAAGCCCCGTCACCAAGGACGCGGTGACCGTGAGAATGATCGCCGGAATCGCCAGATCCCTGGCCAAACTTCCTGGGATCGAACCGGCTTTCCGACGCGCGGGGAGCATCAGACAGACAAGCATGAGCGCCAGAGGGTACTCCGCGATCCGGTTGAAGAGAACGGGAGCCACCAGAGCGTTGAAGACCCCGCCGAGCGCTCCTCCCACGGCCACCGCGAGATAGAACGCGGTCAAGTGCCGGACCTCAGGTCGAGTCCGGGCCAGTTCCCCGTGGCAAACCATCGCGCCCAGGAAAAAGGTCAGCAAATGTAAGGGGACCCAGAAAGGCTGGACCAGGCCCAGTCCGAGCACCAGGGCCAAAACCATCATGGACCCAGGAAAAACCCGCAGAACGAAGGGGTGGAGAACACTCGAGGTACGCGCAAAGCTCAGAATGAACGTCAGCAGATACAGCGCCAGCGGAACCACCCACAAGAGGGGGACCGGGGCGATGTCGGTCGAAAGATAGGTCGTCAGCCCCAGCATCAGGCTTGAGGGGATGAACGCCAGGGCCACCCAGTGCGCCCGCCGCGGGAACGGTAGATGGTCGACCGGAATGCCGCCGCCGCTCTCGGAGACGTCCCGGCGGCGACAGATCAGCGCGGCACACGTGAGGATCAGAAGCGCAAGCAGACGATAGCCCCAGGCCCATAGCTGAGTTTGTCGCGCCAGGGGCAAGGCAGGTTCTACGACCAGGGGATAGCCAAGCAGTGCGATCAAACTCCCCAGGTTGCTGGCACCGTAGAGGAAATACGGGTCACTCGCAGTTCGATGGCCGGAGAGGGCATACCAGCGCTGGAGCAGGGGAGCGGTTGTCGAGACGACGAAAAAAGGCAGTCCGACCACGACCGTGAGTTGCCTCAGCAGCGCAAACGCCGGCGCAGACTGCGAAGCCAGGTCTCGGGCGGCCGTCTCCGCGATTCCGAAGGGCAATGCGGCGAAAACCCCAAAAAGCAGGATCACATGCAAAATCGCATGTTTCCTGATCCCAACCACGGCCACTCCAAGATGGGCGTATGCATACCCCAACAGCAGGAACACCTGGAAGAAGAGCATGCAGGTCGTCCAGACCGAGGGAGATCCCCCGAGGAGCGGCAAGACCATCTTGGCAATCATCGGCTGCACGGAGAACAGCAGGAGTGCGCCGAGGCAGAGCGTCAGGGCGAACAGCAGGGGCAAGGGAGACCTCTCAGCGCGGGAGGTAGGACTTGGGAATCTCGGCCCCGGCCACGAAGCTGAGCTTACCGATCTTGCACATCTGATAGACGTGAATCCGAAAGTCGGGGCAAGTGCTCACGAGACAGTACGCTTCGGCCGGGCGGAATCCATGCTCCGTGATCAGCCAGTCCATCAGGTGGATGGTGGCCGTTTCCACGGCGAGTTCGAGGGGCCGAGACGCGTTGATCGCGATGATCGAGCCAGGTTTTTCGATCCGCATCCAGGGGATGCGCTTGGCTTTGATGAGGTCGAGGCGAAGCCTGACCGTTGACTTCGTCTCAGCGGCCGTACCGGTGAACTCGGTGTCTCCCTGGCTGGCATGCACGTCGCCGAGATAGAAGAGCGCACCGGGATGAAACACAGGGAGCAGAACGCGATGCCCAGGGGCGACGTCGCGGATGTCGAGGTTGCCTCCCCACTCACCCTGGCCATCGAGACTCGTGGCCACCTCACGGTCGGGGGCGACACCCAACGTCCCGACAAAGGGCGTGATCGGCCAGGAAAGGCGCTCGTTGAATTGCAGCGTGCCGTCACGCATCGTGCCGCTCGGCCCCGGCCGATGCGGGAAAATCATGGTCGTGTAATCGCTCGAAAGCTCCGGCCAGCGCGTCGACTCACCGAGCGGCCCTCGCTTGGGCCCAATCGCGGTCCACGAGTAGTCGTCGACCACGATTTCCTCGATCGAGACGACCAGCGTGTCTCCTCGCTCGGCCCCTTCGAGCCAGATTGGCCCGGCGATCGGGTTGGCCAGCGGCGGGCTACGATCGAACCCTGGACGCAGCGCGGGAATCGCCTTGTCTTCAGCCGTGCGAAAATAGCCGTTGCTGGCGTCGTAGGTTTCGATCTCGAACGATTCCCCCTGGGCGACCCGGAGGAGCGGTTCGTCTTCCCAGTCGAAAGCGAATTTTCGGGCCTGCTCGCGGGGGACGCGTTGCATGGAAAAGGGTCCTGGAGGGAGTCTCAACGCAAGGGGACCTGGCCATATCGGCAGGAGGTACGAGACCATTTTGCCGCCTCGCTGTCCAGCGCGAGGGAGAGGCTGGACGGAGAAACCTCTGGATGTGAGGTCATCCCCTGGGCATGATCTTGGTTATCGTCCATGCCGCCGTCGCCCGGGACGAGTCCGGATGATCGTGCCCAGGCGAGCGGCCCCCAAGATCCGTCCCGCCCCTCCAGGGAGAGAGAACCGATGATGCACGCTCGACTGACCCCCCTCTTCGCGATCGCAGTTACCTTGGTCGCCTGGCCGGCTCTGGCCGAAGACGCCGACGAGGCTAAGGCTGTCGCCGAAATCCAGAAAATCGGTGGCAAGGTCGAACGAGACGACAAGGCCCCCGACAAGCCCGTCGTGAACGTCAACCTCTCGATCACGAAGGTCTCGGACGCCGACCTCGTTCACCTCGAAAAGCTCACGAAGATCAAGCGCCTCTCGCTGAACGGAACCCCCATCACCGACGCCGGCATCGCTCATCTCAAAGGACTCACCGAGCTCAAGAAGCTCTACCTCGTGGATACCAAGCTCACCGACGCGGCGCTCGAACAGCTCAAAGGACTCAAGGGCCTTGAGATCCTCAGTCTCGCCGGTACGCAAATCAGCGACGCGGGTATCGACCAGCTCAAGGAACTCCCCAACCTTCAGAACGTCTATATCCTGGGCACCAAGTTCAGCGACGCCGGAGCCAAGAAGCTCAAGGAAGCCCTCCCCAAAACGCGCGTCGACCTCGCCCTGAAGATCGCCGAAGACGAAGCTCGCAAAGCGGAGGAGGCCAAGAAGAAGGCCGAGGAAGAAAAGAAAAAGGCCGAAGAAGCCAAGATGAAGGCCGAGGAAGAGGCCAAGAAGAAGAAGGCCGAGGAAGAAAAGAAGATGAAAGCCGAGGAAGAGGCCAAGAAGAAGAAGGCCGAGGAAGAAAAGAAGAAAGCCGAAGAAGCCAAAAAGGCTGAAGACGCCAAGAAAGCCGAAGAAGCGAAGAAAGCCGAAGAGGCCAAAAAGGCTGAGGAAACCAAGAAGGCCGAAGAGGCCAAAAAGGCTGAGGACGAGAAGAAAGCGAAATCTTGATCTCATCGAAACGGGAGATTCCGTCCGATGCGCGAATGGGTGGATCTCCTTTTGTTGAGACGCTGGTGGCAGTATCACCCTAAAACCTCCTCATGGGTTGAATTCGTCTATCACAACTTCAACCTGTTTGAGGGGGTTGTCTGGTTCCTCATGGCGGGCCTGGTCGCGCGACGCTACCAGGCCCACCGTCATTCCTGGGTGGAAGGGATCTACGCGCTGACCTTCCTCACGTTCGGCCTTACGGATTTTCGCGAGGCGGTCGCTCTCGACTCCTGGCTGATCTGGCTGAAGCTGGTCAATCTCATCATGCTGATGAAAATCCGCGCCTGGGTCATTCGCAAGTATTACCCAACGAGCCGTCTCTTTTGAGGCGAGGTCAGCGCGGCTCAGGGTGGAGGCAGGATGTTTGGATTCTTGCGGCGGCGACAGCGACAGCATCTCAGGGACCAGCCCTTTCCCGAGGCCTGGCTCCAGATCATCGAGAAAAACGTCCCCTACTATCGCCGGCTATCCGAGGCCGATCGTCGCGAACTTCAAGGGGATGTCCAGGTCTTTCTGGCCGAAAAGCACTTCGAGGGTTGCGGAGGACTCCTTCTCACTGACGAGGTCAGGGTTACCATCGCGGCGCAGGCCTGCTTGCTGCTCCTCCACCGCGAAAACGACGACTATCACCGGCTGATCACGATTCTGGTCTACCCTAGCGCCTACGTCGCCAAGGGAATCGAGGCCATCGGCGGGGGTGTTGTGCTCGAGGGGGATCAAGCTCGACTGGGCGAGGCCTGGCAAAGCGGCGTCGTGGTGCTCTCGTGGGATGACGTCCTTCAAGGAGCGGCCGATATTCACGACGGCCATAACGTCGTTCTGCATGAATTCGCCCACCAACTCGACCAGGAAGACGGCGCCAGCGACGGCGCTCCCATTCTGGCCCATCGCAGCCTGTACATCCCCTGGGCTCGCGTCCTCAGCGCGGCCTACGAACAACTCCGATCGGACGAGCAACACCACCGCAATACCGTCCTCGACAAGTACGGCGCCACCAACCCGGCCGAGTTCTTCGCCGTCGCCACCGAATGCTTCTTCGAGAAGCCTACGAAGCTCAAGCGGAAACACCCCGAGCTCTACGAGGAATTGAAGACTTACTATCAGCAAGATCCTGAGCTCGCCGCGGCCGTCGTTCCTGACTTGGAGCCGTGAGAGATCGGACCATCAAAATGAAAGCCGGCGTCAAGAAGAACCTGGTCGGGCTCATTCTCGCCCTGGCGGCGTGCTTTGCCGTGGCGAGTCTCGGAGGGATCTGGACAAGCCAGGGACTGCGGAATTGGTATCCCGCGCTCGCCAAGCCCCCATGGACACCCCCGAACTGGGTCTTCGGACCCGTTTGGACATTGCTCTACGTGGCGATGGCGGTCGCGTCCTGGCTCGTCTGGAAACGAGGCATCGCTTCCGATGTCAAAATGCCGCTCCGCCTCTATGGCTTCCAGTTGCTTCTGAACCTGGCCTGGACCGCGATCTTTTTTGGACTCCGCCAGCCCGGCTGGGCCTTCGGGGAGATCGTCCTGCTTTGGTTATCCATCCTTGCGACCATCGTCACGTTTTGGCCGGTCAGCCGCGTCGCCTCCGGCCTCCTGGTTCCCTATGTGCTGTGGGTCTCGTTCGCTTCGGCACTCAACTTTGCGATCTGGCGACTCAACGCCTAGGCCCTGTCAGAGCTATTTCCACCGATCCTCTTTGGCGACACAATCTTGGGTAAACGACATCGATCCAGCGAGCGAAACCGTGAACGCATGCCAGAGACGTTTGACAAGGGACTGACACCCACGAATCACAGTCGGCTCTAGACCTCTCGTCATAACATGACGATAAGGGGTGAAGAGGCGAGAAGTGTTGGAGAATAACGAGGCAATCCGATGACAGACCGTCATGATGAGGGACCCCAGGTCACCCTGGAGTTGGAAGGACTCGAGCGAGACCTGGATCGAATGCTCTTCCGCCTCGATCGGCTCGGAGGGTTTTCAGACGTCGAGGGATTCTTGCGCCAGGCCCGGCGCCGTATCGCGCGGGCGCTGGTGGTCCCCAAGCCGACGGTTGCGGTGGTCGGTGCCAGCACCGATCGTAGCAAGTACGGCAACAAGGCGGTGCGTGCGTTCTTGAGCGCTGGCTTCGAGGTTTACCCGATCAACCCCAGTGCGGATTTCGTCGAGGGTCTGGCCGCCTTCGCAAGCCTGGATGACCTTCCCGTCAAGAGCCTCGATCGGGTAAGCCTCTACGTGCCCCCCACTGTCGGGATCAAACTCCTCGACCAGTTAGCCAAGAAGCAGGTCAAGGAAGTGTGGCTGAACCCCGGCGCGGAGTCTCCGGAACTGGTCAGCCGCGCCGAAGAGTTGGGCCTCAACGTGATCCAGGCCTGTAGTATCCTCGCCGTCGGCGAGCACCCAGCTCAGCTTTAGCCTTCCCTCCCAGCTCAGGGTTAAAGCCAACGCTTCCTTTTATCAATTCGATGCAGATATCGTCCACCGAAGATGGGAGCCTCAAGGAAGCTCGGTGGGCGATGTCGGTTCGATCGAGCTGCCCGCATCACGCGCGAGAAAATCAGAGGTTGATTCCTCGGCGAGGATGCGATCGCATCGGAAGACATGCATTACCAATGCCTTTGGCGTGTATGGCCCTACGAAAAGATCTCCGAACTTTCGTGAGGGGCCATTAAGGGACCAGGGGCTTTCACGAGCCCCGTCTTGTGCTGGAACTCCTGCCACCACAGGCTGGCTCGATGCTTATCCCAGGCCGCCGCACAGGCACAGTTGCCCAGGGCCACTTCGAGGCTCTCTGCGTCCGGGAACCGCTCGGAAGGGTTCTTGGCAAGGCATCGAAGAACGATACTCTCAAGGTCGGCCGGCAGGCCCTCACGGAGCTGCGACGGCGGCACGACGGGGTTGCGGGCGTGGGCGATGATGGCCTCGATGGCCGTCCCCTCGTCGAAGGGGGGCCGCCCCGTCAGCAGAAAGTAAGCGACGGCGCCTAACGAATAAATATCACTGCGAGCGTCCAGTACGCGAGCGCCGGTCGCCTGCTCGGGGGACATATAAAGGGGAGTTCCCAGGATCTGCCCTTCTTCGAGCGCATGAAGCGAAGGCGCATTCATGGCGGACGGGACCACGAGACCGAAGTCCAGCAGCTTGGCCACGTCATCCATCCCTCCTCGCCGCGCGGCGAAGATGTTGGAGGGCTTGATGTCGCGATGAATCAGGCCAGCCTCGTGGGCCTCTTGAAGAGCGAGGGCAACCTGCCGGAGCAGGTACACAGCCCGTTCCGGAGGGAGAACGCCCTGGCTCTCCACGAGATCGGCCAGGCTCATGCCCGGAAGGAATTCCATGACGTAGTAATACGTCCCTTCCTCCGTCCGGCCGTAGTCGAAGATCTCAACCGTGTTGGGATGCGAGAGCGTCGCGTTGATCCTGACCTCGCGCTCGAAGCGCTCCAACGTCCCCGCGCGGAGTACCACGGCCGGCCGGATGAGCTTCACCGCGCATGCACGCTTCAGGAGTTGGTGCTCGGCGAGATAAACTTCTCCCATGCCGCCGGCGCCGATGAGCTTTCCCAAGCGATATTGGCCAAACTGGCGAGCTTCGACCACCTGGAGCCTCAGGCGAGAAAGGGTGTGGGCTCCGAACGAGGAAATGGCGGCCAGCGTGATCAGGAAGACGGCGTCGAGACCGAACACCACCAGGGGCATTCGCCCGTCGCTGCGTAATTCCCCCACCCACCTCACCGCTTCGGGATGCTGCAGGTGGACCGCCAGCAAGGTGGAGAGCGGCAAAATCGCCAGCAGCCCCGAAATGACCGCGGCCCGCCTCCAACTCTTTGGAACGTAGATGCAATCCGTCAGCATGAGCACCGACGTGAGCAACACCACGTTCTTCATGATCAACTGAACAAACATACGATCTTCGAGCAACGTGCGATCGATGAGGGCGCGTGACTCATAAATGATCAGCAGCCCCGCAAGCGCAATGATGACCCCAATTTCGATGATGCGCAATCGCTCGATCGAAACCTGGCGGCTCGAAAGCAAGATGCTGACACCAAGGAGGCCCATGCACACGACCGCCAGGGGAATCAAGATCGCGGTAAGGCTCACAGCCAGAACCACGGGCCTGACGAACAGCATGACGCCGAAGATCAGGACATAGATCAACGGCAGCTCACGAAGGCGTGACTGCACGAGTGAGCGCGTCTCATCGGCGACACGGTTCCCCATCCCCGACGCGATGGCCGCTTTGGGAGAGAAACCGTCCGCCCCTTCCGTGGATATTTCCGGCGGCTTCGGGTTCTGGAGATCAACACCCCCCAACGGCGGAATGAGTCCAGGGGGTCTCCAATCCACCGTTGCATCCAGGCGCGGGCCTAACACCGCAGGCTGCGCCAGGAAGCCGCTCTGATTCGCCTTGGTCTCCTGGGCGAGCAGGAACTCGATTTCCGTAAACAATTGCTCATCGCCACCACAAGCTTTGCGGAGCCATGTGACACGTTCGTCGGGGGGGATTCGCAACGTCTCGTCAAAGAGGTCGTCGATCTTGCTCCAACGTTCGGGATTCACTCGCCTCTCCCCTCCCGCAACTGGCCGTGCAGCCAGGCACGAGCCAATCGACAGTCTCGCTCGACGGTCACCACCGAGATTCCGAGGGCAGCGGCGATCTCGGCTACCGTCAGACCTCCAAAGTAGCGGAGCGTCATGGCCTGGCCTTGCCGTTCATTCAAGGCCGTGAGTCGTATGAGAGCCTCATGCACGGCGGCCACATCGAGATCCTGTGCCTCGAAGTAATCCACCAGTGAATCCAAGGGCACACGCTCCCACTTTCCACCTCGCCGCCCCGCGGCTCGCCGTCTGGCGTGATCCACCAAGATCTCACGCATAGCCCGGGCCGCCGCCGCGAACAAAAAGTTGCGATCCGGAGCCCGATCAAAGACCGCTTCCCCCAACATTCGCATCACGGCTTCGTGGACGACGGCCGTGGGGGAGAGTGTATGACCGGCTCTCTCACGCTGCATCATGCGTCCCGCCACCTGGCGCAACTCATGATACATCCTGGAGATAACCTCACCGCGCGCACCATCATCGCCCGCTCGAGCCCGCTCGAGGATCAAGGTCAATTCCGGAAGCGCCTTCGATTCCATCGGGCCTCCGAAAAAACGATGAAGGGTTTCGGTCCCATTATTCGCGGGATAGTTAGAAGGAACAAGAAAGGCACCTTCGGGTGCGACTCAGCGACGAGTTGGTTCTGGTCGGAGCCCTTTCCCGACGTCTTCTTTGAGAAAGCAAGACAATGCTTGATCTCGTGCTTTGGAGTGCATACATGGCGCTCACTCCGATGATTTTACATCTCGGCACGAGGCTCTTTGCACTGATTGCGGGGGCTCTCAGACGACCGGCCGACCCATTCCTCGTGCTCCATCGTGATCGAGCGATCATGATTCGCCACACTCCTTCCCACATCCGTTCAGCGGAGGGCGCCCGACATGTGCTTTGACGGTATCCCCGCCGACTCTCGCTATGCGGAACTGGTGTCTGAGTTCCCCCTGATGTCGATCCATGATGATCGATCGTACCGCAAAGCGCTCCACATCCTCGACCACCTCTTCGCCCTCGAGAAAAAAAAGACGCGTGGTGAGTTGGAGTACTTTCGCGCCCTCGCTCGCATTGCCCACCGCTATGAAGTCGTCAACGGGATGTTCAAATCCGAGGAAGCCCTTGGCCTGCTAGAAGTTCCGGCATAAAACGCTGACATCGAGACACGCGATCTATCCGCGAGCCCCCCAATCCTGCTGCACATCCCCCCCGCAGTGGGACCTCTTCCACGAGGGGCGTGTTTATCTCTCCGAAGGTGCCTTTCCCACCCGCAAGCACTCGCGGGCTGTTGATATACCAAAAGTGAAGCGTCTGAGACGAAGTTCCCGCCTCAAATCCCTTCTCGAAAGCCTGGCACCAAAATCCGCTCGCAGCAGACTTGCCTTCAAGGGCCGAATTTCTCGGCGCTCCTATCGCGACGGTGTGACACATTCCGCCGGCTCTCCATTCTCTCGGTGAGCGAACCTGAACCGTCGCAACCTGCGTGCGATTCATTGAGCGCGGGAAGAAAACCGCTTATCTTGTAGCCTCGCGGCCATGTTCCTGGCTCGCTTCAGGATGCCCCGCGTAAGGCGCGGGGCTCTGCGCGAGGCAAACCTTGCGACCTCACCGCGACACGCCCGCCCAAGAAACATTTGCGAACCACGCCAGGGCCTTTGACCCATGAATCATTCGAAGTTCGGTCGCCTCTCGCTGGTTTTCCTCCTGACCGCGTGTCTCTCTCCCACGCTCGTTGCCCAGGAGCCCTCCAAGGAACTGGCCCGAAAGCTGTTGGCCTTGCCCCCAAGACCCAAGCGCCCCGCGTTGCCACCGAGCCGGCTGCCGCTTGCGTTTCTCAAGGGCGAACGCATCGCGTTCGTCGGGAACTCCACAGCCGAACGTATGAACCTGTTCGGCCACTTCGAAACGCTGCTTCACCTGCGCTTCCCTGACAAAGAGCTGGTCGTCCGCAACTTCGCACGCCCCGCGGATGAAGTGGGAATCCAGCAGCGATCGAACGACTACACGGCCCTGGACGATCCTCTTGCCGCGTTCGGTGCCGACACCTACTTCTGCTTCTTTGGCTTCAACGAGTCCTTCGCAGGTCCCGAGGGGGTTGAGAAGTACAAGGCGGAGTACCACAAGTTCATCGATCGGGTGACAAGCCAGTATCCACGTGACGATGAAAAGTCTCCGCCCCGTTTTGTCCTGATCTCCCCCATCGGGTTCGAGCCCACCGGCGATCCTCTCTTGCCCAGCGGCAAGACGGAGAACGAACACCTGGAGCTCTACTCCAAGGCCACGGCCGAAGTCGCGTCCAAGCGAAGCATCGCCTTCGTCGACCTTCTGGCCTCAGCGCTCGGCGTGATGACGTCTGAGCCTGGCTTGCAGCTAACCATCAACGGCTGCCACTTGAACGAACGAGGAGATCGGGAGATCGGCCGACTGCTCGACGAAGCCCTGTTTACCGAGCCGTCCTCCGCCAGCGTGGGGAGCGAGTCGTACGAGAAGATCAGGGCCGCCGTTAACGACAAGTCCTGGGTTCACCTTCAAGATTATCGCATGCTCAACGGCTGGTACGTTTATGGCGGCCGGCGCACCTGGGACACGGAAACGTTTCCTCGCGAGTTCGTCAAGATCCGCAAGATGGCCGAGCAACGTGATCGTTACATCTGGAACCTCGCCCAGAAGAAGCCGGTTTCTGGCACCCCGGATGATTCGCAGACGGGAGAGCTGTTCGTCCCCACCACGCGCTTCGGCGAGCCTCGTCAGAAATACTCCGAGGCCGACACGCTCCGCTACTTGAGCCCAGAGGAACTCGTCAAGGTGACGACCGTTCCTCCCGGCTTTGCGATCGTCCCCTTCGCCGACGAAACGAAGTTTCCGGAAATCGCCAAGCCCGTTCAGCTCAATTTCGACAACAAGGGGCGCCTATGGGTCTCTTGCATGCCGACCTATCCTCAGTGGAAGCCAGGGGACCCGAAGCCGAATGACAAGCTCGTCATTCTTGAAGACACCGACCACGACGGCCATGCCGACAAGTCCAAGGTCTTTTATGACAAGCTGCAATGCCCCACCGGCTTCGAGTTCTGGAACGGCGGTGTGCTGGTGGTCGACCAGCCAAGGCTTCTCTGGCTGAAGGATACGGATGGCGACGATAAGGCCGACCAGGTCGTGCACCTAATCGATGGTTGGGCGACCGACGACACCCACCACACCGCCAACGCCTTTGAGTGGAGCCACGGCGGCTACTTGCACATGCTCGAGGGCATCGCGACCAGCACGACCCTCGAAACTCCCTGGGGGCCGCACCGAAGCCAGGGGATCGGTGGAGCCTATGTTCTGGATCCCAAGTCACTCAAGATCCGCCAATTCGCTCTCCCCGGTCAGTACAACTCATGGTGCTATGTCTTCAACAACTGGGGGCAGGGGATCGTCGGCGACGGAACAACCGCCAACCAGGCGTGGGACACTCCTCTCTCCGGAGCCCAGTTCCGTGGCCGCACCGGCCTGAACATGGTCTTCAATAACGAGGGTATGCGTCCCGCGCTCGGCAACGAGTTCCTCATCTCCCGGCACTTCCCCGACGAGGTCCAGGGCCAGTTCACCTACGCCTGCGTCATCAACATGAACGGCATGCCCCGGTTCACCCTCAAGAACGACGGCGGCGGCTATTCCGGCCATCGCCTCAAGCATGCCGACGGCGCACCTGATGACTTGATCCAATCCAAGGATAAACACTTCCGGCCTGCCGATCCTCAGATCGGCCCCGATGGCGCCCTCTGGTTCGGCGACTGGGCCAACGCTTTGATCGGCCACATGCAATACAGCCAGCGCGACCCCAATCGCGACCACACCCGGGGCCGCATTTACCGGCTCGTCTATCCCGATCGCCCTCTCGTGACGCCCGTCACTCAGTTTGGCAAGCCGGTACCCGAGTTGCTCGAGCAGTTGCGCGCCTACGAGTGGCGGACCCGCTATCGCGCCCGCCGCGAGCTCCATGACCGGCCGGCTGAAGAGGTCGCCGCCGCGGTTAAGACGTGGGTTGCTGGGCTCGACCCCAAGGACGCGGATTTCGACCGCCTTCGTTGCGAGGCCCTCTGGGTCCTGCAATCGCAGCATCGGCTCGACAAGGAGCTCGCCACTCTTGTGCTCAAGGGTGCAGGGGCCTTCGAAGCCCGAGCCGCGGCAACGCGCATTGTTGCCGACGAGCGTGCGGACTTCCCCCAGGCTCTCGAGTTGCTGATCATCGCCTCCAAGGATCAGCATCCCCAGGTTCGAACCGAGGCGGCTCGCGGCCTTAGCTTCTTCGCCGAACCCAAGGCAACCAGCGCACTTATGAGCATGACCGAGTTGCCGGCCGACTATTGGTGCGATTACACCATCCAGCAGGCGCTCGGAGCCAACGAGAGCGTGTGGCGTACCGATTACCTCACCGGCAAAACTCCGAGTGCCTCTCGCGCCGCCACGATGATTTCGCAGATCATGGCGGCCTCGCACTCGGGTTCAGCGGCTCTCCCCTTCCTTCAAACGCTCCTGAGCGCGACCCCGAAACCTGAAGAGGAGCGCAACAAGGCGATGACCGGCCTGGCGGCGCTGAAGGGAGACGTGAATCGAGGACGCCAGGTGTTCGTTCGTAATTGCACGTCGTGCCACCGCGTTGGCAATGGCGAAGGCCGAGACTTTGGTCCCAACCTCTCGGGCGTCGCCAAGCGGTTGCCTCGCACCAAGATCGTGCAATCCGTGATCGAACCCAACGCGGATGTCGATCCGAAGTATCGCTCCACGGTGGTCATCACCACCGACGGCGCCGTGATCGCAGGCCTCCTGGTCAGTGAAAACGCCCAGGAAATCGAGATCTTCGACGGCAAAGCCGCCACGAAGATTCCCCTAACCCGGATCGAAGAACGTGCTCAGCGTGCCCAAAGCAGCATGCCCGAAGGCACGGCGTCCACGCTGGCCCCCTCGGAATTCGTCGACCTGATCGAATACCTGGGTGCCCAGCAGCAAGACCAGCTCGTCCCCAAGCCCAACAAGTGAGATTGAGCTTCCTCGCTCGTTCTCGACAGACTTTCTCGCGTTCTCCAGCGACGGGGTCTGACCGCTCTATTTGAGTGGTCAGACCCCCGCTTTTATTGAAGACACCCCACCTCGAGTTCCAGGAAATGCTTCGTCGTCAGGACAGGTAACCCTCTATTCTCCAAGCCTTTCCCTCTTTGCTCTCCTTGCGATTTCGCTCGACGTGCCTTCTGCTGTAATCGGCGAATGCGTATAATCAGAACTCGATTATCTCGAGAGCCTAGCCTCAACGATCATTGCCAAACAGTTGCGCTAAGTCCACCCAGAGGTTCGAGGTTGGCCATGGCCATAACTTCTCGCAAATCTTCCAAGAACAGGATCGGCCAGCAGTCCAAGGCTTTGCCCAAGTCCACACCAAAATCGAACAAAGATTCCGGAACCACTTCTCTGGCAGAGCAAGCGCGCCGAGCGTCGATCCTTCTAAAACACATCAGCGATACTACCCGATTTCAGTTGATCCAGCTCCTCACCAACGATGAGTATGACGTCGGCACTATCTGCGTCCGCCTGGGGATGGACCGATCTGTCGTTAGTCACCATCTCGCTTTGTTACGTCACGGCCGCATCATCTCCTCGCGGCGAAAAGGCGCAAAGAATTACTATGATCTGACGGAGAGAGGCCGTGCACTCGCGGAGGTCGCTGAGAGTCTGCTAAATGAGAACACACCTGTGCATCGAGTCGGGTTCTCCGAATCGGCTCCTAGAAAGACAGCCGACTCTCCAGGAACCTCCAATTCTGAACCGGCTAGTCACGAGAGCCAAAGTACAGAGGAAGTGCACCGCGGCCCAATGAACCGTCGACGCATCGACTTGATCTTCAAGAAAAATCGAGGTGGCTTGAACGACATGGAGCGTTCCGAGTTGGAACATCTCCAGGCTCTCTCTCTCGCTCAGATGCAGCGGGAATTCCCTGCGCCCCCCCTCATCGGTGAGAGGCTCAAGAAAATCGAAGAGCGTCTTCGCAGTGATCGGACCACTAAAAAATGACGGTGTTTGCCCCTTTCGCGTATCCCATTTCCACTCATCAACGTCGACACGCACCCGCTGGATACCGAAACTATCAAAGTTACAAACCTTGGCTGAGGGACGAATTCACGTTTCGCTGCGTCTATTGCCTGGAGCGAGAACGCTGGTACCCTAGCCGCGCGGCAGCTTTCTCGGTTGACCACGTCATTCCGCAAATCGTCGACCCCACTCGGATCTGCGATTACGAGAATTTGGTCTATGCCTGCTTGAGATGCAATTCTATCAAGCAGAGTCGAGCGTTGCCCGATCCGACCCAAACGTGCTTCGCAGAATGCCTGTCCATCGACGAGGACGGAACAATTCTCGCTTTGAATTCGGACGGGAAAAATTTGATCGACATTTTACATCTGAATGAATTGCCGATTCTCGAGACACGAAGAAACTACCTCAAGTTAGCAAATCTTAAGCTTCAATACCCCAACGACCCCGAAGTTCGGAACCTCTTCTTGAACGCCTTTGGCTATCCAAACGATCTTCCAAACCTGACAGCAAAGAAAATGCGGGGTGGCGCTCAGCCTAAATCCGGCCGAGCTGTCACGTACTACCAGTTACGCCAGCAAAATCAGCTTGACGAGGTCTATTGAAAACTTTTACTCATTGGAGATAACGCTTGGGCAGTTCACAACGAGCGGCGAGAGTCAGAACAGCTGGCTTTGGTATCGACGGCCGTTCTGGGTCAGACCCCTTGAGAACGACTCTAACGTCTCCGGAATCTGTCTTCGGAGGCTGAAAATGAAATCACTCGCAGAGCCCTTGAAAGCCAGCAGCAGCGCAGGTTCGGCACGTCCAATCCCAAACACATAAAGCTTGCGTTCTGGCAATAGATGGTCCGTAATGCCGAGGAGGCTCGGTTGTGCGACGAATCTAAGGCCCCTGCCTTGCACACCGTACAGTCTCCGCAAGGTGGTCGGACAGGATGGCGACTACTCGAGGGGGCCAACTTGGAACTTCGATCGGATAGGGGCAACGCGTACGCCGTATCCTATTGATATAATAATTTGTATCGCTGGCAAATGCGAGGATTACTATAATATCGATTTCTTCTTACATAAAGATTTAATTGTTTTTTATCTGAGCGGATCCACTGAGATCTACGGCTACCCACAGGACATATTCCCTCCCATCGACTTCTACAGCGCCACCCTGCTTGGCGACCGCATGATCGTAATTGGGTGTGGCGGATACCGTGACGAACGCCATCCGGGAGCGACACCAGTTTTCGCTCTCGACCTGGCCAGCTATCGCATGGAACACCTGCCGAGCCATGCAGAGCTTCACGGCTGAATCTTCCGGCATGAGGCGGAGGCTGGCCCGGACGGGATCGTCATACGCGGCGGAGAGATCTACGAGAAGATCAACGGGACGCCACGGCTACGGCACAACTTTGACAATTTCTTATACGAGCCTAGCACTAGGAGGTGAAGCAATTCACCGATCGGCATGACGTCAATTCTCGATACGCGACGAGGGAAGTAAGCCGTTCATGAAGGGACGACCCTTCAGAGGCTGCAGCGGAACAGAAGGCGAGTCCTGGAAATGTGGGCCCTTGGATATTCCTAATTTCTATTAAATGTTCTTTCATATAGATTATTTGCATTCACGGTATTTCGAGTACGAGCCTGCCATAACCGAGGAGTTCTCTCTCGAAGACCGCATTCTCGTTGAGGGGATACCCGCCTCCATCAAAGTAGAGTCCTTCACTATCAAAGTCATCTCGAAGGCGACGTGGACAGAACTCTGGCAACAGCATTGGCTGAGGACATCAAAGCAAGCGTCGAGGCAGAAACGGGGCGGCGACATCACTGCTGGTCGCGAACGCATTTCTCGATGAGTGTCGGAAGTTGTGGTTTCAGGAAACCTCTCTGTATTTACGATGAGTGTGGATTCGACCAACTGTCGGATCAGACGGTGGGAACCGTACCACCGTCAATGACGTACTCGCTTCCTGTGATGGCCGAAGCCCGGTCGGAGGCCAGGAAAGCGATGAGTTCAGCGACTTCATCGGGTCGGGCGGGACGGCCAAGTGGGATACCGCCGAGTGAGTCCATTAGCCTGGCTCGCGCGGCCGTCATATCGGTTCCCCCTTCTTCGGCCAAGCGCTCAACGAGGGCGACAGCCGCCTCCGTTTCGGTGTAGCCAGGAGCCACGGAATTCACCCGAACGCCTCGCGGGCTCATCTCCTTGGAAAGCCCTTTGCTGTAGTTGCTGAGCGCGGCCTTCGCAGCGGCATAGGCCAGCGTGGCTTGGTGGAGCGGTAACGTTCGCTGGATTGACGAGACGTGGATGATGACGCCCGAGCCCTGTTTGAGCATCGCGGGTAGGAAGCCACGATCTAACCGGACTGCCGAAAGGAGATTCACGGCGAGTGTCCGCTCCCAATGGTCGTCGGTCAATACCAACGCTCCACCACTCGGCGTGGTTGAACCACCGACAGAGTTGATCAAAATATCGAGCCCTCCGAATCGTTCAAGAACGACCTGGATGACCTGGTCGCACCCATCGCGAGTGCTCACGTCCGCCCGGATAAACGGAGCCGATGACCCGGCGGTTGGTATCGATCTGGCGGTGGTCACGACCGTAGCGCCACCGTCGGCGAGCCGCCTCGTCACCGCCGCGCCGATGCCCTTGGTTCCACCAGTGACGAGCACTCGTTTTCCCTGGAACTCGCCCCGGCCACCTGTTTGTTCTGACTGCATCGTTACCTCCGATCTTTCGTCTCGGCAATTTACGCGCCTTGGTTTCCTTTGTAAAGTAGGTTCTCATAGTAAAGTAAGTCTACCTGGAGGAAGCATGGCCAGACGAGAAAGTCCAGCGGAAAATACACATGAGCCGCTTGCGAAACTGTTGAGAATTCTCTCCAGCCCGTGGACGCTGCTCCTGCTTCATCGGCTACACATTGAGGGACCGAAGCGATTCGGCGAATTGAAGCGTCGGCTCGGTGGCATTTCGACCAAGACACTCACCGATCGGTTGCGAATGCTCGAATCCGAGGGGTGGCTGACCCGGCATTACGAGCCCACGGTCCCGCCGCAGGTCACCTACGCCATCACCGAGAAGGTGCTGGAACTCGATGGCGTCATGCAGGAACTCGACCGCATTGCCGAGCGTTGGTACGGCAAAGAAACTAAGAAACGTTGATCCGTGCGATGTATCAGCATTCAGCGCAAGATAGTGCGTCGCGTGGATCGCTCAACAACGTTGCGCTCGCAGGCAACATGACCACGATTAGGAATACAGCGCCACTGCAGCGTGATCGGATGACAAGACATGATCAGAACTTTTAACAGCAGGCACTGATGAACGATTGGGATCCGTGACTTACTTTGATCGCATTGAACGCAACGGAGAGCGACAGTTACCACCTAATTATTGTGGCTCGCGGGATTTCGCGATGTCTCCTTTTCCGCCCGTTTGATGCGAACCTCACCGCTGTTTCATCGGAGTCGATTATTCGGTTGTGGCCAGATTTATCCCGCGTTACGATTTTCACCGGACCAGCTCATCCTCTCCGAGGAAAACCGAGCATGACGAGCTACTTGTTCGACTTCAATGCGGCGCGAAAGATCCTCTACAACGGCGCAAGAGCGTTTTTTACGCGGGTGCGAGCCAAATTCCCCCACGAGGCTCTCTACGTTTATAACGCGATCGGCAGCGACGACGATGCCAAGCTGGTACACTTCGTTGCCAATTCTGAACAGCATTTTGAAGAGGCCGCCGCCAAATATTTGGCCGATGAGAGAACGGTGAAATCACATCGAGAAAAGGGGTTTCACCACCAGGTTTTCTACTACAAATGGGGTTTCCCTGAGTGGGCTTACCAAGGCGGCGAGCGCGACATCGAAGGGTTCTATGAACTGGTCGAGGCGGCTGAGATCGAAGACGACGAGGAGAATGATTTCGACGCACCTGGACCCGAGGTTAATGTCGATCTCAGGGCCCAATCGTACGCGGCTGCGGTGCTGGCGCTGCGTGACCTTGATTCCGAAGGCTTCTTCGGTTCCGGTGCCGAGCGCGAAAAAGTCACGGTATTCTTCTCGGTCATCGATTCACCCGAAGTGTACTGGCTCCAAAATGAGTCGGCCCGACTCTTGAACCCGCCAGCGGTTTACGAGCGGTTTTACGCCGAATGGCTGCCGGCGATGACCACCGAAGAGGATCTTGCGAAAGAGCGCGAACAACCAAGCTCCGTTCACAAAGCATTCTCGTTGATTATTTCTGAACATTCGTAGTTGATTCACAAGCAATTGTGCTCATCGCCAGGACAACATCGTCGTCCCGGCGTCGCCGCCAAGAGAGCCAGCAATTCTCCTTGAGCCCTGCCGCATTCGTGTTAGCGTTGCCGCCGCGTTGCAATAACGTAGCGCTCGGGGTGACAAGACACCGTTAGAACTTTTTATAGCCACAGTCAACGGCTCGGAGGCCAAGCTGTGGAGGCGGTCCAAGACGCAAGCTCCGATCCGCGTTGACCTTCCTGTGCCGCGATCGCAGTCCATGTAGCCAGTGATAGTTCGGCGGCCACTTGCTACACAGCACACACGCCGCCATCTACTGGAAGGGTATGGCCGGTGACGTAGCGGGATTCGTCGGATAGCAGCCACACCACGGCATCAGCGATTTCGTCCGGCTGGCCGATCCGACCCATCGGCACGAAGGAGGCGTAGCTGTGCGGGTCGCCGCCAGTCCCCTTGTGCAACAACGGTGTCTCGACCGGGCCGGGGCCGACTGCATTCACCCGGATGTTCCGCTTGGCATAGTCCAAGGCCGCAGCCTTCGTCATCCCGGTGACGGCGTGCTTGGTGGCGACGTACAGCGACCAGCCCGGATAGCCGTTCAGCCCGAAGATGGACGACGTGTTCACGATGCTTCCGCCGCCCGTCTTCAACATCTGCTCGATCTCGTATTTCATCGAGAAGAACACGCCCTTGATGTTCACGTCGAACAGCACCCCGGCCTTGTCGGTGTCCTGTTCATGCAGCGGCACTTGCTCGCCGTCCATCCCGGCGTTGTTGAACGCCACGTCCAGCCGCCCGAACTCGGCAACCGCTCTGTCCACCAACGTCTTCACCTCGGTTGGCTTGCTCACATCGGTCTTCTGGAACACGGCTCGGCCTCCGGCCTGACGGATGAGGGCCACGACTTCTTCGCCCTTGGCTGTATCCCGGTTGCCGATGACCACGACCCCCCCAGCTTTCGCCATCGCCAACGCCGTCGCCCTGCCAATCCCGGTTCCGCCCCCGGTCACGATCCCCACCTTGTCCTTCAAGCTCGCCATTGTCTTCCTCCGTCGTGGGAGTCAGTTGAACTGTGAACGGTTGCCAAGCCGTTGGCCGTGAACCCGCAGTTGCTCACCGTAGCCCAGTTGGCCGGGTTCCCACCGCCGCAGCGCTTCGACCACATCCAAGTTGGCGGCGGCCAGGCAATCTGCTAAGGCGATTGCATTCGCCGCAGCCTTGGCCGTACTCGCCGCCGTGTGAGGCCGGGGGACGAACGCCGCATCCCCGGTCAGGCACACCCTGCCGAACGCCATTCTCGGCACGGCGAGATCGTGGATGGTCTGCACGAACGGCTCCGTGGTCGCCTCCACCAGCCGCAAGAACGACGGCGGCAACCTGCTATTGGCTTGGTCGTGAAGCCAATCAGTCATACCGAGCGAGACAAACCCTTGCGGGACGGAATACTCCCTCCGCCGCTCGTCTTTGTCGGTGAGTACCCGGTTCAGCTCATCGCCAGGGGCGGCGTTCAAGTACCACACCCAATTCAGCCGCCGCTGGCCGGGCGTCAGCGACCCGTTCGGGCCGGGGATGAGGTAGCAGAGGATGTGGGTGTGGCGGGCTTGGAAGAAGGTGAACCGCCCGGCGAACTCAGCGGCGAGATCGGGGACGTCGTCTTCCAGAACGACGCCTCGCCATGCGACGTAGCCGGCATACTCCGACTGTACGTCCGGCAGGAGTTGCTGCCGCACCGTCGAGCCAGGACCATCCGCACCGATCAGCAGATTGCCCGTCACGTCGGGGCCGCCTTCGAACTGGGCCGTTACGATCTCGTCGCTCGCATTGAACCCCGTCAGCCGAACACCAGCGTGATAGCGGTCCTCACCAAAGGCGGCACGCAGCTTCCGGTACAATGCGTCCCAAGATGTCATCGCCTGCGGCATCGGCCCTTCCTGGGCGACGGAACCGTCCGCATGGAGGTAGCGGCGCGTATGGACAGGGACAACGACCGACTCCAACGGGGCGACGTCGTAGCGAGTCAGGAACTCTGCGACTTGTTGCTGGAAGACGATGCCCGCACCCCTATCCTGCATCAGCCCGGACGACTTCTCGTAGACATCAACCTCACAGCCGAGCGACCGTAGGGCAATGGCGTCGAACAGCCCGCCGAGCGAGCCTCCGACCACCATCACCCTCCGAGCCTGGCCATGTCCACTCAACATATAGGCTTCCTTCCCACCCCGATCTCGCAGACGCTCGCCTCGTTGTCGGATGGTGCAACGGCTTGATTGAAGGCGACAAGGAAATCGGTCGGCTGCCGCGCCCCGGAGAGGGCCAGCGTGCCGTTGATGACATAGAACGGCACGCTCCGCACTCCAGCGCGATGGGCTTGTTCCTCCGCCGCCTTCATCGCCGCCACGCCGTCGTCGCCTCTTAGGAGGGCGCTGGCCCGGCTTCGATCCAGCCCTGCATCACTCGCCACGTCCAGCAGTGTCTGGATGTGGGCGATACCCCGGCCTTCCGTGAAGTATTCCCGGAACAGGGCTTCGACCACGGCATCCTGCACGCCGTCCTGCTCTGCCAACCAGATAAGCCGGTGGGCGTCGAGCGTGTTGGGCGTCCGCTCGATTTTGTCGAAGGCGAACGAGATCCCCTCTTCATAGCCCGCCGCCGTCACTTGTGCATCGAGGGCGAGCGACCGTTCCCAACTGCCAAACTTGGAGGACCGGTATGCCTTGCGGTTTATGCCCGCCTTCGGCATCTGCGGATTGAGTTGGAATGGATGCCACCGTACCCGCACGTCCCGTGCAACAAGGGCAATGGCCTTCTCCAGCCGCCGCTTGCCGATGTAACACCAGGGACAGATTACATCCGAAATCACATCGATCGTCGTCATAGCCTTTCCCCTGGGCCAATAGTAGGATGCTAGGGCGCGGAATGACAAGTAGGTACTTCCTAGTTCCCAAGGCGCCATCGGAAACTATGGACGAGAAACCGACGATTTACGACGAGAACTACCCGTCCCGCCGCCTGCTGGATGTGATCGGGGATAAGTGGAAGCCAATCGTCCTCATCATTCTCGGCAAGGGCACGAAGCGGTACGGCGAGCTGCAACGGTGCCTGCCCGATGTGTCGAAGAAGATGCTGACGCAGACGCTCCGAGCGCTGGAAAGCGACGGGTTGCTCAAGCGGACGGTTTACGCAGAAGTGCCGCCAAAAGTGGAGTACGAATTGACGCCGTTGGGCCAATCCTTCTTGGAGCCGGTGATGGCGTTGTGCCAGTGGGCTTCCGACCACGGGGACGATCTTGATGCCGTCCAATCCTGCCGAAAGAAGTCGCTGCGGCGGAAACGACCTCTGCAGGGTGACGATTAGGATCGCCACCCGCCTTTGAACTCATTATCTCGCCGTGCGCCAATGGTTTGCCGCGATATCTGAAAATGCCCCCGACAGAGCGGGTTCAGTTTGAACTGGATTGATAAGCAAGAAGACCGCGGGAATTGCAGCAGAAAGGCCTCTCGGTACTTTCCCGGCGAGGTTCCGTGAATTGACAAATCGGGGCAACAGGATTTGTACCGAAGCTAAGCCACGTTTGGCCCGGTCCAGAACCTCAACGCTTCGCGCTGATCTGGATGGTTGGCACGCCAGTGGGAAAGGCTCCGGTGAAAAAGTCTTTCATCGAGCCGTCGAACTGGGCCACGCGCACGGCACCCCATGTGGATTGGTCACCCGTCGCGTAGTAGAGATAGGTCTTGCCTTCCCACTCGAACAGGTCCACATCTGAGTTATTGATACCTTCTCCCTCGGAGGCTTCGAGAATGGGGTTCAGAGGACTGAGCTCCCAGTCAGCGAGATTCTTGGAACGGGCGAGAAACGAGATCCAACCTTTGTGACCAGGGATCGCCTGGTGCAGATAAATGACATAGTAATAGGGAGCCACGTAACGGATCACCGGACAGGCGCTGTACTCCTGGTTCGCGCCGGTGAAGACCAGGCCCGGGAGTTTGTTCCACGTGGACAAATCCTTGGAGCGGGCGAACTTGAAACAGAAGCTCACGGGCTTATTGGACTCGTAGGCCATCAGGTAGCCCTGATCGTCCTTGCAGACCGAAACATTCAAAAGCGCTTCGCCGGGGTCTTTCTTTACTGCAAGCTCGCGGCGCCAGGTCTTCAGGTCGTTTGATGAGAAGCGGTAGATGTCGTGGAACCAATCCTTGTTGCCCTCGCTGGCAAAGACATTGATCTCGGCCCCGTTCACAAACGCATTGGCAAAGGAGTGTCCTTCGCCAAACCGTGATACCTCATCACCCGTTGTGAGATCGCGAATGTAGAGATGCATGTTCTTCGCGTATTCATCGGTATGAGCTTTGGTGTCGTTGCGATGATTGAGCACCAGAAGCGGCCGCCCCTTGAAGACAATGGGGGTGTTTTCCATCGCTTGAGGAAGTGCGAAGGGCAATTTCACGAGCCGAGGACGTGAAGGCGAGGTAGACTCCTGGCCCACAAGCCGGGGAGGAGCGATCTGCGCAAAGAGATCTGCGGGCCAGAGGCCAATGCGCTCGAACCCGGACGGAATGGACTGCTTGAATTGCACGTAGGCTTTCACCGCGCCTTTTGTGGTATAGCTCACAGCCTTCGAGGCATCCCCCGTCGTGAAGACGCTGTAACCCGCCAACGTGCAGTCTTCCAGGTCCACGTGAAGGCGGCCGTGGGGAGCATGCCCCTGCGTACAAATGATGCCCGTGGAGAGCCCTCCCATTTCGGGCTGCGTGAAATTGAGGACGACCATGCGGCAATCCACGAACCTGGCCCGTGCACACTTGCTGGCATAAGACATGCCTACGGCATTGTCGGGATGGACCAGCGTGCAGTCCTCAAAAACGGCGTGTGGATGCTCGGGCATCGACGTCTCCCAGCCTCCCATCAAAACGGCGGCCGAGTCTCCGACCCAATCGAGAGCGAGAAAGTAGCAGCGCCGAAAAAGGCTAGGTTCGTTCTTTCGGACAGTTGGGTAAACCACGCCGCCGCCAAAAGCCCGGCCAGTTCCGACGCAGTCTTCAACCACCACGGTGAAACCTTCGCCACTCTTGTTGGTCAAATCCCAAAACAAGCCGGCGTCTCCACCAGCAACGTAAAGGTGACGCAACTTCCAGCGATCCCAAACAATACTTGAAAAAGTTTCTTGATGATTACCCGTGGGCCAATGTTTGTCCGAAGCGCGGAACGCACTCCACCAGTCCCAACTCTTGAATCCCTTTTGAGGGTCGCCAGAATCGACCAGCCCCCAGCCCTTTACCCCCGACCCGAGACGGCCGTCGAAATCGCAGATCAACGCGTTATAGGCACCGGCGGCCCCTTTGTGAGACGGTGCCAGATTCGCCTCGAGGTAGGTGTCCGGCCGTATGATAATTTGGTGCCCGCCCTCGCCGTCAGGTATGGCGTCAAGCGCCGCCTGAATCGAATGCAAGGCTGTTTTCCAACTTCGCCCGTCGGAGTTGTCCCCTAACTTGGAGACATAAAGAGTTACCCCACGCCGTCCCGTATAGTCCGGGGCCGTCGGGTCCCATGAAGCGGCACGAGCAGGCGACGGCACAGACATCGCCGAAAAAAGAAACGTGGCGACAACGAGACGATGGACCCAGACAAGGCGCATGCGGATCACTCTCTCGATTTCCTGAGGAAGCGAAGCGGCTTCAGCAACGTGAAGCCGAGCCAGTTCTCGTGATATCTATTACATGTTTTCAGGCGAGAATCTTCTCAATAACTTGACCGTGTACATCGGTCAAACGGCGCTCGATGCCGTTGTGATAGAAGCTGAGACGCTCGTGGTTCAGGCCAAGCAAATGCAGGAGAGTGGCGTGGAGATCGTAGATCGTCGTGATATTTTCCACCGCCTTATGCCCCAGCTCATCCGTGGCTCCGTAGCTGAAGGCCCGTTTGACCCCGGCGCCGGTCATCCACACCGTGAAGCCGTCTGGATTGTGGTCGCGCCCGCTCGCCCCTTTCTGGAACGTGGGCATCCGACCGAACTCAGTGGTCCAGACCACGAGGGTATCTTCAAGCAATCCACGCTGTTTCAAATCGCGGATCAAGGCAGCGGCGGGGCGATCGAGGATCGGAGCGTGAATGTCATATTGCTCTTTGAGCTTGCGATGCCCGTCCCAATTTCCGACGCCTTCTCCCATGGCGTAGGAGCCGTTGAAGACTTCAACGAAGCGAACTCCGCGCTCGAGAAGTCGACGGGCCAAAATGCAGTTCTTGGCAAAGCCGCTCCGGATTGGGTCGGGGTCGTCGGCACCGTAGGCGCGGAGCGTTGAGGGGGGTTCCTTGGTGATGTCCCCCACTTCGGGAACAGAGAGTTGCATCTTGGCGGCCAGTTCATAGCTGGCGATGCGAGCAGACAGCTCAAAATCGCCGGGGAACTGCTCGAGGTGTTTTTCGTTGAGTTTCTTGAGCAGGTCACGAGCAACAGTATCGCGCGCCGAGGAGACGCCCGCCGGCGGAGACAAGTTGTAGATGGGCTTCTGCGCGTTGAAGGCGGTTCCTTGAAAGACCGCGGGAAGAAAACCGTTGGCCCAGTTGTTGACTCCTGCCTGGGGAACGCCGCGAGGGTCGGGAATGGCCACAAAGGCGGGCAGGTCATCTGCCTCGGAGCCGAGAGCGTAAGAGACCCATGAGCCCATGCTCGGAAAACCGTCGAGCGTGAATCCCGTGCTCATCTGGTTCTCGGCCGGCCCATGGGTGTTGCTCTTGGCCGTCATCGAGTGGATGAAGCAAAAGTCGTCGGTCAGTTCGGCGAGGTGCGGGAATAGCTCCGACGTCATTTTGCCGCTCTCACCGCGCGGCTTGAACGGGTAAAGGGGGCGCACCAGGTTGCCGTTCTCACCTTGAAACGTGAGGAAGTCTTTCTGCGAACCCGGAAGCGGCCGGCCGTCCATCTTGATGAGAGCCGGCTTATAATCCCACGACTCTAGCTGGCTGCACGCCCCCGAGCAAAAGATTACCAGCACGCGCTTGGCCTTGGCGGGGAAGTGCGGGGCGCGCGAAGCGAGAGGGTTCTCCGGAAGGATTTGGGGACGAATAGGCGAACGATCAGTCTCGGCACCGAGAAGTCCCTGGTTCGCCAGCAAGCTTGCCAGGGCAATGCCGCCTAGTCCTGTCCCCGCGTGCTCAAGGAACTGGCGACGGCTCAACAGGTGGCGGCCGGCGTGCGAAAGTGCGTGGTCTGTCATGAAGGAGACTCCGTCAAGGTCACGAAGAGGGCGGGGGATTGCCACGGAGACTTCATGGCAGAAATAAAAACTCGTTGGCGTTGAGGAGCACTCGGCAAAGGGAGGGCAGGTCTTGCGTTCGCACGAGATCGGAACAAAGCTGTGCTTCGTCGACAGTGGGGCGGCGCCCCACCAAGAGCAGAAAGGCCCGGTCAACCTGCGCTGCGGGATCTTTGCCGGCGTCACGCTCGAGCCGCTGTGCGAAGAACGCGGCCTGCTGGGCCACGAACTGGCTATTGAAGAGGTTGAGCGCCTGGAGTGGCGTTGTGGAGCGCGGCCGCTGGGGCTGCCTTTGCCCGGCGTCTGGACAATCGAATGCCCCGAAGGTCGAGTCCTGGGCCATCCGAACCTTCGTCTGGTAGATCATTCGGCGCCAATCGGCCGGCCCGTATTCGGTCTTGGGGTTGTAAACGCGCACGTAATTGCTGTTGGGTGCGAACGCGAGGAATCCCGGTCCACCCATGCGAAGGTCGAGGGCGCCGGAAACAGCCAGCATGGAATCGCGGATCGCCTCGGCCTCGAGACGTCGCGGGGGGAAGCGCCAGAGCAAGACACTCGCGGCGTCCTTGGCCACGGCGGCGGGGCGGGGCTTGCTCGCCTGGCGCCAGGTTGCGCTCGTGACGATGAGCCGCTGCATGGCTTTAATGCTCCAGCCCCGCGCGATGAACTCGCTGGCCAGCCAGTCGAGAAGCTCCGGATGCGAAGGGCGTCCGCCGTTCCGGCCAAAGTCGCTGGGAGTCTGCACGAACCCCGCGCCGAAGTGGTGCTGCCAGAGTCGATTGACGAGCACGCGAGCCGGCAGGGGATTCGCAGGGTCGCCAAGCCAGCGAGCCAGCGCAAGCCTCCGTTCGTGCTCGGGAGCGTCCACCGGAAGTTGCAACTTCGCGCCGATCGAGGCGACCGCCGCGGGTTTGACCTGCTCGCGAGGCTGCATGGGATCGCCCCGTTGCAAGCGATGCGTCGGCCCGGGCTCCGCGAAGTTGCCGGCATAGACGCGAGGCAACACTTCAAGCGCCCGCTTTCGCTCCTCGAGCGCGCTGAGTTCCGCACGCAACGCTCGATAGCACGACTGTTGCTCCGCATCGAGGCTCGAAGCGTTCAGCGATCGTGGCGCCACATCTTCTCCCGGCCATGGCTCACGATCTTTTGACGACGCGACGACCCTCCAACGGCCCGATTCGTCGGCGACCTCAAGCGTGTATTGTTGGGTCAGCCGATCCTGATATTTCTCGTTGCGATCACGCCCCCAAATCACCGTGTCGATGGTTTCGGGTTGGGCAAATTCAACGGCGACCCACCCCTTGCCGACCTCCGTGCCAATCCAACTTCGTTCATTGCCATATCGGCCGTCGTTGAGATGCTCAAGTCGATGGATGGTCGAATCAGGAAACGTCCCCGAGGCGGACGCCTTCCCTCCCGCGCTCGCCAGGGCAACGTTACGCCGCTCGGATCCGGCGGTGAAGACCTCGAACTCATCCAAGCAGGGTTCGAAACGATCAAACGTTGTTTTATGGACGGTGAACCGCACCTTCGAGGTACGAACAGGAGCAAAGCGATCGACATTTTTGCTCGCATGAATCGGCACACGGCGTGACACAGAGTTCTCGGAAGGGTCCGCCAGCGGCTCAAGCTCGAGCAACTTCTGCGTGAGCTCGGCGATCTTGCGATCAAGAGCGGGGACTTGCTTGCGGCGTTCCTCCCAGTCCGCGGGACGTAGCTCCCGTTCTCCATGCCGCGTTCCCGAGAAGATCGCTTGCATGGCGTAGTAGTCGGTCTGAGAGACGGGGTCGAACTTATGGTCGTGGCAGCGTGCGCAGTGGAGGGTCAAACCGAGGAAGGCGCTTCCGGCTCCGGCGACCATGTCGTTCAGCTCGTCCTGTCTTGCCTTGAGCCTTGACTCTTCATCCCGCCCGATCTGCCCCGGCAGCAGGGCGGCGCTGGCCACGAGAAAGCCTGTAGCTCGGTCTTCACCAAGGGTGTCTCCCGCGAGTTGCTCAAGGATGAAGCGAGGGTAAGGAGTGTCTTTGTTGAATGCCTCGATGACGTAGTCGCGATAGTGCCAGGCATTCTCGCGCGGGGTGTTGACCTCAAAGCCGTGGGTCTCGCCAAACGCGATGATATCGAGCCAGTGCCGCCCCCAGCGCTCGCCGTAGCGGGGAGAGTCCAGCAACTTGTCCACCAGGTCTTCGAAGGCATCAGGACGCTCGTCCGCCACGAAAGCGGCGACCTCTTCGGGGGTCGGCGGAAGCCCGTGGAGCACGAGATAGAGCCGCCTCACCAGCGTCCTCTTGTCGGCCTCAGCCGACATCGTGAGACCAGCTTGAGCAAGTCTTGCTGCAATGAATGCGTCGATAGGATTGCGCAGGGAGGCCGCGGAGTCAGAGACTGGGGGAACAGCGGGGCGACTCAGAGATTGAAAGGCCCAGTGGGTCCTGGCGGGGTCATCAACCTTGGCGCTCGCGGCTTCCGGCCACTCCGCACCTTGGTCGATCCAGGCTCGGATTAAGCCAACCTGCTCGGGGCTGAGCGGCGTTCCCTGCGGGGGCATCTTGGTATCGGCGTCGAGTCCGGCGACAAATTGTACGAGCGGACTCTCGGCACTCTTGCCCGGCAAGATCGCGGGAGCCACGTTGTCTCCTCCCTTGAGCGCCGCCGTTTTGACGTCGAGCCGGAATCCCCCTCGCTGTTTCGCCGGGCCGTGACACTTGAGGCAAGCCTGGGCAAAAATCGGCTGGATGTCCTTCACGAAATCAATGGGCCGCGCAGCGGGAGAGGGAAGCTCGTACACCGCCGTGGATAGGACAAGCAAAAGCACGTGCATATTGGATGGCCTCACCAGCGGAGAGCGGTTTTCGGAGACACGTCGGTCACGGGACCGTAAGGATTGCCGTCGCGATAAAGAGATTGCATCTCGTCATCGGAAAGGCAGCGGCCCAGGACTACAAGTTCATCAAGCCGACCTGAGAACATTCGATCCATATGGTTCCAGTTTCCCACGCGGGCCGGCCCCAGCACGATCGGGACGCTTGCCACGAGAGGAACCTCGTTGTCGAATTCACCATCGAGATAGAAGCGAGCGATGCGCCGCGTCGCATCATAAACCACCGCGAGGTGGGTCCAACGACCGGTTGCGGCGGTGACTTGCTTGCGTGACTCAGGATAGTGCTGCGCCGTGGGAGGGTTCACCTGGCGCGCGTCATAAACCGCGAGCCTCATGCGTTGGTTCTCCGCCACCATCCAGTGGACTTGCCCGGGATGGCCCCAACCATCAACGTGCAACAACGAATTGATCCGATCAGGAACCTGGTCCAACCGCACCCATACGGCCAGAGTCAATTCGTCCGAAGTCCCACTGAGCGCGAGCGGCAAGAAATCCCCGGGCTGGGTGAACTCGATTCCGGAACTCCCAGGCCAGCGCCCTTGCACTCGCCGAAACGAGCCTCCGCTCGCCTCGTCAAGATTCAGGAGGGCGAACAGAGTTGGGTCGCGGCGGAGAACGGCTAGCGAACTCACCCAATGCATCTGGCGGCCGTGACGGAACCCCGCGGCCAGTTGAGGAATCTCTTCCGCTTGAATGAACGCCGCGCCTCGCAGGTCGCGGGGAATGGCGGCTCCCACTTTTAGAGAAAGAGCCTGATCCTGCTTGAGGCTGTGGCGATCCGACGTTTGGCTCACGCGTGCAATCACGCTTCCTTTGAACACATGAACCTCGGACGCTCCTCCCGCCGCCACATCCACTCCAAACTTGGTTCCGATATCAATCACTTCACCCGTCGGCGTGGCCACGGTGAATCCCGTGGCATCCGCAGGAACTTCCGCCGCCACTCGACCACGATGCAGAAGCAGCCGCTGGCTGGAACGAAACTGGAACGTGGCCGGAGCCTCGATCACAACGCGAGCGTGGCGATTGGTCTCGAGCTCGATGACTCCCTTGGCCAGCGTGATCTCGCTCGTGGATACAGGCGTACCTGGAGCGGCCTCTCCCGGGCTGCCGGCAAAGACTGCCCCCGCGCTCTTCAAGACAAGTGCGGGAGCCATGGCTTGTGGGCGATGGAGAACATATCGACCAGCCAGGACCGCAATCAGGATGCCGGCCGCGAGTGGAACAGCCCAACTCAGGCTACGACGCAACCTTTTGCGAGCATGGTCGTCATTTCTCAGTTCTGGATCGAATGTCACACTGTCGCTCATCGCCGTCGAGACGGGCACGATCGCGCCCCCGAACTCGAATTCGAGATGGGCATCCATCATCACATAATCGAGATACGCATCACGAACCGCACTGTCGTTTTTCAGAAGGTCTCGCAATCGGGCGGCGTCCTCATCCGAAAGCGTCCCGTCGCTCATGGCACACAACAGACGATGCAAGTCGTCGCGAGGAGTGAGGGGTGTATTCATTTTCCAGGCTCCGCGAGCAGCGTGGCCTCAATGCAGCGCAGCAATGCCTCTCGCACGCGACAAAGCATCTGCGAGACGGCACCCACCGACTTGCGAGTCTCCTGCGCGATTTGCTGCACCGATCCTCCCGGGGCATACCGGCTCGCGATTAAGACTCGCTGATTCGCAGGGAGCTTGTCCAAACAACCACGCAGGGCTTCTTCACGGCGCCCTCCTTCCCTGGCGCGCTCAAACTGCCGATCGACCAGCAGGGTAAGCAGATCCTCGTCGAACACCAGGCGGTCGCGGCGAACCGAGCGGCGATGATTCAAAACATGGAAATGGGCGATGCGGCTCGCCCAAGCCAGGAAGTTCGTTCCAGGCTCGAATCCTTCCGCCTTGTGCCAGAGCGTGAGATTCGTCTCCTGCAAAACATCGTGAGCCGCGGCTCGATCCGGCAACAGCGCCAAGATGCAGCCGTAGAGGGATGCCTGCGAAGCGGTCAACAGGGTGATAAATTCGTCGGAACGTGGGTCCATGGCGTTTCCTCAGTCTAATGTCCGTCCGACGTCCAAATCTCACACTCTTTTTCCGACGTCTCTCGAATCACCCCTGAGATTGCCTACGGACAACCCCGCGAGTTTCCTTTCACCCGGCCATTCTGGGAGCCTTATCTTGACTTAGTATTTAGGCTGACTAAATAATAGGTCATGCAAAAGATTGAGGGGGATGCATTGCGCGGGCATTTGGAGGCCATGGTGCTTGCCACCCTGGAGCAGGGGGAAGCGTATGGCTTCGAGGTCCTCCGCCGGCTCGAAGAGCAGGGGTGTGGGGCGCTCACGTTGAAGGAGGGGACGCTCTACCCGGTCCTCTACCGTCTGGAAAAGGCGGGGCTGGTGCAGGCCGCATGGGAAGACGACTCGGGGGGACGACGCGGCCCCCGGCGTCGGATCTACCGTCTCAACGACGAGGGGATGCGCGACCTGGCGCGTCGGCGCGCCGACTGGGGACATTTCGTAACTATCGTAGGGGGTATCCTAGGGGCACCCACATGAACACGGAATCGTTGCGAGCGTACATCGAAAGCACCGTGGGGCCGGTGAGGGCCTCCGAACCGCGGAAATGGCGCATGGGCGAAGAGCTCTCCGCGCACCTGGTCGAGAGCTTCGAGGAAGAGCGGAGGCGGCTCGGTGACGACCATGCCGCGGCCGAGCGAGCGATCCAGCGCCTCGGCGATCCAAAGGAACTTACCCGAAGCCTGGAGGCCTCGGTCCCCTGGCTTGAGCGGCTTCTCTATTCACGGATCCCCGCGCCGCAGACCCTCGAGGTCTGGGATCGAGCCTGGACTCGCCGTAATGATGAATCCGCGGCGCGTTACGCCACACGAACCACCCTCTGGATGTTGATGTTGATCGCCGTGGGCGAGGTCCTTGGAATACTCGCCTCAACCGCGGTGCAAACTCGCGCCTTGGAGTGGCCCGTGATTCTCGCCTGGTCCACCGCGGCGTTGGTGACCTACGGCGCAGGAGCCTTCATTTTCCCGCTCCTGTGCGAGGGGATGGTTAGAGCGATCATGACCGGACCATCGCGTTGGGGACGGCCGATGCTCTACGCCTTGGTAGGGGCACTTACGGTGATCGCTCTGGAGTTGTGTTTCGACCAGATCTCCTGGGCCGGCGTCCCACGCAAGTCGTTCTTTCCGCGACCCGACTGGCCCCGTTTGCTGGTGGAAGCCCTCTTGGCGGCAATCATCCTGGCCGGTTCCGCCCAGGCATCCGTCACCCGGCGCCGAAGCCGCGACGGATGGGGCCTTTCGGAACTTTCGGTGTAGGCTCTCGAGAGGTTGCCCCAGAGAGTCTTTTCAATGGGCTTCCGGTGGTCTGGGTACGAGTTAGGCGAGCGGCACTGACGGGTCCCAGGAAGGTTGCGGAACTCGTCCCTGGCCACCCAATCCTCTTCTCTATTCTCCCGCTTCCTTTCCGCGTCACCCTCTCAGGCCAAACAGGTCAACGGCCCACCCTTGCCATTGCCGAGTCGCGAGCCGCACGAGTAGCGCCTCCGCCAGCGTGCGGCAATCCTTGGCCTGGCGCCAGAGATCAGAACGACCGGGCAGAGGAAGTCTTGCCAGAGGCGAGCTCGGCAGGGCGCGCTCATTTCGTGGACGTGCCCATGGTCCGCCGAGTGGGCCCGAAAGAGGGTTCGCGGGATTTAGCGGCCTTGGGTAGGTTTCTTCGCCTTGGCCCTCCGTGCATCGCCCCGGAAGCCAACTCCATCCCAAGCGACGGCGTCACATACCCTCCAGGCTACGCAGTCTTTCGATAGCTCTCTTTGCGATGTCAACCGTTGCTCTGCCCCTCAGCACAACCTTAATGGTTATTCCTCAACAGGTTAGCATCACCGCAGGTTCACATTGAGCGTCCAGCCTGGTGAAGATTGGCCAGTGAGCCAGCGGGGCTTGCCGAGTGAGCCGCGTTGATTGAGGAGAACATGCGCCTCGCGTTCGCGGCGGTTGAAAGCGCTTCCGGCTTCATTTATCAATCGCCCTGGAACATCCTTTGCGGTATTGTGCGGTCTCATGGAGTAAAATCGGAGTTCGTTCCGACGTTAAGTTTTGATGGCTCTAACGGGATACAGCCGGGCATTCTTGGAAAAATGGATCGCCTGGATGTGTCTGCGAGGGGGAGACCGTCGATTCTTAGCGTACCGTTTCGGCGATCCCCAGATTCGAAATGCGTCTTGGAGATCCGCAACGGCAAAGACGGCCGGCGCAAGGATGGGTCGCCGATAACACCGATTCCAAGGAGAGTGCCGATCATGCGGTTTGGGACGATTCGCCGCGTCGTGATCCGTCAGCCAGGATGGATAGTGCTAGCTTGGTGCATCGCCGCCGCAGTTGTGGTGACGCTGGCGCCGGACCTCACCAAGCTCGCCGCCGAGGGACAGGCGAACCTGCTGCCGGAAGACGCCGAGAGCGCCAAGATGGCCCGGGCAATCGCGAAAGGATGGCCCGACCAGGCCTACGAGTCGATGGCGGTCGCCGTCCTTCATCGTCCCAGCGGCCTTACGAGCGAAGACAAGGCTTTTGCCGTTCGCCTGGCGAAGCGAATTGAATCCATCGCTCATCCCAAGTCCATCTTGCGAGTCCTGGGCCCGCAGTCCGACACAGACGTGGCCAAGCGTCTCATCAGCCAGGACGGCACCATGCAGCTTGTGGCGGTGCCGCTCTCCGTTTCGTTCGTGAGCCCAAGTGCCCACGACGCGGTCGACTGGCTCCATGACCAGGCCCAGAAGATGCCGGGAACCCCCTCGGGCCTGAAGATCTCCTGGACCGGCGATGCGGTCATCGGCGGCGACTACATGGACGGCGTTCAGAAATCGCTCGATCGCGCGGCGGTTGCCACGGTGATCTTGCTTCTCCTCGTGCTCCTCTTCGTTTATCGGTCACTGCTGCTCGCGCTGGTACCGCTGGTGACGATCGGCATCAGCTTGGCGATCGCACGCGGCCTGCTGGCCTGGTTGGCCACTCAAGGGTGGGCTGTTTCTCCCTTGGTGGAGTTATTTCTTGTCGTTGTGTTGTTCGGTAGCGGAACCGACTTCTGCCTGTTTCTCGCCTGGCGTTTCGGTGAGCACTGGGATGACTGCGACCTCCAGGGCGCCATGGATGCGACCCTTCGAGGGGCCATCGGAGCGTTGCTCACGAGCGCGGGGACTGTCATTGCCGGGCTCTCGTTGATGGGAACGACCCGGTTCAAGCTCTTCTCGAGCACAGGACCGAGCGTCGCCCTGGGCCTGGCACTCACCGTCTCAGCAACTTTGACGCTGACTCCGGCCTTGTTGCTGCTTCTGGCCAAGCATCGCCCACACGCATTCCACGGGCTCGTCAGGCCGGCGTCGGGCTTCTGGCTGAGGGTGGGTAATCGGGTGCTGCGGCGTCCTCTCACGACCTGGCTCGTGACGCTTGGGATCATGATCCCCGCGGCGATCATTGGGCTCAAGACCACATACATCCAGGACCTCTTTACCGAGATGCCCGGATCGACCGAGTCCGTTCAGACTCTTCGAGTCGTCGCCTCGAAGTTCGGCACCGGCTTCCTGTCCCCATTGACGGTGGTGATCTCGGTTCATCCGGACTCAAAAGGGGGGGACTTGCGACAGTCTCCCGGCCTGGCCCTGATTGACGACGCGAGCCGGTATCTGAGCCACAACCGCAAGCTGGTGGAAGTCCGTTCGGCAACGCAACCTCTGGGAAGCACCGCCTTGCTGGATCCCGCCCGTATCGGGTCGCGACTGGGAGCCGTGAACGACGGATTTGCCCGCATGGCCGACGGTGCGGAACAGTTGCACGAAGGGCTCGTGAAAGGGATTCAGAAGTTCAAGGCGGGGATCCTCTTCGAGTCGCTCCTGGGACGGAACCTGCCGGGAGGCTTCTTCACCACGAAACCCGCCGAGAAAACGCCGGCCCCTCCAGCAGCCCCTTCTTCGAATCCTCTGTCCTCCGTGGTGAAGTGGACCGATTCCGCACTCTCCAACACGCGGCAGCGGCTCGATAACCTGGCTCCCCCCAAAGAGGGCGAAGGGGGGAACGGCAAAGACGCGGCCGGGGATCGTCGCCAGGTGGTTTTGAACGACCTCGCACGCGCTGCCGACGGCGCAGGGCAGATTGCTTCGGGAGCGCGACGGGCGCTTCAAGAGGTCTCCGTGATCCTCAAAGACCCGGTCGGGCGTCATGCGCTGGACCGGCTCCTGATTACGCCGGAGACTGTGCGAGAACATCCGGACTTGCGCAAGAGCTTTGATGCCTACATTTCCCCGGACGGACGGGTTTCTCGGATCGACGTCATCCCGTCGGAACGGATGAACTCCGAAGCCGCGATGAACCAGGTCCTCACACTACGGCGCAGACTTCATGAGTACCTGAGCGAATCTCCCTGGCTGCGCGTTGAGTCGGGAATCGCGGGGGCCAATGCTGAGTCGGCCGACATTCGCTCGCTCACGCGACGCGACCAGCATCAAACCTGGATCATCGTACCCGCAGGGGTCTTCCTGGTCCTCTTGCTCGCCCTTCGCGACCCTTGGGCCTGCATGAACCTGGTCGCCACCATGCTGCTCACCTACGCTTTCGCCCTGGGAATCACGCACGTCGTGTTCGTGACCGGGCTGGGAGACGAAGGACTCGACTGGAAGGTTCCGTACTTCCTGTTCGTGCTCCTGGTGGCCGTCGGTGTTGACTACAACGTCTTCCTCATGTCCCGCCTGCAAGAAGAGGCGCGCATCCTGGGACTGCGAAAGGGAATCACGCGAGCGATTGCATCGACGGGAGGACTGATCAGCTCGGCGGCAGCCATCACGGCCTGCAGCTTCGCGTCGTTCTTGCTCAGCCCGCTTGGTTCGATCCGACAGCTTGGATTCGCGCTCGTGGTGGGCATCGCCATCGACGCCATTTTGGTTCGTCCCGTGCTCGTCCCCTGCGGCCACTGGCTCATGAAGCGCCGCTCCGACCAGCAGACGAACGCCCTCACGGAAGCCGCCCCCATCGAAGAGCTTTCGCTCGCGGCTCACTGAGCCTCGGATCGGAACGCTCAAAACCATCGGCGCGAACCGGGGGTCTTGCGACACAAGACCCCTGGTTGGCGCCGATTCTTATTTCACGGATCGTTTCAGCGGCCTCGACGAGGCCGAACGCGAATCCATGTGCTGATATGCGGGAGCTTTGCCCCAAACCCGCGATGGTTGTCGATGACGAGCGACGCCCCAGTCGTCGTGAGCACCGACCGCGCGGCGGCGAGTTCCGAAGACTTGAGCACGGGCTGAGTGTATCGCTCCGGATGGGACATGATTGCCAGGATGAACGCGAAATGGACGGCGCTTGCCACCATGACAAGGACGTGGAAGAGATCATGTCCTCCCAGCACGCCTGGCCAAAGCACCGGCCAGTGGAAGAGATGAATGAGGGCTCCCACGCTGTAGATGACCCCACCAATGGGGATCGGACTCAAGATCCTCTGCGAGTAGTTCCGCGCGAGCTCCAGGTAGCAGATGAGTGCCCCCCAACCCATACACAAATACAAGCAGGTGCTCAGCCAGTTGGGGAGCGACGAGACCGTTAAGTTGAGCAGAATTCCCACCGCGGCGGCCAGCCAGGTAGCGGTGAGCGTCCAGCGCCGCCAGGCTCCTTGCATCAGCATGACGGCGATCGGCGTATATGTTCCCGCGATCAACAGATAGATCCCGATGTGATCGAGCAAGAGATATTGCGCGACCTGTTCTTTGGGAACGACCACGCCGTGATAGAGCGTGCTGGCCAAGGCACAAAAGGCCAGGCAGACGGCGTATACGCACAAGGAGATTTCGCGTGCTCGGTTGCCTCGGCCGCGAGTCCAGAGGAGGACGGCCGCAGGTAGGATCATGAGGAACCAGAGACCATGAGACATTGCGCTGACAGGCTCTCGAAGATTCAAAACATTCATGATTGCCTCGCCCTGGCAAGACGCCGTTGCGGATCCTTACGGCGCCCAGCGCGGATGTTGATCCTGAGGTCTCACCGGCGGAATGCCCGGTGAGATCCTTGCGAGGAACACCGTCCCGGATCTCGGTCAGCCCCTTGGAGCGGCCGGTCATTCGGGACAATCTGGCCGCCTCACTGGCCCATCAGAAACAACAGGCAGACCCTTTTTCCGACCCTTCTCAGAAAATGGGTCGGAGGCGACCTTTCCGTCTTTTCTACGGCCTCGAATTACGTTCGGTTCCGCAACTTTTTCAAATCGGGCCAATCACCGTTCTTACGGCAATCCCCAAAATCCTCAGAACTCATCCGCAAGAGCCTGCTCATTCTTCCCCAATGATCTCAATGACAGCCAATTCAGGGGCAAAATTCAGGCCGTATCGCAACGGGTGCCCGACCGGCGGCCGGCACGTCGCGCGATAATTGGATCCGTTGATAAAAGGCTGAGCGAGTCCCACGTCCCTATTGTGGTGGGACCGGAGATGCGAAGAGAGGCTCATTTGCGACGATATGGACATCGTCGGCAAGGCTTGCTGCTGCGCTTGAGAAGAATCGAGGCCGCCCTATTCAGGCGGCCCCGATAATCGGTCTTACCCGGCTTTGCGGGGGAGAACGGCCACAGTAGGAGCCGCGTCGAAGGGTTCGGGAACGGAAGTCACCTGCGTGTTGTCGTGAACCAATAGCCCTTGCTCACCAACGAAAAAGCTCTGGCCGCGTGCAACCTCAAGGTTGAAAACCGGCCTCACCTGATCAAGCGAAACCGACTCGACCCGGGCCAATCCTCCCAGCGTACGCACGACCTGGCCTGGCTTGAGATTCCGAGCCATCACCCAACCCTGGCCCGGCTTCCAGAAGCGGTGGAGTCCGGTGACGACGACGGTCTCCGTTCCCAGGGTAAGGCGATAGGTCTCGTTTGGCGCATTGTGGAAGACGGCGACAATCGGCTCATAACCCAGGGTTCCCGACTGGGTATCCTGCGTGAGGACCTGGTCACCGACCTTGAGAGTCTCGATCGCTCGTAAACCCCCAAGCGTGCGCACACGCGTGCCGGCTCCAAAGCAACTATGCCCCTGGCGATAGCCAAGCAACGGTCCCGTCAGGTCGATGGGCCCAGATTGGCGGCGATAGGCCAACGCCACGTTTTCCGTCATGGTGGGCTTGTTCGGGTCGACCCGCTCGGACCGGTAAGAATAGCCTTGCTGATCGGTCCACCAGGCCTTCCAATCTTGCGCCGGTCCGTCGGCGAAGTTCATCCCGGTGACTGATTGGAGAATGGGCACGATTCGCGCGTTGATGGCCGTCGCGCGATCGTTGTGGAGTTCCACCTTGGCAACATCCTCTAGAAGCTGCTTCTGAGCCACCCGCGCTTCGAGCCGGGTCTCTTCTCTCATCCGGCCGATCGGTATGACCTGATGCCTGGAGTGGACCTCACGAATGCCGGGCATCGGCGAGCTGGTCTCAATGGTCCCGGTATCCTTCGTAATCTCGAGCAAACCATATTCGTCGAACCTTGCCAGATCGCCCGGGGCGTAATCGATCTTGGGGAGCGGAGGAGGGGAGTAGAGCCGCAGGGTGTTGAACTCACGCCCCGCCACCATGAGCGATCCTGGCAGCCCGGGTCCTTTCACGGGCTTAACCTCGTAAGGCACGGGATCACGGAGCATGTCGATCAAGAGGTCGACAAAATCTCTGGGGTCGCTCGTGACCAGAACGTCGGTCGCCGACCGCCTCACTTCCTCTGACTCGGACGACACCGCCAGAAGGGCCAGTGCCTTCGAGGCCTTGGGGGCCGAAATCTGGGCGAGCAGCCGAACGGCATGGGCCTGGCGATCGGGATTTCCCTTGGCAAAAGTGCGATAAACGGCCGAGACGGCTCGGGGATCGGTCACGCTTGCGAGCTTCTCCTCGGCGGCCGCGCACTGGGCTTCATCCCCAAGCCAGGTCCTCCACCGCACGAGTTCGGTGTTCCAATGACGATCGGCGGCCGCCTGAGCTTCGGTTTCCGCGATTTCCGCTTTGATCTGTTCGAGACGCATCCAGCGACCGTGGTGGCGAATACACCCGAGCTTCTTCCAGGCGGCCTCGTACCCCGGCTCGAGACGCGTGACGGTGGTCAGGTGCGCCGCCATCTCAGCCCTGAGCCCCTTCTTTTCACACCAGAGCGCGAGATTCCATTGCGCGGCAACGGTATCGGGCGTTTGCTCACGCCTGGCGTTGTACTCAGCCAACGCCCCCGCCATGGCTTCGTCCTCGCCGATTTTCGCCGCGACGAGGTCGGGGTTCTGCCAACCGTTTCGATAGGCGACGAGCCCGAGAAGTCCGCGAGCCCGAGCGTGGTCCGGCTTGATCAAGACCGCGAGTGCCAGGTGTTTGACCCGCTCAGCCTCCAGCCCATTGGCCTCGCACCAGAGAGCCAGCTTGACGTGTGCATCAGGATCGCGGCCAACCTCCGCCTTAGCCGTCTGATAGGCCGCAAGCGGGTCCGGGAAGAGTGACGGCGGAACCGACAGCAACCCCAGGCAAACGATCCAGGTGGACACCATCGTCGAGCCTCCGGTCGGCGGGAGAAGCCAGAATTGTTTCGGAGATCGAAGTTCATCGTATCGCTGCCAATTCTCGTTCACAAGCAGCGAGACTCTTGGAAATCCTGATTGATCGAATCCATTCGATCACACGCCCCGGCTGATATCGGGCCGTTTCGCCCCTCACCAGCTACGGAAATGCGTCCCAGCTATTCCCTACCTCAAGGTTCTTCGGCATCGTCAGGCAATACGATCCGGACGTCCGCGCGATCGGCGGCAATCTCATGCTGGCTGATCCCACGACGCCGGTTCTCGACATGCTTCCGAGCCCGCAGCGAGACTCGCCAGGCCACGCGATGAAGCCAAGGACCAAGAGAGTGACCTTCCCGGATCTTGGGGGCACGGCGAGCGAAGATCAGAAACCCGGATTTTTTCCGGCATGGAGAATGAGGAAAACAACCTTGAGATCATCGCGGAAGACGCTCATTCGAAACAAAAAGGGGCTGGCCCGTTGCGAGATGGGGGCCAGCCCTTTCGATCGGCTTCCGCAGTTCCTGGCGATAATTTACGACGCCTTCTTCATCGGCTTCAGGTAGGTATCGAACCAGTCGGCGATGGTGCTCATGTCCTCAAGCATATTGGGCCAGCCGTGCTGGGCACCCGGCTTGACGACGAGTTTCGACTCGACATTCTCCTTCTTCAGCTTGGCCACGATGATCTCCGCCTGCTGAATGGGGACGAGCTTGTCCATGTCGCCGTGGATGATCAGCGTGGGGGCATCGTCAGAGGAGACCTGGTCGATCGGCGAGATCTTGTGACCGATTTCACGAATCTTCTCTTCGTCCTTCACGGGGACGAAGGAGTTGGTCTTGGGGTCGAACTCGTGGAAGTCGAACGGGGCGTGGAAGGCGGCCAAGATTCCACGGCCAAGCGCATCCTCTCCCGGCTTCCCGTAGTTGAAGAAGTCAGTGGGAGGGAAGAAGCAAGCCACGGCTTGGACTCGGCTCGAGGTCCGATCCACAGGATCTTTGGCCTTGGGATCCCCGAGATCGCCGGCGGTTCCCAGCATCAACGAAAGATGCCCTCCCGCGGAGGCCCCCGTCACGCCGATCCGATCGGGATCGATGTGATATTCTTTCGCATTGGCGCGAATAAAACGTACAGCTCGGTTCATGTCGGCAACCACTTCCGGGATCGTGAATTTCGGCTGACTGCCGTGCACCACCGCAAAGACGGTGTATCCGCGCTTCAGGAACTCGCTGATGAATGCCGAGTTGATGGAGTCGTGTGAGGAAAACCAGCCGCCGCTGACAACCCAAACCAAACCCAGGCCATTCGCGCCGGACTTGGGGGTAAACACGTCCATTGTCAACGCAGTGCCAAATTTGCGGCCGTAAATCACGTCCTGGACGCGCGTGAAGTTCGGCTCATCCCCTCGCGCCAAAACAGGAGCCGCAAGCCCCCCGAGTAGAACGCTCCCCAGAACTATCGTGGACCAACCTGCCTTCATCACATCGTCTCCTTGAAGAATTTCCTGGGCGTCTCATCTCGCACATCGTCTCATCCGGGCGTGCATCGCATCAGGAGAGGCGAGAGACAAACAGTGTCATTGATGCGGGCACATTTTCCTGTTCGCACGACCGCAGCCCCTGGTATTCGCTTATACTTGGGCTTATGATGCGCTTTGCTGGAGTCACGCGCTACCACGATGGTGCGCGCCCTTCCGATCGTTCTTCAGATCAGTTCATCATTCAATCCGTCGCTGACGACCCTCAAGGGTGGGGACGGTCCCCAATGAGAGTGCAGCTCATCGTCGTTCAGGGCAAACCCGCCGGCAAAGTGATTCCCCTGGGCGTCCCCGTCTTCAAAATCGGCCGCGGGGAGACCTGCCACCTGCGCCCCAATAGCGAGCTCGTGAGTCGCGAACATGCGGAATTCCGTGTGCGTTCCCACGAACTGACAGTCCGCGACCTTGAGAGCCGCAACGGCACCTTTGTCAACGGGAAGGCGATCACCACAGCATGCTCCCTCAATGATCGCGACCTCGTACAAGTCGGCCCGCTGACCTTCATGGTCTCCATCGAGGCCATCGCCTCGACAGGTCCCTTGCCTCCAAACACGGTTCCAGTCATCGTCTCCCCATCCACCGTAGAGACACCCGAAATGGGAGCCGACGCATGGCCACTTCCCAAGTCCGTGGATCTTGCGCGTGAGGATCGGAGTAGCGACACGATCGTGCGCTCGGCGTTTCAGGACGTTTCCACTTCTTTCAAGACAACTCCGCAAGTCGTCATTGGCGATGAGGACGACACCGCCTACGAACGACTCTCGGTGATGGACGGCGAGACAAAGCAAGACATTCCCACGATTCAACCTGAGAGGGCGAGGCCTCCCTTCAAGAGGTCAACGGGAGGGGAACACCGCGTCAGCAACGCCGCCGCGGAGATCCTCCGCAAGGTCATGGAGCACGGCCGAGCAAACCAGGGGCCGGCGGTTCGCAAACCATAGGCTTGCCCCGTGCTCCCTTCCCCTTCCGGCTCGCTACTTCGTCTCACCGAGATCGATCACCACATGCTTGATACGTTGACGCTTCCACGTGTAAGTCACGTGAACGAGACCATCCGATGTCTGAATCACAGCGGGGTAAGAATACTCCCCCGGCTGATCTTCGAGGATAGGTCCCGGCGTCCACTCCTTGCCATCGTGAGATGTCGCGACGTTCAAGGGAGATCGCGCCTTGGGAGTATCATTGTAGATCAAGAGAGCTCGGCCGTCTTTGAGTGTGACAGCATCGATACCACTATCGGGGTTCGGAAGTTTCGTGGGTTTGGGAGGAGTCCACGTCACCCCCTGATCGGTCGACCACGACTCATAGATCCAACCTTGCTCGCTACGGCAGAGGAACTGGAGTTTGCCGTCGGCATAGGTGAGAATCGTGGGCTGAATGAGGCTGTCTTTCTTGCCATCGTTGAGAGAAGGGGTCCGCGTCCATGTGGCTCCCCCGTCGCGCGAGCGTTCGATATGGACCTGGTATCCCTTGTCCTCGGTGCTCGAGGGGCTGAGGAGGGTGCCGTCCTTGAGGATGATGAGCTTGTTCTTGATCGGCCCCAGGATCCCCTCGGGCAGACGCTCGGGGGTTCCCCAGGTCTTGCCGCCGTCGGTCGAGGTTGTTTGCATTCCCCACCACACGGGAACGGTCGCGCCGACCTTGTAGTAAAGGACAAGGCGTCCATCCGGCATCGAGGCGAGCACGGGGTTCCAGCAGGGGTAGCTCTTGCCATTGGGCTGCCGTCCGTTGACGACTTCCACCGGCTTGGACCACCCTTCGGGACCTCGGCGCGCGACCCAGATCCCGACATCGGGCATTCCTTCGTCCGACCCGCCAAACCAGGCGGCGACAAGCCCCTCCTTCGTCTCCGCAATCGTCGACGCGTGGCAGGAGGGGAAAGAGGCCTTGTCGTAGAGGAACTCGGAGTGGACCACTTTGAGCTGGCCTCCCGGCCCAGGAGCGGCGGCGACCGAACGTCCCGTCACGGCGGTGAGCCAACACAGTCCGACGACGAAGAGAACTCCACGACGCTCCAACATTAGCATCCCCCTCTGAGTGCACAACAAGGCTCTGGCCAGGGCGCAGACGCACCTTCGCCGTGGATCGCCCAGGCGGCCGTAGCATGGCCCGCCGTTACGGCACGACCGGATGCTTTACCGTGTTACCACGGAAGTGGCGCGAAGTCGACCAAGGGGATGATGGTCGTCTTGGGATTGCGGAGGGAGCTCAATGAGCTAGCCGGGTTCCCCTCGGAACGCCGGCTCGCTCGGCGGAAATTGGGCAAAGACTCATCGCGCCATGGCGGCCGTGCGTGCGTCCCGCACGGTCAACGGCACGCTACGGTACGCGGTTGAGACATCGCGCAGGCCCGTGAAGTCGGGCGTGGAGACCCGGGGAATGATGACGTCAAGTCCGTCCAGGTCCTCATCTTCACCGCAGAGGGGAATCGCCACCTCTGCAACGACGTTGCGCGTGGCCAGGAAAAAGAGCAGCGAGGGCATGAGCATATCGGCGTCGGACCTCTTGAGCACCGCCGCCCAGGGGCGCCAGACAGGCTCCGCAAGAAGGTGGAGGTAACCCGTCGGACGGCCGAACAGAGCTGCGTCAAAGTCATGATCCGGGTTGCAGACCCACTCGATGGCTCCTTCACAGGTCGCCAGATCCTGGCGCGGCATCATCGAGAGGGCGAGCTTCGTTAGCCCCTTGAACGCCTCAATCGAAACGGAAACGCGTGAGCGAGACCATCCTCCCGACGCGCAGGCGTCGGAAATCCGGTTCAAGTCCGTGCTGAGCTCGGCTTCGATCCCCTCCTCGAAGAGAGCGCGGCACTCGTCGCACTCCTCGATGGTGAAGAGGGTCCGGTTGCCGAGGGTTTCGGGAATGGCCAGTGTATCGACGCGGAAACTGGCCCCAGGGGCAGTTCGTTCACAAAAGCGACAAATCGGCCGGGTCTTATTCCCGAGCAGGCGCTTCTCCCCATCCGCAAGGGAATGATGGACCAGCACCTTGTAATTGAGTCTCAACAGGAGGTCTTGTTCGGCGGCAAGCCAATCCTCTCGGTCTTGCCCATGACCATAATAGCGTTGTTCCCAGCGGTGATACGCAGCGAACTGGACCTGGTCGAAGGAGGGGAACACAATGAATTCCTTCCGCGAAGATCACCGATGATCGCGCCTTCCCTTTGTGGGAGAAGCCTCCGAGCTTCGTGGCAGATTCTACCCATAAGGGCGATCCGGGCACAGATCGGCCGGGGACCGGGACTCCAGCGGATTCTTAGACCCTCCCATTGTCGCAGGGTCTTGCCGTGCCTTATGATACGTACGCCGAGGCAAATCAGGGACTCACGAAGAGGATCCAGATTGCCATAGATCCTCTCGCTCTTTGGAGGGTTTCGAGGGCCTGGAAGTCAGGGGACGGGCCCCTCGAAGACGGAAGCCATTCCCCTTCCTACTAGGCCCTTCGAGAATGCAAGACGACTCCTCGGCGCTGGAATACACGGGTGAGCGGATGGTCCCCGAGGGGGCGAACGCTCGCACATTCTGGGAACACGTCGGCCGCTATCGATTTGCCAAGGATTACGTGCGCGGCCGCCGTGTGCTGGACATCGCCTGCGGGGAAGGCTACGGAGCTTCGGCATTGGCGGGAGCCGGAGCGTCGAACGTCATCGGCGTCGACATCTCCGAAGAAACCTGTCTTCACGCCCAGCACAAATATGCCCTCGACGCTCGCCCCGGCAACGCGGAGGCCATCCCGCTCCCCGATCGTTCGATTGACCTCGTGGTGTCGTTCGAGACGATCGAGCATGTGCCCAGGCCACTGCAATTCCTTCGCGAATGCGCGCGTGTCCTCAACGCGGGGGGGCGGCTGATCATTTCAACCCCGAACCGACCGGTCTACAGCGACGGCGGGAGCCACAACCCCTTCCACCATACCGAGGTCGATGAGGCCGAGTTCCTCGCTCAGCTTTCAAGACACTTCGTTCGGATTCAACTCTTCACACAGTTCCCCAAGACGGCGGCCTGGTGGAGCCCTCGTTCGCTCGCGGCCGAGAAATCCCCCTGGCTTCGCATCAAGGGATTTTGGCGGTTGTCGACGTGGTTCTGCCCCGCCAAGAAAACCGAGCTGACTCCGGAGGCCCGCGCCTCGGCCGTTGAGAGCATTCTGGCTCCCGCCTCTTTTCCCGGCTCCCTGTTCGACCCCTACCTCGTACGCCCAAAATCGAAACGAGGGAGTGAAGCGCCTTACTACTTGATCGCGGTGGCGGACGGGGTCAAACCTCTTTGACAGATACGCGCAACGTTTCTTCCTCCCTTCGATCGCTCGAGTGAGACGCGTCGACATGACATCAGCCGCCGCCTCGTCGCAGCGTCCCGCGAAACCGCCCATCCTTGGGCGCCTGCTTCATGGCACCTTCTGGCTCGCGCTCAAGACCCCACTACAAATCATCATTGCGTTCTGGAGCATCCCGCTCCTTCAAAGCTCCATCGGTGAACGAGCGAATGGAGCTTACGTCTTCGCATGGGGGTTCGGGTTCGTGCAACTGCTGCTCGAGTTCGGAATGAACTCGGCCCTTCAGAGGGAAATGACCGCAGCCTGGACACGCGATGACCGCAAAGGAGTTAACCGCCTCATCGCTTGCGGCATCATCTTCTATCTGTTCGTCGCACTCGCTCAAATGGTGATCCTGCTGGGCATCGCGTATTTCGGCCTGCCGCTCAAGTTCCAGGGAGATTCGCGCCGCCTCATCATCGGTCTGCTCTGGATCCAGGCCCTGAGCGCCCCTTTCTTCGGCCTCTTCGCCGTGGTTTCAAGTGTGCTTCAGGCCGCGCGACGCTACGAGTACATTCCTCGGCTCGACCTGATCGTTCTGGTGCTCCAGTTCGTTATTCTGGTTGTTGGGCTGCGCCTGAAGATCGATCTTCTCGAGATCGTCGCCATTCAGGTCCTTTCTCGGATCCTGTTCACGATCCTCCCCGCCCTCCGCGTGATGGTTTACGAGCTTGGATATCAGCCTCATTTTCAGGGAGCCCGCCGCGCAGACTTCACCTCCCTGATCCACATAGGATTCTATATGTTTTTGATGCAGTTGAGCGTGGTCTTCGCCGACAGGCTCGACTCCATCGTACTTGGCTACGCTCTTCCAGACGCCGACCCGGGACCGTCGATTACAATCTACCAAAATATCAGCAAACCTTTTCTCCAGATCCGGCAATTGGGCTGGACCCTCGCCTACCTGATCATGCCGGCGGTGGCAAGCCTCGAGGCCGCCGGAGACTGGCTCGGGATCGAGCGCATCAAGTATGACGCCACTCGGATCTTGATCGCCGCTCTTTTGTCTTTGACGCTGCTGGCTGGAATCTATGCGGCCCCCTTTCTGGAGATCTGGGTGGGCGCACGCTACATGCCCTATGCTTCCTGGCTTCAGCTCTTCTTGATCGCGGCGCTGCCACTGGTACTCTCGGTTCACTCCCAGATAGCGATCGGCCTGGGGAAGGTTCGTGTGGTTGCCCTCTCGCCATTGATCGGCTCGCTTGTGAACCTTCCTCTGAGCTACTTCCTGACACTCCGGCTGGGTGTTGTGGGAGTGATCTGGGGCACCGTTCTCACAACCTTGATCTCCAACCTGGCGGTGCCTGGGATCTACCTGTTCCGCACGCTGGAGATTCGCTTGCCAATCTACATCCAGCGCACCCTCTTCCCCCCCTTGGCGGGAGCCACCGGCCTGCTCGTAGCGACGGCCCTTTCACCTGTGTTGATACCGGAGATCTCCTCGGGCGCAACGAAAATCGCGCGCGTGCTCTTGCTCCTCGCGCACGTGGTGCTGGGAGTCAGCGGCTACGCGATCGGCTATCTCGCCACGCCCAATGGCCGGCAAGATCTTGCGGCGTTCTGGCCGAAGGGCCTCCGAAGAGCAAGGCGATCATGATCGCGTAAATGGTGAATGAGTGCGCAAAGCTCATTCATACCGCAGGTGCTCTACCGATTCGCCGGCGTCCCGGAGCTCAACCAGAGCATCAATGCCAATCTCGAGATGGGTGCTGACGTAGTTCTCGGTTACGGCCACATCGCTCCGCGCCGTCTTGACCCCTTCAGGAGTCATCGGACTGTCAGAAACCAAGAGGAGCGCCCCCTTGGGGATACGGTTCACGAAGCCGACGACGAAGATGGTCGCCGTCTCCATGTCGATGGCGGAGGCTCGGCTGGTTCGCAGATAGTTTTTGAACGTCTCGTCGTGCTCCCACACGCGCCGATTGGTGGTGTAGACGGTGCCGCTCCAGTAGTCGTAACCATGCTTGGCCATCATGGCCGACACGGACTTTTGCAGCCGAAACGAGGGAAGGGCCGGGATCTCCGGAGGCAAATAGTCGTTGCTTGTTCCCTCTCCTCGAATGGCCGCGATGGGCAAGATGAAGTCTCCCACTTTGGCCTTCTTGAGCCCTCCGCATTTGCCCAGGAAGAGCACCGCGTGAGGAGCCACTGCGGAAAGCAAGTCCATGACCGTCGCCGCCATGGCGCTTCCCATGCCGAAGTTCATGATCGTGATGCCTTCGGCGGTCGCCGTTTGCATCGGCCGATCTCGCCCTCTCACCTCGACACCAAATCGCTCCGCGAACAGCTCCACGTAATGAGAGAAATTGCTCAGCAAGATGTAACGCCCGAACGCTTCGAGAGGGCGACCTGTATAGCGGGGCAGCCAATCCCGCACAATTTCATCCTTCGTTGTCATTTTATCGCCTCCCTCATTCAGTCTCACGATGACGTGATTCTCAAGGTTTTCTCGACTCTATTCTATCCACTTAGGGGCTTGGCTGTCTGCGAGCCCCTTGAGAGGTGTAACGCACGCCTTCTCCGAATCTTGGTAAGAGCCGTCTGCAAGAAGTGACAGACGAGTGGCATTGCGCCACTGTACAAATCAATGTCAGGGCAAGATCGTCCTACCTCCCCATTGCCGATGGACCAAAACATGATCGACAAATATTGTTCGCCATAATATTCGTCATGTATTAGATCGACGCCGAATCCGTCTCGCCGATCCCTGATTCCCCCTTGGATTTTGGACGGGGTGTCGAGGTTGTAGAGCAAACCTCGCGGCGATGAGCGACGACCCGAACTCCCCCCTTCGGCCTGAGGGTGATTGAGGGGATAAAGTCCAGCGGAGCAGGGGAGGCGAGCGTCAACCGGAAGCGGCGAAGGATCGCGCACAAAATCAAAACCGCCTCCATGATCGCGAAGTGGTTGCCGATGCAAACTCGAGGCCCATCACCGAAAGGGAAATACGCTCCGCGCGGCAGCGTCTTGATAAGATCGTTATCCCACCGCTCGGGTTGGAACCGGTCTGGTTCATCAAACCACCGTGGATCGCGATGGACCGACCATTGGCATAAGAGAACCTGGGTCCCTTTGGGAATTTGATAGTGCCCCAACTCAAAGTGGCTCAGCGCTTCGCGTCCGATGGCCCAGGCGGGAGGATAGAGGCGCATCGACTCCTTGACGACCCAATCCGCGAAACGCAGCCTTGGAAGATCCGCCGCCTTGAGGTCGCGATCACCCGCAACTTCGTCAATCTCGGCGACGAGACGAGCTTCCGCGTCGGGAGACCTCGCGAGCAGGTCGAAGGTGTAGGAGAGGACCAGAGCCGTCGTTTCATGCCCCGCCAAAAAGAGCGTGACCACTTCGTCGCGCACCTGGCGATCGGTCATTCCGCTCCCTTCGTCATCGAGCGCAGAGAGAAGTCGCGAGAGAAGGTCGTCTTGGTCATTGCCCCCCGCCCTACGGTTGCGGATGATGTTATAAATGATGGCGTTCAGACGGCGATTCGCATGCCAGAAGCGTCGTGTGGCGGAAGTGGGAATCCACTCGCGGATACGAAACCATTGAGTGGGCCTCAAATAATAATCCATCAAAATTTCGAGAGCCTCGCCAACCTCCTGCGTCTGCTCCTCGACATTGGCTCCAAAGAGCGTCTTGGCGACAATTTGCAGGGTCAGGCCCATCATGGCTTGATGAACGTCAAAGGACATTCCATCATGCCACTTCGCGAGCATCCTCTCGGTATACTCCACCATCACTTCGCCATAGCGCTGGACCTGATGGTGTTGAAACGCGGGCTGAGCCAGTTTACGTTGGCGACGCCAGAATTCCCCCTCACTGGTAAGAAGTCCATTTCCGATCACGGGGGAGATGAAACGTGTCAGTTTGTCTTTGTGAAAGTTGGAGTGTTGCTCTCGGAGGACCTGACTAATCAGGTCGGGATTTCCGACCAGGACATAGTCCATCAGTCCCATCCGAAGCCGAACGATATCACCGTGTTCGCGACTCGCTCTGGTAAGAAATCCGAGCGGGTCTGCAACGTACTGAAGCGTGTTGCCCACCAAGAAACGCCCTTTGGGCCCTGGCGGAACGTTGAGTCGAGCCACGATGAGACTCCTCAAGAGCTGAGGCGGTCCGTTCCTCGTTGTGATCTTCGACCCCCAAGTTTATCGCCAATTCGCGGCCCGATCATCTTGATGTCCCTTTGCGAGGTTGAACATGCGATTGCTTCATAGTGGCGCTCGCGGGATCCTGAGTGTCACACTTGTCGCGCTCTGGGCCGCCGGCTTCCCCGTGTTGGCGGAATCTCCCTGGACACTCCAGTCCAGCCGCACAACAGCCAGGCTCCGGGGGTTGAGTGTTGTCAGCCCCAAGGTCGCCTGGTTGAGCGGAGCGGAAGGGACTTGCCTTCGCACGACCAATGCGGGAGACACCTGGGACCGGCTCACGATGCCTGGTGGCGACAAGGCCGATTTCCGGGATGTTCATGCGTTCGACGCCAACACTGCCTGCGTACTCGCCATCGGCGTGGGGGAACAATCGAAGATCCATCGGACCACGGATGGAGGAGTAACGTGGGAAACCGCCTTCACCAATCACCACGCCGATGGCTTTCTCGACGCGTTCGCGTTCTGGGACAACCAGCATGGCATAGCGCTCGGAGATCCAGTCGACGGGAAGTTCGTCATCTTGGTGACCAATGATGGTGGCAAGTCCTGGGCTCCCGTACCGACCGACAAGATGCCTCCCGCCCACGCTGGAGAGGGCTCTTTCGCGGCGAGCGGTACATGCCTCGTGGTGCAGGGGGAGCAGAATGTCTGGTTCGGCACCGGCGGGGGAACGGAAGCCCGTATTTTCAAGTCTTCAGATCGTGGACAGACCTGGACCGTCCACCTGACTCCACTGCCGTCGAACGCACCTTCTCGAGGCGTCTTCTCGGTGGCGTTCCGCGACGCGGATCACGGCATTGCGGTGGGAGGAGACTACAAAGAACCGGACAAGGTTGGACACTACCTCGTCAAGACGACCGACGGTGGAAAGACCTGGAGTGTTCCATTCGCCATTCCACCATTTGCGTTCCGGTCGGCTGTTGTCTTCGTACCCGAAGCCAAGACTCCTACTTTTCTCTCCGTGGGTCCATCAGGTGTTGAACTTTCTGTTGATGATGGAGAAACCTGGTATGCCATGAATTTGCTCGGTTTTCACGCCGCGGACTTTCGCCGCTCCTCCGATGTGGGCTGGGCTGTGGGGGAGAAAGGGATTGTCGCACGAATTGATGTCAAGAAGCTGGCTGTCCCATGATTTTCGTTGTCAAAGATTTTGATATTCTCCGGAGAGAACAGTGTAATTACCCCCCTTTACTGTGTTACACTCTCCTCCATCAGGGACTTTCGGCTACTCTCGGAGATACCTCCATGGTTGCAGCGACCAACAACGGTGCTAACAAGACTGCGTTTGTGACCGGCGTACTTCAGAAGAACCCCAAGGCCAACCCCGTACTCGTGAATGCCGCGTGGAAAGAGTCGGGACGCACGGGCAGCATCAGCGGAACTCTCGTCCACAAGATCCGCGCTGAGCTCGGTCTTGCTGGCAACCTTCGAGCTCGCTCCAAGAGCAGCTCGGCCGATAAGAAAGCCAAGGCGGCCAAGTCCACCTTGGGTGCTCCCGTAACCACCACCGCAAAGATTGCGGCCCGTCCGACGTCGGCTCCTGCGCAAACGGAAGCTCACTCGAACGGCTCACATGCGAATACATTAACGGCGAAGAAGACTGGATCGACCGATCGCGATCATGTCTTGGAGTCGGTGGAAGGGGACATCGATCGTTTGATCTTCTCTCTGATGGGTGTTGGTGGACTTCACGACATCGAAGAAGCACTCCGACGTGTTCGCCGGTTGGTGGTCCTGCGCCTCGAGAAATGATTTTCCCATCACGGCTTACTCCATACCTCGGAAGAAATAGGAATCGATCTCTTTCAGGAAACAGATCGCCTGTCTCTTCCGAGGTGGTGAGCCAAGTCAACATGAAGATCGCTTCTCAAATCCCTTCCTCCTTCACTCACTTCTCCAATCCGCACCGCTCGATCCCTCTCGGGATTCTCTTCTGAACAGGCGATCATCTCGCCAACCTTCGCTGGAAGGGACACTTCCCGGGATCTCGAGCAAATCGCTGTTACCCCTCGCGCGGGAAATGGCCGTCGGGTCGGCTCTGCGCTCATGTGAAGCTCTGGTGACACGTCTCTCAAGGTTGAGGGATTCTCCCAGGGTTTCCGATGCGCACTTGACGGGCCCAGGACGGGCTTTTTCCGGATGCATCCGTTCAAAACGTTCACACGCTTTTCCGCCACCATCCGTCGGCCATTCCCCAACCTCAATCAGATATACAAGCGCGGATGCATTCTTGGTGCCTCGTGCGCTCAATAATTCCCTGTTGTGAAATCGCGACGTGTGAGACGATAATAGGGGTCGACGGTCCTTCCCTAGTGATCCCTCCTCCGCGAGCTTCCAAAGGACGATATGAGACGGGAATTCTCTATTGCTCATGGCCGGTGGACTGGCTCCTTACTGGCGGCGTTCATGTTGATGATCGCCCCAGCATCCGCGTTGGCGGGGGATACCGGATCCGTCGACTTCAGTCGCGATGTCTTACCCATTTTCTCCGACAATTGTTTTCTCTGTCACGGCCCCGACCCGAAGACGCGCGAAGCCAACTTGAGGCTCGATGTCAAGGAAGGGGCGCTCCGGCTCAAAGACCCGGTGATTGTTCCGGGCAAGAGTGCAGAGAGTGAGATCATCGAGCGCATCAAGAGTCGTGATGCCGAGGAGGTCATGCCTCCCCCAAAGTCTGGGCATACGCTTAGCCCCAAGCAGATCGAAACCCTGACGCGATGGGTCGACCAGGGAGCGAAGTGGGGAAAACACTGGGCTCTCGAACAAGCCCGGGAACACCCTCTGCCTCAGGTCAAAGAGGGGAGTTGGCCGCGAAACCCCATTGATCACTTCGTCCTGGCCAGGCTCGAGGCCGAGGGACTAAAGCCGGGCCGCGAGGCTGATAAGACCACCCTGATTCGCCGCGCCTCGCTTGATTTGACCGGCTTGCCTCCCACGCCCGCCGAGGTCGACGCCTTCCTCGCCGACTCCAGGCCCGACGCCTATGACCGCCTGGTTGATCGTCTGCTCGAGTCGACTCGCTATGGTGAACGTCAAGCGATGGATTGGCTCGACCAGGCGCGGTTTGCAGACACCAACGGCTATCAGAATGATTTCGCCCGCTCGATGTGGCCGTGGCGCGACTGGGTGATCGACGCTTTCAACCGCAACCAGCCTTTCGACCAATTCGTGATCGAGCAGATCGCGGGGGATCTGCTCCCGAACTCCACAAGAGCGCAAAAGGTCGCCACGGGTTTCAATCGCAACAATCGCACCGTAACCGAGGCCGGCTCGATCGATGAGGAATGGAGGATCGAGAACGCCGTCGACCGCGTGGAAACCACCGCCACGGTATTTCTCGGGCTGACGATGGGTTGCGCCCGTTGCCACGACCACAAGTATGACCCAATCTCCCAGAAGGAGTTCTACCAGTTCCTGGGCTTTTTCAACAGCATCAATGAGAAGGGGGTCTACACCGAGACACGCGGCAACGTCCCACCTCTCATTACAGTTCCCAGCAAGCAAGACGAGGAACGTCTCGCCCAGCTCAATACCGCGATCGCCCGGGCAACAAACACCGTCAAACAGCATGAATCCACGCTGAGCGAGCGCATCAAGCGATGGGAGTATGAGCAACGCGTTGCCCCCCGGCCAATTGATCCCACCGACTGGGCTCTACGGATACCCCTGGACGGCTCGCTCCAGGCGCTGGCCGCAGTCGGAACCGTTATGGATCCTGTCTATCAGGGGAAAGACGCGCCAAGCTGGGTGGAAGGCCCCTCAGGCAAAGCGCTCCGGCTCGACGGGCAGGACACGTCGTTCGTCGTCGTCGGGCCCCTGGCTGGTATCGAACATACCACCCACTTCTCTTATGGAGGCTGGGTAAAGCTCATGGGCAATGGCGCCCTTGTGAGCAAAATGGATGACCAGGGAGCCTATCGCGGCTTCGACATCCTTGCCGGTGACGGCAAGCTGGCTGTTCACCTCGTTCACGCATGGCCTCAGAACGCCATCAAGGTGACCACGGAAACACCGTTGCCGAGAGACACCTGGTCCCATGTTTTCGTCACCTATGATGGATCTCGCAAGGCCTCGGGTGTGCTCGTTTACGTCAATGGCGTCCCCGCCAAGCTCAACGTCGAGGCCGACACGCTCCGCGATACTATCGCAACGCAACAACCGCTTCGGCTCGGCAAGCGGTCCACCAGCTCCTCCTTCACGGGAGAGCTCGCGGACATTCGGCTCTACCGCCGCACCCTCCAGGGCGAAGAGATTCGCGCCCTGGCTGACGCCCCGGTGTACCAGATCGCCCGGACTTCGGTCGCCGAGCGATCACCGGCGCAACGAGATCGTTTGAACCGCTTCTTCCGAAGCCGGCTTTATCCGGAGCTCCACGCGGCCGATGAAACACTGGCGAAGATCCAGCGCGACAAGAGCGAGATCGACGCCAAACTGCCAACCGTCATGATCATGGAAGATCTCGCCACGCCGCGCGATACGTATCTGCTCAAACGCGGCCGCTACGAGATGCCGGATACCTCGCAGAAATTGGAGCCCGGAGTTCCCGCCTGTCTCCCCCCGCTACCGTCTGAAGGGCGCAAGGATCGACTGGCACTGGCGCGTTGGCTTGTCACACCTGAAAATCCGTTGACGGCTCGTGTCGCGGTGAATCGCTTCTGGCAACAGCACTTCGCCAATGGGCTGGTCAAGACCGCCGAGAATTTCGGCCTTCAGAGCGAAGCACCCTCGCACCAGGCTTTGCTCGACTGGCTCGCAAATGCCTTCGTGCGGAGTGGTTGGAATGCCAAGGCCTTCCATAAGCTCATCGTCACGAGTGCGACTTATCGCCAGGACTCGCAGGCGACCGCCGAGCTCATCCAACGTGACCCCGAGAATCGGTTGATGGCTCGCGGACCTCGGTTCCGTTTGCCGGCCGAGGTCGTGCGTGACAACGCCTTGGCGATTAGTGGATTATTGGTGGAGCGGATCGGTGGTCCATCCATCAAACCCTATCAGCCGGCCGGCCTCTGGGAAGAACTCGCCGGAGGCGCAGGTGAGGGGCCCTACGTGCAGGATAAGGGGGCGAATCTCTACCGCCGCAGCCTCTACATCTACCGCAAGCGGACGGTCCCTCATCCCACGATGACGACCTTCGACGCTCCGAGCCGCGAAATCTGCCAGGTCAAGCGGCCCCGAACCAATACTCCACTGCAAGCGCTCGAACTTCTTAATGATGTCACCTATGTGGAATGCGCGCGTCAGCTCGCTCGGCTCATGCTCGCCGAGGGGGGGCAAACCCCTGAGCAACGGATTACCTTCGCGTTCCGGCGAGCCATCTCGCGTGCCCCCAGCTCGCGTGAGCTCGAGGTCTTGAAGCGAGGCTTTCAGCGCTATTACGCAGTCTATCAGGCCGATCGTGCGGCGGCCTCGCGGTTCGTCGGTCATGGCGACAGCCCCGTTGATGCGAATCTCGACCAGATCGAGCTCGCTGCTTACACCGCGACCGCCAGCGTGCTCCTCAACCTCGACGAAACGATTACCCTGGAGTGACGGCCATGGACGAACTCAAGGTTGTTCAAGCACATAATCGACGCCTCTTCTTGGCGCGCTCAGGGGTCGGCCTGGGATCGATGGCGCTCGGGTCCTTGCTGGGGCGAGATCAAGCCCGAGCGGCCAGCCCGGCGCCAAGCAATCCGGTGATCGGCAATTTGCCGGGGCTTCCTCACTTCCCCGCCAAGGCAAAACGGGTCATCTATCTCTTCCAGTCCGGCGCACCGTCGCAGATGGACTTGTTTGATTATAAGCCCAAGCTTCAGGATAAGCGGGGTATCGACCTCCCCGACTCTGTTCGCATGGGGCAGCGAATCACGACGATGACGTCGGGGCAGAAGAATTTCCCCGTGGCCCCCACGATCTTCAAGTTTGCCCAGCACGGTCAGAGCGGTGCCTGGCTCAGTGAACTGCTTCCGCACACGGCCAAGATCGCCGACGAGATCTGCATGATTCGCTCGATGCAGACCGAGGCGATCAATCACGACCCCGCCATCACGTTCGTTCAGACCGGGTCGCAACTTGCGGGCCGACCCAGCATGGGTTCATGGGTCGCTTACGGCCTCGGAAGCATGAACCAGGACTTACCCTCGTTCGTCGTGCTTCTGTCGCGAGGCCGAACCGATCAGCCGTTGTACGACCGCCTCTGGGGAAGCGGTTTCCTGCCGACTCGCTATCAAGGGGTTAAGCTCCGAGGAGGCAAGGAGCCGGTTCTCTACCTCGCGAACCCCGCCGGCTGCTCCCCCTCGACCCGCCGCCAGATGCTCGACGAGATCGGTGAACTCGACAACCTGCATCATGCCGAAACAGGAGATCCGGAAATCCTGACGCGGGTGGCCCAGTATGAGCTGGCCTACCGCATGCAGTCGTCGGTTCCTGAACTGACGGATATGTCGGGTGAACCGAAGTCGGTTCTCGACATGTATGGCCCCGACGTCCACAAGCCCGGTAGCTACGCCGCCAACTGCCTCCTGGCGCGTCGATTGGCGGAGCGTGGGGTCCGCTTCATCCAGCTCTACCACATGGGCTGGGACCAGCACGGCAATTTGCCCACGCAGATCCGCAGTCAGTGCCAGGACACCGATCAGCCTTCCGCCGCCCTGATCCAGGACCTCAAGCAGCGCGGGCTGCTTGAAGACACGCTTGTCATCTGGGGAGGGGAATTCGGTCGCACGGTTTACTCACAGGGGCAACTCACGGCCACAGACTACGGCCGCGATCACCACCCCCGTTGCTACACCATTTGGCTCGCGGGTGGCGGAATCAAGCCAGGCATGACGCTGGGAGAAACGGACGACTTCTCCTACAACATCGTGCGAGACCCGGTCGAAGTCTACGACCTCAACGCCACGATCTTCCACTTGCTGGGTGTAGACCACACCCGCCTGACCTACAAGTTCCAGGGGCGTGACTTCCGACTGACCGACGTCCACGGGCATGTCGTCAAATCGATCCTTGCCTGAGATCCGCTCGTTTCATGCAAAGGCTTCGAGCCCTGGCGGCTCGAAGCCTTTGTTCATTTGGCAGCGCTTTCCACAATCAGCAAGCGAGGTCGTAAAGCCGCGGACTCTTCCGGCGCTTCCCGGCTATGGAACTGGTATCCCGACCAATCCCGCCGTGTTCCGGAACGATCTTCGTGAGCGAATTTGAGCAAGAGGCCATTCCCCTTGCGTCCCTCCTTGAGCTCCGCGAGAACCATGGGGGTCACGTCGAAGAGCTTCCAGCCCGGGTCTTTGGTAAAGGTGTAGCGGGCGGCGGGTTCTTCCTGGTAGCTCGGTAGCGTTTGCCACGATACCCGTTCCGGCCATTTTTCGAGAATGGTGTAGGCCTCAAGAGAACCTGCCGGACCGTGCGCGGTGGTTTCTCGCGCATAGAAAGCAAGGATCGCTCGACGTTCACGACTGATCAGATCCTTCGAAGAGATCTCCGGCCAATCCACGAGAGTACGCACGCCCCCGTCATTATTGGCCACGGCAATGTTGTCGACATTGCCGTGGTTCCAATCGGGCAGATAGGAAAGGACCATCCCATCCTTCGCCAAGGGTAGGGCTTGGACGATTCGTCCGGGAACCAGCTTGATCAGTGCTCCGTCGACCTCGGGGGCCGGCTTCTCACGCTCGCTCCTTTGGGTTTCGGAGGGGGCTTGAGCCACCTCAACGCGTGCGGGTGGGGCGAGCTTTCTCTCCCGTGTTTCTTCAGTTCCAAACGACCGCGCCCAATTGCCCGCACCCAGAACTAACGTGGTTGCGGCAAGCACGATCAAAGCCGTCAGCTTTCCCTGATGCATGAGCATATTTCTCAGAACTCCTTCAACAAGCGTCACAACCTTGGCATCAACAAGACGACGAACCTCCTCAGAATGGTCCGCCATGGCCATAGCGGACCGTGATGTAAGATCCACAAGTTGTTGAGAGAGCGGTGTGCTTTCTCGAGGAAGAGCCAGGAGCAGGGGGGTGCTCGATTCCACCTTGACCGCACGGCTCTCGAAACGGCGCCGGAGTTTTTCTCGTGCGCGGGCCAGTCGGCCTCTCAGGGTATTGGGGCTCACGCGGAGCGATCGGGCAGCAACGTCATAGGTCATTCCCTGGAGGTAGCAAAGCACCAGCGGAGCGCGATACTTCTCCGGCAAACGACCAAGCTCTTCATGAAGCAGGGCATGCTCATCGTCGTGAGGTTCTTCCGGCAGCATGCTCTCCACCACACGCGTGGAGGCTTCCTGTTCACGTTTCCGCCGTCGTTCGGAACCGACCTTGGCGCGAATGGCCACGCGCCGAGCCACACCGTGGAGCCAGAGTCCCAGGGCTTCTCGTTCCCGGATCGATCGGGCCTTGCGTACAAGCACCAAAAAGGTGGCCTGAAACGCGTCCTCCGTGGCATGCAGATCGCGCAGCACGCACCGGCAGACCCCAAAAACCATCGGCCCGTGACGACGAATCAGGACTTCAAAGGCAGCGGCCGCCGCGTCTTGCTCTTCGCTCAGAAAATGATCGAGTAATTGTCGATCCGAGAGCCCGCCCAAGGCCCCTTCGCGAAACAAGGTTCGCACGTGTCCAAAAACCACTTCGCGATCCCGCATTGGCATGGGCACATCCTCAATCTCTCTGTCTCTATGATTAAGAGTACAGGGAAGAGGAGACCCCTCACGGAATCACCGCAAAAATTGGAGAGTATGTTTGCGGACCGGCCTTAGCTGAAGCGTTCGAACAGGTCGCCGTCCGGCCAGTTGTTTGTGCTTCGAATGGCTCGAGTGATCTTGTCCCCCGCGTCCGCGTCTTCGTCGGGCCCGTTTTCCGGATCATGGCCGCCGTTGAAGAGGACGGCCCAATCCACATTGCCGGGCATGTGCCCAATGAAGGAGCGGATACCCTCGAGGCGGCCGTTCTTGGCATAGGACGGCCCTTTGGGGGTGGTTCGCACGGTGTCCCATCCTAGCCCGAAGTGACTTCCATTCTTGCGCGGCTCGACAGGCGGAGGAGGGGGGGCAAGCATCTGCCGCATCATCGCGGGCTCCAAAAATGGAGGCCGCCGGGTTCCGTCCAACGCGGAGAGAAATCGAATCAATTCCACTCCCGATGTGACCCATCCTCCAGCGGCTCCCACCGCCCGAGGAGGTAACGGCGGAAGGTGATGGAGCTCTCCGTCATAACGGTGCACCCACCCCGCGGGATAGTGCGGCTCCCTCGTCCCCAAGGCCGCGCGATGAATTCCCATCGGCCGGAAGACCATCTGATGAATCAACCGCGGATAGGGAATACCACTCACGCGCTCGATCACCTGACCGAGAACCAGGTAGGCGTAATTCGAGTAACTCGTCTTGGTCCCCGGCGCGAACTGAAGTGGCTTTCCCAGGCGAAAGCGAATGCATTGGTCGGGGGTGACCTCACTCTCGTCGACACCCAACGCGCGAGCCGCCTCGGCGACGTGGGCGCTTCGCTCATAGCCACTTGAGTGTTGCAGGAGATGACGGACGGTGATGTCATGCACCCTGGGATCCGCACGCGCTCCCGGTAACGGGCGGAGGTCGCCGAGAATCCCAAGGGCCCGATCCTCAAGCCGGAGGCGGCCGTCTTGGACCAGCTTGAGAACCGCCACAGCCGTGATCGCCTTGGAGACGCTGGCGACGCCAAACATCATGCCCGGCCTCACGGGCTGACGGGGTTCCAACTGGGCCCAGCCGTACCCTTTCGCCAGCACGAGCCGCCCGTCTTTCGCAAGACAAAGGGAACCTCCCGGAATTCCATGGCGGCGAAAAAGCCCGAACATCACTTCGTCGAAATGTGCGAGCCCTTCACCAGCCTCTCCCGTGACCGAAATACGCGAGCCCTCGGGATGTGGATTGGGGACCCGCCGTTCCTGAGCACCAGTTTGCCCTCGAGCCTGGGAGCCGGAAGCGAACCATCCCGCTAGCGAACCCAGAAGCAGCTCTCGCCGTGTTGCCACCCCGCTCCGCATCAGCCACACGCTCCTCTGGTTGCGCGAGACCGCGGCGACACCAGCCAGGCGATCCCGCAACCGTTTTCACTTCAGCGATTGGCGGGCAATCCCGCCACAAGAGGAATCGAGGGAAAGAACAGCTCGGGCAAAAGGAACCCCGCCTTGGCGGACTCGACGAAGGACTTGGGCCAATCACCGCGCAAGGTCACATTGCGAATACGGCAATCGGTCTCGTCAGCGAAATGGAAGAACCCAAAGAGACGTGAGTTGTCAGGTTCCAGATCCCGTTCATACACCAACGTCTCGTTGAGCAGGAGCGAGACCTTATTCCCCTCCAAGGTCAGCTTCAATCGGTTCCAGTCACCGGCCTTCAACGGCAATGGGTCCGGGCCCCGGCGGTTGCCGGGCTCAGAGGTTTCGTTGCCCGGCAAGAGTCCGGTCCGCTCATACTGCGCGTCCGTGAGCCAGTGAAGATTCACTCCCTTGGGGCCGATCAGGAAAACGAGCCGGCCGAGCGCTGGATGAACCATGGTCTTACCGGGTTCATCAAAGAACTCGTATTCGATCGAGCCCTTTTCGGCGATTGGCCGCGGGTAGCGGAGCAGGCTTTCCCATCGGCTTCCCGGCAATGCGGTCTTTTCGGCGTTTTCATCCGACCTGATGCCGTTGTTGTAATAGACATCCTGGTTAACGACCGGAGGTTTGAGTCGCACGCCGGTCAACTCATCCCCACGCTTCTCCCACGCGGCATTGGTCCTATTGGTAGGTTCGCCGTAGTAGGCTGCCGACCATCCAGCGAGATTGAGAGTATCGGTAAGCGAAATGGCGTCGGGAATCCGTGGGGAGCCCGTGACCTTCACGTTGCGAACCGCGGCGGCGCCACCAGCCTCGGCGGTGATCGTCAACCACGGGTCGGAGGTTCCGGCGAGCGCCTGCTCGTGGACTTTGGTTCCGTCGACGGAAATGATCAACAGCGAGTCCCGCGCCTCGAGGTGTACCTTGCGCCATCCTTCTTTCCCTTGCGGCGCAGCGGCAAGTTTCACATCACGCAAGGGTTCACCTGCAAGCGAAAGCTTCAGATGCATTCCTTCCGGGTCGAGTCCCAAACGGAAACCGCCATAGGTAAGGCGGGTCTGACCACGATCCCACGAGCGGATCTCGGCATCCACGAAAAAGGGAGCGCCGAGTGGTGTCGAGAACACCAGGCTGTCATCGCCGTCTCCTGGCAAGCGTGACCACTGATCCTTGGCGAACGTCCAGCGCGGTCGCGGCTCGCCGCCACCGCGAGTCTCGGCGCGGCCCGGCGAAACGGGAGTCCACCCAGCCAGCTCGGCAGCCCCTCCCGCGATCTGTGATTGAATGAGCGCCTGCTCATAGATCGCATGACGAAGCCAACGGGGAACGCTTGCATCTTTCTTGAGGGGAGCGTGGGTCAAAATCTCGAGCAGCGAACCGGCGGTCGTTCCCTGTCTGATCGAGGCCGGCATGCCAGCCAAGGCTACAAGCTCGGGTCCACGCATCCACTCGGGAGAGTCTCCGGAGACCTTCGCCGACGGCAAGAGCTTCTTGAGTGCTGCGTCAGCCTCCGCGTCTTTTCCCTGCGCGGCAAGAATCAATGCTTCCAAGGCGATCTTCCCTCGTTTGTCGAGATCCGTGCCAGCCTTGAGCCCCTCGACCTGTTGGGCAAGCTCGGGAAGTTTGCTTAGTTCTTTGGCCAATGCCACCAGCTCAAGCGCCGGCGCAACGAGAGTTCCCCGCTGGGAAAACTCGGCCGCGACAGGGGGGGCCGGATCCGTGGGGGCAAAATCCATCTGAAGCCTGAAGGTCGGGTGATCGTCACCCGGCAAGACCCAATCGCTGAGCGCCTTGTATCGCTCGGCCGGAGGGAGAGACCGCGTGCGACGCAGTACCTCGTCAACGTCAAGAACGAGATCCGCCTCACCAATCACCGCATGACGTGCGAGACGAAGTGAGGAAGAGCTCTCGCCGCCACGAATTTCCAGGAGATTGTTGGGAACAACTTTCGGCCAGTCTCCTTCGAGCACCACATCCTTGACCTTCGCCTCGGTCTGATTCTTCTCGTGATAAAAGCCGAAATTCCGTGGGTTGCTCGACTCAACAGGACGCTCGTAAATCAATACGTCATTGAGCGAGATCGCGAGCTTTCCCCCAGCAAAGGTGAGCTTTACCGCGTTCCACTCCTTGGGCTTCAGCGGTAAAGGTGCGGAACCTCGACGATGGTCGGGTTCATCGGCCACGTTGCCCGGTTCGATTCCCGTCTCGTCAGTGTTGGCCCCCGAGGTCATCCAGTGCTCGCGTACGCCCGCGGGATCAAGAAGAAAGGCGATGCCGCCGAGGGTCGGATGAACGGCGAATTGCCCCGGCTCATAGTAGAACTGGTAACGTAGCGAATCCTTGTCCTGAAGCGGTCGCCCGTAAGCGAAGTGACTTTGTGCGATCTTGTGATTCGCCGAAGAGATCTCCAGCTTGCGCCCCTTGATGACACCGTCATGGATCGACCAGTCGAAATCACTGGTGCCAAGCGGCGCCACGATCGTTCCAAGCAATGAGATGTCCGTCTTTGGCGCGGGAGCAAGTGTTTCTCCGAAGGTCTGAGCGTTCCAGCCGTCGTTCTGATCTCCGTCGATAAGAGCGACCGTACGAGGCACTTCGGCTTTGCCCGTGATCGTTGGATTTCGCATCAATAGGTGACCGGATCCTCCGAAGAATAGCCAGGGAACGATGGCCGATTGCTTGTGTCCCTCGTGGTAGAGATGGCCGTTGACCCATATGCGAATCTTTCGGTCGTCGTCGACGGCGAGCGTCACGCGGTTGTACGCGTTCGGCCTCACAAAAGAACTCTTGAGCGCCGCATGGCTCTCGGCTTGCGAGCCTCGCGCGGCTCCCATGCCTTTGCCATTGACGTTCATGTGCACCGGACCGTAGTTCAACGCAAAGGAATTCTTTTCGTCGAAGAACACATCCACGGAAAAGGCGAACGATCCCAGGAGAGGAAACGCAAGGCCAAACGAGGGGCTCGAACGGCCAATGCTCGCAAGTCTTCCCTCGTGGAAAATCCAACCTTCGTGCGGCACACGGCCGGGATAGCCCAGCCACAAATGAGCCAATCCGGGATCCACGCTCATCTTGACTTCGGTACCACAGGCCCGCATCCATCGGCTTGCTGCCAGATCGAACGGAAGCCGCTGCGCAAAGGCCCGGGCTTGATAGTTGACTTCTGCAAGAGAAACCAGGTCATTCGCCATGCGTTCTCCGAGCGTCGAAAGCCCGGGATCGGCCAGGCAAGCTCGGGCGAGGAGAAACTCAGACCAATCAAACGAAGGTAGGTCGTTGTAGCGAATGGACATCGGCGAACCTGGTGACGGCTCGGGAACCTTCGCATGGATTTCATCAGCAAAGCGAGTCATCTCTTCGGAGACCGACGCACCCTGGCCGCGCGCGATGCGCGTCAAGAACCAGAGGGTCATGGCCCCTTCCTGTTTCTTATCAACCGCCTTTTTCAGCTCGCCATCAAGCTCGTCGAGCTTGCCAACCGATCTGGCCGCGTCGATGAGCAGCCCTGCGATGCTCATCACATCGGAGGAACTGGTCGGCGGAACCGATTTTGGCTTGAAGACACTGGGAATCGGCTCATCACTTAAGAATTCTCCCATTTGCCGCACCGAAGTTCGAGATGCCGTTGGCATCACCCAGTTCTTGAGCTTCTGGTAGCGCTCCGCTGGAGGCAGCGCGGAGAGTTGACTCACCAGGATAGCGGCGGGAATTGTTCTTTCCGCCTCATAGCCGTATCGGCCGGCGGGAATGTCGCAGTAACGTCCCATGAGCTCCAACGCGGCATCGAGCTGCCCGACGCGTACATACTCGGCGGTGAAATCCGCCAGGATTCCCTTGCGCCTGGAAAGGGTGTATTCAACGTTGCTGCGCCCCACACCAAGGCTGCTCTCCGAGGCAGAGAGGGCCTGCTCCAGGATTTTCTTTCCCTTATCCATCTCCTTCCTGGCGAACCAGTGATGCGCTAGCAATCGCTGAAGGGAATTCCTTGGCTCCGCGCTGTTTTGGATGGCGAGGTTCTTGACCGCGAGTTCAAGCAGAGCCTCCGCCTGTTTCGTGAGGGCAGGGCGGTCAAGAGCGAGGACCGCCGCATGACAGGCAAGCTCGGCCGAGTTCTGGAGCGTGTCTTTCTGTAAGCGTGAGGTAAGACTGTCGAGAGCCTTGCCGGCTTTGGTGTCATCGTTCGATCCAATCGCCAGCAGCGCCAGGAGTACCGTGACTCCGGGTTCCGCGAGAGCCTGATCACGACGTGCCTCAGCCACTCGGGCCAGGTCATCGACGCGCTTCGCATCGACGGCCGCCTGTACGAGGAACTGCGCCACGCTACGTGACTCAGGCGTTCCGCTCTGACCGTTCAAGCCCCGCCCAGACCTCGTGAAGGACGCCAAATAGGGAAAGACTTCCTTGGAACGCGCCTCAGGCAAAACGACGTCACGCAAAAGCTCATAGATCTGCACGTCTGACGCGCCTTGACGCTTCCACAATGGGAGAAGCGTGGCGAATTGCTCCTCAATAATCCTTCCCGTGGCGTTCTTGGGTTCTGAATCGGTGGAACCCGTTACGAAGGCCCGGCTAGCAGCAGCGCCCGCATCGGGCGAGATGGGGTTCACAGGCGGCCCGTTTCGCAAGCTTTCGCGCAGGGCACGAAGCGAGAAGTCGGCCATGCCATGCTCGGCGGCGAGCTTGGCCAACTGCGCGACTTGCTCGAACTTCTCGGTCGTCGGGGCGGGGGTATCACCTCCCAGGAGCTGGGGGCGGCCTCCCGCTCCGACTTGAGCAACGGCGGTCGCGAGGGGCCGCGAAGGAACAACGGGCTGACCTATCTCTTTTACTTGAGCATTTGTCCTTATATGGGCCGGCGCTCCGGGAGGAGGATTCTCCGACGACTTTGCTCCCTTGCGCGACGACTTGCTAGGGTCAGGCTTGGGCAAGATGAGCTCGAGCATTTTCGCCCATTGAGCCTCCGCCCCGTTGCGATCACCCTGATCGAGAGAGTGCTGCCCCCATTCTCGCAACATCGCCAGCATCAGTAGCGAGTCGGTATGGCGCCTCGCCGCTTCGATGGCCCGATTCGCGAAGAGCTCGCCGCGATTGCGCTGCGACTCGACCTTCCAACACGCCCGAGCTACAAGCCACAGTCCCGTCTGCTTGGCAGCTTCTTCACGCTGGCGAGCGTTGGCTCGAGAGCCTTGCGGCAAAGGCTCAAGTGGAACGCGATCCAGCAATTCCGCCAGATTTTTCGTCGCTCGGTCGATCGCCTCAGGCGTTCCCGCGGCAATGGCCGCCAATGCCAGTCCGATCTGAACAGAAAGATCCTGAGGCGCTCGCTCCGCAAGGTTGGCCAGAGTTGTTTGGACCTGTTCGCGAGTCTCAGGTCGAGCCACCATGGCCGTAATCAATCGCTCCGTGATGCTAAAGACCGTGGCACGATCGAGCTCGCGGGGTTGAACTATCGGCATGAGATTCAAAAGCGGCTCACCCGGCTTGGCATTGGTCCGAGACTCGAGCAAGCTCGCCAAGCATTCTCCCAGTAACTCGGGCTTGACGTTCTTGAGAGCCTGCTCAAGCCCATTCTGAGCTTGCCTTAACGCCGTTTCACGGTTGGGGTAGTAGGGAGCGTCATGCGGGATTGTCCCAGCGACCTCAAGCAACTCGCCATACAGTTTCACCGCGTCCGCCACCGCGTCGAGCGACAGCATTTGGGAGGCCAGCTCGTTCAATTCGTTGGCCTTTTGAGAGGCAATAGCCTGAGGCGCGTAATTGGAGAAATCGGCCTTGTTCGTGGCCAGCTTGCGAAGCCATTCTCGTGCTTCAGCCTTGTGCCCCCCGCGCCGATAGACAGTGATCAGGCGAATGATCGGCGAATTGTAACGAAAACTGCCGTTCATATTGCCGGACGAAAAGACATCATGGACCTCGCGCTCGTAGAGCTTTACCGCCACGTCCTCCAAGGGCTTAATATCCTCGAGTTCTTGGGCGATAACCCAACACACCTGGGATTGAGTCCCTTTATTTTGGCCGTCGAGTAGTTCCTTCAGATTGGCGCGAGCTTCGTCAAAGCGATTTCCTCGAGCTTGAATAACAGCCAGTAAGGCTCGCCCCCCCTTCCACTGCGGACGTTCCTTGATGGCTTCTTCAAGTCGGCGAGCGAGGTCTTCGGTCTTGTTCTGCTGCTTGGCCGCGAATAGCAGGCGCGACACAAGGCTGACAACACGGCCATCTCCCATGTACATCGAGATGGTGTTAATACCGGACCACGGATTCGACGCGGCGAGCGCGGGCGTGGGAATCATCGCCTGGAGGCTGAGTTCATACGCCTCAGGTTGATTCCACCACCCTTCATCTCGATCCATGTAAAGCAGCAGGTCCAGACGCTGGTCCGGGAATGCTTCCCAGGCTCGCGTGGTCAATTTGCGCCCTTGTTCTTTCAGTTTTGGATCGTTGCCCAGCTCCTGGATCAATTGGCCAACATACGCCGGATGCCCAAGCATCTTGATGTCAATCGATTCGAGAATGTTGGCGAACTGATCCATCTTTTTCGCCTGGCGGAAAGCTGTCATTACGGTTTGAAACCCGTTGTTGGCGAGCAGTGAAGGCTCTAGCGCCAGGGCAGCGCGGTAGTGCTCAATGGCCGCGGCGCTGTCTCCTCCCGCGGCAATCTGAGAGGCGATGTGAAAACGAAGACCACCGTCGTCCGGCTTGATCTTGGCGATCCGCTCGTAAGTCTCTCGGATCTTCACGCGGTCATTCGCCGCGCGATAATAGTCGGCCAGGGCTTGCTGAATCTGGAGCGACTTCGGTGAACGCTCGGCTTGGGCTTCCAATCGCGCGATCGACTCGCGAAGCTTGCCGGAGCGCCCCAGAAGCCGGATGGCCTCATCGCGTGCCAGCTCGTCTTCGTTGTAATATCCCGGGGGCAAAATACGACGGCCCCCCGAACGTCGCAGGATCTGATTGGCAATCTGCGCGGCCTGGTCGGGTTTGTCTTGCCGTTGGTACTCGGACATCAGGGCAACCAGGGTCGACACTTGCTGTCCCGCGCGGTGGCGGGCCCGCATCAAGACCGACTCCGCCTGCTCGTGCATGCCAAGCTGGTGCATCTGGCCTGCAAGCATGGTTTGTGTGGCCGTATCGAGCCGGAGGCCGAAGAGCCGATCGCAGGCAAGCCGTGCTCGCTCCAGGTTGCCAGTCGCAACCGAGAGCCGTAGCGAAGCCAGCTCACGGCGCTGTAACACTGTGTTATCGAGGGCTTCGATGCCGTCGATCACCGCCATCGCTTCGTCTCGTTCTCCTTGTTTCTCATGCAATTCGGCCAGGCTCAAAGCGAGCTCGGCGTCTCCTCCGGAAAGCGCAAGGGCTTTCTGCAACGCATCAATGGCCGCTTCCTTGTCATTTTCCCACCAATCGAGTGCGCTCAGAATGAGCAGCGCATCCAACCGATCCGGCTTGGGAATATCTTCCTTGGTGCGATTCCGGAAGTGAGTGACAAAATCGCTAATAATATCATCACGCTTATAGATTTCGTATGCATTCCGTAACATCTGGATCCCGGCCTGATCGAAATAAGCATTGGCTGCTGGATAGTCGATCGACAAAGCTCGGGCGCGCCCTCCGGGGGCGTAGATCACCACATTTCTGACAACTTGACCCGAATTGCTGATTCTCGAAACCGTCGAGGACTTCCTTCCGGATTGCCGCTGACGGCGCAGACTTTGGAGATGATAGTCAATCAGTTTGGGGATATCGGCATATCCCTTGGCCTGGGCGCGGACGATCATGCCCCGGATCATCGAATAGGCATTGCCGCTGGGATTGTAATAGTAGTTAACGAGGCCGCCCCCTCCGGTCTGTAGTCGCTCGGATTTGTCACTCAAAGCGATCACACCATCAATGTCGCCACGCTCACCGGCGACCAGGAGCAAGGTGGCAACGCCGGCGGCATCATTCACCGAATCAAGCGCCTCGCGATAGATCCGATTTTCTTCCTCAGTGCGTTTCGCTCGTTTGAGCTCAGCTATCACGCTGGTCAGGACAGTCCCTTGTATCCAGTCCGGCCGGCGGCGCCGCAGCCCCTGGTAGGCCGAGACAACCTTGTCGAGCTCATCCGATACGAGAGGCGGAGTGGTATCGTTCTCCGTAGACATATTTATGACAGACCGGCGCGGACCGGTTGTACCCGCAACGCGGCCGCTCAGTGAATAGAGGTAAACCCAGAGCGCGCTGGGATCGTTCGGGAATTGCCGCGCCAAGGACTTTGCCGCTTCGTACGCCTCGGTCTGATCCAGAAGAACAAGCTGGAGGAAGTACCAATTCCAGGCGGGTCTCGGATCACTCAAGCTCTTGTCACGAGCCGCGCGATAATCCTTGAGAAAAGGCTCTCGAGACTTTGCCTTGTCCGCCTGGAAATAAAGACCAGCTAAAGCCGCCATGCGGGCCTGGCCAAAATCATAAGGAGACCAGGTGTAATTCTGGCGGTTCAACACGGAGATTTGCCTCTCCAAACCGATCGCTATCCGGATCTGATAAGCGGCGTTGACGCGATCTTGCCAGGGGATCATCCGAAATCCCCCCTGTGCCCGCGCCGCCGCGGTTGAGATCGCGCCTGTAGGCCGGCTTGAAGTGTTCTTCATCCGGCGCTTGACCAGAGCACCAATATCGTCGTCATTGGTCCGCAAATCGAGAATCGCGCGGAACCGACGCGCCGCTTCCTCGCCTCGATTCAAGCCTAAGAGCGCGACCCCTTCGCGATACAGCGCTTCCCAGTCATCGGGTTTGCGTCGGATCAAACGATCAGTCAGAACCAGGGCCGCCTCTCGTTTGCCGGTGCCCAGCAGACTATCAACAGCCTGAAGTGCATGTGCAGAATCCTTGTCCACACCGGCAAGGCGTGACCAAATCGCCTCGGCTTCGGCACTCTCTCCTGCCTGGAGGTGGAGCGTGGCCAGGCGGAGCGAGGCCTCGTCGGTCGGCGCAATCTCCACGAGTTGCTTCTGATACTTCACGGCCGAGGTAAGATCCCCTTCCGTTTCACTCAGACTGGAGAGTTGCTGGAGGAGTTGCGTGTCGCGCGCATTCGTCGCCAGGAGCCGTTCGAGCTCCTGCCGCGCGGTGCCGAGGTCACCCGAGGACACATGCGCCTGGGCCAGGCAGAGCGTCATTTCCCGCTGCTTGTCAGGTTCGTTGAGCAGACGCTCAAGCCGGGCGATCAGTCGATCGAACTGGTTGCGCTGGAGGTAGAGATCCGTGAGGCGAGAAACGGTGTTCAGCTTTGCGTCGAGATCGGGCGCCTTTTCAAAGGCCCGCCAGAAGAGTTCTATGGCCTCATCGGTACGGAACTGGCGTGCGAGGGCCTCCGCCAGGGCTAAAGCCACCTTGGGATCGGACGGATTGGCACGCACCGAACGACGGAGGGCGTCAAGCCCTTCCTCCACCTCACCGAGCTGGAAGCAAAGCTCGGCATAGTCCTGGTACGTTTCCGGATTTCCCGGCGACGCGGCCAGGAGTTCTCGCCCCGCCTCCATCGCGGCTTGCCGCCGGCCTAAGCGCCCCTCAAGCTTGGCAAGGCTCGCGAAGTACTCGGACCGTCCCCGGCGGTCGATGGCCGCCAAGTCGCGAAGGGCCTGTGCAGCGGCCCCGAGGTCCCCAGACATCTCGAAGATCCTCGCCGCGGCCACCCATGAAGGTATCGACTTGGGATCCAGCTCGATCCCTTTTCGGACCGCCTGCGAAGCCTCCGTGGGCTTCTGGTCGGCCTCGAGATAGCGAGCCAACCGCACCCAACGCGACGCGGTCACATCCTTGCCCGCCTCTAGCTCCTTGCGCAGGCTATCCACCTGAGCGGCTAATGTGTTCCCCTCCTGGTAAGCCTTGATGCGACGTACAAGAACCGCCTCCGCCTGGTCCGGGTCAGACACAAGCTTGTCGGCCATGTCGAGCTGGGCAATCGCGTCGGCGAAGCGCTCGCCTTGGAACAAAACATCTGCATACTTGATCCGAAGATCGTACTCATCGTCATCGAGCTTGCAGGCCTCGGCAAACGCGTCGATCGCCTCCTTGCGATAACCAAAACCGGAGAGAACTTCTCCCAGCCGCGTCAGATTCTTGGCGTTGTGCCTCGAACCCACGGCGATCTCTCCCCAGACGGCCTTGGCCTCATCGGAACGCTTGAGCGTATGCAGAAATTCGCCGAGATATTCGCGGTACTGCGTGGCTTCAGGGGCCAGTTCGATCGCCTTCTTGTAGAGAGCGATCGCGTCTTCAGGCATCTCAGACTGACGAAAAAGGTCGGCCACCCGCGACACGACGAGAGGGTCAGGGGCAGGCCCGTCCACGAGGGTGCGCCAGACCGCCGTCGCGGCTGTTTTCCGCGCCACGTCAGGCTTGGTTTCATCCTTGAGCAGCATTTGCCCCCAGTCGCGAACAACGTCGAAATTCTTGGGATCTGTCTTATGAATTTCCTCATACTGAGCGGCCGCATCGACAAACTTGCCATCTTGAACCAGTTGATCGATCAAGGCCTGCCGCAACTCCTGCTTGGAAGGGGCCAGCTTGACCGCCTTCTCAAACCAGCTTCGCGCGTCGGCCGTTCGCCCCTGATTCGCGAGGGTCTTCGCCAACCGGGATAACGCCTCGACGTCGTCGGGAGTCTTCTTGATCCATCGCTCGTAATAGGCCACGAGCCCCGCAAGATCGTCGTTCCGAAGGAAGACCTCTTCGATCTTGCGCCGGACCTCGCGATAGAGCCAGCTATCGGGATTGAGCTGACCCAGCATCTGCTCGAAATCATCGAGCGCCTGCGCCCTCTTGCCAAGCTTCACCTTCAGCTCGGCGGCCTCCATCTGGAAACGGACCTGCCGATACTTATCCTTGACGGCCTTCGCCAGTGCTTCATAGCGAGAGAGCGCCTCCGCGGATTGAGACTCTTCCGCTAGAGCATCCGCCACCTGCTCCTTGACCCGAACGTCATTGGGAAATTGAGCTTCGAGACGGTTCCAGACCTCCAGGGCTTTGCCGTTCTGGCGCGTCCGTTGATACGACCGTCCCAGCGCCTGGTAGATTTCGAGCATATCCGCCCGGGTCGGCTTGCGTGTGAGTGCACGCTCAAAGGCGTTGGTCGCGGCTTCCGGCTGGCCAACGAGCACCAGAGCCTGCCCCAGGTAATAGCAGGGAATCGCATCACTGGGGCGTTTGCTTTCGGCCTCTCTAAGAGCGGCCACCGCCTTCGCGTCTTGACCTCGTTGCGACTCAAAGATCCCCAGAATCAGCCAGGCCGCGCCCTCATTCGGATCCTTCGCCACCCGCTCTCGATAGGTTTTCAGAAAGGCGTCAAGCGTGCCTCGTTCGACGTGATATCCATAAATCCGGTCAACCGCGGTGCCCCGCCGCGGATTCTTTTCCAAAAGTGTCACAAACCGCCCCATGATGGCGCGGTCTCGATCCTCTTCCGCTGATCCCTCGGAGGCTCGGTCGGCTTGGGGCTTGGACGAACTTAACTGCGCCTGGCAAATCGAACCTAAGTCTAGAAATGACCAAATTATTACGACCAAAGTAAGTGAAGTGCGTAGCGCCATGGAATGCCTTCCTTGAAGAATTGCAAACGCATTAGAGGAGACGCTCGTATCATTTCGAACTCTTGCAAGGTAAATCGGCCCACGAACCATGTCAATTGTCGAACTCACCTGAACAACTGCCTCGATCGTTCGATCATGGCATTCCTCAAGGGGTTCCGTCGGCACGAGTACACCCTCCTTCGGTCGGATCCTTCCTCGACGAGGTGGGGCTCACCCCTTCAACGGCCCATCGGATCGCCGTGGTGTATTCTCCCCCATTCCTCGCAGAAGCCATGGCCACGAAAAACAATCCCTGTCTTGAAAATCACTGCCGATCTACATGAGATCTTCACTATTTGATGTTTGCCTGGAAAAGACCGAAAATCACTTTCGATGGTTCCTTCGAGGTTGCGGCGCCTGACGTCGCGAGCAAACCCACACTTTCTCTGGGCTGAAGAGACGTCTTCGTGCGGAGTCGACTCGATGGACACTCCAGCCAGTTCTCCCTCGAGATCTCGAGGGATCAGACTTATCGAGGCACTCGCGATTGTCGTGATCGCCGCCCTCGCGGTCATACTCCTGTCTCTTATACACATCTAGATGTGTATAAGAGACAGGTTCTCCCTCGAGATCTCGAGGGATCAGACTTATCGAGGCACTCGCGATTGTCGTGATCGCCGCCCTCGCGGTCATACTCATCGTACCGGCGCTCCTTGCCGCGCGCGAGGGTGCCCGACAAACGCGCTGTGCCGATAACCTCCGCCAACTCGCCGCGGCGGCCTTGCAGTATGCGAGCGGCGAAGGTTGCTTGCCGTCGGGTTCCTTCAACACGGCAACCCACGCCCACAATTTCAGCGTCTTCGCTCGCCTTCTTCCGCAACTCGATCGTCTTGCCCTCTATAACGCGATCAACATGAACCTGGCCCACGTCGAGGCGGCGAACTTGACGATCGGCACCTTTCCCATTGGGGTTTTGTTTTGCCCAAGCGATCCCGAAGCTGGGAAAGCAAAGGGGGCGCACTACTCGGGAAACCCCAACAGTCCTTTATTCATTCCTCGCGGTACGTGGCTCCAGTACTTTTGCAGCTATGCCGGAAATGCAGGAACGTGGGATCTCGACATCAACCCGGTCGCGTCCAACTACGAGGACCGGCGGGCCAATATGAACGGCACGATTTTCGGCATGAGTTCGGTTCCTCTGTCCGCCATCACCGACGGTGTCGCTTCCACCTTGCTTTTCGGGGAACGCGCCCACGGTGTGCTCGAGGTGCCGATGATTGCCTGCAAACTCGTGACCTGGACCGGCCCCGCGCTGGCGGAATACCACTTCTGGCAATCGGGCGAGACCGTGGACGCTTTGTTCGAAACCTGGGCTCCGCCGAATCAATACAAGATGGGCGTCGGTATCCCCAGAAATGAGTCGCTTCCCTATCTCGCCGCCAACGCTAGCAGTTTCCATCCGCCGGGAGGAGCCCACTTCGCCTTCTGCGACGGCGCGGTGCGATTCCTCAAGGAAACCATCGACTCCTGGAATTTGAACCATGTCAACATTCCTAATCCCATTAGTTACGATGATCATCTTGGGATCTGGTCGGTTCGCCCCGGAGCAAGGCTTGGGATCTACCAGGCCATCTCGACAAGGAACGGCGGCGAAACACTTTCCGCCGAGGAATTTTGAGGTCGCCGAAAACGCGGCGACATCGTCATGAGAACGCCATTCTTCTCCTCAACACGGTTGCCCTGAACCATGGCTCGGATTCTCGTTGTCGAAGACCAGACCAAGTTGCTCGCGAGCCTTCGTCGCGGGCTGCAAACGCAGGGATATGACGTCATCACAGCCTCCAACGGCGAGCAGGGGTTTACGCTCGCGGTTGACTCGGATGTCGTCATTCTGGACCTGATGCTCCCCGGTCGGGACGGCCTGTCGATCCTCCGCGAGCTCCGGGCGCAAGGGTTCTCCAAACCGGTGCTCATCCTCACGGCTCGTGACGCCGTCGAAGATCGCGTGCTCGGGCTCGATAGCGGAGCGAACGACTATCTGTTGAAACCCTTCGCCTTCGCGGAGCTTCTCGCACGGATCCGTGTCCTCTTACGGAAGCTCCCCGCGGAGCGAGAACTCCTGCTCTGCGCCCATGACCTGGAGCTGGACCTCATCTCGAGGAAGGTTACGCGCAACGGCGCCGAGCTCGAACTGACGAACCGGGAGCACGAACTCCTGGAGTACCTCCTGCGGCATCGTGACGCGGCCGTCACGCGCATGATGATCGCGCGCGATGTCTGGGGTGAGTCGTCGAATATCATGACTAATATTATCGAGGTCTACATCCGATCGCTTCGTAAGAAGATCGACCGGCCAGGGGAACCTTCGCTCATTCACACGGTGCGCGGGGTGGGCTACATGCTCAAAGGAAGCCCATGAAAGGCCTGACGATCCGCCAGAAGCTGACCCTGTGGTACGGTGGCGTCATGGCCGCGATTCTCGTGGGCTGTGGCGGCTTCATCCAGGTGATGACCCAGCGCCACCTGCTCGCACTGATCGACGCTCCGCTCGGCGAGCAGCTCGACCGCTTTCGAGACGCGGTGCTGGCAACACCGGATCTCCCAGAATTGAGTCGGAGGCTTCAAGCGGCCTACGACCTGCCCGACCGCTACGAATTTCAGGTAATCACCGAGCGAGGCAAGGTCCTATTCCGGAGTCGGCACTTCCATCTCGGGATCTTTTCCGAGTCACCCAACGCGACGTCTCGTTCTGCTTCCTTCGTGGATCTGCTCTACGATTACGGATCGTATAGCACCCGATTTCGCCTGGCGAGCCGAATCGTGACGGGATCTCACGGCCCCCTGATTGTGCAATCGTTGACATCGCTTCAAGATCTCGACCAAGCGTTGGGCGAACTCCGCACGATCCTGCTGTTGACCGGGCCGACGGCGCTCGCGGCGGCGCTCGGGGGGGGCTACCTGCTGGCCTACAAGACGCTTGCGCCAGTGGATCGGATGATTGCGACGGCAGGAGAGATCACGTCCAACCAACTCGACCGCCGCCTCGAAGCGCCGAACCCGAACGACGAGCTCGGCCGTCTCGCCGCCACGCTCAATGGCATGATCGCTCGGCTGGGGCGCTCGATCGAGGAAGTCCGCCGCTTTACCGCGGACGCCGCGCATGAACTCCGCACCCCCCTGACGCTCATGCGAACCGAGATCGAGGTCTCACTGCGACACTCGGTGGAACCAACTCCCGACGCCTTGCTTCACGAACGCCTTCTCGAAGAGATCGACCGGCTCACGCGACTCGTCACGCAGCTCTTGTTTCTTTGCCGTGAAGACGCCGGGCTCGTGTCATGGGAACCGCACCCGGTCGACGTCGGCGAGGTCGTGCGAAAGGTCGTCGATCACATGCAGGCCGTCGTGGAAGACCGCGGCCAGGAGCTCGAGATGCATGCGCTGCAGGACTGCCGCGTGCGCGGCAATGAAGATCGCCTGAGTCAGCTCTTCTTCAACCTGTTCGACAATGCGTCAAAGTACACACCAAGCGGAGGGAAAATCTCCGTCGTCGCGACCTGTGAAGGGCAACAGGCGCGTGTCGTCGTAAGGGATACGGGAGTCGGCATCCCTGCCGAACATCTCCCTTTTGTTTTCGATCGGTTCTACCGAGTCGATGCCTCGCGGAGCCAGGAAACGGAAGGAACCGGATTGGGGCTGGCGATTTGCCGTTCCATAGCCGAGTCCCACGGCGGTCAGTTGCACATCGAGAGCAACATCGGCCGTGGGACCTCGGTGATACTTACGATACCTATTTATTAATCTACGAAACCCTTCTTATTAATAGGCATCCGCGCTGATCACTTCACCACCGTTTCGAGTGGCCAAGGCCTGGTAGACGCCGACCTTCTCACCGGGGATGACCGACCAAACCGCATTCTGATAGCGCAGCGATGTAGGGGTGCCCGTGCCGCTCAGCATCCAGGTGTCGATCGTGTCCTTGACGAACTTAACGGAGCCATCACAGAAGGCGAAATTGGCACCGCCGGGGTGGAGGCTGCTCGTGGCGGCGGCAAGGAAGAACGCATCCGAGCCAGTCGGCTGGCCGATGTTGTCCTTGAAGAAGTTGGGGGGATACCACGCCTCGAACATCGTGTCGGCGTACCATCCCGACTGCCAAAAGTGAAAATTCTCGATCGGTTCCTTTGCGCCGACCGTGCTGCTTCCGATGGTCGCCTGCGGAATCAAGTTCGTCACAATCGGCGACGTCATGAAGCTGTGGGCGCGCTCTCCAAACAGCATGGTATTGCTGGTGCCATCAGTGATGCCAGCGATTGTGATGGATGACTCGCAGTAGATCACCCCGTTCATGCCGCTCTTGCGGCTGGCGTTATCAGCCGGGTTGTTGGGGTAGTAAAGTGTCAGCGGCATGTCCCAAGTCCCGGCGTTGCCGGCGTAGCTACAAAACTGTTGATAGAACGGCCCAGCGCCCCGTAGCGTCTTGCCATTGCGAAGGATTACGCCACTCCCATTTCCCAAGAGGGACCCGTGAACCACCGCGGGCTGCGAGACCGCCCAGTCGCTCGGGCACATGAGAACGCTGAGGGCCTGGCCGGAAACCGTGATATTCTCGATCACGGTCGAGATGAGGCTCAAGTTGTACGCGTTCGCAAGCGGCTGCTGTTCCAATTGAGGCAGCATTCGGACGTAGCAACTGAGGTTGTACCCCGCGAATCCCGTGGTGAGCGATCCTGCCGGGTAGCAACCGTTGACGTCGTGGTAGTTGCTGGCGGCCAAGGCGAGCTGTTTCAAGTTGTTCACGCAGGCCATACGCCGCGCCGCCTCGCGGGCAGATTGCACCGCCGGGAGCAAGAGGGCGATCAACACGGCAATGATGGCAATGACCACCAACAGCTCAATAAGCGTGAACGCGCGACGATGGGCATTCACGAACCATCGGCCATTTCTCATTGAATATGGTCCTTAAAATTCTCATCAATCTTTAGTAATGTAAACGCGACGATTGTTGTGGCAGATCCCGAAAATGATCTCGTCGCTACGAAGATCCGAGACACATTCCGGGGAAGTTCATCGAGGTCATCCACCCCTATCGGAAGCTAACCTAGCATCTCGGTATCGGAGGGCATAATGAAGATCAAATTAATGAATAACTTCTCATTCTGATCCTCCTCGAAGATGTCTGAAATTTTTCGATGTGGAGGATGGGGATGACGTGTGGGGGAGAGCGAAGAAAGACCCCTCACGGCCGGCGCCGGTCGTGAGGGGCGGAAAGACATCAAGGAGGGGCGATGCAAGGACGTGAGCCGTCCGTCATCGCTTTCGCTTAGGCGGTTTCCGTCACGATCGCGTAGGACGGCAAGGCGAGGAACGTGTTGTTGGGGTGCTTGAGAAGCACGAAGAACTGCAAGTCGCTCGTCTGGCTCGTGTTGAGGGTGGTGATAGTGAAGGTCTGGGTGTTGGCTCCGGCCGAAGTGAAGGTGAGACCGCCAGACGTACCCGTGTAGTTCGTTCCATCGTAGGCCGTGATATCGGCGGTCTGGTACTGGATCAGCTCGTTGCCGGAGCCGGACTTGCTCGCGGTGCCGTTGGTCCGATTGACGGTCACCGTGAGGGTGTTTCCTTCGGTAACGCCATACGAGCTGGCGGACAGCGAAAGAACCGCGACGTTGTTGGCGCCGCCAGGAGTGAGGGCGTAGCCGTTCGTCGGCGCGAATGCCCCCGAGGCGGAGGCTGCGTGGAAGACCGTCGTTGTAGGAGTATTGGCCTGATACTGCTGAGTGCCGGAGGCCGTGTAGCCGGCCGAGAACGCGCCGCCCGGGGTGTAGCCGGACGTCAGGTACGTGCCTGTGGCCTCACGGGTCGCCGCATTGGGAGTGATCGTTCCCACGGGCAGATAGAAATTCGTGTTGCTGTACGTGCTGGTCGTTCCGCCCACGGTCTCCTTGACGTTGTAGGCGCGGTCGGTGGTGTTGGGAGTGCTGTTGTAAACAAATTCAACGCCGTCGATGACGGTATTGCTGCCGTAAGCCGTCAGATCGATGGTGCCGGTGTTGCTGGGGTCGAGTTGGTCTCCTTGGAGAACCTGGCTTCCGCCGGTGTAATTGACCAACGCATAGAACTCGGTGCCGCCGGCGAGGGCGAAATTCGCATCCTTCACAGTCACCGTCGCGGGGTCAGCCGCAACGACTCCGCCCGACGAGGGCTCGAGCAGGAGCAAGCCGTTGGAGCCGAGCGTCAGACCACTCAGGTCCTTCACGTAGCTGGCCGCCCCCTTGGGACTGCCGTTGCCATAGCCGTCGAACTGAACGAACTCGACGTTGCCGATCGTCTGGCCGGCGGGGCCCGAGATCTCGACGTAGCGGTTCGCGTTGCTCAGGCCGAAAGGGGTGGCCCAAACTTCATTGAGCGTGACGGCGGTGGTCGTCAGCAAGGCGCGCTCCTCCAACATCTCGCAGGTTCCACGAACCGAGAACCGACGAGGCTTGGCCGCACGCATCTGACGAGACCGACTCAGAGCAGGAATGCGAAACATCGCGTCTGACCTCCAGGTTGCGTAACGATAGGGAGAGACACCGTTGAAACACAGACACAGCGCACGAAGAGATGAACCGCTCTCGCGAAAGAGAGCGCCTCGGGTCAAACCAGCGGGAGCCCCAACGCCGACCGTCCCGGGTCATCCCCACACTCGATACCGACATACCGTCTAAAACCGGCGTCACGCCGGCACATGTCGAATACCGAGCGAGGATCAGCGTATTCCGACCCTATGGAGGCGGCGTTGCTTTATAATGAAGATCGAATAAATGAGCGAATTCTCATTTTCGGTCATTCACTTCCCAATACCACGCTTCAAATAACCCAGAAATTCCCCAGTTTTTGCACAATTCGCATCAACTAAATCCACGCATTTTGGAAATTTATTTCATTTTGCAATTTTCCCGGTATCGCCCTAAAAACGCTTTCTTTTGCGTACCTGACGGCAGGCTCACCCATGCAGCATCCTTCCCTGGAGTACCGCCGTCAGCATGTGATCCGCGGACAGACGCGAAGGGGCCCGGCTGACATGAGTGCTTGTCGACGATCGGCAAAGACGTGATATGGCAAAAAGGCTGGCGATCCTCTCAAAGCGTGACCACTCGGCCCCGGGTTCTGATTGTGAACGGTGGTATCCACTTGACCTCAATGTTATTTTTTAAAGGCGTTAATATTTCTAATTATTATAATTCTTGCAAGCGAAAGCGCGTAGCGGTCATGTGCCCCAAGGGTGGGTGGTTCGCCGAAACCACCAAGGAGACCCCAGCGATGCCGCCCTTCGGCATAGGTGGCTCAGCGGCCTGGCAAACTCACTGCGAGGATTCAACAGAAGCGGAGTGATCCCCAGGGTAAGCCGAAATCGTCGGCTCGGTGCATCTCTGGAACGCACCGACTTGCTCGATGCACTTCGACACGATGAGGCCCACGCTCTCTGGGAAGAATGTGGGCGACCGTTGGGGGATGATCTTCAAGACTGGGATGAGGTAAAGCGGCGTATTCTCGAGCTCAGGCGGGGGGAGCGAGGCTTCGTCCGTCGCGCGTAGGTACGACATACCAGAACATCGAAAGAAATCGGGGCGGAAACCGGATCGTCAGATCGGTGAATTTCCACGAACGATTGCACAAGAACGAGCAAACAAGCTGGGCAATCTTGAATGCCTCAGGACATGGCATGCCTAGCACATCAAAGTCTATCGGCGGAAGCTTGGTGACATCCCAGATTATCGCGACAGTGCTCAGGTCGCCGGAGTAGGAGATTAGGCAAATCATCTCAAGGTCTCGGGCACCAGGACGCCCAGGCATAGGCAAGAGTCGCCATCAAAAAGACAAAAAGACCCAGCTATTGCCCGTAAGCTACGAAGACGGCTTCTTCAAGGCTGTTCGGCATCCCATTTGCGTTCGGTGATATTGGCGGGCGAGCACGCGTTCGGTTCTCGGACACCTCTCTCCCAATGACAATCCCGATGTGCCTGGCGAATATCGCGTCCGAACGCCCAAATTCGATGGGAGAGAGGTTCGAGCTCGATAGGTGGTTCCTCATGGGAACATTCGTTCGTTCCCTCTGTGCCGCACCTGTGAGCTCACAGCCTCATTCATACAAGTCAACTTATCACGCGTTGCCATTCAGATACGGCCTTGAAATTAATCGAGATCCGCCTTGAATCGTAATACCAAAATATATTGATTACTCATCTCGGGTCGAGCCCATTGGGTCCGCCGGTTCGGGGTTGGCGGACATCGGTCAGAGCTACTCAGCGGCCGACGGCTGGGACGTTTCCAACACCTGAGATGCGCAGCCACGAGGACCAGATTCCTCTTCATCGATCAGATGGGCCTTGTTGCCTGGCGCTGGGATCGTCAGTGGTTCCGATGCCAGCGTGCAAGTCGTTACGGCTACGCCGGCGAATCCTAACGCGCAACGGTTACTTACGCCTTGAGATGGCAAGAATTTTGTGAAAACCAACTCCGTCGTCGGATCATCGGCGGGGTGGTCACCCCCGATGTCACTGGCACCGTCATGTTCCGTCGAGTTCCGGCTCCGCGACGCGCCAGACGGAACAACACGCTCGGCAACGCGAAGAGACGGCCGGCTGCGTAACGCCGGACCGCCGAGTTCTCACGGGAATGCTCTTTCACTCGAGCCTTGATCGCGAGGTTATTTTATGTCGTTTCAACGTTTGGCTTTCTCTGCGGCCGTACTTTTCGCGGCCCCTGTTCTGTCTGATCCAACCTACGCCGGAGGAGGCGGTCCGCCGCGCGGAGGGGGTGCGGCGAGACCGGCGCGGCCCGCCGCCGTCGGCAGGCCAGCCGCACCGGCTCCCCCTCGTCCGGGCGGGACCGGCACTGCGGCTCGCCCCGCCGTCGCTCGCCCGGAGCCCGGCAGAGGGATAGAACCCCGTAGCCTTCCTTCGCCGGGGCCAGCGGCGGGCGTCCGAGCGGAGAGAGGCGCCGAACGGAGGCCAATGGCCGGAAACTGGCCCGGCCTTCGAGGTCGAATGCAACCTCGTCCCGGTGAAGCCGGCGGCGAGAGACTGCGCCCATTCAATGATGACCGCTTGATCCGTGAACGCGAGAACAGACTCGGAAGCAATCCCGCGGGGAACATCGTCGACTCCAACAACCGGACGATCAATCGCAACGACGTCTTCGTCAACCACCAGGGAGGCGGCAACTGGGGCCTTGGCGGTGCATACGGCGGGCTCGGTTACGGCTACCGCGGAGGCTGGGCCCGACCTTATTACGGCAACTGGTACCAGGGGGGCTGGGGAGGTAACGGTTTCTGGACCGGCCTCGGTTTAGGCGCCATGTCCACGTTCGGTCTCGGCTCGCTCGGGGGAATTCTGAACTCCCCAGGCTATGCGTATTCCAACACGCTTGGCTTCCCCGTCGGATCTTACGGCCTCTACAACTACTTCCCGACCTGGGGGATTGGCAACTACGCCAGTTGGGGCCTTGGCCCCATGGCGAGCAGCGCCCTTTATAGCGACTACGCCGACCCTTATTACTCAAGTCCGCCCGCCCCAACAGCCGGGACGGCCATCGCTTATGACTACTCGCGGCCGATCGACGTCGCCGCGCCCCCTCCCGAGCCGGCCATCGTCAGCTCGACGGAACAGTTGTTTGGGAATGCTCGCGACGCGTTCAAGGCCGGCGACTACCCCCGCGCCCTTGATCTGGCGGATCAAGCGCTTCGGCAGAGCCCCAATGTTCCCGTTGTCCACGAGTTCCGGGCTCTCACACTCTTCGCGCTCAAGCGATATGACCAGGCAGCATCGGTCCTCTACGCGGTGCTTTCGGCCGAACCGGGCTGGAACTGGTCCACGCTCATTAGCCTCTATCCGGACGTCGACACCTATACCAACCAACTCCGCGCCCTGGAGGCGGATTCCCGAACGAACCCAAACGCAGCGGCTGACGCGTTCCTTCTGGCATACTATTACATGGTCCAGGGGGACACCGCGGAGGCTGCGGCGGAGTTCGAGCGGGTGTCACAGCTCCAGCCCAAGGACCGGCTTTCGGCTTCGTTCGCCCAGGTCTTGAAGAAGGCGGCGGGACCTCAATCGGAAACGAACCGGCCAACTCCTGAGCCGCCTCCAACGGCGGTCACGTCCGCGCCGGAAGCCGCCGGCGAGCCCGCCCAGGGCGAAACGCTGGCGAAGGCAGGAAGCACGCCCGAAGGCGAGACGGCGCCTTCCCCGCCACCACCCCCTCCCGCTGCCTTGACTGGCGAGTGGAAGGCGAAGCCCTCTGCCGACGTCGCGATCGATCTCACCCTGAATAAAGACGGCGCGTTCACCTGGGTCGTCGATACGAAGGGCCAGAAGCAGACCATCGAAGGGACCGCCGGCTTCAAGGAGGGCAAACTCGCGTTGCTTCAGGCGAACGGACCTCCCTTGGTCGGCCAAGTCACACAATCGGATGCGAACTCGTTCGAGTTTCGTCCCCCGGACGCTCCGCCGAGCGCCCCATCGCTGAAATTCACCCATTGAGCGGAAGCCAAAAGGCTGACGCCCAAGTTTCAGTCATCGAAGTGAAACGGCGCGGCGAACCACGTCAACACAGCGTGGTTCGCCGCGCCGCCGTATAGGGCGACTTTGCCTTGCATCTTGAGTCCGTCCTTTCCTTGGTCCTTCGATCACTTGCCTCCTGGTTCATCGATCGCCTCGCCCCTTCGACAGGACGTGAATCCGCCCTCAGGAGTGGATAACAGGGCTACCATCCTCGTCCCGCCACGACCATAAGGTCAACGCCGTGAGGACCAGGCTCCCCGCCCACTGAATCGTGCTGACGATGAGGTAGATCTCGTGCATGAAGTGGAAGCGCTTCGGATTGAGTATCGTCGCGTCTGCCGGGACCAGAAATTGATCGAGCATGAAATGCATCCCGATCAGCACGACCAGCGAGACCGCGCACCCGGCCCAGATCACCAAACGGAGCCGCCGGCCGCCGGGGGACGTACCTCGCATCGCCGCGAGGTCCCAGGCCCAGATAGCCAAGGCGATTACGCCTGCCAGGTTGAGGTAGTTCGTGACAGAGCGGGTGATGAACCCTTGCTCTCTTTCAGAGCCGAGCACGGAGCTCCCGATAGGTACGACGACAGCACCGTAGAACGTGAACCCGCCCAGCCAAAACATCAGCGCCAACAAAAGCAACCAGCGTCGAATCAGGGTCATCATCCGCGTCTGAATGATCAACGACAGTGTCCCCATGAGGTATCCGTGAAGTGATCCCTACTCGGCCTACAGTATAGCGTTGGCCGCTCCGATGGGCCCGGACCGAAGTGTGCAAGACGAAGGTAAGGCGCCTCGCAGGGACGTTAATGGCCGGGGGTGTTCAATCCCTGTTTCTTTTTGAGCTGCATAAACAAGCGGTAGGGTACCATTTCTCCACGGTCGTTCTTGTAGGACATTGGAGAGAAATCCTCGGCGAGACTCCGGAACTTCCGCTGGGCTTGGACATTGCTGCCTGCGGCCTTGGATAGGTTCTCCAGAGCATTCGCGATCGACACCCCTTTCTGCATGGCGACGTCGTTGTTGATGACTAGCTCATATTGCGGGTAGTTGCTGGCGAAGAAGTGAAAGAGGCTCGCCAGGTCCCGGCGGTTCAAGAGGTCACCCATGGACGTCCCGGGCACTCTGCCGTGCCGCTCGTCGTTGTTCGAGTTCGTCTTGTCCAGGACCCGTACGGAGAAGCCTCCGGTCGCGACGAAAACCGAAACCGCGGGCGGCTCGAAGAACTCGACATGGACATTCATCGTCCGGCATTTTTCCTCGAGCTTCTCGATGATCTGGCGCGAGGTCAGCTTGCGGTCGGACCGGTTCTGCAAATGGATAAAGCAGGTCGCCGTGTCCGAGCCACGGCCCTCGGTCCGGACCTGGTAGCCGGCCAGCGAGGAGACCGAGGTGATCCCGTCGATGCCCTTGGCGATCGCACACAGCTCGTAGCACCTGGAACTCGTGTATTCGAGCGTCGAGTCCCGAGAAGCCTGGATGACCGCATAGATCATGTCCCGGCTATCGAGCGAAATGAGCTGGAACTCCATCCCGGGCGGGAATGATTCTTTCTTGATCTGCTCAAGTTTCTCCTTGACGGCCTCGAAGACCTCCGTGGCGTTGGAGCCGGGAGCCTGTTTGAAGACGAGAGCCGCTGCGGGATGCCCGTCGATGTCCAAGGAAATATCGTTGAACGAAGAGTCCAACTCCACCTGGGCGACGTCCTTGAGACGCAAAAGCTCCCCGTCGGGGCTCGCCTTCAAAATGATGTCTTCATATTGCTTCGGCTTGTTGTAGCGCCCGAAGTGCGTCAGCTCGTACTCCTTCGACTGCCACGTCTGCATGGCGAGGTGCTCACGCAAATCGATGCTACATCCCTGAAAGGCACTCTTGATATCCGCGGACGACAGGTTGTGTGCCCGCATTTGGTCGGGGTTCAGCCGGATCCGCACCATATGCGCGCGGTTGCCAAGGATCGTGGCGATGCCGACGCCTTTGATCCGCTTGATCTCGGGCAGCATGTTGAGGGCGATGTAGTTGTAGATGAAGTTCTGGCCGACGAGCTCGTCCGTACTGCGGACGTTCGCATACACCAGCTTGCCGTCCGGAGTGAAGATGCGGCCTTGACTGGTTGCCAGGGTTGTCAGGATCGCCATCGTGCCCGAGGCGATCAGGACGACCGCGCCGACCTTCAACCTCTTGAGGAACATTGCCTCGAGAGCTCCTCTCTTGGGTGAGATGGCCGACCCGATGACCACGCCGCCATCCGCCCGGACTCTCGCAGAATCTCGATCGTCCGTCCTTCCCCCCATCATACCGACGCTGAACCAGTCGCGAGTCCGTCCCTGTCAGAAATCCCACCCTCACCTCACGTTGGCTTGGCGGGACGCTGGATGTTTTGAGGCCATCGTTCACGACCTCCGGGCTTTGCTGCGTTTTGCAGACGGTCGCAAATCCGAACCTTCGATTTCACAAAGAACATCATCACTTATAAATCAGTTTCGGCCCCTCAGAAATCGACCGCCAGATGCCAACGCACGTCCGCGGCCTCCAAAGCTTTGAGGACTTCTTCATATTGCCCCAAATCGTTGAGGAGCGCGTCCACCTCCGCCGCGGCTTCCGGGTGACTTGAGAGGTAGGCGATCAGACCGCGAACCGTCGCCAGCCCCTCAGAGGCGGGGAACCACTGCTCGGGGTCGAGAGACTCGGGGGACTCGACCTCTGATTCTTCCATCATCTCCAGCACGTCCGCGGGATCCGCACTGAAGAAGTCCATGAGGGGTTTGACCCCAGCTTGATTTGCCAACCACTCGAGATGCTCTGAGGCCTGCCGCCCCAACCGAGACTTCGAGGCGTGTGGCCGGCAGTGGGCGAGAGCCTTGCCGTTCACGAACGTATCCAACCCCTCGACGTCTCGTTCGGCGACGATGAAAAGAGCGACGCCCATTTCAACGATCTCCTCAAAGTCAGCCGTCACAACGGCCGAAGACAAAGTCCTACTCATACCCGCACAAGCAGGCGGCATGATTACTGCATTTTTGCACAGAAAGCACTAGCAAACCGAGAGAATTCCGACTCAGCCTCCGACGATTGTCAGAAAAAACGCTCGCGAAAGGTGATTTCGTTTGACTCACGAATTTGTTCGGGATACTTTCTGAGCAGACCTGTGGGAAAACCGCGACAAAATGGCTGCGAAACTTGGCATGGGTGATCACTTCAGGTCTTCTCTTTGATAGGCAGATAATAAAGCCGGAAGTCAGGAGGGTCGGTGATGACGGACTTGGGGGAGATCAAGGAGCAGGTCGAGGAGTTCCGCGACGGATTTGCGCGGCTTCGCGATGAGATTGCCAAAGTCATCGTCGGCCAACGCGAGATTATTGAAGGAACGCTTACGGCCTTGATTGCCGGGGGACACGTTCTCCTCGAAGGGGTGCCCGGTCTCGGCAAGACGATGCTCGTCCGGACCCTCGCCGAAGCCTTGCATCTGAAGTTCCAGCGGATTCAGTTCACCCCCGACCTGATGCCTGCCGACGTGATTGGCACCAACGTCGTGCTCGAGACCCCCGAGGGAGGAAGAAAGTTCGAGTTCCAGCAGGGACCGATCTTCTCGAACCTGGTGCTTGCCGACGAAATCAACCGCGCGACCCCAAAAACGCAGTCCGCGATGCTCGAGGCCATGCAGGAGCGCTCGGTCACCATCGCAGGCAAGACGTTCCAGTTGCATCGCCCCTTCTTCGTGCTGGCGACCCAGAATCCGCTCGAGATGGAAGGGACTTACCCTCTTCCGGAAGCACAGCTCGATCGCTTCTTCTTCAAGCTGCTCGTCAAGTTCCCCAGCGCTGAGGAAATCGAGAAGATTCTCGACCGCACGACCGAAGCGGTGGAGCCTCACGCGCAACCAGTCTTTGATGGCGAACGCATCCTTGCGATGAACAAGCTCGCCCGCCAGATTCCTATTGCCGACGAACTTCGCCGCTACGGGATCTCGCTCGTGCTGGCCACGCACCCTGAAAACGAGCAGGCGACCGAGATGACTCGTCGCTACGTTCGTTACGGCTCGAGCCCGCGCGGGGCGCAGGCCTTGATCCTTGCCGCCAAGATCCGAGCGATTCTCGACGGTCGATACCACGTTGCTCGCGAAGACCTCCGCGCCGTTGCTCCCCCCGCACTCCGGCACCGTCTGATCCTCAACTTTGAAGGACAGGCGGAGAGCATTCAATCGGACGACATCATTGAAGACGCGCTCGAGTCAATCGAGTCGCCCGTGCTGGCCTGAGCCAGTCGCCCTTCAAGGATCGTCCTCACGCCGAAATCACGTTTTCATTGGTGCATCTCACACCCCCATCGCATTGAGCGAGGGGTCCAGGAGGTCCGGTGGCTCGTATGCCTGCACCGACCAAGACGGCAAACGTCGAAACCCCTCTCTTCGACTCTGAGTTCCTCAAGAAACTCGAGTACCTCTCGCTGGTCTCGAGGCGCGTCTTTCGGGGTTCGATCCTCGCGCAAAGGCGAACGCGCCAGCTTGGCGGCGGAATCGAGTTCGCCGACCACCGCGAGTACGCCCCCGGCGACGACTTCCGCTATCTCGACTGGAACGTTTACGCTCGCCACGACGAACTCCTGCTGAAACGCTTCCAGGAAGAGGAAGACCTTCACGTCTACATCCTCCTCGACTGCTCGCGAAGCATGGGGTTTGGATCGCCACCAAAGTTCAACTTCGCCCGCCAGGTCGCGGCGGCGCTCGCGTACATCGCACTCGCCGACCTCGACCGCGTTGCGATCGTGGCGTTCGCTGGTGACATCGTGGCGGATCTGCCGTTAACCCGAGGCAAGGCAAGAATCTTGTCGCTCCTCAAGTTCCTCGAGGGGCTCTCCTCGCAGGGCGAGGTCACCGACCTGAATCGGGTTGTGTCCGGATTCGTACATCGCAACCAGCGGCGAGGGTTAGCGGTGGTCATCAGCGACCTCTTCGACCCGTCCGGTTACCAGCGCGGGCTCGATCAACTCAGGCATCACCGCTACGAGCCCCACCTGGTTCAGGTCTATGACAAATCCGAGGCCGATCCCAAGTTGAAGGGGGAGCTGGAACTGCTCGACGTGGAAGGGGGAGGGGTTCGCAAGGTTACCGTAACGGAGAGGAGTCTGCGGCAGTATCGCGAGATCTTCAACGGTTTCCTGGACTCCGTCCGACAATATGGCCACACCTACGGACTGGGCTGCACCCAAACGTCGACCGAGATTCCGTTCGATGAACTGATCCTCAAGATGATGAGGACCGCGGGCGCGGTTCAGTAACCAAGACAAAGATAACGGCAAATGACGTGATGAATCGACCATGAATCTGACTCACCCGTTTGCATTAGCCTGGGCGGCCCTGGCGATCCCGATCGTGATCTTCTACATCTTGAAGATCAGGCTCAGGCGCGTTCCGGTCTCGACCATTCTCTTCTGGGAACAGATCTTCGAGGAGAAGCGTCCCCGGTCGCTCTGGCAGCGGCTGCGGCATCTCGTGTCGCTCCTCGTTCAGCTCGCCTTCCTGATTCTGCTGGTGCTGGCGCTCACCGAGCCCTTCTTTCGTTGGGAACTCCGCCAGGCCAGGCGGCTCGTGCTGGTGGTTGACAACTCCGCAAGTATGAACGCCACCGATGTTGCCCCCACGCGATTAGCCAAGGCGAAGTCCGAAGGAACGAAGATCATCGACAGCATGCGGTTCCTGGATGAAATGGCCATTGTCTCGGCAGGATCGGAACCTCGCGTCTACTGCGGCCTGACCGGACACCAGCGCACCTTGCGAAAGGCCCTGGAGTCGATCACATCCACCGATGGTCCGACGCGAGTGAAGGAGTCAGTCGCGCTGGCTCGCCGCCTGCTCGCGGACCATAAGAACCGCAAGGTCGTCATTTTGAGCGACGGCGCATTCGACGATGCAACGGCCCTGTCAAAAGACAGCGACGTCGAGCTCGTCTCGGTGGGGACGCAAACGGGAAACGTAGGAATCACGCGGCTCCAGGTACGCCGGAGTTTGCTCGATCCGGTGGGTTACCAGATTCTCGCCGAAGTGACGAACGCGTCTGATAAAGAGGTGCAGTGCCGCCTCGAGATGATGCTCGAGCAGGATGTCGTCGACGTCGTTCCTTTAAAGCTCCCCCCCAACGGGCGCTGGAGCCAGACATTTGAGAAGACGTCGACGGAAGGGGGGCGGCTACTGGTCAAGCTTGACCATCGAGATGCCCTGGAGGCGGATAACCAGGCCACAGCGCTCCTCCCTCATCGCGAGATCAAGCGGGTAGAACTCGTCACCGACGGCAACCTCTTTCTCGAGAAGGTGCTCGAGGCGAACCCACTCGTCCAGCTTGCCACAAACAAGGACATTCCCAAGTCTGTGCCGCTCGGCGCGATCACCGTGTTCCACCGCAAGGTTCCCGCACAGCTTCCTCCCGGCCCGATCCTCGTGATCGAGCCCTCGAGCTCGTGCGATCTCTGGGATCTGGGGGAGACGCTGAAGAACCCGATCGTGACCAAGCAGGACAAGGATTCGCCCCTGATGGCGAACGTGCGGCTCGACAACGTCTTGATGCCCGAGGCGCGCAAGATTACGCCCAAAGGGACCGTCAAGCCGCTCGCCGTGTCGATCGAGGGAGATCCGCTTCTCTGTTCCTTCGACCGGCCCGAGGGGAAAGTCCTGGTGCTCTCGGTGAACCTCGACAAGGGAGATCTCCCGCTTCAGACGGCTTTCCCGATCTTCGTCGCCAACGCGCTGGGCTGGTTTGCGGGAACCAAGGGAGAACTGCTCGAGGCCCGACCGACCGGCACCGTGACCGAACTCGAGCTGCCGGCTCAGGCTCGTGCGACGAGTGCCGGGAATGCGGTTGTGCTGCTCGCGCCGAACGGAACCACGCAGCCGGTGGCCGCCGATGGCGACAAGGCAACAATCGGCCCGCTCGATCGCTGCGGCGTCTGGAGTCTCGTGCGACGGCCGACTTCTCCCGAGGCCAAGCCCAAGAAGAGTGAGCCTGAGAAACCGCTGCTCGAGATCGCCTGCAACCTCGCCAGCGCAAGGGAAACCGACTTGCGTCCCGCACCAGGGCTGAAGTCGGTTCCTTCGGTTGCGATGGCCGGTTTTGGAGGTTGGCCGATCTGGTTCGTCTTGATCGTCGTCGCCTGGCTGATCGCGACGGGGGAATGGGTCTGTTACCAAAGGCGCTGGATTAGCTAAATATGGGCATCCTCGGCTATCAGCTTGAATTGACCCGCCCCGGCTGGCTGCTTGGCTTGCTGGTCTTGCCGATTCTTTATTATTACTTCCGCTACAGCCTGGTTGACCTCGCGGCTCGGCAGCGGGCGATCTCGCTGGCAGTTCGCATACTGATCGTCTCGCTGCTCGTTTTGGCGATGGCGGGACTGACACTCTTGCGGCCGACGAAGGACCAGTTCGTCGTCTTCGCCATCGACGAAAGCGTAAGCGTCGGCGATTCATCGCGCAAGGAGGCTGATGCCTTCGTGGCTAAGGCCCTTACCGCGCGAGGTCGTAACCAGGCCGCGGTTGTCCCTTTCGCCGCCTCTCCCGGTGTCGTGAGCAATGACCCTTCGAAGAAGAGCCCCGTTGCCGATCCCAAGGGGACGGATCTAGCGGCGGCGATCGAAGTGGCCACGGCCGCTTGCCCTCCGTTTCACGTGCCGCGTGTTGTCCTTCTGAGCGACGGCAACCAGACGTCCGGTGACGTCATCAAGGCAGCGCTCCGCGCGGGGGTGCCGATCGACACGGTTCCGCTCAAGACCCGAGAAGAGGCCGAGGTCCAGGTCTCCTCCGTGAAAGTCCCCGCCCAGGTTCTTCAGGGGGAGCCTTTCTTCGTTGAGGTGGTTGTCGACTCGAATCATGACGACGAAGGAACGATCGAGGTTTATAAGGGGGCGATCAAAGTCGCGTCGGAGCGCAAGAAGATCAAGAAGGGGGAGAATCGCTTCCGGTTCCAGCAATCGATCGAGCAGGATCGCCTCGCCACATATACGGCCCGCGCCCGGAACTTTCGCGACGAACAGCAAGACAATAACTCGGAATCAGGGCTCGTCTATGCTTCCGGCAAGCCCCGCGTGCTCTTGATCGAGAGCGAGCCGAAGGACGCCAAGGACCTGACCTGGGCTCTGGAAGAGCAGGAGATCCAGGTCGACGTCCGTCCGCCGCAAGGGATGCCCGACTCGCTGGCCGACTTGCAAAATTATGAACTGTTGATGATCTCGAATGTCCCCGCCACCGCGCTCACAACGCGGCAGATGGATCTGGCCCGTACCTACGTTCGAGACCTCGGCGGCGGCCTGATCATGCTGGGGGGAGACCAGTCGTTCGGGCTCGGCGGCTACTACAAGACGGCCCTCGAAGAGATCCTTCCGGTCCGGAGCGACTTCGAGAAGGAAAAGGAGAAGCCAAGCCTGGCGATGATGCTCATCATCGACAAGTCGGGCTCGATGGGAGGGGACAAGATCGAGCTGGTCAAGGACGCGGCCAAAGGGGCCATTGAGCTGCTCGGCCCCAACGACAAAGTCGGCGTGATCGCCTTCGACGGCGAGCCGTTCTGGATCAGCGAGCTTCATCCTTGCACGGACAAGGGCTTCGTGATCGACCGCGTGGCCACCATCGAGGCCGGTGGCGGCACGAACATGCATCCGGCGATGGAAGAAGGCTTCGAGGCACTCCAGCGCGTTCCCGCCAAGCTCAAGCACGTGATTCTTCTGACCGACGGTATTTCCTCGCCGGGAGACTTCGAGGGTGTGGCCGCTTCGATGGCCTCGGCCCGGATCACGATCACCACCGTGGGGGTCGGGGAGGGGGCCGACCAGACCCTTCTGGAAGAGATCGCCCGGATCGGCAATGGCCGTTATTACTTCACGGACGATCCGGCGTCGGTGCCGCAAATTTTCGCCAAGGAGACGGTGGCCGCGAGCAAGTCGGCGATCAACGAGATGCCGTTCAACCCGCAGGTGATCCGTCCCACGCAAACACTCTCCGAACTTGATTTCACCTCAGCGCCACCGTTGCTGGGTTACGTGGTGACTCGCCCCAAACCGACGAGTGAGCTGATCCTTGCCAGCGAAGCGGGCGACCCGCTCTTGACCTGGTGGCGTTACGGCCTGGGGATGAGTGTGGCGTTCACTTCCGACGCCAAATCACGTTGGGCCGCCGAATGGTTGGCGTGGCCGGGCTACGGCCGTTTTTGGGCCCAGGTGATCCGGCACGCGATGCGAAAGGCCGATGCCAAGGGGGTAGTCGTCCAGGTTGACCACAAGAACCGGCACGCGACGGTCACGCTTGATGCCATCGACCCGTCCGGCCGCTTCTTGAACGACGCCGAGACCGATCTCACGGTCATCGACGCTCAATTGGGCAAGCTCAAGCTTGCGATGTCTCAGACAGCGCCCGGGCGATACCAGGCGGAGTTCGACACCCCCTTGACCGGTTCTTACCATCTGGAATTCGCCCAGAAGTATCGCGGCCAGTTGCTCTACCAGCAGTCGCGAGGCCTGTCCGTCGGCTATCCGGATGAACTACGCCTGCGGCCGACGAATGTGGATTTGCTCAAGTCGGTCTCGCGAGTCTCGCGAGGGCGTTACGAGCCTCGCGCCGAGGAGATCTTCGCGGCGACGGAACGCACGGCCCTGCGAGCCATTCCGCTTTGGCCTTATTTATTAGCAGCCGCCGTGCTCATTTTTGTCGCTGATGTCGCACTACGGCGTATTGATTTCACGCTTTTTTCCGGCAGACCCCGAAATCAATCGTCTCTTCACATGGCACGAAGTTAATCGTACAATTGTCGCGACCCGGTCGGTGTCTAAGAAGTCCGCTAATCTTGCGGACAACACTTAATCGTAGGGGCCTCTACCATGCGTCAGCGGATTCATGATCGGTTGCGCCCCGTCGTGCGTCGCCAGCGCGGGGTTTTGTTATTGCGGGGGGCAGCATTAGGCTTGCTTGCCGCATCAGCCGCGGGGGTAGCGCTCGGCCTGGCTAAATGGATCACGGGACGTCCTATTGCCCCTTCGATCAGCCTGGGGATCTTCACCCTGGGACCGATTTTGGGGCTTTTGGTCGCAGCGCTTCGGTTCGGCGGCTGGCGTCAGGCGGCTGCCTCGGTCGACGCGCATCATCGCCTCAAGGACCGCACGGTCACCGCGCTGTCGTTCCTGCGGGGAGCCAAAAACAGCGAGCTGCATCAGCTCCAGGTCGCCGACGCAGAGGCCCATCTCGAAACGATTGAGCCGCACGCCATCGTCCCGATTAAGATGCCCCGGGTCCTCCCGTATGCTTTCGCCCTTCTCGCGTTGTCGGTCGGGCTCTTGGCCTGGCCGCTCGCGTCCAAGTCCGTGCGTGCCAGCATCACACCGGCGCCCGAGCATATCGTGCTCGAGGCGGAGAAGATCGAGGAAGACCTCAAGAATCTCGACGCCCTTGCCAAGAAAGAAGAAGACCCGGCCTTGAAGGAGCTCGTGAAGGACCTCCGCAAGAAGGCCGAAGAGATGAAGCAGCCTGGCGTCGACACCAAGGAAGCGCTCGCCAAGCTCTCTGAGATGCAAGCGGCGGTCGCCGCCCAGCAGGCCCAGTTCAACCTGGGGTTGGTCGATGGCCAGCTCCAGTCGCTGGGAGACGCCATGGTCCCCGCACAGTCGCTGGAAGCAGCCGGCAAGGCACTCCAGGAAGGCAAATACGAACAGGCTGCCAAAACGCTCGAAACTCTCGAAAATCCCGAGCTCGATCGCAAAGAGGCCAAGGCCGTCGAAGAGAAGATGTCGCAGGCCGCGAAGCAGATGGGGGATGTCGGCCTTGGCGAAATGGGAGAGGCAGCCTCTGAAATGGCCGAGGGGCTGAAGGATGGCCAGAAAGGAAAGTTTGGCAAGGGGGCCAAAGGAATTGCCAAGATGGCCAAGAGCCAGGGCAAGCGTAAAAAGATCTTCGAGGTGCTGGCCAAGGAACTCGAGAAGCTCAGCGAGTGCAAGAGCAACTGCCAGAATACCGCGCGAGTCCGACTCAAGACGAAGACCAACTCCCCCAGCCAGAGCGCCGGCCTCGGCATTAGCGGCAACATCGATGGCGAAAAGTCGAAGCTTGCGTCCAGACGCGACGTCAAGGAGACAACCGGCCAACCCGGTGACGACGGACCGTCTGAAGTTGAAACCACGCATTCGGCCGAAGGACGCCAAACAGCCGCTCGCGGTTACCGCGAGTCGTATCAGAAGTACCGCAAGATGTCGGAAGCCGTCCTCGACAGTGAGCCCATCCCCTTGGGCCACCGTCAGACGATCCGCCGCTACTTCGAGCTGATTCGCCCCCAAGCGGGAGACGAACAGCCGAAAGAAGAAGCGGTGAAGGAAGCCCCGGCAGCCCAGTAAGCTCTCCTTCCCGCGACTTCCGGATGAAATTCGACGGCATCAGGGTTCCTCTCGAAGACCCTGATGCCGTTGCTTTTTGAGGCGGGATTGAGCAGGCTGGCACTTACCTCAAGGTAAGTACTTGCCCGAGGGAAAGCACTGCCTATACTGCCCTCCGTTCTTCCCCGTCACTCGAACGGAGTCTGATCGAATGTCCAAATTGCAAGGTAAAGTTGCGGTCATCACCGGTGGCAACAGCGGTATGGGGCTCGCAACGGCCGAACGCTTTGTTGAAGAAGGAGCTTACGTCTTCATCACCGGGCGCCGGCAAGCCGAGCTGGACGCGGCGGTCAAGAAGATCGGGAAGAACGTGACCGGCGTGCAAGGAGACGTCGCCAACCTGGCCGATCTCGATCGCCTCTACGCCACGGTCAAGGAACAAAAAGGCAAGATCGACATCCTCTTCGCCAATGCAGGCATCGGATCTCACTCTCGCCTGGGCGAGATCACCGAAGAGCACTTCGATAAAATCTTCAACATCAACGTGCGCGGCTTGTTATTCACGGTCCAGAAGGCGCTCCCTCTTTTTCAGGACGGCGGCTCGATCATCCTCAACGCGTCCATCGCCTCGATTAAGGGATTTGAGGCCTTCAGCGTGTACAGCGCCACCAAAGCGGCCGTCCGTTCATTCGCACGGAGCTGGACGGTTGATCTGAAGGCGCGCAAGATTCGAGTGAACACTTTGAGCCCCGGCCCTATTGACACGCCCATCCTCGACGGGCTGGCCTCCACCGAAGAGGAGCTCGCAAAGCTCAAGACCGGGCTCGCGACGGCTGTACCGCTCGGCCGCATCGGAGCCTCGGAAGAAATCGCCAAGGCCGCGCTCTTCCTCGGCTCGGATGACAGCAGCTTCATCACCGGCATTGAACTATACGTCGATGGCGGGATGGCTCAGATCTGATCCGAGCAGCCAATCCGCCAGGTTCCCGCGCACATTCTGCGACGGCTCAAAACCAAGGGGTTCTCGAGCGCGTGCCGTTCGAGAATCCCCTCCTTTGGCATGATCTCTCGGCCTGGATCACGTTCTCAGATTTTTTCATGCTGGCGCTCGGATGTATCGCGTGAGTGCAAAAACCGCGCAAGGGACAGCGAGCGTCAGCGAGGCGACAAGAAATCCGCCGTAAATGTCGGCAAAGACCAGGTTGTCCGCCTCATAGTTCACAGCCCGAAAGAGAAGGACGTCGGCTTTGCGCAAGGATTGGGCTTCGCCGCTGGGCGCCAGGGATTCCGCCAGTTGGGTACGGCGAGCGTCCTGCTCCACCGACTGGATGTAGCCGCGATCGGCAACATACGAATACTCGAGCTGGTGCAAGACGAGCAGGGCCGTTGCCAGGGCTCCGATGCTCAGTGCTCCCCCTGTGAACTGCGCAACCTGGAGGAAGGGACGGATCTTGGCCTCGCGAACGGGGTCGGTGCTGGCGCGGGTGGTCATCGAGAGCAGGACCATACCACTGCCAAAGCCCATGAGAAACCGCGCAGGAGCAAGCTGCCAATGCTGCGGCGCGGCGAACCAGTTGAATTCCACCGTATTGAGCACGCTCCAAAACGGCCAATTCAACGTGTTCCAGTGGGAGAGGGCCATGCCTCCCGCAAGCACTCCGAGCCCCAGCGCCGCCCCACCGTAACCGGGGGATCGCGTCGGCCAGAGCACCCTCCCCGCCGCCAGCGCGGCCGCGGAGCCCACCGGCAACGACCAGATCAGCCACGCCCGCATCACGGGGCTGAAATTGAGGAGCAAGCCGCCGTATACCCCCATGTCAGACGAGTTGAAATACTGGACGAATCCGCCGTATACGATCAGCCCCAACCGGGGGAGTCCTTCGAGCACTAACATCGGATCCCACTGGGGCCAGACCATCCAGAGGATCACGCTGAGCGTCACCGAAATCACCACGAGCGCGGCGACGATGCTCGGATCTTCGAGCCAGCCATAGAGCTGTCCCCAGTGCATCACATGCCAGACGGCGAGCGCCGAGACAATGGCTAGTGGTAAGTAGGCCGGCATCCGCGGGGGATTTGAGCCCCCTTCCTGCATTCGATCTTTGTCGAGGGGATGGGAGATCGACAGCATCAGCCCGAGGGCCAGGACAGCCATCAAGGCTTCAAAGAGGAATGCACCTCCCCATGAAGACCATCCGTAGCTCTGGGTGGCATAGGCGATGACGATCGGGCCGCTGGCCGGCAGCACGATCCCCGCCCAGACGACCTGGTTCTCGTGGCCTGGGCGAAGGATCCGTGGCGCAGCGTAAATCACCAGGCCGGAGCCGATGCCGGCCAGCGCTCGGCTGAAGCAAAGCACGCTTTCATCAGCATGCAAGAGCAAGCCATTGATGAGAGATCCCACCGCCAGCAAGGTGAGCCCGGCGAGGACCGAGGCATAGCTTCCCAACTTTCCGGCGACATGTGGCGCGGCGACGAGCGTGATGGAGATTGCCAGCAAATAGATCGAGTGAAGAGCATACCCTTGCGACGTGATCCAACCTCGTGCCGCGCCCATCTCGCGGAAGCTCGCGGTGTGCCCAGCGGTCGTCAGCCAAACCACGATCAACGCAACGGCCGGACGCAAGGCCAGCAAGCTCGACCAGGCGCGAGAATTGTCTCCAGGATCTTGCTCGGCGTCACTCGTCCTCGCCATGAAGCAACGTCCTTCCGGGCTCCCGATCGTTGATCCAGCCCAGCTCGAGCCCCTGTGGCGTCTGAATCGTCACCGTCGGCCGAATCGAAGAGTCGGCTGCGGTTGTCTTCAAAAGACGGGAGAGTTCATCAAAGGCGCGACCGGCCAGGGCCTCGCGATCGTCATGGGAGAGCTCGCGCCAGCCCGGGCCCGTGATCAGGATCGCCGGAAGCCGGGTCTCTTTCTGGTAAGTGCCAACACCGTAAGGCAAGAGCATCGGAGCAGGGGGTAGCACTTGCACTTTCCCGAACGCGGGTTCGTCCCCCGCTTTCTGCGAATCCACCCACGCCATGAACGCTCGCGCCGTTTCGGCCATGGCCGGGTCAAGAATTTGATCGCGAACGTAAGCGGGGGGTAGGTCCTCCGCCGGCTTTGGAGTGGCTCGACGGTTACACCCCGGACCGGCGAGTAGGGCCATCAGGCCCAGCGCCAACGGCAGTTTTCCCGAGAAGCGAGTGGAGGGCACGTTCATGGGGCGTGCTTCCTCTTTCGCGCCGAGGGATCGGCGGCGGGGTGAAGTGAGAGGGGCGGCGAGGGCTCCAACGGCCGGTACGAAAGGGTTCCCACCGTGATCTGAAACGTGTCGCCGGGCTCCAGGCTGGCGTCGCGCCCGGGCATCAGGCTGGCGTAGCCAATGCCTGACAGCAACCCGAGACCCGCCCCGCCGCCGATGAATGCGAGGTTGCCTTGCCCCACCTGGGAACCAAGGCTCGCTCCAATCCCCACCCCCTCAAATGCAAACAGACCCAACAAGATCCTCCGCCGCATTTGTATGTTGAAACGACGATCCTCCAGGTCAAAGATCCAGGGGACCATCTGCGACTGCCCATCGGCAAACTGGACGAGTTGGCCGAGCTCCAGGACCACCCGCCCCGGCTTGGCAAACTTTCTTGGGGGCAAAATCTGGGCAATGGTCCCCCCGATGAGCGCAGGGGGCTGAGAACGAGGATGGACAACCTCGGCCAGCACCCGGTCCCCTTTTACGATGGCCGGAAGCCCGCTGAGTTGCCTTTCCCCTGGCGAGAGTCCATCGCGCGGAATGACCTGGCGAATTCGCAGGGTCACCGTCTGTCCCGGTCGAAGCAAGGCCGGCTGCGACGGAGCAGGGGGAGGCTCCGGCATCCGAGGCGCGATGGGCCGCTCCGGCGGAGACGCCGCCAGACACACCGAGACGGCAACAAACCCGAAAAACAGGATCGGTTTTCCTCGAGTAAACGGCTTCATACGTTCACTTGACCTTCCTGTCGAGCGCAGTGTCCTGGCCGTGCCGGGCGAACTTCTGGAGGAGACCGTGTCGATGCTTGGGTTCATCGGAGCGATCGGTGATGGCGGGAATCGGGGCGATCCCCGCTTTGTCGATGTAGTCGAGCAATAGCTCGGTCGCCCTGAGGATGTCGAGCCGGGCAAGCTGAAGGTTGTACCAGGCCGTCCAGCGATTGGCCTCCGCCTGAAGGACATCGACGTCGGACGCGAGCACATCAAGCGGAATCGCCTGCCTCTCGAAGAACAGCCGCGCCTGCCGATCTCGGTACTCGGCGCGCAGTCGATATTCCGCCTCCTTCTGCTCCCATTCCCGCACGGCTTGCTGCCAACGATCCCATGAGCTTCCCGCGTCTTCAGCGGTCTCGAGAAGCGCCTTCTCCAGGTCGAGCTGAGAGCGAATGACGTCAAGCTTCGCTTGCCGCAGATTGGCCCAGAGCCCCACGTTGACCACGGGCAAGTCGTAGAGAGAGCCAAAGATGGCTCCCAGCGCGATCCCCCCGTTTCCCGGGCTCGTGTTCTTGAAGCTCAAGCCAAGCGGAAGCTGGCCGAGCCCCAACAGCCTGGTCTTATCACGCGTTTGCTGAAGCCGAGCCACCCGCAACCCCAGAACCATGATCCGCACCTCGAGGCGTTGCCTCTTGGCGAGCTGCACCGCGTCTTCGCGAGTGCTGGGAAAATCGGGGACCAGGCTGAGGTCAATCAGGTCGGGATCAGCGAGGTTGAAACAGAAGGAACTCTCGGGTTCGATAGGAGTCGGCCCCAGCTCTTGAGGCACGAGAAGCCGGCATTGATGCACGGCGATGCCGAGCCGGCGCTCGGCGATGCGCTCGGCCTTCCCAAGATCGAAGAGAAGGACCTCCGCTCTTCCCTGGTTGATCTTGGCCTGGGTCAGCTCAACGTCATGCGCCTGCCGTTCGCGCAGCTTGCGGAAGACCAACCCCACGGTCTCCTTGGCGACGTAGGAGCCCGCATCAGCCACGATCAACCCGTAGCGAATCTGCTTCGCCTCGAAGTAGCGCTGGGCCGCGAGCACCGCCTGCGCGCGGCGGACAAGCTGCTCCATCATTTCCTTGGCGCGAATGCCTTCCTCGGCCAAGGGGAGGGCGGTCACATGGCCCGAGGGATCGAGCGGCAAAAAGATGTTGAATCGATTCAACTCAGCGTGGTCGAGCGAGGGCTGACCAGCCAGCGGCGTTCCCCCCGTGATGTCTGGGAAGATGACGGTCTGGCCATCCGTCGCCGTGCCGGTGATGCGCCTCAGTCCCACTTGAAGCTGAGGCATGTTCACAAGTGGAACGAACGCCTTGAGTGCTTCGAAGCGAGCCACCGTGGCCGTGCGAACCGAAAGATTCGCTTGAACCGTTTCAACATTGCGCAAGCTCATAGCCAGTGTGTCTGCAAGTCCGATCGCGCGGCCCGGCTCTGGCTTCGGAGGGGGCGGCAGCTTGGGTCTCTTCAGCGGCGGCTCTTGAGGTCCCGCACCATTTGCCGGCACGAGTGGGACCTCGAGCGCGGGAATTTCCGGAGGCTCCTGCGCGCGGAGCCGGCCTTCTCCCACCAGTAACAGTGGGATCAGAGAGAGCCCCAGCAACCTGCCTCCGGTCATCCTCAGCAATCCCCTCTCCTTAATATTTACGAGTCTTCTTATATTTTATCGATTCCGGCATCACCAGACGCGATCGCTCCGGCGAACCACGGTGGTGTCATCGATGCGGACGACCGCCGACATGCCTGGTCGAATCCGATTCTGGTAGTTCTCTTTCTCAGCAAACCGGATGCGCACCGGCAATCGCTGAACGACGCGGACAAAGTTGCCGGTCGCATTGTCGGGAGGGAAAAGGGAGAAGACCGAGCCAGTCCCTCCGGAAGTGCTCTCCACCCACCCCCGAAACGTACGTTCGGGAATCCCGTCCAGCGTCACCTCGACAGGATTTCCCGCCCTCACGCGGTTCATCTGGTCTTCGCGGAGGTTGGCGACAACCCAGACATTGTCGAAATCGAGAGGCACAATGCTCAAAAAGAGCTGCTTCGCCGCCAACGTTTCTCCAAGCTGAATGGTCCGCCGACTCACGATCCCCCCTTGCGGAGCCCGGATCAAGCAGTGGCTCAGGTTGAGCCGGGCGGTTCGTAGCGTGGCCTCGGCCTGGCGAACCCGACTCCGCAGAGCTTCCAGTTGCGAAGTCGCGATGTCTCCCTGCAACTGAGCTGCTTCAGCCTGTCCCACGGCCGCATCGGTGCTGGACATCGCCTGCTGACTTTCCTGAAGGCGAACGCGAGCCTGCTCGAGTTGCAGCCCACTGGCCAGGAGTTGGCGCTCACCAGCCGCAATGTCGCTTCGAAGGGAAGTCACCTTGGCAACGGCCTCTCGGAAGGTCGCCTCGCGATTATCCCGGTCTTGCACCGGAACATCGCCGGTCGCCGCCAGGCGGAAGAAGCGCTCGTAGTAAAGGCGGGCGTTCTTTTCGAGGGCCAGCAGGCCGGGAAGCTGCGCTTTGAGGGCGGCCAGCGTTTCCTTCTCTTTCTGGTGGATCTGCTCCCGCGTTCCCACCTCGACGTCAGCCGCTTTCACGGCGCGTTCCGCCTCGCTTCGCCGGGCCTTCGCGCCATCAAGAAGAGCCTGGCGGTCCCTGCGAACCAGGCGAACGTTCACCTCCGCGGATTTCACTTCCGCCTGAAGGTTGTGGAGCGAGGCGAGAGCACCATCAACTTCGTACTGATAGAGAACAGGGTCGAGCTGCGCCAGGGGATCTCCCGCGCGCACAATCATGTTGTCGTCGGCGTAAAGTGCGACGACTTTGCCGCCAATCTCCGAGGAAACCGGCGTGATGTTACCGACGACATAGGCGTTATCGGTCCGCACGTGAACACGCGACCAGAACCACCACCCGAGCACGCTACTCGTCGTAGCCAGAAGAAAGATGAACGAGACCGCCGACCGAAGCCAGCGATACCTCGGCGCGCGGGGAGTCTGCGGCGAACGCCCCTCGCCCGCGGGAGGAGGCAGTGGCTCAGAACCTCTCTCAGGCGACGATGCTTGAGCGCCCTCGGCCATCGAAACTTCCTTCAACCCAACCATGCACCCACGAACACAGGCGACTCCCGCAAGATCGACGTGATCTCGCGAAGAGTCTCCGGCGGGGACAACGCGCGCCGGCAGGTCCGAGAAGGCCCAGTAAGGCCTCTCTCGTCGGTCTCCTGATTATTCGGCATCCGGGCCCGGTTGTAATGAAGATAAGCGTTGCGCCGATCTTTTGCCCAATACTTGAGACCTCAAAAGAAGAGGCCAGAAGGGTCGGATACCCTCGGTGGGCGCCGGAATTAATGGAGGTTCAGCTCGTACTTCTCCTCGACGAGATCCATCCCCCAGAGTTGGCCTGGCTTCTCTTCGGTTTTCACAAATCCTGCCGCAGTGTAGAGGCGGGCGGCCGTTGTCAGAGCACTCTCCGTCCAGAGGATCAAGGTGTCGTAGCCGCACATTTTGCTGAATGAGACAGCCGCATCCAACAGGTGACGGCCAAGGCCGACACCGCGCGCGCTCGGATCGACGAGAAACCAGCGGAGCTGCGCCGTTTCTGGGGATACCGACACAATGGCGATGCAACCGACCATGCGGCCGTCACGCTCGGCAACCCAAAGGCGCTCGCGATGGCCAAGGCCATGGAGAAACTCGGAGAGAGGCCCCTCCACGTAAGACTCGAAGGTGATGTCAAACCCTCGCTCCCGCGCGTAGACTTCACGGTGCAGCCTGACGATGGCGCCGAAATCCTCCGCGCGGGGCTCGGTTCGGATGGAGACGTTTCCCAACGGGGATTGATCTGGCGACATCAGCGATCAAGCCCCAGCGACCAGCGTGGGTTCGGAAGCGAGCACTCCACCAATTCTATAACCACAGAGACATTTCGGCGATCTCGCGGGGTAGGTATGGCTCTCTCAAGAGGCTATCCACCAAGAAAGATTGCCAGGGAGACCGACCCCACGAGATCCTCATGACCGCGTTTTGCCTTAGATGCCCAGGAGTTGGCGAGACTCGGCAACTCCCGGCGCAGGGTGGCCGTACTCGCTCGCGGTCACGCGAGCCAGTGCGGCAAGGTGGCGCCAGCGGAACGCCGGGCGGGTCGAGGCGAATTCCTCGGTCACCGTCCGGTAGAACTTCTCGGCGTGCAACGCGCCGTCTTCGCTGATGGCGTAGCGAAGCAAGAGATCAAACACGGGTCGGGCAGAGCGGTCGAGCTCGCCGTAGCGATGGACCAAGGCGCAGGCCCGCGCCTGCTCGTTGGCCTTGATGGCGGTCTCCGCCTCACGGAGCAGATCATCGGGCGCCACGTTTCGAACGGCTTCGCAATGCTCGGCGAGCGGGTACGCCTGTGCGTTCAAACTTCCCGACTGCCCGGCCGTGTGATAGGCGCCGACGATCAAGCTGGCGACCGAGTTGCGCGCGTTGCTGACCCGCGCGATGTTGCGCCAGGCGTTGGCCGCATCGGAGGCGTGAACTCCAACCGACGCCCCGTGCACGCTTCCCTTGGGCTTCGCGGCCGTATCGGCCTGCTTGCGCCCGGGGTCGTGGAGGACCAGTTGATTCGCGGCCAGCGAAAGCGCCTCTCCCACGGACTCCAGAGCGACCCCTTCCGACAAGGCCTGAGCCACGGCGTCGGCCGCCTGTTCGCGATTGGACGCGTAAACCGTCTGGGCCAGGTGCTCGACCCAGCGATCGTCCGGCCGGCGTTCTCCGGCGGAGCGACCAAGCAAGCCGTACTGGTCGAGGAGCTTCGGGAGCAGAGTGCGAAGTGGGTCTCCTCCCTTGTAATTCCGGCGCACGGCGGCTTCTTCGTTCACACAGTACCGCACGGATTGGCGCAAGAGGGTGTGGGCATGCTCCTTACCCGTGAGGTCGAGAAGCGCCCAGGCGCGCCACGCGAGAACAACGCGGTGGACGTTCGCGTGGTCCTGCACGAGATATTGAAGGTCGTCGTACGCCTCGTCAAGCGGTCCTCGAGCCAGCGAGGCAAACGCTCTTTCCGCCTCGGCCATGTCCTGTTTGCGGGTCAGCTCCCGAAGAGCCTCGGCGCCAGGGTGCTCGGTCTTCGGTGGCAGATTGTCGATCACGTGAAGGGTCTCGTGATCGCAGCCCCCCGACTTCTGGATATGGCTGGTATTGCGGTAGAGCACCTTGAAGACGGGAAGGGCACGTTGCGGCTCGGGCAGCTCAGAGGACATGTGGTACGCAGGCGCGAGCGCCATGAGCGCGTGATATCCGTCATAGTCTTGCCCGCCGAAGGCGCGGGCATTGGCCAAAGCAGCGGCCGCGACAATCTCGCGGAGCTCAGCGCCCGCTTTCAGTCGCTCAAGGACCGCGGGCAAAAGACGATCGACGGGCGTGCCCTCCATCAGGGCCGCCAGCGGTTCGAGTGATCCAAAGGTCAAACGTTTGGCTTCTTCATCGGCCAAGGCAGCCGGTGCCAGACCCAAGTCCTGGGCCAAGACCGACCCTACGCTCGCGACCAGCATGCCTCGCCCCACGTCCGCGAGAAACTCACGACGACGATAGCGACTCATCGCTCGTCTCCTCGGCGCATTGCGCCTGTCGAGTCCGATCTGATTCAACGCCATGTGACCCGGACATGATTGTCTCACTCGAACTCGTCGATGAGAACCACCTTGTGGGGAGATCCTCGGGAGACGACCCGGAGCACAAAAAGCCAAGACTTAGTCCTGGCGGGCCCATCCTTTTCGTTTCGGCAACTCGCACGTTCGCGATTCCACGGATTCCGGTTGCAAACATCTTCTCTGGAGTCATTCAGTCAAGTTCATGCACCGTCTCACACTTTTTCTGCTAAACTCGTGGGAGACGTGGATGGACGTCGCCCCTGTCTACCAAGTCGATGCGCAGCGGCTGTCAGATGGAATTCGCGAGAAGCCAACCGAGGCGAGATCATGGCGATTGAAAGGCGCTCGGCCCAAGCCCGCTACGGGAGCGCGCTCGCCAGCGTATTGCTGGCGACGGTTGTTCGCCTCAGCCTTAACCCCTTGCTAGGCTCCAACTTCCCTTACATTTTCTATTTCATCGCCCTGGCCTTCTCGGCCGGATTTTGCGGAACTGGGCCCGCCTTCGCTGCCCTGGCGGCGAGCGGTGTCGTGCTTCGGCTGCTGATTCTCCAACCCCAAACCGCGGTCTCTCCGACGGATACGCATTCGGAAATCGGCCTCTGGATCTACATGGTGGTGGGAACCGTGGTCGCCCTGCTCGGTGGAGCGATGTGGGCGGCCCGGCGCCGGGCGGAAATGAGTGCCGACGAAGCCAGGGAAAAGCAGGAACTCCTGGAACGCGAGATCGCCGAGCGAAAGCGAATCGAGCAGGCTTTGCGAGAAACCGACGTGCGAAAGGACGAGTTTCTCGCGGTCCTCGCTCATGAGCTCCGGAATCCCCTGGCGCCGATTCGCAATGCTCTACACATGATGAAGCATCCGTTCGACAACCCGAGAGACTTCGAGGCCGAACGCGCCATGGCCGAACGACAGGTGGTGCACCTGGCCCGGTTGGTCGATGACTTGATGGATGTTTCCCGAATCAGCCAGGGTAAGATCGAGCTCCGCAAGGAAGTGGTTGACCTCCGCCACATTCTCGACCGTGCCCTTGAGCCAGCACGAAGCCTCTTCCAGGAACGTCAGCATCGGCTCGAGTTGAGTGTCACGTCCGAGCCCATCTACATCGAGGCGGATCCCACTCGGCTTGAGCAAGTGCTCGACAACCTCCTGAGCAACGCCGCCAAGTACACGGAGGTCGGTGGAAGAATCTGGGTCACCATCGAGCAAGTGAACGGCGAAGCCGTGGTGAAGGTACGCGACTCCGGCGTCGGTATCGAACCGGAGATGCTCTCGCGCATTTTCGAGATGTTCGTGCAGGCGGCGCGCCACGGAAAGCGTGCCAACGGAGGACTGGGAATCGGCCTCAACCTGGTCAAGCGCCTCGTCGAGCTTCACGGCGGCGCGATCTCGGCGCAGAGCGAAGGGATCGGACAGGGAAGCACCTTCGAGATTCGACTTCCGGTTCTCACGAACGTCGACATTCCCCCCATCCCCCCTCAGTCTGCGGCTCCCAGCACCCCGGCACCCGCTCGTGCGGAAGCGGCCCCAGCTCCGGCTTCGGGTCTGCCGCGCCGGCGCATTCTCGTCGTCGACGACAATGAAGACGCCGCACGCACCCTCGCCAAGCTGCTTTCTCGGCTCCACGGCCAGGAGGTGCGCGTTGCCCATGATGGGGCCACGGCCCTCGAAACAGCCAAGGCGTTCCGCCCGGAACTCGTCCTGCTGGATATCGGCATGCCGGGAATGGACGGCTACGAAGTCGCCAAACGGTTCCGCCCCACCCCCGAAGCCCAAGGTGCCTTGCTCGTCGCCCTGACGGGATGGGGCCAGGAGTCTGACCGCAGCCGATCGCGCGAGGCCGGATTTGACCACCATCTCGTCAAACCCGTCGACCCCGAAGTGATTCGCGGCCTGATCGTGGAGATGAGCCTCTAGCGAACGCACGAGCTAGAACGTGCGCCCTCCACAATACTGATCATTTCATAATGTAAGCCTATTTCACGGCGAATGGCCAGAGGACTATCGGCCTGCTTGCCCACGGTCAGCAGATTCCGGCTACAGACTTTCCTTGAAGCAAGGAACCGGCCTCGCCAAGGCCAGAGCTACCGGCTCAGGCAAATGGCAGCTCGCATTCCATAGAATCAAATCTCGACAACTCAACATATAAGTAATTTTGTATTTCTGCATTTTTATTTTGCAAGGTCATCATCCTCACCCGAAGTGATCGTATTCATACCTCTGGGCAGCAACCCAGCCCGACGCCTTTTGTCATCCAAGAATTCTTCTCCCGTGATGGCACATGCCCTCGCCATTCGAACATTGAAAGGATAGGAACAGAAAAACCGATGGAGGTATCCCCATGGAAAAAAAGCGATTGCTCCTCGGCCTCCTGTATCTGGCCGGGGCCTGGCTGTCGGCCTATTTCCTGCTCTGGTACGGGGGTTGGACGCTCTTCACCGCCGTGATCGCCACGGCCATCGGCGACCTGGCGAACCGCGAGCAACCGAGGGAAGATTTCGGCGGCGTGGCGGTCATCGGAGCCGTCATGGTTTCCATTGGCTTCTGCCTGGCCGTGGGTCTTCTCACCCTCGGCATCCGCAGGCTTGCCGGCAAGACCTATCCAAATCCTCGATCCGTCAAGATATTCCTTGTCTTCTCGGCGATTATGCTCGGCTCAGTGACCCTCGGGGCGTGGAGATTGACTGCCATCGACCCGATCCCCACCGGGTATGCCGACCTGGCGGGTATCTGGCGTCGCGCTGACGATACCAGCCAGACCTGCCGGTTCAACCCGGATGGTACGATCGATTACTGGTCGGCAGGCATTGGACGCGGCAGGACCGGCAGGTGGGCGAGGTCGGGCCGGACGATCACGATACGGGACGATCGCGATTGGCGGGCGGGCATGATCTCGCCCAACTTAATCACCTATGCGATGCCGGTCACTTCTACGGAAAAGACGCCGGCTACCGTGCGGTGGTTGAGGGAGATGAAGCCGTGAGGAGGGGTGGCCCGCTGGATTCAATCTTCCGGCAGCAGGTCCTCCTAGCAGCCCGTGGAAATATGACGTTTCAAGTCGCCGGTGCAAATTCGGACGGGCATTCGCAAGCGAGTCCCTGCGATACGTTCAGTGCGTTTACGACCCGAATCCAGGCGAGCACAACGCGCCGCACAATATTAATTATATAAGATAAAGGCGAGCCAAGGTCGCCCGCATCCTACGATCAACCAGAGTGTCCGAGTCACCGCGATCCGCGTGACAGATGACCGCCGCCAGCAGGAACTCGCTATTCAGGTCGACCACGTGCTCGGCCGCCAGATACGTCGTACCGTTTTTCATTTTGGCGATGCGAGCATCCAGGTCAGTTAGTGATTCCCTGTCCTTGTTAGAAACCTTCCTGTCCACGCGATTCTTGTCGAATCTCAGTCGTTCTTCGCCTGTGGCGATTCTCCAGCGCGACCGTTTTCGCCAAGCCTTGGCGTCGGATTTCCGGCCCGAGGGCACACCGACCACGCGATGACGCTCAATATGAGAATGAGAATGACGTTATGGGTATGGCCGTGGCCGATCCAGGGCGGCTATAATCCCGCCAGCTCAGCAACCCCTTGGAGGAATCAACAGTGCGCCGCTGCATCGCTTTCGCATGGATTCTCCTGTGGGGGGCCGCCGCATTGGCCGGGCCCTCGGACAAAGTCGCCACGATCGAGGGGGTCACGGAGTACCGGCTGGCCAACGGGGCCCGGGTGCTCCTCTTCCCAGAAGCATCGCGGCCGACCGTGACAGTCAACCTGACCGTGCTCGTCGGCAGCCGTCACGAAGGCTATGGTGAGTCGGGCATGGCTCACCTGCTCGAGCATATGGTCTTCAAAGGGACGCCGGACCACCCGCAGATCCCCAAAGCCCTTCGCGATCACGGGGCGAGCTTCAACGGCACCACCAACGTCGATCGCACGAACTACTTCGAGACCATGCCCGCCACCGATGACAACCTCGAGTTCGGTATCGCGATGGAATGCGACCGGCTCGTCAACAGCTTCGTCAAGGCAGAGGATCTGGTCTCGGAGATGACCGTCGTCCGCAACGAGTTTGAGCGCGGCGAGAATAGCCCCGCGTCGGTTCTCAACGAGCGGATTCACGCCGCCGCCTACGAGTGGCACAACTACGGAAAGTCCACGATTGGCAGCCGCGTCGACATCGAACGTGTGCCCATCGAGAACCTCCGCGCGTTCTACAAGAAGTATTACCAGCCGGATAACTGCGTCCTGGTCGTCGCTGGCAAGTTCGAGGAAGCAAAGGCGCTCGCTCTGGTCGAGAAGTACCTCGGCTCGATCCCCAAACCGGAACGCCAACTCACCGCCACTTACACCGAAGAACCGCCGCAGGACGGTGAGCGCACGGTGACGCTCCGCCGTGTCGGCGCCATCGGGTCGGTCGGCGCGGCGTATCACATCCCGTCGGCCTCGCAGGCCGATTGGGCACCGTTGAGCCTCCTGGGTGGCATTATCTCGCAGTCGCCTAACGGACGGTTGTACAAGGCACTCGTCGAGTCAAAACTGGCCACCGCCGCGCAGGCCCGCGCCGATAATGCGCACGACCCCGGCCTCTTCTTCACGACGGCCTCGTGTGAGCCGGACAAGCTCGACGCCGTGCGCGACGTCTTGGTGAAGACCATCGAGTCGCTCGGCGACAAGCCCTTCACCGAGGACGAAGTGACCAAGGCCAAGACTCGCAGCAAGCGGGCCGCCGAGATGCTCCAATCCAACGCGCAGCAGATGTCGCAGGCGCTCAGCTCGGCGTCGGCGCTTGGCGACTGGCGGCTGCTATTCATCCAGCGCGACCGCGTGGCCGCCGCGACCGCAGCCGATGTCAACCGGGTCGTCCAGACCTATTTCCGGACACCTAACCGGACGGTCGGCGTCTACATCCCGTCGCGCGAGGTCTCGCGCTCCGAGGTGCCCGCCGCGCCGCCGATCGAGGTGGTCGTCAAGGACTACAAGGGGGGCTCCGTCGGCGCCGAGGGGGAGGCATTCGACCCGTCGCCCGCCAACCTCGACGCGCGGCTCAAAATCGTTAACGACGGCGGGCTCAAGGCCGGGCTGCTATCCAAGAGGAACCGCGGCGAAACGGTCTCGCTCGCGCTCAAGCTGCGCTACGGCAACCCCGGCTCCCTCAAGGGCCAAACGGTCGCCGCCGGTATGCTCCCGGGCATGATGATGGCCGGCACGAAGAAGCACGACCGCCAGGCCTTGCGCGAGGAGCTCGATGCGCTGGGCATCCGGATCTCGCCGGGTGGCGGTGGTGGTGGCCGGCGGGGCGGTGGTGGTGGTGGCGGCCCCGGCGCCCTGGGCCAGTTGACCTTCTCCGTCGAGGCCAAGCGCGAGACGCTTCCGAAGGCCCTCGAGCTCCTTGGCGAGATCCTCCGTGAGCCGGCCTTCCCGGCCGAGGAGTTCGAGACGTCAAAGATTCGGATGGTCTCGATGATCGAGTCCGGGGTCACAGAACCGGGTGCGCTCGCCCGCACCAGGCTCAGCCGCGCCCTGTCGCCGTACACCAAGGACGACGTGCAATACGTCCCAACGATCGAGGAGTCGCTCCAACGCGCCAAGGACGTTACGCTCGATCAGGTCCGCGCGATCTACGAAACGCAAGTCAGCGGCTCTCATGCCGAGCTCGGCGTCGTCGGTGACTTCGACCCGGAGAGCACGCTGCGGCAGGTCAAGCAGATCCTCGCCGGTTGGGAGTCGAAGACCCCTTACGAGCGAATTACGCGCCGGGTCGGCGAATACGGGACGGGCACCAAGGAAGAGATCGTCACGCCCGACAAATCGAACGCGGAGTACCTCGCGGGGCTTTCGTTCCCTGTCTCGGACGAAGACCCGGATTACCCGGCGCTTCGGATCGGCAACTTCATCTTCGGCGGCAGCACGCTGGCGTCTCGGCTCGGGGACCGCATCCGCCAGAAGGACGGCCTCTCTTATGGTGCGACCTCATCGCTGACCGCCTCCTCCTACGACCCGGTAGGCGCGTTGACGGTGACCGTCAGTACCAATCCGGCGAACATCGGCAAGGTGACCGCCGCGGTTGCGGAGGAGCTCGAGCGATTTCTCAAGGAGGGCCCGACGGAGAGCGAGGTCGCCGACGCAAAAATGGCATTCGTCGAGGCCCAGAAGGTCGGCCGCACCAGCGACGCGGCGATCGCCGGTCAGGTCGTCTCCAACCTCGAAATCGGCCGGACCTTCGCCTTCGCCGCCGGGCAGGAGAAGGCGATCCTCGCGCTGACGTCTGAGAAGATCACGGAGATCTTCCGCAAGCACGTTGACCCGCAACGCTTGGTCATCCTCCGCGCGGGAGATTTTCGCAAGTAACCGGGCGGCCCGGCCCCTCTCAATTACGGAGGTGGGCCGGGCTCTTCCCGGGGCGTTCCGATTCCCCAAACGAGTCTAGCGAACGTCAAGCGAAGGACGGTGGAGGGAGCCGCCGTTTCCAACTTGATCTTCATGCCGTGATCATTTGTCGTGGAAACTGTGTGAACTTGCGAGTCGCCCTTCTTCCGTTTTCGCATGTCGGACGCTAAACGCCTGATTTCCTGCCCGGGAAACGCTGAGTCGATGCCAGGTGAGCCAGACTCAGACAAGAGGATACGTACGAGGCGAGGGTGAACTCAACCCGCCACGCCAGCCGTGGGGGTTGCTTTGGCCGCTTCCGTGATCACGTCATGAACGAAATGAAGCTTGTCGATGGCGGGAGGAGACAGGACAAAGGGGTAGATATACTGATGCCCCATTCCTCGGCTCAGGTTGTTGAGCGCGTAGGTCAGGGGGAACCAACGATCGATCAGCTCGTCAAACGAAGCGCTCCGCTTGCCGACGACCTTGATGTTCGGCGTCAGCGCGGGTTCGTTGGAACGCCGAGGGCGCAGGGAAAGTCCGCTGGCGATGGCCGTTTCCAGCGTGTCGGTGATGTGCAGGTAGTGAGCCCAGGTTTCGGCCCAGTCTTCCCAGGCATGCGCGCTGGCATAAGCTGATACGAACGAATCCGCCCAATCCCCGGGCGCTCCCTGTTCGTGGTGCCGTTTGAGGGCCTCTCCATAGTCCTCTCGTTCATCGCCGAAGAGCGAGCGAAACGCTTCTACCCATTCGGTGTCGGCGATCAGACGATCCCAGTAATAATGGCCGATCTCGTGCCGGAAGTGCCCCAGCAGCGTGCGATAGGGCTCGTGCATCATGAGCCGGCGCCGTTCCCGTTCAGCGTCGTCGGCCTCCGCCATGTTGAGCGTGATCACTCCATGGTCGTGCCCCGTCATCACGGGGGCTGACCCCGGAGTCCCTTCGGGCAACTCCGCGAGCAGTTCAAAGGCCAACCCTTGTTTCGGATCCTCCGCCTTGGTCGAGATGGGCAGGTTCAGGCGGAGCAAACTGTAGAGCATTCGCCGTTTGGCAGTCTCCACACGGGCCCAGGCCTCGCGATCTTCCACGGAATTCATGAGGGGGATGACCCGGGTCAATCGGCAGGACTGGCAAAACGGACTGGGATCGTCGGCCGGCACGGCCCAGTTACAGACGTTTTCCTGGCTGTAGTTCTGGCAAAGACGGTAAGTTCCCTCCGAATCCGCCGCCGAAACCGCGCGCCAGAGGTTATCGCCCGCGGCTTCGAGCGTTCCCATTTCCATGCGGTCAGGAAGAAAGGCCAGCACATGTCCACAGTTGACACAGGTCGTGTTTTCGAAGAAGACGAGTTGGTCGCAATGACCACAGTGATAGACTTTCATCGTATCCCGCACTCCGCTCGTGGCTAGGCAAATGAGGCCGCACCCCTTACAGCAGAACTTATGCCAATGCGACCGGGGATCCCGAAGTTTCGGAAGGATGAAAGCCCCCTCAAAGCTCCTCGCGTTTGAGATGGCCCCAGGGAGGACTTGCCCCAGCGAGTTGCGACAGGCTTACGCGCCTATAGTCCGGGTGCGTCAAAAATCTGTGCGCGTTCATGCAAAACATGCTCGCTTCACGGTTTTCGTCACGGCGCTTTCCTGGAATGCGGGATGATTCGATCTCAAGGCGTGGGGACCCGAGGAAGACTGGCGCGAAGGCCGCAAGGAGGGATGGCGGGGATGCGGTCCCCCGTTGTCCAAAGAACGTCAAGGCTCTAGACTATTGCCTTGAGACTCTGTCATACCGTCTCCCAGGAATAGGATCGCGATTTCTCACGAAGGCAGGGAAATGAACGTGGGAAACCGCTTCCTCCCCCCAGAGCGATGAAATTCGGTTCCCAAGCCTCAAGGTGACTCCGGCGCCTCGTTCCCATCCCTGCCAAGAGAAGGGTGCCCGGGGAAAATCGGTTTCGTTCTACCGGTCCAGTGCGGCAAAAGCCAAAGAGGTTGCGATCATGCCTGAACTCAATCGCAGGACGTTCCTCACGACGACGGCTAGTACCGTGGCTACTGCCAGCCTGGCCGCGCGAGCTTCCGCGGACGGCGCTAATGACACCATCCGCGCTGCGGTCCTCGGCGTCCATGGCCGCGGGAAAACCCACATCGAAGCGTTCATGGGAACCAAGGGGGTCCGCGTCGCTCTGCTTTGCGATCCCGACCAGGAACTGCTTCAACAGCGTGCCAAGGAATTCGAAGGCAAGTACGGCGTCAAGGTCGAGACCGAAACCGATCTTCGCAAAGTCTTCGAGCGCAAAGACATCGACGTCGTTAGCGTCGCCACGCCCAATCACTGGCATGCCCTGGCAACCATCTGGGCCTGCCAGGCCGGCAAAGACGTTTACGTCGAAAAGCCCGGTAGCCACAACATCTTCGAAGGCCGCAAGATGATCGAAGCGGCCAAGAAGTACAATCGCATCGTGCAGCACGGAGTGCAGCTCCGTAGCTCGGATGCGATTCGCGAGGCCGTTGATCACTTGCGAAAAGGGTTGATCGGCAAGGTTTACATGGCCCGCGGACTCGTCTTCCGGAACCGCCCCTCGATCGGACACGCCGACCCGGGCGTCGCTCCCAAGACGCTCGATTGGGACGTCTGGCAGGGTCCGGCCCAGGAGCGGACCTTCTCAACCCGTTATGTCCATTATAACTGGCACTGGCACTGGGATTACGGCAACGGCGACGTGGGCAACCAAGGGGTTCACGAAACCGACATGTGCCTCTGGGGCCTCGGACTCGAGACCCTCCCCAGCGCCGTGGTGGCGATGGGGGGTAAGTTCCTCTGGAACGATGACAAGGAAACCCCCGAGGTTCTCTCGAGCAGCTACCTGTTCCCCGAACAGAACCAGATGATCGAGTTCGAAGTTCGCCCCTGGTCCACCAACGTGGAAGGGGGAGTCGGCGTTGGCAACATCTTCTACGGCTCGGAAGGCTATCTGGCCATCAAGGGATACGCGACCTACGAGTCGTTCCTCGGGCCGAAGTCTCAGCCGGGGCCGAAGGGGAAAGACGGCGATCCCGTGCCCAAGCACTTCGCCAACTTCATCGACGCCGTTCGTCGTCGCGATCCGGCTATCTTGAACGGGCCGGTGGAAACCGCCCACACGAGCTCGGCCCTGGCCCACCTGGGGAACATCTCCTACCGCCTGGGACGTCGGCTCAAGTTCGACCCCTCCTCCGAGACGTTCGTGGGGGACGCCGAAGCAAACGCCATGCTCACGCGAGAATACCGCAAGCCATTCGTCGTGCCCGAGCACGTTTGATCGCATCTGAATCCCACACCTTGCGGGCCCGCGAGTTCCGGAAATGTTCCCGCCCGTGCGACGGATTGCGCCCGCAAGGTTTCGCTCCCCTCGTGCCTCCTCTTGAACAAAGAAATTCTGGATGGTGCCATGCAACAGTTGAAGGGCTGGTTGTCCGATTACACGAAACGGCAAGCGGAGTTGTATAGCGCATTGCCCCTGGACCAGATTGCCGAGGTCGTCAACCTGTTCCACACCGCCTGGACGCAGAAGGCCCAGATCTTCGCCTTCGGTAACGGTGGCAGCGCCGCAAATGCCTCGCATTTCGCAACCGACCTGGGCAAGGGCTCATCCGACGCTCTGGGGACGCGGTTCCGCGTGCTGACGCTCAACGACAACGTCGCCTGGCTCACGGCTCTTGGAAACGACTACGCCTACGAAGATGTGTTTCTCCGCCAGTTGCAGAACTACGCCGTGCCCGGCGACATCACCCTCTGCATGAGCGTGAGCGGCAACTCGCCGAATCTGGTCAAAGCCACCAAGTGGGCCCGCGAACAAGGTCTCAAAACCGTGGCTCTCGTCGGGGCCAAGCGCGGGGCGCTCGCCGAGATCGCAGAGCACGTTCTCGTCGTTCCCGACACGCATTATGGTCGCGTGGAAGACGCCCAGATGACAATTTGTCATATCCTTGCGTACGCATTCATGGAAAAAGCGGTTGCCGCGGGGGATCGGTCATGAGCAGCACCCAGGGTTCGACGAAGCAGCCGGCCGGAAGCCCTCATTGGTCCAGCGTGGAGCTCCCCGCTCACGTTGATCCTCGGCCAGAGATCAGCCACGTCCTCTTCGACTTCGACGGCACGCTTTCGCTCATCCGCCAGGGCTGGCCGGAAGTCATGGTGCCGATGTTCGTCGAGGTTCTGCCACGGCTGGCCGGAGAGACCGAGGAAGACGCCAAGCAGCTCGTTCTCGACGACATCATGCGGCTCAACGGCAAGCAAACCATCTACCAGATGATCCAGCTTGCCGATCGCATCAAGGAGCGAGGAGGGAATCCTCAAGAGCCCCTTTCCTACAAGCATGAGTATCTCCGGCGGCTCGACGCCCACATCGGAGCCCGCACCTCCGGCCTGCGTGCCGGAACGATTCCGTCGGAGGACTATCTCGTTCATGGATCGCGTGCCTTGTTGGGGCACCTCCGCGATCGCGGCCTCCAGCTCTACCTGGCCAGCGGCACTGATGAACAATTCGTCAAGCAAGAAGCCGAGCTGTTGGGAATCACCGAATTCTTCGGCCCCCACATCTACGGCGCTCAGGATGACTACAAGAACTTCTCGAAGAAGATGGTCATCGACCGGATCCTGAACGAGCACAACATCACCGGCCGCCAGCTCCTCTCGTTCGGCGACGGCTACGTTGAAATCGAGAACACCAAGCAGGTCGGCGGAATCGCCGTGGCCGTGGCCAGCGATGAAGCCAACAACGGCTCGGGACGCATCGATGAGTGGAAGCGCCAACGCCTCTTGGGCGTCGGTGCCGATGCCGTTATCCCCGACTATCGCGACGCCCTCGCGTTCGTCGACTATCTGCTGGGTCGCTAAGAACCGTCGTGGCAAACCCGTCTCGAGCTCATCCTCGAGACGGGGGCTTTCCTCCTGAACCACCGGCGGCGCTCTTTCGGCGCTCGAGGATGAACTTGTGAACGTGCAGCCCCTCGATCTCAAAACACTGAAAGTCTTCCCCCTCTCGAAACGGCAAAGCCTGACCAAAGCCGACGAGATCTTGATCGAACCCGATTCGGCCCCGAAGCCTTGCTCCGAGAGCAACGCCCGCCTGATCGAAGACTGCGCCAAGAAAATCATCGCCGCGCGCAAGCGAGGAGCGTCCGTGATGCTGATCTACGGAGCCCACTTGCTCCGTAACGGCACGGCGCTTCTGCTCGAGCGGATGATGGGGCGGGAATGGCTCACTCACCTCGCCACCAACGGGGCCGGCACAATTCACGACTGGGAGTACTCCTGGTTTGGTGCATCGACCGAAAGCGTCGAAATGAACGTGGCCAGCGGCACGTTCGGCACCTGGAACGAGACAGCGGCGAACATCCACCTCGCGATCATGTCCGGAGCGCTTGACGGCCTCGGCTACGGTAGATCGCTCGGCCGCTTCATCATGGAAGACGGCACGTCCCTCCCCGACGTGCAAAACCTCGCGGGGCTCGTCGCCAACGACCCGAGACACCCCCTTACAGCGGCCCGCGCCGACCTGCTTCGCGCGGTGATCGAGCAGAACTGGCCGGCGGGCCGGATTAACGTAGAACACCGCTGGAAGCACGCTTCCATCCTGGCGCAGGCGTACAAGCATCAGGTGCCGATGACCGTGCACCCGGGCATCGGCTACGACATCATCTCCAACCACCCAGTCTTCAACGGAGCCGCCATCGGGCGAGGCGCGGAGTGGGACTTCAAGCTGTTCGGAGGGTCCGTCGCCAACCTCGAAGGGGGTGTGGTCCTCTCGATCGGCTCGGCCATCATGGGCCCGCAGGTGTTCGAGAAGAGCCTGAGCTGCGTCAATAACTTGAGACTTCAATCAGGCCAAGACGTCATCAAAGATCACACGTTCTACATTGTCGACCTTCAGGACGGCGGAGGCTGGGATTGGACTCAAGGGGAACCCCCCAAGTCGAATCCGGCGTATTATCTCCGGTTCTGCAAGAGCTACTCCCGCATGGGAGGGGCCATGCACTACGCTCAGTGCGACAATGCAACGTTCGTCCATCATCTCTACCGCGAGTTGGTCCGCCAATGAACGCCGATCGTTTCGCTGCCATCACGGGTCGCTACAGGTCGCTTCGGATCGGCGTTGTCGGCGACTTCTTCCTCGACCGTTACCTCGAGATCAACCCGGCGAAGGGGGAAATCTCGATCGAGACCGGGCTACCCGTATACAACGTGGAGGCCGTTCGCGCCAATCCGGGAGCCGCGGGGACGATCCTCAACAACCTGGTCGCCCTTGGCGTTGGTGAGATTTTCGCCGTCGGCTTCTGTGGCGATGACGGCGAAGGTTACGAGCTCCGCCGCGCCCTGGCCGCGAAGCCAGGTGTTAATTCCGAGCATTTTTTGATCTCCAATGCGCGACGAACGCCCGTGTATTGCAAGCCGCTGGTGATGGAGCCAGGGCTTCCTCCGCGCGAGTTGAATCGGTTCGACTCGAAGAACTGGTCATCCACGCCGATGGAGCTTCAACAAGAACTGGCCTCGCGCATCGCAAAGCTGGCCAAGCACGTGGATGCTCTGCTCCTGATGGACCAGGTGGACATCGCCGAGTCCGGAGTCGTCACGCCGGTCGTGTGCGAGGCCGCTCTCAAGGCGCTCCAAGAACGTGGCAACCTGACCGTCCTTGCCGATAGCCGCCGCGGCGTGAAGGATTTTCCGCCACTTGGCTTCAAGATGAATGCAACCGAGCTCGGGCACTTGACCGGCACCTCGATCCTCGAGCTCGAGGACGTCAAGAGCCAGGCCGCGGCCCTCGCGAATCGAAACGGCCAGGCGGTCTTCGTCACCCTTGCCGAGCGCGGGGTCGTGGGGGCTCTGCCTGGTCGTAGCCCTGAGCATGTCCTCTCGCATCCGGTTCGAGGTCCCATCGACATCGTGGGGGCCGGAGACTCCGTGACGGCCAACCTCGCCGCGGCTCTGGCTGCCGGAGCCGACGCCCGCGAAGCGATGGAGCTCGCCATGGCCGGGGCTTCGATCGTCGTCCATCAGCTCGGGACGACGGGAACCGCCTCGGTGTCTCAAATCGCGGAGCTGCTCGAAATTCCGTCGAATTCCTGAGCCTTCGAAAGGACGACGAAAACCGGGAAATTCCCCGTTCCAGGATGGATTTCCATCTTGTGTCGTCATTTGAGCGAGGTTTTTGGCGGCGAATATCTCTTAAGTACGAATCGTCTATCAGAACGTCATTGAGGAGCGAATCCATGGCCGGTGTTCTCTCAGGGAAGGTGGCCCTCGTGACGGGGGCTTCGCGTGGCTTGGGTGAAGCGATGGCACGTTCACTGGGTGCCCGCGGAGCCAAGGTCGCCGTGAACTACTTCGGAAGCCCCGACCGCGCCCGAGGTGTCACCGAGGCAATCCGTCAGTCCGGCGGAGAGGCCGACGCGTTCAAGGCGGATGTCCGAAACGAAGCCGAGGTCAATAAGCTCGTGGCCGACGTCGCGTCTCGCTTCGGCCCGATCGACATCCTGGTCGTCAACGCAACCGGCCCTCAGCCGTTCATTCCTATTGAGGACCTGACCTGGGAAGCGTGCCTCGACCAGCTCGAGTTCTTCGTCAAGAGCCCCGTCTTGCTGACGAAGGCCGTGATCGGTTCGATGAAGGCCCGCCGCTATGGGCGTATCATCCAGATCGGCTCGGAAGTGTTCGAGCGTGGCGTTCCCAAATTCTCGAACTATGTATCGGCGAAGGGAGCCCAACTCGGGCTGACCCGTTCGTGGTCGCAGGAATTCGCCGAGTGGGGAATCACGGTCAATCTCGTCGCCCCCGGCTGGATCCCCACCGAGAGGCACGCGGAAGATTCCCAGGAATCCAAAGATGAATATGCCGCCGCGGTACCGATGAAGCACATGGGGGATGCCGAGGACATCGGTGAAACCGTGGCCTTCCTCGCGACCGAAGGTGCGAAGTTCATCACCGGCCAGAAGATCTCGGTCAACGGTGGCAACACTTTGGAGTAAGCCGAGAGCCCTCGCTCACCCGATAATCCCACCCCGGTTCCTCAACATCCCGATGTCGATAAGGAACCGGGGGATCGACCTGGTAAAGCAGGCAATTGAGAGAATTCTCAATATTCTTCTTTGTGTGGCGAATCAATCTCAAAGATTTCGTAGTCCTGGCGCTGGCAAAGCTCCAACGGATCACTGATAATACTCGTATTCTTTGCGTTCACGTCGCGCAGGTCTCGGTGACACGCATCAACAAGGGACGTCCTCGAGCGTAAATCAGGAGCGATTTCATGTCGCAGTCCGCATCCTCACCGACGCACGAGCCTCTCAGTGATAATGACGTTCAGGCGATCGATCAATTACGTGAGGCTTATGCTCGTTTGAGGAATGAGCTCGGACGCGTGATCGTCGGACAGAAGGATGTCATCGAGCGTCTGTCGATCTGCTTGTTTGCGCGAGGGCACGCCCTGCTCATGGGAGTGCCCGGCCTGGCCAAGACCCTCTTGGTGAGCAAACTTGCCGAGACGATGTCGTTGAAATTCAGCCGGATCCAGTTCACTCCCGACCTGATGCCGATGGACATCACGGGAACGGACATCCTGCAAGATACGTCTGACGGCCGCCGCGAATTTCAATTCATTTATGGACCAGTCTTCGCCAACATGGTCCTAGCCGACGAGATCAACCGTGCCCCACCAAAGACGCAGGCCGCGATGCTCGAAGCCATGCAAGAGCATAACGTGACCGTGCTGGGGAAGGGCTTCAAGCTGGAGGCGCCGTTTCTCGTACTGGCCACGCAGAACCCGGTCGAGCAAGAAGGAACGTACCCACTTCCTGAAGCGCAGCTCGATCGCTTCATGTTCCTGATCGAGCTCGACTACCCGTCGGAAGCCGAAGAGGTGCAGATCGCCCGGACGACGACCGGCAGTGCCTTGCCACAGCTCGAGCATTTGCTGAGCCCGCCGGAGATCATCCAGTTTCAGGACCTGGTGCGCCGGGTTCCCGTACCGGATCATATCTACACCTACGCGGCACGGCTTGTCCGCAAGACGCGCCCGAACGGCTCGACGGCTCCATCGTGGCTCAAGCCGCTCGTCTCATGGGGGGCCGGCCCTCGCGCCGTGCAGTACCTGATCCTCGGGGCGAAAGCTCGCGCGGCCTTGCTCGGCAGCTACATGGTTCGGCTCGAAGACATTCAGCATGTCGCCGTCCCTGTGCTGACGCATCGCGTGATCACCACGTTCGCCGCTCAGGCGGAAGCGATCGACGCCAAGGCCATCGTACGCCGCCTCGTCGAGGAAACCCTGGCTGAACAGCAGTAACGCAACCTCTTCGTAGGGTGGGCGCCCCCCACCCATCTTTATTTATTGAAAAACAAGATCGGTGGGCAGTGCCCACCCTACGAAGACGACCGTCCAAAACGGGAGACCCAGCACACGATGTTTCCCGATCGTCGACCTCGCAGCTTTCTGGATACGGCCGTCTTGTCTCGACTGGCAAGCGTCCCCCTGTTTGCGCGCAAGCCCATGCAAGGGAACGTGTCCGGCCGCCATCCCAGCCCTCACCGTGGGTCGAGCGTCGAGTTTGCCGAATACCGCAAATATGTTCCTGGCGATGATCTAAGACGTCTCGACTGGCGTGCTTACGGCCGCTCCGACCGCTTCTTCGTCAAGGAATTCGAAGCCGATACAAACCTGCGATGCTGCGTCGTGCTCGACACGAGCGGCTCCATGGAGTTCGGGTCGGAAGGGGTCCCCAAAATCGAGTACGCGCGGAAGATCGCCGCGGCGCTCGGCCATCTGGCGCTCCAGCAAGGAGACGCGGTGGGGCTCTCCTGCGTGGCCAAGGGATTGGTGCGGAACATCCCGCCTCGGCGGAACCCCGCTCACCTGATGAGCCTGTTCGACGTGCTCGAACAGGCTAAACCTCACGGTGAAACACAGATCGTCCCGGTCCTCCACGAGCTCGCCGAAACGATCCGTCAACGCGCCCTGATCGTGATCATCTCCGACCTTTTCGTTGAGCCCGAGCTCCTGCGGAGCTGCTTCCAGCACCTCCGGTTCCGCCGCCACGACGTGGCTGTCTTCCACCTGCTCGATCCCCAAGAAATCGCCTTCCGGTTTCGAAGGCCGATGCGATTCCTCGACATGGAAGGGGGACCAGCCATCTTCGCCGAACCGAATGAGATCGCCGACCGGTACCAGAAGGCGCTCTCAACCTACCTCGACGCACTCCACCAGGTCGTTATCGAGTCGGCCGTCGACTACCATCGGGTGACCATCGACGAAGATTACGAGCATGTTCTCATGCGATTTCTCGTCGGACGCACGCGTTCAAGGGGAGTGCGATGAGCTTCCTCCAGCCGATGCTTCTGGCAGCGCTCCCGTTGATCGCGTTACCGATCGTGATTCACCTGATCAATCAACGCCGCTACCAGACGATGCGCTGGGCGGCGATGATGTTCTTGCTCGCGGCGAACCGAATGTCGCGGGGCTACGCCCGGCTCCGCCAATGGCTGATCATGGCCTTTCGCATGCTTGTGATCGCCACCTTGATCTTCGCGATCAGCCGCCCGCTGGCCGGCGGATGGCTGGGGCTCACCGCCGGGGGACGAGCCGACACTACGCTCATCCTGCTCGACCGGTCTCCCAGCATGAGCCAGCGCGGCCTCGGTGGTGGCGGCTCCAAGCTCGAGACCGGCCGCAGGCAGTTGGTGGAAACGCTCAAGATGGTCGGTTCGTCGCACTGGGTCTTGATCGAAAGCGGTACCAACAAGCCGCGCGAGCTGGAAACCGTCGACGCGATTCTGACCTCTCCCAGCACGGAAGCGGTCAGCGTCTCATCCGACCTCCCCGCCATGCTCCAGGCCGCACGCGACTACATTCGCTCCAACAAGCCGGGGCAGACGGAGATCTGGATCTGCTCCGACATCCGGGAGAACGACTGGAACGCGGAGAGCGGGCGATGGAAATCGCTTCGCGACGGCTTTCTTGAATTCGCGCAGGGGATTCGATTTCATTTGCTCACGTATTCTCAGCCCGATCCCGGCAACCTAGCCGTCAGAGTCGCCGACGTCAAACGCCAGAAAACGGCGGATGGCGCTGAACTCTTCGTGACCGTGCGACTGAACCGCGAAGGGAAGACGGAAGGGCAAACTTCCGTGCCCCTTCATTTCGAGGTCGGTGGAGCGCGCTCAGAGGTCACCGTCGAGATGGCCGGCCCCACCTTCGAGCTGAAGGACCATCGCATCCCCCTTGAGAAAAGCCAGGAGCGTGGTTGGGGCAAGGTCTCGGTTTCGGCGGACGCTAACCCGGGTGATAACGAAGCCTGGTTCGTCTTCGATCAGCCTGCCCCTCGGCGGGCCATTGTCGTTGCCGAAGATCCACTCGCCGCGCGTCCTCTGGAACTTGCCGCGGCGATTGCCCCCGACCCATCCGTGCGTACCTCGGCGGAAGTTCTCAGTACCGAGCAACTCCCCACGGTGGAGTGGGAGACCATCTCCCTTCTCTTATGGCAAGCGCCTCTTCCCGAGGGGAACGCGGCCAAGCAGGTGCAAAGCTTCATCGATCGAGGAGGCTACGTTCTGTTCTTCCCTCCCCGGGCCCCCACCAAGACCGAGTTCCTCGGTGCGCGTTGGACGACCTGGACAGACGAGAACAAAGAACTCGCCGTTGAGAACTGGCGGGGAGATCAAGACCTGCTCGCCCACACGCAAAGTGGCACAGCGCTGCCGGTCGGGCAGCTTCAGGTTCGCCGCTACTGCCAGCTCGACGGGGAGTTCACGCCTCTGGCCACACTCCGGGGGGGCAAGCCGCTCTTGGCTCGCGTCACCACCAACCGAGGGGGTGCCTATTTCTGCGCGACGACCCCCGCTGTGGGAGACTCGTCGCTCAGTACGGGGGGAGTGGTTCTCTACGTTCTGGTTCAGCGTGCTTCCGCCGCCGGCGCCGAAGTCCTGGGAAGCACCCGGCAGCTTGTCGCGGGAGATCCTGCTGGTGAAGATCCAACCCAATGGAAGCGGGTGGACGGCTCCGACGACGCGATCTCCACGGACTACCCCTTCCACGGCGGCGTCTATGCCGCGGGTGAACGGCTCCTGGCGGTGAATCGACCGCTCTCCGAAGACGGAGCCGCCATCCTTTCCGACACGCGCCTGGCGGGCCTGTTTCAAGGGCTGGACTTTTCCCGGGTCGACGACCGGGCGGGAAACATCGGCTCCTTGATTCAGGAAATCTGGCGATTGTTCCTCATCTCGACGATGGTGGCCATGCTGGTGGAAGCCGCACTCTGTTTACCCAAGCCGGTCCGTCCCGCGGGAGTCGCGTCATGAGCGTTTCGCGGTCGCTCACATTTCTCTGGACCCCATGGTCGATTGCCATATCGATCATCATGGTGCTGGTGGCGTCGGGGTTTGCCTTCGTCGCCTGGCGCCGAAGTGGGTACCGCTCCTCAATGGGGTTCCTGGAACTTCTGCGCGTAGCGATCGTCGCCCTCGCGGCGCTGATGTTGAACCAGCCCGAGTGGATTGAAGAGTTTCGCCCCGAGGAAAAGCCGGCGATCGCCGTTCTTTGGGACGCGTCGACGAGCATGGAGACTCGTGACGTCGTACGCGGCGACAAGAGTTCGGCCCAGCCCCAGACTCGCGCCGAAGCACTCAACCCGTTGACCGACCCCGCGTCGTGGAGCAAACTTCGCGAGCGGATGAACGTGGTCATCCAGTCCTTCTCCGCCCCTCAGGCCGGGCACGGAACAGACCTTTACGAGCCTCTCGCAACCATCCCCGAGAAGATCCGCAACCTCCGCGGCATCGTGCTGGCAACAGATGCCGACTGGAACGAGGGGCAGCCCCCGGTTCAGGCCGCGGCCCGATTGCGGATCAAGGGCATCCCGGTCTTCGCGATTCCCGTGGGGAGTCCAACCCGTTTGCCGGACGTCGAGTTGCTCAGCCTGGACGCGCCGACGTTCGGAGTCGCCGGTAAGGCCGTGCGCGTTCCGTTCACGATCGAAAGCTCACTGCCGCGCGAGTACACCACGACCGTCACACTCCGTTCGTCCGACGGGGATGAGGTCACCAAGGAAATTCGTCTGGCCCCCATGGGACGGACGAGTGACTGGGTCGTCTGGAAGCCGCATGGAACCGGCGACTTCACGCTCACACTTGACGTTCCCAAACATGCAGACGAAGCCCTTACTGACAACAACCGCCTTACCGCTCCCATCGCCATTCGCGAAGAGAAGCTGCGTGTGCTCGTCATCGAGTCCTCCCCGCGCTGGGAGTATCGCTACTTGCGCAACGCTCTTTCGCGCGACCCGGGAGTCGAGGTGGCCTGCCTTCTCTTCCATCCCGGCTTGAGCAAGGCAGGGGGGGGTAACAAGGACTACATCAAGCAGTTCCCCGCCGGACTTGATGAACTCTCCAAGTTCGACGTCGTCTTCCTGGGAGACGTGGGGGTCGAGGAAGGCCAGCTCACCGCCGAGCAGTGCAGACTCCTCAAGGGGATCGTCGAGCACCAGGCGAGCGGGCTCGTTTTCATGCCCGGCCTTCAGGGACGGGAAGCCTCGTTGATGGATACCGAGCTGGGAGATCTTTGCCCGGTTGTCTTCGACTCCTCCCAGCCGGGGGGATGGGGTTCGCGCACGCCGAACCACTTCGAGCTGACCGAGTTGGGCCGGCGCAGCCTACTCACAAAGCTTGCGGACACGCAGGATGACAACGCGGAAGTTTGGGAGGGCTTGCCTGGTTTCCAATGGTACGCGCCGGTGCTCAAGGCCAAGGCGGGAAGCGACGTCCTTTGCGTTCACGAGTCCGCGACCAACGAGTTCGGCCGGCTTCCCTTGCTCGTCACCCGCACTTTTGGCGCGGGCAAAGTCCTCTTCATGGGAACCGACGGCGCCTGGCGCTGGCGCAAAGGGGTGGAAGACAAATACCACTATCGTTTCTGGGGTCAGGTGGTGCGCTGGATGGCCTATCAGCGCAACATGGCCAAAGGGGAAACGATGCGGTTGTATTACGCCCCCGATCAGCCGAAAATGAATCAGGTCATCACCTTCCACGCGAACGTCATGGAGCGCAGCGGAGAGCCCCTCCACGGCGGAGACGTCTCGGCGCGAATCACGGCTCCTTCCGGAAAAATGGAAACGATCCGGTTTCGGTCAGGCGGCGACGAGTGGGGCGTCTACAGCGGGCAGTTTAGCGCGGTCGAACCGGGTAAACATCAAATCACCTTGTTTTGCAAGCAGACCAATGCCACCCTGGAAGCGTCCTTCTTCGTCCAGGGAGCCGCGGCCGAACGCATAGGGCGGCCGGCCCGACCGGAAGTTCTCGAGGAGATCGCTCGCGTTTCTCGAGGTCGCGTCAGCGAAGTGGGTAAACTTGACGACATCGTGAGGTCGCTCGCCGAGTTGCCCGAACCGCCCCCTTCGGTGCGCAGGGTTCAGTTGTGGAGCCATCCCGCGTTTGCCGCGGGACTTGTTACCCTGCTCGGAGTCTTTTGGGTCGGCCGCAAAGTGATTGGCTTGATTTGAGCGATCGGCAGGATCCGCCGACTCCTCGAAAGACGATCGGTTTGTTCATAGCTTTGTAAGAAAAAGACCGTAATAGGACGACGCAACGCACCTTTATTTATCCGTGAGGTCGACATGAGCCTCGCTCCATCGCATGACCGGTTGCAGTTGCCGGAAACGCTGCAAGCTCAGCTCCTTGAGTTTCGCACACGGGTCTGGTCCATCAAAATGCTCGAGGCCGTCGTCGCGGCCGCGTTCGTCGTCATTGTGTCGTTTCTCGTCATGTTTGGGCTGGACCGGGTGTGGGATACCCCGGGTTGGCCTCGCGTGGCGCTCTTTTTCATGGCCGTTTTGGGATGCACCATGGTTCCCATCGCGGCCTACCGCTGGGTCTGGCGCAACCGCCGTCTTGAACAAATCGCCCGCCTGCTGAGTCGCAAGCATCCCAATGTCGGCGATCAACTTCTTGGCATCATCGAACTGGTTCGAGACGACTCGGAGCAGGCTCGTTCACGGGCTCTTTGCGAGGCCGCCATTCAACAGGTGGCCGATGACGCGCTCCATCGTGACTTCCGGAACGCCGTGCCCGATCCCAGGCATCGCCTCTGGGGCTGGCTGATCGCCGCCCCGGCCGCGCTAGCCTTAGGGCTCTTCTCATTCGTTCCCGATGCCGCGGTCAATGCCTGGACCCGCCTGGCCGCTCCCTGGAGAGCGACCCCCCGATACACGTTCGCCGCCCTTCAGCCGATCCCCGCACAGATCGTCGTCCCCCACGGTGAGTCCTTCTCCTTCACAGCGAAGCTGACCCCCAAAACGGTCTGGAAGCCCAAGCAGGGGGTCGTGGAAATCGGACACCAGCAGCCTGTTACCGTGGCGCTCCGCGACGGCAATTATGCGTTCGAACTTCCCTCGCAACTCCACGCAACCCAGATGCTCGTTCGCATTGGGGACTCGGTGCATCGCACTCGCATTGAGCCGAAGCTGCGGCCCGAGCTGACCTCGGTGGTCGCCGACGTGACGTTGCCTGAATACCTGGGACGTCCGCAGTTGCAGCACAAGGATATCCGCGGCGGCACGATCTCGCTGGTCAAAGGGAGCCAAGCCAAGTTCTCCGTGACCGCCAGCCGAGAGCTCGCAAGCGCCCAGATCGACGGCAAGCTCCAGCGCCCTTCAGGGGCCAAGGTGACGAGCCCCTCGACCAAGATTGACGAGTCGCGAAAGCTCGAGTTCCGCTGGCAAGATGAATACGGCCTCGCGGGCAAGGAGCCGTTCCTGCTCTCCATCACCGGGCGCGATGACGAGGCTCCCTCGCTGAACTGCGAAGGTTTGCCCCGCCAGCGCGTCGTACTCGATACCGAGCTCCTCACCTTCAAGGTTAGGGTTCAAGACGACTTCGGCGTGAAACGCGTCGGTATCGACTGGCAAGGCGTCGAAGGAGCCGTCGTTTCATCCCCCGCGCAGGGGGAACGGATTTTGGCCGCCGGGGGTAACGACAAGGAGAACCTCGAGGTCAACGGCACCTTCTCGGCCAAAGCCCTCGGGATCGAACCCCAACCGGTCAACGTCCGGGTCTTCGCGGAGGACTATCTCCCCGGCCGGGGACGAGCCTATTCGCCGACCTACACCCTCTACGTCCTCAACGCCGAGCAGCATGCGATCTGGCTGACGGAGCAGTTGAGCAAGTGGCATCGCCAATCGCTCGAGGTTCGCGATCGCGAGATGCAGTTGTATGAAACCAACAAGCAATTGCGCGACCTCAAGAGCGAAGAACTCGACCAACCCGACACCCGTCGCAAGATCGAGACCCAGGCCGCGGCCGAACGAGCCAATGGACGCCGGCTTTCCAACCTGGTGGTCTCCGGTGAGGATTTGATCAAGCAAGCCATGCGCAACCCCGAGTTCGGCGTTGGCCACCTGGAGCGGTGGGCGGAAATGCTCCAGGTGCTCAAAGACATCTCCGGAAACCGCATGCCCTCCGTAGCCGACCTTCTCAAGCAGGCGGCCCAGGCTCCACAGGTCGCCGCCAACTCCCCCAGCACGCGAACTCCGATGGCAGGCCAGGTTCGCTCGGCATCGGCCGGCAAGCCTTCCGAGCCGTCCAAGAACGCCAAGAAGACCGATGGCGCGGTTCCGCAGGTGGTCGATCGTGAGTCCTCGCAGCAGCCCGAAGACAAGAATCAGAAGCAGGTCGCGAGCAAGAGCAACAGCTCGAAACCGAGGCTGCTGCTGCCGACGACCACACTGGGGGGCGGCAAGAGCAAGCCGGGGGATCCCCCACCGGCAAGCCAGAACATGGAAGAAGCCGTGACAAAGCAGCAGGAGCTCCTGGCCGAGTTCGAGAAGATCTCCGAAGAGCTGAACCGCGTTCTGGCAAACCTTGAGGGAAGCACGCTCGTCAAACGGCTCAAGGCCGCTTCCCGCTTGCAGTACATGATCGCCGGCAAGATCTCCGACCACGTCGACAACACGTTCGGCCTCCCCACTGCCCGGCATGGCGAGACACCGTCGAAGGTTCTCACCGACATGGCCCAGCAAGAAGCCAAGGGAAGTCATGACGTTTCGGTCATCATCGACGACATGCACGCCTACTTCGAGCGCCGCCGGTTCATGAAGTTCAAGACGGTTCTTGATGACATGAAAGCGCAGGACGTTGTCGGCAACCTTCGCCAGCTTGGCGACGACCTCAAGCGCGAGAACGGCCTGGCGATCTCCCAGTGTGAATACTGGTCGGATTCGCTCGATCGCTGGGCCGAAGACCTGGTCGATCCTTCATCCTGTGGCGCATGCCCAGGGGCCAAGTCGCGGAGCAGCTTGCCCCCGTCGATCGTCCTCGAGGTCATGCAGATCCTCGAATCCGAAATCAACCTCCGTGAGGAGACCCGCGTTGCCGAACAGGCTCGCCCCGCGGTGACCTCGGAGGAATTCGGCAAACAGGCGCTGGCCCTCTCGGTCACCCAGGACGGCCTCCGAGACCGTACCGAAAAGGTGACTCAACGGATCCGCGACCTGCCCGATAGCGAAACGGAATTCCCCAAGGAAATCCAACTCCTGTCGCAAGTGGCCGTCGTCATGAAGGACGCCAAAGAGATCCTCGCCCAGCCGGAGACAGGGGATCCCGCCATCGCCGCGGAGACCGAGGCCATCGAGCTCTTGCTCCAATCTCGCCGCATCAATCCGAAGGGGGGAGGAGGCGGAGGCGCAACGCCCGGCGGCGGCGGCAAAGGTGACACCAACGACTCGGCCCTCACGCTTGTGGGATCTGGAGTCAATCAGAAAGAAGTGCGCGAAGACCACGGTATCTCTCAAGCCACCGGCGAGACGGGTTCTTCCCTCCCCGAGGAATTCCGCGCGGGATTGGATGAATACTTCAACCGGCTCGAACGAACACCGGGAGGGCAGTAAGCAAACCAAGGGTTCGGGGCGAGGACATAACGTCCTCGCCTCATCCCGTGCTGGATGGCGGCGGTTCCTTAGCTTCGTAGCGTGGGGCGGCCACCCCTCCCAAAGCACGCCCGCGAGGAGAACGCTGCCCAGAGAGTTCGGTATGAGGCCGTATTCATGGACGTCGAAGGTTTTCGTCACGCGATCCACGTGACGCGCCCGTAAGTCTCAAGGTCGGGAGCGACGAGGGAACAGCGGAATCGTGTTCCGTTAACCCTCATCCTTCAAGCAACCGCTTGTGTGTGGGAAGTGGTCACTGCTACGAATGGCCGCCTATCCATAAATTCGACGTTTGGTCAAACAATCAAGCATTCCTAACGTCTTCACTCAGTAGCGCTCGGAGGCTCTTGGTATGAAACCGCTAGGCCAGGTGTCGGTGTTTCTGAGCGTGGCATGCTTGGTCCTCCTCTCTTCCTACGTCCTGTCCGAAGAACCCAAGACGCTGGAGCTTCCGGCCAACGTATTTGCCCCGACCGTCGTGGAAAAAAAGGGGGCGGTACCCCTGGCCAAGGGTGAAATCAAGGGGGTTGTGGGTCAAATTGAGGGGATGGTGCAGGAAAGGGTGATCGTGAGAAAAAGGGTCGCTGCCGCCAAGGCTCAGGTCGTTCAAGCGCCCATCGTACTTAATGGTGCGATCGGGATAGGCCAAGGGCAACTCGATCCCTTGATCGCCCAGTTCCAGCAGCAGTATCGCCCCCTGGTGCGATCGGAGCTCCATTTCATCCGCCAAATCTGTAAACCGACGGACGACCAACGCAAGTCGCTCGCCAAGCAGGCGGGAACGGTGCACAAGGACCTGGCCACGAAGTTCGCCAAGCTCCAACAGCAAATGAACGCCGGGCAGTGGCGATGGGGAAGTGAGTCTCCGACTCCTCGCCAGGAACTGGAGAAGCTCTTTCTCACCGTTTTGAAGACAACACTCTCGCCGGAACAGGTCACTCACTACGAACACGAACTGAACCAGCGAAAGGAAGAGATCAAGACGGTTGCGATACGCAACCTGGTCGCCAAGCTCGACCAGGATCTCGTGCTTTCCGCCGAACAACGCGAGAAAATCAGCGAGTCGCTCCGTTCTGAATGGAACGACACCTGGTGCCTTTCTCTCGACTACGTCCAGTACTTCGATCAATTCTTTCCCAACATTCCTGACAAGGTCGTTGCCCCTTTTCTCAATAAAATGCAAAAAACGGTTTGGGACGGGATTTCCAAGAATCAACGGATTTTTCTTGGCATAGGCAACCAAGGACAAGTTCATGTCGATGAACTTGCCTTTAAAGACGACGTGATCGACGCCGCGAAAGACGCGCCGCCGGCCGCTGCCCCAGGGTTCGGGCCCGCGATAAACGGCGGCTTCATGATTCGTATGGTTGCCCCGGCGATTGAAGTGAAACCTGCCGCCAAGAAATAACAGGGCCTACAGCTTCCCCGGCTCGATCCGTTTCCCGCATCAAGGTGTCGGCATGATCAAATTTTTCTTCACGATCAGGTTGGCTTTTCCGATCGCTCTCCTGCTAAGCCTCGCCGGGAACGGAGCGGTTGCTTACGCCCAGGATGACGACATTCAGGAAGACGTTCCCCAAGCCAACGGCAACGTTGTCTTTCAGCCCGTCTACACGGAAGAAGTGTTCAACCAATGGGTCTTCGGCAACGGCCGAGACTTCACACAGAGCCGCAAGCGCATCGACGCCTCTCTCGACCTTCAAATGGCGAATCTCGGCCAGGCGTGCGACTTAACGGATGTTCAAAAGCGAAAGCTTCGGCTGGCCGGTGAAGGGGATGTGAAACGATTCATGGATCGTTATGAAAAGGCCCGGCAGAAGTTTCGAATCGTCAAAAACGACCAGCAGAAGATCGGTGAGGTCTTCCAGGAAATCCAACCGCTCCAGCAGTCGCTCCGCACGGGGATCTATGGAGACGGATCACTCTTCTCCAAGACCATCTCCAAGACGCTCAACAAGGAACAGGCCGCGAAGTTTGAAACCGTCCTCCGCGAGCGCCGCCGATTTCGATACCAGGCCAAAATCGCCTTGGTGATCGCCTCGTTGGACAATGCCATCGGACTCAGCGCCGATCAGCGCGAGCGATTCAGCAAACTGCTCATGGATGAGACGGAGGCTCCTCGCAAATTCGGCCAATGGGACTATCAGGCCGTGCTCTATCAGGCCTCGCGCCTCCCCGAAGCCAAACTCAAAGCGATCTTTGATGATGCCCAGTGGCACGTGATGTCCCAGCAAATCCAGCAGGCGAAAGGTATGGCCCCGTTCCTCAAGAATGGGGGATTCATCCCCGATGCCGGAGACGCCATCGAGAACCAGGCGATCCGGGCCCTGGTGCGGCCCTAGCTTGATTCCTACGAGGCAAGGCCATCCACAGGCAATCCTCACGTGACATGAAACCTTAAGATTAAAGTCAGTCCTCACCTCGGAGACTCTTCGGAAGGCCACGGTCTATGAGCAAGGAATGGCGAGTCTCCCGCAGCCTGGTTCTCGCGATGGCATTGCTCCGCCATGCCGCCCTACAGGCTCAGGAGCCCAAGCCCGAGGCTCCTCCGGCGCCGACGGCCCCTGCCATTCTCAGGCCTGAGCCGCCACAAGCCATAAACGGCCCCATACCTCCCGAACCCGACGTCGCCGAGGAAATCCAGGGAAGCCCGACTCAACAAATCATCACGGTCGTGCGCCCCATGATTCTCGCGGAGCTGAACCTCATTCAGAAAGCCTGCAAACTGACGAAGGAGCAGCGAGAAGCGCTCGCTCGCGACACAAAGTCCATATTCACCAAGCTCGTTGACGAGAGAGCCGAACTCGATCAGAAGAACCAAGACGCCAACCCAAATGATGCCGATCAGCAACAGGCCGAAATCGACATCAACCCCTACAAGGTGATTCGCCAACATTTTGTCGCGTCCGTAAGGGCCAACCTTCCTCCTGAAGGTCAACGCGGGTATGAGGCCGAGCTCCAAAAACGGGACGCCTACTATAAACGGATCAGCCTGGAGCATGTGCTGACGCAACTCGACGATCTCCTTCTTTTGAGCGACGACCAGTACGACCGCATCGATCGTGAACTCACCGCCCATAATTCCGAGCCGTGGTGTCCAAGCTTGGATTCGACGATTAGCAATCGTACGGCCGTGCCTGATATCCCGGAAAAATACCTCTTTCCCTACCTCACTCCAGGCCAGAAAAAAGCCTGGAAACTCGTGGTAAAACAAGAGAACAACTCCCAAGGGCCTTATTCCGAGATCGCCGACCTCATGTCGGACCTCCCGCCGAAAAGAGCTGAAGCGGCTCCCGCCATACCTCCGGCCAAGCCCATCAAGGACGCGCAACCATGAAAAAGAGCGTCCTTGGCACACGGCGTAACTCGCTCTGGGGGATGCTCCTCTCCCACCCAATCGCATTACTCCGGCTGGGTGCTTCGCTTTCGATCCTGAGCGTACTCTGCTCCTTGAGGACCGCTCAGGCCCAGGAGGAGCTTCAGCCCCTTCCCGCATTGGCCGTCGACGAGATCGCGGAGCCCGAGGAAAGCGAGCCCGAGACTTCCGACGGTGACTTCAACAACATGGTCTTCGGGCAAGCGGGAACCGCCTACAAATTCCGGAGCCAGCTCGAGGATTTCCTCTCCCTCAAAATCGAGTACGTGGAGCACACCTGCAAAATCAATAGCGCGCAGAAACGCAAGGTTGAGCTCGCGGGCCAGGGCGACATCAAGCGCTATTTCGACCGCGTCTCCGAGGAGCGCAGAGCCTTTCATCAAGTAGGCTCGGACCAGGAGAAGCTAGGGCAGGTCTACCAATCGATCAATGCCCTCTCAACGCGGGCTCAGGCCGATCTCTTCGACGAAAGTTCGATCTTCGCCAAGACGTTGCCCAACACACTGAAGCCCGAACAGCACGCCAAATACGTCGCGGCCCGTAACAATTCCCAGGCGAAGCGTCTTCGGAGCACTCTGAGACTCATTGTGGCCGCTATCGACACGGCGGTCGGACTCAATGATTCGCAACGGCAACAGCTCGAATTGTACCTCCGCAAAAACGTCCGTCTCCCCGTGAAGAAACATCAAGATGAAGACTTGCTGATCTGCCTCATCCAACTCTCCAGGCTTCCTGAGGAGCCGATCAAGCAAATGCTTGACGAGGACCAATGGCGATTGATGCGGCATCTTCTTGTCAAGTTCCGCAACGAGGGTGCCGGCATCGACGAGATCGAACTCTTGCCTTTGGAAGCTTCCAACACGGAAATTCCCGCACCCGTCCGGACCGAGGCCGATAAACCGGCCCCCGCATCGAAACCGGTCTCAAATCGTGGGGAGTATCAACCTTAATGAACTTCGCTTTGAAATCCATCGATTCCATTCATGGGCCTCATCGCACCCCCGCACGATTCCTCGGGGTTCTGGTCCTCCTGATCTTGCCCGCCTCGGCGACGGCGCAGCCCCCCAACGCTCGCTTTGGCGAAGTGGTTCCGCGCGATGTTCGTGAGCTTTACGACCGCGGCGTGCAATACCTCGCCGGTGCCCAGACTGAAAATGGAGACTGGGGCAGCCAGGGAGAAAATGGGCCCGGGATCACCGGGCTGGGGCTCATGGCGTTCCTTGCCTCCGGTGAGGATCCGAATTTCGGCCTCTACAGCAATCACGTTCGCAAGGCGCTCCGCAGCATCATCTCGGCCCAGAATAGCGAGACCGGCTACATGGGCCATAGCATGTATCATCATGGCTTCGGCATGCTTGCGCTTGCCGAGGCTTATGGAACGGTGGATGACCGCAACCTCTGGCCCGATCGCAAGGCCGGGCAGCGGTCGATCGGCCAGGCTCTTGAGCTGGCAGTTCGCGCGGCGATCACCTCGCAAAAGAAAAACCCGCTGGGAGCCTGGCGCTATTCGCCCGAAGCGACGGACGCCGACACCTCCGTCAGTGGATCTGTCTTGGTCGGATTGCTCGCGGCTCGCAACGCCGGCATCGAAGTTCCCGACGAGGTCATCGATAAAGCGGTTTCCTATTTCAAGCAGATGACGGCTCCCTCCGGGCAGATGTGTATAAGAGACAGGTGGATCTGTCTTGGTCGGATTGCTCGCGGCTCGCAACGCCGGCATCGAAGTTCCCGACGAGGTCATCGATAAAGCGGTTTCCTATTTCAAGCAGATGACGGCTCCCTCCGGGCAAGTCGCTTACAGCGGCGGTATCGGCGGGTTTTACGAGTCGATGGGCCCTATCTCGATCGGGACCCTCATCTACGCCGTTGCCAGGCGCAAAGATCTTCCGGAGTATCGCGCGGCCCTTGGCTACCTCAAGGGAAAGCTCGAGCAGATTTCGCCACAATGGCCGGAATACACACGTTATTATGAGGCCCAGGCGTTGTTCCAGGGGGACCTCGACTCCTGGGAGAAATGGAACAAGCTTCTCGTCCGGCAGCTCAAACAGGCTCAACAGGCCGACGGCAGCTTCCAAGGACAGTTCGGTACCGGGCTGGCTACCTCGATGTCACTCTTGGCGCTGGCACTCAATTTCCGATTCCTCCCCATTTACGAACGATAAATCGTGGGAGTCCCCATGCGAACTCAACGCGTGCCGTCGAACTCGGGAACCCGCGGCAGTCTTCGGCCCTGGCCGGCCCTCGCGCTTCTGGCGATTTTTCTCGTCGCGGCTGCGCCCGAGTCCTCGACCCCACCTCCAACGGCGGGCGCAACAACCTCGATCCTCACGTTGACGGATGGCGGCTTCGTCGCGGGAGACCTCAAAGACTCAGAGAAGCCCGAGGTGTTTCGCTGGCAGTCCAAAGCCTTTGCCTCTCCCTTTGAGTTCGAGCGCAAGAACGTCAGCGCAATCCATTTTCCCGCACTCCCGAAGCCTCCGAAGCCCACGGGGGATTATTGCTTTGAACTCGCCGGAGGGGACGTCGCCTACGGCTCCCTCATCGATCTCAACGAGAAGACCGCGGTGATCGAGCTCCCTCGCTTCGGCCGCCTGCACGTTCTCCGCTCTCACCTCCATCGAGTCCAGCGCTGGCGCGATAGCGCCGACCTCATCTACCTTGGGCCCAATGGCCTGAATGGTTGGCAAGAAACCTCGACCACGAAATCATGGCGAGAGGAGTTGGGGCAGCTTCTTTCCGAGACCGAGGGGTCGGCCGTCCGCAATGATCTGGGGCTACCCGCCCAGGCCTCCGTCGAGTTTGAAATCTCCTGGAAGAGCAAGCCGGATTTCTTGTTCGCGCTCGGCGTCGATGGAAACGAGAAAACCCTGGCCCGCGCCTTTCGATTCGAGGTCTGGAGAAATGACCTGGTCGTCCATCGTGAAACCGATGACGAGGCCGATGTCGCCTCCGTGGGACAGGTGACTTCAGGGTCAGGCCGGATCCATCTCCAGGCCTACATCGACCAGGAGAAAGGACGAATCCTCGTCTTCACTCCGAACGGTGTGCAACTGGCGGACATGAAGATCTCCGTACCCAAACCGCAAACCCATTCAGGGGTCTACCTCGGAAACATCAAGGGAGATGTGCGCCTAGAACGTTTGCGAATCGGCCGATGGAATGGCGAGGCACCCAAGGAAGCCAATGGTGACCAGGCCCGGGTCCATCGCTCGGACGGCACGATCGCCTATGGGCAGGTGCAACGATTCGACGCCGCCACCAAAGAGTTCGTCATTCGCCAGGGTGAGGCTGAATCACGGGTTCCCGAAGGGCAGATCAGCGGCGTCTTTCTCTCGTTTCCTGAAGAATCCAAGGGGCAATCCCTGAGCGCGGTGCTCCATGACGGCACCCGGCTAAGTGGTGAGACGGCCAAGCTGGAAAACGGAGAGGTCTGGCTGACGATTCCGGGGATCGAAGAGAAGCTCCCGATTCCCCTCGCGGAAATTCAATCGTTGGTCGTCGCTCATCGCGATACGCCCGCTTCAAGCAGCAAGGAGACTGTCACCAGCCGGTTCGAGATGGAAGGAACACGCTTGATCGGCAGCCTGGAAGAGGGGCATGAGAAAGCCGGTATCAGTTGCCTCGTCTGGCATCCTGTGGGCAGCCTCGTCGGAAGTGCGCTAAAGCCGGGGATTTCGGGACGGATCATTTACAAAGACCTTCCTAAGGAGCCTGTCGCGGCAACTCCGCGCCCCCAGGTACGGCAACAGCCGCAGGCCGTGGGAGTCCTCGAGGGATTCCTTGCCGCCTACTCAGGAGGGCAGGGGGCGCAGCCGGCCAAGAAGCCTCGCTCGCTCTATCTCCGCACCGGCGACATCGTCCCGTGTGAAGTGACCAAGATCGACGAGGCCGGCGTTTCGATCCGGACCCCTATCTCCGACAGTACCTTTGTCCCCCACGACAAGATCAAGGCCGTGGAACTAGCCGCCGAGGCGGTCAGCACGGTCCATTTGACCAGAACCAAACGTGATCGCTTGCTCACTCTCCCCCGAATGCAGAAAGATAGCCCTCCGCTGCAGTTGATTCGCTCCAAGAGCGGGGACTATCTCCGGGGCCGCATCGTCAAGATGGATGATAAAACCCTCCAGCTCGAGGTTCGGCTGGAATCCAAAGACCTCCCGCGCAACCGGATCGCCCGTATCATCTGGCTTCATCCCGAAGATCTCGATGAAACGAAAAAGGCCGCCAAAGCCAAGGCGGAAACGGAACAAACCCGCATACAAGCCGTGCGGAACGACGGTACGCGAATGACGTTCTTCCCCGAGGAAGTTGTCGGCCGCAAGATCTCCGGCAAGAGCGACATCCTGGGAACGTGTCACATCAACCTGGACGATACCGACCAAATCCTGATCGGCGGAGATATCGAGCAAGCTGCCTTACAACTGGCCTATCAGCAATGGAAGCTTCGAAACGCCCAAGAACCGAAGTTCGTTCAGGCTGACAGTGACACGTCGCAGGGTGGGGGAAATCAAGGAACGGAATCTCCACTCGTCGGCAAACCAGCTCCGGACTTCACTTTGAACCTGCTGGACGGCAAGAAGTTTCACCTGACCGACGCCAAGGGGAAGGTCGTCATCCTCGACTTCTGGGCCACTTGGTGCGGCCCTTGCCTTCAAGCCATGCCCCAGGTCGAGCGGGTGGCGCACGAGTTCGAAGATCAAGGCGTACAATTAGTCGCCGTGAACCTGCAGGAAGAGCCCAAGGCGATCTCCTCGATGCTTGAGCGACACAAGCTCAAGGTGACCGTGGCTCTCGACAGCAACGGTGCCATCGCTGAGAAATACGCCGCCACGGCCATCCCTCAGACGGTGATCATCAATCGCGAGGGAACCGTCTCTTACCTGTTCGTCGGCGGCGGTCCTCACCTTGAGGAACAACTTCGCAACTCGCTCCGTTCCGTCCTCGGCAAAGGCGAGCCCGCCGGAGAGGCGCCAAAGAAGTGATGACGGTCCCGCCTTTAGACCGTCGACGGGTGCTTCCAGACGAATAGCCTCAGGTCTTGATGGAACCACCACTCGCGAGCGAATGCGTACCGGAAGCAAGAAAGGAGCCGCCGAGATTGGCGGCTCCTTTCACAATCTTCCATCCTTAAAGCCCCTCAGGGAATGACGCTCGCCGTTCGGGGCCGTAACCCGATTACCAGCCGCTCGACCACATCACGTTGGAGGCTCTTGGGAGAGATCTCTCTTCAATAGCCCGGGTCGGATGCCGAAGCGTAGAGCCCCTGGTAGCGGGGCCGACGCGAGGAGAGCGTTCAGCTCCTCCAACGGCCGCCAGGAAGTGACAAGCGTATCGAAGGGATACTGCGGATGTGACGCGAGGAACATCAGAGCCGCCTGCAAATGCCTGGGCGCATAGTTGTGGATACCTCGTACCGTGATGCAGCCTCGGACGATTCGCTCGGGAACGACAGGCACTGCGCGGGTGGGGAAGACCGAGCCGACCAGAACCAAGGTGCCCCCCGTTCTGAGCAGGGGAAGCGCTCCTTCAATCGCCTCGGGCGAACCCGAGAGCTCCAGCGCGACATCCGCACCTCGCCCGGCGGTTGCTTCCGCGACGACATCGGCCAGGCGATCCGGCGAAGTCGTCTTCGTGGCGCCGAAGGAGACGGCCGCGGCCAACCGTTCTTCGCTGAGGTCGCAGAGAATCACCTCAGACGCTCCCAGCGCCCGGGCCCACGCCGCGGACGTCATCCCCAACATCCCCGCGCCCAAGACTAGCACGGAGCGGCCAGAGATCGACCCGGCTGCTTCGAGAGCGCAAGCCACCGTCGCGGTGGCGCAACTAGCCGGGCAGGCAACCGCGTCCAAAATCTCGGCGGGAACACGAAAGATCGCGGTACCGGGCACAAGCAGGCAATGATCCGCAAGTCCGCCGGAAAGCTCTCGGCCAGGACGGAGCGGCTCGTGGCCATATTTAAACGCCTGCTCACATTTCTGCGGAAGGTCGCGGCCGCAATAGAAGCAGTCTCCACAACTGGCAACAATCGCCCAGGTGACGCGATCTCCCAGCTCCAATGGTTGGCCCGCCGCATCAACTCGCCGCGCATCCGGCCCGAAGGCCACAATACGGCCGAGGATCTCGTGCCCAAGAACGGTCGGCACCGGGACCGATCGACGGCCATGGATGCTGTGCAGGTCGCTGCCACAAAGGGTGCAAGCGACCACTTCAACGAGAACTTCCGCCCCATGAAGTTGCGGCAGAGGCCATTCCCGTAGCTCAAGCGGCAAACCCACGCCCTGGAAAACAGCGGCCGTGGCCATCATATCTCGACCTCTGCGGGTATACGTCGAATCGAGCGCGCGGCGAAGTAGAGCCAACCGGCAATTAAACTGAGGAGAGTCAGCAGACCAATGATCCACCATATGTTCATGAAAAAATGCAGAGGATCAGCCCTCACGGGGAGCCAACCCCTGACAAGCACGAGCACGGCGTAAGCCATGTAACCGGCGGCATCGGCAACATAGAGCAGAAAGCCCAGGTTTCCTCGGTCACGAGTCATCGCGATCAGGCGCTCGAAAATCGTCGTGTGGACGGCCACGTACGGCAGGTACAAACCTAAACCCAGCAAGACCATAAAAGGGAAGGGGTCGATCAGGCCTCGCTGCCTTCCCACTAACGCGGCGATCATCAAGACGCAGCCGAACAGCCCAACCCCGATGGACGCGAAGAACGCCTTCTGATTGTTGACGATCAAGACGCTCAATCCATTGGCCACCAACACGCCAAACGCGACGAAAAACTCGGAATTCGAGAATGTGGCGGGAACGGTGGTCGTTCCCAGGGCCTTCCAGATCTCCGGTGCGAAGTCGGCCCGCACACTCCGAGCGATGGTCACCAACATATATGCGGTAATGATCATCGCAATTCCGAAACCATGCCGTTGAAACATGCCGACCCGATCTGCTCGGTCCATCGGCAATCGCTCGCTCCGATGGGCGAGGTCATCAGGGTCGGGAGGCGGAATCCGCGTGAGCATCCAAACAAACGATAGCAAGGGCAGCAGGAAGAGAAGTCCCGCGACGGCCGGCATCCAGCGCTCCGTGACGCCCCGGCTCAGCAGCCAGGCCCCAGCCGACTTGCACACGCCGTCGGCGAGAATAAAGCTGGCACAGAGGCCGGCGGTCTGAGCCTCAGTATGACGCCTCCCCTCCAGAAATCCCAGCACCAGCCCGAAGACCATTCCCAACGCCAGACCATTGAGAAAGAGCGCCGCCACGTGCATCGGCGATGGCAAAGCTCCGAAGAGCACGAGTGAGGCCTCGGCACTCGCGATGAGCACGACAATCCCGAACGCCCGGCGAGCCGGAGGCATTTCGGCGATCACCCGAATGCCAATAAACTTGGCCAGCATATACCCAAGGACCTGGGCAGCGACGAGCACACTCTTCTCCGCCACTCCCCAGATGGTTGCGTCGGCGAACGCCGCCGCCGTCCATGGCTTGCGGAAAGCGTAGGTGCAGAAATACGCGCCGAAAGCCGCAACCACCGCCCAGACTGACACCGCCAAGGGCGATCGGGGTAGGAGGGCCGAAGAGGCGGGTTGCCGGTCTGTCTCAGTCATGCGAGATTCTCGACACGTTGGCGATCCGAGTCAGGGCGACCGAATCTACCGTACCAACGTGAAGAAAGAATGTGGCCTAACCGAAATGCCCCGGAGAACCCTTGAAAACAACTGGCGAGGTTGAACGCAATCACGGCGTGTGGGATCAGCGCAGGTCGTTCGATATGGAGAGACAATCGTCGATGAGCCGTGTCGACAACAGGGCGGCTCCCACTTCAGCGGCTCTTCGACCCTGCGAAGTTTGCGTGGAAAAACAAAGACGCCCGGGCCTCCGGTCTCCACCGAAAGCTCGGGCGTGGCTTGTCGCCTCGGAAGAAAGGCGAAACAGTTGGCGACCATCAAGGATAGTAGATGTACTGCCCGGTCGCCGGATTGTAGTAGAGCGGGTAGCGCATGCCGTTCACCGTGGTGTATTGGCCGGTGAAATAGGGAGTCGTCGGCGCGGTATTGTAGCCGCTCGAGTACGTGTAAGTTGGAGTGGTGTACACCGTGGAGTTGTAGTAGTTGCCGTAGCCATAGCCGTTCCCGTAGCCATAGCCATTTCCGTAACCGTAGCCGCCATAACCGCCGTAGCCGCCGTAACCAAGCCCGCCATAACCGAGACCGTAGAACGGCAGATATCCAAGTCCACCGTAGTAACCACCATACCCGCCGTAGCCGCCGCGGTAGTAGCCGCCACCGCCGTGGTAATAACCGCCGCCACCGTGATAGTAGCCACCCCCATGATAACCGCCACCGCCATGGTAACCGCCGCCACCATGCCCACCGCCACCACCGTGCCCACCGCCACCGCCGCCATGGGCGAACGTCGGAGAGGTCAAGCAGATCGCCATCGCAGCCGACAAGAGCATCGATCGGATCATCATCGCAGGACTCCCTGAAGTTGAAGACTCAGTGGGACGCCAGAAGTTCTGGCCGAAGCCTTGGTGCCGCGTCCGTCGGTCTTTCTACGACACGGGGGAGAATATTGGTCGTTCGATGCTCCGTATGTTTTTTACGATTCCGGTCCGCGCCGAAAGATCGAAAAGAAACAAGGAAAAGAGCACCCATCCACGCCAGCACCCTGCCACAAGTTCAATCCACGATGGCTCGTTCCCGAACGCGGACTGACCTGAATTTGGGCGGCATGTCGCACGCCATCTACTGATCCGGCTCGCACCAGCCTCGATCAAATGTTTCCAATCCTCCTACGTAACCGTAGGACGCGCCGTGACCGTTTCAAGACACAGAATGAAAAGCAGGGGACGATTTGCGGCTCTCGTCTCCCTTCCCACCCATAGGGAAGGGGCAAGCAACTTGTGGGCCCGATTGGTGACAACTACAACGTCATCTTTGAAGGGTCGGCCGCCTTCCCTGTTCGCACGATCCCCTTCATTCTCACGCGGACCGATTCCCGCCACAAAACAAGCGGTTATGATGATGCGGTTCGAGCGGCACCAAGCCCCCCCCTGGAAACGCCGTCTCTGCAAGATGAGCCCCAGACACCAGTTCACTCTCACGTCTTCAAACCCAACTCCTTGGAAGCGAGAGGACCCGAATGCCGAAAAGTTCGCTTATTTTCTCCGTTTTCGCAGGGCTCACCATTTTCTCGACTCCTGCATTTTCCCTCGAACCAATCCGGTACACGCTCCGCTTTCCCGAGCCCCATACGCATTACGTCGACGTTGAGGCGACGGTCCCCACGGAGGATCGTCCTGAGCTCGAGCTGATGATGGCCGTCTGGACGCCGGGCTCTTACCTCGTCCGCGAATACGCACGCAACGTGGAAGCGGTTCGCGTCCGAACCCCGGAGGGGCAGGAGCTTTCTTTCGAGAAAACTCGAAAAAATCGTTGGAAGATCGCAACAGCGGGCTCTGCTCGGGTGAGTGTCACCTATCGAGTCTATGGCCGGGAGATGACCGTCCAGTCAAACTGGATTGATGATTCGTTCGCGATTCTCAACGGCGCGGCGACATTCTTGACACTGGTGGGATCTGCTCCGCGGGCCCATGAGGTCTCGCTCGTGCTTCCCGCCGCCTGGCACCGCTCCGTGACCGGACTACCCAACATCCCCGGCTCGATCCGTCACCGGTATATCGCCAAAGATTTTGATACGTTGGTCGACTCCCCCATCTATGCCGGCAACGCGGCCGTCTACAAATTCGAGGTCGACGGCAAAAAGCATGAGCTTGTCAACGAAGGGGAAGGGGGCATCTGGGATGGCCCTCGTTCGGCCAAGGACGTCGAGAAGATCGTCCGAGCCCAGCGCGATTTCTGGGGGCATTTGCCTTATGAGAAATATGTCTTTTTCAACATGCTCACCGAGGGATCAGGGGGCCTCGAGCACAAGAATTCCACGTTCCTCATGGCCAGTCGCTGGGCAACCCGCCGCAGGGCTGACTACCTTGGGTGGCTCAATCTTGTCAGCCACGAATATTTTCACACCTGGAATGTGAAGCGGCTCCGTCCCGTGGAGCTCGGACCGTTCGATTACGAGTCGGAGGTCCTGACCAAGAGTCTCTGGATCGCCGAAGGACTGACCAGCTACTTCGACCACCTGTTTGTTCGACGCGCGGGGTTGAGCACGGTTGAAGAATACTTCACCGGCGATCAACCGCCGCCGGGCTCGGATTCCGATCAACCCAAGACCGACATTGAAAGGCTTCAGGAAACGCCGGGAAGGCTCGTCCAGCCGCTCGAGACCGCTTCTTTCGATGCCTGGATCAAGTATTACCGGCGCGACGAGAACACGCCCAACACCGCGATCAGTTATTACACCAAGGGGGCGATCGCGGGTTTCCTGCTGGACGCGAAGATCCGTCATGCAACCGGAGGGGCCAAGAGCCTCGACGACGTCATGCGCCTGGCGTACACCCGCTACTCGGGCGAACACGGTTTTACGCCGCAACAATTCCGCGCGACCGCGCAAGAAGTGGCGGGGGTCGACCTCAAAGACTGGTTCCACCACGTCCTGGAAACAACCGACGAACTCGACTACTCCGAGGCGATGGCCTGGTACGGCCTCCGCTTTGGCAAAGGGTCCAAAGCCGGCAGCAAAACCGCTGAGAAAGCATGGCTCGGCCTGGGCACCAAGTCGGAAAATGGACGGCTCATGGTCCTCCAGGTGAAGCGGGAGACCCCTGGGCACGCGTCGGGTTTCAATGTGGGGGACGAAATCGTGGCGATCGGCGACGAGCGAGTCCTCCCCGAGCAATGGTCTAAACGCATGGAGCAATTCCACCCTCACGAAAAAGTCTCCATCCTCGTCGCGCGGCGGGGACGCCTGATCCGCGTCGATACCATCTTCGGCCGCGAGCCGGAGACGCACTGGAAGCTCGAGCCCGATCCCGACGCCAGCGAAGCGGCGAAGGCCCATCGCAAGGATTGGCTCAAGGGCTGACGCGAGGCTTGAGAGCGCACTTGCCCGGCGTCTCGGCGAGCGGAGCCTCCTGATGGCAAGGAGGCCCCTCGCCACCGCCGGAGCGTGTCCAGTTCAGTAGCTCTCGGAAGAAATGCGCTCACCCGAGGCAGGCGTACTCAAGGCCTTCATGATGCGAGGGTCGACGCTGTTCTTGATGAAGCGAACCGAGCCGTCGACCAACAGAAACGACGCTCCTCCTACCCACGGGCCTCCAAAGCCGTTTGGTGAGCGATTCACTCCCAGTGCGGGATCCCGCCAATTCACGGGATCCCCCCACGGCTTGAAGCCCGTGGCCACTTCTCCTGCGAAAAGCGTTTGCGCGGTGCCGTCCTTGATATCTTCGATTCGCAAAGAATGATCCCCCCCAAGCACCCTGACATTTCCCGCGTAGTGGCTCAGCGCATATCCACGGTCGTCCCGATCTACCCGAGGAACAATCCCTGGGTTGATATAAATTCCCAGGGTCGTCCGAAAGACCGAGGCATTCCGTGCGTCGGTCCAGGGTATTTGAAAATTCATCTCATGAAAGAGTTCTTGATTATCTAACTTGTCGAGGATCATCGCTTGCCAGCCATGGAGTGGCTGGCCCATGGGGTCAAACGTTCCACCAAGGGGAAAAGCCCCCTGGTCGTTGTGGTATTCATGCAAGGCCACGCCGATTTCCTTGAGGTTGTTGAGGGACTGAACCCGTCTCGCCACAATGCGGGAGCCCCCTGTGCTAGACACCCATGGATCCTTCGAGGTCAACAGCCAACCCACCTGGTGAGTCATCCCCACGGTTGCGATCCCGGAGACGAAGAGCACGACCACGGCGGCAATGATCATGCCGGTCCAGCGCGATCTCCAGGCCGGTGGAGATGCAACTCCCTCGTTGAAATGCACAACGAACCAACGCGAGAACACGTGAATTCCCACTGCAAGTAATGCGGCGCAAAGCAAGGCCGTGGCGACACCGCTAGCATCGACCTTCATGGAGGGGATGACCCGTGCCAGAAAGAACAGCCAACCGAGCGCGAGATTACCGGCGAGATCCAAAGGTAAGAGGAAACCGGCGCACGCACAAAGAACCAAGCCGAAGCTCAGCAAAATGATGATCTTGGTTCGCGTGGAACTCTTGCGTGGCATCGGAGCATACCTTTCGTGGACCGGACACAGGAATCGACGCGAGGACGAGCATGCCTCTCTCTTGTGGTGGCTGGCTTTTCCTCATCGGTGACTTGGCTTAATCCTCTGGCATTCCCCTTCGGAAAGATCTTAGCCTATCGGGAAATCGCGGATCTTGCTGGCATCCGTCCGGGACACCGATAGACTCATCACCGGCTCATCGCTTCTCGCGATCATCTCAAGCAAGATGCCGCCCCGACGGAAAGACAGCAAAAACGATCAAGCAGGGCTTCGCTAATCCACGTAGGGTGTCTTTACGCATTGCGGGGAGAACTCATGAATCCGGTTCAGAAAGCGCTGTGGTTCGTGGAAAGCCATTCCCGAGAAGCCTTCAACCTGGACGACATCGCCAAGGCTTGCAAGGTTTCGGCTTTCCATCTCACGCGTGCCTTCGCCGCGACCACGGGGCTCTCGCTCATGCGATACGTACGGGCTCGCCGGCTGAGCGAGGCGGCCCTGCAACTCGTCGAGGGGGCTGATGACATTCTTAGAGTCGCCCTTGATGCGGGGTACGGTTCTCACGAGGCGTTTACTCGTGCGTTCCGAGACCAATTCGCGTTCACGCCCGAGCAGGTTCGCGCTCAAGGCCATCTTGCCAACATTCCCTACGTGGAGGCGATCGTCATGACTGCAACTCCTCTTCCTGAACTGGCCGCTCCCCGATTCGTAACCAGCCAACCGATGCGGGTTGCCGGCCTCGTTGAGCACTACCTTTGCCAGGCATCCGGCGGTATTCCCGATCAGTGGCAGCGATTCGGGCCCCGTATCGGACATATTCCCGGCCAGGTGGGTAACGTCGCCTACGGCGTCATCTACAACTTCGACAGCGACAGCAACTTCGATTACATGTGTGCCGTGGAAGTCAAGGAACCGCATGACTTGCCCCAAGGTCTCGAAACTCTGCTTTTACCCGCCCAGAAGTACGCCGTCTTCACTCACACGGGGCACATCGCCGGCATTCGCGCCACGATGACGGCGATCTGGACCCAATGGTTCCCTTCGTCCGGGTATCAGGCCGTTAAGGCCCCGGCACTCGAACGGTATGGTCCCGAATTCAACCCGGTGACTGGCATGGGAGGATTTGAAATCTGGATTCCCATCCAGGATTGAAGTCATCCCAACTCGATAACTCTATCACGGCGAAACCGAGGGGACTGAGAGGTTTCTTCGTAGGGTAGGCATCGCCAAGGCCCACCTTACCAGAGAGTTGAAACCACATCCCATTGTGGACATCGACAAACCATCGGCAACCGCACAGAGGCCGCGCCAGGATCGCGAAATCGTTCTGGCCGGTCTCCACGTAACGCCTGATGCCAACCGCGGTTGGTCTGCGCGCTCAGAACAACAAAAACGCAACGGCCACCACGCGCCTATCACTTCGCAAGAAGCTTTCTCTCTTCGAGAAGGTTCCGAATCTTCTCCGAGCTCAACAACCGGATTTCTCGGCTGGTAAAGAGCACCAATCGCTCGGAACCGAAAATCGCGGGTTCGACGACGAGCGGCCAATCCTCCGAACCAACTTGGTTCCCCTTGATATAACGATATCTCATGCCTGAAGGATCAGGCAGAATCCAGGCGTCGCCGGGAATTTCCGACGCTTTGTCATCAGGCGGGAACCGGCCTTCGTGCTGGTTGGCATAGTGCCAGAGCAGCAACGCGAGACTTTCAAGCTTCTGGCGCCGTAGAGCCTCCAAATCTGCCGGAGGAGAGGGGGGAGGCCGGGGCGTGCTCTCGAGCTTGTAAGTAAACCCTTCCTTGCGCCAGGCCCCGGGCGTCATCAGCTCGCGCGCTCCCGAGATCATCGTAAGCACGAGAAGAAACAGGAGTCCCCACAGAGTCATGACCCCCACGGCCTTGCCATAGGAAAGACGCGGCAGCCTAGGAAAATCATGGCGCAGGCCATTCCAAATCCACTGAAGCACCCAGCCGCAAATGAGAAAACTCGCGAGAAAAAAGGAGATCGTCTGGATTCGCTCCCGCGCCATATCCGACAGCGTGATCGACGGCATCCCGGCCTGGGCCTCTCGCGCAAAACCCAACCAGACCGCCATCAAACTTGGAACCACGACGTTCCATCGATTTCGCATGGTTCGTCTCAATCTCCATCCTCTGCTTTGATCGGATTCAGGCCGGACCACCACCAGCTAAAGGACGTCTTGTCTTCATCATCCTACACTTGTCTAATAACAGTTCGCTAGACAGGTGGTTTGCCCTGTTCGTGATTGTTGCGTGGGACGTTCTCTGTGATGCTGATATTCGCGGTTGGACTTGCCTTTTTAGCGGCGAGCCTCTTCTATCCCGCACTGGGCTGGCGTCGGATTGCGCGACGGCGTTGGCTTGCCGTCACCACCATAATCATCTTGCTCAGCCCCCTTGTGATTCCGTCACACCACCCTTTCGGCCGCCTGCTCGCGGCCGTGATGGCCGTGGCACTCTTCGTCAAGGTGTACGACCTGAATGTCGGGGCTGACCGTGGACATTATCCTCGATTCGCAAGCGTTCTCTTCTTTCTTCCCAACCTCAGCGCCGTGGTCTTACGAAAACTCGACAGCGAGCCTCAACCGAGCCGTCGCGAAGTCGTCCGCCACATACTTCACTCCGTCGTCACCTGTGCGCTGGCCATTCCCCTTTTCGTGGTGGTCTTCCGGATCGACTGGCATCGCTGGCCATTTGCCCTCGAGCATTCCGTGAAAGTTCTCACGTTCTTTCTCGTCTTACTGCCCGGCGTCAAGCTTGCGGTCTCGGTCTGGCGCCTACTCGGCGGCAAGGCCCGCGAGCCCATGGATCATCCATTTCTCGCGTGTACGCCGGTCGATTTTTGGCGACGATATAACCGTCCTGCCCAGCAATTCTTTCTCGAAGATATTTTCAAGCCGCTTGGTGGAAAGCGAGCGTTGTACCGCGCGGGGCTCGCCACTTTTGCCTTCTCGGCTTTAGTTCACGAATACCTCTTCGTGGTGGCGATTGAAGCCGTGCAAGGCTATCAAACGGCCTTCTTCCTGATCCAGGGAATCGCCGTTCTGGCCACCGCACGGATCAAACCCAAGGGCTGGCAGGTTGTTCCCTGGTGGGCGGGCACCTTCTCGTTCAATCTCGCGACGTCGGTTCTCTTCTTTGCGAGCATCAACCAGGTTCTACCATTCTACGTCGCGCGTGAAACGAGCGGCCCATCACGCCGCGAGGGGAGCCATCATACGGCAAAGCCCTAGCGCCCCCAGCGCGAGGGGCGTGGCTACCAGCGGATCATCTTCCTTCGACGCCCGCCAATCATTCATCCAGAAGCCGTCGGGCTTCTGTCGCTCAATCAAGGCGGTCGCGAGTTCCTCAGTCCACGTTACGCTTCGCCCCCGCGACGGAAAGCTTGCGATCCCCAGCAGGCGAAACGCGTGGGCGACGGACCATGCGGAATAGAAATAGGTTGCATCGCGTTCAAGCTCGCGTGGCGCCTCGAAGGTCCCTGGGTTTTGCGTGGCGCGAAAATGACGCTCGAGCCAGGACCGCGCCGCTTGCACGCGGGGATGCCCCAAAGAAAGACCGCAGCGCATGAGCGCACGGAGACCGTCGGCCGTGGAACCCCCGTACGAATAATAGCGTTCACGTCCCAGGTGATCGGTTCCCGCCACGCCGGCTTTGTTTCTGGCGGGATCTGTCGGCGATAGGAAGAACCCGCCGTCATCGAACGTGGAATGATGTGCCGACGGATCCTCGGCAAAGTTCTGGCAACGCTCCACGAAGCTCAGGGCCTTCAGGAAGGTCTGATCTCCATCGCCCCCTTCAGCAACGCGCAGCGAGCCCACGGCAAATAAGGTCGACGACAGATCGGCATCCGTGGGCGCCCCGGCGATGGAGTCGACAACTCGCTTGCTCGGCGGGAACGGAGCATATCCCCAGGAGCCATAGGCCGGATCAGCGGGGGACCAGCCGAGAGCCTCCGTCAGTTGGCGCCCTCGTAAGTCGTCTCGCCAGGCCTTGCAGGCTTGAGCTCCTTCCGCACCCAGACGACTCAACACCAGTACGGCCGTAGCCGCGGAATAGACCGGATAGATCGGCCCAAAGGGACCGTAGTCGATGGAGCCATCGGATCGAACTTTGCTCATCAGGTAATTAACGCCCAGCTTTCGCGCACGCTCCGCCCCAACCACGTTGGGTCCGAACATCACGGCTTTGAGGACAGGGGCCGTCAGGGAAAGGCCGTCCTTCAAGGCGCCGTAGGTGCGCGATCGCCAGGAACCATCACTCCCCTGGGCGTTGATGAGCCATTGCAGTCCCCGGGTCAACGCGGCGTCCACTCGTTCCGAGAAACGATCGCGGCGCCCATGACATCCCGTCAATCCCAGGCCCACGGTCGCAACTTTCAGCCACTCGCGCCTGCTGATGACCATCGAAGAATAATCTCTCATAAGAATGAGAATTTCTTATTTTCGATAAGTGAGTCGCCAAACGAGAAAAAGGACCACGGATCTCGGCATAGAAATCCGTGGTCCTGCAATTCTCGATCGCCGGATCGTATCTTCTTGGATCCTAGGGACAAACGTCTCTCAGCGAGCCAGTTGACCCACGTGTTGGTCGGCTTTGCCGGCGACGGGAACGGGGGTACGATCAGCCATCAGAACCAGAAGAGCGGAGGAGGTGCAAAAGGTCCGGCCGGTGATGCAGTGATGTCCCGACCAACTGCCGTCGTCATTCTGAACGCGGTTCAGGTTGCTGGCCATCGCGTCATCCCATCGCTTCCAGTCGAGTCCCCCCTTCAAGACGAGGCTTTCGCTGATGTTCATGTAGCTGAGGTATTCCTCGCCTCCGTTTGAGCCGAAGCCCGCCACGAATGCCGCGTCATCGAGGCGCCCCAGTAATGCCTTTTGCGACTCCTGATGAGCCTTTCGGCCTCTTTCGATCCGGGTCAATCCCTCCTGGGCCGATTTACGGTCTTCATCGGTCTTGGCCGTGTCAAGTTTCTCACGCAGCTTCGTTTCCTGAAATCCATAAGTATTGACGGAATCCTGCAAGACGCTCAGATTGGAGGCCCGAGCGTAGAGTTCGACCCCTGCGGCTCCGTCGGTTACCAAACCTCCCGCCATTCCCGCCATCATTCGGCCGGTCGCGGGGCCACTGGTCGCTCGTTCGAGACTGCGGATATCCACTCCCCTTTCGCGGGCCGGCGCGCTGGCCACTGTCACGGCTGTGGCGGCTCGCTCCGTTGCGGCCACGGCGAAATTCTCCGTCCTCGCCAAGACCTCGGCGGGTACGCTGGCCCCTGCCTGAGCCGCGCGATTCAATCCCTTTCCCCCCACCGACTGGGCCAAAATCGGAGCCCAGCCCGTTCGGTTGTCCCAGGTTCCGTCGGCCTTCTGGTGCTTCTTGATCTTGCTCAGAACCTTATTGAGGGCAACGTCGACGTCCTGGTTCCCCGCTTGGTCTTGCATCTGACCTTTGACTTCGGCGAGAAATAATGAAGCCAGAAAGGTGTCGATGTTCGGACCCAATTTCATCTGAACGCGCGTCCCCTTCACGTCCGACACGGCAAGAGATTCGTTATCAGACGCTTCGACTTGCTGGCGCACATACCGCACCGCTTTGGCCACGGAGTCTTTGTAAGGTCCGTGTTGCGGCGTATTTCCCGCTCGCAGCAAGGCGAGCGCGGCGATGCATGTGTCGGCGACGTCCGATGTATCGCGAAAACGCTTGTCTCCCCCCATTTGCGCCGATTCTTCTCCCTGACTCCAGCCTCCATTGGGATGCTGGTTCTCCACGAGCCACGCCAACCCTTTGGTGACGTGAGAGCTCAGGTCTTTGGGCTTCACCGCCGTCGTCCAAACGCCTGCCGCTCCCTGCGGCCGCGCTTCGCCATCTTTTTTCGGAGAGTCGATCGGACGCGGTGGTTCATCCGCGGCCGCGACCAGAACGAAGATCCGACTGCTTCCCCAAACCCCCACCAACGTTGTCAGAACTGTCAGAAACAGCACGCAAAAACGCTTAAACATCGGACCACCTCCTCGATCTGGGAGTGCGGAACCCGCGGCGCGACTTGATTTCTTGGACGCGGCGAGCTCACCCGAAGTTCCTCAGATTTGAGCCAGGGCAACCACCCTCTCGCCGACTCGCCACACTCTTAACGCACGAGCCGAGAAATCCTGAGGCGCGTCGCGTATTTTCGATGGCCGCTCCCACAAGGCCCCTCATCCGCCTCGTCTTCCCGTCAAAGAAATGTGGTCTCCAATGCGACCGATTTTCGCCTCCAAGCTCTCAGCAAGCCCTTCCAAACCATAGCGTTGAATTCGCTGGCCAAGGTACGATAGTAGCATGTGGATGGCGGCTCGGGCTCGCTCCGCCGCCAACCGCAGACAGTTTGAGCACTCAGGGATTGCCGAGCCGCCCTTTGCCTGCGACAGGAGGGTTCCATCATGACTCGAAAACGCGTGGGCATTTTGATCTTCCCTTCCGTGGAAGTCCTGGACTTCTGCGGCCCCTTCGAAGTCTTCACGGTCACCCGCCTCGACGTCTCCAAACGATATGACGAACCTTCCCCTTTCGAGGTTATGGTCATCGCCGAGGAGAAGGGAGTCATCGTCACGTCCGGAGGCCTTCAGATCATCCCTGGCTGCACACTGGAAGAATGTCCGCCACTCGATATCCTGGTCGTCCCCGGCGGCTGGGGCGTGCGCGCGCAAATGAACAACCCCAACCTGCTGCGGTGGATCACCAAGCGGGGGCGCCAGGTCGAGACGCTAGCTTCCGTCTGCACCGGATCGATGTTGTTGGGGCAGGCGGGTTTGCTGGACGGCCAACGAGCAACGACCCATTGGAATTCGCTCACCTGGATGCGCGAGTCGTTTCCCAAGATCACGGTGGTGACGGATCAGCATGTCGTCGAAGACGGCAACCTCATCACTTCGGCGGGAATTTCCGCGGGAATCGATATGTCGTTGACGCTTGTGGCCCGCTATTTCGGAGCCGACGTGGCGCGTTCAACAGCCCAGTATATGGAATATCGCTACCCCTGTGATAACGATCGCCGCGTCACTTTATGACTGAGAGAACGACTCTCTGAACCGGCGCCGTCGATTCTCGTCGGCGAGTTTGCCCGTTCCGGCAGCATTCGCGCTTTCACCAACCTCGTACCTGCGGATCTCGTGCAATCGGAGTCGTCATGAAGGTTAGCCGCGTTCACCATATCGCTGTGATTTGCTCGCACTATGAGACATCAAAAATATTTTACACACAGATACTCGGATTCGAAATCATCAGCGAACTTTATCGCAAAGAACGAGACTCCTATAAGCTTGACCTGCGGCTCCCTGATGGTCTCCAGATCGAGCTCTTCTCTTTCCCAAATCCGCCGAAACGGCCGAGTTACCCCGAGGCCTGCGGATTGCGCCATCTCGCGCTGGAAGTTCTTGACATCGACGAGGCGGTGCGCGACCTTGCGCAGCGAGGGGTCGACATAGAACCGGTCAGGGTCGACGAGCTGACAGGCAAACGATTCACATTCTTCGCCGACCCAGACGGTCTGCCGCTCGAACTCTACGAGCGATAGAAGGTTCTCCATCAATCTTCGGCCCGAGGGTCGGAGCTCCCTCGTTGCGGGTGATTCCATCGGTCCAGCGCACTCGCTCAACCCGGCTTGCGACCCACGAGAATCACGACGGGAAACGCGAATCGGATCCTCCCGTCTTTGCGGTAGGCTCCAACGCCGAGCCGGTCTTGTCCAATGTCGTCCGCAAAGATCTGGCGCACCTTGTCATCATCGCCGGGTTCTGGGAAGCAGCCGGAGAGCAGTTCTTCAAGGTCCACGTCGAGGCCATAGAAGTCAGTGGAAACGTCCACGAGACCGGCCTCCAGGAACTGTTCCGTGAGTTCGTTCAAACCCAGGGCCCGCACGTGGGAGGGATCGCGGAGCTTCTCGACCTGATCATAGGCCGCGCCTTGTTCCGGATCCTTCGAGTACACGTCCACCACCACCACACGCCCCCCCGGGGCACAAACACGGGCCATCTCGGCGAGCACGGCCCTCGTCTCAGGAATGTGGTGGAAAGAATAACGCGTGAAAACCAGCGAGAAAGAGGCATCGCCGTAGGGGAGCGACGTGACGTCACCCACTCGCCAGGCCAGGTTGCTCAGCCCCTTCGTTTTTTGGTGTTTCCCCGCCTGTTCAATCATGGCCGGGGTGATGTCTATACCGGTCACGTGCTTGGCGACGTTGGCAAGAGCGCAAGACACCAGGCCAGGTCCACAGGCGAGGTCCAGCACGGTGTCGTTGGGGGAGACCTCCGAGGCCCTCAGCACATGCTCGATGGACCCTTCACTCGAGTGCGCGGGGAATTCACGAAAGGGGACGGCTTGCTTCGTGAACTGGTCGACAATCAAACGACGCTGTGTTTCCGCATTCATCTTCGCATTCTCGGGCTGAAAGACGACGACCGCGATGATCCACGACAAATCATCCGCCGGCCGGTGAGTCGCTCTCAGTCTAGGGAGCGCGGAATTGCAGGTCTTGAACGATCCTGCTCCCCCCTCGATAAAGCGCGGGGGTGACGCCCACAAGGCGTTTGAAGTGGCGGGTCAGATGAGCCTGATCCGCGAAACCCGCCCGGGCCGCGACTTCGCAGACCGGCTCCCCTCGTTTCAGATATTCCCGGGCTCGAGAGACCCTTACCTGAACCAGGTAAGCGTGGGGAGGGAGTCCGAACTCGCGGCGAAACGCGCGAGAAAGATGGGAGGGACTTAAATCCGCAAGCTCTGCGAGCTGTGAGAGGCTCATTTCCTCTTCGTCAGGGCAACTCTCGAGATAGCTACGCACGCGGCGCAGGGACGCCTTGCTCGGATCTTGACGAGGAGGGGAACCGCCTCGCCCCTCGGCTTTCGCCGTCAGCGCTGCGAGGAGATCGATGAGCTGCGTTTCTTGCGTCAAGGCCGACAGCCCGTCCACGATGGCGCGATGAACCCGAAGAAACCTCGCCGACAGTTCGGGAACCGCCACCAGCCCCGGCTCCAGCCACGTCGGACCGGCCGCCTCTCCCTCGTTGCGCATCAGCGAATCCGGTAGGTAAACCGTGTCGAAACGCCAATCGTGCCCTCGATTTGGCGAGAGGGCATGCACCTCCCCCGCGGGAATGAGAATCAGGTCCCCCGGCCGCACCTCCACTCGCTGGCCGCGCATGAGGAACGAGCCTGTTCCCGACGTGGTCAAACTGAGTTGGTGGCTCTCGTGCGTATGACGTGTTTGCGAATGCGTCGTCCAAAATGACGTCCACGCCTCGAGGTCCAGTCCCTCGGACCTTCGAAATGCATTCCAGTTCGGCTCAGCCTGTTTCACCGCCAAGATCTTCCCCCTCCTGCAATCCCTCACCCTTTGCGAACGGATACCCCTGGCCGTTCGCAAGTTCGCGCGGTGGCATAAGCCGCGGCAGATTCTCCTGCTCATTTCATGAAATCGTACGCCGAGTCGTCCCGCATGCCCAGCGAACTTCGCACGGTCGACCCCACGGTGAACGTAAACACACATTCACTAGAAAACTTCGAATGATGGGTTTCAAGGGGGGGGAACATACTTCCCTGCGCGAGGTTCGGGCATGGCCTCTCGGAGACGCGAGCAGGCGAATCCATGCCCCGATGGGAAAAGAGAAAGCCCTCCAAACCCGCGGGCGCTACCTAGCAGAAATGCGCGTCACTTGGGAAAGCCGTCGTCGTCGTTGTCCCACGACTGGTTCTGGAACGCGACGTAGACCGCGCTCCAAACATTCTTGTCCTTGAAGTGAATCCAGAGGGCCCCGTCTTCGTGCCGGCCGTTCTCGTTGGAGAAGTGGCCCTTCACGTTTCCCTGGTTGAAGTGGATGTTATGAACGCCATCATCAGGGGAGAAGTGCCAGGCTTGGTTCCTCGGCTGCTGTTGGTCATAGCGATGGCCAAAGGCGTACAGAACCGCGGTCGGGTTGTTCACCGCTTCATTGACAAGATCCATGATCGCGTCGGAACCATGCCGGTCTTGGCTGGGGTCGAAAAGCGGGAGTTTAGACATCTCCGTCCGGGTCACAAGTTGATCGCCCACGTAATCCAGGCCGGGGATGGCGTTACCAGAATCATCGGTCGCCGGTGTATTGACGCCCGGACCGGAGAGGTTCCGAATTCCATCCGACAGCGAATCGAGCTGATCGGCGTTCCCAGGGGTGAACTCCTTGATTTTAAAAAGCACGTGCGCGTCTTGGCTCTTCGATCCCTTGCTGTGTTGATGAGGATCTTCCGAGGCAATATTCACCGCGATATCGAACTTTCCATCCGGGCCCTCCACAAGTATGTGGTAGTGCGGGCTCTTGTGAAAACTAAACGGAAAGGGCTTTGACGCAAGCGCACGCCCTTTGAGAAGTGAGTATACGAATTGAGACATACCATCCTCCTCACGCAACCTTGGGATCACAACAAAGGAACACAAACACGGCTCGTCACTCCCTGACCGTGGGAATGACACCGCAGAAACCGACCAGGCGCGGCGATCGCGCCCGGTCGCTCTTTCGGTTCTTGATCGACGATCACGCATTGCTTCGAGCTTCACGAGAGCGCAGTGAGGCCGGACGCGAATTCACGGCAGCCTCCTCGGAGCCCGCATCGTCAGATCCACGTATTTCGCATTTTTGACATTAAGAGACGGTCAGGGACTGAGGTTAACTTGAGTCTTCAGCCGGTGCAACGCTTCTATTTTTTTCCTTAAATTTTACCTGTGATTCCGTTGATTCCGCAGTAACCTCTTGATTCGGTGAATTCTCAGAGCGATAACCTTATGCCGACACGAAAGAGCGCTTGAGCCACCTGAATGTGAGCATTCCGCAGAGGTAATGCGTCTTTGCGTCCGGTTCTCTTGCGTGATCCCCTCTCCTTTCGGTTGTCGACACAAACTCTAAGAACACCGCAATCCTGCCGATCAATCGCCCTCTACCGGGCCGGCCGCAAGCCACCCAATCCGCTGTGTACGCCCTTTGGATTGCGAAAGGGACCGCCATGGCTCTGTCTTCGGCACAACGCCAAAGCCGACTACTGACTGAGCTTCACAGACAATCCCTATTCTCGGCCTATCTCAATCCTGACTTGCGCCCGAACCTGGAGGCCGAAGCCAAAGATCCCGACTTGCCGGATCGATCCAAGCTCATTCGCTTGGACATGCTGGAGAAGGTTCAGCAATTACTGGCGGACCCCGAGCGGAAGCCCGATCTCATCTCGGAACATCCGGGAGTCTCTGCCCGATCGGTCGGTCTGTTTTTCAGCACAGACCTCGTCGTGATCGTTCCAGGATTCCTGGGGAGCACGCTGAGTGACGTCCAGACTGCGGGTTACGGCCTCATCTGGGTGAATCCCAACATCGCCTTTCGCGACCGGCTCGGGCTCCTCCAACTCGCCCCTTATGCCAGTCCGGAGCGAGACAAAGACAGTCACGTCAAGATCGAGGCCACGGGTGTCCTTCCCATCATCTACGACCTCTTGAGGGCCGACCTCGAGCCTCGCCGCTACAGCGTGGCTCTCTTCCCCGTCGACTGGCGCAAAAATCTCGAAGAGGCTGCTGAGCAACTCTGTGGGCATCTTCAGAAAATGATCAATGGGTCCAAGCAGCCCATCCATGTCGTGGCTCACTCGCAAGGCGCGCTGGTCGCGCGCCGAGGCATTCAGCTTCTGGCCAAAGCCATGGGTCAGGCCCGCGTCCTCGACCGGCTCAAGAATCTGGTCCTGCTAGGACCCGCCAATTACGGAACGTTTTCCGCCGCTTTCGCGCTCGCGGGCACCGCGGATTTGATCCGCCGGGTCAGCCCCTTCATCGTCTCGCCGGAGCAGGGCTTCCCAACCTTGCTCCAATCGATGAGCGGCATCTACCAGCTTCTCCCCTGGGATACCGACCGGCTCCCCAACCTGGGTCAATCCGGGCACCAAGTCGGCCGGGCCGACTTCTGGAAGCCGACGATTGACGCGGATCGCTTGACTCGATTCTTCGGGTGGGGGAAGGACATCGACACCAGCTTCCTCGCCAAGCGAACAACCGTCATTCTGGGAGACAACTACAGCAGCGACGGGACCGGCACGATCGCCGGTGTCTCCTTTGTTCATGGCGAGCTGCGTGCGACGCATGTGGGGCAGGGGGACGGCACCATCCTCGATTGCTGCGCATACCTCGCGGGAGCCGCAACCTACCGCGCCCACAATACCGAGCATCTTCGGCTGCCGACCTATCCTCACGTCTTGCGGGCGGTGCGCCAGACGCTGGGAGGAGACCGCCCGTCCGTTAGCGACGACTTCAAGCGCGTGACCGAGGCCGAAGCCCTGGCGCCGGTGCGGGCGTTGTCCCAATCAAGCACCTTCGCCGCTGTTACGGATACGACTCCCAGTTCGGTACAGACGGGGCAGGGGAGTTCCCCTTCCGCTCAAGTCGTCCCTCATCAGCCGACAGCGCCGGCGGCTCCCATCCGCGATCCCAAGGAGGCGCGCCAGCCCCTCCGCCGTATCCCAACGGTAAGGCGCCTGCGTGCCTTCGCGTTCGATCCGCTTCTCAGCAGAACGATCGATTCCAGCTCCCTGAATTTGATCACCCTCGCAATCCCCTGGGAAGAGAGACTCGAGCCCGGTCCGGTTGGGGAATACCTGGAAGTGATTGATGTTGATCCGACGAACAATCGGTTCTATCCCCCTGTCGACCTGAACCATCCCGAGCTCCTGGCGCAAGATGGAATGGCCCCTTCCGAAGGGCATCCGCAATTTCACCAGCAGATGGTCTACGCGGTGGCCATGGCCACAATCCGAACCTTTGAGCAAGCGATCGGCCGTCGCGCAACCTGGGCTCCCCACTTCGATCACACCTCCCCTGATAATCTCCAACGTCAATTCGTGCAGCGTTTACGCATTTACCCTCACGCCCTCCGCGAGGCGAATGCCTATTACAGTCCTGAAAAGAAAGCGCTGTTGTTCGGCTACTTCCGGGCGCCCGCCACCTCGGACGGCCTTATACCTCCGAGCGGAACCATCTTCGCCTGCCTCTCGCATGATATCGTGGCCCACGAAACCACCCACGCGTTGCTCGACGGAATGCACCGGTACTTCCACGAGAGCAGTAATCAGGATGTGCTCGCCTTTCACGAAGCCTTTGCGGATATCGTCGCGTTGCTCCAGCACTTCTCTCTCTCCGACATGCTTCGCGACCAGATCGCCCGGACGCACGGCGACATCGCCGGCCAGGAGAACCTGCTAGGAGCCCTGGCCGTGGAATTCGGCAAGGCCCGTGGCCTGGATGGAGCCCTGCGCGACGCGATTGGCGAATACCACGAGTCGGTTGTTGACGGCGTCAAGAAGAAGGCCTGGATCCCTCACATCCCCCACGAGGACGAATACCAGAAGGCCACGGAACCTCATCAACGAGGCGCGGTCCTTGTTGCGGCCGTCTTCGACGCGTACCTCACCATCTACAAACGCCGAGCGACTCCTCTCATTCGACTGGCCACAGGGGGCACCGGCGTCCTCCCCGCGGGAGACCTCCATCCCGAGTTGATCAGTCATCTCGCGGATGAGGCCGCCAAGGTGGCCGGGCACGTGCTCCAAATGTGCGTCCGGGCTCTCGACTATTGCCCCCCCGTGGACATCACCTTCGGGGAGTATCTCCGGGCCCTGATCACCGCCGACGCGGACCTGGTTCCTGACGACGACCTGCACTATCGCCTGGCGGTGGTCTCGGCATTCGCCCGGCGCGGCATTTACCCCCCGGATGTCCGCAACCTCTCGGTCGAGAGCCTGCTCTGGCGTTCCCCTTCGGAAACCTATCGTCTGGACGGCGACCAGCTCAGCGAGATCCGCCATCTCTCCAGCATCACCGCCGAACCGACGGACGATCGCAAAAGCCTCGACGAACGGATGCGCGATGACGCCGCACGTGTCCATTCGCTCATCCTCATCGGCGCTCTCCCCAAGGGTTTCGATCGATTCCTGGGGATCAGCCTCGATCGCAAGGCCCCAGCCTCGATCGATCGCGATCAGCACGACCGTCCCAAGTTCGAGGTCCACGCGGTTCGCCCCTCTTACAGAGTTGGGCCCGACGGACAATCACTTGCCGAGCTGGTGATTGAAATCACCCAGCGGCGGTTGGGATACCTTGATCCCAAGGTCCAAAAAACCGCCGATTCCGCCTCTGACCCAAAGTCTCGACCCGCCCCCGATTTCATCTTCCGAGGGGGATGCACGCTCATCATCGACCTGAAGGCGGGTTGCATTCGCTATGCCGTGGTTAAAGACATCCTGGACGAAGCGCGTCTCACCCAGCAGCGTGGTTTCCAGAGCGGGATCATCGGCGATCAGGCTCTTGAACTGACCTTCCTCGCAAACGGCTCGTCCAACGGACATTCCCGCGAGCCCTTCGCCGTCATGCACCGAGTTTGAGCGGAGCAAGCCATGATCAAGAAGAAAAACGCACACACCGCCAAGGCGGCCGAAGCTACCAAAACCGCCGCTCGAGCCGAATCCCTCCCTTCGGCCAAGAAAACGCGTTCAAACCCCAAGCCGAATGGGAAACCCACCCAGGAAGCCAAGGCGAAGAATCAGATCGCTGCTCGCTCCAAGCGCGGCCAGACAGCCAAGGCAAGCACCGTCTCGGTTCGCATGTATAAGCTTCAGCTCGGCGACTGCTTCCTCTTGTCGTTTCCTAAAGCTGACGGCAGCTCGTTTCACATGCTGATTGATTGTGGATTGATCCAGGGGGCCGAAAACCCGATCGATTGCCTCAGCGCCGTCGCCAAGGACATTCAAGAGCGAACGGGAGGAGTCCTCGACCTCGTTCTCATCACTCATGAACATTGGGATCATCTGTCGGGGTTCGCCCAGGCTCGCCAGATCTTCGAGAAGATCACCTTCAAACAACTCTGGGTGGCCTGGACTGAGGACGCCACCGACGACCTGGCGGCCAAGCTGCGGGCAGGACGGCAGGCACGTGGCCAAGCCATTGATTCCTTGCTCGAACATGCCAAGAAGACCCAGGCCCTGGACGGCTCACCTCATCTGCAGATGGCGCAGGCGCTGCGAGCCTTTGCCGGGGCCATGCCCATCGAAGGGGGCGGCAAGGTCGGCGAGGCCTTTGATTGGGTCAAGACTCATGCCGGCCAAACGAACATCCGCTATTGCCGGCCGGGTGATCTCCTCAGCCTCCCCGGCGTTGCCGGAGCGCGCGTGTACGTGCTCGGCCCTCCGCACGACGAAGCATTGATTCACCGCTCCAACCCCAGCGCGTCGCATTCGGAAACCTATCTTGCGGAAGCCGAGCAGCAACTGACCGCCGCGCTCAACCTCACCAACGAGGACGAAGGAGTTTCGAACTCGTTGAATGCCCCTTTCGACGACAGCTACGGAATCTCCTTGAAGCGAGCCGCCAAGATCCCGCTCTTCGCCCGATACGCTGACGCCACGAAAGAGCCCTGGCGAACCATCAATGCCGATTGGCTGAATCTGGTCGGCCCGCTGGCACTCCAACTTGATAGCGACACGAATAACACCAGCCTGGCCATCGCGATCGAGCTCATGCCCAGTGGGAAGGTTCTCTTGTTCCCCGGCGACGCGCAAGTGGGAAACTGGGAGTCCTGGCAATCCATCGAAGCCTGGACCCCCGCCGATACGACGGGAGCGCCCGTCAAAACCACCATCAACGACCTGTTCCGCAGAACGGTGCTCTACAAGGTCGGCCATCATGGAAGCCACAACGCAACGCTCAAGGAGCAGGGGCTCGAGAAGATGGTCCACCCCGACCTCCGCGCACTCCTGCCCGTGGTGCCCGATTTCGCCCTAAATGTGAAACATTGGCAAATGCCCTGGCCCGACTTGTTCAAGCGGCTCGATGAGGGCACCGAGCACCGCGTTTTCGACGCGACTGCCAAGCAATCAACCTCGGAAGTCACCATCGACGATCTCTCGATCGAAGTTCTCATCGATGCCCATTCCGAGTCCTGAGCCTCACGAACTCGATAGGTTTTTCGCGAGTTTTGTATTCTCATCTAAGGTGTTTACAAAATGAGCGATGAGAGCTCTCAGTCGCGATCCCCTGTCTTGATGCTGATCACGGCCCTGGTCGCCATGTTCAGTGGGGTTGTCGTCATCCCTCGCGCGAGCGATAGCGCGACTCCGGCGAATGCGGGCACCGTAGCCTCTCCAAAAGAGGGGGCAGCCCAGGGCAAGAGCGTGGTGAAACAGCCCAAGGGCGGTGATCTTCCCACGGTCTCCGTGAAAGATCCCCGGCGCCCTTTTCAGGAGTTTTGGGAGATTGCCCCCCTTGATGCCGGCAAAGAGATAGCCGAAGACCTCTGTCGGAAGCTGGACTCGATCGAACCGGAATTCCTTATCGCGACGGTTCCTGACCCGATCGATTCTCGATTCGGCTATCGCTTTGACGCGATCCTGGATGACGTCCAGATGGCGATGGAGAGCTTCCATTGGAATCTCGACCGCTTCTGGCTCCCCTGGCAGCCCTCCGGCGAGCAGCCGTCGCACCACGATACCCTTGTGCCGATCGTCGACACCTCCATGACAGTCGCCGAGGCGCCGCAATTCAGGCTTTCCCAGCTTTTTCGCAAGGGTTCAAGTGACAAATCAACGACCTATCCGGAATTGCATCTTCACGAGCGCCGGCCCGGGGTTCTGATTTTTCGCAGGCCTCAGACCTCGGAGGGCAAGGCGAATCTCGCCGTCTCGAAACAGCAGATCATGGTCGTCTTCTTGGTAGGAGAACGCCCCACGTCGGGGGTCCATAAAGCGGCGATTGGGGAAGCGTTTAATGTCATCGATCGCGTCGCGAGAACACTGAATAAAATCGACAATCAAAAGAATTTTGATCATCCGAACTTTGACAAACTCCGCAATCAGGTCCATTTCAACATCGTCGGCCCTTATTTCTCAGGATCGGAACGATCCATCTCCATGTCCATCGATCGATGGACTTCCGATCGCCTCGAGGCAACCCCCGAGAATCCGTTGGCTCCTGAGTCCTGGCGATTCCTCATTCGCACGGGGGGCTCCAATCAAATCGATCAAAAGAAGTTTGCGCGAGATGCCGGCGACGGCAAGCAAAATCGCGTCTCCGTGACCTTGGAGGCGACGATGCATCACTTTGACGACGTGATGACAGAGCTCTTTCGTTATCTTCGCAATCAAAACGGCGGCTGGCCGATCGGCAAGGTGGCCCTGCTGACGGAATCCGACACGCAATTCGGCAACGCCGTCGAAACCAAGAAGCCTGGGCAAATCGAGTCGGATTGGCGTTGGGGAGCGAAGGGCGCAACCATCACGACGATGAAGTTCCCATTCCACGTCTCTCAGGTCGCCATCGCCTACGACCAGAACAAACAGGCCGATGACAAAACGGCCCTGCCGTCGCTCGCTCACCCGAGCAGCAAGCTGACCATCCCCTTCGACGAAACCGGCTCTCCTCGTGACATTGTCCCTGCGCTCTCCCCGGGCATGACCGCGGCCTCCGACGAATTCGATCTGGCCAAGATTCTCGAAACGATCGCCATGGAAGACTATCGCTACGTCGGGATCGTCGCCACGGACACTCGCGACGTGATTTTTCTCGCCCGATTGATCCGAGAATACTGCCCTGACGTTCAACTTTTTTCACCTGCGGGGGACCTGCTGCTGGGCCATCCGACCTACGCGTCACAGTTGCGCGGGATGATCGTCGGATCTCCCTATCCACTCTTCTCCATGGCACAGCGATGGGATCCCCCACACGAGGGTGACCATCGTCGTCACCTCTTCATGCACGAGAGCGACCAGGGATATTACAACGCAACCTTGACCTTGCTGGCACCCGCGGAAAAAAAGCGAGATCCGGAGTCGACATATTATACGTTTATGTACGATTATGGCCCCCCTTTCGGGCAAATGGATCTCATCGAGGCAGCCCGCAAGGCAGACTTCGACGGCAGAGATCTGCCCACCTATAAACCCAGCGAAGAAGAACTCGAACCTCCCATCTGGATCGGGGTCATCGGCCAGCGCGGAATCTGGCCTCTGGAATACCAGTCTTCCGAGACCAAGAGAGATTTCGTTTTTCGCCCGCAGGCCGATGATATCCCCAATCCCACCGCGAATATTGATCAATTCATCCCGCTCATTCCCCAATTCACCTGGATCTGGGGCGCACTCGTCTTGGGTCTGAGCGCCTTGGCCTGGGTTGTTCTCTGGGTGCATGGCCAGATCGCCTTCGGCCCCAGTGATCCGATCCACGTCGCCACCCTGCTACGACCCATCAATTCGCGCGAGAGGGGAAGTCCTTGGCGCCCCTCGCAGGAGGGCTTTGTCTACGCGAGCATTGGCATCCTTCTCATGATTTACAGCTACATCGTGATGAAATCATGCCGGCTTACCTTGCGGCATTCTCCCTGGAGCCTCTTCATTCATGATGTGCGCCTGCTAAGACACCTCCCCTGGGGAGATTTCTGGAACTGGTTCTTTGGGCTCGTAGCCATTCTTCTCTCGGCGGCCACGTTGGCCGCTTTCGTGGCCGCAATCACCATTCGGTCTCGATCCGCACCCAAGACGCCGCGTCCCACCGACGCGGCGATCGCGGCGTGGTGCATTGCCCTGTCCGCACTGACAACACTTCTGATCGCACAGATCGTCCTCCAACCCGACGCCAACTTGAAACGGGCCGTCGGCGAACATGTTTGGCTCCTCCGCGCCAACATTCTGATGATTCTCTGCTTACTGTGGGCCGCGATTCCACGGGCAATGAAATGGATGCGCCAGCGAAAAACCTGGTCGCTGGGATTCAAGAGAAAAGCGGGAAGGACGTTCAAAAAACGACTCCTTTACGTTCGCGATTACATCCATCTTCCCGTCGCGATTTTTCTCTTCACACTCTCTTCGGGAATCTTCTTCGATCCTCCGTTGGAGGGCTTCTATTTATTCGTGCAGATCATTGATGCCTTGATCTTGATGGGCGTCAGTTTCTTCGTCGCTCGGCTCGTGGAGTCCTCGCAGGCGAAGCGACGCAGAGAACGGTGGGAGAAGCGAAAACAGGCTACCGCGCAATCTCATGCTTCCACCGTCAGCGAACCTATCCCGGCCAAACCGCTCGCCTTGAATTCCGGCAACGGCTCAACGATCGGAACAGACCAGCGAGGGCATCAAGCCGCGCTGACCGCCACGAAGCTCAAGAGCAAGAAGGTGGCGAAAAAAACGCAGGAACCTCCAAGCCGACCGCCTCAGAATCGTCCGCGTCCTGTCCCTCGCAAACCGACTCAACTGCAACAGGTTGCCATCTTCGCCATCCCTATTCTTGCGGGCTTTCTCATCTTCGCCAATGAGATCCGTGTTCTTCCCCGTTCTCCCTACGTCTCGCTCCTGTACCTGGAGCGATCCGTCAGTCTTGGTAACGGAGTCTCGCCTCTGGTTCCCGTGCTCTTGATCGGGATGACCGCTGGGTCGTGGCTCCTCTGCCAGTTACGACGGCTCGACTTCATCGACCGCCTCTGGAAGGACCGGATTGTCCCAACCGAAGTGAATCCTCTGAAGCTCGACCTCGACATTGATGAGACATTCTCTGTCGCCGCACAACGCAAGAGCCGCCTGCTTGCCGCAAGCAACGCCATTCGCAAACTCCTGAACCAGTTTGTACCTCGCAGTCTTTTCTCGAATCCCACATGTCTTATTACGATTGGCGTGACGATCCTCGTCAGCCTGCGGCTCTATGAGCGGTTTGTGCCTACCGCCGATGGCCTCGCCTTCAACCGAACCATGATCCTGGCCCTTTCCGCCCTCATCGCGGCCGTCGCTCTTTCTCTGGTTCGGTTCATCCTCGTCTGGTGCGGCGTACGCAAACTTTTGCACGAATTTTCACTGATGCCTATGCAGCGTGCCTTTGATCGCGTTCCACACACGTTGTCACGCCAGGTGGGGCCCTATCTCAATGCCTTGGAGCCTCAACTGGCAAACCTCGAGCTCACCGTGCGACTCTGGGCGCGCGTCGTGGATGAATTCGATCGCGATGGTCTCGCTCATGGCCTCTACGGCAAGGCGGCATCGGAGCTGACGGACTGCGAGAAAAAGCAACTCAATGAGCTAGCCAAGGGCATTCTGGGCAAAGGGTATGATCCTGCTCACGACGGAGACGCCTCCTATCGTATCTTGAGGCTCTTTGAACAAGAATGCGCTGATGCGACGACATCGCAAAGGCTTTGCGAAAGCAAGGTACGCCAGGAACTACGTAGCGCCGGTGGCGCCTGCATGAGCATCCTCGTTCCCTACTGGAATACACGAACTCTCAACGAGGGGTACGGCGAGTCGCCACGAAGCAAGTCCAAAGGAGCCGACCGGGGTGAGTCCAGCGGTGAAGCCAAGGCGGCGATCACGCCTCCGCCTCATTCCCCGTGGAACGATCAAACGAAGGCCTGGCTGGAGAGCGCGGAGGATTTATTGGCCCTGGAACTGGTCAACTTCGTCAGTGAATGTACGATTCACTTGAAGAATCTTGCCATGTTTCTGGCCGTTGCTCCTTTCCTGCTGCTTCTGGCCGTTTCAAGCTATCCGTTCCAACCCCAGCGCTTCCTGATCATGATCATCTGGGGCTTGCTGTTTGCAGTCGCCGGGGGAGTGCTCTGGGCCTACGTTCAGATGGAACGCAACGAAGTCCTCAGCCGGATCGCCAAGACCCCTCCCGATCGCGTCACCCTCAACTGGTCCTTCCTGACGCAAACATCAGCGGTCACCATTCCGCTCCTCGGGGCTTTCTTCTCACAGTTTCCTTTCGTGTCCGACAGTTTCAACCAGTGGCTCGAACCTGTCATTCGGATCTTGAAGTAACTCCACCAACATGCAAATTCCCCTTGGCATCGATCACCCCACCACCAAGCCCGTGAATCTCCTCGAAGCGGACTCCACGAGCGATCCCGTTACGGGACGTGCACTCTGCCTTTCGGGGGGTGGGTACCGGGCGATGGTTTTCCATCTCGGGGTGCTTTGGCGACTCCATGACGCGGGATGGCTCGGGCGGATCGATCGGATCTCGAGTGTCTCGGGAGGGTCGATCACGGCCGCCTGCCTGGCCTTGCAGTGGAGCAACCTCTTCGCCGAAAAAGAGAATTCCTCGGCTCGATTTCGCGACCTCGTTGTCGACCCCATCCGCAAAGTGGCCGGTACGACCATCGACGTCGGCGCCGTGCTTCGAGGGCTGCTATTTCCCTGGACAACGATCGGAGAGCGCGTCGCGGCGAGCTATCGGTCGCTGATCTTCGGCGACCAAACGTTGCAGGACATCCCCGAGCACCCTCTCTTTGTCTTCAATGCCACGAGTCTACGATCAGGCGCTCTTTGCCGCTTCATGAAGCTCGGAGTGCGCGATTGGCGGATCGGTGAGCTGAAGCAGCCGAAAATCCCATTGTCGCACGTCGTGGCAGCCTCGTCGGCGTTTCCCCCTTTCCTTTCCCCCTTGAGGTTCCAGCTCAAGCCAGGGGATATCACGGCGGGAACCGGCGCGGACCTCCAGTACGAACCCTACACCCGCGAGTTGTTTTTGACCGATGGCGGAGTCTACGACAACCTTGGCCTCGAGACTGCCTGGAAGAGCTGCCGTACGATCCTGGTGAGCGACGCCGGAGCCAAGATGGCGGCCCAACCTTATCCCAAGATCGATTGGTTGCGCCACCTCCTGCGCGTGCTCGACGTTGTCGACAACCAGGTCCGCAGCCTCCGCAAGCGAGAGCTGATCGACGCTTTTCAGGTCGGCCGGCGCGAAGGAGCCTACTGGGGCATTCGCACTGACATCACCGCTTATGGACTCAATGACCCGCTCCCTTGCTCGAGAGAGCGGGCCGAGGAACTCGCTGCGATTCCCACGCGGTTGAAAGCACTCGACCCGACCACGCAAGACCGGCTCATCAACTGGGGATACGCCATCTGCGACGCAGCCTTGCGCAAACATGTCGACACCACACTACCTCCCCCTCAAGCCTTTCCGTATCCCAACTCCGGAGTCTGACCCGCCGCCAGCCTCTCGGGCACTCCGAGAGCCCAAGAATCGTGGCCGTTTCTTTCTTACCCTTACTGGGGGCAACATGGACGCAACTCAGCTCGAAGGCTTTTTCTTCCGTCCGCCGGCGATCACCGCTGCGGAGCGAGCCGCTTCCCATCGCCAGAGCAGCGACCGGTATCGCCCTCCCACGGTCCACATGGAGCGAGCCCCTTTCCATCTGGACCTGGCCGCAGTCCTCCCCAAGCGTACTCAAGCCATCGCCCAGGCCCGTAAGTTGGTCTTCCATACGGTCGGCGATACCGGCGGTGTTCATGGAACCGGGGCGCAGATCAACGTGGCGGATCATATGACCCGCCAGATCCGTCACTCGCAAATGCCCGATCAACCCTCGTTCTTTTATCATCTCGGAGACGTCATCTATGAGAACGGCGAGGATAACTGCTACCACGACCAGTTCTATCACCCCTACAGAGATTACCCCGCGCCGATCTTCGCAATTCCGGGCAACCACGACGGCAGCACACTCGATCCCGAGCAGACGATCGTCCCCTTCATGAAACACTTCTGTGCCAGCGAAGCGACCCACGCGCCGGAATCGGGGCACTCGTTCCGCCCCACGATGATCCAACCGAACTGCTATTGGCAACTTAACACACCGATGGCCACGATCATCGGCCTTTATTCCAACGTCTCCGGAGAGTTGGACAACACGGACAAGGGGGAGACGCAACAAAAGGATTGGCTTGCCGCCCAACTGAAAGACGCCCCGACTGACCGCTGTCTGGTGGTGGCCGTCCATCACCCGCTCTACTCTTTCGGCCATCACGGAGGAATCGTGCGCGTACGCGAAGCGCTGGAGTTCGCCATGGAGCAGAGCGGCCGCACCCCCGACATCATCCTCACCGGACATGAACATTGTTACCAACGCTTCGCGCGCAAACGCAACGGCTGGCACATTCCCGTCCTGGTCGTCGGCGGAGGCGGAGTGTCTGGCTATGACGACCTCGCCAACGTGAAGGCGAAGACCGAACCACCCCCCAACGTCAAGCTTGAAGCCTACGAAGACGAACACCCCGGCTTCTTACGGCTCACCATCGAGCCCGATAGACTCATCGGCGAATACTTCACCGTTCCCAAAGCCGGCAAAGAGGAGGATGCCGAGAAGCTTCGGGATCAATTCACCCTCAACCTTCTCACCCACAAACTCGTCGACTGAGACAACCCTTCACTCATTCGTGCCCGGAAAAGCTTTCCGGGCACGCCCTATAATAAACGAATTCACAATATTTCATTTAAAAAATGAAAACGGAATATTATTTCTCCAATTCGCAAAAGGCCAGACCGGCGTATCAGCGAACGACAAAAAACCCGAAACTACCCCTCTTCATCCGGAAGCTCCGATTTGGGAGCGGCCTGCTCCCCTCGTACATTTGAGGTAGACTCGCCACGCAATAATAGAGATAAGATGGAGGCCAAGTCAGAGTTGCCACCGGACCAAGGCGGGATGTGCCATGCTCAGCGCGATCGGCATCAGTCTTGTGGTCGTCACGCTCGTCGCCAACTCTAGCGAGGAGTCTGAGACCTCTCAGCAGCAATTCCAGGCGCTGAAGCGCGAACACGATGCTGCTTTCCAGGCCTTTGTGCAGGCCCAATCCAACCCCGATCCATTGACCGAAGCGGCCAAAGCCATGGTCGAGCGAGGTCGACAGCCAAGGACGTTCGCCCCTGGCTTCATGGCACTCGCCAGGAAATACCCTGGTACCGAGGCCGCCGAGGATTCCCTGGTTTGGGTTGCGTCGCACGTAATGTTCGGCCCGGAAACTGAAGAAGCCAAAAAGCTGTTGGCCCGCGACCACATTCAGAGCGCAAAACTCGCACCCGTGTTCGCCTTCCAAAGGACCACGTGCGGTTCCTCGGCGACCGAGCATCTCCTCCGCGAGGCGATGGCGAGAAACCCTCATCGAGATATCCAGGCGAGTGCTTGTTTCTGGCTGGCCCGCTACCTGAGCTATCAGGCCCAGTGGTCGCGCGAGGCACGCCGTGCCGCTCATGAAAACATCCAAACCCGTTCTGGCACGTTGATCCCACCGTCACCAATCGTCGTCGAAGGCTGGGGAGCTGACTACATCGACCGCGTTCGCCGCCTCGATCCCGAGGCACTCGAACGTGAAGCAGAAGCTCTTTTCAAGCGCGTCTCCGACGTCTATGCAGATATCCTCCACAATGACAAACACCAGCGCGATGATGTCAAGACGTTCGGTGATGCCGCCCTAGGCCAACTGCACGAAATGCAACATCTCGCTATTGGCAAACTCGCCCCCGAGGTTGAAGGGAAGGACATCGAGGGGCGATCATTTCGCCTGAGCGACTACCGCGGCAAGGTTGTCGTCCTCAATTTCGGCAGCCACTTTTACTGCGGCTTCTGCCGAAACCTCTACCCCCAAGAGAGGTCGCTCGTCAAGGAGCTCGAAGGCAAGCCCTTCGCCCTGGTGAACATCAACGCGGAGCCTTCCAAAGATCCCACCCAACTCAAAGAAGCCTGGAAAGCCGCCGGCAATACGTGGCGCTGCGTTTGGGATGGCAACTACGACGGACCGATCAACAATGCCTGGAATATCCAGCAATATCCCACGACCTATGTGCTGGATCCCAAGGGCGTCATCCGCCACAAGAACGTCTTCGGAGAGGATCTGCACCGGGCCGTATCCGCACTCCTTCAGGAGATGCCGTCTTCAAAGGATGCGAACCCGTGAATCTTGTCGAAGACCGTCGCACACCTCATCAACCTGTCTAAACTCAATGGGACTCGCCACCTATCTTGAGATGCCGGAGAGGAGCAACCCAACCCGCCTCGCGCCGCGCGGAGATTGGAAGGAGGCATTCAAGGTTTCGATCGGCGGCTCCGCTCCGGACATACGGAGAGTTTACATCCGTCCCTTTAACGGCTCGGGATATACCGGTTCGCAAGTTCCGCGTAGTCTTCGCGGATGGGGCTGAAAGCATCAAGAATGACAACCGGCCCCTCAATGACCACCACGCGGTGAGTAACCCCCGAAGGGATCAAGAACATCGCGCCCGGTCCCACGCGGCGGGTCTCATCGCCGATCGTAAGGTCAACGACCCCCTTGATGAGGATGCCCCCTTGCTCGTGCGGATGTGAATGCATGGGTATCTCAGCCTTGTCGTCCATCTCCAGGTACGACAGCATCAAGTTCTTGCCGAAAGGGGTCCGCATCCGACATCCAGGGACCGGCTCAATCGGATGATGCTCAAAGATATCAATAAATCCCATCGTCCCAGGCTCCAGCTTGAGTTCTTATCAACAGGCCAGATTGCTCAGAGCAGCGGTCCGCTCGAGGAATTGGGTTGAACGGTTCGCATCGCAGGCTTAGCACAAACAGACCACCAGTCGTCGGGCTGCGCTAAGATCTCCTCGGTTACTTTGTTCCACGAGAGACGGCCGAATAGCACAAACCATCGATGGAGTTCTACTTCTTCTTTACGGGAGCCTCGCGAATTGCCTTGGCGAAGAACGCGTCATACCAACGATCAACGGATTCGATGATCTCGTCAATGGCCTCGGAGTTCAGCGGTCGGCAAGAAGCATTGCCGTGCTGGACGAGTTCAAAGGTTCCATCCGACGATACGACCGGTTCTGCTGCCCAGGTGTACCAGCCTTCATTGTTCTCCATCGTGAAGAAGAAAAGCACGACGGGGAACGGGAACGGGCCGTGCCGTAGCATATTTTGCATGCTCGGCTTCAGGACCTTATCAGCCTGATCGGCGGTGACGGCAGTTCGAACGCCTCTCAGCTCGACACCAAATTTCCGGTGGCCTTCCTTCTTCTCGAGGTTCAACGTTACCCAAAGGTCGATGCCAATGTCGGCGGCCTCATCCATGACGATCAGGTCTTCGCGCCTCGTCAGGTAGACGACCGCCAGGGCATGGACGCGTTCCGCGATGAACCGTTGCTGAGTAGTACTCTGTGACATAGTTCATGCCTCATAGAGCAAACGCGGAGGTCTTCGACTTCGAACCGCTAGCAAGCGTCTTCCAATACGTCCGAACTTCATCGTGTAAGATCTTCAGATTCCCGGGATCGAGGGGATACGTCCTGGGGATTGACGCAACTCCTCCTTCTATGCTCCCATGAATCGACACGATGTATGCGATTTCGTTTCTTTCGTCCACACCGATTAGATAAGTCGGAATCGGGCACTCCAGCATGGCCTGGACGTCTTCAGCCTTGAGCTGTGTCTTAAGCTTCGCCTTCGCTGACTTACCGGCCGTCCGCGTCGATTTCACTTGTGCGAAGAAATACGGCTTGCTTCCCGTCACTCCAATCAACTCGACCAGAAGGTCGTAAGTGGGAAACTTTTCTCCGAGGAAATGGACATCAAAATATGGGAGCAGGTTACCGCAAAAATCGAGCAGCCGTACCTTGGCGATGGACTCACCCCGCGAACCTAACAGATCCTTTGGACTCATAGGCCATTGTCTCAAGATACTGCCGTCGATCACAAACCATCCCGAGAGCCCACCGCCTGCATCCATCTTAACACTTTTGGGTTCGAGAATTGCGATCCTCGACGCTGGGCGAATTCCCAACCACGATGCCACAGCTTGCCATTCGCCGCCGCCACCCGGTTCCCGGTGACGGAGCTGGCGGAGACAGCCTGGCAAAACCCGCGAAACTCCCGTAAGACCTGAAAAGTATCGCTAGGTCGGATGTCATCCAATATCGCCTTAACCACCCCTTACATAGTCTTTAATTGCCCCCAAAGCTGTTTCAAGCAGCTGACTCTTAATCAACGGCTCTCCTTTCAGCCCTTAGTGGCAAGGAGCCTCATGGCCAAAAAGTTTCAGCGACAGACCACTGCTCTTTTCTGGATCTCATGCAGCTTTACTGCCTCTTTCCACCGGATCTCCACCGCAACTCTGATGAGACTTCGTTGAAGTAATGGTGATTCGCTCTCCTTTGAGGCAGAGCAAGAAGGAAAAAACGCGCGGCCGACGGAAGAGACATCCAGCCTCTTCGGGTAGCACGGCTGAGCGTCACAATCAGGCGGGACGCCAAATGGAGCGTCGAGGAACACGGCAGTCTGGATGAGGTCGAAATCCTCACCGGCCAAGCAACCGGTCTCCGCTCTTTTCTGCCGGTGGCTCCAGGAACGCATTAAGTTAGGAGGGCTTCCAACGCAAAAAGTGATCTTGGTTGGTGGGCCGGAAGCTCCGACCCAATGCTCAGGCGGTCATTTGTAGGCGAATACGCCGCTCATCGCGTGCAAATTGGCGGTCATAGTCGTTGTTGGTCAGGCGTCCCCAGGCTCAGCCGTGGGCAGGATCTCGACTGTTTGGCAAAGCCGATCGAATGCCTCGCGCTGTCGGCAGCCACGATCGGTGGCAAATTCTTGGGTGCGGATCGATTTCAGGACGTGCCCAACAACCTCGTGTCCCTTGCCCATGGAAAGCCCGGCCAGTGTTTGCTCAACGGCCTGCCATTGCTGATGTGTCATTCCGTGCACTCTTCGATCAAAACCATTGATCCTGGAACAAGCCTAACACAATTAGCTCGGTGTACTAACCCTGCACCTTGTGTTCACCCGTATAGATCATTCTAGCTTCGACGATTCATCTGATCGCTGCCGGCAGGAACGCCGCAACAAACGCAAAGAAAGATAGGTGTCCAACACGCGTTTGAGCGTCTAACTCGCCGTGGATGGAGCACGGAACATCTGGAGCTTGGCTCACATTTCCGCTTCGGGCGAGGCCAGCTACAAGGTCCGATTGCGATATGTATCAATGAACAAAGGCCGGGGAAAACCCGGCCCTAGACTGCACTACTGTAGATGGAGGCTTAAGAAGCCAGTGCCCCCCGTAGGACTCGAACCTACAACCCGCTGATTAAGAGTCAGCTGCTCTGCCAATTGAGCTAGGGAGGCGGCCAAGTTTCGTGGCCAGAGGGCCTATTATCTTCAGGTAGCCTCCAAAACACAAGCCCAGGCTTGGCACTTTTGGCTCCGAATCTGGAACTCCGGGAAGCAGGTGATTTCTCGGAGTGGGAATGAGTGCGGAACGGTTTCACGGGGCGATAGGCTGGGGCTGGATGGGCTGATATAATTCGAGAAGTAGGCATGGAGACGAAGAGTCTCTCAGCCCCTCCGAGACGAGGAAGGCGATGCGTCGGGACTTGGATGACACGCTCCAGGGTTGGCCTTACGAGCCGGAGCCGGGCGAAGTCATAGCTCGCGAGGTTCGGGCCCGTGATGGCCGAATGGTCGTCCAGGTTCGCGTCGAGCTGGGTGTGCTCCAGATGGAGGTCACCGGCAGGCCGGACGGCCTGAAACCGCACGGGTTCGCCACCTATCTCGACTACTTGCGCTACCGGGCGGCGGGACGAGGCCAATCGCCGGCGGGCAAATCCCCCCCTTGGACGATGTCTCCCGAGCATTGCTCCTCCGCCGATCGGGAACTCATGCAGTTTCATCATCGGCGGCTGGCCTGGCTCACCCTTCAGCGCTACGATAAAGCGCTGCTCGACTCAGAGCATACGCTCGCCCTGATGGATTTCATCGCGCAGCATGGGCGAGATCCGGAATACATCGCCACTCATGAGCGTCTTCGTCCGCTCGTGCTATTTCATCGGACCCAGGCTCAGGCCGCGCTCGCGCTGGAACGCCGTAAACCCGAAGAGGCCATCGACATGGTCCGCGAAGGGGTGGACCGGCTCCTGGCCAACCAAAACCGAGACGAGGAAGAGCCCGATCAAGAGGGGGGTGAGCAGCCCAACCAGCCCTTGATCGAACAGCTCCGGATCCTTGAACAAGACATCCGCAAGAACTTCTCGGTCCAGAAGACCCTCAAAGAGCAGCTCGATGAGGCGGTCGCCGATGAAGACTACGAACGCGCCGCCAAGCTCCGCGACCAGATTCGAGCCCGAGCGAGACGCTGAGCGCAACACGTTCTTGTGATCACAAGAACATGCCCGTGCTCCTTCCCACTCCATCGGAGCCATGGGCAAGTTTTCGAGGCTCCGGCTCCCTACCGTCGGTCCCGGGAACGCAGCGAGCCAGAGCGGCCTTTCATTCCGGCCACGCGACGCTGGCGGCTGGAAAGACCGGGCCTTCCACACAAACGCGGCGGAGGTCGATTGATCCGTCGGCCTGACGAATCGGCGCCACACAACTGAAGCACGCGCCAAAGCCGCATGCCATGTGGTTCTCGAGAGAAAGGTCGCAGGGAACGTCGTAGCGAGTGACCAGTTTCGTCAGGGCCGCGAGCATGGGGGGCGGGCCGCAGCCGACGACTTTTGCCGGTCGATCACCACGCTCCAAGCGACTTTGCAGCAGTTGTGTGACGAAGCCATGATGCCCCGCCGATCCGTCATCGGTGGCGAGCTCCACCTGAATTCCCGCCGCTTCGAAGTCCTCGACTCCCGCCGCGAGAGTTTGGGTCCGAACGCCATAGAGCAGGGTGGCTGACGTTGCGAACGGACCGTCGTGAGAGGCTTCGGGAAGTCCCACTCCATACCGAGCCCTTCCCAGCCACCAACGCCCGAGAGAAAGGAAAGGGGTCTGCCCGATCCCTCCCGCCACGAAGACGACCGGCCCTTCAGGAGCGGGACCAAAGCTGTGGCCGAGCGGTCCCCAGGTGATGACCCGATCGCCCGGTTTGCATCGAGACAGCGCAGCCGTTCCGCGGCCAACCACCAAATAGATGACGTCAACCGCGCAAGGGGTTCCGTCGGCGTCTCGAACAACCTCATAGAGCGCGAAAGGACGACCAAGGAGGGGAGCCGTCTCTCCAGCCGGCCGAATCATCAAGAACTGGCCGGGGAGAATCACCTGGGCCATTTGCGGATCGTCGAGCCGGATCCGGAACGTGTCCCGAGCCACCTCGATGTTCTCAAGGATGGTCACCGTCCGCTGGGCCACGCACGATGGGGCGACACCTTCCACGATCAAACCCTCTGCAAAAACTCAGGACGATGAAACGAGAAATCGCCGAGGCCGCACATCCCCTTCGACAGAACTCAAGGCGGAAAGTGAACCGCCTTGAGCCATCGACGCGACGACCGATCCTTATTCTTCACCGTCGTCCGACGGACGATAAGGCCGAGGACCGGGGGAAGCGCGGGGAAATCTCGGCTTGGGCAAAGGCCGGCGCCCACCACTAGGTCGCGGAGGACGAGGGCGTCTTGCCTCTGAACCCGCGTCGAGACCAATGATCCGACGCGTGGGGGGTTCGTCCCCCGGGGGGCTTGAACTGTTCGGCCCTGACCCCGCCGGCGGCCTGCGCTGTGAGGGGGGAGGCCCTTCCGGACGAGTCACCTGACTGCGGCGGACCGGCCCTTCGCCTGCCGCCGACCGGCGCTGCGAAGGAGGCAACCCCTCCGGGCGCGGCGGCCGCGAAGAAGCTCCCGACGGACCGGGGCGATATCCCTGGCCGCCTCCTCCTTGAGAGCGCGACGGAGGAGACGAGCCAGGCCGGCGCGATCCCCCTTCCCGCGGTCCCCCTTCCGAAGAAGCGGCGCGGCGCTGCGACGGGGGCAGTCCTTCCGGGCGCGGAGGCCGCGAACCGGGCCCCGAGCGATACCCTTGTCCGCCCCCCCCCTGATTTCGCGGGCCTCCCGACGATGTGGGACGTCTCGCACCCGCGGCCGGCGGGGCCGAGGAACGGCGCTTCGGCGGTCCCGCGGAGTAACGCGGCGGGCCGGACGGCCCTTCTTCACGATCCCGAGGACCGGAATCGCCACTTCCGACGGGTCTTGGCCGCCTCGACGAGTTCGTGGATCTGTTAGCCGAGAACCGGGTCGGAGCCACGACGATTCCGGCGGCGACCTTTTGGAGCAGGTCGATCTCGCCGCGAGAAAGAGGCCGGAATTGTCCCGGCGTGAGCCCCTTCAGAGTGATCGGCCCCACCGCAATCCGGGTCAGAGACATGACCTTATGTCCCAGCTTCGCCAGCATTCGGCGAACTTCCCGGTTCTTGCCTTCGGCCAGGACCATTTCCAGGACAGTTGCTTGCCCCTTCTTGCCAACGACGCGAACGCGCCTGGCCTTCACCTTACCTTCCGCAAGCCAGACCCCTTCGGTCAGCTTATTGAGCACGTCGCGGTCGGGGGTTCCCGCGACCACGGCCCGGTACAGCTTTTCAACGCCGAACTTGGGATGCGCGAGCTTGTTCGCGAGTTCCCCATCGTTGGTGAGTAGGATGAGGCCCATGCTCATTTCATCGAGCCGCCCCACCGTATAGACGCGCTGGGGGATCTCCGGCAGAAGGTCGACCACGCGCGGCCGTCCCGAGGGGTCGTTATTCGTCGAAACGTAACCCTTGGGCTTGGAGACTGCGAAGTAGACCATTCGCTCGGGCTGGATTCGCTGGCCGTCGAGGGCGACCTTGGACTTCTGCGGGTCGACGCGAGTACCAAGCTCGCGGACCACCTGGTTATCCACGGTGACTCGGCCCTGGAGGATCAATTCCTCGCACGCGCGCCGCGACCCGACACCCGCATGGGCCAGCACTTTCTGAAGCCGCTCCAAGCCATCGGCCGGCTCTTCACGGCGTGTCTTGGATGCCGACGAGCGCGCGGGACGCGGTGATTTCGCGGGGCGGGGCGAGCCTGCCGATTGCGGGGGACGAGCGGGGCCGCGTCCTTTTCCCTCCCCGCGCGGAGGACGACGGTTGGCCATGGGAATCTTGATCCTCTAGCAGAGTCCAGGCCAATAGGCCCGGCGCAAAAAAATACGAACGCCGAAAGGGCGTTCCTTGATCCCACATTTTACACTCCGGCTCTGGCCATTGTCCAGGCCCCAGGCTACGCGCACAAGCTTCCGGAACCATTCAAAACAATTGCATGTTCACTCTTTTGTTACCACGCAAACGCTCGCGTCCTCCTCAAATCGTTGCGGGCCGTTCTTCGCGGACTGGAATTGCCTTGGGCCTTGGCGTACGTTTTCACGTGCGTCGTTGTCGTGAAAGATCGAAATCTCGCGTCCAAACGATCTTAGCGAGCCCTTCTCTGGCTCAACGCAGGAACACGGAGTTTCGCATGAGCGCTCATCGGCGGTCTGTCCCCTTGACCATGCCTCTCCTGGCGATCGCGTTGGCACTGCCGTACTCCCATCAGGTGCAGGGCCAAACCGCGACCAAAGATGCTCCAAAAGCGGAACCGAAAGGAGACGCGGGCCTTCGAGGGAGCAAGGTCAAACCGATCACGGACGAAGAATGTCTCAAATTCGCCCAGGAGATCACCGAGGCGATGGAGACCAAAGACTTCGCTCGCTACAGCCGCGCGAATGACTTTGACGCCTTACTCACGACCGCGACCGCCGGGATCGCCGCGTCCGACGAATTTCGCAATGGATTCAGCGCCGGTGTTAAGAAGAGCCTACTCGGCGATGGCAGTCTCTTTCATCGCATCCTCGCGCAAACCAAGAACGGTGGTAGTTACACCTTTCTCCATGTGCACAAGCGGAACAACCAGAAGACAGCCTTGTTCCGGATGATCCTCTCCAACAACGCCGGGATCAACTATCACGAATACATCCTGGCCCGGGTTCCCGACGGCAATATCCGGTCGGTCGACCTCTATATCCACCTTTCCGCCGAAACGCTTTCGCAAACCTTCCGGCGTTTCTACGTGCCGGCGGCCGCCGAGGCTTCACGCAACATCCTGTCGCGGCTCATCGGATCCGAGCAGGAGCTTGTGAAGGCTTTTCCCAAGGTGCGGCAAATGTCGAAGGATCTCGCTGAGCGCAAGTTCAAAGACGTCCTCGACACCTACACCGAATTGCCGCCGGCCGTGCAGAAAGACAAGACGATGCTCATCTTCCGGATGCAAGCCGCGCAGGGGGTCAATGACGACGCGGCCTACGTCGCCACACTCAAAGACTTCCGGACCTTCCATCCGCAAGATCCATGCGTCGATATGCTCTCGATCGACTATTATTTGCTAAAGCAAGATTATGCCGAGTCCATCGCCTGTGTGGACCGGCTCGATAAGGCTCTGGGCGGAGATCCTTACCTTGAGGTCATCCGCGCGGGGATCCATCGCACGGCCGCGAAGCTCGATGAGCCGAACAAAGACGAAGCCGCAACCCGCAAGATGAACGCAGAGCTGGATGAGGCCGATAAGGCCATCAAACACGCCATCGCCCAAGATCCGAACCTGCGCCAGGCTCAGGAAAACCAGGTTGAGATCTCACTCAAGCGCAAGAAATTTGACGACACCCTCGCCGCGCTCAAGGCCCTCAATGAGCGGTTCGGAATCGAATTCGCTGACCTCAGCACGGTTCCCGTTTACGCCGAGTTCGTAAAGTCGTCGCAATTCGACGCCTGGAAGGACTGGCTGAAGCGAGGGGAGGCGAAAGACAAAACCGAAGAAAAGACGGAGACCAAGAAGGAATCCGCCCCCCCTCAACAATGATCGGCTAGGTCACACCGCGGGGGGAGCCGGCTGCTGCTGCGTAAGGCAGTGGAGCGTGCCCAGGCCCAACACCAGATCCACGGCATGAATGCCGACGACGTCGCGACCCGGGAAGAGCGAGGCCAGCGTATTCATGGCTTCGCGATCGGCCGGGTCGTTAAACGTCGGCATGATCACAAGACCGTTGGCGATGTAGAAATTGGCATAGCTCGCGGGGAGCCGCTGCCCCTCGAAAATCACCGGTGTCGGCATGGGCAGAGTCACTACGCGGAGCGGCTGACCATCCTGGTCGCGCGCCTCGTGGAGCCGTCGCAGGTTATCCCGGAGCGGCTCATAGTTCGGGTCGGATTCCCGGCTCTCCACCACGGTGACGACCGTTTGCGGATCGACAAAACGCGCCAGGTCATCAACATGACCATGCGTGTCATCTCCGTCAATGCCTCGCCCCAGCCAGATCACGTGCCTCGCACCCAGGTAATCGGCGAAGATGGCTTCGAGGTCGGCCCGCCCGAGCGAGGGGTTCCGCGCCTGGATATCACTAAGGAGGCATTCCTCGGTGGTCAGCAGCGTCCCCCGTCCGTTGACGTCGATCGCGCCCCCTTCAAGCACCACGCGGGTCGGATGTCCCTCGACCGGAAAGCGAGGAGTCCAGCGCCGCAACCCCAACTGCCGCGCGACGCGACGTGGGATACGGTCATCGGCCAGATGGTTTTCGTATTTCGCCCAGGCGTTGAAACGCCAATCCAACAGGGCGACGCGATCCTGCTCAGCCTGGTCATTGACAAGAAATGTGGGTCCGGAATCCCGGAGCCAGACACGGTCGGTGGCCGCCTTGAAGAACGTGACCTTCTCCAGGTCGACACCGTGCGCATCGAGCTGTTCCGCGACGCGTTCGCGACGCTTGCGCCCCTTGATCACGATGTTGACGCGCTCGCCTCGGGTTAAGAGGCGTACGATCTCAACGTAGACCCAGGGAACCGGCGAGAACTTGCCTGGCCAATCTTCGCGATTGTGCGGCCAGGCGATCCAGGTTGCCTCATGCGGCTCCCATTCGGCGGGCATCCGATAGCCAAGTTGCGCGGGAGTTGCCTCGGGAGTCTCGCTCATGGGGTCGGATCCAGAAAGCGCTGCGTGATCGGGCCATAGGCGTCGATGCGGCGGTCGCGAAGGAACGGCCAGTTGCGGCGAGTTTCCTCGGTGACTCGTGGGTCGCACTGAACAATCAGGATCTCTTCCGCGTCACGCCCGGCGCGAGCGAGGATCCGCCCAAACGGGTCGGCCACGAATGAACCGCCCCAGAACTCGAGTCCCCCCTCGCTCGGTCCTTCATGGCCGATGCGATTGACGGCCGCCACGAATAATCCATTGCTGATGGCATGGGCCCGTTGCATGGTTTCCCAGGCCGAAGCCTGCGCTTCGCCGAATTCCGCCTTCTCGGCGGGATGCCAGCCGATAGCCGTGGGGTAAAACAGAACCTCGGCCCCCTTGAGAGCCGTCAGCCGCGCGGCTTCGGGGTACCACTGATCCCAGCAAACAAGGGTGCCGACTCGGGCGACGCTGGTTTCGATCGCCTGGAAGCCCAGGTCCCCCGGCGTGAAGTAATATTTCTCGTAGTAGAGCGGGTCGTCGGGGATGTGCATCTTTCGATAGATCCCGCGAATCGATCCATCGGTCTCGAACACCACCGCCGTATTGTGGTAGACCCCCGGAGCCCGCCGTTCGAACACCGAGCCGACCACCACGGTTCGCGTCTCACGAGCGACCTCGGACAAGGCCTGCGTCGTGGGTCCCGGAATCGGTTCTGCGAGGTCGAAGAGCTTCGCATCCTCGACCTGGCAAAAATACTGCGTGCGGAACAATTCGGGCAAGCAAATGACCTGGGCTCCGCGTGCCGCCGCCTCACGGAGCTTCTCACAGGCCCGGCGCAGGTTGTCGTCCGGATCGGTCGAACATTGCATCTGCACCAGCGCTATCGAGAACGGTCGCGCGGTTCGGCTCATGGTGCGAACAGATCCCCTTCAAATATCAGGCCTCGCTTCGGCAACGTTCTTCCATCATATCACGGACGTCAAGAGGGGATCGAGCCAGGGCTCCGTCCAGACGTCGCGGGGTTCGCCGTGGATGGGTCTTAAGGGTGGGAACCGCGACTGGCGTTCATCGTGAAGAAATCGCGAAATGAGTATAACTCGGCGTGTCAGAAGCCTTTCCGCGATGCGGACCGAAGGCCTCCGCGCCATCAGACCCATGAATCCATAGAATCTAGCAATGTTCAACTAATGACTTATTGGCTGGCGAGCGCGCAACGGGAGCGCTCGCCAGCCAGGGGCAGGCCAGAGAATCTTCTCAAAGTCGAATCACGCCGAGGAGCCGAGCGTGAGTTCGTTTGCCCTCGGAGTCGAGAGCGGGATGGGGCCGAGCGTGATCTTCTCGGCAGTCGCGGGAAGGGAGATAGGGCGTCAAGGGGCCGTCAACAGTCCTGAACGGCTCATTCCTCGTCTTCGAGAGCTTTGAGTTCCTTGGAGAGCTTGGAGATCTGCGACTGCAACGCCTTGATCCGTTCCAGCTTTTGCTTTCGCTTCGCCTTCGCGCGGTCCTCATCCGACAATTTTTGCTTGCGATCCGAGCTGTCGCCATCGGAGCTCTTCGTGGAATTCTTGCGAGGATTGCCCTTCTTCGCGTCCGTCTTGTCCGTCTTTACGTTCTGTTTCCCACGGTTCGCGGTCTGCTTGGCACGCTCGACCTCGCCTCGCTTCTTGGCGACAGCCGCAGCTCGTTCCGCTCTTTCCTTGGCCCGATCAACGTTGGCATGGTTCTTCGCTTCCGCAGCCTGTTCGGCCTTCTTTTTGGCTTGCTGGGCGGCCGCATCGGCCTTTTTCTTGGCTTCGGCGGCAATCCGTTCGGCGTTCCGCTTGACCCGCTGTTCGGTCGCGGCGGCTCGCCTCTTGGCAGCCTCGGCAGCCCGCTCGGCTCGGGCAGCTCGGGCGGCTCGCTCCGCCTCTCGCTTATGCTCCGAGTCGCTCTCGGTTGACGACTTCTTCGATTTCGATGCCTTGCTCGGCTTCTTGTCGTCATCCGCGTCGTCGGACTCTTCCGGTTCGTCGTTCGAGACGTCCAGACTCGCGTACAAGACCGAAGTCGCGGACGCGGGGGTGGGCTCACTGGCTTGCGGGATTGAGGACGCGGGCGCACTCCAACCGGGCAGAGCCAGCAGAGCGAGGAGACCCGCCCCCATCAGTACCCAGTTCGAGGCGCGGGAAGGGCTTTGCTCTCGCAGGATCATCGTGACTCTCCTCTCGAGGGATTTACCGGCCCCGGCGATACCCAACGTGGGGGCCGGAGGCTCGGACGTGGACAGAGATCGGCAGACTTCCAGGAGCGCCTCGGCATAAGCGAGACGCCCCTCGGGAAAGGTGAGGACGGCCCATTCGTCACAGGCCAACTCGGCCTCGGCATCGAGCCGATAACGCGTCAGCCAGTACAGGGGGTTCCACCACCAGAGCAGGCCGGCGGCCAGTTCGAGACGGCGGATCCAATGGTCGCGGCGCCGCAGGTGAGCCAGCTCGTGCGCCAGAATCCCTTGCCACGCGGCAACGTCCAGCGTTTCTACGAGCCGTTCTGGCACCAGTAATTTGGGACGGCCCAGGAACCAGAGCATCGGCGTTCCCGCGGAGGGAAGCATCAGGATCTCCGGTGCACGAACGCCCAGTTCGTTCCCCACGCGCCGCGCTTCGGCAATGAGCCATGCCGGGGCGGGCAGGGCCCAGCGGAGCCGTCGGCTGTAGCGCAGAATCCGGCCGATTTGCCACAGCGCCAGAGCCCCCGAAGCCACGCCCCAGGCCACGAGCGACCATCGGCCGATCGGAACGGACTCTGGTAGCACCCAGCGATCCAGGGGACCGTCCCCGGCGGTCAGCCGCGCAGGGGGTTCCCAAGCGGGCGCTGGCGAAGGGACTGCCGGCTCGTTTTCCGGCATGAAACCAAGGCCGTTCGGCCCGAGCGACACGTCGCCTGAAGGGACAACCAGCGGCGTGGACCACGGCCAGGTCACGAGTGGCGGAGCGACCAGCTTGATCAAAACGACAACCCACAGCGCGTGCCGCGCCATGGGGCCAAGCCGAAGCCATCGGCTCGCGGCGAGAGCCAACATGGCCAGAACCATCGCGACCAGAGTCGTTTCCGCAAGCCAGACGAGCATCATGACACGTCTCCGTCCCCGACGTTTCCCACCAGTCGTCGCAGTGCCGTCACTTCTTTGGCTTCGGTGTCCCGCCCTGCTTCTGCCTCGCCTCGTCGATGATCCGCCGGATCCGATCCAGGTCTTCAGGAGTGAATCGGTTGCCTTGGACCAGAGTCAGAAATACCAGCGGAGCCTCAGCGCCGTCGCACAATTCCACCGCCGCGTCTTTGAGCCTGCGTTCGAGCAGGTCTTCGCGAGAGAGAGTGGCGCGGTAGATCAGGGATCCGCTAACGGTCTCGCTCGTGCTATACCCCTTGGCTTCCAGCCGGCGCAGCAATGTGGCCACGGTCGAATACGCCCAACGGCGGTCCCCCTGCGTGAGGAACTCCATGAGCTGGCGTACTGTTCCGGGCCCTTGATCCCACAAGGCTCGCAAAGCTTCGCGCTCCGCCTCGCTAAGCCCCGCCTTGATCTCGTCCATCATCCCCTCTTCAGAGAGTCCCTACGCTCCAGTTACATCTTGTAACAGGGAGTCTATTACAACTTGTAACGGGCGTCAAGCCTTCCCCCCGGATCTTCTTTATCACGGCCTTTCCGCCCGGGTCCGCAGGCTCTGGGCCAGGGGCAACGGCTCAGGTAAGATCGAAGAATGTCGCCTGGCGTCGTGTTTCAGGAGCCTGGGTCATGAATCGGGCACGCCTACGGATCGGGTCGCTACTCCTCGTCATCGCATTCGTGGCCGTGCTACTCGCGATGATTCGCGAGCCTGCCAACCGAGGAAGCCATGGTCTCCGAATCGCCCGATCCGTGATGGCCGATCGCGCGGCGAAACCCAACCGACTGCCCCGGCTCGACAACCTCGACGTTTTCCTGGCGATGGTTCTGGGAACTCTCAGTGTGCGAGCGTTCTACCCATATGGGCCTCGCGCTTCACGGCGCTGACCCCAGTGATTATGAACGTCTTCGCATAATTACTCGCCCTCAAACGAGACACTTGCATGCGCATTCTCATCGTTGGCCTCAGCCTTTTCGCCACCCTTGGGATCATCTCCGTGGGCCAGGCGGACGACGCACCCACTCCGAAGATCCTCGACGTCTGGCCGAGCGCGGCTCCCGGCGAAGACGGCTCGATCGGCGCCGAGAAGCCCGAGACGAAACCGGGTGATCCCTCCGTGGTCGTCCGGCTCACCAACGTGACCAAGCCCATCATCAAGGTCTTCCGTCCCACCGTTGAGAAAGACACGGGAGCCGCGATCCTTGTGTTTCCTGGGGGAGGCTACAACCACCTCGCCTGGGATCACGAAGGAGAGCAGGTGGCCCGTTGGCTCAACTCGCTAGGGGTCACCGGGATTGTCCTCAAGTACCGGGTCCCTCGGCGCGCGGGGACGTCCAAGGACGAAAAGCCTCCTCAGGCCCTCGCCGACGCGCAGCGGGCCCTGAGCCTCGTACGGAGCAAGGCCTCGGATTGGGGAATCGACGCCAAACGTATCGGCGTTCTTGGATTCTCAGCCGGAGGGCACCTCGGCGCCTGGGTCTCGACCAACTCCGATCATCGGGCCTATTCCCCCGTGGATGACGCCGACAAGACCGACTGCCGCCCCGACTTCACCGTCCTCATCTATCCGGGGGGACTGACCCAACCCGGTACAAACCAGCTCTCCCCCGAGATCCACGTCACGTCGAAGACTCCGCCGGTCTTCCTGGCCCACGCCAATGATGACCCGGTGAGCCCCGAGAACAGCGCCGTTCTTTACATCGCGCTCAAGCAGGCGGGTGTTCCCACAGAGCTTCACATCTACGCTTCCGGGGGACATGGCTTCGGCATGCGCAAGAGCGATCACCCCATCTCTTCCTGGACCAGCCGTTGCGAAGACTGGCTGCGTGATCAGCGGATCCTCAAACCTTCCGCCAAGCCTTGAGAGCGGGCGCGGCGGGCGGGGCTACCCCCACGCCCGCCTCTTGTCCCTCGTTAATTCTCGGGCCTGTCCTACGAGAGCGGGAACTTGGCAACGAACTGCCCCGAGTCGTTGTTCGTGGTGTAGGTATAAAGTCCGAAGTGTCCTTCTCCGCCGATGCTGCTCGTCCAGGGCTTCGCTCTCCCCGCAGGGGAGTCAGGGCTCACGTTCTTGTTGCTCTTCCAAGGTTCGTCAATCGCCTCGAAGAAATAGCTCGTCACGGCGTTAGTCTTGGCCCATTGCGAGAAGGCCTTGTAATAAGCCTGTTCGTTGGCGACCGAGCTCATCTTCCCCTTCAAGTCGTTGAACGAAGGCCCCTGCGAAGGCCAGCCGGTCTCACCGATGATGACCTGCACGTTGGGATTGACCGACTTGGCCAGAGCTTTGAGATTATTATAGGTCGTGGCAACATACTGGGCCCCCGCGACCGGTCCTTCCGGCACGACCTGGATGCTCGGATAAATGTTGACCATCAGAAAATTGACGTTCTGAACCAGCTTCTTGAGCGCGGCTTTCACATCCGCGGAGCCATTCTGCATCGCACCCAGATTCTCGAGCCTGACCCCAACCTGGATCCCCGGAACCTGCGACTTATATTGACTAATATAATGATTAACCTGATTAATTTCTGCGGGAGTACGCACATATTCATTACTAAAAATCAGGCGATTGACCGTGCCGGGATAGGTCTGGTTGGCGGACTTGGTGATCTTGATGGCGGTTTCAATCTCCGACTTCCAGGCCGCGGGACTGTCTTGCTGAAAAATCCCCTGGCTTACGGTTAACTTGAGAGCCCCTTGCTGCTTGTTATATTGAGCGGCATCGCCGGGAATCAAAATATTGGAATTGTATTCGTTGAGCGGCAGATTACGGCCTGCTGAAAACCATCCCGAGCTGTAAGTTGCCACGCTGCTGAAGTTCTTGGCGATGAGCGACAGTTGGTTCATGACGCTCGCATTACCGTTCACATAAGAATTCCAAAAGGGCGTCGTATATTGCCCCTTCGCATTCTTCGTGGAGTTCCACTGCTTCACGTAAGGTTCGAACGCCACCCCCACGTAATTCGTGTTCGCCGCCGCGACCGTGCCGCTCAGAAGAGTTCGGGGCTCCATGGATTCGAGCATGGGAACCGTGCGCCGGCGGGAGACAGACGCAGTACCAGGACGAGAAGCGCCCACGAGACGTCGAACACGCCGCAAGAAAGGAATGGCCATCTCAGGAGTGAACTCCGTGTAATTCGTTGGTGAACGATCGAGCACGCAGACGCCTCGCACAAGCAAAAGGTCATCATCGCGGCTTACCAAAGCACCTCGCGTCCGAGGATGTCGGCCCGCGCTTCGACGATGCCGTGTTTCAAAGAGCACCCTCGCTCCCGCATCGATCGAAATGACGATCGCAAACGAACCGAATCCGCACGTTCTGTAGTTCAATCATCTTAATCGATAACATACTAGGTTGATAGCCACTCGTTCTTGCAAGAGATCTAACGCACAAGCGGCCGTCGGCCCCAAACACAACGAATCAAAACCAGCACTCGACCCGTCCCGTATTCACCAAGCACCGCGAAAGGATTCGGAGTTGCGGTCATCGCAACTCCAAAGTAGCATAGTCGCGACTTTGTGCGCAAACATCCCGGTCGTGCGACGGGAAATCCCGCGAGGTCGATGGCCAGAGGAAGGCGATTTCGGCAATCCCGGGAACATTCGCGTTCCTTTCTTAATTAATTAATGCGACGGGGAGTGTTTCCTGGCGTCGCTTCTCAATAATCGCGAGTTGACCAGCGAAGACCTCGCGAACCCAGTAAGATCCCAGGTGTCGGGGAAACTAACCCGCCTCGGCAGGCAGATTCGGCGGATTTCTGTTGAGGAGCACAGAGATGTCGAGGATCGAACCAGAGGAACGCACCGAGGACGCCTCGAGCTTGCAGACGAAAGCTCGCAGCGGCCCCTCATTGGCCTCGGAGGCTCCCCACACGATTGACGGGTTCGCGATTGAGTCGGAGGCACTCCCGACTCTCCCCAAGGCGAAACCGGTCGAAGCCGCGGAGCGAATCAACTCCGTCGACGTAATCCGAGGCGTCGCACTCATGGGCATTCTGGCGATGAATATCGTCGGCTTTGCCTGGCCCTGGGGGGTCTACGAGATTCCGATCCTCGACCCCGACGCCACGTCTTTCGACACGGCCTTGTGGGCTCTAAACCATCTCATCTTCGACACGAAGATGATGAGCCTCTTCTCGATGCTCTTCGGCGCGGGGCTCGTGCTCATGTCCGATCGCGCCGAAGGAAGGCAGGCTCGAATTCGCGGCCCTTACTACCGCCGGCTGTTCTGGCTGCTCGTCATCGGCCTGATCCACTCGTACTTGATCTGGGACGGAGACATCCTGGTTCTCTACGCCTCGTGCGGGTTCTTCCTTTATCCGTTCCGAAAGCTCTCCGCGAAGACTCTCATCATTCTCGGCGTGGCACTCAACCTGCTCCTGGTTCCCATTATCGTGGGGGGTGGAATGTTTATTGTCCCCTACCTGAAGGCGACGGCGAAGAAGGTCGACGCCATGCGCAAAGAGGGGAAGAAGCCTAGCACCCTGCAAGAAACCCTGAATGGCGTTTGGGAAGAGATGAAGAAGGCCGACGACACCAGCCGGGAGGAATTTCTTAAAGAGGTGCTGGCCTATCGCGCGAGCTATCCGCAAATTGTTCGCCATCGGGCAAGCGACCTGTTCTGGGCTCAGACCCTCGGTTTCGTAATGGGAACCTCCTGGTTCGCGGGTGGGCGAATGCTGCTGGGAATGGGATTGATGAAGCTCGGGGTCTTCTCAGCGGCACTATCGAGACGAACCTATTTGTGGATGGCTTGCCTCGGCTACGGAATCGGAATCCCTCTCCTGGCGTTCGATATTTTCCATGAGATCCAGAACCATTTCTTCCTGGGGCATCGGCTCAGCCACACGATGGGATGCTGGCCCCTTCTGACGCTCTACGGCAGCGTTCCCGTGGTGTTCGGCCACATCGGCGCCGTGATGCTGATCTGCCAGTCGGGGGCCCTGACATGGCTGACTCGCAGACTCGCAGCCGCCGGTAGGATGGCCCTTAGCAACTATCTCTTCGACTCGATCGTTTGCACCACACTTTTCTACGGCTATGGTTTCGACCTCTTCGGCGCGATCCATCGCCCCCTTCTGTACGTGATCGTGCTAACGATCTGGTCACTCCAACTTCTCGTCAGCCCGATCTGGCTCGAGTTCTTCCGCTTCGGCCCTGCTGAATGGCTCTGGCGTTCCCTCACCTACGGGAAGCTTCAACCGATACGAGTGCGTTCTTCAGCCGTCGCGGCGGCCGCCTAAATGGCCGCAACGGCGAAGAGCCCTTGGCCAATCCCATCCGTCGATGGTTCATAAGATCGTAGATTGAAGATGATGCCATCCAGTCTATTGACACAGCCTTGCTTCTATGGTCCCTCATTGGCCTGAACCCGAGCCAAGTCCGACGTCACAGAGGGTGCACCATGTCTCGTGTTGTCCATTTTGAGATTCATGCATCGAACCCTGAGGCGGTCGTCCAGTTCTACACCGAGCTCCTCGGCTGGAAGATCACCAAGTGGGACGGTCCCGTTGACTACTGGCTGATTCAGACCGGCTCGACGACAGAACCCGGCATTGACGGCGGACTCATGCCGCGCCGGGGGGACGGCCCCTTGGAAATGCAGGCCGTCAACGCCTTCGTTTGCACGGTCGGCGTGGCGGATCTCGACGCAACCCTGACGCGCGTGACTGAACTCGGCGGCGTGATCGCCCTGCCGAAAATGGCCGTCCCCGGGGTCGGCTGGTTGGCCTACGCCAAGGACACGGACGGCAACATCTTCGGCATGCTGCAGCCAGACGCCACCGCCGCCTAAGAATCACGCCTTTCCTTCCTCCGACCAAACAGGTCTCTCGCCTTCCGAAGTCGCTCCACCGCATCGGCTCTCCGAGGGCCGATGCGGCCCAGGCCTCGTTCGACCAGGTCCATCTTCTCGAATGCTTCCCAACTCACCCGTCATCTTGATGGCCGACGCCCCAAAGCTGGGTCAACCGCAACGACCTGACCCAGGAACTTCCGGATCATGACCGGCACCCTATCCGGGAGAAGAGGGGCGGCCGGCTCGTTTGGACGAGCGCCCTGTTCGAACCAGACCCTGTCGCCAAATGGCGCATCCTAATCCTCTGTACGCGGACCCACCCCTGGCTTCAAAGATAGAGCCAATGCGCAAAACGGCTCCTTCCACCACAGGCGGAGTCGCCATTCAATAGCATGCCCTGCAAGGAGATCGGTCTACGCTCTCGCCTGAAGCCCCTCCCCGCAAATACGGCCAGCCTCGAGCGATTCCGCCCCAAGATTCTTCGCCATTCTAGTGCTCGAAAGTTGAATTACGATCACACTGCAACCAGTTTTTGGGAATCCAAAAAATTGAATTGCACTGCCACCAAGAACACGCTATTCTCCCAAAGACAGTTTTTGGATGACCAAAATCTCACGAGGACGCGGAGTGATTCTCATGTTTGTTGACCGTCCGGCTCACTGGAGGCGGGGCTTCACTCTCATCGAACTTCTGGTCGTGATTGCGATTATCGGCGTGCTCGTCGGACTCCTCTTGCCGGCCGTGCAGGCCGCGAGAATCTCCGCGAGGCGCATGCAATGCGTCAACAACCTAAAGCAAATTGGGCTGGCGCTGGCGAATTACGAATCGGCGGTGGGGGCCTATCCGCCGTCTTACGTCGCCGACCCGAAGGCGACGGGAACGGCCTACGGGATCAGCTATCCCGATGGGGGCATCAACACTCTGCCGGGTTTTGCCTGGGGAACGCTGATCCTACCGTACCTGGAGCAGGGGCCCCTCTACGCAAGTTTCAACACGAACATCGCTTGTTGGGCTCCCGACAACAGCACCTCGGCGCGGACCAAGCTGACGGTGTTTCTCTGCCCCTCCGCGACCGGCGGAAGCGACGGCTTCTCGGTCCACAAATACACGAACGGTGATGCACAGTCTCCCAACGACGGAGGACCATTCGACCCGACGATCACCCTGGCTCACAGCCATTACGTCACCAACGCCGGGATCAACCAGCCCTGGGGTCGTAGCACTCAATACTCGTACGACATGGACGTGCCGGAGCCGATACCGGGACTCCCGGCCGACATCATCACCGGCCCCTTCTATAAGAACTCGCACACGAGTGTCGCCAGCGTCACCGACGGGCTTTCCAACACCATCTTCGTTGGTGAACGCTCTTCGTGCATCTCCGACAACACGTGGGTCGGCGTGGTTCCCTTCTCGAGCGTCTGGCCAAAACCCGGCCTGCCATCCGACCCTAACAGCGGCGGCGACATGGTCGGTGCCCATAGCGGCCCAGATATCCACGACCATCCTCAGGTGATCATCCACCCGCCGAATCACCCGTTCCGGCACACCGACGAGATGTATTCCGAAGACGGCAACGGCTGCAACGTCCTCTTCGGCGACGGTTCCGTGAAGTGGATCAAGCAGTCCATCTACCCCTGGACTTGGGTCGGTCTCTCCACGAGAAACCAGAGCGAAGTGATCAGTGGCGACTATTAATGAGTCGACGACTCCATGGCACGAACGGAATGCGCGCGATGGAGCGTCGATCTCATTTCACATCAATCTTACACAAGCATCTTTGCGGGAGCTTGCCTTCATGAGTCGAACGGCCATGACCTATTCCCTCGTTCTGCTCATCTTCCTGGTCATCGCGGGCTGCGGCAGGCCACCGCAGCTTGGCGAAGATCGAGCCGCCTTCAAAGCCGTGGACGCCCTCTACACGGCGGTCAGTCTGCGCGACACCGAAAAAGTCGGACAATGCGCGACGCAGCTAAAGTCACTCCACGACGCCGGCAAACTTTCCGACGCCGCCAATCAGGTTCTGGACTCCATCATTCATTCCGCCCAGAACAAAGAGTGGGAACCAGCCCTGGAGCGATTGAGCAAGTTCATGGAAGGGCAGACACGTTGAACCACGAACGTGGTGACGAAGGTCGTGCGCCCCTGGGAACTCCAGGGCTGGGAAGACTTCAAGCTTGGAAGAAAGCCTCGGCGAACTGGGCTGGTTTCGCCTCGGTTTCATCCTCCGACGAAGAGCGGAGGGAGGGCCGGCGACACTGGTGAAGACGCCAGTGCCACCAGCCATATAGCTCCCAAGGCCCTTCTTCGCGGCGGGCGGGCGTCGGTAATTCGCTGGTATCGGGCTTGAACACGACACCGTTAGGCTACGATCAATATTCGTCGGCGCTGACGATATTTCCGTCATTGCAACCGATCAGCTTGAAGACGGTCGTTGCCGCAACAGTTTGCTTCAAGAATCGCACACTTCCATCCCCCATGGCCATGTTCGCGCCCCCCGGGTGGAAGCTGTAGAGGTTGCCCCCTTCGCTATTGCAATTGATCACGCAATTGCCGCCGAACATCACCTTGCCGTCGTAGGTGTAGGTTCGCAATGAGAGCCGATTCAGCCCCCCCAGGTGCCCCATGGCATAGGCACTCTGATAGGCGGGGTCGATCACCCCCTTGGCCAGAAAGCCGTTAGGACCTCCGGTGACCTCCCCGAACATCATGGTATTCGAGAGTCCGTCGGTCACGACGGACAGCGGAGCTCCGGGCTGCGTGACGTAATAGTCGATCATGCCCCCCAGGATGGTCGGAGGCACGTAGACATTGGCACTCACGCAATAATCCACGACCCCCGCTCGAAACGTGGCGCCTGACGCAAGCCCAGCGATACTGTAGGACAAGCCGGTGGGAGTCGCGTAGGTCTCGACGACGGCGGTCGGCGATGAGGGGCAATGATAGGTGCCCACGCCCATCTGGCACACCGTGGTGTTGGGGGTCTCAGAAAAGCTGTAGCTACAATTCCAGGCGTTGTAGGCCGCGGTTTGCTCCATGTAAGGGAGCAGATTAATCGACCAGCTTATCAGAATGGCGTAGCCCTTTGAACCAAGCGAGGCGCTTTGCCCGATGGGAAGTCGATTATAAGCATCGACATAATTATGCACGCCGAGCGACATTTGCTTCAGGTTGTTGATGCATTGGGCGCGCCGCGCGGCTTCGCGGGCCGCCTGGACCGCGGGGAGTAACAGGGCGATCAACACCGCGATGATCGCAATCACCACCAGCAGTTCAATCAAGGTAAAGGCGCGGCGGACGTGAGGTCGCGACGGAAACTGAGGCCGTTTCATGGTGAGCCAACTCGATCTTGCCGTGAGGCAGAACCACAGGCCGCCCCGGACCAGAGGGCGTCCAGATCATGACTTTTGCGAATGAACTCATCAAGAAGATTCATGCTATGGTGACAGCAAGGTCACGAGCACGAATGAGGCTTGGCGAGCCGATTGTTGCCAGGTGTTGAGATGCGTCTTCGACTTCAACACCTTTCGGATGAGCTTCAAGGGGTGGCGACGACGCCCGTTTGCCCAGGCTTGAGACGCTTGGGGTCGATCTCGAGGACAAACGGGGGAAGGTCATTCTCTTTGGGTTCAACGCGAACGCGATGCTTCGACTTGACGGGCTCCGCGAACAACCGCGACAGCCTGTCTTCGGGCATGGCCCCCTGATCCGTCGGCCAGAAGAATGTGACCGCGTACTCTCCTTCAACGGCCCCATCCTTGTCGGCGTTGGTGGACAGCACGAACTCCCCCTCGGGGCCGGCGAGAGCCACCGGCCTGGCTGCGTTGCCGGGGATGTTGGGATCGACGTTATTGAATGTCACAACGATCCCCGCCGCGGGCTTGCCGTTGACGGAGACGCGCCCCCGCACGGGGTATTTATTGAGGCCATCGCTTTCGCCGCTCGAACACCCTCCGACAGCCAGGGCGACCAGGCTCAGGGTCATCCCTGTGCATTCCCTCAGTGGCTTGCAAATCTTCATTTTCGCTCGACTCAACAAATTTCAAGGATGAAGGAATCGGCGAATTTTGCCGATCTCGCTTACGATCCGGCCAGAGAACCTCGGCGATCAAGCCGTCAAGACCCTGTGCATCCCGAAGGCGACAGCCGCCGCGGCCAAAGCACTCACGATCAAGACGATCACACCAACCTTCCGCACATTCTTCATCTGCCACCACATGAGCAACCCCGTCATCCCCCAGCCGACCATCGAGACGAACATCGCGTCGACCGAGACCGCCCAGAACCAACGGGCGTTCAGTTCCGAAGGGTATTGGTGAGCCACGTGCAGCCGGAGCAGATACCCGCGCGTCGAAAGAGGATTTCTCGCGGACTCAGGCCGCCCCGAAACCTGCCCCGTTTGCGCGTTGTAGGTCACACGCCAGGTACGCCCTTCCCCCTCCATGAGGAAGGACAAGTCCGGGGCGAGTGTTCTCTCGATCGTCTGCTCCTTGGCTACTCCCAGCTTTTCCAGCGCGCTGGGCAACCCTTTCGTCAACGTTTCCATGGGAGGAGGGTTGAGCCGGACACCCCCTTTGCGAACAAACGGCGCGGGCTTTTCGGTCGACTTGATCTGCGATCGCACCGATCCCTCTCCCTTGGCCAAATCGAGCCGCAGGAGATGCTCCTGTCCTTCCCCCTTCAGCGACGCGAAGAACTCGCGGGCGTATCGGGCCTCTTCCGGGCGGACGAGCCGGTAGGCCACGCTCTTCAAGCTTGAAGGCCCCGGCTTGCTGAGCGCCTCGACCACCCGCTGCGCCAGAATCTCCGGGCGGGGCGCATTCTCCAGCGAGGTGCCCGCCGTCTCCGCGGGCCCGAACGACGTCATCGTCGCATCGGGGAACGCGTCGGGATGATTGAAGAGAAGAGCCGTAACTCCGTAGAGGAAGACCCAGGGGGTCATGAACAACCCCGCATACAAATGGGCCCGGCGGACGATCTTCATGATCCGGTTATAGCGAGCTCGGGCAAGTCCGGATCGCTTGGCCTCTGAGCGGTCCTCCTCGCGCGGCGGGGATAAAACAGTCTCGACGTCTGGCATCGATGGATTCCTCTTCGTTCGGCTCATGAAATCAGCCTGGCGCCGACAGACCGCCGCCCGGGGAGTTCTCGGCAAGACGCTCGGAAGCCCTCAAAGGGCAGGGGGGCCCCTGGGCAACGAGGCAACTCTTCGTGCCTCCGCCGACAAGGTGCGAGAGATCCGACGTCTCAACGTGAGGGGATGTTCATGGCCGCCGTTCGGACGCAAGCCGCCAAGGGGTTGCGCCCCGACACTTGCCTTGCAATGAACGCGACTGGGCGGAGCGGTCACTCGAATCAAGGAGGGGGAGTTGCGCCGATGGAACCAGGACCAGGCAACTCAAGACTTCTTATTGAAACTGAGATTCAGTCTCAACAACAAGAGCCTACCTAGATGCCCGTGGCGACGTCAAGATGCTGGCTGGCGATATTTGCTGGACTCAGAGCGGTTCTTTTCCAGAGGGATGGCGGCGAGGGTCAGCAGAGTCGCCGCCGAGGCAAAGGCCATGTCCCAAATGGTTGATTCGCGGCAGGCCAACGGTTAGCCTTCCCAAGTGTCATTGTGGACTCAACAAGCTTTCCCGAAACTTTGCTAGGATACGTCCCATGGGTGCCGACGCCCGCATTGCCGAGTTGAACCTGGAGTTGCCCCCCGCCCCGAAGCCCGTGGCCACGTACCTGACGGCCGTTCGGCATGGCGACTTGCTTTATGTTTCAGGCCACGGCCCAATCCGCTCCGACGGCACGTTGATCACCGGCCGGCTCGGTGAGAACCTCGACATCGCCGCAGGCCAGGCCGCCGCGAAGCAGACCGGGCTGGCGATCCTCGCGACCCTTCGCAGCCACCTCGGCACGCTCGACAAGGTGGTACGCCTCGTCAAGGTGCTAGGAATGGTTAACAGCACCCCTGACTTCCCCGACCAGCCGAAAGTCATCAACGGCTTCTCCGACCTGATGGTTGAAGTCTTCGGCGAGCCCGGCAAGGGCGCTCGCAGCGCGGTCGGAATGGGAGCCCTTCCCGGTGGGATCGCCGTCGAAATCGAGGCCATCTTCCAGGTCAAAGATTGACGTAACGGCTGTTGATCGCATTCCCCCCCGAGCGATGCGAAGGGGAGGGGCAAAGCCCCTGTAAAGAGCTCGGTTCGGTGGCACGGGTGGTCCACATCAGTGTCGAAAGCCTCGGCCTACCGGGGGCTCCCTGTGCCGCCCAAGACACGTCTATACGATGCGTCTGGCTTAAGGAATGTTCGCCGGGCGTCATTGAGCTGGGGCTTTCTCGCCGAACCTCCCGCAGACAAGAATCCGGCCCTCGCTTCACTCACGGTCGCGAGGGCTCGGTCTCTCCGCAGAAATGAGGTCCCAGGGAGGGCCTGCCTTTGTCGCGCAGCCGCAGACTCGAGGGACTCTCCTGCCTGATCGTGGGCGGAACGAGTGGGATCGGCCTGGCATCAGCCCGCCGGTTCCTCGAAGAAGGCGCGCGAGTGGTGGTTTGCGGCCTTGAGGCCGCGGGAACACAAACCGCCGTTGATCACCTGGCCTCGCAAGGCCAGATCTTTGGTATCACCGCGGACGTCCGCACCGCGGACGCCGTTGCCTCGCTCTTTGAGGAGGCCCTCGGACAACTTGGGGGCCGGTTGGACGTTCTCTTCCACGTCGCCGGGATTAGTGGGCGAAGGTTCGGCGATGGTCCACTCCACGAATGCACCGACCTGGGGTGGGACACGGTCATGGACGCCAACGCAAAAGGGCTCTTCCTGACCAATCGCGCGGCCGTTCGGCAAATGTTGGCTCAGCCTCTGGATGATCACGGTCTGCGAGGCACGGTGCTGAACATGGGATCGGCCCTGGGATGGTCCCCATCACCCGACCTCTTCGGCACCTTGGCTTACACGGCCAGCAAGGGAGCCATCGCCGCGATGACTCGTTCGGCCTCGGCCCGCTACGCTCGAGAACGGATCCGGTTCAACGTGCTTGCTCCCGGGGTTATTGATACCCCCATGGCAGCGAGAGCGAGCGGCGACCCAACCATTCTTTCGTATCTTGCTGGCAAACAACCGATGTCATCAGGCCCTGGCGCCGATATCGACTGCGCCGAGGCGGCCCTCTACCTCTGCGAACCGGCTTCCCGCTTCGTCACCGGCACCGTCTTGATGGTTGATGGCGGCTGGAGCGTCTCGGAAGGCCGGCTTCCCCCTGAGAACCGTGTATGAGCGACGCCTCGGCAGCCAACAACGTCTGCTCACAATACCTGGGTGCCGTACGCGCCGCACTGGACGCCATTGAGGCCACCCAGTTGCCGGCGATCCGCAAGGCGGCGGAACATTTCACGGCCACGATTCTTGCCGGACGGCTCGTTCACGTGTTTGGAACCGGACACTCGCGGATGGCCGTCGAGGAGATGTTCCCCCGGTATGGCTCCTTCCCAGGGTTCCACCCGATCGTCGAGCTCTCGATGACGTACCACAATCCCGTGGTGGGAGCGAACGGACAGCGGCAGGCCATGTTCTTGGAGAACGTCCAGGGGTACGGTCCCGTGCTTTGGCGCAATTTCGCGACCTCACCGGCCGACTGCCTGCTCGCGATATCCACGAGCGGGTGCAACGCGGTGACCATCGACGTCGCGCTCGAGGCCAAGCGGCTCGGCATGTTCGTGGTCGCCCTCACGTCGCTGCCTCACGCAGGCATCTCGCACTCGAAGCATGAGTCGGGCAGCAAGCTCTCCGAAGTGGCCGACCTGGTGCTGGACCAGCAGGCTCCGGCGGGAGACTCCGCGGTTTGGATTCGGGGGCTTGAGACTCCCGTGGCTCCTCTTTCGAGCGTCACGGGGTGCGCGGTGATCAACATGGTCAAGGCCGAGGTCGCCAGCCGTCTGACCGAGGCCGGCTCTCCTCCCCACGTCTTGACCGCCGCATGCCACCTGGGGACGGATCGTGCCCGCGAGCTCTTCGAGACGACCTATGATGACTATCGCCGCCGCGTCGGCATCCTCTACCAGTAATCGTCTTCGACCGAGCCGACTTGATCACTAGCCAAGGTGTGGAGACAAGGCTATGCTCGAGATTCGAAGAGAGGCCCACCAGGCAGACATTTTAGAAAGGCCGCGCCGTGCCCGGACGCGTGTACATCACTCAGCCGATCCCCGAACCGGGACCGAGCTTGGTGGGAGAAGTCGCCGACCTTGTCACACAGAATCTTGAAGATCGTATCCTTTCCGTGGAAGAACTCCGCGCCAAGGTCGCGGGTTGCGATGCGGTTCTCTGCCTCTTGACGGACCGGATCGATGCCTCGGTTCTCGAGGCCGCCAAGGGTTGCCGTGTCTTTGCGAACATGGCCGTCGGCTATAATAACGTCGATGTCGCCGCCGCGAGCCGGCTCGGGATTCTCGTGACCAACACGCCTGGTGTTCTGACCGAAGCCACGGCCGACCTGGCCTGGACCCTGATTCTTGGTGTGGCAAGACGAGCCGCCGAAGGGGATCAGGAGATGAGGGCGGGACGGTTCCCAGGTTGGGGTCCTCTTTACATGTTGGGCGGCGACGTGACCGGGAGCACGTTGGGACTCATCGGGCCGGGGCGCATCGCCACGGCTGTCGCTGAGCGAGCGCGAGGATTTCGGATGCCTCTGCTCTACCACGGCCGACGCCCCAGCCCCGAGCTTGACGCTCTGGGGGCGCGACAGGTTTCCCTCGACGAATTACTCACGTCCAGCGACTTCGTGAGCCTCCACGTCCCTCTCACCCCCGAAACACGTCACCTGATTGATGCCCGGGCCCTCGCCAAGATGAAGCCGACGGCCTACCTGATCAACACGGCTCGAGGGCCGGTGGTTGACGAGGCGGCACTCGTCGAGGCCCTCAAAGCCGGCCGAATTGCCGGAGCAGGGCTCGACGTTTACGAAGATGAGCCGAAAATGGTGAAGGGGCTTGCGGATTGCCCCAACACCATGTTGTTGCCCCATCTCGGCAGCGCCACTCATGCGACCCGCGCAGCCATGTCGCGGATCGCTGGCGAGAACCTGGTCGCCGTCCTTCAAGGGAAGCGGCCCCCCAACCTCGTCAATCCTGAGGTCTGGTCGAGCGTGGGTTCGGCAGGTCCGGCTTGAGTATCCGGCATCGGTTCGCCGATCATGGTTTGAGATGACTTTTTTGCAGTCGGTCCGAGGCGAGATGGCATGGGCGTGCTCAAGTTTCAACTGACTTCGCCCGCGCCGGCGACTCGAGCTACGGAACTGCGCAAAGCGTACGTGACGGGACTCGACCGCACTCCGAGCCGCTTGAGCACGGAGGTGCGCAATGGCATCCTCACCTGCCATCGCGACAGCAATGAGAGCGGCCGGCTGTTTGTCCCTTGGGCCGTGGAGGGTTTCGGTATCCCCATCGTGGGAACCGCAACGCTGGCCGAGCGCCCCGAGTTGTACAACTTGGCCGTCGAATTGGCGCGGGGCAAGCTGAACGAAGTCCGCAACCAGCAGGCCGACTGGCAACAGATGGGGCTCAGGACTCCCCCCGAGCTCGCCGCCACCCTCACCAAGGCGCATCGTGCCTTCGTCAAAGCGGCGACCTCGAGAAGCGACCTCGCCGCCTCATACGTTGCGGCCCAAACCTGCCTCTCTCTGGTCTGGGAAGCGGGCAATCTCCTGGTGGACACCTACACCAGCCAGGTCTTGCACACGCGCCTGGCCGGGTCTAACAAGCTTCCCACCTGGCTGGGCTGCACGCTCGACGGTGACCCGAAACACGCTCCTTGGGCTTCCGAGCTCGCAGGCACCTTCAACTCGGCCCAGGCGCGCTGCACCTGGAAGACCCTGGCGCCGACGGAAGGGCAATATCGCTGGGATGAGCTCGACGCCCAGCTTGCCTGGTGCAAGCGGCAACGGGTCGCGCCTCAGGCCGGTCCGCTTCTGGAGTTCCACCCGAGCGCGGTCCCCGACTGGATCTGGCTCTGGGAAGGGGATTTCGACACCATCCTCGGCCTGGTCGTCGACCTCGTTCGCCAGGCGGTAACCCGCTACCGAGGCAAGGTTCCCCTGTGGCACCTGGTCCATCGCCCGGCCTGCAATGAGTTCCTCGGGCTCTCCGAAGAGGAGCAGATCCGGCTCACCGCTCGTGCGATGCAGGTCGCCCGTCAGGCGGACCCATCCGCCCAGTTCACCATTGGCGTCGAGCGTCCCTGGGCCGAATGGATGGGTTCGAGTCCCTTCCAGCTCGGACCGCTTCATCTGGCCGATTACCTGGTGCGCGCGGATATCGGCGTGGCCGGCATCATGCTCGAGATCGCGCCCGGTTACTCCGCCCCAGGCAGTCACATTCGGGACCTATTTGATTTCTCCAAGCTCCTCGACCTCTACGCTCTCTTGAATCTTCCCCTCTACATCACGATGGCGCTCCCTTCGGGGTCTGGTCCGGATCCCAAGGCCGATCCGAATATCCGGGTTGAGACAGCGCAGTGGCCAAGCCCCCCCGACGAGATGAGCCAGGCCCATTGGGCATCGAAGTGGGTAGCCCTCGCCGTCGCCAAGCCATTCGTGCGCTCCGTGACCTGGTCCCAGGCGAGCGACAGCACGCCTCACCTCTACCCGCACGCCGGCCTCTATCGTCCCAACAACACCCCCAAGCCAATCGTCCCCTGGCTCAAGTCGTTCCGCCGCGAGCTCATCGCATAAATTAGGACGTCATTCGTTAACATCCTAATCTTGGGGATTCCCGCGAACGGATCAGCGAGCAGGGTGTCCACGCGGGTCCTTGATTCTCGACCGACTTGATGGCCGTAGTCGGTCACGGCCATTGTGGTCACGATCGAAAGTGGCATCAGCGGGGGTAGCCACCAACCTCGGCGTGGAAATGGTAATGTTGTGGTAGTGGGTTCTCGAAATGGCAAAGCGGAGCCGGTAGATGCCGGGGAAGTCGATGCCTATTCTTGAGGTAATCCGCGCCGGGGATCTGGAAGGGCTACTCAACCTGATCGTCGCCGGCGCCGACCTCCGAGAGGAGGACGAAGATGGTTGCTTCACCGCGCTCGGCGAAGCGGCCTACCACGGTCGCGTCGAGATGGTCCGCTTGCTGCTCGGGGCCGGCGTCTCTCCCGACGACTCGGCTCATGAGTGCGCCCTCGGTGCCGCCGCCCTGGGAGGACAGGTCGAAACGGCTCGACTGCTGATTGAGTCGGGTGCATCGCTCGAAGGCGCAGGCGAGAGCGGCCTCACTCCGCTCATGAACGCCGCGAGAGTCGGTCACCTCGAGGCCGTCCGTTACCTCGTCGGGGTGGGGGCGGATTTCGAGCAGCGCTATCAAGAGTCGCGCTGGCCCCCGAGCCGAAGTGCCCTGGACTTCGCCGTCGAATGCGGTCATGTCGAAGTCGCCATGTACCTCCTGGAACGGGGGGCGCGATTCGAGGGCGAGGACTATCAGGACGAGAACGGCCGGATGCTGAAGTCTCCTGCCGACCTGGTCGAGCTTGCGAGACGCAACAGGCAACGGCAGGCGTCTCAGGCGGACCAGGCAGGGGTACGGCTTGAGGATGAGGTTGGGTAATGCAGGGCGGCCCGAGACCGGGTACATCCATGCCAGGCTACGCGGACCGACTGGCATCGAGATCGTCGAGTTCCACAACAAGAAGGTCGGAGAGGGATATCGTTGATGCCCCACCCCATCCCCCCTCTACACGACGATCGACGACGGGATCGCGCATGAAGCGATTCCCTGTCCAGTCGACTCCCCGATAGAGTTTCATGCGGCCGTCGCGGAGATCGTCACGGCACTTGGAGGTTCCGTGGAGTTGCTCGGTCTCCGAGAAGCGCTCCACTGCGGCGATGATCTGCTCTCCTTCCGCAATCGGCCCTTCGAGCGCTTGGTGGAGGCACATGGTTATCGCGCCATCGCCATCGAGAGTAGTTTTCCGCGGGCCCACGCCGTGAATGAGTTTGAGGCGGGCCGCGGCCCGGCATCTAATGAGGCCATCCAGGACACCGGATTCAGTCACGGCTTTGACTCGACCTCATCACGAACGCTGGCACCCGAAGAGGTCTCAGGGCGCCGCTCAACGCCCAACAGGGAGGCTCAAGAAGGGCGCGGCCGGCTGCATGCGAGCGAAGTCGAGCCGGCTGATGCCGAGCACCAGGGCCAGGGTCGATTTGCTCACCTGGTCGCGGTCGTCGACGTAGTACCAATAGCCGCGATGCTTCACGGCAACATATGCGAACTCGGGAGGCTTGTGTCCCGCACAGGCATGAACCGTGAACAATCCGTCGGTCACGATCCGGCTGTCGAAGAGCGTTCCGTCCGGGTTAACCGGCGCGATCGCAACCCCCTCGGCCAGGTGCTCGGGGGGAACTTCCACGCCGTTAGCGAGGTAGAACCACACCTGAGCCGTTGATCGCGTGGCGAGTTTCAGGTCGGTGCGCTGAGGCCCGGGGAAAAGAAGCGGGTCGGGCACAATCCCCGGCGCCACGACAATCTCGTAGCGACTCAAACGGGGCTGCAAGTGAAGCAGCGTTGCCACTTCCTCCAAGGCGGGATGGCCGATGGCTGCGGGAACGATGTCAACGACAAGTCGACGCTCCTTCCGAACCAACGTCCACGAGCTCGCATCCCGGACATGTCGATACTCAAGGCCATTCTTGACCGCCTCGACCATAGCAGAGGCACTCACCGACGATGCCGGCAGAGGGTCTCCGACTTCGGTGATTTTCTCTTCGGGATGAATGGTGCCAAGTTTTTGCTCTCGCACAAGTTGTAGCAAATCCGCCATACGCCGGAACCGCGCGAAGTCTGGGACTTCGCGTTGTGGCGGTCCGCTCGCCACCGTGGCGTTCGGCACCCCGTTGATCCGCTCGACCCAGAGCCGCGTCACGGTCGCAACCGGCCAGCTCGTCTGGAAAAGGAAAACCAAGGTTTCGGTGGATATCGGCGTGAGGAACCTCTGGACCGCTTCGCCGTTAGCAGCGGGAATCAGGGTGATGGTTGGCCGATTCGCGCCGCTGACGGTCACGTCTGGCAAGACGCGAGAGAAGGGATGAAAGACATTCCCGGCCGGGTTCGGTGTGCTGAAAAACGGCCGAGCCTCGGCGCCGCCATCGAGCTCGTACTGAGCGGCGATCGACGAGACGTTCAGCTCCAGGGGAGACTCGTTATACCGCATGCGGACGATGTTGAGCAGAAACTGCTCCTCATCAACCCGCCGAACAGCCTCGTTGTATCGCCCGTGAGTTTTCTCGAGGATCCTGGGGCCGAACGCGCAGCCCCCCGCGGCGAGCCCGAGGGAGAGCCCGCAGGAGACAGCAACGAACTCCAGAAGCCGCCGTGGACATCCTGCCACGTGCGCATTCCTTTAAAAGCGTCGCGGAGTTCATCATCCTGACGAGCTCACCTTTCTCGACGCGCATCATCTGCACGAAATCCTCAAAGCTGTCAAGACCGAGAGGGTCATCTCCATGTCACCGAGCACACATCCACTCGTCGCGAAGCTTCGTTCCCGCTCCTCTCGACGAGGTTACGGTAAGCCGCACCGTTCAGGCAGCGACGAGAAATACCCACAGGCTCAATGCAGGGTCACCCTCACTCTCGATCCATCTCACAAATAATTCCCATGCTTTCACTCGATCACGACCGGGGATCTCCCCGGTCGTAACCGAATCGACCGGCTACTGCGGCTCGACATGGCTGCCAGGGTGGACCCCACTGGCCGAGTCGTTCGTCGGTATTCTGGCACCACGACCGTCCAGGGCCTCCGCACCATGGCCTGACTCAAGGGCGGGCTCGGTCTCCTCGTCGTCTCCTCGGAAACGGCCGAAGTACTCGATGACCTGTTCGCCGAGCACGTAATAGATGGGAATGACAAAGCGCCCCAGGACCGTGCTGACCGCGATTCCGAAGGCAATGACGATACCCAGCGAATTGCGGCTGTATGCCCCGGCGCCGGTGGCTCGGGCCATGGGCAAGACCCCCATGACGAACGCGAATGACGTCATCAAGATCGGCCGCAATCGCTGGCGCGAGGCTTCCTTGGCCGAGTCGATGATACTCATCCCGCGCTTCTCACGAAGCTCCACACCGAACTCGACGATCAAGATGGCGTTCTTCGTCTCGAGACCGATGAGCATCACGAGACCGATCTGGCCGAAAACGTCGAGCGGCATGTTGTAAAGCCAGAGTCCCACGATGGCGCCGAACATGGCCAGGGGCACCGTCAGAATGATGACCATTGGGCGGACCCAACTCTCATAGAGAGCCGCCATGAACAAGAAGACGCAGATGATCGACAAGGCAAAGATCGAAGTCGCCTGATTGCCCGTCTTTTGTTCCTGGAAGGTGGTACCCGTCCACTCGAAGCCGAACCCGTCCGGCAGCACCTTCGCGGCCACCTGTTCCATGGCCTCGAGCGCCTGCCCCGAGCTATAGCCGGCGGCGGGTCCTCCGTTGATCTTGGCCGAAGCGTACAGATTGTAATGCGGCACGTCGATCGGCCCGAGTGCGTAGCGAACCTCACCAAGAGAGCTCAGCGGCACCCGATTACCCTGTCGATTCAGCACGTAAAGATTCAAAATATCATCAGGCTTGGTGCGAACGCCCCCTTCCGCCTGAAGCATGACCTTCCAGACCTTGCCGTAAAGATCGAAGTCGTTGATGTAAAACGACCCGAGATTGGTCTGAAGCGTCGCGAAGACGTCGGAGACCGGCACGTCGAGCCGACGCGCTTTCGTGCGATCGAGATCGAACTTGAGTTGAGGAACTCGCGCAGTGAATGTGCTGAAAACGCCTGCCAACTGAGGACGCTTGCGGGCCTCGTTCTGGAACTGGTCGACCACGCGCTGGAGCGCTTCAACCCCCTTGCCCGAGCGGTCCTCGATCATGAGTTCAAAGCCGCCGGTTTGGCTAAGACCTCGAATCGGAGGGGGAGGAATCACCAGCACCATCGCGTTTCGAATTTGCGACGCCAGCACTTTCTGGAGCTTGTTGACCATGCCCTGGGCCCGCAGCTCGGGCGTTCGCCGCTTCGCCCATTCCTGCAAGGTGACGAAGACCACCGCGCTGTTGCTCTGGTTGGTCGAGTTGATCACATTCAAGCCGTCGAGCGTAACCAGGTGCTCGACCCCCGCCTCTTTCTGGCAAAGCTCTTGAACCCGTTTGACAACGCGCGCGGTGCTCTCTCGGCTCGTGCCGTCCGGCGTCTGGATCGCGACGATGACATACCCTTGGTCTTCGGTCGGGATGAACGCCTTGGGACGGCCGATGATCATCCAACCCGTAAGCACGAGCAGACCGATCGACGGTATGACGATGGTCCACCAGTGATGGGCCGTGAAATCGAGAAAAGAGTCGTAGGAGTTCTCAATCCAGCGCAGACCTGCATTGAACCAGCGAAACAGGAAAAACTTCGGCTCTCCGTGTTTGGCCTTCAAGAACAGGCGGGCCATCGCCGGCGTAAACGTCAGCGAATTGAACGCGGAGAACACGAAGGAGAAGACGATGGTGAGTGCAAATTGGTTATAGAGCCGTCCGGTCATGCCCGGAATGAACGCAACCGGCACGAACACGGCCGCCAGAACAAGGGTGATCGTGACAATCGGCGTGGTGATCTCGGCCATGGCCGCCTTCGCCGCCGCGAGCGGGCGCATACCTCGCTCGAGGAACTTATCCACGTTCTCCACCACGATGATCGCGTCATCGACCACCAGGCCAATTGCTAAAACCAGGCCGCAAAGCGTCAGTGAGTTGAGAGAGAAACCCACCGCGGCCATCGCCGCGAAGGTGGCGATCAACGAGACCGGAATCGCCAGCATCGGGATGATCGTCGCGCGGATGCCTTGCAAAAAGATGAACACCACGATCATGACCAAGGCGAAGGCCTCAATCAGCGTGTGCTCGACCTCATCAATGTTCTCGCGAACATACTCGGTGGTATTGTAGGCGATTTTGTAGTCGAGACCTTCGGGGAAGCTCTTCTTGAGTCGATCCATCTCCTTACGGACCTGCCCGACGATCGCCAGCGCATTCGCATCGGCATATTGGTAAACCGGCATAGCGCCGGCCGGCTTGCCGTCGAGATAGCCCGCGGTCTCGTAATTCTCGGAAGAGAGTTCCACACGGGCCACGTCCCTAAGGCGGACGATCGATCCGTCATCGTTACGGCGAACAATGATCTCTTCGAACTCGGCCGCCTTCTCGAGCCGCCCCTTAACCGTGATCGGGTACTCGAAGTCCTGTCCGGGAGGAACCGGCTGTCCACCCACCTTACCGGCCGCGGCCTGGACGTTCTCTTGCTGGACCGCCTGGATCACTTCCGTCGGCGCAATCCGCATGTTGGCCAGCCGATCCGGATCGATCCATATCCGCATCGCATACTTACGTCCGAAAACGTTGACGTCGCTGACCCCTTGAATTCGCTTCAAGACGTCCGCCACGTAAATCTGACCATAGTTGTCGAGGTACGTCGCGTCAAACCGGCCGTCCGGGGAGATCAGGTTGACGACGCAGACCATGTCGGTCGACGTCTTCTTGATCGTCACCCCATACTGTTTGACCTCGGGGGGCAACTGGGGCTGCGCGGTCTGGACCTTGTTCTGAATGTCGACCGCCGCCAGGTCTTGCGAAAACCCGACGTCGAAGGTCGCCACGATGCTGGACACACCATTGCTGGTGCTGTCGGAGCTGTAGTAGATCATCCCCTTGGTGCCGTTGATCTGTTGCTCAATGGGCGTGGTCACGGTTCGTGCCACGCTCAACGCGTCGGCGCCGGTGTAGGTGGTGGTCACCTGCACCTGGGGAGGAGCGATCTGCGGATACTGCGCGATCGGCAGGATGAGCGCGCAAATGCCGCCGATGAGCAGCATCAGCAGCGCCAGGACCGTGGCGAAGATCGGCCGGCGGATGAAGAAATTGACCATGAGGGGATCGCGCTCGCTGAGGTTGAAAGGCTCCAGGTCGAGGTTCGGCTCTCGGCCGACGTCTATTTCGGAGGAGTGTCGCCACGAGGGGTCTGGCGTTCGGTCCGCTCAGCTTCGTTCACGGCGGATCTCGGACCTCCCGGCTGCAAAGGCGGAGCGCTGGCCGGTTCCGTTTTCCCGGCGCTTGCTGCTTTGTCCTGCGCAGTTGGCGGCACGCGCGACGTCTTGGACTCATCACGCACCGGCCTGGGGAGAACCGCTTGCTCGGTCTTCACCGGGATGCCAGGTCGGATGGTTTGCAACCCCTCAACGATGACGGGCACGCCTGCGTCGAGTCCTCGCACAATCACGCGCAGCCCTTCGTAGGTCTGCGCCGCGTCGACGCGTTGAATGGCCACCTTCCCCTCTTTGTCCACGATGTAGACAACCGGGCCGATGTCCGTTTCCATCACCGCCGGCGCAGGCACGACCACGGCATTATCGAGCCGGTCGACAATCATCCGCAGCTTGACGTACTCACCCGGCAGCAGGCTCCCGCTAGGATTCGGCACGGTGGCCTTGGCGAGGAACGTCGACGTGGTCTCGTCGATTCGGTTATCGATGAAGTAGCATCGTCCTTCAAACGGATGCTCTTGCTCCCCCTCGATTCCAGGGCGAATCACCCGTACGGGGAGCCCCTTTCCAATCAAGTCAGTGGCCCTGTCGAGATAGCGCGAGCTCACCCGGATGTCGATCCCCATGGGGTCGAGTTGCTGAATGGTCGCGAGTTCCGAGAAGCTTCCACCCCCTCCGCTCGACTCTGGTCCCACCAGGTTGCCAACCTTAACTTTGGCCTCGCCAATCCGCCCGTCGATCGGGGCGATCATCCGGCAATACCCCAGGTCGAGTTCCGCATTCAAGACGGCCGCCTTGGCGGCGTCGAGCTGGGCCTTGGCGCTCAGGTTGCCAACCTCGTAGTCGGCCTTGGCTTGCTCCAGGTTGGCGCGGTCCGCGTCCACCTGGGCCTCGAGCTTCTTGCGCTCGGCCTCGGCTTTATCCAGATCTTCACGCGTCCCCGCGTTGCGGACCAACAAAGCTCGGCTCCGACGCTCTTCAACCTGGTTCAGGAACAGTTGCGCCTGGTTGAGAGCAAGCTGCGCCGAGCTGACTTCGCGTCCCTTGGACTGCTCCGCCTTTTTCACCGACGCCTCGGCCTCCGCCTGTTTGGCCTGAGCCGACTTCAGCGCAATCTTGTAAGGCTCTTCATCGATAACGAGCAGAAGCTGCCCCTTCTTAACGAGGGAGCCTTCCGCGAAGTGGCGCTCGGTGAGAAACCCGCGAACACGCGCCCGGACGGTGACATCTTCAAGGGCCCGCGTCGTCCCGTTCGGCGTGGCCAGAATGGGAACCGTCTTTCGAATCGATTCGACAACCCCGACAGTCGGTGGAGGGGGGGCCGCCTCCGCCGGAGGTTTATCGCACCCAGCAATGGCAAGCGTGACACCGGCGGAAACCAGGCACACAACCAGGTTTCCCAAGGCGCGACCTGCTCGAAAATATGTCCAATTCATGGGCTAACGCCACCCTGTGGAAATCCGTCCGCGTCGTGCAATCCGGGCGAGGAACCTGCGTTGGCTACCCGCTCTCTATCATGATCGCAAGACCACGTTCATACCGAGTTGAAATACGGCTGTCGTCGTGAAATGAGGACCGCCTTGCTGGCGATCGTCGCAATCTGCCCCACGAACCTACTCCGCAACCACAGTAATCTCAAGCCTTGGTGCCAAACTCCCGACATTCCGTCCTCAAGCGTCCATCCGAGGCGACGGTGAGACCATTCCCTGCCAGAGGGATCCCTCACCGGATTATCCCTCGGATTTCCCTCGGAACGGAGGCGTCACCGAAAAGCCCATGCTCTGACAACCGCCGATGTTCTCCCTCCGAACCCCTCCAGCCCTGACGTGCGGCGACGGACCCTCTCCTCAGCCGAGGGGAGCCAGCGCATCGGGGAACGCCACGTTTAGCGAGACGTCTTCCACCCCGGGGTTCCCGAACGCGACCGTCGGATCGCGGCGATCTCTGCGCCCGCCAATCTGACGAATCGTCGTTTTTCGACTATACGTCCACGATGATCCCGAGGAAAGCCCAAACCCGAAGTCCGCCATGAACTCGCATCGGTGTGATCCATCCGGCGAACGACAGGAAGATTTCCCAGCCAGACACTAACCAGGTTTCCAGGGCGCCGCGTTTTTCTGAGTCTTCGCTCCTGGAGAAACTCCCTGTCGATCGATCTTCAAACACTCTCTTTTTTCCGCGCAACGCCTACGATCTTAGCGATTTTATTACATACAATATAATGTTTTCGCATAAGATAACGTTAGAGGCTATTCCGCGCGATCAAAGCCTTTGATGGAAACAGAGCAGAGAACGCGTAAGAAGCTCTAGCTTCCCAAATTCCACATTCATCCAATTCCTATCTTTTATAGTGCATTATATATTTTATATATGATATAATCACTCGAGAGAAGTCGAAAACAGGCAAATTGAGGATTACAAGGAACGGCGTCCACGCGATGCCTGGAGCGACCTGGCGGCAAGGAATTCGCCACGTCTCAGGCTAGAAAGTTTGGGACCTCGTTCCACTGAGGCCGCGGTATCAGACACGCCGAAGTCCAAATACGGCGCGCCGTTCGGTGAGCGGTTTGGGGTCTATCGAGTCGACGAGCGTGCCGCGAACCCACGCGGCGGAACCTACTTTCGGTATATGCCGGCGTCGATGCATCGGACCGGATACCATGTCCTACGGCTTCGTCAAGCAGCCGATTCTCGAAGGTACACCGTTCGGCGCGGCTAATAACACAACCTTTCATCTCGTTGATGATTGGTATTGGTCTCACGCCTCGAACGACTGATACTGACCGGACCTCACCTCTCGCGACAGCGCACACTGTAGCGCCATCAGATTTTTGCATTCAGCAAAGCGGTCCACCGAGCTTTCTCCTGCCGAAGGTGGGCGTCAACTTGATCGATCGAGCCTTCCCTATCAGATTGTCCATGCTAGTTCGTGTCGAATGAAGAGGCCATTTAGCCCCGAGTGAGAACTTCCGCAGGTAAATAGCCGACCAGAACAATGGTCGACCAAATCGCTTTTCTCACATTTATCGATCGCTCGGTGAGAAATGCCAGTAGCGGCAAGAGGGCCGTGGTCAACTGAACCAATGGAGCCAGGCGTGAACTACCTCGCCCTCGCGAACGACAGCAAGTCCCCCGCATGAGCCGAAGCCCTCGCCTTCTCGCCACACCCATAACTCATCGCCTTGCCGTAGCCGTCCTTCTACTGAGCCCCGACACTGCTCCCAGAATTCCCGGAGCGCGGAGTGCTTCGATGAGGCTTTCGACGTACTCCGGGGACGGAAGTAGTCATCCAAGGCCGTCGGATGTCGCAACATCGAGGCATCTACCGCGCCCCCATACTCCACCTCCCAAGGCGCCACATGCGACTTGGACCGCCCGTGTTCTGCTCGCCAAGCTGCCAGCTCGGCTGGCGAGCCCGCTAACTCCAGACAGGCCTCCTTGGCGTCAAGATAACTAAGGCCGAAGACACCTCGAATGATCCGAAGGGCATCCTTGCGTCCATCGGCGACCGCCCGCCGAAAGACCTCTTGGAGATTAGCGCCTTCGGAGCGCATCTGCTGGTATTCGGCATCAGGGTCTGTCATAAGGCAATCCTGGGTTAACGCTCGCTTGCCAACACCCACTAACAATTATTATAATTCATTATTATTTTACTAGTCTAATCAAAAATAAATCCCAATCACTCAATATGGCTGCGCAAGAATTGCAAAAAATGCTAGCTTCTCGCACGTGCGGAAATGGTCTCATTCTGGCCGGGACAGCCCTGATGGTTCTTGCCGGTGCCATCGTTTTCGTCCGGCTTCATGGTCAGCGGTCCAAGCCACGGCCGGCACGGCGCCGAGGGTGAGACCAAGTGCCGCCACGAATTTTTAGCGGAAATTTTCGCCACCCGTCGAGGTACTCCATTTTGCAGAAGTCCACGTTGATCCCGTTTTTCCGGTCGGGGTTGATAGTGGCCCTGTCCTGGACCAAAATACTCAGAACCCGTACGAGCAGATAGACACAACGCTGAACGGCCACGCAAGAGTGCCGAATGCTCAAACACAGCTCTTTCCGGCATTGAACAATCGCCCTGACTTCGTTTTCGCAGGCAGGGCCACCAAGCTAAATGATGGGCGTCATCTTCATACCTGGTTAGGATTTGGCATCGCCTTCGGCAGGGCGGACGATGAGCCGAGTTCCGTCCTTATAGGATCGTTCATTGAACCGTTCCCAAAGATTGGACAAGCTTCTGCGAGCTTTGCAAAGACAGCTCAGCAGGTCAAATCGTCCAAGTGAGGGGACGAGGTCAGGCACTAGGAGAGCGACGATGCGGACGAAGAGCTTACGGATAATGCCTTTTATGCTTGCATGCCTTTTGTCTTGGGTTCCCCCCATGAAAGGGGAGGAGCCCAAGAATGCCCCCACCGAATCAGGAGCCGCCAAGCCTGCGGGCGCGGATGGCCGGGTCAAGCAAGAGGTCGAACGCCTGGTTCAGCAGATCAAGAAGCATCCGTTGAAGCCCTCCAAAGCGAAGGAAGGGCGTGTTTTGTATGTGATGGACATCGAGACTGGAGCGGCCACGCTCTTCGCGGATGAGCCGGCGGAAGGGTTGGTCTATCTCGGATCCCCCGAGTGGTCGCAAGACGGTTCCCAGGTCCTTTATGACGCCGCTCCAGCCCCGGGCAACCTCTTCCATCTCGCACGCATCGAGTCGGTAATCGCTGGGGACGAAGAAGTGGAAGTCACGGATGTCGGGCCCGGCAATTGTCCATGCCTGACACCGGACAGCGACCGGATCATTTTTCTCCTGAATCCAGGGGCTGTTCCCGGCGCGGACGCGGGAACCTGGATCATGCAAGCGACGGGGGAACACCGGCGCTCGCTTTGCGAGTTCGGACGGCCCAAACTCTCTCCGGATGGAAATCACCTCCTTCTCGTCGGCTTCGGCGACCCCACGAACTTGGCCATCATCGACATCAAGACCGCGAAATTGAACCGCCTCACTCTACCGAATGAGCACATCTACACGAACCCATCATGGGTTGACAACAATACCCTCGTGGCCGGAATTGGCGACGATGTCGCCAACGCCATTGCTCTCCTTGACGTCTCCAAGCCCGAGGAGTTCTCCGTCAAGGAAGTTCTTTGGAAGAAGACTCCAACGCTTGACCTGATCCCGGTCTACCCCATCTACTCGCCGCAAAAGCGGCGCTATCTTTTCATTGGTCGCGAGCGCAAGGGGGAATCAGAAGGGGCCTTGTATTCTCTGGAACCCGGCGGAAAGGCCTCCCCCAAGAAGTATGTACGCTCGGGTTATGGGCACGCTCTCTCCGACCCCATAGTCTCACCAGACGGCCGCTACATTCTCTTCAGCAGCGAGCGCGTTGTTCCCCAGAAATGAGATTCCTGGACGATCCACATCCTCCGGCCAGTAATGGACAACCCACCACCCAATGCACCCTGTGAGTAGAGCTCACGAAATACCCCGGGTCATCTTGCCTCCAAGCAGTCTTGCGCCAATGATCGACTAAGAGATCACGGAATGAACAAGAGGATGGAAAGTCGGAGGTCGACATCCATTCTCTTGGGGTCATGCTTGTGGCGGCGCCTTGCTTGCACAGAGAGCAGGGGGGTCGCCACTCCGTAGCGGCATCTCGCGGAAATCACGACGATGTTTGCTCAATGCCTTATCGCGCTTTCGATGCTGTATGTGGGATCCGGGGAGACCTCGCCGGAAAAGCCGGCGCCCGAGGTCTTGAAGGAATATGAGGCCGCCAAGAGCCAACCCAGGCGAGACTCGACCTCTGAGGTCAAGCTCGCGCTTTGGTGTGAGTCACACGGGCTAACAGCCGAAAAGGTCAGGCACCTGGCCATGGCTGTTGTGTTAAACCCGCGCGACCTCACAGCGCGCGGGCTTCTCGGGTTGGTGGCCTACCACGGCAAATGGCAGCGTCCCGATGCCATCACCGACTCGCTCAAGAATGACGCGACCATGGCCGCGACTCTTGCGGAATACAACGCACGCCGGGCTTCGCTCAAGAACGATGCGAACGCTCACTGGCGGATAGCCCTCTGGTGCGAGGAGAAAGGGCTCAAGCCCGAGGCAATGGCTCACCTGACCACGGTGATCCGGCTCGACCCCGGGCGGCCGGCTGCTTGGAAACGGCTTGGCTTCAAGCAGCACGGCGGGCGCTGGACGACCGACGAGCACCTCGCCGCGGAGAGGAAAGAGCGAGAAACACAAAGGCAGGCGGAAAAACACTGGCGGCCGCTCTTGATCAAGTGGCGAGACTCTCTTAGCCACCCAAAACAGCGGGCCGACGCCGAGCAAAAGCTCGCCGGGGTCGACGATCCCCGTGCGGTTCCGGTGGTCTGGGCGGTCTTCTTCAAGGGAAACACCCAGGAGCAACTGACCGGCGTTCAACTGCTGGGACAGATCGACGCTCCCGGTTCATCGCGAGCTCTGGCCATGCTGGCGATTTCGGCAGAGGCCGGCGTGGTTCGTCAGCGAGCCATCGAAACCCTCAAGCGGCGCGACCCCCGCGACTATGCTGGTATTCTGCTCAGCATGCTCAACGAGCCGATCAAATACGAGATCCGCAAGGTCAACGGCCCCGGATCGACCGGCACTCTATTCGTCGCGGGCAAAGAGTTCAACGTGCAACGCCGTTACACCGCAGCCCAGATGCCCACCGTCGGGATGCTGCCCGGAGACAGCCTCATCTATGACAATAACGGCCTCCCGGCCATCTTGCGTCCGACTGGCCACTTTCAAATGCGCTTGGATCAGCAAGCATTGTTTCAACAGCTAGATGCCATGAGCTCGCTGGGCCAGTCATTCCTCAATAGTTCGGTCGGTCATGGCGATCATACGGCCGGGCGTCTCCTGGGGAACATCTTGACCCAGGAAGCGAGCTCGGAAAAGAAGAATCTGACGAACATGCTCAATCGAGCCCTCCCCGGATCTCGGCTCGAGCAAGACATGCAAGCGAACACGATGATTCCGGTCGGCGAGATGATGCTCGCAGCCCAGAAGTCGGCCGCCCTGGCTCAACAGCAGCTCGATGCGGATGTGCAAAGTCTTGACGCCCAAAATCAGGACATCAACCAGCGAAACACTCGTGTTCTGAGCGTTCTGGTCCCCCTCACGGGTCAGGACTTTGGAACTGATCGCAACGCCTGGGCGTCGTGGTTCACCGACCTCATGGGCTATGCCGCTCCATCGACTTCCGAAACTCCGACCCCCACCTATGTGGAAGACGTGCCGATCGTAGCCGTCCCCGCCCCCTTGCCGTCGTTCGCGGTCGTGCCCGGCGCGATCAGGGCTGTCCATTCCTGCTTCGCCAGGGGGACGATGGTTCGTACCTTGACCGGCCCACTCCCCATCGAGAAGATCCGCGTGGGAGATCGTGCCCTGGTCCAAGATTCGTCGACGGGGGCTCTCGACTACGAGCCGGTCGTGGCCGTCTTCCACAATCCCCCCAACCGAACCTACAAGCTAACCCTTGACGGAGAGTCTGTCGTCGCAACGGGCATCCACCGTTTCTGGAAAGCCGGGCAGGGATGGACCATGGTGCGCGACCTCAACCCTGGCGACGTTGTCCGTACGCTCGACGGCACGGCCCGGGTTGAGTCGGTCGTCGAAGCTGAAGCTCAGCCAGTCTTCAACCTCGAAGTCGCCTCGGGACAGAGCTTCTTCGTGGGCTCGCGTGGAATGCTCGTGCATGACAACAGCCCCGTTGAACCGGTGCTTCATCCCTTCGACGCCCCTTCAGCCCTGAAAACGCAAGCGCCGCCCCCTCGCTGATGACCTGGTTGGTGTTACGGATCGGCGCCACGGATTTTCCCCCTGGAGATCGCCAGCCTCGCCTCCCCCCCCGAGGCTGGCTCTTCCACTTCCCTGCGAACGGTTGGCCTCCTGCAGACATCGTCCGAGGTCTTCATGAGCCGCTCCAGCTTATCAGCGCTTGCTTTCATGCTCGCCCAGGTGCCGATTGGTCTTGCGCTCGCGGCACTTCGCTCTCTCCAGGCGGGACAGACGTCGTATTTTCTTTACTACCAGATCCTCTACACCTTGATCGTCGTCACCCTGGGGGTGTCGGCCATCGCCGCGAGATATCGTGGACCTTTTTGGTTCGGCTTCTCCGTGGCCGGCTGGGTCTATTTTGCCCTCGCCCTTTGGAACAGCAGCCAGAATCTCGTCACCACGCGCATTCTCGAGAATCTTGCGATGCTCGCCTATGCTCGCGAGATGGGGGACGACTCTTCGTCCGAGCCCAACATCGTCGCCGTCGCACATGTGGGCCACTTGATTCTGACGCTGGTCATCGCCACGGCCGGGGGATTTTTCGCGACCGCGCTAGAACTGCGAAGGACATACCAGGACGAGCCGGAAGTCCCATCTTCCCATCACTGGGACTGACCCTGCTCCAGGTCCTTGAACTCCGCCTCATTCCCACATCCAAGACTCGTCAAGCCTCCCGATCGCGAAGGATCGGCCGAGGGGGGCCGCTTTACGCCCCGCAAGGATGTTGCGGATTTCCGTCAAGGGATGCTCCATTCTGCCGGCGCCTTGACAGAGAACGTGCGTTCTTTTAAGAACTAATCGAACTCGCCAGATCATCCGAACATTATGACTGCCTTGGTCTTACCAACAGAAATGGGTACTGGTAGCCGAATGGCAAGCACGTCCGAAGCTTCTTTATCAGAATTCGACAAGTACCAGGCGCGTTCCTATTTTCCCGAGCTCGATGGGCTCCGCGCCATCTCGGTCTTAATGGTCATCTGCTTCCACATCCCTGAACATATCTGGGACTGGATGTCGGGAGACCTAGGCGTGCAAATCTTCTTCGTGCTCAGCGGCTACCTGATCACGATGCTGGCGATCCGGGAGGAACGGGCGACCGGCCAACTCAACCTCCAGGCCTTTTACGTGCGACGCTTCTTCCGGCTCTTCCCGCTCTATTACTTCGTGCTGGCTCTTTACTGCCTGCTGATCTTTGGGTTGGGCCTCACGCCGCAGAAACGCCCCCTGTTAGCCTGGGCACTTCCTTACTACCTCACCTATCTTCAGGAGTGGCCCTTCTTTCGAGGGATCTACGACCTGCACCAGACCTACCCTTTTGGCCACACCTGGACGCTGGGCATCGAGGAGAAGTTCTACCTGGTTTGGCCACTCCTCGCCTTCGTGCTGGTCAAGCATGCCAAGCGGCTCCGCTTTCCCGGCACGATCGTGCTGGCCGCGATGACGCTCCTCTCCCCCATTTGCGGACACAGGGTTGGCTTATTGATCCAGCCTTACACCCATATTCTCGTGGGTTGCGCCACGGCCTTTCTCCTCGAAGAGCCAACCACCTATCTTAAGCTCTCACGACTCGGCCGAGGGATCGTTCCCGCCTTGATCGTCGTGGCGTTTCTGGCTCTTCACCTGGCCATGGCAAAGCTTTCCTACGACTGGAATCAGTGGTTTCGGTTCGTCTACAGCGTGGGCGTCGCGGTCGTTCTGGTAGCCATCCTGCAAGAGAATGGGCTCATCCAGCGTGCCCTCCAATGGAAGCCTCTCGTCGCCATCGGACGGCTCTCATATGGGATGTATCTGATTCAGTTCCTTGTGCTCAACGCCTGTGAAAAGGTTCTTCCTTCGCAACCGAACAACCTGCCCCGTTCGATGCTCCTGACCGTTCTAGCCTGTGTCCTGACGGTCATCACCGCGCAAGTCCTGGCTGTCACCATCGAGAAGCCTGGCCGAGACCTGGGCCGGAGCCTCTCGAAACGGCTGCAAGGAGCCTCGCAGACGCACGGGGCGTTGAGCCCGTAGGTTCTTTCCGTCCGACGCCGGAGAAGAAGCCGCACAGGCAATGCAGGCCGGCGCCTTCATCTCACGCGAAGGCGCCGACCGATCCCGAGGGGGGAACGGGATTCACACGCGGTCAATGCGGGTTCGCCTTACTTCTTGCGTCCCTGCTTGCGCATTTGTTCCATATATTTCTTCTGGTTGATCTCATGCTGCTCGCGATCCTTCTGAGGATCGTGGTCGACCTTCACCTGCGTCCCCGTCTCCCCTTTGCCATCGCTGCACCCAGGCAAGAACGAAGCAGACGCCAACGCGAATAAGAAGCAAGCAGCCGGTACGGACCATCGAGACAACTTCATCAGACGTGTCCTCGGGGAAGAGCCTCACCGCCACGGCAAGATCACCATGGCTGTGGGAAAGAAGATCGTTGCGGGCCTCGGACCGCGAGAGACCTTGATCGTCGGCCGTGTATCCGACTCCTCAGATTCGCGGGCAATCGCTTCGGCGAACAGTGCCCGTTCAGCAACGATCGTTGGTTTGTGCTGGAGAGCCATTCTGAGGGAAGAGTCACGTTTGAACCGTGCCGGGCACGACGCAACGCGGCGCCGATGACATGTTCCTGGAAGTCCGACAAACAATGCGCGGGGGTTTCCGAGAACATGCCATCGGCCGCAGACCAGGCACGGGGATTCGACTGTGTCAGGCTACGAACCGCTCGGCGGCTCAATACGCGTCGGCGCTGATCAGTTCACCGCCGTCACGCGTGCCCAAGGCCATCCAGGTACGGCGATTGACGCTGTCCTTGATGAATTTGACACTGCCGTCGGTGAAGAGCGCGTTCACCCCGCCACTATGAGCGCTGGTCGCCCCGACAATGTTCGCGCCGTCGATGCCGCACCCACCGCAGCCGTATTTGCAAGCACCGAACTGGCCGTTCTTGTCGTTCGGGGTCTGGAACGTATTGAACATCGTCCACGCCTGGGCGCCGTACGACCACAAGTTCCCGCCGTCATTCTCCTGGTTCGTATTCGCGATAAGCAACTGAGTGCACGCCTGGAGAATGGGAACGATCGTCGACTCGGGCAAAATCGAGGCGTCGTAGATCGCCGTGTTGCCGGGATCGTTGGCGTTCAAGGTGCCGTTAGCGCGATACGTAACGCGCTTGGCGTTGGGCACCAGAGCCTCCGAATAGGCAATCGTGTTTGACGTCCCGTCAGAACAGTTGGTGATCGTGTAACCCACCCAGGTCGCGAACATACCCGAGGTGCCGGTCGTCGGAAGTTGAATCGTCGTCGTGCCGATGCAGGCGTAGTAGTTGTTAAGCTTCGACGTTCCTTGGACGTTTCCCGAGTTAGGGTCGGACGGACAGAGATAGGCGGCAAGCAACGTGTTGGCCACCGTGGAATTACACCAGTAGCTGTAGTTTTGGTTGCTTGCGAAATAGAAATTGATCCCGTTGTAGAGCGGCTGCTGCTCGAGATATCCGAGCATCGTCCCCTGGGCACTCCAGCCGTTCCATGGCTGATAATTCGCGGGGGGATCAATGGGGTTCTTCGACGCGCCCATGGGGAACGCGTTGTTTCCCGAATGGTAGTTATGCAAAGCCAGGCCAATTTGCTTGAGGTTATTCACGCACTGTGATCGCCGTGCGGCTTCCCGGGCCGATTGAACCGCCGGCAGAAGCAAGGCGATTAGAACCGCGATGATGGCGATGACCACCAAAAGCTCGATGAGGGTGAACCCTCGACGCATCGATATTTTCATGAGACGACTTCCTTGAAAAGAATGAGAAAAGAAAACTCCATTCGCACGCGCAAATTGCTCATGCGAATTGCTCACAACGACTAAGGTGTTTGCAAACCACGGGGTCGGAGCCAGCATAGGCCACGACTCACGCACGAAACCCGCTGGAACAATCGGGAAGAAACCCACGAAAAAGCGTGCGGGCAGTCATCCGAACGGGTGTGATAAACCCCAGCGAAACCCGACATTGCGTTCCCGACGCAAGGCGTCGGACAAAGCCCTCGTTGAGAAAGGAGGTGACGTTTTCGGCCAAGGTTTCTTGAAAAAGGTGACTTCTTTGTCAAGCGAAACCATGATTCTTCGTTCGTGAACATGAACTCAGAATTCGTCACTACCTGGATCAAGATTCTGAGTGACTGAGAGAGATCGCCAGCCGTTTTCAGCCGTTCAAGGCGCGCGGAGCGACCCTGGGGAACCTTCAGAGAATCAGCACGGCGACTCTCGGAAATCCCCTAGCGCAGCGCTTCCGCGTCAGAAACCCGACATTGGTCCCAGTGGTGAACCGGTTCCCCTTCGCGCGGAATCCGTGGAGGATCGCAAGTGCGAGTCGACGCGGTCTCGGGAGTTAAGTAACAAGACTAAGGAATTTGTTTAGGTTAACGGCGATGCCCGATCTTGATCAATGAAATCCTTGGTATTCTTCATTGAGTTTCTTTGTCAGTTTCGAGACGATCTTTAGTAGAGGCCGCGCCGAGGCAAGACGTGAACGGCCTCACTTCTCTCTGCGCCACGGAGGTTTTCATGCGGATGATGCGCAAGAGGCGGGCAGGGGCATTTGCCAAAACCCGAGCGATGGAAAGCATCTGATGCAGCTCAATTCGCACATCTCGACTTGAAGGCCAACGATGAGACCTACCCCCCACGTCGCACTCATGATCGAGACCTCGAGCATTTACGGGAGGCGCCTCCTTCAGGGCATCACGCGCTATCTCCGATCGCATCGCCCCTGGTCGATTTTCCTGGAGCAAAGAGAGTTGGACTCGGTTCCCCCCCAATGGCTCAAGTCGTGGAAGGGGGACGGGGTCATTTCTCGCTGGACGGGTCCGGACATCGTGTCTGCCCTTTGCGAAACAGGCGTGGCCGTGATCGACCTCAGCGACCGGCACAGTGAACTGGGGCTCGTCAGGATCAACAACGATGACCATGTCATCGGAAATCTTGCAGCTCAACATCTTTTGGAACGAGGGTTTTCCTCATTCGGCTACTGCGGGTTTGATAACGAACACTGGGCCACGCGCCGGCGCGAGGCGTTTCTGAAAACACTCTCGTCGGCGGGACACCAGGGTTTTGTTTATGAGTCCCCCTGGGGAGGAGTCAACGGGCTCCCTTGGGAAACGGAGCAGATGAGAATTTCGCGCTGGATTCGAAGCCTTCCTAAACCGGTAGGCCTTCTGGCGTGCAACGACGTTCGAGGTTTGCATGTTCTCGACGCTTGCCAACGCTCCGCTTATAAGGTCCCAGATGACGTCGCGGTCCTCGGCGTTGATGACGACACCCTTCTCTGCGAGCTTTGCAACCCTCCGCTTTCGAGCATCATCACCAACCCGGAACAGATCGGCTATGAAGCAGCGTCACTACTCGATCGCCTGATGAGGGGAGGACGCGTGGACATCAACGAGCGTTTGATCCCACCGCTGGGAATTACGACGCGCCTGTCCACGGACGTGTTGGCGATCGACGACCCGCATTTCGTCGCCGCCGTTCGCTATATTCGTGAACATGCGTGCCAGGGAATCACCGTTGACGACGTGCTCGACAAGATCCCGTTGTCGCGGTCAACGCTCGAGCGCCGTTTCCGAAAGTACCTGCGAAGATCGCCACAGGCGGAAATCCGCATCGTTCAGCTCAACCGTGCCAAGCAGCTCCTCGCCGAAACCGATCATGCGTTGCATCGCATTGCAGAGATCGTCGGCTACGAACACGCGGAGTATTTCAACGTCGCCTTCAAACGGGCGTTCGACTGCACCCCCGGCCAATTTCGTCGCAATGCGAGGTCCGTCACATCAACTCTGGATTCCCGATAAGCTTTTCTGGCTCGGCGAGAAGGCTCTGGGAGCACGAAGAAGTGAACAGATACACCACCCCGAATTCACAAAAGAATTAGGACTGTCCCAAGAACCATTGTCACTCGTAACAGTTTGTTCCCTCCGTCGGAAACTCGGCTCAAAACCCGCGATCACCACGCATCAATCCAATCGAGGAGAGACCACCGATGGCACGATCCATAGGTCTTGCGATTGTCGTCGTCCTGATCACATCCATTCCTGGCTACGCCCAGTTCGGAGGGATGGGAGGCATGGGAGGCGGCATGGGCGGCATGGGTGGCATGGGCATGGCGGGAAGATTCCCCCAGCAGCCGATGGAAGAATGGAACGTCAAAGCGGAAATGGATGGGGATCGAACCATCAGCGGAAAGCTGAGCCTCTTCTCCGTGATTGTTGACGGCGATGTGGGGCAGTACGCGATCAAGCCGGAGAAGATCAAGTCGATCCGTTTCGAGAAAGAAGTCAAGGTTCTGGAAAACCAGATGGGCTACCAGATCCCGGGCACGGTGTTGACCACCGGCGATGAAAAGGTCAGCGGCATCATTCACGTCCCTTCCTGGCGGCTCAAGATCGAGTTGGGAACATTGACCCCCGACCCCAAGAAACTCAGAACCGTGAGTTTCCTCTCGAAAACCAAATCCAAGGATGAGGCGAAGCCCGTCGAGACACTGGAGGAAAAGAAATAACCGAGGACTCAATCCCTGCACAAACGCGATCAGGGCCGAGGGATTGAAGCGTGATGACTCCAAAGACCTCTTCCTGAAGCCGCTTCTCGCAGCGAGAAGACGATCCTTCACAACCACCGGCGGAAGGCCGCGTGGTGAGCCTTGTCGCGGCTTCAACGAATGGGGGGCCCACCTAGCTCGACCAGGCGGCGGCGAAGGGCCCAGCTCGTGGCCCCTTCCATACGACGGATGGCGTCCCCTTCGTCGAACTCGAGATCCGTGGTGACGCGGACCCAACAGGCAACCCTCTCAACGTCCCCTTCGAGGGGGGCCGGGACCTTCCAGAAGCGGGCGAAGCCGTCGCCGGAGCCGGTCGCCAACCGACGGCCGTCAACGGTAAAGGCCAGGGTCACGACGGGCCCCCGATGTGTCAGTGGCGGCGCGATGGGTAGGCCGGTATTAGAGTCCCATAGCCGCACGGCTCCGTCCTGGCTGCCGGTGGCAAGGGTCGAGCCGTCAGGGCTGAAGGCCAGGCAGTCGATCCGCGCTTGGTGCGTCAACGATTCGCCGATGGGCCGACCGTTGAAGACGTCCCAGATCCGGGCGGTCGCGTCGGTGCCGGCCGTGGCGATCACCGCCCCCCCAGGAGCGAAGGCGATGCTGCAAAGGGGCGAGCGGTGATCCAAGGTCACCACAAGCTCTCGCTGAGCCACATCCCAGAGCCGCGCCTTGCCACCCTCGCCAGCCGTCAACAACATGCGGCCGTCAGGGCTGAACGCAAGGATTGAGACCCCCTCCCCATGGACGAGGGGCTTCCGGAGCGCTCGCGCCGTCGACGCATCCCAGAGCGAGACGCCTCCGTCTCTCGTTGAGGTTGCGAGCATCATGCCGTCCGGGGAAAATACGCAGGCTCGCAAGGGAGGGATGCGTTTCCTCGACGCGGAAACCGGCTTGCCTGTCGCGGCCTTCCAGAGAAAAGCCCCGCCAGCGTCGCAAATGACAGCCAGCGTCGAGCCGTCGGGACTGTAACAAGCTTCAACCACCGGCGAGCCCAGGACGATCGTGGCTCCTGCTCGCTCTCCCGTTAGCAAGTCCCATTGCTGGATGGTTCCGTCCTCACTGGCCGAGACCAGCCGCTCTCCATTCGGGTGAAAGGCAACGGCACGAACGGGCCCCTCGTGTGCCAGGGGTGCGAAAAGGGGAGCCCCCGTGGCGACGTCCCAAAGCCTGGCAGTGCCGTCCTGGCCGGCCGTGGCAAGCCGGCGCCCATCAGGGCCGAATACCAGGGCGTGAACCGGACCGTTGTGACGAAGCATCCGCTCCATCAACTTTCCCCCGACATGCCAGCCGGACAGGCCAGAGCGGACGGCCGGTTCGAGTTCCGGCGGAGCGTGCTCCAAAGCCCGCGCGAGCCAGAGCATTCCCTCAGCCTGCATTTCGCGTCCCAGAAGGCTGTAGGCACGTTCAAGGCAAAGTCGCGCCAGCGATCCTTTCATCTGGTTCAGGGCGCGCTCTTGTTCCTCGCGATAGCGGATATCCGCCAGCCAGGCTTCCAGTTCCTGCGCCAGCTCGAGAGCCGAGCCATGCCGTTCCTCGGGACGCACCGACATGGCCTTCAGGCAGATGGCCTCCAGGGTGGGATCAACCTCCCGGCGCAGCCGTCTTGGTGCGGGAAAGATCCCTCGGCGTACTTGCCCAAGGACCTTCTTCATATCGGTGTCGGCGAACGGTGGTTTACCCACGAGCAGGCAATAGAGCGTGGCTCCCAGGTTATAGATGTCGCTGGCGGGTCCGATCCGCTCGAGATCCCCCGCCGCCTGTTCGGGGCTCATGTACCGAGGAGTCCCCATCACGGCCCCCGGCACCGTGAGTGAGGCCTCGTCGGCCCGCCCCAAAATCGAAGGCTGTTCCGCGAGTTCCGAGGTGGTTTCCCCCAAGGGCTTGGCCACCCCCCAATCCACCAGCAGAGTCTCACCGAACCGCCCCATCATGATGTTCTCAGGCTTGATATCACGATGGACGACCCCGCGGCTGTGTGCATAGGCAACGGCGTTGCAGGCACCGATCAAGCTGCCGAGTAGCCGGCGAAACGCCAACTCTCGGTTGATGGACCCCGCGGCTGACGCCTTTCCATCAAGTTGATAGAACCGCTCGATCGCGGTTCTGAGGGTCTCTCCCTCAATGAATCGCATCGCGTAATAAGGACGGCCGTCGGCATAGCGTCCCAGCCCATAAACAGGGACGATCCCCGGGTGTTCGAGCCGTCCCGTCAGTTCCGCCTCAAGAAGGAACCGCGCCTGGCTGGCCGGGTCGAAGGCTCTTTGGGCTTGCAGCTCTTTAAGGGCAACCGTGCGGTTGAGCTCAGGGTCGAGGGCTAGAAAGACTTCCCCCAGGCCTCCCCTCGCATGAGGCCGCAAGACCTGAAATCGTCCTCCGGTTCCCGCAGTGATGGAAAGATTCTCGCCGGCCACCGGATCGCGCCCCATGTGCGTGACCGTGGCCGACAAGCCAGGGGCGCTCCGTTCTTTCGTGGCCCGCTCCCCTTGCGTCGTGAAATGGTCGGCGACAAGCCTCTCAATCAAGACTTTCGTTTTCGCCGATACGGCTCCCTGCTTCGTCATGACCTCGGACATCGAACGGCTGCCAGCCTCGGTCCAGGCCCGAAAGGCCTCGACGAGCTGGGCCTGATCGACATGCCCACGCTCCAGAGCGATCAGCCCGAAGAGCAAATCCCGGGATGAATCCGTATGATCGGCCATGAGATAATTCTCAACCCGCCTCAATGAAAAGCCCGGCCGGACAGGCGCCGGGCATCGCGGTTTCCGAGAGCACCATGGGGCAGGGGAGAGCAACGTACCCCAACGGGGAGTCCCTCGTCTCTATCGACGGTTGAAACCTTGCTCCCAGCTACCCGAGTGCCCTTCTTTTCCAGCAGCCTCGTGATCCGTGGATACCCAGTCCGCGGCAACTTCAGCCCCCTTGCCGCGTATGCATCGCTCGCCGAATCTTCTTTGGGCCCAACACGTTTGTCGGCCCATGCGCCCTCCCGGAAGAAGCCCCTCAGCCCAACGATTTCGCCATGACGGAACACGCGTGAAAGACCAATAAGACAACGCACCACGCAAGGCAGAAAAGCCTCGCGATATCTCCCACCTTAGATACCGCGGATAATCATAGCTGCGTGTGTCGAGGAAGCTGCCGGAGGCCTTTCAGAGAGGATGCCCCCGATTTTACTCTCCAACTTCCCCTGGAGCGAGACATCCTAAGTGTGTTCAATTTTTGACCATCGTTCAAACAGACCTCCTTCTGAGGTTCGAACGCGAAATATCGTACTGAATTTATGTCTACTATGCCATAAAATTCCGAAAGGGGCTTCCCCAGGAGACATTTCTGGGCGATGAGTGAGATCGCAGGTTGTGTTTGCGGCTCTCTTGAAGCAGATTGGTGGAGATCCAAACTCGGCACCCCGGCTCGACGTCGAGCAGTCAGCACCTTTTATTTTCATAATTCAAAGAATATCACCAATGAATATTACCAGGAGCCGCTGGAAAAGATCGGCCGGCACAACGTCGAGGCTTGCGGACCTGCTCACGGCCTTGATGATTGCGAGCCTCGGACTGGCGCCGGAATCATACGGAAGTGAGAAGGCCATTGTCTCGTGCGACAACGCCAACCTCCATCTGGCCCCCTATGTTTGGAAACGGAGGGGAGCGGGGCTCGATGCTCGAGCCGAGGCCACCATGCCCGGCGCGTATCTGAAATTGACGTTCCGCGGCAGTAAGGTGGTCGAGTTGATGGTCGATGGCAAGGCCAATCGCGGGTGTCCCGCGCCGTCGATGCCGGTGGTCGAGTTCTCCGTTGATGAGGGTCCATTCCAGGTCGTTCCCTTGACCGGGACCGACGAAGTCTACGCGCTTCCCATGGCCCATGGCCTGGATTCCAACGCGGTTCATAGGGTCGACGTTTGTTTTCGCGCGGCCGATCTGGGGCAGGACCGGTGGGGGTCTTCGCGGGCCCATTTGCGAATCGCCGGGTTGGCGCTCGACGCGGGAGCCTCGGTCTTGCCCTCTGCCGCTCCTCCTAAAAAGGCGATCGCCTACGGCGATTCGATCACCGAGGGGGTTGGGGTCGATGGCCTGTTTACCTCCTGGCAGAAGCTGGATGTCAATAACGCGCGAGGCACATGGTTTCCGATCGTCGCCACCGCCCTGGATTGCGAGTACGGCCAGCTTGGCTCTGGGGGTCTCGGCATGACCCGGGCGTTGAACGTCCCTCCGCTGCCGCAGATCTGGGACCACTACGATGCGGCCAGTTCGCGCCTCACCCAGGGAAAACTTCTGCCGGAGCCCGATTATATTTTTTGCGCGTTGGGGACTAACGACTATGAAAAGGACATCACGGCGGACTATGTTCGCTGGCTGACGGATATGCGAGCCGCCTGCCCGCACTCCCGGTTCTTTTGCGTCGTCCCTCCCCTGGGGGTCCATAAGGCGGAGGTGGAAGCGGCCGTCAAAGCCCGCAACAAAGCGAACGATGCCCGGGTATACGTGATCGATACCTCGCGTCTGGCCTCGGCGTTTCGCGCAGGACAGGGGGCGACCCGGCTTGCGTACGACGGCGTTCATCCTTCTCTCTATGGAAACGCGTTGCTCGGAGCCGTCATCACCGGAGAGGTGCGCGCGATCCTGGACCGCGATGGAGATTGAGCGGAGAACGCACGCAACGGCTCGGCGGGAATTCGCCGGAAAGAAAAGCCCTCGTGGGATTTCGGTTCGAAGTGAGATTGTCAGCTCTCGCTCCCCTTTTGCGAGTGAACCTGGGACGGGAAATCCCCAAGCCGAATGTTGGCCACTGCGGAGCGAATGCATCCAGGAAGCGAATCTTTGAGAATGTCAACGAACCCAAATGCCCCTAATTACACCACCTGGATGAGGCATTGGTCCCGCCTTGCGTGGTTTCTCAACATACGTTCACGCTGGAAGCCTGCCGAGCCCGGTTAAGGACTGGCCACGACATTGCCGATTCCGGGAGTCAGCGCCCCTTGGCGGACATTTCCGGACCCTTTATGACAAGAGAGATCAAGGATGTGGTCAGACCATCAACACCGCCGCAATCGACGTGTAGAAACGCGCGGAAGATAGTATGATCCGAACGGAAGAGTGCCATCCAACGTACCATTCAGAAGTCTGAGGCGAAGAGGGCTTTCCGAGCCTCGCGACTTGGCTTGATTTGCGTATTTTGACAGTTCGCGATGGGTAGAAGAGGACGGCGGGCTCGCAGCTTGGCTGGAGGCTTTGCGCGGTCCCAGAATTTGCCGTACACTAGAAATACTGCGTGCGAGAAGTGATGGTTTGGGGGATCAACGTCCCCGCCGACGCCCGGGGGGGTCATGAGCGAGCCGGAGAAGCCTCACTCACCAGCGCTCCGTGAAACGCATGTCTGGGCCGACTCCGGTTCGTCGGAGGTGGTTCGCGACTTGACGGGAATGACCCTGGGAGACTTCCAGGTTGAGCGGATGCTCGGCCGCGGAGGAATGGGGGAGGTGTACCTTGCCCGCCAGGTCAGCCTCAACCGCCCAGTGGCCCTCAAGGTTCTGCGACCCGACCTTATTTCGAAGCCCGCCTATCTCGGTCGATTCGAGGCTGAGGCCACGATGGTGGCCAAACTTAACCATCCGAACATCGTCCACGTTTACACGCTGGGTTCGGTGGGTGAAGTCCGCTTCATCGCCATGGAGTACGTCCAGGGTACCAACCTTCGCGACTATCTCCAGAAAAAAGGGGCTCTCGACCTGCCCGTGGCCTTCGCGATCATGAAGCAGGCGGTCGTGGCCATCGGCGCGGCGGGAGAGGTCGGCCTGGTCCATCGCGACATCAAGCCGGAGAACCTCTTGCTCACGCGCAAGGGGCAGGTCAAGGTAGCGGACTTTGGCCTCTGCCGCGATCAGGACGCTGAGCATCTCCATCTAACGCAGCCCGGGGTCACGATGGGGACCCCGCTCTACATGAGTCCGGAGCAAGCGCAGGGGCACTCGCTCGATCATCGAAGCGACCTCTACTCGCTGGGGGTCACCTTCTACCACATGATCGCCGGCGCTCCGCCGTTCCGGGCCGACACCGCGCTCGCGGTTGCCCTCAAGCATGTGAAGGATACGCCGGTTCGTCTGATCGTCCATCGGCCTGACATTCCCGTCGAGCTGGACCGGCTTGTCATGAAGGCGATGGCCAAGCATCCAGACCAGCGCTACCAGTCGGCGGCGGAGATGCTTCGCGACCTCAATCGGGTGCGCGACTCTTTCTTCGCGGCCTCGTCGACGGCCGCCAGCGAGGCCGAAATCTCGGTGACGACCAACGGCGCGGCTCCCTTGTTGGCCCCCACTCTGGCGGCGTCTGGTGTCACCACGCCAACGCAGCCCAGCTCCTCCGCCATGAGCCTCTCGGCGCTGAGTGAGTTCATTCCCAAGGCCACGGTCAGCAGCAAGCATCGACTTCTGATCGTCGGGCTGGCTCTTGTTGCCGGACTCGGCTGGGGATGGTACACCCGTCCTCCCGACTTGCTCGCCGCCAGCGCTCCCGACTCGACGGAAATGCCGGGGCTCTGGATGGTGCCGGAATGGGCCTCTCTGATCGAAAAGCAAAAGACGGCGGAAGGACAGTACCACTTCGCCAGGTTGGATGTCGTTCAGGGGGATCGAGTGGCCGCGTGGCTGGCTATCCCCGGGTATTTTCCCGAAGACCGCGAGTACTGCACCAAGGCGTACATCCAGTTGACCCGCCAACTGCTAAGGCAACATGACGTGGTGCGTCTCCGAACGCTCGCTACGGAAATCACCAATTGGAAGGCAGGAGCACGCGGCGCCGAGCTCGCCATTTTGGCCAAGGCCGCACTTTGTGCGATCGATGATGATCTCGGGGGAGTGACTATCCAGCTCGAAGACAAGACGTACGGCATCTCGTCACTGACTGACGTGGGGCTTTTTGAGCTCGCCATGGCGATCACCGATGAAGCTCTCGTGGCGGCCAACGAAAAGCAAGAGTCCGTCGTCGAGCGAAGGCTGAAGGGCCTCAAAGAGACGATCCGAAAGAGTCTGCTGGCTAATGCTGAATTTCGGGAGTCGACAGGTCCTCCGATCGCGAGACGCCTGAACTAAATTAAAATATTCTTGATCTCGTCACCTCATCCGCGGACCGTTGTGTCACGGAGCTCGATCGATGGCGATTTTGAAGCGGGTAACCGGCCACGCTGCCGGGCAAATTATCGAATTGAAGGGAGATTTGACCGTCATCGGTCGTTCCCCCGAGTGCCATATCGTCCTTGACCCCAACGGCGTTAGCCGTCGCCATGCCGAGATCCGCCATATCGGAGACAAGTACTTCCTGGCCGACCTCCACTCGCGCAACTTGACCAAGGTAAACAACACGCGCGTCGAGCCAGGTAAGGACCATCACCTCCAATCGGGTGATCGCATCAACATCTGCGACGTCGAATTCGTCTACTTCCACGCTCCTCCCAAGGAGAACGTGAACCGCCCCGACGGCGACGTCATGGTGGTGACCGAAGGGGACGATGCCGACGACCCGAACATGCACACGTTCGACGCCTCGCGCTCCAGCGCGATGGCCAGCGCCGTGCGGCCCGAGGTCAAGCTCAAGGCCATTCTCGAGATCACTCGCAACCTGTCGAGCGAGCTCAAGATCGACGCGGTGGCACCCAAGATTCTCGACTCGCTGCTGGAACTCTTTCCGGGAGCGGAGCGGCTCTTCCTCGTTCTCATTGACCCGGCCACCAAGCGGCTTGTTCGCAAGGCTTTCAAGTTCCGCCCCAGCCGCCGAACTTCGTTCGGCGGAATCCCCGACGACGAGATTCCGATGAGCATCAGCCGCTCGATCGTGAACCACGTGCTCGGGCAAAAGAAGGCAGTGCTCAGCCAGGACGCGGGGAACGACAAGAATCTCCCCACGAGCGCCTCGATCGCCGACCTGAAGATTCGGTCGGTCATGTGCGTGCCCCTGCTAACCCCCGACGGGCAGGCGCTGGGGATTCTCCAGCTCGACACCAGCGACCGCAAACAGTTCCTTCAAGAGGATCTCGACGTCCTCGCGGCGGTGGCGAGCCAGGCCGCGGTGGCTATTCAAAACGCCGCGATGCACGAGACCTTGCTCGAGCGCGAGCGGATGGAGCGAGACCTCAAGCTGGCCGAGCAGGTGCAGAAGCGGTTCCTCCCGCAGTCCGTCCCCAAGGTTCCCGGCTACGAGTTCTTCGCGCATTACCATCCGGCCTATGAGGTTGGCGGAGACTACTACGACTTCGTCAAGCTCTCAGAGAGCCGCCTGGCCCTCGCCCTGGGAGACGTCTCGGGCAAGGGGGTGGCGGCGGCGCTGATGATGGCGAAGTTCTCTGGTGACACGCGCTTCTGCATCCTCACTCAAGACTCCCCGGCCGCCGCGGCCAACGAGTTGAACAGCTTGCTCTACGCGGCGGGCATCGAAGAGAAGTTTATCACGCTGAGTCTGAGCGTCCTCGACCAGGCCAGCGGCAAGCTCACCATCGCCTCGGCCGGCCATCTTCCCATTTTGGTCCGGCGCGCCAACGGCGTCGTGGAAGAGGTGGGAGAAGAGATCGCCGGCTTCCCGCTCGGGATCATCGACCGTTCCGACTACAAGCAAACCGAGATCCACCTCGGCCCCGGCGACGTCGCGGTGATCCACTCCGACGGCGTGACCGATGCCCGAAACATGAATGAAGACCTCTACGACTCACGTGAAAATCGCCGCCTTCTGAAACGGCTCACCGAATCTGCCGGCAGCCCCGAGGCCGTCGGCCGCTCGATCCTCCAGGAGATCCGCGAATTCTCCGCCGGACATTCCCAGGCTGACGACATCACGCTCATCTGCTTCGGTCGCACGAGTTGATAAAATCGTGAGCGGTCGGGCACCGCGGGTACAAGCTCGCCGGAATCCCTGATACCCTGTCAGAGCGAGATCCCAGGGGGTGATTACCTCCTGAAGGGTGGGCGCTGCCCGCCAAAAGTGTTATCCCATAAGGGGATCGGTAGCCATCATCCCCAAACGACATTGCCGCGGGCCGCACCCATCAGGGTTTGGCAGTCCTCCGGGACCACGGCAACCTCCAACTTACGCACCGGCATACAAGAAGATTCCGCTCAGTCATGACTTTGAAGATTTCTAACGTCCGCCTGGAGTTGAATGAGACTGAAGAGGCTCTGCCCGAGAAGCTCTCAGCGCGATTAGGGGTAGGGCGCGCGGACATTGCACGATGGCGCATCCTCCGCAAGAGCCTCGACGCGAGGCGCCACGACGACCTCCATTTCATCTACGCCGCCGAGGTTGAGCTCCCCAACGGCGAAGATGAGATCGCGACGCGCCTTCCCACCGGGATTGAGCGGTTCGAGCCCGACCGGTTCGACTGGCCCGAGCCCGGTTCGCTCCCGATGGCGCATCGTCCTGTCGTGATCGGAGCCGGGCCCGCCGGCCTCTTCGCCGGATATCTGCTGGCGCTCAACGGCTACCGCCCCCTGGTGCTGGAGCGAGGCCGAGAGGTGAAGGATCGCGTGGCCGACGTCCGCCGGTTTGATGCGGGGGGAGCGCTTGATCCCGAAAGTAACTACCTCTTCGGCGAAGGGGGAGCCGGCACCTTCAGCGACGGCAAGCTCACAAGCCGAAACACAGGCCCCGACGTCCAGCGCGTGCTCGAGATCCTGGCGGATTGCCACGGCAAACCCTCGATTGTGTATGAGCATCGTCCCCACCTCGGTTCCAACCGGCTTCCCCTCGTCGTTCGAACGTTGCGCCGCAAGTTGGAGCAGCTTGGGGGCGAGGTCCGGTTCTCATGCCGCGTCGAGGATCTCGACATCGCCGACGGCCGGCTCCAGGGTCTCGGAACCAGCTCGGGCTACATCGCGGCCGACACCGCGATCTTGGCGGTAGGGCATAGCGCTCGCGATACCTATGGCATGCTCCTGCGGCGCGGCGTTCCCCTTGAGGCCAAGCCCTTCCAGCTTGGGGTTCGGATTGAGCAGCCCCAGGAACAGGTTAACGTGGCCCGTTATGGGGCCAACGCCGAGCATCCCGCCCTGGGGGCGGCAGACTACAACCTTGTCGCGCGAGCTTCAGGCAAAGACCTCTTCACGTTCTGCATGTGCGCTGGTGGTTACGTGATGCCCAGCGTAAGCGAGCCCGGCTACTTCTGCACCAACGGCATGAGCGAAAGCCGGCACGACTCCCCATTTGCCAACAGCGGCCTGGTGGTGACGATCACGCCGGAAGACACGGGAAGCCGGCATCCGCTGGCCGGGGTTCATTACCAGCAGCGCTCCGAGCGACTGGCCTACCTCGCTGGGAGCCGCAGTTACGCCGCCCCCATCCAGTGGGCGCGAGACTTCCTGGCCGACCGTCCCAGCCGCGGCAAACTGCCGAGCAGCTATCCCCGGGGCACCGTACCCATCGACCTGGGAGCCATCCTCCCCCCGCTGGTGCTCAGTGTGCTCGAGCGGGGTTTGCCGATCATGGATCGGCGATTCCAGGGCCTCTTCCTCAAAGGGGCGACGCTCTCCGGCCCGGAGTCGCGAGGCAGTTCGCCGGTTCGCATCCCGCGTGACCCCGCTTCGCGCCAAAGCCCGGCCGTCGCCGGCCTTTATCCTTGCGGAGAAGGGGCCGGCTACGCGGGAGGCATCATCAGCGCCGCGGTCGACGGTCTTCGCACCGCGCGTGCGATGGTGGCCGCTCACGCTCGGCCTGGTTCCTGACGTGGAGTTCAGGCGATTCCTCCCCCCAAGCACCCAGCCCTCTTCCATCCTCAACACCTGGTCCCCATGAAGTGGAAATGTGATTGGTTCCTGATCGGCATGGTCATCGCCGTGGGGTTGGCCTGCATCTTTCCCGGCCCAGGGGCGCACGGGGGATTCCTCCATCCCGAGCTTCTCAACAAGGCCGGGGTGGCGTTGATCTTCTTCTTGCACGGCGTGGCTCTTTCCTTCGCGGCTCTGAAGGCGGGAACTCTGCGCTGGCCGTTACATCTACTCGTTCAAGGCTGCACATTTCTTCTCTTCCCGATCCTTGGGTTCGGCATGCTCTGGGCCGTAGGGCGCTGGATTCCTGCGGATCTCCGGCTGGGCTTCTTTTATCTATGCGCCCTTCCTTCGACCGTTTCCTCCTCGGTGGCGATGACGGCCGCCGCGCGTGGGAATGTCCCCGTGGCAGTTTTCAACGCCACGCTCTCCAGCCTTCTGGGAGTGGTGATCACCCCGCTCTGGATCGGGACGATGTTGGGTAGCGGAGGGAATTCGCTTCCCCTGGGAAAGGTCATTCTCGACCTCTGTCTTTGGCTGGTCCTTCCGCTGATGGCCGGTCAGGCCAGCCGCCCTTGGCTGGGGGCCTGGATCTCCAGGCACAAGTCGCGAGTCAATGTGGTCGATCGTGTGACGGTTCTCATCTTGGTCTACACGTCGTTCTGCGACTCCGTGAAAGAAGGGGTGTGGACAGGGCAGAGCGTTGAAGTCGTGGCAACGACCATGGTGGGGGTCAGTGTTCTCTTCACGATCGTACTTACCGGGATGATCGCCGTGTGCGACCTGCTTCAAATCGCACCCGACGACAAGGCCGCGGTTGTCTTTTGCGGCTCGAAGAAGACCCTCGCGTCAGGCGTTCCGATGGCCCAGCTCATGTTCGGCAATCATCCCGGCCTCAGCCTGATCCTCCTGCCGATCATGATCTATCACCCTCTTCAACTTGTGGTTTGTGGCGTCATCGCCGGCCGCTGGGCGCGGCGGACCAACAGCTAGGACATCTATGTTGAATGTTCTCCCTGCAATACGATAAGGGTGGCACGGTCAAGTGGACTCACTTGGCCGTGGGCCTGTGCACGAGCCACCCAGTGATTGCTTCAGAAACCCAGAAGCTCCCGACCCTCGGGCCTCTGCACAAGCCACTGACAAGCGAGTACGCTTGTCAGTGCCACCCAGTAATTCTTTATAGGCTTAGAATAGGAACATGCAAGAGAACGATTGCGCCAAAATACGCGATCCAGGCGGTTTCCTACATCCCACATTGGCCGGGTTCCGAAGGGTCCCGCGAGCTGGTTCTCTGCTCGACATCACACGGACCCCGCGGCCTGGGCGAAGGGCTTCTCAGGGAATACGAGTGACTCGGATGACCACGTCGTGCACAAACGGCGGCAGAGTGATCGTCGCTCGCTTGCCGCCTTCCACGGGAATGGCGGGGGATGAAGCACCGCCGGCCGGTGAATAGAGCGAAAGCCCATACTTGCCTTCGGGCAAATGGAAGGCGACGGTCCCGCCGATCGCTGAGCCGGCGTGGGGATCGGTGACCTCACGGGAGTCGGCCAGGTAGGCCGCGTAGTCCTTGCCTGGGACGGCCAGAGTCGCAACGACGAGAGAAGCAGGCTTCTCCTCGATCCAGTCAGGCGCGGGGCTCGCATGAATGAAATCGAACCCGTGGATGAATTCCGAGAGATTGTGCATCCAGGTCCGGATCTTCTTGCGCGACTCGGCCGAGCCCGACTCATTGCCCACGTTGATCGAGAAGTCGATGTAGTCGTAGTGGCCCCCCGTCATCACGCCGGTCCAGGCACGCTTACGGTGTATGGTCCAGCCGATGTCGTTGCGATAGCAGCTTGCGGCATTATCTTCGTCATGCACGAACGGCTTGGCGCCAACCCGATGCGCCGCTAATCCAAAGTCTCGAAGTTCGGCCAGGGCCAATTCCTTCGACATAAAATTACCCATCATGAATGTCCGCCCTCCGAGAACCGTGTCGGGCAGAGGATGAACGTTCACGGCGTCAAAGAGGGGGTTGGCGAAGCTCGCGTCCAGCGGCTGGGTGAACTTGGGATGGTAGGAGAATGCCTGCGACCCGAAGACCAGGTGAGGACGGCCGAGTTTCTTGAGTTCCTCGCGCACGACCTGATTCACCTCGGCCTCCCAGGCGTCAACATCCGCCGGTGTGGCATGCCCGGGCATACCGCCGCCGGGCTCGTTGCAGATCTCGTAATACACGTTGTCGAAGTCGGCGGTCTCCTGGATGATCTTGCGGACGTGCGCAAGCTGACGGGCAACCAGTTCCTTCTCCTTGAGGGAGTTATAGTCGGAGAACTCGACCTTGCCGATGCCCTGGAGGTTGTTCTGGGTCCGGAGCGGGTTGAGAGCCCAGACCTCGTTGCTATACGTGTTGCTCAGCAGGGTCAGCTCCACGACGATCCCCAGCTCGGAAGCCCGCTTGAGGAAGCGATGAAGGCGGTCGAAGTATTCGGGGTTCCACTGATCGAGGTCATACCGCGGCTCACCATCGAGTGCCTTACCCGGCCCGGTCCGAGGCCAGGGCGTGACGAAGTCGGGCGAATCAGGCTTCACCGGAGAATAAGGATTCTGCGCACTCTGCAGCTCGCGGAAGAGCAGGAACGTCCGCGTAACGGTTTGCTTGCGCTGGGCCGCATCGCGGAGATAGCGGTCGAAGTCGAACGAGCGGTTGACGACCGACCCGTAATGCTCGGTCGCCGCGATCAGAACGATGGGCTTCCCACGAAAGAGAAAATAGTGCGGATTCTCCGGATGGATGGCGATCGCTGGCCCTACCACGGGATCGGCGGCCGAAGCTACCGAGGCAAGTGCAAACAGGGCGGCAAAGACCGGGACAGGTCGCAAGGTCATATCCGATGATCTCCTGACTGAGAACCCCTGCCGGCCGAACCGGCTTCGACGTCGTGGGACGACCAAACTATCCGGCGGGAACATCTCACGAAATAGGATACCGCCCCTCCCGGCACGACCACACGTGGCGGAGACGTTGGATCGACCGCATCCCGAGAATCGGTTCCGTGCTCACAACCCTTCGAAGTCCGTCGCCTCCGTCATCCCATCGCATGCTTAAGAGACTTAGCCTGTCTCTTGGAGGAGTGAGGGGAGGGAACGACCGAGCTCGCTCGTCGGTGTCATCCATGGATTCTTTTCACTTTTTGCAGACATTTACCGGTTTGCGTGGATCATTTCCGCGATAACCTCCCCGCCGCGTGCCCATCGAAATCGGACGAGAGAGAAAATCGGAAATGCCTGATCTCGTAGCGCCGCAAGAGCCAACGGCCATGGCCACTTCGCCGGGGATCTCTGAAGGCGCGGGATCTTGCAAAGTCAACGCGTTTCCGAGCCGGCTTGACGTAATTTCACAAGGTTCTATGCTAAGATAGTAGGGTTGCCTCGAAATCCTGCGTGCGAGCGAACCATCTTGCGAAAACTGGCCTCGCTTTCCCTGATTGGTCTTCTTTTGCTTTGCCCCGTGATTTGCGGAGCAGCGGAGATCGGTCATGGTCCGCGCGGGCATGGAGTGACGGCCGGCTCGCATGACGACGCGGCCGCTCCCGATGGATGTCCGGAAGATGGAGACAACTGCATCTGCCAGGGTGCGGTTCCATCCGGCGAAATTCGGGTCCCGGGCACCTATGGTACGTCGGACCTTCTCTTCCCGGCGTACTTCCTCGATCACGCTCCTCCTCGCCTCGCAATTTCCTTCCTCATGCTTGATGGGGTCTCCTCCAGCCCGGCCGGCTGGCACGACGCCCGCGCAGTGATGGGACTTCTGCAAAGCTTTCGCTGCTGATCGCCATCCCGTCGACGGATCTTCGGCCCAACCTCAAGGGCCCTTGAAAAAACCGGCGCATAGACCACCCCGTGCGGAAGCGGCTCGCCGTTTTCCCATCGGCGGTGATGGTTCACGATCTTTCAGCAGGGGAACCTCCCATGAAACGCAGGCTCCTATTGGCCTTCGTCGCACTGGGCGCGGTCGGCCTTGCCGGCTTCGCATTGACATCCAATCGACCCGCCTGGATCAAAAGTCAGCTTGCGGCGCTCCTTTCCGTCAAGAAGGAAGACGACGCGGGTCTCTTTTGCAAAGAGCATGGCGTCCCGGAGAAGTTCTGCACGATCTGCCATGAGGACTTGAAAAAGACCCTCGCGCTTTGCGAAGAGCACGGCGGTCTCCCGGAAGACATTTGCACGCAGTGCCATCCTGAGGTCGAGCAAAAGTACCATTTGCTCATGTGTCCCAAAGGGCACGGCCTTCCCAAAGAGTTCTGCGTGACCTGCGGCAAAGCGGCGTCAAACGCGGCCGCGCTCTTGGATGACGGCTGGTGCGTCACGCACAACTTGCCGGAGTCCGGCTGCCCGGAATGCCTCAAGGACGCAGCGACCGCCAGCAGTGCCACTCTGGTCGGACAAGCCAGAATCTGTCGGCAGCCGCTCGCGAAAATCCGGCTGGCCTCGGCAAAGGTTGCGAAGCGGGTTGGGATTCAAACCGGCCTCGTCACGGAAGAGGTCCACGCGCATCGCCTCTTCGCCAATGCCGAGACCGCTTACGACGCCAATCGCTATGCGGAGATTAGCCCACGCGTGAACGGCTTTCTCCGTGGGGTCCGCGTCGATCTCGGCAAGGTGGTACGGCGAGGAGACATCCTCGCGGACGTCGACTCCTCACAAGTCAGCGCGGGGAAAACCCAACTCATCACGTCGCACGCGGCCGTCAACCTCGCGAAGGTGACGGCCGACCGCGTGCAAGCCCTCAGCCGCTCGGGAGCCGTGCCAGGGAAAGCCGAACTCGAGGTCATGACGGCCCTCAACCAGGCACAAGCCAACGCGATGGACGCCGAGCAAAAACTCCGCAATCTCGGATTTGACGATGCCGCCCTCAACCAGATCCTGAAAACCAAGGACACCAAGAACCTTCTCGAGATCACCGCGCCGATCGATGGCTCCGTGGTCCTCCGTCACGCCGTCATGGGAGAGGCCGTCACACCGGACAGCCGTCTCTTCGTGGTGGCCGACACCTCGCGCATGTGGCTTTGGATCGATGCTTATGAGGGGGACATCACCAAGATCGCCCCCGGCCAGCCCGTTTCCTTCTACATCGCGGGAACCGACCCCAAAAACGAAGGACTCGCCTTTGAGGGAAAGGTCAACTGGGTTGGCTCCGAAGTGAACGACAAGACCCGCACAACTCGTGTTCGAGCCGAGTTGCTCAATCCCGACGGCCGACTCCGCGCCAACCAGTTCGGCCGCGCGGAGATTCAGGTCAGCCCCGAGCACAAGGCGGTCGTCGTCCCCAAGGCGGCCGTCCAGCGCAAAGACGGCACCGATCTCGTATTCCTCCCCGAGGACGAACCCGGTCACTATCGCGCGCAACGCATCGTCTCCAAGTCAACCGATCACAGTGACGTCGTGGAAGTCACCTGGGGATTGAAGCCCGGTCAGCGCGTGGTCACCAAGGGGGCGTTCCTGCTCAAGACCGAGATCATGAAGGGATCCATCGGCGCGGGTTGCTGCGAATAACCGCGCGGGTTGCAATGGCTCGCGAGCCGATCGCTCATGGCCTCTCCGGCGAATACGGGTTCTCTCCAACAGCTTGTCCGTTGGTGACGGCCAGGAACCCGTTCGAAAAGAACATTGTGATCATATCACCCGTGATTTCTCAAAGCGTGAGCAGCGCGCCCCATCGTATAGCGGATTGCTCTCGGGAGTTTTCAGGATGCTCAACGCGCTGATTGAAATAAGCCTCAAGAATCGATTTGTCGTATTGCTTCTGGGAGGGGTCCTGATTGCCCTTGGAATCAGGGCCGCGATCCACCTGCCGTTGGACGCGTTCCCCGACACGACGCCAATCCAGGTGCAAGTGAACACGGTAGCCCCCGAGCTCGGCCCCGAAGAAGTGGAAAGGCAGATCACCTTTCCCGTCGAGCTGGCTCTGGGAGGGCTGAAGGGACTGGCGGAAGTCCGTTCCGTCTCGAAGTTCGGACTTTCGCAGGTCGTCGCCATCTTCGAGGATGGAACCGACATCTACTTCGCCCGGCAACAAATCAACGAGCGCATGGGGGATGTGCAACTTCCGGAAGGGATCGAACATCCCACCATGGGTCCCGTGGCGACCGGGCTCGGCGAAGTTTACCATTATATTATCACCAGCAATAATCCCGAGTACGGCCTATCCGAATTGCGAACGCTCCAGGACTGGGTGGTTCGTCCTCGGTTGAGACGGGTGCCGGGCGTGGCTGAGGTCAACCCCTGGGGAGGCCTATCCAAGCAGTTCGAGGCTCGTGTCGATCCAGCCAAGCTCGCGATGTACGGACTCACGCTCGATGAAGTGATCCTGGCTCTCCGAGAAAACAACAAGAACGTCGGCGGAGGCTATGTCGATCGCTCGGGAGAGTCGAGCTTGATCCAGGGAATCGGGCGAGCCCGTACGACGGACGAAGTTGCCAAGGTGGTCGTCAAGGCAATGGACGGAGTTCCAATCCGAATCGGCGACGTCGCCGAGGTTGACGAGGGGCACGCAATTCGCCGTGGTGCGGCAACCGCGAACGGCAAGGGAGAGGTGGTACTCGGCCTGGCGTTCATGCGCATGGGGGAGAATTCTCGCATCGTCACAATGGCCCTCGACGAAGCGCTCCGCGAGGTGAAAACGATGCTGCCGGAGGGTGTCGAGATCACCCCCGTCTATGAGCGAACTCAACTGGTCGACAGGGTCCTCGCAACGGTGGAACGCAACCTTTTCGAGGGGGCTTTGCTGGTTATCGCGGTGCTGTTCGCCTTTCTGGGAAACCTCCGCGCCGGGCTCATCGTCGCGTCGGCGATTCCGCTGTCGATGCTCTTCGCCGTCACCTTGATGGAACGCGTGGGAATTGCCGGCAGCCTGATGAGCCTGGGAGCCATTGACTTCGGCCTCGTCGTCGACAGCTCGGTCGTCATGATCGAGAACTGCGTTAGACGCATGGCGGACAACGCGTCGCGCCGGCCGACGCTCGACGTGATTCGCGACGCGGCCCTGGAAGTGCGCAAACCGACGATGTTTGGTGAGCTTATCATCATGATCGTCTATTTGCCGATCTTGACACTCGAGGGAGTGGAAGGAAAACTCTTCCGCCCGATGGCGCTAACGGTCGTGTTTGCACTCGGCGCCTCCATGATCCTCTCGCTAACTCTCATGCCCGTGCTGGCATCGATCGGCCTTGGGCGCAAAACATCCGACAAGGAAACCCTCGTCGACCGCCTGGCGCACCGTATTTTTCAGCCTGTGCTGCACCTCGGCATGCGATTTCCTCGTGTCACGCTGGTGTTTGTGGGAGCCATCACGATCGCCGCGACGATCCTGGGACTCACCCTGGGCTCGGAGTTCGTCCCACGGCTGAGCGAAGGGACGATCGTGCTCAACACCGTGCGGCTCGCGAGCGTCAGTCTGGACGAGTCCCTCGAGTATGGCACGAGGATCGAAGCCCTCCTGAAAGAGGAGTTTCCCAACGAGGTCGACCAAGTCTGGAGCCGTACGGGAACCGCGGAAGTGGCCACGGATCCGATGGGGTTCGAACTCAGCGACGTCTTCGTCACTCTCAAGCCGCGCGAGGTCTGGAAGCGGGCCAAGACCCAGGAAGAGCTGGTCTCGGCCATGGCCAGCGTTACCAAGGACTTGCCCGGAATGAGGGCCGTCTACACGCAGCCGATCGAGATGCGCATCAATGAAATGGTCGCCGGTATTCGCTCCGACCTGGGGATCAAGCTGTTTGGTGAGAATCTCGACGTCCTCAAGGACAAAGCGGCCGAAATCGAGCGCGTCATCAAGCAGATCCGAGGGGCCGCCGACGTCAGCACGGAGCAGATCACCGGACTTCCCGTGATCCGCGTCGAGGTCGACCGCGAAGCCCTGGCCCGCTACGGCATCCCCGCGCGGCAGGTCCTGGACACCATCAAGGCGATGGGGGGAATCACGGTGGGGGAGATTCTCGAACCCACCCGGCGCTTCCCTCTTGTCGTTCGCCTGCCGGTCTCCTATCGCGACGATCCCAGGGCCCTGGAGACGATCATGATCCCAACCAGCTCCGGGCAAAGGCTCCCACTCACGCGTCTGGCGCGCGTGGTGGAAACGACCGGTCCTTCGACCATTCAGCGCGAGTGGGGACAGCGGCGCATCGTGGTCCAATCGAACGTGCGGGGACGAGACCTCGGTTCGTTCGTCGAGGAAGCCCAGGCCAAGATCGGCCGCGAAGTGACTCTCCCTCCCGGCTACACCATTGAATGGGGAGGGCAGTTTGAGAACATGCGCCGCGCGGAGCGGCGTCTCTTGATCGTGGTGCCGGTCGCCCTCGCGTTGATCGTCAGCCTCTTATATTTGACATTCCATTCATTCCGCGATGCCTTGATGATTTTCAGCGGCGTCTTGTTCGCGAGAGTCGGCGGCGTCTTCGGTCTCTGGATCCGAGGGCTGCCGTTCACAATCTCGGCGGGTGTCGGCTTCGTCGCTCTTGCGGGAGCCTCCATGCTGGAAGGCCTGGTGCTGGTCAGCGCCATCCGAGACCGCATGGCACATGGCGTCCCCAAGCGGGAGGCGATCGAGCAGGCCAGGCTCGCGCGACTTCGCCCGGTGCTGATGACGGGAACCGTCGCGGCTCTCGGCTTCATCCCGATGATGCTTTCCACAGGGATCGGTGCCGAAGTTCAGCGCCCCCTGGCTACGGTCGTCGTCTTCGGCATGGCCTGTGATACGCTTCTTACCATGCTGGCTCTCCCGGTGCTTTACCTCCTTTTCGGGCGCGGTCCCACCCCAGAGAGCAAAGACCTTGCGAGTCCGCACAGCCGCCAGCAAGAACTTGGCACCAGCGATGATCGCAGGCTTCTCGCGGCGCCCAGTGAAACGGCGAGCCTCTCGGTTTAACGAGAAGGTCCTGAAAAGGACATGCGAGCCGGATCGCCTTGATCGGATGGTCAGGGAAAAGCACGGCAACCCCGCAGGGAAGTCTCGAAGACACGTCCCTGGCCATCCGAAGCCCTCGAAATTATTCTCTGAGGCCGCCTCTCAGAGACAGCTTCACGGAACCCTCGAGAGCCCAGCGATGTCACACAGCCACGGTCATCAGCCAGCGGTCTCGGGTCGACGCATGGGGCTCTCCATCTGCTTGACTCTCGCGTTCGTGGTCGGTGAGGCGCTCGCCGGCTACTTCGCGCACAGTCTCGCGCTCCTGTCCGACGCCGGCCACAACTTTGCCGACGCGTTGGCCCTGATCTTCTCGTGGTACGCCTTGCGCCTGGCCAGGCGGCCCGCGGACACCCGCCGTACTTACGGATATCTCCGGGTTGGGATCCTGGCCGCTCTGGCCAATGCCGTTTCGCTTGTGGTGCTCGCCATTTTCATCATGGGTGAGGCGATTGGCCGATTCCGCTCACCGGGGCCGGTGGAAGGAGGCTCGATGATCGTCGTCGCGCTCGTGGCGATGATCCTGAACGGAGTCATCAGCCTCTGGCTACGCGGCGAGGCCAAACATGACCTGAATATCCGAAGCGCCTATCTGCACATGCTTGGCGATGCGGCCTCCGCGCTCGGCGTGGTGATCGCCGGCATGATCGTCATGTTGACAGGGGCCTCGATCGCAGACCCGATCGTCTCACTCTTGATCGGCGTCTTGATTCTCTGGAGTTCGTGGGAAATCCTCGCCGAGTCGGTGAATGTCTTGATGGAGGCCGCCCCCAAAGATCTCGACATGGCGGCACTCGGCAAGGCCATTGAATCGGTCCCCGGCGTTATCGGTGTCCATGACCTGCACGTCTGGACGATCGCTTCAGGGGTTGTTGCTTGCAGTTGCCATATCCTGGTGGCCGAGCAGAGCACCCGGAGCGGACAGCAGGTACTACGCGCCGCGTGCGAAACGCTTCGGCGCGACTTCGGCATTAATCACACCACGATCCAGATCGAAGTCGACGGCTGTGCCCCCTGCGAAATCGGCCGCGCCGAGGTCCACCCCCACTCGGAGAATGAGTCACACGCCGGGCATCATCACCACGAGCCAACTCCGGGTGATTAGAGCGGTTTTCACGCGGCTAGTGCACAAAACCTTGATGTGGTGAGTTTTCCTCGGCAATGCCATCAGGGTGGCACAGTCAAATGGACTCACTTGGCCATGAGCCTGCACCCAAGCCACTGACAAGCGTGTACGCTTGTCAGTGCCACCCAGGGATACCTTACAAACCCACGGATTTCCCAAAGCTCCCGAGCGCAATGCCAGCGAAAACCGCGCTGATGCACAAAACCTTGATGTGGTGAGTTTTCCTCCGCGATGCCATCAGGGTGGCACGGTCAAGTGTACTCACTTGGCCGTGGGTCTGTACTCAAGCCACTGACAAGCGTGTACGCTTGTCAGTGCCATCCAAGGATACCCAGGGATACCTTACAAACCCACGGATTTCCCAAAACCCGCGAGCGCAATGCGGGCGAAGATCACTCTCCAAAGCCATTTTCCATTCCGGTAGCGTGCTCAAGGCTCGATCATCAAGGAGGGGCGATGTTGGAGTCGGTGTCGGGCTGAAGTGGCTCTGACGCTGTCCCAGGCCTAGTCTGCTTGATCACTTTCAACCTGCGGAGTTGCGCGTCCATTACTCGAATTTCCCAGCGAGCTATCTCGAGCGCACGCACCCTTGTCTCAATCATCTTGTCAATCTCCTTGGGGGATTTGCCGCGGGCCTCCTTCTCCAACGTGATCATCGATTCGATGACCGCTTTAGCGCGCTCAAGCTGCTCCGGCGAGTGAGAGCCGGCCACGATCAGCTCTGTCAGCGGGTCCTCCTCCGAGGATGGGGCCCGGACCGGCGCCGGCATGGTATGTTGTGGGTCTGTTGGCAAGGGGAACTTAGGGGTCTCGAACGGAGTGTCGCCCCGTGGTTGGGGGATTGCAGCTTCCGGCACCGCTGGGAGTTTGTCAGTCCGAGCCGGCCTTACAAATTCTTGGACCTTACGTTTCCGCTCCTCACTGTTCTTTGCGCCAGGGTCGTCATTGCCGGGGTCCTGATCCTGGAATGGCTCCCGGCCTCGGGGTGGCTCCTGGCCTTGGGATGGCTCCCGGCTTTTCACGCCTGGCGCCTCCTCCTGGCTCGCAGATTCGCTACCCTGGGCCCGGTAGGCCAGGCTGGTCCCGCCGATCGCGAGAGCAGAGGCCGCGAGGACCATTACCGCAACCATTTTGATCTTGGATAAGAGCATAATTTTCATCACCTCCGCCGTCAGGACAGCGACCTTAGCAGGGACCACCCCCGCCGTCGCCATTCCCCCCATCGCAAACAGTCGTGCAGCCTGAGCCGTGTGACCGATCAATCGAGTCGGCATGCCGGCCGACGCCGATTCCTGCGCCAGCAGCAACGCCAGCGATCCCGCCGACAGTGACAGGCCCCGTCGCGAGAGCCGGCTCGCCAGCATCACCCTGGCCCTCGACAAGCGGCTCGAGACCGTCCCGACCGGCCACCCGAGTTGATTCGCCGCCTCCCGATGATCCCAGCCCTCCAGGTCGCACAGAACGATGGGGATGCGGTACTTCTCGGGCAGGCGGCTCAACTCCCGGTCGAGGGATTCGGCCAGTTCGTCACGCGGATCATCGGGCGCTGCCATCGGCTCGGGCATGTCCAACACGTGAGCCTCCCGGCTTTGCCTCTTCGTTCTCTGCGCCCGCGCTTTCATGGCCGTCTGGTAGGCCACGCCGTAGAGCCAGTTACCGAGCTTCTCCCGCGGCCTGATCGAAGCCGACTTACGGGCGAGCACGAGGAAAGTCACCTGGAAGGCGTCCTCAGCGTCGTGGCTGTCTCGCAGAATCCGGCGGCAGACACCCCAGACCATCGGGCCGTGGCGACGGATAATCTCCTCGAAAACGGCCTCCTCCTGCCGTTCCACAAGGCGATCCAGCAGTTGCGCGTCCGAGAGAGTCCCCGTCACCCCCATATTGAAGAGGGCCTGGAGATCACGGATCGCCGCATCCATCACACCGTTCGTCTCCACATCGCCCCTCCCAGAGGTCTCGCTCGTCCTTCATCTACTTATTACCCGGTCGAGCCCCTTCTCATCCCGTTTTTTTTTCTCCCCGAGACGGCCTATCGAACAGCCCCGACCTGGACCCGCCTTTTTCAAGCCCAGGGCTCTCGCAGGTGAGCTGACCGCCGCTAGTTCGTGAAAGCTGCTAGGCCGCTTGGTCAACGAGCTTCCGCCTGAAGAGCGCCGCCATTTCCTGTCGCATTCCGGATATCGTGCTAGACCTACTCAGTAGAATTGGTCTAGCTTGATTCAGCCGGCAGTGCCGGCTAGTCCAAGTTTAGGTGGAATGTTCAACCTAATGAGAAGGTTGCCGCTGGGCCGAAGCCCGGCGCGAGCGGATCCGTGAAGAAGGTTCGACGCCAGTCCCGGCCGGATCAGCCGCTGACTGGGACCCATCCTATCCTCCGGAGAGGCATGCAAGATGAGCGAGCACGATCGTCCGCAAGTCGACCGTCGAGAGTTCCTCCAGGCCGGCGCGGCCGTCACCGCCGCCTCTGCCCTGACGCTCGGCACCGGAACGACCAGCCAGGCGCAGGACAACGCCAAGGCCACCTTGCCGACCCGCAAGCTGGGTAAGACAGGCGTTGATGTCACGATCCTCAACGTCGGCACCGGCGGCTGGAGAGGCGCGGGAGGCGCCCAGAGACTGCTCAGAACCGCCTACGCCCAGGGCATCCGCTACATTGACACCGCCAAAGCCTACGGCACCGAGCCCGACGTCGCCCGCTTCTTCAAAGACGTGCCCCAGGCGAAGAAAGACACCTTCGTCGTTACCAAGGACACACCCAAGACGCCCAAGAACCTGATCGACCAGCTCGACGAGCGGCTCCGTGTGCTGGAGTCGGACTCCGTTGATATGTTCTTCTTCCACGGGCTTGGCGACCATCACGACACGGACACCTGCCTCGAGTTCCTCAAGGGCAAAGAGTTCCGCGAGACGGCCGACGCGATCAAGAAATCGGGCAAGGCGAAGTTTATCGGCTTCTCCTGCCATAATAAGGACCTGGCGATCATGCTCGAGACCGCGGCCCAGGCCAACGTCGTCGACGCGATCATGATCAAATACAGCGCCTTCACCCCGAAGGACCACGCGTTCAACAAGGCCCTCGACGCTTGCCACGCCAAGAACATCGGCCTGATCTCAATGAAGCAGCTCCTGGGCTCGACCGAGTTCCTCGGGGGCCTCGAGGCCATGATGAAGGCGATGAGAGGCCAAGGTCCCATGGTCTCGGAGGCGGCGCGGCTCAAGGCCATCGCCGAGAAGATGCCCGAGTCGCTCAAAGCGAAGGGCCTGGCTCCTTATGAGATGCTCCTGCACGCGATTTGGTCGGACGAGCGGATCTCGACCTGCTGCGTCTCGCTGAAGAATGTCGACCAGATCAGCCAGGGAACTCACGCCGCTCGTACCTTCGAGCCGTTGAAAACCGCTGAGCTTGACGCGATCCGCAGCCTCTACCTGGCGTCAAACCCGACCCACTGCGCGAGCTGCGATGGATCATGCGCCCGCGCCGCCGGCACCACGGCCGAGCTCGGCAACCTCGCCCGATACTACGCCTACCACGAGCACAGCGGCGAGCGAGCCGAGGCTCGCCGTCTGTACGCCGAGATGGACGATCAGGCCCGGGACTGGAAAGGCGCCGACCTCGCCGCCGCCCAGGCCGCCTGCCCCAACCACCTCAACTTCTCCGAGTTGCTTCCGAAGGTCGACAAGTACCTCGCCTGACCGGTCGGGAATCAGAGACGGAGAACGCGACGGCCCAGCACACTTGCCGCTGGGCCGTCGCACTTCGAGGGCAAGCGGGCCGATGCGGATCAGTGCGCCCCTCATTCTGCGCCCGCCGAAGCAGGAGGATGTCGCGGCGAACCTGCGGGCGGTCTTAGAGGCTGCCTTGGCAAAGAAGCGAGAGCAAAACATGCGCCCACCTAGGCTCCCGCTCCGGGGCCTCGAAGACTCGTCCCCGGCCACCCAAGGCCCAGGGAAGTCATTTTCGCAGACAACCTCTTAACTGAATTCACCGGCAATATATTCGCGCGTCAATGACTCGCGCGGCTGCTCAAAGATCTCATTCGTATCACCATATTCGACGAGGTAGCCGGTCCGCCCGTGGCTGGTGTCCACATAGAAGAAGGCCGTTTTGTCGGCAACGCGACGCGCCTGGTCCATATTGTGGGTCACGATGACGATCGTGAATTTCTCTTTCAAGGTGAGCATCAACTCTTCAACCTTGCGCGTGGCGATGGGGTCGAGAGCGGAACAAGGTTCGTCCATCAGAAGAACTTCGGGCTCCGTCGCGATGGCACGAGCGATACAAAGTCGCTGTTGCTGCCCCCCCGAAAGGGATAAACCGCTGTTCTTCAGTTTGTCTTTGACTTCATCCCAGAGTGCCGCGCCTCGCAGAGCTTGCTCGATCTTGGCGTTGATGTCCCCGTTGTAGCCGTTGAGCCGAAGACCAAACCCCACGTTCTTCGTGATGCTCATCGCGAAGGGATTGGGCTGTTGGAAGACCATGCCGATGTTACGGCGCACAGCCACGGGATCGATTTCGGGAGCGTAGATATCCTGGCCATGAAGGCGCACGTGACCGTCAAACCGAAAACCCCGAACCAAGTCGTTCATCCGGTTCAGGCACCGGAGCGCCGAGCTCTTGCCGCAGCCCGACGGCCCGATGAACGCTGTGATCGTTCCCTTTTGGATGGGAAGCGTGACGTCGCGCACGGCGAGAAAATCGCCATAGTGCAACGTGTTGATGCGACAGTCGATCACGATGCCGTCCGCTCGAGCAGCGAGGTTGGCACCATCCTGGCGGGTTGTTGCGTCAGCGGCCACGGCCTATGGCTCCTCGACCTTATAGGGATTGGGGGGGACAGCTCCACCGCTCACCGATGAGGTTCGGAACGGCCCAAGATAACCTGGGCGACGATGTTCGCGGCCAGGACCAAAACCACGAGGACGAGAGCCGTCGCCCACGCCATACCGATCTGTTCGGGGTAGGGGACCCCCGAGAAGTTGTAGATCAAGACGGCCAGCGACGCCGTCGGCTCCAAAAACGGAGCCTGGGGCCAGTAATCAAAGAAGACCGCCGTAAACAACAGCGGAGCCGTCTCCCCCGCGGCGCGAGCCAAGGCCAGCATCACCCCGGTCAAGATCCCCGGTCGGGCGGCCGGCAGAACGATATGCCAGACGACCTGAGATCGCGTTGCCCCCATACCAAAGGCCGCCTCGCGCATTTTGCGCGGAACCCGCTTGATCGCGTCAACGGCGGTTAGCATGACGGTCGGTATCATCAGGATCGAGAGCGCGAACCCGCCGGCCCAGGCTGAAAATACGCCGGTGGTCAAGACGATCACGGTGTAGGCAAAAACACCGGCGAGGATCGAAGGCATCCCGGTTAAGATCTTGGCCGCGAACCGTGCGACCGCCGCGCTGCGGCTTTCGGGAGCGAGCTCGCCGACAAAGACCGCCGCCAGAACTCCCAGCGGAACGGCAATGAGAGAGGCGATCCCCACCATCAGCAACGTTCCCACAAGCGCATTGCCGATCCCTCCTCCTGGCATGCCCGCGGCGGGGGGAAGCTCCCAGAATAACGAGGGCCTTAGCTTCTGGCTGCCACGAAGAATCACCATCCAGAGCACCGAGCCCAGCGGTGCGACCGCCAGCAGCGACATCGCAATCACCAGCGCGCTCATCGCCGTGCTGAAGAGTGACCGGCGCGAGCGAAACGTACGGTGCAGCTTGGGTCTCTGGGAAAGAGCCGCGGGATCCGCCTGACTCACGGCGGTGGGATCGGATGGGCTCATTTCTGGACCCCTTCCAGGGCCGCCGAGGCACGATTGAGCACGAGTTCACCCGCGATATTGATGACCAGAGTGATCGCCAGGAGGACAAGCGCCGCGTACATGAGCGCTCCGCTCTCCGCTTGATTGGCCTCGGCGAAGTGGTTCGCCAGCAGAGCGGCCAAGGTCGTTCCCGGTGAGAACAGCGACCAGCTAAAGATCTCCGCGTTGCCGATCAGCATGGCCACCGCCATCGTTTCCCCGACCGCGCGGCCGAACGCCAGAATGATTGCGCCGAAGATCCCAGGAGACGCCGTAGGCAGTACGACGTGGACGATCGCCTCCCAACGCGTGGCTCCCATGCCAAAAGCCGCTTCGATCAGCTTGTGAGGTACCGCCTCGATCGCGTCCCGAGAGATCGCCGAAATCGTGGGCAGAAGCATGATCGCCAGGACCACCGCCGTGGGAAGCATTCCGGGACCGCTCAGGCGCGTGCTGAACAGAGGGATCCATCCCAACGCGTCGTGCAGGACATGCGCAAACGGGCGCAGCAACGGCACCACGACGAAGAGGCCCCAGAGACCGTAAACCACGCTGGGAATCGCCGCGAGCAGTTGAACGACGTTGGCCAGAACCCACTCCAACCTCGGCGGCAGGAAGTCCTGCGTCAGGACAATAGCGATGGCCAGGCCAAACGCCGTGGCGATACCCAGGCCAAGAATCGCGCTGTAGAGAGTTCCGGCAACCTGGGTCCCGATGCCGAAGTTCGAGCGATTGGTCTCCCAGTCCGTTCGCACCAGGAAGCCCACGCCGTACTTTTGCACCGCCGGCCACGCCGTCACCCCGAGGCGGACGACGACCGCGACGACGAGCAGCATCACGAACCAGGCCATGGCCCGAGTCAGACCGCGAAAGACACGGTCGGACTGGACCTCCAAAGTGCTGGGGGAACGACCAAGCAGATCCGGCATGCTCTCTCCCTGTAACCGGTCGGTCGTGACACGGCATTCTCATTCTTATCGCGAAGGATGGTCGGTGATGGTCTCAAGACCTGCCTTTCGAGATCCACTTTCCGCAACCTTCGGCTGCGATGAACGCACCTTGATGGATTCGATCGCCAGTCGTACCCGCTTGGCAACCGAATCAGGCAAAGGCACATACCCAAGATCCTGGCTATATTTCTGTCCCTCGCTCACGCCATAGATGAGAACTTTCTTGAGCGTCTCACCAATCGCGGGTTCATCGTAGGTTTTGCGGCAGAGAATCCATGAGAAGGACACAATCGGATAAGAGTCGCTTCCCTTGGGGTCGGACACCCAGGCGACCAGGTTCTCAGGCAGCTCGGCCTCCTGGAGCGCGGCACGCGCCCCTTCGATCGATGGAGGAATGAAGTGTCCGGCCTGGTTCTCGAGAACAGCCGTGGTGATCTGTGATTTAGTCGTATAACTATATTCCAAATATCCAAGCGCACCTGGTGTTTGTTCAATTGTGAACGCCACACCCGGATTTCCCTTCGAGCCGATACCCGTGGGCCAGTTCACCGACTTGCCCACGCCTGGGCCGGCGTTCCATTCCGGGCTGATTGCGCTTAAGTGTTTTGTCAAAACATACGTCGTTCCGCTGCCGTCCGACCGCCGCACAACGGTGATCGGCAAGGCGGGAAGGACAACACCCGGGTTGGCGCTCGCGATGGCCGGATCATTCCACTGATCGATCTTTCCCAGAAAGACCTGAGTGTAGACCGCGCGGGGTAGGCGGATGCGCTTCTCCACTCCCGGCAGGTTGTAGGCGAGCACCACACAACCCGAGGTCATGGGCAAGAGTTGAACGCCCCAGGAGGGAACCTGGCTGATTTCCCGGGGAGTCATGGCCGAGTCACTGGCACCAAAGTCCACGAGGCCATCGGTGAACTGCCGAATCCCCGCGCCACTGCCAAGTCCCTGGTAGCTAACGCGAACCTTGGGATCGCGATTGTAATATTCGCGAAACCACCGCTTGTAGATCGGCTCGGGGAACGTCGCCCCGGCACCGTGGAGTGTGACCGTCTCCGAAGATCCACATCCTGCGCAGAACCAACTTGCCACCACGAGCCAGAGCAGCGAATGCCCCGGTGCGGTATTCCATGGTGTCTTGCTTCGAGTGGCCATAAGCCCAGGGTCATCCGCTGGATCAGGGTCGCCCCGCACTGAATCCTACAAAGCGAGACGGACCCGTCGCAAGTTATTCTATCGTGAAGATTCCATGTGTCTTTGGTTCCTAATGATACGTTGTGATGAGAAACCGCCAGGGCGCTGTATGATGTCCAGTAGGGTCCTCTTGAAACGGGATTGATCTCGTACAGCTTCCCCTCGAAAGACATGGGCTCGGTCGTGGCCGGAGGCCACGCGTCCTGGTCGGGGCGGTCTCGGGAAAGGTGAGGAGAATACGATGTCCTCGGAAAGCGGAGAAGGAACGGGACAGGGGCCGAATCGCGCACGCCGAACGATCAGGGAACAAGACGCCCTCTGGGCGGAGCTTCTCAAACTGGCGGCCAGCGTTGAATCAACGCTCGTCACGAGTATCCGTGCCCTTCTCGAGGGGCGGCCCGAGCTCACAGCCGTCGTCAAGATTCAAGAAGCCACCATCGATCGCCGCGAGGTCGAGATCGAGCGCGAGTGCCTCCGCATTCTCGCGCTCTATGATCCGACTGCCTCAGACCTGCGCCGAATGGTCACCGTCTTGAAGGTGAATCGCGACCTGGAAGACCTTGCCGATGCCGCCATGGACATCGCGCGAAAGGCCAAGAAATTCGCCCAGGATCCTCGCCCACTGACCATCCCTGACGCACTCAAGGCCCTCCTGCAAGAATCTCTCTCCCTCATCCACAACGCCTTCAGCGCCCTTTCTCACGAAAATACCGAGAGCGCTCTCGCGCACGTCGAACACGCCCGCCAGCTTGATCGCAAGGGCAAAGCCCTCTTGCGGGAATACAAAAAGCAAATCCACCAAAACGCGAACGACGCTAAGGATTCGCTCCGCCTGATGAGCGTCATCAGAAACGTTCAGCGGGTCGCCGAACACCTTCAGGCCCTCGCCGAAACCCTCGTTTACATGAAGGAAGGAAAGATCATCAGGCATTCCGAGAACGGACTCAGCTAGTGTGGAACCTCGCCATGGCCTCGGCCGCACCTCTTTGACACGATCAATCGCCAATCGCGGTCAACTCGCGCCGAAGGGGTGCTTCAAGTCCTTCCCTAGGCTGAACCACACCCGCGAAAGCTCTTCCAAGGAACGTTCTGATCGCCGGCGTTCACTCTATCGTTTCCCCAGAATACGATGGAGAGCCCTGCGAGGCGCTCGCCGCGCGCTTCTTGAGAACCCATGGCGTGGTGGATGGTCCTGAAACGAAGTCGCAAGCGCGCCATCTCCTAAAAGCATCCGTAGATCATGATTTCTTCGCAGATTCTTCTCGAAGAATACTTTTAGACGTTCCTCACATCCGCCGCGGCTCACGAACTCCTGTCCCTCTCCTAAAATTCTTGGATCGCGTGAAATCAGAGGCCCGATCCACTCACTGGCCGTTGGCAGGGAGCCAGCGCCAGGCAAAAGAGCCGCGAGACGTTCCATGAACGAAACGGACTTCCCGCGGTTGGTTCGACGGCAAGATGCCGCTCGGCGCCGCGTGCTTCGAGGCCATCGCCATCGCCCCCTTGTCGAAGTGCTCGACGGTCGCGTGCTGCTCAGCTACCTGGTCATCGAGCGAGCACATCGCGTCGTACCGATTTACACGGCGGATGCGCGTTCTCACGAGCCGCTTTCCAGCAACGGACTCGCAGTCAAGAAGGCCCCCCATTTCTACCAGCACTACACGGGGCCCCAACGCGCCGATCTCAACGGGATCCGAGCTACTGGGTACCTCTCTGGCTCGACCCTGGTGCTCTCAGGCACCGTGGCGGGGCCCATCTCCGCTCATCCGGCAACGGCCAGCGAGAGTTCCATCTACACCTTTGCAATCGATCGTGGCGGCTCCCCGAAGCAAGGTCCGTTCCCCGGCCGAAACCTCATTCGCTTCGATTCCGAGGTCGTCGTCTCTCTTCAGCCCGGTCACCTCACGGCCTTTGTCTCGGTCAACGACCCGGTCAGCAATACCCCGACGAAACCACCCAAATCGCTACCGAGCTCGAGCGTGGCGATCGCCGGTTCCACGGTGACCGTACGCGTACCTCTCTCCCTCTTGCCATCGACGGGCAAAGCGTACGACCAATGGAATGTCAACTTCTTCACCCGTAACCCGAATCAAAAACAGAACTTCCAAAGCGTCGCCAGTTTCACGCCGGAATTCACCGAGTTCCAGGTCGCCGATCGACAGCCCGTCGGTTCTTAGTGCAGAAGGCCAACGAAGAAGCGAACGATGCTTGCCTGTAAAAGGACGCCTTTCCAAGGCTAGGTGCGTTTCTGGAATCCGAGAAATTCACCACCTCAAGAGTTGGAAAACACAGGCCCGCGAGCCCTTCACGAAAGCTTCACCGAAATATCGACGAAATCCATTCTTTCCAAATAATCGTCAAAGTCGATCTTCCCCATAGACTCGGCCGGAAGGCTGACGATTCGGGGCTTGCCCATTGGCCTGAGGAAGATCGGCAGAATGCGCAGCGTTCTCATCGGCCTTGGACTCCGTGGCAAGCTGGCCGGAGCCATCCTCATCTCGATCGCCCTGGGGACGTCTTCTCGCGCCCAGGAAGCGGCAAAGGCAACTCCGTCAACAAGTCCTTCGTCATCGCCGCCGACGACGGCTTCCCGGACGCTGTCAGTCGAGGAGCGATTGCAGAAGCTGGAAGCGATGAACCAGAAGCTCCTGGAGCAGAACCAGGCGCTCACCGAGCAATTGAAGGTCATCACGCGTCAGATCAGCGCGGGCAACGCCAAGGCCCCCACGGACTCCATGGCAGCACCCGCCGCCACGGCCGCGCCGGGAGACTCAGATCCTGATGCCTTGAGGACCGAACCTTCCACGGGTTCCGCCAGCGGCGGCGGAAGCCTCATGGCACCGCCGACGACGGACACCGTGTACCCGGTTCTTCCGCAAGGCGCCGATCCCGATGCCTTGAGGACCGAGCCTTCCACGGGTTCCGCCAGCGGAGGGGGAAGTCTCATGGCGCCACCGACGACGGACACCGTATACCCGGTTCTTCCGGACGGCACCGACGTCAACGCCATGAGACGAGAGCCCTCAACCGCCGCGGCGTACGGCGGTGGAGACCTCACAACCTTCGCCCCTAACGACGCGATGGATGCCAAAGGGGTCAAAATGACCGGCCGGTTCGGGCGCCGATATACGAATAACGGCCTCTGGTTCGAGTCTCCCCACAATCATTTCCAGTTTCACATCGGCGGCCGAACGCAGATGGACACATCCTTCTTCTCGACCGACAACGCGGTGCAGTACGGTCCGAACGGGATCGGCAAACTTCGCGACGGCACCGATGTCCGCCGGTTTCGGATCCGGGCTGAAGGATCGATGTACGAAAATATGCTTTATGTGATGGAGGTCGACTTCGTCAACAGCACGATCTCCCAGGGAACCCCCGGGGCAGGCCCGCTCACTAGCGTGGTGAATACCCCGGCGGCCAACGTCCCGGTTCCGCTCGACTTGTGGGTCGGCTTCAGGAAAATCCCCTACATCGGCAACATTCGCATCGGCAACCAGAAGGAACCTTTCGGCTTCGAGCGGATCATGAGCAGCCGCTTCCTGAACTTCATGGAGCGGTCATTCAATCAGGATGCCTTCTACGCCCCTTATGACAACGGCTTCGTCCCCGGCATCATGGTCTTCAACACCTCCGAGTCGCGCAAGTCGACCTACGGCGGCGGCATCTTCAAGAACCAGACCAACCCCTTTGCGTTCGACGTTGGTGGAGGTAACTACAAGGTCAGCGGGCGTTTCACCCGCTTGCTCCTCTACGAGGATGACGGCAAAGAGGTGATGCACTTCGGCATTTCCGCCCGGCAATACGGGTACGACAACGGCAAGCAGCGATTCCGCGTCCGCGGGCCTGAGCGAGGCGGCCCGGCGTCCTCCTGGCCTCAATATGCTTATACGTCGGTCTTCAACGGCAGCGGAGGCCAGCAAGACATTAACCTGGAACTCGCCAACGTCTTCGGTCCCTGGACAATCGACGCCGAGTACAACTTCCACTTCTCGCAGAACGCGTTCCTCCCCGGCAAACCGAGCGTGGGAACATTGTTCTACTCCGGCGGCTATGTCGAGGTCCTCTACTTCCTGACCGGCGAGCACCGAACCTACGTGCGTGAATCGGGCGTCTACGACCGCGTTGTCCCCCGCAAAAACGCTTACTGGATCAAGACAGAGGGCAACAAACCCAATGAGTTCGGCCGCGGTGGCTGGCAAGTCGGTATCCGTTACGATTACTTGAATCTGAATGACAAGGGAATCAACGGCGGTATTCTCAATGACATCACCCTGGGCTTGAATTGGTTCCTCAACCCCAACATGAAGATCCAGTGGAACTACAGCATCACCGACCGCCAATCGCCGGGTGGAGAGAGCAGTGGCAAGATCCAAGGCTTTGGTATGCGATACGCGATGGATTATTGACCAAGCCCAGGCTGAAAGATCTTGCGATCTCATCAACAGACAGGCAAAAGCGATTTTAAAGGAAATCTCGTGAAAAGGAGGCCTGCGATGAATGGCAAACGACGATTCCGATATTTGCTGATCTTGCCTTGCGTGGCTGCGATCGGCTGCTCATCCCTGCCGAAGCACGCGGAATCCAAGCCAACGATCCCTCCCGCAGTCGAAGAGCAAGATCCAGAGACAGAAAAATATCGAGAACTGGAGAGAGATTTGAACCTTTATTCGGACTGAACTGGCGCATGGGCCGCGTGATCCCTGGCATCGACTCTTGCACACAGCATCGCAGCAACCATGAAATGGATATGGCTTCCATGAATCTCGTAGGATGAGCACTGTCTAGTGATCTTCTTAGAGCGGCTTTTCAATCGGCGAGCGCACAAAGACTTGATCGCCCAAGCGGTAGCTCCCCATAAGGGCAGGGCATGATCAAGTGGACTCACTTTTCCGTGGGCCTGCGCACCGGCCACTGACAAGCGAATACGCTTGTCTGCGCCACCCATTAACGCTTCAATCGGCGAGCGCACAAAGACTTGATCGCCCAAGCGGCAGCTCCCCAAAGGGAGAGTGGCACGGGCAAGTGTACCCACTTGACCGTGGGCCTGCGCACCGGCCACTGACAAGGGGTACGCTTGTCTGAGTCACCCATTAACGCTTGGGGTCTCTTGAGGCTTGCCGACACTGGTTCGTGGCAGAATTGCGCAAAAAAACGAGCACCCTACCGAAAAGAGTAGGGTGCTCGTCGAGAATTGATCGCTCTCTCTATGTTACGATTCGCTCTTGGCGCTGGCGGCCGCATCGGCCTTGGCCTTCTTGGCGGCCGCCTTGACGGCGCGGCGTTCGGCCTTGGCAGCTTTGGCTTCGGCGGCGGTCGCCTTGCCGGCGGGGAAGCGCTCCTTGAGGCGAACGGCCTTGCCGGAGAGCTCGCGGAGGTAGTACAGCTTGGCGCGACGGACCTTGCCCGAGCGCTTGACGACGATGTCGGCAATACGCGGGGAGTGGACCGGGAACTTTCGCTCAACGCCCTCGCCCTGCACGATGCGGCGCACCACGAACATTTCGCGGGTCTTGGTGCCCGAGCGAGCGATCACCACGCCGTTGAAAATCTGGATTCGCTCTTTTTCGCCTTCCAGAATTCGGACGTGCACGTCGACGGTGTCACCGATCTCGAACTTCGGGATCGAGTCTTTCATACTCGATCGCTCGACCGTTTCCATCAGATGATTTTGCATGGCTGAACCCTTTTATCCACAAAAGAGCAGACAGAGTGATGGAAGGTAGGTGCGTCGAAGGAAGCAAGCCGGCACGTGTTGAGCCCAGAGAGGCGACGGATCGGCGGTCTCGGGCTTACGGCGGCTGTCTCCTTGGCTCCTCTCTTCGTCTGTCTACCCCGACGAATCATCGTCGATGTTCTCTACGCCAACGTGCGATGGCGGCATGATCGCCGCCCAGTAGGATTTCGGGGACCTCGCGCCCGCGGAACACACGGGGGCGGGTGAACTGGGGATACTCGAGTCCGCCATCCGGCCCGAACGACTCATCCACGGCACTCTCGGCGTCTCCCAGGACCCCTGGGATCAGCCGCATGACCGCGTCGATGACGACCATCGCCGCCACCTCGCCACCAGAGAGCACATAGTCGCCGATGGAGAGTTGTTCCGGCTCCAACGTCTCGAGAATCCGCTCGTCGAACCCTTCGTACCGTCCACACAAAAGGATCAGCCTGGACTCACGTGAGAGTTCGCGGACGTGATCCTGATCGAGCCGGCGGCCTTGCGGCGTGAGGGCGATCAGGCGACCCGCGGGCTCTTCGGCAGCCCGGACAGCCTCAACGGCTGCGACCGTCGGCGGGGCCATCATGACCATGCCGGGGCCCCCTCCGAATGGGCGGTCATCCACCTGCTTGTGCTTCCCCTCGGCCCAATCGCGGATGTCCCAGCGATGGACCGCTACAAGCCCTTTTTCAATGGCGCGCTTGAGAATACTCTCACCGAGGAACCCATCGAAGAGCGCCGGAAACAAGGTCAGGAGGTCGAAGCGGAGCAGGGGAGCAGACATCGTTGTGTCGCGATTACGAAGCCGCCGGCGGAGTCGTTGCAGCAGCCGGAGCCGGCGTGGCCGCCGGCGCTTCCGGAAGCTCCCAGTGCTCACCCGGTGCGGGCTTCTTCACCCCGTGACGGGTCAAGAGCGCTTGCACCTTCTCGCTCGGCTGGGCACCCACCGAAAGCCAGTAACGAATCCGGTTGACGTTCAAAACGGTACGGGCATCGACGTTGCGGACCATCGGGTCATGATGCCCGAGCTCCTCAATCGCTCGCCCATCGCGCGGGCTGCGAGCGTCCATCGCGCAGATGCGGAAGAACGGACGATGGCGACGGCCGAACGATTTCATGCGAAGACGAACCACTCGAAAACTCCTGAGGAAACGGTCGGCTCGGATGCATGGCAAGACCTTCGGGAACCCCAACACACGTCCAGGACAAGGCCGGTCCCGAGCCCACGGCGGCCTTGCGCGCGGCAGGAATTGCTCCCCCGCGTCATTCCCTAGTCGAACGGCTCAAACGAGAACACAGACAACACTCGCCAATGGCCGTTGGAAAACGGTCGTGGCTCAGCCTGTGGATTTTCCACCGCAGTGGGTGGGAAACCAACACTGTAACAAAAGAAAGCCCGAGGAGGGAACACGGATCTCGGCTCTCAAAATCAAAGATCGTGAGATAAACATCCGCGATCGGAGAAACGCCGTCTCTTCCAAGGACTAGCCGCCGAGGGAGGACCTCATCGCGGGGTATCTCGGTCCCGTTCTTCGCGGCGTTTCTTGCGTTCTTCCTTCTCGCGCTGCTTGCGAGCCTTTTCTCGTTCTTTGGGGGTGAGGCGTTTTCCGGTGCCCATCTTGGGGGCCATCAGGCGAGCGCCCGGGTTGAAGGCGCCGGCCTTGCTCAGGCCGGTCATGGCGCGGAGCTTGTCGAGCATGCTCATCTGCGACATCTGCTTGACCAGCGCCGCCATCGCGTCGAATTGCTTGACCAGGCCCGAGACGTCGGAGGGATCGACGCCGGCGCCGGCTGCGATACGGCGGCGGCGCGAGATGTCGATCATGTGCGGGTTGCGACGCTCGTCGAGCGTCATACTGTCGATGATGCCCTGGATCCGCTGAACCTCGCCGTCGGCGTCGATCTCGTCGAGATTCACCGGCATCTGCTGGCTCAGGCCGGGGATCAACCCCATGAGGTCGCGGACCGACCCCATCTTTTTCATCTGGGAAATGTGCTGGCGGAAGTCGTTGAGGTCGAACTTGCCCTTGGCCAGCTTCTCCTGCTGCCGGGCCGCCTCTTCCTGGTCCATGACCGACTGGGCGGCCTCGACCAAGCCGACGATGTCTCCCATGCCGAGCATTTGACCAACGAGGCGTTCGGGATCGAACGGCTCGAGCTTGTCGAGCTTTTCTCCCTTACCCACGAACTTGACCGGCACCCCGGTGATCTTGCGGACCGAAAGCGCGGCACCGCCACGGGCGTCGCCGTCGAGCTTGGTCAAGATCACGCCGTCGAGCTCGAGCGCCTTATTGAAGGCGCCTGCCGAGGCAACAGCGTCTTGCCCGGTCAACGCGTCGCAAACGAAGAAGACCTGGTGTGGCTTGACCTTCTTCTCGATCTGCTGGAGCTCGGACATCAGCTCATCGTCGACGTGGAGCCGGCCGGCGGTGTCGAGGATGATGGTGTCGCGAGCCTGCCGGTTCGCCTCGATGACGGCGTCCTGGCAAACCTTGACGGGGTTCGAAGTGGGCTCGCTGAAGACCGGAATCTGGAGCTGTTGACCAATGACCTTGAGCTGCTCGATAGCGGCGGGGCGCTGGAGGTCGGCGGCAACCAGCAAGGGCTTACGTCCCTGAGACGCCAGCAGTCGCGCCAGCTTGCCGCACGTGGTCGTTTTACCGGAACCCTGGAGACCGCACAGCATGATCACCGTGGGCCCGGTCTTCTCGATCCGGATCGTCGGATCACCCGGGCCCATCAGGGCGACAAGCTCGTCGTGGACGATCTTGACGATCTGCTGTTCGGGCCGAACACTCTTGATCAGTTGCTGGCCGACGGCCTGCTCACCGACCTTGGCCATAAACTCCTGGACTACGTCATAGTGAACGTCTGCCTCCAGCAAGGCTGTGCGAACCTCACGAAGGCCGTCCTGGATGTTGGCGTCGGTCAACACTCCGCGCGCGCGGAACCGACCGAAAGCAGTAGAGAGGCGTTTTTGAAGGTCGTCGAACATAGCCAAGGTCGTTCCGGTGTGCCCGAAGGTTGCGAACTTTTGAGTTTACTCGCAGTTCCCTCGACTGGCAACGTCACCTGAAAGGACTCGGAACTGGGGAAATCTCGCGTCGAGGCCTCTCGATCCGAGGAACCGGACCTCGATTCCCCAAGGCGGATATGTTAAGTTGAGAGAAGAAGTTGCAGGCCTTGAGAACGACGGCTTTCCGATGATTTGGACCGTCGCGATACTCTCGATCAGGAGGGACAGGCCGTGAAGATCCGTGTGGGTTCCTGGACGCAAGTGGGTCTGGTGCTCCTCGCTTTGGCCGCAGTCCCTTGCCTGCGCGCCTGGTCACAAGCTTACCCCGGACCGCTCGTCAACTTGACGGCGGGAGGACTCGTCCCGCTTCCTCCACCTCCTCCCAAGGGAGCCTGGGGCGAAGTGATCATGTCCAACGCCAAGTGGCTGGTTGTGCAGAACCACCAGGGACAGCAGTTCCCGATCGCGTGGGACTCGATCAACCAGTACCTCGTGCGATGGCCAACCACAGCCTCGGCGCTGACCACGCGTTCCATGGTCGAAGTCATGGGTTTCGACCTAGGATCGAACACGGTCCGCACCGACCACCTCGATATTTATGAAGGATCCGATCGCGACCTCGTGGGAGCCACGGCCAAGAGCGTTCTCCCCACGAACTCGGTCGTCACCACGATCGACCCCACCTTCAACCGGATGATGAACGCGTTTGACATCGCCGGGCAAAATACGCTCTACGGCTGGGCTTATCCCATCAACCCCGGCTCGAATGGCATTCCCGGCCAGTTGTACGTCGTGGGGAACGCCCTGGGCTGGGGCCCTCTGCGATTGGGCATCCCTGGCAACAACATCGCCAATATCGTTCCCGACGACTCGGGTTCTTTCACGATGACCCAGGTCACCCGAGGAACTCCCTCCTTCGCCGAGAAGGGGGACATGGTCTTTCTGACCCCCATCGACCTCAACGCCAAGAGCCTGGTGCTCACGCAACTGGTGCTCTACAAGAAAATCCCTCGCAGCCAGTTTGCGAACTGAACCAGACGGGTCGCGCGATTGATGCCGAGATAAGGCGTTCCGCGGATCCTCTCGCGGCAGGATGTTTTGGTTGGGCGATGATTTGCCTCGCGGGTCGCCCCACTCTGATCCACGGAGTGGGGCGGCAAAGCCACGAGGTGAGCGTTGCCCATCGGTCTTTTCAGGGCACGACGCTTGGGGCGCAGAACACCCCTTTGGTCGAGCCCTGCCCTTTGACCGCTCGCATTTGGAAATGAGCGGGAGCCCGTTCCCAAACTCAGAACATGCCGGAGACACCCAACTCCAGGTTACCCACGAGCCGGGAGCAGGCGGAGTGCGGCCGAAGCGTTCGGCTTGACGATCGGCTTCTTCAACTCCGGCGCGGATTCGACATCCCCTGGAACCGTGTCCATGTCTCGAGGCTGATAGAGCGGTAGATAGCGGTAATACACTTCCAGAGTCAGCAACGACAGTGCGGTGAGGAACAGCCTTCCTCCTGAAGCGGCCCAGCGGTCGGGCTGCGGGTGCATGGGATCCCAGCTCCCTCGGTCGCACCCGGTCCCCGTCACTTGCATCACGATCAGCCCTTCGCGTACCTGCACATTCCAACGCTTCCAATCTTTGTTCTGCATGTTGTGCAGAAGCTGAGTGGCGTAATACCAGTAATAGATGTTTCGCTCGTCGGAACTGTTCAAGTGCGCGGCAACGTGGGCAGCCCCTTTGACCAGCGGGGGAAAGTCTCGCGGCCACCCCAAGTACTGGCGGCTTAGAAGTGCCTCGGCCGTCATGACCGGGGAGACATCCCGGCCCGGTTGGTAGCCGTAGGTGGTTTTGGCTCCATCGGCCGCGGCCAGGTCGAGGTAGGTCTTGCAGCCCCTCAGAACGTTACGCGAGAGCTTCAATCCCGAGAGCCGCGCGCTCCGCAAGGCGAACATCTGCCAGCCGAACACCGACGTGTCTCCAGGCTGCTCGGGGACGTAGCGCCAGCCTCCATCAGCGGGGTTTTGAGACGCGATGATGAAGTTGATGGCCTGTTGAGCGGGGCCTTTCAACTGAGGATCTTCCGAAAGACCATAGGCCTCACAGATCGCCATGGCCGCAATCGCATGGCTGTACATCCGGGCCATGCGGCCTCCCCCCACAAAGAGCTCACCGTTGGGCTGTTGGCGATCGACGAGCCATTCGAGCCCTTTGCGAACGTTTCCCTGGTATCGGCTCTTTTGGTTGTGGATGTGTCCAGCCCCGAGCAACGGCAAAAGAGCGAGCCCCGTGGCGGCGGTATCCGACTCGATAGCGAGCTGCTCGGGGCATCCCGAACCTTCGCGACACTGGCCGTGAAAGTTAAGGCTCCAGCCACCGTCCTGTTTCTGGTGCCGAATGAGCCAGTCGATCCCATCTTCCACGGCCTTTTCCGAGCGTGCGGTCCCTCCCTCGCGACGAACCAGCTTGGCTTTCGACTCACCCTGCCGGCCGGAGAAGGGAGCAATCATATTTTCCGCATGCAGGGCATAAGTCGCGCCTCGCCCCGTCCCTCCCTTGCTGGCCTTCATCTTCGGCCCCTTGGAACCTGGCCCCGGCGCGGATTCGATCGGAAGGTCCGGGGCCGCAAGCTCAGGACCGAACTCGGCCAGGTCCGGCAGCAACGGCTGATTGATTGTGTCAATGTCCGGCGATTGCGGCTTAAGTGAGAGGGAGGGAGACTCTTCGGTCTTCTCGCTCGTGAACGGATCCCCCGCGTGGTTGGCCGGAAACAGCGACGTCACGTCGTCCGTCAACTGAGAGGGTAAGCTCGCCTGGATCACGACCTCGTTACGGCTGCCGGCATGGACGTAGAAATACAGCGCGAGCAGCACCAGCGCGATGGCATGCAAGAGCAAGCTCGTGCCCCAGGAAGGAAGCCAGAGCAACAATCCAGGCGCAAGCCGATCGAGCCGGCGGACCAGCCGACGGAACCGCACCCTGGCCACGCGCAAAAGACGGGAGCGCTTGGGGTGCATCGAAAAACCCATCCCTCGGATTGAGAATGGACCGTCCTCGAGATTGCAACCTATTCTATTCGGCGACATCCCCGCTGCTAAGAGGCTCGCCCGATATTCCACGCCAAAGCGTGTAAAGATTCGTATGCGCCCACACGAGCGCCCAAGAACATATCCGCTCCCAAGCCCAGCAAAACACCTTGATGTATTGAGCTCTTCCCGAGAGCAAGAGATGGCACTGACAGGTGTAATGATTTATCCGTGGGTCCTTTCCCAAACCACAACCAAGGGAGTACGCTCGGCTACCCCCTATTCGACGTCGCCAAAGAGAAGGCTATTCGATTGCCTTCGAGAACTCGGAGCATCTCTGCGCTCCTTTCTGGTCAGACCATCAAGGCAGACACCCTTCTCGTAACCGCTGGGCGTCGCTACATGGCCCGGCAATTTTCAGCGATGCCGTCTCCCATCGACTTCAGAGAATGCCAGTCGATCACCCACTTCAATATTTGGCTTTTTTGATGCATCCCCGGCCCGATCTCGTCCAACTCTCTCATGCAGACGTCAAAGTCGACGCCGTCCGGCGCCGCTTACCGCGTCCCCACGTCGAGCCGGTTCGTGGTGCACCTCTTCCTCACGATCGTGTCAACCGACCGATCGTAAGACTCTGCTGCAAAGCACATCGAATCGGCGCGAGGCTGGGGCTCGCCGGGTCATCCTTCCTCAAGCGACTGGAGTGGGCCTGGCACTTCCGCTATGGGCTCGCAGGCCCTCGAGCATGCGTCACAGACCCACAAGGGGACAGCCGCATAGAGCCCTGGTTAGCGGCCGTACCCAAACAGAGTAAGCCCTTGCTCATCTTCCACATAATGGAAGCTGCCAACGGCCGCCAGGGCCTCCTTCAAACCTTCGATGTCTTGCGCGACCGAATAACCGGCGTTGGCAACCGGCCGCCAGTTGCGAGGGAAGCGAATCCATTCAATCCACTTGTACTCGACAGGCTGGAAGCGACCATCGGCCAGCCGTGTCGGTAGCAGATCCGCCCGGCGTGGAATCCCCCAATCGTGGAGATGCTCCGAGTCGATGAACTTCCATGTCGCATGCTGGAGCTCGAGGCCCGCGTCCGCGATCGCACCCAGGGCCTTCCGCCACTTCGTGTCGCTCATGTAGGAGACGGATAAGGCGGCAGAAGCCCGCTCGTAAAGGTCGCGGGCCGATGCCCCAACGATGTCCGTTTTCGACTTTTTCATGGCGTCGACTCAGCGCATGGGACCGGCCAAGCTCAGTGGCATCGCCGAGCCGAGTACGGATACCAATCTTACCGGAAACTAACCCGGCAAAGTGAAGCCGTTTCAGACAGCTTGAGGCGTATCTCACCAGGCCCCGGGGACCCGAGCTAAGCCGGCGATGAACGCCGACCCGCTCTCACTGCCTTTCCCAAGCGCCCTCTTAATCCTCGATAACTTCCACCCCGGCCCAACCAAGCGCTTGAAGGGGAGCAAGAACCTTGGCGGCATCGGCGACAACCACGGTCACCAGCGACCCAGGAAGGATCTGGCGCGACGCCGCGGCGAGCATCGACTCCACGCTTACCGCGCCGAGACGCTCCGCAAACTGAGCATGGTAATCAGGGGGAAGGTCGTGAATGAAGAGACCGGCGTAGCGAGCCACGAGGGACGACGGCGTCTCGAACTGGCGGGCTTGCCCTTCGATCAGGGCGCGGCGAGCATCGTCGAGCTCGCTGGGAGTAGGGGGACGATCCCCCAACAAGGCCTCAAGCTCGCCGCGAATATCTTCGAGCGCCTCAGCCAGCCGATCGCTCTGAAGGCTGGCCCCGATCGAGAAAGGGCCTGCGCTTCGACGCACATCGAAATGGCTGCGGATCCCGTAGGTAAACCCTTTTTCCTCGCGCAGTTTCGCGTTGAGGCGAGAGGAGAATTGCCCCCCGAGAATCTGGTTGAAGACCAGCGTGTCCGTGTAATCCGGGTTCGACCGCGCAAGCCCCACATGCCCCAGATGAACGACGGCCTGCGGCGCTCCCGGCCGATCGAGCAACAGCAGCCGACGGCTTGAAGCCCGTTCGGGGGTCGGCAGCAATGGGCGAGGGGTCTCCGAGGCCAACCAGCCAGAAAGTCGTTCGTCGAGTTCCTTGGCCACCTGGTCGATGTCGACATCCCCCGCCACGAAGCAAGCGGAGTTCTCGGGACCGAGAAACGTCTTGTGGAACTGGCGCACGTCGTCTCGAGACATACGCGCCACGGTTGTTTCTTCACCGTCGACCGGGAATCGATAAGGGTGATCCGCGGGATAAAGCGCCTGTAGCAGCGCGCGATGGGCCCGCGACTCCGCACGATCGCGTTCGGCCTTGAGACCGGCCAGCGTCTGGGCGTGAACCCGATTCCACTCGTCTTCAGGGAACACAGGGTTACGGAGCACATCCACCGCAAGGTCGAGAGTCGCCTGCCATTGCGGCGTCAGGCATTGGAGGCCGACGTACGCACCATCCCAACCGCAACTGCTCGAGAGGCTGGAACCCATCGACTCGGCGGCCTGTGCTAACTCGAACGCCGAGCGGGTCTTGGTTCCTTCATCGAGGAGTGACGCGGTGAGCTGGGCCAGACCGGCGGTTCCTGGTTCCTGGACTCCAGCTCCTCCCGTCAACGCGAAAGTCGCGGCCACAATGGGTAGATCGCGGCGAGGGATGACCCAGAGCGGCAGCCCGCACTGGAGTACCACCGTCTCAGGCCGAGGCGCCCGGAACGGAACCGCCGCCGCGCTCACGGGCGGAATCGAGCGGTCGAGCGGGGGCAGGGTGGCTACCGATTTCTTCCCGTGAACCACGAGACGAATCGAGCTTCGGCCCAGCAAGTATCGCTGCGCCGCGGCCTGGACCTCTCCTGTGGTGACGGTTTGAAACCGCTCCAGGTCCACGCGAAACCAACTGGGGTCCTGCCGGTAGATGTTGTAGGCATTGAGCCGGTCGGCAACGCCGCCGAAACCACCGATGTTGTCCATCGCGTAGATGAAACCAGCTTGCCGGCCATTCCTGACCCGTTCGAGCTCGCCGTCCTCGACCCCTCTTTCCGCGATCGCGGCGATCTCTTCGTGTACCAGGTCGCGCGCCTTCTCCCACGATTGCCCCGGGCGAAGCGTGACAACCGCGCTAAAGGTTCCGGCCAATTCCCGGGCCGACTGCGAAACGCTCACATCCTGGGCTAACCCGGCCTCGACAACCAGCTTACGATAAAGCCTACACGACTTGCCTCGCGCCAAGATATCGGCGAGCAGCACGAGTGACGCGTCATCGTCTGCGAAGTGAGGCACCGTCGGCCAAACTTCATAATAACGATCGAGTTCGACACGATCATTCAAGTCGATGTTTTGCCCCTGACCGATCTCGATCGGAGGAGTCCAGGGCCGCAAAGCTTTGGCACCGCCAGCGATCGGCCCGAAGTAGCGCTCGGCCAGAGCGAGGGCGCGATCCTCGTCGAGGTCGCCGACGAGGCAAAGGCTGGAATTGCTCGGGACGTAATAGCGCTGGAAGAAGGCTTCCACATCGTCGCGGGTGGCCGCCTCGACGTCTTCCATCACCCCGATCGTGAGCCAGCTATAAGGGTGGTCGGGGGGGTAGAGGGCCTCGGCCAGGATCCGCCCCACCATACCGTAGGGACGGTTGGCGTAGTTCTGGCGATACTCGTTCTTGACGACGTCCTTCTGGACCCGAATCTTCTCTTCGGTCAGGGCGGGCAAAAAGCAGCCCATCCGATCCGATTCCATCGCCAGCGCTCGCTCGAGGTGAGCGGCGGGGAGATCGACAAAGTAATTGGTTCGGTCGGCCGAGGTGGAGCCGTTGATGCTCGCGCCCAGACGTTGAAGCGGCTTGAAGAAGTCGCCAGGGTAGTGTTCCGACCCCTCGAACATGAGATGCTCAAAGAGGTGTGCAAAACCTCGTTGCCTCCGCTCCTCATTCTTTGAGCCCACGTGATACCAAAGGTTCACAGCCACCAAGGGAAGCGGTCCCTGACGTCGAATGATGACATCAAGTCCATTGGCGAGCGTGGTCTTGGTCAACGAGAATTCGGGGAAATGAAGGGGCAATGTCATGGGATCGCGAACGTTCTCGAAGGTCAGCGAAGATTCTCGGTCACAAACTTACGATACCGAAAGTAACAATTCATGCCTATCCAGCCTGACACGGGTCTCGCAGGGTTGAACGCGCTTGGCGCCTCGGACTTTACCAGACTTGACGAAAGATCCGCGCACGAGCGAGTTTTTCTCTTCCCGACCTACGTCCAAGCGATACAATGCCCCATTAAGTAAGTCGGCTTCGCCGACTCGATGGGGGGATAGGATTGCCGACGGCCGGTCAATCGTATTGTTAATCGTTTCTGAGATGCGGCTCTGAGGCGACGAGGATCCCTGAGTTATTACCCGAGATTCACCCTGAGCCCCTTGCCACAACGGAGGGGGGCTGATGGGATGTGATCGTCGGCGGATTCAAAATAAGGCCGGGTCGTGAACTGGGACGACATCATCATCGATGCCGCGGCGACCGATACGGGGATGCGCCGTTCGAATAATCAAGATAGTTATTCGATCGTTCGCGCCCCGAATTCCGAGATCTGGCGGCAACGCGGGCACTTGTTCATGGTGGCTGACGGGATGGGAGCCCATGCCGTCGGTGAACTCGCCAGCAAGATGGCCTGCGACAATATTCCGCACAACTACAATAAGATGAAAACAGGCCTCTCCTCCGAGGCCATCACGAAGTCTTACCGTGAAGTCGGCGCCTTGATCCATAGCCGGGCCTCGGCAAATCGCGACTTCCAGGGGATGGGCACCACCTGCTCAACCCTCTTGCTGCTGCCCGAGGGAGCAGTGATCGCGCATGTGGGCGATTCTCGCGTTTATCGCATCCGCAACGGCCGGATCGACCAGCTCTCCTTCGACCACAGCCTGGTATGGGAACTCGTCAAGCGTAAGCATCTCTCACCCGAGAACGCCAACATCGCCGTTCCCAAGAACGTCATCACGCGAAGCCTCGGGCCCGACCCAAGCGTCGAGGTCGACATCGAAGGCCCTCTCGCGGTCGCCCAGAATGACGTGTATTTGCTCTGCTCAGACGGCCTTTCGGGACCGGTCACCGACCCTGAGCTTGGCGCCTTCGCAGGACACTTCCACCCCAAGGATACCTGCCGGTACCTCGTGAATCTCGCCAACCTGCGGGGAGGCCTCGACAACATCACGGTACTGGCCCTGCACATCGGTCCGTGGATCGAGCCCGATACGGCCGAAGACGTGCCGACGGAATCCTCCGGCAAGGAATCCACCAACGGCCAAAAGATCGAGAAGCGCAAGTTCAGCCTCGCCAAACTTTTCAGCGGTCGAAAACGAGGTGCCGTCAACGAGGTGGTGGAAGACCATCCCTACCGCACGGCCGAGTGCCCGATTAGCCCCGAACTCGTCGAGCGAATTTCTGAGCTGACTCGACGCGTTCAGGCGCACGCCATTGAGCAGGCCTGGTCGCTCGACTGGACGCAGTTCGCTCACTACCGACGGCTCGAAGGAGAGGCCCGGAGCGAAGGAGACCTACGTGCGGCCCTCAAGAGCCTGGGAGAAATGGTCGTCTTGCTCGGTGTGGCCGCTCGGTTCCAGCGTAAAACAAGCCAGGTGGTCTGACGGAACCGGATCGAACGAGCTTAACCGAAAATGAACTCCCCACGCCGCACCGATATCTCAACCTCCTGCGCCCGCCCCCCGGCCAACCTCGAACTCCCGACTTCCCCCCTGGCTCCCTCGTTACACCTGAGTGCCGTCTATTGCCTCGACGGTCTCGAGCAGGTCGACGCGATTTACGAAGGGCGCGACCACGGGTTCATCTACGCGCGAGACGGCCACCCCAACGCCGCGCAACTGGCCGCGAAGATCGCAACCCTCGAAGGGGCGGAAGCAGCCCTGGTGTGTGCCTCGGGAATGGCCGCCGAATCCGCCGTTTTCCTGGCCTTGTTGGGGCACGGGGACGAGGTCGCGTTGTCGGAAGGCCTCTACGGCCGCACGGTCGCGCTCGTAGGGCGCGAGTTGCCGCGATTCGGAATCAAGCACCGGCTCTTCGACGCAACGCGCCCGGAAACGCTCCGCGATGCGCTTACGCCGACAACCCGGCTGGTCTTTGCCGAAACGCTATCGAACCCCCTGGTGCGGCTCGCAGACATCTCTGGGCTCGCCGACATCGCCCGCGGGGCGGGCATCCCCGTGGTTATCGACCACACGTTCGCCCCACTCTTGTGCCACCCGCTCGAGCTTGGAGCAGAGCTCGTCACGCATTCGGCGACCAAGCTTATCGGCGGCCATAGCGACCTGACGCTTGGCCTGCTCGCCGGCTCTCGCGAGCGCATTACGCGCATCTCCTCGGTCGCCTCCACCTTTGGCCTGACCGGCAACCCCTTCGAGAGCTGGCTCACGCTTCGAGGCACGGCGACCCTGGCCATACGCTCCGCGCAGGCCTGCGCCACCGCTCTCGCCCTGGCCGAGCGGCTCGCCGGTCACGAACGAGTCAAGGCCGTCCACTACCCTGGCCTGAAGTCGCACCCTGATCACGACCGGGCGTCCCGCGTCTTGCGCGGGGGCTTCGGAACCATCATGACCATCGACCTCGGCGGCCGGGATCAAGCCGACGCATTCATCCGAAGCGTCCACCACATCCCCTTCGCTCCCAGCCTGGGCGATGTCGCCACAACCCTGAGCCATCCCGCCACCACCAGCCACCGCGGCCAATCCCCCGACCAATGGGCTCGCCAAGGGATTACCCCGGGCCTCGTTCGCCTCTCCATCGGCCTCGAACATCCCGACGACCTCTGGGCCGCCATCGATCAGGCGCTCATGTCTCGATCTTAAAACAGTCCCCCCGCACGTTCGCTTCTCGGACGAATGCCAGGCCCTCGAAGCCTACGCGTCGCCGATTGAGAACGAGGCCGCCGCGAGCAAGCGGATCAAGGACGCCCGAAGGTGCTTGACGCCCAGGTGGCCGCGAAGTATTCCAAACTCACCCCGGATGAGATCCAGACTCTGGTGGTAGACGACAAATGGCTCGTTCGACTTGCCGCCGACGTCCAGAGCGAGCTCGACCGTGTTTCGCAGGCGCTCACCGGCCGCATCCGGCAACTGGCCGAGCGCTACGCCACGCCGTTGCCACAGCTCATCCAGGAAATCGATACGCTGGCCGCCCAAGTCGAGAAACATCTACGAAGAATGGGGTTCCATTCATGAGCATGGCCAGGAACCCCACCGCCCCTGAAGCTTCCGGCTCGACCGTCGACGCCCTCATCCTCTCCCCCCAACGCTCCATGATCGGGGGGCTGTCGAAATGAGCGGCAAGCCCCTTCCTCTTCCCCCCGACTATTCTGACTGGTTGACCAGCCTCAAGCAACGCATCCGGGGCGCCCGTCAGCGGGCGCTGCTAGCGGCGAACGAGGAGCAGATCCGGCTCTATCACGACATCGGCCGTGAGATCCTGGATCGCCAGGACAAACAGGGCTGGGGGCCAAGGTCATCGACCACCTCTCCGCGGATCTCCGCGCCGCCTTCCCGGACGTGAGGGGATTTTCTTCCCGAAACCTCAAGTACATGAAGGCTTTCGCCCAGGAATGCCCCGACCTCTTAATCGGGCAGCAGACCGCTGCCCAATTGCCCTGGTTCCACATCGTCACCGTCATCGGCAAACTCGGCTGGATCAAGCCCCAGAGGAAAGGCTTTGAGGGACAGGCACGGCAGTCCGAACGCGAAATGGTCAGCGGCGAGAGCCATTACTTCCTCGGGCGGCGTTATCGGCTCCGGGTCACCCAATACGACGACCCGCCTTCGGTCGCCCTGCCCAATAAGACCGCGATGATCCTCTCGACCCGGCCGGAATCCAGCGCCGCTCAACGCGATCGGATCTTGCAGCGCTGGTATCGCGCTCAACTGAAAACCCTAATCCCGCCCCTCCTTGAAAAGTGGCAGTCCGCCCTCGGCGTTCGCGTCGATGACTGGGGTATCAAGAAAATGAAAACCAAGTGGGGGAGTTGCAACGTCGACGCCCGCCGCATCTGGTTCAACCTTGAACTGGCCAAGAAACCCATCGCTGCCTGGAATACATCACCGTCTATGAACTGGTTCATCTGTTGGAGCGGAATCATAACGATCGCTTCGCCGCGCTGATGGACAAATATCTGCCGGCCTGGCGGGAGTACCGACATGAGTTAAACCGCGAGCCGCTGGCCCACGAGACATGGACCTATTGATCGACATCGGGTGAACGACGGCTGTTGCGTCCCCGCTGTTTGGCAACACCCTGCAGAAGGTTCTCTAGTTCCGACTTTGCTACCGTCGGATCAACCGGATGTGCCGTCCCTGGTTCCTCAAAGAAGGTGGCGATTGAGGAGAAAAACGGCTTCTGGCAACAAGCATCGTCAAGCTGACCCGGCGCTTCAGACCACGTCGTGCACCCTGCACCCCGCGCGTTCCCTGATTCGCGTTGACGATTGTTGCAACGGCGATTATATAATCTCCGCGATCTTTAGGCGCTGTGTCCCATCCTTGAAACCGCACCGGCGGAGGAACGTAGGTAAACCCGGGAACGTGATGACCTGAGCCTCGTCATAACCCGAACGGAATCAGACCTAATTCTTAAAGATTTCCTCGAGTCCGACCGAAAAACGTTGGCATAATCGCACAAGAAATTTGCTGATTTCAAGCAAATCGCACATAAGATCGTTCCCTCTTGGGAGACAAATTCTCAAGATAAAATTTATCTTATATGGATTTGCTTAAAAGAACGCACCGAAAAGAACTTTGCACGAAAGCCGAGACACGTCAAGCCATCGCATCAAGGGCCACAAAGCAAGACCCCGTTAACAACATCCTTGACGGGTAGACGCCAGACCTAATAAGTGGTTCAGTTCATCAAACCTGGCAAAGCTGCCGGGCTTTGCCCCCAAGCGAGAAGGCGACCTCGACCGACTCCGGTTTGGTAACGATCTCTCCCGACTCTGGAAGAGCCCCATCGAGAATTTTCTCTCGAAGTGTAGCCTCTGCCCCAAGCCAAAATCATAGCTCGGGTCCAAATTCTCGTTCGATGGCGTGTGCCTGGAAAACGGCCGCGCTTAAGCCTTGCGATTTCTCGGTGGTCTTCAGGAAGAGGACCATCGATCGAGGAGGGCCTCGGCCTCTCTCCTATAAATTTCGATCTCGGTTCTCAGTTAAGAGGCAATCTCGTCGGAGTTCAAGATACCGATGTTAAGGATTTCCCCCCCAGTCATCAGAGCTGCTCTCATCTTGCTCTTCGCTTTCGCGTTCTGGCAGAGAACAACGAGTCTCGAAAGCCTCCCCGACATCAGCGGGGACGAAGTCTGGCACGCCATTCAAATCACGAACTTCGTTAAAGGGGAACCCTATAAGATCTGGACGGCAACAGATCTTCCTCTCAGCCCGATTCACTCGATGCTGGAAATCCCCTTTCTCCTCGTACTCGAACCTTCGCTATGGATGGTTCGTCTGCCTGCCGTTATCACCGGCACCTTGGCAGTAGTTTTCACTTATATACTCAGCCGCCGAATGTTCGATCGCGTCACCGCGACGATGGCCTCGGCGCTCCTGGCCATACTTCCATTGACCATTATTTATTCGCGTGTCAGCTATGAATGTAGCTCTTCACCGCTCTTTGGAATCCTCGCGATTTATCTCGCGTATCAACTCCGCATCAAAACGCTTACCGCCATCCTGCCACTCAGCTACTTCATCCACCCCACGACCATCTTCCTCTTTCCCGAATTGTTGGGAATCGTCCTGGCGCGCACGCTGACCGAATCGCGGGAAGATCCCTCGCGTCGAACCGGCTTGCTTGTCAAGAGAGAGGCGGCACTGGTGTCGGTGGGCGCAGCGATGAGTCTCTACACAATGCTACGCCCCGCGACCCAAAAGATGAGCGTCATCTTTGATACAGGGCTTAGCGGAAAGCACGACTTTCTCCTCTTCTTATCGAGGTTAGAGCACATATTCTTGGGGGATGCGCGATCCTTTCCGATTCGGAGCATACTGTTCTGGGGAATCCTGCTCGCGCTGCATGTCCTGGGTCTACGCCGACTTGTTCGGGACCGCAAGTGGGACCGCGTCGCCATGGTTGTCTCGCCGGTCATCTGTGCCTTGGGACTCTTTGTGATGGGGGGATCGAATATCATCAAGCCGGCGATGGCCCGCTATGGGCTGTCCCTGGCGGTTCCGATGATCCTGAGTATCGCCTGCCTGGTTCGGTCGCTACTTGCTGAGCCCTCTTCTCCCCGACGGCTCGTACTGCGACGGCTGGAGATGACCGCTCTGCTGGCAGTGGGATGGGCAATACTCCTGGGCTTCGACCTGGCGCGATTGAATCGGTGGGCTTATATTCCGAAGGTCCCCTACCGGGCCAAGGAGTCTCCCTGGAGCTTCCGCTCGGAGGCTTCCACACCCGCAAAGCAGCTATATCACATCATCACAAAAGATCTTGGCCCCGTACCTGATCCTACCCGGCATGACGACGACACCGGGCCGGCTCGAACGGCCATTCTCGCCGAAGACTGGCCACGGTACGGCCCCCTGGAATGGCTCATAAGCGTCCGGCCAGACGTCCATGTTTTCGACTATCATGACCTGGGCGACATCCAGGGGCCCAAGGTCGAACGAATGCACAGGAGCCTGCTCCAAGGCGGCTACGCCCTCTGCATCCCGGAAGGGGAAATGGATAACCTCGTGCGGATCTTCTACCCGGTCGCCATGCGGCGGCAATGGGAGATCGCGCATCCGCAGGAGCGGTACGCCACGCTCTTCCGGCTGAATAAAGTCGTCCCCGTTCCCGGAGACTACAACGGTGACGGAAAAACCGAGATGGCGGTCTACCGAAGCGACACAGGGGAGTGGCTCGTGCCAAGCATAAGCGCGGCTCCAATGCCGTACGGTGAGCTGGCGCGGCGCGATATTCCCGTTCCCGGAGACTACAACGGCGACGGAAAAACCGACATTGCCATCTACCGAACCACCACCGGTGAATGGTTCTGTCCGGCACTCGGCGAGTCTCCTATCCGGTATGGCGAGCCCGACCAGGACATTCCCGTTCCTGGAGACTACGACGGTGACGGCAAAACCGACTTCGCCACCTTCCGAGTTCTGACATGCGAGTGGTTCGTCAAATGCTTCTCAACAAATCCGCATCGCATCAATGATAAGAGGGGATACACGATACCGGTCCCCGGAGACTACAACGGCGATGGCAAAACCGACTTCGCCGTCTTCTTGACGGATACCTCGAAATGGACCATTCCCTGCCTGGGATCCCTCCCCATCGTGCATGGCGTGTCGGGGCGCGACGTCCCGGTGCCCCACGACTATGACGGTGACGGGCGAACGGACGTTGCCATCTATCGCCCCGCGACCGGCGAATGGTTTCTCCGCCACTCAAGCGGCGACAGCCAGCGACTTACGCTTGGCGAGCAGGCGGTAGATCAGCCCGCTCCCGGAGACTACAACGGCGACGGCAAGACCGACATCGCCGTTTATCGCACCTCGACCTCCGAAGCATTCGTTCAACTCGAAAACCGTCCCCTCATGATGGCCCAGCTCGGGCCAAAGGGACGCGAGGAGATCGCAACACCTCTTCGCGACGCTCCCACGACCGCTTCCGAAGTCCTCACCGCCGAAAAGCCCCAAGCGGAAAACCGCGTGAAGTGAGCCGTGAACACACGGGCATCTCACGCCACGTAGCGAAGGTACGAAGGGTTGAGTTCCGTGTGAGAGGCCGTTTTGAGTAACGCGCGGCCGCAAGTTTTCGGCACGAATGGAGACCGACCGGGCTCTCGTTAAGTCTCTCTTTAAAGCATTTGAAAACGATCCCAAATCGGTCTGTGACGCATGGGACATTCCCGGCAAACGCAAACGAGGAGCGGCCCTTCCCATGGCAGAAGAGCCGCCCCTCGTCATTCGTACCTCTGCACGAAATCAGGCTTTGTCAAAAATTGAACATCGCAGCCTTTCTTCCCAGGCTGAGGACCTTGACGTCGGGGTCAACCACGATTCTCTGCGGCTCAAAGTTGCACGGAATCGTCACTTCGACGGACTCTCCGGCCCCCAAGGTCACGGTCTTGCGCGCCTCCAGGTATTCGGAGGGAGGAGAGGCGGGGCTGCTCTTCTCCTTCTTGGGAAAACGCTCGCCGCGCGAGGCCGCAATCTCAACGGCCATCGTTCCGGTTCCCGCGTTCTTGACCCGCGTCGTTGCCACCCAGCTTGTCCCTTCTCCCTTTTTCTGCGAATCCGAGAGTTGGTACTCCGGCATGACAACCTGGAAGAACCACTGCTGTGTGAACGCGTCGAAAGCCTTGGCGTCGGGGGCGTGATTCCGGAGCACGGCGAGGAAGTCTTCCAGAACCGGGTGGTCGGGATTGTCTTGATAGACCTCGAAGAACTTCTGAATTCCCTCAAGCATGGGCTCGCGCCCCATCTGGTTCAGCAACATCCAGAGGACAAAGCCGGTCTTGTCATAAGTGACCGTGGAATCGCCGTCGCGTGTTCCGTCAATCTTGACCAGAGGCCGCTCGGAGTCCGCGCTTCGCTCCTTGCTGTAGGAGTCTTCGATACGCTTCGCGAACTCGATTCTTCCGGAAATTCCTTTGACTTGCTCGAATAAAAGCAAGGTCGAGAAGTGCGCCGTGCCTTCCGCGAGAAGGTTACCTCCGGGGCCTTTACCCGGGGTGATCATGTTTCCCCACCACTGATGCGCGGCTTCATGGGCCGTGACCAGGAACGCGGAGCTCGCTTGCGAATCACTCCGCGTGAGGAAGCCGATCGACTCGCTGAATGTGATGTTAGTGGGGAAACCCTGAGCATAAGACGCTAAGGCTGCGAACTCGTTGAGCTTGAGCTCTTTCCAGGGATAAGGGCGAAACCACTGCGAATAGTATTTGCGCGACGCGTCGAGTGCCTCCACAATCTCATCAATATTGTAAGGATGAGTCTTGTGGTAATACACCGCCGTGCCTTCCCCCTTGCGAACCTCCCAGGCGCCGGCCACGACATTGAAGAAGTTCACGGGCTGATCGCTTTCCCAGACCATGGTGCGGAGCCCGTCCTTCGTCTGGTCGCTGGTCAAGACTCCCACCGAGTGATAGCTCAAATGAGGAGGTCCCGTCAGCTTGACGCGTGTCTTGTAGGGACGCCGTGAGGCAAAAAGGGCATTCGTTTGTCCCTTGTAATGGTCGTCGGGATACTCCTTGGAGTCGTATCGATTGTCCTTGTCCACCCCAACATCATCGGCAAAGCCAAGCTTGGGAAGGAAGCTGGTTCCGAAACTCGTGAGGACCACTCCCGACGGAAGGATGAACTCGTTCGTCCCTCCCCCTTTTTTGGTAATTCCGTCGGGGAAGGTCCCTTCGAATTGAAAGCCAATCCGGATCGTTGCCCCAGGCGCCAAAGGAGGTGACGGGCGAAACACGAACAACCGTGACCGATCCTGCGGAGTCCCTTTCTTACCGTCCACCGTCCACTCCACGGACTCCCAGTGCAGGCCGCCCGTCAGTGGAATCTGATCCAGAGGTTTGCCTTCGTTGTTGAGAAGGTCGTAGGTCCCCGTCACCTTCAAGCGGCTTCGGTTCGGATCCAGTTCCACGGCAACGTCAACCGCCGTGATGTCCGGGAGAGGCCAATCAAGGTAAGTCGCGATGTTCTTGCGCCAATAGTCTTTCATGAGTTTCTTGGCTGCGTTTCCCTGGAACCCGCGATCGAGCCGCGACCAGAGAACCGAACCCGCCGTCAGCGGAACCAGGGCCAACGGCAAGAACCACACCAACGAGCGAAGCAGCGCGGCCGGACGCAGCCGGTGGGCGATCCCAATCGCGTCACGGTCGCGCCTGGCGAAGAACTTCATCGTCAACACGATGAAGAGCACGGCGAGTCCGAACACCAGAATACGGTTTAGCCAAAGCGCTGACCGATCGAACTCAAGAATGCTGATGTCACTCCACCGCATGGCGCTCCAGAGCGGCCAGTTGCCCACCCAGTTAATCTCGTCCGCGACCTGCCGATACCCCGTAAAGCCGAGGACGGCTACCGCGATCCCATAGGTCGCATACCGGTTCCGCGTCAGAACCAGAGTTACCATCACGAACGAGGTCCAGAGCAGCAGAGTCGGAGCAAGCAGCAGGCCCCAAGTCAGGCCAAACGGGAAGAGGTCGACCTTCACTTTGCCTTGGTAGAGCAGGATCGCCGCCGCGGCCAGGAACTCGAGGACGATCACCGCAAGGGCGACGAAGCTCACGGCCAACGCCTTGCCCAACAGAACCGAGCTGGTCCGCACGGGAGTCGCCAGGCTGATGGCGGCCAGCCGGGTATGCCGCTCCCGCCAAAGCGTCTCCACCGTGTAAAAGAGAATGAGCAGGCAGAGCATCGTCGCCAGCGGGTTGAACGTCCGCACGGCAAACGTGCCGGACGTCAGGAGCAAGGGCGTATCAAAGGCTCCAACAGCGATGAGATTCGGTCCCGCCGCTTCGAGCACGAGCAGGGGAACGAACAGGTAGAGGCCGGCGCTTGAGAGAAGCTCGGCCACTTCGGCCCACATCACCGTCCAGGTGCCACGAAGGATCCCCGGCGCACGTGACGTCATCTCCAGCTCGGCCAGCGTTCGCGTGGGGGCGGCCACGGTCTCTTCGAGCCGGCGCGGTTCCACGGCCGGGAGATCTTCCCCCAAGGTTTGCCGCCGCCATTTCGCTTCCGCCCGGCGAGAAACACCACGGAGCGTTGCCGCGAAATGATTGCGACTTAAGACCACCGCCCCCAGGCCAAGAGCCAGGAACAACAAGCGGTTGGCCACGATCAGACTGTCGAGGGGAACCGACGCCGTGTTATAGAACTTCACCCCACGGTCGACCTTCAAGATGCGTTCATTCAGCCACCGAAACCCCGCCGGATCGATCAGCATCAACAGCCGATCAATTCTTGGGTCGAGCCATGACGGCGACCAATCCCAAACGAAGAAGAGGCACCCGAGCAACACCGCCGTCGGCAGGAAGAAAACAAGGATCGCCGTGCGCGTCCGTTCTCCCACCGCGAACGATACTCCCGTATAAAACACGATCGTTGGAAGGCTAAAGAGCAGGGCGGGACGAAGGTAGTTCGACAGCAAAAGGGGGCCGCGAAACTCGCCGGCCTCGCCGGCCGGAGCGCCGTGGTTGAACAGCATCATCGCCCCGACGTGAGCCGTCAAAACAAACAAGACGCAGATCAGTACGGCCAGGAACTTCCCCCAGATATATTCTCCAGGACGGAGCCCCGTGGCATGCATCACTTCTCCGACCTGGCATTCCTCGTCGTGGATCACCGCCATCCCCGCGGCGACGGCCACGAAGAAGCCGTAGATCAGGGGGACAAAAATCACGAGTTGCTGCGTGACGGCGAACTCCGAGGTGATGTGCGCCTTGGTACCGCCGACCGAAGAATCTCCCGACTGGATCCGCATCTTTCCCGAGGACATGCCCCAGGAGATCAGCAACAAGAGCACGATCCAGATCCAGAACAAAGCTCGCCGCGTGTTGTGAGCCAGGTCGCGCGAGCCAATCAGCGCCAGACGTTGGGCACTCATCGCGCGGCCTCCGCTCCGTTGAAGGACGCCGAAGGCCCCACGAGCTCGCTACCGAAGGCCAGCTTCGCCGCATGGTCACGCATCAAGACCAGATAAGCATCCTCAAGCGTGGGCGTTACCGGGGTGAACCCTGAGGGCGGAGATCCGCCACGCTCGTAGACCCGAACACGGTTTCGCCCTTCGACCAGGTACGCCTGAGTCACGCAGCGTTCCCGTTTCAGGGCTTCAAACACGTCAGGTTCCACCTGCCCCTCGAAAATCGTTCCCGCCAGCCAGTGGCGGGCCTCCGAGGGGGAAGTCACCGTGAGCAGCCGCCCCGCGCGGATCACCGCGAACCTGGGGCAGAGCACAGCCACATCCTCGACGATGTGCGTGGAAAGAATCACGGTCCGATCCGCCGCCAGCTCTGAGAGCAAGCGGTAAAACCTGAGCCGTTCCTCGGGGTCGAGTCCCGCCGTCGGCTCGTCAACGATCAACAGTTGCGGATCTCCGGCAATCGCCTGGGCAATTCCGAGCCGCTGCTTCATCCCCCCCGAATATCCCTTGACCTTCCGCTTGGCCGCGAACGTCAAGTTCACCCGCTCGAGCAACTCTCCGCAAAGCTTCTTCATTCCCGAAGGAGCCCGCACCCCTTTGAGGCGCAGCAGGTAAGCGAGCATCGCCTCCCCCGTCAGGTGGGGGTAGAATCCAAACTCCTGCGGCAAATAGCCGAGTTTGCCCCAAATGCGTTCGGGACGACCGATGAGGTCCTCCCCATCGAGCCGAACCACGCCCGACGTCGGCTCGAGCAAGCCCGCCAGGATCCGCATCAACGTCGACTTCCCCGCGCCGTTGGGCCCGAGCAACCCGAACATTCCCCGCGGTACATCCAGGTCGATCCCTTCCAGGGCCGCTACCGGCCCAGGATAAATCTTTACGAGTTCTCGGATCGTCAACATACCGCGGAGCCCCTCGAATTTCAGGTGAATCAGCGGAAGAAAACCTTAATCCCGCCAAAATCGTGTCATGATATTCGTCGCCAGGTTCCCGACATTTCTCGAAAATCGCAAGAGACCTCTCGGTTATCTCCCCGAGAACCTCATGCACCCTCGACTCGGCTCAAGCTTTTTTATCCCTTTCCCTTCGATCGATTTCCACAAGACACCCTCATACAAGATGTTTTTTCGACCCCTTACACGGTGATTTCATCGCGCGTTTAGACCAGGATGAAACTTCGGGCCGCTCCGTACTACCTTGCGAGCCTAACGCATCGATCGACATCACGCGCAAACTCAACGCTACCGATTGCCAATACCATTCAATTTACGACATCCATCATTTTGACACACCCTAATTATAATTCTGGGCGATTTCGAGCCTACGAAAGACGGGCTTCGGCATGGCGGCTTCGAAGGATTCTGGTAAGATCGACGCCGGGGGACTTTCAACGGCCGTGCTTTGGAGAGGTGAGGAATGAGCCGGGCTTTACTCGTCATCGACGTCCAGAATGAGTATTTCACCGGCGCGCTTCCCATCACGCATCCGGCGGGGCATCTCGAACAGATCCTGCGCGTGATGGATTCCGCCCAGGGGCGTATTCCCACGGTGGTGATTCAGCATCATAGCACCGAGATGCCCATCTTCCGCAGGGGAACCCATGCCTGGGAACTCCATCCCAAAGTGGCGGAACGCCCCCGCGACCTGCTCGTCGAAAAGACTCTACCGGGAAGTTTCACGAACACGCCACTCGAATCCTGGCTTCGCGAACAAAAGATCGATACGGTTTCCATCGCGGGCTACATGACGCACATGTGCTGCGACACCACGGCTCGACAGGCCGTGCACCGGGGATTCAAGGTGGAATTTCTGAGCGACGCCACCGGCACGCTTCCTCTCTCCAACTCCGCCGGAGAAGTCACCGCCGAGGAGTTGCATCGCGCCATTCTCTGTGCCCAGCAAATGCTCCTGAGTGAGGTCTTGCCGACGTCGCAGTGGATCGAGCGGCTCTCACAGGCGTCTTGACAGCAAGGTGTTGCGTCGAAGAAAAAGGGGACGATAATCCCGGGAATGCTCTTGTAGGACGCTCATTTCCAGGGATTCTCAAGAGGCGCTCGGCAAAGGAGCCGGGTAGCCTGTCCGATCAATCCGAGCTCGGCCCGTCGTTCTTGGCCAATCCATGATATCGTTCGCGCGCGGCTTCAAAATCGGGCACGTGCTCCACGATCCAGGCCCAGAACGGAGACACCTGCGTGAGGAGTTCGCGCCCGAGCGCCGTCAACTCGTACTCCACGCGAGGAGGGACTTCCATGTACATGGTTCGAGTCACGAGTCCATCGGCCTCGAGCTGACGAAGCGTCTTCGTCAGCATTTTCTGACTAATCCCTTCGACTTGCTCGAGTAGCCGAGAAAACCGTAGTCGGCCGCTACTGACGAGGGCGTGGAGCACCCACAGCGACCATTTATCCGCCATACGGTTGATCATTTCACGGGCTGTCCGCTCCGTGTCGTCGTCAATCGCCTCGCAAGGATCGATGGACAAGAGGATTCCCCTGGAAGTGTCCCAAAGACCTGGTGTCTCCTCATCGTAGCCACTCGCCACGGGTAATCAACAGACCTGGTGGCCAAGGGCTCGCCCCGAGAACGCGGACCGGCGTTCGTCGAACATAAGAGCCTCGGCAATCGGCGCGTCTCGATGAATCAACGATACAAGATACGCGCGATCTTTCAGCGGGCAAGCGATTCGATCAAGGGCTTACCCCCGAGCCTCCGGTAAAAGGCCCTGAGCCTCCGATAGCCGGCGAGAGCCAGGCGTCCCATGAAGGCATTGGCGAGCGAAGGGCGAACGAGCGTCTGAGCATACCGTCGGCAGGCCGGGAGGAAACGTACATCCCGAAGCAGGGCAGGGTTGATGGCGATCGCGATACCCAGGAATCGGGCCAGGTCGAACGGCCCACGAGCCGAGCGGCCAACCATGGCATCAAAAAGAGAGACGAGGGTCCGCGCTTCGTAGTGGGTTAGAACGGAGCGCAAGTCCTTGCTCGAGCACAGTCCGCGCCGGACCGCCTGGCGCGCGATACGCCTGAGGATCCGCGCCCTCTCTTTGAGGGACGCAAGCGCCATCCATCCCTCGGCGATCGCGTCTTGCCGCACACAGTCACCGGCGGCCCGGTTAAGGACCAGAACATCACCATCGAGTGCGAGTCCAAGGAGTGACTCGAGACTCGACGCGCCCGCGGAAGACCGGGAACGGTTCAGCGCCTCACGCCGGCAGAGGACGCCGAAGCGCGTCAAGAAATTCGTCTCGAGCGCGAACCGGACATAGTCGACACCACTCAGCACTTGCTCCGGTTCCACAAATTGAGGCAATACGTCTGCATTCTTGGATCGCCCCTCGAGATCACGGACCCGATGCCCCGCCTGAACGAAAACGATCGGCCGTTCGCGATGCCGCTCGATCGTCGCGCAGGCGCTCGAGAGAAAATCGGGATCGGGGAGGAAACTCTCCCTGTCCAACATCAAAAGCCAGTCGCCACGAGCCTCGTCGATCAAACTGCGGACATCGTCAGCAACGCGACCGGGTGGAAAGTCGCTACGGATATACCGAAACCTTGGGTCATACTCCCAGGCCCGCGCGGCTTGCTCCGTACCATCGGTCGACGCATGATCGAGGACAAGGACCTCGAGCGAAGGATGATCTTGCCCCAAAGCGCTGGCGATGGCCAGATCGATAAACGCCTCCTGGTTATACGCCGAGATCAGGACAGACACCCGCGGAGCAGGGGAGGGAAGACCGGGGGCATCCACCAGCTCCAGAACTCGCCGCCTCTGTTCGTCAAGGCTCGCGCCGAAGGCCCGTTGCACCAGGTTCGTGCGAAAGCGACGACGAAGGGACTCGTCCTGAACCATCCGAGCGAGCCCCGAGGCAATCGACCTGGGATTGTCCGCAACGATCAGACCCGTTTCTTCGTGGTCGAGCATCTCCTCGGAGCCGTTGACGTCGGTCATGATCACGGGAAGGCCGAGCGTCAGTGCCTCCAGAACGACCGTGGGACAGCCCTCGGAAAGAGAGAAGAGAGCGAAGATGTCGCACGAACGGAGGACCGAGAAGACATTCGCTTGCTTCCCGAGGAGAATGAAGTCATTCTCCATCCCCCTCGCCTGGATCTCAGCACGAATCTTAGGTTCCTCGGGGCCCTCTCCAATCACATACCACCGAAAGCCAATTCCCGCCTGCTTGAGTTCATGGTGAATGCGTACGCACAAAGGAATCTGTTTCTCCGGACTCAATCGGCCGACCGTCAGGACGTTGGGGATCGGCCCCGGACTCACAATCGCTTGAGGTTCCTCAGCCAGACGCAGGATGGCTTCAACATCCACGGGCGGTTGCAAACACCGCCACTCGCGAGACCGAAGCGCCGGACAACGATCGGCCATGCGGCTCCAGAGCCGTCTCGAGACCGGTAAAACAAGGTCCGAACGAACCACGCATTGTTCGACAATTTCCCGCGTGGGGGATTCGAGCCTGGAGTAGAAGGCTAGACTCTCGTCCACGAGAAAGAGAAACCGCCGGGACGTTCGGACCGTACAGACCGCCGCGCAAGCTCTTAAGTCAGGAAACGTGGAGGTGGCCAGAACCGTATGGTAAACCTGGCGAAAGGGTAACTCTTCACGATGGTCAAGGGCGAACTGATGTAATGCACAACACCAGTCCCCCTCTTGATCCAATGGCGCTGGACCCAGCCGGTAGACGGTCATTTCCTCGGGCAACTCCCGGAGGAAATCCTCATCACATGGGCCGGTTACGAGAAAATCCACCGAGTACCGGGGCGACAACCTCCGCGCGTGCCGAAGGGCAAGATAGGCGGCTCCGCCACGCGTCAGCTCGCGGGCGATGATCAGCAGCCGTTCCGGCCCGGGGGGTAGGGGAGCCGTTGCCGGGCCATGGAGGGAAGCCTCTCCCCGACCGCCCGACCACCTCGAGCTCTCGAGAAAAGACAGAAATGCCATGCCGTCGGAATCCTTTCCGATCGTTCATTTTTGTCAGCACGCATATCAGTCCAAATCCATCGGCACGTCAAGTACTCTTATTGAAGAGTTTCCCCTTGGATCGTCTGCTATCCACACTCTCGGCGACTTTCCCATCGAAAATCCCCGAACAATGGGCGAACCTCATAAAAAACAGGTGTCTTGGTAAAGCACTTCGTGGCTTGAAAGACCCGTCGCTCCCGGCAATTTTCGACCGACCCCGCACACAAAATCGGCTCACAGTGACCTGGTCTTACAAGGGCGCCGGGGAGTGTAATACAACGTGGTGACGGCCCTGGCTATAACACCTGAATAACGGCCGTCGCTCGCAATCGATGCGGCGCGGCCACGCCGAGGTTGATTTCACCTTCCGAAGCTCTCAGACAACTCTCCCCGAGCCACACTCAAGTTTCGGAAGGCGATCCACGAATACATCGCGAACCCCAACGACCGGACATCGCGCTATCCTGGAAGGCACGCACTGAGACCTTTCGGCCCAGATCCGGCGTGCCCGAGCCACCCAGGCCTCCATCCGCCTGCACGGAAGCGTTTGACCCAGCGGTCGATCGTTCGGGAACCGCGGAAGAGAAGAGTTCCCACAATCGCCCAGATATGTCCTGGAGCCAAGAGCAGCAAGATGTGGGGCCGAAAACGGACGTCGGGATCGGAGTATTGCGATAGCGATCAAGCCACGCCCCTTCCTTATTGGGAGTCAAGCGTGACGCTGGCAGGCATGACGAGAAGTTCCAGGTGCGAACGTGGGTGATTCTACTCAATTGTACAGTCTCTGCCTACTTTCGCAGTTGCGGGATCTAGCTAAAACTAGGTATGGTGTCCTCGGAATTTTCATAGCAGACGATCACGTCTCTGTACAGTTCGCCCAAGCAAATCCAGCAATGTTCTAAATCTATTGCGGTGCCCTTGAATCGGTCCTTATCTCCGGGTATGCCCAAGAAAAAATTACCAACGCCCCATTTCCCAATCGAAAAAATTCGTAACGACGGTGTAGTTTGGGCGGCAATTCCAGAGAACGTCGATTTTGCTTCTGCAACCCAAGAATTGCGGGCCATGATCAATCTCCAATGCAGAGGGACGGCTTCACATATAGAAATACATTATAAGTTCATTTCTCACAAAAACTCAATTACGGCTTATCTCATCAGAGACACCAAGTATTAAACGGTGAAAATTTCAAGTCACACTGAATAGTTCTACATCCCATCGCAAGCCAGGAGATTAGTCGATGCGAAGACGTAGCCTTGTTTTAGCGGGGACAGCGATCGCGACTCTCGCCAGCATCGTTGTTTCCGCCCAGATCCATGGGCAACGAGTCAACTCACGAAAGGGATTGTCCAGAAATGCTACTCCAAACGACGCAACGGAAGTCCAATTAAAATACTCACCACCGGATAAAGCTGCCCATTTCGCGGACGCGAACAGCGACCCCGTTTTTCCGGTTTCCGTTGATAGCAGTGTTAGCCTGGACCAGGCCACCTTGAATCTGCACCAGCAGATGGCTAATGCACTTTCCGGCTATGCAACGGTGCCGAATTCCCGCACAAACTACTTCTCAGCATTGAATAACCACCCCGAATTCACTTTCGGATATTGGGGCGCCACACTGGAGAACGTTCAAACCGTCGCAGGCGGAAATGTCGTCACCGTCTACGTCTATCCTGTTTTCACAAATCGCTCGTCTATACTTTCGCCCAATGATTACACCGAGCAATACCTGATCGGCAACGACGGCAGCATCACGTACCAAGGGTCTGCCGACCCGAACGGTTATGCCGGGCAGATGCCTTCGGTGATCGACTTATAACAGCGCATTAATGCACCACGATTCAGCACACGAAACGCCAGCATGAATTTTCTCAGCGCAAGACAGCCTCGGCCTCACGAGGACAATAGGAGCTGACGATTTTGGCCCACGGGAAGACCCAAACGTACACTTTGTCGTCGATGGGTCAAAATTTACCGGACAAGGTCTCAAGCCTCGGGAAGGCCATCAAGAACTCTTGGATGACAAGAATCGAAGTTCGGTATGCGTGGTTCTTAGGTCTTCCCAAGTCTTGTAAGAGATCGCATTTCTGTCGCAAACCGACGAAACCGCAAACCTTTCTGCTTTGTGGAAAACCCGCGAGCAGCGTACAGCATTCGTTCGCATTACCAGGTGTGAAAACCAGCAAGTCCGCATGTTGGATCTTCCGGGTTGCCTACGAGCCCGCTTGCCAGACACTGTCAGCGCATCGGTGCAAGTTCAGCCCCAGGAAATTTGCCCAGCCCCAACACCTGCCTTGCCTGGTGCTCAAGGAGTTCGCACGCCTCGATGGTCGTCACCTGGGCCAAGCATCCGAGCAAAGACGCCTGATTCCGGAGTTCTTCTGGCATGGCGCGGAGGCCTACGGCTTTCGCGGCCAAGTCCGGCCCCGCTCCTGCATCGCTGAGGTGATCGAGTCTGAACGAGAACAAAGCCGGGGTACGCGTGGAGCAGTTGCCGGGGTGCGAGCTGGACCTCAACCCCTGGGACGAGGGAGATAGAACCATCTCAAGAACGTCGAGCTGCGCAACGTCGCGTGCAATGACCTGAAGGAGTTGCACGAACAGTTTCACCTCGCCGTCGCACGCCTCCGGCAAAAGTCTCGGCTCACTCGGGCCTTCTTCGCACAGGCTGGCCTGCCGCTGGGCGGGACTTGATTCACCGAAATTTCAGACGCGTCGTCCAGATAGCCCCGCGGTTGAGTTGGGCGGGTTTTGTTGAGGCGGACAGGCGGAAAAAGCGGGGAAGTGAATGCCTCGCAGAATCAACTCCCCCGCTCGGGCAATTCTAGCGACTGTCGGGCCCCGCATGGAATCTCTTGATTTCCTCAATCACGGCAGTTTCACCGTCAACGAGGTGTGAAAGACATCGTCCGGATCCACTCTCTGCTTCAATGTTTGCAGCCTCTTGTACACTTCAATATCATCATAATAAAAATCTCTTACCTTAGGTTTGGTAATGTCCGTATCACCGAAGGATGCCCAGAAGAGCCGCTGCTCTTGGTCCGGGCTGAAATCAGTCTCGACGATCACTTGCAACTCCTGCTGGAGTTGCTCCGCCACGGCCTCGAAACCCTCGGCATAGAAGATATAAAAGCTGAAACCGAAGACAAAATCACGTCGAGGGATCGACGTTGATGCCCGGCGCTTCGTTTTCTGAAAGTTACCGCCTCCGATCATCATCTGAAAGACGAGGTACACGCTGTCCGGGCTCGTGACGATCTTGTCCACCAAGTCAACAAATCTCTCGATAAATACGTCTGTCAGTGCATGTGAAGTGCAGTTGGTCCGTTTTTTATACGGGTAACGGAATTCGCGCCCGTCGATCGTCGTGAGCGGATAACGACGGACGACAGCATCGGAATGGACCGAAAGTAATTGGGGGCCCTTGATCGTTACGAAATCCATCAACGACGGGGGTCCGACGTCGACCGCCTGGATAATCGAGTGGAACACCTCGTCTCCGTTGACGACTTCTTCCGGGCCGCCCAGATTCATGTGGAGCAGCTCTACGATCAGGATCGGGTGTGGTATCAATCCGGAATTCGACTCGACGCTCATCGAGAAATTGATGTCGGGCCGCAGAGTCCCGGCTTCGACCTTTTCCGTACAAGTCTGAACTTCCTTCATGAGGGCCGTGTAACGTGCCTTATCGTACCAACGTGCCGCTGTGTAGGAGTACGAGTTGGGGTAGTCGGTGTCCTTGATGCACTCGATCTGATAGTTGATGATGATGCCGAATGAGCCGGCGTTTCCACCGAGTACACCCCAGAAAAGCTCTTCGTCCTCCGTCGTGGGTGCACCCGCCGGGCGTTGGATCGTGCGCACGGCGCCGTCTGCCAACACAATCGTGAATGCGATCACGTAGTCGAGTTCCAGGCCGAAGCCACGGCGGAGATGCCCAAAGCCTCCGGTCTGTGCATGGCCTCCGATGCAGACCAACGGACACTCACCGTGCGGTATCGTGATTCCGAGCTCTCTAAGCTCGGAGGCGAGTTGGGTTAGCCGGACCGCAGGCCCCACCTCGATGATGTGGTCGGAAATCTGGCGGAAGTGATTAAACGCATCCATTGAGAGAACAATCGTTGCGTCACCGCCGGAAGACAGGCCCGAATACTGGTGACCGCCGCTACGCGCGACAATATGCTTGTTATGCGTCTTTGCAAAAATTATCGCCGCCTTGATGTCTGCCTCATCGCGCGGGTAAGCCAGCATGAAGGGAGTCATATCGGCCCGAGGATAGGACGAGGTCGCGTACTGACTCGCGTGCCAACTGAACCCCCAGTCCGATGGCGTGTAGACATCCCCATTGAAATCCGGAATGCCTGGTTCTGATGACTCAAGGGCTTCACGACCAGAAACCGGCGGAGCCGCGGGAACTCGTGAGATGGGTGCCTCGGCACGATGCACGGGAGCGAGCGTGGCAAGTCCCGAGGGAAAGGATGATGTGGCGGGACGGGTCGTGTAGAGTAGGCCGCTGAGTTCCAGTCGATCTTCGCGGTTCGGTTGCACGCGAACAAACAACCGAATGTTTTCGTCAAGCATACCCGTTTGGTCATCGCGGTAGGCAAGCCCGCGATTCACGTCCTCGGTCACCAACTCTAAAAATTGATTCCCATCCGCACTCTCTTCGGAAACCTGGTGCACTCGGTGTGCGTCAACCTGAGAATCGTCAGGTATGCTGAATCCCACGTCCACGATGGCTTGGATGACGCTCGCCCCGAGGTAGTGCTCTGTGACGATCTTTTTTGCGAAGTTGATCGTCGAGTCGGCGAGAACCTCGTCGACGAATTCCCGCACAGTCTTTTCATCGTCCTTTGATAGGCCCGCGGCCGTGATCCGGACCACCGGGATGTCGTACCTGGCGGTGTAGGCATCGAGCACAAGGTCGGATTGCTTCGGGAGCTTTTCGTTCAATAGAAGCGCTTTAGCGAGGGCCGCAAAGAGGTCTTTCCCGGGATAAGGGAAGGACTTTCTGAACATCCAAAGGTTCGTGGCCGAAATGGGTTTGAAGGCGACCTTGGTGATGACGGCATTACCAGCCCGTGCCTCCGCCAAGGTGGAGATGTCCGTATCGATCATCGTCTGGCCGGCCGGAGACACCACGCTCAGGCTAGAGACATACCGGGAGAGCGGGCCCAAGGTACGCATCAGGCACGAAGGCCCATCATGAAGTACGTTGGACGCGACGACCTGTTCCGGGTTATCACTGAGGGGCAGGGCCAGTTCGTGCTTCGTCAATGCCTTCGCCATCGCTCCCGTCGTTACGGCAACCTCGGCATTCAAAACGCCGTCGGTGACGTCGATTTTCTTGAGCTCGGCGAGGTTGATGACAATGCCGCCTGCGGCATCGACCACGTCCGCCGCGGCAGCAGCTTGAGTTCCGCTCCTGACGAAGACTCTCTCGTTCTGGGTAAGTGCGACCGCCGTGGCGACATCCTCCGTAGATATGGGAAACCAGATCTCACGCGGGTCTTTCACATTCGAAGCGGCGGCCTGAGCGTCGAAAGGAGGTTTCACAATCCTACCCAGAAACGTCGGAACGTCCTTTTTAGCCATCGCGATGGTTTCCCTTCTTAGGTGCTAGCGGACACCGTGGAGGTTGAGTCTCCGGAAACTCCGCTCCGACGTGATGGTGTTGCCGCGCTTCATCGAAGCTAGAGCACGTTTAACTCGCATCCATAACGTCCTAGATCGGTTAGATAACTTCAAGCCATTTGTCTACGGCAAGGGTCACGGGGTGATCGCCCAACCCAGACCGCGCGGCTCGAGACCCGCGAAAGGAGCAAGCCTCTTTCTCGTGGTTTCTTTCTCAATAGTCCCATCTAATAATTTTCATCTTGTTCCTGATGTAGGTTTTTTCATTCGCTGGAGGCGATTGAAAATGGCAGGCACCTATCAGTTTCTGCATTTTCAATTTTCTCTCCGGGCGATCTCCGTGATCCGGCGGTTCGGAATGACGAGAGCGGCGGTCCGGAAGCCGTTCTCAAAAGGATTGCAACGCAGACGCAGGGAGATCCTGCATCGTGGCCAATGGGCCGACGGTCTCCCAAGCCCATCTGAGGCTTCCTCACTCTCACCTCCTGCTACAAGTTGCCTGAGCCTGGACGGCTCTCGATAAAGGTTCGATCCTTCGATCGGCGAAAGTTGCGGGACATCGCCGATTTCGAGAGAGCCGTCGCGGCCACGGAAATTCTTCCGGTCAGGTTCATGGGCAATCCCCTTGGTTTTCCCAAAAGTCACCGAGCGGAAACTTGCTATCCGTAGGGTGCCTTGTTGCCTGTGGTTATAGACTTGGCTGAGGTTTCCTATCGGCCCGCCATACGCCAATCGCGCACGAGTGGGACCGGCGAAGAGAACCAAGGGGTACAACGCTCCGGCGATCTTCGCGCCGATTCTTCGGTCGCCGTGACCGAAGAAAGAATGAGAATTTCAAAGGGGCTCCGATGAGCAAGGTTTGGCTTGTCACGGGCAGTTCGCGGGGACTGGGTCGATCGATCGCGAAGGCCGTGCTGGAGGCGGGAGATAGCCTTGTCGCCACAGCGCGAAATCCGAAAGCGCTAGATGATCTCAAGGCCAAGTATGGAGATCGCGTCGTCCTCAGCGAACTGGATGTCACCAGCGAGGCGCAATCTCAGACGGTCATCCGTGGAGTTGTGGAGCGATTCGGCAAACTCGACGTTCTCGTCAATAACGCGGGCTACGGATTCGTGGGCGCGTTCGAGGAGATGAGCGACGCACAGTTCCGAGGCCAGATCGATACGAACTTCTGGGGGGTCGTGAACACCACGAGAGCGGCTGTTCCCTTCATGCGGAAGCAGGGTTTCGGCCACATTCTTCAGATCACTTCCATCGGCGGCCGCATGGCATCCCCGGGCTTGTCGGGCTATCACGCGGCGAAGTTCGCCGTTGAAGGGCTCAGCGAGTCTCTTGCCCAGGAGCTAAGGCCCTTTGGCGTCAAACTGACGATCGTGGAGCCAGGTGGTTTCCGCACGGACTGGGCAGGGGCCTCGATGGCCTTCGCGGATCCGATCGAAGGCTACGAATCCACGGTGGGCCTGATCAAGAGCTACATTCAAACACATACGGGCCAGGAATCCGGCGACCCCGATAAGGCGGCGCAAGTCATTCTAGATTTGGTCAACCAGTCGAATCCACCCTTGCGAATGTTGCTTGGCAGTGATGCCGTCGCTTTCTTGCGCCGAGGGTATACAGAGAGCCTGCGATTGCTCGAAGAAAACATTGATGTCAGCAAATCCACGGATTTTTCCGACGCCAAAGCTTCCGATACTGATCATGAGCTGATGAAGCATCTCCCGTAGTCCGCTCATCCACTCCAAGAGGCCGATCGAACAAGCGCCTTCGAAAAAGAAAAAACCAAAAACCAAAAATGGTTGGGGACGAGTTTTCGAGACTCCGGAGCGAGATCTAGACGATCTCCCGGCGCCTCGACGACTCGTCCCCGACCGCGTTGTTGAGGGCATGCCACCTTTAGCGCCATGGCCTCGAAGACTGGTTTTCAGACTGCTAGTCACCAAAGGCCTTGGAGGGCAACGCCATGAAGGCTACCGCACCCGCTTGGTCCCGACAGTCCGGTCGGCCCGAGACGGCGATACGACACCGTTTCGCTTGGACACAAAACGGGTAGGATTGTCGTATCGCCGTACGGGCCTGGGAACAGTGCGGACGATCGCGTTAGACCGTCTGCCACTGGCTCTTCACTTCCGAGCTGTTCTTGTTCAGATGGATGTGGTCGTGAACCTTGGCGACCCACGACAGCGGGATCAGGTGGTGTCGTCCGTCCGGGCTATCGTTCTTGGTGAGTTTGATGACATCCCCTTCGACATGATCCACGCGCCCGATCTTCGTCCCGCACGAGGCATAGACATCCTGGTGATCCTGGATGTCCGCGGCGACCGCACTCGTTCGCGAATCAGAGCCGAAAGACAGGCCGGTCTTGTGTTCCGCTTTCTGAACGGCCTCGTCAATCCGATGGCCAACAGAGTGAGCCTTTTCCTTGGCCCAATCCGTGGCCTCTTCGAATTTTTCGCTCACGTCGTGCCCGACCTTCGTGGCCGTCTCGGAGATTTTATGGCCAGCCTCTTCGACTTTGTCTTTAAAAGTTTCCGCCATGATGCTCTCCCTGATAAAAACCGTCGATTTCACACCCAAAAGGGTGTAAAGCTGAACGCATCGACAAAACCTTACACGCAAGAGGCATGCCAAACGACAACAAGTCCGCTTCACGACCCGAGATAACCGAAGTGGGCGTCTGCGGAGGAATTTCGCTACCTAATTTGGAGAGAGGGAAGTACCAGAAGCCCACTTGCCCACAAAATACCGGCGCTAGTTCGAAGGCATGGGTCTCTCCGAGAGCTTCGCTCGCAACGCTTCGGCTCTTCGTTCCGCGGCCCGCGCCAGTTGGATCGGTGTGGAATCGTGCGAAGTTACCTTCATTAATCATTTTCATTTCTCGATTTTAACGCCGGAATCCACCTGGCGTTGGCCTCTGTGCTTTTCGATCCCGCACGTTTACATTAGCCAGGAGCCTGAGGTTCAAACGGGTGGGCGCGGATGCGGACGCAGGGGTGGAGCCCAATTCTCAGCACCCTGTCTGTGAGTCTGTCTGGACGTGGTCGCATGGGGCGTGGACGAGGGTGTTCTTCGGCTCATGGCCGCCGCTCTGCCCTCGACACGTCTGGCGAGGGCACGTCTTTCTGCGATCACAACGACGACACAGGGGGTGTCCTGAAAAGGAACCTTCCGAGGAAATGACCTCGCCGAGGGGGGAACCGGCCTCCCAGATCCCTCTAAAGCGGCTTTCCGAGACCGTCTTTCACCGCAAGATTCGCTCTTCCTGTTACCTTCCGATCTAGGCGTTCCATTCGCGGGTTCTTGATGCGCAACGAGTTACCATAAATGAGGAGATGACGCATGACCGGAAAGAAAGCCAAGCTCCAGGGCCTGGCCCTCATCGCAATCGGCTCGCTGTTGGGCTATGGGGCGGCGACCTCCGAGAGGTCGCGGACAGCGATCGCCGCGCCGGCGCCCGCGGATTCCGGCCCCGCCAAGGTGGCGAACCAGCAGACGTCCTGCTCCCCCGACGGCTCCTCTCGCGGCGCGTTGCTCGCGCTGGCCGAACGGAACGAGGCAATCGCCGCCGCGGCCGCTCAGGATGGCAAGAAACCGAACATCCTGGTGATCTTCGGAGACGACATCGGCATCAGCAACATCAGCGCCTACAGTGACGGCCTGATGGGTTACTCCACCCCGAACATCGATCGCATTGCCAAGGAAGGCTTGCGGTTTCTGCATTATTACGGCGAACAGAGTTGCACGGCGGGGCGAGCCGCGTTCCTCACCGGCCAGCATGGCATCCGCACGGGCCTGACCAAGGTCGGCTTCCCCGGGGCTCCGATGGGAATGAGCCAGCTCGACCCCTCGATCGGAGGCTTGCTCAAGAGCCTTGGTTATGCGACCGGCCAGTTCGGCAAGAACCACGTCGGTGACCGTAACGAGAGCTTGCCCACCGTCAATGGCTTCGACGAGTTCTTCGGCAACCTCTATCATCTCAATGCGGAAGAAGAACCCGAGCTGCCGGACTACCCCAAAGAACCGGGTTATCTCGCCAAATTCGGGCCGCGCGGCGTTCTGCATTGCAAGGCCGCGGATAAAGACGACGCCACTGTCGATCCCAGGTTCGGCAAGATCGGCAAGCAGGTCATCGAGGATAGCGGCCCGCTCACGAAGAAGCGCATGGAGACGATCGACGACGAGACTTCGGCGGCGGCCATCAACTACATGAAGCGGCAGCACTCCGCGAGCAAGCCGTTCTTCGTCTGGTACAACTCAACACGTATGCACTTGCGCACGCACGTCCGCGCCGACCATCGCGGACGATACAAGCATGGCGACAGTGAATACATCGACGGCATGATCGAGCACGACGAAACCATTGGCACTCTGCTCAAGACTCTGGACGACCTGGGCATCGCCAACGACACGATCGTCGTCTACACCAGCGACAACGGCCCGCACATGAACACCTGGCCCGACGGAGCCATGACGGCATTCCGCAGTGAGAAGAATACCAACTGGGAAGGGGCCTTCCGCGTTCCCTGCCTGGTCCGTTGGCCTGGCGTGATCAAGCCGGGAACCGTAACGACTGAGCTCATGAGCCACAATGATTGGATTCCCACGCTCTGCTCCATCGCCGGCGAGCCAGACATCGTGAGCAAGCTCGCCAAGGGCTATGCCGCCAACGGCGTCACCTACAAGGTCCACTTGGACGGCTATGATCAATCGGCGTTCCTGCGAGAGGTCAGCGGGACGGTGCAGAACGATCGTCGCGTGAAAAGCGCTCGCGATAAATTCTTCTACGCCGACGACGACGGCCTGCTCGTGGCCGTGCGCCAAGGAGACTACAAATACGTCTTCGCCGAGCAGCGAGCTCCAGGGCAAATGCAGGTCTGGGCCGAGCCCTTCACGAAGCTCCGGCTTCAAAAGATTTTCAACCTGTTCCAGGATCCGTACGAGCGAGCGGATATCACCTCCAACACATTCTGGGATTGGAATCTCAACCACATCGGAAGTGTCTACGGCGTGATGAACGAAGTCTTCACGTTCATGGCCACGTTCAAGGAGTATCCGCCGCGCTCGTTCCCGCCCAGTTTTGTTCCGACAACGATCATGGAAGAGATGCTCAAGGATATCCAGGAGAAGCGGCGGCGAGCCGCTGAAGCGCCGAAGCGTGGGGAGTAACCTCCGGCCCCATGGCGAGGCCATGGCCTCGCCATCGCCCGGCCGCCCCTGACTCTCTCGCCACGGATGGCTCCCCGGAGAGGCAGCGATCTGGTCTCGTTACGAACCCGCTCGAGACCAATGAAACCGGAGTGGACTCTCTCCTCATGTCCGCCCAAGAACCTCGACGGGGTCGCGGGGACACTTGGCTTCGATTACGATCACGAAGATCGACCTAGCGCCATCGGACCTCCTCCGATCCGGCGCCGCCAGGTGTTCCCCAAGCCCCGCCGAGTTTAACCCTCATGCCGCGATGGAATTTTGTTGCCGCATTCACATTCGTTTTCGCCGCCATACTTTCCCAGGCGATGGGCGTGGAACCCTCTTCTGCCGAGAGAGCCCGTGCGAACCTATGGGCTGAAGGTCGGTTTGCCCTCGGGCACCCCGCGGATTTGCCTTTCTCATTTCGTTATGGAGGCAAGTCTTCGCGTGAACTCCTCCCCACCTGGAAACGAGAGATCACAACCCGGAAGCGCGAAGACGGGCACACGGAGACGATCCTCACATTCGCCGCCCCGGACACTGGGTTGGTCGTCCGCTGCACGGCCGTTTCTTACCAGGACTTTCCCGCGATCGACTGGGTGTTGTCTTTCAAGAATGCCGGGAACGCCGAGACTCCGATTCTGGAAAGCGTGAAGGCACTCGACGCCAACCTGCTCGCTCTTCCGGCCAGCGCGGAGGCAAAGCTTTATTACTCCAGGGGCAGCCACGCGCTGATCACGGATTTCCAGCCTTGCGAACAAACGCTTGGACAAGGGGACCGGACCCTCCTTTCTTCGTTCGGAGGGCGGTCATCCGACGGCACTCTGCCATTCTTCAACGTCGCGAGCAGTCAAGGCGGGGGCGTGACGATCGACGTGGGATGGACAGGGCAGTGGGCTGCCTCCTTCGCACGAGCGAGCACCGGCGACGTCAACGTTCAGGCCGGTATGGAATCCCTTCATACAAAGCTTCTTCCCGGAGAGGAGATCCGGTCTCCATCCATCGTGCTCGTGTTCTGGGACGGAGCTGACCGTCTACGGGGTCAAAACCTGCACCGGCGCGTTCTTCTCGCGCATTACTCCCCCACGGTGGCGGGACGCCCGGTCGACCCTCCTCTCGCGGCGTCCCCCCACGCCGTCATAGGGTTTGAGAAAACGACCGAGTCGAATCTGCGGGACTTGATCCAGAACATTGCTGACCATCAAGTCCGCTTCGACTACTGGTGGATCGACGCCGGCTGGTACACCTGCGCGGACAACTGGGCTCGGTATGTCGGCAACCCTGACCCTGACCCCAAGCGCTTTCCCCAGGGAATGAAGCCGGTGGCCGACGCCGCTCGCAAGGCCGGGATGAAGTTCTTGCTCTGGTTCGAGCCCGAACGCGTCATGCTCGATACCTGGCTCCAGCAGCACCATCCTGACTGGCTGCTCAAACCCCCGAGTGAGATGCCGTCGGAAGTGAAGTATCAGTTCAACGACGGATTCCACCTCCTCGACCTCGGAAATCCCCAGGCACTCGCCTGGGTGATTGAAAAGCTGTCTGCGATGATCCGTGAAGCCGGAATCGATTGCTATCGCAATGATTTCAACATGTATCCTCTCTACTACTGGCGGGACCACGAGGAACCTGACCGTAAAGGGATGCGTGAGATCCGATACATCACGGGACTCTACACCCTCTTCGACACGCTCCGGCAAAGACATCCCGCTCTATTGATCGACACGTGCGCGAGTGGCGGGAGGAGGATCGACATCGAGATGCTTCGCCGCGCCCTGGTGCTCACAAGGAGCGACTATCTCTGGGATCCGACGGGCCAGCAGTGCCACACCTACGGCCTTGCGGCCTGGATCCCTCTGACCGGCATCGGCGTCGCGAGCCTCGATCCATACAGTTGTCGAAGCGGCCTGGGAAGCCACTTTTCCTTCGCGGTGAACTACGCTTCCAAAGACCCTGAGGTCTGGCGAGGAATTGTCCGGCTCGTGAATGAGTATCGTTCTCTCAAATCACTCTATATCGGCGACTTCTTTCCCCTCGGCGGATACAGCACCAGCGACGACACGTGGATGGCCTGGCAATTCGATCGGCCGGACCTGGGCGAAGGTATGGTCCAGGCCTTCCGCCGCAAAGACGCGGCCAACGACTCGGCAACCTACCGGCTCTCCGGCCTGAACAAAGAGGCTCGATACGAGCTCACGAATCTCGATCAAAAGTCGTCCGAGATCGTCAGCGGACGAGACCTGTCTGAGAAGGGGCTGACAGTCCGGCTGACTGAAAAACCGGGGGCCGCCGTCATCCGATATAGAAAGGTTGGCAACTGAGCACGCTCAGGCGGCCGGGCAAGGCTTGACTCAAAGTGGGCAACCACTAAGGGAGATTCCCCTCTCAAGCCTGTCTGGCCCCTCCTTTCTTGAAAATCACCAGCGTCACTTCCATTGCCAGCGGAGAGCGGCCGATTTCTTCCAGCATGATCTCCTTAGCCCGCAGAGGACGTAGGCCCCCGGAGCCCGCACCGATCAACGGAAATGCGATCGAGCGATAGCCATGCTCATGCGCAAGCTTGAGAGCATTGACCACCGACGTTCGAACCGAGAATTCCGACGCTCTCCAAAGCAGGTTGATTCCCGCAACGTGGATCATCGCCTTGAACGGGAGCTTGCCCGCGGACGTCAAGACGGCCCCCCCCAGGGGAATAGCTCCGCGCTTTCGCAACTCCCGAAAAGGTTGGTTCCCTCCCCGTTTCTTGATCGCTCCGGAAACTCCCTGCGGAAGTAGCAACCACCAGGGAATCAAGTTGCGGTTCCATGCGTTGACGATCACCTCCACAGGCTGATCGAGGAGATTCCCTTCGACAACCGTCACTCTCACGGGAGATCTCCCCACGAGCCCTTTTGAGATCCTCACGCAACGTCATGCCCAGACTTCGGCGAATGCACACGTCAATTCACAGCGAGAACCCATTTTCTCTCTCCAGAAGAGTGTTGCACCAGAATGGCAACGTATCGAGGCTTCTCTCTTCAACGTCGAACTCACCGGCCGGCGACGATGGCGACAAGTGCGACCGCCGATCACGATAGCAACCCGCCAGACGCAGCCCACCAGGAATTGATCGCCACCCACGGGTTCGATACGGGCTTTCATCGCCACTGCGTAATGGCGGTGTCCGGCGTTCTGACGTGTGAGGCAGAAGGCGGCACTCGGATCGTCCCGCCACAGCACACGATGAGCGAGCCGCCAGCGACGGCAACTCGACATCCTTACTTGCGATTCAGTGGATGGCGAAGGGCGCGTCCGTCCAGCAGGTTGTGAGCGACCTCGGAGGTGTGACACTTCCAGCTTTGGCATTCAGTCGCCGGAGCACCCGTATCACCCTCGGCCGCGATGGCGGGTGAGCCTCATCCCGTCGGGGCGTTCTCTAGCCTGTTTCGGTTCGGGTTTCCCAGGGAAAGGAGCACCCCATGGGAATCCATCGTCCGAATAACGGCCGCTCGCCGTAACCTTTGGATTTGCGAGACTCCGCGTTCAACCAAGCATGAATCGAGTCACGACCGCCCTCGAGAACCTCGCGACTTCCCCATAGCGGCACATTTTGATGAGCGCTCCTTTGGAATGGCGATTGGGAAAGCTCCACAATTTGGGAGCTTCAGAAACGCAATCGTCAAAATTCTCCCTTTCAACGAAATCTCTGCCGGGGCTGCCTGGAGAGGCCAGACAGGAAAAACGGGTCGCAAGGAATTGTCTGCGAATATGAATCGGCGGAGAAGGTGTGAGTGGAGACGCGCCTTCACTCGTTACCTTTTGCCGAGCGCTCGATTTCAGAGACGCCTGGCGACCGACCGGGAAAACGGCTGGTGCGTGAGTGGCAAAAAAACATCGAGTTCTGGCGGTGTTCGAACGATTTCTCTCACGAAACCGTCGTAATCAGTCAGTCTCATAAATCGGTGGCGAGAGATGTCTTGAAAGGCGGAAAACACACGGTTTTCCTCTTAAGGGGTGACTAATTCTTCTCAAAGGCCCATCTCTTTCACCATTCAATGCCAAGAGTCTTGGGACCACCACGACAGGCTTCCCCCCCTAGAGAAATGTCACGACGATCCTTGTCTAACTTTTCGGGGCAAAGGACCTTATTGCCCGGCTAAGGAAGGTCTATTACCTTGTTGAGGATTGTTCCCGGCGAGTCGCAATGCAGGACAGCGAATCGCAATGCGGAACGGCCAGTCGCTTGCCTGGATCAGGGTCAGGAATCGCTCCTTGCCGGCCTCAGAACCGCCTCGGTCTCCACCGGTATCAACATGGCTTAAAGGATATGGATTCGTTGTATTCCCTCGACACCTATACCCTGGCGGTTCTGTCGATCTCCAACATCCTCATTGTGAGTGGAGGGGTGGCACTCCTATGCATGGCAAACAAAAACATTAAGGGAATTTATCACTGCAGCTCGGGAATGTTCCTGCTCTCGCTCGGTTTCTTCCTGCTCCTGCTCCGGGGCATCATCCCGCATCCTCTCTTTATTCTGATAACTAACGGCATTATCTATTTCGGAGCCATTCTGCTCTTCCAGGGCATCCGCGCCATACGCAGCTTCAAGCCCATCTCCGGCTGGCTGCTCTATGGTGGACTGGCGGCATCCTTCTCGGCATATACCTACTGGTTATTCGTCGTCGACAGCATGTCCGGACGAATCGCGGTCGGCTCCCCTTACTTTGCCGCACTGGCGCTGGGGTCCGCGAGGACGATGTGCGTGAAGGTCGATCCCCGAGATCGCCCGGTTTATTGGCTAACGGCCACGGCTCTCGGGTTCATCGGCCTCGTTCTCATCGCCCGCACGGTCGAGGCCCTGATCATAGACTTCGGCAATCGCGTCATGGACCCCGTTCGAATCGATGTGGCAAATTTCGCGGCCATCCACTTCGCCACGATTGTCGGTGTTTTTGGTTTGAACTTTGTGATCAACATTAAGCTCAGGCGAGAGATCGAGAAACTCGCCTCGTACGACCCTCTTACGGAGCTCCCAAATCGCCGCCAGTTCGACGACCATTTCAACAAAGCCAAGATCGAGGCCGTGCGCGAGCAAGAGCGAATAGCGCTGGTCTATATGGATCTCAACGACTTCAAGGCGATCAATGACAATCATGGCCACGCCGTCGGCGATGAATTGCTTCGTGGCGTGGCCTCCCGCCTCACCAGAGTCGTTCGCAAAACGGAATGCCTGGCGCGGATCTCGGGCGACGAGTTCGTGCTCCTCTTAAGAGACGCCCCCTCACGCGAAGATGTGCGACGCCTCGTCGAACGGCTCCGAAATTCGATGGCCGAGGCATTCGACTTTGGATTCGGACCCACCTCGATCAGCATTAGCTGCGGATTCGCGATCTTTCCCGAAGACGTCAAAAACGTTTCCGAACTGATCCGCCAGGCCGACCTGGCCATGTACGCCGAAAAGAAGAAAAACCGCTACATCGCGAACAAAGAGGTTCTCGACGATCAGGCGGAGCCGCAAAACGACGGAGATCTTGCCACCTAATTGTCGACGTAAACTCAAAACCTCCCCCAAAAACTATCTTCAAAAACTCTCGTTCAAATGGCTCTAGCCCAGCAAACAGCCAAACCTGCAACACCATCATGTTCTCATCCCCCTAAAACCTACCTTTTCTGATGAGAGGGGATGTCGGGCCAAATTGAGGCAATCCTCTCAAGCGAGTCACTCATCCGCTCGCGTCTCCGCTAGCCGTCAGGGTTCTTTCCGCCATGTCAAGTTCCAGGATTTTGATCTCAGGCAGATCGGCGGAACCGTTGACGGCGAGTTGATCGGCATGATCGACGCGAGACTCGCAGGTTGGGCAGTAGAGCACGCCAGTCAGTTTGACGGCGGGACCCGAGATGGGGTTATCAAGCCATCGCATGCGGATATTCTGCAACTCCTGCGCATGCCCCTCGGAGCACTTCCGCAACTCTCGTACGAAGATCTCGGCCGCTGCAAGTTGATGCCAGAGTTCGTGACTCTCACCGCAGCCCGCGCAGGGCAAATCGATTAGCGCACGTAGCCGTACCCGGTTAGGCCCTTCCTCGACGAAATCGATCTGCCGCGCTTCGATCGGCACCATGACAGGCGGGTCGTCCCCCTTGCCGGGGACTTTCACCTCTTTGGTGAAATGATCAAGATCTGACGCTTGCTTGACAGGCTTCAACTCATGCTGGCATTGATCGCACAAGAGTTCCCGCAACGGGATATTGACCGTCATGTCAAATGCCATCGCCGCCCTTCCTCGAACAAGGGACAATAATATTGACCTCGGTCCGTCTTGGTGAGCAGTTGATCATCGCACAGCCTCTCGAGCAACTTGACCAGGTGGGTCCCCTGAGGCTCTTCGCCTGGAGGGAAAAAACCGGGCCATTTGACGAGTTTGTAGGCAAACATTAATGCCTCGCTGAATTTATAAGCAATCTTCCCAAGCGATCGAGGGATCCGGCAGTAGACGCAAAGATCGTCGCGAAGAACAGCCTCCCATGACGGGAAACCACGACACCGATCGATATCGTCCCCCATGATATGTCCAATTTCATGCCCTAAAGGGTCAATAGGAAGACGAGGGGGAATCGAACGGCGAAGGACCACGCGTGAGTCCTCGCGATAGGCCGGTGATTCTTCAAGCCAGGGAGAAACCGCAAGTTCGCGTTCGAAGTCGAAAAACTGAACCTTGCCGATCGCGCTGGCCGGTCCGGCGACGCCAAACACAAACTGGGTCGGAAGGTCATTCCCGTCTTCCTCGAGATCGACCAGGGCGCGGCTCAGCCGATTGCGAATCCGAGCGCAACCGGCCACCCAGTACCGATGCGAGGAACCAAGGTCGCGCAACTGGCGATTGATCCTTCCCTCTTGCCAGAAGAAAACCTCCGTCCCGTAAATTCGGAGTTTGAGCGTCTTGAGATCGTCCGGCGCAACCCGAGGGATCCGGTGCATCGCAACGTCTCGGACGAAGCCGTCTCGAAACGCCTTGAAGGCCGCATCGCTCGGGTCGCAATGCTGGATGAGCCGCACCGATCTCTGGAAACGCGTTGCCCTAACCTCCTGAAAGGCCCAGGCGGCATCCTCGAGCAGCACGTAAGGCAAATCCATCTCCAGCGCCTTTTCCCAGATGTCTTCCAGAAAGGCGCTCGGATCGTCTCCTTCCACCGCAGCCGTATGGTCCCGGCCACTCACATACTGCTGCCACCACTGAGACTCGGAGTGGGAAATCCCACGGAGAAGCCGATCCGCAAACAAGCCCTGGCTGATGTGCCGCAACTGAAATCGCAGGGCATCCTCAAGGGCTTGCCGAGCAACGTCGCAGTGAAACGGGTCCGACTCTTGTTGCTCCAACCGTTGAGACAGCTCTTTGGTCAACATCGCTGCGACTCTCACATGGTTGTGAAAGGGTCGTGGATCAGCGGATGGAGCCGGGCCTCCGGATGAATCGACACGCACTGCTTGAGGGCTGCTCGCGATCCCTCAACGGCGGTGATGTTACCAGCAAGCCGCTTGACCCGCATCGCCTTCACGAAAAAGCCCGCGGCCTCCAGCCCATTTCCCCGATGAGAGGACAGAATGGCGAGTTCATGGAGGGCACTGCCGAGCTTTCCAAGGTCATGTCTCGACTCGCAAGTCTCCCGTAGCAGGGTCAACACGGCCTGAGCTTTTTCCCGTTGCCCGCTAACAATATAGAGCACACCGAGCGTCAAGAGCGCGACCGTCGCTTCACTTCCGTCCGATGTCGTCGCGCGGATTGCGCCCTTGCACAGCTCAATCGCAGCCGGGAGATTGCCAAGATCCTGCTGCACCCGCGCCATCTCATGAAGGATAGCACCGATGCCGCGCATGCCGGTCTCGGGATCCAGCGACCGAAGTGCTTCCTGAAGACACTTCATGGCGGAATTCAGGTCGCGCAACTCGTAGAAGCAGATCCCCAGTGAGTTCAACAGCGAACCGTAAAGATTGACGAAGAAGCTCCGTGAGGTATCTTGAGGAGCCGCCTTCCACGTAAGTTTAAGCTCAGGTTTTGATTTTTTCCGAGGTTCCTGCGGATCTGACGTGTCTAAGTTCGCCGTACAGAGAGACTCCTGCTTCTCGTGTTCGCAAGCGACGATCTGATCTCGAAGAACGGGCACGAGTGGCTTGAGAAGCTCCGCGGCGCGATGATAGGCTCCCTCGGACATGAACGATATGGCGTCTTGATGTTGCTTTTGGAATTCACTCAGAGTCATGGCACTTGTCCAACTCTGTGGAGGAATCTCCCGTGATGCCAAACAACGACAAGCTTAGCTCAGTACGGAAGTATATCCGTGAATTCAGCAAGTTTGAAGAAGAGTATCGGGGGATGATGATTCTTGAAATCAGGGAGGCCCATTTCAAGGCGGTCGAAGACTTGGTCGACCGGGCCGCGAGAGAGCTGCCGGGAGAGATCCCGCCACTCGACAAGGAACAACTGCGAGGCCACTGGGCTCCCGCCTTCGGCCGGCTCGATGTCGCGCTGATCCGAGAATGGTTGCAACGCATGGTCGCGATTCTGCAATCGACCATCGATCACGAGAAATCCACAGAGGTTCACGAACCCCTCGATTTTGCGTTCATCAAAGATCAAGGGCTTCGCAAAGTGCTTGAACGAGACGGCCTGGAAACACAGGCCACCCTGGCCGGGGGACACTGGAAATCGACGATCATCCTCGCCGGAGGTGTTCTCGAAGCGATCCTCATGGATCGCCTTCTTTACGAACCCAGTGCGCTGACCGCCGTCAACGCACCGAAGAAGAAAAAAAACGTCACGGAGTGGACGCTCAATGAGTTGATTCTGGTCGCCCTTGAACTCCAATCAGTCAACGCCTCCGTCGCCAACCTGTCTCATGCCGTGCGTGAATTTCGCAATCTCGTCCATCCTGGTAAGGAATTGCGAGAAAAGCTCGTTTTTGGAAAGGAAGAAGCAAGAATTGCCCTCGAGGTCCTGAAGATCCTGGTACGAGACATGGCAAAACCTCCCGGCAGCAAGACCTAGCCGATTCTCTTTAGAATATGCGCCTTCATCTGATGATTTCATGGCCATCCTCATGGCTTCTATCCCAACGGATGCCAAAGAGTAGGGCCCTTTCGGGGAATCCCTCCGAAGCTTGCGGGTCCTCTCTTAAGGTGGTCATCAGCCTCCGTAGGCCGCTTTCTCCAAAGAATCGACGAACAATCCCCGCCGAAAACCGTCGCCAAAAATCCCCCCTATCTTCGGCTAACTAACAAGTTGAGCCCGGAAGGCCCTACCTTGCATTGCGGAGCGCGGACTCCCTCGGTATCGCCGGACGGTAGACATCCCCATCCTAAAGTCGCGAAAACGCGGCGATCGCCACCGTCAACGCGGACCGTTTGATAAATTCGAATTTATCTTCGCCGACGCGCCTCACCGGCAGCTATAGATTCAGCGACTCTTACTCTCTGCCGGGAAAAGACTTGGAGAAAATTTCAGTCCAATGATCTTACCTTGATATCAGCCCTCATCGTCTCTTAACTTACAATTCACCATGATGCTGGCTGGGCTCTGAGAAAATCGGCGGATCTCCCCCAGTCGGGGGAGAAAGCACGCTTGTTTTCTTTCAGAGGTCGTTATGAAGCGAGCCGGTTTTACTCTTATCGAATTATTGGTCGTTATTGCCATCATCGCCGTCTTGATCGCATTGCTGCTTCCCGCCGTACAGTCAGCTCGCGAAGCAGCACGCCGGATTCAATGCACCAATAACCTGAAGCAGATGGGGCTTGGGCTCTACAATTATGAGAGCACCAATGGGGCGTTTCCCCCCGCCACGATCCTGGTCTATCCCAGCGCAACGGCAACCAAGCCAAGCTGGCAAGGTTCGTGGAGCGTCAACGCACGCATCGCCCCGTTCCTGGAACTGGGGCCGCTCTACAACTCGATCAACTTCTCGGGGACCTACAGCGACCCGGCTAACACAACCGTCAGCTATACGCCGGTCAAGTTCCTCTTCTGCCCTAGTGATCCGGGTCCGTCGATCGACAACGCTTCATTGCTCGGGACAGGGGATGCCACGTCGAGCTACGGCCAGTTCGTGGGGGACTGGTACGTTTGGGCCAACGGCGGCCCGAGGAATCGGAGCGCGTTCGGGCCGAACTACTCGCGAACCCTCGCGATGTTCACGGATGGTCTGAGCAACACCATGGCGGCCTCCGAAGGATACATCGGCCACCTCCAGGCCCGCTCCTGCTACACGTCGCCGAACTCACCTCCCGGCATGAGCCCGACCAGCGTGCCGTCTCCGGACGTCTCGCTGGCCACGCTCCAATCGCTCGTCTCCGCGTGCTCAGGTTCCTCGAGGTTCGGCCAGAAAGCCGGCCACACTCGGTGGACCAATGGGGGCGTCTATTACTCGGGAGTCACCACGGCCGTTCCCCCCAACCCCAACGTGAGCTACCCAGGCTTTTCGGGCCCGTTTGACTGGGTCAGCATCGACGAGAACAACGGTGGCCCCACCTACGCCTCGCTCTCGGCCAGCAGCTATCACGCCGGCGGCGTCAACGTCTTGATGGGGGACGGGTCGGTCAAGTTCATGAAGAACTCCGTGAGCCCGTTCACGTGGCGAGCCCTCGGCACCATTGCCGGCGGTGAAGTGATTTCGTCGGACTCCTACTGATCGGCACTGGCCGTCCCATCGCACCAAGGCTCTCGCTTCTTTTGATTCCAGCCGTGCCGTGCTTTCGCCAACGCCGCCTCCCTGGACCTTCAGGCCCTGTCCCGCGGACAGGGCCTGAAGCCTTCGCAGGGGAGGGGAGGCGCACCTTTCTTCTCCAACCTCAGGGATTACGCATGAAAGCCTTCCGCCTTCTTGTTTCCTCCGCATGCGTGCTCGCGCTCATGTCAGGCGCAGTCCTGGCAGAAAACCAGGCTTCGCGAGCCGGTGGCGATGCGTTCCTCGTGAAGCCCTACCTCCAGGTCGGCTACGCTCCGCAAAAGGGGGCTCTCAGGTTGCTCTGGCAGACGCCTGACAGCGACACGGAGTGGGCTGTCGAGTACGAGAGCGGAAATGACGCGGCCTGGACGAAAGCCCAAGCCCCCACGTTCCGCCGGATCGCCGTCGAAGGCATCGAGCCCTATCGGATTTATAGCGCATCCCTCACGGGCCTCAAACTGGGAGGCCTCTTTCACTACCGCGTCTTGCGGGCCGGCGAATCGATCTTCAGCACCGAAGCCCACGCGCCAAAGTCGAGCGATCAACCGTACCGCTTTGCCGTCTTCGGCGACTGCGGAGCTGGCACGGAGGAGCAGAAGCCGATCGCATACCGCGCTGCCCTGGCAAAGCCCGACCTCATCGTGGTTCCTGGGGATATTGTTTACGAAGAAGGGCGCATCTCCGAATATCGCCAGTTCTTCTGGCCCGTCTACAACGCCGACGACGTATCGCTCCAGTCGGGAGGACCGCTCTTACGATCGATCCCGCTGATCGCCTCTCCCGGCAACCACGACACCGGGTCGCAAGACCTCGTGAAGTTCCCCGACGGCATGGCTTACTTTTATCACTGGGAGTTCCCTCTGAACGGTCCTCTCGGACGCCAGGGAGGAGCTTTCGTGCCCTCGCTCAAGTCGTCGGAGACCAGCCGGCGCGCGTTCGCTGATGGGGCAGGGGAGGCCTATCCTCGCATGACCAACTTCTCCTACGACTACGGCAACGCTCACTGGACGATCGTGGATTCCAACCCGTATGTCGACTGGACCGACAAGGAGCTTCGGGAGTGGGTTGAACGTGACCTGGCCGCAGCCCAATCAGCCAAGTGGCGGTTCGTCGCCTTCCACCACCCTGGTTTCAACTCGGCGCGGGAACACTTCGAACAGCAACACATGCGGCTGCTCGCTCCCATTTTTGAAGCGGGGAAGGTCGACATCGTCTTCAGCGGACACGTTCATAACTACCAGCGTTCGTACCCCCTCCGCTTCACGCCGGATAAGAGCAGCACCCTGCTCGTGGGCAAAGACGGCAAGACCCCTCGCGGCCGCGTCGTCAATGGCATCTGGAAGCTCGACAAGTCGTTCGACGGGAAGACCGACACGACCCCCAACGGCGTCCTCTACATCGTCACCGGCGCTGGCGGCCAGCACCTCTACAACCCCGAGCAGCAAGACGATCGCGACTCCTGGCTCGGCTTCACGCACAAGTTCATCTCGCAGGTCCACTCTCTGACCGTGGCCGACGTCGACGGTTCCACCCTGACCGTTCGCCAGGTCACCGGCGATGGCCAGGAAGTCGATCGCTTCATCGTGACCAAGTAAGAACCGCGTGCGATCTCGATCTCTTGAGGGACCGCCTTTCCGTCCCAAGAAACGCGACTCTCCCAAACAAAGTCCCGGGTGCCTGGCACTCGGGACTTTTTCGTTTTCCCAAACGCCGTATAAACGCCCGAAAGGCCTCGATCGAAATCGACCGACCGCATCTTCAACCCGGCATTTAGCAAAACCGCCTCGTTCTTAGCAAGCCATTGAATTTACATATCCTAATTTTCAGACGACAACCTCTTTTTACAGCTTGAAACTCGACTTCGACACCCCAGTATCTTACTTAACCTAATTAACTATCGTTGATTTCCGTAGTGTTTTAGCTGCAGAAACGACTGAAAAGCGGGACATTCCTCGTGGTCACGGGAAAGCCCTAAGTCTCTTCCAAGCATGGGCCATAGTCGTCGGTTTCGGTGTTCATTTTTTTTGTGGTCTTGTTTTGAGACCGGAATACGGATCCTGTCTTTAGGCAACTCGATTGTCGTGACACAAAGGCAAGATCGAGCCGTAACCAGGGTGTGCTGCTTGGAGCACAACGTCACCTTTTCCGCTCGTGCGGGCTGAAAGGGTTCATTTTCCACGGCGGAATCATGCAGAACGCCCTGCGATTTCTGGATTCGAGAAAGAGATCTCGCCGACGTGGGCTTTAGGGGATTTCTCGGGAGAGAACTCGAAGAATTGAGCTTCAGCGCGTCGTGCGGCGTGGCCAAGCGTCTTTGAAAACGCCCGGGGAATCAAGATGCGGGGGACTCCAAGGATTTGCAGTTTGAGTCCTTTGATTCAGGTGGCCGAAAACATAGATCGTGACGCCTATTCTTGGAAAGTATCTCCGAGGAAATTCGAGAGAACGGCGACATAGCCAAAATCAGACCCCTGGGTCATTGATGTTTTGGAGTGCGCCCATGTGTGAGCAGTTATGAGCAGGGTCGCGGCGATCACCGATTTATCTCCCCCCCAATTCCCCGAATTTCTTAGTAGTCTTTCGCTTCCATAAATCTCTTAAGCAGGTCGTATGGGTGGATGGCTTGGCGGCGTCAAAGAATGGGTTGGCCCTCTTAGTTGTAGCTGCATGCAACACAGCGTTTAACGGCTCGACTTGCCTCCATCAATCCGTGGCTAGGGACTCGCACATATTTGTCGAACCAGGCACGACCGTTCCCGCTACCCTTTCCATTGAACACATAATGAAAAACTGAAGGTATTAAAAATCGGCGTGATTTGACACCTTGACACACAAGCCCGAACACCTGGATGGCGAGGGGTTTACGACAACCCTTCTGGAGCTTCCAGGAGGATTTCTAAGCGAAAATTTATCGAATCAAGCAATAGCCTTCAGGATCGATTTCGACCAATGCCTACCGGGAACGACATATTGTTGCGTTTAAACCTCTTAAATTTTCACGCTGCAAGAAGTGGTTCAAGAACGACAACTCATCCTTGTTCTTTCGATCTTAAAAAGTTATCGTCAAAAATCTCTCTTCCAGAGGCTGGGCAGGCGCTCCGAAGTAACGGGTTGGTCTTTCCACCTCGATTTCTTTGCGAGGAATCTTTTCATGGGTGTGCGGCGTTCGGTCGGACAAATGACGATGCACTTTGGTGTGCTGATGGGAAGCTTTTGTCTTCTCACCGGTTGTGGTGATTCGGGTGGCAGCAGCACGCCGAAGCCGGTCTATTCAAGTCCCGAAGAAATCGGCACGAAGAATCAGGAGCTCAAAGACGCCATGAAGGGGGGCGCCTACGGCTCGGCGGGACGCAAATCCGCCGGCTTGATCAATGGGGCTCAGTGAAGGTCGAGATACCCCGGCTCGCTTGATCCATTTTGGCGAAATGTGGTTGGCTGCTTTGCTTGAGACCAGGCGTTTCTATTTTCGGCCCTCCCGTTTTCAGGAGAATGATGATCATCTCCTCCTTACTCCTAGTTTATTAGAAATAGGTGTCGACGGTTGGCCTACTCATTACCCATTTTGATTTTGCCATCAGTTGGCAGCAGACATGGGTCGAAAATTTCTCGCCTGTTCCAAATCGATGATCTCTTTTTACTCATTTAAGGTGAGGTATTCCGTCATGCGATCTCGTCGTGGTTTTACGCTCATTGAATTGTTGGTGGTGATCGCGATCATCGCCGTGCTCATTGCATTGCTCTTGCCGGCTGTCCAGGCGGCCCGTGAGGCGGCAAGGCGCTCTCAATGCGTGAACAACCTCAAGCAATTGGGGTTGGCCGCTCACAACTATCATAGCTCTTTGGGATGCTTTCCCGTGGGCGCCGGTAAGAACGCGTTCGGCGGCCCCAACGACTTCCACCCCTGGACGGGTTGGAGTGCTCAGGCCATGATGCTTGGCTACCTGGAGCAGACCCCCCTCTACAATGCCGCTAATTTTTCCTGGTCGCCCACCAACGGCGGCAATGGATATAACCTGAATACGACGGTTTCCAACGCAGTCATTGCCGCGTTCCTCTGCCCCTCCGACGGTAATGCCGGTAAAGCCAACACCAACAGCTACTATGCCTGCTACGGCAATACCGTTGAGCAAGGGGGGTTCGAATCCAACCAGCCATCGCAAAGCAGCGGGCTCTATTGCCAGTACACAGCGTACTCGGTCGCGGATTGCACTGACGGAACGTCGAACACCGTGGCCTTCGGCGAGGCGCTCGTGGGAGATAACGTTAACTCCCCCGGCCCCTACCGAGGCAACATGAACCTGGGCGCCAGCCCCTCCGCACAGGTTGGTGGATACCTGCTCAACGCCTTCTCGAATATGGCCGGCGTGGTCACCGACCTCCAGTCATGTGCGACCTCATTCAAGGCAGGTACTGGCGTCATTGCAAACAACCGTGGATTTCGCTGGGCATTTTCCGCCACCGGATACTCGCTGTTCAACGTCCTTCAGACCCCGAATGAGCTCAAGGTCAACGGCTGCCGCTTCGGTTGCAGCGGTGGATGCGACCCGAGCTATGGCTATTCTTACGGATCGTCGAGCAATCACTCCGGCGGCGCGAATATCGCCTTTGCCGACGGCAGCGTGAGGTTCATTAAGGACTCCATCAACCGAACCACCTGGTGGGGTCTTGGGACCAGGGCCGGCGGCGAGGTCATCAGCGCCGACAGCTATTGATCTCAGGTTCTCTTGATCGCTGTCTGCTTCTGATTCTCGATCTCGGCCAGCCAGGAAAGAGGGCTTTCCCGGCTGGCCGAGTTTGCTTTCGAAGGCTTCGGTCAATCGCTTCCGACATGGGAAAATCCAAAGGCTTGCGTGAAAGTTTCTTCGAGTTCGAATGCAATTGTTCAAGCCCGATCATCTCATCCGAGCCCACTGTGCTCCTGACGAGGTCGCATCAACAAGACAATTGAGCTCACGCAAGACGCGACCTGTAACAGGCTTTTTCGTACTCTCATATCCAGCATCCCAAACGACTCGATCTCAGGTCCTCGCATCGACCAATATCAGCTTGGGGCAATTCCGGCGCGTCGACGGGCAGTCCGTGACCCCGCCCACTTCCAGCGGTGAGCAGGAGAGATGCTACGAATCGGGTGATCTGGCCGCTTCTTGTTCGCGAGCTTGTTAGCAACTCCCTCCATTTGCCTCGGCGACGGCCTAGGCATGCTCGCTCTAACACATGGCCAGGTTAGACCTTCTGTCAGGTTTTACGCGAATTGTCACCAAACAGCGGTCTCGTGCGTCCTTGGAGATGACGAGGGCCAGGAGCAGTTGCCACCGCCAGACTTGCACAGGATGACCATGAACTCCCCCGTGGAACGGTACACGACCGAGTTCGAGCGGATGCGGCCGAGGCTGCTGGCCCTGGCTTATCGCATGTTGGGATCCGCAGCCGACGCAGAGGACGCTGTGCAAGATACTTACTTGCGCCTTCAGCAGACGGATGGCGTCAAGTCTCTCGAGGCCTGGCTCGTGAAAGCAACCACGCGACAGTGCATCGACCGGCTCCGCAAGGCGAAGCGCCGGGCCGAATATGTTGGACCCTGGCTCCCCGAGCCGGTCCCTCACACCTGGGAAGAGGCCGCCGCCGATCAGCTCGAGTTGGCCGAGTCACTCTCGATGGCCTTCCTCGTCTTGCTGGAATCGCTATCTCCGGCAGAGAGGGCGGCCTACTTGCTGAGGGAGGTCTTCGATTACGAGTTCGAGGAGATCGCATCACTGCTAGACAAGACTCCTGTGAACGTCCGCCAGATCACGGCGCGCGCCAAGAGACGACTCGCACAGAAGGAGCGTCGATACCCCGCCGAGGCGAGCCAAGCTGATGATCTGGCCCACCGCTTCTTCACCGCTTGCCGCACGGGGGATATCGATTCCATCGAATCATTACTCTCTGAAGAGGTCATCTACTACTCCGACGGCGGCGGCAACGCCCCCGCCGCCCCCAGACCCCTTCTTGGCAGGCATCGGGTCGCCAACCTGCTCACCGTTGTCTTCCGCAAACGCCAACGGGTCTGTGTGCTGTCCACAAGCGTGGTGAACGGACAGCCGGGCGTCGTCTTCTCCCAAGACGGCCAGGCGATCCACATCCTCACCTTCGCCGCCGAAGAGGGACGCATCGGCCGGGTTTACAGTGTCGTCAATCCCGACAAACTCCATCGTTGGTCTTCATCGGTTCCTACCGAACCCGATGAAATAGCCACAAACAAAACCTGAAGGAGAAACGCCATGGAACCACGTCTCGACTTTCCCAAGCTTGCCCCCGACGCCGTAAGAGCCATGTATGGACTCCAGGCCTACCTCACAAAAGCCGGGCTGGAGCATGCACTCCTCGAGCTGATCAAGATCCGAGCGTCGCAACTCAACGGTTGCGCCTTTTGCATCGACATGCACACGAAGGATGCCCGCGCAGTCGGCGAAACCGAGCAGCGCATCTACGCGCTCAACGCCTGGCGCGAGACTCCTTTTTTCACCGACCGCGAGCGCGCGGCCCTTGCTTGGGTGGAGGCCGTCACACACATCAGCGGAGGAGTACCTGACGCTCTTTACGAGGAGGCAAAAACCCAGTTCTCCGAGAAGGAGCTCGTGGACCTGACATGGGCCGCTGCCGCCATCAATGCCTGGAATCGAGTCGCGATCAGTTTTCGAAGTGTGCCCGGCACCTACCAACCAAAGCAAGCTCATATTTAGTTTTTTTGCTGTCCAACGAGGTTGAACAGAGCTCCTCGGCACTCGTTCCGCGGCCGAACAAGAAGCCAACCTCATAAAGAGCCCTGACGGAACGACGCCCGCCGGACATCTCTTAAGCCATAGACATCGCCAAGAAGTGTCTTGGGATGGCACAGGTGATCCCACCCGTGGGCCAAGGCTTTCGACACGGGTGGAGACCCCCCGTGTCACCCAACCGGCCTCTGTACAGGGCTTTGCCTTCTCTCTTTCTCATGCACAACCCGATCAACGGCCGGTCGACCTCATGACGTTGGGAGACCTCAGGAAACGTCGACGAACTCAGCCCTTATCCTTTTCGGAGTTGCGTGATTTCTTGGTCGCAACCGCTTCTTGCAGCTTGCGAGTCTCTTCTTCAGCCAGCGCTCGTGATCGTACCGCGAAATCGAGGATCAGAGTCAGCTCCTGGGCGGTGTAACGGTCGCACAGCCGCGCCGCGGCATGTGCCATCGAGTCGAAGAGCGGGACGATCTTTCGCTCGATCCGCTTCAAATCCGCCTCAATAAAGACCCTTCGCCGATCATTCGAGTCGCGAATCCTCCGCGCGAATCCCGCCTGTTCCAGCCGGTCGATCACACCCGTGATTGCGCCGGTCGTCAGCCCGGTGCGCTTGGCCAGTTCGCCCGCGGTGATTGGTCCGCTTTGTGCCAGGATTCCCGCGCACTTGTGGTCGGTGACATTCATCCCCAGCCGATCGGCGATCGCCTGGTGGAACATGATCGTCACCGTGCTAGTCTCGCGCATCTCCAGAATCAAACGGGCCACGAGTTCCGCCTTATTGCCGCCAACGTCGCTTGACACGATCGGTGAATCCGCTTAGAAAACCAATGTCTTACTTGGTAAGATACTTTTTGAATGAGCTAACGATCTACAAAGTTATTTTAGCGGAGGGTTGTCATGACTGCCACGGCAGGAGCGACGAAGGCAAAGAAGGGCTACAAAGGATTGGGGATGGAAGGGGGGGTGGCGCGTTGGTACGCCAGGAATACGGGTAACGATCTCGAGCCGTTTCGAAGGGACGCTCGAGCGATCGCCGAACAGCTTGCGCCGGGCAGCCGCATCCTGGAGGTGGCTCCTGGGCCCGGCTTTTTGGCCGTTGAACTCGCCAAGCAGGGCCCCTTCGAGGTAACGGGCCTGGATATCAGCAAAACATTCGTCGAGTTGGCGACCGAGAACGCGCGCCAGGCGGGAGTTCATGCGGCCTTCCACGTGGGCAACGCCTCGGAGATGCCGTTCGAATCCGACGCGTTCGACTACGTCGTCTGCCGGGCCGCCTTCAAGAACTTCAGCGAGCCGGTGCGCGCCATCGCCGAGATGCATCGCGTGCTCAAACCAAGGAGTAAGGCGGTCATCATCGACTTGCGCCCTGACGCCTCAACGTCTGACATCACTTCCGAAGTCGCCCGAATGAAGCTCAGCCGGTGGAACGCCATACTCACGACGCTCACCTTCAAGCACATGCTCCTCAAGCGGGCCTACACCAAGGACGACTTTCGACGAATGGCCGCGCAGACACCTTTCAAAACGTGCTCATTCCGAGAAGAGGCCATCACCCTCGAGATCTCACTCACGAAATAGGGGGATCCTTCGCGCCACGAAGTTCTTACATGAGACGCAAGCCTCCCCCAACCCACCTTCGCACATCCCAGGAGCGGCCCGACATGGATGACTCCAAGAGGCAGGCAGAACACTCCGCCTCCTGCGTCGACCTCAATGGAGCGCGACTCTGAGGCGATACAACGAGAACGCGAAATAGGCGAGGGGGAGGATGGCAATCGCGAAGCGATCCACCTGGTGAGCAAGCTTCTCCCGGCCGGCCGAGTACAGTCTGTGGGTCCCCACGGAAATCGCGATCGTCAAAAATATCGTGGCGAAGGCCGCGATGTGTAGCATATCCGCCAAGGTAATCACGTTCGTATCCGGCAATGAGGACGTGATGACATACTCACTCGCCACCGCAGAAAACACGGCTCCCGCCCCCAGGCCGAATCTTGGCTCCAGATGCTCGGGCTCGATCAGCAAGGCGAGGAACGAGATGAGGACGGCAATGAAGAGACCAAAGAGTATCTTCGCCGCATACCCCCAATCGGGCCGTTTCAAGGTGATCGCGAAGTTGAATTGCGAATAGCGGGAAACGCTTCCGGTTGGCAACGACACGTCGCCAAAATTGCTCTTGTTGGTCGCCACGCGAACCTCGAGGTCGGCCCCGGCAATCGCCCAGCCGGGAACGCGAACTTCAGGCTTGATCCCGCTATTATCTCGATCCGGAAGAAATCTGAGTTTGTGCTCTTCCGCGTTCGTGTCCTCAATACAAATGGAGAGCGTATGCGAGTCGACCGGGAAACTCGCAAGGTCCCAGACCTCGGAGATTTTCGCATTCACGCGGCAAACCGCGTAATGTTGGCCTCCGTTCATTGTCTCATAAACGCCGGTCTTGGATTCCACTGAACCGTTGGTAATCTCGAAGGTCTCAAGCGGCTTGATGTCGTCCCCTTCTCAGCGAAACCAGAGATAGAAATCGACGTTGAACTGATTTTCCTTCAGACTCAGCCCCGTGATCTGGTCAACATAGATCCCCACACGAACCAATGTAGGTTGCGAGGAGCTTGAGTCCGCGTGCGTCGTTGAGGCGAATACGCTGATAAGCATCGAACCCAAATAAATGACGGAAAGGGGATGCCGCATGCCTGATTCCCTGAACTCTATTTTGAAGACAACACCAGGCCAATTCGCTTGGCCTTACTCTATGGGAAATCTCCCGTTTTCCAATCAGCCGTGGTCCGATGAAGAGCAAGCAAAGCGTCCGAAAGACGTTTGTGGAAATAGCCTACTGAAAATATGGCGACGTCGTCCAGCTTGCTGGCATGGCGTTTACAGATTAACTTATCTTATATTGTCAATATTCAAGCAACGTTTAAGCCGCAAACATGTATACATTTAATGATTTTCATGACATATTTATCATAATTTTAATTTTATTAACATAAATAGCACAGACAATCCGAGCATGGCAAACTGGTGCTATTGAAACGGGGCGCCTTCCAGGCCGACGCCTCACTAAAAACCCCCAACGGAATAACGCCCGTCCGACATCCCTTAAGCCAGACGCATCGTAAAGAAGTGCATTTGGTGGCACCGGTGGTCCCAGCCTGTGGGCCAAGGCTTTCGACACGGGTGGGAACCACCCGTGTCACCCGACCGGCCTCTGTACAAAGCCTTGCCTTCTCCCTTTCTCATCGCTGAAGAGGGGCACAACCCGGCCAACAGCCGCTCGACCTCACGGCGGTAGGGTCTCGTCGGGTGTCCTTGTAGTGGCCGCCAGGTGGACCTCCAACGCGCCGACTCCTGCCGGGGAATCCGCATCTCTGGCCACAACGCCCCCCCTTTGAGTTACGGGCCTCAAAAAGCCATCCTCGCATCGCGAAGCCGACGGCCTCGAGAAACAGGAATTTGTTTCTTGCCGCCGGTAGCCTTCCAGAAAGGCGAGAACGCGCGATGAGGGGCACGGTTGATCGGATTTTTCACGTGGGCGGACGGCAGGCTCGGCAGCACTTTGGCGAATAGCCTACTCTTGGGGTCTTCTCACTGGGTATCGTAATCGGGAAGCCAAATCACGGCAGATCGAGACCAAGGGGGCATTCATGGATTTGCAACTGGCAGGTAAAACCGCACTCGTCACGGGTTCAACGGCGGGGATCGGCCTGGCAACGGCCCAGGGCCTGTTCCGGGAAGGCGCGTCGGTCATCATCAACGGGCGTTCGCCCCAACGCATCGAAGACGCTGTGCGGAAAATCGAGGCTTTAGGCGGCAGGGGAAGAGTATCCGGCGTAGCTGCCGACCTGTCCACGGCCGAAGGTATCGCGAGCCTCGTGCGCGAGGTGCCCGACGTGGATATCCTCATCAACAACATGGGGATCTTTGAACCCAAGCCGTTTGAAGAAATTCCCGACGCAGACTGGCTCCGTTTCTTCGAAACCAACGTCATGAGCGGGGTCCGCCTCACCCGTCATTACTTGCCTGGAATGAGGACCCGAAACTGGGGACGAATCGTCTTTGTCTCCAGCGAGTCGGGGGTGCAGATCCCCGTCGAGATGATCCACTATGGCATGACCAAGACCGCGCAGCTCGCCATTGCTCGAGGCGTGGCCGAGACGACCGCGGGGACCGGAATCACGGTCAACTCCGTGCTGCCTGGTCCTACGGAGTCGGAAGGGGTGGCGACGTTCGTGACGGACCTTGCGAAGCAGTCCGGGGTCAGTAAGTCGGTGGTGGAGGCCGAGTTCTTCGAGAAGGCCCGCCCAAGCTCCCTGATCAAACGGTTTGCCACGGTCGAAGAAGTGGCCAACATGATTGTTTACGTAAGTAGCCCTCTCGCCTCAGCGACCAATGGCGCGGCCCTTCGAGTCGATGGTGGAGTCGTGCGATCGATCGTCTAAGACGGCCCACGAGCACAACTCAAGGAGAAGCCCCATGGCCCGGCCCCGAGCGCGCACGCCAAAGCCCGAACCGGTCAGTTGGGACACGGTTCGGCAATTTGCCCTAACGCTGCCCGGGGTCGAGGAGAGCACCTCCTATGGAACCCCAGCCTTCAAGGTCCGCGGCAAACTATTCGTGAGGAAGCATCAAGACGGTGAGTCTCTCGTGATCAAGGTGGAACCGACAGAACGAGCGATGCGCATCAAGAGCGATCCCGAGACCTTCCACATCACAGATCATTACCTGAATACGCCCTGGGTCCTCGTCCGTATCGCTTCGGTGGCTCGGGAAGATCTGAGAGACTTGCTGACGGAGTCATGGCGGCAATCTGCGCCAAAGCGATTGCTCACAGAATATGACGAAGCCTGAGGACTTCTTCCGATCGCCACATTAAGGTCCATCCGCAATCTTCCAGGGGAAGAGTCCGGAGATCTTTCCTGAGTTAGCACCTTTCGCGGACAACCCTCATCCTCGCCATCCCGATACTCTTCTACATTTCGTGACTTCTCATGTTTGCTGCACCCTTTCCTCTTGCGAGTCCGGCCGGCTTCATCGTTGGGAGTCCATCGGCGCGGAGATACGCTCTCATCTCACCCACAAATGCTTCACACGGACCAAGCATCTCACAAGGTCAGACCGCCGCACGTCCTTCGCCGCAGGGAGATTCATCGTGAAGGTTCTTGAAACGGAGCGGCTGACTCTGCGCTGGCTCGCCAGCGATGACGCGGAATTTATTCTAGCGCTCCTCAACGACCCTTCGTGGCTGACGTACATCGGCGACAAGGGGGTGCGAACCTTGAATGACGCACGCGACTATATTTCCAAAGGGCCGGTCGCCATGCATGCCCGGCGAGGGTTCGGCTTGTACCTGGCCGAGCGAAACGAGGATCGGCTACCCATGGGCGTTTGCGGGCTGCTGAAGCGAGACGGCTTGGACGATGTCGACCTCGGATTCGCCTTTCTTCCCGCATTTCACGGCCAGGGATACGCCCACGAGGCCGCCGCCGCAGTGGTCGGCTATGCGAGAGACGTTCTCAGTCTGGACCGGCTGGTCGCCATCACGCTTCCCGAGAACCTGCGATCGATTCGGCTCCTGGAACGATTGGGATTGTCGTTTGACAATATCATCAAATTTCAAGTCAACGAGAAAGAATTGCGGTTGTACGCAATCGATTTCAAGCGGACCGTCACTCCTCGTGGAATCGCGTGACAAGAAGGAGAACCCTGGCTAAATGTTCGGCCGGGATGCCGCGGTCTCGCCTCCTCGAAGTCTTATCCTTTTCTAAGATCCGAAGCCGCAAGGCTTGACCCTGGCCGGAAGTTTTGGACAACTTATGTCCATGCTCACGCTCGAGGACGACGAATGCCTCGTGTTCACGGACAGCGCCATTCGCGAGACGGTCGCGATGTAAAGAGCTGCGTGATAATATGAAACGCCCCCTCGAAACCACGGAAATACGGTATGAAAATCGCGATCGGTGCCCCTCTGTTTCTGGCGTTCCTCACCCTATCGGGATGGCCTGTCACGGTTGAGGCCGAGGTGCCGCGGGACAACTGGCTCGTTCCTCCCGCGCTTCGTCCTGGCGACACGATCATGCTCGTGGCTCCCGCCGGCCCCTCTGACGAAGCCCCGGTTCGCCAATTCGCGAAGCAACTGGAGACTCAGGGTTACCACGTCGTCATCCCCGCAAACCTCTTTCGGCGTAACCATTACCTGGCGGGATCTGATGACGACCGCGCCGACGAGTTGAACGCCGCGATCCGCGACCCCAAGGTCAATGCCATCTTTCCTTGCCGGGGCGGTTACGGCCTCATGCGCATTCTCGATCGGATCGACTACGAGGCCCTCCGCGCCAACCCGAAGGTGATCATCGGCTTCTCCGACCTCACAGCCCTTCATCTTGCCGTGGCCAAGAAGGCTCATGTCATCACGCTCCATTCGCCGATGCCCGAAGCCAGCCTCGCGCGGAACGGGGCGAAGGTCGCCTATGCCAATGAGCTCTTCTGGCGAACGATACGAGCCGACGGGTTCGCCAAATCCCCGGCCTCGGCTTACGTGATTCCGATGCCGGCCGACGGCCCCAAGGCAAAGACCCTCGTCCCGGGCAAGGCACGGGGACGGCTCGTCGGAGGAAACCTTACGCTGATCAACTCAACCTTGGGAACTCCCTACGCCATTGAGGCCGCAGGCAAGATCCTCTTCATCGAAGACACCGGTGAAGCTCCCTACCGGATCGACCGCTACCTCACCCAGCTTCGCCTTGCGGGTCTTCTCAACTCTGTCGCCGGCGTTGTGGTTGGCCAGTTCAGCGAGGCGGATCAGGCGGAAACCGATCGCGTCCTCCGCGAGTTCTTCTCCAAACTCAAGGTCCCCGTGATCATCAATTTTCCCGTCGGCCACACTCCTTACAACGCCACCCTCCCGCACGGAGCTGTGGTGGAGCTCGATGCCGACAAGGCCACGCTTCGCGTCGAAGAGGTTCCCGTAGAGGCCAAGCCGTTCGCTCGCGCAGCCGAAGGGGCACCGAAAAGCTGACGAACGCTGTCGAGATTCTTGAAGACCTCGTCGTTCCGCGAACTCAAACCCATGTTTTCCATAAACAAGGTTAGCCTTTGCTTGTACCTCACGGCGAGTTGCTCTTCGGGGCAGGGTTTCTTGCAGGAGCCATGAACGCGGCCGCGGGGGGCGGATCCTTTGTGACGCTCCCCACGCTGGTCTTTGCAGGGGTGCCATCGGTTGCCGCCAACGCGTCAAGCACGGTGGCCCTTTTTCCAGGAAGTTTCGCCAGCGCGTGGGCCTATCGCGATGATTTTGTCCCCTTCGAGTTGATCTCACTCCGCAAGATGCTCGCCGTGAGCTTGACCGGTGGGATCGCGGGAGCGTTATTGCTGCTGGTCACGTCCGCCAGCACGTTTGACAGGATTGTTCCGTGGCTATTGCTGGTCGGAACACTGGCCTTCGCGTTCGGCAACCGTGCGGGACTGCTGCTGCGCCGGTATATCCGGATTGACGCACGACTTATGTTCATTTGCCAATTTTTTCTTGGTGTCTACGGCGGATACTTCGGTGGTGCCGTGGGCATCATGATGATGGCGACCTGGAACCTCTTTGGCATTACCGACATCAAAGCGATGAACGCCACCAAGACGCTGGTCGTCGGGGCGACAAACGCCGTGGCTGTCGTCTGCTTTGTCGCGGCCGGCAAAATCTGGTGGCCTCAAACGCTCGTGATGCTCTCGGCAGCGGTTCTGGGAGGGTACGTGGGCGCTCGCCTGGCGAGACGCCTTCCTCCTCAACGGATCCGTCTCGGTATCTGCATTTTCAACGCCCTGATCACGGCGGTTTTCTTCGTTCGCACGTTTGGATAGTTCAGCGCAATCACGTCATTGTGGCGTCCAGGCTCGGTGCCTGTTCGGTCGCGATCAGACTCCTCGGATGACTTGGGCCTGGGGATTTGTGCCTGGACTTCGGATGCGATAGCCTATGTGCCGGATCGCGTTGCACCCCTGGGAGTTTTTGATCAATGAATACGAATCGTCGAGCATGGATCAAGGGGGCCGGCCTTTCCGGAATGGCGACCGCATGCCACTTCTTGGGGGCGTTTGAGTCTCAAGCGGCTCCTCCGTCGGGCGCCGAGGCCGCACCAACGCCCGCCTCCCGCCCGAATCCAATCGGTGTTTCCACCTACTCGTTCTGGCAGTTTCGTGGTGAACGCCTTGGCATACCCGCTTGCATCGACAGGGCGGCCGCAATGGGTTTTGACGGCGTGGAGATCCTCCACGTGCAAATGCAGGACGAGTCGACCTCAGCGCTCCAAAAGATCAAGCGTCAGGCGCATTCGCTCGGCCTCGCGCTCATGGGATTCTCCACCCATCAAGGCTTTGTCAGCCCTGATCGGGAGTTGAGACGAACCAATATCCAAAAAACGCTCTACCAGATCGACGTGGCCTACCGCCTGGGCATCCCCACGATGCGGATCAACACGGGACGGTGGGGAACCACCAAATCGTTCGACGAGCTCATGGCCAACAAGGGGATCGAACCCAAGCTGGAAGGGCACACGGAGGATGAGGCCTTCGGATGGGTTCAGTCGGCCATCGAAGCTCTCTTGCCCCGCGCCGAGGAGTGTGGCGTAGTGCTCGGCCTGGAGAACCATTGGGGCCTGGGACGCACGGCGGAAGGGGTCAAACGAATCGTCGAGTCGATCAAATCCCCCTGGTTGCAGATGACTCTCGACACAGGAAACTTCCTCGAGCGCCCCTACGAGCAGATGGAAGCCATGGCTTCAAGCCCGGTTCCCATCGCTCTGGTCCAGGCCAAGACCTACTTCGGCGGAGGACGATGGTACGAGCTCGATCTCGACTATGCGCGCATCGCCGATATCCTCAAGAAGCACAGCTATCGCGGCTGGATTTCTCTGGAATTCGAGGGCAACGAAGACGCCCAGACCGGTGTTCCCAAGGGGCTGGCGCTTCTCCGCAAGCACTTCGCTTGAGCGGTTGATCTCATCCATCCGGGGAAGATGGACCCAACCTGGATCAGAGAGGACGCGCAGCCGAAGGCACCGCTCGATTGAGCATCTCGGGTATCGGACCGCGAAGATCCTGCCCCTGCACAGCAGGGGCTCCGAGATTACCGGAAGCCGGAAGAAGCCGATCGGCGAGGGTCATGATTTCGGCCACCTCGTTGGGCACAAGGTTTTGCAGCAGGACGATCAGGCGCGCGGGCCATCCCACGATGACCGAGGGCTCGCCGTCGCAGACGGCTTGCCATAAACGTCGAGCCACGTGATCGGCCGATGATGACAGCAGAGGCAGCGAGTCTCCCAGCGCGAACCACGTGAATTCCTCTTCCTGTCTTCCCTTGAACCAGGCGTGCGCATGCCCCCCAGTGCGCATGGTGCTCGGATAGATGCCCGTGACCAAGATGTTGTCACGTGCGAGTTCGGCGCGAAGCCCTTCCGTGATCCCGGCCAAAGCGAACTTGCTCGCGGTGTAAGGCAGCATGTGAGGAACGGCACGCAGACCGCCCACCGACACCACGTTACCGATTCGGCCAAACTGCTGCGCTTTCATGTGCGGCAGAACGGCCATCGTGGTATGAACCGCACCCCAGAAATTGGTGTCCATGACCTGGTGAAAATCGTCGAGCGTCATCGCCTCGACGGGCCCCACCGAGATAATTCCCGCGTTATTGATCAAAACATCGATGCGCCCATGACGCTCCATGGCCCGATCCACCAGCGTGGCCACTTGCTGAGGATCGGTAACATCCGTAGGCACCGCCAGCACGCTCCCCGCCCCCTGCCTGAGCAGCTCGGCTTCGACCGCTTGTAGCGACTCGGAGTTACGCGCCGCCAAGACGAGATGCGCTCTCTGCTGAGCCGCATGCCGCGCGACGAGCAACCCATGTCCACTCGAAGCCCCCGTCACGATCACGACGCGATCGGTCAACGTGATTCGACGTCGATTTCGCAGGAGAGCCCGCGTTCCCCAGATCGCTCCTGCCCCCACAAGGCTTCCCAGCAGCAGCTTGTCGCGTGCACGCATCGTGACATCCTTTCCCCAGAGGCCATGGCTCCAGCGCATCGACCGTCACATTCCTATGCACCTGGCAAGCACAGGGCATGCCACGTTGCGCGATAAGAGAGTCAGGACGGCTTCTTTTCCAGAGAAAGGGAAGAGGCCTCTCCCGAAAATCAGCCATCTCTTGCCCGATGGCGACCAGCCCGTGAGGAGTTCGCCAAGTCGGAGGGGAAAGGATACAAAAAAAACATAAATATGAAGATGGCTTCCGTGATTCACGCTGCGCTTCAGCTTTGGGTGGTCGAGCCGCAACAGACGCGTGACGTGAGTCAGTGCCTTGTTAGGGCTTGGAACAAAATCACTGTGAGAACTCTCTGCCTCGATTTACAATGGTCCGATCGGGTTGAGGAGGTTTCCGATGACGGAACGCGTGCTCGGTGTGCGGGTATCCATCTTTCGCTTCGTCAGCAATGAGCCTCAGCCCGGCATCGTCCAGTGCGAGCTCGTCGATGCCCACGGCGAGCGATGGACTTTCACAGAGAAGACCGCGATCGTCAGCGGTGAGTATCTCGATGACCAATCCACCTACCCGCGGCCAGGAGTCATCCTGTGCCAGGTGGTCGGACGGCACCTCGGCCCATCCGGGGAGCAAGTCGTCGAGGTCGTGCTCGAGTGCTCCCCAGACACCACGGACTCGCCGCGGGAACGGACGCGATTCGAAGTCCTTGCGGGGGAGATCGTCGAATGGGAGTGGGGAAGTGACACCGAGCACCCGTGGAGCGGCTTCGCCTAGTCCCGGGGCCGCCGAGCGTCGCCGATGCCTAACGACCGGTGGCGGTGGCCGCAAAAAGATCCACGATACGACATCGGCGATCTTCGACGCCTTGGAGGCCCTGATCGCGCCCGAGGCGGGGCGACCATGCGCCTCCGCCTAGGTGGACCTGCAAGAGCGCCCGACAAGTCGTCACAGTGATTTCGTTTCGGCCCTTAGGTTTGCGGGGCTCGGACAACGTTGATGCAGGTTTCGCCCCTCATGTAACGCGCGATGTTATCAGCAATCGTCTTTTGTCTTCGACGTATGGTCCCACGGGTCCAGCCGGACATGTGAGGAGTCATCACAACGTTGGAAAGCTCATGGAAGGGGAGTTCCGCGGGAAAGACTTGCGGCCGCTCTTTCGAGGGGTAGATGTACCAGGTATCGATGGCCGCTCCGGCGATCCGCCGGCTTTTCAAAGCGTCAAAGAGTGCGTGTTCATTGATCGTGGGACCGCGCCCGACATTGATGATGACGGCCGAGGAACGCATCGCGGCGAAAGCCTCAACACCGACGATACCGGTGGTCTCCTTGGCCAAGGGTATCGAGATCACGAAGAAATCGGCAGAGGCCCAGAAATCGGCGAGGTCGTCGAGCAGAAAGGAACGATCGACGAGCGGGGAGACCGGCACGACGCTTCGATTAGCGACGTGCACCTTCATCTCGAAAGCCTTGGCCCGCGCAGCGACGGCCTTGCCGATGTGGCCGAAGCCGAGTAGGCCGACGGTTTTTTCCGCGAGCTCCTCGTGCACGGTGTGAGCCGGTCCAACGCGATGGCTCCAATCACCTTGCCGCAGGTGTTTGTCAGCTTCGTTCAGTGGAACCAAATGCCGCATCATCGCCGCGAAGGCGTATTCGGCAATGGCTTGCTCGTGTCCAAAGCAATTGCAAACCACCACGTGGGAGGGAAGTGCGTCGAAGTCAATGGCGTCGTAGCCGGCACCCGGAACATGAAAGAGCTTGAGACGCTCAGGGTGAGGCAAACCCTTATGGAATTTGAAGCTTACGATCACGTCGGCCGAGGCGTAGGCGCGACGGTCCGCTTCGTTGGTGAATTCTTCGGGCAGAAGCGAGATCTCAGTGATTTCCGGGAGGAAATCTCGAAACGTTTCACCCAGCGCGACCGCAATTTCACCGTGAAAAACAACGCGCATGATCGTTCCACACCCGCGAGGCAATTCGTTCGCTATTACGTCTGCTTCTAAGTTTATCGCTGGGGGTCAAGGTGTGGAACCTCGCGAGGGGAGTCCAACGCAGAACTCCCGGCCAGGCGGACTCGCCGGACCGGGAGTTCTGGTTTTGGGGACGGAGAATCCGCTCAGCGCGCAGCGGGTGCGCTCGGGGCGGGCTCCTTCACGCCCGCTTTCGGATAAAATCCTTTGAACACATTATCCCGTTCCAACGGGAGTTGGAAGCCGTCGGAGACGCGGGTCATGTAGAGCCCTCGGCAGAGCCACCAGAAAGTGGCTAGAGCGCGATGGGGACCAAGATCTTGCTCGAGAGTCTTGTAGTCGGCCGCGGTAAGCTCCCAGGGGGTCCGAGAAAGCTTGCGAGCGTAAGCGTAAGCACGTTGCTCGGCTGGGGGAAAGGCCGACCAGTCGTCGCTCGCGAGGCGGCGGGTCCGCTCGGCGATCGCGGCCTTGTCGAGGCCGGCGACCTCGAGGAGCATTTCGCAATGCCCCATGCAGTAGTTGCAGCCAATGGCGCGCGTCTGCACCCAGAAGAGGCTCTCCTCGAAGACTTTGTCTGAATCGGCCTCGGCCCAAAGCGTTCTCGTGGCGTTATTCCAGGGGATCGCAAGCTCAGGGACGTATCCCAGGCAAACGAGCGTCCAGACGATCCGGATCGGGCGAGCCGCAAGGGCAGGGGGGAGAGACTTCTTGACCTCGTCCCAGGCGGGCACGGGAAGCCGGGGCTTCCGATCTCGCTGACGCTCAAGCCGGGACTGGAGCTCGTCGTACGAGAGAACGGACCAGTCAGAGTCGCGCTCCACGACCGTCGTTCCCGACTCGAGCAAGCTGGGCACGGGCTTCACAGGGAGCGGGAGAGGAGCCATCTGGATCGCCCCAGGGGCAAACTTCACCTCGACCGGGGGGAGAGGACCTTCAGGCTCAAGCGGGAGCCCCAGGCCCAACACGATCCGGTCCTGAAAATTACCGTATGCCCCCAGCAGCACCATGGAGGCGACCTTCTTGTCGCCAAACCGTTCGCGGAGCTTGGCGAAAAGGTCATCGCTGATCGTGGGGGCCGCGACGGTCAAGAGTCGGGCAAACTCAAGCGGGTCGCGGTCCCCTTCGGGCCAGGCCGCAGGGTCGCCGGTGAGCGACTTGACGGCAGCCTCGTCGCCACCGGCCCGCTTCAGGTCGGCCAGTGCGTAAGCCTCGGAGTAGGCGCAATGATTCGCGTGAGCGATCACCCAGCGCATCTTGGCCCGGAGCGCCGGGTCGAGGGGACTTCTGGTTCGTTGGGCCGCGTCGAGCTCAAGCATCGCGGCGGCAGTGCGAGGCAGCCGGCCGGAGATCGCCTTGGCCCAGGTCGGCAACGGACCTGTACCCCCTTTCTCCGTCTTCGGCAAACGCTTCCAGGCGTCAGCATCACTCAAAGGGACGGTGGGATTGGGCGTTCGCTCGGGCTCGGCGGCTCGAACGAGGCCGGCACCGGCCAACAGCAATACTATCGCATATTGTGATAGCTTCATTTTCGATCTCCTCTGGGAGCGAGTGTTCATGAAAGAATAGGGCCCGCCGTCAGAACAGCGACCGGAAGACTGTGAAGACAGGGCTGGTGCCAACCTTGTAGACGACCTGTTCCTTGGCCTCTTTGCCCTTGGCGTCAGTCAGCCAGAGCATCACGGTGAAGGCCCGCTCGGCCCCCGAGGGTTTGCCAGGACCTTCGACCTCGAACGTCTTGAGCAGGTCGCCTCGCGACCATTTCGGATCCGAGACGAGGATCGACGGGCTGGCCTTCTTCAAGGCCTCGACCGACTCCCCTTTTTTCCAGGAAGAGAGTGCTTTATCGAGCGTCTGCCTGGCCTCATCCTGGTCGGCGGTGGCCGGAGCGGAGGTGCCTCCGCAACCGGCCAGGGAGATCATCCAAAAAGCGGTGGCGAAGCAACGGGCGCACCATCGCATCATTAAAAGGCGCTGATTCATCGTATGTTCTCCGATCCTGGGTCTTTGAGGATTAATATGAGTCGGCGGAGATCACCTCGCCGCCGTTCATGGAACCCAGGGCCCGCCACGTGGCACGATCGATGGAGTCCTTGATGAATCGGACCGACCCGTCGGCGAGTCCCACGTTGACACCTCCAGGATGGAGGCTGCTCGCCGTCATCACGAGACGAGCAGGGTACATGTAGCAAGACTTGCGATTGGGGGGAGCGACGTGCTTGTAGATGGCTGTGTGGAGGAAACCATCTAACCAAGGCGCGCCGCTCCCCGACTCGCCCGTGGACGAGATGCTGTTATCGGGAACGGCCTCGCAGTTCTGGAAGGCTTCCTCGGGGGTGCTCGGCCAGGTCGGCGACACGTAGACGTCCCGCCTGACCGTTGCAAGTCCCTGGTTGAAGTCTCCCATGAGGCGTTCAGACGTGAGCCCCGTGTTACTGGTGCCGTCGGTGATTTCGGCGAGTCGGATCGACCGTTCCGCGAAGAAAGGCCCGTTGGGCGCGGGCATCGTCGTGTTCACGGAACCTGTATCCGTCTCGGCGTAAGAGTAAAGAATGCTCGAACCTTCACTGAAGCGGTAATTCGTGCCTCCCCACCCGGCGGGAGTCTGCTGGGCATCCGAAGGGCAGAGGTAGGAAGCAATCGCCGCGGCCATCGCCGTGGAGTTGCCGTCCTGCACGGTCATCGTCAGGTTGAAGTTCAGGGCGGAGAAGATCGGGGTCTGCTCCATGAACGGGAGGATCATCGAGAAGCCGGAGTAGTTGTAACGCGAGATTACCGTATAAGGACGTGCCGGCCGGGTGCCCCGAGCAATGGGAAAGCGGCCATGAACATCAAGGTAGTTGTGAACCGCAAGGCCGATTTGCTTGAGGTTATTCGTGCATTGTGAGCGCCGAGCCGCCTCGCGTGCGGACTGGACCGCCGGTAACAAAAGAGCGATGAGAACCGCGATAATCGCAATGACAACGAGGAGCTCGATCAAAGTGAAGGCGCGACGAGATTCAGCCACGGGATTCCTCCTTCGGAATCGTGTCTCAACCGGGGGGATCGGACTTCAATACGGACGACGAACCGGCCGAAACGACGCTTGAAGCAGCCAAGACGACAGCGGCGTCAACAGACAACGAGCATTCGAACCAGGGCAAACACGGGATGCATGCCCCAACCGCAAACTCCGCGGCGGAGCGCGATGGAAACAACAAGCCAGGCTTGCATCACGCAAGCAGGACCAAGGAGCGCCTTCGTTTCACGGCCAATGCCGCGAAACGTGCTGATCCCCTGTCAAATGGCGTGAGGAACCAAGGGGTTCCGCCGCGGAGGGTGGAAGATGGACGGGCCCTGGCAGATCGGATGGAAGTTGCTGACGTGAAGAAATGACACCGTCGAGTGGAGATCGGGCAACGAAGGCATGATTCCGAGACATGCCCACGTTTCATAGTATCGTGTGATCTCGACCGAGGGAGCCGAAGGGACCGACGGCCCCTGCGAGCATGAAGGACCCGAGCAGGGAAGAGGAGGAAGCTGAGGAACGTCGGGGACAAGAGGCTGATCCTTCAGCCGGTCGGCCCCGTCAAAGAGCGGTGAGGCGAAAAGGCGAGCGAGATTCTCACGATCGGCCTGAGACGTCACATAGTGCGAGCAAGCGGCCCGAGCCTCAGTCGGTGGGACAAACATGCACGCCAGCAGCGCAACAAGCGCTCCCGTCGGCAATCCCACCAGTTTTCCTGGGGCGATGAACCTCATCTTGTTCTCAACAGAGTCGGTGACGTTAAAACGGCCGTCGGAACCGTGGTGACCGCTGCAGACCTTGAAGAGCCGAATCTCTCGTAAGATTCGTCATCGAGACTACCCAGGCTCATGCGTTGTTACAAGGCCTGAGAAGACACTTTTTCGTGCGCAAAATTCCCCCTCCATCTCCGAGAGATTTCGTCGCCGGCAGGCCGTAAATGATCGAGGGATTTCGGAGCGACGACTCGGATTACACCACTCAAATATTGATTGAGATTTTAAATTTCAACTCTTTTACATTTTTTTGAAAGCAAATTTCATATCTTTCGATATTGCTTATGTGACTATTCGAAAGAAGACCATAAGATCCCAATCCGCCTCATAGCCCTCCCTATCATCGAGAAGGGCTTCGGCGTGCGACGCTAAAATTTACAAATATAGGTTCGATACATAATATACCGGGTGTGCCATGATTCTCGAGAAGACCAGAGCCACGAAGGGAAGATCGCCTGGCTACGACGTCTCAAGATCCGCACCCATCCATGTCATAGCCAACTCGAACTCTGGCCCTGGCTCATTTATGAGGCCCGCGAATCCCCCATTGGCCGGCGCTCGGCTCCCACGTATTGATCGGTGTTGTCGGCGATGACCGACAGAACGATCTCCGTCGCTGGGCCTTTCATCGAGTTGGGTTCGCAGAAAGACCTCGGGGTCACTTGAGCCCCTGTCTTCGACGAGCGGTTCGACGACCTCCCATGTCGTACGGATCTTTCTTCCAATCGGCATCACTCGCAAAGAAAGGGCGCCTTTATGCTATCAGCCGAGGCTGATATCAGGGCGCGAAGAAGAAGAAGAGAGGGCGTGGCGCCAAAGCAGAGACCAGGTCACGGGGGGTCATACCCCCCGGGATGCCAGGGATGACAGGAGAGGTAACGGCGAAGGCTCTTGGCGAGACCCCGGAACAGGCCGTACTTTTTCAAGGCCCCAATGGCGTAGCGGCTACAACTCGGCTCGAAGCGGCAGACCGGCCCTGCGTAGGAGAGCAGGGGGCTCAGGGTGCGCTGGTAGACCCGGATCAGGAGGATCAGAAGTCCGATCAGGGCTTGCTCAGGCCAACGAAGTAGCGCGCGGAGGCTCATGAGGATGCCTTGAATACGCGAGGGCCAAGCCGGCGCGCGACGGCCTGTGCCAGGGCGGGCAGCGACCGCTTGGCTTCCTGGAACGTGAGTTTAGCTCCGCGAGGAACCACGATGAGGTCAACGCCGACGGGCAGGTCGGCCTTGCTCAGGCGAAAGGCCTCGCGGAGAAGCCGTTTGACGCGGTTGCGCGCGGCCGCGGACCGAATCTTCCGGCGCCCGACCGAGATTCCCAACCGAGGGTAGCCGAGCCCATTTTCGGTGCCGTAAACGATCATGGCCGCGTCAGAGGCTGACCGCTTACGCTCGAAGGCCTTGCGAAAGACCTGGGGGTCGTTGATCCGCTCGTGAGGTCGAAACGTGGCCGGAGGGGTCATGAAGGCTCGGACTTTCGCGGTTCAGGAATGGGGGGAGGAGACGCGGACGAGCGATCGAGTTCGGGAAGCGGCACATGACGAGGCGGGCCGAGCCGTTCCCGGATAAGCCGGCCGCGGCGGATGACATGCCAGATCACCAAACCCCCGATCGCCATCAAGGCCACCAGCCCGGCTCCCATCAGGCTGGCGACCGCCCGCCCCACCCGCCGACGCGCGTTAGGGCGTTGCAGAATTTGACGCAGACGGCTCGGGCGAGGTTCAGGCATTGTGCTCGGCTTCAGTCTCAATCTCGGTGAGCCTGCGGAGCTCGCTCGCGAGTCCATCGAGCTGCCGATGGACCTCGCTCAAATGATCGCGAAGCTTGAGAATCGCCTCGACACCCGCGAGGTTGATCCCCAGGTCGCGCTGGCAACTGACGATGGTCCAGATTCGGCGGATCTCCGTGGGGGCATAACCTTCACGTTCCCCTTCCCGAACCGGATGCACAAGCCCCCGAGCCTCATAGCGAATGAGGATCTGGGGGGAAACCCGCAGCTTATTTGCAACCTCGTCGCGGGAGATGATCGATTCGCTCATGGTCGGATCAAGGCCTCTGTTGCCTCATCGCGGTGGACCCTACCCTTCGCAGGACGATCCAACGCGTTTACCAAAGACCATCGCGTGGGGCTTGCGGGTTATGTTCGGCGAACTCGGCCATCAACTTTCGGCTCGCCTCGTCAATGGACTTGGGCACAACGATCTTGAGGACAAGGAAGAGATCCCCTTCGGGCTTTCCTCCCGACGCGGGAACCCCCTGGCCTCGGAGTCTGAGCTTCAAACCGCTCGAGCTGCCGGCGGGGATGGTGAGAGACTTCATGCCGTCGAGAGTTGGAACGTCGACCTTGGCTCCCAGAATCGCCTCCGAAACCGAGACGGGAACCTCGACCGACAGATTACGGCCGTCGCGCGTGAAGTAGGGGTGAGGCTCCACCTCAACCAAAATCGTGAGATCGCCGCGGGCTCCTCCTTGTTCGCCAGGCTCACCTTGTCCTCGAAGCCGGAGCTTGGCTCCCGACTCGATTCCCGGAGGAATCTTGACGACAAGGGACTCATGCTGGTGATTGCCGCGCTCGATGTCGATCTTGGTTTCCCCACCTCGGATCGCCGTGAGAAACGGAATCGCGAGTTGGGCTTCGGTATTCACGCCTGGCCTGGGCCCAGGGCGCTGCCGGGTCTTTCCGCCCCGCATTCGGCCCAGCAACTCCTCGAAGATTCCACCGCCGGCATCGACCCCTTCCGCGGCTCCGCCCCCCTGGCCGAAGAATTCGCTGAAGTCGAAGTTCTCGTGGCCTGGACCAGCCTGACGGGCCGACCATTCCGAGGCCCCGGCACGCGGGCCGGGGGCCGCCATCCCCTCGAAAGCGGCCGTCCCATACTGGTCGTAGAGTGCCCGTTTTTCCTTGTCCGAGAGAATGTCGTAGGCCTGCTGGATCTCTTTAAACCGGGACTCCGCCTTCTTATCGCCGGGGTTAACGTCGGGATGGTGCTTTCGCGCGAGACCCCGATATGCCTTCTTGATCGCGTCGGCCGAAGCATCGCGGGCCACGCCAAGAACTTCATAGTAGTCACGTTGAGGCATGGGCGCGAAAGGCCTTTCCAACTCACGTATAGCGATTTGACTTAGGTGGGAACTTCAAACCCAGGAACGCCAGGTCGGAAAACGTCCCCACGTCACTGACGGAGGCCGACGGTCGATGTCCCCGCACACCATCCAGCCAGATTTTCGGCCGGCACAGCCAGGAAACGTTCGGACACAATCGCCCACACAATCCCAACTGCAATTCTAACCGGACACTCAGGTGATTCAAGCAAATCCACGGCCATGTCCCCCTGGAGATCCAATCAAGGACGACCCACGCAGGCCGCACACCCTATCTCGGGATTGGACCGTGTCACGGAGGGTGAAAACACGCCGTCAGAACTTGGCTTTGGGAGGGCCATCCCTTACGGAAACCCTAAGGACAGAGTGTTCAGCAAGTGTCAACCCAGAGGGCTTCCTTTCGAGTTTTAAGTTGCGCAGTCAGGAGAACAAATGCCGACCAAAGCGTTCTCATGCCGTCTCAAACGCGTTTGTCGGTTTTTGCTTGACGATTGACCACGTGATACAGGATCTTCTCGCATGTTGTGGGAAAGGTGGGTTGCGTCTAGTGCGTCTTGGGCGCAAAGGTTAGAATGTCCAGTCTGCTTTCAACGGAATTCGAGCTCACCAAGACCGCGAAGGGTCTTCCCCGAGCCCAACTTCCAACTCCCCTAAGACCAATGCCGGGTCCCTTCGACCTGGAAACGTCAGGCGATGTGGCCGGACGAGGGGATTCCCAATACCCGACCTACGATTTCATGGGGCGTGGGGCAGTCCACATCCCTGCCGATCTTCGTTGATATCGATAAAACCAGTGCGTTGCGGGTTCGTTAACCTCCTAAGGAGTCAAGTGTGATGAGCCAAGCAGGGAAGGGCCAACTCCCCGCGATTCTCGCGAAGAACGAAGCGGCGCTTCTGGCGGAATGGATCAAGGAGCAACTGGGCGCAACGGGGACGCAGAGGGGGAGCCTGCTGAAGGAGTCCGAACTTCGCGAGCAGTGCCGGGAGTTTCTGGCACTTGTCGCCGCGGCGGTTCAGACCGGCTCGCTCGAGAACCTCGATGGCCCGGCATGGACGGCGACTCGCACCTTTCTGACGGGACTATCGCGGTCGAGGGCCATCCTCGGCTTCAACCCCTCCGAGACGGCTTCGTTCGTCTTTTCACTGAAGCGGCCGCTCTTCGCAGTCATTCGCCGCGAGCTCGGACAAGATCCGCAGGCCGTGATCGACGAGACGCTCCGATCTTCCGAGTTGTTGGACAAACTGGGGCTCTACACGACGGAAGTCCATCAGAAGGCGCGTGAAGAAGTCATCGTTCGCCAGCAACAAGAGATGCTCGAACTTTCCACACCGGTCGTCACGCTGTGGGATGGCATTCTCGCCCTTCCCATGATCGGCACCCTGGACAGCTCCCGCACCCAGGTGGTGATGGAGACGCTTCTGGAGAAGATCGTCCAGACCAGGTCGGCGATCGCGATCATTGACATCACCGGCGTTCCCACCGTCGATACGCTCACAGCCCAGCACCTGTTGAAGACCGTGACAGCGGCGAGACTGATGGGCGCGGAGTGTTTGATCAGCGGCATTCGGCCCCAGATCGCGCAAACGATCGTTCACCTCGGGGTGGAGTTGGGGAGTGTGATCACCAAGGCGACTCTGGCTGACGCCTTCGCGATTGCGCTTGAGCGATCCGGCCGCGCGGTCACCCGAACGACTCCTCGAGCCTGAAAGGACCTCCTTTGGAACGCATCCCGATCCTGCGGATGGGAGAATACTTGCTCGTCAGCATTCAGGTCGATATGCACGATCGCCTGGCTTTGAACCTCCAGGACGACCTGACGAATCGGATCGCGGAAACGGGCGCTCATGGTGTCTTGATCGACATTTCGTCGCTCGACATGGTCGACTCCTTCATTGGCCGCATGATCGGCAACATTGCCAGCATGTCGCGTGTGCTCGACGCCGAGACCGTTGTGGTGGGCATGCAGCCTGCCGTCGCGATCACGCTGGTCGAACTCGGCCTGAATCTCTCAGGCGTTCGCACCGCCCTCGACGTGGATAAAGGCATGGAACTGTTGCGAGCTGCGGTAGAAAGCCGTCTGGGAGGGCTCGGTAATGGTCGTCTTGAAGGGTGACACCTTTGAGATCCGCTCTTCGAACGACGTGGTGTCTGCTCGGCAGATGGTCCGCAAGTGGTCGACCGAGATCGGGTTCAGCTTGGTTGACCAAACCAAGATGGTGACCGCAGCGAGCGAGCTGGCGCGTAATATGGTTGACTATGGTCTCGGAGGCATCATGCGGATTGAAGCCCTGGACGACGGGTTTCGCAAAGGGCTTCGCCTGCGCTTTGAAGATCGTGGCCCAGGAATTGCCGATCTAGAACTCGCGATGACCGACGGCTATACCTCCGGGAACGGCATGGGCATGGGCCTGAGCGGATCGAAGCGGCTGGTGAACGAGTTCGAGATCGAATCCGAGGTTGGCGCGGGGACCCGCGTCACCATAACGAGGTGGAAGTGACGTCACTCCCGGGCCAGCCCATTATTTTCCTGATCGACGATATCTCAAAGGTCGGAGAGGCCAGACGAACGGCTACAGCCCTGGCCAGCAGGCTTGAGTTTGACGAGACCGAACGAGGAAAAGTCGCGATCGTCGCCACCGAGGTTGCCACCAACCTCTGTAAGCATGCGAGAGAGGGAGAACTCTTTCTCACCCTTCTCGAACAGAACGGAGCGACGGGGCTGGAGATCTTGGCTCTCGACCGAGGGCCGGGAATGACGGACATCGAGCGTTGTCTTTCCGACGGATACTCCACGGCGGGATCTCCGGGCAACGGGCTCGGGGCCTCCAGTCGTCTCGCCTCGAGCTTCGACATTCATTCCATTCCCGACACGGGAACGGTTGTGATGGCCCGCTTCTGGAAACCATCTTCGAGGGACGAGCTTCCGAGCCCGGAAGAGAGGCTGCTGGAATACGGCGTGGTCGTCTGCCCCGCGGCCGGAGAAGAGGTCTGCGGCGACGCCTGGGCCGTGGCCACCACGTCGAATGCAACCTTGTTTCTCCTCGCGGATGGGCTTGGCCACGGTCCTCAGGCCGCAGAAGCAGCCCAAACCGCCGTCGGCGTCTTCCGTGACCAACTGAAACTCGGACCCGCGGGCATCCTCCAGGCCGCTCACTTGGCGTTGAAGAGCACGCGCGGGGCCGCCATGGCCGTGGCCCAGGTCCCTCATAACGACGGCGAACTTCGTTACGCCGGTGTTGGCAACATTTCCGGAGCGATCAAGCCTCGCGGTGAAGGTCGAGGCTTAAGCATGGTCTCGCAGAATGGCACCGTCGGGCACGTGGTGCGCAAGCTCCAAGAGTTCGTCTACCCGTGGACTGCGGACCATCTGCTGATCATGCATTCGGACGGTCTTGCCTCACAGTGGCACCTCGAGCGCTATCCAGGCATCACCTTGAGGCATCCAAGTCTCTCGGCGGGAGTTCTCTACCGAGATCACAAACGGGGCCGGGATGATGTCACGGTCTTGGTGGCCCGTGCGTCGCAGGGGAGGCTCCGATGAACATGCCGCTCCTCACCGTGGAAATCCGCACCGAGGCCGACGTCGTTCTGGCACGACAGCGCGCTCGTCAGATCGCGGACCTGATGAAATTCGCAATCCTCGACCAGACTCGCATCGCCACCGCCACCTCAGAGATCGCTCGCAATGCGTTCGAGTACGCGGGTGGAGGCAAGGTCGAATTTCTGGTGGAAACTCAGCCTGATATGGCCCCCGGCCTGATGATCCGCGTTCGCGAGCGAGGACCAGGCATCAGCGACCTGCAATCCATCCTGGACGGCCAGTACATCTCACCAACCGGCCTCGGGCTTGGCATTCTCGGCGCCAAGCAACTCATGGATCGGTTCGAGATCGAGTCCACCTCGGGAACAGGTTCCGTGGTGACGATGGTCAAGATTCTGCCGAAACGCACAACGCCCTTCAGCTTCCAGGAAATCTCGGCGATCACCCGCAGTCTCTCCCACGCAGCCCCCCGCAGTTTGCTCGAAGAACTCCAGCAGCAGAATCAGGAACTGCTGCGGACGCTCCACGAACTTCGCGAAACTCAGTCGGAAGTCGCCCACATCCATGCCCGTGAACTGGAAGAGACGAACCGGGGCGTGGTCGCTCTCTTCGCGGAATTCGAGGAAAGCTCGAATGCCCTTCGGCGCATCTCCGACCTCAAAACACGCTTTCTTTCCAACATGAGCCACGAGTTCCGCTCGCCGCTCAATACCATCCTCAGCCTCTCAAACTTCCTTTTGGATCGAACCGACGGCGACCTCACCGCCGAACAAGAGAAGCAGGTCTCCTTCATCCAAAAGGCCGCACAGGGACTCACCAGTTTAGTCAACGACCTCCTCGATCTCGCCAAGGTTGAGGCCGGCAAAGCCGTCGTTAGGCCGCAAATGTTCGAGATCTCGAGGCTGTTCGAGACTCTCCGGGACGCGACGCTACCGCTGATGCGCCGAAAACCGCTCACGTTGGTTTTCGAGGAGCCGGCCGGGCTTCCTTCGCTTTTCACGGATGAGGGGAAGGTCGCCCAGATTCTTAACAACTTTCTCTCCAATGCCGTCAAGTTCACGGAGCGGGGAGAGCTTCGAGTTTCCGCTTCGGCCGGGCCCGGGAATACCGTCATCTTCTCCGTGGCCGATACGGGTATCGGGATCGCGGCCAACGACCGAGCGCGGATCTTCGAAGAATTCGGCCAGGTGGAAAACCCGATTCAGACGCAACTCGTCGGAACGGGACTCGGGCTTCCTCTCTCGCGAAGGCTCGCCGAGCTGTTGGGAGGAACCGTCTCGGTTCGGAGCGAGGTCGGGGTCGGCTCCACGTTCTTCGCCATTCTTCCCTGCCACTACCACACGGCTACGGAAGAAGTCACTCTCGATCAGCATTTACAGGCCAGCATGGGGCATCCCTCCATACTTGTGGTCGAAGACGACCCGATGGACCTCATGCTCTATCAAAAATATTTCGAGGATTTCGGCTTCCAGATCCTTCCCGCTCGCAACCTCAATGAAGCGCGGCGGGTCTTAAGCAAGGTCAGACCGGCCGCCGTGATCCTCGATGTGATCCTAGAGGCGGAAAGCGGCTGGACGTTTCTTACCGAGTTGAAGCAAGACCCGACCACCAAGAACATCCCCGTCTTCGTTCTCACGGTCGTCGACGGCAAAGAGCAGGCACTCGCCCTGGGCGCGGATGACTTCCGAATCAAACCCATCGACCCGGTGTGGCTGCGTCAAAGACTCTCCACTCTGGAGATGAAAGGACGTCTCGAGACCGTCCTGATCATCGACGATGAAGCAAGTTATCGCTATATGCTCAGTGAACTTCTGGCAAAGCTCGGGCAGTTCGCGATCCATGAGGCCGCGACGGGGCACGAAGGGCTGCGGATGGCTCGAAAGTCTCGCCCCGACGTGATTTTTCTTGACCTGGTGATGGACGACATGACTGGTTTCGAGGTTCTCAAACACCTCAAATCGGACCCTCATACTCAAGCGATCCCCATTATCATCAATACCTCGAAAACACTTGAGGACGATGAGCTGAGGCGCCTGGTTCCGCAAACTTCAGCGTTCCTTCCCAAAATGGCCGAGAGCCGCGAGGATGGATTCGCCCGGGTGCGTAAAGCGCTGGCCACCGCCGGCCTCGGCCCTTTGCCGTCGCGGGAAGGAGCGACACATGACTGAGTCCACCCCCGACTCGATTGTCGTTGTCGACGATGATGAGGGTAAGCGGTACTCCATCGTCAAGATCCTCAAACGGGCCAATTTTGAGGTCCGCGAAACGAGCCGAGGGATCGACGCTCTGCAAATGGTTGCGGAGCAGAAGCCCGACCTCGTGATTCTCGACGTCAAGCTGCCTGATATCAGTGGGTTTGAAGTTTGCCGCCGGCTCAAGATGGATCCCGCGACGGCTTCAATCGCCGTGCTTCACGTCTCGACCACCTTCGTGGGGATCGAAGACAAAGTTCAGGGGCTTGAAATCGGTGCCGACGGCTACCTGACCGACGTATTGGAACCCCTGGAGTTGATCGCCACGGTCAATGCCTTGCTGCGGGCTCGGCGGGCCGAAGAGGCTGCGCAAATCACCGCCAAGCAATGGCAGATGACGTTCGACTCCGTCAACGACGGTGTGCTTCTTCTCGATCGCGCGGGGAAGGTGGTCCAGGCCAACCAGGCGGTCGAGCAGATTCTACAGCGCGCCTGGGCGGACATTACCAACTCGACGCTCGACGAGATTCTTGCCATCGGTTCGTCTGCGCTGGAGTCTCCTTTCACGCGGATGCTCCATTCGCGGAACCGCGAGGGAACGGAACTTCTGCGGGGGAATCGCTGGCTCAAGCTGACGGTCGACCCGATTCGCGCGGGGGTAGCTTCGGTGAAGGGAGCCCTCTGCATCATCTCCGACAACACCGAGCGCCGGAGGCTGGAGGAGGAGCTTCGCCAGCGGGCCGAGGAGTTGGCGGCCGCCGATCGTCGTAAGGACGAGTTCCTGGCGATGCTCGCCCACGAACTCCGCAATCCGCTGGCTCCAATCCTCAACTCGCTCGAAGAAATCCACCTTCGCGGCGCGGGCGAACCAGCCATTGAGCAGGCCATCCAGGTCGCTGGACGTCAGGTCCGGCACATGTCCAGGCTCCTTGAGGACTTGCTTGACGTCTCTCGGATCACGCGAGGCAAAGTCCAGCTTCGCAAGGTTCCCGTCGCGATCAGCACCGTGGTCGCTCATGCGCTCGAGACCACCCGGCCGACTATCGAGGCGAACCGCCATCATCTCACGGTCACTCAGCCCAACGACTCCATCTGGATCGAGGGGGACATCACGCGGCTGGAGCAGATTCTGGCCAACCTGCTTCACAACGCGTCCAAGTACAGCGAACCGGGAGGGCAAATCCACCTTTCCGTCGCCCTCGAAGACAAGGAAGTGGTGCTCAGGGTCCAGGATCAGGGCATCGGGCTTTCCGCCGAGATGCTCCCCCGCGTCTTCGATCTCTTCTCGCAGGCCGACATGTCGCTAGACCGGGCCCAGGGCGGGATTGGCATCGGCCTTACGCTGGTACGAAGCCTCGTGGAAATGCACGGGGGAACCGTCACGGCACACAGTGAGGGGTTGGGGCGAGGGAGCCTTTTCGTCGTTCGGCTTCCCGTGCCCACGACTGCGACCATACTGCCTCCCGAGCTCCCCAAGATCAGCCCGCACCAATCGACGTCGAAAACACTGCTGCTCGTGGACGATCATCGCGACTCCGCGCTTAGCCTGGCCCGCGTCTTGCGACTCTGGGGGCATCAGGTGAACGTCGCCCACGACGGCTCCACGGCCGTGGAAGAGGCCGTCGCCCAGCGGTACGAGATCATCCTGCTCGATATCGGCCTTCCCGGAATGGATGGCTTCGAGGTCGCGCGGCATTTGAGCAATGACCCTCGGGCCGGGAGACCTTTTCTCGTCGCTCTGACGGGATATGGTCAAGACGAGGATCAACGCCGCTCACGAGCGGCCGGGTTCGACGTGCACCTCGTTAAACCCGTCAACCTGGACGATCTCCGCCGACTGTTCGACAGTCCCGAGGTCATGGCCAAAACCACGGGGAACCCCGAGGAACTGCCGAATCTCGGCTCCCGGACGCCACTCGCTGACACTAGCCCGAACTGATAGAATCTTGAGGTGTTTGGGTCAGAAGAATTGCCAAACGGCAGGGCGACGGTCCGGAACAGAAACGGTTCGATCCTTGGCGAATCTCCCGCTAGTCGTCCACGAGCGGTTGGGAAACTGGGCACGGCAGCTCCGCCCGAGGCTCTCGGCGTGGCCAATCCGATGGGTTGAGTCACGTTCAACAGCCGACCTGACGAATGCCCTGCGCGGGACGTCTTGCCCCATCGTCGTGATCGACCTGGCCCAACGGCCAAGAGCCGGATTGGAAGACCTGGATCGTGCTCTTCAGGTCGCGTCTCAGACCATGGCGCTCGTCCTGGATGGCGAGGGACATGAGGGGGTCGAGACCTTGGCCCGCGAATTGGGCGCTTCGCACGTGTTCTCCGGCTCTTTCACCCCCCCCGCCGTCGCCCAGTTGCTCGAGCGCTGGATTCCGATCGCCCAGCACCGCGCCGAGCAGGACGGCTGGTCGAGCGCCTCCAAGCCCGAACCTGAGCCGGAACCCTGGAACTGGCTCGCCCCCTATCTAATCCCTAACGGATTCGCGGGAGGCCGGGGTCGAGGTCATGATCAACGCTCGTGACCCCGACCTGGATAACCCTCCCTCGTCGCAATCTCTCACCGCGCAAGATCGCAGACACGTTAGCTGAGGACCCTCTTCGATGTTCGGCAAGAAAACCTCCACCCTCACCGAGCAGGACGTACTGAATGCCTTGAAGGGGGTGAAAGACCCCGACCTTCATCGCGACCTCGTCGACCTGGGCATGATCAAGGACATCGTGATCGGCGAAGGAACGATCGCCCTCACGGTCAAGCTCACGACCCCTGCATGCCCCATGAAGGCACAGATCGAGGCCGACGTCCGCCAGGCGCTGAACAGTCGATTAGGAAGCGAGTGGACCTACAAGGTCACCATGGGCGCGGAAGTTCGCGGTAAGGGAATCGCCGAAAAAGGGGATATCCCTGGCGTCAAGAACGTCATCGCCGTTGGATCAGGCAAGGGGGGGGTCGGTAAGTCGACGATGGCCGCGGCCATCGCCTACGGGCTTCAAGCCTACGGCGCGAGCGTCGGCCTGATGGACGCCGACGTCTATGGTCCGTCGATTCCGCACCTCGTCGGAGCTTCCGGGCGGCCGATGGCACGCGGTGAACGGATCCAGCCAATCGAGGCTGGCGGTCTCCGCTTGATGTCCATGGGGTTCTTGCTCGAACCCGAGCGGGCCGTGATCATGCGGGGCCCGATGCTCCACGGGATCATGCAGCAATTCCTTCACCAGGTCGAATGGGGCACGCTCGATTACCTGGTGATCGACCTGCCGCCAGGTACCGGCGACGTACCCCTCACCCTGGCCCAAAGCCTGCCGCTGACGGGAGCCGTGGTCGTCTGCACGCCCCAGGAAGTCGCCCTTCTGGACGCCGTCCGCGCAGTCTCGATGTTCCGCCAGCTCAAAGTCCCCCTCCTGGGCATGATCGAAAACATGAGCTTCTTCGACGTCCAGGCCTATCTCCAGGAGCGTGGAGGGCCGAAGACTCAAGCTCTCCTGCAAAACCACAGCCTCTTCGACTCCCCCGGCGACGAGCGAGCTTACCTCTTCGGTCGCGGTGGAGCCCGCCGCAAGGCCGAACAGCTTGGCGTGCCCTTCCTGGGAGAGGTTCCCCTGAACATCAATGTCCGGGAGCGCGGAGACGAGGGGCAATTCAAAGAGGCGCTGGCGGTGGGATCCCCCTCGCGTCCGTACCTGCTGGGGGTCGTCGAGCAGCTTGCCGCCCAGATCAGCATCCAGAATATCAAGACCCCCAAGATGCCCAAGCTCGAGATTCTCAACTGAGCACGGGAAACCAGCCAGGGCTAGGGCCACGCTCGCACGGGGATGCGAGAGATCGTCACCCCCTTGAGGTGGCCCGCCCACTTTGGCAAGGTAACATGAATCATCGGGATCTCCTCCTCATCGATTGATCCCATGTTCACTCTTAATCTCTGGGTGAATGCCGATAGACGATCCGTTTCCCCGTAAGGGGGCTGCAACCATCGCCCGAGCCGGGCTCAGCCACGATGACCGTGCTGTCGGACCATCAAACGACGATCATCCACGGCCGTTGTCTCGACGTGTTGCGGGACCAGGTTCCCGACGGTGAGGCCGCGCTCCTCTTTGCCGATCCTCCTTACAACATCGGCAAGTCATTCGGCAGCTTCAAGGACCGTTGGCCTTCCGATGAGGCCTACGCCGACTGGTGCTACGAGTGGCTGGAGGTTTGCCTGCGCAAGCTAAGGCACAACGGCAGCCTCTACGTAATGACCAGCACGCAGGCAATGCCGTTTCTTGATCTCTGGCTGCGCCAGCGCTGTACGATCATTTCGCGGATCGTCTGGCACTATGATAGCTCGGGCGTGCAGGCTCGCCGGCACTTCGGCTCCATGTTCGAGCCGATTCTCTTCGCCGTGATGAAACCCAAAGACTACACGTTCAACGCGACGGATATCGAAGTCGAAGCCCCGACCGGAGCCGTACGCCGCCTCATCGATTACCGCAAGCCAACACCCCAACAATATAAGACCACAAAGGTTCCCGGTAACGTTTGGTATTATCCTCGCGTGCGCTACCGGATGGATGAGTACGAGCGGCACCCGTCGCAAAAGCCTGAGGCACTTCTGGAACGCATTATCAAGGCCAGCAGCAATCCTGGCGACCTCATCCTCGACCCGTTCGCTGGCACCTTCACCACCTGCGCCGTGGCCAAACGCCTGGGGCGAAGGAGCCTGGGCATCGAACAGGATCGCGAGTATTTCAAGACCGGAGCCCGCCGGCTGGGACTCGCCGACACCCTCGACGGTGAAACCCTTCAACCCCTCAAAAAGACTTACGAGCGCCGCAACGGCATCCGCAAACAAAGCTCCTGAGCCCAGGGGTTGTCTTCTCACGATGGAGCGGGCATCGCTCGGCAGCCAATCGCGCTTAACCTCACGATGGTTATAGCAAGGGGCAAAGCCTTCTCCGAAATCGACTGACACCCCATGCCTCCAGCGGCGGCGTTATAACCTCAACAGAAACCCAACACTTGCTCAAAATCAGGCTAATCTCCCGTCTCTTTCCCCAAATCGCCTGCAGCTCCAGTACAAATCGCGTCCCGCCCTGCTGCAAATCGCCCCATAACCTGCGGCCTCCACCTCGGCAAACGGTGAATTTCACCGGAACCTTGCTGGCCTGATCCCGCAGCCCTACCTCCGGCGGCGTTTCGACGCTTCCACCCTCCCTGCCATTCAACCGTCTTGGCCACCCTCATGCATGACGCCAGAACCTCGCGAGGCTGCTCTAACGTTAGGCGCAGCAGACCGTCAGTTGTCGTTGCCTGAACGTGTCCCCAAGGCCCTCCATGTACTTACATTAATGGTGTTCATTATAAATCTTGCGCTACCGTCCATGTATAATGTGTTTACACCGTTTCCGTGCATGCTTCTTGCCGTAAAAATACCTTCGTGCAGAAACCGGGTGTTCCAATTTTCCTTCCAATCATCAAAGGCGCAATCCTTTATTGCCGAATTTGGAGTCACGCAATGATTGTAACACGAATAATGAAAGCCAGAGAAAAACCAATTTTCTCCACTTCTAGATTCATGCACATTCACGTCTGTATATGACTGACAAAGCTCGATTGCGCGCTCAGCCCCTCCGATCTTCTCGTCCCCTATGGTCGTTAACTTGTAATCGCCACCAGCCGCAAATCTAGCATCGTCCCAATCGCCTTGACAACGCTCCGACGCACCGATCGTGTTAGAAAGCCCATCTAAAAACGCCGCTGCAGCGTAAAAACGATAAGAAGTAAAGGGACCAGTCCACGAATCCGGCAGGCTATTCACCGGAGCTATCCATGGTGTAATTCCCGTATTAAATCGGTAATTGTTGCCCGCGTAACCAGCATTCGGTCGCGTTCCATCAGAAGGGCATAGAAACAGAGCAAGGGACGTTTGCATTACCGTATTGTTGTCTATGAGGACCGTCGCCTTAGTGCAATCAAGCGTTAAATTGCAAGCGTTGTAGACAGAGCGTTCATCGAAATACGGCAGGCATCTTACCAGAGGACTATAATAATGTGCAGCGAACTCGCCTGCATCGGCAGTAAAGCCGCTCGTCGAATTAATCGCCGGAAAAAAACGATAGGTCGATTCATATCCTGAAAGGCCCAGGCCGATTTGTTTAAGATGGTTGAGACATTCCGTCCGACGAGCCGTTTCGCGAACATTCGAAACGGCGGCGAGCAACAGCGAAAACAGAATAGCAAGTACGACGACAACAGCCAGCACTTCCACTAGCGTGAAGCCGCGCTCATAAGGTTTTTGCATTATGTTCGCCATTTGCGCACCCACCGATAGATGCCCATTAGGATTGCACAGATCAGAAGTCCCGCCACGCCATAATACAGCCTTCCACTGTTGCGATTATCAGACGCAACCTTCGGTTCTGTCAATGCGGGCGAAGTGGATACAGCAACGCGTGTTGCCTTTTTCATGCTCGGATATGACAAATCGCGGAGACCAACCGATGAGCGATCATCAAGCCGCGTTTTCAACCGTGTATGCAGAATTGCGACCGGCTCCTTAAACGTGAGCGAATAGAGAGAATCGGAGGGTTTGGTCGTAAAATCAGCTTTGAAAATGGTTAGCCGTCGATCGACATTGCCATCAGTCTTGTACTCGACCTGAAAGGGAAGCCACCCTACTTCTGGCACGAGCCTCAGATCTGAATTAATGATGTCAAAAGTTCTTCCAGTCGCGGATTGCGCATGAACCAGCGTCGGGATGGAACCTTTCTCCTGATCAATCCAGTACGTTCGTTGATGAGGGCCAACGGCCATCTCTAAAACAAGCAATTGAGATGCTTTATCCTTTTCGAGTCTAATAAGTTTGACATCAGATTTAGAGTCCAGAAGGGAATTAATGTCGCTTAACAGCCCGCCTGGTTGACCGTTAAAATTCCACACCGACAAAGGAAGAAAGACCCGCTTGATCGCATCTCCAGATTCGGGGGTAATTTGCGTAACGCGACGTACCTTGCCGATGGCAGGATCCGCATAAATTTTCTCTGTCAGCGTATCCTTGCCGTCGGTCAGCAACCGAAACGTTAACAGACTCGACGCGATAGCTCGCTCTCCTGCCGCGCGGCCAGGAACGGGTCTTGCATCGGCCAACAAGTCACTATCTGCATACACTAACGAATAAAGGCATCGCGATTTATCAAAGACGCAGTACCCCGCGGCCTTTGGCGACTCTGGGAGTGCGCTTTGAGCGAATTCGAAGTGAATCTGTCCGTGCACAAACGATGACAGGTTTGCCGTATAGGCGTTCGATATTGCTATAAGAGCATCTTTTGATTGTGTATTTTCGGCATAAGCACCTTCGCCGATCAAAAAAAAGTGAAGCAAGAGCACAATAATGGCTTTCTTTGTTTTCAGCATGAGCGTCGACCACGGACCAGGCTTGATTGTCAAGTATCACGTGCAAGAATCGCCTGGCAGCGATCCTGCCAGGCGAAACAATTCGTTAAGCGCAGGATTGCGATCTCAATGGGAACAGTAAGCGCCAATGCGGTTGATGCTACAAACTCCGGAGTCTGCAGGCGTACAAAACTTCAGGCCACCTATCGTGTCCATGTAATCGTCGGTGCAATAAGGATTTCCCGGGCTGCCCGGCCCACCTAAATCACACGATGTAGTAGAAACGACGCATTGCCCAACCGCAATCGGAGTTACTGCTTGTCTGTCATAGTCGTGGCTTACACCCTTGGCATCGGTGCATTGCCCTTTGATCATGATGCAAGGCTGCTTTATACAATAACTACTATAATTCGAACATGTTTTTCCATTCGTGGCAAAAACGTTCGACCCAACCAACACGGCAAATGCAGCCACGACCATTGTGCTCAAACACAGAGAAAGAATTCGCCTCATCGTTTGGCCCCTCATAAGAGAAGAGACTGGGTGGCAGTTTCGACAACAAGCTAAGGCCTGTCTTCTCTTTTGAAAGCGGACCACGGGACTACAGTCCGCTCGACAGGATCGGTGGATTGCAAAAGCTCTAAATCGCCTTGAAGAAACTTTTTCTCCGGCAGCGAGGCAAATTTGAGAGACACCGCTATAGTATCGACTGATTCCGATTGTCTTAAGATCTGAGTGTGAATTGTGACTTGCTTTGAATCCACGCCGGTGATTTTAACATTTTGAATTCTTGCAACTGAAGCATGATTGTATTCGACCGTAAGACGCTTGGTATAGCTTTGATTGGCGTGATCAATGAATCCAAAGTGGAGACTGCTAGGAGTTACAAAACAATGGCCCGCCGATGTCCATCGCACCTTGAGCGGAAGGGACACACCATTCGATAGAACGAAGATAACAGTACGGACCTGAGAACCCGCAAGAGTAAGCGCGCAATCGTTTAGAGTTAGAAAATAGCGTTGCCGATGCAAAGCAAGGCTGCCAGATAACGACAACGGGGCCTTTGGAGCGTTCGCTTCCTTGGTCACGTTAAGCTCTTCCGGAATGCTCATCGATATGACTCCAATAGGCAAGATATCCACACCACAAGCAGAGTCAACATCAATATGATGAACCGGCTTGGCTTTTGCGTCATGCTTGGCCAAAACGACGCCAAAATCAACAAAGTCCGTGGATAACCCTACTTCAGGCATCGTCCTATACTTGACCATGAAGGAAGATTGGGAACTGGTGAGCGGCGGGTCCGTAACCAACTCACAACTAACACGATCTGACGCAGAAACATTAGGGAGCCTGATCTTCATGGTTACGCGAAATTCCTCACCCGGCGCCACGCGTTCTTTGTTTACCGTGCTGCCAGTGCAGCTACAGGATGTATTCAAGCGAATAATTTTGAGTGGCACACTCAACGGGTTACGTGATCTAAAATTATGCTCTATATACGTACGATTAGGGTATATTGAGAGACCAGAATCGAAGAAATTATTGCTGGCATAATCAGAGTCAGATAAATTACAACTCGTTAGCTGGCATGCCATAAGGCAGAAAGACAGCGAAAATATATGAAGTCTTTGCATACGGAAACCCTAAATGATTGGGCTGATGCGCAAGACGCCGCAATGAGGCAAGCTTGCAAGTAATCGTCGATCAGAAGAAGAGACGCAGCACACGCACATTGGAGAAGCAGAACGGAGGCCAACTGGTAATCGAATGACGAAAGCCTACACAAGTGACAATAGACGAAAAGAATTTTGGATTCGCCGCTCACTCTACTGCTCACAGGAATCCTAGCGAAGTAGTTAAACTGCCGCAATACCTCATGGAAATCTTTGACAAAGCTTCATAATTACTGACTGGGGATCTCAACCAGGGGAAGCGACGGGGCGGGTCTCTGCAATTCGGGGAGGACGCTGGAATTACGCATTGGGCTTTGGTCATACGCAAGACCGAGCCCTTCAAACGACTCCCCATGCGTGGGAAAAGCCCAGAAATCCGGTCGCGAGCCGGACAATCGGTGATATTCCTTCTCCGAAATCAGCGCAGCCGTATCGGCACGCCGCCGCATTCGTGGCAAACTCTCGCTCAGGGCTCGGCTCATCAGCTCGCTGAATCGTTTCTCGCCTCCACCTGCCATTTCATGGCCTAGCATTATATCAATATATCAAATTATAATGGCATGATGACCCTCTATATCTTTGGACACGCCACTAAGGCCCAGTTGTCTCAACTGGCGAGGCAATTCCGGAGAACTCATGCCGCCTATCCATGATCATGAGGTATTCTCACCCGCAGCCGTGAGGCCAAGATGCTCCTGGTCGGCTGCCGACGGCAAGCCACAGCGTCGAGTTGGCGCTGCTCTTCGTGAAGTTCACCAAGCCGTCGCCGGATAACGTGCTCACTCCGCCCGAGTGCCGGCTCGTGGCGGCTTTCCAGGAATCATTGACCGACTGGTTCGTCATCATGCAATCCAGAACGATGAAATTCGAGGGATAGGCGTGGTTGTACATGCCCTGAAAGTAGTTCCCATCGATCCAGGCGAACTAGCGCGTCGGGCAGAGGCTTGTCCGTGACTGTCAGGCTGCCGTTGTCTGCTTAAGCCAAGGCTTCATTTCGGTCCGCTCAAGAGTCGTCCGCGCGGGTAATTTTTCGTCCATGCCAGAGAAATATTTGCTACGCCATTAGCTATAGCGATGAACTGCGCATTGCGTTCGGACGGGCAGAAAGCCGCTAGTCCGCTCGTTCCTGAACTCTGATCCACTCTCTTTCATGACCCTACAGACAGAGAGCGTTAAGTTTCGGCGGGCTTTATGGAAACGGCCTCGGTCGATCCGGGGGCCGCTGCGATGGGATGGTAAGCGGGACGGTTTTGATAAGAGCAATCTTATGGAGGCCTCACGGAAATCTCAGGTAAGGCTGCTAGGATTCCGCCGTCCGACTTGTCCGTGGCAATCCCCGCTGGCCGTCCCGACGACGGATGGTACGAACTCTCGAGAGGCAGGCTCCGATGAGAAACCAAGCGAAGGGCCGAGGCGCCGCCGGATTCACCCTCATTGAACTGCTGGTGGTGATCACGATTGTCGCCACGCTGGTCGGGCTGCTGCTGCCAGCCGTGCAGTCGGCCCGCGAGGCGGCGCGGCGGTCTCAATGCGTGAACAACCTCAAGCAGATGGGGTTGGCGATGCACGGCTATCACGACACGTACGGCAAGTTCCCCGCCGCCTATGTCTCCGCGGTTCCGCCGGATGTGCTGAATTACCCCGAACTCGGGCCGGGCTGGGGATGGGGGGCCATGCTCCTCGGCCAGATGGAGCAACGGGCGCTCTACAACGCGATCAACTTCAACCTGCAGATCACCGACGCCGGCTCCCAGACGGCGAGGGCGACCATCCTCTCTGTCTATCTCTGTCCCAGTTCGATCAGTGACGGGCCGGTGATCCTGAGGCAGGGTGAGAAGGGGCCGCCGACCCCCTCTGATATCGCCCCGGGACAGTACATTGCCTCGGCGGGCCAGGGGGAGGTGGAAGACGTCCCCGGAGACAACAACGGTGTCCTCTACCGCGACAGCGCGATAGGCCTTAGGGACATCACCGACGGCGCCAGTCAGACGCTGTTGCTCGGCGAGCGGTCGCGGAATATCTGCGACGCGACCTGGGTCGGCGCGATCCCGTCGCTCATCGTTTGCACCAAGCCGGGCTGGGTTATCCGCGACTGCGCCACCAGCAACGTAATGGTCATGGCCAACACCGGCCCGTGGGAAAACGAGCGATGGGTGAACACACCCAATCATAAGAACTCGAAGACTCATTACTTCTGGAGTCTCCACCCTGGCGGGTGCAACTTCCTCTTGGGAGACGGCTCGGTCCGGTTCATCAAGGAGACCGTCAACGCCCAGGCCTTCAGCGCGATGGCGACCCGCGCGGGGGGAGAGGTGATCGGGGCCGACCAATTCTAGGACCGCGCCGGTTTGCGGGCCGTCCGTCATTGCACTGTCGCAACCAATTCCCGCCTCCACCACACAAGGAAAAGACAAGCATGCGTAACATCGGACCAATCTGGATGCTGGCGACCGTCTGCATCGGTTTCTCGCTCACCGATTCGAGGGGCGACGAAAAAATCACCCCTGCACTCACGCCCAAGCCGGTCCTCAAGGCGTTCAAAGAGAAGTTTCCCGGAGCCCGGATCAAGCTGATCGTCAAAGACGAGATCGGCGGCAAAGCAACCTATGAGATCGAATCGAAGTGGAAGGAAATGGATGTCGACGCAATCCTTGATGCCGAGGGGAATTTCTTGGAGATCGACGAGCAGATCAAGCTCTCCAAGCTGCCCGTCGAGGTCTCCGCAGCCCTGAAAACCAAGTATCCAGGGACGAAGCTCGTGAGGGCGGCGGAGGTCCTCAAGGAAGGCAAGACCGTCTACGAAGTGGTCGTTGACAAGTCGGACAGCAAAAGCCTGCAGATCACGCTGGACAAGATGGGGAAGGTCCTGGAGGTGGAGAAGCTCGGCGGGAATGACTGAGGGGGACATCTCCACGGGCCGACCCGCGAAGGGGGGGCGGAGGTCTGGATACCACCGCCGTCCCTGCGCACGATTCACGCGCGAGGCCCGGCGATGATGCAACTCCACATTTCTGAAACTCGGGAGGTTACGGGTGAACGAACGGATTACGTCGCCTCAAGACAAGCCATCCGAATGCTTGAATACACCGATCGACCTCGAAGACTTGATGCAGGTGCTTCTGCTACAAATCCTCGAACTCAGGAAAGAAGTCCAGGCGGTACGGTCCCGCCTCCATCGACTTGAGCAACTGGCCGGTCGCGGATTGGAGCATCCTTGACCGACGTCCATTAATTTTCCCGGTCCGCAACCATGGGAACTCCCGGCCACCAACGGCGTTAGTAGTCATAACCCATGATTGCGCTAGGATAAGAATTTCTTCCAGAGGTGATTGAAGGTTTCCCGGAAGGGAAAGACGAAGCGGGGATCACTGGTGACGATGAGATTCTCTTCGTTGTCGCGTGAGGCCCCGCGGGTCCAATTGTAACTTCCCGTGAGCAGGATCTGTTCATCGATCACCGCGAATTTATGGTGCATGTGGAAAGGGCTTCGATCCACGCACAAGGGAATGCCGGCCCTCTCGAAGCGATCGATGTCCGATCCCAGATCTTCCGACTTATCGTTGTCGGTAATGATCCGAAGGGCGACACCTTGCCGATGGATGTCAAGAAGAGCGTCGGCCAGCCGGTCGTCGGTGATTGTGAAAACACAAACATCCGCCGATTTCCGCGCGCACTTCAAGTGGCGTTCGATCGCTCGCGGGCAATCGTCGCCGGGGGCGAAATACACTTCGGCAACAAGGGGTTGAACGGAGGTCTCCCTGACCTCGCGCAACCCCTTGAGTACGTTCTCGAGCCATGTGAGAACTTGCTGGTCGTCGGTTTGCTTCAGTGCCGCCCGTGCCATTTCAAACGCGCGGGTTTGAATCACGCCGCGGTCGATCTCGGGCCCCAATGCCGCGACCAGGGCCGTCAGTTCCTGCCGCTCACGACGCGAGAGAAGCTGGTCTTCCCACGTCTTTGCGAGCCACTCGTCGATTTCCTGGAGAGTCATGCGAGACACTTCTTGCCGATAGTGGAAGCCTCATCGCCGTCGAGACCCAGGCGGCCTTTCTCGACGTCAACGATCGCGCTCCAATATTTCTTTATTCCATCAATTCATGCCGCCCTGGCCTGGCATTCCGAAGTATTTGCGTCTATCCGCGTCGCAGCGCCCTTCCGGGCGTGGCGCCGGTCGGCTGGCCATTCTCGAGAACGAGCGTGCCGTTGACGAAAACATGGTCGACGCCGTCCGCCAGAGCTTTGCCCTGAGCGTACGTGGAACGGTCGATAATGGTGGCCGGGTCGAAGATCGCGATGTCGGCGACAAATCCTGGGCGGAGTATGCCGCGGTCGGTCAGGCGGAAGCGGCGGGCGGCGTGGGTTGAGAGGTGCGTGACAGCCTCAGCCCAGTCGTAGTCGCCAAGCTCTCGCGTGTGATGGCCGAGGAACCGTGCAAAGGCTCCCCAGCCTCGGGGGTGAGGGGAGCCGCCGCAGAAGATTCCGTCCGAACCCGCCATGTGGGCAGGGTGACGCAGGATGGCACGCACGTCTTCGTCGGTGCGCACGCCCGCGCGGTAGCCGAAGATCCCGACCGCCATGCCGGAAGCGATCAGACTCTCACAGACGAAATCCCCGGCGGTCATCCCCGCTCGCTCCGCCGCCTCGGTCACCTTCAAACCCTCGGCCCAGCGCCACTCGGGGTTCGCCGTCATCGTGATGGTCGTCGTGTCGAGAGGGTAGGGGGTGGGCTTCGAGAACCACTCCCGGTGCAACCGCGCACGCACATCACGATCGCCGAGCCGTTCCACGGTCGCATCAATCCCCCCCTCCTGAACCCAGGGAGGAAGAGCAATCATGCCGAGGATCGTGCTCCCCATAAGATAGGGGTAGGTGTCGTAGGTGAGGTCGAGCCCGAGCGCTCGCCCTTCGTCGATCAACGGCAGAAGCAGGTTGGCCGGGCCGTTGTAATGCGAGATATGCGAAGGAACACCAGAGGCCTTGGCGATCTCGTACACCTCGTGCATGCCCACCGCCGCGTTCAGACCATAGTCGCGCATGTGGGTCACGTACACGCCGTCCCGCTCAACGATCGCTTCGCAGAGTGCTGTGATTTCGCGGGTGTTGGCATAACGGCTGGGGATGTACTCGAGCCCCGTCGACAACCCCACGGCCCCCGCGTCCATTCCCTCGCGGACGAGGTCCTGCATCGCTCGGATCTCGGCGTCGGTCGCCGGACGGGGATCGAGCCCCATCACCTCCATCCGGATGTTGCCGTTAGGGATCAGGTACGCGACGTTGAGCGCCGTACTGCGGTCAAAGCGGGCCAGGTATTCCGGAACCGAGGACCAGAAGTACTCCAGTTCCGGCGGGTTCCCGTTGAACCCTGCCGTGTAGCGCCTCATGTAGTCGAGCGTCGCGTGAGAAGCCGGCGCGAATGAGCTTCCATCCTGCCCGATGATGTAGGTCGTCACCCCCTGGCGAAGCGCGGGCAGGTGAATCGGGTCGGCCAGGAGCATCAAATCGCCGTGCACGTGGGTGTCGATGAACCCGGGAACCACGTATCGCCCCGCGACGTCGAGTGTTTTGCGAGCGGTCGCTCCCTCCAGCCGCCCCATGTCGCCGATCATCGAGTCGAGCAGACCGATATCAGTCCGGTAGGGAAGACCCCCGGTTCCGTCGATCACCCAGCCGTTCTTGATTATCAGGTCGAAATTCACGTCGAGCTCGCTTGCCGTCGCGGGCGTTGGAATATCGAGGAGCGATCGCCGGAGGTTCAGCCAACCCCCAAATCGAGCGCGCGGGGTAGGTCCTGTCTCACTTCCCTTTCCCTGGGAAAGGAGCAGGGGAGAATGTCCACCCTACAGCAAAAAGCGCGGTGGGCAATGCCCACCCCGCGGAAACCGCGCCCAAGAGAAGCGCCTATCACCGTTTTCAAACTTGGCCCTTCGTGGTTTTCGCGCGACGAAGGCCGCACAGACCAGCGCGCACCGCGAGCACGGACCGTTCACCGTTCTGGTTCAAGCAAGATCGTAAGGGGAAGCCAGCCGATACTGCGGATTTCGCTCGAGGAACTTCGCCATACGATCCGATCGCTTGAGCGCATCGGGGAGGAACGCGAGCGCCTGCTCGATCCGTTCGTCGGTCTCGGCGCAACTGAATCGCAAAAAGCCCTGACCGGCCGCTCCAAAGCACTCGCCGCCAAGGCAGGCGACACCGAAATGGTCGTCGGCGTCTTCGAGGAGATAGAGAGCCAAGCCGTGCGAAGTCATGCCCACGCGATTGCAGAGGGAGCGTACGTCGGGGAAAACGTAGAAGGTCCCGACCGGAGCCACCACCTGAAAACCGTCGATCTTCGCCAGGCCGGTGGCGAGGCTTTCCACCTTGCGGCGGAACCGCTCCATGTAGTCGGCCCGCGTCGGCTCATCTTGCTCCAGGGCCGCCAGGGCCGCTCGTTGCACGAACGGGGGGCTGCAAGACGCCGACGTATTGATTAGCTTGCCCATCGCATCAACGACGGTCGGGTGCGCTACCGCGAAGCCCATCCGCCAGCCGCTCATGCTGTACGATTTGCTGAACGTATAAGCCGCCACCGTGTGATCGAGCATCCCGGGCAGTGCCCCGATCGACTCGTGACGCCCCTGCCAGACCATGTGGCAATAGGGTTCGTCGGACAAGACCATCACGTCGGTCCCGCGCACGAGATCCGCGATTGCCGCCAGGTCCTCCCTGGTCGCCACGCCCCCCGTCGGGTTGTGCGGAGAGTTGAGGAAGATCGCGCGGGGCTTGGGGTCATTCGCCAGGAATTCTGCAATGGCACTCGCCTGCGGCCGGAATTGGTCCTGAGCCCGCAGAGGCGTCAGAACGGCTCGGGCACCTCGGCGCTCAAGGTTGGGGATATAGGTGGGGAAGTGCGGACTGAAGATCAGGACGCCGTCCCCAGAATCGAGCAGAGCCTCGGCAAAATACTGCTCGAACGGCTTCGCTCCCGAGGCAACCACCACGTGGTCGGCCGTAACCTTGAACCCGAATTCGGCGTTCACGAACTTGGCGGCCGCCGCGCGAAAATCGGCAAGCCCGAGACTCGGTCCATAGCCGGTCTGGTTCTCTTCGATCGCTCGAATTCCCGCCGCTTTCGCGTGGGGAGGACTCGGAAACGGGCTGTCGCCAATCTCGAGCTCGACAACATCTTTACCTTGAGCTTTGAGCGCACGCGCCATCGCCAGGACCGTGAACGCCGACTCGGCGGTCAGATTCCCGGCCAATGAGCTGAGTCTGATCATGGATTCCCTCAAGAAAAGCCCGTCGCAGGACGAAACGTGAGAGCCGCACGATCAGAATCGCCGAAGCTTCCTCGACCATTCCGACCGCTATCGCCGATTTTCCGATCAGCCTTCGTGCGCCAATCGTACGCGACAACGTGGTGCTATCGCGAGGCAATGGCCTGGGCCAACGGCCGAACGATGCGCGGAATGACCTTGTTCTGGATGATCTCTTCGCCGATTTCACTCTGGCGGCGGAACGCATCCAGGTAGCTCTGATCGTTCCCTGTGCCCCAGTATTGCCGGATCGTGAAATAGACGCTGATCTGGTCGTCGGAAAAATCCGCCGTGCGGACCTGATAGGCGGTCGTTCGGGTCTCGATCGAGAGCCGGCACTGGAGCCGGCAGCCCTCGTCGAGAGACATGGTTACGGACGGCTCATAATTGATCACACGTCCGCCGGGAACCTCAAGCAATCCCTCGAGGCCATGACCAAGCCCCAGCGCCTCGACGACAACCTCGTCGTGGTTTCCCTCGAACGTGAAGTCAAAGCCGTACATCACATCGAGCGCTTCGCAATCCAGGAGGCTGATCGTGAGCAGGTGAGGAGCCACCTCCAGGACGAGCTCGTGCTGCTGATAGGCTTCTTCCGAGGTCTCGGGATTGACGAACCCTGAGCAGAGCCGCTTGGATTCGATCGCCAGCCAGCGGTACGTGTCTTTTTCCTTGTCCCCTTCCAGCACCAGGTCGCCGCTCTCCCTGGTGTAGAAGTTGCGCAGTTCGGGGAACGCCTTCTTCATCTGCTCAAAGTAGTGCAGAACTGTGTCGCGTCCGGTGGGCAGTTCCATCTCTGTGTTGAGGTGCAGATTAATATAAAAATCATCCGCATCGCAGACGTAGCGATTCATCCGTCTGATCCTGAAGGCCCCTCACCCGCACAGGTCCCAAGACTCGCCGGGAACAAGCAGGCGAGGAAGCAGTGTTCCTCGTGCCGAAACCATCATCTTAACAGACTCGGGCTCCCCGAGGAATGAAACCCAAAGAAGCTCCCCTTGACACCTTCGCCAATTTGGCGATGTTCAACATTGCGACATCGTATCGCCTGGCCCATTGCCAAATCGCAAATTTCGTCTTAACCCTCACAAAACAAAACCTTTAAATCGCCTGAGCCGACCCGTCTCGGTAACCTGGCCCTCAAAACAAGCTCGCTTTCCCCCAAGGGAACCCGCACGCCCAGAGGTTTGCCAGGTCCAGGACGAAGCTCCACGAGGTTGCCCGGAAAGAACATCCGATGGAAACATACCGAGTGTCAGTCGAGGAAAAACCGGCCTTCGAAGCCCCCGGAAAGTGCGATGAGCTCACGTCTGGGCGCATCCCATCACCTCCCCGCGACCTTTGAGAGGCTGCCGTTCGGCAAATTGCCTTGGCCCTTGTTCCCACGGCTCACAACATCCGAGATCACAACGGCAACACGTGCCTGATTTTGTTCAAAAGCTCGATCAAAACGGCAGTTGCAATCGCACACAATCTTGTTCACATACACAAGCGATTAAAGATCGCGATGAATTCTCTCATTTTCAGGCTGGCGCGATTTGGGCAAAATCAATGGTCGCAACTCATTGCGTTCCAAGGAGAAACGAAGCTTATTTGGTAAAGCGGGCCCTAGCCGCCGTGTCGATAATCCCACAAGCCCGGAGAGTTTACCGGCCCAAATTATGTGTTAAGACGCTTTGAGCCGTTAGGTCGAACGCCAAATCTCAATGACATATATCCCGTTCGGCTGAAGGGTTTGGGGCGAAGGGTCGACGACGAGAGTGTCGGCAGGTTTGTGAAGGCCGACTTCCCGATACGTCGATAAATTTGAGCATCCCAAAATTATAAGGCCGCTCACGCCAAGGATGGCCGAGCGCTGAACCAAGGAGGGGTAGGGGATGGGCAACCCGCATCGGATCATGACGGTCCTCGGCAAAATTCGGAGCCGAAGATCCGGAAACGAGGCGATTGCAACCAGCCTCAACGCCAAGTCGCCACGGTCCGGCCGTATCGATCAGGGGGAGCCGGTTGTAGGGGCTTTGACTTCGGATCGGATCCCTGAGCTAGATGCGCTCCGAGGTCTCGCTTGCCTGACGATCCTGGTCTATCACGTTAAGACCACCATCGTCCCGTTCGGTTGGGCGGCGGTGGACCTCTTCTTCGTGCTGTCCGGCTACCTGATCACGTCGATTCTCATCCGGCATCATGGAGCCCCTGGACTGCTCCGGAGTTTTTACGCCCGGAGAGCGCTGCGGATCTGGCCGATCTATTACCTCTCGATCCTGGCTCTGGTCGTCTTCGGCCCCTTTCTCCCCAGCCCGACCCGCTGGGACGGCCTACTCTCTTATTTGACATATACGCAAAACACGCCTCTCTACTGGTCAGGGCGGGTGCCCGAGTTCAGCCCCTACCTCTCGCATTTCTGGACCCTGGCAAATGAAGAGCAGTTTTATCTCATCTGGCCCTTGCTAATTTATTGGATGGGTCCGCGCTCGGTGATTCCCCTGGCCGTCGCGCTGGCGGCGGCATCGGTCGTGGCGCGTATGCGAGGGTTTGATTCCTGGCTCCTGCTCGCTCGGGCGGACGGGTTCGCACTCGGAGGATTGCTCGCGGCTCTTCTCGCCAATCGCGCGATTGTTGCCAAGCGTTTGAACGCCTACCGCCGCGGCTTCGCACTCGTGATCCTCTTCTCGATTGCTTACCTCGCGTTCGTGGTGGCGAAGGGATGGCTCCCAACCTTTGGAAAACCTCCGGAGGGAGCGGCTTTCTCCGTCCTGGCGATCAATACGGTATTCTTCGGCCTGGTCGGCCTGGTCGCGATCCGGGCAGAGCATCCCGCGCTCGCGTGGCTGCGGCGCCCCCGACTGGTGATGCTCGGAACCATCAGCTACGGCCTCTATATTTATCATTTCATCGCTCTGATGCTTGGCGCAGACCTTCTCGCGCTGGTGCGCACTCGCGGCCGCTCGCCGTTGACCGACGTGGCCTTGATGGGTGTCGCCTTCCTGATGGCCTGCGCCTCCTGGCGATGGATCGAAAAACCCTTGTTGAAGCTGAAAGATCGATTTCCCTACGACGCCCGCACCGTGAAAACGGTGAGGAAGCCGGTCCCCACCTCCAAGGTCGTCGTCGGAGAGGAAGGTCGAGGTGGAATCTATGAGCCTTGCTGATCACGTGCGGACAACCAGAGAGTCGGCTGTCGACCTTCGCAACCTTCGAGGCAGACAGCACCTCATGCACCGCAACGTTGAAAATAAAGGGGTTTGCCGATGAACAAACCGCACGCGGAGTTGATCTCCACGGATTCGGAGCGTCCTTCTCAACGATTCCAGACCGCCGAAGACACCCATGGTTCCAGCGCCAGGCCTCCTCGACGCAACCGAGCCATGCTGGTCCTGATCTGCGCGCTCGTCTTCGCCGGCCTGGGAGGATTGTTCGGCAAGCTCTTCTCAAAGCACGCTCCCAGCGATCCCACGCGCCCCAAGACCGTTGAGCCCTTCTCCCTGAGGGACACACAAGGCAAGACCTACACACTCGCGGACTGGCAGGGTGCGAAAGCCATCGCCTTGTTCGTTATCGGGCGAGATGACCCAACATCAAGTGGGTCCGCCGAAATGCGCCGGCTGCACGAACATTATCGCTCGAAGAACACGATGTTTCTGGGGATCAGCCCCGAGCCCAATGCCACGGCGGAGGCGGTTGCTAAACACGCCAAGGACCTCGGATTCACGTTCCCGATCCTGCTCGACCCGGCCCAGGAACTGACGATGGGCCTCGGCGTTCGGACGACCCCGTCGATCGCGGTTCTGGACGATCAGGGGCATGTGCTCTATCAAGGTGCGATGCCCAGCCGGAGCGCTTCAAGCGGTTCCTGGAGTTCCTCGGCCAACCAAAGCCCTGCGGAAGAGGCGATCGTCGCGGTGCTCAACGACCGTCCGGTCACGGCACCTACCGAGGCTCAAACCTCGAGGCTTCCCCTGCCGAAGCCGCGCCCGATCATTGCCTTGGATGAAAAGATCACTTTCCACGAACATGTGGCTCCCGTTCTCTGGAAGCACTGCGCGGCCTGCCACCGCCCCGGTGAAGTGGGACCCTTCCCTCTGTTGACCTACCGCGACGCCGCGAAACGCGCCCAATTCCTCGCCGACGTTGCGGGAGACCGCCGCATGCCTCCCTGGCGCGCCATGCATGGCTACGGCGACTTCCAGGCGACGGGGCGGTTGAGCCGCCGCGAGCTGGCGGTCTTGTCGTACTGGTCGGAGCACGGGAGTCCCGAAGGAGACGCCGCGCTAGCGAAGACCCCTCCGCAATTTCCCGAGGGATGGCAGCTTGGCACTCCAGATTTCGTGGTGACGATGCCGGAGCCTTTTCTGATTCCGGCGAATACGACTGATTACTATCGCGCCTTCGTCTTGCCGCTTCCAGTCGATCAAGACGTGGCGATCGCGGCCGTCGAGTTTCGGCCTGGCAACCATCGCGTCGTCCACCACGCGCGATTCTTCTACGACCCCAAGCAAGACTGCCGAAAGCGCGACGAGGCCGACGAGACCCAGGGATTTCCTTCCTTTGGCGGTGGAGACATCTTCAAGCCAGGGCTCGGCGCCTGGATCCCGGGCGCCATTCCTCAACTACCTCCTCCCGACGTTGGCAAGATCGTGCGCAGAGGCTCCGACCTCATCATGCTAGTCCACTACCACGGCACGGGTAAGGACGAGCTCGATCGTTCAAGCCTCGGGATCTTCCTCTGCAAGACACCGCCGAAGCGATCGATCACCCACATCTCTCTCTCCAGCGCCAAGATCGATATCCCGGCCGGAGAGAAGCGGCACCGCATGGCTCTGACGACCAAGTTGCTCGCAGATGCCCACGGGGTCTCGGTCATGCCTCATGGTCACTTCCTGATGCGTGAGATCAGCCTGACGGCGATCCTTCCCTCGGGCCGCGTCATTCCCATGCTCTGGGTGGACGATTGGGACTTCAACTGGCAGGGGCAATACTACTTCGCGCGCCCCGTGCCGCTCCCCAAGGGAACCCGGCTCGACGTGGTCGCCTACTACGACAACTCCGCCGAGAACCCCGCCAATCCCAACAAGCCCCCAAGGCGCGTGAAATTCGGTTATGCCAGTACGGACGAAATGCTCGGCTGTCACGTTCAAGTGATTGCGGATGACGCCAGCGCACAACGCGTCTTCGATGAGAAGTTGTCGTCGGGTTTATGATCGAATGTCTGTAAACTTCTTTTAAGTTTTCAACAATTCGATCGGGATCCGCTCTCGATAATGTCAAAGTTTGCCGATAATCCCGACAACCCCGAACCAAGTTCGGGAATTTCCTCAGATGTCCCCAGGAAATGATGGGCATGGCTTCGGGCTACCAAACGAGAACACGATCGGTCGCTTGCAGGCTCCTCTTGGCCGTCTTGACGCTCCAAGTGGTGACGCCTGACAGCACGGATTTCTCGCCGACGGTCCTGGCCGGCCTGCTGAAGCATCCTTCCCACGTGGGATCTCTCGGCAAGTCGGGCCTGTTGCGTGGCAAGCGAGCCCTTCACATCGGTGGCAGTCATCACCTTCTTGGGATGCCCGCTCCCTTGCGAGATACCAATGAGGACGAGCCCATCGACGAGGTGTGTATCTTGAGCCGAACCGGTCTCACGCACGCCGGTTCGAGCCACCTTGGAAACGCTTCGCGACATCGGCTCGACTCGCTGGCTCGCACCCAACTTCACACGCCCTCCGCCTCTCCCTTGGATCTCCGTCGCCGTGCGTCTCATGAGTCCGACCTGCGGCAGGGGCTCCTCCACGCCCTCTGCCGCCTGATCTGCTAATCTCCCTGCCTCCCCTTCGCCGGCTCCTGCCTCTGCGGTGATGGACCGTCGATCCCCATCTTTCTGGCCGCGTAACCCGACGGCACAAGAGACGCTCTCAACCTCAGCACAACCGAACCTGCCGAATGGCGGAAAAGGCTCCCTCGCGGAGCGGCGTTCTCAACGAAGGGTCGCGCTTCTTTTCTAGAAGCCCCCTTTGGGCTCTCTCGAATGAGCGTGCCATCAGTCAGAGCGCGGACAATCCGCGCACTTGATCACAAAAGTTTGTTCAAGTGAGGATTTTTCGTGACTTGCGTCCCGTCCCAGCTCAAAGTGGGAAGATCGCCCGAGTATCAGGGAATGGTCGTCGCAAGTACCCCGGATTGGTCCTGGCTCCCGGGCCATCCTGTTAGCATGTTCTTATTCTCATAAAATGGAAATTTTCCATGCACACTTTTTCTCCGATTTTCGCCTACTTCGGCCCGGAAACGATCCTACCGGTCACGTCAGTCATTGCGACGGTCGTCGGTGTGGCCATGATGCTCGGCCGGAACTCGACCCGGCTTCTCGTTCGAGGCACCCGACGCCTCTATCTACAGACGCGTCACATGGTCACCAGCTCTCGACCGCACGTTCGTTTGCACAAGGGGCGGCTCGCTTCCGACACGGTCGTGAGTTCGACATCCGACGAAGCTCAAACGAGAGCCGCGATTTATGACACCTCACTTTGAGAATCCCACCGTTGAGGAGATCAGGAAATTGCGTCCCCCCCGACCTTGGTTGTCCACGTCCGAAGAAAAGCGGCCGGCCAACCAGACCATGGGCCCTCTCGAAGTGCTCTTGGTGTTGATCTGGTTTGGAATCGCCACAGGCCTGGTGGAAGTCGCCATTCTTTTCCTCCGCAAGCAGTTCACCAACGCGGCGATGCTCGGCCTGCTGCAAATGAACCGGCATGCGACCTGGATGATCCCCATATCCGAAATGGTTAGTTTCGGTGTCCTGGGATTGGTCCTTTTCGCGGCCGCGTTGATCCGCCGGCGCCTGGCCACGCGCCTGGTGCTCGCGTTCTGTTCCTTCCTGGCAGCCTTCGCCCTCTTGGCCACTTACCAAGGGCTGGCGAACGTGGCCTGGCTGGCTCTCTCCGGGGGGATTGCCGCCGGCGCCACCCGCTTGGCCACACCTCACTGGCAACGATTGCGTCGCGGCGTTTTCATGAGCCTTCCCTGCCTGGGGATTACGCTGGTCGGCCTGATCAGCTTCGAGACAGCCCGCGAGTTGGGGAACGAGCAAGCCGCTTTCGCCAAGCTCCCTCCCGCCAGGGCCGGTGCGCCCAACGTGATTTTCATTGTCCTCGACACGGTTCGTGCCCAGAACCTCAGTCTTTATGGCTATCACCGCAACACCTCGCCGCACCTCGCCAAGCTGGCTCAGGCTGGCATTCGCTTCGATCGTGCGCGAACGACGGCGTCTTGGACGCTTCCTTCGCACGCAAGCATGTTCACGGGACAATGGCCTCATCAACTTTCGACACGACTTGAGCATCCGCTCGACGGAACCTACCCCACGTTGGCGGAGTACCTTCGCAACAACGGCTATGCCACCGCCGGCTTCGTTGCGAACACCTTCTTCTGCAACGCCTGGTATGGCCTGGGACGAGGGTTCATCCACTACGAAGACATCGCCGTGAACCCCGTGGAAGCGCTCCGAAGCACGGAGCTAGGCCGTGGGCTCGTCAAGTTGGTGGCTCCCGCCTCACGCGATCGCCCATCGGCTCGCTTCGCTCGCAAAGATGCCGCAACCATCAATCGAGAAACCTTGGCCTGGCTTGACCAACATCCGAAAAAACAGCCGTTTTTCCTCTTCTTGAACTATTACGACGCTCATGACCCCTACTTGACGACCGTGGAACCAGCCCACCCGTTCGGCCTTCGCCCCAGGACCTCGGCCGAGCGAGCGCTCTTGCGCGATTGGCATCGCTCAGATCCCCAGAAACGAACCGCGCGAGATGTCACACTCGCCCAGGACGGCTACGATGACTGCATCGCCGAACTCGACGGGCACCTCAATCGGCTGCTCACCGCGCTAGACAAGCGAGGGTTGCTCAAGAATACCGTGGTGCTCGTCACGTCCGATCACGGTGAAGAGTTTCGCGAGCACGGCGGTTTCGGCCACGGCCAGAGCCTGCACGGTGAGGTCATCCGCGTTCCTCTGATCGTTTCCGCTCCCGGTCTGATTCCCTCGGGCCGCGTTGTTCGCGAATCAGTCACTCTTCGCGACCTGCCGGCCACGATCGTCGATCTCGCCGGCCTCAAGCAGGGCTCTCCCTTCCCCGGACAATCGCTCGCGCGTTGCTGGTCGGAGCCGAGTGGTGATGCCATTCAGACCGACGGGCTGATCCTGACCGAAATCCTCGAGCACGACCTGAAACCCCGAGAGGGCTGGAAGCCTCCTCGCTCGCTGGTGCTCGACGAAAATCTCTACATTCGTAACAACGAGGGACGTGAAGAAATTTACAACCTCGAGACCGATCCCGGTGAGTCAAAGAACCTTGCCGGAGCCGCGGAGTCTCAAGCTCTGCTCGCACGCTTTCGCGCCCTGCTCGAACCGATCGATCGGCTCGACCCCAGCCTCAACGGTGCTCATCCCTGAGGTTCCCGCAAGCCGCTCGCTCGCATTGACTTTCGAGCCTTTCTTGCCGCGGGTTCGCGCATGCCGCGGGTTGGGCGCGTTTTCCTGGAGGTTTGAAGGCGCGATCAAGCGCACTCGCCTCTCCCTAAGCCTTTCCGCAGCCCAAGGATCCGTGGGGGTGCGGGTGATCGTCTTCCGTTGATGCATCACAGGCGGCCGATTCTCAGAGTGCGCTGGGGTCGGGCCGGAAGAAAATGCACCGGGGTCATTTCCCTTCCCTGTTTTCTGCGGAAGATGCAAGAAATCACCCGGCCCAGTCATTTTCGAGTTGACCGGACAGCGAGAGGCCAGCGAGGATGTGCCCAAGTCGCTGAAATGTAGATAAGCTCCCCAGGTGGCATTGGCGGTTGTCCGCCGACAAAGACCCCAGTTTACGGGTCCGACGAAAAAGCCATCATCCTCAGACGATTCGAAGCGGAAGGGAGCAGGCTTTGAGCATCCTCGTGCTGAACGCCGGGTCGAGCACCTTGAAGTTTGGTCTCTTCGACGCTGAAGCCCGACAGGAGATCATGTCGGGCAAAGTCGACTGGAACGGTCCGGAAGACACCGCCGAATTGACGGTGCGGTCACAAGGACAACCCGAACGGCGCTTGCCTTGCACCGCCACCGATCATCGCGCAGCGGCAAGAGCCGCGATCGACCTGGTGAGCGGCCCTGAGGCTGGAACCGCGCCCATCACGGCGGTCGGGCATCGGGTCGTGCACGGAGGAACGGAGTTCCGCGAGAGTGTGGTCGTTAGCCCAGAGATCATCAAGACCATATCGGACCTCTCCGAACTCGCCCCATTGCATAATCCCCAGGCCGTGGCCGTTCTCGAGGCAGCGGCCCTCGCCTTGCCCAAGGTTCCGCATATTGCCGTCTTCGACACCTCGTTTTATGCAAATATCCCGCAAAGTGCCGCGGTCTATCCGCTCCCCTATGAATGGTTCCAGAACCGAAGAGTTCGCAAGTTCGGCTTCCACGGCATCAGCCACGCGTATTGCAGTGGTCGCGCGGCCGAATTTCTCGGGCGTGAATCAGCCGGCCTGCGCCTGGTCATTTGCCATTTGGGCAACGGCTGTTCCGCAACCGCCGTTCGCTCCGGGGTTGCCATCGAGACCACCATGGGATTTACCCCGCTGGACGGCCTGATGATGGGGAGCCGCTCCGGCTCCGTCGATCCCGGGCTCTTGCTCCACCTCCTCCAGCGCGAGGGGTTCACGCCCGAGGCACTCGATGACAGCCTGAACCATAAGTCGGGGCTTCTGGGCGTCTCCGGAATCTCCTCCGACTTTCGAAACGTGGAAGAGTCTGCCAGTCAAGGCAACGAACGGTCTCGTCTGGCCTTGCAGATCTACGCTGCGCGGGTGCGCTCTGCGATCGGGTCCCTCGCAGCCACGCTGGGGGGAGTCGACGCGCTCGTCTTCACCGCGGGCGTCGGTGAAAACTCCGCCAGCCTGCGGGCCGCGGCCTGCGAAGGACTGGGTTTCATGGGGATCCGTCTCGACACCCGACGCAACGCGGAGGCTCACCCCGACGCCGACATCGCCGAGCCGGAATCCCCGACGCGCATCCTCATTCTTCATACCCGAGAAGAGTTGATGATCGCTCGCGAAGCTCGCAGGCTCTCATCGTAGGCCAGCTTCGCTGAAGGGGAGGAGTTCCTACTACCTGCCTGCGCCGTTGGGTTTCTCTTTCTCCTTCACCAGGCTCTTGAAGATCATTCTTGTAAACATCTGGCCCGTGAACAGCCCGCCACCGAAGTCGGGATCGAAGTCCTTGGTCGGAGCCGCCGCAACGACTTCGTCCTCGGTCTTCCCTGCCTCAACCAGAGGGGTAATGCGGTCACGCAGCACGGCAAGCATCTTGTGAAAGGCCGCAAGCTGCTTGACGTCCGAGAGCGCTCCCCCATGTCCAGGGATGATCCGCGTCTGTGGTCCCGCCAGCGCGAGCATTCGCTCGGCCGCAGTCACCAGGCCGTTGAAGGTGCCCAGGCTCGAGTAGTCGATGCTGGGATAGTAGCGGTGGGCGTAGAGGTCTCCGGTGTGCATGACGTTCGCCTTGCGGAAGTGGACGATGAGATCACTGTCGGTATGCGCGGGGGGAACCGCGACAAGCCGAATCTCTTCGTTCTCCACGTAAAGCGTCGCATCTCCGGTGGTGAGTGTTGGGAGTGCTTCGGCCGGGGAAGGGGGGATCTTCGCCTTGGCCAGCTCGATGTATTGCTCGGTGGCCAGGCGTTTTCGCGTATTCTCGGTCGCGACAATCCGGACCCCTGACCGTCCAAAGACTGCATTCCCGCCGGTATGATCTCCATGCCAATGTGTGTTGATCAAAAGATTCACCGGTTTGCCTCCGAGCTTTCGAGCCATCGCCGCGACATCCTCCGCGCGGCTGGAGAACCCGGAATCGACGAGAAGCGTTCCTTCAGGCCCGCCTCGAACGGCGATGTTGCCACCAGGCCCGGTCATCACGAAGAAACCGTCGTCAAGCTTTGTGGTTTCGATCGGCGCCTGCATGAAGACCTGCGTCGCCCGGGCGATCGCCGCCGCGATGTCTTCAGAATTCGGCGCGGGTTCATGACCGCGTGCCGAACGAGCCAAAAGTCCTCCGCTGATCCCCACACCGAAGATACGTGCACTTTTTCTCATCATTTCGCGACGTTGCATGGCTGCCCTCCGACCGAGTGATTTCGATCACGGAATGCGCGACCCGCCAGGAATAACGGCTTGCTCTCGACAGGACCGCGAACCAAAATACGATGAGGTCAGGGTCTCGCCCTGGGTCGTCCGCGAATTGTAGAGGGCGCCACCGATCGAACAAGAAGAGACAGGGATGTGCTTTAGGCACATCGAGTATACCGAGGGTGTCGCGTCATGAGGTCCGGACTCAAGTTTTGCTCGATCGAACAAACCTTGGCCGTCATCGGCGGCAAGTGGAAGGTCACCATCGTGACTAGCCTCGCGAAATGTGATCACCGGTTCACCGATCTCAAGCGACAGACCCCCGGCGTCACTCAGCGCATGCTCACCCGCCAGTTGCGAGAACTGGAATCCGATGGAATCGTCCATCGCAAAGTCTTCCAGCAAGTTCCTCCCAAAGTCGAATATTCCCTTACTCCTTACGGACACTCACTCGTCCCCGTCCTTGAAAAGATGGCCGAGTGGGGCTGGAACCACGCGCAGAATCGCCCGTCCCACCACGACGAGGCCCATCTCGAAGGCGAGCCCCTCCCTTCGCAAAGCGACGACCCCAAACGCGAAGAACGCCAGGCAAGCTAGCGTCTCGTTAAATCTCGATGGGTCGATGCCTCAAAGGCCAACACCAAGGCCGCGTTCGCACCTCGGCCTCCGTTCAGGCTTGCCCAGGAACGGCCGGCGCAAGCCTGGAATGCCCCCTGGCATTCGGGATCACCCGCCAGGCTCTCTCTTCTTTTCGCAACCCCTCCAGGGATACGAGACTACGCTCTTCGAGCTCAAGGACGGCGATTTCCGCAAGGATCATCAAGCTCGGAGCCGCGGGATTATCGGCTGCTATCGAATCATTCGATGTTGTCGCCACGACCGACATGACACAACCTGGCGTGATGAGGCCGATGGATCGCCAAATCACGACATTCGGGCATTCTCGGCGTGAGTGTCAGTATTGGCAGGTCCGGTCTGAAGGGGGCCGGCGATCAGAAAATGCGAAGAGGGGACGACAGCCACTCCCGGAAGTGAACATCGATGGTCATTCTTGCCCGTCTCGATTGTAAACCTGGGGCCGAACAGGGAGGCGGCTCCCCTTTTTTTCAACCGAGGCGAGCGGGGTGTTTTGCTCGCCGATGGGCCTGGCGCAAGAAAAATCCCGTCGCGTGGCTTGGCCCCACGCGACGGGATCCGGCCAAGGAGAACAGCATACAGGGCGTTAGAACGCAAAGCCGATGCCAAGGCCAACGACGTCACGCCTAGACACGCGTCGCGCCATTCTCGGGATGGCGAAGACGGATGGGAGGGAGCGTGTCGGGCTCAACGTGGGGATCGGCAAAGATACGTGCGCGGGTTTTGGCAAGATTGATCTTGGGAGGAATCGGGAAGGTCGCACCGTCGCGTGCCGCAGGGAACTGAGCGACAATTTCGCCGTCGTCTGCCGAAAGGGGAACCGTCCTCGGGTGCATTACCAGCGCGGTAGGAGGAATCTCCGAACCGGCGGGTTCGGTGCGAAAGGTTAAAGACCAGGTTCGACCCGGAAACGTCGGCTTGCGCAAGTCGTACGATATCGTGATTTCGGGATGAGGACCCGGCACAACGATCTTCGCCGTGGGCTCAAGTCCGGGTGAAACGATCGTCTCACCTCCGGCCTGTGCGGCTGTGTAGACTTGAACATGCCAGGGGCCGTCAACCCCAGCGGGCAGCGTCAAGGCGTAGTGCCCAAGCCGGCTATACTCAACCTCATGCACGACCGTCCGAATGGCGTTGGGATCGTGCGGGCCGGTCGGCGGTGCTCCGGCGCGGGCAACGATCCAGCATTCCAGCCCCTGGGCACTCCAGCGCCAGCGGAGCAAGACACGCCCCCCTCCCACCCGATTCGCGCGCAGGTCGGCCGGGTCTCGCACGCAAGAGTACGCGGCTTCATGGCCGACGGTGTACGTCCCGGCGGAGCTTAGCATCGGCGTGTAATGGCAGATCCCAAACGCGGGAGGATCAGGGTCGTACGCGCGGTCGGGGGCGACAGGCTCGATCCAGTGCCCCCCCAGAGCGTCGGCCTCCGCGGGGCTGAAACGGGCTCCCGCTCCTTGCGATAGCGGCGTTGTGGTGCGAAGGATACGGACCCGCCCCCGGCTCGGCTCGACCCAGTTGAGCCGAATGCGGCCGTTCGACTCTTGCAAGATCGTGGGCGCGTCGAGAATCTGCGATGGAGGATGCGGCTGAGCCGAAACAAAAACCCCGCGCGCGGCGAGTAGAGGTCCATCCGCCGTCTTGTATGCTGCGAATAACCCATAATGATAGACGCGATCGTTCACGAGACCCCGATCGAGCACCCGGTCGCGCAATGCGTCGATCCGTTCGCCATCCTGGGGATTCTTGGGGTCAGAGCCGACCTTGCGAACGACGCGGACTCCCGTCGCGCGATCGGGAAGGGTCCACGAGATGGTGACCTCCTGGTCCCCCTCTTCGACCCTCACGTCGGTGACTTCGCCGAGCAAGAGCAGGGGCCCAATCGCCGTGGCGGCAACCGACTCGGTGGCTCCTCGCTTGGTCAAAATGGCGTAGCTCACCGATTCTCCCGCGACGACGTCTTTGTCTTCGTACTCGGTTGCGGTCACCTCGGCGATCCTGGTGCCATCGGCCAGGTTCAAGACCGGCGCTCCCGACTTGCGAACAATCACGTAGGAGAACGCCCCGAGCCCGTCTGGAGTCGGCGCCACCCATCGCAAGCGGACCCGGCCGCGCTCGAAGTCGGCGGTCAGGTCAGTCGGGTGTTCGGGAGGACAGCGCAGCAGGCCGTTGATGGCCTCGGGGAGGTCGGAGGCCAAAGCAAGGCTCTGCCGGAAGAGTTCGCGAGCCGCCCTGGGATCGGCCATGGCGATGGTTCGCGCCCGCGCCGCGAGCGCTTTCGCCTGGCGAACGACCTGTGCCGCCTTATCGCGAGCGGCCCGCGCTCCGGGATGGTCGGGAGAAACCAGGATCGACCACGCGTCCACAGCCTTCTTCGCGGCGACCCACTGGCCGGCGGCCCGGGCGGTTTCCCAGGCGGCTCGAGCCCGCTCGGTTTGCTCCTGCCGTTCGCTCAGCCGTTCGAGTGCCTTTCGCGTTCCCATATGCTGCGGAGCGAACTCGAGGATCCGTTGAAGGTGGGCCCGAGAGACCTCCAACCGGCGCTCGCGGAAGGCCTGGCGCGCGGCCTCGAAATGACGGAGCAGGGGGTCGCGCCACTCGAGCCGAAACCCACAAGGACAGCGCGATTCATCGATCCAACGCACGTTGCGACAGATGGGGCAGTCCCAGCGCAACGGTTCCCGACAATGGCGGCACTCGGGCTTGGGCGTACGCGCGACCTGCGCAAAGTCTGTAACCCCCGCGCAGTTCCGGCAGCGAAGCAAACGAGCCGGCTTCGCCGTGGGTACGACGGCGGCCCCTCCTGATTCGCGAGCCACTCCCAAGCTTCGGCAACCCCGAGCGATCAGGCGCTCGGCGCGATCGGGAACGATGCCCAGGGTCGCCGCCTCATCGATCAGGGCGGCCCTGGTCCCGGGATCAAGCTGAGGCACCCCCTTGAGTGCGAATGCCACCGACTCCGCGAACGACTCTTCGGCCTCGAGTGCCAGAGTTCGGTCATAGCGTGCCCGTGCGGCGTTGCTCGTCAAATGCGATTGTGCGTGCGAAACCAACTCGAGCCAGGCCGTCTTCTCCGCGGTGACCTGCGACTTTTGCATCCAGCGTTTACGTTCCGCGTCGGAGCGAGCCACGATCTCCGCATTGGGCGCGTCACGCGACAGCCCAAGCACGTCGTAAAGATCTCGCCGCCTGAGATGGTCGAGCGCAACCCGAATTTGCCGGCGCATCGCCGGATCCAGCACCTCGGTCGGCGTATCGGGTTCGTCGTCCTCAGCCGGGGCTTCGGCCTTGGGGGGAATTGCCTCGGCAAGCCGATCGAGGTCCTCGTGGGTCAACCCGAGCTTCAGGGCCTGCTCACGGAGCAGGGTCCGGTCGACGACCGTGAGGCCCCCCTTGGCAGCTCGCAGCCGCAAGAGACGCTGCAAGGTGTCGAGCTTCAGGTCGCGCTCGGCCCGACGCGCGGCGGCAAGCTCGGCGTCGTAAGCGGCCCGAGCCTCCGTCGACCCCAGCAGGGCCTGCCGAATCGCCGGAATCTGGTCGAGATATGACTGGTACGTATGCTTGTTCTTCGGGTTTCGCGTCCCGGACGACCAGATCGGCTGGCAACGCGCAAGCGCTGCCTCAATCGTTTGGATGCCCGCCACCGAGTCGATATTCAGCATCGTGTAGTAGTCGGCAACCATCGTCCGCCACGTTTCCCCGCACCGCGACCATGTCCGAAACCACTCCCCCGATATTTTCGCGCCACCGAGAGCCGGAGTCCAGCGGCTCGATCACCGAGAAACGCGGAAAACCCACCCACGATCAGGCCGTGCCCCCTCGAAACGCTCCATTCCGCTCGCCAACTCGCTAATCCAAGAAAGGTGCCCAAGATCGAGCGATCGTGACGATTTGCTCGACCACCTCGTCATCCCCAAGTGCCCCGTCGACAAGCGCGACGGCAATCACCGCGCGGATCGCCCCTTTTTGGTCGTGAAGAGGAACAGCGATCGAGCGATCCGCTCCGAAGGCTCTGAGCCAGTAGCTAGACCCTGAGACCGCAACCTCACCCGTCACGACCGCCTTGACGAACCCTAGTTCGACCCGTTCCAGCGAAACCGAACGGCTGGCCTCAACGAATCCCGTCGATACCTCTTCGGCAAGCGCGGGGCTCGCCACAAACGCAACCAGCTCAAGCCAATCACCGGCAACCCACCAATACCCCGCCGCACGCGCTTCCAGGTCGAGCCGAAGGCCGGCGAGCCGCGTTCGTGCGACACCACCGGATCGTTCGATGATCATCATCGCCCCGAGTGAGAGACACTCGGTCCCCAATGGCCTTGCAACATCCATGAGCGCCCTGGGCAACGCGCAAGGCACCCCTGGGAATTGTTGCGGACGTGGACGAACAGGCAATGCCTGCCATCACCACTCCGGAGTTTTCGAGCGGCCTATTGCCGCGTCGCTCACGGACTTTTTGTGAGACCTGGCATCGCTAAGAAGCCCGGGGGGGCACCACGGGAGCATCGCCACCCGCGTCCTCGATCGGCCTCCTTGACCAATGCAAGAATCGGGGAGCATTCGCACGCTTCACTCGCGGCGCACCCCGATCGAGCAGATGTGAGCAAGACGCATGCCCAACGCGACCTTGGCTGATCTTTTTCGGCGCAATGTTGCGGTAGGCATGCCTTCACGTGGAGGGAGAATTCGGCGCCCTCAGCCAATCTTGAGCATCTCAACGTCGAAGACGAGCGTAGCGTTGGGAGGGATGACCCCGCCCGCACCCTGAGCGCCATAACCTTCTTCGGGGGGAATCGTCAGTTCGCGACGTCCACCGACCTGCATGCCGGCGACACCCACATCCCAGCCGCGAATGACTCGCCCTCTGCCCAGCGGGAACGAGAACGGCTGTCCCCGGTCGCGGGAACTGTCGAACTTGGTTCCGTCGACCAGCGTGCCGGTGTAGTGCACCGTGACGTTATCCCCTTCCTTGGCGGCGGGTCCCGTGCCGACATTAAGCTCTTTGATCTGCGTCTTGAAGTCGGCCATGGTTCAATCCTGATTCTCGAGTGTCTTGTCTTGGAGAGAGCTAACACGGAGCCCTATTTCGCTTAAAAAGCGTCGCTACGGCCCCGCAACGGTGATGTCGGATTATGTTACCCCTGGAAACCGGCCTCAAGCAACCCGACGTTCATCCCCCACCCTCGCGCTCGGATTCCCCTCCAAACCGCGTCTGATTGCCAAGATTCGGTCGCCGGGCTAATCTGGGCCGGAACAAGCGCAGGGCTTTGCTCGCGGAGAGCCACGTTGCCTGCCCTGTCGACCGGCGCGTTCACGGACGCATGCCGACACACAAGCTATCAAGGGATACAACGATGTCAAAATCCGTAAATGTTACCGTGACCGAGCGCAACGGCCGTCGTTATGCCTCAACGGGTTCCGCGTGGGAACCGGTGATTGGCTACTCGCGAGCGGTCCGCGCCGGAAACACGATTTCGGTTACCGGAACGGTCGGCGTGGAGGCGGACGGTACTTTCGCCCCTACGCTGAAGGCTCAAACCGCCCGGGCGCTGACGATCATCACGGCTGCCGTTGAGGCCCTGGGCGGCAAGATCAGCGACGTGGTGCGAACCCGCATCTACGTGACCGAGATCGCTCGCTGGAAAGAAGTGGGCGAAGCCCATGGCGCGGTCTTCGGCGACATCCGCCCGGCCACCACGATGGTCGAAGTCGCCCGCCTGATCGACGACGCGGCCCTCGTCGAAGTCGAGGCTGATGCGATCGTCCTCGGCGACTGATTCCGCGTTTTCTCCGCCGCAAAATCGACGCCAATGACTCTCGGGGTGTCAGGAGCGCTCTGGTCGCTCCTGGCACCCCGGCACATTGACCCGTCGCGCAAGCCGATGCCGTGATATCATGTCACGGCTTGCGAAGAACTTCGGGCACGGGCTTGCCCGCCAGGTAGAACACGTAGGCGGCAACCGCGTTGATTTCCGGCGGGTCGAGCACCCCCGCCCAGGCCGACATCGCCGACCCTTGCCCTCCGCGTGCGATCACACCGACAACCTGCTCGGGCTTGTCGCCGTGCTTCCAGGTCGCGTCCGTGAAGTTCCCCACCGGCGGACCCGAAAGGTTCTTGGCAATCGCCCCATCCCCTCGGCCCAATTCACCATGACAGCTCAGGCAGCGGGCCTGGTAGATCTGCCGCCCCTGGACCAGAAGCGGGTCCTTGGCGATCTCGACAGGGGGAGGCCCCTGGGGCGTCTTGGCCACGTTGTAGGCGATCGCTCCCCCGGCCAATAAGGCCAGCATCCCCAAAAAGATCCGTCGCGAAGCGACAGGATCAATCCCCAACGGCGGTTCCGGCGGTTCGACGTTCGACAAGGTTTCACCCTTCACAATCCTGAGAATTCACCTCCGTAGAGTATAGTCCTCCAGCCGGAACGGGGAAGCACCGCCGAAAAACGTTCGGGATCGCGCAAGGACCGAAGAGGCAACGGGCAACTTCGTGGACGGAATGCCAAATTCGCGTTCCCTCAGCAGCACCCGAGACTCCAGTCGACGGCAGGAAAGATTGGAGCCGTCCGATAATTCGGATCGACCGATGGGTCGATGTGAGCTGTGCCCCAAGAGGTTACGACGGGCCTCGCCCAGCTTACCGCGGCACCTCGCCTTCGCAGTCGACCGAGGCCTCCCAGGCATGCCAGAGATGTCAGCGTAAGTCTTTATGGCAAAAGAGATATCGACTCCGGCGAATTATCGGACGGCTCCAAGCTAGTTGTCCAGGCTACCCAAAGGTTGGGTCGTCGAACCTATTGCACGTGGAGGGTTGCGGAAGGTCCAGAAATGCGATGGCGCCATTGGAGAAATCCAAACTCCCCACCACGGTGTGCGGAGAGCAGCCCCGCGATGATTCCGCCATCAAGGGTGGCTGGCGTCCGGAAGGGAGATTGAAGGGGTGTTATCATCACTTGAAATCGTGAAAGATCCCCGAATGCGCAATGGCTTGGCGTCACCGATCATCACGTCGAATTTGACCGTCTTCGGAGTTGGAGCAGGTGAAGGCTTGGCTTGCGAGGAGCTGGATTTCTCCGGCTTGGCCGTTGCACCGTGGTCCGCCTCATTCCCCTCGGCCTTCGCAAGGCGAACGTTGGAGTCTACACTTCGCCAGTTCTTGCGGGCAGGTCTGGGAGCCTCGAGTTTCGACGCGACTGGTTGTGCTGTGGCATCCTTTGAGGGAGCAACAACCGTCTCCGTCTCTTCCACGGTGATGTTGTCGTAGGTGAGGAGTGTCCCCTTGGCCTCCTCCAACGCCGCGAGCGAGATGTTGTAGGTCGCCTTGTATTGCGATTCCATGGCGAAGGCCGAGGCGCATTGGGTAATCGCGTCGAGATAGCGGTCCACGGTGATCCGTCTTTCTTCATAGAAGGCCTTCTGAGCCTCCAGGCGCTGCTCGGCGGCAATGCGAAGACGGGCGGCGGCTTGAAGCTGCTTATAGCTGGCATCCACCTCGAGGAAGAACCGAGCAAGACTGTGCGAGTTCTGATGAACCATCTGTTTGAGATAGGCTTTTTGTTTCAAGAGCGTATAGCGAGCGACTCGAGTCTGGACCGTGGCGGTGGCATTTGGTTCCGTAAGGTTGAAGAGCTCGCCGAGGAGCTGCCCTCCTTGGACGGACATGACTTTAATGACAGCAGCAATCACAACCGCGCGTTGCTGAATGATATCCGGTTGAAGCGTGAGCATTGTTGAGTGGCACTCGTCCCAATTCGGCTTCACGAGCGACTCGACGGGGGAGGATACCGGGAGAATCTTTCGCGAATCCGAGGCGGGCAAACCGAGCAGGTTGCGGAGTTGTCGCTCCGTCGTGATCACGTCAGAAGTCGCGGTGATCATGTCGAGCCGAAGTTGCTCGAGCCGCTGCTGAACTTCGGCAACGTCCGACGCGACTCCACGTCCCTTCGCCAGATCGTCGCTTACTTTTACAAGCAGGTCTTTAGTTTTCTCCATGAACTTTTCTCGGGCCCATAGATTCACGTGCTGCTGGTAAAGAGTCCAGTACAATTGTTCAACAGAGCGAACGTGCGCCATGACCTCGGCCTTAAAGCGCACGAGCGGCATATCACTGCGCCGTGCGATGCTTGTTGGTGAGCCGACGCTTATATCACGGCAAGTAGGCTTTGTGGGCTCGAACCCCTCGACCACTGGAGCATGGAGCGAAACGATCCGAACGCCCTCCGAGTTCGCCAAGCCCACGCGGATGGCATCCGCCAAGGTTAATTCCCAGATGGCTGTCGCGTCTTCGGGGCCCGGCGTACTTTCCAACGACGACGATGCGATGATCACCGTCGTCCGTGGAGAAGGCTTTCCCTGCAAACGCAATGGTGGAGGAACCGGGGCTTCGATCCGTCGAGCACGCGGAGGCGATACGGTCGTCGTCGCCTCAGGAGCATCTTCCATTCCCACAATCGCGAGCAATGACGCAAACAGGATCGCGTTCATAAAACCTGCCCCTCCTTGAAGAACGAGACGCTCCAGGGACACTTCAGCCGGCCGATATCCCGCGTCCGGAATTTCCGTTTTTCCAGACTTATCAGCCCCTAGAGGCCGGCCAAGCAAGTTCCTTCCCGCTTCATCCGCGTTTTCGCATTTCCCTAGGGAGACTGCTTGAACGGGACATATTTCGGACCGTTCTTCCTCTTCTCGGAATCAGCATGCCCGCCGGTGGCAACCGCCAACCGGGCCCCGACATCAGGCATGAGTCTCCACGATGGCTCAAACATACGGCATTCACGCGAAAACCCCCGGCGCAAGGTAAGCCCTGGCGCCGGGGGCTGGGTTTTCAGGAGTGCCGTCCGCTATCAAACGAACAGCGTCAAGAGGAGGGAGGAGCAAGCCGCTCGATGGTCGTGTTCTCTTTCAGGGTCTGCGACACACCTTGAGGGTTCGTGGTCGTTGTGGTCTCGATCTGGTGGTACTGGTTCGGATTAATGATGACACTATGGCTCTGATGCACACCATCCGATTCATTGATGGACTGACTGACGACCTGAGTGTGCCCCCGCTGCGTCTTGGTTCCCGTCACGGTCTCAACGCCACCGGTCGGCGGATTAATCGTGTCGTTGATCGCCGTCTGCCGCCCTTCAGAGGTAAACGTCCTCACGCTGGTCCGAACAGAGCCGTTGGGAAGCGTCGTTGTCATGTTATCTGTGATGACATTGCCTGCTTTCGTGGCCACCGTCACCATCTTCTCGACGCCTGAGCCATTACGCAGGCTGATCCAATCGGTTGTCGTGGTGCCGTTTTGATTGGGGTTCGGGACGGTCAGGCGGTCGTCTATTTGCGTGGTGCCGTCGCTGTAGTGGGTGGTCCTCTGCTGGTAGACCGTGTAGCCGGCTTGGGTGGCCGCGCTCATGTCCATGCCGAGGCCGGCTTGAGAAGCCCCGGGGGCTGGTGCGCCAGGAACCGAAGCGGTTCCGGTTTGAACTTCGGCGGCGAGAGGATGGCCGACAACCGGCGCGACGTGGCTCAGAACCACACGCGCCTCCAGCGATTCCAAGGCAAAAGCAAGCGCCGCGAACCTTCGAGACGATCGCATAGCCACATCTCCGAGATCGTTATAGCCTCTTGCGGAGGTCGATAAAACGGTCGGCGCGAAAGGGTGCGATGCCCGAGATGCCGGATCGTTCGACGCACGAATCCCTTGACGTCACAGCAACTTCGGTCTCTCGGATCACATTGATCGGAGGCCGAGGTGATCACCTTGGACGGCGGTCGGGGTTAGAGGGTCTCACTCGCGCGAGCACGCATTAGCTCAACGCTCGAGTAAGTCCTCGGGGGGATTCAAAGCACCCGACTAGAGGGGGGATGGCACAACCCGGGTAAGAGTTGGTGGTTTTTCCTTATATCCTTGATTCAGGATTTCCGAAAGAGAGAACACGTTCAAATCAAGTCGAAAATCTGCCACGATCCGCAATCCCTGCGGCGATAAACCAACATAACGAATCAAGAGGTGCAATAAGCGAAGTTGCCGTTGATTACGCAGGACGATCGAAAATGGTGCGAAGAATTTTCTGAGGACTCGGCTTTTGGAACATTCGAGCCGTTTTGTTCCGCTCGTGGATAAAGCCTTGATCTGTTGAGTCTTCGCAGGCAATCAAAGAGGCTTCACAAGCCCAGGGGGTTCCTGGAGTTCGGAACATCCTGCAAGCGAAAACGGCGCTCTGATAGCGGCAAGGGAACACCGGAACGGTGGATGGGGCGGGGCGTCGAGGATCGGAAGGGGTAATCCAGGAGTCTCGATCCGAGCAAATCCTTCTCTCATTTCTTTTTCCGCGACATACACTCAGGCGACCTCACCGGCACTCGCGCGGGAGCTTTTCCGTCTCGCGAGTGCCGGGGCCGCCTTACTCAAAGACGATCAATAAGCGTCGGAGCTGATGACTTCGCCACCGTTGCGAGTTCCCAGCCCCCACCAGATGTTCATGGCGATGGAGTCCTTGATGAATTTCACACTTCCATCACCGAATAGGGTGTTCGCACCCCCGGGGTGATTGCTGGAAGCATTGGCGAAGTTCGCTCCATTGGCGGCGTTGGGCCAACTGGGAACACCACCGCTCCCCGACCCGATGAAGGAGCATGAATTCCAGGCGTATTGTTTCGAGTTGGGAGGAACGATGGTGTTGAACATGGTGAACCCGGTGCTGCCAAGCCCCCAAACGTAGCCGCGTGTGTTCATGATGACCTGGGCACTTTGCCAGGCGGTGTTGCATCCTTGAAGGTCCGCCATCACTTGGCTCACGTTTCCATAAGCGTCGGTAACCGCTGGGCTGCCCAGGTTGCCCCACTGGGGATTGCCTCCCGAACCGCCGACGCCGTTGCCACGGACCGGCTTGAAGGGGGGAGCCCCCGTCAATCCTTCGGCAAAAGCGATGGTGTTCGAGCTGCCGTCAACGCAGTCGCGAATACCGTAGCAGTAAGAGTACGCGAACAACCCAGTGCTCGATGTCCCCCCTTGGCTGTTGTCGCCGGGCACATAGGTCGTTCCGGTGGACGCGCTGTAGCTATTGATATTGGAGAAGTCGTTGTCGACGTTCCACCCTCCCGAAAATGAGCCGCTCCCCGCGTTGGGGTCGGAAGGACACATGAAGCTATTGATCTTGGTCACGATTCCCGTGGAATTGGCAGGCTGGGTGGTACTCTGTGAGAAGTTGAGAGCGTTGTAAATCGATCGTTGCTCAAGACTTCCCAGGATCAAGGCCAACGAGCTGAATCCGTCCCAGACCCCGCAATTCACGGTGTTGCCCGCTCCTAATCCCGTGCAGGCTCGACCCAGGGGGAATGTATCATTGGTGGAATGGTAATTGTGAAGGGCGATGCCGATCTGCTTCAGGTTGTTAATACACTGAGAGCGGCGAGCCGCCTCGCGAGCCGCCTGAACGGCGGGAAGCAAGAGCGCGATCAAGACGGCGATGATCGCGATCACCACCAGGAGCTCGATTAACGTGAAGCCTCGACGACGGCGATTCTGAGTTCCCATGGCAGATTCCCCTAAGAATCCTGAGGCGAACGTAGGCTCATCTCTCTCACGTTTTCGCGGCCGCCGTTGAGCCCCGTGACGGCGGAGGTCGGAGGCTACACGCGCCCTTCCGACTCGAATAGTGACGACATTCGACGCACTTTCACATCATGTTTCACTTGCATATTGCTGTGAGGCACCGCTCACTTCTTGGCTCGTTCCTGGAGTGCCTGCTTCTTCTTGGCGGCAATGATCTCTTTGGAGTTCTGAGATCCAAGTTTCTGCAACGACTTGAATCTTCCCCCCTCCTCGGTGACGGGCCCCGAGGCCGAGGACGAAGAGCCGCCACATCCGCTGAGAACAAGGAGTGAACCGACGCTCAGAATCATCAGCATGCCCAAGAGACGAGAGGAGCAGGTTCGTCGCATAGTGGTTCTCCGAGCAAAGAGTCTGTGGGTACGAGGGTTGCCTTTGTACGCCCGAGGTGGCCGCTCCCTGGGATGAGGGAGATCCAAGGCCATTCGTGGAAAGTCTTGAGTCAAGAAACGAAGCGCGCAACAGCCCTAACCGGCATCGCCGGATCTCTTTTCCTTCGCATGACCGAGAACAACCCCCAGCCTGAGAATCAGGTTGGGTTCAACACCGAGGAATCGCGATCGATCGGAAGACGTCGCGCCGGCCTGGGACGACTTTCGCCGTAACCATGAGCTTCGTGAAGGAATCGCGCGAAGAGTTCCTTATTTCCTTTCCGCGCGGTCTCCTGGCCAATGCCACGGCGGACACACGGTTTCACGCTAAGACCCTGTCAGGCACTCTCGCCCGTTCGAACACATCCCGCTCGCGACGAATCTCGGCCCCGCCCCTTGGTTCTGGAAATGTGGGGAGAACTCCCCATCAAAGCATTACCCCCCGAGACTGAGAAACCTGACATCCCACCGTGAAAATCCGAAAAGAATTCTCTCACTTCTCGTTTCAAGGGCGGAGGGATACACAAGAACTCGCTCATGCCCCAGCTCGGCTCCATGTCACTCAATGAGCCTTAATCTTGGCCACGATAATGAGATCGGAACGGACGTGGTCACTGGCTCCTCTCCTCTTCAGCGCATAACATGAGTGGAACGTTTTCACGTCTGCGTCGAATCGCGACCCCCGGAGAACGCTTCTCGACGGGAGAGTTGGGGGATCGCCTGTAGGGTCGGCGGCTGCCAAGAGACAGCTCGCGACGATGGGTCGTCGAAAAAGAGGGAGAGCCGTCTGTCAACTCTCCCTGCCTTGAGGGGTACTTACCTTATGGGGGACGCTGCCGACTTTCGGACCAGCGCAAGCCTGCTGGGGAGACTGCGCCAGGATCCGGCGGATCAGTTGGCCTGGGGAGAGTTCGTCGATCGTTACGGCGCCAAGATTTACGGCTGGTGCCGGCGCTGGAACTTACAGGATGCCGACGCCAAGGACGTGACGCAGGCGGTCCTCGCAACTCTCTGCATCAAGATGAGAACCTTTACCTATAATCCCGAACTGAGCTTTCGCGGTTGGCTGCGAACCCTGACTCATCACACGTGGAGCGACCTCATCGCCCGGCGGCGCCCGGCGTTGTTTGGAGGAGGCCCGGAGGACGGAACAGACTGGCTTGAATCACTGGAGGCCCGAGACGACCTGGTCGAACGGCTCAACGAGCAGTTCGATCACGAGCTGCTTGAAGAAGCCACCGTCCGCATTCGACTCCGAGTCGAGCCCCACACCTGGGAGGCTTTCCGCCTCACGGCAATTGACGGCATGCCGGGGGCCGTGGTGGCTCAGCAACTCGGAATGAAGGTGGCCACAGTCTTCAAGGCCAAGAGCAAAGTGCAAAGGATGCTTCGCGACGAGGTCAACCGCCTCGAAGGATCCGAACCCGCAAGCGGCCAAACCTAGAGCATTTCCCCCCAAGCCGCGTGCATCCTCACGATGATCGGCCACGGGAAGCTAAGAAGCTATTTCAAAAGTCCGTGATCTTGCTATAGTCCGGCCGTCGCGTATCGCAAGGAGTCCTACGCATGGCGGAACTCGTTACAGACCGATTCTGGACTCTCGTCGAGCCCTTGTTGCCCAAGGCCGAGCCTTCGCCCAAGGGTGGTCGTCCCAGAGTTTCGGATCGCCGCGCTTTGGTCGGCGTGATCTTCGTCCTCAAAACGGGCATCCCGTGGCAGGCGTTACCCAAGGAGATGAACTGCGGCAGCGGCAGTACATGCTGGCGTCGCTTCACCGAGTGGACTCGCCTGGACGTGTGGCCGAAGCTGCATGCGTTGTTGCTGAAGGTGCTTGGAAAGAGCGGGGCGATCAACTTGGAAAGGGCCGTGATCGATTCGGCGAGTGTTCGTGCGGTTTTTGGGGGGATCACACCGGGCCGAATCCCACGGATCGAGCCAAAGCAGGCTGCAAACGCCACGTTCTGACCGACGCCAAGGGATTGCCGCTGGTTGTGGAGACGAGCCCCGCAAACGTCCGCGATGATGCCATGACCGAAACCCTGGTATTGAGCATGCGGCCCGTGCAAGGAGCCAGCGGACGTCCCCTTACCAAGCCGAAGGTTCTCCAGGGAGATGCCGGTTACGGTTCGGCTGCCACGGCGAAGCTGGTAAGGAGCTGGGGCATCAAACCTTTGCTCGCACCCTTGGGAAAGAAACGGGAACACGGAAGCGGGTTGGGTAAGACGCGATACGTGGTGGAACGCACCCTGAGCTGGTTCGGCAACTATCGCCGTCTCAAACTTTGTTACGAACGAACTGGGGCGCATTTCCAGGCCTTCCACGAGTTGGCAGCTTCCCTCATCTGTTTCAAGCGGATTGCTTAATCGGTTTTGAAACAGCTTCTAAGAGGAGCGCCTGCAAGCGCCCGATGAAAACCGACGCCCAAGAGCCCCTCTCCAAAACAGTTCACAGGCTTTTCAGAGGAGGTCCGACCGACCCGCTCACCAACGATGAGAGCCTCACGCACAAATCACAAGAAGGCTCACAAACAATCAACCTTATGGCTTTGACCGCCACGATTTTCCCGAAGTGTCGTTTCCCGGCCGAATCCTAAAAGGCCCTGACGTAATGAGGCGAAGCGGCTGTTGATCGGGTTATGCCCCAAGCGATGAGAAAGAGAGAAGGCAAAGCCCTCGTAAAGGGGCGGGCGCCATTGAGTTGAGGGTTTAAAGGAGAGCGTCATCAAACGCGACCTGGAGAATCTCGAACCTCGGCAATTCGCCCGGGTGATCGTCCCTGATGCAAACAACGCAGGGGAGGAAGGGAGCGGTTGGGTTCGTCCTCGCCAAGCGATCATTCCTTTGACGGTTTCTGAGAGAGAGCCTGCCATTTCAGCGTAAGTCGCACTGACGGACCGGGAGAACGTATTGTGCTCAAGACCTGCCCATCTCCGGACCAACTTCACCGGCTCCTGACGGATCAGCTTGGCGAAGCGCAAGAGACTTCCATTGGCGATCACATCGAGAAATGCCCTCATTGCCAGGAATCTCTCGAGCGCATGACCCAGGCGTCGGACAAGCCGGGTTCCGGAGAGTGGCCAATCGCGGAAGGCACCGCGGAGCCGCCGCGCGACGAAGTCGACACATGTTTCTTGCATGACCTGAAGAGCGACCCGCCGTCGAGCGTCTTGATTAGCGAGCTGACCAAGAGCCTGGCCTCCATCTCGGCCCACGAGGCTCCCGTTGAACATTCCGGCTCCCGTCTCGCACCGGCCGGGTATGAGCTGCTGGGGGAACTGGGACGAGGGGGCACCGGCATCGTCTACCGAGCCAGGCAGCATCGGCTGGGCCGCCTGGTCGCTCTCAAGATGGCACTGGCGGGTGCATACGCCACGCCGCGCGAGCTCGACCGATTCAACCGCGAGGCCGAGGCGATCGCCCGTCTCCAGCACCCCAACATCGTGCAGATCTATGAGGTCGGCGAACACGAAGGGCGTCCGTATCTTGCGCTTGAGTACGTTGATGGAGAAAGTCTGGCCCGCGCCATCGACGGCAATCCTCAATCGGCGAGAGGCTCGGCGGAACTTGTGGAGCGCATCGCCAGGGCCATCCACGCAGCCCACGAGCTCGGCGTTATCCACAGAGACTTGAAGCCGGCCAACGTGCTCTTGACCCGCGCAGGAGTGCCCAAGATTACCGACTTTGGAATCGCGAAACAGCTTGACGGAGAAACCGCCTACCCCACACTCACGGAACAGTTCCTCGGGACACCCAGCTACACCGCCCCGGAACAGGCCGTGCGGAAACGCGGTTCCGCCACTCCCAGCGCTCGAAAAGAGACGGAGATCTCCGCAGCCGTTGATGTCTTCAGTCTGGGGGCTATCCTCTACGAGCTATTGACGGGACGAACGGCCTTTCGCGGTGAGACTCCGCTCGAGACCGTGCTTCAGGTGCTCAACGAAGATCCGGTGCCCCCCACGCGTTTGCGGCCGAGCGTGCCGCGCGACCTCGAGACGATTTGCCTCAAATGCCTGGAAAAGGCTCCGCAACGGCGCTACGCATCAGCCCTGGCGCTGGCCGAGGATCTCCATCGCTTCCTCAATCTCGAGCCGGTTCGGGCCCGCCCCATCAGTGCTCCCGAGCGCATCTGGCGCTGGTGCCGGCGGCGGACCTCGCTGGCCATCGCGGTGGGCCTGGCGGCGATCGCGTTCATGGCGACGATCGGCCTCTCCGTCAGTTTGGCCGTCTACCACTATCGGGCCGCATCACGCATCAGCGAGGCCTTTGACGAGGTCCGATCACGGCAACGGCTGGTCGATCAACAAGCGTCGAATCTTGCCTATGAACATGGCCAGGCACTTTGTGAGCAAGGAGACGTGGGGCAGGGGATGCTCTGGCTCGTTCGGGCTCTCAAGAGCGCAAGCCGCGCGCATGACGGCGACCTCATCCGGGCTCTCCGGCTGAACATCGCGGGCTGGTGGCCCCGGCTCCATCTCATCCGGGTCCGCTGCGAGACTCCGAGCCCGATTCACGCGGCCGTCTACAGCCCCGACGGACGAACCATCGCGCTCGGTGGCGAGGACCGCACGGTCCGATTTCGCGACGCGACCACGGGCCTTCCCACGGGTGCTCCGATCGTCCATCCCGAGAAGGTTGGGGCCGTCGCCTTCAGCCCCGACGGCCGCTTGCTCCTCACCGGCAGCGACGACGGAATCGGCCGGCTCTGGGATCCCGAAACAGGGGCTCTGGCGGGTCCACAGATACACCACGCAAAGCCGATACTCGGCGTCGCCTTTAGCCCTGATGGACGAACGCTCTTGACCGGGGGCTTTGACAAAACGGCTCGGCTCTGGAACGCCGAAGACGGCAAACCCCTGGGCCAGCCGATGATTCATGGTGACTTGATTACATCCGTGGCTTTTAGCCCGGACGGCCGCACCGTCTTGACCGGAAGCTGGGACAAGACCGCGCGGCTCTGGGACGCCAAAACGGGAAGTCCCATCGGAGAGCCACTGCTGCATCGAGACTGGGTCTCCTCCGTGGCCTATAGCCCCGACAGCCGCGCGGTCATCACCGGGTGTTACGACCGCACCGCCCGGATCTGGGAGACCGAGACCGGGCGCCCGATCGGTCGGCCGCTCAGGCATCAGCATTGCGTCCACGCGGTCGCCTTCGGACCCGACGGGAAGATGATCGTCACCGGTTCCTTTGATGGCATAGCCCGGCTCTGGGACGCGGAGACGGGAGTTCCCATCGGGCCGACGCTGCGGCATCAGCACACGGTTTCTTCCGTCGCCTTCGCTCCGGACGGACGCACCGTGCTGACGGCGGGTTTCGATAAAACAGCCCTGATCTATGAAGTGGCCAAGACCTCGGGGCTCTCCTTCTCTCACGACGGCTTCATTCGCGCCGTGCTCTTCAGCCCCGATGGACGAACCATTCTCACCGCCAGCGTGGATCACACCGCGAAGCTCTGGAACGCCGCGACCGGAGAACCCGTTGGCGTTCCTCTTACGCACGCGGACGCCGTTGAAGCCATTGCCTTCAGCCCCGACGGCCAAACCGTCTTGACGGGGAGCTCCGATCACACCGCCCGCCTCTGGGACGCCAGGACGGGGCAACCGCTGGGACCTCCGCTGCAACACGAAGATCGGGTCAAGAGCGTGGCGTTCAGCGCCAAGGGGGATCTCGTCCTTACCGGCAGCGCCGGCGACAACGATAAGTCCGCCCGCCTCTGGGACGCCAAAACGAGCAAGCCTATCGGCCCTCCCTTGCGCCACGAGGGCTGGGTCCAAACCGTGGCGTTCAGCCCTGACGGACGCTCGTTCGTGACCGGCAGCGTGGATAAGACCGCCAGGCTCTGGAACACGTCCGACCGAAGGTTACTGACCGCACCCTTGCAACATGACGGGCGCGTCGAAGTGGTGGCGTTCAGCCCCGACGGCCAGACGATCATCACAGGCAGTGATGACATGAAGGCGCGGCTCTGGAACGTCGGGACGGGCAAGCTCCGGCTTCCCCCATTGCAACACGACGGCCCCGTGACCGTCGCCGCCTTCAGTGCCGACGGCCGGACCGTCATTACGGGAGGTTGGGACCGCGTGGCCCGGCTCTGGGACGCGGAGAAAGGTTTGTCGATCACCCCCCCGTTGCGCCATGAAGGCTTGCTGCGGGCCCTGGCCATCAGTCCGGACGGGCACACCGTCCTCACCGGGAGCTACGATCGCTCGGCCCAGCTTTGGGACAAGGTCACCGGCAAACCGATCGGCCCGGCGTTCCGTCATGAAAACCAGGTCTGGTTCGTCGTCTTCAGCCCCGACGGACGCACAGTCCTCTCAGGAGGGCAGGAAAACCAGGCGCACCTCTGGAACGTACCTGCCATCATCGACTCCCCTATCAAATCCATCGAACGCTCGATCCAAATTGCAACCGGCATGGAGCTTCTCGACGATGGTTCGATCCACATCCTCGACTTCCTGGAGTGGAACGCCCGCCGCGATTGGTCCAACTAAGCGGTCTTCTTTCGGCGAGAGTCGATAACACTCGGGTAGCGCACACCGCACCGCGATGGGGAGTTTGGCTTCTTAAATGGCACCCTCGCATTCGTGAACCTTTCGCAATCCTCGACAGACAATAGGGCCGAAAAACAAGCCCCTGGGTAGCCGGGACAACTCGCTCGTCCAGGGCGCGAAGCGACAAGAGGATTACTACTGGCCAAGGCTTTTCCCCTGGCCTCGGCATCGCCTTTTTCTCTTGTGGCTCCGCCACCCAGACAGCACGTCGTCTGGGCTACCCCTGGGGGTTGGCTGTGTTCCTTTCCAGTGAGAGCTGAACGGGCAATTACCGTCGCATTTTTACGATCAACAAGCCCATGTGGTCAGTTCGAAGACTCGGTGTCGCGATACTCTTCAAGGGTTTCGCGCACCTGGCGGCTCAGGTCGTGGCGGTTCAGCTTGGGAAGAAGACTCTCGAGAAGCTTGATGGCACTCTTGCGATCCTCCTGGTCGTCCGCCAGAATTTCGGCCAGCTTCAAATAGCAACGAACCCGGGCAAACTCGGTGGTCTCCTTGGTCAAGACCTCACGCAATGCCGCTTCGGCCTGTTGGGGCTGGTCGGCCTCGCGCAAGGAATCGGCGTGACGGTCACGCGCGATCACGCGAACCATCAACGGAGTTTCATGATTTTCGCTCAGATCCGCCAGAGCCGAACGATAGTCCAGGCGTTGGTCCTGGCCAAAGATCTCCGAGAGCTCGTCTAAAAACGTGGAGACTTCGTCTTCCGAGCGAACCGCCGAGCGGCGGAGCTCGGTGAGCATGAGGTCTCGGGCACGTGTGGATTGACCGTTGAACCGAAGCATCTGGCAGGCCCGCGTGAGTAGATCAGAGCGGTCGTCGTTGTCGAGATCGGGGAAATCCGCGTCGAGCGAGCCAACAGCCCCCAGCGCTGATTCCCCTTTTCCCTTGACGAGTTCGCTCTGGATGTCGAGCAGCCGGCGCCAGGCTTCTTCCAAAGCGCTTTCGGGATCGAACCACTTCTCTTCCCAACGGGCCGCTTCCTCGAATCGCTGAAGGGCGTTCAGACAGTACGCCCCGGCATACCGCGCCTCGGCGGTCGTTTCCCGATCCTCGACGTCTTTCACCACGCGTTCGCAATACGAAAAACAGGAGGCCCAGTCATGTTTTTCATGAAATAATACATAGATCAACTCAAGATTGACTTCAGTGCGCCAGACTGAGTCGGGATACTTCTCGAGGCTCCTCTTCCACGCCGCGAGAGCCTCCTCCCGTTTCTCCTGCGCCTGATAAGCGCGGCCGAGATGCAGCAAAGCATCATCGGCCCAGGTGTCTTCGGCCAGTGTCGACTCAAAGGGGCGAAGCAACTCCTCAGCCTCGTCGTTCTCCCCCATCTTCACGAGGCAATACCCCGCCCAGAACCGAGCCTCCGTGGCCTTGGAATCGTTGGGATGCTCATCAAGAAACGCGCGGAACTTCTCGACGGCGTTTCCCCAATCCTCCCGATCGGTGAGTTGCTTAGCCTCGGCCAGAGGGTCAGAATCCGGCGTGGTCGATGCCCCGGGTTTCGAATCCGGCGCGGGATCGTCCGCGAGCGCCGGCCCTGTGACAACCACGGAAATCAACCCAAAGATCAGCACATAAACTCGTGCAAGCATCGCAACCATCCTTCGTGAGTCCTTCAAATCACAAATTCCGAGCACGCTGTCGACCCGATGTTCTCAAGAGCCGTTGCGGGAAAACCAAGGGATCCCGCCAAACGTCGTGCGCAATCCATGGCCTTCCGGGACATCACGGCCGCCTGATGGTCAAGTCTCCGAAAGCCGGAGTCCCCCTCCAAGCGAGGTAAAAGGCTCGGGTGAGCATTCATGCGCGAGGAGGCACAAGATCCTGCCTACGCGGAACGTTCGCCGGGCGACGGACCGAGCCAACGACCTTCGCGCTTCGCGAAGCAGCGACTCGTTGCAAGGACTCGGCATTCGTCGTGGCCGAATTGGCAAGCTTGAGCGCCAGGATCTCTCGCCCCGAGGAGCGTCGACGCCCCGTCGAGGAATGGCTCAGAATGAGGCGAGCCACCGTCTCGGGTTTTCCGGCCGGAGCATTGGCCCACCGCGAAAGGTTTGCCTCAAGGGATCGGATCGCATTGTTTCCCGGATGCTCCGCCGTGGGTTTTAGAGAAACGCTGGGGCGCGTCACCGGCGCCACGTTCTTGGGAATCACAACGACCTGTGCCGGCTTCGGACGAACCGCCGAAAGCGTCCCCCAAACGAGGAGGCAAGCGGCCAGGGCACCGATCGCGCAAAGCCCCGCAAGCTTTCGAGAGGAACCGCCAAATACACCGGGCCCAGGGCCTGGGGCAACGAACGGCAACACGGCGGGTTCGACCTCGAGCGACTCCGGCAAGACCCAGGCGCGGGGCTGCAACGCGGCGGGATCGTGCCGGCGCGACAGCTCGCGGAGCCGGCCCAGTTGTTGAAAGTAGGCGTCGGCGGCGGGCGTACGGACCAGTTCACGAAGCAACGCGTCCCGTTCCGCTTCGGGAACCTCGTCGTCGAAAAGCCGTTCGCACGCGAGGCGCTGGGGATCGTTCATGGGGTGAGCTCCTCGAGTCGCTCCCGCAACTCGTCCAGGAGGGTGGTCCGGGCGCGGTGCAGACGGCTCATCACGGTTCCGATAGGGCAGTCCAGGGTTTCGGCGATTTCGCGATAGCTGAGGCCCTCGGCCTCATGCAGCACAAAGACCGTGCGAAGCGGTGGGGACAAACGCCCCAGAGCCTGCTCATACGCTTGCAGCAGCGACCTGTCTCCAGGGTCCGCCGACTCATGCCGGCTGAGGTCCAGGCCCTCAGAAAGTGAAAGCGTCGGCCGCCGCGATTTCTTCCACTGGCGAGCCACATTCACGGCGATCTTGAACAACCAGGTACTGAACCGGCTCTCGCTCCGGAAGCCTGGCAGAGCCCGCCAGGCACGCAGGTACACGTCCTGGACGAGGTCGTCCAGATCTCCGTTGCCAAGCGTCAGACGAGCCATGAGCCGGCGTATCCGGGGCTCCGTCAAGTCCACGAGTTCCCGAAAGGCCTCACGATCCCCCCCTCGGCACTTCTCGACGAGCCGAGCGCAAGCGGCCTCGCTGACGGCGTCTTCGTCGGCAGCTCCCGCACCAAGCTCCGGAGGAGTCGTCATCATGCAGAGTTAGATCGCCACTCCCATGAATTATTCCGCGAGCCTGAAAGATTTCCCGAAGCTCGCTCTCTTGCTCCCAACCTCGAGAATAATCCCCTCATGGCTGAGTCTAAAGGGAGGTACGGTCGAAATGAGAAGGAGCAACCTGATGCGTATTTCTCTGTGGTGCCTGTGCGGCCTGCTGATCGTCGCCGAGAACTTCGCCGGCGGGGAAATTCCTCCCAATCCTGGTCAGGGTCGAGGCCCGGAACGGTTGGACGCGGCCGTGGTTGCGGCTGGAGGACGACCCAACGCCACGTCTGACGACGCCACGTTTCTTCGAAGACTCTGGCTCGACCTCGCCGGCCACGTTCCTCCCGCGCTCGTCACTCGCGAATACCTCAAGGATAGCGATCCCGAGAAACGAGCCAAAATGGTGGCCCGACTCCTCAGCTCCGAGGACTTCGCCGATCACTGGGGCCGCGTCATCGGCGAGTGGTTGACGGCGGAACGGCTCGACGTTCGCGAGAACTACAACGGCCGTGTCCTTCACGCCTACCTTCGCGAAAGCCTTCGCCAACGCGTCCCCTACACCCGGATCGTGCGTGACCTCGTTACCGGGGTAGGGGCCAATGATACGAGCGGCCCCGTCAACTTCTTGCTCCGCTACGAGGCCGATCCTCCCAAGCTCGCAGCGGCCGTCGGCAAGGAGCTACTCGGCGTCTCGATTCAGTGCGCCCAGTGCCATGACCATCCCTTTGCCCCCTGGCGGCAAGAGGATTTCTGGGGACTCGCCGCCACGTTCGCACGTGTGCGCCGCATGGAATCAGAGGGAGACGACGACCTCAAGGCTGTCGTGGAGACCCGCAAGGGAGAGTTGCGCAAACCCGATGCGAAAGCGACGGATGCCAACGCCAACTCCTCCGACCAGAACGAGCAAGCTGAGCCTCCACCCCGTGCACCTGCGATCGAGCCGCGTACCCTGGACGGCAAAGCCATCTCGCGATCCGGACGCCGCGAAGCCCTCAGCGATTGGATGGTCGCCGGCGATAACCCCTATCTCCGCAAGAACCTCGTCAACCGGGTCTGGCAGCAACTCTTCGGACACCCACTGGTACGGAATCTCGACCCAGGCGCAGCTCCCACTCAAGCGTCAACCCTGTTGAGCCTGCTCGCCGATGATTTCCAGGCCAATCAACATAGCCTTGTGCGATTGATTGAGACCATTGTCCTCAGCAAAACCTACGGTCAGGCTCAAGGAGAGAGCGGCGTTCCGGCATGGTCCCACCCCGCGGTTGGCCCCCTCTCGGTCGATCAGCTCTTCGCCTCGATCGCCCAGGCCACCGGTCATGAGAAACCACTCGACCAGGAAGCTCTTGAGGAGGAAGAAGAGCCGACCGGCGACACCGAGGAAGCTGACTCCGGCTCCGACAAAAAAGCGAACGCCTCCGCGAACCCCGAGAAAGCCGAGGATGCTGAAGACGAAGCCGAGGAAGAGAACGCCAATCGCCCGGTCGAGGTCCTCAGCGAGCGAGCCCTCACTCTGCAACGTACCCTCGCGATGATGAACGGCGACCACACGCAGCAAGCCGCCCATGCTGCTTCAGGGATGGCCTGCGCCCTCTTGGGGCGAACGATCGACGCCACCCATTACGAGTGGGCTTTCCTGGCCACGCTGTCGCGCCCACCAACGTCCGACGACCAAAAGACGATTCGAACTCTTGTTTCATCGCAAAATCCACACCGAGGGCTCGAAGACCTCTTTTGGGTCCTCCTCAATTCGGCCGAGTTCCAAACCAATCATTGATTCGTGTATTGACCCTACGAATCTCGAAACCTTTATCAATAAGAGGAGCCGATCATGGAGAATCGCGGGATGTACCTCCCTCGGCGCGACTTCCTGGGACGCACCTTGATGGGAACGTTGGGGCTCGCCTTCTCACCGGCAATCCAACGCCAGCTCGCCGCCAGTCCAGGCGATGCCCCTCGTGCGCAGCGCTGCATTGTGCTCTGGCTCAACGGCGGCCCTAGCCATCTCGACACGTTCGACCCCAAGCCGGAAGGAGCCTCGATGGGGGCCGCCCCGTCGATCGAAACGGTCGTTCCCGGCATTCGCCTGGCCTCCTCCTTTCCCAAGCTCGCCGGCCGGGCGAATCAGCTCGCGATCGTGCGTTCTCTCACCTCGGCCGAGGCCGACCATGAACGCGCCTCGCTGTTCCTCCGCACGGGCAACTTGCCGCAGGAGACCGTGGCTTACCCCGCGCTCGGATCCGTCGTCGCCAAACGCTGGTCGAGCGACGAGGCCGCGTTGCCGACGTTCGTGGCCATCAATGGCGAGACGGTAGGACCCGGCTTCTTCGGACGAGAATTCGCCCCCTACACCATCGGCGATCCTTCATCCCCCTTTGAAAACGTTCAACGTCCCGCGAATGTTTCCGACCGGTCGATGACTCGACGACTCCGCGCGCTCGAGGACTTCAATCGGGGCTTTGCACGCCGAAGCAACCCCGAAATCGTCGCCGACCACGATCGGCTGGTCTCGAAAGCCCATAAACTCATGGGCCGATCTTCGCTTGAGGCGCTCGATCTCTCCAAGGAAAAGCCCGAGGTCCTGGCCCGCTACGGAGCTTCCGACGAGGGGGGCAACTTCGGACGGGGCTGCCTTCTGGCCCGCAGACTCATTGAGCAGGGAGTGCGGTTCGTGGAAGTTACCCTCGACGGTTGGGATACCCACACCAATAACCTCGCCGAAACTGCAAGCCTTTCAGCCAGGCTCGACCCGGCGTTCGCCGCGTTGCTCGGTGAACTGGAAGAACGAGGACTTCTCGACGAAACCCTGGTCATTTGCATGGGAGAATTCGGCCGAACGCCGACTCTCAACCCCGAAGGCGGGCGCGACCATTGGAGTGAAGCCTTCAGCGCGATCCTTGCCGGAGGAGGCATTCGCGGCGGGCAGGTCGTGGGAGAAACCGACGCCACGGGCAGTTCCATCAAGAATCGCCCCGTGACCGTCCCCGACCTGTTTGCGACCCTCCTGACCACCCTCGGTGTTGACGGTTCAAAATCCTACCGCACCCCGGAGGGGCGCCCCATTCGCCTCGTCGACAAAGGACAAATTGTGCAAGAATTGATCGGATCTTGATCTTTTTGTCGAAAACCATCCCTTCGGCTGGCCTACAACCTCTCGGACTCGTGCGCGCCGGGCCCCACAAGGGGAGCAGGGGGGTGGCCGACGAGGATGGAGCAGAGACCGCCGCGCTGAGAGACGTTGACCACTTGTTTTTGCGAGGCTCGACCCAGAATGGCGAGACCGTACTTGCTGGGCGCGAAACCCATCACCGTGTAAAAAGGCTCGGAGTGAACGCGGCCGTCCGCGGCAATGAGGGGGAACTCATTGACCGGGATCCGGGCGACTCGCTGGATCACCCAGCGCCGCTCGTCGGCAAGGGCAGTGTCGAGGGCCGCTTCCCACTCGGCTCGCGTCATCGAGGGGCCGATGAGCACGCCAGTTCCCCCATAGTCGCGATTGGGCTTCAGCACCAGGCTCTCATGCTCGCGCTGGGCGTATTCCATCAGGTCCCCAACTCGGCCGTCCGGGAGCGAGGTTTGCCGCGCGGACACCAGCCGCGTCCAAAGGATGTGGCGGCGGAAGATCTGCCGTTCCTCGGCACTGAAATGGCGATGGGCGAACTGGGGGTCGGTGAAGAGCTCGAAGCTGCTTTTCTGGTCGAACTCGGCGGTGATCGGTGATACCACGCGATTCTGCCGAAGGAGAAGCCGCATCGGCTCGATGTCGACCCCTTCCTTGCCGAGCGAGATCAGGTCTCGGACTTCGTAATCACGATAGGCTAGGTCGATCGCCACTCCGTCATAAAACACCTCACCGTTCTTGATCGTCAGCTCGGATGGGTCGGCGTGAAGCACCTGGGTGCCGAACCGATCGTGGTAGTAGCGAGCGAGAGCTTCCTGTTCGTCGGGACCGCTGCCGGCGTACTTCGGTTCGACGAACACGATGTTTCGCGAAGTTCTCCCGAGCGCTTCCAGATGGTCGAGCATCTCCTGCATCAAGAGCTCGCGGATATCATGCGCGAGGTCGAGCTGGAGCTGGGCGTCGACGGACCGCAGTGCCGGCACGACCACATCCGTGAGAATCCGATCGCAGGTTGGCGCGAGCTGAAGTCCCCCCACGCCGCCAAGGTTCGGTTCGACGAAGAGAAGCGAGTCCTTCCACATCGGGTCGGTGTAATCGATCATGGCGTCGAGCCGGCCGAAGACCGGGTTATTCTCGCGATGGCTCGCGCTCCAGCAATCCAGGAACCACGCCTCCTCCTCAGGGGCAAGCCGCAGGAGGTCGCGCGCGGCGGCATCTTCTAGATAGATCTCCGGTAGCCGCTTCAGGGCGTTGAGGATCGTCAATGACGCATATTGGATATATGAGAGCTGATTGGGGAGGACCGTGAGCGGGCAGGGGAGCACGCGAATCGGTTCGACGGCGCCGTCACGGAGATAGACGAGGTTGCGCCGAATTGACTCCTCGCGGATCCGACGAATGAGAGCCGTAACCTCCAGGTCGGGAAGCGCATGAAAGGCCCGGCGGACGCGGCCGGCCAGGGCGAGTCCGCTGAGTCCCAGTTCCTCGGCAGGAGTGATCATCGTCGGTGAGTCCCCTCGCGAAAACGCCCCAGGTCATGACCCGACGATCGTAGGCGGAGCACCTCTTCATCGCAACGCGCGACTCACGAGATCAACACAAATTCCCAACATCATCGAGCTAGCCACGCGCATGCAAAAGGCCCCTCGAAACTTGCGAATCGAGGGGCCTCGAGGGGGGGATTCTGTAAGCGAACCCAAGCGACACATGGTTTCAGCCGGCTTTTCAGGTCTTCAGGAAAGAAAGATTTCCTCGATGTCAGGATCTCGTACCCATTGATGGGACGCGGGTCCGGGCACCGCCTTGTAGATTCCGATCTCGTAAACCGCCTCGTCTTGCACCGGCTCGTACTTGAGCCAGTGGGTCTCCGCATTTCGGAGGACATCTCCGATGTGCTCGAGGCAAGAGAAGCCGTACGTCTTCAGCTCAGTGAACCGACCGTCGCTCCAGGGGGCAGCGATTTTGTGGGTTGCTGGGGCGCCACAGCCGGGTTCAGAGCAACGTACAAACGTCTCTCGGTGCATCGTCGACCTCAATCAAGGGGCGAGAGCCTGGGTCTCACTGGCGGGCATGCCACCAGTGAGACCCAAGAAAACGTTATGCGAAAGATCTCTCGACGTTTTTATAACGCCGACTTCAAGAGCTCACGCGTTCCGTCGTGGCGATGGGTTCCGGCGAGGCTGACGAATAGTAGTGGTTCCCCTCTTGAGGATGTCCACCCATCAGCTCACCAACTCCCATGATGTAGCCACGCTCGCCGTGCTGAGACAGGTCGAGACCGACTTCTTCGTCCTCGGCGGTCACACGGAGGCCGATGACCATGTCGACCAGCTTGAGGATGATGAAGGTGACCACGAAGCTGTAGCCGCCAGCCATCACCAGCGAGAGAGCCTGGTAACCGAGTTGGGCGGGATTGCCGTAGAGCAGGCCGTTAACGTCGCCGCTGATACCGGCCTTGGCGAAGACACCGACGGCCAGGGCACCGAACGCTCCACCCACGCCGTGCACGCCGAAGACGTCGAGCGAGTCGTCATAGCCAAGCTTGCCCTTGAGCAGGATGGCGGCGTAGCAGATGAAGCAGACGCCGACACCCATGGCGATCGACCCGATCGGCGTGACAAACCCAGCGGCCGGGGTGATCGCGACAAGGCCGGCAACAGCCCCGGTGCAGGCTCCTAGAACGGTCGCCTTCCCCTTGTGGACCCACTCGATGAGCGACCAGGCCACCGTCGCCGCAGCCGCGGCCGTGTTGGTGTTCACGAAGGCCGCCACGGCCGAACCGTTCGCCGCCAGGGCGCTTCCCGCGTTGAAGCCGAACCAGCCGAACCACAAAAGGCCGGTGCCAAGGGCGGTCATCGTCAGGTTGTGGGGGTGCATTTCCTCCTGGCCGAGTCCCTTTCGCTTGCCCATGACCAGCACGCAGCAGAGGGCCGCGATACCCGAGATCAAGTGCACCACGAGCCCACCGGCGAAGTCGAGCGCACCCAGGTGAACCTTGATCCAGCCGCCGGTGCCCCAGACCCAGTGAGCCACGGGATCATAAACCAGGGTCGCCCAGAGCAGCGTGAAGGCCAGGTAGGCCGAGAACTTCATCCGCTCGGCGAACGCACCCGAAATCAGGGCCGGCGTGATGATCGCGAACATGAGCTGGTAGATCATGAAGAGCTGGTGCGGGATGGTGCCCGCGTAGTCCGTGTTCGGCTCCAGGCCGACGCCGGAAAGGCCCGCCCACTCCAGCCCACCGATGAAGCCACCCAGCTTGTTGGGGCCGAACGCGAGGCTGTACCCAAAGAGCACCCACTGAATCGAGATCACCCCCAGCATGATGAAGCTCTGCTGAAACGTCGCCAACACGTTCTTGCGGCGGACCATACCCGCGTAGAACAACCCGAGTCCCGGCGTCATCAGCATGACCAAGGACGCGCAAACCAGCATGAAGGCCGTGTCGGCCGGATTGGAGGTCGCCGCAGGAGCCGGGGCCGCTGCCACAGCCGTAGAAGCCGCGGGTTCCTCTGCTCCCACCATCCCCGGGATGGCCATCAGCGCCAACGCTGTAAGTCCGCCCAGAAACCAGGCGCGCAATCGAGTCCGCATCACTGCCCTCTCTTCTCTTCGATGAAGACTGGAATCCGCCGGCACGACCCACCGGCGCACTTTTGAGGAAGGGATCGACACGCCTCTCTTCCGCCGAACCCCGCTGCCCGAGGCTCTAACTCGAAGAAATCGTTGCCGACCAAACTTAACAAGAGAGCAATATGCAAAATCTATTCCATATGTTAATATTTATACATCGATTTTTTGTTCAAGTCTATGCAATTTCAAGCTTTATGCTCGATGCGATTTTCGGTTCGCTCAGAAGCCATCCAAGTGTCTGCCAAAAATTCTTGCATGACAGCCCAAAAACAAGGCAGACCCGCAATCCACAAGCATCACAATCGCTGGACACTGCGAGCGCACAAACGAGGTCACGAGACGCGACCCAAGCAGGCCCAAGGCGCTGCCTCGTGGCGCTGCAACGGAAGCTCCGCTTCGGCCCAGGACCAACCGAAGGAGGAGGGATATCCGCATGAATTCGGAGAACCCCGAGACGGACGCGCTCGGGAGCCTGTGCGGCCTCGGAGCGCCCCCTGGGGCAAGTATGAGAAGCGGATTCTTAGGGAAGGAAGGTTGGCCGTGCGCTCAGCAGGCCCAACGCTGCAGAAGTGAGGAATAGGAGACGTGAGACGTGAATGTCGCGACGAAACTGCGATCGGCCCACCTGAGCGCTTGCCGGGTGCAAACCGACCGGGAGTTCAGCTCAGCAACCAGGCTCTGGGTGCGCCGGGAATCGACCTCGGCGCGGCTCCGTTGACGTAACAATTGCGCAAATGCGGACTTGAGCCCAAGCCCCGAGCCCACCCCCAGGAGGTCGGCGTCGAGCGGCCCTTCGGGCTCTCGCTTCGTCGAACCGAGACTTTGGCTCGCCGAGGAGACCCAGCGAGGCTGTGCCGCCCAGGGATCGATCCACTGGATCGACATCGGCGACCGGTCTTGTTCCGGCTCCTCGACCGCCGGCTCTTCGGCGCCGAGCAGGCGGAATCCCGAGACCGCCTCCGCGAGCAAAAGCTGAGACACCGCGCCGACCTTGATCGAAGAGTTCGTCGGCCTGGTGACCGTCTGGGGGCAAATGGCCAACGCCGGTACTGAGCCGCATCCAAGGATGATCAGGGTCATCCCCAAAAGCCGAACCAGAGGGTAGCGGAGGCAATGAGACATCAGGCTGCCTGACAACTGTCTCGGATTTTTGGAACGCTCGCACGAAAGACCTGGCGACCCCTCGCGCAGGTTGAAGACCAAGACGATATGCAAATTTTGCGCCCAGAAATCACGAGACGCTCATTCTTTGAGCAGGCTACTACGCGCACTCTGATATCGTGAGGGGGGGGTTCTGCCGCGGGAAGAGGAGGGGGGGAATTGCTCTCCGCGTTTGATCAAGTGATCTTGTGTGATCAAGCGATCTTGTGGGCGCGGGTCTCGGCGACAAGCTGACCGAGCCACTGCACGTAGGGGGTTCCCCCCGTGCCTCTCGGATCTTCGACCCACTGCGCGATGTAGTCGCGAGCGAAACCTAGGTGCACCTCGCGGAACGCGGCGAGGGCTTCCAGAGCCTCATTGTACAGTTCCTTGTCAGCCGCCTCTCGGATCGACGGCATCCCCTCGATCCGCGTGAGCACCGTGCGATGCTCGGCCGGCATGAATTGCCTCATGTCGGCGAGGTGGTTGGTGAGCATTGAGGGCTGGTGCGGAACCTTTAAAAACGAAACCATCGCCGGAATCACGCTGCTCTGCGCTCCGGTCTCGCCGCGAAAGCTGAGAGGCGTCGGGCTGACTCCTTCGTAGACAACCTCGTCGAAGAAACGGATGTAGGGGCGAAACGTCTTGTAGTAGAGAGACGGGTCCATCTTCTCCGGGATTCGCCGAAGCACTTGCACTTGCTCCCAGACGGCCTCGACCACCTGCCGCAAGGCCGTATTGAGGGCTTCCTCATCCTTTCTGCTCAGAGCTCTCTCCGCGGCGAAGATGCCGGCGAGAAGCTTGGCGGCAAGAGCTTCAATCTCCACATGCACGAGAATGAACCAGTGCTCGTCGTAGAGATGAACAAAGTTCTGGATCGTGTCGATATTCCCGAGCGCAATCGGGGCCTTGGGGTTGAATCGCTTCCAGTTATAGAGCGCGTAACCGTCGTAGCTGAGAATCGGGGGACGCCCCAACCGGCGGCAGGCATCAACGAGAGGTACCGCGATGTTCCGGGGAAGGAGCTTGCTCGTCTCTTCCCCCACCTGGTTGATATACGCAGACGCCAGAAAACCCACACGAACGTAGTAGAGCCGCACAACGGGCAAGGGAAGATTGATATTAGGAAGAGCCGGCAGTTTCAACGAGCGAGCATAGGCGCGAAAGACGCGGTCATGCAGCAAGCTCGGCAAGTCTCGTCCGATTTTGTCGAGGCAGACGAATTCTGAGTCTTCCTCGAAATGGGTCAGCGGATCCTCCACCGGCAAGAACCCACGCATGGTGTTTGGAGTCTTCGGACCCATAGCCTTAACCCTTTAAAAGGGGGGGAATTCCGCATCAATGAATCCGTACGGCGAACGCTTTCCCCCAATGAGAAACGGCTCGCAAGCCGTTTCCTAAAGTCTTGGGATGCCTGGAACCTCAAGCGTTGTCGCACGGGTCGGAGATGCTTGCCTGTGATCGCGATCGTGCCACGAAAACCTGGCTCGGTTCTTTCGAGCGAATCTCCGACCCGCTATTGTAACCGCTAATCGCGGACACTTACCTCGAGTTCCTTCCATGCTGTACGCGAAATCGCGACCATTTGTGCTGAGCTTTCTCATCGCCGGCGCCGGCTCGATCGCCACAGCCGCGCCTGGCCCCCGCGTCGGAAATGATCTGATCGAAAGTTGTGCGCGCTCGACGCCGGAGCACCGGCTCACCCTTCTTGATGTCGAACCCCCTCTTGATGCCTGGGACCCTAGACTCGACGAGGCGCGCGCCTTGCTGGCCCAGGTCGACGCTGTTTATGAAGAGGATCCGCGCCGGGTTGTGGAACTGATCGAGTTCTTCTGCCGTAAGCTCCGCGCCGAAGGCTTGAACGTCTCCGGCCTCGAGATGCTCGAAGGCTCTCTGCAGTGGCGCAACGCCGCCTGGTTCCAGGCCGGCAACCGCTCGTTTGAGCTCTATGTGGTCCTCTATGTGGCCGCACGAGAAAACGCCCCCGCGGGACGTGGCCGGATGTCACATCGCAGAACGATGCGGTTGCTACGTACCACTCCTATTCCCAAGTGGGCTGAGAAGTAAGCAAGTCGGCGTGGTTTCATTTTTTCACGCTGACGATTGCTTCCCCAAAAGAAACCCATCGAATTTGTCCGGTCGGCTCTCTCCTCTTGATAAACCTCGTGAAGGGACGAGTGAACTCGTTCCTCACAGCAAGGTTGGAGCAGATCGAAAGGAGAAGTCCGATGGAATCGCATGTCGAGAAGACAGCCCTGCGAAGCAACGTGGTTGTGCGGTCGCTGAAGCGGATGATCGTGGTCGGCGCCCTGGGCATGGCCGGTCTGATGCTGACCTCGTCGCAAGCCCACGCTCATGGCGGCGGGCATGGGGGAGCCGGAAACTTCGGCGGAAGCTACGGGGCCCGCTGCGGCAGCGGTTATGGCTATGGTTACGGTGGGAACTGCGGCGTCTACGGCGGGTGGTACGGAGGCACCAGTTACTACAGGCCTCCCTGCTACCCTCCCTATGGCTGCAACGGATACTGGCCCCAACCCTACCCTTTGCCCGGTGGATATGGTGGATATGGCGGGGGCTATGGTGGATATGGCGGGTACGGCGGAATCCGGCCACTCGGCGTTCGCTGAGAAACCCCAGAACGCCCTCCATCCTTATGGTCGGCCTCGATCCCTTGTAGATTCGTGAACGATCTCAAGCCAAAGTCTCGAGCTTCCTTCGTGCTGCGAGCGGTTGCTTCGCTCAGGCACCTTGCCGAAGACGGAAGTGCGTCGGCCGTCCCCGGTCCGGCCCTCATGCGGAATGTCAGCGAATCACCCGGTCGACTCCGGTATGGAGAGCGGATCCCTCTCAGCACGTCCCGGCGATACGGGAGTGACCTCGCGTCCGTGATCGGCAAAGCCAGTGGGTTGGCCACTCAAGACGGGGCAAAAGCACATTCCGACTTCACGGAACCTTCTCAAGACTGTATTGACGCGTTATAAATCGTAAGACAACACGCGTATGTTGGCGACTGACGAGTCAGGAGATCTCCATGAGCCCTTCACAAATTCGACTGATCCAGATCGCGTCGGAGATCGTTGGGTGGAGCGGCATGGTGCTAACGCTTGCCGTTTTCGTCGTCGCCGTTGGCAAACGAGGCTACACAGAGTCTCAGCGGATGGCGATGCTCGGTCTCTGGGGTATCATGCTCGTGGCCTTCGCGCGATTTCCACCGCTCGCCGCCCTTCTTCACCCCTTGATCGAAACCAATGCGGGGATGTTCATTACTCTGACGATCGTTCTCATGGCGATCACGCTGATCATGCTCAGCGTCGCGGGGGAGATCCGAAGGCTTCGTTCCCTCGCCTCGCTATCGCAAGCGGACACCACGGTTTCTCCTCGAGAACCCCTGCCTTGATCGGAAAAGGCCATTCGGAAGGCACCTCGACCCGCTTGCCCTATCAGCGTGCGCGAGAGGACGGGTAGGCTCCGCACGACTCCCGCACGACAAGCCTGGGAGAGAGGCTAACGCTCCGAGCGGGAAGAGCAGGGTCGCCGATCCGGTCAAGCATGGCGCGAAAAGCCGTGATCGCCAGGTCGCGGCAAGGCTGATGCATCGTGGTCAAGGGGACGGAGAGCAGGGTCGCGTACTTGACGTCGTCGAAGCCTACCAGCCGCAAGTCTTTCGGCAGACTCATTCCGAGTGCTTCAAAGGCGCGCAGCAGCGTCGCCGCGATGTGGTCGTCCCCACACAGGATGGCCTCGATGCGCATGTCTTGCGCCAGGCTGCGGACATACTGAGGATCCGTGGGCTCGCCGACGCGCGCGAAATCGAGCGGAACCGCGAGTCCTCTGTCAAGGATCGCCGCTCTCGCCCCGGCGACCCGCGCCGCAACGGTCGGCGCGGAACGTTCCCGGAGAGCGAAGGCCAGGTCCCGGCAACCTAGCTTGAGCAGGTGATCGGCCAGGAAATACCCCCCGGCGAAGTTGTCGATTCCGACCAGGTCAAAGTCACTTCGCGTGGGGAAGGGCCCGAGGTCGCGGTCGAGAAGGACCACGGCGATTCCCGCCCTCCGGAGCCGCTCCGCCAGCCGGAGATTGATCTCCTCTTTCCGGTCGACCCGCTCGAATGGCGTGAAGAAGACGCCATTGACGCCTCGGCGAATGAGCTGCTCGCAGATTTCGTCGGCATCGTCGACACTGAGGTCAGCATGAGGATGGCGCCTAGGGTCTCCCCCCCAAAGCAGGCTGTACTCGTGCACACGGGCCAGACCGGCCAGCTCGCCGCAAATGGCGTCGAAAATCTCGGTCGTCCCCAAACCCGAGATCAAGAGCCCGAGCTGCCGCTGAGTCTCGCCCAGGCTCACGCTCCCCTTACGCACAAAGCTCCCCGAACCCACCCGACGTTCCACCAGGCCTTGATCCTGAAGGTCGCGCAGGGCGCGCGCAACGGTCGGACGAGCCACCTGATACCGTTTTACAAGCTGCGCTTCGCTCGGCAGCCGGCCCGATGGGCCGTACTTTCCAGCCGCAATCTCGGCCAGGAGCTCGCGGGAAATCAGACGGTGTTTGGGTTCGCTCGACATCAAAGTTGTCATGACAATAGACAGGGTTGTCCATACATCTTTTTGGCCATTTTGGTTCAATCTGTCAATAGCCAATCTAAAGATCCTGTCTATACTCTAAAGAGCGAAGACAGCGCAACTCTCAAAAAACCGTTTCGACTCGATTCGACATTCGACGATCGGGGGGAACCGAACATGGCGCATGCGATCAGGAACCGGGACGTGCCGGGGCCGCTGACGGATCTCGACGAGTGGGAAGACGTGCTCGACCCCACGGCTTCACCCCGTTCCGGCAAATCAACCTTCCGCGACTACCGCAAGCGAGTGCGGCCCGGAGTCCGCGAGTTCTATCAGCTTCAACACCGCTACCAAAGTCTCGAGTTCGTCCTGGGGAAGAAGCGGCAGTACTCCCACAGCACCCGGCGAACGATGGGAATCTGGGAGGCGATGGAGTTCCTCAACACGCTGGTCGACGACAGCGACCCCGACACCGAGCTCTCCCAGATCGAGCACCTGCTGCAAACGGCCGAGGCCATCAGGAAGGACGGCCACCCGCGCTGGTTCATTCTCACCGGCCTCATTCATGACCTGGGTAAGGTTCTTTGCCTGTTCGGCGAGCCGCAATGGGCCGTTGTTGGCGATACCTTTCCGGTGGGCTGCCGCTACTCCGACCAGATCGTCTTTCCCGAGTTCTTTCGCGAGAACCCAGACCACGCCGTCCCCGAGTATCAAACGCCCCTGGGGATTTACCTGGAGGGATGTGGGCTCGATCGCGTGCATCTCTCTTGGGGACATGACGAATATCTGTTTCAGGTCGTCAAAGGGCATCTTCCCGACGAAGCCCTGGCGATGATTCGCTACCACTCGTTCTACGCCTGGCATCGCGCCGGGGAGTATCGCCATCTCATGAATAAACATGATCATGCGATGCTCGAATGGGTTCAAAAGTTCAACCCCTACGACCTTTATTCCAAGGGGCACGAACGCCCAGATGTGAAGGCCCTCAAACCTTACTATGAGGACTTGATTGTCGAGTTCTTCCCAACGCAGCTCTCCTGGTAAATCCTCAAAAGACTGACAACTCACTCAAAACCGTCGTCAAAAAGTGGCGCCTCGAGATCACTCCCGGGTTCACCGCAAGGGGACCCGCCGGACTCGGGGCGCCACGTCTTCAGAATCGTGGAGCCGGAGATTGATGATTCATCGCAAGCTTCGAGTCGGCATGGTGGGCGGGGGCGGCCCAGACAATTGCTTCGGTCCCCCGCATCGCCGCGCCATCCTCATGGACAACGCCGCCGAATTGACGGCCGGCGCGTTGCGGAGCGACCCCGAAGAGGCCATCGCCTCGGCCAGGGAGTTGTTCTTCACGCGCGGCTACCGCACCTGGCAACAGATGATCGAGACAGAGGCGGGGCTTGCTCCGTCTGAGCGCATCGACTACGTCACCGTCATCACTCCGAACAACGCCCATTTCGCTCCGGCGGCGGCGTCTGCGGCGGCCGGCTTCGGCGTCCTCTGCGAAAAACCGCTCACGATGACTCTCGACGAGGCGAAGCAACTCCAAGCGACGGTTCAGCGGACCGGCGTCCCTTTCGCGGTGGCCCACACGTACACCGGCTTCCCCATGGTCATGCTGGCCCGAACCCTGGTCGAAGATGGAGCGATCGGCCAGATTCGCAAGGTCGACGTCTGGTATCCTTCAGGCTGGCTCGGCACCGACATCGAAAAATCAGGACATAAGCAAGCGTCTTGGCGACTCGATCCGGCCAGGGCGGGAATTTCCGGCTGTGGCGCGGATATCGGCTCCCACTCCTATCAGTTCATCCGCACGGTGACGGGCCTCTCCGCAAGTCGGGTTCAGAGCCGGCTCGCCTCGCTGGTACCGGGGCGCGTGCTCGACGATGATCTCACGTCTCTGATTGAGCTCAACAACGGCGCCATCGCCACGATCGCGGCTTCGCAGGTGAATATCGGCATTCAAAACGACTGCGGCTTTCGGGTTTCGGGAACCCAGGGGACACTCGAATGGTCGATCACCGACCACAATGTCCTGAAGCGCTTTGATCGCGGAGAGCCGGTACGTCTCTACCGCATTGGAACCGACTACGGCTACTTTCCCGCGTCGATCCGTCCCTATCTCCGCATGCCGGGGGGACAGCCCGAGGGGATCCACGAAGCGCTCGCCAACATCCACCTCTCCCTTCAGCTTCAGGTCCGCGCCAGGCTCGGCGAAAAGGTTCGTCCCCCCTTCCCACACCCCGGCATCTCCGACGGTGTGGCCGTCATGGCCTTCATCGAGGCCGCGGTGGCCAGCTCCCAATCCGAAGGGGCGTGGACCAGCGTGGCTTGACCGCCCCCTGTACGCTCCCCTTCGCACCCGCCCCCAGAACGCTCAAGTCAGCCTTGGCGTTAGCATGATCGGCCGCGTTTACGACGCTGGCCGTCACATAGAGAATCGCGAAGATCCAAGGTGCGCGCATCGGAGTGTCCTCCCGTCGCACTTCCATTAAGGAATGTCTTTGCCGCCGCTTTGAGATCTTCAGGCGGCGCAAAGACCTCTTTTTTCCAGGACAACAGCCTGGGAATGCCAAGACGGCGCGACCCTCTCCGGGTGCCGAGAAACGTCCGCCCCAAACCTCGTAAAGACTCCCCTCAAGAAAACATGAGGAAGGGCCATACTCCTCACCAGGCGAGTCCTTGAATCCAGGTATGAATTATGGTGAAATTCCTATCATCCGAATCCTCTTTATGAAGCCTTGATCGCACGATCCGGGCGACGATTCTCCGTACGATCCCGAAGATCAAGCGGTCGAAGGGAGAACTCCATGGCCGAAGAGAGAGATCACGCGTTCACACATGACATCTCGGAAGCCCTGAAACATCGTCTGGATCGCAACTACACAGGACCCGATCGCGGATTCGCCCAAGGTTTGAGCCTGGCTCTGGCCTATACGGTCTTCGAAAACCGGGGAATGCCGCAGCAAACACACCAGGCCGTCGTCGATGAGTTATCGCGACTGGGATGGCAGACGAATCTCGCTGGGGCGATCGCCCAGGGCATTTCCAACGCCCACCTTCAAAATGACTTCAAATCGCTCACGAGCCAACTCGTGCAGGAAGCCGACGGGGGTTCGAGCGTCGCCCAGTGGTCGCTCGGCCTCTTGTACGCGGCAGGCTCCGCCGGATTGCCGCAATCTGATACGAAAGCCGCAAGCCTGTTCCGGCAAGCCGCCGAGCAGGGGACCGCGCTCGCCCAATACAACCTGGGCGTTCTCACCTATTTCGGGCGAGGGATCCCTCAATCCTATCCGGAAGCCGCGGAGTGGTTCCGTCGCGCCGCGGCTCAAGGCTTTGCGGATGCCCAGTTCAACCTGGGTGTGATGTCTTTCTTCGGGAAAGGTGTCTCACAATCGCGATCTCAGGCGGCTCAGTATTTTCGGCAGGCCGCGGATCAAGGAGACGCGCTCGCCCAGTACAACCTGGGAAGCTGTTACCTTATGGGGGAGGGGGTTGCCCAGAACGCGGTCGAGGCCATGAAGTGGATTCGCCTCGCCGCGAACCAAGGTCAGGCTGACGCCCAATGTCAGCTTGGCCTGGCCTACCGCGACGGGCTGGGACTGGCGAAAGACCCAAGACAGGCCGTCCATTGGCTACGGCTCGCGGCTCAACAGGGCCTGGCCGACGCCCAGTGCGACCTTGGTAGGATGTATCATGCAGGGGTCGGGGTTGCGCGTGACGAGGCCTCAGCGGAACGATGGTTGACCGCCTCGGCCCAGCAAGGCTACGCCCCGGCGCAATTCAATCTCGGCTTCCTGAATGCCGTGCGAGGCCGGTTCTCCCAGGCATATTCATGGTTCGCCGAAGCCGCCAAGCAAGGTTTTGCCCCGGCGCAGTTCCATCTCGGCCTCCTCTTCGCCGACGGCTCGGGCGTCCAGCGCGACCTCAACACCTCCTGCTACTGGTTCGAGGAGGCCGCCAAACAGGGGCATATCGACGCCCAGTTCGAACTCGGCCGACTCTGCGCCGGCACCCTCCGCGACGCCGCCCGTGCTGAGCACTGGCTTGGCGCCGCCGCACAGCAAGGCCACCCACGCGCTCGAGAGGCCCTCCAGGCCTTACATTCCCGTCGATGACCACCGAAAGCCACGGTCTTCGAGGGGCACACCACCCTCTCCGGCTGACCGACAGCCTTCAAAGGGCACCCATCAATGCCAGGCGAGCAACTCCCTGGCATTGATCTTGGGGAATTCCAAGGGTTCCCAGGAACCCGGCAAACCAGAATCGTCCTCGCCTCGCTCGCGCTGTGAGTACGAAAGGGAAGGGAGGACACATGCGCCATTTGGGCCTTACCGAACAGCTCCCCTTTCGCGACCACGGCAGGCAGGGAGAACCCACAAGTCAATTCCATCGAATCAAATTATCTTGTTTCGCTCATTCCATGATTTCATCATCGTGTTAATCACCGATTTTCCACCGGGCTTGCAAGGTCGAATATATCGCTTTTTCCCCAAAATTTGCAGGGTTTTGCCCCTTCGTCACCAAGAAAAAAATCCCTCTCAATCAGAGGCCAGAAATTTCTCAAAATGATAATCTCCGAGTCTCTTAAGGCTCTGTGATTTAAAAAAGCAACATCCCCCGACCTTTCCTCAGTCGGTATCGAGGCGAAGGGCCGTTCTGGTTACTGTATGGTCCTTCCGCCTGACTGACACGCCACGACGAAGTGGCGAAAAGGTATGATAAGATACCTGTTCATCTTTGATGTGACACGCCTTCGCATTGCGAAGAGCTGTGAGCGATGGCTCTACCGCCGGCGTTCACTGTCATGTCACCTTGCCTGGTGAGTGAGTGCTATCCTCCGAAAGCTTGTGGCTTGAAGGAGGACCTGGGTGTAAGTCTCGAAACAGCGATGACTTGAGGAGAGTGGGCCTTGAAGCGAACCTTGTTAGTTGCGACGCTCGGTGCGTTCATGAGCCTGATGACGGTTGCCTCCGCCCAGGCGGGCATCGTGCTTACCGCCGAGGCCCCCGGAGTCCAGACGACACAGGTTGCCGGCACCACCACCGAGAATTTCAACTCCTTCGCCACGGGCAACTACACGACGCTCACCACGGCAGTTGGCACGATTACGTCACCTGGTCTCAACATCCACTCCGCGGACGTCTACGGCGGAGCAGGGGGATCGGGGAATTACGCGGCGATCGGTGCCCAGAGCGGTACGCTCACGGCGACCCTGACGTTGCAAGGTCCTCAGTCTTACTTCGGATTCTGGTGGTCGGCCGCGGACGCCGGCAACCGCATCGAGTTTCTCTCGAACGGCGTCGAAGTCGCGTATTTCGATCCCACCTCGGCGCTGGGGTCACTCACCTCGTCCAACTACTACGGCAATCCCAACAATCGAGGGGATAGCGGAGAGAAGTTCGCGTATCTGAATGTCTACGGCACCGCGGGAACCACCTTCAACCAGGTGATCTTCTCGAACACCACCACCGGCAGCGGCTTTGAATCCGACAACTGGGCTGTGCGAGCTGCGGCCGTCACCCCTCCCTACAGCGGGATGACGATCAGTGGCGGTATCTCCGTTGTCCCCGAACCCTCCTCGATCGTCCTGGCCGCCATTGGAGCGGTGGGGATGGTTGGAGTCACCCGTAAGAAGCGGCAGTCCGCCTGATTTGCGAGCCACGTCGCCACAGCCCTTCAGCATGCCCATCCATTCCTCAAGACCCCAACGTCACGTCGAAACTAGTGGCCTTGGGGTGACCGCCCTCTCGAATTTCCTCTCAGCAAAGCCGGAAACGCCCGAAATCTGACGAAGTTCCTCCGGGGATTTTCCAGAAGCCTCACCACCTCAAGGCCTGAAAACGCCCCGTTTTCCCGTCATTTTCCTTTTTTCCCGGGGTCGTACCTCGATCGGCCCGAGCCATCTTTCCGATGGCATTCGAAGGGGCTGACGACTATGATTCACGAATCGCTCCCAGGCGTCCGCCCCTGGCGATGCCTGCGCCGAGCCGTGCCCGCCACGATCAGCCCACCCACCGGAGTCCCGCCATGCGACCTTCCTCCTCGAGGCCCGCGCACGTGATTCCTCGTCACCCGGCCGTCACGAGACGGTTTGCCCTCCAGGCTGGAGCCATTAGTCTCTTAGGTTTGGGTGCCGGACACCTGGAACCGTTGCGAGCCGCGACGGCCGCGGCCAAACCAGGGGAAGGGGAAGGGCAAACCCGGGCGGTGATTTACATCTTCCTTTCCGGCGGACTCGCCCAGCACGAGAGCTTTGATCCCAAGCCCGACGCCCCCGAAGAGGTTCGGGGAGAGTTTCGCTCGATCGCCACGGCGACTCCCGGGCTATCGATCTGCGAGCACCTTCCCATGCTGGCGCAACGAAGCCAGCTCTGGTCGGTGGTGCGGTCGCTCACGCATTCCTCGAACGACCATTCGGCGGGGCATCACATCATGCTCACCGGGCGGTCCGACCTGCCCCCAGGCTTCGACCCGAATCAGCCGCGGCCGAACGATTGGCCTTCCATCGCCGCGGTGGCCGCGGCGGTCACCCGTTCGAGCAACAACCTTCCCCCGGCCGTGGTCTTGCCGGAGCGGTTGGTCCACAATACGGGGCGCATCATACCGGGCCAATTCGCGGGCCTGATGGGCTCGCACCGCGACCCCTGGTTCGTCGAGGCTTCCCCGTTCGACCCCACCGCCTACGGCGCCTATCCGGAATATGAATTCGACCATCAGGACCGTAAGCGAGCTCCTCGCAAGAAGACCTTCAGTGTTCCGGATCTGACCCTACCCGAAGGCTTTGGTGCCTCGCGACTGACCAGTCGGCTCGCGCTTCTCGAGCACCTGGACAAGCAGCGCCGCGACCTCGACCTCTCCGCCGAGGCCGGACGGCTCGACAACTATCGCCACGCCGCCGTCTCTCTTCTCACCGATGGTCGGGTGCGTCAAGCCTTCGACGTGACCGGCGCCGACGCGAAGATCCTCGAGCGCTACGGCCGGAACGCCTTTGGCTGGTCTCTCTTGATGGCGCGGCGGTTGGTGGAAGCCGGGGTGCGGCTCGTGCAGGTCAACCTGGGCAATAACGAGACCTGGGACACGCACGGCAACGCCTTCCCGCACCTCAAAGACCACCTCTTGCCCCCGACCGACCGCGCCGTCTCCGCTCTGCTCGACGACCTCAATGAAAGCGGTCTTCTTGGCTCGACCCTGATCATCATGGGGGGAGAGTTCGGGCGCACGCCTCGCGTCTCGCACCTCCGCGAAGCCTACAAGCTTCCCGGCCGCGACCATTGGGGGCACGTTCAGTCCGTCTTCTTCGCAGGCGGCGGTGTGCAGGGGGGCCGAGTCGTCGGCGCCACCGACCGCATCGGAGCTCATCCCACCTCCGACCCGCAGACCCCGGAAAGCATGGCGGCCACGATTTACCGATCTCTGGGCATCCCCGCCATCGCTGCCTGGCATGACGACGTCGACCGTCCTCACCAGGTGTATCAAGGGGACCCGATTGCCGGACTCTTCTGACCGCTTCTGGGATATCCCCGAGCGATTCTCAAACGAGTTGCATGCGAGTTGTCCGGGGCGTTGACTGCAACAGAAAACGACAACACCGCGACCACCCAGCGAGTGGCCCCTTTCGCCACTTTTTTGCGAAAGCGTGTCCGCTCGTCGCTTCACTCTTGATAACCCTCGTGAACAGATTGGGCCGTTGCCCATCTGGCCTTAACGGGGGATAAAAGACCATGAGCGAGTTCATGAGAAGGTTTTGGCGCGTGCTGCCGATTTCCGTGGCGGTCGGTCTCGTAATGATCCCAGTGACTTGGTACCTGGATCTGTCGCCAACCCTGGGTGCGGCCATCGGCGGGGCCATCACGGGAATGCTGGCAAGTCTCGTGTTACGCAAACAGCCCAGAGAGGCTCCCGCCCCCTGATTGTTGCCCTAAGGGAGGCGGACTCTCTCACCGTCCTCCTTTCGCGCAAGCGCCTCGAGCGCGGATGAAATCTCGGAGAAAAGCGTCGCGAGATCTGGGTCCGGAAATGCACGGAGCGTAAAACGCCCACGAGATGCCTGGGTAGCATTCATGACGGGCCAGCCCGTATACCCAGAAAGCATCATACGTGCATCATCCGGATTCTCCCCTTTTTCTCGCGATTCTTTTCACATACGCGTTGACGACTCAACGCCCTTCGGGGGTCCACCTCACGAAGTGGCTCTTGTTGCGCGCCGCGTAGTCGACCATTCGCAGATGGAGCCGTTCTTGCTTGTCGTAGAACTCGTAATCCAGCGCGTGCATGGCCTGGTCTTGCTCTTCACTCAAGGCCGCGAGTTGCTCATGCCGAGTCTCACGGTCGGGGGAAGGACCTTCCGGGCCAAAGAGCGCCATCGCCCGGCGCAGTAGAGACGCGGCGATCGGCGCGTTCATAGCTTCAAGACCTGCCAGAGCTTCGTGGGCGAAGTCTCCCGTCGTGTTCACGAAATATTGAGCGAAGCCTCCATTGGCCACCTCAAACTCGAGGCCGCGCACCGACCAGTAGTAGGTTTCAGGGTCGGATTGAGGCTCGGTTACGCCTTCTTCTCGGAAAGGGGGGATGTAGTCGAAGGGGCCAGGCAATTCAAGCAACAGGCAAAGGGCTTTGGCCGCCTGTTCCGAAACCTTTCTCTCTTCCGACTCCATCGCTTCACGAAAGAGAGCCTCTGCGGAGCGATCCTTCAGGCGGGCGAGGGCCAGAAGTGTTTCGCCGTAGTTATAGGTGTAGGGATACTGACGGGCCAGGGGTTTGAGTTCTTCCGCCAACGCCCAAAGTTTTGGCAACGGAATCGGCATTTCTTTTTCATTGAGTGCGTTAATGATTTCATAGAGAAATGGGTTCAACGCCCGAAAAATGCGATCACTGAGCAAAAACATGTTCGCTTTTTCTTGATCGATCTCGAGGAGAGCGAGTACGGATTCTTCTGGGCAATTGTCGCTCTTCTCGTCATCGACGAGCGCGAGGATGGGCTCAAATACCCCGTCCAGAAACGATCGCGAAGCTCTCCCCGCAGAAATCGCTCGCCGGATCCCCATCACGGCGTAGCTTCTCACATACTCATCCTCGTCCGCGAGCGCGGTCGTGATCGGCGGCAAACAGGCGTCATCCCCGATTCCTCCCAAAGCCAGCGCCACTTGCTTGCGTACATTGTCATCGAGGTGTCTCGCCAAGGGAACCAGGGGAGCAATCGCTTCGGTCGGACCAAAGGGTTCAAGAAGGTCGAGCACATACGTCAGAGGAAGCCCATTCAGAGAGCTCTCACCATCCCAAGGGCGTAGCAGCCTGGAATCCGGCAAAAGCGCGATGAGAGCGGGGATCGCGGCCGCCCCGGATCGATGCAACCGGGTGCTCACACTTTCAGTTGGCCGACGTTTCCATAACGCTCGAAGGGCTTTCTCAATCTCCGCCGGCTTGCGATAACCTTCGAGCCTCTCCAGCCGATCCCACTCGTCCTCCAAAGACCTGCGATAAGTCAAGTTTTTGACATAATCCCAAAAGCTTCCGTCGCCCCGGGTCCACGTTCCCACGCCTCACTCCTTCTTTCCTTCAAGAATACGGGACAATCGCTCAACCACGAGCACTTCAAAGCAGATGATCGAGAGGAAAGGTATTTCGCCGACAGGCGATCCTGAATCTCCGTACTTCTTTGCTTACCACAATTTTGCGCGACGGCCGATGCATGACACCTACCGGGCGCGTTCCCTTTGGGCTTGAACTTCTGCTCACGATCGAGGATGGTCGGCATGAGCAACCCTGGCCAATCCCGTCCCGGGGTGCTGTAAACGCGTGCTCGGTGACGAGGCTCGTCTTACCTCGCGCCAGAGTCAGGAGAACTTTCCCGAAAGCCAAAGGCCCTCTCCATGACCGAACTCACGCGTAAGGCGTTGTCTGGATATCTCAAGTTCCATCTCTTTCTCGGTGTACTACTCTTCTTACCGGCGTGGACGCTCCACTTCTGGCAGGCGTGGGTTTATTGGATCCTCTTTTCATGTTCGACCTTGGCTATCTCGATCTATTTCTTGAAGGTCGACCCGCTCTTGATCGCGCGACGACTTGAAGTGGGGGCCAAAGCCGAAACCAGGAAGCGCCAGAAGATCGTTCAGCGCCTTGCCAGCCCTTTGTACTGCGTGCTTTTCGTAACTCCCGGCTTCGAACATCGGTTCCACGGCGCACAGTGGCCTCCCGCTGTCGTTCTGTTCGCAGACGTCCTTGTGGCCCTATCGTTCTGGATCATCTTCCGGGTGTTCTTCGAAAATCGTCACACCGCAGCGACGATCAGGGTTGAAGAGGGCCAACCGGTGATCTCGACCGGGCCTTATCGCTTCGTGCGCCACCCCATGTATGCGGGCTCGGTCGTCCTCTTCGTGGCAACGCCCTTCGCCCTCGCGTCCCCCTGGGCCCTCGTGCCGGCCATGGCAATCTGCAGCGTCATCGTGGTTCGCTTGCTGGACGAGGAACAGCTCCTCTTAGAGAACCTGCCAGGCTACCAGGCCTACCGCGCGCAGGTTCGCTATCGGCTAGTCCCTTGGGTCTGGTAGCGATGCCCTCAAGGCCCCGCGGCTCGGGCCAGCACGCTGCCGAGAGCGAGTTGGCACCATGAAGGCGATCGGGCGGGCTCAGGCTTCATGGCGTTCAGGGATGATGGACGCGGTAGTGACGTGACATATGTTCCATTCCCCCCTCAACCAAGCAGCATCCCTTGACTTTCTCGGCCAGAGCCGCCGCAAGAGCCTTCAAGGCTTTGAGGTCTGCGGGGGGTGGTCGAAGAGCATCCTCCACGCAGGCGGGAGGCAGGGGCCTGCCGGAGCCGTCGGTGGCCAGATAGTTTTCTGATCCCGCTCTGACGTAGCAGTCTCGCGGATCGAAGACGCCGTATCTCGCTTCCACGGCGAGCTTCGGATCTTCCCATTCGTATTGCTGAATAATCTTCACAGTCTCATGGGCCGTCCAGGCCGCATTGAGATAGACGGACAGATCGATCAATGCGGCGAGATGAAGTTGGGTGGCGTGCGGTCCCGATCCGAGCGACCCTACAGGAAGGGCTTCAAGGGCCATCGCAACAGCAGGATGGTGAATCTTGGCCAGAAGCCCGCCAACGGACCCGTCAGGTAGATATTGACCTTCGAGCTTGGGTAGCTCGGCGGGATCGAGAAACGTATTCACCGCGGCGGTAACCGCCCCGCAGTCGGAATGCCCAAGCGCCACGATGAGCCGCAACGGTTTCTTGGAGAGGTCGGCCGCCGGTGTCCCTGCAAGCGCTGCGAAGGAATGGACGGCGTAATGAAGACTCCCCGCACAATCCGCCCCGAGTGTGTTTCCCGCGATCCGCGTGATATAAAGGTCGTCGAACCCCTGGGCAAAAAGCAGTTCCACCGGAGCGCGGGCGTCAACGCAACCGACAACGGCCGCGAACGGTTCTTGCTCGGGGAAGCCGGACGCCTTCTTGACGAGCCCCACCTCGCGCGGCACCAGCGGAATTCGCACGTGCCCCGTCCCCGCGCACGGTTGATCACGAGGGAGCGAGCACTCGTACATGAACTGCGCGAAGCGACCGTTCTGCTGCCAGAGATGCCTCGCGGCGGATTCGGCTCCACTCAGCGAAAAGCGTTTCGCCTTCGTCGGCGCGGAGGTTTCCGCCGTATCATGGTCGATACGCTCAAAGCAATAAGTAAACTCAACGAGATTAGGGTCGTGCTTCGCCTTTTGCTCAGCGGCTGGCTCGGGCTCTCGTCCGGTAGCCGGCTTCGACTTTTTGGCCATTCCACTTCCTCCAACTGGGGGGATAATTGGGACAGCCATCACAGCAAACGGCGCCGCTCACTTCAAGAAGTTACTGAGGATATGGGCTCTTCTCTGCAACGATCTTTTCGCACCTACGGCGCAGAGCACCTCACGGTCCGCTGACGAAGTGTCATTATGGCCGGTTCGGGCGCACGAGCAGGCCCGAACGATGCCGATAACTTCGGGACACCGAGAGAACCCCGCGTGCCTCTCACCAGGGTCTCTCAACAATGCGCCGGCCTCGGAAAAAGTCCCTGCGTAACGCGACTCTGAAGCAATCCGGGAAGCCGCGCCGATACCAGGCGCGTCATTTCACCGGGTCGACGAGCGATCGGATCGCGGTGGAGCGCACTACGGAGTCAATTCCATCGCCGGTGAGGATTTTTTCCGCGCGGACGCGAAATTGATCGCGTGCCCCGTCGCCACTTCGGAGACGAGGTAAAGCCTGGGAAAGCGCCGTGAGAAGGTCACGATTCAGGCGATCAATCCGGGGGCGCAAAACTCCGGTGAGATCAGGAGCCTCCCCCTCCGGGCCCTGCTTCCGGGTTTCCCAGCGCTGAAAATCGGCCTTCTGCACAATCTTGGCGGCTTCGATCTGGGCCTTGAAAAAGGCTCGCGTGATCGCCGGGTCGAGATCCAGGGCTTTCCCTCGCTTGGCAACATCATCAAGCAAAGCAGCCTCGCGCTTGGGATCTTCGATGGGGGATTTCGCTCCCCACTTCCAACGTGCCACGTCATGCATGACGTCGAGCCGATCTTGCATGAGATCCAGTAGCTTGTCAAATGCCACATCGGGCGCAGGCTTCGCGGAGGCTGGCGGAGAAGCCACGACCGAGGTGTACACAGGGACGATCGGAAGACCGAGCAGCAAGAAAAAAATGGTTCTTCGCATGGGAGAATTCTAGCGGCTTGGCCATCGCAAAACCAGAGGATCCGTCAACTCGCGAAAGCCACAACACAGGTTCCACCCATGATTTCCATCCATGTGCGAACTTTCAATCTCCAAAACTCTTAAAATGACCTGGCGTTCGTCATGCCGCCAAAATTTTGATCATACTTGCACGTAATGCTATTTTTCTCTTCAGGAAACCTACATGCCTTCTCGTCCGTAACAACTCCCATGCTGACTAGACAGATCAAAAGTGTAGGGTTTTGCCGATCATGGTTCCGCACCAGAAAAGCCGCTCACGGATTCGTTCACCCACTTTTCGAAATCAGACAAGTCTGCCAATCCTTCCCAGGCACGATGGTCCCTCCATGGGAAATGCGAACGCATTCCCAAGAAACCAAGACTCCAGAATGGTCGCACGCATCATTGCGAGAACGATGTGTGATAAAGTTGGCCTGGCTCACAATTTTTTCGATTATAAATCGGGCGGTCTCCACGGATTACTAACAAAACCTTCTTACGATCGACGGTTCATCTCGGGTCCCTGGGTCAAACCAGGGGCAGCGCGATCGCCATGATAGCATCCATGGAAAAATCGGGCGCCCGGAAGGCGGCGTTCGCGGAGGATCTCAGGCGCCACCAGACGCCGATTTTCGGATTCATTTACTCGCTGGTGCGCGACTTCGACGACGCCGATGACCTGTTCCAGCAGACGTGTCTGGTTCTCTGGCGGAAATACGACCAGTTCGACCCGTCGCGGAGCTTCGTCAGTTGGGCCTGCGGGATTGCTCGGTTCGAGGTCGCGAGCTTCTTGCGAGATCGAGGACGACGCCGGCTCTATTTCAGCGACGAGCTGAACGTGCTGCTGGTTGAGGCCCAGGCCGTCGTCGAGGAAGAGCACCTCGCCGAGCGCCGGGACGCGCTGGCCGAGTGCGTCCGAAAACTCCGTCTGCGCGACCAGGAGCTTCTCCAGGCTTGCTACGGCGGCTCGACTCGGATCCCGGAGGTTGCCCGAAGCTGGGGACGCTCGATTCAGAGTATCCACAACTCCCTCAGCCGTATCCGGCGATCTCTCTCGGAGTGTGTTCAACGTTCGCTCGGAGGGGGGAACCTCGCATGAGCGACCGAGACTCCTTGCCGCAGGAAATCCGCGACCTGCTCGACGCCTACTGCGACGACCTCATCGATGACGACCGGCTCCGCAAACTCGAAAGCTACTTGCTGGCCGATGAGGACGCGAGGAGAGCCTTTGTCACCTATTTTCAGCTTCACACGGAGCTCCGGTTCGTGCTCCGCGCGCACCGGGCGGTTGATTCTGTGCTGCAATCGATCGACGATCCCCCGACCTATCAGGAGCATGCCCCCTGGAGACGGTGGGGAGTCGCGATCGCCGCGGTCCTGCTCGTCGGCTTCGGCGCACTGACCTGGTCGAGGACGGCGAAACAAGCCGCGACCCCGCCATCGGTCACGGTCCGGCCCAGGCCGGAGGTCAAGATCGCCAACGGTCTGGCGATGGTCGTCAAGCTGGACGGGGTCCAGTGGGAACCTTCGGACGTGGCTCCGCCGATTGAAGGAAACTTGCTCGCGGCCGGCCGTCTTCGCATCAAATCCGGCCGAGCCATCCTGTCCATGCTCACCGGCGTCGAGCTCATCGTCGAGGGGCCGGCGGACCTGGAGCTGATCGCGCATGACGAGGTGCTCTGCCACCAAGGCAAGCTCAGAGCCAGAGTCCCCGAAGAGGCCGAGGGGTTCGTGGTCACCGGCCCCGGTTCCGCCGTGGTCGACCTGGGGACCGAGTTTGGTCTGAACATCCATACCGACGGCAGCACACTCGGCAAAGTCTTCAAAGGAAAAGTGCAGGCGGTGCTCACCAGCGCGACCGGCGCCTATCGCCGCTCCCGCTTGATCCGGGACGGAGGAGACGCCTTCGAGATGGACGCCCTGACTGGCCGGATCCATCCGTCATCGGCCCCCGAAGACTTCGTTTCCCCCTCCAAGACCGCGGTGAAGCCCTTGATACTCAACGACAGTTACCGCGACGTGATTCTACAGTCACGTCCCTGGTCCTACTGGCGATTCGAGTCCGACGCCAACAACGAAATTCCGAACGAGATCCCCGGCCGACCCCCGCTCCGGGTCAACGGTCCGATTCGGTTGTCTGACTCGGTTAAGGGGAACCGGAGCGCCATCTTCGCCGACAGCGATGCCAGTCAATATCTCGAGCCGAATGGTCTCTGGAACCCTCCCAGACACCCCGGATATTCGGTGGAGCTCTGGTTCCTGTCGCAAACGATCGGCCATTTTTCCCTGGCGACTTTGATCTCCGACGCGCCCAACGCCAAGCGGCCGCAAGACCCCGCGACGCTCCATTTTCGGTACATCCTCGAGCTGACGTCGCGCGTCCGAAAGAAGCTGCATCAGCCGGCCTCCGTGCGGCTACTCCACCGCTTCCCGGGATCGTGGAACGACAGCGGAGACAACCTGTATTCGGACCGATGCTACATCCCTTATCGCTGGCACCACGTGGTGGGGCAGATGAACGAAGATCGGATGGAGGTCTTCCTGGACGGCGAGCCCGCGCCGCCGTTGACCGTGGACTCCGGCTATTCGAATCAGCCTTTTCAGCTTCTTTTCGGCCGGCTGACCACCATCCTGGATGCCCCGCTCCCGCACGGTAAGACGCTCGACGATACGCGCCGGCAACTTATCGGGCGGATGGATGAACTCACGCTTTACGACAGACCGCTTACCGTCGAGGAGATTCGGCACCATTATCGCCTGGGGCGAGGCCAGGCTTCTTCCAAATGATTGCCAGAGCGCATCTACACGCGATCCCATGCTCATGCTGAGGTCACGCTCAGCCAAAACAGAACGGGGGATACCGAGATGCACATCTCTTTGAGTTTTGGGCCTGTCCGTCGGAAACGTTCTGCGTGATCCCGAATTGACGCCGGGTTCGTCCCGTCTCGCGCTGCGATTGCAGCGCGAGTGGGCCGCCCCACGTCCCGTGTGCGGAGCATTTTCTTTCCTCCCCTGTTTTCTTTCGAATCGTGAGGGACTTTCCATGAGACGACGCGGATTCACTTTGATCGAGTTGTTGGTCGTCATCGCCATCATCGCCGTACTCATCGCGCTGCTTCTTCCCGCCGTGCAGGCTGCTCGTGAAGCGGCGAGGCGCACGCAATGCGTCAACAACTTGAAGCAGATCGGGCTAGCCATCCACAGTTACCACGACGTCAACGGTTGCCTTCCACCTACGGATAACGCCGCGATCTACAACTCCTCGACGGCCAACTCCAACGATTTCGGTATGAAGGTGCGCATTCTCCAGTACATGGAGCAAGGCCCGCTCTACAACGCCTTCAATCAGTCGATCGATTACAACAAGATCCAGAATGGTACGGTCTCCGCAACCACGGTTAACACGTTCCTTTGCCCGTCCGACGGCACCATCGTGAACCGCGGCATGAGCAGCTATCCCAACCACAATTTCGGAGATTGCAATTATGGCAATAACATCGGAACTTGCCTCTCGTTGAACGGCGGTCAGATTGATGGCCCAACCTATGTCATGAGCCAGACCACTCTGAGCGGCGTGACGTACGGCTCCACGAACGGCGGCGTCGTGTCGATCGCCTCGGTGACCGACGGGACCTCAAACACTGCCATGCACAGCGAATGGACCAAGGGGATGGGGACGGCGGGCGACGGCAACTGGCAGGTCTACTCGTTAAGCACTCCGCTTACATCCACAACCCCCGCGACTCCGGCCGGAGCCGTCGGCTGGGCCGCGACCCTGGGGGCCCTGGGTGCGAACTGCCAGTCGAGCACCTCACGGAACTGGAATACCAAGGGGTACAGTTGGAGCGACGGCGGTTGCGGTATCGGCGGCTGCTATAGCCACATTCAGCCCCCGAACAAGAAGGCATGCGTCTTCAGCAATGAGACCGAGGGCTATTCCGCCACGGTGATCTGGTCGATCGGCACCATGGTGGGCGCCAGCTCGTACCACGCGGGAGGCGTGAACGTCGGGTTCCTTGATGGCTCGGTCAAGTTCGTCAAGGATTCCGTCAGCCTCGCCACCTGGGGCGCCATCGCCACCAAGGCCGGCGGCGAACTCGTCAGCGCCGATTCACTCTGAGCCACGGCCCCCCTTTGGCGTGAAGCGCAGCGGAACCACACACTCGCTGCGCCGCACGCGAAAGGGGGAGCTCATTCGCAACAGTCCGCCAACCTCGATGGCCGCCGACACACTCCCTGCCGCCCCTTCCTCATAAGGCAAATCATGACCATACCAATAAGCGTCTTCCTGGAGCAATTTTCCCACGGATTGTCCGCGGGTATCTCCTGGGCCAAACGCCGAGTCGAGAGCGACTCCGGACGGCACGTAGGGTCCCCATCCGTCTCGAGAGTCGTGGCCCATGAATGCAGGCCACCTGCATCCCCTGGAGCGGTTCTCAAACGGGTTGTATGCGGCAACACCGAGGGCCGGTATCGTCGTCGCGGGACCGATGGTGACAACCTTGGCCCGGGGATGAAGACCACCACGGCTATTCCCAAAGGCCTCTCGCACAGAATTCAGCCTCCTTCGTTCGCACCAAGCGTGAACTCTCGCCGAGTTAACCGTCTTATGAGAATCCCGTACGCGGACGTCGCCACGTGTTCCTTTCCGCGTCTGCTTAATGTACGCCCCGTATTCATCACCCTCGTGATGCTCCTCGTTTGCTCGTTCTTTGCCTTACCTGAATTAAAGGCGGCTGATAACACTTCTCAACCGGGCCAGGCGCCCGCGGTCAAAGAAAGCTCGTCTTACGACATTGTTGTCTACGGCGGCACCTCCGGAGGTGTCGTGGCAGCCATTCAGGCCGCGAAGATGCATAAGACCGTTCTTCTCATCGAGCCTGGAAAACATCTTGGCGGGTTGACATCTGGAGGACTCGGAGCCACGGACATCGGCAATAAAGGGGCCATCGGTGGGATCTCCCGGGACTTCTACCGGCGCATCGCTCGCCACTACGCGCGAGACGACGCCTGGACGCAGCAGAAGCGGGCCGACTACAAGAGTTCTCGGCAACAACCGAATGAAGACACCATGTGGACCTTCGAGCCCAAGGTCGCCGAGAAGGTCTATCATGACATGGTCCGCGAGGCCGGCGTCCCTATTCTCTTCGGCGAACGACTCACCTTGAAGTCGGGCGTAGTCAAGCACGCGGGGCGGATCACGGCCATCACGCTCGAGAGCGGCAAAACGTTCGGCGCCAAGGTATTCATCGACGCCACCTATGAGGGGGACCTGATGGCTTGCGCCGGGGTGTCTTACCACGTGGGGCGCGAGTCGAACGATCGTTATGGCGAAACGATCAACGGCGTGCAGGTCCGTCGCAAGCACCAGTTCAAGGTTCCCGTCGACCCCTACAATACCTCCGGAGACCCTTCGAGCGGCCTGCTTCCCGGCGTTCAGCAAGGCGGCCCGGGCAAGCCCGGCGAGGGGGACAAACGGATCCAGGCCTACAACTTCCGCATGTGCATGACCAACGTTCCCGAAAATCGCATCCCCTGGCCCAAGCCGGAAGGGTATAATCCACAACGCTATGAACTTCTCCTGCGTTATATCAACGCCGGCGTGTGGGATGCGCTCGGGTCGATCCTCGCCATGCCCAACCGCAAGACCGACATGAACAACAACGGGGCGGTATCGACCGACAACATCGGGATGAATTACCACTATCCAGAAGGAGACTACGCCACTCGCGAAGAGATCTTTCGCGAGCACCAGACCTATCAACAAGGAATGATGTGGTTCCTGGCGAACGATCCGCGCGTTCCCGAGTCGATTCGGCAGAGCGTCGCCCGATGGGGTCTCTGCAAAGACGAGTTCACGGAAACCGGGGGATGGCCCCATCAATTGTACATTCGCGAAGCCCGCAGGATGATCGGCGAGTACGTCATGACCCAGCGCAATTGTCAGCGACGTGAGGTCGTGGACGACCCCATCGGGCTCGCCGCCTATACGATGGATTCGCACAACTGCCAGCGGTTCGTCGACGAGCACGGCCACGCGCGGAACGAAGGGGACGTTCAGGTTGGCGGGTTTCCTCCCTATCCCATCGCCTATCGCTCGATCGTGCCGAAAGAAGCCGAGTGCACCAATTTGCTCGTGCCCATCTGCCTATCGGCTTCGCACATCGCCTACGGGTCGATTCGCATGGAACCCGTCTTCATGGTTCTAGGTCAATCCGCGGCAACAGCGGCCGCCATGGCCATCGATCGCGATTCCGCCGTCCAGCGAATCGACGTCTCCGCGCTCCAGAAGCGTCTTCGCGACGACGGCCAGGTCCTGCAATGGCCCGGTCCCACGCGAGTCACCGCTGACTCGGAGACGCATTAAAAGATCTTGTCCAGGATCACTCACCGAGGTCTTTTCCGGACATGCTCATGGGGCGCCAGGGAGTCGAGAGAACCCTGGCCCCTTTCGAGCGTCAATCCCCCTGCCAGCCGACACACCTTCAGCGAGGAACCGCGAAGCTGAGATGATGGGCGAAGTGGATGAGCTGGAGCTGGTCCCATTCCGTCTTCGTCAGCGGTCCAAACAGGCGGTGCGGAACCACGGGACCGGGCGAGGCTTTGTAGTAAGCAATGGCCTGGCGTAAGCCCTCCGCTTCTTCACGTTCTCCTCGAAACTCCATCGCGATGACCGCCGGAGGGGCCGGCAGCCCTTCCGGAATCATCCCGGTTTCAAAGACCTGCCGCTTCTTCTCCTCCCCCAGCAATTGCGACGGATCATGGGGAGTCGAAGCGGGCAGGTCGACCACCCTGCGCATCACGGTCGCCAGGTGACAACAAATCTGTGCCAATGACCACTGGCCGACCGTCGTGTGCCCTTCGAGCAGTCGCTCTACATCGGGCATGATCTCGTCAAGGCTCTGGTAGCGCAGCGTCCGTCGTCCGGGAGTCATGTCTCTGCCTCTCGCGCGTGCCTCAAAGTCACCGACCGGAGTTACGTTCGGGGGACGTGATTCTAACGAGCGCCGACGCGAATGCCTACGGAAAGGGAGACTGGGCGGGTTGCTCTGGGTGTGAAAAGCTTCGATAATTTCGAAGACCGACCAGGGCCCGGGAGCTATCCTCATGAACGCGATTCTCGACGCCTTCGCGCGCATGTCCGTCGGCGAGGCGGTCTTCTGGATGCTCCTGGAAAACCTCTTTTTGTTCGGTCTGGCGCTCGTTGTGGGCCAGGCCTTGATCGTGGCCTACCGATCGCGGCTGGTCGGGCCCGTGCCTCCTCCGCTTGAAGCCCGCGAGATCGCCCTGGCGCTCTCCTGCGTCGGGCTCAATACGCTCGTAACCGTCGTGGGATGGTGGCTCTGGAAGCGAGGCGACATCGTCATCCGGCGCGACACGGGAATTCGGGCCTGGTTCGATATCCTCGTGCTCCTGATGGTCATGGACCTGGCGATGTACGTCACGCATCGGTTGGCACATTTGCCCTGGATTTACCCTCTCGTCCACGCGACCCATCACCAGTATGACCGGCCCCGGCCGCTCGATCTCTTTGTGCTCAACCCTTTGGAAGTCCTCGGCTTTGGAAGCCTCTGGCTGGTGGTTATCACCCTTTACCCATCCTCGTGGCTGGGAATGTCGATCTACCTGGCGCTTAATCTCCTCTTCGGGATGATCGGCCACCTCGGCGTTGAGCCGTTCCCAAGCTCCTGGGTACGCTATCCCATCGTGAAATACATAGGCACCAGTACCTTCCACGCCGGCCACCATCACGACCGGCAAGGCAACTTCGGATTCTACACTCTCATCTGGGATCGAATCTTTGGAACTCTTCACCCGAACTACCATGAGCAATTTGGACAAAGGGTTGAGGCTCTCAGCCAGAGCCTGGGAAAGTGACGACAGCAGCCCTGATTTGCAATGAGTGAGAATTTTTCTCTTTCAAATACATTCATTAAAAATGCTTTCCTAATCTATTCGCCCTCCGAAAAATCGACAGGATCAACGGCTCCCCCTTTCCCTGGGTTGATGGAACGGCCAAGATGACGCCGCAGGCGAAGAATGACGGCGTTGGAATCCTCATTGACCAGGGGAGCGAGACTGTCATGACACGGACCATCTTCACTCTTTGCATACCTGCTCTTCTGGCGGCTTGCCTGATGTCAGCGCGTGGAGTAAAGGGGGAGCCGACCCAGGAATTGAAACCAGAAGTTTTCACGTATCGCCAGATTGGCGAACGCTCACTCAAAGCCTATGCCTTCTTGCCCAAGGGCACGGCGAAATCTCGGCCGGCAATCCTGTTGTTCCATGGGGGTGCATGGAGGTTGGGGGAGGCTTCCTGGCTATTTCGCAGGGCGAGCGAATTCGCCGAGAAAGGGATGGTCGCCATCTCCGTCGAGTACCGTCTGGCTCATGGCGAGCTCTCGCCGGCCGACGCGGTCGAGGATGCCTGCGCGGCGTTCGCATGGGTTCGTGAACAGGCCGGCAAGTTCGGCATCGACCCCGCACGAGTTGCGGGGTACGGCGTTTCGGCAGGGGGACATCTCGTCGCGGCAGCGGCAACCTTGCCTTCGGTCAAAGGGAAGACGGTTGACAAGAATGCCCGCCCTAACGCGCTGGTGCTGTTCTCGCCGGCCCTCAACATGGCCCACGACCCTTATTTCATCAAGATCATGGAGGGCAAGGCAGATCCCGCGGCCTATTCCCCCTCCACGTTCATCAGCAGCGCTCTGCCCCCCACGTTGATCATCCAGGGAGAGAAGGATTCGATCGTCCTCACCTCCGATGCGGTCGCGTTCCGCGAAACCGCCGAGAAAGCGGGAGCTCGATGCAAGCTTCAGGTGTATCCTGGGCTCGGCCATTTACTCACGCGAAACTTGAAGATCCAATACAAGGATTTTGATATTGATCCCAAAGCGGCTGTCGATGCCCTGCAACGTGAGGAAGACTTCTTGACCGAATTCGGCTACATAGCCAAGCCGTCGTCCTGAATTGGAATGCAGGATGGAAAGGACTTGTAGAGGCACGGGAATGGGAACCTCCTTGGCTTCCGTGAAGCGGGGGCGGCACGGAAGCCAGGACTCAGCCAAGTAAAGGACTCAATGGTCCCCGCGCAGGAATGGGATGAGCTGCTCGAGCAGGGCATCGGGGCTTTCTTCGGGCACGAAGTGTCCACAGCCGGGGAGGATGCCACCGCGAACATTGACAGCAGCCGGCTGCATCGTGGTCAGAGGAGCGTCAGCCGTCGCATACTCGGCGCCGAGAGCGAGGACGGGCATACGGAGCTTGTCCTCGGCGCGACGCAAGTTCTGGGCGATCGTCTCGGGGATCGCCCGATAATAGGCAAATCCCCCACGCAGCGCCCCGGGCGCGGAGTAGGCCTCCACATAAGCGTCGAAAGCGACCGCGTCCCGTTTGTAGGACCATTTGTCGAACATCCAGGCCAGGTAGGCTCGCTCGCGCCCTTGAATCAACATCTCTGGCAGGTCGGCCAACTGGTTGAACATGAAATGCCAGAGGAAAACATTCATGGACGGTGGAACGAACACTGGCGGCGAGCTTGCCAGGCCAGGGATAACGGCCTCCATGATCGCGAGCCGCTCGACCTCTTGGGGGTAGTCGCTGGCGAGCGCATAGCCGATCCACATCCCAATGTCATGTCCTACCACCAAGTAACGCTCGTGCCCCAGCCGGTGCATAAGCACGTGTAAATCAGTAGCGGCACGTCCCATGTCGTAGCCGCCGGTTGGCCGGTCCGACTGGCCAATCCCGCGCGGGTCGACCGCGACGGCATGGAAACCGGCAGATGCAAGCGCGGACATCACGTGCCGCCACACGTACCAGGTCTGCGGCCAGCCCGGGATCAAGAGAACAGGGGGGCCTTCGCCACAATGGACGTGGTGAAGTTTGATGCCGTCGATATCGGTGTAGCCATGGCGGAAATGGTCGCCAACGCCGCGCGAACTGGCGGCCGCCGGCCTGGTCTCGGCCGCGAGATCTGTCGACATTCGTGGTCTCCTTCTAAGGGTTGAGAGCCACCTCTGGGTCAGGCAATGCCAAGCATGCGACCGATTGTGGTGGAATCGGTGTCGGCCCCGGCGAAGTCATCGAAGGTTTTTGTGGTCACGGGGATGACGTGATCGTTGATGAACCGGGCTCCCTCGCGGGCTCCGTCTTCGGGACGTTTGAGACAGCATTCCCACTCAAGCACGGCCCAGCCAGCGAAGTTGTGTTGCGTCAGCTTCGCGAAGATCGTCTTGAAATCTACCTGGCCGTCTCCCAGCGAGCGAAAGCGGCCCGCACGATCGACCCAGGATTGGTAGCCTCCGTAGACCCCTTGCCGCCCCGTCGGCTGAAACTCCGCATCCTTGACGTGAAACGCGCGGATATGCTCGTGATAAATGTCGATGTATTCAAGGTAGTCGAGCTGCTGCAACACGAAGTGGCTGGGGTCATAGAGGATGTGACAGCGAGGGTGGTTATCCACGCGTTCGAGAAACATCTCGAACGTCACGCCATCATGCAGGTCTTCGCCGGCATGCATCTCATAGCAAACGTTGACCCCCACCTCGTCAAATGCATCAAGGATCGGCCGCCAGCGTCTGGCCAGCTCGTCGAAGGCCGCCTCGACCAGCCCGGCGGGGCGCTGAGGCCAGGGATAAACATAGGGCCATGCCAATGCGCCCGAGAAGGTCGCGTGCTCCGTGAGACCGAACCGCCGCGCCGCCTGAGCTGCGAGCTTGCACTGCTCGACGGCCCAGCGAGTCCGCGCTGCCGGATTGCCCCTCACCTGCGGCGGCGCAAACGAATCGAAGAGCGCGTCATAGGCAGGGTGCACCGCCACCAACTGCCCTTGGAGATGCGTTGAGAGTTCCGTGACCGACAGGCCGCGCTCGGCCAGAATGCCTTTCACCTCATCGCAATAAGCCTGGCTGGAAGCCCCCTTCTCAAGGTCGAAGAGCCGACGGTCCCAGGTCGGAATTTGCAGCCCCTGGAAGCCAAGCCCGGCCGCCCACTCGGCGATCGCCGGCAGACTGTTGAAGGGGAAGGCATAGTCGCTGAACTGAGCGAGATTGATGCCGGGTCCCTGGATGGTTCGCATGGTCTGTTACCTCTTGGAGTCTGTTGGCGGCGCGCAGACTGTCCCCCAGCCCGCGCCTGAAACTTCGCGGCTTTTGAACGCCAACCCGGTTTCTGATTCCATGTCCACCGGTTTGACTGGTGGACACTGAGAACGGTAGTTCCTTGCCTCCGAAATGTCAACCGCCTAAAGTGGTAGACATGAAGAGTGATTCTGGCCCGGCCGAGCAGCCCCGACGGACCAAGGCGGACTTCCGGTTCCGCGATGCGCGGCTCTGTTTCAGTTTCGCCGGGACGCTGGGAGATCGGGGCAAGCCGGAGCCCTACGAACGCCTGACCTCGGCGGCCGACCTGGCGCGTTGGTGCGTGGAGAGTGGTTGCGTGGACGCACCTCCCCCTTGCACGGACGCTGACCTGGCTCGGGCCAAGGGCCTGCGCGAGGCCATACAGCGGGTAGGGGCTTCTATAGCTGCGGGAGCATCCGCATCTTCCGACGACATCGCGGTCATCAACCAGGCCGCCACCAAACCGCCGCTGGCGCCTGAGTTACTTCCCGATGGCGCCTCCGTGCGATGGGTGGGAAATGGCCTGGACGCCGTGCTATCGCTGGTCGCCCGGGACTTGATCGCTCTATGCACTTCACCGCTTCGCGAACGAATTCGTATTTGTGGGAACGCGGCTTGCGGCGTACCCTTCGTCGACACCTCGCGAGCCGGCGCTCGGCGCTGGTGTTCGATGAGCACCTGCGGCGCCCTTTCCAAGAAAAGAGCCTATCGTGCCCGCTTGCGCTCCCATGATGAGGAGCCGTGAAGAAAGGCCCCGATTCCCAGGAAATGCGCCATGGCTGCTCATTTCCTCAGCAGAATCCCTACCTTCCGGATCTGGTATCCGAGCCGCTTCGCGATAGTCCGCAAGAAATTCGACCCTCTGGATCTCGAAATCAACATGCGAAGCCAAAAGGGAGACCATGGTAAACTGACTCGGCAATTTCCGAAGTGAGCGCGTCACGCCGACATAAGAAACGGCGTTTCTGCTAAGTCTTCACGAGAAAATGGGGCATCCTGGACACGAATTCGTTCAGACCATCTTTGGCTCCCATGAACACACCTGCGATTCAGGACACGTCTTCGATTCGAAGCGAATCACTTTTCTACCAGCAAGGTCCACCATGTCTTGCCGTGCCTAGCATCGGCCCATTCTCTTCTGGTCTCAACGCTCTACGAACCATGTTGAGTCCGGAGCCCTTGCCATGAATCGGCGAGGGATGACCCTGATCGAGATGCTTGTGGTGATCGCGATCCTCGCGGTCCTGTCGCTGCTTGTATTCGGGGCCCTGCAATCCGCCCGAGAAGAAGCGAGGCGGTTGCAGTGCGTCAATAATCTCAAACAGATTGGACTCGCACTTCTGGCTTACACCTCGCGCGAACGGGTCTTTCCTTCGGCGATGGAAGATACCCTGAGGATCGGCGGCCGCTCTTTCTCGCGCGGCTTCTCTCCGTTTGCGAGGATTCTCCCCGAGCTTGAGCAACACCCGGCCTATAACGCAATCAACTTCCAGGTTGCGCAGACCTCAATCGTGGTGAGCCGAGAAAATCGAACCGCGGCGGCATTCACGATCAGCACGTTCCTCTGCCCGTCCGACGGCGGAGTCTTTCCGCCAGCGACGAGCGCCATGAACTATCGGGTCAACATGGGGTCGGGCATCGGCGCGATTGATCAAGAGCTGGGCGTCGCCAACTACCACGGTCCATTCGCCCCCAAGGCATGGGAACATCCGGCTCACATCACGGACGGCCTCTCCAACACGGCCCTCGTGTCGGAAAAGCTACGAGGGGATCGTGACCCCTGGCGGTTTGACAGCCGACGCGACTCCTGGTGTGCCAACCTCAGTCGATTCACCGAAATGACGGCCGATATCGCCGTAGCCGCCTGTGCCCGCTACAAACCTTCTCCCCCTCATTTTTCCTGGGGAGGGGCTTCATGGCTCCTGCTAGGCTACAACAGCACCTTCTATAACCATATCGTATCTCCCAACGCTCCAACTCCCGACTGCACCTCGGCCGATGCCGCACATGGGGTGGATGGACTGGCCGAATCGGGAATCTTCGCGGCTCGAAGCAACCACCAAGCCCTTCTGAACACGGCAACCGCCGATGGCGCAGTCCGCGCGGTGAGCGCAAGCATCTCCCTGAATATCTGGCGTGCCCTGGGTACGCGTGCCGGCGGCGAAGCCTCACACCTCGGCTTTTAACGCACACGAACCGCCGAACACCCACCAAGGAGCATAAGCGGGACGGCCGCTCCTATCATGACGCGCCGACCCTTACCAAACCCAGAACGCAAAGTCTCACGATTCCACTTTCCTTATTCCTAACCATTTGTCGGTTCTCGGCAACTATCCCTTGTGTGCTGTTGGCCTCTCAAAGACAACGGTTTGCGCATCTCAAAAGCGCCAAGGACAGACTTCGGGACAAACCTTGCTTCCTAGCCAGCGTGATTCTCGTGGGCATCGTTGTGACACACCTGAGCGGGCAAATCTCTGCTCGATATGAATCCCCATTTCCCTCGCTTCGGCCCACGCCCTAGCGCAAACCCTCTCCGCTTCCGAATGCCCAGTGCTCGTACATCGGAATTACCATCAACAGCGACTGCACAAGAAAAAAACTTGCATTGCATTTATTTTTTCTGATACTAAGGATATCTCTTGCACTAGACATCCCTATCGAGGATGTTTTCTCAAACAAACTCTACATACGTCGCATTTCCAGGATCCCGGGCCCCAGGGCCTGTCTCCAATTTTGCGACGATGCCGCGCAGACAGCCATTGATCGAACGCGCTGGCGAGAGAAAACCTCACTCGAATCGGCCTCGACTCGATCTTCTTAAGGGCGCGCCCATGCATCGGACAAAGAATGTCTCTATGGCTGTTTGCCAGTCTTGCCTCATCGGCCTGTTGGTGTCTGGCATGGTCGACCGCGCCGAGGCATCGGATGGCCAGCATGCGCTGGACGCCAAGCCAATTCTTGAAGAGGTGACGACGAAATGGACCGAGCAACGTCGCGGCCTGGTGAGCGGTCAATTTCGCTTGAAAATTTATCGCTACGTCAATCTTGGCGACGCGAAAATGAAGCGTGAACAGCTTATCCAGGCTCTCGATAGGGTCGCGGCTTCTCCGGACCAGCGAGAAATCGGATCCGTGCTGGACGGCCTGGACACGGGAAAGTGGGCGAAGGAGCGTCATACGCTGTGGGGTGCGGAGATCAGCGTGACGACCGAGGGAATCAAAATCAGAAATACCTATGACCAAAATTTAGACGGCTATACGATCGCGTTCGACGGGGCCAACGAGGTCGTCATGACCCCCATTAACAAACAGGTGGAAATTCATAATCGCACAAACCTAGAGAAGATCGACGCCGATTCGTTTCGATTTCTCCCGCTCCTGGATTACCGTCGCCTGGCGGGGGACTTTCGAGCGTCCGAGGACGGCGGCGACGTGGCGATCGTCGGCCCGACGACGGAGATACGATTCGACCGTAAGACGGGGTTTATTCGGGACTTCTTCACACGAGACCGCTCGGGCACCGTGGGTTTCGAGGCCAGGCAATATAACCCGTTCGCGACGGGAGGAGACCTGGTGTTCCCGAAGATGTCCGCGACGATCTACTACACACAACCCACCGGCGAGGTCTCGAACCTGACGGTGTTCAGTTTGGAATCCTCGGTCGTCAACTTACCGGTCGACCAGAACGAGTTCACGCTGAGCGTGCCGGTGGACACCAATATCTTTGACGATAGAAAAGGCACCGCGGAGCCGCTTCACACGGTCGCGAATATCGCCGGCGACCCAATCAAACTGATCGCCGAAGCCACTGAAAAGCGGCCGAATGAAACGTCCAAGGTCGCCACCAACAAATCATTGTCAATTGTTTTTATTCTTTTCAACATAATCGCCGTGATTGCCGTCGCGATGCTCTTCCGAAAAAGCAAGCTGGCCCAAAGTTAACACGAGCCCAGGTCTTGTAGGGCGTGCCTAGAGCCGTGATCCATGCGCTGATGGCGCCCACCGTCACCAATGTAGGCGGCGCTCTCTCATCAGCGAACACCGCTCAAACTTTCGGGCCAAACTCCCCTCCTGAGACGCTGGATGAGCCCTGGGCGTTTCAGCCGACCCGATAAGGACAGGGCTTGTATCATTAGCACCACGAGGCAAAGAAATGAGACGAACAGCCGCGTATCTTCTGATCGCCATGGTTGCGGCCCTCGATGCCGGTGTGGCATCGAGCGCTGTGTTCGCAGCCGCGGAGGTAAACAATCAAAAATGTACGCCGGCCCACGAGTGTATCCCCTACTCATCGTATGGGTGCACCCAGAATGCCGACGGGTCTTGCTCCGCGACCGGAGATGCCCCGTGCTCGGGTTCCAAGTGGTCGACCGCTTGTGCGGGGGCTTGCTCTACGCAGAATGGATCGAACTGCAACTCGAACATCGGTAATACCGTCGTGACGATTCACCTCTTCAATTTCACTTGCGGCCCGCCCGGTAGCTGCAGTTGCACCGCGGCGAACTCCGGTCTTGGAGTGAACCAACAAACCGTCACTCAGTGCGGCTAATAGGCGGACCAGCACGAGACAGGCGGCACATCTAGTTCCGATCGACGGGGAGAACCGCCTCGCGTAGGAATCGCAAGAAGCCACATTAACCGCGTCTGCGGCGCAATCACCCGAACCCGGCAGGGCTCGGGTGATTGGAGGGGAGTCGACCACGAACCGGCCCGCTCCCAGGATGTTCAGGTCGACCTCACCCTTCCGCGAGAACGGAACGACCCCCGGCAATTCTCGTCTTGAAAGCCCCGTCATGCGAATCGATAAAAATCTTATTTTCTTTACGCTTCTATGCAGTTTGTTGGTCGCCGGATGTGACATCAAGAAACCTAAAGCCGGTCATCTCATCAGCGTGGACGAGGCTCAACAGGCCGGGATCGTTGTTGCCGAAGGAGAGAGCCGTCGCACGCCTCTAAGGGCTCTGTTTGAGATCAAGAATCTGGGCGATGAGGCCTGCGAGCTCAGCGTCGAAGAAAAGAGCTGCGGCTGTGTGAAGGTCGAGGCCGGAGAGCCGCTCGTTTCTGGTTCTCTGCGAGAATTGGATAAAGAGAAGGCCATCACGATTCCCAAGGACGGCGTACTGAAAGTCACCCTGGCCGGTGAAGCACAGACGGCTCCAACCGTGCGCAGTATGAGCGCGAAGCTAATCGCCCGTTTCTCGGGGGGCACAATTTATCGTCAGGAAGTGGGCAAACGATTTACCGTCGTGAAACCCCTGTCGGTGGAGCCTCCCACCCTACGCATCGAAAATAAAAAGGACCACGAGCGTCTGAAGCTTACCGTGACGGCCTACTCCAAAAACGGCATCGACGAGGGTTGCGCCCCGGTCCTCAGGAAGTTGCCCCCCTATGTTGCCTGGCACATCGATCCCGAGCACCAGCAGGAGGTCGTATCGAAAAGCGGAGACCTGAGAAAAATTCGATGGACCGTGTGGCTGGATGTGAAAGGAACTCGCGACGACGGACAAGCCGAGCCGCAAAACGCGGAATTCGCCCTCAGTTGCGGTGGCCCACCCTATGTCTCCGTGCCCGTCGTGATTTATGAAAAAACGGACTTTGTTGTCGCTCCTTCCAAGTTATCCTTTCGGTCAGACGGGGCCTTGCCGCTTCATAAGTCGGTTCTGCTCAGATCCTCGACCGAGGGGGATTTCGTGGTCGACGACGCCTATGTGGAAGGGGGAGGGCGGTTCGAAGTCAGCGCCAGCAAGGGTAAGCGTAGCAACATTCACGTCATCAACGTGATTTATAAACCAGGCACCAAAGGCGTGCATGAAACGGTTTGTGCTGTGAAGGTGTCAAGCGATCGAATCAGCCGCGTGATACGCATTCCGATCGTCGGCCATATCGAATAAAGAACCGTACACACGACTGTAGGGAGAAGCCAGAGAGCTCAAACGGTCTCAGCCGCCCGGGTGTCGCGCCCTCGGCTCACTCAACAAGAAGTCTTCGAAGAAACGGCATGGGAGCCGCTAACGCTCGGGCCGCTCAGGCTGAGTTCCCGGTAAAGGGCTGTCTCTCGGCGCCTTGGTGATCTTCGCCGGTGCTTGGGGTGGGAGACCACGAGTGCTCATCGACGACCGCGCAGGCTTTCGACACGTCCATGCGCGACGCGTTCAAGGGTCGCTCCTATTCCCCTTATCTCAGATTTTGCCGTGCCCATCCTTCGACATTCAAGACCGGGATTCCTCTCTCGGCATTGAACGTCTTGCCGACATCCCAGGAAACTCCTCGGCCTTGCGCGAATACCACGCGATACTTCTTGATGGGGTTGCCGGGATCTTTGGCCAATTCCTCCTTCAAGGCGGGCACACTCCATTCCACACGCCGCAACTTCCGGTCTAGCACAGAGTCCACGATGTCCGCCAATCGCTCGTACGTGACGGTATCACCGGCCGTGTAGACGACGCGATTAATGATCCGTGGCTCGGCAAAGACAATTTCCGCCGTCAGGTTCCCAATATCCTCGGGCGTTGTGACGGTAACAGCGGTGTTCCAATCCCCCAGCGCATGAATGGTATTTTGCGCCAGGTCAACGACGCCGAAAGCAGGCTCGAATAAGAAGCTGGTGAACATGCCGGTCGAAACGATGACCCATTCCGTGCGGTCCTGCGATCGTAGCAAGTCGCGCACGTCCAGTTGCTCATCGAAGAGGTCCTGCGCACTCCCCCTGCCGATGACGTCATAATCGACACCGAATTGCCAGGGGATATAACGTTTCAAACCTGCGTCGAGAACAGCGCGAGCCAGCTTGCGTTGGATGCTGTGACCGGCCACAAAGCCCGTGCAGCCGATTACGGTGTCGAAGCCCCTGAAGAGGTCGGAGAGCCGGGCCGGGGAATCGGCGACGAGGTCGCCGGCAAGAAATTCAACGCCAAGTGAGTGGAGCTCGGTGAGATCTCGCCGCTTGGCGGGCTCCTGGGATGTCATCGTCGACGGGCGAAGCAGAACCGTAAGCGTTGTTCCGGGAAATCGGGCCGCAAGGCCGGCTATACCGCGAAGAACCGCCATGCCGAGCTCGCCGGCGCCCAGGACGAGTATGGATCGATGATCGGACATTCGAGGAGCCTCAGATGACACGACGAGAGTAGACATTCACCGGAATGGCAAGGCCTACCAGAGCCAAGAATGAATATTCGCTTATCAAAAATCTTGCGTCAAAGCCGTCCTCAAACTCTCGCCCTGCGCGGATTCAGACCGTCACCACGACCTTGCCAACGTGCTGGTTCGCCTCCAGGTAGCGATGAGCCTCAACAATCTGGTCGAGCGTGAACGTGCGGGCGATGATCGGCTTGAGGGTTCCCTCGGCCAAGCCCTCATTGACGAATTGCTTGCCTGGCTCTCGCCGTGCAGGATCGGTCGTCACTTCTATGAGCTTGTAGCCGCGGATTGTTAGATCCTTGGTCAAGACTTCGAGCGTCGGCAGCGACATCGGCTCCGGGCTGAGAGCACCGTAGATAAACAGGATGCCGAAGCTCGTCATCACCCTGGTGAGTTTCGCGACGGTGTGCCCGCCCACAGGATCGAAAATAACCCGGCTCCCCTTGCCGTCCGTGAATGTGAGGATCTCCTTGACCAGGTCTTGCTCTTCGGTCGCAATCACATGCGCCGCGCCAAGCTTCAGCAGGGCCGATCGTTTGGACGAACCACGAGTCAACGCGATCGGGATCGCCCCCACCTTGTTCGCGATCTGGATGGCCGCAATGCCGACACTGCTTGAAGCCGCGGGAATCACCACGGTTTCCCCCTTGGAGAGCCCGGCGATATCGATCAGCGCTCCGTAGGCGGTCATGTATTGCATCCAGACCGCCGCAGCCTCGACCCATGACAGCGAGGACGGATGGTGTGCGACAAGCTCCGCGGGGGCGTTGGCCAGATCGCCGTAAAGACCGTAGTCGTTCGCGTCGAATCCTGGAATAACACTGACGGCATCGCCGATCTTGAAACCCTGGACGTCCGGACCAATGGCCGTCACGGTTCCCGCCGCCTCGTAGCCGGGTCGACTGGGTAATCGGGGCTCGACGATGTACTGGTTGGTGCGAAACATCACGTCGGCTCGATTCAGGCCCAGCGCCTTGACGGCGATTTGAACCTCCTTTTTGCCGGGAGACGGGATCTCGACCTCCTCAATCTTGAGAACCTCGGGACCGCCGGTCTCGTGGAATCGCACGACTCTCGCCACGGTGTTCTCTCCTCGACTCGAATGCGAAGTCCGGTCCAATTGACTCCACGAGCCGCCCCTGGCTTTTCGCAGTCCATCGGCACAACACCGCTGAGAACCTGCCGCCCCGGAATAGCCCGCCATCGCGCAGGGTCTTGCAGCAGCCCATCCATCCGTCGGACGGTGGGCTAACACCAGAGTTCCATGGCCCCACGCTGTCCCAGGGAGCTTCGCACCTATCGCCGCCTCAGAGGACGATCGTGCCGAAGCCCAACTTGGGGGGCCGCTCGCGAATCACACGAAATCTAGGGTGATGGAGGCCCTGCGGCAAGTAGGCACGATGTTGGGACGTAGTCACCAGATGGTGCCCATGAGGCTGGCGTTACCGCAAGTTTTACGACCGGTGGCGATGGAGGAGGGGGGCTAGACCCTCCGGGTCGGGAATGAGGTATTGGCGAGGGGACCAGCGGAACCGAAGAACCGCAAGAGGGAGACCAAGGCCGAGCATCATGAGGCTGAGTATCTTGAGACCGTCCTGGAACCCTCGTGCGACACTCTCGATTTTGACAAAGCCGCCAAACGTAGCACCCGTCAGCGAGGAGAGTTCTGGCCCGTCCACGCCGTGCTGACGGTAGTCGTCGACCACACGAGCCTGAGATTCACGAACGGGCGTGCGCTCTTCGCGAATGCTGAGCCGCTGGCTGTCGAAAGCGCGGTCGGTCCACTCGGAAATGAATGTGCTCGTGGCGATGGGCACGATCAGAAGGGGGAGGACGAGAAAAACGATGGAAATCGCTCCTCCATACAGAGCATCCTTCCGCTCCAGCGCCTCCATCTCGTCAGTCAGAAAGACCGGAGGGAACAATCCGAGGAAGAGTCCCCATCCCGCCATGGTCAGGGCAATTTGCTCCTTGGGAGTAAAGTTGTCGATGCCGGAAAGCTGCCAAAGACAGCCTGCGCTTCCTGCGACACCAACCAGGAGCCAGACCGGGCGTAGCCTTCGACGATGAAAAAGCGTCGTCGCCAGGGTCGAGATCGCCATCGCCAAACCGGCCGGGGCCAGGACCGCCCCGGCAACCACCCGTGGATAATCCCGTAGTTCCGTCAGATACTTGCCCATCACCCCGACAACCGCGGAGAAGTTTACCAACAGAAGCATGCGCACGCACATTGCCACCACGTACCCGCGCACGCGAGTCAGCCTGTGCAGATGCTCGTCCCTCGTGAGTCCTGAGGACACCCAGACGAACAGCACGATCGGTAGAACAGCCGAGAGCGTCGCGGTGAGGGTAAACCGGTCGGACGTCCAGCCCCCCCACCTTCGGTACCAGCCCAGGGTGAAGAGCAAGCAAGACACCCAGGCCCCTAGGATCGTCACCGCGATCCAGTCGATCGGCAGCCCAAGCGGCTGCGCCGGTCTGTCCGGACGGAAGGTTCGACGCACCAAGGCGAGTCCAAAAACCGCGATCGGCACGTTGACCCAGTAAATCCAGCGCCAGGAGAGAACATCATTGACATACGCCGTGACAAACGGAGTCAAATGCCGGGTCGCATAGGCCGCGGCCCCGTAGAAACCGACAGGCACGATCAATGCAGCGGTGAATTGACGATAAAGCGTGCTTCGAAATAAAGCAATCGTCATTCCTTTACCAATCCCCTCGACGAGCCGCGCGGCTGCCATCGTGGGGATATCTACGCTCGCCCCGCAGAGGCCATTACCCAGGGCGAAGAGCGCCAAGCCCACGGTGATCACGTTCCGGGCTCCGTACCGGGCCATCCCCCAGAGTCCGAGAAAGATCCCGTACAGAGTCGCGATGCCCCAGCTCAGATTCGTCCAGAGCATCTGGTACGAATCCCCCTCGATCCCTTTCCGAACCACGTCGCTGGTCACGTCGGTCAAGACGATCGTCTGGTACACCGTCGCGAGAACCGGAAAGGCGACGAGCGAAGTCCAAATAGGAGAGCGCGGCTCGAGAGCCGCGGGAGGGGGAGCTTGCTGGGTGGCGCCGGCGGTCATCGGGTCGTTCCGTCCTTGGAGTCGCGCGACGAGGGATCGGCATCGGGGGGAGTTAGACCCGGTGGCTGATTGTAACGGATCTCGAGATCCGCCATCCGCCGTGCGGCCGCTTCGGCCCAGGCCAGATCCCCCGGACCATGCGCGATGGAGACATGGACCGAAAGCCCAGCGCGAAGAAGAGGCCAGCGGTCGTCATGCTCGACCTCAATGCGAACGGGCACACGCTGAACGACCTTGGTGAACTCCCCAGAGACGACATTGCGCGGCAGCAGCGCAAACTGAGCTCCTGTGGACTTGTTGATCCAAACGACGCGTCCTCGGAATGGTTCGGAAAACGCATCGATATCGAGCCGAACCGTTCCTCCGGGGGCGACTCCCGGCAGGCGCGTCTCCTCGAGGTTGGCCGTCACGTAAAGCAGATCGGGATCATACAGGCTGAGCACCGCGACCCCCGCCGAGGCGAAATCTCCGAGGTGACGGAAACGCCTCACCACGACACCGGAAATTGGGGCGAGGATCTTCGTGTACTCAACATCGTGCTCCGCGGCCTCGAGCGACCGACGCGCTTCCTCCACCGCTTCTTCCTTCACCGTGACCAACAGTTCGACCACGCGAATTTGATCGTTGCCCGTCTCCGCCTGCTCGACGGTCTTGGCCGACCTCTGGACGTCGGTCCGCGCGGCCTCGAGCGAATGCCGCGCCACCACGACTTGAGTTCTCGACGAAATGGCCTTGGCCAGCTTGGCCTGAGCAAGCTCAACGCGAGCTTCGGCGGAGTCATGTGAACGGGTCGACTCCTGCTGCTCGCGAAGCGTCACGGAACCGGTCTTCTCCAAGTTGGAGAACCGTAGCTTGTCATGTCGGGCCAGCAGCAAATCGGCTTTGGCGGCCTTCACCCCGGCGCGGGCCTCGTCAATCCCTTTTTCGACGTCGTCGTCGGTGAGCATCACCGAAGACTCCGCCTTGGCTCGCCCAACCATCGCCCCTTCCAGCACACGCTTGGCGATCTCGATCTGGATCGGCACCTCGCGCCGGAGCCGCACGAGATCGGCCTTCTGTCGCTCGAGTTCGCGCTTCGCCGCCTCCATCCTCGACGCCGCCACGCGAACCTTGTCTTGATAAGGAATCGGGTCGATCTCCGCAACCACATCGCCCCGCCTTACATGATCATTCTCATCCACGAGGAACCGAACGATCCGCCCCGAGACCATGGTGGGAGCCAGGTTGACAATGTGAGCCTCGACGAAGGCGTCATCGGTGACGGAATGCCCAACCCGCTCTCTCCACCAGGCGACCATGAAAGCCACGAACAGCGCTCCCATCGCGATCATCACGATCATGCTCAGCATGCGGCGTATCGCGAGCGCGGGAGTGCGGCCACGGCCTGGAATCGACGCGGGGGCAGCCTCCGCGGGCGGCTTCAAACTCGAGGAGATCTCCTGGGTGGCTGGTGAACTCATAAATTAATGATCCCTATTTCGCTTCACAGGGAAGATTGGAATCAGGCTCGATGGCCTTGGAGCCGAATCTTCACGGTAAGGACATTGCCTTCGTGGCTTCCCCAAGGCAAGTTGAGGCATCACGAGTGGCATCAGCCACGCACCACCGGATGCGGTCCGCGTGCCGCGGGAAATTCGGAACACAGGGCCTCTCCGTCAGCGGAGAGTCACTCCAAAACCTTGTGCATCCCGATGGACCGACATCGGGGACCGTGGCCGTTTCTCACGACCACCCTCACCAGGACCGCCCCCTCTCGACGGCACAGCCCAATCAACAGCCCCTCGACCTCATCACGTCAGGCTGTCTAAGAATTGCGTCGAACATCCAAAGGTGACAATGGATCGCCTCCGTGTGATCTTACACTGTCCCCCTTGGGGAAATCCAAGAATTCCCACGGCAGAACCTTACTTCTATATCTCCATCGCAAAAAATCGGACCGATCCTTGTGATCTCACCAGCGAATTCACCGTGAACATTGCCTTATCAACGGCTTTATTCAACTGAGCGTAAAGGGCGCGCACCAAGACCTATTCATGATCGTCGAATGCCGGCGATCACGCCACCCAATGCGGGCGACACGCCAAGCATCTCCCGCGCCAAGGTCCGGCGATTGATGAAGAAGCGCTGAGTACGTAGGTTTTCGGCTCTGAAGACAAGAACGGCTCTTCGGCTATGGTGAACCCCATGAGTATCGCAAGCCGGAACGCGAGGGGAGTGGTCGCGAATTGGCCATGGCCATGGAAACCCAGTTGCCAGTCTGGCTCCTTATTAGCCACGAGGATTTTCAGCCTTGATGGTCTTCGCCAAGATCCACGTTGCTCTGAACGGTGACACCCAGCTCGCGGAGCTTCGACCGTAGCGTTTGTCTGGCAATGCCGAGTATCTCGGCCGCCTGGCTCCGATTTCCCCGCGTATGCTCAAGCACCATGGGAAGGAGAATCCGCTCGACCCATTGATGCGTTTCCTCAAGCAAGCTTTTCTTACCTGCGGCGAGATTTCGCCGGATGAACGCCTCCAGATCAGGGCCACGCAACGGCAGGCGGGCAGCCGTCCCTCCGGGATCGATCAGAGTCGGTTCTTTCACGAGTTCCGGGAGGAATTCAGGGAGCAAGTTCCTCCCTGGCATGCGAAGAAGCGTCTGCTGAAGCACATTCTGGAGCTCACGAATGTTGCCAGGCCATGAATATTCTTTCAAACGATCCATCGCTTCTGGAGAAATCTCAACCATATCGCGCCCAAATTCCTGCCCGAACCGACGCAGGTAATGGCGAACCAACACGGCGAGGTCATCCCCTCGAGCCCGGAGCGGAGGTAAGTCGATCGTGTAGACACCAATACGATGGTAGAGATCCGGCCGGAACTTCCCTTCGTTCGACCATTGCTTCAGGTCACGGTGCGTCGCGGCGATCAACCTCACATCGGTGCGAATGATCTCATCGCCGCCAACCCGGACGAACTCCTTTTCTTGCACGACGCGAAGAACCTTGGCCTGCGTCGCGAGCGGCATGTCGCCGATCTCGTCGAGGAAAAGGGTTCCCCCATTGCATTGCTCGAACTTTCCGACGCGCCGTCGGTCGGCTCCGGTGAAGGCGCCTTTCTCGTGGCCAAAGAGCTCGCTCTCCAGCAGCGTTTCCGGGATCGCCGCACAGTTTAAAGCCAGGAAACTGGAGCCTGATCTCTTACCATGCTGGTAGATGGCCCGCGCAATCAGTTCCTTCCCGGTGCCGCTCTCTCCCGAAATAAGGACAGGGAGGTCGTAAGGCACAACCCGCCCGATGACCTTGTAAACTTCTTGCATGGCGGGACAAAAGCCGATGATGGAATCTCCCGAGAGGTCTTCTTCATCCGTCTCGTCCATCAAGCGCGCCGGCACACGCATCAGCCTGGCGATGCGGTCGGCCTCGTCGACCACCTTTTCAAGCCGTTCGAGATCGAGCGGCTTGAGCAGATAATCATAGGCCCCTTGTTTCATCATCTCGATAGCATCACCAGCAGACCTCGCCACGGTGACGAAAATGATGGGGATACGGGCGTCGATCTCGCGGATCCGCCGGAAGACCTCGAATCCGGAAAGATCTGGCAGGCGAAGGTCAAGGAGAACGACGTCGGGAGGATCGCGCCGAACACATTCGATCCCGTCCCCCCCCGAGGCCGCATGCTCCACGCGGAATTCCGGAGCCGGGAAGACGTGCCGGATCTGGTCAGGTAGGATGTCGAGATCATCATCAATGAGCAGCAAATAAGGCAACGCGCGAACCCTCTCGAAAACAGCCGAACTCACCAACCCTCTGCCTCTTGAATTCTCAAGACATCCGGGGGGCCTTGTCCAGGGCTCTCGTGCGTTGATCAGGGAAGATGAGTCCATCAGGAGCAGGTCCATGTCGCAGCCCGGTGAACAACCCCGGTCACTGGTCGAGACTCAACAGCAACTTGAGTTCGTGTTGCGCATGGCCAACCTTTGCCCGGCCGCCCTCGATCTAACGACGGGAGAAATCGTGGGGCAGGATCGCTGGGACACCGTGATCGGCAACCCCGCAGGCACCACCCGCCCCAACGTTGCGGATTGGGAAGAGGGGATCCATCCCGACGATCGCCCCGCCCGCGATGCCGCACTCGCGGCTTGCCGGGAAGGTCGGTCCGCGTCATTCCGCGTTGAGTACCGGGTTCGCCGGCACGATGGAGCATGGATCTGGGTCTCCAGCCTCGGAGAAGTCGCAAGCCGAGACGCGCAAGGGAAACCGATCACCCTCTTCCTGGCGATTCAAAACATCGATGCTCGCAAGCGCACCGAGGACGCATTTCGCGAGCAAGAACAGCGCAACCGTGCGATTGATCGCTTTCTGCCAGCGATGACATTCCGCTGTCAAGAAGACGAAAACTGGACCGCTCTCTATTGCACGGAGGGGGTCCTCGCCCTGACCGGCTACACGGCCGAGGAGTTCATGTCAGGGAAGATCCATTACGCCGACTTGATGTTTCCCGACGATCGAGAGTTGACCAGCCGACGGGTACGCGTCGCGATGAGCGAGCGGCGAATTTACGAGGCCGAGCATCGCATCCGACACCGCGACGGCTCCATCCGCTGGATTTGGAACCGGATGAGCGGAGTGTTTGCGCCCGACGGCTCGTTGCGCTTCATCGAGGGAATGAACCTGGATATCACCGAGCGCAAAACCCAAGAAGAAGCGCTCCGGACCGCTACTCACGCCGCGAAGGCCGCCAACCAGGCCAAGAACGAGTTCCTCGCCAATGTCAGCCATGAAATCCGAACGCCGATGAACGCCATCCTCGGCATGGCTGAGCTCGCGCTCGAGACGCCCCTGACCGTCGACCAGCGTCGCTACCTCTCCACCCTGAAATCAGCCGCCGACTCGCTTCTCACCATCATTGAAGACCTCCTCGACGTCTCCAAGATCGAGGCAGGGAGGCTGGACCTCGTGCCGGCTCCTTTCTCGCTTCGACCGATGCTCGGCGAAACCCTGAAGACCTTGTCGGTCAGGGCGGGCCAGAAAGGGTTGGACTTGGCTTGCGACGTCTCGCCCGAGGTTCCCAATCTCCTCACGGGAGACGCCGGTCGACTCCGACAGGTGCTCATCAACCTCGTCGGCAATGCGATCAAGTTCACCGAGCAAGGAGAGATCATTGTCGAGGTCTCGACGAAAACCAAGCCGGCCGCCGCGAGAGATGATAAGTTCCTCACTCTCGTCTTCTCCATCCGAGACACAGGCATCGGTATCCCCAAAGATCAGCAAGCAAAAATCTTCGACGCCTTCGAACAGGCAGATCCATCGACAACGCGACGATACGGCGGCACAGGGCTGGGCCTGGCCATCTCCTCTCGGCTCGCCTCCCTGATGGGAGGAGCCATCCATGTTGAAAGCGAGCCAGGGCAGGGGAGTACCTTCTTCTTCTCCTGCCGGCTCGAGTCCAGCGTCGACGACGCGGAGAAAATTCCCGCGCCGCCGAAATCTCTGGCTAAACAGCCAGTTCTGGTCATCGATGACAATGTGAGCACGCTTCATATTCTTGAGCGTTGGCTGCTCAAGTGGGGCATGGAACCGACGCTTGCGAGCCACAGCGCGAATGCACTCGCAACCCTCCGGCGGGGTCCCAGGCAGGGTGAGCGCTTTGCGCTGACGATCGTCGACAATGAGATGCCAGGCACGCACACAAGAGCACTTGTTGACGAAATTGCTGAAGAGTACGAACGCCTTCATCTTCACGGACGGATCGTGCTCCTGAGTTCCGGCGAGCCTTACAATCCGGATCACATGCATCGGCTTGGCGTTGCCGCGCGCCTGCTCAAACCACTCTACGAACAAGAACTTCTGGAAGCGATTACCAAAGCCCTTGATAACCCGGAAGACTCCCCGCGCCCTCAAACGCAGAAAGCGTCTAACGGGGGACGCAGGCTTAACATATTGGTCGCCGAGGACAACGAGTTCAATCGGGAACTGCTTGCGCACCTGCTTGGACACCGCGGCCATACCACGGTCATGGCCACGAATGGGCGCGAGGCACTAGACTTGCGGGAGCGTCTCGCCGTCGATCTCATGCTGGTTGATATCCACATGCCCGAAATGGACGGCCTCGAGCTCGTCCGCCGGATCCGCAAGAACGAACCGCTCGACGACCGATCGCCCCGAACGCCCATCATTGCCCTGACCGCCTTGGCAAGACCAGGCGATAGAGACCTCTGTCTCGAAGCCGGCATGGATGATTATCTCACGAAACCGCTCAGGGCGGACGAACTGTGGGCCGCGATCGATCGCGTGATGACCAATCAACGCGATACGGCGTCGGAACCCGCCAATCTCCTGAGCCCTTCCGTCCTGATCGCGGCCTGTGGAAATGACGCCGCAATGCTCAGCAAGATGTGCCACTCCTTCGCGACCCGTGTCCCAGACTACCTCTCCGCCATCGAAACAACTCTGCGCAACCGCAATGCCTCTGCCCTGCGAGAGGCTGCTCACAAAGCACTCGGTCTCTTCTCAGCCTTCTCAACGCCCGCTGGCGAGCTGGCCGCCTCACTCGAGGATCTCGCAATCGCCTCAAGATTCCAAGAGGCAGACGTCGTTGCCCAAAACCTCGCCACCGCCGCCAACGAGCTCGTCCGTCTCACCAAGGACCTGACGCTCCAGGATCTGCATCCTCGAGGACGCTATTGCGCGAAGCAAACCCCGTAGGGGCCGGAGTGAGCGCTTGGCCTTCGATGCAACGCCAAAAACTCTCGTGCCGGACTCACGAGACTCGAAATGATGCGAGAACCAATCCCTCCTCGTCATCCTTGCGCAAAACCAATCGCGTCACGCCTGCGGAAAACGCTCCTTTGAGACTTCGCCACGAACGCCTGTTACAATCCAAGGGAACGCTTGAACCCCGGGAAATCGATGGAGCCTGTAAGAGCTTCGTACACTCAGGCACAATGATTTTCTCGGGCCGTTCTCAGAGCACAAACAAAAGGCCAGGCATACGTTCTCATGTTCTCCTGACGGGGCTGACCTGAGACTCTTTGGAGATCATGCTGGCTCCTCGACGGCCGGGACGAATCGTGAGGGATTTGCCGACAGATATCCCTCAAGACACGTTCCTCGCGGAGACGCGTTATTGGGTGGCACTGGTAGTCACACCCGTAGTAGGGATCTGGGATTACCACTCTAACCACGGTTGCCACCCAATCCGTCTCCTTGCAGTCGCTTCAACGTTCGCCTTCTGTGGCCAATCCGGAAGTCTGCGGTGGATCGGGGGTTGGTAACGCGGCCTTTTCGCGGAACGCGATTGGCACCCTCAGAAGTACCATCCCATTTTGACGCTAACAGCTTCGATCACAGCGATGCCCCCTGGAAGATTGGCCCTTGAGTGGACGGCCTGTTGCCTGTATTCATACGAGGCAACGAATCCCGGATGCAGTTTCACTCTTTCCGAAGACACGCGCATGCAAAAGGGCCGCCAGCAATCCCCCAAGGGAATTCTCGACCAGGAACGCGAAGCCGCCGCGATGATCTCTCGAGTGTCGACGGAAGTCCTCGGATCGAGGTTGCGGCGGGCCCGGACCCATCAAGGGCTCTCGGTCCGGGATGTGGCAAGTCGTGCATCGCTGAGCAAAACGTCGGTTGTCCGCCTAGAGCAGGGGCACAAGGCCCTCCCGCTCACCGTCGTCAAGGTCTGCGAAGTGCTGGGTGTGCACCTGGCCGGGATTACCGATCCCACGGCGTCGAATACCGGCGTGGCGGCCATCCATCAAAGGGAGGACGATCGCTGGTACGACATGACCGACTTTGGCGCCGGCCCCTTGGGAGGGCTGGAACGCCCTTTGACGCCTGCGGAACGGAAACGTTTCGCCAAAGGGGGCACGGCGGTGGCCCTCTTGCTGCTGAAGAGCCGGCTGGCCGCGGGCCGCATGCTGCCCGTAGTGCTTGAGCTCTACCGGACCAGCCCCACGCGCAGCCATGCGGGCGAGGAATTCGTCTATGTTCTGAGCGGCCGGGCAAAGCTCCACATCGGAGGAACAGATCATACGCTCTCGGAAGGAGAAGCCATTACCTTCTGGAGCGGTGAAGAACACAGCTACGCCCCCGCGCCTGATTCCCCCACCATGCCTGTCCGTCTCTTATCCCTCCGTATCGACGAGAAGAAGCCCCAGACATAACAGCTTCCTCTTCCTCGTTATTGCGCCCCCCAGACTTCGTGCCGTAACTTCAGGACCGAGGGCTCGACACGGGCTTTGCGCACCGACATAATGGTACTGTACCATTCTTGGTACAGGGCGCTTCCGCGAACGAGAGGAACGTATCCATGTGTGACTCCGGTTCGTTGCGGTTTGCAAAAGTGGCGATGCTTGCAACTTGCGTGGGAGGGCTGCTTCTGGCCACACCGGCAGCGGCGCAAACGCGAGAAAGGCTCACGGGGCAAGCCGAGCAGGCGTACACAACCAAGAAATATGCCGAGAGCAGCGATTTCTATGTTCGGCTAATAGGCATGGGCGTGCATGACGCCAACACCTACTACAACGCCGCGTGTAGCTCGGCTCTTGCCAATCGGACTGAAAAGGCATTCCGGCTGCTCGAGCAGGCGGTCGAGGCCGGCTGGAAGGACGCGGATCACCTCGCCTCCGACGCCGACTTGAAGCTCCTGCACGACGATCCCCGCTGGGCGGGCATTCGCGACAGACTGACCGCGAAGCTGGCCCAGGCCAAGCTACGACGCCCGTTCAAGACCGCTCTCGCTATCGATCTGCCAGTGGAAAAATCGAGATACTTCCCGTTCTCGGAGTACGGTCGCCTCTTGATGGAAGGGAAGGTCAGCCCCGGGGTGGAAGGAATAGCGCTCGGCTCCGGGAAGTGGTACGAACTCAAGGCGAAGCCTGACGGCACCCTTTGGAACCACCGCACCACCACGATGCAGATCGACTGGGAAGAACCTCGCGAACGCACGATTTTCCTTCGAGGCCACCTCTGGGATCTCGTCAGGATCAACGGCGAAGAACACTACGGTGGTGAAGCGATGAGGAACATCCTTCCCGTCAAGCTGCGGCAAGGTAAGAACACGATTGTTTGCGACCGCCAATTCCTCGCCGATATCGATCCGGTGGAGTTCCCGTTCTCCTTTGACAAGGAGAGCCTAATCGCGCCGGATATTCGCCAAAATGAAAGCGGAGGCTTTGATGCGTCGATCATCGTGATCAACGCTACGTCTCAAACCAAGAGCGTCACCCTCTCGGCTAGGTTCGGTAGCTCTTCTCCGGTGCAGACGGCCAGCCGCGTGATCCCCGCCATGAATTCACGGATCATCGGCTTTCGATTTCACGTCGCGCCAGGATTACAACCCGGCGAGCAGCCTTTGCGGCTCTCACTCTCCGATGGTGGCGAAGACCTCACGGTTCCCCTGCAAGTCGTTGGCCGCAACGCGGTCTGTCAGCGCACGTTCATAAGCCGGTTCGACGGAATGGTGCGCCCCTACGCGATCAATCCGTCATCCTCTGAAGCGCCTGGTCAACCCATCATGTTGTCTCTCCCTGGCGGAGGGTGGGACGCCAAGCGGATGGCACATAGTTATGAACAAAGGTCGTGGTGCCATTTCGTCAGCCCGCAGTTCTATGGCGCGAACGGCGAAGGAGTTTCGCGTCGGGCCTCGCTGGAGACCCTGGAGCGAGCTCTTGAGGAACTCCACGCCGATCCCACACAGATCTTCCTGGTCGGCTACTCTGCCGGCGGCCACGGCGTGTGGCAAATCGCCTCGCTGAACCCTGGACTTTTCTCGGGCGTGGGAGCCAGCGCTGGGTGGATCAGCTATTTCACGTATCTCCCCGACTATCGCCCCCGACTCAACTCGAGCGATCCGATCGTCAAGATCTTCGAACGTGCCCTGAGCGAGATCGACGTCGAAGCGCGGTTTGACGCCCTCGCCAAGATCCCGAACGTCGCCCTCGTCCACGGCGATAAAGATCAATCTGTGGACATTGCCGAGTCACGACGTGTCAAGCAAGAGCTAGAGAAGCGCGGGGTGACGCCATTCTTCGTTGAGCAGCCCGGCGCAGATCACGGTTGGGTCACGTCAAACGCCGACCAGGTGGACTTTCCACCTCTTCTCGACTACCTCAAGAAGCATGCCCGCCCAGGCTCGGGAGACCTCTGGAGCGGAGAAGAGTTACCTCGAACATGGCATGATCTGTTGAAGCAACCCCTCGTTGCGGTCTACGGTACCCGCGGTACGGCCGAAGAAACCGAAGCCGCCCGGACTCGCGCTTTCAAGGAGGCCGACCGCTGCCGGATCCAATTCTCCACCGACTGCGAAGTGGTGCCGGATACCGTCCCCCTGGCCGAGCTCCACGGCAAGAGCGTCCTCCTCTACGGGTCCCCCTCTTCGAACGGCCTCTGGTCCGAGCATCCGACGGCCAAGTCGTTGCTTGAGTCACCCGCCGCCCAAAAGGCCACGAGCTACCTGATTCTTGGAGAGCGGGAGGGGAGCCTTTGGGGCGCCGTCGGTGGCAAAACGGCGTTCGATAGCCTCATCGCCTACGCGATCGATCCAACAACCCAGGTCTACGCGTTTCCCGATTGGGTTCTGCTTAACCGCAATGTTCTCACCGACGACTTCAAGGGAGTCCTCGGCGCTGGCTGGTTCGATCGCGAGGGAAAGGTCGACAGCGCCCATTCGGCCTGGAGATAACACGGCAACGGCCGAGCGCGAATCACGGTACAGGCGTGCTCTCGATCATCCCACGGATGGCGTCGCGCGCCTGGATCGCGATACCTTGATCCCCCGACGACGCCGAGACCACCATCCATGTGCCGTTGGGCTGTGGGACGGCGACGATGGTTACCGTCACCACATCATTGCCGCCAATCACCAGAAAGTCGGCGCCGTCCGCTCCCTTGACCATAATCATATTCTGAGAACGCAAAACCTGATCCGCGAGAGCCAAGCACCCGCCGGGCGACGAGGGCTTAACGAACGTCCCATAGAGCACGTACATCGAGGATCTCCTCGCGGGGACACCCCGCGCTGTGACGTCGAAGGCTGCGTGAGAAGAATCATTCTAAGGCGTCGCAAGGCCACGGGTCAGATGAACGGCCGTCTAGAGCCGTTAATGCTCGCCTAGCGTACACCGCGGCGCGGTGGGTAGTTTGGTTTCTTCAATGGCACCCTCGCATTCCCAGGCTTTTCGCAATCCTCCACAGGCAATACGCTCGAAAAACAGGCCCATGGGTAGCCGGGACAACTCGTTTGTCCAGGGCGCCAAGCGACAAGAGGAGCATCGCTGGCCAAGGCTTTTCCTTGACTCTCGGCACCTCCATTTCCTCTTGTGGCTCCGCCACCCAGACAAGCAAGTTGTCTGGGTTACCCCTGGGGGTTAGTCGCATCACTTACGACTTAAGATGCCACGGGCACCACAGCACCAAGGCCGCGGCAACCAACCTCTTGGGTAGCCGGGACAACTCGTTTGTCCAGGGCGCGAAGCGACAAGAGGAGCATCACAGGCCAAGGTCTCTGCTTATCTCTCGGCAGCGACATTTCCTCTTGTGGCTTCGCCACTCAGACAACACGTTGTCTGAGATACCCTTGGGGGTTGGCTACGTGCCTTTCCGGTGAGAGAGGCTAACCATTGATTGGCCTACGACTTGTATGGAGATCTCTGGAAACGAGGTGCTCCCAGCGTGATCTGGCATAACCTCAAGCGGCATCAAGCGAAGGCGGCCAGTGATGCCGTCTAGAATGCGGGGCGTGTCTAATCCCTCGCCCCCCGTGGAGTCCGGACTTGACGCCGATCGAGGAGAGCCTTTCAAAGATCAAAGAGTCCTTGCATGCGACGGCGGCACGAATGACCGAGACGGTTACGATCGAGTAACCGTGTCGTCGTAAAAAGAAGAGGCCCGTCAGCCCCCACCGCCTGGGCCACCCAAGACGGCTTCGCAAGCAGAACACAGTCTTCCTCACTCTCACCATCTGGCGCGAGTTGGCCGAGCGTTACCGACTCTCGACCTGCCTTGCTGAAATGGCTACGGAAAATCCACAACGGCCGTGTCTACGTGTACAGGCCAAGCGAAAGCTTCTCTCATCGGCTCGCCTTGTAAGCACTTGCCCTCTCAAATCGTACCGGCAAATCGTCTCCGCCGCTCGCAGTAAACTCTCCGACCATCATTCAAGGATCATTTCACTTTTCACGTTTACGTGATGTCGCGTTTTGTTTGCGATTGCGGTCGAGCCTTTCTCCCCATGCATGCATCGCGGAGAGCACAGGTTCGAGTTCTCGACCGAGCGGTGTGAGCGAATATTCCACTTTGGGCGGAATCTGTGAATAGACATGCCGGGCGATGACGCCGCAGTCTTCCAACTCACGAAGCTGCCGGGTCAGTGTCCTGGCTGAAATCCCTCCCAGTAGCCGGGCGAGTTCGCCAAATCGCTGGGTTCCTTCCAGCAGATGATGAACGACCAGCACCTTCCACCGCCCGCCGATCGCGGCGATGGTGGTTTCCACCGGGCACCCGACTGTTTTCTTGTCATTTCGCCGCGAAGCTGACAGGCTCATGAAGGCACTATCTCGAAGGATACTGGGTTACAATAAAGCCCATACTTGCTTTATCGCCTCATCAGGGCTTTAATTCAAGTGAGGCCGACGAAAAGACCTCCGGCGCGGCGGCCGGCCGATTGATCTCGCCGGTTCGGCGTGAATGCCCCCCAAGAAAGCCAGAGGAAAGCATCTGATGGACAGCTTCAAATACCATCGCCTCGACAAGAATGATGCCGCGGTTCTGCTGGTTGACCATCAGTCCGGCCTGTGCAATATCGTCGGCGACTTTTCGCCTGACGATTTCAAGAACAACGTGCTCGCGCTGGCCGATGCCGCAAAGTATTTCAAGCTGCCAACGATCCTTACCACGAGCTTCGAGAAGGGCCCCAATGGTCCGCTCGTGCCAGAGCTCAAGGAACTCTTTCCCGATGCTCCCTACATCGCTCGTCCCGGAAACATCAACGCTTGGGACAACGGGGATTTCGTGAAGGCGGTCAAGGCGACCGGCAGGAAGCAGTTGATCATCGCTGGGGTCGTGACTGAAGTTTGCGTCGCGTTCCCCGCGCTGTCAGCCCGAGAAGAAGGCTATGAGGTCTTCGTGGTCACCGACGCTTCGGGAACCTTTAACAAGACAACCCGCGACGCGGCCTGGGCACGTATGCAGGCGGCCGGAGTGCAGTTGCTGACCTGGTTCGGAATGGCCTGCGAACTTCATCGCGACTGGCGCAACGATATTGAGGGATTGGGCACACTCTTCTCCAATCACCTGCCGGCCTACCGCAATCTGATCACCAGCTACCATGCTCCTCGAGGATGAGCAAACCATTGGCGACACGTTCAGAGACGATCTTGCCAAGGCATCATGCGCTCACCCTTTGACCGCCCCAGGAGTAACATTTGTGCTAAAGTCCGTGCGACGCATGGTTCGAGACATTCCCCAACATTGGGTCGGGGACGGGTTCCCTGTACGCAGTCTCTTCTCTTATCAACACGGTAACGAATTCGACCCGTTTCTGTTGCTGGACTACGCAGGTCCTTACACATTCGGCCCCGCGGAAGCACCCCGCGGTGTGGGAGAACACCCGCATCGCGGCTTCGAGACGGTGACGATTGTCTATCAGGGGGAGCTCGAGCACCGCGACTCTAGTGGTAGCCATGGGACGATTGGCCCAGGGGACGTGCAGTGGATGACCGCAGCCTCCGGCGTCGTTCATGAAGAATTCCATAGCGAGCGATTCACTCGCGAGGGGGGCACTCTGGAAATGGTGCAACTCTGGGTGAATCTTCCCGCCGAGGAAAAGATGTCCTCTCCCAAATACCAGGAGATTCTTGATTCACAGATTCCTAAATTTCCACTTCCTGACAATGCCGGACTCGTGCGGGTCATTGCGGGAACGTTCTTGGAAACCCCCGGGCCAGCAAAGACGTCCACCGCGATGAATGTCTGGGATTGCCAGCTAAACACAGGTGCGCGTGTTCTGCTCGACATTCCTCCCGACCACACGTCTCTGCTCGTCGTTCAACGCGGAGCGGTCTACGTGGGCGGGGCATTGGCGAGAGCGGTCGAGCTTGTAGCCCTGGACGAGGCAGGTGACCAGATTCGACTCGAGGCGGATGCCGACGCTCGCATCCTCATTCTAACAGGCCAGCCCCTGAAAGAACCGGTCGTCGGCCAAGGGCCCTTCGTGATGAACACACGAGAAGAGATTCATCAAGCGATTCGAGACTATCAATCAGGCCGCATGGGCCAACTTTCTGATTAAACTTCACGTGCGCGTCCCAACTGACGCTGGTAGGTGGAAAGACGCGCCTTCCGTAGAGAGCCGTGACGCTTCGAGCGCATTGCGCGGCCGGTAAAGACCCTTGAGAGCAATGCCCAAAGAGAGGTCCGTTTCCACCGCGAAGCGTCTCCTCTCTCTCCCACACCTATCGACGGCTTCGGGACGTGTCCGACGAAAACGCGGTCACCGCAGCACTCTTCACTCGCTTGGCCGCTTTTGGCATGCTCGAGCAGCAGGTCAACGCGGCCATGGTCAGGCGCCTTCACAACGGCCTGATGCGACGTCCCTGGATCATCGTTCTCGAGAGAGATGTTACCTCTCCATCCCATGGTGCCGACGCGTGAATCAATTCCTATGCTTGTCGCAGCAAGCCCACATCTTTGCCCCGGCCTCGAGTTCGCAAAGCACAACCCCACACGGTGGCACTGACTTGCGTATCCTCAAGCCTAGCCCTCTTGGAAGGCGCCCGCTAACCCCGCGCCCAAGTCCGAAACGTGCGCGGGCCAGGTCCGTTTGCTCATCGTCGACCGCGAGGTCTACGGCACGGAGACCATCCGCCATTCCAAACCGTCGGTTGTCCCTTCCCACGTTCCTGGTTGCCTGCAGCCGCTCCATGAACCATCTTTTGGGTGCTCGTGACTCGCCGGCTTTTAATCAATGGCCGCAAAAGAGAGGGACCCGATAAACTTCGAGCAATGCTCAGAAGCGCAAATTAATCGTAATGATCTGCGTCAAATGCCGCAGTCATCGGGGCCCGTGGACCACGAAAGGCGGCGAAATGGTCCCCTATACTTGCTGCGAATACGCCGCAAGAGCTACGATCGCGTCCGGGCGACCTATCGCAAACAGTTCGGGATCGACACTCATTATCGCCGGTTGAACCCATGTAGCACCCAAACGGCAATGCCACAATGTGAGATCCGCTTCCCATACGGAGCGATCGGATTTTTGTTGCGAAATCTTCGGGGCCCTGTTGCATCATAGTATGTCATCGACACTTCGTCGCGATAGCCGGCAACGCCAATCGGCTCGGCTCCCGTTGGCAACAATGCTGTTGTGATTTCGGGAAAAGCCGGCTCGCCAGGTGAGCTTGGCGAAGCTGGCGCGGTTACAATTACTTGTATATAATCCTATTTTCTCTCAGAAAATTTTTCCCTTTTTCTTTCTTTGTTTGTATCTCAAATCAATCTGCTCGTCCTATCTTCCCCATCCTTGACAACCCTTCCTACTCCAGGGTCTTCTCATTCTGCTTTTAGGCTATGCCACAAATTACCCCTTCGCCGATTGATTCTCGCTTAGGCACCTGATATCTTGCGATCTTAATGAGGCAGACCGCCATCCAAAATAGAACAGGACACCGGCATGAAAACGATCTCTGAGCGCAAGTTCGGCATCGTCGATGGCCTGCTCATCGTTGCGGCGTCGGCCACGGGTTTCGCCGCCACGCATACCATGACGCCCAACATAAATATCTACACAATTTGGAATGCCTATCTCAATTCTTCCAAGGGTGGCATGTCATTTCGTCTCGTCGCTGCAACATTTGCCGAATTTGGCACCTTCCTGATCATGCCAACTTTAATGGCTTGGACGACCGCCTGTCTCCTTTTGCGACTGCGCTTTCCTCGTCCTTCTGGACGCAAGATTGTCAGACAGCCAGGAGCGATGGCATCCTTGGTGACCACAACAGCTATCGTGTGTTCCCTCGGCGTCACCGTAGTGGCCTTCACAATCGCCCGCCCCGACCGATCCCATCGCATACAAAATCTCTATAACGCAATTTCCTTTGCTTCACTCCAGACCGGCGCCGCCGTCCTTTGGTGCTGGGCAACTATGTTAATCTCGGGCCAATGGCGCCCCGAGCCCACGTGGATAGATCGACTGGGCCGCTGCGCAGGATTTACGTGGATCGCTATGGCGGCAATGTATGCGTACGTCCAACTGAAGCTGTTGGCGAATTGAGACGACACCCAAGAAACCTGGTTGTCCTCGCGCACTTATTGCGCATGCGGAACTTTACTTCTATCTTATCGCGAGTGCAATTGCTACGCCACTCATCAAGTCATTACCAAACGCGAGTCCCGGCTCAAAAAAAGTGATAACAACTTCGAAAGTCAAATACGCTCATGAGCCAACGCATCGCCGAACTTGACGGATTACGTGCCATAGGCGCCATATCGATCCTCTGCTACCATTTATGGCCAACAACCCTCTTCATCGGCTGGACACGCGTCGATTTCTTTTTTATTTTGTCGGGCTATTTCATTACATTAAATTTAATCCGCCACGAACTTTCCTACTCATTTCTTTTTCATTTTTGGATGAGAAGAATTTTCAGGACATGGCCTCCTTATTATTTACTTCTTTTCCTTATTTTTGCGTTTCCTATCTCTAGTGACTATTTCTCCAACGACAACCCTCTCAACTTGCGTAGTTTTGTCGTCTTGTGCACATTCACTCAAGACCTTACTTTTTGCTGGCCGGAAAGCACCTTCACATTTCCAAGTGGAGCGGTGCAAACATGGAGTTTGGCCATCGAGCAGCAATTCTATCTCTTCTGGCCTGTACTTATCGTCTTAGTCAGACGCCCCCGCGTGATCCCACTGGCCGTTTGTCTCATCATCACCTCAATTATCGCAAGGAAGCTTGGAGTGCATGCGGGCGTCATCTTTGCACGGTTCGATGGTCTCGCGTTAGGCGCGTTACTAGCCTCCATCACAAACACCTCAAGTGGCTCGAACAACCCCGAGTCATGGCTACGGCCGGCACTTATAGTCTTTGGGCTTCTCTCTTTCACTTTTTTTGTCAGTCCTTGGGCCTACATGGAATCCCCAATCGCCGAGATCTCCGGCTGTGGGGCAGTCTCTCTCTTCGCTGTGAATGGCGTGTTTTTGAGCATTGTCGGGCTTATAATCTCTTATGCTGGACACCCTCTCCTCAGTTTTCTTAGAAACCGCATTCTTTGCTATCTAGGAGAAATCAGTTATGGTATTTATATTTACCATTTGGTTGTTTTTGATTTCATTACAAAACATTTCGGCCAACGGACCATCTTGACTGACTCAGCGAAGATCCTTTTTGCATTAATTGCCGCCGCTATTTCTTGGGAATGTTTTGAGCGACCGATTGGAACTCTGACAAGTCGTATTTCGGCAACCTCCGCCGGCGCTAACCAGGAAACAAGGTCGCCAACATAGGAGTCCGCGCCACTCTTAGACGTTTCAATGCGGCAAAAGGTCCTTCTTCCAATTTTCGCGGCAGGCCGCCGTCACACCAGCGGTCCCTCGCACAGACGACGCACCTCTTCCGCGGTGAACCAGACCCAAGCCTCAGCGTACTCGCAGACCACGGGGCTTTGGCTTCATCCGGCCACCGTCGGCCGAGGCTTGTCGCGGCCGGAAAGGCGATAGCCACCTCGTCCACGCATTTCGTTTCACGGAAGATAAGGAGTTCGGTGCAAGGAGTCCTCACTTCGGCTTGTGTCGGCCCTCCGCTACGATCACCTGGCATTCTGTCGTCACGCTGGGCGAAGCCACCCTTGAGCTAAGCGGCATGCGTAAGCCTGATTCTGTTCGCGTCCAAACAGAGGAACGAGCCACTCGAGAATGTGGCCGAGCTCAGCTTTCGATCTTCGTAGCCGTTGTTCGTCCATGAGCGATCACGAATGACAGGCAATGAAGATCACGAATAATTGCTCTTATGTTCGAATTCATCCCGACGTGGTGAGATTAATCAGGCCTGCTCTATGGCGCTGGCGTCATCCGCAAACTTGGGGAATTCACACGGCACATTTTGACTCTTCCGCCTTCATCGATACTAGACACCCAACGGCAGACCCCATTTGAGTGAACAACTTCTGAAATACGAAGGCAGCCGACCAGAGCCGTCTTCTCCGGTCCGAACCATCGCATACAGCCGAACAGAAGCGATCGCCTTTTCATTTGCGATATCCCGCTCCCCAAGTATCTCACGGACTAAACCTGTGATTGCCGCGGCCCGCTCTCTGTAAATAGCCTCCGCAATAGTTAATGCGCCGCGTATTCTCAATCTTCTCCTTTCGCGATGAGAATCGCTTCCAGAGGAAGTGACAGGCGTAGGCCCGACGAGGTTTGCGTGCAGATAACGTTAATCTGCTCGGCAATCAAACGCTGAGGAGGTTTTCTCGAGATCGTAATCGAAAAATTTTTCTCGTCGATAATTTGACCTGAAAATACACTGCCTTCTTTCAATTCAATTCGCTCGACTTTTAGATCATCGCCGGACTGTTTTAACTGAAAGTTCTGTGATGCCAACACTTTTAGGTTCTCTGTATTATCTTTTCTATCGATAATCTGATGATAAGACACCGGATTGAGCGCAATGCCAAATTCGACTCGCCGCTGCAGAGGAACGGTAACTAGTTCCTCCAAGCCGGCACTTTTATAAAACAGCCGCTGGGACTCTAAATTAGCGGGCGCCTTCTCCACATCTAGTGTGAAAAAGTAGACAGAATTATTATCAGTTTCTTGGATTTTTTTTACTGACAAATACGGGGGCAAATTATGGATGTTTCCTGCCTTGAAGATTCCAATATCGAGCATCTCTCGGCGAACGGTTAGAGTTGCCGTGGAAGTGCGTGCTCCTGGCGCAATGCTGAACGCTAGCACTCCTGGATCTAGCGACACACTGGGTTTAAGGTTTACTTCGATATGCAGAGCATAGGCCTTCGTCTTATTATCGTCGAAATAGACCAAAACCTCTTTAGTGACATGTTGTGGAGGAACCAGGTCATCTGTTCTCAGCGAAATCCGGATCTCCTCATCGGCACCTGGGGCCACTTCGGATCGTTTCGACCGCTCAGCAATGCACCCGCACGTAGTTGAGACTCGCAGTATTTTTATACGATGTTGCGATATGTTCCGAAACTTGAAACTATGCTCGAGCTTCGCTCCTGGGCGCGCATCGCCAAAATTATGATGCGCCGCATCGAATACGATTGACGACGTTACATAAGCTGCCTTGTCATGCTGAAATGATAGCCCACCTCCCCAGTAAAATCCTGCTAAGACGGCAACGATCAGTGAAGTGCCTCTTATCAAGAAACGGACCTGTCGCTTCGTCATTGCATTTGTCTCCGCAAGTGCACCCGGAATCCCAACGGTCTTATACGTAATGTCCAGTAAATCTCACCTGCCTGGTTCGATCAGACCAATCGCTTCTCGAACTGTTTGATGTTCGCTCCGATCCATTCCGCCCAGACAAGTTGTTTCACATAGAGGCCAGCCTGAGGAAGGAGGTCAAGCAAAAGGTTTTAAAAGTGCCGGATCTATGCGAAATCACGATCGGCCGCACGCTTGCTCAAACGGCCTTGGATATCTCCCATAACAACCCTTCTCAGGATGCGGCTCTGAGGAACACCTCAGCCGCCGCTCAATGTCGCGCTTAAGATGCACAACCAAGACCTCGTTGATCACCGCCGGCCAACGCCCATGCAAGCCGATCCCAAATCGGGGTCGCCAGCCTCAGCCTACCGGCACGGCACCAGAGGTAGTACGGGAATACCACCATGGCTTTCCCGCAGACCGGATAGACAAGGGGTTTCCTAGAGACCCGTTTCGATGAAGTCAACCTAATCGCCGTGTGGAATCGCCGCTGTCCGTTCACGGTCCGTAGCGTGAGGTACCTGTCTCCTCCGCGCCCGAGTCATGCGGACCTCAACCAGATCGAAGAACCCCGTCTCTTCGATGGAGACGATCATCGTACGGCAACGCCGAGCTCTTTCTCGATGCTTGCCCACGTGCGCACGATCCAGTCTCGAATCAATTTTTCGTTACCTTCGCTGCCTTGGATTGCAGGAACCAACAGCGACCAACCCCATCCCGAATTTTGGTCGGAGCGGAGGCCGTAGGATCGCGCATCGCAAAACGGCGCCCAATGAAGTTGCGGATTCTGACCAGGGACCAGTGTTCCTTCTGCAAGCTCGCGTGGACCGTTATTTCTCCAAAATCCAGAGCCGTACGCGCTACTGTCGGTGTCACCCGCGGCCAGCCTCTCGACTTCAGGCGGCCATTTTTGCCCGCCAGTCCCCGCCGCCCGTTCTCGAATTCCTGCCCCTGCCGGCTGATGCCCTCTTGCCTCGCAATCTCCACCTGCAATAGCCGACCGTTGCGGAATACGAGGCCCGCTTCCAGCCGACGCTCTTCGGCTTGCCCGGCGGCCAATCTTCGTAACTGCTCATGCATCCAAATCTCACCTCAGCGCAACGGCTCATAATCTAACTCTCATCAGGCTCAATCATCTCATCCTTTCTAGGGACTCTTTTCCGTAGCTTCCTAAAGAAACCGAACACGGTCTTTTCCCATTCGGTACATCTTCAATTTTCCTTATCCTAGGCTAGGATAAACTCCATATCTCCATTGTATTCGACGTTTTATATTCAATCAAAATACAAACACCTAAAACAAACAAATAAAACTTCTTCATAATCACTACGCATAGACTCTTAGCAGTTCATCAATATAAGCCTTTCCATTAGTTCTCTTGTTTTCAAACTCATGATAATTTCTTTTCTGGCATCACGAAAGACTGAGGCTGCTTGAGAGGAGCGATATCAGCAGGTCGTGCGCACAAGCGATGAAGCCCGCAGTCGCGCAATCTCGACCATGATCGCTGGGCTGGCCTGATTGTGTGAAATCCTACACGCGACAAAGAGTCAAAATCAACAGGTCGAATTTCTAAGCGTATTCTGCATTTCATGAGCAACAATGCGTTATCATTCGAAATATACCTTTGCCAAAGAACTACGACGCGAATTCAGTAGTATGGGGTTGCTCTTGAAAAGCACGATTGTTAAGCTCATTCGGTCTCCACCCTGATACGTCCCGAGTATTTGAATCTCTGCGACTTCGCTCCTCGAGATTATGCGAGCGAATTTGCCCAGGGTGGGGTCCGTATTGACCAAAACTCACCGCCAGGTTCCGACGGCGGACCTCTCCTCGTGCATGAAAGCGGCCGTCTACTTTTTCATCGACAGAGCCCTTTCTCTGAGGCGAGCGAGTGAACGAAGGCTCAACAGATTTATCTCATCCAAATCAGCCGAAATCGCAGTCGATTCATGCGCCGTACTTAGGCGCACCTCGCCTCTCCCAATACGGAGTCCCGAATCGGACGTGAAGGTGCCCGAGAATCTATCATCGCCTGTGTGCGGACGAAACTAAGGCGTGTTACGACTCTTCCTAGACAAGGAAGATTGTCTTTGGGGATATGACGAGGCCGAAGGCAACGATGTGCATTTCTCCGAGCATCTTGGATAGGCGTTCATCATCGTGCGGCAAATAACGAAACGCGATTCTCTGGGAAATGAATCCTCCATCGCCTTAGGAAGCAGCGTAAAGCCACGCTTCGCTTCAGAAGGCTTCCCGAGCTTTAGACGAACTCCGTGATTGGCAAAAGCGATCTCGCCTTAGCATATAACATAATCCCGATCTACAAACATTGGTTTTATTATCTCGCGAACCACTTGCACAGCCAAGGCCAATACCGCAACCTGGGCTCGATCCTGTTCATCGATGGGACTGACATACAACGCGGAGAGACATCCCAACGCGTCAACTGCCACATGAAGCTTGGAGTTTTGCACGTTTATGCGCAACATCGCTCGCTCGTACATCCTTTTCAATCGTGGATTGGAGTTGCGGCGGTCCTGGACCATAAGAATGGATGGCGGTTTGCTACCCTCGGCGATGCGAAGGGCCGGTCGAAGATCGTAGACCATAACGTTAGAGCATCCTGCAAAGCACCGACGCCAGGACTGATGATAGACCATTTTGAAGGCGGAAAGTCTTTGTGAAGGAGTCACCACGAGGAGCCACGGCTAGCGATCCAGCAGAGGACGCCATCAGCCTCGTGGAGGCTTTTGGACACGCTGTTCACTGTCTTTGGATAAAGACATAGATAATAAAAGACAAACTGCCATTCCGTGTCGGAGACGTCGCGGATGTGAGGCTTGTGCGCGATCACGCCTCAAGTTACGCCTGGATCCGGAGCAAAACTTACAATATGATCTGATTCATGTTTGTTACCGAGATTTCGGCATATAGAAGTCCTATCCTTTTTTCCTCGCCCTCCTTGAGACCGAAATTGCTATCAAGGTCTGTGGCAAACAATACTCTTTGGGAGTCTGCAATGTCGTTTTTGGCACGACCCTTTTATCTCGGTATTTGCCTGTTCTTTAATCTGACCTGCTTGGCTCAGGCGGAAGGGAATCAATCGAACGTGATTCTCAAAGCAGCGATTTCTGCAATCCGGAGCAACTATGAAAAAATAAACGACGGCAACGTAGTCATTGAAACTGTCAACCTTGACAAAACCATCACTGCTTCGCGTAAGACCAAGTCCCGCCTTGCGGGGAAACCAGGAACCGTTGTTGAATTGAGCTTTGAACCCGAAGTGCACGCAATCGAGAAGATCATATTCGATCACGACAAAGTATTATATAAAAGAGAGGACAAAACACTGAATATTAACGAATCATTAATGAAGTCTAATAATGAATGGCATAGCTACATACAAGGTTCAAGCCTCATGGAAATTGTTGCAGACGAACAGCTACCCAGAAAATTGCCAGTCGACCCTCGTGAGATTGGTTCACAAACCATTGGTCGAAATCTGGCGGACCTACTTCTTTCGCTAAAGCTCGATGATGCAGTTCTTCTCGAAGACGGGAATAATCCCGTTGGAAAGATAACTTTTCGACAGGGTTCGGACGCTACCGGTTATTTAACTGTAACTTATTATTTTGATACGAAGAACAACTTTCTCCCTTCCAAGCGAATTGAGTCCTTCAATGACGATCTCGTGAACGTCCTAGACATTGAATATCAAGACGTGCTTAGTGGTACAGCCAAGTTCCTGAAGACTGCCTCCTACAAGTTTTACCCGAAGAAGACTCGAATCTCACCGGACAATGAGAGCCAGTGGCAACAACAGATTAAATATGAAGTCAAGGAATTGTCGCTAAATGCGGGAGTGGCCGCGGCCACGTTTAGAGAGCTCGATATCCCTGACGGGACACGCGTAGTCAACATGATCAAGGATACCTCTTACGTGAAAGGGAAACCCACCGAGAAAAAGAGTTGGGGTTGGCGGTCATTGTTATTGGTAAATGTTGGTATTTTAGCCGTTTTAGCAACGGTCCTTCTCCGACGTCGAACCATGGCCAAGGGAGGAATGAGCTCCGGATTGGGTCCGGACTCTCTGCCTCTCTCAAATTCCTGAGGGTAATCGATGAATCACCTAGGACTTAGCGGCCGAATAGTGGCTCCGCGCATACCGTTATTCGTTCTTCTTCTGGCCGCCTTCTTCGGTGCCACGCTCGCATCCAAGATTGTAATGGCAGCCAATATGAAGTGCTGCAAGCAGCAGAATAACGTCGCTGCCTGCAGTGGTTGTCTGGGCGTGGACAATAGTGTTCCGCCTGACGGCACCCCGGATGACTGCGTGAACATTGGCAATCACGGCGCGATGAAATGCCAGAGCGGCGGGTCCAATGACAATTGCACGGAAGCCAGCCTGCAATGTGCAAGCGGCACGAATTTGACGAGATACAATGTAGGCATCGGCTGCAACTGCTTGATTGCTAATGGCATTCAAGCGAGCGCAACTTTCTTTACCGATCAGTGCGACAGTGCTGATTCGCAGTGTCCCTGAGACTTTGAACCCGATGTAATTCGTGCCGCGCGGTTGCGATCGTCCTCCGATTTCCTTGTACTTCGGAGCGTCCGATCGCGACCGACTTTAGCCTGGAACCCAAAAAACTACTCACTCCTCCTACCTTGAACCGGCGAGTTACTTTTCTCGCGGTGCGACGCGCGAGACGGGCGGGATCGAAGGGGCGCGGTACGGTCGCTCACGCAGCTCGTTGGCAACGGCGCTGGCGAAAATAGCATTCCAATTCAGGCCAAGACGTGAGGCAGCGGTCAGTTGCGACCGCACTTCTTCATGGTCGATAGGTGAGCGTGCCATGGCCTCGGCGAGACCGGAGCGAACTTGCTCCTCGCTGATACCGAGGCCGTCGTCGTCTTCCTCTTCCTTCTGCTCGACATTTTGGGCTTGGAAGATATATTCAACCGATGGCTCAATGAATTCCTGAAAGCCGAGCATGACATGGCCCGCTCCACGTCGCAAGCGTTCTTTGCCCCGAATGTTCTTCCGTTCCATCCACGCAAGAAGCACCACGGCGACGACCACACCCACGGCGACAATCCCAGCGAGATTCAGGAATCCTCCTCCCATGAGCCACCTCCCGCGCTATAATGGACATCCCTCACGCGTGATCTCGCTCTGAACGCCGCCGAATCCGGTGCCGAAAGAGCAGGAGTGTCAAGATCGCACTAGGCAAGCCAAATATGGGCCGTCGGCGGACGGCAAACCAACGATTAAGCTTTGGGGGACCGTCTTCATGAAACCGATCTCCTTCCGAATCAGGTTGTCGAGCACGACAATAGCCATTCTTGGCTTGGCCTTATTCCTGGCTCAATTTGCCGCGCTCCGTTCCTACCTCAGCCGCTGGGAAGCTTCGCGCGCGGAAATGGACCGGCAAAGAATCGTGACGCAGTCGCTGATCCACGAGGTGATTACGGAACGCGCGGCGCTCACCCCTTCTGGACCGGACTCACACTCGGTAACGCGCAGTTTCCCCGGCACACGTGAATGGTCGGAAACAATTTCACTTCTCGAAGAGAAAAATACATTAGGCCCTCCTCGAGCGAAGATCTCCGGTGGCAATGGCACATTCGGTCTCAGGCCAATTACCATTGAGATTTTTGACCCTGCGCTACAGACGGCTCTCTCGCCACGTCTCTTGAGCGCCTATTAAGAAAAGAACTGGAAATACCAGGTGATCCCTCATCCTGGTGCTGGTAGTCCTTCCCATTCCTCTCCCTGAGATTTTTCCTCGGGGTCTAACTTGCCGTGATCTCGGTTCGAGCTCTTCGCGTTGAGCGCCGCAGACTCTCGCCAGGTCCCTTCTCAATGAATCGCTCTTCCGCGTTTCCTGTTCGGAAGGCGGGACGTAGGATCCCGCGGACGTGAGGCGCTTCGAGGACCGAGCATCGGTCAGCCCTTTCGACCGGTTCCGGCCGCAGTGTTCCCGGACGCTCGTTCGCGGTCCTGGAGGAGACCACCCGGGGGGTTTCCGAGTCTTCTCCGTGTCCTAATCGTCGCGCGACAACTCGGTGGGTTCGTACTCGAACCGCCACCGAGGGGCCTATCCGACGTCTCATGGGACGTCGGTAACTCGATCACATCCTGGGAGCGAGAAAGCCGCCCGGTGAAGCGGCTCGACCCTGGACCAACCTTTGGCCGTGGGAGGTTAGGTAACCACTCATGACGTTTCTGGCAAAAACTGCCGGCATCGCCTTGCTCTGGTAGAATCATGGGAGGTGTGGTTGAGAGATCTGGTCGCCGCCACAAAACTTTTTCGACTCGCGCGCGCTAAGGCTCTCGCGACCGTCTCCTTCTTAGGGGGGCGTGATGCGTAGCGACGTTGCACATGCTGGCCGTCCACTCGAGAGCTTTCGAGATTACCTTCGGCTCCTCGCGCGAACGAACCTCGACCCGAATCTCCAGGGCAAGCTCGACCCTTCCGACATCGTCCAGCAGACGCTGTTGCAGGCTCACGAGAAGCAGGAGCAGTTCCGGGGCAAGACCGACGCCGAGCGAGCCGGTTGGCTGCGCGCGATCCTGGCGAACCAGATCATCGACGCGATGCGAAAGCACGGGGGAAAGAGGGGAGGGCATGAGCAGTCGCTGGAGGCGGCGCTCGAACACTCTTCCGCAAGGCTCGACGCCTGGCTCGCCATGAGCGTCTCTTCCCCAAGCCGGAAGCTCGCCAATGAGGAGCGGTTGCTCAAGATGGTCGAGGCCTTGATGGCCCTCCCCACGGACCAGCGCATCGCCCTGGAGCTCCGGCACCTGAAGGGGTATCCGGTCCCCGAGGTCTGTCGTCAAATGGGTAAAAGCTTGCCGGCCGTGGCAGGGTTGCTCCACCGAGGCCTCAAGACTCTTCGCGGGACCTTGGGTGAGGACGTGTAGCTCATGGCCACCGAGGTGGGAGAAGACTCCGGGCGCGAGGCTCGTCTCTACGAGATCATCGGCCAGTTCTATGAAGCGGTGGAGCGAGGGGAGACTCCCGATCAACAGGAGTTCGTCCGGCAACACCCCGACATGGCCGACGCGCTCGACGAATTCTTCACCGAGCAGGATCGCTTTCACCGGATGGTCGGGCCGCTCCGGGACGTCGCCGGTTCCGGATCCTTTTCTCCGGGGATCGAACTCCCGCGTATCGACGGTGTTGAAGACGTGGGCTTGCTGCCAGGCTCCGGCGCTCGGCTCATCGGCGATTACGAACTGCTCGAAGAGATCGCCCGGGGAGGAATGGGGATCGTCTACAAGGCCCGGCAACGGAGCCTCAACCGCCTCGTGGCTTTGAAGATGATCCTCACCAGCCGCCGCGCCTCGCGCGACGACGTGCTCCGATTCCGCAACGAGGCCGAGGCGGTCGCCAACCTCGATCATCCCCACATCATTCCGATTTACGAAGTTGGCGAGCATCTGGGACGCGGCTACTTCGCGATGAAGCTGGTCGACGGGGGCAGCCTCGCGGGGCGGCTCGACGCCTTCGCCACCAATCCCAGGGCCACCGCTGAGACCATGGCCGTCGTCGCCCGCGCCGTTCACCACGCCCACCAGCGCGGGGTGCTCCATCGGGATCTGAAGCCCTCGAATATTTTGATCGATGTCGACGGAAAGCCGTATGTCTCTGACTTTGGCCTCGCGAAACGCCTGGAAGAAGATCCGGAATTGACCCTCTCAGGCGCGATCCTCGGTTCCCCCCCTTACATGGCCGCGGAACAAGCCGTGGGCCGCAAGGGGACTGTGACGACGGCGACCGACGTCTACGGCCTGGGGGCCATTTTCTACACCTTGATGACGGGACACCCACCGTTTCAGGGGGACTCGATCCTGGAGACGATCTTCCAGGTCAAGGAGGGGGCTCCACGCCCTCCCAGCGAAACCAATCGCGCGGTGGACCGCGAGCTCGAGACGATCTGCTTGAAGTGCCTGAGCAAAGACCCCCAACGGCGCTATGCTTCGGCCCTGGCAATGGCCGAGGACCTCGAGCGTTGGCTGGCGGGGGAGCCGATCGCGGCGCGGCCGGTGGGCAGGGGGGAGCGAGCCTGGCGCTGGTGCCGGCGAAACCCCGCGATGGCCGGAGCCGTCGCTACCGCCTTGACGGCGCTGGTCGCAGTTGCGTTGATCTCGGTGGTTTATGCCACGAGGGTCACCGCTCTGGCAAAGCAACTTCGGCACTCCCTGTCCGAATCAAACCGGCTGCTCGCCGTTCGCAACTTCGACCATGGCCAATCCGCCTTTGAGAACGACGAAATCGGCCGAGGCCTTCTGTGGATGGTCCAGAGCTGGCGATCGGCCATTGAGGCCGGAGATCCCGCCTGGCAACACGCCGCACGGGCCAACCTCTGTGCGTGGCAAGTCCATTACCCTGGCCTGAAGGGGATCCTCTCTCACCCGGCCCCTATCGAGGGCGCGGCCTTCAGTTCCGACGGACGCCTCGTGATTACCGGAGGAGACGACCACACCGCCCAGATCTGGGACCCTGCGAGCAGCCAGCGGATCGGCAATCCGCTCCGGCATGAAGGAGAGGTCATCGCAGTAGCGTTTAGCGCTGACGGCAAGATGGTCTTAACCGGCAGTGCCGACCACACCGCGCGGATCTGGGACGTGGCGACCGGCCAACCTCACTCCCTCCCCATGCGCCATGAGGGAAGGGTCACCGCCGTAGCCTTCAGCCCGGACGGTAAAACGGTATTAACCGGCAGCGGCAATACCGCGCAGCTTTGGGACGCAACCACCGGCCAGCTTACCAGCACCTTCGACTGGCATGTCGCCGATATCTGCTCCCTGACGTTCCTGCCCGACGGAAAAAGGTTCCTGGTGGGCTACCTTAACCATAGTGCACGGATCGCGAACACCAAGAACGGATCGTGGTTCCCCTTGTTGTTTCAGTATGCGGGCGAAATTCGATGCGTCGCCCTCAGTCCTGATGGAAAGCAACTTGCGACCGGGGGTCGAGATCAGTCGGTTCGGCTCTGGGATACCGCGACAGGCAAGGCCGTCGGGGCACCTTTGCGTGGGCATCGGGGCACCGTCCGGGCCGTGGCCTTCAGCCCCGATGGCAAATCCGTGCTCAGTGGAAGCACGGACAAGACCGCGCGGCTCTGGGATACCGCGACAGGCAAGGCCGTCGGGGCACCTTTGCGTGGGCATCGGGGCACCGTCCGGGCCGTGGCCTTCAGCCCCGATGGCAAATCCGTGCTCAGTGGAAGCACGGACAAGACCGCGCGGCTCTGGGATACCGCGACAGGCAAGGCCGTCGGCCCAACCCTTTTTCATCAAGGCCCCGTGGTAACGACGGCCTTCAGCCCCGACGGCAAGACCCTGCTGACGGGAAGCAGCGACCACACCGTTCGCCTATGGAACGGAGAACACCTCAACCCGCCCACTCTCGTTCCTCTGAGCGGAAACTCGGTCTTCGCGATTGGCATCAGCCCGGACGGCAGAACTGCGTGTGCGGGAACCCACGACGCCTACGCACAGCTCTGGGACACCGCGACCTATCAACGCAAGGGACCTGAGTTGCTGCATTTTGGACAAGTAAACGCCGTGGCCTTCAGCCCAGACGGGCAAAAAATGGTCACCGGCTCGCACGACGGCGCAGCACAGCTTTGGGATGCGAATACGGGCCGGCCTCTGCTGGGTTCCCCGCTTGTTCATCAAGACAACGTAAGCGCCGTGGCTTTCCACCCCGATGGCAAAACATTCGTGACCGGCTCTCAGGACCGCCATCTCCGGTACTTTGACACCGACACCAAGTCGCTGCTTGGCAAGCCGATCCCCCAGCCCGGGACAGTCGATGCCATGGCCTTCAGTCCCGACGGCAAAACGTTGCTCGTGGGCTACGACCTCGGGACAGCTCAGTTCTGGGACGTCGCGAGCCGCACCCCGCTTGAAAAACCCCTCTCTCATCTCGGCGCGGTGAGCGCCGCGGCTTTCAGTCCCGACGGCAAGACGGTACTTACAGGCTGTGAGGACGGCACGGCAAGGCTCTGGGACGTCGCGAGCCGCCAAGAGATTATCCCCCCCTTGGCCCACCAGGCCTGGGTTGATGCCGTGGCTTTCAGTCCCGACGGCAAGACTCTCCTGACCGGAAGTTGGGACGGCACGGCAAGGCTCTGGGACGCCGCGACCGGTATGCCCCTCGGCCCTCCGCTCTCGCATGAACCTGGCTACATCTACAGCGTCGCGTTCAGCCCCGACGGCCGAACGTTCTTGACCGGCGGCGTCAACTTGACGGTACGAAGTTTCCCCACGACCGCGGAGTTGCCCCAGAACCTCCCTCGCGTTGCGGCCTGGGTGCAAGTGCTCACCGGCCTGGCGCTCGACGAACGGCAAAGCTTGATCCGAGTTCTCGACAACGCCGCCTGGCTCGCCAGCCAGGAACGACTGAAGCAACTGGGAGGTCCCCCGAAAACCACCATGCCTGCTCTTTTCACACGAACCCGAGCTCCAAGCTCGACTCCCAGGAAACAAAGAGTCCGGTGATTCGCCTCGAGAACTAGCTCCGATTCCAATATTCTCTAAATATCACCATCTTATCAAAATAAAAATACTTTTATCTCCAAACACTTTGCCCATCTTGAACCACGGAGATCGTGCTGAAAACTCGGCGGCACCGCATGAGTATCGTTTTGGAACGACATAACACAAATCTGCTGTTCTAGAGCCTCCGCCCACGAGTGGAGATCACCAGAGGCTCACAAAGCAGCCTTCGGTACTGCGTTCAGTCCTCTTCACTTTCGCTATGTCTCCAGGCGCTCACGACGCCACGAAGCGGACATCCGCCTGACAAGATCACCACACACCAGCAGGAAAACACCCATCACCGCGCCCCTGGGAATGGAATCCGTCGGGGCCGCCTGGGCATAGGTCGCGAACGTGTGTTTGAACCGAGACCAGCCGTAATCGTCGCGCAACGCCTGCGCGCCCGCCAAACCCATAAAGGTGCAGAGCAGCAGCGGATACACCACCGATCCCACCACGGCGGCCGCGAATGACGAGCGAATCGACACCAGGACTCCCCGTTTCGCGAAGAGCAGCCGAATGACGCCGAGAAAAACCAACCCAAACAGCAGACCAGGCACGTTACTCCCCATCGCAACCTCCTACAATTGACGGAGATCCATTATCCTCGTCGTTTGGCCGGTGAGCAAGACCATCGCGATGGGTTCAACTCATCTCTTTCTTCCTTCGCCCATTTCCCATCGCTCTGCCAAATGACTTCCCGCATTTCTCAGCACTTCAAACGGGTCCGCCTCGCTGGACGAATCTCTATTGAAGAGCCCAATTGATCCCATCTCTGACAAATGTCATAATTGAGACTACGGCCCTCGGCTGATCTGTTCTTCGGACGGAGTTACTGCCATGCGCACGTTCCTTGCCCTTTGTCTTGCGGCCCTTTCTTCGACGTTCCAGGAAGATGCCGCCGTGCAGGAAGCCGTAAAACTCGTGAATCAAGGGAATGTCGAGAAAGGGACGGAGCTTCTTCGCAACCATTTGGCCAAGAATGAGAAGGATGTCCAGGCCCGCGTGATTTTCGGGCAGATCCTGGATTTCGATGGCCAGCCGGACGAGGCCGTAACCGCCTGGGAGAAGGGGCTCGGGGGTGAGCCCTCCGATGTACCGTTGTTGATGTCCATTGGGGAGATCCGCCATCGCCAGGGCAGGGACGGGCCCAACATCAGCTATCGCCGAGGCATGATGGGTGTCCATCCCAGCAAAGATAAGGACGCAGAGGATCGCTTCAAGACGCAGCGCCTTGCCCAAGCCGCGGCCGCCTACGAAAAGGCGGATAAATTTCATCCGGGCGATCACGAGATCGCAAGTAACCTCGCCTCGGTTTATTTCGATCAAGCAAACTATGATGCTTCGATAAAAATCTGGAAATTGCTCATCCAGCGCGAGCCAAGGGTTGCCGACCATTATTTGAAGCTGGCCATGGCGATCAACGGCGCTGGCCGGCCCAAGGAGGCCGCGGAACCACTGAACCAGGCCCTTGCCCTCGATCCACATCTCGCCACAGCCCACGAGACCCTTGCCGAGATCCAGGAGAAACTTGGTCTGGCAACCGAGGCAAAGCTGAGCCACAAGCGAGCGGAGTTCTATGGACAACTTCCTCCCTTTTGCACGCTCGACTATTCCGAAGTCAATCAGAAGACGCTAAATGGACTCGATCAGGAGGACGCCGTCCGCAGGCTTATCAACGATCCCACCGAGGAAGCCGCACAATTATTAGCGATGCTGTGCTGGTCCCACCCTCACAACTACCTGGAGACCGAGGCGTTTCGGACACTCGAAGCCCGTGGTCCCAAAACGACTCCTTTATTGCAAGCCTTGCTCAAAGACGCCCGCAGCACATGCACGATCAGAAGCACAGCGCATATTCTCGCCCGGCGGAAAGCCGAGGGGATTTTCGACTTTCTGACGGCGAAGCTCCCGGGCGATCTCGGCGTATTTGGTATGGATATGGACGTCGCAGGATCCCTCGACGACCTGGGCGATCCGCGAGCTGTCGGCCCGTTGGTGCTCTTGCTGAATCTCGCTGATCCCGACGCCGGAGCCAACGATACCCTTTTGTTCGACCGAAAATCCGCCCAGGCGCGGGCAACTCTGGCCCTGGGTGCTTTCACCACCCCCGAGGCCAAAGCGGCCCTCAATGCTGCGCTTCGCGTGCCTCGCCTAAAACCCTATGCCCTCGCGGCACTCTACCGGCAAACACGAAGCGCTGAAAATCTCGCCGCGGTGGAGAAGTCAGTCGGTCCCGAAGATAGTTTTATGTCCTATATCATCGACAATTACCTGATCAAGAAAGTCGGCACGAAGGAAGCCAAGGCTCTGTCGGACAAATGGCGCAAAGAGCATGAGGCCGCAGAAAAAGCGAGCAAGAAACAGGATACAGAAGCAAAGTAGCGGGCTACCAATCAAGTCAGACCGGCGAGGATTGGGGCTGACTTCTTACACTTCTTCCTCTCACCTCGCCCTTCCGACGAGTGTCATCCAATTAAGGTGCTTGACGCATGGAGGGCCTGGGTTGTCGATAATGGCCGATTGTGTGGCACGAATGGTCTTCACCCGTATCATCTCAAACGGCCTCTTAAATCGAATCAATTATCGCCAAATTTTTTCAATAACGTTCTCATTAACTATGCTATTAACTTTCGTTGAATGTGATTTTCTAAAATATTCGATCTATTACTCATCAAATATAATCTCAACTACAGTCTGACAGGCTGCCAATTAGAAGTCCTCGATGAGGCTCGAAGTCTCATTCGGATTTGGAGATCGCGACTTGACGCTGAAGTGTTCGGCAGGGTCTAATGCTCTCTCTCGACAGGTGCCTTCGGTTCGCGAGCAGCGATCCGAAGGATAATAGGGAAGACGGTGAGAATCCGTCGTGGGGCCGCCGCTGTATTCGGCCAGGCTCCCGGACAAAGCATGCCACTGCCGATAGGCGGGAAGGCGGTCCGGGGTGCCGTCAAGAGCCGTAAGCCAGAAGACCTGCCCGTCGAGTTTCTGTTCCGATGCTTCGGCCACAAGCATCCGGGCGGGCCGCTCGCAGTCTATCTGCCATGTGCCTTGCGCCGGAGGGTCGAAGCGAATCCCTCTTGCCCGGCTCGGCAGAAAGACCCGCCTCCATGCCTGCCCAAATTCCCCCTCGGCGCTCTGGCTTTACTCTCATTGAACTGCTGGTGGTGATCGCCATCATTGCGGTTCTGATCGCGCTCTTGCTCCCCGCCGTCCAGGCGGCACGCGAAGCTGCCCGCCGTGCTCAATGCACAAACAACCTCAAACAGATGGGCCTGGCCATCTCCAATTACGAGTCGGCCACCGGTACACTTCCCCCCGGCTCATTTTGGGCCGCCTCGGGAACGGGGGCCGGTAAGACGGCGGACGGATTCAGCATGTTCGTCATGATCTTGCCCTACATGGAACAGCAACCCGCTTACAACCTCGTCAACTTCAGCCTCTCGTATAAAAATCCTACGAATCTGACCATTGCGGGCGTCGCAATTTCCGCATTTTCCTGCCCAAGCGACCCCGCCGCCGCGCAGTTGCAGCCCCTCTCTTCCACGATCTATCAGGCGCCACCCCCCGGAAACTGGCAACAAGCTTTTACCAGCTACGCCGGTTGCACGGGCACCTGGGATGTGCGGCCCAAACTCACGGCCAGCAACTTCGCGCAACAAGTCGCCAACATGAATGGCGCGATTTATATGTATAGTGCCACCCGCATGAGCGGCATCACCGATGGCACGAGCAACACGATTTCGATCGGCGAACGCGGCCACTCCCTGCTTTCACCGACGGACCAGGTGGTCAACCAGTTTTGGAACTCGGGGTATTGGTACGACACGATGTTCGAGACGTACTATCCGATCAACGCCTACAAGAAGCCGGTAGGCGTTCTCGGGGCCCGTTATGTGGCGAACGCATCAAGCCTCCATCCAGGTGGTGCTAATTTTGCATTCATCGACGGTTCGGTGCGCTTCCTCAAGGATTCAATCGACTCCTGGCCCATCAATCCGGCAACCATTTCCGCGGCGGGCGTGACCTTCGATTCCACGGCCAATACCTACGCGATCGCACCAGGATCAAGACTCGGTGTGTATCAGGCGCTTTCGACCCGAGCGGGCGGCGAAGTTCTCAGCTCAGACGCTTATTGAGCCGAGAACGGTCGTCGCTTTCTCCCCTTAATTCCAAGGACTGACCCCATGGCGGCTCTGCGCGCCCGAAGTGCCTTCCTTGTCGCAATCTTTTCCTCGTCGGTGATGGTGTTCTTTGGATGCTCGCATGACGACTCCGGCGTCATCGACCTCAAAAAGAAGGCCGATCGTCCTGTCACGGCGACGGAAAAGCCCCGGGAATTCAGCAAGGGCGACCTTGAAGAACGCTGAGTGCCATCAATATTTCCCCCCGGGCTTGAGAATTCCAAAGGATAAGGTCCATGACCGCCAACGCGACCCAAACCGTGGCTCCTCGTCCTCGCTCTCGCGCTCGTGTCCGCTTCAACGCAGCCATGAAAGTGGTACGACGTGCGCACATGTACGCAGGATTGTCTTTGGTCCCGTTCGTGATCCTGTACGGGGTAACGGCTTTCCTGTTCAATCACCCCGATTGGTTTTCCGACCGGTCGGTCCGGCTGATTACCACGAAGGACACAGCGGACACAGCCCTCGCGACGTTCCCGGCACCCGAGACGCTGGCCACTCAGATCGTCTCCGCCCTGAATCATGAAACCGCATCACCGGTTAAACTGTCTCAGGCCCAGACGCCAGCCTATTCGCGAGACCTCGCGCTGACGGCTCAGACACCCGGCACCGAACAGATCATCTTTGTCGAACTCGAGGGGCGCGTTGGCACCGTTCGGTCGGCTCCGGTCGAGAAATCGCCGAGCAGGCCGGCCTGGGGCCAGCAAGCAACCTATCTTGATCGCGCGCCGGCAGTCATCGCCCAGGACGCAGTCGCTTCGATCCTGGCCAAATGGGGCGACAAACCTCGGGAGGTCAGGGTTCGGACAGCGCCAGAGCTGATATTCGCGGTCGAGAGCGAAGGGAAGGTATGGCGTGTGGCGTACAACCTTCAGACAAGAAAACTGGCTGCCCACCCTTCGGGGCCAACTCTTTCCACGCGGCGATTCCTGACCGGATTGCATTTGGCTTGCCGGTATCCCTCACAGATCGACGCCCGATGGTTTTGGGCTGTGCTTGTTGATGCGATGGCGGTCTCCATGATCTTCTGGGGAGTCTCCGGCCTCTTCATGTGGTGGCAGATGAAGTCACTCCGCCGCCTCGGATCCATCGTGATGGCAGTCAGCCTATTCGCATCGGTGGCGATCGCCTTCGGGATGCACGGCGTGCTCAGCCGATAACATGATGAATGCGGGTGATCCGCCTCGCAACAAGGTTGATTTCACATTCGCCAGTCCCGGGCAGGCTTGGAATGCTTGCCTGAATTTGTCACAAGATCATTCGCTTCGCATTCGAATATCCTGAAGAATTCGCTAGATTGCGACTTATCCGTTTATTATACTCCTTCATCAAAGCCCGTTGGGCGTTCGATCCCAAAGATCGAACAGGAAGCCGGTGAAAATCCGGCGCGGGACCGCCGCTGTAAGCGAGAAGGCCTCCGGTTCATGGTGCCACTGCGAACCCGGTTTCGCGGGAAGGCAATCGGGGGCCGCCTAACTCGCAAGCCAGAATACGGCCCGACGGGATTGCCATGCGATGCTTCGGCCTTTAAGCATCCTGGTGAGGCATATCCTGGGGTCCGGTGTCGATCTCAATGCCTTTCCGCGCGGCCGAGGCCCATGGCGTGGAAGGGGCTAATGCTCTCATGACTCAAGCCAATTGCCAACGCCGTCGCCACGCGTTTACGCTGATCGAATTGCTGGTGGTAGTCGCCATCATCGCGATTCTCATCGCCCTGTTGCTTCCTGTTGTTCAGGGGGCCCGGGAGTCGGCGAGACGCATTCAATGCCGCAATAATCTCAAGCAGATCGGATTGGCTATCCTTAACTACCATGACGTCAACGGCGTTCTACCCCGAGGGGGGAGCTCACTTTCAGTTCCTGGATGGTTCCGTTCGGTTTCTCTCGGAAACGCTCCATCCCAGAGTGCTCGCCGCGTATTTGTCTCGGAAGGGAGGTGAGATCATCGATGCCAGCGCGACGGGCCATTGAGCTTCAAAGTCGATTGCCCAGCAGCCCATAATTCATCCTCACCGCTACGGATCGAGGGCCCTAACCTCAACTCCGAGGTTTCGCGGGATCTCGACCACAGCGGCGGCGGACCCAAGACGACGGTCGTTATCCACCAAAACCGTTTGACCCCACTGAGAGGAGTCTTTCCATGTCGATCCCAAGCCCTTGCACAGGATTGTGCCGGATCGACGAAGCTTCGGGTTTCTGCATCGGCTGTGCGCGCACGAAGCAAGAGATCAAGGTATGGGGTGAGGCCGATGCCACGGTTCTCGCGCGGATTTGGTCCGCACTGCCGGAACGACGGAGTCGACTTGGCCTCGGCATGTATCGTCTCGGATGGACCCGGAACGATCTCCATGCCTTTGTTGCAGGGACGATGAAGCCCGAAGCAGGCACCTGGGTCTTTGGCATCTTTGGAGCCGTCGGCGAATTCTGCATAGGACGGAATGAAAGCGTTGGCCTCGAGATCGACCACACTCTCATCCTCGCTCAAACCTCGCGAGGGGCGATCCGTTTTGAGATCACCGAGGAGCTTCGCGCACTCGCCTTCAGCACGCGCGAACCCCAAGGGATTGAAGCGATTGTCTTGGCCGTGCCAAGGGGTCGATCCGGCCTGCCACCAAACTGGGGGCTGACCTCGCTCGGACCAGATCTCGGCGCAATCGAGACCAGGGGCCAGGGCGAGGCGCTCTACGACCTCGGTCTCGGCAGCGAGTCCACGCGATTTTGCATTCGGACGGCCGAGCCAGGGCTGGCGTGTGCGCTCGATGTGCGCCTCGGTTGGCCCCTGTCTCTTATACACATCTAGATGTGTATAAGAGACAGGACCAGATCTCGGCGCAATCGAGACCAGGGGCCAGGGCGAGGCGCTCTACGACCTCGGTCTCGGCAGCGAGTCCACGCGATTTTGCATTCGGACGGCCGAGCCAGGGCTGGCGTGTGCGCTCGATGTGCGCCTCGGTTGGCCCTGGCCCCGGCTCCTCGCCGATCTCGGGGGTCCGATTCTTGAGGCCGCGCCGAGCCGCGTCATCTCAAGCTCGATAGGACGTCTCGAAGTCTTCACGCCGATCCCGCTCCCCGGCGGCCAATCGCCCGATGGCCCGCATACCCACTTTCTGCCGACTCACATCGCCGCAGACCGTGAAACGCCGCCCGGCATGGACCTTCCCTCAAGCCTCAGACCAGCCGCAATCTTTTATCCGGCGGCGGGAAATCAACTCAATATTAAATCAACCCTTCCGAATTGCTGAACAGAGAGCTTGAACAAGCATTCGACTTGCAAACAATTCGTCGGCGGAAAGCAACCGTTCTGGCCGTGCCTCCTCACGGCGATGAGTGTTGTTTTCACCGTCGCATTCGCACGCGCAGCGCTTCCTCCTACCTTCCGCAATCTCCGCACTCCTGACCACTGAATCGCCAACAAAACACTCGAACACATTATTGTAAATCGCAGGCCATGGATGGCATCGCGGCTTCCTGGACACCCTTTGCGGTGCCTTGATCGTGCCCCTCGAGCTTGGAGCGAGGAGCGAATCGATGCCGGGACACCCGCGTAAGCTCTTTGCGCGATGTTATTGCGTCGCACGATTCGCCCCTCCGCCGTGGGAAATCCTTCGATCGCCATCGACTTCGAGAGCCGCTCCTAAAATCTTCGCGATTCCGCGCGCGCTGCGAACACGACGACCGTCATGACATTTGAAGGGGACGCTTTCCGACGCTGGAAGCCTCTCTCCCAAAAGCGAAGGGCAGGGCATCCGGCCTTGGGGCGCCGGGCCTTTTTCATCGGCCCATTATCAAGGGGATCCTTATGCGCATCCGAATACCCGGGCTCCTCCCCGTTCCCTTCATCGCGGTCGCCATGGTCCTCTCATGCCTTTCCGAAGAACCCCAGGAACGTGATCTCGAAGCACGATCCGGCGTCCATCACGTGATGATCGGCCACTCCCCTAATTGCGTTTGCTGCCGACGCTTCGACGTTGCCAAAAAACCGATGACCTCCGACCAGGCCGAATGGATCGAACGCCTCACCCAGGAGCGAATCCAACGCCTCAAGGCCCTCGGCCAACTCCCCGTCCACCCGTCAAACCGCCCGGTGGCTAAACGCGCGCGATGAAGTCCCGAGCACGCCCCGAACCCATCGTTTCGTCATCAACGCGGCCGTCACCGTCGATATACGGCCCGGCGCAGATCCTGCCCTAGGATGCCGACAACGAACCCGCGAGTCCCGCAACCCATGCCGGGTTGCCCTCGCGGCAATCTTAAGAAGCACCGGTTCTCTGACCGGAGCCGGACATCGGCATCAAGACCCGTCTAGCCATCTCGGAAATGCGAATTCCCCACCTATCTTCTTGCCAATTCACACGTTCCACCGATCACACCCACTCCGTGAAGAAATCCCGTCAATGCGATGAGCCGGCTTCGACGGGGTTCTGAGTCTCCAGACATTCTCGACGTGCACACCGCTATGAGCCTTGACCGTTGCCTGGGGAATGGAGTAGCCTCACAATTCGTTAGGAAACTTTCCTAATTATCTAGCCGCGTTCGGATTCTTCGAGACGCGTCCGCGATAGAGGCCTCGTTTTGCGGAGAACGGCCATGAGGCAAACGGGCAGGGGAGTTGATCACGGATTGGGGGACTTGCACGTCCTGAGGAGAGTCGCCCTGGCGATACTCGTACTGAGTGCCGGCGCTTCGGGGAGCGACGACGTGAATTTCGATCGGCAGGTAACGCCGATCTTGGCGATGCGCTGCCTGGAGTGCCACAACGAGGGGACGGCGGCGGGCGGGCTCGTGCTCACGAATGCCGACGCGCTTGTGCGCGGCGGAGATGCGGGCGAGGTGATTGCCCCCGGGAAGCCGGAGGAGAGCGCTCTCCTGGAGCGCGTGCTCGCGGGGGAGATGCCGCCGAAGCGCCAAGGGAAGTCGCAAAAGCTCTCCGAAGGAGAAATCCAGGCGCTGCGATCATGGATCGCGACGGGGGCCCAATGGCCCAAAGGACGCGTCATCGATCGCGACGAGCGCACCACTTCGGTAAGGGCGGGGCGTGATTGGTGGTCGCTCCAACCCATCATGCGGCCCAAGGTGCCGCCGGTGCAACGAACCGACTGGATCAAGAACCCGATCGATGCCTTCATCCTCGCACGCCTGGAGTCGGAGGGATTAACTCCCGCGCCGCCGGCGGACCGGCGCGTCTTGATTCGTCGTGCTTATGTGGACCTCATCGGTCTGCCCCCGAACGTCGAGGAAGTCGAGGCTTTCCTCAAGGACCCCGCGCTCGACGCCTACGAGCGATTGGTGGCGCGGCTACTGGAGTCTCCCCACTACGGCGAGCGATGGGGGCGTTACTGGCTGGACCTCGCCCGCTTCGCGGAAACCAGCGGGTACGAGCGCGACCAGGAGAAGCCTGGGGCCTGGAAGTATCGCGACTGGGTGGTGAAATCCTTCAATGACGACAAACCTTACGACCGTTTCGTACTCGAGCAGGTCGCCGGCGACGAGCTTCCCGACCGCACCGAGGCAACGGTAATTGCCACCGGTTTTTTGCGGCTGGGAACCTGGAACGACGAACCCAATGACCCTCAAGATTATAAATATGAGCGGCTTGAGGACCTGGTCCACGCCACGACGACAGCCTTTCTCGGCATGACGGTCAAATGCGCCCGCTGCCACGATCACAAGTTCGACCCGATCCCGCAGACCGACTATTACCGCATCGCCGCCACGTTCTGGCCGGGCCCCATCGAGCCGCGCGAGCGAGAGCTTCTGGGTGGTCCCACACGTGCCGAGTTGGGGTATGACGTGCTCGGATGGACGGACGTGACACGTAGCCCCAGCGAATTGCATTTGCTCAAGAAAGGGGAATTGAGCCGCCCCGGCCCGGTGGTGTCGCCGGGCGTGCTGTCGATGATCCCGAGCCTCGATCAAACGTTTTCGCCTCCGCCCGCCGACTCCAAGACCACACATCGCCGGCTCAAGCTGGCCGAGTGGATCAATGATCCTCGCCATCCACTCGCCGCGCGCGTCTACGTGAACCGGCTTTGGCAGCATCACTTCGGCCGAGGACTCGTAAGCACCCCCGACAACTTCGGGTTCAACGGTCAAAAGCCGTCTCACCCGGAACTGCTCGATTGGCTCTCCGCCGAGTTCATGCAGGCCGGGCGAAAAAGCAAGCACATGCACTATTTAATGATGACATCAAACGCCTATCAGCAGTCCTCGGTTCACCCCCGGCAGGAGTCGAACGTCCAAAAGGACGCTGAGAACAAGCTCGTCTGGCGAGGAACCCGGCAGAGGCAAGACGCCGAGGCGCTCAGGGATGCCATCCTCACAGTCAGCGGCCGGCTCGACCTGCGGGGCGGCGGCCCGAGCTTCAAGCCGATCATCAGCCCGGAAGCTCTCGAAGGGCTTTCGCAAAAAGGGGGAAACATCCAGGCATCGCCCGTGGAAGAACAGAATCGGCGCAGCCTTTACATGTATTCCCGCCGTAGCTTGCTCGCCCCCTTGATGACCACGTTCGACTTCTGCGACACGACGCTTCCTTGCGGCCAGCGCGACGTCAGTGTGGTTGCGCCTCAGGCCCTCGCCTTGCTGAATGGAGCCTTCGCCCACGAGCAGAGCCAGGCGCTGGCGACGCGAGTGAGTTCCATCGCGGGCTCTGATCGCGGCGACAGAATTCGCACGGCCTGGCGGATCGTTCTGGCTCGCGACCCAAGCCCAGCGGAGGCCGAGGCGGGGTTGAGGCATCTCGAAGAGCAAAAAGAGCAGTTCCACGATGCCTCAAACGGCGAGGACCTTGCTCTCGCTTCGCTCTGCCACGTGCTGATCAACTCCAACGAATTTATCTTCGTCGACTAGCGACGGCAGTCATTCATTAGGAGTATGACGATGAGCGAGAAGCAACTCTTCCCCTGCGGCCAATCGCGCCGCGAGTTCCTTTGGGAAATGGGTGGAGGTTTCGCCGGGACAGCGCTCGCCGGCCTTCTGGCACTCGACAGCTTTTTCCCTCGAACAACGTCGGGGGAAGAACCGGTCAAGAATGCGCTGGCTCCTCATCCAGGGCACTTCCCGGGCACGGCTCGCAACGTTATCTTTTTGATGATGAACGGTGGGCCAAGCCAGGTCGACACTTTCGACCATAAGCCCGCCCTGGAGAGGTACGCGGGACAGCCCCTGCCGGCCGGAAAGAAGTTCATCAACTCGGGAGGGCGAAAGCTCGGCTTCCTCACACCGGCTTTTCGCAAATTCCGCCCTGGAGGCCAAAGCGGCCTGATGATCTCGGATTACTTTCCACGAGTCCGCGAGCATGCCGATGACCTCGCCGTCATCCGGTCATGCTACACCGATAGCCACGCACACGGCTCAGCACTCGTGGCGATGAACACTGGGAAAACGTTCATCGGCCGCCCTTCGCTGGGAAGCTGGGCCGTCTATGGCCTGGGCAATGAGAATCAGAACTTGCCCGGCTACGTTGTCATCCTCGACAAGCGAGGAGGCCCGATCAGCGGTCAGCCCAACTGGTCAAGCGGCTTCATGCCCGCGGGCTTCCAGGGAACGCTGTTCCGCCCCACTGGAACTCCCATCCTCGATTTGCGTGGTCCCGACTACCTCAGCGGTACACCACAGCGCAAGCAGCTCGACCTGCTCGCCCGCTTGAACCACGAGCACCTGGCTTCGCGCTCCGGCTGGCAAGACCTGGCGGCTCGCGCCAGCTCCTACGAGCTAGCCTACCGGATGCAGGCCGAAGCCCCCGAGGCGGTCGACCTCGCGAAAGAGACCGACGAGACCAAGCGGCTGTACGGCATCGGGCAAGAGCCGACTGACGAGTTCGGGCGCAATTGCCTCGTGGCCAGGCGGCTTGTGGAGCGCGGCGTCCGGTTCGTCCAGCTCTATTCCGGAGGGGGGCATCTCGAAGACACCTGGGATGCCCATACTAATATCGAAACCAATCACTCCCGCCACGCGGCGGAAGTCGACCAGCCCATCTCCGCTTTGCTCACGGATCTCAAGCGTCGCGGCCTCCTGGACACGACGCTCGTTGTCTGGGGAGGGGAGTTCGGTCGCATGCCGTTTAGCGAAGGGCAGGGGGAGAAGGGCCGCAACCATAATCCCTATGGTTTCTCGATGTGGATGGCCGGGGGCGGTATCAAAGGAGGGATGGCTTACGGTGAGACCGATGAGTTTGGTTTTGAGGCCGTGACCAATAAGGTTCACCTCGCCGACATCCACGCCACGATTTTGCACCTTTTGGGGCTGAATCATGAGATGCTATCCTACTTCCACGAAGGGCGGAACCAGCGGTTGACCGACGTGAGCGGTAACGTGGTTCGAGATATCATTGCCTGAACGCATTCTTCTCCTTTTTTGAGCGACCTCCGCCATGTCGTCGATGATCCAGCCTCAGCTCTTGCGTCGAATGACGATGCGAAAGGTTCTGGAAGCCCTTCAGGACCGAGGTCCTTGCACGCGAGCGAACCTGACCCGGATCTCGGGCATCAGCGCCCCGACGGTCTCCAAAGCCGTAGGGTCTCTGTTGGAATCAGGCTTGCTGGAAGAAGGAGACTCGATTCAGGGTGCGCCAGGGCGGCCGGGCACCCTGATCCGCCTGGCGCGGGATCGAGCGCAAGTGATCGGTGTGGTTCTCGACGCGTCTCGATGCCAGATCCTCTCAGCGGGGCTCGACGGCACGATCCGCCCGGACGCTGTGGTTGAATTTCCCACACCGGATACGTACGAAGCCCTGTTGGATCGCGTGGCCGCCTCGGCTCGCGAGCTCATCGCCAGGCCCGAGATAAAGACGCTCGGGCTGGGCATCAGCATCCCCGGCTTGATCAACAACCGGACGGGGCGGGCCATGCTCTCCCCGAACCTCCACGTCACCGATGGCCATTCCCCCGACGTTGACCTGAAGCAGCGGCTCAACATCGATTGCATGATGTATCAGGAAACGCAGGCCCTGTGCCTTGGCGAACGAATGTACCGAGCGCCCGAGTCGTTCGATGACTTCGTCATGCTCGAAATCAGCACGGGGCTTGGAGTCGGCGTGGTGATGGACGGGCGCCTGATGGGAGGGCACAGCGGCCTTGCCGGGGAACTCGGGCACGTCACGGTCGCCCTCGATGGCCCTCTCTGCGGTTGCGGTAATCGCGGCTGCTTGGAGACACTCGCCACGGACTCCGCGCTGACGCGAGCCATCGCCAAGCATCTTGGCCGCGATATCAGCATGGATGACGTCCAGACGCTGATCCACGCCGGCGACCTGGTCGCGGAGCGCGAGCTGAATTCCGTCTGCGAATACCTGGCCATCGCCATCGCCGCCGCTATCAATCTCTGGAACCCGGCGACTCTTTTCGTCCACGGAAGCCTCTTCGACGTCCGCGAGGGACTCTTCGAAGACATCTGCGAGCTCGCCCGCAAACGAACCTTGACTCCTTCGCTCGCCGATTGCCAGATCCTTCGAGCCCATTGGAGCAAACGGCACGGAGCCGTTGCCGGCGCCATCCATGCCCTGTTTGATGCTCACGGTCCCGGCTCCGAGCGCTCGTAACTTTTCTTAACTTCTCGGCGAGGTGGCCGACGACGTTCGGCAGTCTTGATACCGCGGCGTATCCCGCCTAACAATCAAAAATGAGAGGATGGCGCGCTTCATCGGCGATCGGACAGTATCTCCTTCCTCCAGAGTGATCGTGCAAAGGAGGGGCTGTGCGTGAAACCGAGCCGAGAACCTGGACCGCCACCCCTTACGTCGAATACCTCCGCTTGCTCGCTCGACTGCACCTCGATCCCAAGCTCCGAGGAAAGCTCGACGCGTCCGACGTCGTTCAGCAGACGGTCCTCCGGGCACACGAGAGGTCGGACCAGTTTCGCGGAAACACCGAGGCGGAATGGCTGGGGTGGCTCCGAGCGATCCAGGCCAACGTGATGGCGGGCTTGCTGCGCCGATACTCGGCGGGCGTGCGGAATCTCGGACGTGAGCGTTCACTCCAGGCCGGGCTGGAAGAGTCGGCGTCTCGGCTGGAGCACTGGCTGGCGGTGGACCAGACGTCGCCAAGTCAGCGGGTTTCGCGACACGAGCAGGCCGTATGCCTGGCCCTGGCATTGGCAAAACTGCCGGACGACCAGCGCGAAGCGGTGGAACTACACCACCTGCACGGCCTGACGGTCGCCGAGGTCGGCGAGCGCATGGGGCGGACCCGAGCCGCGGCGATGGGTTTGATCTTCCGAGGTCTCAAGGCCCTGCGCGGCTTGCTCGAAGAACAAGCGGAGTGAATCATGCATGCCGGGACGCACGAGAGTGACGATCGGGACGCCCGTCTCAACAAGGTTCTCTTGGACTACGTCGAAACGATCGAGCGAGGCGTTCCCCGAGATCCGGAGGAGATCCTGGCGGCTCACCCGGATCTCGCCGCCGATTTGGCCGCTTTCTTCGCCGGCCGGAAACTGATGGAGCGAATGGCCTCTCCATTCCTCGCGACGGCCCAGCCTGGCGACCCGTCGGTCGAGCGGTCGAAAGGAAGCGGCGCATCGGATCATCGTGAACGCAAGGACCTGGGCCGAATCGGCGACTTCCGCCTCATTCGGGAGGTGGGAAGTGGCGGCATGGGCGTCGTCTACGAAGCCGAGCAGATCTCGCTCAGGCGCCACGTGGCGATCAAGATCCTGCCGTTCGCGGCCACGTTTGATTCCCGGCAACTTCAACGCTTTCGCAACGAGGCGCAGGCGGCCGCACAACTGCACCACACCGCGGTCGTGCCGATCTTTGCGGTCGGCGTCGAGTCAGGTGTGCATTACTATGCCATGCAGTTTATCGACGGCCAAAGCCTCGCCGAGCTGATCGACGGCCTGCGCCGGATGGATCGAAAGCTCGAGGACAAGAACCGGCACGACCCCTCACACCCGCTTGCATCGGAGGACCCCCTCGACACGTCGCTGACAATCGACTACCCACCCGTCGCTCCCCCAGAGAGACGCCGGGAGTGGATAACACCATCCGCCGTCGCCACCGCTACACTCACGGCTATCTCCACCGAGCATCGTTCCCGCGCTCACCGATATTTCGAACGCGTGGCCGGGCTGGGAGTCCAGGCGGCTGAAGGGCTGGAGCACGCGCACCAGGTCGGCGTGGTCCACCGAGACGTTAAGCCGGCCAACTTGCTCCTGGACGCTCGGGGCGACCTCTGGGTGACCGACTTCGGCCTCGCCCTCTTCCGGAGCGACCCAGGACTGACCATGACCGGCGAACTCGTCGGCACGGTCCGGTTCATGAGTCCCGAGCAGGCGATGGGAAAGAAGGGGCTCATCGACCATCGCACGGACATCTACTCGCTGGGAATCACACTTTATGAATTGTTAACGTTGACCCCCGCCTTCGATGGGCGCGACCGCCACGAGCTCCTTCGACAGATCGCCTTCGAAGAGCCAAAAACACCCCGCAGCATCGACTCCTCGATCCCGGTTGAACTGGAGACGATCGTCTTGAAAGCGATCGCCAAAGATCCCGCGGATCGGTACGCCTCGGCGCAAGAGTTGGCCGACGACCTGAAGCGCTTCATCGACGACCGCCCGATCCTGGCCCGAAGGCCCACACTCCCGGAGATCGCCGCGCGGTGGGTTCGACGCCATCGCATCATCGCATTCACCTGCGTAGCCGCTATGGCCGTGGCCATGGTCGGACTCTCGATCTTCGCATCGATCCTTTCCCATGAACACGCAGCGACAAAGCTCGCCTTGAAAGGACAGCGCGAAAAGACTCGCGAGGCTGACGAGCAAAGGGCCCTTGCCGAAGCCAATTTCCTCAGCGCGCGTAAGGCCGTCGACTTCTTCGTGGAGTTGAGCCAGGAAGAACTGCTCGACTTCCCCCCCATGATGGATGTACGCCGCAGGCTTTTGGAAGCTTCGGTCGCTTACTATCAAGAACTCAACGAGAAGCGTCCGGGAGATCCGTCCCTTCGCCAAGAGCTCGCGTCGAACAAAGCTCGGCTCGACCAACTCATCAAAAACCTCGCGACCATCCGGAATTTCTTCATCTGCATGCTCCTGACAGACGCCAAGGTGCAACAAGAGCTTGACCTCTCCTTCGAGCAAGTCCGCAAAGTACAAGAGGCCACCCGCCCACTTACCGCATTCTTGTCTCAAGGCAGTTCCATCCCCGGTGAGTCCGCCCGGGGTGGGCGATGGAGATTGCCCATCGTCAAGGCTCAAACCGCGCTCAGGACGCTCGACGGAGCACTCACCCCGCAACAAATGCATCGGCTCCTTCAAATCGCCTTGCAGCATCCCGGCCCTCATTCGTTCACGGATCCCCAGACAATCCACCGGCTAGAACTCACGGAAGATCAACAGGTGCAAGTTCGTGAGATTCAGGTCGAGGCCGAACGAAAGATTCTCGACCTCATTGGACTCATCACGGACCGTCAGGAAATCTGGAGGCACCATCAGGCAGCCTGGAAAACGGCCAGCGAACAGATCATTGCTCTCTTCACTCCGGCTCAAAAAGCCAAATGGTCAGAGATGATCGGTGCCCCATTCCAAAGCACCATGCCTCTCTTTTTCCAATCCGAATCGGATTCTCAGTCAAATCCCTGGTAGCTCGCTGCCTGTCTCCGTTCCGGTCACCTCGGCTCTGACCGGCATTCCGATCGTGCTCCAGATCGGTAAGAACCCGTTGAGCACGGACTTCCCCTCGCGTCTGCGAAGATTCTGCGCTTCACCCCTCAGGTTTCCGCATCCTCTTCCTCAGAGAATAACGGCGAAGGCCTTCCCGAACACCTTGTTCCACGGAGGTGGAGAGGCATGGGAACCGTTCGTCGATCATTCGTGCATACGTTCAAGATGCGGTCGGCCTGGTGGACGGCCAGCACACTCCTCAACGCTCAATCGTGCAACGATTCGACGCCGAGAGAGATGCCGGAGAACTTGAACCCGGGAAGGGCCAGGGCAACATGTGGCGCATCGCTTTGAAGATGCTGATGGGAGATACGGCCAAGTTTTGCGGGATCTTGCTCGGCCTCACCTTCGCCGCTCTGTTGATCATGCAACAGGGGTCGATCTTCTGCGGCTTGATGAGACGCACGGCAGGTCAGATCAACGACATCTCGGGTGTGGATCTCTGGGTGATGGATCCCAACGTCCGCTACATTGACGACGTCAAGCCGATGATGGAGAGCAACCTCTACCGGGTCAGGGGGGTCGACGGCGTTCACTGGGCGGTTCCCCTCTACAAGGGATCGGGACGGGCCAAACTGAACACGACCGACGTCCGCGGAGAACCGGTCACCATGATCGAGCAGGTCGTCTTGCTCGGTCTGGACGACGCCACGCTGATCGGTGCGCCACCCCCTGAGAAGCTCATCGCCGGAAGCCTTCTCGACCTGCGAATGCCCGACGCGATCATCATCGACAAGATCCGCCTCCCGAAGCTCTTCCCGGGCGAGCCCTGGGAAGAATTGGAGAGAGAGGGGAACGGTTTCTACCGGCGATTCCTTGGCCGAGAGATGGAGATGAACGACCATCGCGCAACGATTGTCGGCGTTTGCAAAGCCTCTCCCACATTCGGCTCGAACGCGGTCGTCTACACCACTTATGGCCGCGCGAAACAGTTCGCCGCGCAAGAGCGCAAAGTTCTCAGTTTCATTTTGGTCAAAGCCGATCCAGCGCGGTTGCCAAACGACGTCGCCGGCAACATCCGGGCCAAGACGGGCCTCGGGGCCATGAGCAGCGAAGATTTTACGCGTCAAACGATTCTCTTTTTTATCATGAATACAGGCATCGTCATTAACTTCGGCATCACGTCCCTTCTCGGCCTCTTCGTGGGTACGGCGATCGCCGGCCAAACCTTCTACCTCTTCACGGTCGACAACCTCAAGCAGTTCGGAGCCCTCAAGGCGATGGGGGCCACCAACCCGAGAATCATCGGCATGATTCTCCTCCAGGCAGCCGTCGTGGGGTTGATTGGATACGGCCTGGGGGTCGGAGTTTCCACCTTCATGGCCGATCAGCTCGGCGGAGACGGCGAGGTCGAATTCTTCGTCTGGTGGCCCCTGTTGCCAGCCACCGCAGTGGCCGTGGTTTTCATCTGCATTCTTTCAAGCCTCCTCTGCATCCGCCGCGTTACGGTTCTCGAACCCGCCGTCGTGTTCCGCGGCTGATCGTCGGTTCCTGGTCAAGGGTGCTCCTTCTGGTCCTTGTTGTTGGGGCGAGGTGATCCGCATGACACAGCTCTTGGGAGAAACAGAAGCGACCGGCGATTGGGTGACCCCAGGGACAGGAGCGAAAGGCCCCGCCGGCGTCGCTGTCAGGATCCGCAACCTGTCCAAGCACTTCGGAAAAGGGTCGCAAAGAGTCACTGCGCTTCGCTCGATCGACTGGGACGTCGAGATGGGCCAGATGTCGATGATCGTGGGCCCGTCGGGATGCGGCAAGACGACCCTTCTCTCCGTGATCGCCGGCACCCTCGAAAGTGACGAAGGACAAGTCATCGTCTTCGGCCACGATCTCTCCCAAATGGGGGACCGAGCGAAGACCAACTTCCGGGCCCGCCACATCGGATTCGTCTTCCAGCAGTACAACCTTCTCCCTGCACTCACGGCCGCCGAGAACGTGGCCACCCCACTCGTCATCGCGGGCTGGTCCTGGGCCCGGGCCGTGCAACGCGGTCGAGAGGTTCTCGAGATGCTCGGCCTTGAAGGCAAAACCGACAGCCTGCCGCGTCAACTCTCCGGCGGCCAGCAGCAGCGAGTCGCAATCTCAAGAGCCCTGGCGCACGAGCCAAGCCTGCTGGTTTGCGACGAGCCCACGGCCGCCCTCGACCACGAGTCGGGCCGAAACGTCATGGAGTTGCTCCGCGCCGTCGTCGTGCAACCCGACCGCGCCGTCATCGTCGTCACCCACGACAACCGGATCTTCCACTACGGCGACCGCATCATCCACATGGATGACGGCCGGATCGTCCACGAGGAAGAGGGAGCCCAAACGGCCTCTCATTGATTGATCACCTTCGTTTTTTTCCTGATTTTTATTTATAAGGCCCATGAATCATGCTGACTCGACGCATCATTCCGTTCTTGGCTGCAACCGGCGTCATTTACGCCATCTTCTCGACCATCCTGGGAGCGAAAACTTCCGAACCGTCGAAACCCATGCTTGAGCCCCATCCTCGTCCTTCGCGAGAACGGATGCTCGCCGGCTCGGGAATCATCGAAGCCCGGCGTGAAAATATCCCCATTGGTGTGAACGTCCCCGGGGTCGTCGTCGAAGTCTTCGTGAAGAAGGGGAATCATGTGAAGCTTGGAGATCCACTCTTCCGGGTCGACGACCGCGAGCTCCGGGGCCAGATGGAAGTCAAGGAGGCCCAGCTAGTCTCGGCCCTGGCCCAGTACGATCGACTCAAGGCCGCGCCCCGCCCCGAGGATGTTCCCCCGGTCGAAGCCTCGGTTGAAGAGGCTCAAGCCAAGCTCGAAGACGCCGAGATCTCGATGAAGCGCACTCAACAACTCCACCATCGCTCCGCCGCTTCCGCGAGCGATCTCGACAAGGATCGTTGCAACTACTATGCGGCGAAAGCCGCCCTGGTCCGCACCCAGGCTGAGCTGAAACGCTTGAAAAAAGGGACCTGGCAGGCCGACCTTGACGTCAGCCAGGCCGCCGTCAAACTCGCCCGGAGCGAGGTGAACACCACCAAAATCCTTCTGGACCGCCTTACGGTGAAGGCACCCATTGAGGGGGACGTCCTTCAGCTCAACGTCCGGCTCGGTCAATTCGCCGCCATGACCTGGAACGAGCCAATGATCGTGCTGGGCGACATCAATCGCCTCCACGTTCGAGTGGACATCGACGAGAATGACGTCTCCCTCTTCGACAAGAACGCCAGGGCGATGGCCTATTTCAAGGGACGATCCCACGGCCGGTTTCCCCTCAAGCTCGAGTACATCGAGCCCTACATGGTCCCCAAACAAAGCCTCACGGGAACCACATCCGAGCGCGTCGACACCCGTGTCCTTCGTGTAGTCTACTCCCTGCCGGACGGCTGCCGGACGGACGTCTACGTCGGCCAACAGATGGACGTCTACATCAAGGTCCCCTCCGAGCGTTGGAACACGTCGTTGGACGCCGCCGGAAGACCCTCGGACCCGTTCGCGGCGGCCTCCGAAATCACCGCGACCGAAGCGTCCTCGGCTCGCAAGAAAGATGGAGGTCTTCTCTCAAGCGAGCCAAGCCAAACTCCCTTCTGAGACGCATGGCCCTGAATGAAAACGGCCGGTCCACGCGTCTGCGTGCCGGCCAAGGCTTCAAGGCAAACGCACCGGATCGCATAAAGGATCACTCACAGATCCACAATCACGGTTTAGCGGCCCCTTCCAGCGCGGCCAATCCCGCACGGGCGACCTGGGCATCCTCAACCGGCTTAACGCCCGAGACTCCAATGGCCCCGATCAACTTCCCATCCTGAATGATCGGCAGACCGCCATCGATGGGCATTGCGCCGGTTCGTAGCGACCGGAGGCCAGCTCCTCCTTGTGCGATCGCGTCTTCAAAGTACTTGCTCGGCCTTCGAAAAAGAACCGCCGTTTTAGCCTTCTCTTGCGAAATCTCGATGCTCCCCAACTGCGTATTGTCGAGCCGATGGAAGGCCACCAGAAAGCCCGCGCTATCCACGACCGTGACAGCGACCGGCCAGTTGTGCTTCTTTGCCTCAGCCTCAGCGGCCGCAATCAGTTTCATCGCCACTTCAAGCTTGATGGGAGAACCATAAGGAATCGGTTCCTGTGCATTCGTGCGAGCACAGATAAGCACCAGGAACATGACGGCGAAAGCCACGCGTTGCATGAGATTCCTCCAAGGATCGCGTCGAAAGAAATCACTTCATGCTGATCGTACGCGATCAGAAAGGTGAAGGTCAGACGCGACCCCGACTTTTTCAGAGGGCCGCGATTCCGTATCACCTTCTGGCTCAGTCTCACTTCCGAGCACCGGAGAGAAACTCCGCAACAAGCTTGGCGAACCGTAGAGAGGGCCGTTTCCCTTACCAGCGCCGCCAATTCGATTCAATTACAATTGTCGCATAATAATATTATCTTACAAAACAATCTTTCTCACAAAGACTGTGGACGGAGAATTTCGTCGTCAAAGCTGCATTGCATGTCTTTGACTCATCATCCTCCACCCGTGGCAACCGCGAGGAAGGGCATGCTCAGACGCCGATTCGAGAGAGCATTCCGATGGGGAGATCTCATCGGAATGCTCCTTTCTTGGGTTCTGGCCTCACGTGGGATGCATGCTGAAGAAGCCGGGGGATGACTGACTCCTCTCCGAGATCAACCCCACGACGCAGGCCGGTGGAGATCGAAGGGGAGTACGGTGCTGGCATCGCCGAGGGCGGAGTTCAGCTGAGCTTGCGTCAGGCCTCGCACCGCAAAGAGGTTGGCACCACGGAAATCGGCTTGTGTGAGCTTGGCGCCGGTAAAATCGACACTTCCGAGCTTGGTACCGCTGAAGTCGACCCCTACGAGTTGGGCCCCGTCGAATTTCGTCAGGCTGAGCTTGGCGCCCCTGAGGTCGGCTCCGTTAAGGCGGGCGCCCGGAAGCTTGGCCAGCGTGAGGTCAGCTTCGGTTAGGTCGGCCCCCACGAGATTCGCCTGGGCCATCTGGTCGAACGTGAAGTTGACCTTGTGCAGGTTCGCCCCACTGAGGTTGGTGCCATTGAAATGCGCACTCGACATATTGATCCCCGTGAGATCCTGGCCGCTGAGGTTCGCACGGTTGAAAGTCGTGACCGAGATGGTGACGCCGCTGAGCGATGCGTCTCTGAGATCGGCGAGGGTGAAGTTGGTGCGGCGGAGATCGGCTCCCTGGAGCTTGGCATCCGTGAGGGTCGCGTGCGTCAGGTCAGCGCCATAGAGTTTGGCGCCACGCAGGTCGGCCTGATCGAAATCGGTCCAATGGGCCTTGAGCGAAATCAGGGTCGCCTTCATCAGATTCGCGCCGGCTAGGCTCCCGAATGACACGTCGGCCTTGGTCAAGTCGACGTCGGGAAGCTCTGCTCGAGAGAGGTCTCGATGTCGGAGGTTCGCCCCAGGACCAATGACCGGCTCGTCCCCCGCCACATGGGCAGAGACGGCCCCCGCATGGAGTATCCCCATCGTAGAAAGGGCGAGACGCCCCTCGAGCGCCTCGACGCCAACGCTGGCCCGAACACGGCCCCTTCGCCGCGTATCATCGTTCCACAGCCTGCTCAACAAACCTCGCATGCTGCCGTCCCTCGAATCATGTCTCTTCGATTCACCTGGAAACTTCATACGTGTCCGAAACTCTAGCACACCCAGGCGGGAGCCTCATTTCCGAACGCGATGAGTAGGAGGCATTACGACCGCTCGATCCCGCTGGTTCGATGTCATCGCTCATCAATCTCGGCGGCAATAACGCCAAAGACCCTACATCCCGAAGCCTTCGCTGACCTTGGACCTGGCGAGACACGGATCCCATGACGACGCAATTTCGCTCGAGCAAGAGAGTCCCAGCGAGGCATCTTCCCCGTACTTGTTAGAGGGAGCCTGGGTTTGCGACCCGCTCTCCACAAGAAGAACCACCGTCCGATCACTTTTCACCGCGCGGGATTGCCGTCTGAAGCACGCTTCATTGCGATTTCCACTCAACCGAGCCCGCCCCATAGCCGAAAGACAAGGGTTGTCCTGCTGGCGAAGGGTTATCAAACCGTGCATGGCGAGGATCGACTGGCAGCACCTTACACCTGACCTCACGCCGCGGCCCTGAAGATTCGCTACCACCTCTCCTATTACAGCGTTGGCCATCCTCTACGGTTCGCGCACTTTGCGCAAGCCGATGAGCAATCCTGTCCTGCAAGAAAACGGCGAAGGCAGAAGTCGTATAATCTTGGCGATCCTAGCCAATCTCGAACACGATAGAGCCGACATCTCCGTGCAGAATTCAGAGCTTATTGCCCCATGTCCTTATCAGTCGACCTTGTAAGCCTCAAGAAGATCCTTGGCCGCCACCCAGAGGTCCGAAGGCTTCTCAAATTTCTCATAGTCATCCTTTGATCCGATATAAATTTGACCTTCGGTCAGCTCTCCTTCACGAATGAGATCGCAAGCCTCGTCGACATCTCTCGCAAACGCGACGGGCGCGATCTCCGAACGGGTGTCGAGACTACATCCTTGACAAAAGTTCGCGGGCTGATCGGTGATACAAACCCGATTGGCGCAATATTTGAGAACGTTGACTACAGACGCCTCGCTAAGATTCGTCCGATAGCCATACACCCTTGGCGTTATGTCGTTATTCTTGATGTCCGACACGATGTTCGCGCACGTCAGCCTTCTGCCGTCAATTCTCGGGGATCCTGAACAGATTCCTTCCGTACAAACAATTTGGTTCATCGTCAGGCCGTCTCAATCATCGTCGGGGGAGTATAGAAATGGCGGCAACCATCGCCGCGGCTTCATGCCAGCGAAAGAGATCTTAGCAGCCTCCGAGGAAGAAGAACCGAAAGCCAGTAAAGGCCTATTCACAAGGGTCTTGGCAAACTCAAAATGCAGGGGAACCCCCAAACAGAATTTGGTCGAACACTCCCAACAGGCCGTGATTCGCCCCGTTTTTTCAAGCCATCGCGATGATGACCGTTCTCTTCGACAGCAAACTTTTCCGCGTCTCTGGCATTGGAACGAGCGAGCATGCCTTAACTAACCCAACGCTCAAAAAAGTTGATACCGCGGTACATAGAGAACGCATTATCAATAAGAATAAACATTACAATAATCACGAAAATCGAAGCGCCAGCCAAGCCAATTATGGCCCTGACCCTAACGAGCGGCCCAATCGCCAAAACATATATATTTATTAAGCAAACATTAATCACAAGATTTTCATTATCATAATAATAGAGAAGATAGCACATCCAAACAATTCGCGCATAGAGAATTACCAAGAAGCCGAGCAACATTGAAATGACGTAATTTTTACGATATATTTGTCTTATCAATTCGATAGCGAAGCACGCGAAGGCAATTCTGCAGCATGTGCCGAGGATCTGCACCAGAGGCAAACGGATATCAAATGCTCGAATGCCGAACGCAGCAACTGGCCCCGCTACGGCAACAGCGTATTGCGTCAATACAATGCACCACAACTGCCTCTTCGATTTCGATGCCATCGGTGGAGCCTTGCTAACCAGGGCCTAAGCCACCCTACAGGGAAAGAAGGCAAAGAACAGGACAAGCCTTGTATTCGCCTCCGAGCCGGCGAATAACGTCATCTTGATTTTTCAACCCAGCACGAATAACCGCCAGAGACAGGGCCGCCATTCGCCTTTGCCCTTCTTCCTAGCCAATAGCTTACGTTGAGCCCGAATACCTCCAGCGGAATCCAAGGATAGCAGGCCGCGAAGAAACTCATGGTTTGCTTCGCGCACAGGAATTCAGGGAAGCTACGACTCAGACTCGCCACGCCGATCGATCTGAACCAATACGCACTCAATGGATGCCATCGCAATCGCGACAACCGTAAGTATAGTAATCAACTCCGCGCCATAGGATCTATTTCTGGCCAACGAAACGACTCCTCCCCAACATGTAAGACCAGACCAAATGAACAAGACGTACACCATCACAACGATACCCACAGGAGGTTTCACGTATCGCGTCATCAATCTCATGTTGTAGAAGCAAATCGGAGCGGACATCGCGAAGGCCATTGCCGCACGCGCATTCCAGACGCCTTCCGTCACGTCCGAAATCGCCATACCTACCGCCGATATGATACACATTGCGACCGTCGACGGCATTACATGGTCCGCAATACCGAAAGAATCTTTTGCATCATTGATATTTTTCATGTCACAAAAATCCCATGGCCTAGAACACTTGAAGGCCCTTTCGCCGCAAATTTGGACATCTCAGCGGGATACCAATCCTCCATAGTACCGACTTGAATGGCCGAACCAAACGAAGCTACCAAGTAAGATCGATCAAAAGAGCCAGCGTCCACTCATGCCTAACTGGCGACAAGGCAATGAATTCGGGCCAACGGCCCCTAGAAGCTCTGACAAAACCCCTTGGCATGAATTTTGCGCCAGGCACAGGTAGCCATCCCCGTGTCCTACAGGAGGCCCATCATGGCCCCGGCGCATATGCCGCTCGAGTTCTACGACCTCGCCTCCCATCACCTCCCGCCCCGAGAAGGCGGTGCGACCTAAGGGTGGCCAACCCCCGGCCGGGCGTCACTGCGCCCTCCGCGTCCTCTGGTTCGTCCTGCCCACCGGCACCCGAGGCAGGACGTGCCGCCGGAACTCCGATGCTCGGGGCGCACGGCCCACCGCAGGCTCAGGGCCTGGGAGGAGGCGGGCATCCAGCATCAACTCCACGCCGACCTGCTGCGCCTTCTGCGCAGGGCAGGTAAGCTCGAACTGGACACGGTCATCGTGGACGGCGTGACGGCCCGGGCCTTCGGCGGCGGTGAGGCCACCGGCTCGAGCCCGGTAGACCGCGGCAGGAAGGGGACGAAGCACACGTTGCTGATCGACCCTTCCGGCGTGCCGCTGGCGATCCGCACGGCGGGGGCGAACGCCAGCGACCACGGCCAGATCCTCCCCGTGGTGCTCGAGTTCCCAAAGGTCGGCGGCAAGCCGGGGCGGCCCAAGCAAATGCCGGACGAGCTGTACGCCGGCTGCGGCTACGACCACGAAGGCCCAAGGACGCTGCTGCGTTGGCTGGGCATCGAGCCGCACATCGTCAAGCGGGGGACACCGCATGGCAGCTGGCTGGGAAAGGTCTGTCGGGTGCCGGAGCGGACGATCAGCTAGCCCAAAGGCCTGCGGCGGATGCGAGTGCGTTACGACCGACTGGCGGCCATCCAGGATGCTTGGACGATTCTGGCAGCCAGCGTCATCTGTTTCCGCATCTTGCATCACAACTTCATGTTCCAAATTTCCTTTTGTCCGCAATTCTTAGATATGCCGTGAATTTCGAAGCGGAATTCGCCGTTATCGTCCCGTTTAATCGTCAATTAAAATGACATCCAAATATCCGATCACGTCGTTTTCCGGATACCGACAGCCTAGGGTCAAGCGGCATCTGAACAATGCAAGACGACCGCCATGGCTATCGCCGCAGAGTTGTCGCAGATTGAGCGAAATTCCAGCGGAAAGAGCCTAAAGCACTTCCCATATCTTGATATTCCCAAGAAGGTCACCCGTAACCAAAACCCTGTGCTTCCAAGAGATATCCAGAGTTCCGATCAGACTTTCATGGGCGCGAGTCTTCCACAATACACTCCCTGATTTTGCGTCCATCGCACAAAGCTCACCATTCCCATATGGAACCCAAATATGGTGTCCTGAAGGGTCAAATACAATATTTTCTACAGGAAGCGCCAGCTCTCCTTTTATTATCTCGGGCGGAACTTCCTCGCTGACTAAAGAGATCGTTTCAGACCATAGAGGCATACCTGAAGCGACATCAACGACTGCCATCTGAATGACTGGCTCTAAGCAGTATGCGAGTCCACCTACAAGTGCGAGCAAGCTACCGTCAGGACTAAACCGCATTCCTGCTACATGAATCAATGGAGAGGGCAACCAAGGCGCAGCCTTATTGTCGCCACCCAATGGCGTTACGTCCTCGCACGTTACCCGTATCTCGTCATCGACTACAGATTCGACTATCTTCAGAAACTTGATCAGCGAATCAATTTGGCCACTCTGTACGATGGCCACCGTATCCCCAGAAGGATGAACCGCCACACATGTATCGCCCAATTTCAATTTCGCCACCTCTTTATGTGTACTTGCAACAAACACATGTAGCCTATTGATCGGCAGCGATCCTTCGTCATACAAGGAACCCGCCGTAATAGTGCGACCAGAGGCAGGGCACGACACATAATCAAATCCGCGGTATTTCGACGCGATCCTCATCGATAATTCCGGATAGCCAGACCAATAAACGCTCACATCATTTAGGTCTTGACCGATTTCTCCAATCTTGCGACCATCTAAAATATTGTACACTTCGACCTTCTTGCCTTCTCCGACCAAATACATCACGTCTTTGAAGGGATGATAAGCTACATCTCCAGAAAAATGCATCATCCCTCCTGAAATATTTCTTGACGAGGCTTCGAATAACCTCTCGCCTTCGAATTTACGGTGGCTGCCAAGTGAAATGACGTGACTTCGAGCCGTGGGCGTGAATCTCCACATCTCAATACAATCCATTGTGGCGGCAAAGCTCGCAAGCAAATTCATTCGTGGATGAATTCTGAGCTTGGCAATCGGGTATTGTTGAGTAAACGATTGTATAAATCGGAGCATGGAAATTCTGTCGAATGCCTTACACAATCTTAGAGCTCGGTCGCTCTAGCGAACTCAAACCTAAATCTGAAATCAGATCCGGCCGCAGAATCGTAGGACTGACCTCACACTACCTTAACTGTCTGCTGATTTCTATCGTGGGGCCCAAAATGGGCGGTTCGGGCTGTCCGTGGATCTTATCAGTCTGCCTGCATTGGCGGGACGGCTTGCCGCTCAGTAAACCTTTGCTGGAGCTTAGTAGCCGAGAGACTGATGGCGGGGTTCCTAAGGAGTTCGCATCGCCCGACGATGCGCATCAAGAACGGCGGCGACAGAATCCTTGAGGAACCGACCTTCGGCCAGCACATGAAAGGCATGCGCGCGGCTCTTCAGGCTCATTCCCGTGTGAGCTGTCTTTTCTGGTCCCGGGGCTCCTAAAAATTTCTACGACGCTCAGCAAAGATGCCTGGCCTTTTGAATCACAGAGGGGTCGACGGAAATCCTCTCCGTGCCAAAGAAAGACCCCGTTTGCGACTGGATAACGAACAGATCGAGACGACCAGGCAGGGCACCACTCACTATGGAACTAATGCTCGCAAGTTCTTCGTCTTCATCGAGAGCCAAGATGAGCGGTACATAGGCAGCGTTCGCCAAGTTTATATCATTTAATGGATCATCAACGATCTTTAATATTGTGGATATTCCCTTCTTCGAAATCTTTTCTGCCATCACCATACCGAGATAACTAAGTAAATCGGGCCGAAAGGCGATATTGCTATTTTGGTTGATTTTCTCGATAATTACGCTTTCGATGTCGACCGTTCCAGTGCGCTGTATTATCAAGGAGTTTAAGGCATACAATTTCACATGCAAACTTGTGCTAGAAAGAAGTGCAATAGCTTGCCCTGGGTCACTGTCCATCAAATGCATGAGATCGCTGCCGATAACTCTACTGTCAAACTGATAACTAGCTTCTCTTAAATACTTACAAAAGCCCAGGAGCTTCCCGAGATGCAGTGAACCGCCGGGGCGATCTTCTGAAAAGTACTGCGGCATGATGTCTTTCGCCACATTTCAAAAATGCCAAGGAAGATAACACCGCACTATCAACGGCAGACCGCAGAACTGACTGAATGCAACCGCAACTTCTTTGTCGATTAAACACTTCTTAAATTATCTGTGATCTTTATGTTTCTAATCCGGCGCGTGTCCCAACATCAGTTTGAATATGATTTTCAAAGCGAACGCACCAACTATCCCCACGATAATAAGCATGCCAATGTTCAAAAAAGTCAAGGAGTTTCTCGTCATAGAGAGTGCGCAAATTCCGCCCATGATTATCGAGTGGCCTTTAAATTTGGAGGGCGGAAGTGTCGGAAAAATGAAGGTTCCTAATAATCCTCCAACATACGCCCCCGCCCAATTCAACGGTCTTTCCATAGCAAAAACTGGATAGCTTGTTCTCATAATTCAGAACGCGGCACTTCTAACAAATAAACATATACAGCCATGTAGAATTGCTCACATTACAACTACTTTGATTCTCTACATTTGGCTTTTCTCGAGCGAGAATGTGTAAAACCCTTTTCCGATAACGCAGGCGAAGCCGCTTCCACCTATCCAGAAACCTCAGTTCGAATTGCGTCTACATCCCATAGAGCAAGTCCTTACAGGCTAATTTAGCGCCTTTCCACGACAGTATAGAAATCGGTTGGCAGCTAACGCTCAAGAAGCTCATCGGGGTATTCTCCTTTAGAAACAACGACGATTGCGGCATGACTTGAATCGTTTGTTAAATGGTGATGCCCCGATGGCTCTCTATCGATAATCGTATCGATTACTTCTGCTAGATAGTCCCACTCTTCCCTTGTGCGATTCCAAACAAAGCAGGGTGGGTTCAGTCTCATCGTACATAGTCCTGGTCCCGTTCCCATTTTCCCGATATCGAATGGGAAATCTGTGGAGTTCACAGCCCATTTGAATTCGACCGAAAGGGATAACGAACGGCTGCTGATCAGGGTTGAGAGAACTCCGCGATTGGCTCAGAAGCCTAAAGAGATTCTGAAGGGGCACGAAATCGACGTCCAATGACCCAAAGAGCATATTGCTATTTCACAATTTGAGGTGAATGTCGAGCGAATGCAAGCAAAAAAATCGACTCCCTTCAGATTTTAGGATTCCAATAACGATCGCAATACCGCTTCGGTTCGTTGCTTTGACCTAAAATACGAGATCGCAAGACTTTGACCGCGCTAGAGCATCCGAAGTTCCAACAAAAAGTGCTTGACCAATCACAGATCAAGAATTCAGCACGTCTTTTGCATGCAAATTCGCTAACATTTTGACAGAACCCCTTGGATCGGCTGAAGACTTCATCGGAATGAAGCTCTGGCGAACATCAAATCCTCGGCTCCTAGACAAGCAGAAACCGCCCCGATTGTAGAGGTGGCGGGTTTGTGAGGACATTATTTGAAATACTGAGGGTGCTTGCTCGAATCGCATTGAGCCCTCCTCTTTTTCGATGCAACTACGCGCACATCCTTGCAATCATGAGCGACCGGCTCCACCATTCACTGCAAAAGAATTCAAAGCAATTAATCTAATTAGAACATATAACCATATCATCTTGCACTACAAAATCTCTCCGCTTCTCTGTTACGCACAGAGCGAGTCGTTTCAGCCCTCCTCAATTTTCCGGCCTTCACTTGATAGGCCCTCGTCGCCGAGGCCGCTGACCTCGGCGTTTATTTCAGGGGCAGCCCGACAAGCTTGGCGCTTTCCGACCAGAGGGATTCCATGAGATCGTCGCGGCGAGCCAGGGTAGGAAGTTCTGGCCAGAGGATTTGCTCGCGGTGAAGGACGGCGTAGAGGTGGCCGGCGGGGGGGCGGATGCGGTCGAGGATGAAGTCGACGAGGGTTTTGATGGCGGTTCCGCGACGATTTGTGGCTGGCATGAACGTGTGAACCACAGGCAAGAACGTTTGAGCGACCTGCCTCCAGGGGAAAGGGCGGTGCCCCAGGAGGATTTCTGACGTGAGGCCAGGGTCGTAAGCGACGATCGTGATCTGCCTCGCCTGGATGTCGGGGTCGGCCGCCAGGGCGCGGGCGGTGAGGAGGTTGCAGAGCTTCGAGGCGCAGTAGGCTTGCAGGCCGGCTCTCGGCGTTCGAAGGTCGCGCTCGGCGTCACGCTCAGGATGCGCAAGGAGACGGACATCGGCGTGGCAGGGGCGGGGGACTCCGTTGTGTCGCCGGGGATGATGCGTACCGTTGGCCGTCAGCACAATGACACCACCGTCCAGCAGCCTGGGTAACAGCAGACGCAGGAGGAGGTACTGCGAGAGATGATTGGCCGCAAACGTCGCCTCAAAACCATCGACGGTGCGGGCGTGGGCATGCGGGAGCCTCACGTTCGCGTTGAGCACGAGCGCATCGATTCCGTCGATGTCGATCAGCTCACCGACATCGCTGGCAAATGACCTTACGCTCTCAAGCCGAGTCTCATTGAGCCCCAGTGTTTCCGAACCAAAGGGTCCGTCTCGACGTCCTCCCAAGATCAAGCGTGTGTTTGGAGTCTGTAACAGCCGTTTCGCAACAACTCTTCCCCACCCTGTCGTTCCCCCCGTCATCACTACGGTGGAAATCTCTCCGCTGAAGGCAACACTCATAGGAATGATCGCTTGTTTCCACCAGCATCAGACCCAGCTTCCCCTCCCTTAAGACAGCGTAGGTTCTCTGTAAGTTCGACTTAGAGAAGGCTCGCTCATCCTCGGCAGACACGACGCTGCCGGCAAAAGACGAGAGTGCGAGCTTTCATTCGGCCGCCACGGGCACCAACGTTGATTGCCTGACCGACCCGGCCCTGCTCGGGGGACGGGGGGACAAATTGGCCTGCGCCTGACGAAGACAATTTCGCAGGCATGCGGCGAGCGTGGGCACAGCCGGCTCACGCATCAACGATAGGTGATCTCCTGGGACGAGGTGAACTTCGAGATCCTCCGCCAGAGTGGAGCAGCCATTGCTCGGTTCGTCGAAGCTGAATCCAGGCTTATCCATCGGCTCGGAAGCCCGGAACAACGTCAACTTGCCGGGGTAATGGCGTGACGCCAGGGTGACCCTGTAGTTGTCCACCATGCGTTCGAACCATTGAAATCCCGAGTCCCCATCCGGAGCGGGGATCGGGACGCCGACGGCTTGCCGCAGCTCGCGGAGGGGGTGACGAGCCACGGTGAAAAATCGCGAACGCAGCTCGGTGGCGCTCTTTTGCCACCATCGCTGAATTCGCGAAAGTTTGATGGGGAAATTCACACCCCACATATCGATCAATGCCACCAGGCCAACCGTTTCGCCCTGTTCGCGAAGGATGCGGGCCATCTCATGGGCAACAAGAGCGCCTGACGAGTACCCTCCCAAAAGGTAAGGGCCGTTCGGAAAGCGTGCTCGCAGGTCTTGCACGAAGATCTCAGCAAGGTGTTCGAGCCGCTCGACCCCAGGTGCATCGCGATCCCATGCGCTGATCTGAAAGCTGAAAACGGGACGGTCGTGGCCGATGAGTCCCGCAAGGTGGCGTATCGAGAGGATGCCCAGGCCGTCGACAATGCCCGTGCCCCCCGGCAGGCAAAAGAAAGGGGGAGCGTCTCCTCCCGGCTGCACCTCGACAAGGGACGAGCGGTCCGTCTCGAGCGTGGCGTTGCGGATCACGCGCGCGAGTTGGCGGATGGTTGGCGCCTGGATCAAGGCACCAATTGGCAGCCGATGACCGCTGGTCTGTTCCATGGCCATCACAAGCCTTAGCGCGAGCAGCGAGTGCCCCCCCAGCATGAAGAAGTCATCTTCGACGCCGATGGGAGATCGCGCGAAGACTCGTTCCCAGTCGCTCGCCAATGCCGTTTCCAACTCGTCGGCGGGAGGAACGAACTCGATCTCACAGCGCAAGGCGCGAGGGTCGGGAGGGGGCAGGGCGGCGCGGTCGATCTTGCCGTTGGGGGTGAGAGGCATCGCGTCGAGCATGACGAACGTCGCTGGGATCATCGGCGCGGGGAGCCGCTCCACCAGGTACTGCCTGAGGTCGGCTTCTTTGATCCCGGTCGACGCAATCTGGCCCGAAGGGATTCTTGCCCGGACAACGTAGGACACGAGACGCTTCTCGCCGGGTGTGTCCTCACGCGCCACGGTCACGACCCGCGCCACCAGCGGGTGGCGCGAGAGTGAGGCATCAATCGCTTCGAGTTCAATACGAAAGCCACGGATCTTGACTTGATGATCGATCCGGCCCAGATATTCAAGCCGGCCGTCGGCATGCCAACGCGCGAGATCGCCTGTCTTGTACAGCCGGGCTCCGGGACGACCGGAGAAAGGATCGGGCACGAACCGTTCCGCTGTCAGCTTTGGGCGATTCCAATACCCTCGAGCGACGCCGTCCCCCCCGATGTAGATCTCTCCCTCGCAACCGACGTCAACCGGCTGCCCGTCAGGGCTAAGGACATACACTTCCGTATTGTCGATCGGTGCTCCGATCGAGACCGGCTTATTGGACAACTCGACGCGCTCCAGGGTCGACCAGATGGTGGTCTCCGTGGGCCCGTAGAGATTCCAGAGTTCCCGGCAACGGGGCCGTAGGCGATCGGCGAGTTCACGAGGCATGGCCTCACCACCGCAAAGGATGGTGAGGCCATCATCTCCATCCCAGCCCGACTCCAGAAGCATGAGCCAGGTTGTCGGAGTCGCCTGCATCACCGAGGCCCCCGACTCCACGAGCTTCGCGGCGAGCTTGGCTCCGTCCGAGGCCACGTCACGGCCGACGAGCACACAGGGGGCGCCGACGGCCAGGGGGAGCAACAGCTCAAGCGCCGCGATATCGAACGAGAGACTCGTGATGGCGAGCAAGACGTCGCGCGAGCTAAGGCCTGGAGACCGCCGCATCGACCGCAAAAAATTGAGCAGGGCGCCATGAGAGATTTGCACTCCCTTGGGGCGCCCCGTTGATCCGGACGTGTAAATGACGTACGCAAGCTGGTTCGCCGTGGGGGGATTTCCGGGAGGAACGCGGGGACACGCGGCGATCATCTCCCATTCACCGTCGAGCACGACTGGGCGGGTCTGATGTCCGGCCAGATCATCAACGAGACTCCTCTGGGTGAGTACCAGCCTCACCCCCGAGTCGTCCAGCATGTGACGAAGACACGGCCTGGGGTAGGCGGGGTCGAGCGGGACATAGGCTCCCCCCGCCTTCAGGATGGCCAAGAGACCCACGACCATATCTAGGCCGCGCTCCAGGTAATGCCCGACGAGTGTGTCTGGCCCGACTCCTTCCGAGCGCAGATAGTTCGCTAACAAATTGGCCCGTTGATCGAGTTCGCTGAAGCTCATCGCCCTGCCTTCGAAAACAAGCGCGGTCGCGTTTGGGGTGGCCGCGACCTGCGCTTCGAAGAGTTCGTGAGCGGAGCCTACGTTCCTAGGTTCGTCTCCCTTGACCTGCCAGGCACGTTCCTTGAGTGGCATGTGGCATCCCTGACCAATGAGGTTGGCTTCAAAAATCAAGGCCGGCGAGCCGACGAAGGACCTCCTCGTCCCTGGTCCTAGTGCAGGGGGGCATGTCCTCTCGATCTCAGCGGGCGCGAAGGGCATATCTTGGGCCGCTCGATTTCCAAAGAGACGGCAAGCATCAATGGATGTTGTGGATGCTTGGTTCAGTAGAAATTGTTACCAATGACCTCAATGACTTCCGCACCGTTACGGGTGGAGAGGGCCTGGTAAACACCAAGCCTGGCACCTGGCACCATCATGTAGAGGGTTGTGCCGTCGAACAGGCCATTGCCATCCTTCACGGCGGTCGGGTTCCCTGTGGCCGGGTCGATGGGCCAACAGTCGATCGTCTCTTTCAGAAACCGGACTGAGCCGTCGCACATCGCGAAGTTGGCTCCACCCGGATGCGGGCTGGACGCCGAGTGGATGTAGGCAGAGTCCTCGAAATTCGAAGGACTCTGCGGCAAACTGGAAGATGCCCTTGCCGAGCGAGTCGAGACGCGCCAGGGATTGATCGGAGCCTGCGTGCTGAAGAGGGTGGAGCCGAGCCACGAGTCGTACCACCAGTTCCAATCTTGCGGCGATCGAGGAGACAGCCGGCGCTCTCCCAGTAGGAGCGTGTGGCTCGTGCCGTCGACAATCTCCGCGACCCGCGTCCGGCTGCTGACGTAAAAGATCCCATTGTCCTGCGCCGAGAGGGTCGCCTGCGAAGGTATTGATGTGGGTTTGTGGGCCCTGTGGAACCAGGTTCCCGCGGAGCCGGCGTAACTGGCGTGAGCCACTCGAAACTGGCTCACGGGAAAATCGGTGATCCAGTCAACCGGTTGGTCGATTTCCCAGGCTCGAGCATCGCTTGGACAGAGGAGAGTTCCTACCTGGGTTCGCTGCACGGTCATATTGACGGCCAGGTGAATGTTCAAAGCAAAATTCGTCGCATTGAACAATTTCGGCTCTTCAAGCTGAGGAAGCAGAGCCACGAAGATGCTCTGATTGTTGAGATACTCACCGGCCGAAATCCATTGGTTGCTAAAGGTCGCCACGTCGAGCGGGCTGCCGACCGGAAAACAACCGTTGGCAGACTCATAGTGGTGTAACGCGAGCGCGATTTGCTTGAGATTGTTGGTGCACTGGGCGCGGCGGGCCGCTTCGCGAGCCGTCTGAACCGCGGGCAAGAGCAGCGCCATCAGGATTCCAACGAACAAGATCACTACCAGGAGCTCAATGAGTGTAAATCCAGGGGGAGATTTGGTGGATCGGGGGGGACTCATCATGGCTTACCTCGGGCCTCGGGAAGCTTTGGCCGTGGACCTTCGCCAACGTTGGGAGAGCTTACCCATACGCGGATGACGCCACCGTGACAGGGAGATTACATTTCGTTCATCCGGCGTTCACTGTGGAAAATGGAGTGTGAAGGTCGATCCTTTCCCCAGGGAGCTGGAGACGGTTACACGGCCGCCGTGCAGCTCGGCGATGCTCCGGACGATCGCCAGCCCGAGCCCGGCTCCTTGCCCGGGCGTTCGCGCCTGGTCGATCCTGTAGAAGCGATCGAAAAGGTGGGGAAGATGGTTCTCATCCATGCCGCAACCTGTGTCTGAGACGATCACTTGCAATTCGTTCTGGCTTGAGATCGCACGAACCTTCACTTGGCCTCCCAACGGAGTGTGCGTCAGGGCATTCATCACGAGGTTGCCGATCGCTCTCTGAAGGAGGCCTCGGTCCAGGTTGAAATGCAGACCGGGCTCAACCGAGACGGTGAGCTCGATCCCGGCGTCACTGGCCATTACTTCATAGAACCCGTGTACAAGATCGAGCTCGCGAGCGACGTCAATCGGCTCGCGAACGATCTGCTGGCGAGGATCCTCGGTACGCGCCAGGAAAAGGAGGCGGTCGATCAGCTCGGCCAGGCGGTCCGCCCCTTCCAGGCAAAGGGTCAGGGCTTCACCGTCGCGCTCGGGAGATCGGGGCTGATCCAGAGCGACCTCGGCGACGTTGCGCAGGGCGTGGACCGGGGTCCGGAGCTCGTGGGCGATGTCGGCCGAGAAGCGGTCGAGCCGCATGAACGAGTCCTGCAAACGATCAAGCATCCCGTTGAAGGTCTCGGCCAGGTCACGGAGCTCAGCGGGCAAACCCTCAGCGATAATCCGTTCTCCAAGCCGCGAAGGACCGATGCGGTGGGCGATGGCCGCGATCTCCTCGACGGGCCGGATCCCCCGCCTCGCGATCACGTAGCCCCCCGCAGAACTCGCCAGTAACGCGGGGACGAGAAGAAGGCCAAAGCTGCGCCGATAGCCGTCGAGCAACTCTCGCTCCTGGGTGCAGTCATAGGCCACTTCATAGAGCCGGTTGTCGACCACGGAGGAAAAGCTCCGGAGCCACACTCCATTCGCGGTGCGAAATTCGGTTCCGGAAGACTCGGACTGGGCGCGGGAGGATTGTGACGGCAGGGTTCGTTCCGCGACGGCCGTGGCGAAGAGTGTTTGCCCTTTTTCTCCGACGACCCTTGCGTAGAAGCCTTCCCAGCTCGACGGATCTTCGATCGTACCCGTGGCGGGATCAAATTCATCGACCAGCTCTTCGCTCATCCACTCCAGGCGTTCATTGGCGTCATATTCAAATTTTAACGTGATCAACCAATAGAGGCTTACTGTGGTGATCAGGACCAACGCGGAGGCAGACACGGCATACCAGAGCGTGAGTCGAACTCCCATCGACCACACGCTAGCCGCGGTCCTCGAGGACATAGCCCACCCCCCGAATCGTGTGAATCAGCTTCACGGCGTAAGGCTCGTCGATCTTGGTGCGGAGACGGCGCACGTGGACGTCAACGACGTTGGAGCCGCTGTCGAAGTTCATGTCCCAGACCAGCTCGGCGATCAAGGTTCGCGAGAGCACTTCGCCGGCTCGTCTGGCCAGCAGCGAGAGGAGGGCGAACTCCTTGGGCCTCAGGTCCAGGCGCCGGCCCGCGCGGCTCGCCTGGAGCCGTGCCGTGTCGACTTCCAGGTCGCCGACGCATAGCAATCCGGACGCGCGCGACGAGCCTCGTCGAAGGACGGTGCGCACCCGGGCAAGTAACTCCGAAAACGCGAAGGGCTTGACCAGGTAATCATCGGCCCCCATCTCCAGGCCCCGCACTCGATCGATGACGGCATCCCTCGCCGTCAGGAAGAGCACGGGCGTTTGCCGTCCCAGCCCTCTGAGCGCAGAGAGAATCGACCAGCCGTCGTTACCGGGAAGCATGATGTCCAGGAGAATCAGGTCGTATTCACCGGTCGCCGCCAGATGAAGACCGTCATCTCCCCGGCAGGCGACATCGACCGCGAACCCGGCCTCTGCCAGCCCTTTTCGAACATAAGTACTCGTGTTGCGGTCATCTTCAATGAGGAGGATCTTCACGCCTACCTCTACGTCGGCCAGCAGAGTGATCGGCGGCACCTTGCGCAGGCCGACTTCATCTGGATCCAAGGGGAACCGCTCACGACGCCGGACATTCCGTTGATCTCACACCTCATTGGTCAAAACGGCGACCAAGGTGAGGGTCTTCGATGCGCAGCGGCCACCCTTCGGGCGTGCACACACTCTTCGTAAACGTGGGATAACTTCCGACAAGCTCTCTCAATCGGATACCAAATTGGAGACGAAGGTCAAGGGGAACGTGTTCTTAAGAGAGCATCGACGACAGATTCTCGTTACGCATTAAATGTATGGTGTGATTCGCATTTCATCGATAGCGAACTCACAAAAATCCGAGAGATAAGATCGCGATTTTTCCCGCATTTTTCCTGGGTTTTCTCAGCATGGAAGGAATTCTCCTGCAACGTAAACCGCGATCGAAAAACAACACAGATTCCGGACAAAAAATTTGTGTGATGTTTTTTCTGAGCCCGAATTACACCGGCGTGCCTCCCCACCAGCGATGGTCTTCTTATAGACTGTCGCAGCCATATGTTTTGACGCATCAATCAAAATACCCGAGATTTCTTGAAGCGTTCTACAACTGCGCAGAGGCGGAAACCAAGTTCTCCTTCGAATCCTTTGATCTCCAAACCTTGACTTTATTCCCTGGGCCGTGGGCGGTCGTCGAATTTATCGTCATCAGAACCGCTCCGTTCTCGATATTCCGGGTGTGCCGTGTACTTCGGTGGGTTGCCGCTGCCGGGATATGGTCGAGGAGGCCAAGATCATCGACACCTATGAGGGATGCGGTCTATCGCAACGTCGACTTCGTTGGCCCACTCTGACACTCCGGGTAGACTGGAATCCTCGTGTCGGTACGGGAACGGGCGTTTTCCCTTTTTTTGAGCCCAGCATGACCGGAGCCCTCCCAAAAATGCGATTCATCGCCGCCGTCATCATCACCATTGCCGCGGGTACAGCATCGGCCGAGGAGCCTGCCCCGAAGTCTCTCGTCGACGCTTCCATCGATCGTGGACTCGCTTTTCTCACCAAGGATGCCGTGGCCTGGAGAGAGAAGTACAACTGCGTCTCATGCCACCACGCCGGCCTCGTGGTCTGGTCCATGTTTGAGGCAAAGACACGAGGTCACGCCGTGGACGAAACGGTGCTGGAGGAATTGACGGAATGGATTGCCGAATCGGGAGACGGCAAGACCAGCCTGAAGAGGCCCGCCGCTACCCCAAAGGCACTCAATACAAAAGCTCTATGGTTCGCACTCGCGCTGGGGGCGGATCCCAAGCCGGATGAAGTCTCGCAGAAAGGGCTCAAGCGTCTCTTGGCGACGGTGAAGGAGGACCAGACGGCGAACGGATCTTGGTCTGCATGGCCAGAGACTCGGCCGCCGATCTTTGGTGACTCCCACGAGACGATGACGGCGCTCGCAACCCTGGCGGTTCTCCCCGCGGCGGCAGCCGGGGATGACTCGGCGAAGGCCGCCCGCGACCAAGGCCTGCGATGGCTCAGTGACGCGAAGAGCGACGACGACCCGCAGTCGCTCGCCATACGCCTCATACTCTGGCGGCGGCTGGGGCGCCCCGCGGAAGAATGGGAACCGCTTGTTCGCCGTATCACGGAGCGGCAAAACACCGACGGCGGCTGGAGTCAGGCGAAGGGGATGAACAGCGACGCCTGGGCGACCGGCCAGGCGCTTTACGCTTTGGCCCACGGAGGGATCCAACCAAACGAGCCGGCCATTGCCCGCGCTCAGGCTTTTCTGATCAAGACGCAACGAGAGGATGGCTCATGGCCAATGACATCGCGGCCGCTCAAACCCGGAGGTGAAGGGGCCAAGAACCTGGTTCCCATCGTTGGCGCCGGTACGGCGTGGGGGGTTCTGGGACTGGTCCGGAGCCGCTGAGTGGCTGGCCCGGCGAATGAGTTTTCGCGTAGAATCACCTGCAAGGCGCCGGCGGGTCCACCGGAAGCGAGGAGCGATCGCCTGGTCTCACACCTCTCTCGTGCTCTGTCGAATCTTGATAGGTGGGTCTTTCGATCCTTTTGAGGGGTGCGCGTTGCTCACCTCCCCAAAGAAGATTCCATCAACGGAACGAATCGGCCGTAGTTAAGCACGAGGAGAGTCTGCTGCAACTTGCAGGAATACCGCCCCGGCATCATGCGATCCCGCGATTGCCCAGGAGAGTTGAGGATCCGCCATGTCCGAGAGTGAGCCACGTGGCGAACGAGGGGGAAATCTTCACGCCGTCTTCGGTCGAATCCGGGCGGGAGATGAAGACGCGGCGCGCGAGCTGCTCACACGCTACGAGGCGCAAGTCCGCCTGGTGGTCCGCCGCCAGTTGCCCCGGCTCTTGCGATCGAGGTTCGACTCGCTCGACTTTCTCCAGAGTGTCTGGGGGAGCTTCTTCCAACGGATTCGCGCGGGGACGGCGGACTTTGAGAATCCTCGGCATTTGATTGCCTTCCTGGCAAAGACGGCACGCAACAAGATCATCGATGAGAACCGGAGAGCCGCAAGCCGCAAGGGGGACATGCGGCGCGAAGAGCCGCTCTGCCTGGAAGGAACTCGGCCACGAGACTTGATTGCCAACGACGACACGGCCAGCGAAGTGGCGGAGGCCAAGGAGATGTACGGACGCCTTCGCGAACTGCTCCCGGAGGGGCGCCGGGAGATCCTGGAATTGCGGGCCGCGGGATGTCCGACCTCGGATATCGCCGAGCGGCTTGGGATCAGCGAACGCACCGTCAGGCGCGTGCTCGAAGGGCTCTTGCGCCAGATGACGGATGAGCGGGAAGTTCCAGGATGAGCCTCACCACTTCGAGCCCCATCTGGGATTCCACCCCTCAGCCGGACGTCGCGGACAGCGTGCGGCGCTTCGAGGAAGATTGGCGGGCCGCGACCGAATCTCCTCGCCCCGACCCCGAGAGCTACCTTCCCGAGCGCCCCGACGAACGCCCCTCGGCGCTGCTCGCACTGCTTCGGCTTGACCTGTCGCTCCGTCGCCAGGCCGGCGAGAAAGAGGAGGTCGAGAGCTACTTCGAGCGCTACCCGGACCTTCCGCAGGAGGCCAGGGTGGCACTCATCTACGAAGAGTTCTGCCTACGCGAGGAGAATGGCGAGCGTCCTGATCCCGCGGGTTACGAGATCCGTTTTCCCGAGATCGCCACCCTGATCCGTGAGATCCTGGATATCCACAAGTTCGTGGTTGATGAGACGGATGCCACCGCGCCGGCGGATGGCTCGGGCTCGGTTCCTTTTGATCGGTTTCCCAAGGCGGGGCAGACGATCGCGGGGTTTTATCTCGTCGCGGAGCTCGGGCGAGGATCGTTTGCGCACGTCTTCCGGGCTGAGGAGAGGCAACTGGCGGATCGGCCCGTGGCCCTTAAGATCGCGCGGGCTGGCTCACGCGAGCCGCAGACGTTGGCCAGGCTCCAGCACACGCACATCGTCCCGATCCACTCCTACCGGATCGACCCGGCCACGGGTCTCCATTTGCTGTGCATGCCCTATCTCGGCCACGTCACGCTGGCGCATCTCCTCGCGGCGGTTGAAGAGTCTCCTCCGCGATCGGGGGCCGAGCTCATTGCCGCGCTCGATCGGCTCGAAGCTCCAAGAAATGACGTCGTGGGGACGGCCGGCCGTAAGATCCTGGCAGGGCGATCTTATACTCAGGCCATCGCCGGCTGGGGGGCAAGCCTGGCCGAAGCGTTGCAGTTCGCCCACGAGCGCGGAATCCTTCACCTCGACATCAAGCCCAGCAATATCCTGGTGACCAGCGACGGTATGCCGTTGCTGCTCGACTTCAACCTCGCCAACGCTCCCGCCACGGGGGACGACAACGAGCCGAACCGGTTCGGCGGCACCATGGCCTACATGGCCCCCGAGCATCTGGAGGCGCTGGTCTCGGGGGGGGTGGCGGCCATAGACCACCGCGCGGATCTCTTCGCACTAGGGGGGGTTCTGCACGAGGCGCTCGGAGGAGAGCCGTTCTCCGTCGAAGGGACGACCTTTTCGCAACGGCTCCGCAATGCCATCGCCAGCCGCCGCTCCGGGGCACCTCGACTCAGGCCCAGTGTTTTGGGCGTGTCCCCCGCGCTTGAGGCCGTGGTTCGGAAATGCCTGGCCCCCACTCCGGACGACCGCTATGCGACGGCCGCCGACCTGGCGGTCGACCTCCAAGCGGTGGCCGAAGACGCGCCGCTACGCCACGCGCGCGAGCCCTGGCCGGGGCGGTTGGCCCGCTCGTTACGGAGGAATCGAAGGCGGGTGGCGCTGGCCATCCCCATCCTGATGATGCTGGTCCTGGCGATCGTGGCCTGGGGACGTTCCCAGGTCGAACGAGGGCGCCAGGAGGCCCGGTTCGCGGACCTCTTCCAGGGGGCCGAATACTCCGGGGCGGGAGGGGAGTTCGCCCTCGCCGCCGAACAGTTCGCGCGTGCTGCCGACGAAATTCGCGACCGCCAGGACCTTCGCCTCCGCTGGAATGACGCCAAGCGCCGGCAGAGACAGGCAATCGAGTCGCAGGCGTGCCGAGAACGAGTCGACCGTTTCCTCCGCCGCGGCGAAGAGCTGCGGTTCGGTCTCCTGGGGTTGGGGGGAGATTCCGCGGAGGCCTCCCGCGATCTCGAAATCGAGCTGCAACCCCTGAGCGTTCTCAAGGACCCGTCCTGGACCCGGCAGAGCGACCTCCAAGGGCTCGACCCGGGGCGCCGGGCAAAACTGATGGATGCGGTCAACGACCTTCTCTTTCTCTGGATCGTCGTTTCCGACCAACCTGGAAATGCCGAGATGGCGGGGCGAGCCGTCGCCCTTTGCGATCTGGCCCTGCGTTTCACGGAGCCCAAGGGCCCTTGGCTGGCCCTGCGGGCTCACTATCAAGGCGCAAGGCCCGCAGAGACGGCTTTCAGCCCCGGCGACGACCCCGTCCGCGAGTCCTCGGCTCGAGCCTGCTTCCAGTGGAGCCTTCTCTCCAAGATTCAGGGGGATCGCGAGAAGTCGCTCGCCTGGCTCGAGCGAGCTGTGCAGTTGCGTCCGGACCAGTACTGGTATCAGTTCGACCTGGCCTATCATTACGACCTGGCCGGCCGCGTCGAGTCGGCTCTCGTCCACTACGGCGCCGCGATTGCCCTCCGCCCGGAGAGCCCTTGGGTATTGCTGAACCGCGCCCATCTCTATTGGTCTCAGCGTGGAGCGTGGGACCGCGCCCTTCGCGACCTCAACCGAGCGATCGAGCTTGCCTCAGATCGAGACGCAACTGAGATCCACCTGGAACGTGGCCGCGTTTTTCAGCGTGTGGGAGATTACTCCGGAGCCCGCGCGGCTTACGACCGCGTGCTAGCTTCAAGCCCGAATACAAGAGCAGGGCGGGTAGCCCGGCTCAACCGTGCCAAGCTCGAAGCGGATTCCGGGGCCACAGGCCGGGCGATGGCGGAATACAATACGCTGCTGGCCGAAGATCCAGCTGACGCCCCGGCACGGCTGGGGAGGGCCTTGTTGACACTCCGCCTCGAGCAAGCCGGCCTCGCTGAGGAAGATCTCACCCTCCTCCTTCAGGAAACCCCAAGCCGAGCCGAGCGAGCCAGGGTCCTCGCATATCGGGCGTCGGCCCGGCTCGCGCAGGGGCAACCCGCACAGGCGCTGGCGGACGCGGAGGAGTCTTTCCGGCTCGATCCACGCCCGAGTCGGCAGCGGCTCGCACAGCGTGCTCGGCTCGCGGCCGGGCAAGCGCTCGACCTGACTTCAGTCTCCCCCGAGGACCTGGTGAATCAGTGGCCGGCCCTGGGCAAGACGATGGACGACGAGCTCAGGTTCGCCCTTCAGCAGCTCCGGTTTCAAGCGATCGGTACCGACGCGAACGCATTCACAGCGCTTCGGACCCGCGCGGTCTTGCTGAGCGCCTTGGGAGAGCATCGAGCCGCCGAAAGAGAAGCTAGCCGGGCGGTCGCCCTGGTGCCCCTCTCTCCGGCCGTCTTTCTACTTCGGGCTCGGATCCGCCGCCATCGCGGAGACCAGGCGGGCGCCCGAAAAGATTTGGCGAGGGGACTGCAACTGGAACCGGCGGACGCTCCATTGCTTCTCTTACGAGGCCTCATGGCCTTAGAGGAAGGGCACGCCGAATCGGCGCTCCTTGACGCAGACCACGCGGCCAACGTAGGCCCTTCGGAGCGTGTTCATGTCTTACAAGCCAATGCTTTGTTCGCGCTTGGCCGATATCAGGAAGCGATCGACGCATGGACACAAGTTCTCAGCCAGGATCCCGAGGAGGCGCCGGCTTTCCTGGAGCGAGCCCGGGCCTTTGCAGCGCTCGGCCTCTGGGATCAAGCTCTGGCTGATCTCGAACGAGCCGCGGATTGGACCGACGATCGCCTGGCTTTCCTCGTCCGTCTTACGCTCGTCTACGTGGACTGTGTCAAACATCGTCCGGAGCGCTCGCTACGGCTTCTCGGATTGGCACGCCGCCTACCGCCCGCCTGGTTCAGCGAGCTTTTGCGCGTTTCCCGTTCGATTTTCCCAGAGGCCGGCGCCGGACGGCGATAAGATCGGGGCAGAGCACCCGAAAGATCAGGTTCGCGGACACGCTCAAGCCGGCGATCGTTCCGATTCCTCGCGCCACGTAACGTCCAGCCCCTCGAGGAGTGGAGTCCTCTTTGGCGCGATCAGCGTCCTGCTCTGGGAAGATGCTCGGAGGCACGTCTCCAAGGTGGGGACCGTTTTCTCCGAGCAAGAACACGGCGGGAAGAACCGCGAGGCCCGTTCGCTCATGCGGCTGCTCCGCCAGAACTTCCTGTTGCGGTTTCTCCGGTTCCAACCCGAGGTTCGGAAGCACGGTGAACTCCGCCGCAAGGACTGACGCGCCCGGAAACTCCCGGTTCGCCAATGGAGACAGCCAAGTGCTTCCCGACTTGAATACGGCAGACTGCGCGGGAAGAGCAACCCGTGCACCGAGGTTGGTCGTACGGTTGTTCTTATTTGCAAACGACCGAGCATGAGAACGAATGGAGATCAGATTCAGGTCGACGGCCACCCCTTCGTTCCCGGGGACAATGCGCCCGAGATTTCTATAGCCGAGCTTACCGGCCATCGGCGGCAAGGATGCTAGCGGAAGCGCATGAAGGCTCGGGGCCTGGCTTCCGGAATAGGAACCGGAAGTCGCCCCGTAATCGCTCGTGCCCACGGTAGGCGAAGAAGAGGGGGGAGAAGAAACCGCGGACGGATCCTGCCCTGACGAATCCACCAGTGGCAACGTATCACCGGGCGGAGTCAGGGCCGTCACAACCAGGTTCGGCGAGAGCGTGGGAGGCGTTATCGGACTGACGGGCCCCGCGGGAGTGCTACTGCCATAGAGATTCGCCGTCGGGATGTTCAACGTCTGCAAGTTGAACGCGTTCGTCGCGGGCAACCCGTTCGAGTCCACGGGGCTCGTGCCCGATATCCCAACGTAAATCGTCTGCCCTGATGTGCCCGTAAATCCGTTAACCACCCAAAGAACGTTGTTCGCCGCCGGAATCGTGGCCAGAACATTGCCCGAGCCATCGAAGAGCCAGAGCTGCGCATCACTTGGGGCCGATGATGTGCCCCAGGTCAAATTCACCTCGAGTGGCGCCGACGAATTAGGGTCGGGGCTCGCGGTCATGTAAAGGACCACGGAATCCGTCCCCGGTAGCTGCCCCGAGGTATTCGACAAATCGGCGAGGTCGGGAAGCGAGCTCGCGCTGTCCGGCAACGTCACCTGGTTGCCATTCGCCGCGTTGGGATCGTTCGGCGACAGCACCGTCACGAAGTTTTGAGCCGCCGCTGGAGCGGTGGTAGAGATTTCGGAAGGTGCGGTGTTCGGATCATCCAGCAAAAGTTTGTCGGCCGCCAAAAGCAAACGCGGCTCCAACAATTCAAACCCGAAACTCCACCGGCGCGGCGTCGAACGCGGAACGACATCGTTCCTCTTCGATCGATGCTCGAAGAGACCCCGCCACGCCGATACCATCGTCGCTTTCAATTCCTCGACGGTAACTTCTTCCGTTGAATTCGACGTCTCCCGAGTCTAGTCCCTGGCCGTGCGGTCCTGCAATGGCCCACCGCGGACGCGATCGCACCAAGGACTCACGATGCACATCATTACGAAGGTCTTCCCTCTTAACGATCGAGAATGCCCCCTCCTCGCGGCCATCAGCCGCTGAATTTTCCCGAAAATCCCGGTCGCCTCTCCGTTGAAAGGCGGTCGCCGACAATTCATAGGGCGGACGTAGCTCACCGATCTTCTTTGACGCCAACGCCTTTTGGCGAACGATCTCTCCCCTCAACCGAAACGAAAGGCAACCGGAGAGGCGAAGCAATAAGCTCTTCAACACCGCTCGTGTCGGAAAGCTTTTTGCCGCGTCAAACGCCCCGATAGCCAGGTGATCGAGGTGATTGCGGCAGGCTCTCGATCGCGCTTGAGACGCGGCTCCAATCCCGTCAGTGGAGCCGCGCAGGGTGACGTCTGCGAGAGAACGAATGGCAATCACCGCCTCAGAGGCCTCGGTGGACGGCCCCCCCTGAACTCGGGTGAATCCGCGACGCCACGACCGGAACGTGGCGCGCCACCTCATGATGAAGCAAAGGGACTGGCCGATTTCGGCCAATGGCGATAGACCGGTGGGGAACGGCCGCCGTGTGATGCCGAGCGAAAAGCCTGAACGCCCCAGTTCCCCCGCGTGGATTTCCGAATTCAGCGGCAGCGGTGCCGACGGAGGCAAGGGGGCGGAAGGGGGTATAGGGATGACAAAAACGGCCGAACCCGGGGGTCGACGCAGGTACGCGTCCCTGCGAACTCCGATGACGACGATCCTCCACCAACTTGGTATCGTTGCTAAGGTCCCAGGCGGCTCAGTCGGCATCGAGGACGGAGAACTCTCCTCACATGACGGCCCATCATCGATATGTCCTTGGCCTGCCCCTTCTTCTGGCGGCAGTCACGGTCTCTCCTTCTGTTGAGGGAGGCGAGCCCGCGGCCCCTCAAAGAGTCCTCGCATTCCCTGGCGCGGAGGGGTTTGGAAGGTCCGCCAAAGGGGGCCGGGGAGGAGACGTCTACCACGTCACGAACCTGAACGACGCAGGACCAGGGTCGTTACGGCATGGGGTACAATCCGCCAAAGGGGCACGCACGATCGTCTTCGAGGTTTCGGGCACGATCGAACTGAAAGACAGGCTGGCCGTCGAAACTCCCGACCTCACGATCGCAGGGCAAACCGCGCCCGGGGATGGGATCACGCTCAAGGACCATTGCTTCCGACTCAGAAAGACCTCAAACGTCATCGTGCGCTACATCCGAGTGAGACTGGGCGATCAGAACAAACCCGTGGGCGCGGATGACACAATTAATGTCGAACATGTTCACGACATCATGCTCGATCATATCTCCGCGTCCTGGGGTATCGACGGAATCATGGATCTGGAGTACGCCTCGAACGTCACCTTGCAGTGGTCCATTTTTGCCGAGGCGCTGAACCGCAGCCTCCATCACAAAGGGGAGCACGCGATGCTGTCCTCCTGGAGGAAGCTCAAGGGGAATGTGACGCTCCACCACAACCTCTTCGCAAGCAGCCGGAACCGGCATCCGACGCTGGGCAGCTCGAGCGAGACGAGCGCCGAAGCCATCGTCGATTTCCGCAACAACGTGCTCTACAACTGGGAAGGCCCGAGCAATCTCGGCAATTGCCAGATCGACTTCGTCGGCAACTATTATCGCCCTGGCCCCAACACCAAGCCGGCACGGCTTCCGTTGAACGTCAAGGCCGGCAAGCCCGAGGTGCACCTCGCGCGGGGCTATCTTCGTGACAATGTGTTTGAAGGCAACGCCGATTGGTCTCGTAACAACTACGAGGCGGTTAATTACACCGCCGAGAAGGACTCAGACTACGGTAGCACGACGCGCGAGGTCTTCGAGGCGCACGAGCCGTTCGTGGGGAACGATGATCGACCTGTCACGCAAACGCCTCGCGAGGCGTACGCACTTGTCCTCGCATGCGCAGGGGCCTCGGTGGCGAGAGACGCGGCCGACCTGCGGCTTATCACCGGCGTGCAGGCTCGTACGCACCGCCGGATCGACAGCCAGGATGAGGTCGGCGGATGGCCCCATCTCAAGACGACAAGCCCCCCCGCCGACAAGGATCGAGACGGCATGGCCGACTCCTGGGAACGCCAGCACGGCTTGAATCCAGAAGACGCCAATGACCGCAACGAAGACCGTAACGGCGACGGATACACCAATCTTGAAGAGTATCTCAACAGCCTTTGTCCACCGGACACCGGCCGATAAAATCGGGCCCGAAGAGGGCTCCATGATCGCCCCGGAGACCGCCGATGCCACCCCGATGACGTAGAGGCTTCCCACCCCAAGGAATTACGGTGGGGCCCCACGTTCATGACGAAGAAAGGTCCTCGACACCGGAGCAGCGAGAACCGCCAAACGGCGCTCTCGCTATGCGCTCTGGGCCATGAGCGAGACGAGCGAATCGAAGTCGATTGGCTTCACAAGGTGGTGATCAAAGCCGGCCTCGCGAGAACGCCGACGGTCTTCTTCGTGACCGTAACCCGAGACCGCGATGATCACGGCGGTCTTGCAGCAAGGATCCCTGCGGAGCTTAGTCGCCACCTCGTAGCCGTCCATCCCTGGAAGGCCGATGTCAAGCAGTATGAACTCAGGATTCATGTGGCGAGCGAGTTCCAAGGCCGACAAACCGTCGTAAGCCACCTGCACTTCGTTGCCGAGGAGCTTGAGGAGCCGGACCATACCCCGCGCGGTATCCACGTTGTCATCAACCACGAGGATCCGAGACCCTCGCCGCGCGGTCAGTGCGGGTAGGTCGGTCTCGGCATCCCTCCTTCGACTCGCGGCCGGCAGATGGATGGTGAACGTGCTCCCTAAGCCGGGCCCCGAGCTGAAGGCTGAGACCCTGCCGCCGTGCATTTCCGTAAGCTTCTGGACAATGGTCAGGCCGATGCCAAGGCCCCCTTCCGATCGTGCGATCGAGCGCTCCCCCTGGCTGAACAACTCGAACATCTCCGGAAGCCGATCCGGGGGAATGCCGATCCCATTATCTTCCACCGCAATGACAATTTGATCGCCATCTCGCTTGGCGGTGACCCCGATGCGCCCGCCACTCTCGGTGTACTTGGCGGCGTTGGTCATCAGGTTCACGACAACCTGTTCGATTCGCGTCGGATCCGCCCGCAAAGGCAATGTCCCTTCTTCGAACTCCGCCAGAAGCTCATGCTTCCGTTCGTCGATCAAAGGCGCGACGGATTCAATCGCCTGCTTCAGAATGGTGCCGGCATCAACCAGCTCGCGTTTGAGACGAATCTTTCCGCTCGTGATCCGGGAAACGTCAAGCAAGTCATCGATCAAGCGGGCGAGTTGCCTGGTCTGCCGGTCGATGACATCCTTCGCGAAATTCATGTTGTCCACGTCACCCGACAGCTTCAGAACCGTGATGGCATTACTGACGGCGGCCAGGGGATTGCGAAGCTCATGGGCAAGCATGGCAAGGAATTCATCTTTGCGGCGATTGGTTTGGCGAAGCGCCTCTTCCATCTCTGTGAGCCGCGTGATATCCACGCCGATGCCGACCGCTCCCTGCGCCTTGCCGTGGTCATCCAGGATCGGCTTGGCCGTCATCAACACGGTGATGCGGCTACCGTCGCCGCGGACGATCTCAACCACTTCCTCCACACTCTCAAGCTTTGCCGCGGCCCGCTGCATGGGTAGCTCGTGGGCCTCAAGCTCGCGTCCTCCCTTGACAATCGAATAGGGAACGGCCTCCATGTCGGGGCGCAACATCGAAAGGTTCTCGCCGTGAGGCATGCCCAGCATCTGGGAGAACACGCGGTTCCCCGCGATGACCTTGCACCCCGCATCTTCCGCGACGTTGATGCCGACCGAGGCTGTCTCGAAGATCGTCTGAAGCTCTCTCACGCGGCGAGCCAACTCAACGTTAAGCCGCTTGACGATCTCCTCTCCCTTCTTTCGGTCCGTCACATCCCGGGTCGTTCCGACAACCGCCTGAACCGCCCCGTCCACACCAATAACAGGGACAAATATGTAATCGTAAATTCGACGTCCGTTCGTCCCAGTATACGGAACTTCTCCGCGGATCGGCTGACGGGTTGCAATCACACGGTCGATCTCGCGATCGTGCCGCTCGGCATGCCACGGTTCGTATCCCAGCTCATGGCAGGTCTTGCCGATCGATTCTTCCCAACTTCGCCCCCACATTCTCAGAAGGGCTGGGTTCGCATAAAGAAATCGATGATTAATATCAAAAACATAGACTAAGTCCGGCGTACTTGAAAGCGCCGCTTGATACATTCGCCGCTCGCGCTCGGTCTCCTCCGCAAGCCGTGTACGCTCGACCTCGGCACTTACACGGCCGCTTACATCGCGAAAATAGATCGAAATGCCCTGCGGCGACGGAGAAGCATGCATCTCGTACCAGCGATCGTGATCCGCGTAATAAGCCGTGATCGACGAAGGCGTGCGTTCTTCCGCCGCTTTGAGATAGGTCTTCCGAAACTCCGAGGCTTGAAACCCCGGATAGACCTCCCAGAGAACCTTGCCGATGAGCTCTCTCGAGGCACAGCCGAGGATGCGCTCTGCTTGACGGTTGAGGTAGGTGAATCGCCACTCTCGGTCGAGCGCAAAGAAAGCGTCGCTGATACTCTCGAGGATTGCCGTCGCCCGGTGGTCCTTCTCCGTCAAGAATCGCTCGGTGATGTCCATGCCGGTCGCGACGATGAACTGAATCTTTCCCCCTTTATCCTTGATCGGCATACATGCAAACTCAATGATGCGTTCAGTGCCGTCCGCCCAGAAGTAGGTTGAGTCTCCCCGGAAGGCTTCTCCTCGAAGTGCCTGTTCAAACGCGACTTTCACCCAGTCCTGAATCGCGGGCGAACGATTCCACCAACCGCAATCCCAGGCGAGCTTGCCGATCACTTCTTCCCGCTGGAAGCCGCACTGTTCGAGGCATGACCGATTCACGTCGATCACCCTGCCGTCGAGATCCAAACGCCCCGCAAAGAGTCCTTGATCGTAAACCGCTTCATAGGCGCGTGTGGCTTCAGCCAGCGCCTCCTCACTCTCGATCGCCTTTTGCCGGAGCGAGACGAGCTCCGTGATTTCCGCCGCCTGGTGGACAATGTACGAGACGCGACCATCTTCTCCCAAGAGGGGATAGTTCAACACGCTCCAGGTCCGCTCTTCAAAACGGCCTTCTTTCCCGGCCGCTCTGAGAACCTCGTACCCCTGCAGAGACACTCTGTCGCCAGTGCACGTATGGATCACGCGCGAGAACGAAGCGCGCAGACTCGCCGAGTCTTCAACATCGTGACACTCCGGAAACACCTCGAAGAAGTTCTTGCCGACGAGGTCGTCACGGGACAACCCCGAAGCGCGAGTCAACGCCTCGTTAACCGACCTGATCGTCAAATCGGATGTCAACACCGCCATGACATCCGGCGCCGATCGGAAAACGGCAAAAAAATCGGGTTCTGGTGCGATTCTTTCCATGGAAAGCGACCGAGTTTAGAGAGGGGGGGATTAAAGTCGCCGCAAAATGTATCGAACCCTATCACGTGATCGTAGCCCCGAAAATTTGATGACTCAAGCAATTCTCGGCTCACAACTCACGGCAAGTATGCGATGGACTTTCTCCGAATCCATTGCCCGCGTCAGGATGGATCGATATCTTCACCATGCCATCGCGGGTAATGACGGCCACACCCTATTGAGAACCTGGAGGTTCCCATGGCTTCGGACGAACGCTTCGTTTCGTCGCGATTTCCCCGTGCCTCGAAATATCATCCCGAGTGGATCATTGCCAGCGTCAGCGGAGGGGCCAACTCTCTCTGGCTGACCGAATGGCTCGCTCAGGCACTCGACCTACGTCCCGGCATGCGAGTTCTGGACCTCAGCTGCGGCCGAGCGTCGTCGTCAATATTCCTCCACCACGAGTTCGGTGTGCAGGTCTGGGCGACCGACCTTTGGTTCAACGCCTCAGAGAATCTTGAGCGGATTCGCGACGCGGGCGCTGAAGCGGGAGTCTTCCCGCTCCACGCCGAGGCCCGGTCGCTGCCGTTCGCCGCGGAGTTCTTCGATGCCATCATTTCCATCGATTCTTACGTCTACTACGGAACAGACGATCTTTATCTGGAATATCTCGCTCGGTTCGTGAAACCGGGCGGCCTCATCGGCATCGCCGGCGCCGGCTTGATGGAGGAAATCGAAGGCGATCTCCCCGACGATCTTCGGGAATTCTGGACCCCCGACCTTTGGTGCCTGCACTCCGCACCTTGGTGGCGGCGGCATTGGGAGCGGACCGGAATCGTGGATGTCGAGCTTGCAGACCACATGCCCAATGGTTGGCAATTCTGGCTCGAATGGCATCGCCTGATTGCCCCAGACAATACCACCGAGATTCAGGCACTCGAAGCCGACCAGGGCCAACACCTTGGCTACGTCCGCGTGATCGCCCGCCGCCAGAACCGTGTGAAACTGGAAGAACGAATCGTGTCCATGCCTCCGCAATACACCAAGAAGCCTCTGCTCCGGGACAAAACACCGTGATTCTCTGGGGGAGAAAAACAGTATGTCTCTACTACTCTACTTCCAAAAGTGGGGATCGGTGACACACTTCTTTTCAAAACCTAATTCCTTCAGCGTCTTGCGAGCCTACTTGGTCCCGTTTTTCCTTTTTTAGTTCATGTGGCCAGCCAGCTTAGACCGTCCCGACGTCAAGAAAGCTTGATCATTCGATCAGAATTCCTACAACAACTCATCCCTTTCTCAAATGCCAGAACCACGCAGGTTGATCCCGTCACCACGTGAGAAATTCGTTTCTCAAGAATGTTATTACGCGTGCGCTCGCGGCGCCTCTTCGAGTCACGATCTCGATCACCGGCTACTAACATCCGCGCACAACAGCCACTGCAAATTCCTCGCGAAGAGATCGGGAAATCCGATCATGTGAGCCCGATAGGAAACTTGTGCGCTCCTATGATGACGCTTCGCTATTGCCGATCTCGGGCAAGTGACTGATTGCAAAGAAACGAAGGGCGGAGCCCGGCTCATGCCACCCACCCCTCAGGGCTCAGTAGCTCGGCGCCCTCGGCCAAAGCAGTTGGCATATTCACACCATCTGCTCGTCCACTCAAGAGGCTTCTCACGGAAGCCGAGTTGATTCGAAATCGAGAAAATTCATCCGATCCCGGCACCGATCCAGATGAGAGAAGGGAGTGGCTGGTTGTCAGCCCTTCACATTCGGCTTCATAGAAAGGGAACAGCGATGAAGGGGGCATGCGACACTTGCTTGGGACCCTGTGTCTGATCTGGGCGATTTACCACCTCGCCGGCATTGGCTTCGGTGGGACTCCCTTCCGCCCCCGAAGACGGGTTCCCCCTGATTCTCGATGGAATTGGTGGTGGCGTGGGAACATTTGTCATCACACGTCACAACGCAAAGCGGCAGGCCGTGACGAAGTGACGCAGGTCGCAAAACCACTCACCGCTTGCACCACACTCCGAGGGCCGACGAGGTGAGTCCCGGTGTCCTATCGGGTTCTTGGCTGAGGGGGGCCTCCGCGGTAGGCTGGCCCTTTCTTCATCTTGAACCCAGAGGCCTTCATGAGCGAAAAGAACCCCTACGAGGCTCCGCAAAGCACGGTGGCTGCCACCAACCTTGGGCGACGCATCGCGACGATGCTGCTGGAAGCCCGCCGAACGGGTTATCCCTTAAGCCTTCATCTCCGCTGGCAAGCAAAGTCCTACCTTATCTCGACGATCCTCTTCGCCTTGCTAATTACACTGGAGTCCTTGCTGAACCTCACGCCGCTCGTCAACCTCATGATTGGTCTTTACATAGGACTCATCACCCGGGACCTCGGTATTGCTCGTGCTCACACGAGGACGTGGAAGATCCAGGAGCAATTTCTCGATTGGGACAAAGTCCAACGCGTTGCCGACGGCGAACCGCTTCCCTCAGAGAATCGTTGATATGATTGTTATTTCCCAGAATCCTTGGATTTCTCCCTTTCACCTGAGATCTCCAAAAGGCTCCTCCTTCACAGGCCAGAGAGCGTTCGGGGCATACGATCTTGGATCGACGATCGGTATGACTCCACAGCACGAAACTCCTCATCATCCACGGTGGGCCCGACGAAGCGAGCCGCCGTTCTCGCACCTGCGAAGGCATATCACAAGCCCACACTGTGCCCCCATTGCTCCTGAGGCAAGGATCGCCGACCAGCCCCGTCTTGATCGTCTATTCACTTCATGAATCTCTTAAATAACAAAGAGATCCGGATTCCACCTTGAGGAAATCCTCAACAAAGGTGTTCGACTCTTCCTCGGCCTGTTCTCCATAAACAACGATCAACACGTTCGGCTGACTTGCGCGTTGCATGGAACCGACCGGCGTCATACAGTCCGGTAAACCTCCAGGCGCAACATCGGTCCTTACTTCGCCTGACTCCATCGCGTTGGAGACCCAGACAATATCTCTCCATACCGACCCGTGAGACCCTGTCATGACCACGCAACGCTCGCCGTGACGATCGTTGTTTTTCTCGCGCTGGCGTTCAATTCAACTCCAGTCAGCCAGGCTCAACAAACCAGGATCACAGGGGATCTCGCCCGGCTCCAAGGAAAGTGGGCGGCGCTCACCATACTCCCCAACGGCGCAAAGCTGAAAACGGTTCTCGAGTTCAAGGGGGACCGGGTCCTGGGCACGCAAGGGGACGATCCCAAGCCTTCCTCCGAATCGGGTGGTCCTGGACGAGAAGGCGAAACCCAAAACGATTGATCTCATCGACGGCAAGACGGTGAATCAAGCACCTGATTCTCTGCTCGCAAAGATCACTCCCCCCGACCTGTATGGGATCTACGAGTTGAATGGCGACACGCTCAAGGTCGCCGCCAAGTTGCTCGACAAGAAGCGCCCGACCACGTTCGCCAAAGCTCGCGAAATCTCCTTGACGATCTACACGCGAGGCGAAATTCCCAAGGATGTGAATATCGTCGACCCCCTCAAGACCGCGAAGACGGCCAAGGGGATGAAGGGGCCAAAACTCGCCGGAGATCTCGCCGCGCTCCAGGGGACGTGGACCACCGGTAACGGCGTCTTTCACGGCCCAGGCAAGGAGACCATGACCATTCAGGGAGACAACCTCGTCACGCTGGCGAAAGGGGCAAGGGGAATGGAGCTGCGATTCCAGGGCCGGATTCAACTCGATGAGTCCGCGAGCCCCAAGACCATCGACTTCCTCGACGTCAAGGTCGGAACCAGGAAACAGCCGAATGCCCTGGGGATCTACCAGCTCGACGGCGACACGCTTACGTTGCACAAGTCGGGCCGGGGACGCCCTCGCTCGAACGTCTTTGAGACCGGCAGCGAGCAGGGCCGCGTCGCGACCTGGACGCGCGGAACGGTCGTCGTTCAGGGGCGCCCGACGCCCGGCATCACGGAAGGAACCAGCAAGCCCGCGGCTGATGGAGGGCAGGGGTTCCAGGGAGCCACGGTGGTCTCGTTCAGCCCCAGAAAGGTCGTTCTCCGCACGGCCGAGGGGCAACAAGTCGAGGCGACGCTGATCGGCGGGAAAGGGTTTGATCTCGAGGGTAAACCCGTCGGCCGAGGAGACGCACTCCTGAAACCAGGAAATGTCATTGATGTGACCATTGAACCGATCCCAACCTCCAAGATCGGTCTTCAAAAAATCAGGGAGTTCCGCCTGGTCCGGGCGGGCGACGGCTCGCAGTAACATCTTCAGAGGCGACGCGATCGCGTGTGCCGCTTCATAGCGAAGTCACTCCTCCTGGAAATTGCCTGCGAACGATGTGATTTCGACAGGCTTCGGATGGCCGGGGACGAGTCTTCGAGAACCCAGAACATCGGACCATGCAAGATCCGCGGGGCGTCCCTGCGCTTCTCCCCGGCCATAGCATCAAAATACATAAATCTCTTGCTTCGTCTTCCGAACACGTTCTCAAGCAAGCGTCGGCAGATATTCGGCAAGACGATCGAAGGTTGCAGACATGCCTTCCTTCATTCCTGTCTTGAGCGCCGCGTCTCGGGCTTCTTGCGACGGATAAAGAACGGTAAGGGTGATGGTCGTTTGCCCTGCCGACTCAGACAGCACAAGAGTATTGATCGTTTCGGGCCAGTTCGCCCCCCAGGACTCGGTGGAGACGAGCCGCTCGGGGGGCACGATCTCCCGATAGACACCGGTCATCGCCAGTTCGGCGCCGTCGGATTGCCGCCAAACAAAGCGCCATGCTCCGCCAAGGCGCAAGTCAATTTCGCAAACCGGCATAGTCCATCCCGGAGGCCCCGTCATCCAATTCGGCAGATGCTTGGGGTTGGTCCACGCCTCGAACACCAGCTTGCGCGACGCGTTGACGTGACGCGTGACCTGGATTTCTTGATCCGAGGGCGTGGTAAACGTCGTAAGACCCGCACTATTGGGGAGAGTCATAACCTGGCTCCTTCTCTTTAAGTTGCTGAAGGTACAGATCGAGCCGATCGAAGCTCGTGTCCCAGAACCGGCGGTATTTCTCCGCCCATTCCGCGACTTCTTTGATAGGCGCTGCCTCAAGTCGGCAGGGGCGCCACTGCGCTTCTCTGCCGCGAGCGATAAGACCGGCTCGCTCGAGCACCCGAAGGTGTTTGGATATCGCGGGGCCACTCATCGCAAACGGCGCCGTCAGTTCCTTGACCGTCGCTCCGCCGTCGGCGAGGCGGGCCAGAATCGCACGGCGCGTCGGATCGGCCAGGGCCGCAAAGGTGAGACTCAGGGTGTCCGTTGCCATTTGTATCTAACCAATCGGTTATCTAACCTAGTGGTTAGATACCTTGTGGCGTGTCCGCTGTCAAGTCGCCTCTCGGACCTTGTTCTCGATAGATGTGCGGGATCCATCAAGCAGAAGGCTTCCCCAGGCGTCCCCGCAAACTCTTCAGCAAAGGACGTTCATCGTGGCATACGAGCGATTCAGAGCATGGAGGCGGGGGCATCACGAGCTGAGTTCGAAATCGAAAGAAGAGAAGCCACGGGCGGCCTGTTAACAACGAGGGAAGGGGTTGCCTCGACAAGAACCCTGCAACAACGGCGAGTCGAAGTGATTAGGGCCAGGTTTAGCAGCGCGGCTTCGATAAGGGAGTGAACGAACGAAGCGACTTCTTGACGTTGCTGGCGAGGTGCAGAGGGACACCCCGGAGAGTAGCCTCCGCGAGCTTCGAATTCTCGAAGCTCGGTCCTCGGCCGCGTAAGGCCTCTGGAGATCAGGTCCTCAGATAATTTCCTTAAGAGGAGGAGATAGGGAAATGGTCATGGGTCGGCAAGTTCCTCTCCGAGAAATCCTTCACTCAAAGTGTCCCGGCCGGTGGCCAACACTCTTTTCGCTCGTCCATCAAAGCCGCAAATCCCTTACAACATTCACTCGTCACTCGACCTCTCAGAACTCGACGGCCAAGCGTTCTCCAGGATAGCAAGGGCCTTACGCGGGGGTTCGGGAGTAGGATTTTCTCTCGAGGCCAAAGAGCCGCAAAGGAATTCATGGACCCGCCGGCAGACCGAGAAAAGGCCTCGTGTCAGGGCCGTTTGCGACTCATCCTCGCGCCGTAACATCCGCTGCTGTCCAATCTTTCGAATCATCACGCACGCACGTTTCAATCACGATGACGCATGCACGCAACAATCATTGAGTCGCCGAACCAACAACTCCGATGTTATTCGTTGCGCCAGAGAGGGGAGACGTGCTTCATTGACGCGAGAAAACCCAGACCATCGAGAACTTTGTGAAGGCCAGAACTGGCAAATGCAATCTCTCGGATTGGACTTCTTTGGCACGATTTTTCTCGCCAGGAAATTTGATATTTTTCCAGGCGATCACTTGAAATCTGTTAGTGTTCGTTGAACAATATGTCCCGAATCAACGATGATGTTGGCTGAATCGAATCTTCAAGGGAACCCACCACGTTGCCGAAAATGCTGTGGCGCTGCTTGCCGCAATAGTCATCCTGTGTGGTTTCTTAGGCAAACCTTGAGTGATTCAACTCAGACACGGAAGATCGTCATTTGAAGGGCGTTCTGGACGCGCTTGACAAAGGAGAGTTGTTCTCCCTCCTTGCTTAATGCCAAGGCAAGGGAGAATGAGACTAGCTCTACTTTCCTGATTTTGTAAGCCCGCTCTAAGTCTGGCCGAAGTTCGTGCTAGCCCCGATTGCCCTCGCTCGTCCTCACTACAGAACGCGACGGAACGAGTTTTCTCCACTTTCATCCCATGGGGTACGTGGACTCGATCTTTCTACCAGTTTGCCATGGCAGCGAATGCTCCTTTTCATGATTTCATGACATTTTTCTTGATCGCACATTGCACGCAGAATTCACCTTTCGCTCAAGTCGCTGTCAAGCACGTGCCGGTTAAGCGCGAGCCCAATTTGTAGAGAGGCATCCGTTCCCAAACTTCTTTATGGACCTAAGGGATGCATCATCTTCAAGTCGCCACGTTCTCGGAATCTCTTCCGCCGCATGCGATGATCGCCACGGCTTCTGAGCTTCCTTCTCTGGTCTCGACGTTAAAGCCGGTCCCCGTCCTCGTCGTCGGCCAGACCCCGCCCCCTTATGGCGGCCAGGCTCTCATGACCAAGGTCTTTCTTGACGGTAATTATCACCTAATCTCCATCCATCATATTCGGCTGTCGTTTTCTTCCAGCATGGGTGAGATCGGAAAGTTTCGCCTCTCCAAAATTTTCCATTTGTTCACGATTATATGCAAAATTTGGAAGGCCCGATTCCAGTATCGTACGCCCGTTCTCTATTACATGCCGGCCGGCCCCGACGTCGTCCCCATGCTGCGCGACGTCATTCTGTTGCTTGCAACCCGATGGTGTTTCCAACACACCGTCTTCCATTTTCATGCGGCGGGCCTCTCGGAACTCTACAAACGGCTCCCGAGGGGGCTTCGCTTCCTGTTCCGGCAGGCTTACTTCGACCCTGATCTCGCGATCCAACTGTCGGAGTTCAACCCGCCGGACGGACGAACGCTCCGCGCCAAGAAGGTTGTCGTCATCCCCAACGGGATCCAGGATCATGGCCCCCAGCATTATCGGGAGCGCCCCGCGAACGTCGCGGAACCGGCGATCCTCTTCGTCGGTGTTCTTCGAGAATCCAAGGGGGTGATGGTTCTTCTGGAAGCCTGCAAGCGGCTCCAGGAGGCCAAGGTCCCCTTCCGGGTCCGCTTCATGGGTCAGTACGAGTCTGACCTCTTCCGCAACGAGGTGGAAACCTTCCTGGCCCAGAACAACCTTCAGGACAAGGTGGAGTTCCTGGGGGTGCTGAAGGACGGCCGGAAGTGGGACGCGTATGCCCAGGCGGACCTGCTCTGTTTCCCTTCGCACTTCGAGAGCGAGTCGTTCGGCAACGTGCTGGTGGAAGCGATGATGTTTCGTCTTCCGGTGGTTGCGACGCGTTGGCGTGGGATTCCGTCAATCGTGGTGGATGGTGAGACCGGGTCCCTCGTACCCATCAAGAACCCGGCGCTGCTTGCCGAGGAGCTGAAGCGTTACCTCGAAGACGCGGAGCTGCGTCGGAGCGTGGGGGAACAGGGGCGGCAGCGCTACCTTCAGAACTTCACCCTCGAAAGCTTCTATCGCAACATGGAACAATCTCTGGCCTCGGTCATGGAACAGCCTCCTGTAGCACCAAAGCGAACTCGTCGCGTGGGACAATAAGGCGGCTCTCTGGAAAAGTAACCCGGCCTTCGATAAAACCTGGTGATTCTGACTCAAGCGTAAATGCGTTGCCAGTTCCGCCGGGACACGCAAGTGTCTTTAAGTCTAAGATCCTTTTCAGTCCTTGTGATATTTCGGCCCCCGCTTGATACGGCCCGCTTAGGAGCGAATTTCTCATGCTCCCCTTGCTTTTTTCGATGCTCGGCGGCGTTCTCTTAATCCTAGTGCTCTATGTAATTCTTCCTCTCAGGTCTCTTTTCGCCCGCACCCATCGCTGCCCTCGGTGCCGCATCAGTTCATCGTTGGTACGTGTGCCTCGCCTGGGCATCGATCGATTCCTCGGCCATGCAATCACCTGCCACCGGTTCAAATGCCTGGCCTGCAACTGGAGAGGACTTTTACGCGGTAGCGCGGCCAGACCAGCGCAGCGCACTTCTCCCTCTCGCGATGAGAGTCCTTCACTCATCACCGTGATGGAAGGAATGCCAGGGGCTTCAACCGAAATGGCCTGAACCGTCAGATTTCCCAGGTATTGCCATCTTACCGCAGATAAAGACAAAGACGGGACGTTCTGCCAATCTCGATTGGCGGGAGGTTCCGTTTTCGCTTTTCTCCCTCGCTCGACCAGGGCCGAGCGCGATTTCAAGCGGCTGTCCCTTGTTGGGGAAGACGAGCCGAGCATTCACGGCTGTCATTGTTGCCCCATCATCGCCATGACCTCATCGCGGGCTCGCATGGCTCGCCTGTTCTGCTCCGCGGGAGATGAACCGCTCAGGCCGAGCAGGAGCCGCAGCATGTCGATACCGAACAGGCGGTCCACAAACACCGTGCTGAGCTTTCGACGCTCCGAGGCGGCCAGTTTGGCCGCGGGTTCCTTTGCGGAAAAGACCTGCGCCACCACGTCTTCCCAGTGACCGATCAATGCCCGGTAGGCCATCTCGGCCAGATGAGGGAACCGGGTAGCCTCTGCTATCACCGTCCGCAAGAGAGCCACGGTCTCCGGCCTCGCAACCTTCTGCTGAGCGACCGTCCCCGTCGTCACCAAGATGTCGGCCAGCGGTCTTTTCATGAGCTCGTCGATCGCCGCGCGCTCGGCCGAGTCGGCAAGGTCGCACGCGTCGGTAATCACGGCCGCGAAGAGGTCATCCTTGCTCTCGGCATGCCGGTAAAGAGTCATGATCGACACACCGGCCGCGGCAGCGATTCCCTCCATGCTCGTGCCTTCGTAGCCCGAGCGAAGGAACGATGCGCATGCGTAAGTTCGCTGAATGGCGGCTGATGGCCAATCCGCCCCATTACCTCGCGTTTGTTGATAAGATCATTCGACCAATAATATCCCTCCATTTCCGGCTGAAGCCAAACACGGCCCACTCCCCAGTGAAAGTCGTCTCGCGGGAATTCCCAAACCGTTTGCCCACCCGCATCGTGTTCTTTGCGCGGGCGATGATGTCGGCAACTCCCGTGTGACACAGCCTCTCGCTACGGTCGGCGTTCGTTCGCTCGCTTCTCCTGCGCACTCCAAGCTCACTCCACTCAACGCATTTCCCCTACTTTCCCTCCCTCAGGAATCCTCTTGTCAGGACTACCCGCTTTCCATATATTCGCCGCCGTATAGTTGAGCGAGGGGAGCCTCTCATGGCCACGGCGAAACAAACGTCGAATCCCCTGGCGCTGGCAGTGCTCGTGCTTCTGTTCGAACGGCCCATGCATCCCTACGAAATTGGGGCGATGCTACGGCTCAGGAGCATCGAGAAGAGTGTCAAGTTGCGGTACGGCTCACTCTACACGGTGATTGAAGCACTTCAGCAGGAAAGGCTGATCGTGCCCCGGGAGACGGTTCGCGAGGGGCGCCGGCCCGAGCGAACCATCTACGCGCTGACCCCAAGCGGGATCGAACGGATGCGGACCTGGGTCCGCGAACTCCTGGGTACTCCCACCAAGGAATACCCCCAGTTCGAGGCCGGCTTGACCTTTTTGGGGGTCATCCCCCCTGATGAGGCGGTCACGCTCCTGGAGGCGCGCTGCGTCCGGCTTGGCGAGATCGCCGAGGGGCTCCGGGCGACCGTTGAGGCGGCATCCGGCTATGTGGAGCGGCTCTTCTTGATCGAGGCCGAGTACCACCTCGCCCTCATCGAGACCGAGCGGCAGTTCGTCGAGGACTTCATTCGGCGCATCAAGGAAGACGCCGACTATGTGAAGAACTGGAAGAGTTTTCACGCCCGTCCAGGACCGGAAGGGGCACCCACATCCTGATCCGAAAGCAAAGATGACCCCCGGCACGGTGTGTCACCACCGAGCCGGGGGCCAGGACCATGAAATCGATTTCGCGGAGCGAAACCTGACCTCAAGGCGTGCAAGGTCAAGGTATCAGGCGAAGCTCCGCCCGGCAAGCCGCATCACGCGCAGCCGGGTCCGTCCCACGGATGGATGGGACCATCTAGGAGCTTTTTTATGAGCAAACGACCACCTCATATCCTTATCATCGGCGCCGGCACAGGAGGACTCTGCCTGGCGCATGGCCTGAAGAAGGCGGGAATCAGCGTCGCCGTGTACGAGCGGGACCGGACTCGCCGAGACGGTCTGCAAGGCTATCGCGTCGGCATCAACCCCGACGGTAGCCGCGCGCTCCACGAGTGTCTCCCTCCTGACCTCTACCAGACCTTCGTCGCTACCTGTGCGCGCCCTCCTCGGTACTTCAATTTCCTCACTGAGAATTTGAGTGAGGTGCTCTCCCTCTCGCTTCCCGAAGAAGATGACCCGATCGAGAACGAACGATCGGTCAGTCGGATGACGCTCAGGCAGGTCCTGCTTACGGGCCTGGAAGACATCGTTCACTTCGACAAGAAATTCAGCCGCTATGAGACGAACGGAGAAACGGTAACCGCCTTCTTCGAAGACGGCACCTCCGCCGTGGGAAACGTTCTGGTGGCGGCCGATGGCGCTGGCTCTCGGGTCCGCAAGCAGTACCTCCCTCACGCGGCGATGGAAGACACCGGGATCGTCAGCATCGGCGGCAAGGTCCCTATCACTCCTGCCACCAAAACGCTCGTCTCCTCCAAGGTGTTCAACGGCATCTCCCTGATCATGGCCCCCAAAGGGTTTGGCGGCATCCTGCACGTCATGGAATTCAAGTTCGACCGCAACGGCGTCAAGCAGGGGATCGGCGGCAACGACTACGATCTCATCTCGCAATGGCCCGGGCTCCTCTATGACAACACGTCCGACTACATTCTCTGGGGCTTCTGGGCCGCCCGCCGCAAATACCCTGTCGACCCCTCGAAGATGCGCCGCGGGGGACTGATCGACGTCGCTCTGCAAATGACCAGCGGCTGGCACCAGAACTTCCGCAGACTCATCGAACAGACCGACACATCCACGCTCTTTCCCATCAACATTCGAACCTCGGTGCCCCTGGAGCCGTGGCCCACGACCAACATCACGTTGCTCGGCGATGCGATTCACACGATGACCCCCGGGCGCGGCGTGGGCGCCAACACAGCGCTACGAGATGCCCGGCTTCTCTGCCGCAAGCTGGTCGCCGCGCGGGACGGACGCCTCCCACTCATCCAGGCCATCCACGAGTACGAGGCCGAGATGATTCGCTACGGCTACGAGGCCGTTCTCAACTCCCGAAAGCAGATGGACGCCAACGGCATCATCCACAAGCCGGTCGTCGGCCGCATTGCCCTGGCCGCGTCGAGGACCGGCATGCGACTCGTCAACACATTCCCTCCCTTGAAGCGCCGAATGGTCGAATCCCTGCGAACCTCCCGCGGAGCAGGGCGGGGGAACACGGAACACACGAGTTCCCTCGAGCCTCACGATACGGTCCGCCCCGCGCTCTCGGCTCTCGCGCGGCCATAGCCGCCGCGCGAAGATCGAAGCGATCCGTGAACGCGCTGGCATGCGTACCGAAAGAGTGTCCTCGGAAACGCACGCCAAACTTCGCTCGCATCATTCGGCTTGTCCCACGTGGCATTCTCGATGGGAGGTGGTTCATCGGCCGGCATCAACGACTGATGATGATGGGGGTCTTGTTTATCGCCATGGCGGGCTGCGCCACCGCACAGCGGTCGCGGCCGGTGACGGCGTCTCTTCCCCCCCACGACCTGATCGACCTGAGCGCTCCCGCCGAGACACCGGAGCGAGCCGCGGGCTACTTCCCGGCACTCGAGGGAGAGCGCGGGACCAGGCGCACTATCCTGGCCCTTTCAGGAGGGGGGCAATACGGCGCCTATACCGCAGGGGTGCTCAAAGGCTGGACCGCCTCGGGCAAACGCCCAACCTTTGACGTCGTGACCGGAATCAGTACCGGCTCGTTGATCGCCCCTTTCGCGTTTCTCGGGTCCGATTATGATGATTTTCTCGAGTGTCATTACACATCCATCCGCTCTCGAGACATCTTCCGCCTCCGCAAGTGGTACCAGCTTCCCTGGTCCGACTCGATCGCCGAAGCCGCCCCTCTTCGCGACCTCATTGCGCGTGAGGTGACTGAAGAATTCCTCGATCGCATCGCCCGGGCCCACGCCAATGGCCGCCGGCTTTACGTGGGAACGACCAACCTCGACAGCAAGCGCCTCGTCGTCTGGGACATGGGAGCCATCGCCAGCGGCAAGCGCCCCGGCCGCACGGAGCTCTTCCGCAACATCCTTCTCGCCTCCTGTTCGGTCCCCGGCATCCTCCCACCAGTCGCGATCGACGTCTTCGTCAACGGCAAATCCTCCTCGGAACTGCACGTGGATGGTGGCGTGACCGCATCGATCTTCGTCGACCCCGCGATGTTTCGCGAGAACAAGGCCGCTCGAGAGAACGCCCCGCGAGCAGGAGTCGACGTCTACGCGATCGTCTCGGGCACGACCCAAACCGACCCGGCGAAAATTCAACATGGACTCGTCCCGATCACGGTCCTCTCTCTATCAACCATGTACCAGGCGCGCAAGAAAGGGGACCTGACCCAGCTTTTCTTGGCGACGAACCTCGCGGGCGGCAAGTTCCATCTGGCCGACGTCCCGCACGAGCTATGCGTCGACACCAAGCCGTTCGATTTCGATCCGACCGTGATGCAGACACTCTTCGATGCCGGTTATGACAGCTTCGCCACCTCTGCAACTCCCTGGCGAGAAGCGCCTCCAGGCACGAATTCCGACGAGCGCCACCCGCCTCGTTCCGGCGTCCGCTTCGCGACCTCGCCTCAAGCTCGCTCCATCGAACAAGCCAAGGAAGGCGACTCTGGAACCAAGCCGAGAGGGTTCTCTTCGGTTCTCGATCGAATCTTTCCGTAACCACTCACACTCATGAGATCATGAAAGGAGTTCAGAGCAACGGAGTGGGGCTCGCTCCGGTGATCGGGAAGGCACAAGGAATTGACGCCCTGGATTCCTATCCAGGAATCACATTTCCTTTTTTCGTCCTAGCCCGTTCCTTCGTCGTTCGCATATCACTCCCGCAGCATCATATCCCACCGAAATCATACGGACCTGAGACTGTCAGGGTCCGCGTAGCTCGCACCCGCTGAGAGCGAGAAGGGCCATCTCGGATAGCACGGGGGGCTGCATTCCGGGGCAAAGGCTCTCGGCACAAGCGGCATAACCGGCACGGCTCGACCGAAACCTTGTGATGACATAGGCCTTTCACATGTCAGCATGCAACCCGCCCCAAGCAAGGCCGGCTACGATCGGAGCCCCTGCCGAAACGTGGCGGAAAAACCACAGAAAGCCGGCCGCATAAAGCGACCCACCGCCAAGTCTCATAGAATTGCAACGCAGGCCAGCAATTATGGCGTCAATGGATACTTTTGGCTTGACAGATAACTTATCTAGATCATGATGACTTGGAACGTTTGGATGTCATCACAAAGCGATCCACCGCCTCACGGGCCTTGTTGCGTCGTGCGAAGTGAGATCCTGTTCCGAGCCGGGCTCGGTTCAAGGTTCCATCGCCCCAGGCGGGTCAAAAGTCTGTCGCGTTCTCGATGCTGAGGCAGGAGTCACGGCTCCGCGTCTCCCTGTCTTTTCATTTGAAGATTTTCAGCAGCGCCGCGAGCTTCGTTGGAAGCTCTGCGCTGTCTTTCCATGGGAGGCAGCCTTAGAAGGCCGTATCGTCACCGTTCCGAAGAAGGGACAACCGGAAGGTGCCCGTGACCTCTGCTCGAAGGCCGCCCCAGGATGGAGACGCCGGTCTCACGCAGATCTCACGGATCAACCAATTCACGTAGACGCACGCCGACCGGACGAATGAGGCGGGCACTCGCTCATGATAATGACGCGAGTCATCAGCAAATATCTGGGTATTTCTTCCTAGATAAAGGCGTCAGAACGAAAGCCGGCGGCAGCCAGGCCGGTCATCGTGTCCCTCCTTCACGAGCCTACGAGCATGTCTCGATCAGGCTGTTTGAGGGGGCATGCCTTCATCGACGTGGCTGGGGATCGGTCTTCGAGTTCCCGGCAGATCGCAAGGCCCCGCGCTCCGGGCCCTGAAGATCCGGCTCCCCCCATAGCTCGTTGAGGCCGCTTTTTCCAACAGTTGCCCAGGCATTCACCCGTTGTGGACGGATGCCATTCTCGGCCGCGATTTGGCACTCGGAACGTTGCAGAGCCGCAAATGCTCGGCCGACACGCACCCGGCAACAAACGGGGCGAAGGCTGAGTTCACCAAGACGCCGGATCACGAGACGCCTGCATGATGCCCATCGAGAAACCGTGACCTCGACTTCGGCTTTTGACTGGATCTCTCGCGCATTAGACATCCCCTGGAGATCTCTCCCATGTCATTCCGACCATCCCAGCCTCGACCCGAGCATCCTCCCATGACGTCAACGCCGAAGAACGTGTTTCCCTCTCGGCGCAAGAAGCCGCGGTTCCATTGCGAGGCCCTGGAAGAGCGAATCGTGCTATCGCTCACTCCCTCCCAGGTGGCCCAGGCGTACGGCATCAATCAAATTATGTTTGGAAGCACCGTGGGAAATGGTGCCGGCCAGACCATTGCCATTATTGACCCCGGCGATGACTCGGCGCTCGTGGACACGGGATCGCCGAATTTCAACACGAGCGATCTGTACCAGTTCGACCACCGCTCGGAGATCAATCTTCCGGACCCGCCCAGCTTCAAGGTCATTGGTGAAAGCGGTGGAGCTCGCCCTTCTTACATTGGTATTGCAACGGCCTCGGAGTCGGGCTCAACTTTCACCTTCACCACGACATCCGCGCATGGCCTCTCCAACGGGAACACCATCACGATCGCTGAGGCGGGGGTCGCAGGCTACGACGGCCAGTACAAGGTGGCATCGGTCGTGAATTCGACGACCTTCACGGCCACGAGCACGGCCACAACACCACCGACAGGGTTGGGGAACTCGACGGGCGGAACCCTCAACAACCCCGTCAGCACGGGGGAGACCACGCTGGATGTCGAGTGGGCACACGCGCTCGCCCCCCAGGCCAACATTGTGCTCATCGAATTGACCAATGGTTTGCAGGGGGCCGACGTCGCCAACGCGGTGCAAACAGCCTCGAGCGCGGGGGTGAAAGCTTCAGTCGTCTCGATGAGTTTCAGCTTCGGCGAGTTCAGCGGAGAGACCGGCTCCAGCACCACGTCTTTTGACGACGGCCTCTTCACCGCGGCGGGAACAACCTACGTCGCAAGCACCGGAGATAACGGAGCCCCAGCCGGCTTCCCCTCTTACTCATCCAACGTCCTGGCCGTGAGCGCGACGAACCTGACCCTCAACAGTGATAACAGCTACAAGAGCGAAACGGGTTGGAGCAATCCCCCCACAATCGGCGGTAACAACGGTGGCGGCGCGGGTGGAATTAGCACCTACGAGCCTCAGCCTGCCTATCAACAGGGGACGGTCACCAAGGTCACGCAGAGCACCACGAAGCGAACGGCTCCCGATGTATCGTTTGTCGGGGGCGAGCCGACTCCGGTTGAGACATACGACTCACTCGGCAACGGCGGCCCGATCTTCAATACATGGGGCACGAGTGTCTCCGCACCCTGCTGGGCCGCTCTCATCGCCATCGCCGACCAGGGGCTGGCGCTGCAAGGAAAGCCTCTGCTCGATTCGCATTCGGCCCTGCAGACCGATCTCTACGATCTCCCTCTCTCGGACTTCCACGATATCACAAGCGGCAACAACGGGTTCGCCGCGGGGGTGGGATACGACCTCGTTACGGGCATCGGCACCCCCATCGCCAACCTGCTCATCCCCGACCTGGTCGGGACCAGCATCAACTACACAGTTCCAACCCCAGGAAGCCCGCATCAACTCGTGCTGCGGAAAGACGGAACCAACGTCGAGCTGTTGGACAACGGCGTCGTGGTCGCCACTCAACCGGTGAGCACACTCTCCGATGTGAACATCACCGACCCCAACACCTCGAACGACTCCTTCACGGTGGACTACGCCTTTGACGGCATGTTTACCGCCCAGATTAACTTCGACCACACCGGGAGCTCCGGCTATGACACGGTCGCGGTGAACGCGCCCAACGGCCCCAGCAACACCATCTCCGTCAATGAGAGTCCGAGCGTGACCGGGGCGGGCTCCCTCATCACTGATGGAGCGCTTCAGACAATCAGCTTCCAGTCCGTGTCGGAAGTGGATGTGAACGCCGGTTCCGGAGGAGACACGATCACCCTGAACGGGCAGGGGGGAAAAGCCGGGCTCAGCAAGGTGGGCATCAAGGGGGGTACCGGTAACGACACCCTGGTCGTGGATAGCTCGAAGGGGCTCTTCGCCACCCCGACGGGCAGTTCTGATGGGATCTTTTTCAACGGCGGCGGCGGTTTTGATGCACTCACTCTGCAACAGACCGGGGGCACGACCCAGACCTCGGATGTCTACAGCCCGGGTCCGAACACCGGCGCGGGGGTTGACGTCATCAACGGGCCGAGCGGCACCCAAACCGTCTCCTTCCAGAACCTCGCTCCGGTCTACGACAACGTGCCGGCTCCGCTCACGGTAGTCGGGAGTGCCTCGAACGACACCATCAACTACGAGCAAGGGCCCCACAGCCTCAACCCGGCCGCTCCCTACAACGGCGACAGCACCGGCCTTGTCACCGTCAATAACTTCGAGTCCCTCGAATTCTCGAGAAAGTCCTCTCTGACTCTTCTGGGAGGGAACGGAGACGACACGTTCGCGATCAACGACACCACCACACCCACGGGCTTGACCGCGATTAACGTCGACGGCCAGCTCGGCAACAACACGCTGGTGGTCGACGCCAACAATCAACCCGTGCTGTCGTCGATGATCACGTCGACGCAGGTCAACATCCCTGCCGCGACCCCCGTCGCGGTCGGCTACACCAATATTGAGCAAGTGCATGTCATCAACGCGCAAGACGCCCTGAGCAGTACGGGTGCGGTCATTACCAATGGGGTGGAGGGATTGCCGCTGACCAACGCGCTCGTCGCCACGTTCAGCTTCACCGACCCAACCCCTCCGCCGGTCTTCGGCAGCGCCTCGGACTTCACTGCCACTATCAACTGGGGTGACGGCAGTCCCACGTCCGTCGGCACGATCGTCCAGAGCGGTCCGAATGCCGCGGGCAAGGTTCTCTTCCAGGTCTTCGGGACCCACACTTACGCTGACGAGAGTGCGCCGGCGACTCCTTATCCCATCAGTGTCGTGATCACGGATAAGGGGAGCACGCGCAGCTTCACGCCGAGCGGCGGCGTGCCGACCCTGATCATCGACAACCCCGGCGCCACCACCACGACGCCTGCGGCCGGCACGGCGGGAGCGGCACAGGCCACCGTGCTTGACGCTCCGCTCTCCAGCTCCAACGGTACCCAGATCACCGGCATCGAGGGCATTTCCACCGGGAGCGTCTTGCTAGGCACCTTCACCGACGCCAACCCAGGGGGAACGATCGCCGACTTCGTGACGGCTCCGGGCTCCGTTGTGGTGAATTGGGGAGACGGCTCGGCACCTGTCACGCTGAGCGCCGCGAACTTGAGCCTCAAAGGTTCACCGGCCGGCGTGATCTTCACGGTCAAGAGTGCTCATACTTACGATGAGGCTGGAACCTACGCCTACACCGTCTCGGTCACCGATAAGGGGGGCTCGACCACCATCTTCAGTGGATCGGCCGTTATCGCCGACGCGGTCCTCACCCCTTCGGCGTCACAACCTCCGGTGAACACCACCGAGGCCAGCGTGTTCCCCCTCCCGGTCTTCGCGCCACCGGTGTTCAACGGCGACGTCGCCTCCTTTATCGACGCCAACCCCATTTCGACGGTTGCCGACTTCAAGGCCGAGATCAACTGGGGAGACGGCACGCCGGCGACACTCGGCACGATCAGTCAGCCGGGGGGCATCGGCACTCCTTACGTCGTTAGCGGCTCTCACACCTACGCCGACTCCGGCGTTGACAGTGGCGCGGGACATCTTATCGGAACGTTCTTGATTCAGGTCTCCGTCGTGGATGACGACGGTTCGACGCTGACCGTGAAAAACACGGCCAATGTCGCGGACATTCCGATCACCCTGACCGGCGTCCTGAATCCGACCTCCGATAGCGGCCTGTCGACCGGCACCCCCGATGTCACCAACGTGAGCCAGCCTGACTTCTTCGGAACGTCCGAGCCGTTCTCGCTCGTGACACTTCTTGCAACCCCGCTGGCGGGGGGAACTCCCTTCCAGATCGGCCAGGGGCACGCGGGGAATGACGGCTCGTGGAACATCGCGTCGACCATCAAGCTGGCCGATGGGCACTACCAGATCACGGCCACCGCGGTTGACCAGTTCGGCGTGACCCACACCGCCGCCCCAACGGTCATCACGTCTAACCTGCTCATCGACACCCACGGTCCGGTCGTTAGCGGCTTGTTCTTCAACCGTCTCAACGGCCAGGTGGACTTCACGATCAAGGACCCGGGTTCAACCCCCTCGGGAGTCTGGCTCCCCAGCATTCTCGACTCGGCCAACTACCAGTTGACCAAGGTCCACGCCAACAAAGCCTATCCCGGCAAGTGGGTCGTGACCAATGTCACGGCCACCCCCGACCCCACAACGGCCAACGCATACGACGTCGCCGTGACGTTCAACAGCGGGGCGATCCTGCAGGGAGGCTTCTACCTCTTCACGATCCGCGACTCGAGCAGTGGAAACTCCTCGGTGCAGGACCTGGCCGAGAACCACCTCGACGGTGAGTTCTACGGGGCGTTCCCCTCGGGCAACGGCATCAACGGCGGCGACTTCGTGGCCGAACTTCAGGGTTACCACTCGAAGATCTTCGCTCCGCAGACGGTCGTCGGAACCGCCTTCGCGAGCAATGGAGGCAACGGCGGCCCGCCGATCGCCGCGGTCCACAGCGGAGTCTGGGTGCCGATCGTCCCTCGCGGCGGCAGCCCGATCTTCTCCACAATCGTCGGCCCATCCAACAGCAGCCAGCTCTCAACCACGGGGCACTCGACCCCTCGAGTCCAGGCCCACGCCACCGTCAAAACCAGGCTCGGCGTCCCCCTCCACGCCCACGCCACGAGCCTCGCCACGCCAAAGACGTTCGTCTCGGCCCGCAATCACCCGACCGGACCCAAGCACAGGTAGTCTCCCCCTCCGCCGGGCTTCGTTCGCGAAGCCCGGCGAACCTCTCCTTTAACGTCCTGGGCGTTCCGCAGCCTTCCCAGAGCAAAGGGCGCGGAGACCAACCCCTTGGGGTAGCCTGAACAACTCGCTTGCCCAGGGCGCGAAGCGACAAGAGGATTGCCAAAGATCCAGGCCATGTCCTTGCGCCTTGGCCTCTCTGTTGCTTCTTCTGGCTCTGCCACTCAGACGACACGTTGTTTGGGCTACCCTTGGGGTAAGTCACGTACCTTCCGAGTCAGAACGGCTTTCGCTTGCATGGCGGCTACGCGTCCAGGAAGACCCTGCGCTCGCAGGACATCCATGGGTGGTGTGATCAAAACTCAATACATCAAGGCGGTGTGCGCTCGCCGCACGCAAACCGCTCCCGTTGCCGGTCGTCTTGGGAACCGGTCACATGGCGGCGTAACCATTGACCCGCACCGGCACTCGCAGGGTCTTCGCAGGATGAGAAAACCACCCGGTCCGCTCGATCTGCATGCCAAACCAAAGCGACACAGCAATGATCGCGACCCAACCACTCACGGTGCGGAGACAAACTCGCAGTAAGGCCGCCTCCCGGCAACGAAGATCACGGGGCCCTCGGAACGCTTGATCCGATCATGGCTCACAAGATTGTTCCCCATCGCGCCTCCTCGAACGCCAGCACCAGGTCGCCCTCAGGACTCTCAAGCTCCCAAATGCAGCTTCGACAAGCCCCTGACACGACCTTGAGAAAACCACCCATTATGGGACAATCGCACCGGCGTTTTCCAAAAATCTCCTTCTCATCGATCGATCCGCGCCGAGACGATACCCATGCCTTCCCACCCTGAAGGGCTCGAGATCGCCCTCGCCCGAATCGCCGAAGAGCGCACAGAGAAAACCGGCTTCCTCGATCTCGGCAACTTAGGCCTCACAGAACTACCTGACGAGCTATTCTCGCTCAAACATCTCCAGGGCTTGAATCTGGGAGACTGGTGGCAGATTGAAGGCAACGTAATCTACCGAGTTCCTTCGTTGTTCCTCAAGAATTCGATCGCTTCGCACCTTGCTCGCCTTCAGGATCTCCCTGGCTTGAAACGCTTGTGGATACGTTCTACATGGCTCGATGATCTCACATTTGCTGCAATGTTAAAATCACTAATTTTTCTGGACTGTGCCGCCACTCAAGTGCAAAATCTCGAACCTCTCAAAAATCTCCCCTTACTCGCAACGCTAGACTGCTCCAGTACTCAAGTGCAAAATCTCGAACCTCTCAA